>JAESFV010000001.1_pt1:77500-1612136 | contig 1612136 bp, 1537 predicted proteins | sample 9269471 | NCBI WGS metagenome assembly JAESFV01 (sample SAMN14502647, study PRJNA617108) | algae metagenome | isolation source: Symplocastrum torsivum CPER-KK1 and co-occurring heterotrophs from... | place: USA: Central Plains Experimental Range, Colorado | collected 2001-01-01
TAAATTGTCTGACCTTATTGGATTGGTCAGGCTTTGAAGAGGTTCCAGGAAATAGCCCCTCCATTATAGACCGTACCCTAAACCGACACAGGTGGGATGGTAGAGTATACCAAGGCGCTTGAGAGAAGTCTCCTGAAGGAACTCGGCAAATTGCCTCCGTACCTTCGGAAGAAGGAGGCCCCACTTCTGGGCAACCAGTTGTGGGGGGCACAGGCCAGGGGGTAGCGACTGTTTAGCAAAAACACAGGGCTCTGCTAAGTCGGCTTCAAGACGACGTATAGGGCCTGACGCCTGCCCGGTGCCTGAAGGTTAAGTGGAGTGGTGCAAGCTGCGAAATGAAGCCCAGGTAAACGGCGGCCGTAACTATAACGGTCCTAAGGTAGCGAAATTCCTTGTCGGGTAAGTTCCGACCTGCACGAATGGCGTAACGACTTCCCCACTGTCTCCAGGAGATGCTCAGCGAAATTGAATTCTCCGTGAAGATGCGGAGTACCCGCGGTTAGACGGAAAGACCCCGTGCACCTTTACTGCAGCTTCAGAGTGGCATTAGGAAAGAACTGTGTAGCATAGGTGGGAGGCTTTGAAGCACTGGCGCCAGCCGGTGTGGAGCCATAGGTGAAATACCACCCTGTTGTTTTCTGATGTCTAACCTCGATCCATGAAACTGGATCAGGGACCCTCTGTGGCGGGTAGTTTGACTGGGGCGGTCGCCTCCTAAAGAGTAACGGAGGCGCGCGATGGTAGGCTCAGGACGGTTGGAAACCGTCTGCGAGAGTGCAATGGCATAAGCCTGCCTGACTGCGAGACTGACGAGTCGAGCAGAGACGAAAGTCGGTCATAGTGATCCGGTGGTCCCGAGTGGAAGGGCCATCGCTCAACGGATAAAAGGTACGCCGGGGATAACAGGCTGATGATTCCCAAGAGCTCATATCGACGGAATCGTTTGGCACCTCGATGTCGGCTCATCACATCCTGGGGCTGGAGCAGGTCCCAAGGGTTTGGCTGTTCGCCAATTAAAGTGGTACGTGAGCTGGGTTCAGAACGTCGTGAGACAGTTTGGTCCCTATCTGCCGTGGGCGTCGAAATTTGAGAGGAGTTGACCCTAGTACGAGAGGACCGGGTTGAACATACCTCTGGTGTACCTGTCGTCACGCCAGTGGCGCAGCAGGGTAGCTATGTATGGACGGGATAACCGCTGAAAGCATCTAAGCGGGAAGCCTCCCTCAAGATAAGATTTCATAGAGTCGTGGAAGACCACCACGTTGATAGATCGGATGTAGAAGCGCGGTAACGTGTGGAGCTAACCGATACTAATTGCTCTATTCGCACTTAAGAGTCCCACCATCAACGACAGTCCTGAATGGCCACAAGCCGCAAGATTGTCCGCGAAGTGGATGATTGTAACAAAGTCCAAATTGCACGGGCATTCGATTGAAACCCAAATTCGACCCACGCCGGCTTCATTGCTTGGTGACCATGGCGTCAGTGACCCACCCGATCCCATCTCGAACTCGGCCGTGAAACCTGACAGCGCCGATGGTACTATGGCTCAAGCCCTGGAAGAGTAGGACGTCGCCAGGCATTGCAGCCGACGTGAGGACGAATACGGAAAAACCCATTCACAAAGTTAGAGGCCGGCAGAAATGCCGGCCTTTTGCTGTTTTCGCGGACCGCTTTTGGCGCCGCGACATTGGTGGCGCGGGATGGAGCAGCCCGGTAGCTCGTCAGGCTCATAACCTGAAGGTCGTAGGTTCAAATCCTACTCCCGCAACCAACAAAAAGCCCGCTGTCCCGATGGGATTGCGGGTTTTTTTGTTTTTGCGGGGCTTTGGTTTCCAGACCGGGCGAGTTTCGTGTCAGACAAAGTTAGCGTCCACCTAACTTGATCGAACGACTGCAATGGGCCGCAAGTCTTCGTTCGGGATCTCTCTCAAAGCACCTTCCAAAATCGTTCGCAAATGCGCCTCTTGCGTTTCGGATGAGGAAGGGCGCAATCGAAGTGACGGCGCCAACCTCTCTCAGCGAGCGAACAGTCGCCCCATATCCGCGAACGCCTTGAATTCGAGCGCATTGCCCGCGGGGTCGAGAAAGAACATCGTCGACTGCTCGCCCGGCTGTCCGGCAAAGCGGGTGTGCGGTTCGATGACAAAGGTCACGTCATGCGTGATCAGCCGGTCGGCGAGCGCCTGCCATTTGGCGGGCGGCAGGACGACGCCGAAATGCGGCACCGGCACCGCATGGCCGTCGACCGGATTATGCCCCGCGACCGCCTCGCGCCGATCGACGCGATGCGCGACGATCTGGTGGCCATAAAGGTTGAAGTCGATCCAGTCGGCGTCGCTGCGCCCCTCGGGGCAGCCGAGAATGGTCCCGTAAAAATGGCGCGCAGCGTCCAGATCGTCGACGGGAAAGGCGATGTGAAAGGGGGCGAGGTCGGTCATGAACCCCATGTGCCGCAGCCGCGCGCAATTTGCCAGCGCGGGACTTGGGCCGACGCCCCGAACATGCTAGGCGCGCGGCCATGCTAACAATCAACGGAATCACTGTACGCCTTGGCGGGCGCGCCATCCTCGAACGCGCCACCGCGAGCCTGCCGGCAAAAAGCCGCGTCGGGCTGATCGGGCGCAATGGCGCCGGCAAATCGACGCTGATGAAGGTGATGATCGGCCAGCTCGAGGCCGACGAGGGCAGCATCGACATGCCGCGCAAGACGCGCGTCGGCTATATCGCGCAGGAAGCGCCGAGCGGGACCGCGACGCCGTTCGACACGGTGCTCGCCGCGGATATCGAACGCGCCGAACTGCTCGCAGCCTCGGAGACCGAGCAGGATCCGGACAAGCTGGGCGACATCCACGAGCGGTTGATCGCGATCGACGCCTACACCGCCCCGGCGCGCGCCGCGCGCATCCTGATCGGGCTGGGGTTCGACGAGGCGATGCAGGCCCAGCCGCTCGACAGTTTTTCAGGCGGGTGGAAGATGCGCGTTGCGCTCGCCGCGCTACTCTTCTCCGAACCCGATCTGCTGCTGCTCGACGAACCGTCGAACCACCTCGACCTCGAAGCGACGCTGTGGCTTGAAAATTTCCTCCGCGCCTATCCGGGGCAGCTGGTGGTGATCAGCCACGAACGCGACCTGCTGAACAATGTCGTCGACAATATCCTGCATCTCGAGGGCGGCAAGGTCACGCTCTATGCGGGCGGTTATGACGCATTCGAGCGCCAGCGCGCCGAACGCGCGGCGCAGCTGGCGGCGGCCAAGGCGTCGCAGGATGCGCAGCGCGCGAAGCTCCAGGATTATGTCGCGCGCAACAGTGCGCGCGCCTCGACCGCCAAACAGGCGCAGTCGCGCGCGAAGCTGCTCGCCAAGATGCAGCCGATCGCCGCGCTGGCCGAGGATCAGACGCTGGCCTTCGATTTCCCGAGCCCCGACGAGCTGAAGCCGCCGCTGATCACGCTCGACCTCGCCAGCGTCGGCTATGCCGACAAGCCGGTGCTCCAGCGGCTTAACCTGCGCATCGATCCCGACGATCGTATCGCGCTGCTCGGCCGCAACGGCAACGGCAAGACGACGCTCGCACGCCTGCTCGCGGCACAGCTCACCCCGATGGCGGGCGCGATGGCGGCGTCGGGCAAGATGCGTGTCGGCTACTTCACCCAATATCAGGTCGAGGAACTCGACGGCAGCGATACCCCGCTCGCCCATATGACGCGGGTGATGGAGGGCAAGACGCAGGCGGCGATCCGCGCGCAGCTTGGCCGTTTCGGCTTTTCGGGCAACAAGGCGACGACCGAGGTCAAGAAGCTGTCGGGCGGCGAACGCGCGCGGCTCGCGCTGGCGCTGATCACCCGCGATGCGCCGCACCTGCTGATCCTCGACGAACCGACGAACCACCTCGACGTCGACGCGCGCGAGGCGCTGGTCCAGGCCTTGAACGGCTTTGACGGCGCGGTGGTACTGGTCAGCCACGACCGGCATATGCTCGAACTCACCGCCGACCGGCTGGTCCTGGTCGACGACGGCACCGCGCGCGAATATTCGGGCAGCATGGACGATTATGTCGACCTGATCCTGGGCAAGGGGCCGTCCAAGGACAAGGTGTCGAAAACCGACAAGAAGGAAGACCGCAAGGCCGCCGCTGCGGCGCGTGAAGCGGCGGCGAAAATCCGCAAGCAGGTATCCGATGCCGAGGCCGATCTTGCGAAATATCAGGTCATCCTCTCCGCCATCGACCGCGCGATGTTCGACCCGGCGGGCGCCGCGAACGAATATAGAGGCCTGACGATGAGCGAGCTGTCGCAGCGCCGCGGCAAGATCGTCGCCGCGCAGGAAGCCGCCGAGGCACGCTGGATTGCAGCGGGCGAAGCGCTGGAGGCGTTTGAGGGGGCGGGGGCGTAATCTCTCTGGCGAACGAAATACCCGTCGCCCCCGCGAAGGCGGGGGCCGCAGTCGTCGTTTAACGTCGCCGCTGCGTAAACCGCCAGCGGCCCCCGCCTTCGCGGGGGCGACGGCAAGAATATTGACTCCCACTCTCTATTCCATCATATTAGTTTCAATTGAAACTAGATGGGAATCGATCATGGCCGACCTGTTTGACAATCCGCTGGGTCTCGACGGTTTTGAATTCGTCGAATTCTCCGCACCCGAAAAAGGCGTCCTCGAACCCGTTTTCCAGGCGATGGGCTTTACCCAGATCGCGCATCACCGCTCAAAAGACGTCCAGCTGTGGCGCCAGGGCGGCATCAATCTGATCGCCAATTACGAACCCAAATCGCCTGCCGCCTATTTTGCCGCCGAACATGGCCCGTCGGCGTGTGGCATGGGCTGGCGCGTTCGCGATGCGGCCAAGGCGTACAGCGAAGCGATCGAACGCGGCGCCGAACCGGTCGAAACGACCCCGGGCCCGATGGAACTGCGCCTCCCCGCGATCCGCGGCATCGGCGGCTCGATCATCTATCTGATCGACCGTTATGGCGACGACCTCAGCATCTATGACATTGATTTCGTTTATGAGGAGGGCGTCGATCGTCATCCCGTCGGCGCCGGGATGCAGCTGATCGATCATCTGACGCACAATGTCTATGGCGGCCGCATGGCGCATTGGGCGGCCTTTTACGAGCGCATCGCGGGCTTCCGCGAAATCCGCTATTTCGACATCAAGGGCGAATATACCGGCCTGACGTCGAAGGCGATGACCGCCCCCGACGGCAAGATCCGCATACCGCTCAACGAAGAGGGTGCGGGCGGCAAGGGCCAGATCGAGGAATATCTGCGCGCCTATAATGGCGAGGGCATCCAGCATATCGCGTTCAGCTGCGACGATCTTTACGCCGCGTGGGACAGGCTGAAAGCGCTCGGCAACCCGTTCGCGCCGTCGCCGCCGGCGACCTATTACGAGATGCTCGATGAGCGTCTGCCGGGACATGGCGAGCCGGTCGAGGCGCTGCAGTCGCGCGGGATCCTGATCGACGGATCGACCGAAGATGGCGACCCGCGCCTGCTGCTCCAGATTTTCGGCCAGACGGTGATCGGCCCGGTGTTCTTCGAATTCATCCAGCGCAAAAAGGATGAAGGGTTTGGCGAGGGCAATTTCACCGCCTTGTTCAAATCGATGGAAATGGACCAGATCCGCCGCGGTGCGCTGGAAATCAAAGAACCCGCTTGATCTGTTTGCCGTAGCCCTGAGCCTGTCGAAGGGCGCCTATCGCCGATAAGCGCCCTTCGACAGGCTCAGGGCTACGGTGAAAGGCGAGCGCAGCACAAATGGAGTTGGGTAAAATGACCAGTCAGTCTCCGATCAAACTCGGCGGTGTCCACCACGCCGCCTATCGCTGCAAGGATGCGAAAGAGACGGTCGAGTGGTACGAACGCATGCTCGGCATGACCTACACCACCGCTTTCGCCGAGGATCATGTGCCGTCGACCGGCGAATATGACCCCTATATGCACGTCTTCCTCGATGCCGGGAACGGCAACATCCTCGCGTTTTTCGAACTGCCCAACCAGCCCGTGATGGGGCGCGACGAGAACACCCCGGCGTGGGTCCAGCACCTCGCGTTCAAGGTCGGCAGCTATGACGAGCTGGTCGCCGCGAAGGCGCATCTGGAAAGCGAAGGCGTCGATGTGCTCGGCCCGACGCACCACGGCATCTTCAAGTCGATCTATTTCTTCGACCCCAACGGCCACCGGGTCGAGCTGGCGTGCGACATCGGCACTGCCGAGCAATATGCCGAGCTGCGCCGCGTCGCGCCGCTGATGCTCGACGAATGGAGCCAGACCAAGAAAGCGCCGCGCCACGCCGACTGGTTGCACACCGCGGCGACCGAATAGGCGGACTTCCCCCATCCGTTCGTATCGAGCGAAGTCGAGATACGTGAAGGCGTGCACAAACGCGGCGTGTCTCGACTTCGCTCGACACGAACGGACTATTTTAGCGGCGGGTTAGCCGTGCTAGCCGTGGCTCGTTCACCCCGCGCTCAAAACGTCCGCGAAAAGCTGACCAGATCGGCGTCGGGGTCGCCGTCGCCGCAGATCAGCCCGCGTAGCATCTGCGCGGCCATCATCGAAAAGGTGATACCGTTGCCGCCATAGCCCATCGCGGCGTAGCAGTTTGGCATTCGCGGGATGCGTCCGATCGTCGGGGTACCCGTCTTGCTGTCGCCAAAGCTGCCCGCCCAGGCATGCACCGGCGTCGCGTCGATCATCGGCAGCAGCGCGCCGAGCTTGCGCGACAGGGTTGCGGTTTTGGCGGCGATCTTCTCATCGCGTTCGTCCGCGTCGCTGATCTCTTCATCCTCGCCGCCGCAGATCACCTCGCCCGCCGGGGTGGTGCGGATGTAGAGATAGGGGTCGGCGGCCTCCCAGATCATTGCCGCGGTCGGCCAGATCGCGCGCGGCTGCGGCTTGGTGGCGATCGACCAGCTGGAGATGATCTTGTTCCCCTTGCGCGGGATGCCCTTCAGCATCTCGTACCCCGTCGCGACAATCAGCGTCCGCGCCCGGATTTCTCGCCCGTCTGCGCTATGCAACGTCACGCTGCTCTCGCTCGGCGCGACGTCGCAAATGTCGACCGGGCTGTAGAGTCGCGCCCCGCGCCCGATCGCGACATTCAGATACCCCGCCGCCAGCTGGCGCGGATCGGCCGAATAATTGCCGAAGCCGATGATCGCGTGCCGCCCCTTGATGCCATAGCGGTCGCGCACCGCGGCGGGCTTCAGCAACTCGATCTCAAACCCCGCGCGCCGCCGCGCCTCGGCCTCGCGCGCCAAGCCCTCGGCATCGAGCACATTGCCGTGCAGATAGATCGACCCGCGCGTCGCGGCGTCAACTTTCAGCCCTAGCCGCTCGGTGCGCTCGCGCAGCGCATCGACCGACTGGCGCGAGCGTCGCCACAGTCGCTCGGCGCGGTCACGCCCGATCTGTTCGGCCAGCAGCGACAGCGGGGTGTCGATTTCATATTGCAGCATCGCGGTCGATGCGGCGGTCGATCCGTCGAGCGGGCCGCGACGATCGACGACGACAACCTTCAGACCTGCTTCCGATAGCGTCTCCGCGATGAGTGCGCCCGAAATCCCGGCGCCGATAATCACCACATCGCAGCTGATGTCGCGGGTCAGAGGCTGCGTCGGGACGGTCGGGCGCCGCCGGGCTGACCAGATCGACTGGCCGGTGCGCAGATCGCGATGATGGGTGACTGATGCCTGCTTCGCGCGCCCGGGTGTCTTTGTCATGCGATGCTCCGTGCCGCGACCGACGCGACACGCGGTTAATTCCCGGCGCGCGCTTGAGTTGCACGGCGCGTTGCCTTAACGGCGCTGGATGCTTTCCCACGTCGCGCCGCTGCACGCGTCGGCGCTCCTGTCGCCGTCGCCCGAAAGCAGCCCGACCACGACAAAGCCGCCGATGACCAGCGCGACAAAGGCGGTCGTCACCATGCCCAGATATTTCTCGATGAATGCCTTGATCGGCGCGCCGAAGACGCGGAACAGGATGCCGACGGCCATGAAGATCATGCCGCGCCCGACGATGCTCGCCCCGATGAAAGTCGCGAGGTCCATGGCAGTAAAGCCAGCGGTCAGCGTCATCAGCTTGAACGGGATCGGCGTGGCGCCCGCGATGATGATCGCCTCTGCGTCATATTGGTTGAGGAAGCACACCGCGACGGGGAATTTCTCGGTCAGTCCCAGCGCGCCGAGCAACCACAAGCCGATGCTTTCATAGAGGAAATAGCCGATCGCGTAGCCGAACAGCCCGCCGAGCACCGATCCGATGGTGCAGATCGCGGCATAGCGCACCGCGCGCTTGGGATCGGCGAGGCACATCAGCCCCAGCACCGGATGCGGCGGGATGGGGAAGAAGCTCGATTCGACGAAGGCGATGGCGAACAGCCACCATTGGGCATGGCGGTGCGACGCCTTGGCGATCGTCCAGTTGTAGAGATGGGCGAGCAGGCTGCGCGCGGTGGGGCGCGCCGTCGGGTCGATCTGGATAGCCATTTATGCGCCTCTCGATCAGTGCCGGAAGTGGCGCATGCCGGTGAACACCATCGCCAGCCCCGCTGCGTTCGCCGCGGCGATCACCTCATCGTCGCGGATCGACCCGCCGGGCTGGATCACGCAGGTCGCGCCGGCCTCGACCGCTGCGAGCAAGCCGTCGGCAAAGGGGAAAAAGGCGTCGCTCGCGACCGCGCTGCCGACGGTGCGCGGCTCGGCCCAGCCATGGCTTTCGGCCGCCTCGCGCGCCTTCACGGCGGCGATGCGCGCGCTGTCGCGGCGGTTCATCTGCCCGGCGCCGATGCCCGCGGTCGACCCGCCCTTGGCATAGACGATCGCGTTCGACTTCACATGCTTGGCGATCGTCCACGCGAACAAGGCGTCGGTCAGTTCCTCGTCGGTCGGCGCGCGGTCGGTGACAACTTTCAATTCGTCGCGGGTGATCCGCCCATTGTCGCGGCTCTGCGCCAGCCAGCCGCCGGTGATCCCCTTCAGCATCAGCCCGCCGCGCGCCGGATCGGGCAACTCGCCCGTCAGCAGCAGGCGGAGGTTCTTCTTCTTTGCGAACACCGCGCGCGCGTCGGCATCGGCGTCGGGCGCGCAGACGACTTCGGTGAAAATGCCGCTGATCAGCTCCGCCGTCGCGCCGTCGAGCGGCCGGTTGACCGCGATGATTCCGCCGAACGCCGACACATCGTCGCATTTCAGCGCCGCGTCATACGCTTCGGCGATCGTCGCCGCGCTCGCGACCCCGCACGGGTTTGCGTGCTTGACGATGACGCAGGTCGGATCGGCGTCGCGGAATTCGGCGACGAGTTCGAGCGCTGCGTCGGCGTCGTTGATATTATTGTACGAAAGCTCCTTGCCCTGCACCTGTTCGGCGCCGGCAATCCCGCGCGGTCCGGGGACCGCCGGAATATAGAGTGCCGCCTTCTGGTGCGGATTTTCGCCGTAGCGCAATTCGCTGGCGAGCTTCGCGGTCAGCGGCAGCGTGTCGGGGAAAGTCTTGCCCTGATCGACGATCGCGAACCAGCGCGCGATGGCGCTGTCGTAGCTTGCCGTGTGGGCAAAGGCGGTCGCGGCGAGGCGCTTGCGCAGCGCGAGGCCGATCGCGCCGCCATTGGCGTCCATTTCTGCGATCACCGCGGCATAATCCTCGGGCTCGGTAACGATGCCGACGAATGCGTGGTTCTTCGCCGACGAGCGCACCATCGCGGGGCCGCCGATGTCGATATTCTCGATGACGGTATCGCGATCGGCGCCCGAGGCGACCGTCTGGAGGAAGGGGTAAAGGTTGACGACCACCAGATCGATCGCACCGATGCCATGTTCCTCCATCGACGCGACATGCGCGGCGTCGTCGCGCACCGCGAGGATGCCGCCGTGCACGGTCGGGTGCAGCGTCTTGACCCGGCCGTCCATCATCTCGGGGAAACCGGTGAGATCCGCCACGTCGAGCACATTATGCCCGGCCTCGCGCAGCGCTTTCGCGGTGCCGCCGGTCGATACCAGTTCGACGCCATGCTTGACGAGCGCGGCGGCAAGCTCGGCGAGCCCCGCCTTGTCGCTGACGGACAAGAGGGCGCGGCGGACGGGAATCAGGTCGGTCATGGAAAGGGCGGCCTTTGCAGGAAGGGAAAGACGCGGCTCCCCTAGGCGCGAAGGGCGGTCAGGGCAAGTGTGACCACCGGTTAACGGGCCGTGTGCTCTCGCGAAGGCGGGAGCCCATCATCTGTACGTGCGACCTTGAACCGGCCCGAAATGGATCGCCGCCTTCGCGGGGACACAGAATTTTCAAGCAGCGAAGGCTACAGCCCCAGCGCCGCCGCGATCTGGTCCCAGCGCACCAGCTTGAAATTCTGTGCACGCGGCTCGTTATGCCCGTCTTGTGCAAGGAACAGCCCGTCCGGAAAAGCGGCGCCAAAATTGCCCGCGGCTGCCTCGATCCCGTCGGTCTCGCTCACCGCGCCGAAGGCTCCTGCGGCGACCGCGAAACGCCCGGCATAGTCCATCGACGGCAGTTTGAAGACCGCGAAAGCGTTGTCGCCCTGGCTCGACACGAGGAGGTAGCGCAGCCCCTTGTGGTCGATCGTCGCCAGTCCCTCGACATCGGCGACGAGGCGCTGGTTGTCGACCGGCGCAACCATTGTCGCGGTCGCCCCCTTGCCGTTCGGCTCGAGCCGCCACACCCCGGCATCTTCCTCCCCGACATAGAGCGTGTCGCCATCGAAAACACAGCCTTCGGACTGGGTCGGGATCTTGTGCTCCCACTCGACCGCGAAGGTCGGCGTGCCGCTCACGGCCAGCGTGCCGACGCGCACCGTGCCATCCTTGACGATCAGCGCGGCGGTGATCGGGGCGCCCGGCGCGGTCCGTTTCAGGCAGAGGCCATAGGCTTCGCCGCTGCCCGCCGCGGCGCGGCCCAGCGGGGTGATCGCGGGCTTGTCGGCGTCGAGGCGGAATAGCGCGAGATGCGCGCTCACCCCGTCGTTGCGGTCGCTCGCGACGATGATGTCGCCGACGACATCGACATTGTTGACGAGGCCCGCCTGCGTGAAGGCGATGTCCTTGCCGCTAAGGTCATAGACGTGCAGTCCCGCCTTCTTGTCGGTTGCGACGATCAGCGCGCGGTTCGGGTTGGCGGGGTCGACCCACACCGCCGGGTCGTCGGCGGCGTCGGCGCGGCCGGTTCCGACCGGCGCGGTCTCGGCGCTCGCGGTCACTTGCACTGGCGGCAGGCCGGTGATCGCAGGCTGGCTTGCCGCGCATCCGGCGAGCGCGATCGCAAAAGCGAACGAAGACAAAAGCTTCGCATGATGGATGGCCGACATCGTCTTTCCCCTGATTGCGGACGCGCCGCAGCGCGGTTGGCCGCGCCCCGTTCCAGCAAAGTTGCGCTGCGTCAATCCCACAATATTTCCGTCACTTAACTGTCATGCAAACGTCATGATGCTCGTCGCAAACTGTCACAGGACCACCCTAGAGGCCCGGCAACCACAAAGGGGGCTCGACCAACATGATTCGTATTTTCAGCCTGAATTCCGCCGCAGCGCTTGCGCTCGCAACCGCCATGATCGCTGCGCCCGCCGCCGCGCAGGACGCGCAGGATATGGCGCCGATCCAGAATGCCGACGGCACGATCACCACGTCGCAGGAAATCGTCGTCTTGGGCAGCATCGGGTACCGCAACCGCAGCGAGAATCAGGCCGAACCCGTGCTGTCCTATGACAGCGAATTTTTCCAGCGGTTCGAACCGCTGACCGCGGGCGACGCGCTGAAGCGCGTGCCGTCGGTGACCTTCCTGTCCGACGTGATCGAAAGCGACGGGGCGCGGCTGCGCGGCCTGCCGCCGGGCTACACCCAGATATTGATCAACGGCGAAAAAGTGCCGGGATCGAACGCCGACCGTAGCTTTTTCCTCGATCGCATCCCCGCCGAGCTGATCGACCGCGTCGAAATCGTCCGCTCGTCGTCGGCGCGCCGCACCGGCGACGCGGTCGCGGGGACGCTCAACATCAAGCTGCGCGACGGTTATGAACTCGACGGCGGCTATCTCCGCGCGGGCGGGCTCTATTATGACGACAAGGAACTCGAACCCAGTGTCGGCGGCGTGTTCGGCGGTGCGCTCGGGCCGGGACGCTTCCTGATCGGCGCCAATTTCCAGGGGCGGCACAACCCCAAGAAGAAATTCTCGCTGCGCTACGACGACTCGCCCGAGAATAATCCGAACTTTGCGACCGACGACTTCAACAACCGCGAAGACCAGGTCGATACGCGCGACGGCAAGGATTATTCGTTCAACGCGACCTACGACATCAAGGGCGATACGACCGATTTCTCGCTGAACGGCTTTTACGTCCACACCGATCGCACCGAAACCGAGCGCAGTTTCGAATATAATCACCCGACCAACATCAACGGCCAGATCCGCGCGACGCCGCCGGGCAATCTGACGATCGACAATGCCAATGTCGCGACGATCGACCAGGACAATTACAGCGTCAACGGCAAGCTCGCGCACCGTTGGGCGGCAGGGGAAACGAGCCTGAAGGTTGGTTACGCCTATTTCGACGAAGATCGGTTCGAAACCGAATATGAGGTCGAATTCGACCGCGCGCTGCCGCGCTTTACCGGCGACCAGACGCTGACCGGGATCACCGACAAGGAATTTTCGGTGCGGCTGGAACATGAAATTGCGCTCGGCGAAGGGACCAAGCTGCTCGTCGGCGGCCTGTGGCAGGACAAGGATCGCGCGACCGCGATCACCGAAGCGCCGCGCGATCGCTACAATCTGACCGCGGCCAACCGGCAGGGTTATGACCAGTTCGCCCGCAACCCGACCGAGTTCGTCCGCCCGTTCGGCGCTTTTGTCCCGGCGATCGGCGGGATCAACATGATCGAGGAAAAGCGGCTCGACGGTTTCGTTCTGATCGAGGGCGACATGCCCGGCGTGAAGTGGGAGGCGGGTGTTCGCTACGAAACCACCGACCTTACCATTGTTGATCTGACCCCGCCCGCAACGCGTATCGACAATGATTATGAAAAGCTGCTCCCATCGGCATCGGTCAAGATCGACGTCGGCGCCCGCGGCCGCGTCACTGCGTCGATCGCGCGCACCAGCCGCCGCCCCGAATTCAACTTCATTTCACCGGCGCGGCTCGATGCCGAGCTCGGCGACAATGACCTGCTCGGCAATCCCTTGCTCGATCCCGAAACCGCATGGGGCGCCGACCTGGGCTTCGAACAGCGCCTTGGCCGCGCCGGCATCGCCGGGATCAATGTCTTTTATCGCAAGGTGAACGACCTCATCGAGCTGACCAACACCGGTGTCACCGGGTCGGAAGGTGCGGGCACCTTCGTGTACCAGCCGCAGAATATCGGCGATGGCAAGGTGTGGGGGATCGAATTCGACCTGTCGACCGACCTTGGCTTCGTCGGCCTGCCCGACACCGGGGTGTTTGGCAATATCTCGTGGCTCGACAGCAAGATCGTTGACGAATTCGGCAAGCGCCGTTTCAACGGCCAGAGCGAATATGTCTATAATTTCGGCGTCATTCAGGACATTCCGTCGGTCGGCGCGGCGTTCGGTGCCACCTACCGCAAACAGGGCGGCGCGTTCGACCGCACCGTCGGTGAAGAGGTCTTCACCAGCTATGGCGCCGACCTCGAAATCTTCGTCGAAAAGCGCTTTGGCAAAAGCTTCACGATCCGCGCGGTGGGATCGAACCTGCTCAACGGCGCCAAGCGCGAGCGGTTCAACAAGTTCACCACGATCGAGGATCAGAACGATCGCAGTTTTGACGAATATGAACTCGAAAGCGAAAAGGCCGGGCCGGTATTCCAGCTGATGGCACGCTACGCTTTCTAACGCTTCGGTGACCGGCGCTCAGTCCCTGGGGCGCCGGTTGCTGGTCAATCCTCCCTGTCGCGAAGCGATGGGGAGGTGGCAGCGGCGAAGCCGCTGACCGAGGGGCAATGGCGCGAGGTCGCTGCCCCTCCACCATCCTTCGGATGGTCACTCTCCCCACCGCTTTGCGGCGGGGAAGATCTGTCGTAAGCTCGCAGCCTACCCAATATGCTTGAAAATCCACCCGATGCTGACGCCGCCCGCGGGCGCGGTGCCGGTCACGACCAGCTGTTCGGTCGGGTGCGGGCGGCCTTCGCCGTCGACCCACAGGCTCTGCTCGACGTCGAGCGCACCCTCGGAGGTGCGGAATTGCCACAGCGGGCCGCCGTTGATCCGCAGCAGCGCGCCCAATTTGTCGGCTGTCAGGCTGGCCGAGATATTGCGACCGAGGTGAAAGCGCAGCGCGAAACCCTTGTCGCCCTTGCGCCGGGTGCGCGGGGCGGGGAGCAGCATGTCCTCGCCGCGCAGCTCGCGCCCATTGGGTGACAGGATCAGCAGGCGGCGGTGGATCAGCCCGTGGCGCCGGGCATAGCCGTCGTGGCTCATTTCGACGCGGCTGCCCTGCGGCGTTTCGCGCCGGTCGAGCTCGACCTCGGTCACCCCCTTGCCGAGCGTGCCATTCGCAAGGATCGCGGTCGAATTGCTGTCGGCCAGGATCAGCGTCGAATGGGCGGCGGTGGTGCGGAGGCCGCGCGCCAGATCGGCGGGGATCGTCGCGCCGGTCAGCGCTGCGCCGCCGCAATTGACGACGATGCGTTCGTCGCCATCGCTGAGTTCAAACGCCAGCGTCGATGCGCAGCCCGCTTCGGTGACGCGCGCGATCGGCGGCGGTGCTGCATCGGCGAGCAGCACGACCTTGTTGGCAACGAGGCGCTGATAGCCCCAGTCACGCGCCTGTTTGAGCGGCCGGGTGCGCACCCCGCTCGCGGCGACGATCGCCTGCACATGCGCAGCCGACGTCGCGCCGCTGCCCTGCCAGCTGCCCATGCCGCCGTCGCTGTGGAGGAGCCCGAGCAGCGCCGGGACCGCGCGCGCCAGTACTTCCTGGATGAACGGCGGCACCTCCATCCGGCGCATGTCATAAACCTTGGCGAGCATCGCCAGCGCCATCACCGCGTCGAGCTGTGCCTGCGGCGAGCGCGAGATATTGCCGCCATCGGCGTAGAAGCTGGTTTCCAGTACCTTGCGCAGCCCCGCCTCGCCGAACACCTGCCGCGGTTCGCCGCCGGGCATCAGCAGCGATGCGGCGACGATCCCGACCCACGCGACCATCTGGCCCGTACCCGGGCGCGTCTTGTCGGCGACGCGGTCGAGGTGCCGCGCCGCGCGCGCGAGGTGGTTGAGTACCGCGGAACGATAGACGAGGTCGCTCGACGACAGGATCAGCGGCGCATGGCACGCCCAGAACAGGATGCGCCACGCGGTGTTGTCGGCCTTCCATGCCGGTTCGCTGACGGTCTCGCCATGCGTGCCCAGCCAGTGGCGGACGACCGCCTCGGCGATCGGCACCCCGTCGGCGCGCGTGCCGGTGGCGGCGAGATCGCGCAGCCACGCAAAGCTGTGCAGATAATCGGCAAAGGTCGGCGCAACGTCGAGCGCGGCAAAATCAAGGTCGCCCAGCGGCAGCTTCAGCCCGCGGTGCAGGAAGTGGCCGGCGCGGATCGCGGTCCCGGCGCGGGTGTCGCCCGGGACCGGGTCGACCGGAACGCCCAGCAGTTTGAGCGGAAAGCGGCCCTTCAGGCGAAAGGCGTGCAAGGGCGTGCGCCAGGTCAGCCGGGTGATCGCATTGGCGACGCGGTCGCCGAGCGACAGTCCCTTGTCGGCGGGCAGGCGGATCAGCCGCTTGCCGGGCTCGATCGAATCGTCGATCGGCGGCGCGTCGTCAGCCAGATCGATCGGCGGGTCGGCAGGGGCCGAATTTAACGGTCTCCCCTCCATCGCTCAGCCCTCGCCGCGCAGCCGCCGGATGTTGCCCGCATAGGCATCGGGGCCGCCCTTGAAGGTCGCGGTGCCCGCGACCAGCACGTCGGCGCCCGCCGCGATCGCCAGCGGTGCGGTGCCCGCGTCGATCCCGCCATCGACCTCCAGCCGGATGTCGCGGCCGCTCTTGTCGATCATCTTGCGCACCGCCTCGATCTTGCGCAGCTGGCTGGAAATAAAGCTTTGTCCGCCAAAGCCCGGATTGACGCTCATCACCAGCACCAGGTCGATATCGTCGATCAGATAGTCGAGCATCTTGGCCGGGGTTGCCGGGTTCAGCGACACGCCCGCCTGTTTGCCCAGCGATTTGATGTGCTGGATACTGCGGTGAATGTGCGGCCCCGCCTCGGGGTGGACGGTGATGATGTCGGCGCCCGCCGCGGCAAAGGCGTCGAGGAAATGATCGACCGGGCTGATCATCAGATGGACGTCGAAGGGCAGGGTCGAATGGGGGCGCAGCGCCTTCACCACCGCCGGGCCGATCGTCAGATTGGGGACAAAATGGCCGTCCATGACATCGATATGCACCCAGTCGGCGCCCGCCGCCTCGATCGCGCGCACTTCCTGCCCCAGCGCGGCGAAATCGGCGCTCAGGATCGACGGGGCGATGCGGACGGGGGCGGGCGTACTAGTCATGACCATCGGCCTTAACCATCAACCCCTTGGGGGGCAAGCGGGGTCGCGGCGCTAGCGGTGGAAAAGCTTGTTGGGGCGGGTTGGGATTGGCAGTGGGCGTTGATCCTCCCTGTGGCGGAGCCATGGGGAGGTGGCAGCGCGAAGCGCTGACGGAGGGGCACTAGCGCCAACGTCGCCGCCCCTCCACCACGCCCTACGGGCGCGGTCCCCCTCCCCACGGCTACGCCGCAGGGAGGATCGGCAACATCCGCTCCCTACCCCCAAGCCGCCATCGCTCCGGCCAAACTCACCGCCAGCGCCAGCCGCCTTCGGTCCTGGCGCGATAAATCGGCATCGGCGCCAGCCCCGCGAGGATGACCGCGATGGTCATCGCCACAGGTCGGCCCTGTAGCGCGACCGCTATCCCCGTGATCAACGCAATGTGCAGCGCCAGCAAAAACCAGCCCTGCCAGACGATCGGCATCCCGGTGCCATAGCCGCGGCGTTTGGCGCGGAACCACGGCCCTTCGCGCAGGAACAAATGCATCATGATTCGCTCTCCCCTTTCGGCGGTCGTCCGCGACGTGCCGGCGCAGCGATTTTGGGGCTGACCCCGCGCCGCGCCAGCGCCTCGCGCAGCAGCACCTCAATCTCGGCATTGGCGCTGCGCAGCTCGTCCGCCGCCAGCCGCTCGATCGCCGCGTAAAGCGCGGGATCGAGGCGAAGGGCAAAGGCTTTTTTGGCGGACGCGGGCATCGACTAAAGCACCGGCAGGCTCAGTAGAGCGATCCGGCGTTCACCACCGGCTGGGTGTCGCGTTCACCGCACAGCACGACCATCAGGTTCGACACCATCACCGCCTTGCGCTCGTCGTCCAGGTCGACAACCTGCTTTTCGGACAATTGGGTCAGCGCCATCTCGACCATCGTCACCGCGCCCTCGACCAGTTTCTTGCGCGCCGCGATCACTGCTTCCGCTTGCTGGCGACGCAGCATCGCGCCGGCGATTTCCTGAGCGTAGGCGAGGTGGGTCAGGCCGCATTCGTCGACGGTAATCCCGGCGACTTCCAGCCGCTCGATCAGCGCCTTGCGCAGCTCGACCCCAACCTCGTCATGGTTGCCGCGCAGCGTGATTTCCTGATGTTCGATGTCGTCATAGGGATAGCGCGAGCCGATGGAGCGCACCGCGGCCTCGATCTGCGCCATCACGAACTCCTTGTAATCGTCGACATCGAACAGCGCCTGCGCGGTGTCGGTGACGCGCCACACGACCTGCGCCGCCATCTCGATCGGGTTGCCGCGCAGGTCGTTGACCTTGATCTTGTCCGAGATGACGTTGTTCGCGCGCACCGCAATCTTCTTGCGCGTCAGCCACGGCAGCACCCAGCGCAGCCCTTCCTCGCGGTCGGTGCCCTTATAGGCGCCGAACAGCTGGATCGCCGCGGCTTCGTTTGGGTTGATCAGGTAAAAGCCGCACAGGATCAGGAAACCGACGACCGCGGACACCGCCACGATCACCCATTTCCACGCGACCTGAAATTCGGCGGTCGCATTGCTGATTCCCGCCCACAGGGCAAGGCCGAGCAACAGCACCCAGACCAGCAGCATCAGATAACCGCTCTGCGTCAGCGCGCGCGTCTCGCGGCTGCGGTTCAGCGCCGGTGTCCCTCCTTCAACCATCTTACCCTCCGATTCGATATAAAGATGATATCATATTTATATCGTTTTTTGCAGATGGTCAACGGGATTCGGATGGGGAGGGCGCCGTGTCTGCTTTGGGAGTGGGGGTGGGCGAACCTAAACCGTCGCCCCCGCGCAGGCGGGGGCCGCTAGTTGCCCAATTCTGCGCGGCCGCGTAAACCGACAGCGGCCCCCGCCTGCGCGGGGGCGACGTCTTACTTCGTTCGCTTCCCGCCATTCGTCACCCCTGTGCGCCAGACAAACAAAGGGGGCCATAAAGACCCCCTTTGCCTCCCCGGTTTTGTCCAGATCAGTCGGTCGGAAAGCCGCGCTTTTTCAGCAGCGCCGATACGTCGGGATCGCGGCCGCGGAAAGCGCGGTACGCTTCGGCGCGGTCGGTTTCGTTGCCGGTCATCAGCAATATCGTGCGGAACTTGTCGGCCACGGTGCGGTCCCACGGGCCGCCCGCTTCGGTGAACGCCGCCCAAGTGTCGGCGTCCATCGTTTCCGACCAGAGGTAGCTGTAATAGCCCGCCGAATAGGCGTCGCTCGAAAACAGATGCCCGAATTGCGGCAGGCGGTGGCGCATGACGATTTCGCGCGGCATACCCATCGCGGCCAGCGTCTCGCGTTCGAACTTGTCGACGTCGGTCGGCGGTACCTTGCGATCGTGCAGCTTCATGTCGACGATTGCGCTGGCCAGATATTCGACCGTTTCAAAGCCCTGGTTGAACTTGCCCGACGCCTCGATCTTGTCGAGCAACGCCTGCGGCATCGGCGCCCCCGTCTTATAGTGCGTCGCGAATTTCGACAGCACTTCGGGGGTCATCAGCCAATTCTCGTTCACCTGGCTTGGATATTCGACAAAGTCGCGCGGCACCCCGGCGAGCGCGGGATAGTTGATGTCGTAAAGCAGGAAATGGATGCCGTGGCCGAATTCGTGGAACAGCGTCGCCGCGTCGTCGAGGCTGATCAGCGTCGGTTCGCCCTTTGCCGCTTCGGTGAAATTATTATTGTTCGACGCCAGCACATTGCGCGCGCCGCCCAGCTTTTGCTGGCTGCGATAGGTCGTCATCCATGCGCCCGACCGTTTGCCGTCGCGCGCGAAATTGTCGAGGTAGAAGACCCCGATATTCTTGCCCGACTTGAGGTTATACACCTCGAACGTCCGCACCTTGGGGTCGAACACCGGGATCGTGCCGGTATTCTCGCGGAAGCCCATGTCATAGAGCTGCCCCGCCGACCAGAACATGCCGTCGACCAGCTTGTCGAGCTGGAGATAGGGTTTCACCTCGCTTTCATCGAGGTCGTATTTCGCCTTGCGGACCTTTTCCGAATAGAAGCGATAATCCCAGGGTTCGATGGTGATTTTCGGTCCCTTGCCAGCCTTGGCATCGGCATCGGCGATCGCCTGCATGTCGGCGACCTCTTCCTTCACCCGCGCCACCGCGGCGGGCCATACCTTCATCATCAGTCCCATCGCATTTTCGGGGGTCTTGGCCATCGTGTCGGCCATCCGGTAATGGGCGTGGGTCGGGAAACCGAGCAGCTCGGCGCGCTGCTGGCGGAGTGCCAGGATTTCGGCGATCGTCTGGTTGGTGTCGTTGGCATCGCCATTGTCGCCGCGGCTCACGAACGCCTTATAGACTTTTTCGCGCAGCGCACGATTGGTGGCATTTTGCAGCACCGGCTGCGCCGACGACCGCGTGTTCTTGATCGCCCACTGACCGGGCTTGCCATTGGCCTCGGCGGCGGCGGCAAGTGAAGCGATAAAGCCTGCGTCGAGTCCGGCGAGGTCGGCCTTTTCGGTGACAAAAGTGTACAGCTTCTCGTCGCCCAGCAGCTTCGACGAGAAGGCCGAGAACAGGCTTTCCAGCTTGGAATTGATCGCGACCAGCTTGCCCTTGTCGGCCGCCGACAGATTGGCGCCGTCGCGGACCATCTCGTCATAGGCGCGCTCGACGATCCGGATCTGCTGAGCATTGAGCCCGCTCGTCTGGCGCGCGTCGTACACGGCCTTGTAGCGGGCGAACAGCTTGGGATCGAGGAACAGCTCGGTGTAGAAAGTGGTGAGCTTGGGGCTCCATTCGGCGTCGATATCCTCGACGCGGTCGTTCGACTTGTTCGACGTCTGCACGCCCCACAGCGCCGACACGCGCTCCATCGTCTCTCCCGCCAGCATCATCGGGACGTGGGTGTTCTCGAACGTCGGCGCTGCCGGATTGTCGATCACCGCCTGCACCTCGGCCTTCACCTCGGCCATCGCCTTGGTGAAGGCGTCGGGGAACAGTTCGGGGTCCATCTTGTCCCACGGCGGCACCCCTTCATAGGGGCCGGTCCATTCCGCCAGCATCGGGTTGGCGCTGACGGTGGTCGGGGCGGGCGCCGGGGCGGCGACGGGTTCGGTGGATGCGGTCATCGGTCGGTCCATATTGGTGCAACCCGCGAGCAGCGCGCTGGATGCGAGCAACAGCGACAGCGGGCGGCGGAAAGGAAGCGCGTGGCGCGGCATAGGTGAATCTCCCCGGGGAAACGGTTTCGGCGGAAACCATGTTGCGGACGTCTTAACCTTATGTGACGACGATGTGCAAGGTTGGCGGGTGAGGGCCGGTCGCACGTTTGCCTCGGCATTCGCTCACCGTAGCCCTGAGCTTGTCGAAGGGCGCTTCACCGAGAAGCGCCCTTCGACAAGCTCAGGGCTACGGTTCGGTAAGCCCCCCTGATCATCACCCCCCAAACAGCGGTTGCACCAACCCCGGCACCGCGACGCGAAACGCAAACACCCCGCCCGCATGCGGCTGCGCCCGGCGCTCCCCGTCGGACAAATTCTTGCCCGCACTGGTGACGAAGGCGGTCTGCATGTCCGCGCCGCCGAACGCGATCATCGTCGGGCGCTGGACCGGCAATTCGACCGTCTGGAGCAATTCGCCCGCGGGCGACAGGCGGACGATGCGCCACCCGTCCCACAGCGCCGACCAGTAACAGCCTTCGGCATCGACCGCCGCGCCATCGGGGCGGCCATTGCCAAGCGGGAACTGGTGGAAGACGCGGCCATTGCCGAGCGTTCCGGTCACGGGGTCGACGTCAAAGGCACGGATCGCATGGGTCGGCGTGTCGGCATGATAGAATATGCGACCGTCGGGGCTGAACGCCGCGCCGTTGCTGGTGGCGAGGCCGCCAAAGATTTCGGTCAGCGCTCCGTCGGGATCGAGCCGGTACAGCGTCGCGGCCGGATGCGCCTTGTCGCTGGTCAGGCTGCCGACCCACAGCCGCCCCGCGGCATCGACGCAGCCATCGTTGAAACGCTGTTCGGGCTTGTCGGCCAGCGCCGCCGGCCCAAAGGGACGCGGCGCCGCACCCCACGCGTCGATCAGCGCACAGCCATCCTCCAGCGCCGCGACCAGCCCGCCGCCCGCGCGCAGGGCGACGCAGCCGACCTGCTGGTCCAGCGGCATCATTTCGTCGGTCCGGGTCGTAGGATCGGTGCGGTGGATCGTCCGCCCTTCGATATCGACCCAGTACAGCCGTTGTTCGGCCACGCTCCAGCGCGGCGATTCGCCGAGCAGCGCGCCGGCATCGAGGAGGAGTTCGACCATGGCGGATGTCGTAGCGCGGCGAGGGGGCGCTGCCCAGCGGCTGCAAACCTATTCGTTGCCCACGCTATCCGTCGCCCCCGCGAAGGCGGGGGCCGCTGCAAGCCCTATGCGGCGCTACCGCGTTAACCGACAGCGGCCCCCACCTCCGCGGGGGCGACGAAAGAGTTTCCTGCCGTAACGTCTTTCCACTTGACGTGCACGTAAACGTAAGGTCTTTTGGCGACCGAAAAGTTGCGGCCGACTCCCCGCTTGCGTTCGGCCGCCGCAAGGGAAAGGAAAGCCATGTCGCTCGATACGTTGTCGCGCTCTGCCTACACCGACGATCATGAGGCGTTCCGCGCCACCGTCCGCCAGTTCTTGGAAAAGGAAGTCGCGCCGAACGCCGCGCAATGGGCCGAGGACGGGATCGTCCCCAAATCGATCTGGCCGAAAGCGGGCGAGCTGGGCATGCTCTGCCCGACGGTGCCCGAAGAATATGGCGGGCTCGGCCTCGACTTCGGCTATAATGCGATCGTCGATGAAGAAAGCGCCTATTATGGCCGCGCCACCACCGGCTTCTCGCTCCAGTCGGACATCGTCACCAACTATATCGTCAAATATGGCAGCGAGGAGCAGAAGCGGCACTGGCTGCCCAAGATGGTCGCGGGCGAAGTGATCACCGCGATCGCGATGACCGAACCCGGCACCGGCAGCGACTTGCAGGGGATGCGCACGACGGCCAAGAAGGATGGCAATCATTATGTCATCAACGGGTCGAAAACCTATATCACCAACGGTCAGAACGCCGACCTGATTCTCGTCTGCGTCAAGACCGATACCGAGGTCCAGCCGGCGTGGAAAGGCGTCTCGATCGTCCTCGTCGAGGCCGACCGCGAAGGCTATCAGCGCGGCCGCAACCTCGACAAGATCGGGCAGGACGAGGCCGATACGTCGGAAATGTTCTTCAACGACGTCCGCGTCCCGATCACCAACTGCCTCGGCGAAGAGGGGCAGGGGTTCATCTATCTGATGAGCGAGCTGCCGCAGGAACGCCTGTCGATCGCGGTCAGCGCGCAGGCCTCGGCGCAGCGCGCCTTCGACGATACGGTCGAATTCACCCGCGAGCGCAAGGCGTTCGGCAAGCCGATCCTCGATTTCCAGAACAGCCGCTTCGTCCTCGCCGATTTGAAGGCGAAATTGCAGGTCGGCTGGGCGCACCTCGATTGGGCGCTGGCGCGGCACCTGAAAAAGGAACTGACCCCGGAGGAAGGCGCCGCGGCGAAGCTGTGGCACACCGACCTGCAGTGGGAGGTCATGGACAAATGCCTCCAGCTCCACGGCGGCGCGGGCTATATGAACGAATATCCGATCGCCCGCGCGTGGCGCGCCGCGCGCGTGACGCGGATCTTCGGCGGCACGAACGAGATTATGAAGGAACTGATCGGGCGCAAGCTGTAAGCCCGTCGCCCCCGCGAAGGCGGGGGCCGCTGGCCGTCTAACTCGGCGTCGCTTGACGCCTCCAACGGCCCCCGCCTTCGCGGGGGCGACGACACTCGGAAAGGAACTCTCCAATGGCCACAGCCTATATTGTCGACGCCGTCCGCACCGCCGGCGGCAAACGCGGCGGCCGCCTCGCCGGCGTCCACCCCGTCGATCTTGGCGCCGCGGTGTTCGACGCGATTGCCGACCGCAATGATTTCGACACCAAGGCGATCGACGACGTCATCACCGGCTGCGTCAGCCAAGGCGGCCAGCAGACGATGGACGTCGGCCGCAATGCCGTGCTCGCCTCGAAGCTTCCCGATTCGATCCCCGCGGTCACGATCGACCGCCAGTGCGGTTCGTCGCAGCAGGCGATCCAGTTCGCCGCGCAGGCGGTGATGTCGGGGACGCAGGACATCGTCCTCGCCAGCGGCATCGAAAGCATGACGCGCGTGCCGATGGGCAGCGTCGCGACTTTGTTCATGAAGGAAGGGCTCGGCCATTACAAATCCGAGCGGCTCGAGGAAAAATATCCCGGCATCATGTTCAGCCAGTTCATGGGCGCCGAAATGATCGTCAAGAAGCACGGCCTGACCAAGGCCGACCTTGATGCCTATGCGCTCGAAAGCCATCGCCGCGGCGCCGCCGCAACCGAAGCGGGCCATTTCAAGCGCGAGATCGTCGGGGTCGAGATCGACACCCCCGAAGGCCGCGAAATGCACCTCATCGACGAGGGTATCCGCTTCGATGCGACGCTCGAGGGTATCGGGGGTGTGAAGCTGCTCCAGGAAGGCGGCGCGATCACCGCGGCGTCGGCCAGCCAGATCTGCGACGGCGCGAGCGCCGCGCTGGTCGTGTCCGAACAGGCGCTGAAGGATCATGGCCTGACCCCGCGCGCGCGCATCCACCACGTCTCGGTGACCGCGGGCGATCCGGTGATCATGCTCGAAGAACCGCTGTTCGCGACCGAACGCGCGCTCAAGAAAGCGGGCATGTCGATCGGCGACATCGACGCCTATGAAGTCAACGAAGCCTTCGCGCCCGTACCGCTCGCGTGGCTCAAATATCTTGGCGCCGACCCTGTGCGGATCAACCAGCATGGCGGCGCGATCGCGCTCGGCCACCCGCTCGGCGCCAGCGGCACCAAGCTGATGGCGACTTTGCTCGGTGTGCTCGACGCGACCGGCGGCAAATATGGCTTGCAGACGATGTGCGAAGGCGGCGGTCAGGCCAACGTCACGATCATCGAACGGCTTTAAACTCGCTTTGTGCTCCTGCGAACGCAGGAGCCCAGGGCGATGTGGCGCCGACGCTGCGCGCTGACGCCCTGGGTTCCGGCTTTCGCCGGAACGCACATCTATTTTTGGAAAGGATGTCTCAATGAAACTCGATTCCACCGTATCCGCCGTCGTCACCGGCGGCGCCTCGGGCCTCGGCGCCGCAACGGCGCGCGCGCTGGCCGCCAAGGGCGTCAAGGTCGCGATCTTCGACCTGCAGGAAGAAAAGGGCAAAGCGCTCGCAGCCGAACTCGGCGGCGTGTTCTGCGAATGCAATGTCACCGACGACGCATCGGTCGACGCCGCCTTCACCAAATCGCGCGAAGCGATCGGACAGGAGCGCATTCTGGTGAATTGCGCGGGCACCGGCAATGCGATCAAGACCGCGAGCCGCAGCAAGGAAGACGGCAGCATCAAGCATTTCCCGCTCGATGCGTTCAACTGGATCATCCAGATCAACCTCGTCGGCACCTTCCGCTGCATCGCCAAGTCGGCGGCGGGCATGATGACGCTCGACCCGATGGAAGACGGCGAACGCGGTGCGATCGTCAACACCGCGAGCGTCGCGGCCGAGGATGGCCAGATCGGCCAGGCGGCCTATTCGGCGTCGAAGGGCGGCGTCGTCGGCATGACGCTCCCCGTCGCGCGCGATCTTGGCAACGAGAATATCCGCGTCAACACCATCCTGCCCGGCATCTTCGACACCCCGCTGCTCGCGGGCGCGCCGCAGAATGTCCGCGACGCATTGGGCGCCTCGGTGCTCAACCCGAAGCGCCTCGGCAATCCGCCCGAATATGCCGCGCTGGCGCTGTGCATGATCGAAAACGGCTATTTCAACGGCGAGGATGTGCGCCTCGACGGCGGCATCCGCATGGGTCCGCGCTGATATGCCGAAACCTGAGGGCTGGCGGCTGAACCCCGCCAGCTACCCCGTCTGCACCGAATATCAGACGCGTTTTCAGGACATGGACATCAACGGCCACCTCAACAATGTGGCCTTTGCCGCCTTGTTCGAAAGCGGCCGGGTGCTGCTCAACCGCGAGGTGCGCCCGCTCGGCGAGCGCCCCGCCAACGAACGCACGATGGTCGCGGCGGTCGAGATCAACTATCTGGCCGAGGGCAATTTTCCCGATCCGGTCGAGATCGCGACCGGCATTGGCCGCCTCGGCACCTCGAGCTGGACGATCGTCCAGGCGATGTTCCAGAATGGCCGCTGCATCGCGACCTGCGACACCGTGGTCGTATGCCGCACCGATGGTCAGGCAAAGCCGCTGCGCGCGGCGATGGTAGCGGAACTCGAGGCGAAGTTGGCGCAGCCCGCTTGATCGTCGCCCCCGCGCAGGCGGGGGCCGCTGAAGGTTTACGCAGCGACGAAGGACAAGGCCGGTAGCGGCCCCCGCCTGCGCGGGGGCGACGACCCACTATCTACAGCTTCTTGTCCGCATCCGGCACCGACCGGATCAGGTCGCGCGCAAAACCGATCAGCCCGATCTGGCGCCGCCGCTTCAGCCGCTCGGCGCGCAGGATCGCGCGGACCTCGTCGAAACAGCCGTCGACATTCTCGTTGATCAGCACATAATCATAGCCGTCCCAATGGCTGATCTCGTTCGCCGCCCGCTCCATCCGCGCCGTGATCACCGCATCGCTGTCGGTGCCGCGCGATCGCAGCCGCCGCTCGAGCTCTTCCATCGTCGGCGGCAGCACAAAAACGCGCACGACGTCGGGGCCAGCCTCCTGATAGAGCTGCTGTGCGCCCTGCCAGTCGATGTCGAACAGCACATCCTTGCCCGCCGCCAGCAGCTCCTCGACCGGCGCGCGCGGCGTGCCGTAACGGTGGCCGAACACATGCGCCCATTCGAGAAACTCGCCGTCGGCGGCCATCTTCTTGAACGTCTCGGTATCGACGAAATGATAATGCACCCCGTCGACCTCGCCGGGCCGCGGCGGGCGGGTGGTGGCGGAGATCGACAGCGCGATGTCGCTGTCGGCATCGAGCATCATGCGCGAGATGGTGGTCTTGCCCGCGCCCGACGGCGAGGAGAGGACGAACAACACGCCGCGGCGGTTCAGATGGACGCTATCAGCCATGCGCGCTATTCGCGCGGGTAGCGGCGGCGGTCAAGGGGGAGCGATATGGCGGGGATTTCACGAACGGGTTGGATTGTCGCCGCGGGCCTGCTCGCGGCCTTCACCGCGATCCTGTTCGCGATGGGCCGCCCGCCGATCTGCCCGTGCGGCACGATCGGCCTGTGGCACGGCACCGTGCAATCCGATCAGAACAGCCAGCAGATTTCGGACTGGTACAGCTTCAGCCACATCATTCACGGCTTCATCTTCTTCGGCCTCGGCCGCTGGCTGCTGCCGCGCCAGCCGCTCTGGATCCTGCTCGCGCTGGCGATCGGGATCGAGGCCGCATGGGAAATCCTCGAAAACTCGCCGATCATCATCGATCGCTACCGCGAGGTGACGATGGCGTTCGGCTACAGCGGCGATTCGATCCTCAATTCGGTCAGCGACGCGCTGTTCATGATCGCGGGCTTCCTCGCCGCCAGCCGGATGCGCTGGTGGGTCACGCTGATCATCGCGATCGCCTTCGAACTCTTCACCCTGTGGACGATCCGCGACAATCTGACCCTCAACGTCCTCATGCTCGTCTCGCCGGTCGAGGCGATCAAGGAATGGCAGGCGGGCGCTTAGCCGATCCACCGCTGTCGATGCACGGATCGAACCGGCCGCCGAACGCCTCGATCGCGGTCGCCACGCCGCCCGCGACGACAAAGCGAAGTTCCTCGCCCTGACCGGGGATCAGTTCGGCGCGGATCGTGTCGGGCGCCTCGCCGGGTTCGGCGGACGCATGCAGGCGGCCCATCGTCAGGTCGATCCGCGAGCCCTGCGGCGTGATGCCGATCGTACCGTAATCGGCGTTGCAATAATCGCCGGTATAAGCGGCGGCGGGCAGGGTCAGCTGCGACGCGCGCGCGGCGCGTTCGGCGCGCTGCGCCGCGACCTTTTCGACCTGCCGCGCCCATTGTCCGGCGAGGGTTTCGATTTGCTCCGCCGCTTTGGCCTCGGCGTGCGCGGCGCCGTGGAGGTACCAGTCATAGGTGTAGAGCGCGGCGAGGTCGACGATCCGAAACCCCGCGCCCTCGTCATTGGTCGCCGCTGCAACCCCCAGCCCCGCAGCGGGCAGCACCGACACATGCGCGCGCGCACCGACGAACGAGCCAAAGGCGTGGTACAGCGTCTGCTCCGCATAAGGCCCGGCGTACCAGCCGAGCCCATAGCCGGTCCGGCGAAACGGCCCGAAAGCGCCATCAAGCGCCGCCACCGGCGCCCGCGCCGTCGCCGCCGCCTGCGCCAATTCTCCCCTGTCCTGAAGTTGGAGCGTCAGCCAGCGCGCCATGTCGCTGGCGCTCGCATACATGCCGCCGGCGGCATGCATCGTGCGATCGTCCTTGACCAGATACAGGCGCTCGCCGCCGCGATAGGGTGCCGCAACGGGCGCTCCGCGGCGCTCGGCGAGCCCTTCGGCCAGGGTTTCGGTCATCGCCAGCGGCGCGAGCAGTTCGTCCTGCACGATGTCCTGCCACCGCCGCCCGATGCGCCGCTCGACCAGCAGCGCGGCGATATTGTACCCGATATTGCCATAGCGGAAGCTGCCCGGCGGGGTGTCGGGATCGGGCCTGATCTGCGCCAGCAAGCGGAGCAGCGTCGCGTCATCATATTCGCCGCTATAGGCGAGCCGGAACGCCATCGCGTCGCCCGCAAGGCCGTGGCGATGCGCCAGCAGGTCGCGCAAGCTGATCTTGTCAGCGGGAACGTCGGGGGCGAAGGCGATATCGGGCGCCAGCTCGCGCATCGTCCAGTCGAGGTCGATCGTCCCGCGCGCATCAAGCAGCGCCAAGGCGGTGCCGACGAAGCTTTTGGTCGACGACGCGATATAGAATGGCGTGTCGGGCGTTGCGGCAATGCCCGCTTCGACATCGGCGCGCCCCTTTGCGTTGACGAACACGGGCACGCCGCGATGGACGATCGCGACCGATATCGCGGGCATCGACGGAAAGCGCGCCATCGCCCGATCCAGAAAACGCTCGAAATCGGCGGCAAACGCCTGATCTTCTGCCGACGGGGCGGCGGTGGCCAACGGCGGATCGGCGTCTGGCGCTTGTGCGTTCGCCGAACCCGCGCTGCCGACGGCGACGCTCGCCAGCATCGCCAAAACCCATCGATTCCGTATCATTTGCCACCCCGTTCCGCCTGTGTATTATCTATGCAATACAGCTCGTAGCGGCGATGACAAGGTACCGGTTCACCCGTCAGTGGATGGCGGTCGGCCGCTCATCGTCGATCGGAATCGCGGGCGGCAATGCGTCACCCATCGTCTGGCCATCGGGCGCCGGACCCGCGGTACCGGCATAGCTGTCGACCACGCCCGCCTGCGCCAGCTGCGGATCGGCGGCGTGCGCCTTTTCCGCGGCCTGCCGCGCTTCGGCGCGCTCGGCCCATTTCTTGGTGAGGTATCCCGCGGCAACCGTCGCTGCGAGCGCGGCATAGCGTTGCGGGAACAATCGCCGCGCCGCGAACAGCGCGCCCGCGCCGATCACGGCGCCCGCGACCGGGTGATTGCCTTTTTGCCTGCCGATGGCGCTGCCCAGCACGCCGCCTACGATCCTGCCGATCATGCCCATATCTCCTTCTCCCCTCTCAATCCGCGGACAGGGGGTTGGGTTCCGGCCCCAGCATCGTTCGCGGATCGACCAGCCGGTCGAACGTCGCGGCATCGACATAGCCGAGGTCGAGGGCGGCCTCCTTCAAGGTACCGCCGCTCTCATGCGCGTGCTTCGCGATCTTCGCCGCCTTGTCATAACCGATTTCGGGCGCCAGCGCCGTGACCAGCATCAGCGATCGGCTCATCAGCTCGTCGATGCGCGCCCGATTGGGCTCGATCCCGACAACGCAATGCTCGGTGAAGCCTGCCATGCCGATGGTGAGCAGGTCGATCGATCGCAACACATTGGCGCCGATCAGCGGCTTGAACACATTGAGTTCAAGATGCCCCTGCATACCGCCGACGGTGACCGCCTGATGGTTGCCGATCACTTGGGCTGCGACCATCGTCAGCATCTCGCACTGGGTCGGGTTGACCTTGCCGGGCATAATCGAGCTGCCGGGCTCGTTCGCGGGCAGCTCGAGCTCGCCGAGGCCCGCGCGCGGGCCTGAGCCGAGCAGGCGGATGTCGTTGGCGATCTTGGTCAGTGCGACGGCGAGCGTGCTGAGCGCGCCCGAAAAAAAGACCAGCCCATCGTTCGACGCCAGCGCCTCGAACTTGTTGCGCGCCGGTTCGAACGCGATCCCCGTCGCGCGGCTGAGTTCCGCCGCCATCGCGGCGTCAAAGCCGATGGGTGCATTCAGCCCGGTGCCGACCGCGGTCCCGCCCTGCGCAAGCTTGCAGACATTGTGCGCGAGCGCGCCCTCGATCCGCGCGCGGCACGCGATCAGTTGCGCGACATAGCCTGAAAATTCCTGCCCGAGCGTCAGCGGCGTCGCGTCCTGCAAATGGGTGCGACCGATCTTGACGATGTCGCGCCAGGCGTCGGCCTTGGCGGCCAGCGCGTCGGTCAGTCGGGTCAGCGCGGGTAGCAGCCGCGCGGTCGTCTCCACCGCCACCGCAACATGAATGGCAGTCGGGAAGCTGTCGTTCGACGACTGGCCCATGTTGACATGGTCATTGGGGTGGACGGGCGTCTTGCCGCCGCGCGTGCCCGCCAGCCTTTCGTTGGCGATGCCTGCGATCACCTCATTGGCGTTCATGTTCGACTGGGTGCCGCTGCCCGTCTGCCAGATGGCGAGCGGAAATTGATCGTCATATTGCCCCGCCGCGACCGCATCGCCCGCATCGGCGATTGCGTCGGCCAGCCCGGCATCCAGCCCGTGCGCGCGGTTGACCCGCGCTGCCGCGGCCTTGATCCGGGCGAGCGCATGGACGATCGGCAACGGCATGCGTTCATGGGCGGGGAAAGCGAAATTGTGGCGGCTGCGTTCGGTCTGCGCCCCCCAATAGGCTTCGGCTGGAACCTCGATCGCGCCGATGCTGTCGCTTTCCGTTCGCGTGCTCATCCGACCAGCAACTGCATCACCAGAACGGACCCGCCCCAGATCATCGCGACCAGGCCCAGCATCTTCCAATATCCCGTTTCGCCGACGCGGTGCCGCATCCACGCCGCGATCAGCCAGACGATCACCAGCATCGGGGTCAGGATCAACAGGCTGAAGCGCAGCAATCCATCGGCGATCTGACCGCGCGACGTCGCTTCTTCGAACAGGGTAAAGCCCTCGACGCTCCACCAGAAGGCAGCGGTCAGGACCAGCATTCCCGCAAGCGCCCAATATTGCCAGAACCGGCTGGGGGGCCATCGCGGTGTCATCAGGGCCAGACTCCGCCCGTAACGCCTTCGAGGCGTCGAAATGGCGAAGATATCGGGTTTGGGTGGCCGCAGCGGTTAGTGGTTCTAACCGTCAGGCCACGCAAACTCGAGATCGAAGCCATTTCGTCGTCCCTTCGGGATTTGACCGATTTTGTCCATGGCCGCGTCAGCGAGCCTTGGAATATAATCATATGCCTACGCCTCGCTTCCTCGCCCTGAAAAAAATCGCCTCAAACCTCGAAGGCGTTACGGGCGGAGCCTGGCCCCTCTATTTCCTTTTGCCGAAATCCACGGTCACGACGTTCGACCCGTCCTCACTCGCCATGTCGGGGCGGTCGTTGTCGGCTTCGTCATGGGGTTCGGGTGCGCTGATTTCGTCGTCGCTAACCTGGAATTGCAGCCCGAAATCGACCGACGGATCGACGAAGGCGGTGATTGCGGCATAGGGGATCGTCAGGATCGACGGCGTCTGGTTGAATGACAGGCCGACGCTGAAATGATCGGCGGCGACCTTCAAATCCCAAAAGCGGTTCTGCAGCACAATCGTCATTTCGTCGGGAAATTTCGCGATCAGATGCGCCGGAATCGACACCCCGCTCGCCTGCGTCTTGAACGTGATATAGAAATGATGCTCGCCGGGCAGGCTGTCATAACCCTCGATCTGGCGCAGCACGCGGCCGACCACGGCGCGCAGCGCGTCCTGCACGATTTCGTCATAGGGAATCAGGCTGTCGCGAACGTCATCGGTCATGGGGCAGGGGGATGAACGGGCGGAACCGATGGGTCAAGGGGGGAGAGTCGCCTTGCATGGTGAAAAGTGGCTGCTATGGGGCAGTCCATGCGAACCGCCACCGTCCAGCGCACGACCAAGGAAACCGACATCGCCATTACCGTCAATCTTGACGGCACCGGCGATTATGCCGTCTCGACCGGCATCGGTTTCCTCGACCATATGGTCGAACAATTGTCGCGCCACTCGCTGATCGACATCTCGATGCAGGTGAAGGGCGATCTCCACATCGACCAGCATCACACGGTCGAAGACAGCGCGCTCGCGCTCGGCGAGGCGGTCGCGAAGGCGCTCGGCGACAAGCGCGGCATCGCCCGCTATGGCGAGGCGCACGCGCCGATGGACGAAACGCTGACGCGCTGCGTGCTCGACATTTCGGGCCGCCCGCACTGCGTTTACAAATCCGGTTTCTCGCAGCCGCGGCTGGGCGAGATGGACACCGAGATGTTCCCGCACTGGTTCCACAGTTTCGCGCAGACCGCGGGGATCACGCTGCACATCGAAACGCTCTATGGCGAGAATAATCACCACATCGCCGAAAGCATGTACAAGGCATTGGCGCGCGCGCTGCGCCAGGCGGTCGAGATCGACCCGCGCAAGGGCGATGCGATCCCCAGCACGAAGGGTGTCCTCTAGGACCAGCCGATGACCGCCATTGCCCTGATCGACTATGGCGCGGGCAATCTTCGCTCGGTGCATAATGCGCTCGTCGCGGCGGGTGCTGCCGATGTGGCGGTGACCGCTGATCCCGATACTGTCGCCAGGGCCGACCGCATCGTGCTGCCGGGCGTTGGCGCGTTTGCTGCCTGCATGAACGGGCTGACCGCAATCCCTGGCCTCGTCGAAGCGATCGACCGCCGCGTCCGGACCGACGGCGCGCCGTTCCTCGGCATCTGTGTGGGCATGCAATTGCTCGCCGACGCGGGCGAGGAGCATGGGCGGCACGCGGGGCTCGGCTGGATCGGCGGCACCGTGCGCGCCTTTGACCCCGCGCCGGGTCTCCGCATCCCGCACATGGGCTGGAACGACGTCGTGCCGGTGGCGCCGCATCCGGTGATCGCGGCGGGCGAGGCCTATTTCCTCCACGGCTATTATTTCGCCGACACCATCGACGTTGCCGCCACCAGCAGCCACGGCGCGACGTTCACCGCCGCGGTGGCAAGGGACAATATCGTCGGCGTCCAATATCATCCCGAAAAAAGCCAGGCCTACGGCCTCGCAACGCTTGAAAGGTTCATCCAGTGGCGGCCCTGACCATCTTCCCCGCGATCGATCTCAAGGGCGGGCAGGTGGTGCGGCTCGCCGAGGGCGATATGGCGCGCGCGACCGTCTATGGTGACGACCCCGCCGCGCAGGCGCGCCTGTTCGCCGATGCGGGTTCGGATCATCTCCACGTCGTCGACCTCGACGGCGCCTTTGCGGGCGCCAGCGTCAACGGCGCCGCGGTCGAGAGCATCGTCGCGGCCTTCCCCGGCAATGTGCAGGTCGGCGGCGGCATTCGCGACCGCGCCGGCGTCGACCGCTGGCTCGCGCTCGGCGTCGATCGCGTGATCATCGGCACCGCGGCGCTGAAAGACCCCGAATTCGTCAAATCCGCCGCGCGCGATTTGCCCGGACGGATCATCGTCGGGGTCGATGCGAAGGGCGGCATGGTCGCGACCGAGGGCTGGGCCGACGTCTCCGACGTCCGCGTCGAAGATCTCGCGCGCCGGTTCGAGGATGCCGGGGTCGCCGCGCTGCTGTTCACCGACGTCGGCCGCGACGGCTTGCTCAAGGGCTGCAATGTCGCGGCGACGGTGGCGCTCGCGCGGTCGGTCGATATCCCGGTGATCGCCAGCGGCGGCGTGGCCGACATTGGCGACATTCATGCGCTTCGCCCGCATGTCGCCGACGGCATAGAAGGCGTGATCACCGGCCGCGCGCTGTATGATGGCCGCCTTGATCTGGCCGAAGCGATCGCGGTCGGGCGCGGATGAGAAACACGCCTACTTCCGTTCGTGTCGAGCGAAGTCGAGACACGTCTTGGCTGGGCGCTTTGCTTCGGGGTGTCTCGACTTCGCTCGACACGAACGGGTTAGAGAGACTGCCCGCATGACTGTCCGCGTCCGCGTCATCCCCTGCCTCGACGTCGCCGACGGGCGCGTCGTCAAGGGCGTCAATTTTGTCGACCTGCGCGATGCCGGCGATCCGGTCGAGGCCGCGCGCGCGTATGACGCGGCGGGCGCCGACGAGCTCTGTTTCCTCGACATCTCGGCCAGCCATCAGGGCCGCGGCACCCTGCTCGACATGGTCAGCCGCACCGCCGAGGTGTGCTTCATGCCGCTCACCGTCGGTGGCGGCGTGCGCAGCGCCGACGATGCCCGCGCGCTGCTGCTCGCGGGTGCCGACAAGGTCGCGGTGAACAGCGCCGCGGTCGCGCGCCCCGAACTCGTCGCGGACATTGCCGACCGTTTCGGCAGCCAGTGCGCCGTCGGCAGCATCGACGCGCGCCGGGTCGCGGAAGGCCGTTGGGAAATTTTCACCCATGGCGGGCGGAAGCCCACTGGGGTCGACGCGCTCGAGCATGCCGTCCGTCTGGCCGAACTCGGTGCGGGTGAACTGCTCGTCACCTCGATGGACCGCGACGGCACCAAGGACGGCTACGACCTCGCGCTCACCCGCGCGATCGCCGATGCGGTCAGCGTGCCCGTCATCGCCTCGGGCGGGGTCGGCAACCTCGACCATCTCGTCGCCGGCGTGATCGAGGGCGGCGCGAGCGCCGTCCTCGCCGCGAGCATCTTCCACTTCGGCGAAGCGACGATCGCCGACGCGCATGCGCGGCTCGCTGCCGCCGGACTGCCGGTGCGGTCGCACTGACGCAATTCTAAACCGTAGCTCTGAGCCTGTGGAAGGGCGCTTCTCGGAGAGGCGCCCTTCGACAGGCTCAGGGCTACGGCGACTATTCGGCCAATCAAGGGTGGTCAGGCGCCTACCCTGCTGCAATAAAAGCCCATGACCTCCAAACTCCGCCTCGCCGACCGCACCAACGATCTCTTCCCGATTCTCGGCTTTATCGCCGCGATGGCGAGCCTCGCGATGCCGCTCAACGCGTGGATGGTGGCGATCATCCTGATGGGCGCCGTCGTCGCGGCGGTCCATCATGCCGAGGTGATCGCGCACCGCGTCGGCGAGCCCTTCGGCACCCTCATCCTCGCGCTCGCGGTGACCGTGATCGAGGTCGGGCTGATCCTGACGCTGATGCAGGCCGAGCCCGAAAAGGCGCAGACGCTGGCGCGCGACACCGTGTTCGCGGCGGTGATGGTGATCATCAACCTGCTGATGGGTCTCTGTCTTTTGAGCGGTGCCATTCGTCATCACGAGCAGCGGTTCCAGCGTACCGGCATCGGTGCCGCGCTCGCGACGCTGACCGTCCTCACCGTCGTCACGCTGGTGCTGCCGAACTTCACCTCCAGCATTCCCGGCCCCTTCTATTCCGCGACCCAGCTCGGCTTCGTCGCGGTGGTGTCGTTGATCCTCTACGGCACCTTCGCGCTGGTCCAGACCGTCCGCCACCGCGACTATTTCCTGCCCGATGCCGATATCGATATCGACGGCGACGGCGTGCCCGACACGCATGCCGAGCCGCCGAGTTTGCAGCGCACGGCCATTTCCGGCGCGTTGTTGCTTGCCAGCCTCGTCGCGGTGGTGCTGCTCGCCAAGAATCTGTCGCCGGTGATGGGCGCGCTGCTCGCCGATTGGGGCGCGCCGCCCGCGGTACTCGGCGTGTTGATCGCGGCGCTGATCCTCGCGCCCGAAGGGCTCGCCGCGGTGCGCGCTGCCAAGGCCGACCGGCTCCAGACGAGCCTCAACCTCGCGCTTGGCTCGGCGCTTGCGACGATCGGGCTCACAATCCCCGCGGTCGCGGTGCTGTCGATCATCACTGACCTGCCGATCAGCCTCGGCCTTGACGCCAAATCGACCGTGCTGTTGTTCCTGTCGCTGATCGTCGCGTCACAGACGCTGGCGAACGGTCGCACCACCGTGCTGCAGGGGGTGATTCACCTGATGCTGTTCGCGATCTATTTGTTCACGACCTTTGTGCCGTAACGGGGATCGTTGTCCCGCGAAGGCGGGGACCCCTGTCGGCGTAGCGCAAGGTTGCTGGCGGCCCCCGCCTTCGCGGGGGCGACGATTTTCCGCTTCAGGTCTTGCGCACAAACACCGTCCCCGCCGAATAGCCCGCCCCGAACGAGCAGATCAGCCCGGTGTCGCCGGGGGCCATGTCTTCATGGTTCAGATGAAAGGCGATGATCGACCCCGCGCTCGATGTATTGCCATAGGTGTCGAGCACCGTCGGGCTCTCGTCCTCGCTCGCTTCATGTCCCAGCACCCGCTGTGCGATCAGCCGGTTCATGTTGGTGTTTGCCTGATGCAGCCACAGGCGGCGCATGTCGCCGCCTTCCAGCCCCAGCACCTCCATCTGCTCGACGATCATGTTCGCGACCATCGGCACGACTTCCTTGAACACCTTGCGGCCTTCCTGGACGAACAATTTGTCGGTCTTCGGCCCGTCCTGCTCGATCCCGCCATGGGTGCGGTTGAGGAAGCCGAAATTGTTGCGGATATTGTTCGAGAAAACGGTTTTCAGCTTGGTGCCAAGAATGTCCCAATGCCCTGCGGGCGCGATCGCCTTGTCTTCGACCAGGATCGCGGTCGCGACATCGCCAAAGATGAAATGGCTGTCGCGGTCGCGCCAGTTCAGATGCCCCGAACAGATTTCGGGGTTCACGACGAGCACGCTACGGGCGTGGCCCGCGCGGATATAGTCGGCGGCGGTCTGGATTCCGAAGGTCGCCGACGAACAGGCGACATTCATGTCGAACCCGAAGCCGTCGATGCCGAGCGCGTCCTGTATCTCGACCGCCATCGCCGGATAGGCGCGCTGCATGTTTGACGCCGCGCACAGCACCGCATCGACGTCAGCCGCGTCACGCCCGGCGCGCGCGAGTGCATCCTTCGCCGCCGCGACGCCGATTTCGGCCAGGATCGACAGTTCGTCGTTGCTGCGCTCGGCGATCCGCGGCGCCATGTGGCGGGGGTCGAGGATGCCGGCCTTGTCGACGACGAAGCGCGAACCGATGCCGCTTGCCTTCTCGATGAATTCGACGCTCGATTCGGTCAGTTCGGGCGCCTCACCCGCTGCGATCGCCGACGCGTTTTCGCTATTGTGCAGCGCAACATATGCGTTAAAACTGGCGACAAGTTCTTCGTTGGAGATCGCTTCGGCGGGGGTGAACAAGCCGGTTGCGGAAATGACCGGCTGCGGTGCGTGCGACATGATGGTCCTGCGTGTTCTGTTTTGAATGCACGCTGATTAGGCCTGCTCGCGGCGCCGCGCAACGCCCCAACGCTTGCTGAACGGTCACCGACATCATGGTTAACCTGCCACTAACCCTTTTCGTGGCAGATTGTCGGTTGCAGGCCTCCGGGGGGATGGCTCCCCGGGCGCCGTGCGGGAGCATGACCATGGCGACGCGTTCGGGACCGGCAGCCGGTGATCTGTCGATTGCGGAAATCAAGGAATTTGCAGGCTTCCCTGCGGCGACTCAGCGGTACATCCGCCGCTCGCTCGACATCGGGCTCGAACGCGAAGATGCGATCGCCCGCTGGTCGCGCGATATGGTCGAGGAAACCGCGATCCGGGTTCAGGCGCGCGTCTATCAGCGGATCACCGACATTCGCGCCCATATTCCCGATGACAGCGGCCTCGATGCGCTCGAAGGTTTCATGGCACCGCTCGTCGCGGTTTCGGCGTTCGACCTCGGGCAGGACCGGCTGCCGGGCTTCGCCTCGTACCGTTTCCTTTACGAACGGCTGCTCGGCGCGCATGCGCGGCCTTGGCTGCCCGGAGCCTTTTGCGCCGCCGCCTCGCTGCCGCACCTGCATCCGGACAAGCGGCGATTGCTGCTCCAGTCGATCAGCGAAGCCGCCGCAACCGCCCCCGGCTGGTCGGCGCGCGAACCGAGCTTTTACCCGGAATGGGTCGAAAAGATCGACGAGACGAAGCCGGCGAATTGAGTGGTTGGCCTAGCCAGCGGATAGCGGCCGTCAAATCCTCCCCATGGCTTCGCCACAGGGAGGATCATCGTCCCGTAACCGACGGTCCGATCAAATCAACGCCCGATACAGCCCGAAGGCGCTCGTCGCGGTCAACACCACACCGACCATGACCAGCATCACCTTGGGCGAAAAGCGCTTGGCCATATAGGCGCCCAGCGGCGCTGCGGCGACGCCGCCGATGATCAGGCCCAATGTCGGGCCCAGGATTTCCTCGAACCCCAGATTGGCGATAAACGCGACCGATACCGCGACGGCCAGGAAAAACTCGACGCTGTTGACGGTGCCGACGATCTTGCGCGGTTCGCCGCCCTGGACCAGCAGGTTCGACGTCACGACGGGTCCCCAGCCGCCACCGCCCGCGGCGTCGAGAAAGCCGCCGACGACCGCCAGCGGGGCAACGACCTTCGGCTTCGAGATTTTCGGCGGGTACAGCAGGCCGCGCACCAACAGCCACACCCCGATCAGGACCAGATACCCCAGCACGAACGGCTTCACGACGTCGGCGTGCAGCGAGGTCAGGACATAGGCGCCCAGCACGCCGCCGATCACCCCCGGCACCAGCAGCCGCCAGAACAGCGGCCAGTCGATGTTGCGGTGGAACAAATGGCTCAGCCCCGACGCGCCGGTGGTAAAAATCTCGACGACGTGAATGCGCGCCGAAGCGGTGGCGGGCGGGACGCCCAGGACGGCGACGAGCAGGGTGTTACAGATAACGCCAAATGCCATGCCGAGCGCGCCATCGACCAGCTGCGCGGCAAAGCCGATCAGGATGAACGGCAACAGGGCGGTAAAGTCGATTGCCGCAAATTCCATCATCTAACATCCCAACCCTTTTAGTTGAGAACCTGCTGCCGGGATTCGACGCGCGATGCGAGTCCAATTTTTCTGCTGCCGATGAAGGGATTTGTTTCCGCGCCCAGCCGTGCGACCCGGCCGGGTCAACGCGTCAGGTCGTCGGGAAGATGATCGCGCGCATAATCAATGAATGCCCGCAATTTTGGCATCACCTGCTTACGGCTGGGGTAATAGAGAAATAGCCCCGCGGTCGACACGGCACGTTCACCCAGCACGACCTCCAGTTCTCCGCGCTCGACATGTTCCTTGAGCACCGGTTCGGCGGTCATGCCCAGCGCGACCCCGCTGCGCACCGCCATGATCATCGCCGATTGCTCGTTGACGATCACCGGGCCGGTCACCGGCACTTCGGCTTCGCGATTGCCCTCCATGAACGACCAGGGCAGCAATCCCCCGCTCGCGAGCCGCAACCGGACGCAGCGGTGATGGCGCAGGTCAGCCGGATCGCGGGGACGGCCATGCCGCTCAAAATAGCTTGGAGCGCCAAAGACGGTGAAACGGAACGGCGACGTCAGCCGCACCGCGATCACATCGGCGTCGAGCGATTCGCCCATCCGCACCCCGGCATCGAAGCCCCCGGCGCTCAGGTCGCTGAGGCCGTCATCGCCGAAGATTTCCAGCTCGATTTCGGGGTACGCGTCGCAAAATCCCGCCAGGATCGGCTCGAACATTGGCTGGATCGCGCCGCGCATCAGGTTGATACGCAGCCGTCCGGCGGGCCTATTGCCCAGGTTGCGGGCGGCTTCATAGGCCTCCGCTAGTCCCGAATAGGCGGGGGCGGCGCGCTCGAAAAACATCTCGCCGGCCTGGGTCAGCCCGACGCTGCGCGTCGTGCGCATGAACAAAGGCGCCCCGACGCGCGCTTCGAGCCCCTTTATCGTCTGGCTGATCGCCGATGGGGATACCCCAAGGTCGGATGCAGCGGCGGAAAAGCTGCGCCTTGCCGCGACGCGCAGGAAAGCTTCGATCCCGTCGAGCGCCCCATGGGGGATTGTTAAATCCTGCTTCAAAGCACTTGCAGATTATAGAGGATTATCTATCTGCGCAACCGCGCCTAAAAAGGTTGCACAACAAAACGAAAGGAATCTCTCCCATGGCCTATCAGATCTCCTCTTTCCGCCGCTTTCCTGCCGCTTTCGCCATTGTCGCCGCCTCGGCGCTGGCGTTCACCGGCCTGATGGCAACCGCAACCCCCGCCTATGCCCAGTCGGGCGGTGACTATCGCTGCGCCGGCCTCGCCGAGCAGGCCCATGTCGCCGCAACCGGCGTCGAAGGCGGCAAGCAGGCGAGCGCCAAGCGCTTCGTTTCGACCGGCAAGAAGCTGTGCGAAGCAGGCAACGAACGCGCCGCTGCCAAGCAGTTCCGCGCCGCGCTCAAGATTGCCGGCGTCGCCGAAGTCGAAACCGAAAGCCGCATGGCTTCGCGCTAAGACAGACTGACACCAATCTCCGGACCGTCCTCTCCCTCTCCCCGACGGTTCCACTAAACTGGGGCGGCACTCATAACGAGGCCGCCCCATTTGTATGTGCTTCGCGAATTTGGTGATCAGCGGCGCCGGTAGCGGAAATACCAGATTTCATGCCCCTATTCAATTAAAATATTGTAAAATATAGATTTTATGGGGAATAATCCCAGTGGTAATCCAACCAGCAATCACCCAGCAATCACCCAGCAATCACCGGATTCTAGGGCGTAAAAACCTCGTGCCCACGGCACAAAGGCTCGCGTCGATGGTGACACGCCTCGAAGAGGAGACCCGGATCGGCAAGGGGGGGACCCTGGCGGCGCAGCTGTCGCGGCTCGACCTGATCGTGCTCGACGAGCTCGGTTATCTGCCGTTCGCCCGCTCCGGAGGGCAGTTGCTGTTCCACCTCAACAGCAAGCTTTATGAGCGCACCAGCGTCATCATCACCACCAACCTCGCCTTCGGCGAGTGGCCCACCGTCTTCGGTGATCCCAAGATGACTACGGCGCTGCTCGACCGCGTCACCCACCACTGCGATATCATCGAGACGGGCAACGACAGCTGGCGCTTCAAAAACCGCAGCTGACCGCCACCTTCGGCGCCTTCAAAAATCTATCTTGCGCTGCGCGCGCCTCCGGTCGGGCTACGCCCGCCCTCCGCCGCACGCAGCGCAAGGCGACCCTCAACTAACCAGCATCATATCCGAAAAAGGGGTCCCTCTTCGACGCCGATCTGGAGTGGGCCCCTTGGGCCGGACAGGGAAGCATAGTTGGATTGACCGGTTGGCCGGGCTTTTGGAGAAGAGCCCATGGCAAGACACCGATCCCATAGCGTTGAGTTCAAGCGTCAGGTCGCACAGGAGTTTCTGAACGGCGAGACGCTTCACGGCCTTGCCAAGCGGCATGATATTTCCCGGCAGTTGATCCGCATCTGGGTGGCGAAGTATGAGGCCGGTGCCCTTGATGACGATGCGCGGGCGGCGGATCTGATCCAGGAATATGAGGCGCGGATTGCCGCACTCGAACGCCTTGTCGGCAAACAGGCGCTGGAGCTGGAGTTTTTAAAGGGGGCTCTGCGCGACGCACCGCGGCCGAGAAGCGCCAATACATCCGTGATCACCGGCCCGGCGGGATGTCGATCGCACGAGGATGTCGGCTGATGGGCATCGCACGATCGACATTCTATCATGAGCGGACCCAACCGATCGGCGATGCCGAACTGGTAGCTGCTATCACCGTGATCTGCGATGAGTTCGAAGCTTATGGCTGGCGCCGCGTGCAGGCCGCGCTCCGCCATCAGGGCGTGATCGCGAACCACAAGCGGATCAAGCGATTGATGCGCGCGCATGACCTGCAGCCGCGCCGTCGCAGGCGTTATACCGCAACCACCGACAGCGATCATGACCTGCCAGTCTTTCCGGATCGCTCGAAGGATATGATTCTTGATGGTCCCGATCAACTCTGGGTGGCGGACCTGACCTATGTCGCCATCATTGGCGGCTTTGCCTATGTCGCGATCGTCCTCGATGCCTGGTCACGCCGCGTCGTCGGCTATGCGATCGGAAGATCGATCGATGCGCGGCTCGCAGTGGCGGCGCTGAAGGTGGCGATCGAACGACGGCGCCCGCGATCAGGATGCGTGCATCATTCTGACCGCGGCAGCCAATACGCATCCCGGATTTATCGAGCGATGCTCGCCGATCATGCCATGGTCGGCTCGATGAGCCGGCGGGGCAACCCGTACGATAACGCCAAAGCGGAAAGCTTCATGAAGACACTCAAGGTCGAGGCGGTCTATCCCATGGCATTCGAAACCTTCGACGATGTCGCCGACCAGCTTCCTAGGTTCATCGACGACATCTACAACCAACGCAGATTGCATTCCGCGCTCGGCTATGTCAGCCCCGCGCAGTTCGAGCAGCAAAACTCCCGGCTCATGGTCAAATCAGCTGCGTGACCCTGTCCGGCCCAAGGGGCCCACTCCAATCGGGGGTCCCTTTTGAACGCCGTTTGACATCGCTGGCTTTCCTCCCCGGTCCTGACGAGATCGCGCGGTCGAGCAGCGCCGTAGTCATCTTGGGATCACCGAAGATGATGGGCCAGTCTGCTAACGCGGGGTTTGTAGTGATGTGCACACTGAAGCGCTCATAGGCCTTGCTGATCAGAGGGAGCAGCGCCCTCCCTTCGTCTGAAGGGCGGATGTCCAAGCTTATCGAGCAGCATCAGGTCGAGCCGTAACAACTGCTTTGCCAAGGTCCCGATCTTGCCGGCCCAGGTCCCTCTTAGCGGCGTGTTGCCATTTCTGATGTGGCGGATGCTGCGTTTCCGGCGCGGACAAGTCTGCCGGCAAATCAGGATCGAGCGCTTTGCGGGGTGCGATCAAACTTCATTTTCCGATCAATCAGCCCAACTCAAGGGGCGAATTGAAAAGCAAACTGGGCGAAAACGTTATTATATTGACAATTATGACCACTTGGGGGATTTATGCCTGAATGCTGGCGCAGACCAGTTGAAACTATGCGGGTTTCGGGGCTGGCTTGAGCTAGTCGACGGGAGGATGGAAAATCATATATTTTTGAAGATTTTAGCCGGGTGTGCGGCGCCTACCGCTTAGCCGCTGGGCACGCTGCATGTCTGCGCCTCAAAGATCACAGCCCGCAAAAATAAGGATGCGCGCCGAGACGCGCGAATGGGAAGGGAGAGACTGAAGTGATTAATCGATCAAACCAGCTTGCCACAGTGTCCGCGTTGGCAATGGCGGGCATCATGCTCGGTGTATCGACGTCTGCCAGCGCGGCTGACACTATCGAGGGAAGCGAGGCGCCAGCAAGCCGTGATGCCTCGGCCAACACCGATGGAAGTTCGACGGGGCTAAACGAAATTATTGTGACAGCTCAGAAGCGGTCCCAGAATCTCCAAGATGTTCCTGCAGTAATTAACGCGCTCGACGCGGGCATGATCGAGGATCGCCAGATTGGCGGTCTTGAAGAGCTTCAGGGGGCGGTTGCGGGCCTCAAGTTCGACCCTGTTTCCGGCAACTCCAACATTTCCATTCGCGGCGTCGGCACCACCTTCACGACCGGCGCGGGCGAAAATTCGGTCTCCTTGCATCTCGACGGCGTCTATCTTTCGAGCCCTCAGGGCGCTGGCCTCGGCCAGTTCGACCTTGGCGGGATCGAAGTGCTGCGTGGCCCGCAAGGGACACTTTACGGCAAGAATTCCACGGCGGGTATCGTCAACTTCATATCGGCGGCGCCTACCCGCGAGTTCGAAGCGGGCGTTACGGCGGGCTACGGGAATTATGACGACCTCAAAGGCTCGGCTTATGTCAGCGGCCCGCTTAGCGACGGAGTGCGCGCGCGGCTCTACATCGAAGGTGGCCAACGCGATGGCTATGTCAAGAATCTCCAGACCGGCCAGGATCTCGACGATCTGCGCTACATCGGTGGCCGTTTCGGTATCGACGCCGACGTGTCGCCCGGGTGGGATATGGAAGCGCGCCTGACCTACCGGCGCGAAGCCAGCAACGGCCCGGTGCGTCAGCCCTATGACCTCAACCGCCTGTCCTTGCCGATCCAGGATACGATCGTCACCCCTCGCCGGTTGAACTCACCGCTCATTTTTGACGGCAATCGGTCCATCGCGCTGGCATCGCTGAAAAACACGTTCGATCTCGGCGGCAACGTAAATCTTGTCTCGATCACCGGCGCTTCTCGCCTGCGCGTCAATTACAATTCGCTGGACTCGTTGGCGCAAGGAAATCCGAATGACCCGATCTTTGCAAATCTGACCATTCCGATCGCCCAGGGTGTCCGGGTTTCGACCTTCTCACAGGAATTCAACCTCAAGGGCGACAGTGGGCCGGTGGACTGGCTGGTGGGGGCCTTTTACTATAATGAAATCAACCGAACGACCGGCTCAGTTACCCTCGACGGACGGCTGCTTGGCAGCCCGTCCGCACTCATCCGTGTGTCCAACGGCCGCTCGAAGCGCGAAAGCGCCTCCATATTCGCAGATGCCACGATCAGCGTGAGCGACGCTACCCGGCTGTTTGGTGGCGTCCGGGGTCTTTACGAGCGGTCGCAAAATGATCTGTTGGTGACGTTCCAGCTTCCCGGCGGCACGGTCGTTCAGACCGATTGCAGTCCGGGCGCACCGCTTCAGCGCGTGACCGACTGGTCGGCTACGGGACGCATAGGCCTGCAGCATGATCTGTCGGACGATGTCATGGCCTATGGGCAGTTGTCGCGTGGGTACAAGTCCGGCGGCTTTTCCAACAGTACCTGCGGCAATCAGTATAAACCGGAAACGGTCAACGCCATCGAGACGGGACTCAAGACGCGGTTTCTTGACAGGCGTGCGACGCTTAACCTCTCGGCCTTCTACTATGATTACAAGAATATCTCGGTCGAGCAGTCGACGATATTCGGGACCAATGTCGTAGGCGCTCCGAAAAGCGAGATCTACGGGCTGGACATCGACGGGCGGCTGCAGGTCAATGATATGCTGAGCTTCGATGGCAACGCGAGCTTCGTACACAGCGAATATAAGCGCTTCCTGTCGACGGGTGGCGCGATCTTTGGCGAGCCCGATGGTACCGATTTGGCGGGACGGGCTCTCAACAAGGCTCCGGGTGCGTCCGGTACGATCGGCACGCAACTCGAATTTCCCGTCGGTTCGGGCAAGATCACGCTTCGCGGCGAGGCCTATTTTACAAGCGGATACCGCCTCCGCGAATATAATGATCCCTCGCTGCGGCAGAAGGCATATGAACTGTATAATGCATTCGTGACGTACGAACCCAATGATTTGGTCACCGTGCGTGGCTTTGTCCGGAACATCACCAAGACAAATTATATCCAGGGGACTGTGGTGCAGCTCAATGGGGTCACGGGGGTCTATAATCCGCCACGCACCTATGGTGTGGAACTGGCACTGAAAATCCGCTGAGGCACCAGGGCCGGCCTGCGGGCCGGCCCGTCGCCGAAGAATATTGAACACGGAAAGTTGATTTGAAATGAGTGCGGAAACTGAAGAATTGCAGGGGTTCTACGACAAGTCGGTCGCGGCTGCGAAGTCGGGCTACCCGGAAATTGACGCAGATCGGCTGGCAGCCTTCATTGCTGCGCAGCCCGGCATCGAACCCCCCGTCACGCTCAGCAATTTCATTGTCCCGCAATCATCCGGTGCCAGTAACGGCATTCTGTTGTTCACGGCCGAGTTCGGGCGGAGCGGCGAGCGTCGCCGGGAAGACATGGTCGCGCGTTACGCACCTGGCACGACCATGATCAAGCAGAAGAGCTTTTCTGACGAGTTCCTGACTCTCGTCGCGGCATACAAGCGCGGTCTGCCCGTGCCCGAGCCGCTATGGCTTGACGCGGACGGTTCCGCTGTCGGCTATCCGTCTTTCGTCATGGCGCGGATCGAGGGCACGCCTCCCGCGTCCGCAATGTACTCCAAGGGGCCGCTCGCCGACGTCAGTCCGGAAGCGCGCAAGGCGATGATGCTCGAGGCCGCTGGCTTTCATGGTCGCCTGCGCCGCGAGGCGATCGGACGCGACGAACTGCCGCATCTGCTCGCGCGCGGAAGCGGTGAAACCGATATCGAACGCGAACTCAACTGGTTCCTCGCGGAAGCAAGGCTAAGCTCCGAGCCGGACGATCCGAAGCTCGAGCCCATCGTCGAGGCTCACCGCTGGATGGTCGCGCACCAGCCAGCCGTTCGCGAGGGAACGCTTGTACAGGGCGATTCCCAGATCGCGAATGTGATGTTTCGCGACGGGCGGCTTGCGGCGGTGCTCGATTGGGAACTCGCCTATCTCGGCCATAATGAGGCCGACCTTGCGCTCATCGTCTTCCTCACCGAGACGATGAAACAGCTCGACAAGCATGTCGACGGGACACCGACCGAGGCAGAATATCTTGCTCGGTTCGAGGAAGAGGCCGGCGCTCCGGCGGAACATTATGACTTTTTCAAACTGTTTCCTCTCTTCAAGACGCAGTGCATCCTGCTATCGGGGCGGAGCTTCCAGCCAGCCTTCGAACAGGTCTGGACCTATTATCTCGCCCACCTTCATGCCGAACTCGCCAACGCGAAACGCATATACGGCGATTGACGCCGCGGATCGGGGCATGGCGGACAGCACCCGGCCCGAGAAGCAACACAATGGACAGGGACCGCGCAGCTTGCCAGCTGCGCGGCCCCTCTATCATTAGCATCGGGTCCGGCACTTTCGCGCATTCTCAAACGCGATTGCCGGCTGGGCGTCGCCGTGCCGGCGCCTTTTCCGGGCGCCGGCAACCCACGTCGATTCAAATAATATAATCCTCGGCCTTGCTGAGCCCCTCGGCAATCGCAAGAAAACTGACGTCCGCCTGGTTCGGGATATATGAACCCCGGCCAGGATTCGTACACATTTCGAGATCGACGAACCCTGTTTTCCCGCCATATTCAAAGGTCGAGATATTGTCCTGCGAGAATGTGCCCATCGCCGGCAGAGGTGTGAGGAACCCCTGAACGACCTTGGATTCGATCCTGAGCTGCTCGCCGGACTCAAGCGTCATGATGCCGATGCTCCCGAGCGGAGTCAGGCCATCATAATCAAAGGTCACGGCAACCCGCAGGTTGGTGATCGCCTCCTGCTTGCCGTTGCGATCGACGAAGCCCATTGTCATCGGGGTCGTTTCGTTGAAATCGAGAAAGAAGCCCGCGAAGCTGAGTTCGGAACCACAGGTGCCGGTATACATGCGATATCGATGCATCATGGGCGCGCTGTCGCTGCGCTTCCCCCATGACCGGTCGCGATGGGCAAGAGCGTCAATTTCATATTCATTGTCGCCAATTCGGACTTTCCCGCGAATGCGGCCGCCGCATTCGAGGTGACCATCGGAATTGGTAGCTTCTTCGAAATGCTCTGTATTCTTGCCCGACGGCCAGTTGCGCGGTGTATAGAAGCTCTCGTAAAATTCGATATCAGCCGAAGACTCAGGCTCGTCCCAGGTGTAGCGCATCCTGCCGTCGCCGAGAGCCTCGGCCGTGTGGCTGCCAACGACCTGCTTGCGGGACTGGCGCGCGTCCGCACCTAATTTTACCTCGTTGCGCGGGGCGCTGTTGAGGACAAAGCGTTCACCGCCCGTCTTGAAGACGAACAGCATCAGCTGGCCCGTGCCCTTGTTCGGCTTCTGGCCGATGCGATGGAAGCCTCCCACGCCCAATTTGACATCATAGAACCAGTAGCAATCGCTCTCCTGCCAGCTAGGTTCGTCGCTGAACTGGTGCGGGCAATCCCAATGATCCGAGAACACGGCTTCCATTACCTCAATCCCTTCTTTTCTGTTTGTAATGACTAAAGATCACGCCCCCGCACCGGCCATGCCATTGACCATCGCCATGAAACCTTCGCCCGGCGATGCGTCCGGCATACCGAGTTTGCGCGCCATCAGCATCGTCGCGGGATTGTTTGTCAGCACGTCCGTCCCCGCTGGCATCCGCCCTTCGCCGACGAGGCGATCCGAGAAGCGAATTCCCACGATGTTCATGCGGAACCAGGCGAGCATCGAATAATAGTCCAGATCGGCAACCGGCCGACCGCGTTCGGCTTGGTAATGGGCGATGATCTCGGCGCGGCTTGGCAGACCCTCGAGCCGCGCTACCCCCGACAGCGTCGAGAAATTTTCCTCGGCCTCGAGCCACCATGCGAGATCTGCTTCGCCGGGACCGAGGGAAGCCATTTCGAAGTCGATCAGGGCTGCTACGCTGAGGTCGGGTCCGAACATCATATTGGCAGGTGTCGGATCGCCCCAAAGGACGCTGACATCGGTGTCCCGGGGCTTGTTTGCCATGAGATAGTCGAGGGCGGCGTCGGCAACTTCGAGCCGGCGACCAGCTTTGGCCCAGATATACCAGTCTCTGGTCCAGGCAAGGAACTGATCGATGCCGGGTTCGCCCCGCTGGCGGTCGTCCAGAAAGGAAAAGCCTTGCCGCCAGTCGATCCGGTGGAGCCGCGCCAGCGTTCCGATCGCTCGCAGCCATATGTCGCGTCGCTGTTCGATCGGCAAATCGGCGAGCCACCCTTCGACGTTATAATTCGGCACCTGGTCAACGACCCGTCCTTCGATCGCCTCCATCACGAGGAAGGGGCTCCCGATCGGCGCCGGGTCGGGTTCGACACCGAGCGCGCGCGGGGCAGGAATATGGGGGTGGAGCGCGAGCGCCTCCATCATCCGGTGCGGCAGCCTGATATCGGCGTCCAGGAAAAGGTCCGTCCCGGCGAGTTGTCGCCTGATGACGAGTGCGCGTTCACGATGTTCGCCATCGGCTTCATAAGCCATGGTAGCGAACATCGTTTCAGCGGAGTTACCCGTGCCGCTGGGAAAACGCAGGGGCGACAAGGTCAGGTCGCCCAGTTCGGCGAATTTCTGCCGCAGCCAGGCCCGAAGGCCTTTCCGCATCGCCTCGCGGTCGATCGTCTGCGAGCCGCTCATGGATGATTCAACCCGGCCCGGCTGCGGTAAAGACCGTTGTCGAGTCTGCCGCTCGCCACGAAGGTCGGACGATCGGTTCCATTGCGTGGGTTCAAGATCGTGTCGATGAGGCCACCGCCCGTGCGATTGCCGCAACGTATTGTGCATGGCATCGCCATCTCGAAATGCTTCTGACCAAGTTCCAGCCAGACATTGCCATATCCTTCGGCCTCGAACGTCAGCCGGCCAAATTTTTCCGAAACGGCCACGACGGTTCCGCCCCGATTGGATAGCCCGTCAAATGCCATCAGCACGGACGCATCCTCGATCACGGCGGTGTCCACTTCGCCATCCTTTACGATATAGCCGAAAAGACTTTCGAGCCCGGAGCGCATACGCCCGCCGCCGAAGCCAAAAGAAAAATCCTCACCAAGCGAGCCCACGAGCCACCAGGCGGCAGACATGTCGGCATTGGGGTTATCCATGTGCCGTGGGCCCCAGCTATGGTCGCGATAGGTAAAGCCCGAAATGGCGCGCTCGGGCTCGTCGCCGATCCGAACGGACCCGGAAAAAGTGCCGCCGGCCTGGAGATGATTGGCTGCCATCACGCGGCTCGTTTCGTTCCGCATGCCAGTGAGGTCCCAGAAATCATAGGGTGCGTGCACATCGCGGACCTGGATATCGAGATCGACATTCTCGTCGCTGGCACGCCACCGGCTTGAGCGGACGCCGAATGTGGCGGACTGGAAACCATCGGCATGGAACGTGTCGACGGACCGGTCGGCTTCGCGAAGGGGAAGCCCTTCAGCTGTGCGGGAATAGTTGAGCCCGTTACGCGAGGTCACGCCAAAGCAGGACCGGGTAAGGCCGAGGTTCGGTTGATGGCCGATCCGGATGAAGCCGCCGATTTCCTGGGAGGGATCGGCCCAGCCAAGGACAATGCTTTCCTGCCATTGCGGATCTTCCCCAGGATCGTGCGGAAGCTCGACATCATCCGGCAGCGGTGACAGTTTCGAAATTTCCATGGCCTCGTCCCTTCATTGCGCATTGCGCGCGATTCCTCGAAACCCGGGAAATCGTTCGTTCATTAATTACTCATCTAATTATATTTTCTTTCCGCCGTCAACAGGGCTGCTGCTGCGGCGGGTTTAACGGTGCGTTGCGGCGGAGGAACGGGCAGCGGGCACGCGCCACGAATTTTTTAGGTATTCAATTAATTATCCGTTGACTTTCGCTGCTCAATCGGCCCGATGGTGCTTCGCCCTCGTTGCGGGAGCGTCGTCTGCGGTCACGAAACATGGCACAATCGTTCGAGCACCGCGGATGATCGCCCGAGGATCCCGCCTGGGCGATGGGCGCCAACCTGCGGTCGAGAGCCGGCCGCGCGGCAGAACAGAAACGGGAGAGTCATGTCGGAACTCGATGTCGATCAGATTGGCGCAGCTATCGTCAAGCATCAGCGTGGTGCGCGGTTCGCCGAAACCACTCCCGATCAATGGGGCGACCGGCTCATGCAGTTTATCGGCGCGCAGGCGGGAGTCTCGGACGTCCGAGTCGCCAACGTGCGCGAAGTCGGCACAGCTGCGGGTGGTTCGAACGGAACTCTTCTGTTCGAGGCAAGCTGGACCGAAGACGGCGAGCCGCGCTCGTCGGGTCTCGTCTTGCGTTTCATGCCGACGCGCGGCCTGTTCCACGCCTATGACGTCACCGCGCAGTTCAACCTGCAGCGCGCGCTTGAAGCCACCGATGTGCCGGTTCCGCCACAGATCTGGCTCGATCCGGACGGCAACCTTCTCGGTCGCCCGGGCTATGTGATGGGAATGGTCGAGGGGGCGAGCGCGCCGATGACCTGGATGACTTCGGGCATCATCGCCGACGCTGAGCCGGCAGCGCGGCGCGAGATGCAACTGGGCTATCTCGAAGCGCTCGCGCGCGTGCATGCGCTGGACTGGCGGGCGCTCGGGCTCGAATGGCTGGAAAAGCGCGCGGCGGGTGCGCGTCCGATCGAGCGCGAGGTAAATTGGTATTGGGATTCGCTCGAATATGCCGACTGCAAGCCCTATCTCGAAGCGCTGCGACCGCTCCGGGATTGGCTCGTCGCAAATGAGCCGGCCGACATTGATACGGTCCTGTGTCATGGCGACGCGAACTTCGGCAATTATCTCTATCTCGGGACTGCGGTGTCGGCCGTGGTCGATTGGGAGATGAGCTTTCTCGGGACGCCCGAATGCGATGTCTGTTTCACGCATATGGGCGACCAGATCATCCAGAATGATGTCCCGGCTCTGGAAGGGACGCTGAGTTATCAGCAGCGGATTGCAGAATATGAGCGACTGTCGGGGCGCAAGCTTCGCAACATGCCCTATTTCGAGCTGTTTACGGCCTATCGGCTGGCGGTCATCAACGTGCTGACGTTCCGGCATTTCCCGGAGCCCATATTGCGCCAGTTGTTGCCAGTCATCGAACGCGGGCCGAAGATCGCCGCGGATTTGGCCGCCAGGGTCGGACTGGAGATTTTGCTGCCGCCGTCGGGCACGATCGACTGAAATTTAGGGTCCACTTGTTCGCTCGACCCCGAGCGTCCTCTCCGCACTGCGACGCTCGCGAGATCGCGAGTCCTTGCGGCTGCGGCGACCGCAGCAGTTACATACGCGGTCGCCTGCCTTTTTTAGCGGAGCCAGGAGGGGTCAAATCCCCGCTGGGAAATTCCGTCGTTCGTGTTGGCGAGAAAGAGGTGCGACACCGCCTGATTGCCGCGATGGGCATTATCGATCATGTTGAAATCGCACACGCCCTCCAGGCCTTGCCACCTGGGGATAGACAGAACTTCGATCCCTGCCGGAGAAGAGTTCGGACCGCCATTGTTGAGGTCTGTGGAAGTCACGACGCCATCGACAGCTTCGACGTCGATACGAAGGGTCTGGCCGTTCTCGAGCTGCGCCACAGTCCAGCCGCCGATCGACGAGAGGCCGTCGCCCAGCGTGCAATTGACGGTATGGAAATCCCGGATAGGCTCGCGCTTTCCATCGAGCATCACATAGCCCATCTTGGCGAAGGCGCCATCCTCGGCCTGCATCGTGAGCAGCGAGTAGCTCAGCTTCTCGCCCACCGTGCCGGCATGCCAGCGCGCCGAGCGAAACATCGGTAGCGGGCGCGGTCCGTAGCCATGATCGCGGTAGCCGATGCCATTCTCGATCGTGACCACCCGGTCGCCGATCCGGACGCGGCCTTCCACCCGGCCGGCGCTTTCCGGGTGGCCATGATCGTCGCCTCCCGAAGTCAATGTTCCATGACCCGGTCCTCCGACCACCTCCCATTCCTGCGAAGGATACCAATCATAGATGCGCAGGTCCGCTTCCGCATCGTCGTCGAACGCCTCGAAGCGACAATATTCCATATCGGGAATCGTGAATCGCATCGTTCCGGAACTGGCCATGACATCGGTTCGATCGCCTGCCTCCAGAGGACGGTCGAGCAGGTGGCGACGGAAGCGGGTTCCGTCGGGGAATGCCATCCCCCAATGCGTCTGCGTGGTCTTCTGATTCACATAGGATCCCGTGCGCAGGAAGCCGACGAGGCCAGTGTCCGGATCACGAAACACCAATACCCAGGATTCCTGCCAGAACGGATGATTTCCAGGGTGATGGGGCAAATCAATCGCAGAATACAGGCTCATCGGTCTCTCCACTATTTTTTTACCTTCAACATCTCGAGGCCTCAGGATTCGGGATCAAAACCCGATCTTCGCAGGATCGAGCCGGCCGCGGTCCGAGCCTAAAATTACTCGATTAATTAAACGATGACAAGTTTGCATCTCGGCGGTGCGGTCATTCCGCGCGCCAAGGGCTCCAGGTGGGCAATCTTGCGATGTGGCGCAAAGCGAGGACGGAGCGGCTCGGGGAACCGCTGATACAGAGCATGAGATGTTTTTATCGCCTCAAGCCATTTTCGAGCCTGGTCTACCTGCGAGACTGCGCCGCGGTCTCCAAGTGCAATACTGGCATCGCCGCGCGGCCCAGGCGGTCGCTATGCCATTGTTAAAGCCGGTGCGGCTGGTATGCTTGAGTCCTGTCGGCACGACAGGACCGAATTCAGGAAGCGCTGGGGAGATCGATGAGGGCGCCTGCGATGAAACCAAGAGGCCGACGGGCCAAGACAGCCGAGCCGGAAACCCCGCCGCGCGATCGGCTGGTTGAGGCAACGGCCAATCTCATGGTTGAGCGAGGATCAATTGATGTTTCGCTCGCCGATATTGCACGGCGGGCCGATCTCAATTCTGCTCTGATCAGCTACTATTTCGGCAACAAGGCGGGGCTGATGATGGAGTTGCTTCGCTCGGTTCTGGGCGGCGACATATCAAAGCTCGATGCCTTCTCGCAGCGACAATTGTCGCCTGAAGAGAAGCTGTCGGGCTTCGTTCGCGGGATGATCGACAGCTATTTCACTTACCCGTTCATCAACCCGCTGACCCACCAACTCGTCACCGAAGAGCCCGAAACCTACGGTCCGCTGATCGCGGAGGAGTTCAGCAAGCGGGCGGCAACGATTCTCCGGAACATCCTCGCCGAAGGGCAGGCCTCGGGAGTTTTCGCAAAGGTCGATCCGCTTCATCTTTATTTTCACATCGTCGGTGCCTGCGATCAATTCTTCCATGGCCGTTATCAAATGCAGCATATCTTCGGCATCGGCGCGATCGACGAGCCCATGAAGCAAGGATATTCGAATTATCTCGCCAACGCCGTGGTGAAGAGCCTGCGTCCCGCAACTTAGCCGACTGCCGGTCAGCACTGGCCCGATCGATATCGAAGGCGTCGGCCGTGCCGTACGTCTCCTTTTGCCATGCCCGGAACAGCAAGGCGCAGGAACGCGCCGCGGGAGAAGCTTGCCCCAACCCCTGATGGCGCTCTAAGGTCGAATTATAACTATATGGACGATCGTATATATATTTTGCGTTGACATTAATCCTAATGATGCCACCACTATGAAGCTCGCGAACCTTCGGGGTCGCGAATGCACGGAGGCAATCTCCGGCGGTCAATGGGAGGAGGCTGACAATGCGCTACGGCAAGAGACCGGATGGGCAGATGCATCGATCGGCGCGCGCTATCGCGGATGGCCTCATCCCCTCATCATCGCGTCTCAGGCTCCATCGACGCGGCAGCAGCGCTGCCGACGGCGAGCCGCGAGACGGCTTCCTGGAGGGAATTGGAATGCGGAGCAAGGCACTGGCACTTTGTGCGTCGATCGGCGTGTTGGCATGGGCTGGGGCAGCGCGGGCCCAAACGGCGCCCGAAGCGCCTGCGGCCGACGAACCGTCGCAGCTGGGCGAAATCATCGTCACGGCCCAGAAGCGAAGCGAGTCGCTCCAGCGCACGCCCGTTGCGGTCAGCGCCTTCACATCCGAGACGCTGGAGCAGCAGCAGATCAACGGCGTTCAGCAGTTGCAGTACAATGTTCCGTCGCTGGTGTTCGCCCAGCTTACCGGCTACTCGCAACTTTCGATGCGCGGCATCGGCTCCGACCTGACGGTTACGGCCGGCGAGCCGACGGTCGCGACGTTCCAGGACGGCGTCTACATGGGTCAGCTCTTTGCCCAGAGCGTCCCCAGCTTCGACCTCGAGCGCATCGAAGTTCTGCGTGGCCCGCAAGGTACCCTGTACGGTCGCAATTCGACCGGCGGGACGATCAATTACATCACCAAGCCGCCGTCCTACGACACGGCTGCCAATCTTGCCTTCACTTATGGAAATTACGATCGCGTCGCGGTGGAAGCCGGGGCAACCGGTGCGATCGTGCCGGACAAGGTGGCAGCACGGGTCTCGGTGAAATATGACCGGAGAGACGGCTACCGCTTCAATGTCTTCGACGGCAAGCGGTACGATGCCAACGACCATCTGAGCGGCCAGGCTGCGCTGCTTATCGAGCCGTCGAGCGACATCAAGCTGACCTTGCGCGGCGACATGTCACGGCAGGTTACGTCCGCGGTACAGCAGTTCATCGATGCGCTCCCGACGCCGTCGAGCATCTCACCCGAAACGCCGACCGGAATTTTCTCCCTTCCGGGAACCGCGCTCGCCGGAATTCCCGGCCTCCTGTCGCCCTCGGACCTCGCGCTGCTGGGGAATCGAAGCATCTCCGACCTGTTTGGCCTCTCGGAGCCCGGGCTGCGTGGAGGCGATCCCACCAAATCGACCCGCATTGCCAATGACTTTCCGTCGCGGACCGAAGTCAATCTTCGCGGGGCCAGTGCGACACTCGACTGGGACATCGGGAATGTATCGCTGAAGTCGATCACGGCTTATCGGTTCAGCAAATTGTTCATCCAGACCGACAATGACGGCAGCAGTGCGGCCATTCTCTACGAGGATCCGATCCAGCAAACCTCGAAGCAGTTCACGCAGGAAGTGAATATCTCGGGGAAGGCGTTCGACGACCGGCTGGACTGGCTCGCAGGAGTCTTTTACCTGCACGACCGCGCAAGTCTGAAAGCGGACATCTATCTGCCCTCGCTCGGCGATCTCATCATTGCCTCCGCCAGCCTGGGCACCGCGGCACCGCCACCGGTCTTCGACCTGTCGCAGCCTCTCATCCCCAATCTCCTCCTCCTCGGGTCCGATCCGCTGCTCGGCAATACCCTTTATGGCGGGCAACCGACGCCCGTCGCCTTTCTGGGCTTCGGTGCCGAGCAGAAAAGCTCCTCGCTGGCGGGCTTCGGTCAAGTCACCTACCGGATCGCGGATCGGTTGCGGGTGACCGCGGGCCTTCGCTACACGCGCGATGAAAAGGACGTCTTCCGGCGGCTCCACTCCAACTTCGTACCGACTGCGGCCTTGTGCGAAACCCAGTCGAAGAAGAGCTGGACCGCGTGGACCGGAACGGCCGGGGTGGATTTCGACCTCTCGGATCGCGCGATGCTCTACGGAAAGGTGTCGCGGGGCTACAAGGCCGGGGGGTTCAATCCGGCGGAATGCACGGGGAGTTTCAACCCCGAAATCCTCTGGTCCTACGAAGCCGGGCTCAAGTCGACGCTCGCCGACAATCAGCTGCGCGTCAATTTGGCGGGCTTCTATTATGATTTCAGCGACATCCAGTTCACGACCTATCTCAACAATTCCTCGACGATCAGGAATGCCGCCGATGCGACGCTTTACGGCATCGAGGCCGAGTATATGCTCGCGCCGCGCGGCCTTGCCGGATTCTCGCTCGATGGGTCCGGTTCGTGGATCCACAGCGAATATGGCAGCCAGCTTCTCCAGGACCCGCTCGGCCTTGCGACGCTCGACATCAAAGGGAACCGCCTTATCCGGGCCCCCGAATGGAAGCTCAACTTCGGAGCGCAGCAGCGGATAGAGACCGCGAACGCCGGCGCCTTCACCCTCCGGGGCGAAGCGGCCTACACCAGCCAAATCTTCCATGATGTGTTCAATGGGGAGGCGCCCTTCCAATCGCAAACCCGCGAAGCGCCTTATTGGATCTTGAATGCCCGCCTGAGCTGGTCGTCGCCGGGCGATCGGTTCCAGGCGCAATTGTTCGCCGAGAATATCACGAACAAGCTTTATGCCTACAGCCGCGTCGCAGCGGCAACGGGGGCCTATGTTTCCGGACAATTCTCGCCGCCACGGACCTATGGCATCCGCCTGTCGATGAAGCTCGGCGCGAACTGAGGCGCGCGATGGCGGAGACACCGAAACCGGACGTTATCGCGAGCGTGATGCGGGCGACCAAGCCGGACTTTACCGATATAGACCCGGCGGACATTGCCCGCTTCCTGGCACAGCAGCCGGACATCGCGGGGCCGGTGGAAATCGCCAATGTTCGCGGTGGCGGCGCCAATGCGGGCGCGTCGAGCGGCGTTGTCGTGTTCGATGCAATATTGGAGGGCAAGGTCGAGCCGCTCGTGTTGCGCTATGCGCCGCTCCGCAACGAGGGCCGCATATTCTTCGACTATGGCATCAGGCAGCAATATGAACTGCAGGCGCGTCTGGCCGATGCCGGGCTTGCGGTTCCGCGCGCGCGCTGGATCGATCCCGACGGCGCCGTGCTCGGGCTGCCGGGCTTCATCATGGAGAAGGTCGAAGGCGATGTCGCGCACGCGTCGCCCTTCAGCGCCGGGCTGATCGGCGACGCGGCGCCCGATGTGCGCGAGCGGCGGATCGCATCGATTTTCCGGGCCCTGGGCAGCGTGCATGGCGCCGACTGGCAAGGCAGCGCGGTCGCGTCCTGCGTTCGCCAGGCTGCGGGCCGGACCCATTTCGAACGCTATATCAACTGGTATTGGGAAACCGTCGAGTGGGTGCAGCCGCCGCATCGCGAGCGGCTCGAGCGGTTGCGGTCCTGGCTGTTTGCGAACCAGCCCGATATTCATCATGATGACCTGGCGCTGATCCATGGCGATCCAAGTCTCGGCAATTACATGCTCGAAGGCGACGAGGTACGCGCGATCATCGACTGGGAACTCGCGGGTATCGTTGCTCCGGCTTACGACATTGCCATGCAATGTATGGCAAATTCCTATTATCGAGCTGTGTCGGCGCCCGAAGTCGCCGCCAGGATTCCCGATGACGCGAGCTGGGTGGCCCATTATGAAAGCGTGACGGGTCGCAGGGTCGAGCATTTCGAGTTTTTCCGCAGGGCGGTGACGCTGCCGCTTCTGGTCGTCCAACTGTCGATGTCGCGCAATTTTCCCGATGGTCTGCGCGATGAATTCCTCGCTGGTATGGAAGCGATTTGGGCGGTTGGGGAGGGCCGTTAAGCCGGAGCCGCCCAAGTCCGTGCTCGGCTCCGGGAATTGCGAGCAAACTTCCGGGCTGGCGTGCTGCGCTGACAACCGATACGGAGACGTGGCCGGCATCCGCCGGAGCGGGCTAACTGGAAACGGGCGATATCCATGAGCAGCGACATCCTCGACGATCTCAATCGGGCGATCATTGCCGCGCTTCAGGAAAATCCGAGCAGAACGAACAAGGACATCGGGGAAACACTCGGCGTTTCCGAACCTACTGTGGCGAACCGGATCCGGGCGCTCGAAGATGCCAATATCCTGCGCGTCATGATGCAGCGCGATATGCGCGCTCTGGGTTATTCGGTGTTCGCTTTGGTCGATCTCAATGTTGAAGGCCGCACGCCCGAAAATGTCGCTGAAGACCTCGCCAAGCTCGATGCATGCACCAGTGTTTCGGTGGCGATGAGCAGCCCGGACATCTTCGCCAATATAAATGCGCCCGATGGCGCTGCGCTCCAGCGGATCGTCGACGAGCAGATTGCGAAGATCGAAGGCATCGCCTCCTACGAGGTCAATACGGCGCTGGAGATCGTGAAACTGGATCCCCGCTTTGGCAAGCTGGGATCCGAATGATGCGCCTCGATGATCTGGACCAGCGTATCATTGGCCTCCTCGCCGAAGATGCGCGCATCAGTAACCGCGAAGCGGCGCGCCTGTTGGGTATCTCGGACACTGCGGTCCGTAAACGCCTGAAGAAGCTGTCCGATTCGGGCGCTGCGAAGATCACGGCGGTGGCTGATTCAGCCGCGTTGGGAATGACCACCGCTGTTCTGGTGCGGGTTCAGACATCTCCCGAAACGGCGCGCGACGTGGTCGAGGCGATGGCCAGTTTCGACGAAGTGAGTTTTGCTGCCTTGATGACAGGACGCTTCAATATCGTTCTGCTCGTGGCGGCGCAAAGTCGTCAGGCCGTGGCAGATATTATTCACATGCATTTACGGCGGCGATCCGGCGTACACCGGGTAGAAACGGTCGAGATCGTCTCGGTCGCCAAGCACAATCTCGATATCGCCCTGGTCTCCAGAAAACGCTGACCCCACCCGGCCGAGGTGCCGGGACTCGGGCTCACGGGCTCCGCACTAGCGACCCTGTGGAAGGGGACGGCCTGCGCCCCCTTCCGGAGATTCACTATCATTCTGCGGCGATCGCCATTGGATGCATCAGCTGCTCATCCATGTCGGCACCGCCCGACCCGACCAGTCGGCCCGGTGTCGCACCAGTGCACTCGGTGCCATTGACGAAGGTCGTCTCGCCATTCACCATCACCCGCTCGATGCCCTGGGGCTTGCAGACGCGCCGCCAGTCGCCATCGGGAAGATCATGGGCGATCTCATATTTGAGCCGCGGATAGTCGAGCGCCTCATAGTCGTAGATGAAAAGATCGGCCGCTTGCCCCGCTGCCAGCGTGCCCCGGTTGTGGAGTCCGAGCACTTCTGCCGGAACCGCGCTGAGCTTGTAGTGCATTTCCTCAAGCGTCATCAACCCGGTCTCGCGAACCATCCAGATGATCGCGTCCGTCGAATATTGACCGCCAGCCCAGAATTTCACATGCGCTCCGCCGTCCGAGGTTCCCGGAATGGTGAACGGATGTTTGAGAACCTGTGCGACTTTCTCGTCGTCAAAGCTCATGCCTTCGGCCACGAGGAAATCGCTGTCGGCATTGGTATCGACCACGATATCCATAAACACGTCGATCGTGGGCCGATTGCCAACGGCGGCCGCGATTTCGCCGACCGACTTGCCTTCATACTGGTTCCATGGGGCGACGCCGCAAGCGTCGTTCAGGACATAATGCTCGAGCGGTCCGCCGGCCGGTGCGAGCAGTTCAGGCCTGTACACGTTGCGCAAGCGCGTGCGATAATCCTCGTCCGCCGCTTTTGCGACTTTTGCCGCGCGATCGCCCGCGAAGGTGAATTCGCGGAACTCGGGGATGATGTTCCAGATATCCCAGTCCATCGGTTTGAATTCGTTCCAGCCGCGCGTGGTCAGGGTCTGGGTGAAGATTTCCAGCCCCTCTTCCCGCGCCTTGTCGACCAGAGCGAGGACTTCCTCATGATAAGTGGGCAGAAAGTCGTTGACGATGACGACATTGTGGAGGACGGGCCGGCCCGACACCCGTGCAACCTCTAGCGCGATCTCACCGAAGCGCGCACCCGGGGTATCGACGAGGGCCTGGATCGAGCCTTCGCCGCGCTCGCGAAGCACTTCCGCGAGCGCCAGAATGTCCTCGCGGCTCATCGTGTCGCTCGGCATCGGGGTGCCGTCACAGTCGATGTGGGTGTTATGCTCGCCCTGGTAGGAAAAGCCGAAGCCGATTGCGCCCGCGTCCATGGCGGCGTGCAGTTCCTGCTTCATGCGCTCCCGCTCTTCCGCAGTTGCCGGACGGCTTTTCGCTGCTTCGAGGCCCATCACATAGATTAGGAGCGGATTGAGGGGAACATAGCTGGCGACGTTGACCCCCTTGGGCACCCGCTTGAGATGCTCGATCCATTCGGGGAAGCTGACCCAGTCCCAGCCGAGCGCTGTCCGCATCGCATTTACGGGAACCTGTTCGGTGGTCTCCATCATCTGCATGTAGCGCTCCCGGTCCTGCGGATGGCAGGGGGCAAAGCCAAAACCGCAATTCCCCACGCCGATTGTCGTGGTGCCATGCCAGCCAGAGTTTGTGGCATAGGGATCCCAGTGCAGTTGAGCGTCATAATGCGTATGGGCGTCGATCACCCCCGGCGCGACGATCTTCCCGGTGCCGTCGATGACATCGCTCGCGTCGCCGCTGATCCCGGCGCCAATGTCCGTTATGATCCCGTCTTTGATTCCGATATCGCCCACGAACCGCGGCGAGCCCGTGCCATCGACGATCGTGCCACCTTTGATGAGCGTGTCAAACTTAGGCATCCCATTCTCCCATCTCTCTGTGTTGCTCGACATTATGGTCGGCATTTGGTTCTCAAATTCGACAAAAATGATGCAAGTATCTATATTATGCGATCCACCATTGAGTCAAATATAATGGGAAATGATGTCATGGCCGGTCTGGACTGTCTTGATGGCGTTTCGACCCTCCCTTTGCGCGAAAGGGGCAGGCCGATGCGCCGACGGGATGCTCAAACCGCGGTGTAGCCACCATCGACGATGAACTCGGAACCCGTGATGTAGCGTGCGCCGTCGCTTGCCAAGAACGCGACCAACGGCGCGATGTCATCGACATTGCCCATCCGGCCCACGGGAATCTTGCTGTTCCATGCGGCAACAACCTGCTCCACCCACGCTGGTTCGCCGTTCGCGGCGGTAGGTCTCTCGTGATGGGCGCCGAGCCTGGTTGCCGTCGGACCCGGCAACACTGTATTCACTCTTACGGCACGCTCGGCCAGTTCGACCGCGACAGCCTTGCTCAACATACGGATTGCGCCCTTGCTCGCGCTATAAGCGGCATAACGGTCCCCTGCCACCGTCCCATAGATTGATGAGATATTGACGATGGCGGCGGTTGACGTGCCGTCCGCCTGACGACGCATCGACAAAAGCGGCAGTGCCATCTGCATCCCCATGAACGGACCCTCGACATTGATCCGATATTGCCTTCTCAGATCGTCGAGAGGAGCGGTCGCAAAAGGCGTGTCGAGCATGATGCCGGCGTTGTTCACGAGAATGTCGAGCCGGCCGAGCTTTTCGGCGAAGCCGATCGCCGTCTCCCAATCGGCTTCGCTTGTCACGTCATGCCGGCAGGCGTGCGTTCCCTTGGTGCCATCGCACCACTCAAGGCGAGAGGCATCGATATCGGTCGCAAGTACCTCGGCGCCGGCGGCAAGCAATTGCTTTGCCACGGCAAGGCCTATCCCGCTTCCCGCGCCCGTCACGATCGCAACGCGGCCCTCCAATTCGATCGAATTCACCATCACCTCCATGATCGAAAACTGAGAAGCGCCATCGAGCCAATCGACGGCGTCGCGCAAATTGCGCGCGCGCTTCCGTGCTTCGCCGCCATTCGCGCCTCCGGATTGGCATTGACATGCGCGGCCGTCAAATGCGATTATACAAGCAATTAATTAAATATCGGAGGGCGCGGTGGAGGGTGTCGATCTTGTTTCGCTTGATCGCTGGATGGAAGCCCGGAGCCTTGGAAGTGGCTCGATTTCCGGCGTCCGGCTTCTGGCTGGCGGAACCCAGAATATTCTCCTCCGCTTCCATCGCGGGCCGTCCGAATTTGTTCTCCGCCGGCCGCCGCCGGTCCTGCGCGCGGGATCCAATGAGACGATGCGCCGCGAAATGCGCGTCCTCGAGGCACTGCGCGGTAGCGATGTTCCTCACCCTGGCTTCATCGCCGGATCTAGCGACGAGACGATCCTTGGCGCTGCTTTCTATCTCATGCAGCCGGTCGATGGCTTCAACCCGATGTCCGGGCTCCCCGCCTTGCACGCTCGCGAGCCGCTGCTGCGCCGCCGCATGGGCCTCGCCGTGGTCGAGGCGATCGCCGCACTCGGCGCGCTCGATTATCGGGCGGTCGGCCTCGCGGATTTTGGAAAGCCCGAGAATTTCCTGGAACGCCAGGTGGGGCGTTGGCGCCGCCAGCTTGAAAGCTATGCCGATCTAGCCGGGTGGCCGGGGCCTGGCGCCATCCCGGGGGTGGACGCGGTGGCGGCCTGGCTCGATCGCCATCGCCCAAGCGCATTTCAACCGGGGATCATCCACGGAGATGCGCATCTTGCAAATGTGATGATCCGGCCGGACAGCGGGGAACTCGCAGCCCTCGTTGATTGGGAATTGAGCACGATTGGCGACCCCCTGCTCGACCTCGGCTGGCTGATCGCGACATGGCCGACCGATGGCTCATCCTTCGCCACGGACGCCATGGCAAATCAGCTCACCGATCTTGCATCTCCTGCCGACCTCGCGGCGCATTACGCAGCGTCAAGCGGCCGGGATCTCGCGGCTCTCGACTGGTACATCGTGCTCGCCTGCTACAAGTTGGGCATCATTCTGGAAGGGAGCTTTGCGCGGGCCTGTGCCGGAAAGGCGCCGCGAGAAACCGGCGAACGGCTTCACGCGCACACGCTCGCTCTGTTCGAGCGCGCCCTCAGCATCATTCGTTGAAAAGGAAAGATGATGATCGACGATACCGATTTTAGCGGACGCAATATTCTCGTCGTCGGCGGATCGAGCGGGATCGGCAACGGCATAGCCCAAGGGTTTCGCGCCCGCGGCGCCAATGTTCATATCTGGGGGACGCGCGCCTCTGCGTCCGACTACAGCGCCGATGAAGGGTCCGACCTTGAAGGACTGGGCTATCATTGCGTCGATGTCGGGACGCCCGAGGCTATCGAGACGGCGGAGATTCCCTTCGACACGCTGGACTCCCTCATTTTGTCGCAGGGAACCGTATTATATCGGCGCCAGGAGTTCGAGCGCGAAGGGTGGGATCGTGTCATGGCGGTCAATATCGACAGCCTGATGCATTGCGCGCGCAAGTTCCGGCCACTGCTTTCGGCGTCCGGCGGGTCGATTATTATCGTGAGCTCGACGTCCGGCTTGCGCGGCAATATCGGAAACCCGGCTTATGCCGCGTCCAAAGCGGCCGCGATCAGTCTGACCAAAACGCTGGGCCAGGCTTTTGCCGGTGACGGGATTCGGGTGAATGGTCTCGCTCCGGGGCTCGTCGATACCAAATTGACACGGATCACGACCCAGAATTCCGCTCGTCTCGACGGCGCGCTCGCCACGATCGCGCAGCGACGCATGGGGACGCCCGCCGATATGGCGGGTGCCGCCATATTCCTCGCATCCCCGCTCGCTTCCTACGTCACCGGCCACACGCTGGTCGTCGATGGTGGCCTGACGCTCTGATTTGCCATTCTGACAGGAGATACACATGCAGTTCGAACATAGCGAAAAGGTCCGTGACCTCCTGCAGAGGGTCGAAACGTTCATGGATGCGCATATCTACCCCAATGAGGAAGAGTATTACCACTTCATCCACGACCAGAGGAATCTGTGGCAGGAGTGGCCTGGAATGCCCGCCCTCAAGGCCGAGGCGCGTGCTCAGGGCTTGTGGAACCTCTTCCTCCCACACGAATATGGCCGCTTCTCGCCCGGGCTCAGCAATCTTGAATATGCTCCACTTGCCGAGGTGATGGGCCGATCGCCGTGGTCGAGCCAGGTGTTCAATTGCTCCGCGCCCGACACGGGCAATATGGAAGTGCTCGCGAAATTCGGGACCCCCGATCAGCAGCAGCAGTGGCTTCAGCCCCTGCTCGACGGGGAGATTCGCTCGGCCTATGTGATGACCGAGCCGCAGGTCGCCTCATCCGATGCCACCAATCTTGAGCTGTCCATCAAGCCCGACGGCGACGACTATGTCATCAACGGCCGGAAGTGGTGGATTTCGAATGCGATGCACCCCGATTGCGCGATCTTCATCGTGATGGGAAAGACCGACTTCGATGCTCCCCGCCATGCCCAACATTCGCAGATCCTCGTGCCGCGAGATACGGCAGGGATCACGGTCGTGCGCAACCAGACCGTCTTCGGATCGATGAACTCGCCGGGCGGCGAGTGCGAACTGCGCTTCGACAATGTACGCGTACCGAAGGAAAATCTCATTCTTGGTGAGGGGCGGGGGTTCGAGATCGCGCAAGGGCGTCTCGGGCCGGGACGTATTCACCACTGCATGCGTTCGATCGGCCAGGCGCAGCGCGCGCTCGAGATCATGGCGCGCCGCGCGGACAGCCGCGTCGCTTTTGGAAAGAAGCTCGCCGATCAAAGTAGCATCCGCCAGGACGTCGCACGCAGCTTCTGTGAAATCGAGATGTCGCGCCTGCTCACGCTCAAGGCTGCCGACGCCATGGACCGCTATGGCAACAAGGTTGCCAAGGATCTGATCGCGGCCATCAAGGTGATCGCTCCGCAAATGGCGCAAACCGTCGCGGATCGGGCCATCCAGGTTCATGGCGGAATGGGCGTAAGCGACGACACCCCGATCGCCTACTTCTTCACCCTCAATCGCTATCTGCGCATCGCGGACGGTCCCGACGAGGTGCACATGTCGCAGCTCGGGAAGCAGAAGATCGCCGAATATTCGGCGATGGCGAAGTAGGAGGCCGGCATGAAGGCGCTGCTTTATCACGGGGCAGGGGATATCCGCTACGAAAGCATGGCCGATCCGATGCCGGTCGAGGCGGGCGACGCCATCGTTCGGGTCACCGCCTGCTCGATCTGCGGAAGCGACCTACACATTTATCATGGTCACGGATTTTCCGAGGATCGGGGCTTTTGTGTCGGTCACGAAGCGGTCGGCGAAGTGGTCGAAACCGGACGCGCCGTCTCGCGGCTCCGCGTCGGTGACCGGGTCATGATCCCCGCAGCAGCGGGCTGCGGCGCCTGCCGACCCTGCCTGTCGGGCAATGTGATCGGGTGCGAGAATGGCGCAGCGGCCTGCTACGGGTTGTCCGCCGCGCTTCAAGGTTCGCAGGCCGAGGCCGTTCGCGTCCCCAGCGCGGACGCCAATGCGGTGCTGATCCCGGAAGGGATATCGGAAGAGCAGGCGCTGCTGATGACAGACGCCCTTTCGACCGCCTGGTTCGGTGCGCGCAGCGCCGATATCGCCCCGGGGAGCAGCGTCGCCGTAATTGGTTTGGGGCCGATCGGCCTCATGACGGTCGACTCCGCCTTCGTGCTGGGCGCCCATATCGTATATGCCATCGATCCCGTTCCAGAAAGGCGCGCGCTGGCGGCAGCGGCGGGCGCCGTCGCTCTGCACCCTGACGAAGCCGTCGCCGTGATCCGGGAGGCGACGAAAGGACGTAAACTCGATTCCGTCGTCGAGGTGGTCGGGAGCGACGCGACGGTCGATATGGCATTACGCTTGGTAAGGGCGCGCGGCACCGTCTCGGTAATCGGTGTGCAGCAATCGCGCCGTTTCGCCTTTCCGCTCGAACGCGCGTTCGCGGCAGGGCTCACATTCCGGGTCGGGACCTGCTCGGTCCCCGAAGAATTGCCGACCCTTTTTCCACTTGTCCAGGCGGGGCGTCTCAAGCCGGAAACCTATGTCTCCAATCGGCTGCCGCTGCGAGACGGCGCCGAAGCCTATGCGATGTTCGACCGCCGGGAGGCGGGAACCCTGAAGATCATCCTCGAGCCCTGAAGACGCAACTGGCTGGATCTGAGTCCGGCGCGCCCCTGCTGACCGCACGCGGAAAGGGGGGGGCGACACGGCAAAAAATGCGCGCCTCTGCTTGCGGCGCTTCGCCGGCAAAACCGTTCGCATTGACCGCAGAGCTATGCAGTTGATCGGGCGAACGCATTTGTGTATCTAATAATCGAGCAATTAATTAATTGTCGAATCGCTCGCGGAGAGGACGCCATGGCATCGGGATTGTCGGTAGAGTTGCGGGTCGACGGGCCAACCGCACATATCATCCTCAACCGTGAGGACCGGCTCAACGCGATCAACAACGACATGTTTCGGCGGCTTGAAGATCATGTCGCGCGGCTCGCGGGCGAGGCCGAAACTGTTCGCAGCGTCATCGTGCGTGGCGCGGGAAAATGTTTTTCTGCGGGGCATGATCTGCAGGACATCGCGTCTGGCGATGCAGCGCATGATGTCTCTTTTCAATCTTCGGTGCTCGAGCGTCTCGCGAATCTGCCCCAGGCGGTTATCGCGGCGGTGCACGGTCATTGTTACACCGGCGCGCTCGAGTTGGCGCTGGCCAGTGATTTCATTCTCGCCGCCCGGAGCGCGCGGTTCGCGGACACGCACGCCAAATGGGCGCTCACGCCTGTGTGGGGAATGAGCCAGCGGCTGCCCCGTCTGGTGGGCCAGGCCAAGGCGCGCGAGATGATGTTCACCGCACGCACGATCGATGGCCGGGAGGCGGCGGAGATCGGACTGGCGGCGTCCTGCTTCGAGGATACTGAGTTTCTGGAGCGGGTCGATGCGATCGCGTCGATGATCGCTGAAAATTCGGCTTTCAGCATTGCCGCCTATAAGCGACTGCTCGCTGAAACGGACAATGTCCCGCTGCATCTCGGCCTCGCACACGAAGTCCGCAACAGCGCAGGCGTCGGACCCGACATGGGCGAACGTATCGCGGCCTTTTCAAAACGCAAAGCATGACCGCGCCATCTGGAGCGCTGGTCGATCGGGAGTGAGTGACGATGAGCAATGAAACCCAAGACCTGGCCGCGCCAGCCGAAATGGCGGCCCGGCTTGTGAACCCGGCGTCGTTCGGCGACCCCGCGACCCTGCACGCCGACCTTGCCTGGCTTCGTGGCCACCAGCCCGTTTCGCTTGTCGATACCGCCGGTGTCGATCCCTTCTGGCTCGTGAGCCGACATGGCGACATCATGGACATAGAGCGCCAGCCCGACATTTTCCGCAACGGCGATCTTTCGACGGTTCTCATCGGAAGTCCGATGCTCAAGGCGGTGGAGAATGCGACCGGCTGTCCGCACCTCACCCGTAACATGGTCAACATGGACGGAGCAGAGCATCGTGCCTATCGATCGCTGGTCCAATCCTGGTTCATGCCAGGCAATGTCAAGAAGCTCACGGACGACATTCGCGAGATCGCGCGCGCGCATGTCGATCGGATGATGGGGCTCGGCGGCGAATGCGACTTTGTCGCCGATGTGGCCCTGCATTATCCGTTGCACGTCATCATGAGCATCCTTGGCGTTCCCGAAGAGGACGAACAGCGCATGCTGATGCTGACCCAGCAACTTTTCGGCGCCCGCGATCCGGAACTCAGTCGAAAAGCCGATGCCATGGCCGATCCGGATACCGCCATAAAGGTGTTCGGGGCCGTCGTGGCGGACTTCCACGCCTATTTCTCCAATATCACGGCGAGCCGCCGCGCCGAGCCGCGCGACGATCTAGCGACCATCATCGCGAACGCCATGATCGACGGCAAGCCGATCGACGAGCGCGCTGCCAACGACTTTTACATCCTGGTCGCGACCGCCGGGCACGACACCACCTCCGCCTCGACGGCCGGTGCGATCTGGGCCCTCGCGGAGCGGCCCGCCTTGCTCGCCGAGGTGAAGGCCAATCCCGACCTGATCCCGGCTCTCGTCGATGAGGCGATTCGCTGGGTCACGCCGGTGAAGCATTTCATGCGCGCCGTTGCCCGGGATCATGAGGTGAATGGCCACCAGTATAAGGCCGGGGACTGGGTCATGCTGTCCTATATGTCGGCAAACCGTGACGAGGCGGTGTTCGACGATCCGTTCGAGTTCCGGCTCGACCGCCCGGCAAACAAGCAGATCGCATTCGGTTACGGGCCCCATCTATGTGTCGGCCAGCATCTCGCGCGCCTCGAGATGAAGACCCTGTTCGAGGAACTTCTGCCCCGGATCGAATCGCTCGAAATCGCCGGCGAACCGGCCTGGACCCAGGCGACGCTGGTCAGCGGGCCGAAACGCCTTCCGATCCGCTTCACTCAGAGTTGATCGGCGGGTCGACGCGCGGCGGCGTGGCAGAGAGACGACAGCATATTCGCAGGACGGATACGGGAATGGGAATCAGAACACGCATAACCGACTTGCTCGGGATCGAGCATCCGATCGTCCAGGGCGGCATGATGTGGGTGGGAACCGCAGAGATGGCTGCGGCGGTTTCCAATGCCGGTGGCCTCGGAATCATCACCGCGCTCACCCAGCCGTCTCCCGATGCGCTGCGCGCCGAGATCGAGAGATGCCGGGAGCTTACCGACAAGCCATTCGGCGTCAATTTGACGATCCTGCCGTCGATTAATCCCCCGCCCTATGCCGACTATCGCAAGGCGATCATCGACAGCGGCACCAGGATCGTCGAAACCGCAGGCTACAAGCCACAAGAGCATGTCGACGATTTCAAGGCGCATGGCATCATCGTGCTCCATAAGTGCACGGCTGTCCGGCACGCCCTCTCCGCCGAACGCATGGGCGTCGATGCCATTTCGATCGATGGCTTCGAATGCGCCGGGCATCCGGGCGAGGATGATGTTCCCGGGCTTATCCTGATTCCCGCCGCTGCCGACAAGATCAAGGTTCCTATGCTCGCATCGGGCGGATTCGGCGATGGGCGCGGGCTGGTGGCAGCCTTGGCGCTCGGCGCTGACGGTATCAACATGGGGACGCGCTTCTGTGCGACCAAGGAAGCCCCCATCCACGACGATATCAAGCGCGCCATGGTCGATAACGACGAGAGGGGGACCGACCTGATCTTCCGCAGCTATCGCAACACCGCGCGCGTCGCAAAGAACAGCGTTTCAGCCGAAGTCATTGCGGCCGAACGGGAAGGAAAGCCCTTCGAAGCGATCGCGCATCTCGTCAAGGGCGCGCGCGGGAAGGAAGGGCTGGACCGCGGCGATCCCGATCATGGGATATGGACGGCTGGCATGGTTCAGGGTCTCATCCATGATATCCCGACGTGTCACGAACTCATCGACCGGATCATGGGCGAGGCCGAGTCGATCATCGCGAAGCGGCTGGCGGCGATGATGCCTGGAGCGCTCACGTCATGAACGTCGATTTCGATCCATCGCTCGAAGCGTTTCGCGAGGAAGTCTGCGCGTTTCTCGATACGGCACCCACCGACGCGATCCGCGAGGCGGGGCGGAAGACCACAAGCGTTTTCGCGCCGTTCGAGGCGACAATGGAATGGCACCGCCTTCTATATGCGCGCGGCTGGGCCGCCCCGGCCTGGCCCGTCGAATATGGCGGGACCGGTTGGTCGCTTGAGCAACGCTATATTTTCTCCGAGGAGCATTGGAAGCGCGATCTGCCGCCGCTCCTGCCCAACGGCCTGATCATGGTCGGCCCCCTGCTCATGGAGCTTGGCACGCCCGAACAAAAGCGCCGGCATCTCCCCGGGATCCTTTCGGGCAAGGATTACTGGACCCAGGGCTATTCCGAACCGAGTGCCGGTTCTGATCTTGCCGCCCTGTCATGCTCGGCCCTGGCCGACGGTGACGATTATATCATCAACGGCCAGAAGACATGGACGACCCTCGCCCACAAGGCCAACAAGATGTTCATGCTCGTGCGCACGAACCGGGACGGCAAGAAGCAGCAGGGCATTACCTTTCTCCTCCTCGACCGGACCGACTATCCCGGCATGCACATCCGTCCCATCATCGGCCTCGATGGTGTGGCCGAGCAATGCGAAGTATTTTTCGATAACGTCCGCGTCCCCCAGGCGGGCCGCGTGGGCGCCGAGAATGAAGGCTGGAGCGTCGCCAAGGCGCTGCTCAAGCATGAGCGGGGCGGCGCTGCGCATAGCCCGGCGATCAGGCGCAAACTCGATGCGATCCGGGCCGCGGCGAGGGATGCAACGGCGTCCTTTGGCGGACCCCTCAGCGAGGATCCGGTATTCCAGCGCGACCTTGGGGAACTCGAAGCCGAAGTCGCGTCCTTCGAGCATGTCGAGAAGCTGGTGCTAAGCGGCCACGCCCTCGCCGACGATCCCGCGATGCCGTCGCTCAACAAGGTGATGAGTTCGGAACTCTCGCAGCTGCTGTCGATCATGATGACGCGTGTTGCCGGGATCGACGCGCTGCCGTTGCAATTGGAAGCCCTTGAGGTCGGGTCCGGCGTTCAACCCCTGGGCGATCCCTTCAGCCTCGTGGCGATGCCCTATTATCTGAATACCCGGGCCGCTTCCATCTATGCCGGCAGCAACGAGGTCCAGCGGGACCTCATCTCCCGCAATCTCCAGACCCTTCGCGCCTGAGGCAGAGCCCATGAATTTCGAATTCTCCGATGAGCAGGTCATGCTCCGCGACAGCCTCTCCCGGCTGCTCGATCAGCGTTACGCCTTTGAATTGCGCCGACGCATCATGGCTGGTCAGGCGGAAACCGGAATCTGGAGCGAACTCGTCGATATGGGGATTGTCGCGATGCCGCTTCCCGAAGCCTGCGGGGGACTGGGCGGTTCGGCCTCCGACATTGTGGCGATATCGGAGCTCTTCGGTCGCCATCTGGTCATCGAGCCTTTGCTTCCCTCGGTGATCCTCACGGGCCGGGCGCTCGCTCGCTTCGATCCCGCGGGACCGGTGCCGCAATGGATTGCCGATATTGGCACCGGAGCTTTGCGCGGCGCCTTCGCCCATGAGGAAGGTAGCGGCACCGGCGCCTCTTCGACGCTGTCGACCAAACTCTATGAAGGTGAGGCCGGTCCGCGCATCCGGGGTAGCAAAAAACTCGTTCTTGGAGGCGGAGAAGCAGGGGTGCTGCTCATCTCGGCGCTCTCGGAGACGAAGGCGGTCTGCCTGGCCGCAGTGCCCGCCGATGCCGAAGGCATCGAAGTGCGGCGATATCGCGCGCTCGATGGCAGGCCCGTTGCGGATATCCTGCTCCATGACGTCGCGGTCGACAGGGCTGCCATCATGGCGGGCGCCGATGCGGAGCTGGAGGCCTTGCTCGCGGATGCCCGGCTCGCACTCGCCGCCGAAGCCGTCGGGGCCATGGCCGTCCTGATGGCAACCACCGCAGACTTCGCGGGCACGCGCGAGCAATTCGGTCGGCCGATCGGAAGCTTTCAAGCGATCGCGCACCGGCTCGCCGATATGAAGATTGCCTATGTCAAGGCGCGAGCGTCGCTTCTCTATATCGCGGCGCTGGCCGACAGCGGACGGGCAACGAGCCGGGATATTTCGGTATTGAAGGCGCAGGTTGGCAGGCTGGGGCGCGAGACCGCGCAGGGGGCCGTACAGATCCACGGCGGCATCGGCATGACCGACGAGCTTCCGGTCGGTCATTATCTCAAACATATTCTCACGATCGACGGTCTGTTCGGCAACACGGACTATCATCTGCGTGAAATCGGCAGGGTAGTCGCCGCTGCGTGAACAGGGGGGAAGCGTCAGCTTCCCGTTTCAGAAGCTATGGAAGGTACCAAAAATGACCAAGAGCTTACGCGCTGACACGATGGCCACCGATAGCGCTGCTCTCGAGCAGTTGCTGCAGCGTCAGCGCAAGGCCCATATTGCGGACGGTCAGGCGAGCGCGGATTTGCGAATTGACCGGCTCGATCGCTGTGCTGCCTTGCTTCGCGACTATTCCGCGCGGTTCGAAGAGGCAATCAATGCCGATTTCGGCAACCGGTCGCGCCACGCATCGGCTATCACCGACATCATGAGTCCGCTTGGCGCGCTGCGCGACTGTCGGGCCAATCTGCGCAAATGGATGCGCAGCGAACGACGGCCGGTCGAACCGAGGTTGCTCGGCCTCTTCGGCGCCCGGTCGGAAATCCGGTTCCAGCCCAAAGGCGTGATCGGCATCATCGCGCCGTGGAACTTTCCGGTGGGTCTCGTCTTCTCTCCGCTTGCCGGCGTTCTGGCTGCCGGGAACCGGGCGCTGATCAAGCCGTCGGAATTCACGCCGCGAACGTCGGATCTGCTCCAGCAATCGATCGCCGAATATTTCGCGCCTGACGAGGTCGCGGTCGTGACAGGCGGTGCCGATGTGGGGGCCGCCTTCGCGGCGTTGCCCTTCGATCACCTGATATTCACCGGCGCCGGCTCGGTCGCAAAGCATGTGATGCGCGCTGCCGCGGAGAATCTCGTGCCCCTGACGCTCGAGCTTGGCGGGAAGAGCCCTGTGATCCTCGGTGCGAGCGTGGACATGCCCGTCGCCGCAGCGCGGATCATGGCCGGAAAAACCCTGAACGCCGGTCAAATATGCCTGGCGCCTGATCATATATTCGTGCCTCGTGGGCTACGCGACAGCTTTGTCACCGAGGCACGGCAGGCGACCGAGGCGATGTTCGGCTCCCTCAAGGATAATCCTGACTACACGGCCATGATATCGGACAGGCACTTCGAGCGCGTGCGCGGCTATGTCGCGGACGCGCGTGAGAAGGGTGCCACGATCGTCGAGATCAACCCCGCTGGCGAGACGTTCGAACAGCAGGAGCATCGCCGGATACCTCCGACACTCATTCTCGATGCGACCCGCGACATGGCGGTGATGCAGGACGAGATATTCGGGCCGCTTCTGCCGGTCGTTGCATATGACAGCGCCGAGGAGGTTGTGGCGGAGATCAATGCGCACGACCGGCCGCTTGCGCTTTACTATTTTGGATCGGAAGCGGGCGAACGCGATCGCATCATCGATGCCACGACCTCGGGCGGTGTGTGCGTCAATGACGTGATCATGCATTGCGCGCAGGAAAATCTGCCTTTCGGCGGCATCGGGCCTTCGGGTATGGGTGCCTATCACGGGATCGACGGCTTTCGCGAATTCAGCCATCGCAAGGCGATCCACACTCAGCTCGGCAGGGATCTGGGGCCGATGAAGCTTTTCAGGCCGCCCTATGGCGCCAAGCTTCGCGCCTTCGTCGACAAGCAGATCGGAGCGGGCGCCCGGTAGAAGGAGCTAGCCGTCGAATTTGAACACGCTGTCCGCGCGCGCCAGACCAATCGACTGATCGGGGACGCATTGGTACATGAGATATTCGACGGCCCTCCCGTCCCCCCGACCCTCGGCGACCGCCATCACATGGTTCAGCCAGGAATAGCGCGCGTGGCTGGTTTCGAAGCGGGGCTGCGTCGCAAAATAGGTCTCGCCGAAATCGACCGTCTCGCCGGCCTTGTATTTGGCCGCAGCCTGCGGCGTCGTGTTGGCGACCCCGAAATATTGGACGAAGATGTTCGCCATGTCGTGGGTGACGATGACGAGCCGAACGTCGATGTGAAAGACGCCCTCCTGGTCGATCAACTCGAACTCGCCTCCGACAGGCGCGACCGTGCCCTTGATACGTGGGCCTTCGACGGTGCCGCCGCCCAGCTGCCACACGTTGCGGCGACCCTTTGGTATCGGTCCGATCGGATAGCGGTTGCCCAGATCGACGCGCATGCGCAGCAGGGGTTCAAGGTGCATGCTCTTCTCCATCAAGTTGGAATGCTCGGCTGCTACGGGCTGTCGTTTGGAAGCGGGCAGCGTCGTATCCTAAGACGGGCCGCGATAATAATCAATTGACCAATTAACTTGCCACCTGACGTCCGCTTGCCTATCGATCGGTTTTAGGAAGACGCTGCGCGCGCAAGTGGCGAGCCGGACGTATAAGGATGGGAGACAGCTGAGATGAAAGGGACAGCAGCAGCGCAGACGCCCGTGATCATCGCCGTCGGCGAGATTGTGGACCGCCCGGATGACCCGGGCAAGGCGCTCGAACCTGTGGCGCTGATGGCAGAAGCGCTGCGCCGCGCGGCGGCGGAAACGCCGGCCGTTCTCGGCGCGCTGGACTCGATCGATCTCGTCGGACAGGTCACCTGGCGCTACCGCGACCCTGTAGCTCTTCTTTGCGAGAAGCTCTCGATCGGCCCCGCCCGTGCCCAAAATGCCAGCATGGGCGGCGAAACGCCTATTCGCCTCCTGCACGAGGCAGCACTCCGTATCGCGCGGGGTGACAGCGCCGTTGCCGCGATCGTCGGCGGTGAGGCCGTCAATGCGATGGGCAAGGCGCGCAAGGCCAAGGCGAAGCTCGACTGGACCCCGCTCGCTCCCAAAGAGGAAACCGTCGCGGTCGACTTCGCCTCGCTTCCGATGCGCAAGGCCTCGAAAAAGCTCGGAATGACTGCGCCCGTTCATATCTACCCGCTCTATGAGAACGCCTTCCAAGCCGCCCGCGGGCAGACCCCGGCCGAGGGCCGCGCCGCTGCCGCCGAACTCTGGGCGGACTATGCCAAGGTAGCCGCGTCCAATGAAACCGCATGGTTGCGTTCCGCGCCGGGAGCGGCAGAGATCGGCACGCCTTCGGAGAGCAACCGGCTGGTGGCCTTTCCCTATCCCAAGCTGATGGTCGCGAACCCTTCGGTCAACCAAGCGGCCGCGATCGTCGTGGCAAGCCTCGAATGGGCCCTCGCCAACGGGATTCCCGAAGAGCGGCTGATCTATATCTGGGATGGCGCGGCAGCGCAGGAGCCCGGGGATTATCTGGAACGCGACCGCTATGACCAGTCGACCGCGCAGCGCGTGGTTCTGGAGCAGGCAGTCGAGATCGCTGGCGGCGATGCCTCCGCGATCGATCTGGCGGAAATGTACAGCTGCTTTCCGATTGTGCCCAAGATGGCGCTCGAGACGCTGAAGCTGCGGCCGGACGTCAAGCCGACGGTGACCGGCGGGCTGACCTTCTTTGGCGGCCCGATGAACAATTATATGAGCCACGGCGTCTGCGCGATGGTCCGGGAGATGCGGGCCGGAAAGGGAACCACAGGCCTTCTCTACGGCCAGGGCGGCGTCGTATCCAAACATCATGCGCTGTTGATCTCGACGCGGCCACCGGAGAAGACTTTGAGGCCGGACTATTCGGTTCAGGCCAGGGCGGACGCGTTGCGCGGCTCCGTGCCCGAATTTACAGAGACCTATGAGGGCGCTGCCACCGTCGAAACGCACACGATCATTTATACGCCGAAGGGCGAGGTCCTCCACGGCGTCGTGATCGCGCGCACCGCAGATGGCCAGCGAACGATCGCGAAGGTACGGCGTGACGATGATCGATCGATCTTGGTCCTCTCCTCGCTCGACGCCAATCCCATCGGCACGTCCGGCCATATTCGCATCGATGCCTTTGGCGCCCGAATATGGGAGGTAGGCGAGAAGCGCGACCGGCGCGCGGCGCCGCACCGCTTCTGTCTCGTCGAACGCGACGGGCCGATCACTCTGGTCACGATCAATCGCCCCGACGCGATGAACGCGTTGACGCCATATGCGAACGAGGAGCTGGCCGAGGTTTTCGACGACTTCCAGGCTGATCCCGATCAGTGGGTGGCCATCCTGACGGGGGCCGGCGACAAAGCCTTTTCGTCGGGCAATGACCTCAAGTTCACCGCGCAGTCGATGGCTGCGGGGTTGCCGCTCGAGACACCGACCAAGGGATTTGCCGGCCTCACCGCGCGCTGGGACAACAACAAGCCCGTGATCGCCGCGGTAAATGGTATTGCCATGGGTGGCGGCTTCGAGATTGCATTGGCCTGCGACCTCATCATCGCGGCCGAAGGCGCCGTTTTCGCTCTTCCCGAGCCCAAGGTTGGCCTCGCCGCTCTTGCGGGGGGGCTCCACCGTCTGCCGCGGCAGATCGGCCTCAAGCAGGCCATGGGCATGATCCTCACCGCCCGCCGCGTATCGGCCGCTGAAGGTCTGTCGCTTGGCTTCGTCAATGAAGTGGTGCCGCAAGACGAACTGCTCGCAGCGGCGCGGCGTTGGGCCGATGACATCGCCGCGTGCAGCCCGATGTCGATCCGGGCTTCCAAGGAGGCCGTCATGAAAGGCCTGGACGAAAGCGACCTCGCGGCCGCCTATGGGAACCAGACGCGATATCCGGCGATCGGAGCGCTTTTCCGGTCGGACGATGTGCGCGAGGGGCCGCTCGCGTTCGCCCAGAAGCGGCCACCGGTCTGGAAGGGCCGATAGGTTTTCTCGGGGTCTGCCGGGAAGGAGAGGGGGAATGGGTGTGGCGACAGCTTTTGATCTGACCGGGCGCGTGGCGCTCGTGACCGGCGCTTCGTCCGGACTTGGCGCGGGCTTTGCGCGCGTGCTCGCTGAGGCCGGCGCTAAGGTGGTCCTTGCGGCGCGGCGTGTCGACCGGCTCGAGGCAGAGGTCGATGCGATCAGGGGGCAGGGCGGCGAGGCGCTCGCCGTGGCCCTCGATGTCACGGACGAAGCCTCGACAATAGCGGCCTATGATGCAGCCGAGGCAGCTTTCGGAACTGTCGACACGATTGTCGCCAATGCGGGTATCGCGAGCGACAACGCCGCCCTGCACCTCACCGCCTCGCATGTCGACGATCTGCTCGCTGTCAACGTCCGGGGCGCCTTCCTGACCGCCACCGAAGGAGCGCGGCGGCTCGTGGCAGCGGGAAGCCGCGAGCGCGAGCATGGCCGAGTCGTCATCATCGGCTCTATCACGGCCGAGCGGGCGCTGCCCGCGGCGTCCGTTTACGGCGCGACCAAGGCCGCTGCGCGCCATATGGCCAAGGCATTTGCGCGCGAATGGGCGCGGCGCGGCATCAATGTGAATGTCATCCAGCCTGGCTATTTCGAGTCCGAGATGACGGCGGAGATGGTCGGAAGTGAAGCGGGGCAGGCCTATATCGCTTCCTTTCCGCGCGCCCGCTTGCGCCCGGCGAGCGATCTCCACGCGCCGCTGCTGTTTCTCTGCTCGGACGCATCGCTCGGGATAACCGGTACGGTCATCACCGTCGATGATGGACAATCGCTATAAGACATCCTTGCGACTTGCCTCTCCCGCTTTGGCTCCGGAGGGGGCGTTAGCCTCCGGTCAGCGCAGAAACTGGCCGTCGTCGACCTTGAGGATCGTCCCGGTGACCGCTTCCGAGGCGGGCGACACCAAATAGAGCAAGCTTGAATCAAGTTGCTCCGGCAAACCCAGCCGCTTGCGCGGAAAGGTGCCGATAAAGGCGTCGCCGGTCCGTGACCGCATCCCGTCCATCATCTCGGAATCGAACGAGCCCGGGGCAATGCAATTGACGTTGATATGAAAGCGCGCCCATTCGATCGCCAGGGCTTCGCTCATCCGCACGACCGCAGCCTTGCTCGTCGCATAAAGGGCGGCACCCTGCCTGGGCGCCACAAAGGCCGCTATCGAGGCTATATTGACGATCCGCCCGTGTTGCCTGGCCTCGATGAGCCGCGTTGCAACCTCGCGCGCGAAGAGGAAGGGCGCACGCACGTTCACGTCGAGCACGCGATCGATGAGATCGAGCGGCATGCGCGTTGCGAGCTGCGCATCGGGAATGCCGGCGTTGTTGATGAGGATCCCGGTTGTTCCGAAAGCCGCCTGCGCCTTATCGACAGCCTCGACGATTTGCCCCGGGTCAGCGACATCGGCTGCGACGGCGGTCGCTCTGCCGCCCGCCGCCTCTATCTCGGCGACCAGCGCTTCGAGGCGTTCGATACGTCGGCCGACGACCGTAACGGCGGCACCCGCCGCTGCGAGCGTTTTGGCAAAGCGGTGGCCGAGCCCCGACGAGGCCCCGGTGACGATCGCAGACTGGCCCGCGAGAAGCGAGGCATCCTTCGGCGCGGCGGTCATCGCGATGTGGCTCCGGCAGATTTGTCCCTGGCCCAATATTCGTCGCGGATGAGGCGTTTGTAGAGCTTGCCGGTGTCGAGCCGGGGGAGCGCTTTCGAGAAGTCGATCTGACGAGGTGCCTTGACGTGACTGAGCTTCTCGCGCGCGAGCGCGGTAAGTTCAGCCGCAAGCGCGTCACCGGCGTCGGACCAGTGGACGGGCTGAACGACCGCGATCACGCGCTCGCCCATCTCTTCGTCCGGTCCGCCGATCACGGCGACGTCCGCGACCTTTGGATGTGTCACCAGCAGATTCTCGATCTCCTGCGGATAGATGTTCACCCCACCCGAGATGATCATGAAGCTCTTGCGGTCGGTGAGATAGAGATAGCCTTCCTCGTCGACCCAGCCGATGTCGCCGAGCGTCGTCCATCCCTCCGCATGCCGCGACTCGTCGGTCTTGGCAGCGTCGTTGTGATACTCGAACCGCGGCCCGCCGCTGAAATAGATCGTGCCTTCCTGCCGAGGCGGAAGCTCCTGTCCTTCTTCGTCGCAAATGTGGAGCTTCGTCGTCAGGGGCCTGCCGACCGAGCCCTTGTGAGCGAGCCACTCCTGAGGCCCGATGAAGGTCCCGCCATTGCCTTCGGATCCACTGTAATATTCATGAATGATCGGACCGAACCAGTCCATCATCGCTTCCTTGACCGGGACCGGGCAGGGGGCGGCGGCGTGGACCACGGTGCTCAGCGACGAGACGTCATGGGCGGCGCGCTCGCCCTCCGGCATCTTGAGCATGCGGATGAAATGAGTCGGCACGAATTGCGCGATCGTCACCTTGTATCGCGCGATGGCGGCGAGCGCCGTCTCGGGGGCAAAGCGCTCCATGAGAACGACGGTGGCGCCAAGGCGCATCATCGCCATCGTCCAGCGGAGCGGTGCCGCATGATAAATGGGGGCAGGGCAGAGATAGATGCTGTCCGCCGACGCGCCGTAGAGTTGCGTCGCCACCATGACGACCGAGTCCGGCTTGTCGATGGGCTCGCCGCAGATCGGGCTCGGCTTGATGCCTTTCGGCCGTCCCGTCGTGCCCGACGAATAGAGCATGTCATAGCCCGCCTGTTCGTCGGCGACCGGGACTGGGGGCATTGCGCTGCGCTCGGACTCGAAATCGAGATAGCCCGCGATCCGGCCGCCTGTTGCGAACAGGTCGATATCGAGGTCGCGCCGCGCGATTTCCGCCGCGACCTCGCCTTGCGCGGCCGAAATGATGAAGATCCGGGCGCCGCTGTCGCGCAATATATATTCGACTTCGTCAGCCTGGAGCTTGTTGGAGATGGTGACGAAGTAGAGGCCTGCACGCTGGGCAGCCCAGGCGATCTCGTAAAAAGCGGGCGAATTGGGAAGGCACATCGCGATCGTCGAGCCGGGAGCCAGTCCGAGGGCCCTAAATAGCTGCGCGCCCTGGTTCGAGCGGCGGTCGAGATCGGAATAGCGCAGCGCCTCGCCCGTTTCGGCCATGATCAGGGCGGGCTTGTGGGGCGTCGAGCGGGCATGGATCGAGGGATGCATAGTGTCCGTCCTCTCAGGGGATCATCACGGCCTTCACGCACCGTCCGGCGTGCTGGTCGGCAATGGCTTCGTTGATCTGCGATAGCGGATATCTGCGAACGAGACGGTCGAAAGGCAGCTCTCCCGCCTTGTAGAGCTCGATCATGCGGGGGATGAACATATCGGGTAGGCTATCGCCTTCGATGATGCCCATCACGATATGACCCGCACCGACCAGTTGGTTGATCGAAAGACCCAGCCGATCGTCGGCGGGGCTTGCGATTCCGACAAGTCCGAAGGTCGCGCGCGGCGCCAATGCAGTCATCGCGGATTCGATGACCTCTCGCCGGCCTGTCGTGTCGAACGCATAATCGACCCCGACCGGGACGATTTCGCGGATTGCCGTCGCAAAGTCGGCGGAGGCCGGATCGATGACGTGCGTCGCACCAAGTTCGAGCGCCAGGGCCCGGCGTTCCTCCCGCGGCTCGACAACGAGGATGGTGGCACATTCCTGGACCTTGGCGCCGAGGACCGCACTCAGCCCCACCGCGCCGGCGCCGATCACAAGAAGCGACGAGCCTTTGGGGCAGGCGAGCGAGTTCATCACCGCGCCCACGCCCGTCTGGACACCGCAACCCAGCGGGCCAAGCAACTCGATCGGCAGCGCTGGGTCGACGCGGACGGTGTTGCGTTCATTGGCAAGTGCATAGGATGCGAATGACGACTGGCCGAAGAAGTTCGCACTTGCGGGTTCTTCGCCGACACAGAGCGTCCGGCTTCCGTCCACTCGGCAGCCGCCATAGTTCATTTGTGCGAAGCGAACACAATAGGCCGGCCGGCCCTCATCGCACCGGGGGCATTCGCCGCAGCTGTTGAAGGTCAGTACGACATGATCGCCAGGGCGCACCTTCGACACCCCCTCGCCGACGCGCTCGACGATACCCGACCCTTCATGGCCAAGCACCGCCGGCGCCTTCATGATCTGGAGACTTCCGCCAAAGGCAAGGTCGGTATGACAGAGGCCGACGCCCGCGATGCGGACCAATATCTCGCCCGGCCGCGGATCTTCGAGCATGATATCCTCGATATCCCACCGCCCCCCCGGGGTGCGGGCTACCGCGGCGAATGCTTGCTTGGCCATGCTCCATCTCCCATGCGCCGTCGCCGTTCGTCCATTGTCGAAAGGGGCAGCGGCGATCCTTGCTCGCGTGGAATTATCAATTGGCAAAAAAATAATCAATCAACTAATGAAATTCTCTGATGCTCGTGATGGGCGCTGACGCGAAGAGTGTGAGGGAGAGTGACAGTGGCCGGGGACGCGTTTCGTGAGGATATTTTCAAGAACAGGACATTGTTCGTCGCCGGAGGGTCAGGTGGCATCAATCTCGCGATTGCCGAGCGATTCGCCGAACTCGGGGCGAACATAAGCCTCATAAGCCGCGATGCCGAGCGGGTGTGTGCAGCCGCCAGGAGCATTGATCCGGGTGGTGCGCGCGCAATGGGGCTCGCCGCCGATGTTCGCGATTTCGAGGCGGTGGACGCAGCCTTCGCTGCGACGGTCGAACGGTTCGGGGAGATCGACTTCGTCGTTTCCGGTGCTGCTGGAAATTTTCTGGCACCGGTGATTGGCATGTCCGCAAACGCATTCAAGACGGTCATAGACATCGACCTTCTGGGCACTTTCAACGTGATGCGCGCTGCGTTCGACCATTTGCGCAAACCTGGCGCGTCGCTCATCTCGATTACGGCGGGACAAGCCATTCGCCCGACGATGTTCCAGGCGCATGCCGGCGCGGCAAAGGCAGGGATCAACAATCTGACCCAGACGCTCGCGATGGAGTGGGGGCCAACCGGCGTTCGCGTAAACGCCATCGCTCCGGGGCCGATCGGCGATACTGAAGGCATGCGCAGGCTGACCCCATCGGAGGCTGCGACCGCGGCGTTGAAGAAACGGATTCCGCTGCGCGACTATGGCGTCAAGCGCGACATCGCCGATCTCGCGGTATTTCTTTGCACCCCCAATGCAAAATATATCACCGGAGCAATTCTCGATTGTGACGGAGGTTCTGTGCTCGGTGACGCGTCGGCAGACGCCCTCACTGTCCCGCCGCGATAGGCAAGGACCGCTCAGCCTTCGAGGAGGTTGTCCTGTAGCCGGCCAAGATCGCTATCCGAGAGGCCGAGGACGTCCTTCGCGAAGCTGGATATCGAGCCATGCCGCCACTCCAGTTCGCGAAAGGCAGCCTCGATATAGCTGCGATCGGCGCGCATAAGGATTTCGAGCGCATCGGGCGCCAGGCGTTCCATCCACTTTCCTTGCATGCCCGCCGCCGCCGCACTCGCGGTCAGGCGTTTCCAGTCGAGCAGTTCGGCCGTCTTGCAATAGTCCGCGATGATATATTCCCGGCGAATTCCGATGAGATCGAGCAATAGTGCGATGGCGATGCCGGTGCGGTCCTTCCCGGCCGAGCAGTGGATGAGCACCGGCAGGCTGCCTGCGGCGATATGGCGATACAGGCTGGCGAGATGCGTCGCGTGCCTGTCGGCCAGGCTTCGGTAGAAATGCCGCACTGCTTCGGCATAATCATCGGGCTTGAGGTCGCGCGCAAACAACCGCTGATCGCCTGAAAGATCGATATCGCCCTCGTCCCAGACCAAGGTAGTGCGCTTTTCCGCAAAAGCCGGAACGGTCGGATGGAGCGCGCGCTCGCTGGCCAGGCGCAGGTCTGCGATCGTGGAAATCGCGTCGAGCGATTCGTTGCGGATATCGTCGCTCGTCAACTCGTCCAGCCGGGCGGACCGCCATATCAGCCGTCGCTTCAAAACCCTGCCATCGCGGGCCGGATAGCCGCCGACCTCCCGAAAGTTCTGGCCGCCGGCAAGTGCGACCAGCCGGTCCTCTTCGATCACGACAGTCTCGGTCATATGATATCCCACAAAAAGGTGCGCCCGTGCGCCGCGTTTATCAACCAGTCTCGGGTTTCCAATCTGTGACGCCATTCCCTTCGACTTTGGCGTCATCGCCCGGTGCCCGGGCTCCATCCCCGCTCATGCTAGACCGGAAGAACCCGCCCCAGCCTTATTATGTGATTGATTAATTGATTGTGCAACCCGGTCGGGGGATGCTAGCTCACCGGATCAGCAATGGAAAAGGTCCGCGGATGACAGGCAAGCCGCTTCGCGTTCAGGTCGAAAGCGCCGAAGACGTAGCCGTCGTGCGCTTCGCCAATCCGCCGCACGGCACCGTCTCGAACGGCGGTGCGGCGGACCTTGTCGCGGCGATCAGGCCCCTCCTCGCGGCGGCCGAAACACGAGCGATCATTCTCACAGGCGGTCAGGACGGCATCTTCATCCGCCACGCCGACGTCCGGCAAATTGCAACTTCGCTTGAACGCGTAGGCATGGGAAGCGTCGATCCGCAAGCCTTTGCGACCAGCGCATTCGCCGAACTCGGCGCGATGCTCGACGCCGCCGAAAAGCCGGTGATCGCCGCGATTGACGGCCTGTGCATGGGCGGCGGCTTCGAAATTGCACTCGCCTGCACCATGCGGATCGCATCGCCCGCCGCCACCGCGATCGGCCTTCCCGAAATTCGCCTCGACATCTTCCCCGGCGGAGGGGGAACGCAGCGGCTGTCGCGACTGGTCGGACGCCATCGGGCCCGCCTGTTCATGCTCCGCGGCGACGTCATGACGGCCAGCCAGGCGCTGGCGGCCGGCCTTGTCGATGAAGTGGTCCCCTGTGCGCTCGATCGTGCCCTCGAATTGGCCGGCATGTTCGCCGGCCGTTCGACCGCCGCGGTGTCCGCGATCCTGCGCCTGACGGCCACTGACGAAGACCGGGAGAGGCTGGCCGCGGAAGCTTGCCGGTTTGGCGAGCTTGGCCTCACCGGCGAGGTGCTGCCGGAGGCGCTCTTCCAGTTCGCAGAAGGCGATGTCGGACTTGAAGCGATGCGATGAAGGGGCTGTGCGCAGCGTCAGGCGTCAGGCGTCAGGCGTCAGGGCTCCGGCGAAACTCTGACGACGAGCTTTCCGTCGTTGCCCCCTGTAAACAGCAGGTCGAGCGCGGCCACCGCCTCCTCGAGCCCGTCGACGACATGATCCTTCCAGGCAAGCCGGCCCTCGGCAATCCACGACGAGAGGTCGGCGAATGCTCCAGGCGCCTGGCGAAGATAATCGATCACGATGAAGCCTCGAACGGTCAGGCGCTGCATGAGGATTCGCCCGAAGTCGCGCGGCCCCGGCATTGGCCCGTCCTCATTGTAGGCGGAGATCATTCCGCACAGCGCCATGCGGCCATCCTTGCGGAGACGCGAGAAAACGGCATCCATGATCGGACCGCCGACATTTTCGAAATTCATGTCGATACCTGTCGGGTACAGCCGGTCGAGCGCGACACCGACATCCTCGTTGCGATAGTCGATCGCCGAATCAAACCCCAGCGTCTCGGTAAGCCAGCCGCATTTTTCCGGGCCGCCGGCAATCCCGACCACTTGCGCGCCCTTGATGCGGCCGATTTGACCGACGATCGAGCCGACGGCACCCGCCGCCGCGGACACCGCCAGGACTTCGCCTTCCCGAGGCTTGCAGATGTCCAGCAGCCCGAAATAGGCCGTCAGTCCCGTCGCCCCGAGGACCGACAAATAGGCCGTCAGCGGAACTCCAGCCTGCGGCGCGATACGACGCGATCCGCGCTCATTCGCTATCGAGTAAAGCTCCCAACCGCCGGTCGATGGCAGGACGAGGTCCCCGACGCGAAAGCGGTCCGAGCGCGAAGCCTCGACGACCCCGATCGTGCCGCCGCGCATGACGTCGCCCACACCGACCGGAGGCAGATATTGGTCGCGATCGCTCATCCAGAGCCGGTTCGTCGGATCAAGCGAAAGATAGAGGTTGCGAACCAATATCTCTCCGTCCGCGAGCGGGCCTATGGGCGTTTCCCGCAGTTCCAGGTCCGCAGCGCCAGGCGCGCCTTGCGGACGGCGCTTCAATATCCATTGGCGGTTCTTCATATCCTATCTCCTTAAGCGCGGGACAGCGACCAGAGCCAATTCCCATCCGGGGCGCGCGGCGACCCTTTCACAAGAAAGTCTGACCATGATTGCCATCAAATTCTGCCTGCGGCGGTTGCCCGCTCTCACATTGTCCGAATTTCAGGACTATTGGCTCAATCAACATGCACCGCTTGTTCGCAGCGTTGCCGAGACGCTTGGCATCCGCCGCTATGTCCAGTCGCACGCCCTTGACGACGACGGGCTTACCCGTGCTTTGGCTGGCCGCGGCTGCGAGCTTCCGCCCTACGACGGTATTGCCGAGCTTTGGTACGATAGCGCGGCTGCCGTGCGAGCGGCGGGTATGACCGAGGCAGGACGCGCCGCAGGCAGGCTGCTGCTCGCCGACGAGAAAAGGTTCATCGACCTTCCCAACTCGCCCATCTTCTGGGTTCAGGGGCACGACATCATCAGCAATGGATAGCGGCGGGCGAATGCGCCGCCCGCCGCTATTTGTTATCGGCTCCAATCCGTCAGCCAAAGCTTCGACGTCAAAGCCTTTCGATGATGATCGCCGGCGCCATGCCGCCGGCGGCGCACATGGTGACCAGGCCATAGCGGCCGCCCGAGCGTTCGAGTTCGTCGAGCGCGGTGCCGATCAGGATCGAGCCGGTCGCGCCGATCGGGTGACCGAGCGCCATCGAACCGCCGTTGATGTTGACCTTTTCACGATCCAGATCCAGGTCGCGGATGAACTTCTCGGCAACGACCGAGAAGGCCTCGTTGATTTCCCAGACGTCGATGTCGTCCTTGGTCAGCCCCGCCTTTTCGAGCACCTTCTTCGCCGCCGGGGCCGGGGCGTTGAGCATCAGCGTCGGGTCGTCGCCGATATTGGCATAAGCGACGATGCGCGCGCGCGGGGTCAGGCCGTTCTTCTCGGCATAGGCTTGCGACGTGAGCAGGATCGCCGCGGCGCCGTCGACGACGCCCGACGAATTGCCCGCATGATGGAAATGCTGGATTTCGAGGTCGGGATAGCGGCGGTTGATCTGCTTGCGGAAGGTCACCCCGCCGCCAAGATCGAAATCGGCCAGGCCGCTGAAGCTGGGCTTCAGCGCGGCAAGCCCTTCGGCGGTCGTTTCGGGGCGCGGAAACTCCTCGCGGTCGAGCGCAACGCTGCCGTCTGGGTTAAGGACGGGGACGACCGACTTGCTGAAACGGCCTTCCTTGATCGCCTTGTCGGCGCGCTGCTGGCTGACGAGCGCGAGCGCATCGAGAGCCTCGCGGCTGATGCCTTCCATCGTCGCGATCGCGTCGCCGCAAATTCCCTGGTGCGATTGCGGGTGGAGCGTGTCGAGCGCTTCATGACCCGATCCCATCATCTGGGGGGCAAGGCCGGCGTTGGCCTGCTCAGCGGCGTGGCTGGCGGTAAAGCTCATCATTTCGGTGCCGCCGGCGATCACGCAATCTTCCATACCCGACATCACCGACGCCGCCGCGAAGTTCACCGAACTGATGCCGCCGCCGCAGAAGCGGTCGAGCGTCGTGCCGCTCGCCTTGATGTCATAGCCCGCCGAAAGCGCCGCCATGCGGCCGAGGTCACCGCCCTGCTTGCCGACCTGGCTCGACGTCGACCAGACGATGTCGTCGACCGTTGATGTGTCGAGATTATTGCGGTCGCGGATCGCAGCGAGCACCGTCGCGGCAAGATGCTGCGGGTGAAGGTGCGAAAGCGCGCCCTTGCCGGGCTTGCCGATCCCGCGCGGGGTGCGGACGGCGTCGATGATATAGGCTTCAGTCATGAAAGCATCCTTGCAAGAAGTTGGTCCGATCCAGAATTAGTCGAGCGATTAATTTAATCCCTCGCTTCGATCAAGCGAATTGGTCGGTGCGGACGGAGGGCTCGGGAGCCCGACCGGCAGCGAGGCTGCATGCAAAAAACGCTTGCCTCGTCGCATAATCAATTGAATGATTAAATAGAGCCAATTGTTTGCGGCCACCTGATGGGAGAAAATCCGGATGAGCTTTTTCGATAGCTTCACGATGACGATCGGCGGCAAGGCCGTCTCGTCGAGCGAGACGATCGATGTCATCAATCCGGCAACCGAGGAGATCGTTGCCAAAGCTCCCGACTGCTCGGAAAAGCAGTTGGATGACGCCGTGGCCGCCGCCCGCGCGGCCTTTCCCGGCTGGCGTGCTACACCGATCGAGGAGCGGCGGCGCGCGGTGGCCAGGATTGGCGAGGTTCTGACCGAGCACCAGGCCGACTTCGCCCGTCTGTTTACGCTTGAGCAGGGACGCCCGCTCGACGGCGCGGCGCAGGAGATCGCCTTCGCCGCCTATTGGGCCAATGAGGTATCGAAGCAGGACATTCCGGTTACCGTCACCGAGGATAGCGCTTCAAAACGGTCCGAAACGCGCCACGTCCCGCTCGGGGTGGTCGCGGGCATCGTACCCTGGAACTTCCCGGTCAATCTCGCCGTATGGAAGATCGCACCGGCGCTGCTTACCGGCAATACCCTGGTGCTCAAGCCTTCGCCCTTTACACCGCTCACGATGCTCAAGTTGGCCGAGCTTCTTCGCGAGCATCTTCCGCCAGGCGTGTTCAACGTGATCAGCGGCGGCGATCGCCTTGGCCCTTGGCTGACCGCGCATGAGGGCATCGACAAGATCAGTTTCACAGGCTCGACCGCGACTGGCAAGCGCGTCATGGAAACCGCGTCCAAAGGCCTCAAGCGGGTGACCCTCGAGCTCGGGGGCAATGATGCGGCAATTGTCATGCCCGATGTGGCGCTGGATGAGGTGGCCGACAAGCTCTTCTTCTCGGCCTTCGCGAACAGCGGCCAGATCTGCATCGCGACGAAGCGGATGTATGTGCACGAAGATGTGTATGACAAGGTGGCGGATGCACTTGTCGCGCGCGCGCGCGCCGCGAAGGTCGGCGACGGGCTCGACCAGGGAAGCAATTTCGGACCGATCCAGAACCGCCCCCAGTTCGAACGTGTCAAGAATCTCATCGAGGACGCCAAGCAGCAGGGGCTGCGCTTCCTTGCCGGCGGCGACGTTCCCGAAGGAACTGGCTTCTTCGTTCCACTCGCGATCGTCGACAACCCACCCGAGGATAGCCGCGTGGTGCAGGAGGAGGCTTTTGGCCCGGTCCTCCCGCTGCTGAAGTTCCGCGACATCGACGAGGTGGTCGCTCGTGCCAACGCCTGCGAATATGGTCTCGGCGGCTCGATCTGGTCAGCCGACACGGAGGCCGCAGCGGACATCGCGTCGCGTCTCGAGACGGGAACCGTGTGGATCAACGACACGCTCTACATCATGCCCTGGACGCCCTTCGCGGGTCACAAGCAATCGGGGATCGGCGTCGAGAACGGCAAGGAGGGACTGCTCGAGTTCACGGTGCCCCAGACGATTACGATCGCCAAATAGGTCCAGCGGAGCTTGGCGTCGGTCTCGGCGCGAGGGGGCAGAATCGTGCGGCTGCGGCTGGAGGCGCCACGCCTGGGCCGCGGCGCCTTGCGTCCTTCCCGCGCAGCTCAACCGGGGCGGCGCGCCGTCAGTTCGCGCGCGGGTCGGCCGAGATTCCCCTGAGAAGGTTGTTGCAGAGCTCCGATACGTAGCGGCGTTTGAGATCGTCGTTGATCTCCTCAAGGCCGAACACATGTCGCGCCTGGTGGCGTGAATGGAACAGCTGGTCGCAGGCCCCGACGATCATGAAATAGAAGACCAGAGGATCGACCTCGCGGAAGATGCCCTTGGCCCGGCCTTCTTCCAGAATCGCGCGCTGCGCCTTGGCGACCGGCAGGCTGATTTCCTCGGCGATCTGCTTGCCATAATCGCCCGACGGCTCGTTGGCCAGCTCGTGCATCAGCCGGTTGACATAGGGATATTGATAATAGGTGTTGACCATGCCGCTGATGTGGATGCGCAACTTGTCCTGCGGCGAAATATCCATTTTCAGCAGCTGCTGCAGGTCCGCCATTCCCTGACCCAGCCGGCGGCGAAGCAGCGCCATCAGCATGCCCGCCTTGTTGCCGAAATAATATTTGACCAGCGCAGAATTGACCCCGCTCCGCGCAGCAATTTCGCTCAACGAAATATCGGTCGTACCCCGCTCGGCCATCAATTGTCCCGCCGCTTCCAGCAGTCGCTCGCGAGACTCCGCTGTCGACGAACCGCCTTCCGCCTCGATCTGCACCTTCATTCGTCACTCCCTGTGGTCGTCCCGGCACGACCATCCCCTGCAATCGGCCCGCCGCAGCTTGCAGCTAGCCGTTCGGATATGGCGTAAATTAATTGATTGAACAATATATTCCCACGCCCTGTGGCGGCGGCGCTGGTCCTATTTGCCAGCCGGTCCAGGCGATAACCTCCACAGCGTTCGCCAGATATAGATGGCCTGCGCGACGCTTGCCTGAAATTATCTATGCGATTAATTGATGGTCCATCGCAATTGAAAAAGTGAGGAGAGTGAGGCCATGGACCTGCAGTTCAGCCGCGCCGACAGGGCGTTCCAGGCCGAGGTTCGCCGCTTCTTCGAAACCGAGTTCCCGCCTTCTGTCCTGAACAAGGTTCGCACCGGTCAGTTTCTCCGCCGTCAGGATTATGAAGCCGCACAGCAGGCGCTCCAGGCCCGTGGCTGGTTGGCTGCCAGCTGGCCCCGCGAGTTCGGAGGCACGGGATGGACGCCGGTCGAACGCTATCTGTTCGAAGAGGAAATGGAGCTGGCGGGCGCGCCGAACCTGATTCCGATGGGCCTCATCTATATCGGGCCGATCATCTGTGCGTTCGGCACGCCCGAACAACAGCAGCGCTGGCTGCCCGACATCCTCTCGTCGCGCTCCTTCTGGGCGCAAGGCTATTCGGAACCCGACGCGGGGTCCGACCTCGCCAGTCTCGCCTTTTCGGCGGTACGCGATGGCGACGATTATATTCTGAATGGCTCCAAGATATGGACAAGCGGCGCCCACATCGCGGACTGGATTTTCTGCCTCTGCCGGACTTCGCACGAAGAAAGAAAGCAGGACGGCATATCGCTCATCTGCGCCCCGATGAATTGCGAAGGCATCAGCGTGCGGCCGATCGTTTCGATCGATGGCGCGCATGAGCTGAACCAGGTCTTCTTTACCGACGTCCGTGTTCCCGCCGCAAACCGCATCGGGGAGGAGGGGCGCGCGTGGCATTATGCAAACGTCCTTCTCAAGAATGAGCGCCTCTCTTACGCGCATGTTGGCCGCAAGAAGCGCGACCTTGCGACCCTCCGCACGATGGTCGCGGGCGACCGCGCCTTCGCCCGGCGGCTTGCCGATGCAGAATTTACGGTGATGGTGCTCGAACAGCAGGTTCTGAAGGCGCTTGTGCATGGAAGCGATGCGGCCACCGTCGCAAGTCTGAAGATCGGTTGCACGCAGGCCGCGCAGTTGATCACCGAGCTGTATATCGACCGGGCAGGGGAGCATGCGGCGCCCTTTTTCGATCGCTCTCGTTCCGACTGGCATGAGGCGACGCCGCTCATTCCCGAGTTTGCCGCGGTCGCCACGGCTTCCTATTTCTTCGAGCGCGCGCAAACGATCTACGGGGGGACCACGGAAATTCAGAAGAATCTGGTCTGGCGCGCCATCGACTCCGCTCGCTGAGCGTCGGTCGCGCTCCGTGCCGTCATGTTTCGGCGCATGTCACGCCGGGAGGCGCGACGGTTCAGCTTGATCGCGCATCATTAATTGGGTAATTAAAATGCTGTGACTTTACGGTATGGCAGCGAGAATAGCATATGATGGGAATGGCGGACGGCAAGGCGATGCTTACGGGCTTGAAGGTCGTCGATCTCACAACCGTCGTCTTCGGACCCTATTGCACCCATATTCTCGCTGAGCTCGGCGCCGACGTCATCAAGGTCGAAGTGCCGGGAAGCGGGGACTCTTTTCGCTGGTCGGGCAAGGCGGCCGCGACCCACGGCATGGCGCCTGCTTTCATGGCAATCAACGGCAGCAAGCAATCGATCGCCCTCGATCTCAAGACCGCTGCCGACCTCGAGACGATGAAGAAGCTTCTGTCGGATGCGGATGTGTTCGTTCTCAATGTCAGGGGCAAAGCCGCCGAACGTCTCGGCTTGGACTATGAAGCGGTAAAGGCGATCAAGCCCGATATCATTTATGCGCATTGCGTCGGCTTCGGTCAGGATGGCCCCTATGCCGATCTACAGGCCTATGACGACGTCATCCAGGCAGCGTCGGGGACGGCAACGCTTCTCCCCCGCGTCGATGGCGATCCGCGCGCGCGCTATCTGCCCTCGCTGATCGCCGACAAGGTCGCCGGTCTTCATGGGGCGCACGCGGTGCTCGCCGCCATTATCCATCACATGCGGACTGGCGAGGGTCAGCTCGTTGAAATTCCGATGTTCGAGGTCTTCACCAATTTCATGCTGCTTGAGCATCTCGGCGGTCTGGCCTTCGACCCTCCCAATGCTCCGGTTGGCTATTTTCGCCAGATCGATCCCGATCGCCAGCCTTTCCCGACCTCCGACGGCTACGTGAGCATCGTCGCTTACACCGACGAAAGCTGGTCGCGGATATTCGAACTGCTTGGCAATCCGGGCTTCCTCGATCAGGACGCGTTCGCAACCCGCAAGGCGCGGGGGCGCAATCTCCCGCTCCTTTACCGCGAAATAGCAAGGTTGACGCCAGGCTTCACGACCGCCGACCTCGTTGCGCGCTGCCATGCCGCGCAAATCCCGGCTCAGCCTGTCCGTGACCTCGCCGACATCATGAATGATCCGCATCTTGCCGCCACCGGCTTCTTCGAAGCCTATGAGCATCCCACCGAAGGACGGTGCTTCCGGATGGGGCATCCTGTCCGCTTTGGCGTATCGCTGGGAGGAGCCGGCAAGGTCGCCCCGGCGATAGGCGAACAGAGCGAAGAAATCCGCCGATCCATCTCCGGATGACCGCTTTTGGTGCGGGCCTCGAATCCCGCATCCGAAGCCAGATTCCGCGCGATGACGGCATTGTGTGAAGCCACCGCCCGAAACAAGGGCGGGGCAAGGAGCAGGAGAGAAGATCATGCGCGCCAGACTGCGCCAAGAGGCTGACTGTATTGCGGTTTACGCCGTCACCTTCCTCGTTTGGGGCGCCATTTTGATGACGATCGCCGCCAAGCTCTGACCTTGCCGCGCAAGGCTCGCACTCCCGGCAAGATCGATGCGGCTTGATCGCGCCGCTGCGCCGGCCAAACCGGCACACCGCCGTGCGATTGGCTCATTGCCCCATGGAGAGTTTGAGCTGGGCTCCGGTAATGCTCGCCGCCTCGTCTGAAAGCAGAAAGGCGACGACGCGAGCGGCCGCCTGGGGCGAAATCCAGTCGCTCAGGTCAGCATCCGGCATGTCCGCCCGGTTCGCCGGCGTACCGATGATGGACGGCAGCACTGCGTTCTTTGCCATCGTCGGTAGTCAGAAAGGACGCGCGCAACTGGCCGTTGTCAAAACGGGCCTGTGCCGAAATCATGCTTCCTTTGATGATCGCAGAGGCGTTTTCGGGACCGAGGTTCGATGCGCGCCTCGGCGTTTGTACGTAACCCTGTGCGGCAAAGATACATCCAGTTCCGGTGCCAGTTGGAGTTGCACATCTCCCGATCAAACGCATGATCGCGGTCACGCCACATTTGCAGGCGTGTGACCGGGTTCCGCTACGTATGTCCAGGCGCAAGCTAAAGGTAGCGGTTCGTGCCCCGATGTGCGTTTCCTTTGCGCGGTCACTCTTTTTTTGAAAACGATGCTCGATTATTTTCAGATTATTAAATAGCGGCCGGAATTTCCGAGGCATAACTTCCCAAGTGCGACTCATTTCGGTCGCGATTTCGGAAGGAAGATGTGATGAAACAGCAGGACAGCAGTGACCTGATCGACCTCGGCGCCGTCGGCGTCGAGACCCGAGGCATCGAACCGGTCGGTCCCCGCGATGAAGATACCAACGAGCACTTCCTGCTCGTCGGCGGCATCACCGCTGAAGACTGACCCTCAGGGCGGCGCGCCGCGCTGCGGCGCGCCGTACCTCTGGCACAGCCATCGCATGGACCCATCTTACGACATCCGGCCAGGGCTGCACTTTTGCCGCTTCGAAAGCGAATATGTGTTTCTGGACTTGCCTGCTGGCCGCTATTTCCTGATCCAGGGGCGGACGTCGCAAGCTTTTGCGCATTTCCTCGACCAGCGCGCCAGCGACGACGAACAGGCTGTTCTGCTTGATCAGCAGCTCATCGGTCCCGCTGGCGGATTGGCTATCGGGAATCTGCCCCTGCCGCCGGCCGTCACAGCGAGCCTCATCGACCAGCCTCTCCCCGATACGCCTTGGCTCGATACCCTCAGGGCGATTGCGGCCCAAAGGCGAGCGCGCTTTGACATTGGCCGTATTCCGGTTTTCGAGATCACGCGGCGGATGGGTGAGCGCCTCGAAAAACATTCTCCCGAGAGTCGGCAAGAGACCTATATTCGTGTCGCCGCCGCGTTTCACCGTGCCCGGCGTTACGCGCTTGCCACGGATCGGTGCCTCGAGCGGGGCATTGCGATGCGCCGGACGTCCGCTATCGGCCAGCCGCTGCCTCGATGCCTCAGCGCAGAAACTCGACGAAGAACCGCACCCGCCCGATGATCTCCACCTTGTGTATTATCGTCGGTTCCACAATGCCTGGACCACAATCGGATGTCAGGATTTGTTGGGAGGACTGGCGCTGGCTATCGGTCACCAGATAGTACAAGCTGCCCTCTTCGACGTGAATCAAGCCCCAGACGCCCTCTTTCGTCGAATGATCGTTCATCAAGGCGGCGGGTGTCGTAGCTTCGGTGAATGTGGCGGTCCGCTTGTAGGATTGCAGACCGGCGGGCAAGGCTTTCGTCACGATCTCGCCAATCGTTCGCTCTGAAACTGGACGCCAAGCTGCAAGCTCTCGGCGATCCGCGCCGCCTTCGCCTGAAGTGCGGCTGCATTGTCCGGGTCGAGAATATCCCCCGTCGTCTTTTGCCACAAGGCGAGCCAGCGGTCGAAATTGGCCGCACTCATGGCGCCTTCGTGGCGCAGATGGGCGACCATCGGTTGCCCCTTATACCGCCCGCTCGTGAGCATGACGGACGACCAGAAGGCCTGCAACTTTTCAATATGCTCGTCCCAGTCGTCGATTGCGCCATCGAAAATTGGACCCAGAACCGGATCGGCCCTGACGCGCGCGTAAAATTCCGGAACGAGTTTCGTGAGGTCCTGCTCCGAGAGCTCAAGTCTCATCCTGTCTTCCATATCAGGCCGCCACGGCGTCTTCATAGGCTTGCGCCTCTGCGGCGATGAGAATGTCGGCGAGCATCCAATAGGCTTCGCCCCAGGCCGCCAGCACCTCGTCGGTCGCGACATCGGGGCCGAGTACATCGCGGATCGCAGGAAGCAAGGCTTCGGCGACATAGGGATAATGCTCGGCCTTGACGCCGGTTTCGACATGGCGCGCGACCATTCGCGAGACGGCCGGGCCAAGGTTCGCGAGCTTGTCGATGTTGCGGGCGTAGGCAAGGATCGCACCGGCAAGCCGTCGCGGCTGCTCGCCGCTGCTCTGCGCGGCCTTGTCGAACAGGGCCTCGATGGCGGGATCCCGAAAGAGCCGCGCGTACATGGCGGTAGTGATCTCGACGCCATGCTTCTCAAGTGCCGGCGCGGTCGATTTGACGATGGTCATGGCATGGGGAGAGGCGGTGCGCATGCTGTGTTCCTTTGTCTCGATTGGTGCCGCGGCTGTCAGGCGGCGGGATGATAGGTCAGGATATCGGTCAGGGCGTCCGTCAGTTCGTCGCCCGTCAGCGGCTTTTCGATCAGCCGGGCGCCGAGCGCCGCGGCGGAGGCGCGGAGGGTGCGGTCAGGGTGCGTCACAAGCAGAATGGCCGGCGACGCGTTCCCCTCCGCGCGGAGGCTGGCGAGCCATGCCAGTCCGTCGCCGCGAAAACCCTGGTCGATGACCAGGCACATTCGGCTTGTGGGGCGTTCGGCGTCGCCGCGAACGTCGAACCCTTCGAGCGTCAGCGAAAACCGGAGTGCGGAAAGAAGGGCAGGATCGCTCGCGAAGAGTATCACAGGGTGGTCCATGTCCTTCCTCCGTTGCCCGGAGCCGCGGTCAGGCAGCCTTCTTCCAGTTGGGTTCCAGCGTCACGTGCGGCGGGCACTCGGCCACCGGGCCGACGGGCAGGCCGGCAAGCTCGTTGGCGAAGCCGTGGTTGACGTCGCGGTGGTGCGCTTCGTCGGCGCGAACCACCAGGACGACATCGCGTAGCGTCGCATCGGCGGGGAGGCCCCAATAGTCCTTCGCGATTTTCGGTGCCGGCACATTGGCGCTGCGGCCTTCGTCGATCTCGGCGAGATAATGCGTGTAGCTGATCACCGCCTCTTCCTCGAAATAGCCCACGACGCGGTGCGCAGTCTTGGAACTGATCAGGTAGAGCGCGAAGAAGCAGACATAGAACACCCACTGCACCCCGATGATCACGGCCCGCTCGAAGAGCGTCGGCTTCGAGATCTCGATGAAGGTCATCAGGTGCATGCGCTCATTCTCGGCCTCGTCCATGAGCGTCTTGATCCAGCCCTTGTCGTCGCACATGCGGCGCAGGCATGCGAGATGGTTGATCGTTGCGCCGACCATCCCCGGAACCGCGGCAACCGTTTCGAGAACGACAGCGCGGTGGCCGTAACGCTCGGCGAAAAAGGTGTCGGCGCACCAGCGCAGGACCTTGGTGAAGCCATAAGCGACGCGATCGGACATGCCCTTGGGGTTGTGATGGACGCTGAGATCGATGAAAGGTGCAGTCATTGGAACATCTCCGTTCCGGCGGCAGGGGTTCATAGATGCCGTCGATGGAGACGAAATAGGCCTGAACGAGGAGCACGGAAATTTGGATGATGTCCCTACCGTATCTCCCCTAAGGGATTTACCGGAGGTCCGCCGTGCCCGCCTGACGAGCCGCTTTCTTCCGCGCCTTCCGGTATTGGCCGCCTTTGGCATCGCCCTGCTTTTCGTCGCGGCCGGCATGGCGGTTCGCCTCCTATTCGCGGCCGAGCTTGGTCAGCGCGCGACCTTCATCTTTTTCGTGCCGGGGGTCGTGGTCGCGGGCGCGCTTTCCGGGCTGCGCGCGGGCACGCTCGCCGCGCTTGCTGGGGCGGCCGCCGGCCTATGGTGCGACAGCCGCATCGGACCCGTCGAGGGCGGCAGCCTGATCGCCGCCGGATCCTTCTTTGTGATCTCGCTCGCGATCTCGCTGGGCGGCGAGTGGTTCCAACACGCCCGCGTCGAAACCGAGGAGGGAGCCGCGGCGCTGGCGGGACGCGAGGCTCATTTGCGTTCGATCCTCGAAACCGTCCCCGACGCCATGGTTGTGATCGACGAGGCGGGAGCGATCCGCGATTTCAGTCCGGCGGCGACACGCATGTTCGGCTGGCGGGCAGAAGAGGCGGTGGGCAAGAATGTCCGGATGCTGATGCCCGAGCCCTATCGCGCCGCGCATGACGATTATCTCGATCGTTATTACCGGACCGGCGAGAAGCGGATCATCGGAACCGGTCGGGTGGTCGTCGGCGAACGGCGCGACGGATCGACCTTCCCGATCGAATTATCGGTCGGGGAGATGCGAGCCGGCGGCGAGCGCTTCTTCACCGGTTTCATTCGCGACCTCACCGAACGTCAGGAGGCCGAGGTGCGATTGCAGGAACTGCAGAACGAACTGGTCCACGTCTCCCGCCTTACCAGTCTGGGCGAGATGGCATCGGCGCTGGCGCACGAGATCAACCAGCCGCTGTCGGCGGTCGCCAACTATCTCAGGGGCAGCAGGATGCTGCTTGCGCGCGACGATGTCCCGCACGATCGCTTGGCCGACGCCGTCGAAAAAGCGGCCGCGGAAGCGCTACGCGCGGGCGACATCATCCGGCGGCTGCGCGATTTCGTCGCGCGCGGCGAAACCGAGCGCGCCGTCGAAAGCCTGCCCAAGCTGGTCGAAGAAGCGAGCGCGCTTGCGCTGGTCGGCGCGCGCGAACATGATATTCGCATTCGCTTCGCCTTCGATACCGCCGTCGATCTGGTGCTCGTGGACAAGGTACAGATACAGCAGGTGGTGCTGAACCTCGTCCGCAACGCGGTCGACGCCTTTGCCGAAACGGCTGCCGGGGACCGCAAGCTGACGATAGCGATCGAGGCCGATGGTGACATGGCCCGGGTCACCGTGACCGACAATGGCCCCGGCATTGCCCCGGCCGTCGCGGCGCAATTGTTTCAGCCCTTCATAACCACGAAGCGGACCGGTATGGGCGTGGGCTTGTCGATCTCGCGCACGATCATCGAAGCGCATGGCGGAAAGATTTGGGTCGATCCGGCACCTGGCGGCGGGGCACAGTTCAGCTTCACCTTGCCGAGGATGGGTCAAGAGGAGTTATATGATGGCGAGTGATCCGATCGTCTATGTGATCGACGATGACGACGGCGCTCGAGGCTCGCTCGAGTTTCTTCTCGATTGTGCCGAAATTCGCGTCCGGGGTTTCGCGTCCGCCGATGCGTTCCTGAAAGCCTCGCCGCCGCTCGAAGGCGCGTGCGTGGTGACCGATGTGCGGATGCCGGGCACGAGCGGTATCGAGCTGGTCGAGGCGCTGAAGGCGCGAGGCGCGGCAGTCCCGGTCATCATGATCACCGGCCATGCCGATGTTCCGCTCGCCATTCAGGCCATGAAGGCGGGTGTCGCCGATTTCATCGAGAAGCCGTTCGATGACGAGGTCATGCTCGGCGCCATCCGGCGCGCGCTGACGGTGCAGGCCGGGAGCGAAAGTGCGCGGGCCGAACGGCAGGCAATCCTCGAACGGATGGCCGCGCTTTCGGCGCGTGAGCGGGAAGTCGTCGACGGTCTTGTTGCCGGCAAGGCGAACAAGGCCATCGCTTTCGATCTTTCAATTAGCGCGCGGACGGTCGAGGTCTACCGCGCGAATGCGATGATGAAGATGCAGGCGAAGACATTGTCCGATCTGGTGCGGATGGCGACGATCATCCAGCTCGACGCGCCGCGATAGCGAGCGCTTATGGGCCGCTTTTGCCGTCGCCTCATCGCTTAGCGGAAAGTCTGGTTTCGGCCATCTGTGTTTTCAGCCGGGAGCGGATTCCCGGAGGATGAGGCTCACCGGCAGCGTCGACGAATAGGTGCCTTCCCCTTCCAGCCGTCGAAACAGATGATCGACGATCGTCGCCGCGATACCGGGGACATCTTGCCGAATGGTGGTTAGCGCCGGATGGGATTGCGAGGCGAGATCGCTGTCGTCGAAACCCACGACGGAGATGTCGTCAGGGCAGCGCATGCCTGCACTCTCAAGCGCGCGGATCGCGGACAGCGCGATGCCGTCAGAGGCCGCAAAGATGCCGTCGAATTCCACCCCCCGCGCGAGAAGATCGCGCACCGCGTCATGGGCCGAGGGTCCCGTAAAATGCGCGGGCAGGACGAAGCTCTCGTCGACCGACAGGCCATGATCGCCGATCGCCTGCCGGTAACCGTCCAGCCGGAGGTCGATCTGCGGCAGTTCGGCGGGACCGAGGAACAGGATGCGCCTGCGGCCGGATCGGAGCAAATGGTCCGTGGCAAGCCGGCCGCCCTCGAAATTGTCGGAGCCGACGGAGCAATAGATTTGATCTGGCAGTTCTGAACCGAAGACGACCAGCGGGCGGTAGTCGCGGGCCGCAAGGTTAAGGGCCTGATGCTGGTCGCTCTGCCCGACGATGATGAAGCCGTCGGCGCGCTGCGACTGAACGAGGCGCCCTAGCCAATGCGCGTCGGGCGAGGGCTCGCGCACGAGCAGGATGTCGTAGCGCCGCTGCGAAATCTCGTCGGCGAGATGTCCGAACAGGCGCAGGAAGAAGGGGTCTGAAATCAGCTGCTCGCGCTCGTGGCCAAGCGGGACCGCGACGGCGATCGTCTGCGTCTGGCTCTGGCGCAGGTTCCGCGCGGCGCGGTTCACGACATAGCCATGCTCTCTCGCCAGCGCCTGGATCGTATTTCGCGTCGCCTCGGGAATGGTGGGATGATCGGCAAGCGCCCGCGACACGGTCGACGAGGATACCCCCGCGATCCGCGCAATGTCCGTCATCTTGACTGCCCGGCCCGACTTTGGGCGCACCTTTTCCAGTTCCATTCCACTCGCCCGTCTGCGTTACGCCATCGATTGCACCGCCGATCAGGCCTGCGCAAGGTCCGGCGTCAAATTCGGTGCCGTGTTGTGATCGGCGTTGCGCGCCGCAAGGCTTTCGAGGACCGCCGCATGATGCGACCGATCGATCCTGTATCGCCGAAGAAAGGGGATGGCCGCGAGCACGACCAGCGCGCCGCCGAGGCCCCATAGGAGACCCACCGACGTGGCGATATCCGGCGGGACGATCCCGCTCGCTTTCGCCGGCGCCACGAACCCGATGAGTTGGAGACCGAGTCCGGAAAGGAAGGCACCGAGACCGGTGGCAGCCTTGGCTCCGACCATCAGCGCCGCGGCATAGAGGGCCTCGCGGCGCACGCCGAAGAGGTGATCATGCTCATCGACCGCGTCGGCGATCATCGAGTAGAAGCAGACGAAGCAGAGCGCGCCGCAGCCGCCGAAGAGCAAACCGCTGATCGCGACGAGAACGACCGCGATCATCGACCCCGCGGGAATGACGCCGGTGACGGCGAGCAGGGTGATGACGATCTGGTAGACGCCGAGCAGCGTGATCGCGCCGACGACGCCGTCGCGCTTTTCGATGCGCCGCAGCAAGAGGCCTGCGGCGAGGGTTCCGAGCAGCATGCCGAGCGGCAGAACGAGCAGCGGCAGCTGCATATAGGCGGTCGGCAGCTCCCAGAAATAGCGGTACGCGTGAAGGTTGAGCGCCGTCGTCGCGCCCTGGCCGACCAGCACCAGCACCGCGCCGCCGAACATCGGCACGAAGGACGGATTGCGAAACAGCTGTGCCATGTCCGACAGGAAGCCGGTGCCCGTCGCCTCGCCGGGCGGCATCGGCAGCCTGCGCACGGTCTTGAAGATCCCCCCCACGCAGACCGACCCGAACCCGCCGATCAGGCAGGCGGTCATGAGCCCGAGCCACTGGTAGGGCGGCCGGGTCTGGAGCGCGCCGTCTTCGGCGAACAGGAAGCCGAAGGCGGGGAGAAGCGCGGCCGCGGTGCCCAGCACGATGAACAGGGCCCGGTAGGTGCTGATAATCGAGCGCTCGCCATAATCGTCGCTGAGTTCGGCGGTCAGCGCCGAATGAGGGAGCGCGAAAACCGACAGGCCGACACGCAGGACGATGTTGAGCGCCAGCACATAAGCGAAGAGGGCGCCGCCGGCGAGATTGGCGGGGAGCGTGAACAGCAGCGCCGAGGCGATCATCATGGGCGGAAGCGCGATCGTCATGAAGGGGAGGCGGCGGCCCCAGCGCGACCGCCAATTGTCCGAGAGCCGCCCGATGAACGGATCGAGCAACCCGTCGACGCCAAGCGAGATCAGGAAAATGCTGCCGGCGGCAGCCCCCGACATCCCGCATACGGCGGTGAGATAGAAGAGGAGGAAGGTGTTGACGATCGCCTGGACGATGGCGTCGACGGCTTGACCGCTCCCGTAATAAAGCTTCGTCGAAGTGCCGACTTTGGCGCCTTTCGGAAGGTCGGTCGGTCCTGTCATGCGTGCTCTCCACCTACATTCGTTGCCGCCGGGTAACAGAGAGTTGACAACTGCGCAATCGATTGCGTAAACCGCACGCAATCGATTGCGTATTCCATCGCGGATTCGCAGCTTATGGGGAGAGGACCTATGACACGCCGCCTGACCGCCGCCGCCTTTACCGGCATTGCACATATCGCATTGATCACTCCGGTGATGGCGCAAGATGCAGCTTCCACGACGGAAAGCAGTGACAGCGACATCGTCGTGACGGCGTCGCGCCAGGGCTCGCAGTCGCTGATCGACACGCCGCTCGCGATCCAGGCCTTCAGCGGCGAGCAGCTCGAAGAGCGCGGAATCCGCGAGACGACCGATCTTGTGAACTCGATCCCGGGTGCTTCGCCGGGCGAACAGGTCGGCTCGGTGATCAAGACCTTCTCGCTGCGCGGCGTGGGAGCCGCGGGCGGCATCGGCGACTCGCCGATCGGCTACTATATCGACGACGTTCCCTTCGCGATTCCCAATTCGCCGATCGCGCCGCCGCTCCGCTTCATCGATATCGACCGCATCGAGGTCCTGCGCGGGCCGCAGGGTACACTCTATGGGCAGGGTTCGGCAGGGGGCACGATCATCTACCATACGCGCGAGCCCGATCTCGACAATTTCGAGATGCGCGGCGAGGCGACGATCGCGAAGATGGATGATGCGAGCGCGCTGAACTACGGGGTGTCGGCAGCGATCTCGGTGCCGCTGATCAAGGATCGGCTCGCGATCCGCATCAGCGGCGGCTATGACAAGCGTGCCGGCTATGTCGATATCTTCAGCGAGACGCCGGCGACCGGTGGGCCGTCGTTCAAGAATGCCAACGACGTCACCAACCGCGACGTGCGGGCGGTCCTGCTCTGGCAGCCGACCGACGCGCTGCGCATCCGGGCGCAGGCCGCGCACTGGGAACCGCGCCAGAATTATACGCAGAGCATCAACCAGCTTGAGCCTGCCCAGCAGTGGTTCAGCGGAACCACGCGCGGATATGAGAACGGGAATTTCGATCTCTACAGCGTGTCGGTCGAATATGACGCCGGCGCCGCGATCCTCAGCAGTTCGACCAGCTATCTCGATGCCGAATATGGCTATCTGACCGGACAGACCTTCGGACCGCTCGGCACCGGCGCGCTCTTCAACGGTTATGATGCGCGCAGCTTCGCGCAGGAAATCCAGCTTCGCTCGAACGGCGATGGTCCGTTCCACTGGCTGGTCGGCGGTTTCTACCAGAATGCTAAGGCGCTCTTCAGCTTCGATGCCAACTTGACCGCGCTCACCATCAGTGGGTTCAACGATACGCGGACCCGCAACTATTCCGCTTTCGGCGAAATCAGCTACGATCTGTTCGGCGGCAAGCTCGTGCCGCTGGTCGGCATCCGCTATTACAAGGACAATCGACGCTTCGATGCGGACTCGATCCTGACCGGAACGGGCTCGGGGCAAACCAAACCCGACAAGGTGACGTGGCGCGCGAACCTTTCCTGGTTCCCGACCGACGATCTGACCGCCTTCGTGACGGTCAGCACGGGATTCCGGAGCGGCATTACCCAGACGCCGTTCCAGGCCTCGCTGGTCGAGGCCTCGGGAATTCCGTCCTCGATCGCGCTCGCTCCCGATACGCTCACCAACTATGAGGCGGGCATCAAGGCGAAGCTCGCCGACGGCCGCGTCCAGCTCGGGCTCAACGTCTACCGCATCGACTTCAAGGATCTGCAATTCGGTCTCACGCCGTTCGGCGTTTCCGCGTTCGCGAACGTCGGCAAAGCCCGCACGACGGGGGTCGATCTCGAAGCGCGGTGGCGCACCCCGATCGATGGCCTCAATCTCGGCGCGGTCGCCAACTGGAACGACAGCGAATTCCGCGACATCTATCCCGCCGTCACCGCCTCGCTTCCCAACGTCGCCAATGGCGAGCGCCTCTCGAGCACAGCGAAGTATAATTATCGTCTCGATGCCGATTTCGAGCGGCCGCTCGGCAGCGGCGACCTGCGCTTCTTCCTCAACGGTGCGGCCAGCCGCACCAGCAGCCGGGTCATGTACGACGGCTATGTCGTCCGGCCCTACTCGCTCTACAATGCCAGTGCGGGAATCCGCACGGACCGCTGGGAACTTTCGATCTTCGGCGAGAATCTCGCCGACGAACGCGGTCCGTCTTTCGTTCGCAACAGTCTGCTGCTCGCCGGACCTTATCCGCGCACCATCGGCCTGCGCTTGCGCACCACCATCGATTGATCAGGAGGGGCGAGCGCAGCGGCGCTCGCCCCCTCATTTGATTCCGATGTTCGACGGCGCGTCCGTCCGGTTTTCGAATATTTGAGAGTGAAATTATCATGATGGTTCCGGCTCGCTGGACGGGTGATCATATCGAGGCGATCGACGCAGCGCCCGTTCTGCGGGCGCCGCTGCTCAGCGAGGAAGATTTCGCACCGATCGCTCCCGATCTCGGCGTCTGGGACGCCTGGCCTGTGCAGGACGAGGCCGGAAAGCCGATCATCCTGGCCGGTGGCAGGCAGCTGTGGATGGCACTCGGCGCGCCGCGCTTCGCCGACCCGGACGAGCGCCACGGGCATGCACGCATCCACCTGCTGCTGCACAGCGCGGAAGGATGGCGGCACCTCGGGCCGGCCATGCCAGACGGCTTTTCACCCGGTAGCCGCGAATGGTCGGGGTCGGCCGTCGCTTCCGCGGACCTTGCGACCGTCGCCCTATATTTTACCGCTACCGGGCGTCGCGGCGAGCAGATTTTGACCTTCGAGCAGCGTTTATTTTCAGCGTTGGCGACGCTCGACCTGTCGGGCGAGGCACCCAGGCTTGGCGATTGGCGCGAGCTGGAAGAAATCGTCCCGATCGACCTCGAGCATTATATGTCCACCTGCGGCGGCCCGAGCGAGGTTGGGAAGATCAAGGCGTTCCGCGATCCGGCCTTCTTCCGTGATCCGGCGGGAGGCGATGATTATCTGCTGTTCGCGGGATCGCAGGCGCGCTCGCGGTCCGAATATAACGGCGTCATCGGAATTGTTCGCCGACAATGCGGCGAGCAGGGCTGGACCCTCCTTCCGCCGATCGTCAGCGCAGACACGCTCAACAACGAACTCGAGCGACCGCACATCATTTTCCACGCCGGCCTTTATTATCTCTTCTGGTCGACGCAGCGTCATGTTTTTGCGCCGTCGGGGCCTGCCGGCCCGACCGGGCTCTACGCAATGGTATCCCCCGCGCTCTTCGAGGGCTGGCGCCCGGTCAATGGTAGCGGGCTGGTGTTCGCCAATCCCGAAGCCGCGCCGGCGCAGGCCTATAGCTGGTTCGTACTGCCCGACTTGTCCGTCACGAGCTTTGTCGATGACTGGAGCGGCGGCGATGACCGGAACTTCGGCGGCGCGTTTGCGCCGTTCGTTCATCTGTGGCTGGCAGGCGACAAGGCAGGGATCGCGCGATAGCTATGGTCCCTATGAAGACAATCGCCGGCATCGAACTGGGGGGGACGAAAGCGCTGGCTGTCCTTGCCCGCGGGAGCGAAATTCTGGCGAGCGCGCGATTTGCGACGACGACGCCAAATGAAACGCTCGGCGCCCTCGTCGACACGCTCGAAGGGTGGAAGCGGCGCGAAGGATTTGCCGCGCTCGGAATAGCTTCTTTCGGTCCGCTGCGGCTTGATCCGGGTGCAACGGATTTTGGCACAATGCTCGCCACGCCCAAGGCAGGCTGGAGCGGAGCCGATATCGCGGGTGCGCTGGGCGCGGTCGCGGATTGCCCGTGGCGTATCGATACCGACGTCAATGCCGCGGCCCTTGCCGAATGGCGCTGGGGCGCTGGACAGGGCCTCGACAGCCTCTGCTATCTGACGCTCGGCACCGGCGTCGGCGGGGGCTTGCTGCTCGGAGGGCGCCCCGTGCACGGGGCGCTCCATCCCGAGATCGGGCATCTCCGATTGCGGCGCGCAAACGGCGACGAGTTTTCGGGTAGCTGCCCGTTTCATGGCGACTGCATCGAGGGCCTGTTGTCGGGTCCTGCGCTGCAGGCGCGGTTCGGCAGGGCGGGCGAGGAAATACGGGCAGATGATCCGCGCTGGTCGTTTGTCGCGCACGACCTGGCCCAGCTGATCGGTGCTCTTCTGCTGGTAACGAGCCCGCAGAAAATCCTGATAGGCGGCGGGATCGGCATGGGCCGCTCCTTTCTGCTCGAACGCGCCTGGCAGCATGTCGTCGCGGACCTGGCTGGCTATCTTCCCTTCGTCCCGGGCGACGCGGCCGAAGATCTGGTCACGCTTCCGGCGCTCGGAGACCGGGCCGGGCCGCTTGGCGCCGTCGCGCTCGGCGAAGCCGTGTTGATCGATGCCCGAACCAAGGAGGGAAAATTTTGACCAACCGTTCCCAAATTCAGGGCACCGTCGATCCGCAATTCGCGGCGTGCCGCGACGCATTCGAAGCGAACTTCCAGGAGGGCGGCGAACGCGGGGCCGCCTGCGCCATCTATCGTGACGGCCAGCCGGTGCTCGATCTCTGGGGCGGCTCGGCAGATGCCAGCGATCAAACCCCCTGGTATCGCAATACCGCCGTCCCCGTTTTCTCGGTCACCAAGGGAATATCGGCACTGTGCGTCCTGTCGCAGGTCTCGAACGGCAGGATCGATCTCGATCTGCCGCTCGCGCACTACTGGCCCGAGTTCGCGGCGCACGGCAAGGGCGATATCAGTGTCCGCAAGGCGCTCGCACATCAGGCTGGCGTTCCCCTGATAAGCGGACCGATCACGATCGCAGGCCTGGCCGATATAGCCGCGATGGCAGCAAGGCTTGCGGCGGAAGCTCCGCTGTTCGAACCGGGCACGGCACACGCCTATCATGCGATCACCGTGGGCTGGATCACGTCGGAACTGATGCGGCGGGTGACCGGCCAGACCATCGGAGAATGGTTCCGCGCCAATCTTGCTGGGCCGTTGGAACTCAACATACAGATTGGCCGCAGCGGCGACGCGCAGTCGCCCATTGCCGCCGTCGAGGTTCCGGCCGAATATGACACGCCCGAACTTGACCCGTCATCGATCGCAGCGCGCGCGATATCGCTGAATGGCCTTTTCCCCGCGCGGATGAGCGGTCTCGCCGACGCCATGAACGATCCCGCCGTGCAGCGCGTCGAACTGGCGGGCGCAAATGGTGTCGCCGACGCGCGCTCGCTCGCGCGGCTCTATTCGAAGGCGATCGGTAGCGTCGGCCAGGCTCCGCTTGTTTCGGAGGATTGCCTTCGCGACGCCTGTCGTACCGTGTCTTCGGGAACGCCTTTCGGTCAGGACTTCGCCGGTCCGACCTGGGGCGCGGGCCTCATGCTGCCATGGGCGATCCAGCCGATGCTCGGCGAGGGATCGTTCGGCCATGACGGGGCGGGGGGCTCGCTCGCCTTTGCCCACCCATCCTCGGGTGTCAGCTTTGCCTATGTCCGCAACCGCACCGGCCAACCCGGCGTCAGGGACCCACAAGTGTACCGCGTCGTCGATGCGCTGGCGCGCATCCTCGGCCTTTCCATTCCAACTTATTGACGGAGTTTATCGTGGCGCTCGACCCAGTATTGCAGCAACTTGTCGACCAACTGCCTTCCGTGCCGCCGGGGCCCGTCGACTATCCGACGCTTCGGGCGCAGGCTGCCGCGATGATCCCGATGATCGTTGGGCCGGGCGGCCGCATAGACGTTGCTTCGATCGAAGACCGGCAGATCGAAACGCGCGACGCCAAGGTCCCACTCCGGATTTACCGTCCATCGACCGAGCCGACGGGGACGCTGCACTATATTCACGGCGGCGGCTGGGCCATCGGCGACCTCGACACCGTCGATCATACCATCCGCCGGCTATGCCGGGATCTCTCGATGGTGGTGGTGGCCAGCAGCTATCGTCTCGCCCCCGAGCATCCCTTCCCGGCGGGATTTGACGACAGCCTCGCGGCCGCGCGCTGGATTGCCGCCAATCGGTCGTCCCTCGGCGGTGATAGTTTGCCAGCGATCATCGGCGGCGATAGCGCCGGCGGCAATCTAGCGGCCGCAATCTGCATCGCTATGCGCGACGAGCCCCAAGAGGGACGGCCCTTTGATGCACAGCTCCTGCTCTACCCGGCCGTCGACCTCGACGCCGGCGAGAATGACTATCCGTCCCGCGTTCGCGACGCTGATCCGACGCTCCGCCGCGCGAGTCTGACGGTGTGTGTCGCCGATTATGCGCAGGGCGCCGACACCGCCGATCCGCGCCTTTCGCCTCTCAAGGCAGACGATCTCTCGCGCTTGCCGCGTGCGTTGACGGTCGTCCTATCGGTCGATCCGCTGCGCGACGAGGCCGTTGCCTACGCCGGACGCCTGCGAGATGCGGGGGTTCGCTCCGAACTCCTGGAGTTCGATCATCTGACGCATGGTTTCGTGCATTTTGCCGGGATCATACCGGCTGCCGCCGAGGCGACCGATGAGGTCGTCGCGCGGCTGCAAGCTTTGCTGGCGAATGGGTAGACTGCGGCTGGCCGCGATCAGGTTGAGGACATGCTAGATGACAATCCCGGGTTTGATGCAGAACCTGCCGCTCAACATTTCGCAGATATTGCGCTTTGCAGCGACAGCGCACGGCGATCGCGAGATCGTATCGAAGGACTGCGACGGCAAGCTCTTTCGTTACGATTATGCGGGTGCGCTCTCGCGAGCGGCGGCGGGGGCCGAGTGGCTCATGAGCCTCGGGCTCGAACCGGGGGACCGGATCAGCTCGCTCGCTTGGAATACGCACCGGCATTTCGAACTGTTTTTTGCTGCGCCCGGGAAGGGGCTTGTTCTCCACACCGCCAATCCGAGGCTCCCGGACGAACATATCGCATTTACGATCAACCATGCCGAAAGCCGGGTGCTTCTCTATGACGCCAATCTGCACGAGATCGTCGAGCGGCTGAAACCCGCGCTCCATACGATCGAGCATTTCGTGATGCTGACCGGGGATGACTATGATCGGCGCATCGCTGAATTTTCCGGGACAACCCTTTGGCCCGACCTCGAGGAGAACAGCGGGGCCTTTCTCTGCTACACATCGGGCACCACCGGCGATCCGAAGGGCGTGCTCTACTCGCACCGCTCGGTGGTGCTGCACGCGCTTGTCGCCGGTCTGTCGGGCGCGCTCGGTTTCTCTGCCTTCGACGTGATCTTGCCGTGCCAGTCGCTCTATCACGCGACGGCCTGGGGCCTCCCATTCGCGGGAGCGATTAACGGAGCGAAGTTCGTATTTCCGTGCGACAAATTCGACGGAGCGAGCCTGCAAGAGCTGATCAAGTCCGAGGGCGTCACCTTCTCGGGCGGCGTGCCGACAATCTGGACCATGTATCTCGATCACCTCGCCCGCACGGGCGAGGACACGGGGACGCTCGAGCGTGTCGTGATTGGCGGGTCGGCCGTGCCGCGCGCGATGGCGGAGACGTTCGAGACCCAATATGGCGTCAAGGTTCGCCAGATCTGGGGCATGACCGAGATGTCGCCGCTCGGCGTGCTCGCAACGCCGACGCCCAAGGTTGCAGCGCTAGGCCATGATGAAATGAACGACATCATCTGGACGCGGCAAGGCCGGCTCCAGTTCGGCGTCGAGCTCAAGATTGTCGACGATGATGGTCAGGACTTGCCGCACGACGGTGTCGCGGCAGGCAACGTGCTCGTCCGTGGGCCTTGGGTTCTGGAACGGTATTACCGGCAGTCGGTCAGTGCGCTCGACGCCGACGGATGGTTCGATACCGGCGACATCGCCACTGTAGATGCGAATGGCTTTATGCGCATCACCGACCGGAAGAAGGACGTCATCAAATCGGGCGGCGAATGGATCAGTTCGATTGACATCGAAAATGTCGCCGTCGCTTGCCCCGGCGTCAAAATCGCGGCCGTTGTCGGCGTGTTTCATCCCAAGTGGGAGGAACGGCCGCTCCTCGTCATCGAGCGCATGCCCGAATCCGTCTTGGATGAGGAGGCTGTTCGGGCCTGGCTCGAGCCCAGGCTTGTGCGCTGGTGGCTGCCCGACCGGGTCATTTTCGACTACATTCCGCTCACCGCTACGGGCAAAATCGACAAGAAGGCTTTGCGCGGACGTTACGCGGATTGTCTTTCGGTCGCTCCGCTATCAGCAGCCTAGGCGCGTCCGAGGTCGCCGTCGCACGTGTCGCGCCGCCCTATGACGAACGAACATCCGGTATTGGCGAAAGAACCGAGCATGCCCCGCGGTCTGAAACGATCGATTGTTGGAGCGGCGTTGTTACTCGCGCTGGGCGCGACGGCGGTCCTTGGGATCATGATGTATCAAGGCCATCGCAAGCCGGTCGGAAACCCTGAATATGTCGCCTTGGGAAGTTCGTTCGCCGCGGAACTCGGTCTGGGCGAGTTGGCGCCGGGCGCTCCGTTAGCATGCCAGCGGAGTGTCAACGGCTATCCCCAACAGCTTGCGCGGTCTGCCGGTCTATCGCTCGTCGACATGAGCTGTTCGGGCGCGACCGTCAAACATCTGGTGGGTGGCGGACAGTTTTTCCAAGGCCCGCAGATCGCGCCGATCAACGCAAACACCCGGCTGGTAACCCTCACCGTCGGCGGAAACGACATTGGCTACATCGGAAGTCTCGTCTCGGCCGGCTACCGCAATCGCGGCGGTATCATGCGCTGGCTCACAGCCATGTCGGGTGGCGAAACATACCCCGAGCAACAAGATTTCATTGCCGTGCAAAACGAAATCGTGGCGACCATTGCGGCGATACGCCGGCGGTCGCCCAAAGCGCTGGTCGTTGTGGTCACCTATCCACCGGTTTTGCCTGAAAATGGCACGTGCGACGCACTGCACCTCACGCAGCAGCAAGTCAGGTCGTCGCTCGGAGTGGCCGCGAGATTGGCAGAAGCGACGAGGAAAACCGCTCACCAGAGCGGCGCAGTGTTGGTTGACATGGCGACGATCGGAAGCGGCCATGATGCATGCTCAGCGCAACCTTGGACCTACGATCTCGCCCCGCCGGAAGGCGCATCCTTTCATCCGACCAGGGCTGGAGCAGCGGCGACGGCGGAGCAGATAGAGCATATACTGACATCGCGTATGTAGTCAGGACAGTGCGCCGCAAGAGCGTCGTTCAACCGCTAGATGCCGACTAATTCCTGTCCGAAAAAGCGTTTTGCGGATGTCGGTTACACAGGACCGCTTGCATTATTCATTGCCATCATTTGTCGATGTTGTGCGTCAGCTAAGCCAAGTTTCCTCTTCAAAGCGGATGAGGTGGATGGCTCCCGCTCACGGCATCTAGGTGCCAAGATGGGTTGCTGTCATGCAAACCCGAGCAGAGGAGCCATCCGCCATGGAGATTACCACGATCGGCCTGGATCTGGCCAAGAATGTTTTTCAGGTTCACGCAGTTGATGCAGCGGGCGATGTCGTTGTGCGCAAGACGCTTCGTCGTGCGCAGCTTCTGCCGTTCGTTGCGAAGACGGGGCCGTGCCTGGTCGGCATCGAGGCCTGCGGGACGTCGCACCATTGGGCACGCGAGCTGGTCGCGCTCGGGCACGAGGTGCGGCTGATGCCGCCTGCCTACGTCAAGCCTTACGTGAAGCGCGGGAAGAATGATGCTGTCGATGCGGAAGCAATCTGTGAAGCGGTCACGCGTCCGACAATGCGCTTCGTTGCGGTGAAGTCGCGCGAGCAGCAGGCGGCGCTGGCACTGCATCGAAGCCGCAGCTTGCTCGTCGGTCAGCGAACGCAGCTGATAAACATGATCCGAAGTCTGCTCGCAGAGTTTGGGATCGTCATCCCGGAAGGGCGGGATCGAGCGCTGGTCCTGGCACGGCAGATCGTCGACAGCGAGCGCACCCCGGAGGTGCCCGACGACGCAGCAATGATCGTCGGGATGCTCTCGCAGCAAGCACTCGATATCCATGCGCGACTTCACGCGATTGAGCTTCGGCTGGCAGTTCTCCAGCGTAGCGACGAGGTCGCGCAGCGCCTGTCGACGATCCCTGGTATCGGCCCGGTCGGCGCAACGGCTTTGGCGGCGTCGGTCAGCGATCCTCACCAGTTCCGTTCTGGCCGGCAGTTCGCCGCCTGGCTCGGGCTCACGCCGCTGCAAAAGTCGAGCGGCGGTAAGGAGCGGCTAGGACGGATCAGCAAGATGGGGGATAAATATCTGCGCCGACTGCTGGTCATAGGCGCGACCTCATTGGTCCGCCGCGCGAAATACAAGCCTGACACGGCAGACCCGCGCCTTGTCGCCCTGCTGGCCCGCAAGCCGGTGAGGGTCGCCACGGTCGCCATGGCGAACAAGATGGCCCGGATCGCTTGGGCGCTCATGACGCGCGGGCAAGTTTATCAGCGCCATCATGCCCCGATGCTGGCAGGATAATAGAAGGAGCTTGGCTGAGGAGATCAGCCTTACGATGTTGTAAGCGCGATGCGATGTGATGGCGATACCGGTCAGACCGGGAGCCGGGACAACCCATGGACAGTCAAAGGCGCTATAGCCTGATAAGCCGATCGGGACCCGGTTCGCGGACTCCATCAGGGCCAGCAGTCCCTACCGACTGCATCAACAGGCCGGACAGACGACTGCAACCGACCAGAACGCCGAACGTCAATTTATGCTTGCAACGCGGGAGCCATCCACAGAAGACCGTCTCCTTCCGGCCACTAGCAGTCGCACGCTCGTGGCTTTCGCGAATCCCGATACATCTCTACGGCACACGCATGGCTATCCTCGTGAAACCAACGCGGCCCGACATCGTGACGAATATCGTCATCAACACGAGCAGGCGGACCTATCATATCGAGCTGCGCGCAACGCCCGCAACTTATATGGCATCGGTGTCCTGGTCCTATCCGGAAGCCGAGCTCATCGCGCTGCGCATGGCCGAAGCAGAGCGCGAGCGGACCGCCCCGGTCGCGGCGGGGCTCGACCTCGGCGCCCTCAACTTTCGCTATCGGCTCTCTGGCGACAAGCCCGGGTGGCGCCCGGTAAGGGTCTTCGACGACGGACGGCAGACCTTCGTGGAATTCGGCGACGATATCGCGACAGGTGAGATGCCGCCGCTGTTCGCCACCGGTGCGAAAGGAGAGGCGGAGCTTCTCAACTACCGTGTCCAGGGACGCTACATGATCGTCGACCGGCTGTTCGAGCGCGGCGAACTGCGGATGGGTGCCGGCCGCGCGGCGCGCAAGGTGATCATCGAACGCGCCTCGCGCGGCGGGGGCCGCTCATGAGCGCGCCGGAACGAGACGATGCGATTGTGACGGGGCCCGCAGCAGCCCCCCCCTCCGGTGCCGAACCTTTCCGGCTCGGCGCTGAACCTCCGAAGGTCGTGCGTCTTTCTCGCAAGGCGCTTGCCATCATGGGCGGTACCGCGGGCATCGCGATTGGCGGCGCGCTGCTCTACGCGCTGCAGTCGACGGAACCGAAGGTAGCAGAAAACCTCCATAACAGCGATCGCGCAAACCGGTCCGAACTCGTGACCGGTGCGCCGGGTGCTTATGACAAGATTCCAAAGCTCGGCGACCCGCTCCCCGGCGACCTCGGGAGACCGATTCTCTCGGCGCGCGAGAAAGGCGAGGCGGTACCCATGCCCCCGATAGGCGCGCCGCATACTGACTCCCGGACAGCTGCCGCCGAACAGGCACGCGCGAGGGTAGCACAGGAGCGCGACAGTGCTCGGGCCAGCCAGATATTTCTTGGTGGCGGGGCATCTCTTCCATCGCCTGTGCCGGTCTTGGGCGATACGGCACTGCCACCTGCGCCCGGCAATCCCCAAGCCGTTCAAACGTTGGCCGGAAAGCGGAGGGATTTCCTCGGTGGCGACAGTGCGCGGCCGACGGAAAGCGCGGCGCGGATCGTCGCGCCCTCGTCGCCCAATGTGGTTCAGGCGGGCAGTGTGATTCCGGCCGCGCTCATCACCGGCATCCGCTCCGACCTCCCGGGGCAGGTCACGGCGCAGGTGACGCAGAATGTCTATGACAGCCCCACCGGGCGCATCCTGCTGATCCCGCAGGGTGCTCGGCTGATCGGCGAATATGACAGCGAGATCGCTGACGGGCAGAACCGGGTGCTGCTCGTCTGGGAGAGGCTCATCCTTCCGGGCGGCCGTTCGCTCGCGCTCGATCGCCAGCCAGGGGCCGACGCGTCGGGCCGGGCAGGCCTCGCCGATCGCACCGACCATCATTGGGGTCGGGTCTTGCGCGCCGCGCTGATATCGACCTTGCTCGGCATCGGTGTCGAAACGGGATCGGGCGGCGATGACGCCCTCCTTCGGGCGCTCCGGGACGGGGCGCAGGACAGCGTGAACCAGGCGGGTCAGCGGATCGTGGAGCGCGAGATGAAGGTGCCGCCTACGCTCACGATCCGCCCCGGCCACACGCTGCGCGTCATCGTGACGCGCGACCTCGTCTTCGAGAACAAGGGCAGCGAAGGATGAGCGCGCTTCGCCTTGGACCGATCGCCGATGACAAGCCGGTCAAATTGACGATCGAGGTTCCGGGACGGCTGCACCGCGATCTGCTTGTCTATGCCGAGATCCACGCGAAGGCCACGGGCCTCGCCGAGCCGCTGGCGCCCGAGAAGATTGCGGTCCCAATGATCGAGCGCTTCATTTCCGCTGACCGCGGGTTCGCGAGTGCGCGGCGGCAGCGCTGAGGGCTGCATTCCGCATCATGCGCGTCGCTTTTGGCGTTTTCATACAATCGGCAGGCAAGGGCGGCGCCTAAGGGCGCTGGGCGACCCAGAAGAGCTCGCCTTTCTTGCAAGGGCTAGACCTTCATTCCTGCCCGCCCGCGTCCTCGTCGGGCGGGCACTTTTTCAACCTTCCTGGTGTTAGAGACCATTCGGCGTTGTATTTCGCCATTGCGCGATGCGTCGTTGGCGCGAGCATCTTGACGGTCCGTCGGGTCCGAAGCTGGAGCAGGCTGCGGAAAAGCTCGCAAGGCATTCGTTGCTGCCTGGATGGCCGAGGAAACATGATCATTCCAAAGTTTTAGCGCTTCCTGCTTTTCTTCCTTCCAATCATGGCGCTGATATATTCCGGCTACACCCGCACGCGAACCTCCCACATGGTTCAGCACAGCCTCGGTAACCTCGAAGCGAATCCCGAGCCTCTGAAACCCTGTTGCGAGCGTGCGCCTCAGGTCATGCAGACGCCAGTCGGGCACAGGCTCGCCGCCGTCCTGCGATAAGAGCAAAACCAGCTTGTCTTTGCCCTTGCTGTAGCCCGTGAAAGCGCCTCCGCGCGCCGTCGCGAACAGCTTCCCGGCACGCGGCCATTTTGCTGCGCCAGCCACCTGATCCAGAACGGCTACGGCCAGATCGTTCAGTGGTATCTGGTTCGACTTGCCATTCTTTGCCCGTTCCTTTGGCAAGGTCCACATACGTTCGACTTGGTCGACTTCCTCCCAGCGGAGCGACGAAACTTCCTCTCGTCGCTGTCCAGTGACGATCAGCAGCCGAATGATTGGGCCGAAGCAATGGTGCGTGTGCGGCGCCGCGAGCCAAACGCGGGCGAGCTCTTGGTCCGACAGCCAGCGGTCGCGCGGGGTAACGGCAGGCGGAGTCTCCATCCCTTCCATCGGGCTGCGGTCGATGTCCCCACGGCCCACCGCCCAGCGAAAGAGCCGGCGCATCACTGCAAAGACGTTTCGGATATTGCCGATCTGCTCCCTCGGCATTCGGTCCATCACCGCAATAATATCGGACCGAACAAGCCGCGGCAGGGGCTTTGAGCCCAACACCGGCTTCACATGGAGTCTCAGGCCTTGCTCCGCGAGCCGCTTCCAACCTTTGCCAACGCAAGAGTCGACAAATCGATCGGCATAATTGTCGAATGCCAGATCGACCGCCTCACGCCGGCGCTGCCGCTCCGCCTCTCCTGGATCCGTGCCTTGGGCGACTAGAATGAACAGCCGTTCCGCTTCGGCTCTCGCCGTGCTTGGGCTCCAAGGCGAGCCGTGACTGCCGATCGTATATCGGCGGGTCTTTGATTCTCGTCCGCCCATTCGAAATTGCAGGACGTATGAAACGGCCCCCGATTTTGTTCGCTTGGCGCCGAAGCCTCTTATGCTATCATCCCAGAGGATGTCATTTTCGCTACTTGCGATGAGAACATCGATAGAGCGTTTTGTGATCTTTCCGCGTGCCATAAATGGGTCTCCCAATACGGCGTTTCCAGCAATCACCGGGCAATCACCGTGACGGAAATTGCCGCGTAATTGGAGAAAAGATAGCATAGGGAAGGCCTAGAAAAAACTAGCCTTTTCAACTCTATAGCACTCTTATCTACGCCTCCAGCGCATATACCAGACCTCGTGCCCCAGCCGCCGCGCCTTGGCTTCGTAGCGCGTCTCGGGCCAGCCGCCGGGGCGGTTCTGGAAATCCGATGCGTCCTTCGCCAGCCATTCGAACTGGTGGCGGTGGCGGCGCATGACCATCAGCGCATGTTGCAGATAGATCGGGTGATCGGTGCCGAACCGGAACTCGCCGCCGGGTTTCAGCTTGGCTGCGATCAGGTCGAGCGGGCCGTCGTTCATCATCCGCCGTTTGGCATGACGCGCCTTGGGCCAGGGGTCGGGGTGGAGTAGATAGGCAAAGCTCAGCGCGCCGTCGGGGATTCGCTGCAACACCTCCAGCGCGTCGCCATGGTGGATGCGGACATTGCCCAGCGGCAGTTTCGCGCCATGATCGCCCGCCACATGGACCAGCGCCTGCGCAACCCCGTTGATGAACGGTTCGGCGCCGATGAATCCATGATCGGGCAGCATGTCGGCGCGCGCCGCCATATGCTCGCCGCCGCCGAAACCAATTTCGAAATGCAGCGGACATGGCTGTCCGAACAGACGCTGCGCGGAAACTTCGCCAGCATCCGGCACCGCGATCTGCGGCAACAAAGTTTCGACCAGTTCCTGCTGCCCGGCGCGCAGCGGCTTGCCCTTCGATCGGCCATAAAGGCGGTTGATCGTCGTCGGATCGCCAGATTTATAAGCAGTCATGCGGCGCCCCTAGCCGCGCAACACGGGGGCGGCAAGCGCCCCCGATCTCGGTCAGGCGGCCAGCGCGGCCTTCAGCTTGTCGGTGAGGTCGGTGCGCTCCCACGGGAAGGCGTCGCCGTCGGCGGTGCGGCCGAAATGGCCATAGGCGGCGGTCTGCTTATAGATCGGCTTGTTGAGGCCGAGGTGAGTGCGGATGCCCTTCGGGGTCAGGCGCACCAGCTGCGGGATCGCGGCTTCGATGCGGCCTTCTTCGACGGTGCCGGTGCCGTGCAGGTCGACATAGATCGACAGCGGCTCGGCGACACCGATCGCGTAGCTGAGCTGGATCGTGCAGCGGCGCGCGAGCCCGGCTGCGACAATATTCTTGGCGAGATAGCGGGTGATATACGCCGCTGAGCGGTCGACCTTGGTCGGATCCTTGCCGCTGAACGCGCCGCCGCCGTGCGGGCTGGCGCCGCCATAGGTATCGACGATGATCTTGCGGCCGGTCAGCCCGGCGTCGCCGTCGGGGCCGCCGATTTCGAAACAGCCGGTCGGGTTGATGTGATAGACGGTGTTCGCGGTCAGCAACTCGGCGGGCAGCACATCGGCGATCACGCCGAGCACATATTTGCGCAGCTCGCTATATTTTGCTTCGTCGCCGTCGCCGTTGTGGAAGAAATAACCGGGCGCGTGCTGGGTCGACACGACGATCGCGGTCGCTTCGACCGGACGTTCATTGGCGTAACGCAGCGTCACCTGGCTCTTGGCATCGGGCTCGAGAAACGGGGCAATCCCCGCCTTGCGGTCAGCAGCCATGCGCTCAAGGATCTTGTGGCTGTAATCGAGCGTCGCGGGCATCAGGTCGGGGGTTTCGTCCGACGCGTAACCGAACATGATGCCCTGGTCGCCCGCGCCTTCATCCTTGTTCTCACCGGCATCGACGCCCTGCGCGATATGCGCCGACTGCGGGTGCAGGTTGTTTTCGAAACGGAAGGTCTGCCAGTGGAAGCCCGACTGTTCATAACCGATTTCGCGGACGGTGGCGCGCACCGTCGCTTCGACTTCCTCGGGAACGCCGGGCGCCCAGTTTCCGTCCTCGTCCATGATCCCCTTGCCGCGGATTTCACCCGCCAGCACCACCAATTGCGTCGTGGTCAGCGTTTCGCAGGCGACGCGCGCTTCGGGATCCTTCGACAGGAACAGATCGACGATCGAATCGCTGATCTGGTCGGCCACCTTGTCGGGATGCCCTTCGGACACGCTTTCGGAAGTGAAGAGGAAGCTGTTGCGCATGGGAAGCCTTCTGTGAATCGGATATAAAGGAAACTTTATGTGACGGCGCTGTTAGCGTCCGCGGCGGCGAAAGGCAATGGCTGCGGCAAGCACTAGCAGCGCAAATCCGACCGGCAGAATATTGCCATAACGTGCGAACAGCGTCGGGGCATGGGCGGGCGGGATCGTCGTGTCGATCCGTCCCGCGGCGTGCATCGGCAGCGATTCGCGCACCCGACCGTCGGCGTCGATCACCGCGCTGATCCCGGTCGGGGTCGCGCGGATGACGGAGAGCCCCTCCTCGATCGCGCGCAGCCGCGCCTGCGCCAGATGCTGGGGCGGTCCCCAGCTGCCGAACCACGCGTCGTTCGACGGGTTGAAGATGAAATCGGGGCGGTGGTCGCGGTCGACGACCTGCCCCGAAAAGATGATCTCGTAACAGATTTGCAGCCCCGCGCGGCCGAAGGCGCCAAGGTCGAGGGTGCGTGGGCCGGGACCGGGCCAGAAATCGATGTTGCCGGGGGCGAGGCGCGACAGGCCGATCGCCGACAGCACCGGCCGCATCGGCAGATATTCGCCATAAGGCACAAGATGCGCCTTGTCGTACCGCGCGCCGAGGGTGCCGTCGGCACGGACGGTCATCACCGCATTGCGCGCGCCAACCACGTCGCCCTGTTTGTCGAGCTCGAGCTTGAGCGCGCCGAGCAGCATCACATCATCGGGGCTCATCAGCGCAGTCAGGCGCGCACGCGCCGCGGCGGGTGAGCGGTCGTAATAGACCGCCGGATAACCCCACTCGAGATAATCGGGTACGGCCGCTTCGGGCCACAGGATCAGGCGCGGGGTGTCGTCCTTCGGCGCAGTCAACCGCGCGAGTTTGGCAAAATTGGCGTCGGCCTTGGCACCGACCCATTTGTCGGCCTGCCCGACATTGGGCTGGACGACGGTGATGGGGACGGCCTTGGGTTGCGGTGTGGCCGTAGCGTTGACGGCGCTATCGACGAAATTTCCCACGGCGCTCGCTTGGGCAAAAACCAGAGTGATCACTGCCGCTGCGACCAATATGCCGCCGAGTATGATGGTCGGAAATGTGCCATCCCTTAGTGATGGGCCGAGCGCTCGCCGCCATGCTGGAAGCCATCGCATCGCTTGGACAAGAATGAACCCGGCGGCTAGCATGACGATCGCCGACATTCCGTAGGTGCCGACCAGCCGTGTCGGTGAGAGCATCGGCGCCATCGGTGCAAGGATCGCGCTCAGCGGATTCCAAGCAAAGCCGGTGAAGACCCAGCTGCGCAGCCATTCGGTGAGCGTCCAAAGCGCGGCGAAGGCGAGGAAGAAGGACAGCGAAATCTTCCCCGGAACGGGGAGCGGGACCGCCGTAGGCGGTGGAGGGGGCTTGCGGCCTTCAGCGACGTCGTCGGAAGGATGCGCACCCCCTCCGTCAGCGCTTCGCGCTGCCACCTCCCCGTTCCGGGGAGGAATGATTTTCCAAGCTCCCCACGCCGCCAGCGCCGGATACACCGCCAGATACAGCGCCAGCAGCACCACCGCGATCCACCCCAGCCACGCGGGCATCGCCGCCTGATAGGTGAACGCCGTCGCGATCCAGTTCAGCCCGACGACGAAATGCCCGACCCCGAATGCGCAGCCGATCCCAAACGTCCGCCAGCCCTTGGTACTGCGCGCCACCAGTACCATCCAGACTGCGAGCGCGAGCAGGGTCAGCGGCCAGAGGTTGAGCGGCGCAAAACCCGTTGCCGAAACGGCGCCGAGCGCAAGGGCGACAAGCTTGGGCCAGCGGTCGGCGAAAGCGGCGATGCGGGGGAGGAGCGCGGTCACATGCGTTCCCATAGCGATGCGGCGAGGCCGCGACAATCGGGCGTGCGTGGGTGGGCTTGCGCGAGGTGGGGGGACGATGAAAAACGCTTCGAGTTTGCGATCGGTAGCTGCCGTCGATCCTCCCTGTCGCGCAGCGATGGGGAGGTGGCAGCGCGGAGCGCTGACGGAGGGGCTTTGGCACTACCGTCGCGGCCCCTCCACCATCCCCGCTTTCGCGGGGACGGTCCCCCTCCCCATGGCTTCGCCACAGGGACGATTTATAACATAGTCATCCCGGCGAAAGCCGGGATCTCGCCGCTGCGTTGCGATGATCGGGTGAAATCCCGGCCCTCGCCGGGGTGACGACAAAAATTGACCGTCAGCTCTCCACCCCAAACGGACGTCACGACACTACAGCATATATTTCATCTTGATCGTCTGCCGCGTGTCGCCGGTCACCGCAAAGCTTGCCGATTTGAACTTGGGCGCCCCCATGCCGATCGTCGGATTGCGTGAAAAGCCGAAGCCTTCCTTGGGCAGGAACAGCGCCATATCCATCTTGTTGTTGCTGTTCTCGTCGTGGACGACGGCAATCGCATAGGTGCCGTTGGCGGGCGCGGCGACCTTGAAATGGCCCGCGCTCGCGGCTTTTACCGCCATGCGCACCGACGCCTTGTCCTTGCTGCAATCGGGAAAGGCTTTGGGATTGGCGGTCAGGCAGACCAGCAATTGCCCCTTGGTATTGCGCAGACCACTGACGCTGACCTCAACGCTGGGCGTCGGCGGCGGCGCGGCGGCGGTGAGCAGCGGCAAAATCGCCAAGCCCAATATCGGTGCCGCACATCTTGTCCCAGAAGCGAAAGTAAAGGCCATAATTCCCCCGGTACGCGGCGTGATGCTGCTCGTGATGCGTCGCCGTTATCAGCCACCGCCCGACTGGTCCATGAACGAGCGCGCGCGGAAACATTTCCCACCCCATATGATTGCCGACCCCCATCACGGTCATGATCGTCAGCACCAGCCCCAGCACGCCGACATGGATCGGGATCAGGAACACCAGCGCGGGGATGACCACCGCCCCGGTGATCGCCTCGACCGGATGAAAGCTCATCGCCGCCCATGCGGTCGGCGGGCGGCTGTCGTGGTGGATGGCGTGGGCGATGCGAAACAGCGCAGGCCGGTGCATCCAGCGGTGCGTCCAGTAAAACCATGTGTCGTGGAGCATCAGATAGGCGAGCAGGCTGACCGGCAGATACCAGAGCGGGAAGGCGTCGATGTCGGTGTAGATTCGCGTCCAGCCATGCGTCTGCCACCCCCACGCGACGATGCCCGCCGGGATCCCGTAAATCGCGGCACTGGCCAGGCTCCAGCCGACTTCCCGCCGCATCTGTGGCTCCAGCCCGCGATAGAGACCGGGATGTTTGATCCTTGTCGCCAGCGCGAAACCGCCGCTGCTCAGCAGATAGCGGACGCCGACGATCGCGGTCATTGCCAGTGCCGAGAAAATGATCGCCGCCATGCGACTCCTCTAGCGGGCCGCGCGCGCGGGGGCTAGGGCGAGGCAATGACCGCGGCCGAACCCGATTTTTGCGACATCGCTATCGTCGGCGGAGGATTGGCCGGAGGGCTCGCGGCGCTGGCGCTCGCGGCGAAGCGGCCGAAGCTCGACGTGCGGCTGATCGAACCCGATGCGATTGGCGGCAATCACATCTGGTCATTCTTTGACAGCGACATTGCCAAGCGCGACCGCTGGCTCGTCGCGCCGCTCGTCCGTTACCATTGGGACAGATATGACGTCGCTTTCCCCGACCGCGAGCGGCGGATGCGGATGGGGTATAAGAGCATCACCGGCGAAGCGCTCGCCGAAGCGGTCACGGGGGCGCTGCCCGCGGGACGGATCATCGCCGACAAGGCGAAGCATATCGCGCCCGACCATGTGCTACTGGCGCGCGGCGGGCGATTGTCGGCCAAGCATGTCATCGACGCCCGCGGCAACGGCAAGACGTCGATGCTCGATTGCGGCTGGCAGAAGTTCGTCGGGCAGGCGCTGACGGTCGAAGGCGGGCATGGCATCGATCGGCCGGTCGTGATGGACGCCACGGTCGAGCAGCTCGATGGCTATCGTTTTGTCTATCTGCTGCCTTTCGATGCCGAGACAGTCTTCGTCGAGGACACCTATTACAGCAACACGCCCGATCTCGACGTCGCGGCGGTGCGCGACCGGATCGCGACCTATGCGGCGCGGCGGCAGTGGAACGTCACCGCGGTGATGCGCGAGGAGACCGGGGTGCTGCCCGTGGTCGTCGCGGGCGATTTCGACCGGCTGTGGCCGCAGATCGATCGGGTGGGTCGGATCGGGGTGCGCGCCGGGGTGTTCCACGCGATGACCGGCTATTCGCTGCCCGATGCCGTACGCACCGCGGCGGCGCTGCCCGTGCTCGTCGATCGCGGCGATCTGGGACCACGGCTCCGCGCCCGCGCCGCGACATCGTGGCGGCGCCAGCGTTACTACCGCATGCTCGGCGCGATGCTGTTCCGTGCCGCCGAGCCGGACGAGCGCTACCGGATATTCCAGCGTTTCTACGGCTTGGCGCCCGGCCTGATCGCGCGCTTTTACGCGGGCCGCTCGAACGCCGCCGACAAATTGCGCATCCTGGCGGGGAAGCCGCCCGTATCTGTACGCCGCGCGCTTGCGGCGCTTTCGAAACTGGACTGGAAATGACCCGCACCGCAATCGTCATCGGCGCTGGCTTCGGCGGCCTCGCGCTCGCCATCCGGCTGCAATCGGCCGGGGTCGCGACGACGATCGTCGAGGCGCGCGACAAAGCGGGGGGGCGCGGCTACCACTGGCAGCGGCAGGGGTTCACCTTCGACGCCGGGCCGACGGTGATCACCGATCCGCCCTGCCTTCAGGAATTATGGGCGCTCAGCGGACAGGACATGGCCGTCGACGTGACGCTCGACCCTGTGCTGCCCTTTTACCGGCTGAACTGGCCCGACGGCACCATTTTCGACTATTCGAACGACGAGGTGGCGCTCAATGCCGAAATCGCGCGGCTCAATCCGGCCGATGTTGCGGGGTATGAGAAATTCCTGACCTATTCGAAGGGGGTGTATGAGGAAGGCTATGTCAAGCTTGGCTCGGCGGCCTTTCTCGACTTCGCCTCGATGATCAAGGCGGCACCGGCGCTGATGAAATATCAGGCGTGGCGCAGCGTCTATTCGATCGTCTCCTCCTATGTGCAGGACGAGCGGCTGCGGCAGGCGCTGTCGTTTCACACGCTGCTGGTCGGCGGCAATCCGATGAGCACCAGCTCGATCTATGCGCTCATTCACACGATCGAAAAGGATGGCGGGGTGTGGTTCGCACGTGGCGGTACCAACCGGCTGGTCGCGGGCATGGTCGCTTTGTTCGAGCGGCTGGGCGGGACGATCCGCCTTGCCGATCCGGTGACCAGAATCGAGACGCAGGGCGACCGCGCGACCGCGGTCGAGACCGCGAGCGGCTGGCGCGGCGAAGCCGACATGATCGCGTCGAACGGCGACATGATGCATAATTATGCGGCGCTGCTGAGCGATCATCCGCGGGGGAAAAAAGCGGCCAAATCGCTGGCGCGCAAACGCTGGTCGCCGTCGCTGTTCGTCGTCCATTTCGGGGTGAAGGGCGATTATCCCGATATTGCGCATCACAGCATCCTGTTCGGGCCGCGCTACAAGGGGCTGCTCGACGACATCTACAAGAACGGCGTCGTGCCGGACGATTTCTCGCTCTACCTTCACCACCCGACCGCGACCGACAAGGCGATGGCGCCCGAGGGCTATTCGACCTTCTATGCGCTCGCCCCGGTGGCGCATCTGGGTAAGGCCAAGATCGACTGGGACGGTGCGTTCGGCCAGCGGTTCGCCGATGCGATATTGGACGAGGTCGAGGCGCGGGTCCTGCCGGGGCTGAAGGCCAATCTCGCGACCAGCTTCCACTACACCCCCGCCGATTTCGGCCGCGATCTTTCGGCGCATCTTGGCAGCGCGTTCAGCCTCGAGCCGGTGCTGTGGCAGAGCGCCTATTTCCGCGCGCACAACCGCGACGATGTGATTTCCAACCTCTATTTCGTCGGCGCGGGGACGCATCCGGGCGCGGGGATTCCCGGCGTGGTCGGGAGCGCCAAGGCGACCGCGAAGCTGATGCTCGAAGACGCAATTTAGTTTCCGTTCGTGTCGAGCGAAGTCGAGAAACCCATCGGTCCGGAAATCACGTTGGGTGTCTCGACTTCGCTCGACACGAACGGGTAAGGGGAGTTTATGAAACGTCTTGCCGTCTATTGCGGGTCCGCGACCCCAGCCGATCCGATCTATATCGAAACCGCGCGCCACGTCGGGCGCACGCTGGCCCAGCGCGGCATCGGTGTCGTTTACGGCGGCGGGCGCCTCGGCCTGATGGGCGCGGTCGCCGACAGCGCGCTGGAAGCGGGGGGTGAGGTGATCGGGGTAATCCCCGACGCGCTGGTCGGCACCGAGGTCGCGCATCGCGGCTGCACCGAATTGCACGTCGTCAGCGGCATGCACGAACGCAAGAAGATGTTCACCGACCTTTCCGACGGTTTCCTCACCATCCCCGGCGGCGTCGGCACGATGGACGAGCTGTGGGAAGCGATCAGCTGGGCGCAGCTCGGCTATCACAGCAAGCCGGTGGGCCTGCTCAACGCTGCGGGTTTCTACAACGACCTTATCGCGTTCAACCGGAACATGATCGAGGTCGGCTTCATCCGCCCTGCGCATGCCGGGATCATGATCGTCGATGCCGGGCTCGACGATCTGCTCGACAAGATGGCGACCTACGAACCGCACGCCCCGATCTTTGCGATGAAGGCCGACGATCTGTAATGCAGGGGACGGGCGTCTATGATGCGCACGCCCTCCACGGTTTCGCGCACGACAGCATCGCGCGCGGATCGAAAAGTTTTGCGCTGGCCAGTCAGTTGTTCGACCGCGAAACCCGCGAACGCGTCTGGCTGCTCTACGCCTGGTGCCGCGCCGCCGACGACCTGACCGACGGCCAGGACCATGGCGGCGCGATGGCGCCGGGTCATGATGCGCAGGCCGCGCTCGCCCGCATCCGTGCCCGCACTGACGACGCCTTTGCCGGCCAGCCGACGGGCGATCCGGCCTTCGACGCGCTCGGCTTCCTGCTCACCGAAGTCGCGATCCCGCGCGGCGTGATCGACGACATTATCGCGGGCTTCGCGCTGGATGCGGACGACTGGCGACCGCGCAGCGAGGCCGATTTGCTGCGCTATTGCTATCATGTCGCGGGCGCGGTCGGGGTCGCAATGGCGCTGGTGATGGGGGTCGACCCCGCCGACGAAGCGACGCTCGACCGTGCTTGCGACCTCGGCATCGCGTTCCAGCTCGCCAATATCGCGCGCGATATCGCGGAGGATGCCGCCGCCGACCGCTGTTACCTGCCGGTCGAATGGATCGTCGAACTCGACATCCCGCCGGGCCAGCACATGCACCCCGCCTTTCGGTCGCGCCTGGCGGTGATGGCGAAATGGCTCGCCGAAATGGCCGGGGAATATGAAGCGTCGGCGCGCTGGGGCGCGCGCAAGCTACCGCCGCGCAGCCGCTGGGCGGTGCTCGCCGCCGCGGGCATCTATGGCGACATCGCGCGCGAAGTTCGCGCACGCGGCGACCATGCGTGGGACCATCGCGCGAGCACGACGCGGCTTGCCAAACTGGGCTGGATCGCGCGCGCCGGCTGGTCGGTGCTGCGCCGGCCGCCGCAGCGGCGGATCAGCCGCGACGGCCTGTGGACACGGCCGCGTAGCGGGGCGAGCGGATGACTGAGATCGAGTGGCTGGCCGCGGCGCTGGTGCTGATCAATGTCGCGCTCGTCGCGCTGCGCAGCGTGTGGAATTATCCGTTCGCGCTGGTCGCGGTTAGTCTTTACGCCATCGTTTTCTATGACGCGCGGTTGTACAGCGACATGGTTTTGCAGGGCTTTTTCTTCGCGCTCAATCTCTATGGCTGGGCGAGCTGGCTGCGCGCCCGCAATGACAGCGGGGTTCCCGTCGGCTGGATGGACCAGCGCGCGCGACAGCAATGGGCGCTGGTCACCATCGCCGCCTGGGCCGCGTGGAGCTTCGCGATGGATCGCTATACCAATGCCGTGGCGCCATGGATCGACGGCGCGATCGCGATACTCAGCATCACCGCGCAATGGCTGCTCGCGCGGCGCCGCGTCGAAAGCTGGTATCTGTGGATCGTCGTCGATCTGATCGCGATCCCGCTGTTTGCGTGGCGCGGCCTGTACGCGACCAGCGCGGTCTATGTCGTGTTGCTCGGCCTGTCGATCGACGGGCTGATCCAGTGGCGCCGCGCCGCAGCGTCGGATAGGGTTGCCGTATGACCCGCCACATCTGTTTTCACGGTGCCGAGAGCACCGGCAAATCGACGCTGGCGCCGCGCCTCGCACTGCGGCTCGGCGGGCTCGTCGTCCCCGAATATGGTCGCACCTATGCCGAGGCGAACGGCACCGATCTGGACGAAATCGACCTGCTGGCGATTTTCGACGGGCATGTCGCGGCAACCCGCGAAGCCTTGGCGCAAAACCCCGAATGGCTGATTTCGGACACCGATGCGCTGATGACGCAGGCGTGGGCGATCATGCTGCTCGGCCGTCGCCTGCCCGAAATCGACCTGTGGGACGATGTCGCGGACCTCTATCTGGTGCCGGCGATGGACCTCGAATGGCAGGAGGACGGCACGCGCCTGTTCGGCAGCGATCTCGCGCGGCGGCAATTCATGGACGTTGCGATCGGCGAGCTTGAACGGCGCCAGCTTAAATGGGCGTGGGTCGAAGGCGACGGCGATGCGCGGCTGCAAAATGCGCTGGCGGCGATTGAAGCGGCGGGATTGACCTGATCAATCCTTCCTGTGGCGAAGCCATGGGGAGGGGGACCGTTCGCGAAGCGAATGGTGGAGGGGCACTGCGACGGTTGCGCCACGGCCCCTCCGTCAGCGCGTCGCGCTGCCACCTCCCCATGGCTTCGCCACAGGGAGGATCAAGCGGTATAAGCTTCCCGCAATTCGCGCTTCAACACCTTACCGATCGGGCTGCGCGGCAGTTCGTCGACGACCGTAATCGCGCTCAGCCGCTGCGTTTTCCCGACCTTGGCGTTGCAGTCCGCGCGTACGCCTTCCGCATCGGCGCCATCCTTCAGCACGACGAACGCCACCGGCGTTTCGCCCCATTCCTCGCTTGGCATGCCGACCACCGCGGCCTCGACGACGCGATCGTCGGCGAGCAGGATCGCCTCCAGATCGCTGGGAAAGATATTGAAGCCGCCGGAGATGATCATGTCCTTGGCGCGGTCCATCAGGGTCAGGAACCCGTCCTCGTCGATCCGCCCGATGTCGCCGTGGCGATAGAAGAGATTTCCCTCGGCATCATACCAGTGCATCGCCTTGGTCGCGTCAGGGCGGTTATTGTAACCGGTCATCATCGCAGGACTGCGGCCGACGACTTCGCCGACCGATCCTTGCGGCAGTTCGTTACCGTCCTCGTCGATCACCTTCGCGATATGTCCCGGCGCGGGCTTGCCGACCGTGTGCAGCTTGTCGGGGAATTGATGTGCCTCGAGGATGAATGCCGCGCCGCCTTCGGTCATTCCATATATTTCGACCAGCCCGCCGGGCCAGCGCGCCAGCACATCGGCCTTGAGCGTCGCCGGAAAGGGCGCCGAGGTGCAATATTTCATCACGAAACTGGAAAGATCGAAACGGTCGAAATCCTCGAGCGCCATGATCCGGCGATATTGCACCGGCACGAGCATCGTGTTGGTCGCGCGCTCGCGCTCGGCGAGCTCGAGGAAACCGCGCGCGTCGAACTTCTTCATCAGCACGACCTGCCCGCCCGACCCGACGGTCGGCATGAAGCTTGCCATCGTGGTGTTCGAATAGAGCGGGGTCGAGAGGATCGTCACCGCATTCGGACCATAAGCAGGCGCGCCGCGGACGATATGCTGCCAGCGCATCGCATGGCTGTGGACGATGCCCTTGGGCGTGCCCGTCGTCCCCGACGAATAGATGATGTTGAACCCGTCCTCGGGAAGGATGTCGACCGGCGCGGGCTGCGCGCTTGCCGACGATAACCACGCGTCGAGCGGTACCCCGGCGTCGCCGCCGTCCATCGCGATCAGGTCGCTCGCGGCGATCACCTGCCCCTGAAGGCTCGCCTTGGCGGCGCTGTCCAGGAACAGGTGCCGCGCGCCGGTGTCGGCGATCATCGCCGCCATCTGCTTGCCCGTCGCGCTGTTGGTAACCAGCCCCGCCACGCCGCCCGCGCGTAGCGTACCCAATATGACCGCCATCTGTTCGACGCTGTTGAGGCCCGCAATCGCGGTGCGATCGCCTTTCGCAAATCCGTCCTGCTGCAACCGTGCCGCGATTCGGTCGGTCAATTGGTCCAGTTCGGACCAGCTCAGTCGCCGTTCGGGATCGGCAGCCGCTACGGCATCGGGACGTTCCGCGGCATGGGCACGGACAAGGTCGGGCAGGGTGGCGAAGTCGCCGTCAAGCATTTCGATACTGGTCATGGTTCAGGGTTAGCACAGCCGAAAGGCGGTGCAATGCCGGTGGGGCGGCGGGGCGACAAGACGTTGCGTCGACGACGGGGGATGCGGATGGCATCATCGGATTTGGCCGGGATAGGCGACAGGAAGTTACGGATCGCGCTCCATCATCCCCATGCGCATCGGGCTGCGGTGTTGCGCACGGCGGTCGAGGCGGCGGGGTTCGTCGTGCGGATACTGCCCCGTCATGTCGACGGCCTGCGTGCGTGGATCGACGCCTGCTTCGACCTGTTGCTGATCAATCCGTTTCTTGACTGGCAGGAGCCGTCCGAATTTGTCCGGCTCGCGCGCTCGATCGCGGGGCGGCGGCCGCTGCTCGTGGTGTCGGACCGCGACAGTCTTGACGATCGGATGACCGCGCTCGAAGCGGGCGCCGACGATGCCATCGATTGTACCGGCAATCTCCCCGAATTATTGGCGCGTATCGCCAGCTTGCTCCGCAGGCACCATATCGCCGCGGGTCAGCTTGGCGGGGGCGAACTTCGGATCGACCTGATCGACCGGCGCGTCGAGCGCGCCGGTCGGCTAATTCACTTGCCGCTGCGCGAATTCGACCTGCTCGCCAACCTCGCGCGCGTTCCGGGGCGCCCGCTGTCGCGCGACGTGCTACTCCGTGCGGTGTGGCGGCTCGACTTCGACCCCGGTACGAACCGCGTCGAGGTGCATATGTCGCGGCTGCGCGCCAAGGTCGATCGCGGCTTCGACTGGCCGATGCTGCACACGGTGAAAGGGCAGGGCTATGAGCTGCGCATGCGTCCCGATTAATCCTCCCTGTCGCGCAGCGATGGGGAGGTGGCAGCGCGAAGCGCTGACGGAGGGGCGGTAACGTCACGTCCCGGCCCCTCCGTCAGCCTCTTCGAGGCTGCCACCTCCCCATGCCTCCGGCACAGGGAGGATCGACGATTTGATCTCAGTACCGCACGGATATGCCGTTTCTTGATCGCCATCCTGTCATCAAACCCAGCTTGCTTGACCAAAAGTTTCAGGTTGCTACTCATCTCCGACATAAACAAAGCAACGATTCCCGGAGAAGATACCCGATGCACCCCTCAGTTCACGCCCGTGCCAACCCCGATAAAGCCGCGATCATCGTCGCCGAGACGGGCGATGAAATCAGCTATGGCGAACTCGACGCCGCCTCGAACCGCGCTGCGCAGCTTTTTCGTGCGCATGGGCTGGGGCATGAGGATGTCGTCGCCTTCATGCTCGACAACACCCCGCATTATTACGGGCTCACCTGGGGCGCGCAGCGCGCGGGGCTGCGCTATGTGTGCATCTCGTCGCGGCTGACGCAGGACGAAACCGATTATATCCTCGAAAATTCGGGGGCGCAGATCCTGGTTGTCTCGGCCAGTCTTGCGGACGCCGCGCAGCGGCTGACGACCGGCGTCAAGCGTTTCGCGATGGGCGGCGACATTGCGGGTTATGAAAGCTGGGAGGATGCCGTCGCTGCGATGCCCGCGACCCCCGTCGCCGACGAGCGCGCCGGGGTCGACATGCTCTATTCGTCGGGGACCACCGGTCGGCCCAAGGGGGTGCGCGTGCCGCTGCCCGAGGAGCCCGCGATCGACGCAATGAACAGCCTCGTTATGCTCGCCTCGGCGGTGTTCCAGATCAATGCCGACAGCATTTATCTGTCGCCTGCGCCGCTTTATCACGCCGCGCCGCTGCGCTGGTCGATGACGATCCACCGGCTGGGCGGCACCGTTGTGTTGATGAAGAAATTCGATCCTGAAGCGGCGCTGGCGCATATCGAAAAATATCGCGTGAACTCGAGCCAGTGGGTGCCGACGCATTTCGTGCGGATGCTCAAGCTGCCCGAGGACATTCGCACCCGCTACGACACTTCGTCGCTCAAAGTCGCGATCCACGCCGCTGCGCCATGCCCGGTGCCGGTCAAGCAGGCGATGATCGACTGGTGGGGGCCGGTGCTGTTCGAATATTATGCCGGGTCCGAGGGCAATGGCATGACCTTCATCTCCAGCGCCGACTGGTTGACGCACCGGGGCAGCGTCGGTCGCCCGATCCTGGGCACCGTGCATATCATGGGCGAGGATAACGAGACCGAGCTTGGACCCAACGAGGAAGGCACGGTGTTCTTCGAGAGCGAGAATGTCTTCGAATATCATGGCGACGACGAAAAAACCGCGTCGAGCCGCAATTCGAAGGGCTGGTCGACGCTCGGCGATGTCGGCAAGCTCGACGAGGAGGGCTTCCTCTACCTCACCGACCGCAAGAGCTTCATGATCATCTCGGGCGGGGTCAATATCTATCCGCAGGAAATCGAAAACCATCTCGTCACCCATCCCAAGGTCGCCGACGTTGCCGTCGTGGGCGGGCCGCATGAGGAAATGGGCGAAGAGGTGATCGCGGTCGTCCAGCCCGCCGACATGGCCGACGCGGGCGATGCGCTGCGCGACGAGCTGGTCGCCTATGCGCGCGAAAAATTGTCGGGGGTGAAGGTCCCGCGCCGCATCGACTTCCTCGAAGCCTTGCCGCGCCACGACACGGGCAAGCTCTACAAGCGGCTACTGCGCGACCAATATTGGGAAAAGGTGAAGGCGTGAGTAGCGTTGTAAAGCTAGGAAAACTTGAGCTGGTCGATCTCCGGACCGCCTGGCCCCATGAGGCATTGAATTTCACCAAATGGCTCGCCGAAAATGACAACCTTGCGATGTTGGGCGAAGCGCTCGGTTTGGAATTGACCTGTGAAGCCGTTGAGAAGGCTGTCGACAATTTTAGTGCGGATATCTTAGCCAAGGACGTCGTAACAGATCGATGGGTGCTTATCGAAAATCAGCTAGAGATGACCGACCATAGTCACCTTGGCCAAATTCTGACCTACGCTGCCGGATTGGATGCTGAAACGATCATTTGGATCGCGCGGGAGTTTCGAGAACCGCACCGTGCAGCGATCGATTACCTTAATCGAATAACGGCGCCTGAGTTTAACTTTTTCGGCGTCCAAATTGAGCTGCTGAGGATCGGGGATAGCGCGTTTGCGCCCCGCTTCAACATACTGGCGAAGCCTAACGACTGGTCAAAGAGCGTGTCTGCAAGAGCGGCAGGCAAAGCTGCGGTATCAGGCCTGCATCAAGAGTGGCAGGATTACTGGTCAGATTTCTTCTCCGTCGCTGAGGACCGAGGGCTGAAGCTGAAAAACCGAGTGCCCCCGAAAGAAGGGTGGTGTCGGATCGAACAGCTTTGCAGCGGCGCTCGCAATGCGGCTTCTTGGCTCCACTGGTCGGATAAAAGGCTACGCGTTTTGATCTGGTTGCAGGGCGAGGAACGACTGGATTTGTTCGACGAATTATATGCTGCGAAATCCCTCATCGAGTCGGCAATTGATACCCCTTTGAGTTGGGAGCGGTTCGAGCACAAAAAATCGAGTTTTATATCGCTAGATGGGCCGACGCCCGCGGCAGACGACAACTACGCCCTTGATTATCAGTGGTATATCGACTCAGTAACCCGACTGACGGCGGCGGTTAGGCCTTACATAGGCGCCAAACAATGACCGCGCGCGTCGAGTTTTTCTTCGATCTGTCGAGTCCGTGGACCTGCCTTGCATTCCACAATCTGCCGGGCGTGCTCGAACGCACCGGCGCCGCTGCGGTGTACCGGCCGATCCTCGTTGGCGGGGTATTCAATGCCGTGAACCCGGCCGTCTATGCGGCGCGCGAGCAGGCGGACAACCGGCGGCTCCAGCACAGCTGGAAAGTGCTGCAGGACTGGGCGCGCCTTGCCGGGGTGCCGATGAATTTCCCGTCGCAATGGCACCCGGCAAAAAGTATCGCCGCGATGCGGTTCTGCTGCGCGCTCGAAGACGATCAGGCGGCACTTGTCCGCTTCGCACACGGCGCTTTTGCGAGCTATTTCGACCGGCAGGAAAATCTCGACGACCCTGCGGTGCTGACGGCGGTCGCCGATGCCGAAGGCCTTGATGGCGCAGCGCTCGCGGCGACGGCGGGGAGCGATGCGGTCAAGGCGCGGCTGCGCGCCAACACCGATGAACTCATCGTGCGCGGCGGCTATGGCTCGCCGACGATCTTTGTCGACAAAAAGGATATGTATTTCGGCAACGACCAGCTTCCGCTGATTGAAGCCGCGCTGAAACGCTGAACAAGGACTCTCCCATGAAGGACCGGATTTCAATCACCATGCTGGAGGGCGGCATCGCCGACGTCCGGCTGATCCGCGCGGACAAGATGAACGCGCTCGACACCGCGATGTGGGAAGCGCTCTCCGAAGCGGTCGATCAGCTGAAGGCGACCACCGGACTTCGCGTTGTGGTCCTGTCGGGCGAGGGGCGTGCGTTTTGCGCCGGGCTCGACCTGTCGAGCCTTGGCGGCGATCGCGATCCCGGTGCGAGCAGCGCGGGCGGCGGACTCGCCGACCGGACCAAGGGGATCGCGAATAACGCGCAATATGCCGCGTGGGGCTGGCGCGAGCTGCCGGTGCCGGTGATCGCGGCGGTCCACGGCGTCGCGTTCGGCGCGGGGAGCCAGATCATGGCGGCGGCGGACATTCGCATCGTCCACCCCGATACGCGCATCGCGATCATGGAAATGCGCTGGGGCCTGGTTCCCGATGTCGCCGGTATGGCGCTGTGGCGCACGCAGGTCGCCGACGATGTGCTGCGCGAGATGATCTATACCAACCGCGAATTTACCGGGTCGGAGGCGAAGCTGCTCGGCTTTGCGACTCATGTGTCGGACGACCCGCTGGCGAAGGCGATGGAACTGGCCGCAGTCATTGCCGACAAGAACCCGCACGCGATCCGTGGCGCCAAGCGGCTCTGCAATATGCTGGGCGATGCGAGCGATGCCGAGATTTTGCAGGCCGAAAGCGACGAGCAGGTCAAGGTCATCCGCACCCCGAACCAGATCGAGGCGGTGATGGCGCATATGCAGAAGCGCAAGCCGAATTTTGTGGATTGAAAATCCTCCCTGTGCCGCAGGCATGGGGAGGGGGACCATCCGCAGGATGGTGGAGGGGCGGCAACGGCAGCGCCATCGCCCCTCCGTCAGCGCTGCGCCGAAGGCGCAGTTTATCCTGAGCGCCTGCAAGGCAGTCGAAGGGCGCTGCCACCTCCCCATCGCTTCGCGACAGGGAGGATAGTCAAAGCAAGCGCAAAAACCGCGCGGCATTGTCCCACGCGCGCTGGTTGCCCGCGCGGGCCTTCTGCGCTTCGCTGTCGGCGCCCCAGCGGCGTTCCTGATATAGTTCGTCAAGGCTGACCGCCTGCCACAAGGCATCGGCGTCGAAGGCGTTTTCGAGAAGTGCGAGCCCGGCGACGAGCGAGCCGCCGATCGTCACCAGCGGGGTCAGCGCGGTGATCCGCCACTGATCCTGCGCGAACACGACATCGCGTAGGGCTGCGACGGTCGCCGCGGGCTGGTCGATCGGCAGCACGCCTTGCGTCAGCGCAAATTCGACGCCGTAACGTCCCTCGGCCCAAGCCAGCAGCGGGTTCCACGCCGCCACCTGCTCCGCCTGCAACACCGCGTCGCGCGCGTCGCGATAGCAGAAAAGGTCGCTCTCCGCATAAGCCGCGACCGGCGCGGCAAAGGCTGCGACGTCGGGCGCCGCCAGGTCGATCGCGGCATTGGTCAGCCCGGTCATCGGCATTGCGCCGGGGTCGATCGTTTCGCCCACTGCGCGCCATTCGGCGGCAATCGCTTCGGCCAGCGCGGCGCTCGGCGCTGCCAGCGACGCGCGCTGCGGTGTGCGCACCGGGCGCCCGTCGAGCGCGATGCCCCAGCCGCCATCGTCATCGATGACGGCGACCTCTTTCCAGAAGCGCTTCACAGGTCTTTGGGAGAGCGCCAGCGGCGCGCGAGCAGCAGCGGCATCACCGCGACATCGAAGGCGCCGACCAGCACGATCGCGGCGCCGATCCAGCGGTCGGTCGGTTGGCCTGCGAGCGTGAAGCCGCCGCTGATCAGGATAAAGCCGATCGCGATGAAGGCGACGCCCATCAGGCGCATGATCGTCAGCGCAAAGAAACGCTTTTTGGCGAGTACATCGTCGGGTCGGGTCATGCGCTGTCCCTATCGCCGCCGAGGTGGCGCATCAACTGGGCAAGCGCGCCGTGGCCGGTCGCTTCGATCCCGACGGCCACCCGCTCGCGTTCGTCGGCGGACTTGTTTTGCGACAGTTTGATCGTCGGGCGCCAAGCGGTGATCCGCATTTCAAAGCCGACGATGGCGCCGGTCATCTTGCTGAACAGCGCCGGGTTCATCTTGCCGCGCGTCCATGGCGGGTTTGCCCCGACGCGCGCTTCATGGATCGCCGAGAGCGTGTCGAGCTGCGCGATGAGCGCGGCGTCGTCCAGCTTGCTGACGGTACCCTCCATTTCGACCGCGACATAATTCCACGTCGGCACCTGATCGGGCGTTTCGTACCAGCTGGCGCTGACATAGGCGTCGGGCCCCTGCACGACGGCGAGCGCCGTTGCGCCGTCGAGATGCCGCGTCAACGCATTGCCGCGCGCGAGGTGGAACTGCAGCGTCGCGGCATCGTCAGAGAGCACCACCGGCGCATGCGCGACGCGCGGCCCGTCGGGCGTGGCGGCGAAGATCGCGGCAAAGCCGATCTCGCGCACGAGCAGCTCTGCCAGATCGTCCTGCTTTGGCCGAAAGGCGCTGTTCGGATGCATCAGCGGGGCCGGGCGGGGCGCGGGGGCGGCTTTTTCGCGCCGGGCTTGCGGCTCGCGGGTTTGCCGGGCTTGGCCTTGGGCTTCGGGTTGCCGACACGATCGGTCGGCTTGCTCGTCGCAGTCCGCCCGCGGCGCTCGCCGCGCCGCGCCTTGCGGATCTGTTTGCTGTGCGCCTTGGCGGCGGCCTTTGCCGCGGCCTTGGGCGGCGGCCCTTTGGCGACATCGTCGGTCCCGATCTCGCCGAGCAGCGGATCGAAGCCGAGCGCGTCGAGGCTGGCGGCGAAATGATCGGGCACCTCGGCGCTCACGTCGATCGCGCCGCCGTCGGGATGGTCGATGCGCAGCCGACGACTATGCAGGTGCATCTTGCGGCTGATCGTCCCGGTGAGGAACGCCCCCTTGCCCCCATATTTGCCGTCGCCGACGATCGGGTGACCGATCGCCGCCATATGGACGCGCAGCTGGTGGGTGCGCCCGGTCAGCGGCTGGAGTTCGACCCACGCGGCGCTGTTGCCCGCGCGCTCGATCACGCGGTAGCGCGTCTTCGACGGGAGGCCGTCGTCGTGGACGTGCATTTTTTCGCCGCCCGACCCCGGCTGCTTGGCGAGCGGCAGATCGATTTCACCCTGCTGGATGTCGGGAACCCCGACGATGATCGCCCAATAGGTCTTGCGCGCGCTGCGGTTGGAAAAGCTTTTGGCGAAATAGGCCGCGGCGCGCGGCGTGCGCGCGATCAGCAGCGCGCCCGACGTATCCTTGTCGAGCCGGTGGACGAGCTTGGGGCGCGTCGGCCCGTCGAATTTCAGCGCGTCGAGCAGGCCGTCGACATGCTGCTCGGTCTTGGTGCCGCCCTGCGTCGCGAGGCCGGGCAATTTGTTGATCACAATCGCGCTTGCATCGCGGTGGATCATCATGCCGGTCGCCAGCTCGACGTCGGCGTCGGTCAGCGGGCGACCCTTGCGCGCCGGGCGCGCCGCGGTTTCGACCGGCGGCGTCGGCATGACCAGCTTTTGCCCCGTCGCGATGCGGTCCGACACATCGGCCTTCTTGCCGTCGAGGGTCAGCTGGCCCGAGCGCGCCCAGCGCGCGAGCAGCGCGTGCGGCGTGCCTTCGCGGTGGCGTTTGAACCAGCGGTCGAGGCGGATGCCGTCGTCCTCCTCGGCGATCGTGGCGCTATCGAGCGGCGGCTTGGTGTCGGTCATGCCGGGACCTGCCGCATGATGAAGAGGCCGAGCCCGCAGGCGGCGATCGCGCCGATGACCGACGCAATGACATAGGCGGCCGCCTGGGCGTTTTGGCCGCGTTCGAAAAGCATCCAGAATTCCATGCTGAAAGAGGAAAAGGTGGTGAAGCCGCCGAGAATCCCGACGCCGACAAACAGCCGCACCGTGTCGCTGCTGCCGTCGCCGCGTGCGATCGCGCCGATCAGCAGGCCCATCAGCAGGCTGCCAACGATATTGATCGCCAGCGTCCACCAGGGGAAGCCGGGACCGAGCCGCGCGAGCATCGCCTGCCCCACCAGATGGCGGGCACCGGCGCCGATCGCGCCGCCGATCATGACGGGAAACAGGCTGTTCATGCTGCTCGCCCTAGCCGGAAACGGCGGCGAGGCATAGCGGGTGCGTTGCGGTTAGGCGTCGGGGTCCGTCAGCAAAGTTGCAGGGCGTTCGTGCGCGGCGCGCCACGCGGCGGGGCGCACAAAATCGCCCTGCCAAATGCCGCGGCGCTGCGCCTCTGCTTCGGCTTCCTCGGGCAGATAATCGTCGCTGGTCGCCACTGCCCAGCCCAGCCGCACCATCTCGGCCCCGAGGTCGATCCCGTCGGGGAAGGGCCGGGTGCGGCATGTGGCGAGGGTGCGGTTGTAGCGGTCCTTCGCGGCGACCTCGCAATGCAGCGGACTGCGGCCCGCCAATCTTTCAAGCGCGGTTCGCGCATCCCGCCCGCACGGCCAGCGGCTCGCGTTGCGGCGCGCGCAATCCTGCCGATATTCGGCGGCATCGATCCCGGTCAGGCGGATCGTTACCGGCCCGTCGCCCTGCCGCACGGTCAGGCTGTCGCCGTCGATGACATGGACGAGCGGCACCACATGCACCGGCGATGGCAGCCAGGTCCACGCGATCATCGCCATTGCCGCGATCAGCAGCAGCGCCAGCAGCGAACGAAGGCGCCGCCGCCAGTGTAGCCGGGTAGGGAGAAAGCGGCGACGGAGCATTGCACGCGCCTGACCGCGTGGTCACCGCTTGGCAAGGGTGAAATATCGGTTGACGATGAGAACAAACAGTGTCCAAAATGGATCAACTTCCCGGCGCTTGATGCCCGCCGAGTCGCGAAGTGGCGATCGAACGGGTCCATATCGGCGGCAAAGAGGAACGAACAAAAGGTGAATGACGCCGAAATGACGACATAGTTACGCCAAGGTGGAGCGATGAAAATGGGGACTATGAGCATGATCGACCATGAAGCACCGCAGCGATCGGGGCTGTCGACGGTTCCGTTCGGCGGTATCGACACGGCCACCGCCTGGCCGCCGCCGCAAATTGGCGGGCGAATGCGCAGCGGCGCGGCGTCACCCTTGTTGTTCGTCGGCCCGCCTTCGGCATTGCCCGCGATGGCGGAGCTCGGCGACATACGGCTTGCCAATATGCTGCCCGCGGCGCGCGCGGCAGGCTATATCCGGCACAGCGGGCTGCTCGACATCATATGGCTCGCGGCGGCGGATACGGTGGACGGTGCGACGCTCGCGGACATTTGCGCGGCGGCGGGCGAGCAGGAATGCCGCCTGATTTGCGAAACGTCGCTCACCGCGCTTGACCGCGTCGTGGCGGCCATTCCGGCGGCGCTCAATGCCCAGTTCCTGGTCGATGCCGACCCGATGGACAAGCTGGTCGCGCTGGCAGCGGCGCGGCGGACCCGGCACGGGGTGTTGCACGACATTGCTCGCGACGATGCCATGGAGCGGATCGACCGGTTGCAGGACGAGGTGGCGCGCATCTCGCGATTGCTCGGCGATCTGGCGGGGCAACGCGGCGGCCTGTCCGGTGCGCCGACGGGGTTTGTCCCGCGCGGCGAAGATATGGACGACTATCCGGGGCAACTGCGTTCGCCCTCGCGCGATTTTGCCGCGATGCCGCGCAGCTTTGTTCCCGAAGAACGGATGCTCGACCGGCAACGCGCCAAGGGGGTGCGACGGATGCTGCGCCAGCGGCGGATGCGCGAACAATATTTTCCCGCCGACCTGTTCGCCGATCCGGCGTGGGACATGTTGCTCGACCTCTATGCCGCGCGGCTGGAGCGCCAGCCGGTGTCGGTGTCGAGCCTCTGCATCGCCGCTGCGGTTCCGGCAACGACGGCGCTGCGCTGGATCAAGACGATGACCGACGCCGGGCTGTTCGTGCGCGATGCTGATCCGCACGACGGGCGCCGCATCTTCATCGCGCTGGCCGAAGGGGCGGACGACGCGCTCGCGCGCTATTTCGAGGCGCTGGAGGAATAAGGGCGCACGCGCTTGCCACCGCGCGCCGCTTGTGGCAGGGGCGCGCTTCCCGGCACATGGCGACATTCCCGGGGGCGCTTAGCTCAGTTGGTAGAGCATCTCGTTTACACCGAGAGGGTCGGCGGTTCGAGCCCGTCAGCGCCCACCAGCCGGTCCCTATTTGACTGCGATCGTTGAAACCGGGATCCCCCGGCCCGCTCCGCGGCCTTGCGAAGCCGCTTGTGAAAGCCATCGGTCAATGGTTAGGGGGTGCGCATGCGTGCGTGCACCGATCCTTCGCTATCCATCGCCTTGCGGAACTGCGGATGAGCAGGGACAAGCCCGGCGACGGCGCGCGGCCGACCATGGCGGATGTCGCGCGCGAGCTGGGGGTTGCGAAGATCACCGTTTCGCGGGCGCTGTCGAACCATTCGACGGTGAAAGAGAGTACGCGCGCCTTGATCCGCGAGACCGCCGAGCGGATGGGGTACCGGCTCAACGTGTCGGCGCGCAATTTGCGGCAACAGCGCACGCGGACAATCGCGGTGGTCATCGAGATGACACCGTCGCACGAACGGTTGATGAGCGAGCCTTATCCGCTGCTGTTGCTGGGCGGCATCCTGCAACAGCTGACCGCTGCGGGGCAGAATATGGTGCTGACGACGATCGACCTGTTTTCTGAGGCGCCGCCGTCGGCCGACGGGGTGATCCTACTGGGGCAGGGGGTGCATGACGACGCGGCGGCGGTGATCGCGGCGACGGGTCTGCCCTATGTGGTCTGGGGCGCCGCGCATGGCCCGCCCGAACGTGTCGTCGTTGGCAGCGACAATCGCGAAGGCGGGCGGCTGGCGGCCGAATATCTGGTCGGGCGCGGACGGCGGCGGCTGTTGTTCCTGGGTGACGCTGAGCATGGCGAGGCGGAGGACCGACTGAACGGCTTTCGCGACGGGCTCGCCGGAACCGATGCCGCGATCGTCGCCAATATTCCCTGCGCCTTTACGGTCGCGGCGGGGCGCGAGGCGGTGGCGCCGTTGCTGGACGGCGCGGCGCCAGGCTTCGACGGCATTTTTGCGAGCAGCGACGCGATTGCGATGGGGGCGATCGAGGCGCTGCGGGCGCGGGGGCATGATGTTCCCGGCGCGGTGTCGGTCGTCGGGTTCGATGATTCGCCGGGGGCCGGGCTATTCTCGCCCCCGCTGACCAGCATCCGCCAGGATTGGGGCGTGGGGGGCGAGTTGCTGGCCGAGAAAGTGCTCGACCTGGTGGCCGGGAAAGCCGTGGATTCGCGGGCGATGCCGGTCGAATTGATCGTCCGCGAGAGTTAGTCGGAAGGTTGCGAAAGTGCCGCACAGCGTGACCTGAAACACAAAATGGTATCGATACCTTGACATCGATACCATTTTGCGGGACACCGCATTCCAGAGCAGGGGCCGAGCAGCCCGTGCCGGGATGAGGATGCGGTGGCGATTTCCGAACAGACTCTGGGCTCGATGCCGTCGGTGCAGCACAATGCTGCGGCCATGCAGCTTGTCCGCCGCGGCGCCGAGGCGACCGGGGCGCAGGCGGCGGCGCTGTTTGCGCTGGCGAACGGGCTGGTCGGCGTCGAAGGGGTGGTCGACGAGCTGGCGATGGCGCCCGCGGCCTATCTGCCCGACGCCTATGTCCGCCGCCCGATCGAATATCATGAGAGCTTCCCGGGCTATGCGAGCGCGACCGATACGCGGATTGCGTGCCCCAGCCCGGTGCTGCTGCGGCTGGCGATCGACGGCGCACCGGTCGATTTTGCCGCCGCCGAAGTTGCCGACACCGAAACCACGCTCGATCTTGCCACCGGTGCGCTGCGCCGCGTGACGCGCTGGCGGCTGGCCGATGGGCGCCAGATCGAGATTGCCGCCGCGCGGATCGTGCCGCTGGCGGGCGCGGCGTGCGTCGCGTCGCGCCTCTCCATCCGCCCGCTCGACTTCGGCGCCACTATCGCCGCGACGTTGGCCTATGGCGCCGACTGCGCCGCGCCGACCGGCGCCGAAGCCGATGATCCGCGCATTTCGGCGCGGCTGCGCCCGGCGTGGGCGATGCTTTCCCCCCTGCCGGGCGACCCGTCATCGGTCACCCGGTTCGCGCAGGACGCCGTCGAGCTTGCCTATGCGCAGCATGTCACTTGCCCCGCCGCGCCGGTCGCCGCGGTGATGGGCGGGCATGTCGTGCAGGGCGAGCTGGTCGCCGGCGGCGTCCTGACGATCGACCGGGTGGTCGTGCTGGCTGCCGCGCGCGGCCATCCGGTCGATCTGGCCGTGCTGGACGATGCACCGACCGATTTCGATGCGATTGCCGAGGCGCAGCGCGCGGCGGTGGCGCAGCTGTGGGACAATGCGGACCTCGCGATCGACGGTGACGACCACCTCGCCGCGGCGCTGCGCTTCAACCTGTTCCAGCTCCACCAGTCAGCGAGCCGCGATCCCAGGCACAGCATCGGTGCCAAGGGGCTGACCGGCGAGGGATATGAGGGTCATTATTTCTGGGACGCCGAAACCTTCATGCTGCCGGTGCTGGCGTTGCAGGCGCCCGCGAAGGCACGCACCCTGCTCGCCTATCGGATCGGCAAGCTCGACCGCGCGCGGGCGCATGCCAAGGCGCTCGGCCACACCTGCGGGGCGCTCTATCCGTGGCGGACGATCGGCGGCGACGAATGTTCGTCGCACTATCCGACGGGGTCGGCGCAATATCATATCAATGGCGACATCGCCTATGCGCTGGCGCTGTATGTCGCGGCGACCGGCGATGATGATTTCCGTAGCCAGGCGGCGCCGATGCTGTTCGACACCGCGCGCATCTGGATGGAGATCGGGGCGTTCGATCCGCGGCGCGGCGGTGCCTTTTGCATCCATGGCGTGACCGGACCCGACGAATATTCGGCGCTGGTCGACAATGATTATTACACCAACGCGATCGCGCGCCGCCATCTGGCCTATGCCGCCGACACCGCGGACTGGCTGCGCGCCGGCGGGAGCGGCCAGCCGGGTGTGGTGGATGTGAGCGATGCCGAAGTGGCCGAATGGCGCCGCGCGGCGGCGGCGATGTGGCTGCCGGTCGATGCCGAGCTCGGCATCAATCCGCAGGACGATGCGTTTCTGGGCCGCCCCAAACTGCCGGGATGGGCCGCGGGTGATGGCCATGGGCCGCTGTTGATGCGCTATCACCCGATGATCCTGTTCCGCCACCAGGTCGCGAAGCAGGGCAATGTCGTGCAGGCGATGGCGATGGACCTGACCGTCATGCCGCTGGCGCGGCAGCGGCGCAATTTCGATTTTTATGCCGCGGTCACCACGCATGATTCGACGCTGTCGTCGGTGTCGTTCGCGATTGCCGCGGCGCGACTGGGCGACGAAGCGGCGGCGCTCGACTTCCTCAGCGAATGCGCCTTTGTCGATCTGGAGGATCGCCACGGCAACACGTCGCACGGGCTGCATATGGCGGCGCTGGCGGGGAGCTGGCTGGTGCTGGCGCAGGGGTGGGGCGGGCTGCGCCTCGACGGTGCGGTGCCGTCGTTCCGCCCGCAGCGGCCCACGGCATGGACCGGCTATCGCTTTCGCCTGCAATGGCGCGGCAGCACGATCGAGCTGGCGGTCGATGCCGCGGGCTCTACCTATCGCCTGCTGGCGGGGGCGCCGGTCGATATTCTGGACCATGGCCGCCCGCTGTCGGTCGGCAGCGACCCGGTGACGATGACGCGCCCGACGCTGAAGGGCGTGATCTTTGACCTCGACGGGGTGCTGACCGACACCGCGGAGGATCATTATCAGGCGTGGCAGGCGCTCGCCGACGCGCACGGGCTGACGTTCGACCGCGAAGCCAACCATGCGCTGAAGGGCGTCGATCGCGCCGGATCGCTGCGGCTGATCCTCGACCAGTCGGGCAAGGCGGTTGCGCAGCCGAAGTTCGAGGCGATGCTCGCCGAGAAAAACGCCAGCTATGTCGCGCGGCTCAGGGGCTATTCGCCCGCCAACCTGTTCGCCGGGGTGACCGAGCTGTTCGACGCGCTGCGCGCGGCGGGGCTGAAGATCGGGCTGGCGTCGGCGAGCCGCAACGCGGGCGACGTCGTGCGCCTGCTCGGCATCGCCGACGACTTCGATTTCATTGCCGACGCGGGGGCGGTGGCGAACGCCAAGCCCGCGCCCGACATCTTCCTGGCCTGTGCCGCGGGCATGGGTCTGTCCCCCCGGGACTGCGTGGGCGTCGAGGACGCCCGCGCCGGAATTTCGGCCATCCATGCGGCGGGCATGGTGGCCATTGGCATCGGGTCAGAAGAGGCGCTGCCCGATGCCGACATCAACGTCCCCGCCATCGGCGATCTTTCGCTCGGTCAGATCCTGTCGGCAGAACAGGCAGCGGCGGAGCGAAAAAACCGATCAATCAGAACAGGTAAAGTGGAGGATATGCCATGTTGAAGAAAAGCTATCTGCTGTCGTCGATCGCGCTCGCCGCGCTGCCGACCGCAGCGTTCGCGCAGGAAACGCCTCAGGTTGACGATGCGGCGGCGGCGAATGAGGAAATCATCGTCACCGGCACCGCGGGTGGCGGGGTCAATCGCCAGGACGCGGCGTTCGCGATCACCAGCATCAATTCCGACGCGATCGAGCGCGCGGCGCCGAACAGCACCGCCGACCTGTTCAAGGTCATCCCCGGCGTGTCGGCGGAAAGCTCGGGCGGCCAGAATGGCGCCAACATCTTTGTGCGCGGCTATCCGTCGGGCGGCGACGCCGAATTCGTCACGCTGACCGTGCAGGGAGTACCCTTTTTCTCGCCGCCGACTTTGTCGTTCCTCGAGAACACCCAGCTGATCCGTATCGACGAGACGATCGAGCGGGTCGAGGCGGTGCGCGGCGGCACCGGCGCGCTGTTCGGCAACGGCCAGCCGGGCCTGACCGTCAACTTCGTCCAGAAGGAAGGCGGGCGCGATTTCGAAGGACTGGTGAAGGCCAGCGTCACCGATTATGGCGACCTGCGCGGCGACCTGCTGCTGTCGGGGCCGCTGGGCGAGAACACCAGCTTCATGGTCGGCGGCTATTATGCCAGCGGCAACGGCATCCGCGACCCGCGCTTCACCGCCGAAAAGGGCGGCCAGATCACCGGCAATATCCGCCACGACCTGGACAAGGGTTCGATCCTTGTCTTTGCCCGGTACCTCAACGATCGCGGCCAGTGGCTGCTGCCGATCCCGGTGATCCGCGACGGCGACAAGGTGCGCCAGTTCGGCAATATCGACCTGGGGTCGGGGGCGCTGGCCGGTCCCGAAACGCGGCTGAGCACGCTGCCCGACGGCACCCGCGCCAATCTGGCCGACGGCCGCGGCGCCAAGCTGGTCAACCTTGGCACCAATTTCGACTATGAGGTCGGCGACGGGGTGCAGCTGCGCTACCGTGCGAGCTACCTGAAGGGCGACGCCGACACGACGGGACTCGTCCCCGCGAGCACCGCGACGACCGCCAATGCCTATGCCGCCTCGCTCGGCAGCACGGTGGGCAGCCTGACCTATGTCGACGGCGGGCAGGCGGTGGCGGGGACGCAGCAGGTGATCCGCGCCGGGACGTGGATCGTCCGCAAGCAGATCGAAAATTTCGCCAACGACCTGGCGGTCGAATGGGAAAGCGGCAGCAACAAGCTGACCGTCGGTGCCTATTTCGCCGATTTTTCGTCGAACGATCAGTGGAACCTGGGCAATGTCCATCTGCTGACCGCCGAGAATAATGCGCGGCTGCTCAATTTGACGCTGGCGAACGGCCAGGTCGCGACCGACCGCGGCTTTACCCAGGGTTCGTTCTTCAACGTCAACGCCGCCTATGACGGCCGCGAATATGCCTTTTACGCGACCGACGAATTTCAGATCACGCCCGAATTGCGCTTCGACGCTGGGGTGCGGTACCAGAATTACAAGGCGAGCGGGACGCTGGAGAATAATGATTTCGGGGTCGACACCGACGGCAATCCGAACACGCTCTATAACAACGGCACCGCGGTGCTGAACGGCACCTTCCGCACCATTGCGTATAAAAAGGGCGCCTGGTCGTGGACCGCGGGGCTGAACTACGACTTCTCGTCGTCGGTCGGCGCCTATGTCCGATACAACCGCGGCAACACCAATCCCTTTTTCGACAATTTGCGCGACGGGATTTTCGTGTCGCCGCGGGTCGACAATTTCGAGGGTGGGCTCAAGGTCCGCACCGATCCGGTCTCGCTCTATGCCACCTTGTTCCACACCAAATTCACCGGGCTGGTGACGACAGTGATCCAGAATGGCGCGCCGGTCGCCGACATCGGCGGCGCGCGCAGCACCGGGATCGAGCTGGAAGGGCAATTGCGCCCGGTCGACAATTTCAGCATCGCCTTTTCGGGCACCTGGCTGAACGCCAAATATCGCGATTTCTTTGCGGGTGGCGGGACGATCGACCTCAGCGGCAATCGGGTGCAGCGCCAGCCGAAATGGCAATGGCGGGTGACCCCGTCCTATGACATCGAATTCGGCGGCGGCAGCAAGGTCTCGCTCTATTCGACCTTCAGCTATGTCGGCGACCGTTTCTCCGACACCGCGAACACCCAGTCGTTGCCGCACTATTTCAAGATCGATGCCGGGGTGCGGTTCGATGTGAACGACGCGCTGGAATTTGCGGTGACCGCCGACAATCTGACCGACAAGGCCGGCCTGACCGAGGGTGATCCGCGCACGCTGGGGCAGACCGGCGGGCAGGTGGTCAATGCGCGCCCGATCCTGGGCCGGTCGTTCCGCTTCAGCGCGGCGTACCGGTTCTGAGTTCATCCCTCCCTGGGTGGCCGCGGCCTCTTCGCGGCCACCCCTTCTTTTTGGGTGGAGGGACGATCTCAATTCGCATCGTCATTGCGAGGAGCGCAGCGACGCGGCAATCCAGAGCCTGCGTAAGCCGCCCTGGATTGCTTCCCCCGGCCTTCGCCGGGGTCGCAATGACGAGTGTAAAACCCGATCTTGTTAGCTGCTAAGGACGCATCATGGCCCGCACCCGACTGATCGCCGCGCTGATCCTGACCTATGTCGCCTTTGCGATGCTGCTCAACAGCGTCGGGACGGTGATCCTGCAGTCGATTTCGAGCTTTGGCGTGACCAAGCCCGAAGCGAGCACGCTGGAGGGGTTCAAGGACATCACGATCGCGGTCGTATCGTTCGCGACCGCCAGTTACCTGCCGCGCTTCGGGCTGCGCAACGCGCTGATCGCATCGCTGGTGCTGGCGATCGCCGCGTGCATCGTCATGCCCTTGCTCGGCAGTTTCGGGGCGGCGCAGCTGCATTTCGCGCTGGTCGGCGCGGCGTTCGCGGTAGCGAAAGTGGTCGTCTATTCGATGATCGGGCTGGTGACCGCCGACGCGCGGCAGCATGCCAGCCTGACCAGCCTGATCGAGGGCATGTTCATGGTCGGGGTGCTGTCGTCCTATTGGGTGTTCAGCGCCTTTATTGACCCCGCCGGGCTGCGCTGGCTGAACGCTTACTGGGTGCTGGCGGGGGTGACCGCGCTGGCGCTCGCGATCTTGCTCTCGGCGCCGGTCGAGGAGCGGGGCGCGCCCAGTGCCGACGATCCGGAGCCGGCCGAGCGCGCGCCGATGCTGGCGATGCTGCGCCTTGCCGCGCTGCCGCTGGTGCTGATCTTTGTCGTCTGCGCCTTTGTCTTTGTCCTGATCGAACAGGGGATCGGCACCTGGCTGCCGACCTTCAACAACGAGGTGTTGCACCTGCCGGCGCAGATGAGCGTGCAGGCGGCCAGCCTGTTCGCGGCGTGTATCGCGCTGGGGCGGTTCGGCGCGGGGGCGGTGATGGCGCGCTTTGACTGGTATCCGGTGCTCAACATCTGCCTGGCGCTGCTTGCGGCGCTGATCATCTTGGTCCTGCCGCTCGCCGACGGATTGCGGCCGAGACCGATTGCCGGCTGGGGCGACGCGCCGGTCGCCGCTTTCCTGTTCCCGCTGATCGGCTTCGCGCTCGCGCCGATCTATCCGACGATCATTTCGGTGATGCTGAGCGCGATGCCGGGGCGCAGCCACCCGCCGCTGATGGGGCTGGTCGTCGTTTTTTCGGCGCTGGGCGGGACGACGGGGTCGGTCATCACCGGCGCGCTGTTCGCGCATCTCGACGGGCGCACCGCCTTTACGCTGATGCTGGTCCCGACCGCGGTGCTGGCGGGCGGGCTATACTTGCTTCGCCGCCGGATCCGGGCAATAGGGCCCTGATCGCGGCGCAACGGGAGCGAACAGGATGAGCGAGGCGGTCGTTGCCGTCGATATCGGCGGCACCCATGCGCGCTTTGCGATCGCCGAAGTGGCAGGCGGGCGCGTTGTTGGGCTGGGCGAAGCGATGACGCTGCAAACCGCGCAGCACGCCAGTTTCCAGTCGGCGTGGGAGGCCTTTGCGCGCGGCGTCGGCGGGGTACCGCGCAGCGCCGCGATCGCGGTCGCGGGACCGGTGCGCGGCGAGGTGATCCGCTTCACCAACAATCCGTGGCTCATCCGCCCGGCGTTGATCGGCGAAAAGCTGAACGTCGATCGCCATGTGCTGGTCAATGATTTCGAGGCGGTCGGGCATGCGGTCGCGCAGGCCGACGAGGGCTATTTCGAGCGGCTGTGCGGCCCCGACGTGCCGCTTCCCGCAAGCGGCACGATCAGCGTCATCGGCCCCGGCACCGGGCTGGGCGTCGCGCATGTGTGGCGCGGCGGCGGCGATTACCGGGTGCAGGCGACCGAGGGCGGCCATATCGACTTTGCGCCGCTCGACCGGATCGAGGACGCGATCCTGGCGCGGCTGCGCGACCGGTACCGGCGCGTGTCGATCGAACGCATCGTGGCGGGGCCGGGCATCGTCGACATTTATGAAACGCTGGCGGGGCTGGAGGGCCGAGCGGTCGCGTCGCTCGACGACCGGACGATCTGGGCACTGGCGATGCGCGGCGACGACAGCCTTGCGGCTGCCGCTGCTGACCGTTTCTGCCTGTCGCTGGGCAGCGTCGCGGGCGATCTGGCGCTGGCGCAGGGGGCAAGCGGGGTGGTCATCGCGGGCGGGCTGGGGCTGCGCATCCGCGACAGCCTCGTCCGCTCCGGCTTTCCCGAACGCTTTGTCGCAAAGGGGCGGTTCGAAAATCTGATGGCGGCGATGCCGGTGAAGCTGATCACTCATCCGCAACCCGGCCTGTTCGGCGCCGCCGCGGCATTTGCACGGCGATATGCCTAGGCGCTGGTGGAGCCGCGCCGAGCCGCGATAGTGCAATTCATGGGTTCTGACCCTAAGGCGTTCTTCTGTTCGGAAGGATTCCTCGTCATGAAACGCCTGCTCGCTGCCCTCGCCTTTGTCCTCTTGGCCGCGTCGCCCCCGGTATCGGCAGCGCCGCAGCACGCCGACGTCATTATCCGCCAAGTGACGATCGTCGATGTCGAGGGTGCCAGGACGGTGCCGGGGCAGGCGGTGGTGCTGCGCGGCGACGATATTGTCGCGGTTGGCGCGGACGCGGCGATTGCGCGCCAATGGCGGGCGAAGCGGCGGGTCGCGGGCGAGGGCAAGTTCCTGATCCCCGGCCTGTGGGACATGCATGTCCATTTCGGCGGCGGCCCGGAGTTGATCGACGAGAATAGGGCGCTGCTGCCGCTGTATGTCGCCAACGGGATCACGACGATCCGCGACGCGTCGGGCGACCTGCCCGATCAGGTGCTTGGCTGGCGCGGCGAAATTGCGGACGGCCGCCTGTTCGGCCCGCGCCTGCTGACCTCGGGCGCCAAGATCGAGGGGATCAAGCCCTTGTGGAAAGGGACGATCGAGGTCGGCAGCACCGCCGATGTCGATGCGGCGCTTGTCCGGCTGAAGGACCGCGACAAGGTCGATTTCGTCAAGATCACCGACAGCACGTTGAAGCCCGAATTGTTCCTCTATGCGCTGACCCGCGCGAAGGCGCTGGGGCTGCGCACCTCGGGTCATATCCCGATGGCGCTGACGGTGCAGCAGGCGGTCGATGCCGGGATCAGTTCGATCGAGCATCTCGACTACGCCTATAATGCCGGGGCGAAGGACGAGGCGGCGATTGCCGCCGATTTCGCCGCAGGCCGGATCGACCGCGCCGAGGCGAATCGCCGCCTGGACGCGGGGTTCGACCGCGCGACCGCGATGGCCGCCTATCGCCGTTTCGCCGCCCAGGGCGTATCGGTCACCCCGACGCTGAACGGCAGCCGGATCATCGCCTATCTCGATCGCGACGATCATAAGAAGGACGCGGGGCTGGCCTATATCGGACCGAAGCTGCGCAAGACCTATGATTGGCGGGTCGAGCGCGCGGCCAAGGCCGACGCGGCCGCGATCGCGGCGCGGCACGAGCAGATCGAGGCTGTCGCGACGATCCTTCCGATGCTGGCCGAGGCAGGGGTGCCGATCATCGCGGGGACCGACGCGGGGTTCCTCAACAGCTTCAACTATCCCGGTTTCGGCCTGCACGACGAGATCGGGCTTTTCGTCGAAAAGGGGCTGACCGCGGCGCAGGCGCTCGCGTCGGCGACGCGCGCAGGGCCGGCGTGGTTCGGCTGGCTGGATCGTTATGGGGCGATCAAGCCAGGCATGGCGGCCGATCTGGTGCTGCTGACGCGCAACCCGCTGGACGATATTGCCGCGACGCGGGCGATCGACAGCGTGATCCTGCGCGGGGCGGTGCATGATCGCGCGGCGCTCGATGCGATGCTGGCCGATACGAAAGCGAAGGTCGCGGCGTGGGATGCGGCGGTGGAGCCTTAGCGTACCGTCTTAGGCTGGGCCGTAGTCCTGAGCTTGTCGAAGGGCGCCTATCGTCCGGGAAGTGCCCTTCGACAGGCTCAGGGCTACGATGTTGGGCCGTTAGTGGGTAACAGCAGCCGCTGCCCTGCGCGCGCGCCACACGCTCCACAGGGTGAAGACGCCCATCAACGCCCAGACGACATTCAGCCCCGCCGAGGGTAGCGCGCCATTATAGCCCGAATTGAGCACGAACCCGCTCGCCCCGATGACGTTCATCCATTGATAGAGATAGCCGCGCGGTTCGATCTTGCCGAGCGAGAGCAGGACGTAACTCGCGAGGATCAGCGCGGCGGCGAGCCAGCCGATAACCTCGATCGCGATCTGTAAAACGCTCATAGGCTGTCCCTTTGGGCGGCCTGCACCCCGCGGGGGGACAGGCGATTCAGCGCATCGTCCGCTCGAGCGCCTCGATCGCGTCCTTGGCTTCGGCAAGGCCGAGGCCGGTGCGTTCGCGGACCAGCTTGATCGCCTCGATCTTGCGGTCCGCGCGGATCAGGGTGCGGATTTCCTCATTGTCGATCCGCTCGTCGCCGACGCGCACCATCGGTCGCGGCGGCGCGGAAAGGTCGCGGCCTGCCCGCTGCCCGCGCAGATAGCGGGCGAGGAGCAGGCCGAGCGCCAGGCCGAGGATCAGGAACAGCAGTTTGCCCATGGCCCGATCCCCGCCCGTTCGCGCTTACGCCGCCAGCTTGCGCAGGACGTAGTGCAGGATGCCGCCGTTCATATAATATTCGACCTCGTTCGCGGTATCGATGCGGCAGAGCGTGTCGAAGGCGAAGGTCGAGCCGTCGGGGCGGGTGACGTTGACCGTCACCGTCTGGCGCGGCTTGAGGTCCGCGACGCCGGTGATGGTGAAGGTGTCGTCACCGGTCAGCCCCAGCGTCTCGCGGCTCTGGCCTTCGAGGAACTGCAGCGGCAGCACGCCCATGCCGACGAGGTTCGAGCGGTGGATGCGCTCGAAGCTTTCGACGATCACCGCGCGGACGCCGAGCAGGTTGGTGCCCTTCGCCGCCCAGTCGCGCGACGAACCGGTGCCATATTCCTTGCCCGCGATGACGACGAGCGGGGTGCCGTCGGCCTTGTGGCGCATCGCGGCGTCGTAGATCGGCATGACCTCGGCGCCGTAGCGCGACATGCCGCCCTCGATGCCGGGGACCATTTCATTCTTGATGCGGATGTTGGCGAAGGTGCCGCGCATCATGACGTCGTGGTGGCCGCGGCGGGCGCCGTAGCTGTTGAAGTCGGCCTTGCTGACCTGATGTTCCATCAGCCATTTTCCGGCCGGCGAGTCCGCCTTGATGCTGCCGGCGGGGCTGATGTGGTCGGTCGTGATGCTGTCGCCGAGGATCGCAAGCGGCTTGGCGTTCATGATGTCGCTGACCGGTGCCGGGGTCATCGTCATGCCCTCGAAATAGGGCGGGTTCGCCACGTAAGTTGAGCCCGCGCGCCACTGATAGGTGTCCGAACCCTCGACATTGATCTTCTGCCAATGCTCGTCGCCCTTATAGACATTGGCGTAGCGCGCCTCGAACATGCCGCGATCAAGCGCGCCGGCCATCGTGTCGGCGACCTCCTGGTTGGTCGGCCAGATGTCTTTCAGATACACGTCGCTGCCGTCCTCGGCCTGACCGATCGGCGTGGTGGTGAAATCCTCGATCACCGTGCCTTTCAGCGCATAGGCGACGACCAGCGGCGGCGAGGCGAGGAAGTTCGCGCGCACGTCGGGCGACACGCGGCCTTCGAAGTTGCGGTTGCCCGAGATCACCGCTGCGGCGACGAGGCCGTTTTCGTTGATCGCCTTGCTGATCGGCTCGGCGAGCGGCCCGGAATTGCCGATACAGGTCGTGCAGCCATAGCCGACGAGGTTGAAGCCAACATTGTCGAGATGCTTTTGCAGCCCGGCCTTTTCCAGATAGTCGGTGACCACCTGCGATCCCGGCGCAAGGCTGGTCTTGACCCACGGCTTGGGCTTCAGGCCGTAGGCGTCGGCCTTTTTCGCGACCAGACCCGCGGCGACGAGCACGCCGGGGTTCGACGTGTTGGTGCAGCTGGTGATCGCGGCGATGGTGACGTCGCCGTCGCCGATGTCGAAATCCTTGCCCTCGACCGGTACGCGCGCTTGCGCCTTTTTATAGGTGTTCGCCATGTCGGCGTTGAACACATCGTCGACGTCGGGAAGCGAGACGCGGTCCTGCGGGCGCTTCGGCCCCGCGAGCGAGGCGACGACGGTCGACAGGTCGAGTTCGAGCGTGTCGGTGAAGATCGGGTCGGCGGCGCCCTCGACGATCCACAGCCCCTGCGCCTTGGCATAGGCCTCGACCAGCGCGATATTCTCTTCGCTGCGCCCGGTCAGGCGCATGTAATCGAGCGTCTTGTCATCGACGCCAAAGAAGCCGCAGGTCGCGCCATATTCGGGCGCCATATTGGCGAGCGTCGCGCGGTCGGCGAGGCTGAGTGTCGCAAGGCCGGGGCCGAAATATTCGACAAAGCGGCCAACGACGCCGCGCTCGCGCAGCATCTGGGTGCAGGTGAGCACGAGGTCGGTCGCGGTGACGCCCTCGTTGAGCTTGCCGGTGAATTTGAAGCCGACGACTTCGGGGATGAGCATCGACACGGGCTGGCCGAGCATCGCGGCCTCGGCCTCGATCCCGCCGACGCCCCAGCCGAGCACGCCGAGACCGTTGATCATCGTTGTGTGGCTGTCGGTGCCGACGCAGGTGTCGGGATAAGCGACCGTCGCGCCCGATGCATCCTCGCTCGACCACACCGCCTGCGCGATATGTTCAAGGTTGACCTGGTGGCAGATGCCGGTGCCCGGGGGCACCGCCTTGAAGTTCGACAGCGATTTCGACCCCCATTTCAGGAAGTCATAGCGTTCGCCGTTGCGATAATATTCAATCTCGACATTCTGTTCGAACGCCTTGGGGTGGCCGAATTCGTCGACCATGACCGAGTGGTCGATGACGAGGTGGACGGGGACGAGCGGGTTGATCTTGGTCGTGTCGCCGCCGAGCTTGGCGATCGCATCGCGCATCGCGGCGAGGTCGACGACGCACGGCACGCCGGTGAAATCCTGCAGCAGCACGCGCGCCGGACGATACTGGATCTCGCGGTTCGAATGCGGGTCCTTCTGCCAGTCGACCAGCGCCTGGACGTCGTCGGTCGACACGGTGAAACCGCCATCCTCGAACCGCAGCAGGTTTTCGAGCAGCACCTTCATCGAAAACGGCAGGCGCGACACGTCGCCCAGCTTGGCCGCGGCCTTGTCGAGCGAATAATACGCATAATCCTTGCCGCCGACGCTCAGCGTCGAACGGGTGCCCAGCGTGTCATGTCCGGTGGTCGTCATCTTGCAGCAGTCCCCTGTTGGCGCGGCGGGGAATGACCATGTGCTGGCGTGGCGGGAGAGCGGGCCAGCAGGAGTCGCGCGCGCGGTTTTTGTTGGGGACGCCTTACGCGGGGGGTGGGGAAATGCAAGGGGGTGGGGGGAGACGGAGCGGAAGCTGGCTGATGCGCTGGGGGATAAAGCGGGCAATTTGGCTAGAGGTTGGAAAACACGCCTGTTTGGAGATTGCAGCATTTGATCGGGCGACGTGATCGTATTGACATTGTATATACAATGCCCTATCTGGTTATTATGTCGAAGATGGATCGAGCATCTCCTGCACGCCATGATCGCACAGCGGTGATGGTTGCAGAACGGTCGGCGGGAGCCGACACGAAAGGCAGCATTAACCTGCGCATCGAAGTCGGCACTCGACAGCTAATTGACGACGCAGCTGCTGTTCTTGGAAAAACGCGCACCGAATTTATGGTCGAAAGCGCCCGACGTGAGGCAATCGATGTCTTGCTAGATCAACGCTTGTTCGTTCTCGATGAAGATCGATACGACGGGTTCGTTGACGCGTTAGATAACCCGCCTGCGCCAGGTGCGAAGTTGCGGACGCTGCTGCGACGCGTACCGACGTGGCAGAAATAGGCGGTGAATTGGGGCGATCCGAAATTAGTCTTTCGGCTCCGGTTCCCCTTGATGTCACTCACGATCTTTCAGGGTTTGATTGCGGAGAGCCCGCGCTCAATGATTGGCTCCGCCACCGAGCCTTAAAGAATGAGAGTCGGTTTTCCCGTACCTATGTCGTTTGTCGGGGACGTCAGGTTGTTGGCTATTTTTGCATTTCGGCGGGAGCAATCGAGCGTTTAGCGGCACCAGGAAAAGTTCGGCGCAATGCGCCCGATACGATTCCCATTTCAATCATCGGCCGTCTGGCCGTCGATAGTAATCATGTAGGCAAAGGTCTGGGTGCAGATATGCTTTCCGATGCGTTGAGGCGGATTGCAATCGCATCGCAAAGCATCGGTATTGGAGCTGTACTAGTTCAGGCAAAAGATGACGCTGCCAGAGAGTTCTATCTGAAATGCGCGGAATTCATTGAATATCCCAATGACAGCCGGACGATGTTTTTGCCGATAGAGACGGTGGTCGCAGCATTCAGCTAAAGTGGTGGGAAAGGGTATGGGCGAGGCGAAGAGGAAAAGAGATCAGCGCGTAGGCTGGCCCCGGGAAGAAGCGTTTCGAGGTACTATTGACCTTCATTTCCTGCCGCCCGTCGCATCGATCAACGGCGCACGAGTTCGTGAAATTACTGGTGACGATACAATCCCCGATACCACGAGGATAATCCTGCAAGCCTTTAGAGCCGAGGTCGGCTCGCGGAATTTCCACGTCGGCTTCTGTGTGGGAGATGGTGAACATTTCAGTGCCATAGGTTTGGCAGTGATCGACCGTTTGGCGATCGAGGTGCCTGGCGCTCCCCTGCACGTCGTTCCAATAGTCCACGAAGACGTGGCTTGGGATATCGTAATGCGGCATTTGCGCAGTTTTACCGGCCAAGCGCTGTTGTTCGCTTTTGCGGATTCGGATGTCTATGACGCAGGAACGGCAGAAGCATGGTATTCTAAGCATATAAGGCGATTTGACGTCGAGGGTGAGCAACTGGGACGGTTGACACTTGCTCAGCGCCGAGAAATTTGGGCGCAGAAGGCTGCAATCTTAAGCCGACCACCGCCGCCGAAATTTTATCCCGTTCAAGGCGATCTACCGGAAGATGCGCCATGGGTGTTTCGTATCAGAACGCCTGCCGGAAAAATGCTTCGAACAGCGGTTTGGAATGGCCGACGGGACTATATGCACGAATTTCCGGAAAACATCGTGAATTGGGTCGGCGGCGATAAAATAGCCATCGTACAGGTGGACCGCCCCGTCGGCATCAATCGCCGTTCTTCGCTTCTGCTGACGCATCATCTCGCCCAGAATTTTGACGGCGTGATCCATTGGGCGCGTGATACGGCAACATTTCATTCGATACTTGAATCTTTCATTCGTCTTGACCTGGATTCAGTAAGCCCGCCAGAGCTTCCTGCTGACTGGCGACCAGAAATTACGATCCTTGCAGCCAATTCAGACGCTTAAGCTGGACAAGGAACCGGGGTGGCGGGCCTCGTTGCGGAGGAACGAGGTGCCCCCTCGCCACGCTTGCCCTGCCATCCAAGCCCTGTCACCTTCCCGCTCTGACCAGCGAACAGGGGGAGATGAGCATGCGAACCACCCGAGCCGCCGCCGCGGCGGCGATGCTGAGCCTTGGCCTGTTTGCCACAGCTACAACCGCCCGCGACCCTGCCAACGTCCTCATGCCCGAAAATCCCGAGGCGCGGGCGTTTCAGGAGGCGGTGGGCTATGCGACGGCGGTGATTGCGGGCGACACGATCTATCTGTCGGGCGTGGTCGCGGGGCCGGCGGCGGGGGAGAGCGATCTGGCGCCGGGGTATGAGCGCGCCTTTCAGCACATCGCCGCGACGCTGGCGCGGGCGGGGGCGAGCTGGGACGATGTGGTCGACATCACCACCTTTCACACCGACCTGGCGGCGCATATCGACGGCTTTGCCGCGGTCAAGAACCGCCATGTGAAGGCGCCCTTTCCGGCGTGGACCGCAATCGGCGTGTCGCGGCTGTACGAACCGACCGCGGTGGTCGAGATCAAGGTCGTGGCGCGGGTGGCGAAGAAATAGGGCTGGCTGTAGGCCTTTCCTCCGCGACGCGCCGGATCGTCAGGCGATGATGCCGGCGCTCCGGGCCTTTTCCGCGAGTTCGCTGCGCGTCGCGGCGCCCATCGTGCGCAGCAGGTGCGAGACATGGTTGCGGATGGTGAAATGCGACAGGTCGAGGCGGCGCGCGATCTGCTTGTTCGATTGTTTCTGGGCGATCAGGGTCAGGACTTCGACCTGCCGCTCGGTCAGCGCGGCGGGGGGCGGCGGCATCGCGCGCATCGACGGGCGGTCGGGCTTCAGGACGACGAATTCGCCCTGTTGTAGCGCACGGAGGCCGGCGACCATATGGTCCGGATGAACCGATTTGGCAATAAATGCATCGGCTCCATAACCCATAATGCGATCGATCGTGGCGTCATCGTCGAGCATCGAGACGACCGCAATCGACGAGCGCGGAAAGCGGTCGCGCAGCATCGGCAGCGTCTGCGCGGGGTCCATGCCGGGGAACAATAGGTCGATGGTGAACAGCTGCGGCGCGCCTTCGCGTTCGGCGACGCACAGCATCTCTTCGACGGTTCCGGCTTGATGGATCGCGAGGTGCGGAAAGGCGCTGCCGACCAGCTGGCCGAGCCCGGCGCGGAACATCGGATGATCGTCGGCAATGATGATATTGTCGATCATGGTGTGGGGTTTAGCACCGCGGCGCAGAATGTCCGATGAATGGATATGGGCGTTCATGGGCTTGCTCAATAATCCGGAGTGGCGGGCCACAGCACGCGTTCGCAGCGTGCCTTGGGATCGGGGGTCTTGGCGGCAAGGGCGGTGCGCAGCGCCGGGAGCGCCGCGACCGCGTGGCGCAGCGCCGCGACGTCGAGCTTGCCGCGCGCAAGCTCGCGGTCGCCGCCGAGCCGGTCGGACGGGCGGATCAGCGTCCAGTCGAGCCGGTCGTAACCCTGCGCATAGGAGAGCAGGTCGCCGAGCGGCAGCTCGCCACGGCCGTTAGTCACGTCGTGCGCGCCATAGGGAAAGATCTGGGTCGACAGCGCGGTGCTGCCGATGATGCCGTGCGGCTGGACCGGGAAGGGACGCTTGATGTGGAGGAGCGCGACCTCGGGGAGGGCGGCGTCGATGCCGACGCGCAGCTTGAGGTCGATCGCGCGGTCGTTGATCGCGGGCTGGTCCGCGGGATCCCAGATGTACGACAGTTCGACCTCGAGCGGGCGCTGCGTTTTCTGCGGATCATGTCCCGCCGCGGTCCAGCGCATGAAATCGCCGCCGTCCGGCTTGCTATCGTCGGTGAACAGGCGGGTGAGGGTGACGGTGCCGCCCGCAAGCCGCTGTTCGACGTCGCAAGTGTAGCGCCAGCTTTCGCGATAGGGCGGATTGGCGACCGGCGGCTGGCCCGCGAGCGGGGGTAGCCGGGCTTCGACGGCGCCGGGGGCGAGCAGGAGCAGCGGCACGAGGGTGAGGGCGGGGTTGAGGCGCATCGATGCTCCCTCCGTTCAGCGCAGGTCGCCGGTAAGGTACCAGCAATCCTTTTGATGTTCGAAAATATAGGCGCCCGCGGTCGCGTCGCGATCGGCACCCGCGACCCCGGCGAAGGGCAGCCCGCCCTGCCAGTCGACGCGATATTGCGTGTCGCCGAGGCGCGTCAGCGTGACGCGGCGATAGTCGGCTGGCAGCGGCGCCGAGCCCGCCTCGCGGCTGGCGCGATAGTCGGCCGACGTGATCCGGAACTGGCCGAGATATTGCTGGCGTTCGACGCCATAGCCGGGCGCGGCGGGGTCGGCGAGCTTGCCTACCTGGACCATATAGCCGGTGAAAACGACCTGTTCGAGCCAGCCGCCGCCGGTCGTCGCGCTGCTGTACCAGGCGAGGAATTCTTCAAAATCGTCGACGCCGCAGCCCGCCTGGCGCACCCGGTCGATCTCGTCGAGCGGGGTGAAGGCGGCTTCGGCGGCGCGCGCGGGGACGGACGCGGCGCCCAGCGCGGCGATGAGGATGGCAAGCGACGCCACGAACAATTTTTGCACGACCATATTTTCCGTTCTTGCCCGGCCGCGATCGGCCGACGGGATCATCCTATGGCGATGGACCGGGCGACGCGGTGATCGCGATCACAGCGGCGCGGCTGGATCAGGGGGCGGCGGGCGCCGCGGGGCGCGTCCAGCCGCCGCGATATTTGGCGAACCACGCGAGGATCGCCGCAGCCTTGGCCGCCGATTGCGACGGGCGCGCCGCGATGCCGCCGTGGCTGGCGCCGGGAATTTTGACCAGCGCGGTCGGGACGCCGCGCAGGCGGAGCGCGGTATAATATTGTTCGGATTCGCTGACCGGGGTGCGGTAATCCTCTGCGCCGACGACGACGAGGGTCGGGGTTTCGACATTGCCGACGAGCGACAGCGGTGACAGCGACCAGTAAAGTTCGGGCTTTTCCCACGGCTGCGCCCCCAGCCAGTAGCGACCGAAGAAAGCGGGACCGTCGGCGGTCAGCGCCTGCGTCGTCCAGTTGATCACCGGTTTCTGGGCCACCGCCGCCTTGAAGCGGTTGGTCTTTCCGACGATCCAGCTGGTCAGCACGCCGCCGCCCGAGCCGCCGGTGACGAACAGCGCGTCGGGATCGGCGATGCCGAGCGCGATCGCGCGATCGACGATGCTGATCAGGTCGAAATAGTCGTTGCCCGGATAGGCCTTGTCGATTTCCTGGGCAAAGGCTTCGCCGTAGCTGGTCGATCCGCGCGGGTTGGCGGAAAGGACGGCGTAGCCGCCCGCGGCATAGAGCTGGTTATCGGTCGAGAAATGCGGACCATAGGCCTGAAACGGCCCGCCGTGGATTTCGAGGATCAGCGGCACCTTTGTCCCTTCGACATAACCGGGGGGCAGGGTCAGCCAGCCTTCGATCGTCTTGCCGTCGTGGCTGGAGGGGGTGGTGATCTTGCGCACCTCGCCGAGCGATTTGACTTCGCGTAAGCTGCGGTTGAGGTCGGTGAGGATGCGCGCCGATCCGCTGCGCGCCAGCTGCACCTCGGCGGGGCGGGTCGCGGTGCCGCCGGTGAAGGCGATCGCGCCGCCGTCGGACACGGTGAAGCTGCCGCCGACATAGGGGCGGTCCATGCCGCCGCCCGACAATCCCTTGGCGACGTCGCGCATCGATCCGTCGAGGCCGATGCGCGCGACCTTGGTTTCGCCGCGATCGTCATATTGCGCATAAATGGCGCGGCCGCCGTCGCCCCACTGGATCGCGTCGACGCTGTAATCCCAATCGCCGGTCAGGTTGCGGCGGCCCGAACCATCGGCGTTCATCACGTAAAGATGGGTGTTTTCATAGGCGCGGCCGGCATCGTCGAAACCCAGATAGGCGATCTTGCCGCCATCCGGCGAGACGAGCGGATTGGCGTCGGGGCCGTTGCGATCGGTGAGCGCGGTGACGCGGCCGCTGGCGACATCGAGCGCGTGCACCTCGCTTTCGAGCGGATCGGTTTCCCAGTCGGGCTTGCGATTGGCGGCGAAATACAGCGTGCGACCGTCGCGCGACCAGCTCAAAGGGCCATTGTCATGATAGGGACCGAAGGTGAGCTGGCGCGGTGCGCCGCCGGTCGCGGGGACGAGGAAGATTTTTTCGAACCCCGGTTCGATATAGCCCTGTCCATCGGCGCGATAGGCGAGGAGGTCGCGGATTTCGAGCGGCTCGGCCCATTTTGCGCCCTCGGGCTTGTTGGCGGGAGCGCTGCCGAGCTTGAGCCCCTGATCCTTGACCAGCATCGTATAGGCGAGCGAGCGGCCGTCGGGCGCCCAGGCGAGCGACGATGGCGCGGTCGGCAGCCCGGTCAGCCGCACCGCCTCGCCGCCCGCCATCCAGCGCACCCATAGCTGCGCGCTGCCGCCCTCGGTCGAGGCGAAGGCCAGGCGCTTGCCATCGGGCGACCAGCGCGGGGCAAAGGCACCGCCCTGCCGCCCGGCGAGCGGAGTTTCCTCACCCGTTGCCGTGTCGATCAGCCAGATCGAGCTGACCGCGCGGTCGGTCATGATGTCGTTCTGGCGCCGGACATAGGCGATGTGGCGGCCGTCGGGGCTGATCTGCGGATCGGCGGCGATCGCGAGGTCGAACAGGTCGGCGCCGGTCAGGCGGCGCTCGGGCGCGGTGCGCGCGCTGCCCACCGCCGATCCGGGCGTCGCGGCGGGGGCGAGCGTGGCGGTCGGGTCGGTTGGCGTAGTCGGTGCATCCTGCGCAAAGCTTGGCTGAACCGAAAGCACGAGCAGGCTTGCGCCCAAAATTGCCAGTTTGCGCATGAAAAGCCGTCCCTTTTTTATCCGATGGCGCGGGTTTGTACCTTTCACGGCGAGCCGTCAACCGGGCGATCGCGGCGATCTGTGCGCCGCACCGGGTCGGAAAATCGCTTCATGATCAAGCGGCGCGGGGGCTATGCGCGATGGCGAAGAGGTACGACAAGGTGCGGATCGACAGTCAATTTCGGGTCGGGGTCATGGCGGTGGTCCTGCTGAGCATTTCCGGCGCCGGCGGCCCTGCCGCGCGTGCGCAGGAAGCGCCGTCGCCGCGGGTCGGGCATGAAGCCGCCCGCGAACTGGTCGGCAACACGCTGGTCTATACCAAGCCCGAGCAGCCGAACGTCGAGACGGGCGTGTACATGCGGCTGGACGGTACCGGACTGGCGGCGACGCGCGGCGGGGGCGAAGCGCCAGCGCCGCGGGCGGTGCAATGGGCCAATTTGTCGGATGGACGATTCTGCATCACCGATGCGGACCGGCAGCCGTGGGACGGCGATTGCGGCAAACTGTCGGTCGACGGCGCGCGCGCGACGCTGACCCCGAAAAGCGGACCGGCGTGGCCGGGGCGGGTGCTGGCGGGCGATGCCTGGCAGCTCGACCCGGCGACCCCCTCTACCCGGCGAAGCGACGGCAAAGCGGCGATCGCGGCGCTGGTCGGCCATACGATGATCTTTGTTCCGGAGGGCGGCAAGCGCGAATATCGCGCCCATTATCTGATGCCAAACGGGACCGCGCGGCGGGCGCATAACGACCAGCCCGATTTCGATCATTGGGTGATGCAGCGCGACGAGCGCTGGTCGATCGGCGATGCGGACCGGCTGTGTTTCAGCGGTGGGGCTTGGAAAGAGGAGTTTTGCGCGGCGGTGTCGATCGCCGGGGATCTGGTGACGCTGCGCCACGCGCGCGTCGGTTCGCTCCACGCCCGGCTGGTGCAGGGCGACGCCCGCAAGCTGTCGCCCGCGATCGATGCGGCGAACCGCAAGCGCGCCGCGGCGCTGGTGGGCAGGACGTTGCTGCTGACCGCGACCGACCGGCAGGCGGCGACCGACAGTCGGCTGTATTTTCAGCGCGATGGCGCCGGTCTGGCGAAACAGGGCGATCGCCCGCCCGAGCCGATGCAATGGCTGTTGCAGCGCGACGGCAGGCTGTGCGTCGCCGCGCGGAAGCGGGCTTTGCGCGACGGCGATTGCGTTGCATGGTCGATCGACGGCGAGCGGGTGACGCTGACGGCACCCGATCGCCCTGCTATCCCGGGCCGCCTGCTCCCGGGCAAGGCGCTGAACCGATGAAGCGGCGTTATCCCGCAGCGATCTCGGCGGCGGGATAATCCTCCGCCGCCGACGGGCAGCCGCCCTGTTTCATGATTTCGGGCTCGCCGGGGGTGAACCAGGACGATACCTGATAATCGCCGTCATAATCATCGGCGTTGTAGATGCACACTTCGGGCTTGGTGCCGTCGGGGGCGATGACCACCGCCCAATTGTAACGATCTTCGGCGCGCCATGCCCCGCCCCAGATCAGGATGCGGCCACCGGCGACGCGGACGATGGGGAGGCTGAGACTGCGGTCGGCAAAGGCGATCCCGGCGCGGGTCTTGGCATCGGGGACCGCGGCGGCGATCGCGGCCTTGACCGCGGGATGATCGAGGAAGCGATGGCCGTTCACCACGTCGAACGGATATTTACCGATGTACGGCGTCAGGTCGACCGGGCCACGGCGCGCTTCCTTGACGCTGATCGGGATGGATGGCGCGATCTTGGGTTCGCTGGCGGCGGTTCCGGTCGGATCGGCTTTCGGCGTTTCCGCCTCGGCACAGGCGGACAGCGGGAGCAGGGCGGCGAGAGCGGCGGCGGCGAGTTTCATGGGGTCTCCTGTCGGTCGGGTGGAATATCTTCAGGCGGTGGCGGCGGCGCACCATGGTAACCCGCTAACGCGCTGATGCCATGGCGGCGGTGACCCGGATCACATTCGCCGGTCAGCCGCCCGCGGCGAGACGCACCGACGCCGGGGTGAAGGTGCGAACGCGATTGCGGCCGGTGCGCTTCGCTTCGTACAGCGCCTGATCGGCCTCGTGCATCAGCGCCGACAGGTTGCGCCCGGGGACGGCGATGGTCAGGCCGATGCTGGCGGCGGGGACGAGCGCGGCGGGGATGCGGTCGGCAGCGGCGGCGGCAAGGCCGGTACGGACGGCCTCGGCAAACTGGCGCGCGGTTTCGATCCCCGCGCCGGGCAAGAGCAGCGCAAATTCTTCGCCGCCGATGCGGCCGGCAATCAATTCGGCGGGGGCGATGGCGCGGACATGCGCCCCGAACGCCGCGATGATCGCGTCGCCAACGGCGTGGCCATAGGTATCGTTGACGCGCTTGAAATGATCGAGGTCGGCGATCATCAGCGCCACCGGGCGATCGTCGTCGAGGCAGCGGCGGAGCGCCGATCCGGCGCGCGCTTCGAACCCGCGGCGGTTCAGCAGGCCCGACAGATTGTCGTCGTCGACCTGACGGCGCAGCTCGTCGATCTGGTCGATCGCGACCGCGACCATCAGCCCGATCGCGGCGAGCACCGACACCATCGCCTGAGTGAATTGCACCGTGGTCCAATAGACCGACTGTTGGAAACCGTCATAGCTGTCGAAGCCGCCGCCGAGCGCGAGCAGGACGATCGGCCGCGCGGTTAGGTTGATGACCGACAGCGCTGCGACCCAGAACAGCACGCGGTCGATGACATGGGGCTTGTGGAGCGGCCAGAGCGCGCGGACGATCATCATTGCGATGATCGCGGCGCCGATGCTGATCGACAGGATGCGCCCGCCGATACTCGGCTGGCCGAGGAGGAACCACAGAAACACTGCCATCGACGCCGCGGCGGCGAGCGCCATCGATCGCCACGGGATCGGCAGCCCATAGCGGCCGATGATCGCGGCGGCGAACAGCGCGCCGGTCGCGAGAAAGCCGATATTGGCGGGGATGCGGTGCAGCTCGTAGGGCAGCGCGGGGCCGACATCGAGGATCAGAAAGGCGACGGCGGAGGCGGTGTAGGCGCCCGCGGCATAGGCAACATAAATGTCGCGGCGGTTCAGCCAGAGCAGGAAAAAGGCAGCCGCAAACAGCAGGCCGATGCCTGGATTGAGCAACTGGATGAAGAACTGCCCCGACAAATTTCTGCCTCTCTGCCCCCGGAAGGTAGCAGCGATATGGATAACGATGTCTTACTTTTCTGTGCCTTAGGTCACAGTGAGGTAAAAGCCCCGAACGGTCAGGCGGTTCCGCGCACGACGAGATGAACCGGGATGCGGGTGCCGCTGCGGGTGCGTTCGTCATCTTCGAGCGCCATGGCGACGAGGGCTTCGCCCGCGGCGTCAAGATCGGGTTCGAGCGTGGTCAGCGCCGGGTCGGCGAGCGTTCCGGCGCGGATGCCGTCGAAGCCGATCAGCGCGACATCCTCGGGAACGCGGCGCCCGGCGTCCTTGAGGCCTTGCAGGACGCCGAGTGCGAGCATGTCGGACGCCGCAAAGATGGCATCGGTATCGGGGTGCGCTTCGAGCAGCGCCTGGACCGCAGCGACGCCCTGCGCCTGACGGTCGGCGGCGGCGGGCGGCTCGGCGAGGATCGGGGTCAGCCCGTGCGCGGCTAGCGTCGCGGCAAAGCCGTCGCGGCGTTCGTCGAACTGGCGCTGCGGCGATTGCTGCGGCCCGACGAAGGCGATGCGCCGCCGCCCCGTCTGAACGAAATGGGCGGCGGCGATCTGGCCGCCGACATCATTGTCGCTGCGCATCCAGTGAAACGGGCTGCCGGGACTGCCCCAGCACACGAAGTCGAGGCCCGACGATTGCGCGTCGGCAAAATATTTCCACGCCTCGCGGTTGCTGGTCGTACCGATGACGATCATCGCGTCGGCGAGGCCCGAGGCGACAAAATCGGCGCGGAAATTGGCTTCGCTTTCCTGGAACGAGACCAGCAGGTTGAACCCGCGCGCCGAGGTGGCGGCAGCGATGCTGCCGAGCAGCGCAAAGTAGAAGGGGTTGATCGCGCTGCGATCTTCGCCGGGGCGGCAGATGGTGACCAGCGCGATCGTCTCGCTGCTTTTGAGGCGCAGCGACGAGGCGTGGCGATCGACGACATAGCCAAGCTCGCGCGCCGCGGCGGCGACCCGCGCGCGGGTTTCGGCGTTGACGCCGGGCGAATTGCGCAGCGCGCGCGAGACGGTCGATTGCGACACGCCGGCGCGTTCGGCGACGTCGAACGATGTCGGGCGCAGCATCTTTGCGGTCATGGCGGCCTCTCTCCCCTTGGCGCGTTCTCTCGCCGGGGGGGCGAGGCTTGTCAATGCGGGGTTCCGCCCCTCCTTCGTCATGCCGGACTTGATCCGGCATCTATTCCGGCACGGGCGTCATGGACCCCGGATCAAGTCCGGGGTGACGAAGAAGGCATGGAGCACTTCAGAGCCCGTCCAGCGCCAGCAGCGCAAAGCTTGCGAGCCAATGTTCGCCCATATAGTCGCCGGTGACGTGCGGCAGCGCGGCGGCGAGGTGGCGTTCGGCGGCGTCCTCGGCGACCGGGGTGACGGGGTGCGTGGGGCCGAGCGCGGCCGCGATGCTACGCCAGTTCCACGCGCGGCTGAGGTTGAGGCCGTCGAGATGCGCGATCTTGCCGTCGCTGCGATCGGAGACGGTGGCGGGGGTGAAGAGGGTGGCGGGCTGCCGGGCGGCGGCGCGGGGGAGGAAGGCGTCGAACCAGGCGGGGAAATCGGCGCCGAGGACAATAGTCATCAGCTGTGCTTCGCTGAGCGCCGAGGAGAGAAATTCGTCGCCGCCGGGTTCCCATGCCTGGCAGTCGCGGTCGCCTGCGAACCAGCGGCGCGCGCTGGCGTCGATGAGAGCGACGAGCGCGGGGTCGCGGGCCTCGGCCCAATGACGCGCGAGTGTCAGCGCGAAGGCGATGTTGAAATGGGTGCCGACGCGGAGCGGGTAGGTGAGCTTGGGCAGGAAGGCGTGGAAGCGCTGCGCGAACGCTGCGGCGAGCGGTTCGAGCGCGGCGGCCCAGGGGGCGCCGTGTCGCTCGGCCTCGGCATGGAGAGCGAGGAGCCAGGCCCAGCCATAGGGTCGCTCGAACCCGGCGGCATAGGGACGACCGAGAAACGCAAGTTCGCCCGCGACCTTTTCGGGGATGAGCATGGCGTCGGCGCGCGCGCGGATGTCGGCGGCGACGGGCAGGTCGGGGAAACGGCGCGCGAGGCGGAGGATCTGCCACCAGCCGTGGACGCAGCTGTGCCAGTCGAAGCTGCCGTGGAAGATCGGGTGATGCTCGCGCGGGGGCTTGGCGTCCTCGGGACCGTTCAGGACGAGGTCCATCTTGTAGGGATATTCGCGGCCGAGGTGCGACAGGGTGGCGGTAGCGAAGCGGGTCGCGTGGTCGGGGGTGAGGGTCATGGAGCTGTCCTAGCCAAGATGATCCTCCCTGTCGCGCAGCGATGGGGAGGTGGCAGCGCGAAGCGCTGACGGAGGGGCCATGACGCAACCCTTGCCGCCCCTCCCCCCTCGCTTCGGGCGCGGTCCCCCTCCCCATCGCTTTGCGACAGGGAGGATTTAGAAAGCAAAAATCCAGATGAAGACGATATTCACCGCGAGCAGCGGCAGCGCGGTGCCGATTTGCGCCTTGATCACGCCATAGGGATTTTTGAGTTCGAGCAGCGCGGCGGGGACGAGGTTGAAGTTCGCCGCCATCGGGGTCATCAGCGTGCCGCAGAAACCCGCGAGCATGCCGATCGCCGCGACGACCGCGGGGTCGCCGCCATATTGCTTGATCAAAAGCGGCATGCCGACCGCGGCGAGCATCACCGGGAAAGCGGCGAAGGCGTTGCCCATCACCATCGTGAACAAGGCCATGCCGAGCCCGAAGGCGAGGACGGCGCCGAACAGGCTGCCCTGCGGAATCGCGGTGCCGATGAGATCGCCGACGACTTCGCCGACCCCGGCGAGCGCGAACACGGCGCCGAGGCTGGCGAGCATCTGCGGCAGGATCGCGGCCCAACCGACCGAATCGAGCAGGCGGCGCCCCTGCTGGGCGGGAAGGAGGAGCGGCGGCTTGAGCCGCGCCATGCCGACGGCGAGGGCGATGAGCACGCCGAGCGCCAGCGAGATGAGCGTTGCCTGCTTGGGGTCGGCGAGGCCGGGGAGCCATTTGAACAAAAAGGTGCCCGCGAGCGCGGCGGCGGGGATGATCAGCGCGACGAACAAGAGGAAGGGGCCATGCTTTGCGGCGCGCTCCGCCTGGACGTCGGCGGGGATGTCGCCGCCGGGGGCGCGGCCGATCTGGCCGGTGCCGGCGATTGCGACGAGCGCGAGGACGAGGAGGCCGTTGCCGAAATCGCCAAGATAATCGCCGCCAAGCATCGACAGTGCCAGCAAACCCCAAAAGGCGGCGTTGCCGAAGCGTTTGGGATTGCTGCGGTCCATCGCGCCGAGCAGCGCGAACAGCGCGAAGGTCAGGCCCGCGAGGACATAGACGAAGCCGAGCGTGATCATGCCGCGGCCCCCTTTCGGGCGGCCATGCGCCGGTCGAGGCGGCGGAGGCGGAAGCCGTGGATCAGGAAAGCGGCGATCGCGGTCGGTATCGCCCACAGCGAGAAATGCAATGGCTCGATCTGATAACCATAGCCTTCGAGCACGCCCTTCATCAGCAGGATCGAGCCGATCGCGAGGAAGATGTCTTCGCCGAAGAACAACCCGATATTGTCGGTCGCGGCGGACTGCGCCTTGATCTCTTCGCGCTGCTCGTCGGTGAGCGCGGGGTTGGTGGCCTCTGCGGCGGCCTCCGCCATCGGGGCGACGAGTGGGCGGACGGTCTGGGCATGCCCCGCGACCGAGGTGAGCCCGACCGCGGCCATCGCCTGGCGGAGCAAGAGATAGCCGGTGAGCAGGCGCCCGAGCGTCGCGCCCTTCATGCGCCCAATCAGGGTGCGGGCGTGCTGCTGGAGGCCATAAGCCTCGAGCAGGCCGATGACCGGGAGGACGATCCAGATGATGCTGACGTAGCGCGTGTCGTTGAACGCCTTGCCGAAAGCGGCGACGATCGCGGCGATGTCGAGCCCCGCGGCGAGGCCGGTCGCCAGCGCCGAGGCCATGATGACGAGCAGCGGATTGAAGCGCAGCACAAAGCCCGCGATGATGATGAGGATGCCGATCAGGACGAGCATGGAAGGGTTTCCCTCTCAGCTAAACTGTTCCCCGGCGAAAGCCGGGGTCCAGGGCTGCCTGACAAAACGCTGGCTTTACCACGCCCTGGGCCCCGGCTTTCGCCGGGGAACGGCAAAGTGGGGCTGTCAATCATTCGTCTTCTCCCGCTCGACCAAATCCCCCGCCACCCGGCGTTTCGATCACGAAAGCATCGCCTGCGGCCAAGTCCGCGCTGCCGGTTGCACCCAGCATCTCGACCGTCCCGTCCCCACGTTCAACCCAGTTGCGCCCCGGCGCGGCGTTGCTGCCGCCCGCCAGCCCGCGCGGTGCGACCGCGCGGCGGTTGGCGAGGATGTTGGCGGCCATCGGCTCGCGGAAGCGGATGCGGCGGGTGGCGCCGTCGCCGCCGGTCCAGCGGCCCGCGCCGCCCGATCCCTGGCGGATCGAAAATTCCTCGACGATCACCGGGAAACGCATTTCCATCACCTCGGGATCGGTCATGCGGCTGTTGGTCATATGCGTCTGGATGACGCTGGTGCCGTCGAAGCCCGGACCGGCGCCCGAGCCGCCCGCAATCGTCTCATAATATTGGTGCGCTTCGTTGCCGAAGGTGAAATTGTTCATCGTCCCCTGCGCGGGCGCCATCGCGCCGAAGGCGGCGAACAGCGCGTCGGTGATGACCTGGCTGGTTTCGACATTGCCCGCGACGACCGCGGCGGGATAGCGGGGCGAGAGCATCGAATTTTCGGGGACGATCAGGGTGACGGGGGCAAGGCAGCCCTCGTTCATCGGGATCGGGTCGTCGAGCATGGTGCGCAGGACGTAGAGGACGGCGGCGCGGACGACGGGGAGCGGGGCGTTGAAATTGTCGGGGAGGGTCGCCGACGAGCCGGTGAAGTCGATGGTGACGTGGCGCGCGGTGCGATCGACCGTGACCGCGACGACCACCTCGGCGCCATTGTCCATTGCATAGCGGAACTGGCCATCGTCGAGGCGCGCTAGCAGCTGGCGCACTGCGGCTCCGGCTTGCGCTTGACCGTGGGCCATATAGGCGGCGACCGTTTGGACGCCGTGCGCGGCGCTGAGGTCGGCGAGGGCGCTGGCGCCGCGCTGGCACGCGGCGACCTGTGCCTTCAGATCGGCGATGTTGAGCGCCGGGTTGCGCGCCGGGAACGGGCTGTCCACCAGATGCGCCGCGACCGCAGCGTCGCGGAAATGTCCATCGTCGACGAGCAGCATATTGTCGAAAATGATCCCTTCATCGTCGATGCTGCGGCTGTTCGGCGGCATCGATCCGGGGGCGATGCCGCCAAGATCGGCGTGATGCCCGCGTGCGGCGACGAAGAAGGCGGGGGTGTCCTGTCCGGCGACGAACACCGGCATGATGACGGTGATGTCGGGCAAGTGGGTGCCGCCGTCATAAGGCGCGTTGAGCGCATAGGCGTCGCCCGGGCGGAGGCCGCGCCCGTCGCGAGGCTGACCGTCGGCGCCGGGGCCGCGCTGGCGCAGGATGGTGCGGACGCTTTCGCCCATCGACCCCAAATGGACGGGCATGTGCGGCGCGTTGGCGACGAGGCGGCCGTGGCCGTCGAAGATCGCGCAGGAGAAATCGAGCCTTTCGCGGATGTTGATCGACGAGGCACTGTGCTGGAGTGCGCCGCCCATTTCCTCGGCGATCGCCATGAACAGGCTGTTGAAGATTTCGAGGCGGATGGGGTCGGGTTCGGTGATGCGCTCGAACGGCGGGTCGTCCTTTGGCGTCAGACCCAAGAAGGATTTCGCACGAAGACACAAAGACACGAAGAAAGATGGCGCGTGACGCGCCTTTCCGGTCTTTGCTTCGGGCGCCAAGTCCATGTCGGCATTGCGATAGCGCCTGTCAGCGCCTTGTTCCGTCTTTGTGTCTTTGTGTCTTTGTGCGAACCCTTTTGGCGGCGCATCGGCCTTGCGGGACGCCGGTAGCGACCTCGTCACGCGCAGCGTCCCTTCCTGTTCGACCGTCGCCGTCCAACCCGGTTCAATAACCGTCGTCGAGAGCGCGTCGATGATGATCGCGGGACCGGCGATGGAGCGGCCCGGCGCGAGGTTAGCGCGCTGGTGGAGCGGGACGTCGTGCGACACGCCGGCGAGCCAAGCGGTGACGGTTTCGGGGGTGGTTTCAGCGCCGGATGCCGGAGGCGGCAGCGCGGCCTGCGCATCGCCCGCTTCGGTCAGCTCGATGCGGATGCGGTCGACGATGAGATTGTCGTGCGGGGCGTAGCCGAAGCGCTGGCGGAAGGCGGCGGCGAAGGCGGCAGCGACCTCGGCGGGCGGCGCGAGGGGGAGTTCGATCGCATTGTCGCTGTCGGCGAGGCGAACGAAGAGCAGGGTTTCGCGGCTGGTTTGGGCGGTAGCGGACAGGTCGGCGCGCGCCTGCACCGAAAGTTCAGCTTCGACCGCGGCGAGGGCGGCGGCGCAATTGTCGTCGAGCGGCAGCGCGAGCGTGCGTTCGCGGATCGCCGACGGGCGCGCGAGCCCCATGCCATAGGCCGAGAGCACCCCGGCGAGCGGGTGGAGCAGGATCTCGTCGACCCCGAGCGCGTCGGCGACCAGGCACACATGCTGGCCCGCGGCGCCGCCAAAACCGACGAGGCTGTAACCCTGCGACACGTCGTGGCCGCGCGCGATGGTGATGCGCTTGATCGCGTTCGCCATCTGCTGGACGGCGATCGCGAGGAGGCCTTCGGCGAGCGCCTCGGGGGTGATGTTGCCGACTTCGGCGGCCATCGCGGCGAATTTTTGCACGACGATTTTGCGGTCGAGTGGCTGGTCGCCGTTTGGGCCGAACAGTTTGGGGAAATGATCCGGCTGGATCTTGCCGAGCAGCACGTTGCAGTCGGTGACCGTCAATGGCCCGCCCCGGCCATAGGCGGCGGGGCCGGGGTTGGCACCGGCGCTTTCGGGGCCGACCGACAGCCGCGCGCCGTCCCAGCGGCAGATCGAACCGCCTCCTGCCGCGACGGTGTGGATACGCAGCATCGGGGCGCGGATGCGCGTCCCCGCGACGATGGTCTCGTTATCGCGCTCGAGCCGCCCGGCATAATGGCTGACGTCGGTCGAGGTGCCGCCCATGTCGAAGCCGATGAGGCGGTCCTTGCCGAGCGGCGCGGCGCTGCCGACCATGCCGACGATGCCGCCCGCGGGGCCGGAGAGGATCGCGTCGCGGCCGTGGAAGGCGGCCGCGGCGGCGAGGCCACCCGAGCTTTTCATGAATTGCGGGTCGACGCCCCCCTCTGATCCAGCGCCGAGCTGGCCGACGAATTGCCGCACATAATGGTGAAGGACGGGCGACAGATAGGCGTCGGCAAGCGTCGTGTCGCCGCGGCCGATCAGCTTGATCAGTGCGCTGACGTCGTGGCTGGCCGAGATTTGCGCGAAGCCGAGCTCGGCGGCGATGGCGGCGAGGCGGAGCTCGTGCGCGGGGTAGCGATAGCCGTGCATCAGCACGATCGCGATGCTGGTGAGCCCCTGGTCGCGGGCGGCCTGCAGCGATGCGCGGGCGGCGGCTTCGTCGAGCGAGGTCAAGACGTCGCCCTCGGGACCGACGCGCTCGATGATTTCAGCAACCATGGCGTGCGGCGGCGGGGTACGATCGAGTTTGCGCGCAAAGAGCTCGGGACGGTCCTGATAGCCGATGGTCAGCGCGTCGCCGAAACCGCGCGTGATCGCGAGCAAGGTCGGCTCGCCCTTGCGTTCGAGCAGCGCGTTCGTGGCCACCGTGCTGCCCATGCGGATCGCGAGCGGCGGCAGCGCGCCTTCGCCTGCACCGGTCAGGTCGCGGATCGCGCCGACCGCGGCGTCGCCGGGGCGCGCGGGATCTTCGCTCAGATATTTGGTGGTGACGACCGCGCCGTCCGGAGACCGCGCGACGACGTCGGTGAAGGTGCCGCCGCGGTCGATCCAGATCTGCCAGCGATTGTCAGCGCGCAGGTTCACGGTCGGGCCAGCGGATGGTGATCGAAAGGCCGTGGTCGGCGGCGCTGCGCTGCCAATGCCCCTTCAGCTGCCGCTCGATCAGCGAACGGATGAAGTGGGTGCCGAAACTTTCGCTGTCGATCTGCGGGGTTTCGGGCAGGCCCGTTTCGATCCAGCTGAATTCGACGTCGCCGCCGTCGCGGCGCCAGGCGACGGCAAGGTCGCCCTGCCCGGACAGCGCGCCATATTTGATGCTGTTGGTGACGAATTCGTGGATCGCGAGCGACAGCGCCTGCGCGCCTTCGTCGTCGAGGCGGACGTCGGGGCCGGTGGTCGCGGCCAGCCGGTCGGATGGCCAGCCGGCGAGTTCGAGTTCCCGGCGGACGATCTTGCCCAGTTCGACATTGTCGACGGCGCCGGTGACCAGCATCTGCTTCGCATCGGAGAGCGCGCGCATCCGCCCGTCGAATTTGGTTTCAAACTCGTCGAGGCTGGCCGATTCGCGCAAGGTGATGCGCGCCAGCGCGCCGATCCGCGCAAAGGCGTTTTTCATCCGGTGCGCCATCTCGCCGATCATCAGCTCGCGGTCTTCGGCATGGCGCGCCTTTTCGGCGGCGAGCGCTTGAAATGCGTCGATGCGTCGCCGCTGGACGCGGTGGAGCTGGGTCGCAAGCAGCGCGAGCGCGATACCGAAGATCAGGATGGCGATCGGGCGCCCGAGCCGTTCGAGCAGGCGACCATAGGAAATCCGCATCGTCCATTGCCGGTCGGCGACGTGCAATATCTGTTCCTGCGCATCCCAGCCCATCGTTCCCTTGCGAAAAACGAGCGGCGCCGACGGGCCTTGGCCAGCATAAATCTCGATGCCGTCGATGGTCTCAAGCTGCGTTCCGAGCACCGCCTGCATCATGTCGTTGGTGCGGAACGGGGCATAGACGAAGGCTTCGATCGGGCGGCTGTCGCCCGAGGTCGCGATGGTTTCGGGATTCGTCCCTGCCGGAGCGCGCGCATAAACGGGCACGTAAATCAGAAATCCCGGCTGTTTGATCTTCACGCCCTTTTCCTGCGCGAGCTGGACGATACCGCTCGCCGCGGGCTGCCCGGTCTGCCAGGCGCGGCGCATCGCGGCGCGACGCGTCGGTTCGCTGTACATGTCGAACCCTAGCGCGGCGTCGCGGCGCGGGGTGTAGGGTTCGACGAGGACGACGACAAAGCCGACGGGCTGGTCGGTCGTTGGCCATACCTTGATGTCGCGGCCGTAATTCTCGCGCAGCTTCGCCTCGACCGCGGCGGGGGTGTCGGCGCGCATCGCAGCGGCGATGCCCACACCCTCCATCCCCGGCGCCTGCACCTGCGGCTGGAGCGCGGCGAGATAGGCGCGGATGCCGGGGCCGCTGGCGGCGGCGTCGGATTGATAGAGCGCGCGGACACCCTTCAGCACCGCGACATGATCGTGCAGGCGCATGTTGACGTGCGCCGCCACCCGCTCGGCGCGATCGGCCTCTTCGGACTGGTTGTAGAGGAAACTTGCAGTCGCGGCGGCGAGCGTTGCCAAAAGGATGACCAGCCCGACGAACCGGACCAGCAGCGCCAACAGCCGATCTGCCCAAGAATTAGGGCGCATTCAATATTCCTGCCTGCTGGCTGCCGCGGCAGCGCCCCCCTCGCAATCGTCGATGTTCCACGCGGCGCGGTCGTTGGCAAGAATATTTCGCGAGGCGGTGAAATTCGGTTGAATGGGTTGCGGACAGCAACCTTTTCTCTATGCTGTCAGCAACCAAAAAGGGAGCGTGGCGCGATGATTATCTACGGGTCTTTGGTGTCGCCGTTCGTGCGCAAATTGCTGGCGTATCTGGGCGAAAAGGGAATCGATTTCGAGCTGAAGGGCGTCGGCATCGGCGATCCCGACCCGGGGTTCCGCGCCGCGTCGCCGCTGGGCAAGATGCCGGCGATGGAGGATGATGGCTTCACGCTCGCCGATTCGAGCGCGATCATCCACTATCTGGAGGCGAAATATCCCGAACCCGCGCTGATCCCCGCCGATCCGCAGGAACGCGGGCGGGTGATCTGGTGGGACGAATTTGGCGACACGGTGCTCGCCGCATGCGGGGGCAAGATGTTCTTCAACCGCATCGTCGCGCCGAAATTCCTGGGGCGCGAGGGCGATCTGGCGGCGGCGGCGCTGGCCGAGAGCGAGGAACTACCCAAGCTGCTTGCCTATCTGGAAAGCGCGATCCCGGCGTCGGGCTTTCTGGTCGGCGACCGGCTGACCCTTGCCGACCTGGCGGTCGCGTCGCCGCTGATGAACCTGCGCCACTGCGGCTGCGGGGTCGATGCCGCGGCCTATCCGAAGGCGGCGGCGTGGAGCGAGGCGATCCTGTCGCGCCCGAGCATCGCGCCGTGGATCGCCAAGGAAGAACGGATGATGGCGCGGGTGCTGGCCCCCGCATCATAACGCGAGCAGCCACCCCGCGAGCGCCGCGGCGGCGATGATCGCCGGGGTCACCCACGCGCCCTTGATCCGCCAGACGGCGATGAGCGCGAGCGCGAACAGCAGGATCGCGGGCAGCGGCGCGGTAACGCGCGCGGCGGTGACTTCGCCGAGCTGGACGAAGGTCGCGGCGATGACACCGACCACGGCGGCGGCGACCCCGGCGAGCAGGCGGTGGAGCGCGGGGTTTTCGACCACCGCCTCCAGCCGTTCGAAGAAGATCAGCGAGAAGGCGAAGGCGGGCAGGAACATCCCCGCGGTGATCGCCAGAGCGCCGCCGGGGCCGCCGACGACATAGCCGACGAAGGTCGCGAAGATGACGAGCGGCGCGGGCAGTATCCCGGCGAGCGCGACGCCGTCGAGGAAGGTCGCATCGTCAATCCAGCCGCGCCCGACGGTGTCGGCGCGGACATAGGGGATCGCCGTATAGGCGCCGCCGAAGGTCAGGAGGCCGCCCTTCAATCCTGCGACGAACAAGGCGAGCAGGGTGATCGGGGCGTTTGCGGCCCCGGCGACAAGCGCCGCGCCGGGGTCGGGGATCGCTAGCTGTCGCGCCGCCACGGCGGCGCCGATCGCGGCAATGCCGACGGCGAGCGCGACGAGCGGGCGCTGCGCCGCGGCATAGACGAGCCCGCCCGCGATGAGCGGGATCCAGAACGGCACCGCAGCGAGGGTCGCGAGCAGGCTGGCGATGGCGATGACGGCGAGCAGGCGGTCCTCGATGATATGCTGGCCGATGCGGACCATGGCGCGCAGGATGATCGCCAGCACCGCAATCTGTACCGCGAGCAGGACGCCGGTCAGCCCGGGGTCGCCTGCAATCCAGGTGACATAGAGCCAGCCCGCCAGCAGCATCAGCAAGAGGCCGGGGAGCATGAAGCCGAGCCCGGCGAGCAGGCCGCCGATCCGCCCGCGCGCGATCATCCCCAAATGGACGCACAGCTCATGAGCTTCGGGGCCGGGCAGGATCTGCAGCACCGCGAGCAGGCGGTTGAAGCGCGCCGAATCGATCCAGCGTTCCTGATCGACGAGCGCGTGGCGGATCATCGCGATCTGCGCGACCGGGCCACCGAAGGCGAGCGCGCCGAAACGCAGGAATTTGAGGAACAGCGCGGGCAGGCTGAGCTGCGACGGGTCGGTCGGGGTGGGGACAAGGCTCATATCAACGCTCCGGGCGCCGCGGTTGCGGCGGGTGGAGCGGACTTGGACGGCGCCGAACTGTTCTTGGCCGTCTGAACGGGCGTCCGCGTCGGCCCGTTACCCCGCCTATCATCGAAGGCGCGCCGCGCTGTCAAGCCGGGTTGCTACAGCCAGCCGATGCTTTTGAAGCGCCAGAAGACCAGCCCCGAGCCGCCGAAAATCAGGGCCAGCGCAAAGGGGTAGCCGAAGGCCCAGTCGAGTTCGGGCATGAATTCGAAATTCATGCCGTAAATCCCGGCAATTGCGGTCGGCACCGCCAGGATCGCGGCCCAGGCGGCGAGCTGGCGGGTGATGACGCCCTGGCGTTGCTGTTCGAGCATCCCGTTGGTTTCGATGACCGACGCGGCGACATCGCGGAGGCCGGTGAGGCGGAACTCGGCACGCTGGACATGATCCCAGATGTCGCGAAAGAAGGGCCGCACCGCGGCGTCGATGCAGGGCAGGTCATCCTCGCCCGCGAGGCGCCCGGCGACGTCTTTCATCAATCCGGCCAGCCGCTGAAACCGGATGACTTCGTGGCGCTGGGCATAAAGCTGGCGGATCTCGGCGGCGTCGAGCGGGGTGTCCATCACGCTGTCCTCGACCAGCAGCATCCGGTCCTCAATCGCGTCGATCAGCGGGAAATAGCCGTCGACGATGAAATCGAGGATCGCATAGAGGACGTAATCCGGGCCGTGCGCGAGCTTGGCGGGCAGGGTTTCGAGCCGCGCGCGCACCTCGCTGTGGGCGCGCGCCGAGCCGTGACGGACGGTGACGATGAAATGGCGCCCGACAAAGATAGCGGTTTCGCCCGACTGGATCGTCCCGCCGCCAAGATTGCCGGTGCTGGCGATGATGAACAGCTGGTCGCCATAAACTTCGACCTTGGGCAATTGTTTCGCCTTGGTCGCATCCTCGACTGCCAGCGGATGGAGGCCGAAGCGTTTGGCGATGCCTTCGAGTTCGCCGGGGGTCGGCTCGTACAGGCCGAGCCAGAAGAAATCGCCCTCGGCGCAATCGTCGGGAAGTTCCTCGTCGGGACCGATGTCGCGGACGAGTTTGCCGTCATGATAAACGCGGGCGGCCATGATCGGCATCGGCGGGTTACTCCCTTGTAATGCCGCTCCTATAATCGGCGCGGCGGCGAAGGGGAAAGGGTTCGTTGTGCGACGGCATGTCGATCGGGAGATAACCGCCCGCGCCCCTGCCTTCGCAGGGGCGCGGGGGTGGGTGGCGAGGGGCTCAATCGTCGCGGTTGGCGATGTTCGTGAAGGCGGCCCAGGCGGCGGGGTGCGCCCATTCGGTTTTCCAGCCCGCGATCGCGCTGCCGTCGGCGCGCTTGCCGCTGCGCACCGCGGCCATGCCCTGTTGCAGCGCCTGTGCGCGCGACAGGTTCGGGTTGCTGCGCCGCGCGAGCAAGGTTTCGACGGTGAGCACCGCGGTCGCATCGTCCGACACGCGCCAGTGGCTGGCGAGCAGCGCGTCGGCCCCGGCGTAGAGGAAACCGCGCGCGAGCGCCGACAGGCTGTCGCCGCCGCCCGAATTTTCCGCCGACGCGGTGTTGCACGCCGACAGGATCACCCAGTCGGCCGACAGCGTGAGCCGCGCCGCCTCGGTCGCGGTTAGCAGCCCGTCGTCGATGTCGCTGGCCGTGGTTGGCGGGGTCAGCACCAGCCCCGGCTCGCTGAAGCCGATCGAGGGATCGGGGAGCAGCCCGTGGGTGGCAATCGCGACGATTTCGCTGGTCGCGAGCGCGGGGTCCTGGCGCAGCGCCGTCTCGGTCGCCTTGCCGTCGATCGTCAGGCTGCCCGGCGCGACGCCGAACAATCGCGCCATCGCCGCGAGTTCGACCTTGGTCCCGGGCAACGGCGCGAGGCGGCGCAGCACGTCGGGGTCGGCGAGCGGCGCGCCCGATGGCGACACGGCGTCGAATACCGCAATGCCGCGCGCCGCGCGCGATCCGGTGTCGCCCCCGGCCAATACCGGGGCGCCATAGCCGCGGAAACTGTTGCGGCGGCGATCGCGCGGCGGGTCGCGGGTCAGGGTCAGCGCCGCGACTGCGGGCAGGCTGGTAAAGGCGAAGCGGTCGGACAGCCAGGCGGCGCGCGCCAGCGTGTCGGGGTCGGCGATGTCGGCGCCCGCGGGCCGCGCGGTCGCCGACAGCATCGCCAGCGGCAGGTCGCCGAGCTTGCCCGAGCTGGCGACATAGATGCGCTGGCTGTCCCCCAGCAGCGGCGCGACCGGTTCGATCAACAATTTGTAGAGCGCGTTGGCGGTGTCGAGATCGAAGCGGCGATGGCCTTCGAGTTCGAGCGCCGACATCGGCAGCGCGTCGAGTTCGGCCTTGCGCGCCGCCGAACAGGTGGCGAAATCGACGTCGCAGCGCAGATCGGAAATCTGTTTCAGGACAACCGCGACCTCTTTGCCGGGGCGACTCCACCCGACCGATGTCGGGGTGACGACGAACAGGTGCAGCGCGTTCGCTGCTTCGGTCATGAGCAGCAGCGCCTCGCCCGGTTTAAGCGCCTGCCGCGCTTCGGCCAGGCTGATCGGGCGCGGCGCGACGAGCTGGCGATAGGATGGATATTTGCTGTCGATCAGCGCGCTCACCTTGGCCAGCTCGGCCTGTACCGTGTCGAGTTCGCCGCGCAGCCGTGCCGCCTCGACCGGTTTGCGCGCGCCGAGTGCGCGGAGGAGATTCTTGTCGATGAGGTTCGCCTTGGCAGCGAGATCCTGTTCCTGGCGTACCGCTTCGGCCATTTGCGGGGTCCTGGCGGCGCTGCGCGCGGCGGTTTGCAGCACCGCGCGGCCCGAAGCGGACGCGATCGCATCCTGCGCGGCGCGAAAGGCACGGTCCTGAATCTCCGCCTGCTGCGCGGCGTCGGGGGTGACCTCCATCAGGCCGAACGCGGTGTTCAGATAGGTGGTGAAAATGCCGCGGTCGGGGGCGGCTTGCTGCCGGTCGAGCGCCGCAAGCCCGACCGCGCCGCTGCCCGCCGCGCTTTGTTCGTTCAGGCGGCGCAGGATCGCGACCGCCTTGGCGGCCAGCGGCTCGGCTTCGGCGGCCTTGCCTTGGCGCAGCAGGGCCAGCGCCAGATTTTCATAGGCGCGCGCCGTATCGATATGCGTCTCGCCAAGGTTGCGGCGCAGGATGGCGAGCGATTGGCGATAATAGGGTTCGGCGGCGCGGTCGCCGGGGCCGCTGCGGTCGCCGCGGACCAGCGCCGCGCCGACATTGTTATAGGCGACCGCGGTGAGCGGGTGATCTTCGCCCAGCAGGCGGCGACGGATGGCGAGCGCCTTGCCACTCATCTCCGCCTCCTCGGCATGGCGCCCGAGCCCGCCGAGCGTCGTCCCGAGGCTGAGATAGGCCCAGGCGGTTTCGGGATTATCCTCACCGAATTTGGCGCGATAGACGGCGAGCGCCTCGCGTATCAGCGGTTCGGCGCGCGCCGCGTCGCCACCGTCGCGCAAATTATAGGCAAGATTGATCTGGGTCGCGGCGTAGGAGGGATGGTCGCGGCCCGCGATGCCGCCCTGAATGTCCAGCGCGCGCCGATACATGGGCTCGGCCTCGGCATAGCGGCCCTGCCGGTTCAGATTATGCGCAACATTGGCGTACATTGTCGCGGTCCGCTCGCTGCTGTCGCCATAGGCGCGGCGCGTGCTGTCGAGTGCCTGGCGTAGCAAGGGTTCGATGGCGGTGGGCGGCAAGCCGCGATTTTCCATGTTGAGCGCAAGATTGTTCGTTGCCTCGGCGGTCAGCGGATGCGCCGCGCCCAGCGATTTTGTGCGGATGTCCAGCGCCTTGCGATAGGCGGTTTCGGCCTCGCCAAAGCGTCCGGTCAGCCCGTAGCTATAGCCGAGCACGGTATAGCCGAGCGCCGCCTGAACGCTGTCGTCGCCCTTGGTCGCGCGCCAGATCGCGAGCGCGCGGTTCGCCGCGGTTTCGGCGTCGGCATAGCGCCCGAGTTCGGTAAAGTTCACCGCGCGGTTATAATGGTGCAGCGCGACGTCGGGGCCGTTCGGGCCGGTCATCGCCTCGTCGATCGCCAGCGCCTTGTCGAGCATCGTCGCGGCCTCTTCGAACTGGCCCAGACTGCGCAACGTGACCGCCAGATTGGCGTATTGCGACGCGGTTTCGCGGTGCTGTTCGCCGTGGAGCGCGAGATTGGCGGCAAGCGCCTGGCGGAACAATTTTTCAGCGCCGCGCATGTCGCCCAGTTCGACCAGCAGTCCGGCGAGATTGCCGGTCGCCGCAATCGTCGTGGCATGCTGCGGACCAAATTGGGAGGTGCGCACAGCCAGCAGGTCGCGGCGCAGTGGCAAGGCTTCGGCCGGGCGGCCCTGTTTGGCGAGGTTGGTGGCGAGGAAGCCGGTGGCGGTGAGCGTCTGATCGTCCTGCGCCCCAAGGTATCGGCTATTGATCGCGAGGAGGCGGCGCCAATTCGCCTCGGCATCCTTCAGCTGGTTTTGTTCCTCGAGGTTGAATGCCAGCGCGCGATAACCAAGGCTGGTGATCAGATTGTCGGCGCCATAGCGCTTCGTCGCTTCGTCGATCCAGCGCCGATAGACGTCGCCCGCCTCGCCAAGCTTTCCCGCCCGTTCGAGTTCCATGCCGCGGTTGATCAGGTCGAGCATCTTTTGCTGGTCGGCATCGAGCGGCGCGGCGGCGGGGGCGCTGGCGGGGGCTATGTCCTGCGCAAAGGCGGCGGGCGCGGCAGTCCACAAGGGGGCGGCGAGGAGCAGCGCAAGCAAGCGATGGCGTCGGTCGGTCATGGGACGGCGTATTCCCTGTCTTGTGTCAAGATAATGATAAATCTGGATATTGGCAGTGGCGGCCTTGCGCGATCGCGCGGCGGTCGGAAATCGTGGGTTATGGTCAGGCCTTAAAAGGCGCCGATTTGCGTGGGTGTGACGGGGATCACTGGCGCGCGGCGAGGTGATGACCCGGTACATTTGGATTTGAGCCAGCGCCATTTGGTTCGTCATCCCGGCGAAGGCCGGGATCTCGCCGCTGCGTAATCCCGCGAGGGTGAGATCCCGGCCTTCGCGGGGATGACGAAAATATGCTTCGTCGGCGCCTGCCCCCACCTGTGTTACCCGAATAAAACCCCTTGCCAAATGGGCGCTACAAATGTAGCACGCTACAAATGTAGCGCATGAGGTGAGTCGCATGTTGTCCAGTTTGCCGCCGCGGGAACGCGAGATCGTCGATATTCTGTATGAGCGCGGCGCGTCGACCGTGACCGAGATCGGCGAGGCGCTGAGCGACGAATTGTCGGGCTCGGCGATCCGCGCGATGCTGAAGCGGTTGGAGGCGAAGGGGTTCGTGGCGCGCGAAGCGTCGGACAACGGCTTTGTCTATGCGCCGAGCGTATCGGACAAGACCGCGCGCAAATCGGCGCTGAGCCAGGTGGTGCGGGTGTTTTTCAACGGATCGGCGACCAGCGCCGCCGCGGCCTTGCTGGGGATGCAGGAAGAAATGAGCGCGGATGAGCTCGACGAGCTGGAAAAGCTGATCGGGCAGGCGCGCGAAGGGAGAGCGAAATGATGATCACCGCTTCGATGTTGATCGGGCTCGCCTGGAAGTCGGTGCTGATCGCCGGACTGACGCTGGCGTTGCTGAGGCTGGCGCGGACGCGTTCGGCGGGCGAGCGGTCGCTGGTCGCGCATGTCGGCCTGCTGGCGCTGCTGGTGCTGCCGGTCGCCTCGCTGGCGCTGCCGATATGGCAGCCGCTGCCCGCGAGCTGGGTCGCCGAAGCAGCGCCCCGAGCCGTTTCGAGCGACGCGACGGGGGGATCGGCGGTCGATCCGGTGGCCGCGACGACATCCGTCCCGGTCGTGGCGGACACCGCCGGATCGCCGCCGATCAGCTGGTCGGTGGGGGCCGACCTCGCGCCCTTTCTCTACCTTGTCCCGCTCGCGCTGCTGTTTGGAGTGATGCTGCTGGCGGTGGTGCGGCTGTTCGCGATGCGCGGACGCGCCGAAATTCTGGTCGACGGGTCGTGGCTGTCGGCGCTCGCCGAGGCGCAGCGACGGATGGGTTTCAAACATGGCACCGCCTTGCTGGTCAGCGACGAACTGCGCTCGCCGATCAGCTGGGGACTGCTGCGGTCGACGATCGTGCTGAGCCCGAAGGCGGCGCAGGCGGTCGGCGAGGCAGAGGCGATCATCGCGCACGAGCTGGCGCATATCGCGCGGCTCGACTGGGCCAAGCTGCTTGCCTCGCGCATCGCCTGCGCGATTTTCTGGTTCAATCCCCTGGTGTGGATGCTGGCGCGCGAGAGCCATCAGCTGCGCGAAGAGGCGGCCGATGACGCGGTGCTGATGGCCGACATCGACGGTCCCGACTATGCGACCCTGCTGGTCGGTGCGGCGCGGCATGACAACAAGGCGGCGCTGATGGCGGCGCATGGCGTCGCGCCGTCGAAGAGCAGCCTGAAACGCCGGATCACCCGCGTGCTCGACGCCAGTCTGAAGCGCGGGCCGGCAAGCGCGAGCTGGGTGTTGATGAGCTTGGTCGTGCTGGCCGGCGTAACGGCACCGCTGGCCGCCTTTTCGGCGACCGCAGCCGAAGAAAAGATCGCCGCAAAGGATAGCCGGACCGCGGCGCTGGCCGAGCGGAAATCGGCGATCGCGTCGGCGCGCGTTGCCGGAGCGGCGCAAGGCGATGCCGAGGATCAGGCCGCCGCGGCCGCATCGACCGAGAAGCTGAGCGCCGAGCAGCTGATCAACCTGCGCGCCGTCGGGGTAACCGCCGAATATGCCGCCGAGATGCGCGCCGAGGGGGCGTCGATGAATGTGGACGAGCTGATCTCGGCGCGCGCAAGCGGCGTCGATCCCGCCTATATCCGGCAGATGCGCCAAATCTTTCCGAACGTGGACGTCGACGAATTGATCGGCGCGTCGGCGTTGCACATCGAGCCTGCCTTTGCCCGCGACATGAAATCGCATTTCCCCGACATCGGCATCGACGATGTGATCGCGCTGCGCGCGATGGGGGTCGATTGCGACTTCGTCACCGACATGCAGAAGGCCGGGGTGCGGATGCGCAGCGCCGACGACGCGATCGAATTGCGTGCGACGTCGAAAGCCCGACCGACCGCCAGGTCAAAGTCGGCGGTGGCTCGGTCGGCGAGCGGTCCCACGGTCCGCATGAGCGCGTACGGGATGACGATGGAAGCGCACAGCAGCGATGGCCGGGTCGCGCGGATCGAAATGGCCGAACCGTCGGCACCCCCCGAACCGCCGGTGCCGCCAACCAGCTGACGCCCGGACATTCGTCCAAGCCTGAATATCGTTGATCGAAGCCTTGTTTTGAAACGCCGCTGCGGGGGCGAGCGATGACGCTCGTCCAGCGTCGGCAAGAGGAGTGCTGCCATGAAAACCCCCATGATCGCCGCAACCGCCGCGCTGATGACCGTCATCGCCTGCGCCGCGCCAAGCAATGCCGCCGACCCGCTGGTGATGACCGACATCGAATGGAAAGCGCAGCCCGGAAAAGGCCAGCCGCATTTGCGGGTGAGCCACGGGCGGTCGAGCAGCGATCTGTCGCTGGGCAGCGCGCGCGCCGCCTTGGCGCCCGCCCGCGATGCCCTGCAGGGCGCGGCGGGGCCGGTGGCCTTTACGGTGCAGCATGAGGCGGGAACGCTCGCCTGTACCGGCGCACTGACGCGCGCGTTTGAAGGCGCGGGGCGTTGCCGTTTTACCTCTGACCCCGCGTTCGAGGCGGCGCTGGCGTCGCGCGCGCTGGTTCCCGAGCGGCGCAGCGACATGCTGTCGATGCTGATGGTCGACGCGACGATCGCGCTGGCCGACGGGCTGACCGATGCCGGGGCGCGGCCGAAAGACGCCGACGAGCTGATCGCCGCGGCGGCGCTGGAGGTGACACCCGCCTATCTTCGCGACCTGAAATCCGAAGCATTGGTGCTGACCGACGTCGACGATGCGATCGCGTGCAAGGCGCTGGGGGTCGACGGCGCCTATGTGCGCGGGCTGGCCGCGGCGGGGTATCGCAAGCTGAGCGCCCATGATGTCGTGGGGATGAAGGCGATGGGGGTCACCGGTGAATATGCCGTGGCGATGAACCGCGCGACGCAGGGGATCAAGTGATGCGGCTGACCAGCCTTTGCGCATTGTCCGCCGCGATCGCATCGCCGGTGATGGCGCAGGAAACCGCGGCGACCGGCGAAGCGCCGCCGCGCGCCGCCGCAGCGACGGCGGCGACGGGCGCGGACGGCAGCGCGCGGCAGGTCTTCACCGCCGCCGATTTCGCCCGTTACGCACCGACAAACGCCTATGACATGCTGAACCAGGTTCCCGGTTTTTCGATCCGCGACAATGAAAATCTGCGCGGGCTGGGGCAGGCGACCGGCAATGTGCTGTTCAACGGTGAGCGGCCGTCGAACAAGGGTGACGATATGTACACCCAGCTGTCGCGCATCCCCGCGGGCAATGTCGAACGGATCGAGATCGTCGACGGCGCGACGCTGGATATTCCGGGCTTGTCGGGGCAGGTCGCCAATATCGTGTATCGCGCCGACAGTTTTTCGGGCCAGTTTTCCTGGAAACCCGAATTTCGGGCGCATCATACCGACCCGTTGCTGACGCGCGCCGACGTGTCGGTGCGCGGGCGGAGCGGCACGGTCGAATATGAGGTTGCGCTGAGCAACGACAGCGCCCGGCGCAGCGGCGCCGGTGGGCCGACGATCATCACCGACGGCGCGGGGCAGATCACCGAACGGCGCCATGACGTCTGGAACACGCATTTCGATGCACCGAAGCTGTCGGGGCGGCTGACCTGGGACCCGGCGGGTGACACGGTGGTGAACATCGGCGGACATTATCAGCGCGAATATGACCGCTATGACGAGGATGGCGTGCGCGTGTCGCCGGGCCAACCCGACCGGGAGCGTATCGTCCGCCAGACCGACGATGCCTGGAATTACGAGGTCAACGGCGATTATCAGTTCGGGGTGGGGCCGGGCAGGCTGAAGCTGATCGGGCTGCGCCGCTTCAGTCACGAACCATTCGTGCAGGAGATCGTCACCACCCCCATCGGCGGTGCCGCGACGGGCGACCGCTTTGCGCAGACCGGCGACATCGGCGAAACGATCGGGCGCGGCGAATATCAGTGGAAGATGCTGGGCGGCGACTGGCAATTGTCGGGCGAGGCGGCGTTCAACAAACTCGACAATGTCGCATCGATCGCGGTGCTCGACGCGAACGGCGTGTTTATCGAACAACCATTTGTCGGCGGCACTGGCGGGGTGAAGGAAGATCGCTACGAAGGCTTGCTGAGCTTCGGTCGCAAGCTGACCGATACGCTCAATTTCCAGATTATCGGCGGCGCCGAACATTCGACGATCACCCAGACCGGAATGAACGGGCTGACGCGCAGCTTTTTCCGTCCCAAGGGCTCGATCTCGCTGGCGTGGACGCCGTCGTCCGATTTCGACGTGTCGGCGAAATTGCGTCGCCGGGTGCTGCAACTGTCCTTCTATGATTTTCTGGCGCGCGCGTTCCTGAACGACGGCAACCAGAATGAAAGCAACAACGACCTGCGCCCGCAGCAGGACTGGACCTATGAGGCCGAGATCAACAAGAAGTTCGGCGCGTGGGGATCGACCAAGCTGATCCTGATTTACCGCGATGTCGAGGACCGGGTCGATGTCGTCCCGGTCGGCGCGACCGGAGAGGCGGTCGGCAACATCGCCAAGGCAAAGGCAGGCGCGATCGACTGGACCGCGACGATCAACCTCGACCCCGCGGGGTTGAAGGGCGTCAAGCTCGACACGCGGCTGCTGCTCCAGAAATCGTCGCTCCGCGATCCGTTTACCGGCGAAAAGCGCCAGTGGAACGGTTTCACCGATACCGTCGCCTATGTCGGCGTCCGGCACGATGTCGCGGGCACCGATTGGGCATGGGGCGCGGACGCCGAATATACCCACAACCAGCCCAGTTACCGGCGCAACCAAAGCGACAAGATCTGGGAAGGGCCGGTGTGGGCGACGGTCTTTGTCGAGCATAAGAATGTGATGGGGCTGACCGTGCGCGCGCACATCCGCAACATCGCCAACGCCCGGTCGAAGCGTGACCGCACCGTTTACACGGGGGTGCGCGGTGCGAGTCCGATCGCCTTTGTCGAAGAACGCGACCGGCTGATCGGTCCGATCTTCTCCTTCTCGGCGCGCGGGACGTTTTGAGGGGGGACATGATCCTCCCCGTGGCGCAGCCATGGGGAGGTGGCAGCGCGAAGCGCTGACGGAGGGGCAATGACGCTGGCGTCGCGGCCCCTCCACCCCTCGCCTGCGGCGAGCGGTCCCCCTCCCCACGGCTTCGCCGCAGGGAGGATAGGATTTCCGCGCGCCGCTTGGCGCGCTATGCCGAGCGCGATGAAACCCCGCCGCACCAAAATCTATTTCGACGGCGGGTGCCGCCCCAATCCCGGCGCGATGGAGATTGCCGTCGTGATCGGCGGCGTCGCGGCGATCGACCGCGCGGCGGGGACGGGCAGCAGCATGGACGCCGAATGGCTGGCGCTGATCGCGGCGCTGCGGCTGACGCAAGCGCGCGGGCTCAGCGACTTTGTCTTGCTGGGCGATGCGGCGGCGGTGGTCGCGCAGGCGAATGGCGCGGTTGCGGCGCGCCACGGGGCTGCGGCGCATCTGGCAATATTCCGGGGCTTGGTCGGCGACGGCCCGACCCCGCGCGTCCGTCATGTCAAGCGCAGCCAAAATCTGGCGGGCATTGCGCTGGCGCGGCGCTGACCCGCGATAGCATCCGATCGGGTTGCAAATCTGTACTAGTTCTTGCAAGGGGAAGCGTGGCTATCCCGATGCAATATAACGAAAGAACGGCGCGTTGAAGCCGACCCATCCCTTGCCCGTGCATCACAGCTGGCCGCTGTATGAACGCGAACGCTATTTTGAGCTGGGTCGGCTGCACGGCGCCGATACGCTCGACGCGGTGGCGAACAGCGGCGATATCGCCGCGGTGGAGCGGTTCGGGCCGGGGCTGCCGGGCTGGTGGGAATGCGACCTGGCGGCGGGCAACCGGCTGAGCTGGTCGAACGAGGTCTTCGATATTTTCGGCCTGCCGCGCGGCGCCACGGTGACGCGCGCCGAGGCCACCGCGCTGTACGAGGAGGGGTCGCGCGCGGCGATGGAGAAATTGCGCGCCTATGCGATCAAGCATCGCCGCGGCTTTACGCTCGATGTCGAAATCCGGCCGACCGCCGCGCCGCCGCGCTGGATGCGTTTGATCGCCGCGCCGCTGTGCGTCGATGGCACGATCGTCAAATTGCAGGGTCTGAAATTCATCGTTCCCGGCAGCGCTTAGCGCCGCACGGCGATCGCCGACGAATGGCGGCTTTGGACGACGAAGCGTTGCTGGGCGGCGGCAAGTGGCGCCTCCGGCTCGACCGGGCCTGATAAACCAACGGTCTGCGCCAGCGGCGTTGACCTGATTTAACCATCGTCACAAGCCGAAATCCACGGGTGTTGCGGGCGTGACCGCGCGCGCGCCCGATTCTCCAATCCGCATCACCAGGGGCGTTCGGCGCATATGAAATTCTTTAATCGGTTCGGTTCGGCCGCGCATGACATGGCCATCGATCTGGGGACCGTGAACACCGTGGTTTATGTCCGCGACAAGGGCATCGTCCTCAACGAACCGTCGGTCGTCGCGCTGGAAACGCGCGACGGGGTGCGGCGGGTCAAGGTCGTCGGCAACGAGGCCAAGCTGATGATGGGCAAGACGCCGAGCAACATCCAGGCGATCCGGCCGCTGCGCGATGGCGTGATCGCCGACATCGACGTCGCCGAACAGATGATCAAGCATTTCATCGAAAAGGCAAAGGGCGGCGTGGGCGTGCTGCGTCAGCGCAGCAATGTCGTGATCTGTGTGCCGTCGGGATCGACGATGGTCGAACGCCGCGCAATCCGCGACGCCGCATCGAACGCGGGCGCAGTGTCGGTGCAGCTGATCGAGGAATCGCTGGCGGCGGCGATCGGCGCCGGGCTGGACGTCACGGCGCCGCTGGGGGCGATGGTCGTCGACATCGGCGGCGGCACGACCGAGGTCGCGATCCTGTCGCTGGGCGGCATCGCGTACAGCAATTCGGTGCGCGTCGGCGGCGACAAGATGGACGACATGATCTCCTCGTACATCCGTCGCAAACATAATCTGATGATCGGCGAAATGACCGCCGAACGCGTCAAGCTGGCGGTCGGCTGTGCCGTGGCGCCCGAGGGCGAGGGCATGATCATCGCGGTGAAGGGCCGCGACCTGGTCAACGGCCGACCGGCGGAAGTGCAGGTGAGCGAGGCCGAGATTGCCGAAGCGCTCGCCGAACCGGTCGGTCAGATCGTCGCCGCGGTGCGCGCCGCGCTGGAACAGACGCCGCCCGAATTGTCCGCCGACATCATCGACGAGGGGATCACCCTGACCGGCGGCGGCGCGCTGCTGCGGCGGATGGATGTCGCGATCGCCGAGGCGACGGGATTGTCGGTGCGGGTCGCGGACAATGCGCTGATCTGCGTCGCGATGGGCGCGGGGCAGGCGTTTGAGGACCGGTCGTACCATGGGGTGCTGATCGCGGCTTGATTTTGCCCATGCGTGAGCAGGGGGGAGCTTTCAGACCCTCGTCATCCCGGACTTGATCCGGGATCCATTCGCGCACCGTCGGAAGAATGGATCCCGGATCAAGTCCGGGATGACGAAGGAAGTAAGGTCTGCTCTGGGTCGACAGCCGACCTTCGCCGATAAGGGATCAGGCGTAAGCGGCAATCGCCGCTAGGTGCCTCGCTTTTGCCGCATCATCCAGAAACGACCCTGTGAAGCTGTTGCGCGCCAGCGTGACGAGGTCAGCCTTCGACAGGTCGAGCGCGTCGGCGACGGCGAGATAGTTGGCGTTGACATATCCGCCGAAATAACTTGGATCGTCGCTGTTGACCGTGGCATGCAGTCCCGCACCCAGCATGGTTTTCAGCGGGTGCGCGGCGATGTCGTCGACGACGCAGAGCTTCAGGTTCGACAGCGGGCAGACGGTGAGCGTGATGCTCTGGGCAGCAAGGCGCGCGACGAGGGCAGGGTCTTCGAGGCTGCGGTTGCCATGGTCGATGCGGTCGACCTGGAGCAGGTCGAGCGCTTCATACACATAGGCGGGCGGGCCTTCCTCGCCCGCGTGCGCGACGATTTTAAGGCCGAGGGTGCGGGCGCGCGCGAAGACGCGTTCGAACTTGGCTGGCGGGTGGCCGACCTCCGAGCTGTCGAGACCGACGCCGTCGATGCGGCCCAGATATGGCAATGCTTCGTCGAGCGTCGCCTCCGCATCGGCTTCGTCGAGGTGGCGGAGGAAGCACATGATGAGTTTCGAGGTGATGCCGAAACGCGCCTCTGCATCGTCGAGCGCGCGGGTGATGCCGGTGATCACGGTGCCGAACGCAACGCCGCGCACGGTATGGCCCTGCGGGTCGAAGAAGATTTCGACGTGGCGCACCGCATCGGCATGCGCGCGGGCGAGGTAAGCGGCGGTGAGGTCGTAGAAATCCTGCTCGGTGTGGAGGACGCCCATCCCCTGATAATAGATGTCGAGGAAATCCTGGAGGTTCGAGAAGGCGTAGGCGGCGCGGACCTCTTCGACATTGGCGAAGGGGATGGCGACCCCATTGCGCTGCGCGAGGTCGAACATCAGCTCGGGTTCGAGCGAGCCTTCGATATGGAGGTGGAGTTCGGCCTTCGGTAGGCCCGCGATGAAGGCGGCGCGGTCGGCAGCCGAAGCAAAACCGTCAGCCATTGGTATGCCCCTCTTCGCGCAGGATGATGGCCGCTTCGGGCTTGTGCTGGCGGATTTCGTCGATCGTCAGCCCGTCGATTTCGTGCGGAAAGATCAGCCACTGATCGGTTTCGTGAACGAAGAAATCGGGACGGAGGTCGGTGACGTTGCGCCCGGGCTTGAACCAGACGGTCGCGATGCGGATGTCGCGCGGCATGTTGTGGCGGCAGCGGGCTTTCAGCTCGGCGATAAAGGCGCGGATGCTGCGCCCACTGTCGAACACATCGTCGATGATCAGCAGCCGGTCGTCGGGGTCGAGCGTGTCGATGAGGTAGCCGAGCGCGAAGACCTTCACTTCGGGATCCTGGCGGTCGATGCCGTGGTAGGACGAGGTGCGGATCGCGATATGGTCGCAATGCTGGCCGTGATAGTCGAGCAATTCCTGCACCGCGATGCCGACGGGCGCGCCGCCGCGCCAAATGCCGACTAGGTGGGTCGGTTTGAACCCGCTGTCGATGACCTGCATCCCCAGCCGCAGCGAATCGGCGAGGAGGTCGTTGGCGCTGATGAAGATCTTGTCGGCGGTCATGGCCGAGGGGTAATCGGGTGGGGCGGGGTTCGCAAGGTGGCGGGTGGGTGTCGGCTTTGGGGTGGGTTCCAGACGGTCCCTTATTCGTCATCCCGGCGCAGGCCGGGATCTCACCCTATCGGTTTTCCGCACCGGCGAGATCCCGGCCTTCGCCGGGATGACGATGTTATAGATCCTCCCTGTGGCGAAGCCATGGGGAGGGGGACCGTTCGCGAAGCGAATGGTGGAGGGGCGGCGACGGTAGTGGCATGGCCCCTCCGTCAGCGCTCCGCGCTGCCACCTCCCCATCGCTGCGCGACAGGGAGGATCGATGGCAACTTCCGGTCGCTTGCAGACGGTAGGAAGGGGCCGCTTTCGCCGCCCCTTTCGCCCTATGGCTATCGCGCGGTCACCTCGCCAGCCGCGCCGCATATACCTCGCGCAGCCGCACGAAATTATCCCAGTGCGGAGTGGCTTGCGTGCCGCGGAGCTTTGCCTCCAGCACATCGACATGCGCGTGCCAGCCGGCGCTGACGTTGAGCAGGACGGCGGGGTCGGTCACGCGGTGGTGGGTGATCGTCAGCAGCACCTCGTCGCCCCGCGGTTCCAAGGTGAAGGTTACCCCGCCGGTGCTGCCCCAACTGATCGTCAGCCGGTGCGGCGCGTCGCATTCGAGCACTTCGCACGTCATGCGATGCTCGTCGCCCATGCCGTCGGGCCGCGTGCCGGGCGGATCGGTCAGCTCGTCGTTGCGCCACACGAGGTCGACCGCGGCGCCGACCTTTTCCTCCATCGCGCCCGCAGCGAGCCACTGGCGGCGCGGGTCGCTGTCGACGAGATAGGACCAGATGCGGTCGATCGGGCCGGGGAGCAGGCGCTCCAAGGTCAGGGTCGCATCCTCGCGGACCACGCCATAATCTTGGGCTGTCGTCATGATAGTCATTGTCATTCTCCTTCTTTCCCGGTGAGGGGTGGCTTGGGCGGCGGCGCGGCGCCTTCGGCACGCAGCAATTGTTCGAGGGTGTCGAGGCGGTCGGTCCAGAAGCGGCGGTAGATGCCGAGCCACTGGTCGGCTGACATCAGCGGCGCCGGATCGAGGCTACAGATATGCGTGCGGCCGCGGACGTCGCGGCGGATCAGCCCCGCGCCCTCGAGCACCTTGATATGCTTCGAAGCCGCGGCGAGCGACATGGCGAAGGGCGCGGCGAGGTCGCCAACGCTGCGCTCGCCGGCGGCAAGCTCGGCGAGCATGGCGCGCCGCGTGGCGTCGCCGAGCGCGTGGAAGATCGTGTCGAGAGCGAGCGAATCATATTCAACCATGCAGTTGAATATGATGTGACCAATTTTATTGTCAACCGATTGGTTGAATTATTTGACGTCGATCCCGGCAATCCGGTTTCCGGCGTCTTCGCGGTAGGGCGTCCAGTCGGCGGGGCATGTGTTCACCGCCCTTGGCAATCCCTGCATGCCCTCGGTCACCCAGCAATCGTTGAAGATCGAGCAATAGCAGGAACGGACCTTGAGCTTCCACCGTTCGCGGTTGAATTTCTGCCACACCTGTTCGGATGCCGGGCTGCGCGGAAAGCTGATGAATTCGAGCGTCTCGCCCGGGCGTACCGCCACCCCGCTGGACGGCGAGGTGGAAAAACGCAGCGCCTGCGCCGGGGTGTTGGTGCAGCACGCCCGCAGCAGTTCGAGCGGCGTGGCGATCGGCTTGCCTTCATAGCGGATTTCGATCGGGCCGAGGATCGCGGGGCCGACACCATTGTTCGTCAGCGACAGGGCAATATCCTGATTGCCGTCCGCGTCGCCGTTGCTGGTGCCAAAGGTGACGAAGGGCATCACCCCGCCGGTCTGCATCTTTTGCGTCGCATCGGCCTGGACAAAGGCAAACCAGGCGAGTGCGAGCGACGCGATCAGCGCGGGCAGGCCGATCAGGAAATGCGCGATCGTGATCAGCGGCAGATAGCGGAGCAGGCGCGATGCGGTCTCGGTCGCGGCGGCGGCGCTGGGGGCTGGATCATGGTCGGGCTTATCGGTCATGCTTTTCCCCCTGTGTGGTCCATGTCTGGCCTATGTGGCGCGGTTGGCGTGTGACCTAGCCGGATTTCGGTTCCTTTCCAACGACCCCTGAGATCAGAAGCCGCACGGCGTCGGCGCGCAGGGGGCGGTGCCCCCGCCGGGGCGCGGCAAATTTCGGCTTTCGTGCCATGGGCGATCGGATCATAAGCGGGGGATGTTGACGATCCTTCTTTCGCTCGCCCTGACGGCGCAGGCTGGTCCCGCCGTCGTGACCACGCCGCCGGGTACCGGCCCGACCGTCCGGCCGATGATGGCGCCTCCGCCCCCGCCGCCGCCCTTGCCGGTGCCGGTCGTCGCGCCCGACACGCGGCCCTATGTTGCGCTGGTCACCGACCTTGGCACGATCACCGTGCGGCTCGAAAACAAGCGGGCGCCGGTGACCAGCGCCAATTTCCTGCGCTATGTCGACGCCAAGCGGATGGACGGGTTCAAATTCTATCGTTCGACCAAAAGCTGGGGGCCGGCGAACCAGCTGGTGCAGGCGGGAAATCGCGGCGATGCGCGCAAGAATTTCCCGCCGATCGCGCACGAGCCGACGAAGACCAGCGGGCTGACCAACTGCAAGGGCGCGCTGTCGATGGCGCGGCTGAACCCCGGCGATGCCACGACCGATTTTTTCCTGCTGCTCTCCGACATCAAGGGGTTCGACAGCGATGCACCCGGCGGCGACGGGGCGGGCTTTGCAGTGTTCGGCGAAATCGTCAGCGGCGCCGATGTCGCGGCGGCGATCTTCAACGCGCCCATCTCGCCCACGGCCGGCGAGGGGGTGATGAAGGGTCAGATGCTGGAGCCGCAGGTTACGATCAAGACCGCGCGCCGCGTTCCCGCGCCCGTCGATGCGCCGAAAGGGTGCGTGGTAAAGGCGCCGTAAATCTGCGGCGAACCACCCATCATTTATTTTGCGTTCATCGGCGCTGTGGCTATACCGCGCGCATGACTCATCGCACCCCTTCGCGCGCCACCGTGCGCCTGCTCGCTGCCGCTCTGGTTATTACCCCTATGCTGGCGGCCTGTGGCGGCGCCGGGGTCAAGAAAGACACGCGCTATGTCGCGCGCGACGTCAACACGCTGTACCGTGCGGCGCAGGATCGGCTCGATCGCCAGCAATATGGCGTTGCCGCGGCGCTGTTCGACGAGGTCGAGCGTCAGCACCCCTATTCGCCCTGGGCACGCCGTGCGCAGCTGATGAGCAGCTTCAGTTACTATATGGACCGCGAATATACGCCCGCGATCGAGGCGGCGCAGCGTTTCCTGGCGATCCATCCGGGCAACAAGGACGCGCCCTACGCCTATTATCTGATCGGGCTCAGCTATTATGAGCAGATCAGCGATGTGACGCGCGACCAAAAGATCACCCAGCAGGCATCGAACGCGCTGGGCGAGGTGATCCGCCGCTATCCCGACAGCCGCTATGCCGCCGACGCGCGATTGAAGATCGACCTGGTGCAGGACCATCTGGCGGGCAAGGAAATGGAAATCGGCCGTTTCTATCAGCGCAGCTCGAACTGGCTGGCGGCGTCGATCCGGTTCCGCGAAGTCGTCGACAAATATCAGACGACCAGCCACGCGCCCGAGGCGCTGTACCGCCTGACCGAATGCTATCTGTCGCTCGGCATTCCCGCCGAGGCGAAGAAGTCGGCGGCGGTGCTGGGCGCCAACTATCCGGGCAACGAATGGTACGAGCGCGCGTACAAGCTGATGCAGAAGCACGCGCCGTCGGCCTGATCGCGCCGGGAATAGATTCTGCCTTTGTTCTGCGGTAAGGACGGCCTGTGCTGACCGCTTTGTCCATCGCCAATATCGTTCTGATCGAACGGCTCGACCTCGATTTCGCGGGCGGGCTGGGGGTGCTCACGGGCGAGACCGGGGCGGGCAAGTCGATCCTGCTCGACGCGCTGGGACTTGCGCTCGGCGCGCGCGCCGACAGCGCATTGGTGCGGCAGGGGAGTGGACAGGCGCAGGTCACCGCCACTTTTGTCGCGCCCGCGGCGGGAACCCCGCTGGCCGCGATGCTCGCCGAAAACGAGATGGCACCCGAACCGGGCGAGCCTTTGCTGATCCGCCGCACGCTGAAAGCCGATGGCGGCAGCCGCGCCTTTTTGAACGACCAGCCCTGTTCGGCGGCGCTGCTGCGCGAAGTGGGCGCGCATCTGGTCGAGATCCACGGCCAGCATGACGATCGCGGTTTGCTCGCGCCCGCAGGCCACCGCGCGCTGCTCGATAGCTATGCGCGCGCGAACACGGGTGCGGTCGCCGCGGCGCATGTCGCATGGCGCGCCGCCGAGGCAAAGCTCGCCGCCGCGCGCGCCGCGATTTCTGAGGCGGAGCGCGACCGCGAGTGGCTCGAACATTGTGTCGCCGAACTGCAGGCGCTCGGCCCTCAGCCCGGCGAGGACGCCGAACTTTCGGAAGCGCGCGCAGCGATGCAGAAGGGCGAGCGGCTCGCGGGCGACCTGGGCGCGATCATGGAAGCGTTCGAGGGCAGCGAGAGCGGTCCCGCGCAGCTCCGCGGCGCGGCGCGGCGGCTCGACCGGCTGGCGGGCGACCACCCGCTGCTCGCCGAAGCGCTGGCGGCGCTTGACCGCGCGATCATCGAGGCCGACGAGGCCGAGGGCAAGCTCCACGATGCGGCGCGCGCGATGGAATATGATCCCGAACGGCTCGAGGCGACCGAGACGCGTTTGTTCGAACTGCGCGCCATGGCGCGCAAACATGGCGTCCAGCCCGACGAGCTCACCGAACTCACCGGGACGCTCGCGGCGCGGCTCGATGCGATCGAGGGCGGCAGCGCGGGGCTGGCAAAGCTCGAAGCGGCGGTGGCCGAAACCGCTGCGGCCTATACCCATGCGGCAAGCGCCCTCTCCGACCAGCGCAGCAAGGCCGCGGTCCGCCTCGATGCGGCGGTGGCGAGTGAACTGGTGCCGTTGAAACTCGACGCGGCGCGGTTTCAGACGCTGGTCGAACGGCTGCCCGCCGAACGGTGGGGACCCGACGGCATGGACCGCATCGAATTCCTCATCTCGACCAACCCCGGCGCGCCCTTCGCGCCGCTCGCCAAGATCGCATCGGGCGGCGAATTGTCGCGCTTCATCCTCGCGCTGAAGGTCGCGCTTGCAGAGGAAGGCGGCGCCGACACGATCATCTTCGACGAGATCGACCGCGGCGTCGGCGGCGCGGTGGCGAGCGCGATCGGCGAACGGCTGGCGCGGCTGGCAGGCGCCGGAAAACAGCTTCTCGCGGTGACGCACAGCCCGCAGGTGGCGGCAAAGGGCGCCGCGCATTTCATCATCGCCAAATCGAGCGAGGGCGTTGTCACGCGCACCAGCGTCCACGCGCTCAACGACGCGGGACGCCGCGAGGAAATCGCGCGCATGCTGTCGGGCGCCGAGGTGACCGAGGAAGCGCGGGCGCAGGCGGAAAGGCTGTTGGAGACGATATGACCGGCGGGGCGGAGCAATATCGACGCGAGGGCTATTTGGGCCTCCCGAGCTTCTGCTCGACCGAAGTGACGCACGCGTTGCTCAGCACCCTAAAGACCGATCTTGTCCGGGGCGGGGTGTCGTTCGACCAGCTGAAGCGCAAACATGACCTGCTCACCGCCGAAGCGGTCGAGGTCTATGGCATGCAATATATGCCGCTATCGACCTTTCTCTGGGGTATGACCCCGGCGATCAGCGCGCTCGTCGAGCACGATCTCCGACCGACCTATTGCTATTTCCGCATGTACCGCCAAGGCGACGTTTGCCGTATTCATTCGGACCGCTATGCCTGCGAACATAGTCTCTCGCTGATGCTCGCGGCGAGCGACAACAAACCTTGGCCGCTCGAGGTCGGGGCGCAGCATATTGAGACGCCGCGCCAGCGCGCCGATCCCGATTTTGGTGACGAGGCTTATGGCGCGGTGCCGATGCTGCCCGGCGATGCGGTGCTTTATCAGGGGGTCCATCGCCTGCACGGACGGATGACGCCCAACCCCAACCGCTGGTCGGCGCATCTGTTCCTCCACTGGGTCGATCCGGAAGGACCTTATGCCAACAATGCGTTCGAGGGTGTCAATATCCTGCCGACCGCAGCACTGGCGATGGAACGTGCCTGACATGATGCCCGTCCACCCGCTCGATCGCCCGGTCTGGAGCATGCTCACCGGGCGGCAGGCGCATCTTGCTACCGGCGACGCGCGCGCGCTGCGGCTCGATCGCGGCTATGGGGTGTTCGGCGTCGCTGCCGACACCGGCGCCGCGGCGCAGGAGGCGTTGGCGGCGCTCATTCCTCCCGGTGAGGATCTATGGATCGTCGAGGGCGACCCGTGGCCGCTGCCGCCGGGGACGCGCGAAGTGAAGCGCGCCGCGCTGACCCAGATGGTCGCCGAGGGTCCGCCGCCAGAGCCGCGGCCGGGCGAGCCTGCAATCGTCGCGCTGGGCGATGCCGACGCCGCCGAAATGGCGGCGCTGGCTGCCCACGCCCAGCCCGGCCCATGGGGGCCTAAAACGCACCTGTACGGGCCGTTTTACGGCGTTCGCGAGGAGGGCCGTCTGCTCGCGATGGCCGGGCAAAGGATGCTGATGCCCGGCATGGCCGAGGTCAGCGGCGTCGCCACCTGGGAAGATTGCCGTGGCCGCGGGCTCGCGCGGACGCTGATCGGTCATGTCATGCGTCAGATGGTGGCGCGGGGCGAAACGCCTTTCCTGCACAGCTATGCTGACAATGCGGGGGCGATTGGCCTTTATGAATCGCTTGGCTTTCGCATCCGGCGCGAGGTGCATGTGCTGGCGATCGCCCGCGCATGAACCGCCGCGAACATCTGGCGGCGTTGCTGGCGATGGCGGCGATGGTGCTGCCGCACCGAAAACTGCAGGCGCTGGAGGCGCAAATGGAAGAAGTGATTCCCGAATATGGGCTGATCGGCCAGATGCTGGCGCAGCCCGGCCAGCGCGCGGCGCTGGTCGCGATCCTTGCCGAAGCGACCGACGCGATGCCCGGCAACATGGGCTATCTGATCGGCGAGGACAGCGCGAACGCGGACGCGATCTGGATCGTCGAGCTGTGGGACACCAAGGCGTCGCACGCTGCCTCGCTCGAGCTACCCGCGGTGCAGGCCGCCATCAACAAGGCGCGCCCGCTGATCGCCGGATTTGGCACTCGCGCCGAGTTCAAGCCGGTGGCAAAAGCGCGCGCATGATCGAGATTGAATCGCTGACCGAAGCCGACGCCGCCAACGAACTGATGCGCCTTGCCAAAGCGATCGCGCGTCACAACAAACTCTACCACGCCGAGGACAGTCCGGAGATTTCGGACGCCGATTATGACGCGCTGGTGCGCCGCAACAATGCGATCGAGGTGGCCTTCCCGCATCTGATCCGCGCCGACAGCCCGAACCGGCTGATCGGCGCGGCGGTCGAGGCGTCGCCGCTCGCGAAAATCACCCATGCGCAGCGCATGATGAGCCTCGACAACGCGTTCGCCGACGAAGATGTCGCCGAATTTGTCGCGCGGGTGCGGCGGTTCCTGAATTTGCCCGAGGACGCGGAGGTCGCGCTGACCGCGGAGGACAAGATCGACGGATTGTCCTGTTCGCTGCGCTATGAACGCGGCAAGCTGGTGCAGGCCGCGACGCGCGGCGACGGCAGCGTCGGCGAGGATGTCACGGCCAATGTCCGCACTATCGCCGATATTCCGCAGGAGCTGGACGGCGCGGTTCCCGACGTGTTCGAGATCCGCGGCGAGGTCTATATGGCGAAGGCCGACTTCGCCGCGCTCAACGCGCGGCTGCTCGCCGAGGCCGACGATCCCGAAAAGGCGCGCCAGTTCGCCAATCCGCGCAACGCCGCGGCGGGGTCGCTGCGCCAGAAGGACGCGAGCGTCACCGCGGCGCGGCCGTTGCGCTTTCTGGCGCACGGCTGGGGCGAGGTCAGCGACCTGCCCGAGACAACGCAGTTCGCCATGATGCAGCGCATCGCGGCGTGGGGCGTGCCAGTGTCGCCGCTGTTGCAGCGGCTTGAGAATGTTGCCGAGGTTCTCGCGCACTACCGGATGATCGAAGCCGAGCGCGCCGAGCTGCCCTATGACATCGACGGCGTCGTCTATAAGGTCGACCGGCTCGACTGGCAGGCGCGGCTGGGGTTCGTGGCCAAGGCGCCGCGCTGGGCGATCGCGCATAAATTCCCCGCCGAACGCGCGCAGACGACATTGGAAGCGATCGACATTCAGGTCGGCCGCACCGGTAAATTGACCCCGGTGGGGCGGCTGACCCCCGTCACCGTCGGCGGCGTGGTGGTGTCGAACGTGACGCTGCACAACCGCGACGAGATCGGGCGGCTGGGGGTGCGCCCGGGCGACCGGGTGGTGGTGCAACGCGCGGGCGATGTTATCCCGCAGGTGGTCGAAAATCTGACCCGCGACGAGTCGCGCGATCCTTATGTCTTTCCCGATCATTGCCCGGTGTGCGGCAGCGAGGCGGTCGCCGAGGAGGGCGAGGTCGATGTCCGCTGCACCGGCGGGCTGATCTGCGCGGCGCAGAAGTTCGAGCGGCTGCGCCACTTCGTCAGCCGCGGCGCGCTCGACATCGAGGGACTGGGCGAAAAGAGCATCGCCGAATTTTTGGAACTGCGCTGGCTCGACAAGGGACCCGCGGATATTTTCCGACTGCACCGGCACCGCGATGAGCTGCTCACGCGCGAGGGGTGGAAGGAAAAGTCGGTCGACAATCTGCTGGCGGCGATCGAGGCGAAGCGGTCGCCCGACGCGGCGCGGCTGCTGTTCGGGCTGGGCATCCGCCATATCGGCGCGGTGACCGCGCGCGACCTGCTGAAGGGTGTCGGCGACATCGCATTGCTGCCCGCCAAGGCGGCCGAGATCAACGCCTATGTCGCGGCCAACCCGCGTGCCGAGGGCGAGTCCGACGGCAAATATGCGGCGCGCAAGATGGAGGCGATCAAGGCGATCCTCGACGTTCGCGCCGACGGCATCGGACCCGCGGTCGCCGAGGCGCTGGGCGATTTTTTCCACGAGCCGCATAACCGCGCGCTGTGGGACGATCTGTTGTCCGAAGTGTCGCCACCGCCGTTCGTCGTCGAAACACGCGACAGCGAGGTTTCGGGGATGACGGTGGTGTTCACCGGCAAGCTGGAGACGATGAGCCGCGACGAGGCGAAGGCGCAGGCCGAAGCGCTGGGCGCCAAGGCGGCGGGATCGGTGAGCGCGAAGACCGACCTGGTGGTGGCGGGGCCGGGCGCGGGGTCGAAGCTGAAGCAGGCGGCGGCGCTCGGGATCAGGGTGATCGACGAGGCCGAGTGGGCGGCGATCGTGGCGGCGGCGGGGTGATGATCCTCCCTGTCGCGGAGCGATGGGGAGGGGGACCGCCGCGAAGCGGTGGTGGAGGGGCTTTGCGACGGGGGCGCCATAGCCCCTCCGTCAGTCCTTCGGACTGCCACCTCCCCATGGCTTCGCCACAGGGAGGATTGTAAGCACGGTGCGCGTGGTCATAGACGAGGCCGCGCAAATGGGTTTGGGGGACCAAATGGCCAAACGCGATTATCTGACCAACCTGATGCGCGATCTCGAATCGCATACCGAGGTGCGGCGCTTTGGCAGCGGGTGGCTGTCGGGCTTTTTCGCGCTGCTGTTCGCCATCGTCGGCTTCGGCATGGTCGTCGCGCTGCGCTTCCCCGACTGGTTCGCGACGCCGGAACTGGCGATCATCAAGGATTGGGGTGGGTTTCGCGGGCTGGTGCATCTGATGCTGTTGGTGAGCTACGGCCTCGCATTGCTCAGCCTGCTGCTGCGCCCGCGCAAGGTGCTGGGCGCGACCGCGCTGATGATCGCGCTCGCGGCGACGCTGTTCGGCGGCGCCAATGTCCAGCCCGAGGAGACGCGAAGCTGGGGGATTTTCTTCGGGCTCGACTTTTTTGTCGTCAACCTGCTGATCACCGGCTTCATGTTCGCGCCGCTCGAACGGCTGTTTCCGCACCGCCGCGCGCAGCGCCTGTTCCGCACCGAATGGCGCGAGGATCTGTTCTATTACCTCGTCAGCACGATGTTCGTGCAGGTGCTGGGCTTCCTCGCGCTGGCGCCGTCGACGATCATCAACGAAAGTACGAACAGCTGGGATGCGTTCCGCGCCACCGTCGCGTCGCTGCCGTGGCTCGTGCAGTTCGTCATCGTGCTGATCGCGTCGGACCTGGCGCAATATTGGTATCACCGGCTGTTCCACAAAGTGCCGTTCCTGTGGGGCTTCCACGCGATCCACCACAGCGCGAAGTCGATGGACTGGCTCGCGGGGTCGCGGATGCACTTTTTCGAGATCATCCTGCTGCGCTCGATCACTTCGCTGCCGCTGTTTACTTTGGGGTTCAGCCCGTCGGTGATGCAGGCCTATATCGGCTTCGTCTATGTCTGGTCGTCGCTTCTCCACGCCAATGTCGGGGGCAATTTCAACCGGCTGGGCCACTGGATCGCGACGCCGCGTTTTCATCACTGGCACCACGGGCTGGAACGCGAGGCGTTCGACGTCAATTTTGCGATCCATTTCCCGTGGCTCGACAAGATTTTCGGGACCTTTCATCTGCCCAAGGACCGCTGGCCGGAGAATTATGGCATCCCGGAGGACGTGCCGAAAAACTATTGGGGGCAGTTCCTCTATCCGTGGACGCGGACGGGGAAAAAGATCGACGAGACGCCGGCGGAATAGTTTCGGTTTTGATCACCGTGGCCCTGAGCCTGTCGAAGGGCGCTTCTCGGTGAGGCGCCCTTCGACAGGTTCAGGGCTGCGGTTCCATACTTGCCACGCCCGCCCCGCCGCCATAAAGGCTGCCGCGTGAGCCTGCTCGCCGCCTTTCGCCGTCCCGGCATCCTGCTGCTGCCGCTGCTGCTCGCGCTCGGAGCGCGCGTGCTGGTCGCGCCGGGGTGGATGATCGAGAGCGATGCGGGCGGGTCGATTACCGTGCGTATCTGTTCGGACCCGACCGATCCCGGCAAGACGGTTACGATCCCGCTGGAAAAGGCGGGCAGTCACGATGCGGGCGAGACGCAGCAGCATTGCCCGTGGGGCGCGCTGGCCAATGCGCCGATCGTCCCCGATGAGCCGATTTTGGCCGCCGCGCCGATGGTGGCGGCGCCGATTCCCGCTGCGGTGCGGGCGTTCGGCTTTGCTCCCGGCATAGCCTCACCGCTGCCGCCGAGTACCGGACCCCCTTCCCAGGCCTGATATGTCGCTCCGGCGGAAGCCGGAGCCTCGCCGCTGCGCATTGATGCGACGGTGAGATCCCGGCGTTCGCAGGGATGACGTTTTGAGACGTCGCGTTGGCCATGCCGCGCGACCCCAAAATCTGCATATCGGGAAGAATCTTCCAATGACCAAAACTGCCTATCGGGCGGCGCCTTTGCTGGCGCTTGTCCTGTCGTTTGTCCCCGCCGCGGCGCACGCCGCCGAGGCCGAAGCCGACGCCACCATCATCGTTACCGCCCCCGAACTGACCAACGAAGCCGAGGCGCGCGTCCACAAGACCGCGGGCGGGGCCGATGTCGTCAGCCATCAGGATTATGCCGACAAATCGATCGTTTCGCTGCGCGATACGCTGGCCTTTTCGCCCGGCGTGTACCTTCAGCCGCGTTACGGGCAGGAGGTGCGCATTTCGATCCGCGGATCGGGGCTGTCGCGCGGTTTCCACATGCGCGGGTTGACGCTGCTGCAGGACGAGGTGCCGATCAACCTGGCCGACGACAATGGTGATTTCCAGGAGCTCGAGCCGATCTTTTTCGACCATCTTGAGGTCTATCGCGGCGCCAACGCCTTGCGTTTCGGGTCGGGCACCTTGGGCGGCGCGGTCAATGGCGTGACACCGACCGGGCGCACCGCTGAAGGCTTCTACCTGCGCGGCGATGTCGGCAGTTTCGACAGCTATCGCGGGCTGGTGTCGGCAGGCGTCGCGGGCGACCGCGTCGATGCGTGGGCTGCGGTCAGCGCCGATACATCGAGCGGCGACCGCGACCATGTCAACCGGCGCAGCTTCCGCTTTCACGGCAATGTCGGACTGAAGCTCAGCGACGTCGTTTCGACGCGCTTCTATGCCAGCTACAACGACATCAAGCAGGAAATCCCGGGTGCGCTGACCTTTGAGCAGGCGCTGACCACGCCGCGCATCGCGAGCGCCGCGGCGGTCGCGGGCGACCAGGCGCGCGACATCGTGTCGCTGCGGCTGCAGAACCGGACCTCGTTCGATTGGGGCGCGTTCAAGCTTGACGTTGGCGGCTTCGTCAATGCCAAGTCGCTCTATCACCCGATCTTTCAGGTGATCGATCAGGACTCGTTCGACCTCGGCGGCTTCTTTCGCGCCGATTATGCGAGTGGGCCTGTCGAGGTGACGCTGGGCGGCGAGCTGCGGGGCGGCAGCACCGACGCACGACAGTTCGTCAATATCGCCGGGCGGCGCGGCGCGCTGGTGTTCGATGCCGACCAGACCGCGCGCACCGCCAACATCTACGGCGAGGTGCGGGTGCGGCCGGTGGAGCAGCTGACCTTGATCGCGGGCGGCGTCTATGCCGACGGCTTCCGCAAACGGCGCGTCAATCTGTCGACGTCGCGCGACGGGCGGATCGATTTCGACGCCTTTTCGCCCAAGTTCGGCCTGCTGTTCGAACCGAGCGAAGTTGTACAATTCTTCGCCAACTACAGCCGCTCGGCCGAATTTCCGGGCTTTGGCGAAGTGTTTCAGACGATCGGTACCCCGCCGGTCAGCCAGGTCGTTTCGACGATCCGCCCGCAGCGGGCGTGGACGGCCGAGGTCGGGACGCGCGGCAAGGCCGGGATCGTCCGCTGGGACCTGGCGCTCTACCGCTCGACGCTGAATGGCGAATTGCTGCAATTCACCACCAATGTCAGTATCCCGGCGGCGACCTTCAACGCCGACCGCACGCTGCATCAGGGGGTCGAGGCAGCGCTGGAAATTGCGCCGACCGACTGGCTGCGACTGCGGCAGGTCTATACCTACAGCGACTTCCGGTTCCGGGGTGACGCTGCCTATGCCAACCACCGGCTGCCGGTGGTGCCGAAGCATGTTTATCGGGCCGAGGCGCGGATCGGTAGCGACGCGCTGCATATCGCGCCGAATGTCGAGTGGGTGCCCGATGGTCCGTTCGCCGACTACCGCAACCTCGTCCAGACACCTGGCTATGCCCTGCTCGGCGTGACCGGCGGTGCGCGGGTCGCCGAAGGGGTCGACGCCTTTGTCGATGTCCGCAACATTACGGGCAAGAAAGCGATCGGTGACATCAGCGCGGCGATCACCGTGACGCCTGCATCGGCGGTCTATTATCCGGTCGAGCGCCGCGCGGTGTCCGCCGGTATCCGCGCGCGCTTCTAAAGGGAGGGACAGGGGATGACCGACATTAACCGGATTCCGCTCTATCGCACGATCTGGCGCTGGCATTTTTATGCCGGGCTGTTCGTCATCCCCTTCATCCTGATGCTGTCGGTGACGGGGGCGGCCTATCTGTTCAAGCCTGAGCTCGACCGGTGGCAGGAGCGCGAATGGCGCGGCCTGCCGGTCGCCGAGCGGGTCGATGCCGATGCGCAGGTGGCGGCGGCGCTCGCCGCCTTTCCGGGCGCGAGCTTTCACTATTACCGGGTGCCAGAGGCACCGGGCGATGCGGCGATCGTCCATGTCGGGCTGCCAAATGGCACGATGCGTGATGTGGCGGTCGCGCCGCGGGGAGAGGTGATCGGCTCGGGCGATCCCGACGACCGGATTTCGGCGTGGCTGGCGAAAATCCACGGCAGCCTGCTGATCGGGCGCGCGGGCGGGATCATCGTCGAACTCGCGGCCAGCTGGGCGATCGTGATGATCCTGACCGGCCTGTATCTGTGGTGGCCGCGCGGGCGCGGGGCGGCAGGGATGGTCTGGCCGCGGCTGGGGCTGGGCGGGCGAACGGCGCTGCGCGACCTGCACGCCGTGACCGGGTTCTGGGTGTCGGGGCTGGCGCTCGTCTTGCTGCTCACCGGCCTGCCATGGACCGATGTCTGGGCGCAGGGCTTCCGCGCCGTCCGCGCCGAAATGGGGTGGGTGCAGGGCGCGCAGGACTGGAAAAGCGGCGGCCATGCCAGCCACCATGCCGCGCACGACCACAGTGCGATGGCAAAAGCGATGTCGGCGCCGGTCGCGGTCGGCGATGCGCCGCGCGTCCCGCTCGACCGCATCGTCCTGCGCGCGCAGAACGAAAATCTGCCGGCGCCGGTGATCATCCAGCCGCCGGGCGCGTCGAACATGTTCGGGCCGCCCAATGGCGATACATGGACGCTGACCACCCAGACGCAGAACCGCCCGCTGGTGCGCAAGGTGAGTTACGACGTCGTCACCGGGATCGAGGTGTCGCGCAGCGGCTTTGCCGACAAGCATGTCATCGACCGTATCGTCGGCATCGGGATTGCATGGCACGAGGGGGCGCTGTTCGGGATCGTCAGCCAGCTGATCGGAGTCCTCACCGCGCTGATGCTGATGACCCTCGCCGTGTCGGGTTTCCTGATGTGGCGCCGCCGCAAGCCCGGCGATGCGCTGGGCGCCCCGCCGCTGCCACGCGACCCGGCGAAGCTCAAAGGCGTGGCTGCGATCATCCTGTTGCTCGCCGCGCTGCTGCCGTTGCTCGCCGCGTCGCTAATCTTGCTATGGGTCGTCGATCGGCTGTTGCTCCCGCGCCTGCCGCGCGCCGCGCGCTGGCTCGGAGTCGCGGTCTAGGTTGTTGCCGCCGCCGTCCCCGGCGCCGACGGCACGGCGCCGGGGATGTGTGCGTTCATGTCCTTATTCTCGGGAAAGATCGGCCACAGGAGCTGCTGCCCCAGCGTCGCTGGCGGCAGATTTTCGACGCCATAGCTCGCCGGATAGTGCCGCGTGATCTTCGCGGTGCCGAACAGCACATCCCAGAAGAATAGCAGGTTTCCGAAATTGCCCTTGTAGTTCACCGCCGGATCATCGGCGTGGCGGCCGTGGTGCGCGTGGTGCGTCGCGGGGGTGCTGATCGTGCGTTCTATGACCCACATCAGCGGCGACAGCGCCTTGATTCGGTAGAGCGGCGCATCCCACGCGACATCGCTGTGCGCGCCGATGATCACCGCCATCTTGACCACCAGATAGCCTGCATAGAACCAGCCGAGCCCGAGATAGACGAGCACGCCCGCAAACCAGATGCTCGGCATCATCGCATAATAGATGATGTTGTTCCGATAGACGAGCCGCACGCTCATATAACGCGCATTATGGTGCGCGCGGTGGAGGTTGTAGAGCCACGCAAAGCTGTGGCTCGCGCGGTGCCACCAATATTGCATCATATCCTCGAACACGAGGAAGAGCGCAAGCGCGGCGAGGAAGGGCGCATTCGCAAGTGCCCCCTCATATTGCGGAAAGAAGCGGTGGCCGAGCGCGCCGACCACCAGCAGGATCGTCGGCTGGGTGACGATCAGCAACATGAAGGTGCTGATGATTTCGATGATCCCGTCGTGGCGCGCCTGCTCATCCTTCGCGAGCAGGCGGGTGCGGATCAGCTCGATGAGGCAGAAGCCGAGAAAGATCGCCGCGACGATCGCGCTCGACTGGGCGGTGGTCAGATACATGTCGCGGCACTCCCATGGCCAGTGACAAGTCGTTGCTTGCCATGCCCCGCTGTTTGCCACAGTGTCGCGCCTCGAAATGCAAAGAACTTATCAATTTGCGATGGCCGAACGCTCGACGCTGTCGCCGCGCGAACTGGGGCAGCTGACGGCGCGCGCGCGGGTGCGCGATTTCGCCGACGGCCAGTTTATCCAGTATCAGGGCGATCCGGGTCAGGAATTCTGGGCGGTGGTCGAGGGCCATGTCACTGTCGGGCGCTTTGCCGCTGACGGCGGATTTACGCATTTCGGCGTGCTCGGCGCGGGCGACCTGTTCGGCGAGCTTGCCTTTTTCACCGGGGTGCCGCGTCAGGTCGATGCGCTCGCGAGCGGTCCGGCGCGGCTGGTGGCGATCGACCGCCCCTTGCTGCGCCAGCTGATGGCCGCCGACGTTGGCTGGGCCGAGCTGTTGCTGCGGAGCCTGTCGCGTCAGCTTGCGGCGACGCTCGACACGATCGACGCCGAGCGGCGGCTGTCGACCCCCGACCGCCTGCTCGGCCTGCTACGCACGATGGCGCGCGAAAGCGCCGGGGGCGATCGGGTGACCGCGACGCAGCAGCAGCTTGCGGACCTGCTCGGCGTTTCGCGGGTGACGCTGGGTGCGGCGCTACGTATATTGGCCGGGGCCGGGGAGGTCGAACGCGGCTATGGCCAGATCCGGCTGCTGCGGCCCGGTCGAGACGGTTTCATTTGAAACTTTTTCATGCTAGACGATTCCCATGAAAGACGGCTTTACCCATGTCCACGAAACGCCGCCGCCGGGTGCCGCGGCCGACTGGACAATTTCGCAAAATTGGGACGCCTTTACCGCCGACGAACATGCGATGTGGGACAAACTGTTCGCGCGCCAGTCGGCGATGCTGCCCGGCCGTGCGTCGGAGGCGTTCCTGCGCGGGATAGACGTGCTGCGGCTCGAAAAGCCGGGGATTCCCGATTATCGCGAGCTCAACGCGCGGTTGATGGACGCGACGGGGTGGCAGGTGGTCGCGGTGCCGGGGCTGGTTCCCGACGAGGTGTTTTTCGACCATCTCGCGAACCGGCGCTTTCCCGCCGGAAATTTCATCCGTACGCCCGAGCAGCTCGATTATTTGCAAGAACCCGACGTGTTCCACGACGTGTTCGGCCATGTCCCGATGCTCGCTGACCCGGTGTTCGCCGACTATATGGTCGCTTATGGCGAGGGGGGCTTGCGCAGCCTGCAATTCGATGCGCTGAAACAGCTGGCACGGCTTTACTGGTACACGGTCGAATTCGGGCTGATCCGCGAGGCGGGCGGTCTTCGGATCTATGGCGCCGGGATCGTGTCCTCCTATGCCGAAAGCGTCTTCGCGCTCGACAGCGACAGCCCCAATCGCATCGGTTTCGACCTCGCGCGCGTGATGCGCACGGACTATCGGATCGACGATTTCCAGCAGAATTATTTCGTGATCGACAGCCTCGATCAGCTGCTCGACACGACGGTGAATACCGATTTTGCGCCGCTATATGCCGCAAACGACGCGCTGCCGCCGATCGCGATTGCCGACATCCTGCCGGGTGATGCGGTGATCACGCGCGGTACGCAGGAATATGCGCTGGGTAAAGTCTAGGCGCTTCTTTCATTTCCGTTCGTCCTGAGCTTGTCGAAGGACCGTCCTCTTCTTCAGCGTCAAAAAGAAGAACAGCCCTTCGACAAGCTCAGGGCGAACGGAGGAGGGGCAGGTTGCCTACCAGCTCCCGAAACTCGCGTCCGCCGGGTCGGCGCGGTGGAAGGCGCGTTCCTTGCGGCGCCAGCCGTAGCGGCGGCGCTTGACGAGGAGCAGGCACGGCCATTCCGCGCTGCCGCCGCGCGCGGCGAGGCGGAAGCCCTGCGCGCGATAGGCAGCCAGCACCGGTTCCATCTGGCGCGCAATCAGCCCGGCGAGGATCGCATGACCGCCGGGGGCGGTGGCGACGCCGATGTCGGGGGCGAGGGTGATCAGCGGACCGGCAAGGATGTTGGCGATGACCAGATCATAAGGCGCCCGGTGACGGATCGCGGGATGGTCGGTCCCCGGCGCGACCGCGAGCGCCAGCCGCCCGCCGCCGCGTCCCAAGGGGACGCCGTTGATGCCGGCATTGTCGCGGGTCACAAAGATGCTCGCCGGGTCTATGTCCGACGCAATCGCCCGCGCGCGCGGCCATAGTGCCATCGCGGCAAAGGCGAGCAGCCCGGTGCCGGTGCCGATGTCGGCGATATTGCGTGGGCTGGCGCCCTGCCGCGCGAGGCGGTCGAGCATCGCTAGGCACCCTGCGGTCGTGTCGTGGCCGCCGGTGCCGAACGCTTGGCTCGCGTCGATCAGAAAGGGCGTGGTGCCGGGCGGAATGCGGTCGGCGTAGCTGCTCGTATGGACGAAAAAGCGCCCCGCCTGCACGGGTTCGAGCCCCTGCTGCGACAGCGTGACCCAATCCTCCTCGGGCAATTGTTCGGCGGTGGGCTTCACTCCCTTTGCGCTTGGCACGAGCGACTGGAGCAGTCTCAGCAACGCCGCGTCGGGCTTGTCATCGACATAGGCGTCGAGCTGCCACAGCCCGGCCTCCTCGTCGATTTCGCGCGTGACGACGACGGGCGCCTCGGGCAGCGCATCGAGTTCGGGAATTTCGCCCGACAGCGCCTCGGCCTCGGCGCGGGTGCAGGGGAGGGAGACGATCCAGCTCATTGGTCAGCGCACATAGCTGGCGCCGTTGACGTCGAGCACGGCGCCGGTCATCGATGCGGGGGCATCGAGCGCGCACCAGCGTGCCATTTCGGCGACCTCTTGCGGTGCCGCGACGCGGCCGAGCGGAATGTCGGCGAGCAGCGCGTCACCGTCGCGGCTGGCGAGATAATCGTCCGCCATGCCGGTCATGGTGAAGCCCGGGCAAATCGCAAAGGCGAGGATGCCCTCTGCGGCATAGGCGCGCGCCATCGTCTTGGTCATCGCGACCATCCCGGCTTTCGACGCGGCATAATGCCAGTGCGCGGGGCTGTCGCCGCGGTGCGCGGCGCGGCTGGCGATGTTGACGATACGGCCTGCCGCCTTGCGCGCCTGCCAGTGGAGGACAGCGCGGCGGCAGAGGTCTGCGCTGGCCGTCAGATTGACCTGAAGCGTGCGGTTCCAGCTGGCGAGCCAGACGTCATCGTCGTCATCGAGCGGGCTGGCTTCAAAGATTCCGGCGTTGTTGACCAGCAAATCGATGCGGCCATCGAGTTGGTCGATACTTTGTTGCCACAGACGGGCCGGGACCGCCGGGTCCGCAAGGTCGCCATCAGCGCTCGACAGCGCGACCGTCCTGGTGGCGTCCGAGGTCAGCGCGGCGGCGATCGCGGCGCCGATGCCGCGGCTGGCGCCGGTGATCAGGATGTGGGTTTGCATGGAGCGGCTTTAGCGATGCAATGGCGGCAGTCCAACCGCCAAACCGCGACCAATAGCGTCAGGACTTTCCTCGTTCCGTTCGTGTCGAGCGAAGTCGAGACACGTTGCGTTTGTGCATGGCCTCGCGTGTCTCGACTTCGCTCGACACGAACGGATCAAATTTGTGCCCTTACGCCACCCGGCGGCTGAACTCGCTCGCGGCCTGTTCCAATTGCTGCAACCGCCCGCCCATCTTGCCAAATTCCTGGCTGAGCACGCTGATTTCGTTCGCAACCATCCCCGAATCGTTGCGGATGCTGGCGATCGTCGACGACATGCTGTCGGCGGCAAGCGCGGTTTCGTCGACCGCGGCGGTGATCGAGGTGACAGTCTGCGCCTGCGCGTCCATCGCGTCGCGGATGCGCTGCGCCGAGCGCTGGACCTCGACGATCGTTTGCTGGATCGACTGGTTGGCGCTCACCGATCCGCGCGTCGCCTGCTGGATCGCGGTGATCTTGCCCGCGATATCGTCGGTCGCGCGCGCGGTTTCATTGGCGAGGCTTTTGACTTCCTGCGCGACGACGGCAAAGCCGCGGCCCGATTCGCCGGCGCGCGCGGCCTCGATCGTGGCGTTGAGCGCGAGCAAATTGGTCTGGCCCGCGATCTCGCGGATCAGACCCAAGATGGACTCGATCGATTCGGCGTGGTGCGACAGCGTTTCGGACATCGCGACGGCTTCGCCCGCCTGTTCGGAAGCGCGCGTGGCGACGCTCGCCGAAGCTTCGACCTCGCTGCGCGCATCCTCGATCGCACGGATCAGGCCCGCGGCGGTCGAAGCGGCTTCGCGCATTGCCATCGCCGATTGTTCGGACGCGGCGGCGACTTCGCTGGTCTTGGCGATCATGCCTTTGGCCGCCTGATCGGCGGAAGCGGCCTGCTTGGCCAATTGCTCGCGCACCCCGTCGGTGTCCTGCACCAGCGAGGCGATCGAGCGGTCGAAATCGCCCGCCAGCGTCTGGCGTTCGCTGGAAATCACCGCGCGGTCGAGCTTTTCGGCATAGCGCTGCATGATGTCGAATTCGAGCAGCGCCAGCCGGTTGATCGCGCTCGTCAGCCGCGCGAGTCGCGGCGCATCGTCGATGCAGGCGGCGACGACATATTCGATCGTCAGCCGCTGGCTTTCGGCGATACACGACATCACCGACGCGAGCGGTAGTTTGACCCGGCGCGCCATATGCGCGTTCTGGCAGGCGATCGTCGCCACTTCCTGTCCGGCGGCATCGGCATATTTGGTTTCGGTGTGGCGCGCGCTGCCGCGCACATAGGATTCGAGCAATTCGCCTTCGACCGCGCGTTCGACGCTGGGCAGCGCATTGAACGCATCCCAATAGGCGCGCGCAATGGCGTCCTCGCGGCCGGTGATGATCGCGTGAATCTCGGCGGCGTGCGCTGCCAGTTGACCGTCGAGGTCATAATAGGGGAAACGGTCGGCCATCGAAATCGGGTCGATTTGCTGCTTATGAATCGGATTTTCCTTCACCATGATCCTGCATCCCTGATCGATCCCGACGCGCGAGTCTGCCGCTCGCCTGTCGTCCGCAAAACATAGGATCGGGCTATGCGGTGCTTTTGGTAAATTGCGCGTTAACCAGCGCTGCGATTTTCGCGGCTAGTACGCTTCGCTGGCGGGAACGGGATATCCCTCGAACGCCTTGATCGTGCGGAGCGCGAAGGCGCTGTGCATCGCGGCGACCCCGGGCAGGCGCGACAGGCAGTGGCGGTGAAGCCGGTCGAAATCGGCGACGTTGCGCGCCGCGACGCGCAGTCGGTAGTCGGAGGCACCCGAAAGCAGCTGGCATTCGAGGATTTCGTCAAAGCTTTTGACCGCGCTCTCGAACGCGGTCAGCGCCTCTTCGCTTTGCGAGGTCAGGCTGATGTCGACGAACACGTCAAGCCCCAGGCCGATGCGATCGGGGGCGAGGCGCGCGGTATAGGCGGTGATGATCCCCGCCGCCTCCAGCGCGCGGATGCGGCGGTGGCACGCCGACGCCGACAGCCCGACCGCTTCGCCCAGTTCGGCGGCGGGGCGCGGACCGCTGCGTTGCAGCATGTCGAGAAGCTTACAATCGATTCGATCAATCATTGTGCGTCCTTGATCAGTTTGGCGCGTGATTTGTGCGCGTTTGTCGCGAAACCAGCGACTATATGCAAGCACCTCGCGCCCCAAAACTGCTATTAGGCAGGCCATGAACACGCGGCGCCGGACCAGCGCGACCGGCGGCGAACCAATGGAGAGCGACAATGATCATCGGCACCCCCAAGGAAATCAAGAATCACGAATATCGCGTCGGGCTGACTCCCGAAAGCGCCCGCGAACTCAGCGCGCACGGCCACCGCGTGCTGGTGCAGACCGGCGCCGGCGAGGGCATCGGCGCGCACGACCGTTTCTATGTCGAAGCGGGCGCCGAAATCGTCCAGACGGCCGAGGAAATTTTCGCGACCGCCGACATGGTGGTGAAGGTCAAGGAACCGCAGCCCGGCGAGCGCGCGATGCTGCGCGAAGGGCAGATCCTTTACACCTATCTTCACCTCGCGCCCGATCCCGACCAGACGCGCGACCTGATGAAATCGGGTGCGGTGTGCATCGCTTATGAAACGGTCACCAGCCCGCACGGCGGCCTGCCGCTGCTGAAGCCGATGAGCCAGGTTGCCGGACGCATGTCGATTCAGGCTGGCGCGACTGCGCTGGAAAAGGCGCATGGCGGCCGCGGCGTGCTTTTGGGCGGCGTTCCCGGCGTTGCGCCGGGCAAGGTGTGCGTGATCGGCGGCGGCGTCGTCGGTTTTAACGCGGCGCAGATGGCGGCGGGCCTCGGCGCCGACGTCACCATTCTCGACCGCGACCCCGAAGTGCTCGAACGCGTCGGCACCTTCTTTGAATCGCGTGCCAAGACGCGCTTTTCGAACCGCGCCAACCTCGCCGAATGCGTCGCCGAGGCCGACCTGGTCATCGGTGCGGTCCTGATCCCGGGCGCCGAAGCGCCCAAGCTCGTCACCCGCGACATGCTGGCGACGATGCAGGCAGGCTCGGTGCTCGTCGACGTCGCGATCGACCAGGGCGGCTGTTTCGAAACGAGCCACGCGACGACGCACGCCGACCCGACCTATGTCGTCGATGGCATCGTCCACTATGCGGTCGCCAACATGCCGGGTGCGGTCGCACGCACCAGCACCTATGCGCTGAATAACGTGACACTGCCGCACGCGCTGCGCATCGCCGACCTGGGGTGGAAGGAAGCACTGAAGCGCGACGTGCATCTTGCGCAGGGTCTGAACGTCTGGAATGGTAAGGTGACGTTCGAAGCCGTAGCGGAAGCGATCGGAACCGATTATGTGCCTGTGGAGCAGGCACTCGCCTGATAACAAGGACATAGGTGCAAGAATGACCGACCAGACTCCCCCGCCGCCGCACGACGACGCACCCGAGGAAAATGAAGTGCTGCGCGCCGCGCGCGAGCAACGCCAGCAGAAAGAAGCGGCCGATGCGGCCGAAGCTGCGGCCAAGGGCGGCAAGCGCGGCTGGAAAACGGCCGCGGCGGCGGGGCTGGGGATCGGGTCGGCGGCGGTGATCGCGGCGCTGCTTTACGCGAACCGCGACAAGATCAAGTAAGGCGGCGAAACCACCGATTGGGGGTGGGGAGTGCCACCACGGCAACGTCGCCCCCGCGCAGGCGGGGGCCGCGCTGTCGGTTTACTCAGCAGCGCAGGAATAGGCCGCTAGCGGCCCCCGCCTGCGCGGGGGCGACGTCTTATTCGGTCGCGCGCCCATGCTTCTGCTCATCGCGCCTGCCGACCGAGCCATCCCATCCCAATTGCACCCCCACGCGCCTAAGCAATTGCATATCGCGCGCGCCGCGCTAAACCGGCGCGCATCGACCGAACAGAGTCAGGAACGGGGCTGATATGGCTGGAAACGAACCGAGCGCGCGCCCGCGCGCACCGCATTTGCAGGTGTATAAATGGGGGCCGCATATGGCGGTGTCGATCCTGCACCGCGCGAGCGGTGACGGGCTGGCTATCGTCGGCGCGGGGCTGTTCCTGTGGTGGCTGGGCGCTATCGCCGCGGGGCCGGAGGCTTATGCGGCGTTCGTTGCGTGCATCTGGCATGATCCCAGCCCCGAAATCGGCCTGTTCCACCAGATCACCAATATCCTGGGCAAGATCGTCCTTGTCGGATTGACCTGGGCATTTTTCCAGCACCTGTTTTCGGGGCTGCGCCACTTCGTGCTCGATACGGGCGCGGGCTATGAACTCAAATCGAACAAGCTGTGGTCGACCGTCGTGATCGCCGCGGGCGTATTCGCGACCGCTGCGACCTGGCTCTATATCATGGCGGAGGCACTCTGATGGGCGACGGCACGCATCTCGGCAAGGTCCGCGGGCTCGGCTCGTCGGGGCACGGGTCGCAGCACTGGCTGCAACAGCGGCTGACCGCGCTCGGCAACGTCCTGCTCGTCGGCTTCCTGTTCGTGTCGCTGATCCGCCTGCCGCTCGGCGATCATGCCGCGGTGCTGCGCTGGGCGTCGGACCCGATGGTCGCGCTGGCGCTGATCCTGATGGTCGTCAGCGTATTCTGGCATCTGCGGCTGGGGCTGCAGGTGCTGATCGAGGATTATGTCCACGGGCCGATGCTGCTGCTGGCGCTCGTCCTGCTCAATTTCTACGCCATCGGCGGCGCCGCTTACGGGATCTTCACGATCGCCCGGATCGCGCTTGCGCCCGTGACGGCCGGCCCGGGGGGCATGTGAGATGACCGACGCTTACAAGATTATCGACCATATCTATGACACCGTCGTCGTCGGTGCCGGGGGTTCGGGGCTGCGCGCCACGATGGGCTCTGCCGAAGCGGGGTTGAAGACCGCGTGCATCACCAAGGTGTTCCCGACCCGCAGCCACACGGTGGCGGCGCAGGGCGGCATCGCGGCCAGCCTGGGCAATAATTCGCCCGACCACTGGACCTGGCACATGTACGACACCGTCAAGGGGTCGGACTGGCTCGGCGACCAGGATGCGATCGAATATATGGTCCGCGAGGCACCCGCCGCGGTGTACGAGCTGGAACATGCCGGCGTGCCGTTCAGCCGCAATGCCGATGGCACCATCTATCAGCGTCCGTTCGGTGGCCATATGCAGAATATGGGCGAAGGCCCGCCGGTGCAGCGCACCGCCGCAGCCGCCGACCGCACCGGCCACGCGATGCTCCACGCGCTGTATCAGCAGTCGCTGAAATATGACGCCGACTTCTTCATTGAATATTTCGCGCTCGACCTGATCATGGAAGACGGCCCCGACGGCAAGGTGTGCCGCGGCGTCATCGCCTTGTGTATGGACGACGGCAGCATCCACCGCTTCCGCAGCCAGGCCGTCGTGCTCGCAACCGGTGGTTATGGCCGCAGCTATTTCACCGCGACGTCGGCGCACACCTGCACCGGTGACGGCGGCGGCATGGTGCTGCGCGCCGGGCTGCCTTTGCAGGACATGGAGTTTGTCCAGTTCCACCCGACCGGCATCTACGGCGCCGGGGTGCTGATCACCGAAGGCGCGCGCGGCGAGGGTGGGTATCTCACCAATTCCGAAGGCGAGCGGTTCATGGAACGCTATGCCCCGTCGGCGAAGGATCTGGCGTCGCGCGACGTCGTGTCGCGTTCGATGGCGCTCGAAATCCGCGAAGGCCGCGGCGTCGGCCCGCACGGCGACCATATCTTCCTGCACCTCGATCATATCGATCCCGCGGTGCTGGCCGAGCGGCTGCCCGGGATCACCGAAAGCGGCAAGGTGTTCGCGGGCGTCGACCTGACTCGCCAGCCGCTGCCGGTCGTGCCGACGGTCCATTACAATATGGGCGGCATCCCCTGTAACTATCATGGCGAAGTCGTCACGCTGGGCAAGGACGGCCCCGACACCGTCGTCCCCGGCCTGTTCGCGGTCGGCGAGGCTGCGTGCGTGTCGGTGCATGGCGCGAACCGCTTGGGCTCCAACAGCCTGATCGACCTGGTCGTCTTTGGCCGTGCGACCGGACATCGCCTGCGCGACATCATCAAGCCCGGCGCGGCGCAGCAGCCGCTGCCCAAGGACAGCGCCGACCTGGCGCTCGGCCGCCTCGACCATTTCCGCCATGCCAAGGGCGGGTCGCCGACGGCGGAAATCCGCACCGAAATGCAGCGCGCGATGTCAGCGCACGCCGCGGTGTTCCGTACCGACGAGCTGATGGCCGAGGGGAAGGAAAAGCTGACCAAGACCTATCAGCGGATGAACGACATCGGCGTCACTGACCGCAGCCTGATCTGGAACACCGACCTTGTCGAAACGCTCGAGCTCGATAATCTGATCAGCCAGGCGACGGTGACGATGCACTCGGCGCACAACCGCAAGGAAAGCCGCGGCGCCCATGCGCACGAAGATTTCCCGAACCGCGACGACGCGAACTGGATGAAGCACACCGTGGCGTGGTTCGACGGTTGGGGCGGCAAGGGCGGCGGCGTCCGCCTCGATTACCGGCCGGTGCACGAATATACGCTGTCGGACGACGTCGAGTATATCAAGCCGAAGGCGCGGGTTTATTGATGGAAGCGCGGGGTCGGCACCCCGCGCGAAACGAAGTGCGGCAATCCGCCTCTCGGCTATCTTAATCCGTCAAATGCCTGACGGCGTCGCGGCGCTCGTGCATCACGCGAACAACGTCGACTTTATCACCGTCGATCAGGAAGAAGATGAGGTGATGCCCGCTGCGCATTCGTCGTAAACCCGGATAGGCTGCTGTTTCTTCCGGATAGCGCAGGCCGTCGATGGTGAGACGTTCGATCGCCTTGCGAATATCGCCAATATAGCGACGGGCCTGATCGCGGCCCCATTGTTCGGTAGTGTAGTCGGCGGCGTCTTCGATATCTGCCGCGGCCTCGGGGCGGATGACGATGCTACGCATCGTTTTCGGGGCCGAACTTTCGCTCCATGAATTCATCCCAGTCGAATGGCTGCGGAGGGCCGCTATCGATGCCTTTTTGAATTTCGCGCCGAAGCGCCTCTACCCGATCATCATAGGCAATATAACGCCGCATCGCTTCGCGGACGACTTCGCTCGTCGTCGCGAACTCGCCCGATTCGACCTTACGCTTGGCGAATTGGATGAAGGGTTCGCCCAAGGCGACCGAGGTGTTCTTGATTGCCATGGCCTGAGGTTACCAAAATTTGGTAACGCAGTCTAGAACCAGCTTTCGAACAGGTTGACGTCCGAGAAGGGCCGGTCGACGTCCTGACCCATGATCCACAGTTTCTGGCACGCGATGCTGAAAAAGATCAGCGCGATCGTCCAGACGATGAAGGTCTTGCGGGCTTGCCAGCGGCGTTCGGCCTCGGCCGCCTTGGCGCGGGCCTTGTAATCGATGCCCAGTTCGCCCTCGAACTCGGCGACCAGCTGCGCGCGGCGGGTGCGCGAAATATTCGCGATGCTCGCGTTACTTTCGTCAGCCTTTACGCGGCGAGTCGCCATGGTTGTACCCTGACCAAGATAGTCCTGTGGTCAGTCATAGGGCACAGCCCCTGCGAAACCGTTAATTCGCGCGCATCAATCAGGCGCGATAGCGATCAGTTTGATCCGTGCCGTCGCCCCGCGCAGCAGGGTCAGGTCGCGGCGTGGACGACCGAGCGCCGCAGCGAGCACGCCGATGACCGCCTCGTTCGCGGCGCCGTCGGCAGGGGGTGCCGTGACGCGCAGGCGAACGATGGGTCCGTCGATCGTCACGTCGTCGCGTCCGGCGCCCGGCGTCACTCGCACCTCCAGCCGTCCCGTCGGCGCCGCGAGAGCGCGCAGCGCCGCCGTCAGTGCGGGATCGGGCCGATATTTCAGATCGTGATGACCAGCTTGCCGACCGCGCTGCGGTCGCCGAGCTTGGCAATCGCCTGGCCGCCGTCGGCGAGGGGATAGGTGCCGGTCACGCGCGGCTTGATCTTGCCCTGTTCCCACAGCTGGAACAGGCGCGCGACATGCGCGCGATTGCGTTCGGGCTCGCGCGCGACAAAGGCGCCCCAGAACACCCCGGCGACGTCGCAGCTTTTGAGCAGGGTCAGGTTCAGCGGCAGCCGCGGAATGCCGGCGGGGAAGCCGACGACCAGATAGCGGCCTTCCCACGCGATCGAGCGCAGCGCGGGTTCGGCATAATCGCCGCCGACGGCATCATAGATGACATTGGCGCCGCCGGGGCCGACCGCTTCCTTGAACTTGTTGGCGAGGTCTTTCGACTGGTCCTTGTCAAACGGCTGGCGGCCGTAGATCACGACCTCGTCCGCGCCCGCCTGCCGTGCAATATCGGCCTTTTCCTCGCTCGACACCCCGGCGACGACACGCGCCCCGAACGCCTTGCCCAGCTCGACCGCCGCGATGCCGACGCCGCCCGACGCGCCGAGGACGAGCAAAGTGTCGCCTTCCTGGATGTGGCCGCGATCGACCAGCGCGTGGATACTGGTGCCATAGGTCATCAGCAGCGACGCGCCCTCGGCAAAGTCATGGCCTTCGGGCAGGTGATAGACATTGTGGACGCCGACCGCGACGGCTTCGGCCATGCCGCCGTTGCCGCAGCCCGCGATGACGCGGTCGCCGATCTTGAACCCGGTCACGCCTTCGCCAACTTCAGCCACCAGGCCCGCGACTTCGCCGCCCGGCGCAAAGGGACGGGCGGGTTTGAACTGATATTTATCCTCGATGATCAGCGTGTCGGGGAAATTGACCGCGCAGGCCTTTACATCGATGACGATCTGGCCGGCGCCTGCGGTCGGCCGCGGCAGTTCGCCGAGCGCCAGCGTTTCGGGGCCGCCGGTGGCGGTCGACAAGAGAGCCTTCATCATCTTCTCCTCATGGTGTTGCGGGGATCAGCCAGGGCTGGTCCGTCGCCATTTTTTTCTCATGCGCGGCGATCGCCGCTTCGCTTTTTTCGGTCAGTGAAATCTCATCGAGCCCGTTCAGCAGGCACATCTTGCGGAACGGGTCGATGTCGAAGCGGAAGCGGTCCTGAAACGGCGTCGTCACCGTCTGGGTGTCGAGATCGACATGGATCGGATCGGTCGCCGCTACCTCCATCAACCGGTCGATGGCCGATTGCGGCAGCACCACGGGCAGGATGCCGTTCTTAACCGCATTGCCCGAAAAAATGTCCGAATAGCTCGGCGCGATCACAACGCGGATGCCGAGGTCGCCGAGCGCCCATGCGGCATGCTCGCGGCTCGACCCGCAACCGAAATTGTCGCCCGCGATCAGGATCGGCGCGCCCGCAAATTCGGGGTTGTCGAACAGATTTTCGGGGTCGGCGCGCAGCGTCTCGAACGCGCCCCGGCCCAGCCCTTCGCGGCTGATCGTTTTCAGCCATTTGGCGGGGATGATGACGTCGGTATCGACATTCTTCAGCCCGAACGGGATCGCGCGGCCTTCGACTTTTTCGATCGGCGTCATATTATTCGGCGGCCTTAGGAAATGCGGGCAGCTTACCGACATCGCGCGGTTCGTGCTGGATAATCACGGTGGCTTTCAGGTTTTTGGTTAGCGCCTTGAACCGGCCAAAAGACGCGAGAGTGTCGGCGCGATTGGTGTTGAAGGTTGGCACGCCTTCGCTGTCGTAATTTTCCTGAAAATGCGCCTGATCGCCGGTCAGCAGCACCGGCCCCATTCCCGCCAGCTTTACCAGCAAGCTGTGGTGACCCGGGGTATGGCCGGGCATGTCGAGCATCACGACGCTGCCGTCACCAAAAATGTCCTGATCGCGCGCCACCGGCTCGACCTTGCCGCCACCGCTGATCCAGTGCGTGAAAGGGGTCGGATTGACAAAGGCGGGTGGTGGGTTCTGGGTAAGCAAATCCCAATCGTGCTTGCCGATGTATAGCTTTGCGCCGGGGAAATCGGGAAGCTGGGCGATATGGTCGAAATGGAAATGGCTGATACCGACGACGTCGATGTCGCCCGGCGTGATCCCAAGTTCGGCCAGCTGTTCAACGAGGGTGCGGTTAACCGACGCCGACATGTCGCCCGTGGCGGTGAACGCCGCGCCCTTCAGCGCCGAAGGCAGGCCCAGATCCCATAGCATCAGCTGATCGCCGTGGCGGATCAGGTAGCAACCGACGGTCAGGTCGCGGCTTTGCCCCGGATAGGCTTGGGTGTCCGAGAAGGCATTGAGCCGGTTGACGCGCACCGTGCCGCAATCGAGCCGGGTCAGACTCACCTTCGCAGCGGCGGGCTTGTCCTGCGCCAGGGCGGGCGTCGCCAGCGCCAATGCCGCTGCGGCCGATGCAATCGCTTTCCAGATCATGCCAATCCGCTCCTTCTTTTCACGTTCAGTCGATCAGTTCGCGCACGTCGGTGAGCCGCCCGGTGACCGCCGCCGCCGCCGCCATTGCGGGCGATACCAGATGGGTGCGGCTGCCCGGACCCTGGCGACCAACGAAATTTCGGTTGCTGGTACTGGCGCAGCGTTCGCCCGCGGGCACCTTGTCGGGGTTCATGCCGAGACAGGCAGAACAGCCGGGCTCGCGCCACTCCAGCCCCGCGTCGGTGAAGATGCGATCGAGCCCCTCGGCCTCGGCCTGCGCCTTCACCAGCCCCGATCCGGGGACGACGATCGCCCATTTGACGTTCTCCGCCTTGTGGCGACCTTTCAGCACGGCGGCGGCGGCGCGCAGATCCTCGATGCGGCTGTTGGTGCAGCTGCCGATAAAGATATTCTCGATCGCGACGTCCTGCATCCGGGTGCCGGGCTCGAGCCCCATATAGGCGAGCGATTTCGCCGCCGCCGCCTGCTTCGACGGATCGGCAAAGCTGTCGGGCGCGGGAACGGTGCCGGTGATCGGCACGACATCCTCGGGGCTGGTACCCCAGGTGACGCTGGGCGCGATGTCGGCGGCGTCGATGACGACGGTCTTGTCGTAAGTCGCGCCGGGATCGGTCGCGAGGCTGGTCCAATAGGCGACTGCGGCGTCCCAGTCGGCGCCCTTCGGTGCATAGGGGCGGCCTTTGAGATACGCGAAGGTCGTCGCGTCCGGCGCGATCAGTCCGGCGCGTGCGCCGCCCTCGATCGCCATATTGCTGACCGTCAGCCGGCCCTCGACCGACAAAGCGCGGATCGCACTGCCGGTATATTCGATGACATGGCCGGTGCCGCCGGCGGCGCCGATCACGCCGGTGATGTGGAGGATGATGTCCTTTGCAGTGACGCCGGGGCCGACCGCGCCCTCGACGCGCACTTCCATGGTTTTCGCGGGCTGGAGCAGTAGGGTTTGCGTCGCCAGCACATGCTCGACCTCGCTGGTGCCGATCCCGAACGCCAGCGCGCCGATGCCGCCGTGACACGCGGTGTGACTATCACCGCAGACGATCGTTGTGCCGGGCAGCGAGAAACCCTGTTCGGGGCCGACGACATGGACGATCCCCTGTTCGGGCGCGACCGCGTCGATGTAGCGGATGCCGAATGCGGGGGCGTTGGTTTCCAGCGCCGCAAGCTGCGCCGCGCTTTCGACGTCGGCGATCGGCAAGCGATTCCCACTGGCATCGCGGCGCGGCGTGGTCGGCAGATTGTGATCGGGAACCGCAAGCGTCAGGTCGGGGCGGCGCACCGTGCGGCCACTTGCGCCCAGTCCGGCAAAGGCCTGCGGGCTGGTGACTTCGTGAACCAGGTGGCGGTCGATGAAGATCAGGCAGGTGCCGTCGGGGCGCTGTTCGACAACATGCGCGTCCCAGATTTTCTCATACAGGGTGCGGGGGCGAGTCATGCGGTTCACTTAAGCCTGTAGGATAACAATGCAAGCGAGTGGCGATCCAAAACGCAATTTTCGGTCGTTGAGCGTCGTCGCCCCTGCGAAGGCAGGGGCCGTAGTCGGCCTTGCTCAGCTTGGCCGCGTAAACCGACAGCGGCCCCTGCCTTCGCAGGGGCGACGAGATAGTCTATAATGCCCTCATGACCACACTCGCCATCCTCGCGCTCATCCTCGCCACCGTCGTCGCGATGGAGTTCGTCGCGTGGGCATCGCACAAATATATCATGCACGGCTTTGGCTGGGCATGGCACCGTGACCATCATGAGCCGCACGACAAGATGCTGGAAAAGAACGACCTGTTCGGACTGTTCGGCGCGGCGCTGAGCATTTCGATGTTTGCGGTGGGCAGCTCGATGATCCTGGGCGCCAGCGCGTGGGAGCCGGGGACGTGGATCGGGCTGGGGGTGCTGTTTTACGGTATCATCTACACCGTCGTGCACGACGGGCTGGTCCATCAACGCTATTTCCGCTGGGTGCCACGGCGCGGCTATGCCAAGCGGCTGGTGCAGGCGCACAAGTTGCACCATGCGACGGTCGGCAAGGAGGGCGGGGTTAGCTTCGGCTTCGTCTTTGCGCGCGATCCGGCGAAGCTGAAGGCCGAATTGAAGGCGCAGCGGGCGGCGGGGATTGCGGTGGTGCGCGAGGCGCTGGTGGATTGACCGGGGCTTCTAACCCGTCCGGTAGTCTGCCGTAATCGCGCCGCACACGCGCAATTCTTCCTCATGCCCGACCTCGCGCCAGCTTTCGGCGAGCGCTTGCCTTTCCCATTCCAGCATCGCGGGGTGCGCCAGAATCTGATCGACCCACGCCTGCCCGGCGCCGACGTCGAGGCCATAGGTGCGGATACGGAACGCGACCGGCGCAAAAAAGGCGTCGGCAGCGGTAAAGGAGCTCCCGGCGAGCCACGGACCGCCGAATTTCGTCAGCCCCTCCTCGAACAGCTCGCGGATCCGCGCGACATTGGCCTGAAGCGCCTCCGACATCGGCTTGGGCGTCACGCGGACCCCGACATTCATCGTGCAATCGTTACGCAGCGCCGCAAAGCCGCTGTGCATTTCGGCCGTGGCGCATTGCGCCCACGCGCGCGCGTCGGGGTCGGTCGGCCACACCCCCGCGTGCCGGTCGGCGAGATAGAGGGTGATGCCGAGCGAGTCATAAACGGTGCGCCCTTCGTGGAGCAGCGCGGGCACTTGTCCGGTCGGCGAGAAGCTGCGGAAATCCTCGTAGTTGGCAGGCTTCGTGAACGGCTCAACCCGGTCGCGAAACGCGATGCCGAGCGCGGTCATCAGCACCCACGGGCGCAATGACCAGCTCGAATAATTGCGGTTGGCGGTGATCAGCTCGTACATGCTTCGCGCTCCTGAGCGACGATGGGAGAGGTGTAGGCCGGGTCGTGTGCGATGGGCAGCGGCCCCCCCTTGGCGAGTGCCGTCAGCACGCTGCCAAAATCGGTCCGCGCCCGCCAGCCGAACCGACGTTCGGCGCGCGACGGGTCGTAAACGCGCTCGATCCGGTCGGGAAGCACCCAGCCCGCGTGCGCATAAAGCCGCGCCGCATCGGGGTAATAGCGCGCGATGACCGCGGGCGCGTCGCGGGCGAGTTCGGCGGCGTCCTCGCGCCCGAACGGCGGCGGCGCAGAAAGGATGAAGGTGTCGCAGCCGATCGTTGGCGCCGCTTCCAGTGCGGCAAGATGCGCCGTCGCCGCATCCTCCACCGTCAGGCGGCGGTGGAGCAATTCGTTTGCCTTGAGGTTCGGCCCGCTAGGCACCGCATGGGTGTCGTCATCCTCGGGAAAGAAGCGTCCGGTACGCAGGATCGCGACATTGATGCCATGCTCCCGGTGGACAAGGCGGCAGGCCTGCTCGGCGGCGAGCTTGGTGATGCCATAGATATTGCGCGGCTCCAGCGGACCGAAATCCTCGTCCATCCACCACGCGCCCGCGTCGCCCGCGCCCGCGCGGACGTCGGCGCGCACCATCAGCGAGGTGGTCGAGGTGAACAGGAAGCGATCATTGCCCGCTGCGACCGCGGCCTCGATCAGGTTCAGCGTGCCCGTAACATTGACGTCGATGAACGCTTGCCGCGGATAACGGACGATGTCGGGTTTGTGCAGCGCACCGCCGTGGATGATCGCTTCGATGCCATGGTCAGCCATGGTCCGATCGACGAGGACACGGTCGGCAACCGTGCCGACAATCTGGGTGTGGGTACCCGGTACAACGTCGACTCCGACGACCACATGTCCATTCTGGCTGAGCAAGGGAGCGAGATAGCGCCCGAGCCACCCCGACGATCCGGTGAGCAGCACGCGCATCGATGATCCTCCTCTTGCTCTTGCGTGCGCGCCTTAACCGTGCGGCACGCCGGCGCGCAACCAGATCCCGCGCGTCAGCCTTTCGGAATTCCGTTGACCGGCGCCGCTGCCGCGGCGACGTTCCTTGCGGGCGGCAGTTCGCTGAGGTCGAGCCACCCCGCGTCGTCGCGCTTGTGATAGCTGTCGATCACCGTGAACGGGATGCGGAAGGGAAAGCCCCAGTCGCTGTTCCACATCGCGACGACGCCGGTCCGCGTCGCGGGTTCGAAAATCATCGTCGCGCGGTAACCCGCAACGGCGCCCGAATGCCCTTCGAGCCGGTGGCCGCCATAGGTGAAGCTGCGCCAGCCGAGCCCATAGGCGGCATCGCCCATCGCCTGGCGCAAATTACCCCCATAGAGTTTCGCGGTGCCGATGCGGGGGCGGTGGGCGAGCTGCAACACCGATTGCGGCAGCACGTCGGGGCGCGCGCCCATCATCGCCTGCATCCATTTGGCGAAATCGACGATGTCGCTTTCGACCCCGGCGGCGGCGGGAACGCGCCAATAGGCCTCCTTGACCGGGAGCACGCGATGGCCGCGATGCGGCTTGGCCCAGTCGGCAGCGCCGGTCAGCCGCTCCATCCCGAAACCGGCGCTCACCATGCCAAGCGGCAGGAAAAACCGATCCTCGACGGCGCTGGAAAAGGGTTTGTTTGCCGCCGCGGTCAAAATCTCGGTCGCCGCGTCGAAGGCGATATTCTGATAGGTGTGGCACGTACCGGGGTCGCATTGCAGCGGCGCCGCGGCGAGGCCGGTGCGGATCTGCGCCGGGTTCTGCCCTTCCTCCAGCTTCTCGTCATAGGCGTTTTTGGTGAGCCCGGTGCGCTGGGCGAGCAGGTCGTCCAAAGTCACCTGCGCCTCGGCGCCGCGGGGCAGGCGCAGCGACGTGCGCCAGGCGGCGACCGGGCGGTCGAGATTGAGGGAGCCGTCTTTCGCGAGCGCCGCCGCCATCACCCCGGTCGTGGTTTTTGAAACCGAAGCCCAGCGGAACAAGGTCTGCGCAGTGACCGGCGCGCCGGTCGATGCGTCGGACACACCATAGGCGCGCACGAAACGCAGCTCGCCGTCTTCGACGACTGCCACCGCCAGCCCTGCCATTTCGGGCCGCTGCGCAAGGTCGGTGAGTTGCCGGTCGAGCGCGCGATAATCGATCCGCCCGCGCCACTGCGCCGGGGTCTGCGGCAGGTTTTCCGGCGCCGTCATCGGGATGGGAACGCTGGCGAGCGGCTGCTTCCCGCCGATCGCGTGAATGCCGAACCAGCCCGAAAACCCCAATGCGGTAACCGCAATCAGGATCAGGATGACGCGCAATATGGAAACTGGTTTGAGCTGCGACCTCATGGTTGCCGCTGTCTTAGCCGCTGCCGCCCCCGTCGTCACCCCCGGAGGGTCTCAGGTCGCCAGATAACGCCAGGCTTTGACCGTACCGATGGCATAGACTGTCCCATAGACGAGAACGATCGCCGACGACCAGATCGCGAAAGCGTCGCTGTGTTGCGGCCGCCACAGGTGGAGCGGCACAAAGATCAGCGCGCGGATCAGGTAGATGGCGGTGATCGTCACGAGCCCGGTGCGCAGCAACGGCAGGCGCGGAAGGGTGCCCGCGCCCGAAAAGGCGTAGGCAGCCCAGATCAGCAGCACCGCGCCGATCGCCAGGGTGATCAGCGTCGGGGTCCAGTCACCCCGCGCCGCCGCGCGCGCCATGCCCTCGCCCGCACCAAAGAAGCGATACCAGTCGGGGCCGCCAAAAATGCACGCGATATGGAGCAGCGCCGCCACAACCGACAGCCCGCCCCCGATCAGCAGCCACGTCGAACCGGGGTTGGCGGCGACACTCGTCATAGCGTCAGGCGACGTAGCTCGCCGTCGTTTTGGCAGCTACCTCTTCCGCCGTGACTCCTGGCGCCAGCTCGATCAGCTTGAACGGGCTGCTGTGGTCGTCGCGCTTGAACACCGCGAGGTCGGTGATGATCATGTCGACGACATTCTGGCCGGTGAGCGGCAGGGTGCATTCGGGGATGAATTTGGGGCTGCCGTCCTTGGCAACATGCTCCATCACGACGATGATCTTCTTGACCCCGGCGACCAAGTCCATCGCGCCGCCCATGCCCTTGATCATCTTGCCGGGGATCATCCAGTTGGCGATGTCGCCATTTTCGGCGATTTCCATCGCGCCCAATACGGTGAGGTCGATGTGGCCGCCGCGGATCATCGCAAAGCTGTCCGCCGAGCTGAAATAGGCCGATTGCGGCAACTCACTGATCGTCTGCTTGCCCGCATTGATCAGGTCGGCGTCTTCCTCACCCTCATAGGGAAAGGGGCCGATGCCGAGCATGCCGTTTTCCGACTGGAGCGTCACCGTCATCCCTGCCGGGATATGGTTCGCGACCAGGGTCGGGATGCCGATCCCCAGATTGACGTAATAGCCGTCCTGCAGTTCCTTTGCGGCGCGCGCCGCCATGTCATCGCGAGTCCAGGGCATTATTTCGGCTCCCAATTTTTGTCGGAGGGGAAGATGTCGTCCCAGCCCAGTTTTTCCCATGGGCCATAGACGGGGTTGGGGAATAGGAACCAGCCCTTGTCCCAAAGCGCGGTGGCGCCGAGACCTGTCGCGAGCGCCGTGCGCTGCGCGGCGGGCAGGTCCTTGACATTGAACTGCTGGCTGAAATCGCCGAGCTGGTCGCCCGCGAGGATGATGACGCAGTAACGCGATGCGATCGTCGCGCGGCGCATGTCCTTGCTCGACCCGCTGGCGTCGTCGCCCATCAGGAACAGGGTCTCGCCATGCTTGAAATCACCCAGCCCGGCGGCGCGCAGCGTGTCCTCGCTGCCCTTGGCGTTGGCGGCGCTGCGGTTGGTGTTGGCGACGACGGTGATGCCCGCCGCGCGCAGCCTGGCCAGCATCTCCACCGTGCCGGGCATCGCGACCGCCTTGCCCGCGCCGGTCTTTTCCCACTGGTCCCAGATTTTCGGGTCGAAGGCGGTGCCCTTTTCAGCGAAATAACGCATCGGGCCAAGGTTCCAGATCAGCGTCTCGTCGGCGTCGAACACCGCCGCGAACGGCTTGTTGCCGCACGGTTCGAAGCGCGGAGCGTCCATCGTCGCACCAGCGGCCAGGACAACGCTGTCGGTCGGGCGCTGCTTGACCCGCGCGGCAGCATAATCGGCGATCCGCGTATTGGTCGCGCGAACGGCGATGGCGGCCTCGGCCGAACCATAAAGATATTGCAGCGCGACCGGTGGCTTGGCGGCTTGCGTGGAAGTTGCAGCAGACGGCGGCGCTGGGGCCGTTGTGACCTGAGCAGGAGCCGCTGCGCAGCCTGCAAGGAGCAGCGAAGCGACGAGCGAAAGCGCGCGCATCACACCGCCTCGCGCGGGCGCACCGTGCGGAACTCGATCTTCTTGTCATAGGGCGCGCCGACGATCATGCGCTTCACATAGATGCCGGGCAGGTGGATGGCGTCGGGGTCGAGACTGCCGACGGGGACGATTTCCTCGACCTCGGCGACGCAGATTTTCGCGGCGGTTGCCATCGGCGCGTTGAAATTGCGCGCGGTCTTGCGGAAGATCAGATTGCCGCTCTCGTCGGCCTTCCACCCCTTGATGATCGCGAGATCGGCAAAGATGCCGCGCTCCAGAATATAATCCTGCCCGTCGAAATTCTTGACCTCCTTGCCCTCGGCCACCGCCGTGCCGACCCCGGTCTTGGTGTAGAAGCCGGGAATGCCCGCGCCGCCGGCGCGGCAGCGTTCGGCGAGCGTCCCCTGCGGACAGAATTCGACCTCGAGCTCGCCCGCGAGATATTGGCGTTCGAATTCCTTGTTTTCGCCGACATAGGAGCTGATCATCTTTTTGACCTGTCGGGTGCGCAGCAGCTTGCCGAGACCTTCGCCGTCGATCCCGGCATTGTTGCTGGCGATGGTCAGGTTTTTCGTTCCCGCGTCGCGGATGGCATCGATCAGGCGTTCGGGAATGCCGCACAGGCCAAAGCCCCCGGCGCATATGTGCATGCCGTCAAAGAGCAGGCCTTCGAGTGCGGCTGCGGCGTCGGAATATTGCTTGCTCGCCATGTCGGGCTCCCTTGTCCAATTTTCGGCGCGACCTTGGCGTATTTGATCCATCAATTCTAATTGTTCAAATTTTGGATTATACATAGGCGATGTCTATCAATCGCGTTGCGCTCTATCATCTCGAAACGCTGCTGTGGATCGACCGGCTGGGAACCTTTTCCGCCGCCGCCGAGCGGCTCAACACGACCCAGCCGGCGGTATCGGCGCGAATGCGCGAATTAGAGCAACGGCTGGGGACGGCGCTGTTCCGGCGCGACGGCCGCACGATGTCGCTGACCGCAGCGGGACGCAAGCTGGTGCGCGACTGCGATCCGCTGCTTCGTGATATGCAATATGCGCTGCTCGGCAGCGGCGGCTATGGCGAGGCGAGCGGCGTGGTGCGGATCGGCGCGGGCGAGATCGCCGCCGCGAGCTGCCTGCCCGGCTTTGTCGCCGAGCTGAAAGCCGACATGCCGCACGTCGGGCTGGAGATCGAAATCGACCTCACCGCGAACTTGATCCAGCAATTGCTGACCGGGCGGACCGACATCGCCTTTGCTGCCGGACCGATCGCGCATCCGGCACTGAAGACCAGCCCGATCGGTGATGTCCAACTGGTGTGGCTGGCCAGCCCGGGCGTCGCTGCGGCGTTCGCGGGCGGCGATACCGGCTTGCCGGTCTGGTCGCTCGCCAGCCATTCGCCGATCCATGGCCGGATGCGCGAGGCGATCGCGGCATCGCGCATCGCGCAAAAGTCGCTGAACCTGTGCAACAACGCGCGCACGATGATCGACATCGCCAAGGCGGGGGGGGGGATCGGGATTTTTCCGCAGCCAATGGTGCGCGGCGAGATCGCGACCGGCGCGCTCGCGCTGCTCGATGGCATGCCGGCGCTGGCGCCGGTCGAGTTTCAGGTGGCGATGCGCGTCGCCGATACCGAACCGGTGCTGACGCAGATTTTTGCGCGCGCGGCGAAGCTCGATCTGGCCGAGGTGGGTGTTTGAACAGGGCGGCGGGTTGGGGCCGGAAGCAGCCGTTCGATCCAGTCCCCGTTCGTATCGAGCGAAGTCGAGATACGCGTGGCTTGGCGTGAGCCTTCGGCGTGGCTCGACTTCGCTCGATACGAACGGAGGTAGGAGATGGTCTGGCGTCCACCCCAAAGCCGACTAGCTATCCACAGCCCCAACAACCTTTCCGCTTTCGGCTGCCCCTCGCTCCGCCTATAGCGCGCCATGCTCCTTTCAGACCGTGTCCTGTTCCTCGACGGCGAAGCCCTCGTGATCGACAAGCCCGCGGGCCTGCCCGTCGACGCGCCGCGCGACGGCAGCCTCAGCCTTGAAAATCATCTCGATTCGCTCCGCTTCGGGTTCAAGCGCTGGCCGCTCGCGGTCCACCGGCTCGACCGCGACACCTCGGGCTGCCTGCTACTCGCCCGCAACCCCAAGGCGCATGGGCGTTTCACCCGCGTGTTCGAGGATCGCGAGGTCGATAAGCAATATCTGGCGATCGTCGACGGCGTGCCTGACGCCGACCGCGGCACGATCAAGCTGCCGCTCGGCAAGGTGTCGACCGCCGAGGCGGGCTGGCGGATGGTCGGGGACCCGAAAGGCAAACCGTCTATTTCGCATTGGGAAAAGCTGGCCGTCATGGATGGCCGCAGCCTGCTGCGCTTTCGCCCCGAAACCGGCCGCACCCACCAGATCCGCGTCCATGCGCTCGAAGGGCTCGGCTTCGCACTGGTCGGCGATCCGGTTTACGGGCGCGGCGGCACCAAGACGCGCACGCTGCTCCACGCAGAACGGCTGGTGGTGAAACGTGACGTCAAGCCGTCCATAATTGCCGAGGCGCCCTTTCCCGACAGCTTCGCCGCGCTGGGCTTTGCGGCGCCAGAGGGAGCCGCCCCGACCCGTGGCTGACATTCCCGAAAGCGCCATTTCGGAAAAATTTCTCGCCGGGACGGGACCGGGCGGGCAGAATGTCAACAAGGTCGCGACCGCGTGCCAGCTGCGCGTCAACGTCTATGCCCTCGGCCTGCCCCTCGATGCCTATAAGCGATTGAAAACGCTGGCCGGCAGCCGGATGACGAGCGAGGGCGAACTGATCATCCTCGCGCGCCGCTATCGCACACAGGAAGCCAACCGCACCGACGCGCGCGCGCGCCTGTCCGAGCTGATCGACGCCGCGCTGGTTCGCCCCGAACGCCGCATCAAGACCAAACCGAGCAAGGCCGCCAAAGCGCGCCGCGTCGACAGCAAGAAAGCCCGTAGCAGTATCAAGGCCGGGCGCGGACGGGTGCGCAGCCCAGAGTAAACGGCATGTTTACGATCCTGCGCTAGATGGCTCTGGACCAAGCGAGCGGAGCGGTACATGGGCGAGATCGTGAAATCGGTATTGATGGGGCTGGGCTGCCTCAGCATCATGAGCTTTGTCGGTTGCAGCATGATGGGCGCCGGGGTGATGGTCGCGGCAGACCGCGCCGCCGACGCGGCGCGCGACGAGCAACGCTCTGAAACCGGACAGAAATCCCCTTGGGATAAGTAACCGACAAGCGACCGATTGACAGCCACCTTGTCCAGCGCGATCGCCAGGCGGTGACCAGCCTCTACCGCCTCGATGCTCCCGCCGCCGCGATTGCCGCGGCCTTTGCTGCCGAGGCGGGCGACGATCCATGGACCGGCGATTATGTCGCGCCCGCGCGGCCCGCGCCGGTCATCGTCAGCGACGGTCGCGGCGGCGCGCGCCGCTTTCTGCGCCCGAAATTGTGGGGCGTCCCGCCTCCGCCGCGCGGCGACCGGCCTGTGACGCACGTCCGCAACCTCGCCAGCCCATTCTGGATCGGGACATTGCGCCATGCCGAACTGCGCTGCCTGATCCCTGCCACCGCCTTTGCCGAGTGGTCAGGGCCAGCGGGTGCACGCCGCCAGCATTGGTTTTCAATCCCGTCGCAGCCCATTTTCGCCTTTGCCGGGATCTACCGCGATGGCGAAGATTGGCCCTGTTTTGCGATGATTACGACCGACCCCAACCGGTTGATCGATCGGTATCAGCCGTACGCGATGCCGGTGATCCTGCACCCCGACCAGCATGCGACCTGGCTGAGCGGCGAATGGCGCGATGCGATCGCGCTCGCGGCGCCCTTTCCGGCGCAGTTGATGACGGTGACCGATAGCCCGCCAATGTAGGCGAAATTCACCATATCTCTTCACTTCGAGGTAACCACCGACGCGCTAAAAGCTCCGGAATGAACGCATAAGAATTGGGACCAAAGCAGTGTTGGGCAATCGCATTATCGAAACCAAACGACCCGCCGTCACCGGTCGCCGCGCCGAGCGCGCACCGGTGCAGGCGCGAGCGCGCTACCGCGAGGCCGGGTTGAACCCCTTCGACGTCGAACTGTTCGACCTGTCGTCGACCGGTTTTCGCATGGTGACCTTTTTCCGGCCGCAGATCGGCAAGCATATCTGGGTCAACCTGCCGGGACTGCAACCGATCGAAGCCATCGTCCGCCGCGCCGACGGCAACAGCTACGGGTGCGAATTCATCCACCCGCTGCACCCGTCGGTGGCGAAGCATTTGCAGGTCAAGCTGCGCTGATATTCCCTTCCCCCTTGATGGGGGAAGTTGGATGGGGGTGACGGTGCGTCCTTGCACCGCCGTTGCAGGCCGAGAGCACACCCCCACCGCTGCGACCAAGCCAGCAAGCTGGCAAGTCTCGCTGCCTCCCCCATCGATGGGGGGAAAACCTTGGCAACCACGGCGCTCAGCCCCCCGCCGTCTCCGACTTCTGCAAAATATGCTTCCACTCGGCGGCGGTCACGCGTCCGACCGAAAGCCGCGACTGACGGATGAGGTCCATATCGGCAAGCTTGGGATCGGCCTTGATCGCCGCCAACGTCACCGAATGCGTGAGCGCGCGCACCGGTTCGACGCGCACCACCACCCACGGCGAGCCTTCTTCGGCGGTCGGATCGGGGAACGCCGTTTCGGTGATGCGCATGATCCCGACGCATTCCTTGCCGATATTGCTGTGATAAAACAGTGCCTCGTCACCGACCTGCATCGCTTTCAGATTCAGCTTCGCGGTATGGTTGCGCACCCCATCCCAGATGCCGGTGCCCTCGCGCACCAGCTGCTCCCACGGATAGGCGTCGGGTTCGGATTTCATCAGCCAATATTGCTTGCTCATGGCGAGCGGCTTAGCCGAGCCGCAGGCGCGGCGGAAGGCGCCTTTTTTGCTTTCGCTGCGGCGCGGCAGCGCCTAAATCTGATTCATGTCAAAGACGCGCCGGCGGCCCTTCGCCATGGCGTGCCACAGCACCAACATATTGGACCTTACAGCATGACCGCCGCCGTTCCCGTCATTTCCATGTCGCTGCCCGCCGAAAAATTCGCCGAAGATTTCGGCGCCTCATTCGAACGCTTCGGCTTTGCCATGATCACCGATCATGGCATCGACCCGGCTTTGATCGACGACGCCTGGGCAAAGGCGAAGGATTTCTTCGCGCTGCCCGAGGAGACCAAGCGCGCCTATCACATCCCCGGTGGCGGCGGCGCGCGCGGCTATACGCCGTTCGGGACCGAGATCGCCAAGGGCGCCAAGGAAGTAGACCTCAAGGAATTCTGGCACGTCGGTCGCGACCTCCCCGCCGGGCACCGGCTGGCCGCGCAACAGCCGAACAATGTCTGGCCCGCCGAGGTCGACGGTTTTCGCGCCGTTTATGACAAATTATTCGCCGAATTCGATCGCGTCGGCGGCCAGCTCTTGTCGGGCATCGCGCGCTACCTTGGCCTTGCGCCCGATTTCTTCGACGACACGGTGAAGGAGGGCAACAGCGTGATGCGCCTGCTCCACTATCCCCCCGTCGAAGCCCCCGCCAAGGGCATCCGCGCCGAAGCGCATGAAGATATTAACACGATCACGCTGCTGCTCGGCGCCGAGGAAGCGGGGCTCGAAATCCTCGACAAGGACGGCAGCTGGCTGCCGGTCAGCCCGCCGCCGGGCGCGATGGCGGTCAATGTCGGCGACATGCTGCAACGGCTGACCAACAACAAGCTGCCCTCGACCACCCACCGCGTCCGCAACCCCGACGAAGGCCGTGCGAGTGTGGCGCGCTATTCAATGCCGTTTTTCCTGCACTTTCGCTCGGACTATCCGATCGAAACGCTGGCAAGCTGCATCGATGACGCGCACCCGAACCTGTACCCCACCCCGATCACCGCGGACGACTATCTGCAGGAGCGGCTGCGCGAGATTGGGTTGAAGAAATAGGCGGCGTTTCCAAACATCCTTTGCAATCGATGCATCGCGATGCCGAAATTTGACTGGTCAATTCGCCCGCGATGTCATCCACCGAAAACCAACACACCAAGCCCTACCGGAGCGTTGCGCGCGACAGGTCTAAAGTGGCTGCAATTGTCAGGCCGGTCGCTGCGAGCAAAGCCAATAGCGCCGCCGATGGTGATTGATTATCCGACAGCGCTCGGAACGGCATGACCCAGGGAAACCAGTCGGCTTTCCCCGTATTTGTGATTGCGACGGCGATCGCGACCATCGTGCCTGTAATGCCGGACGCCAGAGGAACGACGAAGTTTGCAAATCGCATTGCTACCCACATCTGGATTACCACAAGCGGCGCCGAAGCCGCCAGGATCATGGGTGTTTTGTCCAGCAGTTGCATCCAGGGGAAATTGTCCGGGGGAACATTGCCGCTTAAGGCAATTCCTCCAGATGCGCCTATCGCCGTCAAGACCAGCATTAGGACCATCATCCCAACCGCACCCGAGATGCCGACAAACATTTTCGCAAGAAAAATCGAATATTTGTGAACCGGAAGCGCGAACATGCTTTCCCAGCCATTGGCGCGATACTCAATCTGACCCAATAAGGTTGCGAAGGCGGCTATCGCCATCGGCATCAGAAACGTGACCCAGATGGGCAGCGCAAACTGAAAATAGACAATCTGCCACGTCATCAGACGATCCGATGTCGACACCGCAAGCAGAGCCATAACGGCCGGCAGCGCGGGCGCGAGGATTGCCAGCAGGATAGCCAATGATCCGCTGAGTTTGCGATATTCGACGCCCAGATGGTGCCTCACGCTGCACCTCCTGCCAATTGCTCACTGCGGGTCGCCAAGTCCTGGTAGAGATTTTCCAGACTTCGGGGGCGTGCGAAAATCGAACTGACATTAAAGTCCGCCTCGACGAGCAAGCGATTGATTCGCGCTCGTCGTTCCGCGCAGCCCGCTGCCTCCCCACCCGCGACAATCAGCGTTTCGTCGCTCAATTCCGCTCGGAAGCCGTGATGGCCAAGCAGCGTCGCGGCGCCGGGTAGGTCGGTCGTTTCGATGACGAGGTCACGTCCTCCACTCAACAAGGCTGCCAGATTGCCCTCTGCCACGATACGGCCATCGCGAACGATCGCGACATGGTCGGCAACATGCTCAACTTCGCTCAAGAGGTGGCTCGATAATATCACCGTGCCGCCGATCCGTTGCGGCAGATCGGCGATTAATGTCCGGATTTCAGCAATGCCATCAGGGTCGAGTCCATTAGTAGGTTCGTCCAAAACCAACAGCCTAGGTCGGCCGAGCAACGCTTTTGCCAAGGCCAGCCGTTGCTTCATGCCGAGCGAATAGGTGCGCGCAAGGCGGCTCGACGCGTCCCGCATGCCGGTAATTTCCAAAACTTCGTCAACAGCGCTGTCGGCCAGGCGCATCATTCTTGCATGAAGCTCGAGATTTACACGTCCGGACAAATGGCCGTAGAGCGCCGGTGCTTCGATGAACGAACCTACCCGTGCCAGCGCCGACCGCCGGTTTCGGGCAATATCATGGCCGAACAGCTCGACTCGTCCGCCGTCGGCGGGAAGCAGACCCAGGATGAGGCGCATGAGCGTCGTTTTGCCGGCCCCGTTCGGCCCAAGCAGCCCGAACACGCTGTGCTGGGAAATGAGCAGCGAAATTCCATCGATGACCCGCCGCGCAGCCATGAGTTTCGTCAGCTCTTCGACTTCGACGGCGTACATTTCGTTGGATCCTTTGCGCTGCACGTCTCACGGCGGCCTGAATTTCGTTCAAGACTCGCCGTGTTGGGGCAGGCAAAGTGATTGGCAATCGCGCTCAACGCACCGGTACGATTTGTTTTCTTTCGCGGACGGAACGAAAACGAGCCACGAAAGGGATCACCGCCCCTTCCAATAATCAAACACCCCCTGTTGCTGCTCGCGAATGAACCGTGCCGCCGCGCCGCCCTCCCACGGGCCGTCGTAGCCGAGAAGCAGCGCCGTACCGCCGACCCACCAGCCCTGCCCCGGCAGCCGGTCGCTTTCGCGGACCACCAGCACCGCCAGATCGGGTTCACCGTCGAGCGCGCACAGCCGGTCGACCTCGGCCAGCGTCTTGCATACCGCCCGCATCTTCGGCCGGGTGAAACGGAACCCCAGGTCGCCGAGCAGTTCGGAATAGCTCACCGCGCGGCCTTCGCGCGCGGCTTCGGTCAGGATCGCGCGGATACGCGGGGCGTCGCCGAGCGCGCTGGCGTCGGCGGCCAGCGCCGCGCCACCTAAGCCTTGGTCTTTGGCGGCCATGGGATGAAGCCCGAGGTGCGCGCGACATAGGCGGCATAGTCGGGCCGCGTCTTGTGCAGCCCCTTTTCCAGCAGCGCCTTGCCCGACCATTGGGTGAGGGTGAAAGTCAGGAACAGCGGCCCGACGACGCTCGCCAGCGCGACCCACGGCCCGATGTCGGCGGCGATCAGCCACAGCCCCCACCAGGTCAGCGCGTCGCCGAAATAATTCGGATGGCGCGTGTAGCGCCACAGCCCGGTGTCGAGCACCCGCCCCTTGTTCGCAGGATTTTTGCGAAACGCATCGAGCTGCGCATCGCCGATCGTCTCGAACGCGATGCCGATCAGCGCGGCGACGACGCCGACGATGGCGAGGATGCCGACGCCGTCCGCCGCCGCGCCGCCGCTCGCCCAGATGCCGATCTGCGCCGGCAGGCAAGTAATGAACAGCAAGGGCGCCTGCGTCAAAAACACGGTGAGCAGCGCGGTCTTGGCCCAGCTCCAGCGCTTCGTTTCCATCGTCCGCGCCAGGATCCTGGCATAGCGAGGATCCTCGCCATGTTTCACCCAGCGGACGGTCAGATGGATGGCGAGCCGCAGCCCCCACAAGCTGGTCAGCCCCAGCAATAGCTGGGCGTGGAGCGCGTCGAACCCCGCTTGCCACGCGGCGCCCCACGCCAGCAGCACCATGCCGAACGCCCAGAAGGCGTCGATGAACGACACGTCGCGGATCGCCACCGATATCGCCCACAGGATCAGGATCACCCCCAGCAGTCCGGCAAAATTGATCGCCAGCAGCAACAGCAGGTCGGTCATGCGCGCATCTCCAATTCGGGGCCGTCGTCGCCGACAATATCGTCGATCGAGCGCACCGCGCGCTCGGGAAATTTCGGGATGCAGGTGCGATAGACCTCGAGAACCTTCAGCATGTCGGCGCGAAAATCGCCGCTCGGCCAGATCAGCGGGCCGAGCCCGCCGGTTTTGGTTCCATAGTCCATCATGCCGACGACCATCGGCACCTTCGCCGCCATGGCGATCTGGTAAAAGCCGGTGCGCCATTTCTGGGTCTTGCCGCGCGTCCCCTCGGGCGCGACGGTCAGCATGAATTCGGTACGGCGCGCGAACTCGTCGACCATCTGCTGTACGACATTGCCGCCGCCGCGTCGGTCGACCGCGACGCCGCCCATCTGGCGGATGAAGCCGCCGAGCGGCCAGCGGAACAGCGACAGTTTCGCCATGAAATGCGGGCGGATTTTCAGATCGGCGGTCAGGCCGAGGAAATTGACGAAGTCCCAATTGCTGGTGTGCGGCGCGGCAATCAGGATGAAGCGGCGCGGTTCGGGGACGACGCCGACGGCCTTCCAGCCGCGGATGCGGTACATCGCCAGCAGCAAACGCCGCACAAAACGTGCCACCGGACCCGGCGGTTCATCGATGATGGCGGTCACGCACTCTCCTCTACCCGGCACACGGCTTGCGCGAAAGATCGGGGCTTCGCAAGAGGGCGCGATGACGGGTTGCGGCTCGCGGTGCTTTCTGCTCCCTTCATCAGCCGGAACGGGGAGAGAAATTCGATGAAAAAGCTGGCTGTTTTACTGTTGTCCGCGCTGGCGGTGGGGACGCCCGCGTTCGCCGCCGATCCGGCACCGCGCCCCGACCAGCTGGCGTTTCGCGAGATCTACAAAGAACTGGTCGAAACCAACACGACGCTGTCGTCGGGCAGCTGCACGCTGGCCGCCGAACGCATGGCGGCGCGCTTGCGCGCGGCGGGCATCCCCGACAGCCAGCTTACGCTGTTTGCGATCCCCGAAAAGCCGAAAGAGGGCGGGCTTGTCGCGGTCTATCCGGGCACATCGATCACCGCGAAACCGATCCTGCTCATCGCGCATATCGACGTCGTCGAGGCGAAGCGCGAGGATTGGGAGCGCGATCCGTTCATCATGGTCGAGGAAAACGGTTATTTCTACGGGCGCGGCACCGCCGACATCAAATCGCAGGCGGCGGTGTGGGTCGACACGTTGATCCGTTTTCAGCAGGCGGGTTACAAGCCGCGGCGGACCGTCAAGATGGCGCTGACCTGCGGCGAGGAGACCAATGGCGCGTTCAACGGGATCGAATGGCTGGCCGCGAACAAGCGCGACCTGATCGACGCCGAATTTGCCCTCAACGAAGGCGGCGGCGGCGACAGCGACGGGAAAGGCAAGGTGATCGGCCAGTCGGTGCAGGTCGGCGAAAAGACGTTCGCCAATTTCCGCCTCGAAACGCGCAACCCCGGCGGCCATAGCTCGGCGCCGGTCCCCGACAATGCGATCTACCAGCTCGCGCGTGCGGTGACGAAGATCGAGGAACATCGCTTCCCTGCCGAAATGACCGATACCACGCGGCGCTATTTTGCCGAGGCGGGCGCGTTGCGCGCCGATGCCACCGGCGCCGCGATGGTCGCGCTGGCGAAGAATATCGGCGACAAGGACGCCGAGGCGATCGTCAACAAGGACCCGTTCCTGCACAGCAATTTGCGCACCACCTGCGTCGCGACGCTGCTCGACGGCGGCCACGCCGCCAACGCGCTGCCGCAGCGCGCCGGGGCGAACATCAATTGCCGCATCTTTCCCGGCCACAGCATCGAATCGATCAGGGACGAACTGGCGAAGGTGATCGGCGATCCCGGCGTCACGGTCACCCCGCTGCACCCCAAGCGCCCAGCCCCGCCCGCGCCGCCGCTCGATCCCAAGATCATCGGCCCGATGCAAAAGCTGGTCGACAAATATTGGCCAGGGCTGAAGGTCATCCCGTCGATGGCGAACGGCTATACCGACGCGACCTTTCTGGGCGCCGTCGGCATCCCGACCTATGGCATCCCCGGTATGTGGGGCGACCCCGACGGCAATGGCGCGCACGGGCTGAACGAGCGGATGGAAGTGAAGTCGGTGTATGTCGGGCGCGACTATATGTTCGATCTGGTCAAGGCTTATGCCGATTGATCCGATAATCGCCGGGGGCGCATCGCGCCCTTTGCCTTGACGCGCTAGCCTTGCTATCGCGCCGCGACCATGGCGACCACCACCGACGATCCCGACAATCCTGAACCCGTTCCCGGCATGACCGACACGCCGTTCGGCAGCGCGCTGTCCGAACGCTATCTGGTCTATGCACTGTCGACGATCACCGCGCGCTCGCTCCCTGATCTCCGCGATGGATTGAAGCCCGTGCACCGCCGCTTGCTGTGGGCGATGCGCGCGATGCGGCTCGACCCGTCGCAGGGGTACAAGAAATCGGCACGCGTCGTCGGCGACGTCATCGGCAAATTCCACCCGCACGGCGACACCGCGGTTTACGACGCGATGGTCCGCCTCGCGCAGGATTTTTCGCTCCGTTACCCGCTGGTCGACGGCCAGGGCAATTTCGGCAACATCGACGGCGATAATGCCGCGGCGTACCGTTACACCGAAGCGCGGCTGACCCGCGTCGCGATCGACCTGATGCAGGGGCTCGACGAGGGGACGGTCGATTTCAGGCCGACCTATAATGGCGAGGACGAAGAGCCCGAGATCATGCCCGGGCTGTTCCCCAACCTGCTCGCCAATGGCGCGAGCGGGATTGCGGTCGGCATGGCGACGAACATTCCGCCGCACAACGCTGCCGAGGTGATCGACGCCGCGCTGGTGCTGATCGAAAATCCGCGCGCTGAACTGTCCGAGCTGCTCGAGCATGTGAAGGGGCCCGACTTCCCGACCGGCGGCATCGTCGTCGACGGCGCCGAGACGATCCGGCAAGCCTATGAAACGGGGCGCGGCGGTTTTCGCGTCCGCGCGCGCTTTTCGACCGGCAAGCTGGACGGCGGCGGGTGGGAAGAAAGCGGTATCGAGAAGCAGTCGGGCGGCACCTGGCAGCTTGTCATCAGCGAAATTCCCTATGGGGTCGCCAAGGGCAAGTTGATCGAGCAGATCGCGCAGCTGATCGCCGACAAGAAATTGCCGATCCTGGAAGATGTCCGCGACGAAAGCGCCGAGGATCTGCGCATCGTACTCGAGCCCAAGAGCCGCAATGTCGATCCCGACATATTGAAGGAAAGCCTGTACCGGCTGACCGACCTCGAAAGCCGCTTCGCGCTCAACCTCAACGTCCTCGATGCAACGCGCACGCCGAAAGTGATGGGGCTGCACCAGCTGCTCACCGAATGGCTTCAGCACCAGATCATCGTCCTCGTCCGCCGCGCGCAGCACCGGATCGCCAAGATCGACGACCGGCTGGAGCTGGTCGCGGGCTATATCATCGCTTTCCTCAACCTCGACCGGATCATCGAGATCATCCGCACCGAGGATGAGCCGAAGCCAGTGATGATTGCCGAGTTCGTCCTGACCGACCGGCAGGCCGAGGCAATCCTGAACATGCGGCTGCGATCCCTGCGCAAGCTGGAGGAAATGGAGCTGAAGCGTGAGCAGGCCGACCTCACCGCCGAACGCGAGGAACTGGCGAAGCTCGTCGAAAGCCCGGCGCGGCAGAAGACGCGGCTGCGCAAGGATCTGGAAAAGCTGCGCGCGGTTTACGGGCTCGAAACCCTGCTCGGCGCGCGGCGCACGACGATCGCCGAAGCCGCGCCGGCGCGCGAAATCCCGCTCGACGCGATGATCGAGAAGGAACCGGTCACGGTGATCCTGTCGAAACGTGGCTGGATCCGCGCCCAGCGCGGCCATGTCGCCGCCGACCAGTGGAGCGAGTTCAAGTTCAAGGAAGGCGACGAGCTGTTGTTCGCCGCGCACGCCCAGACGACCGACAAGCTGTTGATTGCGGCGAGCGACGGGCGGTTCTTTACCGTCGGCGCCGACAAGCTGCCCGGCGGACGTGGCTTTGGCGAACCGCTGCGGCTGATGGTCGACATTGATCCCGAAGCCAGGATTGTCGCGATGATCCCGGCGAGCGCCGATGGTCGTCTGCTCCTCGCCTCGACGAGCGGCCACGGCTTTATCGCGCAAATGGCCGAGGTGGTGGCCGAAACGCGCAAAGGCCGGAACGTCGTCAACCTCAAGACCGGCGCTCAGCTTGCAGTCGTGCGGCCGATCAGCGCCAGCGACGACAGCGTCGCCGCGGTGGGCGAAAACCGTAAACTTGTCGTGTTCCCGATCAGCGAAGTGCCGGTTATGGCCCGCGGTCAGGGCGTCATGCTGCAACGATACCGCGACGGCGGGCTGTCCGACGCGGTGAGCTTCGCCTTTGCCGAAGGATTGAGCTGGGCGATGGGCGGCGATACCGGGCGCACCCGAACCGAAACCGACCTTGTCCCCTGGCGCGTCGCGCGCGGCGCGGCGGGGCGGATGCCGCCGACAGGCTTTCCGCGGAACAATCGTTTCGGCTGAACCTAATTTCGCGTCGCCGTAAATCGCTTCTTTACTCTCCCTCCTCTAGGTCATGACCAATGGGGAAAGGTCGCACAAAACCCGCTGTTATGCCTATCGATAGAACCGGCGAAGACCGGCCCTTGCTGTTCGTCGGCTGGATCGACGCCCTTCCCGTGCCAGCAGCGTTGATCCGCCCGCTGGCGCGCGGCAATTTTCGCCTGCACGCCAGCAATGTCGCATTCGACCGCCTGCGCCTGTCGCCCGCGGGCGCCGACGCCCCGATCGCCTTGCTGCGTGCGATCGAACGCGCGGCGCAAAACCCCGACGATACCCAGGAATTTTCGTGCCAATTGGGCGACGGCGTCGCGGCGCGCGACCTGCGCGGTTCGATCGGGCCGCTGCCCACCGAATCGGGCGACGAAAGCCTGTTCCTGCTGACGCTGATCGACCGCACGCAGGAAATGATGACCGAGCGCAATTTGCGCCGCGAACTGGTGTCGGACAGCCTGACCGGCCTGCCCAATCGCGCCGGGTTCGAAGAAATGGTCGAACAGCGCGGCGTGACCGACGGTGTCGGCGCCGACCATGCGATCCTGCTGCTCGACCTCGCCCGTTTCAGCCGCATCAACGAACATATCGGCCCGATGGCGGGCGACGAGCTGATCATCACCGTCGCGCGGCGGCTGAAATCGTCGCTGCGCAGCGGCGACATATTGGCGCGCACCGGTGGCGACGAATTTGCCATTTCGACCCGCGTCGCGGGCGGGCGCGCCGATGTGCGCGAAATGGCGCGTCGGATCCGCGGCTGTTTCGACCACCCCTTTCGGATCGGCGAACTTAAGGTCAGCGTCGACTGCGCGCTTGGCTGCGCGATCCAGCCGACAAGCGAAACCGACGTCGCCGACCAGATCCGCCACGCCCAGATCGCGCTGAAACGCGCCAAGCAGACCGATCGCATCGAAATCTACGAACCCGAATCGGCGATGCTGTCGGACAATCGGTTCGGGCTGGAAACCGAACTGCGTAAAGCGATCGAGGAAGACCGGCTGCACCTGGCCTTTCAACCGCTGATCGAGCTTGCAACCGGCAAGGTCGCCGGGTTCGAGGCGCTCGCCCGCTGGGACAAGCAGGACGGCCATTCGATCTCGCCCAGCGAATTCATCCCCATCGCCGAAGATTCGGGCCTGATCGTCCCGCTCGGACAATGGGCGATCAGCAAGGCGGCGGCCGTACTGGCGGACTGGGACCAGCAGAATGGCAGCAAGGTCGTCGACTGTTATTTCTCGGTCAACGTCTCGGCGATCCAGCTGCTGCGTGACGATGTTGCCGCGGTCGTGCGCCAGGCGCTCGACACGCACAAGATCGGCGGCGAACGGCTGATGATCGAACTCACCGAAAGCGCGATCATCGGCGACCCCGATCTGGCGCTGTCGGTGCTCAGCGAACTGAAATCGCTCGACGCGCGCGTCGCGATGGACGATTTCGGCACCGGCTATTCGAACCTCGCCTATCTCCAGCGGCTGCCGCTCGACGTGCTCAAGATCGACCGCAGCTTCGTCGAACATATGGTCGACGACCGCGACAAGGTGGCGATCGTCCGCACGATCCAGAGCCTCGCCGAAGTGCTGGGGATGAAGACCACGGCGGAAGGCGTCGAAACCGCCGACCAGGCACGACTACTGTCGGCACTGGGGTGTGATTTCGGCCAAGGCTATCTCTTTGCGCGCCCGATGCACAGCGGCGACGCGCTCGCCTATTGGCGTCAGTCGCTGGTTCGTCCGATCTTTTGATCGACAAGCTCGGCGACGAGCTCGGCGATTCTGGCCGAACCCGGAAAATCCTCCGCCACCCACGCCGCCTCGACCGCCTTCAGGATCCGCGCAACCTCTGGCCCGACCGCAATCCCGCGCGCGACGATATCGCCGCCCCGGATCGGCAGCACCGGCACCTCCCAGCCCACCAGATCCCGCGCGCCGGCAGCGTCTCCAGCAATCAGATGGACATCGCGGGCGGCCTCGATACCGATGCTGTATGCCAGCTGGCGCACCGGACGCGCGGTATCGCCGCGATGTCCCGCAATCGCGGCCAGATATCTTCGTTGCCGCGTCGATAGCCGCAGGCGGCTGGCGACCTGTTCGGCGGCGCCCGGGTCGGCGGGCAACAGCGCGGCGAGCCGACGGTGCGCCGCGACCGGTACGTCCGCCTCCACTTCATTGGCGATCAACCGGTCGAACGTGGCGGCGAAATCGCGATCGAGTTCGGGCAGCATCACCGCAAAAATGCCGTCGGCCGCCATCTGCGCGACAATGGCGCGCGGGTCGGGCAGCGCCAATATCTTGGTCAGTTCGTCGGCGATGCGCTCGCGCGACAGGCTCTTGAGCGACTGGCGTGCGGCGATGACCGCGGCATGGCTGTCCGCATCCAGTTCGCTCCGCCCGAAACGCGCCGCGAAGCGATAGAAGCGCAGGATGCGCAGATGATCCTCGGCAATCCGCGTCGCCGCATCGCCGATGAACCGCACGCAGCCCGCGCGAAGATCGTCAACCCCGCCGAAATAATCATCGACCACCCCGGTATCGGGATCGGCATAAAGCGCATTGATCGTGAAATCGCGCCGCGCCGCATCGTCGCGCCAATCCTCGGCAAAGGCGACCGTGGCCCGGCGTCCGTCAGTTTCGACGTCGCGGCGCAGCGTGGTGATTTCGTGATGGTCGCCGCTGGCAATCGCGGTCACGGTGCCATGCGCGATACCCGTTGGGATCACCTTGATGTCGGCCGCCTCCAGCCGCCGCGTCACCTCCTCCGGCACCAGCGGTGTCGCGAGGTCGACATCGGTGACCGGCAGCCCCAGCAGCGTGTCGCGCACCGCGCCGCCGACGATCCGGACCGATCCGCTGGCGTCGGTCAGCGCCGCGACGATCCGGCGCAGCCCCGGTCTTGTGCGCCAATCGGCCTCGGGAAGCACGCTCACCGGTGCCAGCCCGTCGGCATCCGCCGCGCCAGATTGATGATGATCCCCGCGGTCACGCCCCAAATCCGCCGACCTTGCCAGTCCATGTCATAATAATGTCGATCCTGACCCTGCCAATGCGCTTGCTGGCGCTGGTAATTGGCGGGATCGAACAAAATGTCGAGCGGGACTTCGAACCAATCCTCGACCTCGTCGGGATTGGGATCGAGCGGCAGGTCGGGCGGAATGACGCCGAGCACCGGGGTGATGATGTAACCGCTGCCCGACCGATAGGGCTCGGTCACTCCGGCGACCATCACGTCGCGCGGGCTGAGGCCGATCTCTTCCTCGGCCTCGCGCAGCGCGGCGTCGATCGCGTCGCGATCGTCGGGATCGATCTTGCCGCCCGGGAAGGCGACCTGCCCCGCATGGCTGCGCAGCCACTGCGGGCGCTGGGTCAGGATGACGCCGGGGTCGGGGCGGTCGGTAAAGGCGATCAGGACAGCGGCATCGCGTAGCGTCGGCGTCCCCAGATACGCCTCATCCTCCCCCGCATCGGGCAGCAGATTGTCGAGTGCAGCGCGCAGCTTCGCCGACAGCATCAGCGGTCGACCAAGGGAAACTGCGCCCCGTTCGACCAGATCGTCGGCGGATCGCTTTGGTCGGCGAGCGCCATCTCGACGATCTCATAATAGAGCGCGCGATCGATCCGCGCCTCGAGCCCGTTGCCGATGGTACCGCGGACATGCAGCCGCGGGTCGGGCTCGTCGGGGTCGTCGCCGAAGCGCAGCGGATGATTGGGCCCAGCCATAACCAGATCGTCGGTATCGAGGCGAAAGACGAGCTTGCGAGCCTCGCCTTCTCCCTCGCTTTTCATCTCGACCGCACGGAACGGGGTGTCTTCGACAGCGATCGTCAGCTTCTCGGCAGGGGTGACGAGGACGTGACTGCCATCGGCTTCACGGCGCAAGATGGTCGAGAACAGCTTCACCATCGCGGGGCGGTTGATCCGCCCCCCTTCATGAAACCAGCTGCCGTTGGCGCGGATTTCCATGAAGCTGTCGCCCTCGCGCTCAGGGTGCCATTGCTCGACCGGCGGCAATTGGCGCGCCGCAAGCAACTCTGCGGCTTCGGCAAGCGAGAGCTGCGCGAAGTCCTTGGGCAGCGAAGGCGCGGGAGTGACCATGGTTCCGACATAGGGGGCAGGGCGGTGGGTGCAACCCCATCACGTCGCCCCCGCGAAGGGCGTTTCGGAGTCACATGCCTCCGAACGCGGCCGCCGTCGGTTAATGCGGCGATGCTGGTTAAGGTGGCCAACGGCCCCCGCCTTCGCGGGGGCGACGATTACAACCGCGGCGCGATCGTCCCCGCACCGGTCGGCAGTCCATGCCCATTGATCGCGCGCGCCAGCAGGCGGCGCTTTTCAAACGGCCCCGGCAAATCCCACGCGCCCGTCGCATCGGCATCGAAGCCGAAGAAGCGGCCATAATATTCAGGGTCACCAATCATCATCAGCGCGCCGTCCGCCTTGGTTTCGGCCGCCGCCAGCATATCCGCCATCAATGTGCGGCCATACCCGCCGCGCTGGACGTCGGGGCGCACCGCGACCGGGCCGACCATCACCAGCGGCGTTACGGCGCCGTCCGGTGCATGGTGCGCAACGGGCCAGCATTGGATCGTGCCAACGAGCGCGCCCGCCTCGACTAGCGCAAAGCTTAGCGCCGGGATCGCATCGGTGCCTTTGCGGATGCGATAGGCGGTTCGTCCAAAACGGTCAGCCCCGAAAGCGGCGTCGAGCAAAGCCTCAACCGTCTGCGGTGCAATATCCGACAATGGAAGTAACTCGACCAACGCGCGCCCTTTCGCTAATGCGGCGGCGCTTTAGGGGTGCTGCGCGGCGATGCAAAGCCGAATGTCGCACGCGATCGACAGGATTTCTTGTGACCGATACATTGTGGCTGGAGGTGGACGGGCTGATCGCCCAGGTGCTGACCGGCATTTATTCCGAAGAAACCCACCTGCCGCAGCCGCTGCGCATCGGGGTGCGCGCGCGGCTGGCGATGGCCGATCATTATGACCCGACCACGCCGCTCAGCGCGTCGAAAAACTACATGCACCTGAAATTCGCCGCGACCGAGGGCATTCCCAAGGATGTCCATTTCGTGCTGATCGAAAGCGTCGCCGACCATATCATCGACACTTTGTTCCTGCAGGACGACAAGGTCGAGGAGGTCGAGGTGAAGATCGTCAAGCTGGCGATCGCCGAGGAAGGCGAAGAAATCGGCATCACGATGCGGCGCGCGCGCAAATGACGCAGAAGCTCGCTCTCGTGACGGGCGGGCTCCACCGCGTCGGCGCTGCGATTTCGGCGCGGCTGGCGCGCGAGGGCTATGCGCTGGCGATCCACAAGCGCAGCCCTGGCGATGCTGATGCGGTGCTGGCCGGTGCGCTCGCCGAAACGGGGGCGATCAGTCACCGTTTTGCCGCCGACCTGTCCGACCCCGCCGCGGTCGATGCGCTGATCCCCGCGGTGACCGAAAAATTCGGCCGCGCCCCCGACCTGCTCGTGAACAATGCCGCTTTGTTCGCCGAGGGTGAATGGGCTGATCTGTCGGCGGCGGCGCTGACTGAGATGATGCAGATCAATCACCACGCGCCGGTGATGCTGGCAAAGGCGCTGGTCGCGGCCAGCGACGAGAAACGCCCGGCGATCGTCAACATCGTCGACCAGCGCGTTGTGCAGCCGGTGCCCGATCAGCTCGCCTACAGCCTGTCGAAATCGGCGCTGTGGCAGGCGACGGCGACCCTCGCCGTTGCATTCGGCAACCGCGCGCGGGTCAACGCGGTGGCACCCGGACTGACGATGGCAACCGACGATTATTCGGCGGCGCAGGTCGAACGGCTCGCACGGCGCATGCCGCTCGGCACGTTGCCGACGCCCGCCCAGATCGCGGATGCCGTCGTCTATCTGGCGCGCGCCGAAGCGGTAACCGGACAGACGATCTTTGTCGACGGCGGCGCGCATCTGGCGCCGATGGGCAGGGATTTTGTGGCGCTGGAGCGGGATTAGCGCCGTCGCCTGCCCAAACCCGTTTGCCCTGAGCTTGTCGAAGGGTCGTTCTTTCTTTGCGACGTCGAAGAAAGAAGGACGGTGCTTCGACAAGCTCAGCACAAACGGGGAGATAGGTCGCGCGCGATTGCTAGCGGCCCTCGCCTGCGCGGGGGCGACGGGCATCAATAAATATGCACCGCCTTGGTGACCAGATACCCGTCGAGCCCCTCGGGTCCGCTCTCGCTGCCGAAACCCGATTCCTTGATCCCGCCGAACGGCATGTCGTTCGCCGAGATTACAAAGCTGTTGATCCCGACCATGCCGCTTTCGATGCGGTCGGCGATTCGGTTAATGCGGCGACCGTTCTCGGTGAACGCGAACGCTGCAAGCCCGTAGGGCAGCCGGTTCGCCTGTTCGAGTGCCTCGTCCTCGGTGCCGAACGGGCGGATCAGCGCCATTGGCCCGAACGGTTCGTGGTTCATCGCATCGGCATCAAGCGGCACGTCGGCAATCGCGGTCGGCTGAAAGAAATAGCCGTCACCCGTCGCTGCGCCGCCCGCGATCACGCGCGCGCCCTTTGCCTTGGCGTCGGCAACAAGCGCCTCCAATGCCGGAATCCGTCGCGCGTTGGCGAGCGGCCCCATCTGGGTATCGGCGTCGAGCCCGCTGCCGATCTTCACCTTCTGGGTGCGCTCGGCGAATCCCGCGACAAAGGCGTCGTAAATCCCCTCCTGCACATAAAAGCGCGTCGGCGAGACGCAGACCTGCCCCGCGTTGCGGAACTTCTGCATCACCACGCGGTCGAGCGTGGCTTCGAGGTCGCAATCGTCGAAGATCAGCACCGGGGCGTGGCCGCCCAACTCCATCGTGATCCGCTGCACGCGGTCAGCAGCGAGCTTCATCAGATGTTTGCCGACCGCGGTCGAGCCGGTGAAGCTCACTTTGCGGATCACCTCGCTGCCCAAGAGGTGGCGGCTGATCATGTCGGGGTTGCCGTAAACGAGCTGCACGACGTCGCCGGGGATGCCCGCGTCGGCGAGGCAGCGCATGATCGCGCTGGTGCAGCCCGGGGTTTCCTCGGGCGCTTTCGCGATCACGACGCAGCCCGCGGCGAGCGCGGGAGCGATTTTCTTGACCATCAGATTGACCGGAAAATTCCACGGGCTGAACGCGGCGACCGGACCCACCGGCTGCCGCAGCACCATCGCGCGCTGCCCCGCGGGACGCTGTGCCACACGGCCTTCGATGCGCTTTCCTTCCTCGGCGAAATATTCGAGCAGCGACGACGCCGACAATACTTCGCCGCGCGCCTCGGCGATCGGCTTGCCCTGTTCGAGCGTCAGCAGCGTCGCGATATGGTCGGCGCGCTCGCGGATCAGCCCCGCCGCCTTGCGCATGAGCGCCGCGCGCTCGTCGGGGGTCTTCGCCCGCCACACCGGCCAGCCGCGTGCCGCCGCAGCGAGCGCCTCGTCGAGATCGGCGGCAGTCGCGACGGGTAGATCGGCGATGATGTCCGCGGTGGCAGGATTATACACCGGCCGCGCATCGCGCCCCTCACCGCTCCGCCAGGCGCCGTTGATGAAGAGCTGGAGGTCGGCGTCGTAGGTGGCGGTCATGGAAGGCACTTTCGATACGCCCCCGAAATCCGTTCGTGTCGAGCGAAGTCGAGACACCCATCGATGGTGCGCAAGGCCGAGAGGCGTCTCGACTTCGCTCGACGCGAACGGGAGGAGGGGCTTGGTCTAACAGGTCGCGCCCATATAGAACCGGCTCAGCGATAGTTAAAGCTGATGCTGATCCGTTCGCGCTTGCCCGAATGCGGCATCACTTCGTGGCGGAGCCAGCTTTCCCACAGGAACACCCGCCCCGCCGCGGGCTGCGCATAGACGAAGGGCAGCAGATGCTCGGGCGCATCGTCGGTGCGGCCCGGCGCGGCCATCAACATGGGCAGGCGCGGGTCTTCTAGCTTCAGCGCCCCCGAGCCCGGGGGGACGGCAACATAGAAGGTGCCCGACACGATGCTGTGCGGGTGGATATGGCCGCTGTGCGTGCCGCCCGGTTTCAATATGTTGACCCACAGGCTGTCGAGCTTCAGCGGCTTCGCGAGATCGAAATGGCATGCCTTGGCAAAGGCCTTGACCTCTTTGTCGAGCAGCTTCTTGAGATCGTAGAACGCCGGATCGCGCTCGGGGAGGTCGCCGAGGCTCGCATAGCTGGTATATCCCCTATAGCCATGCTCGCGGCTCCACGCGCGCCCCGCGCCGTCCTCTTCGGAGAACAGGCGGCAACTCTCCTCCAGCGCGTCGAGCAGGTCGGGGGTGCCGATATCGGCCTCGTAAAAATTTGTGGCGAAGAGCGTGCGAACGGGCATGATGGCCGCAAAGCACAGCGAATGACTGAGAGCAAGGGAGACGAGGATGGCCGAGTTCGAATTGATCGCCGACGGATTGCGCTTTCCGGAAGCGCCGGTGGTGATGGACGACGGCAGCGTCATCGTCACCGAGATCGCGGAGGGCCGCATCACCCGCTGCTGGCCGGGCGGCAGGAAGCAGGTCATCGCGACCCCCGGCGGCGGCCCCAATGGCCTCGCAATCGGTCCCGACGGCAAGCTTTATTGCTGCAACAATGGCGGCTTCAACTATGTCGAATCGAACGGCTATCTGGCGCCGCACGGCATCGCCGACGATTATTCGGGCGGGCGCATCGAGCGGATCGACATCGAGACCGGCGAAGTCGAAATGCTGTACCAGAGCGGCGATCACGGCGTGACGCTGCGCGGCCCGAACGACCTGATGTTCGACGCGCACGGCGGTTTCTGGTTCACCGATCATGGCAAGGTCGATTATGCGAAGCGCTGCCACGACATCGTCGGCATCTTCTATGCCAAGGCCGACGGCAGCTTTATCGAGGAAGTGATCTTCCCGAGCTATAACCCGAATGGCATCGGCCTCTCGCCCGACGGGACCAAACTCTACGCCGCCGAAACCTATACGTGCCGTCTGACCCAGTTCAACATCGTCGCGCCGGGCAAGGTCGATGATGCGGCGGGCCCCGGCGGCCCAGGCATCCCGCTCTACCGCCCCGCGGGCTATAAATTCTTCGACAGCCTGGCGATGGAAGCCAGCGGCAACATCTGCGTCGCGACGATCGGCGAATGCGGGATTTCGGTCGTCGGTCCGGACGGACAGCTCGTCGAATTTGTCGCGACCGACGATATTTTCACCACCAACATCGCGTTCGGCGGCCCCGACCGACAGGATGCCTATATCACCCTGTCGGGCACCGGGCGGCTGGTGAAGACGCGCTGGGCCAGACCGGGGCTGCAACTGCAATATTGACTTAGCTAAGTTGATTAGCTAATTTAGTCGATATGACGATCGTCACCATCCATGAGGCCAAGACAAACCTGTCGCGCCTGATCGCCCGCGTCCTCGCGGGCGAAGAGGTGACGATCGCGCGTGGCAAGGAACCGGTGGTGAAGCTGATGCCGGTGAATGCGCCACCAAAGACCAAGCGCGTCTTAGGCACATTGAAAGGCAAGATCGATCTCGACGCCGGCTTTTGGGATCCTTTGCCCGAAGAAGATTTGGCGCTGTGGAACGGCGAAGACAGTCCACAGGTGCAATGAACCTGCTCCTCGATACGCACGCACTGATCTGGGCTGCCAATGACCCGGAGAAATTGCCCAGCGCGGTGAGGTCCGCCATCGAAGACCCCGACAATCATATCTGGATCAGTGCCGTTTCCGCGATCGAGGTCGCGATAAAATTCCGGATCGGCAAGCTGGAAGGCGCCGACGAGCTCGCCGAACGCTTTGAAACCGTCATCGCGGGTTTCGGTTTCGACCAACTCCCCATTTCGGTTGCTCATGCCAGTCTGGCGGGCTTGCTGCCGTTCGACCATCGCGACCCGTTTGACCGCATTTTGATCGCCCAATCGCAGATCGAGCAATATGCACTGGTTTCGAACGAAAAGCTGTTCGACCAGCTTGGCGTCATCCGTTTCTGGTAGGAGCACGCCCCATGCACCGCGAAACCCATGCCGCAAGCCGCATCGGCTGGCTGCGCGCCGCGATCCTGGGCGCCAACGACGGGATCGTGTCGACCGCCAGCCTGATCGCGGGCGTCGCAGCGGCGGGGGCTTCATCGTCGTCGATCCTGATCACCGGTACCGCCGGCCTCGTCGCCGGGGCGATGTCGATGGCGGCGGGCGAATATGTCTCGGTCAGTTCGCAAGGCGACGCCGAAAAGGCCGATATCGCCAAGGAAAAGCGCGAGCTCGCCACCGTTCCCGAACTGGAGCTTGAGGAACTGACGCAAATCTATCAGCAGCGCGGGCTCGACCGCCCGCTCGCCGAACAGGTTGCGGCCCAGCTGACCGCTCATGATGCCCTCGACAGCCATTTGCGCGACGAACTGGGCCTGACCAGCGAACTGGCGGCGCGCCCGATTCAGGCGGCAGCCGCGTCGGCGGCGAGCTTCACCGTCGGTGCCGCGCTGCCGCTCGCGATCGTGCTGCTGGACTCCGGCCCGTCGCTGCCGTGGGTCGTGTCGGCCGCTTCGCTGCTTTTCCTGGCGCTCCTCGGCGCCTTGGGAGCCTGGGTCGGGCGAGCGCCCATCGCGCGTGCCGTTCTGCGTGTCGGGTTCTGGGGCGCGGTCGCGATGGGGGTGACAATGGCGATTGGATCGCTGTTCGGGACGACGGTCGGCTAACGTCTGAGCAGCCATTCGCGCAGCGCGGCGGCGTTGTTGCGGTCCGCGCTTTTCGCGGCGTACAGCAAGGTTACTGGTCCCACCGCCACCGCGGCATCGAGCACGAACAGCGCCGCGCGCATCGCCTCACCGCTTACATCCAGCTCGGCGAAATAGTCGCGCCGGAATGCATCCCACGCTTCGTCCGAGTCCGCGGTGTCTCCGTGGTATCTTTTACGCAGGCTATCGCTCGGCGACAACGGCTTGAGCCAAGCTGCGAGCGCGGCCTTTTCTTTTGACACCCCGCGCGGCCACAGCCGGTCGACCAGAAAGCGCGCACCGTCGCCGGGACCGACCGGTGCATGAATGCGTTTGACCGCGATTGTCAGGGGCGCCGCCATCTGTATGACTATCGGCCATCCCGCGGTCGCGGGCAAGGCAATCGGAGGGGTCCGGACATGCGTGGAACAAGCTGGGCGATCGACATCGATCGCGACGATATTGCACAAGCCCGGCTGGTCGCCGACCCCGAAGCGCCGCTCGCCCCCGGCCAGGTGCGGGTGCATGTCGACAGCTATGCGATGACCGCGAACAACATCACTTACGCCGTGTTCGGCAAGCCCGCCGGCCTGTTCGGCAACGATCAGGGCTATTGGGATTTCTTTTCGGAGCCCGGCGGCCCCGGTCGCCTGCCGGTCTGGGGTTTCGCCACGGTGACCGAAAGCGCCGCCGACGGGGTTGCGGTCGGCGACCGCTTCTACGGCTATTATCCCATGGCCGAACATGCGGTTTTGACCGTCGGCAAGCCCGGTCCCGGCGGCTTCACCGACATCACGCCGCGCCGCACCACGCTGCCGCCGATCTACAACCAATATCAGCGGGTGGAGGCGCTCGCGGATTATCGCGCCGCCGACCATGATTATTGGCCGGTGTTCCGCCCGCTGTTCCTGACCGGTTGGCTGATCGCCGACCAGTTCGAGGATGAGGGCGATTATGGCGCCGCCCAGATTCTGATCGCCAGCGCATCGAGCAAGACCGCGATCGGGCTCGGCTTTGCCCTCAAGCAGCGCGCCGCGCGACCCGAGACGATCGGGCTGACCAGCGCCGCCAATGTCGAAGCGCTCGCATCGCAGGGCGTCTATGACCGCGTGATCAGCTATGACCAGATCATGACGCTCAATGCATCGACCCCCGCGGCGCTGGTCGACATGGCGGGCAATGGTGCGGTGACGCGCGTCGTCCACAGCTATTTCGGGAATAATCTGAAGGCGTCGATCATCGTCGGCAAATCGCATTGGGATGCGCAGGCCGATGCCGACGGCCTGCCCGGCCCGGAACGGCAGGGTTTCTTCGCCCCCGGCCGCAGCCAGAAACGCATCGCCGACTGGGGCGGTGCGATATTCGGGCAGAAGATCGCCGAAGCCTGGCTCGCGTTCATGGACATTGCGCCGCGCCTCGCTTCGGTCGATAAGCGCGGCGGCGGCGATGCGGCGCTCGCTGCCTATCGGGAGATGCTCTCGGGACAGGCCGACCCCCAAAAGGGGATCGTCGTCGTTCCATGAGGGTCGCATGAGCAGTCCCTTTCTCCGCCGCACGAAAGGATAAGCCATGCTTCGCACCCTGGTTTTCGCCACCTCGCTCGCGATCCTGCTTCCGGCGGGCGCGGCGCTTGCCGAAACGCCCAAGTCCGCACCCGCGCACAAGCCCGACCTCGCGGACCGCGTCGCGGGGACTTACCGGGGTGACATCATCTCCGACGCGCGCGGCTCGTCGAAAAGCGGCATCACGATCACCGTCACGCGCACCGGACCAAACAAGGTCGAGATCAAGTCGAGCCACACCCGCATCCCGACCGTCACCATCCCGCTCGAAAAGGCGATGGACGCGATCCTCGCCGCGAGCGGACCCTATGTCTTCCTGCTCGACACGGTGCGTTCGCCGGACCGGCTCGACCTGACGATCGACGATGCCAGCTGGTCGGGCAATCGCGTCGCGACGCCCGCAAAGAAGTAGGAACGCACCCTCCCGCATGACTTACACGACCGTTATTTTCGACTTCGGCGGCGTCATCACCGCGTCGCCGTTTGAAGCCTTCAATCGCCTCGAAGAAGAACGCGGGCTACCGCGCGATTTTGTGCGGCGGGTCAACGCCATCAATCCCGACGGCAATGCCTGGGCGAAGTTCGAACGCGCCGAAATCGATGCGGCAGCGTTCGACACGCTGTTCGCCGAGGAAGCGCGCGCGCTGGGGCATGCGCTGGAAGGCGAAGCCGTGCTGGCGGTGATTGCCGGTGCGGTCCGTCCGGCGATGGTCGCCGCGCTCGACACGCTGAAGGATCGCGGCTTCACCATCGCGTGCATCACGAACAACGTCCCCGGCGGCAAGATGGGGATTCGCGGCGCCGGGATGACGCGCAGCGAAGAAGCCGCGAGCGAGGTTGCCGCGATCATGGCGCGTTTTGAACATGTCATCGAATCGAGCAAGGCGGGCGTGCGAAAGCCCGATCCGAGGATTTACCAGATGATGTGCGAAAAGCTGGAGGTCGAGCCCGGCGAGTGCATCTATCTCGACGACCTCGGCATCAACTGCAAACCGGCGGCGCAGCTGGGTATGCACGCCATCAAGGTGACCAGCGGCGAGCAGGCGCTGGCCGATCTGTCGGCGGTGCTGGGGATCCCGCTGGGCTGATCATCGGCCGAGCGGGCGCGCTCTGGATGACGGCTTTGGGGTGGGGAGCGGACGTTTCTCATCCGTCATCCCGGCGAAGGCCGGGATCTCGCCGGTGCGGTAAACCGATCGGGTGAGATCCCGGCCTTCGCCGGGATGACGACAAGAAATAGTCCTCCCCATCGCTGCGCGACAGGGAGGATTCTCGATCAGGCGGCCTGTTTCAATTCTTCGATGGCGGCGGTCGCGCGATTCACTGCTTCGCTGTCCATCATCTGCTGGCCCGCTTCGATGATGGTGACGTCGGTGATGCCGACAAAGCCGAGCACGTGGCGGAGATAGCCGGTCGCGAAATCATAATCGCTGCCGACCGGCACGCCGCCTGATGCGACGACCAGATAGGCCTTCTTGCCCTTGAGCAGCCCTTCGGGGCCGGATTCGGTATAGCGAAAGGTGCGGCGGGCGCGGGCGATCTGGTCGATCCACGCCTTCAGTGCGGCGGGGATGGCGAAGTTATAGACCGGCACGCCGATGACGATCGTGTCGGCGGCTTCGAGTTCGGCGATCAGCTCGTCCGAACTGGCGAGCACTGCGCGCTGATCGTCGCTGCGATCGGCATCGTCGGTGAAGTTGGCGCCGACCCAGGCTTCGGTGAGCAGCGCGGGCGGATTGATCGCCAGGTCGCGGCGGGTGACGGCGCTGCCATAACCCTGTTCAACCAGGCGGGCGACGAGCTGGTCGGCGAGCTGGCGGGTGGTCGATCCGCTATGGCGGGCCGAGGCGTCGATGCGAAGAATATGCGACATTTAATGACTCCTTTGATGGACGTTGAACTTGGAGGGGAGGGGGTGCCGCGAGCCGCCCCTATTCTTGGGGAAAGCTCGCGGCACGGGGTGGGCCGCCGCCGGGGAGGGACATCGGCGGCCCCGGGGGGGGGGGTGCTTTAGAGGCTGTCGACGAGCACCAGCTCGGCGTCGTCGAGCGCCTCGACCGTGATCCTCCCGACATCGCGGAGCGCAATGCCGTCGCGGGGATCGGCGTCGGTGCCGTTGACACGGATGCGGCCCTTGGCAGCTACCAGATAGGCATGACGACCGACGTCGAGATCGTAGGATACGCTCTCACCCGCGTTTACCGTCGCCGCCACCACCCGGGCATTGGCGCGGATCGGCAACGCGTCGGTGTCGCCTTCGATGCCGCTCGCCAGCGTGACGAACTGGCCCGAACGATCGTGCTTGGGGAACTGGCGCGCGCCCCAGCCGGGGTTTCCACCCGCCCGATCGGGCATGATCCAGATCTGGAACAGCGTCGTTTCCTCATCCTCCAGGTTGAACTCGCTGTGCGTCACCCCGGTGCCTGCGCTCATCACCTGCACGTCGCCCGCCGCGGTGCGGCCCTGATTGCCCATGCTGTCGCGGTGGGTGATCGCGCCGGTGCGGACATAGGTGATGATTTCCATGTCGCGGTGCGGATGCGGGGGGAAACCCGACTGCGCCGCAATGGCGTCGTCGTTCCAGACGCGCAGTGCGCCCCAGCCCATCCGGCCTTCGTCATAATAGTTGGCGAAGGAAAAATGATGGCGGGCGTCGAGCCAGCCGTGGTTGGCGTGGCCCAGCGTGTCGAATTTGCGAATGTCGATCATGGCCTTGTCCTTTCTGTCGCGCCGCGCCTTGGCGGGATGACCGGCGGGGCTGCCGTGTTGAGGACAAGATAGTCGTTGGGATTGTTTCTGAAATAGCGTAGATGGAAATCTATCGTTTCCAGAATCGCGATAATTGTTGCAGCAAGCACCGTAGCCCTGAGCTTGTCGAAGGGCGCTTATCCGAGAAGCGCCCTTCGACAAGCTCAGGGCTACGGTCAAGTTCGAGGAGCTATCCGTGTCCTTACCCGATTACGAAGGCTGGGCCTGTTTCGCCGCGGTCGCGGACAGCGGCAGCTTCACGGCCGCGGCCGCATCGCTGGGGATGTCGAAGGCGAGCGTGTCAAAGGCGGTGACGCGCCTCGAAACGTCGCTCGGCATCGCGCTGCTCCATCGCAGCTCGCGCACCGTCACCGTCTCGACCGCGGGCGCAGGGTTGCTTGGCGAGGCGCAGGCGATGGTCGCGGCGGCAACCGCAGCGACCGAGGCGGCGCGGGGCGACCGCGTCGATCTGGCAGGCCCGATCCGCCTCGCCGCGCCGATGAGTTTCGGGATCAAGGTGCTCGGCGGGCCGATTGCCGCCTTTCTGGCGATGCACCCGGCGGTCGAAATCGACGTGATGTTGAGCGACGCGCGCCACGATCTCGTCGCCGAGGGCATCGACCTGGGGCTGCGCATCGCGACGATGGAGGACAGCAGCCTGCTCGCGCGCACCATTTCGCCCGTCGCGGCGTCCCTGATTGCCAGTCCCGCCTATCTGGCGCAGCACGGTACCCCGCGTCATCCGCTCGACCTCGCCGGTCATCGGCTGATCGGCTATGGCCACCGTGAGCGCACGTCGCCGCTGCGTTTTCATCGCGGCGGGGAGGATGCGACGGTGATCCCGACCGGGCCGTTGTTCACCAACAATGGCGACATCATGATCCCGCTGCTGATCGCGGACGGCGGTATCGCGGCGCTGCCCGACTTCATTGCGGAGGAAGCGCTGGCGTCGGGCGCGCTCGTCCGCATCCTGACCGACTGGTCGCTGCCGCAGGCGTATCTGCACCTGCTGTCGCCGCCGTCACGGCTGCGTCCGGCGCGAGTGCGGGCGCTCGCCGACCATCTTGTCGATACGTTGAAGCGGTCGTGCACCGGCGCGCATACCGATCATCTCGCGCTCGGGACGTCGTAGAAAGACCCAAATCGGGCGGTACGGATTCGCCGCGACTCGCGGAGTTCTGCGGGTTAAATCAAAATTAACCTTTTCCCTTCATTAGTTTCGTGGTTAATGTTCCGGCAGTCCGCAGATGGGGTCGGTCGGTGGCATCGCATGATGGCCAGGCGATCGGAAAGGCAGGGCTGTCGTGGGAAACAATCAAGGGGTGCCCAATGCGCGTATTGCTGATCGAGGACGAGCCGACGACCGCCAAGGCGATCGACACGATGCTCACGACCGAAGGCTTCAACGTCTACACCACCGATCTGGGTGAAGAAGGCTTGGACCTGGGTAAGCTCTATGATTACGACATCATCCTGCTCGACCTGAACCTGCCCGACATGCACGGCTATGACGTGCTGAAAAAGCTGCGCACCGCCAAGGTGCAGACGCCGGTGCTGATCCTGTCGGGCATTTCCGAAATGGATTCCAAGGTGCGCTCGTTCGGCTTTGGCGCCGACGATTATGTCACCAAGCCCTTCCATCGCGACGAGCTGGTCGCCCGCATCCATGCGGTCGTCCGCCGCTCGAAAGGCCACAGCCAGAGCGTGATCAAGACCGGCAAGCTGGCGGTCAATCTTGACACAAAGACGGTCGAGGTCGACACCACCCGCGTGCATCTGACCGGCAAGGAATATCAGATGCTCGAGCTGCTTTCGCTGCGCAAGGGCACGACGCTGACCAAGGAAATGTTCCTGAACCACCTGTATGGCGGCATGGACGAACCCGAACTCAAAATCATCGACGTCTTCATCTGCAAGCTGCGCAAGAAACTGGCGCTGGCGTGCGAAGGCGAAAATTATATCGAGACGGTCTGGGGCCGCGGTTATGTCCTTCGCGACATCGACGATGAGGGCAATGAGGTGCGCCGCGTCGCCTGACGCTGCGTTTCTCGCCAAGAGTTAACCGAGGGAACCCGGCGCGGAGAAATCCGCGCCGGTTTTCTTTTGGGGGTTGGCAGTCACTTCTTCTCCCCTCCCTAAGAGGGAGGGGTCGGGGGTGGGTAAGCCGCCGAAGGCGGCTCACTGCCTCGGCTCTCTTCGCTCGTACCCACCCCTAACCCCTCCCCAAGAGGGCGGGGGAATCCTACGACCGCTTGTCCTGCCACAGGCTGCGCCCGAACTGCGCCGGTTGCGGGCTGCCCAGCACCAGCCCCGGGCGGCGCACTGGGGCCATCGGCGGCGGGATAATCTCGAACCCCGCGATATTTTCGGCAGGTGCCGCGCCGCTGCCGTGTGCGGCGCGCAGGCGCGCGGCCTCGACCGGGTGATCGGTCTGGATCCCGAAGCGCGTACCCGCGACCCAGCGCACCGTGCCCAGCATCGGTTCGTGACCGGGCAGGAATACCGTGATTCGTTCACCGATATGCAGCGCACCCGGCGCCTGCCCGCCAATGCCCGTTTCGGACACATTGCGGATGGTGACGTCGAATTTGCCCAGGCGCGCGCAGGCAAGCGCCGCCTTGACCAGGCGCGATTGCCGTGGCTGGCGCTTTTCGTCTGGGGGCGGTGAGGCTGGGGGAGCCTCGGGAATTGACATGGCGCGACCCATTGCTGTCGCCCGACCCCCACGTCGACCGATGATGATGGTCCCGTTCTCGCGGTAACAGCGGAAGGTAAATATTCGTATAGCGTGTTCGGTAATTATTGCGCAGGCGGCAAGCCGCCAAAGGTGACGATGCTTTCGCTGCCATCGGCCGAAAGTGCTGAAACACCAAAGAAATGATCGTCGATGATGACGCCGGGCAACGTCCGTCCCGCGGCGGCGGCATCCGCCGGGACGAGCTGGCTATCGGTCCAGTCGTTGCGGTCGGCACGGCGCCAGTACAAACGATAGGCGGCGGCATCCTTGACCGGTGTCCACGACACTTTGGTATCCGAACTCACCGCGCCGTCGATGCTGACGCTGGCGGGTGCGGGCGGCGCGGCGGCGAGCTCGCTCGCCAGCACGACGTTCAGCGCGGTGACGCGGGCCAGATAGGCAAAATCCATCTCGTCGACGGTGTCGCCATATTTGCGGCCGTTTTCGGTGCGCAAATCCTGATGCTGATGGTCGTAATCCTCGATCCCGACGCTGAACCGGATCGCCGGATAACCAAGCTCGAGCGACGGCAGATGGTCGCCGCCGCGGCGGAAACGGTCGGGACGCCGCACCGCCAGCACTTCGAGGCCGATCGTGGGACTTTGTTTTCCGGCGCGGATCGCCGCCTTGGCCAGCGCGCGCGACGGGCCGTCATCCTCGCCGCCGATCCCGCGCCGCGCCAGCTGCGCCGCCAGATCTTCCGACGCGCGAATGCCCTCGCTGAACACCCGCACCCGGTTGTCGACGATGGTACCGTCGGTCCCCTTGATGCCGCCGACGATGTCGTTGTTCAGCATCGCGGCGACCGGCCAGTTTTGTTCCTTGGCGTGCCGCGCAAGCAGGCGCCCGCCCCACAATCCCTGTTCCTCGCCCGACAGCAGCGCATAGACGATCGTCGCGCGATGCTTTTGCTTCGACAGCAGCCGCGCCGCCTCGATCACCAGCGCCGTTCCCGATGCATCGTCATTGGCGCCCGGCGCGTCGGCGGTGAAGTTCATCGGGTCGCTGACGCGGCTGTCGATATGGCCTGCGATGATGATGACATGCGCGGGGTCGCCGCTGCCCTTCTGGATCGCCAGCACATTCTCGACGATGACCCCGTCCGGCGCGCGCGGCCCGTCGAACCGGTCAGCGATCCGCTCGACGGTCAGACAGCCGCCACAGGCCTTTGAAATACGGGTAAACTCGGCCGCACCCCAATTGCGCGCCGCGCCGATGCCGCGTTTCGGGTCGGTCGCCGACGACAGCGTGTGGCGGGTACCGAACGACACCAGCTTTTCGACGTCGGCCTTCAGGCGCACGGGATCGGCGGCGGGAGTCTGGTCCTGTCCATGCGCAGCGGTCGGCGCAATGAGCAGGAGGGCGGCGAGCAGGCTCTGTTTGATCATGCCGCATCATGCGGTGGGTATGGGGTCGAAGCAAGGGCCATCGCCGCCACCATACCGTCGCCCCCGCGAAGGCGGGGGCCGCTATCGGTTTACTCAGCGCGGCTGAGCAAGCAGGCTAGCGGCCCCCGCCTTCGCGGGGGCGACGGCATAAAGCCCCTCCCGGTGAGGGGAGGGGCTTTCCGGTTCTTAACGCAGGCCCGAGAAACGGATGTCCTGCACGCGGCCATAGCGAATGTCGCAGGTAAATTTACCCTGGTCGTAATAGCCGCCACGGCCCCAGCGACCGCCGTAACCGTCGCGGACGACGACGCGGCCCTTCACCTTATAGCCGTCGCGCTTGCGATCGATGCTCGTCACCTGGGTGACGTCGGTGTTGCCATAACGGCGGCTGCCGCGCTCGACCGCGTTCACGCACTGGTTCACGGCGCTGCGGCTGTTGCCATAGCGGTTATAGTCATAGCCATAGCCGTAGCGCGGATCGTCGTAGCGACCGCGATAGCGGTTATCGTAGCGATCATAGCGGTCGTTGTTGCCGCTCGACAGGATCGCGGCGAGGCCGCCGAGCACAACGGCACCGGCGATCACTTCGCCCGCGCTGATACCGTCGCGGTCGTAGCGATCGCGGGCGGCGGCGGGCGCGGCGCTCATCAACATCGCGCCAGCGGTGGCCGCACCAATTGCGGCCTTGGTCAGGTTGGTCTTGATAGCCATGGTTCGGTCTCCTTCAGGCGCAGGCGGCAGCGTTGCGGCCTGTTGAAGATGTTCTACCGATTCGCGGGTGACACGGTGCTGAACCCGCCGCTTATCTGGCGTTCAGCCTTGGTTTTGCTGGCGTTCAGTTTCAAAGCGAAGGGCCGCGCCACCCAAAGGTGACGCGGCCCTGCTTAAGTTGTTGATCGAGTTGTTCGTTCAACCGAAACTCACGTCGACGACGCGGCCGTTGCGGTAGCTGCACCCGAAACTGCGGACTTCGCCGCCCAGCTGCGACGCGGTGCCGGTGACGTACCAGCCGCCATTGTTCGCCTCGGTGCCGTCGATGCGGTCGACGCGGGCGTCGTCGCCCATTTCGGCCTCGACCGCCCAGCTGCAAGCGTCGGCGGCGCGGCGCTGGACATCGCCATTGTCATAGGCGGCCGCACCATCGTCGCCGCGGCGGTCGTCGACCGGCGGCACATAATCGCTGTCGCGCTGCTCGTAACGCTGACCGTCGCGATATGGCGGATCGTCACGATAGTCGGGCGCGCGTTCGCGCTTGTCCTTGCTTGCGGCGCTGGCGATCGCGGCGATGGTGCCGATGATCAACAGGCCGCCGAGCACGTCGCCCGCGCTGACGCGGTCGTGATGGCGATGGCCCCAGCCGCCATGGCGCGACCGCGCTTCGGCGGGGACGGCGCTGAACCCGACCGAGGTGATGACGACAGCGGCCGCAGCGGCAAGGCTGGTGAATTTACGCATCGCGGGAACCTCCCCAAGGGCGGGCAAAGGATGGTCCGGCCCGCAATGCCGCCTTGCTACGCCCCCGATGCTTTCGCGCCGCTGAACCGTGATGCTAGTACGACAGCCCGAGTGCCGGAATGGAAAAGGCCCGCCATCGCTTGGGTGGCGGGCCTTCTGACCCCAGGTGACCAGACCTGTCGGGCAATCAGCAGACGCAGCGCGGCTTGGGCCGCGGCTTCCACTTTTTCTTGGCCACATAGCGTTTCCGCACGGGCGCCTTTTCATAATAGGTCTTGGTGGTCGTCTCGACCGTTTCGGTCACGACCGGCGCGCCGCCGGTGATGATCGTGGTGACCACCACACCGGGGGTGTAATAGCCGTAACCATAGCCATAGCCGCCATGATGATAGGTCGTGCTGCTGTGATGCGAACCGCGGCTCGCCCACCAGGCTTCGCATTTCTTCTTGTCCGCGGCATCGCCGATCGCGCCGCCCGCGACCGCGCCCAGCGCGCCGCCGATGATCGTGCCTTCGGTGCGGTTGCCTCTGCCGGCGATGCGGTTGCCGACGACGCCCCCCACGACTCCGCCGACAACCGCGCCGCCCACTGTGCCCCCCCGGCCACAGCGGCGTTCCATTTCTGCGTCGTGGCGCGGGTCGTACGCGCCGCCATAATAGTGATGCGGCGGGGGCGGATACCCCGCGCCATGCCCCTCGACCGTGCCTTCATAGCTGCCGTCGTAACGGCGTCCGTCGGGCGCCTCGTAGGTGCCGTTCCACGTCCCGGTCCAGCGCCCCTCGGCATCGTAACCCGACACGCGGCGATATTCGACTTCGCTGGGGATCCGGTCGGCGTGGCCGGTATAGACACGCACATCGGCATCGGCGGGGGCGCCATAATCGAGCGCCGGGCGCGGATCGTGATTATAGGATACGCCGCTTACCAGGTCGGTCGCAGCGGTCGCATCGATCGCCGGGGCTTCGGCATGGGCCCGGCCCGCCAGCAACAACGACCCTGCGGCCACCCCCAACAAGACGAACGTACGCATGACTAACTCCCTGTTCCCTCGGCCCGAACCGATTGGTTAACAGCTTGTTAGCAAAATCAGCGACTTTTCGCGAATCCGTTAACCCTGACGATTGCGTCCCGATTTGGGTCAGATGAACGCGGTTCTGCTGGACTGATCCTCCCTGTGGCGAAGCCATGGGGAGGGGGACCGTTCGCGAAGCGAATGGTGGAGGGGCGGCGACGGTAGTGCCATGGCCCCTCCGTCAGCGCTCCGCGCTGCCACCTCCCCATCGCTGCGCGACAGGGAGGATCGAACAAGCCTGCTCTCACCAAAAACAGTATCGTTGACCTCTGCCTTCGCAAGGGCGATATGTTATGCCAGCGCCCCGGCAATCCGCGCCACCAGCGCTTCGGCCCCGCCCTGATCCGCCGCTGAAAACCGCCCCGGCACCGGGCTGTCGAGGTCGAGCACCCCGACCAGCCGATCATTTGCAATCACGGGGACCACCAACTCGCTGCGGCTATCGGCGTCGCAGGCGATATGGCCGGGAAAGGCGTGGACATCATCGACGCGCTGCGTCGCGCGCAGCCGCGCGGCGGCGCCGCACACGCCCTTGTCGAGCGGAATGCGGATGCACGCCGCCTTGCCCTGAAACGGGCCGAGGACCAGCTCCTCTCCGTCAAAGCGGTAGAAGCCGGCCCAGTTGAGGTCGGGGATCGCCTGCCAGATCAACGCCGCGACATTGGCCATATTGGCGATACCATCGGGTTCGCCCGCGACCAGCGCCGCCGCGGCGTCGCCCGCCTCCGCCCAGCGCGCGGCGGGGTCGGTGGCGGTAAAGGCGAGCGCATAGGACATTATTCGACGGCCAGCCCGGTCCACTTCGCCGCAAAGGCATATTTGTCGGCGGCCTCGGCGATGATCTTGTCGGTCGGCTTGCCGCTGCCGTGTCCGGCGCGGGTTTCGACGCGGATCAGATGCGGCTTGTCGCCCGCCTTCGCATGCTGGAGCTGCGCGGTATATTTGAAGCTGTGCCCCGGCACGACGCGGTCGTCGGTGTCGGCGGTGGTCACCAGCACCGCGGGATAGGCGGCGCCCGCCTTGATATTGTGATAGGGCGAATAGCTCAGCAGATTGCGGAAATCGGCTTCTTTCGACGGATAGCCATAATCGTCGACCCAATAACGGCCGGCGGTGAAGCGGTCGAAACGCAGCATGTCCATCACCCCGACCGCGGGCAGCGCCGCGGCGAACAGGTCGGGGCGCTGGTTGGTGACCGTGCCGACGAGCAGCCCGCCGTTCGACCCGCCTTCGATCGCGATCTGGCCCTTTCCGGCGATCCCTTCGGCGATCAGATATTCGCCCGCGGCAATGAAGTCGTCGAACACATTCTGCTTGTTGGCGAGCCGACCGGCGTCGTGCCACGCCTTGCCATATTCGCCGCCGCCGCGCAGGTTGGCGATCGCCAGCACCCCGCCCTTGTCGACCCAGGCGAGGCGGGTTGGCGAAAAGCCGGGGGTCATCGATACGTTGAAGCCGCCATAACCGTAAAGCAGGGTCGGCGACCCCTTGCTGCGGTCGAGCCCCTTTTTCATCACGACGAACATCGGCACTTCGGTGCCGTCCTTCGACTTGTAGAAACGCTGTTCGACGGTGAAATCATCCGGTTTGAAGGTCAGCTTGGGCTCGGCAAAAATCTCGCTTTTGCCGGTCGCGGTGTCGAGCCGGTAGATGGTCGTCGGACGTGCATAGCTCGAGAAAGAATAAAAGGTTTCGGGATCGCTCGACTTGCCGCCAAAGCCCGACGCCGATCCGATGTCGGCCAGCTTGATCGCCGCGATCCTTTTGCCGTCGAGCGCGATCATCTCGGCCTGCGATTTCGCATCGCCCAGATAGGACAGGATGATGCGATCGCCGACGCGCGACGCGCCGACCAGCGTATTCTCGCTTTCGGCGACCAGTTCGGTCAGTTTGCCGGGCCGCCGGATGTCCATCGACACCAACCGCTCGCGCGGCGCGCCCTTGTTGGTGACGAATGTGAACAGCGGCCCTTCGTTGGTCACATATTCCCAGTTGTTCGCGAAATCATCGACCAGCGTAATCGGCTTGCCCGCTCCCTTTGCGCCGACCGGATAAAGCGTCAGCCCCAGCCGTGCGTCGGTCCCTTCGGACCCGAACACCAGCAGATATTTGCCGTCATCGGTGACGATTGCACTGTTGTTGAGCTTGGGCTTGTCCGGGGTCGCGTGGATCAGCACGTCGGCACTTTGCGGCGTACCGAGCTTGTGGAAATAGACAGCGTGGTTCTCGTTGAGCGACTGGAAGGCCTCCCCCGCTTCGGGTTCGGGGAAGCGCGAATAATAGAAACCGCTGCCGTCCTTCGCCCAGTCGAGCGCCGAAAATTTCACCCAGCGCACTTCGTCGGCCAGGTCCTGCCCGGTCGCGACATCCTTGACCCGCACGATCCGCCAGTCGGTTCCGCCGTCCTGCACCGAATAGAGCAGATATTTGCCGTCCTCCGAGGGGCTCCATTCGGCGAGGGCGGTGGCGCCGTCCTTCGCCCACAGATTGGGATCGATCAGCACCCGGCCTTCGCCCTTCAGCCCCTCACGGACATAGAGGACCGACTGCGGCTGAAGCCCGTCGTTGCGCGTGTAGAAATAGCGGCCTCCGGCCTTGGTCGGCAGACCGAAGCGCTCGTAATTATAGAGCTCGGTCATGCGTTTCTTGAACGCATCGCGGCCGGGCAGCGTCGCGAGATAGGCGTCGGTGACCTTGTTCTGCGCCGCGACCCAGTCGGCGACCTTGGGATTGACGCGGACATCATCTTCCAGCCAGCGATAGGGGTCGGCGACATCGACCCCGAACTGCGGATCGACGGTGTCGCCGCGGGCTGTGTCCGGATAGGCCAGCGCGGGCAGCGTGGCCGATGCCGCGGCAGCTTCGGCCGCGTGAAGTGCTGCGGGGGTCATCGACAGGGCAACCAGCGCCAGCGGCGCGAACAGGCTTTTACGGGACATGGCAAGGCGATCCTCATGATCCGGGGGAAATTATCGTGCGTCGATATGTAAGGATGCAAAAGCCCGGGGCAAGCGTAATCCGGACCTATTTTAGTGACCCGGAGGCGATCTGGCGGGTTCAGAATTCGATCAGGATGCGGACCTTGTCGGGGGTAGTGCCGACGACGCGCGCGATATGGGCGCGGCTTTCGGCGAGCATGTCGGGCGAAAATTCGCCGCCGTCGGTGCCCAGCAGCTCGGCGGTCGACACGTCGAGCAGCGCGCCCAGCGCCTCGATGCGGCCATGCCGCGGCCGGGTGCGGTCCTTTTCCCAAGCCGATATGGCGGGAACGCTGACGCCGAGATGGGCGGCGAGCTGCTGCTGGCTGAGACGGCGGGTGACGCGCAGGCGGCGCAGGCGGGCGCCAAAGCTTTCGCTGCCCGGGCGCCTATCCTGCTGAACGTCGGTTGCCGACCGAGCACCGGGCGCCGGACGGACGTCATTTTCCCTGGCCATCTGGCGGACGATACACCAACGACTAGCCGATGGGCGGCGCAAAAATGTGCGAGTACACCGGCCGCCGCGCCGACGGCAAGGCGGACGGTGCGCGCAAAAAGGGCGGCAATCCTTGCGGACGCCGCCCTTGATCTTGTGTCGCTCGGATCGAGGCTCAGGCTTCTGCCATATCCTCGTCATACTGATCGACCGGGCCCGAATCCTGGCCCTTGGCATCGACGTCGCGATCGACGAGTTCGATGACGGCCATCGGGGCGGCGTCGCTGGCGCGGATACCGGCCTTGATGATGCGCGCATAGCCGCCGTTGCGGTCCTTGTAACGCTCGGCCAGCACGTCGAACAGCTTGACCAGCTGGGTATCGTCCATCAGGCGGCTCATCGCGAGGCGACGATTGGCCAAACCGCCACGCTTTGCCAGCGTGATCAGCTTTTCGACATAGGGACGCAGTTCCTTCGCCTTGGCGACGGTCGTCGTGATCTGCTCATGCTTGATGAGCGATGCCGACATGTTGCGGAACATTGCGGTACGATGCGCGCTGGTGCGCTGCAGCTTCCGGCCACCTGATTTATGACGCATGATTTCTTCCTTCGTTTGTCAGAGGGGCCGTTTTAGGTACCCCAAGCCAGGTCGATTGCGGGCCGACCCATTCCCGTTTGATCCTCCCCGGAACGGGGAGGGGGACCGCCGCGAAGCGGTGGTGGAGGGGGCTCTTGTTCGAGCGCGGCGCTATGCCGACACCCCCCTCCGTCAGCCCTGCGGGCTGCCACCTCCCCGCAAGCGGGGAGGATTTTAACCCAGCAGCTCCTGTTCGAGCTTCTTGGCCATTTCCTCGATATTTTCCGGCGGCCAGCCGGGGATGTCCATGCCGAGGCGCAGACCCATCGACGACAGCACTTCCTTGATTTCGTTCAAGGACTTGCGGCCAAAGTTCGGGGTGCGAAGCATTTCGGCTTCGGTCTTCTGAACCAGGTCGCCGATATAGATGATGTTGTCGTTCTTCAGGCAGTTGGCCGAACGGACCGACAGTTCCAGCTCGTCGACCTTCTTCAGCAGGAAGCGGTTGAGCTGGTTGACGTCCGATTCATCGGCGGTGGTCGACGGTGCCGCCATGCCGATCATGCCGCTGTCGTTCATCGCTTCTTCGAAGTGGACGAAGACCTGCAGCTGGTCCTGAAGGATGCGCGCGGCATAGGCCACGGCATCTTCGGGGGTGACCGTGCCGTCGGTTTCGACGGTCAGGTTCAGCTTGTCATAGTCCAGTTCCTGACCGATGCGGGCGTTGTCGACCTTGTAGGCGACCTGGCGCACGGGCGAGTAGAGCGAGTCGACCGGAATGAGGCCGATCGGCGCGTCGACCGGACGGTTGGCGGTCGCCGGAACATAGCCCTTGCCGGTGTCGGCAACGAGTTCCATGTTCAGCGTCGCGCCATCGTCGAGGTGGCAGATGACATGGTTCGGGTTCATCACCTTGATGTCGCCCGACACCATGATGTCGCCGGCCTTGACGGTCGCGGGACCGGTCGCCGACAGCTGAAGCCGCTTCGGGCCTTCGCCTTCCATCTTCAGCGCGATCTGCTTGACGTTCAGCACGATGTCGGTGACGTCTTCGCGCACGCCGGCCAGGCTCGAGAATTCGTGGAGCACATTCTCGATCTTGATCGACGTGATAGCCGCACCCTGAAGCGACGAGAGCAGCACGCGGCGTAGCGCGTTGCCGAGCGTCAGGCCGAAACCGCGCTCGAGCGGTTCAGCGACGAAGGTCGCCTTGCGCTTGCCGTCGCTGCCAGCCTTGATTTCCAGGTTGCTGGGCTTCTTCAATTCCTGCCAGTTCCGGATATTGACAGTCATGGTCTTCCCTTTGCTTTTGGCGGGACGAATTGGGGGTCGACCAATTTGTCCGGCGTTAGGAGTTTAGCGGATGCCGCCCCGGAATGGGGCGCATCCGAAGCAGGCATCAGACGCGGCGGCGCTTGGCCGGGCGGACGCCATTGTGCGGGATCGGGGTCACGTCGCGGATCGAGGTGATGTGGAAACCGACCGCCTGCAGCGCGCGCAGCGCCGATTCACGACCGGCGCCCGGACCCTTGACTTCGACTTCCAGCGTGCGGACGCCATGTTCGGCGGCCTTCTTGCCGGCGTCTTCGGCGCACACCTGCGCGGCGTAAGGGGTCGACTTGCGGCTGCCCTTGAAGCCCATCATACCGGCGCTCGACCAGGCAATCGCATTGCCCTGGGCGTCGGTGATGGTGATCATCGTGTTGTTGAAGGTCGCGTTGACGTGGGCCACACCCGACGAGATGTTCTTGCGTTCGCGCCGACGAAGGCGCTGCGGTTCACGAGCCATGATATATTCCTAACCTAATCCTGAATGGCCGGTGGCGGGCGATGCGCCGCTGCCCCGGCAGGGGAAATAAGGAAGCGCGCCCAGCAGGACGCGCTCGAACCTTATTTCTTCTTACCGGCGATCGCCTTGGCCTTGCCCTTGCGGGTGCGCGCATTGGTGTGCGTGCGCTGGCCGCGGACCGGCAGGCCCTTGCGATGACGCAGGCCGCGATAGCAGGCGAGGTCCATCAGGCGCTTGATGTTCATCGCGGTGTTGCGGCGAAGATCACCCTCGACCGTGTGGTCGGCGTCGAGCGTTTCGCGGATCTGGAGCACTTCGGCGTCCGACAGATCCTGAACGCGGCGGCTGTGGTCGATGCCAAGCTTGTTGGCGATGTCGACGGCGGTCTTGCGGCCGATGCCGTGGATGTAGGTGAGCGCGATGATCACGCGCTTGTTGGTGGGCAGGTTGACGCCCGCGATACGTGCCATTGGTAACTTTCTCCTGCTCCACAGGGCCGCAGGCAAACGGCCCCATCTCAAAGCGTCTGATTTCCAACACAAAAAACGGACCACGAATACGCAGCCGCGCTTCGCCGTCCGGTTATGTTGTCGGAATGCAGGCGCAGTTAGGGTGAGTCGTGCCGAAAGTCAAGCGAACTGCGGCGGGTTACGCTTGATCCGCTGCATCGCCGCGCGGCGGGGATCATCGCTACGGCGACGATGTAAGGGCGACCGCGCGATCGTGCAACCGGTCGACGACGGCGGCGTGAATTCCCGGCGCGCAAGCGATCACGCCAAAGGCCTGCGCGCGCGGCGTGTTGAAGATCAGGGGCGCGCCGAACGCGTCGGTCACCGTCGCCCCGGCTTCGGCCGCAATCAGCGCGGCGGCGGCGACGTCCCATTCGAAGCCCCAGCGCAAGGTGGCGACCAGATCGGCGCGGTCGTCCGCGACCAGCGCCATGCGCAGCGCGATGCTGTTCGGTTTGGTCACGATCACCAGATCGCTGTCGACCTTGGGCAGCGCATCGGCGGGAACCCGCGATCCGGCGAAGGCCGTGCGACGACTGGCGGACAGCGGCTCGCCATTGAGTTGCGCGCCCTGGCCACGCTGCGCTACCCACAATTCGTCGAGCGCCGGGGCATAGAGGATGCCGAACTCGGGTGTCCCGTCGAGCACCAGCGCGACCGACACGCACCAGCCGGGACGACCGCGGATGAAATCGCGGGTGCCGTCGATCGGGTCGACGCACCACATTGCGCGGCGCGCCAGCCGGTCGGCATTGTCGGCGGTTTCTTCGGACAGCCATCCGGCTTCGGGCACCATGGCGCCGAGCACGGCTTTCAGCCGCGCATCGACCGCCAGATCGACGTCGCTGACCGGATTGTCGTGCGATTTGTGCCAGACATTGACCGCTTTGCCTTCGCCGCGCCACCGCGCCATCGCCATGTCGCCGACCTCGCGTGTCGCGGCGATCGCGGCTTCAAGGTTGCGGCCCGGCATCGGCTGCGGAACCTCAGCTCGACGCGACGGTCATGCCGTCGATGCGCAGCGTCGGCGCGTTGATGCCATGGCGAAATTCCAGATCGTTTGCGGGGACCAGCGCGGCGAACATATCGATCAGATTGCCCGCGATGGTGAATTCGGCGATCGGTCCGGCGATGACGCCGTCCTTGATCAGGAAACCCGACGCGCCGCGGCTGTAGTCGCCCGTCACCGGATTGACGCCATGTCCGATCAACTCGGTAATATAGACGCCGTCGGCGATCCCTTCCATCAGCGCGGCGGGGGTCACGCTGCCGGCGGCGAGATGCAGGTTGCTGGCGCCCACGCCCGACGCGCCGCCGCCGCGGCTGGCGTGGCCGGTGGGGGTCAGCCCGAGCTGTTTGGCCGATGCGGTGTCGAGCAGCCAGCCGGTAATCTTGCCGTCCGCCACCAGATCGCGCGCCGCGGTCGGCAGGCCTTCGCCGTCAAACGCGCGGCTGCGCAGCCCGCGCAGGCGGTGCGGTTCGTCGCGGATCACGATGCTGCGATCGAACAGCGCGCGATCTTCCTTGCCGAGCAGGAAACTCGTGCCACGTGCGATCGCGGGACCGGTGATTGCGCCGAGCAAATGGCCGACGATGCCGCCGCTGACGCGCGGATCGAGGATGACGGGCAGTTTGCCGGTCGGCGCCTTGCCGGGGTTCAGCCGGGCGACGGCGCGTGTTCCGGCGCGCGCGCCGATCTCGGCGGCGCTTTCAAGGTCGGCCAGATGATGCGCGCTGTGCCAGCCATAATCGCGCTGCATCGCGGCGCCTTCGCCCGCGATGACGCTGGCCGAGAGGCTGTGGCCGCTCGACCCGTAACCCCCGGCAAAGCCGTGGCTGGTCGCGAGCGCGAAGCGGGTGCGACTGTGGCTCGCGCTGCCGCCTTCGCTGTTGGTCACCCCCGCGACCGCGCGCGCGGCTTCCTCGGCCGCGAGCGCGGCTTCGCGCAGCGCGGCGGGATCGGCTTCGCTGCCGTCGTCCAGGTCGAGGTCGGGAACCGGACCTTTGAACAACAATTCTTCGGGTGCGAGCCCCGCATAGGGATCTTCGGGCGCCTCGCGCGCCATCGCGACGCAGCGTTCGACCAATTTGGTCAGCTCGCCCGCATCCATGTCGGCGGTCGACACGCTGGCGCTGCGCTGGCCGACGAAGACGCGCAGCGAAATATCCTGCCCCTCCGACCGCTCGACATCCTCGAGCGCGCCCAGCCGCATCGACACCGACGTGGCGGCGTTGCAATAATAAAGTGCGTCGGCGGCATCGGCGCCCGCCTTGGCGGCGGCGTCGCAGAGCATCTGCGCGCGGTCGAGGGCTTCGGAAACGGTCAGCATTGCCGCGCCCTATACGGCGGGCGGCAGGGCGTCAAACCTGGCTGCCGGTGTTTACTTGATGATCGCGGCGATTGCGTCGGTGGCGGCCATCGCGCCGCTGACCCACAAAAAGGGCAGCGTCAGCGCCGCAACCCACAGGCGGCGGACGTCGCGGCGAAAGCGCGCGTGCAGCCCCCAGCTGGCGAGTGCCTGACGGCTGAGGTGATACCAGCGGCGTTCGGTCGAACGCGCGACGGGAACGGCAAGCGCCAGCAAAATGATCAGCGCCGCAAAAATCAGCATCGATGAGGCGCCCGCGGCAATCGCACTCGACACCAGCCAGATCTGCAATGCGGCGAATGCGACCAGCGCGGTCGCGGCGTGCCAGGTCATTCGGCGACCGAGACTTCGCGCTGCCGGCACACTATGTGTCGAGCGCCGCCACAGGCGCGGTCCGAATGCTGATGCCATTTTTCAGCCCCCTTAGGCTGGCGATTCCCAGAAACGCCACGATTTCAGCCCAATATTCCCGAGTCAAGACAGGTTGGCACCGATTCGTTAACAATTCCGCTCGCTTCACCCCGGATTCGCAACCAAATCGCGCCGGATCGCCCAAAATATTGCAATTTTGATGCGATGGGCCGTGTCGGTACCGATGAGCCGACCGCGAAATACGACTGGCGGTGGTCGAAGGCGGCGGGCCGTTGGTCGAAGCCTTGCATCCGCCCGCGACGTTGATAGCGTCTAGTTCCAGTCGTTCTGCTTTACTGCAACACGGGGAAAATCATCATGCGTTATCTGGCCTTACTCGCCGCCCTGACCCTGCCGGTCGCGTCCGCTGCGGCGGCCGAGGGCGACAAGCCCGCAGTCGAACCCAAGCCTGCGGCGTTGATCGCCGACGGGGTGCCCGAAGTGCCTGCCGAACTGGCGGCGGCGACGCGGCCGTACATGGAAAATCGCGGCGCGGGCTTCGCCGGCTGGAACCCCGTCGACAAATCGATGCTGATCGCCACCCGCTTTGGCAACACCGCGCAGCTCCACCGCGTCGCGATGCCGATGGGCGCGCGCAAACAGATTACTTTCGAGGCCGAACCGGTCGGGTCGGGCAGCTGGGCGCCGCAAAAGGCGGATGTGATGCTGGTGCAAAAGGACATCGGCGGCAATGAATTCTATCAGATCTATGCGATGAAGGACGGGCGGCTCGAGCTGTTGACCGACGGCAAGAGCCGCAATGGGCTTAACGCGTGGAGCAAGGACGGCCAGCTCGTCGCCTTTACCTCGACGCTGCGCAACGGCCGCGACAGCGACATTTATGTCATGGACCCGCGCGATCCCAAATCGCGGCGGATGGTGGCGCAGGTCGACGGCGGCGGCTGGCGGCTGGTCGATTTCGCCCCCGACAAAAGCTGGGCGCTGGTCGGCAAATATACCTCGGTGCAGAAATCGGACCTGTTTCGTCTCGACCTCGCCAGCGGCGCGATGACCCCGATCGGTGACCATGGCAAGACGGTGGCGCTCGGCGGCGCGAGCTTTGCGCCGGACGGCACGATCTGGATGACCAGCGATGAGGGCAGCGATTTCCAGCGGCTCGGCACGCTCGATCCCTCGACGGGCAAGTTCACCCCGAAAGGCCCCGCCGAGAAATGGGATGTCGATACGTTCGACATCGCCGAAGACGGCAGCTTTATCGCCTATGTCGTGAACGAAGCCGGCACCTCAAAGCTTCGGCTGCTCGATCCCGGTACCGGCGCGGTGCGCACCGTCGATAGCCTGCCCGCGGGGATCATCGGCGGCCTCAGGATTGCGCCGTGGGGCGAGATCGGCATCACCTTCACCTCGGCGCGCAGCGCGGCCGATGCGTTCAGCGTCGATCCCAAAACGCTGGCAGTAACGCGCTGGACCGAAAGCGAGACGGGCGGGCTTGACGTGACGAAGAATGTCGAGCCCGAATTGGTGAAGGTCAAAAGCTTCGACGGGCTCGAGGTATCGGGCTTCCTCTATCGCCCCGACCCGGCGAAATTCCCCGGCAAGCGGCCGCTGATCATGAGCGTCCACGGTGGGCCCGAGGGCCAGTCGCGCCCGGGGTTCATGGGGCGCAGCAATTATCTGCTCAACGAAATGGGTATCGCGCTTTTCTATCCCAACGTCCGCGGCTCGACCGGCTATGGCAAGACCTTCGTCAGCCTCGACAACGGACCCTTCAAGCGCGAGGACAGCGTCAAGGATATGGGCGCGTTCCTCGATGCACTGGCGAAAGACAAGACGCTCGACGCGGCGCGCTTCGGCCTGACCGGCGGCAGCTATGGCGGCTATATGTGCTATGCCGCGGCGACCCAATATGCCGCCAAGCTGCGCGCCAACCTGTGCGTCGTCGCGATTTCGAACTTCGTCACCTTTCTGGAAAATACCCAGGATTACCGCCGCGACCTGCGCCGCGTCGAATATGGCGACGAACGCGATCCGGTGCAGCGCAAGAAGCTGATGGAAATCTCCCCGCTGACGCGCGTTGCCGATATCAAGAAGCCGCTGTTCGTCGTCACCGGCGCCAACGACCCGCGCGTCCCCGCGTCAGAGGCCGACCAGATCGTCGCGGCGGTGCGCAAGAACGGCGGCACGGCTTGGCATCTCGTTGGAACCAACGAAGGCCATGGCTTCGCCAAGAAGGAAAATGCCGACTATAATTTCTGGACGTCGCTGCTGTTCTGGAAGCAATATTTGCTGAACTGAGCTGGTCCGTCGCCCCCGCGAAGGCGGGGGCCGTTGACGGTCCTGCGGTTGGTCGCGGTGCAAACCGACTGCGGCCCCCGCCTTCGTGGGGGCGACGATTAATCAACCCTGGGGCGGAACCGGCAGCGGCTCGGCGTCGGCTTCATCGGGCGCCGTCGGCATCGGCGCCTGACCGCTGGCCTGCCGTTCCAGCTCCTCGGCGGCCTTCTGGCGCTCGGCGAGCGCGCGTTCCTCGGCGACCACCGCAGCTTCGACGTCGGCGGCTGCCGAATCGATCCCCGCCAGACGCTTGGCGCGTTCGTCGGCGATCATCGCCTGCCAGTCGGTCTTGTCGGCGGCCTGACGCTCGGCCTTGGCACCCGCGACCAGTGCCTGGGTACAGCCGGTGAAGCCGCCCAGCCCGGTCGGCGAGCAGCTGTCGGTGCCGAAGCGACCGATGCGCTCGACCGCGACGACCTTGTTCGCCCACGCCTCGTTGCGCACGTCGAGCGGGTTGCCGCGCAGCATCTCGGGAACGCGGTAGCGCTCGCCTTCGGGCAATTTTGCACAGACCAGGATTTCGTCGGGTGCGCCCTTGGGGCATTGATCGTCGCCATAGACGACAACCTGATTGACCTTCTCACCGTCGACCGTCTGCTGCGCTGCGACGGGTACCGACAGCGCGCTACCGGCGATGACCAGGGCGAAAAGGGGGAGGCGGCTCATCGGATTTTCCTTCGTCTGCTCTGGCGTGGCTTGGCACTGCGACCCTGCATCCGCCATGAACGAATGCCGAGCCGCCAATCTATCAGATACGCTTCGACAGCGCGATGGCTGCGCGGCATCCGGCGCGGATCGCGAGGCTCAGCACCGGATAACCCGGCGCGCTTTCGGCGCCCGCGGCCAGCGCGGCCTCCTTATGCTCCAGTTCCTCGGCGCGGAAATCGGCCACCGCGGCGCTGAGTTCGGGATCGCTGTCGCCCAGCTCGTTCAGCTGATCGCGGTAATGGCGATCGATTTCGGTCTCGACCGCGGCGGTGCAGGCCATCGCGGCGCGCGGTCCCATTGCGGCGGTAACCGCGCCGAGCGCGAACCCCGCGACGTTCCAGAAGGGCTGGAGCGCGGTCGGGCGCACGCCGCGCTGCGCGATCATGGCATCGAAAAATTTGCGATGCCGCTCTTCCTGTTCGGCCATGTGCGCGATTTCGCGCGCCATCGGGTGGCGGTCGCCCATCACCGCAAGCTGTCCGGCATAAATGCGCGTCGCGCCATATTCGCCGGCCTGATCGACGCGGATCATCGATGCATTTTTGTCGGCTTTCGTCATGCCGCCGATGTGGGCCGACGGCGCAGCAAGGTCAAGACGAGCGCCGCCGCGCCCAGCGAAAAGATTGCGTTGAAGCCCGCGAGCGAAATCCCGAACAGCGTCCATTGTGCCGTGTCACAGCGGATCAGCGGCGCGTTCATGATCGCATCGAGCGACACCGGGCCGCCGCCACCGGTCGCGCAGGTGGTCAGCCCCTCCCAGAAGCCATATTCGACCCCCGCGTGGTAGATGCCGATGGCGCCGCTGATCGCGATCGCAAGCGCGGCGAGCAGCGTGAGGCTACGCATCGCCTTGTCATTGGCGCGCAGCAACAGCGCGAGCAGCGCGAGCACGATCGCCGCCTGATGCGGCCAACGCTGCCAGTAACACATTTCGCAAGGGTGCAGGCCAAAGCCGAACTGCGACACCAGCGCGCCGCCATAGAGCAGGAGCGGCGCCAGGAGCGCGGCCAAGGGCGCCGAAAGCCGCGATGTCATCATCAAACCTACCTCGTTGAATCATCATCACGGCGCAGACCGGGATCTCCACCTTGCGTCGTACCGCGTCGGCGAGATTCCGGCTTGCGCCGGGATGACGGAAGAATGTCAGTTACGGCGCGCAGGCTTGGCGCCGGGTTTCGTCGCCTGTGCCGCCATGCGCGGCGCGGTCGGGCTGATCCGTCCGATCGTCTGCAAGGCATAGTGGAGCTGGAAATCCTCGATTCCCTTGGCCTTCAACTCGGCGGCGGTCGCGGTGAACCGCGGATCGGCCTTTTCGTCCTTTTCGATCAGCCCGTCGTCGACCTTTTTCTCGTTGATCAGATGGCGGCGTAGATCGCTTTCGCGGAACTTCGGCCGCGACGCATAATCGGGGTCAGAAATCTGCGGCACCCGGATGTCGGGTTCGATGCCACCCTCCTGCACGCTACGCCCCGACGGGGTGTAATAGCGCGCGGTGGTCAGCCGCAGCGCGGTCGTGTCGCTGAGCGGCAGCACCGTCTGCACCGATCCCTTGCCAAAGCTGCGTTCGCCCATGACGATCGCGCGGTGCTGATCCTGCAGCGCCCCGGCAACGATTTCGGAGGCCGAGGCCGAGCCCGAGTCGATCAGCACAACCACCGGTGCGCCGCCCGCCAGGTCGCCGGGTTCGGCGAAGAAGCGTTCGATGTCGCCCTTGCGCCGGCCGCGCTGCGACACGATTTCGCCGCGTTCGAGGAACAGGTCGCTGATGCCGACCGCCTCGTCGAGCAGCCCGCCGGGGTTCGAGCGCAGGTCGACGATCCAGCCGCGCGGTTTCTTGCCCAGCGATTTTTCGACCGCCATCATCGCCGCGCGCATGTCGGTGGTCGCGTCGGCGGAGAAGCTGGTGACGGTCAGCACGCCAACGTCGCCGCTGACTTCCCATTTGACGGGTTTCAGGTCGATGATCTCGCGCGTCAGCGACATTTCGATCGGCTTGTCCTGTCCCTCGCGGACGATCGTGACGTCGATCTTGGTTCCCGGACGCCCGCGCATCTGATCGACCGCCTCATCGAGCGTCAGGCCAAAGATCAGTTCCTTGTTGATGTGGGTGATATAATCGCCCGACTTGATCCCCGCCTTGTCAGCGGGCGTGTCGGCGGTCGGTGCAATGACCTTCACGACGCCGTCTTCCATCGTCACCGACAGGCCCAGCCCGCCATATTCGCCATCGGTCTGGGTGCGCAGGTTCGAAAAGCCGCGCGCGTCGAGATAACCCGAATGCGGATCAAGGCTCGCGAGCATGCCGTTGATCGCGCCCTCGATTAGTTTTGAATCGTCGACCGGTTCGACATAGTTGGATTTGACTTCCAGATAGACGTCCATGAAGCGCGAAATTTCTTCCTGCGTCTTGCTGTCGACGCTCGCCATCGCGCCAGTCGCGAGCGGTACCAACGCCAGCGTCGAGAGCGCGGCGGCGCCCTGCCACAAGGCGAAGCGGCGCTTCGAGGATGCGGGCTTCTTGGTCGAGTCGGTCATGTGCGTCTTTCACTCAGGCGGGATTTTCCGCCATATATACCCCGGCTCGCCATCCTCCTACGCATTTGCGCAGGCGTCAAGCGGTGCATCCCGATAGGGGACAGCGCCGGAACGGGGGATTAACCGGCCCAAATCCGGGCAAGCGACGTCATCCGATCATCGCGACGATATCGACCGGGCGGCCGCCGCGGCGCAGTTCGACGGTGATGCGGCTGTCGTCCGACCCGGCGCGGCCGATCGGGGCGCCGCTGTCCAGCGTGTCGCCGACCGCAACCGACAATCCGATCATGCCGGTCAGCAGCGAGACCCAGCCGCCGCCATGGTCGATGATCACGATCTTGCCATAGCCGCGATAATCGCCGGCAAAGCTGACCCGGCCGGGGGCGGGGGCAACAACTTGTCCGCCGGGCCGCGCCGCAATCGTCACGCCGCGCGAGCGGACCCCGCTGTCGTTGACCTCGCCCAGCCCGGCGACGATGCGACCGACGACGGGCAGCCGATAGGCGCCTCGCGTGAGCTCGGCTTCGGCCGGAGCGGGCGGCGCGGCGCTGGTCAGGCTGCTGGACGGGTTACGCGGACGCGGCAGCGGACCGGCAAGCTGCGCCAGTTCGGCGCGCACCGCGCTGTCGGCCTCCAGCGAATCCATGAGTTCGACGATATCGCGTGCCTTTTCGCCCAGCCCGAGCGCGCGATCGGCTTCGAGTTGGGCGCTGCTCATCAACTCGCGCGAGCGCAGCCGCCCTTCATTCTCCAGCCGGGTCAAGGCGCTGCGCCGCTCGGACAGCTGGACCTTGCTGGCCGCCAGTGCCTTCAGGGCGACCGCCTGCTGACGGCGCGTGATCTGCAGCTGCGCCAGTTCCTGGCGTACCCCGGCAGTCCGTTGCTCGATTACCGGCATCGCGGCGTCGATCACGGCGCGCGCGTGGACCATGTCGGTGAGCGATCCCGGCTGCGCCAGCACGCTGACCGGCGGCTGGCGGGAGAGCTGCTGGAGCGAGGCGGCGAGTTCGAGCAACGGCTGTTGCTGCTCTGCCAGCGCCGCGCGCTGCGCTGCCAGGCGGCGACTGACCAGCGCGACGCGCGCTTCGCCGGCGCTGATGTCGGCCTCGGCCGACTGGATGCGCGCGGCGAGCGCGGCGCTGCGTTTCTTCAGCCGGTCGGCCTCGCTGCTGGCCGCCGCCGCCTGCGCCTCCAGCCGCGTACTGCGCGCCATGGCCTCGGCGGACTGCTGCTTGGCGCCCAGCAATTGTTCACGCTCGCGTGCGGCAATGGCGGCGGGATCGAAGATGTCGCTTTGCGCCAGCGCCAGCGCGCCGCCCGCCACGATGGCGAACAGCGCCAGCGCGGTGAACATGCGCCTCATTGGCGTCCCTCGCGGTGATAGGGATGGTTCGCGATGATGCTGGTCGCGCGCCACAATTGTTCGGCGAGCATCGCGCGCGCCATCAGGTGCGGCCAGGTGGCGCGGCCAAAGGCGATGACCTTGTCCGCACCTTCGCGCTCGTCGGGTGTAAATCCATCGGCGGCGCCTAGGCAGAAGCGCGCCTCGCGCACCCCGCCGTCGCGCCATTTTTCCAGCAGTTTCGCAAATTCGAGCGACGACATCTGGTCGCCGCCCTCGTCCAGCAGCACGGTGCGGCTGTTGTCTGGCGCGACAGGCATCCGCCCGCCGGTATCGGGAAGCTCGGAAATCTTCTGCGCCCAGGTCACGCGCTTCATATAGCGCTCGACCAGCTCGGCCTCGGGAGAGCGCCCGATGCGCCCGCGCGCGATGATGTGCAGCAGCATGGGTTTTTGTTCACCTTCGGTGAAAGCGGGCTGGTGCCGCCTCTGTCGGCCTTTAGGCCGAACAGATCAAAAACGTCAATTTGCCAGCGTGACCGGCGGCGCGTCGCCGAACGACCACATGCGCTCGAGGTTGTAGAAGCTACGGACCTCGGGACGAAACAGGTGGACGATGACGTCGCCCGCATCGAGCAGCACCCAATCGGCATTGGGCAGTCCTTCGACACGAACGCTGCGGCCCGCTTCCTGCTTGATCCGCTGCGCCAGTTTCTCGGCGATCGCCGAGACGTGGCGCGTCGACCGGCCGCTCGCGATCACCATATGATCGGCGATGCTGCTCTTGCCGGCAAGCGGGATGGAAATGGTTTCCTGGGCCTGGTCCTCGTCCAGCTGGTGGAGGATCAGCGCGTGGAGCGCTTCCACGCTGTCATTTGCGGGTGCGGCGCCGGTGGCGGCCCCCTGGGTGGCGGAGATCAAATGCGTCCTTTCTTGGTCGGTTCCACCAGCCATGAACGCGTGATCGGATCGCGCAGCGCGCGGCCTTCATAGCGTTCGAACCAGCGGGGGTTGGCCTGCCGTATCGCAGTTGCGGATCGCACATCGGGCGAAAATCGCAGGAACACGAGGGCGGGCGGTCTCCAGTCTGTCCAATGCTTCTTTTGGTCTGCGGGCCGGACAAAGCGCCGCAGCCATCCCATCGCACGTCTTGCACGGGCCCGGTCGTTATAGCCCGGACGCGCGATTACCGCAATCGGCATCAAACGGGCTATTTCCCGCCAGTCGCGCCATTGGGGCAGCTGGACCAGATTGTCGGCGCCCATGATCCAGATGAACTGCCGGTTCGGGTAACGCTGGACGAGCTTTTTCAGCGTGTCGATCGTGTAACGGGTGCCAAGTTCGGCCTCGATCGCGGTGGCGCGGATCGGCGATCGCCGCGCCATTTTCTGTCCCGAGGCGAGCCGTGCTGGAAGCGAGGCCATGCCGGTCTTGGGCTTCAGCGGATTGCCGGGCGAGACGAGCCACCACAATTCATCGAGCCCGAGCGCTTCGATCGCATTGAGGCTGATCGCGCGATGCCCGCCATGCGCGGGGTTAAAGCTGCCGCCGAGGAGGCCGGTGGGGATCACAGCAGGGTTTGCCAGTCGCTGCGGAGATGGACCACACGAAGGACGAGGAGCCGGTCTGCATTCACATCATACAGCAGGGCAAATGGAAGCTGGCCCAAACGCCATTTTCGCAGCCCATGCGCATCGACCAGCGAGCCGGCGCGCGGCGTAAGCGCCAGAAAGTCGCTCGCTCGCTCGGCCTCGGACAGCAATGCGTCTGCGAGGTCGAAATCGACCAGATAGAGGCCGTCGGCATTGTTCAACAGGTCTTCGGTCGCTGCCTGCGACCATTGGACATTGATCACGCTGCCGCTTTATCGCGCTTTGAACGGAGTTCGGCGCGCTTCGCGGCGATCAGCTTTTTCATCTCTTCATGCGAGATTAGCGGCTCCTCGCGTGCAGATCGCTCGCCTTCCTCGATGATTGCGAGCATCTCGGCTTCGCGTTCGACAAACTGTCGAACCGCCTGCGCAACGAGCCATGAGCGCGAGCGATCATAGCGTTCCGCCAGCCTGTCGAGCGTTTCCAGGGTTGCGGCATCGAGCCGCGTGGTGATCGGCGTCGTAGGGTCCATGCGCTATTTATATCACTTGTATACAAATGATTCAAGGACGCGTCTGGCCGCTCCCTCGCACAAGCCATTTATATGTCGTGAGCCCTTCGAGCGCGACCGGACCCCGCGCGTGCAGCCGTCCCGTCGCGATGCCGATTTCGGCGCCGAGGCCGAATTCGCCGCCGTCGGCGAATTGCGTCGAGGCATTGTGCATGACGATCGCGCTGTCGACCCCGGTCAGGAAGCGTTCGGCGGTCGTGGCATCCTCGGTCACGATCGCATCGGTATGCTTGCTCGAATGCGCATCGATATGCGCGAGCGCGCCGTCGATCCCGTCGACCAGTGCGACCGAGACGATCGCGTCGAGATATTCGGTGTCCCAGTCGCCGGTTGAGGCCGGCTCTACATGCGGGCTCAGCGCCACGACGCCCTTGTCGCCGCGCACCTCGCAGCCTGCTTTGACCAGCGCGTCGACGATGTCGAGCGGCGCCGCATAGGCGCGGTCGATCAGGATCGTCTCGGTCGCGCCGCAGACGCCGGTGCGGCGCATCTTGGCGTTGACCGCAAGCTCCACCGCCTTCGCCGGATCGGCAGCGCCATCGATGTAGAGATGATTGATCCCGTCGAGATGCGCGAGCACCGGCACGCGCGCCTCATCCTGCACGCGTGCGACCAGCCCCTTGCCGCCGCGCGGGATGATGATGTCGATCAGCCCCTGTGCCCGCAGCATCGCGCCCACCGCGGCGCGGTCCTGCGTCGGCACGAGCTGTACGGCATCGGCAGGCAGTCCCGCCGCAACCAGCCCCGCGGCGAAGGCCGCATGAATCGCGCGGTTTGAATGCACCGCCTCGCTGCCGCCGCGCAGGATGACCGCGTTGCCCGACATCAGCCCGAGTGCCGCGGCGTCGGCAGTTACATTGGGGCGGCTTTCGTAGATGATGCCGACAACGCCCAGCGGCACGCGCACGCGGCTGAGCACCAGGCCATTGGGGCGCGTCACGCGGTCGATCTCGGCGCCCGCAGGATCGGGCAGCGCCGCGACGGCGTCGATCGCGTCGGCGATCCCGGCGAGCCTTGCTTCGTCGAGGCGCAGCCGGTCGAGCATCGCGCCCGACAGGCCATTGGCCTGTCCCGCGGCCATATCTTCGGCGTTGGCGGCGAGTATCTCGGGCGAACGGGCGCGGATCGCCGCCGCTGCGGCGACCAGCGCCGCGGCTTTTTCCGCGGTCGGGGTCAGCGCCAGCCGTTTCGCCGCGACGCGCGCGCGCGCGCCCAAGTCGGCGATCAGGGCGGCGGCGTCGCCGGGCAGGGGCGGCGCAGAGAGAGCTTCGGCGTTCATCGCGCTGCCACTATCATGTTTTGCGTGACGCCCGAAAGTCCCGTTGCGCCCAGCCTCGCCCGCCTTTAGGCAAGACGGCATGAGCGGGGATATCGAAGGCATCGGGGCGGCGGTGACCGCGGGGCTGGCGGGCCGCGCGGTCGAACCGCAGCATGGCGGCACGGGCGAATCGCCGGGCAGCCTGCGCTGCCTGAATTGCGGCACCAGCCTGACGGGTTCGCACTGCCATCATTGCGGCCAGCGCGCCGACGTCCACCGCAGCTTCGGCGCGATCGGGCATGATCTGGTCCATGCGATCTTCCATTTCGAGGGCAAGATCTGGAACACGCTGCCGCTGCTCGCCTGGCGCCCCGGCGACCTGACGCGCCGCTATATCCATGGCGAGCGCGCGCGCTTCATCTCGCCGCTCGCGCTGTTCCTGTTCGCGGTGTTCCTGACCTATGCGGTCCTTGCGATGGTCGGCAGCGGCGATTTCGGCAGGGGCTTGAATGACGGCATGGGCTTTGACGAGGCCGTCGCCGAACAGACGCGGACGACCGCGATCAAGGACAGCATTCAGCGCGAGGTCGACCGGATCGACACCGAGCTGGCGAAAAAGGACATTGCGGCCGCCAGCCGTCAGGAGCTGGAGAGCGAACGCGACATATTGCAGAAGAGCGCCGAATATCTCGGCGTTGCGCGGGCGCGCAGCAAGAGCGAGCGGTCGGCCGATCGCGCCGCGGGGCCCCCGGTGCTCGACGATCCGGTCAAGCAGGTGGCAACGAGCGCCGATTTCATCTCGCGCAACAAGGTCGACACGGGCGTGCCCTTCATCGATCGCGGGCTGGAAAAGGCGCTCGCGAACCCGGCGCTCGTGCTCTACAAGGTGCAGGCAAACGCCTATAAATTCGCCTGGGCGCTGATCCCGCTGTCGCTGCCTTTCATGTGGCTGCTCTTTCCGTTCAGCCGACGCTTTCACACCTACGACCATTTCGTCTTCGTCACCTATTCGATCTCGTCCATATTGCTGCTGTTCGTCGTGGTGAGGCTGCTCAACCTGACGATCTTCGGCGAACTCGCGACTTTCTTTGCGCTGCTTTACGTGCCGTTCCACATGTATCGCCAGCTGCGCGGCGCCTATCGTTCGTCGCGGTTCGGGGCGTTTGTCCGCACAAATTTGCTGCTGTTTTTCAGCCTGTTCTCGGTGATGATGTTCATGTTCCTGCTGCTCGCGCTCGGCGTGATGGGGTAACCCCAAAGCTGGCGGCGCCGAATCGTAACAAAGGCCGGGCAAAGAACCCGCCGATCGAGGAGGAGATTTGCGATGCATCACCAATGGGGCGAAATGGATCGGCGTCAGCTGATCGCGCTCGGCACCGCGGGGCTCGCGGCATTGTCGCTGCCCGGCGCGGCGGCGGCGATGATGGCGCAGGGCTTTACGCATGGTGTCGCGAGCGGCGAGCCGGGGCCGAATTCGGTGCTGCTATGGACGCGCTACGCTGCCGCCAGCGATACGATGCTGACCGCCGAATTGTCCGAAACGTCGGATTTCACCAAGATTTCGGGCGGCGGCAGCGTCAACGCGATGGGCGACCGCGACCATACCGCCAAGCTGGTCGTTACGGGTCTCGAACCCGGCCGCTGGTATTATTACCGCTTCGTCGCCCCTGACGGCACCAAATCGCTGACCGGCCGCACCCGCACGCTGCCCGCGGGACCGACCAGCGCTTTCACCCTCGCGCTCTTTTCCTGTTCGAACCTGCCGTTCGGCTGGTTCAACGCCTATGCCCATGCAGCGGCGCGGCAGGACATCGATCTGGTCGTCCATGCGGGCGACTATCTCTACGAATATCCGGTCGGCGATTATCCTTCGCTCAAACAGGCGGTGCCGGGACGCGCCATCCAGCCCGCGCACGAGATGGTGGCGCTCGCCGATTACCGCCTCCGCTACGCCGCCTATCGCAGCGATCCCGATCTCGCACGGTTGCACGCGCTGTTTCCGATGATCGCGCAATGGGACGATCATGAAATCACCAACGACAGTTGGAAGGGCGGGGCAGAAAATCACAATGACGGCGAGGGCGACTGGCCCGACCGCGTGGCTGCTGCCGAGCGCGCCTATCGCGAATGGATGCCGGTCGCCGATACGCGCTGGCGCGACTATCAGGTCGGCGACCTCGCGACGATCTTCCTGCCCGAAACGCGCCTGACCGGGCGCGACAAGCCGTTCGAGATCGACGAGATCGTCGCGGGCGGCGGCGACACGGCCGCCAGGTTGCGGCAGTTCGCCGAAACCGCCTATCGCGATCCGGCGCGCCAGATGATGGGCGCCGAACGGGAAAAGTGGCTGTTCGACGGCTTCGCCGCTTCGACCAAAGCCGGCACGCGCTGGCAGGTCTGCGCGCAGCAGGTGGTGATGGGCAGCCTGTTCACGCCGCCCGAGTCAAAGGATTGGTTCGGCGCCACCATGGCCGACGTGGTCCGCCGCCGCGTCGAAACGGCGCAGCTTGCCGCCAAAGCGGGGCTGCCGTTCAACTTCGACGCGTGGGACGGCTATCCGGCGGCGCGTTCGCGGTTGCTCGCCGCGGCTCAGCGCGCCGATGCCGACCTCGTCACCCTGACCGGCGATACGCACAACGCCTGGGCTTTCGACCTGAGCGAGGGCGGCCGTGCCGCCGGGATCGAGATCGCCGGGCAAAGCGTCACCTCGCCCGGCTACGAAGGCTATACGCGCGGCATTTCCGACGACGCGCGGGTGTCGGCGCTGCGCGCCGCGTCGCCGCAGCTCAAGTGGGCGAACACCCAGGATCGCGGCTATGTCACGGTGCAACTGACGCGCGATCTCGTGACGGCAAACTGGCACAGCGTCGAAACGATCCGCACCCATAGTCCGGTTCTGAAAGGCACCCACAGCATGACCGTGGCGCGCGGACGGCGGAAATATGACGCGGCTTAGCTGTAGGGCGGCGTATCCTCGAACTCGGCGAACCAGGGATAGTCGTTCGCAACGCTGACGGTGAAATTGGCGGGGCGTTTTTCGAGGAAGCTCGACACACCCTCGGCGGCATCGGCGCTGCGTCCGCGGGCAAAGATCGCGCGGCTGTCCCAGCGGTGGGCGCTCATCGGGTGTGGCGCGCCGAGCATCCGCCACAGCATATGGCGGGTCAGCGCGACCGATACCGGCGCGCTGTGCTCGGTCAGCTCGCGCGCCTTGGCGATTGCGGCGTCGACCAGCTCGCCCGGCGCGTGGACCGACTGGACGAGGCCCTTTTCATGCGCTTCGATGGCGTCGATCAGCCGTCCCGAATAGCACCAGTCGACCGCGTTCTGGATGCCGACCAGCCGCGGCAGGAACCAGCTCGACGCAGCCTCGGGGACGATCCCGCGCCGCGCAAAGACGAAGCCGTAGCGCGCGGTGTCGCTCGCGAGCCGCGCGTCCATCGACAGCGTCATCGTCGCGCCGATGCCCACCGCGGCGCCGTTGATCGCGCCGAGCACGGGCTTCTTGCAGTCGAAGATCCGCATCGACACGCGCCCGCCCGAATCGCGGATCAGCGGGTGCGACCAGTCGATCGTGCCATCCTCGGCCACCGGGCTCGCCGACATGCCGTCGGGCAGGATCGCCTGCTTGTCGGTGCGCTTGTCATAATCGAAGGTCGCGGCGCCTTGGCCGAGGTCGGCGCCGGCGCAATAGGCGCGGTCGCCCGATCCGGTGAAGATCACCGCGCGGACGCCGTCGTCGGCGTCGCATTCGTCGAGTGCGGCGACGATCTCGAGCATCATTTCGGTGGTGAAGGCGTTCATCCGGTCGGGCCGGTGCAGCGTCAGCAGCGCGATGCCCTCCTGGCGGTCGAGGCGAATCTGGTCGAAGCTCATTCATCTCTCTCCTTGGATTTAAGGTCATCGTTGCAAGCGCCGAGAACTAAGGCAAGCTCTAGTTGACGTAAACGTAAGGGCAAATCCTCCCTGTGCCGCAGGCATGGGGAGGGGGACCGCCGCGAAGCGGTGGTGGAGGGGCCGCGTCGTCGGCGCCAATCGCCCCTCCGTCAGCGCTTCGCGCTGCCACCTCCCCATCGCTGCGCGACAGGGAGGATCGAGCGCCACGCCGGGGATGACGCGCCCTTGCTTTGCCGCTATAGGCCGCCCGACCGCCCCGGCGCCGCCTCTTCCTGAGTCGCTTGCCGGGGCCATTCATTTGGTTCCGACAGAAAGTTGACCGCCATGGCCCGTCGCCGCCAGATCTACGAAGGCAAAGCCAAGATCCTCTATGAAGGTCCCGAACCCGGTACGCTGATCCAGTATTTCAAGGATGATGCGACCGCGTTCAACGCGCAGAAGCGCGGGACGATCAACGGCAAGGGCGTGCTCAACAACCGCATTTCGGAGCATGTCTTTACATTGCTCGGCAATATCGGCGTCCCGACGCACTTCATCCGCCGCCTCAACATGCGCGAGCAATTGATCCGGCAGGTCGAGATCGTGCCGATCGAAGTGATCGTGCGCAACGTCGCCGCGGGGACGCTATCGAAGCGCCTCGGGATCGAGGAGGGGACACAGCTTCCGCGCACGCTCATCGAATATTGCTACAAGGACGACGCGCTCGGCGATCCGCTCGTCGCCGAGGAGCATATCGCGTGCTTCAACTGGTGCAGCCAGGACGAGCTTCACGATATTCAGGATATGGCGATCCGCATCAACGACTTCATGTCGGGCATGTTCGCCGCGGTCGGCATCCGCCTCGTCGATTTCAAGCTCGAGTTCGGGCGCCTGTACGAGGGCGACTTCAGCCGCATCATCCTCGCCGACGAAATCAGCCCCGACGGATGCCGTCTGTGGGACATGACGACGAACGAAAAGCTCGACAAGGACCGCTTCCGCCGCGACCTCGGCGGCGAAGTCGAAGCCTATCAGGAAGTCGCGCGTCGTTTGGGGCTGATGCCCGAGGGCGGCGAGAATGCCGTGCTCGACCTGGAGAGCCACCGGAAGAAAAAGGGCAGCTGACCAGATCGACGCCCCCGCGAAGGCGGGGGCCGCAGTCGGTTTGCGCGGCGCTGCTGAGCAAGGCCGCCAGCGGCCCCCGCCTTCGCGGGGGCGACGGTTTGATCAAATATTGATGCTCGTCGGAATCAGGCTCGGCTGCAGATAAGGATAGGGCTGCATCCGCTCGGCATTGCGCGCGACGATCTCGGTCTCGACGCCTGTCAGCGCCGCCTGGAACCACGCCAGCGGCCCTTCGGCGCCCGTTACCCGCGGGTCCTGAAACCATGTCGGGTACGGAAAGGCGTTGCTGCGATAATCGCCAAGCGGGCGGTAATGCACCGAACCCAGCAGCTCGAGCACATTCAATTGTTCGAGCGCCAGCGCCATCGGCGGCATCATCGCGAGCCAGCCCGGCTTGTCATGCCCGCGCTGGCCGCTCGGCGCCGCCTGCCAGCCCGCACCGGTGACCGCCGGAGCAAACGCCATGATGTCCTTTTGCGGGAAGTTGACCGCGGCATGCTGCGCGCTCGCGGTGAACATCACCATCGTGCAGATTTCGGCGAGCTGCTTGCGGCCGACGATCGGGCCGAAACCCTTGATCTTCGCTTCTCCCGCAAGGCACGCGGCCCATGCGGCGAGTTCGGTGTCGCCGGTGACATCGGCGTCGCTCGCATAATAGAGGTCGACATATTGCCGTGCCCATTCATGGATCGTGTTCCACACGAGCAGCGCGTCGTCGCGATACGGATAATCTGCGAGGGCTGAATCGACCCCGACACCGCGTTCGGCGAGGTCCGCAGGTAGCATCTTGCCATAGAAATTGAACGCCAGCCGGGCATCGACCGCGGCGAGCTGGCTCGACGTGATGGTGCCCGCGAAAATATGGTCGATCGGGCCGCCCGCCGCGATCAGCGAGGTTGCGGCCTGATCGTTGATGAACAAGGTGCCCTCGAAATGCGGCACCAGCAGCGCCCAGATGGGGTGTACCTCGGCGAGGTGGCGGTGGGTGGCGACCGCGAACGCCTCGATCACCAGATGGGTACGCGCGAGATGCGCGAACAGCTCGTGATAATTTCCGTCGGCAACCTGCACGACGAACTTCGCCATTTCCCAGCCCCATAGCTTGTCGGCGGCGGGGAAGGGGGTGAAGATCGGCCAGTCGGCGGGATCCTGCCCGCACTGGATCGCGACCGGCACCAGCGATGATCCGCCCGGCGGCACCGCGAACAGCGCCATCGGCTGCCAGGCATATTTGGCGAGGCTGCCATAGGTCCCGGGATCGAGGATTTCGAGCGGCTGGTAGTCGAGGATGAACAATCGGCCGTCGGCGAGCGCTGCGGCCAGCGTGTCGCCATTGACGACCGCGGCATATTGCGCCGCGCTCAACCCGAAATTGGCGGGCAGGGCGTCGCCGACCGCGGCAATCAGCATGCAGTTCGGACCTTGCACGCGCAGGCGGGCGAATTCGCCGTCGCTCTGGAACATGTAACTGATCCCCGGAACGGGCAGCGTCGCGAACAGCGCGCGATACGCTTCGATGCTGCGCGGGGTCCGGCTGCCGAGCCCCATCGCCTCATCGATTTTCATCAGCGCCTCGATCCGCTCCTTATAGCCCGTCAGCAGCGCGATATGCGCGTCGCGTTCGGCGGCTGCGACGGCATTTTCGACATCGCCGACGATCCGTTCAAAGATATTGCCGCCGCTGTGGACGCCATGATCGGCCGCGATCTTGGCGGTCGACGCCTCGATCGCGTCGCATTCGGCGAGCGCGGCTTCATATTCGGCGCGCGGGCTGGCGAGCTCGCCCTTGTCGACGCCGCCAAGCTTAACGGCCAGCGCGTTGCGGACGATGCCCAGCCCCACCCCGATCAGGATCACGAACCATGCGATCGTTGGCTCGTCATTCTTCGGCACCGCGGTGGCGAGCGGCACGCCGGGCAGCGTCGGGACGTCGGTCGTCCAATGATAGACCGCCTGCGTCGCGATCAGCTGCGCCGCGCGCGCCGCTTGCTCGGCAGGGGTGTCCTGTTGCGGCAGCGTCGGGGTGGCGGGCGGCATCGGTGCCGTCGGCGCGGTGGTGGCGGGGGTCAGCGGCGGCATCGGATAGGACATGGCGTGGCTCCTGTCGGGCGCGTGAAATCGGTCGCCGCTTGTCGCCGGACATGGTTAATATTTCGCAAGCCATTGGCCCGCTGCGGCCCCCTAGACCTGTGATAAGACGTGGTTTCGATCCTTAACCGATGCTTTACCCCTGCTTGTTATCCGATGGGGATGACGGGGGTCTTTAACAGATTGATCACGCGGATTTTTCCGCCGGTGCCGGACGCGATCCGCGACGATGTCGCGATTTTGCGCGCCAATCGCATCGAAACGCTGACCCCGATGCTGTTCCTGATGCTGGCGGCGACGACGCCGACCGCGATCTACGCCGGGGTGGCGACAGTCCACCCGATCATTCGTATCGGTTTTCCGGTGACCCTGGCGATCGTCGGCATTCTGGGTTTCCTGTTCCTCATGCACAATCGCGGCCGACGAATGAGTCCGCGCCGCGCCAGGCGCATGATCCGCGAGGCGAGCTGGGTGTCGGGCACCACCGGCCTGATGTGCAGCGTCTGGACGGTGACCAACTGGCTCGCCGCGCCCGCCGCCACGCACAGCTATTATGCGATGATCATGGCGATGGGATCGCTTGCGACCGCCTATTGCATGTCGTCGATCCGCTTTGCCACCATCGTCAATCTCGGCATCGGCCTCGCTCCGGTGGCGTTGTTGATGCTGACGTCGGGCAACCCGCCCGAAATCGCGGCGGGGACCAGCCTCGTCATCGCAACGCTGTTCCTGCTCCGCATGGTGATCCAGCAGCACGGGCAGGTCATCGACCTGCTCGAACTCCAGCGGCAGATGCGTGAACTTGCGCACACCGATCCGCTCACCGGTCTTGCCAATCGCCGCGAATTCGACCTGCGGATCGAGGAAGAGATTGCCAAGGCCGACGAAAGCAGGCCGTTCGCGATCGCGCTGCTCGATCTCAACGGGTTCAAGCCGGTCAACGACCAGCACGGTCACGCGGTCGGCGATCTGTTGCTGTGCGAAATTGCCGAACGCCTGCGCCGCGCCTGCGGCGCCCACGCGATGGTGGCGCGCCAGGGCGGCGACGAATTTGCCATATTGGCGCCCGCCGGATCGCCGCTGCTCGCGACCTCGCTTGCCGACCATATCCTCGCGGCGCTGGCGGCGCCTTATCGCATCGACGGTCGCCCGATCCGCGTCGGCGCGAGTGTCGGTACGGCCCATTTTCCCGCACATGGCAGAACCTCCCGCACTCTTTTCGAGATCGCCGATACGGCGCTCTATGCCGCGAAGGTCGTTCAACGCGGAGAGCTTGTGTCGACAGAAGGCGTCGGTCGGGTTGCATAGCCAGCAGCGGCTCGCGCGCCGTGAGGGTAATGATCAAAAGAGCGCGATAAAGCTGCCCGCCATGGCGCGATAGGGTGTCAATCTTATCTGATTGGTAACCAACCTGACGCTATCCCATCCTCCTGATCTAGTGGGGCAAGACATCATGATGGCAACGGGTGACCAGGCGCAAACAAGCAGACATGCCTTCAGCTTGGACTTGCTGGAGAAAGTTGTCGTCGTTGCACTGTTGGGGACGCTCGCATCCAGATTGATTCCGTCGGCCATAGAAACTGGCCACTATCAGAACTGGTTTCTCCTCCTCGCGGAGGGGTGCGTTGTATTTTTCGTGCTTTTTCGCCGCGCAACGAGGAATATTTCGCTGCGCCCGCTCGACTGGGCGCTGGGCTTCGGTGGCACGCTGGCCCCTATGCTGGTAATCGCGTCCAGCGACACGCCTGTTGTGCCTCTGGCGCTGTGCAGTTTCCTGATCGTCGGTGGCATGTTATTTCAGGTTTACGCGAAGTTTACGCTGCGGCGCAGTTTCGGCGTTATCGCGGCCAATCGAGGCGTGAAGGTCAGCGGTCCGTACCGGTTCATGCGCCATCCGATGTACGCGGGTTACGCCATCACGCATGTCGGCTTTTTTCTGAGCGGCCCAAATTACTGGAACTTTGCCGTCTATGGCATCGCGCTCGCGCTCAACGTCTCGCGTATTCTGGCTGAAGAGCGCGTCCTGATGGCTGACCCGGTGTATCAGGAATTTAGCCGCAAGGTGCGCTACCGGCTGGTGCCGTACATCTTTTGACGGACGTCCAGGCCGTGGAATATTTGTTGGCATTGGTGGATCTGGAAAACGCGCTGTTGGTGGCGCTGATCTTCGTACCACTCGAACGCTTGTTCCCCGCTCGCCCCGATCAGCGCACCTTTCGCCGTTCATGGCTCAATGACATGGTCTATTTCCTGCTGAATCGTGTTCCGATAGGCATTGGGATGTTGCTGCTCGCGGTGCTGGGAAGCTTGCTTGGCTCAGCGTTTATCCCGGCCGAGTTTCGGGCTGCGGTGGCGGCGCAACCGTTCTGGCTTCAGGTCGTCGTGCTGCTGCTCTTCGCGGATTTCGGCTTCTACGTCGTGCACCGGCTTTTCCACACCATCCCTGCGCTTTGGCGGTTCCACGCGATCCATCACAGCATCGAAGAGCTTGATTGGCTGGCGGCGCACCGCGTCCATCCTGTCGATCAGATAGTGACAAAAGGCGCAACCCTCGTGCCGATCTTCGCTCTCGGCTTTTCGGGCAGCGCGATGGCAGCTTTTCTCCTGTTGTACCAATGGCATTCATTGATTCTGCATGCGAATGTTCGGATAGGTTTTGGCGCGCTGCATTGGGTGGTCGCTTCACCATGTTTCCATCACTGGCATCATGCTGATCACCCAGAGGCGTGGAACAGGAATTTCTCGGGTCAGTTCCCGATCTGGGATATAATTTTCGGTACCGCCCATATGCGCCGCGACAGTTTGCCGACGCGTTACGGCATCGAGGATCATGTGCCGGCAACCTATGGTCGCCAGCTGCTCTATCCTTTCCAAAGCCGCTCCGACGAAGCTCCGCAAAACTGATCCGAGGGAATGGGACGCCCGCTGCTCTGGTTGACGCCTTACCTCTGGCTGGCTGTCGTCGGTCGAAAACCGCAGCCGGGGATCCCAAGCATCGCTTGACCACTCGCGGGGCGGTGGCCACATCGGTGCGATGACCAAATCGCTTGTCCGGCGCGCCTCGACCGCGCTTTCGCCCCTCGTCCTTTTGATCGCGACAGCCGTACCGGCCCATGCCCGGGATGCCGCGCCGCCGACCGCGGCGGTGACGGCGATCAATCCGCAAACCGACGCAGCCAAGGCGTGGAACTTCGCCGCCAGCGATGTGCCGGTCGATCCCAACATCGTCTTCGGCGTTCTGCCCAACGGCATGAAATATGCGCTGCTGCAAAACAGCACGCCCAAGGACAGCGTCGTCCTGCGCATGCGTTTCGACGTCGGCAGCTTTGCCGAGGCAGACGACCAGCGCGGCCTCGCCCATTTCCTTGAGCATATGGCGTTCAACGGTTCGACCAACGTACCCGAGGGCGAGATGATCAAGCTGCTCGAGCGCAAGGGGCTGGCGTTCGGCGCCGACACCAACGCCTCGACCGGGTTCGACGAGACGGTGTACAAGCTCGACCTGCCCAACGCTTCCGACGATCTGATCGACACCGGGCTGATGCTGATGCGCGAAACCGCCAGCGAGCTTACGATCGACCCCGCCGCGGTCGATCGCGAGCGCGGCATCATCCTGTCCGAACGGCGCGCGCGCGATACTTATCAGCTCCGCAATCTGATCGATCAGCTCGATTTCCAGATGCAGGGCATGAAGGTCGCAAGCCGCATTCCCGTCGGCACCGAGGAGGTGATCAAGACCGCCCCCGCCGCCCGCCTGCGTGACCTCTACGACCGCTATTACCGCCCCGAGCGCGCGACCTTGGTGATGGTCGGCGACTTCGATCCGGCAGTGGTGGAAGCCAAGATCAAGGCGCGCTTTGGCGACTGGCGCGGACGCGGTCCGGCCGGGCCCGACCCCGACATCGGTACCATCGATTATCGCCGCGCCGCAGCGGCCGATGACTTCATCGACCCCGCGATCCAGGACATGGTGACGATCGCCGCGTTCAAACCCTGGGTCGAAGAAGCCGATACCAAGGCGAAGCGCGCTCGCACCTTGGCGGAAGATGTCGGCGAAGCGATCGTGAGCCGCCGACTGGCCAAGATCGCGTTGAGCGAAGATTCACCGATCCTTGCTGGCTATTTCGCCGAAGCCGGGGGCTGGAAAGTTTTCGATCAGGTCACCTTCGGCGCTGTCGCCAAGGAAGGCGCGTGGAAAGAGGCGCTGGCGCTGATCGAACAGGAACAGCGCCGTGCCATCCAGCATGGCTTCACGCAGGCCGAAGTCGATGAGCAGCTCGCGAACCGTCGCACCGCGTTCAAGAATGCCGTCGCCGGGGTGACAACGCGGCGTAGCGACGCGCTCGCCGATACGCTGGTCGCCGCGGCCAAGGGCGATTTCGTGTTCGTGCGTCCCGAAACCTCGCAAGCCTTGTTCGAGGCGACCGCGCCATCGCTCAGCGCCGCCGCGGTGACCGCGGCGTTCCGCAAACGGATGAATGGCCTCAGCGCTCCACTCGCGCGGGTTTCGGCGAAAAAGCCGATCGAGGGCGGCACCGACGCTATCCTCGCCGCGCTCCGCGCTTCGACGCAGGTTGCCGTGGCCGCCCCGACGCAGGCCGCGAACGCTGCCTTCGCCTATGACAATTTCGGCAACCCCGGCAAAATCGTCAGCGACAACCGCGTCGAGGATCTGGGCATTCGCCGCATCCGCTTTGCCAACAATGTGATGCTCAACATCAAGAAAACCGATTTCCAGAAGGAAACCGTCTATCTGTCGGTGCGCGTCGATGGCGGCAATCTGCTCGCGACCCGCGACGACCCGACCCGTGTCGCGCTGGCGGGGTCGATGGTGCTGGGCGGGCTGGAGGCGCACAGCGTCGACGATCTGCGATCGATCCTCGCGGGCCGGACCGTCAGCCCCAATTTTGGCAGCGGCGCCGATTTCTTCGGCGGCACCGCAACCAGCTCGCCGGGCGATTTTGCGCTCCAGGCCAAGTTGATGGCGGCGTTCCTGACCCATCCCGGCTACCGCGCCGACGGCCTGGCGCTGATCCGCCGCGTGCTGCCGCAACAATATGCGGCGAACGACGCGACCCCGGCGGCGGTGATCGGCCGCGACGCGGGCGGCATCCTTGCCAATGACGATCCGCGCTCGCAGACCCCGCCGCTTGAAAAGCTGATGACGCTCGACTGGACGCAGCTGAAACCGGTGGTGGCTGACAGCTTTGCCAAGGGTGCGATCGAAATCGGCGTCGTCGGCGACATCGACGAACAGGTGGCGATCGACGCCATCGCCGCGACCTTCGGCGCGCTGCCCGAACGCCGCGCTGCGTTCGACCCGCGCGCCGACGCGCGCGTGCGCGAATATGCCAGTGACCGCAGCGAACGGACGCTGATCCACAAGGGACCGGCCGAACAGGCGGAACTGCGCGTCTATTGGCCCGCGCGCGACGACAGTGACCTCGCCGAAGCGATGCGGCTCAATCTGCTGGTGCGCGTCATGCAATTGAAGCTGACCGAAGAATTGCGCGAAAAGCTCGGCGAAAGCTACAGTCCCGGCGCCGCAGCCAGCCTGTCGGACGAATTTCCGGGCTATGGCCACCTGTTCGCCGCCAGCAATGTCGATCACAAGGACCTGGCGACCACCCGCGCCGCGATCTTCGCGATCGCCAAGGAACTCCGCGACGCGCCCGTCGACCAAGACCTGCTCGACCGCGCCCGCAAGCCGCTGGTCGAGGCGATGACGAAGTCGCGCCGCGAAAATTCCTATTGGCTGAACTATGTCGCCGAAGCGACCAGCCAGGCCGACCGCCTCGACCGCAGTCGCAAGGGCATCGGCGAAGTCGAGGCCGCGACCCCCGCCGACCTGCAGACGCTGGCGCGCCGCTATCTGGTCGATGACAAGGCGCTGGTGATCAAGGCGGTGAGCGACAAGGCGGGGAAGTAGCAAACCGCTTTCGGCGGGGAGGTATGGCAGCTAGCGACCGATTGCGGACGTAGCCGATCCTCCCCCAACGGGGGAGGGGGACCACCCGAAGGGTGGTGGAGGGGCACAGGAGGTTACCGCAGCGCCGGGCTGGAAGAGCGAAGCGTTCCGGGAACGTAGCAATGGATCACGACTTCGGCGGCAAGGCAAACCGCAGGTGCCCCTCCACCAGCTTCGCTGGTGCCCCGCCCCGTTCCGGGGAGGATCTAGATGTCCGCTCCCCACACCAAGGCAGACTCCGCCTAAACCCGCCCCGGCGCCCGCGCGCGGATGAAATTTTCCAGTGCGACGAAGATCATCTCGCGCGCGTCGCTGCCCAGCATTTCGGCGGTCAGCACGTCGAAGGCGACGCGGTCGCCATGCGCGGCGGCGGTGACCATGTCCGCCAGCAGCGCTTCGTCGAAGCTGGCGCGGGGGCAGCATGGCGGGGCGACGGCAAAGGGATCGGGCCAGCTGTGGCCGATCGCCTCGACGACAAGCCGGTATCGCCGGGCGGCGAGGACGTTGCCCCATCGCCGCTCCAGTTCGGGCATCGGGTCGCGATCGTTGCGGCGGCAGACGATGCAATAGCGCAGCGCCAGCACGGCCTGCGCCGCCTCGACCGACAGGTCGCGGATCAGCGGCTGCGTCGTCAGTTGCCGGATCAGGGTGCTGCTGTGCATGGCTCTATGGTCTCCCGGCGGTTGCCGTCCTCCCTCCCCGCTTTCGAAAAAGATGCCGGTCGCCGCGAGGCAGCGACCGGCAGGAGGGGACTGCCCAACCTTGCTATTGCGAATTAGTCGCAAATTCAAGTGAAAATATTTGAGGATGCGTCATGCCCGCGCCTCGGCCGTTGCACGGCAGTCCACCGCGACTTTTCCGCCTTAGTACATTGGCGCGGCTTGCGCCGGTCGCCGAGCCGCGCTGTGTGCCTGGCACGCGAGGAGGCAAGTTCATGGGCAAGGTGCGCCGGTTCTTGGCGGTGGCGATCGCGGTGGGCGTTGCGGCGACAGCCGCCCCGGCCGGTGCCGAAGGCGGTTGCCCGGCGGGCCTTCAGCCCTGGCGCGTCCCGATTCAGGGGCCCGGTGATTGCGTGCCGATTCCGGGCTATCACGACGCGCCGGACCGGCAAGCCGAACCTGCCCCGCGCGCGTTGCCGCTCGAATGGTTTTCAACGTCCTCGGCCGTGGCGTTCGGAAGCCGGAAGCGCGACGCCGCGTTCCCGACCGATTTTGTCTATTTCAAAACCTCGGTTTCCGACGAGGCGGATGCCAGGAAGCTGGCGGTCGCGAAATGCGCCGAAAAGGCCTTGTTCAACTGTGCGCTGGTCGGATCGATCACCAACGGGTTCATAGCCGTCTATAGCGACAGGCAGGGTCGGCTTGCCGCGCATGGCGGCCCCGACCGGGACGAAGTGATCCGTGAAATTCACCAAATATGCGCAGCCGCCAATCAGGTCTGCAAAATTCGCCAGCTAATCGACTCGTCGCCGATCCGCATGTGACCGACACACGGAAACCCGCCGTCGCGCACCGCGACCGCGAGTTCCTGTGTGCCGGTCGATGGAATCAGTCGTCGTGGGCGGGCTTGGACTGCAGCTGGATATAATTGGCGATGCCCATCCGCTCGATCATCTCGAACTGCTTTTCCAGCTCGTCGACATGATGTTCCTCGCTTTCAAGGATATCGGCGAACAGGTCGCGGCTCACATAGTCGCGGACGCTTTCGGCGTGCGCGATCGCATCTTTGAGCAACGGGATCGCTTCTTCCTCCAGCGCCAGGTCGGCCTTCAAAATTTCTTCGACCGTTTCGCCGACGCGCAGGCGGCCCAGCATCTGGAAATTGGGCAGCCCGCCCAGGAACAGAATACGGTCCGCCAGCTTGTCGGCGTGCTTCATTTCGTCGATCGATTCCTCGCGCTCGAAATGCGCCAGCTTCGCGACGCCCCAATTGTCGAGCATCCGGTAATGCAGCCAATATTGGTTGATTGCGGTCAGTTCGTTCTTCAACGCCTCGTTGAGGAAATCGATGACCTTTTCGTCGCCCTTCATGCTGTCTGTCCTGTCATATGTTCTTGGAATGGGATGCGCGCATTATACGCGCCGCGGCCCCATCAGGCCAAGGTCAAAAACGGCAGAAAACCAAGAAAAATCAGGCGGTCGCGGCGACGTCGCTGATGATATTGCGAGCGAAAGGCAGGCATTGGCCGCATTTGGGTTTGCGACCCAATTGCGCATAAGCCGCCTTGGCACAGCGCAACTGGCCATCGCGCGCGACATCGCGCAGCTGGCTTTCCCTTATTGCGTTGCAGACACAGACGACCATGTGCGAATCCTTCTCAACAATGCCGATGTAGGGATAGTGCGAGAGATTCGCAACAGGAAAGATGCGACTGGTTCGCAATCCGAACAGCCACTTTTTTCCCGGTTCCGGCCCTTGCCCGAAAAGTGATTCGCGGGCATAGGCGCGCCCATCTTCCCCGCACTTCTTTGCAAAGGCCCGCCCCATGAAAGTGAATGTCTATGTGACGCTGAAGCCGGGGGTTCTCGACCCGCAGGGCAAGGCGATCCATCATGCACTCGAAGGGCTGGGATTTGGCGGCGTCGCCGATGTGCGCGCGGGTCGCTTCATCGAACTCGACGTCGCTGACGGCACGAGCGATGCCGATCTCGACGCGATGTGCGCGAAACTGCTCGCCAATACGGTGATCGAAAACTACCGCATCGAACGCCCGTAACAGGAGCCTGCGCCATGAAGACCGCCGTCATCGTCTTTCCCGGCTCGAACTGCGATCGCGACATGGCGGTCGCGCTGGAGCAGGTGACGGGCCGTGCCCCCGCGATGGTGTGGCACCGCGACACCGACCTGCCCGACGGCACCGATTTCATCGCGCTGCCTGGCGGTTTCTCCTACGGCGACTACCTTCGCTCGGGCGCGATGGCGGCGCGGTCGCCGATCCTGCGTAGCGTCGCCGATGCCGCGGCGCGCGGCGTCCCGGTGCTCGGCGTGTGCAACGGGTTCCAGGTGCTGACCGAAGCGCAGTTGCTGCCCGGCGCCCTGATGCGCAATGCGGGCCTCAACTTCGTGTGCCGCACCGTGCCGCTCAAGGTCGAAAACAGCCAGTCGCTGTTCACCGCGAGCTACAATGCGGGCGAGGAAATCAATATTCCGGTCGCCCACCATGACGGCAATTATTTTGCCGATGCCGCAACGCTCGACCGGATCGAGGGCGAAGGGCGCGTCGCGTTCCGTTATGCCGACAGCGTCAACGGGTCGGCGCGCGACATCGCGGGCGTGCTCAATGACGCGGGCAATGTGCTCGGCATGATGCCGCACCCCGAACGCGCGATCGACCGCGCGCACGGCGGCACCGACGGGCTACGCCTGTTCGAGGCGGCGCTCGGCGTCCTCGCCTGACATTTCGCTCGCCATATCCGCCGCATCCTTTGTGCGCGGTTGCAACCAGCGCCCGACGAGCAGCAGCACCGTCGGCCAGAAGATCGTGTTCCAGATGTCGTGCCAATGCGCCGCGTCGGGCTGGATGGTCGATCGCCCATGCTCGGCGGTCAGGTCCAGCCATTCGCCGCCGCATGCCATCGCGAGTACCGCCAACCACGCGACGAACCATCCCCCGCGCCACCGCCAGACCAGCCGTACGGCCAGAAACAGCGCCAACCCGAAGTAGATGTGCAACGCATCCTTGCCGAGCCCGCTCGCCTCGATGATCGACAGTTTCCGTTCCTCGAACAGCGAGGCAATTTCAATCAGCGTCATCGATCAAACCTTGGCCGCGAACGGCGTGAAATTGGTGCCCTCGTCGAATACGTCGACACCTTCGCGGCGTTTCAACGCCCCCACCACCACATAGGTTGCGGGGGTCAGCGCGGCTTCCCAGGCGACCTTCATCGCCCAGTTCGTCACCATCACCAGCAGCACCTGTTCGGTTTCCCAGATGCCGAGGAAGGCGATCGGGTAAAAGATCAGGCTGTCGATCCCCTGGCCGACGATCGTCGACCCGATCGTCCGCATCCACAAAAACCGCCCGCCGGTCGCGATCTTCATCCGCGCCAGGACATAGGAATTCACAAACTCGCCCGCCCAAAAGGCCGCGATCGACGCCAGTACGATCCGCCACGCGCTGCCGAACACGCTTTCATACGTTGCCTGGCACACCGCGCCGCTGCCACTCGCCTCGCCCGATTTCAAGGTCAGGCTTTCGGTGCCGCTGCACCACCAGTCCTGCGCCGGGGGCATCGCCAGCACGACCCAGCTCATCACCGCCATAAAGACAAGCGCCCCGAAACCCGTCCAGATCACGCGCCGCGCGCGCGCATAGCCATAGACTTCGGTCAGCACGTCGCCGATGACATAACCGATCGGGAAAAACAGGATCCCGGCGCCAAAGGTCAGCCCGCCGAGCGTCGACAGCTTTGACGCGCCGATGATGTTGGACAGCAGCAGCACCGTGACGAACGCCGCCATGACCAGGTCATAATAGCGAAAGTGGCGAACGCTCGACGCGCTGACGGCTGCGGGTCGGTTGGGGAAAGCGGCGGACTCGGTCATCGGGACGCTGCTTAACCTGCTTTGCAGCCCGCGCAAACCACGCTATTCGCGCGAGCCAAGCGCCCGTAGCTCAGCTGGATAGAGCACCCGCCTTCTAAGCGGGTGGTCGCAGGTTCGAATCCTGCCGGGCGCACCATTTCCTGCACAGACGACATCAGCACGACAGGGACGGCTCCGCATGACACCCATCGCTTTCATTCGGGACGTCAAGCCGTCGTTTCAACCCGCGTCGGCCTTGGCATAGCTCACGACTTCATATTCGATACCGTCGGGGTCGAGGAAATAGAAGCGGCGGCCGGGTGCGTAATCGCCGTGGTTGAAAGGGACCAGTCCGGTCGCCTTGACCCGCGCCTCTACCGCGTCGAGGTCGTCGACCTGGATACCGAGATGATTGAGCGGTTTGCCCTTTGGGTAGCGCGCGTCGGCGTGCTGACCGTCGGGGCCGGTGTAGAGCGCGACATAGGCGGTATCGCTGCCGAGGTGGATCGTCCGCCCCCCGTCGCGGGCCGGGCCGCGCCAGCGTTCGTGCCAGCGGAAGATGGCGGACAGCAGGGTAGCGGTGCGGTCGGGGTCGCTGACCGTCACATTGACATGCTCGATAAAGGAATGCGTCACGCGGTTGCTCCTGATTCGGGTTGACGCGGCAGCTATTGCAAGCTCAACTGAGGTTTAGGTCAAGCCCGTTTGTCCCAGGAGCCACGATGCACCGCACCGACCTGATACCGATCGGCGATCTTGCCGCGCGCACCGGGGTCGCGGTGTCGGCGATCCGTTTCTACGAAGCGAGGGGGCTGCTCGCGGCGCTGCGCACGCGCGGCGGCCAGCGCCGCTTCCTGCGCGCCGACATTCGCCGTGTGTCGTTCATCCTGATCGCGCAGCAATTGGGATTGAGCCTGGAAGAGATCGCCGCCGAACTGGCGCGGCTACCCGCCGGCCGCACGCCCAACGCCGCCGACTGGGCACGGATCAGCGCCGGCTTGCACGCGCGTATCGCCGAGCAGATTGCGGCGCTCGAACGCACGCAGGAGCTTTTGGGCAATTGCATCGGTTGCGGCTGCCTGAGCCTCAAGAAATGCGGGCTGTACAACCCGCAGGACAAGGCTGCCCAGCGCGGGGCAGGGCCGCGCTATGTGCTGGGCGACCGGGCAACGGAGATTGCCGAGGTGAGGTGAGTGGGGCTTTGGGGTGGGAAGCCGCCATGTACTCGTCTCCCCTTGTGGGAGAGGATAGCGCAGCTTGCTCCGTCAGGAGCTAGCGAAGCTTGGTGAGGGAGCGGACGCCAGCAGGCGCAAACCCCCTCTCAACTGCGGCTAGGCAGCAAAGCTGCCAAGCCTTCGTATCTCTCCCACAAGGGGAGAGAGGAAATGACGTACGTCCGCAACCGGTCGTTAGCCGCCGTTTCCGCCTTCAAACCCCGCTCAGCTTTTCGATCTCCGGCGCCCCCGCCAGGCACGGCCCCAGCTTCGCGCCCAGGCTGCGGAAATGGTCCGACGCGCGGTGGGCCTCGACCGCCGCTTCATCGTCATAACATTCCAGTACCTTATACACGCCCGCCTCGCCCGTGCGGAACAATCGGTAATAGCTGTTTCCGGGCTCGTTCGCGGCGACCGCGGGCGCCAGTTCGGCGAATACGCCCTCGAATTCCGCTTCCTTGCCGGGCTGCACGCGCAGCGTGGCGATGATGCCGATGGCCATGTTTCTCTCTCCTTGTTTTACTTGCGAAGATCGGGATCGACGTCCCAGCCGTCCTCGACCTGGATACCGAAGCTGTTCAGGATCATCGAAACCTGCATGTACTGGCCGACCGTCATCACCAGATCCATGCGGCCCTTGTCGCCGAGCGGCGCGAGGGCGGCCCAGGTCGTATCGGTCACGAAATGGTCGCTGGTCAGCTCGTCGGTGGCACGCAGCATCGCCTGGTCGAGATCATTCCAGCCGTCTGCACCCGGCCCTGCCTTGATCCGTGCGATCTCGGCGTCGGTCAGCCCGCAGTCGAGCCCGATCCGCTTGTGCTGGGTCCATTCATAGCCCGAACGGCAATTATAGCCGGTGCGCAGGATGACCAGCTCGCGGTCGCGCGGGCTCAGCGCGTTGCGCTTCGACAGGATATAATTGCCCCAGCCGAGGAAGGCGGGGAGCGCCTTCGGCGCGTGGGCGAGGGTACGGAAGATGTTGAGGATCTTGCCGCCCCCGACCTTTCCACCCTCGGTGGAAAGGAAGGGTTCGAGCGCGGCGCGCTGGTCGGCATCGAGCCGGTCCAGATCGACCGGCTCGATACGCGGAGCGCTGAGGCGCATCAGAAGACCTCGAACAGGCCCGCTGCGCCTTGGCCTCCGCCGATGCACATCGTGACGACGGCATATTTGACGCCGCGGCGCTTGCCCTCGATCAGTGCGTGGCCGACGCAGCGCGCGCCGGTCATGCCGAACGGGTGGCCGATCGAGATCGAGCCGCCGTTGACGTTGAGCAGCTCGTTCGGAATGCCGAGCTTGTCGCGGCAGTAGAGCACCTGCACCGCGAACGCCTCGTTGAGTTCCCACAGACCGATGTCGTCCATCTTGAGCTCGAAGCGTTCGAGCAGCTTGGGGATCGCGAACACCGGGCCGATGCCCATTTCGTCGGGCTCGGTGCCCGCAACCGCCATGCCGACATAGCGGCCCAGCGGCTGGAGCCCGCGCTTTTCGGCGATCTTGGCTTCCATCACGACGCACGCCGAGGAGCCATCGGCGAGCTGGCTCGCGTTGCCCGCGGTGATCGTGCGGCCTTCGCCCATCACCGGCTTCAGGCTGGCGAGACCTTCGAGCGTCGTGTCGGCGCGATTGCACTCGTCCTTGTCGGCGACGACGTCCTGGAAGCTGACTTCCTTGGTTTCCTTGTTCATCACCGCCATGGTGGCGTTGCACGCGACGATCTCGTCGTTATATTTGCCCGCGGCCTGCGCGGCGGCGGTGCGCTGCTGCGACTGGAGCGAATATTCGTCCTGATATTCGCGGCTGATGTTGTAACGCTTCGCGACGACCTCGGCGGTGCCGATCATCGGCATATAGGTGTCCTTGTGCATCGCGATCAGTTCGGCGTCGGTCTCGATGAACGCCTTGCCGCTGCCGCTGACCTTCGAGATGCTTTCGATGCCGCCGGCGACGCAGATGTCCTGGCGGTCGACGATGATCTGCTTCGCGGCGGTCGCAATCGTCATCAGGCCCGACGAGCATTGACGGTCGATCGACATGCCGGGGACGGTGACGGGCAGGCCCGAACGCAGTGCGATCAGGCGCGCGACGTTCATCGTCTGCGACCCCTGCTGCATCGCTGCGCCGAACACGACATCGTCGATCTCGCCGCCCTCCAGGCCCGCGCGCTCGACCGCGGCCTTGACCGAATAGGAGCCGAGCGTCGGCGCCAGCGTGTTGTTGAACGAACCTCGGCCCGCCTTGGTCAGCGGGGTGCGGGCGGTGGAAACGATGACGGCGTCACGCATGATAATTTTCCTTCTTGCTTAAGCCCTCCCCTTTAGGGGAGGGTTTGGGTGGGGCATGTCAGGGAAGCCCAAGGCCAACAGGCCCTCCCCCGACCCCTCCCGCAAGCGGGAGGGGAGCTAATTCAAACGAAAAACTGGCTGATCCATTCGGCGATCAGGGCGGGCTTTTCCTCGCCTTCGATCTCGACGGTCACTTCATTGGTCTGCTGCCACTGGCCGGGGCGTTTTTCTTCCAGCTCGAGCAGCTTGATGTGGCTGCGCACGCGCTTGCCCGAGCGGACGGGCGACAGGAAACGGACCTTGTTGCAGCCGTAATTGACGCCCATCTTGACGCCGCCGACCTTCGGGCCGTCGGTGCTCGCGCCCAGCATCGGCATCAGCGACAGCGTCAGGAAACCGTGCGCGATCGTGCCGCCGAAGGGCGTCAGCTTGGCCTTTTCCTCATCGATATGGATGAACTGATGGTCGCCCGTGGCGTCGGCGAACTTGTTGATCATGTCCTGATCGACCAGCACCCAATCCGACGTGCCCAGATGCTCGCCGACCTTGGTCTGCAATTCCTGCGGCGTGATTGTGGCCATGGCTTATCCCCTCGATCATTGGTTCGCGGCGCGTTCTAGGCCTGTCGGGACGCGTTGCACAAGGGCCATGCGGTCACGCCAAGGCGCCGTAGCGTCAGCTTGCCTTGGGGGTCTTCGCCGTGCTCGCCTTGGGTTTCGGGGACTCGGCGAAGGGCATGATCATCGTGCCGTCGGGCGCCGCGGTAAAGGTCGTCTGGGTTGGATAGGCGAATTCATACCCCGCCTTCGCCATCGCCTCGAACAGCCGGATCCCGACCTCGGTTCGCGCCGCGGTGACGACGTCGAAATCCTCGCTGTACACGTCGAACAACAGTTCGAAATCCAGGCTCGACGGGCCAAAGGTGACGAAACTTGACCGGATGAATTCATGCCCCGCCGCGCGCACCTGTTCCTCCAGCAACGCGGGCAGCTCGCGCAGCATCGCGGGGCTGGTCTGATAGATGACGCCGATCGCAAAGGTCACGCGGCGGCGGTGCAAATGGGCAAAATTGGTGATCTCCTTCGCCAGCAAATTGGTGTTCGACACGACGAGCAACTCGCCGTTGATCGAACGCAGCCGCGTGCTTTTCAGGCCAATGCGTTCCACCGTCGCAGTGCTGGTGTCATATTTGATCGTCTCGCCGACGCGGAACGGCCGGTCGAAAATGATCGACAGCGACGCGAACAGGTCGGAAAAAATGCCCTGCGCGGCCAGGCCAATCGCGATGCCGCCGATCCCCAGACCCGCGACCAGCCCGGTGACATTGACCCCCATATTGTCGAGGATGACGATCGCGGCGATCGCGAACAGCGCGACGCTGATCAGCAGGCGGATGATCCCCATCGCATTCGCCAGCGTTTCGTTATGCCCGTCCGACGCGCGCCGCTGGATCAACCCCAATATGACCTCGCGCGCCCAGATCGCGACCTGCAACACGACGGCGACCGTGAACACCAGCTGGATGATCTGCATGATCACCGCGGGCGGCTGCGCATAACCGGCGACCAGCCGAACCGCGATGATCGCCAGCACGAACGACTTGGTCTTGTGGATCACCCGCCCGACGATGTGGGTCAGCGTGAATTCGCCCGGCGTCGCCTGCGCGCGCTTCAGCGCAAAGCCGCGCAGCATCGACAGCAGGAAATAGATGGCGAGCCCCGCCGCGATCGCGATGCCAATCTGCAACCAGTGGCTGTTCACCCACGCGATGCTGCTGTCCCACCACAGGCGGATGTCCTCGATCGGGTTGGTCGCGGCGGCGGGGCGGGTCGATGCGGGCTTGGCGGCGGCGGTGGCGGCCGCGAGGATTGAAAAGGTCAAATCGGTCCTCTTGCGTGTGGATCAGGCGGAACGAAGCAGCGCCGCGGCATCCGGCGCCCGCTCCAGATAGGTCAAAAACCCGCGCTCGTAACGCGAAAGATATTTGGTCGCACGGGGCAGCGCGCCCGTCGCGCCAGCAAAATCGTCCCGCGCCTGTGCTGCCGCGATCATCGCGGGGTGGACATAGGATTTGCGCGCGATCGCCGGGGTATTGCCCAGCCGGTCGGCGACATGTTCGACCATCGCTTTCAACGTCGGCGGATCGGGCGCGTCGTACAGAAAGGCATAGGCCTCGACGCTCGCGGTCCAGGTGCGGAAATGCTTGGCGCTGAACGCGCCGCCCATCGCCTCGCGGATATAGGCGTTGACGTCGTCCGACCCGACCGCGCAGACGCCGTCCGCATCCTGATACTGGAACAGATGCTGCCCCGGCAGATCCTGCAACCGGCGGACCAATGTGGTGATATTGCGGTCGCTGATCGCCACCTCGCGCCGCGCGCCGCCCTTGGCGCGGTAGCTGAGGCGCAGCGTCTGGCCGGTCAGCCTCGCGTGACGGCGGCGCAGCGTGGTCGCGCCGAAACTCTTGTTCGCCGCGACATATTGTTCGTTGCCGACGCGCAGTGCGGCGAGGTCGAGCAGCCGCACGACCGCGCCGACGACGCGCTCCTGGCACAGCGTCCGCCGCGCGAGATCGCTTTCCAGTCGCGCGCGGAGCAGCGGCAGCGCATGGCCAAAGGCGGCGCAGCGGTCATATTTGTCGGCTTCCTGCGCCAGCCGGAAATCGGGATGATAGCGATATTGCTTGCGCCCGCGTGCGTCATAACCGGTCGCCAGGATATGACCGTTGGCGGCGGGGCAGTACCACGCATCTTCATAGGCCGGGGGCAGCGCGATCGCATTCAGCCGCGCGATTTCCTCGCGGTCGCGGATGATCTTGCCCTTTGGATCGCGGTACCGCCAACCCTCTCCAACGCGCTCGCGCGAGATACCGGGCAGGCCGTCGTCGACATGGATCAGGCGCGGGGAGGGCATGGCGCAATAGCGCGCCGCCTTGCCCTTTGGTTCCGCTTCAGCGCGCCCCGTTGGTCAGATGCCGCGCCGGCACCTCGGCGGGGCGGGCCATCAGTGGGCGCCATCCGGCCTCCTGCTCGCGGCGGCGGCAATAGGTCGACAGCCCGATTTCCAGCGCCAGCATCATGTAAATGAACGGCTGGAACGCGATGCCGACGAACAGCGACCCGACCATATAGATGATGTGGCCGTGCTGGAGCGCGGTCGCCAGCGGCGCGATCCATTGTTCCTCGCCGCGCCGCGTCTTCAGATAGCGCCGCCTGAGCCGCTCCATCTGCGCGATCCCGACGATGTGCAGCAACAGCCACAGCGCCAGCCCCGGATAGCCTTGCTCGCCCAGCATCTCGAAATAGCTCGAATGATAAGCGCGCCCCGCATCTTCGTGCACCATCGGACCGCCCGGTTGCGCGCGGTCGGGGTCATAATCCGATCCCGCCGTTTCGACGCGCAGGCGGTTCTGGATATAGGCGTTGAAGCCGCCGCCAAACGGGTTTTCCTTGGCATAGTCCCACGTCCACGCCCACACTGCGACGCGCGTCGATGCCGACTGGTCGGACTTGTAACCCTGGATCGTCTCCATCCGCTCGGTAAAGCTTTGCGGCAGGAAGGGCACCGCCGCGATCGCCAGCAACCCGGCGCCCGCCATATAGAGCAGGCGATGCTTGACCGCGCGCAGCGACAGCACCGCCAGCACCGCCAGACACACCAGCCCGGTGCGTGCCTGCGTCCCGACCGGCAGCAACATGCACGCAAAGCACAGCGCGAAACAGAACAGCGATAGCCGCCAGTCGGGCGGGAAAATCGTGCCATGGCGGCGATACCACAGGATCAGCGGGATGATCGCAATGCCGACGGTCGACATGATCGACCCTTCGTACAGCCCGAAATTCTCGTTGAGCAGCAATTGCAGCGATCCGTATCCGCCGCCGCCCGCCGCGGTCTTGAGCCCGCCGGCGATGGCAATCGACGCGGCCGAAAGCAGCATGATCAGCGCCAGCGATTCGATGCGCAGCTTGGTGCGCAGCGTCAGCGGCAGGAATATCGCCCACACCAGCGCCTTCCACACCCAGTCCCACTTGTCGGCGGCCTCGACCGGAAAGTCGGCCGAGATGGTGGTCATCCAGCAATAGGCGAGCAGCACGACCAGCAATGTCTGCCGCCCCGACCAGCGCGTGTCGCGCTTGTCGTCGATCGCCAGCCAGCCGGCGATCGCCAGCCCGAACACGATCAGCGAAATCGGGATCGAATTGATCAGGAAATAGCTGAGCCGCTGCGGCGCCACGATGTCGATGTAGCAAAAGCACAGCACGAACAGGAACGGCTTGCGGAAACCGATCCCGATAAAGGCAAACAGAAAGGCGACGAACGCAATGTCACGCATCGGCGCGGTCGTCCGTTTCGGCGTCGCGGCGCTGCTGCCATTGCAGGCGCGGGCTGACCTCGCGGTCGAGATCGTCGCGGTGCAGCAGGCGCCATAACGCGATCGCCATCAGGACGTGCGTCAGGCCAATGGAAAAATTGTCGACCATGTCCGCTCCCGCTACGCGATCGGGGTTGACGCTGCGTTAAGGCTAGTATGTCAAAGCGCTAGCCCATGACCCGCATATTGCACGTCCTCGATCATAGCCTGCCCACGCACAGCGGCTACACCTTTCGCACCCGCGCCTTGATGAAGGCGCAGGTGGCAAAAGGGTGGGAGGTTGCGGGGGTGACCGGGGTGCGGCACCCCGAACCCGGGCCGGATGGCGAGACGGTCGATGGCCTGACCTTTTACCGCACCGCGCCGATCGCGCCCGGAATGCCAGTCATCAACGAATGGCGCGAAATCGGCGCGCTGGCGCGTCGGGTCGCGGCGCTGGCGCAGACATGGAAACCCGATGTGCTGCACGCGCATTCGCCGGTGCTGGACGGGCTCGCGGCGCTGCGCGTCGGCAAGCGGCTCGGCATCCCCGTCATCTATGAAATCCGCGCCTTTTGGGAGGATGCCTCGGTCGGCAATGGCACCGGGCGCGAGGGCAGTTTGCGCTATCGCCTGACAAAAATGCTCGAAACCCGGGCAGTGAAGGCCGTGGACGCCGTCGCGGTGATCTGCGAAGGATTGCGCGGCGACCTGATCGCGCGCGGGATCGATCCTGCCAAGATCACCGTTTCCCCGAACGGCGTCGATTTGGACCTGTTCGGCGACCCGCCGCCGCGCGACGATGCGCTGGCGGACACGCTGGGGATCGCCGCCGACGATGCCGTCATTGGCTATATCGGCAGCTTTTACGACTATGAAGGGATCGACGATCTGATCGCCGCGATGCCCGCGCTGGTTGCGGTGCAGCCCCGCGCGCGTTTGCTGCTCGTCGGCGGCGGTCCGATGGAGGCGGCGCTGAAGGCGCAGGCCGCGGCATCGCCCGCCGCGGCGCAAATCCATTTCGTCGGCCGCGTCCCGCATCACCAGGTCGAACGCTATTATTCGCTGATCGACATCCTCGCCTATCCGCGCAAGAAGATGCGGCTCACCGACCTCGTCACCCCGCTCAAGCCATTGGAAGCGATGGCGCAGGGCAAGCTGGTTGCCGCGTCCGATGTCGGCGGTCACCGCGAACTGATCGAGGACGGCCAGACCGGAACGCTGTTCGCCCCCGATGATCCAACTGCGATCGCCGACGCGCTGGCGAAGCTGCTCGAAAATCAGAGCATTTGGGCGGAACGCCGACGGATTGCGCGTATTTTTGTCGAAACCCATCGTAACTGGTCATCAAACATTTTACGTTACGAGCCGGTTTACCAGCGATTGCTGCGCGACGGCGCTTGAGCGCGTTGCCGGGCAAGACGAGATTTGGGCCCCAGCGGCCCGCACGGAATTGGACGATATGGACGATAGCAGCGACAACCCCGTTCCGGGCAAATCAGGTGCGCTCCTCCGCGCGCTGCGTCCCGCGCTTCCGGCGGCAATCGGCGCCGCCGCGCTGACCTTCCTGTTCGCTGCCGTGATGCCGATGTCGTGGGTCGCCGGGATTGGCTGGAATCTCTATCTCGACCGGCTGTCGGATTATTTCGTGCCGCCGATCGGTAACGCCGGGCGGCTGGTGCTCGCACTCGGCATGGCGGCGATCGCGTCGCTGATCGCGGGGCTGGTCGCGCTGCTGATCGCGCAGCCCGAAGCGGCGGGACTGACCTCGCTGCGCGGCCGTTTCCGCCGCGCGCCCGCGGCGGACGCCGACGAGGATGGCGACGCCTTTTGGACCCGCCGCCGCCGCGTCGATCTCCACCCCGACGATTCGCTGCGCCCGCCGATCCGCGCGGGTCGCGATCTCCCCGCGGGCGGGCTGGGACCGCTGACCGCCGACCGCGATGCCGCCGACCGCAGCGCCGAAGCCGACCTGTGGCTCGGCGAATTTGCCGAACAAAATGCCGACGAGCTTGTGCTCGCCGATCTCGCGCCGACCGAGGACGAGTCCACGGGTGACGAGCCCTGGCTGCAACCCGCCGATATGAAGGCGCCGCCGCTGCCCGCGCCCACCGACAATTCGCTCGGCGCCATGGTTGCGCGGCTCGAGGCGGGGCTGGCGCGTCGCCGCGAACCGACCGCGGCTGCTGCGGTCGATGCGCCCGATGAACCGGCACTTGCGGTCGAGCCCGAGGTCGATTTCGCCCTCGAAGCCGCGCTCAGCACCCTGCAACGAATGACCCGCCAATCGGTGGGTTAGGGACATTGCTCTGGCCCGGTTGAACCGTAGCCCTGAGCCTGTCGAAGGGCGCTTCTCGGAATAGACGTCCCCTTTGACTGCGTTGCAGGCGCTCAGGACAGGCTTCGGCAAGGTCGGGAAAGCTGGAGAAAATCCGCGCGCGCGCCGCTTCATCGCCCACCCCTCAATCCTCCACCGTCAAGATCTCGATCCGTAACGCGTCCGGCGCGGCCCCGCATTCGACCGCGACATCGGCGACGACATGGCCCGGCAGCGCCCATTCGGTCGCGCTCAACACCCCCTGCAATGCGGCGCTGACCGCCGCTGCTTGACCCGCTGCCAGGTCGCACGGAAACAGGTGACGCGCGCCGACGAAATTTGCGCTCGCCCATGGCCGGAACGTCGACGCATCGATCGTCAGCCCGGGCGGCAGGGCTTCGCCCAACAGGTGGCGCAACCGGCGGTGCGGACAGCCGGGACGGCGCGCCTGCACGGGTGACCAGCGCGTCATGCCTCGGCTCCCTTGGCCGCGCCGCGAAAGCCCCGCGTCCGCCGGTCGCCCTGCGGCGCGACACGTCCTGCGTGGCGCTCGGCACGCCATATGTTCATGAAATGTTCCACACGGCAAATCAGTTGGCGACCGGGTTCGCGACCGCCGCGCAGATCGCTGACGAGTTTCGGATCGCGCACCGCGGCGCGGCCGAATACGGTCGGCGGCATCGCCGATTCCTTCAGAAACGCGTCGATCCGTTGCAACAATGTGCGCTCCATAGCTTCCTCCCTGACCGCGTCGACAACCGGGCGACTCACCCGATAGGATAAATCCTATCTGAATGTCGTTTTCCTACTTGTCTAGGAAAAATCCGCTTGCTAGAGACGAAATAGGAAGGACTAGTCCATGAGCGACCATGTTGCCGATCCGCGCGCTGCGCTGGACCGCCTGTTGACCGACAAGGGCATCGATTACGCGCGCCTGTCGCAGGTGATCGGGCGCAACCCCGCCTATATCCAGCAATATATCAAGCGCGGGTCGCCGCGGCGGCTCGCCGAACAGGACCGGGCGCGGATCGCGGCTTATCTGGGGGTGTCCGAAGCGTTGCTCGGCGGCCCGGTGCAGCGCGTCGCGACCCCGGCGCGGGTGCGTGGTCCCGGCATGATCCTCGTCCCCAAACTGGCGATCGGCGCGTCCGCGGGCGCGGGGGCCAGCGTCGAGGGCGAAGCGATCGAGGGCGAGGTCGCGTTCGATCCCAAATGGCTGCGCGACCTCGGCGCCGACCCTCGCGCACTCAGCATCATTCGGGTCGAGGGCGATTCGATGGCGCCGACGCTGAACGACGGCGACGACATATTGGTCGATGGCGGCGATGCGGCGGCGCGGCTTCGCGACGGCATCTATGTGCTGCGCATGGACGATGTGCTGATGGTCAAACGCGTCGCGCGCGCGCCGGGACCGGGACGGATTTCGGTGATCAGCGACAACCCGCATTACCGCAGCTGGGACGATCTGCCGATGGCGTCGGTCCGGCTGGTCGGCCGCGTCGTGTGGACGGGGCGCCGGGTGCGGTAGGTGCGCGTTGGGGTGGACTCCCTATTCCCGTTCGTGTCGAGCGAAGTCGAGACACGCCGAGTTCGCACCAGCCTTCACGTGTCTCGACTTCGCTCGACACGAACGGAATCTAAGGAACGGCTGAGGGCCACGGCTACCTTCAAATCAACGAGGCTCCGCCATCAACGCTTCGATCTCATGCTCCAGCACTTCGGCGCGTTGGCATTGCTCGACCTTGCCGTCGCGGCATTTCTCCGCCGCCTTGTCGCGCTCGCGCGCCAGCTTGCCCAGTTGTTCCTCGCGCTTGCGCATCTCGCGGCCGCGGTTGCGGTCGGCCTCGTCCTGGCTGGTCGTCGTCCAGTCGGCGACCTGCCCAACCGCTTTGACCGGCGCGGTCACCACGGTCTTTACGGCGCTGACACAGCCGGTGAGCAGCGGCAGCGCCGCAACGACGATGATGATGGCACGCATGGTCTTCTCCTCGCCCCGCTACTCGGTCGCTCGCCGCCTCATCGCATAGCGGGCGTGATCTGAACAGGATATTGCGATGGATCGCCGCCATCGTGCGGCCCTGTGTCACGCCATTGAAACAAATGGTTAAAGTCGTGTTTACCAACGCCCCTTAGGTCGAGCCGCGAAACGATAGCCACAGCGCGAAGAGAGACCACGCCCGTCATGGACACCATTTTGTCACCCTCATCGGGCCACGCCGCCGCAGTCGCCGTCGATGCGCATATGTCCGACGTGATCGACCTGTTTCGCGCCGATTCCGAACTGCGCGCCGTCGCGGTTCTCGACGCCAACGCGCGCCCGGTCGGGGTCATCCGCGAACAGCGGGTGCGCGAGCTGCTGTTTTGCCCCTTCTGGTTCTCGCTGATGCAGAACCCGACGATCGGCGGCTCGATCGCGTCGATGATCGATCCTTGCCCGGTCGCCGATATTGCGAAACCGACCACCGACCTGCTCCGCATCGCAGCATCGGGGCGCGGCAAGGGCGAGTTGATCTTGGTCGACCGCGGGCGCTTTGTCGAAACGCTCGACAGCGGCCAGCTCGCGCGGCTGGCAATGCTGCGCGATGTCGAACTGGCGCAGGAGCGGGTCGAACGGGCGACGCGCGTCGACGAAGCCGGGCAGGCGTTTCAACAGGACATCGCGGCGCTGACGGCGGCGCTGGCCGACATGGCGCGCGAGGTCGAAACCGTCGCGGACGGCCTCTCCGATCGCGCGCGCCGTACCGGACACGACGCGGTGACCGTTGCGGGCGCGACGGCGCAGACCTTGGCGGGGCTCGATGAACTCGGCCATCGCGGCCATGCGCTGGCGGCCACGATGGCAAAGATCGTCGATGACGGTTCGCGCGCCCGCGCCATTCGCGGCGAAGCGCATCGCAAGGTCCAGCAGGCCGGCGAACGCGCCGCGGCGCTCAAGGCGGCCAGCCAGTCGATCGAGCAGATGCTGGCGCTGATCATCGACATGGCGGGCCGCACCAACATGCTCGCGCTCAACGCCGGGATCGAGGCCGCGCACGCGGGAGAAGCCGGGCGCGGCTTTGCCGTGGTCGCCGCCGAAGTGAAAACGCTCGCCGGCCAGACTCGCTCGGCGGCGGGCGACATCTCCCAATATATCGACCGGATCCGCGATATCGTCGGCCAGGTCGCCGCGGGCTTTGCCGAGGTGGAGCGGGCGATCGATGCCAACAACGGCTTTTCCGACGCGATCGACCGCGCCGTCGACGGGCAAAGCGCGACGACGCTGATGATCGCGAGCTATGTCGAACAGGCGGTGTCGGCGGGCCGCGAGATCGACCATCGCGTCCAGCAAATCGGCCATGGCGCGAATGCGGTCGGCGACGGCGCCCAGGCGCTGGGCCAATTGTCGGCCGGCCTCACCGCGGCGGCCCGATCGCTCGACCAACGCGCGCGCCATTTTGTCGAAACCGTCGCCGCTGCCTGAAATTCGGCGCTCCCGCAAAGACTTGCTCGCCCGCCCAGCCCTGATAGGATGGTGCGGCGCCGGGGGCGTCAATGGCCGCCGGTGGGGAGGAGGGTCACATGACGAATATGCAAAAGGGCTTGGCCGAGCTGATCGGCACATTCTGGCTTGTCTTCGGCGGCTGCGGCAGCGCGGTGCTGGCGGCGGCGTTCCCCGATGTCGGCATCGGCCTGCTCGGCGTATCGCTGGCGTTCGGTCTGACGGTGGTCACCATGGCCTATGCGATCGGCCATATCTCGGGCTGCCATCTCAACCCCGCGGTCACCGTCGGCCTGTGGGCGGGCGGTCGCTTCGACGCGCGCGACATCCCGCTCTATGTCGGGGCGCAGGTGGTCGGCGCGGTCATCGCCGCCTTCCTGCTGTTCTACATCGCCAGCGGCAGTCCGGCCTATGACCTTGCGACCAACGGGCTCGCCGCCAATGGCTTCGACACGGGTTCGCCGGGCGGCTACGACATCTGGTCGGCCTTCCTGATCGAAATTGTGCTGACCGCCTTCTTCCTGTGGATCATCATGGGGTCGACCGATGGCCGCGCGCCCGCAGGCTTCGCGCCGCTCGCCATCGGCCTCGCGCTGACGCTGATCCACCTGATCTCGATCCCGGTCACCAACACCTCGGTCAATCCGGCGCGCAGCACCGGCCCGGCGCTCGTCGTCGGTGGCCTTGCGATCCAGCAACTCTGGCTGTTCTGGATCGCGCCCTTGATCGGCGGCGCCGTGGGCGGCCTGCTGTACAAGACGCTGGGCGCCGACACCTTCCCGAAACCGAATATCGAGGGCGAATAAGTATTGATCCGGCGGGGGCAGGGCGTCTCCGCCGGCCTTATTTCAGCAGGTCGATCGCGAAGGCGCGCACTTCGTCGGCCATGTCGGGACGCTCGAGCGCGACCGCGAGGTTGGCCTGGATATAGCCCGCCTTCGATCCGCAGTCGTACCGCGCGCCGTCGAATGTCACCGCGTGGAACGGCTGGCTGCCGATCATCGATGCCATCGCGTCGGTCAACTGGATCTCGCCGCCCGCGCCCTTCTCCTGCCCTTCGAGCACGCGCATCACTTCGGGCTGGAGGATGTAACGGCCAGAGATGATCAGGTTCGACGGCGCATCGGCGACCTTCGGCTTTTCAACCAGTCCCCTGACCTCGGTCAACGCCCCGTCGCGCGCGCCGGGGGCGATCACGCCGTAACTCGCCACCTGCTCGCGCGGCACTTCGAGGACCGAGATCAGATTGCCGCCAACCTTGTGATAGGCATCGACCATCTGCTTCATGCATCCGGGCGATCCGTGCATGAACTCGTCGGGCAGGAAGATCGCAAAGGGCTCGTCGCCGACGATGTCGCGCGCGCACCAGATCGCATGGCCCAGCCCCATCGGCTCCTGCTGGCGAACATAGGCGCAATTGCCCGGCCCCAGCCGCGTCGGCGCCAGCACCGACAGATCCTTGCCGCGTTCGGACATCGTCTTTTCCAGCTCGAACGCGATGTCGAAATGATCCTCGATCGCGCTCTTGCCGCGCCCGGTGACAAAGATCATCTGCTCGATCCCCGCCTCGCGCGCCTCGTCCACCGCATATTGGATCAGCGGGCGGTCGACGACCGGCAGCATCTCCTTGGGAATCGCCTTGGTCGCGGGCAGAAAGCGCGTGCCGAGACCGGCGACGGGAAAAACGGCTTTGCGGATCGGTTTCATGGGCGGGGGCTTAGCGGCGATAGCGGAACAAGAAAAGGCGGGCCGGTCACGGTCCGCCCGATTATTGCGGCGTCACGATCACCACCACCCGGCGATTGTCCTGGCGGCCTTCGTCGGTATCGTTGCTCGACATCGGCACGGCTTCGCCCCGTCCGATGATCTGGTCGGGCGAAAGCTGCATCCCCGCCGCCTGCATCGGTGCCGCGACCGCGGCCGCGCGTGCCTGCGATAGCGTCAGATTATAGGCCGAGGTTCCCACTGAATCGGTATGTCCCTCGACGCGCGCCGTCGTAATGCCGACCCCGACCAGGCGCGAGGCGATGCGGGCGATCTGTGCCTGCTGCTCGGCCGAGATCGCGCTTTCGTTGGTCTGGAACAACAGGCGTTCGGGCATGTTGAGCGACCAGTCGAAGCCCTGGTCGACAAAGCCTTCGGCCTTCAGCACGGCGACCTGCTCGGGCGTAAAGCCGGTCGGGGTCGGTACGCTCTGGCATGCGGCCAGTAGCGCGGCGCAGACGATGAGAAGCGCGCTTCGGATCGATTGGGGGATAGTCTGGGTCACGGCGATACTCCGATGGTCATACACGGGAACGGTTGCGCAATTTGTCGGCATACATGGCGGCATCGGCGGTGGTGAGCAGCGCGGTCGCGTCGCGCCCGCCGTCGGGGTAAACCGCGACGCCGACGCTGACCGAGACATGGTAGCTCTCGCCGCCGGGCAGCGTGACGGGCTGGGCCACGCAGGCCCGAATACTGTTGGCGAGGTCGGCGGGGACGGTGTCGGCGTCGAGCGGGTCGACGATGACGATGAACTCGTCGCCGCCGATGCGCGCCGCGAAATCGCCCTTGCGCAGCGTTTCCTTGATGCACGCCGACAGCGCGACCAGCACCGCGTCGCCCGCGGCATGGCCAAAGCTGTCGTTCGCCGCCTTGAAATTGTCGGCGTCGATGAACAGCAACGCAAAGCGGTCGCCGCGCGCATCGGCCGACGCGATGCGCTGCGCCAGCTGCTCGTCGAACGCGTGGCGGTTCGGCATCGCGGTCAGCGTGTCGTGCGAGGCGCGGTGCGCGAGCATGGCGCGCTCGCTTTCCATATGCCCCTGCCAGCCCTGAAGTTCGTCGAGCAAATTGTTGATATCGCCGCCCAGCCGGTCGAGTTCGGCAATGCCCAGCGGTTTGACGCGCTTGTCGAACCGACGGTGCAGCCGGACATCGTGCGCGACCGTCGCAATTTCGTTGAGCGGCTTGACCAGCTCATATTCGAACCGCCGCGCCAGAAAGATTGTCCCCAAGGCGGTAATCAGCAAACAGCCGAGACCGGCGAGCAGGCCGATGCGGACATAGTCGATCAAGGTGGAGCTATCGCCCCAGACCTCGATCGTTCCGATTGCCGATCCGTTGCGCTCGATCGGCACCGCAAACGGGCGCGGGAAAAACATCCGGGTCAGCAGCGGCGCCGGGTCGGCCATCGGCGACGACCATTGGGTGAGCGGCTGGCCGCGATCGTTCAGCACGCGCAGCCGGGCGATCCCGGGAATGCGGGTCAGCGGCTCCAGCCCTTCGCGCGCCGCCTGCGGGTCGTTGAACACCAGCGCGGGTTCGACACCATAGGCGCCAAGCTGCGCCGCCAGTTCCATGTTGCGATCGGCATAGCCGCGCAGCGCCGACACCCCGGCAAGCAGGATGGTCAGCCCCGATAGCGCGACCGCGAACAGGGTGATGCCGAAATGGAAGCGCGACAACAGCTTTTGCAGCGTCGTGCGCGCGCCGATCCGTTCGGGGGTCTGGCCCGTCATGGCGGGCCTCCGGCGCTGCGTCCGATGCTCAGCACCCGCGGATCGATACGCAGCGGCCCGCGCGCGATCGCGTCAAGATTGACTGAAAAGCTGAGGCTCGCCGTGCGATTGCTCAGGCAGAACATCGCGCCATAAATGCATGCGGCATCGTCGTCGGTGATGGTCAGGATCGGGCGGCCCCGGACCCAGGCGATCAATTGCCGCCGATCGGCGATCGCCATGCGGCCCAGGAACAGGATGTCGCAGTCCGACCGGCCGGCCACGGTCCCGGCGCTCAACCGGCGTACCGTGACCGACCCGGCGCCAGGCACGTCGGGCGCCATGCGATTGGTCAGCCGCGGGGTTCCGATCACGCACATCACGCGCGGAGTGTCCGCCGTCCCTTCGGGCCAGCGCGCATAGCTGACGATACCGCCGACCATGCGGTTCACCGCCCGGCTCATGCCGCCGTCGCTGTCTTCGACAATCGTCTGGCTTGCGGCCTGAACCGACATCTGTGGCGTCGTCAGCGACGCGCCAATCAGAAACAGCGATGCCAACACCTTGCAGCGACCCCCAACTGCGCTCGACTCCAGTCTGCCCCAGCGCGGGGGCGTCCGCTAGTCAAAAGGATTGGAAAGTCAATGAAAAGTGACGTCATGCGGCCATTTGGCAACAGTGCGCCGGACCCGAATGGCGAGCGATCATGCCCATATCTCGTCATCCCGGCGAAGGCCGGGATCTCGCCGGTGCAACATGATGCCACGTTGAGATCCCGGCCTTCGCCGGGATGACGACCTGACAACTTAGGCGCGCAGCCGGTCGGCAAAGCCCTTGCGCAATTTCGCGAGCTTGGGGGGAATGACCGCCATGCAATAGGGATTGCGCTGGCCTTCGCCGTCCCAATAGGACTGATGATAATCCTCGGCCGGATACCAGTCGGCGGCAGGTTCGATGGTGGTAACGATCGGTGCGGGCCAATCGGCTGCGGCGCGTTCGATGCCCGCGCGCGCCGCGTCGCCCTGCGCGGCGTCGAGCGGGAATAATGCGCTGCGATACTGGGTGCCGACATCATTGCCCTGGCGGTTCAGCGTCGTCGGATCATGCGTCGCGAAATGGACGTCGAGCAGATCGTCATAGCTAATGACCGCGGGGTCAAAGGTGATGCGGATCGCCTCGGCATGGCCCGTATCGCCGCCGCACACCTGCTTGTAGGTCGGGTTTGCGACATGGCCGCCGATATAGCCGCTTTCGACTGTCTCTACCCCGGCGAGCGACTGGAACACGGCTTCGGTGCACCAAAAACAGCCTCCGGCAAAAATGGCGGTCTCATGCGTCATCGGGTCGATCCTTGGTCGGGGGAGGGAGAGTTGCCCAGATAGGGAGCGGCGGCGGCTATTCCAAGGGCGGCGGTGCGTCGATCAGCGGCGGGCGCAGCGGCTGGCCTGCCGCCCGCGCCGCGGCGATCAGCGCGGCCTCGGCCTCGAGCGACGCGACGCGGTCGCGCCAAGGCGGATGCGTTCCCGCCTGGATCAGCGGCCGACCCTTGCGCTGGCCGAAGCGCGTCCAGAACCGCGCTGCCGCTGCCGGATCATATCCGGCCCCGGCGAGCAGCCACACCGACAGCCGGTCGGCCTCGATCTCGGTCTGCTTGAACAGCCGGGCGCTGCGTCCAAACTGCTTGCCGAGCCCGCGATCAACCCCGGCGGCGTCGAGCCGGGCGCGGTGGCGGAGGATGTTATGCGCCAGCTCGTGCGCGATCGCCGCGGCGAGCTCATCATCGTCATTGGCAAATTGCGCCAGCCCCTGGTTGACCAGCACCATCCGGCCGTCGGCGACGGCGCCCGCCTTTTCGCTCGCCTCGACGCGGAAATCGCTGACACATCCCGCAACGGGGGTCAGCGTCAGCGGCCCCGCATCTCCCGCGTCGAGTGCGAGCGGTGCGGTGGGCGACAGTGCGGCGAGCCATGTTTCGATCGCGGTGATCCGCGCAAAGGGATGCGCGTCGGCGCCATCGGGAACCGCGCTGCCCTGTATCCCGGTGACCGCCGCGCCGACGCGCAGGCCCATGGCGGCCGCGGGTGACGAGGGCGCGATCGCCGCGACAAAGGGCGCGTCGCGGGTCGCGGCGCCATAGACCGCTAGCGCCTCGGCCCGCCGATCCGCATCATAGAGCCGCGGATCGCCCCAGATCCAACCGAACTGCGGCTGCTGCACCGGGCACCAGGCGGCATTGGCAGTGGTTAGCCGAAAACCGATCGCCGCGACGCGCGCCTCGATCGCGGCCAGCGCCGCATAGGGCGACGGATCGGCGGGCGCTGCGGCACCCGCGGGCACGGCGGCGAGCAGCGACAGGGCGACGACAAGAACGGAGGCACGATGCGGCATTGGTTCCGCTTATCAATGCGCGCCTGTCGCGGCCATGAATTTCCCCGTCCACGCCGCTGCCCACCTCTTGCCTATCGCCCGACAAGCGCCGATAGGGCGGGGCGATGACGAACGCCGCCTCCCTGTCTTCGCCCGCCGCTCGCCAACCTCGCCCCGCCGCGCTCGCGCGCTGGCTGTGGGCCGTCGCATTGCTGGTGGTCATCGTCGTCGGGGTCGGCGGCATTACCCGCCTGACCGAATCGGGGCTGTCGATCACCGAATGGCGGCCGGTATCGGGCGTTCTGCCGCCGCTGAACGAGGCCGATTGGGTCAAGGAATTCGAGAAATACAAGCAGATCCCGGAATATAAGGAAATCAACCGCGGCATGTCGCTGGCCGGGTTCAAGGCGATCTTTTTCTGGGAATGGCTGCACCGCATTCTGGGCCGCGTCGTCGGCATGGCGATGATCCTGCCGCTGGCCTGGTACGCATGGCGCCGCGCGATCCCGGCGGGTTATGCCGGGCGCCTGCTTGCGCTGACCTCGCTCGTCGGGCTGCAGGGCGCGCTCGGCTGGTGGATGGTCGCATCGGGGCTCGAATATCGTACCGACGTCAGCCATTTCCGGCTCGCCGCGCATTTGCTGACCGCATTGTTTTTGCTCGGAGGCCTCGTCTGGACGGCGCGCGATCTCGATGCGTTGGCACGCGATACGTCGGCACGGCCCGCGCGGCTGACCGGCGGCGGCATCGCGGTGATCGCGATCCTGTTCGTCCAGCTGCTGCTCGGCGCATGGGTCGCCGGACTGAACGCCGGCTACGTTGCCAGCACCTGGCCGCTGATGAACGACCATTTCGTGCCGGAAGGTATCGACTGGGCGGGCGGCGCGTGGCTCGCGCTCACCAATGATCCGTTTCTGATCCATTTCCTGCATCGCTGGTGGTCGTGGATCGCGGCGCTGGCCCTGCTGCTGCTTGCACGCAATTTGGCGCAGCGCGGCGCGGGGCGCGAGGCGCGGCTGCTGGTCGCGGTCGTCGCGGTGCAGATGCTGCTCGGCATCTGGACCGTCATCTCCGGGGTGTCGATGTGGGTCGCGGTCGCGCATCAGGTGGTCGGGGCGATCCTCGTCGCCATCGCCGCCGCCGCATTGCACCGGCAGGGCCGCGCGGCGGCATGAGCCTGCTCGGCGGCCTGGGCAGCGCGCTGCTGCTGGTCGCTCAGCCCGTGTCCCCGCCGGGCGGTGTGCCGGTAGCGGCCGCCCCGGCGTTCCAATTTGCCCCGCCCGTCGATCGCCCGATGACCTATCGCGTGACGACGCGCCGAATCGGGCGCGACGGGTCGTTGATCAGTTTTTCGCTGGTCTATGCGTTGCAATGGCAGCGAATGGGGCGCGGTTATCAGTTGCGATCGGTGCTGCAACGCATCGATTCCGATGCCACGCCCGCGGTCACGCGCGCGTTGACCTTGATGCTTCAGCCGCTGGTCGGTGAAGAGCTGGCCTATCTGGTCGCGCCCGACGGCAGCCGCGTCGACCTGGTCGATCCCGACGGCCTGTGGGACCGCGCGACCGCGCGGGTCGAGGCTGCGGCGGCCGAGGGTGACCGCGCCGAAGCCAGGCGGCTGGCGCAGTTGATCGCGGCACTTCCCGCGGCCGAACGCGACCGGCTGGCGACCGCCGACGCGCGCGCGCTCGTTGCGGCGGCCAATGATGCGATCACCACCGCCGCAGCGGCCGAGGGTGCAAGCGTCTCGACGCGGCATCGCGGAACGCTGCGGACGATCGCGACCGCCGACACCGCCGTCGTCGGCGGCACGGGCGCGGCGCCGTTGCACATCGACCAGTTGTGGACCGTCGATACCGCCACGGGATTGGTGATGGAGGAACGTCGCCAGAGCTGGATCGTCGAACCGGACGGCGCGGCACGGACGCTGGTCGAAGAACGGGTGAGGGCGGTCGAGCCTGCCTCGTAAATCGCAAGGTATCATGATACCCGTCAGCAAAGCCGCTCCCTGCTTGACTTTTTAGCTGCATACGGTCATTGGTCCGCTCCGAAGCGCCGCTGCGTCCGCCCTGGACACGCGGCGCAACTGTTTCGGGGCGCTGTTGCTCCGGTCCATATCTGTCAAGGAGCGTGCCATGAAGGCGCTGACCAAGACGACCGTTTCGGCGAACGCCGCCACGGTCGAAAAGAAATGGGTGCTGATCGACGCCGAAGGTCTCGTCGTGGGCCGCGTTGCCTCGATCATCGCCAACATCCTGCGCGGCAAGCACAAGCCGTCGTTCACCCCGCACGTCGATTGCGGTGACAATGTCATCGTCATCAACGCCGAAAAGGTGGCGTTCACCGGCAACAAGCTGCAGGACAAGCGGTACTACAAGCACACCGGCTATGCCGGCGGCATCAAGGAAACCAGCCCGGCGAAGATCCTCGAAGGCCGTTTCCCCGAGCGCGTGCTCGAAAAGGCCGTCGAACGCATGATCCCGCGCGGCCCGCTCGGTCGCCAGCAGATGCGCAACCTGCGCATCTTCGCCGGCAGCGAACATCCGCATGACGGGCAGAACCCCGAAGTGATCGACGTTGCGTCGATGAACCGCAAGAACAAGGTGGGTGCATAATGGCTGACGAACAGACCATGACCGATCTCAAGGATCTCGCCGGCGCCGTCGAAGGCACCGTTGCCGCTCCGACCAGCAACACGCCGCTGCGCGAGAAGCAGGTCGACAAGCAGGGTCGCGCTTATGCGACCGGTCGCCGCAAGGACGCCGTCGCCCGCGTGTGGGTCAAGCCCGGCACGGGCAAGATCACCGTCAACGGCCGCGACCAGGAAGTCTATTTCGCGCGTCCGACGCTGCGCCTCGTCATCAACCAGCCGTTCGGCCTGACCGATCGCGTTGGCCAGTATGACGTCGTCGCGACCGTCAAGGGCGGCGGCCTGTCGGGCCAGGCGGGCGCCGTGCTGCACGGCATCGCGCAGGCGCTGACCCGCTTCGAACCGGCGCTGCGCAGCCCGGTCAAGGCGGCTGGCTTCCTGACCCGCGACAGCCGCGCGGTCGAGCGCAAGAAGTACGGCAAGGCGAAAGCCCGCCGCAGCTTCCAGTTCTCGAAGCGCTAAGTTTCCTCCGCCGACGGGTGGAGAAAGGAAGGGCGGTCCGGCAACGGGCCGCCCTTTCTCGTTCCGGCGCCGACGCGATGAACAGAGTTAAGCGACGGTAAATAGGCCATTGTCTATTGGCCGCGCGCAGCTAAGCTACCCCTATGCGCCGACTCTCTGACCCGGAGGAGGTGTACACTTATACTTTGGGGGTAGTTTATGAATTTTCGTTTTGATTCGCGGCGCATGCGCCGCGGAGCGTTGCTCACGTCGGTCTGCGTCGCGGGCCTGCTGCAGGCGGCACCCGCGCTCGCCGAGGCTGATGCGGGCATCCCGCCGACCGGCGGCGACGGCCATATAACGGTCACGATACCCGAACCGCAGGCCAATCTGGTCCCGGTAACCCCCGGGCCGACGATCCAGCAGATCACCCCCGAACCCGAAATCCTGATCGCCAATCCCGGAACCCCGACGACGGCGCGTGACCCGGTGAACATCACCGGCGTCGGCCAGATGATCATCGACAATGGCGGCGGCTTTGTCGGCCTGTGCACCGGCACGCTGATCAATCCGCGCACCGTGCTGCTGGCGGCGCATTGCGTGAACACCCGCGCCGCGACGGCTTATGGCGCGAATTCGGGCGGCACCGCGATCGGCTTCGGTTTCGAAACCAACACCCGCGCGAACGCCGCGGGGCAGACCGACGAACTGGTACGCTGGCTGCTCGGCGGCGCCGGTGGTGCCGGCAAATATCAGACCAATACCGCGCAGGCGTTCTACAATTCGAACTGGCTGGCCTATAACCCGCTGTCGCTCGAACCCGCGGCGCGCAGCTTCCTTTACGGTGACGTCGCGGTCGCTTCGCTCGACACCCCGGCGGCGAATATCCCGACATGGGCGCTGCTGTTCTCGCCGCTCACCAACACCGGCACTATCGGTGCTTCGGGGACCGGCTATGACGTCGGCATCGTCGGTTATGGCAACAATGGCACCGGCACCAGCGGCGCCTCGGGCAGCGACTTCCGCCGCCGTGCGGCCGAAAATATCCTCGGCGCGCTGACCGACTTGCAGACGTTCGAAGGCTTTCTGTTCGGCGGCGCGCCCAACGGTCTGACCCAGAATCTCTATTTCCTCGACTTCGACGATCCGCGGCGCGGGATGACCGGCGCGAGCCCCTTCGATTTCAACGCGTTCCGCGACAACGCGCGCACCAATCCGAACGGTGCCTCGCTGGAAGGTATCACGTCGCAGGGCGATTCGGGTGGCCCGCTGATCCTGCAGAACGCCTTTGCACGCCAGGTCGTCATCGGGGTTCTGTCGGGCGGCTATACCCGCTTCTTCACCGGACAGCCGGCCAATGGTTATGGCACAGTGTCCTTCTATCAGCCGCTCTATCTCTATTGGGACTGGATCGCGGCGAACAATCCCTATCATTATGTGTCGGCGAAGGCGGGTAACGGGTCGTGGACCGATCCCAATCATTGGGTGTCGACGATCGACCCGTCGTACATGATCGAATCGGGCGGGCAGCTCGTCAACGGCATCCCGGCGCTGACCGGCGAACAGAAGACCGGCACCAGCGGCGATTTCGGCCAGATCTGTTTCCAGAGCGGCGGGGTCAGCGATTGCCTCGACACCCGCACCGGGATTGAGGTCGTCGAAAACCGGCCGATCGGTACCTCGGGCGACAACGCCGGTTCGGCCTCGATCGCCGACGTTACGGGCGGCGCGACCGCCTCGCGCGACGCGTTGATGCCCGGTGCGCAGCCGGAGGCACAGGCAGCGGCGACCCCGTTGCCCGCTGCGACGCTCGCCAATGGTCTGCCCGGCGCCACCAACTTTGTTCCGAACAATGTCGAACCGGTCCGCACCACGGGGACGCCGCCGCGCTATTTCGACGTGACGCTCAGCGCGACCGGGCTCACGACGCTGTCGGGCGCGAATATCACGATCGACCGGCTGACCATCGGCACCGCGGGCGCGGCGTTGCAGATCGACTCGGGCGCATCGCTGTCGTCGCTGATCAACGTCAACCAGCTCGCGGGGATGGTGACAGTCAACGGCACGCTGAGCTCGGTCGGTGACTATAGCCTGTTCGGTGGCGGCCTGATGGGGTCGGGCCGGATCAACGCGCCCTTCCTGACCAGCGTCCTCGGCCAGATCGCCCCGGGTACCCCGACGACGATCGGCACGCTGACGGTGGGCGGCAATCTGGTGCTGTCCTCGGGCAGCAACCTGTTCATCAACTTCGGCCCCAACGGCACGTCGGACGTGCTCGCGGTCGTCGCGAACGGCACGTCGACCGGATCGGCGACGCTGGGCGGCGCAGTGAGCTTCTCGCCCGTCGCGGGGACGCAGGTCACGGCAGGCAATCGCTACACCTTCCTGACCGCCGCGGGCGGCGTGACCGGTACCTTCAGCTCGGCCAACGCGCTGTCGGCGATCCTGACCCCGCGTCTGACCTATGGCCCGAACAGCGTGTCGGTCGAAATCCAGGCCGGTCTCTACCGCGACGTCGTCGCCGCCACCGCGGTGCAGGGCGCCTATGCGCAGCTGCTCGACCAGTCGCGCGGCACAGCCGGGCTTGCCAGCGTCTATGGTCCGCTCGACCTCCAGAACGCCGCGACGATCCGCGCGACGCTTGAAAGCTGGGCGCAGCGCACCGAAACGCTGCGCGGTTCGCTCGCGACGGTGGCGGTCGACAATATGTCGCGCTTCACTCGCGATCGCCTGCTCCAGCTCGACGACGGCGACATGGGCGGCACCCTGTCGATGATCGGCCGACCGGTGCAGCTTGCGCATCTCAACATGACCGCGGTCGGCGCCGACACGATGGCGGTGCGGTCGGACAGCGATGCGGTGACAGTGCAGCAGGGCCGCTTGCCCGAAGATACCAGCGCCTTCCTGGCGGGTGGCTATCTCGACGGCGACAGCCGCCCGATGGCGAGCGCGCTGCCGGCCGGCGGCCGCGACCAGTTTGATGGCTTCTATCTGGCGGGCGGCATCGAAAAGGCGCTCGACGAGGGCAGCGTGATCGGCTTCGCACTCAGCTACACCGACGTCGACGGCACCACCCCGATCGTGGGCCAAAAGGCCAGCGGTAGCCTGTACCAAGGGACGCTCTACGGCAAGGCGATGCTGGGCGGCGGACTGGAGCTGGCGACGCAGGTCAGCGCCGGTGCGTTCGATTCGCGTACGACGCGGGTCGCGGATCTGGTTGGCACGCCCTATACGCTGACCGGCGAAGACACCTCGCTGATCTTCACCGGCGAAGTTAGCCTGGCCAAGAATTTCGACCTCGGTTCGGTCGAATTCGGGCCGCGAGCCGCCCTACGGGCGAGCCACATCGGCTTTTCCGACATCAAGGAAAATGGTGGCGGTCCTGCGCTGCGGCTCGACCGGTCGAGCTTCAATAGCCTGCAGGCGCGTGCCGGTCTGGCTCTGTCGGGCAAGAAGGGCAGCAGCTTCCAGCCGCACCTCAGCGCCGACTATGTCCATGAATTCGAAGACGCTCCGGCATCCTTCGGTGCGACCTTCGTCGGTGGCCCCGGACCCAATGCGATCTTCGGCCTCGCCGGGACCGACAAGGACTGGTTCGAGGTCGGCGGCGGGGTCACGTTCAAGACGGGCAATGTCGACCTGTCGATCGGCGCCGACACGACGATCGGACGCAAGGACGTGTCGAACCAGAGCTATCGCGGTTCGGTGACCTTCCACTTCTGATCGAACCCTGACCAAAGGGGGAAGGGCGGTCCGGCAACGGGCCGCCCTTTTTCGTTAGGGCGCCGGGTCGCGGCGTTGACATCGCGCGACGGACATGGCGATGTGCAGCCTCCTCCTATCGAAAGCCCCTCATGACCCATGCAACGCTGATCCGGTGGCATATGCTGACCGCGGCATTTCTGTTTCCCGCCATTCTGCTCTTTCTGGCGACGGGTGCGCTGTACACCTGGGGGATCAAGGGCGACTACGCGTCGGCCGAATATGATGTGGCGCTCGCCGCGCCCCTGACCAAAGACAAGGATGCGTTGCAGGCCGTGGCCGCCGCCGAACTGAAGCGCCGCCAGATCGACCTGCCGTCCGGCGCCGCATCGGTGAAGTCGATGGGCGATGCCTTTCAGCTGGAGTGGACGGGCACGCGCCGCGACGTGCTGCTCGATCCGACCGCCGAAGCCCTGACCGCCAAGCTGACCGTCAAGGACACCGGCTGGCACCGCTGGCTGGTCCAGATGCACAAGGCGAAGGGCGGCATCGCGTTCAAAATCTATGCGGTGGTGCTGGCGCTGGGGTTGCTGTTTCTGGTGGTGTCGGGTCTGTTGATGGCGTGGCGCGTCCGCGCCATGAAGCGCCCCGCAATTCTGGCCTCCGTAGCCGGATTGGCGGCCTTTATCGGCATCGCGCTGATTTCCTGAAGTCGCCGGCTACAGCAGCTCCAGGCTCCCCAGCGCCAATGCCTGCCGCGCCGGGCGTTCGGCCATCACCGCGAACATTTCGTCGCCGCGCTCGGTGCGCTCGACGTTCATCGACGCGAATACCGCCATGAAATAGCCGCTCAAGGCGCCGACGCGGTAATCGTCCCACAGCGCCGCCGGGTCGGGATCGACCCCGTGTCGGCGCAGCGCCGCGATCCAGTGGTCGAACGCCGGGCGATCAGCGGCGGCGCGCTCGAACGGGTCGGCGATGCTGGTGCCGACCAGATAGGCAAGGTCGGCGGCGCCGCTGCCGCGCCCCAGCGTCTGCCAGTCGACCAGCCAGCACGCATCTCCGTCGGGCGCGAACAGGATATTGTCGATGCGGAGGTCGCCATGGACGAGCGTTCGCGCCGCGGGTTCGCGCGCCAGATAAGCGTCGAGCTTGGCGACGATCCCCGCGCCGATGTCGAGGATTTCGGGAGCTAGGCGCGCGGCATAGCGCTCGCGAAATCCCAGATAGAGCTGAGGGAACAGCGCGCGGACCAGATCGCCATTGTCGCGCGCGAGCCATGGCGTCTGGGCGAGCCGAGGGTCGGCCCACAGATGCGCGTGGAGCATGGCGGCCGCTTCGATGCATGGAACGAGGCCAGCAAGATCCAACCCCGCAAGCTGGTCGCCCTGCCGCGCCGGGGCGAGGTCGGACAGGATGAGGATGAAATCGACCTCGTCATCGGCGATGGCGTGATAGTGGCAATGCGGTGCGGGAACGCCGCTCGCGGCGGCAAGTTCGCGGTACCAGCTGACTTCCTTGACATAAGTGCCGGTCAGTTTGGCAATGTTGCGGCTCGCCGCGTCGTGGCTCGGGCATTTGGCGATGACGGTTGCGGGCGTGTCGGTGTCGCCCTGCCAGTCGAGCGTCAGGCGATAGCTGTCGCACATCTGCCCGGTGCCGACCTTCGCCGCAGTAAATGCCTTGAGTTTACCCGGTCGCCCCAGCACGGCGCCGAGCCATTCGGCCGTCATCGCTTCGGGCGAGGTCGGAAAGCTCATGCAGCGGGGTCCATCAACCCGGTCAGGCCGGTGGGCGCGTGCGGGCCGACGAACAATTGTTCGAGCACGCCGACGCCATGATGCACCGCGTCGCCATCGACGAGTTCGGCGCGAACCAGTGCCTGTACATGCATCGCCAGCGGATTGCCCCACGCCCGCTCGGCTTCGGACAGGATGTCGTGCGCCACTTCGAGGTCGCCATGATCGAAGCCATGACCCCAAATAGGATGGGTGTACCCAAGCCCGCTCATCGCGAACAAAGGGCCGTCGGGGGTGAGCGTTAGGCGCGTGCTGCGGTCGAAATCGGCGGTCAACTTGGTCAGTCGCCGCGTACCCCGCTGCCATTCGGCGGTGAAGGCCGGATCGGCGAAATGGCGCTCAACGCCGTTTCCGCCCACCAGCACCGCGCGGCGGTTCCACGGCGCACCCTCGCCATCATCATTGCTGTGAAAGAACAGCGAACGATCGGCAAAATTGCACGGCGTCCACAGCCAGAAGAATTGGTGGAAATTGCCTTGCGGCGGCGGTTGCGGTTCGGCGACGCCGACCGGGCGGATGCCCCAGCTGCGGTCGCGGGTTCCGGCCCAATCCGCGCCGACGTCGATCCGCGCGCCATCGACCGCTAGCCACCCCGACCAATGACCATTCTGGGTCATCCGCGTATAGTCCATGAACAGCCGCGTGCCGTTGCGGCGGGTGAAGCGCGGTTCCAGAATCGGGAAATGGCGCGCCGTGAAATGCAGCTCGCCGGCGAGCGGGCCGTCGTTCGCCGCCATGGTCAGCGTTAGCCGCTCCAGCGGTTCGTCGATGGTGATCGCGATCGGCCCGACCGCCATGTCAAGCCGCTCGCCACCCGAGCGGCGGCTGGCCCGCAGATTATGCTGCACCCCGCCGATCAGCACACAGAACGCCGCATCGACGATGCCGAGCTGCGGATAAAATCCCATCGCAGCGGCAAAGAAGACCGAGCCGTCGGGGGCGTAGCCGTTGAAGAAATAGCGGTCGTAAAAATTGCGGTCGGTACCCGCGAACGCAATCGGCTCGGCGCTCTGGTGCAGTGGGAAATCGTCGCCCTTGGTCAGCATCGCTTTTCCTCATCCCGTTTTTTCTTGCAACCTAACGCGATGCGGCGCGGCGTCAATGCACCGGTGGATCGACCGGAGGGACGGCGTGGATCGGTGCCACCGGCTCGCCGGGTTCGCGCGGAGGGAGGGCGTTGGGCGGGACGGCGTCGATGAGCATGTCGGGGGTCGGCACCGCGGCGCTGTTGCGGACCCGAACCGCGACTTCGCCATCCCGGATGCGGAGCTCGTTGAAGCTGGGCGGGGTCGACCGGATACGCTGCGACAGCGTTCCGGCGCCAATCATGCGGATCGGTCCCGCGGCGGTCGGGGTAACCAGATCGAATGCGTCATGGACATGGCCGGTCAGGACCGCCGCGACGCCCCGCGCGGCCAGCGCTTCGAGCGCGCGCGCGCCACCTCGAGTCAGCGCGCGGCCTTTCGTTCCGGCTTCAACCAGCGGATGGTGCGCGGTGACCAGCGCGGTGGTGCCGACGGGCAGCGCATCGATCGCAGCCAGCGTCTTGGCGAGCGCATCGCGCGTCACCCAGCCTTTCGACCAGTCGAGCCGCCACTGCGCGCGCGCGGTGGTTTTGAGCGGCACGACGGCCACCCCGGCGAGATTAAGCTCGCGCTCGACGAGCCGTTCGATCCGGCGGATCCGGCGATAGGGCCAGAAGAAGCGCGCGAACGGATTGAAATAGGGCAGGTCATGGTTGCCGACCTCAACCGTCACCGGCACATCAAGCGCCTCGATCCAGTCGCATGCGGCGGCAAATTCATGGCTCCGCGCGCGCATCGTGAGGTCGCCGGTGATCAGCACCGCATCGGGCTGTTCGCGGCGCACGCATTCGCGGAACCAGTCGAGCGCGGCGCGATCCTCCAGCCCGAAATGCAGGTCGCTGATATGGAACAGTCGCGTCATGCCGTGGCGATGAAATCGACCGCGCTGACGCCGAGCCTAAACGTCGCTGGCGATGCGACTTCGTCGAGTTCGCCGTCATATTCCAGGCTGATCGGTTGTTCGCTTTCCAATAGGATCGTCGCGTCGGTTACGATCGGTTCGCTCGGTCCATCACGGAAATCGCCGCCGAGCCACGCGAGCCCATGGCGTAGCACGTCGGCTGTGCCTTCGGTCAGGATCCCGTCGGCGTGAATTCCGCTCGGCGTCGGGGTCAGGATCACTGCGGGATAGGCCTTGCCGTCCTCGCCGACACGCACGCCTGGGGCGTTCATCATTTCGTCGAGTGCGTCGGGCGCGGCGCGGCTGGCCTCGATCAGCCCGTCCTGTCGCATCGTTTCGCGCACTTCGGCCCAGCGTGTCGCAGGGCCGGCGACGATGGTGATGAACGCGGTGCCGCCGTCGGATTCGATGGTCGGGATCGGGCTGCGCCGCAGTTTGCCGTCAAGGGCGTCGGCGACGATCTCGGTCGCTGGCCGGTCGCCGTGCAGCGCCTTCGACAACAGGTTGAGCGTACCGCCGGGGAGCGGCAGGATCGCGCCGCCCCAACCCGCGGCCCGGGTTGCCGCGGCGTTGATCGTGCCGTCGCCGGTCCACACGATGAGCAGGTCGATGCGTTGTAGCTGCAATTCGGCAGCGTCCGGAATCTCGCCTTCGGGCAGGGCGAAGGTCGCCACCAGCGGCGTGCCATGCGTTTGGCATAGCTGGGCAATCTGCTCGCGCACGGCATCATCATGACTGCCGCTTTGGGTGTTGCAGATCAGGGCGGGGCGAGTGAAGGAGCTGGTCATCGGATTTTCCTACGCATGAGGACGAAAAAGGTGGCCACTGAATTTCGTCATCCCGGGCGCCTCCCTGATGACATATGCGCGGTTCGTCCGCCGCTTGTTCCCCGCTTCGCCGCGCGATAGGGCGTGACGATGGCAGCACCGATTTCCAAAGGACGGCGATTGATCAAATATCTGTTGGTGGCCGTGCTGCTGGTGCTGTTGTTCGGCGGCGCGGCGCGGGTGATCGTTGCGGGCGGGGCAAAGTCGCTCAACCTCGGCGACCGGTTGCTGGGCGACGGTGACGGCGCGACGTTGCAGGTGGCGGGGCAGCCCTATGGCGCAGGCGCGCGCAACAAGCTCAACATCTGGGTGCCGACCGGAACCAAAAAAACCGACAGGCTGCCGGTGCTCGTCTTCCTCTATGGCGGCGGCTGGTACAGCGGCGCGCGCGACGACTATGGTTTTGCGGGCCGTGCCTTTGCGCGGCAGGGCTTTGTCGTCGTCATCCCCGATTACCGCATCGTCCCCGACGGGCATTGGCCCGATTTCCTGCACGACAGCGCCGCCGCGGTGGCGTGGACCGACGCGCATATCGGCAACTATGGCGGTGATCCCGACCGCATCGCGCTGGCGGGCCATTCGGCGGGCGCCTATAATGCTGTGATGCTGGCGCTCGACCCGCAATGGCTGCGGGCGGCGGGCAGCGATACGTCGGTGATCCGTGGCGTCGCGGCGCTTGCCGGCCCCTATGATTTTGCGCCTTTCGAAAAGGGTGGCCGGGCCGATGTGGCGATGGGCGACATTCGCCCCATCGAACGGACGCAGCCGATCCGTTTCGTGCGCGTCGATGCGCCGCCGCTGTGGCTCGGCCATGGCACTGCCGACACGGTGGTGCGCGTACGCAACAGCCAGCGACTGGCGGCGGCGATGCACAAGGTTGGCGGTTCGGCGACGCTGCGCGAATATGACGGGCTCAGCCACAACGACCTCGTCATGGCGCTCACCAAACCGCTGGCGTACAAGGGGCCGATCCTGCCCGAAATGACCGATTTCCTGCGCGGCGCCACGGCGCGTCGCATCGCTCCGGCGCCGCTTGCGCAATGATCCCCGCGATCATCCTCGCGGGCAGCCGTCCCGGCCCCGACCCGCTGCTGACCGGCAGCGGCGTTTCGACCAAGGCGCTTCTGCCGATCGCGGGCGACGCAATGCTGGTCCACACCGTGCGGGCGCTGCGCGCGTCTCCGCTGGTCGGGCCAATCACGATCCTGGCGCAGAACAGCGCTGAGCTGGCGGCGGCGCCGGGGCTGGCAGGGTTCGCCGACCTGCATTTTGCGGACTCGGGGCAGGGGATCAGCAGCTCGCTCGCCGCGGCGCTCCCCGCCGGTGAGGAACCGCTGCTGGTGACGACCGCCGACAATGTGCTGCTGACGCCGACGATGATCGCCGAATTCCTGCGCGGTGCTGCGGACAAGGATGTCGCGGTGGCGATGGTCGAGCGCGACGTGTTGCTCGCGCGCTATCCGGAATCGAAACGCACCTGGCTCAAGTTTCGCGGCGGCTGGTGGTCGGGGGCGAACATGTTCTACCTGCGCGGACGGCGCGTATTGCCGCTGCTCGATTTCTGGGGCCGCATCGAACGCGACCGCAAAAAGGGGCTGAAGATCATCGCCGCCTTTGGCCCGTGGTTGCTGATCGGGGCGCTGCTGCGGCTGTTCACGATCCAGCAGGGTGTGGCGCGCGCCGGGCTGCGCTTTGGCCTTAATGCCAGCGTGGTGCCGATGTCCGAGGCCGAGGCGTGCATCGACGCTGACAAGCCCGCCGACATCGTGCTGATCGAGCAAATCTTTGCCGCGCGGCGGCAAGCCGCTATAGGGCAGCCGCTATGACCATCGAAAAAGCCATCATCCTGTCGGCCGGGCAGGGTTCGCGCCTGTTGCCGCTGACCCGCGACATTCCCAAATGCCTGATCGACCTCAATGGCCGGACCTTGATCGGCTGGCAGGTCGCGGCGCTGGCGGCCAACGGCATCAAGGACATCGTCGTCGTCACCGGGTTCCGTACTGAGCGTGTCGAGGATCATGCATTGCAGCTGTACCGCGACACCGGGGTGCGTATTCGCACCCTATTCAACCCGTTTTTCCAGGTCGCCGACAATCTCGGCACCTGCTGGATCGCGCGCGAGGAGATGGACCGCGATTTCATCATCCTCAACGGCGACACCATCATTTCGGAAGAGATCGTCGCGAAGCTGATCGCGGGCGCCCATGAGCCGATCACCGTCACCGTCGACGTCAAGGCCGACTATGACGACGACGATATGAAGGTGAACCGCGACGCCGAGGGGCGTCTGCACCATGTCGGCAAGCGCCTGGTGCCCCCCGATACCAATGCCGAATCGATCGGCATGCTCGCCTTCGTCGGTGACGGCCCGTCGATTTTCCGCAGCCAGATCGACCAGATGATGCGCACCCCCGAAGGGGTCGAGCGCTGGTATCTGCGCGCGATCGATGTCATCGCCAAGGGCAACCGCGTCGGCACCGCGTCGATTGAGGGGCTCGAATGGCAGGAAGTCGACTTTCCGCAGGATGTCGAAGCCGCCGATGCGCTTACCGCGAAATGGGCCGAGGAAGGCCGTTACGCGAAATAGGGTTTGAGCCAGCCGGTTAGCGCCGCGATCTGCGGCTCGCCCAGCTTGACCGCCTGCGCCAGATCGGGCGGTCCCGGCCAACCGGTATCGGTGACCGCAAGGCCCGCGCCCATCCGTTCGCCGTCATAGCGCGGCAGGACGTGGAAATGCACGTGCGGGTCGACCATCATCAGCATCAGATAATTGATCCGGGTATAGCCGACCGCCTGACCCAGCGCAGCCTCGATCGCCGTGGTCGCGGTCTTGAGTTCGGCATGGGCCGCCGCGGGCAGGTCGCCGAACGCTGTCGCATCGGACTTGGCCGCCAGCACCAGCGCGCCGAGCGTTGGCTGCGCCGGACGCAGCAGCACGACCCAATGGTCATATTCGGCGATCAGCGTCGCGGGGTGGCCGAATTTCGCGATGGTGTCGTTCATGCTTCCTCCATCCAGCTGACAATCGGGCGCCCGGCGCGCCGCTGCGCATAGGCCTGAACCAGCTGCACCGCATGGACGACCAGCGAGATGATCGTCCACCACGCGACCGCGATCAGCCCGATGTCGGGGCGTCCCGCGAGGGTAGCGAAAAACAGGATCGCGATATTCGGGTTGCGCCGCGCGGTGATCAGGCGGAACTGGCTATCGAAGCGCCGCCACACGTGGACGTCCATCCCGAAATCCTTGATGAACATCCCCTCGATCACCCGCTGGAGCACATAGCCAGCGAGCACGGCGATCATCACGAACAGGAAGGTCTGTGTCGACAGCGCGAGCCCCCAACTGCCGAGCCCGACGCCCCAGAAATACCACCAGAAGGGCGGGTGGATCAGGTCGACGCCATGATCGGCGACATTGCCCCATTTCGACGAGGTGATCGTGCAGCGCGCGAGCTTGCCGTCGACGGTGTCGAAAACCATGAAAATGAACGCGGCGAGCATTCCGGTCCAGTAGTGGCCATAGGCAAACAAATAGGTCGCATAGACGCAGAGCGCGGCGCCGATCGCGGTGACCATATTCGGGGTCATGCCGATGCTGGCGGCGATCCGCGTCAGCCATAGCGCGAGTTCGGGCCACAGATATTTGGTCAGCGCGTCGGTGACGCCCTTATAGGCGCCGAAATAGCTTTTGCGCTCGATTTCGCGCCGCGTTTCCGGGGTCAGCCGCTGGATGAACGGCGTATCGAGCTTGCGCAGCTGGCGGTTGTAGATTTGCGGCTTGTCGCGGTAGTCGATGATCGTGAGCGCACCCCGATGCGCCGCGATGTCATCGGGGCCGAGGCCGCCGGTCAGATGCACCATCACCAGCGCATCGCCGTCCATCACGACGGTGCCGGGCAGCGTCACGATATGCCGCAGCCACACCGGGTCGAACACATAGTCGAGGTTGACGTACAGCCGCGCCCCCGACGCAGACGGCGTGTCGGGCAATCCTTCGGCGCGCGCCATGCGGCGCAGCCGTTCGGCGTTGGTCATTCCCCACAGCAGGGTCGGATTGTCGCCGATCAGTGCCAGCGCGGGCAGGGTCTTTGGTTCGCTCATCCGCCGCTCTTATCCTGTGCAGCATCCTTTGCAAGGAAGCGCGCGATCGCGTCGGCCCCACGCCGCGCCGCGCCCGCCGGATCGCCGCCGATCGATTCCGCCAGCCGCTCGCGCTGCGCGTCGATATAGCGCGAATGACGCGCTGCCGCCTGATCGAGCGCATTGGGAAGGTCTGCCACATCGTCGATGACGTCGCCGAGCGTCCAGAACAGATAATCGGGATCGCCGACCCATTTCGCGTCGTGGGCGTTGAGAAACAGGCAGGGGCGCGGGGTTGCCAGAAATTCGTAAACCTGGCTGCTGACATCGCCCAGATAGAGATCGGAGCCGCTGGTGTAGCTCATGTCGAACAGCCGGTCGGAATCGAGATCGATCAGAATCTTGCCCGGAATAGCCAGCGTTTTGATCGCCGCGCGATCGCCGTCGCTGGCCTCGGCAAACAGGCGGATGTGCGGCGCAACGACGAGGTTGTACTGGTCCTGCGCCGCGAACCAGTCGATGATGTCGCGCCCGAAGCGATCCCACGACGACAGCCCGCGATGGAAATGCGGCGCATAGAGGACGGTCGGGCGATCATTGTCGAACAGCCGCGCGCGCGTCTTGTCCAGACGCGTCATCAGGTCGAGCTTCACATAACCGTTGAGTGCGTAATGACCCGGTCGGATGGTTCCGGCATCGAGCAGGCGCTGTTCGCTCTTTTCGCCCGCGACCAGCACAAAATCGAAATGGCGGTCGCGCGGGTCGAGCATGATCGCGCGGTCGCCCGCGCCGTGCGGGGTAAAGATCAACCGGGTGCGGCGCGGCAGGAAGTGGCGGATCGCGGTCGTCGTCCGTTCGGGTACGACGATCGCGTCGAACTGGCGCAAAAAGCGCAGCGCGCCGAACAGGATCGGCAGGCGCGGATGGCGAATGATCGCACGCGCGCGCAGCCAGTGGCTGATCCCGCGCTGCCCGAGCAGCCTGATCCGGGGAGAAAAGCCGGGATAGGCTGCCATTACCCGTTCGACCACCGGCAGATGTCCGGTGCTGGCGACCGCGACCTCGACATCGCTGCCCGCCGCCGCCATTTCGGCGGCGATCGGCAGCGCGTGGAAAATCTGGTGCGGTTCGCCGATGAACAGGAACAGGGTGCGCATTACCGCACCTTGGCAGCGGTGCCCGCCGCCTCGTCTTCGAAGTCGGCTACCCGCCAGCCGTGCCGCGCCGCCAGCCGGACAAATTTTTCGCCGCGCCCGACCAGCCACGCTTCGTTCGCGAGGGCAAAGGTCGGCGCGTCGCTGACATGGTCCGAATAGGCGCGGATATGCGTTGCGCCAGCCGCGTGGCTTTCGAGCCATTCGGCGACCCGCCGCGCCTTTTCGGCGCCATAGCAATTGGGTCCGTCGAGCAGCGGCAGCCAGTTGCCGTCGGCGTCGCGCTGGTGGCGCGAGGCGACGATCGCGTCGAACTCCAGCGCGTCGGCAATCGCGCCCGCGTAAAATTCGGGCGCCGCGGTCGCCATCAACAGCCGGTATCCTTCGGCCCGGTCGCGCGCGATGCAGGCTCGGGCACCCGGCGGCACATCGCGGGGAACGCGCCAGGCGGCAAAACGGGCAGCAAGCCGCGCCGCGCGCGCGGGGGTCAGATGCGGTCCGAGCACCAGGCGGATGGCGGCGGGCTTGAACCGGTCGCGACCGTAAAGGCGCAGCGCATAACCGATCATCAGCGCGGCGAGTAGCGGGAGCAGCAACAAGCGCCACGGCGTCCCGCGCGCCGCCGCCCACAAGAGGAACAGGGTGAAGGTCGGCTTGCGCAGCACGGTGCGGTCAAGATCGTAAATGGCGATGCGCGCAGGGGAGCCGGTCATGGGGTCTCGTCCCCGATCAGCCGCAATTTCCGTCCCGCTTTGCCGAGCGACGCGCGGTCGGCATAGGGCAGCGCGAAACGGATCGCGGCCCATATCGATCCCAGCGCGATGATCACGATCAGCGGCAGCGCAACCGCATCGGGCAATCGGTCGGCGAGCAGCGCCGCGGCGCCCGCGACCAAGGTCAGCGCCATGCCGCGCGCTGCAACGACCGGGAACTGATGGTCGAACGGGTGCAGCTTTTCGTTCATGGCCAGTTGCAGGGTCGGAATACCCGCCATCACCACTAGACCGATCGACGTCGCGAGCGTGACCCCGGTGAGCGCATCCATATGATCGATGATCAACCACCCGGCACCGACCGCGACGCCGACGCCAAAGATGCTGGCGGTGAGCTGGTGGCGAAACGCCGATACGACCTGCAACACCGGCGACGAAATGCCGAGCACCGCTTCGGCGGCGCGCGCGAACAGCAGGATGACGAGCGCGGCCTGCGCCGCCTGCGCCTGGGCGCCGAACAGGCTGAGCAGCGAAGCGCTGCCCGCGGCGAGCACCGCGGCGAGCGGCAGCGCGATCGCCGAGATCAGCCGGGTTGCATAGGCATAAATATCGGCGACTTGCGCCCGATCCCGGCGCTCGGCGCTGGCTGCGAGCGGCGCCATCACATAGACAAAGGCGATGCGAACAAGCTGGACGACGCTCGACAGCTTGCGCGCGATGGTGAACAACCCAGCCGCCGCGGCGCCTGCGGCACCCGGCAGCAACAGGTTGAGGATCAGCGCCGGGGCGTCACCGAACAGGCGCGCGATAATGTTCGACGGCAGGATCGACAGCCCGGCCCAAAAGGTATTGCGCGCCGTTTCGGTGCCGCGGGGGCCGCGCCAGAACCCCTTCAGGTCGTAATGTCGGGAAAGCAGCCGCACGCACAGGATCGCTGTGATCGCCAGCGAGCAGAGGTGCGCGATGAACAAACCTTTCAGCCCGAGCCCGCCCGCAAAAAACAGCCCCGCAAACACCAGTCGCAGCACCTGTTCCCAAACGATCCGCAGCCGGATTTCGGCGCCGAACACCATCCGCGCACGCAGCGCCGACGTCGCAATCTCGACAAAGGCCCAGAGCGGCAATGCCCACACGAAAACCCGGATCGCAGGGGTGACGAGGTCGCGGTCGCTGGCGGCGACGTTGAGCAGCGGGCCAAGATCGGCGGCAAATGCGGCGATCAGCGCCGCGACCAGGATGCACGGGCCGACGCCGAAAATCATTGCGGTACGCAGCGCCGCCGCCGCCTCGGCGTCGCTCGCCGATTGCGGCACGGTGCGCTGCATCGCGCTGGTCATGCCCATGTCGAAGATATTTTCGAGCAGGTTGATCGCCGCCCACAGCACCGCATAGAGGCCGTATCCGGCCAGCCCGAACATCAGCACATAGAGCGGCTGCGCGACGATTTCGACCACCGCGCCCAGCCGCGCGAGCACCGTGGTACCCAGCCCGCGCGCGACGCTGCGGCTGGTGACGGCGGGTTGGGCGGCGCTTTCGCTCATCGCTGCCGCCCTAGCGCCTAGACCGCTCGCCTGCCAGCGGCTTTCGCGCAATTTGGGGCGCATCAACCCCTTGTCGTCCCTGCCAATCGGGTCTAGTCAGCCCGCAATTGCACAGGGAGCCCGCGACATGGCCGAATTTCGTCTGCCCAAGAACAGCCGCCCGCAAAAGACAGGCAAGGTCCACAAGGCCGAAGGCGCGGCCGCGGTCAAGACGTTCAAAGTCTATCGCTACGACCCCGACAGCGGCCAGAATCCGCGCTTTGATACCTTCGAGATCGATACCCAAAAATGCGGCCCGATGGTGCTCGACGCGCTGATCAAGATGAAGAGCGAGCGGGATAGTTCGCTGACCTTCCGCCGCTCGTGCCGCGAGGGGATTTGCGGCAGCTGTTCGATGAACATGAACGGCAAGAACGGCCTCGCCTGCACGACCGCGATCGAGGATCTGAAGGGCGACATCACGATCACGCCGCTGCCCGCGATGGACGTGATCAAGGATCTGGTTCCCGACTTCACCCATTTCTATGCGCAATATGCGTCGATCGAACCCTGGCTGAAGACCAAGACGACGACCCCTAGCGGCAAGGAGCGGCTGCAATCGCCCGCCGAACGCGAAAAGCTCGACGGGCTTTATGAGTGCATCCTGTGCGCCTGCTGTTCGACCAGCTGCCCCAGCTATTGGTGGAACAGCGACAAGTTCCTGGGCCCCGCGATCCTGCTTCAGGCGTATCGCTGGCTCGCCGACAGCCGCGACGAAATGACCGGCGAGCGCCTCGACGAGCTGGAAGATCCGTTCCGCCTCTATCGCTGCCACACGATCATGAACTGCTCGAACGCCTGCCCCAAGGGGCTGAGCCCCGCGCGCGCGATCGCCGAGATCAAGAAGCTGGAAGCCGAGCGGCAAGTCTGATGCGCTGGGGGGCGTTCGCCGCGCTGGCGCTCGCCTCCTGCACGGCAACGCCCGCAGTCGAAACCGTTCCGGCGCCGCGCACTTACGCGCACGGCATTGGCGGCGCGACCTTCCTGATCGGCGGCACTTTCCCGCCCGGCCGCTCGCCGGACGGCAACAGCGTGATCCTGTATGGGCCGGAGGGGGCGATCGTTGTCGACACGGGGCGTCGTGCAGAACATCTGACTGCGATTCAGCAGGGGCTTAGCGGGCTTGGTTTTCGGCTCATCGCGATCATCAACACCCATTGGCACCTCGATCATGTCAGCGGCAATCCGGCGCTGAGGGCGGCGCATCCCGGGGTCAAAGTCTATGGCACATCGGCGATAGACGGCGCGCTGACCGGGTTTCTGGCAAAAAGCGCCGAATCGTCACGTCAGGCGCTTGCCGAAGGCGCGGTTTCGGCAGCGGCGATCTCCGATGTCGAGGGCGACCTTGCGACCATCGCGCGCGGTGCTGAGCTGCGGCCCGATGCGGTTATCGATGAACCGCGCAACATGATGATCGCGGGCCGCCCGCTGTCACTGCGTGTCGCGCGCCGGGCTGTGACCGAACGCGACCTCTGGATATACGATGCGGACCAGAAGCGGGCGATCGTCGGCGATCTGGTGACCGTCCCCGCGCCGTTCCTCGACACCGCCTGCCCGGAAGGCTGGTTGCAGGCGCTCGACGATATTGCGGCATCGGGCGCCGAACAGGTGGTGCCGGGCCACGGCCCGGTCATGGCAATCGCCGATTTCCATCGCTGGCGGGGCGCCTTCGGCGATTTTATCGCTTGCGCGCGCGGCGCAGGCGCGCTTGAGGGCTGTGCTGCGAGTTGGCTTGCGGGCGCCGCGCCGTGGATCGGCGATGACGGCGCGCGCGCCAAGGCGATGGCTGACTATTATGGCGGGCTGATCCGCACGGGAAAACTGGACGGATATTGCACGGCATGAACGACGGGATCGAGGAACCCAAGCGCCGCGACCATTTCAGCGCCGAGGCGCTCGACGACGGCTGGCTGAGCTGGGACCTCAAGGACGCGAGCCGCTTCAACAGCTTTATCGAACCGCTGACGGTGCGGGTCGAGCCGCCTACGTCGGACGGTCGCCCCTGTGCGCGGGTGCGCATGATCCCGGAGCGTAAGCACAGCAATCTGGGCGATAATGTTCACGGCGCGGTCACGCTGGCGCTGGTCGACATTGCGTTGTTCGCGGCGTCGCACCAGTTCGGATCGCTCAATGCAGGCCATTCGGTGACGCTCGACCTGTCGACGCAGTTTGTCGGCGCGGGGCGGCTCGGCGAACCATTGGACGCGGTGGTCGAACTGGTCCGCGAGACCGGTCGCCTGATCTTTCTGCGCGGACTGGTGGTGCAGGGCGAAGACGACAGCCATATCGTGCTCAGCTTTTCGGGCACCATCCGCAAGGCGAGCAAGGATCGCGGCTGATGTCGGTGCTCGCGGCCTATGATGCGCTCGTCGCGGGCGGCGAGCTCCGCCCCGATCCCGAACAGCGCGCCGCCGCTGAGCGGCTGAACCTGTTGCAGTCGGAACTGGAAGCGGTGCCGCCGCGCGGGAGCCTGCTCTGGCGGCTGACCGGGCGCAAGCCCGAGAGCCCTCGCGGCGTGTATCTGTGGGGCGCGGTCGGGCGCGGCAAGTCGATGCTGATGGACCTGTTCTACGACCAGCTGCACATCCAGCGCAAACGGCGCGTCCATTTCCACGCCTTCATGCTCGACGTCCATGCGCGGATGCGCGAGGTGCGCAAAAGCGAGGCGGGCGACCCGATTCCGCTCGTGGCCGACGCGCTGGTCGAGAATGTCCGCTGCCTCGCGTTCGACGAGATGGTCGTGAACAACAGCGCCGATGCGATGATCCTCTCGCGGCTGTTCACCGCGCTGATCGACCGCGGGGTCACCGTGGTCGCGACCTCGAACCGTCCGCCGTCCGACCTCTACAAGGACGGGCTCAACCGCGAACATTTCCTGCCATTCATTGCGCTGGTCGAGGCGAAGCTCGACGTGATGGGGCTGAACGGGCCGACCGATTATCGCCGCGACCGGCTGGGCGATGGCGCACGCTGGTTCGTCCCCGCCGATGAGGCGGCGAGCGCCGCGCTGTCGGCGGCTTTTTTTCGCCTCACCGACTATCCGCCGGAGGATCGCGCGCATGTCCCGACGCTCGATCTCGACCTTGGCGGTGGGCGGACGCTGCACGTGCCAAAGGCGCTGAAAGGGGTCGCGGTCTTTTCGTTCAAGCGGCTGTGCGCCGAGGCGCGCGGCGCATCGGACTATCTGGCGGTCGCGCGGCATTTCCATACCGTCATCATCGTCGGTATCCCGCGCATGGGGCCGGAAAACCGCAACGAGGCGGCACGCTTCGTGACGCTGGTCGACGCGCTGTACGAATATAAGGTCAAGTTGCTGGCGAGCGCCGCGGCGATGCCCGATGATCTGTATGTCGCGGGCGACGGCGCGTTCGAATTCGAACGCACCGCGAGCCGCCTGTCCGAAATGCAGTCGGACGACTATCTGGCGTTAGGCCATGGCGAGCAGGACGCCGGTGGCAATTTTGCCCCACCGTGACGAATTGATCGTCACCGCGATGACATCGCGGACATAGCGCACTTCATGCGCGAGGTGGCCCAGTCCTTGCTGAATGACCCGGCGCAGCGTGCGAAACGGGCGCGGCGCGGGAACGTGGATACGGCGGGGACGCGCGGGCGGCGCGGGCAGGGTGATCAGCCCGCCGCTGGTCACGCGGGCATCGTCGGCAACGGCGCGGCACAGCGCCTCCATCCGCGAAATCGCCAGCCGGTTGGCGACCTTGCGGTCGCGGCTCAGTAGTTCGAAGCTGTGGCTGAACGCGGAAAACTGGATCGCGCCGCTGGCGGCATTATGGTCGAGCGCGTCGCGCATTTCCTCTTCGGACATCGCGCACAGCTGCGCCGGGCGAAAGCGGTTGGCGCGGTCCATCAGGCCGCTGACCGGCACTTCGATCACGCCATGATGCTCGCGCATGCCCTGGTTCCCGGCATCGAGCGAGATGGCGCAGCCATGCCCCAGATAGGCGGCGTTGAAACTGCTGTCGAAACGAAAGCCCAGCGCGGCGAGCGCGCGCAGCGTATCGTCGTTGGCGCCGAAATTTCCGGCCCGGAACGCGGTCGGTCGGGGCGCGCCCGCGCCGACCAAAATGTCGCGCGCGAGCGCGATGAGCTTTTTCTGTGCCGCCAGCGGAAAGTCGCCGATGTTCCGTCCGGTCAATCGCCCGACCGGGTTGAAGCGGGCGAAGGCCAGCCATTCGGTGTGGATGTGGACCTGCACCTCGTGCCCACGGTCCAGCACCGGGCGGACGATCGCATCGATGACTTCGGGGCCGTAAACCAGCGCCGGCATCGGATCGATAAAGAACACCCCGGTCAGGCCGTGGCGTTCGAGCATGTCCATCTGGAAATGGATGCCGAAATCGCCTTCGCGGCAGCGCCCCAGGATCGAGCTTTCGAAATTGGCGCGCGCATCGGCGCCGCGCTGGTATAGCCCGGCGGACAGCTCGGTATCGAAACTGATGATTGCCCGCGTCATCCGCTCGCGCCTATCACCCCAGCGATAAAGGAGGGTTAACTTCGCCGGGTGGCCGTTCCCCGACGTCAATCAGCCTGTCATGCATGCACGCTATTGTCCATCCAAACCCGCGCAGGATCGGTTACATCGCCGCTTGTTGTTATTGCGAACTATTTGCAGAAAAAGGCAGAATTTCGCGCTTTTCGCGGTTGTTTCGTTAACGGAATCGGCGTAGGGGCGACCCAAGTCTTGGGATCGGCACGGCACTTTGGCCCGTGTGCCGCCGGTCTGTGAAGCATTGCCGGGCTTGCCAGGAAGGGAGTGCCGCGCGCCATGGGACGCAAGAAGATCGCATTGATCGGAGCCGGGAATATCGGCGGAACGCTGGCGCTGCTCGCCGCGCAGAAAGAACTCGGCGACGTCGTCCTGTTCGACGTGGTTGAAGGCGTGCCGCAGGGCAAGGCGCTCGACCTGTCGCAGGTCGGCCCGATCGCGGGCTTCGATGCAAAGATCACCGGATCGAACGATTACAAGGACATCGCGGGCGCCGATGTCATCATCGTCACCGCCGGGGTCGCCCGCAAGCCGGGCATGAGCCGCGATGACCTGCTCGGCATCAACCTGAAGGTCATGAAGGCGGTGGGCGAAGGCATCAAGGCGAACGCTCCCGACGCGTTCGTCATCTGCATCACCAATCCTTTGGACGCGATGGTTTGGGCGCTGCGCGAATTCTCGGGCCTGCCGCACAACAAGGTCGTCGGCATGGCCGGCGTGCTCGACTCGGCGCGCTTCAGCCACTTCATCGCTGACGAATTCGACGTGTCGGTGAAGGATGTGAACACCTTCGTGCTCGGCGGCCATGGCGACACGATGGTTCCCGTGGTCCGTTACTCCACGGTCAACGGCATCCCGGTCCCCGACCTCGTCAAGATGGGCCTGTCGTCGCAGGACAAGATCGACGCGATCGTCAAGCGCACGCGCGGCGGCGGCGGCGAAATCGTCGCGCTGCTCGGCACCGGTTCGGCTTTCTACGCGCCCGCAGCCTCGGGCATCGCGATGGCCGAAGCTTACCTCGGCGACCAGAAGCGTATCCTGCCCTGTGCCGCCTATGTCGATGGCCAGTACGGCCTCGACGGCCTCTATGTCGGCGTACCCGTCGTGATCGGCGCCGGCGGCGTCGAGAAGATCGTCGAGATCGAACTCGACGATGCCGACAAGGCCGGCCTGCAGGTCTCGGTCGATGCGGTCAAGGAACTGCTCGATGCGTGCAAGGCGCTGGATAGCAGTTTGGCATAAGGGCCGATGTTGAAGCTGATATTCGTCGTCGCATCATTCTCTGCACTGGCGGCGTGCTCGGCCTCGGCAGGTGCGCAGTCGTCTGTTGAACAAGGGACAAGTGCTTGCATCGATTATTTGTCGGCCGGAAGATCGACCGAAGCTGTAGATGAGCAGCTGCAGTCATCTAACTGGCAGGAGAAAAATAGACGAGATTCTGATGACCTTTTTATCCGGTCGTTCAAAAAAGACGATATATCGCTTAGCTATAAACGTAAAAACTCGGATAAGATGAGGTCGCTTATTAAGGAATCCGTGAACCTTCCTAAAGAGATCGTCACATGCGTAGTATCCACGGCAGTTTCGACTGAAGAAGGCGCTATTTCTGTTGTGTATAGTTCTAACAATGTCGCCAAGCTTCCAGAAATTGGTCGCGGACGATATTCTGGATCTGTTGAAGGTCGCCCCGTGAGCGGCCTCATTAGCTACGGGCCAAACGGCGACGGTCGGTTCGTCGTGGTGGCTGAATTTGGCCCTACCAAATAGATATCGGGAGTAATTAGATGTCCATCCTCATCGACAAGAATACCAAGGTCATCACGCAAGGGATGACCGGTGCCACCGGCACCTTCCACACCGAACAGGCGCTCGCCTATGGCACGCAGATGGTCGGCGGCGTGACGCCGGGTAAGGGCGGCACGACGCATATCGGCCTGCCGATGTTCGACACCGTTGCCGAAGCCAAGGATGCGACCGGTGCGACCGCGAGCTGCATCTATGTGCCGCCGCCGTTTGCCGCGGACTCGATCCTCGAGGCGATCGACGCCGAAATCCCGCTGATCGTCTGCATCACCGAGGGCATTCCGGTGCTCGACATGGTCAAGGTGAAGCGCGCGCTGTCGGGTTCGAAATCGCGCCTGATCGGCCCGAACTGTCCCGGCGTGCTGACGCCCGGCGAGTGCAAGATCGGCATCATGCCCGGCAGCATTTTTTCGAAGGGCAGCGTCGGCGTCGTCTCGCGTTCGGGCACGCTGACCTATGAAGCGGTGTTCCAGACCACCAATGCGGGCCTTGGCCAGACCACCGCGGTCGGCATCGGCGGCGATCCGGTCAACGGCACCAACTTCATCGACGTGCTCGAGCTGTTCCTCGCCGACGAAGCGACCAAGTCGATTATCATGATCGGCGAAATTGGCGGCGACGCCGAGGAACAGGCGGCGCAGTTCCTGATCGACGAAGCCAAGCGCGGCCGCAAAAAGCCGATGGCGGGTTTCATCGCGGGCCGCACCGCGCCTCCGGGCCGCCGCATGGGCCATGCCGGCGCGATCGTGTCGGGCGGCAAGGGCGACGCCGAAAGCAAGATCGCGGCGATGGAAGCCGCGGGCATCACCATGTCGGCCAGCCCGTCCGAACTCGGCACGACGCTGGTCGAAGTGCTGAAAGAACGCGTTTGATTTCTACACCGCTCTCTCATGCGTGTGCCCCTGCGAAGGAGTGGAGGGTCGGGTTGTCCCCCCGGGACAACCCTTGGACATGCCGGGGGCATGTCCAACCCTCAACTGGCCCATCACCCAACGCGGTGAATCATGAAGAGCGGTGCGGTGTATATGATGGCGAACCGGAAAAACGGCGCCATCTATACCGGTTCTACCGCGATTTTGGTGCAGCGTGTCTTTCAGCACCGCGAGATGTTTGTCGAAGGATTTACGAAGTCCCACGGCTGTACGTTATTGGTCTGGTTTGAAGTGCATGAGGATTTGCAGGAAGCGCGCAAGCGCGAATGGCAGATCAAGAAATGGAAACGTAGTTGGAAGGTTCGGTTGATCGAGGACATGAATCCCGAATGGCGGGATTTGTGGTTCGAGATTCAAGGGTGATGAAGATCGCTCAAACTGGTGCAATCATTCGACTACAGGTGATGGGCCCCTGCCTTCGCAGGGGCACGAAGGGTTTGGAATTATGAACCTCGAACGACAAAGCTTTGACATCGATGAGCCGCAGGCTGGTCCCAGCTGGGCGCCGAAGAACTGGCCGCAGATCGACAGCGACGACCTGACCGCCGCGCTCGATCCGCAGCAGATGCAGGTCGCGGTCAAGGCCGCCGCGGCCAAGGCGGGTGCGCCGCTGTCGAATGCCGAAGTCGAGCGGGCGGCGAATGATTCGATCCGCGCGATGATGCTGATCCGCACCTATCGCGTGCGCGGGCATCTCGCCGCCAATCTCGACCCGCTGGGGCTCAGCACGCGCGAGCTGCCCGCCGACCTCACCCCCGAATATCATGGTTTCGTCGGCGCCGATCAGGACCGCCCCGTCTATATCGGCGGGACGCTGGGCCTCGAAAAAGCGACGATCCGCGAGATTGTCGCGATCCTGCGCGCCAATTATTGCGGCAATGTCGGCCTTGAATATATGCACATCGCCGACCTCAAGGAACGCCAGTTCCTGCAGGAGCGGATGGAAGGCGCCGACAAGATCATCGAATTTTCAGTCGAGGGCAAACGCGCCATCCTGAACAAGGTGATCGAGGCCGAGGAATGGGAGAAATTCCTCGCCAAGAAATATGTCGGGACCAAGCGTTTCGGCCTCGACGGCGGCGAAAGCATGATCCCCGCGATGGAAGCCATCATCAAATATGGCGGCCAATATGGGGTCAAGGAAATCGTCTATGGCATGGCGCATCGCGGGCGCCTCAACATGCTCGCGAACGTCATGGCGAAGCCGTACAAGATCATCTTCCACGAATTTGCCGGCGGATCGGCGAACCCCGACGACATCGGCGGTTCGGGCGACGTCAAATATCACCTCGGCACCTCGACCGACCGCGAGTTCGGCGGCGCGTCGGTGCATATGTCGCTCGTTCCCAACCCCTCGCACCTCGAAGCGGTCGATCCGGTCGTGCTCGGCAAGGTGCGTGCGCAGCAGGTCGTGCGCGACGACCTCGCCAAGCATGAGCAGGTGCTGCCGGTTCTGATCCATGGCGACGCGGCGTTCGCGGGTCAGGGGATCGTGTGGGAATGCCTCGGCTTCTCGGGCATCCGCGGCTACAATACCGGCGGCTGCATCCATTTCATCGTCAACAACCAGATCGGCTTTACCACCAGCCCGCAATATGCGCGCTCGTCGCCCTACCCGTCGGACGTGGCGAAGGGCGTGATGGCGCCGATCCTGCACGTCAACGGCGACGACCCCGAAGCGGTGACCTTTGCCTGCAAGCTTGCGATCGATTTCCGCCAGCAGTTCAAGCGCGACGTGGTCATCGACATGTGGTGCTATCGCCGCTTCGGTCATAACGAGGGCGACGAACCCTCGTTCACCCAGCCTTTGATGTACGAGCGCATCCGCAAGCACCCGCCGGTGTCGCAGCTGTGCGCCGCCAAGCTGGAAAGCGAAGGCGTGATCGACGCCGGTTGGGCCGACGCGCGCCGCGCCGAGTTCATCGCGCGCCTCGAAAGCGATTTCGAGGGCGCCAAGAGCTATAAACCGAACAAGGCGGACTGGTTCGCCGGGCGCTGGTCGGGGCTGCACGCTCCCGCCGATCCCGAAAATGCCCGCCGCAACATCTCGACCGGGGTTTCGGACAAATTGTTCGATTCGATCGGGCGCGTCCTGACGACGATCCCCGCCGACGTCGAAGTGCACAAGACGCTGCGCCGCGTCATCGACGCCCGCGGCGCGATGTTCGCCGACAAGAGCGATGGCGAAGTGTTCGACTGGGCGACCGCCGAAAGCCTCGCCTTCGGCACCTTGCTCAGCGAGGGCTATCAGGTTCGCCTGTCGGGGCAGGATTCGGGCCGCGGTACCTTCAGCCAGCGCCACGCGGTCTGGGTCGATCAAAAGGCCGAGGCGAAATATGTGCCGCTGACCACAGTCCCGCACGGCCGGTTCGAGGTGCTCGACAGCCCACTCTCCGAATATGGCGTGCTCGGCTTTGAATATGGCTATGCGATGGCCGACCCGAAATCGCTGGTATTGTGGGAAGCGCAGTTCGGCGACTTTGCCAACGGCGCGCAGATCATGATCGACCAGTTCATTGCGTCGGGCGAAGCCAAATGGCTGCGTGCCAACGGGCTCGTGATGCTGTTGCCGCACGGTTATGAAGGACAGGGGCCGGAGCATAGTTCGGCGCGCCTCGAACGCTTCCTGCAACTGTGCGCAGGCGACAATATCCAGGTGTGCAATATTTCGACCCCGTCGAACTATTTCCACGTACTGCGCCGCCAGATGCTGCGCCCGTTCCGCAAGCCGCTGATCATCATGACGCCGAAGTCGCTGCTCCGGCACAAGCTGGCGGTCTCGCAGCGCAGCGACTTCATCGGCGACGCGCATTTCCGTCGCATCATGTCCGACCGCACGCCGCCCGCCGACGCCGACATCAAGCGCGTCGTGCTGTGTTCGGGCAAGGTCGGTTACGACCTGATGGAAGCGCGCGATGCCTCGGGGCTGACCGACACGACGGTGATCCGGATCGAACAGCTCTATCCCTTCCCGGGCGATCCGCTCGCCGTCCGTCTGAAGCGGATGCCGAAGCTGGAGGATGTGGTCTGGGCGCAGGAAGAACCGCGCAACAACGGCAGCTGGTTCTTCGTAGAGCCCTTCATCGAAGAGGCGCTGAACGAAGCGGGCCACAAGGGCATGCGCCCGCGCTACGCCGGACGCGCCGCCGCGGCGTCGCCCGCGACGGGGCTGATGAGCCGTCACCAGACCGAACAGTCGGCGCTGGTCGCCGATGCACTGGGCCTCAGTGTCCGCGCCGAAATTCGCCGCAGCAAGAATAAAGCCTGAGCCAGGCACAAGACCCCCAAGGAACTGCACCTATGAGCACCGAAGTTAAAGTCCCCACGCTGGGCGAAAGCGTCACCGAAGCGACGATCGGCGAGTGGCTGAAACAGCCGGGCGAAGCCGTTGCACTCGACGAGCCGATCGCGAGCCTTGAAACCGACAAGGTCGCGGTCGAAGTGCCTTCGCCGGTCGCGGGCGTGATGGGCCAGCAGGTTGTCGCGGTTGGCGACACGGTCAATGTCGGCGCGGTGATCGCGACGATCGAAGCCGGTAGCGCCGCCGCCGCTGCGCCCGCCCCGGCGGCGAAGGCGGAAGCCGCTGCACCGGCGCCCGCCGCGACCGCTCCGGCGAGCGAAGGCGTTGACACGGTCACGACCATGTCGCCCGCGGTGCGCCGTCTTGTGCTCGAACATGGCGTTGACCCGACGAAGATCCAGGGCAGCGGCAAGGACGGCCGCCTGACCAAGGAAGATGTACTCGCCGCCGCGAGCGCTGCGCCCGCAGCCGCCCCGGCTGCGGCGCCCGCCCCCGCTTCCGCCGCGAGCGGTGCATCGGGCCGCCGCGAAGAACGTGTCAAGATGACGCGGATGCGCCAGACGATCGCCAAGCGGCTCAAGTCGGCGCAGGACACTGCGGCGATGCTGACGACGTTCAACGACGTCGACATGTCGGCGGTGATGGCGACGCGCGATAGATATCGCGAAAGCTTTGAAAAGAAGCATGGCGTGCGCCTTGGCTTCATGAGCTTTTTCACCAAGGCGGTGGCGCTCGCCGCGCATGACATTCCCGCTGTCAACGCGCGCATCGACGGCGACGAAATCGTCTATCACGACTATCTCGACGTCTCGGTCGCGGTCAGCGCGCCGAACGGCCTGGTCGTCCCCGTCGTTCGCAACGCCGACAGCCTGTCGTTCGCCGACATCGAAAAGGCGATCGCCGATCTTGGCAAGCGCGCCAAGGACGGCACGCTGACGATGGACGACATGACCGGCGGCACCTTCACCATTTCGAACGGCGGTGTGTTCGGCGGCCTGATGTCGACCCCGATCATCAACCCGCCGCAGTCGGCAGTGCTCGGCCTCCACCGCATCGAGGACCGTCCGGTCGTACGCAATGGCGAGATCGTCATCCGTCCGATGATGTATCTGGCGCTCAGCTATGACCACCGTCTGATCGACGGCCGCGAGGCGGTGACCTTCCTCAAGACGATCAAGGAAGCGATCGAGGATCCGACGCGGTTGTTGATCGATTTGTGATAGTTTGTGCTCCTGCGAACGCAGGAGCCCAGGGTAGGATGAAATGACGGTGCGATCTGACCCTGGGTTCCTGCATTCGCAGGAACACGGAAGATAGAATGGCCCGACCCGGCTATCTCTATTTGATGGCAAGCGCGCGAAACGGCACCTTGTATCTCGGGGTTACCAGTGACCTGCTGGCCCGAGTGTGGCAGCATCGCAATGAGGTGGCGGAAAGTTTCACCAAAAAATATGGTTGCCATCGACTGGTCTGGTACGAAGCATTTGATGACATTCAGCAGGCTCGTCATCGCGAGTTGCAAATGAAGAAATGGAAACGGGCGTGGAAGGTTGAACTGATCGAACGGGAGAATCCACAATGGCTGGATTTGTTCGACAGGCTTTCGCTTTGACGCCCTGGGTTCCTGCGTTCGCAGGAACACGAACGGAGTGAGTTATGGCTGATTACGACTACGACGTCCTTGTCATCGGTGCCGGTCCCGGCGGTTATGTCGCGGCGATCCGTGCGGCGCAGCTTGGGCTCAAGACCGCGTGCGCCGACGGGCGCGCGACGCTGGGCGGGACCTGCCTCAACGTCGGCTGCATCCCGTCGAAGGCGATGCTGCATGCGTCGGAATATTTTGACGCAGCCGCCAACGGCGCGATGGCGAAGATGGGGATCGACGTGACCCCCAAGCTCAACCTGCCCGCGATGCATGCGCAGCGCGTCGATGCGGTGAAGGGGCTGACCGCAGGCATCGAATTCCTGTTCAAGAAGAATAAGGTCGACTGGCTGAAGGGCTATGCCGCCTTCACCGGCAAGGACAGTGTCGAGGTCGCGGGCAAGACCTATCGCGCGAAGAATATCATCATCGCCACCGGATCGTCGGTGACCCCGCTTCCGGGCGTCGAGGTCGACAATGACAAGCAGGTGATCGTCGATTCGACCGGCGCGCTCGAACTCGCGAAAGTGCCGGGGCATATGGTCGTTATCGGCGGCGGCGTGATCGGGCTGGAACTTGGCAGCGTATGGCGGCGTCTGGGCGCCAAGGTGACCTGCGTCGAGTTTCTCGATCAGATCCTGCCCGGCATGGACGCCGATGTGCGCAAGGATGCGAACCGCATCTTCAAGAAGCAGGGCATCGAATTCAAGCTGAAGACCAAGGTCACCGGCGCGGTCGTGAAGGGCAAGAAGGCGGTGCTGACGCTGGAACCCGCCGCGGGCGGCGAAGCGGAGACGCTCGAGGCCGATGTGGTGCTGGTGTCGATCGGGCGCCGTCCGAACACCGACGGCCTCGCGCTCGAAAAGGCGGGGCTGGCGGTCAATGCGCGCGGCCAGATCGAAACCGACCATGATTTCAGCACCCAGGTTCCCGGCATCTGGGCGATCGGCGACGTCATCCCCGGCCCGATGCTCGCGCACAAGGCCGAGGACGAGGGCATCGCCTGCGCCGAAAATATCGCGGGCCAGACGGGCATCGTGAACCATGATGTTATCCCGTCGGTCGTCTATACCTGGCCCGAAATCGCCGGGGTCGGCCTGACCGAGGAACAGGCGAAGGAAAAGGGCGAGGTCAAGGTCGGCAAATTCCCGATGGCAGGCAACAGCCGCGCCAAGACCAACCATGAACCCGACGGCTTCGTGAAGATCATCGCCGACGCCAAGACCGACCGTGTACTCGGCGTGTGGTGCATCGCCAGCGTCGCGGGCACGATGATCGCGCAAGCCGCGCAGGCGATGGAATTTGGCGCGACGTCCGAAGACATCGCCTATACCTGTCACGCGCATCCGACGCATAGCGAAGCGGTGAAGGAAGCCGCGATGGCTGTGACGGGCAAACCGATCCACGTCTGAGGCATTAAGGGGGAGAGAGATTATGGCGAAGCATTGGCTCGGGGTAGCGGCTTCGCTGACCCTCTCCCTCACCGCCACCAGCGCGCAGGCGGCCCCCGACCTCAATGCCGCCAACGCCCGGCTGACCGCGCTGCTCGATAAAAATTATCCGGCGCTCGACGCGCTGTATCGCGACCTGCACCAGAACCCCGAACTCGGACTGCAGGAGGTCCGCACCGCGGGCATTCTCGCGCAACATCTGCGTAAAGCAGGCTTCACCGTCACCGAAAAGGTCGGCGGCACCGGCGTCGTTGGCGTGCTCAAGAACGGCGAGGGGCCGACGATCCTGATCCGCGCCGACATGGACGCGCTGCCGATGGAGGAAAAGACCGGGCTCGCCTGGGCGAGCAAGGCGCGCGCGACCTATGAGGGCAAGGATGTCCCCGTCATGCATGCGTGCGGCCATGACACGCATGTCGCCTATCTGGTCGGGGTCGCGCAGGCGCTCGCCGCGATGCGCGACAGCTGGTCGGGTACCGTCGTCCTGATCGGTCAGCCCGCCGAGGAGATTTTGAAGGGTGCAAAAGCGATGCTCGACGACGGGCTGCTGACGCGCTTCCCCAAACCCGATTATGGTTTCGCGGCGCATGTGCTGAACGGCCCGACGGGGACGGTGGGGATCAAGGCGGGGACCGCTTTCTCGGCTTCGGACAGCTATTCGATTACCTTCCACGGCCGCGGCGGTCATGGCTCGATGCCATCGGCGACGCTCGACCCGATCCCGATCGCGGCGCGCTTCGTCACCGACGTCCAGACGGTAATCAGCCGCGAAAAGGATCCCTATGCGTTCGGCGTGCTGACGATCGGCGCGATCAACGCGGGCAGCGCGCCCAACATCATTCCCGACAGCGCCGAGGTGAAGGTAAATATCCGCTCGCTGACCCCCGAGGTGCGCCAGTTGCTGCGCTCGGGCGCCGAGCGTTCGGCCAAGGCTGCAGCGATGATGGGCAACGCGCCCGAACCGACGATCACCTATCTGACCGGCACCGCCAGCCTGGTGAACGACGAGTCGATGGCGGCCAACGGTTTTGAGATCCTCAAACCGGTGTTCGGCGACAAATTGCTGTTCGCGCCGGCCAGCGCGGCGCCGGTTTCGGCGAGCGAGGATTATTCGGAATTCGTCGATGCCGGCATCCCGTCGCTCTATTTCGCGATCGGCGGCTATGATCCCACCGTCCTCGCCGACCTGAAGGCGAAGGGGCAGCCGATCCCGACCAACCACTCGCCCTTCTTTGCGCCTCAGGCTGAGCCGGTGATCCGCGGCGCGGTGTCGGCGATCGTCCTGTCGGTCATCGGCGGGGTACGGCCGAGCGCGAAATAGGCGCCGATGCTCGACGTCGACAACGCGCTGATCGTTCGCCTGCTCGACCTGGCGGGGATCGGCGTGTTTGCTTTATCGGGCGCGCTGATGGCGGTGCGGCTGCGTCAGACGTTGGTGACCGCCGCCTTCTTTGCGCTGGTCACCGGGGTCGGCGGCGGCAGCGTGCGCGACCTGTTGATCGGCGCGCCGGTGTTCTGGGTGCAGGATGGCGCGATTTCGGCAGTGTGCATCGCGATCGCGCTGGTGGTCTGGATCACCCCCGAACGCTGGTGGCAGGGGCAATTGCTCGAATGGGCCGACGCGGTCGGGCTGGCCGCCTATGCGGTGTTCGGTACCGCCAAGGCGCTGGCGTGGGGGGTGCCGCCCGCTCCGGCACTGCTGATGGGCGTCATCACCGGCTGCGTCGGCGGCACGATCCGCGACATATTGGCGGGTGTGCCGTCGATCATCGTGCGCCCCGAAATTTACGTTACCGCGGCGGCGCTCGCGTCGGGGCTGTTCCTGCTCTTGCTGTGGCTCGGCGCCGGAACCCCGGTTGCGGCGGTGGTCGGCGCGGTTGCCGGGTTCATCCTGCGCGGCGCAGCGATCCGCTGGTCGCTAGCTTTGCCCGCCTATCGCGATCCCAAAACAGGCGCTTAGGGCGCTGTCCACCATCCCGTTCGCTCGACACGAACGGACGAGAGGCGGCGCGTAAGGCTCTGGATGCCCGACTTGACGTTCGCGTCAACTACGCCATGCTAAGGAAAACCGGCCGAAGGATTTCCGCAGCATGACCACCGCGCAGACGACCGCCAATGGCATAACGATTACCTATGAAGACAAGGGACCGCGCGATGCGCCTACGATCCTGCTCGTCATGGGGCTGGGCGGCCAGCTGACCTTGTGGCCCGACGAGTTCGTCGACGCGCTGAACGCGCACGGATTCCGTACCATCCGTTACGACAATCGCGACGTCGGCCTGTCGACGCGCTTCGACGCGGCGGGGGTGCCGAACGTCAAGTGGATGGTCGTCAAGTCGATGTTGGGGCTTCCGGTCCGTTCCGCCTACACGCTCGCCGATATGGCCGCCGACGGCGTCGCGCTGCTTGATCATCTGGCGATCGAGCGCGCGCATATCGTCGGTGCGTCGATGGGCGGAATGATTTCGCAGCATATCGCCGCGCGCTATCACGATCGCACCCTATCGCTGACTTCGATCATGTCGAGCACCGGCAACCGCCGCCTGCCGCGCGCGCGCAAGGAAGCGATGCAGGTGCTGGCGAACCGGCCGATGAGCGGCGATCCCGAAGATATGATCGCCTATTCGGTGCGCGCCGCGCGGGTGATCGGCAGCCCCGCCTATCCCGCCGCCGAAGAACGCCTGCAGCGGCGGGTGCGCGCCGATTTCGAGCGCGGTTGGTACCCGCAGGGCGTCGCGCGCCAGATGGCGGCGATCGTCGCCGACGGCGACCGGCGCCACTTGTTGAAGACGATCACCGCGCCGACCTTGGTCGTGCATGGCGAGGATGATCCGCTGGTGCCGCTTGCCGCGGGGCGCGATACGGCGGCCAACATCGCGGGGGCGCGGCTGCTGACAATCCCGGGGATGGGGCACGACCTGCCGCTGGCGCTGGTCGATACGCTCGCGGACGCCATTGCGGGGCACGCCAAGGGCGCCGCGGTGGCGGCGTAATTTCTTCTCCCCTCCCGCTTGCGGGAGGGGTCGGGGGAGGGCATGTCACGCGACGGAAGTGGCTGGAACAAGCCCTCCCCTAACCCCTCCCGCAAGCGGGAGGGGAATTATTTCAACAACAGCGCCATCGTCGCCAAGAACCCCTTCGCCTCCGCGCCGCTCGACCGCGGCACGGCGGGCAGGTAGCCGCGGCAGTCGAGGCACGCCGCCTGCACCGATCCCGTCTGCGTCAGCAGCGCCATATCCTGCATCAGCCGGCGTTCGGTCAGCTGGCGGTTCATCGCCGCGATGCCAAACCAGCCGCGCGGCGCGGCGGCGACTTCCTCTTCGCTCTTGCCCCAATTGGCCAGCATCTTGGCGAATTCGCTCGGTTCGTCCTCATAATATTGAGCGTGAAAATCGCCCTCGACCTTGGCGAGTTTCGCCGCCGCGGCCAGCGCGTCGGGCAGACCGCCGAACTGGTCGACTAGCCCCAGCTGCCGCGCGGTGCCCCCGGCCCAGACGCGGCCCTCGGCAATCGCCTGCACCTTTTCGAGTGGCTGTTTGCGGCTTTTCGCGACGAGCCCGGTAAAGCGCGCATAGACGTCCTCGACGCTCGCCTGCGCCAGCGCGTTGAACTCGTCGTTGACGCCGCCGACCACGTCGGGCTGACCCGACAACGGCGTCGTCGCGATGCCGTCGGCGGTGACCCCGATCTTGGCAAGCGCCTGCTCGAAGCTTGGCAGGATGCCGAACACCCCGATCGATCCGGTGATCGTTTCGGGCTCGGCAATGATGCGGTCGGCGGGGGTCGAAATCCAGTAACCGCCCGATGCCGCGACATTCGCCATCGATACGACGATCGGCAGCTTTTTAGCCTTGGCGACGAGCAACGCCTGACGGATCTCTTCGGACGCCAGCACCGATCCGCCGGGGGAATCGACGCGGAGCACGATCGCCTTCGTGCTGTTGTCGGCCGCGGCGTCGAGGATATGCTGCGCGACCGTGGTGCCGCCCGCGACCCCGGTCGGAGCCTCGCCATCGACGATCTCGCCGACGACGGGAACGACCGCGATGGCGCTGCCCTTCGTTGCGGGCGGGTTGGCGGCGACCCAGTTTTCGAGCGGGATCGCATTATATTCCCACGGCTTGCTGTCGTCATAAGCGCCGCTGATTTCGGCAACGCGGGTGTTGAACGCCATCCGGCTGCCGAGCTTGTCGACCAGCCCCGCGTCGAGCGAGGCTTTGGACAGGTCGTTGCCCGCGGCGCGCACCGCGCCCGCGGTGTCGGCGATATAAGCGTTGATCTTGGCCGCCGGGCGCGCCTTTTTGACGTCGGTCAGCCAATTGTCCCACAGCACGCTGGCGTAGGCGAGATTGGCCTCCTTCGCCTCGGGCGACTGGTCGCTGCGCAGGAAGGGTTCGACCGCGCTCTTGAACGTGCCGACGCGGTAGATGTTCGCGGTGATACCCAGCCGGTCCATCAACCCCTTGTAATAAAGGCGCGACCCGCCGGGACCCGCGATCGCCACCCCGCCGACGCTGTCGGCCCAGATTTCGCTGGCGTGCGAGGCAATCTGGTAGCTGTCCGTGGTGTAGGCGGTGGCAAAGGCCAGTACGGGCTTTTTCTTGGTGCGCACCTTGTCGACCGCATTGCCGATTTCGGCGAGCGACACTTGGCCGCCGCCCAGGAAACGGTCGAGGTCCAGCACGACCGAGGTCACGCGCTTGTCGTCGGCGGCGGTTTCCAGCGCATGGACGACGTCGCGGACGCGGATTTCCTGCAGCTGGTCGCCGCCCGACAGCGCGGTGACAGTGTCGACCTCGGCGGGCTGTTCGCTGACCACCCCATCGAGTTCGATCAGCAGCGCGCCCTCGCTGACCGGCAGACCGGCGTTGGGACGACCCGCGAGCAGGCCGAAAATCGCGACGAAGAACAGCAGCAGGAAAATCAGCGCCAATCCATCCTTGATCGCGACGAGCAACCGCCAAACTTTGCGCGGAAAGCTGGTTCCCGATTTCGGCTTGTCGTCGCCGGGTAGCGGGCGGCGTACCGGAATGGCCCAGGGGCCGGCGGGATCGTTCGGGGTGTTGGCGGTGGTGTCGGTCATGGCTGCAAACCTAGGGATGCGGCTGGCCGTTGGCAATGCACGCTTCGACGGGTGGGGAACCCAGTCCTATGGATGACTACGTCCCCAAATCTCCGTTTGCATCGAGCGAAGTCGAGATGCCTATCGGCTGTTTGCGTCTTTGCGGTGTCTCGACTTCGCTCGATACGAACGGAACCAGGGTTAGAGCCAGCCGGCACGCAGGTACCAGCGCACCGTTTCGGCGAGGGCGTCGTCGGTCGCCCATTCGGGTTGCCACAGCGCGGCGGGGGGCTGGGCGCCGTGTGCCGCGACCCAGTCGGGATGCGCGATATAGCGCGCGCGGTCGGGGGTCAGCTTGGCGCCGCCGCGGCGCACCAGCTTGTCGATCCGACCTCCGGCCTTCAGCACCGCGCCGGGAACCGCCAGCGTCGCGATCCGGCGGCGCCCCACCGCGCGTCCGATCGCGTGGGCAAAGCCTCGGTGCGACCATCCGCCCGCCTGGCCGTCGTCGGGTTCGTAGATCGCGCCGAGGCTCGCGCTGCGATCGGCGGCAAGCGCGACGAGCAGCCGCGCCAGATCATCGACATAGATCGCCGACATGCGTCCCTTGGGCGGCAGCAGCGCGATGCCGCGGCGCGCCATTCGGAACAGGTCGAGCATTTCGGTATCGCCGGGGCCGAACACCGCGGGTGGGCGGACGATCGTCCAGTCGAGCCCGCTTGCGGTCACGGCGGCCTCGGCGCGTTCCTTCGACCAGCCATAATCTGACAGGCCGGGCTCGCGCGCCGCGAGCGACGAGACATGGACGAAACGCGTCACCCCGGCGCCGCGCGCCGCATCGATGACATGGGCGGTCGCAGTGGCATTGCCTGCCTCGAACGCGGCGCGGGTCGGGACATTGACCACCCCGGCGATGTGCATGACGACGTCGCTGCCTGCGGCCATTTCGTTGAGGCTGTCCGTGTCGTCGAGCGCGCCCGCGATCCAGGTCACGCCCTCGCGGTCTGGTTGCGGGCGGCGGGTGAGGGCGCGGACATGCCATCCTGCGTCGATCGCCTGCCGCATCGTGGCGCCGCCGACAAAGCCGGTGGCGCCGGTCATCGCCAGCACAGCGCTCATAAAATCCTCCCCACTTGTGGGGAGGGGGACCGCCGCGAAGCGGTGGTGGAGGGGGGTGGCGGTGTTTCGCTACGTCGCTGAAGGACGCCCCCCCCCTCCGTCAGCCGCTGCGCGTCTGCCACCTCCCCATGAATGGGGAGGATCATAAGAGCACCATATGGTCGCGGTGAACCATCGCGCTGCGCGGGGCATAGCCGAGCGCAGCCTCCTGCGCGTCGCGGCCAAGGCCGACGATCGCCGCGGCGTCGGCGCCGGTATATTCGGACAGGCCGCGCGCCATCACCGTGCCATCGGGGCCGACGATGTCGAGCACGTCGCCGCGGGCAAAGCTGCCCGTGACGCCGCTGACTCCCGCGGCGAGCAGGCTCGCGCCGCTTCGCAGTGCCTTTGCTGCTCCGGCGTCGATGGTCAGCCGCCCCTTGGCGGTCAGCCCGCCCGCCAGCCACGCCTTGCGCGCACTCGCGCCCTTTTCGGCGACGAACAGGCTGTGCCGCGCCGCGGTCGACAGCGGCCGGTCGATGCGTCCCGAGGCGATGGCGAGGTGCGCGCCCGCGGCATTGGCGATGCGCGCCGCGGCGATTTTCGACACCATGCCGCCCGATCCCATGCCCGATGCCGACCCGGTATCGGCCATCGCCTCGACGCCCGCGTCGATGCGCTCGATGCGCGCGATATGGGTGGCGCCGGGCAGCGCCGGGTTCTTGTCGTAAAGACCGTCGATGTCGGACAGCAATATGACCCCGCCCGCGCCCGCCGCTTGCGCGACGCGCGCGGCGAGGCGGTCGTTGTCGCCAAAGCGGATTTCCTCGGTCGCGACGCTGTCATTTTCGTTGATGATCGGAACCACGCCCAGCGTGAGCAAGCGGTCGAGCGTCGCGGCGGCGTTCAGATAGCGCCGACGGTCTTCGAGATCGTCGAGCGTGACGAGCATCTGCGCGGCGGTCAGCCCTTCGGCGGCCAGCACCTCGGCCCACACTTGGCTCAGCGCAATCTGGCCGGTGGCCGCGGCGGCCTGCGCATCCTCCAGCGTCCCGCGCCCACCCTTCCCCAGCCCGAGCCGCCGCGCCCCGAGCGCGATCGCGCCCGACGAGACGACCGCGACCTGCTGCCCCGCGCGGGTCCGCTCGGCGATGTCGGCGGCGATCCCGACCAGCCAATCGCGGCGCACGGCGCCCGCGGGATCGACGAGCAACGCCGACCCGATCTTGACGATCAGGCGGTGGCAGGCGGCGGGCGGAAACAGGCTCATCGCGCCGCCGATAGCGCGATGCACCGCCGCCGCCAATGCGAATGTCTCGAGGGCATGGGTCGGCGTAATTTTATTCCAAAGTTGTCAGACTTGTCACTGCATCGGCCCCGAGGAACTGAGCTTGGTGGTGCTGCATGGGGAGGTGCCGTTCCAATGGACGGTCGCCCCCGCGCAGGCGAGGGCCGCAACCGGCCTTGTATTGCGTCGCTGCGTAAACCGACAGCGGCCCCCGCCTGCGCGGGGGCGACGTCTTACTTCGGTCGAATGCGGCCGGAATGGCCGACCAATCCGATCAACCCCCGCCCCCGAAAGTATAACTCAGCGCAACCCCCACCGACGGTTGGCTGCGGCTGCCGAGCTGACGCGTGATCGGCGAGTCTGCGGCGTCGCCGACCAGCCGGTCGTAGCGGCCGTATACCGCGACGCCCCAGCGGCGGCCGAGCATCCGGTGATAGCCTGCGGTCACGCCGACCGACTGGATGCCGCCATCGACGTCATAGGCCGCGAGGCCGGAGGTAGCGGCTGCGGCGGGGGTCACGCCGAAGTAGGCGTTTTTATATTTGGCGTCGCCCAGCGTCACGCGCGGGCCGATCGAAAAAAGCCAGTCGTCGCCTTGGCGCGCGACATAGTCGGCGCTGACTTCACCCGCCCAGCCCTTGTGGCCGCTCACCGCCTTGCGGCCTTCGACGCGGACGCGGAGTGCCGGGGTCAGGTTGACCTGCGCGAACCCGCCGACCTCGAAAGAAAAGCCGACTTTGGGGAGGTCCGCGCCGATGGCGGCGGCGGTGCGTTTGCCGATGAACCCCAGCGACGGTCCGAAAGCAAAGTCTCCCGTCTGGATAAGCGGCCCGCCAAAGCTCTCGTCGGCGGCCTCGAAGGTGAATTCGGTGCCGACGCGTTCGCGCGAAACGTCGATATAGGGGCCGACCGACAGTTCCTTCGATCCCGGCCATGACGGCGACAGTTGCGGGCCCAATATGATGCGGGTGCGCTTTTCGCTGCTCGCGTCGTCATTCTGGGCGTAGGCGGGGCCGGAGAGCGCGGCGGCGGCAAGGCAAAGCGCGGCGAGGGGAGCGTTTCGGGTCATGCGAAATCCTTGTTGTTCCGCACGAAATTCTTCAGCGGTGGGTTCGTTCCTAAACCGGCGACCAGTCGGTCGATTCTTCGCCGTCGTCATTCTGCCCGACCGCGCGCTTTTCGGGGCCGATGATTTCAAGCAGCTTGTCGAGCACGGCCGGGACGCCCGCGCCGCTCGCGCCCGACAGCGCCATCACCGGGTGGCCGCTGGCGGCCTCGAGCTCGGCCGACAGTGCGGCGACCAGTTCGTCGTCGAGTGTGTCGGTCTTGTTCAATGCCACGATCACCGGCTTGTCGATCAGGTCGGCGCCATAGGCCTCCAGCTCGTCGCGCACGATGCGGTAGCTGGTCGCGACATCCTCGTCATTGGCGTCGACGAGGTGGAGCAGCACGCGGCAGCGCTCGATATGGCCGAGGAAGCGGTCGCCGACGCCTGCGCCTTCGGCGGCGCCCGCGATCAGTCCCGGGATGTCGGCGACGACAAACTCATGCCCCTTGTGGCTGACGACGCCCAGCTGGGGGCGCAGCGTGGTGAAGGCATAGGCGCCGACCTTGGCCTGCGCGTTCGTGACCGCGTTAATGAAGGTCGATTTGCCCGCATTGGGCAGGCCGACGAGGCCCGCGTCGGCTAGCAGCTTCAGCCGCAGCCACACCCACATCTCCTCGCCCGGCCAGCCAGGGCCGTGCTGGCGCGGCGCGCGGTTGGTCGAGGTCTTGTAGCTGGCATTGCCGCGCCCGCCGTCGCCGCCGCGGAGGAAGACGAGGCGTTCGCCCTCCTTGGTCAGGTCGGCGAGCAGGCTGCGTTCCTCGTCGTCGTCCAATATCTGCGTGCCGATCGGCACCTGGATGACGAGGTCGGGGCCGCCCGCGCCGGTGCGGTCGCGGCCGGCGCCGGGGGTGCCGCGCTTCGCCTTGAAATGCTGGGTGTAGCGAAAGTCGATCAGCGTGTTCAGCCCCGCGACCGCTTCGAAGATGATGTCGCCGCCCTTGCCGCCATTACCGCCGTCGGGGCCGCCATATTCGACATATTTTTCGCGCCGGAACGACACGGCGCCGGGGCCGCCGTCGCCGGACTTGATGAAAATCTTGGCTTGGTCGAGGAAATGCATGGGAAACCTTTGGAGCGGAAACACCGCCTTGGGAGCGCTGGGAGCGACGCAGGCGACGGTCCCTGTTCATGCCGCGGCGTCACCTTTGGCGACGTCGCACGGGACGAACGATATGATCGGGTTGGTTCCCCTTAGTCGCAGTGCGCCGAAATGGCCAGTTTTGTGATGCGTGCGCGCCGCGATCGACAAAATGCGCTGACCCAGCGCCAGCCTGACGCAACTTTACGCGTTGACGCTCGTTGAGTGAGCAAGCCGCTGCGCAGCGCTTGCTCCTGTTTTCTCGAAAGGATTTCAAATGTTTGACAACAAGAACGTGAGCACGCTCAATTCGCTGATCGCAACGACACTCGACAGCGTCGACGGTTACCGCAAGGCCGCGGAAGAGGCCAATGCAGCCCGGTTCCGCGAAATTTTTCTGAGCCGCGCCAACGAGCGCCAGAGCATCGTGGCCGCGTTTCAGACCAAGGTCCGCGAACTTGGCGGCAATCCCGAGGACGATGGCACCGTGCTGGCGTCGGCACACCGCGCGTTCCTGGGTCTGCGTGACGCGCTGACCGGTGATCGCGACGATTCGGCGGTGGTCGCCGAGGTCGAGCGCGGCGAGGACCATATCAAGGCGAAATTCGAAAGCGCGCTGAAGGACGGCGATCTGGACCCGGCGGTACAGCAGCTGATCCAGACCAGCTTTGCCTCGGTTCGCGATGGTCATGACCAGATGTCGGCGCTCAAGCATCAGATGAACGCCAGCTAAGACCTTCTCCCGCCCTCCCGGAGAAGAATGGAGACGGCGGTTCCGAAGCTTCGGAGCCGCCGTTTTTATCGGGCGTTCTGCTCGGCCCAGAAGCGGGCGATGCGGCCGGTGATCAGCTCACATGCCAGCACGCGCGACGTATCGCGGGGCAGGTCGAGCGCCTCGGCCATCGGGCCGCCCATCTGCGCGTCGCCGAGCGCCATCAGCACCAGCGCCAGCGTGTCTTCGTGCATCAGCCGCTTTTCATGCGCGTCGGGCGCCATGCCGTCGATCAGACGGTGGATCGCTTCCACAATCGGATCGAGCGCGTCCTCGTTACCCGTCGCCGCCATCCACGTCGCCAGCGCGCCGGCGCCGCCGCTGTTGAACGCGTCGAACGCAAGGTCGACGATCTCGCGCACATTGCGTTCGCCCGGCGGCGATTCGGCCATTTTCCGCCCGATCGTCGCGCACACCGTTTCGGCGAGATAAGCGGCGAGCGCCTTTTGCAGCCCGGCGGCGCTGCCGAAATGGTGCAGCAGATTGGCGTGGGTGCGATCGATGCGCGCCGCCACTGCCTTCAATGTTACCGCCGCAGGCCCGGTTTCGATCAAAATCTCCCGCGCCGCGTGCAGCGCTGCGGACCGGCTTTCCTCAGGACTCAGGCGCTTCTTCACTATTGACATATATGTAAGTAAACCCTATTCAACCACCCCATCGCCCCTTTTCGACGGTATGAACCATATGTCCAGCCTTTCCCTCTCCCCGACCCCCGCCGACCTGTCGATCACGCCGCGCGACATGCGCTTTGGCCGCGACGACAAACAGGGGCGCTGGTGGCTGAACGGCGACCCGATCGCATCGGCATTCCACACCGCGCTGTCGGTGACCTTCCCGCGCGGCGAAGCGATGTTCATCGAGGCGGTGAAGGCGCATCGCGACGGCGTGCCGGAAAAGCTGGCGCGTGAAATCCGCGCCTTTACGCAGCAGGAGGTGATCCACAGCCGCGAGCATGTCGTGTTCAACAAGAAAGCTGCGGAGGCGGGCTACGACCTCAGCGAGCTGGAAGACGACGTCAATCAGGTGCTCGACCTGATCAAGACGCGCCCGCAGATCGTCAACCTGATGGCGACGATCGCGCTGGAACATTACACCGCGATGATGGCCGCGGTGATGCTGCGCGACGAGAGCATGTACGCGGGCGCCGAACCCGAATGGGCGGCCTTGTGGAAATGGCACGCAATCGAGGAGATCGAGCATAAGGGCGTCGCATACGATACCTGGCTGCACGCGACGAAGGACTGGAGCCGGTTCAAGCGCTGGCGCGCCAAGTCGATCATGATGCTGCTCGTCACCAGCCGCTTCTGGCCGAAGCGGATCAAGGGCATGAAAAATTTGCTGAAGCAGGACGGGCTGACCGGGTGGCGCGTCACGCTACGCATCTGGTGGTACCTGCTCGGCAAGCCCGGCGTGCTGCGCAAGAGCTTCCTGCCGTGGCTGAGCTATTTCCTGCCGGGCTTCCACCCCTGGAACCATGACGATCGCGCGCTGATCAAGCTGCACGAGAGCGATTATGCCGATGCGGTGATGCCCGCGCAGGCGTCGATGGCGGATCGGGTCGCGGCGGCGGCCTGATTTGGACCGCTACCCGCCATTTCGTTCACATCATATTCTACCGTAGCCCTGAGCTTGTCGAAGGGCGCTTCTCGGTGAGGCGCCCTTCGACAAGCTCAGGGCTACGGTGACGGGCGACCCGGATGACAGGACCGCCCTAGACGCCGCGCCCCGCGTCCCATATCCCCTTGCCAGTGGAGGGGACCATGCAACCACAGATGACGGCGGCCGAGGTCATACAGTTCGAGCTGCAACTGGCGGGATTGTCGTCGCTTCTGGAGTTCGGCTGCGGCGGCAGCACGTTGATCGCGGCGCGGCAGGTGCGGCGGATCGTCAGTGTCGACAGCGATGCGGCCTGGCTGGCGAAGGTGCAGGCCGATCTTGCGGGCGTGGCGGTCGAGTTCACGCCCGTTCATATCGACATCGGCCCGGTCGGCGAATGGGGTTATCCGACCGATGAAGGCCGCCTCCGCGACTGGCCGCGCTATCACAGCCAGATCTGGCGCGGGATGGCGGGCAGCCCCGATGTGGTGCTGATCGACGGGCGTTTTCGCGTCGCGTGCCTGTTGCAGGCGATCATCCACTGCAAGCCCGAATGCGTCTTTCTGTTCCACGATTTCACCGACCGGCCGCATTATCATGTGGTGCAAAAACATGTCGATGTGCTGACCCGCGTCGACACGCTCGCGGTGATGCGCGCCAAGCAGCGGGTCGATGGCAAGGCGGTGCTGCACGACCTGTTCGACCATTATCTGATCCCCGATTGACCCGCCGCGCGTGCTTCGGCACACCCCGGCGCATGTTCCAGATCGCCCCCGTCATCGAGACCGACCGCCTGCGCCTGCGCCCCGGTCGCCTGTCCGACAAGGACGTTCATATCACGATGTGGGCCGACGAACGCGTGACGCGCTTCATCGGCGGCGAGCCGCGCGCGCCCGACGTCAGCTGGGGAAAATTTCTGAGCTCGGCGGGGCTGTGGCCGGTGATGGGGTTCGGTTACTGGGTGTTCGCCGACAAGGCGAGCGATGCGCTCGTCGGCATGGGCGGCTTAAGCTATTTCGGCCGCGGCATCCCCGAACTGGAAGGGCTGCCCGAGGCGGGCTGGGCGTTCGATGCCGACCATTGGGGCGCGGGATATGCGACCGAGGCAATGCGCGCGGCGCTCGGCTGGGCCGATGCCAATCTCGATGCCGCCGAAGTGCGCTGCATCATCGATCCGGGCAACGACGCATCGGAACGGGTCGCGGCGAAACTGGGGTTCCGGCGGATCGGAGAGAGCGATGCGCTGGGGCATGTGGTGGCGATTTATGGACGGCCGCGCGGGGGATAAGATCCTCCCCGGAACGGGGAGGGGGACCGCGAAGCGGTGGAGGGGGCTATCGGCATTGAGCGGCGGTTGCAGGACGCGACCCCCCTCCGTCAGCGGCTACGCCGCTGCCACCTCCCCGCGAGCGGGGAGGATTTTTACGCCGCCTCGACCACCAGCACCCCGCCGTCGGCGCTGATCACCCGGACCCTTGTCCCGGCGGCCGTATCCGGCCCGCGCACCGGCCATTCGCCGTCGCCGACCTTGGCGCGGCCGCGGCCGTTTTCGATCGCGGTCACCAGCGTCAGCACTTCGCCGACCAGCCGCCCGCCGCGCTGGTTGAGCAGCGGGTCGGTCGACTCGATCGGATTGGCCTTGAGCCAGCGGCGCGCGCCGTAGAGCGCGATGAATGCCAGCACGGCAAAGATCCCGAGCTGCATCGGCACCCCGACCGGCAGCAGAAAGGCGAGGACGCCGGTGGCGATCGCGGCGACCCCCAGCCACACGAGGAAGAATCCCGGTGCAACGATTTCGGCGGCGCACAGCAGCACCCCGATGGTCAGCCAGGCCCAATGCGGTGACATATTGCTCAGCCAATCAGGCATGTCAGGCTCCCGTCTTGCGTTCGATCGCGTCGCGCGCCAGCTCGCCGATGCCGCCCAGCGTGCCGATCAGCTGCGTCGCTTCGACCGGGAACAGGATCGTCTTGCTGTTCGGGCTGGTCGCGAACTGGCTGACCGCCTCGACATATTTTTGCGCGATGAAATAATTGATCGCCTGCGCGTTGCCGCCGGCGATCGCGTCGCTGACCATCATCGTCGCCTTGGCTTCGGCCTCGGCTTCGCGTTCGCGCGCTTCGGCGTCGCGGAAGGCGGCTTCGCGGCGGCCCTCGGCCTGCAGGATCTGGCCCTGCTTCTCGCCCTCGGCGCGCAGGATTTCCGACGCCCGCATGCCTTCGGCTTCGAGGATGTTGGCGCGCTTTTCGCGCTCGGCCTTCATCTGCCGCGCCATCGCGTTCGAGATGTCGGCGGGGGGGCGGATGTCCTTGATTTCGACGCGGGTGATCTTGACCCCCCACGGCGTTGTCGCATCGTCGACGACGTGCAGCAGGCGAGCGTTGATCTCGTCGCGTTTCGACAGCGTTTCGTCGAGGTCCATCGAACCCATCACGGTACGCAGGTTGGTGGTCGTGAGGTTCATGATCGCCAAGTAAAGGTCGCTGACCTCATAGGCCGCCTTGGCGGCGTCGAGCACCTGGAAAAACACGACGCCGTCCACCGCGACCATCGCATTGTCCTTGGTGATGATTTCCTGGCCCGGGATGTCGAGCACCTGTTCCATCATGTTGACCTTGCGCCCGACGCGGTCGAAGATCGGCATGATGAAATTAAGCCCCGGCTGCGCAGTGTGGGTGTAGCGGCCGAAGCGTTCGATCGTATAGCTGTAACCCTGCCGAACCGGGGTCAGCGCCCACAGCAGGAACACCGCCGCGAGTACGACAAGTGCGATCGGAAACCAATAATCCATCGAAAATCCCCTCCGCGATGCAGGCCGCCCGGGCCGCACTCCTTTATTGCGGGAACCGCTGCCATGCGCCAGACAAAAGCGCATGACCCAACACATGTTCGCGCCCCGCTCGCTGCTCTATGTTCCCGGCTCCAACGCCCGTGCGCTGGAAAAGGCAGGCGGGCTGGCCGCCGAGATGCTGATCATCGATCTGGAGGACGCGGTTCCCGCGGATCGCAAGGACGAAGCGCGCGCCGCGATGCGCGCCGCGGTGGCGGCGGGCTTTTCCGGCAAGCGCGTCGCGGTACGGATCAACGCGACCGGGACGGCGGAGCAGGCCGCCGACATCGATGCGATCGCCGACCTGGCGCTCGATGCAGTCGTGCTGCCCAAGGTCGATGCCCCCGCCGATCTTGATCCCGTGCGCGGGCTGGGGCTGCCGCTGCTGGCGATGATCGAGACGCCAACGGCCATCTACGCGGCGCGCGATATCGCCGCCGATCCGGCGGTCGCGGGACTGATCGCGGGCTTGAACGACCTTGCGCATGAATTGAAACTGCCCGCCGGAATCGACCGCGGAGCGATGAGCCACGCGATCCAGGCGATCGTGCTGGCGGCGCGCGCCGCCGGGGTGTGGGCGTTCGATGGCGTCTATAATGCGATCGACGATGCGGCGGGCTTTGCCGCCGAAGCGGACGAGGGGCGGCGGCTGGGCTTCGACGGCAAGTCGCTGATCCACCCGTCGCAGGTCGATCCGTGTAATGCCGCCTTTGCCCCGTCAGCGCGCGAGATCGCCGCCGCCGAGGCGCTGGTCGCCGCGGCCACCGGGGGCGCGCAGCGGCATGAGGGGCGGATGATCGAGGATATGCACGTCGCGGCGGCACGGGCGCTGCTGGCGCGGCGCTGAATATGTCCGTCATCCCGGCGAAGGCCGGGATCTCGGCGGTACGTTAAGACGCGACGGTGAGACCCCGGCCTTCGCCGGGGTGACGAAGCCAGAATGGCAGCGCAACGCCCAACGGCATTTGTCGTTCGACGAACGCGCCTTGCCTGACCGGGGCGGAAATGCCATGCGGCGGCGCCATGAAGATCATTCATTTCCGCGCCGCGATCGCGGCCGTCGCTCTTGTCACCTGTGTCCCCGCCGCCGCTGCGGCCGCGCCCGCCAAGGCCGACCCGCCGGTCACCGAGGCTCAGCTGGCCGCGCATATCAAGATACTCGCCGACGATGCGTTCGAAGGGCGGGCGCCGGGAACTGATGGCGAGGATCGCACAATCGCCTATATCGTCGGCGAATGGGCCAAGGCAGGCCTCCAAGCCGTGCCGGGCAGCGCGACGCCATGGTTGCAGCCGATCCCCTTTGTCGAGAGCCGCGCCGTCAGCGGCACCGCCAGGTTCAAGGTGCATGGGCGCGATTTCGCGATCGAGGATGACGGCATCATCCTGACCGGGCGCGAAGCGTCGGCGGCGCTGACCAATGTTCCCGCGGTGTTTGTCGGCTACGGGGTCGATGGCACGGGCAAGGTCAACGCCGACGTCGCCGGCAAGCTGGCGATCATGTTGTTCGACAATGCGCCGTTCGGCGACAAGCTGCCGCGGTATCGCGAGCGGCGCCAACTGCTTGCCGACGCGGGTGCTGCGGCGGTGCTGGTGATCGCGACCGATGCGGTGCCATGGGCGCAGCTGCGCGACAGCGCGGGCGCTACGTCGATGCGGCTCGCCGATGCCAAGCCCGCGGCGCCGGTCAGCGGTTTCCTGTCGCTCGAAGCCGCCGACGCGCTGCTCGCCAAGGCGGGTCAGGATGGCGGCGCGCTGCGGGAGGCGGCAAAGTCGCCCGACTATCGCGGCGTGGTGCTGCCGGTCAGCGCCGATCTGACGACACAGTCGGCGATCCGGCCCTTCATCAGCAACAATGTCATCGCAAAGCTGCCCGGCGCCAAGCCCGACGGCAAGGCGGTGCTGTTCCTGGGCCATTGGGATCATCTCGGCATTTGCGGCGATGAAGGCGAGGCCGACCGGATCTGCAACGGCGCGGTCGACAATGCCAGCGGCATCGCAGTGCTGATCGAGGTTGCCAAGCGGTTGGCAGCGGGGCCGCGTCCCGACCGCGACATTTATTTCCTGGCGACGACGGCCGAAGAAAAAGGGCTGCTGGGTGCGCGCTATTTTGCCGACCATCCGGTCATCCCGCTGACCAACATTACCGTTGCGCTCAATGTCGACACGATCGCGATTTCACCGCGCGGCACCCCGGTTGCGACGATCGGCCGCGGCCAGCCCGCCTATGACGCGGTGGTGCGCCAGGTGGCGACGAAGCTTGGCCGCAAGCTCGACGAGGATGGCGAGGCCGACGCCTTTATCCAGCGTCAGGACGGCTGGGCGCTGGGCGCGAAGGGCGTGACGTCGCTGATGGTCGGCGGCAGCTTTTCGGATATGCCGCTGCTCGAAGCGTTTCTGAGCAGCGACTATCATGGGCCCAACGATAATTTCAGCGACAAGATCCCGCTCGGCGGCGCGGCGGAAGATGCCGACCTGCACGTCGGGCTTGGGCGGGCGTTCGCCGATGTGAAGGCGTGGCCGGGGAAGTAAGCTTCGCCGAATAATGGCGGAATGATAACGTCGCCCCCGCGAAGGCGGGGGCCGCTGGCAACCTTACGCAAGGCCGATAGCGGCCCCCGACTTCGCGGGGGCGACGGTAAAAACTAAGCCGCCTGCTTCGCCCGCTCGCTCATTTCCTGATTGAGCATCTCAGCCAGCAGGAATGCCAGCTCCAGCGATTGCCCCGCGTTCAACCGCGGGTCGCAATGCGTGTGATAGCGGTCGGCAAGGTCCATCTGCGTCACGTCCATCGCGCCGCCGGTGCATTCGGTGACATTCTGGCCGGTCATCTCGATATGGATGCCGCCGCCATGCGTGCCCTCGGCGCGGTGGACGGCGAAGAAGCCGCGTACTTCGGCCAGAATACGCTCGAACGGGCGCGTCTTGTAGCCGGTCGAGGTCTTGATGACATTGCCGTGCATCGGATCGCACGACCAGACGACGGGATGCCCCGATTCCTTCACTGCGCGCACCAGCTTGGGTAGATGCGCCTCGATCTTGTCGTGGCCGTAGCGCGTGATCAGCGTCATGCGCCCCGCGACATGATTGGGGTTGAGCGTGTCGAGCAGGCGCAGCAGCACGTCGGGCTCCAGGCTCGGCCCGCATTTCATGCCGACCGGATTGCCGATGCCGCGCAGAAACTCGATATGCGCCGAACCCTCGAACCGGGTGCGGTCGCCGACCCACAGGAAATGCCCTGACGTGTCGTACCAGCCGCCGGTCAGGCTGTCCTGCCGGGTGAGCGCCTGTTCATAGGGGAGCAGCAGCGCCTCGTGGCTCGTGTAGAAGCTGGTGCCCTTGATCTGCGGCACCGTTTCGGGGGTCACGCCGCACGCTTCCATGAAGGCAAGCGCTTCGGAAATCCGCGCGGCGGTTTCCTGATATTTCTTGGCCCACGGGCTACGGTCCATGAAGTCGTGGGTCCAGGCGTTGACCTGGTGCAGATTGGCATAGCCGCCGTTCGCGAAAGCGCGCAGCAGGTTCAGCGTCGCCGCCGACTGGTTATACGCCTTCACCATGCGCGTAGGGTCGGGTTCGCGGCCCGCTTCCTCGAACGCGATATCGTTGATGATGTCGCCGCGATAGCTGGGCAGCGACACGCCATCGACATCTTCCATGTCGGCCGAGCGCGGCTTGGCGAACTGCCCCGCCATGCGGCCGAGCTTCACCACCGGCATTTTCGAGGCAAAGGTCAGCACGACCGCCATCTGGAGCAGCACGCGAAAGGTGTCGCGGATGTTGTTCGGATGAAATTCGGCAAAGCTTTCGGCGCAGTCGCCGCCCTGGAGCAGGAACGCCTTGCCTTCGGCGACGCGGCCAAGGTCGGCGGTCAGGTCGCGCGCTTCGCCGGCAAAGACCAGCGGCGGATAATTGCTGAGCTCATGCTCGGCCGCCGCGAGCGCTTCGGCGTCGCGATAGGTGGGCAGCTGGCGGGCGTCGTGCGAGCGCCAGCTATGCGGTTGCCAATTCTTCGTCATCTGCCTGTCTTCTTGTCTTCAAACCGGGCGCCGCCATGGCGCGAATGTCGCGTCGATGCAATCTATGCCAATTCGCGAACGATAAAATTAGCATTATCGTGACATTTGCGCACCTATGCTTTTCTTGGGGACCAAAAACTGATAGTTTGTTTCATGGTTTTGGAATGCAACCGGTGCATCCAAGGCATCTGGCTATCGGCGACGTTATGGATGCAACGACCCGATACCGGGTCTCCACGCAAAGCGACTGGCTATGGCGAATTTCGAGTCCGCATGGTTTGTATATGGGGCATTGCTGTTGCTGCTCGCGACCAGCTTTGTCGTGCGCATCGATTATGTCCGGATCGGGTTGGCCGCGGCAGCGCTGGTCGCGGTGCCATTGGTTTTGTTCCGCGAACCCGACGTCGGCTATGGCATGCTGGTGCTGGCGATCCTCGTCGTCAATCTGGGCATATTGGCGCGGTTGTGGCTGCGCCAGCGCCAGGTGAGCTTTTCGGCCGAGGAGGAGGCGCTGCGGCGCGAGCATTTCAACGGCCTCAATCCCGTGGCGGCGCGCGGGCTGATCGATCAGGGGCATTGGATTTCGGCAAAGCGCGGCGAAATTCTGATCCGCGAAAATCAGGCGGCGCCCAGCCTCTTCTATCTGGCCGAAGGACAGGCGGCGATTCTCCGCGATGGCACCGAGGTCGGCAAATTGACCGACGGCGCGCTGATCGGCGAGGCAACCGTGCTCGACGGCACCCACGCGACCGGCACTGTGCTGCTGGGCAGCAATGCGCGGTTGTGGTTTGTCCCCGCAGCGGCGCTGCGCGCCTATCTGGCGGCCAATCCCGCCATCGCGAGTACGCTGCACGAGGGTTTCGCGCGCGCGCTGCGCGGCAAATTGGCGAGCGCGAATACCCGGATCGCCGACCGGGCGCCGATCGTGTGAGCGTGATAGCCGCAGCGATGCCTCGAACTTGTCATCGCGGCCTGCTAATCCCGCCGCCATGACGATGATTCTCTATGGCATTTCGAATTGCGACACGGTGAAAAAGGCGCGGCGCTGGCTCGACGAACAGGGTGTCGCGTACCGTTTTCACGATGTCCGCAAGGACGGGCTCGACGCTGAACGGCTGCAAGGCTGGATCGATGCGCTGGGCTGGGAAAAGCTGCTCAACAAGTCGGGCACGACCTTTCGCAAGCTGCCCGATGCGCAAAAGGACGGGCTCGACGCGGCATCGGCCAAGGCGCTGATGCTCGATCAACCGGCGATGATCCGCCGCCCGGTCGTCGATGCCGCGGGCGCGATCAGCGTCGGTTTTTCGCCCGCCGACTGGCAGGCGCGTTTTGCGGCATGATCCGCTGGCTGCTGGCGTCGCTCGCCCTGCCGCTGCTCGTCGGCTGCGCGGCTGATCCGGTGACGACGCAGCCGACCCTCGACGGCCAGCCGCCGATCGTCATCGCGCATCGCGGCGCGTCGGGCGAGCGGCCCGAACATACGATCGCGGCGTATCGGCTGGCGATCGCGCAGGGCGCCGATTTTATCGAGCCCGACCTGGTGCTGACCAAAGACGGCATATTGGTCGCGCGGCACGAGAATGAAATTTCGGAGACCACCGACGTCGCCGACCGCCCCGAATTTGCGGGTCGCAAGGCGACCAAGACGATCGACGGGCGCGAGGTCAGCGGCTGGTTTACCGAGGACTTCACGCTCGCCGAACTCAAGACGCTGCGCGCGCGCGAACGGCTACCGAAACTGCGCTCGACCGACTATGACGGCCAGTTCGATATTCCGACGTTCGAGGAAATTCTGGCCTTGCTGGCCGAGGTTAACCGCGGCCGCGACAAGCCGGTCGGCGTTTATCCCGAAACCAAGCATCCCAGCCATTTCATCGCGATCGGCCTGCCGCACGAAGCGCCGCTGCTCGCGCTGCTCGATCGCTTCGGCTATCGCGGGCGCAAGGCGCCGGTTTTCATCCAGAGTTTCGAAGTGCGGAACCTGATGGACCTGCGCGCCAAAAGCGACCTGCCGCTGATCCAGCTGATGGATAGCGAAGGCGGGCCGCCCGACATACCCGAAACCAGCTATGCCGTGATGGCGACGCCTGCGGGGCTGACGCGGATCGCCAGCTATGCCGACGGGATCGGCCCGAACAAGGCGATGGTGATCCCGCGCGCGACGCTCGGCTCACTTGGCGAACCGACCAACCTGGTGCGCGATGCGCATGCCGCAGGGCTGAAAGTCCACCCGTGGACATTCCGGCGCGAGAATTATTTCCTGCCGCTGGGCGACAAGGGCGGGCTGAACCCGTCGGCGCACGGCGACCTGGGGGCCGAGATCGCCGCCTATCTGGCGACCGGGATCGACGGTCTGTTCAGCGACAATGTGCGCGAGGTGGTGGCGGCGACGAAAGTGGCACAACGCTGAGCATTCGCTAGTGACGGGTTGCGACCGGAAGCGGACGTAAGGAAAAAGCAGCCCCTCCCCTTCAGGGGAGGGACAACGAAGACTTGGCAGCTTGCTGCCTAGTCGTAGTGGGGTGGGGGCCAGCGGCCTTGCGCAAGGCCGCTGGCCCCCACCCGCTGCGACTAATGAACAAGTTCGTAAGTCTCGCTGCCCTCCCCTGAAGGGGAGGGCGTGTCTTTGCCGCTCCGTCCGCTCCTCACCCCAAAGCCGCCCAAAACCCGGCCCGACGCCCCCGGGGGGAAGCGTGGGCCGGGCCGCGCGGCCGCGCTGTCTTCAATCGGTGCCATTTTCCCATTGGAACACCGCTTCGAGCGGCTTGCCGAACACATGCGCGATGCGAAACGCGACCTCGAGTGACGGCGAATATTTGCCCTGTTCGATCGCCGCGATCGTCTGGCGCGTCACGCCGACGCGCTCGCCAAGATCGCCCTGTGTCATCTCGCCCGCCAGAAAGCGCAGGGTGCGGATGTCGTTGGTGAAGGGGAGCGCCATCGTTCAGCCGTCCCGGCGATAGAGATAGAGCTGCGCGCCGATGCGAACCAATTCGGCTGACACGACCACAGCCAGCATGGTGTTGAGCAAGGTCGGCATCGAATAGCCCGCAAAGATCATCCAGATGCATAGCCAGACGCCGAGGACAATCGGGTAATAGGCATAGTGAGTGCCGCGCCAATGGATCGCGCGCTCGCGTTCGTCTGCGGCGGCATGGGCCTCGCTCGGGCTGCGCGCAGCGATCACGCCGATGATGATCGACATCGCCACCATGGTGCCGATGGTGACCACGGTCAGCAAGCTGCCGCTGGCCGCAATGTTTCCGGGGCCATGCGGCAGCGCCGTATGCAGGCGAAAGAAATACCAGCCAAAGGCCGCGATCATCACCACCAGTGCCACCCAATGTGTTTTTTCACGAAAGGTCATGCCTACCACTCCATGTCATATGATTCGAACTTTATGTCTAATATTTTTAACATAGAGTCAATCACCAATGACATGGCCGGGCTTTGCCGCTTTCGCACCGCAACATAAGCCGCTAAGCCCGCATCCTATGTCCACGCTGCCCAAAACGCTCACCCTCGACACCTCCACCAGCCGCGCCAATCCGACGCCGCAGCCGATGAAGCGCCTGACGGTGCCGCGTATCCGCCAGCGTAAGGGTGGCGAGCCGATCGTCATGCTGACCGCCTATACGGTGCGTATGGCGCAGCTGCTCGACCCCCATTGCGACATGCTGCTGGTCGGCGATTCGCTGGCGCAGGTGATCTATGGCCTGCCGCATACGGTCGGGGTGACGATGGACATGATGGCGCTGCACGGCGCCGCGGTCGTGCGCGGCAGCTATCACGCTGCGGTGATCGTCGACATGCCGTTCGGCAGCTATGAGGGCAGCCCCGAACAGGCGTTCGACAATGCTGCGCGGCTGCTGAAGGAAACCGGCGCCGCCGCGGTGAAGGTCGAGGGCGGCAAGGTGCTGGCGCCGACGATCGAATTCCTGACCCAGCGCGGCATCCCGGTGATGGGCCATGTCGGGCTGACCCCGCAGGCGGTGAACATCCTTGGCGGTTATGGCGTGCGCGGCAAGAGCGAGGAAGAAGCCCGCTCGATCGTCGAAGATGCGGTTGCGGTGGCGCAGGCCGGTGCGTTTTCGATCGTGATCGAGGGCGTGCTCGAATCGATCGCGATCGAGATCACGAACAAGGTAGATTGCCCGACGATCGGGATCGGCGCGTCGGCACAGTGCGACGGGCAGGTGCTCGTCACCGACGACATGCTCGGCATGTTCGAACGCGTTCCCAAATTCGTGAAACGATACCAGGACATGGCGGGCGTCGTCAGCGGTGCGGTCAAGGACTATGCCGATGAAGTCAGGTCCCGTTCATTCCCGACCGAGGATCAGACCTACGCGGGTTGAGACGGCGCGCGGTACCGATCGAGGCACAGTGAATCGCTTGGCCTTTTTCGACGCCGTCGCTAAGGAAGCCGCGGCCCCAGAGCCATGAATGACAAATGGAGGTTTGATTGGCCCTGAGCCCGACCAACGATGCCGCGCTGTTGCAAGAAGTCGACGAAGCCGTCCGCAAGGACCGGCTGGACACGATCGTGCAGCGCTATGGCCGCTGGATTTTCGGCGGGGTAATCGCCGCTTTGCTGGCGTTCGGCGGCTATCTGTACTGGAGCCACCGTCAGGACGCCGCGCGCGGGGAGCAGGCCGAAGAATTGATCGCCTCGTTCCAGAAACTGTCGACGAACCAGCCGCGCGCCGCCGCCGCCGAACTTGAAAAGATCGCGGCGGAGAGCGATCCCGCCTACCGCGCGGTCGCGATGATGCAGCAGGCAAATATCAAGGCGCAGGGCGGCGACCTGAAAGCCGCTGCCGCGCTGATGGCGAAAGTCGCTGCCGACACCAAGCTCGATCAGGCGTTGCGCGACCTGGCGCTGATCCGCCAGACCGCGTTCGAATATGACAGTCTGAAACCCGAAGCGGTGATCGCGCGCATGAAGCCGCTGGTCGATGCCAAGGATCCCGTGTCGAGCTGGTTCGCCAGCGCCGCCGAACTGTCCGCGACCGCCCATTATCAGCTCGGCCAATATGATCAGGCAGGCGCGCTTTATGGCCGCATCGCCAAATCGCCCGGCGTCGCCAAGTCGCTGCAATCGCGGTCGGTGCAGATGGCGGGTATGCTCGGCGTCGATGCGGTCGCCGACCGCGCGGACGAAAGCGCCGCAGAGGACCAGAAAGGCAATGCCGCGCCGAAGGCAGCGGCAGCCGCCCCAGTTGAGGAAGCCAATTAATATGCGGAAGACGCGTTACGGATTCTATGCGGCGCTCCTGGCGCTGCCGCTCGCGGGTTGCGGCGTGCTGAAGGGCGACGGCGGCCCCAAGACGCCGACCGTAGGCGAGCGGGTGTCGATCCTGTCGAACGACAATAGCATCAAGGTTGATCCGGCAACCGCGGCGATCGCCGTCGTCCTGCCCGAACCCGCGGTCAACGCCGCTTGGGCGCAGTCGGGCGGTAACGCATCGAAGTCGATGGGTCATCCGGCGCTCGGCGCGACGCGCAGCAAGCTGTGGCAGGCGAATATCGCCGGCAGCAACAAGAAGCAGCGACTGGCCGCTTCGCCGGTGATTGCCGACAACCGCCTGTTCGCGGTCGATACCGAAGCGGTCGTTCAGGCGTTTGCCGCCGACACCGGGGCGCCGCTGTGGCGCACCTCGATCGGCAGCACGGGCAAGGATTTCAAAGACTCGCTGTTCGGCGGCGGTGCCGGGGTTGACGGCAATGTCGTCTATGCGACCAGCGGCGTCGGCGACGTTGCGGCGCTGAATGCCGCCGACGGATCGGTGATCTGGAAGGTGAAGCCCGCGGGGCCGCTGCGTGGCGCGCCGACGATTGCCTTTGGCGGCGTCTATGTGATCAGCCAGGACAACCAGATCATCGCGCTCAATGCCGCGAACGGAGCGGTGCTGTGGCAGGCGACCGCGTCGCTCGAACCCGGCAGCGTGTTCGGGGCGGCGTCGCCCGCGGCGGGTCAGGGGACGATCGTCGCCGGTTATTCGTCGGGCGAAGTCCAGGCCTATCGGTACGAAAATGGTCGCGACCTGTGGGAAGATGCGCTGGCGCGCACGTCGATGGCGCTGTCGGTTTCGACGCTGACCGACGTCGATGCCGACCCGGTCGTCGATAATGGCCGCGTCTTTGCGCTGGGCCAGGGCGGCCGCATGGCGAGCTATGAACTGCTCACTGGCCAGCGCAGCTGGGAAATCTCGATCGCGGGTATTTCGACGCCTTATGTGGTCGGCGAATGGGTCTATGCGATGACCGACGACGGCAAGCTGCTGTGCGTCGCGCGCACGACGGGCAAGGTGCGCTGGCTGCAACAGCTCGCGCGCTTCCGCGTCGAAACCGAAAAGAAGAAGAAGGATCCGATCCGCTGGACCGGCCCGATCCTGGCCGGTGGCCGCCTGATCGCGGTCAACAGCGAAGGGATGATGCAGGAATTCTCGCCGACCGACGGCTCGCTGCTCGGGTCAACCGAATTCAAATCGCCGCTGTCGCAGGCGCCGGTGGTGGCGAACAATATTTTGTATATTTTGGCGGACGACGGGCAGATCACGGCCTGGCGCTGAAGCAGCGCCCGGGCCGGGGCGGCCCGGTAGAGCAACAGGGATAAAGTGAGATGTCGCGATTCGCGACGATTGCCATCGTAGGACGCCCGAATGTGGGCAAATCGACGCTGTTCAACCGGCTGGTCGGCAAGCGGCTGGCGCTGGTCGATGACCAGCCCGGGGTGACGCGCGACCGGCGCGAGGGCGATGCCAAGCTGCTCGGGCTGGAATTTCGCATCGTCGATACCGCGGGATTCGAGGATCAGGACGCCGCGACGCTGCCCGGACGGATGCGCGTCCAGACCGAAAAGGCGGTGCGCGAGGCCGATGCCGCGCTGTTCATGATCGATGGCCGCGCCGGGGTCACCCCGCTCGACGAGGAAATCGCGCGCTGGCTGCGCAGCGAGGACACGCCGATCATCCTGCTGGTCAACAAGGCCGAGGGCAAGCAGGGCGAGAATGGCTTGATGGAAAGCTATTCGCTCGGCTTCGACAATCCGATCGCGCTCAGCGCCGAGCATGGCGAGGGCGTTGTCGACCTGTTCGACGCGCTGCGCCCGATCGTCGAGCCGTTCGATGCGATCGAAGACGACGTTGCTGCCGCAAGCGATGAGGATGAGGACGCCCCGCTCGGCCCGATGAAGCTCGCGATCGTCGGGCGGCCGAATGCGGGCAAGTCGACCTTGATCAACCGCATGATCGGCGAGGATCGGCTGATCACCGGGCCCGAAGCCGGGATCACCCGCGATTCGATCCGCGTCGACTGGCAATGGGAAAAGGACGGCGAGGTCCACGAAATCCAGCTGTTCGACACCGCGGGCATGCGCAAGCGCGCCAAGGTGGTCGACAAGCTCGAAAAATTGTCGGTCGCCGATGCGCTCCATGCGGTCGATTTCGCCGAGGTCGTGGTGCTTCTGCTCGATGCGACCAAGGGGCTGGAGGCGCAGGATCTGCGCATTGCCGACAAGGTGCTGCAGGAAGGCCGCGCGCTGATCGTCGCGCTCAACAAATGGGATGTCGCCGAGGAGGCGTCGGCACTGTTCAACGGCGTGCGAAACGCGCTCGACGATGGGCTCAGTCAGGTCAAGGGCGTCCCCGTCCTCACCGTTTCGGGCGCGACCGGGAAGGGCATCGACACATTGGTGCGCGTCGCGTTCGAACAGCGCGCGATCTGGTCGGGCCGGGTATCGACGGCGCGGCTCAACCGCTGGTTCGAGGGTGCGGTGGACGCCAACCCGCCGCCCGCGCCCGGCGGCAAGCGGATCAAGCTGCGCTATATCACCCAGGCGCGGACGCGGCCGCCGACCTTTGTCGTGTTCGGTTCGCGCACCGATAGCCTGCCGGGCAGCTATGAACGCTATCTGGTCAACGGCATGCGCAAGGAACTCGGGTTTCAGGGCGTGCCGGTGCGGCTGAACTTCCGCAATTCGCGCAACCCCTATGACGAATAGAGCGTCGACGCTGGTCGTCGATGCACGCGGGATGCGCTGCCCCTGGCCCGCGCTGCGGCTGGCGCGCGCAATGCGCGATTCTGCCGACGTGCAGCTGATCGCCGATGATCCGCAGGCCGGGCGCGAGGTTGCGGCGCTCGCCGCCGAACATGGCTGGATGGTCGAGGTCGAGGCGGCGGCCGACGATGCCCAGTGCTGGCGCGTGCGTCGGCGCTGACCCAAAATGGGGCGGCTTTGGTGGCAAAGGCCCGCGGTCGTAACGTCTTTTTTACCCAAACTGGGCATGTGTCGGGCGGGACCACGACCGAATTTGAATACCAAGGGACACGACATTGGACGAAGTGCTGGTCGATTGGGATGAATTCCGCGCCACGCGCACCCAGCTGGGCGCCGCGTTCGTACGGATTCTGGGTTATTTTCGCGAAGACGGCACCAAATCGGTGGCGGCGATCGAGGACGCCATGCGCGCCCGCGACGCACGCGGCCTGGTCATGCCCGCCCACACGCTGAAAAGCGAGGCGCGCCAGTTCGGCGGCGAAAGACTGGGTGCGGTCGCCGAGGACATCGAAATGTTCGCGCGCCACTGTGTCGAAAGTCAGATCAGCCCCGAGGAATATCTGCCGCGCGTCGTCGAACTGCGCAAACTGTTCGAAGAAACGCTGAGCGCGCTGGAGCGCGAGGCCAATCCGCTGGTCCAACGCCGCCCGACCGGGTTCGGCCGCGCGGTCGGTTACTGAACCGGCGGCGCTTTCCGCATCGGCTGAACCGCACCGCGCGACAGGCTGCGCCATAGCCATTCGAACGGGCCATATTGAAAACGGTCGAGCCACGGCTTCGACCACAAGAGCATGGTCGTCCACATGCCGAAGCAGAAAAGATAGAGCGCAGCGCGCCCGACGCTGCCGAACAGCCCCAGCCCATAGCCGTAAAAGATGGTCGTCATCACGATCGAGGTGACGAGATAGTTGGTGAACGCCATGCGGCCCGCGGCGGCGAGCCGCTCGCGCACAGCGTCGCTGGCCACCGACTTGATCAAGAGCATGATCAGCGCGATCCAGCCGACCGTCATCAGCGTGTCAAAGGGGATCGATAGCGCGAGCGACGCGCCGAAAATCGCCACCGCATCATAGCCTGAGCGCATCTGGTACAGCGCCAGCATGACCAGCGGCGGAATCGCGATCAGGAAGCAGGCGATCGCCCATTTGCGATAGCGCGCGATCGTCCAGTCGCCGGTCAGCATCCGCGATTTGAACAGCGCCATGCCGATCAGCATCAGCCCCATCGCCTCCCACAGGAACATGCCGACGAAATAGAGCGGATCGCCCGCCATCGCGCTGGTGCGATGTCCGACAATGCTGGCGTAGCTGCCGAGGTAGAGCGCCGTCTCTTTGCCATAGGTCGGCGTTGACGGACCCATATCGGCGTTCATCTGCCGCAGCGCTTCCTGCATCCCTGCCGCGGCCTCGGCAGGAAGCCCACCAGCCTGCGCCATCGACAACATGGCCCACAGGCTGGCCGGCAAGCCGATCCCGACAAGGAAAAACGGCAGCGACCAGAGCAGCAGCGCCTTTGCCGACAGGTTGCGGAACAGGAACAGCAGCAGCCCGCAAATCGCATAGAGGAACAGAATGTCGCCGAACCAGACCAGATAGAAATGCGCGAGGCCGAACAGCGCCAGCCAGAACATGCGCGAATAATGGGCACCGGCGGGACTGCGCCCGGCCATCGCCGCGCTGTCGATCACCAGCAGCGTGCTGGCGCCGAACAGCAGCGAAAACATCCCGCGCATCTTGGAATCGACAAAGACGAAATTGAAGAACCAGGTCGCGAGGTCGATGTCGCTCGGCGGCCCGCTCGCGGCAGGATTGGAATAGGCCGGAAAGGGGAGCGCGAAGGCGACGATATTCATCGCCAGAATGCCCATCACCGCAACGCCGCGGATCGCGTCGAGTGAGACGAGGCGGCCGGGCAAAACGGGTTGATCTTCGCGCATGCCGCTCTCCATCTGTACTAGTTCTATACTACAGCCAGGTGGTGATCTGGTCGAGCGGCTTTTTCCGTGTCGCATAGACGGGAATGGTGGCGTCGGGCGCGGGGTGGCCGGTCACGATCAGCATCAGCGGCTTTTCGTCAGCCGGGCGGCCACAGATGTCGCGCAGGAACCCCATCGGCGACGGCGTGTGGGTCAAGGTCGCGAGCCCCGCGCTGTGCAGCGCGGTGAGCAGCAGGCCGCAAGCGATGCCGACGCTTTCGGTGACGTAGTAATTTTGCCGTGTGTCGCCGGGTTCGATGCCGCCGCGCCGCTGTCCGAATACGACGATCAGCCAGGGCGCGACGTCGAGAAAGCCCTTGTCCTCGTCGGTCCCCAGCGGCGCGAGCGCCTCCAGCCATTCCTGTCCTGCCCGGCTCGCATAGAATTCGCGCTCCTCGGCTTCGGCCGCCATGCGGATCTGGTGCTTGATGGTGGGACTCGAAACCGCGGCAAAGTGCCACGGCTGGTGGTTGGCGCCGCTCGGTGCGGTTCCGGCGGCGGCGATCGCGGCTTCGATCACCGCGCGCGGTACCGGGGTGTCGGCGAACATCCGGCACGTCCGACGCGCCGCGACATGATTGCGAAACGCCTCCGCTGCGGCGACGCGGTCGGCGTCGGTAATCGAGGGCAGGGCGGTATAGGGGATGGTGGCGTGCGGTTTCATGATCGACGGTCTATCGTCGATGCGACGATCTCGCCAGCGTCCGTTCACCGGCTATTGACATTTGTGTCAGTAATGCTATCTGACAATCCGCAACCGACCCTAACGAGACCCGCCATGACCCCGACCATCTTCTCCCACCCCGACCGCAAGATGCCGACCTTTCGCCCGTTCAAGGCGCTGTCGCATTTCCGCAAGCTCATCAAGGACAAGGAAGACACCGAACAGGTGTTCCACATCTTTGAGAGCCTGCCGCGCAAGGGCTTCATGGACGACGCGCGCGCTTTTGTCGAAAGCGAAAAGGGTCGCCAGTTGATGGCGAGCGAACCCTATCTGCCCGACCTGCTCGACGATCATGCGTGGATCGATGCGCTGCCCGAGGGCAGCGTTGGTCACGCCTATGTCACCTTCATGCGCCGCGAAGGACTGTCGGCGGCGGGTCTGGTGGCGGAGGCCGACAAGATGGGCCGCCCGAAATTCGACGATCAGGTGCAATGGTATGCCAATCGCCTGCGTGACACGCATGACTTGTTCCACATCCTGACCGGCTATGGCCGCGACGCGCTGGGCGAACAGTGCGTGCTGGGTTTCACCTATGGCCAGACGGGCAATTACGGCAATTTCTTCATCGCCTATGCCGGCGGTTACGAGGTGAAGCGCAGCGTCAAGGCCAATGCCCCCGTGTTCGGCGCGATCCGCCAGGGGCAGCGCCATGGCAAGGCGGCGAAGGCGATCATCGAACAGGACATCCGCGCGCTGCTCGCCGAGCCGCTCGATGCCGCCCGCGCGCGGCTCGGGATCGGCGAGCCGACGCTGTATCAGGAAGCGCATCGCGCTTACCGTAGCCGCGGTATCGATCCGTATAACTTCCTGGCGGCTCCGCAGGCGATGGCGGCCTGAACCAAGAAGCCTCGGTGAAAGCCGGGGCTTTTTCGTATCAGCGGAATTCCTTGCGGATCATCAGCTTCAGGCCGGACCAGACCGCATCGACGGCGCAGACTTTCACATCGACCCAGCCCATCGGCAGGCAGATTTCGCGGATCACATCCTCGGTGATGTCGGTCGGGACCTTCGACGCCTTCTTGGGCCAACTCACCCACACGAAACCGGCGGGATCGATCGTCGTCCGCAATTCGCCGAGCAGGCTATCGAGTTCGGCGCGGTCGGTGGTGAAGATATGCGCGACTTGCAGCCCCGCTTCTGGTGCATCGCGTTCGTCGAGAGCGACGTCGCCGATATCTTCGCGCACGCTTTCAGGCAGCGCATGGAACCACGCCGACATGCCGTCCTTCAGCGACAGCTTTTTCGCGAGCGGCGTGCCCAAGTAGCCCGCGCTCATAGCCGCGCGATCAGCGCCTGCGCGGCGGCCGGGTTGCGGACCTTCGCGCCGGCGATGAAGAAGAGGAAGACGTCGCGGTCGCCCTTGGCCCAATCCTTCGCCTGCTTCGCCCACTTGTCCAGCCCAGCACTGTCGTAGCCGGTCTCGACATCCTCCTGCGAGCGCTGAAGGCGGGCGTAGGTAAAATCGGCAGTCTGTTCGTCGATGCACGGGAATTCGTCGCTGTCGGCAAAAACGACCGCCATGTTGCGCTCGCGAGCCAGGTCGATGAACGCTGGGTCGCGGAAGCTTTCGTGGCGGACCTCGATCGCGTGGCGGAGCGGCAGGCCGTCCTGGCTGTCCGGCAGCAGGTCGAGGAAGCTGGCGAAATCGTCGCGGTCGAACTTCTTCGTGGCCATGAACTGCCAATGGATCGGGCCGAGCCGGTCGCCGAGCCGCGTCAGTCCCTGCGTCAGGAATTTCTCGATCGAACCGGCGCTCTCGGCGAGCACCCTGCGGTTGGTGCAAAAACGTGACGCCTTGACGCTGAACTTGAAGCCGTCGGGAACCGCCGCCGCCCAGTCTGCAAAAGTCTCGGGCTTCTGGCTGCTGTAATAGGTGCCGTTGATCTCGATCCCGGTCAGATGCTGGCCGGCATATTCGAGCTCGCGTTTCTGCGGGTGCTTGGGCGGGTAAAAGGTGCCGCGCCAGGGTTCGTAGGTCCAGCCGCCGATGCCGATGTGGATGGTCATAAATTGTCACCTATCCCGTTCGTGCTGAGCCTGTCGAAGCACCGTTCTTTCTTGGCCACGGCTAAAGAAAGTACGGCCCTTCGACAAGCTCAGGGCGAACGGTTTTTGGGGTAACTTATGGCCTAAGCCAAAGCCGCGTCGGCGCCCATCAGGTTCGGGAAAAAGCCCTCATGCGTTTCGCGAAGTTCCGCAAGCGTGACCTGATGGTCGCTGCCTTCCAGCTCGAACACGATGCGATCCTTGATCGTGCGGCCGACCGGATCGACGGGTACGTCGGCGCGGCCGGCGGCGTCGAGGAAGTCGGCGAGGCAGGTGTCGCACACCGTCACGACGTAAAGCCCCTGATCCTCGCCGAAGAAGCTCTCGGCGACGCCGAACGGCTGTTCTTCGCTCACCAGCACGCCGATGTTCGACTTGAGCGCCATTTCGGCGAGCGTCACCGCGATGCCGCCGTCCGAGACGTCGTGGCACGCGGTGATCCAGCCTGCGTTGATCGCGGTGCGGATGAAGTCGCCGGTGCGCTTTTCGCAGCGGAGGTTGACCTCGGGCGGCGGGCCTTCCTCGCGGCCATGGATTTCGCGCAGCCATACCGACTGGCCGAGATGGCCGGCGCGTTCGCCGACCGCGAGCACGATGTCGCCCGTGCGCTTGAAACCGATGCCGACGGCGCGGTTCAAATCCTCGATCACGCCAACCCCGCCGATCGCGGGGGTGGGCAGGATCGCGCTGCCGCCGCCGGTCGCCTTGCTCTCGTTATAGAGGCTGACGTTACCCGATACGATCGGATAGTCGAGCGCGCGGCACGCCTGTGCCATGCCGTCGAGGCAGCCGACGATCTGGCCCATGATTTCGGGGCGCTGCGGGTTGGCGAAGTTCAGGCAGTTGGTAATCGCGAGTGGGGTCGCGCCGACCGCGCTGATGTTGCGCCAGGTTTCGGCGACCGCCTGTTTGCCGCCCTCGACGGGGTCGGCGTAGCAATAGCGCGGCGTGCAGTCGGTGCTCATGGCGAGCGCGCGGTTGGTGCCGTGGATGCGGACGAGCGCGGCGTCGCCGCCGGTCTGCACCGTGTCGGCACCGACCTGGCTGTCATACTGCTCCCAGATCCAGCGGCGGCTGGCGATGTCGGGGGTGCCCATCAGCGTCTTGAGGTCGGCGGCGACGTCCTTGGTTTCGGGGACGTTGGTCAGCTCGGGCTGCTTGGGCGTCGGGACGTGCGGGCGATCGTAGAGCGGCGCGTCGTCGGCGAGCGGGGCGAGCGGGATGTCGCAGACGATTTCGCCATGATGCTCGAGCACCATGCGCCCCGTATCGGTGACGGTGCCGATGACCGCGAAATCGAGTTCCCATTTGTGGAAGATCGCTTTCGCAAACTCTTCCTTGCCGGGCTTCAGGACCATCAACATGCGTTCCTGCGATTCGGACAGCATCATCTCGTATGCGGTCATGCCGGTTTCGCGCTGCGGTACATCGTCCATCTTGAGGTGGAGGCCGACGCCGCCCTTCGACGCCATCTCGACCGAGGAGGAGGTGAGGCCCGCGGCGCCCATGTCCTGGATCGCGACGATTGCGTCCGACGCCATCAGTTCGAGGCACGCCTCGATCAGCAGCTTTTCGGTGAAGGGATCGCCGACCTGCACCGTCGGGCGCTTCTCCTCGGCGTCCTCGCCGAAGTCCGCCGACGCCATGGTGGCGCCGTGGATGCCGTCGCGGCCGGTCTTCGAGCCGACATAGACGATCGGATTGCCGACGCCCGATGCGGCCGAATAGAAGATCTTGTCCTGCTCGGCGACGCCGACGGTCATCGCGTTGACGAGGATATTGCCGTCATAGGCCTTGTGGAAATTGACCTCGCCGCCGACCGTGGGAACGCCGACGCAATTGCCGTAACCGCCAATGCCGTGGACGACGCCCGAGATGAGGTGCTTCATCTTTGGATGATCGGGGCGACCGAAACGCAGCGCGTTGAGGTTGGCGACGGGGCGCGCGCCCATCGTGAACACGTCGCGCAAAATGCCGCCGACCCCGGTCGCCGCGCCCTGATAGGGTTCGATGTACGACGGGTGGTTGTGGCTCTCCATCTTGAAGATCGCGGCGAGCTTCTTGCCACCTGCGCCTTCGCCGATGTCGATGACGCCGGCATTTTCGCCGGGGCCGCAGATTACCCAGGGCGCTTCGGTCGGCAGTTTCTTCAAATGGATGCGCGAGCTTTTGTAGCTGCAATGCTCGGACCACATGACCGAAAAGATGCCGAGTTCGACAAGATTCGGTTCGCGCCCGATCGCGGCGAGGACGCGATCATATTCTTCGGGCGAAAGCCCGTGTTCGGCGACGATTTCGGGGGTGATGGCGGGCGCGGGCTGAGTCATGGCGCGCCTTTAGCGATGTAGGCGCAAAACGAACAGACCCCATGATGCGAAAAGCACCACGGGGTCTGTGGTTGATCGGGGTCAGCGCGAAGCGAGCGTCGTCGCGGGCTTGGTCAGCGGCTCAACGTCGCGCAGCGCAAAGCTGACCTGCTGCGACCCGACGGTGCCGCGGACGCGGTTGGCGCCGACGCGCAGCGTGAAAGGCTTGCCGGTGCGTTCTTCGACGCCGCTGATGACACGGACGTCGCCGACCTGCGTCACCGTGTAGCTGTAGCTGCTGCCTTTGTGCTCGAAACGCTGCGTTGCGGGTTCATCGGCATGGGCGATGGCGGGGGCGCTCGCAAACAATGCGACGGCGGGGAGAAAGAATTTCTTCATGATGCAAGTCCTTGTTTACCAGAACAAAACTTGCCTTTACGCCCCTCTCCCTTGTGCAGTGCAGCATGCGTGGTCGCGCGCGGCGCGGCAATTGCAAAAAGCGGAATCGTGATTGCCGAAAGTGGAGCGGGTCTGGCGTGGCGAGACTTGAATATGAGCCGTTTGCCCTGAGCTTGTCGAAGGGCCGTTCTTTCTCTTGGCGCCGGGGAAGAAGGACGGTGCTTCGACAAGCTCAGCACAAACGGGTTTGGAGAGAATGCGGTCTAACGCATGACTTTCTATGTGCTGCGCGGCACCAGAGTCAGCACCAGCCACGTCGCCGCGCCTGCGGCAAAACCGGTGGCGAGCGTCCCCCACGCGATGTCGAGCAAGGTCACCTTGGTCGACCAGATTTTCATCGTCGCATGGTTGGTGAGGTCATAGGTCATGTAGCAGAAAAAGCCGAACATCGCGCCCCATTGCGCCGCGACCTGCCATTTGCCCGCCGCCAGCGCCGGCGCGACGGCGAAAATCTGGATACCCAGCATATAGAGCGCGTAGAAGATCAGCGCGGGCGCCGGGCGCCAGCCATCCATCAGCAGCGCGCCGATCTCGGGACGATAGATTTTCGTCAGCATCGTACGGAGCCAGACCGCGTCGAGAATGCCAAAGATGATCGCGGTGGCGAAATAGGCGCTGACGGTTTGCAGGGTCATGGCGGAACTTTCGTCGAGGCGATCGGGTGTGGGCCAGCGTAGGCGGACGGGGTGCGACGTCAAGCCTGACCGCACTTGACCATTGGGGGGCGAAAGGGCCAAAGCAGGGCCATGACGGACACCCCCGACGCCGCTGCCGCGCCCGCCCCGGACCCTGCCATCGCCGCGCTTTCGTTCGAGGCCGCGATGGGCGAGCTGGAAACGATCGTGCGGCGGCTGGAAAGCGGCGATGTCAGCCTGGAGGAATCGGTGACGCTTTATGAGCGCGGCCATGCGCTGCGCAGCCATTGCGAAGCGCGGCTCGCCGCGGCGCAGGCGCGGATCGAACAGGTGAGCCTGGGCGCCGACGGGCGACCGGCGGGAACCACCCCCTTCGGCGAAAGCTGAACCGTCATGGCGTCCACCAGCGACGATCTTTCGAGCGGAACGCAATTGCTGCTCGCCACGCAGGCTGAGGTGATGGCGGGCATCGACCGGCTGTTCGACCAGCTGCTGCCGGTTCCCAAGGACCCGCGCGCGCCGCTTTACGACGCGATGCGCCATGCCGCGATCGCGGGCGGAAAGCGGCTGCGTCCGCTGCTCGTGCGCGCCGCGGGCGATCTGTTCCATGTCGATCGCGGGCTCAGCCTGCGCGTCGGCGCGGCGGTCGAGGCGATGCACGTCTATTCGCTGATCCACGACGATCTGCCTTGCATGGACGATGATGATCTGCGCCGCGGCAAGCCGACGGTGCACAAGGCGTTCGATGAGGCGACTGCGGTGCTGGCGGGCGATTCGCTCCACGCGCTGGCGTTCGAGTGGCTGTGCGACCCGGCAACGAGCAGCGATCCGTTCGTGCGCGGCGAGCTCTGCTGCGAACTGGCGCGCGCCGCCGGGCCGGCAGGGATGGCGGGCGGCCAGATGATGGATCTCGCCGCCGAAACATCGAACTTCGACCTGCCGACGGTGACACGGCTGCAACAGCTCAAGACCGGGGCGCTGATCGCCTTTTCGGTCGAGGCCGGGGCGATCCTGGCGCGTATCCCGCCCGAGGGACGCACCGCGCTGCGCGCTTATGCGCGCGACATCGGGCTCGCCTTCCAGATCGCCGACGACATCATGGACGTCGAGGGCGACGAGGCGCTGGCGGGCAAGGCGCTGCACAAGGACGAGGCCGCGGGCAAGGGCACATTCGTCACGCTGATGGGGCTGGAACGCGCCCGCGGACAGGCGACCGCGCTGGTCGACCAGGCGATCGGGCATCTGGCGAGCTTTGGCGACGAGGCGACGCTGCTCCGTGCCATCGCCCGCTATGTGGTGGAAAGGGACCGTTGATGCGCATTGGGGTCTATCCCGGAACCTTCGACCCGATCACGCTGGGGCATATGGACATCATCCGCCGCGGCGCGAAGCTGGTCGACCGGCTGATCATCGGGGTGACCACCAACATCGCGAAATCGCCGCTGTTCGACGACGACGAGCGGATCGCGATGGTGAAGGCCGAAGTCGCGGGCATCGAGGGCAATATCGATGTTGTCGGCTTCAATTCGCTGCTGATGGACTTCGCCGACGCGCAGGGCGCGTCGATCGTCGTGCGCGGCATTCGCGGCGTCACAGATTTCGAATATGAGTATCAACTGACGGGCATGAACCGCCAGCTCAACGCCCGCGTGGAAACCGTTTTTTTGATGGCCGACGTCAGCCTGCAGCCGATTGCGTCGCGGCTGGTCAAGGAAATCGCGATCTTTGGCGGCGACATCCATAAATTCGTGACGCCTTCGGTGCGCGACGCCGTCGTCGGGCGTATTGCCGAGCGCGGGCTGCTCCAGGGCGATCGCTGATACCGATCATTGAGCGTTCAGCTTTTTCCCGCTAGGGCGCGCCAACGGGGCGCAAGATCCGATTTTCTGACAGAGGCCGATCCAGCATGAAATTTTCTTTCCGCCCCATGATCTTTACGGCGATGGCGTTCGGTCTCGCGGCTTCGGCCGCCGCGCAAGAGGCGCCGCCCGCGCCGAACCCGATGCCCGAAACGGCGCAGCCCGTGCCCCCGACGGACGCTCCGCCGCCGCCGGTCGATGTTCCGGCTGCGCCCGACGCCGGCACCGCGACGGAGGCCGCACCCGCTGTCGCAGCGGCCCCGACGATGACGCCCGACCAGTACATCAACAACCCCGAATATATGCTCAACCTGGACCTTTCGACCGGTGGGCGGGTGGTGATCCAGCTTTATCCCCAGGTTGCCCCGAACCATGTCGAGCGCGTCAAGCAGCTGGCGCGCGCGGGCTTTTACGACGGGGTCAAATTCCACCGCGTGATCGACGGCTTCATGGCGCAGACGGGCGATCCGACCGCGACCGGGCAGGGCGGCTCGCAGTTGCCCGACCTCAAGGCCGAATTCAACGTCACTCCGCACCTGCGCGGCACGGTGTCGATGGCGCGTGCCGAAAGCGAAGACAGCGCCAACAGCCAGTTTTTCATCATGTTCCAGCCGCGCTTTGCGCTCGACAATCGCTACACCGCTTTCGGCCGCGTCATATCGGGCATGCAATATATCGATGCGATTCAGAAGGGCGAGCCGCCCGCGGTGATGTCGAGCATGGTCCAAGTGTCGGTCGCCGCCGACAACAAGCCGATGCCGCCTGCGTCGATGCTGGTCGAAGCAGTGCCGGCGCCGGCACCTACTGCCGACATCACCGCCGACCAGCTCAACGCCCCGATCCGGTAAGAGAGCCGCGCGCGATGCGCGTCGACGCCTTTGATTTCGACCTGCCGAACGAGCGCATCGCGCTGCGCCCGGCGCGGCCGCGCGACGCCGCGCGGATGCTGGTGGTCGATGGCGAGACGGTCGTCGACGCAGGGGTCGGCGACCTGCCGACATGGCTGCGCCCCGGCGACTGCCTGGTGTTCAACGACACGCGCGTGATCCCCGCGCAGCTGGAAGGGCGGCGCGGCGACGCGCGCATCGGCGCGACCTTGCACAAGCGGATCGACCTGCGCCGCTGGCAGGCGTTCGTGCGCAACGCGAAACGGCTGCGCGTGGGCGAGACGGTCGATTTCGGCGCGGATGTCGCGGCCGTGGCCGAGGAACGCTTGCCCGACGGCAGCTTCATCCTGGCCTTCGCGGGGGACGAACCGGTCGAGGTGCTGCTCGAACGCGCGGGCACGATGCCGCTGCCGCCCTATATCGCGGGCAAGCGCGCGACCGACGACGACGATCGGTCCGATTATCAGACGATGTTCGCAGCCAAGGATGGCGCGGTTGCGGCGCCGACCGCGGCGCTGCATTTTACCCCGGGCTTGCTCGCGGCGCTGGAAACCGCGGGCGTCGCGACCGAAACGCTGACGCTGCACGTCGGCGCGGGAACCTTCCTGCCAGTGAAGGCCGACGATACCGACGATCATGTGATGCACGCCGAATGGGGGCGGATCGAGCCCGACACCGCGGCGCGGCTGAACGCGGTGCGCGCCGCGGGCGGGCGGATCATCGCGGTCGGCACCACCAGCCTGCGCCTGCTCGAAAGCGCCGCACAGGACGACGGCACGATCACGGCCTTCGCGGGCGATACCGCGATCTTCATCACCCCCGGCTACCGGTTCAAGGCGATCGACGGGCTGATGACCAATTTCCACCTGCCGAAGTCGACCTTGTTCATGCTGGTCAGTGCGCTGATGGGGCTGGAGACGATGCAGGCGGCCTATGCCCATGCGATCGCGAGCGAGTATCGCTTTTACAGCTATGGCGACGCCAGCCTGCTGCTGCCGGACTGCGCGGGATAGCGTTTTCGTCGCGCGCGGCGCGCGACCGTTCAGATTTCGATGATGATCTTGACGTTATCGGCGCTGATCGCGGCGGCTTCGGCGACCTGGGCCTTGGCGCGCGCGACGACATCGCGCAGGCTGTGCGCCTCGTCGATTCCCAGCAATTCGGTCACTTCGACGTTCAGAAGGATCGCCAGTGCCTTGATCCGCCCTGCCTTGGGCCGCGCCTTGTTCTGCTCCCAGGCCGAGATCGACTGCTCGCTGACCCCCAGTTCGCCCGCAATTTCCAGCTGCGTCAGCCGCCGGGCGGTCCGCAGGCGGTGGAGCCGGTCGCCAAAGCTCTCGTCGGTGGGTTCGTTCGCAGAGACGTCCTCCGTGCGATCACCGCTGACGACGGCGCGAAGCTGCGCCGCGCTCAGCGTCGCGGACGAGATCGGGGTTTCGAACTGACAGCCATAGAGCGCGCCGCTGACCCAGATGACCCTCGCGCGGGTCACCCCGGCATGCGGCAAGTCGATGTCGACGCGGTCGTCAACCGCCAGCGCGGCATCGCCCTCCAGCAACAGACCCGTCGCCGAGATATTGTGCACCGACATGTTCAGATCGCCGCCGCCCGCCCGGCCTTGCAGTCGCAGTCGCAACGTCCGCCGCGTGCTGCGCGCTGTGCCGCCTGACGGGGCTTTTTCGATAAATGCCGGGATTGCCATCGCGTCCATGATCGGGGCTCTGGGGTTAAGGCGGCGTTACCGGAACCGATATGCGGCCATGCGTGCGCGCTTGGCGACCGCCGTCGAGGCGCGATGCGCGGCGTTGCGGGCGGTGCCCAGCCGGGCGGGGGAGCGCACGGCCAAGACTAGCTAAGTTAAAAGTTTAGTTTGCCTATCGAGCTCAGTTGACGCCGAGCGTTGTCAGGAGCGATCCGATTCGCGCGCCATCCGGCATCGCCAAAGCCCCGAGAATCCGGCGATTCCGCTTTTTTCCATGATATTAATGTGTTGTCGATCACTGTCTCAAAGGGGAACAGAGTCCCGATGCACGCCCGAAACGGGCTCAGCCGAATGGTATCGGCATTGCCAATGTAAATATTTTGTTTATTTTCTCTATCAGATTTGAACGATTCTTTGACCACCGGGGGTGGCGGGAACAAGAATAGCGCGCGGCGCGACGCCTCGAGCAACTCGGGCATCGGGCCCGGCATTGGGGGTTCTTTGGCACATTGTCTTCACTGCAAGGTGGCGCGATTCGGCGCGGGGGCAGCTTTGATGCTGTTGTCGGCGGTTGCGACTGCAGGGAATGCCAGGGATAGCGCTCCCGCTTTCGATGGCGCTTCGGTCAATGTCGTTCTCGCCGGTCACATCACCGCGAAATGTTCGGTCGGCGGCGGCGGCACGATCAGCCTGGGTGAACTGGTTGGCGACAAACAGGCGACTGCACGCTTTGACGTTGGCTGTAACGTCCCATTTGAAATGGTGTTTCGTTCGACGTCCGGCGGGATCGCCCATGCCACTAAGCCGCAAGGCGAGGGTCCATATACAGGCATGCTACCCTATCGCCTGGACGTCATGGTGCCGGCGCTGTCGCCATTGCCGACCCAGCTCCACGCCGATTTTACCAGCAATCAAATGGTCGCAGGCGCCTCGCTCAACAGCGGCGACGCCATTGCAGCCGGAGGCGGCGAAATCCGCCTTCAAACAGAAATGGTGCAGGGCCGCGATCTGCTCGCGGGTCAATATGTGGATTCCATCACGATCGTGATCAATCCGCGCGTCTAGAAATGCTGGCTCGCAAAGCCAGTTGGGTCGTTCGTTTAAGTGAAGTGCATGTAAGTTAATATGAAAGGGAGTTTTAACATGAAGGTTTCTCTGTTTATCACTGCGGCTGTTGCCGCTCTCGCCAGCACGACGGCGATGGCACAGACCAACGCATCGAACGCCACGTATGTCAATCCGGCCAACCCGGGCAACGTCGGCACCGCCAGCTCGTCGGAAACCGCTGATTTCACGATCACGGGCACCGTCAGCCAGGCTTGTGTTCTGGGCGCCGGCGGCGACCTGAACGACGTCAACTTCGGCACCATCGGCATCTATGCCGATGCCACGAGCACCGTCGAAAACGTCTTCACCTCGGTTGGCCCGGCCAACGGCCACACCCGCACCAACCTTGCCGGTTGCAACACCGCCAACCGCATGACGGTCACCAAGGGCAATGGCGTCGACGGTCTGGTCAACTCGACCAACGCTGGGGGCTATGACAGCAACGTGTTCCAAGCGAACATTCCCTACTCGATCGCCGCGCAGTACACTGCCGGTGCCGTAGGCTCGCTGCTGCCGCAGGCTTCGATCAGCCAGTTCTCGGTCAGCACGACCGAAGACGAAGACTTCAAGGAAAATGCAGCCTGGAAGTCGGGCGCAGCTTTCCGGATCGATATCTCGGATCCGACGAAGGCGCTGGTTGCCGGCACCTACAGCGACACCGTCACGGTCGTTCTCGAAGCGATCTGATCGACGTGTGAAGTAAAGATGTCGCGGGGGGGCCGAAAAGCCTCCCCCGACATTTTCATTTGAATTGGGGGGCGGAGGATAAGGCGCGCGATCGCGGCGACATCTTTCGTACAGAAGATATGCTTAAACTCCGGCTGACGGATGTGCTCAGCAAATGGCGTCTCGGCGCCTTTGTGGTTGTCATGGGTATCGTTGCTTCGACGTCGGCGCTCGCGATGCGGGTGTCGCCGATGGTTTCGGAATTGTCCTCATCCGGATCCGGCGCGGTGGCGCGGATCGAAGTCGGCAACGTCGGCTCGGTCTCGATGCCGTTCGAGACGAAGATCACCCGTATCGAGTTTACCGATGACGGCAAGCTTGTCGAAACCCCTGGCGATGATGATTTCATAACATTCCCGCCGCAAGGTCTGGTCCCCGTGTCGGGTCGACAGGTCGTGCGTGTCCAGTGGATAGGTCGTCCGGATATCCCCACTTCGCAGGCCTATTACCTGTGGGTTCGCCAACTGCCGGTCGAAACCAACCCACAAAAGATCCAGGGTACCGATGCATCGGTGTCGATCGACATTCTCTATACGATGAAGGCGCTGATCATCGTGGCTCCCCCGGGTGCCAAGCCCGACGTTCAGGTTGAATCGGCGGTGCCTGAAACGATTACGCTTCCTGCGCCCGAACCGGTCGCACAGCCCGAAGATGCTGCACCCATCGAAGCGAAAGCTCCGGAACCGCAACCCGGTCTGAAGGTCGTGGTGACCAACAAGGGCACGCGATACGCGTTGATGAGCGGCGCGAAATGGGTTGTGAACGCTACCGGCATCGACGGCCAGCCCTTTGAGCGAACCTATGGCAACGAAGAGGTCTCGCGGCTCCTTGGCGTGGGATATGTTGCTCCAGCAGGCGGCAAACGGACGTTTGCGATTCCCACCGGCGTCGCACTTGACCCCGCCAAGCCGATCACGATGCGGTTTATCCGGTGAGAATGCGGCTTCGTTCTGCCGGAAGCGTCATCGCACTCGGCATTGGAACACTGACAGCGAATGCAGCAATCGCCGCCGATCAAGTCGGGTCGGGCGCGCCAATGGTAAATTTTGCTCAGACTGCGGCGCAGGATCCGAAAGCATCAGCGCGCCGCGTTGACATCAATCCCTACGACCGGGATATCGAAATCACGGCCCCGCTGCAGTTCAACCGGCGCGTGCTCGGCGAGTTGCCGGTCCTTTTGACCCACGACGACCGTTTCGTCATCGGAACCGAAGGCTTTATGGCCCTGATCGGTCCGTTGCTGACGCCCGAAGCACGGGCGGAACTTTCGGCACTGCTTGGCGACAAGCCGCGATTCCTGCCGGGCGACGTCGCCAAATCTGGCATCACGCTTGAATATGATCCCGAACAATTGGCCGTTCTCGTTCTGACGATCGCCCCCGAAAAGCGGTCGGTCGAGATCCTGTACCAGGACCGTTCACCTGAAGAGGCGGGCGATCCGCCGGTTCCTTTCAGTGCCTATCTGAACTTCAGTTCGACGGTTTCGCGCCTTTCACAGACCGGCGATATCGAAAAGCCGGACATTTTCCTGAATGGTGCGGTCCGTTACAATAACTTGGTTTTCGAAGCCGACGCACAGGCACGGCGCGACTTTGTGACGGACGATTATAAATTCGAACGGCGCTATGCACGACTGGTGTACGACCAGCCCGAACAGGCTCGGCGATGGTTCCTGGGCGACCTTGAGCCGGAAACGCGCGGTCGTCAGAGCTTCGTCAATATGGGCGGGGTCGGCGTCGTCCGGCAGCGGCAGCGGTTCGATTCGTTCCGGAACAATGTGCTGTCCGGCGGGCGGCGACTGGTGTTGCAGGAACAATCCACGATCCGCGTCATCCGCAACGGGCTTTTCCAGCGTGAGTTTACGCTCGATCCGGGCCAATATGACATTTCGAACCTCCCACTCGATACGGGCAGCAACAATATCGAACTGGAAGTCCAGGGGATTTCGGGTACGCGCGAAACATTCAATTATCAGGCCTATCTCGACACCATCGATCTGGAGCCCGGCGATTACGAATATGGTGCCTATCTTGGCGTCCTCGACAATGGTGGCTTCGGAAATCCCGATTATTCGGGCGGTAGGCCGGTGTTTACCGGGTTTTGGCGCAAGGCATTTCTGAATCGTCCGGCGATCGGCTTTGGTACGCAATTGTCTGAAGATGTGCAGAACATAACCGGGCAAACGCAGATTCTGTTGTCGAACAGCGGGAGGCTCCGCGTCGACGTTGGCGGCAGTCGCCGCAAAAACAATGGCACAGGATTTGCCGCAACGCTTGGCTACGACCAGATCCTCGGCGGCACGACGGGCTATGACACGCTGACTGTCGTGCTCGACTACACGTCGCCCAAATATGCTACGGTCGGTTCAATCGAGGGGATCAACCCCGTCTCGTTCAATCTTGGTGCTGCGTATACCAAGCGCTTTACGCACAAGTTTTTCATCAGCACCAACGCCTCCTACCGCAAGAGCCGCAGTACGCTTTTCAACGATTCCTATAGCCTGTCGACGACCGCCAATTATCGTTTCAATCGTGAATGGACGCTGCAAGCCGGTGCCGAATATGTGAAAACGGGCTTCCCCGGGGGCTTTGCGCGCAACAATGGTTTTGGTGTCAGCGTCGGATTGATCTGGCAGCCCGCCTATAACCGTCGTGCCGAGGCGCGTTACAATTCTCTGCGCAACAATGGCAGCGCGCGGTATCAGAAAACGGCCGACAATCGCGTCGGATCTTACGGCTATTCGCTCGCGAGCACCTATAATGACGGCGCCACATCGATCGGCGGTCAGTTCGATTATGTCGGCAACCGTTTTGACGCGAACCTCACGCACACAGCGTTCGGCGACGATTTCGGCAATGTCGGCGACAATCATGTCACGACGCTCCGCGTCGGTAGTTCGATTTCCTACGCTGGCGGACGCGTTGCGCTCGGACGCACGATCAACGACAGTTTTGCGTTGGTCTATCCGCATAAGACGTTGAAAGGCCGCGACGTCATTGTTGGTGACGCTCTCGAAGGTGGCCGGTATGTCAGCAAGAGTGGCGCTCTGGGACCGGCCGTGCAGAACACGCTCAACGCTTTCCTGAACCAGTCGGTTCGCTATGATGTGATCGACCCTCCGCTTGGCTACGATATCGGCGAGGGTGTCAAACGCGTCCGTCCCGCTTACAAGAGTGGCTATGTTATAGAGGTCGGCAGCGCGGCGTTTGTCAGCGCCATCGGAACGCTGAAGGGCCGCGACGGCCAGCCGCTCAAACTGGTCAGCGGCATTTTGCGTCGTAGCGACGCCATCGATGCGAAACAAGAACCGTTCTTTACCAATACCGCAGGGCGTTTTGCTATCGCCAAGCTGGAGCCGGGCGCCGAATATAGCGTGACGTTTCCTTCGGGCGGCCACGGCGTGTTTACGTTCCGGGTTCCGGAAGACAATGATGGCCTGTTAGAACTCGGCGTCGTCGAGCTTGGGCGCAAGGAAGGTCCGTGAGATGACGATGAAGCGCAAGACACGATCAGGCTGGCCGCATCTTTGCGCGGCAGCCTTCGGCATCGCCGCCTTTACGCCGTCGGCGGCACATGCCGCCTGTAATCTTTCGCTTGAGCCGGTTCAGGAGCAACTGGTGATCCGCCACAATCCGCTGGAGGCCGATGCTGCTTACGGCACGGTCGAAATCAATGTGGTCAACCGCGGCGATAGCGAATGTATAGGCCGTCTGGGGGCGTCGCTGCGCGGAGAAATGTTCGGCTTCGCGTCCGACGACGGCGCGCCACCGATCCCTTATCAACTCGTGGACGAAAAGAGCAGCAGTGATATCACGCCGCGCGCCGGCCGCAACCTGCGGGGGATGGGCGGGCGGGTCATCCGCCTGATGCCGGGCGAGCGCAGTATGGAGGTATTGTCGATCGCCGCTGCGCCCGACAGCGCGACGTCGCAGGGTCGCTACACCCAGTCGCTCGATCTGAATATCGCCGCCGACGACGGAATGCTGCTAGGCACCAAACCGCTGACGTTGGGCATCGAAATTCTTCCTGCGGCGCTGATTGGGGTTAAGGGAAAGCTGGCGCGCGCGCGTGGTACAAACTCGGTGGATCTGGGCGAGCTGTCGCCGGGAACCAAGAACCTTCCCATCACGCTTTACGTAATTTCGACCGGTGGTTATCGCGTTTCGATCGCTTCGGAAAACCAGGGGCGGTTGAAGCACGAAAGTGCGCAATGGTTCGTTGACTATCGTTTGCGCCTTGGCATTTACGATCTCGATCTCACTTCGCCTGACAGCATTGAGATTGTGTCGCGGCGCGCGCGCTTTGACAATTACCCAGTCCGGATCGAGATTGGCGAAACCGCCAACAAGCGTGCCGGCGGTTACGCAGATACCGTGACGTTTACCGTTGCGGCGCTTTAGGTCCGATCAGATCGGCTGGATCGTCAGCGACAGTGTCAGAGGCGCGTTGAGCGTCACTTGATCAAAATGATAAGCGATCTTCTGGATGCGTGGCCCGTATTCGCGGTGGACTTCCTGCCCGCCCAGCGATGACAGATTGACCATATTTGTGCCGTAAACCAGGCGTGCGCTTTCGGTCGCGGCAAGCGGGCGATATTGCGCCGAAACCGAATAACCGGACGCATTGTTGCACCCTTCTGTCACCAGACCGGGCGCATTGCCGAATGCGTCAGCCTGAATGCTGTGATCGACCCAGCATGCCATGGGCACCGTCGCGGTGACCTGGAATGTTCCCGTTGCCTGTTGGCTGGCGAGAGCGGGATTGGACGCAAGCAGGGCAGCCGCGCAGCCCAGCTTCATCACATTATGTATCGTGGTCGCCATGTTGTTGCACCCCTACATATCTTGGGGACTCATTAAGCGACCAGTAGTTAATGCCTCGTTCGCCAAAGCTGGTTAACAACAAGCTTCCGTGTTGCGAGGCTGCGCGCAGAATGCTCGCTCACATCTCGTTCCCCCCTTATTTACATTATCGAAATCCCTTACGCGCATAGCAGGCGCAGCTTGGGGATCAGCAAGAGTTTGATTTGATGGAAATGCCATCGCGGATCGAATCCGGCGAGCGGGGGGATGATGGGGTCGATGAAAGCCAGCGCGGCTTTTTCGGCCTGATCGGATCGCGCATCGGCAAACCGCGCGGCGACATCGCGCCGAACCTGCATACCCGCGAAGCTTTGCTGCTGCTCCAGAATTACGAGGAAAGCGGCCAGGGTTGGTTCTGGTCGACCGATGCCAAGGGCCGGCTGACCTATATCACCGATTCGGTCGCGCGCCTGATGGGGCGCGCCAGCGGTCAATTGCTCGGCACCAGCTTTACCGAGCTGTTCCTGCCGGTCGACAGCCATGGCGAGCGCCAGCGGACGCTGCCCTTCCTGCTCACCAAGCAATCGAAGTTTGACGAGCTGCCCTTGCGCAGCGCGTTCGAGGGCGACGATCGCTGGTGGGCGATTTCGGGGCGGCCACAGTTCGACGGTGGCGGCAAATTCACCGGTTATCGCGGCAGCGGCACCGACGTCACCGCGCAGCGCCGATCGGCCGAGGATGCATCGCGGCTGGCGCTTTACGATTCGCTGACCGGGCTCGCCAATCGCTTCAACATTTCGAAAAAGCTCGATACCACGCTCGCCGCCTTTGCCCAGCAACAGCGTGTGTGCGCGATCATGCTGCTCGATCTCGACCGCTTCAAACAGGTCAACGACACGCTGGGACATCCGGCGGGCGACGCGCTGCTCAAACAGGTCGCGCAGCGGCTGCTCAAGATCGTCGGCGACAAGGAAATGGTCAGCCGCCTTGGCGGCGACGAATTCCAGATCATCCTTCCCGACGTCGATGATCGCGGCAAGCTTGGCGACATGGCCGCCGACATCATCGCCAGCCTCTCGCAACCCTATTCGGTCGAAGGCAGCCGCTGCATCATCGGCGCCTCGGTCGGGGTGGCGATTGCGCCGTTCGACGGGCTGAGCAGCGATGACCTTGTCCGCAACGCCGATCTCGCGCTGTACGCGGCGAAAGGCAATGGTCGCGGCCGGTTCAGTTTCTATTCGAGCGACCTGCATCAGGCGGCCGAGGATCGCCGCGCGCTCGAGGATGATCTGCGTGACGCGTTGGTGCGCGGCGAAATGGAGCTGCGATACCAGCCGGTCGTGAACGCCAAGTCGAATCTGGTGACCGGGGTCGAGGCGCTTGTCCGCTGGACCCATCCCGACCGCGGGGTGATCTCGCCCGCGGTCTTCATTCCGATCGCGGAGGAAGCCAATCTGATCTGGCCGCTCGGCGAATGGGTGCTGCGCAAGGCGTGCGAGGATGCGGTGAAATGGCCGGGCGACATGCGGGTCGCGGTCAATGTGTCGCCGATCCAGTTCGCCAATGCCGATTTGCCAAAGATCATCGCCAACGCGCTGGCGACGACAGGATTGGCGCCCGACCGGCTCGAACTCGAGATCACCGAAAGCGTGTTTCTGGGCGATTCGGCCGACACCGCCAAGATGTTCAAAGCCTTGAAGGCGCTGGGTGTCCGCCTGGCGCTCGACGATTTCGGGACCGGCTATTCGTCGCTCAGCTATTTGCAGACCGCACCGTTCGACAAGATCAAGATCGACCAGAGCTTTGTGCGCGACGCCACCGTGGCCGGGTCGCGCAACGGCGCGATCATCGCCGCAATCGTCGCGCTGGCCGAAGCGCTGGAAATGGAGACGACAGCAGAGGGCATCGAATCGCTCGACCAGCTCGACCTGATCCGCAAGCTCAACGTCAGTCACGTCCAGGGCTATGTCTATAGCAAGCCGGTGGTACATGACGAGTTGCTCGAGCATGCCGAAGCGGGATCGTGGATGATCAAGCCCGCGGGTCCGGCGCGTCAGCGCAACGACCGCTTCTCGCTGTTCCGGAAAGTTGGCGCCATTCACGACAATCATCGTTACGACGTCGTGATCCGAAACCTGTCGTCCACCGGCGCCTTTATCGAGGGGATATTGGACGTGCCGCTCGGCACCCAGTTCGTGATCGATTTCGGCGAGGGGCAGCTGGTCACCGCGACCGTTCGCCGATCGATGAAGCATCAACAGGGCGTCGAGTTTGAACAGACGATGGTCAGCGACGGCAATGGCGGCCTGTGTACCCGCCACCGGGTGTCGCCCTATCTGATCGCCGCCGCGACCCAATCGACTGCGGCGATGGCGCTGCCGCTGTTCACGACGACGAACGACTGGAAAGCCGCCTGATCGGCGGCGTGGAACCGTCCGCGCGATCGCCCGTTTTGCTCCGGAACAGGAGACAAACATGGCTGATACGAAAATCTTTGCCCGGCTGAAGGCCGATCACGACCGCCACCGCAAATTGCTCGACCAGATCGACGCGACCAAGGGCGACAGCCCCGAGCGCGAGACGCTGTTCGAAACCTTTCGCGTCGAAGTGACCGCGCACGCGGCGTCGGAAGAAATGTCGCTCTATGCGACGATGCTCGGCAAGCCCGACCTGCGCGAAGAGGCGCAGCACAGCGTGTCGGAGCATAAGGAAATCGACGACATGCTGACCGAACTTTACGAGATGGATTTCGGCTCGACCGGTTGGCTCACCCGCTTTCGCACGATGAAGGACCGCTACCTCCACCATATCGAGGAGGAGGAAGAGGAAATGTTCCCCGAAGCCGAAGAAGGTCTGTCGGAGGCGAAGAAAAAGGAACTGCTGGCGATCTTCGAGAAGGAAAAGCCGAAGGAAAAAGCCAAGGCGGCGGCCGATGAGCCGTCGAGCGAGGACGCGAAGGAATAAGCGATTGTCGATCCTCCCTGTCGCGGAGCGATGGGGAGGTGGCAGCGCGAAGCGCTGACGGAGGGGCCAAGGCGCAACGTCGCCGCCCCTCCACCATCGCCTGCGGCGACGGTTCCCCTCCCCATGGCTTCGCCACAGGGAGGATCGACCAACCTCGACTTTGTCGGCCTATCCCGCCATACGCGCGCGCGATGACCGCTAGATTCGCTTTTTCGATTGCCGCGACCGATGGTGCCGCGCGCACCGGCACGATCGCAATGCAGCGCGGCGAGATCCGCACCCCCGCCTTCATGCCCGTCGGCACCGCGGCGACGGTGAAGGCGATGCGCCCCGCCGAAGTGCGCGCGACCGGCGCCGACATTATCCTTGGCAACACCTATCATTTGATGCTGCGCCCGACCGCCGAACGCATGGCGCGGCTGGGCGGCCTCCACAAATTCATGGCTTGGGACCGCCCGATCCTGACCGACAGCGGCGGCTATCAGGTGATGAGCCTGTCGGCACTGACGAAGCAGAGCGAAGAGGGGGTGGCGTTCAAGAGCCACCTCGACGGGTCGCGGCATATGCTGACCCCCGAACGCTCGATGCAAATCCAGCGCCTGCTCGGCAGCGACATCGTAATGGCGTTCGACGAATGTCCGCCGAACGGCGTCGATGCGAAGCGCGCCGAGGCGAGCATGGAGCGGTCGATGCGCTGGGCGGCGCGCAGCCGCGCCGGCTTCGACGCGGGCGGGGAACATGCCGAACGATCGGCGCTATTCGGTATCCAGCAGGGTTCGCTCGACGAAAAGCTGCGCGCGCGATCGGCGGCGGCGCTGACCGAGATCGGGTTCGACGGTTATGCGATCGGCGGCCTCGCGGTCGGCGAGGGGCAGGCGGCGATGTTCGGGGTGCTCGATTATGCGCCCAGTCAATTGCCGGCCGACCGGCCGCGCTATCTGATGGGGGTGGGCAAGCCCGACGATCTGGTCGGCGCGGTCGCGCGCGGAGTCGATATGTTCGATTGCGTGCTGCCGACGCGGTCGGGGCGTAACGGGCAGGCTTTTACCTGGGATGGCCCGGTGAACATCCGCAATGCCAGACATGCCGAGGATCAGGGGCCGCTCGACCCATCATGCGACTGCCCGGTGTGCACGACCTGGTCGCGCGCCTATTTGCACCATCTGGTTCGGTCGGGCGAGATGCTGGGCGCGATGCTGATGACGCAGCATAATCTGCATTTTTATCAGGCGCTGATGCAGGCGATGCGCGACGCGATCGCGACCGGGACCTTTGCGGCTTTTCAGAGTGATTTCGAGGCGCGCTATCAGCGCTGAGGTCAATCGAGCTTGCTCAAAAGGTCCAGCATCGACTGCGGGATCGTTTCATCGACCGTCGATTCATACGCGCGGCGCAGGGCGCCATTGACGTCCTGTCCCTTGGTGGAAACCTTCTTTTCCACGTCCTTTGCCGAATTGGCGCCGCGTGGCGCGCGTGTTTCAGACGGCATTATCGAAGCATTCGCTTAACATGGGGCCCGTTGCTAACCGCGCATTTATCAAACCGCAATGGCGCGTTTGTTCTTCCCCATGAAACTAATTTGCGGCTAAATCGTTCCCATGGGGTGAAATTATGTCGGCGGGCGCGGCTTTGGGCCGCTTTTGCCGGTTTTTTGGCGGGTTAAGTCCCGTTTCAGGAGGGAAATTATGTCATTGGGTCAGGCGATCGCGCCGCATCTTCCGTATCTGCGGCGTTATGGTCGGGCAATTTCGGGCAGCCAGCGGAATGGCGACGCGCTGGTCGCGCGTTTGCTCGAAACATTGGTTGCCAACCCCGCAGCGGTCGATACCGCCAGCGACCTGCGCATCCAGCTTTACCGGATGGTCCACGACAATTTCGGTCTGATGGCCGACGCGGCAGCGGCCGACGATGCCGCGCAGCTGACCGACATTGCGATTGCCGACGCGCGCCTGCGCCGCATTCCGTCGCTGGCGCGGCAGGCGCTGCTGCTGACCGCGGTCGAAGGCTTCAATGCCGAGGATACCGGCCGCATCATTGGCCGCGACACCGACGAAGTGAAAACGCTGATTGCCGAAGCGACCGACGAAATCGACCGCCAGACCCGCGCGCGCATCCTGATCATCGAGGATGAACCGATCATCGCGATGGACATCGAAATGATCGTCCGCGATCTGGGGCACGATGTCGTCGCGGTCGCCACGACGCATCGCGAAGCCGTGGCCGAAGCGCAAAAGCACCAGCCCGGGCTGGTGCTCGCCGACATTCAGCTCGCCGACAATAGTTCGGGGATCGAGGCGGTGCAGGAAATCCTGACCGACATGAAGGTGCCGGTCATTTTTATCACCGCCTTCCCCGAGCGGCTGCTGACCGGCGACCGCCCCGAACCGGCGTTCCTGCTCACCAAGCCCTATCAACCCGCGACCTTGCGCGCGGCGATTTCGCAGGTGCTGTTCTTCGACGAAAGCACGGTTCCGGCCTGAAGCCAAGTTGTCGCCCCCGCGAAGGCGGGGGGCGCTCGACACCTTCATCCGGCGCCGCCGCATAAAACCGGTGGCGGCCCCCGCCTTCGCGGGGGCGACGGCATAGGAAGTCGTCTTGCTTCAAAGGGCATCGCAGGCGATAGCGGCGCGCGATGACGACATCTGACGCCCTCAGCCGCCAGACGGCGCTCAACCGTCTGACCGCCAACGCGCCGTTTCTTGCGCGCCTTGCCGACATTCATTCCGATGACGTGACGCGTTTTCTCGGCGACGGTACCGACGCTGCGCTTGCGAGCGTGTCGGCGCCGCCCGCCGACGACGACATCATGCGGGCGCTGCGGCATTGGCGCGGGCGAATGGCGTTGCTGCTTGCGCTTGGGGATCTGTCGGGTGAGCATGACGTTGCGACGACGACGCGGCTGCTGTCGGAGTTCGCCGATCAGGCCTGCGACGCCGCGCTCGCCGCCGCCTTTGCCGAGCGCGTTCCCGATGAGGAGCCGCGCGGGCTGGCGGTGATCGCGCTGGGCAAGCTTGGTAGCCACGAACTCAACTATTCGTCGGACATCGACCCGATCCTGATCTTCGATCCCGACATGCTGCCGCGCCGCCAACGCGACGACCCGACCGAAGCGGCGGTGCGGATCGCGCGGCGGATGACCGAGATTTTGTCGGCGCGCACCGGTGACGGTCATGTGCTGCGCGTCGACCTGCGCCTGCGCCCGCACCCCGAAGTGACGCCGATCGTGCTGCCGGTGGACGCGGCGATTTCCTATTATGAATCCGAAGCGCTGGCGTGGGAGCAGGCCGCCTTCATTCGCTCGCGCGCGTCGGCGGGCGACCGGGCATTGGGCGAAAATTTCCTCGCCGCGATCCAGCCTTTCATCTGGCGCCGCAGCCTCGATTTCCGCCAGCTCAAGGAAATCGGCGCGATGAGCGACCGGATCCGCGACCATTTTGCGCAGGGGCAGGCGTTCGGACCCGGCTATGACCTGAAGCGCGGGCGCGGCGGCATCCGCGAGATCGAATTTTTCGCGCAGGTCCATCAGCTGATCTACGGCGGGCGCGATCCGTCGCTGCGCGTTCCGGCGACGGTCGATGCGCTGGCCGCTCTTGCAGCGGCGGGGCGCGTCGAGGCGGATGTCGCGGCGCGGCTGTCGGGCCATTATGCCACGCTGCGCCGCATCGAGCATCGGTTGCAGATGGTCGAGGATCAGCAAACGCACTGCCTGCCGGTCCAGCCCGCGGCGCTCGATTGCGTCGCGCGGCTCGACGGCGTCGCCGACGGCGCGGCGCTGCTTGCCATGCTCGAACCCGTCGCCGCCGACGTTGGCGCTTGTTACGACCGGCTCGTCGCAGAACGCGCGGTGACCACCGGCTTGCCGCGCGACGACGATGGCCTGGCGGTGGCGCTGATCGCAGCAGGCTTCGACCCGCCCGACGCCGCGGTCCGGACGATCGGCGAATGGCGCGGCGGCAAGCTTCGCGCGCTGCGCAGCGCGGCGGCGCTCGACGCGCTCGAAACGATGCTGCCCGAACTGGTCAGGGCGCTGGGCGCGGCGCCCGATCCGCAAGCGACGTTGACGCGCTTCGACAAGCTGGTCGCGGGATTGCCGAGCGCGGTCAATTTCTTCCATCTGCTCGCAGCGCAACCGGCGCTGGCACGGATAGCGACGCGCGTCCTTGCGCTCGCCCCGACGCTCGCCGATGCGCTCGGTGCGCGGGCGCAGCTGATCGAGGGGCTGATCGACAGCCGCGCCTTCGATACCCCCGCCGACAAGCAGCAGCTGCGCGCCGAATGGCTGCCGGGGCTGTCGGCGCTCGACTATGAACGGCTGCTCGATCGCGTGCGCGATCATGTCGGCGAACGACGCTTTGCTTATGGCGTTCAGCTCGTCGCGGGGGCGACCGATCCGCTGGCGATCGCGTGCGGCTATTCCGAACTCGCCGAGGCGGCGCTGGCTGTGCTGGCCGACGCGACCGTTGCCGAATTTGTCCAGGCGCACGGGCGGATCGCGGACAGCGAGCTTGTCGTTCTTGCGTTGGGGCGGCTCGGGGGCAGGGCGCTGACCCATGCATCGGACCTCGACCTCATCTATCTGTTCACCGGCGATCATCTCGCCGAATCCGATGGGCCGCGTCCGCTCGGCGCGACCACCTATTACAACCGCCTCGCGCAGCGGGTGACCGCGGCGATGTCGGTGCCGACGGCGGCGGGCAAGCTCTACGATGTCGATACGCGGCTGCGGCCGCAGGGCGCGCAGGGGCCGCTGGTGGTCACGCTCGACAGCTTTGAACGCTATCAGCGCGAGGAGGCGTGGACGTGGGAGCATATGGCGCTGCTGCGCGCGCGGCCGGTCTATGGATCGGACGGCGCGCGCGCCGAGGTCGAACGGATCATCGCCGAACTGCTGGCGATGCCGCGCGATCGGGCAAGGCTGGCGGCCGACGCCGCGGAGATGCGCGCCAAGATTGCGGCGCACAAGCCGTCGCAGGGGGCGCTCGATATCAAGGGTGGCCCTGGCGGCCTCGTCGACATGGAATTCGCGATGCAGGTGACCCAGCTTGCCAGCGGCCAATGCCACGACCCCAATATCGCTGCGGCGCTCGGCTGTTTGCACGCCGCGGGGCTGGTCCCGGCAGAGGTTGTTGCGGCGCATGGCTTGCTGGCGCGCATGCTCGTGATGCTGCGCCTCACCGCGCCCGATGGCGAGCCGCCGACCGCGGCAGCGCGGCAACTCGTCGCCAGTCAGTGCGGCGAACCGGGCTGGCCGCAACTGCTTGCCGCGCATGACGCGGCGCGGCAGGAGATCGCGAATTGGTGGGCCTCGATTCGCCCCGCCCAGCAGGAGACAAAGCCGTGACCCTCGCAATCGGAGATGCCATTCCCGCGGTAAAGTTGCTCGACGCCGACGGTGCGACGATCGATCTCGCCGCGATGACCGGCGCGCCGCTGGTCGTCTATTTCTATCCCAAGGCCGATACGCCGGGCTGCACGGTCGAAGCGCAGGACTTCACTCGCCTTGCGCCCGAATTTGCGCATCTGAACGCGCAGGTGCTCGCGGTGTCGCGCGACGCCCCGGCAAAGCTGTGCAAGTTTCGCGACAAATATGGCCTGACCGTCCGCCTCGCGTCGGATGAAGACGGCGCGGTGTGCGAGGCGTTCGGCACCTGGGTCGAGAAGCAGAATTACGGGCGCAGCTACATGGGGATCGAACGCTCGACCTTTCTATTCGGCGCCGATGGCAAGCTGGCGAAGGAGTGGCGCAAGGTGCGCGTCAAAGGGCATGCCGAAGCGGTGCTGGAGGCGGCGAAGGCGCTCTAGGATATGGTGCCTTTGCAATCCGTTTGTCCTGAGGAGCCATTGAGCTTGTCGAAATGGCATCTTGAAGGACGCGGACGGTGCGCTGCTGTCCTTCGAGATGGGTCTTCGCCAAGGCTCAGCCCCTCCTCAGGACGAACGGCAATATGACTATGCAAAGTATCGGCGAAGCCGCGCGTGCAGTCCTGCTGACGCCGGATCCGCACGACAAACGCCGCGCGGCACGCGGTCTGGCGCGCGCATGGCGACAGGGGCGGCTCCATCATCGCTGCGATACGGCGATGCCCGACCAGCCTGCGTGGCCCGCCGCGCCCGAACTGCTCGAACCCAGCCGGATGCCGCGGCGCGGCAAGGGCGGCTCCGAACGCGGGCGAATCGCGCTGCTCCACGCGCTGGCGCATATCGAATTCGTCGCGATCGACTTGGCGGTCGATCTCGTCGGCCGCTTTGGCGGCGAATTTCCGCGCGCGTTTGTCGACGACTGGATTGGCGTCGCCGCCGACGAGGCGATGCATTTCGCGCTGCTCGACCGGCGGCTGCGCACGCTCGGCAGCCATTATGGCGCGTTGCCCGCGCATGCCGGACTATGGGAAGCGGCGCAGGTCACGGCGGACGACGTCCTCGCGCGGCTCGCGATCGTACCGATGGTGCTCGAAGCGCGCGGGCTCGATGTGACGCCGCCTACTATCGCGCGTTTCCGGGACGCGGGGGACGAGGCATCGGCGCGGATCCTGTCGCGAATCTACACCGACGAAGTGCGCCACGTCCGCGCTGGCACCCGATGGTTCGGCTGGATGTGCGACGAACGGGGATTCAACGCCGTCGAAACGTGGCACGCCCTCGTAAAAGCGCGCTTTCGCGGGGCTCTGAAAGCTCCGTTCAACGACTCGGCGCGCCACGACGCCGGTCTGACGCAAGAATACTATGGTGTTATTGCGTCTTAACCATTGGGATAGCACACAGGCTTCGCGGGGGATGAGCAATCATCCAAACCAACAAACACCGGCGCCAAGGCCTTTTGATGACTTTGGCGACATGGCACACGCGGGGTCGTATTTTGATAAACACTCTTCTGACGCAGAAGTTGCATCAAGTCGCAATGCTCTGCGCCGCAGCATGTTTCATGACGGCAACGCCCGCCGTTCAAGCTGCCGAAACCAGCGCCGATGCCGGCATTATCGCTCCCGACGAACCCGATGACGACAGCTTCACCGCTGGCGTTCCGTCGGTCGGTGAAGACAGCGAAGCCCGCGCGATTTTTCAGGCGTGGAAGCGTCTCGACACCGGCCTGACCGCCTCGCTCGGCGTTGCGGTGCCGTCGCGTCGGCCGATCGACCAGATGTCGCTGTCGTCGTCGTACGGCATGCGCGTCCACCCGGTGACCGGCAAGGTCGCGCGCCACAATGGCATCGACATTCCGGCGCCGCACGGCACCCCGATTTACGCGACCGCCGACGGCATCGTCGGCCGCGCGCAGCGCCTTGGCGGCTACGGCAATTATGTCGAAGTCGAACATGGCAACGCGATCCAGACGCGCTACGGCCATATGTCGTCCTACATTGTGCGCCCCGGCCAGCAGGTCAAAAAGGGCGATATTCTGGGCTATGTCGGTTCGACGGGTCGTTCGACCGGCAACCATTTGCATTATGAAGTCCGCATCGAAGGCGCACCGGTCAATCCGATGCCGTTCGTGCGGTCGGACCAGATGGCGATCGCCGCAATCACGGGCAAAGATGTCGCGATGGGCGGTCCCGAATAAGGAATAATGACGAGCTTTCCTGGGTCGGAGAGGAGGGGCGCCAGGCGGGATAACCGTCGCGGCGCCCTTTTCATTTGAGACAAAGCGCCTATCTAGCCCCCATGGTCACGCAGCTTTCCGATATCACCCTGTCGCCCGCCGCCGCGGCGCGCGTCCGCTGGATCGCCGACCGCAAGGGCGAGACGCAGGCAGCGTTGCGCCTCGCGGTCGATGGCGGCGGCTGTTCGGGTTTCACCTATCGCTTCGGCCTCGCCGAGAGCATCGAGAGCGACGACATCGTCACCGAAACCGATGGCGTGAAACTGGTCGTCGATCCGATCAGCATCGACCTGGTCCGCGGCTGCATCGTCGATTTCGTCGATTCGCTCGGCGGATCGTCGTTCAAGGTCGAAAACCCCAATGCGGCCTCGGGATGCGGCTGCGGATCGAGCTTCTCGATCTAAACAACCTACCTCTCATCCCGTTCGTGCTGAGCTTGTCGAAGCACCGTCCTTCTTTTACGCTAGAAGGAAAGAACGGCCCTTCGACAAGCTCAGGGCGAACGGAAAGAGAAATCACTTCGTGTCCCTGAAAATCGCGACCTTCAATATTAACGGGATCAAGGCCCGCCTGCCGCGCCTGATCGAATGGCTCGAGGAAACCCAGCCCGACGTCGCCTGCCTGCAGGAACTGAAATCGAGCGACGAGACGATGCCGACCAAGGAGATTGAGGCGGCGGGTTACGGTTTTCTCTATCACGGGCAAAAGGGCTTCAACGGCGTTGCGATCCTCGCCAAAGGCGCCCAGCCGGTCGAAACCCAGCGCGGGCTGGCGGGTGAGGACGAGGACGAGCAGTCACGCTATCTGGAGGCTGACGTCCACGGGATCCGCGTCGCGTCGATCTACCTGCCTAATGGCAATCCGCAGCCCGGCCCCAAATTCGATTACAAGCTGCGCTGGATGGCGCGGCTGCGCGAGCGCGCGAAATTCCTTCTCGCGGCCGAAATTCCGACGATCCTGACCGGCGATTACAATGTCATCCCGCACGACGACGATGTGTGGGATCCGCGCGCGATGGCCACCGACGCGCTGATGCAGCCCGAATCGCGCGATGCGTGGTTCCGCCTGCTCGGCGACGGCTGGACCGACGCGATCCGTAGCCGCCACCCCGGCGGGCATGTCTGGACCTTCTGGGATTATCAGGCGGGCGGCTGGCAACGCGACCATGGTTTCCGCATCGATCACCTGCTGCTGAGCCCCGCGCTCGCCGACCGGCTGATCGACGCCGGGGTCGACAAGGACCACCGCGGGCGGGAGAAGGCCAGCGACCATGCGCCGACCTGGGCGGTGCTGGCTTGAAGCGCGGGCATAGGCAAAGCGGCGGTTAACGAGCAACAGGCGCCTTTGATCCTCCCTGTGGCGAAGCCATGGGGAGGGGGACCGCTCGCGAAGCGAGGGGTGGAGGGGCCGCGACGCCGGTGTTGTCGTCCCTCCGTCAGCGGCTGCGCCGCTGCCACCTCCCCATCGCTTCGCGACAGGGAGGATTCGGCAGCGACTCTCCGCTCCAGCTCCAGCAGTTCAGCCCAAAGGCTTGTCGTAAATCTGGTACACCCGGTTGACCTTGGCATCGATCGCCTCGGCGACCGCGTTCATGCCCTGATTGTCGTCGAGCACCCAGCCGATGTCGCCGCGCTCGGTGCCATAGTCGCGCACCGCGTCGCGGCGGATGAATTCGATCATCATGAAGGCGAGGGTGCTCGCCATCCGGCTGTTCTGCAGCTTTTTGGCGACCCCCATCAGCGGTACGCGCAGTGTGCGACTTTTCGGCTTGCGCAGCCACCACAGCAGCCTCGCCCAGTTGAAGGGGAGCAGCGATCCGTCCATGTCGATCAGCAACTCGTTGATGTTCGGCAAGACAATCATGAAAGCGACGGGCTCGCCGTCGACTTCGGCGACGCGGATCAGATCCTCGAACACCAGGGTTTTCAGCTTTTTACCGACAAAGGCGATCTCGCTGTCGGTCAGCGGGACGAACCCCCAATTGTCCGACCAGGCATCGTTGAGCAGGCCCATGATCAGCTTGGCTTCGGCATCGAAGCGGCTCTTGTCGACCTTGCGAATCCGAATGCGCGCGTTCTTTTCGCCCGCGGCGACGATGCGATTGACCAGCGGCGGGAAACCGTCGGCGACGTGGACGTCGTAGTTCAGCAGCTGCTTGATCGGGCGATAACCGCTGTCCTCGATCCAGCCGCGATAGAGCGGGCTGTTATGCCCCATCATCACCGTCGGGCGGTTGTCGAACCCCTCGATCAGCAGCCCCGGTTCGTCCCAGATCGAAATCGACAGCGGGCCGAGCGCGCGGTGCATCCCCTGATTGCGCAGCCAATCCTCGGCGGCGACGAGCAGCGCGCGGGTCGTTTCCGCATCCTCGGCTTCGAGCAGCCCCCAGTTACCCGTCCCCGGGCCCATTCCCTGTTCGGCGGGCTGCGCGAGTGCCAGTTCGTCGATATGCGCCGAAATCCGGCCGACGGTGCGGCCGTTACGGCGCGCCAGGAACAATTGCGCCTTGCCATGTTCGAACCACGGATTTTTGCCGGGAGTCAGCAGATTATAGACCTCGCCCTTCAGCGGCGGCACCCACGCCGGATCGCCGCGATTGAGCCGAAAGGCCAGCTCGACAAATTCGCGCTTGTCGTTCTTGTCCTTCACCGGATGGATGGTGACCGGCGCGCCCGAATGTCCGCTCATACTGGTTTCCCGAAATGCCAACCCTATATATCGGATGACGCATTAGGGCATTGCCGCGGCGCTGGCGACCCGCATTTGGCCATTTTGCTGCCACGAAATAATGGTGAAGAGCGAGCGTTATGACGACGATCAATCCCCCCGCCGATCGGGTCGAAGCGCCGCTGCCCAAGGCGGCGACCAAGAGCCCGAAATCGGCGATCGCCGACGATATGGCGATGATCCGCGCGGCGTCGGAGCTGACGCGCGACCTCGTCACGCCGTCGGCGCGCATCTATTGGACCGATTTTCTGGCATCGACCATCGTCGGTTACGCGGGTGTCGCGGGCGCCATTTTGGCGCCGACGCTCGCCTGGTCGCTCGCCGCCGCGCTGATCGCGATCCTCGCGCTCTATCGCGCCGGCAGCTTCATCCACGAGCTCACGCATATCCGCAAAAACGCGCTGCCGGGGTTCCGCTTTGCGTGGAACCTGCTCGTCGGCGTGCCGCTGCTCATCCCGTCCTATATGTATGAGGGCATCCACAGCCTGCACCATAACCGCACCAAATATGGCACCGTCGACGATCCCGAATATCTGCCGCTCGCGCTGATGAAGCCGTGGACCGTGCCGCTGTTCGTCGTCGCCGCGGCGTTCGCGCCGCTCGCGCTCTTGTTTCGCTATGCGGTGCTGACCCCGCTGTCGTTCCTGATTCCGCCGCTGCGGCGGATCGTCGTCGAACGCTATTCGGGGATGATCATCAACCCGCTGTTCCGCCGCAAGGCGCCCGACGGCGATTTCCGCCGCATGTGGGCGTGGCAGGAGGGCGGCGCTTGGGCGTGGTCGGGCCTGCTGATCGCCGCAGGCGTGTTCGGCTGGGTGCCGCTGCGCGCGCTGTTGATCTTTGGCGCGATCGCCGCGGCGACGCTGGTGCTCAACCAGATTCGTACGTTGGTCGCGCATCTGTGGGAAAATGACGGCGAAGTGCTGACCGTGACCGGCCAGTTCCTCGACAGCGTCAACGTGCCGCCGCCCGGGCTGCTGCCCGAGCTGTGGGCGCCGGTGGGGCTGCGCTACCACGCGCTGCACCATCTGCTGCCGGGTGTCCCCTATCATGCGCTCGCCGAGGCGCACCGCCGGTTGAAGGACGTGCTGCCCGCCGATTCGCAATATCATGGTGCGAATTACGACAGCCTGCCGAAGCTGGTGGCGAATCTGGTGGCGGGTTCGGCGCGGGGGGTTGCGGTCTGAGGAATGGAACGTCGCCCCCGCGAAGGCGGGGGCCGCTAGCTGCCTGGTCCCACGCTGCTGCGTAAACCGACAGCGGCCCCCGCCTGCGCGGGGGCGACGGTTCGTTTTCGTCACTGACTGTTTCTAACTCGTCATCCCGGCGAAGGCCGGGATCTCGCCGGTGCGGTTGGACGATAGGTTGAGATCCCGGCCTTCGCCGGGATGACGACATTATGGATGGCAGGTTGTTCGTCGCGAGCCGACGCTGATCCTATTCCTCGGTCCTGATCAAAATCATCTCGCCGATCAGCGCGAACAGGATGAACGGCCCCCACGCCGCCAGAAACGGCGAGTAGGCGCCCAAATCCCCCATCGCGAGGGCGAAATTGTCGGCGACGAAATAGGCGAAGCCGAGCCCCATTCCGACGATTGCGCGAATGAACAGCTTGCCCGACCGCGCGAGGCCGAACGCCGCGACGGCGCCCAGCAGCGGCATCAGGATCGCCGACAACGGTCCCGAAATCTTGTGCCACAACACGCCTTTCAGCGCCCCGACCGGGCGGCCCGCGGCCTCCAGATCGTCGATCGCTGCCTTCAGCTTCAGGAAGGGAAGCTCGTCGCCGTCGACCTGCGCCAGCGTGAACTGGTCGGGGCGCACCGACTTTGCCGCGACGATCGTTCCCAGCGGTTCCAGCGTTCCCGACCGGCGGATGAAGCGGCGCGCATTGGTCATTTCCCAACCACCCCCGGCCACCGCGCGCGCGCTGTCGGCCTTCAGCATCGACGACAGCACGCCGCCGGTGCGTTCATAGATGGTGACGCCGCGCAGCACGATCGCAGGTCCGCCTGTTTCGACCGTTTCGGCGTTGATCAGATTGTTGCCGTCGCGCACCCAGATGTTGCTGCGCACGCCGTTGTCGGGGGGCACCCGTTTATACTCGACCTTCTGCCAGGCGCTGAGCGCCGCGGTCGAGCGGGTGACGATGCGTTCGTTGAAGGCAAAGCTGATCCCGGCGACGAGCAGCGCGGCAAGGAACAGCGGCGCGAGCACCTGGTGCGCCGACATGCCCGACGCCTTCATCGCGATAACCTCGCTGTTCTGGTTCAGCGTCACCATCGTCAATATCGTGCCGAGCAGCACCGAAAAGGGCAGGAAGGTTTCGATGATCTGCGGCAGCCGCATCCCGACATAGCGCCAGACATCGGCGTCGCTGTTGCCCGCGACCGCCAGGATCTTGCCGCTTTCGCCGAGCAGGTCGAGCGTTTGCAGGATCAGCACCAGCGCGAACAGGATCGAGAAGGAGCGGACCAGAAACAACCGCCCGACATAGAGCGCCATCGTGCGCGACGGGAAAAAATGAAGCTGGTGCATATCAGGTCAGGCTTTCCACGCCCCGCGGCTTGCGCTGGAACATCGTCATCAGCCCGCGAATCTTTTGCGCCGTCTTTGCCGCAACGCGCTCGAGCGCGCCGATCGGCTGGCCGCCCGGCACATGCGCAACGACATAATACATCCAGATCGCCAGCGCCGCGAACAGCAGGAAGGGAACCCACAGCGCGATCACCGGATCGACGACGCCGCGCGCGCCCATGTCCTCGGCATATTGGTTGATCTTGTGCTGGGTCACCAAGAGCACGATCGACAGGAAGACCCCGAGCGAGGAGGTCGACCGTTTGGGCGGGATCGCCAGCGCCACCGCGATCAGCGGGATGAGGAACATCGACAGCACCTCGACGATGCGGAAATGGAAATTGGCGCGCGATTCCAGCCGTGTCTGTTCCGACTGGCTCTGGTCCTTGCCCGCGACGAACAGTTCGGGGATCGTCATTTCGCGGTCGGCGCCGCCGCGCAGGCGGAACGCCTCGATCTTGGGCAACGGGATCGGCAGGTCGTGATTGTCGAAGGTCAGCACCCGCGGCACCGCAAATTTGGGCGATTCGTGGATCAGCACGCCTTGCGACAATCGCAGGATGATCGTGTTGGGGTCGTCGGTGGCCAGGAACTGCCCGCGCGCCGCGGTCGCCGATACGCGCTGGCCGTCGCGATTGTCGCCGCGCACGAAAATGCCGCGCAGCGACTTGCCGTCGTCATAGCTTTCCTCGATGCGCAGCGTCATGCGGTCGCCGAGCTTGGTGAACTCGCCGACCTTGATCGACGCCCCCAGCGCGCCCGAGCGCAGTTCGAACTGCAAGCCTTCATAGGCATAGCGGGCGACGGGCTGGATGAAGCCGACGATCGCCAGATTGAGCGCTGCCAACGCCAACGCATAGGCAAAAGGCACGCGCATCAGCCGCCCGAAGCTCATCCCGACGCCCTTCAGCACATCGAGCTCGCTCGTCGTTGCAAGCTTGCGGAAAGCCAGAAGAATCCCCAGCATCAGGCCGATCGGAATGCCCAGCGAAAGATATTCGGGGATGAGGTTCGCGAGCATCCGCCACACGATGCTGACCGGTCCGCCCTCGGTGGCGACGAAATCGAACAGCCGCAGCATCTTTTCGAGCACGAGTAGCATCGCCGACAGGACCAGCGTACCCAGCATGGGAAAAAAGATGAGCCGCGCGATGTAGCGGTCAATGGCAGGCAGCTTATTCAATCTTTCGTCGCCCCATCACCATGATTTGGCCGCAGTTGTTTCCGATATGCCGATTCAAGGGCGACAGGGGCCCGTGTCGGCAGGTGCATCATGCGTTTGTCGGCGTGGCTATAACCTCTGGAGGAATTGAGGTCATGTCGAAAATTATTCTCGCCGGTATGCTCGCCGCCGGAGCGCTGATTGCGCCCGTCGCGGCGCAGGGTGCTGCGCTGGGTCCGGCAGCCGCCCTGTGCAACAGCAATGCGACCGCGGTGCAGGTCGATGTGCGCGGATTCAAGGCGCGCACCGGCACGGTGCGGGTCCAGATCTACAGCGCGAACAGCAGCTATCTGGAAAAGCGCAAGTGGATCGAGCGCGTCGATGTTCCCGTTTCGCGCGCCGGGACGATGTCGGTGTGCGTCCCGGTCAAGCAGCCGGGCAATTATGTCGTGTCGGTTCGCCACGACATGAACGGCAACGGCAAATCGGACCGCAGCGACGGCGCCGGCCTGTCGGGCAACCCCGACATGAAGGTCAGCGATTTCATCTTCAAGCGGAAGCCCAAACTGGCGACGGTCAGCTTTGCCGTCGGCGGCTCCACCAAGCGCGTGCCGATCGTACTGAACTACGTCAACGGCTTGTCGTTCGACCCGGTCGAATAGGGACCAGATGGCCAGCGTCGCGCTCCTTTCCAACCCGCGTTCGACCGGCAACCGTGCCCTGTTGCCGCGGGTTCGCGAATATTGCGCGGCGCATCCCGACATCTTTCATTATGAGGTCGAGGACGTCGACCAGATCGGCGAGGCGATCCGCACCATCGCGATGGTCGGGCCGCGCGTTGTGGTTATCAACGGCGGAGACGGCACGGTGCAGGCCGCGCTGACCGAGCTTTATTCGGGCGGCCATTTCGGCGGTTCGCCGCCGCCGGTCGCGGTGCTGCCGAACGGCAAGACCAACCTGATCGCGCTCGACCTTGGCGCCGCGGGCGACCCGATCAAGGCGTTGCAGCGGGTGATCGAACTCGTCAATTCGGGACAGCTGGAGGATCATGTGATCCAGCGCCAGCTGATCTCGCTCGACAGCGGCGGCGAAACGCGCCCGGTGCTCGGCATGTTCCTGGGCGGCGCCTATCTCGCCGATGTGATGCTCTATTGCCGCAATCGCATCTATCCGCTCGGGCTGCCCAACGGCATTTCGCATTTCCTGGCCGCGATCCTGGGGCTGTTTGCGATGATGTTCGGCCTCGGTGGCGGGCGCCTGCCGCCCAAGCCCGAGGCGATGACGGTGTCGCTGATCCGCCAGGGCGAGTTCAAAGGCAAGTTTTCGCTGCTGATCGTGACGACGCTGGAAAAGCTGCTGCTCAGCATCCGCACCACCGACAGCGCCGGGCAGAGCGGGCAGATGAAATTGCTCGCGGTCGAGCGCGGCCTGGGCGCGCTGTTCCGCATGCTGGGCGCCACCTGGCGCGGGACGCTGGGGCAGCGCCAGCTCGATGGTGTCCATTTCCAGCAGGGCGACGAGATCCGGATCGAGGGCGAGCGGTCGAACGTCATTCTCGATGGCGAGATTTTTCAGGCGAAGAACGGCATGCCGATCATCCTGACCTCGACCCAGCCCGTGCCGTTCCTGCGCCTCGCCGCCTGAGCGTTCGCGCATGTCCGATCTGATCGACCTGGTCCGCGCCGAACTGTCGACTCCGGTCGATCCGCGCGTCGCCGCCATGGCTCAGGCGATCGCCGCCGAATATCCGGGCAGCGCGCGCGCCGTGCTGTTTTACGGCAGCTGCCTCAGGATGAGCGAACTCGACGGGCTCATGCTCGATTTCTACCTGATTGTGTCCGATTATGGCGATGCGTATCCCAAGCGGTGGATGGCGGCCGCCAATCGGCTGATCCCGCCCAATGTCTTTCCGTTCGCGCACCGCGGGCTGATCGCGAAATATGCGGTGCTGTCGGAAAGCGATTTTCACCGCCTGAACGGGCCGGAGACGCGCAATGTGTCGGTGTGGGCGCGCTTTGCGCAGCCGTCGCGGCTGGTGTGGGCGGTCGACGATACGGCGCGCGACCGCGCCGTCGCCGCCGTCGCGCGCGCCGCGCCGACCTTGCTGGCGGCCGCGGGCAGGGTCGATGGCGAGGCGCCGCTCGATTGGTGGCGACGCGCCTTTGCGCTCACCTATTCGGTCGAGCTGCGCGCCGAACGGGCGGGGCGCGCGCAGTCGGTGGTCGATGCCGACACCGACCGTTACCAGCGTTTCAGCGCCCCCGCGATCGCCGCGATCCCTGCGGCCGCGCGCAGCGGTGCATGGGCGCGGCGGCGGATCGAGGGCAAGGCGCTCAGCATCGCGCGGCTGGCCAAGGCCAGCCTGACCTATGCCGGTGGGATCGATTATCTGGCGTGGAAGATCAATCGCCACGCGGGGACCAAGATCGAAATCAAGCCGTGGCAGCGCCGCTGGCCGCTGATCGCCGCGGTCACGTTGGTGCCGCGGCTGATCAAGGGCGGCGCGATCCGGTAGCCGTCCTTGAGGTTCGCCGTAGGACGAGCCTCGGGTGCCTTGCTCACCCAGTCAACCGTTCGCCCTGAGCTTGTCGAAGGGCCGTTCTTCTTCGCGAAGTCGCCCAGAAAGAACGGTGCTTCGACAAGCTCAGCACGAACGGTGTTGGTACAATAGTGCCGATTGCCCGCACGGAGCTTCGAATATCTAACTCGCCAGCCGCTGCCCCATGCCTGTCCGGGCTTCGCCGCACCGCCGGATCGCCTGATCGAGCGCGTTGAGGGTAAAGGGTTTGCGGAGCACGTCATGGTCGCCGAAACTTTCGGCCTCGCCGGCGTCGCCGGCAAAGCCGGTGACGAACAGCACCGACAGTTCGGGCCAGCGCTGTTTGAGCTGCGCGACCAATTCGGGGCCGGTCAGTTCGGGCATCAGCACGTCGGACAGCACCAGGTCAAACCGGCCGCCGTCGGCCAGCCGTCCTTCGACGAGCTGCTCGGCCTCCAGCGGATTGCCGCACGCCACCGCGCTGTGGCCCAGTTCCTCGACCGCATCGACCGTCGCCGCAAGGACGCGCTGGTCGTCCTCGATCACCAGGATGTTGAGCGCTTCGGCGGGGGCGCAGTCGGCGGGATCGCCATCGCCGTCGCTGGCCGCCGCTGCGACATCCTCCGGCTTGGCGACCGGCAACAGCATCGCGACGCTCGTCCCTTCGCCCTCGGTCGAGGAAATCTGGACCTCGCCGCCCGACTGGCGGCAAAAGGCAAAGACCTGGCTCATCCCCAGCCCGGTCCCCTGGCCCGCGGGCTTGGTCGTGTAGAAGGGATCGAAGACGCGTTCCAGCACCTCGGGCGACATGCCGCAACCGGTGTCGATCACCTGCACCGCCAGCGCCTTGCCGTCGCCATCGTCGCGGGTGCGGATGGTCAGCGCGCCATGGCCGTCCATCGCGTCGCGCGCGTTGACCGCCAGGTTGAGCAGCGCATTTTCGAACTGCTGCCGGTCGAGCCAGCAGGCGAGATGGTCCGCATTGAGGTCGAGCGTCAGCGCGATCCGGTCGCCGATCGTCCGTTCGATCAGTTCGGCAAACCCGGTAATGCAGGCGTCGATCGGCGTCATTTCGGGGCGTGCAGGTTCGGATCGGGCAAAGGTGAGCAGCCGCCGCGTCAGGTCGGCGGCGCGATTGGCGCCGTCGAGCGCGTTGGCAAGGTGGCGTTTGGCCTTTTCGGGGGTGCCGGGCAGCCAGCGCTGCGCCAGTTCCAATCCGCCGACAACAACCGCCAGCATATTGTTGAAATCATGCGCGATGCCGCCGGTGAGCTGGCCGACGGCTTCCATCTTTTGCGCCTGGCGCAGCTGGGCCTCCGCCGCAGCACGTTCGCTCATCTCGCTGCGCAGCGCGATGTTGGCCTGTTCCAGCTCAGCGGTGCGCGCTTCGACGGCCTCCTCCAACTGCATTGCGCGTTCGCTTTCCGCCACCTGCTCGCGCCGCGCGACCCGGCGCTCGGCCTCGGCGCGGACGAACGAGAATGTCGTGCCGATCGCGACGGCGGCGATCGCCGCGCCGAGCAGGGCAAACAGCAACATCGCCTGGTTCAGGCTGGCGCGATCCGCGGCGGCGGTGCGAATGCGCTCGCGCAGCAGCGCGCGTTCATTGGCAATAATCTGGTTGAGCAGATTGTCGATGCGGCTGAGTCCGGCGTCGTGCCCCGCGGCATGATATTTCGAAATCGCGGCGACGGTCTGGCTGTAATTGGCGCTCAGCGCCGCGTCGCCAAGCTGGCGTCCGCGGCTGTCCATCTCGCGCGTCAGGTCATCGACCAGCTTCGACTGGGCGGCGTTGTCGCGGACGCTGCGGTCGAGCCGCGTCAGATATTGCCGCGCCAGCCCCCATTGCTGTTCGTAAACGCGGCCGTCCTCCTTTTGCAGTCCCACCGCAAATCGCCCGAGCGCCGCCTCGGCGCGCGCGAGCGACGCATCGAGCGAGCGGGTCTGCGAAATGACTTCCAGGCTTTGCGTCTGCCAGCCGAGCGACTGGTCGTAATTGTCGCTGGCGCGCGCGAGCAGCATGACAAGGGCGCCGACGATGCCGGTCAGCATCGTCGCCATGCCGATCGTCAGCCAGAAGCGTAATCGCTCGCGCCGCGTCTCGGTTTCGGTATCGCTATCCCGCTCGAACACGCCTGTGTCTTACCGGACATGCGCGGCGCCGCAAAGCGCCGAAGGCCCGGTCGCTGCCGCCCGGCTTCGGTTCGGCGCAAAAAGGAATCCGCTGGTCGGCGCAGCGGCTCGGTTCAGCCGATTATCCCGACGCGCTTGCCCGCGCGTTCAAAGCGGCCGAGGATTTCGCCAACCTGGTCAATGCTGTGCTCGGCGCAGAGCGAACAGCGCAGCAGGGTCATCCCAGCGGGGGTCGCGGGCGGGCGCGCCAGGTTGACGTACAGCCCTTCCTCCAGCAGCGCCTCCCACATCATCGCGCCTTGCTCGAGGTCGGGCATGATGACCGCGATGATCGCCGACTGCGGCTCGTCTGTGCCGAGCTGGAACCCCAGATCGCGCAGCCCCTTGTGCAGCACCTTGGAATTTTCCCACAGATGTGCGCGCTTGTTCGACCCGTGCATCAGCTTGCGGATGCTGGTCGCCGCGGTCGCGACGACGCTGGGCGGCAGCGAGGCGGTGAACACATAGGGGCGGCAGACGAGCCGCAGGATCTCGAACTTCGGATGGTTCGACACGCAGAAGCCGCCGACGGTGCCGACGCTCTTGCTGAAGGTGCCGATGACGAAATCGACATCGTCGAGCACCCCCTGCGCCTCGGCAACCCCGCGGCCGTTCTCGCCGATAAAGCCCATCGAATGCGCCTCATCGACCAGCACCATCGCGCCGGCTTCCTTCGAAACGCGGATCATCTCCTTCAGCGGCGCGACGTCGCCGAGCATCGAATAGACGCCCTCGAGCACGACCAGCTTGCCCGCGTCTGCGGGCAGGCGCTTCAGTCTTTTCTCCAGCGCGTCGACGTCATTGTGGCGGAAGGCGACGATTTCGGCGTCGCCCATCTTGCACCCGTCATAGATCGACGCATGGCTGTCGATGTCGAGGATGACATAGTCGCCCTTGCCCGCGATCGTCGAAATGATCCCGAGGTTCGCCTGATAACCGGTTGAAAACACCATGGCATGATCCATGGCGTAAAATTCCTTGAGCGCGTCCTCGCACTCCTTGTGCCCCTGATAGGTGCCGTTGAGCACACGGCTGCCGGTAGTGCCGCTGCCGAACTTGTCGAGCGCATCCTTGCCCGCGGCGATGACATCCTCGTCGAAGGTCATGCCCATATAATTATAGGTGCCAAGCAGGATCGTCTCGCGCCCGTTGCAGATCGCGACGGTCGGCGAGATCACCTTTTCCATCACCAGATTATAGGGATCGGTGACCCCGGTCGCGAGCAGCGTTTCGCGCTGCTGGATCAGCGGATCGAATTTTGAGAAGAGGTCGGTCATATCATTGTTCCATTGCCCGTTCGTGTCGAGCGAAGTCGAGACACCCGTCGGCATGGCGCAAGTGCGAGGGGCATCTCGACTTCGCTCGATGCGAACGGAAGTGACGGTCAGCCTTGCAGCTTTTCAACCGCCGCCACCAGCTGGCCCACGGTTTCGATCTCGGCCTGCATGTTCATGCTGATGATGATGTCGAACGTGTCCTCGACCTCGGCGACGAAATCCATCACCGTCAGGCTGTCCCATTCAAGGTCGCCGGCAAAGGTCGTCGCATCGGTCAGCTCGACCCCCTTTTTGTTGAAGGGGGCGATCAGGCCGTAAATCTGGTCGGTGAGGGCGGTGCTCATGTGGTGCGTCCCATAAAGGCATAAAGTTGCGCGCGGGAATGCCGCGCTCGGGCTCGATTGGCAAGCGAATGCGGCGGGAACAGGGCAGCATCTTGCCGCTGGCGGCACTTCATGGCATCGCTGTGGCGGGTCGCTGACGCATTGCGAACGCGGGGGAATGGCATGGGCAGCGAAAACGCATCGACACCGGCGCCGCCGCCAGCGGTGACCTTCCCGCCGAACGCGGTGCATCTGGTGCGCACCAACCAGCAATTGACGATGCAATTGTCGCAGATGGCCGACCAAAAGGCGTCGATCCTGATGGGCGCGACCTTTGTCGTGTTCACGCTCGCGGTGGGGCAGGCGCGCGCCGGGGCAGGGGCGCTGGCGATGCCGCTGACGATCCTCGCGACCTTTTCCTTCCTGTCGGCGCTGCTCGCGGTCTCGGCGGTGCTGCCGCGCGTCGGCAAGGCGCCGCCGATCGTGTACAAGGACGGCAAGGATCACAGCAACATCCTGTTCTTCGGTCGCTTTTCGCAAATGGAGGAGGATGAGTTCATCGACACGGTCAAGGCGCGGCTGCGTACCGAGGAAGATCTTTATGAAACGATGCTGCGCGATACCTATCAGAACGGCATCGTGCTGGCGCGGCGCAAATATCGGTATCTGGCTTATGCATACCGGCTGTTCGTCGTCGGGCTGACGCTGACCTTCGGCGTGTTCGCGTTCGAGATGGTGGGGATGTGGACCTGAACCCCTCCCCCTTGATGGGGGAGGCAGCGAGACTTGCCAGCTTGCTGTCTTAGTCGCAGCGGTCGGGGTGCGCTCTCGGCCTGAGATGGCGGTGCAAGGACGCGCCGTCACCCCCATCCAACTTCGCCTAATCGCTTCGCGATAAGGCTACGTATCCTTCCCCCATCAAGGGGGAAGGGCGACGCTGTTGCCAATTTACCACCCCCGCCCGCGAAAATCCCGCCAATCCCCACCCACGATTGCCCCGCCGCCCCGCCGCGCCTATCCGGGCCGGCTATGTTGCAGCAGGCCACGCCATTGACCGCGCCAACGTCGCAGGGTCTTCGCGCCGAGTTTCGCGCGACGCTGGCGCTCGCGCTGCCGCTGGCGGCGGCGAACCTGCTTCAGATGCTGGTCCATGCGATCGACGTCATCTTTGTGGCGCGGCTCGGCGACGCGGCGCTCGCCGCCTCGTCGCTCGGCGTGTCGATCTTTGGCCTCTTGCTGTGGACCGGCAGCGGGCTCGTTGGCGCCGCGGCGCCGCTGATCGCTGCCGAGCTTGGCCGCCGCAAACATGCGGTGCGCGAAGTGCGGCGGACGGTGCGCATGGCGCTCTGGCTCAGCGCACTGGTATCGCTCGTCTTCATGGGCATTTGCGCCGCGGGCGGGCCGATCATGATCGCGACCGGCCAGCCGCCCGAAACCTCGGCGCGCGCGGCGGGATTCCTGCTGATCCTGATGTGGGGCATGTTCCCGATGATCGCCGCGGCGGTGCTGCGCATCTTCGTCTCGGCGCTCGGGCGGCCGACGATCGCGACCGCGATCACCTTCGGCGCGCTGGGCGTCAACGCGCTCGGCAACTGGACGCTGGTATTCGGCAACCTCGGCATGCCCGCGCTCGGGCTGCACGGGTCGGCGATTTCCAGCGTGCTGACCAGCGTGCTGATGCTCGCCGCCTATGTCGTCGTCATCCAGTCTGACCGGCGGCTGCGCCGCTATCATCTGTTCGGCAACTGGTGGCGCACCGAATGGACGCGCTTTTTCGACATGCTGCGGATCGGCACCCCGATCAGCCTGACCATTTTGGCCGAAGCCGGGCTGTTCACCGGCGCGGCGTTCCTGATGGGCCGGATCGGCGAGGCTGAACTCGCCGGTCACACGATCGCGCTTCAGGTCGCGGCGCTGGCGTTTCAGATCCCGTTCGGGGTGGCACAGGCAGCGACGATCCGCGTTGGCCTGGCCTATGGCGCGCGCAACCATCGCGGCATTGCGCTGGCGGGGCAGGCGTCGCTGGTCCTCGGCATCGGCTTCATGGCGTTTACCGCGCTCTTGATGTGGCTGTTCCCGACGCTGGTGCTGTCGATCTATGTCGATGTCGACGCGGCGCGCAACGCCGCACTGGTCGGATTCGCGTTGCAGTTCCTGGTCGTCGCCGCCGCCTTCCAGCTGTTCGACGGCGCGCAGGCGGTCGCGGCGGGCGTCTTGCGCGGGCTACAGGACACCCGCACCCCGATGATCATCGCCATCTGCGGCTACTGGATCGCGGGCTATGGCACCGCCATCTACCTCGGCTTCTGGACCCCGCTTGCCGGAGTCGGCGTGTGGATCGGGCTGGCGGTCGGGCTGATCGTGGTGTCGGCGGTGCTGCTGCTCAGGTGGCGGATGCGCGCCCGTCTTGGCCTTTTGCCGCTCTGACGCAAAAAACTTGGCTGGCGGTGGTTGACGCCTATCGGACTCCCACCCATATGGCCGCTTGTTAGCACTCGCGCCTTGTGAGTGCTAAATGACATCCATTGCATTTTTGGAGGGAAATCCATGCAATTTCGTCCGCTGCACGACCGCGTGCTCGTCCGCCGTATCGAAGCCGAAGAAAAGACGGCTGGCGGCATCATCATTCCCGACACCGCCAAGGAAAAGCCGCAGGAAGGCGAAGTCGTCTCGGTCGGCACCGGCGCCCGCGCCGACGACGGCAAGGTGACTCCGCTCGACGTCAAGGCGGGTGACCGCATCCTGTTCGGCAAATGGTCGGGCACCGAAGTCAAGGTCGACGGCGAAGAGCTGCTGATCATGAAGGAATCGGACATCCTCGGCGTTATCGCCTGAGCGATTTCATCGAATCGAGAGTGAAGTTGCGCAGTTTTCTGCGCCTTTGAAAGGAACAAGCACATGGCTGCTAAAGACGTCAAATTCTCGCGCGACGCGCGCGAACGCATCCTGAAGGGTGTCGACACCCTCGCCGACGCGGTAAAGGTCACCCTCGGTCCCAAGGGCCGCAACGTCGTGATCGACAAGAGCTTCGGCGCGCCCCGCATCACCAAGGACGGCGTTACCGTCGCCAAGGAAATCGAACTGAAGGACAAGTTCGAAAACATGGGCGCCCAGATGCTGCGCGAAGTCGCATCGAAGGCGAACGACAAGGCCGGCGACGGCACCACCACCGCGACCGTTCTTGCCCAGGCAATCGTCCGTGAAGGCATGAAGTCGGTTGCCGCCGGCATGAACCCGATGGACCTGAAGCGCGGCATCGACCTTGCGGTGAACAAGGTCGTCGAAACGATCAAGGCCCAGTCGAAGCCGGTCGCCGGGACCTCGGAAATCGCGCAGGTTGGCATCATTTCGGCCAATGGCGACAAGGAAGTCGGCGACAAGATCGCCGAAGCGATGGAAAAGGTCGGCAAGGAAGGCGTGATCACCGTCGAGGAAGCCAAGGGTCTCGATTTCGAGCTCGACGTCGTCGAAGGCATGCAGTTCGACCGCGGCTACCTGAGCCCCTACTTCATCACCAACCCCGAAAAGATGCTCGTCGAGCTGTCGGATCCGTACATCCTGATCTTTGAAAAGAAGCTGTCGAACCTCCAGTCGATGCTGCCGATCCTCGAAGCCGTGGTGCAGTCGGGCCGCCCGCTGCTGATCATCGCCGAGGACATCGAAGGCGAAGCGCTGGCGACGCTGGTGGTCAACCGCCTGCGCGGCGGCCTGAAGGTCGCTGCGGTCAAGGCACCGGGCTTCGGCGATCGACGCAAGGCGATGCTGCAGGACATCGCGATCCTCACCAATGGTGAAATGATCAGCGAAGACCTGGGCATCAAGCTGGAATCGGTCACGCTGAACATGCTGGGTCAGGCGAAGCGCGTCACGATCGACAAGGACAACACCACCATCGTCGATGGCGCCGGTGCTGCCGATGCGATCAAGGGCCGCGTCGAACAGATCCGGGCGCAGATCGAAACCACGACGTCGGATTACGATCGTGAAAAGCTGCAGGAACGTCTGGCGAAGCTCGCTGGCGGCGTTGCGGTGATCAAGGTCGGCGGCGCTTCGGAAGTCGAAGTGAAGGAACGCAAGGACCGCGTCGACGACGCGCTGCACGCGACCCGCGCTGCGGTGGAAGAAGGCATTGTCCCCGGCGGCGGTACCGCGCTGCTGTACGCGACGAAGTCGCTCGACGGCATGTCGGGCGTCAACGAAGACCAGACCCGCGGCATCGACATCATCCGTCGCGCGCTGCAGGCTCCGGTTCGCCAGATCGCCGAAAATGCTGGCTTCGACGGTGGCGTCGTTGCGGGCAAGCTGTTCGACCAGAACGACACCAACTTCGGCTTCAACGCGTCGACCGACGTCTATGAAAACCTGGTTGCTGCGGGTGTCATCGACCCGACCAAGGTCGTCCGCACCGCGCTTCAGGACGCTGCATCGGTTGCCGGTCTGCTGATCACCACCGAAGCCGGCATCGCCGAAACGCCCGAAGACAAGCCCACCATGCCGATGGGCGGCGGCGGCATGGGCGGCATGGGCGGCATGGACTTCTAAGTCCGCACCGTCCGGCGCTCAGCCGACAAGAAACGGGGCCGGAGGAGCAATTCTCCGGCCCTTTTTCTTACTCGCGCCCCTGCGAAGGCAGGGGCCCATCACCGATGCTGTCGGAACCCAGCGCCCATCGCTCGGAATCGCAACGCCGGATGATGGGCCCCTGCCTTCGCAGGGGCACGGTGGTTCTGTCATTGCCAGTTCATCGCGCGCCGCATAGCAAAGCCCCATGATCGTGCTTGCTCTCCTTACCGCCGTCGCCGAACCGCCCCAGCCGATCGAACGCTGCGGCTATCGCATCGTCCAGACCTACCCCCACGACACCACCAGCTTTACCCAAGGGCTGTTCTGGGACGGCGGTCATCTGTACGAAGCCACCGGCCAATATGGCCGCTCGCGCGTCGCGCGGCTCGATCTCAAGACCGGCAAGGCGGTCGCCCAGACAAAATTGCCATCCAACCAGTTCGGCGAGGGTATCACCCGCTGGCGCGACCAAATCATCGGCGTCACCTGGCAGGGCGGCGTCGGCAACCGCTGGCGGATCAAGGATCTGAAACCCGTCGGTAGCTTTTCCTATGCGGGCGAGGGATGGGGCGTGACCATGGTGGGCGACAGCCTGGCGCTGAGCGACGGGACGTCGCAGCTGCGCTTTTTCGATCCCGCGACGATGACCGAACAGAAACGCGTAACGGTGCGGTTCGGCAGCCGCCCGCTGGCGATGCTCAACGAGCTGGAGACGATCGACGGCGAGGTTTGGGCGAATGTCTGGATGACCGACATGATCGTGCGGATCGATCCCGCGAGCGGCCATATCCGGTCCTACATCGACCTGTCGGGGCTCAAGGAACAGGCGGGGGCGCGGGGAAGTGACAGCGTTCTTAACGGCATTGCCTGGGACGCGAAGCAGAAGCGGCTGTTCGTGACCGGCAAATATTGGCCAAAGCTGTACGAGATTGCGCTGGCCGACTGTGGTTAGTTCGTTGGGTGTGTCGCTCTGCACGGTATTTCCGCTTTCGTCATCCCGGCGAAGGCCGGGATCTCGCCCGCGCGGCAGGACGCACCGGAGAGATCCCGGCCTTCGCCGGGATGACGATATTGGGGTCAGCCTCTAACCGCCCAAAGCTTGTTCCATCCGCGCCGCCGCCGCGTCATAAACCCGCGCCTTCAACCCGGCGGTGATCGCCGCCGGTGTCCGGTCGGGATGGCCGCCGACATAGGGCGGGGCAGGGTCATATTCGATCGCGAGCTGGATCGCCTCTGCCACCGCGTCGCCGTGCAGCCGCCCGATCAGGGTCAGCGCGAAGTCGAGCCCTGACGTGACGCCGCCGCTGGTAACCAGATTCCCGTCCTCGACGATCCGCGCGTTCACCGGTTCGGCGCCGACCAGCGGCAGCAAATGGGCATAGGCCCAATGCGTCGTCGCGCGCTTGCCCGTCAGCAGCCCGGCGCGGCCGAGCAGGAAGGCGCCGGTGCACACGCTGGTCACCCACTGCGCGCCCGCGGCCTGCCGCGCGATGAAATCGATCGTTGCGGGATCGTTCAATGCCTCGGTCACGCCGTGGCCGCCGGGTACGCAGAGGATGTCGGCTTGCGGACAGCTGGAAAAATCGTCGGTCGGCACAATCGAAAAGCCGCTGTCGGTGGCGATCGCATCGCGGCTGGCCGCGGCGCCGACCAATCGCGCGCCGGGCATCCGGCAGAGCGCCTGCGCGGGGGCGGTGAAATCGAGCTGGGTGATCCCCGGGAACAGCAGAAAAACGACGGTGGTCGATGCAGGGGTAACGGGTGCGTCGGTCATGCGGATGTCCTTGCAGTGGCAGTGGATCACCCAGGCGCGCGGCTCGAATTGGCATATTCGCCAGCCCCGCTTCCCGATGGGTTTCCATCTTCAGCGCCAGTCGCGGGGCAGCGCCAGTCTAACCCCATGGCGCGCCGAGGGAAAGGCGCTATTCGTCCGCTGCCGCGCCTGCGTTGCGTGTCGCTTCAGCATCGGCGGCGGGAGCGGGGTCGCGGCTTTCGAGCATTTCGGCGGCATCGTCGAGCGCCTTCGCCTCGCTGACCGTCACCCCGCCCGGGCCGGGCTCATTGTCGGTGCGGCTGCACCCCGTGGTCAGCGCAAGGGTCGCCGCGGCGGCGATGATCGTTGCCAGGCTGGTCCGACCCATCATGCAATCTCCCACGAAAAAGGGCTCCATTCGCGAAGAATGGAGCCCTTCTATAGTCGCACGCTCAGACGCGCGCCAACGACTTACTTGTCGTTGGCTTCGGCCTTGGCGGTTTCTTCGGCGATCTTGTCGCCAGCAGCTTCGGCAGCGTCGCCAGCGGCGTTCACGGTGCCTTCGACGGCGTTGCCGGCATCGGCAGCCGCTTCGGCGGTCGCATCGGCGGCGTCAGCGGCGCCTTCGGCAACCGCGTCGCCAGCGGCAGCAGCATCGTCAGCAACGGCGGCGCCGGCTTCCGAGGTTTCTTCCTGGGCCTTTTCCGAGCAGGCGGTCAGGCTGAAGGCCGCAGCGGCCATCGAAGCGATGAGGATCTTGCGCATGGGTATTCCTTTCGAATGCAATGACCGGGTCACCGGTCATGGATGCAGAGGGTTAGCGAGGGTTCAGGGGCTTGGCAATCCATAGCTTTTGTCAGCTTTGGATGCGTCCGACCCCACATAGACAAAGGGGCCGCCGGCGAACCGACGACCCCCGTTGTTCCACTGGCCAATCTGGCCCGCAAACAGCTTACTTCTTGGCTTCTTCCATCGCGCCCTTGGCAGCGTCGGTCGCTTCCTTGGCAGCGTCGGCAGCTTCAGCGGCCTTGTCGGTCGCGGCAGCAGCGTCGCCAGCAGCAGCGGCATCGGCAGCACCTTCGGCAGCGGCGCCGGCGGTGGCAGCAGCGTCAGCAGCGCCTTCGGCAGCTTCCATCGCGCCATCAGCGGCACCTTCGACGGTCGCTGCTGCATCTTCGGTGGCGGCGGCGGTGTCGTCGGCAGCCTTTTCACCGCAAGCGGCGAGGCCCAGCGAGGCGGCGAGAACGAGCGACATGGTGATCGATTTTTTCATTTGGGAAACCCCTCTCGGTTTGAACAGATCGACCGGCACAGGAACAGATCGATCCCGGAATATGCCAATCGCGGGCAGAATTACTCGCTCGTCAAATGGCGCGCAACGCCCTTTTGCTTGCGGGTCGGGATGTTTCGACCGAATGCCGATCGGACAAGGCGCCGCGCGGCAGAAATCGAGGCCGAAGCCGCTGGTTGACCAGATATAAAGAAAGCTTTATATCTATTGCCATGAGCGAGCTGATCGACATCTTTCGTGCCTTGGCTGACCCGACGCGTCTGCGAGTCGTGGCGCTGCTGCGCGAAATGGAGCTGGCGATCGGCGAGCTTGCGGTGGTGCTCGACCAGAGCCAACCGCGCGTCTCGCGCCATGTCCGTATCCTGGTCGAAGCGGGGATTGTCGAGCGGCGGCGCGAAGGCAGTTGGGTGTTCCTGCGGATCGCCAAGAGCGGGCCGATCGCCGACATCATCGGACAAGCAGAAAAATGGCCGTTTTCGACGCGCGAAGCCTTGGTCATCGCGCATGACGCGCGCCGATTGACGGCGGTGCGCGACGAACGCGCCGCGGTCGCCGAACGCTATTTCGCCGAACATGCCGCCGAATGGGACGCGATCCGTTCGCGCCACGTCGCCGAAAGCGAGGTCGAGGCGGCGATGCTGGCGATGATGCACAATCGCCGCTTGGGCCATCTGCTCGACATCGGCACCGGCACTGGTCGGATGGCGGAAATCTTCGCGCCGACCGCGCGCCGTATCACCGCGCTCGATCGCAGCCCGGAAATGCTGCGCATCGCGCGCGCTAAGCTGGCGGGGCAGACAGTCCCGGTCGACCTGGTGCAGGGCGATTTCCTGAACCTGCCGGTCGGCGACGCCAGCGTCGACAGCATCGTGATCCACCAGGCGCTGCATTTCGCGCATGAACCCGACCGCGTGATTGCCGAGGCAAGCCGGGTGCTGCGCGGCGGCGGCCATCTGCTGATCGTCGATTTCGCGCCGCATGACGATGAGGCGCTGCGCGACCAGGCCGCGCACGCACGGCTCGGCTTTTCGGACGCGCAGATCCGCGGCTGGTTCGCGTCCGCCGGGTTGCTGCTCGAAAATACGCAAACGCTCGAAGGCGGCGAACTGGTGGTCAAGCTCTGGCTTGGCCGCCGCCGCAGCGACGAAGATCAACCGCCGGTCGCCCATGATGGCGACGGCCAACCCAAAAGGCTCGCGGCATGACGTCGAACTTGAATTCGCTGGCCGAGGCGCGCCGCGCCGCGGCGTCGCCGCTGTTCGCTAATCTGGACGGCGACATTGGCGTCAGCTTCGAATTTTTCCCGCCCAAGACCGAAAAGATGGAAGCGCAGTTGTGGGACACGTTCCGCACGCTTGAGCCGCTCGGCCCCAGTTTTGTGTCGGTCACCTATGGCGCGGGCGGATCGACACGCGAGCGCACTCATGCGACCGTCGCGCGCATCGCCGCGGAAAGCGCGGTACCGCCTGCGGCGCACCTGACCTGTGTCGAGGCCTCACGCGCCGAAATCAACGAGGTGGCGGAGGCCTATTGGGAGGCCGGGGTCCGCCACATCGTTGCGCTGCGCGGCGACGTGCCGGGCGGCGCGCCCTATCGCCCGCATCCTGACGGCTACGCCAATGCGATCGAATTGGTCGCGGGATTGAAGGCCGTCGCACCGTTTGAAATCTCGGTCGCCGCCTACCCCGAAACGCACCCCGACGCCGACTGCCCGCAGGCCGACCTTGACAATCTCAAGCGCAAGCTCAACGCCGGGGCGACGCGCGCGATCACGCAATTCTTCTTTGCGCCCGACAGCTTCCTGCGCTTCCGTGACGCAGCGGCGGCGGCGGGCATCGACGCGCCGATCATTCCCGGCATCTTGCCCGTATCGAATGTGTCGCAGACGCGCCGTATGGCCGACATGTGCGGCACCGCGATCCCGGCGTGGATGGTGTCGCTGTTCGACGGGCTCGACGATCATCCCGGTGCGCGCCAGCTGGTTGCGGCGACCGTCGCCGCCGAAATGTGCCGCCGCCTCTACGCGGGCGGCGTCCGCGATTTTCACTTCTACACCTTGAACCGCGCCGAGCTCAGCTATGCCATTTGTCATCTGCTGGGGCTGCGGCCGGTCTCGACCGCAAAGGATCAGGCAGCATGACTAGCGCACGCGAAGCTCTATTAGCCGCGGCGAAGGAGCGCATCCTGCTCACCGACGGCGGCTGGGGAACGCAGATCCAGAACCGCAAGCTGGTTGAGGCCGACTACGCTGGATCGCTCGGCCTTGGTCACGATCAAAAGGGCAATAACGACATATTGGCGCTGACCCGCCCCGACATCGTCACCGCGATCGGCGAGGCCTATCTTGCCGCGGGGTCGGACATCGTGTCGACCAACACCTTCAGCGCCAACCGGATCAGCCAGGCCGATTATGGCGCCGAGCATCTTGTTGGCGACATCAACCGCGAAAGCGCACGACTGGGCCGCGAAACCGCGGTCAAATATGAAGGCATGGACGGGCGCCGCCGCTTTGTCGCGGGCGCGGTCGGGCCGACCAACAAGACGCTGTCGCTGTCGCCCGATGTGAACAATCCCGGCTTTCGCGAGATCGATTTCGACGAATTGAAGGACGTCTATCTGGAACAGGTCGTCGCGCTCGCCGAGGGCGGTGCGGATTTCATCCTGATCGAAACGATTTTCGATACGCTCAACGCCAAGGCAGGCATCGCCGCGACGCTGGAGGCCGAGGCCAAGGTCGGCCGCGAACTGCCGCTGATGATCTCGATGACGCTCACCGACCTCAGCGGCCGCAACCTGTCGGGCCATACGGTCGAGGCCTTCTGGTACGCCGTGCGCCATGCCAAGCCGCTGACCATCGGTCTCAACTGCTCGTTCGGCGCATCGCAGCTGCGTCCGCATGTGAAGGTGCTCTCGGACATCGCCGATGCGCTGGTCATGGTTTACCCGAACGCGGGTCTGCCCAACGAACTCGGCGAATATGACGAGTTGCCCGAAACGACCGCGGAACTCGTGAGCGAATGGGCGGAACATGGGCAGGTGAACATTCTCGGCGGCTGCTGCGGCTCGACCCCCGCGCATATCGCCGCAATGGCGAAGGCGATCGAAGGACTGCCGACGCGGCAGATTCCGCAAGTGCCGGTGCGGACGCGGCTGGCCGGGCTGGAGCCGTTCACGATGGCGGCATAACGCCCACACATCCGTTCGTGTCGAGCGAAGTCGAGACACGTTCAGGGCTCAGCGTCGCGTGGACGTTTCTCGACTTCGCTCGAAACGAACGGAATTATCGTGTTATCTGCCTCCGCCACCAACTTCGTCAATATCGGCGAACGCACCAACGTCACCGGTTCCGCGGCGTTCAAGAAGCTGATCCTTGCCGATGACTATACGGCGGCGGTCGAAGTCGCGCGCCAGCAGGTCGAAAATGGTGCGCAGGTCATCGACGTCAACATGGACGAAGGCCTGCTCGACGCCGAATATGCGATGACGACCTTCCTCAAGCTGATCGCCGCCGAACCCGACATCGCGCGCGTGCCGGTGATGATCGACAGCTCGAAATGGAGCGTCATCGAAGCGGGGCTGAAATGCGTTCCGGGCAAGCCGATCGTCAATTCGATCAGCATGAAGGAGGGCGAAGCGCAGTTCCTCGACCATGCGCGCAAATGCATGGCCTATGGCGCCGCGGTCGTCGTGATGGCGTTCGACGAGGTCGGGCAGGCCGACACCAAGGAGCGCAAGATCGAGATTTGCGAGCGCGCCTACAAACTGCTGATGACCATCGGCTTTCCGCCCGAGGACATCATCTTCGATCCCAATATCTTCGCGGTCGCCACCGGGCTGGAAGAGCATGACAATTATGCGGTCGACTTCATCGAGGCGGTGAAGGAAATCCGCGTCCGCTGCCCGCACGCGCATTTTTCGGGCGGCCTGTCGAACCTGTCCTTCGGGTTCCGCGGCAACGAGACCGTCCGCCGCGCGATGCACAGCGTCTTCCTTTACCATGCGATCCCCGCCGGGCTCGACATGGCGATCGTCAACGCGGGCCAGCTCGACGTGTACGATACGATCGACCTTGAACTCAGGACCGCGTGCGAGGATGTGATCCTCAACCGCAAGGTCGAGGGCGAAGCCGAGAGCCCCACCGAGCGCCTGATCGCGCTCGCCGAACGCTACAAGGGCAGCAATCCCGCGCAGGAAAAGGCCGCCGAGGAATGGCGCGGCTGGGGGGTCGCGAAGCGGCTCGAACATGCGCTGGTCAAGGGCATCGACGCGCATATCGTCGACGATACCGAAGAGATGCGGCAACGGATGGACCGCCCGATCGAAGTCATCGAAGGTCCGCTGATGGACGGGATGAACGTCGTCGGCGACCTGTTCGGATCGGGCAAGATGTTCCTGCCGCAGGTGGTGAAATCGGCGCGCGTGATGAAAAAGGCGGTCGCGCACCTGCTGCCCTTCATCGAAGCGGCGAAGGAGCCCGGCGCAAAGGGCAAGGGCAAGGTCGTGATGGCAACCGTGAAGGGCGACGTCCACGACATCGGCAAGAATATCGTCGGCGTCGTGCTGCAATGTAACGGCTTCGAGATCGTCGACCTTGGCGTCATGGTGCCGTGGTCGAAAATTCTCGAGGCGGCGAACGAAAATGACGCCGACATGATCGGCCTCAGCGGCCTCATCACCCCCTCGCTCGACGAGATGGTGACGGTCGCCGAAGAGATGCAACGCGCCGGCATGACCATGCCGCTGCTGATCGGCGGCGCGACGACGTCGAAAGTCCACACCGCGCTGCGCATCGACCCGGCGTACAAGGGGCCGGTGCTCCACGTCCTCGACGCCAGCCGCGCGGTCGGGGTTGCGACCGCGCTGGTCAGCGACACCGGGCGCGACGCCTATGTGCAGGGGTATAAGGACGATTATGAGCATATCCGCGACGTGCGAGCGGGCAAGGGGCAGAGCGTCCTCCACACCCTCGAAGAAGCGCGCGCCAATTATTACGACGCCTATTTGAGCGACAAACCCGCGCCGCCGCTTCAGCCCGGCCTGCATCGCTTCGACGACTGGTCGCTCGACGATCTGCGCGAATGTTTCGACTGGACACCCTTTTTCCGCGCGTGGGAACTGCACGGCACCTATCCGTCGATCCTCGACGACGAGGTGGTCGGCGAGACCGCGCGCGCGCTCAAGGCCGATGCCGATGCGATGCTCGACAAGCTGATCGCCGAGAAATGGCTGACCGCGCGCGGGGTCTGCGCCTTCTGGCCCTGCGCGCGCGACGGCGACGATGTGACGATCCACCTCGCTGAGGAAGAACGCCATGTCACGCTCCCCTTCCTGCGCCAGCAGATCAAGAAAAGCCGCGACCGCGCCAATATGTGTCTCGCCGACTTCATCGATCCGGCGGGCGACTGGATCGGCGGCTTCGCCGTCGGCATCCACGGCATCGAGCCCTTTTCCGAACGCTTCCGCGCCGACAAGGATGATTATTCCGACATCTTGCTGAAAGCGCTTGCCGACCGCTTCGCCGAAGCCTTTGCCGAGCGGCTGCACCAGCATGTCCGCACGACGCTCTGGGGCTATGCCCCGGGCGAGCAGCTGACCAACGAGGCGCTGATCAAGGAGGAATATCGCGGCATCCGCCCGGCGCCCGGCTATCCTGCCTGTCCCGACCACAGCCTGAAACCGATCCTGTTCGACCTGCTGGCGGCGGAGGAAAATGCCGGGCTGGTACTGACCGAAAGCTTTGCGATGCTGCCGACCGCGGCGGTCAGCGGCTTTTATTTCGGACACCCCGAAAGCCAGTATTTCGGCGTCGCGCGGATCGGCAGCGACCAGCTGGAGGATTATGCGCGTCGCCGCGGCGTCGATCTGGAAACCGCGACGCGTTGGCTGCGGCCCAATTTGGATTGAGCGGTTGAAACTCGCGTGCCCCTGCGAAGGCAGGGGCCCATCTCCTGTCGGTGCCATCTCGAACCGGCAGGTGATGGGTCCCCGCCTTCGCGGGGACGCACCAGTGTAACGATTGGATATCAGGCTGTCCGACAACAGGACACGCCAAGGATTAACCAGCTTCGCCAACGACTGTCGCTGCAAGAACCGCTATGGCCCGCCCATGCTCAAGTCCCTTTTCCGTCGGCCGATGTTGCCGCTGCTCGCCCTGCCGCTCCTCCTCGCCCCGGCGCCGCTCCCCGCGCAGACCGGTGGCGCGCCCTACAGCGTCGATGGCCGCGGATTCAATCGGCTCCAGGACGCCGTCGATGCCATTGGCGATGGCGAGGGGACGATCCGCATCGCGCCCGGCTATCACCGCGACTGCGCGGTGCAGACCGCGGGGCGCATCGCCTTTGTCGCCGCCGAACCGGGCCGCGCGATTTTTGACGGCGTCACCTGCGAGGGCAAGGCGGCGCTGGTGCTGCGCGGCGCGGGCGCGCGGGTCGACGGGCTGGTGTTCCAGAACATGCGCGTCCCCGACGGCAATGGTGCGGGCATCCGGCTGGAAACGAGCGACCTTGCCATCGTCAACGCGATGTTCCGCAATAGCGAGCAGGGCATTTTGACCGCCGACGACCCGGAAGCGACGCTGGCGATCGATCGCTCGACCTTCTCGCGCCTCGGCCGCTGCGACCGGGGGCTCAGCTGCGCGCACAGCGTCTACACCGGCATCTATGGCAAGGTAGTCGTCACCCGGACGCGGTTCGAAAAGGGCAGCGGCGGCCATTATCTGAAAACCCGCGCGGTCACCGTCGACATCAACGACAATAGTTTCGACGACACGCAGGGGACGGCGACCAATTACATGATCGACCTGCCGTCGGGATCGGTCGGCCAGATCGCGAACAACATGTTCGTGCAGGGCCGCGACAAGGAAAATTACTCTGCGCTGATCGCAGTCGCCGCCGAGGAGCGGAAGAACCCGTCGCGCGGGCTGTCGATTGCCGGCAACCGCGCCAGCCTGCCCGCCGGTATCGGGCGCACATCGGTGTTCGTTGCCGACTGGAGTGGCGAGGCGTTGGCGATCGGGGCGAATGAGCTGGGCGCGGGGCTGACGCGATTCGAGAAACGGTAAGTCCGATCTGAAATCCCGTTCGTGTCGAGCGAAGTCGAGACACGCGAGGCAATGCACGACCTCAACGTGTCTCGACTTCGCTCGACACGAACGGTTGAGGGTTAAGGCCTTACGCCTCTCCCCGCGTTTCGATCAGCGAAGCCGCGAGCGCCTCGGCGGGCGACTTGCCGCCCCATAGCACGAACTGGAACACCGGGTAAAAGCGCTCGCATTCGTCGATCGCGCTTTCGATCAGCGTTTCGGTCATGTCGAGCGCCAGCGAACCATCGCTGCCGAGCAACATGCCGTGGCGGAACAGGATCGTTCCGCTGTTCGACCACAGCTCGAAATGCCCGAGCCACAATTGCTCGTTGATGAGCGCCAGCGCTTCATGCGCCACGGCGCGCTTTTCCTCGACGACGCGGATGTCGGGGAAGGCGAGCAACTGGATGACGCCATCGTCGGCGCGCCACACCGCACGCAATTCATAAGCCGTCCAGCTACCCTGCGCGGTCGCGACAATCTCGTCCTCGCCGACCATTTCGTGTGGCCAGTCATGCGCGGCAAAATAGGACGCCAGCATGTCCATCGGCGCGGCGTCCTGGCCGTCTTCGTGGTCGTAAATATCGTCGCTCATCGGGGCGCTTTAGCGGGTGTTTCAACTGGTGGCGAGTCGCTAGAGTCAGGTGATCCGAGGTCAATACACGCGTCATTGCGAGCGTAGCGAAGCAATCCAGAGCGGTTTACGCCGCACTGCATTGCCGCGTCGCTTCGCTCCTCGCAATGACAACCCCAACCGAAATCGTCTGGCGCCAAGGCCAAGAAAAACCGTCACCCCGGCGCAGGCCGGGGTCTCGCCGGTGCGTCAGGTTGCTCGGTCGAGATACCGGCCTGCGCCGGGATGACGAAATCAGCTTTTGGGCTTTGGCGCCGGTTTAGCAGCAGCGGGCTTTGCTGCGGCCTTCGGCGCAGCCGCAGGCTTGGCCGCCGCTTTCGGTGCTGCCGCCGCAGGCTTCGCCGCACCCTCCAGCTTATCGAGCCGCGCCTTCAGCGCTTCGGCTTCGGCGCGCGCAGTTGCCGCCATCTGCTTCACAGCCTCAAATTCTTCGCGGCTGACGAAATCCATCCGGCCGACAAATTCCTTGGCGCGGTCGCGCATCGCGGCCTCGGCTTCGCGGCCGGCGCCCGCGACGGTACCGGCAATGCCATTCACCATCTTGGCCAGATCGTCGAAAAAGCGGTTTTCGCTCTGCATCTCAAAAATTCCTTTGTGGGCGTGCAATCCCTTGCCGTCATCCTATCTGGGTGCTCGCGGCGGCGGGGACAAGGGTTTCGGCGTCGGGATTGCGCTGGTCGATCTGGAAATTCAGGATCGCGGCGAAACTCAGCCAGACCATATAGGGGACGAGCAGCCACGCTGCGGCCTTGCGGATCGGAGCAAAGGCGAAGGCGGTCGCGATCGTCGTCAGCAGGATGAAGATGATCAGGTACAGCGCGCTCGTCACCTGATATTGGCCGAAAAATAGCGGCGACCAGGCGAAATTGGCGATCAGCTGGGCAAAGAACAAGGTCAGCGCCAGCCCGCGCCCCTTCGCGCCGCGCGCATGCAGGATCATCGCGAGCGCCAGCCCGAGCATGATGTAAAGGATCGGCCAGACAACCCCAAACACCCATCCGGGCGGGGTGATGTCGGGCAGGTCGAGCGAAGCGAACCAGCGATTGCCGTACCCGCTGTTCGACAGCACCCCCATCAGGCTGCCGATCAGGACGATCGCGGGGACGGTCACCATGGCCCAGCGAAGATACGACATTCGAAGCTGGCCCGGGGTAGCGATCTCGGTCATGCACATGGTCCTTTGCGCGGGAATCGGCTGCTTAAGGGTGTCGCGGCGGGCGGGGCTGGCGTCAAGCGGCAGCTTTGACCGCGGCGATCAGAAATTCGACATTGCCCTCCGGCCCGGTGATCGGGCTTTCGACCGTTTCAACGACCGTCCAGCCATTCTGTTCCAGCCAATCGCGCACCGCCGCACACACCCGCGCGTGGACCGCGGCATCGCGCACGACCCCCTTCTTGCCCACCTCGTGCCGTTCGGCCTCGAACTGCGGCTTGATCAGCGCGACAACACGCGCGCCCGGCTTGGCGAACGACATCGGCACCGGCAGCACCTTGGACAGCGCGATGAAGCTCGCGTCGCAGACGATCAGGTCGATCGGTTCGGGGATGTGCGCAGGCGTCAGGATGCGCGCGCTCGTCTGTTCATGGACGATCACGCGATCGTCCTGGCGTAGTTTCCACGCCAGCTGGTTGGTCCCCGAATCGACCGCATAGACCCGCGCCGCGCCGCGGCTCAGCAGCACATCGGTGAACCCCCCGGTCGACGACCCGACATCGATCGCCACCGCGCCCGTCACATCCCAGCCGAGATGCGTCAGCGCATGGTCGAGCTTGATGCCCCCGCGCGACACCCACGGATGGTCGCGCCCCTTGACGCTCAATTGGGCGTCATCGGCGACCTGCTGCCCCGCCTTGTCGATCTTGCGGTCGCCAACGAACGCCAGCCCCGCCAGGATCAGCGCCTGCGCGCGCGTCCGGCTTTCGGCCAGCCCGCGATCGACGAGCAACTGGTCAGCGCGAACCTTGGCCATCAGTCCAATCCCGTCATTGCGAGGAGCGAAGCGACGCGGCAATCCAGAGTGGCGTAAACCGCTCTGGATTGCTTCGCTCCGCTCGCAATGACGAACTGAAGCGTCATTTCTCGGCCAATTCCGTCAGCATCCCCGGCGTCAATATCTGCGGCAGTATCTCAGGCTGCGCCGCGCCCGGCGCGTACCACAGATACAGCGGCACGCTATTGCGACCATGCTCGGCCAGCGTGCGCGTGATGACCGGATCGCCGTTGGTCCAGTCGCCGACCAGCGTGACGACGCCCGCCTTGTCGAACGCCGTCTGCACCGCCTCGCGGTTGATCGCGCCCGCCTCGTTCGCCTTGCACGACAGGCACCAGTCGGCGGTGAAATAGACGAAGACGGGCTTGCCCGTTGCGCGCGCCTTGGCAAGCGCATCGGGGGAGAAGGTCGATCCGCTCGCCGTTGCCGTGCGTTCGGCGTCGGCAACCTCCGTCACCGTGCCGCCGAGGCCGACGACAAAGAGGACGCCTGCGGCGATCAGCAGCCACGACCGCCGGTCGCCGCGCTGCATCGCGCCATAATGGGTGAGCAGCACCAGCGCCATCGCGACCGCGACGATCGGCCAGATCAGCTGCGACCCGCTGCCCAATTGCCGGCACAGCAGCCAGCCGAGCGCGAGCGCGGTCAAGCCCATCGGCAGCGCCATCCATTTCCGGAACTTGGCCATCCACGGCCCGGGCTTGGGCAAACGGTTGCGCAGCGCCGGAACCAAGCCGACCGCGAGAAAGGGCAGGGCAAGGCCGAGTCCAAGGCCGCCAAAGATCGGCAGGGCCGCCCATGCGGGCAGCACGAGCGTCGCGCCGAGCGCCGCGCCGAGCAGCGGCCCGCTGCACGGCGTCGCGACAAAGGCGGCCAGCGCCCCGGTCCAGAAACCGCCCGCTGCGCCCTCCTTGCCCGCCAGCGCCTGCCCGCCGCCGAACGACGGCAGCTCATAAGCACCCAGCAGGTTGAGCGTGATCGCAATCGCAAGGATCAGCAGCGCGAGGACGCTGACCGGATGCTGCAACTGGAACGCCCAGCCGACCTGTTCGCCCGCCGCCCGCAGCGCCAGCAGCGCGGCGCCGAGCAGCAGCGCGGTGACGATCGCCCCTGCGGTATAGGCGAGCGCCTCGACCCGGGCGCCGCGGGCATCGCCGCCCGAGCGCGCGAGGCTCAGTGCCTTCAGGCTCAGGATCGGAAAGACGCACGGCATCAGGTTCAGGATCAACCCGCCGAGGATCGCCCCACCGAGCGCCGTCCAGAACAGCCCCATGTCGATCGCGTCTGTCGGGCCTGCAATTACCTCTCCCGCGGCGGGGACCGCGCCCGGTTCGAACTGCACCGACAGTCCGCGCCCGTCGCCCAGCTTGATCAGCGCCGCCACCGGCCCGCTCGCCTCGCCCTTGGCGCGCGTCTCGACGATGATGAAATCGCCATTGCGGCTGAAAGTTTGCGGCGCGGCATAATCGACCAGATTTTGCGTCTGCGCGAAAAGATAGGGCGCGTCGAGCGCCGACCCGGCGGGCAGGGGAATGGCAAAGCGCACCATCTCGCCGCGCCGCTGCCAGCTGCCCTTGCGATCCAGCGGCTGCGGCAACAGCGCGCGCCACGCGTCGAAGCGCGCCCGCGTCGCGGCAGCAACGGCGCCATCGCCCGCTTTCAGCGCGACGGAAACAACGGCGCGTTCGGGCACGCAAACCTTGTCGGTACACGCCAGCCAATTGGCGACCCCCGACAGGGTCAGGTCGCTCCCCTGCGCGACACTTTCGTCCACTTCCACATCGGCAAGCAGCGCATAGGGATGCTCGTAAACATGGTTCATCATGCCGAACAGGATCAGCGGCTCGGGCACCGGATAGCGCAGCGGTGCGACCGTAACGCCCTCCGGCAAATTCCATTCGACCGATAGCCCGAACCCGGCGTCGCCGCCATTGATCCAATAGCCGTGCCAGCCCTTGTCGGGGGTCATGGTGAGCGCCAGCGTCGTCGTTCCGCCCGGCGCGGGCGCCGCGGTTTCGGCAACCAGCTTTGGCTGGATATGCGTCGATTGCGCCTGCGCGGGACTGACCGCGAACAGCGCGAGCGCCAGCAGCACCAGCACCGATTGCCACAGCCTTGTCACAAAAAGGTCGTTGCCGCGATCCATGCCCGTTCCGCTGTCATCCATCTGTCGAGGCTTGCCATATAGGCGGGTTTCGCCGAGAGGACAGCCCGTGCTGACATCCTGCCTGACGGAGACGCTGCTCGTGACGCTGAAACATCTCAAAATAGCTCTCGCCGCCACCCTCTGCGTCGGTAGCGCCACCACCGTATTCGCGCAAAATTCAGCGCCGCCGGTTGCAAAGGTGACTGCCGCGACGCCGCCGCCAAAGCTGATCGTGATGGTCGCGGTCGACCAGCTTTCGGCGGATCTATTCGCCGAATATCGCGGCAAATTCACCGGCGGCCTCGCGCGGCTGGCATCGGGCGTCGTTTTCCCGTCGGGCTATCAGGCGCATGGCGCCACTGAAACCTGCCCCGGCCACGCGACCATCCTGACCGGCAGCCATCCCGGTCGTGCCGGCATTGTCGCCAACAACTACTTCGACCTGTCGGTCGCGCGCGACGACAAGCGCATCTATTGCGCCGAAGACGAAAGCGTCCCCGGCACCGCTTCGGGCGGCGGCAAATATGCGCCGTCGGTGAACCATCTGCTCGTCCCGACGCTCGGCGATCTGATGAAGGCGCGCGATCCGAAGGCGCAGGTCGTGTCGGTCGCGGGCAAGGATCGCGCGGCGATCATGATGGGCGGGCGTCAGGCCGACGAACTGATGTGGCTCGCGCCCACCGGGCTCACCAGCTACCGCGGCACTGCGCTGTCGCCGACCGCGGCGCAGGCCGGTGCGGCGATCGCCGCCGCCATCGCGCAGCCGCGCCCGGGGCTCGCGCTGCCCGCCGATTGCGCGGCGCACGACATCGCCATCCCCGTCGGCGACAAGGGCGCGACCGTCGGCACGGGCCGGATGGCGCGCGACGCGAGCGACTTCCGCCGCTTCATGGCCTCGCCCGAAGCCGACGGCGCGGTGCTCGCGACCGCCGCGGCCTTGCGTCAGGTTCGCAAGATGGGCGAGGGCAGCGGCACCGACCTGCTGATCGTCGGCCTGTCGGCGACCGATTATGTCGGTCACGGCGCAGGGACCGAGGGCAGCGAAATGTGCCTTCAGATGATGGGGCTCGACCGTGAACTCGGCGATTTCTTTGCGCGGCTCGACGCGACCGGCATCGACTATGCCGTGGCGCTCACCTCCGATCATGGCGGGCACGACATGCCCGAACGCAACCGTCAGAATGGCTGGCCCGCCGCCGAGCGCGTCGATCGCGCGCTCGACCCCGACGCGCTGGGCAAGGCGGTCGCCGAAAAGCTCGGCCTGCCGCAACCCTTGCTCTATGGCGACGGCCCGTTCGGCGACATGTATCTGTCGAAAGCGCTGACCCCGGCGCAGCGCAAGGCCGCGCAGGAGGAAATATTGGCCCGGCTGCGCGCGCATCCGCAGATCGAGACAGTAGTAACCGCGGATGAACTCGCGAACCGGCCCATCTCGAAACGCGCGCCCGACACCTGGAGCCTGCACGACAAGCTGCGCGCGTCGTTCCACCCGGGCCGCTCGGGCGATTTTGTGGTGGTGCTGAAACCGCGCGTCACCCCGATTCCCGAATCGGGGCTCGGCTATGTCGCGACGCACGGGTCGGTGTGGGACTATGACCGGCGCGTGCCGATGCTGTTCTGGCGCAAGGGGCTTACGGGCTTTGAACAGCCGAATGCGGTGATGACCGTGGACATCCTGCCGACGCTGGCGTCGCTGATCGGTTTGCCGGTCGATGCGGGGAAAATCGACGGACGCTGCCTCGACCTGTTGTCAGGCACCGACAGCAGTTGCCGTTAGGAACAAGAAAAGAAACGAAGATGACGATGAGCTTGCGGAACTTCTCCGGCCGGTTGCTGCTGGTCGGCTGTGGCAATATGGCGGGGGCGATGCTCGATCGCTGGCTCGCGGCGGGGCTTGACCGCGCGCAGGTGGCGATCGTCGATCCCTTTGCGGCGCCGCGCGACGGCATCGTCCAATATGCGGCGCTGGCCGACTGGCAGGCCGCGGGCGCCGCCGCCGACTGGATCATGCTGGGCATGAAGCCCCAGCAACTGGGCGACGTCGCCGATGTCCTTGCGCCGTTGGCCACCGGGGACACGCACCTGCTCTCGATCCTCGCGGGCGTACCGCTCGCCGATCTGGCGGCGCGCTTTCCGGGCGCCTGCGCGCACGTCCGCATCCTGCCGAATCTGGCCGCGCGGATCGGCGCGGGGGTCAGCGCAGTCGCGACGCTGGGCGACGCCGATCATGCGGCGATCGCCGGCTTGCTCGATCCGCTGGGGCAGACGGTGACGCTGGCCGACGATATGACGATGGATCTGATCACCGCCTTTACCGGCAGCGGCCCCGCCTTTGTCTTTCGGCTGATCGAATCCTACGCGGCGGCGGGCGAGCGGCTGGGTCTGTCGGCGGAGGATGCTTTGGCGCTGGCCACCGCAACCTTTGGCGGCGCCACCGCGCTGCTCGCCGACAGCGGTGAAAAGCCGGGAACGCTGATCGCGCAGGTCGCGAGCAAGGGGGGCACCACGCAGGCGGGGCTCGACGTGCTCGACAGCGACGGACAGCTGGCGGCGTTGCTCACCAATGTGCTCCGCGCAGCGCGCGACCGCGGGCGCGAGCTGGCCGATCTGGCGCGGGGGGAATCATAACCGTCGCCCCCGCGAAGGCGGGGGCCGCTGCCGGTTTACGCAGCGGAGCAGGAATAAGCGGCTAGCGGCCCCCGCCTTCGCGGGGGCGACCGCTTCCGATTACCCCGCCTCTTTCCCCAGCGCCGCAATGCGTTTGCGGTCGCGCGCGGGAACAAGCGCTTCACTAACGTGCCAGAATCCGGTCACCGCCTGCTGCCCGGCGTGCGTATAGGCACGGCTCATCGTGTCGCGCAGCAGCACGAAGATAGCGGCTTCGATCGCGCGTCCGGCCTCGGTCAGCCGTAGCTCCTTTTGCCGCCGGTCGCGATTGCCCGGCCGCGTCGTCAACATCGCGCGCGCTTCCAGCTCCTTCACCACTCGCCCCAGCGACTGTTTGGTGATCCCGAGCAGCGTCAGCAGGTCCGAAATCGTCAGCCCCGGCTGGCGCGCGATGAAATACAGCGCGCGGTAATGGGCGCGCCCCAATTCCTGTTCGGCCAGCTGTGCGTCGATCGATCGCCACAGCGACGCATGCGCGAAAAACAGAAATTCGATCCCGCGACGCACTTCGTCTTCGCGCAAGAAAAGGGCAGACGCAGCGGGTACTTGTGAAAGAAAATTTTCCTCGGCCATGGTCACTACCGTTGCGCGCCGCGCGGGTCTTTGGCAAGAGGCGCGCTCCATCGACCCCATGACCATAGGTGTTTTCGCATGTCCGCTCCCGCCTTCACCCATCTGCCGCACCCCAATCGCGTTGCGGACGATGTACGCGCGGCGGCGATCGCCGATCCGGCGTTCGGGCGGGTCTTTACCGATCATATGGTGTCGATCCGCTACACCGAGGGGCAGGGCTGGCACGACGCGCAGGTCATGCCGCGCGGGCCGCTGACCCTCGATCCTGCGACCGCGGTGCTGCATTATGCGCAGGAAATTTTCGAGGGGCTGAAGGCGTACCGGCTCGACGACGGATCGATGGCGCTGTTCCGGGTCGAGGCCAATGCCGCGCGCTTCAACGCCAGCGCCCGCCGGATGGCGATGGCCGAAATGCCCAAGGAGCTGTTCATCGCCGCGGTCAAGGAAGCCGTGGCCGCCGATGCCGCCTGGTTCCCGCCGGTCGAGGGCGGAGCGCTCTATCTCCGCCCCTTCATGTTCGCGAGCGAGGTGTTCCTGGGGGTGAAGCCCGCCGCCGAATATCAGTTCCTCGTCATTACCTCGCCGGTCGGCAATTATTTCAAATCGGGCGCCCCGGCGATTTCGCTGTGGGTGTCGGAGGATTACACGCGCGCCGCGCCCGGCGGCACCGGCGCCGCCAAATGCGGCGGCAATTACGCCTCCAGCCTGATCGCGCAGCGCGAGGCGATCGCCAAGGGTCACGACCAGGTCGTTTTCCTCGACGCCGCCGAGCATCGCTGGATCGAGGAATTGGGCGGCATGAACATGTTCTTTGTGTTCGACGACGGCAGCATCGTCACCCCGCCGCTGACCGGGACGATCCTGCCCGGCATCACCCGCGACGCGATCATCACGCTGGCGCGCGACGCTGGCCTTACGGTCCGCGAGGAACCCTATGCGATCGACCAGTGGCAGGCCGATGCGGAGAGTGGCAAGCTCACCGAAAGCTTTGCCTGCGGCACTGCCGCGGTGGTGACCCCGGTGGGCAAGGTCACGCGCGGGCAGACCAGCTTTACGATTGGCGCCGGTGGCCCCGGACAGGTGACCGGGATGCTGAAAGACAAATTGGTCGACATCCAGCGCGGCCGCGCCGCCGATCCGCATGGCTGGGTGACGCGGCTCTAACCGCCGCCTTGCCAACCGAAGCCGAGGCGCTATAGAGCGCGCTCGCACCGGCCCGTTGGGGCGTCGCCAAGTGGTAAGGCAGCGGCTTTTGATGCCGCCATTCGCAGGTTCGAATCCTGCCGCCCCAGCCAGCCGGTGGTTCAACAAGCGTCCAAGAGCGCTCATTACATCTCATCTAAATCAATAAAAACAATGAGTTAATCTGAGACCGATTCGTCCGTCGGCTCAGGCCGTCCTCTTGCAGCTCGACCCGTTTTTGGCCAGATTGTTGGTAGCAATTCCGCTCCTACCAACAAATTTCGCGTGCGCAGGATTCGAACCTGTCCGCGCGCCGGGAAAGGCTGTGCCATGCTTACCAATGTCGCCATCAAGGCGCTTAAGCCCGCGTCGAAGCCATACAAGAAAGCTGACGGTGCCGGGCTCTTCCTGCTTATTCAGCCGAACGGCTCCAAGGTCTGGCGCTTTGCGTATCGTTTCGGCGGAAAGCAAAAGTTGCTCTCCGGTGGGCTGTATCCGGCGACGACTTTGCTCGCGGCGCGCGGCTGGCGTGACATGATGAAGCATCAGCTCGCCCTCGGACTCGACCCATCGGCAGGGAGGAAGGCCGCGAAGGGGAGGGCGTTTGCGGGTGCATCCGCGCCGATCGTAAATACGTTCGAACATATCGCTCGCGAATGGCTGGAAACGCGCATGCTCGCCTGGTCTCCACGCTACGCGGCGCTCGTCATCGGGCGGCTCGAGGCGGACGTGTTTCCGGAAGTCGGGAAGCTCGACATCAGCACGATAACGCCGCGTCGGATGCTCGATGCGATCCGCAAGATTCAGGCGCGCGGCGCGATTGAGATGGCCCATCGGGTCAAGAACCACTGCAGCGAGATTTTTCGATATGCAATTCCTGATGGTCGCTGCGAGAGCGACCCGTGCCGGGACCTTTCGCCGGCGCTGACCAAGGCGAGGCCGGTGAAGCACCACCCCAAGGTCGCGGCCAAGGACCTGCCCTCGTTCTTCGTGAAGCTGAACGCCGATGGCGCTGAACGCATGAGCCATCTCGCGCTGCGCTGGACCATGCTAACAATGGTTCGCACGCAGGAGACACGCTTCGCCGAATGGGACGAGTTTGAAGATCTCGACGGCCCCAATCCCATGTGGAGGATTTCGCCCGAGCGCATGAAGATGCGGTCCGAGCATCTAGTACCATTGCCTCGCCAGGCGCTCGAGCTCCTTCAGGAGATCAACGATATCAATCTTTACCGTAAGGCCGGGAATGCGAAGCTAGGGCGCTTCCTCTTCCCGGTAGCTTACACCAAATCCCGGGTCATAAGTAACAATCGCATGCTGGATATCATGTATCGCATGGGCCTGCGGGGATGCCCAGCTTGCCACCCAGACAGGTGCGCTCATGGCTTGGCTCGTTGCGGCTCGTCGCGAGCCGCCATCACATCGGGCAGAAAGTTGCGCAGATAGCTCAGCCCGGCGCGCATCGATTCTTCGAAGCTTTCATCGCCGATCGTGCCATGCGCGAGATAGGAGCCCGACCAGAAGGCATCGAGAATCTCGCCATAATAGGGCAGGGCCCCTGCCAGCAGCGCATGATGTGGAAGGTGAAAATGTTGCTGCAGGCCGCGCAGTATCTCGGCGCCGAGCTCATCATTGTCACGGATCGTCGTCAGACGGTTTTCGCGATGCAAAACGGGGCCAAGGATCGTTTCGCACGCCGCCCGGTTGTCGTTGAAATAGTCGCAGGCATGACCAGCTTCGATACGCAGCCACTCCTGCCAGCTCTCAGGCTGCCGCATTTGCGTCTGCCTTCCGACCAGAGTGGCGCACTGCGCGACGACGGCGGAAATCATGCCGCCGAAAATGCCAGCCGCGCTGTCGCCGTCGCTACGCAATTTTACGATTTTGGCCGAATGTTGCGCTTCTCGCTACCGGGCTCGTCGCCGACTGCCGTTCAGGCGCCTCGGCACTGGCCCGGCGTCAACCACTGCCCGGAGCGAATCTGCCAACAAGGTGAAGCGGAACCTTTATCCCCCGTCCGCCACCCTTGGTAGCCGCGACGGGGGAACAGGTTCGTTGTGCACATAGGAACATTAGTAGAACATCGGGCAGCCGTCAACCTCCTTTTGTTCTCCCGATCGGTTCGGCTGCGCAGGTTGACGTTAACGTCAATCAGCGCCAATGCTGTGGACAGCAACAGGAGTTGGTGATGACGGCACAACCGAAATTCGATCTGTCGGGCCGGGTGGCCCTCGTCACCGGCGCTTCGTCAGGATTGGGCGCCGGCTTTGCGAAAGCACTGGCGGCAGCGGGGGCCAAGGTCGTGCTCGCCGCGCGCCGCGCCGACAAATTGGCCGAGCAGGTCGCAGCGATCGAGGCCGCGGGCGGGCAGGCGATTGCGGTCAGCATGGACGTCACCGACGAGGCCTCGACGATCGCCGCTTATGACGCCGCCGAGGCTGCCTTCGGCACCGTCGATACGATCGTCGCCAATGCCGGGGTCGCCACCGAAAAAATGGCGATGGGGCTATCGGTCGACGAGGTGGATTTCCTGCTCGCCGCCAATGTCCGCGGCGTGTTCCTGACCGCGAACGAAGGCGCCAAGCGGCTCGACAAGGCGGGCAGCCGCGACAAGCAGCACGGCCGCATCGTGTTGATCGGGTCGATCACCGCCGAGAAAATCTTTCCCGCGACCTCGGTCTATGGCGCGACCAAGGCCGCGGTGCGCCATCTGGGCAAGGCGCTGGCGCGCGAATGGGCGCGGCGCGGGATTTGCGTCAATGTGATCCAGCCCGGCTATTTCGAATCCGAAATGACCGCTGAATTGTTCGAGAGCGACACTGGCGCCGCGATGGTCAAAAGCTTCCCGCGCCAGCGGATGCGCCCGCCCAGCGACTTGCACGCCCCCTTGCTGCTGCTCTGCTCCGACGCGGCGCAAGGGATTACCGGCAGCGTCTTTACCATCGACGACGGGCAGACGCTGTGAGCGAGCTGCTCATCGACGCGCGCGGCGCGGTCGAGATCGCGACGCTCAACCGCCCCGACCGGCTCAACGCGCTCAGCGAAGGGCTGGTCGACGAGCTCAACGCCTACTTCGGCGGACTGGCCGATCGCCGGGACGTGCGCGTCGTCATCCTGCGCGGCGCGGGGCGCGGCTTTTGCGCCGGGCTCGACATTCAGGAGGATCGGTCGTCGGACGAAACTCCGGTGCTGCGCACGCTGCGTACCCAGACTGCGATCGGTAATATCTACCGCAAGATGCGCGCCTGTCCGCAGCCGATCATCGCGCTCGGCCATGGCGCCGCGTGCGGAGGCGGGCTGTCGCTGCTGCTCGCGTCCGACGTGCGCTACGCCACCCCCGATTTTCGCTGCAACGCCGCCTATATCCGCATCGGGCTTGGCGGCTGCGACATGGCGTCGAGCTATTTCCTGCCGCGACTGGTCGGCGCCAGCCTGGCGGCGGAGATGATCCTGACCGGACGCTTCATTGACGCCGGGCGCGCGCTGCGTGCCGGTCTGGTCAGCGAGATCGTCGCACCGGACGAACTGCTGGGTCGCGGCCTCGCGCTCGCCGACGAGATGCTCGCAACCAGCCCCTATGGCCTGCGACTGTCGAAACAGGCGCTCAATCTCAACATCGACGCGCAGAGCCTCGACGCCGCGATGGCGATCGAGGATCGCCAGCAGGTGATCCTGTCGGCGACCGAAGATCATCGCGAGGCGCTCGCTGCCTTTCTCGAGAAACGCGCGCCCGAGTATCGCGAACGCTAGGCCTACCGCCCCAGCTTGACTCGCCGATATATTGGCATAGTAAGTGCCATTATCCCATGGGGAGGGGGCGATGGCAGTGCGCGTGAGGACCACCAACGTGCCGGGTCGCAAGGGCCGGTTCCCGCGTACTGCCATCATTTTCGGCGCCGCGCTGCTGCTGGCCGCGCCGGTACAGGCGCAGCGGGAAAAGACGCCGCCGCGCCAGCCCAACATCGTCATTCTGCTCGCCGACGATTGGGGCTTCACCGATGTCGGCGCATTCGGCGCCGAGTTTGCGACCCCCCACCTCGACGCGCTCGCCTATGCGGGCACGCGCTTTACCAATTTCCATGTCGCGGGATCCTGCTCGCCGACGCGGGCGATGCTCCAGACCGGGGTGATGAACCACCGCAACGGCCTCGGCAACATGCCCGAAACGATCCCCGACGAACATCGCGGCCAGCCCGGATACGACACGGTGATGAACCACCGCGTGGTGACGATCGCCCAGCTGCTGAAGGCGGCGGGCTATCGCACTTACTTTACCGGCAAATGGCACCTTGGCAGCGACGCGACGCGGCTGCCGCATGCGCGCGGCTACGACCGGGCCTACAGCCTCGCCGATGCGGGCGCCGACAATTTCGAGCAGCGCCCGATCGAGGGGCTGTACGACACCGCTGCTTGGACCGAGAATGGCAAGCCCGCGACGCTGCCGAAGGATTATTATTCGTCGCGCTTCGTCGTCCAGAAGATGATCGATTATGTCGAGGCGGACCGTGCGAGCGGCAAACCTTTCCTCGCCTCGATCAACTTCCTCGCCAATCATATCCCGGTGCAGGCGCCCGACAGCGATATTGCCCGCTATGCGGCGCTGTACCATGATGGCTGGACCGCGCTGCGCGCCGCGCGGGCGAAGCGCGCCGCGGCGCTCGGCATCGTCCCCGCGGGCGTACCGATCGTCACGATGCCGACGACCGCCGATTGGCAAAAGCTGGACGCCGACGAACGCGCCGCCGCGGTGCGGGTGATGCAGGCCTATGCCGGGATGGCGACCGCGATGGACCGCGAGGTCGGGCGGCTGGTCGCGCATCTGAAGGCCACCGGCGACTATGACAACACGATCTTCGTGTTCCTGTCGGACAATGGCGCCGAGCCGACCAACCCGTTCGCCAGCCTGCGCAACCGATTGTTCCTCGACATGCAATATGATTTGTCGACCGCCAATATCGGTCGCCGCGGCAGTTTCAGCGCGATCGGACCCGGCTGGGCGAGCGCTGCGGCGTCGCCTTTGTCGGGATATAAATTCAGCGCGACCGAGGGCGGGCTGCGCGTCCCGCTCATCGTCACCTGGCCCGGCAACCAACAGGTGCAGGCGGGCGCGATCCGCCACGGGCTGGCGCATGTCACCGACATCCTGCCGACGCTGACCGAACTCGCCGGGGTCGCTGGCCATGGCGGCCGCTGGCAGGGCAAGGACGTCGAGCCGGTGACGGGCCGTAGCCTCGTCCCGATGCTGACCGGCGCAACCGACAGCGTCCATGGCGACACCCCGCTCGGCTACGAACTGTCGGGCAATGCGGCGCTGTTCAAGGGCGACTATAAACTCGTCCGTAATCTGGCGCCGACGGGCGACGGAAAATGGCGGCTGTTCGACCTCAAGAGCGATCCGGGCGAGACGCGCGACCTGGCGGCGGCGCAGCCCGAACGCTTCGCCGCGATGCTCGCCGACTACCGGGCTTATGCCAAGGCAAACGGCGTGCTCGACATGCCCGCGGGCTACACCGCCAACGAACAGATCAACGCCTATGCGTGGGAGCAGCAGGGCAAGAAGCGCGCGATCAAGGCGGCGCTGTGGCTGGGCGGCGGGTTGTTGGCACTGGCGTTGCTGATCTGGGGCTGGCGGCGGCGGAGGGCGCGGCGGTAGTTCCAGTGATCTAGATCGTTGTCGGCCTTGGGGTGGTTTTAAGCCATTCCCCTCCCTTCCAGGGAGGGGTTAGGGGTGGGTGCGAGCGAAGCGAGCCGAGGCGGAATGCCGCCTTCGGCGGCTACCCACCCCCAGCCCCTCCCTAAAAGGGAGGGGAGAAGACATGTCCACTTCCGGTCGCAACCGGTCACCGCTTTGTCGGACACTTACTCCACAGGCGCCGGGCGCGCCGTATCGATCAGCCGAAACCCGATATGGTCGGTGCCCAGGCTGCGTTCCTGAAACTGCCGCGCCGCGGGGCGATAGCGCGCGCAATAATTGGCGGCGCACAGGAAACTGCCGCCTTTGATGACATTGCTCTCGCCCCCCGCCTTGCTCGTCGTCCATTCCCACACATTGCCGATCAGGTCGTGGACGCCGTGGCGGTCGGCGGGAAAGCAGGCGACGGGTGCGCGACCGGTAAAGCCGTCGGTGCCAAGGTCGCGCGCCGGAAAGGCGCCCTGATAATAATTCGCCTGCGGTTTGCCCGCCGCGTCGACCGGCATATGGCGGTCCGCCCCGCCGGTGGCGGCGGCCAGTTCCCATTGTTCCTCGCTCGGCAGCGCCTTGCCCGCCCAGCGCGCAAAGGCGAGCGCGTCGTCATAACCGATCTGCACCACCGGCTCGCGGCCTTTCCCGTCGATCGCAGTACCCGGTCCCGCCGGATGGCGCCACTCGGCGCCAACGACCCAGCGCCACCAATTGGGATTGCCGTCGGTCGGCGCGGTGAACACCGCACCGCCGGGGACCAGCATGTCGGGCGGCGCGTCCGGCAGCGGCGGCGGGTCGCGCTCGGCGAGGGTCTTGTATCCGGTCGCCTTGACGAAGGCGGCGAACTCGGCGTTGGTCACCTCGTGCGTCGCGATCCAGAAACCCGCGACGCGAACCTCGCGCGGCGGCCCCTCTTCGGGCAGCCGCGCATCGGCGCCCATGGTAAAGGTCGCGCCGGGGATCCACACATAATCCTCGGCGGGCATCGCCGGACATTCGCGAGTGGCAGTCTTGGCGGGAGGATCGTCCACCGCGGTCCCGCACGCCGCCAGCGCGCCCAGCGCCGCGATGGACAGCGCCGCCGCCGCGCCGCGCTTCAAGCCATGTCCCCGATCGTCGCCATCAGCGTTTCGGCCGTGTGCATCATCACGGTCCCCGCTTCTTCCGCCGACAAGCCCTGATCGTGGCGCAGCACGCGCCAGTTCTGGAACGACAGCGCCGCGCACAGCGCCTCGACCCCGATCCGGTCGGTCAGGACGTCGCCGGGCAGCAGGCGCAGCAGCAGCTCGCGCTCCAGCATCACCACCTTGCCATATTGCCCCATCAGGAACGGCGACTGGTACCGCTTGATATTGGCGGCAAGACGAAAGGGCAGGGTGGTTTCGAACACGCGGACGCGGCGGCGCACCAGGTCGCGAACATTGGCGCGCCAGTCCTGGTCGGGATAGGGCGCGCTGACGATCGGCATCACCTGTTCGGTGATCGTCGCGGTGATTTCGGCATAGAGCGCGTCCATGTCGTCGAAATGGCGAAACACCGTGCGCAGGCCGATCCCGGCCTCCTCGGCCACGCGCGCCGCGCTCGGCGCCAGGTCGCCGCCGACGATCAGCTCCATCATCGCCTCGACGATCCGCTTGTGGCTCGACCGGCCGCGTTCGCGGCGGCCGTCGACCCGCGCGGACCCCGCCTTTGTCGCCGTCGATTTGCTCGCCGCCTTGGTCATGGCTTCTCCGCTGGCCCAGCTTGACGCCGGGGTCAATGCCCGCGTCGCGATCGGTCTTGCGCCGCAACGAATAAAATGACACATATAGTGTCATAAGTTTCGGCGCAATGGGGAGGCAGGATCGATGGCCGGGCAGGGGGCGACCATAGCGGGCATATGGGCTGCCGCGCTGCTGCTGTGGCTTGCCTTCCGGCTTTTCTACGATGGCTTGCGCCGCCCGCTTCGCCGCGAGGAGATTGACGCCTTCCTTGCGACGCTCGGACCGCGCATGGCCGAAACGGGCAATGATGCGGCGCGGCTGCGCGCCTTTCTCGAGGCCGATGACGGGCGCGAGTTCGTCATGGTCAATCTGGTCGGCACGCGCGCCGGGCCGGTCACCGATCCGGACAGCGGTGAAACGCGCGAGGGCAGCGAATGGCTGCGGCGCTATTCCGACCCCTTCGTCCGCGGGCTGATCGCGCGCGGCGGACATCCATTGTTCGTGGGGCGCAAGGTCGGGGGTTACATCGACGCCTGGAATGTTCCCGCCGATCCCGGCTGGTCGCTGGTCGGCACGATGCGATACCGCAGTCGGCGCGACCTGATCCGCATGGCCAGCGACCCGGCGTTCCGCGCGGCGCATCCGGCCAAGCTGCTGGGAATCGCAACGACCTTTTCATTCCCGACCCAGCGGCAGATCGCTTTTTACGCCAGCCCGCGGGTCACCATGGGGCTGTTGTTGGGGTTGCTCGCGGCATTGGCGCACATCGCCGTGCTGACGACAGGATAGGGTGGGGGTTGCCATGAAGAAAAGATGGATCGCATTGGGGGCCATCGCGGCGCTGGGTGTCGGCGGCTATTTTGCATTCGAGGCGAACAAATATCGCCTGCCCGGCATCCTGCAGGACTGGCGCGATCCGGTGCAGCCGAACCAGCCCGTCGCGTGGCAGCAGGGACCGGCGACGCCACCTGCGGGCAAGCGCCCGCCCAACATCATCCTGATCGTCGCCGATGACCTTGGCTATAACGACATCAGCCTGAACGGCGGCGGCGTCGCGGGCGGGATCGTCAAAACGCCGAACATCGACGCCTTGGCGCGCGAGGGAGTCAATTTCACGACCGCCTATGCCGCGAACGCGACCTGCTCGCCTTCGCGCGCCGCGATGATGACGGGGCGCTATCCGACGCGCTTCGGGTTTGAATTTACCGCGGTGCCGGTCCAGTTCGCCGAAAACATGGCGCATGGCGAAGGCGTCGGGCCGCTAAAGGCGATTTTCCACGGCGATCGGATCACCCCCGACATCCCCGACTATCCCGACATGGGGGTTCCGGCGAGCGAGGTGACGATTGCCGAAGCGGTGAAGGCGGCGGGGTACCACACGCTGCACATCGGCAAATGGCATCTGGGAGAGGCGCCCGCTTTGCGGCCGGAGGCGCAGGGTTTCGACGAAAGCCTGGCCGTGCTGGCGGGCGGCGCGATGTTCATGCGCGAGGATGATCCCGGGGTCGTCAATGCCAAACTGCCATGGGACCCGATCGACCGCTTCCTGTGGGCCAATCTGCGCCACGCGGTGACCTTCAACAGCAGCAAGCGCTTTTACCCGCGCGGTCATATGACCGACTATTTTGCCGAGGAGGCGATGAAGGCGATCGAGGCGAACCGGGGTCGGCCCTTCTTCCTGTACCTAGCGTTCAATGCGCCGCACACGCCGCTCCAGGCGACCAAGGCCGATTATGACCGGTTGCCCCAGATCCAGGATCACAAGACGCGCGTCTATGGCGCGATGATCGCGCAGCTGGACCGGCGGATCGGCGACGTCATGGCAAAGCTGAAAGAACAGGGGATCGACGACAATACGCTCGTCATCTTCACCAGCGATAATGGCGGCGCGTGGTACAATGGGATCGAGCGGCTGAACGCGCCCTTCCGCGGGTGGAAGGCGACCTTTTTCGAAGGCGGCATTCGCACGCCCCTGTTCATGCGCTGGCCGGGCGGTATCGCACCCGGGACACAGCGCGCCGACGTGACGGGCCATCTCGACATCTTTTCGACGATTGCGGCGGCGGCGGGCGCCGCGGTGCCGCGCGACCGAACGATCGACAGCGAGAATATCCTCGCGGGTCCGGCCAGCCGTGCCGCGATGTTCTGGCGATCGGGCGATTACCGCGCGGTGCGTGCGGGCGACTGGAAATTGCAGGTGACAAAGCGCCCCGAACAGGCGCGGCTCTATAATCTCGCCGCTGATCCGACCGAACAAAAGGATCTCGCGGCCAGCGACCCGCAGCGCGTCGCGGCGCTACGCGCGATGATCGAGGCGCAGAACAAGGGCATGGCCAAGCCGATCTGGCCCGGGCTGATCGAAGGCCCGGTGCGCATCGACGTCCCGCTGAACGCGCCGTGGCGGAACGGGCAGGACTATATCTACTGGGCAAACTGAGCGGGCTGGCGCGGGCCAAATCGTGAAGGCCCGCGCCCGGACTGCAATGCGTCCGTATGGGCTATGCCGACCTTATGCGGGTCGTTTCAACCATGCTCATACTGCTGAAGCGCGGTGGCGCGGTCATAAGGCGTCAGCTCATCGATGCGGCGCTGTTCGACCTTCTCCAACCAATTGGGATCGGCAAGGAGAACGCGGCCAAGCGCGACGAGGTCGAATTCGCCGCGTTCGAACATCGCGACCAGATCCTCCAGGCGCCCCAGCATCGGCGATGAAATGCCCTCGACGAAGTCCTGCATCAGGTCGCGGTCCATCCCGATCGATCCGACGGTGATCACCGGCTTTCCGGTCACTTCCTTGATCCACCCGCCGAGATTTTTGGCATCGCCCTCATATTCGGGCTCCCAAAAGCGGCGCTGCGAGGCGTGGAAGATATCGACGCCGGCGCGCGCCAGCGGGTCGAGCCAGCGATGCATCTCGTCGGGGTCACGTGCGAGCTTCACGTCATAATCATAGGTCTTCCACTGCGAGACGCGGAAAATGATCGCGAAATCCTCGCCGACCGCGGCGCGGCAGGCGGCAACGACTTCGGCGGCGAAGGTGGCGCGGTCGGCGATGTCGGGGCCACCATAGCGATCGCTGCGCAGGTTGGTCTTGTCCCAGAAAAACTGGTCGAAAATATAGCCATGCGCGCCATGCAGCTCGATCGCATCGCAGCCGATCGCTTTGGCCGCCCGCGCCGATTCGGCGAAGGCGGCGATGGTGTCGGCGATATCGCGGTCGGTCATCGCGCGGCCACCGGGAACGTCGGGCCCGGCAAAGCCCGACGGACTCACCAGTTCGGCATGCGGTGCGTCGGGATAGTTGAAATCGATGCAGCCGCCGACGTGCCACAGCTGGGGCACGAACATGCCGCCTTCGGCATGGACGGCATCGACTGCGGTCCGCCAACCGGCGAGCGGTTCGTCGCCCGCGAAAAGCGGCACGGTGTCCGCGGCCACCGTATGGTCGATCGCGACGCCCGTCCCTTCGGTAATGATCGTGCCGATCCCGGCCGCAGCACGGCGGCGGTAATATTCGGCCCCGTCGTCGGTCAGCACCCCGCCGGGGGCGAAATAGCGCGACATGGGCGCCATGCAGAACCGGTTGGGCGCCTTGAGAGACTTGCACGCGAAGGGGGCGTGGAGCGGGGCGAGCAGGGCGGCGAGATCATCGAGCGGTGCGGTGGTCATCAGGCAAGCGTCCTCACGAAGTCTAGTACCGCCGCATTATAGGCGGACGGGTTTTCCAGTTGCGGCGAGTGGCCGGTGTCCATCGTAAGCAGCATGCCGTTAGCGGCGCAGTTTGCGGCAAAACCGGCGATCGCCGGATCGGCGATGCTATCTTTCGCGCCGCCGATCGACAGCACCGGAAAGGCGAAGGATGCGAGCAGATCGCGCTGGTCGAGCGTTGCGAGCCCGGCCAGCGTCTCGCTGGCGCGCGGGCCGGTGGCAAGGAAGCCGCGCTCGACCCAGCCGATCATCGCCTCGCTCGCGCCTTCGCCCGAGGCGCCCTCGGCGAGGGCGCGGAAAAATCCGGGGCGGTCGGCGGTGATCGCAGCGCCGATGCCGAGCACGTCTTCGGGCAGGCCGCCGTGCGGAAACCCGTCGCCCTGCACATAACGCGGCGAGGCGCCGCAGGTGAGGATCAGGCCCGCAACGCGATCGCCCAGCAGTTCGGCCGCGGCGACCGCGACGGCGCCGCCCAGCGACCAGCCGTTGAGGACGACGCGCGATGCGCCGCAACGCTCGACGATCGCCGCGATATCGCGCGCGATCGCATCGATCGACAAGTCAGTAAAATCGCGATCGGAGCGGCCGCAGCCGCGATGATCGACGACGATGGCGCCATGCCCGCCCGCCATCAACGCTTCGACCGCCGATGCCCAATAGTCCCCCGACATGCCCCAGCCGTGGATCAGCACGACTGGCAATTTGGTCGCGCGGTGATGCTCGTAATAGACGCGGCCGCCGCCGTCGGTGTCGAGATAGGCCATAAATGCTCCTATGCGGGGGGTGACAGCGTGACGCCGGGCAGCGGGTTGAAGTGATACATCTTCACCTTTCGGTGCGCGATCTTCCACACCCCTTCGCGCCGCTCGAAGGTGTCGAAATAGCTGGCGCTGACCGTTTGCGCCTGTTCGTCGGCGGTCGTGCCGATGCAATCGACATCGCACACGCCGGTCGCGCGGTCATCGCTGTCGAAGGTGATCACGAGATTGGTGGTGAAGTGGCTCGACGCGAGCCAGGCGGGCCAGAGAATATCCTTGGTGACATGGGCGATGCCTTCGCTGCCTTCGAACTTGCCGAAGGGCGGGCCAATGTCCCACACCGCGTCGGGCCACCAGATCGCGCTGAAGCGGGCCCAGTCGCGCTTGTCGAAGCCATGGCAATAATCGCTGACCAGATCGTGCATGGCAAAGCGGCTTTCGACACGGTCGAGACGCTGTTCAAGGTCGGTGGCTTCGGTCATCTCGGGCTCCTTGCGCCGCAGAGCATCAGTCAAGGTAGGCGGCAAATTTCGCGCGCGCCGCGGCAAGCCGCGTCGGCACATGATAGCTGGGGAAGGGGCCATCGAACGGGACGACGTCGCGCAGGATGTCCTTGGCGACGCCGACCTTGTGGACCTCGGTCGGGCCGTCGACGATCCCCATTTCGGGAACATATTGCCACATGTCCATCAGCGGGGTTTCGTTCGACATGCCGAGCGAGCCGTGAAGATGGAGCGCACGATAAACGACGTCCTTCAGCACCCCGGGCATCGCTGCCTTGATCGCGCTGATCTCGCGCCGCACCGGGCGCGTGTAGCTTTTGTCGCGGTCGAGCAGCCAGGCGGCGTAGAGTACGTGCAGCCGGAATTGCAGGATCTGCGTGTAGCTGTCGGCGATCTTTTCCTGGACCATCTGCTTGTCGGCCAACCGTTCGCCCTTGGTGGTGCGGCTGACGACGCGCTCGGTCATATAGTCCATCGCCTTGTTCAGCATGCCGACGGTGCGCATCGCATGATGAATGCGGCCGCCGCCGAGGCGCGACTGCGCGACCTTGAATCCCTCGCCGACCGGGCCGAGGCGGCTGGCTTCGGGGACGCGGCAGTCGGTGAAGCGCAGATAGCCGTGGACGCCGCTGCCGATCTCGTCCTTCGGGCCCACCGCGGTGTTGCGCACGATTTCCAACCCCGGCGTGTCGTGCGGGACGATCAGCATCGTCGAGCCCTGATGCACCGGAACGTCCGGATCGGTGATGACCATGACGATCAGGAATTCGGCGATGCACGCGTGGCTGGCGAACCATTTTTCGCCGTCGATCACCCACTCATCGCCGTCGAGCCGCGCCCGGCAGGTGAATTCGCCGGGATCGGCGCCAGCCTGCGGTTCGGTCATCGAATAGCAGGAGACGATCTCGCCATCGAGCAGCGGCTGGAGATATTTCGCCTTCTGCTCTGCCGTGCCGAAGCGGGCAAGGATCTCGGCATTGCCTGTGTCGGGTGCCTGCGTTCCGAACACCACCGGGGCAAACCTGCTTCGTCCGAGGATTTCGTTCATGAGGCCAAGCTTTACCTGGCCGAATCCCGCGCCGCCAAGTTCCGGGCCAAGATGACAGGCCCATAAGCCTCGCTCTTTGACGATTTGCTGGAGCGGACGCATGATCTTGCGCGCCTTGCCAGCCGGATCAAATGGGTCTGCTGGCCCGCGAAATACGAGGTCGAGCGGCTCGACTTCCTCGCGCACGAACGCGGCCATCCAGTCGAGTTGGACCTGAAATTCGGGGTCGGTCGAAAAGTCCCAGGCCATCAGCAGTTCGCCCCTTTGCGCGCCGTCATGCTCATTGTCCCGCGTACCAGGCGCCATCGACCCACAGCTCGGCGCCCGACACATATTTCGCCTCGTCCGACGCGAGGTAGAGGCTGGCATAGGCGATATCCATCGGGTCGCCGACGATCCCCATCGGGATCGACGCCTTGATCGCGGCATCCTGTTCGGGGGTGATGTCGCCCAGGATCGGGGTCTTGATCTGGCCGGGGAAGATCGTGTTGACCCGAATGCCCTGCTTGGCGAATTCGAGCGCCCCGGCCTTGCCCATCACCCGCACCGCAGCCTTCGAGGCGTGATAGGAAATCGCATTCGGACTGCCGATCAGGCCGTAAAGCGAGCTGATATTGACGATCGCCGCATTGCCCGACGCAAGCAGCGCTGGCGCGGCGGCTTTCATGCCCAGAAAGACCGCGGTCTGGTTGATCGCGATCATGCGGTCCCAGCCTTGCTGTGTTTCGTCGACGATCCCGCCGGGGTGAAAGATGCCGGCGTTGTTGACCAAGGTCGTCAGCTTGCCGAACCGCGCAACGGCATCGGCAACGGCCTTGCCCCAATTGTCGGCATCGCTCACGTCGAGATGGATGAAGGCCGCCGTGCCGCCTTCGCTTTCGATCGCGGCGACGACCGCATGCCCCTTTTCTGCTTGCACGTCGCCGATCAACACCGAAGCGCCTTCGCGCGCATAAAGGATCGCTTGCGCTTCGCCCAGGCCGCTCGCGCCGCCCGAGATCAACGCCGACTTACCGCTCAGCCGGCCTGCCATTCCACACTCTCCCAACTCGTCATTATCGTTGCGAATCTTGTTACACACTTACTAGATGAGAACAAGCAACAATATTCACTCATGAGCCGAATGATATAATTACATTTATAAAACAGATATATAAACCTCTCTTATCCGATCGGCAAACGCGTTGAGATAAAATTTGCTTGTCGAAAGCAAACAACTGCGTCAATCTGCTCCCCGGAGCGTGACTCGCGAAATTCGCACACCGCATTCGCGAGAAAATCATACGCCCGTCGATGGGAGAGAAATGATCATGACCGATCGCGTCAAAACCGCGAGCCTGCTCGCTACCGCTGCAATGATAATCTGTCCGGCATCGGCCGCGAGCGCGCAGGACGCGAGCGGCGAAGCGTCAGCGGCATCGTCCGGCGGGCTTGAAGAAATCGTCGTCACCGCGCGCAAGCGTGAAGAAAGCATGCAGGACGTGCCTGCTTCGATCAGCGCGCTGTCGGCCGGCGAGCTCGATCGGCGGTTCGATTCCGACGTGCGCGATTTTGCCGACTCGTCGCCAAATATTGTGATCGACGATACCCAGCAGGGGCCGGGCGGCGTTGCCGCAGTCTATATTCGCGGTATCGGCGTCGCCGACGTCGAAAAATCGGTCGACCCCGCGGTCGGCGTGGTGTTCGACGATGTCTATATCGGCCAAAGCTCGGGCAGCTTGCTGAAGGCGATCGATATCGACCGGGTCGAGGTGCTGCGCGGACCGCAGGGAACGCTGTTCGGCCGCAATGCCACCGGCGGCGTCATCAACCTTGCACGCTCGCGCCCGACCTATGACCTCACGGGCAAGGCGCGACTGACCTATGGCCGGTTCGACACCTGGAAGATCGAGGGCGTGGCCAGCACCGGATTGTCCGAGAATGTCGCGGTCAAGGTTAGCGGCGCTTATGAAAAGTCTGACGGCTATATCTTCAACCGCGTCCAGGACCAGCCGGGCCAGCGGTCGAAATTTTATGCGCTGTCCGCCGCGCTGCTTTTTGAACCGACCGACAATCTCGACATCCAGCTGAGCTATGACCATCAAAAGACCAAGCAGGACCCGCCGCAGCTACTGGCGATCAACCGGCCGACCGATCTGTTCTGCGTCGCGTACGCCCAATGCTCGCCTTCGCCCGGCGTCCCAACGTCGGGCGACCGCTATGTCAGCGTCTCCGACGGACGACTGGAACGCAATGCGACGTTCAAGCTTGATATGGCGATCGCCAAGGCGACCTATGATGTCGGTTCCGACATGCAGGTCGACTATATCCTCGGCTGGCTGAAAACCGACGAAGAAATCAACCAGGATTTCGACGCCGGACCGCAGACCCTGTACCACACCGACCGACCGGCGCGCTGGCGCCAGACGACCAACGAACTGCGCCTGACCAAGGGCGGGTCGGGGCCGCTGACCTTCGTGCTTGGCGCCTACCTCTGGGATTCGCGCTATACGATCAATCTGAAGAACTACATCGGCTTTGCCGGTGCCCCGCTGCTGACCAGCGCACAGGACGTGACGCAGACGAACAAGTCGTGGGCGATCTATGGCGAAGCAGATTATGAGATATTCGACAAGCTGACGCTGACCGTTGGCGCGCGTTACACGAAGGACAAGAAGTCCAGCATCGTCAACGACCTGCCGGTCTTTATCTATGGCACCACGGTCGAGGCCAACCCCATTGCAACCGTTCCGGGCGCGATCGTCATGGCCGCTCCGGTCAAGGAAAGCTGGAAGAAATTCACCCCGCGCGTTTCGCTGCGTTACGAGCTTTCCGACGAAGCCATGGTCTATGCCCTATGGTCGCGCGGCTATCGCGGTGGCGGGTTCAACGGGCGTCCGGCGACCATCGGCGCGGCGACGATTCCCTATGATCCCGAAACGCTGGACAACTACGAAGCCGGTTTCAAGACCGAGTTCGCGGGCGGGCGCGTGCGCCTGAACGGTGCCGCGTTCCTGATGAAATATAAGGATATGCAGCAGGATCTGGACGTCCCTGCGCCGGGAACCTCGACGGGGCGCGAGAACCGCACGATCAATGCGTCTTCGGCCGAATTCAAGGGCGTTGAGCTCGATCTGACCGCGCGCCTGTTCGACGGCTTCACGCTCAGCGGCAACCTCGGCTATCTCGACGCCAAATATAAGGATTTCTTCGGGGACATCTACAGCACCGGCACGCCGGTCGATGCCTCGTTCCTGAAGATCCGCCGCGCGCCGAAATGGACGTGGAGCCTGGGCGGCATCTATGAGGCCGACATCGGCAGCAATGCATCGGCGTGGATTGCCGGCGACGTCCATTATATCGGCGGGCACGAGATCACCTTCCTCAACAACCCGAACCTGCGCAACAGTGGGCAGTATCTCGTCGACGCCTCGATCAACGCGCGGTTCAACCAGACCACGGTCAGCCTGTTCGGCAAGAATCTGGCCAATGAAAAGGGCTGGACGATCGGTTACGACGTGCAGGGGGTGTGGAGCTACGCCGCGCCGCGCCCGCGGCGGACGTGGGGCGTTGCCGTGACCCAGGCCTTCTGAGTAGCGCTGGAGATGACGACATCGTCGAAGCCTGAACCACGCCGATGGGTGGTCACCGGCGCATCGCGAGGGCTGGGCCTCGCGATCGCCCGGCTGGCCGCCAGCAAGGGTGATCGCGTCGCCCTGATCGCGCGCGGCGCGGATATCGACGCGCAGGCGAAAGCGGTCGGTGGCGAGGCCATCGGCCTGGTCGCCGACGTGACCGATCCGGCGTCGGTCACGGCCGCCTGCGCGCAGATCGCCGAGCGTTGGGGCGGTATCGATGTCCTGATCAACAACGCCGGCCTCCATCGCGGCGGGCTGCTTGCTTCGCTGTCGCACGGCGATTGGCAATCGGTGCTGGATACCAACCTGTCCGGCCCGCTCAACTTTGTGCGGGCCGCCTTGCCGCACATGGGCGAGGGTGGGTCGATCGTGAATATCGGGGCCGTCGTCGGGCTGCGCGGTTTTGCCGGCGACGCGGCCTATGGCGCGTCAAAGGCCGGGCTGGCCGGGTTGACACAGGTGCTGGCGGTCGAGCTGGCGCGGAGCGGTATCCGGGTCAATTATGTCATTCCGGGGCTGACCGCGACCGAAATGACCGCGGGCATATCGGCACGCGCGAAAGCCAAGCTTGTCGCGAGTATTCCGCTTGGCCGCGAAGGCACTGCGGACGAGCTGGCCGATGTCGTCTGGTGGGTGGCGGGGTCGCCCTATATGACCGGCTCGATCATCTCGAACGACGGCGGGCTGCTGTGCAGATTGTGAGCGATCCGGCCGAGCGGTTTGCCCGTTGGCTGGAGGACGAAGCGGGCATATCGGGGGCGCGGATCGTCCGCCCACTGACCGGCGGCAACGCCAATGTCACGAGCCTGGTCGAAACCGCCGACGGCCCGATGGTTCTCCGCCATCCTCCCGCGGATACCGTGTACGACTTAGCCAGTGCCGGCATCGCGCGCGAATTTCGGTTCATTTCGGCAATCGCGGGCAAGGCGCCGGTGGCCGAACCGATCCTGTTCTGCGACGATCTCGCGGTGCTCGGCGCGCCCTTTTCGCTGACCCGTTTTGTCCGCGGGGCGGCGATCACCGACACGCTGCCGCCAGCCTATCAGAACAGCGTCGATACACTCGATGCGGTCGGCCACGCGCTGATCGACGCGCTCGCCAGCGTTCACGCGATCGCGCCGGTCCCCGCTGAGCTGGGCGATGTCGACAAGGCGCGGACGTTTGTACCGCGCCAGATCGAGCGCTGGCGCACGGTGCGCGCTGCCCATGCGGTCCGCGATCTGCCGATGATCGAAACACTCGGTACGTGGCTCGCGGCCAACGCGCCCGAGCCGGAGGCGGTGCGGATCGTGCATTGCGATTATCATCTCGACAATGTTCTGATGGACCCCGAAGTGCCAGAGGTCAGGGCGATCCTCGACTGGGAAATGGCGACGCTGGCCGATCCGATGGTCGACGTCGGGCTGGTCACCGCGATGTGGAATCGCGACGAAAGCCTGCCGCTCGGTTTCGCCTTTGTTCAGCGCGTGTCGAATTTGCCCGGCGTGATCGACGGCACGGGGCTGGCACAGCGCTGGGCGCGCGCGACCGGACTGTCGATCGATCATCTCGGATATTTTCAGGCTTTCGCGCTCTGGCGTCTCGCCGCGATCGTCGAGGGCGCTTATGTGCTGTTGCGCGAAGGGCAGGTCGACGGGGCATATGAGCGCGGGCTGGAACATGATGTGCCAGCGTTGCTCGATGCAGCGTGGCGGATCGCGGCGGGCGAGGGGATGGCGTGATGGACGCGACGATGATGCACGAGCCGCTGGGGACTGCGGCGATCGTCGCGCACGGCGAACATATCCACGCAACGAGCCGCATCGGCCTGTTCGACGGTGAGCAGGTGACGTGGCGCAGCTATGCCGAGACAGCCGAGCGCGCCCGCTGTCTTGCCGCGGCGTTGCAGGCTGCGGGCGTCGAAGCGAACACCCGGGTTGCGACGCTCAGCTGGAATGATTTTGCGCATTTCGAGGCCTATCTGGCGGTGCCAGCGATGGGCGCGGTGCTCCACACGCTCAATCTGCGTCTGCATCCCGATCAGCTGCGCTACATCATGGCGGACGCCGAAGACGGCGTACTGATCGCCGATGCTACGCTGCTCGCGGGGCTGCTGCCGCAGGTCAACTCGCTGACCGACCTGCGCCACATCATCGTGACGGGCGACACCGAGCAGCTCGCCGGGCTCGAGAAGCCCTGGACGTCCTACGAAGCGTTTATCGCGGGCCACGCGCCGATCGCGCAATTTCCGGACGTCGACGAGACCGCCGCCGCGGCCACATGCTATACCTCGGGGACGACCGGCGATCCCAAAGGTGTCGTCTATTCGCACCGGACGATCTTTCTGCACAGCCTGGCGTCGATGGCCGCCAATGCCTTTGCGCTCAGCGACCGCGACACGATCCTGCTGCTGCCCCCGATGTTCCATGCCAATGCGTGGGGGCTGCCCTATTCGGGCTGGCTCGCGGGCGCCGATTTCGTGCTGCCGGGTCCGCATTTGCAGCCCGAGGCCATTCGCCGGATGATCCGCGCCACCGCGCCGACCTTTACCGCGACGGTCCCGACCATCCTCAACGACCTGCTGCGCGCCGATGCCGCTGACCCGGTGGATATGACCAGCTTCCGCGTCATCGTGGCGGGCGGATCGGCGGTTTCGGAAGGGCTGATCGCCGATGTCGAGCGCTGCTGGAATATCCCGCTGATTCAGGGCTGGGGCATGACCGAAACCAGCCCGCTGTGCGTCCTGTCGCATCCCCCCGCCGACGTTCCGCCCGAAGAGGCGCGCCGGTTGCGCGCGAAAAGCGGGCGTCCCGTCGCCGGGGTCCGGGTGCGGCTGGTCGATGATCAGGACAGGCCGGTCGCCGAAGATGGCCAGAGCGTCGGGCGGTTGCAGCTGCGCGGTGCCTGGATCGCGCGCGGTTACCACCGCGGCGCTGGGGCAGGCGTGCTGACCGACGATGGCTGGCTCGACACCGGTGACGCGGGCACCATCGACGCGCGCGGCTATGTCCAGGTCACCGACCGATTGAAGGATCTGATCAAGTCGGGGGGTGAGTGGATTCCCTCGGCGGAACTGGAGAACCATATCGCCAGCCTGCCCGGCGTCGATCTCGCGGCGGTGATTGGCGTTTCCGATCCGCGCTGGGAGGAGCGGCCGCTGGCGATCGTCACGACGCCTGACGGCCTGCGCCCCGATTTCGCGGCCTTGCGATCGGGGTTACAGGGCGGGATCGCGCGGTTCTGGATTCCCGAATATTGGGCGCACACCGATACGCTGCCATTGACCAGCGTCGGCAAGATTGACAAGCAGGCGCTGCGCGCGGCCGTCGCGACGGGCAAAATGGCTTTTGAAAGGATTGATGAATCTTCATGAACGCACCGTCGTCGATGAAGGGCAAGGCCTCGCTGCGCGAGGTGACACAGGTCCAGCCGACTCCCGCCAAGGTCCGTGCCAAGCCGCGCGCCGTTCGCCGCACGCAGGCCGAACGCACCGCATTGTCCGACGCCCGGATGTTCGACGCTGCCATGCAGCTGATCGTCGAGCAGGGAACCCACGCAACGACGCTCAAGGAGGTCGGCGAGCGCGCCGGCTATTCGCGCGGACTCGCATCGAGCCGCTTCGGATCGAAGGATGCGCTGTTCGGACAGCTGGTGTTGCACTTCAACACGAGCTGGACGCAGGAATTGGCGAACAAGGTCGGGACGCGCGGCGGCGCCCAGGCGTGCCTTGCGGCGTTGCGCGCCGTCGAAGGATTTCTGGCGAGCCATTCGGGCTACATGCAGGCGATGTATATCCTGTGGTTTGAATCGATCAGTTCGCACAATGATGTGCGCGATCATCTTGCCGCCTATCACGAAATCTATCGCCGCGACGTCGCGCACTGGGTCGAGGAAGGCATCGCCAGCGGCGAAATCGATGCGTCGGTCGACGCCGAATGCTATGCGTTCGGCTTCTGCAGCTTCATCTTCGGCACGATCTATCAATGGCTTGTCGCACCGGACAGCGTCGACCTGCCGAAACAGTTCGAAGCCTTCCGCCGCTCGACCGCGAAAGCCTTTGGAACCACGTACTGAGTCTCTCGGTCAAGTCCTAATAAGTCCTGTAAAACCAATGATATGGAGGCGAGTTTTTGCGCTTGATTTTCTATTTGCTAGACGCTAGCAAATAAATTGCGAGATGTCGATAATGGCACTGACATGTGGGAGAGTTGGCTTGGCATGGTTTGTCGATCCGCAGCGATTGTGCAGCATAGGGGACCATTTGGTCGCGATGCCGCTGCGGATGTGCGTCGCCCGGCACCGCCCTCCATCGCGCATCAATGATACGCAAAGCGGATGACGCGCGCGGATCGCGTTGACGGCGGTTTGATGCGCCCGGTGCTCGAAGGTGTTCGCGTGATCGAGCTGGCAGGGATCGGCCCCGCGCCCTTTTGCGGCATGATGCTCGCCGACCACGGCGCCGAGGTGATCCGGATCGACAGGCCCGGGGGCAGCGATCCGCTGGCGCAGGATCAGCGGCGCGATGTCCTGCTGCGCTCGCGGCGATCGATCACGCTCGACCTGAAGCAGCCGGAGGCGGTCGAGATCGTTGGCAGGCTTGTCGAAACCGCCGATGGCCTCATCGAAGGGTTTCGGCCGGGGGTGGCCGAGCGGCTGGGACTGGGGCCCGACATCTTGATGCAGCGCAATCCGGCGCTGGTGTACGGGCGGATGACCGGTTGGGGGCAGGATGGCCCCTTGTCGGACAAGGCGGGCCACGACCTCAATTATATCTCGCTCAACGGCTGCCTCGGCGCGCTGGGGTCAGAGGGGGAACCGCCACCGCCGCCGCTGAACTTGATCGGCGATTATGGTGGCGGCGGCATGATGCTGGCGTTCGGCTTCGTCGCGGCGTTGCTCGCGGCGCGCCAGACCGGCGAGGGGCGCGTAATCGATTGCAGCATGGCCGAAGGATCGGCCGCGTTGATGGCGGGCATGTGGTCGCTCACCCACAACGGGATGTGGGGTGAGGGCCGCGGCCGGAATCTGCTCGATGGCGGGGCACCGTTCTACGCCTGCTACGCCTGCTCGGATGGCGGCTTTATCGCGATCGGCGCGATCGAGGCGCAATTTTATGCGCGGCTGATTGATGCGCTGGGTTTGTCCAGCGATCCTCTGTTCGCCGCCCAGCACGACCAATCGAAATGGCCCGCGATGAAGGCGCGGCTTGCCGCCATTTTTGGGTCGGCGTCGCGGGCGAGCTGGACCGAGCGGTTGCAGCACCCCGACTGTTGCTACACCGAGGTGCTGACGATGGCCGAAGCGCCGTCGCACGCGCACAACCGCGCCCGCGGCAGCTATCTGGAGGTCGGGGGTCGGACGCAACCGCATCCGGCACCGCGCTTCATCGGCACCCAGGTTGTGGCGCCCCAGATGTGGCAGCGTGATTCCGCCCGCGCGGAAATCCTTACCGAGATCGGCGTTGCAGACCCTGATCGGATCACGGCAGCATAAGACTTTGGGTGAGAATGACGGGCGCTGATCAAGGCGCCGTTGGATATTGGAGAGAGCAATGACGACAATCGCCGATACAAGCGTGGCCCCCGAGCGTCGCGAAGGTCAGCCTGCCGTAGATTATGACGCGATCGTCATCGGCGCCGGCTTTGCCGGCTTGGCGCTGATCCATTATCTGCGCGAGGCCGGTATCAGCGTCCGCGTGTTCGATCGCGCTTCGGACATCGGCGGCACCTGGACGTGGAACCGCTATCCAGGCGCAGCGACTGATAGCGAAAGCTATTACTACTGCCTGACCTTCTCGCCCGAGTTGTTGCAGCAATGGTCGTGGTCCAAACGCTATCCCGGCCGCGAGGAAACCCAGAATTATATGCGTTTCGTCGCGGACAAATGCGACATGTGGCCGCACATCCAGTTCAACACCGAAATCGTCGAGGCGGAGTATCTGGAATCGCGCGGCTGCTGGCAGGTCAAGACCGGCGAGGGCGACGTCTATAGCTGCAAATATTTCATCAGCGGCATGGGGATGATTTCGGAACCGATGATCCCCAAGATCCCCGGTATGGACCGCTTCAAGGGACCGATCTTCCATTCCTTGCGCTGGCCGCACGAAGGGCTGGATTATACTGGCAAGAAGGTCGGCATCATCGGCGCCGGCGCTACCACGGTTCAGATGCTGCCCGTCGTCGCCGAAACCGCCGGCAGCGTGACGGTATTCCAGCGCACGCCAAATTATGTCCTGCCCGCGATGCAGAAAGACATGACTCCCGAGTGGGAGAAAGAGATCAAGGACAATTATCCGGCGATCGTGGCCAAGTGCCGCAATCACGTCTTTGGCATGGCGTTCGACAGCCCGGTCGGGCGCAACGTGATGGACACCCCGCCGGAGGAGCGGCAGCGGATTTTTGAGGAGAATTGGACCGGCAGTTTCCGCTGGGTTTTCGAAACCTTCGACGATTTGCTCGCCAGTCCCGAAGCCAACCGCATCGCGGGCGATTTCATCGCCGCCAAGATGCGCGAGCGCGTCAAGGATCCTGCGCTGGCCGACCTCCTCACCCCTAGCTTCGACGATTATCCGCTGTTCGCCAAGCGTCCGCCGCTCGACCACGGCTATTTCGAAGCCTTCAATCGCGACAATGTGCATCTGGTCGACATCAAGAAGCGCGAGCCGCTGGTCGAGATCACCGAGACGGGGGTGCGCACCACACTCAACGACTATGAATTCGACATCATCGTGCTGGCGACCGGCTTCAAGGCCTACACGGGGGCGCTCGAAGCCTTTCCGATCCGCGGTAAGGGCGGCCTGACGCTGCGCGAAAAATGGCAGGTCCAATCATCGTCGATCATGGGGGTCTGCGTCGCCGGTTTCCCGAACATGTTCATCGTTACCGGTCCGCAGGCGCCGTTCGCCAACCTGCCGACGTCGATCGAGCAGAATGCGATCTGGATATCGCGCTGTATCGCGAAGATGGAACGCGAGGGGCTCGATCTGTTCGAACCGCGCGAGGAGGCCGAGCGCGAATGGACCGCCGCGACCGCCGATATTCACGGCCAGACGTTGATGGCCGAAGGCGACAAGGTCAATTCGTGGATGATGGGCGCCAACCGCGACGACAAGGGCGCGCGCGTGCTGATCTATTTCGGTGGCGCCAACCTCTATTATGACGCGCTCGACCAATCGGCGGCGGACGATTTTCCGGAACTCGAGTTCAAAAAGCGCGCTTAGGGCTGTTGTTCCCTCATGTACGGTTCTGATCCAAAGTTCGGCCTGTCAGGGGAAGCTGTCGGCAGCGATCACTGACATCGACCCATCAACGCCCCGTGCGACGTCCGGGTTTCGAGGGCAAAGTTTGCCGGAGTGGCGCCTGATGGACCCAAGGCTGCATTTTGCGGCGGCAGGCGTCACCGTGTGGCGCATCGGCTCGCCTGTTCGGCAGCGCCGAGCCATCCTCGATCGACGGATAGGCGGGTCGCTGACGCCCGGCCCTGCCATCTCGAAATCAGCATCTGCAATGATCGGCTGACTGCAACCCACCCGATTCCATGGCGATAGGCATTTAAGACCAGGAGGCTTCGGGCGGCACCCCGGCGCCGCGGCCCAACCTCTCCGTCGATCGCCTCGGACAGGACAATGAAGCCTGGAGATGGGCGCAGGAACCCGCCGATCCCCGGTGGGTTCTGGAAAACGTCTTTTTCCCAACTGCTTAGGACTGTATGGTGCGGTCGAGAAGACTCGAACTTCCACGGCCTTTCGGCCACAACGACCTCAACGTTGCGCGTCTACCAGTTCCGCCACGACCGCACATCATGATGGGGCCGAACGGGTCCGGCTCCGGGTAGGAGCGGGCGCCTAGCAAAGCTTGCGGGGCGATGCAAGCGAGCTTCGCTGCATTTATTTTTGCGGGTGCGAAGGCGCGGGGCGGCGCGGCGCCCGCGCCCGAACCCGGCGTGTCACCAACCCGACTCAAAAGAGTCACGTATCTGTCACGGCTCTGGCGTCAGACCGTCATCGAATCACCCTAGTGGCGGCGTCACCGGGGGCGAAGCATCGTTCACCGGTGATTTTTCATCAGGGGCGCGGCTCGACCATCTTCGGGGGCGCACACCGGGAACGGAGATTTTCATGGCGGCTTTCGCACGCGTTCGTTTGGTCATGCTCAGCGGCGTGGCTTGTTCAATTCTGGCCGCCTGCGGCGCCGACGGCGTCGCTTCGCCGGGTGAAGGCGTGATCGTCATTCCCGCCCCGGCACCGGCCCCGACGCCCACGCCGACCCCCACCCCGACCCCGACGGGGGTTACCCCCGCCGCGAACTGCCCGACCATCGCCGGTCCCGACCAGCTGGCGAACCTCGGCACGATCACCGGTCCCGGCGGCGAATGGCGCAATTGCGGCTTCCCGACGCGCTTCACCGCGACGACCGCGATCCCGAAGGTTGCCGGCGTGCTCTATTCGCTGCCGGGCCGCGTCGATGTCGGCACCGACCAGGGCGCGACCAGCACCAACAATGTCGTCACGCTGACGATCGATCCGGGCGTCACCGTGTTCGGCGCGACCGGCGTGTCGTTCCTCGCGGTCAACCGCGGCAACCGCATCGACGCGGTCGGCACCCCGACCCAGCCGATCATCTTCACCGGCCGCGGCAATGTCGTCGGTTCGGCGAACGATCAGACGTCGCAGCTGTGGGGCGGCATCGTGCTGCTCGGCCGCGCGCCGATCACCGACTGCCTCGCCCCCGGCGCGACCCCCGGCACCGCGGCGTGCGAGCGTGATACCGAAGGCACGTCGAACGCGCTGTACGGCGGCGCGCAGCCGGGCGACAATTCGGGCCGCCTGTCCTACGTCCAGATCCGCTATTCGGGCTTCATCCTGTCGGCGGCGAGCGAGCTGCAGGGGCTGACCCCGTCGGGCGTCGGCAACAACACCCAGATCGACCATGTCCAGATCCACAACAGCTCGGACGACGGCATCGAAGTGTTCGGCGGCCGCGTCAACATGAAGCATCTGGTGGTGACCGGCGCCGAGGATGACGGCATCGACACCGACGTCGGTTATCAGGGCAATATCCAGTACGTGATCGGCGTGCAGCGCGAAGGCGGTGCGGTCGGCGACTCGATGATGGAAATCGACTCGAACGGCAATGAAGACACCTCGCCGCGCCAGCGCGTGAACCTGTCGAACTTCACCTATATCCACCGCAACAATGCGGCGGGCAACGGCGTGTCGATCCTGATCCGTGGCGGTGCCGACTATACCTTTGCCAACGGGCTGATCGTGGCGCCGGGCTTCCGCTGCCTTGGCATGAACAGCGCGACGACGGTGCAGGCCGCGGGCGCCGCCGCCGACGAACAGGGGCCGCCGGTGTTCCGTTCGGTGTCGATGCAGTGCAACGCCTCGCCGTTCCGCGGCACCAGCGGCGTGACCGACGCGCAGGTCCAGGCGATCTTCGACGGCGGCACGAACAACCGGTCGAACTATGTCCCGACGCTGACCAACCTGTTCGTCAATGGCGCGACCGAAACCGGCTTCACGCCGTTCAACGCCAAGACGCTGAACGCCTTCTTCGACACCACGGCCTATGTCGGCGCCGTCCGCGACGCCAACGACACCTGGTACCAGGGTTGGACGTGCAACTCGTCGACGGCGAACTTCGGCACCGCCAGCGGCAGCTGCAGCGCCATCCCGACGACCTGATCGCTCGCGATCCATTGGGGAGCGGGCACGCCTGACGGGCTGGCCCGCTCCCTTCCTGCATATTCCTTGGGGACTTTCACCATGACCAAGCGGCCGATCTTCGCCAGCCTGCTTCTTCTCAGCTCCGCGCTCGTTGCGCCCGCTGCGCTCGCGCAGGACGCCAGCGCCGAACCCGCCGCCGATACGCCGACCGCCGCCGACGAGCCGGTCGCCGACGAAGCTGCGGCGCAGGACGAGGATGGCGACATTTCGATTCCCGGCGGCGCCGATCAGGAAATCGTCGTCACCGGCCGCTACACCCCCAATATCGTCCGCGCGACGCCCGAAGTCGTGTCAGTGCTGTCCTCGGCCGACATCGCGCGTACCGGCGAGGGCGATATTTCGGGCTCGCTCCAGCGCGTCACCGGCCTGTCGGTCGTCGGCAGCGGTTTCGTCTATGTCCGCGGCCTTGGCGACCGTTATTCGCTCGCGCTGCTGAACGGCTCGCCGCTGCCCAGCCCCGAACCGCTGAAGCGCGTCGTCCCGCTCGACATCTTCCCCTCGAACGTCATCGATTCGACGCTGGTCCAGAAAAGCTATTCGGCGAACTTCCCCGGCGAATTCGGCGGCGGCGTGATCAACCTCACCACCAAATCGACCCCGCGCGAACCCTTCCTGACCTTCAGCGGCGGGATAGGCTGGGACAGCGAGACGACAAACGAGCTTGGCTATACCTATTATGGCAGCGATACCGACTGGACGGGTTTCGACGACGGCACGCGCGACGTGCCGCCGCTGCTGAAAGCCGCCTTTGCCAGCGGCAAGCCGATCCTCGAGGGGGCCGATTACAGCCAGGACGATCTGGAAGCGATCCAGATGGAGCTGGCGGGCGCCGAAACGACCCTGCTGCAACAGAATGATCATATCCCGGTCAACTGGTCGGCGGGGATCACCGGCGGGACGACGATCTCCTTTGCCAATGGCGAGCTGGGGATCATCGCGACCGCGGGGATCAGCAACAAATGGCGCACCCGCGACACGTTGCAGCAGACCTCGCTCAACCTAGATCTCGCGGGCGATCCGCAGACCAGCTACAACCGCGTCATCACCGACAATCGCATCGTCGTGAACGGCCTGATCGGCTTCGGGCTCGAACTCGGCGATCACAAGCTGCGCTGGACCAACCTCTATATCCGCGACACGTTGAAACAGGCGCGATTGGGCCTCGGGACCGACGCGAACCAGGTCGGCCGCGACATCCTGAAACAGGACACCGCCTGGTACGAACGCCAGCTGATCAACACCCAGCTGGTGGGCGAATTCCAGTTCGACGCGCTGAAACTCGACCTGCGCGGCGCTTATGCCAATTCGCAGCGCGAAGCGCCCTATGAGCGCGGCTTTACCTATGTTCGCACCAATCTGCCGACGACGCAGGATCCGACCGGCGACAAGTTCGTCAACGATCTCGGCGGCAACCGCGGCGATGCGACGATCGCCTTCTCGGACCTCAACGAAAATCTGTGGTCGGGCGGCGTCGATCTGTCGTACGAGCTGGCGCCGCAGATCAGCGCGACGGTCGGTTATGCCTATACCGACACCAGCCGCACCGCGGTCCGCCGCGCGTTCCAGTTCCGCGCCCCGGGGCTGCCGGTCGCGGTGACGCAGCTCCGCCCCGACTATTTGCTCTCCGACGCGACGATCCAGCTTTACGACATCACCCTGCTGGAAACCTCGGCGCAGGACGGCACCGCGGCGTTCGACGCCGGGCTGACGACGCACGCCGGCTATGCCCAGCTGCAGGCCGAACTCGTGTCGGGGATGAACGTCAATGTCGGCATCCGGTACGAAGATGCCAAACAGACCGTGGTGCCGATCGACCTGTTCGGGTCGGGCGGCAGCGCGATCGCGCAGACCAACCTGAAAAACAGCTATTGGCTGCCCGCGGTCACCCTGACCTGGGAAGTCGCGCCCGATATGCAGGTGCGCATGAACGCGTCGAACACGATCGCGCGCCCGCAGTTCCGCGAGCTGATCGCGCAAATCTATCAGGATCCCGAATCGAACCGCCAGTTCCGCGGCAACCCGTCGCTCAGCGACAGCGAGCTGTGGAACGCCGAGCTGCGTTACGAATGGTATTTCGCCAAGGATCAGCGGCTGACCGCGGCGGGCTTTTTCAAGAAGATCGAAAACCCGATCGAGGCCTATACCTCGCTCAGCACCGACTCGGTCGCGAACACCAGTTTCGCCAACGCGCCCAAGGCATTGCTCTATGGCGGCGAGATCGAGGTGCAGAAATATTTCGCGCTCGACACTCTGTCTGATGCGGCCTTCTGGGCCAGCCGCCGCCTGGTGGTGATCGGCAATTACACCTTCACCAAATCGGAGATTCAGGTCGGCGCGGGCGACACCACCGTCATCAACGGGGTGGTTCAGGATGCGCGCAACTTCTTCTTCGACGGATCGCCGCTGACCGGCCAGTCGGACCATCTGATCAACTTCCAGATCGGGCTCGAAGATCAGGACAAATTGTCGCAGCAGACGATCCTCGTCACCTACGCCAGCCCGCGCGTCACCAGCCGCGGTCCGTCGGGCCAGCCCGACATCCGCGAAAAGCCCGGCATCTCGGTCGATTTCGTCGCGCGGCAGGGGCTGAGCCTGCTCGGCAAGGACGTCGAGCTGAAGTTCGAGGCGCGCAACCTGACCGGGCGCAAATATCAGGAAGTGCAGGAAAGCGGCGACAACCGCATCTTCCTCAATCGCTACAAGCTCGGGCGGACTTTCTCGCTCAGCGCTTCGTTGAAGTTCTGACGCTCCAATCCTCCCTGTGGCGAAGCCATGGGGAGGGGGACCGTTCGCGAAGCGAATGGTGGAGGGGCCGCGACGGTAGCGCCAACGCCCCTCCGTCAGCGCTTCGCGCTGCCACCTCCCCATCGCTGCGCGACAGGGAGGATCATGGCCCCCACCCGCCGCACCGGACTCGCCCGTCCGTCAAAAAACTGTAATCTCCCGGTCAACTGATTGTCACCAACCGCCCCTAGGCGATTCGTGAGACCGCTTTTCAGTTGGGGGACAGGGAAGAATAATGGCGACGCTGATGTCCGGATCGGCTGTTCGGTTGCCCCGTGCGCTGCCTTCTTGGCTGCGCGCAGGCAAGCGCTCGCCGCGCGAGATCGGGCCGTTGTTGCTCGCTGCGCTGCTGGGCGCCTTGCTCGTCTGGCAACTCGTGCGCCTGCTCTGGACCGTCATCACCCCCTTGTCGCCGCTCGGCGCATGGCAACCGCAGGCCGCGGTGATTGCCTCGCCCGCCGAACGGCGCGCGCTGTTCACCAGCCTCGATCCCTTTTTCCGCAGCAACGCACAGGGTGCGGCCACCGCGACGGTGACGTCGGCGGGGCTGACCCTGTTCGGGATCAACCTCAACGAGGCGACGGGCGGCGGCTCGGCGATCATCGCGGGTGAGGATGGGGTGCAGACCAGCTATGCCGTCGGCGAGGAAATCGCGCCGGGATTGAAGCTGGCGGGCATCGCCTTCGATCACGTCCTGCTCGATCGCGGCGGCGCCCGCGAAAGCCTGTTCCTCGACCAGAGCGGCGAGGCGCCGGTCGCCAATCCGGCCACGCCGCTCCCCGCCCCGACGCCCGAAATCGGGTCTGTCGCCGCCACCGGCACCAGTGCCAGCGGAGAAATGTCACCGGAAAGTCTGAAGGCCGGGGTCGGCTTTGCGCCGCGCGCCGAAAACGGCCGCGTCACCGGACTGGTCGTCCAGCCGCAGGGCGACGGGGCTGTGTTCCGCGCCGCCGGGCTGCGCCCGGGCGATGTCATCCGCTCGGTCAACGGCCGTCCGATCGGGTCGGCCAGCGACGCCGCAGCGCTCGCCAACCAGATCGCGCCCGGTGCGCGCATCTCGCTCGAAGTCGAACGCGGCGCCAGCGTCGTTCCCGTCGCCATCTTTCTTTCGAAATAGGTTTTATGCGTTTCAAACTGTCCCTGATGCTCGCCGCCGCGCTCGTTTCCGCCGCTCCGGTACCGGCATCCGCCCAATATACGCTCAACGTCCGCGACGCCGACATCCGCGCCTTTATCCAGGACGCGGCGCGGATCACCGGGCGGACCTTCGTCATCGACGGGCGCGTCAATGGCAAGGTGTCGGTCGTCACCGACCGCCCGCTGTCGCGCAGCGAATATTTCGAGATTTTCCTGTCGACGCTGCGCTCGAACGGGCTGGTCGCGGTCCCCGGACCTAATGGCAGCTACCGCGTCCAGCCGATCGACGGCGCCGCCGCACAGCCGGGCCGCATCGGCAGCGGCGGCGCGGCGCAGAACCAGTTCGTCACCGAAATCATCCGTCTCCGGCATATCGACGCGGTCGCGGCGGTCGAAACCCTCCGCCCGCTGGTCAGCGCGCAGGGCTCGCTGACCGCGAACCGCAACGCCAACAGCCTTGTAGTAGCCGACTTCGCCGACAATATCCGCCGCATCCGCGCGCTCGCCGCCAGCATCGACCGCGACAGCTCGACCAGCCAGATCGTCACGCTCAAAAACGCCGGGGCGCGCGAAATTGCCGCGGCGCTGACCGCGCTCGTTCCTGCGGCGGGCGAGGGCGCGCGCGCGCCGCTCGCGATCGTCCCGATCGACAGCAGCAATGCCATCGCGCTTCGCGGCGATCAGGCGCTCGTCGCGCGCTTCGTGTCGATGGCGAACGACCTCGACGCCAAGGCGGCGGGCGGTACCGAGCTTCGCGTCTATTGGCTCGAACATGCCAATGCCGAAACGCTGCTGCCGACGCTGCAACAGCTGATCGGCGGTGGCAGCGATCCGGCGCAAAAGGCGGGCCTGCCGCCCGCGTCCGCCTCATCGTCGTCGTCCGGGGGCGGCAACGCGCCCGTCGCAGCGGCACCGGCGCAAGCGACATCGGTCGGCGGGGGCGGCAGCGGCAGCATTTCGACCCGCGGCCCCGCGATCGTCACGCGCTACGAGGGCGCGAACGCGATCATCGTCGCAGCGAACAGCGAAGTGCAGCGCATGCTCGGCGAGCTGATCCGCCAGCTCGATGCGCGGCGCCAGCAGGTGCTGGTCGAGGCGATCGTCGTCGAAATCGGCGACGATGCGGCGAAGCGCCTCGGCGTCCAGTTCCTGCTAGGCGGCAAGAATATCCCGTTCGTCGCGACCAGCTATAGCAATGCGTCGCCCAATATCCTGACGCTCGGCGGCGCCTATGCCGCGAACCGGCTGTCGCAGGAAACGACGACGGTCAACGGCAACACGACGGTCACGCAAACGAACAGCTCGCTCGGCAACAGCCTGCAGGAAGCCGCCGCAGCGTCGCTGTTGCAGGCGACGGGCGGGTTCGCCGGTTTCGCGGGCGACATCGGCAAGAACACGATCTTTGGCGCGATCATCAACGCGGTGAAATCGGACACGACGTCGAACCTGCTCGCGACCCCGCACATCGTCACGCTCGACAATCAGGCGGCGAAATTCCTCGTCGGGCAGGACGTCCCGATCACCACCGGCGAAAAGCTCGGCACCAATTTCGAAAATGCCTTCCGCACCGTCCAGCGCGAAGAGGTCGGGATCAAGCTCGAAGTCACCCCGCAGGTCAATGGCGCGGGCGAGGTGAAGATGTTCCTGCGCCAGGAAGTGTCGAGCGTCGCCGGGCCGGTGTCGTCGCGCAACAGCGACCTCATCCTCAACAAGCGCGCGTTCGAAACCGTGCTCACCGTCGACGATGGCGAAATCCTCGCGATCGGCGGGCTGCTCAACGATGACGAGCGCAAGACGATCGAGCGCATCCCGCTTCTGAGCGACATTCCGCTGCTCGGCGAATTGTTCAAATCGCGCAGCCGCACCCGGTCGAAAACCAACCTCATGGTCTTCATCCGCCCGACCATCCTGCGCAATCGCGAGGACAATGCCGCGCTCACCGCGCGCCGTTACGGCTATATCCGCGACTTCCAGCTCCAGCGGAACCCGGACGAGGAGCCCGCGATCGATACGCTGGTGCGCGACTATCTGGGCGCCGTCCCGCCGGTCCCGACCGAGGCGACCGCCGCCGACATCACCGTCGGCCCGGTCAACCTGCCCGAACTGCGCGGTCCCGATGGCCGCGTCATCTCGACCGACGTGCCGCCGTCGGTTTCGCAGGCGCCCGCGCCGCCGCCCGGAGACTATCCGTGACCGACATCGAACCGGCGGCGCCTCCCCCGGCGCCGGTTGATATTCCCTACGGCTTCGCGCGTAGCCATGGCGTCGTCATCGCGCCGGATGGCGAGGGTCGCTGGCTCGCAACGCTGCGCGAGGGCAGCGATCCGGCGGTGCTGATCGAGGTCAAGCGTTACCTCGCGCAGCCGCTGCGCGTCGCGACCGCGGGCGCCACCGATTTCGACCGGCTGCTCTCCGACCATTATGCCGTCGACAGCTCGGCGGCCGCGATGGCGGGGTCGCTCGATGGCAGCGACCTCGAACTTGGCATCCCCAGCGCCGAGGATCTGCTCGACAGCGCCGACGACGCCCCGGCGATCCGGTTGATCAACGCGATCATCGCCGAAGCCGTGCGGCAGGGGGTCAGTGACATTCATATCGAACCCTATGAAAGTGGGCTGGTCGTGCGGATGCGCACCGACGGCGTGCTGCGCGAGCATCTGCGTATGCCGCCGCACGTCGCCCCGGTCGTCGTCAGCCGTATCAAGGTGATGGCGCGCCTCGACATCGCCGAACGCCGCGTGCCGCAGGATGGTCGCATCGGGCTGACGCTCGCGGGCAAAGCGGTCGACGTCCGCGTCTCGACGCTCCCCAGCCGCGCGGGCGAGCGCGTCGTGATGCGTATCCTCGACAAGGATGCGGCGGGGATCGACTTCGACGTCCTCGGCCTGTCGGGCGCCGCCGACCAGATCTTGCGCGAAGCGCTCGCCGAACCCAATGGAATCATCCTCGTCACCGGCCCGACCGGCTCGGGCAAGACGACGACGCTCTACGCGGCGCTCAAGCAGCTCAACGACGGCCAGCGCAATATCCTGACCGTCGAAGACCCGGTCGAATATGCCGTCGACGGCGTCGGCCAGACGCAGGTGAACGCCAAGGTCGGGCTCGATTTCGCCGCGGGCCTCCGCGCGATCCTGCGCCAGGATCCCGATGTCGTGATGGTCGGCGAAATCCGCGACCGCGAAACCGCCGACATCGCGGTGCAGGCCTCGCTCACCGGCCACCTCGTCCTCTCGACCGTCCACACCAATGACGCCGTCGGCGCAATAATGCGCCTTAAAGACTTGAAAGTAGAACCTTTTCTTCTCGCCTCGACGCTCCGCGCGGTGATCGCGCAGCGCCTTGTGCGCAAACTTTGCGACAATTGCCGCGAACCGGTGCAGGCCGACAACAGCATGGCCGCGATCCTCGGGCTCGACATCGGCACGGTGATCTGGCGCCCCAAGGGCTGCGACCAGTGCGGCGGCACCGGCTTCAAGGGCCGCATCGGCGTGTTCGAAGCGATCAAGGTCGACGAGACGGTGCGCCGCTACATCTACAACGGCGGCGACGAGGCGATGATCACCAAGCACGCCTTCCTGAAAGCGCCGACGCTGGCGTCATCGGCGCGCGCGATGGTCGCCAAGGGGCTGACCACCGCCGAGGAAGCGATCCGCATCGCGCGGCGCGAGGAAATCGATGCCTGATTATCGCTATGTGGCGATCGACAGCCAGGGCCGCGAGCGCAAGGGGCGGCTGACCGCCGCCAACGACGACGCCGCGCGCGCCGACCTCGTTCGCCGCAAATTTCATATCGTCGAAGTCGCGGCGGCGGGCGCGAAACCGGCGGCGGGGCGTTCGCTCTTTGCCTTTCGTCGCACCCGTTTGTCGTCCAAGGAACTCGCGCTCTTCACGCGCCAGCTCGCGACGCTCTCCGAAGTCGCACCGCTCGAGGAAGCGTTGCGCACGCTGACGCGGCAGAGCGAGGCGGAAAAGGCGCGCGCGGTGATCGGCGACGTCCACGCCGGGCTGCTCGAAGGCCGCCGCCTCGCCGACGCGATGGCGCGCCAGCCGGGCAGCTTCCCGCCGCTCTACCGCGCGATGGTCGCGGCGGGGGAAACGACGGGCAGCCTGACGACGATCCTCGCGCGCCTCGCCGATCTGCTCGAACGGCAGGCCGAGGTCCGCGGCAAGCTGATCGCCGCGCTCGCCTATCCGATCGTACTCGCGGTGGTCGCGATCGGGGTCGTCGCGGCGCTGATGATCTTCGTCGTCCCGCGCGTCGTCGAACAATTCACCGACACCGGCCAGCAACTGCCGTTCCTGACGCGCGCGGTGATCGCAATCTCGGGCTTTGCGGCAAACTGGTGGTGGTTGATCGCGTTGCTCCTCGTCGCAGGCAGTTTCGGCTGGGCGGCAGCGATGCGGCGGCCCGCGTTCAAGGCGCGGGTCGATGCGCGGCTGCTTCGCCTGCCGCTCCTCGGCCGCTTGCTCCGCGATCTTTACGCCGCGCGCTTTGCCCGCACGCTGGCGACGATGGTGTCGAGCCGTCTGCCGCTGGTCGAGGGGCTGCGGCTCACGCTCCCGACGATCCGCAACGCCGCGCTCGCCGGCGCGACCGCGACCATCGTCGATCAGGTCCGCGCCGGGGGCAGCCTGTCGGCCGCGCTCCGCGACGCTGGCGTGTTTCCACCGCTGCTCGTCTACATGACCGCGAGCGGTGAAAGCGCGGGACGGCTCGAGGTGATGCTGGAGCGCGCGGCCGATTATCTGGAGCGTGAATTCGACCGGTTTACGGCGGCGTCGATGGCGTTACTCGAACCTGTCATAATAGTCCTTATGGGGTCGTGCGTCGCCCTCATCATCCTCGCCATCCTGCTTCCGATCCTTCAGTTGCAGAACCTTGCCGGAATATAATAAATGTCGCTGATGCAGCTTTTCATCCGCCTGATGCTCGATACCTCCTTTTCCGGCGAAGGCCGTGCACCGGTCCGCCGTCGCCGCAAGAAGGACGAGCGCGGCTTTACGCTCACCGAACTGATGGTGGTGATCTTCATCATCGGGCTGCTCGCGACCGTCGTGATGATCAACGTCCTGCCCAGCCAGGACCGGGCGATGGTGACCAAGGCCAAGGCCGATATCGCCACGCTCGAAAGCGCGCTTGAACAATATCGGCTCGATAATCTGACCTATCCCGCGTCGACCGACGGGCTGAATGCGCTGTCGACCCCGCCGCCCTCGCTCGCACAGCCCGAACGCTATCGCCGCGGCGGCTATATCAAGAAGCTGCCCGCCGATCCGTGGGGGCGCCCCTATAATTATCAGGCGCCGGGGCCGGACGGAAAGGCGTTCGACGTCTGGTCGCTCGGCGCCGATGGCGCGCCCGGCGGGACCGACGACAATGCGGATATTCGCGCCGACAGCTGAGACGCGCCCGCGTCCCCACGCCAACGGCTTCACCCTCGTCGAACTGATGGTCGTGCTGGCGATCATGGCGCTCGCCGCGACCGCGGTCGTGCTCACGCTTCCGGGCGAGGAACGCAGCGTGCGCAGCGAAGCCGACCGGCTCGCCGCGCGCCTCGCCGCCGCGCGCGATGTCGCGGTGATCGAAGGGCGCAGCGTCGCGGTCAATTTCGCGCCGTCGGGCTATGGCTTCGAACGGCGGATCGGCGGCGACTGGCAGCCGCTTCCCGGACGCGCCTTCGAACAGCGCAACTGGCCGGACGACGTCCGGTTTTCGGCGGGCGATGGCCGCGGCGCGGCGCGCATCTTGTTCGACCGCGTCGGCATCAGTCCGACGCCGCAGGCGGTCGTGCTGACCGGCGGCGATGCGCGCGAGATCGTCCGCGTCTCGGCAACGGGGGAGGTCAGCCGTGGACAGTGAGCGCGGCCAGACACGCGACAGCGGCTTCACCCTGCTTGAAATGCTCGTTGCGCTTGGCGTCATCAGCATCGCCGCGCTCGCGCTGATCCGGCTCGATGCCTATGCGGTGCGCACCGCGGGCGACCTCGACGAAAGCACGATGGCGGGTATCGTCGCGCAAAATCGCGCCGTCGAACTGTGGACCGACCCCGCGCCGCCGACGATCGGCAACAGCGCGATCGGCGTGGCCAATGCGGGGCGCAACTGGCGCGTCGAACAGCGCGTCGCGCGAACCGCCGACGACAGCCTGCTGCGCATCGACCTCACCGTCCGCCCCGAAAGCGGGCGCGGGCAGGCAGTGCTGACGATCATCCGGCCGTCGCGATGAGATTGCGCGCCGTCCCCCTATTTCCGTTCGCCCTGAGCCTGTCGAAGGGCCGTTCGTTCTCTGCGAGGTCGAGAAGGAAGGACGGTGCTTCGACAAGCTCAGCACGAACGGAGGTGGGGGCATATCCGAATGGCTTCACCCTCGTCGAGATGCTCGTCGCGCTGTCGATCTTTGCCGCGATTGCGGCGATGGGCGTCGGGCTCTTGCGCAGCAGCGTCGACACGCAGGATGCGGTCCAGGAACGGCTAAAGGCGATGGGCGGGGTCAACCGGCTCCGCGCCGTGATGGCGAACGATCTGGCGCAAGCGGTGCAGCGCGCGACGCGCGGCCCGGCGGGCGAGGCGGTGCCGGCCTTCATTGGTTCGTCCACCGGCTTTGCCTTTGTCCATGGCGGTGCCGGGTCACTCGATGGATCGCCGCGGCCTACGGTCGAGCGCGTTGCCTATGCGCTGGTCGGCGGCGAGTGGCGCCGCGCGACGCAACCGATGCTCGACGGTACCGCGCTCGGCGAGGGCGACCGGTTGATCGGCGATGTCGCTGGCGTGACCGTGCGATACCGCGACGAACGCGGCAATTGGGGCGACAGCTGGACGTCCGAACCCCGCGACCGTCTGCCGCGCGCGGTCGAGGTCCGCGTGGCGCGCAGCGGGCGTGAGGCGCTGACGATGCTGTTCCTGACTGCACCAACGCTACCGCCGCCGCCCGTCGCCGAAAGCGCGGCGCCATGATGCGTGGCCCGCCCGGCGAGCGTGGTGCCGCTCTACTTACCGTATTGCTGCTGGTCGCGGTGATGGCGGTGATCGCGGCGACCGCGCTCGATCGCCTGACGCTCGCGACGCGGATCGCCGGCAGCGCGGCGACGGTCGATCAGGGCCGCGCCTACAGCTTCGCCGCAGAACAGATTGCCCTGCGCCGCGTCGCCGATCTGGTCGGGCGCGATCCGGCCAAGCTGACGCTTGCGGGCGATTGGCTGGGGCGCGATTTCGTCCTGCCGCTGCCCGGCGGCGAGGGGCGGGCAAAGCTGACCGACGCCAATAATTGCTTCAACCTCAACAGTCTGGTCGCCGAAACCGCCCCGGGACGCTTCAGCCAGCGGGCGGGGTCGATGCGCCAGTTCGGCGAGCTGATGACCTTGCTCGGGATCGATCCGGGGCAGGCACAGGCGATCGCCGGCGCGGCGGCGGACTGGATCGACAGCGACAGCAACGAAGGCCCGCTCGGCGCCGAAGACAACGCGTATCGCGCGATGCCGGGTGCCTATCTGCCCGCCAACCGCAAGATGGCCGATGTCAGCGAGCTGCGTGCGGTACGCGGGGTCACCCCGAAAATCTATGCGCAGCTGAAACGCTGGATCTGCGTGTTGCCGGCGACCGAGCCGGTACGGCTCAACGTCAACACGCTGGCGCCCGAGCAGGCGCCGCTGATCGCGATGCTGGTCCCCGGTGAAACCACGCTCGCCGACGCGCGGGCGGCGCTGGCGGCGCGTCCCGCGGGCGGCTATGGCAGCAGCGTGCGATTCTGGGAGGCGGCGCCGTTCGAAGGGTTCGACCCGCCGACCGATGTCGCGGAGCAGGCCGGGGTGACCAGCCGCTGGCTGAGCCTGACGACGAATGTGACGATGGGGGACGGGTTTTTGACGGCAGTTTCGCTCATCGACGCCAATGGCGGCGCGCCGTCGGCCGGGCTCGCACCGCCGACGGTCGTGCGGCGCGACTGGGGTGAAGCCGACTGAGATGAGCGCCACACTGGTTCTTTGGCTGCCCCCCGTGGCGGCGCTGGGTGATGGAGACGCACCCGACCCCGCATGGCTGCGCGTCGACGATGGCGTGATCGTCGATTCGGGGCAGGACGACGGCTGGGTCGATGCCTGGGAAAGGCCGCAGCGGGCCGATGCCGACGACCGGCTGATCGCGCTGGCCCCTGCGTGCGATGTGCCGCTTCGCTGGCTTTCCTACCCCGAAGCCGCGCCCGCGCAGGCGATGGCGGCAGCGCGGATCGACGCCTTGAAAGCCAGTCTGGGCGACGCGGAGCTGCTGCATGTCGTCGCGGGCCAGCCGGTTGAAGCGGGTCAGGCGGCGCCGGTCGCGGTGACGACGCATGCGGCGATGACCGCGTGGACGGACTGGCTGGCGGCGCGCCGCCTGTCACCCGCCGCGATCATTCCCGCCGCCGCTGCGGTGCCGCCGCCCGAACCCGACAGCCTGTGGTCGGCCGAGGTCGGCCGCGAACAGATCGTCCGGACCGCCGACCGCGCCTATGTTTCCGACCCCGAACTCGATCCGCTGATCGCGGGGGGTCACGCAATCGCGCCGCTCGATGCCGAACGGATGCGCGACGCGCTGTTGCTGACGCTCGCGGCGCCCCCGCTCGACCTGCTGAGCGGCGCGTGGAAGCCCCGGCGGAGCTGGTCGTTCGACCCGGCCTTGGTGCGTCTTGTCAAGCGGCTGGCGATCGCGCTGCTCGTCGTCAGCGTGCTGATCCCGGTCATCCATGCGCTTCGCCTGTCGCGCGACAGCAGCCGCGCCGACGAAGCGGTGGTTGCGATGGCGAAAAAGGCGGGCGTCACCGTGCCCGACGCGACGGCGGCGGAGGCCGAACTCGATCGCCGTCTTGCGACCGCAGGCGGCGGCCCGCTGGCCTTTTCGGTCCCCGCGTCGGCGCTCTACGACGCGATGCGCGATGCGCCGGGGGTCACGCTCAAGACGCTGTCGCACCGCACCGACGGGACGCTGACGACGACGCTCGCCGCACCGCGCGTCGAGGACGTTAATCAGGTGCTGCTCGCGCTCCAGGCGCGCGGCTATCGCGTCACCGCGCAGCCGATGGCGGGCAGCGACGGCCAGCAGATGGCGAATATCACGATCCGGGCGGTGCCATGACGGAAGGGCTGCAAAATTGGTGGACCGGGCTGTCGCAGCGCGAACGCTGGCTGGTCGGTATCGCCGGAGTGCTCGCTCTTGGCGTGCTCGTCTGGGGTCTCGGACGCCCCGCGGTCGCGGCGTTCGTCGATCTGGAAAGCCGACATCGCGCGGCGATCGAGCGCGAAGGCCGGGTCGCTGCAAAGGTGCAATTGCTGGCGCAGCGCCCGGCGACATCGGTGGCGGCGGCGGTCGATGCGGTCGCGATCGACCAATATCTTGCGCAATCGGCGGGTGAAATCGGGCTGACGCTCGACCGCAACGAAGCGCGCGGGGCGCGGCAGGCGACGATAGCGATCGCCACCGCGCGCGCGCCGGTGCTGACCGACTGGCTCGCCGCGCTGGAGGGGCAGGGGTTTGTCATCGACCAGCTGACGATCACCCCCGCCGCCGACGGCACCGTCGGACTGACGGCCGAACTTCGGAAGAGTGGCCAATGAGTGTACGGCAACGCTGGGGCATCGCGGCGCTGTTGCTGGCGCTCGTCCTGATCGTCGCCACCTTTCCGATGCGGCTCGCGCTCGCATGGTCGGGCGCGCCCGACGCCGGGGTGACCGCGCGCGAGGTGCGCGGGTCGGTGTGGGCGGGCGAGTTGGTCGAAGCGCGGCTGGGCGCGTTACCGCTGGGCACCGTAAAGGCCAGCCTGTCGCCGCTGGCGCTGCTTGGCGGCGATACCGAACTCGCCTTTTCGCGCACCGACCAGCGGCTCGGCGCGCTCGCGGGGCGGCTGCACGGCAGCAATCCTCGTGGGGTATCCGACGTCAACGGGACGACGACAATGTCGGGTGGGCTTGGAATGATCCCCGTGGACAGCATCCGGTTCGAAGGCGCAACATTGCGGTTCGACGCGCGCGGCCGGTGCACCAGCGCCAGCGGACGCATTCAGCTGGCGGTCAGCGCGCCGATCGCAGGGCTCGACCTGTCGCGCGGGCTGGCGGGGCCGCTCAGCTGTGCGAACGGCCGCGCGCAAGCGGCACTGGCCAGCCAGTCGGGGATGGAACGGCTGACCTTGTCATTCGACGGCAGCGGCGCTTATCGCGCCCGGTTGGCGATCAACGTCGATCGCGATCCGGCGATGGCGGCGGCGCTGGCGACGCTGGGCTTCAAGGCCGGTTCGGGCGGTTTCGTACTGGCGACGACGGGTCGCTTCTGACGTGACGGCCCTCGATGCCTTGCCCTTTGGCATGGGCGTCGGGTTCGCCGTGCTGATCGGGCTGGTCCTCGGCAGTTTTGTCGCGACATTGGTGCTGCGCTGGCCTGTGGGGCGTTCGGTGCTGGGGCGCTCGCAATGCGATGGGTGTGGGCGGCCGCTTGGCATCGCAGAGCTTGTGCCGCTGCTTTCGGCAATCCTGGCACGCGGACGTTGTCAGAAGTGCCGCGCAGCGATCGATCCTTTCCACTGGCGAGTGGAATTGGGGTCGGCGCTGATCGGCGGAATTGCGCTGATGATCATGCCGGGGACGTCCGGCTGGCTGTGGGCGCTATTCGGCTGGCTGCTGCTGCCGCTCGCGCTCCTCGATGCCCGGCACTTCTGGCTTCCCGACCGGTTGAGCGCTTTGCTGGCGGTGGTGGGGTTGCTGCTGGCGGGCCCGCTGCTCGATGCGTCATTGCTCGACCGCTGGATCGGTGCGCTGGTCGGCGGAGCGGTGCTCGCGCTGATCGCCGGGGCCTATCGCCGCGCGCGCGGCGGCGAGGGCATGGGCGGCGGCGATCCCAAGCTGGTCGCCGCGATCGGGTGCTGGATAGGGTGGCAGGCGCTGCCACTGATGCTGCTGCTCGCCAGCCTGAGCGGCATCATCTGGGCGCTGATCGTTCAACGAAAAGGGGACCAGCCGCTGGTTCAGCGACGGGTCCCCTTCGGTGTCTTTGCTTGCGCCGCCGCTTTCGCGACGGTGCCGCTATGGCCGCTGATCAGCGCCCGATGACGACGGTTACCGCGCGGCGGTTCTTCGCATAGGCTTCTTCGGTCGAGCCGAGTTCGGCGGGGCGTTCCTTGCCATAGCTGATGACGCTGATCCGCGAGGGATCGATGCCCAGCGAGGCGAGATAGTTTTTCGCTGCATTGGCACGGCGTTCGCCGAGCGCGATATTATAGTCGCGGGTACCGCGTTCGTCGGCATGGCCCTCCAGCGTGACGCGCACCGCGGGGTTGCGCTGCAACCACTGCGCCTGCGTCTGCAACGTCGCCATGTCCTCGCTGTCGACATTATATTGGTCAAAGCCAAAGAAAATGCGGTCGCCTTCCAAGCCGACGCTCGCCAGGAAATCTTCCTGCGACCCCGGAATCACGCCGGTGCCCGTATCGGTTCCGGTATCGGTGCCGGTGCCTTCGGGAACAGGGGGCAGCGTATCGGGCGCTTTTTTCGCGCAGGCGCCAACGGCAAGCATGGTGATCGCCGCTATCATTGCGGTGCTCTTGCGTATCGTCATGTCGTCTGTCCTCTTGTTGTTGCTCGAAAAATCTCGTCTCGGCCCATTTTGCCGCCATTTTATGCCATTATGGGAACCCTGATGGCCGATTTTGGTTCCGCTTTGCTTACGGCAGCACCGGCCCCCAGCTGGGATCCGATCCGTCCTGCGGGGTGGGCAGGCGGCGCAGATTGACGCCGGTCAAGTCAACCTGCCACAGGCTCGACTTGCCCTCGCGCCCCGGGGTGGTGCGGAAAAACTGGATGACGCGGCCATTCGGCGACCAGGTCGGTGCCTCGTCCTGCCAGCTGTTGGTCAGCATGCGCACCCCGCCGCCCGTCGGGGTCATCACCCCGATGCGAAACTCACCGCCGCCCATCCGGGTAAAGGCGATCAGGTCGCCACGCGGCGACCATTCGGGGGTCGCGGCGCGTCCGCCGCCAAAGCTGATCCGCTGCTGGTTCGACCCGTCGATGTTCATCGTATAGACTTGCTGGCTGCCCGACCGGTCGCTTTCGAACACAATCTTGCGCCCGTCGGGCGAGAAGCTGCCGCCGACGTCGATGCCCGGCGTACTCGTCAGCCGCACCGGGGTGCCGCCGTTCGCCGAGATGCGATAGATGTCGGTGTTGCCGCCGACCGCCATCGAATAGAGGATCTGGGTACCGTCGGGTGACCAGCGTGGCGCAAAGGTCGCATTGCCGCTTTCGGTGACCAGCTTCTGCGATCCGCTGGCGACGTCATAGATGAAGACGCGGACGCGATTGTTCAAATAGGAAACATAGACGATCTTTTTGTAATCAGGCGAGAATCGGGGCGAAATGGCGAGCGCCTGACCGTTGGTGATGAAGCGGTGGTTGCCGCCGTCGCTGTCCATGATCGCCAGCCGTTTGATGCGGTTCCCCTTGGGCCCGCTCTCGGCGATATAGGCGACGCGGCTGTCGAAAAAGGGCGCCTCGCCCGACAGGCGCGAATAGATGGCATCGGCGCATTTATGCGCGGCGCGGCGCCAGTCGCCGGGCTGGATTTCGAACCCTTTGCGCACCAGCTCGCTGCCGAGCGCGGTGTCGTAGAGGTAACAGCCGACGATCAGGCTGCCGTTCGATCCGGCATCGACGAAGCCGTGGACGACATTTTCGGCGTTGCGCGCCTGCCAGTCGGCAAAGCGCGGCGCCTGCACCTCGGCGCGGGTGATCGCGCGGACGCCGCTGGGGCCAAAGGGATCGTAGAGGCCGCTGCGTTCCAAGTCGGCGGCGATCACTTCGGCGATCTGGCGGCCTAGGCTGTCGGTGCGCAGCCCCGCGACGGTCTGCACCGATGAGGTGGCGAGCGCGGGGATAGCGATGACGGTGCGGTCCTGCGACAGCGTGCCTTCGATCGTTTCGCGCGGTTCGGTTGGCGTCACCGCTGGCGGGGTGGGGGCGGTCTGCGCGAGCACCGGGGCGGTGGTCAGGAGCAGGGCGAGCGAGAGGCCGATCGGGCGAAGGAACATGTCTCTTACCTCTTGATGAAATCGAGCGTGTAATTCTGCCAGAAGCTGTAATTATCCTCGGGCAGATCGAAAGGTGCGGCAAGTTCGACCGCGCGTTTGGCGCACTCCTGGTGCCGCTGAATCTGGAATTTGTTGCTGTCGTTTTCGCCCGACGTCGTGACGCTGGTGAAACCTGCGAGGGCGCCCGACTGGGTCAGGCGGAATTTCACGACGGTCTTGAGCTGATCGACATCGACCCCGGAGATGCGGCACCCGTTCCAGCGCGGCGCGACGGCCGATTTGATGCTGACGTCGATCGAGCGGCGCACCTCGGCCGCGGTCGCAGCGGCAGGTGCGCCCTTGCTCGCCGGGGTCTTGGGCTGCGATTTCGACAGTCCTTCAGCAATTCCGTCAAGGCGTCCGGTCGGGCGCGCGGGGCGATCTTTGGCCGGGGGCGCCTTGGGCGCGGCTTTCGGCTGCGCCTTCGCGGCGGCGGGTGGGGTCTGTTTAGGCTGCACCTTTGGCCGTGCGACCTGTTTCGGGGTCGGCGCAGGCGTCGGGCGGACGATCGGTTCGGGCAGCGGCGGCGCGGGCGTCGGTTCGGGCGCCGCGATGTCGGTCATATCCTCTTCGCCCAGCCGCGCCGTGGGCGGGGTTTCGCTGATCACCGGCGCGGTCGATTGCACCGCGGTTTCGGCAATCAGGTCGACCTCCATCGGCGGATTGTCGAATCGGCGCTCGCCCGCGGTCCACTGGACGGAAAGAAGGCCGATGATCACGACATGCGCCGCCACCGCGATGGCAAAGCCGCGTCCTTCCTTTCCCCCCAATGCCCGTGCTGCGGCCATGATGCGACCCTATTGCCCCGTTTCTGAACCGTCGGTGACCGCGGCCTCGGCGGTCGGTGCGGCTTCGGCAGCACCCTCCGCGCCCGTAGTCACCAGCGAAATGCGCGTCAGTCCGGCGCGATTGAGTTCGCCCATCACGCGCATCACGCGGCCATAATCGAGCCCCTTGTCGGCGCGCAGCATGATCTGGCGCGGCTTGTCCTCGCCCTGGCGCTCGCGCGCGATGGCGTCGAGACGAGCGGGAAGTTCGGCCTCGGGCACCACCTCTTCGCCGATGTAGAGCGTGTCGTCGGCGTTGATCGACAGCTGGACCGGCTCCTGCTCCTCGGTCTCGATCGGCTTGGCGCGGCTTTCGGGCAGGTCGATCGGCACCGCCGAGGCCAGCAGCGGCGCGGTGATCATGAAGATGATCAGCAGCACCAGCATCACGTCCACCAGCGGGGTGACGTTGATTTCCGACATCGGCGCGCGGCGCATACCGCGCCCGCGGCGGCTGCCGGTACCGCCAGATGGCCCGGTCATGCCCATCAGGCGTCCACCTCCAGCTCGCGGCTGAACGTCGCGTGCAGCCCGTCGGCAAAACGGCCGAGGCGCGATTCAAGGCGGTTCAGCCGCTGCGAGAAACTGTTGTACGCGATCACCGCCGGGATGGCGGCGAACAGGCCGATCGCGGTCGCGAACAGCGCCTCGGCGATACCCGGCGCGACGACCGCCAGGCTGCTGTTGTTGCTGGCGGCAATCGCGGTGAAGCTGCGCATGATGCCCCATACGGTGCCGAACAGGCCGACGAACGGCGCGACCGAGCCAATCGTCGCCAGCGTCCCGATCTTGTCGGCCAGCCGGTCGACCTCGCCCGCGATCGCCGAATTCATCGCGATACCCAGCCGTTCGCGCGTCCCATCGCGGTCGATGGTCTTGCCCTTGGTCGAACGGCGCCATTCGCTGATCCCGGCGCCCAGCACCTTGGCGCTCGGCAGATCCTCGCCGCTGTTCTTGTCGTAAAATTTGTCGATATTGTCGGCGCGCCAGAAATCGCGCTCGAAATTTTCGGATGCCCGCATCAGCTTGCCGACCCCGCGCCCTTGGGTGAAGATCACCGCCCAGACATAGATCGACGCGAGCAGCAGCCCGATCATCACCGCCTTCACGATAATATCGGCCTGCAGGAACAGCGCGACCGGGGACAGGGTCGCCGCATCGGCGGCCAGCGAGATATTGTCTAGCAAGGGATTTTCTCTCCATTCATGATGGCGGTAAAGCGGTCGGCCCACCCCGCGGGCTGGCGGCGCGGCCGACCCTCAGGCGACAGAAAGGCGGCGGTAACTTGCCCCTCGGTCAATGTCTCGCCGCTTAACGTGTCAGTGCCGCGAAGGATGCGCTGCGAAATAATCACGCTCGCGCCGCGCACTGCTTCGACGGTGCTGACCACCAGCAGGTCGTCGTCGAGCTTTGCGGGGCGGCGATATTTGATTGTCAGGTCGGTGACCGCCCAGCTGCCGTCGCCCGCGTCCATCGCGGCGCGCTGGTCGATCCCCGCGATCCGCAGCATGTCCGACCGCGCGCGCTCCATATAGCGCAGGTAATTGGCGTGATAGACGATGCCGCTGAGGTCGGTGTCCTCGAAATAGACGCGCGCCCGGTAATGATGCGCCGCCCCGACAAAGGCGCCGGGGATGAAGGGGGGCGGGGCGTTTACCATGGGGTTGATCGATAGCGGGCCTTCGACTCGTCGCAAACCCCAAACCAACGGTTCGTCGCAGATGGGGGCCATTTGGTGGGAGATGATGGCGGAAATCCGCGCCATTCTTCTGAGGCTCGCGACCCTGCGAAGGCAGGGGCCCATCACCGGTCGTTGCGGACTACCCCGCCGTTCGTGCAAGGGCGCGACATTCGGTGATGGGCCCCTGCCTTCGCAGGGGTACGGTCACTTACCGTTATCGAACAATCCGTCCTGCAATCCTGCGGGCGGATTCAGCCCCAGATGCTTCCACGCGCTCGCGTTGAGCATCCGCCCGCGCGCGGTGCGCGCGATCAGGCCGACCTGCAGCAGATAGGGTTCGATCACATCCTCGATCGTGTCGCGCGGTTCGGACAGCCCCGCCGCCATCGTCTCGACCCCGACCGGCCCTCCGCGATAGATATCGGCGATCATCGTCAGGTAGCGGCGGTCCATCGCGTCGAGCCCCAGCGCGTCGACCTCGAGCCGGTTGAGCGCGGCGTCGGCGGCCTTGGCATCGACGATCGCATGCCCCGCGACGGTCGCGAAATCGCGCACCCGGCGCAGCAGCCGTCCGGCGATGCGCGGGGTCCCGCGCGAGCGCTTGGCAATCTCCAGCGCGCCATCGGGTGCGATCGGCAGCGCGAGCAGCCGCGCGGCGCGCGTGATGACCTGCTCGAGCTCGCCATGCGTGTAAAAATTGAGCCGCACCGGAATGCCGAAGCGGTCGCGCAGCGGCGTCGTCAGCAACCCCTGCCGGGTCGTCGCGCCGACGAGGGTGAATTTGGGAAGGTCGATGCGGACCGACCGCGCCGACGGCCCCTCGCCGATCATGATGTCGAGCGCGCGATCCTCCATCGCCGGATAGAGGATTTCCTCGACCGCGGGCGACAGGCGGTGGATTTCGTCGATGAACAGCACGTCGCCGTCCTCGAGATTGGTGAGCAGCGCGGCGAGGTCGCCAGCCTTCGCGATCACCGGGCCGCTGGTCGAGCGGAAACCGACGCCGAGCTCGCGCGCGACGATCTGCGCCAGGGTCGTCTTGCCGAGGCCCGGCGGGCCATAGAACAGCACATGGTCGAGCGCGTCCGACCGCGCCTTCGCCGCCTCGATAAAGATGCGCAAATTCTCGCGCGCCGCCGCCTGCCCGACAAATTCTGCCAGCGTCTTGGGGCGCAGCGCCGCGTCGGCGTCCTCGGGGGTGCGATTGGGGGTGGTGAGGTCGGTCAAATCAGCATCCCAGTTGCGCCGCCAAATCGGTCAGGCTGTCGGCGCGATACTCCCAATCCTGCGCCGCGTCGGCGTCGGGCGCGCGGGCGCCGCCATATTCCATGGGGCGGTCGATATAGGCGGTCATCAGCCTGCAGCCGCGCGCCGCGGCCAGGTCGCTGTGGTGCGAAGCAACGAGGCAGAGCTCCTGCGGCGCGAGCCCCAACGCATCGGCGGTCGCGAGATAGGCGGCGGGCTGCGGCTTGTACGCGCGGGCATATTCGGCGCCGAGGATCGCGTCCCACACCAGCCCGGCGCGGCGCGCCATGTCGACCATCAGCGCCACATTGCCGTTCGACAGGGTGACGACGGGAAAGGCGGTGCGCAGCCGCGCGATCCCCGCAACGCTGTCGGGCCACGGATCGAGCCGGTGCCATGCGTCGGTCCAGTCGCCGAGCAGCGCCGGGTCGAGCGACGCGGGGTCCATGTCCAGATCGCGCAGCACCGCTTCGAGCATTTCGCGGTGCAGGATGTCCAGCTTGACGAAACCCCGCTGCCCGCCGCTGACCGCCGCCATCGCGGGCAGGTAGCGGCGCCGCCACTGATCGGCAAAATCATGCGCGTCGATGTCGCTGCGGTCGATCTGCGCCAGATAGCGCGCGGATTCGCGCGCGATGCTGCTGCGCCAGTCGACGACGGTACCGAACACATCGAAGGCGAGGGCTCTGGGGCGGCGGGCGGCGGCGGGCTCAGTCATGATGCTCTATTGCGTCGCCGCTGATCGAAACCCAAGGCTCCTTGCGGTCCTCGTACACCGAATAGTCGGGAACGAAGCCGTGGCCGGGTGCAAAATTGCCGAGCGGGATAGCGAAAGTGTCATGATAGGGCCGCGCGCGGTACCAGACGCCCGATCCGCAGGTGGCGCAGAAAAAGAAGTCGGCAGTGTGACCGCTGTCGCCAGTATATTGCCACATCCTTGCGTTCGCCTCGCCCGCGATGCGGACCTGCTCGGCGGGGAAACGGACCTGCGCAGCAAAAGCGCTGCCGCTCCGCGCCTTGCATTCGCGGCAATGGCACACAGACACGCGGATGGGTTCGCCGGTGCAGGCGATGCGGATTTGGCCGCAGCGGCAGGAGGCGTGGTAGGTGGGGGCGGCCACTTTTCGCTCTGACAATGCCCAAGGTTCCTTCGAAAGAAATTTTTTTTTGAAAATTTATTTTGGGAGCGATAAATAGATTTGAGACTCAAAATTCGTATTTGGAGGAAAAAATGCAACGCCAAGCTCTGCAAAATCTTCTGGCGACGGTCGCCTACGATCTCGTTGTAAAAATTCACAAAAAGCAGCTTCTGTGGATGCTTGGATATAAGTATGACAAGGAGAGCGCTTGGGAAGAGCTCCTCGAATTGTGGGTTGAGATGGGTTTCGGCCGAGACGTGCTTCATGGTACGGAAGAGAGAGAATATATCGTACTTCTGTCGGTCACATCGAGCATTGAGCCGGTCAAGAAGTGGTTTTGACTTCACTTTGCCGCCTTCTTGAGCGCGACGCGGACCAGTGCATCCAAGCTGGCACCAGCGCCCAGTTCCTTGCTCGCTGCCGTAACCGCGGCGCTCGCTTCGCCGGGTTTGAAGCCGAGGCCGGTGAGGGCGGTGACGGCGTCGGCGAGGGGGCCGCTCGTGGTGCCCCTGGCCGGACTCGAACCGGCAATCCCGCCGAGCGCGCCCGCTTTGTCCTTCAGTTCATGCGTGATCCGCTGCGCCAGTTTCGGCCCGACGCCGTTGGCGCGCGCGATCATCGCGCTGTCGCCGCTCGCGAGCGCGCGTTGCAGGTCGGTGATTTCGAGTGCCGAGAGGATCGCGAGCGCAACCTTGGCCCCGACGCCCTGGACGCTGGTGAGCAGGCGGAACCAGTCGCGTTCCTCGGCCTTGGCAAAGCCGAGCAGGCGCAGGAAATCTTCGCCGACGAGCATTTCGGTGTGGATGGTGACGTCGCCGCCGACAGGCCCCAGGGCGTCGAGCGTGCGCGCCGATGCCTCGACCAGATAACCGACGCCGCCGACGTCGATCACGGCGTGGCCTGCGCCGCTGCTGTCGAGCCGTCCGGTGAGTTTTGCGATCATCCTGCCTGCCTAGCGCGATAGGAATGAAAAGGGAACAGATTGGTTCACGCGGAGACGCGAAGACGCGGAGGCGCGGAGATAATCCAAACCCCGTTCGCCCTGAGCTTGTCGAAGGGCCGTTCTTCCTTTGAGAGGTTGCAGGGAAGAAAGGTGCTTCGACAAGCTCAGCACGAACGGATGAGGGGACGCGCCGCATCTTCGCGCGGTCGCCTCAATTGCGCGGCCCGTGGTTCGCATGGCAGATCGCCACCGCCAGCGCATCCGCCGCGTCCGGTCCCGCGACCTTCGAGCCGGGGAGCAGCACGCGCAGCATTGCCTGCACCTGTTCCTTCGCCGCACCGCCGGTGCCGACGATCGCTTTTTTGACGAGGCGCGGGGCATATTCGGCGACAGTCAGGCCGCTGCGCGCGCAGCCGAGCAGGACGACGCCGCGGGCGTGGGCGAGTTTCAGCGTCGATTGCGGGTTGTCGTTGACGAACACTTCCTCGACCGCGGCGTGGGTCGGGGCGTGGTCGGCGATGACCGCCGCCAGCACCGTGTCGAGATGCGCGAGGCGGTCGGGCAGGGGCGCCTTGGCGTCGGTCTTGATCTGGCCGTTCGCGATGTGGCTGATCCGGCTGCCCTCGGCGCGGATGATGCCCCAGCCGGTGCAGCTGAGTGAAGGATCGAGGCCAAGGATGATCATCGTTCCTCCCCGGAACGGGGAGGGGGACCACCCGAAGGGTGGTGGAGGGGGCTCGCGACCTCAAGCGAGGCTAAAGGCCGCACCCCCCCTCCGTCAGCGCTTCGCGCTGCCACCTCCCCACAAGTGGGGAGGATTGGGTTCAACCCAATTTCTCCATCACCGCATCGGGGATTTCGTAATTGCCCCACACGGTCTGCACATCATCGTCGTCGTCGAGCGTGTCGATCAGCTTGAACAGCGTCTGCGCGATGGCTTCGTCGGCGACTTCGCTCTTCAGCGTCGGGCGCCATGCGAGCTTCACGCCTTCGGCCTCGCCCAGCTTCGCTTCGAGCGCCTTGGCGACTTCGTGCAGGCTGTCGACGCTGGTCCAGATGTCGTGGCCGTCCTCGGACGATTCGACATCGTCGGCGCCCGCGTCGAGCGCGGCTTCGAACACCGTGTCGGCGTCACCCGCGCTCGCGGCATAGTTGATCAGGCCCAGCCGATCGAAGCCGTGCGACACGCTGCCCGAGGTGCCGAGGTTGCCGCCATTCTTGCTGAACGCGGTGCGGACGTTGGTCGCGGTGCGGTTGCGGTTGTCGGTCAGCGCCTCGACGATCAACGACACGCCGCCCGGACCATAGCCCTCGTAGCGGATCTCTTCATAGTTATCGCCGTCGTTGCCCGCAGCCTTGTCGATCGCGCGCTGGATATTGTCCTTCGGCATCGACTGCGCCTTGGCGGCGTTGACCGCCGCCCGAAGACGGGCATTCGCGTCGGGATCGGGCAGGCCCATCTTCGCCGCCACGGTGATTTCGCGGCTGAGCTTCGAAAACAGGCTGCTGCGCTTTTTGTCCTGCGCACCCTTGCGGTGCATGATGTTCTTGAATTTACTATGGCCGGCCAAGCCACCCTCCATCGGTCAATTTGAAAGCTGGCGCCGCCCTACAGCGACGGCCCCCAAGAGACAACTGCGTCAGATGACGACCGCGGTTCCCGACGCACTGACCATCAGCATCGATCCGTTCTGGCCCAGCACTTCATAGTCAAGGTCGACGCCGACCACCGCATTGCCGCCAAGGCGCGCGGCTTCGGCTTCCATCTCGGCGATCGCTTCCTTGCGGGCGCGGGCGAGGACGTCCTCATATTTGCCCGACCGCCCGCCGACGATGTCGGTGATGCTGGCGAACAGGTCGCGGAACAGGTTGGCGCCGACGATCACCTCGCCGGTGACGATGCCCAGATATTCGCGGGCCGGACGGCCTTCGATCGTATTTGTGGTGGTGCTGAACATATTTCTGGGCTCCCTTTAATCCGTTCGGGCTGAGCTTGTCGAAGCCCCGTCCTTTGTTCTTCGACGTTTAAAGAGAAGAACAACCCTTCGACAAGCTCAGGGCGAACGGAGCAAAGGATTGCGAAACAGTCAGTCGATGCCGAGCGCCGATTTGTAAACGTCGAGGATCGCTTCCATTTCGCGGCGGTCGTTGACCGGCAATTTGCGCAGGCGAACGATCTGGCGCATGATCTTGGGATCATAACCCTGCGATTTTGCTTCGTTATAGGTGTCGCGAATGTCGTCGGCGACGCCCTTTTTCTCTTCTTCCATCCGTTCGATGCGCTCGATGAAAAGGCGCAGTTGTTCGTCGGATACGGTGGCTTCGCTCATTTTGGGCTCCGGTGATTGGGATGATGCGGCGCGAGAATCGCGGCTGCCGCGTCCCTAATCGTCCCGCTGCGTTTTCGCCATGCTTTCTTGGACCCGATCGCTCATTCGGGCGGAAACGGCTGGCGCTTGCCGCCATCCTTGTGGACCACGCCGCGCCGCATCACGAAATCGACCTTTTCCAGCGCAGTGACATCGGCCAGCGGGTCGCCAACGACGGCGATGATGTCGGCGTCGCGTCCAGCCACGATCGCCCCGATCGGTCGGTCGAGTTCGGCGGCATTGTCGATGGTTGCGGCCTTGATCGCCTGCGCGGGCGTCATCCCCGCCTTGACCATCAGCGCAAATTCCTTGGCATTGTCGCCGTGCGGGGCGACGCCAGAATCGGTGCCGAACAGGATGCGGACATTGCCCCGGACCGCGCGGGCCATGCTGGCGGCGTGCGAGGCGGCGGCCTCTTCGGCCTTCGCAAGTTGCGGTCCCGGCGCGTCGCCGCGGCGCGCCTGTGCCAGCGCGGCGATCGGCGCCACGGCGGTCGGGACCAGCGCCGCGTTCGACGCCTTGAACAGCTTGACCGTTTCATCGTCGATGAAGCTGCCATGCTCGATCGAATCGACCCCGGCACGCAGCGCCGCGTCGATGCCTTCCTTGCCATGCGCATGGGCGGTGACCTTGCGGCCAAAGCTGTGCGCGGTATCGACGACCGACTTCATTTCGGCGTCGGACATCTGCTTGCCCAGCCCGCCCGCGACGTTCGAGCGTACCCCGCCGGTCGCGGCGAATTTGATCACCTCGGCGCCGAGGGAAATCTGCGCGCGGACGGCACTGGCACAGCCGTCGGGGCCGTCGCAGATATTGGTCCGCTCGGCCGCCACCGCGTGGGTGAGGGTGCGGTTCAGCCCATTGACGCCGCCATGGCCGCCGGTCACCGAAATCATCGTTCCGGCGGGGATCACGGTCGGCCCGACGATCACGCCATTGTTGATCGCATCGCGCAGCGTCGTCGTCGTGCGGCCATCGCCGCCCAGATCGCGTACCGTCGTAAAGCCCGCCTCGAGCGTCTTGCGCGCATTGCCCTGCGCGATCACGAATATATCCTCGACGTCGCGGCCCGAGCTTTCGAGGCGGCTGCGCAGGAGATTGTCGTCGCTCGAGATATGGACGTGCATGTCGATCAGGCCGGGGAGGACAAAGGCGTTCCGCAGGTCGACGACGCGCGCATCGCCCTCGGGCGTCGCAAAGCCGTCGCGCACTTCGGCGATCTTCCCGTCGCGGACGACGATCGTCGATGGCCCGCGCGGTTCGCGGCCCGGCTGGTCGAGCAGGCGCCCGGCGTGAATGTAGGTCGTGGCGGACGGCTCAGCGGCCAGCGGTGTGCTCGCGATCAGTCCTGCCGCGATCGTCGCCGCGGCCCATGTCATACGCATCCCGAATATCTCCCTGTTGGCTCTCCGCCTTGTCGTCCGATCATGTCGCGAAAGCCGGGGCGTCGCAAGCTCAGTCGCGCGGGTTTCTTGCCATGCTCGCTTCCATCCGTGCGAGCTGTTCGGGGGTGGCGGAGGTGTGGTGCAGCGCTTTCCATGCGGCGGTCGGCATGCCGTGGACGATCGCGCGGCCTGCTTCCTTGTCCAATCCCCCTGCCTCGGCGATCCAGTCGCCGAGGCAATTGCGGCAGAAACCCGCGAGCCCCATCAGGTCGATATTCGCGGCGTCGTGGCGATGCTGGAGCAGGCGGACGAGGCGGCGGAAGGCGGCCGCCGCCACCGCATCGTCCAGCGCGTCGAGCGCATCGTTCGGGGCGGCCTGGTCGTCGCTGCAGGACATGGCGGATTTCCTTCTGCTAGGGGCATGAATAGCTATACGCGGCTTGCCTTGCCGGGGGCAGAGAGACTAGGCAAGAGGCGTCTATCTGTTCGGACAGAACCGCAGCCCTGAGCCTGTCGAAGGGCGCTTATCGTGGATAGGCGCCCTTCGACAGGCTCAGGGCTGCGGCGATGATCGAAACCATATCGGAGCATCTGTGGTCCAGAGTTTTACCCCCCGCCAGCGCAAGGTGCGCATCCTGGCGACGCTTGGTCCTGCGAGCGCGAATCCCGAGATGATCGCGGCGCTGTACCGCGCCGGCGCCGATGCCTTTCGCGTCAATATGAGCCATGGCGACCACGCGGGGCATGCGAAGGTGATCGCCGCAATCCGCGCGCTGGAAAAGGAAACCGGGCGCCCGACGACGATCCTGGTCGACTTGCAGGGGCCAAAGCTGCGCGTCGGCACGTTCAAGGACGGCCCCGCCGAGTTGGTGAAGGGCGCGGCATTCGCGCTCGACATCGACAAGGCGCCGGGCGACGCAACGCGCGTCCACCTGCCGCACCCTGAATTGTTCGCGGCGCTCGAACCGGGCACCCGGCTGCTGATCGACGACGGCAAGCTGGTGCTGCGCGTGCAGAGCGTTACGCCGACGCGGATCGACACGGTGGTCGAGGTCGGCGGCAAGATTTCGGACCGCAAGGGGGTCAATGTCCCCGACGTCGTCGTCCCGCTCGCGGCGCTGACCGAAAAGGACCGCAAAGATCTGGCCTTTGCGCTGGAGCAGCATGTCGACTGGGTCGCGCTGTCGTTCGTCCAGCGGCCCGAGGATGTCGCCGAAGCGCGGCGGTTGATCGGCGGCAAGGCAGCGCTGCTCGTGAAATTCGAAAAGCCGTCGGGGGTGCAGCGGATCGAGGAAATCCTCGAGCTCGCCGACGCCGCGATGGTCGCGCGTGGTGACCTCGGCGTCGAGCTTCCTCCCGAAGCGGTGCCGCCGCTGCAAAAGCGCATCGTCGCCACCGCGCGGCGCATGGGCAAGCCGGTGGTCGTCGCCACCCAGATGCTCGAGTCGATGATCGTCTCGCCCTCGCCGACGCGCGCCGAAGTCAGCGATGTTGCCACCGCCGTGTACGACGGCGCCGACGCGATCATGCTGTCTGCCGAGACCGCGGCGGGCGCCTGGCCGGTAGAAGCTGTCACCATGATGGATTCGATCGCGCGCTCGGTCGAAAGCGACCCTGATTATTTCCGCCGCCTGCACTTTACCGAAACGCTGCCCGACGCGACGACCGCCGACGCGCTGGCGGAGGCCGCTGGCGGCATCATCGGCACGATCGCCGCCGATGCGATCATCTGCTTCACCGCATCGGGATCGACTGCGCGGCGGGTGGCGCGCGAACGGCCCAACGCGCCGCTGTTGGTCCTCACGCCCAAAAAGGAAGCGGCGCGGCGGCTCGGGCTGCTCTGGGGCGCGCATGCGGTGCCGACCAAGGACATCGGCAGTTTCGAAGAGATGATCGCCAAAGGGAAGCGCATGGCGCTGCGCCACGGCATCGGCAAGGCGGGCGCGAAGCTGGTCATGATGGCCGGGGTCCCGTTCGGCACGCCGGGGTCGACGAACGTGCTGCACGTCGCGACGCTGACCGGCGACGAACTGCGCGGATATAGCTGATCGGGCTTTGCACCGCCCTGGCTTCCACGTCCTTCCGTCATCCCGGCGGAGGCCGGGATCTCATCCTCGCGTTTTAACGAACCGGCGAGATCCCGGCCTTCGCCGGGATGACGAACAGGGGCCGGCTTATGATCGGTGGCGATCACGAAGCCGCCCACCTCTGATTCAAATCGGCACAATCCTTACCGCCCGATTCAGATAATTTTCGAGGTGATTCAGATCGGCACGACTAAAAATGGTAAACGGACTTTGCACCATTGACGCCGCGCGGCATAGTTGGTGGGTGGTGAGCGTCGGACCCGCGTTGGGGGGATTCCGCATCGCATAGCTGGAGGTTCAAGCCGCGTGTCCGCACCGTTCCGTTTTCCGCGCTTTTTTGTCACCAGCCCGGCACCTTGCCCCTATCTGGCGGGCAAGACCGAACGCAAGGTGTTCACCGAACTCAGCGGCAATACGGCGAACGAACTGAACGATGCGCTGGGCCGCATCGGATTCCGGCGCAGCCAGTCGGTCGCCTATCGTCCGAGCTGCGCCGATTGCGCGGCCTGCGTGTCGGTGCGCGTCTGCGCCGCCGAATTCACCCCCAGCAATTCGCAAAAGCGCACGATCCGCCGCAACGGCGACCTGGTCGCGACCGCGTGCAAGCCGTGGGCGACCGAAGAACAATATGCGTTGCTGCGCTCTTATCTCGGCTCGCGCCACCCCAATGGCGGCATGGCCGACATGGACGAGCAGGATTTCGCCGACATGGTCGAACAGACCCCGGTCGACAGCTACATGATCGAATATCGCGAGCCGACCACCGACGGCAGCAAGGGCCGCCTGGTCGGCTGTTGCCTGACCGACCGGCAGGGCGACGGATTGTCGATGATCTACAGCTTCTTTGACGCCGCGCACCCGCTGCGTGAAGGGCTGGGCACCTATATCATCGCCGACCATGTCCAGCGCGCGGCGCGGGCGGGCCTGCCCTACGTCTATCTGGGTTACTGGATCGAAGGGTCGGCGCGCATGGCGTACAAGGCGCGTTTCCGCCCGATCGAGCGGCTCGGCCCCGACGGCTGGTCGCGCTTCGAGCCCGCCGCGCCGAGCGGCATGGCGGCGATGTTCGAACTCGCCTGACTTGGCGCCGCTCATCGCGGTGTACAGGTTGTGATCACGGTCATAGGGTCGGCGTGACACGCCGCATAAGCCGGTCGCATGGATGGCAAGCCCACATCATATCGCGCTGGCTTTTCACATGATTTTGCCGTGCCCGGTGCCAATGACCCGGGACAACGCGGCCGATGACGGGTGATAGCAGAGGGGTTAGGCATTTGGCTGGCGAAGTTTCGCTTGTCCCTTTGCATTGGAAATCAACGTCATGAAATTTCGTCCCATTTTGTCGATGGCAACGGCGCTGGCGACGCTGATCCTGTTGCCCGCTGCGGCGCAGGCGCAATCGGCCGAACAACATGCGAGAGACATGAACGACATCGCCGCAACCCCGCCGCAGGGGTCAGGCGAAGACCATGCGGACGACGAACCGAGTTACGACTTGCCTTCGCTGCCGTCGGAGCCTGGCTTCATGGCGGCGGCCTACCATGCCGACACGGGGTCGACATGGGTCTCGGTCGGCCACAAGACGCTCGATCTGGCGCGGCAGCGGGTGCTGGAGCGCTGCAAGGCCGCGACCGGGAGCGAATGCGACGTCGCCGCGGCGATCGGCGGCACGGGACAGGTCTATCTCGCGCAGGACGGCATGGGCCAGTCGTGGATCCGGGCGGCAGTGAACGATGAGATGCTGGCGAACCCGGACGTCTCGACACGTCATTGCCTGACCAATTCGTTCGGCTGCGATCTGGTCGCCGTCTATGACAGCGGCGCGATCTTTCTGAACGAGGATCCGGGGCTTGATCAGTCGAAGGATTATTTCCCCAAGGGCAAGCTGAACTGGAACCGCTGGGCGATGGTTGCGCGGCCCGTCAATCCGGCGGCTGTCGGCAAAAGCTGGCTGATCAGCGGGAAGGAGAATTCGGTCGCGACGCGCAAGGAGATTCTCGACCGCTGCCAGGCGGATTCGGGGCAGCGCTGCGCGATATCGGCCTATGCGGTGAACGGCAGGAAAGTGACCGACGCCGGCTGGGCTGACACCAACGGCCTGCTCGTTCATTTCGTCGACGGTCGCGGGCAAAACCGCTGGACCGCCGCGTTGGCGGCGGCTCCGAAGAAAAAGAGGAAGAGGTCGCCGCTGGGCGATCCGCTCCCGACCCTTGCCGATCCGGTGACGGTCAAAGAGCGTATCGCCCGTATCTGTCCGCCCTCGTCGTGCCGGGTCATCGCCACCTATGACGCCGCGACGCCGCGTGTGGTCGTGATTGCCGACGAGGGGTGACGACACCATGTTCCCGCCCGCCATCTGCTGCCTTGCCCCGCTATCTCGGAGACGCCCGATGCCACGCCCCTTGTTGATCAAATCCCTGCTGTCCGGTGCAAGCGCGCTGCTCGCGCTGTTGGTTGGCGGGCCTGCCGCGGCCTGTTCCGACCTACCCAATATCTGCGCCGCCAATGCCGAGCATCACCGGCAGATGATGGATATCGCGGCGACACCGCAGCAGGGCGAACCAGACGGCAGCGGCCCGCGCTATGCAGAGCCGCCAGCGGACCCGATGCGCGACCGGATGAGCGTCGCCACGGGCATGATCGCGCTGATGCAGCAGAATGTCGATAACATGGCGCGGCGGGCCGAAATCATGAAAGACCCGCGTTACGCTCGCTACGAAAATGGTGGTTGGGACTTTTTTCAGGATCATGCCAAACCGGCGCCGGGCGAATATTGTGCCGCCTTTTACTGGAAAAAGGACGGGTTGGTCCGTGTTTCCGGGCCGGGGGGCGACTATAAGGGGGCGCTGCTCACCTTCTGGAGCGACGACATTCCGCAGCCGGTCGGAGTCGACAAGATCAAGGTGACGCTGGTCCAGTCGGACGGCAGCCCGCCGCAGACGGTCGAAGCATATAATTACCGTTTGCCCGGTGAAGCCTATGGGGCGATCGCGCTGGCGGTGCCGTCGGTCGAAGCGCTGCTCGACAATATGCTCGATACCCACGGCTTCGACTTGCAGATCAAGGGTAAGTCGGTCGCCAAGGTTGACTGGACGGGCGGACATGCGGCGCGCGACCGGCTGAAACAATGCGTTGCGCGGCGCGCGCGTAGTTGATTTGCCCCCGGCCATCGCCGCCCGCCGCCGCCGGACAGCCGCGAACGGTTGACCTTTCCCCGCTTTCAAGGGCATAGCTTTGCGTCCAGGACATAAGTCCGGGTCGCATCCGTTATGTATTCGCCGGGGGGCTGGCGAGAGGGGGGTAGGATGCCCGTGCGCGCGTTCGTCAGCATCACGGCCAGCGACAGGCATACCGGCCTTGGCCGCGCGGAGACGGGCGCATGAGCGAGCCCGTGAAGGTCGCGATCATCGGGTCGGGTCCGGCGGGGCTGAGCGCCGCATCGCGCGCTGCGCAGCTCGGGCTCAGTCACATCCTGCTCGAAAAGACCGACCATCTGTCGGACACCATCTTCAAATATCAGAAGGGCAAGCGGGTGCTGGCGACGCCCGAACGGCTCGACCTGCGCTCCGATTGCCGTTTTGCCGAGGGCGCGCGCGAATATATCCTCGGCAATTGGGACGAGGATGCCGCGAACAACAAAGTGAATGTGGCGTATCACGCCGAGGTCGCCGAAGTGACCGGCGCCAAGGGCGCGTTCGCGATCAAGACGAGCAAGGGCGACGTCTACACGGCCGAAAATATCGTGCTGGCGATCGGCACGCAGGGCAACCCGAACCGGATGCGCTGCGAGGGCGCCGACCTGCCGCATATCATCTATCAGGTCGATGATCCCGAGGATTTCAAGGACAAGCATATCACCGTCGTCGGGTCGGGCGACGCGGGGATCGAGAACGCGCTGGGGGTGGCCGAGGAGGCGCTGGAAAACACCGTCACCATCCTCAACCGGTCCAAGGATTTTGCGCGCGCCAAGGCGAAGAATGTCGCCGACATGATGGAGGCGGGCGAGAATGGCTTCATGTCGATCCGGACCGAGACGCAGCCGAAGAAAGTCGAGCCGGGCTGGCTGACGCTGGAAACCCCGAATGGCGAGGAAAAGATCGAATGCGACGTGATTGTCGCGCGATTGGGGTCGGTCGCGCCGCGCGGCTTCGTCGAATCGATGGGGATTGAGTTCACCGGCCCCGACCGCGAAGCCTTTCCCAAACTGTCGCCGACATTTGAAACCACCGTGCCGGGCCTTTACGTCATCGGCGCGCTCGCGGGCTATCCGTTGATCAAGCATTGCATGAACCAGGGCTATGACGTCGTCGAGTTCATCAACGGCAACAGCGCGCTGACCCCGGCGGACGAAAAAGATCTGGCGGCGATCTTTGCCGACCTGCCGCAGAAAAAGTCGGTCAGCGAATGGCTGGAATATCTGCGCACCCGCATCCGCATCTTTGCCGATGTGTCGCCGCTGCAGATGCGCGAATTCATGCTCGATTCGAAGGTCGCCTTTTACCGCAAGGGCGACGTGGTGTTCGAAAAGGGCGAGCCGGGCTCGTCGCTGTTCGCGATCGCCGACGGCCATGCGGTGGTCGAGGTCGGTCCCGACCTGACCGTGCCGATCGAGCAGGGGTCGATCTTTGGCGAGGTCGGACTGATTTCGGGCCGTAAGCGCGGCGCGACGATCCGCGCGGGTGAGGATGCGATCTTTGTCGAAGTGTCGCGCACCGCGGCGCTCAAACTAATGGCGGCAGTGCCGGGCGCCAAGCGCGTGATCAACCGCATCTCGCTCGAGCGACAATTGCTCCAGATCTTCAAGGGCGGGCTGACGGTTGATGATCTGGCGGAGGTCGTCGATACCGCCGAGGTCGAGCGCGTTCCCGCAGGCAAGGTCGTGTTGACCGAGGGCGAACAGGGTGATGACGTCTATGTCATCCGCTCGGGGTCGATGGTCGTCGAAAAGGACATCGGCGGCAAGCCGATCTTCCTCCGCTATCTGCCCGCCGGCAGTTTCTTCGGCGAAATGGGGGTGCTGAGCGGGCAACCGCGCAACGCCACGGTCAAGGCCGCGGTCGGCGCCGAACTGATCAAGCTGACCGGTGAGAGTTTCCGCAAGATGCTGAGCGCGCGGCCGCAGGTGCGCGCGGCGACCGAGGCGGCGGTTGCCGAGCGCGCGGCGATGAACGACTTCATCGAATCGCGCAAGGCGAGCTATTCGAGCGCGGTCGACCTCTATTCGGACACCGCCAGCTTTATCATGAAGGAAGGGCTGGGCGAGGCGACCGATGCGCTGCTGATCGACGAGAATCTGTGCGTCGGATGCGATAATTGCGAAAAGGCGTGCGCCGACAGCCACGAAGGCCTGTCGCGGCTCGACCGCGAGGCGGGCAAGACTTTTGCGCATTTGCATGTGCCCACCAGCTGCCGCCACTGCGAGCATCCGCATTGCATGGCCGACTGTCCGCCGAACGTGATCCACCGCGGCCCTGATGGCGAGGTGTTCATGGAGCCGGGCTGCATCGGCTGCGGCAATTGCATGCGCAACTGCCCCTATGGCGTGATCCGCATGGAGGCGGCGCCGCCGCAAAAGCCCAGCTTGCTGCGCTGGCTGCTCACCGGTTTTGGCCCCGGCCCCGGCGAACCGTCGCCCAAATGGACGAAGAAGCAATTGGGCGAAGAAAAGCCCAAGAAAATTGCGGTCAAATGCGACATGTGCAAGGGTATCGCGGGCGGTCCGGCGTGCGTTCGCGCCTGTCCGACCGGCGCCGCGATCCGCGTGTCGCCCGAAGAATTCCTGTCGATCGCGCGGCTCGACGAGGCGACCGACTGATGGCCTCGCTCTTTCAACGCCGCCGCAACAAGGCGACCCAGACCGAGCGGGTGCGCGAGCGCAAGCATGAAGGGTTCCTGCGCTATGCGGGCTTCCGCTGGGCGAAGATTTCCGGCGGCCTCTGCTTGCTGATCATCATCTCCTATGCGTTGGTCGACGTCACGCCGCGGCACAATGGCGGCAGCTGGTATGGCTACACGCTGGGCACGATCGGCGCGGGGTTGATCCTGTGGCTGACCGCGCTCGGCTATCGCAAGCGCAAGATGACGAGCGATTACTGGTCGCTGAAGGCGTGGACGTCGGCGCATGTCTACCTTGGGCTGAGCCTGATCGTCATCGGCACCTGGCACACCGGGTTCCAGCTCGGCTGGAACGTCCATACGCTCGCCTGGGCGCTGATGATGCTGGTCATCCTGTCGGGGCTGTACGGGGTGATCGTCTATGCGACCTTGCCCGCGGCGCTGTCGAACAATCGCGACGAAATGACGCAGATGCAGATGCTGGAGGCGATCCGCGCCTTTGACCGGCAACTGCACAGCGCCGCGCAGCCGCTGACCCCCGCCGATACCGCGCCAGTGCTCGCGGCGCTCGACGAAGATCCGTTCGCGGGCGGCATCGGCGCGCGGCTGAGCGGGCGTTATCCGAACTGCGCGACCGCGGCGGCGCTGCGGACGCTGGCGGCTTCGCAGAGCAGCGACGCGGCGGCGCGCGAGAAGGTGACCGGCCTGCTGAAGCAGAAGGTCGCGGCGCTGGCGCGCCTGCGCGCGCATCTGCGGCTGCGCGCCTTGCTCGAAATCTGGCTCTATGTGCATGTGCCGCTGACCTTTGCGCTGATTGCGGCGCTGTCGGCGCATATCATCAGCGTCTTTTTCTACTGGTGAGGCGGGGATCATGAGCTTCATCCTGCGCCGCGTTTCGACGACCAAGACGGGCAAGCAGATCGTCCGTGATCAGCCGCTCCCCGGCGACGCGATCACGCTGGGCCGCGACAGTTCGAACATCATCCACGTCGCCGACCTGGCGGTGAATCCGCAGCATGCGACGATCAGCAGCACCGATGGGCGCCATGTTCGCGTCGCGGCAAGCGAGGGGCTGGGGTTCGACCTCAACGGCCGCAGCGAAACCGTCGCCGACATCGACAGCGCGGCGGGCGGCGAGTTGCGGTTCGGCGGCCACCGGCTGACGATCGCGCGCGAGGATGACAAGATCATCCTGCTGGTCGAACGCATCGACGAGCTGTCGCAATCGTCGAAGGACGTCGACGAGGCCAAGGCCTTCTCGCTGCAGGGCGTGATGCTCGGCAAGCGCGTCGGCGCGTGGGCGTTCGCCGTGCTGATGCTGGCGGCGTTCCTGATCGGACCGATCTGGGCCTGGTACAGCTACAGGCAAGTCGATGAACGTCCCGAAGGTTTCCACGCCGATAGCAGCTGGTCGTCGGGACCGCTGTCGAGCGCGCACGCGAGCCTGAAGGACGATTGCCAATCGTGCCATGTCGAACCGTTCGTGGCGGTCACCGACACCGCGTGCGTCAGCTGCCACACCGGCGAGCACAAGGCGATGAGCACCGCGCACGCGGGCGCACCGACCGCGATGCTGCTCGCGGCGCGCGCGCCCGACGGCGGGTTCGACAAATTGCTGGCCAATGTGGGCGAGGTGTTCAACCGACCGCAGGGGCGCTGCGTCGATTGCCATACCGAACATGAGGGCGCCGGGCCGATGGCGGCGACGCCACAGAAATTCTGCGCCGACTGCCACGACGGGATGCAGGGGCGGCTGAAGGCGGCGGGACATCCGACGATGCTGGCCGATGCTGCCGACTTTGGTACCGGCCACCCCGAGTTTCGTCCGCTCGTCCGCGCTGCGCCCGGCGCGAAGCTGGCACGCGCCGCACCGGGCAAGGGAACGGTCGATTACAACGGCCTCAAATTCCCGCACGATGTTCACCTGCAGGCGACCGGCGGCGTTGCGCGCATGGCGGCGAGTTTCCGCGGGCGCTATGATTTCGGGCAAAAGCTGGAGTGCGAAAATTGCCACCGCGTCGAGGCGGACGGGGTGCGCGTCAAGCCCGTCGAAATGGAACGCGACTGCGCAATGTGTCACAGCTTGGCGTTCGAGACCGTGGGCGGGGTGACGCGCACGCTGCGCCATCGCGAGCCCGATCAGGTCGTGGCCGACCTCACCGCCTATTACCGTTCGACCCCGCCCGCGCGCCCGCTGCAACTCGGCGGGATGCAGCGACGCCGCCCCGGCGCCTATGCCGAGGGGCAGGTGTACAACATCTATTTCAACGAGGTCGCGGTGCGGCCGAGCCGCGCGCAGGACGCGGTGCGTGCGGTGTTCTCGAAAGGCGGCGCCTGTTATGATTGCCACACGATCTTTGCGCCCGCCGCAGGCAACAACTGGCGCGTCGCCGCGGTGAACCAGACCGCGCGCTATCTGCAAAAGGGCTGGTTCGACCATGACGCGCACCGCGAGACCGATTGTGCCGATTGCCACACCGCGGCACCGGGGTCGAAGACGTCGACCGACCTGCTGGTTCCGGGCCTCCGCCAATGCCGCGACTGCCATGTCGGCGAAAGTGGCGCGCGGCTGGTGAAGGTCGAAACCGCGACCGAATCGTCCTGCGCGATGTGCCACGAATATCATTCGGACGGCGGCCAGCCGTGGGCGCCGAAGCGTCAGCGGAAGGTAAATAGCGCGGCAATCACAAATAAACCCCTGCGTGCTACCTATGGTGTGAGCTTGATCACAGGCGCCGAGGGGCGGGGACTTTACAAAGTGACATGGCGCACACCTGCTTTGCACGGGGCAAGTCGGGGCGGATAGGTTCAGGACCGGGGCCAGAATGGGCCGGAGCAGGGGGCGGATGTGCTGATCGCGCAGATCACCGATATCCATTTGGGGTTCGATCCGGACAATCCGGCCGAATATAACCGCAAACGGCTCGACGAGGTGCTCGACGTGCTGATCGACGGGCCGAACCGTCCCGATCTGCTCCTCGCCACCGGCGACGTCACCGATCGCGGCGACGAGGACAGTTATCGGCGTCTGGCCAACGCCTTTTCGCGCTGCCCCTTTCCGGTGTGGGTCAGCGTCGGCAATCACGACCTGCGCGACAATTTTCATGCGCGCTTTCCCGGGCTCGATGACGGCAATGGCTTTGTCCAATATGCGATCGAGCTGCCCGAACTGCGGCTGGTCACGATCGATACGCTGGAGGAAGGGCGCCATGGCGGCGCTTTTTGTGCGACACGCGCGGCGTGGCTGGACGCTGAGCTAGCGAAGGATCCCGCAAAGCCGACCTATATCGTGATGCACCACCCGCCGATCGAAAGCGGCATCGAGTGGATGAACACTCACCCCGACGAGCCATGGGTCGCGACCTTTACCGACGTGGTGCGCAAGCACAGCCAGGTACGCGGGTTGATCTGCGGTCACCTGCACCGCAGCGTGACCGTGGCGTGGGAAGGACGCACCGTCGCCATCTGTTCATCGACCGCGCCGCAGGTGTCGCTCGACCTGCGCCCGATCGATGCCGACCGGCCCGACGACCGCCCGATGATCGTCGCCGAAGACCCTGCCTATGCGCTGCACCGCTGGAACGGGCGCGAGCTGGTGAGTTTCTATGATTTCGCCGGGGCGCACACGATGCTGGCGAAATATGATGCGAACTTGCAGCCTTTGGTGCGCGAGTTGAAGGCCGAGCGGCCGGGATAAACACCGTTATCAAAATCATCCGTCATCCCGGCGAAGGCCGGGATCTCGCCGGTGCTTCGGAACGCGAGGGTGAGATCCCGGCCTTCGCCGGGATGACGAGACAAAAGTGTCAGTAGCCGAGCGAGAGATCAACCCGCGGCTCGACCGCCTCACCCTTATTCCACCGCTCGAGATTCTCCAGAAACCGCTCTGCCGACCGCACGAACATCTTGTCCTGCGCGCGGCCCGACAGGTGCATGGTGATATGCGCATTGTCGAGGCTCCACAGCGGGTCGTCGGCGGGTAGCGGTTCGGGGGTGGTGACGTCGAGGAAGGCGGCCGCGATCTGCCTGCTGTCGAGCGCGGCGACGAGCGCGTCCTGATCGACGACGCTGCCGCGCGCGATGTTGATCAGCGTCGCGCTCGGCTTCATCGCCGCGAGTTCGGCGGCACCGATCATGCCATCGGTTTCGGGGGTCGCGGGGACCGCGAGGATCACCCAGTCGAAATCGCCAAGCTGCGCGCGCCATTGATCGGGAGTCAGCGTGTTCGCACCCGGCGAGCGGCGCACCACGGTGACGTCAACCGCAAAGGCCTTCAATCGCTCCTCGATCAGCTTGCCGATTGCGCCATAGCCGAGCAGTAGCGCTTTCGACCCGTAAAGCTCGACCTTGCCCGGCGAATCGATCAGCCACTCGCGGCGCTCCTGCGCGCGAACGACTTCGCGATAGCCTTTGGCGATGGTGAGCATCCCCATCACGACATATTCGGCGATGGTGATCGCGTTGATCCCCGCGCCGTTGGTGACGACGGTCCCGCGCTGCCCAAGCAGGTCGAGCGGCATGCCGTCGACCCCGGCGTAGATCGAGTTCAGCCACTTGAGGTTGGTTGCGGCGGTGATGACCGCGGCCATGTCTTTCTTGTCATACATGTCGAACCAGCCGATTTCGGCATCTGGCGCGAGGGCAAGCGCTTCGTCCTTGGACGCGAAGAAGCGTGGTTCGACCCAGTCGGGCAGGCGGTTTTCGACGAGCGGGCGGATGAGTCCGGACAGGACGGTGACGGTCTTGGTCATGAAATTCCTATTGCTGAAATGCGTGCCAGCCCGCCCAGGCGAGCGGGACGAGGCCGATCAGATCGACGAGCGCGATGGTGCCGAGTGCCGCGGGACGCCCATAGGATTGATAGAGAAAAAGGAAGCTGAGCATGCTGATCGCCGCGAGCAGGGTCGCGATCTTGCGTCCGCCCGGATCAAAAGCCGCCCATACGCAGGCGACGAGCACCGCAAAGAACAGTGCCGCGCGGTGGTGCATCAGCAGGAAGATCGGGCTGTCGGGCTGAACGCCGTAGAGCCGCGTGATCAGCGCTGGGCGGAACAGCGCGAGTGCGGGGATCAGATGGACGAGGCCGAGGAGCAGCCAGCAGATCAGTTGCGACATGCAACGAAGCTAGCAGCCCACGGCGCCGGGGCAAGTCCTTAAAGCGCGATCATTCCCGTTCGCATCGTCATCCCGGCCTTAGCCAGGATGACGAGAGCGAGGCATTCCGTTTAGATTGAACCGTAGCCCTGAGCTTGTCGAAGGGCGCCTATCGCCGAGAGGCGCCCTTCGACAAGCTCAGGGCTACGGTGATTGGTGATCCCGACTATCCAAGCCGGACTCGGGAAGGTGGTTTTTCGACCCAACCCGATGATGCTCAATTGGCGTCGAGCCGCCAATCCCAGCCGAGCGGGTCGCCGTCCATCACTTCGACCCCCGCGGCGGTAAGCTCGTCGCGGAGTTTGTCCGAAGTCGCGAAGTCCTTGGCCGCACGCGCTTCCTTGCGCCGGGTGAGGGCGGCTTCGATTTCGGCCTCGGTTATGGTGGCGGCCTTGGGACGGATGCGGAGGTCGGTCCGAGCCAGCGTCAAAAGGTTTAAGCCAAGGACATTGTCGAAGCGCTCTACGAGCTCACGCCGCAGATTCTTGCTCCCCTTCAGGGTTGCGTCCTCAAGCACCGTAATAGCGATAGCGGTATTCAAGTCGTCGCTAATCGCATCGACAAAAGCGCTAGATAGCTTGTGGTGGATCACGTCGTCGTAAAAGCGATGGGTCGGATTTGCCCGTTCCAGTCGATTGCGTTCGGTCCAGAAATCCTTCGAAGGATCGGAGAAATCGCCAAAGCCTTCATAAGGCTCATCTACGGTCTTTACCTTCTCGACCGCCATCACCATCCGCTTCAACCGCGTCAGCGCAGCACCCAACCCCTCCCACGAAAATTCCAGCTCGCTGCGATAATGCGCCTGCAGGCACATCAGGCGATAGGCGAGGGGGTGGTAGCCCTTGTCGATCAGCAATTGCAGGCGCAGGAATTCACCCGCGCTCTTGCTCATCTTGCCCGAGCGTTCGATCAGGAAATTATTGTGCATCCAGATGCGCGCGCCGCTGGCGTCGCTGCAGCTGTGCGCCTGGTTCTGCGCGATTTCGTTCGGGTGGTGGATTTCGCGGTGGTCGATGCCGCCGGTGTGGATGTCGAACGGAAAGCCGAGCAGCGCTTCGGACATCACCGAACATTCGAGGTGCCAGCCCGGCGCGCCGCGGCCCCATGGTGAATCCCATTCCATCTGGCGCGTTTCGCCCGCGGGGGTCTTGCGCCAGATCGCAAAGTCGGCGGCGTGGCGTTTGCCCTCGACCTCTTCGATCCGGCCCTCGCCCTCGTCGGTCTTTGCGCGCGCCAGCGCGCCATAGTCGGCGACCGTCGAGGTGTCGAAATAGAGGCCGCCCTCAAGCTCGTAGCAATGCTTGTCGGCGATCGCCTTCGCAAATTCGATCATCTGCGGCACATAATCGGTCGCGATCGACCAGTGGGCAGGCTGGCGGATATTGAGCGCCTTCACGTCGGCCCAATAGGCCTCGGTATAGTGGCGCGCGATGTCCCAGATCGACTGCGCTTTCTCCGCCGCCATCTTCTCCATCTTGTCCTCGCCCGCATCGGCGTCGTCGGTCAGGTGGCCGACGTCGGTGATGTTGATGACGTGGGTGAGCTTATAGCCCTTGAACGAAAGGGTGCGGCCCAGCGTGTCGGCAAAGACATAGGCGCGCATATTGCCGATGTGCGGGTAGTTATACACGGTCGGGCCACAGCTATAGACGCGCGCCTCGCCGGGGTGGACGGGAACGAAAGGTTCCAGCTGGCGCGTCAAGCTGTTGAACAGCATCAGCGGCTGCGAGGCAGGGGCGTCGGTCATACTCGCGCCCATGCCTTGCGCAATGGGGAGGCGTCAACTCTTGCGTCGCCCCCGCGCAGGCGGGGGCCGCGAGCGGCCACTATAATTTGCCGTTGAGTAGGCCGCCGGCGGCCCCCGCCTGCGCGGGGGCGACGTTCAGGGCTGTTCGGTCGGCGTCCACAGATCATCGTTGCCCGCCCCCGTCACCGGATCGTCGAGCAGCGGTTCGCCGCTCAGCGGATCGAGGTCGCGCATCGTGATCAGCGGTACCGGCAGGCTCTGGCCGTTGCCATCCTCATCGACGGCGTCGGCCTCTTCTTCGATGACATCCTGAACCGGGAAGTTGCTTTGTACGTCGATGAAGGCGCAGGCGCTGGCATTGGCAATCAGGCAGCCGTTGAAGGTCGAGCGCGGATCGAAGCTGCCCGCGACGGGCGGAACCCCGCCGATGGTCAGCAGCGGGATGGTGTCGAGTCCGGTCACCTGGCCATTGGGCCCGATGTGGACGCCGTTGACGACGATCCGTGACGGACCGCTGGTGACCACATTGAGCCCGCCTGCGCCAAAGCTGAGCCCGCGGCGAGCGGCAAAATCGGTGCCGACGCCGCTGTTCTGAACATAGAAACCGCCGACGACTTCGGCGCGGATCCCGCGTGCGAACAAGGCGCCTTCGTCGATCAACACGCCGTCGTTCTGCGCCAGGCGCGCTTCGATCGCATCGGTCGTTGTCGCGGCGCCGACGTCGTTGATCGCGGCGGTCGTCGCGACGATGATGTCGTCGGACACCATGTTGAGCTGACCGGCGGCGTTGGCGCCGTTGACCAGCCGCACCGTCCCTTGCCCGAGGATCACTTCGAGCGCGTCGCCGGCAAACAGGTTGAGCGCGTTCGCGTCGGTCAGGCCGGTCAGCTGGACATTGCCGATCACCCGCATCTTGCCCGGGGTGCGAATGGTCAGCGCGCCATTGGCACCGAGGTTCGACCCGGCGGCACCTCCAGCGAGGGTGAAGCTGTCGACGATGATGTCGGGCGGCGAGCTGCTGCCCACCGACGTGTTGTTCGCCGCCTGCACTTCGGGCGCGAATACCTCGATATTCGTACCGAACAGCCGGGTAAGCTCGTTCGCGTCGAGATGGAAGCCGTTGCGGGTGCCGGTGCCGCCGACGAATGTCTGGCTGAACACATCGTTGTTTTCGATCGACAGCGTATCGGTGCTGCCCGCGGTACCGACCCGCGCGCCGCTGGCGATGATGATGTCGTTTGATTGCAGCGAGATATTCCGGGCGGTCAGCAATGTGTTGACGGTGATGTTGCCCTGCGTCGTCACATCGGCACGGTTCGCGGTGAGCTGGTCGATGATGATGTCATCGCCGCTCTCCGCGCTCAGCGCGGCGCGTCCGGCAACGACGCCCGAAGTGACGGTCAATGTGCCCGAACTGGTGCGCACCACCGCATCGCCGACATCGGCAGTCAGGCTGGCGAAGACAATATCGCCGCCGGTGCGAAGGTTGATGCTGTCGCCGCTTGCGGTCACCGGACCGGTCGAGATGAGCCCGTCGGAGGTCACGGCGCCGTTGCTTGCGTTGAGCAGGGTCGCCCCGCCGGCCTGGATGTTGGTGGAATTGACGCCGTTCGTTCCGTCGAGGGTCAGCTGTCCGGTCCCGGTGGTCTGGGCGCGGGTAATGTCGATGCTGGCGCCGGTCAGCGTCAGATCGCCCCCGGCGCGCACCCGGCCCCCGATGATGTCACCCGCGGTGGTGACGGTCAGATTCGCTCCGGCGTCGAGGGTGCTGACAAACGAGCCGCCGGGGCTGGCCAGCGTTTCGAGATTGGCGGCCGTAGCGGTGACGGCAATGTCGCGCCCCGCGGCGACGGTGCCGGTCGCGCTGAAGATGCCGGTCGACGTGACCAGAACGTCGGTAAAGGCATTGAGCCCCGCCAGCGTCGTGTCGCCGCCCTGCGTGCGAATGTCGCTGCTGCCGCCGGTCGCGCCAAGGCCAAGCGTCGTCGCGCCGTTGATCGCGATCGCTCCGGGTGCCGTCGCGATAATGTCGTCGCCTGCCGACAGCTCCGATGCGCTGATCGCCCCGACGGCCGACAGCCGGACATCGGAGCCATCGGTTGCCGACACCCCTTCGCCCGAATTGATCGTGAAGCCGCTGCCCGCAACAAATCCCAACATGGCGGTATCGGCGCCGGCGCCCGTCGCGCTGACCCCGGTTGCCGAGAGATCGCCGACCGTGCGCACATCGACGTCATCGCCCGCGGTAATCCCCGTGAGCGTTGCGGTCGTGCCTGCGAGGACGAGCATATCCTCGCCCGCATTGGCGCCCGCGATCGTCGCCGATCCGCCTGCGCTGACCCCGAACATGCGCGCGGCGGCGCTGTTCGCCAGCACGACATTGCCCGCCGCCTCGACAAAGACATTGCCTTGGGTCGGAATCCCGCTGGGATCGGGGAAGCCGCCATTGGCGGTTGCGGAAGCATTGACATTCGCGTTGGAATTCAACCGAATATCGCCGCCGGCAACATAGGTTCCGGTGAGGTTGCCGTCGGCAAAGATCGAAATCGTCCCCGCGGCGTCCGCCTGATTGACCGCGACCGGTCCGCCGAGGCCAAAGGCAAAGAAGTTTGCGCCGCCGGTTATCGTGCCGGTCAGCGCAATGCTGTCGCCGATCAGGTTGATGTCGCTGCCTGCGGCGATGTTCGCGCCGGTGATGGCGTTGGTCGCGGTCAGGTTGACCGTGCTGCCCGCATCGATCGCGGCAAAGGCGATGCTGTCGCCGCTGACACTGGTGGCCTGGCCCGACGCCAGCGTGCCGGTTGTCGTCACCGCACCCGATGCTGTCAGGCTGAGATTGTCGAACGCCGCGATATTGCCGCCGCCGATGGTACCCGCCGATGCGGTGAGGGTGATATTCGACAGGTCGGGGGGCGACGAATTGGCCTGGAAGAAGCTGGGGCCGGACGGGCTGAAAGGTCCGTAGCTGAGCGTCCGATCATCGGGCCCGGTGCCGGTCGTCGCGAGGCCGTTGGCGGTAATCCCGCCCGGTGCCGTGACTGTCAGGTCGTCGCCCGCCGTGATGTTGGCCAGCGTTGCGGTTGTCCCCGCCAGCACCAGCACGTCTTCGCCGACATTGGCGCCGTTGACCGATGCCGACCCGCCCGCGCGGACCCCGAACATGCCGGTGGCGCTGTTATTGGTCAGCACGACGTCACCGCCCGCATCGACATAGACGCTCGCGGCGATCGGCGTGCCGCTGCTGGAGCTTTCGAACCCGGTCGCGTTCGCCGATGCACTGATATTGGCGTCCGACGTCAGTCGGATGCTGTTCGGCGTGTTGTAGGTGCCGGTAATGTCGCCGGTGGCCGACACCGATATGAAGTCGCCCATATTGGCAAGCGCGATGGCCACTGGTCCGGCGCTGCCATTGGCAAACAGGGCGCCGCCGCCCGCTATTTCGCCGCTGATGGCGATGCGGGTTGCGTTGAGGTCGACGCTGCCGCCTGCATCGATCGATCCGCCGCTGATCCCTTCGGCGCCGGGGGCGTTGCCGGTCGCGGTCAGGAAGACCGAGGACCCGGCATCGATATTGTTGAACAGGATCGACTGGCCGCTGACCTGGACGAAGCCGCCCGCGGTCGAATTACCCAGATCGACGGCGCCCGGCGAGGTCACGAAGATATCGCCGCCGGTGATGATCGAATTGAGCCCGGTTCGGAAGCTGGCGCCGCTGGCGGTGAAATCATTGACCGCTTCGGCATGCTCGACCGACGCCGCGCCTGCCGCGGTGACGACGATGTTGTTGCCGTCGAGCCGGTCGACCCCGATGCCGCCAAGGGTCGAGGTCAGCGACAAGGTTCCGTCCGCGCCCAGCAAGCTGCCCGGCGCGCCGCTGATGCTGCCGGCGATTGCCGACAGACTGCCGCTCGCGCCGATTGTGCGCGCGGTTCCTTCGCGCCCATCGTGCCGGACGTCGATCTGGTCGGCGGCGGTGATGAGCAGGTTGCCATCCACCGCGACGCTGCCGTTCGACTGGCCATACGTACCGACCGAGCTGTCGGTGGTCAGCGTCATGTCGCCGGTGGTGGCGATCGTGCCGCCCGTTACGGCAAAGAAGATCCCCGCCGGGGCTTCGTCGGTATCGTTGTTGGTCGGCGGTGCTGTCCCGAGCGCGTCGGCGGTCAGGCTGGCGAACGTGATTTCGCCGTTGCTCCGGACCTCGATTCGGCCCGCGGCGTCGCCGTTCGCGGCGATCGTGGTCGCCCCCAGATCGACCACGCCAACGCCGGATGACGTGGCCGAGGCGTCGATGACCGCGCGGCCCCCCGTTGTCCCGACCGATTCGCCCGCGGCGCCGTTCCCGGCGCTTCCCGTGCCGCCAGCGCCGCCGATTCCCGACAGGCCGCTGACGTTGACGTCGACCGCCGCGCCGTTCGACGTGATGGTGCCGCCATTGGCCGACAGACGCACTGTGCCGCCAGTGCCGCCGCCACCGCTGCCGCCGTCGCCGCCAACCCGCATCCCGCCGAAGCCGTTGAACGCACCGCTGCCGCCGTTGCCGCCGGTTCCCGCGCTGCTGAGCGCGATGATGCCGCTGGTTTCCGGGGTGATCGCGACGGTCGAACCGTTGCTGGCCGCAATCTCAAGCGTCCCGCCGGTGGCATCGCCGCCGCGGCCCCCTGCAGCACCGACAAGTTCTTCGGAGAAGAAGCTGCTGTTGGCGCCGCCGCCATTGCCGCCAGTCGCCGCGGTGATGAAATTGGCCTGCGAGACGCTGATATTTGCATTGGCACCATCGGCTTCGATCCGCCCGATGCCGCCCGCCGCGTTGCCGCCGTCGCCGCCGGCGCCGTCATCACCAAAGCCGCCATTGCCGCCGATCGCCGACGCATCGACGGTCAGCGCCAGCGCACCCGCATCGAAATTGGAAACGATGACTTGCGCCAGACCGCCCGCCCCGGCGCCGCCATTGCCGCCGACGGTGCCAAAGCCGCCGACGCCGCCCGATCCGCGCGACGTGCTGGCGACCGTGCCGGTTGCAGCAAAATCGGTCGCGAAATTGATCGTCGCCGTGCCGCCCTGGCTATTGCCGCCATTGCCGCCGACGCCGATTCCGGTGACCGAACCCGAGCTGCTCGACGCAAAGACGTTGCCGCCGGCGCCGCCGATGCTGCCGGCGTCGGCGATCAGATCCCCGGTGGTCAGCGTTCCCGACACGATATTGATCGTCGCGGTGCCGCCGACGCTATCGCCCGCGTTGCCGCCATCGCCGGCGACGCCATTGAACGCGAAATAGCTGCCGCCTTCGCCCCCCTCGCCGTTGGCATAGGCCGCGAGCGTGGCGGTATTGATCACCGCCGTACCGTCGATATTGACGATTGCGGTCCCGCCCTGTCCCGTGCCCCCGGCGCCGGTCGGGGTCGGGTTGGTCGGATCGTCGTCATCGCCATTGGCGCCGTTGCCGCCCTCTCCGTTGGCGGAGACAGAGACATTGCCGCCGTTCAGCGTGCCGCCGAGCAGATTGAGCGTTGCGGTGCCGCCGACCCCGTTGCCCGAAACGACAGGATCAAAGCCGCCACGACCCGATGCCGAAACCGACAGCGTGCCGACCGTCATCGTGCCGCCCGTTTGCGTCAAAGTCGCCGTTCCCCCGCGACCGGTTCCGGCGACGTTGCCGCCAAAGCCGTTGGCGCTGACGGTCAGTTGGTTGGCGATAAAGGTGCCGCTTTGCATGTCGAAGGTCGCGGTGCCGCCGACGGCACCTGCCGCGCCATTGCCCGCCGTGATGCCTTCGGAAAAGCTTTGGGTGGCACCGTTTGCTTCAAAGAAAATGTCATCGAAAGTCATGCTGCCTGCACCGGTGGCGCTGTTGCGCACCCGGACCAGAACGGTCCCGCCAATCCCCGATTCGACCGGCGAAGCGCCGACGAGGGAATTGCCACCGGACACGCCGGTTGCGGAGAAGTTGGCAAAATTGGCCATTGTTATGGCGCCGCCGTCGGCAATCACCTGGATCGTACCGCCGGTGGTGGCGACGTCGCTGGGCGCGCTGCCGCTGGATGCCGATGCGTAAAATTCGTTGAAGCCGCCGGTGTTCGTCGCGATGATCGTACCATTGTTGGTCGCCAGCAGGTCGATCGTACCCCCGGTCACCGTGCCGCCGCTGGTTTCGGCATTGGGCCGCTGTGCGGTCGTGTCGACAAAGATTGACCCTGCGCTGATCGTGCCGCCATCGGCAGTCAGATCGACGTTGCCGCCCCGCGCGATGCCGGCGGTGAAAACACCCGACGACACAAAATTGCCGCCAACGGCATTGATGTCCACATTGCCATCGGTTGAAAGCAGGCCGCCAGTGGCCGCGCGCACGATCACATCGCCGCCCGTGCCGCTGCCGATGTTGTTCCCGACCCCGGTCACGCCGCTGACGTTGATCGACGTGTTGCCATCGTTGATGATGCCGCTGGCGTTCGCGACCGCTATCGTGACGGAGCCGCCGACGGCGTCGCCCGATGACGACGTCAGATTGCTGGGCGTGGTCGCGCCGCCACTGCGTGCTGCCGCGCTGAGGAGCAGGTCGCTCATATTGACCGCGATGCCGCCATCGACCGTCAAGCTGACGTTGCCGCCGCTGCCGTCGGCGCCGGACGCGCCCTCGATCCCGCTGCTGTCGCCGCCGCTGCCGCTCGCCGACATGTTGACTACGCCCAGGTCGACGGTCGTCGCGGCCGGGGCATTGATGTTGATCGCGGCCGTGCCACCCGCGCCAACGCCGCCGTTTTGGGTCGAAATCGTAGTCCCCGACTGCGAAATGCCGCTGCCTCCAAAGCCATCGGCGCTGACCCCGGTCCCCAGCGCATTGAGCGACGTTCCGGCGCCGGTCACCCCGATCCGCGCGGTGCCGCCGGTGCCGCGGCCCGACTGGATGTTGCCGGTCTGACCGATGCCCGTCGCTGCGACATTCACAAACCCGTTGATCGCGAGCGCGCCGCCATTTTCGACGGTCAGCGTCGCGTTGCCGCCGGTGCCGTCGCCGCTGTTGTCGACCGCCGTGCCCACGCCGCTCGAATCAAAGGTGACACCGCCGCCGATCCCCGTCGATTGGACATTCAGGCCGTTGGCGGTGAGGGTGCTGCCGGTGCCCGAAATCAGGACGGACGCATCGCCGCCCGTCCCGTCGCCGCCATCGCCGCCGGTCCCGATACCCGCTGCGCCGATCGACGCGACGGTGACGAAGCCCGCGGTGACCGAGCCGCCGAGGACCGACAAGGTCGCATTGCCGCCCTGTCGCGATCCGTCGGTTTGCAGCTGGCCCAGCGACTGGAGCGCCAAGGCGCCGTCGACTTCGATCGCCTGGTCGGCCCCGACGGTCAGCGTCGCACCCGCGTCTCCGCCGAAATCGGCGTCGCCGCGTACGATAATCTTGCCGGTTTGCGGGGTCGGCGGGGTGCTGGCCGGGATCAGATTGTCGGGCCGACCGGCAAAGGTGCCGCTGGCGCGCGCCACGACGCTGCTGTTGAACAATGTATCGCCGACGGTGATGTTCGCCGCGACGCCGTTCACCGGCGTATCGTTCACTTCGCCATTGGTGACATTATACCCCGCCGACAGGCGCACCGCGCCGTTGGGATCGACCTGCGCCGACACCGCGTCATAACCGATCTGGCCCGACACCAGCATCGTGACCGCCAGATTCTTGGGGATCGCGACCATATAGACGCGGCTGTCGTTCGGGTTGCTGTCCAGATGCCCGGGGCCGCCGGTGGTGCCGGTGTGAGTGATGACGTTGCCGCCCTCTGCGCCGACCTGAACATTGATGTCGAACAGCCCGCCGTTGATCCGGATATCGGCCTGCTCGGCGGCGACATAGCCGACCGATCCATCGACGCGGACGGCGCCTGCCTGGACGACGCGCGGCGCCACCAGCGCGACATAGCTGCCGCCGGGACTGAGCGCGGTGTTGGCATTGATCGCGCCGTTCACGGTGATCGCCGAAGTGCTGCCCGCCGCGCCGCGGAAACGGATTTCGCCCGCCGGCCCGAGCAGGCCGTCGGTGGTCAGGATATCGTTCGCCGTCAGCACCAGGCTGCCGACATTGATCACGCCGCTCGCGCCGATCAGAATGCCGCCGGCGTTATAGAACCAGATATTGCCGCCGCGCCCGCCCGAGGTGGCAAAGTCGATGCTGTTGACGGTGCCGTTGATCGCGATCTGGTCGGAGATCGGCAGACCTGCGCCCGAAATGAAACGGTTGAGGACGATATATTGGCCCGTGCCGGTGAAGTTGAGCGTATTGCCCGCGGGCAGAAAGTCGATCACCCCGCTGACGGGTGCATTCGACGGCGTCCAGTTGATGATGGTCTGGGCGCCTGTCGTGTCGACGGTGGTTGGCCCCGGTCCCGGCGGCGAGATTGTCGGCGTGCTGAGCCCCGGACCGGTGACGGCTTGCCCGGTACCCGCGACCTGCGCGAGCGCCGGTCCGCCATAGGCCAGCGCGGCAAGCCCGGCCACGATCGCACAGCTTTCGAGGAGGCGGCGCTTGCCGTTACGGGTCGGTGCGGGATTGGCCGTGGCACGCATGTCTGTGGTCCTCGATGTCGTCGTCATGGGTCAGCGCGCCTTCACGCCAAATTGGGTGGTCAGCGACACCAGCAGCCGCGGGTCGGGCTTTTTGACCAGGAATCCGCCGCGGTTCAGTGGCGCCGCGACCGTCACGTCGAGCCGCGCGACATCGCCATAGGCGACGCGCACCCCGCCGCCCGCGGAATAGAGTTTCTGCGGATTGAGGCCGTTGAATGCGGTATCCTTGTTCCACACCCAGGCGGCGTCAAAAAAAGCGAAGGGCTGCACCGCGAACGCCTTGGTATTGGCGGGGACGAACGACCCGTAGCGCGCCTCGAGCGCGACGCCGATGCCGCTGTCGCCGATGATCGTGCCGGGATCGAACCCACGCCCGACGGTGAAATTGCCGCCCGAAAACTCCTCATAAGCGAGCAGCGGATCGTTCGACCATTGCGCGCGCGGGGCGGCTGACAGGGTGAATAATTTGTGCGGTCGCCATTCGGCGAGCGCATTGGCGCGCAGCAGGAACGCATCGGGCTTGCCCTCGACGCGGGTCAGTGGCACCGCGCCGGGCAGGAAACAGGTTGCCCCGCCGGGACCGCAATCGTCGCTCGCGCCAAGGAAGCTTACGCCCTGCCGCGCTTCGACCGACGTCGACAGCGCCCAGCGCGGTTCGCTGGGACTGAAGCCGCCGCGACCCGCCACCGATGACGGGTCGATCCAGCTGGCGTCGGCGCGCAGGTTGAAGACGCGCAGCCGGTCGCGGTTGATCGGCACGCCGCCAAGGCCGATGTCCTGATCGATCAGGTCGAGGCCTCCGCCGACGGTCAAGCGCCGCGCCTGCGTCAGCGTGACGGGATAGGAGGCAAACAGGCTGACGATCTGGGTTTTCGACTTGATCGGGAACGCCGCGATGTCGGGGCGCGTCCAGGCGTAGGTGTAGCTGGCCCCCAGCCGCAGCCCTTCACCGCCGACGCGGAACTCGTGCGCCAGCTGGACAACCTGCTGCTCGTCGAAATCGGGGGTCGAATAGAAGCTGGCAGTCGTCAGATCGCCCATGCCGGTCAGCCCGGCGAGGCGCACGCGCGCCACCCCGCCCCAGCGGCCGACGTCGCGCGAACCGAAATTCTGCGCGTTGAAATCGAACAGCACGGGGGTGCGCGCGACGGTGACTTCGCCGACGACCTCGCCCGGGGCGCCGCCCGGACGGAGCGTCAGCCGCGCATCCATGCCCGGGATATCGCGCGCCAGCAGCAGATAGCGTTCGGCGTCGATGATGTTGAACACCGGCTGATCGTCGAGGCGCGACAGATAGCGCTGTAGCAGCGGTTCGTTGGCACCGGCGTCGCCGCGCACCTCGATCCGCGACATCCGCGCAGCAAGAATGTCGAGCTGTACGACGCCATCGTCGATCGTTTGTGGGGGCACGCGAACCGCGGCGAGGTAACCTTGCGACCGCAGCATCGTCGCGGCGCGGTCGCGGATGTCGCACACGACCGAAATCGGCAGATCCTGTCCGACCTTATCCGACCAGCTGGACGCCAGCATGGCATTGTCGATGCCTGCCACACTGGAAAATTCGACCCCGCGCAGCGTGATGCGGACATTGGCGAATTCGGGGTTGGCGAGCGGGCAGGGCGCGCGCTCGATGCCGTCGTCGGCGGTCACCACCTGTTCGTTGGGCGGGGTCAGCGGCGCAAGGGTCGGCTGCTGGATTTCCTCGCGCGTCGGGACCTGCGCCAGTGTCGCGGCGGGCATCGCTGCCGCGACCAATCCGGCCGAACCGATCAGCGTTCGCCGCAGCCCCGCCCGTTTCGGTCGCCCGCGCGCAATATATCCCACATCCCCCTTGGTCATCACCACCCCTTAAGTACGAACGCGACCGCGAAATCGCGGTGCGGAAATTCATATGGCTCTGCCGCAAAGCCGGGCAGCGCGAATTGTTCGACCCAAGGAAAGGTTCTGCCGATTGTTAGCGGCAGATTTTCGCCCGTTTTGTATCAGATGGCTCGACCGGGTTCAATGCCCGGCCAAATCCGTTTGCCTCAACCTGCTTCAGATTCCGACATCGCGTCGACCAGCCGATTGAGCTGCGGTGTGCAGCCCTTTGCCATCAGCATATCGACCGATCCTTCGACCGTGTCAGGCGCGTTTTCGAGCGCGGTAAAGCGCACCGTCACCGGCGCCGCGAGGCCGCCACCCGACAGCCGGTAATCGACGCCATATTGTACCGGCAGCACATCGGTCGGCCATTTGCGGAAATTGGCGCCATCGACGATCGCGACGGTCGATTTTTTGCCCGCGCTTTCGATTTCCAGCGCGGTGTCGCCCTCCATATTGGGACGCCACAGCATCAACGTGGCCGGGTTGGCGACGCAGAAGGTGCCGCCTTCGCGATAGTCGAGCAGCCACAGGTTCGGCGCCCGCGCCTCGACCGGGGCAACGTCTCCCGCGCTGCGCGAAAGCCCGCCGCGTGACCGCATCGTCGGCCCCTTGGCCAGCATCCGGGTCACCGTCCCGCTCATCGACTGGCTGGTCTGGATCGTGGCGCTGGCGCCAAAGGTGCCGGGGCCGGACAGGGTGCGGGTCTTGCCCGCCTGCATCAATACGACCTTGTCACCCGCAACGAGGGTCAGCTTGTCGGCCGATTTCAGCTTGGCGCCCGTCGGATATTTGCTCGCCGACGGGCCGGTCGAACGGACGACCATCGATTGCGCGGCAGCGCTGCCGACCACCGCAACCGCCATGATCGCCGCGGCGGCGGAGAGGGCAAGGCGGCCCTTTGGCAGATCAGGAAAGGACATAGCTTTCTCCATTCTTCGTATTGTTCAGACGTTCTATCAGAAACATTATGGCTGGATCCTGACCGAATTCGGCCTGTGCTGCTGTGGCACAGGTCACATAGGCATCTTTATCGCCCGCGCTGTGCGCCGCGACCATGGCCGCAATCCGCGCGCGTTGTTCCGGCGCAAGGTCGGGGCGCGGAGAGAGAACATCGACGGGCTGGGCACGACCGCGCAGCGTCACCCGCCCCATCGGTATCAGATCGTCGCGATCCGATCGCGCCGCGGCTTCGGCGGAGATCAGGACACCTGTCTTCAGGCTCTTGTTCGCGGCTTCGAGCCGTGCCGCAGTGTTCATGCTGTCGCCAAGCGCGGTATATTGGATACGCCCTTCGCCGCCGAAATTGCCGACGATCGCGTCGCCGACGTGCAGCCCGACGCGCGTCATGCCAATCGGCGGCACATCTTCGGCGGCCAGGTCGACGCGATATTTCTCGCCCGCCTGATACATTGCGAACGCGGCAGCGGCGGCCTTTGGCCCGTCGTCGGGACGGCTGAGCGGTGCGCCCCAGAAGGCGACGACGGCGTCGCCGACGAACTTGTCGATCGTGCCGCCATGTTCGAGCACGATGTCGGACAGGCGATCGAGATATTCGTTCAGCAACCGCGCGACGGTTTCCGGGGTGACCGCATGGCTGAGTTTCGTGAAGCCCTCGAGGTCGGTAAAGACGCAGAAGATATTGCGCCGTTCGCCGTGCAACGACAGCTGGTCGGGATCGCGCATGATCTGCGCGGCGACGTCGGCGGGCAGATATTTGCCGAGCGCCGACTGGGCAAAGGCTCGCTGGCGCGACCCGATCGTGCGCGCGGCCGTGCCGACCGCCGCATAGCCGAACAGCCAGCCGATCGCCCAGCCAAAGGTCGGCAGGGTCGTCGTATCAACCCCGCGGCCCTGCAACCAGAAGGGGAAGGCGACAAAAAACGCCATCTGCCCGAAAAAGGCGAGCGCGACCCAGCGCGCGCGCAGGTCGATCAGGCTGGTCAGCCCGCCCGCCAGCACGATCAGGATCGCCAGGATCCACAGCGCCGGAACCGACAGGGGCCGTGACCACGCATTGTCGAGCTGCTGCGCCAGCATGTGCGCGTGAACTTCCAGCCCGATCATCGTTTCGTGTTGGCCGGTGATCGGATCGGTGAAGCGGCTGAGCGGGGTGTTGAACTGGTCGTTGTCGATGATGTCGCCGCCGATCAGGACGTACCGGTCCTTCACCAGCTCGGCGAAGCCGGCGCGCATGTCGGCGTCCATGGGCATCGCAAAGGTGTCGATCGGGATATTGGCGAAAACGGGCTCCTCCTGTCCCGCGGCGGCGCGCGCAGGAACCAGAAAACGGATATTGCCCTGGAAATTCGCAAAGGCCGGATCGACCGGCGCCATGGCGTTCGACATGAGCGGCGGCAGGTTTTTGGGCCGGTCGGGCCAAGTGCGGATCACGCTGTCATCATCGGTCCGAAACAACACGCTGGTCGGTTTGGTCTTGTCGGTCGCGACCGCAGCGATGAAGGCTTCGAGAAACTTCTGCTGTTCGTAAAAGATCGTGTTCGGATTACTCGCCTGCTCGGCATAGGCGAGCCAGGTCGGGGTGGTCATGGCGCGCAACTGCGTCTTCAGCACCTCGTCGTCGGGCCGGGGCGAATCGAACGCGATATCGATGCCGATCGCTTTTGCCCCCATCTGGTCGATATTTCCGAGAGCATTGGCAAGGAGGGTGCGGTCGAGCGGTGACCGGATGCCGGTGTTGAACAGCGTTTCGTCATTATAGGTGATCAGGACGATGCGTTTGTCCTGTTCGACATGCGGCGCCATCAGTGTCGCGCGCGCGTCATAAAGTGCCCGCTCGGCGGCATCGATCAACGGCATCTGCCAGCTGAAGCGCGCGATCAGGATCGCGACGAGCAGGAAGACGATCGTCGCCGCCATCCGCGACGGGCCAAGCTGCATGACCAGACGCCGTACCTGCTTGCGCAGCGGCACAGCGGGGCGCTGGTCATCGGGCGCGACCGGGTTGTCCGCGGTGAGGCTGGCTTCGGGCAAGGGCATGGGTTCAGCGGGCAGCGCGGCCGATACCTTCCTGCGCGGGCGCGGCGGCAGTGGCCGTGGTCCCGTGCAGCAACGGCTGGCCGCCGTCACCGATGATCGCAAAGCCCGCCCAATAATAAGGATGCGACGTCTGCTGATCGTCCATCAGCCGCAGCTGCGTTCCCCACATGGCGTCGGCGACGCTGGTACCCTGACCCGATCCGAACAGGCCGCCGATCAGGCGCTTGGTCGCGTCGAAATCGTCGGGGGCCGGCCAATGGCTGGCGATCACCGACCGCCCGCCGGCGCCGATGAAGCTGCGTACCAGTCCGTCGAGCGCGTTGCCGCCGCCTGACAGCCCCGCTTCGCGGGTGGCCGCGACCGATGCTGCGCCCGCGGTGTCGCACGCCGACAGGATGACCAGGTCGGCGTTGATCTTGAGGTCGAAAATTTCCTGAAAGGTCAGCAGCCCGTCCGAATCACCGTCGCCGAACGAGGTGACGAGCGCGGGGCGCGCCGGGCAGGCGGGGCGCGGCGCGGTGACGAGGCCGTGGGTCGCGAAATGGATGATACGATAGTTATCGAGGTCGGTGCGCGTCTTGACCGCGCTGTCGGTGAAGGCGCCGCCGGTCAGCAGCGTCCCCGCGTTGCCGCCCATGGCATTGCGCGCAGTGACGAGCTCGTCGGCGGAAATCGGTCGCGCCCATTGCGCGATGTCCCACTGGCAGTCGCTGTCGATCGCGCTGCCCGCTGCGCCGCGGGTGCCAAGCGACGGCAGGGTGGTGCCGTCGACCGGCAAATTCTGGCCCAGCCCGAAATATTGGTTGGCGGCCTTCGACGGCGCCGCCTGCCGAGCGTTGCGGAAAGCCAGCGTCGATACCGCGGTGCTCGGCCGCGAGGTCCGCCCAAGCCACGCGACCTGGCGCATGTCGAACGGATCGGCATCGGGATCGAGCAGTCGCTGTTCATAAGCGGCCAGGCCGGTGTCGGCGGTGATCAGCAGATTGATCGGCAGTCGCAGCATCGCGCCATCGGGTTCAAAGATCAGATGGGCAACGCTGGGCAGCTTGGCGGCGACCGGGCCGAACAGCTGGCCATAGAGCTTGTACGCGGTTGCCGCATCGAACGGATAGGTCACGCGGCGGCCATTCTCGACGATCGAGATTGTCGAGCGGATCGCGTCGACCGCGGTGTCGAGCCCTGCCGCGCCGATGTCGGATTTCCAGAGCTGGGCACCGCCGGGTTCGATCAGCATCGCATAGACGGAATCGCCGACCACCAGCATTTTGAGATAGGCTTCGTCGGCGCGCAGCACCTGTTGCAGTTCGACAAGGTCGAGCTTGCCCGGCGCGACGACGCGATATTGCGGGAAGGCGCTCAGCGCGACGATCGTTTCGGCCTGCTGGAACGACAGATTGTCGATCTGGGTCTTGAGGTCGGCGCGCAGCGCATTGATTTCGGGCGAAACCGGCAATTGGCCGAGCCGGGCATCCTCGATCCGGGCGCGCTCGATGTCGCGGTTCAGCGTCGTTGCCTGACGGAACAGCCGCGCGCCATCGTCGCTGCCGCTGGACAGTTCGCGCGCCAGCACCGCCTGGGTATCGGCGACGCCGGGACGGACCTGCAACTGGCTGGCGACGAAAAAGTCGCTGACCGCGGTGGCATCGGTGGCGGCGCGGCTGGCGAGCAACCGGTAATAGGGCGCCATCATGTTGGCCATGCCGGTGGTCGAGCGCTGCGATCCGGCAAGCGCGGCAACAACGTCGCGATAGATGGCCAGCGCCTTGTCGTCCTGCCCGTGGCGGGTCAGGAAGGCGGCGTAGCGCGCGCGGGCAGAGGCAAGCGCGTTGGTTTCGGGATATTCGACCGCTAGCGCGTTCACCGATTCCAGAAAGCGCGCATCGGCGGCGGCAATGTCGCCGAGCGCCTCTTCGGCCAGCGCGAGCTCGCCCAGCATTTGCGAGCGCAGCCGGACGATCGAGGTGACGCGGCCTTCGCGCACCGCCAGCGCGTCAGTCAGCCCCTTGAGCTGCGCCGTCTTGGCCGCGGCGCCATTGCCGCGCAGCCGCTCGACGGTGCCGAGCAGGTGCACCGCTTGCGCGTCGATGATCTGGGCACGCTCGATCGGGGTCAGCCGTTCGCGGTCCGATGCCTGCTGGACGGCGCGGGCGTTGCTGCCGCTGTTCACCCCGGCGACGATCGCCGGGGTCAGCGTGACGCTGGCGCCATCGACCGTGACGGTGCTGGTCAGCGGCGCGATCGGTTGCTGCAACAGTTCGGCCGCGCTGTCGTAATTGCGCTGGTTCAGCGCATGAATGGCGCGGAAATTGCGGCGCAGGCGGAGCTGGACGGGATCGCTGGTCGGCACCGCCTCGGCTTCGGCAAACAGCCGTTCCGCCTCGCCAAATTCGCCGAGGTTCGATCGTTGCAGCGCGCGGTTCAGGGTGAATTCGGTCGGGTCGATGTCGGCGGCGGCCTCGTCCCCCTGTGCGCGGCGCGACAGGGTTTCGAAAAATTCGGCGGCTTCGGCATAATCGCCGCTGTGGTTGCGCCTGTATCCCTCGGCCAAGGCCTTGTCGACGTCGATGGCGCCGGCCAGCGTGCGCGCGAAACCGTCGTTGGCGCCGACCGATGTCGTTGCAACCTTGATCACGCCAGGGACGACCCTGCGCTGACGGACCGATTCGAGCGCGAGGTTCAGTGCGTCGCCATAGGCGGCAAAGCCTTCGACCGTGTATGCGGTGTTCCCGTCCGCTTCGACCCGCGTTTGCCACGCAACGCTGCTGTCCCTGACCGTGCAGGTGCCGTCGGCGGCGCAGATGATGCTGTCGGCGCGGCCGCGTTCGATCCGGGCGAGCGCCTGGTCGGGGCTGGCGCGCAGCATGCGGACATATCCCACCGGCTGACTGGCGTCGCGGCACAGGATCACCCAGGCACGGTCGAACATGCCGCCGATGACATTGTCGCGCACCGTCGCTTGGACGGCGCACAGCGAGCCGCCTTGGTCGCCGATCGAAAAACTGTCGCGCAAAGTGGGGTCGGTGACCTGCGCCTGAGCGGCTCCGGACGACGCGACACAGAGCGCGGTCAGGATCGGCAAGCAAAATAGACGTCGCACGGTCATCACCAATTCCCCAAACCTAAGGTCAGAGGCGCCATGCCGACGCGATCGTGGCTAGGCGCAGTCTTCATGGCTGCGGTGCGACCCATTCCCGGGACGGACCCTAAACCCTTCGCCCGAAAAAGGGAAGTGATCAGCGGCACAGGCCGCTTGCGCCCATGGGACACGCAACCTATCTGCAGGGCGACTGTTTCAAACCCATGAGGACATTATGAGCGGATTCGACGATCGTGAACGCGCCTTCGAGACCCAATTTGCCCGCGATCAGGAGCTGCAGTTCCGCATCACGGCGCGGCGCAACCGGCTGGTCGGCGAATGGGCCGCCGAACGCATGGGGCTGACTCCAGAGGAAACCGACGCCTATGCCAAGGCGGTCGTGCAGGCCGATTTCGAGGAAGCGGGCGACGAGGATGTGATCCGCAAGCTGGCGGGCGACCTGACCGCCGCCAAGGTCGAGATCAGCGACGCCGAAATCCGCGCGGTGCTGAACGAAAAAACCGTCGAGGCGCGGCGCCAGTTCATCGACGCGCAGGGCTGACCCGATGGGCATGCGCGCCGACGATTTGCGGGCGATGATCGTTGCCGCTTTTCCCGAAGCGGTGGTGGAAATCACCGATCTGGCGGGCGATAACGATCATTATGCCGCGCATGTCGTCAGCGAATCCTTTCGCGGCATGACCCGTGTTGCGCAGCACAAGGCGGTCTATGCCGCGCTCGGCGGACGCATGGGCGGCGAACTTCATGCCTTGCAATTGACGACCGCCGTCCCTTCATAAGGGATAGCTGAAAAATTTGGCGCGCTGCGCCGCCGGAGACGATTATGACCGAACCCACGCATGACCGCATCGCCAAGCTGGTCGCCGACAATCCCGTGCTGTTGTTCATGAAGGGCACGCCGCTGTTCCCGCAATGCGGCTTTTCGTCGCGCGCGATCGCGATGCTCGATCGGCTGGGGATCGAATATGAAACCGTGGATGTGCTGCAGGACATGGAAATCCGCCAAGGCATCAAGGAATTTTCCGACTGGCCGACGATCCCCCAGCTCTATGTGAAGGGCGAATTTATCGGCGGCAGCGACATCATGATGGAAATGTGGGAAGCGGGCGAGCTTCACACGCTGATGGCGGGGATTCCGGCGCGGGCGGAATAACGCACCTCGAACAAATAGAAGCCCGCCGGAGCGTGCGTTCCGGTGGGTTTTTGTTTGTCTGTTTTGGGGTGGGGAGCGGCCCTTGATGATCCTCCCTGTGGCGCAGCCATGGGGAGGGGGACCGTCCGCGAAGCGGATGGTGGAGGGGCGGCAACGGTTGCGCCATGGCCCCTCCGTCAGCGCTTCGCGCTGCCACCTCCCCATCGCTGCGCGACAGGGAGGATCGACGGCAGCTACCGGACGTTTCCAGCCGTCAACCCGCGCCGAGAACCGAAAAGCGACCTGGAGGCACTAAAGCTTCCGGGGGGCGGGGCCTTTCGGCCGCTCCGCCCCCCGTCTGCATCGGGGGCAAGTGGGGATTTCCCGGTGGGGGCAGGGGGCATCAGGGACCAGACCGATGCCCCCCACCGCTCCATTGAGCGGAACACTCGGGAACGTCTGAAACTATTCAATTGCCGTGCCAATTTGGCGCGGCGACGGATTTTCGCGCAAGACGGTGGTTAGCGATTCCTTACCGGCGCCGCGCACTGTCAAATATTCCGACACGACAAAGACGCCATCGCGGCGAAGGTCGGGATCGCACCCTTGCGCCCTGACACATTGGCGAGATCCCGTCCTTCGCCGGGATGACGGACCTTGGGCAGTTCAGCTTCGTTCATCGACCATTCAGCCCTTTGACTACATTTGTAGTCGCGTTGCAGTTCAGCGATGCCAATGGGAGGGGTTCTGATGGCAGAAAGAGCAAGCGAGTCGGAGATGCAGGTGCTGTCGGCCCTGTGGGACGACGCCCCGCAAACCGCGGCCGATCTGACCGCCCGGGTGGGCAAGGCGAATGGCTGGACGCAGGCGACGGTCAAGACGTTGCTGGCGCGGCTGGTTCAGAAGGGCGCGGTGGCCGCCGCGGCCGACGGCCGCCGCTACCTCTATAGCCCCGCGATCGAGCGCGCCGATGCCGTGGGCGAGGAATCGCAGCGCTTCGTCGATCGCCTGTTCGGTGGCCGTGTCAGCCCGCTGATCGCGCATCTTGCCGATCGCGAAGCCTTGTCGGACACCGATATCGCCGAAATCGAAGCCTTGCTGCGGAAGCTCAAGTCATGAGCGCCGCGACCTGGATGCAGGTGTGGAGCGACACGATACTCACCACCGCACTGCTCGTCCTCGCCGTGCTGCTGATCCGCAAGCCCTTTGCGCGTCATTTCGGGCCGCGGCTGGCGTATAGCCTGTGGCTGATCCCGGCGCTGCGGCTGGTCTTGCCGCCGCTGCCCTTCGCCGAACCGGTTTCCGCGCCCGAAAGCGTCGACGTGATGCTGGTTGCGGTCGATACGGCGATGACCGCACCGGTCGCCCCGAGCTGGTCGGTCGCCGATGCCATGCCCTATGTCTTTGTCGGGTGGGCGATCGGCGTGGTCGCGGTGCTGACGATGGCGCTCTTGTCGCATCACCGGTTTCGCGCCGCCGTGCTCGCCGAAGCGGTCGAGCTGGAACCGATCGGAACGATCCGGCTGGTGATGAGCGACGCGGTCGATGGTCCCGTCGCCTTTGGTCTGTGGCGGCGTATCGTCGCGGTGCCGCAGGATTTCTTTGCCCGCTACGCCGCCGACGAGCGCGCGCTCGCGGTTGACCATGAACTCGCGCACCATCGCCATGGCGATTTGTGGGCGAATGCCGCGGCGCTCGTGCTGCTGGCGTCGCAATGGTTCAATCCGTTCGCCTGGCGCGCGATCCGCGCCTTCCGCTTCGACCAGGAGGCGGCGTGCGATGCCCGCGTGCTGACGATGGCCGACGCGGACATGCGCGGTGAGCGCACCGCGCGCTATGCGACCGCCATTGCCAAGGCCGCTGTGGGATCGCGGCTGTCGCTGGCGGCGCCGATGGCGGTTCACGATAATTTGCAGGAGAGGCTGACGATGTTGATGCGGAGGGATATTTCGAAACAGCGCGGGCTGACCGGTCGGCTGCTCGTCGGTGGTGCAACCTTGTCAGTGCTGGCAATGACTGCAACATTGGTTCCGGCGGGCATCGTCATGGCTAAGGCTCAGACAGTCGATATGACGATGCCGCCTGAGCCGCCGATGGCACCTATGGGCCCGCCAGAGGCGCCCGACTCGCCTGGCCTCATCATTTTCTCCGAACCTAACACGGAAGCGAAAGCTGACCGGGCGGGCAAGACGCGCGAAATGCGTCGGATCGTTATCCACCGCGACGGCGCCGAAGAAATCGATGCACAAGCCGAGACGAAGTCGCCAACAGTGATGGTCGTTCGCGCTGACGGCGAGGTGGAAGCGCGGCACATCCAGATTCGCGCCCCAAGCAGCCTGTGGAATGATGAGGCGGGGCTGAAGCGCAAGGAGCAAGATGCTGCCCGCAAATGGGACGAGAAGACTGCCGAGAAGCTGGAAACGAAACGCAAGGAACGCCTTCGCATTGCCGTGGCACCGGTGCCGCCGCTGCTACCGATGCCTCCGATCCCTGCGATGCCGCATGGCGCCTGGTCGTCGCTGCATGGCCAGACGATGGTGCTGGGCAAATGCGGCGACAGCAAAAAGGCCGCGCCGATCGTCAACCGCGACGAGACCGATGGCAGCAAGCGCACCCGCGTTCATATGTTCGCGTGCAATGACAGCGCCGAGGGCAAGGCCGCGCGATTGTCGGCGCTCAAGAAAGCACGCGAATCCTTTGCCGACGGCGAACGCGCCCGCGGCCTGTCCGACGACATGCGCGCCAAGGTCGCCGCCGATCTGGACAAGGCGATCGCCGATATCGAGAAATCGGGCAACTAAGTCCGACCAGCTTCGGCGCCAGCCTTTGCTCCCCGGTGGGGCTGGCGGCAGGGGCGGGGAAAGGGAGCGGGCAACCGCTCCCTTTTTCGTGAGTTAGCGCGTGGACCGCGTGGCGATCCAAAGTTCAGGAAAGTTCAGCCCCCTGCACGCCGCAAATTGTGGCTCAAAACGTGCGGGGCGCCCCCGGCATGATTTGCCCTGACGGCATCAGCAAGCCGGACAACGACCGCCTTATTGACTGAATGAAAGAGCCAAATCGAGGCTGGCACAGCCGGATAATGTAGGAAAGCCCTATTTGCGGGCGACGTCGTCTTTTGGGGTGGAGCTGCCTTCATTTCTTCGTCACCCCGGACTTGATCCGGGGTCCATGATGCCTCGTACCGCCCCACACTGAGAAGCCGCATGGATCCCGGATCAAGTCCGGGATGACGAAAGTTTATGCCCGCTTCCGGTCGTTTTCTGTCGTTGTTGCCGAATGAGCGCCGCCACCCCTTTCGTTCCGCCCCCGGCAGTGCCACATGACTCCCATGAGCGAAGAAAAGCCCTGGCCCGACAGCATCCGCGTCGGCGATTGCGAGCAGCATGAGCCGCTGGTCCGGCGCGTGCTGGCGCCGAACCCGTCGCCCTATACCTTTACCGGCACCCAGACGTGGATCGTCGGCGCGGGCAGCGATGTCGCGGTGATCGATCCCGGCCCGACCGGGAGTGGTATGAGCATCGGCGATCCACCCGACGCGAACGGGCAGGGGCATGTCGATGCCATTTTGCGCGCGGTAGGCGATCAGCGTGTTGCCGCGATCCTCTGCACCCACACCCACCGCGATCACAGCCCCGCCGCGGCGCCACTGAAAGCCGCCACCGGCGCCCCGATCATCGGCTGCGCCCCGCTGGCGCTAAAGGACGACGGGCCGCGCGCCGATTCGGCGTTCGATCCGGATTATGCCCCCGACCGCGTGCTGACCGATGGCGAACGCATATCGGGCGACGGCTGGACGATCGAGGCGGTCGCGACCCCCGGACACACGTCGAACCATCTGTGCTTCGCGCTGGTCGAAAGCGGCGCGCTGTTCACCGGCGACCATGTCATGGCCTGGTCGACCAGCGTCGTCAGCCCGCCTGACGGCGACATGGCGGCCTATATGGCCAGCCTGTCGAAGCTCTATGACCGCGAGGATCGCGTCTATTATCCCGCGCACGGCCCCGCGGTGACCAAGCCGCGGCAGCTCGTCCGCGGCATGCTGGGACACCGCAAGCAGCGCGAGCGGCAGATTTTGCGCGAGCTGGAAAAGGGAACCCGGGTCATCCCCGCCATGGTCGCGCATATGTATAAGGGGCTAGACCCGCGACTGACCGGCGCCGCCGGCCGCTCGGTGCTGGCGCATCTGTTCGACCTGCGCGCGCGCGGGCTGGTGCGCGAACGCGATGACGAATGGGAACTGGCCTGACATGCTTTTGACGATGCTGCTCGCCGCCGCGCAGTCGACTACCGACTCCGTGCCGGCGCCGAACCCGCGAATGGTCGAGCTGGTCGCAAACGATGATGGTACCCGCTGCCTGCCCGACGGGCAGATATGTTTTGCGCTGCCAAGCGAGGCGGAATCGGACGCGCTGCCCGCCAATCTGGTGGTGTCCTTTCCTGGGTCGGGCGACGATGAAAAGACCGTCCTGCCGCTGCCCGCCTTTGCAGGTGAGCCGCAGGCGCTTCAACTGTGGCCGAACGCTGTGTGGGTGCGCGGCGGCGACGAAGCTGGCAGCGTTGAGGGGCTGGAAATGCTGGTCGGCGTCGTCGGCGAACAACGCGCGATGTATTCGGGCGGCGGCGGGTCGGGCAGTCGGCTCCACCTGCTGCGTTTCGGTATGGCGCCGCATGCGATCGGGCTCGGCGGCGAGGTCCTCGACGTCGCATGGGACAGTTCGCTGATGATCCGCGCCTGCTTTTCCGAACAGGACGCCAAGGATCGGCTCGATGCCTGCCACGACGAATATGAATATAAGGCGGTACTGAAGCCCGGACCCGACGATGGCGGCGAACTGCCAAGCCTGACCTATCGCAGCTTTGCGACCGCCTATCCGCAGACGTCGCGACGGAGCGAGGACAATAGCGGGCAAAAGCTGAAACCCAGCGATCTGGCCGAGTGGAAGGACCCCGAGTGCAGTTACGAACGCGTGCTGCGGTTCAACAATGCGACGGGCCGTTATGAAATGGATCGCCCCGCGCCCGATTGTTCGGTCTATACGGAGCCATGAGCCCGAATCCTTCCTCGACCGCCCCCCGCCTGACCGGGCGCCTGATCCTGCTCGCCGCCGCGGCGATGCTGCTGCTCGCCGTCTGGTGGGCCGTCTCGGCGTGGCGCGACTGGGAAAAGGGCTATGATCCCGAAACGGTCGTCGCCGCGAGTCTGCAGGGTTTGCAGGAACAAAATGTGCTGGTGCCATTCACCGCGCGCTATGTCGCGGTCGTGACATCGACGCAAAGCCGGATGGGACTCAGCGCCAAAAAGACGCTGATCATGCCCGGCACGGTGCGGTACGAGGTCGATCTGGGCAAGCTCAAGCAATCGGATCTCGAATGGGATGCGGCGAGCAATGCGCTTACGGTGACGCTGCCGCCACTGCGTCTCGCCGGTCCCGAAATCGACATCGACGCGATCAGCGAGTTTCGCGACGGGACGATCCTGCTGACGCTGACCGACGCCGAAGCGGCGCTCGACGCCGCCAATCGCAAGGCGGCGCAGGACGAGCTGATCAAGCAGGCAAAGGGGCCGACCCCGATGCGGCTGGCTGAAGGTGCGGCGCGGGCGGCGATCGAGCAGAGCTTCGCGATGCCGCTGAAGGCTGCGGGGATCGAGGCCAAGGTCACCGCGCGCTTTGCCGATACCCCTGCCGGATAGGCGGCTTTCGCGCGCCTTCGTCGTGCGTTAGTCTGCCCAAAGATTTGGCCGACTGGGGGGTATGGCATGGCAACGACAGCAGCGGGCGCGGCGCGGCCTGAGCGTTTCTGGCAATATATGGCGATCGGCCTTTCGGCGTTCATCATCATTGGCTTTGCGCAGTTCGCGCTGCGCGGGTTTGTCGATCCGGTCGCGGCGCCCTTCTGGGTCCATGCGCACGGCGTGCTGATGCTCGCCTGGCTCGCGCTCCTAGTTGTCCAGCCGACGCTGGTCGCGCGGCAGAATTTGGCGCTGCACCGGCGGCTCGGATGGGCCGGTGCGGCGCTGGCGATTGCGATCACCGCGCTGGGGGTTTTTACCGGGATGGCGTCGCTGGTGCTCGGGCGCTTCCCACCCTTTTTCTCACCGCCCTATTTCCTCGCCCTGACGGCCATCGAATCGCTGGTGTTCGGTTTGATGGTGTGGGCGGCGGTGCGAAGGCGGAACCGGACCGACTGGCATCGCCGGCTGATGATCGGCGCGACGATCGTCATCCTCGAACCCGCGCTGGGTCGGTTGTTGCCGATGCCCCTGATGATCGGCTGGTCCGACATCCCGATCGGCCTGTTCCAGCTCGGCGTCGTCGGCATCATCGCGCTATACGACCGCCGCACGCTCGGCACCGTCCATCCCGCGACAAAAGCGATTGCGGCAATTGTCATCGCGGTGCGCGTCGCCATCTATCTGCTGGCGTTGACGCCTCCCGTCATCGCGCTCGCGGATCGGCTGGTTGGCGGCTGACGCCGCGTTGCCCTGTCCGGGGTCGCGGTGTAGGGGGGTGGCCAAGGCAAAAGCCAGATAAGGAAAAGCGATGACTGCTCCCATCCGCGAGAATCTCTCGGGCCTCGACCTGCGCGCTGAAATCGAGCGGCTGCGCAAAGAACGCAATGCCGTGATTTTGGCGCATTATTACCAGAAACCGGAGATTCAGGATCTTGCCGATTTCGTCGGCGATTCGCTGGAACTGTCGCGCAAGGCGGCCGATACCGACGCCGACGTCATCGCCTTTTGCGGCGTCAAATTTATGGCCGAGACCGCCAAGATCCTGAGCCCTGAAAAAATCGTCATCCTGCCCGACATGGACGCGGGGTGCAGCCTTGAGGACAGCTGTCCGCCCGAACAGTTCAAACGCTTTCGCGAGAAGCATCCCGATCATATCGCGCTGACGTACATCAACTGCTCGGCGGCGGTGAAGGCCTTGAGCGACATCATCGTCACCTCGTCGAGCGCCGAGACGATTATCAGTCAGATTCCCGAAAACCAGCCGATCATCTTTGGCCCCGACCGCCACCTCGGCGGCTATCTCAACCGCAAGTTCGGGCGCGAGATGCTGCTGTGGCCGGGCGTGTGCATCGTCCATGAGGCGTTCAGCGAAACCGAGCTTTTGAAGCTTAAGGCGCAGCATCCGGGCGCCCCCGTCGCGGCGCACCCCGAATGTCCGCCGCACATCGTCGATCATGCCGACTATGTCGGATCGACCAGCGGCATCCTGCAATTCGCCAAGAGCTTCCCCGGCGATACGCTGATCGTCGCGACCGAGCCGCACATCATCCACCAGATGGAGCTCGCGCTGCCCGAGAAGAATTTCATCGGCGCGCCGGGCGCCGACGGCAACTGCAACTGCAACATCTGTCCGTATATGGCGCTCAACACGATGGAGAAGCTGTACCTCGCATTGCGCGACCTGAAACCGCAGATCGAAATGGAGGAGGGCCTCCGCCTCGCCGCGCGCAAGAGCCTCGACCGGATGCTGGAGATGGCATCGGGGACGGTGGGCAAGGGCGATCTGGGGCGGGCGTGATCGACGTTGCGAGTCGGATTTCCGACTCGCCAATACGAGTCGCGCGGCGGCTTCTTTCTCGACAAGTCGCAAATCCGAATCCGAAAATGCTGCACCCTTGTTACAAAAATGCTGCACCGAATCCGCTTGTTGCTAATGCCGGACTTATCCACAGCGGGCGATGCGCATAGGGGGTATTTGCGCGTTTTTCTGTTGGCGCCCCGAACGCTTCATGTCAGCTTCAAATCATCGGATGACGGAGACGAAAGACCGCCGGGACATCAAGGGTAGTTGCAAGACTAGCCAGAAGAGAACGGACCGGACTTGCGAGGAAATCGACCGATAGCTTGGTCACGGAACGTAGCGATTCCCACGAGTTGATGCGAACCCGACCAGGTACAGGAAATGCAGTCCATCGCTTGGACAGCGATCGCTTCGGCGGACGCAGGAAGAGATGATGAAGGGCTTTCCAGGTGCGGCCGGCCCCCGAAAGGGGGCCGACCAAACCGTCGCCGGATTGTTCCGGCGTGCGCCGCGACGCATCGTTTTGCGGGCTGCTGATCGCAAGAGAAGCGGACCGGGATGAAGGCGGGGTGGCGAGACGCGGAGCAGGACCGGATAGTGGGGGTTGGCAGCGATGTCGGCCCCCATTTCGTTTGTGCGCAGCGCGCGGCGCGTGCGCCGTCTTTGCCGTTCTCTGGCACGCCATCATATTTATTTTTGTCCGTGTGACCTTCGTCACATCGTCGTCAAACGCGGCTGCTTAGAGCCGTCGTTGCGACCCGGAGCAGTTCTTGATCTGGAACTGATCCCACTTTCCCGGCTGCGTCCTTCGGGACCGGCCGGGAACCTTTCGCTTCCTTTCCGCATTGTGTCGGCATCGTTGAAACGATGTCTGGGCGCGACCGGACGTTCATAACTGGGCCGGGTATCTGCGTTTGCCCGGCGGTTCAGGAAGGGAAAAATCATGGGCTTGATCATCACTTTGATCGTCGGCGGAATCATCGGCTGGCTGGCGAGCATCGTCATGCGCACCGACGCGCAGCAGGGCATCATCCTGAACGTCGTCGTCGGCGTCGTCGGGGCGTTCCTCGGCAATTTCCTCGGCAGCTTTTTCGGCATGGGCGCCAGCCTCGATACCTTCAGCCCGGTCGGGCTGCTGTGGGCGTTTATCGGCGCGGTCGTTTTGCTCGGCATCATCAATCTGGTCCGCCGCGGCAGCGTTCGTTAACCGGGGTCGCGGCGGTGCACCTGGCGCCGCCGCTATTCCGCTAGGCGCTTTCAAATAACTGGGTTAACAATGCCATGCCTGCCAAGGCGGGCGACACCAATGATCGTAGGGGGTCAATATCATGGATTTCATTATCGCAATCATCATGGGCGGTGTTATCGGCTGGCTGGCCAGCATCGTGATGCGCACCGATGCGCAGCAGGGTATCTTCCTCAACATCATCGTCGGCTGCGTCGGCTCGATCCTCGGGCGGTTCCTGTTCGGCCAATTCCTGGGTGGCGGGCACCTGCGCGGCAATGCGTTTGATCCGATGACGCTGCTGACCGCATTTATCGGCGCCGTCGTGCTGCTCGCCGTCGTCAATCTGGTACGCCGCGGCCGCGTTCGCTGAATCGATCATCGACCGGCATCGGTCGTTCGCGACCGACCGGATCAAAGGGTGGCCCGCCGTCAGGCGCGCCGCCCTTTTTCATGTCTGCAACCACTGGAAATCGCAACAATATCGGCTTATGGACCGCGCCCCGGCGCGCGGGCAGGGGGACGAGTTTTGGCCTCTTGCAAGCGGTGATTTAATTAGGTAACACACCTCGTGCGGGATTTCGGTCCTGTCGTGCGGGCCTGAGGGGGCGAAGCGCAGTCGCGCTTGCCGCATCGGATGCCGCCACAGGCAGGGAGGAATATGGCGTGAACTACGAGCGGAAAGTGGATGTGATGGACAGCCTCGCGGGTTCGACCCAGAGCTATTATGACGAGGCGGAAAGCCGCCGCAAGCGGACGCGGCTGATCATCGCAGTGGTGCTGATCGCACTCGCGCTGGCCGCCGCATGGTACGCATTCAGCTCCAGCAAGGAAGGCGCCGCGGGCGCTGGCGGTTCAGCGGGCGGCGAGGGCGCCGCGGCGGTGCCGAGCATCACCGTGATGATCCCCGGCCGTCAGTCGGTCGAAGCGACGATTTCGACCAACGGGACGATCGCGGCGCGTCGCGAGATGCCCGTCGGGGTCGCCGGTGAGGGCGGTCAAGTCGTGCGCGTGCTGGTCGAACCCGGTCAGTGGGTCGGCGCTGGCCAGCCGCTCGCAATCGTCGATCGCGCGGTGCAGGCGCAGCAGGCCGCGGCGCTCGCTGCATCGATCCGCGTTGCGCAGGCCGATGCCGATCTGGCGCAGGCCGAACTGACCCGCGCCGACGCACTGGTGTCGCGTGGTTTCATTTCCAAGGCTGATATGGATCGCAAGCGCGCAACGCGCGATGCCGCCAATGCGCGCGTCCGCGTCGCGCAGGCCCAATATGCCGAAGCGCAGGCGCGCAACGGCCGTTTGAACATCGTCGCCCCGGCGGCGGGTCTGGTGCTGACGCGGCAGGTTGAAACGGGTCAGATCGTCAGTTCGGGCAGCGGCGTGCTGTTCCGCATGGCGCGCGGCGGCGAGATGGAATTGATGGCGCAGATGGCCGAGGCCGATCTGGCGCGCGTCCGGGTCGGCACCCGTGCGACGATCAGCCCGGTCGGCACCAACCTGCAGATCGCCGGTCAGGTGTGGCAGGTGTCGCCGGTGATCGACCCCGACACGCGGCAGGGCATGGTGCGGATTGCGGTACCGTACAGCACGGCGCTCCGTCCGGGCGGCTTTGCCGATGCGCGGCTGGTGGCCGGTACCGAGGAAGCGCCGTTGCTGCCCGAAAGCGCGGTCCAGAGCGGTCCGGAAGGCAATTACGTGCTGGTGGTGGACAGCAAGGACACGATCCAGCGTAAGCCGGTCAAGGTGGGTACCGTGACCGACGGCGGCGTGTCGATCGCATCGGGCCTCAACGGCAACGAACGTGTCGTCGTGCTGGCCGGTGCGTTCCTGAACGTCGGCGACAAGGTGAAGCCGGTGGTCCGGAAATCGTCGCAATAATCCTACCCGATCGCGTACGCACAAGGGCGTTTGAATCATGAGCTTTCGCAACATTTCCGCCTGGTGCATCCGCAATCCGGTGCCGCCGATCGTGATGTTCGTGCTGTTGATGCTGGCGGGGATCGTCAGTTTCAACCGGATGGACGTCAACGACAATCCCGATATCGAATTCCCCGCGGTGCAGGTCATCGTGTCGCAGCCGGGGGCGGCGCCGTCGGAGCTGGAAACGCAGGTGACCCAGCGCGTCGAAGCGGCGGTCCGCGGGGTCAGCGGGGTCGACGAAATGTCGTCCTATGTCGGCGAAGGCAACAGCCGCACGATGGTGCAGTTCGCGATCGGCACCCCGATCGACCGCGCCTATAACGACGTCAACCAGGCGATTTCGCAGATCCGCAGCGACCTGCCCGACGGCATCCTGGAGCCGCAGGTCGTGCGCGTCGACATCGCGGGCGGCCCGATCACCTATTTCGCGGTTGAGGCGTCCGACATGACGCTGGAGCAATTGTCCTGGTACGTCGACAATACCGTCGCCAAGGAATTGCTGTCGATCCCGGGCATGAGCCAGGTGCGCCGTTCGGGCGGCGTCGATCGCGAAATCCGCGTCATCCTCGATCCCGCGCGGATGCAAAGCTATGGCCTGACCGCCAGTCAGGTGAACCAGCAGCTGCGCCAGACCAACGTCAATGCGGCGGGCGGGCGTACCGAAATCGCCGGCAGCGAACAGGCGGTGCGCGTGCTGGGCAATGCCGCCAACGCCTTTGAGCTCGGCGAGACGCGGCTGTCGATCGGCAATGGCCGTACCGTGCGCCTGTCCGACGTCGCCAAGGTTACCGACGGCTATGCCGAACAGCGCAATCTCGCGAAGATCAAGGGTCGCCAGGTGCTCAGCTTTGCGATCGAAAAGGCCAAGGGCGCGTCGGACGTCACCGTGCATGACGAAACGATGAAAAAGCTGGCAGCGATCAAGGAAGCCAACCCCAAGGTCGATTTCAAGATCCTGTTCACGCGCACCGAATATACCAAGGAACAATATCGCAGCTCGATGCTGGCGATGATCGAAGGCGCGGTGCTTGCCGTCGTCGTCGTGTTCCTCTTCCTGCGCGACTGGCGCGCGACGCTGATCAGTGCGCTCGCGATCCCGCTGTCGGCGATCCCGACCTTCTGGTTCATGGACATGATGGGCTTTTCGCTGAACAGCCTGTCGCTGCTCGCGCTCAGCCTGGTGGCGGGGGTGCTGGTCGACGACGCGATCGTCGAGATCGAGAATATCGTCCGGCATATGCGCATGGGCAAGACCGCCTATCAGGCGTCGATCGACGCTGCCGACGAAATCGGGCTCGCGGTGGTCGCGACGACGATGTCGATCGTCGCGGTGTTCCTGCCGGTGGCGCTGATGCCGGGGATTTCCGGCCAGTTCTTCATCCAGTTCGGGATGACCGTCGTGTTTGCGGTGCTCGTCAGCCTCGCGGTCGCGCGTATGATCACGCCCATGATCGCCGCCTATTTCCTGTCGGCGCAGGGCGAACAGGAACATGCGGCGGGGCCGTGGGTCGACCGGTACGAAAAGGTGCTGGCGTGGACGTTGGACAGTACAAAGCAGCAGGCAGTGCGCGCGCGTTACGATGGTACCCGGACCAGCGTCGCCTATCTGGCTGTACCGCTCATCCTTGCGGGCCTGTACATCCTCTATGCGATCTACGCCTATTTCCAGCCTGTTCCGGCGGGACAGGATGGTCCCAACCCCGCGCTTTACTTCCTGTTGCAGACGCCGTTCACGGCGATCGCCATCTTCCTGCTGACCAGCCTGATCGCGATCATCGGCGGTGCGCTGGTCTATGCGGTAGGCATGCGCGGTTGGGGTTTTACCCACTGGGCAAAGTTCATGGTGCAACGCGCCTATGCGCGCCTGCACGATCATCGCGTCTGGATTGTCGGCATCGGGTTGCTCGCTTTCCTGTCGAGCATCGGCTTGTTCATGGTACTGCCGCAGCAGTTCCAGCCGACGACGAACAGCGATTACAGCCAGGTTCGTTACGAACTGCCGCCGGGTTCGACGCTGGCGCAAAGCGAAAATATCGTGCGGCAGATCGGTGCCATCCTCGACAATAGTCCGGTCGTCCAGACGGCTTTCTATGACGTCGAGGTCGGCGGCGGCAATGCGTTCATCACGCTCAAGAAAGAGCGCCCGATGACCAGCGTCGAATGGGAGCGCAGCCTGCAACCCAAGCTGGCGGCCATTCCCGACGCGCGCGTTTCGTTCCAGAGCCAGTCGGGCGGCTTTTCGGGTCGCGACATGACTATGGTCATCGGCGGTGACGATCCGGTCGCACTGGAAAAACATGCGCGCACGATCGTGGCCCAGATGGGCGGCCTCAAGGAACTGCGCGCACCGCGTATCGAGGGCGACATTCCGCGCCCCGAAATCATCGTCAATCCGCGGATGGACCTGGCGGCCGAGCTGGGGGTCACGACCGCGGCGCTCAGCCAGACGATCCGCATCGCGACCCTTGGCGACATCGATCAGAATGCGGCGAAATTCTCGCTGTCCGATCGCCAGATCCCGATCCGCGTACTGCTGTCCGAAGATTCGCGCCGCAGCCTCGCGACGATCGAGAACCTGCCGGTACCGACCTCGCGCGGCGGTACGGTGCCGCTGAAATCGGTTGCCGACATCGGGTTCGGCGCCGGGCCGACCGAACTGCGCCGCTATAACCAGACGCGGCGTATCGTGATCGGCGCCGATCTGGCGCCGGGGCTGGTCACCGGCGATGCGCAGAAAAAGATCGACGCGTTGCCCGCGGTCAAGGAAATGCCGCAGGGCATCCGCAAGGTGGTGCAGGGCGATGCGAAATGGCAGGCCGAGTTGATCAACAATTTCCTCATCGCGGTGGTGTCGGGATTGCTGCTCGTCTTCGCGACGCTGGTGTTGCTCTATCGCCGCTTCCTGTCGCCGCTGGTCAATATGTCGTCGCTGCTGCTGGCGCCGCTCGGCGGCCTGCTGGGCCTCGCGATCACCGGCATGGAAATCTCGATGCCGGTCTATATCGGGTTGCTCATGCTGCTCGGCATCGTCGCCAAAAACTCGATCCTGCTCGTCGATTTCGCGATCGAGGAAATGGACCATGGCGTCGGCAAGATGGAGGCGCTGCTCGATGCCGGGCGCAAGCGCGCGCAGCCGATCGTCATGACCACGGTCGCGATGGTGGCGGGCATGGTGCCGACGGCGATCTCGCTGTCGGGCGACGGGGCGTGGCGCGCGCCGATGGGCGTTGTCGTGATCGGCGGGTTGATCCTGTCGACGCTGCTGACGCTGCTGATCGTGCCTGCGGGCTTCAGCCTCGCCGACAGCATGGAAAAGCGGCTCGGCCGGTTCTTCTCGCGCAATCTGCTCACTTATCGAAAGGGTGACGATACGAAACCGCATGGGGAACCGGCACCGCAGCCTGCCGAATAGCGTGACGCGCGCAAATGTGCGGCCTTGGTTGCAACTTTTGCGTCGCGTCGCCATTTTAATCGGATGATCGATAAAGCTTCGACCCCGGCGACCGCCGGACGCGCCCACCCCGCCGGGGTGGGCGTTGCCGTTCCGACCGGCGGGCTGAACGTCCGGATGGTCGCGACGGGCATGTTGGTGGTCATGGCGATCATCTTCGTCACCGCCAAATTCTATCAGGACGTCCATCCCGCGATCGGGTTTGTCCGCGCCTTTGCCGAGGCGGCGATGGTCGGCGGGCTGGCCGACTGGTTCGCGGTGACCGCGCTGTTCCGGCACCCGATGGGGCTGCCGATTCCTCACACGGCGATCGTGCCGCGCAACAAGAACCGCATCGGCGACACGCTCGCGCGCTTCCTGCTCACCAACTTCCTGTTGCCGCGACTGATCGCGCGCAAGATGCAGACGGTCGACGTTGCGGGCGCGGTGGGCAAATTTCTGTCGCAACCGGGCGAGGGCGGCGGGCGGCTGCGGCTCGGCGCGTCGCGGATCATCGCCGACGGGCTCGGCGCGCTCGACCAGCAGCGGCTGGGGGGCATGGTCAAATCGGCGATCGCCGACCGCTTGCGCGAACTCGACGTCGCGCCGCTGCTGGGGCAGGCGATGCAGGCGGCGCTGGCCGAGGGGCGGCACCAGCCGCTGCTCGACGCGATGGTCAAATGGGGGTCGAAGACGCTCGAACTCAACGAGCATCTGATCCATCAGATGGTGCACGACAATAGTAACGCGATCGTGCGCTTCACCGGGCTCGACGAGAGCATTTCCAATCGCATCGTTGCCGGGCTGTCGAAGCTGCTGAGCGAGATGGCCGAGGATGAGACGCACCCGCTGCGCATTCGTGTCGAAGAGGGCCTCGCCAAGATGGCGCTCGACCTGCAGCACGATCCCGAGGTCAAGGCAAAGGTCGCCAAGGTTCGCGACGAATTGCTTGAAAACAAGGCGGTGAAACGCTGGCTCGACGGTCTGTGGGAGCAGGGACGCGGCGCGCTTCTGAAAGCGGCGCGTAACCCAGACACCATGCTCGCGGGGCGGATCGGCGAGCTGGTGACGCAATTCGGGGCGATGCTCGGCGAGGATGCCGCGATCAAGCGCACACTCAACCGCTATGCCCGCCGCGCTGTCGTCGGTATGGTCGACAGCTATGGCGAGACGGCGCTCAAACTGGTGTCCGACACGATCCGCGGTTGGGATGCCAAGACTATCACCGATCGGCTGGAAAATGCGGTCGGCGACGACCTGCAATATATCCGCATCAACGGCACGCTGGTTGGCGGGCTGGTCGGCGTGTTGATCCACGCGGTGGATGTGGTGATCTGATCCGTCGCCCCCGCGAAGGCGGGGGCCGCATTCGGTTTACACAGCGATACCGGAATATGCTGCCAGCGGCCCCCGCCTTCGCGGGGGCGACTCTTATGAGCAGCTCACCAACCCTTTGCGAAAGTTCGGATAACGCGGCGTCCACCCCAAGAGCCGCTTCGCCTTCCCATTCGCAACGCGGCGGTTCTCGGCGTAAAAAGCTCGTGCCGCTGGCGACAGGCCAGCCTCTTCGAGTCTTTGCAATGGTGGCAGCGGAGCCCCCAGCATCGCGCAGCCCCATTCGACCAGCCGGTTCTGGTGGCACGGCTCGTCATCGGCGAGATTATAGACCCCCGCCGGTCCGCGGAACGAGGCGATCACGCCGCCCGCGATGTCGTCGACATGCACCCGGCTGAACACCTGGTCGGGCAAGGCGATCCGGTGCGCGCGGCCTTCGCGTATCCGGTCGAGGATCGAGCGACCGGGTCCATAGATGCCAGGCAAGCGAAAGACCGATACGTTGCCGCGCAGTGGCTGCCACGCTGCATCTGCGGCGTTGCGGTCTGCGCGGCGGCCCTTGACCGGCGCGCTCTCGTCCACCCACGCGCCACCCGCGTCGCCATAGACGCCGGTCGAGGACAGATACCCGACCCATGCAGCCGGGGCGAGCGCGATGGCGTCACCATAGCGTGCCAGCACCGGATCGGCGCCCTCGACAGGCGGGACCGACGACAGGATATGCGTGGCCGACCGCAACGCCGCCAGCACGCGTGCCTCATCGCCGAACGCGATGCTGTCGCCGCGTCCGTCCTGCGTCGTCCCCGCCACGTCCCACCCGCGCGCGCGAAGGCGGTCGGCAAGGTGACTGGCGGCATAGCCCATCCCGAAAATCAGCATCTGTCCCATCGCCCGCCTTATTGCGCGGCCCGCGCCGCAAGCCTAGGACAATAGACTATCATTTTGTCCGTTTGTGCTGAGCTTGTCGAAGCACCGTCCTTCCTTCGCCGCCGCAGAAGAGAAGAACGGCCCTTCGACAAGCTCAGGGCGAACGGTGTTTGTCCAAGGCTAGATATCCGCATGACCGACGCCTCTTCCACTCCCGCCATCCCCGTCACCATCCATCGCGGCGATTACCGCCCGCCCGACTGGCAGGTGCCCGATGTCGCACTCGATTTCGCGCTGGCGGTCGAGGCGACGCGCGTCGCGGCGGCGCTGTCGGTGGTGCGGCAGGCCGATGCGCCGGTGCCGCTGCTGCTGCGCGGCGACGGGCTGACCCCGGCGGCGGTGCGCGTCGATGGCGAGGGCTGGAACGACTGGCGGATGGACGGCAGCGACCTGATCGTCGACCTCGGCGATCGCACCGCGGCGACGGTCGAGATCGACACGCTGATCCATCCGGTCGCGAACACCCAGCTGATGGGGCTCTATGCGTCGAACGGCATGCTCTGCACCCAGTGCGAAGCGGAGGGCTTCCGCCGCATCACCTTTCACCCCGACCGCCCCGATGTGCTCAGCCGGTACAAGGTGCGGATGGAAGGCGACAAGGCGGCCTTCCCGATCCTGCTGTCGAACGGCAATTGCATCGCCCAAGGAGAGGGCGCAGGCGGCAATCATTGGGCGCTGTGGGAAGATCCCTGGCCGAAGCCGAGCTATCTGTTTGCGCTCGTTGCGGGTGATCTCGTGGTCAATCGCGATAGCTTCACGACGATGTCGGGGCGCGAGGTGGAGCTCGGCATCTGGGTCCGCGACGGCGATCTCGACCGCACCGGGCATGCGATGCAGGCGCTCAAGGACAGCATGAAATGGGACGAGGAGGTCTATGGCCGCGAATACGATCTCGACCTGTTCAACATCGTCGCGGTCAGCGACTTCAACATGGGGGCGATGGAGAACAAGGGGCTGAACATCTTCAACACCCGCTACATCCTCGCCGATCCCGACACCGCGACCGACGTCGACTATGACGGGGTCGAGGGCGTCGTCGCGCATGAATATTTCCACAACTGGTCGGGCAATCGTGTCACCTGCCGCGACTGGTTCCAGCTGTCGCTGAAAGAAGGTTTCACCGTTTATCGCGACCAATGTTTTTCGGCCGATATGGGGTCGCCTGCGGTCAAGCGCATCGAGGATGTTCGTCTGCTCCGCGCCGCGCAATTCCCGGAGGACGCAGGGCCGCTGGCGCACCCGATCCGCCCCGATAGCTTTCAGGAAATCAGCAACTTCTATACCGCGACAGTCTATAATAAGGGCGCCGAGATCATCCGCATGATGGCGACGATGGTCGGGTCGGAGCGGTTCCGCAAGGGCACCGACCTCTACTTCGATCGACATGATGGCGAGGCCGCGACGTGCGAGGATTTTGTCCGCGCGATCGAGGAGGGCGCGGGCATCGACCTGACCCAATTCCGCCTGTGGTACAGCCAGGCGGGGACGCCGCGCCTGTCGCTGGCGCTGGTTCAGGACGGCAGCGAATGGATGCTCGACGTTCAGCAATCGGTGCCGCCGACCCCGGGCCAGCCTGAAAAGCAACCGATGATGATGCCGCTGAAACTCGCCGCCTTCGCGATGGACAGCAGCGGCGCGGCGCTGCCCGAGACATTGGTAACACTGACCGGCACGGCGCAGCGGATCCCGCTCGGCGCCTTTGCGGCGCGTCCAGCGCTGTCGATCAACCGCGGCTTTTCGGCGCCGGTGATCGTCGACTATGCGCGTGCGGCGGGCGAGCTGGCGTGGCTCGCGGCGCACGACGACGATCCGTTCGCGCGCTACGAGGCGTTGCAGCAGCTGATGCTCGACACGCTCGTTGCCGCGGTTTCGGGCGAGGCGGTGGATCATGCCGCGGTGATCGATGCGGTGGCGGGAACGCTCGCGGGCCGCGCTGACGATCCGGCTTTTGTCGCCGAGGCGGTGCTGCTGCCCAGCGAAGCCTTTATCGGCGACCAGATGGTCACGGTTGATCCCGATGCGATCCGCCGCGAGCGGCTGGCGCTACAGGCGGCGATCGGGGTTGCGCTCGAAAGTGAATGGCGCGCGATCCTGAGCAGCGCCGCGCCGCCCGCCAACGACCTGTCGCGCGCCTCTAAGGGCGGTCGCCGCTTGCGCGGCGTCGCGCTCGCCTATCTCGCGTCCACCGGGCTGGACGATGTGCCTGAGCTGGCGTTCCGGATTTTCTCCGCCGCCGACGGGATGACCGAACGGCAGGCGGCACTCGCAACGCTGGCGCATGGCGACAGCGACGAACGCGTGGCGGCGCTGGATATTTTCTATCAACGCTACCGCGACAATCCGCTGGTGCTCGACAAATGGTTCCAGGTGCAGGCGTGGTCGCTGCGTACCGATACCGTCGATGCCGTCAAGGAACTGGCGCAGCATCCCGACTTCACGCTCGCCAACCCCAACCGCGTGCGCTCGCTCTATGGCGCCCTGTCGGGCAATCAGGCGGCGTTCCATCAGGCCGACGGCGTGGGCTATCGCCTGATCGCCGACCTCGTCATCGCGCTCGATCCCAAGAACCCGCAAACCGCGGCGCGAATGATCCCGCCGCTCGGCCGCTGGAAACGCTTCGACGAATCGCGCGCGGCGATGATGCGGAGCGAACTGGAGCGAATATTGGCGCAGCCGGGTCTGTCGCGCGACGTGACCGAGCAGGCGAGCAAGAGTTTGCTGGGGTAGGCGAGGGCTGCGTTGGGGTGGGATGCGGACATTGCCGATCCTCCCCGGAACGGGGAGGGGGACCAGCGAAGCTGGTGGAGGGGCACCATCGGTTTGCCTTGCCGCCGAAGTAACGCTCCGTAGCTAGGTTGCCGGAAAGTTTGGGTCTTTCAGCCCAGCGCTGCATAAACCGCCTGTGCCCCTCCACCACCCTTCGGGTGGTCCCCCTCCCCCGTTGGGGGAGGCTCGGCTATGTCCGCAATCGGTCGCTAACTGCCGTTCAAAGCGCGGCGTTTACCCCCCAAGCCACCCAGTAACCTCACCCGCCACCTTGTTCGCCGCCCGCGTCAGCGCTTCGCCGACCGGCTTCGCCTCGATCTCGCCGCCGATCGCCTCGCGCGCTTCGAAGCGGCGTTGGCTGACCGTCTTGCCGCCCGCCGACACCAGCATCGCCTGATAGACGACGACCGCTTCGCCCGTCCGCGCATCAACGCCGAATTCCATCAGCTGCCCGGCGAGCTGTTCGCCCGGCGCCGTCAGATACTGCCCTTCGTCGAGTACGACGCGCGCCGTCCCCGCAGCGACGGTTTCGGACACCAGCCGCTGGAACAGCCGCTGCGGCGCTTCGACCCATTGCGCGTCCTTGACGTACGTCACGCTGCTATTGTCCTGCTGCACCGGAATGCGCGTCGTGCGCAGTTTCTGCGGCGCGGTCGGGATCAGGATGGTCAGCGTCGATGCGTCGGCGGCGGTGCGCGCCGCGCCTGCTGCGGGCGCCGCTGCGGCATCGAGCGTCAGCAGAAAGGGCGGCGTCTTGCCGCCGAGGCCGATGCACGCCGACAGCGAGACGGCGAGCGTGGCGGCGAGGAGCGGGGTGCGGAGGTGGCGGATCATGATCGTCCTCATTTCTTGTAATCGGGCAGCTTGCTACCGCCCAGCACGGCGCCGGCGCCCTGCTGGTCGAGCTTGTCGGTCAGGCTGGACAGCGAGGCGGAGGTGCGGCGCAGGTCGCGGATCAGCGCATTGGCTTCGGGGATCGTCGTCTGGCTGAAAGTTTGCAGGCCGGGCCGCGCATCGGCGATCGCTCCTTCCAGCGTCTTCATCGATTCATTCGCCGACGCCAGCGTGTCGCGCAGGTTCCGCATCGCCGGGTCGACATTGCGGTCGATCGTTCCCTGGGTCGCGGCGGCCAGATTGCCGATCTGTTCGGCGGCGACCCCGGTCTGCTGGATCGCGATGCGCGTGTCGGCGAGCGCGCGTTCGATCGCGGGGCCATTGCGCGCTAGGATTGCGGTCGAAGCTTCGACATTGTTCAAGATGCCGCGCATGCTCGCCTGATTTTCATCGTCGGCCAGTTCGGCGAGGCGCTCGGTCAGCGTCGATAGCCGCTGGAGCAATTGCGGCGCGGTGTTGAGCAATTCGCCGAGGCCGCCAACGCGGGTCGGGATGACGGGCTTGCCCGCCGGCCCCTTGTCGGTGATCGCGGGCGCGCCCTTGACCGCGCCGTCGAGCGAGATTTGCGAGACGCCGGTGAAACCGACCCCCTCGATCGCGGCGGTCGTGCCTTGCAGAACGGGGACGCCCTCGTCGACCTCGATCCGCACGCGGACAAATTGCGGATCCTCGGGCCACAGGGCGATTTCGCGGACCTGCCCCGATGGCACGCCCGAAAATTGCACTGCGGCTCCCTTGTTCAGCCCGTCGACCGACTGTTTGAAAAATATGTCATATTCGCGCTTTTCGCCGCCGGTGTCGTTGGCCAGCCAAACGACGAAAAAGGCGAGGGCCGCGGTAAAGAACAGGACAAAGGCGCCGACCAGGACGTTGTTCGAGCGAGTTTCCATCAGCTTTTCCTATCGTGCCGTTCGGCGGCAATGTTGCAGCCGGCGGCTGCGCGGCCGCGGGGGCCGTTGAAATAATCCTGTATCCACGGATGCTCGGTGGCAAGCAGTTCGGTTATGGTGCCGACCGCGATCACCTTCTTTTCCGCAAGCACAGCGACGCGGTCGCACGTGGCATAGAGCGAGTCGAGATCATGGGTGATCAGGAACACGGTCAGCCCCATCGTGTCGGCAAGCTCGCGGATCAGCTCGTCGAATTTGGCGGCCCCGATCGGGTCGAGCCCGGCAGTCGGTTCGTCGAGGAACAGCAGCGCGGGATCGAGCGCCAGGCTGCGTGCGAGGCCAGCGCGCTTGACCATCCCGCCCGACAGCTCGGCGGGATATTTCGGCCCGGCGTCCGGGGGCAGGCCAACCATCGCGACCTTGTAGGCCGCAATCTCGTCGAGCAGTTTCTGGTCGGTGCGCGGATAATACTCGCGCAGCGGCACCTGGATATTTTCGGCCACGCTGAGTGTAGAGAACAAAGCCCCGCCCTGAAACATCACGCCCCAGCGGCGGCGCAGGTCGCGCGATTCCTCTTCGTTGGCGATCGCGTCCAATGTCTTGCCATAAACCTCGATCTCGCCCGCCGCGGGGGTTTGCAGACCGATGATCGATCGCATCAGCACCGATTTGCCCGTACCCGATCCGCCGACGACGCCCAAAATCTCGCCCGACCGCACGTCGAGGTCGAGCCCGTCGTGGATCACTGCGTCGCCAAACTGGTTGACGAGGCCGCGGATACGGATCGCATAATCGAACGCGTCGGGGCGCACCGCGTCGGCGGCGGCAAGCTCCTCGGCGACCTGTTCGTCGATTTCGTCGCTCATCAGTTCCACCCGATCGACGAAAAGAAGACCGCGAACATCGCGTCGAGGACGATGACGAGAAAGATTGCCGCAACCACGGCCGAGGTTGTGCGCTGCCCGACTTCCTCGGCATTCTGGCGCACCTGCATCCCTTCGTAGCAGCCGGTAACCCCGATCAGGATGCCGAACACCGGCGCCTTGATCAGCATCGCCCAGAAATCGGTCATCGGGATGATGTCGCGGAGCAGCTGGATATAGGTGAGCGGCGCGATGTCGAGCCCGATCCAGCAAAACACGCCGCCACCGATGATCGCGCAAATGCTGGCGTAGAAGCCGAGCAGCGGCATCAATATCGTCGCGGCGGCGACGCGCGGCAGCACGATCGCCTCCATCGGCGAGACGCCGATGGTGCGCATCGCGTCAATTTCTTCGGTGAGCTTCATCGTGCCGATTTGCGCCGCAAAGGCCGATCCCGACCGGCCCGCGACCATGATCGCGGTCATCAGCAGGCCGAGCTCGCGGATCGATGCGCGGCCGACCAGGTTGATCGTGAACACCTCCAGCCCGAACTGGCGAAGCTGCACCGCGCCCTGCTGCGCGACGACGATCCCGATCAGGAACGTCATCAGGCCGATGATGGGCAGGGCATCGACGCCAACCGTCTGGAACCGGGTGACGATGGCGTTCCACCGCAGCCGTCGCCGCGCGCGCAGCTGGGTGCCGAGCGCCATGATCATCGCACCGAAAAATCCGATGATCCCGATCAGCTCGTGCCACACCGACCGGCTGGCGATCCCGACCTGTTCCAGCATCCGGATCAGCGCGGGGCGGCGGTCGCGGTGGACGCGATATTCGCTCTTGTCACTCGCCAGCGCGTCGAGCAGCCGCTGCGCCGCGGGGCTGGCGCCGGTCACCTTTGCGCCATGTTCCTTGACCGTACGGGTGACGATCCACGCGCCGACGGTGTCGATCCGTTCCAGCGCCGACAAATCGAGCGAAGCGATCGGACCCAGCGCATCGAGTCGCGCCGGCAGATCGCCGAGCCGCGCCAGCGTCAGCCGACCGGTGAAGCGGATGTCGGCGCCGTCCGCGCCCTCGCTCTGTTCGAAATCCGCTTTGGCCACCATCGTGCGGAGGACATTGTATTATTTGCCCCATGACGGCAAGCGAATCCCGCCCCCTTGGCCGCCGCGCGGCGGCACACTATGCTGACCCTATGGAAACCCCGCCGATCGCTCCGCCACCCGACTATGCGCACCGTGTGGCGATGTACGACATGGACAGGACGATAACGCGATCAGGGACTTACAGTGGGTTTCTGATGCATGTTGCACGGCGGCGGCAGCAATGGCGGCTGTTGTTGCTACCGCTGGTCGGGCTGGCCGGCGCTGCCTACGCGCTGCGCCTGATCGACCGGTCGCGGCTGAAGGCGATCAACCTGCGCCTGCTGGTGGGACGGCGCTTTGCGCGCGCCGAAATTGCGCCGCTCGCCGCAAGCTATGCCGACAAGGTGGTGGCGCGCGGGCTGCATCCCGCGGCGCTTGAACAGATCGCCGCCGACCGCGCGGCGGGTTACCGGCTGCTGCTCGCGACCGCGTCTTTCCATCTTTACGTCGATGAAATCGCCAAGCGACTGGGCATCGAAGACGTGCTGGCGACCGAGCTCGATGAACCCGACGGCGCCGATCATATTCACGCCCGGCTATCGGGCGACAATTGCTATGGCGACGCCAAATTCGCGCGGATCGACGGCTGGATGGCGGCCAATGCGATCACGCGCGATGCCGTGCATATCCGCGCCTATTCGGACCATGTGTCCGACCATCCCATGCTGCGATTTGCCGACGAGGCGGTGGCGACGACGCCGTCACGGGGGTTGAAGAAACTGGCGCCGCAAATGGGGTGGTCGGTGGTCGATTGGCGGGGAAAGCGCTGACTCTTAATCAGTTGCCGTTTCCCCGCGAAGGCGGGGATCCATCACCGGCCGGTCCAACCTTGCACCGATCGGCGATGGGCCCCTGCCTTCGCAGGGGCGCAATCCAAAACCGACCAGATATAGTCAAACCGCGTCCAGTGCCTGCGCAAAATCGGCGATCAGATCGTCGGCGTCCTCGATCCCGATCGAGATGCGGACCAGATTGTCGGTGATTCCCAGCGCTGCCTTGCGCGCGTCGGGGACTGACAGGTGCGTCATTGCGGCAGGGTGGCTGGCCAGCGTTTCGGTTCCGCCCAGGCTCACCGCCAGCTTGGCGATCTTGAGCGCGTCGAGGAAGCGGAAGCTTTCTGCCTCGCCGCCCTTGATGAACAGCGAAAAGGTCGAGCCGGCGCCGGTGCAATGGCGCTCGAAAATATCCTTTTGCGACCCGTCGGGCAGGAAGCCGAGATAGCCCAGCCCCTCGACCTTGGGATGATCGCGGAGGAAGGCGCAGACCTTTTCGGCATTTTCGCCTGCGCGGCTCATTCGCAGTTCGACCGTTTCCAGGCTGCGCAGCAGCATCCACGCGGTGTTTGGGTCGCAGATCGTGCCGATCGTGTTGCGCATCATGCGAATGGGACCGAGCCAATGCTTCGATCCCAGCACCCCGCCCGCGACGAGATCGCTGTGCCCGCCGGCATATTTGGTCAGGCTGTAAAGGACGATGTCGGCGCCATGCGCCAGCGGCTTCGACCACAAGGGGCCGAGGAAAGTATTGTCGATTGCGATCGGCGGCCGCGCATCGGCGGCAAAGGCGGCGTCGGTCGCGGCGCGCATCGCTTCGACGTCGACCAGCGCGTTGGTCGGATTGGCGGGGCTTTCCAGATAGACCATCGCGACCTTGCCGCCCTGATCGGCGGCCATCTGCTTGGCGCGGACGAGAATCGCGTCCATCTCCTCGCGCGACGCTTCGGCCGGGAAATCGACATAAGTGGCGCCGAAGCGCGAGAGGATGCGCGCGATCAGCGTCTCGGTCGCGGCATAGAGCGGTCCCGAGTGAACGATGACGTCGTTCATGCTGACATGTGCGAGCAGCAGCGTGGCGATCGCCGACATGCCGCTGGAAAACACCAGCGCATCTTCGGCCTTTTCCCAGACGCCAAGACGGGCTTCCAGGATTTCCTGATTCGGACCGTTGAAGCGCGAATAGACCAGCCCGTCGGCGCCGCCGGGACGCTTGCCGGTGATCCCCTCGAAGTGGCGCTTCCCTGCCGCCGCGCTTTCAAAGGCGAAGGTCGATGTCAGGAACACCGGCGGCTTCAGCGATCCTTCGGACAGCATCGGGTCATAGCCATAACCCATCATCAACGTCGCCGGGGACAGCGGACGCCCGCCAATCTCGGTGACGTCCTGCTTGGGCTTGCGGCGCGGCGAGGTACCGGTGAGGTCGCTATTGTCGATCGGGGGCATGAAGATTTCCTTGGGGTGCGTTTAGTTTCGCTTGCAACTAGCGCCCTTTGCCCCGCGCGTCACCCCGCGATCGCAAGTGCCGGTAGGAAGGACCGTAGCCCTGAGCTTGTCGAAGGGCGGCTATCCACGAGAAGCGCCCTTCGACAAGCTCAGGGCTACGGTGATGCCCGCGACTGCGAGCTATGCGATCATAGCCATCGCCCAGATCACCCCGATGAGCAGCGGCACACCGATGATGTCGAGCGCCAGTCCCGACTGTAACATGCGGGGCAGGGCGATATGGCCCGTCGCCCACGCCAGCGCGTTCGGTCCGGTCCCCGACGGCAGCATGAAGCCCCAGCTTGCCGCCATGGCGACGGGCAGGGCGAGCAGGACCGGATCGACCCCGGTCGCCGCAATCAGCGCCGCGAGCACGGGCATGATGCCGCTGGCGGTTGCGACATTGCTCGCGAATTCGGTGATCAAGATGGTCAGCGCGACGATAATCGCGGCGAGTGCGATCGTCGGGATGCTGCCGAGCGGCGCCAGCACGGCGCCGAGCCACGCCGCCAGCCCGCTGGCGGTGATCGCCGCGGCGAGCGCCAGCCCGCCGCCGAACATCATGATCACGCCCCACGGCGCGCGGTCGGCCTCTTTCCAGACGAGCAGCGGCCGCCCGGTGCCGTCGGGCAGGACGAACAAGAGCAGGCTGCCCGCGATGGCGATCGTGCCGTCGGTCAGCGCCCCTTTGGGCAGCAGGGGTTCGAGCCACGGCTGGGCCACCCAGGCGAGGAACACGAGCAGAAAGACCGGGACGACCCGGCGTTCGGCCGTCGTCCAGATCGCCTGCTTGCCGAGCGCGGCGGCGGCGCCCGGACCATCGAACGCATGTGTCGGCAACCGCTGCACCCGCGCAATGATGAAAAGCGCCGCGGGGGTCGCGAGCAGCACAACGGGGACGCCGTAGAGCATCCAGTCGAGGAACGAGATGCGCAGCCCAAGTGTCTTTTCGATCAGCCCGGCGGCGATCGCATTGGTGGGGCTGCCGACCAGCGTGCCGAGTCCGCCGATCGACGCGGCAAAAGCGATCCCCATCATCACCGCCCCGGCAAATCCCTCGGTCTCGCCCTCGCGAATGCCACCGGCGCGGACGACGGCCAGCGCGATCGGAACCATGATCAGCGCGGTCGAGGTGTTCGAAATGAACATGCTGAGCAGCGCGGTTGCCGCCATGAAGGCGAACAGCAGCCCGGTCGCGGTCGGCGCGGCGCGCTTGAGCAACGCGAGCGCGAGCCGTCGGTGCAAGCCGACCCGCTCGATCGCCAGCGCCAGAAAGGCGCCGCCGAGGATCAGGAACAGAATGGGCGAATAATATTCCTTGGCGATCGCATTGGCTTCCATCACCCCGAAAGCAGGGACCAGCAGGAACGGCAGCAGCGCTGTGACGGTCAGCGGCATCGCCTCGGTCATCCACCAGATCGCCATCAGCACCGTCATCGCCGCGACGTGCCAGGCGGTGGTTTCCATACCCGCCGGCGCGGGGAGGGCGAGCATGACGATGAAGGTCAGCAGGCCGCCGATCAGTCCAAACAGGCGCGTGCGTGTCATCCGTCCCCCAAGCGTGTCAGTTCAGGCCGATCACCGACAACTGGCGGCCGTAGGAATTTTCCCCTTTGTGGCACGCGCGGCGATAGCTGAAATAATCGTGCTGCAAGGCATAGGTGTCCTGTCCACCGATGGCAATTCGGGTGACCCCGGCGGCGGCGAGGCGGGCGGCGACATAGGCGGCGATGTCGAACATCGCATGGCCGGGCTTGCCCGCGGCGAAGAAACGCTCGTTGGCCGGATCGTCGGCGGTGAAGCGCTCCACAAATGCGTCATCGACTTCATAGGAGGCGCGTCCGATGCACGGGCCGATCGCGGCGGCAATGTTGGCACGGCTGGCGCCCAGGCTTTCCATCGCGGCGAGCGTGGCGTCGGTGACCCCGGCCAGCGCGCCTTTCCACCCCGCATGGGCGGCGCCGATGACACCGGCTTTGCGGTCGGCGAACAGCACCGGGACGCAATCGGCGGTCAGGATGCCCAGCACGATGCCCGGGTTGCGCGTCGCGAGCGCGTCGGCTTCCGGGCGTGCGGATAGGTCGGTGCTATCATCGACGATGACGCAGCGATAGCCATGGACCTGATACACGCCGGTCAGTGCTGCGCCGGGCAGTACCGCATCGGCCACGCGGTGCCGGTTTTCGGCGATCAGCGCCGGATCGTCGCCCGAGCCAAGGCCGCAGTTGAGCGACGCGAGGTCGCCGGTCGACACCCCGCCGCGCCGCCCAAAAAAGCCATGCGCGATGCCGTCCAGCGTCGGCGCGGTGACAAAAGGCGCGCTCACAGGTCGAGCCTGAAAAAACGGTCTTCGTCGATATGGTTGCCGACGCGAAACGCGTTGCGACCCACATCGTAGAAACCATAGCGGCGATAGAAGGCCTGCGCGCGGGCATTTTCGGTAAAGACCGAGAGGTAGAGAATCGACGCGCGTGCGCGCGCCCAGCCAATCCCCCAGTCGGTCAACCGCGCGGCCACCCCGGTGCCCTGCGCGGATTTGCCGACATAGAGCTGGTGGAGCTCGACGGCATCGTCAACGGGCTGATCGGCGGGCAGGTCGAAATCGAGCGGACCCATTTTGATATAGCCCGCGATCCCGCCCGCCGCGTCCTCTTCTACCGCAATGGCAAATTGCGGATCGGCAATCTGGGCACGGACGCGCGGCACCGGATTCCACTCGGCCAGAAACGCGGCCAGGTCGGCGGGGTCGTAGATATGGCCAAAGGTTTCGATGAAGGTCGCCTCGGCAAAGGCGCTGATCGCGGCGGCGTCGTCTGCTGTGGCGCGTCGAGGGGCGGTCATGCCATATCTCCTGAAAATCCGGCGGATGGCGGCCAGCCCGCCGCGCAAATCGCCATCACCTTGAACAAATCGCCCATCGCCTGCGGGTCAACCAGCCGGTCGCGCTGGCCGTGCAGTTCGGCGGCGCGGGTCGGCGCCGCGGCGGCGAGCGATGCCAGCCGCGCGTCGATCCCCAGCCGCCGCAGCCAGTCGCCCTGCGTCGCGACCGTCCCGATGTGGACGCCCGGCACCGCCGCGGCGGCGGCGAGCGCGGCAAAGTCGACATGTGCGGTCAGGTCGGCCTCGCCCGGATCGGTGAAGGCGTCGGCGAAGCGATGCGCCTTGACCGCTTGCAATGTGTCGCCCGCGGCCGGGCCGACATAGCCATAATCTATCGCCAGCATCGCGCCGCCCTGCCGCGCAATGCGAAAGGCGCAGCGCTGCATGATCGCCGCAGCAACCGGCGCGGTTTCGACGATCGTGCCGACATTTTTGCTGCGCAGCATTTCGGGGATCGCGGCCGCCGCATCGGCTTCGCCCGGCACTGCGGCAAAGACGTCGCCGCGACGTTCGACCATCCGCTCGCGCCAACCGTCCATGGTGCGGATATATTGATGCACCGGCAGCGCGTCGAAAAATTCATTGGCGACGATCAGCAGCGGCAGATCGTCGGGCAGCGCGTCGACCTCGTCATGATGGGTCGCGTCGGGCAGGCGCACCAATTGCGCGGTGCGCAGCATCGGGCTGGTTTCGACGAGCTCGATCCCCGCGGGAATGCAGCCGAAGCGCGCCATCGCGCGCAGTGCATCGGCGGCCAGCGTCCCGCGCCCCGGACCCAGCTCGACATAGCGAAACGCGGGCTTGCCCGCGCGCGCGCGCAGGTCGGCGATCCACACGCCGATCATTTCGCCGAACATCTGGCTGATTTCAGGGGCCGTGGTGAAATCGCCCGCGGCGCCGAGCGGGTCGCGCGTCGCATAATAATGGCTGTTCGCGGCGGCCATATAGTCGGCGACGGTCGTCGCCCGCGCCGCTACGATGTCGCCGATCAGCTGTTCGGGAGTCGGCGGTCCGTCACGCAACGCTGTCGGGTCCGGCGACCGGCTCGATCCGCTGGCGGCGCCCCTTCGCGGTGGCAACGAGCCAGAAACCGATCAGCAGCATCGGGATGGTTAGCGTCTGCCCCATCGTCAGTCCCGACGACAGGGTGCCGAGCTGGACATCGGGTTCGCGCACGAACTCGACCGCAAAGCGGCTGAGGCCATAGATGATCGCCGCCATGCCGAACAGGAATCCGGGCTTGTAGCGCGCATCGGTGCGCCAGAAGAGGAAGGTCAGGATCGCCATCATCAGCAGCCCCTCCAGACCCGCTTCGTACAGCTGGCTGGGGTGGCGCGGGTCCATCGTGCCGCTGTCCGGAAAGATGATCGCCCAAGGTACGTCGGTGGCGCGGCCCCACAGCTCGCCGTTGACGAAATTGGCCATGCGGCCAAAGAACAGGCCGAAGGGGATGACGCAGGCGACATAATCGCAAAAGCGCAGAAAATTCAGCTTCTCCTTGCGCGTCACATACCAGATCGCGATCAGCACGCCGATGACGCCGCCATGGAGCGACATGCCGCCGTCCCAAAGGCGGAACACGCCGAGCGGCTCCTCGATATATTCGCCGAGGTTATAGAAGAGTACATAGCCCAGCCGCCCGCCGATGATGATGCCGAGCATCGCGTAGAAGATCATGTCGTCGGCATGACGCCGTGCCATCGGGGCGCCGGGCTGTGCGATCAGCTTGAGCAGATACCAATAGCCGACGAAAATCCCGGCGAGATAGGCGAGCGCGTACCAGCGGATCGGCAGGCCGAAGATGCTGAAGGCAACTTCGCTATTCTCTCCCATTAGGTCATGGAAGTTCACATATTGCGTTGCTTCGGCTAGGGTTGCAAAAAGAAACATAAAGTCGCGCGGTCCTTCCCCAGGAGAGGCCTCCCCATAAGGGGTTAGGCCAGCGAGACCAAGAGGAGAGATACAAGATGCCATCTGCGCTCGATTTGCGCCTGGAAGCCGCCTATAATCTGATCACCGGTCCGGGCGGACCGATCCAGGTCGGGTCCGTCGAACGCTTCGGCCGACAGCTTCCCTTCATCACCAACGCACCGACGAATCTGGCCGACTATGTCGCCTATTTCGCGATGCAGCACGGCGACGCGACCTTTCTGGTCGAGGGCGACGAACGCCTGTCGTTCAAACAGGTCTATATGGCGGCGCGGCAGGTCGCGGCGGGGCTGATCGAGGGCTATGGCGTCCAGCGCGGCGACCGCGTCGGGCTGGCGATGCGCAACGCCAATGCCTGGTGCGTTTCGTACATCGGCATCTTGCTGGCGGGCGGCTGTGCGACCCTGCTCAACGGCTGGTGGCAGGGCGGCGAACTGGCGGCGGCGATCGCCGACAGCGAAACCGGCTTGGTCATCGCCGACGTCCAGCGCGCGGCGCGGCTGGGCGAGGTCGAGCATGGCGCCAAGGTCGTCACGCTCGACATCGCGCAGCCGATCGATCTGGCAATCGCCCCGATCACCGGCGCCGGCGGCAATGCCGCGACGGTGCTGCCGACGCTGACCGGGCAGGATCTGGCGACGATCCTGTTCACCTCGGGCTCGACCGGCCAGTCGAAAGGCGCATACTCGCGCCACGAAGCGGTGGTGCAGGCGATCTTCAACTATGTGACGCAAACCGCGAGCATCGTGCATCTGCTGACCGAGGACGGTTTGATGTCGGACATCCAGCCCGCGACGCTGATCTGCACGCCGCTGTTCCACGTCACCGCCGAAATCCCGGTGTTCCTGCAAAGCTTCGCGCTGGGCCGCAAACTGGTGCTGATGCCGAAATGGAATGCCGAAGAAGCGATGCGGCTGATCCAGGACGAACAATGCAATTATTTCGTCGGCGTGCCGCTGATGAGCTATGAAATCCTGATCCACCCCAACCGCAAGAATTACGACCTGTCGACGTGCAAAAGCTATGCCGGCGGCGGCGCCCCGCGGCCGCCCGAGCATGTCAAACGCCTCGCGACCGAAATGGGCGAGGGCAAGCCGCTGCTCGGCTATGGCCTCACCGAAACCAATGCGGTCGGCTGCGGCATCATCAACGAAAATTATCTCGCCAAACCGCTGTCGACCGGCCCGGCGTCGAAACCGCTCGTCGATCTCGCGATCCTCGACGACGACGGCAATGAGCTGGCGCAGGGCAAGGTCGGCGAGGTCTGCATCCGCTCGGTGTGCAATTTCGAAGGCTATTGGAATAACGAGGCGGCGTCGAAGGCGGCCTTTTTCGACAATGGCTATTTCCGCTCGGGCGACCTCGGCTATCTCGACGAGGACGGCTATTTGTTCATCGTCGACCGCAAAAAGGACATCATCATCCGCGGCGGCGAAAATATCAGCTGCCAGGAGGTCGAGGCGGCGATCTACGAACATGGCGACACCAACGAGTGCGCGGTGTTCGGCCTGCCCGACGAGCGGCTGGGCGAGGTGGTCGGCGCGGTGATCTGGACCAAGCCGGGGAGCAGCGTCACCGCCGAGGATATGTGCTCGTTCCTCAGCCAGCGGCTGGCGCCGTACAAGGTGCCGTACAAAATCTGGATGGTCGCTGACGCGCTGCCGAAGCTCGGCAGCGAAAAGATCGACAAGGTGTCCTTGCGCAACAAATATCGCGACGAATATGCAGCGGAGGTTGCGTAACCTTTTCTTGGCGGCGAGCGAACTCGGATCATGGCCGATGTTGAAATTTCCGTCATCCCGGCGAAGGCCGGGATCTCGACCTGGCGGATGAGAGCACCGGCGGGATCCCGGCCTTCGCCGGGATGACGGTCGGATGGGAGTTGGAGAGCATATGAATGAAGCCACTCCAGCCTCCGTCCCACGACCGCCGCGCGTCTATCGCCACCGGCTGCCGACGCGCATCTGGCATTGGCTGAACGCGGTTACCCTGCTCATCATGCTGATGAGCGGGCTGATGATTTTCAATGCCCATCCACGGCTCTATTGGGGCGAATATGGCGCTAATTTCGACCGCGCCTGGCTGGTGATCGGCTCGACCGCCGACGAAGGCTATTTGCGGATCGGCGACTGGCGGGTCGAAACGACCGGGGTGCTCGGCCGCTGGACCAATGCCGAGGGGGTAGAAAAGACCTGGGCCTTCCCCGGCTGGGCGACGATCCCGACCAGCTACAGCCTTGCCGACGGGCGGCGCTGGCACCTGTTCTTTGCCTGGGTAATGGCGATCAGCCTGACGCTCTACATGCTGTGGACCGCGATCGGCGGGCATCTGAAAAAGGACCTGCACGTCCGCCGCACCGAATGGTCGCCGCGCCATATCTGGCATGACATCAAAGACCACGCGCGGCTGCGCTTTCCGCGCGGCGAAGCGGCGGCGCGGTACGGCATCCTCCAGAAGCTCAGCTACATCGGGGTCATCTTCATCCTGCTGCCGCTGATGATCGCGACCGGGCTCACCATGTCGCCGGGACTGAACGCCAGCGCGCCGTGGCTGCTCGACCTGTTCGGTGGTCGCCAGTCGGCGCGGTCGATCCACTTCATCGCCGCCTGGGCGCTGGTGGCGTTTTTCCTCGTCCATATCCTGATGGTGCTACTCGCCGGGCCGGTGAACGAGGTGCGGTCGATGGTGACCGGCTGGTTCCGCCTGCCGCCGGAGAAGGATGCATGAGCGAGATCATTCTGCCGCGCCGCCAGTTGATCGCCCGCGCAGGGGGGCTTGCTGCAACATTGCCGCTGCTGTCGGCTTGCGATGCGATCAACGACGCGCCCGCGGTGCGCAAGATTTTGTCGATGGGTGAGGAGATGAACCGCGCGAGCCAGCGCGCGCTCATCGACCGCAACGCCCTGGCGCGCGAATATAGCCGCGCCGACCTGTCGCCTTACTTCCGGCCCAATGGCACGCGCCTGCCCGCGGGCGCTGCCTATGCCGCGCATGCGGCGAGCGGCTTTGCCGACTGGCGGGTCGCGGTCACCGGACTGGTCGCGCGGCCGCTGTCGCTGTCGATGGCCGACATCCGCGCGATGCCGCAGCGCACCCAGATCACCCGCCACGACTGCGTCGAAGGGTGGAGCGCGATCGGGCAATGGACCGGGGTGCAGCTGTCGCGCATCCTCGCCGCCGCCGGGGTCCGCGACAGCGCGCGCTATATCGTGTTCCGCTGCGCCGACCGGCTCGGCGACGCGCTCTATTATGAAAGCTGCGACATGGTCGACGCGCGCCATCCGCAGACAATCCTGGCCTGGGCGCTCAACGATGCGGTGCTGCCGATCGCCAACGGCGCTCCGCTGCGCCTCAGGATCGAGCGTCAGCTCGGCTACAAGCACGCCAAATATGTGAACGCGATCGAAGCGGTCGCCAGCCTCGACGGCATTGGCGCGGGCAAGGGCGGCTATTGGGAAGATCGCATCGATTATGAATGGTATGCCGGGATTTGACCGCTTCGACCCTCGGGGCCGGAAGGGATGGCGGCTTTGGGGTGGCGAAGCGGACTAACGCTTTGGCGGCGGCGTGGGCACGTAAATCGGATTTGGATTCTTCCCCCCAACGCACAAATTGAAATTGCCGGCCTCGCGGTCGCGAAATCGGGTCGGCCAACCGCCCAAGCAATCGGTCGGCGTTGTGTCGATGCCTCGCACGATGGCGATCGACATCGAGCGGATACGCGCCTCTCCGATGAGGCAATTCACTTTCTCGGGTGGGGTTGCATCTAGGGCGATGAATGAAGAGGATGCTGCGTCATTGCCGCCAGCGTCGGTCAAAAAGGCTTCTATCTTACAGTCCCGTAGCAACTTAAGGCTTGCAGAACCCTCCGTTTCAGGTTTGTAATCCGGTCCGAGAATATAATCAAAATCGTCGTCGACGAGACGGAGATATAGCGGCTGTTGATCAATCCGATGCCACAGCATTGCGGCTCCCCACGCACAAATGCCAAGAGCCGCCCCGGTCAGCACGCCTGCCAGAAATTTCCGGTTCATTGGATATCCTTGCTGGTTGTTGCCACCGTCACATTTGCTGAAGATCCGAACGTCCGCTTCCGGTCGCAACTGGCCATTGGCCATGTCCGCAATATCTATCCCGGATAACGCTCGTTCATTACGTCCCAGCTCAGCACGACCAGCTTTTCGAGCACGTCCAAATCAACATCGGCCAGCTTGTTGACGTAAAGGCATGATTTCCCGACCTTATACTTGCCCAGCCGCGCGAACAGCGCGTCCGCCTCGGGTTGCCGGTCGCAATAATGGCCCATCAGATACAGCGTCAGCGCCGCCTTGCGCGGGCTGAACCCGGCGCGGCACATCGTTCCCGAATGGCCGCTGTCATAGACATAGTCATAGCTGCCATAGCCGATGATCGACGGCCCCCACATCTTCGGCTCCAGCCCAGTGACGCGGCGGTGGATCGCGTCGATCACCGCCGCCTCCTCGCGCCGCCGCGCTTCGGGAACCGCGGCGATGAAGTCGGCGACCGACACCTCGGTCGCCTTGGTCTTGATTTCGGTCTTGGCCATCGCGGTTCCTCCCGGCGGTCGATTATCGCCGTTTTGTGCCACCTTTCAGTTCGGCGACCAGCGCCGGGGCGGGCCAGATTTTCTCTAGCCCTTCCTGGATCGCCGCCGTCGATACCACGACCGTCCGGTTCAGCGTGCCGTCATAGCCGAAATTGCCGCCGAGCGAATGGATATTGCCGTCGAACGCGGTGCCAATCACGCTGCCGTCGCGCGCGATCACCGGCGAACCCGAATTGCCGCCGATGATGTCGTTGGTGGTGACGAAGTCATAGACGACATTCTTGTTAATCCGCGACTCGGCCTTCACGAACCCGTCGGCGAGCTTGTACGGCAGCTGCCCCGTCGCGCGGTCGTAAGTGCCGCCCATCACGGTGGTTGCCGGCACCGGCTTGCCGCGCTCGGTCCAGCCTTTCACCTGGCCATAGGACAGGCGCAGCGTAAAGGTCGCGTCGGGATAGAGCTTGTCGCCATAGGCGGCAAAGCGTGCCTTTGCGAGCCGTGCCTGCGCCGCGGTGACCGGCGCGTCATAGTCGCGGTCGAACGCCGTCTTGATTGCGCGGGCGCGCGGATCGAGCTGACTGAAGAAGCGGATCATCGGGTCGTCCGACGCCGCGATCGCGGCGGCGCCGCCCTCCCACAATTGCTTGCGATAGACGGGATCGGCGAGCTTCGTCCCTTCGACCAGCCGTTTGCCGAGCGCTTCGGGGCTTTCCTTGCCCAGCAGCATTTTGACGTCGGCATTATCGGCGCCCAGATATTCGCGCGCCTTGCTGGCCCAGAAGCTGACGCCCAGTTCTTCCAGCCAGGGATAGGTCGGGACCGGATCAGTCAGCCGCTTTTCGGTGAGCGGCAGCGCCGAGTCGGTGAAACCGGGCAGGCGCTCGCTGTTCGGCTTGCCGCGTTCTGCGGCGGCGCGCACCAGCGTCATCGCGTACCCGGCCAGCGTCGAATAGCTGGCAGGGCCGCTCTGCAGGAACACGCTGTCGAGGTAGGTGTTGCGGCGCTCGGCCATCGCCTTGTCGATTTCGGACCAGGAATCACCGATTTCGGCATTGCCTTTGACCCGTGCGCGCAGGTCGGCTTCTTCGGCGGCCATCTTGGCGGTAAAGGCCGGATCGTTGAGCGCGCGCAGCTGCCCCGACAGCGCCTTGAAGCTGTTTTCATATCCGAACAGCTCGTCGCCGCCTTCGCGCGTCTTGGTGGCGTCGCTCTCCATATTGGCAATCAGGCGACCGCGAAATTCGGACAACAGGATGAGCGTCAGCGGCAGGCGTTCGGCGCGCTGGAATTCGCGCTGCGTTTCGGTCAGCAGGCGCTGGGTCGAACCGGGGTTGCCGACGACGAAGGTGATCTCGCCATCCTGCGGCGCGCGCGGATTCCATTTGAGGTGGGTGGGCGTCGCGACCGGCTTCTCATCCTCATAGGCGCGCAGGAAGGCGGCATCCATCGCGTAGCGCGGGAAGTTGAAATTGTCGGGGTCGCCGCCAAAGAAGGCCGCCTGAAACTCGGGCGCCCACGCGATGCGGACGTCGCTGTACTTGCGATATTGATACAGCTTGTACTGGCCGCCGCCGAACAAGGTCACCACTTGGCAGCGCGTCTTGGCGCGGTCGGTGCAGCCGGCCGACTCGAGTTCGGCGATGCGCGCGTCGCGCGCCTTGACCAGCGTTTCGCCGGTCAGCGATCCGATCACGCCCTGAATATCGCCGGTGACGTCGGTGATCGACGTGACGACTTCCGCCTGCTGCCCCGGGCATTTGCGTTCGCGCGCGCGGTCGGCGGCGTTGAAGCCGCCCGCCACCAGGTCGCTGTCGGCGGTCGACAGATTCTGCAGGCAGCTGATGACGCAATGGTGGTTGGTCAGGATCAGCCCCTCGCCCGAAACGAACGACGCCGAGCAGCCACCGGTCAGCCGCACCGCCGACGCCTGCGTCCGGTCCAGCCATTGCTTGTCGGGCGCCCAGCCATAAGTGCCCCGAATCGCGTCGGTGGGAACGCCGTCGAACGTCCACATGCCTTCCTCGGCAGCAGCGGGGGTGGCAACGGCGAACGCCGCGGCGGCGGCAGAAGCGAAAGCAAGGGTCAGGCGCATCAAAAATCCTCGCCCGTGAGATATGGTATCATCTGATACTAGCGGTCGACGTCCGCGCGGCCAAGGGGAATGTTGTGGTAGCGCATCGCGGTTGCGCGGGGGCGGGCAGGCTGCTAGCCGCGCCCGCGATATTCTCTCGCCAAAGGTACCGCCATGTCCGATTCCATCAAGCGCGTCGTCCTTGCCTATTCGGGCGGCCTCGATACCAGCGTCATCCTGAAGTGGCTGCAGGTCACCTATGGCTGCGAAGTGGTGACCTTCACCGCCGACCTGGGGCAGGGCGAGGAGCTGGAGCCCGCGCGCGCCAAGGCCGAGCTGATGGGGATCAAGCCCGAGCATATCTACATCGACGACCTGCGCGAAGAATTTGTCCGCGACTTCGTTTTCCCGATGATGCGCGCCAACGCGCGCTACGAGGGCGATTATCTCCTCGGCACCTCGATCGCGCGCCCGCTGATCTCGAAGCGGCTGGTCGAAATCGCGCGCGAAACCGGCGCCGATGCGGTGGCGCATGGCGCGACGGGCAAGGGCAATGACCAGGTCCGGTTCGAGCTGTCGGCCTATGCGCTGAACCCCGATATCAAGGTGATCGCGCCGTGGCGCGAATGGGATCTGACCAGCCGCACCGCGCTGATCGCCTGGGCCGAACAGCACCAGATTCCGGTGCCGAAGGACAAGCGCGGCGAAAGCCCCTTCTCGACCGACGCGAACCTGCTGCACACCTCGAGCGAGGGCAAGGTGCTGGAAAATCCGTGGGACGAGACCCCCGACTATGTCTATTCGCGCACCGTCAATCCGGAGGATGCGCCCGACGCCCCCGAATATATCACGATCGATTTCGAACGCGGCGACGGGGTGGCGCTGAACGGCGAAGCGATGTCGCCCGCAACGCTGCTCGCGGCGCTCAACGACCTTGGCCGCAAGCATGGCATCGGCCGCCTCGACCTCGTCGAGAACCGCTTCGTCGGCATGAAGTCGCGCGGCATGTACGAGACGCCGGGCGGCGAAATCTACGCCCGCGCGCATCGCGGCATCGAAAGCATCACGCTCGACCGCGGCGCCGCGCACCTCAAGGACGAGCTGATGCCGAAATATGCCGAGCTCATCTACAACGGCTTCTGGTTCGCGCCCGAGCGCGAGATGTTGCAGGCGGCGATCGACCACAGCCAGGAAAAGGTCAGCGGCACGGTGCGGCTCAAGCTCTACAAGGGCAACGCCAACGTCGTTGGCCGCAAGTCGCCGAACAGCCTGTACAGCGAACGCCATGTGACGTTCGAGGATGACGCCGGTGCTTATGATCAAAAGGATGCGGCGGGGTTCATCAAGCTCAACGCACTGCGCCTGAAGCTGCTGGCGAAACGCGATCGTTGATCGGCAACGGCGCCGTTACAAGGAATGTTGGCCTGTTAATTAAACGCAACCATATCGAAGGAAATGAAGGGTTAGCATGACGCGCGGACCTGCGCTAAGGCGCGAATCGTGACAGCGACCCGCTTCTTTTCCGACAATGCGGCAACGGTGCATCCGGCCGTGATGGAAGCGCTCGCGGCCGCCAACCATGTCGACACCGCCTATGACGGCGATGCGCTGAGCATGTCGCTCGATGCGACATTTTCGGAGCTGTTCGAGACCGACTGTGAAGTCGTGTGGATCCCCACCGGCACCGCCGCGAACAGCATCATCCTCGCCCATTTCGTGCGGCCGTGGCAGGGCATCCTCTGTTACGAGGAAGCGCATATCGAGGTCGACGAATGCGGCGCCCCGACCTTTTATTCGGGCGGCGCCAAGCTGATGACGCTGCCGGGGCGCGGCGCCAAGATCGACGCCGAGGCACTGAAGGCGCGGATCGCGGGGATCCGCAAGGATGTCCATCAGGTGCAGCCCGCGGCGATCAGCATCACCAACGCGACCGAATATGGCCTTGTCTGGCGCGCCGAAGAGATTGGCGAGATCAGCCAGATCGCGCGCGCCAATGGCATGAAGCTGCATATGGACGGCGCGCGCTTTGCCAATGCCGTCGCCCATCTGGACTGCGCCCCCGCCGACGTCACCTGGCGCGCCGGGGTCGACGCGCTGTCGTTCGGCTTCACCAAGAATGGCGCGATGATGGCCGAGGCGATCGTCTTCTTTGGCGGCAGCGGCGGGCCGGGGGTCCGCGAGCTGAAAAAACGCGGCGGCCATTTGCTCAGCAAGGGGCGGTTCGTGGCGGCGCAGATTCGCGCGATGCTGACCAACGACCTGTGGCTCGACAATGCGCGCGCGGCGAACGCCGGGGCGGCGACGCTGGCGGCGGCATGCGGCGACCGGTTGATGCACCCTGTCGAAGCGAATGAATTGTTCGTCCGGCTGACGCCTGCCGAGGCTGCGAAACTGCGCGGCGCCGGTTTTGATTTCTACGATTGGGGCGAAGGCGCGGCGCGGTTGGTGGCGAGCTGGGATCAGGATGCGCAGGCGGTCGCGCCATTTGCAGCCGCGATCGCCGCGCTATGAGCGCGCCGCCCAGCCTGCTGGCCCCGCGCGTCCTATTCCCCTTCCTCTTCATCACCCTGATCTGGGGGTCGACGTGGATCGTGATCACCGGGCAACTCGGCATCGTGCCCCCCAGCTGGTCGGTCGCTTACCGCTTTTTCGTCGGCGCTGCCGCGATGTTCGCCTATGCCGCCTGGCGTCGCGAACGATTGGCGCTCTCGGGGTTCGGCTGGGGGTTTGCGGCGCTGCTCGGGCTGGCGCAGTTCGCGCTCAACTTCAATTTCGTCTATCGCGCCGAGCTCCACATCACCTCGGGACTGGTTGCGGTGCTGTTCGCGCTGCTGATCGTTCCGAACACCCTGCTCGGGCGCATCTTCCTCAAGACGAAAGTCGAGGGACGTTTCCTGCTCGGTGCCGGAATCGCGATCGTCGGAGTGGGGATGATGATCCTGCACGAATATCGCACCGCCAACGTCGGGGCCGCCGAAGTGTTGATCGGCACCGCGCTCACCCTGTGCGGCGTGCTCAGCGCGTCGGCATCGAATGTGATGCAGGGATCAAGCGTTGCGCGCGAACAATCGATGGCGGTGATGATCGCGTGGGCGATGCTGTTTGGCGCCCTAGGCGATGCCGTCTTTGCCTGGGCGACCACCGGCCCGCCGGTGATCGAGGCGACACCGGCCTATCTGGGCGGCGTGCTGTATCTGGGGGTCGTCGCCAGCGCGGTGACCTTCCCACTCTATTTCAACATCATCCGCGCGGTCGGACCGGGACAGGCGGCATGGTCGAGCGTGCTGATCCCGATCATCGCGATGGGCTTTTCGACGCTGTTCGAGGGGTACCGCTGGGCACCGCTGTCGATCGCGGGCGGTGCGGTGGCGCTGATCGGGCTGGTGATCGCGGTGGCGAAAAGGCCCGATCGCCCGTCGCTCAGCGGCAATATGGTCGCGGTTCCGGTGGAGCGCGACGCTTAGGTTCGCGACCCTTGGTTGTCACGGGTGTATTGTTTCGATAGGACGGCGACATGAAACGTCTTGCTACTCCGTTCGTCCTGCTCGCCGCCTGCCTGTCCGCACCGGCGCTCGCCCAGACTTCCTGCCAGCCCGGCACTTATGCCGCATCCGATGGCGATTTTGTTGTCCTCGTTCCCTTGCCGTCGATACCGGCGCCGGGGCTGCGCTACCTGTTCCGCGACGGTCGCCGCGGCGCTACCACGGATGCGACGGCGCCGCTCGCTTGCAGCAACGACGGCGTGATGATCGGCGGGGCGACGTGGAAGCCGATCGTTTTTCGCGAAACGCCTGCGACATTCAACAGCGTGGGGACCAAGCTGTCGGGGGTGCTGATCGAGCCGCCAACCGCCGATCCCAAACGCCCGCTCGTGGTCATGGTCCACGGGTCAGAGCGCAATTCGCCGATCGGCGGGGTCTATGGCTATGCGATGGCGGCGCAGGGGATTGCGGTCTTCGTCTATGACAAGCGCGGCACGGGCGCATCGGAAGGCGAATATACGCAGAATTTCGAACTGCTCGCCGCCGATGCCGCGCATGCGCTCGACCAGGCGCGCAGCATGACGCCGGGCCGGGCCGGCCGCGCGGGATTTTTCGGCGGCAGTCAGGGCGGGTGGGTCGCTCCACGCGCCGCGACGTTGACGAAGGCCGATTTTGTCGCGGTCGGTTTCGGGCTTGTCGCGTCGCCGATCGAGGAGGACCGCGAACAGCTGGTGTCGGAAGTGCGTGCGGCGGGGCAGGGCGATGAGGCGGTGCAGCTTGTGAACCGACTGTCTGCGGCGACCGGCAAATTGCTCCTGTCCAATTTTACCGCGGGTTATGACGAGCTGGACGCGGTGCGACGCGACATGGCCGGTAAAGCGTGGGCCGCGACGATCGCGGGCGAGCATAGCGGCGCGATGCTGCGCATGTCGAACGACGAGCTGCGCCGCGTGGGCCGTGCGCGTTTCGACAATCTGGAGCTGATCTGGGACTATGACGCGCTGGCGGCGCTGAAAAAGCTCGATGCGCCCTTGCTATGGGTTCTGGCCGGGGAGGATCGCGAGGCACCGATCGAAACAACACGCGGCGCGCTGCTCGGTCTTGCCAAAGGCGGCAGGCCGGTCGACGTTTATCTGTTTCCCGACACCGACCATGGCATGTTCGAATTTCGAACCAATGCCGATGGGTCGCGCAGCGGAACGCGGATTACCGACGGCTATCTGCAGCTGCTCGGCGACTGGATCAAGGGTGCCGCGCGCGGTCCTTACGGGCGCGCCGAGCATTTGACAAAGGCCGTCAGCCCGCGCTGACCCGTTCGATGTCGGCGCCGACTGCCTGGAGCTTTTCCTCCAGCCGCTCGTAACCGCGATCGAGGTGATAGACGCGGTTGACCTCGGTCTGGCCCTGCGCCGCGAGCCCGGCGATGATCAGGCTCATCGATGCGCGGAGATCCGTCGCCATCACCGGCGCGCCGACCAGATGATCGACCCCGCGCACCACCGCGCTGCGTCCGCGCACTTCGATGTCGCAGCCCATGCGAGCGAGCTCCGGAACATGCATGTAGCGGTTTTCGAAGATCGTTTCGGTGAACAGGCTGGCGCCCTTGCCCAGCGTCGCCATTGCCATGAACTGCGCCTGCATGTCGGTGGCGAAGCCCGGATAGGGCGCGGTCGACAGGGTGACGGGTTCGGCGCGCCCCGACATCGCGACGCGAACGCCCGTCTTGGTCTCTTCAACCGTCGCGCCAGCCTGGCGCAACGCCGAAAGCGTCGCTTCCATTTCGCTGGCCTTTGCGCCGACCAGTTCGACATCGCCCTCGGTGATGACCGCGGCGCAGGCATAGCTGCCCGCCTCGATACGGTCGGCCATCACCCGGTAGGTTGCGCCGTGCAGGCGGTCGACGCCCTCGATGGTCAGCGTTTCGGTGCCGATACCCTCGATATGCGCGCCCATCGCGACCAGACAGTTGCACAGGTCGACGATCTCGGGCTCGCGTGCGGCGTTCTCAAGGACGCAGGTGCCCTTGGCGAGCACCGCCGCCATCAGCGCATTTTCGGTCGCGCCGACCGACACCACGGGGAAGGTGAATTTGCCGCCGGGCAGGCGTCCGCGGCCGGGTGCGCTCGCCTTGACATATCCCGAGGCGAGCTCGATCTCGGCGCCAAACGCCTCCAGCGCTTTCAGGTGCAGGTCGATCGGGCGGTTGCCGATCGCACAGCCGCCGGGCAGCGACACCGTCGCTTCGCCCGCACGCGCGAGCAGCGGACCGAGGACGAGGATCGACGCGCGCATTTTGCGGACGATGTCATAGGGGGCGACGGTCGAGGTCAGCGTCGTTGTCCGCGCGGTCATCACGCGGCCGAAATCCTCGGGCCGCGACCCCTCGATCGTCGTCGAGCAACCGAGCTGGTTGAGCAAATGGCCAAAGCCATCGACGTCGGCGAGCCGCGGCAGGTTGCGAAGCGTCAGCGGTTCGTCGGTGAGCAGCGCACAAGGCAGCAGCGTGAGCGCCGCATTCTTGGCGCCGGAGATGGGGATACGGCCCTTGAGTCGCTGGCCGCCGCGAATGACGATCTGATCCATGGCCAGTCTTTAGCGCAAGGGCGCGGACGCGCAAGCGCGGGCACCTTTCGTCGTGGCTTTCCGGTCAGAAATGTGAAACTATCCTGGACGAGTTCGGATCGTTCCGGGCAGGGCGAACCGAAGCGGCTTTCACGGGGGAGAGCGTCATGCGCAACAGGTTCGTCACGATCATCACATCTTCGGCATTGATCGCCAGCCAGCTGGTCGTTCCGGCGATGCCGCAATCGACCTATCCCTATCCGCCACCCACGGCGGACCCGGCCTATAACGGCGGCTATGCGGGTACGCTGCGCTGCGAGTCGCGTAACAACAAGCTTCAGCGCTGCAACGTCCGCACCGACAATCGCGTCGACCTGATCCGGGTGATCGGGGGGCGTTGTTCGAAAGGCCGCGATTGGGGTTTCACCGCGAACCAGATCTGGGTGTCCGGCGGGTGCCGCGCTGAATTCGGCTATGGATACGCCAACAACGGTGGCTATCCGACCCCCTTGCCGCAGCCGATCGATGATTATGCCGGGACGCTCCGCTGTGAATCGTGGAGCTATAAATATCAGCAGTGCAACGTCCCGACGAACAATCGCGTCGACCTGACCCGCAAGATCGCGGGCAAGTGCAACGCGGGGCGCCAATGGGGCTATACCGGCGATTATATCTGGGTCGACAAGGGTTGCCGCGCCGAATTCGCTTATGGTTACCGCGATGTCCAGCCGACCCGACCCGACAAGGACAAGGGGCCGAGCACGGGACTGATCATCGGCGGGGTCGTCGTCGCCGGCGGGCTGCTCGCGCTGCTGCTCAGCAAAAAGAAGAAGGCCGCGGACGGGACGACCGAGGAAAGCGCGACGACGCACCCTCCGCGCGGGCCCGCTACACTGAGCGCGAACCTCAGCGGCCTGCCGAGCGCGTCGCGGCCGTCGGTGCAAAATTGCATGACCGATGCGGCGCGCCAGATCGGGGTAACCGGCGGGACAAAGCTGTCCTACGACAAGCTCGTCTCGCTCGAACAGGGCAATGGCGGCTGGCGGATCCGCGCCGCGATGACCGCGACCTATCCCGACGGCACCAAGTCCATCGAAATGTACTGCCGCGCGACGCCGAGCGACATCATCCAGCTCGATTTTTCGTAGCGCGGGTTTCGCGCCCTATTGCTCCGTCATCCCGGCGAAGGCCGGGATCTCCACGTTGCGTCATGTCGCGAAGGCGAGATCCCGGCCTTCGCCGGGATGACGATATCGGGAACTGGATTTAAGCCAGCAGCGCCTCCTCGACCTGCCCCAGCCGGTCCTTGCCAAAAAACATTGCGTCGCCGACGAAGAAGGTCGGGATGCCGAACACCCCGCGCGCAACGGCGGCTTCGGTGTTGGCGACGAGCTTTGCCTTGATCTCGGGCTCTTGCGTCCGCGCGAGCAGCGCGGGGCCGTCGAAGCCGTTCGCAGACAGGAAGGTCGCGATCACTTCGGGATCGTCCATTTTCAACCCGTCCTCCCACATCGCGCGGTTCACCGCGTCGATATAATCGTCGAGTACACCCTCATCGTCGGCGCCGATCGCGCCGCGCATGATCGTCAGTGTGTTGACCGGGAAGTGCGGGTTGAGGCGGAATTTGGTCAGGCCATGTTTTTCGATGAAGCGCCGCATCTCGAGATTTTCATAGGCAAGCTTGGCGGGTGCGTCGGCATATTGGATCATTGGCGCCTTGTTGCCGGTCGCCTTGAAAATGCCGCCGAGCAGGCAGGGGGTGATGACAAGGTCGGCGCCGGTGCGGTCGAGCAGTTCGGGCAGCGCCTTCATCGACAGATAGGCGTTGGGGCTGCCGAAATCGAAGATCAGTTCTAAGGTCCTTGTCACCATTTTTCTCCCCAGGGGCGAAGGTCGAGTTCATGCGTCCACGCGCTTTTCGGCTGATTGTGGAGCATCACATAATTGGCCGCGATCGCGGCGGGATTGAGGATCAGGTCGTGCGCCTTGGCATTGTCGAAATCGGGGTGGCGACCCTTGATGAAGTCGGTGTCGATCGCGCCGTCGATCACCGTATGTGCGACATGGATGCCCTGCGGCCCCAGTTCGCGCGCCATCGCCTGCGCCAGCATCCGCAGCGCACCCTTTGCGCCCGAGAAGGCGGCGTAGCCCGATCCGCCGCGCAGGCTTGCGGTGGCGCCGGTGAAGATGATCGTGCCGCGGCCGCGCGGAGCCATGCGCTTCGCTGCTTCGCGGCCCATCAGGAAGCCGCCGAGGCACGCCATTTCCCAAACCTTTGTGTAAACGCGCACCGTCGTTTCGGTGATCGGAAAGTTCACATTGGCGCCGATGTTGAACACCGCGACCTCGACCGGGCCGACTTCGGCTTCGACCTGATCGAACAGCGCGATCATCGCCGCTTCGTCGCGCGCGTCGGCAGGGAAGGCGCGGGCCTGATACCCGTCGTCGCGGATCGACCGCGCCAGCGTTTCCAGCTGGTCGGCGTTGCGTTCTCGGCGGTTGACGCAGGCGGTAAGGCCTTCAGCGGCGAACGCGCGGGCGATCGCGCCCCCGGTGGCGTCGCCGGCCCCAATGATGACGGCTGCAGGATTGGGCATAAGCGACTCTCCTCTTGCGGTTCATAGTAACTATGATAATCATAGTGACAAGAGGTTTTTGGCGGCTTCCTTTCTGCTCCCCGGCGAAAGCCGGGGTTCAGAAGGTAAAAGCCGTGGTTGCCGCTCTGGACCCCGGCTTTCGCCGGGGTACGGCCAAGGAGAACAGCGTTTGCCCAAACGCACCGATCTATCCGACACCTTCTGCCCCGTTGGCCGCTCGGCCGAATTGCTCGGCGACCGCGCGGTGCTGCTCATTCTGCGCGATCTGTTTTTCGGCAATCGGCGGTTCGAAGTCATCGCCGCGAATACCGGGCTCGGCCCGCAGCTCGTATCGGCGCGGCTCAAGCGGCTCGAAAGCGAGGGCGTGGTCGAGCGGCGCGCGTATCAGGAGCGCCCCGTCCGCCACGAATATTGGCTGACCGCCAAGGGCAAGGATCTGTTCGGCGTGCTTTATGCGATGCGCGGGTGGGCCGAACGCTGGGCGTATCGCGACGGCGAAACCGGCGGCGGACCGGCGATGCGCTATATCCACCGTGCCTGCGGGAGCGACGTGGGGACCGCGCTGGTGTGTCCGGGGTGCGGCGAAACGCTGGGCTATGGCGATTTGAAGGGCGAGCCGTCACCGGAGCTCAGGGCCGAGCAGGCGCGTCGGGGTCGATCGGAATCTACTCGCCGGTAAAGCGGGCGGCTAATTTAATGGCAGGCGGGGGTGCGACCCGAAGAGCTCGGCGCAAACCGGTCCCCGCCTGCGGCTGAACCGCGGGTTCAGCCAGCGTCCCCCGCCGGTTTGCGATAGGGGACGAATTCGCCAAAAACGCAGGTCGGGCCGCGAATGCCGCTCGACCGATCGACCAGATGAAAGAAATCGCCTTCGCAGGTCGAGGATCCGAACTGGCGGACGACCATGATATCGCTGTCGCGGGCGAGGCCGGGGCAACTGCTTTTGAGGTCGTTGCGATACACGAGGTTGCCGCCCGACCGATAAAGCAGAATATTGTCCGACACGCGGATCGTGTCGTTGCTGCGATAATTAGGCAGGCACCGCATCGGTTCGCCCGGAATCTTTCCCGCCAGTTGTTTGTCGAGCCGCTCGGCCTGCTTGGGTGTCAGCGCCGCGGCGCCCGGTTCGGCGGTGCCCGCAGGCGCGCAGCTGGCGACCAGCGGCGCCGCTGCGATCAGCAGCACGGCGCGCATCGGGTTCAGCATGGCCATGGCATTGCTCCTTGAGATTGCTGAATATATTGCTGGCAGATGAACGGGCGCTGAAGCGGCAGCATCAGGCCGCGTCCTTCAGCGCGCGGATACGCCCGAGTTCGGCGGCGCTCGCCGCGCGCAAAAAGGGATTGGTCGCGCGTTCGGCGCCGATCGTCGTCGGCACCGTCGCTTCCCCCGCCGCGCGCGCCGCCTCGACCGCCGCGAGCCGCGCCGCCAATGCTTCATTGTCGGGGTCGACAGTCACCGCAAAGCGCGCGTTCGACAGCGTATATTCGTGCGCGCAATAGACGCGCGTTGCATCGTCAAGCGAGCCAAGTTTCTGCATGTTCGCGAACATCTGTTCGGCGGTGCCTTCGAACAGGCGGCCGCAGCCCATCGCGAACATCGTGTCACCGACAAAGATCGCGCCGTCGTCAGCGAAATGATAGGCGATGTGGCCTGCCGTGTGGGCGGGGACGTCCCACACACTCGCGACATGATTGCCCAGTCGCACCGTGTCGCCGCCCTGTACCTGTACGTCGAGCGTCGGGATGCGCGCATATTCGGCGGCGGGACCGGTGATCGTGCAGCCGGTTGCTTCCTTGATCGCGGCGTTCCCGCCGGTGTGGTCGGGATGCCAATGGGTGTTCCAGATGTCGGTGATCGTCCAGCCGCGTGTCGCGGCGGCCGCGAGCACAGGCTCGGCCACCGCGGGATCGACGACCATCGTCGCCCGGCTTTCCGGATCATGGACCAGCCAGACATAATTGTCGCTGAGCACCGGGATGCGGACGATTTCGAGTGCGGTCATGCGTCGCTCCTTTCGTTCACCGGCCTCATGCCTGCAAGACGGAGGCGCCGCGCCGCCGCCTTGGTCGCGCCGTCTTACCAGCTGCCGACGTTCGGCATCGACGACCAGGGTTCCTGCGGCGGTAAGTGACCATTTTGGAGGAGTTCGACCGAAATGCCGTCGGGCGACCGGACGAATGCCATATGGCCGTCGCGCGGCGGGCGGTTGATCGTTACCCCGGCGTCCATCAGGCGCTGGCACGTCGCGTAAATATCATCGACGCGGTACGCGAGATGGCCGAAATTGCGGCCGCCCGCATATTGTTCGGGCGCGCTGCCGTCTTCGGGCGGCCAATTATAGGTCAGTTCGACCTCGGCGACCCCATCCTGCCCCGGACAGGCGAGGAAGATCAGCGTGAAGCGCCCCTGCTCGCTGTCGAAGCGGCGGACTTCCTCGAGCCCGACAAGCTTGAAAAAGGCGACGGTCGCGTCGGGGTCGGTGACGCGGATCATGGTATGGAGATATTGGGTCATGCGGCCATCCTACCCGCGCAGGCTCTGTCCTTCAAACGCTTCGAACAGATTTACGAATTCATCGGGCACCGGGGTCGGCGCGCCTTGCGCTTCGGCGACATGGACGCTGACCTCCAGCCCGGTCGCGCGCAGATCGTCTTGCCCAGCGCCGTGCAGTTCAAACAGGAATGTCATCGAGCTCCGGCCCACGCGCGAACAGCGCACGCAAATGTCGATCTCTTCGTCGAGCAGGATCGGTACCTTGTAATCGACCTCGGCGCGCGCGACGTGAAATTCGGGGCTGTCGCGCTGCGGCCAGCGGTCATAGACCCCCGCGGCGCGCCAATATTCGGTGATGCCGATGTCGAAATATTCGAGGTAGCGGCTGTTGAACACCACCGCCTGCGCGTCGATTTCGGCGTAGCGGACGCGCTTGGTGACGTGAAATTTGAAGTCGTTGCGGGCCATATTGTCCTCTGGATAGCCAAGCCTGTGTCCCCGCCCTTCGACGCCGCCTGCGGCGACGCTCAGGATAAACTGCCCCTTCGGGGCAGGCGGGAACCCATCTCCGGCCCGTTCAAGGTTGCACCGGCCGGTGATGGACCCCCGCCTTCGCGGGGGAACAAGGTCTTTTCAATCAAACTTTAGTTTGCGGTCGCCAAGCGCGCCACCGTGTCGATGAGCAGCGCGATGTCGGTATCGCGCGACAGGCGGTGGTCGCCGCCCTTGACGAGCGTGACTTGCACATCGTCGCTGGCGAGCGCCGCGGCAAGGCGCAGGCTGATATCGGCTGGCACGTCGCCATCCTCTTGTCCGTGCAGCAAGCGCACCGGGCAGGCGAGGGGGATCTCGCCCTTCAGCAACCGGTTCGCCTCGCCCGACTGGAAAAAGCCGCGTGTCGTCACATAGGGCTGGTCGCTATATGGGGTTTCCTCGACCAGCGCGCCCTCGGCAAGGATGATCGCTTTCTCCGCGTCGCTGAAACCCCAATCGGTGAAATCGGGCGCCGCGGCGATGCCGACGAGCCCCGCGACGCGGCTTGGCCCGTCGCGTTGGACCAGCGCGAGCGCGGTCAGCAGCATCAACCAGCCGCCCATCGACGATCCGACGATGACGACCGGCCCATCGACCTTTGCATCGATGACGTCGAGTATATCACCGCGCCAGTCGAGCAAATCCTGCTCTGCAAACAACCCGTCCGACAATCCGCATCCGGCATAGTCGAGGAGCAGGCAGGCATGGCCTTCCGCCGCCGCCCAGTCGAACAGCGCAGTCGCCTTGCCGCCCGCCATGTCGGACATATAGCCGGGCAGGAAGATGATCGTCGGACCGGTACCCGGCGTATGGCGATACGCGAGCCGCGGGCGGCCCGCGCGGTCGAGATAGTCGGGGGCGGCGGGGGCCGTCATTCTCTAATCCCGCTCGACGCGAGAGGAAAATGGGGCGCGTGGACGAAGCGCACCGGGATCAGATGACCCAGTCGATCGTGCTCATCTGCATCACGGCCTGGCCCTTGGCGCGCCGCTGCTCGACCATGATATGGTTGAGCCGTTTGATCGTGTCGCTGCCCGTGGTGATGCACCAGCCCGGAACGACCGCGTGAACCAGCGCGCAGAGCCCGCCATAGATCATCGTCACCCCGAATTTCGAAGCAACGCCGAAATGTTCGATATAATTTTCATCGACGCTCTTGGGATGGTCGACGAACAGGCGCTTGAACATGGAGGGCTCCTTTCCGGCTGACGCCGCCCTAGCGGGCGCGCCGCGTTGCCGCAAGGTCAGCGCGTCGATCCTGCCCGATTATCCATCGCGCAGGAAAATCTCTTCGATCGGCAGGCCGAACAGGTCGGCGATGCGAAAGGCGAGGGGGAGCGAGGGGTCATATTTGCCCGTCTCGATCGCGTTCACCGACTGGCGCGACACCTCCAGCCGCTCGGCCAGATCGCCCTGGCTCCAGTCGCGCTCGGCGCGGAGGACTTTCAGGCGGTTCTTCACGCGCACGGTCCCGCGTCGCCGATGGTGACCTTGTTGACCAGCGATCCGACCGCCAACCCCAGGCACCAGACCGGGAATACATAGAATAGCGGCACCCTCGGCACATCGGTGAACAGTTCCAATATGCCCCAGCCGCTGGCGAGCGCGAGCGTCATGCCGGTCGCGACCAGCATCTTGCGGATTTCCAGCATCCGGACATATTCGTCCTTCAGTTCGGCCACATAGCGCGCCATCGCCCAGATGAAGCCAGACGTTGCCAGCGCGGGAACGAGTGCGATCGCCACCGTCAACGGCGTGGCCGCCGCATCGTCGGGAATGAGCCAGCTCGCCAGCATCACCGTGGCGATATAGACGAGGGACAGCGCGATCATCCGGCGGATGTAGCGGCGCTGGGCAGGGTTGCGGGCCACGGTTCAGCGCTCCAGCGGGCGGCAGCGCCGCGAGCCGGCGACTGTCGTCACCATGATCAGCGGCAGCACCGTCACCAGCGTGTTTGCCACGTCGGCGGGGATCACGTCGGCCGCGCCGAGCAGGGCGATGGCGAAGATGGCGATTGCCCAAGGCAAGGCGCGCAACATCGGTGGCATTGGTCAAGCTCCCTTGTTAATCAGTCAAGGAACATTGACATCATGATTCGCGGCTGTCAAGTGTCATTGACTAGTTGACAAGCTCGCCAATCACGCAAACCCGTTGTTGCGCCGGTGCGCGCGCTGGTATCAGCGAAGATGCTCGCGAAAATTGTGGCGCCAGCGCCAGTTGAGCACATGCGCGGTGGCGAGCACTATCGCGCCCAATGACGTCAGCAACCGGTCGGCGGCTTCGGGGTCGGCCAGCGCCAGCCAGCCCTCGTGCGCCGCCAGCCCTGCCGCCAACAGGCCCAGCCCCGCTCCGGCAAGCAGCACAGGCAGCGCCCGTCCGTGCCGCCGCCAACCATCCGTCATCGCAAAGGTCGCCGCGGGCAGCGCCAGCATCAGGATCACCGCATGCACCCATTCGGGCATCGCGAACCAGGTGCCGAGCGCGGGCGCGAGCAGGATCAGCAGCGGCAGCGCGAGGCAATGGACGAGGCAGGTCAATGACAGCGTGATCCCCAGCAGGTCGGCAAGGCGCGGGCGCGCGGCGGGGATACACATGGCAGGAAACTTTCGCGGGAGGGGCTTGCGGTGCGAGATAGTGATACAATGTATCATTGCAAGCCCGATTGTGAATCCGCCCCTTGCCGCCCCCACCGCATGCTGGCAAAGGAACCCGGCAATTTTGCCCAGAAAGGCCGATTTTCCCGATGTCCCAGATGATCCGCGTCACCCTTCCCGATGGCTCTGCCCGAGAAGTCGTGCGCGGCACTACCCCGGCCGAGATTGCCGCCGCGATCGGACCCGGCCTCGCCAAGGCCGCGCTCGCCGCAAAGATCGATGGCGAACTGCGCGACATCATGCGTCCGCTGGAGGAAGACACGAACCTCGCGCTGGTGACGAGCCGCGACGAGGCCGATGCGCTCGAACTGGTGCGCCACGACTTTGCGCATGTGCTGGCGGAGGCGGTGCAGAAGCTGTTTCCCGGGACGCAGATCACCTTTGGTCCCTCGACGGGCGACGGCTTCTATTACGACTTCGCGCCGACCGCCGAGCATGGCCCGTTCCGCGACGAGGAGCTGCCGCTGATCGAGGAGGAGATGCGCCGGATCATCGCCGCCGACCTGCCGCTGACGCGCGAGGTGTGGGAGCGTGACAAGCTGATCGCCAAATGGCAGGCCGACGGCGAGACGTTCAAGGCCGAATGGGCTGCCGAACTGCCCGCGAACGAGGAACTGACCGTCTATCGTTCGGGAGACGGCTGGATGGACATGTGCCGCGGCCCGCATCTCGCCTCGACGGGCAAGCTTGACCCGGCGGCGTTCAAGCTGACGCGCGTGTCGGGTGCCTATTGGCGCGGCGACCAGAAAAACGCGCAGCTCTCGCGCATCTACGGCACCGGTTGGCTCAACAAGAAGCAGCTCGCCGAACATCTCGTCCGACTGGAGGAAGCCGCGAAACGCGACCACCGCAAACTGGGGCAGGAGATGGACCTGTTCCACCTTCAGGCCGAAGCGCATGGATCGGTGTTCTGGCACCCCAAGGGCTATATGATCTGGCGCGAGCTGGAGGCCTATATGCGCCGCGCGATCGACGGCGCGGGGTACCGCGAGGTCAAGACGCCGCAGGTGATGGACGCGCGCCAGTGGGAGCAGTCGGGCCATTGGGGCAAGTATCGCGAGAATATGTTTGTCATCCCCGACGAGGTGCCGAACGTCGAGGAAGACGGCCCGATCGTTTCGGACGACGCCGACTGGATGGCGCTGAAACCGATGAACTGCCCGGCGCATGTGCTGATTTTCCGGCAGGGGATGAAGTCGTACCGCGACCTGCCGCTGCGCCTCTATGAAAATGGCTGCTGCCACCGCAACGAACCGCATGGCGCGCTGCACGGGCTTATGCGCGTGCGCCAGTTTACCCAGGACGACGCGCATATCTTTTGCCGCGAGGACCAGATCGTCAGCGAGGTGCAGGCCTTTTGCGCGCTCGCCGACCGCATCTACAAGGAATTCGGTTTCACCTATTCGATCAAGCTCGCGCTGCGCCCCGAAAAGCGGTTCGGGACCGAGGAAATGTGGGACATGGCCGAAGCCGAGCTGCGCGCCGCCGTGGTCGCCGCGGGGCTCAACACCCCCGAATATGGCTGGGAAGAATTGCCGGGCGAGGGCGCCTTTTATGCGCCCAAGCTCGAATGGCATCTGACCGACGCAATCGGGCGGACGTGGCAGGTCGGGACGATCCAGTCCGACCGTGTGCTGCCGGACCGCCTCGATGCGTCGTACATCGCCGAGGATGGCGAGCGTCACCGCCCGGTGATGCTGCACCGCGCGATCTTTGGCAGCTACGAACGCTTCATCGGCATATTGATCGAGCATTTTGCGGGCAAGCTGCCGGTGTGGCTGGCGCCGGTGCAGGCGGTGGTCGCGACGATCGTCAGCGATGCCGACGATTATGCCCGCGACGTGACGGCGCAATTGACCGCCGCCGGGGTGCGTGTCGAAACCGACCTGCGCAACGAAAAGATTAACTACAAGGTCCGTGAGCATAGCCTGGCCAAGGTTCCGCACCTGCTCGTCGTCGGCAAGCGCGAGGCCGACGAAGGCACGGTCGCGATCCGCACCCTCGGGCAAGAAGGCCAGCGCATCATGCCGCTGGCTGAGGCGATTGCGCTGCTCAAGGGCGAAGCGACCCCGCCCGACCTGCGCCATTGATCGCCACGCCGGAACGTCGACCGCGCCGGTGGCGGCGCTGGCTGCTGCTGCTGGCGCTGTTCGGGGTGGCGCTCCTCGCCAAGGGCTATTGGAATGCGACGCGGGATCCCGTGATCCGCAGCGCCTCGGTCGCGGTCGCCGACTGGCCTGCGGGGCAGCCGCCGCTGAAATTGCTGCTCCTGTCGGATATCCACGTCGCTGGTCCGGACATGCCCCCTGAACGGTTGACGCGCATCGTCGCCGAGCTCAACCGGCTGCGCCCCGATCTCGTGCTGATTGCGGGCGACCTGGTCAGCGAAAAGCGCAGCGCGACGCATATCTATTCGGCGGCAGAGGTCGTTGCGCCGCTCGGCAAGCTGCACGCGCCGCTGGGCGTCGTGGTCGCGCCGGGCAATCACGACCATTGGTTCAAACCCGACGCGCTGCGCGGCGAGCTGGAAAAGCACGGCCTGCGCGTGTTGCAGAATGACGCGGTGAAGCTCGGCCCGCTCATTGTCGGCGGGGTCGATGACGATTATTCGGGGCATGACGACGTTCCCGCGACGCTGGCGGCGATGGAGCACGCGGGGCCGGGCGTGCCGTTGCTCCTGACGCACAGCCCCGACATCATCCCCGACGTCGAGCGCCCGGTCGCCGCGATCTTTGCCGGGCATACCCACTGCGGCCAGATCCGCTTCCCCTTTGTCGGCGCGCTGACCTATGTCTCGCGCTACGGCGACCGTTTCGCGTGCGGCGACATGACCGACAAGGGCCAGCGCGTGTTCGTCGGCGCTGGGCTGGGGACCAGCCTGTTGCCGCTCCGCTATCTGACGCCGCCCGATGCTTGGCTGGTGACGCTGGGTCCGCCGTCAATGGCTGCCGGGACAATGCCAAGATGAGCGGGCTGGGGATCGGAGTGCACGCAGCGAACGAGTGCCTGCCGCGGCACCGCCACGCCGACGGCTATATCGCGGTCGTGCTCGGCGGCGGCTATCATGAGGCGGGGGATGATGGACGGTTTGCTGCTCGTCCCGGAACTGTGGTCGTCCACGGTCGCTGGACCGCGCACTTCGACCATTTTGGCAATCGCGGCGCACGGGTGCTCAACCTGCCCGCCATTCCCGGGCTGGCGCCGGGAGCGGGAACGATCGCTGACGTCGACATCGTGGCGCGGATCGCCGAACGCGATCCGGTTGCTGCCGCCGAGCATGTGCGCGCGCATTGCCGCGCCGACGTCGGCCTATCCAATGACTGGCCCGACCTGCTCGCGGCAGTGCTCCGGCGCGACCCTGACACGCCGCTGGCGCCATGGGCGCGACATATGAAGCTCGATCCGGCCTCGGTCAGCCGCGGCTTCGCGCGCGCTTATGGGGTCAGCCCCAAGCGCTTCCGGCTCGAGGCGCGGACGCGGCGCGCGATTGCTGCGCTCGCAGATTGGCGCGGCAGCCTTGCCGACCTCGCCGCTGATCAGGGTTTTGCCGATCAGGCGCATCTGACCCGGTCGGTTGGCGCAATGACCGGGGTGCCACCCGTCGTCATACGGGCAAAGTCCGTTCAAGCGCGGGGCAACCAGACCGGTTAATCCGGCTCCATGGATCGCCGTTTCTTCCTCGCCGCATCGTTCGGCAGCTTCGCCATTCCTTCGCTTGCCTATGCCCAGCGTCCACCGATGCGCACGCGCTGGAAAGTCCGGGCTTCCGAGGGGTTCGACGCGCTGGCCTTTCTTGGTCCACTGGCGAGCGGCGAGCTTTATCTGCCCTATTATCAAAGCGATGTGGACGCCTTTACGCCGCGCCTTGCCGCCGCAGTCCGCGCCGATATCCCGGCGTTGGCGCAAGAGGCCGAACGCAGCGGCTTCGGGTTGCTCGGACCCAATTTGTCGGTGCTGTTTTCGAACGGGGCGGACAGCGATCTGGCGAGTCTGATTGCGAATATGTCCGCGCCCGAGGCACGGCTGCTGCCGGCCTACCGCGCCAGCCCCTATTGGAACGAGAAGGACTGGCGCTGGTTCATGGCGGCTGGTCCGCGGCTGCGCACGGTGTTCGAAGCGATGCAGGCCGCCGGCTTTGCCGCCTTTCGCGACGAGCGGGCCGGGGGTATCGCACGACGAATCGCCGAACTCGACCGCGATCTTGCTGACTATGACGTCATTCGCTGGCACGAAAAGCTCACCGGGCGCATTTTCGATCCGCTGATTGAAGTGGTGTTGCTGCAATTCTGCAAACCGCACGGGATCAAGGTACAGGGGCAGACCTTTTTGCAGGCAGCGGACTGGAACACGCCGACCACGGTGCGCAACGCCGCCCATGAAATGCTCCATCCGCCGGTGCCGATGGATGGTGCCGCGGCGCAGGCCGCGCTGGCGGTGCTGGCTCGCGACCCGTTGATCCCGCGCATAGTCGCCGACCACGACCCGAAATGGGGCTACACCACGCTCGAAGGCCTGCTCAACGAGGATATTGCCCAGGCGCTCGATCAGCTGATTGCCGAGGCACTGGGCGTCGCGCGCAATCCCGCGGACCGCTGGCGCAAGGCCGACGATGGCATCCATGTCCTCGCGGGTGCCATCTATGGCATGTTGCGCCGCGACCGGTGGATCGACACCGGCGGGTCGATCGAAGATTGGCTGGCCGACGCGGTGCGCGGTGGACGATTTGCTCCGGGCCAACTACACGCCGTCGCCGCGCAGGTGCTCGAGCGCCCGGTGACGGGGCTGTGGCCGGTGGCCTGAACTGATCGCCAGGGGCTAGGCGGCATCGCTTTGATGCCCTATCGGCCAACGCAGCCCGTTCGGGCGCGCGGAGGACTCCACTGCCTAATTACTCTACCCCGTACGGCGCGGCCGCAGCCCGATGAATGACCTGCAAAGTCTGACGGGCATCGCGCCGCTCACGCTGGTTGGTGCGGCGGCGATGACCTTTGGCGCCGCCTATGTGCGCGGGCTCACCGGCTTTGGCATGGCGATCATCCTCGTGCCGTTGCTGGGGCTGATCATCGCGCCGGGCGAGGCGGTGGTGCTTGGCATCCTGCTGCAACTGCTGATCGGGCCGGTCGGGCTGAAGGTGATCCTTGCCGACGCCGACCGGTCGACCGCGGTGCCGATCGCGCTGATCGCGATGGCGACCACCCCGATCGGGATGATCGCGCTCGATGCGACAACGCCCGACGTCGCGCGGCTGTTGATCACGTTGGTGGCCGTGGGCGCCTTTGTCGCGGTGCTGCTTCCCAAGCAGTCGGAAGGGCATCGACCGGGCCGTGTTGCGGTTGGCGGTACCGGGATCGCATCGGGCATATTGACCGGCTTTGCCGCAATGCCGGGGCCGCCGGTCGTTCCCTTTTATCTCCGCCGCTCGCTGCCGCCCAGCGTCGCGCGCGCATCGATGATGCTGATTTTTTTTGCGACGGCGATCGCCGGGACGCTGGCCGCGCTGTGGGTCGGGATCGCCACCGGGCGCCTGTTCATCCTGTCGCTGCTGCTGTTCGCGCCGATGTGGATCGGCAACCGCATCGGCGGACGCCACTTCGGCAGCGTCGCGCCGCATGTGTGGCAGGCGATGGTCGCGGTTGTGCTGGGCGTCGCGGCGGTCGCAGCGGTGGTGCGGATCCTGAATTAAAGGCTGCGCAGCGCCTGCGCCGGTTTCGCCGACAACAGCGGCCAGCTGCCCGCAATCCCGATAAGGAACGACAATCCCGCCCCGCCGACCAGCGTCGCGCCGACGATCAGCGGGTCGGGGGCGAAGGTGAAATCGAACAGGCTGACGACGACATAGCGTGCCGCGATCAGCCCCAGCCCGAGCGCGAGCACCGCGAGCACCGCCGCCAGCACCGCATATTCCATCGCCTGCGCCCCCAGTATCTGGCGGCGCGTCGCGCCGAGAAGTTTCAGGATCACGCTGTCATATACACGCCGTTCGCGGCTGGCGGCGATCGCGCCGATCAGCACCGCGATCCCGGCGAGGATCGCAATGCTCGCCGCGGCGGCGATCGCCTGGCTCATCTGGGTCAGCAAAATCGTCACCTGCGACACGACATCGCGTACCGCGATCAGCGACGCCGAGGGGAAAGCGCGCGGGATGCTGCGCGCCAGCTCGGTTTCGGCCTTGTCGTCGACCGCCACCGTCGCGACCATATTGTGCGGCGCCGCGTCGAAGGTGCCGGGCGAAAAGACCATCACATAATTCAGCCCGAAATTGTCCCAATTGACGGTGCGGAACGAAGCGACCTTCGCCTGCACCTCGACCCCCAACACATTCACGCTCAGCGTATCGCCGATCTTGAGGTCCAGCGAAGTCGCAACCTCCTGCTCGACGCTGACCAGCGGCGGTCCTTTGTAATCGGCGGCCCACCATTGGCCGCCGACCAGCTCGCTGCCGTTCGGCGGCGCGGCGCTATAGGTCAGCCCGCGGTCGCCGCGCAGCACCCACGCGCCTTCGGGCAGTTCGGCGAGTTCGTCGACGCGTACCCCTCGAAATTCGGTGACGCTGCCACGCAGCGCCGGGATCATGTTGATCTGCGCGTCGGGGGCGGCCTTGGTGACCATCGATCGGAACTGCGCGGCGCCGTCGCGCGGGACGTCGAGGACGAAGAAGCTCGGCGCGCGCTGCGGCACGGTGCGCGAAATCTCGTTGGTGATGCTGGTCTGGATCGCGGCGAGGGTGACGAACAGGGTCAGCCCCAGCCCGAGCGCGACGACCAGCGCGCCGGTCGATGCTCCCGGACGGTGCAGATTGGCCAAGGCGAGCCGTAGCAACGGGCGGCGCGGACGCGGCAGGCGGCTTGCGGTTCGGCGCACCACCCATCCTAGCCCGACGAGGATCAGCAGCAAGGCAATCGCCGCACCGATAAAGCCGAGCGCGAACAACGGCTCGCGCGCGGTACCGACAGCAAGCGCGACGATGGCGAGCAGCGCGACCGCGACAGCGATCAGCGCGGGGCGGTCGATCCGCGCCGCCTTGTCGACCGTCGCCCGGTACAGCCCTGCCGCCGGGACATGCTTCGTTGCCGCCAGCGGCGGCAGCGCGAAGGCGATCGCGATCAGCAGGCCATAGGCGGCGCTGACGCCAAGCGGCAGCGGATAGAGCGCCAAGCCGGGGCGCACAGGCAGGACATCGCCGGCAATCGCCCCGATCGCGAACGGCGCCAGCGCGCCGACCACCAGACCCGCAAAGATCGACACCGCCGCCACCGCCAAAATCTGCAAGCCATAGATGCGCAGCACCGTCGCACTGTCGGCGCCCAATACTTTGAGCGTCGCCAGGCCGGGGCGTTTGCCCGCCAGATAACTTGCCACGCCATTGCCGACGCCGATCCCGGCGATGACCAGCGCGGCGAGGCCGACGAGCGACAGGAACTGCCCCATGCGTTCGATGAAGCGCCGCGTCCCCGGCGCGCCGTTGCTGCTGTCGGTGATGTCCCAGCCGGCGCCGGGGAATTGCGCGGTCAACGCCTCGCCGACTGCTTGCGCGTTGGCGCTGGCGGGCAAGCGGACACGATATTTGCTCTCGAACAGGCTGCCCGGTTGAATCAGCTGCGTCGCGGGGAGGTCGGCCAGACCGATAATCGCGACGGGGCCAAGGGTGAAGCCCTCGCCCAGCCGGTCGGGCTCTTCGGCGATGATGCCGTCGATCAGGAACGCTTTTTCGCCAAACTTTACGCGCGATCCGACTTTCAGATCGAGCCGCGACGCAAGATCCTTACCGATCCAGATGCTGCCAGCGGGGGGTGGGCCGCGGCGCGCGCCGCTTTCCAACCGCAATGTCCCATAGAGCGGATAGGCGCCATCGACCGCTTTGAGTTCGGACAATAGCGCGTCGCCCTCAGGCGCATTGGCCATCGCGCGCATGCGCACGGTGGACGATGTCGTTCCTGCCTTGCGGAATGCCGCCATTTCTTCGGCGGTCGCTTCGCGCTGTGGGATGCCGAATTCGATGTCGCCGCCCAGGATCGTCTGCCCGCGCACCTCAAGTTCGGAGGTGATCCCGCGCGTCAGGCTGCCGATTGCGGCGAGCGTCGCGACGCCAAGGAACAGGCAGACGGCAAGCAGCCGCAGCCCGCGGATGCGGGTCGCGAGGTCGCGGCGCGCGATCCGCCAGAGGGAGGATAGGGGGAGCATCAGCTGATCCTCCCTGTCGCGAAGCGATGGGGAGGGGGACCGTCTGCGAAGCAGATGGTGGAGGGGCCGCGACGATTGCGGCAAAGCCCCTCCGCCAGCGGCTCCGCCGCTGCCACCTCCCCATGGCTACGCCACAGGGAGGATTTGGTGAGCCTCGACTTCACGCCGTCCGCTCCTCGATCCGCCCATCGTGCATCACGACAACACGGTCGCAATGCTCGGCGAGTTCGGGATCATGCGTGATGATCAGCAAGGTCGCGCCCAGCGCAGCGCGGCGCGCGAAGATCAGGTCGATGATCGCATGGCCCGTCGCGGTATCGAGGTTGCCGGTGGGCTCATCGGCAAAGATGATCGCGGGTTCGCTCGCCATCGCGCGCGCAATCGCGACGCGTTGCTGCTCGCCGCCCGACAGCTGCGCCGGATAATGGGTCAGGCGGTGGCCAAGCCCGACGGCCTCGAGTTCGGCCGCGGCGCGCCCGAACGGGTCGGCGATCCCCGCCAGTTCCAGCGGCACCGCGACATTTTCCAGCGCGGTCATCGTCGGCAGCAGGTGGAACGCCTGGAGCACGATGCCGATCCGCCCGCGCCGAGCGCGCGCCAATTCGTCTTCGTCCATCGTGGCAAAATCGAGCCCGGCAACGCGGATGCTGCCGCCGTTGGCGCGCTCCAGTCCCGCCAGCACCGCCATCAGCGAGCTTTTGCCCGAACCAGACGGCCCGAGCAGCGCGACCGACGCACCGGCGGGAACTTCCAGATCGACGCCGCGCAAAATTTCCACGGGGGACTTGTCGGTGCCAAGTGTCAGCGTCACATTATGGGCGGCGATCGCCATATCAGGCGCCACGGCCTGAGGGGGTCGAGTGTCGGGCAAGGAGAGAACCCTTTGGAAAAACGAACGGCCGGATGGCGCTCTTACGCCATATATGGTTGCGCGCTGGCGCTTTGCCAACCGCTTGCCGCGTGCGGATCGGCGGAAACCCCGGCGGCTTCGACCAACGACAAGGTTGCGGCCCAGGCAACGGCGGCAATCCCTGCCGACGCTCCGCTCGTGATCGCGTTCGGCGACAGCCTTTACGCGGGCTACCAGCTTGGGCCGAAGGAGGGCTTGGCGCCGCAATTGCAGGCGGCGCTGGCCGCAGACAGCGTTGTCGCGCGGGTACAAAACGCCGGGGTGTCGGGCGACACGACCGCGGCGGGACGCCAGCGGCTGACCTATGTCCTCGACAATGCGAAGGTGAAACCGGCGCTGGTGCTGCTGGGCCTGGGCGGCAACGACATGCTGCGCGGCATCGGTCCGGATCAGACGCGCGCCAATCTCGACGCGATGCTCGCCGAGCTCAAAAAGCGCGAGATCCCGGTGCTGCTGACGGGCATGATGGCGGCGCCCAATCTGGGCAGCGATTATGCCAAGAAATTCAATCCGATCTATTCGGAACTTGCCGCCAAATATGATGCCAGCTTCTATCCCTTCATCCTCGACAATGTCGTCACCGACAAGACGCTGATGCTGGGCGACAATCTGCACCCCAATGCGAAAGGGGTGACGGTGGTGGCGGAAGCGCTGGCGCCGCTGGTCGAGCAGGCGCTGCCGGATGCGGGGTAGGCCTATCCTCCCTGTGGCGAAGCCATGGGGAGGGGGACCGTCCGCGAAGCGGATGGTGGAGGGGCCGCGACGGTAGCGCCAAAGCCCCTCCGTCAGCGCTCCGCGCTGCCACCTCCCCATGGCTTCGCCACAGGGAGGAACAAGGGCTCAACCGCCCCGCGGCCCGAACAGGATGATCGCCGCCCCGCCCAGGCACACCGCGGCGCCGATCAGATCCCATCGGTCGGGCTTGGCGCCCTCGACCGCCCATAGCCATAGCAACGCTGCGACGATATAGACCCCGCCATAGGCGGCGTACGTGCGCCCCGCATGCTCGGCATCGACCAAAGTCAGCAGATAAGCGAATAGCGCCAGCGATGCCACTCCGGGAACCAGCCACCAAATTGGCTTGTCGAGCCTGAGCCACGCCCAGAAGGCGAAGCAGCCCGCAATCTCGGCGAGCGCGGCGGCGACATATGCGAAGGCGGTCATCGGTCGACCGTGCCGGGTTGCCTGTGGAAAGGGAAGGGGATTGTTGAGGGGTGGTGGGCGCGGCTAGCGGCTTTGCGGTGGGGAGCGAAGTTAGCGGCAAAGACACGCCCTCCCCTTCAGGGGAGGGCAGCGAGACTTACGAACTTGTTCGTTAGTCGCAGCGGGTGGGGGCCAGCGGCCTTGCGCTACGCCGCTGGCCCCCACCCCACTACGACTAGGCAGCAAGCTGCCAAGTCTTCGTTGCCCCTCCCCTGAAGGGGAGGGGCTGCTTTTTCCTTACGTCCACTTCCGGTCGAAAGCAGCCATCGTCCCCCCAAAAAAAAGGGGCGACCCGCAGGCCGCCCCTTCCTGTTTCATCGCTGTCCGAAGGATCAGAAAGCGAAGCCGACGCCTGCGACGAAGGTGTCGAAGTCGCCGAAGTTGTTGATGAACTGGTGGCGATATTCGGCCTTGGCATACAGGTTCTGGCCCAGCTTGTGCTGGTAACCGGCGCCGACATAGGGATCGTCGATGTCGCTGAAGGTGTAACCACCGGTGACATAGGCCTTGCCGTTCGCGCCAACCTTGGCGCCGACGCGGCCGCCGGCCGAGAACTGGACGTCCGCACCGTCGATCAGCACCTTGTCGCCGGCAACTTCGGCGCCGACAAACGCGGCCGAGCCAAGGTCGAAGTCATAACCGGCGGCGAGGCCGATGGTGCCTTCGTCGATGCCGTTGCCGGTGATCAGGCCACCGCGCAGTTCGACGCGGCCTTCGCCGCCTTCGGCTGCCATGGCGGGGGTTGCAACGATGGCCGTCAGGAGAGCGGCTGCAACTGCGAATTTCTTCATTTTGTTTTCCTTCTGCTTTTACATGGCCACGCCCTTTGGGTCGCGGTCCACCGCCTAAATGGCGTTCGCAGCTGTCGCTTCAATGAACGGATCGTTCAGAATGTGACAATTTTCTTACCTGTGTTATTTTTACCACACGGTATAGAATGGACGTGCAAAAGCGCGGCCAAAAATGTGGCGGAAAAGCTCGGATTTTCGTGATGTTCGCTTGGCGCAGCGAAGGGCGATCAGCCCAACGCCGCCTGTTTCTCTTCCGCAATCCGGTCGAGTTCGGCGCGCGTCGGCTTGGTCGCAGCGCTTTTCAGCTGGCCGCACGCCGCCATGATATCGCGCCCGCGCGGGGTGCGGATCGGGGCCGAAATCCCGGCCTTGAAAATCAGGTTGCTGAACGCCTTGACCCGCTCGGGCGACGAACATTCATAGATCGCACCGGGCCAGGGGTTGAACGGGATCAGGTTGACCTTGGCATGCAGGCCATATTCGCGGATCAGCCGAACAAGCTCGCGCGCATCGTCGTCGCTGTCATTCTTGTCCTTCAGCATCACATATTCAAAGGTGATGCGCCGCGAATTGCCCGCGCCGGGATAGTCGGCGCACGCTTTCAGCAATTCATCGATGCCATATTTGCGGTTGAGCGGCACGATCTCGTCGCGGATTTCCTTCGACACCGCGTGCAAGGATACCGCGAGATTGACGCCAATCTCTTCGCCCGCGCGTGCCATCATCGGCACCACGCCGCTGGTCGACAGGGTGATACGGCGGCGCGACAGCGCCAGCCCGTCGCCGTCCATGACGATTTTCAGCGCGCCCTTGACCTCGTCGAAATTATACAGCGGCTCGCCCATGCCCATCATCACGATGTTGGTCAGGATGCGGCCGTCGGCGGTGTAGTGGCCGCCCCCAAAATCGTCGGCGCCGTCGTCTTCATCCTCGGGATCGGGGCCGAAGCCCGCCATCGTGCCCTTGGGCCATTCGCCAAGCTCGTCGCGCGCCAGCATCACCTGTCCGACGATCTCGCCCGCGCCAAGATTGCGGACGAGCCGCATCGTGCCGGTGTGGCAGAAACGGCAATTGAGCGTACAGCCGACTTGGCTCGACACGCACAGGGTTCCCCGATCGGCGTCGGGGATGAAGACCATTTCATATTCCTGCCCGTCGGCAGCGGCGAGCAGCCATTTGCGCGTCCCGTCGCTCGACACCTGCGCCTCGCGCACCGTCGGACGGCCGATGATGAACCGGTCGGTCAGCCACGGGCGCATCGCCTTGGCGATGTCGGTCATCGCCTCGAAATCGGTGACCCCGCGGTGGTACATCCAGTGCCAGATCTGCTTGGCGCGCAGCTTGGCGGCCTTTGCATCCAGCCCAGCGTCGACCAGCACCCCGCCGATCGCGTCGCGGCTCAGCCCGACGAGGTCGATGCGGTTGCCCCCGCGCAAGGGGACGGTGCCCGTCGTGACGGGGTCGATATAGCCGGGAATCTGCATGATGCGCGGCCATATAGGGGGGAAGGGGCCAATGTGCAATCTGCTGAACCGGTACATGATTGCGGGTGCCGACGACACGCCGCGCTCCCTAGAATATCGGCAGACATTGAAAAGGTTATGCCATGCGCCGCGCGCTTTCCCTTGCCGCCCTGCCATTCGCGATCGCACTCTGTCCGACCGCGTCGGCGGAGGCGGGACAGAAAATCTGCACCCGCCATTCGACGATCGTGCTGGAACCGGGCGAAAGGGCGGAGGTCAATGGCGCGGGGGCGAGCGGGGTCGAACTGCTGATCTCCGGCCCTGCGGGGCAGTGGATTTTCGTCGATTACAACGGGCTGCCGGCTCCCGGTGCGGGCGACGTGGCGGTTGCGTCGACCAGGACGCAGACGGTCGTCCGCCGCGGCCACACGCCGCAAATCTACGCCATCTATTCGAAGGCGTCGCGGCTGATCGAGGGCAAACAGCTCACCGCGTTCATCAGCGGCCTGTACATCGACCGGCGACCGCTCGCCCAGCCGCGGATCAAGGGCAACGACGCCGACAAGGCGGTGTGGAGCCGCGTTCTGTTGGGACAGACGAGCGGTTGCGACCTGCGCTGGGTGCCGGGGCAGGGGCTGGTGAACTAGCGCGGGCGTCGTACCGCCACCGCAAATAGGGCGGCGGGGCAACGCCCGCGATATGCGATCACGCCGCTGTGACGGCTCATTTCCGGATGGACGAGACCCGGATCATCTGCGGGCGGGCCGCGTCAGCGATCACCTGTTCGGCCTGTTCCGAGGCAAGCTGCCGCGTGTCGGCGCGGCACTGGCGGACGTCATTCTTGCCTTGAAGGTCGTAATCGGGTGCGCTTCCGCACACTTCGACGACGGCGCGCCAGATGCGGCGATCGAGGCTCTTGGCCCCGGCCTCGGTGCTGAGGTCAAGGTCGCGATGCTGGACGGTGACGCTCGGGTTCGCGAGCGGCGCCGGTTGGGCGAGGACGGGCTGGACCGCCGACGTGGCAGCCAGCGCGGCGAGGATCAGAAGCTTTTGCATCTTGTATCTCCTTCGACCGGCTGAAGAGGAGGGGAGGAAGCCGGTATCGGAGAGATAAGCGATCGGGCGGGGCGGCAGGAGCAACGATGTTGCTGGGCCATTCTGCAAAATTGCAGAATGCCGCGACGGCGCGTATGACGCACAAGACGCCATGTATGATTGGAACGACCTCAAAGCCTTTCTGGCGGTGGCCGAAACGGGCAGCACCCTGTCCGCGGCGCAGGCGCTGCGCGTCAGCCAGACGACGGTCGCGCGGCGGATCGCCGCGCTGGAAGCCGCGACCGGGCTCAACCTGTTCGAACGGCGGCAGGCGGGTTACGCGCTGACGCCGGTGGGCGAGGCGATGCTGGGCAGCGCAGCGGCGGTGCGCGACGCGGCGGACCGGTTCGGCGAAGCGGCCAGCGCGTCTTCGCGCGAAGTCGGCGGCACCGTCAGCCTGACGACGATGGAGATTTTTGCGGTCACCATCCTGCCACCGATCCTGCGCGATTTGCGCGCCGCACATCCCGGCATCCATATCCAGCTCGACACCTCCGACGAAACGCGCGATCTGGCGAGCGGCGCCGCCGACATCGCGATCCGCAGCAGCAAGCAGCCGACCGGCGCGGGACTGGTCGGGCGCCGCATCGCCGACAATCCGTGGACGGTCTATTGCAGCCGCGACTATGCCGACCGCCACGGCATTCCGCACAGTCGTGAGCAATTGGCGGCGCATCCGTTCATCGGCGGCGGCGGCGGGGTGTGGGAACCCTATCTGGCGTGGCTGCGGCAATATGGGCTCGAGGAGGCGGTGGTGATGAAATATGACAGCGCCACCGGCCTGCTCGCCGGGGTGCGATCGGGCATGGGGCTCACGGTGCTGCCCGCCTTCATTGCTGACCGGGAACCAGATCTGATCCGCTGCATTCCGCCCAAGCAGGAAGATACGACGGGGCTATGGCTGCTCACCCATGAGCGGCTCCGCCACGTACCCCGGGTGCGGCTGGTGCTCGATTTTCTCGCGGTCGAGCTGACGAAACTGGCGCGCGCCTAGGCGTCGCAACGCGCTTTGCGCTTAGCGGATCTTGGCGCACCCCAATGCCGCGGCGTCGATCGCGGTCGCGGCGCCGCGCAGCCGATAGGTATCGGCGATCGCACCGCCGGTCGCCGTGCTGCTCGTGACGCTCATGCTGGGGGCCGATCGCATCGCGGCGATGATCGCGGCGTCCATCCGCGCGTCGCTGGCCCAGCCATGCGCGCCGTTGCCGGTCAGGATGAAGCGGCGGCTACCGATCGTCAGGCGGAGGTCGCGATTTGGCGCGCGCGTCTTTGACAGGCGGATATAAAATTGCCCGCGGATCCGCGATTTCGGCCAGTAACCGACGCTGGCATAGCCCTTGACGGTCGGCGTGCCGATCGTCGCCGAGGGTGCGGCCAGCGCATAGCAGCGCGGCGTGGCGGGGTCGCGGAAGGCGCCCCAGCCGTCAAAAATGCCGAGCGCGGTCGGGGTGGCGGCAAGCGTCGTCGCCGGCAGCGCCGCCAATGTCGCGATAAGGAAAAGCCGGAGCCGCATCGCGCCTTCGTTCGCGCGATTGGGGATGCTTTGCAAGCATGGCTTGCACGTGCTGATGCGTGCGTTAAGGAAGGTGGGCATTTTCAGGGGCCGGGAATCGGGGCAGCGAATCGCCGCCGACGCCTTGTCCCTCAGGGACTTTTCCCGCGGAACACAGGGATGGCGGATTAGAATGAAAGCGACGATCGAACGCGCGGTGTTGTTGAAGAGCCTTGGTCACGTCCAGTCGGTGGTCGAACGGCGCAATACCATTCCCATCCTGTCGAACGTCCTGATCGAAGCCGACAGCACCGGCCAGCTGAAACTGATGGCGACCGACCTCGACCTGCAGGTGGTCGAAACGATCGCGGCCAAGGTCGAAACCGCGGGGACGACCACCGTGTCGGCGCACACCCTGTTCGAAATCGCCCGCAAACTGCCCGAGGGCGCCGAGGTCAGCCTGGCCGCCGCCGAGGGCAAGATGCAGGTCAAGGCCGGCCGTTCGAACTTCAACCTGCCGACGCTACCGCGCGACGATTTCCCGGTGATCGCCGAGGGCGACCTGCCGACCAATTTCGAGCTGCCGGTCGCCGAGCTGATCCAGATCATCGACAAGACACGCTTTGCGATTTCGACCGAGGAAACGCGCTATTATCTGAACGGCATCTTCCTGCATGTGGCAGAAGATGCGTCGGGGCCGGTGCTGAAGGCCGCGGCGACCGACGGCCACCGCCTCGCGCGCTACACCGTCACGCGCCCCGATGGCGCGGCGTCGATGCCCGACGTCATCGTGCCGCGCAAATGCGTCACCGAAATCCGCAAGCTGCTCGACGAAGCCGAAGGCAATGTCGAAATCAGCCTGTCGGCGAGCAAGGTCCGCTTCCAGCTTGGCAATGCCATCCTGACCTCAAAGCTGATCGACGGCACCTTCCCCGATTACAGCCGCGTCATTCCGACTGCGAACGACAAATTGCTCAAGGTTGACCCCAAGAGCCTCTATCAGGGCGTTGATCGCGTTTCGACGATCGCCAGCGAAAAGACGCGCGCGGTCAAGGTCGGACTCGACAAGGATCGCATCACCCTCAGCGTGACCAGCCCTGAAAACGGCACCGCGGCCGAAGAGGTCGCCGCCGCCTATGACAGCGACATGATGGAGATCGGCTTCAACGCCCGTTACCTCAGCGACATCCTTGGTCAGGTCGATGGCGACAGCGTCGAACTGCACCTCGCCGATGCGAACGCCCCGACGCTGATCCGCGAAAGCGAGAAGAGCCCGGCGCTTTATGTGCTGATGCCGATGCGGGTGTAATCTGGCGTCGCCCCCGCGAAGGCGGGGGCCGTTATCGATGTAGCACGAGGCTTCCAGCGGCCCCCGCCTTCGCGGGGGCGACGGTCGCTTACCCCGCCTTCGCGACCCGCCAGATCACCCCGCCGGTGTCGTCGGCAACCAGCGCGCTGCCATCCTTCGCGACCTTGACGTCGGCTGGACGACCGCGGGTGGTTTTGCCATCCTGGCCGAGAAACTGGTCGAGCAGGGTGACGGGCAGGGCATCGACCGGCTTGCCGTTGGCGCCGAACTTCACGAACACGACGCTGTAGCCCGCGACCGGTTCGCGGTTCCATGACCCGTGGAGCGCGATCAGCGCGCCATTGGCCCAGCGCTCGCCGAGGTCGAGCCCCTTAGTAAAGGTCATGCCCAGCGGCGCCGTATGCGCGCCAAGCCCATATTCGGGGCGCTTCACATATTGGCGGCGATCCTCGGCCTCGGGTTCGACGCGCGGGTCGACGAAACCGCCCCAATAATACCAGGGCCAGCCATAAAAATCGCCTTCGGTGACGTCGGTCAGATAGTCGGGGACGAGGTCGCTGCCGAGCATATCGCGTTCGTTGACGACCGCCCACAGCCGCGCGCTGCCCGGATGGAAACCGAGCCCGACGGGATTGCGGATGCCCCCGGCGAAGGTGCGGACATATTTCTGTTCGGGCCGGACTTCGAGCACGCTGGCACGGCGGAACTCGCGGTACATGCCCGCCTCGCCGATATTGCTGTCGGCGCCGACCCCGACATAGAGCCAACCGTTGGGGGCGGCGACAAGGCTCTTTGTCCAGTGACGATTGGTGCCTTTGGCGGGCAGGTCGACAATCTTCGTGGGCTTTCCGCTCATCTTCGTTTCCCCCGCGACATAGGGGAAGGCGAGCAGCGCGTCGGTGTTGGCGACGTAGAGCGTCGTCCCGACCAGCGCCATGCCATAGGGCGAGTTGAGCCCGGTCAGATAGGCAGTCCGGACCTCGGCCTTGCCGTCGCCGTCGGCATCGCGGAGCAGGGTGATGCGGTTCGCCGACGGACGGCGGCTGGTGCCGCCCTTGGTCATCAGGCGGTTCATGATCTTGCCTTCGATCCCCGACGTATCGCGCGGCGGGCTCTGCGATTCCGCGACGAGCACGTCGCCATTGGGCAGCACGAGCATCGTGCGCGGATGGTCGAGCCCTTCCGCAAAACGGGCGACTGCCAGCCCCTGCGCGGCGCGCGGCGCCTGCCCCGCGGGCCAGCTTGTCGCTTCGGGGACATTGATCGTCGGGAATGTCTCGGTCTTTTGCGACGCCATCACCGGTACCCGGCCGCTGAGTTCGGCGGTCGAGAAGCGCGCGACGTCGGGCCGCGACATGATGTACAGCGTCACGCCGCCGACGATGATCAGCAGCAGCAGGGCGAGGGCGACATATTTCAGGATCTTGCGCATCGCGCTTATCTACACGGCTGATGCGCGGCGGCAAAGGGTTGAAACATCGACGGCGCGGCGACGAACGCGGTTAACGGCGAAGCGATCGCGATTAACCTTACCCGAATCTTCATCATGGTTGGGAACGGCGCGGTGAGGGGCGCGGTTTAGGAGGGGCGCTCCAAGGCAACGGACGGGGACTCCATGCATCTGCCTGCACCATTTCTGTCCGATCGCGCCGCGGTCGAGGACGCCCATGCGCTGATCCGCATGCACGGCGAAGAGGCCGGCTTCGCCGCCGCCGCGCGTGCCGAGCAATATCGCGTGCTGGGCAATCACGTCCATTTCGCGCGCTGGCGGCAGATCGAGCGGCTGATCACCTATCTGGCAGCCGAGGATGTTCTCGACACGGTCCATTGAATATCCTTCCTCCCCATTGATGGGGGAGGCAGCGAGACTTGCCAGCTTGCTGGCTTAGTCGCAGCGGTGGGGGTGCTGTATCGGCCTGAGATGACCGTGCAAAGACGCACCATCACCCCCATCCAACGTCGCCTAATCGCTGCGCGATAAGGCGACGTATCCTTCCCCCATCAAGGGGGAAGGAGGTCAAATCCGCAGCCCTGCCGTCTCCGGCAATCCCGCCATGATGTTGAGATTCTGGACGCAGGCGCCGCTCGCGCCCTTGCCCAGATTGTCGAGCCGCGCGACGAGGCGCGCCTGAGTGGCGTCGGCGTTGCCGAACACGAACAGCGCGATCCGGTCGTCGCCCGCGTCGGAGGCGCGGAGCAGCATCTCGCCGTCGGTCGGCGCTTCACCCATGACGACCACCGGGCTCGCTCCGTAAAATTCGGCGAGCTCCGTGCGCAAGGCGTCGGGCGACGCGGCACCGGGCATCACGCCGAGCGGCAGCGGAACCTCGACCACCATCCCGCGATGCGCGGGGATCACTGCGGGCGAAAAGAGCGGGCCGATCGCGAGCCCGCACTGCGCCTGCATCTCGGGGACATGCTTGTGGCCGAGCGTCAGCGCATAGCCGCGCCAGGCGATGTCCCCGTCCGCCTCAAAGCGTTCGATCAGCGCCTTGCCGCCGCCCGAATAGCCGCTGACCGCGTGGCAGATATAGGGCCAGTCGGCAGGGAGCAGGCCCGCGCGCACGAGCGGTGCGACGAGTGCAATGAAACCGGTCGAATAACAGCCGGGGTTCGACACGCGCGCGGCGTCGGCGACGGCGTCATGTCCGCTGACCTCGGGAAAGCCATAGACCCAGCCGGGCGCGACGCGGTGCGCGGTCGATGCGTCGATGACGCGGGTGCGATCATTGGCGATCATCGCCACGGCTTCGCGCGCGGCATCGTCGGGAAGGCAGAGGATGACGAAATCGGCGTCGTTCAGTGCTTCGCGCCGCGCATCCGCGTCTTTGCGGCGCGTATCGTCCAGCGTCAGCAGCGAAAACTCGCGCCGTCCGGCAAGCCGCTCAGCGATTTCGAGGCCCGTCGTTCCCGCCGCGCCGTCGATGAAAACCGTCTTTGTCATATCTTATCGCAGTCGTTTATATCCGCTCACCGGCGGATCATGATCCTTGGCAGCCGATCGCGCGATGACGTCGGCCAGCGGTTCCGCTTTCACCGCCATCCATCGTCGGCTGGCATGGATGATGTTGCGCTCGTCGGCCATGATGCCGACATGGCCGGGGAAAAAGACGAGGTCGCCGCGCGCGAGCGCCGCCGGGTCGACATCCTTGTCCGCGCCGAGCGATGCGAGCTGCAGGTCGCTGTCGCGCGGCAACTGGACTCCCGCGGCAGCCCAGCTCAGCTGGACGAGGCCCGAACAGTCGATGCCCTTCGACGTGCGGCCGCCCCACAGATAGGGCGTGCCGATCAGTTCCTCGGCGCGTCCGGCCGGGTCGCTGTCTACGGCGCCAACCTCGACCAGCGCGGCCAGCGGCAGATAACCGTGCGCGGTCGCCAGCCATTCGCCCTCGATCTCGCCCATCACCAGCGCGCCGCGCGGCAGGACGGCAGGGCCGCCGCTCGCGGCGTCGGGCGCATTGTGCAGGATCGCCGCGATCATCTCGACGCGGTGCGTCGGCGCGATCGGCGCGGCGAGCGCGTCCGCCGACAGATAGCCGACATAATGGTCGGCAAGACAATATCCCCACGCCCAGCCGCCGGTGAGGTCGAGCAGCGCAAAGCCTTCGCCGAACAGCAGCTCGCTTGTCTGGTCGGCGTCGAGCGACGGCGATCGGCGCAGCACCGCGGCGGGCAGCACGCCGCTGCGCATCATCGGCGCGGCATAATGCGGGGCGAAATGCTGGCCGGCGACCGCGATGTCGGCCAGGTCGGGGCGGATCGCGACGATGCGCGGGTCATAGGCCTGCGATGTGCCGGTCAGCCCAAAGCGATCGCGACCCGCGCCCACGGCGCCGGGGCGCCCCATGCGAACGCGATTTGCCGCTGAATTGTTGCCGCTTTGACCTGTCACTTGCCGTCCTGTTGTCATCCGGTGTCCGCCGGGCGCGGACAGTCGCGCGCCATTAGACCAGCCGGGGTCCGCATATCAAGAATGTTCAACCCCTGCCGCGCCGGTCGTATCGCGCCTGCAGCATGGCCCATGCGGCGCGCAGCCCCAGCGCGGCGCCGCCCTTGGGCCGTCCGGGCTTGGCCGACGGGCGCCAGGCAAAGGTGTCGAGATGCGCCCATAGCGCGCCATCGGGTACAAAGCGTTTGAGGAACAGCGCCGCGGTGATCGTTCCGGCAAAGGCCGAGCTGCCGGCATTGCCAAGGTCGGCGACGTCGGTTTCGAGGAGCTCGGCATAGCCGTCCCATAGCGGCATCCGCCACAACGGATCGTCGCGGTCGGTACCGGCGGCCAGCATCGCGTCGGCCAGCGCGTCATCATTGGCGAACAGCGGTGGGAGGTCGGGGCCGAGCGCGACGCGCGCCGCCCCGGTCAGCGTCGCGAAATCGATGATCAGCTCGGGCTTGTCCTCGCCCGCCTTCGCCAGCGCGTCGCCCAGCACCAATCGGCCCTCGGCATCGGTGTTGCCGATCTCGACCGTCAGGCCAAGACGGCTCTTCAGCACGTCACCGGGACGGAAGGCGTCGGCGGAGATCGCATTTTCTGCCGCGGCGACCAGACAGTGCAGCCGCACGGGCAGCCCGCTCGCCATCACCAGCTCGGCGAGCGCCAGCACATGTGCGGCGCCGCCCATGTCCTTTTTCATCAGCCGCATGCCCGACGCCGGTTTGATGTCGAGCCCGCCGCTGTCGAAACTGATCCCCTTGCCGACCAGCGCGATGCGCGGGTCGCCGTCCTTGCCCCATTCGATCTCGATCAGCCGCGGGGCGTGATGCTTGGCGGCGGCACGTCCGACCGCGTGGATCATCGGATAGCCCTGTTCCAGCGCCTCGCCCTTGGTGACCGTCAGCTTGCCGCCATGCGCCTTGGCGATCCGTTCGGCGGCCTTTTCGATCGCGGCGGGCCCCATATCGGCGGCGGGGGTGTTCACCATGTCGCGAACCAGCGCGACCGCGCGCATTTCGGCCACCATCGGTGCGATCGCGCCGACATCGCTGGTCAGCAGCACGCGCGGCCCCTTGCTCTCGACCTTCGTGCGATAGGTGTCGAAACGATATTGCGCGCTCATCCACCCGAACAGCGCCTTGCCGGGTTGCTGACCCTCGAGCCGATAGCGCCCGGCGGGCAGGATCTGGCCCAGTTTGGCAAGGCACCACGCCGACAGGCTGTCGACCTTCGCGACGGTGGTGACGACCGCCCAATTGTCGGGGTCGTCACCCGGCAGGATCGCGTGGACATAGGAGTCGGGCTTGAAGCCTACCGCGGCAAGGTGCGCGCGTTCGCGGGCGCTGCGGCTTTTGAGCCATTCGTCATAGCCCTTTTTGTCGACAAGATGGATCGTGCGCGCGTCCTGCCCCTTGTCGGGCTGGATCAGGTCGGAATAGTCGGTCATGCCGACGGTGCTAGGCCGCTGGGGATATTTTGTCGATTCCCGGCGTTATGCTGTCATGACGACAGAAATTCGGCCCCGTTCCGCCCTGCTGCTCCTGACCGGTGCCGCGCTGCTTGCCGCCTGTGCCGAGGATCCGCCGACGCCCGCCGAGCAGGCGGCCGCAGCTGCGGTTCCCGGCGCGCCACCTGACGGCGTCGCTGACGTGGGGGCAAAAAATGCAGCGGCGTCCAACGTCAGCGAAAGCAATGACCTGATCGAGTTCGCTTATGCCTATCCGCGTGAGGCCGCGACGATTCCGGACCTCGCCGGGTGGCTGGACAATGACCGCGCGACGAGGCGCGATGCGCTGATCGCGGCGGCGGGGCGCGACAAGGCCGCGGCGGAGAAAGCCGGCTTTCCCTATCGCAAGCATAGCCATTTGCAGACATGGCAACGTGTGTCGAACACACCGCGCTTTCTGAGCCTGTCGGCGGAAATCCAGACCTATACCGGCGGCGCCCATGGCATGACCAGCTTTGCGACGCTGCTGTGGGATCGCAATCGCGCCAAGCGGCTGCAACCGCTCGACCTGTTCACCAGCGGCGAGGCGTTCGATGCCGCGATCCGCGAGCCTTTCTGCGCAGCGATCAAACGCGCCAAGTCAGCGAAGGGCATCGTCCGCGAAGAGGCGCCCGACAGCCCGTTCGCGGGCTGCCCCCCGGCATCGGCGCAGACGGTGTGGATCGGGTCGTCCGACGGACGTTATCTCGACCGCATGACGATCGCGATCGCCCCCTATGAAATCGGTCCGTTCGCCGAGGGCAGTTACCGGGTCAACGTGCCGATGACCGGTGCGGTGGTCGCGGCGGCGAAGGACGAGTTCAAGCGCGACCTGCTCCCCATCAACTGAGGCAGCCGCATGCCCAGCGCTGCATCGCCGAACGCTATTCGGCGGCTTCGAGTTCGTTCGCAGCGGCTGCGGCTTCGCGCGCGTTGGCAAAGGTCAGCACGCCGTCGTCGATCGCTCCGCTGCGCATGTCGATCCGGTCCTGCACATAATTTTGGCTGAGCCGCCAGGGCAGCGCCACCGTGCTCTTGGGCATGATGTGCAGCGAACGCTGGATATAGCCCGACGAGAAGTCGAAGACATTCTCTTCCTCCAGGCTCGCCGGATCGGCGAGCGCGGGGGTTGCGACCGTCGTCCCGGTGGCCTGCATATGGTTGAGCACGCGGCAGACATATTCCGACACGATGTCGGCGCGCAGCGTCCAACTGGCGTTGAGATAGCCGAACACGGCCGAGAAGTTCGGCACGTTCGAAAACATGCACGCCTTGTAATAGAAATGATCGTGCCAGTTGACGGTTTCACCGTCGACGCGCACCGGAATCTTGCCCGCGACGGCCAGCTTCAGCCCCGTCGCGGTGACGATGATGTCGGCGCCCAGATGCTGGCCCGATTTCAGCTGGATGCCCGTCGCGTCAAAGCGTTCGATGTGGTCGGTGACGACTGACGCCTTGTCGGCCTTCATCGCCTCAAAGAAATCGGCATCGGGGACGAGGCACAGCCGTTGATCCCATGGGTTATAGGGCGGGGTAAACGCCTTGGCATCATAGCGGTCGCCAAGGCTTGCCTTCAGCTTGTTGGTCAGGAATTCCTTGACCTTTTCGGGCTTTTCGCGCGCGCGGCGAAAGGCGATGTCTTGCAGGCGGACATTCTTGAAGCGGGTGATCTTGTACGCCAGCTCCTCGGGCAGAAATTTACGCAGGAAATTTGCAAGCCCGTCCTTTGCCGGGCGAATGAAATACCAGGTCGGGGTGCGTTGCAGCATCGTCACATGCGCGGCCTTGTCGGCCATCGACGGGACGATCGTGACCGCGGTCGCGCCCGATCCGATCACCACCACCTTCTTGCCCGCATAGTCCAGATTTTCGGGCCAGAACTGCGGATGGATGATCTGCCCCTGGAAATCCTCGCGCCCGGTGAAATTGGCGTCGAACGGTTCGTCATAGTCATAATAGCCCGCGCCGAGGTACAGCCAGCGCGCGGTGGTGGTCGATGTCCCGCCCGCGGCATCCTCCAGCGTCACCGTCCAGCGCGCGGCCGTGCTGTCCCAATCGGCCCCGACGACCTTGCGGTCGAAACGGATGCGCTTGCGGATATGGCGTTCGTCGGCGATGCGGTTCAGATATTCCAGGATCGACGGACCGTCGGCGATCGATTTTTCATGCTTCCAGGGTTCAAACACGAACCCCAGCGTATGCATGTCGCTGTCCGACCGGATGCCGGGATAGCGGAACAGGTCCCAGGTGCCGCCCAGATTGGCGCGACGCTCGACCAGGGCAAAGCTGCGATCGGGGCAATGCATCTGCAAATGCACCGCCATGCCGATGCCCGAGATGCCCGCGCCGACGATCAGCACATCCTGATCGACCGGTGCAGCGTTCGCGTTCGCGGGGCGTTCCATCGTCGCCGTGCCTGCCATCATCCTGTCTCCCGACTATGTTTGAAGGCAGATTACGCACCGCGTTGCATTTTGCAATCGAATTGACGTTTACGGAAAGCAGCGAGGCGGTGAAGTCCGCTTGTCGCTGTCACAATATTGTCATAGGGGCGTAACGATTTTGTCACCTTGGGCCGCCGCGCCCGACCTTGCAGGAAAGGATAGAGCCCGTGCGTCAGATCGCTGTCCTTCCCTATCGCTTCAGCGGCGCGGCGCACGATGGCCCGACCGAAATCCTGTTGATCACGTCGCGCGAGACGAAGCGCTGGGTGGTGCCAAAGGGCAATCCGTTGACCGGAATGACGCGCCATGCCGCGGCGGCGATCGAGGCGGAGGAGGAAGCGGGCGTAACCGGTTCCGTCTGCCCGACCCCGATCGGCAGTTATGAATATCGCAAGCGCCGCGCGAACGGCGCTGCGATCATGTACAATGTCGAAGTCTTTCCGCTGGCCGTCACCAACGAGCTCGCCGAGTGGAAGGAAATGGACGAACGCGAACGCAAATGGTTCTCGTTCCGCGATGCCGCTTCGGCGGTCGAGGAACCCGATTTGCAGGCGTTGATCCGCTCGTTCGGCGATGGCGGTTTTCGCGCCGTCGCCGCGCCGCGCAGTGTTGTCCTGGATGTAGCCGAAAAAGCAGGGGTAAGCCGAATGTTCGCATGGTTTCAGCGATTGCTGCCGCGACAGGGAAATTTCTTTGAATTGTTCGAAAGCCATGCCGCGACGCTGGTCGCCGGCGCCAACGCGCTGTCGCGCATGTTGCAGGGCGGCGAGGGGATGGCCGACCATGTCCAGGAAATCATCGAGCGCGAACACGACGCCGACGCGATTACGCGCGAGGTGTTGCAGACGGTGCGCCGTACTTTCCTGACCCCGTTCGATCGCAGCGCGATTACCGACCTGATTGCATCGATGGACGACGCGATCGACGAGATGCAAAAGACCGCGGGCGCCGTCGATCTGTACGACGTCACCGAATTCGAACCCGAAATGCGCGATATCGGCGGCATCATCGTCGACGCGGCGCGCCTGACCGCCGAGGCGTTGCCGCTGCTCCGCAATATCTCCGCCAACGCCACGCGCCTGCATGAACTCACCGAGCGACTGGTCCGCATGGAAGGCCATGCCGACGAAATCCACGCGGCGGGGCTCAAGCGCCTGTTCAAGGAACATGGGCAATCGAACAGCGCCCGTTTCCTGATCGGGCGCGAACTCTATCGTCATCTGGAGCGGGTCACCGACAGCTTCGAGGATGTCGCGAACGAGATCGACGGCCTGGTCATCGACCACGCATAAGCGGGGGGCGCTCCTCATGCACGAACTCGCTTTCCCGCTCCTCGTCGGCCTGATCATCCTGGCGCTGGCGTTCGATTTCCTGAACGGGCTGCACGACGCCGCGAACAGTATCGCGACCGTCGTCGCGACGCGCCTGTTGCGTCCGGTGCAGGCAGTGGTCTTTGCCGCTTTCTTCAATTTCGCCGCCTATTTCCTGTCGATCATCTTTCCCGAACTGCACAAGGTTGCCGAGACGATCGGCAAGGGCATCATCGACAAGGATCTGGTGACCCCGGCGGTGGTGTTCGGGGCGCTGGTCGGCGCGATGTTCTGGAACATCGTCACCTGGCTGAAAGGCATTCCGTCGTCGTCGAGCCACGCGCTGGTTGGCGGCATCGTCGGCGCAGGCGTCGCGCACGCGGGGTTCGAGGGGATCGAGTGGACCGGGCTCAACAAGACGGTGATCGCGATCTTCCTCTCGCCGATGCTCGGCATGTTGCTGGCGATGCTGGTGATGCTGGTCAGCAGCTGGGCGCTGCACCGCGCCACCGCCAAATTTGCCGAAAAAACCTTTCGCCGTCTCCACCTGCTGTCATCGGCCGCCTATTCGGTCAGCCACGGGCTGAACGACGCGCAAAAGACGATGGGGATCATCGCGGTGCTGCTCTATTCGACCGGCTATCTGCAGGGCGAGTTTCATGTTCCCCACTGGGTGGCGTTCAGCTGCTATGTCGCGATCGCGCTCGGCACGCTGTCGGGCGGGTGGAAGATCATCGAGACGATGGGCGGACGCATCACCAAGCTGTCGCACCATCAGGGGTTCGCGGCCTCGACCGGCGGGTCGATCATGGTCTTCACCGCCAGCCTGCTCGGTATCCCGGTGTCGACGACGCACACGATCACCGGCAGCATCATCGGCGCGGGCGTCGCCCGCCGCGCCAGCGCCGTACGCTGGGGCGTGGCGAGCAACGTCGTCGCGGCGTGGTTCATCACCATCCCCGCGAGCGCGGTCGTTGCGGCAGCGTTCTACGCGATCACCCGGCTGTTCTGACCCTCTTTCCCTTTTCCCTTGATGGGAGAAGGATGCGCAGCCTTATCGCGGAGCGATTAGGCGAAGTTGGATGAGGGTAAGGGTGCGTCATCTTGCCGTTGGCTCAGGCCGAGAGCTCACCCCCCACCGCTGCGACTAAGCCAGCAAGCTGGCAAGTCTCGCTACCTCCCCCATCAAGGGGGAGGTAGAAATACCCGGCGCGACATTAGCGCGCCGGGCGGTAGTCGACCCGCGCGCCGCCGACCATGCGCACTGGCAGATACAGCCCGTTGCCATAGGCCTTGATCGCGCCGATTTCGAACCCGTCGATCTGGGTACGAATGACAAAGGCGCCTTCGCGGCGCTGGTCGACCGCGCGCTTGATCTTGCCCTGCAGCTCGCCGAGGTCGCGGGTGAAATTCTGGGTCAGGGCGTCGGAGATCAGCGGCGCAAAGTCGGGATTCTGTCCGAGCGCGATGAGCAGATCGCCGCCGACACCGTCGGTATCGCCGGTGATCAGCAGGTCGGTAAAGCGCACCTCGGCGGACCCCGGTTTGTTGACCGGCATCGCGGTCATCCAGATGCGGCCATGGGTCGGTTCGCCGCTGCGACTGGCGAGCCGCATCGCGACATCGACGCCCAGCGCGACGCGCCCGTCGGGTGCGCCATAGATTGTCGACGGCCCGAACTTGACCATCATCGGTCCGACCTTGGGCAGGTCGAACGGCCGCGCCGACCGTTTCTTGAGCGCGCGATCGACGACGGGTTGCAACTGCGCATAGTCGGCGAGCACGGGCACCCGCACGTCAAAGTGCGGCGTGGGTTTTTCGCGGACCATGGCCGGCAAGGGCGTCGCGGCGGGATCGGCGGGTCGACCCGAGACAAAGGTTTCGGTGATCGCCTCCAGCCCCAGGTTGAGCCGCATCTGCTGCCCCTCCATCCGATACCCGCCATACAGGATGCGCTGCGGCGTGACGCGCATCCACACCGGCGGGTTTTCGCGATTGAGCTCGAGCGCGGTGAAGCTCTGTCGCCACACGTCGGACGCCTGTTTGCGGATGTCGATCCGCGCGATCTCCCGATTAACCTCGCGCTCGACATCGCGCACCACAGGTTTCAGCTTCGCATCGGCCTCGTCGGTGAAGGTGATGCGCTTGCCGAGGAAATCGATCCCCGGCGCCTTGGTCCAGCCATAGCTGATGCGCGCCGTGCCGCGCGTACGCCAGTCGGGGGTGACGTCGATCCTGACGCGCGCATGCGCCATCGCGGCGCCGGTCGCGGTCTCGCCCTTCAGCACCCCGCCGACGTCGCGCGCCGCGATCGTGGCATTGAGCGGCACGTCGACGATGATTTCGTCACCCACCCCGCGCAGCCGCAACGCCCCGCGCGTGACGCGGCCGACGATGGTGCAGGCGATCGGCGGCGTCACCTTGACCTTCTTGCCAAACACCTTGACCCGTTGCGGCTTGACGCAAGCTCGCTCGCGCCGGTTGATCGTCCACAGCGTCTTGGGCACCGCGCGTTCCAACGCCCGTTTGAGCGCGCTGGTATCGGCGTTGATAGGGACCGCGATCAGCGATTTTTGCGACGGGGAAGGGGCTTTGTCGGTCGACCGCGGCGGCGGTTCGACATCGACCTTGCGGTCGCACGCCGTGAGCATGCTTCCCGACGCTATGGCCACGGCCAACAAGTTGATCGCCCGCATGTCTCAGCCCCCGATTGATGCCCCCATGGTAACACCAGTCGGTAAAGGTTGTTCCAACAATTTCCGGGTCAGGCGGCGATCACCCCGAACAGGTCGTGCTCGTCGGCGTCCTCGATTTCCACATCGACGATGTCGCCGGCTTTCAGCGTCCCGGCGACGTCGCGGAGGTAGACGTGGCCGTCGATCTCGGGCGCGTCGGCCTGGCTGCGGCCTGTCGCGCCGATGCTGCCATCTTCGTCCGCCTCGCCAACCTCGTCGATGATCACGGGCAGGGTGCGGCCGATCTTGGCGTCGAGCTTCGCGGCGCTGATCGCGGCGGTTTTCGCCATGATGCGCTGGAAGCGTTCTTCCTTGACCTCCTCGGGCACCGGATCGGGCAGGGCGTTCGCCTGCGCCCCCGCTACGGGTTCGAAACGGAAGGCGCCGACGCGGTCAAGCTGCGCCTCGTCGAGCCAGTCGAGGAGATATTGGAAATCTTCTTCGGTCTCGCCGGGGAAGCCGACGACGAAGCTCGAGCGGATTGCGATGTCGGGCGCGATCGCGCGCCAGCTTTTCAGCCGCTCGAGCACCTTTGCCTCGTTCGCGGGGCGCTTCATGCGCTTGAGGACGCTTGGGCTCGCGTGCTGGAAGGGGATGTCGAGGTACGGCGTCAGCAATCCCTCGGCCATCAGCGGGATCACCGCGTCGACATGCGGATAGGGATAGACATAGTGGAGGCGCACCCATGGGGCGCGGCCTTCGCTGGTGCGCAGCTGGCCGAGTTCGCGGGCGAGGTCGGTCATATGCGCGCGGACTTCGCGGCCATGCCACTGGCGCGGATCGTGCCTGATATCGACGCCGTAAGCCGAGGTGTCCTGGCTGATCACCAGCAGCTCCTTGGTCCCCGCGGCGACGAGCTTTTCGGCCTCGCGCAGCACCGCATCGATGCGGCGGCTGACAAGTTTGCCGCGCAGATCGGGGATGATGCAGAAGGAGCAGCTGTGGTTGCAGCCTTCGGAAATCTTCAGATAGCTGTAGTGGCGCGGCGTAAGCTTGAGTCCGCCCTCGGGGACAAGGTCGATGAAGGGGCCTTGGGTGGGCGGCGCGGCGTCGTGGACTGCGTCGACGACCTGCTCATACTGATGTGCGCCGGTAACCGCGAGGACGTTCGGGAAGCGGGCGCGGATGACTTCGGCCTCATTGCCCATGCAGCCGGTGACGATGACGCGGCCATTCTCCGCCATCGCTTCGCCGATCGCCTCGAGGCTTTCCTCCTTCGCCGAGTCGAGGAAGCCGCAGGTGTTGACCAGCACGACGTCGGCGCCCGCATAGTCGGGCGACAGACCGTAACCGTCGGCGCGCAGCTTGGTCAGAATCCGTTCGCTATCGACCAATGCCTTGGGGCAGCCGAGCGAAACCATGCCGACCTTCGGCTGGGTGGGGAGCGTTGTGACTGTCATGATTGCGGGCGCGCATAAGCGATTTTTTGCACTTTGTCACGCGATGCTGTCGCAGGTGCGGCGCGAAGCGTTCGGATCCAGCCACAACCGCTCCTATCGCTCCGCTCCCCCCGAACCCTCACCCCAAACTGGGCAGGTCGAGCCCCTTTTCGCGTGCGCAGTCGATCGCGATGTCATAGCCCGCGTCGGCGTGGCGCATCACGCCGGTGCCGGGGTCGTTCCACAGCACGCGCTCCAGCCGCTTCGCCGCTTCGGGCGTGCCGTCGGCGACGATCACCATGCCGCTGTGCTGCGAATAGCCCATGCCGACGCCGCCGCCATGGTGAAGCGACACCCAGGTCGCGCCGCTCGCGGTGTTGAGCAAGGCATTGAGCAAAGGCCAGTCGGAGACCGCGTCGCTGCCGTCGCGCATCGCTTCGGTCTCGCGGTTCGGCGAGGCGACCGAGCCCGAATCGAGATGGTCGCGCCCGATGACGACCGGTGCCTTGAGTTCGCCGTTCGCGACCATCTCGTTGAAGGCAAGGCCGAGCCGGTGACGGTCGCCGAGCCCGACCCAGCAGATGCGCGCGGGCAGCCCCTGGAACTGGATTTTCTCCCGCGCCATGTCGAGCCAATTGTGGAGATGCTTGTTGTCGGGAAGCAGCTCCTTCACCTTGGCGTCGGTCTTGTAGATGTCTTCGGGATCGCCCGACAACGCCGCCCAGCGGAACGGGCCGATGCCGCGGCAGAACAGCGGGCGGACATAGGCAGGGACGAAGCCCGGGAAGTCGAACGCGTTCTCGACGCCTTCGTCCTTCGCCATCTGGCGGATGTTGTTGCCATAGTCGGTCGTCGGCACGCCTGCGGCCTGCATTTCGAGCATCGCCTGCACATGGACAGCCATCGACGCCTTCGCCGCCTTGGCGACCGCAGCGGGATCGCTCTCGCGCTTCGAAAACCACTCGTCGAGCGTCCAGCCCGCGGGGAGGTAGCCGTTGACCGGATCATGCGCCGAGGTCTGGTCGGTGAGCAGGTCGGGACGGATGCCGCGGCGGACCATCTCGGGCAGGATCTCCGCAGCGTTGCCGAGCAGGCCGACCGACACCGGCTTTCCTTCCGCATGGCTGGCGTCGATCATCGCAATGGCTTCGTCGATGGATGAGGCCTGCTTGTCGAGATAGCCGGTGCGCAGGCGCATTTCGATGCGGCTCGGCTGGCATTCGATCGCAAGGCACGACGCGCCCGCCATGACCGCCGCGAGCGGCTGCGCGCCGCCCATGCCGCCGAGGCCCGCGGTGAGCAGCCACTTGCCCGCGAGGCTGCCGCCATAATGCTGGCGGCCCATTTCGACGAAGGTTTCGTAGGTACCCTGCACGATGCCCTGGCTGCCGATGTAGATCCAGCTGCCCGCGGTCATCTGGCCGTACATCATCAGCCCTTTTTTATCGAGCTCGTGGAAATGTTCCCAATTCGCCCATTCGGGGACGAGGTTCGAATTGGCGAGGAGCACGCGCGGGGCGTTTTCGTGGGTGCGGAAAACGCCGACGGGCTTCCCCGACTGGATGAGCAAAGTCTCGTCGCCCTCGAGCCGCTTCAGCGTCTCGACGATCCGGTCGTAGCTTTCCCAGTCGCGCGCAGCGCGGCCGATGCCGCCATAGACGACGAGCTCATGCGGCGCCTCGGCGACGTCGGGATGCAGGTTGTTCATCAGCATCCGCATCGGCGCTTCGGTGAGCCAGCTTTTGGCCGTGATTTCGGGGCCGGTCGCCGGGCGGATCACGCGGCTGTTGTCGAGGCGGGTCATGCTTGTCCTTTCGCAAAGTCGAGGGTCGCGGCGATCACTTGCTCCAGCACGGGCCGGATCGCGGGGTTGGGGTCGATGGGGGACGGCCAGTTGGCGTGGGTGATCGGATCGGGTTCGGTCATGTAGCCGCGCTGCGCGAGTTCCATCTGGATGGCGTGAATGCCGTCCTCAGGCTGGCCGTAGTGACGGGTCGTCCAGCCGCCCTTGAAGCGGCCGTTGACGACATAGCTGTGCCCGCTCGCGCCGCAGATATTGGCAATAATCGTTTCCAGCCGTGGATCGCACGTCGCGCCGCCGTTGGTGCCGATGTTGTATTGCGGCAGCTCGCCGTCGAACAGGCGCGGGACGTGGCTGCGGATCGAATGGGCGTCGTACAGGACGACGCGGTCGTGCGCGGCTTTCAGTCGACTCAGTTCTTCGCTCAGTGCATCATGATAGGGGCGGTGATAGAGGTTGAGCCGCTGGGTGATCGACGCCTCATCGGGCTGGTCGAACCGATAGAGCGGCTCACCGTCAAAGGTCGTCGTCGGACAGAGTTCGGTCGTCGCCTGTCCGGGATAGAGCGACGCGCCCGACGGATCGCGGTTCATGTCGATCACGCTGCGCGAAATATCGGTCGCGACCAAGGTCGCGCCGAGATCGGCGGCGAAGGCGTAGAGATCGGCGATCCACCAGTCGGTATCGATCTGCGCGTGCCAAGGCGAGACGAACTGCGCGTCCAGACCCGCGAGGTCGGTGCCGCCATGCGGGAAGGCGATGACGAGCGGCGCGTCGCCGCGGTGGACGCGCAGCCAGTCCATCAGCCGAGACCCGGCAGGTCGGCGGGAACCGTCGCGACCAGGCTGCCGTCGCGGATCAGCGCGGTCGCCGCTTCCATATCGGGATAGAAATGGCGGTCGTCCTCGAGCGTCGGAACCGCGGCGCGCAAATGCTGGCGCGCCGCTTCCAGCGCATCGCTCGATACGAGCGGCGCGTGGAAATCGACGCCCTGACACGCCGCGAGCAGCTCGATCCCCAGAACCGCGCTGACATTGTCGGCCATTTCGAGTAGGCGGCGCGCGCCGTGTGCCGCCATCGACACATGATCCTCCTGATTGGCCGAGGTCGGGATCGAATCGACGCTGGCAGGATAGGCGCGCTGCTTGTTCTCGCTGACCAGCGCCGCGGCGGTCACTTGCGGGATCATGAACCCCGAGTTGAGACCAGGGCGCGGCGTCAGGAAGGCAGGGAGGCCCGACAATGCCGGATCGACGAGCATCGCGATGCGGCGCTCGGAGATGGAGCCGATCTCGCACAGTGCCATTGCGATCATGTCGGCGGCGAATGCCACGGGTTCGGCGTGGAAATTGCCGCCCGACAGCGCTTCGTCGGTGTCGGCAAAGATCAGCGGATTGTCCGAGACGCCATTGGCTTCGACGCCGAGCGTTGTCGCGGCTTGGCGGAGCAGGTCGAGCACCGCACCCATCACCTGCGGCTGACAGCGGAGGCAATAGGGATCCTGCACACGCGGATCGTCGACCGCGTGCGAGGCGCGGATCGCCGACCCCGCCATCAGCCCGCGCAGTGCGTCCCCCACCTCTCGCTGCCCGGCATGGCCGCGCAGCGCGTGGATGCGCGGGTCGAACGGCGCGTCGGAGCCTTTGGCGGCTTCGGTCGAGAGCGCGCCGGTGATCAGCGCCGAACGGAAGGCGGTTTCGGCGCGGAACAATCCCGCGAGCGCATTCGCGGTCGAAAATTGGGTGCCGTTGAGGAGGGCCAACCCTTCCTTCGGGCCGAGTTCGAGCGGCGCCAGGCCCGCCTGTGCCAGCGCCTCGGCCGCGGGCTTCGTTTCGCCGCCAACCTCGATGTCGCCGACCCCGATCATCGCGGCGGCCATATGCGACAGCGGCGCCAGGTCGCCGCTCGCGCCGACCGATCCCTGCGACGGAACGACGGGGGTCAAGCCCCGGCCCAGCATCGTTTCGAGCATCGCGACGGTTTCGCGTCGGACCCCCGATGCGCCGACGCCGAAGCTCGCGAGCTTGAGCGCCATCATCAGGCGGATGACGGGGGTGGGTGAGGGCGCGCCGGTCCCCGCCGCGTGACTAAGCACGATATTGCGCTGGAGGGTCGCCAGATCGTCGCTCGCGATCCGCACGCTGGCCAGCTTTCCGAAACCGGTGTTGATGCCATAGACGGGGTCGCCCTTGGCAACGATCCGCGCCACCGCGGCGGCGCTTGCGTCGATCGCATCCCATGCCGCGGCATCGAGCGCCGCACCCGCGCCGTCATAGATGGCGCGCCAGTCGGTCAGCGTCATCGCGCCGGGGATGATCGTCACAAATGTCATTGGCCGTCCTTGATGCGTTGGTGAAGCGGGTTGAAACCGATGCGATAGACCAGCTCGGCGGGGTCGGTGACGTCCCAGATCGCGAGGTCGCAGGCCTTGCCGGGCTCGAGCGTGCCGACCTCGGCGCCGAGGCCGAGCGCCGCGGCGGCGTTGACCGTCACCCCGCGCAGCGCTTCGACCACGGTCAGCCCGAACAGCGTCGCGCCCATGTTGAGCATGAGCAGCAGCGAGGTCACCGGCGAGGTGCCGGGGTTGCAATCGGTCGCCAGCGCAATCTTTACCCCGTGGCGCCGCATCGCGGTGATCGGCGGCAATTTCGTCTCGCGCATGAAATAATAGGCGCCGGGCAGCAGCACCGCGACCGTCCCGGCCTCCGCCATCGCGCGGACATCGTCGTCGGTCGCATGCTCCAGATGGTCGGCCGATAGCGCCCCATGCTTTGCCGCTAGCGCACTGCCATGCAGCGCCGACAATTGTTCGGCGTGGAGCTTCACCGCGAGGCCGTGCGCTTTCGCCGCCTCAATCACGCGCTCGCACTGCGCGGGCGAAAAGCCGATGCCCTCGCAAAAGGCGTCGACTGCGGTCGCGAGCGGCGCCGCGGCCGGGATCATCGCGTCGACGACGAGGTCGATATAGGCGTCGCTGTCGCCCTTATATTCGGGGGGTAGCGCATGGGTGCCCAGAAAGGTCGGCGCGACCCGGACCCGCCGCTGCTCGGCGAGCGCGCGGCCCGCGCGCAGCATCTTGATCTCGTCTTCCGTCGACAGGCCATAGCCCGACTTGATCTCGATCGTCGTGACACCTTCGGCGAGCAGCGCGTCGAGGCGCGGCAGCGCGCTTTCGACGAGCTCGGCCTCGGTCGCGTCGCGCGTCGCGCGCATCGTCGACACGATCCCGCCGCCGGCGCGGGCAATATCCTCGTAGCTCGCGCCGTCGAGCCGCATCGCCCATTCGTTCGCGCGATTGCCGCCGTGGACGAGGTGCGTGTGGCAGTCGATCAGCCCGGGGGTGATCAACCGGCCGCCGCAATCGGTGCTGTCCGCCGCCTTGCCCGGCGCGCCGTCGGCGGGTCCGGCATAGACGATGCGCCCGTCTTCAGCCGTGACGATGCCATGGTCGATCAGCCCGAGGCCGCTATCGGTCATCGTCGCGAGTCGCGCGTTGGTCCAGCTATGCTCCATCTGGACAACATCTCCCGAATGGGTCATTATGTCTAGACATAATATGAGGGCATGTGATGATGGCTTACTGGTTTCAGCGCGCGTGGATCGACAACAGCTGGCAGCATGATGTGCGGCTGACCGTCGAAGATGGGCGGATTTCTGCGCTTGAAACCGGGGTCGAAGCGGCGCAGGACGACGAGCGCCACGCGGCGGCGCTGCCCGGTTTGTGCAATGTCCACAGCCATGGGTTCCAGCGCGGCATGGCGGGGCTTTCGGAACGCCGCAGCCGCCCCGACGATAATTTCTGGAGCTGGCGCGAGATCATGTACCGCTTCCTCAACCGGCTGACGCCCGAGGATGTCGCGGCGATCACCGCGCAGGCCTATGTCGAAATGCTCGAGGGCGGGTTCACCCGCGTCGGCGAATTCCACTATCTGCACCATGACCCGGCGGGCGCGACCTACGCCGACCCCGCCGAAATGGCGGGCGCGATCGTCGAGGCCAGCGCGGCGACCGGGATCGGACTGACCCTGCTCCCGGTATTCTACGCGCACGGCAATTTCGGCGGCGCTGCGCCGAGTCCCGGCCAGCGCCGGTTCCTCTGCGACATCGACGGTTTTGCGCGGCTGCTCGACGGCGCGCGCGCCAAGCTGGTCGGCGACACCAATATCGGCATTGCGCCGCACTCGCTGCGCGCCGTCGGACCCGAAGAGCTGGCGGCGCTCCTCGCCATGTCGCCCACCGGCCCGGTCCATATTCACGCCGCCGAACAGGTGAAAGAGGTCGAGGATTGCGTCGCGTGGAGCGGGGCGCGGCCGGTCGAATGGCTGCTCGACAATGCCGGGGTCAACGAACGCTGGTGCCTCATCCATTCGACGCATGTCGATGCGCGCGAGGCGCCGCGGCTCGCCACAGTGGGGGCGGTCGCCGGGCTTTGTCCGATTACCGAGGCGAACCTTGGCGACGGCATCTTCCCCGCGATCGACTATCTCGCGGCGGGGGGCGCGTTCGGAGTCGGCACCGACAGCAATATCCTGATCGACGCCGCGGGCGAGCTGCGCGCGCTCGAATATTCGCAGCGGCTTGCGCATCGTGCGCGGGCTTTGCTGGCGGGCGAGGCGTCGCCATTCGTCGGCGCCAACCTCTACGCCCGCGCGCTCGCTGGCGGCGCACAGGCGCTGGGGGTCGAAGCCGGCTTCAGGGTCGGCCAGCCCGCCGACATCGTCTCGCTCGACCTCGATCACCCGAGCTTTGCAGGGACCGACGATGCGACGCTGCTTGATCGCTGGATTTTTGCGGGCGGGGCAGGGGCGATCGATTGCGTCTGGCGCGCCGGGGTGAAGCGCGTCGTGCAGGGGCGCCATGTCGATCGCGCCGCCATAGCCGCCGCTTATCGCAAAAGCGTCGAGCGGATCGTCGCGTGACGCGCGCGGCGCCGAACCCCGCGCGCCGGATCCGCGAGGATATTGAGGGCCGCATCCACTCGGGCGAATGGAAACCGGGGACGCGCATCCCGACCGAACAGGAACTCGCAGCGCGCTACGACTGCGCGCGCGCGACGGTCAGCAAGGCGCTGGGCGAACTTGTCGCGGCGGGGCTCGTCGAACGGCGCCGCAAGGCCGGGTCGTTCGTCGCGCATCCGCCGGTGCATTCGGCGGTGATGACCGTACCCGACCTTGCCGAGCTGATCGCCGCGCGCGGTGAATCCTATCGCTGGGAAGCGCGCGCGATCCTGCGCCGCAAAAATGCAGGCGGCGCCGACACGCTCCAGATCGACGGCATTCACTTTGCCGCCGACGAACCCTTTGCGCTCGAGAATCGCACGATCGAACTCGCCGAAGTGCCCGCCGCAGCCGAAGCGAACTTCGCCGCCGAGGCGCCCGGAACCTGGCTGCTCGCGCATATTCCCTGGACCTCGGCCCGCCATGTCGTGCGCGCCGTCGCCGCTACCCGCGCCGAAGCCGCGGCGCTGGCGACCGGCAGCGGCGCCGCCTGCCTCCAGCTCGAACGCGATACCTGGCGCGGCGACCGTCCGGTTACCCATGTCCGCCAGCTTTTCCGCGGCGACCGCTTTGACCTGGTGGCAGAGTTTCAGGCAGGAACGGGCAAGCGCGAGGGCAATTGAGCCCAGGGTCGCAACACCGCTTGTTTTCGTCCCGACACGCTGTTAGAGGCGCGCCTCGTTGCCGCTTTAGCTCAGTTGGTAGAGCACATCATTCGTAATGATGGGGTCACAGGTTCGAGTCCTGTAAGCGGCACCATGCCTTCCACTAGGGATTTCCAAAACATCCGACGGAAGAGCCTTTCAGCAGGGAACCCATTTGGGTACAGCTTGGGTCACTTTGGGCAGGGAATTCGCCTCGACCCACGCCATACCCTATTCAATTGGATCGGCATTTTGTTCCTACTGGGCAACGCGCAGAACGCTACCGCTAGAAAAGCTTGTTTAAGAGCTTCGGTTCGGTTGCTTTCAATCGCTCAAGCATGCTGTTCACGTAAAACATATCAGGCGCCGCATTCACCGGGAGCACGACCACCGCGTAATCAGGCTGATCCTTGTTGAGAGCGAAGGTGACTAACCCAACGCCGTGGATGCTGCAGAGTGATTTAAGGCGACTCATATCGTCGCTGCTCGTGGAATTGGGCACAACGATATAGCTTTTGTGCGAAAACAACCGATACGCAACCGCCTGACCGAAGGCGACGACGGGCTGACTCGGGACCGCTTTGATTTCGGCCGTCACGATCTGCGGTTCAAATTTGAAAATGTCCTGTGCGCGGGGTTTCAAAACGCCGATAACATCGGGTGTCCCCCATTTGCCACCGAGGCTACTACCGCCCAACGCAGCAGCCACAGTCGCTTCGTCGTTTTCTTCCAACCATTCCGCGAAACTGTAGTAGAAATCCTGTTCGGTGAGCGTGCCCGATCCCGGCGTATCCGACTCCACGGCCACGGCAACCACTTCAGCTTCCTGCGCACTGGCAAAAGCGTCGTCGGCGTCGACATATTTTGCGAGTTGGTACGTACCACGGGCCACCTTTATGACGTCGCTAGTTCGTGTCGTCAGGAGATTATGAATACCGCCGTGAACACTGTTATGCGGTGTATCCGGTGCCCGGGCTTCGACCGCGCGCAATAGATCAGCCCAACGGATACCTTGCGGATTGTCTTCCAGCACGAGGAGGGCTTGCTCGTGGATTTGTTGCCGATTCAGTTTCATTTACGCCCTTTCAATCGCGCTCAGCCATCCTGTCGACGTATGAGCGCTCACCCGATGCAACGCAAAAAACGCATCACAATCCGGTACGCTGGTTCGTACGCTGCGAACGCCTGCTCGTGGGGCTGAAGCTCACCATGCAACAAAGTGTTTCTGAGAGCGTAGACCACTTCGATGATGCCTTCGAACAACTGCTGATCCGTGCATCTGAAGGTGATGTCTCCGGCCATGGTCTCTCCGCCGTTGTCGGCAAATAGATCTGTCATCGGGCGCGGATCGCAGCCTCGATAAAGGTCGCGGAGGTAGGCTTGCTGCGCTGGCGAAAGCAAACCGTACTGTTCGTGCCCCTGAAGTCCGTCCAAGCTGAACGCGTCCTGCACAATCTCCGCGCGCATATCAGCTTGATTTGCAATGGATCGGACGGTGCTTCGTAGTCCGCCATTCTGCCGTTCTATAATGTAGCGTAGACCATAGGCGTCCGTACTTTGCGGAAAATTGACGCCGCTGCCCAAGCAGACTGAGCGAAAAGATATCCTCTCAACAGCATCGCCGCGCATCATCTCGATATGGAAATTGTCGAGGCAAACGTGGAGGTCTCTAACCAGAAGTTTCAATTTCTGTGCTGGCTCTTGGTCGGGAATGATCGCACCGTGCTGGTCGCGCTGCACGCGACGCAAGAGCGGCATCACGCCGTTTCTGACCGGATTGGGAGATTGCTTTACAAACCGGAGCGCTTCGGCATCCCGCCTTTGCTGTGAGGCGTGCCGATACCAAGCGTTGAATGCCGCCCAAGCCTTCACGAACGGGCCGATATAATCGATCTCAGCCCTGTTCATCCAATCCTGAGCGTGCGGAGGGAGAGCCATCAGTTTGCCCCTTCAACCGTAGCAAGATAGGCCAGTGCGGCGGGCTCGCTGTCTTCAATGGCGATTTCTACCGCGCGCTTGGTCGCATCGAGGAGGCTACGCGCACGGTCGCGTACAGCAAAGCTCTCTTGGACCATCGCGGTTACCTGCGCCGATGCTTCCGCGACTGCGTCAGGCACCGGAATGGAGAGCAAATCGCTTTCGCTGAAGCGGGGATGTTGGGAGCCGTCCTGGCACCACCTTAAGATGGTCTGGACCGGCGTTGACCGCAAAAACACCATCAGTGCTTCAGGTGAAATGTCAGCGCCCTTGGGCCGCAGGACAATGAATTCCGAAGACCCGACTGACGGGATAGCATCGCCCGTCCGCACCACTGCAATTTCTTTCAGGTAGGCCCGCAGCCGAGAAACAGCCACATCGCCATCACGCAGCACCTTTTTCATGCTGCCGATATCAACAGCAAAGTTCGGCTCTTTTTCGGCATCAAGCAGTGGCACGAGCGCGTCTGTGACATCATAATTACGGACCTGCATGGTCGATGATGCCCGGTCCGGCACCCACAGCTCGCGGATGCTGTTGAAGCGGTCTGACAATGGCGATCCTGGGAGGGCTGCCAAAGCGCGCTTGACCTGTTCTTTGGCTGGCATGAAATACTGGGCATCAAGCCGACCGGCGGCTAATGCCTCGCTGGCCTTGGCAGCATAGGTCAACGGCTCCGGTGGCATCCAATCGGCAAGGCCGAGAGATGTCATCATCACACCGTCAGCACTTGTCATCAGCTGCGGTACCAGCTCATGCAAGACGTATGCGTGCTCAGTAGCTCGCGAAATCTCTCGTTCGAAATCCTCGGAGAACCTTGGAATCTTAAGTCGTTCAATCATCCAAAGGAAAATGTGCTGCTGCACGCTGCCGACAGGTTGCCGCTCAATCTGCACTTGGCCATGCTTTGAGGCAAGATATGCCGCGAGATAGAACGGTGAAATGCCATCAGGTACGATCTTCGCGATATCTTGATTCGAATTGATTGGATATTGCCACGAATCTAACGCAACCGAGACACTTCCAACACTCCCGGACATGGACAGAAGGACCATGCCCGGCTTTACTTCCGATTTATGCAAGAGGCTATGAGCGTCTTCGGAGATGCGAAGTGCGCCTGAAAAGTTCACAAAATCTCTATGGAAGTTCGTGCCACGCAAGAATGGCACTCCTGCTTCCTGATATTCAAACTCATTTGTGAGAGCGTAAGCACCAAAGCTGAGAACCTTTGAGGTTACATTTCGTAGTTCACTGGGCGCATGTCGGCTGATCTGATCGTCCGTGAAAAGAGCGAGCTTGCGAAAATACTGACTATCAAGTCGGCTATCGCGATTGTCATTCAGCACTTCCGATAGCGGTAGGATTGAGATTTCCAGCCCCTCCAACAGACCGTTGAACCGGTCTTCATTGAAGGGGCCTACCGAAAAAAAGGCAGGCCCTCACGTCGGGCGAATTCTTCGAAGGCTTCGGCAATGCCGTCTTGGGTCAGCTCGTCATGGTTGAACAGGTCATGCTCGACGATCAGATGATTGTGACTGTCTCGCAGAAATGTGCCGTCCGGTTTCTTCCGGTAGACCTTGCGGCCCGAGTTATCGACGCTCTCCACCTGCTGCGTTGCGAAGAAGATATTGTAATCCTCTTGCCGCGGGCACAACGGACCGACGGCCGGGTCATCATTCCATCGCTGCACGAACAGCACACTCGTCTTCGTGCCGGTGTGCGGCTTGAACGTATTGGGGTGCAGCCCAACGACCGCCAGGATGCGGCACCGCTCCATGATGAACTCACGCAGGCGCTGGTCCGATGAATTGTTGAACCGGCCCTGCGGCAGCACCACCGCCATACGCCCACCGGGCCGCAGGAAGTCGATGTTGCGTTCGATGAACAGCAGATCGCGGGCGACCTTGCCTTCCAGCTTGCCATCCTTCTTGTGCGCCACTTCATAGGGGCTGAGCATGTCGGACTGCTTGATGTCCCCGGCGAAGGGCGGGTTCGCCATCAGCACATCGAAGTTGAATTGCCGATATTCGCCGGGCTTCTTGACCGCGCGAAGGCGCTTCAGGCCGTTCCAGCCATTGGCGTAGGTTTCCTGCCACTCCGGCTGGCTGGTGGTTTCATCCCACTTCGTCCAGTCAAGCGTGTTGAGGTGGAGTACGTTGGTTTCGCCATCGCCCGCGATGAGATTGAGGCATCGGGAAACGCGGACGCTCTTTTCGTCGAAATCCACCGCGAACACATTGCGGCGGACATACTCCACCGCGCGCGGCTCCTTCGCTTCCATAGTGAACAAGTCACCTTCAGACTTGCCCAGCTCCGCGTAAATCTGCTTCCAGACATGGAACATCGTGTGGACGGTGAACCCTGCCGAGCCGCAGGCCGTGTCAATCACCGTTTCGTGTTCCTGCGGGTTCATCATCCGCACGCACATGTCGATCACCCAGCGCGGGGTGAAGTACTGGCCCTTTTCGCCCTTGGAGGATTTCGAGACCAGATACTCGAAGGCGTCATCGACAATGTCGAGGTTGGAGTTGAACAGCTTCCACTCTTCCAGCGAACCGACGCAGACCTGGAGGTGATCGGGTGAAAGGCGGATGCGTTCATCATCCAGAAACACGCCCGGCCATTTCTGCTTGGCCTCATCGAACAGTGCCTGGACCGAAGCCTTGAGCTGGGCTGCCGTGTTTTGGTTCCGGAAGCGCAGATTGCGATGCATCTGGTAAGATGTCATCTCGTCATACAGCTTCGTAAAGATCAGCTTGAAGACCTCTTCGAACACGTCGACGCCAGCATTCGCCAGCACTTCATCTTCCATTTCCTGAATGAGGCCGCGCAGGGAACGAGCTGACTTTCCTTCCCGCGCGCGCGCATCCTCGAACTCGATAAGCGTCTGAATCCGCCACGGCTCATCGACCACCTGCTCAATCGTTTGGTCCGCACGGGGCAGCTCGTGAATCGGCATGAAGTAGTTGGGGTTCTTGCGGTGCCAGACCTCTGCCAGAACTCCATCGCTCCAGACGGCGAGCGGCGCACCTGTGGCGTGAGCGTAGGAACGGAGTTGCTCCTTGCCGTCCTTCAGCTTCTGCTGCTTCACTTCGATGATGATGTACGGGACCGTCTTCCGGTCAGCGTCGAACACGACTATATCGGCACGCTTGGACGTGTCGCGACCGAAGGTTATCGGATACTCGACAGCAATGCGGGATGGGGCATAACCGAGTTTGTCGATCAGGCGCGCCAGCCAAAGCTGACGAACGCGCTCCTCTGGCTTGAGTTGAACCTCTTTGCCGCGCGCGAGGCACGTTGCGTATCGAGTCATTTTTCCGCGCGCGTCACGCTCAACGCAGCGTTCCTCTAGCGCTCGAACTTCTTCTTCGGAAAAAAGGACGTACTCGCCAAGTTCATTGGTGGAAACATTCATTGGACCCGTTCGCCCCTGTTCAAATTCTGCTGGTGCCTTGCATGGTCAGTAACGCACCGCGAAGCCTTAACCGCGCTCAGTCGTTGCGTCGCTGACCTAAGGATTGGCCGATACAGCGTGGATTGCTGATTGGCGATGGTTGGTTTGATCCAAACCGCAACAAAAGCAAACGCGGCGGTCCAGATATCTTATAAGAATAAGTTATCATTCAGTGGCTTATGACTTGATAAGTAAGATATGCGGCTCAATCCCGAGCGCGCCCGCAATCCTGCCGAGCGCAGCCACCGACGGATTCCGCGTACCTCTTTCAAGGTCGCTGACATAGCTGCGCTCCATTTCCGCTGCCGCCGCTAGCTCTTCTTGGGTCATGCCCTTGAGCTTGCGCTGGTGGCGGACATTCACGCCGAAAAGCCGAACCACATCCATGCTGCGATGTGGACGGGTGTCGCATATCGCGTCTGTATACCAATCGTGTCATTTTTAATAGCTTTGGCAATCGAGCGCGATAAAGAAGCGAGCGATTGGCCGAGCACCATTTCAGAAAGGGAAGTATATGAAACACGTTGTAAGCGTTGCCGCGCTCCTGTTGCTTTCGGGCTGCTCGGATACCAGCGCTGTGAAAGATGCCGTCAAGGAAAACCTGATAGACCCAGGCTCAGTCGAGTTCGGCGAAATCACGATAGTCGATGGCGCATTTGGCAAGCTTGCCTGTGCCACCGTGAACGCCCGCAATTCGTTCGGGGGCTACACGGGAGAACAGCAGATAATGCTGAAGCATATGGACGAGGCTGGATGGATGTGGGCTGGAGAATCTCCATCGGGTAGCCACGAGGGTTGCATACGGTTCATCACAGACATGGCCAACGATGACGGGAGCGAGGCAGCCGCAGCGATTGATGCCATCATGGCTGGAGAGGAGCCCATTACACCCACCGATAAATGAGTGCGGCTACGGTAGCGCATTTCTACTGACCTAAGCGACAACCATCATCACCAAGGGCCTCGGAGAAATCCGGGGCCTTTTCTATTTGGAGAATACTTGATGCTTATCATCAACGATCCGTCCGAAGTGGACGACCCCCAGCTTCAGCGCATCTTGCGCCAACGCTTCGAGCAGCTAGCCGAGTACGGCTGCCCGATAAGCGACCTTGCTCGCTTCCACGTGGCGCGGCCGGTGGATGACGTGACCGAGCTTCTGACTAATCCCGTCGATGGCAGCAACGATCCACCGTGGGAGTGGTGCGAGGACCACGGCGGATGGTTTGAAGTCCCGATTATCATGTCGGATGACGGCTTTGGCCACGTCTACTTCATCCCCGACCGCGACGACACCAACGCCGAACTGCTTTCCCTGTGTCGCCGCCACGCCACCAAGAGGGATGGTCAACGGCCGGGGTAAGTTGTCCCGCAGCCGATCCCTCTAGAACCACAAAACGATGCGCGTCCTGGGTTTTCCCACGGGCGCATTTTTTATGCCCGAAAGGAATTCAGCCATGATCGATATGCCCGATCTCGACGCCATACTCGCTGCCCTGAGTACCCCGCTTCAACCCGACCTTCACGATCTGATCGCCAGCCGCCTCCAGGATGCCTTCGCCTGCGAGCTTGCCGACCTAACCCACATCTTGGTGATCCAACCGGGTGACACGGAGGCCCAAATTATCGACGCTATCGGCTTTTCACCCTTGGTGTCGAGGATGGACGGCAACCGCCTCCAGCCAGATTGGGACTATCTCGAACAGCACCCTGGATGGCATGAGATCATCTACACCGTGGGCAATTCGGGGTTCGCGTTCATTGTGTTCGTCGAGCGCGCCGACGGCGTTCTACCTGAACTGCTTGCGTTGTGTGATGCCGGGATAAACCGGTAGTGCGCGCGCTTGAGACGCTGTTGATCGCCACCATGGCGCTTGCAATGCTCAGAGCTGCGATTGCGTTGCTTACGGTGACATTAGGCTTGGCCTTGGTGTGGGCTCTCTGCCGCTATCCACGAGAACTATTCGGCTTTCTGGCGTATGCCACCGCGATGTGGATAGCGAGGATCCACCCCTTCTTTACACTTTGCGTACTCGCAGCATTGGTTGTCATTTTATGCCCGAACTCACGGGCACGTGCCGACCGAAAGCCGCCGGATCAGCCTCGCACATAGCTTCAATCTCGGCGCCGAAGTGCCAAAACATCGTCAGCAAATATCTCTCGGCGATTGTTGACCGGGTTACGATAGCCGCCAATTCTTCCTTCCGCTTTGTAGTTGCGAATGGTTTGCTCGGATACTCGACCTAATCGCGCCGCTTCACGCACGCCGACGACCTTCCTTGATGAACCGTCATTCATTCCAATCTCCCACATCGGCAATCTGATCATCCATAGATAGACGGTCAACGCACGACAAAAAAGGGCGCGAGGAAAGCCGAAACCTCCAAAAGCTACAAATTTTTTGACGTAGTCGCCCCCCGCAGTAGTTTTGGTGTGCGGCTGTATCGGGCGGCGTCCGTCAACTGACACCACCCTTGACTGCAAAATTGCGTTCTCGACGGCGCCCCGAACCACGTGATGAGCATGCTCGTTCGCGTCCGGATCAGTGCGTTCAAAATGAAAGGAGCCTTATGCGCGGGCGGCGCGAAAATTGTTGTTTTCTCTGAGGCCGCTCAACTTACGCCACCGGGCCTAGTTTCAGGCCACTCGATCAAACTCAACTGAAAGAACCAATACATGAATCTCATTCCTACACAGGGCGGTGATGCGCCAAAGTACGAACTCGATGATCTTAATATGATCGCCGGCAACGTCATCGACTGGAGCCGGAGACAAGCTGAAGCCTTCGAGCAAAGGCCGCTCGCATATATTGACTGCCTCCTCAGTCAGATGGCCGAGCGTGGCGACTTTACGTTAGATTTCTTGCCGGAGGAGGTCTCTCGGCTCGTTCCGTGGCTGGATCCGGAAGACTGCCTGCCCTTAGTTGGCATCTACCTTGGCGGCACGAAGAGACCGGCCTGACAAACCTCATACTCCCCGCCAGTTTCGACTGGCGGGGTCACCATCGCGCGGAACAGAACGCCGCGTGCGCAACATTTTATAGGAAATACCGTGTTTACCCATCCATCTGAACGAGCGCCCTTTTCGGACGCCCTTTATCAAGACATGAAGAACCTGATTGCAAGCTGTGGCGTCGAGGCCAACCGCCATGACCTTGCCATCGTGGTCATCGAAGCCAGTCTCGACAACGGCATTAATACGAAACCCCACCTGATTGGCTTCCTTCAGCACCTCGGCTTTGATCGAGGTCACGTTGCCAATCTATTGAAGTTCGAGACTGCGTCCCGCCGATGGCAGTGTGTAAATGGCGTCTATAGCACACGGCCCGAGCTGCCTGCGGTAGCAGCATAACCTAGGGGACGCCGTTGCGGCCTATATCGGAGCCACCACGGCGCTTCCTATGAAAGGCTCTTTCAGCAGGGGCCACACCCGTTGACTTAACCCCTACCGTAACAGCCGGAGCCCAAGGGCACATAAATCCGGAGATTTGAGAAATCACGGCTGAAAGTGCTCTCGCCCGCATCAAAGACAGGAACCATGTTTACAGACGCTAACCTCGCCCCCTCTAACTCAAGTGGAAAATCAATGGACAATTCGGCGTCCGATCGGATCGACCCGCAGTCGTTCCCACATCTGCCGAAGCCAGGCGGCGGGCTCCCCGCCACCATCGAGAATGTCGGTCACCTATTGACCGAGACCGGCTTCACCGCGCGGTTCAATGTCATCAAAAAGCGGTTGGAGGTCCGGCGCGGCGGCAGGCCAGCTTCCATGAATCAGGTCGCCAGCGCGGCTATGCTGAACGGGATTGGCACTGGCTGGCTTTTTCCGTTCGTCGATGAACTCGGTACGCGCCACCCTTACAACCCGATCAAGGAGTGGATGCTGAGCAAGGAGTGGGACGGCACCGACCGGCTCACCGAATTCTATGAAACCGTGCTCGTCAGCGACGGCTATCCCGAGACGTTGAAGATAGCGCTGTTATATCGATGGCTGCTTAGCGCGACGGCGGCAGCGATCAAGGACGGCCCAGTTCCAATTCACGGCGTCCTGACCCTGCAGGGCGATCAGGGTGTCGGGAAGACGTCATGGATTGCGCGGCTGCTCCCGCCGCATCTGCGCGGCGATTACATCAAGCTCGACCATCATCTCGACGCGTCCAACAAGGATTCGATCATCGGGTGCATCACGCACTTCATCGTTGAAATCGGTGAGCTAGAGAGTTCGTTCAGGAAAGATATTGCCCGACTAAAGGGCTTCCTCACCAACGATTTCGACAAGCTTCGTCGGCCCTACGCGAAGGACGAAGCTGAATACCCTCGCAAGACGATCTTCGCCGCGACGGTCAATGATGATCGCTTCCTGATCGATCCTACCGGCAACCGACGCTGGTGGACGATCGCGGTGCAAGGCCTGAACTTCAAACATGAAGTCGATATGCAACAGCTCTTCGCCCAACTCGCTCTGGATTTCGATCGGGGCGAGCAATGGTGGCTGAACGCCGCCGAGGCTCGGGAGCTGGCGGCCTACAACCTCAAACACCGTGCCGTCAGCGCGATCGCCGAAAGAGTAGCCGATTATCTCGATCTAGAAATGGTCGGCTACGAGGGCGGCGAGCCGAAAACAGCGATCGAACTCTTGCAGGAAATCGGGATCGCCAACCCGACCAACGCACAGTGCAAGGAATGCGGGGCAGCGCTGCGCGAAATCTATGGCGCGCCCAAACGCATCCAGGGGCGTGACAAATGGCGGGTTCACACGCGCTCGGCATGGAAGGCTCCAAAGCTGACCGAAACGACACCGGACGTCTTCTAGACGAAGCCCCGGTGGGGGCAGGGGGAGGCAGGTCGCTGAACCTCTCAGGAAGTTTTGCGGATTTGCCGCCCCCTCCCTCCACCATAGCGATGAAGCCCCGCGCCACCTGACCACGCGCATCCGCCCCGTCGGTCAGCCCAACACCCCGCTCAGCATCGAAACCGGCACATCCGGGACCCGAGCCTCACCGGCAACGGGCGACGCTGTGCGCCTTCAATCTCAAACCAACATAAACCTTAGGAGGCATTCATGCCCGTAGTTAAACTTGATTCCACCTTCTGTCTCACCGCCCGCTGCGAGCAGGGCAAAGGCAAAACCGTCTATCGCGACAAAGCCGTGACGGGGTTCGCCCTTGAAGTTCGCAGCTCAGGTGGAGCGACCTACTATTTCATTTACTCCGATCCGTATGGCAAAATTCAGACGACGAAGATTGCACGCTACGGCGACATAACATTCGACCAAGCGAAAAAGGAGGCCAAGCGGCGCCTGTCCGAAGTCACTCTCGGTGGCGACCCGGCCGCAAAGAAGAAGGAGAAGAAAAACATCCCGACCTACGCTTCACTCGCCGCGCAGCATGCTGAGTACGCCAAGACCTACCAACGGTGCCCGAGCAATACGGAATCGGTCCTCCGGTGCCACATTCTACCCCGATGGGGAAAGCAACGGCTGAACGAAATCACGACGCAGGATATCGCCAAGTGGTTCGCGGAGAAGATCGGACATGGGCTTGCCCCTGCCACGATCGAAAAGATCAGGGTGGTGTTCAGCCGCTCGTTCGAACTTGGTCGGCAATGGAATATCCCCGGTGCCGATCAGAACCCCGTCCGCAATGTCCCGCGCCGCAGATTCAAAAATGCGCGGACAAAATATCTTTCGACCGACGATGCAAAACGCCTGTTGAAGGCAGCGGGCGAATCTAGCAACCCACAGCTCCAGAACATTATCGGCCTCTTGCTCCTTACCGGCGCGCGGAAGACCGAACTGTTGAGGGCACAGTGGCTACACATCGACCTCGAACGAAAGTCCTGGCACATCCCCACGACGAAGACCGGAGTACCGCGCTACGTCCCGCTGTCCCAAGCTGCTCTCGACATTATCAATGAATTGCCGAGATGGGATGGTTGCCCTTGGCTGCTGCCGAACCCGCTGACCCGAAAACCCTATGCCGACCTGAAGCGGCCTTGGGACACGGCACGGGACAAAGCGGGGCTAGGCGATTTCCATCTCCACGATCTACGTCATTCGGCCGCATCGTTCATGATTAATGCCGGGATTGATCTCTATGCTGTCGGCCGCATCTTGGGCCATGCCGACCACCAATCGACCATGCGCTATAGTCATTTGGCAAACGAGACGCTGATGGCGGCGGTCGAAGCGGGAGCGGCCAAGATGTTGGGGGCAAGGCTGTCGATCCCTAACCTTTAAAGAACAACTACGTCGCCGGGTCTGAGCTTCAGTGTTCTGACCCGGCGAAACGCCCAATTTTTTCGGTTTGTGACGCGCTTTCGGTCTAGCGAAGTTGGTTGTCACTCGCCCGGCATGGTGTTGGTCGATGAATAATCTTTGAACTTGTCCGTGAAGTTCGCGTGATAATCGTCAACCTGCATTTCGGCGTTGTCGGCTGCATCGGCAGCAGAGTCCCCGCCAGCGCGATTTGCAGCGGTGACCGCCGCTTTGAATGCGTTCTGCTCCGTCTCACAGGCAGACTTGACCGACAGCGAGAACTCACCCTCACTGACTTTTGCCTCAAGTTGCTTCTTCAGATGGTCACGCAGGCATTTAGTGAACGCAGCACGGGTGCTGTCGACATTAGCGGCCGGTGCGGGCGCCATAACGATCATGAGAATTGAAGCGATAAACATCCTGCGACTCCCCGTTTGCAGTTGTGTTGTCCGGCGAAATTATCCCACGCGATAGAAAAATGGGAGTATCAATTTGTTGGTCTCGTTTTGGTTCGCCTCGCACCTCCCTGTGCACATTGCAACCAATTGCCGATCCGCGCGATGATAGCTGCGAGACCACAGATTTTAGGAAATTCGACGTCAGCCAAATCGGCCGACGCGATGGGCGCCCGGCATCATGCTTCTAACCCCCTTTCGGAGCTGGGCCGGGTGCCAATCCTATTTCGTAGGGAACCGAGGAACAGGGGGTTTCCTACAATATTTTGCGATGGCATCGATCGCTACATGAAGAGAGCAGATTCAAGATCGCTAGAACTCGCGCAGGCCATCGAGTATTGGATTGCGGCACTATTTGTGTCGGGCGCGTTCATTGCAGGCATCGTGGAAGGATTCTCAATTCTAGCGGGCGGCTGAAGGACGCTGGGAGGACCCCGCAGAAATTTCACATCATCTCATCGAGCGAAGCCAGCATGTCCGTGAGTAGGCGCTTTAGCGAAATCAGGCTTGCCCCTAGCGACATTTCCGGTCTGTCAGCAACGAGCATTAGCGCCTTGAGTATCGCGTTGGATTCTCGCGCCAGGAGCACGAGATGCGCGCCGCTTGGAGCATGGGTTCCGTTCAGCCAATTCTTGGCGGTGCGCTGGCTGGCACCCGTCCACTTCATGATTGTTTTTGCGCCATGGCGCGTCGAGCCAAACTCGATCTTCAATGCCGAAGCGATGATCTGAGCAAATTCCGTGTCGGTTAGGATGTCCCTTCCGATTGGAAACGAACTGCCCTTCTTTGGAAACATGTTGCCTCTCCTTTGCTGTTACGTCGGGAGGCCACGCCGCCAGTGACATTTTGCGGGCTTTCCCAAGGCGCTCCGATGGTCATCGAATGGACGACAGACGACGACGGCCAACCCGGCAAACCGCCGAAGAAGCGGGCAGCCGAATATGTCCGTATGTCCACCGAACATCAAAAATACTCGACTGATAATCAGGCGGCCGAGATCAGAGCCTACGCCGCGCGTCGCGGGTTCGAGATTGTTCGCACCTATGCCGACGAGGGCAAGAGCGGGCTCAGCGTTGACGGCCGGGCGTCCCTGCAACGCCTTTTAGCCGACATCGATTCCGATAACATCGATTTCGAGGCGTTGCTGGTGTACGATGTCAGCCGACTGGGCCGGTGGCAGGACACCGATGAGGCCGCTTATCACGAACTGCGGTGCAAGCGCGCGGGCATCACGGTCCACTACTGTGCCGAGCAGTTCGAAAACGACGGCACCATAGGCTCCTCAATCATCAAGACCGTCAAAAGGGCAATGGCTGGCGAGTATAGCCGCGAGCTCTCGGTGAAAGTGTTCGCCGGACAGTCCCGCCTGATCAGCTTGGGCTACCGTCAAGGCGGCGCTCCCGGCTTTGGTCTGCGGCGTATGTTGGTGGATGAGCAGGGCCAGCAGAAGGGCATGCTTGAGCGGGGCGAGCACAAAAGCATCGCAACCGACCGGGTCGTACTCGTCGAGGGACCGGCCGAAGAGGTCGCGATTGTGCAGGAGATCTATCACCAGTTTGTCGAAGGTCAGCGCTCGGAGCGCACGATCGCCGAATGGCTAAATTCGCAAGGAATTCTGTCGGACCTCGGCCGTCCATGGACACGCGGCACGGTGCATCAAATCTTGATCAACGACAAATATGCGGGCCATAACGTATGGGGGCGCACGTCGTTCAAGCTGAAATCGAAACATATCCGCAATGATCCGGCCGACTGGATCAGGCACGATCAAGCGTTCCCCGCGATCGTGTCGCAGCTGCAGTTTGATCGAGCGAGGCTCATTATCGAGCAGCGGTCGAAGCGGCTAACTGACGAAGAAATGCTCGCGCAGCTTGCCCGCATTCTTGACGCCAGTGGGTACCTGTCAGGCCTCATAATCGACGAATTTGATGAGAGTCCTTCGAGCAGCGCGTACCGATCCAGGTTCGGCAGCCTGCTCCGCGCTTACGCCCTCGTTGGTTTCGATCCTGACCACGACTACCGCTATCTGGAAATCAATCGGGCGCTTCGCCAACTGCATCCCACAATGGTGAAGAGCGTCATTGAAGGCATACTCGCCGCTGGCGGCACCGCGGTGCAAATGCTGGAAAGCGATGCACTTCTGATCAACGATGAAATATCGGCATCGGTCGTAATCGCACGGTGCAAATTGACGCAAGGCGGTCGCAGGCGCTGGAAAATTCGGCTCGAACAAAGTCGCCAGCTCGACCTAGCAATCTGCGTCCGAATGGACGCGGAAAACGCGAAACCCCACGACTACTACATTCTGCCCCGAATGACGCTTGCCGAAAGCGTGATGAGACTGGCTGAGCACAACGGGCTGTCGCTGGATGCCTTTCGATTTGACACCTTGGACGGGCTGTTCGCGTTAACGGAACGCGTACCGATCCGGCGGCAGGCGGCTTAGCCATGGCCCTTCCCGCGCAGCGTGTTGAAATGATCCCCATCGATTGCATTACAATCGTCAATCCGCGGTTGCGCAATAAGAAAGGGTTCAAGGACATTGTCGACAACATCGCGGACATCGGCCTCAAACGACCTATTACCGTGACAGCCAGACAAGGGCCGGACGGGCCATTATACGACTTGGTCTGCGGTCAGGGACGGCTAGAAGCCTTTCGCCAGCTCGGCCAGACCGAAGTGCCCGCGCTGATTGTCACGGCCGATGCCCAAGACTGCCTCGTCGCAAGCTTGGTCGAAAACTGCGCGCGCCGCCAGCATCAAGCCGTCGATCTGCTTCAAGACATAGTGGGGATGAGAAAACGCGGCCACTCCGACAGCGACATTGCGGAAAAGACGGGGCTTACTACCTACTACGTCACTTCAATAGCGAAGCTTCTGGAACAGGGCGAACGGAGGCTCGTTGCTGCCGTTGAAGCGGGGTATTTGCCGATCTCCGTTGCCTTGGAAATCTGCGAATCCGACGATCAGGGTGTCCAAGCTGCATTGCACAAGGCGTATGAAGGCAAGCTATTGCGCGGCCGAAGCTTGATCGCCGCCCGCCGTCTCGTGGAGGTTCGAAAGCGATCGGGCAAATCGACTAATCTTGCGAAACAATTACGCAAGCAATCTATGACGCCCGAGGCGCTCGTGAAGGCTTTTCAGGAAGACACCGAGCGAAAGCGCATGATCATCAAGAAGACCGAAGCGACCCGTAATCGGCTCGTTTTTGTCGTCGAGGCGCTCGGTCAGCTGGCAAACGACGAAACCTTCGTCGCCCTCTTGGAGGATGAAGGGCTGCAGACTATGCCCAAACGTCTTGCAGAACGCATTCAAAACACGCGGGTGATAGCGTCGTGAAGTCGTCCAGCCTGCACCCGCAAATCCGGTTGGCGTTCGAGGAAACCAGTTTGCGGATTGCGCTTGCCGATATCGAGCCATTGCGAGAGGTGACCGCGGCCGTCAGAAACTCCAAAAAGTTCGCGCAGATTGCAGCATCAATCCGGGAGGTCGGAATCATTGAGCCGCCGGTCGTCGTCCGGCTTCCAGGAGCAGACGATCGATATCGGCTTTTGGATGGCCATTTGCGCCTCGACATTTTGAAAGACCGTGGCGACGTCGACGTGGTGTGCATAGTGGCGACCGACGATGAGGCGATCACGTACAACAAGCGGATCAGTCGAATAGCGATCGTTCAGGAACATAAAATGATCCTGAAAGCGATTGAAAAGGGAGTTTCGGAAGAGCGGCTTGCACGCGCCCTCAATGTCAACATTGCCAGCATTCGGAACAGGCGTCGCTTGCTCGACGGGATTTGTGATGAAGTGGCCAAACTGCTTGAGGAACGGATGGTCCCGATCATGACGTTCCAAGAGTTGCGGAAGCTGCGCCCCATGCGACAAATCGAAGTTGCCGAGACCATGATCGCCATGAACAGGTTCTCTTGGCCATACGCGCAGTCGCTCGTCGCAGCGACGCCACAGGGTCAACTCGTTGACGAGCAGCGGAAGGCGATCCGCGGTCTGACCGACGAGCAAATAGACCATATGGAGCGTGAGGCTGGCAACATCGATCGCGAGTTCCGAATGGTCGAACAGTCTTATGGGACCGATCATCTCGATCTGGTTTTAGCGATGGGCTACGTTTGTCGGCTGATCGAGAATGTACGCATCGTCCATCATCTGGCAAAATGTCACCCAGAGCTATTGGCTGAGTTTCAGCGTATCGTCCTATTGAGAAACGCGGCTTAGTGCAGGCCAGAGTGCCGCTAAACCGGGTTTTCCTAATTGTTTCAAACGGGTCTGCCCGGGGTCGTTTTTCCGAACTTAATCGGACCAAAGATCGTTCGAAAGGGAAACACCAAATCCCGAACTCCATTGGGTTTAGGAACCGTTTGGGTCGAGCCCAATTTGGGGGTTTTGAATTGGCCTAACCACCTAGTAAAGATTGAATTTTGTTCATCAGTAAAAGGTCTTCGTAATGATGGGGTCACAGGTTCGAGTCCTGTAAGCGGCACCACTCTCCCGTTCATTCGCGCGCAATCGGCGGGTTGCGATAGCTGGCAGGCCGCATAAGCCATTTGCTTATGCTGTATTGCGATTGTAATACGGCGGGTGAACATGACGTGGTTTCGTAAGTCCCAAACGCCTGAACCAGCGCCCGCTGCGCCATCGTTCGCGATGCCGGACACCCCCGGTTTCGAGGGGCCGCCGCCGGTTGTTCCGGAAAGCCGCCGCCGCAAATGGCTGCGCCGGATATCGCGCGGCTTTGCGGTCTTCTGTATCCTGCTGCTTCTGCTCGTCGGCTGGCTGGCGCTCACCGCCCCCCTGTCGAAATCGCTCGAACCAATTGCTCCGCCGCAGGTTACCCTGCTCGCGTCGGACGGCACCCCGATCGCGCGGTCGGGCGCGATCGTCGATGCGCCGGTAAAGGCCGCCGACCTGCCGAAACATGTCACCGGCGCCTTCCTCGCGATCGAGGACCGGCGCTTTTACAGCCATTGGGGCGTCGATCCGCGCAGCATCGCGCGCGCGGTGTGGAGCAATGTCACGAGCGGGCGGACGCAGGGCGGCAGCACGATCACCCAGCAGCTGGCGAAATTCACCTTCCTGACCCCGAAACGCACCCTCGGCCGCAAGGCGCGCGAGGCGCTGATCGCCTTCTGGCTGGAGGCGTGGCTGACCAAGGACGAGATCCTCGAACGCTATCTCTCGAACGCCTATTTCGGGGACAATACCTATGGTTTGCGCGCCGCGTCGCTGCATTATTTCTATCGCCAGCCCGAAAAGCTGACCCCGGCGCAGGCGGCGATGCTGGCGGGGCTGGTGCAGGCGCCGTCGCGCCTCGCGCCGACCAAGAACCCCGATCTCGCCGAAAAGCGCATGAAGCTGGTGCTGAACGCGATGGTCGACACCGGCACCATGACCGCCGCCGAAGCCGGGGCGATCCGCACCCCGCGCATCGACGTGCGCACCCGCAACACGCTGCCGACCGGGACCTATTTTGCCGACTGGGCGCTCCCCGAGGCGCGCAAATTGAGCGACGTCGGCTATTCGCGCCAGACGATCACGACGACGCTCGACGCGCGGCTCCAGTCGATCGCGCGGCGCGTTACCGGTCGCGCGGGGCTGGGCAAGGCGCAGGTCGCGCTCGTCGCGATGCGCCCGAACGGCGAAGTCGTCGCGATGATCGGCGGCAAGGACTATTCGGCGTCGCCCTTCAACCGCGCGACGCAGGCGAAGCGCCAGCCGGGCTCGACCTTCAAACTGTTCGTCTATCTCGCCGCGCTGAAGGACGGTTGGGATCCTGACGACATGATCAGCAACGAAGCGATCGTGACGGGCGCGTATCAGCCGAAAAATTCGGGCGGCACATACTCGAAGGAAATCAGCCTCGAGGACGCCTTTGCGACGTCGAGCAATGTCGCCGCGGTCCGCCTGCTGCGCGAGGTCGGCGACGACAAGGTGATCGACATGGCGCGCGACCTGGGGGTCACCGCGCCGATGACCAAGGGCGATCCCAGCCTCGCGCTCGGCACGTCGAGCATGACCCTGCTCGAACTCACCGCTGCTTATGCCGCGGTCGCGGCGAACAGCTATCCGGTCGTTCCGCACGCGTTCAAGGGCGAGGAAAAGGGGTGGTTCGAAAATCTGATCTCGGGACCCAGCCGCTTTGGGTCGGGCGTGCATGACGACATCGAACAAATGCTGCGCGCCGCGGTCAATCGCGGCACCGGTCGCGCCGCGCGACTGCCGCAGGCCAATTTCGGCAAGACCGGAACGAGCCAGGACAATCGCGACGCGCTGTTTGTGGGCTATGCCAATGGCTTGGTGGTCGGGGTGTGGATTGGCAACGATGACAATTCGCCCCTTCGCGGCATTTCGGGCGGCGGGCTGCCGGCCCGGATCTGGCGCGACTTCATGATGCAGGCGTCGGGGCAAAAAGCGGCGCCGCGGCGCGAGACGAACCCGCGCGGGCCCGTCGAGCCGCAGGATATTCCCGACGTCGGCGCGATTCCGGTGGGCGAAAATACCAGCGTCGGCATCGAAAGCGGCGACGCGGTGATCTCGACCGAAATCAACGGCAGCCGGATCGACCTGCGGTTGCCGCTGCCGAAAGATACGCCTGCGGAGCCGGTCCCGCCGCCGCCGTAAGGGGAGGGTGCGGAGCGTCGGCGAAAGTTTCAATCGCCATTTAGTAGCGCCGTGCTCCCGCGAAGGCGGGAGCCCATCACCGGCCTGCGCAAGTTTGAGCCGATCGGTGATGGATCCCCGCCTTCGCGGGGAAACACGAATTTTCTTGGGCCTTGGTCAATCCGCCAACAACTCGAACCCGCTAGCCCCCACCGTCTGCCCATTGACGATCAGTTCAACAGTATGCCGCCCGGGATGATGCCGCCGCGTAGTGAAATCGCGGATCGTCTGGTTGATGCGCAGTGCGACAGCCTCGCCCCCCGCGAGGTCGAACGTCTTCCACTTGAACACCTTGGCCGCGCTTTTGCCCCCCGCCCGCGCATAATGGACCCGATAATCGACCACCAAAGGCTGACTTTCCGGCGAATTGGAAACGATCGCGGCTGCGATAGCAATCCGCTCGCCCAGCCGCACCGTCGCTGGCTCGACGACGAAATTGCGCACTGTAACCGCCGCGCCATGACCGACGCCGATCAGCGCGAGCGCGCGCGGCTCGCCCTGCTTGATGAGGGTGCGTAGCGCGTGGCGGATGATCCACCCCGTACGCGGATCGACCTGCGACCAGTCCGCCAACCGGTCGAGCAACCAGTCGGGTCGGTCCTTGGCAATGTCGTTGAGGTGATTGGCTACCGACTTGCGGACATAGATGGCGGAGTCGGCCTTCAGTGCCTCCAGAATAGGCGCCGCACGGGTCGGATCGGCCTTGAGCGCGGGAACGCGCGCCGCCCAGGGCAGCCTAGGTCTGCCGCCTTCGCTCGCGAGGCGGCGAACATGCTCGTCGTCGCTGTCGGTCCAACGGATCATCGTCGCGAGCGCCCGGTCGGCGTCGAGCGCCAGAAACGGCCGGATCGCAAATTCGGCGGTGCCGAAGCGCGTCAACGCGGCGAGCGCATCCATCGATCGGTCGAAATCGTCGAGGCCGTATCGCGCGACATATTCGGTCACCGCGACCGCCTGAAACCCGTGCGTCAATCGCGGCACCATAACGGTAATTACGTCCAGCGCCGCATCGTAATCGGCGGGCAGCGCGGGGCGTAGCGCATCGGCGATATGGCGCACCCGCGCCATGATCGACAGCGCGTCGAGCCCGTCAGTTGCGGCAGCAAGGAACGCCTCCCGGCCAAAGCGCGGCGACGCGGCGGCGCCCGCATCGGCGATCGTCTCCAAGGCTTGCGGACCCAATATGTCCTTCAGCAGGGCAGGGCTGGCGCTATCCGAAATCGGGTTGACCTTTCAAAACGCGACGACAGCAGAGCGTCGTGCATCAAATCTGCATCATCCCATATCCGTTCGTGCTGAGCTTGTCGAAGCACCGTCCTTTGGCGGGGCCAAGGGAAAGAACGGCCCTTCGACAAGCTCAGGGCAAACGGTTCATATTTTTGGCTTGCTGCTCTAGCGTCGCTCGACCAACCCGCCGCCCAGCGCCACGTACAGCGTGACCAGATTATCGACCTGCGCACGGCGGATTTCCACCAGCGCCTGTTCGGCGGCGAACAGATTGCGTTCGGCGTCGAGTACTTCGAGGTATGTCGACACGCCTTCGCGGTACCGCTTGCGCGCCAGATCGGCGATGCGCCGCTGTGCGAGCGTCCCGCGCTCCTGCGCTTCGACCTGCTCGGCGAGGTAACGGCGCCCGGCGAGCGCGTCGGCGACTTCGCGGAACGCGCCCTGCACGGTGCGCTCATAGGTGGCGACCGCGATATTCTCGCGCGCTTCGGCGACGGTCAGATTGCCCTTGTTACGCCCGAAATCGAAAATCGGCAGGCGGATCGACGGGCCGAAACTCCACCCGAACCCATCGTTGCTGAACAGATTGTCGAGCGATCCCGACGCAAAGCCCAGGTTGCCGGTCAGCGAGATCGACGGGAAAAACGCCGCCCGCGCCGCGCCGACATTCGCCCGCGCAGCCCGCAACCGTTCCTCGGCGGCAAGGATGTCGGGCCGCGCGACGAGCAGGTCGGACGGCAGGCCCGCGGTGAGCACCGGCGACTGCGCTTGCGCGACGAGCGGCAATGGCGCGGGTAGGGGACCGGCGACGGGTCCGCCGGTCAGTACGGCGAGGAAATTGTCGGCCTGCGCCTTGCCGAGCTTCAGGCTCGCCAGCTGTGTTTCGGCCTGAGTCAGCAGCGTTTCCGACTGGCGGTAATCTAGTGCCGAGGTCACCCCGGCGTCGAGGCGCCGCTTCGCAATGCGCAGCCCTTCCTTGCGGCTGGTCACCGTCGCTTCGGCGAGCGCGATTTGCTCCTCGGCGCCGCGCGAGGCGAAATAGGTCGATGCGACGTCGCGCACCAGCGCCAGCCGGAACGCGCGCTCGGCCTGTTCGGTCGCGAGATACTGGCTGCGCGCCGCTTCGGACAGATTCTTGACCCGCCCCCAGAAGTCGAGCTCGAACGACGTCACCCCGACCCCGACCGAATAGCGGCTGGTCGTGTCGGTCCCGGCGCCGGTCAGCGATGGGCCGCGGGTGCGCGCCGCCTCGGCGCTTGCACCAACCGTCGGCAGCCGGTCGGCGTCCTGGATGCGGTAGAGCCCGCGCGCTTCCTCGATCTGCGCCACCGCCACCGCAAGGTCGCGGTTGCGTTCGATCGCCTGCGCGATCAGCACTTCCAATTGCGGGTCGGCGAAGAAGTCCTGCCACGCGACATCGGTGGCGCGCTGGCCCAGCGTCACATCGCCCGCAAAGGCCTGCGGATAGTCGGGCGCGGTCGGCAGCGCCGGGCGCTCGTGCGGCGGCGCCATATTGGCGCAGCCTGCGAGCGCCGACGCGGCGAGCAGGACGATCAGCTTACGCATGGGTCGGCTCCTCGCCATGATGGCCCTTTTCGGCGGGCGACGGCGGGCGTTTGCGGCTCAGCCATTTGCGGACCGACAGATAAAAGAGCGGGATGAAGAAGATGCCGAGCAAGGTCGCGGCAATCATTCCGCCCATCACCCCCGACCCGACCGCGATGCGGCTCGCCGCGCCTGCGCCGCTCGCGATGACGAGCGGCACCATGCCGAGGATGAAGGCGAGGCTGGTCATGATGATCGGCCGCAGGCGGAGCTTCACTGCCTCCATCACCGCATCGAGCGTCGATTTGCCTTCGGCCTCCTGCTCGATCGCAAATTCGACGATCAGGATCGCATTCTTCGCCGCCAGCCCGATGATCGTGATCAGCCCGACGTTGAAATAAATGTCGGCGGAAAGCCCGCGGAACATCGAGAACAGCACCGCGCCCAGCACGCCGAGCGGCACCACCAGCAGCACCGACACCGGCACCGACCAGCTTTCATAGAGCGCCGCGAGCAGCAGGAAGACGACAACCAGCGACAGCCCGAGCAGCAGCCCGATCTGCCCCGCCGACTGCTTCTCTTCATAAGAAATGCCGGTCCATTCAAACGCGAAGCCCGGCGGCAGCTGCTCGGCCAGCCGCTCCATTTCGGCCATCGCCTCGCCGGTCGATTGTCCCGGCGCGGGCTCGCCCGAAATCGTCATCGCGGGATAGCCGTTGTAGCGCTGGAGCTGCGGCGCTTCCGCCGACCATGCGGCTTTGCTGAACGATCCAAACGGCACCATGTCGCCATTGGCGCTGCGCACGCGCAGGTCGAGCACATCCTGCGGCGTCATCCGGCTCGCCGCATCGGCCTGCAGCAGGACCCGCAGCACGCGGCCCTCGCGGGTGAAGTCATTGGCATAGGCGCTGCCGAAACTGATCGCCAGCGTCGCATTGACCTCGCCGATCGACAGGCCGAGCGCGCGCGCCTGCACGCGGTCGATGTCGACCTTCAGCACCGGCGCGTCTTCCTGTCCTTCCGGGCGGACGTTGGCGAGCAGCTTGCTCTGCATCGCGCCGCCCAGCATCTGGTTGCGCGCCGCGACCAGTGCCTCGCGCCCGTTAGCGCCGCGGTCCTGCAGCTTGAAGGTAAAGCCGCTCGACGTGCCCAGTTCGGGGATCGACGGCGGGCTCAGCGAGAAGGCGAACGCCTCCTTGATCCCCATCAACGTCCCCATCGCTTTGCCCGCGATCGCATCGGCGCTGTCGCCGTCGCCGGTGCGTTCGTCCCAGGGCTTCAGCGGCGTGAACATGATCGCGTTCGCCTGACCCTGCCCGAAAAAGCTGAAGCCATTGACCAGCACGATGTTCGCGACCTGCGGCTGTTCGGCGAAGAAGGCCTTGACCTGCTTGGTCGCCTCGGCGGTCCGCTGCGACGTTGCGCCCGGCGGCGCCTGCACCACGGTGATCAGATAACCCTGATCCTCTTGCGGCAGGAAGGATCCGGGCAGGCGAGTGAACAGCAGGCCGGTCACCAGTACCATCGCCGCGAATACACCCAGCCAGCGCAGCGGCGCCGCCAAAATCTTGCCCACGCTGCCCTGATAACGATCGGTCGTCCGCCCGAACCAGCTGTTGAAGCGGGCAAAGAAGCGGTCGAAGAAGGCGCCGATCTTGCCCTTGCGCGCCGTGTCGTCGTGCGGCTTGAGCAGCGTTGCGCACAAGGCCGGGGTCAGCGTCAGCGCGAGCAGCGCCGAGAAGGCGATCGAGATCGCGAGCGTCATCGAAAACTGGCGATAAATGCCGCCGGTCGATCCGGGGAAGAAGGCCATCGGGATAAACACCGCGATCAGCACCAGCGTGATGCCGATGATCGCGCTGGTTATCTGCCCCATTGCCTTCACCGTCGCGTCATAGGGCGACAGATGCTCCTCGTTCATGATCCGCTCGACATTTTCGATCACGACGATCGCGTCATCGACGAGGATGCCGATCGCCAGCACCATGCCGAACAGCGTCAGCACGTTGATCGAGAAGCCGAACATCCAGAGGCCGAGGCACGCGCCCGCCAGCGCGATCGGGACGACCACGGTCGGGATCACCGTCGCGCGCCAGTTCTGCAGGAACAGGAACATGACGAGGAAGACGAGGACCATCGCCTCGACCAGCGTGATCACCACTTCTTCGATCGACAGCTGGATGAAGGGGGTGGTGTCATAGGGAATCGACCAGGTGATGTCGGGCGGAAAGCCCTTCGCCAGTTCGGCCATTTGCGCGCGGACACCCTCGGCGGTCGCGAGTGCATTGGCGCCGGGAGTCAGCTGGACCGCGAGACCCGCCATCGGCTTGCCGTTGAGTTCGGAGGAAAAAAGATAGCTCGCCGATCCCAGCTCGACGCGGCCGACGTCGCGGAGCGTGACCGCCGACCCGTCGGGATTGGCGCGCAGGATGATGCTCTCGAACTGCTCGGGCTTGGTAAAGCGGCCCTGCGTCGTGATCACTGCGTTCAGCTGCGCACCCTTGGCGATCGGCTGGTCACCCAGCTGGCCGCCGGGGGTCTGGCTATTCTGTTCCTGCACCGCGCCGAGCGCTTCGGCGGCGGACAGATTGTACGAAGCCAGCTTTTGCGGATCGAGCCAGATCCGCATGGCATATTCGGGGGCGAAGGCCTGCACATTGCCGACGCCGTTTACCCGCCGCAGCTCGTCGAGCACGCGCGTGTTGGCGAAGTTGTTGACCTCCATCGGATCGGTGTTGCCGCTCTTTGAGGTGATCGCGACGATCAGCAGGAAACCCGAATTGGCCTCGGTGACCGAAATGCCCTGACGCCGGACGTCCTCGGGCAGCCGCTGTTCGACGCGGCGGAGGCGGTTTTGCACCTCCATCTGCGCATTGTCGATGTCGGTCCCGGCCTCGAAGGTCAGGTTGATCGATGCCGTGCCATTCGATTCGCTGGTCGAGGCCATGTAGAGGAAGCCCTCGACCCCGTTCAGCTCCTGCTCGATGACCTGCGTGACATTCTGTTCGAGCGTCTTGGCGTCGGCACCCGGATAGGTGACGCCGATCGACAGCGATGGCGGTGCGACCGACGGATATTGTTCGACGGGCAGGCCGCGCAGCGCGATGATCCCGGCGAGCAGGATGCCGATGGCGATGACCCAGGAAAAAATGGGTCGGTCGATGAAAAAGCGCGGGGTCATCGATCAGCGCTTTGCCGCAGGCGTCGATGCCGTTCCCTTGGGCGGCGCGATGCGCACCGGCTGCCCCGGCTGGACCTTTTGCAGGCCATCGACGATCACCCGGTCGCCGGGTTTCAGGCCGTCGAGAACCGCCCACTGGCCCGCGACCATGGCACCCAGCTTGATCGGGCGCGGCGTCGCGACGTTCTTGGCATCCAGAACCATAACCGTCGCGGCGTCCGCCGCCAGCCTGACCGCGCGCTGCGGGATCAGCATCCCGTCGGCGCGATTTCCGGCAAAGATGCGCGCGCGCACGAACTGACCGGGCAGCAGCGCCGCGTTCGGGTTCGGGAATTCCGCACGCAGAGCCGCGGTGCCGGTCGCCTCGTCGATCGACAGGTCGAGAAAGTCGAGGTGCCCGACCACGGGGTAAGCGCTGCCATCCTCCAGGATCAGCTGGACCTCGACACGCTCGAGCTGCGGGGCGCTGACCTGGCCCGAACTCATGTCGCGGCGCGTGGCGAGCAGGTCCGAACTCGACTGGCCGAAATTGACGTAAACGCGGTCGATCTGCTCGATCGTCGTCAGCAGGGTGCCTTGCCCGGCGCTGACCAGCGCGCCTTCGGTGACTTCGGCGCGGCGGGCGCGGCCCGAAATCGGCGCGGTCACCGACGCATAGCCAAGGTTCAGGCGCGCCGATTCCAGGTTCGCCTGCGCCGCCTGCACATCGGCTTCGGCGGTGCGCTGCGCGGCGACCGCCGCGTCATATTCCTGGCGGCCGATCGCCTGGTCGGCGAGCAGCGGCTGGTAGCGCGCGACGACTTGCCGCGCGTTGGCGGCGGTGGCTTGCGCCCGCGACAGCTGCGCGCGCGCCGCATTGGCGTTGGCGGTCAGCTGGCGCGGGTCGATCCGGAACAGCGCGGTTCCGGCACGCACAAAACTGCCCTCGTTGAACAGCCGCCGTTCGACGATCCCGTCGACGCGGGCGCGGACTTCGGAGGTGCGAACCGCCTGTACCCGGCCGGGCAGCTCGATGACGTTCGGGACCGCCTGCGACCGGACCGTCACGATAGTGACTTCGGGCGGCGGCGGGGCCGGGGGCGCTTCGGGCGAACAGGCGGTGAGCAACAGGGCCAACGCGGCGGCGCTGACGCTGGCAAAGGAACGAGCGCGACTCATGAGAACCCCTGAATAATGCTGTATTATGACGCGTGGATGGCGCAGAAAACGCCTTGCACTTATCGGTGTGTAATTTAGATTACAGAAAAGCACAAGGGAGAGAATCGCGGATGACACAGTCCGACTTGCTGGAATGCGTCGCAGAGCCGATGTCGCTGCGCGAACGCCGCCGCGACGCGATCCTCGACGCCGCCGAGGCGCTGTTTCTGGAACAGGGCTATGACCGCACCAGCCTCGCCGAAATCGTCAAACGGTCGGGCGGGTCGCTCGCAACGCTCTATGACCTGTTCGGCAACAAACAGGGGTTGCTCCACGCCATCGCCTCGCGCTGGGGCAACGAGGCGCGGTGCCAGCCGGCCGAGTGCCTCGCGATGGCGGACCTGTCGAACGTCGAACTGCTCCGCGGCTATGCGCACCGGCAATGCGACCGGATGCGGTCGCCGCGCGCCGTCGCCTTGATGCGGATGCTGATTTCGGAAAGCCTGCGCGACCGCGACTTCGCCCTGCAAATCTACCGCGATCTTCACATCCCCGCGATCGAGGAACTGGCGACGCTGTTCGCCGAATGGGCCGCGACGGGCGAGGCTGAAATCGACGACCCCGAAGCCGCGGCAAAGCTGCTGCTCAGCATCGTCATCGGCGATTCGATGCTCCACACGCTGGCGGGGCTCGAGGATGAATGGCTCGACAATGACCAGCTCGACTGGCGCCTCCAGCCGTTTCTGTCGCATTTCAAAATTGGTTAGCCAGAGCGCGCTGCGGTGCGTCGCGACCAATCACCGTGGCCCTGAGCCTGTCGAAGGGCGCTTCGCTGAGAAGCGCCCTTCGACAGGCTCAGGGCTACGGTGATGGACGATCGAGCTGAACGGAAAAGGCTTCGACAAGCTCGGAGCAAATGGCCCGGCCATCCTGTGATCGTCCACGCCCCAGCTGTTGACATGACTGTCAATAACTGAAAGCCTGCGCGCCTCGGCATCGGGAGCATCGCATCGTGGCCAATACTGCCCCCGAACCAGTCGAGGCATTGCGACCGCGCACCGTCGCCGCCTATGCCGCGACCGCCGGGCCGACGGTCATCCTCGGCCTGCCGTTCAGCGTTTATCTGCCGCCCTATATTGCCGAGGGCGGGGTGATTTCGGTGGCGCTGGTCGGGCTGCTCTTTTCGCTCACCACGATCTGGGACGGCGTCGTCGATCCGCTGATCGGGACGATGGTCGATCGCGTGCGCGCCGGCCTGGGCGCGCATCGCCGCTGGATGCTGCTCGCGCTCGTGCCGCTCGCGTCGCTGTTGCTGGCACTCGTCACGATCGGGGATCGATTGCCCTTCGCCGCGCTGTTCCTGATGATGGTGCTCTTCTATTCCAGCTACAGCCTGTACGAGGTCGCGCAGCTCTCCTGGGGTTCGGCGCTGGTCCGCACCCCGCGCGACAGCGCCTTGCTATATGGCATGCGCGACTGGTTCGCGAAGATCGCGCTGATCCTGGCGTTCGCGGCCCCCGCCGCCGCGCAGCTGCTGGTCCCCGGGGTCAGCCTGCAGGGGCGGATCATGGCCTATGCCAGCCTGTTCATGCTGATGGTGCCGATTGCGCTCTACGCAATTCGCCAGGTTCCGCTGCGCGCGGTCGTCGCCGAGCCCGGTATCGGGTGGCGCAGCGAGCTGCGGGCCTCGCTGTCTTTCCCGCCGCTCATGCTGCTGCTCGGGGTACAGTTTCTCAACAGCTTCGCCTTTGGCTCGCTGACCTCGCTGTTCGTCTTCTTTGCAGCGGCTGTCCTCGATCTGGATGCGCAAAGCGCATTGTTGCTGTTCGCCAGCTTCATCGGCGGCGCCATCGCTTCGCCGATCTGGACCATGGCGGCGCGCCGTTTTGGGAAGCCGCCGATGATGATGGCGATGGGGTTGCTGATCTCCAGCCTGCTGGTCGCGACCTTGTTTCAGCAACCGCAGGGGATCGTACAGGCGACCGGCTTTTCGCTGATGCTGGGGACGGGGTTCGTCGGCTTGCTGTTCACCTATTCGATGCTGGCCGACATCATCCCGCGCGATGCCGCGCGCTGTGGGCGCAATCGTTCGGCCTTCCTGTTTGCGCTGCTCAACCTGATGCAGAAGTTCGGCGTCGCCGCTGCCATTGCGGTCAGCTATTTGCTGCTCGACCTCGTCGGCTTCGATCCGAAAAACGGTGCCGCGGCGGCGCGCGAACTGCATCTTGTGTTCGCGCTGCAGCCGGCGGCGAGCTGGATCGTGATGATCGGCTTGCTGATTTTGATGCGCCGGGTGCTCGCGCGCGATGCCGACCCTGCACTTGCAATCGCCGCAGCGCGCCAGTAAAGGGCGCTTTCATTCGGACAGATGCGCCGTTTTCTTTCCGCCTTTCGCCGACATCGTCGGGGAGGGTGGGCGGACTATTGCCCAAAGCGCGCTTGACGCGCGGGGCACGGCAACCCATCTGGCCCGAAGCATTAGTTTGTAGGACAGGACGATCGACATGGCGAAAACCAGCCCGGCTGAGTTCATCAATCAGGTGCGCGCCGAAGCCAAGAAGATCGTCTGGCCCACGGGGCGCGAGACGGTGCAGACGACGATCATGGTTCTGATCATGACGACGATCCTGGCACTGTTCTTTTTCGGCGTCGACACGGTTTTCAACGCGATCGTCAGCTGGCTGACGTCGCTCGCGCGCTAAACGCCGCGGCTTTCAGGGACAGGATACGGGATAGACATGGCGCGCTGGTACATCATTCACGCCTATTCGGGTTTCGAGAACAAGGTACGCGATTCGGTTCTCGCCGAAGCCGAGCGCATGGGGCTCACCGATTTTGTCGAAGCGGTCGAGGTGCCGGTGGAAACCGTCACCGAGGTCAAGCGTGGCAAGAAGGTGCAGGCCGAACGCAAATTCTTCCCCGGCTATGTCCTCGCCAAGCTGACGATGACCGATGACATCTATCACCTGGTCAAGAACACGCCGAAGGTCACCGGCTTCCTGGGGTCGATGGGCAAGCCGCAGGCGATCAGCGAAGCCGAAGCCGCGCGCATCCTGAACAGCAAGGAAGAGGCCGCGGCCCGTCCGAAGCAGGAAATCCGCGTCGATTACGAAATCGGCGATCAGGTCAAGGTGCTCGACGGTCCGTTCGCCAGCTTCAACGGGCTGGTCGAGGAACTCGATTTCGAAAAGGCGCGCGTCAAGGTGTCGGTGTCGATCTTCGGTCGTGCGACCCCGGTCGAGCTCGATTTCGAACAGGTCGAACGCATGAAATAATCGGCGTCGCCCCCGCGAAGACGGGGGGCGCTGGCGGCATTGCTTGGCAGTGCTGCATCAACCGATGGCGACCCCCGCCTGCGCGGGGGCGACGGATAGGGGCTGGCCCGTCTTATGAGTTCGCTCACTCCCGCCGAGATTCAGGCCCGCATCGATCGCGCACGGCACATCCAGTCGACCTTCTCGCCCGAAAAAGTCGTCGGCGCGGTCACCCGGCTGTTCGATCTCGTCCCTGCCGAGGAACCCGACGAGTTCACCTTTCCCGCCTTCGACAAGCCGACGCGCGACCGCATTTTCGGCGGACAGGTGATTGCGCAGGCGCTGGTCGCCGCGGCGCGCACCGTCGATCCGGGCAAGTCGGCGCATTCGCTGCACGCCTATTTCCTGCGCGGCGGCGACGAGGCGAAGCCGCTGCACTTCCGCGTTCACCGCGATTTCGATGGACGCAGCTTTGCCAACCGCCGCGTCGTCGTGCGGCAGGACGGCAAGGTGATCTTCAACCTAACCGCCTCCTTCCACGCCCCCGAACCCGGCGCGGCGCATCAGGTGCCGATGCCCGACCTGTTGCCGCCCGACCAATGCGTCGAATTTACCGAGAACCTTGCCGCCGACCCGAATGTCAGCGACGCCCAGCTCGACCGCATGGCGCGCCTCCGCCCGTTCGAGATGCGCAGTTTCCGGCCGCCCTCGACCGAAAAGGCGTCGGCGCATTATCAATGGTACCGCCTCGCGGCACCGATCGGTGACGACCCGCTGCTCCACCGCGCGTTTCTTGCCTACGCCTCCGATATGGGGCTGCTATCCTCGTCCCTGCTCCCGCACGGCTTCACCTGGTCGACGCCGGGACTGTTCTCGACCAGCCTCGATCACGCGATGTGGTTCCACGACGACATTCGCGTTGATGAGTGGTTCGCCTATGTCATGGACAGCGACTGGACCGGCGGCGCGCGCGGCATCAACCGCGGGCTCGTCTATCGTCAGGACGGCACGCTGATCGCTTCGGTGATGCAGGAAGGCCTGCTGCGCGTGGTGTCGCAAGGCTGACCAAGGCTGATATAGCGAGATCCCGGCCTTCGCCGGGATGACACCCATCATTTCGTCATCCCGGCGAAGGCCGGGATCTCGCCGTTTCGGGATCGGGCAACGCTTGCAATTCCGGCCCGTTCCCGCTAACGGCGCCGCTTCGCGCCAGATACGGGCGTGATTCCGCGCGGGAGGAAGGGGTGATGCCCTTCTGCTTGACCGCTTATTTTGAGGTTCACCGGCGACGGCGGATCGACAGAAAGAAAGGAGGCCATCATGGCCAAGAAGATTAGCGGCTACATCAAGCTGCAAGTTCCGGCAGGGACCGCAAACCCCTCGCCGCCGCTCGGGCCGGCGCTCGGCCAGCGCGGTGTCAACATCATGGAATTCTGCAAGGCGTTCAACGCCGCGACGGATGGCATGGAAAAAGGCACCCCGACCCCGACCATCATCACCGTGTTCGCCGACAAGAGCTTTTCGTTCGTCACGAAAACGCCGCCGGCAACCTATCTGATCAAGAAGGCCGCGAACCTCAAGTCGGGTTCGAAGGAACCCGGCAAGATCAGCGGCGGCAAGATCGCCCGCTCGAAACTGACCGAAATCGCCGAGATCAAGATGAAGGATCTCAACGCGAACGACCTGGAACAGGCAACGAAGATCATCGAGGGCAGCGCGCGCTCGATGGGCCTCGAAGTGACGGAGGGCTGAACCGATGGCCAAGCTGACCAAGAAGCAGAAGGCGCTCGAAGGCAAGGTTGACAGCCTGAAGCTGCACACCGTCGACGAAGCGCTGAAGACCGTCCGCGAACTCGCCTCGGCGAAGTTCGACGAAACGCTCGAAATCGCGATGAACCTGGGCGTCGATCCGCGCCACGCCGACCAGATGGTCCGCGGCGTCGTGACGCTGCCCGCCGGCACTGGCAAGGACGTCAAGGTTGCCGTGTTCGCGCGCGGCGATAACGCCGACAAGGCGCTGGCCGCCGGCGCCGACAAGGTCGGTGCCGAAGACCTGATGGAAGACATGCTCGCGGGCAACCTCGACTATGGCCGCGTCATCGCGACGCCGGACATGATGGGCATCGTCGGCCGCCTGGGTAAGACGCTGGGTCCGAAGGGTCTGATGCCGAACCCGAAGCTGGGCACCGTGACCCCGAACGTCGCCGAAGCCGTGAAGGCCGCCAAGGGCGGTCAGATCGAATTCCGCGTCGAAAAGGTCGGCATCGTCCACGCCGGTCTCGGCAAGCTGTCGTTCGGCGAGGAAAAGCTGCGCCAGAACTTCGACGCCTTCGTCGACGCGATCGTCAAGGCCAAGCCGGCTGGTGCGAAGGGCAAATATGTCCGCAAGATCGCGCTGTCGTCGTCGATGGGCCCGGGCGTCAAGATCGACACCGCCGACGTCACCGGCGCCTGATTTCAGGCATCATGATTTAGGGAAGGGCCGGGGGAAACTCCGGCCCTTTTCTTATGGAAGAAACTGGGAGGTAGCAGCTGGCCAGTCTACCGGTTTTGCGGTTGTATCCGACCGTTTTTCGATTTCAGGTACATGCGAGTTCGATCACCAATGACGAGAGTGAGTCCGATACCAACGAAGGCCATCAGAACGCCGTCACCAAACCATCCTGATACACCGCGTGCCGCAATGACGGTTATGCAAATCAGCGTTAACTCGCGGTGCCAATTCATTGATTATGCTCCACCTGTTGCGATCGGAGAATGACCCGATTTATCCGCTTCCGCAACCTTCTGCATCCATCGAAAACAGCCACCCTCCATTTCCGTTCGTGTCGACCGAAGTCGAGACACGCGAAGGCTGGTGCTTCCCAAGCGTGTCTCGACTTCGCTCGACACGAACGGGTTGGAGGCGTTGCTTACTCCCTAAGCCCCCGCAGCGCCGCCCCCGCCGCAAACGGTCCGATCATTGTCAGCAGCAAGCTTGTCGCCGCCAGCAATTTCATCGCCCCGCGCCCTGATGGGTCGAGCATCCCGGCGCCGAAGATCAGCAGCGGCACCGCCAGCGGCAGCACCAGCAGCCCGCCGATCGCACTCCCGCCCTTCAGTCCCGCGGTCAGCGCCGCGCTCAGCACCGCGAGCGAGGCGAGCGCCGGGACCGCGACCGCAATGCCGACCGCCAGCACCTCCACCCGCGCCGCATCCTGCGCCAGCAATGCCGCCGCGGGGAACAGCGCAATCATCAGCGGCAGTCCGAACGCGATCGCGTGGGCCAGAATCTTCACCGCCGCGATCACCTCGTCGGCGATCCCGCGCACCGCCAGCTGATCGAGCACCCCCGCATCGCGGTCGGGTCGCACCAGCCGGTCGATCGGCAGCAAGGCGGCAAGCAACGCCGCGACCCACGCCATCCCGCCGCCCGCGCGGCGCAGCAGCGGCGCGTCGGGGCCGACCGCAAAGGGAAAGGCGGTCGCGACGAGCAGGAAGAACAGCACCGGCAGCCACAGCGCCCCGCTGCCCCACGCGCGCCGCAGATCGCGCCAGAACAGGGCGAGGAGGGTGGTCATGGCTGCATTTTCCCACGTCCACTACCCAAAATCCGTTTGTGCTGAGCTTGTCGAAGCACCGTTCTTCTTTGCGGCGTCGAAAGAAAGAACGGCCCTTCGACAAGCTCAGGGCGAACGGATTGAGACGGAGGCGGTTTCACGCCACCGCCCCCATATCCAGCTCGGCCAAATCGGGCACCCCCAGCGCAAAATGCGACGCCAGCAACACCGCGCCGCCATTCGCGCGGTGCGCCGCGATCGCCGCGACCAGCCGCGCCTGAGCGGCGTCGTCCATGCCATTGGCGGGCTCGTCGAGCAGCCAGATCGGCGCCCCGCTCGCGATCACCCGCACCATCGCGGCGCGCTTGCGCTGCCCGGTCGACAGCATCGCCACCGGCACCTCGCTGAGCGGTTCCAGCGCCATCGCCGCCATCGCGCGGTCGACGGCATGGCCATCGACGGTATCGACGCGCGCCCAGAAATCGAGCGCGCGGCGGAGCGGCAGTTCGGCGTCAAGCGCCGCCGCCTCGTCGATCAGCGCGATACGCCCGCGGCGCTCGACCGTCCCCGCGGCGGGACGCAGCAGCCCGGCCGCCAGCCGGATCAGGCTCGACTTGCCCGCGCCATTCGGCCCGCGCAGCCACAGCGCGTCGCCCGGCGCCAGCGCCAGCGACAGATTTTCAAACAGCAGCCGGTCGCCGCGAATGCACGCCACCCCATCAAGCTGCAGAAGCGCACTCACGCCATATCTTCCAGCGCGTGCATATCGTCGTCCGAAAAGCCGAAATGATGCCCGATCTCGTGGATCAGCACATGGCGCACCAGCCACTCGAGCCTCTCGCCGGTTTCGATCCACTCGACCAATATCGGCACGCGGTACAGCGTCACGCGGTCGGGCATCCCGCCGCTTTCGCTGACGCTGCGCTCGGTCAGCGGGCGACCTTCGTACAGGCCGGTCAGGTCATAGGGATGCTCGATGTCGAGCGACCTCAGCACCTCGTCGTCGGCGAACTCCTCGATTGCGATGACGACGCCCTGAATATGCGGCAGGAACACCGCGGGCATCGTCGCCAGCGCCGCCTCGGCCATCGCGAACATCGCGTCGGCGTCGGGCGCGATGCCAGTCCAGCCTGCTGGCAAATCGGGAAGGGCGGTCTTGTCGCTCATCGCGCCCTTCCTTATGGCGGCGGCACGGCCTTTACCAGCGGGAGAAACCAGATGGTCCAGAAACTCGACGACGACGCCCGCACCGCCTTGCTCACCCGCTTCCCCGACTGGACCCACGAACCGGTGCGCGACGCGATCACCCGCCGCTTCACCTTCGACGATTTTGCGCAGGCGTTCGGCTTCATGGCCAGCGTCGCGATCATCGCCGAAAAAATGGACCATCACCCCGAGTGGTCGAACGTCTATAACCGCGTCGACATTTTGCTGACGACGCACGACGCCGACGGCCTGTCGGAGCGCGACGCGAGGCTCGCCGAAGCGATCGAGGGGTTGCTCTGAGCCGATGCTCCGTTTCGACCCCTCGCACCAATTGCTCGCGGTCGGGGTGGCGATCCTTGCGGGGTTCGTCGATGCGATCGGGTTCGTCGAATCGGCTGGCTTTTTCGTTTCCTTCATGACCGGTAATTCGACCCGGCTCGCGGTCGGGCTGGCCGAGGGGCAACATGCCGCGCTGGTCGCCGCGATCATCATCGCGACGTTCGTTTTCGGCGTGGTCGCGGGGTCGCTGGTCGGCGCGCAGGCCGGGCGGCGGCGCTCGCTTGCGGTGCTGCTCGGCGTCACCATCCTGCTGGCGATCGCCACGCTGCTGCGGCTCGAGGGCGAGGGTTGGAGCGCGATCCTGTCGCTCGCGCTCGCGATGGGGGTCACCAATGCCGCGGTTGCGGGGCGCGACGGGTCGGTGATCGGGGTCACCTATATGACCGGGACGCTGGTCCAGATGGGGCAAAAGATCGCCAACGCCCTGCGCGGGGAGGGGGATCGCCGCTGGCTGCATCATCTGGGCCTGTGGGCGGCGCTCGTCGGCGGCGCGCTGCTCGGCGCGCGCGTCGTCATCTGGTCGGCGCCGCTCGCCTATGGTTTTGCCGTGATGATGGCGGCGCTGCTCGCCGCCCGCGCGGGCTGGATTGTCCGCGACGCCGGATAGCGGGCGCCCGATAATGGCCGCAAAACGATGCGCTTGCCGAGCCAGGCGGGTCGGCGACAGCAATTCGGACGGCGCATCTTGCGCTCGTGCCACACCGGTCTAAAAGGCAGGAAAAATTTTTCCTTTAGGAGAGGGGTCCGCATGTCTGGCAGCCTGCTGCGTCGCAAACCGATCGTCCCGGAACAGCAGGAGGGGCAGCACGCGCTCGCGCGCACGCTCGGCTGGCCGCACCTCATCGCGCTCGGTGTCGGGGCGATCGTCGGCACCGGCATCCTGACGCTGATCGGCGTCGGCGCCGACAAGGCCGGTCCCGCGGTCATCCTGTCCTTTGCCATCGCCGGGCTCATCTGTGCCTGCGCCGCGCTCGCCTATGCCGAAATGGCGACGATGATTCCCGCCTCGGGCAGCGCCTATACCTACAGCTATGTCGTGATCGGCGAACTGATCGCGTGGGTCGTGGGGTGGAGCCTGATCCTCGAATATTCGCTCGTGGTCAGCGCCGTCGCGGTCGGCTGGTCGGGCTACGCCGCGCCGCTGCTTGAAGCTTGGGCAGGGGTCCCGATGGCGCTCATGCAGGGGCCGGAGCTTGGCGGGATCGTCAACCTGCCCGCGATCGCGATCATCGCGGTCGTCGCCGGATTGCTGCTCGTCGGCACGCGTGAAAGCGCGACGCTCAACGCCATCCTCGTGCTGGTCAAGGTGCTGGCGCTGGTGATCTTTGTCGCCGTCGCGCTCCCCGCGTTCAACGCCGCCAATCTCGAACCGTTCAGCCCCTATGGCTTTACCAAGCATATGGGCCCCGACGGCGTCGAGCGCGGGATCATGGCCGCCGCCGCGATCATCTTTTTCGCCTTTTACGGCTTTGACGCCATTGCCACGGCGGCGGAGGAAACGCGCAACCCCGACCGCGATCTCAAGATCGGGATCGTCGGATCGATGTTCGTGTGCGTCGTCATCTACATCGCGGTGGCGGTCGCGGCGGTCGGCGCGATCGCCTACACCCGCTTCGCCAACAGCCCCGAACCGCTGGCGCTGATCCTGCGCGAACTCGGCAGTCCGCTCGCGGCGCAATATCTGGCGGTGTCGGCGATCATTGCGCTGCCCACCGTGATCCTCGCCTTCTTCTATGGCCAAAGCCGCATCTTCTTCACCATGGCGCGCGACGGGCTGCTCCCCGCCAGCCTCGCCCGACTGTCGGCGCGCGGCACGCCGGTGCGGATCACGATCTTCACCGCGATCGTCGTCGCGGTGCTCGCGGGCTTCATCCCGCTCGGCGAACTGGCGGCGCTCGCCAATGCCGGCACGCTCGCAGCGTTCACCGCGGTCGCCATCTGCATGCTGATCATGCGTGTCCGCGCCCCCGACGCCCCGCGCACCTTCCGCGCGCCGATGCCGTGGGTGATCGGGCTCGGCGCGATCGTCGGCTGTATCTATCTGTTCTTCAGCCTGCCAATGCAGACGCAGCTGTGGTTCCTGGTGTGGAACGTCGCCGGGCTGGGGGTTTATTTCCTCTATGCCCGGCGGAATGCCCGAGCGGCTTCGGCATAGCGGCGACGCTTCAGCGGCAGCCACCTTCCTGTAAGGCCCGGTCGACCGACGGGCTGACGCTCGCTTCGAAAACCTGGTTTTCCAGCTCGCGTCCCGGCGCGCTGTCGGCCTTGATCGTAAAGGCGAAACTGGGGGTCGAGACGCGCATCGCTCCGCCAGGCTTCATGGTCTGGACCGTATAGGCGACGGAATAATCGTAGAGATAGCGTAGCGGTGGCTGGGCAGGGCAAACCAGCCGCATCAGCACGTTCTTGCTGGCGTTGGCGCAATTCTTGCGATGGTTGGTATATTCGGGATTGGCGCGATAGGTGCGGTCGAGCTTGGTCACCGTCAACCCGACGGCGCAGGCCCGCTGCGCGTCGGCCCCATAGGTGAGCTGGACATTGGGCTTGTCCTGCAAGGCCTTGACCGCCAGCAGGTTCCAGTCGTCGCGTCGGGTCCGTCCAAACATCACGGGAAGCAGGGCGATGCGCGTGCGCAATCCGTCGGGCTGGAAAATGGCCGGCCAAAGCTGGAGCGCGGTGAGCAGCGAGGTGGCGTGCACTTCCCCGCGGCCAGCATCAAGCCTGGTTGCGATCGCCATGGGGCGATTGTTCATCAGCACCATCGAACCGCTGTAGCCCGTCGCGACGGTGCCTTTGCGCTGTTCGGAAAATGTGAAGCCCGACGTGTGCGATTCGCTGACCCGCAGCGGGACCTGGCGCAATGCGGTTGGCGATGTGCGGTGCAGCAGCAGCGCCTGGCTGTTGGCGCGATAGTCGAACCCCCGCGTCCATGTGGGGTCGATAAAGGTCTCGACGCAGCTCGGGATGCCGCCGGCCGCGACCGTTGCATAGGCGATGTCCAGATCGCTGTGCGGGGTCCATTCGCCCGCGCGGATTGTGACCCGCGCCCGGTCGTCGGCGACGACCATGTCGCCCTTGCCCTCTACAACATGGGCAGCGGTCAGGATCACGCACTGTTGACCGATACGAAAGCCATAGCCGCCGCCCTGGCTGTCATCGCTGGTGATCGCGAGCGGTCCGGCGTTGCCCGGCGACGCCTGTGCAAGGCTCAGCAGAGCAAAGCCGGAGAGGGCGGCCTTGATGGTCGGGGCGCGCTGCACGTCATGGCTCCTTTGTTCGAGATTGTCCGTCGGCCTTGCGCGGTGCCCGGCGTCGCGGCTTTTGTTCGGCCCGCCCGGGTGGGGCTGCCTGCGGCGCTGCTGGCGATGCAAGCAGCTGCTCCTCGTCCTCTTCTTCTTTTCGCAGGGCAAGGATCGACGCGATGAGGCCGCCGATCGTGACCAGCGTCGCCGCCATCGCGAAAGCGGCCTGCAATGCCGGAGACTTGACCACACGCGACCAGGACGACACCTGGATCAGCTTGGGCAGTCCGGAGACCGGCGTCACTTCGCCCATTGTGGCCAGTCCGATGGCATCCGTCCGCCGCATCATGCTGACGGCGAGCAGTGGCGCGCCCGCCGCTTCGTCGGCGCTGGTGCCGAAAGCGAAGAAGGCGAGCGGCTGGCGCCGGTCGGGCCCCGGATCCGCGCAATTGGCGGGCAGCAGCTTGTCATAGGTTTTGCGGTATCCGCCAGATTGGGCATCGTCGGCAACGATGAGCTCGGGGTGCGAATAGATGATGCTAAACTGTTCGACCTTTTCATCGACGAACCGGATGCGCTCGGTCCCGATATAGGGGGATTCGATTGCGGTAACCTGTGCCTCCGACGACAGGCGGGCGCCCGCACCTGTTTGTCCGTTCAAACCACCGATTTCGATGACGCCGCGGCTCGCGACGGTAAAGTCGCTTTTGTCGGTCGCGATCAGGATGCGGCTCCCCGATGGCAACTCTTGGACCTGCGATCCGGTATCGATGGTGGCGACGGGTTCGGGATCGGACGACGATGCTTGCCCCCAATTGTCGAGCAGATCACCGTCGATGCCTTGGCGGAGAAAAATCTCCAGTCCTTCGGGCGTGGCGCGATAATCGGCGGTCACATTCGCCGCGATGCGCATCCGGCTGGAATCGACGATCGTCAGATCGCTCTCGGCGTTTGGGGCCATGATCGTGATCGGCGGCAGGGTGATGGGGTCGGTGGCTTCGCAGCCGGTGAATTGGGAAATCGATCCGGTCCGTCCGGTGGCGATGAATTGCACGATTTCGACGCGCGAACTGGCCGCATAACCGGCCAGAAAGATCAAGAGCATGGCGAACAGCAAGCACAGGCCGAGCAGTTGCCACCCGGCGATCCGGCCAGCTCTGCCCGCTAGGCGCGGCAAGATGCGACGTTTTCCCCCGTTCGCCATTGTCATAGCAGCGGACGCTGAACCCGCCTGACATCCATACCCTGGACAATTTCGATCGTCAGAGCCTTCATCGCTTCAAGCTCCGCCAGCGAAAGGCGGCAAACCGTGTTGTAAACCGGTGACGGCCCGCGGCCGAGGCCGGTGACGCAATCACGCTTTTGGCGGTCGGGCAGGACCAACCGGACGCGTGAGCTGGCGCCCAGATTCTGGAACGCAACGGCGATCGTGTCGCCCTTGGGCGGTTGGCCGTCCGCGGTCCAAGCCGCGAGCATGACCCCGCGGCCGCTGGCGGAGGGCGTTTCGGCAAGCGACGCGAACAATGGGTCGGCACGGGCGGAGCGAATGGCCGCAGGCTTTCCCTTGTCGGGAAGGGTCAGGACGTTGGTCCACTGACGCGCGGCCGACTTGCCGCTGAACTCTCCCATACCCGAATAGAGGCCGTCGTTGGTAACGGCCGAAACCTGAACCTTGCCACTGAAATTGGCGAGCGGACGAACCCACAAGGAAAGCCGCTTTTCGCGCGGATTCTGCCGTGCGAGCGTCAGGCCGACGATCGTGCCGCCACTGATCGCGCGGATCTGGCTGGAGCGCTCGACGAAGCTGGGTTTGGACGTTGCCGTGAATTGCGCGGCGGCGGTACCGATGGTCAACAAACCGCCGAGAACGGCTGCGCCGAGCAGGCCCAAATTCGCACGAAACATCAATGCCCCCAAATACATCTGCTCCGAAATGATGGCAGAGCATGGCAGAAGGCGGCACCAAATCCAAACATAATGTCTTGGTTTGGCGTGATAACAACAGGGTTCGCGGTTCCCCTCCCCATGGTTTCGCCACGGGGAGGATCGTTCAGCTCAATCGAACAATTCGCTCAGGAAACTCTTCTTGTAATTCTTCTTGTACGGCTTGCCGCCATAATAGCGGTCGTCATGGCCATGCTCGCGATATTGCGGCTGCTGCTGATAGGACGGCTGGGGCGGCGGCGGGGCCGACGCGCGCGGGGCAGGGGAGGCGGATTCGCTGCGCTCGATAATCTTGTCGAGCTCGCCGCGGTCCAGCCACACGCCGCGGCATTGCGGGCAATAATCGATCTCGATTCCCTGGCGCTCGGACATCGTCAGATTCACGCGGCAGGTCGGGCACAGCAGCCCTTGGGCATCGGTCACAGATTTTCCTTTCGTCGGTTGCGAAAAAGGCGGCGCAGATCCGCTGCCTCGTTCAACGCACGATCGCAGATTCGCGTTCCGCTTCCAAGACGAAGAAACCCCGCTCCGACCGGGGGCGGAGCGGGGTCAAGGGTCTGGCTGGAAGCGCGGTCAGCGTTCGGGTTCGAACGCCAACAGGTCGCCCGGCTGGCATTCCAGCTCGGTACAGATCGCCTCCAGGGTCGAAAAGCGCATCGCCTTTGCCTTGCCGGTTTTCAGGATCGACAGATTGGCCAGGGTGATTCCGATCCGCTCGGACAGGTCGGTCAGCGTCATCCGCTTGGCGTGCAGCAGGTCATCCAGTTTCACCACGATCGCCATCACACCGTTTCTTCCAGCTCGCCGCGCATCGCGGCGCCCTGTTCGAATACCGCCGCCAGGACAAAGGCGAGCAGGATCGACAGCAGGCTGCCAATCGAAAGGCCGCCCATCTGGCTGAATTCGCTCCCGGCCCTGGCGATGTTGGCCGCGGTCCAGTGGACGGGCAGGGCCAGCACCTGGATGGTCACCAGCGACCAGCCGATCCGCCGCAGCCGCGCCGCATTGTCGATGATGAAGGGATCGCGCGACGCACTGGTGACCAGCGCCTGCAACTGGCGCAGGATATAGGCGGCAACGCCCAGCACCGCGATCAGCAACAGCATCAGGATGCCCAGCGGAAAGCGGATTGTCGCGACGTCGACAAATTCGGGCATGGTGCGAATTTCGGCCATCACGTCGGGCCAGGCGACGACCAGCGCGATGGCGACGCCGGCGACGATGAGCGCGGCGGCGACGACCAGCGCCAGCATCAGCCAGAGCAGGCCGTGCGTGGCGCGGAACAGGGTGGGGTTGGTCGTAGGCATATCGTTCTCCAATAGGGTGGTTATCGAAGAACGATATATTGTGATTCGATCTTATCGTCAATCAATAATATTGAAAAACGATATGATGGGGATGCTGGTATGCGGTCGGCCCGGTTTTCCCGATCACCTCAGGCTTGCCGGGCGTCTGACTCTCTCGACCACATATCTGTTCCCCGGCGAAAGCCGGGGTCCAGGGCGTCCGAATGCAACGCCTGTGTGGGAACGCCCTGGACCCCGGCTTTCGCCGGGGAGCAGCCCGTCACTTGCCTTCAGGGGGTGAGTGCCGACGATCAGCCCGGGATGACGATAGGGAAGGATTCAAGCCTCCCGCCAGTCAAATTGCAGCGGCGCCTCGCGAAACGCGAAGCGGTCGAGGTGGCGTGCGACGGCGCCTTTCAATCCTTCGAGCTGTCCCTCGACACTCGCGTCGATGCGGACCGAAAGCGTGTCCGGTCCCGCGTCGAAGGTCACCAGGCCGTCGCCCGGCCAGTCGGCTCCGCGCGCATCCTTGGGAAAGGTCACCGTCCCGTGCTCGGCGGTGAAGGTGACCGCTAGATTATGCTGCCAATGCTTGCACAGCTGTTGCAGATATTTGCTTGCATGCGCGGTCGGCACCGCTGCGGTGGCGCTGACCGTCATCACAGCCGCTCGATCTTTTGCGCGGCTTCGTCGATCAAAGCGACAATGTCGTGCAGCGCGGCCTTGTCGAGGTCGCGGTCGCTCAGCCGGTCCATCAGCACCTGGCGCAAATTGCCCATCGCGCGGCGGACCGACGTCGAATCGGTGCGCTGCGTTTCTTCGCCGACCGCGGTCAGGCGGGCGATCGCCGCGGCGACGACGTCGGCATTGGCGTCCAGTTCGGTGCGCCCGGCGTCGGTGATTGCGAACAGCTTTTTCGCGCCCTCGCTCTGCTGCGCCGCGATCTGGCCCATGTCGTCGAGCAGGGTCAGCGTCGGATAGATCACTCCCGGGCTGGGCGCATAGGCGCCGCCGGTCAGCTCCTCGATCTGGCGGATAAGGTCATATCCGTGGCGCGGTTCGTCGGCGATGAGCTTGAGCAATACGAGGCGCAATTCGCCGCCGTCGAACATCCGCTGGCGCCCGCCGCGCTCACCGCGGCCGCCGCCGCCGCGCCGACCGCCACCGAAACCATGCCCGAACCCGTGACCAAAGCCGCGCCCGCCCCGGTGCATCGCATGCCGACCACGGCAACCGCGGCCTTCCATTTTTGCATAGAATATCATTTTTCGTTCCTTAGAGTAATTTTAGATGGATCTAAGATATATCTTAATATGTAATGCGCAAGACCCGCCGGAAAATTCCGGTCGAGGTGCAGGGCGTTCAGGTTGCGGGCGCGAAGCGCAAGTGGATCAACGGATAGGCGCGGCCCTGACCGTCGAGATCCGAGCGGCCAGTGCGGATGAAGCCCATGCGTTCGTAGAAGCCGACGGCCTGTTCGTTCTGCTCGTTCACATCGGTTGTCAGCATCGGGTGGCGTTCAAGCGCGTGCGTGACCAGCGCGCGTCCGACACCGGCGGTGCGATAGGCGGGGTCGATGAACAGCGCCTCCATGCTCGATCCGTCGAGCAGCATGAAGCCGACGGGCCGGTCGTCTGCGTCGACCGCGAGCCAGAGCGATGCGGCGGGCAGAAAGCCCCGGACTTCGGTTTCGATCGCCGCGCGATCTTCGGCGGACAGGAAGTCGTGCGTGGCATCGACGGCGTCGCGCCAGATTTCGACGGCGCGTTCTCCGTCTGCGGGTGTCGATGGCCGGATCCGTATCATGGCGGGGGCTTTAGTCGATCGCGCTTGCGTCCGCCAAGCCGGAATGCCGCCGAAATTCGGCTATCGGCCTTGACTCTGCAGCCATCGACGCTAATAGCGCCCCCGTGTTGTTGCAGGTTCGCCTGTGGCAATTCCGTCCGAGACAGTTGGTGCAGGGGATTTGCCCTGCTTAATTTCCAGCCGAGACGGGGAACAGTCTTTATCGGTCGCCCGCCTGCATGTTCAGGCGACGCGTCTTGACCGACCCCTTCGGACATCGTTGCGCATGGACGGGTGAGCCTTGGCTCGTGACCGGCCTTGCGTGTGTTAGCCGCCCGGCGGCGCGTGCGTTTCGGCGCCCGCGTATCCGGGCACAGAGTGGAGTATAGGCATGGATCGTACGGAAAAGGCCGAAGCCGTATCCTCGCTGAACGCTACGCTGTCGTCAGCTGCCGCGGTTGTGGTCGTCCGCAACCTTGGCATGACCGTCGCCCAGTCGACGGTGCTGCGTCAGCAGATGCGCGATGCAGGAGCCGATTTTCGCGTCACGAAGAACCGTCTTGCCAAAATCGCGCTCGACGGCACGTCCTATGGCGGGATCGGCGAACTGCTGACCGGCCCCACCGCGCTTGCCACCTCGACCGATCCGGTCGCGGCGGCGAAGATCGCGGTGGAATTTGCCAAGACCAACGACAAGCTTGAAATCGTTGGCGGCGGCATGGGCGACGTGGTGCTCGACGTGGATGGCGTGAAGGCGCTGGCTTCGCTTCCCTCGCTCGACGAGCTGCGCGCCAAGATCATTGGTCTGGTGCAGGCTCCGGCCACCAAGGTTGCGCAGATTGCCGCAGCCCCGGCTGGTCAGCTGGCGCGGGTTTTTGGCGCATATGCCGCCAAAGAAGCAGCGTGATTCCGAACTATTTTTGAAACTTAATGCCGGGTGCGTCCCGGTTCTGATGGAGAATGAACATGGCTGATCTCGCAAAGATCGTTGAAGAACTGTCGTCGCTGACCGTCCTCGAAGCGGCTGACCTGTCGAAGATGCTCGAAGAAAAGTGGGGCGTTTCGGCTGCTGCTGCTGTTGCTGCCGCTCCGGCTGCTGCCGCTGCTGGCCCGGCTGCTGAAGAGCAGACCGAATTCGACGTCATCCTGACGGGTGACGGCGGCAACAAGATCAACGTGATTAAGGAAGTCCGTGCGATCACCGGCCTGGGTCTTGGCGAAGCCAAGGCGTTGGTCGAAAGCGCACCGAAGGCGCTCAAGGAAGGCGTGAGCAAGGCTGAAGCTGAAGAGCTGAAGGCTAAGATCGTTGCCGCCGGCGGTACCGTCGAACTGAAGTAATCGGTTGGCGGATCCGGTCGGACATTCCGGCCGGTGACGGACAAAAAGAAAGGGCGGCGCCGCGAGGCACCGCCCTTTTTTTTGTGCGGTGGGGGATTACCGCAGGAGGCTGGTTCAGCCGTTCGAATAACCCGGACGGAACGTCGTGGTCGTGCGCGGACGCGCCGCTTCCGGACGGCGGACGTCCTGCTGCTGCATCGCGGGTTCGGGGCGCTGGGCGATTTCCCAGGCGCTGACCGGCTTGCGCGTCATATCCTTCTGCGCGCCGAGCGTTTCATTATAGGCCAGGCGTTCCTGGCGATCGAGGAAACGCGCCCGCTTCAGCCGCTTCGACAGCGTCACGAACGGATTTTCGGGGGTGGGACCGGCCATCGCCATCGCTTCATGGCGCCCCATGCTGCCACTCGGCGCGGCGGCAAAGGCGGGCGTCGTGCGCGGCGCTGCCACTTCCGGCGTCCGCGGCGCATAGGCCGGGCTTACCCATTGCTGGCCTTCGCGCGCAATGGGCGCGGTCGCGGCGGTCCGCTCGATGGGCGCGTCGCGGACGACCTCGGCATAAGCCATGTCGTCGGCGGGGTGACGACGGCGGCGCGCGAAAGCCAGCCCGGCGCCGCCGATCGCCAGCAGGGCGGCGGCCCCGCCGACGATTTCCCACGGAAACTCGCCGCTCGCAGCGGGTGCAGGTTCGGCGGGCGCCGAAGTCGGTTCGATCACCGCTTCGGCGGGCGCAGCCATCGGGGCAGCGACCGGCGCCAGTTCGGCGGTCGGCGCGGTGTCCGCAACGGGCGTCGCGACCGGCGCAGCAGCCACCGGTGCGGCAGCGACCGAGCGAGCGCGCTGTGCGGGTCGCGCAGGCGCGGGCGCTTCTGCCCGTTCGGCGGCGCGCGGCGCGGGGGTGGTTTCGGCAGGTTCGATGTCAAGCGGTACGCGAATGACCGGCGCCGGGGCCACGGGCTGCGCGGCCTGCGGTGCAGCGACCGGTGCGGGCGCACTCGGCTCAGCGACCGTCGGCGGAGTTTGCGGCGTCGGCGCGGTCGGCGCGGTGACCGGCGGGGTCATCGTGATGGTCGGCGCTTCCTGTGCGAAAGCGGCGGGGGTGGACAGGACCAGGAACGCGGCAATCGCGCTCGTGGCGGGGCGGGAGAGGGCGATATTCTTCATCATAGTGAAGGAGGAACGAACCGCGCTGGAAAAGCGCTGCGCCAAAGCGCGGATTTCCGCGACGAGCCGTGGCGGTCGGGCGGCGCGGCGAAGATTCTGGCCCGATTGATCGTGGGTAACGATCGACTTTGCGGTCGGCCGCACGGTTCTGGAAGATTAGTACGACGGAGCATAATTCACTGATTTTCTGTGCCTTGTCCGCGAGTGTGACACTGTTTTTGCATTTCGCGGTCATCGATCGTCACCAATTCGTCATCACTGCGCAACCCCGGCGTGGTCAGGCGCGCCCATGAAAACGACCGACCTTGCGCCCACCCGGCTGCCCGATCGCCTGCGCGAAACACAGCGCCTGTTGTTCATCGCCAAGCACGCCCGCTGGACCGGCGGACTGCACGCCGACGACGGCAATCATGCGCTGTATCACCGCGAAATGCGCGAGACGCTGGAGGGTCTGGGCGTCGAATTGCTGATCGCCGACAGCTATGCCGCGCTGTTCGATCGGCCCGCGGCTGATTTCGTCTTTCCGCTGCTCAATCGCGGCGGCTTCTTCAATTCCGAAATGTTGTTGCCCCTGCTCTGCAATCAGCATGGCCTGCCCTATCTCGGCGCCTCGCCGATCGTGCGCGGGCTGTCCGACGACAAGCATCTGACCAAGCTGGAGGCGGCGGCGCGCGGGGTACCGACGGCGCCATGGGCGCTGTTTCGTCGCGGCGCGCCAGTCGATGTCGCGCGGTGTCCGCCCGCGCGGCGCTGGGTGATCAAGCCCAACAACAGCTCGGCGTCATGGGGCGTCCGCGATGCCCACGACCGCGCCGAACTGGCGCGGTCGATCGCGGAAATCCACGCGCTCGACCATGACGCGCTAGTCGAGCCCTTCATCGACGGCAGCGACATCGAAGTGCCGGTGATCACCCTGGATGGTGAACCGGCGATGCTGCCGATGATGATTTTCGAGCAGGCCGACCCGGCGCAGCTGCGCACCTATCAGGAAAAGCGCGATCTGGTCGGGCAGGTCGGATATTGCATCAAACGCTTCGACGATCCGCTGATCAGCCGACAGGTGGCCGAATATACCCGCCGCATGGCCGACGTGTTTCGCCCGTTCGATTATGGCCGGTTCGAATTTCGCGTCGATCAGGCGACCGGCGACGTCCGACTGCTCGAGGTCAATCTCAACTGCAACCTGTGGTCGGAAAAGCTGTTCGCGCGTTCGGCAGTGATTGCGGGGTTCACCCATGCGGCGCTGGTCGAAACGATCGTTGCCGAAAGCATGATCCGCCAGATCGGGCCCGCGATGGCGCGGCGCGACGCGGCATGACGGGGGCGGTCCTGATCCTTGCGGGGCGCCGACCGGGCGCGCCCGATCCGCTGGCCGTCGCGCATGGCGTCGCCGACAAATGCCTTGTCCCGGTGGCGGGGCGGCCGATGATCGCGCATGTGCTGAGCGCCGCCGCGGCGAGCGATGCGCGGCAGATTTTCGTGTCGACACATCATGTGAATTTGCTGGCAGATCTCGACGATCCGGTCGTCGCATCATTGGGCAAGCGCCTGATCATCGTCCCGGCGGCGAACAATCTGGCGGACTCGGTGCTTGCGGTCGCGGGCGTCGCGGCCTTTCCGTTGCTGGTCACGACCTCCGACAATTGCCTCCTGACCCCCGCAACGATCGCCGAGATGGCCGCCGAAGCCGCGCGGCTCGACATCGAGGCAGGGGTGGCCATGGCGCGGCGCGACGATGTGCTGGCGGTACATCCCGAAGGCCAGCGGCGCTTTTACGAGTTTGCCGACGTCGCGGTATCGAACTGCAACGCCTATTGGATTGCCCATCCGGGCGCGCTCAGGGCGACCGAGGCGTTTCGTGGCGGCGGTCAGTTTGTCAAAAGGCCGCTGCGGGTGATGCAGGCGTTCGGGCTCATCAACCTGCTCCGCTTTCGTTTCGGGCTGGGGCCGATCCACCATATCTTTGCGCGCATTTCGCGTCACATGAACGTCGAAATCGCCCCGCTGCTGGTCAGCAACGGGGCGACGGCGATCGATGTCGACAATGAACGCTCGCTCGGCGTGACCGAAGCGCTGTTGTCACGTCGCGGCGGGGTCAGTCCGCCACCCAATTGCCGTGAAAGCCCGGCGGAACCCGGTGCGGCAGATGAACGACGGCTTGCGGTGACCCGGTAAAATCATCGGCGTTCAGGATGACGAGCGCGGTCGTTTCGTCCTTCATGTCGACGACCAGGCCGATCAGCCACCCGTCATCCTCGGCGCCGTTGCTGCCGCGCGGGACAAACACGAACTCGCCAGGGTGGCGGCCGGGGCCGAAATCGTGGATCGCGGTGGTGCCGCTTTGCAGGTCGTGGCGAAACAGGCGGGTATCGGCGATCTCCATTTCGGTCGTCGCGTGGTCGGGCAGCGCGACCGAATAAATATATCGATAGGGCTGCGTCGTCAGTCGCTCGTCGTAACGCGGAAATTCCTGCGGGTGGTCGTAAATGATCGCGCGGGTGGTCGTGCCCGCTGCCGGATCGATCGTCCAGCGCTCCATCCGCGACCGCTCGCTGTCCGGGCCGCGTTTCGAGCTTGCGAACATCGTGTCATGCGCCACCACATCGACAATCACCTTGCCGTCGGCGGTCTCATGGGCGTTGGCGGGGTGAAAGACATAACAGGGTTCGACCGGCACCCAGATGATGCTGTCGCCGCTGCCATTGCGGGGAAGCAGGCCGACGCGCGCCGGATGCGCTTCGTTCCAGGCGTAGGGAAAGCGATAGCCCGCGAGCAGCATCTTCATCGAAAAGGTGACGGGCAGGTCGAATACCAGGGCATAATTGCGGGTGATCGCGCAGTCGTGGATCGACGGACCGTCGCTGACCGCGATCGCTTCCTCGCGGATGACATGGGCGTCCTTGTCGAGCACGACGTGCCAGACCTTGTTCGGTTCGTCGCCGCGATAGGTGATCGCATGGACCTCGTCGGTGATCGGGTCGTGGTGCGGGTGCGCGGTGTACGCGCCGACCAGCGTCCCGTCGAACGGGTTGTGCGTGATCGTATTGAGCTCATAGCCGAGCTCGACCGGCTTGCCGCCGGCTTCGACGATCGCGAAGGTGCGGCCCGCCAGCCCAACGACGTTGGTGTTCGGGGCGTCGTTGCGATCGGCGCGCGGGCCGGGGGGCAGTGCTTCGCCCAGCGCTTCGCAAGCTTCGCTGCCGCGCACCCAGCGGTTGCGGTACCAGTCGGCCTTGCCGCCTTCGATGCGGATGCCATGGACCATCCCGGCGCCGGTGAACCAGTGATAGCTGGCGGGGTCGGGCGCGATCGCGGGGTTCGGACCGTTGCGCAGATAGCGGCCGGTGAGGGCGGCGGGGATTTCGCCTTCGACGCGCAGTTCCTCCAGCGTCAGCTCCTCGGTCATCGGTTTGTGGATGCCGGTGAGATAGGGATGCGCGTCGGTGGGGCGGGGCAGGCGCTTGCGGTTGAAATCGGCGACTTTGCCAATCCCTTTGACGACGGCGCCGCGGATCAGGGTTTCGACGTTGCTTGCCATGATATTGCTCCCTACGGATGTTGGCGAAAGTGCCGCACGGTGTGGAGGGGATTGCGCCGGCGACTCGAAATGTTTACGGTGACAACATGATCGATCAAGATAACAGTGTCAACATAAAAAGCGACGGCGCGAAGGCGGCGGGCGCTTATCATCATGGCGACTTGCGCGCGGCGGTGATCGCGGCGGGGCTCAAACGACTGGAAGCGGGCGACGACGGCGAGCTGGGCCTGCGGGCGCTTGCGCGCGACGTTGGGGTCAGCGCAACCGCGCTTTACCGCCATTTTCCGGACAAGGAGGCGTTGCTCGACGCGCTCGCCGACGAAGGGCTGCGGCGGCTGGGTGCGCGGCAGGCGCAGGCGTGGCTGAAGGCCGGCGGCGGGCGCAACGGGTTCAAGGCGACGGGGACGACCTATGTGCGTTTTGCCCACGACGAGCCCGCATTGTTCCGCCTGAGCTTCACGCGGCAGATGTCGGCGCGCCATGCCAATGTTGGCGGCGACGGCGGCGAAGTTGCCTATAACCTGCTGCGGGCGGGCGTCGGCGAAGCGTTGCCGGGGGTCGAAAACCCCGATAGAGCGGCGTTGCACGCTTGGGCGCTGGTTCATGGGCTAGCGATGCTGATCCTCGACCGGCGGCTGGAGTGGGACGAAGCGATGGTCGAAGAAGTGGTCGGTTTGACCTTTGGCGGGATCGATTGAGCGCCGACGCGACCTGATCGCGCGACAAAAGGGGAGGCAAGCGGCAATATGTTAGCGGTTTCTTTCCCTCTTTTCGGTTAGTTGGGGCGATGACCCGGCCCCTGTCCCCCCGAGTTGAGGCGGTCTTCTGGTTCCTCCTGACCGCGACGGGCTATTTTCTGCTCGCCAGCCTGGCGCTTTATGCGACCAAGGGCGCGGACAATATCGCCGCCGTCTGGCCGCCCAGCGGCTATTTCCTCGCGCTCCTGCTGTTGATGCCGACTCAGGCGCGCATCCCCGCCTTTCTGGCGATGGCCGCGGCCAGCGTCGGCGCCAATATGGTCGAGGGGATCCGGGCCGGGGCCGCGGCGGCCTACACCGTCGCCAACGCCGCCGAGGCGACGATCGCGCTGTGGCTGATCCGGCGGCACGAGCGCGGCGAGATGTCGTTCATGGTCCCCCGCGCGGTCGGGCGTTTTTGCGCCGCCGCCTTTGCCGCGAGCGCGGTGAGCGCCGGAATCGCGATGCTGTTGACGGGCAATGGCTTCAACTTCTTCCTGTCGTGGATGACGACCGTTGCACTCGGAATGCTGATCGTTACCCCGCCGATCGTCATGCTGGCGCGCATGATCGCGTCGAACGCGGTGAACAAGGTGCCGACCGCGATGAAGGTCGAAGCGATCGCGCTGCTGACCGTCGCGGCATTTGTGACCGGCGCATCCTTTTCGCAGTCCGACTTTCCCGTGACCTTCCTGCCGTGCGTCGCGTTGATCGTCGCCGCCTATCGCCTGGGGCCGTTCGGCGCCGCGGCGGGGATGCTGATTGTCGCGCTCATCGCGTCGCTGCTGACCGGGCAGGGGCATGGTCCGATCGCGGCGATGAACGAAAGCCAGAAGGTCGAGGTGCTGTTCCTGCAATTCTATCTGGTGACGATGCTGTTCATCGCATTGCCGCTCGCGGCGCTGCTGGTCGTCCAGCGGCGGCTGGCGAAGAGGCTGGAGCAGAGCAATCGCTGGCTGCTCCAGGCCGAAGCCGCGGCGCTCGTCGGGCATTGGCGCGTCGACCTGACGGAATGGACGATCCAATGGTCGGACCAGACTTACCGTGTCCATGGGCTGGAACCCGGCACCGCAGTCGATGTCGAATATAGCGTCGCGCAATATCTGCCCGAGGACCGGGTGGCGGTGCAAATGACTTTGGCCGAAGCGGTCCGGTCGGGCGAGCCTTTCGTGTTTCAGGGCCGGATAAAGCGGACCGATGGCGAAATCCGGCATGTCAAATCGCACGGGTCGATCGAAATGGGTCGCGGTGGCAAGGCGATCGGCATTTTCGGAACCGTGCAGGACGTCACCGACACGGTCGAAAATGCGCGCATCCTGGAATCGGCGCGCAGCGCGGCGGAGCGGGTGGCCAACACCGACATGCTGACCGGCCTGCCCAACCGGCGCCGTACGCTGAGCTTCCTCGATCAGGCGCTGCGGCGGGCAGAACAGGATGGCGCGCCGCTGGCGGTCGCGATCTTTGACATCGACCATTTCAAGGCGATCAACGACGTGCACGGCCATGCCGCCGGTGACGAAGTGATCCGCCGCGTCGGCCAGCGCGCCAAGGCGTCGCTGCGCGACGACGACATGGTCGGTCGCTATGGCGGCGAGGAATTTGTCTGCGTGCTGCAAGGCCGCAGCGCGCTGTCGGCCGAACTGGTCGCCGAACGGGTGCGCAAGGCGGTCCACGCCGACGCCGAAGGCGCGGTGGCGGGCCTGCCCAGGGTGACGGTCAGCATCGGACTGGCGGTCTATGCGGGCGAGGCGAGCATCGAAGACCTGCTCCAGCGCGCCGACAAGGCGCTGTACACCGCAAAGCGCGAGGGACGGAACCGGCTGCGCATGGCGGCGTGAGGGTTGCGCAGGCGGTGGTTGCCGTCCGCTGGGTGATGGCGGTGGAGTGGAAGCGATCGGAGTAAGCCGTCGCCCCCGCGAAGGCGGGGGCCGCAATCGGTTTACGCGGCCCCGCAGGAATAGGCGGCTAGCGGCCCCCGCCTTCGCGGGGGCGACGGTCTATTGGTACGTCATCTCCCCACCCCAAAGGCGCCATTCGCCACCAGACCCTGCTGAACACCGCTCACCCTTTGGCGGCGGCCTGTTTGCTGATAGGGTTGCCCCCGAACCACCAACAGGGGAGCCGCGCGATGGAATCGAACGATGTGATGATCGCACGGCGGTTGCTGCTTGCGGGGGCGGTCGGGATGGCGGCGTTGGCGCAGGCGCCATGGGTGCTCGCGAAACTGCCGAGCAGCGGGGTCAAGGGGCTGATCGGCGGTGCATCCGATGGCGCGCTCGACAAATTGGCGCAGCCCGGCGCCTTCTATCGCGACACCGCGGTGCGCATTTTGTTGCCGGGTGCGGGCGGCAAGCTGGCGTCCAAGCTGTTCGGCGTCGGCGACAAGCTGGGGCTGACCACCAATTTGACCAAGAGCCTGAACGATGCGGGCGGCAAGGCGGCGGGCGAGGCCAAGCCGATCTTTCGGTCGGCGATCGACAATCTACGCTGGTCCGACGCGCCCGCGCTGGTGAGCAAGCAGGACGGCGCGACGCGCTATCTGCAGGCGAGTGCGGGCGATACATTGTTTGGCAAGGTGTCGCCGCTGGTCGGATCGGCGCTGGAAAATGTCGGCGCCTATCGCCAGCTCGACCAGCTGGCGAAGGGCAATTCGCTGATGGCTTCGGCGGGGCTGACGCGCGACGGGTTGACGCGATCGGTGACCGAACAGGCGCTGAAAGGGATATTCCACTATATGGCGAATGAAGAGGCGGCGTTGCGGCGCAATCCCGGGCGGTTGCTGAAAGGGATTTTTTGAGCTGGAAGGGACCGCAAACGGGCGAAGTCGGCCGTCGATCCTCCCTGTCGCGCAGCGATGGGGAGGTGGCAGCGCGAAGCGCTGACGGAGGGGCTTTGGCGCTAACGTCGCCGCCTCTCCCCCCCTCGCTTCGCGAGCGGTCCCCCTCCCCATCGCTGCGCGACAGGGAGGATTTTCTCCCCATCGACATCCTGGATCAAGTTTGAGATCCTAAAAATAGGAAATGGCGGCTAACGAGCGATTGCGGACGTAACGCCGGGCAGCCCCTCCCCTTCAGGGGAGGGGCAACGAAGACTTGGCAGCTTGCTGCCTAGTCGTAGTGGGGTGGGGGCCAGCGGCCTTGCGCCGGGCCGCTGGCCCCCACCCGCTGCGACTAACGAACAAGTTCGTAAGTCTGGCTGCCCTCCCCTGAAGGGGCGGGCGTGTCTTTGCCGCCAACTCCGCTCCCCACGCCAAACCACTCCTCTCCACAATCGCTCGTCATCGCCCTTCATTCGCGCTATACTCGCCGCTGCCAGAGGGTCGGGCGATCGCCGCCGGTGGGGTATCCTGCCGGGGGAGGAAAGTCCGGGCTCCACGGAAATCACGGTGCCGGATAACGTCCGGCGGGCCGGTCCGAAGGACCGGTTCAGGGAAAGTGCCACAGAGAGCAAACCGCCACGGCTTTGGCTCGGCGAAAGGTGAAAGGGTGCGGTAAGAGCGCACCGCGCGGACGGTAACGGACGCGGCACGGCAAACCCCACCGGGAGCAAGGTCGAATAGGGATGGCACGGGAGCAATTCCAGGGCTGGTTCCGGCCCCGCCGTCCGGGTTGACTGCTTGAGCGTATGGGTAACCATTCGCCTAGAGGAATGATCGCCCATCCCCGGAAACGGGGTGGACAGAACCCGGCTTACAGACCCTCTGGCAACATTCTCCCCAACGCGGTGCACGGAACGCCCGTGCGCCGCCCGCGTTCTATGTCGGACCAGTTGAAAGGGAAACGCACCATGAAAGTCGTCGATGACCATGTCGAAGTGACCGAGACCGAAGCCAGCGGCGGGGTCAAAGGCCATAATGTTCGCTATGTGCTGGGCTTTTCGCTGATCGCGGTGGTGATCGTCCTGTCGGCGATCTGGATCGTCCCGGCGCTGCTGCAACCCTGATCAGCCGCGACTTTCCGCTTTCCTACATTGTCTGCGTCACTTACCATCGGTGACATGGGTGCGCGAAAGCGGCAATTGACGCGATTTTCAGCGTAAAGTTGCGCAGATTTCCGCCACTTTTCATGCGGGCGCAAGCCGGGGCGGATAGGGGCAAGGATGGCGATTCAGGCACGTTTGGCGGCGGTGTTGGCGGCGCTGTTTGTGGCGATTGCGACCACGCCGATCGCCGCCGCCCAGCCTGCCGCCTGCGGCACCGCGCCGCTCGCGGGCGATCGCGTCGCGCTGCTCATCGGCAACAGCGCCTATAATGACTGGGAATGGCCGTCGCTGAAAAATGCGGTCAACGACATCGATTATGTCTGCGACGCTTTTGCCAAGGCGGGGATTTCGCCGCGCATCGTGCGCAACGCCGATATGGCAACGCTCGACACCGCGCTGACGCGCTTTGCTGCGGAGGCAGCGGGGGCCAAGTCGGTGATCATCTATTATGCCGGGCACGGCTTTGAATATGGCGGGCGCAACTGGCTGGTCCCGATGGAGGCGCCGCCCGCGGCGCGGCGTGCCGATGTCGAAAAGCGCTATTTGTCGATCGAGGCGGCGGTGAAGCGGGTCGTGCCGGCGGGTGCCTTTACCCTGCTGTTCGTCGATGCCTGCCGCACCGCCGAGCCGGTGGTGCGGATCGAGGACGTCAATGTCGCCGCGGGCGAAGCGGCCTCGGCCCCGCTGGGGCTGCTCGATATTGGCCAAGGCGCGGTTTTCTATTCGACCGCGAAGGGGCGGCCCGCGCTGGATTTTGCGCCGGTCGGATCGCCGGTCAGCCCGTTTGCCGCGGCGGTGGTCAAGGAACTGGCCATTCCGGGCCTAGAAATCTCCGATTATTTCAAGATCGTATCGCGCGAAGTTTACAAGCGCACACATGGCATGGAGCTGGGGCCGCAGCAGCCGTTTCATTATGGCAGCTGGTTCGACGATTATTATCTGGTCGCGCCGCCCGAGGTTCCGGCGGCTGCGCCCGCCCGTCCGACGTCGGCGGTGGCGGTCGTTCCGCTCCCGGCCAAGGGAGAGGCGGCTACCGCCGCGCGAAGCGCGGCGACCGACCCGCTCGCCGACATTTCGCTCGACCGGCTGGCGATCGAGGACGAGCCGGTGCTGATCGCCGACGTGCTGTCGCGCCATCCGGTCGCCGAGCTGGTCCGGCTGGCCGACGGCGGGCATCCGCTGGCGCAGCAGCTGGTCGGATATATGTTCTCGCTGGGGGTCGGGGTGAAGCGCGACCTGCCGCGCGCACGGACGTATCTGGAGGCATCGGCGGCACAGGGGTTTCCGGCGGGGCAGCAGGAACTCGCCTATCTGCTGCTGGAAAATGATCCGTCGGCGGCCGACGTCAAGCGCGCCTATGATCTGTATGTCGCGGCGTCGAACGCGGGCTTTTCGAAAGCAAAGACGCATCTGGCGTATCGGCTGGCGGCGGGAACCTTTGGCCCCGCCGATTTCGCGCGGTCGCAGGCGCTTTATGCCGAGGCGGCAGAGAAGGGGCATCCGGCGGCAATCTTTGCGCTGACCTATTTCGCCGACACCCGCGACGCCAATCTCGCGCGGCTGCGGACGATTGCGGCGGCGGGCAATCCCGAGGGCAATCACTGGCTGTGCGAGGCGCATTTTGCCGCCAAGACACTGGCCGGGGCGATCGAGGATTGCAGCGTTGCGGCGCGCGCCGGCTTTGCGGGGTCGCGGGCGATCCTGGCCGATGCATATGCCAAGGGGGTCGGCGTTACGGCCGATGCGAAGGAGGCGGCGCATTGGGCGAAGCTGGCGCGCGCGCTGCCCGAACTGCGCAAGGATCAGCGGGCGTTGATTGCGGGGATCGGGGAGTAGCGCTTTGCCGGTTATCTTGGCCGCCGCTGCGGGGACGAACGTCAGGAGGGATAGCGGATCGCCATCACCTCCCACTCTTTCGGCCCTGACGGAAGCTGGACCACGCGCACATCGCCGACCGCGGCGCCGCGCAGCGCGTGGGCGAGGGGACTGTTCCAGCCGATCCGGCCGTTGCCCGCCTCGGCCTCGTCGTCGCCGACCAGCGTGACGGTGCGTCGCGCATCGTCGTCGTCGGCGAGTTCGACGGTGGCGCCGAACCAGATGCGGCTCTTGTCGGGCTGCTCGGCGGGATCGACGACGCGCGCCGCCTTCATCCGGCGCGCAAGGAACGAGAGCCGCCGGTCGATTTCGCGGAGGCGCTTGCGGCCATAGATATAGTCGCCATTTTCGCTGCGGTCGCCATTGCCCGCCGCCCAGCTGATCACGTCGACCAGCTTTGGCCGCTCGTCGCCGAGCAGCGCGTCATACTCGGCGCGCAGCGCGGCAAAGCCTGCGGGGCTGATGATGTTGCTGCGTTCCCCCGCCACGCGGCCCTATCCCGGCGTGCGTTTGCCGAGGTAGAAGCTGAGCGGCGCCTGCGGCATCGTCTTGCCGGGTTGCAGCGTGTCGTAAACGACCGCATTTTCCAGCACGCGCTGCACGTAATTTTTGGTCTCGAAGATCGGAATCGCCTCGATCCAGTCGAGCATCTCGATCGATCCGGTGCGCGGATCGCCATTGGCGCGCAGCCACTTGTTCACATTGCCGGGACCGGCGTTATAGGCGGCGACCGCGAGCGGATAGCTGCCGCCATAATAGCGCAGCATCTGCTGGAAATAGGTCGATCCCAGCGTCATGTTGTAATTGGTGTCGGTGGTGAGCAGGTCGCGGGTGTAGGAAAGGCCGAGCTTGCCCGCGACTTCGTTCGCGGTGCCGGGCATCAGCTGCATCATGCCGCGCGCGCCGGCATGGCTGATCGCCTGCCGGTCGAACTGGCTTTCCTGCCGGGTGATCGCGTGGATGAAGGTCCAGTTGCCTTCGTGCCCCGCAGGCACGCGCACGGTCGGGAAGCCCGCGACCTCGACCGCATCGAGGCTGTTCGCCTGTGCGCTGCGGCCGATCATCACGCCGAGGTCGGGGCGGCCGATCTGCGACGCCAATTGCCCGGCGAGGACATGGTCGGCGGGCGAGGTGGCTTTTTGCGACAGTGCGCGCAGGAACAATGTCTGTTCGCGCCACGCGCCAATTTCGCCGAGAGCACGCGCGGCGCGGACGAGCCGATCGTCGGCAAAGTCGCGCTTTTCATCGTCGCTGACGCGAATCGTGGGATTGGGTGTCGGCTTGGGCTGCGGACGGCCCAGCCGTTCGAGTGCGAGCTGGCCGTAAAATTGGTCGTAATGCTGCGCGGCGTCGGCAAAATGCGCTTCCGCGGTCGACCGGTCCCCGGCGGCAAGCGCGGCGCGGCCGGCCCAGTAGAAACCCTTGGTGCGCGTCTGCGCCGATCGCGCGGCTTCGCCATAGGCGCGGTACAGGCGCACCGCGTCGGCTGGCCGGCGCAGATCCTTGTACGCCAGCTGCCCGGCGAGCCACGCCAGCGAGGTATAATCGTCGCGGACGGCGAGCGGGGTTTCGCGGATCACCGTTCCCGGCGGGAACGCGTCGTCGATCTGTCGCGCGATATTATAGGCGGTCAGCTTGTCGCCGCCGCTGTCCGCCTGCCGCGCGTTGGTGAGCAGCGTTTCGATCCATTCCTCGGGATCGGTCGGCGCTTTGGCCAGCGAGCGGGGTGCAGCGAGCAGCGCGCGCGCTTCGCCGACGCGGCCGGTCTGGCGCAGCCAGGTCGCCTTGTCAGTGATGTACCCGGCGTCGGTACGGACCAGCGACGGGTTGGCGCTTTCGACCGCCGACGCCTGGAACGCCGCGTCGACCGCGCTGCTGCGCATCGCAAGGCGCGCGGCAAAGACGCTGCGCCGTTCGGGCGAGGTATAGGCGAGCTGGCGGCTCGCCGCGCCAGTGGCGCCCGACCACAGCAGCCGGTCCATCCGCGCGTCATGGTCGGCGACCGACAGCGCGCCCGGAAACAGGCTGAGCGCGCGGCTGACCTCATATTCGTCGAGCGCTCCGCCGGTCCAGGCGCGGCGCACCGCGGCGTTGGCGTCGTCACGGCGGCCCGATGCGTTCAGTGCCATTGCATGGCGCAGATGCCCGCTGGGCGTCTGCGGGGGATAGGCCTGAAAATAGGCGAGGGTGCGCGCGGGGTCGAAGCTGTCGATCGCGATCGCCTTTTCGGCACGGACGCGCATCTTGTCAGCGTCGGGCCAACCCTTGTTCGCCATCAGGAAGCGCGACAGCTGGTCGAACGAGGCGCCGGTGTTGGCGGTCAGGCGGCGCCATTCCATCACCGCATCGCCGACCGAACTGGTCGCTGGCGGCGGTCCCGATGTCGAGGCGAGGCCCATTTGCGCGCGATACCACTGCATCTGTTCGGGGGTCAGCTCGCTTGCCTGAGCGGTGGTCGGGACGAGCAGCGCAAAGGCCAGGGCCAGACGAGAAATTCGGGGCAGCGTAATCATGGCGGCCATGTTAGTGGCAAACTCCTTGCGGGGCGCTGAATAGGCGTCCATTAGCGGCGCGCCGTCGGGACTCTACCGGCTGGCCCGTGTTTTTGTAAAGGAGCGGGGCATGTTTTCGGGGTCTATTCCCGCCTTGGTGACGCCATTTCGCGATGGGGCGTTCGACGCTCCGGCATTTGCGCGGCTGGTCGACTGGCAGATCCATGAAGGCACCAGCGCGCTCGTGCCGTGCGGGACAACCGGCGAAAGCCCGACATTGGGGTTCGACGAACATTATCAGGTGATCGACAGCTGCATCCAGGCGGCGGCAGGGCGCGTGCCGGTGATCGCGGGCTGCGGATCGAACGACACCGCGACTGCGGTTCGCCACATGCGCTATGCGCAGGCCGCCGGCGCGGCGGCGGCGCTGATCGTCGCGCCTTATTACAACCGGCCGAGCCAGGCCGGGATGATCGCGCATTTTCAGGCGCTGGCCGACGCCAGCGACCTGCCGATCGTCGTCTATAACGTCCCCGGCCGCACCGTCGCCGACATCAGCGCCGACACGCTGTGCAAGCTTGCCGAAATCCCCTCGGTCGTCGCGATCAAGGATGCCAGCGGCGATCTGGCGCGGGTGACGATGCACCGCGCGGGCGCCGGGCCCGATTTCTGCCAACTCAGCGGCAACGACGACCTGTGGCTGCCGCACGCGGTGTTGGGCGGCGTCGGCTGTATCTCGGTCACCGCCAATGTCGCGCCGCGCCTGTGCGCCGATTTTGCCGCGGCGTGCGCCGCCGCCGACTGGGCGCGGGCGCTCGTCTTGCACGACCGCCTGTTCGACCTGCATCAGGCGATGTTCTCCGATACGTCGCCGGGGCCGGTCAAATATGCGCTGTCGCGCGTCCACGACTGGTTTTCGCCCGAAGTGCGCCTACCTATCATTCCGGCGAACGACGCGTCGCGCGCCGCCGTCGATGCCGCGCTGTCCGCGGCAGGAGTGATTTAGGTTTCGTCATGGCCCGTCCGCAGTCCGCCGCCGAATTCGACAAGAAAAAGATCGTCGCCGAAAACCGGCGCGCGCGCTTTGACTTTGCCATCGAACAGGTGTTCGAGGCGGGGATCGCGCTGCAGGGGACCGAGGTCAAATCGCTGCGTTTCGGCGAAGGCACGATTGCGGAAAGCTATGCCGAGGTGAAGGGCAGCGAGGTGTGGCTGATCAACAGCAACATCCCCGAATTCAGCCACGGCAACCGCCACAATCACGAACCGAAGCGCCCGCGCAAGCTGCTGCTCAGCGGCAGGGAGATCAACAAGATGTACGCCGCCGTCGCGCGGCAGGGCATGACGTTGGTCCCGCTGTCGGTCTATTTCAACAGTCGAGGCCGCGCCAAGGTCGAACTCGCGCTCGCCAAGGGCAAGAAGGCGCATGACAAGCGGGAGTCGATCAAGGAACGCGACTGGAAGCGCGACAAGCAGCGGCTGATGAAAGAGCGCGGGTGAGCGGGGGCAAGCCCCGGGACAAGGCGGCGGTGATGAACTGGATCCGCCGCAACTCGCCGACGCGCGAGGAGCTGCTCGCCAGCCGCTTCGTCAAGCCGTTTGCGCACCGCGTTGCGCACAGCCATTTGTGGCGCTTTACCCGCACCTCGGTACCGCGCGGTACCGCGCTGGGGCTGTTCGTCGGGATATTCTTTCTGATCCCGGGTATCCAGATATTGGGCGTTGCGCTGCTGGCGCTGCCCGTCCGCGCCAATATTCCGATCGGCGCCGCGATGACGTTCCTGTCGAACCCGGTCACGACGCCGTTCATCATCCTGGCGTCGGTGTGGCTCGGCGACTGGCTGTTCGGCCTGCAAGCCAACAGCGCCACCTTTTCGGCGATGATCGAACATGGCGCATCGGCGGGCGAATGGGCGCGCTGGGCCTTTTCGGACGCCGCTCCGGCGATGCTCGGCGGGCTGCTGGTCATTTCGCTGGTGTCGGCGGCGCTGGGCTATGTGCTGGCGTCGGTGTTCTGGGACAATTGGATTCGCCTGCGCTGGCGGCGCAAATTGCAGCGGGCACGCGACCAACGACATGAGGCATCGACCAGCGACACCCCCGCCGGTTGAACGACGCGCCCGCCGTCGTATAGCTGTCCCATTGCGATGCTGTGCCCCGCCGATGCGCCGCACATCATCGCGTCGTTTTGAGAACTGGGGACTATCATGATGTTTTCGCATGTTTCGTCGCGCCTGATGGCGACCGCCGCGCTTGGCGCGATGCTGATTTCGGCACTTCCCGCCGCGGCCAAGGAAAAGGCCGCCCCGGCGCCCGCCACCGAAAGCGCGGCCAAGCCCGAACTCGGCACCTTTGGCTTCGACACCGCCGGCATGGACACGTCGGTGCAGCCTGGCGACGATTTCTATGCTTATGCCAACGGCACCTGGGCCAAGAACACCCCGATTCCCGCCGACAAGTCGAACTATGGCATGTTCACCGCGCTCGGCGATCTGTCGCAGGTGCGTACCCGCGAAATCCTGGACGCCGCGAAGGGCGATCCGAACAGCATGATCGGCCGCAACTATGCCGCCTATCTTGATGGCGCAGCGGTCGAAGCCAAGGGGCTGGCACCGATCCAGCCGTGGCTTGCCAAGATCCGCGCCGTCGACAAGGCGGGGCTTGCGGCGCTGCTCGCCGAAGCCGACCGCAACGGCGTCCAGCATTTCTTTGGCGGCTTCGTCGGGCAGGACGACAAGAATCCCGAAGTGTACATCTACACGATGTTTCAGGGCGGCATCGGCATGCCCGACCGCGATTTCTATCTGAAGGACAATGAGCGCAACGCGAAGCTGCAGGCCGCTTACCTCAAGCATCTGGAAAATGTCCTGACGCTGGCGGGCGAGGCCAATGCCGCGGCGCGCGCCAAGGCGATCTATGATTTCGAAAAGCAGATCGCGACCGTTCATTGGGACAAGAATGACAGCAGCGACGCGACCAAAGTCTATAACAAGATGACGATCGCCGAGCTCGCCGCCGCGGCGCCGGGTTTTGACTGGGCGACCTTCATCCGCGGCATCGGCGTCAAGGAAGATGCACTGCTGGTGTCGCAGCCGAGCGCCATCACCGGCGAGGCAAAATTGCTTGCCGATGCGCCGATCGCGGTGCTGCGCGACATGCTGATGATCCGTAGCCTCGACGGCTTTTCGGGCGTGCTGCCCGACAAGTTCGCGCAGGAGGCCTTCTCCTTCTATGGCACCGCGCTGTCGGGCACGCCGCAGATGCAAGAACGCTGGAAGCGCGCGGTCGATTTCACCACCGGCAACCTCGGTGAGGCGGTCGGGCAGGATTATGTCGCCAAATATTTCCCGCCCGAAACCAAGGCGGCGATGGATGAGCTGGTCAAGAACGTCCTCGCCGCAATGGGTCGCCGCATCGACGGCCTTACATGGATGCAGCCGCAGACGAAGGTCAAGGCGAAGCAGAAGCTGGCGAATTTCACCACCAAGATCGGCTATCCCGACCGGTGGAAGGATTACAGCAAGCTGGAGATCAAGGCCGACGACCTGTTTGGCAACGCGCTGCGGTCCAACCAGTTCGCGCACGACGACAACATCAGCCGTCTGGGCGATGACATTCGCAAGTGGGAATGGGGCATGACCCCGATGACGGTCAACGCCTATGCCAATTTCGGCATGAACGAGATCGTCTTTCCCGCCGCGATCCTGCAGCCGCCCTTCTTTGACCCGCACGCCGACCCGGCGATCAACTATGGCGGCATCGGCGCGGTGATCGGTCATGAAATCAGCCATCATTTCGACGATCAGGGCGCCAAATATGACGAGACCGGCAAGCTGGCCGACTGGTGGACCCCCGCCGACGTCGCGGCGTTCGAGGCCGCGGGCAAGGCACTGATCGCGCAATATGACGCCTATGAAGTGCTGCCCGGCGAAAAGCTCGACGGTACTTTCACGCTGGGCGAGAATATCGGCGATCTCGCGGGCCTGACCGTCGCCTATGACGCCTACAAGGCGTCGCTGGGCGGCAAGGAAGCGCCGGTGCTCGGCGGGCTGACCGGCGACCAGCGCTTCTTCCTTGGCTGGGCGCAGGTGTGGCGGCGCAACTACCGCGACCAGAATCTGTCGCAGCGCATCACGACCGATCCGCATTCGCCCTCGATCCAGCGGACTTGGGTCTCGCGCAACCTTGACCCGTGGTATAAGGCGTATCAGATCAAGGAAGGCCAGAAGCTGTATCTGGCGCCGAACGACCGCGTCCGCATCTGGTGATGCACCGATAAGAAAGACTGTCATTGACCGCGACGAGCCTGCCTTCCGCTGATTCCGATATCGGCAGGGGGGTGGGCTCCGCTGGTCCGCTGTCGGTGCCGCCGGGCCTGTCGCGCGTCGATATGGCCATACTCGGCGGGCTGGCGCTGCTGTCGACTTTGCTCCTGTTCTGGGCGACGCGCGACGCGGTGATTGCTGCCGGTTTCGTCGCCGGGCTCGCGGTTGCGGTCGGCGGCGTGTTGCTCGCGCGGCGCCTGTTTCCCGCAACCGTGGCGGGCGAGGCGGTAGCGCCCGACTGGACGATGCTGCGTCAGGCGGTCAATCACGACGATGTCGCGATCGCGGTCACCGACCGGGCCGGGCGGATGGTGTGCGCCAACGACCTGTTCGGCACCTGGATGGGCGGCTTCGTGACCCCGCCGGGGCTGCCACTCGAAGGACGCGGCGCCGAGCTGCTCAAAAATGCCGGGCGCATCGCGTGGCGCGATGGTGAGGGGCGCGCCGACGATCTGGCGATCGGCCATCTGCAACTGCGCGCGCAGGTGACGCGCACCGGTCAGGCAGAGGATTATCTCGTGTGGCGCTTTTCGGCGCTCGAACGACTCGATCTCGCCTCTGAAATCACCCGGCATCTCGATGGCCCCGCGGGCCGGACCTTGAGCCACGCCGGGGTGATGGCGGCGCTGGTCAATGCCGAGGGGCGGCTGCGCGTCGCCAATCAGGCGTTCCTGCTCCGCGCGCTCGGTGAGGATGACGCCGGTCATTATGCCGGGCGCGATGTCGCGCCGATGCTGCGCATCGATGACGGCGGGGCGCTCTATTTCGCGCGCGAGGGCGACCGCGCGACCCCGGTGCGGATGCTGCAAATCCCGCTGGCGCCCGCCGACAGCAACACCCCGGTGCTGCTTGCGATGCTCGACGAGGAGATGGGGCCGACCGATCGCGGCACCGCCCAGACCTATGTCGAAACTTTGCTGTCGCTGCTACCGTTCGGGCTGGCGATGGTCGATCGCGACGGACGCTTCCTGTACATGAACCGCGCCTTTGTGCGCGCCGCCAATCTGGGCGAGGGCAAGATGCCGCGCTACCCCGGCGACATCGTGGTGGGCGAGGACAAGGGGCCGCTCGCCGACATGATCCGCCGCCACAGCAGCGGGCAGCAGGTCGGCGGCGACCTGTCGATCCGGCTGGCGGGGCAAAGCGGCGAGCCGGTTTCGATGCGCGTCGTCGGGGTGCGCGGGCTCGGTGAGGCAGCGGTGCTGCTGAGCCTGAAGGATTCGAGCGAGGAATCGCGGCTGAAGCGTCAGGTCGCGCAGGCGTCGAAGATGCAGGCCGTCGGCCAGCTCGCGGGCGGCGTCGCGCATGACTTCAACAATATCCTGACCGCGGTCCTCGGCGCCTGCGACCTCATGCTGATGCGTCACACGCCGGGCGACAGCGACTATGACGACATCCAGCAGATCCGCAGCAACGCCAACCGCGCCGCCAGCCTGACGCGGCAATTGCTCGCCTTTTCGCGGCAGCAGACGTTGCGGCCGCAGATCCTGCAGCTGCCCGACGTGATTTCAGAGGTCTCGCACCTCTTGAAGCGGCTGATCGGCGAAACGGTGCAGCTGGCGGTCCATCATGGTCGCGGGCTGGGCGCGGTGCGCGCCGATCCGGGGCAGCTGGAACAGGTGATCATCAACCTGGCGGTCAATGCGCGCGACGCGATGCCGGGCGGCGGGACGCTGACGATCGAAACCTATCCCGTGTCGGCGGCGGACGTGCGCCAGATGGGCAATGAATTCATGCCCCCTGCCGATTATTGCGCGCTCAAGGTCAGCGATACCGGCACCGGCATCGCGCCCGATGTGCTGCCCAAGATTTTCGAACCCTTTTTCACCACCAAGGATGTCGGCAAGGGAACGGGGCTCGGACTGTCGACGGTGTACGGCATCATCAAGCAATCGGCGGGCTTCATCTTTGCCGACAGCAAGCCGGGGCAGGGAACCAGCTTTACCATCTACCTGCCGGTCCATCGCAGCGGCAGCGAGACGCCGAGCGCGGCCGCGCCGCCGCCGAAGCCAAAGAAAAGCCAGTGGGGCAGCGGCACGATCCTGCTCGTCGAGGACGAGGATATGGTGCGTGCGGTGGCCGAACGCGCATTGACCCGCGCGGGCTATACCGTCGTCACCGCGTCGCAGGGTGAGGAAGGTCTCGAACGCTTTGCGCAAATGGCCGAGGTCGATCTGATCATCAGCGATGTCGTGATGCCGACGATGGATGGCCCCGCGATGGTCCGCGCGCTGCGCGCCAAGCGCCCCGACCTGCCCGTGCTGTTCATGTCGGGCTATGCCGAGGAACAATTGCGTCAGTCGATCAACATCGACGATGTCGCCTTCCTGCCCAAACCCTTTTCGGTCGCGCAGCTCGCCGAGGCGACTTCGGCGGCGCTGGATGACGCGGCGCACAGGATGAAAAATGGCTGATAATCCGCGCATTCTGCTGGTCGAGGACGATGTGCTGATCGGGATGATGCTCGCCGACATGTTCGACGCGCTCGGGCTTCCCGAACCGGCGCAGGCATCGAGCAAGGATGAGGCGTTGGCAATCATCGCCGCCGAGCCGCTGGATGGCGCGCTCGTCGATATCAACCTTGGCGACGACAAGGGGTGGCCGGTCGCCGACGCGCTGGCCGATCGCGGCATCCCCTTTGCTTTCACCTCGGGCGGCGGCGACATATTGCCGCCCGCCCACGCGCATCGCCGCCTGGTCGGCAAGCCGTTCCGGATCAGCGATATCGAAGCGGCGTTGGCGGAGTTTGGGGGCTAGCCGCCGCGTCGCCTCCGCGCAGGCGGGGGCCGCAATCCTCCTTTTTCTTGCATCGCTGCATAAACCGACGGCGACCCCCGCCTGCGCGGGGCCGACGTGGCAAATAAAATTTGTTCCCCTCTTGTTCCGTAAGAACAAATGACGTACATGGTTCCGGCGTTGCGGTGGTTCAGCCTTCGCTTTAGAGCAGGAAAGGACGGCACATGGCCGGTCAATTGTCACTCGTCGAATCGGGGAAATCAGTGAACAACACGGACAGGCAAAAGGCGCTGGACGCCGCGCTCGCGCAGATCGACCGCGCCTTTGGTAAGGGCTCGGTGATGAAATTGGGCTCGAAGGAGGCGATGCAGGTCGAGGCGATCTCGACCGGGTCGCTCGGCCTCGACATCGCGCTCGGCGTCGGCGGCCTGCCGCGCGGTCGCGTCATCGAAATCTACGGCCCCGAAAGCTCGGGCAAGACCACGCTGGCGCTGCACACGCTGGCGGAAGCGCAAAAGACCGGCGGCACCGTCGCCTTCGTCGATGCCGAACATGCGCTCGACCCCGTCTATGCGCGCAAGCTTGGCGTCAACATCGACGAGCTGATCGTGTCGCAGCCCGACACCGGCGAACAGGCGCTCGAAATCGTCGATACGCTGGTGCGCTCGAACGCGATCGACGTACTCGTCGTCGACTCGGTCGCCGCGCTCGTCCCGCGCGCCGAAATCGAGGGCGAGATGGGCGACAGCCATGTCGGCCTGCAAGCGCGCTTGATGTCGCAATCGCTGCGCAAGCTGACCGGTTCGATCAGCCGCTCGCGCTGCATGGTGATCTTTATCAACCAGCTGCGCATGAAAATCGGTGTGATGTACGGCAACCCCGAAACGACGACCGGCGGCAATGCGCTCAAATTCTATGCCTCGGTCCGCCTCGACATCCGCCGCACCGGCCAGATCAAGAATGGCGACGAAATCGTCGGCAACACGACCAAGGTCAAGGTCGTGAAGAACAAGGTCGCACCGCCGTTCAAGCAGGTCGAATTCGACATCATGTACGGGCAAGGGATTTCCAAGATCGGCGAAATCCTCGACATTGGCGTCAAGGCCGGGCTGGTCGAAAAATCGGGTGCCTGGTTCAGCTATGATTCGATCCGCATTGGCCAGGGCCGCGAGAATGCGAAGAATTTCCTGACCGAGAATCCCGAATTGCGCGAACGGCTCGAAGCCGCGATCCGCGGCCGCACCGACGCGGTTGCCGAAGAAATGATGATCGGCTCCGACGAGGACGGCGACGACGATAATTGATCCCGATCCGGTCGGCCCGCACTGGCGGACCGACCGGGAAACGGCGGCGGGTCTTCAGCCCTCCCTTGTAACTTTGGGCACCTGCACTCCCCTCTCCCCGCAGGTAGGCCCGCCGGCCGTTGACTTTTTTGTGCCGACCGCTTTGTGCGTGTTGCCGGAGATGGCGGTTTTGGGGTGGATTCCCGACCTTGCCTTATTCGTCATCCCGGCGAAGGCCGGGATCTCACCCTATCGGTTTTCCGCACCGGCGAGATCCCGGCCTTCGCCGGGATGACGATGTTATAGATCCTCCCTGTGGCGAAGCCATGGGGAGGGGGACCGTTCGCGAAGCGAATGGTGGAGGGGCGGCGGCGGTAGTGCCAATGCCCCTCCGTCAGCGCTCCGCGCTGCCACCTCCCCATCGCCGCGCGACAGGGAGGATCGATGGCAGCTACCGGTCGATTCCTGCCATTCGACCCAGTTCGGCGACGAATGCGGATATGGGGTGGATTCCCGACCGTCTCCTACCTCCGTTCGTGTCGAGCGAAGTCGAGACACCCATCGGATATGCTGGGTTCTGCCGGGTATCACGACTTCGCTCGATGCAAATGGAGGTAGGACCGGCGGCTGCCGACCGGGCGCGATCCTCCTCGACGTCGCGCTCCCGTCTCTCCAGCGCAATCCTCGCTGCCGCGCCTTGCGCGCGCCCGACCACCAGCTACAAGCGGGCCATGCCTGCGATCCGCCTCTTTGGCTTGCCCACCGACGTCAACAGCAGCTTCGAACGCGGTGCTGCCGCCGGACCCGCGGCGATCCGGGCGGCGCTGTTCAGCGACCGCGGCAATATGGCCAGCGAACTCGGACCGGAGATCGGTACCGACATCGCCTTCACCGATGATGGCGACCTGCCGCTGACCGAGAACACCGCGCAGGACGATGCCGCGATCCGCCGCCATGTCGTGATGCTGCATGAGGATGGCGAGGTGCCGCTGGCGCTTGGCGGCGATCATGCCGTGACCTTTCCGCTCGTCGAAGCCGCGGCGACCTGCTTCGGGCCGGTGACCATCCTCCATTTCGATGCCCACCCCGATCTCTACGACGATTTCGCGGGTAATCCGCGCAGCCATGCCTCGCCCTTTGCGCGCATCTGCGAGGCGGGGCATGCGGCGCGGCTGGTGCAGGTCGGCATCCGCACCCTCAACACCCATTGCCGCGAACAGGCAGCGCGCTTCGGGGTCGAGATTATCCCGATGGCGGATTTCACCCCCGATCGCGTCCCCGTGCTCGACGGCCCACTCTATATCTCGATCGACCTCGACGGCATCGATCCGTCGGCGGCGCCAGGGGTTGCGCATCCCGAGCCGGGCGGGCTGACGGTGCGCGAAGTGCTGGCGGTGCTGCACAAGCAGACCGCACCGATCGTCGGCGCCGACATCGTCGAGCATCATCCCGGCCGCGACATAGGCGATGTCACCGCGATCCTCGGCGCCAAGCTGGTCCGCGAGCTCGCGGCGCTGATCGACCGCAATGGACGCTACAAGAATTGACCCTTTGAGGAGAGAAATATGACCCTGATCGTCCACCATCTGAACAACAGCCGCTCGCAGCGTATCCTTTGGCTGCTCGAGGAAATCGGCGCGCCGTACGAAATCAAATATTATGACCGCGACGCGACCACCAATCTGGCGCCGCCCGAGCTGGTCGCAGTGCATCCGCTCGGCAAGTCGCCGGTGATTTCGGATGGCGACCGCGTCATCATCGAATCGGGCGCAATCACCGAATATCTGTGCGAGCGCCACGGTGGCGGCCATCTGGTGCCCGAACGCGGCACCGACGATCATGTCAGCCACCTCGAATGGCTGCATTTTGCCGAAGGGTCGGCGATGACCCCGATCCTGCTGCGCATCTATACCGCGCGGCTTGGCGAAGCGGCGGCGCCACTCGAACCGCGGATCAACCAGCAGCTCGACGCGCACTTTTCCTATATGGAAAGCCGTGTCGGCGACAGCGGCCACTTCATCGGCGACAGCCTGTCCGCCGCCGACATCATGCTGAGCTTTCCCGCGGAAATCGCGATCATGCAGGGCATGGCGCCGCGCTATCCCAAGCTCGCGGCGTTCGTGAACGCCTGTCACGCGCGTCCCGCCTGGCAGCGCGCGCGCGAAAAGGGCGGCGCCTATTATGGCTATTGACCGGCGCCGCTGCCTGCCGCTCGCCGCGCTGGCGCTGCTCGGCAGCGCGGCGGCGGCGCAGGTGCCGCCGCTCGGGCCCGAGGTCGAGCGCGTCGCGACGACGGCCGACGGCGCCGCGCTTACTGTGGCGGCGGCTGACGAAAGCGCCGCGATGGGCCGCTTCGCCGCTTACACCATGGCGCTGGCCAAGCGCGATTATGCCAGCGCCTATGCCATGCTGCGCCTGTCGTTCCAGGCGGCAAACCCGCGGCTCGAATGGGAAATGAACCTGCGCAAGCGTACCGTGCTGTGGGCCGATGGCACGCTTCGCGTGCTGCGTGTCAGCTGGTACGCCGACCCCGCGGGCCAGCCGCCGGGGCTGTATGCCGCGTTCGATTTTCGCGGCGACCGGTCCGACCGGACGATGGATTGCGGCTATGTCGTCGTCCACCGCACCGCGCCGGGCGCCGAATGGACCGTCGTGCGCACCGACACGTCGGAAGTGCCGCCCGAGTTGATCGAGGACGGCGTGCCAAAGGCCGACGTGCTGCGCCAGCTGCCCTGTTATCTGGGCAAGGGTGTCGCGACAAACTTCTGATATTGCCGCAAAACCCCCTTGCAACGTGCAAGCCTTGTCCGCAGGATGGGTGCGTACCGCGAAGGAAGCTTCGGCCTTTGCGGCGCGGGGTCGCGATTCGAAGGAATCGTTGGGGGTTTTTGAGACATGACAGCCATTATTCTGGCGGCGCTGATGGCGTCCGCCCAGCCATTGCCGCCGATCAAGGTAGAGGCAGTTCCGGGCAAGGGTTTTGCGGCAACGGTCGCCACGATCGACGCGGACCAATATGACCCGGTCGTCGATCGCATCAAGATATTGGCCGAGCAGCGCTGCGGCGCCAGGAAAGTGCGGTTCGGGCGCTATTTCTTTGACAACCAGATCGATGTCGAACGCGGTGTTACGGTCATCAAGGATTTCCGTCAGGCGTTCAGTTGCTTCGATCCGGCGACCGATCCCTACAAACCCGTTCCGGCTGACTGGAAGCCGAGCGCCGCCGAAACCACCGCCGCCACGCGGTTCGCGCAGCGCTTTGTCGACAATCTCGACGCCGGTAACACCGTGCTGCTCGCCAAGATGATGGACCCCGCGCTTGAGACGAACCCGACCGAAATGAAGCGGTTCAGCGACGAAGCGAAGATGTACCAGACGGGGCCGGGCGAATTCACGCTGCGGCTCGACGGCTGGATGACCAATCCGCCCGACGCCATTTATCCGGGGGCTTACGCTTATTTTGCGGTGCTGAGTTCGCATCCCGGGATCGCCGGAACCTGCGGCGGGATCCTGCTCTATCGGCTGCGCGATGACGAGTACCAAATCTCGCAATATGACGTGCGCTATATCTCGCAGCGGCTGATCGACGAAGAGGGGTTCAGCGACGAGGAGCTCAACCGCCTTTGCAAGCGGTAGGTTTCCGTTGCGAGGCTGGGGCTGCGGCGCGTATCTTGCTTGAGAAACGCGCCGCGGCGCACTAGATCGCGCGCATGACATCGACCAACGACATTCGCCGCTCGTTCCTCGACTATTTCGCGGGGACCGGCCACCATATCGAACCGTCGGCGCCGCTGGTGCCGTACAACGACCCGACGCTGATGTTCGTCAACGCCGGGATGGTGCCGTTCAAGAATGTCTTCACGGGCCTCGAAAAGCGCCCGTACAGCACCGCCGCCTCGTCGCAGAAATGCGTGCGCGCCGGGGGCAAGCATAACGACCTCGACAATGTCGGCTTCACCGCGCGGCACCATACCTTCTTTGAAATGCTGGGGAATTTCTCGTTCGGCGACTATTTCAAGGAGCAGGCGATCCATCATGCGTGGACGCTGATCACCAAGACCTGGGGGCTGGCGCCCGAAAAGCTCACCGCGACCGTCTATCACACCGATGACGAAGCCTATGACCTGTGGCGCAAGATTGCGGGGCTTCCCGAGGAGCGCATCATCCGCATCGCGACCAACGACAATTTCTGGTCGATGGGCGACACCGGGCCGTGCGGGCCGTGCAGCGAGATTTTTTACGACCATGGCGACCATATCTGGGGCGGCCCCCCGGGCTCTCCGCAAGAGGACGGCGACCGCTTCGTCGAAATCTGGAACCTGGTGTTCATGCAATATGAACAGCGCGCGCCGGGCGACCGCGTCGACCTGCCGCGCCCGAGCATCGATACGGGCATGGGGCTGGAGCGCGTCGCGGCGGTGCTGCAGGGCGTCACCGACAATTATGACACCGACACGTTCAAGGCGCTGATCGCGGCGTCGGTTGAGCTGACCGGGGTTCCGGCCGAGGGCGGAAGCCAAGCGAGCCACCGCGTCATCGCCGATCACCTCCGCGCGTCGAGCTTCCTTGTCGCCGACGGGGTGCTGCCGTCGAACGAAGGGCGCGGTTATGTGCTGCGCCGGATCATGCGCCGTGCGATGCGTCATGCGCATTTGCTGGGCGCCAAGGATCCGCTGATGTACCGCCTGCTGCCGTCGCTGACCGCCGAGATGGGCGCCGCTTACCCTGAGCTGATCCGCGCGCAGCCGCTGATCGCCGAGACGCTGGAGCGCGAGGAAACCAAGTTCCGCCAGACGCTCGACAAGGGCTTGCGGCTGCTCGACGAAGCGACCGTCGGCATGGGTGCGGGGGCGACCCTGCCCGGCGAGGTCGCGTTCAAACTCTACGACACGTACGGTTTCCCTTATGACCTGACCGAAGACGCACTGCGCACGCAGGACATCGCGGTCGACCGCGCGGGCTTCGACGCGGCGATGGCGCAGCAAAAGGCGGCGGCGCGCGCAGCGTGGAAGGGCAGCGGGCAGAAGGCTTCGGAAGAAATCTGGTTCGACCTTGCAGAAACGAACGGCAGCACCGAATTCACGGGCTATGGCGCGACGGTAGGCGAGGGCGAGGTGATCGCACTGGTCAAGGACGGCGTCCAGGTTGACGCTGCCCAAGCGGGCGACGAGCTGGTGGTGTTGACCAACCAGACGCCCTTCTATGGCGAGAGCGGCGGCCAGATGGGCGACAGCGGCACGATCACGACGCTCGGCGGCGCGAAGGCCTCGGTCAGCGACACCAGCAAGCCGCTCGGGCGGCTGCACGCGCATCAGGCGAAGCTCGAAGCGGGGACGCTGAAGGTCGGCGACACGGTTCAGCTGACCGTCGACGCCGAGCGTCGCGACCGCATCCGCGCCAACCACAGCGCGACGCACTTGCTGCACGCGGCGCTGCGGGGTCGGCTCGGCGAGCATGTGACGCAAAAGGGCAGCCTGGTCGCCGAAGACCGCTTCCGCTTCGACTTCTCGCATCCCAAGGCGCTCACCGGCGAAGAGATTGCCGACATCGAAGCCGAAGTGAATGCGCAGATCCGCGGCAACGAGGCGGTGACGACGCGGCTGATGACCCCCGACGACGCCGTCGCGGCGGGCGCGCTGGCGCTGTTCGGCGAGAAATATGGCGACGAGGTGCGCGTGCTCAGCATGGGCGCGGCCGATGATCGCAGCTATTCGGTCGAGCTGTGCGGCGGGACGCATGTCCGCGCGCTGGGCGACATTGCGCTGCTCAAGATCATCGGCGAAAGCGCCGTGTCGTCGGGCGTGCGGCGCATCGAGGCGCTGACCGGCGACGCTGCGCGCGTCTGGCTGAACGGTCGCGACGAGGCGCTGAAGGCGGCGGCGGCGGCGCTCAAGACCTCGCCCGACGATGTCCCCGCGCGCGTCGCGGCGCTCGCCGAGCAGCTCAAGAAGGCCGAGCGCGAGCTTGCCGATGCGAAGAAGGCGCTGGCGCTTGGCGGTTCGGGCGGTGGCGGCGCGGCGGCAGGTCCGGCGGTCGAACAGGTCGGCGACACCGCATTCATCGCGCAGGTCGTCGACGGGCTCGACCCCAAGGAATTGCGCGGTACGGTCGATGGCCTCAAGAAGCAGGTCGGCAGCGGTGTCGCAATGTTGGTCGCGGTCAACGACGGGCGCGCTTCGGTGGCGGTCGGGGTGACCGACGGGGTTGCGCATAATGCGGTGGATCTCGTCAAGCTCGCGGTTGCGGCGCTGGGCGGGCAGGGCGGCGGCGGGCGGCCCGACATGGCGCAGGGCGGCGGTCCTGATGGAGGCGCGGCGGATGCGGCGGTGGCCGCGGTCAAAGCCGCGCTCGCTTGAAACCCACCAAGAAAACGCGGCGCACCGATCATGCCGAACGGCTGATTGCGGCGCCGCTGGTCGACGTCTTCTCGGCTTTCACCAGCGAAGCGAAACTCGCGCGCTGGTTGCCGCCCGAAGGGGCGACGGGCGAATTCGAGCATGTCGATTTGCGTGCCGGCGGCGGCTTTCTGATGCGGCTGACGTTCGACGATGCCGATGTCGAGACCAAGAGCGACGACGATAGCGATGTCGTCGAGGTCTATATTCCGACGCTCGACGACGGCCGTCTGATCGTGTGGGAGGTCGAGTTCGTGTCCGACGACCCGCGTTTTTCGGGGACGATGGCGATGCACTGGTATCTGTCGCGGCAAGGCGGCGGCACGCTGGTGACGATCGATGCGCATCATGTGCCGCCGGGGATTTCGGCGAAGGATCACCTGGAAGGGTTGAATTCGTCGCTCGCGAATTTGGCAAGGGTTGTGGAGGGATAGAGTCTGTCCTGTTCAAACTGATCCGTAGCCCTGAGCCTGTCGAAGGGCGCTTCTCGCCGATAAGCGCCCTTCGACAAGCTCAGGGCTACGGTGACTTGATTCAGCCTGAGCAGGGCAGACCCTGGCCGCCTTCAGGCGCGGCGTGTTTAGCAACCCGTTTGTCCTGAGGAGCCATTGAGCCTGTCGAAATGGCGTCTCGAAGGATCGCGACGTTGCGGCCCTTCGAGACGGGTCTTCGGCAAGCTCAGCCCCTCGTCAGGGCGAACGGAGTGGGTTGGTTGCTTCGCGGCGCGCAGATTCTACCGTCCGCCGTCCCGGATGAAATTGGCGACCATCAGCTCTCCACCCCCTTTGCCTTCCCCCACGCCCGCGCTGCCGTGTACCCCAGATACCCCGTGCCAAAGAGCGCATAGAGCGGCTCGGGAATCCCCGCCAGATAGGCATTCATCCCCCGCGCGATACCCTCCGCCATCTCGGGCCGCGCCGCGGCGATCAGGCCCATCGGGATCGCCCACAGCAAAAGCGCGTACATGACATAGAGGAAGCTTGGCCTCGCGCGGCTCGTCCAGGGGTCGGCGCTATTTGCCTCGGCGACGATCGCGGTCATCCGGGTGCGGATCGCTTCCATTTCCTGGCTGCCCTCCAGCTTGAGCAGTTCCAGTTTGGCGCGGTCGCGCGCTTCGGGGTCGGTGATGATCTTGTCGATCAGCTTGGCGATCGGGCCGATCAGGCCTTCGATGATGCTCATTGCGATACTCCTTGCGTGTTCAAAGTTCAGGGAAGTTCAGCCCAACGGTGCGTCGTGCGCGATCAATGCGGACCGATGCGGTTCGCCAGCCAGCCGTAGAGAAACGCCTCCTGGCTCGGGCGGCGCTCGGCGAGCGCGATGTAGCGTTCGCCCTGCAACGCCTCCATCGCGCGCAGCGGCACGGTTTCGCCGCCCGCGCCGCGGGTGCGCAGAAAGGCGTCGAGCGCCGACAGCGTGCGCGGGCCGATCTCGCGATCGACCGCGATGTCGGGATAGTCGCGCGCGGCGCGGTTGAGCGCGTTGAGTGCGCGCTGAAGAAACCCCGCGGCGACGGCGGTGCCCATGTTGACGCCGGTGTCGAACAGCTCGGCGGCGATTTTCGGCGCGCGTAAAGCCACGCGGTCGAAACCGGGACGCAGCCAATAGATGCGGCGGTAGATTGCCGCGGCCTCGGTGCGCGGCAGGTCGCGCATCGCGCCGCTATAGCCCTGCGCGCGCGCCACCGCTTCGGTGATTCCCCAGCAGGTCGGGCCGCCGCGATCGGCGGGGTGGTTTACATATCGGCCTTCGCGGTCGATGACGGCATCGATCAGCGCGTCGGCGTCGACGGGCGGGCATTCGCGGTTGGGCATGATTCGCTCCTGTGGTTTGTTGTAACTTAAAGAACGAACCATATTGGCAAATTGTAGGAAAGGCTTTTCTTGATGCGCGCTTTGCAGGTCACAGAATTGTTGCCCGATCACGCGGGAACGGCGCTGGTCGACCTGCCGCTTCCGCAGCCTGGCCCGGGCGAGGTGCGCGTGCGCGTGCGCGCGGCGGCGGTAAATTTCCCCGACCTGTTGATGACGCGCGGCGATTATCAGTTGAAGCCCGAGCTGCCGTTCGTGGCGGGAATGGAATTTGCCGGCGAAATCGATGCGCTGGGCGACGGGGTCGCTGGCTGGGGGATTGGCGATGCGGTGGTCGGCGGCAATCGGTTCGGCGCGATGGCCGAATATTGTACCGTACCCGCGGCGGCCCTGCGCACGAAGCCCGAAGGGCTGACATGGGAGGAAGCGGCGGCCTATCCGGTCGCATATCTCACCGCCTATGTCGCGCTGGTCCGCTGTGCGCGGATCGAGGCGGGAGAGTGGGTGCTGGTGCATGGCGCGGCGGGCGGAGTCGGGCTGGCGGCGGTCGATCTGGCCAGGGCGCTGGGCGCGCGAGTGATCGCGGCGGCGAGCAGCGCCGACAAGCGGGACGCGATTGCGCGGCTTTGTGCGACCGATGCGGTGATCGACGGCGCGCCGGGATTTCGCGAACGGGTGAAGGAACTGACCGGCGGGGTGGGAGCCGATGTGATCTTTGACCCCGTCGGCGGCGATGTCTTCGACGAATCGACGCGCTGCATCGCGTTCGGTGGGCGCCTGCTGGTGATCGGCTTTGCGTCGGGGCGTATTCCGGAGGTGTCGGTCAACATGCCGCTGATCAAGGGCTTCTCGGTCGTCGGGGTGCGCGCGGGCGAATATGGCCGCCGCTTCCCGGCGCGCGGGGCCGAGAATGTCGCGGCGGTCGATGCGCTGGCCGCGGCGGGCAAAATCCGCCCGCACGTCCACGCCGCACTGGACCTTGCCGACTGGCGCGAGGGCTTTGCGATGCTGGAACGGCGCGAGGTGGTGGGCAAGGTCGTGCTGAAACCGTGACGAACCGAGTCCGGCTGCCATAGTTTTGCGACGTCGAAGCTGTCATGTCGGCGCGGGGTATCCCGGCGACTTTGCCGACCATCACCAAAGGATAGAAAATGAAGACATTGACGATGACTGCCGCCGCGCTTGCGATGGCATTCCCGGCGCTCGCCAGCGCGCAGCCGAAGCCGGACGACGGCCGCATCTTTGCGATGATCGACGCCAACGGCGACGGCAAGCTGGACAAGGCCGAAGTGACCCGGATGGCCGAAATGCGCGCGCAGCGTCAGGGCGACCCGACGCTGGCGTCGCCCGAAAAGGTCGATGCGTTCATCAAGCATGTCGACGCCAACAAGGATGGCGTGATCGACAAGGCCGAAATCGCCGCGATGCGCGATGCGCGCGCATCGGCACCGCCGGCCGAAGCGCCGACGGCTGCGAACTGAGCCTGCGCGCGGGTGGCGGCTGTGTCCGCCGCCCGCCGCTTACCAAGATTTGCTGGTTTGAAAATTGGTCGGGACGAGAGGATTCGAACCTCCGACCCCCACACCCCCAGTGTGATGCGCTACCAGGCTGCGCTACGTCCCGACCGGCCCTGTTGGGCAGGCGTGGCCCCTAGCGCGGGTCGGCAGGGGATGCAAGGCTTCCCTGCGCAAAGTCGTTCGATGCGGTGAACATGGGCGCCGCTGGCCACCATGCCCTTGACGTGATCGCGATCCTCCCCATTTCGGCGACGCTTGCCAGCGGGGGAAGGCGCAGCGACCGGTTGCGCGCGCCGCCCCTGCGTGATAGGCGCCGCGCCATATATGCGCGCCGGTTCCCTGCGGAACGGGCTGCGTTTTCAAACGGAAAGTTTTTCATCCATGTCGACGCAATTGCTTCTGACCCAGGCGGCCGGATCGGGCGGCGGGGCCGCCGGTTTCCTGATGCTGGTCCCCTATCTGTTGATCTTTGTCGTGTTCTGGTTCTTCCTGATCCGCCCGCAGCAGGTGCGGGCCAAGGAACATCGCGCCAAGATCGCCGCGGTGAAGCCGCGCGATCAGGTGGTGACCGGCGGCGGCATCGTCGGCAAGGTCACGCGCGTCGACGATGACTTCGCCGACGTCGAAATCGCGCAGGGCGTCAAGATCAAGGTCGTCAAGGCGACCCTGGCCGACGTGATGCAGCCCGGCGCCAAGCCCGCCAACGACTGACGCCGCAGGGGCGGTTTCGTGCCGCCCCGCGCATGTTATCGGACCATCAGACCATGCTCGATTTCCCGCGCTGGAAAACCATCAGCATCAGCATCATCCTGGTGCTGGGCATCCTCTTTTCCATCCCCAGCTTCCTGCCCGAAAAGACGCGCGAGAGCCTCCCGGCGTTCATGCAGGCGAAGGTCAATCTGGGGCTCGACCTGGCGGGCGGCAGCCATTTGCTGCTGGAGGCCGACGTCGCCGACCTGCGCAAGACGCAGCTTACTAACATGGAAAAGACGGTGCGCGCCGCAATGCGCGGCGAGCGCGGTCCCGACGATGACATTGCGATCGGCGAATTGTCCACCGAGGGCGGCAGGATCAGCTTCCTGATCCGCGACCAGGCGCAGCTTGACGATGCGCGCGACCGGTTGTTCAGCCAGACGCAGGGCGCGGCGCTGACCGGCCAACGCGACTGGAACATCGACATCGTCGATACCACCCGCATCGTGATGACCCCGACCAACGCTGGCCAGCAGCAGGCGGTTGCCGACGCGATGGATTCGGCGCGCGACATCATCGACAAGCGCGTCAATGACCTGGGCACCCGCGAACCGACGATCATCCGCGAAGGCAATGACCGCGTCGTCGTGCAGGTGCCGGGGCTTCAGGATCCGGCAGCGCTGAAGGAATTGATCGGCAAGACCGCGCGGCTGGAATTCCGCATGGTCGACCCCAATGCCGATCCTGCGGAGGCCGCTGCGGGCCGCGTGCCGGTGGGCAGCGAGATCGTCCCCTATGCCGAAGGCGAAGGCAATGGCGCGACGTTCGAAGTGCTGCGCCGCCAGGTGATGATCAGCGGCGAACAGCTGATCAACGCCAAGCAGAGTTTCGACCCGCAGTCGAACGAACCCGTCGTGTCGATCAGTTTCGATTCGGGCGGATCGAGCACCTTTGCCAAGGTGACCGCACAGAATGTCGGCAAGCGGTTCGCGATGGTGCTGGACGGCAAGGTGCTGTCGGCGCCGTCGATCAACGAACCGATCCTGGGCGGTAGTGCCCAGATTTCGGGCAGCTTTTCGGTAGCGAGCGCCAATGCGTTGGCGATCTCGCTGCGGTCGGGCGCGCTGCCGGTGAAGATGGAAGTCGTCGAGGAACGCACCGTCACGCCCGAGCTCGGCGCCGATTCGATCCGCAAGGGCGTGATCGCGGGTATCATCGCGACGGTCGCGGTGCTGGTGTTGATGATGGTCGTCTATGGCCGGTTCGGCATCTACGCCAATATCGCGCTGTTCTTTAACGTGTTCCTGATCATCGCGATCATGGCGGCGTTCAACGCGACGCTGACCCTGCCGGGGATCGCGGGCTTCGTGCTGACGATCGGCGCCGCGGTCGACGCCAACGTGCTGATCAACGAACGAATACGCGAAGAGTTGAAACGCGGGCGCAAGGTGTTCCAGGCGATCGACCTTGGCTATTCGGAAGCCAGCCGCGCGATTTTCGACGCAAACGTCACCAACGTCATCGCCGCGGTGCTGATGTTCTGGTTCGGCTCCGGCCCGATCAAGGGCTTTGCCGTGGTTCTGACCATCGGCATCGTCACCAGCGTTTTCACCGCCGTTACCGTCACGCGTATGTTCGTCGCCCACTGGCTGCGGACCAAGCGTCCGACGACGATCAATATTTGAGGAAGGCGATATCATGCGCTTGCTGAAACTCGTCCCCGACGACACCAACATCGACTTTCTGCGCTGGCGGAAACTGGCGTCGTTCATGAGCTTTTTCCTGGTCGCGGTGTCGATCGCGCTGGTCGCGGTCAAGGGACTGAACCTGGGCGTCGATTTCGTCGGCGGCCAGTCGGTGCGCGTCGAATTCGCGCAGGAAATGCCGCCGATCGACGAAATTCGCGAAAAGGTCGGTCAGATCGGCCTCGGCGAAGCGACGATCCAGCAGTTCGGGTCCGACAAGGCGGTGTCGATCCGCACCGCGCTGCCAGAGGGTGACAAGGCGGCGGCCGAGCGCGCCGGGCAGCAACTGGTCGCGGGCATCCAGAAAGCCTTCCCGACGGCAAAGGCGGGGTCGGTTGAGACCGTGTCGGGCAAGGTGTCGGGCGAATTGATCCGCACCGGCGCGATCAGCCTCGGCCTCGCGATCATCGGCATTTCGATCTACATCTGGATCCGGTTCGAATGGCAGTTCGGCGTCGGGGCGCTGGGGCGCCTGTTCCACGAAGTGTCGCTGACCTTTGGCCTTTTCGCGGTGACGCAGATGCAGTTCGACCTCAACAGCGTCGCGGCGTTGCTGACGATCGTCGGCTATTCGCTGAACGACACGATCGTGGTGTACGACCGCATCCGCGAAAATCTGAAAAAATATCGCAAGATGGACATCATTCCGCTGCTGAACCTCAGCATCAACGAAACGCTGTCGCGTACCGTGATGACCACCGTGGCGATGGTGCTCGCGCTCGGCGTGTTGCTGCTCTTTGGCCCCGACGTGATCTTCGGCTTTACCGCGGCGATGCTGTTCGGCGTGTTCATCGGCGGCTATTCGTCGGTGCTGATGTCGACGCCGGTGCTGGTGTGGCTGAAGGTCGGTCCCGACAGCTTTATCCCGCGCACGAGCGCGGGCATCGCCGGCGGCGAGCGGATCGAGCGCAAGGATGACGGCGCGGTCGTCTGACCGGGGCGACACTATAGAAATTACCGTAACCCCGAGCCTGTCGACGGGCGCTTCTCCGAGAGGCGCCCGTCGACAGGCTCAGGGCTAAGGTTCCTTTCGGGCGGACGGATTTACACAGCGGCGCAGATGTGCGGCGAGTTCGCGGCCGTTGCGGTTCCAGTCGAAGCGGCCCGCCAAGGTGGCGGCAACGTCCGGCGCCGCGGGCGGGTTGGCGAGGATCGCCTGTACCGCCTGCGCAATGGCTTCGGGCGACCGCGCAGCAATCCGGCCCGCGACGGGCGAGGTGACCAGTTCGGCGGCGCCGCCCGCGTCGCTGATCACGATCGGGGTGCCGCAGGCGATCGCCTCGACCCACGCATTGGCCAGCCCTTCGCTGACCGATGGCATCACCACCGCGTCGGCGGCGCGATAGAGCATCGGCAGCTCGGCGTTGGCAACCGGCCCCATGAAATGCACGCGGTCGGCGACGCCGATCCGCTGGGCCAGCGCGCGATAGCGCCCTTCGGCTTCGCCGGCACCTGCGAGATAATAGTGGACGCCGGGAAGCTCGGCGAGCGCCTCGATCACCAGCTCCTGCCCCTTGCGTGGGATCAGCGCGCCGACGGTCAGGATCATCGGGACATCGTCGATGCCGAGCGCGGCGCGCGCGGCCGCGCGGTCGCCGGGGTAGAACCGGGCGGTGTCGATCCCGGTGTAGTGGACGGTGACCTTGGCCGGATCGATGGCGATGGCGGCCATGTCGCGGCGCATCGCGCCCGACACGGCGAGCAGGCCAGCGGCCTTGTCGGCGGCGGCCAGCAACTGCGGCGCGGTCGCCGGGGCATGGCCGAAATGGCTGATGTCCGCGCCGCGCGCCTTGGCCGAAAAGGGCAGGCCGAGCGTGGCGGCGACGCGCATCGCGGCGGGACCGTCAGGGTAGAAGAATTGCGCATCGACGACGTCGAACGTCTGGCCCTGGACCGCCGACAGCACAGCGCGCGCGACCAGCGCGGGGTTGAGGTGCGCGCCGATACGCGGGATCAGGGGAAAGCGCGGCCGGTGGACGGTGAGGCCGTTCCAGCTTTCGGCCCGGGGCAGGCCGCGGAGCTTGCGATAGCGCGGGTGGAGCGAGAGCGGGAAGGGCGGCAGGCCGACAGGCGCGACGATAGTGAGTTCGATGCCGGGCTCTGCTGCGAGCGCACGCAGGCTTTTATCGACGAACAGGCCGAAGTTGGGGCGGGCAGCGTCGGGGAACAGGGTGGCGATGCTGAGGACGCGGAGGGGCGTCATGTCCGCCCTCTCAACCGTTTGTGCTGAGCTTGTCGAAGCACCGTTTTTCCTTGGCGTGGGTGAAAGAAAGGACGGCCCTTCGACAAGCTCAGGGCAAACGGGGTGAATTAGAGCGATCGAATCAGCCGCACCGCGACCGCCGCCCATGGGGGATTGCTGACCACCTGTTGCCGCGCGCCGGTACCGAGCGGCAGCAGGTGCAGTTTCTCGCCATCGACGTTGAGCAGGCGCGCGAAGAAGAAGCGCCCTGCGGGGCGGGGGACGAGCAGGTCGCGGTTGAGTGCGCTGGCCCAGTCGCCGGTGATCCGGCGGCACCAGATTTCATCGCCGGCGCGATAGTCGCCGATCGACGAGGTAACGCGGACAGCGACCATATCCTCCCCCGGCCGCGCGGTCAGCGCCTGTTCGACGCGCGTCGGCGCCTGCGCGCCGTCGGCGCCAAGGTGCGCGGTGATGGTGAGCTGGGTATCCTGCGGCAACTGCACCAGCTCGGCGGCCTCGACCCCCAGCGCGGCGGCGATGCGGTTCATCCAGCCGAGCGACAGGTTGCGTGTGCCGGTTTCCAGGCGACCGATCGTCTGCGCGGTGGTCGGCGGATCGCAGCGCGCGCCGACCTCCTCCAGCGTCAGTCCCTTGGCGCGGCGTACGGCGCGGATGCTGTTGATCATTGCAAGATCCTCGAATAACCAAATCGGTTTCTTCTTTCCTACAAAATATTCCAGTGTCAAGGCCTGTCTTCTAGCCAAAGGAGATTGCCATGACCGCCCACCAGCTTGTCACCCGCCTGCATCCCGATGACCGCATCGATCCCGATAAAAGCGGTCCGCAGATGATGCGGCAGGTGACGGTGAATATCGCCGAGAGTCCGATCGCCTGGTTGGCGGCGCGCGGGCATCTGACGCCGGCGCAACTCAATGCGGGCGAACGGCTGCGCGCCGATTACGAGCGCGCGGGGCTGGCGGCGCGGGTGACGATGCGCTGGGATGCGGCGCCGCCCGCGAAGAGCCGTGGCGGCGCGCGCGCGGCGGATGCGTCGCTGGCGCGGATCGATGCCCACCGGCGCTTTCATGCGGCGCTCGACGCCGCGGGGCCGGGGTTGGCCGACATCTGCTGGCGCGTGATTTGCGCGGGCGAGGGGATTGCCGGAGCGGAGAAGGGGCTGGGCTGGCCAGCGCGGTCGGGGAAGCTGGTGCTGGGGCTGGCGCTGGACCGGCTAGTGCGGTTTTATGGGGTGGGATGATTGTTAGCCAAAGATGCGCTGCGTTTCGTCTTGATCCTTGATATAGGTATTCGCCACGCGCTTGGATTTCAGAAGATAGGCTGTCCAGATCGTCGCCGAAATGCTCGATTTTGCGGCAGCCCATAGAGCTTCAGAAACTATCGGCCCACCAAACTCGGGGAAAAGGATCGATCCAACCACAGCATCAATCAGCGTCGGGATAGAGGCAAGGCACCAGAGGCCAATGACAACGATCCGGACCGAGGACCAGCGATGAATCGCCAGCAGCCGATAGGCGAGGAAGATCGACCCGATGACGGATGCGGCGACCAACGCCCAAGTGAATGGAATATAGGTGGACGTGTTGGGTCCAAGCACCTGACCCATGATAGCGGTTTCGCGTATGTTCGCGGTCGTCTGGAATAACATTCGTGCCGGAGAAAGAATGGCGAGGATGAACACCAGAAAGCCGAGCCATCCCCCGACGCCCTGCAATTCGGATTGGCCCTTATCGTCGCTCATGTCGTTCCCCCTTGGTCACGACATGTCCGAATTGTCTATGTCTGCCAAGGGCAATCCAAGGCTTAGCCGAGCGACTCAATTTCTTCGGCCAGCGAAAGCCAGCGATCTTCGGCTGCCGCCTTTTCCTCGCGCAGCTTTTCCAGCTTCCCGGTTAGCGCAGTGAATTTTGCATAGTCGCGTGTGAACAGTGTGCCGTCCGACAGCTCGGTTTCCGCCGCAGCCATCTCCGCCTCGATCGCCTCGATCCGGCCCGGCAGCAGGTCATAGTCGCGCTGGTCCTTGTAGCTCAGCTTCTTGCGCGCGGTCGGCGGGGGCGGGGCGGCGGCGGTTGACGCTTTGGTTTTGACGCTGTTCGGCTTGACCCGCTTCGCCTCCCAGTCGGCATAGCCGCCCGCGACGATGTCGACCTTGCCCGACCCGTCGAGGCCGAGCGTCACGGTGACGGTGCGGTCGAGGAAGTCGCGGTCGTGGCTGACGAGCAGCACGGTGCCGGCATAGTCGGCGATGACTTCCTGCAACAGGTCGAGGGTTTCGAGGTCGAGGTCGTTGGTCGGCTCGTCGAGCACGAGCAGGTTCGATTCGCGGGCGAATTCGCGCGCGAGCAGCAGCCGCGAGCGTTCGCCGCCCGACAGCGCGCCGACGCTGGCTTCGACGACGCCGGGGTCGAAGAGGAACTCCTTCAAATAGCCCTGGATATGCTTCTTCACCCCGCGCACCTCGACCCAGTCGCCGCCGTCGGCGAGGATGTCGCGGACGGTCTTGTCGGGCGAGAGCAGGCTGCGCTGCTGATCGATGACGATGCCGTCGAGGGTCGGGGCGAGGGTGATGGTGCCGCTGTCGGGCGCGATCTCGCCGGTGAGCAGTTTGAGCAGGGTCGATTTGCCCGCGCCATTGGCGCCGACGATGCCGATGCGGTCGCCGCGCTGGACGCGGAAATCGAAATTTTTGATGATCGTGCGCTCGCCGAAGCTCTTCGAGACATTTTCGGCGACGATCACCGATTTCGAGCGCACATCGTCGTTGGCGAGGCCCAATTTGGCAACGCCGGGGCCGCCGATCATCGCGGCGCGGGTTGCGCGCATTTCCTTGAGTTTCTCGAGCCGGCCCTGATTGCGCTTGCGGCGCGCGGTGACCCCGCGTTCGAGCCAGTGCGCCTCGAGCCGCAGTTTGGAGTCGAGGCGCTGTGCGGCGCGGACTTCTTCGGCGGTGACGGCGTCGCTCCATTCCTCGAAGCCGCCGAAGCCGATTTCCTTGCGGCGGATGCTGCCGCGGTCGAGCCACAAGGTCTGGCGCGTGAGGCGGGTGAGAAAGGTGCGGTCGTGGCTGATCGCCACAAACGCCCCAGTGTAACGCGCGAGCCAGCTTTCGAGCCAGTCGATCGCGGCGAGGTCGAGGTGGTTGGTCGGTTCGTCGAGCAGCAGCACGTCGGGGTTCTGCGCCAGCGCGCGGGCGAGCGCGGCGCGGCGGCGCTCGCCGCCCGAGGCGCTGGCGGCGGATCGGTTCATGTCGATGCCGAGCTGGTCGGCGATGGCGGCGACTTCAAATTCTTCCGGCGCATTCGGAGCGGCGACGGCAAAGTCCATCAACGTCGCGAAACCCGAAAAATCGGGTTCCTGTTCAAGCATCACGACATGGGTGCCGGGGACGATCACCCGCTTGCCCTTGTCGGGGTCGATCTGCCCCGCGAGCAATTTGAGCAAGGTCGTCTTGCCCGCACCGTTGCGCCCGATCAGCGCGAGCCGGTCACGCTCACCCACATAGATATCGAGATCCTGGAACAGCCAGCCGCTGCCCTGCACAAGGCCAAGGCCTTCGTATGAAAGAATGGGAGCTGCCATGATGAACGGCGCGCTACCGATCCATTCAGCATCATGCAAGCGCGCTGAGCGCAAAGGCCGGAACGGGTCCGGTCCGTCTGCGTTACGGGTCGGAAATCGGAAATGGCCGGGGGTCCGGCCGACAGGAGAATGAAATGACGAAGCAATTGTTCGCCGTTATGGCAACCGGACTGGCGTTGATGGCGGCGACGCCCGCGCTGGCGCAGCAAGGAGGTTCGACGGTGACGGCAGCAACGGTCCAGGGTCCGATCCTGAGCTTCAGCGTCAATGAAGAGGTGCGTTCGCGCCCCGATCAGGCGAGCGTCGGCGCCGGCGTGACGACGACCGCGCCGACCGCAGTCGAAGCGATGCGCGCCAATGCCGCGGCGATGGACAAGCTGATCGCCGCCGCCAAGGCGCGCGGGATCAAGCCCGAGGATATCCAGACGAGCGGCATCAGCCTGTCGCCGCAATATGATTACAGCAATCAGGGCAATGGCCAGCCGCCGCGCTTCATCGGCTATCAGGTCAGCAACACCGTTCGCGCGACGACGGGCAAGATCGACGACATCGGCCCGCTGCTCGACGCGCTGGTGGCCGCGGGCGGTACCAATATCGAGGGTCCGTGGTTCGGCATGAAGGACGCCGATGCCCAGCTGGTCGGCGCGCGCGGCGCAGCGATCAAGGCGGCCGAGGCGAAGGCGGCGGACTATGCGCGGCTCGCGGGCTATCGCGGCGCCGAGCTGGTGTCGATCAGCGAAGGCGGCAGCTTTGGCGGGCCGCAGCCGCCGATGCCCTATGGGCGCGGACTGATGGCCGCCGAGGCAAAGGCAACGCCGGTCGAACCGGGGCAGGTCGCGAACACGCTGACGCTGAATTTCCAGTATCGGTTGGTGAAATAAGCGGATCGGGGAGTTGGTTTTGGCCGACTCCCCTTTTCCGTTCGACACGAACGGGTTTCTGAGCAGGCTTATCCCAGCTCCCCGTCTGCCCATGGCCACGGCCGTTCGCGGAACCATTTGGTGATGATATATTTGCGCCCCTTGCGCACCTTCATACCGTGATGGAGCGTGTCTGGGTTCGTCGTGCCATCGGGCCGCACATTGTTCCACGCGAGCAGCTTGCCGACCTCGGGCTGGTGCAGCTTTCCGGTGGCGAGAAAGCGGGTCGCGCCGCCCGCGGCGGGCTCGTTGAGATAGATCATCAATGTCCAGCTGCGCTGCCCCGGAACCGCGCAATAGGTTTCCCAGTCGGCTCCATGCGGGTCGAAATAATCGGTGTGCGCCTTGAACTCCTGGCCGACATCGTACCGCTGCCCCTGCATCGGTTCGCCAAATTCGAGCGGGATGCCGGTGAGGTCGTGAAGGCGGTTGTTGAGTGCGATCACCAGCGGGTCGCGGTGGTCGAGATCGCATGTCGTGCTGGTGCGAAAGGCGTCGTCGCCATTGGGATCGGCGATCGTCGACGGGCGCACATCGCGGTCGATCTGGGCGATCAGCGCGGCGCAGGCTTCGGGGTCGAGAAAGCGCGAAAGCATGAACTGTTCAAGCTTTGGCGTCGGCGCGCGGCGGATGCCGGGGATCGCGGCGAGCCGCGCCGCGGTGCGATCGGCGCCCGAAGTCGTCATATCGACATGTTCATTCGCAGCCATGGCGCGCTTTTTAGCAGGGAAGCGCGTGCGAACAATGCTTGACGAAGGGCCACCCCCGCGCCTATTCGCCGCGCGCTGTCGAGGTCGCTTTTCGCGTCCCCGTCCTGTGTGGCGACCATAGCTCAGTTGGTTAGAGCGCCGGTTTGTGGTACCGGAGGTCGCGGGTTCGAGCCCCGTTGGTCGCCCCATCTTTTCCCGAGACTTTCGAGGCAATCGTTCGAACCGCGTTTCGACGTGACTCTGTGCTCGCGTCTGATTATTACGCCTTGACGTAATTTTTTAACGCAAGGATCGAATCCATGTCCGCAGTCTGGGATTTCGCCGATTTTGACGATCATGAGCATGTTCACATGTTCCGCGATCGGGCCAGCGGGCTAACGGCGGTCATTGCGGTTCATTCGACGCATCTTGGCCCCGGCGCGGGCGGCGTACGCTACTGGCACTATCCGCAGCGCGCCGCGGCGATCACCGACGCGCTGCGCCTGTCGCGCGGCATGAGCTATAAAAATGCCATGGCGGGGCTGCCGATGGGCGGGGGCAAGGGCGTGATTCTGGCAGACGAAGGCGCCGCGAAGACCCCCGAACTGCTTGCGGCGTTCGGGCGCGCGGTCGAGTCGCTGGGCGGCGCCTATGTCACCGCCGAGGATGTCGGCATGTCGGACGCCGACATGGTCGCGATTTCGAAGCATACCAAGCATGTCAGCGGGCTTCCCGTGGCGAGCGGCGAAGCCGGCGGCGACCCCGGCCCGCTGACCGCGCTCGGCGTCTATCTGGGCATCAAGGCGGCAATCAAGCAGGGGCTGGGGACCGACAGCGCCAAGGACGTGCGGATCGCGATCCAGGGCGTCGGGAGCGTCGGCGGCGGCGTCGCGCGACGCCTGGCTGCCGAGGGCGCGAAGCTGACGCTGGCCGACGTCAACCTGACGCGCGCGAAGGAACTTGCCGAAGAACTGGGCGCCGAGCTTGCCGATTCGGCGGCGATCATGGAGATCGAGGCCGATGTGCTGAGCCCCAATGCGCTGGGCGCGATCCTGACCGAACGCAGCATCGAAAAGCTGCGCGTACCGATCGTTGCGGGCGGCGCGAACAACCAGCTCGCGACCGCCGCCGATGGCCAGCGCATTCACGATCGCGGCATCACCTATGCCCCCGACTATGTCATCAACGCGGGCGGCATCATCAATGTCGCGCTGGAATATCTGGGGCAGGGCAGCCGCGAAGAGGTCGAGAGCCGCATCCACCTGATCCCCGGCCGGCTCGCCGAGATCTGGGCCGAGAGCAAGGCGAGCGGCACGCCGGCTTCGGCGGTGGCGGACCGCATGGCGCAGAAGCTGATCGGGCGGGGTTGATCCTCGGGCCGCAGGCCGCTGTCTCTTGACGCTCTGGATTGCTTCGTCGCTTCGCTCCTCGCAATGACGATACTTGAATATTCTTCGTCATTGCGAGCGAAGCGAAGCAATCCAGAGCGGTGCCGCGCCTGCGTTGGGGCTGGCGCGTTTTCCGTTTTCCGCTAAGCCACCCCGCAATGAAGCGGCATTTGTATCTGGTCGGCGGCTGGGCGTCGCTGGCGATCGGCGCGGTGGGCGCTTTTTTGCCGTTGTTGCCGACGGTACCGCTGGTGATTCTGGCGGCCTTCTGTTTCGCCCGATCGTCGCCGCGGCTCGAGGCGTGGCTGCTGGGCCATCCCGCCTTTGGGCATCATATTGTCGCATGGCGTGAAAAGGGCGCGATCAGCCGCAAGGGCAAAATCGCGGCGAGCATCGCCTTTGCGATCAGCATCGTGCTGGCATTGTTATTCGCCCCCTGGCCGTGGATGATGGCGCCGATCATCGCCGCGGCGGTGGGGGGCAGCTGGATCTGGACGCGGCCGGAGGGGTGAGCCTCCGGCCTTGCCGGTCTTGCGGCGAATGGCCGGCGATCAGAAATCGACCGACAGGCGCCCGTAAACAAAGCGGCCGCTGAACCCGAAGGGCGATTGCGAGCTATAGGGCAGGAAGCTGTTGTTCAGGCCAAAGTTGAAGCCGTTCACGGTACCGAACGGCAGGCGGTCGGGATATTCGTCGAGCAGATTGTTCGCTCCGACCGCCAATTGCACCGGCTGCACCGGACGGAAGCGGAATTCCAGATCGACAATCCATTTCGGCGACAGGGTCACGTCGCCCGGCGCGGCGTCCTTGGGAATGGTGATGTCGAGGCTGGGTCCGGGCAGGAACACCTTGCCGTAACGGTTGGCGCGCAGCGTCATGCCGGCCGGGCCCGCTTCCCAGTCGATACCGGCGTTGAACTTGTTCGACGGCTGTCCGTCGGTCAGACGGAAGCTTTCGGGCCGCGCGAACAGGCGCTGTGCGGTGAAGCCGCTGAAGGTCCGGCGGTCGGTAATTTTCGTGTCATTGATGTTATAACCCGCGGTCAGGGTGAAGCGGCCCGCACCGAAGTCGGGTAGGCGATAGCTGCCGACGATGTCGAGCCCTTGCGTCCGCGTATCGATGCCGTTCACGAAGAAGCGCGCCGAGGTTCCGGCCACGCCCGCCGCTTGCAGGATGGCGACGACGTCGGCGCCTTGCAGATTTTCGGTCAGGGTGATGCGGTCCTTGATCTTGATCCGGTAGTAATCGACCGTCAGGCTGAAACCGGAAATCATGTTGAACGCGATGCCGCCACCGATATTGACCGATTTTTCGGGATCGAGCGGCTGGGCGCCCAGCGCAACCGCGATTGGCGATCCGACCGGGAAGGTGCCGATTTCGATCAGCCCGACCCCCGCGACATTGTTGGTCGAGGTCGTCGAGAAGAATTGTTGGGCCATACCCGGCGCACGAAAGCCGGTGGATATCGAACCGCGCAGGGCAAGGCCGCTGACCGGTTCAAGCCGCGCCGCGATCTTGCCGTTCACCGTGTCGCCAAAATCGGAGAAATGTTCGTAGCGACCGGCAACCTGGACATTGAAGATGTCGCTGATGTCGGCATCCAGCTCGAGATAGCCGGCGAAGCTGTCGCGCGAGGCATCGATCGCGGTGGTGGGCGAGAAACCGGGAAACACCTGTGACCCCGGCGCCGCGCCATTGGTAAAGGTGAAAGGCCCGGCAATATAGCTCGACACTTCACCGGGCACGATCTTGTAGTTTTCGTTTCGCCATTCGCCGCCCAGCGCCAAGGTCGTGTCGCCCATGCCGAAGTCGATCGAGCGCGCGGCGTCGAAATTCACCGACATCTGGCCCGAACGCAATCCACCCGCGTTGAATTTCCTGGGGCTGTTGAGGCCGCCGAGCGATGTGTTGAAGCTGTTTTCGACCCCGTAGTTCAGACGGTTGGTGCCATAATTGATCGAAAGGTCGAGATTCCAGCCGGCCGTTTCGCCGCGCACCCCGCCGGCGATCGCGATGTCACGGATCTCGCTGGTGATGAGCGGCAGGAAGCCGTCGGGATAGAAAGGCTGGCCGCCATTTGCCCAGTCGGCGTTCCGCACGTCGAGCGCGCGGCGATAGAAGCCGGCACCATTTGCGTCGCGCACGCCGTAGCTGCCGAAACTGTAAAGCTCAAACCCGGGGCCGACATCCATGCCGGCGTTGAAAAAGAAGTTCATATCCTTTGATTCGCCGTCGCCGAAGCGGTGGGCATAGCGGTTGAAGGTGGTCTCGCGGGGATCGCCGATTCCGGCGTAGTTGCGGCGAATATCGGGGCCGGAGCGGTTGGTCGGTGCCCTGTCCTTATATTCGGCGGTGATGTTGAAATAGCCGCCCTCGCCAACCGGCAGGCCGATGTTCGTCGCAAAGGTATAGGTGTCGCCGTCGCGGCGTTTGCGATCGCGGCCGGTGAAGGTGATCACCGGATCGCCGTTGGCTGTCGTGGTCGGCGCGACGCTGGCCACCTGAGCGACATCCTCCATCGTCGTGATATATTTGCCGTAGCTGATCTGCGCGCGGCCGCCTTCGCGGCGCTTGAGCTGGATGTTGATGACCCCCGCGATGGCATCCGATCCATATTGCGAGGCGGCGCCGTCGCGCAGCACCTCGATCCGGTCGATCGCGAGCGGCGGAATGGTGTTCATGTCGACGCCCGACGAACCGCGTCCGACCGAGCCGTTGAGGTTGAGCAGCGACGAGAGATGGCGACGCTTACCATTGACCAGAACTAGCACCTGGTCGGGTGCAAGGCCGCGCAGCGTGGCAGGGCGCAACGAGTCGGTGCCGTCGGTCAGCGACGGCTGCGGGAAGTTGAAGGAGGGTACGAGCTGGTTGAGCAGTCGGTTCGTTTCGGTGGTGCCGCTGTTTTGCAGCATTTCGCTCGAAATCACGTCGATCGGCACCGTGCTGTCGGCAATCGTCCGGTCGGTGCGACGGGTGCCGGTCACAATGATGGTGGCGCTGTCCGACGCGTCGCTGGCGCCATCCTGGGCGACAGCGGGAGCGGCGATGCTGCCGCTGGCGATCAGCGCTGCGGCAAGCGCGAGCGACGGGATTCGGGAAGTGTTTCGCATAAGTGGCCCCTTATTGTGTCTGGCCGAAACGGCCGGCCACCAGAGGATTGATACGAAAGCCAGCAATGGCCACCCAAATTACATTGAAGCACGGTCATATCTTACGTTTTTGTGACGATTGTGGTAATCGAGACACATATCAATGGCATAGTACGATATAAAATTTCAATTCTTAGAAGTTATCGATACCATTATAACCAGGCGGAAATCTGCAATTGGCTGGACCGCTGCCTTCGCGTCGCCTAAGGCTCTGGCCGCGATGCACGCCTATGCGAATCCCACCCGTTTTCTGGCAATCGCCCGACCCTTGACGCCGTGGCTGCTCGGTCTCGGGGTGCTGCTCGTGCTGGCGGGCGCGTGGGCCGGGCTGACGCAGGTGCCGGGCGACTATAAGCAGGGCGAAACGGCACGGATTCTGTATGTCCATGTCCCGGCGGCGTGGCTCGGCATGGGCGGCTGGACGTCGCTGGCTCTTGCGGGGTTGATCCAGCTGGTGTGGCGACACCCGCTGTCGGGTATCGCCGCGCGCGCGATCGCGGTGCCGGGGATGCTGTTCACCGCGCTGTGCCTCGCCACCGGGTCGATCTGGGGCAAGCCGACGTGGGGAACCTGGTGGGAATGGGACGGGCGAATGACCTCGATGCTCGTCCTGCTGTTCCTCTATGCGGGCTTTATCGCGCTGACCAATGGCGACGACGGGCAGCGGCAGGGCGGCTCGCTGTCGCGCGGCGCGGCGATCTATGCGCTGGTGGGCGCGATCAACATTCCGATCATCAACCGCAGCGTCGTGTGGTGGAACAGCCTACACCAGGGGCCGAGCATCACCTTGCGCGGGTCGAGCATCGACAATGCGCTGCTGTGGCCGTTGGGCTTGACCTTGCTGGGTTTTTCACTGTTATTCGGCGCGATCGTGTTGATGCGGATGCGGCGGATCATCGCCGACAACCGCGTTGCGGCGCGGCTACGGCGGCTCGCCGACGAGGAGGATTGACGCGTGACGGGGGTGATCAGCGGCAGCGGCCAATGGGCCTATGTGGCGGCAGCTTACGGACTGACGGTGCTGCTCACCGGCGCCGTGCTGTGGTCGAGCTGGCGCGCGATGGCGAAGGCCGAGCGGCGTAGCGATGCGCTGCGCCGGGACCGCACATGAAGGCGAAACATCAACGATTGGTGCTGGCGCTGGTCGCGCTGGTCGGCGTCGCCGGCGCAGGCGTGCTCGCGGCGAGCGCGCTGCGCGACGAGGCGGCCTATTTCCGCACCCCGGTTGAAGTGCAGGGCGGCAAGGCCGCGGTCGGCGAGGCGATGCGGCTGGGTGGTATGGTTGCCAAGGGCAGCATCAAGCGCCAGAGCGACGGGCTGACGATCCGCTTCGTCGCGACCGACGGCAAGGCGTCGGTGCCGGTCGAATATACCGGCATCGTCCCGGATCTGTTTGGCGAAGAAAGCGGGATGGTCGCCGACGGCCGGATGCGCGCCGACGGAACCTTCGTTGCCGACCGCATCCTGGCGAAGCATGACGAGCGCTATATGCCGCCGCAGATGGGTGAGATGCCGAAGAACATGAAGGCGCCTGCGGTATGATGGATATTCGTCGCCCCCGCGCAGGCGGGGGCCGCCATCGGCCTTATTCTGCGTTGCTGTGTAAAACGACAGCGGCCCCCGCCTGCGCGGGGGCGACGATCATATGATTGCCGAACTCGGCCTCGCGCTGCTGTGGATCGCCGCCGCGCTCGCATGCCTGTCGCTGGTCGCGGGGATATTGTTCCTGCGCGGCGGGCCGAAGGATCTGGGCGCGCTCGTGCGCCCCGCAAGCGTGGCGCAGGGCGTGCTCACCGCCGCGGCGTTCGGCCTGCTGATCGCGCTGTTCGTGCGGTCGGATATGTCGGTCGAACTTGTCGCGCGCAACAGCAACAGCCTGAAACCGATGATTTTCAAGGTCGCGGGAACGTGGGGCAATCACGAAGGGTCGATGCTGCTGTGGTTGATGATCCTGTCGCTGTCGGGCGGGCTGATCGCGATTTTCGAGAAAAGGCTGCGCGAGGATACGCTGATTGCCACGCTCGCCGCGCAGGCGGCACTGAGCATCGGCTTTTTTGCGTTCCTGCTGTTCTCGTCGAACCCGTTCAAGCGGCTGCCGGTTGCACCGCCCGACGGGCAGGGGCTCAACCCGCTGCTCCAGGACATCGGTTTGGCCTTCCACCCGCCGACGCTTTACGTCGGGTATGTCGGGCTTTCGGTGGCGTTCAGCTTTGCCGTCGGCGCGCTGATCACGCGCGAGATCGGCCCGGCGTTCGCGCGCGCGATGCGGCCGTGGGTGCTCGGCAGCTGGATTTTCCTGACGCTGGGCATCACCGCGGGCAGCTATTGGGCCTATTATGAGCTTGGCTGGGGCGGCTGGTGGTTCTGGGATCCGGTCGAGAATGTTTCGCTCGTGCCGTGGCTCGCGGGCGCGGCTTTGCTCCATTCGGTCGCGGTGACCGCGACGCGCAACGCCTTGCGCGCATGGACGGTGATGCTCGCGGTGATCGGTTTTTCGATGTCGATGGTCGGCACCTTCATCGTCCGGTCGGGGCTCTTGACGAGCGTCCACAGCTTTGCGGTCGATCCCGAGCGCGGGACGTTTCTGCTCGTGCTGATGGCGATCTATATCGGCGGCGCGCTCACCCTGTTTGCGCTGCGCGCCGGGGCGGTCGCCGAGGGCAAGAAATTCGCGCTGCTGAGCCGCGAGGGCTCGCTCGTCATCAACAATCTGCTGCTGACGACGATCCTTGCGCTCGTGCTGCTCGGCACGCTCTATCCGATCGTCGCCGAGGCGATGGGCGAGAAAATTTCGGTGGGACCGCCCTATTACAACCGCGTCGCGGGCCCGCTCGCGCTGATCCTCTGCCTTGTCATGGTCGCGGGACCGCTGCTGAGCTGGCGCAAGGATGACGGGAAGCGGCTTTGGTCGCGCCTGCCGCTCGCGATCTTCGCGGGCTCGGCGGTGCTGTTCGCCCTGATCCTGTTCGGCGGCAAGGTTGGAATATTGCCGCTGCTCGGCATGACCGTCGCGGGGATCGTCGCGGTGGCGAGCCTCGCGCCGCTGTGGGGACGCAACCTGCGCCGCACGCCGCTGCCGACATGGGGCATGGTGGTGGCGCATTTCGGCGTCGCGGTGTGCCTTGCCGGGATGGGCGCCGAAAGCGCCTTCATCAAGGAACGGCTGGTTGCGGCGGCGCCGGGCGACGACATCCGGATCGGCGATTTTTCGGTGAAGTTTGTCGGAGTGAAGCCCGTCGCGGGGCCGAACTATACGGCCATCGAGGGGACGCTGGTCGCGACGACATCGTCAGGAAGCAGCTTTACGATGAAGCCCGAAGCGCGCACCTTTCCCGGCCTGATGGGCACCGCGCCGACCGAGACGAACGAGGCGGCGTTGCTCACGCGGCCGGGCGGGCAGCTCTATGCGGTGCTCGGCCAGCCGGTGACGGATGAGGACGGGCGCGCCGACCGCTACCAGATCCGCCTGTGGTGGAAGCCGCTGGTGTGGTGGATATGGCTTGGCGGCGGGCTGATCGCCTTCGGTGCGACCCTGTCGATGCTCGGCCGCGCGCAGCTTTTGACAATCTTTCGGGCGCGCCGGGCGCGCAAGGCAGAGGAACGATTTGCGCCATGAAGAACCGCTGGGTCCTTTTTGTACCGCTGGCGATCATGGGGCTGCTGTTCGGCGCCTTCATCTACCGGCTGGTGACCCCCGCCGAGACGCTGATCCAGTCGCAGTGGATCGACAAGCCGATGCCGCTGTTCGACCTGCCGCCCGCGACCGCAGGGGTTGAGGGGCTGAAGAGCAGCCAGCTCGCCGACGGCAAGCCGCGCCTCGTCAATGTGTTCGCAAGCTGGTGCATTCCGTGCCGCGCCGAGGCGCCGCAGCTCGAGGCGCTGAAGGCCGCGGGGGTGCCGATCGACGGCATCGCGATCCGCGACCGCCCTGAGGATGTCGCGATGTTCCTGAGCGAATATGGCAATCCGTTCGACCGGATCGGCGCCGACATGCAGTCGAGCGTGCAGATTGCCTTGGGATCGTCGGGGGTTCCCGAAACCTTTCTGATCGACGGCAAGGGGATCATCCGCGAACAGATCCAGGGAGTTATCCTGGCCGATCAGGTGCCCGAGATCATCGCCAAGCTCGAGGCGATGAAGTGAGCAAGACATGGTCCCTCTCGTCGCGCTCCCCCGCGAAAGCGGGGGGCCAGGGCGGCAAAGTGCGACGTTGGCGCAAGGTCGCCCTGGACCCCCGCTTTCGCGGGGGAGCATGGCTTTTGGCGGCGCTGCTGCTGGCCGCTAATGGTCTGTTCTCGTCGTCATCGCTCGCCCAAGACCGCTTGCCGCCCGCGCCCTATGCCTATCAGCAGCTCAAGGACCCGGCGCAGGAGGCGCGCGCGAAGGCGTTGATGGAGGAATTGCGCTGCCTTGTCTGTCAGGGGCAGTCGATCGCCGATTCCGACGCGCCGCTTGCGGGCGACATGCGGCACGAGGTGCGCAGCAAGATCGCAGCGGGCGAAAGCCCCAGCGAAATCAAGACGTGGCTCGTCGCGCGCTATGGCAATTGGGTGAGCTATGATCCACCGTTCGACGCGGCGACGGCGTTCCTGTGGCTCGGGCCTTTGCTGTTCCTCGCGATCGGCGGCTGGCTTGCCTTTGGCCGCTTCCGGCGCGGCGCGAGCGACGGAGAGGATGCGGCATGATCTGGCTCTGGGTATTGCTCGTCGCGGCGCTGACGATCGGCGGCATCTTCTGGCTCGGCAAGCTGCCCGCCGCCGCGCGGCCGCTCGCGGGGGCGGCGGTGATGCTGGGGCTCGCAGGCTATGTGCTGCAGGGCAGCCCGTCGCTCGCGGGCAAGCCGGTCGCGGCGCCCGAGGAACCCGAGGGGTTCGGCGAGGCGCTGACCGACCAGCGGCAGGGGATGGCCGACCGCTTCGGCCCCGCGGCGCAGTGGCTCGGCATGTCCGACGGCTTTGCTCGCACGGGCAAGACCGAGCTGGCGGCGCAGACGCTCGAAAAGGGACTTCAGAAATATCCCGACAATGTCGATCTTTGGGTCGGGCTGGGCAACGCACTTGCGGCGCACGGCGGCGGCATGATGTCGCCCGCCGCGGCGCTCGCCTTCGACGAGGCGGCGAAGCGCGATCCGTCGCACCCCGCGCCGCCCTTTTTCGCTGGGCTGGCGCTCGCGCAGGGCGGCGACCTGAAGGGCGCCGAGGCGGTGTGGAGCGAGCTTCTGGCGCGCAGTCCCGCCAATGCGCCGTGGCGCGCCGATCTGGAAATGCGGCTCGGTCAGCTGCGGCAAGCGCTCGGGCCGCAGCTGCCGCCACCACCGGCCGATGACGCCCCCGGAGCGGCGGCGGGCGTCCCGAATTGAAACCTATTCCAAAGGCGCTGGCTCGTCTAAAGGCGCGCGATGACTGCTGAGTCGCAACAGGGGGCCGCAGGCGCGCCAGGCGCCGTACCGGTCCCCGCCGATACCGGCCACCATGGCCACGGACATCAAGGCGATGGCAGGCTGAAGCTTGCCGTCGGCGCGGTCGGCGTCGTGTTCGGCGACATCGGCACCAGCCCGCTCTATGCGTTTCGCGAGACATTTTCAGGCCATTATGGGATCGAAGCCGACAGCCTGCACATCTATGGCGTGCTGAGCCTTGTCTTCTGGTCGATGATGCTCGTCGTTACCTTCAAATATGTGCTGACGATCACCAAAGCGGACAACAAGGGCGAGGGTGGCAGCATGGCGCTGCTCGCGCTGATCAGCCGGTCGTCGGAGGGCAAGCGGTGGAGTTGGCCGCTGGTGCTCCTGGGGGTGTTCGCGACCGCGCTCTTCTATGGCGACAGCATGATCACCCCGGCAATGTCGGTGCTGTCCGCCACCGAAGGGCTCAACTATGTCAACACGGGGTTCCAGCCCTATATCGTGCTCATCGCATTGGCGATCCTGATTGGCCTGTTCGCAATCCAGTCACGTGGCACGGCCAAGGTCGGAGCGTTGTTCGGGCCAGTGATGCTGCTCTATTTCGCGGTGCTCGCGACGCTGGGCGCGATGCACGTCGTCGATCATCCCCAGATTATCGTCGAGACCTTGAACCCGATCAACGCACTGCGCTTCTTCTACATCGACGGCTTCACCGCCTTCATCGCGCTGGGCGCGGTGGTGCTCGCGGTGACGGGAGCCGAAGCGCTTTACACCGATATGGGTCATTTCGGCCGCGCGCCGATCGGGCTGAGCTGGATGTTCTTCGTCATGCCGGCGCTGATGCTCAACTATATGGGGCAGGGCGCGATGGTGTTGGCGGAGCAGGTGCGGCCGGCAAGCGAGCTGTTGCAGGACCCATTCTTCCTGATGGTTCCCGACATCTGGCGGATTCCGGTCGTTCTGCTCACCATATTGGCAACGATTATCGCGAGTCAGGCCGTCATTACTGGCGCCTTCTCGCTTACCCAGCAGGCGATCCAGCTCGGCTTCATGCCGCGCCTGCGCGTCGAGCATACCAGCGCGTCGGCGGCGGGGCAGATTTATATCCCGATGGTCAACTGGGGGCTGATGGTGATGGTGATCATCCTCGTCCTCGGTTTCGGATCGTCGAGCAATCTTGCGGCGGCCTATGGCATCGCGGTGACGGGGGCGATGTTCATCGACACCTGCCTGATGAGCGTCGTGCTCTTCACGCTGTGGAAGTGGCCAGCGTGGAAGGCGCTGCCGGTGCTCGCGGTGTTCTTCATCGTCGACATCGCCTATTTCGGCGCCAATCTGATCAAGGTGCCCGACGGGGGCTGGGTGCCGCTGGCAATCGGGCTCGTCATCTTCACGCTGCTGACGACCTGGTCACGCGGGCGGAAGCTGATGCAGCAGCAGATGGCTGAAGGCGCGATGCCGATCCCCATCTTCGTCAAGTCGGCGGCGAACAGCGCGGCGCGCGTTCCCGGTACCGCGGTGTTCATGACGTCGAGCAGTGACGGCGTACCGCACGCGCTGCTTCACAATCTGAAGCACAACAAGGTGCTGCATGAGCGCATCATCCTGCTGACGATCAAGATTGCCGACGTCCCCTATGTGCGCGAGGAAAATCATTGTGCGCTCGAGGATCTGGGGCAGGGGTTCCATCGGCTGATCCTGAACTATGGCTTCATGCAGCCGATCGACGTTCCCGACGCGCTGAAGCGCGTGACGAGCTGCGGCGGCGAGTTCAAGATGCTGGAGACGAGCTTTTTCCTGTCGCGCCAGACGCTGATCGCGGCAAGCAAGCCGGGGATGCCGATCTGGCGCGAAAAGCTGTTCGCGTGGATGCTGCGCAATTCGGAAAGCGCGATGGAATATTTCCGGCTGCCCACCAACCGCGTGGTCGAACTGGGCAGCCAGGTCGCGATCTGACGCGGCCGACCCGATTAACTCGGCGTCATCGGCAATTATGCGTTTGATCATTGCCGCCGGTCTTGCGATGCGGGCGCGAGGCGATGGAGGTTGGCCGGCGAGATGGGCGCGGGGAACACGGACGATCTGATCCTGCCGGTGCCGCCCGAACCCTTTGGGCTGATCGTCGGCGGAGCGATGCGCGGGCAGTCGGCGGACGCGCTGGAAACGGCGCTGCGCCATATGGGGCTGCGGCCCGAACCGGTCGCGCTTGACGCTGCCGATGGTGGTCCGCCGCGCTTTCGCCTGCGTTTCGGGGCGGTTGCGGTGCTGGCTGGTCCCGCTGCGGATCATGCGCTCGACGCCGCCGATCCCGACCATCCTTCGACCAGTTTGCTCGCCGCCAGCCTGCCGCGCGAGTGGCGCGGCGACGATCATTGCTGGATGTTCGTACCCGAACCGACCGACGAGCCCGCGGCGGCGACCGCGCAGCCGACGCAGATGCGCGAATTCTTCAAGATGTTGGTGCTGCTGATCGACCTGTTCGATGCCAGCCACCTCTTTTGGTCGCCCGCGCGGCTGTGGTCGGACGCGGCGCAGTTTCGCGCGGCGATCGCCGAAATGCTGGCGAGCGGGATGCCGCCGGTGCTGCACCTCGTCGCGTTTCGGCGCCGCGAGGATGCCGACGGTGCCAGCATGGGGACGCGCGGACTGGCACTGTTCGCCGGGCAGGAATTGGAAGCGCGGATACCCGAGGGGTGGACGGTCGCCGACATGGTGAAACGGCTGTCGCGACTGGCGCTCGATATAATGCTGAACGGTCCGGTACGGCACGGCCGCACGATGCGCGGGCTGGAAAGCGGCGAGTGGATCGACCTGTCGCCATCGCCCGCTACCGGCGGTCAGCGATCGACCGTCGTCGTCGAGTTTGGCCGCGATCGCTGATGCCGGGCCGCGGTTGGCTGGGCGCACCGCCACCGCAACCGGGCTTCCAGCGCCATCACCTGATCCCGATCGCGCTGCTGCACCGGGCGCAGATGGCGACGATGTTCGATCATTTGCAAACCGAGGGCTTTGTCCTCGCGGATTTCCACCGCAACGGGGTGATACTGCCCGCGTGCGAGGGGACGGCACTGTCGTTGGGCCATGCACTGCACCGCGGGCCGCATCAGGGCTACAGCGACGTTGTCGCGGCGCGGGTCGAGGGTATTCGCGTCAATTTCGCGCTGCACGCGGCGTCGGATCCGCGTGCTGCGCGGCGGACGGCGGCGATGCGGCTGCGGCTGTTGCAGGACACGACGCGGCGTGCGCTGACCGATCGGCACGGGGCCGGTTTCTGGCTCAACCGCCGCGATCCAATGCGGCTGTTCGTCGACCGGCCCTATCTGGATGATGCGATCGAGCGGTTGTTCGGGGGCGTCACAGCCTGACTTTCGCCTCCAGCTCGCGCCGCGCCGCCAGATATTGTTCTTCAAGCTCGGCGACGAATTCCGCGACGGGGCGCACTGCGGTGACGGGGCCGATACCCTGACCCGACCCCCAGATGTCCTTCCACGCCTTGGCCTTGGTATTGCCGCCCGAACCGAAGTTCATCGTCTTGAGGTCGCCTTCGGGCAGATTGTCGGGGTCCATGCCCGCGGCGACGATCGATTGGCGGAGGTAATTGCCGTGCACGCCGGTGAACAGGTTCGAATAGACGATGTCGGCGGCGCGGCCTTCGACGATGCCATCCTTATAGCCTTGGTCGGCGTTGGCTTCGGCGGTAGCGATGAAGGCGCTGCCGATATAGGCGATGTCGGCGCCGCATGCCTGCGCGGCGAGGATCGAGCGGCCGTGGCCGATCGCGCCCGAAAGCGCGACGGGGCCATCGAACCATTCGCGGATTTCCTGCACCAGCGCGAAGGGCGATTGCCGCCCGGCATGACCGCCCGCGCCCGCGGCGACCGGGATGAGCCCATCGGCGCCTTTTTCAACCGCTTTCCGCGCAAAGCGGTCGTCGATGACGTCGTGCAGCGTGATGCCGCCCCAGCCATGTACCGCCTGATTCAGTTCTTCGCGCGCGCCGAGCGAGGTGATCGTGATCGGCACCTTCCATTTCGCGCAGGTCGCGATGTCCTGTTCCAGCCGGTCGTTCGATTTGTGGACGATCTGGTTGACCGCATAGGGCGCCGACAGCCGATCGGGATTGTCGCGGTCCCACGCGGCGAGTTCTTCGGTGATCTGGTGCAGCCATTCGTCAAGCAACGTCTGGGGGCGTGCGTTCAGGGCCGGAAAGCTGCCCACGACGCCCGCCTTGCACTGCGCGATCACCAGTTCCGGCCCCGACACGATAAACAGGGGCGAGCCGATGACGGGCAGGCGCAGGCGGTCGAAAATCGGGGGCAGGGCCATGAATCACTCTCCGGTAGCAGTTTGAAACTGACCTTAACGTAAACGGAAGGTCGTGCAAGAGGGGGTGCATTGGGGAACTGCTAAAATGCAAACTGGCCATCTCGTTTGAAGCGGGTAGCGGACCGAAATAATCGTCGCCCCCGCGAAAGCGGGGGCCGCTGGCGGTTTATGCTGCCTTGCTGGGCATTGACCGCTGACGGCCCCCGCCTTCGCGGGGGCGACGAGGTTGGTCAGGCAGTGGCGGTTCGGCGCCGCGCGGCCTTGAACGCCAGATAGCCCAGCCCGACCATGGCAATCAACAGCGCGCCCTGGGCGATGGCGAAGGGCGGTTCGGTGCCATTGGGTGCCAGCGCGTTGAGCGCGGGAACCTTCAGGAAGCTCTGCACCACCAGCACGAACATGTTGAGATAGAGCGCGAGGGCGGCGGTGACCGCATAGATCGCGGCAGCGCCCCCGGCAAGTTTGCGGCCATACCAGGCCCAGAAGGTCGCGACGAGGATCAGCGTCGACAGGATGCCGAAACCAAGCGCCGGGGTGAAGGCGACGATCGGGAACAGGAAACCCGTCAGGCTGGTGAGCAAGGTCGTCCAGAGGAAGATGCCGGTGGTGCGCGGCAGGATGCGGCCGCGAGCGAAGGCGGGAAGAGCGATCAGCCCCGCGGCGATGGCGATCAGGCTGATTGCGACGTGCAGCGCGGTGAACTGCGGGATGGTGAGACCAAGGATCATGGCACGCCTCCTTTACAGATAGCGTGGCGCGGGGCGCGCCAGCGACAGGTTGGGACGAAGCGCCGCGCGCGCCGCGATATAGGCGTCATAATCGGCCATGTCGGGCAGGGCGGGAATAGTGACGGTTTCGCCAGCATCGAAACCGGCGAGTGCGGCATCGACCATGTCGTCCACGTCCATCACGATTTCGGCGGGCAGGCTGGCCAGTTGCTCCTCGGTCCAGATCGGGGTGCGGGTGGCGCCCGGTAGCACTGCCTGGATCCGTACGCCCTTGGCGCCGAGTTCGACGTCCAATGCTTCGCTGAACGCCAGCACATAGGCCTTGCTGGCCGGATAGGTGGCGGTGAAGCCGTCGGGGATCAGCGCGGTTACCGAGCTGATGTTGATGATCGCCCCGCTGTTCTTCGCGGCAAGCCGCGGGGCAATCGCCGCGGCGAGCCGGGTGGCCGCCAGGATGTTGAGATTGACGAGCGCGGACAGATGCGCCGGATCGGCGTCGACAAAGCTGGTCTCGCCCGCGATCCCGGCATTGTTGACGAGGCCAGTGACTGCATCGTCGTTGCGCAGGCGCGCTTCGACGCGGGCAAGGTCTCCGGGGCTGGCGAGATCGGCGGCGATGACGTCGACGGCGACGCCGGTGTCTTGGCGCAGCCGGTCGGCGAGCTCGGCCAGCTTGTCGGCACGGCGGGCGACGAGGATCAGATTGTGGCCGCGGCGGGCGAGGCGGTCGGCATAGACGGCGCCGATGCCGTCCGATGCTCCGGTGATCAGAAAGGTCTGCTTGGTCATGGTCTGTCTCCTTGATGCAGGAGGAGGCGCGGCCCTGCTGGACCGCGCCTCCGTGTATCAGCTGTTGATGAAATCCAGAAGGTCAGCGGCGAAGCGGTCCTGATGGGTGACCGTCAGGCCATGGTCGGCGCCTGCATAGATTTTCAGCACCGCCTGTTTGACGATCTTGACCGTGGCGCGGGCCGAGGCGTCGACGGGAACGATCTGGTCGTCGTCGCCGTGGAGGACGAGGGTCGGGATGTCGAACTTCTTGAGGTCGGCGTTGAAGTCGCTTTCCGAAAAGGCGCGGATGCTGTCGAGCTGGCCCTTGAGGCCGCCCATCATGCCCTGCCGCACAAAATCGTCGCGCACCGCTTCGCTGACCACCGCGCCGTCGCGGTTATAGCCGTAGAAGGGGATGGTCAGATCCTTGAAGAACTGCGGCCGGTTATCGAACGTGCCCTTGCGGATGCCGTCGAACACGTCGATCGGCAGACCGCCGGGATTGGCTTCGGTCTTGAGCATCAGCGGCGGCACCGCGCCGATCAGCGCAACCTTTGCGACGCGCGCCGTGCCGTGGCGACCGATATAGCGGGTGACTTCGCCGCCGCCGGTCGAATGGCCGACGAGGATGACGTCGTTCAGGTCCAGCTGTTCGATCAGTTCGGCGAGGTCGTCGGCATATTGATCCATATTGTTGTTGTCCCAGACCTGATCCGAACGGCCATGGCTGCGGCGGTCGTGGGCGATGGTCCGGAAACCCCGGCCCGCAAAGAACACCATCTGCGCGTCCCAGGCGTCGGCGCTGAGCGGCCAGCCGTGCGAAAAGATGATCGGCTGGCCATCCTTCGGACCCCAGTCCTTGTAGAAGATGTGCGTACCGTCCTTGGTGGTGATCGTGGTCATGGCGTGGTTCCTTTCGTTTCGAGGGGGGCGGGGTGTCCGTCCCGATGGAAGAGAGATAGGCCAGAGCGGGCTTGCGCGGGATTGGCGGACCCGACATTATGCGGGCCGATTCCGACAAAAGGTCCGCCATGCCGAAAGTGAAGCTGCCCGAAGCGCCGCCACCGCTCGTCGAGGTCGGGATGATGCTCTATCCCGACTGCCAGATCGGCATGGTTCACGGCATCACCGACCTGTTCGACATCGCGGGACGGTTCGCGGTGCAGCACGGCCGCGCGCCGATCCGCGCCAGCCACTGGCGGTTGCAGGAGGGCGGGGGCTTTGCGCGCTGTTTCGACAGCCATCCCGACGAGCCCACAGGCAATTCGCCCGCGGTGCTGATCGCGCCGGGCAGCCTGCACAAGCTGCTCGAGCCCGGCGAGGTCGAACCCTATGCGCACTGGTTGCTCGATCGCCATGCGCATGGCGCGGTGCTGGCGTCGAATTGCGGTGGCGCCTTTGCGCTCGCGGCGACCGGGCTGCTTGCCGGACGCCCGGCGACGACGCACTGGTTCTTTGCCGAACAGTTCCGCGAGCGTTTCCCCGACGTGCGGCTGGAGATCGACCGCATGGTGATCGACGATGGCGACATCGTCACCGCGGGCGGGCTGATGGCGTGGACCGACCTGGGGCTGCGCATCGTCGAGCGGCTGCTGGGGCCGACGGTGATGATGGAGACGGCGCGGTTTCTGCTGATCGATCCCGGTGGGCGCGAGCAGAAGAATTATGCCAGCTTTGCACCGCGGCTGACGCATGGCGACGAGGCGATCCTGAAGGTGCAGCACTGGTTGCAGGGACGCGGCGCGGGGCCGGTCGCGGTCGCCGCGATGGCGGGTGAAGCGGGGATGGAAGAGCGGACGTTGCAGCGCCGGTTCAAGGCGGCGACGGGCATGACCCCGGTCGAATATGTCCAGCATCTGCGCGTCGGCAAGGCCCGCGAGCTGCTGGAGTTCACGCGGCGCACCGTCGACCAGGTCGCTTGGAGCGTCGGATATGAGGATGCGGCGGCCTTCCGCAAATTGTTCCACCGCCTGACCGGCCTGTCGCCGCACGAATATCGGCAGCGATTTGCGACGCCGCAGTCGCTGGCCGAGGTCGCCTGAAATTTTTTTCGCAGTCCGTGTCGATTTGGCGGAGGCTCGTTCGTCATGTGGTCAGGCGCCGCTGTTGGCCCGACCAAAAGGAGATGAAGAATGCGCGTGATGGTTTTTGTCAAAGCGACCGAGGATAGCGAACAGGGGATGACGGCGTCGCCCGAACTCGACCAGATGTTCGTCGACATGGGCAAGTTCAACGAGGAGCTGGTCAATGCCGGGGTGCTGGTCGCCGGTGACGGCCTGAAGCCCTCGTCGTTCGGCAAGCGCGTCGCCTTCGATGGCCCCAGCCGCACCGTGATCGACGGCCCCTTTGCCGAGACGCGCGAACTGGTCGCCGGCTATTGGCTGTGGGAAGTCAAGGACATGGACGAAGCGGTCGAATGGGTGAAGCGCTGCCCCAACCCGATGTTCGGGCCGAGCGAGATCGAGATCCGCCCGCTGTACGAGATGGAAGACTTCGCCGACATCATCCCCGACGAAGCCGCCGCGATCCACGACGGCGTGGGCGAAAAGCTCGCGAAGGGCTGATCGCTTGCCTGCCCCGCCATGCGCCTCTAACCGTGGCGCATGGCGGCGGACCCCACCCATCGAGCCATCGAGGCGGTTTTCCGGATCGAGCGGGCGCGGCTGATCGCCGGGCTGGCGCGGCTGAGCCGCGACGTCGACCGCGCCGAGGAGCTGGCACAGGATGCGCTGCTGGTCGCGCTGACCGAATGGCCCGCCCGCGGCGTCCCCGACAATCCCGGCGCCTGGTTGATGGCGGCGGCGAAGCGGCGGGCGATCGACGGCATCCGCCACGCCCAGATGCAGAGCCGCAAACATGCCGAAATTGCTCGCGAACGGGACGAGGAGCAGGACATGAGCGCCGGGGCGGTCGAGGCGGCGCTCGACGATCCGCTGGGCGACGAGCTGCTGGGGCTGATCTTTGCCGCGTGCCACCCGGTGATCGGCGCCGAGGCGCGCGCCGCGCTGACGCTGCGGCTGGTCGGCGGGCTGACGGTCGAAGAGATTGCACGGGCGTTCCTTTCCAACGAAGCGGCGATCGCGGCGCGGATCACCCGGGCCAAGAAAGCCATTGCCAAGGCCGGGGTCCAGTTCGAAGTCCCCCGCGGTGCCGAGCTGGCGGCGCGGCTGCCGTCGGTGCTCGAAATCGTCTATCTGATCTTCAACGAAGGCTATGCCGCAACCGCGGGGCCGTCGCTGGTCCGCCCCCCGCTGTGCGCCGAGGCGCAGCGGCTGGCGCGCATCCTGGCCGGGCTGATGCCCGATCAGCCCGAGGTGCTGGGGCTGCTCGCGCTGGTCGAGATCCAGGCGTCGCGGCTGGCGGCGCGCGCCGGTCCCGACGGTCAGTTCGTGCCGCTGACCGAGCAGAACCGGGCGCGCTGGGACCAGCTGCTCATCCGCCGCGGGCTGAACGCACTGGCCCGCGCCGAGGCGCTGGGCGGCGCCGACGGGCCTTATGCGTTGCAGGCCGCGCTCGCCGCTTGCCACGCCCGCGCCCGCCGCGCCGAGGACACCGACTGGCGGCGCATCGCGGCGCTGTACGACCGGCTGGGGCAGGTGATGCCTTCGCCCGTGGTCGAGCTGAACCGCGCGGTCGCGCACAGCATGGCGTTCGGCCCCGACGCCGGACTGGCGCTGGTCGACCAGATCGCGGGCGACGCGGCGCTGCGCCACTATGCCCCGCTGCCCGCCGCGCGCGGCGACTTCCTGCTCCGCGCCGGACGCTCCGCCGAGGCGAAGGCGGCGTTCGAGGCGGCGGCGGCGCTGGCGGGCAATGACCGCGAACGCGAATTCCTGCTCCGCCGCGCCGCGGGCTGCGCCGATTAGCCGCCGGTCAGCGGCTTGCCCATGCGGATCAGCGGCACCCGCGCGCCGCCCGGCCCCGGCGCCTCGATCCGCTCGATCGGCGCATAGCCGCAGGCGCGGTACAGCGGCTCGCCCGCCAGCGTCGCCATCATTTCGGCGCGGCGAAAGCCCGCGGCGCGCGCCGCATCCTCGCACAGCGCCATGACCAGCCGCCCGACGCCGCGGCGCGCGAAATCGGGGTGGGTGTACATTGCGCGGATGCGCGCGGCGTCGACCGCGGGGTCGAGCGGCGCCGGGTCGCGCAGATCGGCGCTATGGTCGCCGCCATAGAGCGTCGCGCGGTGCGACCAGCCGCCACAGCCCGCGATGCGCGCGCCGCCGTCCCCCGCCGCCGCCTCGACGATGAAATAGGTGCCGTCGGCGATCAGCTGGGTATCGAGCCCCATCACCGCGTGGCTCGCGGCGATCTGGGCGGGGTCGAGAAAGCCCCGTTGCAGTTCGGCGATGGCGCGCGCCATCACGTCGCGCAGCGCGTCGAGGTCGGCGGGGGTGGCAAGGCGATGGGTGAACATGGGGCGGTCTTTATGGGACGGGGCGTGGGCGAGTCCATGTGCGATGTGCGCCGCGCTTATCGCTGGAAGGCGGTTCCCCGGCGAAAGCGGGAGCCCAGGGCGTTCCACGACCGGCGTTGCTTCAGCACGCCCTGGACCCCGGCTTTCGCCGGGGAGCAGATGCCGTCCGGGATGGCGAAGGCGGGAGTGCGTCAGCCGCTGGCGCTTTTGCGCGCGCTTCCGCCCTCCGCGACCTGATCGTTCGCCGGATCGAGCAAAGCGAAAAAGGCGCGGCGTGCGGCCTCGCCCGCGATCAGCAGCGGGGTGACCTCGGCCGCGCGCAGGTTTTCGTAAACTTCCAGCTCGTCGTCATCGAGCGCGCGGGCATAGGCGGGGTCGCCGAACTGCCCCTCCTCGTGCCCCCAGAAGTCGGCGGGCGGCGGAAAGTCCGTGCGCCAGTCGCCCGCATGGTCGTCGAACCAGACGGTCATCGCCGCCGCGGCTTCTTCGGGGGTTTCGCTGCCATCGTCGCCATAGCCCGGATCGGCGGAAATCTGCGCAACTTGACGCGCGATTTCACTATCCCTGGCCAAGACGGCGACCGGGTCGGTGCAGCGATCGCGCGCCGCCAGCCAGACGGAGAGTGCGGCGATAAGGTCGCCCGGCGTGCCCTCTGCACCCTCCACGCCCGCGGCGCCCGGCGCCGCGGCGGCGTCGAACAGCGCCAGAAATCCCGGCCAGTCGGCCGCGATCGATTGGGCGAGCATATCCTCGCCCGCCTCCGCGCGCGTTTCGACCATGCGGTCGAGCCGCGCGAGCATCGCGAGGCCAAGGCGGCTGTCGATGCGGCGGCGCTTGATGAAGCTGCGCCCGTCCTCGCGTTGCAGCTCGGTGGTTTCGTCATGCCCCCAGATCGCGCGGTCGAGCAGCTCGTCGACGAGCCGCCCGCGCGCGATCAGCAGTGCAGCGGCGCAGCCGAGCCGGAACGCCGCGCCCGCGGGCCGCTGTTTCAGCTGATAGACCGCGGCGGGCGACATGCCGACCTTTGCCGCCGAAATCTTTACCGACCCGTTGGTGGCGAACGCCTCCAGAAATTCGCGCTGGAGCTGCGGCGTCCAGTGATAGCTGGCGGGGGCGGGGATTTGCGCGGGGTCGTAGGGGTAGTCGTCCATCGAATCATCCTTTCGGTTGGTTGAAACCGACAGAATGAACCATATTGGTAAAATGTAGGAAAGGCTTTAATCGAAGTATCTGTCTCTCAATTCCTTGCAAGTGCCGTCGATACCAGGAAACATTGTGGCTGCGGTAATCCCCATAGTCCGCAAATCTCTAAGCGCGCGATCTCGTTCGCTCCACGGCAAATCAAAAGCCGAGAGAAAAGTTTTCTGCGTTTCTCGTTCGCGAAACCGGACAAATTCTTCAATGTTCGGGACTGTGCTCACCATTGCTAACGCTTGTTGAGGGAGCGCCCGATTGTTTTCCAAGGGAACCAAGTCGGTAAATGTCACATGCGGCCGCGCAAATGATAAGTGCGTGATCGGATTTGATTCTTGCGGCCAAGCCTTTCGATGAAATGCGAATATCCTAGCCACTGAATCTGCTCGATCGGGAGATTTTGGCAGCGCATGCAGCGCAAAAAATGCAGCTACATATGGGGAATAAGTCCAGTCTAGGATAGGGGTTGGATAGCCATGATGCTGCGCAAGGCTATATAATCCGCCAGAAAGTAGAGGGTTGCTCAAATTTAGAAATGTCGCGGTGTGAGGTAACAGCGCTGCTTGAAGCCTCGGAATATCGTCGAATACGTATCTATGAAGGTTCACTCGTCCAGATCTATGAAATGACGTTTGTAAGCTCCAAGGTTCCGTTTGTCCTCGCCAAACATAATCTTCGGGCGCAAATTCAGATACCTTTATTTTGTATTCATTCCATGAGAGGGCTGTTTCAGGCGCATAAGAAGATTTTTCTGGGCATCTTTGTTGACTTAAAATGCCCGCCGCCTCTCCGATTCCGGTTTCAGGTGTTCCAGTAGTATATCGGGCCGCAAGATCTCCGTTGTGCGTCATCAGCTCGATAATGGCTTCTTCGGGATGAATTATTTCTGGGTTTGACGCCATGAAATCAGCGGGTGAGATAAAACTCCGATCCGCTTCATTCACCGCAAAAATGGCTGATGTGACTTTTATTGGATCGTTGACCTCAGTTTCTATGAGCGCTGCCGTGGAAGGCAGACTACTGTCAGTTGGTACGAACAGAGCTGTTCCAGAATATCGACCAGATATCTCATCTATATCTAGCACGACGTGGCCGGGCGTGCTGCCTTCCAGAAAGCCGAACCACTGGCCTTGCATTGTCATTAAGTTTCCGAATCCAATATGTCGCTGAGAACTGGAAGCCAGCTTTGCCGCCTTTGTTGCTTTTCGCCGCTGCGCACTTTCCGACTCTTCTATGGCCATTTGCGGACTGTCAAAGATGGTTCCCTTCGAGCGTCGTGCCGGCTGACTTCGCTTCGCACAGACATAGCCTCTCCCAACTTCGACGTGCAGGGTTGGAAGCTAAAACGCGGAATAAATGTAGTCCAGCTAATGTTGAACCATTGTTGTGGCGTCGCATTTGCCCCTCCACCACTCGCTGCGCGAGCGGTCCCCCTCCCCATCGCTTCGCGACAGGGAGGATTGGGGGTTGGTCCGGAGTGGGGTTGGTTGCGCTTTTGCTATTCCTCCCTGTGCCCTAGGCATGGGGGAGTTGCAGACGGCGCGTAGCGCCAGCGGGACCGACGCCGTAGGCGTTGGTGGAGGGGCTTTGGCGCGGCGCTTTTGGCCCCTCCGTCAGCCGCTTTGCGGCTGCCACCTCCCCATGGCCTTCGGCCACAGGGAGGATTGTCTGGAGGGTGGGGTGCGGCAGACTTCCAAAGCGACGGTCAAGCGGGCGCGCGGGTTGCGGCGCGCGATGTCTTTGCCCGAAGTGATGTTGTGGCAGCGGCTGCGCGCGCGGCCCGGTGACGTGAAGTTTCGGCGGCAGCATCCGGTGGGCGCCTATGTCGCGGATTTTTATGCGCCCGATGCGCGCGTGATCGTCGAGGTCGACGGGTTGGCGCATGATGCCCGGGCGGAGCGCGATCTGGTGCGCGACGACTGGCTGCGCGGGCAGGGGTTTGTTGTGGTGCGGGTGGCGGCTTCGGATGTGCTCAATGATGTGGATGTGGTGGTTGATGGGGTGGTTCGGATGATTTTGGCGTTGCGCTAGGGGCCCCTCCACCACCGCTTCGCGGCGGTCCCCCTCCCCATGCCTTCGGCACAGGGAGGATTTAGTACGCCAATCCTCCCTGTCGCGTAGCGATGGGGAGGGGGACCGCCCGAAGGGTGGTGGAGGGGCGGCGGGCTTGCGCTGGCCTTTGGGGGCGTTGGCCCCTCCGTCAGCGCTTCGCGCTGCCACCTCCCCATGGCCTTCGGCCACAGGGAGGATTATCAGGCTCCGTTGGCGGCGCTGAGGATCGCCCGCACGCTTGCGGTCGCGACGTCGGTATCCAGCCCGCAGCCGAACAGGCTTTTCCCGTCGGCGGTGCGGCATTCGACGTACGCCGCGGCCTGCACATTGCTGCCTTGGCCGATCGCGTGCTCGCTATAGTCGACGATGTCCATCACCGGGCCGCCGCTTTCGCTTAAGGCCGCGATGACGCTCGACATCAGGCCGTTGCCGCGGCCGCTGACGCTGCGCGGGGTGCCGTCGATCGTGAGCTTGCCGGCGAAGATGCGGTCGGCGCCGCTGTGCGTCTCCGACCAGTCGACGAGCTGGAAGCGCTTGCCCGATGTGGCGAGATACTGGCCCTCGAACGCGTGCCAGATATCCTCGGCGCCGAGTTCGCGGCTCGTCCGGTCGGCGAGCGCCTGGACGACATGGCTGAAGCTCGCCTGCATTTTCTTGGGCAGTTTCAGCCCCTTGTCCTGTTCGAGCACCCAGGCGACGCCGCCCTTGCCCGACTGGCTGTTGACGCGGATCACCGCTTCGTAGCTGCGGCCCAAATCGGCGGGGTCGATGGGCAGGTAGGGGACTTCCCAGCGTTCGTCATTCTGGCGCTCGCGCGCGGCGAAGCCTTTCTTGATCGCGTCCTGATGGCTGCCCGAAAAGGCGGTGTAAACGAGCTCGCCGCCATAGGGGTGGCGCGGGTGGACGGGCAGGTTGTTGCAATATTCGACCGTCTGGATGACCTCGTCGATGTTCGAGAAGTCGAGCGCGGGGTCGACGCCCTGCGTGTACATGTTGAGCGCGATGGTGACGAGGCAGGTGTTGCCGGTGCGCTCGCCATTGCCGAACAAGCAGCCCTCGATGCGGTCGGCGCCCGCGAGCAGGCCGAGTTCGGCCGCCGCGACGCCGGTGCCGCGGTCGTTGTGCGTGTGCAGCGAGATGATCGCGCGGTCGCGGTTCGGCAAATTCTTGCAGAAATATTCGATCTGGTCGGCGTAGATGTTCGGCGTCGACGCCTCGACCGTCGCGGGCAGGTTGAGGATGATCGGCTTGTCGACGGTCGGTTGGAGGATGTCCATCACCGCCTCGCAGCAGGCGATGCTGAAATCGAGTTCGGCGGTCGAGAAGGTTTCGGGGCTATATTCGAAGCGCCAGTCGGTGCCGGGCAGGCGCGCGGCATTGTCGCGGAGCTGCTTTGCGCCCTCGACCGCGATGCCCTTGATCTCGTCCATCTCCATGCCGAAGACGATCTTGCGCCACGCCGGGCTGACCGCGTTATAGACGTGGACGATCGCGGTTTTGGCGCCCTCCAGGCTGTCGAAGCTGGTGCGGATGAGGTCGGCGCGGCTTTGCGTCAGCACCTGCGGCGTGACGCCCTCCGGGATGCGGCCCGAGCGCACGAGGTTCTGGATATAGTCGAAGTCGGTCGCGCCGCTGGCGGGAAAGCCGACCTCGATCTCCTTGAACCCGATGCGGACGAGCAGGTCGAAGAAGCGGGTCTTTTTCTCGGCATCCATCGGGTCGATCAGCGACTGGTTGCCGTCGCGAAGGTCGGTGGAGAGCCAGATCGGCGCGGCGGTGGTGACGCGGGCGGGCCATTCGCGGTTCGCGAGCGGAACCTGCGGGAAGGGGCTATATTTCGCGGACGGATCGCGGAGCATGGTCATGGTGAGCTAACTTCTTCTGGTGGTTGCGTCGGTGTCGGTCAGACCCTTGAGCGGGTGGCCGCGACTAACGCGCAGCCAGTGTCACGCCCAAGGGCGTGTAAGTCGCAGAAGAAGAAGGGCGTTGCCGCGCATGGCGGTGCCAATGATGCAAAATGTCGCGCTTGGCAAGGGGGGAGTGGGAAAATTGCGTGGGCAGCCCCTATTTGTCATCCCGGCGAAGGCCGGGATCTCACCCTATCGAAATGACGCACCGGCGAGATCCCGGCCTTCGCCGGGATGACGATGTTATGGGTCAGCCCTTCACCCACTCCACTTGTGGATCATTGAAATCGACGACGTCGGCGAGCTCGTACACATTGGGATAGCCATAGCCGACGAGGTTGATGAAGGTCTGGATATTGAGCGCGAGCGCGGCCGATTTGACCGGCACCGGGGCGACATTGTTGCGGAAATTATTGTTGCAATAGATGAGGATGGGGCGGTCGGCGTTGGCGCCGATCACCGCGGCGAGGCTGTCCGCGGTAAAATCGGTCAGCGGCAGGTTGACCGCGCCCTTGATATGGCCGCGCCGGAAAGCGTCGCTGGAGCGCGCGTCGAGGAGCAGGGTGCCGGGCTTCGCGGCTTCGGCCTTGAACGCGTCGAAGGCGAGCAAGCGACTGGCCCGCGCGGGCGCGACGCCGGCGGTGAGCGTCTGGAAGGCGGGATAGTCGATTTGCGGATTGGCTTGCGCAAGCGCGGGGGTGGCGGCGAATGCGGCGGCGAGCAGCAGGATACGCATGATGGTCCTCCCTTTGGTTGGGGGAGGGTAAGCGGGCCGCGATGGACGGGGCATGAATGGTCCTCCCCATCGATCTGCGACAGGGAGGATTTGATCGCGCTTACTGCTTTTCGAACGCGGCGTGGATTTCGAGTTCGACTTCGTCGCTGACCGCGGGGATGCCGTAGGTGATGCCGAAATCGCTGCGGCGGATCGTGGTTTCGGCGTTGAAGCCGACGGTGGCTTTCTTGTTGTACGGATTGGTCCCGGCGCCGTGGAAGTCGACGTCGAGGGTGACCGGTTTGGTGACGCCGTTGAGGGTCAGATTGCCGGTGACCTTCGCTTCATCGCCGTCGTCATCGAGGACGACGCGGGTCGACACGAATTTGGCGTCGGCGGGGGCGGGGCCGAAGAAGTCGGGCTTGCCGCCGTCCTTGCCCGCGCGGAGAAGGTGGCCGGTGAGGCCGCTGCTGGCGGTGGTGACTTTGGCGACCGGGATCGTCACATCGACCCTGGACGCGGCGGGATTGGCGGGGTCGATGACGAGCGTGCCGGTGACGTCGCCGAAGATGCCGCTATAGTCGCTGAAGCCGAAATGATCGACTTCCCAGACCACCATCGTGTGGCCCGCGTCGGCGGCGTAGGTGCCCGCGGCGACGCGCGACTTGTCGGGGGCGCCCGGCATTCCGGGGCTTTGGGCGACGACGACGGGAACCGCGACGACGGCGGCGGCGAGGGCGGCGAGCGGGATGATGCGGCGCATGAACATGATCTCCTGTTGGGGGTGCGCGCACGCTAGGCCGCGCGCGGCGTGGCGGTCAATCACGAGGCTGGAAACGCTGCGTTTCGCGATCGGGTTCCCGCTCAGCGGGCGCGGCGCGCCTCGAACCATTGGCGCAGCGCCAGCGCGGCGCAGCCGGTGTAGCCATAGCTGCCAACCGGCGAGCAGCTGTCGGGGCGCGTCTGGCGGGCGATATTGTCATAACCCTCGACCTTCGACGCCCAGCTGCCGCCGCCGACGGGCGCATCGTCCTTCAGTTCCTCGCGCAGTTCCTTGGGCACCCGATAGCGTTCGGATTCGGGCTGCTGCGCGCAGACGACGATTTCATTGCCCTCAGGCTCGGGACAGGGCTCGTCGCCATAGGTGTAGAGCACCGACGTGCGCTGCGGCGGCTGCGCCGATTGGGCGAGGCTGTCGTCCTGCGCCGCGGCGGGCATGGCGAGGGTGAGCGCGGCGAGAAGGGGGAAGAGAAGGCCGGTCTTGTTCATCGTTATTGATCGCCTTCCCGGTCGCCGTCGCGGACCCGCTGTCGCTGCCGTTTAGCATGAAGCGTGCAGATGAACCTAAGCCGAACCTGTCCGCGTAACCCTTTGCGCACTGGCCGCGAATTGGGAGCGAAGGGCGGCGGCATCGGGCCGTTCGACCCGGATGGAGATCGATCGTGAAAAACCAAGCCCTGTTCTTCCTGCTCGCGGCGGCGACGGCGCCGTTGTCGCTCGCGGCCTTTACCCCGCAGGCCTATGCCGCCCCGGTCTATGTCGGGGTCGAAGGCGGCAATGTCGCGGTCAGCGGCTATGACGCGGTGAGCTATTTCGACGGCGACGGGGTGCCGGTGAAGGGCGACGCCGATTTCGCGGTCGCGCATGACGGCGCGGTCTATCATTTCGCCAATGCCGCCAACGCTGCGCGCTTTGCCGCCAATCCCGAGGAGTTCCTGCCGCGTTATGGCGGGCATTGCGCGTGGGCGATGGCGCGCGGCTATCTCGCGCCCGGCGATCCGCTGGCTTATGCGGTGGTCGATGGGAAGCTGTACCTGAACTTCAATCAGGCGGTGAAGGCGACATGGGACAAGGACCGCGCGGGCTATATCGCGGCGGCGGAGAAGAATTGGGCGGTGGTGCCGGCGGATGCGAAATTCGGGGGGTGAGGTCGATGTCTGCTAAGGGGTAGGAAGCGGACGTTGCGCTGATCGCCCAGCTCGGCCATAACGACGCCATGCGTGACTATCGAGATCGGTTCCGCGACGAGCGGCTAGGGAAGCTGGTGAAGCATAAGCCCGCGCCGAAAAAGCCGAAAGCGTGATGCCCCGCGACAAATGGCTCTTTGGCGTCGCGATGTTTTGGTTCGCCTATTCCGCCTATCGTTTCAGTGATGGCCGTGAGTTCTCGGAAAATTGGAGCGTGATGTTCCCGCTCTTCACCGGCATCGTTTTTTTATTTCTTGCCTATCGCCGCCCGCGTCGCGCGACGAAATAGGACGCACTAGAGCTTTCCTACTAAATCCCGGCCTGTCATGTTCGCCGCCAACATCCTGCCCCCATATCGTCATACCGGAGTTCTCTTCCGCCGGTAGCGAAGTTGAAGGGCGGGAATGGGGTGGTTTTAAGCCATTCCCCTCCCTTTCAGGGAGGGGTTAGGGGTGGGTGCGAGCGAAGCGAGCCGAGGCAGAATGCCACCTTCGGCGGCTACCCACCCCCAGCCCCTCCCTAAAAGGGAGGGGAGAAGACACGTCCGCAATCGGTCGTTAGCTGCCATCTCTATATCACCTCCAGCGACGCCCTGATCGCATCCCACACCTGCGCCAGTTCCTCCGCCGTGATGCAATAGGGCGGCATCACATACAGCGTGTTGCCGAGTGGGCGGAGGAGGATGCCGTGGTCGCGGTAAAAAGCGATCAGGCGCGGGGCGAGGTTCGACAGATAGCCGCCGTCGGGGACGACGATGTCGAGCGCGGCGATGGTGCCGAGGCGGCGGGGGCCCGCGATGCGCGGGTCATTGCCGAGGAGCGAGAGATGCGCCGCCTGTGCGTCGGCGAGCGCGTCGATGCGCTGCTGCACCGGTTCGTCGCGCCAGATGGCGAGATTGGCGCCCGCGGCGGCGCAGGCGATCGGGTTCGCGGTGTAGCTCGACGAATGATAGAAGGTTTTGGCGCGGTCGGTCGAATAATGCGCCGCGAAGATCGGCTCGATGCAGAGCGTGACCGCGAGCGGCAGGCTGCCGCCGGTGAGGCCTTTGGAGAGGCACATGATGTCGGGGATCACCCCCGCATGGTCGCAGGCGAAGCGGGTGCCGGTGCGCCCCCAGCCGGTCATCACCTCGTCGGCGATGAAGAGGACGCCGTGGCGCGCGCAGATGCTGCGCATTTCGGCGAGCACCCATGGCGGATAAATGAGCATGCCGCCCGCGCCGAGGATCAGCGGTTCGACGATGAAGGCCGCGGGTTTGGCTGCGCACGCCGCTTCGAGCGCGTCGAGGGTGGTTTGCTCCAGCCCCTCGTGCGGGAAGGGGATGGTATCGACGTCGAACAGCAAGGGCTGCCAGGCGCGGTTATAGACGCCGCGTTCGCCGACCGACATCGTGCCGATCGTGTCGCCATGATAGCTGTGCTCGAGGACGAGGATGCGGCTGCGTTGCTCGCCGATGTTGTACCAATAGCCGAGCGCCATTTTGAGCGCGACCTCGACGCTGGTCGAGCCCGAGTCCGAAAAGAAGACGCGGGTGAGTGGATCGGGCGTGATGCGGACCAGTTCGGCGGCAAGGCTTTCGGCGGGTTCGTGGGTCCAGCCCGCGAAGATGAGCTGGTCGAGCTTTTCGGACTGGGCGCGGATCGCCGCCATGATGCGCGGGTGCGCGTGGCCGTGGGTGGTGACCCACCAGCTGGAGATAGCGTCGATCCAGTGGTTGCCGTCGGCGTCGTAAAGCCGCGCGCCGTCGCCGCGGGCGATCAGCGGGATGGCGTCGCCGAGGCCGTGCTGGGTGAAGGGGTGCCAGATGGGGGAATGAGGCATGGTCAATTTTAGCCGTTTGTCCTGAGGAGCCATTGAGCTTGTCGAAATGGCGTCTCGAAGGAGCGTTTAGCGCGCGGGGTCCTTCGAGACGGGCCTTCGCCGAGGCTCAGTCCCTCCTCAGGACGAACGGGAAAAATCTGCAAGGCAGAAATGCTTCGCGAACCCCGCCGCCAGATTTTCCGGCGTCAGCGGATCGACGATCGGCAGGCGGCCCAAGCGGCGAACGCCGCCGATCGCCGCGATGATCGCCTCGCTGTCCTCCACCGCATCGCCGAGGAAGGCGATACCGTGGACGGGGACGTTGCGGCTCTTGAGTGCCTCTATCGTCAGCAGGCTGTGATTGATCGTGCCGAGCGCGGTGCGCGCGCAGACGATGACGGGGATTTGCCAGCGCGCGAAGATGTCGGCGTAGAGGGTCGTGCGCGTCACCGGGACGAGCGCGCCGCCCGCGCCCTCGACGATGAGGTCGCCGGGGGGCGGGGTGAGCCGGTCGAGGTCGATCGTGACGCCGTCGATCTCGGCGGCGATGTGCGGCGAGGCGGGGGTGACGAGGCGATAGGCTTCGGGAAGGATGTTTCCTCCCTGTTGCGCAGCAATGGGGAGGTGGCAGTCCGCAGGACTGACGGAGGGGCCATGGCGCGAGGTTGCCGCCCCTCCACCATCCGCTTCGCGGACGGTCCCCCTCCCCACGCTTCGCGCAGGGAGGAGTTTAGCGACGATCTGGCTGTCGGTTTCGTCTTCGAGGCCCGACTGGATTGGCTTCCAATAGGGCGCGCCGGTCGCTCCCGCGAGCGCGGCGGCAAAGACCGTCTTGCCGATGCCGGTGTCGGTGCCGGTGACGACGAAGCGCGTCATGCCGCGGCCATCGCCGCCGCCAGCGCGTCGGCCATGGCATCGACGTCGGCTTCGTCGACATTCAGCGTGATCGCGATGCGCAGCCGCGCGGTGCCGTGGGGAACGGTCGGCGGGCGGATGCCGCGGATATCGAAACCCGCCTCGCGCAGCGCCCCCGCAATGCGCATCGTGCGCTGGTTGTCGCCGATGACGACGGGCAGGATTTGCGTGCCGCTGGCCGGGACGCCGAGTGGGACGAGGCGTTCGGCAGCATGGCGAACGACGGCGTGCAGGCGCGCCTGCCGTTCGGGCTCGGTCGCGACGATCTCGATCGCCTGCCGCACCAGCCACGCCATGAGCGGCGAGGGGGCGGTCGAGAAGATGAAGGGGCGGCCGCGGTTGACGAGGAAGTCGCAGGCGATGGCGGGGGCGCAGAGCAGCGCACCTTCGGCCCCCAGCGCCTTGCCGCAGGTGTGGAGGGTGATCAGATTGTCGCGGCGCGCCAAACCGTGCGCCAGCCCGGCGCCGCCGGGACCGAAGACGCCGGTGGCGTGGGCTTCGTCGACGACGAGGATCGCGTCGTGGCGGTCGGCGACGGCAGCGAGCGCGGCGAGCGGGGCGCGGTCGCCGTCCATCGAATAGAGGCTTTCGACCGCGATCCACGGCGTCCCCGCCCCGCCGCCGGCGCGCCAGCGGGTGATGATGTCGTCGAACGCCTGTGCATCATTATGCGCAGCGGCGACGGTCCCGGCGCGGCCGAGCTTCATCCCGTCGTGCGCGCTGGCGTGGATCAGCTCGTCGTGGACGACAAGGTCGCCGCGCTGCGGCAGCGCCGCGAACAGCGCGGCATTGGCGGCGAAGCCGGTGGGGAAGAACAGCGCCGCCTCGCTGCCATAATGGCGCGCGGCGTGCGCCTCGAGCGCTTCATGTTCGGGATGGTTGCCGCGCAGCAGGCGCGAGCCGCCCGAGCCTGTAGGAAGCCCGCGTTCGATCCCGGCGGCGAGCGCATGGCGCATCGCGTCGCTGTCGGCGAGCCCGAGATAATCGTTCGAGGCAAAGTCGCGGCCCGTGCGCGGCGCGAGGGCGCGGCGGCGGTTGTCGTGCGCGAGCGCCGCGAGGTCGGCGTGATGGGCGGCGAAGGGAGAGGGCGCCATGGTTTTCCTTCTCTGGTCACGCCCGCGATGGCGGGGATCCCGCTTTCGCCGCGGCGACGAAATTTCCTAGTCTGTGCGGCCACTGCCGCGCAGCGCCTGCCGTTCTTCCGCGGTCAGACGGCGGGGCGTGGCGATCGGTTCGAGGGTCTTTGGGTCGAAAAGCGGGCAGCGGCGGCGGTCGCCCGAGACGAGGTCGCGGAGCATGCGCGGGAAGAAGCGGCGCATCAGCTGGCCCATGCTCATCTTGGGCAGCGCGCTGGTATCGCCGATGCCGTCGTCGGTAAACAGATGGCCGCGCGGCGGGCCGACCAGCGTGTCCCGCGTCGCGGGATCGCAGGCGGCGAGCTGGGTGGTGATATAGGGCAGCTTGCCGTTGGCATAGGTGTTGAACAGCGGCATGCCGCAGCAGGCGGCGTACCAGCGCAGCGTCGGCTTGTCGGTGAGATGGGCGCAGGCGAGCTGATCGCGGCCGGTGTCGAGCCGCAGGCGCGCGCAGCGCGACTGGTAGAGCGCGCTGCCGCCATGCGCATCGAGCACATGCTCGGCATGGCCAAGGTGGCGCGTCAGATCCTGGCAGTCGGTGCAATGGCAGACGACATGGTCACCCTGATCCGGGCCGACGTCGAGCAGGGCGCCGGAGACGGCGCCGCATCGGCAGGCGAAGGGGAGGGGGGATGGCATGGTCGGTGGTTAGCGTTTTGGCTGCCGCTGCGGAAGGGTGTCGGGGTCTGCTTGTGCCCGATCCTCCCTGTCGCGCAGCGATGGGGAGGGGGACCGTTCGCGAAGCATATGGTGGAGGGGCCGCGGCGTCGCGTTATTGCCCCTCCGTCAGCGCTTCGCGCTGCCACCTCCCCATGGCCTGCGGCCACAGGGAGGATCGTTCCCGTCAGTTCACCGCCTTGTCGACCAGCTTGTTCTTGGCGATCCACGGCATCATCGCGCGCAGTTCGGCGCCGGTCTTTTCGATCGGGTGCGCCGCGGCGGCCTTGCGGCTCGCTTTCAGTTCGGGCTGGCCGGCCTGGTTGTCGAGGACGAAGTCCTTGACGAAGCGGCCCGACTGGATGTCCTGGAGGACGCGCTTCATTTCGGCCTTGGTTTCGGCGGTGATGATGCGCGGGCCGGTCTTGATGTCGCCATATTCGGCGGTGTTCGAGATCGAATAGCGCATGTTCGCGATGCCGCCTTCATAGAGCAGGTCGACGATCAGCTTGGTTTCGTGGAGGCATTCGAAATAGGCCATTTCGGGGGCGTAGCCCGCCTCGACCAAGGTTTCGAAACCCGCCTGGATGAGGTGGGTGATGCCGCCGCAGAGCACCGCTTGCTCACCGAACAGGTCGGTTTCGCACTCTTCCTTGAAGGTGGTTTCGATGATGCCGCTGCGGCCACCACCCACTGCGGACGCGTAGGACAAAGCGAGCGCCTTGGCGTGGCCGTTGCCGCTGTTGCCATTCGCTTCCTGTGCGACCGCGATCAGACAGGGGACGCCGCCGCCCTTCTGATATTCGCTGCGCACCGTGTGGCCCGGGCCTTTGGGGGCGACCATGAACACGTCGATGTCGGGGCGCGCCTCGATGAGGCCGAAATGGATGTTGAGGCCGTGCGCAAAGGCGAGCGCGGCGCCGGGCTTCATGTTCGGGCCGATGTCGTCGGCGTAGATCTTCGCCTGATGCTCGTCGGGGGCGGCGATCATGATGACGTCGGCCCATTCGGCGGCTTCCTTGTTGGAAAGCACCTTGAAGCCCGCGGCTTCGGCCTTCTTGGCGGTTGCCGAACCGGGGCGGAGCGCGATCGCGACTTCACGCACGCCGCTGTCGCGCATGTTCTGCGCGTGGGCGTGACCCTGGCTGCCGTAGCCGACGACGGCGACCTTCTTGCCCTTGATCAGATCCTGGTCGGCGTCGCGATCGTAATAAACCTGCATGTCATTCTTCCCTATTCCTCTTTCGTCACCCCGGACTTGATCCGGGGTCCCGCTTCTCACCGTTGCTGAGCGGGACCCCGGATCAAGTCCGGGGTGACGATCGTTGAGACCCTAAACGTAAACTCTAGAGCGCCTCCGACCCGCGGGCGATGGCGACGACGCCGGTGCGGCCGACCTCGACCAGCCCGCATTCGCGCATCAGCGCGATGAAGCGGTCGACCTTGTCGCTCGTCCCGGTGATTTCGAAGATGAAGCTGGTGAGCGTCGTGTCGACGACCTTGGCGCGAAAGACGTCGGCCATGCGCAGCGCCTCGATGCGCTTGTCGCCGGTGCCCGCGACCTTCACGAGCGCGATCTCGCGTTCGACATGCGCGCCGCCGTCGGCAAGGTCGGTGACCGAGTGGACGGGAACGAGCCGGTCGAGCTGCGCGATGATCTGGTCGATCACCGCGGGCGGGCCGCTGGTGACGATGGTGATCCGCGACAGCGCATGATCGGCGCTGATGTCGGCGACGGTCAGGCTTTCGATATTATAGCCGCGTGCCGAGAACAGCCCGGTGATCTTGGCGAGGATGCCGGCTTCGTTGTCGACGGTGACGGCGAGGACGTGACGCTCGCCCTCTTCGGTTTTGATTTTCATTATTCCTCCCCACTCGTGGGGAGGGGGACCGCCGCGAAGCGGTGGTGGAGGGGGCTCTCGGCCGTACCCTTCGCCGCCGTGCAGGGACGCACCCCCCCTCCGTCAGCGCTTCGCGCTGCCACCTCCCCGCGAGCGGGGAGGATTTTGTTCCTGCTATCCATCATCACACCAGCGCTTTCGCTTCGTCGTCCATCGTGCCGGTGATGTCGTTCGGCTGGAGGATCATGTCGGTATGCGCGGCGCCGCTCGGGATCATCGGGAAGCAGTTGGCGAGCTGCGCGACGCGGCAATCGACGATCACCGGGCCGGGGGTGTCGATCATCCGCTGGATGCCGTCCGCCAGTTCGCCCAGATTGTCGATGCGGATGCCGGTCCAGCCATAGGCGTCGGCGAGCTTCACGAAATCGGGCAGGCTGTCCGAATAGCTGTTCGAATAGCGGCTTTCATAGGTGAGTTCCTGCCACTGGCGGACCATGCCCATCCACTGGTTGTTGAGGATGAAGATCTTCACCGGCAGGCGGTACTGGCTGACCGTGCCCATTTCCTGGATACTCATCTGAAGCGAGGCTTCGCCCGCGACGCAGATGACGAGGCGGTCGGGGTGCGCGATCTGCGCGCCGACCGCCGCCGGGAAGCCATAGCCCATCGTGCCGAGCCCGCCGCTGGTTAGCCAGCGGTTGGGGCTGTCGAAATGGAAATGCTGCGCCGCCCACATCTGGTGCTGGCCGACTTCGGTGGTGATGATCGGATCGCGGCCGCGGGTCGCGTCGAACAGCGCCTTGACCGCGCGCTGCGGCATGATTTCGGCGCCATCCTCTTTCTTTTCGGGAAAGTCGAGGCAGCGCGTCGCGCGCCAGCCGTCGATGCGGCGCCACCATTCGCCCAAGTCGCGCGCCTTGTGGCCCTTTTCACCCCACGCGGCGATCAGCGCATCGAGCGCGCGCCCGGCATCGCCGACGATCGCGAGGTCGACGGGGACGATCTTGTTGATCGAGCTCCTGTCGATGTCGATGTGGATCTTTTTGGAATCGGGCGAGAAAGCGTCGAGGCGGCCGGTCACCCGGTCGTCGAAGCGCGCGCCGACCGCGATGATCAGGTCGGCGCGGTTCATCGCCATGTTCGATTCGTACGTGCCGTGCATGCCGAGCATGCCGAGCCATTTGTCATCGTCCGCCGGGAAGGCGCCGAGCCCCATCAGCGTCGAGGTGACCGGCGCGCCGGTGAGCGCGACCAACTGGCGCAGCGCCGCGCTGGCGTCGGGGCCGGCGTTGATGACGCCGCCGCCGGTGTAGAAGATCGGGCGCTCGGCGGCGGCGATCATCGCGGCGGCCTGGGTGATCGCGTCGGCGTCGGGATCGACCTGGGGGCGATAGCTTTTATGGTCGATCCGGTTGGGGATCGAATAGGTGCCGGTCGCGACCTGGACGTTTTTCGGAATGTCGATCACGACCGGGCCGGGGCGGCCATGGGTCGCGATATAAAAGGCCTCGTGCAGGATGGGGCCGAGGCGGTCGGGGTCCATGACGAGATAATTATGCTTGGTGCAATGGCGCGTGATGCCGACGGTGTCGCATTCCTGGAACGCGTCGGTGCCGATCAGCGTCGTCGGCACCTGCCCGGTGAGCACGACCATCGGGATCGAGTCGAGCAGCGCATCGGTGATGCCGGTGACGGCGTTGGTCGCGCCGGGGCCCGAGGTGACGAGCACGACGCCGGGCTTGCCGGTCGAGCGCGCATAACCTTCGGCGGCGTGGGTCGCGGCCTGTTCGTGGCGGACGAGAATGTGCTTGATCGTCGGGTGCTTGAAAAGCGCGTCGTAAATCGGAAGCACCGCGCCGCCCGGATAGCCGAACACCGTATCGACCCCAAGGTCGACCAGCGCCTGAACCACCATGTCGGCACCGCTCATTTCCGTCACGACGAAACTCCTTCTTGGCGCAAAAACGCAGCGCTTGTGCGCTGCAACAGGGTTGCGGGCAATAGGTGTATGATTCTATCCTGTCAACAGCCTTTGGCGTAATAAAATTGCTAATTCATCAATAGAATCGTAGTTTAGTGACTCGGTATGGCGTGGCCAGTCCGCCGGGGGCTGGTTGCGGAACCAGGTATATTGACGCTTGGCATATTGGCGCGTCGCGGCCTGGGTGAGGGTGAGCGCTTCGCTGCGGTCGATGGCGCCAGCCAGATATTGCGCGATCTGCGGGACGCCGATCGCACGCATCGCTGGCAGGTCGGGGTCGAGGTTGCGCGCGAGCAGCGCTTCGACCTCGGCGATCGCGCCATGATCGAACATCTGGACCAGTCGCTGGTCGCAGCGACCCCGCAGCCAGTCGCGCGGCGGGAGGAGGATGAGCGGGGCGAGGGTGATCGTGTCGCCGATGCCGCCGCTGTGCGCGGTGTGCCAATGACCGAGTGGTTTCCCGGTCGAGCGGACGACTTCGAGCGCGCGCGCGATGCGGGTGGTGTCGGCGGGGTTGCGGCGCGCCGCCGTATCGGGGTCTTCGCGGGTGAGCGCGGCATAGGCATCGGCGACGGGCAGGGCGCGGACTGCGGCGCGAACATCGGCATCGATGTCGGGGATCGGCGAAATCCCGTCGAGCAGGGTGCGGACATGCAGGCCGGTGCCGCCGACGAGGATCGGGATGTCGCCCGCGACATGCACGGCGGCGATCGCGGCGCGCGCTTCATCGGCCCAGCGCGCGGCATTGTGCGGCTCGGCCGCGTCGACATGGCCGAACAGATGGTGCGGGATGCCCGCCATTTCTTCGTCGGTCGGGCGTGCTGACAGGACCCTGAGGTCGGCATAGACCTGGCTGGCGTCGGCGTTGATCACGACACCGCGCCCGACGGTTTTTGCGAGCCGTACCGCCAATGCACTCTTGCCGCTGGCGGTGGGGCCAGCGATAAGTGCGACAGGCGGCCGCGGGCCGCGAGAGGATGAAGGAGCCGCCATGTTCGTCGCGACGCTGATAGCAGCAGGAAAGCTGACCGACGAGGTGGTTCGCGAAGCGATCGACCGGCTCGACGCGACGGGGCATGATGTCGGGGCGCCGCACTGGCTGGACATCGGCGATGCCGCCGACATCGTCTTTCAGGGCAGCCTGGTCAGCGCGCGCGCCGAACTGGCCAAGATGGACCATGGCGCGCTCGACATCGTCGTCCAGCCGCAGGGCGACCGCACCAAGAAGATGATCATCGCCGACATGGATTCGACGATGATCACGGTCGAATGCATCGACGAACTCGCCGATTATGCGGGGCTGAAGCCCGAGATCGCGGCGATCACCGAACGTGCGATGCGCGGCGAGCTGGATTTCCGCGCGGCGTTGATCGAGCGCGTCGGATTGCTGGCCGGGATGCCCGAATCGACTTTGGTCGAATGCCGGATGGAACGGGTGAAGCTGACCCGCGGCGCGCGGACTTTGGTGCAGACGATGAAGGCGCACGGCGCCTGGTCGGTGCTGGTGTCGGGGGGCTTCATGCCGTTTGCGGGGCCGGTCGGCGAGGCGATCGGGTTCGACAAGGTGCTGGCGAACGAGCTGGAGATACACGGCGGCAAGCTGACCGGGCGGGTGATCGAACCGATCGTCGACAGCGCCGCAAAGCTGGAGACGCTGAAAGCCGAGGCGGCGAAGCACGGCCTGCCGCTCGCCGAAACGCTGGCGGTGGGTGACGGCGCGAACGACATTCCGATGATCACGTCGGCGGGGCTGGGGGTCGGATATTATCCGCACCCCGCGGCGGGCGAGGCCGCGGCGGCGGTGGTGCGGCATCATGACCTGACCGCGCTGCTGTGGGCGCAGGGCTATCCGCGGCGGAACTGGGTGCTGGGGTAGGGGGATAGGTAACGACCGGAAGCGGACGTTCGACATATGCTCCATCAATGGAAGAAGACCTGGTTTTTGCTGAACGCCGATATTCGGAGACTGAAATGCTGGAGGTGATTCTGGGCCTGTTTCTTCCTGCCGGTCATCGAGATGAGCCGCGAGGACCGCTTTTCGTTTTTCTGGCGCTAGTTTTTTGCCTTGCTGTGTCGGTGGGACTGTATCTCTTGGGTCGCGAAACGTGACTGCCCATAGATCAGTCGGATAGTAGCCTGACGGCAATCGACCCCAAAACCGCCATCATTTGGCATTCCCGTTTGGGCCCTCTCTTTGCCATCACAAGAAAAACGAATATGTTCGCGGGATGATTTTTTCAGTTCGCTTGGCCGGATTGGTCACCTTTGCGCTGTTCGTGTCCATTCCAGCGAGCGTGGCTGCATGCACTATCCCGCCTTCACCTCCGCCCCCACCTCGAACTGATGGCGAAAGCGAGGCAGAGTTCGCTGCTCGAAGCGATGACTGGTATCGCAGGGTAGCAGAGCAACAGTGGCAAGACGCTCAGCCCGGCATGGTCGCCAATGAAGATCAGCTTTGGATGACCTCTGAGCGCGTAGTCATTGCCCGGGTTGAAAGCGTCCGGGAGATATGGCTCAGGGGTAGTGAGGGGCAGCGTTATCGCTCGCCATTGGTTTCACTTCGTCCAATCCAGTGGCTAAAGGGGCGCCGCGCCGTCGGCCGATTGAAGGTTCATTACCTTTCTGACGATAGCTGCGCTTTTGGTGGAACTGGTGATGCTCCGCATAGTGGAGTTGGCGACCTTGTCCTGCTTTTCTACCGGCAAGGTGCAACGGAGCCACGCAATGTCCTCGACACCTTCCGGAGGGGCAGGGTCGTTACAAATCGCAGTCGGGCGGCCTTCGACTTGGTGACAGCGCAAAGCACTCAGTGACGGTTTTCCACCCCATTTAAGCCACAAGCGGCGATTTTCCTGCTACGACTGGAAGCGACCGATTGCGGACGTCGATCCTCCCTGTCGCGCAGCGATGGGGAGGTGGCAGCGCGGAGCGCTGACGGAGGGGCGATAGCGCGGCCCCTCCACCATTCGCTGCGCGAACGGTCCCCCTCCCCATGGCTTCGCCACAGGGAGGATAGATAGCATCGTCATGCCGGACTTGATCCGGCATCCATGACTTCAGCGCCGCGGTGGATCCCGGATCAAGTCCGGGATGACGAAGGGGCGGGCGATGGTTAGGGTGTCCGCCGTGGAGGCTCCGATGACCAAACACCGCATCTTTTCGATCAGCGTCGCGAGCGTCTATCCGCATTATATTGCCAAGGCGGAGAAGAAGGGGCGAACGAAGGCCGAGGTCGACGAGATGATCCGTTGGCTGACGGGGTATAGCCAGAAGGCGCTCGAGAGCGCGCTGGCGAAGGGGACGAACTTCGAGGATTTCTTTGCGCGGGCGCCGCGGCTGAACCCGGCTCGAGAGCTAATCACCGGGGTGATCTGCGGCATCCGCGTCGAGACGATCGAAGACCCGCTGATGCGCGAGCTGCGTTATCTCGACAAGCTGATCGACGAATTGGCGCGGGGGAAAGCGATGGAGAAAATCCTGCGCGGGTAGGCACTTTGACCTGTGCTGTTTCCGGTACTGGTACGCCGAAGCGGCAGCGCGAGTGGTGGCGACGGGTTATGGCTCGACGTGTCCGTCGTTGCCGGGAGGGCCAGCATGAAAATTCAGGGTTCAGGACACGCATTGCCGGGCCAGCCCAAGCCCGCGGCGATCGGCCAAGGCGAAGCCCGCTTCGACGCGGCGCTGACGCAGGCCGGTCTGGGCGGGGACGCTTCGCGCGATGCCCCCTTGCGCGACTTTTCGAAAATGACGCGCGGCGACCTGTTCGGCTGGATGAACGACCGGGTCCGCGCGGGCGAATTGTCGCTGGACGACAGTTCGGGGCTGCTGGCGCTGTCGGGTGGCGGCGCGGTCGGTGCGATCGGGTCGGGCTCGTCCGATGCGGTGCCGCCAGCCGATCCGCAACATGTCGATTTCTTTCAGCTGGCGCAGGACCGTATCGCGGCGGCGCGGCATCGCCGCGAGCATGATGCCGAAGCCGCCTATCTGGTCGCGCTGGGCGTCATGCAGCGGTTTCAGGCGCCGTCCTAGCCTCCTCGTCCGCCGCGATTTCACCCGACAGCCACCCCCGGAACCGCGCCATCGCATCGCTTTCGGGGCGCGATATCAGGCGAGTGAGCCAATAGCGGCCCGCGTCGATGGTGGTGGCGAACGGTTGGACCAGAATCTCCGCCGCGAGCTCGCGGGTGAACATGGCGGGCGGGGCGAGCGCGACGCCCTGGCCGGCGGCGGCGGCGGTCCCCATCAGCGCGCTGCTGTCGAACATCGGGCCGCGCAGTAGCGGCGCGGTCAGCCCGGCGGCGGCAAACCAGCGCGCCCATTCGTCGCTGCGGTACGAACGCAGCAGGCGTTCGGGGATGAGGTCGGCGGGCGATTGCAGCCGCGCCGCGACGGCGGGGGCGCAGAGCGGTGCGAGCGGGGCGGCGAGCAGCGCCTCGGCGTGGGTGGCGTGCCACGCCCCATCGCCGAAGCGGATCGCGAAATCGAGCGCCTCGCCCGCGAGATCAACGCGGTTGTTGTTGGTCGCGATCCGCAGATCGATCGACGGATGCGCGCGCGCGAAGGCATCGAGGCGCGGGAGCAGCCAGCCGGTGGCAAAGGTGCCGACGACCCCGACCTTCAGCACCTCGCGGAACCGCCCGTCCGCATATTGATCGAGCGTCGCGGCGACGCGATCGAAGGCATCGGCGACGACGGGGACGAGCGCCTGCCCCTCGTCGGTGAGCGCGAGGCCGCGTGCCAGGCGGTGGAACAGGCGGGTGCCGAGGCGGCGTTCGAGCTGCGCCACCTGATGGCTGACCGCGCCCTGACTGACGCAAAGCTCGATCGCGGCGCGGGTGAAATTGAGGTGGCGCGCGGCGGCATCGAAGGCGCGCAGGGCGTTCAAGGGGAGCTGGGCGCGGTCCATGGCCTGCTATTAATTATTCTCATGGCTTTGTCGAGAATTCATGCTTTGTCCGGCGCCCGCCCGCTTGGCATCCTGACCGCGAAGGGAGACGGTAATGTTTGAAGCAATCAGCCTGTTGGCGTGGCTCGCCGCGGCGAGCGGGGCGCCGGTTCCGGCGGTCGATCCGCTGACCCAGCCGATCGTCACGTCGCGCTCGGCAGAGTGGCTGGCGCCTGCGAAGCCGGAGAAAATTCTGGGGAACAGCTATCTGGTCGGGTTCGGCGGGATGAGCGTCGTGCTGATCGATACCGGCGCCGGGCTGGTGCTGGTCGATGGCGCGCTGCCGCAGGCGGCGCCCGCAATCCTGGCGAACGTCCGCGCGTTGGGGTTCGACCCCAAAGACATCAAATTTATTCTGAGCACCGAGCCGCATTTCGACCATGCGGGCGGGATCGCGGCGCTGGCGCGCGACACCGGCGCGACGGTGGTGGCGAGCGCGCGCGGCGCCGAGGGGTTGCGGTCGGGGCGACACGCCGCCGACGATCCGCAGCTCGCCTATGGCGGCAGCTGGCCCGCGGTCACGACGCCGATGCGCGTGATGGCGGACGGTGAGGTGCTGCGGCTGGGCAAGACCGCGATCACCGCGCATGCGACCCCGGGGCATACGATGGGCAGCATGAGCTGGAGCTGGCAGGCGTGCGCCGATGAAGGTGGGGGGAAGGCGTGCAAGGAGATCGTCTTTGCGTCGAGCCTGAATCCGGTGTCGGCGGACGATTATAAATTCAGCAGCGCGGCGGGAGCGCCGTTTGTGGCGGCCTTTGCGCAAAGCTGGCGCACGGTCGAAGCGCTGAAATGCGACATATTGATCGCGGCGCATCCCGACAATGCGGGCGAGGGGCGGTATAACGCCAGTCCGGGCGCGTGCCGGAGCTATGCTGATCGGTCGCGTCAGGCGCTGACGAAGCGGTTGGCGGCGGAGAAGGGGGAGGGCGCGAAGTAGCCAGTCCCTTATCCTCCCTGTCGCGCAGCGATGGGGAGGTGGCAGTCCGAAGGACTGACGGAGGGGCTTTTGCGTTGACGTTGCCGCCCCTCCACCACTTGCTTCGCAAGCGGTCCCCCTCCCCATGGCTTCGCCATAGGGAGGATTTTGGCGTTACTTATCCACCACCAGACAGGCTTGCCCGCTCTTGCTGAGCGCGGCGCAGAAGTTGTTCGCCTCACCCTTGTTGGCGAAGCCGCCGGTCTGGAGGCGGGTGACCTTGCTCGTCTTGAGGTAGATCGGCTGGCGCGCGGCGACGGCGGCGTGCTTCTTGCCGAGCGATGCCCACAGGTTGCGGGCGTTGGCCTCGACACCAAAGGCGCCGAGCTGGGCGCGCCACGGGCTGTTGCCGCTGGTGGGGCGCCCCGGGGTCGGGGTTTCGCGGACCGCGATGGGGGCGTTGTTTACCGGTTTCGGCTTGGGTGCGGCGGCCGCGGGCGGCTGTTTTTCGCTGACGGGCGGCGGGGCATAGGTCGTGCCGGGCTTGCCCTTGGCGGCGTCGGCGGCGGCGGTGGCTTCGGCGGTGGCTTCGACGGCGGCGATCGTGGCGGCTTGCGCGGCGGGTGTCGGCATCGTGGTGGCGTGGGGAAGCGGTTGCTGTTTCTCTGGCGGCACACGCGGCGGTAAGGCGAGCACCGGCGGCGGCGTATAGCTGGCGCCGGGAACCGAAGCGAGGAGGCTCGCGGTCTTGATCGGCGAGGGCGCGGCGGGCTTGGCCGCGGGCGCTGGCGTCGAAGCGGTCACCGCGGCGAGCCGCGCGCGCGCTTCACTTTTTTCGATCTCGGGCAGCATCGCGAGGCCGCGCTGGCGCTGTTCGAGCGGGATCAGGCTGTCGAGCTGCGCGAGCCGGGCCGAGGCGATGCCGAGCCCGGCGTCGCTGGCGCGCTTGGTCAGCGCATAGGCGCGGGCCAGATCGCGCGGCGCCAGGTCGCCGTTGAAGTGGGCGGTGCCAAGGACATATTGCGCGCGCGGTTCGCCGCGTTCGGCCGAGCGGGTGATGAAGGGCATGGCTTCGTCGCGGCGGTTCGCGGTGAACAGGACGAGGCCGAGATTATCCTCGGCCTGCAGATGCCCCTGTTTGGCGGCGCGGCGATACCAGGCCTCGGCCTGCGCCAGATCGGTGGGGACGCCGCGGCCGAGCTTGTACGCCTGGCCGAGATTGAACTGCGCATCGGCATCGCCCGCGAGCGCGGCGGGGCGCCATTCGGCGACGGCACCCTGATAGTCGCCGCGCTGCCATGCATCGACGCCGTCCTTGACATCGGCATGGGCGGGTGCGGCGAGCATCGACGCCGCGAGCAGCGGCAGCGCCAGCGAGACGGCGGTGCGGAAGTGAGGCATCTTGTTCTCCAATGACTTGCATTGCTGCAGTCCCCGACGGCTTTTTAGGGTGGAATGGCTAACAGCGCGTTAGCAACCCGCAGCTTGTGCCATATCTGGTCCATTTCGGGACAGGTTGATGTTGAACGCTTGTTAACCATGATCGCGAGCGGGCCGTTCACCTTCTTTTTATCATCGTTAACTCAATTTTAGCGCCCCGCATGGCATTCCACCGCCAATTACTGGTTTTTCAGGGGGACAGCTGTGCGCGTTTTGGCATTGGCTTCACAAAAAGGCGGGTCGGGAAAGACGACCCTGTCGGGGCATCTCGCGGTACAGGCGCAGCTTGCGGGCGCGGGCCCGGTTGTCCTGATCGACATCGATCCGCAGGGCTCGCTCGCCGACTGGTGGAACGAGCGCGAGACCGATCTTCCGGCTTTTGCGCAGACCACCGTCGCGCGGCTGGCATCCGACCTGGAAATCCTGCGTCAGCAAGGGTTTAAACTCGCGGTCATCGATACGCCGCCCGCGATCACCATGGCGATCCAGAGCGTGATTTCGGTCGCCGAACTGATCGTCGTGCCGACGCGGCCCTCGCCGCACGACCTCCGCGCCGTCGGCGCCACCGTCGACCTTTGCGAACGCGCCGGCAAGCCGCTGGTGTTCGTCGTCAACGCGGCGACCCCCAAGGCCAAGATCACCAGCGAGGCCGCGGTCGCGCTGTCGCAGCACGGCACCGTGGCGCCGGTCACGCTGCACCACCGCACCGATTACGCCGCGTCGATGATCGACGGCCGCACGGTGATGGAGGTCGATCCCAACGGTCGGTCGGCCGAAGAGATCCGCCAGCTGTGGACCTATATGAATGATCGGCTGGAAAAGAACTTCCGCCGTACCGTGTTTGCCGCGCCGACCCCGACGCAGGGCAATTATGGCGCAGTCCGCCCGATGGGCGGTGGCTTTGGCCGCCGCATCGCTGGCCAGTGACGGGAGGGATGGGAACCATGGGCGAACCGAAACCCCTCGCATCGCTGAGCGCCGGATTGCTGGCCCGCAAGGGCGGCGCACGGCCCGCCATGCGCCGTCAGCCGCTGGGCAGCGGCCCCGCACCGGTCAACGCGGTCGGCTATGACGATCTTGGCTGGAACGACATGGGCTATGACGTCGACCCCGACCAGTCGGGCGAACCGGCGCGAATGCTCGATCTGAAGCCGCTGCTCACCGGGTCGGTGCTGGCGCATAATGCCGAAGCCGAACATGCGGTCGACGACAGCGTCGGCCACGAACTGACCGATGCGATCGCCGAGGATTATGCCGCCGAGGCGTTCGAGCCGGAAGTGCCCGAAATCGTTCGCCAGCAGGAATCGCTGATCGACCGCGTCGCCGCCGTGGCGCGCAAGGTCGAGGCGCGGCCCGAGCCCAAAGCGAAGAAGGAAAAGGCGCCGCGCGCGCTGCGGGCCCGCGAAAAGGCGGCGTTCACGCTGCGGCTCGATGCCGAACGGCATCTCAGGCTGCGGCTGGCGAGCGCGGTGACCAACCGGTCGTCGCAGGTGATCCTGACCGATCTGCTCGACGAATATCTGGCGTCGCTGCCCGAAATCGACGCGATGGCAAGCCGCCTGCCGGCGGCGCGCCCGACGCGCCAGACGATGCCGCGCTGAACCAATCAAGAGGGGACCGAGTCATGAACCGCAAGATGCTGATGAACCTCGCCATGTCGGGCTTTGTCCTGAGCGTTGCGACCGGATGCAGCGGGATGGGGGCGATGGCCGAAGCGCCGTCGCGCGCCGCGGGCAAGCCCGCGCTCGCCGCCAAATCGGCCGATCAGGCGCGCGCCGCACTGGAAGCCGGGAAGGTCAGCAAGGCGGTTGGCCTGGCCGAAGCCGCTGTGGCGGGAAGCCCGCGCGACGCAAGCTATCGTGCGCTGCTGGGGCAGGCCTATTTGAACGACGGTCGCTTCGCGTCGGCGACGGCGGCGCTCTCCGAAGCGATGGAACTGGGCGCGACCGACAGCAATACGATCATCGCGCTGACGCTGGCGCATATCGCGCAGGGCAAGGGCGCCGAGGCGATCACGCTGCTCCAGGCGCATCGCGACACCGTCCCCGCATCGGACATCGGGCTGGCGCTGGCGCTGGCCGGGGATAGCGAAGGCGCGATTTACGTGCTGACCGACGCGGCGCGCGCGCCCGACGCAAGCGCGCGGACGCGCCAGAATCTGGCGCTGGCCTTTGCCCTGTCGGGGCGCTGGGCGCAGGCGCAGATTTTGGCATCGCAGGACCTGTCGCCCGCCAAGCTGGAAGCGCGGATGGCCGAATGGTCAAAGCTCGCCGAAACGCCGAACGCACAGCTGCGCGTCGCGAGCCTGATCGGCACCAAGGCGCAGAGCGACGCCGGGATGCCGGTTCGTCTGGCGCTGAGCAATTTTGCCGACACCCAGATGGCCGCCGCCGAGGCGCCTGTCGAACTGGCGAGCGCCGATCCGGCGCCGGTCGCCGCTTATGCGCCGCCGCCGCCGGTGCTGGCGGACGCGAGCAGCGCGATCCGCAGCGTCGAATTGCCGATGCCCGAGCGCACCGCCGATGGCGTGGTGCCGGTCACCGAATTGCCGCAGCCGAAGGCCGCGAGCGAAGTCATCATGGCCGACGCCGCTCCTTACCGCGCCGCGCCGCGCGTCGCGGGCGAGGGACGCATTCGCCCCGCGCAGCAACAGGCGCTGGAACTGGCGACCGTGCTGATCCCGAAGGCCATCGCGTTCAACGCGCAAAAGCCGTCGGGCTGGGCGGTGCAGCTGGGCGCCTATGACAGCCTGGGGATCGCCAAGGAAAAATGGGGCGGGCTGAAAAAGCGCAACGGCGTGCTGGCCAATTTCCCGGCATCGAGCCACGCGGCGACGGTGAACGGGCGCACCTTCTATCGCCTGACCGTCAACGGTCTGGCGACCCGCGCCGATGCGAACAATCTGTGCCGCGAGCTGAAGGCGAAGGGCCAGACCTGCTTCGTCCGCGCGATGGGCGGCAGCGAAAGCATCCAGTGGGCGGCGAAATCTAGCCCGATGCGGCTTGCTTCGCGATGATTTGAGTTTCCCAGCCTGTCGGCGGGATCGATGGAAAAGGGGCGGGGCCGAAAGGCTGCGCCCCTTTTCTGTTGGGGCGGAAGGTCTTTTCCTCCCGGCGAAGGCGGGGATCTTGCGTGGGCTCAAATTCGAGAGGGTGAGATCCCGGCCTGCGCCGGGATGACGAGGGGGGTGGGGTCCTTGGCACCAAGCAGCAAGCCTGCCTGATCCTCCCTGTGGCGAAGCCATGGGGAGGTGGCAGCGCGAAGCGCTGACGGAGGGGCTTTGGCGCTACCGTCGCGGCCCCTCCACCACTTGCTTCGCAAGCGGTCCCCCTCCCCATCGCTGCGCGACAGGGAGGATTGGCGCGGATTGCGTCGCGGTGCTGTGTTGCGCGGCCTTCGTCATTCCCCCGGACGCGGCCGCAGACCTAGTTATAGATGCACCCGTCCAGCCCGTCACGGCGGACCTGGCCGATCCGCCGCTGGATCGTGTTGCCGTAGCGGCGCGTAAAGCCCGATGGGCTGACCGCTTCGCGTTTCTTGGGGAGCGGCAGGATTGCGGCGATGCGGGCGGCTTCGGCGGGGGTCAGCTTGCCCGCGCCATGTTTGAAATAGCGCTGTGCCCCGGCTTCGACGCCATAGGTGCCGATGCCGGTCTCGGCGACGTTCAGATAGACTTCCATGATCCGCCGCTTGCCCCAGATCGTTTCGATCAGGAAGGTGAACCATACTTCGGGCACCTTGCGGACGTAGCGGGTCCAGCCGCTGCCCTGCCACAGGAAGACATTTTTCGCGGTCTGCTGGCTGATCGTCGATCCGCCGCGCATCCGCTTGCCCTTGGCGTTGCGTTCGATCGCCTGTTCGATCGCTTCGGTATCGAAGCCGTTGTGCGAGCAGAATTTGCCGTCCTCCGCGGCGATCACCGCGCGGACCATGTTGCGGTCGATGGCGGACAGGCTGGTCCAGTCCTTGGTGATGCCGTTGCTGTCGGCGAGCATCGTGAAGGTCACCGGCGGCGGCACGACCGCATAGAGCAGCACCCACAGCACTGAAATCGCGATGAACCATAACAGCCATTTGAACGGTCGCAGGTACCAGGGGAGATTGCGGCGCTTCGGGCGTTTTTTGGCGGCGGTCGTCATGCCGTTTTCATAGCCGCTTGCCGATGGTCGGCAAGCGGCTGATTGACATGATGCCTTTTCAGGGCGCCTTGGCCCGCTCGCCGCGCTTGCCAATCGGCGCCGCGCCGAACGCGATCACCGCATTGGCGGGCGGCAGGCCGTCGATGGCGCGTGCGGCGACTGGTTGCCAGGCCTTCCGGTCGTTGAAGTCGGCGATGTCGGCGTAGCGTCCGACGATCCGCCCGGCGCCAAAGCGATAGGGCAGGCCTTCGCCGTCGAGCGGCGCGGCGCGGTCGGCGATATGGAAATGGAGATGCGGGCGGGTGACATGCCCCGACGATCCGACGCGTCCGATCACCTGTCCGCGCCGCACCCGCGTGCCGACCCTGATCCCGATGCCAGGCGCCAGATGCTGGTAAAAGGCATAGCGGCCGTCGGGCAGGCGCAGCACGATCATCGCTCCGGTTTCATCCTCGACGCTGGCGGGCGCGCCGGGGGCGGCCACCTCCTTGATCGTCACCACCTCGGCGTCGGCCACCGCGAGCACGTCGGCGCCCGATCCGTCGGTGGCGACGTCGGTGCCGGTCGAACCGGGATCAAAGCCTGCCGCGGGCATCCAGTCGATCGCGTGCCGCCCCGGCAGGCGCACGCGCCCGCTGACTGCATAGGGAAAGCGGCGATGGCCGTTGTCGACATCGGGCAGCGCGACCGCGGTCCATGGCCCGCCGCGCAGCGGGGCGCCCAGCGCCGCGGCAAAGGCGCGCGTCGGGGTGAATTCGCCGCCGGCGATCGTGACGCGGACGCCCGGACCGCTGGCGCGGATCGGGGTCAGGCTGATCCGGTGAACGAGCGGCTTCGGATCGCCGCCCGGCCACGCGATCGACAGGTAAAAGATCGCGCGGCCGCCCGGCGCGATTTCGGTCGCGCCGCCCGGCTGCGCGCCGATCCGGCGCATCGGTCCCGCCGGGTCGATCCGCGCGATGCAGTCGCCATGCGCCGCCGGACAAATGTCGATGGCGTCGATCGCGAGCGGCTGCGCGGCGAAATTGGTTGCGTGCAGTTCATAGACCAGCCGGTCCGCGCCATCGATCCGCGCGATCGACGGCACATAGGGGACCTCGAGATGGAGCGACTGGAATGGGCGCACCGCCGCAGGCTCGGCAATCGGTGCGGGGGTGGGGGCGGCAAGGGCGATCAGCAGGGCAAAGATCATCGGCAGGGCTCCAGTCGGGAAATGGGCCTGCGCTTTGGCGCCGAGAGGCATCCGCAATCGAGCGCCGATCTGTAGGCGGGACTATGGCACCGGTTCGGCGGGCGGCGATCGGGGCGCCAGCAGCATCGCCAGATTGGCGCGGTAGCGGCGGCTCAGCCGCAACTCGGCGCCGCTCGTCAGCCGGACATGGGCATCGCCGCGCCCGATCGGCGCGATTTCGCGCACCCGGTCGATCCGGATCAGCGCACCGCGATGGATGCGCGCAAACTGGGCGGCGGGCAGCCGCTCGGCCAGCGAGGTGAGCGACTGTTCGATCAGATGGGCGCCGTGCGCGCTGTGGATTTCGGCATAATCGCCCGCGGCACCGATCCAGTCGATGCTGTCAAAGCGAAGGCGGTGGACGGTGCCGCGATTGCGGACGACCAGCGCGTCGTCGTCGGTCGTCGGGGACGATGCGGCGCGCGCCGCCTGTCGCCGCGGCCAGCGCAGCCAGCCGATCGTCAGGCCGACGAGCGCCAGATAGAGCAGGCCGCTCGTATCGAGGTTGCGCACGAACATGACCGACGTCATCTCCCACCGCGTCGCGGCCGCTCCGCCGCGATAGACCGGCCAATAGATCAGCGCGAACAGCAGAACGTGCGCGCCGACCACCACCGGCCACAGCGACAGATAGGCGATGATGCGGAGCGACAGGCGGCGGATGCGGCGCTCGATCGCGATCACCGCGCCGACGATCGGCCAGCTCAGCAGCGCCCAGATCGAATAGATGGCCGCGGTATAGCCGAAGGTCGGCCACCAGGGTTGCGGGGTGCCGCGATAGGCGGCGAGGAAATTGCCCTGCAACGCCTGCGCCAGCGCGACGAGCGCCCAGCCCGACAGGATGATCGCGCTCCACGCGCGCCGATTGTCGGACAGGAGCAGCCGCCGCGCCCGCGGCTCAGGCGCTGACGAGGCGCCGGTCACCGGCGAGCTTCAGCATCGCCTTTTGCAGCTTTTCGAACGCGCGCACCTCGATCTGGCGGACGCGTTCGCGGCTGACGTCGTAAACCTGGCTCAGATCCTCGAGCGTCTTGGGATCGTCGGTCAGGCGGCGCTCGGTCAGGATATGGCGTTCGCGCTCGTTCAGCGTTTCCAGCGCTTCGCTGAGCAGCGAATGGCGCAGGTCGCGTTCCTGTGCCTCGGCGACGCGCTCGTCCTGGAGCGGGCCTTCGTCGCCCAGCAGATCCTGCCACTGGCTGTCGCCATCTTCGCCCATCGGGACGTTCAGCGAGGTGTCGCCGCCCATCGCCATGCGGCGGTTCATGCTGGTGACCTCTTCCTCGGTCACGCCAAGGTCGGTCGCAATCTTGGCCAGATGTTCGGGCGACAGGTCGCCATCCTCGAACGCTTCCAGATTGTTCTTCATCCGGCGGAGGTTGAAGAACAGCTTTTTCTGCGCCGCGGTGGTGCCCATTTTGACGAGGCTCCACGACCGCAGGATGAATTCCTGGATCGAGGCGCGGATCCACCACATCGCATAGGTCGCAAGGCGGAAACCGCGTTCGGGGTCGAATTTCTTCACCCCCTGCATCAGTCCGATATTGCCTTCGCTGATCAGCTCGCTGACCGGCAGGCCATAACCGCGATAGCCCATCGCGATCTTGGCCACGAGGCGCAGGTGGCTGGTGACGAGCTGCGCCGCAGCTTCATTGTCGCCATGCTCCTGAAACCGCTTTGCGAGCATATATTCCTGCTCGGGGGTCAGCAGAGGGAATTTGCGAATTTCGGCCAGATAGCGGTTCAGGCTGGCTTCGCCGCCGAGCGCTGGCACCGTGGCCGGAACATTGCTTTTAGCCATTGGAGAGCTTCTTCCCTTTTATATCTTGAGTCAGAATATGCCGCGGTTGGCTCCGGCGGTCAAAATAGATTTTCATTCGAAACCTAAACGCGCAATTCATCGATCAGTTCCCGCATGTCCGCTGGGAGTTCGCTGTCGAGCGCGATCCTGTTACCGGTCACCGGATGAATAAAGCCCAAATGGGCCGCGTGCAATGCCTGCCGCACGAAATTCCGCGCTTTCAGCACCTCCGACAGTGGCCTTTTGGCGCGCCCATAGACCGGGTCGCCGACCAGCGGATGGCCGATATGCATCATGTGGACGCGAACCTGATGGGTGCGCCCGGTTTCCAGCCGACATTCGACCAGCGTCGCGCCCGCCAGCGGTTCGACGGTGCGATAATGGGTCACCGCGCGCTTGCCGCGCCCTTCGCCGACGACCGCCATTTTCTTGCGATTGGTGGACGAGCGGCCGAGTTCGGCGTCGACCGTGCCGTTCGCGGGCATCGGACGTCCCGTCGCGATCGCGATATAGCGGCGGTCGATACTGTGCGCGGCGAACTGCTTCGCCAGCCCTTCGTGCGCGCGATCATGCTTGGCGGCGACGATCAGTCCGCTGGTGTCCTTGTCGATGCGGTGGACGATGCCGGGCCGCGCGACGCCGCCGATCCCCGACAGCTGGCCCGCGCAATGATGAAGCAGCGCGTTGACCATCGTCCCGTCGAGATTGCCCGCCGCGGGATGGACGACCATCCCCGCGGGCTTGTCGACAACGATCAGATGCTCGTCCTCGAACGCGATCACCAGCCCCATATCCTGCGCGACATTGTGCGCCGGGGCGGCGGCGGGAACGCGCACCTCCAGCGTCGCCGGTGTGGCGGCCTTTGCGGCGGGGTCCCAAAGGATCGTGCCGCTGTTGTTGGAGACGCGGCCGCCCTTGATCAGGCTCTTGACCCGCTCGCGCGACAGGCTGGGCAGCGCTTCTGCCAGCGCGCGGTCGAGGCGCAGTCCTGCCGCACTGTCCGCCAGCGCCACGGTCAAAATATCATCATCCCCCTGCATTGGTCAGGATGTGGTTCGGGTACGCAAAATTTCAAGGTGCCGCCTCCGGGTTCCGTTTGTGTCGAGCGAAGTCGAGACACCGGCAAGGCTGGCGCGAACGATGGGCATCTCGACCTCGCTTGATGCGAACGGGTTTGGGGATGCTACTTGCCTCTGGGTTGCTGCCTGTCCTAGGGAGCATGCGCGCGCCGCTGATGTCTGGCTTGCGGGGAGTTAACCAATCCATGTCCGACGACCGCGTCGATTTTGCCTCCATGCTGGCCTCGCGCCTGTGCCACGATTTGCTCAGCCCGGTCGGCGCGTTCGCCAACGGGCTTGAACTGCTCGCCGACGAAAAGGACCCGGCGATGCGCGAGCGCTGTTTCGAGCTGCTCGAGCAGAGCGCGCGGACGTCGGCGAACAAGCTGAAATTCTTTCGTCTCGCCTTTGGCTCGGCGGGCGGCTTTGGCGAGCTCGTCCCGGCGGACGAGGCCAAATCGGCGATCCAGGGGATCATCGGCGACCGCGCGATCGACCTCAACTGGATGATCGGCACCGATCCGCTGCCCAAACCGGCGGTCAAGATCATCCTCAACCTGTCGCTGCTCCTCGTCGACGCGCTGGTGCGCGGCGGCCGGCTCGACGTCGGCTGTGAAAAGCAGGGGGAGGGCATCGAAATTGCCCTGCATGTCGAGGCCGAGCGCATCTTCCTCGACGCCGACGTCGAACGCATCCTGGCCGAAGGCGAGGGCGCAAGCCCGATGACCTCGCGCACCGCGCCCGCCGTCCTCGTGCAGGCGGTCGCGCGCCAGAGCGGCGGCACTGTCATGCTCGCCCGCGAAACGCCGACGTCGCTGCTGGTCGGCGCGGTGCTGCGCGGGCGCGGGTAAAGGCTCTCTGCAAGACGGGTATTTGCCTGCCCGAAAAACTATGCCGCGATCAGGCTGCGAACGGCCAGTTCGGTGCCGTGCTCGCGAGCCTTGGCCAGTTCGTAGCGGGCCTGCATCCGCATCAGCGTTTCGGCCTTCACCCCGAAAGCGTTTTCGAACCGGATCGCCATCTCGGCGGTCAGTGCGTAGCGACCGTTGAGCAAGCCGCTGATCGCTTGGCGGCTGACCCCAAACGCCTCGGCCAGATCGTTGATCTTGACGCCGTGCGCCTCGACGATTTCGTTCTTCAACCATTCCCCGGCGTGGATCGCGAATGACGGGTGAACCTTGATAGCCATCAGTGATAATCCTCTAAATCCAGATCGATGATCGCATCCTGATCGTCGATCGCGAATGTCATGCGCCAATTGCGCGTCACGGTCATCGCCCAGGTCCCGGCGCGGTCCCCGGTCAGGGGATGAAAGCCGTAGTTGGGCGGCGTCGCAAGTTCGTCGAGCGTGTCCGCGGCGATGAGGAAGTTCAGCATCTTGAACAACCGGTCGGTCAAATCACCCGGCAAGCCCTTGGGCTTTCCGGTTTCGACGAACCGACGGAGCGCCTTGTGCCGGATGCTCCCAATCTCCATGAGTAAAGCAATGCCTTACATTTCGTCATTCGTCAAGCGATAATGTAATGCACCGCTTTACGTATGGCGGCGCCTGTCGCCGAGATTCGACCGGCCATCGCCGAAAGGGAGGGAGAATATGCAAACCCTACATTAACCATTATCGGCCATGGTGCTGCTTCAGTTTCTGGGGCGCACCGGTACCGTGATAGACGATCTGCTGAACGACTTTTTGGCCGAAACGGCGGAAATCCTGTCCGAAGCGGGCGGGGCACTGGTGGCGTGGGAAGCCGATCCGGCCGACCGGGCGCAGCTCGACGCCATTTTTCGGCTCGTCCACACGATCAAGGGCAGCTCGGGCTTTCTGTCGTTGCCGCGGGTCACCGCGCTGTCGCACGCCGCCGAAGATGCGCTCGATCAGGTGCGGCGCGGCAAGCGCGAGGCCAATTCGGCGCTGGTCACCGGGGTCCTTGGCATCATAGACCGGCTGAACATCCTGTGCGGCGCCCTGGGCAAGGATGGCGTCGAACCGACCGGCGACGATAGCGATGTGATTGCTGCGCTCGGCGAGCAGGCGGCGCCGACCGAGACGCGGTACGAGGTTGCCGGCGTGCCGCTGCGCCGCGACGATGATTTTCAGGCCGAACTGCAAAGCTGGCGATCGATCCGGGTGCCGCTGCCGCTGCTCGACAGCGTGATGACGGGGGTCACCGACATCGTCCTCGCGCGCAACGAATTTGCCCGGATGCTACGCGAATCGGGTGCCAGCGCGACGGTGATCGCGTCGTTCGACCGGCTGTCGGATTCGATCGCCGGGATGCGCCAGTCGGTCAGCCAGATGCGGATGCAGCGCATCGACAAGCTGTTTGCGCCGCTGCCGCGGATCGTGCGCGACCTGGCGCAGGACATGGGCAAGAAGATCGCGTTCCAGACCAGCGGCGGCGAAGTCGAGCTGGACCGCGAGATGATGGAAAATATCCGCGACCCGCTGATCCACATCGTCCGCAACGCGATCGACCATGGCATCGAAGCGCTGGAGGACCGCGTCGCGGCGGGCAAGGACATCACCGCGACCATATCGGTGTCGGCGCGTCAGTCGGGCAACCAGATCGAAATCGAAATCCGCGACGACGGCCGCGGCATGTCGCCCGACGCGCTGGTCGCCAAGGCGATCGCGTCGCGCGCGATCACCGCCGCCGAGGCGCGCGCGCTGTCGCCCAAGGACAAGCTGGAGCTGGTCTTTCGCCCCGGCTTTTCGACCGCGGCGAAAATTACCGAAGTGTCGGGGCGCGGCGTCGGCATGGACATCGTCAAGGCGAATGTCGAAAAGATCGGCGGCGTCGTCGAGCTGCGCAACGATGAAGGGCGCGGCCTTTCGATCCTGCTCCGCGTGCCGATGACGCTGACCATCATTTCGGGGCTGATGGTGCGCGCGGCGGGCCAATATTTCGCCATTCCGCGCGGCGCGGTCCGCGAAATCCTGCTCGAAAATGGCGACACGGTGCGGATCGACCGCGTCGGGGGCGGCGAACTGGCGATGGTGCGCGGCGAACAATATCCGCTGTTGCGGCTGGAAACGGTGCTGGGACGCGCGGCGAGCGACGATGATGACATCGACGACCGGGCGCTGGTGATCGTGCGGCCGGGGCAGGGGCAAAGCTATGCCCTGAGCGTCGCGGCGATCCACGATCATGAGGAACTGGTGATCAAGCCCGCCGCGCCGATGATCATGGCGACCGGGCTTTATGCCGGGACGACGTTGCCCGACAATGGCCGCCCCGTGTTGCTGCTCGACGTGCAGGGGCTGGTGGCGGCCGCAGCGATCGATGCGACCGAAGCCGGCCGCAATCATGATCAGATCGTTGCCGCCGAAGCGCAGGCCAATGCGGCGCGCAACGCGGCGCAGCTGCTGCTGTTCCGCGACACCAACGGCCGGGTCCGCGGGGTCCGCTTGTCGGTGATCGAGCGGGTCGAGGACGTGCCCGCATCGGCGCTGTTCGAAAGTGCAGGCCGGGTTCAGGCCCAGATCGGCGACGATATTTTCGCGGTTCATGCCGCAAAACTCCCCGAGACCGAGGGCTCGCTCAAGCTGCTCCGCCTCTACGACGGTCATTCGGTGCTCTGCTATCCGATCGCCGAAGTCATCGACATCGTTCGCCTGCCCGATGCGGTTCAGCCGTCGGCGGCGCCGGGGCTGATCGCGGGCGTCGTCCTCGTCGGGGGCGATCCGGTCGAACTGATCGATCCGTTCTGGCTGATGGCGCAATATGTGGCGGGCGCCGCCGCGCCGGTGTCGCACCAACCGCTTTGCCGCCTTGCCGACGACCATGACGGGTGGGGTGACAATTTCCTCGCGCCGATCCTGCGGAGCGCCGGTTATCGCGTGCTGTCGGGCAGCGAAGACGCCGACGAGGCGCCCGATGTGCTGCTGTGCCTGACCGAGGATGGTGCGTCCTGTACGCATAGCGGCGAGGAAATTCCGGTGATCCGTTTGCGCAGCGCGATTGCCGCGACCGGACCCGATGATGAAACCGTCTATCGCTACGACCGGCAGGCGTTGCTCGACGCCCTGGCGCGTCGCGTCGGGGGAGGCCGGGCATGATGGAAAAGCTGTATCTGATCGCGCGCATCGCCGACACGCGCGTCGCGCTGCGCAGCCGCGCCATCAATTCGGTGGTCACCGTCGGGACGCCGGTCGAGGTGCCGGGCGCGCCGCCGCATGTCGCAGGGCTGTTCGCGCTGCGCAGCCGCGTCTTTACGCTGATCGATCCGCATGTGGTGATCGGCCTGCCGCCGGTCCCTGTCGCATCCGGCCAGCGGGTGATCGTCGTCGATGTCGCCGATCATGGCTACGCCCTGCTCGCCGACGAGATCGAGGATGTCTGCTTCATCGACGCGCCCGAAACCCGGGTCGCGGGCAAGCTGCTGCCGGGTTGGGCGCGGGTAGCCGACGCGATGATCGAACATGAAGGCGCTTCGCTGCTGGTCGTCGATCCGTCGCATTTCATCACCCTGCCGGTGATGAAAGCCGCGTGAGTTAACGGGCTGGATACGCATTCACACTAGCATGACGTGAAATATGGGTGTTGCGGAGGAACGAATGTCTAAATCTTGCCTGGTTGTCGATGACAGTAAAGTCATTCGCAAGGTCGCGCGCCATATTCTTGAAAGCATGGCCTTTGCCGTGGAAGAAGCCGCCGACGGGCAGGAGGCGTTGACCTTTTGCCGCGCCAACCGCCCCGACGTGATCCTGCTCGACTGGAACATGCCGGTGATGAGCGGGATGGAGTTTCTGGGCGCGTTCAACGACCTGGATTATGGCCATGAGGAACGCCCCCGCGTCGTGTTCTGCACCACCGAAAACAGCATCGACCATATCCGCGCCGCGATCGAAGCGGGTGCCGACGAATATGTGATGAAGCCGTTCGATCGCGAAACGCTGGAAGGAAAATTGCAGCTCGTCGGCGTCGCGTAAGCCGATGTCGATGCCGCGTCCGGTCCCCCTGATCCCCGACCCGGAACCGTCGACGCGCACGGTCCGGGTCATGCTGGTCGACGACAGCCTGGTCGTCCGCAGCATCCTCGAGCGGATCGTCGATCATCATCCCGGGCTGGAAATTTGCGCGTCGGTTGCCTCGGCGCACGACGCACTGGCCTATCTGGCGCGCGAGCCCGTCGATGTCGTCGTGCTCGACATCGAAATGCCGGGGATGAGCGGGATCGACGCGCTGCCGCATATCCTGACCCGCGCCGCCAAGGCGCGCGTGCTCATCCTCTCGTCCAACTGCGTCGAAGGCGGTCCGGCGGCGATCGAGGCGTTGGCGCTCGGCGCCAGCGACACGCTGGCGAAACCCGGTCGCGGCAGTTTTTCGGGGCGCTTCGCCGAAGTGCTCACCGATCGCATCATGTCGCTGGGGAACCAGCAGGATTTCCCGGCACCGGTCTTGGTCGCCGAACGCCGCGCGCCTGCGCCGGTGGCGCTCGCCATCGACAGCGATCAGGCAATCGACTGTATCGCGGTCGCGGCATCGACGGGCGGCATCCCCGCCTTCACCAACTTCCTCGCCAACCTCGACCCGGGGATCACCGCGCCGATCCTGCTGACCCAGCATCTGCCCGATGCCTTCATGGAATTTTACGCCAAACAGATCGCGCTGATGACGACGCGTCAGGTGTGCGTGGCGCAGGCCGGGATGGTCGTCGAGCGCAACAATATCTATCTGGCGCCGGGCGATGCCCATCTGCTTGTCGTCGCCAACGGCCGCCGCCGCGAAATCGCGCTCGACCATCGCGTGGTCGACAACGGCTGCTGCCCCTCGGCCGACCCGATGCTCGATTCGGTGGCCGACGTATATGGCAAGGGCGGGGTCGCGATCATCCTGAGCGGCATGGGCCGCGACGGTGCGGTCGGTGCGGCGCGCCTGAAAGATGCGGGTGGAACGATTTTTGCGCAGGCGCCCGAAAGCTGCGTCATCTGGGGTATGCCCGGCGCGGTGGCCAAGGCGGGGCTTGCCGCGGCGACGCTCAACCCCGACGCGATCGCCCTGATGCTGCGCAGCTTCAGGCCGGGGCCGCACAAGCCATGATGGGGGCCAGCGCCAGCGAGTCAGCCTATCGGGTGCTGATGGGGGTGCTGGAATCGCGGACCGGACAGACGCTGTCGCCCAGCCGCATCTGGCGTATCGAAATGTCGCTGAAACCGGTGATGCAGCGCCATGGCATCGCCGACCTGGACGCGCTGGTCGCGGCACTGGTGACCTCCAGCAGCCGCCAGCTGCTCGACGACACGGTCGATGCGATGCTGAACAATGAAACCTATTTCTACCGCGAATACAGCGTATTCGACGACATTGCTGTGAAAGTTCTCGAGCAGCTGCGCGAGATCAACAAGCTGAAGCGGCGGCTGACGATCTGGCATTGCGGCGTGTCGACCGGGCAGGAAGCCTATTCGCTGGCGATGCTGATCGCCGAACAGGGCGAAAAATGGGCCGGCTGGCAGGTCGATATCGTCGGCACTGACGTCAGCTATCATGCGATCAGCCGCGCCCGCGTCGGGCTGTACAGCCAGTTCGAGATCCAGCGCGGGCTGCCGATCCAGCGCATGGTGCGCTGGTTCGACCAGACCGAAGGCGGCTGGCTCGCCAAGGCCGATCTGCGCCGCCGGATCGATTTTTCGGTGCAGAATATGCTGACCGACCGGCCACCGCTCGCCAGCCCCGCCGACCTGATATTCTGCCGAAATCTGCTGCTCTATTTTTCGGCGCCGATGCGGCAAAAGGCATTTGCCAAACTGCGCGCGATGGCGGCGCCGCAAAGCTTCCTCGTGCTTGGGGCGGGCGAAACCGTGCTGGGGCAGACCGACCAGTTCGTCGCGAGCCCGCGATTGCGCGGACTATATGAACCCGCCGACCAGCAGGTGCGGCGCGCGGCGGCCGCCTGACCTTGCATTTTGTGCGCTAGTGGCGCAATCGACGCACTGGCAAGCACAGGACGGGCCGCGAACCGCATGAGCGATTTTATCGAACGCTGGTCTCCCAATTTCGACGAGCGTGCGCTGCCCATCTCGATGGTCGTGCTGCATTATACCGGTATGAAGAGCGGCCCCGAAGCGATTGATTGGCTTGCCAATCCTGACGCCAAGGTGTCGGCGCACTATGTCGTCAGCGAGGACGGCCAGATCACCCATATGGTGCCCGAGGAAAAGCGCGCCTGGCACGCCGGAAAATCGCACTGGCGCGGGATCAGCGACATTAATTCGGCCAGCGTCGGGATCGAGATCGTCAATCCGGGGCACGAGTGGGGCTATGTCCCGTTCCCCGACCCGCAGGTCGCGTCGGTCGTCCGCCTCGTGCACCTGATCAAGGATCGCTACGCGATCACTCGCGGCAATGTCGTCGGCCATTCGGACATCGCGCCGACACGCAAACAGGATCCGGGCGAGCTGTTTCCATGGGAAGAACTCGCGCGCCGCCGCCTGGCGCTGCCGCGCCCGCGCAAGAAGCTGACCGATCCGCTGTGGACCGACGCCGGGTTCCTGCTCGCGCTCGAACGCTTCGGCTATGACGTGACCGACGGTTTTGCCGCGACGGTGGCGTTCCAGCGGCGCTTTCGCCCCGAACTGATCGACGGCACGATCGACGGCGAATGCCGCGCGATCCTGCTCGCGCTGCTGCTGCCGCAGCCCGAGGGCAATTGATCTTCGGAGCGCGCGGCGCATTGCCGCGCCGGCCATTCAATGCGGATCGGATACCGCCCTAGCGCACCCGCATGCCGCCCTTCCACATCGCGGTCGCGCGGCCCTGGACGGGCATGCCGTCGAACGGGGTGTTGCCTGCATAGGCCGCCATTTTCTTGGCATCGACCTGCCACGGGGTGCCGTCGTCGATCAGAATGAGGTCGGCGTCCTTGCCCACCGCAAGGCGCCCGGCGTCGAGGCCGAGCAGGCAGGCGGGGGTCGCGGCGAGCATGTCGAACAGGCGGCCCGGCGACACATGGCCGTCGCGCACGAGGTTCAGGCCCAGCGCGAGCAAGGTTTCGGCGCCCGCCATGCCGGGGAGCGCCTCGGCAAAGGGCAGGCGCTTGTCCTCGGGGCCGCGCGGGTCGTGGCCCGACGACAGGACGTCGATGGTGCCGTCGGCGACCGCGGCGAGGCACGCCTGACGGTCGTCCTCGCTGCGCAGCGGCGGCGATAAACGGGCAAAGGTCCGGAAGTCGCCGATCGCGGTGTCCGACAGGAACAGATGCGCGGGGGTGATGCCGCAGAGGACGGGCAGCCCCTTGGCCTTGGCGGCGCGGATCAGGTCGAGCCCGCGCGCGGTCGTGACCTGGCGGAAATGCACCGGCGCGCCGGTTTCCTCGACGAGCGCGAGATCGCGCGCGATCGCCATTGCCTCGGCGATCGGGGGCGCGGAGGCTAGGCCGAGCCGCGTCGCCATTTCGCCGTCGGTGGCGACTGCGCCCGCGGTCAGCCCTTCATCCTCGGCATGGATGATCGTGACGAGGCCGAGCGAGGCGGCGTAGGCGAGGACGCGGCGCATCACCCCGCTGTCGGCGATGCGGGTGCGGCCGGTGGCGATGGCGCGGGCGCCGGCACTTTTCATCAGGCCGATTTCGGCAAGCTCGTTGCCCGCAAGGCCTTTGGTCGCGGCGGCGAGCGGGTGGACCCACAGGTCGGGTTTGCCGCCCTTGGCGGCGCGCTCGACGAGGCCGGGGTCGTCGAGCGGCCCGGCGTCGGGCATCAGCGCGGCGCGGGTGATGCCGCCGAAGTGAAAGGCGGGCTTGTCCGTCGCAAACACGCCAAGGTCGATGATCCCGGGGGCGAGCCACTGGCCTTTGGCATCGACAATTTCGGTGCCCTCGGGCGTGTCCGTCGGGTCGAGCGCGGCGATCCGTCCGTCGATGACGAGCAGGCTGCCCGCGCGCGGCGTTTCGGCGTCGACCAGCTGCGCGTTGACGATATGGAGCGGTTTCAGTTCCATCCCGGCACTCCCCGCTTGCGGCGCGTCAGGATGTCGAGGCACGCCATGCGCACGGCGACCCCCATTTCGACCTGTTCGGTGATCGTCGAGCGGGTGGGGTGGTCGGCGACATTGCTGTCGATCTCGACCCCGCGGTTCATCGGGCCGGGGTGCATGACGATCGCGTCGGGTTTGGCCTTTTCGAGCCGCTTCGGCGTCAAGCCATAGAGCGCGTGATATTCGCGCGCGCTGGGCAAGTAGGCGCCGTCCATGCGCTCGTTCTGGAGGCGGAGCATCATCACGACGTCGGCGTCTTTCAATCCTTCGTCCATGTCGGTGAAGGTGGTGACGTGCATCCGGTCGACCGCGGGCGGGGTGAGCGTCGGCGGCGCGACGATCCGCACCTCGTTGCCGAGCAAGGTGAGCGCGAGGATGTTCGAGCGCGCGACGCGGCTGTGCAGCACGTCGCCGCAGATCGCGATGGTGAGGCCTTCGACCCGGCCCAGGCGGCGGCGGATGGTGAGCGCATCGAGCAGCGCCTGCGTCGGATGCTCGTGGCGGCCGTCGCCGGCGTTGAGGACCGGGCAGTCGACCTTGTCGGCGATAAGCTGCACCGCGCCCGACGACGCATGGCGGATGACCATCGCGTCGGCGCGCATCGCGTTCAGGGTCATCGCGGTGTCGATCAGCGTCTCGCCCTTCTTCACGCTCGACTGCGCAGCGTGCATGTTGACGACGTCGGCGCCCAGGCGCTTGCCCGCGATTTCGAACGACAAAAGCGTGCGCGTCGAATTTTCGAAAAAGGCGTTGATGATGGTGAGGCCCGCGAGCCGGTCGTCATGCTTTGCGGCGCCGCTGCGGTTGAGCTCGACCCATTGTTCGGCGGCGTCGAGGACGTAGCTGATCTCCCACGGAGTCAGCTGGGCGATGCCGATCAGGTGGCGATGGCGAAAGGCATCGCCGCCGGGCGGATAGTCACTGGCGGGTCGGGTGGTGGCGCTTGTCATTAAAGGGGAGCGTTTAGGAGGCGAGGGCGGGTCTGGCAAGCTATGATCCTCCCCGTGGCGAAGCCATGGGGAGGTGGCAGCGCGGAGCGCTGACGGAGGGGCTTTGGCACTACCGTCGCCGCCCCTCCACCATTCGCTTCGCGAACGGTCCCCCTCCCCATGGCTTCGCCACAGGGAGGATTATCTGGTCATCGCGTCGATCGCGCCCTGCAAAATGAAAGCCGCTGCGGCGCTGTCGACGCGTTCAGCGCGTTTGGCGCGGCTGACGTCGGCGGCGATCATCGCGCGCTCGACCGCGGCGGTCGACCAGCGTTCGTCCCAGAGCAGGATGGGCAGGCCGAGGGGCAAAAGGTTGCGGGCGAAGGCGCGGGTGCTTTGGGTGCGCGGGCTGTCACTGCCGTCCATGTTGAGCGGCAGGCCGACGACAAGGCCGACGATATGGTGCTGCGCAAGGACGGCCTTCAGCGTTTCGAGATCGGCGGAAAATTTCTTGCGGATGATCGTCTTGTCGGGGGTCGCGAAGCTCCAGTTCACATCGCAGGTCGCGACGCCGATCGTCTTGGTGCCGACATCGAGGCCTGCGAGGCGGCCGCCGGTCGGGAAGTTGGCGGCGAAGTCGGGAGCGGCGGTGGTGATCATCGCTCCCCCTCTACCCGCTCGTGTCGAGCGAAGTCGAGACACGTCGAAGGGTTGTGCGTGCCAAGCGTGTCTCGACTTCGCTCGACACGAACGGATTTAGGTTTTCGGCGTCGATGCTGCGGGCGGTGTTGTGATTGGCGCCGCCGCGGGCGGCACCGGCGGCGGCTTGCCTTCATACACCGCCAGCCGCCGCAGCGCATCGGCGCGGACATTCGCCCAGAACAGGGTGATGTCGTACACATGGTAATTATTCCCGGGCAGCACATAGCCCGCGACGACATAATTCTTCGCCACTTCGGCGTCGCCGATCATCAGCAGGCCGCGCGTGTCGTCGCATGTCGCGCCGATCTTGCCGGCGATCAGCGCGCCGCTCTTGAACCCCTCGGTGGGTTTGAGGGTGCCGAGATTGGCGTCGGGTGCCGCCGCTACATCGGGGGTGCCGGTCAGCGGATTGGTGCACAGCATCCGCGTCCCCGCGCGCGGGCGACCGTCGAAGCCGATCGTGCCGTCATAGGCGCTGGTCACCATTTCGGGGTCGGCGGGGTCGGCAAAGGTCGCCCAGCTGAGGATGCAGCCCTTTTGTTCGGGGGTCTGGCACGCGGGCAGGCCGAGCGCGGCCATGTCGGTGTCGAGGCTGATCGGCCAGCCGACGACATAGGCGGCAACGATGCGTTTCGCGAGCGGTGTCCCCGCGACCTTGTTCTTGAGCAGGGTGGTGAGGTGGAGCGCGCCCTGGCTGTGACCCGCGAGGATGATCGGCTTGTCCGCGGGCTGCGCGGCGATGAAGGCGTCGAAGGCCTTTTCGACGTCGCGGTAGGCGGCATCGATCGCCTTGCCCGCGGTGACGCGATCTTCGGCGAGGAACGCACCGAGCGTCGCCTGGCGGTACCGCGGCGCCCAGATTTCACCCGCATCGGCAAAGGCGCTCGCCATGCCCTGGACGAAAAGATTGGCGCGGTGGTCCGAATCGCGATCCTCGAGCGGGGCGTTCCAGCTGGAGCGGCTGTAATAGCTGGTCGGATGAACAAAAAAGACCGCGGCATTGCCCTTGTCGATCGGCGGCGCGGCGGGTTCGGCAGCGCCTGCGGACGGGATCAGCTGGTCGCGCGACTGTGCGGCGGCACTGTCGGGCGATGCGGCGCCCGCTCCTGCGGCGGCGGGGCGCCACGCCGACGGGTCGTTCGCCATGCCGGGACGCGCAAACCACATTTTGGCATCGTCATAGGCATTGGGTTCGACCGCCGCCTGTTGCTGAAATTCGGCGCTCGGCACGAAGGCGGTCCGCGCGACCCAGCCCGGAAACAGCTGGTACACGATGCCGGCGGCGAGGATCAGCAGGATGATCGCAGCGATGAAATAGAGAAATTTGCGGGCCAATGCGGGCTCCATGGGGGAGAGAGTGGGGGAGGACTGGTGCGCTGTTTGGCTTGCGCTTGGCAACGAAACAAGCCCAGATGTGGGGAATGACCGACGCGCCCGCAACCACGGCTCTCGCCGATTCGACCCTAGTCTCCGCCCGGTTGGACGACAATGACCCGCCCTGGCCGCTGCGCCCGTGGATCATGGCCGCGATCTGCGCGGCGGCGGGGCTCGCCTTCCATGCGCTGGTTGATCACAATTATGAGGACGGGTTGGCGCAGTGGCGCAGCGCGCTGGCGACGGCGGTCGCGGTGGCTGCGGTGGTGTTCGTTCTCGGGGTCGAACTGCGCCGCTGGAGCTGGGCGCTGGGCTTTGCCTTGCTCTGGGGCATCGTGCTGGGGCTGATCGCATGGCAGACGGCGGCGTATAATTTGCAAGGCAATCCGATCGAATGGCCGTTCTGGTCGGGGATGTTGGCGGTGCTGGTCGCGACGCCGTTGTTCCAGACGCGGCGCGACGTTGCCCCCGACTGGCGGTTCTGGCGGCTGTGGGCGATGCCCTACGACCGGCTGCACAGCCATGCGTGGACCGACGCGGTCATCGGCGCGGCGAGCCTGGCGTTCGTCGGCATCGCATTCCTGCTGACCTTCCTGATTTCCGAGATGTTCCACCTGATCGGGATCGACCTGATCCGCAACCTGCTGAACGACGAATGGTTCGGCTGGATGCTCGCCGGTGCGGCGTTTGGCGGCGCCGTCGGGTTGCTGCGCGAACGCGACAAGCTGGTCGCGACGCTGCAGCGGCTGGTGATGATCGTACTGGCGGTGCTGGCGCCGGTACTGGCCGCAGCGCTGCTCATCTTCCTGCTGTCGCTGGCGGGAACGGGGCTCGCGAAGCTGTGGGCGTCGGGCTTTTCAACCGCCGCGCTGATGCTCGCGGCGGCGGCGTTCGCGGTGCTGCTCGCCAATGCCGTGATCGGCAACGGGACTGACGACCGCGCGACCAATCTGCTGCTGCGCTGGGCGGCGCCGGTGCTGGCGGTGGCGGTGCTGCCGCTGGCGGGGATCGCCTATTTCTCGATGCAGCTCAGGATCGGGCAATATGGCTGGACGCCCGAGCGCATTTGGGGGCTGATCGCGACGCTGATCGCATTGGCTTATGGCATCATCGGCCTGTGGGCGGTCGTGAAGGGGCGGCGCGATTTCGACGATTTGCTGCGCCCGTTGCAGCAAAAGCTGGCGATCGGGGTGGCGCTGCTGGCGCTGTTCCTGGCGCTGCCCATCCTGGATTTCGGGGCGATTTCGACGCGCGATCAGATGGCGCGGCTGAATTCGGGGGCGGTGAAGATCGAGAAATTCGATTGGGCCGCGCTTGCCTTTGATTTTGGTCCACGCGGGCGCGCGGCGCTGAATGATCTGGTCCGATCGCCGTACAAGGACCGCGCCGATGCAGCCAAGGCGGCACTGGCGGCGGCGAATCGCTGGGATTTGACCGGACCCAAGGGACCGGTGCTGCTCAAGCCAATCGCCGAGCGCCTACGCATCATCCCCGCCGACCGCGCCCTGCCTGCCGAAGCGATCGAGCGCATCGCGGGAACCTATATGTGCAGCCGCGCGAGGGCATGCGTCGCGCTGTGGCTGGCCGATGACCGGATCGGGGTGCTGGGGCAGAATGAACCGGGCGAGGCGCTGAACTTGGACTTTGTGTCGCTGAACAAGGAGGGGCGTTGGGTGCAGGGCGATCTCGGCCGCGATGCGCGCGCCACCCGTCCCGCCGTCGACCTGTCGAAAGCGACAGTAACCGTCGAGACGATCGAGCAGCGGCGGATCTTGGTGGATGGCCTGCCTGAGTCGGGAGCGTTTGAGTAACTGGATCCTCCCTGTCGCGGAGCGATGGGGAGGTGGCAGCGCGAAGCGCTGACGGAGGGGTTTTGGCGCAACCGCCGCCGCCCCTCCACCACGCCCTTCGGGCGCGGTCCCCCTCCCCATGACTTCGTCACAGGGAGGATTGAGAAGGTTGAAGCGATCGGGCGAGAATGCTAGCGGCGCTGCTTCTCCCGATAAGGCGAAATACATGGCAATCGATCAGGCAACGGTCAGGAAAATAGCGTCGCTGGCGCGCATCGCGATCAGCGATGCCGAAGCCGCCGCGATGGAAGGTGAACTCAACGGCATTTTGGGCTGGGTCGAGCAACTCGGCGAGGTCGATGTGACCGGGGTCGAACCGATGACCGCGGTGATCCCGAACAAATTGCGGCTGCGCGACGATGTGATCGACGCCGACCCGCTGACCGGCGGCAACCGCCGCGATGATATTTTGGCCAACGCCCCTGCCGCGCAGCATGGCTTCTTTGGCGTGCCCAAGGTGATCGAATAATGACCGAACTGACCAACCTGACCGTCGCGCAGATCCGCGATGGCCACCGCGCGGGCGATTTCAGCGCCGTCGAGGTTGCCGAGGCGTTCAACGCCAATGTCGCGGGCGCGAAGGCGCTGAACGCGTTCATCGTCGAGACTCCCGAGCATGCGATTGCGGCGGCGAAGGCGGCCGACGCCGACCGCGCGGCGGGGATCCTGAAGCCGCTGTCGGGCGTACCGATCGGCATGAAGGATCTGTTCGCAACGAACGGTGTCCAGACGACCGCCGCGAGCCATATGCTCGAAGGTTTCGTGCCGCGCTATGAATCGACCGTCTCGGCGAAATTGTGGGACGCGGGTTGCGGCATGCTCGGCAAGCTGAACCTCGACCAGTTCGCGATGGGGTCGTCGAACGAGACGAGCTATTTCGGCAATGTGATCAGCCCGTGGCGGCGCAAGGATGGCGGCAATGCCGCGCTCGCGCCGGGCGGTTCGTCGGGCGGCAGCTCGTCGGCGATCGCGGCGCGGCTCTGCCCCGCGGCGACGGGGACCGACACCGGCGGCTCGATCCGCCAGCCCGCGGCGTTCGTGGGCATTTCGGGGATCAAGCCGACCTATGGCCGCTGCTCGCGCTGGGGCATTGTCGCTTTTGCCAGTTCGCTTGACCAGGCGGGGCCGATGGCGCGCGACGTGCGCGACTGCGCGATCATGCTCGAAAATATGGCGGGCTTCGATCCGAAGGATGCGACGAGCCTCGACCTGCCGGTCCCCAATTGGGAAGCGGCTTTGTCGAGCGATCTCAAGGGCAAGACGGTCGGGATTCCCAAGGAATATCGATTGGAGGGCATCGATCCCGAGATCGACGCGATGTGGGACGCCGGTATCGCGATGCTGAAGGATGCGGGGGCAGAGGTCGTCGAGATCAGCCTGCCGCACACAAAATATGCGCTGCCGACCTATTATATCATCGCGCCGGCGGAAGCGTCGTCGAACCTCGCGCGCTACGACGGCGTGCGCTATGGTTTGCGCGACCTGCCCGATGGGGCGGGGTTGCAGGACATGTACGCCGCGACGCGCGCCGACGGTTTCGGGCCCGAGGTCAAGCGCCGCATCATGATCGGCACCTATGTGCTGTCGGCGGGCTTCTACGACGCCTATTACACGCAGGCGCAGAAGGTGCGGACGCTGATCGCGCGCGATTTCGAGGCGGCCTTTGCCAGCTGCGACGTGATCCTCGCGCCGACCGCGCCGTCGGCGGCGTTCGGGCTCGGCGAGAAGATGGCCGATCCGCTGGCGATGTATTTGAACGACGTGTTCGCGGTCCCCGCGAGCCTCGCTGGGCTGCCCGCGATGTCGGTCCCCGCGGCGTTGAACCGCGAAGGACTGCCGCTGGGCTTGCAGATCATCGGCAAGGCGTTCGACGAGCAGGGCGTGCTCAACGCCGGGTTGGCGATCGAGGAACGTGCGGGCTTTGCGGCGCGCGCGGAGAAGTGGTGGTAGGTATTCCTTCCCCGTTTGCCCTGAGCTTGTCGAAGGGCCGTACTTTCTATCCGACGCTTGAAGAAGGATGGTCCTTCGACAAGCTCAGGACGAACGGAATTTAGGGTAATGAGCAATTACACGATCAAGGGCGAAACCGGCGAGTGGGAGGTCGTGATCGGCCTTGAGGTCCATGCGCAGGTCACCTCCAACGCCAAGCTGTTCTCGGGCGCCGCGACGGCGTTCGGGGCCGAGCCGAACACGCAGGTGTCGCTGGTTGACGCCGCGATGCCAGGCATGCTGCCGGTGCCGAACCGCGAGTGCATCCGCCAGGCGGTGCGCACGGGCATGGCGATCGAGGCGCAGATCAACAAATGGTCGCGCTTCGACCGCAAAAATTATTTCTATGCCGACCTGCCGCAGGGTTACCAGATTTCGCAGCTTTATCATCCGCTTGTCGGCGAAGGTTCGCTGATGATCGAGGAAGATGAGAAGGCCGGGATTCCCGAACCCAAGCGCATCGGCATCGAGCGCATCCATGTCGAGCAGGACGCGGGCAAGCTGATGCATGACCAGCATCCGACGATGTCCTACGTCGACCTCAACCGCTCGGGCGTCGCGCTGATGGAGATCGTCTCTCGCCCCGACATGCGCTCGCCCGCGGAAGCCGGCGCCTATGTGCGCAAGCTGCGCTCGATCCTGCGCTATGTCGGGTCGTGCGACGGCAATATGGAAGAAGGCTCGATGCGCGCCGACGTGAACGTGTCGGTTCGCAAGCCCGGCGACGAATTCGGGACGCGCACCGAGACGAAGAATGTCAATTCGGTGCGCTTTGTGATGGCGGTGATCGAGGGTGAGGCGAAGCGCCAGGTCGAGCTGATCGAAAGCGGCGGCACTGTGGTGCAGGAAACGCGGCTTTACGATCCCGATCGTAACGAGACGCGGTCGATGCGGTCGAAGGAAGATGCGCATGATTACCGCTACTTCCCCGATCCCGACCTCTTGCCGCTCGAACTCGACGATGCGTTTCTGGCCGAATGCCGCGACAGCCTGCCCGAACTGCCCGACGCCAAGCGCGCGCGTTACCTGGCGGCGGGGATTTCGGCGTATAACGCCGACGTGCTGACGGCCGAGGTCGAGGCCGCGCGCTGGTTCGACACGTTGCTCGACGCGGGCGCCAAGCCGGTCGCGGCGGCGAACTGGGTGACGAGCGAGCTGTTCGGCGCGCTCAACCGCATGGGCCGCGACATTTCGGATTCGCCGGTTTCGCCCGAGCATGCCGCGGAATTGCTCGGCCTTGTCGCCGACGGCACGATTTCGGGCACGATCGCCAAGGCTGTATTCGAGAAGATGCTCGAAAGCGGCGATGCGGCGGGCGTGATCGTCGAGCGCGATGGCCTCAAGCAGACCAGCGACACCGGTGCGATCGAGGCCGAAATCGCCAAGGTGCTCGCCGCGAACGCCGACAAGGTCGAGCAATATAAGGGCGGCAAGGAAGCCTTGTTCGGTTTCTTCGTCGGCCAGACGATGAAGGCGATGCAGGGCAAGGCGAACCCGCAGGTGGTCAACGAGCTGCTCAAAAAGGCGCTCGGCTGATCCGTCCTTGTGATCGACTTCACAGCAAATTCAGCGACTTCTGCCGCATATAGGCGCAACTGCGAGGCGGATATGCGAATGAAGGAGCGATGATGAGGCGAACGATGATTACGGTGGGCGGCGCCATGATGCTGGTGCTGGGCGGCACCGCAAGCGCGGCGCCCGCGGTGAACGACGGCTATGACTGGACGATGCGGGTCAACGAGGACCGGGTTTCCGACGCGATCCTGGCCTATGAAGTCGATGGCACCGACGACCAGCCGCTAAATTTCACCTGTGAAGAAGGCGGAAACCGCATCTTTGCCGGGATTTCGGGCGGATCGCCAGATCTGACCGCGATCGAGCTGATGTCGGGCAGCGCCAAACTGCGCGTCACCGGCACCACCGAAATCGACGAAATGCCCTTCTTTCGGTCGCAGGAAATTGCTGGCGGGTCGCCGCTGATCCGCGCCTTTGCCACCAATGGCTGGCTGCGAATGACCGCCAAAGACCGCGCGATCGACATGGCGGCGACCGCGACCGGCAAACAGGCGATCGCGCGCTTCGTGGCCTTTTGTACCGAGTGAAGCGGCGTTAGTCGGCAGCGCGCCAGACGCTGCGGCCCTCCTTGATCGTTTCGACAACCTTGATGGCCTTGATGGCGCCCACCGGCGTCGTCAGCGGGTTTTTGTCGAGGATGACGAAATCGGCGAGCAGGCCGGGTTTGATCCGGCCCTTGCGGTCTTCCTCGAAAATTTGCCATGCCGGACCGGTGGTGAGCGCCTGAAGCGCCGCATAAGCATCGACGCGCTCGTCAGCGCCGCTGACGATGCCCGTGGGCGAGACGCGCGCCATCGAGGTCCAGAGCATGAAGCGCGTGTCGAGCGGGGTAACACTGTAGTCGCTGTGGTTCGACGGGGTGAGGCCCGCGGCGCGCGCCGAGCGGAGCGGGCTGATGAAGTCGACGACCTCGTGAGGGAAGTTGGTGCGGTGGATGTCGGCCCAGTACCAGCTGTGGTTCGAGAAATAGGCGGGGCCGACGCCGATCCGTTTGTAGGCAGCGAGCTGGTCGCGGCGCTGGAACTGCGAATGGATCACGATCGGGCGGCGATTGTCGGCGGCCTTGATGCCGAGCGTGTCAAAGCCCTTGATCGCCATGTCGATCGCGGCGTCGCCGTTCGCATGGACAAAAAGCTGCCAGCCGCGATTATGCGCCTTGCGCGCGAGCGCCTCGAATTCCTCCTGCTTCACGATTGGCTGGCCGTGCCAGGGGTGCGCGCCATCGGGGCCGCCGCGCGCATAGTCGCGGGTGAAAAAGGCGGTGCGCGCCTGCGGGCTGCCGTCGAGGATGAATTTGATCCCCTGAAGCTTCACATGACCGTCATAGGTGCCGAAGCGTAGCGCTGGGTCGGCGAGCATCGCGCCCAGTCCGGTGAAGACGGGGAGCAGCGCGAGGTCTATCTTGATGCGCGGCCGGGCAACCGCGCTGGTATAGAAAGCGAGGTCGGCGGCCTGTGTCGCTCCGTCCTGTGCATGCGTATAACCCTCGGCGAAATAGCGTGCCTGCGCGGCGTCGAGCATCGCGAGTTTCTGATCGGCGGTTGGCTGCGGCAGCGCGGGCATCAGCTGGTACATTGCCTTTTCCAGCAGCACACCGTTGAGGCGCCCGGCGGCATCGCGCAGCATCAGCCCGCCGGGTTCCGCCTCGCTCGCGTCCGACAGCCCGGCGGCGGCAAGCGCGGGGCTGTTCGCGACGAGGCCGTGGAGCGAGATATGGAGCAGCACGATCTTGTGATCGGGCGACACCGCGTCGAGTTCGGCGCGCGTGATGTGGCGCTTTTCCGCCAGCCTCTCATTGTCATATTGCCAAACGACGACCCAGCCTCCCCTGGGGATGGCACGGCGCGCGATGTGGTCGCGCACGACGCCTTGCAAGCTTGCGATGTCGGTGATGGGCGGCAGCGCCTTGTCCCAAAGGTCGAGCCCGCCCGCCATCTGGAGCGCGACCGCGAAGTGCGAATGCGCGTCGACAAAGCCGGGGAGCATTGTCGCGCCCTTGAGATCGCGGACGATTGCGCCTTTGCCTACGGCATCGCGGGCTGCTTTTTCGGACCCGGCAAAGACGATGCGGCCATCGCGTGCCACGACGGCCTCGACCGTCTCCGGCGTGTCGCCGTCCATCGTGATGATCGGCCCGCCGTGGTATAGCGTGGCACTATCCTGCGCGGTAACTGGCGCGGCTATCGCCAACAACGATGCGGCCAAGGCGGCAATAATCGCTTTCATACAACTCTCCCCGCCGCGCACCGTGCGAAGCGAGCGGGGATAGGTCAAGTCTCTCTATGCAAGTTATGTGGCAGGCCAGCGCCGCATGCCGATGGTCAGACCTGCTGCGGCGGGACTTCGTCGGGGCCGCGGCCCGGCTCGTCGATGTCGCCGCCGCCCGGTCCGCCGGGGATTTCCTGCGGCTGACCCGCCGGGTCTTCCTGCGGGGTCGGTTGCACCGGATGCTCGGGCGGCGCCATCGGCTCGATGGTGTCGGGCTTGGGTTTGGGGAAGGGGTCGGTGGCGCGGACGTGCAGGCTGGATGCAAAGGTCATTGGGGCTCTCCTCGTCCCCAACAACGAACGGGCGTGACGCACGTTCCCGCCGCCGCATTGTCGGGCTTTCGGCGCTTGCCCTCGGCGCCGCGTCTGCTATAGCCCCGCGCGGCCCGCACGGGCGTGCGCGGCACAGCGCGCGGCTTTGTGCACCCGGCCGACAGCCTCTGCGGGCGTGGCGGAATTGGTAGACGCGCTGGTTTTAGGTACCAGTATCGCAAGATGTGGGGGTTCGAGTCCCTTCGCCCGCACCAGTTCCGACGATCTGACGGGGATGCAGCCGGGATAGGGGAACCCCGCCATGTGGCCGGGGTTCATCGATACGAGATTTTGAGCAAGGATAAGACCAAGGCAATGAAGACCGTCGAAACGCTGAACGAAGGCCTGAAGCGCGAATATCGCGTGACCATCACCACCAAGGATATCGACGCGCGCGTCGACGACGAGGTGAAGAGCATCGCCCCGACCGTCCGCATGCCCGGTTTCCGTCCCGGCAAGGTTCCGCCGAACCTGATCCGCAAGATGCACGGCGCCGCGCTGTCGGCCGACGCGCTGAACAAGGCGATCGATCAGAGCGTCCGCGACCTGATGACCAAGGAAAAGCTGCGCCCGGCGCTGCAGCCGGCGGTGACGCTGGCCGACGGTTATGAAACCGGCAAGGACGCCGAACTGACCGTGGCGCTGGAAGTGCTGCCCGACATCGAAACCCCGTCGATCGACGGCCTGAAGCTCGAGCGGCTGACGGTGCCCGCCGACGACAAGGCGGTGATGGCCAAGATCGAGGAATTCGCGGCGCAGATGAAGCGCTTTGAAGAAGCGCCCAAGACCAAGAAGGCCGCGAGCGGCGATCAGGTCATCATCGACTTCGCCGGCAGCGTCGACGGCGTCGCCTTCGACGGCGGCACCGGTGAAGACATGGCAGTCGAGATCGGTTCGGGCCAACTGATCCCGGGCTTCGAAGACCAGCTGGTCGGCGCCAAGGTAGGTGACGAAAAGACCGTCAAGGTGACTTTCCCCGACGAATATCCGGTCGAGAATCTGAAAGGCGCCAAGGCCGAATTCGCCGTGACGGTGAAGGAAGTGAAGGTTCCGGCGGCGTCGAAGATCGACGACGAGTTTGCGAAATCGCTGGGCCTCGAAAGCCTCGACAAGCTGAAAGAGCTGATGAAGGATCAGGTCGAGCAGGAACTGAACGGCCTGACGCGCACCTATATGAAGCGCAAGCTGCTCGACCAGCTCGCCGCTGCCCACGACTTCGACGTGCCGCCGACGATGGTCGAGGCCGAATTTGGTCAGATCTGGCAGCAGCTGGAACAGGAAGTCGAGCGCGAGGAAGATCCCGCTGCGGCAAAGGCCGAGCTCGAAGCTGACCGCGACGATTATCACGCGATCGCGGTCCGCCGCGTGCGCTTGGGCCTGCTCCTGTCGGAAATCGGCCAGGCGCATGGCGTGCAGGTCAGCAGCCAAGAAATGCAGCGGCTGATCATGCAGGCGGCGCAGCAGTATCGCCCCGAAGATCGCGGCCGCTTCATGGAATATGTCCAGCAGGACGCGCTCGCCGCGGCCCAGCTCCGCGCCCCGCTCTATGAGGACAAGGTCGTCGATTTCCTGTTCGAGAAGGCCGAGATCAGCGACCGCGAAGTGACGCGCGAAGAGCTGGAAGCAGCGATCGAAGCCGACGACGACAGCGGCCATGTTCACGGCCCGGGTTGCGGCCACGACCACGACCACAAGCCGGCCAAGAAGGCGGCAGCGAAAAAGCCCGCGGCCAAGAAGGCCGAGGTGAAGGAAGAAGCCAAGGCCGAGGAAGCTCCCGCCAAGAAGGCTCCGGCGAAGAAGGCCGCCGCCAAGGCTGAAACCGAAGAGAAGCCCGCTGCGGCGAAAAAGGCTGCTCCGGTGAAAGCCGCGGCAGAAAAGCCCGCCGCCAAGGCTCCGGCGAAAAAGGCCGCGGCGAAGAAATAAGCTTAGGCTGACGGATCACAGAAAAGGCCGGGTGGAGGATGCTCCACCCGGCCTTTTTTGTTTGGGATTTCGTGTAACCCTCCCCCTTGATGGGGGAGGCAGCGAGACTTGCCAGCTTGCTGGCTTAGTCGCAGCGGTGGGGGTGCGCTGTCGGCCCGAAACGACAGGGCGATGACGGGCCCTCACCCTCATCCAACTTCGCCTAATCGCTTCGCGATAGGGCTATGTATCCTTTCCCCATCAAGGGGGAAGGATATTTGACGATGAACTTCAAATCACCGCCATATTATAGCAATGCCAGCTGAAGATCGCCGCGGCACCGCGGTGCGGGCGCCAGGGTTCGGCGAGGTCGCGTGCCTGCTTCTCGCTCGGGCGCGCGCCGAGTTGGAGGATGCGGCCCACTGCTTCCTGTACCGCAAGGTCGCCCGCGGGCCAGATGTCAGGGCGTCCTTCGGCAAAGAGCAGGTATATCTCCGCCGACCAGCGGCCGATGCCCTTGACCTTGGTGAGCAGCGCGATGGCTTCCTCGTCGTCGGCGGGGAGGGCGTCGAACTTCAGCTCGCCATCGAGGATCAATTGCGCGAGGCTTTTGGCATAGCCCTGTTTCTGTCCCGACAGGCCGCAGGCGCGCAGCGTATCGAAATCGGCGGCGGCCACCACTTCGGCAGGACAGCCTGCGCCAAATTGCGCCTCCAGCTTGTTCCAGATCGAGGTCGCGGCGGCAACGCTGACCTGTTGACCGACGATCGTGCGGAGGAGGGTGGTATAGCCCGGCGCGCGGATGCGCGGTTCGGGGTAGCCCGCATTGCCGAGCGCGCGGGCAAAATTGGCGTCGCGCGCCGCCAGTGCGTCGATTCCGGCGTTCAGCTGTTCTTGCGACAGACCCATATATATTCCCTTTTTGTTCCGCATGTCGTCACTAGCAGCGCTTGATTTGGCGCGCAACGCGCGACATAGCGCCAGCAACTTCGAAGATATGGGGACTAGCATGGCCAAGCTGATTGTCGTGACGCGTGACGGAACCGAACATGAGATCGAGGGCGATACCAGCCTGACGGTGATGGAAAATATCCGCGACGCCGGGTTTGACGAACTGCTGGCGCTGTGCGGCGGGTGCTGTTCGTGCGCGACCTGCCATGTCCATGTCGAGGCGGGCGCCGCCGATCAGCTGCCCGCGATGAGCGAGGACGAGAACGACCTGCTCGATTCGACGACCGACCGCGATGCCACTTCGCGCCTGTCTTGCCAGCTGCCGTTCAGCGAGGCGCTGGATGGGTTGAAGGTGCGGATCGCGGCGGAAGACTAAAACGTCGCCCCCGCGCAGGCGGGGGGCGCTAGAGGTTTATGCCGCGGCGAAGGACAAGGCCGACAAGGGCTCCCGCCTGCGCGGGGGCGACGCTTACTTGCCCGCCGTCGCGACCGCGTAGAGCGCGATCGCCGCGGCGTTCGAGATGTTGAGGCTCTCCATCCGCGGCGAGATGGGGAGCTTGGCCAGTACGTCGCAATGCTCCATGACATTGTGGCGCATGCCGTCGCCCTCGGATCCCAGCACCAGCGCGACCTTGCTGCCGTCGAGCGTCGAGCCGAGCGTCGTATCGGTGTCGCCCATCAGCCCGATGCGCCAATATTGCGCCTCGGCGATTTCCTCCAGCGCGCGCGACAGGTTGACGACGCGCACCCATGGCACCGTCTCCAGCGCACCCGACGCCGATCGCGCGATCACGCCGCTTTCGGGCGGGCTGTGCCGATCCTGGGTGATGATCGCCGCCGCGTCGAACGCCGCCGCCGACCGCAGCACGGCGCCGATATTATGCGGGTCAGTGACCTGGTCGAGGATGACGAGCGGACGTTTGCTGTCGGCATCGACCTCTTCCTGCAACAGGTCGCCAAGGTAGATGCCCTCCAGCGGATCGACCTCGATCACGAGTCCCTGGTGCGGTGCATCGCGCGCAACGAGTCGCGCGAGGTCGGTGACGTCGGCATAGGAGATCGGCACCACCGGCGGCAGATCGAGCTGGCCCAGCGCATCGCGGGTGCCCCAGATGCGCTTGACGGTGCGCTCGGGGTTGGCGAGCGCCGCCAATACGGCGTGGCGACCCCAGAAGCGAATGGCCTGTCCGCGCTGGCTTTGCCCGGCGGGACGGCGATGGCGAGAAAATTGACGCATGATGGGGCGCCTTTCCCACGACTGCCATTGACAGGCAAGCATCGTTTCGCCATTGGACCGCTTCCCAAAGCGGACCCCATGGACAGGTGGCCGAGTGGTTAAAGGCAGCAGACTGTAAATCTGCCCGGGTTTCCGTACGCTGGTTCGAATCCAGCCCTGTCCACCACCCTCTTCGATCGATGCCAGCAATGGCCCGGAGCCCGAGAGGCTCCGGGGTGATCGCGTTATTTCTTCTCCACCAGCTCGCGCAGCAGAAAGGCGTGGAGCATCGCGGCGCGGACCGCGTCTTCGGCGTGGTCGGCGCCGACCGAGTGGCCGCCCTCGATATATTCGTGGTAATAGACGCTGTTGCCGAGTTCCTTCAGTCGCGCCGCATATTTGCGGGCGTGCCCCGGATGAACGCGGTCGTCCTTGGTCGACAGGTAAAGGAAGATCGGCGGATATTTCACGCCCTTGCGCAGCGCCTGATAGGGCGAATATTTCGACAGGAACGCCCAATCTTCGGGAACGTCGGGATCGCCATATTCGGCGACCCATGACGCGCCCGCGAGCATCTTGTCATAGCGCCACATATCCTTGATCGGCGATCCGGAGATGACCGCGCCATAGAGGTCGGGGCGCTGCGTCATCGCGGCGCCGACCAGGACGCCGCCGTTCGAGCGACCCGAAATCGCGATCTTGCCTTTCGCGCTGATCCCGGCGGCGACCAGATCCTCGGCCACGGCGTGCAGGTCGTCGAAGCTGTTCTGGCGCTTTTCGCGCAGCGCCGCCTGATGCCAGGCCGGACCATATTCGCCCCCGCCGCGGATGTTGGCGAGGACATAGGCATTGCCGCCCTCGACCCAGTACAGGCCGAGCGGACCGGCGCGATAGGGCTGGCCGGTCAGATAGCCCGGCGTTTGCGCGGCGCGGAAACCGCCATAGGCGTGGACCAGCGCCGGGACGGGACCGGTCGCGCCCTTTTTGCGGGCGAGGAAATAGGGGATTTTCGTGCCGTCTTTCGACGTCGCAAAGCGTTTCTCGACGGTCATGTCCGCGGCGTCGAAGGTCGCGGGCAGGCTCTGTACCGCTTGCGGCGCCTTGTCTTCGGCCACTGCGTAGAGGGTTGGCGGGGTCAGCATCGTTTCGGCGGTAGCGAGCACAAGGTCGCGTTTGCCGACCGTCCCGGCGATCCCGACGGTGGCGTTGGCGGCCAGTGGGACCTCCTTCTGGCTCCATTGGCCGGTTGCCGGGTTGCGGCGCAGCGCGAACAATTTGCCTTCGACGTCGTCCAGCGCCTTGACCCACAGGATATTGTCGGTCGCCGACACCTCCTCGATTGCCTGCGCGCTGGTCGGCGTCATCGCCGTGACGATCGGCACCTGCCGGTCGGCGGCCATGTCGGCGAGCGACAGCGAGACGAGCGATCCCGCGGGGATGCCCGACCATGGCTGGTTGAGGAAGATAATGAGCTGTCCGCCAATCACGTCGCGGATGCTCGCGGTGTCGGGGACGATGGTGGAGATGTAACGCGACGCGTCGCCGCTGCGCAGCTTGATGTCGGCGGTGTAGAATGTCTTGCCGCGGCTGATCATCGGCCAACGCCGGTCGCCATCGGTCAGCGCAAAGACGTTCATCCCAACGTCTTCGGTTTCACCCTCTGCCACCGTTTCGGCGGCGGCCAGCGGTGTCCCGCGTTTCCAGCGCTTGACGATGCGGGGATAGCCCGACGCGGTCATGCTGCCCGCGCCATAATCGGTCGCCACCAGCAGCGTGTCGGCATCCTCCCACGTCACGCTGCTTTTCGCCTGCGGCACGGTGAAGCCGCCCTCGACAAAGCTTTTGGTCGTCCGGTCCCATTCGCGCACGACGTCGGCGTCGGTGCCGCCGGGGCTCAGCGAGACGAGGCAGCGGGTATAGGTGGGCGCCAGGCACTCGGCGCCGTGCCACACCCAGCTTTGCTTTTCGGCTTTGCCCAGTGCGTCGACGTCGATCAGCGTCGTCCACTCGGGCTTGCCAGCCAGCCAGGCATCGAGCGGGCTTTGCCGCCACAGCCCGCGGGGGTTGGCGGCGTCGCGCCAGAAATTGACGATCATGTCGCCCATCACGCCGCCGGGCATCGCGATCTGGCGATCATCGTCCAGAATGTCGCGGGCGCGCTTGCGATCGGCTTCGAAACCCGGGCGATTGACGACCAGCGCGTCGGTGGCGGCATTTTCCTGTTTGACCCAGCCGAGCGCCTTTTCGCCTTCGATGTCTTCCAGCCACAGATAGGGATCGGATTCTTGCGCGGCGGCGACCGCCCCGAACGAACAGCTGAGGGCAAGCGCGGCAAGGCTGGCGCGGATCATCAATATATCTCCCCTGGGGTATGGTGACGCTGTGCTAGCATCATCAGAAACCCAAGGGAAAGGCTTTACCCGGCGTCGTTTCGTTCCGCGCCAAGACGGGGCTATTGATCGATGATCATCGTCCCGGGGTGATGTTTGTCGAGGTGGCGCTTGATGATCTTGAGATTGCGCGAGTTCGAGCGAAAGAACAGGTCGAACGCGTCGCCCACCAGCGGGATCGCACCCAGCGCGGTATCGACGCCCACGTTTCCGGCCATGCGCCACAGCTTCCATTTCGGCATGCCGAGGTTGCGCGCTTCCCAGATCAGATAGGCGCCCATCAATCCGGCGATGACGTCGCCGACGACCGGCACGAGGCCGACGACGGCGTCGAGGCCGACCTGGCGATTGATGCCGGGAATGACAAAGCTGCGTTCGAGCAGGACTTCCAGCGTCTCGACGCGCTTGCGCAGCGCCGCAGGGTCGGTGCGGTTCGGGATCAGCGCGTCGAAAATGGCGTCGGGATTGGGCGGCGAAGGGGCCATGGGCGTGCTTTCATAACGCGCCAAGATTGGCGCCGTGACTTTAGTTGGGAGCGGCGATCACGTGATTCAATGGGTGCTGCGCGCGCGGGTTCGGGCGCAGGCCGGTCAGACGCTGCGCGGCGACCGACCAGCGGAGCGGGGTGGCGAGGGGGATGAAGGGGGTATAGCGGGCCAGCACGACCTCGGCCTCGGTCACCTGGGTCGACCGCTGGCCGACGTCGATGTTGCGCATCGCCTGTTCGATCAAATCCTGTGCCTCGCGATTGCACAGCGTGTCGCGTCGGCACGACAGGCGGCGCAGCGCCCACAGCGGATCGTCATTGGGTGCCACCTCGTCGATCAGGCGCAGGTCGGCCGTCGATGCCATCGCCACCCGGCGGCTGGGGACGCCAATCGCGGTGAAATCGGCGGCGATATAAGCGAACAGGATGCGTCCGCCCGGCGAATCGGGGACGGCGATGCGGATCGACTCGATCTCGCGGCCCGCCGCGCGCCAGGCGTCGACGACGCGTTTTGCCTGCGCCTGCCGCGACGCATCGTCATAGTCGGCCCATGCCGGCTGCAACGGCGCGGGGCCGCCACTGCGAACATGCGCGACGGGGCGCAAGGTCAGCTGGGCTTGCCATTCTTCGAGCCCGAACGCTTCGACCAGCCGCTCGCGCCGGATCGCACGCGTCAGCGCGTCGCGATTGGTGTCGGTCGCCAGAAACCCTTCGGCGCGGACGAACGACAGGCCGAACAGGCCGGGCGCGGGGTCGACGACCAGCCGCGATCGCGCGATGTTCGACGCGGCGAAATAGGGAAGGGTCGAAAATCGGCCACCGACCACCCCGTCGGCATAGCCGTTCTTGAACCGCGCGAGCGCCCCGGCGGGCGAGGTGCCGACAAGCTCGATCGACGCGGCGGGATCATTGGCGGCGGCTTCGGCGGCGGCGGGGTCTTCGGCGAGCGGATCGGGCACCGGCGACAGCAGGATGGCGCGGCCGATCCTGCGCGCGCGCATCGGACCCCATCCCATGCCCTTGTTGACGATCGCCATCGACGGTTGCGCCAGCAGCTCCAGGATCGCGGGCTGCGGCACCGACAGCCGGATTTCGATCACGGTGTCGGTCATCGCCCGAATCGTCTCGATTTCCGGAAAGTCACTTTTCAGCATGTGGCGGCTTGCCGGGGCCAGATAGGTGCGCAGGATCGCCGCGACATCCTGTGCCGTCACCTTGCGGCCATTGGTCCACTTCGCCTCGCGCAGCCGAAAGATATAGCTTCGCCCATCGGTGGTCACCGTCCAGCGATCGGCCAGCCCGGTATCGATCTGGCCCTCGCCATCATAACTGACCAGCCCCTGCGAGGTCGCGTCGAGCAGCGCGGCGTTGGTCGCGGACAATTCGCCGTTCAGCGGGCTGGCGGCAGGGTTGATCGATCCCATCGCGGCGATCCGTACCGGGCCAGCCTCTCCGAACAGGCCGCAGCTCGACACGGTCAGCGCAAGGCCTGCCGCCGCCGCCATCAGCATGGTGGTGCGCCGATATCTGCCTGCCGCCGTCATTCCTGGTCTGGTCCTTTTCGTCTGCGTAAGCCAATCATAACCAAAGGCTGCGAAACCGGAATAGGGCTATCGTCGCAAATGGTGAGAGAATGAACGGGCAGGGCGACCAACCACCGGGGCAATCGGTGGCGCTGCGCGTCGAGGTGGCCGGGCGCGCGATCGGGCATGTCCGGCGGCAATTGAGCGTGGTTCCGCACGGGCTGGACGCCACCCTGGCAGGGGACGCGGCCGTGCTGCCGCCAGCAGGGCGCGACGGCTGGCTGCTGCGCTCACTGCCGGCGCAGCATCTGCCCGCACTCCGCGCCCAACTCGGCGGCTGGCTGTTCGCCGTCCGCCAGCATTATCCGCGACACTATATTGCGATGCAGGGCGGCAGTTTCGACGATTGGTGGCAGGGGTTTTCGTCAAAGACCCGTTCGACGCTGTCGCGCAAGGCGCGGCGGCTGGGCGACCAGTTCGACGGTGGTTTCACCGTCCGCTCCTATCGCACTGCGGCGGAGGTGGCCGAATTCATGGCAATCGCGGGCGATCTGTCGCGCCGCACCTATCAGGCCCGATTGATGCAGGCCGGGCTCCCTTGCGACGCGGCGGACGTTGCGCAGGCGGTTGCCGCCGCCGCGGACGACAAGATCCGCGCCTTTCTGTTGTTCGCGGGTGAGCGGGCGATCGCCTATCTGTATCTGCCGGTCGAGCGCGACGTGCTGATCTATGCCTATCTTGGCTATGATCCCGACTGCGCCGATCTTTCGCCCGGCACGGTCTTGCATGTCGAAGCGATGCGCGCGCTATATGGCGAAAACCGCTTTCGCGCCTTCGATTTCACCGAAGGCGATGGCGCGCACAAGGCGCAGTTCGGCCGTGCAACCATCGCCTGCGCCGACATACTCATATTCCGTCCGACGCTGCGAAATCGCCTAACGCTGGCGGCGATGCAGGGGATCGACAGCGCGACGGCGCGTGGCAAGGCGGTGCTCGACCATCTGGGACTGCGTGCCAAAGTGAAGGCGCTTATCCGCCGCTGACGGGACTGGATTGCTGGTGCGGACGGCGGGACTTGAACCCGCATATCCAGAGGATGGCAGATTTTAAGTCTGCTGCGTCTACCGATTTCGCCACGTCCGCACGGGGCGGTGCCGGTCAAGCCGATGGGTCGATTGAGGTCAAGCAATGTTTGCCGCTTCACCCGGCCATGCTGCTCGGCTAGACCGCAGACATGACAGCAGTTCTTGAAATTTCCGGGCTCGGGAAAACCTATAAAAGCGGCCATGTCGCGCTCAGCGATGTCGATCTTTCGATCAACAAGGGCGAGATTTTCGCGCTGCTTGGGCCGAACGGTGCGGGCAAGACGACGCTGATCAGCATCGTCTGCGGTATCGTGACCGCCAGCGCGGGGCGGGTGACCGTCGCGGGGCATGACCATGCGCGCGATTATCGCGCGGCGCGGACGATGATCGGACTGGTGCCGCAGGAATTGCACACCGACGCCTTTGAAACCGTGCTGGCGACGGTCAGCTTCTCGCGCGGATTGTTCGGCAAACCGCGCGATCCCGCGTTCATCGAACAATTGCTGCGCGACCTGTCGCTGTGGGACAAGCGCGGGTCAAAGATCATGGAGCTGTCGGGCGGCATGAAGCGCCGGGTGATGATCGCCAAGGCGCTGAGCCACGAACCTGAAATCCTGTTCCTCGACGAACCGACCGCAGGGGTCGACGTCGAGCTGCGCCGCGACATGTGGCAGATGGTCCACGGGCTGCGCGAGCGCGGGGTGACGATCATCCTGACCACCCATTATATCGAAGAGGCCGAGGAAATGGCCGATCGGGTCGGGGTGATCAGCAAGGGCCGGTTGATCCTGGTCGAAGAAAAGCACGCGTTGATCAAGAAATTGGGGCGCAAGACGCTGACCCTGAACCTTGCCGAACCGATTGCGGCGGTGCCCGCGGAACTGGCGGACTGGAAACTGGCACTTGCCGGCGACGGCCACGAACTCGTCTATGAATTCGACAGCCAGGCGGAGGCGACGGGGGTGCCGTCGCTGCTGCGGCGGATGACCGACATCGGGATCGCGTTCAAGGATCTGCATACGAAACAAAGCTCGCTCGAGGATATTTTCGTCGGGCTGGTGCATGAAACCAAGGGAGAGGCCGCATGACCGCGAACTGGCGCGGGGTGCGCGCGATCTATGCGTTCGAGCTGGCGCGCTTCGGGCGGACGGTCTGGACCAGTCTGGCGCTGCCGGTAATCACCACCGCGCTCTATTTCGTGGTGTTCGGATCGGCGATTGGCGGCCGGATGAGCGAAGTCGGCGGCGTGCCTTATGGCGCCTTCATCGTTCCCGGCCTGATGATGCTGACGATGTTCACCGAAAGCATCAGCAACGCGTCGTTCGGCATCTATATGCCGAAGTGGACGGGGACGATCTACGAGATGCTGTCGGCGCCGCTGTCGCCGCTGGAAACGGTCCTTGCCTATGTCGGGGCGGCGGCGACCAAGTCGGTGATCATCGGATCGATCATCTTTGCGACCGCGCATCTGTTCGTCGATGTCCAGGTCGCGCATCCGCTGTTGATGGTCGGTTTCATGCTGCTGATGGCGGTGACATTCTGCCTGTTCGGCTTCATCATCGGCATCTGGGCGCAGAGCTTCGAACAGTTGCAGGTGATCCCGATGCTGGTGATCTATCCGCTCACCTTCCTGGGCGGCGCCTTCTACTCGCTCGACATGCTCCCCGCCGCGTGGCGCGCGGTGACGCTGTTCAATCCGGTCGTCTATCTGATCAGCGGGTTCCGCTGGACCTTCTTCGGCAAGGGCGACGTCGGCATCGAGGTGAGCATGGCGGCGGTCGCCTTGTTCTTCGCGCTGTGCCTGGGCGTCATATTCTGGATGTTCCGTACCGGGTACCGGCTCAAGAACTGACCGTCGATCAGCGACTGAGGCGGCGCAGCGCCGCTTCGACCGCGGCGATCTGATCGGCGCCCAACCCGGCGAGCGACTGCCGCGCCAAGGCGAAGCGGGCGTCGATCAACTCTTCGACCATCGCAAAGCCCTTGGGCGTCAATCGGGCGGACAGCTTGCGCCGATCCTGTGGGCTGGTGCCCCGCTCGATCAGTCCGGCGCCCTCCAGCCGCCGCAGACACGCGGTCATCGCGCCCGACGTCAGCAGCACATTGTGCTGAAGCCGGGATGGGACGCTTTCATAGGGCGGCCCCGCGCGCCGCAGCGTCGCGAGCACGTCGAAGTCGGAATAGCTCATGCCGTGTGCGCGCAACAACTGCGAAGCCGCCTGTTCATAGCCGCGGCCGAGCCGGATGATCCGGCCGACGATCTGCATTGCCTCGGCGTCCGACGCGGGCCGCTCGCGCCGCCAGTCGGCGACCAGATTGTCGATCAGATCGGGCGGTGGCGTCATATGTACCGGTGCTTTGTCCGAGGTCATTCGCTGCAATTAATCTTTATATGAAGATAAATTCGTGTGGCAATATTCCGGCGTGGAGATTGATCGAGTGGCTAGCGTGAAGGTGACCCGGTTCCAGCCTGTGCTGATGTCGTGCGCAGCGTTAATGTCGATCGCCGCGCCCGTGGCGGCGCACACCAGCGCGGCGCCCACTCTCGTACCGGCCCCGCCGCCGCACGCCGATGTCGACAGCGCGAAATTGCAGGCGATGGATGCCTATATGCAAGTGCAGGTGCGGAACGATATGTTCAGCGGCACCGCGCTGGTCGCGCGCGATGGCGAGCCCATCTTCGTCAAAAGCTATGGCATGGCGAATTATGAATTGGGGGTGCCGAACACGGCCGACAATAGCTATTTGCTGGGATCGGTGGTGAAGCAGTTCACCGCGGCCGCGATCCTGCAATTGCAGGAGCAGGGGAAGCTGAAGGTCAGCGACCCGATCTGCCGGTACCTCGAAACCTGCCCGCAAAGCTGGCAGGAGATCACGCTGCACCATCTGCTGACCCACACGTCGGGCATTCCCAATCTTACGAGCCTGCCCGGTTGGGACGAGAAACTGGCGATGCTCAGCTACACCCGTCCCGAGCTGGTCGCGCTGTTTCGCGACTTGCCGTTGGACTTCGCGCCGGGCGAAAAATTCGACTATTCCAATTCGGGATATACGCTGCTCGGGGTGGTTATCGAACGCGTCTCGGGGCAGGGATATTATCAATATCTCGACGAAAAGCTGTTCAAGCCCGCCGGGATGACGCGCACCTACAGCGGTGACACGCGCGCGCTCGTCCCCGGCCGGGTGACGGGATATTATTCGGTCGGAACCGATTTTATCAGCGCGCGGCTGGTTAGCCCGACCGTCGACCTTGGCTCCAGCGGTGTTTATGCGACGGTGGGTGATATGCTGCGGTGGGACAAGGCGCTGACCGACGACCGCCTGATCTCGCGCGCGTCGCGCGACGCGATGTTTACCGCGGGCAAGGGCGATTATGGCTATGGCTGGTTCATCGGCCAGCGGCATGGTCGGCCGATCCAGTTTCATTCGGGCAGCGACAACGGGTTTTCGACCAATATCGCGCGCTTTCCCGACGACCGGTTGACCGTGGTGGTGCTGAGCAACAGCGACCGCGCCAACGCCGGGCGGGTGAGCAGCGACCTCGCGGCGATCGCTTTGAGCGCGCCGTATAAAATGCCGGCCGAACGATTGGGCGACCTGCTGTGGAATGTCATGCGCGATCGCGGCGTGGCGGCGGCTCTGGCGCGCCATGCCGAGCTGAAGCGGACGGCGCCGATGGCCTATGACTTCGGGGACGAAACGCTCGTGACGATGGGCTATGACCTGTTCGAAGTCCGGCGACTGGCCGAGGCGAAGGCGGTTTTCGATTATAATCTGCAGCAATATCCCAAATCGGCATACAGCTATGACGGGCTGGCCGATGTTGCCGATGCCGAAGGCGACAAGGCCCGCGCGATTGCGATGTTCGAAAAGTCGCTCGAGGTGGATCCCAAGAACCGCTATGCGGTCGAGGGACTGGCCCGGCTCCGCGCCGGGGGCGCAAAGGCGCCCTGACGGGTTCCTGAATCATATCGAACGGGGCCGCTGGTGAACAATCTTCAGCGGCTGCGCGGTCATCCGCCGGACGCAAACGCAGTCAGCCCGAAGCGCCGCGCGCTTCCAGTGCAAGGTGTGCCGATCTCGCGGCTGGTCTCGGCCGGAAACCGGCCCAAACTTAACGTCTGTATTCGGGTTCGCTGTCGCTTCGATCGACGAGGTCAGTCGTTCAGGCGCTCGCGCATTTCCTTGCCGGGTTTGAAATAAGGGACGTTTTTCGCCTTCACATCGACCGACGCGCCGGTGCGCGGATTGCGGCCGGTGCGCGATTCGCGTGCACGGGCCGAAAAGGCACCAAAGCCGCGCAGCTCGACGCGGCCCCCCGCCGCTAGCTGCTCGACAATGGAATCAAAAAAAGTATCGACGATGCGTTCGACTTCTTCGACGCGCAAATCGCTGTTTTCGCTCGCGATCTTCTGAACCAGTTCTGACCGGATCATCTGCTTCCCCTATTATATAAGTCACGCGTTTTCCGCCAAAGCGGGCGTCCGGTCGTTGCCGGTCCATTCCTTGCGTGAGACCCCTCCCAACGCGCGCCGAAGGTATCACGAATCACTGTTTGGTCAAAATATATCACCAAAAGAAAAAGGCCCGCAGAGGGACACTCTGCGGACCTTTTTGTTCGTTTCGCTATGCAAGTTTGAAATTAATCTTTCTTGCCGGCTTTCAATGCTTCGCCAAGGATGTCGCCGAGCGAGGCGCCCGAGTCCGACGAACCATATTGTTCGACCGCCTGCTTCTCTTCGGCGATCTGCATCGCCTTGACCGAGAAGTTCGGCTTTTTCGAACGGTCGAAGCCGATGACCATCGCGTCGAACTTCTGGCCGACCTGATAACGCTCGGCGCGCTGTTCGTCGCGGTCGCGGCCAAGGTCGGCGCGCTTGATGAAGCCGGTGGCGCCATCGTCGCCGGCCTGAACTTCCAGGCCATTGTCGCGAACTTCGAGGACGGTGACGGTGACGATGTCGTTCTTCTTCACCGAACCAGCCGCCGCAGCGCCGCCGCCGACGGCCGGGGCGCCCTTTTCAAGCTGCTTGATGCCCAGGCTGATGCGTTCCTTCTCGACGTCGACGTCCAGAACGACGACCTGAACCTGCTCGCCCTTGCGGTGGAGGTGCAGCGCTTCTTCGCCCGAGATGCCCCATGCGATGTCCGACATGTGAACCATGCCGTCGACGTCGCCCGGCAGACCGACGAACAGGCCGAATTCGGTCGCATTCTTGACTTCGCCTTCGACGACCGACCCGACCGGGTGGGTGTCGGCGAATGCGCCCCAGGGGTTCGACTGAGCCTGCTTCAGGCCCAGCGAGATGCGACGCTTGTCGCTGTCGACTTCGAGGACGATGACGTCGACTTCCTGGCTCGTCGAAACGATCTTGCCGGGGTGGACGTTCTTCTTGACCCACGACATTTCGCTGACGTGGACCAGGCCTTCGATGCCAGCTTCGAGTTCGACGAACGCGCCGTAATCGGTGATGTTCGTGACGGTACCCGACAGCTTCGCGCCGACGGGGTACTTGGCGGCGACGCCTTCCCACGGATCGCTTTCGAGCTGCTTCATGCCGAGGCTGATGCGCTGGGTGTCGCGGTTGATGCGGATGATCTGCACCTTGACCGTGTCACCGATGTTGATGACTTCGCTCGGGTGGTTGACGCGCTTGTAGCTCATGTCGGTGACATGGAGCAGGCCGTCGATGCCGCCGAGGTCAACGAACGCACCATAATCGGTGATGTTCTTGACCGCGCCTTCGATGATCTGGCCTTCTTCAAGGTTCAGGATCAGGCCGCTGCGCTGTTCAGCGCGCGTTTCTTCCAGGATGGCGCGGCGCGACACGACGATGTTGCCACGGCGGCGATCCATCTTGAGGATCTGGAACGGCTGCGGCAGGTCCATGAGCGGGCCGACGTCGCGCACGGGGCGGATGTCGACTTGGCTGCCGGGCAGGAAAGCCACGGCGCCGCCGAGGTCGACGGTGAAGCCGCCCTTGACGCGGCCAAAGATGACGCCTTCGACGCGGGCTTCCTTGTTGAATTCTTCTTCCAGGCGGTCCCACGCGGCTTCGCGGCGAGCGCGGTCGCGCGACAGCATGGTTTCGCCATTGGCGTTTTCGACGCGGTCGACATAGACTTCGACTTCGTCGCCGACGTTGATGTCGGCCTTCTGGCCCGGCATGGCGAATTCGCGCAGCGGCACGCGGCCTTCGCTCTTCAAACCGATGTCGATGACTGCCAGGTCGTTTTCGATCGCGGTGACGGTGCCCTTGACGACGCGGCCTTCAAAGCCGCCATCAGCACCACCAAGCGATTCATTGAGCATCGCGGCGAAATCGTCGCGCGTCGGGAAAGCCGTAGTGGCCATAAAAACAGGTTCCTTACTTCATTGTTCCGGCCAAGCGGTTGGTTCCGCTGGTCTTGTGGCCGATATGTCCTGCGCGCCGGATGCGATGCAGAACATCCTTCGGATCACAGCGGACGGGGCAGGGGCAAAGCAAAAGGGGCGCGGCGGGAAAGGCCCGTCGCGCCCGACGCCCGGTTTCGGGCGGCGGTTGTCCATGCCTCGACCGGCGCTATGGCCCGTCGGACCGCGCGCCTATAGCCCCCAAACCCCGCAAACGCAAGGTTGAAAGCCAGGTTCAGGCGGCGCCGCGAGCGCGCGCTTCGACAAAGGCAATGGCTGCGGCAATCGCGGCTTCGCGCGGCATGTCGCTGTTGTCGAGCAGCATCGCGTCGGGCGCGCGCAGCAAAGGCGCGTCGGCGCGACCGGTGTCGCGCGCATCACGGGCGTGAACATCGGCAAGCACCGCGTCAAAGGTGACGTCGACCCCGCGCGACAGCATCTCTGCATGGCGGCGCCGCGCGCGCACGTCCGGGCTGGCGGTGACGAACAGCTTGGCATCGGCATGCGGGGCGATGACGGTGCCGATGTCGCGCCCGTCGAGGATGGCGCCGCCGGGCTGGTTGGCAAAATCGACCTGACGCTGAAACAGGGCTGCGCGCACTTGTGGATGCACCGATACCCGGCTGGCGAGCCCGCCGGTGGTTTCATAGCGGAGCGCCGGATCGTCGAGCAGGCTGTCGGGAAAATCGCAAGCTGCCAGCGCGTCAGCGGCATCGTCGGCATCGCCATGGTCGAGCTGCGTCTGATAGCCGACGGCGCGATAGAGCAGCCCGGTGTCGAGCACCGGCAATCCGAAATGATCGGCGAGCGCGCGCGCGATCGTGCCCTTGCCCGACGCGGTGGGGCCGTCGACGGCGATGATCATCAGTTGCCCTGAAATGCGTCGATACGCACAAAGGTCAGCCGGTTATCGGGGCCGAACAGCAATTTGATCCAGCCATCGGGTTCGAACGAGCCGCCGCACGACGCGATGCCTTCGCCTTCGCCCGCCTGACCGGGTTCGAGGCAGTCGATCGCGATTTCAGGCAAAAAGGCGCGAACGCGCGCCATGACCTCGGGCCGCGTGCGCGCGGTGCCGATATTCAGCGCCGAAATGTCGCGGTTGCCGACTTCGGCCGCATTGATAATTTTGATCGCGATGACCTCGCCGAAAATGATGTGGCGGACACCGGCGCGGTCCTGCCATTCGCAATCGATCGCGGTTTCGGTGCAATCCTTTTCGTTGACCAGTCGCCCGATCTTTTTCGGATCGACCGCGCGGTTCAGCGCGTGCGCCGAAAAGCTGGCGTCGGCGCGGGTCAAGGGATCGGCGATCGTGGCCTTTGCCTGCGCCTGCGGGCTCGCGGCCGACATCGCGGCGGCGGCGAGGGGCCATGCGATCGCGTTGCGACGTATGATCATGCCTGCAATTCTCCCAACAGCGTCTCGAAATTGGGAAAGCTTGTCGCGACCGGCGCCATGTCGTCAATCGTCACCGGTGACCTGGTGACAAGTCCCGCGACGGCAAAGCTCATACAGATGCGGTGGTCGAGATGACCGGCGATGGTGGCGCCGCCGGGCAGCGGATCGCCCCCGCTGCCGTCGATGACCAACCCGTCCTCGCTTTCCGTCACGCGCGCGCCAATGGCTTTCAGGCCGGTCGCCATCACCGCCAACCGATCGCTTTCCTTGACGCGCAATTCGTCGAGCCCTCTGGTCGTCGTGCGGCCCTGCGCCAGCGCCGCGGCCACGAACAGGATCGGGAATTCGTCGATCATGCTCGGCGCGACCTCAGGATCGACGTCGATGCCGGTGAGCGCGCTGTGGCGCACGCGCAGGTCGGCAACGGGCTCGCCGCCGACTTCGCGCGGATCGGTCAGTTCGATGTCGCCGCCCATCTGGCGCAGCACCTCGATCAGCCCGGCGCGCGTCGGGTTCAGCCCGACATTGGTGATGCTGACGTCGGATCCGGGGACGATCAGCGCCGCGACGATGAAGAAGGCCGCCGACGACGGGTCGCCGGGAACGACGATCGTCTGCGGTTTCAGCTCGGCCTCGCCCATGATGCAGATATGGCGCGTGCCGGTCGGATCGATTTCAACGCTGAGATTGGCGCCGAACCCGCGCAGCATTCGCTCGCTATGGTCGCGCGTCGGTACCGGCTCGATCACTTCGGTGACGCCAGCGGTGTTGAGTCCCGCGAGCAGCACCGCACTCTTGACCTGCGCCGACGCGACGGGAAGTCGGTAGGACATCGGAATGGCGGGAGCGAGGCCGCGCACCATCAACGGCAGGCGCCCCCCCGGCGAGGCGGTGATGTCGGCGCCCATCTGCGACAAGGGATCGATGACGCGGCCCATCGGGCGGCCCGACAGGCTGGCGTCGCCCACAAAAGTGGCGGTGATCGGGTGGCTGGCGACCAATCCCATCAAGAGCCGGGTCGAGGTGCCGCTGTTGCCCATGTCGAGCGCTTCGCGCGGTTGGAGCAGCCCGCCCACGCCGACGCCGTCGATTCGCCATTCGCCATCGGGGCGGCGTTCGATGCTGGCGCCCATCGCGCGCATTGCCGCGGCAGTGGCCAGCACGTCATGCCCTTCGAGCAGGCCGGTGACGCGGCTTGTGCCGACCGCCAGCGCCGAGAGCATCAGCGCGCGATGCGAAATGCTCTTGTCGCCGGGGATCGCGATCCTACCTTTAAGCGGAACGGATGCGGCAAAGCTGCGCGGGCTGGCAGGTTGATCGGTCATGGCGAGCGGCTTTTGACAGCGCCCTAACAATCTGGCAAGGCGCACGCCGATTTGACGGATAGCTGTTCAGGCGCCGTCGCTTTCCGATATTTTTATCCTGTTTCCAGAAGGTTACGAGGCTTATATGATCAAGGCTGAATGGGGCACGAAGCGCAGCTGCCCGAAATGCGCCACCCGATTCTATGATTTGACCAAGGATGATCCGGTCAGCTGCATCAATTGCGGGTATAACTGGATTCCGGAATCGGTGCTGAAATCAAAGCAGTCGACCCCGTTCGAGGCTGAAAAGCCCGGCAAGACCGTCAAGGAAGATGTCGCGGTCGACGAGGATCTGGATCTGGACGTCGATGTCGACGAGGACAATGATTCGCCCGACAATGACGTCGACCTCGGCGGTGACGACGATCTGGGCGTCGCGACGGCGGATGACGACGACGTCGAAACCTGATTTATTTCGCAAGTGGCCAAAAAGGCATCGCGAGATGCATTTGGCCCCTTGCATCAGCCGTCCGCACTGTTAAAGGCGGCAACCCGATCGCAGCAGCCTTGATGGCGAGGGTGGTCGAATGAAGATGTGGGGCCTTAGCTCAGCTGGGAGAGCGCCTGCATGGCATGCAGGAGGTCAGCGGTTCGATCCCGCTAGGCTCCACCACTTCTTCAAAAACAGGCCCGCGAAAGCGGGCCTTTTTTGTTGGACGTGATGGGTTCAAGTTGGCGTCGTCGATGCTGGGTTTGAAGGGTAGGGAACTGGCGTTGATACAGCGTCGCCCCCGCGAAGGCGGGGGCCGCTAGCCGCCTGTTCCTTCGCCGCTGCGTAAACCGAAGGCGGCCCCCGCCTTCGCGGGGGCGACGGCTGGTCGGTCGCTAACGACCGTGGTACCCTTACCCCGCAACCTCATCAAACAGCGGTTCCAGCGCGATCGGGTCGGCCAGCGTGATGCGGTCGAGAATCGACGCGGTGTCGTCGCGCACTTTCAGCATCAGGCTGCGCAACCGGCATTCGGATTCGGGCAGGCAATTCTTGCAATGTTCGTGCGCGTTGCGCGCCGCGCAGGGCACGAGCGCCAGCGAACCGCGGGTCAGGCGGACCAGGTCGCCATAGCTGATGTCGATCGGCGAGATCGCGAGCTGGTAACCGCCGTCGCGCCCGCGCTGTGAAATCAGCAGCCCTTCGCGCGCCATTTCGGACAGGATCACGGTCAGGAATTTGGGCGGGATATTCTGTGCCTCCGCAATATCCGCGAGCTGGACCTGCCCCTTGCCCCAATGATCGGCAAGATGCTGGAACGCACGGATCGTGTAGCGGGTCTTTTGCGAAAGCATGGCGGGCTTACTGTGACATATTCAGGCTTAATTCAACCTGTCGGGATGACATTTCGCCCGGAGTTGATGAAAATCACAGCGGGTGGCATGAACGCGGGCTATAAGCGCGGCCAGGACGCCGATGGTGGCGACGATTGGGGTGTAGCGGATGATGCGTAAATTCTGGGGTGCTCCGGCGATGTTGGCGGCTTGTATGCTCGCCGTTACCCCCGCGCAGGCACAATTTGGCGGGCTGCTGCGCAAGGTGACGACACCGGCGCCCAAGCCGAGCAGCGATGACAATGGCGGCTGCCCCAAGGGCAAGAAGGGCAACAGCATCGGCCGCAACATCCTGGGCAATGTGTTGAACGACGCGGTCGGCGATGCGGCGAGCAAGGCTGGCGTGTACAGCTATGTGCCGATTTCCGAGGTTAGCGGGACGCTGACCGACGCCATCGCGTGCCGCCTCGACCCCGGTGAGCAGGTGCAGGCGGCGGTCGCGACCGAAGAAGCGACGCGCAGCGAAGAGGTGGGGGCAACCGCCAATTGGACCAGCGCAACCCGCCCCGAAGTCAGCGGCTCGTCGACGGTGGCGTCGATCAATGAAGAGGGCGGCGGGCGCAAGTGCATGAACGTCAACGACTTCATCATCGTCGAAGGCGAAGAGACGCGCGTGACGAAGCGCATGTGCAAGGGACCGGGCGAGTCGCGTTATGTCCTGGCGGCGTAGGGCAGCGCGCTGCGGCATTGCGCTGCTGGCGTTCGGCAGCCTGAGCGCCGCTACGGCGGTCGATCCGGTCAACCCGACCTGTCCGCTCAATCCCAACTGGTCGGCCCATCCGACGATGAAGCTGACCGTCGAAAAGCGCGGCGGGATGAAAGTCATGCTGGCCGAAGGGCGGATCGATGCCGGACTTCCTGACCGGCTGACCGCCGCGTTGAAGGCCAACCCCGATGTCAGCGAAATCTGGCTGCGCTCGCCCGGCGGCGATGCCCGCGCCGGCAATGCGGCGGGGCGGATCATCCGCTCGAACCTGGGGGTAACGACGCGCATCCCGGCGGGCTGGGCCTGTTTCAGCGCCTGCAATTTCGTGTTCATGGGCGGCGCGCCGCGCGTCATCGATCCCGGCGGGCTGTTTATCGTTCACATGTTCACGCGGACCGGCGACCGATCGGCGATCGACATGAGCGTCGCGTTGGGGACCGACGCGACGCGCGAGCTGATCGGCGACATCGAACAGGATTCGGCGTTGCTGGCAAGCGAGGACAATGATTTCCTGATCCGCATGGGCATCTCGCGAAAATTGCTGACCGAGATCATGTATCGCCAGCAAGCCGTGGCGACCGAGGAGAATAAATCGACCCGCCGCTGCCTGACGCTCGACGAAGCGCTCAAATATGGGGTCACCTACGCGCCCGAAGAATGATCGGGTCGCGTGTGGAGCGTTGCAAACTGAAACGAATGTCGTAGATTGGCTGGCAAAGAGGAGAGGCTGCCATGAACGAGATGACGCACGACCATGCGACTTTCCGGTCGATGATCGACGGGACGCAGGACGACTGGGACATTATCGCGCGCGAGCAAAAGGAATTCGCGCCGCAGAACGGCAAGCGCATCCTCGACCATCTGAAACTGCTGGGCGGCGATTATGGCGGTTTCCCCGTCGACCGGCTCGAACATTGCCTGCAGACCGCGACCCGAGCGCACAGGGATGGCCGCGACGAGGAATATTTGGTGATGGCGCTGCTCCACGACATCGGCGACACGCTCGGCGCGTTCAACCACCCCGACGTCGCGGCGGCGATCCTCAAACCCTTTCTGTCAGAAGAAAATCTGTGGATCGTCCAGCATCACGGCATTTTCCAGGGCCATTATTTCTTCCATTATATCGGCCTTGACCGCGACATGCGCGACCAGTTCAAGGATCACCCCCACTACGCGGCGTGCGCCGAATTCTGCGAAAAATATGACGCCCCGGCGTTCGACCCCGATTATGACAGCGAGCCGTTGGAATTCTTCGAACCGATGGTGATGCGCATTTGCAGCTATCCGAAGAACAGCATCTACAAGAAGGTGATGGTCGAGGAAGCGGCGGAGTAGATTGACGTCGCCCCCGCGAAGGCGGGGGCCGCCATCGGCCTTGCATGAACCCTCCAGCGGCCCCCGCCTTCGCGGGGGCGACGTGCTGCTACTTCCCCTTGAACTCGGTCTTGCGCTTCTGCTGGAACGCCATGATCCCTTCCATCGCATCGGCGGTGCCGCCCGCGATGAACTGGCCCTTGGCTTCGGCGTCGAGCGTCGTTGCGAAATCCTGCGTCAGCCCGTCGCGCAGCACCTTGCGCATTGTTCCCAATGCGATCGTCGGTCCGTTTGCGAGCCGCGTCGCCAGCGCCTTCGCTTCGGTCATCAGCTCGGCATCCTCGACGCTCTTGTAGATCATGCCCCAATCGGCGGCTTGGTCGGCGGCGATTTTTTCGCCGAGCATCATCATCTGCAACGCGCGCGGTACGCCGACCAGCCGCGGCAGCAACCATGACGAGCCGCCGTCGGGGACAAGGCCGATGTTGACGAAGGCCTGGAGGAAATAGGCGCTTTTGCCCGCGATGGTGAAATCGCCCGACAGCGCAAAGCTGCACCCGACGCCCGCCGCGGGGCCGTTGACCGCGACGACCACGGGAATGTCGAGGTTGGCGAGCGCGAGCAGCATCGGATTGTAATGCCCGCGCAGGGCGTTGCGGCTCCGCGCGCCGCCGCTGACCGCGCCGCCCGCCGAGCGGTCGCCCGCAAGGTCGGCGCCCGAACAGAAACCGCGCCCTTCGCCGGTGATCAGCAGTGCGCGCGCGCCGAGACCCGGCAGATGATCCAGCGCTTCGCGAATATCGTCCGCCATCGCGGGCGGCATCGAATTGAGCCGGTCGGGGCGATTGAGCGTGATCGTCGCGACATTGTCGGCGCTGTCCAGCTTGATCGTGTCAAAGGTGGGGATGTCGGTCATGGGGAAGGATCCTCTCGCAGGCACTTTACCTTTACGTTCACGTAAAGGTGTGACCCATTTGACGCGCGAGCGCAAGAGGGAAGGGGCGAGGGCGATGGAGCACTGGAGGGTGGGAGGACAGGCAACGCACGGATCCGGGCAAAGCGAGATGATGTCGGAGCGATCCAGGGGGCTGGTATGGCGTGGGGAGCGGACGTCGTGGCAAAGCCACGCCCTCCCCTTCAGGGGAGGGCAGCGAGACTTACGAACTTGTTCGTTAGTCGCAGCGGGTGGGGGCCAGCGGCCTCGCGCAAGGCCGCTGGCCCCCACCCCACTACGACTAGGCAGCAAGCTGCCAAGTCTTCGTTGCCCCTCCCCTGAAGGAGAGGGGCTGGCTCGTCGTTACGTCAACTACCGCCCGTCACCCGCCAGCTAGGCCGACTTCGCGGCCTTCATCTGCTGCGCATAGCCCGCCTGCACCATGGCGCTCATGCGGTCGAACAGCGCGTCGGGTTCGCTGCGGCGCAGGTCCGCAATCGCGGCCTCGGCGCCCTCGGCGACCACCAGTTCGCGCGTTCCGGCATCGACCGCCGCCAATATCTGCGCGGCGGCGAAGTCGGGCGACAGGCCATTGTCGATCGCGGCGTCGCTCTCCCCGCGGACGCTGCCGTCGGCGTTGAGCGCGTTGCGGCTGACGTTGGTCTGCACCGATCCCGGCGCGACGACCAGCACCTTCAATCCCAGATGCTCATTCTCGGCGCGGACGCTGTCGTGATAGCCGATCAGGCCGTGCTTGGCGGCGCAATAGGCGCTGCGCAGCGGCACCCCGGCGATGCCCGCGACGCTGGAGATCGCGACGATCTGGCCGCCGCCCGCCTCAACCATGCGCCGCAGCAGTTGCTGGGTCAGCGCAATCGGGGCGAGCAGGTCGACCGCGACAATCTGTTGATAGACGGCAAGGTCGGTGTCGATCGCCAGGCTGCGCTGCGAGATGCCGGCGTTGTTGACCAGCCCGTCGATGCGGCCCTGCCAGCCCCATGCTTTCTCCGCGATGGCGGGAAGGGCAGCATAGTCGGTCGCCTCGAACGGCAGGATCAGCGTCTCGGTATCGCAAGCGGCGGCGACCCCCTCCAGCGCGGCGAGATTGCGCCCCGACAGGATCAGCTTTGCACCGCGTGCCGCCAGCGCGCGGGCCAGCGCCGCACCGATTCCCGACGAGGCGCCCGTAATCCACCAGATCTGATCTTCCATACCCGCTCCCATTCTTGGCTTTCGTTTCAACCTGAAACGCGTTCGTGCAGCCGTCAAGGCGTCGCCCAGGCGCAATCCCGGGCGGGGGTGGCAATTTTGTTGCGAATCTGTTATAATAAATATCAACGCGCCGACATTCTGCCTCTTCCCGTCGCTGGGCTGGGGCGCTTTTCGGCGTTCCGATGGAGCCATATCCCTTGTCACTCTGACTGGCTAGCGCCGAGCGATCGTAGGTCCCCCTTGGCTAGAGGGCGGGAAGCGCCGCTGTTGTCGCAGTTTCAGATCGGGGTCAAGGCACAACAAAAGGAATTTGCATGTCCGTGAGCACGCTCTTGTTCGAAGTCGGCGATTATGTTGTTTATCCCAAGCATGGCGTGGGGCGCGTCATTGAATTGCAGCGGTCGGAAATCGCCGGCATGCAGCTCGAACTTTATGTCCTGCGCTTTGAAAAGGAAAAAATGACGCTTCGCGTGCCGACGAACAAGGCCGAAGGCGTGGGCATGCGCAAACTGTCGTCGGACAAGACGCTGAAGGAAGCGCTGCAGGTCCTGACCACCAAGCCGAAGGTAAAGCGCACCATGTGGTCGCGCCGCGCGCAGGAATATGAAGCGAAGATCAACTCGGGCGACCTCGTGTCGATCGCCGAAGTGACCCGCGACCTGTTCCGCGCCGACGACCAGCCCGAGCAGAGCTATTCGGAGCGCCAGATCTTCGAAGCGGCGTCGAGCCGCCTCGCGCGCGAACTTGGCGCGATGGAAGAAAGCGACGAAAAGACCGCGCAGGCGAAGATCCTGCAGATTTTGAATGAACATGCGCCGCTGTATTATGCTGAAAAAGTGTAATTTCGCAGGATAGCGATTTTGGGGAAGGGCGGTCCGAAAGGGCCGCCCTTTTCAGTTTGAGCGCTGCTGTGGTTTGCGGAACGCGGGGTGTGTGACCTTGCGTCGCCTTGACGCCATATGTGGAATAGGCCGCGGACCAAGAGAACTTACTTTACCTGGTCTTCGTTGATAATCGATGACCGCGGCTCATCCGCAGCATAGGTTCGAATTAAGCGGCATTTTCGCCCTTGGGGGCACGTCATGGCGATACGCTTGTCCGCCGCCTCAGGATTGGCGGCAACGGTCCAATAGGTCGCGCCAATATCGTCGATATAGTGGACGAGCACGCCCGAGCCGATGTCCTGAAAGTGCACGCATTCCATAGCTGTGTCCGCGGCGCAACGCTTGACGGCCGCATCGACGGCCGCGTCAAATCCACTGATGCCTGAAACAAGCCATGTTTTCCAACGCCAAGCTGGCGTGGCCTCCTTCGGCGAAGCGACAACCGCATATTTCCGTATTGGAGGAATGGTCGTCGGGAAATTGTCCCGCGGGCCCGTGCTATTGGTGATGGTCTTGGCGATCTCGCAGCCAACGCTGTGCCGCTGACACTGCGCGATAGCTTTTGACAGTGCAGCTTCATAATTTTCATCGCCGCCGACGAATGCGTGGCCGACGATGTCCTCAGCAACCGCGAGGACAAAGGCGTTATATGCGCCGGACAGCACATAGCATCCGTTGCCCATCTGGCTGTGACAGGCTTGCAACGCTGCTTCGTCGGCGGCTTCGCCACTATCATAGCCGGTCGTTGTCCACAGCGCCGAAGTGTCGCGATGCGCGACAATCGACATATGGGCGTCGGGTATCGGTCCAGAGGTCGCTTCGGGTTCGCCTTGCGGATTGCCGTCGGTCGGACCCATTGGAGCACACGCAAACCAGCCGACGTCGGCACCGCCGGTGGGGTAAAAGCCGGGTGGACAGCGTCCTTCCGCATTGGCCGGAGCCGAAAGGCAAGCGATGCCGATCAGGGCGACGAAAAAAGCATGACCGACCGTTCGAGCGAAATTGAAGTAATGCGTGTTCACCACCAATTCCTCAACGATAAAATCGGGCCAAAAGCTTGTTGTCGCATTTGGTAAGTTTAGCTCGCCACGTCGGGAGCAATATACCTATAAGGTACTGGTGCATTGAATCGGGTCGGTCAGATTTCCGGTGTCAGCCCAAAGTGATGCAATGCTGAATTTACGCCCCACCGTGCCGCAGGTAGTGGGTGGCCGCGACGACATCGCCATCGCGCTGTATTTTTTGTCCGATTGCGATCGGCTCGGATCAATTCAGCGGTCTTGGCCAAGGAAGTCTGTCAAGGATAGGTCGCGCTCACGAAATAGAGCCCGTCGGGCGGCGCGTTGAGGCCCAGCGCATTGCGGTCGGCCGCATCGAGCGCCGCTTTGAGGTCGCGTGCCGACCATTTGCCATAGCCGACGAGCGTCAGGCAGCCGACCATTGAGCGCACCTGATGGTGCAGGAAGCTGCGCGCCGCGGCTTCGACGATAATCTCTTCGCCGTGGCGGCTGACCGACAGCTTGTCGAGCGTCTTCACCGGACTTTGCGACTGGCAATGCGCCGAGCGGAAGGTCGTGAAATCATGAAGGCCAATGAGCTGCTGCGCTGCGGCGTGCATTGCATCGCTGTCGAGCGGGCGCGCGACCTGCCACGCCAGCCCCTTGTCCCATGTCAGCGGCGCGCGGCGGTTGACGATACGATATTCGTAAGCGCGCCCGGTGCAGGCAAAGCGCGCGTGCCAGTCGTCGGGGACGATCTCGCATCCGACGATCGCGATCGGCGCGGGGCGCAGCTGCGCGTTCAAGGCCTCGGTCAGCTTGAACGGCGTCAGCGGCTTTTCGATGTCGACATGCGCGCGCATCGCGATCGCATGCACCCCGGCGTCGGTGCGCCCGGCGCTCAGCACCTGCACCTCCTCCGCGGTAAAGCGTTGGATCGCTTCCTCGATCGCCTGCTGGACGCTGGGGCCATGCGCCTGCCGCTGCCAGCCCATGAACGGGCGGCCGTCATATTCGATGGTGAGGGCGAAACGGGTCATACGGGCCCTTCTTTCCCATAATCGTCACCCCGGACTTGATCCGGGGTCCATGTCGTCAGCGCTGGAGTGGACCCCGGATCAAGTCCGGGGTGACGAGGGAGGAGTCGGTGTGTCATGCCAGCCGCGTACCTGCCGGGATCGCCCGTCCGCGCAGCAATTCGCCCGCCTCCATGGCGGGCTTGCCCGCGCGCTGGACGCGCGTGGCGCGGATCGCGCCGGGGTTGCAGGCGATGGTGAGCGCATCGTCGAGCGTGACGCCGGGCGCTGCGCCCGCGATCGTCTCCGCCGGGTGGACGATTTCTGCCGCCAGTATCTTGTACCGCTCGCCGTCGAGCTCGAAAAAGGCGCCGGGCATCGGGTTGAACGCGCGAATCTGCCGTTCGACCTGCACCGTGCTGGGCAGGAAATCGAGCCGCGCCTCGCTCTTGTCGATCTTGGCGGCGTAGGTGACGCCGTCGCCGGGCTGGGGTTCGGGCATGAAGGCGTGGAGGTCGCTCAGCACCTTGACCATCATCAGCGCGCCCATTTCGGCAAGCTCGTGGGTCAGCACGCCCGCGGTCTTGCGCCCGATCGGGGTTGCCTCGACCAGCCGCATCGCGCCGGTGTCGAGCCCCGCGTCCATCTGCATGATCGTCACGCCCGTTTCGGCATCGCCCGCCAGGATCGCGCGCTGCACCGGCGCCGCGCCGCGCCAGCGCGGCAGGATCGAACCATGGACGTTGAGGCAGCCTTCGCGCGGGGCATCGAGCACCGCCTGCGGCAGGATCAAGCCGTAAGCGGCAACGACCGCGACATCGAGGTCGAGCGCGGCGAATTCGGCCTGTGCCTCTTCGCTTTTCAGGCTGCGCGGTGTGCGGACGGGCAGGTCATGTTCTTCGGCCCAGACCTGCACAGGGCTTTTCTGCAGTTTCTTGCCGCGCTGCGCCGGGCGGGGGGGCTGGGTATAGACGCACGCAATCTCATGCCCCGCGGCGTGGAGCGCGGCGAGCGTCGGTACCGCAAACGGCGGCGTTCCCATGAAAGCGATACGCATGGGTGCGGGCTTTGGCGGAGGCGGGCGCGACATTCAACCCTTGGTGCAGCGTGCCCCTGCGAAGGCAGGGGCCCATCACCGGATCGCGCCAGGTTGCGCCGACCGGGAGATGGGTTCCTGCCTTCGCAGGAGCACGGCGAATATTGTGCATCGCAGGCACACCCACTACCACCCCCGTCATGGCCTCCACCGAAATCGAAGCGCTCGTCCAGCAACTTGCCCGGCTCCCCGGCCTTGGCCCGCGGTCGGCGCGGCGCGCGGTGCTGCACCTGATGAAAAAGCGCGAGAGCGCGTTCGCACCGCTGCTCGCGGCGCTCCAGACAGTGTCCGAGCGGCTCGTCACCTGCGGCACCTGCGGCAATGTCGACACGAGCGACCCCTGCGCAATCTGCGCCGACCCGCGCCGCGATGCGCGGTCCTTGTGCGTCGTCGAGGAGGTGTCGGACCTCTGGGCGCTCGACAAGTCGCGGCTGTTCCCCGGCAAATATCATGTCCTCGGCGGGCGGCTGTCGGCGCTGGAGGGCGTGCGCCCGCAGGACCTCAGCATCGACGCCCTCGTCGCGCGCGTCGCCGCGGGCGGGATTGACGAGGTGGTGCTGGCGATGAACGCCACGCTGGAGGGGCAAACGACCGCGCATTATCTCGCCGAGCGGCTGGAGGGTTATCCGGTGCGGCTCACGCAGCTGGCGCATGGTTTGCCGGTGGGCGGTGAGCTTGACTATCTCGACGAAGGGACGTTGGCGCAGGCGCTGCGGGCAAGGAGGCCGGTGGGCTAATTCGATAAATTGTTGATGACGTTCACGGTCGATGCGCTGATCGGCTGGCGGTCTTTGGGTTCCCAAGTCCAACCGCAATAAATGAGCCCGGCTTCGTTCGCCGCTTCAAATAGCGACGGGACGCGTTGATTCAGCCACTGAAAATTTGGTGAGGATGTCTCCCACGCCTCAAGGCGATCGGCAGCAAAGTCGACGCCGAGAGTGGAAAAGTGATCTGAAACAGTCGCGTAAATTTCATCTCGGTCGACGTGTAAGATGTCGGTCGGTTCGCACTCATCGAAATGATGGCAAATCGGCTGTGCGCTCGCTGCTCTTTCCACGTCAGATTGGATTTCGGCCAAAGCAGCCTCGCCGACTTTGAGATGCTCGGACAGCGTCCACCTAGGAATATCATCGTCGGTCATGCAGCGGAGATTTACTGATGAGAGGTTGAAGTCAAGCTTACCGACTGCCCCCTTGACCCCGCGCCCCTCCAACCATACCTGCACGCCATGGCCTTACTCCCTATCATCGAGACCCCGGACCCCCGGCTGCGCGTCATTTCGAAGCCCGTCGAGACCTTCGACGCCGAGCTGAAGCAGCTGGTCGCCGACATGTTCGAGACGATGTACGACGCCCCCGGCATCGGGCTCGCCGCGATCCAGGTCGGGGTGCCGAAGCGCATCCTCGTCATCGACCTGCAGGAAGCCGATCCCGAAGACCCCGAGGGCAAGAAGGTGATCCGGAGCCCACGCGTCTTCATCAATCCCGTCTTTTCGGACGAGAGCGAGGAGCATAGCGTTTATCAGGAGGGCTGCCTGTCGGTCCCCGAACAATATGCCGACGTAACGCGCCCCGCCGAAGTCACGGTCGATTGGCAGGACGAAGACGGCAAGCATCGCCAAGAACGCATGACCGGGCTGATGGCGACGTGCATCCAGCACGAGCACGACCATCTGGAAGGCATTCTCTTCATCGACCATCTGTCGCGGTTGAAGCGCGAGATGGTGCTGAAGAAGCTCGCGAAGCTGCGCAAGGCGGCATAAGCCGACGCAAATTTGTGTGTCCCCGCGAAGGCGGGGACCCATCACCTGCCGTTTCGGATTTCCACCATCGGAGATGGACCCCCGCCTTCGCGGGGGAACATCTTCATGGCTAGGGCAAAGGCCTCACCCCGCCTTTGCAACCCCCACCATTGCGGGGCGCAGCAGCCGATCCTTCAGCATATAACCCGCCTGCATTTCCTGCACGATCGTTCCGGGCGCCTTGTCGCTGGGGATTTCAAGCATCGCCTGATGCTGGTTCGGGTCGAGCGGCAGGCCGATTGCCGCGATGCGCGTGATGCCGTGGCGTTCGAAGACGCCGAGCAATTCGCGCTCGGTGGCTTCAAGCCCGGTGATCAGCGGCTTGATGCCCTCGTTGGCGCGCTGTTCGTCGGTCAGCGCCGCCAGCGCACGGCCGAGGTTGTCGGCAACCGACAAGATGTCGCGCGCGAATTTCGTCGCGGCATAGGCGTGCGCGTCGGCGATTTCCTTGTCCTTGCGGCGCGTGACATTCTGCGTCTCGGCGCGCGCATAGAGCAGGTCCTGCTGCAGCGCGGCGAGCTGTTCGGCGAGCTGCGCCGCCTCGTCCTTGGCCTCTTCGGCGGGCGCTGCCGCTTCGGCAGCTTCGGCTTTGGTGTTCGCGCCGTCGTCGACCGGCGTGTCGTTTTCTTGTGTCGTCATAAACCTATCGTATCAGTCTGGAGAGCGATTGTGCGGTGAAATCCACCATGGGTACGATGCGGGCATAGTTCAAGCGGGTGGGGCCAATGACCCCGACCACGCCGACCACGCGCCCGTCCGATCCGCGATAGGGCGCCGCTATCACGGACGAGCCCGAAAGCGAGAATAATTTATTTTCCGATCCGATGAAAATCCGGGTTGCGCTGCCCTCGCGCGCGCTGTCGAGCAGCTGCGCAATGTCCTGTTTGGTTTCGAGCTCGTCGAGCAGTTGGCGGACGCGGTCGAGGTCGCCGACCGCATTCTCGTCGAGCAGGTTCGCCTGTCCGCGCACGATCAGCACCGGGCGGTCGGCGCCGTCCGACGACCAGATCGCGAGGCCGCGGCTGACGAGATCCTGCGCCGCGCGGTCGATCGCGATGCGTTCGGCCTCGATCTCGCGCCGCACCCGCGCCATCGCCTCGGTCAGCGTCAGCCCGCTGAGCATCGACGAGATATAATTGCCCGCCTCGACCAGCGACGACGGATTGAGCCCCGGCGGAATATCGATGACGCGATTCTCGACCGCGCCGTCGCCCGCCACCAGCACGACGAGCGACTGGTTCGCCGACAGCGGCACGAAGGCGAGTTGTTTCAGCACGCGTTCGTGCTTCGGCACCAGCACCAGCCCCGCGCACGCCGAGAGACCCGACAGCGCCGAGGTCGCCTGCGCGAGCGCGCTCTCGATCGGGCCGGCGTCGGCAAGCGACGCTTCGATCTGCGCGCGGTCTTCGGCTGAGGGTTCAGCGACCTGCATCATGCCGTCGACAAACAGGCGCAGTCCCTGTTCGGTCGGCAGGCGCCCGGCGCTGGTGTGCGGGCTGGCGAGCAGGCCGAATTCCTCCAGATCCTGCATGACGTTGCGGATCGACGCGGGCGAAAGGTTGAGGCTCGCGAGTTTTGACAGTGTGCGCGACCCGACCGGCTGCCCGGTTTCGAGATAGGCATCGACCACGAGCCGGAACACATCGCGCGCGCGCGTGGTCAGTTCGGTGATCGGCGGGGTCGTCATAGGGGGGATTTAGGGATGGGGACATTGGGTTGCAACAAGACCGTCGCCCCCGCGAAGGGCGTTTCAGAGTCACGTGCCTCTGAACGCGGCCGCTGTCGGTTGACGCAGCGACGCAGGGACAGGCTGCTCGCGGCCCCCGCCTGCGCGGGGGCGACGATGATGGATTTGACAGGCTGGCCTGCGCCGCTAGCCTCTCCCCCGGGGGAGAACGCCATGACCACACGCCCGCTCGACCGCGACGACCCGCTCGACGATTTCGATCACCGCGACATCATCCTGCTCGGCCGCAAGCACCGCGTCTATACGATGGGCCGCGGCCCCGCGGTGGTCGTGATGACCGAAATGCCCGGCATCAGCCCGCATGTCGCGCGTTTCGCGCGCTGGGTCCGCGACGCGGGCTTCACCGTCTATATGCCGCACATCTTCGGGAAAGACGGCGCCGTGCCGCGTATGCCCGGGGCGCTGTTCACGATGCTCGGCGGGTGCATCAGCCGCCAGTTCCGCGCTTTTCAGGCGAACGAAAGCTCGCCGGCGACGCAGTGGCTGCGCGCGCTGGCGGCGCAGGCGCATCGCGAGTGCGGCGGCAAGGGCGTCGGCGCGGTCGGCATGTGCTTCACGGGCAATTTCGCGCTGTCGATGATGCTCGAACCCGCGGTGCTCGCGCCGGTGCTGGCGCAGCCGTCGCTGCCGCTCAACGATCCCGCGGGTATGCACATCGCCCCTGACGAACTCGCCGCGGTCAAGGCGCGGATGGAGGCCGAGGACCTGACCGTGCTCGCCTACCGCTTCGAGGGCGACAAATATTGCAAGGCGGCGCGCTTCGCGGCCTATGAAGATGCGCTCGGCGACCGCTTCATCGGCAAGGTGCTGCCCGATAGCGCCGCGAACCCCGACAGCCCGATGAAGAACCCGCACAGCGTGGTGACGATCCACCTGATCGACGAGGCTGGCCAGCCGACGGTACAGGCGCGTGACGAAATTCTCGATTTTTTCAGGATGCGGTTGAGCTGACGCCTTTTTCGCTGCGATATAGGCGCTTCGCGACTTCGGGTCGCAGCTCATATTTGTCGGGCAAGAAGGGTGAGAAGGGGGCGACTGCTGCATCGAGGCCTGCTGCGTTAGTTTTCTCGTTGGCAAGACAGGCAGCACTACCCAGTCGCCCTTCGCCGTACACCGACAGGGTTGCCATCCGGGGATCCGTTTTCGTGATCGCCAACAGCCGGTCAGGAAGCGAAAACGTCCTGTGTTCGCATCCAGTCGAATAGGTGCTGCCTTGATATTCAGGCGCTTTCCATTCGATCTTCCACGACAGACGCTCCAGCCTGTTGATCAGCCGGTCAAGGTCTCCGGGGCTCAGCGCCAGCTCGATCCGCGCGACTTTCGGCTCGTCCCAGCGTTCTGCTTCGTCAAGGTCCGACCCAAAATCTATAGCTCGTACGCAGCCGTGGTGATCGGGCTGTTGGGCGTACCAGCTAATTCGCGTTTTGCCCGTGCGTTCGATGATGATCTCGCGCATAAGCGGGCAGTCGCCCAACAATGCCAACCGGCCGTGCTCGATGTTGCGGACGTAGATGATCTGCTCGAAACGGCTGATTCGGTTTGAGACGTCGCCGGACATCGTTGTGCCCAATGCGACGCCGATCGCTATCAATGTGGCCGTTATGACCGCTATCGCGACGCCGTTTCGCATGCGGCGAGACTAACGCGCATGACCGAGATTGCTATTTCCTTTTTCTGGTCATCGGGCCTCAGCGCGGCTAAGCGCCCCACACACATTATAGGAGAATCCCATGCGCCCCTCCGGCCGCGCGCCCGATCAGATGCGCCCCATCGGAATCGAGACCGAATTCACCATTCATGCCGAGGGCAGCGTCCTCGTCAGCTTTGGCAATACCAAGGTGCTGGTGACCGCCAGCGTCGATGAAAAAGTGCCGTCGTGGATGCGCGGCAAAGGGGCGGGCTGGGTCACCGCCGAATATGGCATGCTGCCCCGCGCGACGCACACCCGCGGCAGCCGCGAGGCGGCCAAGGGCAAGCAGTCGGGGCGGACGCAGGAAATTCAACGGCTTATCGGGCGCAGCTTGCGCGCCGTCGTCGACATGAAGAAGCTCGGCGAGCGGCAGATCGTCATCGATTGCGACGTGATCCAGGCCGACGGCGGCACCCGCACCGCGTCGATTTCGGGCGCATGGGTCGCCATGCGGCTGGCGGTCGACAAGCTGCTTGCGGCGAAAACGATCGCCGAGGATCCGATCGCGGACAAGGTCGGCGCGATCTCGTGCGGCATCTACCAGGGAACGCCGGTGCTCGATCTCGACTATGACGAGGATTCGGTCGCCGAGGCCGATGGCAATTTCGTGCTGACCGGCAAGGGCCAGATCGTCGAGGTTCAGGCGAGCGCCGAGGGTGCGACCTATGACGAGGAAGGCCTGCTGCGCCTGCTGCGTCTGGCGCGCATCGGCTGCGGCGAGATATTTGCGGCGCAGGACAGGGCCACCGGGCGCTAGATAATGTTCGTCACGCCGGACTTGATCCGGGGTCCATGACGGCGATGCTGAAATGGATGCCGGATCAAGTCCGGCATGACGAAAGAAGGATCATCGCATGACCCGCAAACTGAACCCCGGCAAACTCGTCATCGCCAGCCATAATGCGGGCAAGGTGCGCGAGATTCGGGTGCTGCTCTTGCCCTTCGGGATCGAGCCGGTGTCGGCGGGCGACCTTGGCCTGCCCGAACCCGAAGAGACGGGGACGACGTTCCGCGAAAATGCGCTGCTGAAGGCGCATGCGAGCGCATCGGCGGCTGGGCTGCCCGCACTTGCCGACGACAGTGGGCTCGAGGTTGCGGCGCTGGGCGGTCGGCCGGGGGTTTATACCGCCGACTGGGCCGAGCGACAGGCATTTGAAGGCCCGCCGGGTCGCGACTGGTATATGGCGATGGGCAAGGTCGAAGGGCTGCTCGCGGAGCAGGGGGGCGACGTCGATCGCAGCGCCTGTTTCGTCTGCACCCTCGCGCTCGCGTGGCCCGATGGCCATGCCGAAGTGTTTGAGGGGCGTGCCGAGGGCAGCCTGACCTGGCCACCGCGCGGGCTGCTGGGCTTTGGTTATGATCCGGTGTTCGTTCCGACGGGCAAGTCGCTGACTTATGCCGAAATCGACCCAGCCGAAAAGCATGCGATCAGCCACCGGGCGGATGCGTTTGCCAAGCTGGTGGCGGGAGTGTTCTGAATGTCCGTCGCCCCCGCGACGGCGGGGGCCGCCATCGGTCTGGTCCCGCCGCACGGCGTAAACCGTTAGCGGCCCCCGCCGTCGCGGGGGCGACGTGTTATCTTGCCGAATAGAGCCTATATCATTCTCCATGGCCGAACCACTCGCCCTTTATGTCCATTGGCCGTTCTGCGTCAGCAAATGTCCCTATTGCGACTTCAACAGCCATGTGCGCGAACGCGTCGATCAGGACGTCTGGCGCGCGGCGTTGCTGGCGGATTTGCGGCATGAGGCCATGCTGCTGCCGGGGCGGGCCGTGTCGTCGATCTTCTTTGGGGGCGGCACGCCGAGCCTGATGCCGCCCGCGACGGTGGCGGCGGTGATCGCCGAGGCGGCGGCGCTGTGGGGGCTGACCGACGATTGCGAAATCACGCTGGAAGCGAACCCCAATTCGGTGGAAGTCGCCGCTTTTGCCGATCTGGCGGCGGCGGGGGTCAATCGCGTATCGATCGGCGTCCAGAGCTTCGATCCGCAAGTGCTTGAATTTCTGGGCCGCGCGCACAGCGGTGACGAGGCGCGGCGCGCGATTGCGGCGGCGCAAACCTGTTTCCCGCGCGCAAGTTTTGACCTGATTTATGCGCGGCCGGGGCAGGGACTTGCCGATTGGGAAAAGGAACTGCGCGCCGCGCTGGCGTTCGGGACGGGGCATTTGTCGCTGTACCAGCTCACCATCGAGCCGGGGACGCGCTTCGCCACGCTCGCGGCAAAGGGCGAACTCGTCATTCCCGATGGTGACGCGGCGGCGGACCTGTTCGACGCGACGCAGGCGCTGACCCGCGCCGCCTGGCTGCCGCGCTACGAGGTATCGAACCATGCGCGGCCCGGCGAGGAGAGTCGGCATAATCTGACTTACTGGCGTTATGGCGATTATGCGGGGGTCGGGCCGGGCGCGCACGGGCGGCGGCGCGCACAGGCGACCGAGCGGCACAAGAAGCCCGAGAATTTCGTCGCGGCGGTCGAGCGCAACGGCCACGGGATCAAGGGCGAGAGCGACCTGCTCGCGCACGAACGCGCGACCGAGGCGATGCTGATGGGGCTGCGGCTCAATGAAGGCATCGACCTTCGCCGTGTCGAGGCGCGGAGCGGGCTGGGGCGCGAGGCGTTCGTCGATGCAGGCGCGGTGGCGCGGCTTGCGCATCAGGGGCTCATGCGCGCGGCGGGTGACCGGCTGGCGGTGACCGACGCGGGGATTTTGCTGCTCGACTCAATCCTTTCCGAGGTGGTGAAAACGCACTAGCCTATTGGCACCGTTCGTCCCGAGCGAAGTCGAGGGACGTCCGGCACGGCGCAAACGTGTCTCGACTTCGCTCGACACGAACGGAATCAAGGGGCGGTCTTTGTCTTCTGGCATCATCCGCGACTGGGATGCCCATCTGGCGCACGAACGGCGCCGGTCGGAGCATACGCGCCGCGCCTATATCGCGACCGCGACGCGTTTCTGCGCCTTTCTGTCGCGCCATCGCGGCGGCGGAGTCGATGCGTCGATGCTCGGAAGCCTGACCCCTAATGACCTGCGCGCCTATCTCGCCGAACGCCGCGCCGGGGGGCTGGGCAATGCGTCGGCGGCGCGCGAGCTGTCGGCGCTGCGTACCTTTCTGCGCTTCGTCGGCGGCTCGAACACCAGCGTGCCGCAAATGCGCGGGCCGCGCGTCAAGAAGGGGCTGCCGCGTCCGGTTTCCCCCGCCGAAGCGTTGCAACTGGCAGGGGATGTCGCAGACAATGCACGGGAGGGCTGGGTCGGTGCGCGCGATTTTGCGCTGCTGCTGCTGCTCTATGGCGCGGGGCTGCGCATCGGCGAAGCGCTGACGCTGACCGGCGCGGCGCTGCCGCTGGGCGATACGCTGCGCGTCACCGGCAAGCGCAACAAGACGCGGATCGTGCCGATCCTGCCCGCGGTTGCGGCGGCGGTGGCGCGCTATGTCGCGGCCTGCCCTTATCCGACCGCGAAGGAGACGCCGCTGTTCCTCGGCGCGCGCGGCGGCCCGCTCCAGCCTGGCGTGGTGCGCGCAAGCGTGCGCGCGGCGCGCCGCGCATTGGGGCTGCCCGAACGCACGACGCCGCACGCGCTGCGCCACAGTTTTGCCACGCATCTGCTGGCGGGGGGCGCTGATTTGCGCAGCCTGCAGGAACTGCTCGGCCATGCGAGCCTGGCCTCGACGCAGGTGTACACCGCGGTCGATGCGGCGCATCTGCTGGACATTTACCGCAGCGCGCATCCGCGGGCTTAGGGGGCTTTTCTCTTTCCGTTCGTCTCGAGCGAAGTCGAGAGACGCTTGGTTTTGCATGCCTTCGCGTGTCTCGACTTCGCTCGACACGAACGGGGGCAGGGGAAGCTCTATTTCTCGCTGACGCTCGACGGCTTCCACGTAATCACGCGGTACACATAGAGCAGCACCAGCGACCCGATCGCCACCAGCGCCACCGGGCCGACAAAGGCATCCAGATTGGCGAACTGGCCGCCGAACCAGTTGCCCGCGCCGGCCAGCGCGCTGATCCAGATCGTCGATCCGGCGGCGGTCCACGCCAGGAATTTCGCCTGGTTCATCTTCACCATGCCCGCGGGCAGCGACACCATCGTGCGCGCGACCGGCATGAAGCGCGCCACGAACACGATACCGGGGCCATATTTCAGGAACCAGCTATGCAGTTTTTCGACCTCGTCCCAGTCGAGGGTCAGCCAGCGGCCGTGGCGGTCGATGAAGGGTTTGAGCCGTTTATAGCCGATCCAGCGCCCGACCCCGTACCACACCCAATTGCCCGCGGTCGTCCCGGCGACGGCGACCGCGACCAGGGTCCAGAAGTCGAAATGGCCCTTCGCCACCGCGATGCCGCCAAGGCCCATGATGACCTCCGACGGGATCGGCGGGAAGACATTTTCCAGGAACATGAGGATGAAGATCCCGGCGTAGCCCCAGCTCTGGATCAGGTTCAGGATGAAATCGGTCATCGTTCAACAAGCCTCGTCATTGCGAGCGAAGCGAAGCAATCCAGAGGCGGCCTTACACCGCTCGGGATTGCTTCGTCGCTTCGCTCCTCGCAATGACGCATAACACTGGCTAACCGATCCTTCGTTTGATCGCGTCCCAGATCATGCCCGCCGTATCGCTGTTGTTGAAGCGGTCGATCGCGACGATGCCGGTGGGCGAGGTGACGTTGATTTCGGTCAGCCATTCGCCGCCGATCACGTCGATGCCGACGAAGATCAGCCCGCGCTCCCTGAGCGCGGGGCCAAGCGCGGCGCAGATTTCCTGTTCGCGCGGGGTCAGCTCGGCCGCCTCGGCATAACCGCCGACCGCGAGGTTCGATCGGAATTCGCCCTCGCCGGGTTTGCGGTTGATCGCCCCCGCGACCTCGCCGTCGACGAGGACGATGCGCTTGTCGCCCTCACGCACGCTGGGCAGGAATTGCTGGACCATGAAGGGTTCGGGCCACACCTGTCCGAACAGTTCGACGAGCGCGCCCAAATTGCTGCCGTCGGCGTCGATCTTGAACACCGCCTTGCCGCCATTGCCGTGCAGCGGCTTGATGACGACCGCGCCGTGGCGCGCCTGAAAATCCTTCACCGCGTCGAGGTCGCGGGTGACCATCGTCGGCGGCATATATTCGGCATAGTCGAGCACGAACACCTTTTCGGGGGCGTTGCGGACCGAGACGGGATCGTTGACGACCAAGGTTTCCCCGGCAATGCGTTCGAGCAGCCAGGTGCCGGTCAGGTAGCCGAGGTCGAAGGGCGGATCCTGCCGCATCAGCACGACATCGACATCGCGGCCCAGGTCGAGGGTGACCTGGTCACCGAAGCGATAATGATCGCCCGCCTCGCGTTTCACGTCGAGCACGCGGTGCGCCTTGGTCGTCAGCCGCCCGGCCTCCCACGTCAATCCGCGCACGTCGTAATGATAGAGGGTGTAACCGCGGTCGAGCGCCTTCAGCATCAGGTGGAAACTGCTGTCGCCCCCGATGTTGATATTGTCCATCGGGTCCATTTGCACGGCTGCGCGCAGGGTCATTCGTCTATCCTTCTCAAGCCCCTCCCCTTCAGGGGAGGGGTTGGGGTGGGGGCTGTCGGCGTGGTGCAAGGCCGATGGCCCCCACCCCGCTCGACTAAAGGCCCGGCTAACGCCGGGCCAAGTCTCGCTGCCCCTCCCCTGAAGGAGAGGGGCTTGAATATTTTCAGCATCCTCACGGCTGCCAGACGTGGACCAGATGGCGTGGCAGGCGCCCCGGCGCAAGAAGCATCACGTCGATACGGATGTCGTCGTCTGGCCGGGCAAAGCGCGGGCTGAGCATTTCCGCCGCCGCCGCGACGCGGCGCAGGCGATATTGGTCGATCGCGAGGTCGAGGTCTTCGGTGCGTTCGCGCCATTTTACCTCGATGAAGGCGACGACGCGCCCGCGCCGCGCGACCAGATCGACTTCGCCCGCCGCCACGCGCAATCGTTCGCCCAGGATGCGCCAGCCGTGGAGGCGCAGCCACCATGCCGCGCGGCGCTCGGCCTTGCGGCCGCGCATTTCGGCAGCGGCGCGCTTCAATCGGCATCCTTCAGCGCGAGCGCGCGGGCATAGACATCGTGGCGATTGAGCCCGAAGCGTTTGGCGACCGCTTTCGCGGCCTGTGCGACCGGCTTGTCGGCCATCGCTTCGCGCAGCGCCGCGGCAAGTGTCGCGTCATCGGCCGCTTCGGGAGCCGCTTCGCCCGGCGGGGCGACGACGATGACGATCTCGCCCTTTGGCGGCGCGTCGGCATAACGCGCGGAAAGCTCGCTCAGCGTGCCGGTGACGCATTCCTCGTAAAGCTTGCTGATCTCGCGCGCGACCGCCGCCTCGCGGTCCCCCAGTCCCTCGGCGAGCGCGGCCAGAGCAGCGGCAAGGCGCGGACCACTTTCGTAGAAAACAAGCGTGGTGCGCAGCGCGGCAAATTCGGCAATCGTGTCGGCGCGTGCCTTCGTCTTGTTGGGCAGGAAGCCTGCGAACAGGAAGCGGTCGCTCGGCAATCCCGACAGGGTGATCGCAGCGATCGCGGCGCAGGGGCCGGGCAGGGTGGTGACATGTCGCCCGGCGGCGCGCGCATCGCGCACCAGCTTGTACCCCGGGTCCGAAATCAGCGGGGTGCCGGCGTCTGACACCAGAACGACAATTTCATCGGCCATGCGGCTGATCAGCGCCGCGCGGGTCCGCTCGTCGCTATGGTCATGATAGGGGGTCATCGGCACCCGCAGGCCAAGATGTGAAAGCAGCTTTGCCGTGACGCGGGTATCCTCGGCGGCGATCAGGTCGGCGCGCCCCAGCACCGCCGCGGCGCGCGCGCTGATGTCGCCGAGGTTGCCGATGGGGGTCGCGACGATATAGAGACCGGGCAAGGGAGAATTTGAGATGGTCGAATCTGGCATGACGCCGAAAATGGCAGAAACTGCTGCCGAGCGCCAAGCATATGCATCGCCGCGGCGGCAGCTGCTGCGCGGACTCGGCGCGGTGGCGATGGCGGGGTTGCTCGCCGCGTGCCAGGTCGTGCCGAAAAGCAATGGCCCGGCGACGCCGCCGCCGCCCGAAACCCCGACCGACAATGTCGGGCCGGGGCTGCCGACCGACACCGATCGCCACCGCGTCGCGTTGCTGGTGCCGCAGACCGGCGCCAACGCCGACGTCGGCACCGCGATCGCCAACGCGACGACGCTGGCGCTGCTCGATTCGCGGACCGAGCGTGTGCGCATCACCACCTACGATACCGCGCTGGGTGCCGCCGCGGCGGCGCGGCAGGCGGTGGCCGATGGCAACAAGCTGATCCTCGGTCCGCTGCTCAGCGAAGATGTCGCCGCGGTCGCGCCGATCGCGCGCGACGCCAAGGTGCCGGTGCTGAGCTTCTCGAACGACAGCAGCGTCGCGGGCAATGGCGTGTTCATCATGGGCTTTGTCCCCGGCCAGTCGGTCGAGCGCGTCGTCGCCTTCGCGCGCGGCAAGGGGCATCAGCGCTTTGGCGCCTTGGTGCCGAAGAACGTCTATGGCGACCGTTCCGTCGCGGCCTTCCGCAGCGCGGTCAGCGCCGCGGGCGGGACGCTGGTCGCCGTCGAAAGCTATGACCGCAGCGCCACCGCGCTGACCGGCGCGGCGCGGCGGATCGCCAATGCCGGCGCGATCGATGCGGTGCTGATCGCCGACAGCGGCGGCAATGCGATCCGCGCGGTTCCGGTCATCAAGGGCAGCGGCCCGCGCCAGATCTTGGGAACCGAGCTGTGGAACACCGATGCGTCGCTCGGCAGCAGCCCGGTGATGCGCGGGTCGTGGTTCGCCAGCGTGTCCGACGGACTCTATGGCCAGCTCGCGGGGAAATATCGCACCCGGTTCGGCAAGGCGCCGTACCGGCTCGCCAGCCTCGGTTACGACTCGGTGCTGCTGACCGTCCGGATTGCGCGCGACTGGAAACCCGGCACCAGCTTTCCGGTGAACCAGCTGCTCGCGGCCGACGGGTTCGGCGGCATCGACGGCATTTTCCGCTTCAACAACCGCGGCATTGCACAGCGCGCGCTGGAGGTCAGCGAGATCGGCGCTGGCGGCTTCCGCGTCGTCGATCCGGCGCCGACAAAATGGTGATCGGCGTGGCCTGACCGCCACAGTCGGCCCAAAAAGCGTCGCCTGAATGTCACGCGCGGCCTTTACGGCGCGCGCGCGTTCACTATATGAACATGGCGTGCGTGGATCGCGCTGATTCCGCGCGCCACCCGTCCACGATCAGGAGATACAGCTATACCACCGCCCATGACTCGCCGCCCGATGGCGCCGATGCCGCCGAAAAACGGCCCGCGATACAATGAATTCATCGCCTCGCCCAAGGTCCGCGTGATCGACGAGGAAGGCGAAAATCTGGGCGTGATGCTGACCGCCGAAGCGATCGAACAGGCCGCCTCCGTCGGGCTGGACCTGGTCGAAGTCTCCCCCAACGCCGATCCGCCGGTGTGCAAATTCCTCGATGTGGGCAAGTTCAAATACGAAGCCCAAAAAAAGGCGAACCTGGCGCGCAAGAGCCAGAAGACGCAGGAAATCAAAGAGATCAAGATGCGTCCGAACATCGACGATCATGATTTCGATGTGAAGATGCGCAAGGTTTTCGACTTCCTCGAGGAAGGCGACAAGGTCAAGATGACCATGCGCTTCCGGGGCCGTGAAATGAGCCACACCCAGCTTGGCCTGAACGTGCTCCAGCGCGTTGCCGAACTGACGTCGGAAATCGCGAAGGTCGAGGCGCATCCGCGCACCGAGGGTCGTCAGATGCTGATGGTGATCGCGCCGAAGTAAGCAATTCGATCCTCCCTGTCGCGCAGCGATGGGGAGGGGGACCGTCCCCGCGAAAGCGGGGATGGTGGAGGGGCCGCGTTATAGCCCCTCCGTCAGCGCTTCGCGCTGCCACCTCCCCATCGCTGCGCGACAGGGAGGATTAGGCGTCAATCCGAAATTCCAGGGCGGTCGTTCCGATGGGGCGGCCGCCCTTTTCGTATCGGCGCTCGATCATTTTCGCCGTGCCGTCCGCCGCCGCCACAACCAGCGTCGACGCGCGCGTGCCATAGACGTCGCCGCGCAGGAACAGCGCCGGGTCGCTTGTCGCGGTCAGCGTGTCGAGCAGGCCTTCGGGGTCTGCGCGCGCTTCGACCACCGCGGCCAATGCGGCGCGCAGGCGCTCGGCGCGCGGGCAGGGCGTGTCGACGGGCTCGTTGGCGAGCGCGTGGACACCAGCGCCGAGCGTGGCGATCTGCGGCAGCGGCCGATTGGTCAGCAAGCGTACCCGCTCGCCGTCGACAGCCAGCAGGTTGAAGGCGTTGAAACCGTCGAGGTCGGTTGCGGCCGGATCGGCAAACCGCCCGTCACCGCGCAGCATGTCGGTGACGAGCGCGCCGCGCGATTCCTTCGCCGGATCGGGCATCGCGCCGCGCACATTGGTGACCACGACCGCGCGGCCGCTCGGCGCATGAACGCCAAGCCACGTCCCGCCCGCCTGCAAATCGCGCCCGGCGACGATACCGCTGCCATCGTCCCATGGGTGAAGCGGCGCGGCGGCGCGCGCGTGAAATTCGTCGCGGTTGCCGATCAGGATGAGCGGCCAGTCGGGGTGGACGCGGTGGGCGAGGGCGACGACGCACATGGCGCGCATATCGCGATCTCGGCGCGGCTTGCCAAGCGCCTTGGCAGGTCGCCGCGACATCTTTGTTTCGGTCACGCCGCCAGTGTGTTATATCATTAGCGCACCGACGTTGCCGAGGGGCGCGGCGGTTTGCGCGTTACAATCTTTCTGGGGAGGGAGATCATCATGACCGAAGCTGGAAAAACGCCGTGGCACTTGTGGGTCGTCGGGATCCTTGCGGTGCTGTGGAACCTCATCGCTGTGACCGACTACACCTTCGCGAAGTTGAAGAGCGAATGGTATATGAACGAAGTCAGTCAGTTCACCGCCGAGCAAATCGCCTGGTTTGGCAATTTCCCGCTGTGGGCCAATATCGGCTGGGCGCTCGGGGTGTGGGGCAGCTTTGCGGGATCGCTGTTGCTGCTCGCGCGCAACCGCCACGCGGTGACGGCGTTCATGATCTCCGCGGCGGGATTGGCGGCGATGACGACCTATCAATTTGTCGTGAAGAAGGATGAATTTGTCGGCTTGTTTGGGGCAGGGCCGATGTACTTCAACATTCTCATCTGGGCCATCCTGATCGCATTGTTCCTGTATGCCCGGGCGCAGGCGGCGAAGGGTGCGCTGCGGTAAGTTGCTTTTAAATCCTCCCTGTCGCGAAGCGATGGGGAGGTGGCAGCCCGCAGGGCTGACGGAGGGGCAAAGACGCAACGTCGCGGCCCCTCCACCGCCGCCTGCGGCGGCGGTCCCCCTCCCCATCGCTTCGCGACAGGGAGGATTATATGGCCGCAATTCGCCGCGGCTCCTACCGCGCCCGAATAAACGCCCGCACGTCCTCGGACAGCTTCCGCCGATCCTCATCGCGGATATACATCATGTGGCCCGCGCCATAATAAGTGTAGGTGATGCGGTCCTGCGGGATGCCGGTGCGTGACAGCGCATATTCGGCGGCGAAAAAGGGCGTCGCGAAATCATACCAGCCCTGCGCGACGAGCACCTTCAGCCCCGAATTTTCGCGCAAGGCCTGCCCGATATAGGGCGCGACGTTGAGGTACGCGTTGCTGTCGCGGCCGCCGATCCGCCAGTCCCACTGGCCGCCGATGCCGCCGATCGACTGATATTCGCGGTCCGTCTTGAAACCCAGCCCGTCGCGGCTCCAGCTGTTGATCGCAGCGGTGTAGCTCGCGTCGATGCCATAGAAGCTCGGGTCATTGTCGGGCCCTTCGCCCGCATTGTCATAATCCTTGCCCGTATAGCGGCTGTCGAGGCGGCCGACGGTGAGGCCGCGGTCGCGCAGCAATTCCTTGTAGAAGCGCTGCGGCGTCACGCGAAGGTCCGCCTGTTCGACATAGGTTTCCGAAAGCCCCGTGAAGCGCGCGAGCTCGCGGCGGATCGCGGCGCGCTCCTCGCCCTGCAATTTCTGGCCCTTGAGCAGCGCGGTAGCATAGGGACCGATCGCCCATTGGCGCGCTTCCTCGGCAAAGGCTTCGGGCGAAGTGCCGGTCGCCTTGCCGTGATAGAGCGCGGTCACCGCCATCGACGGCAGGTTGGTGATCGGCGACAGCTCGTTGCCCGGCGTGTCGGCGCCCGCCGCGAAATCGAGCACGGTTGAAATCAGGATCAGCCCGTTGAACGCGACGTCATTATAGGTCGCGTTCATCAGCTGGTGCGCGACCGCGGCGGTGCGCGTCGTGCCATAGCTTTCGCCGCCGAGATATTTGGGGCTGTTCCAGCGGCCATTGTCGGCGAGCCAGCGGCGGATCACCTCGGCCACCAGCTTGGCGTCCTGCGTCACTCCAAAATAATTCTTGGGATCGGCCTCGCCGATCAGGTGCGAAAATCCCGTCCCCGGGGGGTCGATGAACACGACGTCGGTGACGTCCATCAGTGCGTCGGGATTGTCGACGATCGGATAGGGCGGGGCGCCGTCGTCGATGCCGGTGCCGGGGATCGCGACGCGCTTCGGCCCGAACGCGCCCATCATCAGCCAGACGGTGCCCGACCCGGGGCCGCCGTTGAACAGGAAGGTGACGGGGCGGTTCGGGTCGCGCGGTTCCTTCACGTAGGACGTGGTGACGACGGCGACTTCGGGCACGCCGTCCTTGTTCTTGATGATCGTCTCGCCGATCGTCGCGGCATAGTTGATCCGCTGACCGCCGAAGGTGCCGCTGAGTTTCGTCGTGCGGACCTGCGGCTCGTAATCGGCGGGCTTTTCGGCCTTCGCCTTCGCGGCGCCAGCATCGTCAGGCCTGTCCTGCGCGTGGAGCGCGGCGGGCGCGGCGACGGCGAGCGCCAGAGCGATAAGTGACAGACCCGATTTCATATTTTCCTCCCCGGTTGCGGCGCGGACGCTAGGCCGCGGGCGCGGAGGAGACAAGGTTACTTGTCGGTTACAAAGGGACTTTGGTCGAAGGGGTCAGGCGGCCCGCGCCTGTCATCTATCTTGCTGCGTAAATTGCAGGGCGATAGCGAGGCTCGGGGATCGGAAAGCCTTTCTCCCGGGCAACCTCAAGCCAGCCCTCGATCGCGTCGCGGATATTGGACACAGCCTGCTCGCGCGTGTCGCCATGCGCCGAACAAGGGCGCAGATCGGGAACGTCGGCGATCCAGCATTTATCCTCGCCGGACCAGAACAGGTTGATGTGATAATGGGGCTCGTTCACTCGTCGATATATAGGCCATAGGTCTCGATGAGTTCAAGCAGTTCGCGGACTTGGTAACGCTTGGCGTCTTTTGCCTCGGGCTGGACCGGGAACGAGCGCGGTACCTTCGGGTGGACATATTGCCGATGGCTGCCTGCCGTCCGGTCCCAGTGAAATCCGAAGGAGCGCAGCAGCCGTTCGAAATCGCGGAAACTCACCGTGCGGTTCGACGACTGGAGCAGCAACGCATAGAGTTTTGCGGGTTTGACCATTTTTCGATCCGACGAAGAAAATCGGTAGCCCAGATAGCGCATTTTTCTGCGCACCGTAACAATGTGGGGTGCAAAAATACTGAAACAAATATCTTGACTCGTTGCGTGCTTGAAAATTCGCTTGTTCTCGACATTTCCACGCGACCTAGAGTGCTATCTCTACAATATTTGCCTTGCTCAGTCCGTTTGAAGGTGCCTTGGCGCAGTGCCGATGGGCCTCGGATCAACTCTCTACGCGATCACCGCCGCAACAAGATCCGGTCCATCACCCAGGCGGTGTGCGCGCCGCTTTCGCCCGTCGAGGGATGCGGGGTTCTTCCGGTGAGGTGGTCGCGCATCGCTTCGACGTGGAAATATTGCACCGTCGGCGGGTGTTCGATGATGCGCTCGATCATTTCTTCGCCGCGGACCAGCCGCAGCGGTTCTTCGTCGAAGATCGAGAAGGTGATGCGGCCCATGCTGCCCGTGATTTCGACGCGGTCCTGCCGGTCTGCGGCGCCGAAGTTCCAGCTGCCCGAACCGGTGACGCCGCCGCCGTGCAGCCAGCACCCCGTCACCGCGTCCGCCGCGCTGTAGTGGCCCTGCTGGTTGACCGCGAAACCCGCGACGTCGGTCACTTCGCCGAACAGCCAGCAGAAGAGGTCGAGGCCATGGCTTGCGAGGTCGTCGAAATAGCCGCCGGGGGCGACTGCCGCGTCGACGCGCCAGTTGTCCCCGGCAAGGTCGGCGGGGCTGGCGGCCTTGGTCAGCGTCCAGTGGACGTGCCGCACCGCGCCGATTTCGCCGTCGTCGAGCCACGCGCGGACCTGCCGAAAGCGGGGGAGCGAGCGCCGATAATAGGCGATGAACAGCGGCACGCCCTGTGCGGTGAAGGCATCGCGGATGCGAACGCAGGCGGCGTAATCGGGCGCCATCGGCTTTTCGATACAGCACGGCTTGCCCGCGCGGGCGACGGCAAGCGCATAGGCTTCGTGGCTGTCGGGCGGCGTCGCGATATAGACGGCGTCGATTTCGGGCGAACGGATCAGCGCCTCGGCGCTGGCGAACACATGCGGCACGCCATGGCGCGCGGCATAATGTTCCGCTTTCGCCAGCGTGCGGTTGAACACGCCGTGCAGCGCGAAACCCTCGACCTGCTGGTAGGCGGGGCCGCTCTTGCGCTCGGTCACACTGCCGCAACCGATCATGCCCCAGCGGATCATCGTCATCGGACGGTCACCGCCCCCACTTCGTCTTGCTCTGTTTCCCAAATCGCCCCTTGCGCGTGCCCGGCTTGCCCTCGTTCGAGCGACCGACGCGCGGGGCGACCTGTTCATCCGGGGGGAGGCCCAGCTCGTCGGCCTCGAGCTTGCGGATCTCGTCGCGCAGGCGACCGGCTTCCTCGAACTCGAGGTCGGCGGCGGCGTCGCGCATCCGCTTTTCCAGATCCTGAATATAGGCGCGCAGATTATGCCCGACCATATGCGCGGGCTTGTCGTCGCCGATGTCGATCGTCACACCATCCTTCGACGCAACATGCGCGATGATGTCGCCGATGTTGCGCTTGATCGTCTGCGGCGTAATGCCATGTTCCTTGTTATAGGCTTCCTGCTTTTCGCGGCGGCGGTCGGTCTCGCGCATCGCGCGTTCCATGCTGCCGGTGATGCGGTCGGCATAGAGGATGACGCGGCCGTCGACGTTGCGCGCGGCGCGGCCGATAGTCTGGACGAGGCTGGTTTCGCTGCGCAGGAAACCCTCCTTGTCGGCGTCGAGAATCGCGACGAGCCCGCATTCGGGGATGTCGAGCCCTTCGCGGAGCAGGTTGATGCCGACGAGCACGTCGAACACCCCGAGCCTCAAGTCACGGATGATCTCGATGCGCTCGAGCGTCTCGACGTCCGAGTGCATGTAGCGGACCTTCAGCCCGGCCTCATGGAGGAATTCGGTCAAATCCTCGGCCATGCGCTTGGTCAGCGTGGTGACGAGGGTGCGGTAGCCTGCGGCAGCGGTTTTCTTCGCCTCGGCGATCAAATCGTCGACCTGTTCCTCGACGGGCTTGATCTCGACCGGCGGGTCGATCAGCCCGGTGGGGCGGATCACCTGTTCGGCGAAGACGCCCTGCGTGCGGTCCATCTCCCATGTCCCGGGGGTTGCCGACACGCTCACCGTCTGCGGGCGCATCAGATCCCATTCGGCGAAGCGCAGCGGGCGATTGTCGATGCACGAGGGCAGGCGGAAACCATATTCGGCCAGCGTGATCTTGCGCCGATGGTCGCCCTTTGACATCGCGCCGATCTGCGGGATCGTCTGGTGGCTTTCGTCGACGAACAGCAGGGCGTTGTCGGGCAGATATTCGAACAGGGTCGGCGGCGGTTCACCGGGGAGACGACCGGTCAGGAAGCGGCTGTAATTTTCGATCCCCGCGCAGCTTCCCGTCGCGGCGATCATTTCGAGGTCGAAATTGGTGCGCTGTTCGAGCCGCTGCGCCTCGAGCAGCCGGCCTTCGGCCTCGAGCTCCTTGAGGCGCTCGGCGAGTTCGTGGCGGATCGCCTCGGTCGCCTGCTTCAGCGTCGGTCCGGGGGTGACATAATGGCTGTTGGCATAAATACGGACGCTGTTCAGGCTCGCGATCTTCTTGCCGGTGAGCGGGTCGAATTCGGTGATCTCCTCGATCTCGTCGCCGAAGAAGCTGACGCGCCACGCCATATCTTCATAGTGCGAGGGGAAGATTTCCAGGCTGTCGCCGCGGACGCGGAAATTGCCGCGCGCGAAGGCCTGGTCGTTGCGCTTGTACTGGAGCGCGACGAGCTTGCGGATAATCTCGCGATTGTCGGCGACCTGACCTTTTTTGAGGTCGAAGATCATCGCCGAGTAAGTCTCGACCGACCCGATGCCGTAGAGGCAGCTCACCGACGCCACGATGATGACGTCGTCGCGTTCGAGCAAGGCGCGCGTCGCCGAATGGCGCATCCGGTCGATCGCCTCGTTTACCGAGCTTTCCTTCTCGATATAGGTGTCCGACCGCGGCACATAGGCTTCGGGCTGGTAATAGTCGTAATAGCTGACGAAATATTCGACCGCATTGTTCGGGAAGAAGCTCTTGAACTCGCCATAGAGCTGCGCCGCGAGGATCTTGTTCGGCGCGAGGATCAGCGCGGGGCGTTGCAGCTCGTCGATGACCTTAGCCATGGTAAACGTCTTGCCCGATCCGGTGACGCCGAGCAACACCTGGTCGCGTTCGCCGGTCAGCGCCGTATCGACGAGTTCGCGGATCGCGGTGGGCTGGTCGCCGGCCGGTTCATAATCGCTAACCAGTTCAAATCTTTTGCCCCCTTCGACCTTGTCGGGGCGCGCGGGGCGGTGCGGGACATAGCCCTCCGCCGTGTCGATTTCATCGAGCGATGTACGAATCTGAATTGCCATTGCCGCCAATATGGTATCGATGGGGCGGGTCCACAATCGCAATGAGTCCGCCACAGAGCAGGCAGCGGCAAGTCACAGGAGACAGGGTATGAAAAAGATTATGACGATTGCAGCTCTCGGCGCGCTCCTGGCGGTCGCGGGCTGCGGCAAAAGCGAAAATGCCGGTGGCGCGGTGAAGCGCGAGGCGGGCAACTGGAAAACCGACATCAAGCTGGTGAAGTTCGAAGTTCCCGGCATGCCGCCCGAAATGAAAGAGGGCATGGCCAAGATGATGGAAGGCGCCAGCGGCATGGACCAGTGCTTCACCCAGGAGCAGGTCGACAAGGAAGACATCGCCGCGGAACTGGCCAAGGGTCCGGGCAATGGCGGCGAATGCAAATGGTCGAAAAAGGACATTGCGGGCGGCAAGATCGACATCGCCGGGACCTGCACCGCCAATGGCCAGACCGTCGACATGGCGATGAACGGCACGATGGAAGCCAAGAAATCCGACGTGACGATCACGACCAAGGGCAAGGTGCCGACCGGCGGTGACATGGAAATGGTCATGCAGATGACCAGCACCCACACCGGACCGTGCAAGGCGCCGACAACGACTTGATCTGCGAGGTAATTGCCAATCGATCGGGGCGTCAGCAGAGCTGACGCCCTTGTCATGTCCATATCGTGTCGATGCTGAAAAGGAGTCCGGGAATGCTGGGTTATGTGACGATGGGAACCGACGACATCGATCGCGCGCGCGACTTTTACGCCGCGCTGCTCGGGACGATCGGCGCCAGCGAATTGATGCGGATGTCGGATGAAGACAATGGCTTTACGCTCTACGCGACGAGCTGGGGGCAGCCGGGGATCGCGGTGACGCGGCCCTATGATGGCCAGCCGATGCATGCGGGTAACGGACATATGGCGGCGATCGTCGTTGACGAGCGCGCCAAGGTCGATGCCCTCCACGCGAAGGCGTTGCAACTGGGCGGGACGTGTGAAGGGACCCCGGGGGTGCGCGGCGACGACGGTGATCAGGCCTTTTACGCTGCCTATTTCCGCGACCTGGACGGCAACAAGCTCTGTGCGTTTCGGATCGGGCCGGCTTGAGTTTGGCCGCATGAATTGACCGCCGATCGGCACCGTTGTTGATCGGTTTGTTCGCGAAATCGCTATGGCCGCGCTCGCTGCCGGTGTGTCGGTGGGCGCCGCTGTGGCCGAGCGCGCTGCGCTCATGCAACGCCCGAGGCGCCGCCGCCGGTCCGGGATCGACTTGCCGGACGCGTGACAGGTGGGGCTGCCACGCGTCCGGCGAAGTCTTGAACTGAGGCCGAAGGGGGTCTGAAGAACGCCAGGGACCAGCTCGCATTCTTCGCCTGTCAGCCTCAACATCGCGGCCCTGTAGGAAAGCCGCGACGTTGAAAGAATGACAGAATTGCGAAAGTGCGGCAGTTACAAGGGGTCACACGCGCTGATGTCGCCATTTGATAACCCTTTATTCACCTTGTTTCGAATTTCATCGTTCCAGATTGGCGGCTCATCGTTCTTCTGATATGGCGGTGGGCCTTCCTGTTACCGTTACGTGGAAGTAACAAGGACTGGTCGCGCGACTTGATTGGCGTATCACCCGCACCGCCCGTCAGGGGCAATCGAGGGTAGCATGGACCACGCGAAAGCGAACGATACTCAGGGTACCGGGGACACCGACCGGATTATCGCGGAAGAATTGGAGCGTTTGCTCGAATCCCCGATGTTCGTGCGGTCGCCGGTGTTGACGCGCTTGCTGCAGTTTCTGGTCGAGCATCGGCTGCGCGGCGGGCGCAGTTCGCCCAAGGCCTATGCGATCGCGACAGAGGCGCTGGGGCGCAGCGAAGATTTCGACCCTGCGGTTGACAGCTATCCGCGCGTGATGGTCGGACGCCTGCGCAGCCTGCTCGACCGCTACTATGCCGAAACCCCCTGGATCCATCGTTTGCGGGTGCCGCAGGGGAGCTATGAGGTTGTCGTCCAGTACCGCGTCGCGCCGCCCTCGCGTTCGATCGACGAGCCGGGGAGCGAGGATGACGTCAAGGCCGCCACGAGCGCCGACGCCGCCGGGGCACCGCTTCAGCCGGGCGCACCCGGCCGTTCGCAGCCTGCCGACGGGCCGCGCTATGGCCGCTGGGTCGTCGCGCTCGTCCTGCTGGCGCTCGCGATATTTGCCTTGTGGTCGCTGCGCAGCGGACCGGAGCGATTGTTCGTCAGCGATGCGCAGCCGATGCCGCTCCTCGATGTGAGCGAGCCGGTCGCCGGCAGCACCGCGCCATCGCGCGCCTTGGCGCGCGCGCTCGACGGCAAGCTGCGCGACGGCCTGCGGCGGTTCGATCTGGTCGATCTGCTGAGTGCCCAGGCGCCGGGCGGCGCTGCGCCGCGCACCGCCGACTATCGGCTCGACACATCGCTGGTCCGCGACCTTGAGGGCAATGCGGAAGTGACGCTGGTGCTGAACCGCGTCGCCGATCAACGCGCCATATGGTCGCAGCGAATCCGCGTGGCCGACCCCGACACGCCGCAATTTGTGTCGATGGAACCGCTGATCGCCCAGATTGCGGGCGATTATGGCGTCATCGTCCGCGATCAGATCCAGCGCCAGCCGGACAATTTTGCTCCCGGCTTTCCGTGTCTCGCGCAGTTCAACCGGTTGCGCCAGATGCGCAATCCGTCGGGCGCGAAGCAGGTCGATGCCTGTCTGCGCGCGACGCTGAAGCGGGACGACCGCGACCCGGTGGCGCTTGCCGCGCTGTCGCTGCTGCGCTTTGGCGACTGGCAGCCGCAACGGGCGACCCCCGCCGGACGCGCGGCCTTTGCCGAGGCCCGCGCACTGGCGCTCAAGGCCTATGAAGCCAGTCCCAACTCGTCGGCGGGGCTTTTTGCCATGGCGCGGGCGAATTTCTATGTCGGCAATTGTTCGGGCGGCAACACGATGGGCGACGCCGCGCGGCGGCTCAACCCGTTCGACCCCGACATTTCGGGTTTTCTGGGGCTGTTCAAGATCACCTGCGGTCAGGCAGCCGAGGGGGAAATATTGCTCCGTCGGTCGCTGGCGCTCGACGACAGCTATCCGGGCGTTCCCGCGGTGACCCTGGCGTTCATCCTGTCGCAGCGCGGCGAACAGGCCGAAGCGCTGACCGTGCTCGACCAGATGCCATCGCCAAGCAATATGGAGCCGCAATATCTGATGGTCCGCGCGATCGTCACCGCGCGGCAAGGCGACGTCACGGCGGCGCAGGCGCATTGGCGCCGCTTGCTGGCCTACACCCGGCAACCAGAAGACGCCGCCCCCGAAGCGGTGCTCGGCCGCTTCATGATCACGCCGGTCGTGATCCAGCGGGCATCGGCGGCCTTGCGCGAATCCGGCGTCGTTCCTCTCCGGCCCGTGTCTTGACGCGCTGAAAACCGCCAAGCACAACGGGCCGATGCTGCTCGCGTTTGCCTTGCTCGCTTCTGCGCCGTCGGCGCCTGCCGCGGTCGCGGTCGATTTTGATCGCGACGGAAGGATCGCGACGCGCGTCGTCGTCGGGCAGGCCGACCGCACGAGCGGGCGTCCGCTGACCGCGGATGATCCGGTCCGCATCGCGTCGGTCTCGAAACTGGTCGTTGCGCTCGGCGTGCTGCGTCTGGTCGAGCAAGGGCGCCTTGACCTCGATCGCGACGTTTCGGACTATCTGGGCTGGCGGTTGCGCCATCCCGCTTATCCCGACCAGCCGATCACGCTGATCCATCTCCTCGGCCACCGGGCGGGGCTGGCCGACAATGTCGATTATGCGCTGCCGCTGGGCGCCGATCTGGAACAGGCGCTGCAAGACCCGGCGGCGTGGGACGCACCGCGCCCGCCGGGCGGCGATTTCGTCTATGCCAACCTCAACTATCCCGTCGTCGCCGCCGCGATCGAAGGCGCGACGGGCGAGCGTTTTGACCGCGCGATGGCGCGGCTGGTGCTGCGCCCGCTCGGCATCGACGCCTGTTTCAACTGGCCGACGTGCAGCGACGCCGCGGTCGCGCGCGCCGTCGTGCTGTACGGCGCCGACGGTTCAGCCGTGCGCGACGACATGAAGGGCATCCGTCCCGCCTGTCCGGTCGTTCCGGCAAGCGACGGCAGCTGCGACCTTGAAACCTATCGGCTCGCGCGCCACGGCGCGGGGTTCAGCCCGCAGGGCGGGCTGCGCATATCGGCGAACGGATTGGCGCGGATCGGGGTCATGCTGCTGCGCCGCGGCGAGGATTTTCTGACCCCCGCGAGCCTCGCGCGCCTCGAAGCGATGGCACCGGTCCGCCCGGCGACGGGTGAGGGGACGGGCGGGTTTTTCTGCGAATATGGCGCCGCGATGCACAGTAACGGGACCGGCGCGGCGACCGGGGCGGGGTGCCGCGACGACCTGTTCGGCGACGGGCGGCGGCGGCTCGGCCATTCGGGCGACGCCTATGGATTGCGATCGGGGCTCTGGTACGATCTTGAAGCGGGCAATGGCACCGCCTATTTCGTGACGCAGGTGCCGAACGGACAGAAGGGGAGGCGTTCGGCCTATAGCGCGGCGGAGGAGGAATTGGTCGCTACCAGCCCTCTTGCCAGCCCCGCCGACGGACACTAGGGCAATTTCCAACATTCACGGCTTAGTCAGAAAAGGAATAGCGCATGAGCGATTCGGCCGAAAAGGTTAAGAAGATCGTCGTCGAACATCTGGGCGTCGAAGCCGACAAGGTCACCGAGGAAGCGAGCTTCATCGACGATCTGGGCGCCGACAGCCTCGACATCGTCGAACTGGTGATGGCATTTGAAGAAGAATTCGGCGTCGAGATCCCCGACGATGCGGCGGAAAAGATCGCCACCGTCAAGGATGCGATCGACTATATCGAAGCGAACAAGGGCTGATCCAGCCTGTCCGGCGTTGCCGGATGCGGCGGCGACGCCGTCCACGCAAATCCGGCTCCCCGGTCTCGAGCGCTCGTGCGCAGCGACCGGGGAGCTTTTTTTTATGGATATAGCCCTGCACGGCGCTAAATCCGTCATCCCGGCGAAAGCCGGGACCTCGCGATTTCGGTAGCAGCAGGTCGAGAGGGCGAGGCCGTATCCAGAGTCACGTGCCTCTGGACACCCTTCGCCGGGGTGACTGGGATTAGGTAATGCGGGCGCCTGCGGGGGCAGGGGCCGACGAAAGGAATGATTATGCGCCGGGTTGTGGTGACGGGTTTGGGTTTGGTGACGCCGCTGGGCGGCGATGTCGAAACAAGCTGGAAAAATCTGATCGCGGGCAAATCGGGTGCGGGTCAGATCACCCACTTCGACACCGCCGACCAGAAATGCACGATCGCGTGCGAGGTCAAGGGACCGGACCATGAATATGGTTTCGACCCCGGCAAGCGCGTCGACCACAAGGTGCAGCGCCAGGTCGACCCGTTCATCATCTACGGCATCGACGCCGCGGGCCAGGCGATCGAGGACGCGGGCCTTGAGGATATGACCGACGCGATGAAGCTGCGCGCCGGTTGCTCGATCGGGTCGGGCATCGGCGGCCTGCCGGGGATCGAAAGCGAAAGCCTGCTGCTCGCCGAAAAAGGTCCGGGCCGCGTGTCGCCGCACTTCGTCCACGGCCGCCTGATCAACCTGATTTCGGGGCAGGTCAGCATCAAATATGGCTTGCAGGGTCCGAACCATGCCGTCGTCACCGCCTGTTCGACCGGCGCGCATTCGATCGGCGACGCGGCGCGGATGATCCGCGACGACGACGCCGACATCATGCTCGCGGGCGGCGCCGAGGCGACGATCTGCCCAATCGGAATCGCGGGCTTCGCGCAAGCGCGCGCGCTCAACATGAGCTATAACGACCGCCCCGAACAGGCGAGCCGTCCCTATGACAAGGACCGCGACGGATTCGTGATGGGCGAGGGCGCGGGCGTCGTCGTGCTCGAGGAATATGAGCATGCCAAGGCGCGCGGCGCGAAGATTTACGCCGAGGTCGTCGGCTATGGCCTGTCGGGCGATGCCTATCATGTCACCGCGCCACACCCCGAAGGATCGGGTGCCTATCGTTCGATGGAAATGGCGCTCAAAAAGGCCGGCATGACCCCGTCGGACATCGATTATATCAACGCGCACGGCACCTCGACGATGGCCGACACGATCGAGCTCGGCGCGGTGAAGCGGTTGTTCGGCAATGCGATCGGCGATGTGTCGATGAGCTCGACCAAATCGGCGATCGGCCATTTGCTCGGCGGCGCGGGCGCGGTCGAGACGATTTTCTGCATCCTCGCGATCCGCGACCAGATCGTCCCGCCGACGCTCAACCTCGACAACCCCGACGAAGGCACCGACGGCGTCGACCTCGTCCCGCACACCGCCAAAAAACGCCCGGTGAAGGCGGCGCTCAACAACAGCTTCGGCTTTGGCGGCACCAACGCGAGCGTGATCGTCAAGGCGGTGGATTGATCACCCGATCCTCCCTGCGGCGAAGCCGTGGGGAGGGGGACCGCTCGCGGAGCGAGTGGTGGAGGGGCGGCGACGGCGGCGTCAAAGCCCCTCCGTCAGCGCTTCGCGCTGCCACCTCCCCATGGCTTCGCCACAGGGAGGAACGAAATCCCTTTCCTACATTGTGCGGCCATGCTCTAGCATTCTGGTGCTTGCCGAGGCTTTGCTTAAAGCCACAAAGGACACAAAACGCCGCCGCACATACGGGGCTTTTGTGGCTTTAAGCACCATAGGACCGACGGGAGAATGAAGTGCATCCGTTCCGCTGGCTGACGATCGCCATTTTGGCCCTCCTCCTCGCCGCCTGCTCGGGCGGCGCGCCGAAGGATGCCGAGGTTGTGATCCCGGCGGGCGCGAGCATCGCGAAGGCGGGGCAGATCCTCGAGGACGCAGGCATCGTCTCGGCGTCGAGCTTTCGCAACGAAGCGCGCTTCTTTGGCGGCGACGATCCGATCAAGCCCGGCGAATATAAAATCGAAAAGGGGATGGACGCGGGCGACATCCTGAAGCTGTTTCAGACGGGCAAGACGATCCAGCGGCTGGTGATGATCCCCGAGGGCATGCCGTCGATCATGGTGTGGGAACGGCTGATGGCCGAAAAGCGGCTGAAGGGCGAAATCCCGGTGCCCGCCGAGGGCAGCATCCTGCCTGACAGCTATGCCTTTACCACCGGCGAAAGCCGCGCCGCGGTGGTGAAGCGCATGCAGGCGGCGATGGACAAGGCGTTTACGGAATTGTGGGCCAAACGGACGCCGCGCACCGCGGTCAAGAACCGCAATGAAGCGCTGACGCTCGCCTCGATCGTCGAGAAGGAAACTGGCGTTCCTGCCGAGCGTCGCACCGTCGCCGGGGTCTATACCAACCGCCTCGCGGTCGGCATGCGGCTGCAGGCCGATCCGACGATCATCTATCCGATCACCAAGGGAAAGCCGCTCGGTCGCCGGATATTGCGGTCCGAAATCCAGGCCGTGAACGGGTATAATACCTACAGCATGGCGGGGCTGCCGCAGGGACCGATCGCCAACCCCGGCAAGGCGTCGATCGCGGCGGTGCTCGATCCCGAAGCGAACGACTATCTCTTCTTCGTTGCCAAGGGCGACGGCGGGCATATCTTTGCGCGCACGCTGTCCGAACATAATGCCAATGTGCAGAAATGGTATGCGCTCCGCCGCGAACGCGGGGAGATGGAGTAGGAGTCGGCCGTCGCGGGGGCGACGCGGGGGGAGAGATGCCGATGCGTCGATTGTTGGGATTGTCTGCCGTCACGTTGGCGCTCACTGCCTGCATGGCAGGCGGCGGCAGCGCGGCCGAGAAGGGCGCGGCCGATGTCCGCATCGAACCGGGACCGGGCCTCGGCGCGCCGCGCGCGACGCACCAGCTGGTCGCGGCGGGCGAGGGCAGGCTGCTCGCGATCGGCGGCTGCGTCAGGTCGGGCTGCGAAGCGGGGCCCGCGAGCGCGACGGTCGACATCATCGCCGCGCCGGACATGACGGTGATCGCGACGGGGCGGCTGCTCGCGCCGCGCATCCAGCCTTCGGCGGCGGCGCTGCCGGATGGCAAGGTGCTGATCCTCGGCGGCTGGGTCAATGGGCGGGTGAGCGCGGCGACCGAGATATTCGACCCCGCGACGGGCAAGTCGGTGGCTGGACCGGCGATGGCGGGGCCGCGCAACGCGCCGACCGTCGTGACGCTCGCCGATGGCCGCATCCTGATCGCGGGCGGCTATGACGGGCGCGATGTGCGCGCCGACGCCGAAATCTTTGATCCCGCGACAGGCCGGATGACCGCGACCGGGCCGCTTGACGCCGCGCGGAGCGGGGCGACGGGAACCTTGCTTGCCGACGGGCGGGTGCTGGTCGCCGGGGGCGGACGCCCCGACCGCGAACCGCGTCGCGCGCTCGCGAGCGCCGAGCTGTTCGATCCCGCCACCGGGCGCTTCACCCCTGCGGGTGTGATGGCGCAGGAGCGGTACAAGCATGGCGCGGTGCGGCTGGCGAACGGCGACGTGCTGATCGTCGGCGGATCGGACATTCGCGACTATGGCGGCAAGCTGCGCTCGGTCGAGCGGTTCGATGTCGCGGCGGGGCGCTTTGTCCCCGCCGGCAACCTCGCCGATCCGCGGTTCAAGATTGCCGACGGGCTGCTGCTGCTCCCCGGCAACCGCGTGCTCGTCGCGGCGGGCGACGCGGCGCCGGAGATTTTCGACGTCGCGCGCGGGGTCGGGACACGCCTCGACTATGACCTTGGCGGGCAGTGGAATTACATGACTCTGGTCCGCGCCGATGCGCGCACCGCGCTGCTCGCCGGTGGCTATCGCGAGGGACGGATCGAGCCGACCGACCAGAGCTGGATTGTCCATTTGCCGAAGGGGTGACCCGATGACGACTGCCAAGCTGTTCCTTCACGGTGTCCCCGACAGTCCCGCGATCTGGCGCCCGCTGCTCGCTGCGCTCGATCTGGGCGATACGCCGGTCGCGGTTCCCGCGCTCCCCGGCTTCACCGCGCCACTGCCCGCGCGTTTTCCTGCCACCAAGGAGGCCTATGCCGACTGGGCGGTGGGGCAGGCCGAGGCGCTGTACGCGGGGCACGGGCCGATCGACATCGTCGGGCATGACTGGGGCGCGCTGATCGCGCAGCGCGTCGCGATGCTGCGCCCCGACCTTCTCCGCAGCTGGGCGGTGTCGAATGCGGTGATCGATCCCGACTATCGCGGTCACCGCATTGCGCGCATCTGGAACACGCCGATTCTGGGCGAGATCTTCATGGCGCTGAGCAAGGCCGACAAGCTCGCCGAGGGACTGGCCGCACAGGGCATGCCCGCCGACATCGCCGCCGAAGAGGCCGAACAGTGGCGGAACAAGGACAAGCGTCGCGCGATCCTGAAGCTCTATCGATCGGCCAAAGGGCTGAGTTTCGAGCATGACTGGGCGCGTGACATCGGAAAATTGCCCGCAAACGGCGCGCTGGTCTGGGGCGCGGGCGACCCCTATGTCGAACTCGCGGTAGCGCAGCGCTACGCCGCGAACACCGGCACGCCGCTGACCGTCATCGAGGGCGCAGGGCATTGGGCGATCGCCGAACGGCCCGCCGAGGTCGCCGCGGCGCTCCATCGCTTCTGGTCAACACTCTGATCGGTTAGGTCGATCAACGAAAGCGGCGCACTCGATTTGACCTGGGCGCGCCGGTCTGCTCTTGGTGCGCCGCACAAAAATCCCCACAGAAAGGATTCTCTCCCATGATCAATCAGCCCGTTCCCGCCGTGACCCTCAAGACGCGCGTCCGCGACGAGGCCGTCGACGGCCCGAACCCGTTCCGCTGGCAGGACGTCAACACCGGCGAAGCGTTCGGCACCGGCCGCCACATCCTGTTCGGCCTGCCCGGCGCCTACACCCCGACCTGCTCGAACGAGCAGTGCCCGGGCTTCGAGCGTCTCTATGGCGACTTCATCGCCGAAGGCGTCACCGACATCCATTGCATCAGCGTCAACGACGCATTCGTGATGTATAATTGGGGCAAGAGCCTGGGCGTCCAGAACGTCAAGATGGTTCCCGACGGCTCGGGCGCCTTCACGCGCCGCATGGGCATGCTGATCAACAAGGATCATGTCGGTTTCGGCATGCGCAGCTGGCGCTACACCGCGATCGTCGACGACGGCGTCGTGGTCCAGATGTTTGTCGAACCCGGCATCAATGACGTCGGCACCGACAGCGACCCCTATGTCGAATCGACCCCCGAAAAGGCGCTCGAATGGGTGAAGGCGAACCCCTATCAGGGCAAGCTGTCGCAGGCGGCCTAAACCAATAAGCGGCCCGGCCATCCCCCCTCCCATCCGGGCCGCTGGCGCCGCACCCATCATCGTTACCGCGACGATGGGTGCGGCCGACCAGCGATATTTTGATCATCTGCGCGCGGCGCATTTTCCGCCCGAGCGCAACTATCTTGCCGCGCACATCACGCTGTTTCATCAGCTGCCGCCGTCGGCGTTGACGGAACTTGACGGCCTGATCCGCCGGATTGCCGCCGACACCCCGCCCCCCGCGGCGCGGCTGCGCGAGCTCTATTCGCTCGGCAAAGGCGTCGCCTATCGCATCGACAGCCCCGACATGCTGGCGATCCGGGCGCGGATCGCCGATCATTTCACCGGCATGCTGACCGCGCAGGACCAGGGGACGCCGCGCCTCCACATCACCGTCCAGAACAAGGTCGCGCCCAGCGACGCGCGCGCGCTGCTGACCGAACTCGCCGCCGATTTCGTGCCGCGCCCGCTGGCGATCACCGGCCTCGCCGCGCACCATTATCGCGGCGGCCCCTGGGAAGCGGCTTTCGCACGGAATTTTCGCGGGGCTCGCACATGATATTGACCCGCGGCAAAGGCCTGCCTATAGGCGCTGCTCGCCCGTCGCGGCGGCCCCTTGGGGCGGAGTAGCTCAGCTGGTTAGAGCAGCGGAATCATAATCCGCGTGTCGGGGGTTCGAGTCCCTCCTCCGCTACCAATCCCGATCTATTCGAGGCTGATGCGCTCTGCGGAGTCCGGCGTTTGTAACGCCATGGTACTAGCTAGCGGCCTCGCATGCCGGTTCGGCGACCGTAATGGATCAATATGAGTTGTCTCGGGGCGACGGCCGATCGGACGGCCACGATCATGTCTCCGCCAGCGTGTCTGCCATGATCCGCCACACACGCGGATTGATTCCCAAGCCCAGATGCGTGCTGTCGACTTTGACGTTGCGCGCGTGCGCATTGTAGATGTCGACCGCGATGTCGGGGCCGACGATGCCGTCGCGGTCGGAATAGATGACGGTCAGCGGTTGGGTCAGGCCTTTCAGGTTGCGCGCGTGGATTTCGCGTTCGATCGCGTCGAAATCGCGGCCGGCAAAGCGCTGCGCGAGCGCGGTATATTTGGGGCCGCCGATGATCGGGGTGCCCATGGTGATGATCGCGCGGACTAGGTGCGGGTAGCCGCGCGCGGTTTCGCGCGCGATGACGCCGCCAAGGCTCCAGCCGATCAGGGTGAGCGGGGCGCCGTCGGCCTTGACCCAATCGGCGGCCTGCGCGGCAAAGCGTTCGACGTCGGCGGCGACGCGGCCCTGGTTGCGCCCCATGCCCCAGTCGCGGACGTGGTAGCCAAGGTGGCGGAGCCAGGCTTCGAGCGGTCGCATCGACAGCTCGCTGGCGCCGTAACCGGGGAGCAGCGCGATCGGGCGGCCGTCGCCGCGCGGCGCGCCGAACAGATGATAACCACCAAGGCCATAGCGCAGCATGTCGAACGGCAGCGCGAGTTCCCCCAGCTGCGCGCGCCGGGTCGGGGGCTTCAATCCGGTGGGAAGCGGAACGTCGCGGGGCATCGCCTTCTCCCTTTCATATCGTTATAGTTTGTCGCCTCGGCACGGCATTGCAAGCCGGTAAGGGGAGGGGAATATGGCAAATCTGAACTGGATCGCGATCCTGGTCGCGGCGCTCGCGGGCTTTGTCGTCGGCGGACTGTGGTACGGGCCGCTGTTCGGCAAGGCGTGGATGCAGGAACGCGGGCTGACCGAAGCGGAATTGCAGCAGGGCAATATGGTGCAGATCTATGGCACCACCTTTCTGCTCAGCATCGTCTCCGCGGTGTTTCTTGGCCATTTGCTGGCGCATTTCGATGACATGAGCGCGCGGTCGACGATGATGATTTCGGTCGGGATTGCGCTCGGCTTCATCGTCCCGGCGATCGGCACCAACTATCTGTTCAGCCGCGCGAGCATGAAGCTGTTCGGTATCGACGCCGGGTACTGGATCGCCTTTTACGCGGCGATGGGCGCGGTGTTCGTGTTCTTGGGCTAGCCGCCCGGCACGCTCGCTTCGCACTCTTCGCAGCGGACGACCTCGACGATCAGGTCGCCAGCGGCAAGGCTTTGCGCTTCGGGTTCCCAAAAGCCGAAGGGCTTGCCGCCGCGATAGATGCGCAGTCCGCGGCCTTCGCTGGCGAGCTGGTCGATGCTGCGGCCGATTTCGGCCGCCGCGACAGGGCGTTCGCGCAGCTGGACCCGCCCGCCGATGCTGGCAAGGTCGGCCATATAGTCGGCGACATGCGCGCCCTGCGCCGACCCGGCGAGCAGCAGCCCGGTAAAGCTGACCGGATTGATGACATTGTTGGCGCCCGCCTGGCGCGCCAGCAATTCATTGTCCTGGGCGCGGATGACGACGCTGATCGGGACTTTTGGTGACAGGTGGCGGACGGTCAGGACCATCAGGATCGAGGTGTCGTCGCGCCCCGCCGACACCAGCACCGATTGGGCGCGCGCGATATGAACGTCGATCAGCGTGTCGTCGTTCGATGCGTCGCCCTGCAGCACGTTGCAGCCCATCGCTTCTGCCTCGGCGATGCGCGTCGGCGATTGGTCGATCACCACGATGCACGACGGATCGGTACCGCGCGCGATCAGTTCCTTCACCGCCTCGCTGCCGCTGACGCCGAAGCCGAGGACGACGATATGGTCGGTGAGCTTTGCCTGGATGCGGGCCATGCGCCATTTTTCCCATGTGCGTTTGAGGACGAAATTATAGGCGGTGCCGACAAAAATGAAGAGCACCGCGATCCGGATCGGGGTGACGATCACCGCCTCGATCAGCCGTGATCGGTCGGATACCGGATGAATGTCGCCGAACCCCGTCGTCGTCACCGAAATCATCGTGAAATAAACGACGTCGAGAAAGCTGATGTGGTCGTCGTGATTGTCCTTCAACCCTGCACGGTCGATCCAGTGCACCAGCACGACGATGCCGATCAGCGCAAAGGCGAGGCTGAGCCGCGCCAGAACGTCGGCCCACACTGGCCATTTGCTGGCACGTTTCAGCGGCTGAAACCGATGGTGCAGCTTCAGTTTGGACGGCCTGCGATCGCTCATCGGGGCGGCAATTGCTTCATCGGATCAACGGGTATGCGATTTTTGCGCAGCTGGAAATGGAGTTGCGACGTCTGGACCTGTCCGGTCGCCCCGGCGCGCCCGATGACGTCGCCGCTCCGCACCGCCTGACCCCGCTGGACGTCGATCCGCGCGGCATGGCCATAGGCGCTGACCCAGCCGCCGCCATGGTTGATCAGGATGAGCCCGCCATAAACGCCGATCTGGTCGCCGGCGTAGGCGACAACGCCGTCGGCGGCGGCGCGGATCGGAGTACCCGCGGCGGCCGCGATGTTGATCCCGTCGCTGACCTTGCCCGGCGCGAGCGGGCCGAAGCGCGCCAGGATCGGACCGTTCAATGGCCATTCGAAGCGGCCAGCGAAGCGCGCCGGTGCGGCGATCGCGGTGGTAACCGGCTGGCGCGGCGCGGCGCTGCCGGTGGTCGGGCGCGCGGCCTCGGCCAGTGCGGGCTGGCTGCCGGTGACGATGTCGTCGATGTCGAGGGTGAAGGCGGCGGCGCGGGCGCCGACGTTGACCGGACCGGGTGGGGCGGGACGCGCGTCGGAGGGCAGGCGCAGCCGCTGGCCGATACGCAGGATATAGGGTTCGGCGAGCGCGTTGATCGTGATGATCTCGCCCCAGTCGGCGCCATAGGCGCGCGCGATGCCGATTCCGGTCTCCCCGGTGCCGACGCGGTGATAGAGGCCGACGGGGACGCGCAGCAATTGCCCGGCGCGCAGCGTGAAGGGCGGGGTGAGGTCGTTTTCCAGCGCGATCGCTTCGGACCCCGCGCCGCTCATCTCGCCGATCGCCCGCAGCGTGTCGCCGGGACGCACGGTGTAGCTGCCTGCGGCGACCTGGACGGCGTTGGTCGCGACGGGCTTCAGCGTCCAGGTCGGGCGGGCATCGCCGCCGACGACGTCGGTTAGCGCGCGGCGCTCGAAGTCGAAGCTGTCCGGGAGCATTGTTGGGGCAGGCGCGGGGGGCGCGGGTCGCGGCGGCGGGGTAGGTGCAGCCGGAATGCAACCGGCGAGCGCCAGCGCGCCCAGAACGATCCCGCCATGATGCCTGATTTGCCCCACGCAAGGCTTTTGCCAAAGCTTTGGGACGGTGGCTAGAACTTCTGTTTCAGTCCGGCACGGGTTTCGTATTTTCGTCATCCCGGCGCAGGCCGGGATCTCTCCCCTGCATTGGTCCGCGATGGCGAGATCCCGGCCTGCGCCGGGATGACGAAGTTAAGGGGTTTCGGTCCCATACGCCCCGCGCAGCGCCGCCAGCGACGCGTCGTGCGTCAGGTCGAGCTGGAGGGGGGTAACCGAGATATAGCGGTCGTCGATCGCTTCCAGATCGCTGTCGTGGCCCGGCGAATGTTCGATGCCGTGCAGCCCGAACCAGTAATAGCGGTAACCGCGCGGGTCGGTGCCTTCGACAATCGAGCCGCGTCCATAATCATGGAAACCCTGCCGCGTCACGCGGATGCCCTGCACGTCGGCGGCGGGGATCGCCGGGAAGTTGATGTTGATCAGCGTGCGCGGCGCCATGTCGAGGTCGAGCAGCGGGCGCAGAACCTTGGCGCCCCACGTCTCGGCGGGTTCGAACGGCACCGTGTCGCCCATGCCTTCCTTCGCATAAACCTGGCTGAGCGCGATCGAGCGGATGCCCGCGAGCGCACCCTCGATCGCCGCCGAAACGGTGCCCGAATAGGTGACGTCGTCGCCCAGATTGGCGCCGCGGTTGACGCCCGACAGGATCAGGTCGGGCTTTTCGGGCATCAGCTTGCTGATCGCCATCATCACCGAATCGGTCGGCGTGCCGCTGCACGACCAGCGCTGCGGCCCATGTTCGCGAATCCGCACCGGGCGTGACAGGGTCAGCGAATGGCCGGCACCCGACTGCTCCTCAGCCGGGGCGCAGACCCAGATATCGTCGCTGAGCTGGCGGGCGATCGCTTCGAGCACGGCCATGCCGGGGGCGTGATAGCCATCGTCGTTGGTGAGGAGGATGCGCATAATTTTCTCTTTCTCGGTTCCGTTCGCATCGAGCGAAGTCGAGATGCCCATCGGCACGGTGCGAGCCGCCGGGTGTCTCGACTTCGCTCGACACGAACGGGAAAATGACGTCGGTTTAATCTCGTCAACTTGAAGGCATCAGGCGCGTAACTCCGCCCATATAGGGCAGCAGTGCCGTTGGAATGGTGACGCTCCCATCCGCCTGCTGATAATTCTCCAGCACCGCGACCAGCGTTCGCCCAACCGCCAGCCCCGAACCGTTCAGCGTGTGGACGAACTCATTGCCCTTCGCGCCCTCGCGGCGGAAGCGCGTATTCATGCGGCGCGCCTGGAAATCGCCGCAGTTCGAACAGCTCGAAATTTCGCGATAGGCGTTCTGACCGGGCAGCCAGACTTCGAGGTCATAGGTCTTGCGCGCGGCAAAGCCCATGTCGCCGGCGCATAGCAGCATCTTGCGATACGGCAGTTCGAGCGCTTGGAGGATCGCCTCGGCGGCGCGCGTCTTGCGTTCCAGTTCGGCGTCGCTGTCTTCAGGACGGGTGATCGAGACGAGCTCGACCTTCCAGAACTGGTGCTGGCGGATATAGCCGCGCGTGTCGCGCCCCGCCGATCCCGCTTCGGACCGGAAGCAGGGGGTGAGCGCGGTCATCCGGATCGGCAGCTCGGCCTCGGGCAATATCTCTTCGCGCACCGCGTTGGTCAGGCTCATCTCCGACGTCGAGATCAGCCAGCGGCCATCGGTGGTCTGGAACAGGTCTTCGCGGAATTTCGGCAGCTGCGTCGTCCCGAACGCCGCCTCGTCACGCACCATCAGCGGCGTCGCGCATTCGGTGTAGCCCGCATCGATCGTCTGCTTGTCGATCATGAACTGGCCGATCGCGCGTTCGAGGCGCGCCATCTGACCCTTCAGGAAAGCAAAGCGCGCGCCCGACATCTTGGCCGCGGTTTCGAAATCGAGGCCCAGTGCAGGGGCGAAATCGGCATGTTCCTGCGGCGCGAAGTCGAACGTCCGAGGTGTGCCCCAGCGGGCAATTTCGACATTGCCGTCTTCATCTTCGCCGTCCGGCACGTCGGCAGCGGGGAGGTTGGGGAGCGCCGCCAGCCGGTCGTGGAGGGCAGCGAGCCGCTCGCGTTCGGCGTCTTCCTTCGCGGGCAGCACGGCCTTCAGCTCGGCAACCTCTGCCTTCAGCGCGTCGGCCTTGTCCTTGTCGCCCTGTGCCATCGCCTGGCCGATCAGCTTTGACGCTTCGTTGCGGCGTGCGAGCGCGGCCTGGATTTCGGTCTGCAGCGCGCGCACCGACGCGTCCGCAGCCAGGATTTGAGCGGACAGGGGTTCGACGCCGCGGCGCGCAAGGCCGGCGTCGAAAGCTTGCGGGTCGTCCCGGATCAGGCGGATATCGTGCATCGCCGCGCTATGGCGTTGCTGAGCGGGGGGTGCAAGCCCGTCCTTTCGCGATCCTCCCTGTCGCGCAGCGATGCGGCGGGGGAGCGCTTGCGAAGCAAGGGGTGGAGGGGCGGCGAGGGTCGCGCCATCGCCCCTCCGTCAGCCCTGCGGGCTGTCACCGCCCCATCGCTGCGCTACAGCGAGGATCATTATCGCGCCGCGCCGCGCAAGCTGGAGCGGCTCATAAAAAAGGGCCGCCCCGAAAGGCGACCCTTCAGTAGGTGGTCTGGGTAAAAGCCCCCCCGGACCGCCAGTGGATTGCTTAAGCCGCGTCGGCGTCCTTGTCGTTGCGATTGGCGGCGCGGCGGCGCGCGACGAGCGCGGCGGCCGCAGCGCCGAACAGCAGCAGCATCGGCGGCGCCGGCACCGGGGTCGGGGTGCCCGAAGAGGTGCTGGTGGTTCCGCCCGAGCTGGACGACGAAGACGAGGATGACGACGAGCTGCTGCTCGACGACGAAGACGACGAGCTGGAGCTTCCCGTGCTCGTGCTGCCCGTCGAACCCCAGCTGCTGCTGCCGCCGGTCGCGCCCGACGAGGTCGCGCCGCTCGACGTGCTGCTGCTCGACGATGAGGAGGACGACGAGCTCGACGACGAGCTGCTCGATCCGCCCGAACTGCTGCTGCTGGAACCGCCCGAGCTGCCGCTCGAGCCATTCGATCCGCCCGAGCTACCGTGCGACGAGCTACCCCAGCCCGAGCTGCCGTGCGACGAACCGCCCTTCGACGAGCTGCCGCCCGACGAGGACGAGCTGGACGAGGACGACGACGAGGAGGAGCTCGACGACGAACTGCTGCTCGACGACGAGGTGCTGACGTTGCCCGACGACGTCGAGACGTTACCCGACGATGTGCTGACATTGCCCGACGAGGTCGAAACGCCGCCGGTCGAGGTGCTGACCCCGCCGGTCGAAGTCGACACGCCACCCGTCGAGGTCGAAACCCCGCCGGTTGAGGTCGACACGCCGCTCGACGTGCTCACGCTGCCGGTCGAAGTCGACACGCCGCCGGTCGAGGTCGAGGTGCTGACGCCGCCCGTCGAGGTGGACACGCCGCCCGACGTGCTGCTGCTGGTCGTGCTGAGGCCGCCGGTGGTCGTCGAGGTGACCACCACGCTGCCGCCGCCGCCCGAGCTGCTGCCGCCAAAGAAGCCGCCGAAAAAGCCGCCGCCGAAACCGCCGCCAAAGCCGCCGCCGATAACGGTGACGCCGCCGCCGCTGCCGCCGCCTTCAAAACCGCCGCGCTGCGGAAAGGGCGCGTAAGGGATGGGGGGCAGGGGGATCGTCTGCGTCACGACCTGCGTTTGCGGGGTCGCGGTGCGGATGACGCGCTTCGTCGTGACGACGCGGCGGATCCGTTTCACCGGCTTGCGCGCCGCATGGCGCTTGCGAACGACCTTTTTGCCAACGCAGGGCGAACAGGATTTGGCCGTCTGCGCCCGCGCCTTGGGGACATCGGTAATCTGCATCGCGCCGGTGCCGATGAGCGCGCCGCCGCAGGTGCAGGCGCAAAGCTTGGCGAGGGCCATTCGGACAGACATAGATTTCTCTTTCTTTCCCGTTGCAGGTGCAAAGCGCCAGCCACCGACACCCGTTTCACCTTCGCTATACCCCAAAAGGTCAAAGCTTTGCGAACGCGGCAATTGCGTTAACCGCGTTTGCCTGTCCGACAGCGGGAAAAGAGCGCTGGAATCAACCCAAATCGCCGTTCTTGTCCCAAAATAGTACGGAAACTGCAATGATTCTATGCGATTGGTTAACCTTCGGCCCTAAACCGGGCTTCGGCGATCGATGCTTTGGCGCGCGATTGGCCTCCCAGAATCACTCCAATTACCGGCTCCGTTCAGCCACGCTTCACGCCTCGACGCTATTGGCTGCTTCGGCGCTTGTATCGAAACCAGCGGCTGGTTATAGGCGCGCCACTCCCCGCGCTGCATGGCCGGTCGCGGGGTGACAGGAAAGGACGCGAGAGCCCCTCATGCCGACCAAGATTGCCGACGTTGGCGCTGACGCGCTTCGCGAAGCCAAATCAAATCTCGATACGGATTATGTTCCTGGCGACGACGAAGAGTTTATGAACGAGCGGCAGCAGGAGTATTTCCGCGGTCTGTTGCTCGCCTGGAAAAAGTCGATCCTGTCCGAATCCGAATCGACGCTGGCACATTTGCAAGACGGGCCGCTGCGCGAACCCGATCTCGCCGATCGCGCGTCGAGCGAGACCGATTGGGCGATCGAACTTCGTACCCGCGACCGTCAGCGCAAGCTGATCGCCAAGATCGATTCGGCGATCCGCCGCATCGATGAAGGCGAATATGGCTATTGCGCCGTCACCGGCGAGCCGATCTCGCTGGCCCGCCTGCAGGCGCGTCCGATTGCCACGATGACGCTGGAGGCGCAGGAGCGTCACGAGCGCAACGAACGGATTTCGCGCGAAGATTGACCCGCGGCGGGACAAAAGGCCCGATCTCCGGCGGCAATTTACATTTCGGCAATGGCTGCACTCTAGATTCGCGACCCTGACAACAACGCGGGGAATGGGTCGCAATGGATTCGCGTGGGCCGGTATCGGTTGATGAAGAAGTCGCAGCGCTGTCGCGCGGCGCGGATCGGGACAGTCTGTTCCTGCAGGCGGGATTGATTCTGCCGGGTCGCACCGATCCGGTTATCGTCCGGGTGCGCAACCTGTCGCCGGGCGGCATGCTGGCCGAGGGCAAGGTCCGCGTCGAACAGGGCGCGGCGATCGAGGTCGATCTGAGAAATATCGGTCCGGTTCCGGGGCGCGTCGTGTGGGCGGGCGAGGGCAAATTCGGGATCGCCTTCGATCATCAGATCGATCCGCAGGCGGTGCGTCGTCAGGTGGTATCGCAGTCCGATTTGCCACCGCATCTGCGGCGTTCGGGCCTCGAACGGGGGCCGCTGTACCGCCGACGCTGATGCATCCGGTTTAGGGCAGCATCAGCGGGGCGGTAACGACTGGCGATCGTCAGGCGATCGCGAGCATCTCTTCCTTCACTTTCAGCTTCTGCTTTTTCAGTTGCGCCAGCGCTGCCATGTCGGGCGCGGGGCGCCGCTCTTCATTCGCAATTTTCTCGTCGAGGTTCGCGTGGCGCGACTTCAGGGCGGAAAGATGCGACGTGCTCATGGGCCATTCTCCTTTTCGACTCGATTGGCAGGTCCGAGTAAATCACGAATCGGCACGAATGTCGTCGCGATTCGGTCAGCCGGTCCCCGTTGCGGACCAGTGGTGAACGTGGCAGGGAAGCGCGCGTGAGCACCGATGAAATTACCCAGCGCCTGGAACTGCTTCGCGTCGAGCATCGCGACCTCGACGCCGCGATCATTGCGCTCGGCGAGGCGGCGGTCCCCGACCAGTTGCAACTCGCCCGCCTGAAGCGACGCAAGCTCAGGCTGCGCGATGAAATTGCGTGGTGCGAGGATCAGCTGCTACCCGACATCATCGCCTGACTCAAAACGGGACGACGGCAGGCGGCGATTTCATGGTTACCGCCATTGCATTGCCGGACAGCCGTGGCATCCATCGGCAGATGGTGGCCCAGCATTCAGACATGATGGCAATCGCAGCGCCGGTGCAACGCGCCCAGGTCGAAAATCTCTATGTCGAGGCCATGGTGCTCGCGGACGAAGCGCACGCGGCCTTTGCCGCGCAGCGCGACCTCAGCAGCTCCCGGCGCGACGGTCTGATGCAGATCAGCCTCGCGTGCGAATCGCTGAAGACGACGACGCGGCTGATGCACGTCATCGCATGGCTGCTCCATCGCCGTGCGATGATGGCGGGCGATCCGGGCGCCGGTCCCAACGACAGCGCGGCGCGCATAGGCGATCCGATCGCCGCCGACTGGGGCATTTGCGACGGATTCGAAGGATCGGTGCAGCGCATCATCGCGGCGAGCGAACGTCTGTTCGAACGCATCGCGCAGATCGAAGCGGGCTGGAACGCGCCGCAGGCCGCGACCCCGGTGCAGCGGTTGCTGGCGCAACTGGAGGCGCGGCTTTAGGCTTGGGGGTGCGCTGGCTTTGGGGGGCGTACGTTAGCGATAACCGTCGCCCCCGCGAAGGCGGGGGCCGCTAGCTTTCTATCCCTGCGCTGCTGCGTAAACCGACAGCGGCCCCCGCCTTCGCGGGGGCGACGTCTTGCTTCAGTCGCTGCCAGCCCTTACCCCAACCACTCCACCCACGCGCCATGGGCGTGCGCATGCGCCAGTTTCACCGGCGCGCCGCCGCCCGGCCAATATCGCACCACCAGTTCGTGATGATGCACGGTCCGATTGGCTTCCAGCGCGATCCACGCCAGCGGGCGGTCCACGGTCGCCTGCGCGCCTGCGGCTTCCATCGCGGCGGTGACGCGCGCCTGCTGGTCGGCGGGGACATATTGCCAGACGATCGAGTGCATCAGCACGCGGGTCGTGCCTTCGGCTTGCGGGCGCGTCAGCTCGGCCTCGACGAAATCGGCGGCGTTGGCGTGGATCAGCTGCGGAGCGCGATCGGTTGCTGCAGCGATCGCGGCCTCCATGCGCTGGAAGCGGACATGATGTTCGGGCCAGATATAGGCTTTCAATCGCAGCGCCTGCACCGGATCGGTCAGGTCGACGGGCGCGACATCGCAGCCTTTCAGGTCCGCAAAATCAATCGTGTGCATCGGCGGATGGTTGCCGCGCCATTCGGGGACGAACGCCATCGCACCCGGTGTCGGGCCGACATGCACCCCGCCGAGGTCATAATGATAGCGGTCGATCATCAGATTGATCCCCGCGCTCGACCCGATTTCGAGGCAGTCGAAGCGCGGCGGCAGTCCCTTGTCGGCGAGCCACAGCATCGCGGCGATGAAATTCGATGAGCGGCCCGCCTCGTTGGTTTGCGGCGGGCCGTCGAGCCAGGGCAGTAGCGCCGCCTCGTGCCGCGCCACGACCCCGGCGACGATCGCGGCATCGTTGATGTCCTCGGCATCGGCATAGATCGGCGCCAGTTCGTGCGCGGTTCCGGCAAGGTGCAGCGCGTGCAGTCCGCCCGCGGCGCGCAGCGGCAGCGCATCGGCGAGCGGTGCACCTTTCCAGTCGGCGATGCGGCGGGCAAATTCGCTGACGGGCTTGTCGAGCAACGCGGCCAGCGCCGCCACGATCCGCGCGGTGACCGGGGCGCCGTTGGCCCGGCAATAGGCGACCTGGTTGGCAAAGGCGGCACGCACTGCGCCGGGTCCGGTATCGCCCAGTTCGACCGGCTCGTAACGCTCGCTCATTGCCCTTTGCCCCGTCGCCGCCTATGTGCGCGACGCTTATGCCCGAACCGATCATCTTTGCCATCCCCAAGGGACGCATCCTAGACGAGGCGCTGCCGCTGCTGGCGCGCGTCGGGATCGAGCCCGCGGCAGACTTTTTCGACAAGAAAAGTCGCGCGTTGGTGTTCGGTACGAACCAGCCGCACATCTCACTGATCCGCGTCCGCGCGTTCGACGTCGCGACGTTCGTGGCGCACGGTGCGGCGCAGCTGGGCATCGTCGGATCCGATGTGGTCGACGAATTCGATTACAGCGAATTGTATGCGCCGGTCGACCTCGGCATCGGGCATTGTCGGCTGTCGCTGGCCGGACCGGAGGGCACTGCGCCGCCGGGGGTGGGCGAAAGCCATATCCGCGTCGCGACCAAATATCCGGCGACGACGCGGCGCTGGTTCGCAGGCCAGGGCATCCAGGCTGAATGCATCAAGCTCAACGGCGCTATGGAAATTGCGCCGAAGCTCGGGCTCGCCTCGCACATCGTCGACCTCGTTTCGACGGGGCGGACCTTGGTCGAAAATGCGCTCGCCGAGCAGAAAATCATCAGCGAGGTGTCGGCGCGGCTGATCGTCAATCGCGCCGCGTTCAAGCTGCGCTCGGCCGAAGTCCCGGCGCTGGTCGAGCGGTTCCGGCAGGCGGTGGGCGATGCGGCGGCTTGACGCCTCCGACCCGGGCTTTGCCGCCGCGTTTGACGCGCTGGTCAATGACCGGCGCGAAAGCGCATCCGACGTCTCCGCCGACGTCGCTGCGATTATCGCGCGCGTAAAGGCCGAGGGCGATACCGCGCTTGCCGAATATACCGCGAAATTCGACCGCTTCGATTTGGACGCGAGCGGCTGGAGCATCTCCAGCGACGAATGCGCCGCGGCCTATGACGCGCTGGCGCCCGACCTTCGCGACGCGCTCAATCTCGCTGCCGCGCGCATCCGGGCTTATCACGCCGCGCAGCTGCCCGAAGATCGCGACTATCGCGATGCGACGGGCGCGCGGCTCGGCGCGCGCTGGAACGCGGTCGATGCCGCGGGCGTCTATGTCCCCGGCGGACGCGCCGCCTATCCCTCATCGGTGCTGATGAACATCCTGCCTGCCAAGGTCGCGGGGGTGGGCCGGATCGTGATGATGACCCCGACGCCGGGCGGCGAGGTCAATCCGGTCGTGATGGCGGCCGCGCATATCGGCGGGGTCGACGAGATTTGGCGCGTCGGCGGGGCGCAGGCGGTGGCGGCGCTGGCTTATGGCACCGACCGTATCGCGCCGGTTGATGTCGTCACCGGCCCCGGCAATGCCTGGGTCGCCGAGGCGAAGCGGCAGGTTTATGGCGTCGTCGGCATCGACATGGTCGCGGGGCCGAGCGAGATCGTTGTGGTTGCCGACGCGCAGAACGAGGCGCGGATCATCGCCGCCGACCTGCTCAGCCAGGCCGAGCACGACCCGACCAGCCAGTCGATTCTGTTCACCGACGACAGCGCCTTTGCCGACGCTGTCGCGGCAGCGGTCGCGCAGATCATCCCGACGCTGAGCACCGCGGCGACGATGCAGGCGAGCTGGGCCGGTAATGGCGCGGTGATCACCGTGCCGACGCTGGCCGATGCGATCCCGCTGTGCGACCGGCTCGCGCCCGAACATCTCGAACTCGCGGTCGATCCCGCCGAGGCCGATGCGCTGTTCGCCAAGGTCCGTCACGCGGGCTCGGTGTTCCTGGGCCGCCAGACGCCTGAGGCGATCGGCGATTATGTCGCGGGGCCGAACCACGTCCTTCCGACCGGCCGCCGCGCGCGCTTTTCGAGCGGCTTGTCGGTCACGGATTTCATGAAGCGCACCAGCTTTCTGGCATTGGACGAAGCCAGCCTCGCCGCGATTGGCCCTGCGGCGGTGGCGCTATCGTGTGCCGAAGGCCTTCCCGCCCACGCGCTTTCGGTCAGCCAGCGTCTCAAGTAGAAAAGAATTATGAACCAACGCGCCCAATCCCGCTCTGCCGCCCGTCTCGCCGCCGTCCAGGCGCTCTATCAGCATGAGATGGAGGCAACCCCGGTGGCCAAGCTGATCCATGAATTTCACCAGCACCGGATCGGCGCGACGATCGAGGACGCCGAATATGCGGACGCCGACGTCGCCTTCTTTGACGACATCGTGAAAGGCACGTTGGCGCGCGCCGACGAGATCGATGCGGCGATCGTCGCGCGGCTGGCCAGCGGTTGGACGATGGAGCGGCTTGACCGCACGATGAAGGCGATCTTGCGCGCCGGCGCCTATGAACTGATCGCGCGCGGCGACGTGCCGGTCGGTGCGGTCGTGAGCGAATATGTCGACGTCGCGAAGGCGTTTTTCGATGCGCGCGAGGCTGGGTTTGCGAATGGCCTGCTCGATGCGATCGGCAAGGACGCGCGGAAGAATAGCTAAGCTCCGTTCGTGTCGAGCGAAGTCGAGACACGCAGACCGTAGCCCGTCCCAAGCGTGTCTCGACTTCGCTCGACACGAACGGAATTAGGGCACATTGTTCTGGGCGAGAGGGTGTCGCATGTCCGAAACCGATTTCATCGCTCGTCTGCGTGCCATCGCCGCTGACCCCGCCGCGCGCGGCCTGACCGACGATGCGGCCGAGTGGGAGGGGCTGGTCCTCACCCATGACATGATCGTCGAGGGCGTGCATTTCCTGCCCGACGACACGCCGCAGGATGTCGCGTGGAAGCTTGTCGCGGTGAACCTGTCGGATCTCGCCGCGAAAGGCGCCGCGCCGGTTGGCGTGCTCGTTGGTTATAGCCTGGGCGACGCGGAATGGGACGCGGCGTTCGTGGAAGGGCTCGATCTGGCGCTTCGCCGCTTTGGCGTCATTCTGCTCGGCGGCGATACGGTGCGCGTGCCAGCCGGCGCGCCGCGCAGTTTCGGGCTGACCGCGATTGGCCGCGCGCCGCCCGGCGGGGCGCCGTCGCGGTCGGGTGCAAGACCAGGTGATCAGCTGTGGGTAACGGGTTCAATCGGCAATGCCGGGCTAGGCCTTGCGATGCGCCTCGGTCACGAGGAAGCAAACGAGACCTGCCTTGCCGCCTATCGCCGCCCGCAGCCGCAGCTGACCTTCGGGCAGGCGGTGGCGCCCCACGTGCATGCGATGATGGATGTTTCCGACGGGCTGCTGATCGACACCGAACGGATGGCGACCGCCAGCGGGTGTGAGCTGGTCCTGATGCTGGAGGCGGTGCCGCTGTCTGCGGCCTTGCTCGCAGTGCGCCCCGACGTCGTCGATACCCGGCTGGCGGCGGCGAGCGCCGGCGACGATTATCAATTGCTGTTCGCGGCCGATCCGGGAGCGGCAGGCGCAGTCCGCGAGATTGCGGCTGCGTTGGATATTGCTGCGACGCCGATCGGCCATGCCGGGGTGGGCGAGGGGCTGGTGCTGACGCACCGCGCCCAACGCATCGCGCTGCCCGAGCGTCTCGGTTTCACACATTGACGCGAAACCGTTACAAAAGTGCCGAAAAACCGGGCTTGCCCTAGGCTTTCTTTATTCCCATAACGCGGCGTCCAAATATTGGGGCGGTCGCATCAGGGGAGAGGGCGAACCGGCAATCATAAGTCGGACGTGCTCGACTGTTCACTGGGTCCGCCCCGTTCAATGGGGAAGGAAATTCATGATTGATCCGGTTATGATCGCGATAGCGTGCGGCCTTGTCGCCGTGCTCTATGGCTTCATTACCTCGCGGCAGGTGCTCAGCGCTTCGGCGGGTAATGAAAAGATGCAGGAAATTGCTGGCGCCATTCAGGAAGGCGCCAAAGCCTATCTGGGCCGCCAATATCGTACCATCGCCATCGTTGGCGTCGTCGTCGCCGTGCTCGTCGGGATGTTCCTCGGCGCGATTTCGGCGACGGGCTTTGTTATTGGCGCCGTCCTGTCGGGCGTCGCCGGTTACATCGGCATGAACATTTCGGTCAAAGCCAACGTCCGCACCGCGGCTGCGGCGCAGACCGGGCTGCAATCGGGCCTGACCATGGCGTTCCGCGCCGGCGCAATCACAGGCCTGCTGGTGGCGGGCCTCGCGCTCCTCGCGATCTCGGTCTTCTTCTGGTATCTGATCGGCCCCGGCGGTTATACCGTTGGCGGTGAGGATCGCACGGTCGTCGACGCGCTTGTCGCGCTGGCCTTCGGTGCTTCGCTGATCTCGATCTTCGCGCGTCTGGGCGGCGGCATCTTTACCAAGGCCGCCGACGTCGGCGCCGACCTCGTCGGCAAGGTAGAGGCTGGGATCCCCGAGGATGATCCGCGCAACCCCGCCGTGATCGCCGATAACGTCGGCGACAATGTCGGCGACTGCGCCGGTATGGCCGCCGACCTTTTCGAAACCTATGTCGTGACCGTCGGCGCCACCATGGTGTTGATGGCGCTGCTGCTCAAGGGGGCGGGCGAGATGCTCGTGCCGTTGTTGAGCCTGCCGCTGTTGATGGGCGGCGTGTGCATCATTACGTCGATCATCGGCACCTATTTCGTCCGCCTGGGTTCATCGACCAACGTGATGGGCGCGATGTACAAGGGCTTCCTGGTCACCGCGATCCTGTCAATTCCGGCGATCTGGTTCTCGACGCAATATGCGCTGGGCAGCATGGAAGCGCTCATTCCCGGGACCGATTTCAACGGTCGTTCGCTGTTCTATTGCTCGCTGCTCGGCCTGATTATCACCGGGCTGATCATCTGGATCACCGAATATTACACCGGCACCAACTATCGCCCGGTGCGTTCGATCGCCAAGGCGTCGGAAACCGGTCATGGCACGAACGTCATTCAAGGGCTGGCGATCAGCCTCGAATCGACCGCGCTGCCCACGCTGGTGATCTGCGCCGGGATCATCATCGCCTATATGCTGGCGGGGCTGATCGGCATTGCGTTTGCCGCGACCGCGATGCTGGCGCTGGCCGGCATGGTCGTCGCGCTCGACGCCTATGGCCCGGTCACCGACAATGCCGGCGGCATTGCCGAAATGGCGGGCCTCGACGACAGCGTGCGTGAAAAGACCGACCTGCTCGACGCGGTGGGCAATACCACCAAGGCGGTGACCAAAGGTTATGCCATCGGTTCGGCGGGTCTGGCGGCGCTGGTGCTGTTCGGCACCTATACCGCCGACATCACCGAATATTCGGCGGCACTCGGGCTGACCGAGCCGCTGACCTTCTCGCTGTCGTCGCCCTATGTCATCGTCGGGCTGTTGCTGGGCGCGCTCCTGCCGTACCTGTTCGGTGCGATGGGCATGACCGCGGTCGGCCGCGCGGCGGGTGAAGTCGTCAAGGATGTTCGCGACCAGTTCAAGAACAACCCCGGCATCATGACCTATGAAAGCAAGCCGAACTATGCGCGCACGGTCGATCTGGTGACCAAGGCGGCGATCAAGGAGATGATCATTCCGTCGCTGCTCCCGGTGCTGGCGCCGATCGTCGTGTTCTTCGTAATCCGTTCGGTCGCGGGACCGGCCGCGGCATTGGAAGCGCTCGGTGCGCTCCTGCTTGGCGTGATCGTCGGTGGGCTGTTCGTTGCCATCTCGATGACCTCGGGCGGCGGCGCATGGGACAATGCCAAGAAATATATCGAAGACGGCAATCACGGCGGCAAGGGCAGCGAGGCCCATAAGGCCGCGGTGACCGGCGACACCGTCGGCGATCCGTACAAGGATACCGCAGGTCCGGCGGTGAACCCGATGATCAAGATCACCAATATCGTGGCGATCCTGCTCCTCGCGGCGCTAGCGCACGGCGCGGCGTAAGCCGGGCCGCCTTTGCGGGCAAAAAATGGCCCCGTCGGTGCGATCCGGCGGGGCCTTTTTTGGTTGTCACGTGATTGTGACTCACGACGTGGCAAGGTTGCTGCATCGCACCAACCCCTTCCCACATTGCCGCGCCGCTGCTAGGCGCCCGCCATGTCTCAGAAGCATCCCGAACGCCGCACCTTTGCCATCATCTCGCACCCCGACGCGGGCAAGACGACGCTGACCGAAAAATTGCTCGTCGCGGGCGGGGCGATTCATATCGCCGGCGAGGTCAAGGCGCGCGGGCAAGCGCGGCGTGCGCGGTCCGACTGGATGAAGATCGAGCAGCAGCGCGGGATTTCGGTCACCTCGTCGGTGATGACCTTTGAACATGCCGGGCTGGTATTCAACCTGCTCGACACGCCGGGGCACGAGGATTTCAGCGAGGACACCTATCGCACCCTGACCGCGGTCGACAGCGCGGTGATGGTGATCGACGCCGCCAAGGGCATCGAGCCGCAGACGCTGAAACTGTTCGAAGTGTGCCGCCTGCGTTCGGTGCCGATCATCACCTTCATCAACAAGGTCGACCGCGAAGGGCTGCCGCCGTTCGAATTGCTCGACGAGGTTGCCGACCGGCTGGCGCTCGACGTGACCCCGATGAACTGGCCCGCGGGCATGGGCGGGCAGTTCGAAGGAATCTACGATCTCGTGGATCCGGCGATCATGAAACCAGGCGCGGATGCGTCGCGGATGTATGAAGGGCACCGCGCCAAGGTGACGGGGCTGGATGACCCGGCGCTGGCCGCCGAGATCAGCGCCGACGCGCTCGCGCACCTCAAGGAAGAAACCGAGCTGGCCTCGGCCTGCTATGCCGAGTTCGACGCGGCGGCGTATCAGAACGGCGATCTGACGCCGGTCTATTTCGGGTCCGCGCTCAAGGAATTCGGTGTCGTCGACCTGCTCGCGGCGCTGGCGAACCACGCGCCGGGACCGCAGCCACAGCCCGCCGAACCGGCACCGGTCGAGCCGACGGACAGCGCGGTGACCGGCTTCGTGTTCAAGGTGCAGGCCAATATGAACCCGGCGCACCGCGATCGCATCGCCTTCATGCGCCTCTGTTCGGGAAAGTTCGAACGCGGGATGCGCCTGATGCAGGGTGGGACGGGCAAGGCGATCGCGATCAGCCGCCCGATGCTGTTCCTGGCGCAGGACCGCGAAATGGCCGAGGAGGCCTTTCCCGGCGACATCATCGGCATTCCCAACCACGGCACGCTCCGCGTCGGCGATACGCTGTCCGAACGCACCGACATCACGATCACCGGGCTGCCCAATTTCGCCCCCGAACTGCTGCGCCGCGTCGCGCTCGTTGATCCGACGCAGACCAAGAAACTCCGCAAGGCGCTCGACGACATGGCGGAGGAGGGGATCATCCAGGTTTTCTACCCCGAAATCGGATCGAACATGATCGTCGGGGTGGTCGGCCAGTTGCAGCTCGAGGTGCTGATCAGCCGCCTCGACGTGGAATATAAGGTCGAGGCGAAACTGGAGCAGTCTCCTTGGGAAACCGCGCGCTGGATCGCCAGCGACGACGCCGCCAAGCTGAAGGCGTTCCAGTCCGAACATCGCGGCGCGAGCGCCACCGATCGCGACGGCGCGCCGGTGTTCATGGCGAAGGACGGCTGGGAAGTGGGCTATATCACCCAGCGCAATCCTGACATTCGCTTTACCGCGACCAAGGAACGGCGATTGGGGGCATTGGCTGAATAGCGTCCGTTGCCCCCGCCTTCGCGGGGGCGACGGTGTCTGTCAGATCAGACTCAACAGATCGGTCGGCCCCGCCGTCTCGGCCTCATCCTCATCATCTTCGCCCTCGAACTTGCTGAGCGTCAGCCCCAGCAAGCGTATGCCCTGTTCGGTCGGCAGCAGCGGCGCCAGGATCGCTTCGCCCACGGCGAGCAGCGATGCGCCATCGAGGATCGGCGAGGGGACTGACCTCGCCCGCGTGATCGTCCGGAAATCGGCGTAGCGTAGCTTCAGCGTTACCGTCCGCCCGCGCGCGCCTTTCTTGGCAGCGCGGTCCCACACGACGGTGCACACATGCGCGAGCGCCTCGCGGATTTCGGTATCGGTGATCAGGTCGTTGAAAAAGGTGCGCTCGCCACCCAGCGACTTCAGCGGGCGGTTCGATTTGACCCGGCGATGGTCGATGCCGCGCGCCAGGTTGAACAGCCATTCGGCGCTGTTGCCGAAATTCTCTGCCAGCCACAGCGGGTCTTTTGCCGCGAGATCGGCGCCTGAAAAAACCCCGAGCCCTTCCATCTTCGCCGCTGTCACCGGCCCGATGCCGTGAAAACGGCGGATCGACAATGTCTGGACGAACGCGGCGCCCTTGCCCGGCGGGATGACAGTCAGGCCGTCAGGCTTGTTCTGGTCGGACGCCAGCTTGGCAATGAACTTGTTATAGGAAACGCCGGCCGACGCGGTCAGGCCGGTTTCCTCGCGGATGCGGCGGCGGATCAGCCTGGCGGTCGCGGTCGCGCTGCCCAGCCCCATCTTGTCAGCGCTGACGTCGAGATAGGCCTCGTCGAGCGAAAGCGGCTCGACCTCGTCGGCATAGTCGCGAAAGATCGCGCGGATCTGGTGCGAGATGTCGCGGTACACCTCGAACCGCGGCGGGACAAAGATCAGCGCCGGGCACTGGCGCTTCGCGGTGATGCTCGGCATCGCTGACCGCACCCCGAAATTGCGCGCCTCGTAACTCGCCGCCGCGACGACGCCGCGCCGCGACGATCCGCCGACCGCGACCGGCTGCCCGCGCAGCGCCGGATCGTCGCGCTGCTCGACCGACGCGTAAAAGGCGTCCATGTCGACATGGATGATCTTGCGAACGGGGGCGTCCGCGCCGTCACCGGGGTTGAGGTCCGCGTCGTCGTGCACGGCGCAGCCTTAGCATGTTGCCATGATGTTCTCAACGATGCGCACGACGGCGGGCTTGACGAAGATGGGGCAAACTGGCAATCGCCGCCGACCTTGGGTGAGCGGGTATAGCATAGTGGTAATGCTCTAGCCTTCCAAGCTAGCTAGGCGGGTTCGATTCCCGCTACCCGCTCCAGGTTCCTTTTCTTACTTCGCCGATTCAATGCCCAGCAGCTCGACCGTGAACAGCAGGGTCGCGGCGCCCGGGATCGGGCCTTTTCCTTCGGACCCATAAGCGAGCTGGTAGGGGATCGCGAGTTCAACCTTGTCGCCGACGCCCATCAGCCCCACGCCTTCTTGCCAACCTGGAATGACGCGATTGAGCGGGAAGCTGGTCGGCGTGCCGCGCTTGATCGAGCTGTCGAATTCCTGTCCATCGGCGAGCGTGCCGACATAGTGCACCGTGACGACGTCCGTGGGGGCGGGGTGCGCGCCGCTGCCGTCGCCCGCGATGCGGCGCCAGCGGAGGCCGCTGGGGGTAACGTGCCAGCCGTCCGCACCATTGCGTTCGGTCAGCGCGGCCATCTGGCGGTTGAGCCAGGCGGTCCCTTGCGTGGGCTCAGCGGCGATCGCCGCGGGCAGGAAAAGGCCCAGGCTGGCGGCGGTCAGCAGCAGGCGATGGGAAAACGATGCGGCCATAATGTCTCCTGTTGTCTTGGCGCCGCATAAGCCCGGACGCGCGCGGCGGGCAACCCCCGATCGACCCCGCCGTGCCGCCGCCGCCCCGCCGACCCGTCCGATTAACGAGACGAACGCCGCCCCCGTTGGGATCAATCGGCGCTGCCGGGTCGTTGATCGGGTTCACCCCCTTCTGCTCAATCGATGGAGAATGAAATGCATATGGCCAAAAAGCTCGTCATCGCGCTGGCGGCATCGTCAGCCGTATTGGCGCCGGTCGCGGCATCCGCAGCGGTCGGTGCGCGGGCGCCATCGTCCGTTGCTGGCGAAAGCAATCTTGAAGGCGATTCGAGCTGGATCATCGGTCTGGTCGGTTTGCTCGCCGGGATCACCGCCATCGTCCTGATTTCCGACGATGACGAGGATTCGCCGGTTAGTCCGTAATCGACGCTGTTGCTGTTGGAACGGGTGCGTGCATCGGTGGTGCGCGCACCCTTGTATTTATGCGCGCAAGGCTCCGGCGGTTTGCGCGAAAATGAACGGCGCCGCCGAACTGCGACAATTTGCGACAATTTTGCGCCGATCCGGCAAGTGGCTGGGACAAATGACGCCTAGAACGCCTTCATCGGGATCCGGTCATCCCCCGGATTGATCCCCTGAAGGAGTTCGTACCATGTACAAGAAGATTTCGTTTCTGACGCTGGGCGCCGCGTTGATTGCTGCGCCCGTCCTTGCCGCTCCTGGCGGCGCCAAGGCCGACACCGACGGCAACGGCACGTTGACGCGCGCTGAAGCGCAGGCGCATGCCGCCGAGCGGTTCGCCAAGATGGATTACAACAAGGACGGCAAGATCGACGCTGCCGATCGGACGGCGAAGCGCGTCGAGATGCAGGCCAAGAAATTCGCCAGCCTCGACGCCGATGGCAATGGCAGCATCAGCCAGGCCGAATGGGCCAACCAGAACGCTGAACGGGCCGCCAAGCGTGCAGAGCGCGTCGCCAAACGCGCCGAGGCTGGCGAAGCCGGCGACGGCAAACGTCACGGCATGCGCGGTCATGGCAAGCGTGGAGCGCGCCATGCCATGCACGGCGGCATGATGGCCAAGGCCGACACCAACGGCGACAAGGCGATCAGCCAAGCCGAATTCCAGGTTGCCGCGCTGGCTCGCTTCGATGCGGCTGACGCCAACAAGGATGGCCAGGTGACCGCCGATGAACGCAAGGCGCAGCGCAGCGAATGGCGCGCCAAGCGTGCGGCACCCGCCGCTCCCGCCAGCTAATTGGCATTTGGCAGGGATCGGCGGCGACGGGCAGGCTTTCTTCTCCCCTCCCGGCATTGCCTTTGCGGCTGGTCCCTGCCAGCTATCGCCCATCGGTCGTTCGACCGGTGGGCGAACTAGCGTTCCGACTTTGGCGTTTTCAGCGGATCGATAATGACCGACAACCACAACCCGCGCATCCTGCTGATCGACGACGAACCGTCGATCCGCGAGCCGCTGACCGAATATCTGACCGCGCAAGGCTTTGCGGTGACCGCCGCTGCGAGCGCCGCCGAGGCGCGATCGGTGCTGCGTGCCCAGTCGATCGACCTGGTCGTCAGCGACATCATGATGCCCGGCGAGGACGGTCTGTCGCTGACCCGCCATCTGCGTGAGAACAGTGCCATTCCCGTTATCCTGCTGACCGCGCGCGCCGAGGATACCGAACGGATCATTGGGCTGGAGATCGGCGCCGACGATTATGTCGTCAAACCGTTCAACCCGCGCGAGTTGGTGGCGCGCATTCGCACCGTGCTGCGGCGGACGCAGCAGGGCGGGCGCGTGCTCGATCCCGGCGGAACCAGCTATGCCTTTGCCGACTGGGTGCTGCGCGAAGTGGAACGGGTACTGGTCGATAGCCAGGGCAATGAAGTGGCGCTCTCATCGGGCGAATATCATTTGCTCCACGCGCTCCTCCGCCATCCGCGGCAGGTGATGAGCCGCGACCGGTTGCTCGACCTGGTGCGCGGGCGCGAGGCCGAAATTTTCGACCGCGCGATCGACAATCTGGTCAGCCGCCTGCGCAAGAAGATCGAGGTGGACGCCGCGCACCCACAAATCGTCAAGACGGTGTGGGGCGGCGGCTATACGCTGGCCTGCGAAGTCAAGCGGATGGGACCGGCGGCGTGAAAATTCGGTTGTGGCCGCGCAGCTTGATCGGCCAGCTGGTCCTTGCTGTGGCGCTGATGCTGTTTGCCGCGCAAGCGATCAATTTTGCCCTGCTCGTGCGCGGCCAGAGCCAGCAGACGCTGGCGCATGGCGGCGGCATGGCGGTGGCGCGGATCATCGATGCGGTCGACCGCGCCCGGCGCGGGGAATTGCCGCCGCAACAGGATGCGCGGTCGGGGGAGCACGGACGTCCTAACCGCGCCCAGAAACTTGTGGTTTCGGACCAGCCGCTGCCGTTGCCGACGGGGGCCGTGCCGCTGCCCGATCTTGCCGACTATGTCGAAAAATTGCTTGGCGAGGCGGACGTCACCGCCGAGTCGGTCGATGCGTGGGCATTGCCACAGCGACCGCGGCTGCGAGCCAATATTCCCGGCAGAACCGTCATCGTGTCGGCCCAGATCGATGGCCGTTACATCGCGGTGCGCGGTCGTATTCCGACCAGCGGCAATCGCTTGCAGGGCTTCCTGGTCTGGCAGACGCTGTCGCTCTATCTGCTGCTGCTGATACCGATCATGGTCATCGCCTGGCGCGCTGCGGCGCCGCTGCGTGACCTGACCCGCGCCGCACGATCCAATCCGGCGCTGCGCGACGCGACGCCGCTGGAAGAGGAGGGCCCATCCGACGTCCGCGACCTGATCATCGCTTTCAACGCCTATCGCAGCCGGATCGCGACGATGCTGTCGGACAAGGACCGGATGCTCGGCGCGGTCGGTCACGACCTGCGAACCCCGCTCGCCAGCCTGCGGGTGCGGGTCGAGCAGGTCGACGACGACGCGCTGCGCGACAAGATGATTGCGTCGATCGAGGAAATGGCGGCGATGCTGACCGACATATTGGCGCTGGCGCGGTCGGGCGCCGGGACTGAGGGGCGCGAGCCGGTGGCGCTGCGCGGACTGGTCGAAGAACTGGCCGCGGATTATCGCGAACGCGGGAAGGATGTGAGCGTGGCGGCAGCCGTCGACGCTGCGGTGCTTGCGCGTCCGTTGCTGCTGCGCCGCGCGCTCCGCAACCTGATCGACAATGCCGCGGCTTATGGGGTGCGTGCGCGCCTATCGGTCGAGCGCGCGCCGGGTGCGGTTCGGATCATTGTGTCGGACGATGGCCCCGGCCTGTCCGACGATCAGATCCGGACGCTGGTCGAACCCTTCGCGCGCGGCGAGCAGTCGCGCAACCGGGCGACCGGCGGGTCGGGGCTGGGGCTGTCGATCGCGCGCGACATCGCTGAGGGCGAGGGCGGGGCGCTTACCTTGGTCAATCGCGCTGCCGGCGGGCTGGATGCGGTGGTCACGTTGCCGACAGCGTAGTTCGTCGCCCGCGCCTGCGCGGGGGCGACGGGTGGGTCATGCGTAAATCGCGATCGCCTGACTGCCGCTCAGCACCGGCTCGCCGGCGCGGTTCCATAGCATCATGTCCTGTACCGACAGGCCGTGGCGGGCATAGCCGGTTTTGGCCGACAGCAGCCACCAGCCGTCGTCGGTCCTTGGGTCGGCGGTCAGCATGTTCACCGTCCAGTTCATCGAGCTGATCGGGCCAAATTCGCTGAACAGCGCCATCGCGGCGGGCGGCAGCGCGTCGCCCATCGCCAGCAGTGCGACGGCGGGATGACATGCGGGTTCTTCAACAAACCGGACCCAGGTCAGATATTCGCCGACCTCGCTTTTCCACGCAAAGCGCGGGCCGGTGGTCGGCCGCATGTCGAAATGGCGCGTGAAGGCCGGGCGCGCATGATGTTCGGGGACAGGGGCCAGCGTTTCGGGCGCGGGTGCGTCGGGCATCGCCAGCCGATTATGGTCGAGATGACTTTGGCGATCGGGTGAAAAGGCAAAGACCGCCGCGGTACCGAAACCCGCATCGCTCGACACCCCAGCATCGACGAACAGCGAGGATTTCGACTGGCGCAGCACGCGCGTGTTCACCGTGCAGTCGCCGCCGACCGGACCGACAAAGCTGATCTGCGCATAGCGCAGCGGCGTGTCGGTGGGGTGGAGCGCCATTGTGCCGGCGAGCGCGACCGCCGAGCTGATCCCGCCATAGGCAGTGCGCCCCTGCATCCAGCCGTTGTCGATATGCGCCCTCGCGACGTCGCCGTCGACGCGCAGCGTGGAGAGAAGGGTGTCAAGTGCGCTGGGAGAGGTTTGAGCGGTCATTCGGTTTCTATTCTCTTCATTCGATCCAACAAATGCCGTTCGCCCTGAGCCTGTCGAAGGGCCGTTCTTTCTGTTTCCGATGGAGTAAGGAAGAACGGTGCTTCGACAGGCTCAGCACAAACGGACGAGGGGGTTAGTTTTCGATCTGGAAGGTCAGTCCGGCGTGCTCGGTCAGCCGTTCGATCAGCGCGTCGCCGAGCAGTGCACCCGGGGTCCACACGCCGCCCGCGCCCTTGTTCGCGAGCAGCGCCATGCCGGTCTCGGCGAGCATCTTCGACGTCGAGCCATAACCGGGGTCGCGGTCGCCCTGAACGCTGGCGCGGATTGTCGCACCGTCGGGATATTCGCCGATGAACAATATGTCGTAGAAGCCGTTTTCGCGCTCTTCCTTGCTCGGTCCTTCGCCAGGTTTGAGCTTGGAGTCGCCGAACGGGTTTGCCTTCGCCATCGCTTCCGCCATTGCTTTTCCGGCATCGCCGATCGTCGTCATCACCATCTCGTCATACACCAGATCGGCGCCCCACGGATGTCCAAGCAGGAAATTGGTACGGTGGACATTCTTGGTGTTGATCGGCGCCATGACGAACGGTGCGGTCCAGGTGCCAGTGGCGCTGTCATATTCGGGGAACAGGCCGGTCGGCTGCGACGGACCTTCGAACCCCGGGGTCAGCGCGAAGCTGGATTTGAGCAGTAGCGCCAGCGACGGTTTTTTGGCGACCGCTTTCAGCGTCTCGGTCAGGCTGGCGATGGTGCCGCCCGACGCGCCGCCCGCCATCTTGCGGACGCGGCCCTTGACCCGTGGCGCGGGCTTGCCGTGCCGCTTCACGGCCTCGGCCTGCAGGAAATGGACGCCAAGGTCGAATGGGATCGAATCGAAGCCGCAGCTGAAGGTGATGCGCGCGCCCGATGCTTTCGCCGCACCCTCGTGCGCGTCGATCATCTCGCGCATCCAGCCGGGTTCGCCGCAGAGGTCGGCATAGGCGGTGCCCGCCTTGACGCAGGCGGCGACAAGTTCGCTGCCGTAAAGCTGATAGGGGCCGACCGTGGTGAGGACGACCTTGGTACGCGCAGCCATCGCATCAAGGGTAGCGGGATCGCTGGCGTCAGCGACGACCAGCGGCGTATCGGCGGGGGCGCCGATGAGGTCGCGCACTTCGGCAAGCTTGTCGAGGCTACGCCCCGCCATCGCCCATTTCGGCGCGTCCGGTCTGCCCCCATAATGCTGCGTCAGATATTCAGCGACGAGCCGACCGGTGAAGCCGGTGGCGCCATAGACGATGATGTCAAATTCGCGGCTGGCCATAAATGCCTCCCTTTACGTAAACGTAAAGGGAGGCTAGCGCAGCGTGGCTTCGATGCCAAGCGCCAAGCGTCAGCGGCGCCAGAACGGTCGTTTTTGAATCACCACCGGCTCGCCAACCGCCGCCGCTTCGACGCGGCCCTCTGCGCGTGCGGCGCGAACTTCGGCTTCGCTCGCGCGCAGCTGCGCATCGCGCGCCGCTAGTTCGTCGCGGCGGCGCTGGCGCAGCGCATCATAGCTCCAGCGCGTGTGACCATAACCGAACAGCGCGAGCAAGCCGCCCGCGATCGCCAGATTCTTCATCGCCGCCATCGCCTGCACCGGATCGGTAAATTCGCGGTGGAAAAACAGGATCGTCGCGAGGACAAAGCCCGCAAGCAGCACCGACCACAACCGCACCGCGATGCCAAGCGCGATGCAAGCACCGGCGATCAATTCAAACAGTCCTGTGGGGATGGCGAGGCCTGCCGGTAGGCTAGCGGCTGTGATCATCGCGTTGGTATCATTGACGTGGATCAGCTTGTTGATCCCCGACACGATGAAAATCAGTGAAATGAAGAGGCGGCCGATAAAGACAGCGATCATGGACATGCGTCGATCCTCCAAACGATGCCCCGTCCGCCTGTGCAAAGAGGACGCGCCGCAGCGTCGGAGGTTCCGCTTTACAGCTTGGGCAGCGTCACGCCCTTTTGCCCCATATATTTGCCCGCGCGGTCGGCGTAGCTCGTCTCGCACGGCTCGTTGCCCTGGAGGAAGAGGAACTGGCACGCGCCTTCATTGGCGTAAATCTTGGCGGGAAGGGGGGTGGTGTTGGAAAATTCCAGCGTCACATGGCCTTCCCAGCCGGGTTCGAGCGGGGTGACGTTCACGATGATTCCGCATCGCGCATAGGTCGACTTGCCGAGGCAGATGACGAGTACGTCGCGCGGGATGCGAAAATATTCGACCGTGCGTGCCAATGCAAAACTGTTCGGCGGGATGATGCAGACGTCGGTTTCGCGATCGACGAAATTCTTGGGGTCGAAATCCTTGGGATCAACAATCGTTGAATCGACGTTAGTGAAAATCTTGAACTCGGGCGCGACGCGCGCATCATAGCCGTAGGATGACAGGCCATAACTGATGCACCCGTCGCGGCGCTGCGCCTCGACAAACGGTTCGATCATGCCCTGCGTTCGGGCGGCTTCGCGAATCCAGCGGTCGGAAAGAATGGCCATGGTGTCTCTTGTCGGTCCTGTGGGGCTTGCGCAAGCGGTCAGTCGATGAGGCCGAGATCCTTTGGCCCGAAAGCCGCGGGAAGCAGTTCGCTGAGCTTGTACGTCTTGACCGCGCTACCATCGCCCGATGCGCAATGGACAAGGATGTCGGTCTGCGACCGCTCGGCGGCTTCGTTCAATATCTGGCGACAGCGGCCGCACGGATTGACCGGATCGGTTCCGAGCAGGTCGTCACCGTCGGGGCGCCCGCCGATGATCGCGACCTCGGCGAGTTCACCAATCCAGCCCTCATTCGCAATCTTGGCGACCGCGGCGGTTTCGGCGCACAGCGTCAGGCCGTAGCTGGCGTTCTCGACATTGGCGCCGGTCACGACGTCGCCATTCTTGAGCAACAGCGCCGCGCCGACGTGAAAACCGGAATAGGGGGCATAGGCGCGGCGCGCGGCGTCGCGGGCGGCGGCGATCAATTCGTCACGGGTTTCGGTCATGGTCCATTTCCTTCCGGGCGGACGACGTTCCAGCCGACCGTACCATCGGCGCCCGACAAGCGGACATAGTCGTTCGCCTGCCACATCGCCCAGGGGTGGGCGCCATAATCGGGTTCGAAGAAATCGCGGCGCAGCCAGATCGTCCGCGCGATGCCCTGCGTCACCTTATAGTCGCTCTCGAACGCTGGACCGGGGGCGATCAGGCTGCGCTTGCCCATATGTGCCTCGATCTGCGCCAGAAAGGTCGCGAGTTCGGACAAGAGCAGCGCGCGCGTCGGGCGGTCGGGGCAGCGATCGTCATAGTCGAGCCACACCACGGCGGGCAGCGCGTCGGCGCGGCGCGGGACGTGGCGGATGAAATTGGCGGCTTGATCGGTCGCGAGCTGGCACAGGCTATACCGATGGATCGCGCCGACCTGTACGCCGACTTCGCGCGCGCCCGCCATGTTGCGGGCGAATTTGGCGTCGATGCCGCGGCTGCCGTCGGTTCCCATCACATAGGCGAAATCGGCGCCCGCCGCCTTGATCGACCCCCACTGGACATCGCCATTGTCGGCGTCGATCGTCACGCCCTGCGTTGGAAAGGCTGCACGGTCGGGGGTCCAGCGCGCCGCCCACCATAGCGAAAGGCCTGCCGCGAGCAGCGACAGCACGATCGCGGCGCCGATCCGCCGCAGCGTTCGTGCGACCGCTTCGCGCCAACCACCGCCTTTTCCGGCCCTGTTGCTCTTGATCGCCCCCGTTGCCACGCCTCAGCCCTTGATGTGGAGGACGCAGATCAGCGTGAACAATCGCCGCGCGGTGTCGAAATCGACCGCGATCTTGCCGTCGAGCCGGTCCATCAGCATTTCGGCGGCTTCGTTATGCAACGCCCGGCGCGCCATATCGACGGTTTCGATCTGCTGCGCGGTCGAGGTCTTGATCGCCTGATAATAGCTGTCGCAAATCGCGAAATAATCGCGGATCGGACGACGAAAACGCCCCAGCCCCAGGATGATCGCTTCGAGCGGTGAGCCGTCCTCGCGGCTGATTTCGAAGATCAGCCGCCCGTCCTCGACGCGCAGCATCAGACGGTACGGGCCGGCATAGCCGTCGGGGTGGCCGCGCTGCGGGACGAATTTATTGTCCTCGATCAGGTCGAAGATCGCGACGCGGCGTTCCTGTTCGACATCGGGATTGCGCCACACGATCGAACCCTCGTCGAGTTCGACCGAAATGATCCGCTGTTTGGAAGGGTCTGCGTCAGCCATGCTGCCTGTGCTTCTACTTGCACCGGGCCGAAGGGCAAGGGGGGGACTTATTCACAGCAACCCACAGTTATGATAGCCTGCGCGCTATCGCCTGTTGCGCCGTCCAAAACGGCACCGCATGAGGGTCGCCATGCCAGAGCTAGCCCTGATTCCGACCCCGGTCACCGCCGGGGATGAGCGCCAATTACCCCGAAATATCGAGGCCGAGGCCGCGTTTCTCGGCGCGATCCTGATCGATAACCGAGTCGTCGAAGATTTGCCCGTCGCGCTGACGCCCGATCATTTCTTCGAACCGCTGCATGGCCGTATCTTTCAGCAGGCGATGGCGCTGATCGAACGCAACAGCATCGCGACCCCCGTGACTTTGAAGCCCTATTTCGAGGCCGACGAAGCGATGAAGGCGGTCGGCGGTCCCGGCTATCTGGCGCAGCTGACCGGAAGCGGCGCGGGTCTGATCGGCGCGCGCGATTTTGCGCGGCAGATTTTCGATCTTGCGTTGCTGCGCGAACTGGTCGGGGTCGGCCGGGTGCTGGTCGACAATGCGCTCGACACCAGCGAGCGTGTCGATCCGCAGGCGCAGATCGAAGAAGCTGAAACCGCGCTCTATCGCGTTGCGGGCGGCGAGGCCGAGATGGGGACGGTCAAAAGCTTCAGCCAGGCGTCGAAAATGGCGCTCGACGGGGCGGAGCGCGCGCTGAATTCGGGCGGCCATCTGTCGGGTGTCACCACGGGCCTGTCCAGCATGAACGCCAAGATCGGCGGCATGCACAATTCGGACTTGATGATCCTCGCGGGCCGTCCGGGCATGGGCAAGACGTCGCTCGCCACCAATATCGCCTATAATGCCGCCGAGCGGTACCGCCGCGACGAAGCCGACGGCATCCCGCCCGAAAAGAATATGGGCGCCAAGGTCGCCTTTTTCAGCCTCGAAATGTCCGCCGACCAGCTCGCGACGCGCGTGCTCGCCGAACAGTCGGAAGTGTCGGGCGAAGCGCTGCGCATGGGCAAGATCAGCAAGGAACAGTTTCAAAAGCTCTCGCGCGCGGCGCAGCAGCTCCAGACGCTGCCGCTGTTCATTGACGATACGCCGGGGCTTACCATCGCAGGGCTTCGAACGCGCGCGCGGCGCCTGCAGCGCCGACACGGCATCGGGCTTATTATCGTCGATTACCTCCAGCTGCTTCAAGGCACGTCCAAAGGCGGCGACAATCGCGTGCAGGAAATCTCGGAAATCTCGCGTGGTTTGAAGACGCTGGCAAAGGAACTGCATGTCCCGGTGATGGCCTTGTCGCAGCTCAGTCGCGCGGTCGAACAGCGCGAGGACAAACGTCCGCTGCTTTCCGATTTGCGTGAATCGGGCTCGATCGAACAGGACGCCGATATGGTGATGTTCGTGTTCCGCGAGGACTATTACCTCGCGGCGCAGGAACCCGACCAGAATGATACGAAGCTGCAACAGGCCTATATGGACTGGCACGAGAAGATGGAGCGGGTCCATGGCACCGCCGAGCTGATCGTCGCGAAGCAGCGCCACGGTTCGACCGGCCGCATCCGGTTGCGCTTCGAATCGCACATCACGAAGTTCAGCGACCTTGCCGACAATGGCATGGCGTATGAGGATTATGAGTAGAGGTTGTTGATCAGCCCGGTCCTTGCCGGGTTGATTGACCGTCAGAACGCCGGGTCGTTCGCCGGATCGTCGTCGATCGGCGACACGGCGTCATGGATGCCGCATTCGGTCTTGTCCCAGCCGCGCCAGCGCCCCGAGCGCGGGTCTTCGCCCGGGCGAACCTTCGACGTGCACGGCGAGCAACCGATCGACGGATAGCCTTGCGCTTCAAGCGGATGGCGCGGCAGGTCGTGCGCGTCGAAATAGGCGTCGAGATCCGCGCGCGTCCAGTTGGCGAGCGGGTTGAATTTCAGGCGGCCGGTGGTGCCGTCGAGCTCAAAGCGCGGCAGGCCGGTCCGCGTCGCCGCCTGGAAACCCTTGCGTCCCGTGATCGAGGTGTCGAAGTCGGCGAGCGCCTTTTCGAGCGGCTTGACCTTGCGGATCTCGCAGCAGCCGTCGGGGTCATAGGACCAGCGCAGCTCGGTCGCGTCCTTCTTCGCCAGATCGTCGGGATCGGGCGTCAGGTTGACGATGTTGAGCCCGAGGCGCGCGGCCAGCGTGTCGCGATAGGCGAGCGTTTCGGGGAAATGCTTGCCGGTGTCGAGGAACAGCACCGGCATGTCGGGCGCCGCCTGCGCGACGAGGTGCAGCAGGACGGCGCTTTCGGCACCGAAGCTCGACACGATCGCCGTCTCGCCGAGCAATCCGGCGCCGATCACGCTCGCGACGACTTCGGCGGCGTCCTGCCCGCGGAACAAGTTGTTCAGGCGGATGACGTCGGCCTGGGTGAAGCGCGGCGCGACGTCGATGCGGTCGCGAGTGCGGTCTTCGTTTGCTCTGGGGAGAGAGTGTTTCACGTCAGCCATGCCTCAGCTTCCATATCGGCACCGCGCCGTCGGCGGCGGTCTGATAATGTTCGGGCCAACGGCTCAGCGCCGCCTCGACATCGACGGGATTGAGCGACTTTTCGGGTGCGAAGCTGTCGAAGCCGCAGCGCTTCATATAGGCGATCTGGTCGACGAGGACGTCGCCTTGGGCGCGGAGCTCGCCCGTATAGCCCGCTTCACGAAGGATGCGCGCCGACGAATAGCCGCGGCCGTCGCGGAATTTCGGGAAGGCGACCTCGATCAGCGCGAGCCGGCCCAAATGCGGGATCAGCGCGCGCGCATCTTCGTCGGGTTCGAGGCGCACCGCGGTCGCGTTCGACTGCTCGAGGAAAGCGTCGAGCGTGACGCAGGGTTCTTCACCATCGGCTTGCAGATGCTCAACCATAGATCGCTTCCTTGAAGGGCGCCATGCCGACCCGGCGATAGGTGTCGACGAAGCGTTCGCCGTCGGTCCGTTCGGCGAGATATTTGTCGGTAACGCGCTCGATCGCGTCGACGATGCCGTCCTCGTCGAAGCCGGGGCCGGTGATCGTGCCCAGCGACACATCCTCCGCGCCCGAGCCGCCGAGCAGCAGCTGGTAATTTTCGGTGCCTTTGCGGTCGACGCCGAGGATGCCGATGTGGCCGGCGTGGTGGTGCCCGCACGCGTTGATGCAGCCCGAAATCTTGAGCTTGAGCTCACCGAGCTCCTTCTGGCGGCCAAGGTTCGAAAAGCGCGCCGCGATCTTCTGCGCGACCGGGATCGAGCGCGCGTTGGCCAGGCTGCAATAATCGAGGCCCGGGCAGGCGATGATGTCGCTGATCAGGTCGAGGTTCGGCGTCGCGAGCCCGGCACCGTCGAGCGCCTGCCAGATCGCGTAAAGATCGGCCTTGCGAACGTGCGGCAGCACGATGTTCTGCGCGTGGGTGACGCGCAGTTCGTCGTGGCTGTATTTCTCGGCAAGGTCGGCCATCAGGTCTATCTGCGCCGAGCTGGCGTCGCCCGGAATGCCGCCGACGGGCTTCAGGCTGATGTTGACAATCGCATGGCCGGGCACCTTGTGCGCGGCAACATTCTGGTCGACCCACACCGCGAAGTCGGGATCGCTGCGGTCGATCGTGTCTGAAGCCGACGCATCGAGCGGCGGCGAAGCGAATTGCGCCGCGATCCGGTCGAATTCGGCCTTCGGCGGGTCGATGCCCAGCGATTTCACATGGACAAACTCTTCCTCGACCTGGCGGCGATATTCGTCGGCGCCGAGCTCGTGGATCAGGATCTTGATCCGCGCCTTGTAGATATTGTCGCGGCGACCGTAGCGATTGTAAACGCGCAGGCACGCCTCGGCATAGCTCAGCATATCCTCGAGCGGCACGAAATCCTTGATCAGCGGCGCGATCATCGGGGTGCGGCCCATGCCGCCGCCTACGTAAAAGGCCGCGCCGTGGACGCCGTCCTTCTCGACGATCTGGATGCCGATGTCGTGCAGGCGCATCGCGGCGCGGTCCTCATCGGCGGCGATCACGGCGATCTTGAACTTGCGCGGCAAATAGCTGAATTCCGGGTGGAAGCTCGACCATTGACGGAGCAGTTCGGCCCACGGGCGCGGATCGGTGATCTCATCGGCGGCGGCACCCGCCCACTGGTCCGAGCTGATGTTGCGGATGCAATTGCCGCTGGTCTGGATCGCATGCATCTCGACCGACGCCAGATCCTCGAGGATCGCGGGCGCGTCCTCCAGCTTGATCCAGTTATACTGGATATTCTGGCGCGTGGTGAAATGGCCGTAATCGCGATCATATTTGCGCGCAATATGCGCGAGCATGCGCATCTGGCGGCTGTCGAGCGTGCCATAGGGCACCGCGACGCGCAGCATATAGGCGTGAAGCTGGAGATAGAGGCCGTTCATCAGGCGCAGCGGCTTGAACTGGTCCTCGGTGATTTCGCCCGCCAGGCGGCGTTTCACCTGGTCAGAAAATTCGGCAACGCGGGCGGCGACCATCGCATGGTCATATTCGTCATATTTATACATGCTGTTTCTCGCCAATAACTGCCGTTTGTCCTGAGGAGGGGCTGAGCGCAGACGAAGACCCGTCTCGAAGGAGACCGCGTGCGGATGCTTCGAGACGCCATTTCGACAAGCTCAATGGCTCCTCAGCACGAGCGGAATGAAAGGAATTCATCAGATCACCCAGTCGCCGGCCGCGGGATCGGCGGGTTTCAATGTCAGGTCGGGACGCACGGTCGGGCCCAATGCGCGGATACGGTCCTTGATATGCGCGGGGCGCGGCCCTTCGGCGGTCGCTTCGCCCGCGATGATATAGGGCGCGTTGACGCGCCGCGCGGCTTCCTCGACGGCGAGGATCGCCTCGCCAGCCTCGCCGACATCGGCGGCGTCCTCGATGTGCAGCGACCAGTCGGCGCCGGTCCACCAAGTCACGAAGCCCGTTTTCAGGTCGTTGCCGGTCAGCAGTTTCATGCAAAATTTCCCATAATTTCCGTGACGCCCGGGGCGCCCAGGCAATCCAGCGCATCGGCCCGCGCGGCGACCTTGCCGACGATGATCAGCGCCGGACTCGCGACCTTTTCGCGCACGACGAGGTCGCCAAGGTCGGTGAGCAAGGTGCGCAGCACGCGCGCGTCGGCGGTGGTACCGCGCTCGATCACCGCGACCGGCAGGCCGGGCGACACGCCGTCGGCGATCAGCTTGTCGGCAATGGCCGTAGCCGTTGCGAGACCCATGTAGATCACGAGCGTGCGGCCATGCCCCGCAAGCCCCGACCAGTCCTGGTCGCTCAAATCCTTGCACTGGCCCGCAACAAAGCTGACCGCACTCGCATCCTCGCGGTGGGTGAGGGGCAGACCCGCCTGCGCTGCACAGCCTACGGCGGCGGTGATGCCGGGGACCACCTCGCAGGCGATGCCCGCTTCGCGCGCGGCGTCGAGTTCTTCGCCGCCCCTTCCGAATATGAACGGATCGCCGCCCTTGAGGCGCACAACCTGCTTCCCCGCCAGCGTCTCGCGGACGAGCAGTGCGTTGATCAGCTCCTGCTTCATCGTGTGGCGGCTGCGTTGCTTGGCGACGCTGATCCGCTCGACATGCGCCGGGATCAGCGCGAGTACGCCGTCGCCGACCAGCCCGTCGTGCACGACCAGATCCGCGCTCGCCAGCAGCCGCGCGGCGCGCAGCGTCAGTAAGTCTGGGTCACCCGGACCGGCGCCGACGAGCCAGAGTTTGCCAGCAGAGGAGAGAGTCTTTTCCATGCTGGCGAAGATGGTTCACGTACCCGGAAAGCGCAAAGCAGGCTTTGTTGACGGGGGTGTAGGTAAAATTGCCCCAAGGCTTCGTCACCCCGGACTTGATCCGGGGTCCATGACTTCGCTGCTGGAATGGACCCCGGATCAAGTCCGGGGTGACGAGGGTCATTCAGAGATATTTCTTCGTCACCAGCTGCGACCCTTCGGGATCGCGCAACCCTACGCCGATCGATGCACGCATGGCATCGCTTTCGGACGACGCCACGGGATAGGCGCAATAGTCCGCTGCGTAGAAGGCGCTGGGGCGATGATTGCCCGACAGCCCGACGCCCCCAAAAGGCGCGGCGGACGAGGCGCCGTTGGTCGGTCGGTTCCAGTTGATCACCCCGGCGCGCGCGTTGGCCCAGAATTGGTCGTACAGCTGCGGTGTTCCGCCGATCAGCGAGGCCGAAAGGCCGAACGCGGTATTGTTCGCCTCGGCAATCGCCGCCTCGAAACTGTCGACGCGGATCACTTGCAGCAAAGGCCCGAACAGCTCGATGTCGGGGCGTTCGGGCATGCCCGTCACGTCGATGATGCCGGGGGTCAGGAACGGGCGCCCGGCGATCGGCCGCGTCATGTGACGGATCACCTGGCCACCGTTCGACATCAGGATCAGGAAGCTTTCGGTCAGATGGTCGGCCGCCTCATTGTCGATCACCGGCCCCATATAAGGCGCGGGGTCGGCGTGCGGGTGATCCACGATCAAGCGGCTCGCGAGCGCCTTGACCTCTTCGAGCAGCGCGTCGGCGAGACTGTCGCGCACGATTAGTCGCCGCGCGTTGCTGCACCGCTGTCCGGCGCTGAGGAAGGCCGACTGGACGACGAGTATCGCCGCCGTGCGGATGTCGGCGGTGTCCCACACGACGATCGGATTGTTGCCGCCCATTTCGAGCGCGAGCATCTTGCCCGGCTGGTCGGCGAACTGGCGGTTGAGCGCGAGTCCGGTGCGCGCCGAGCCGGTGAACAGCAGCCCGTCGATGCCTGCGTGTCCAGCGAGCGCCTTGCCGGTTTCGGGGCCGCCGACAATCAGCCGCAGTACCTCGGGTGGCACCCCGGCGCTGTGAAACAGCTCGACCAGCTTGGCGCCGACCGCCGGGGTCTTTTCGGATGGTTTGAACAGCACCGAATTGCCCGCGATCAGCGCCGGGACGATATGGCCGTTCGGCAGATGCGCGGGGAAATTATACGGGCCGAGCACCGCGAGCGCGCCATGCGGTTTGTGGCGCACCGCGTTGCGCAGCCCCATCGCGCCTTCGATCCGCCGATTGGGGGTGCGCTCGGCATAGGCGGTGACCGAAATATTGACCTTGTTCACCACCGATTCGACTTCGGTGCGCGCTTCCCAAAGGGGTTTGCCGGTTTCGCGCGCGATCAGGTCGGCCAGTACTTCGCCCTCCGCCTTCACCCGGTCGGCGAAGCGGCGCAGCGTTTCGGTGCGGAAGGTAACGGGCTTGGCGGCCCATGCGGGCCAGGCCGCGCGCGCGATAGCGACTTCATCATCGACGTTGCTGACCGCGCCGCGCCACAGTTCTTCACCGGTTGCGGGTTCGAAGGAAAGCAGGGCATCGCTCATGGTCACCCCGCTCTTATCGGCGAAAGCGGGTGGCGGCAACCTGTGCGGCGCGATGGTACGACGGATCGCTTGCGCCGCGCGGTCTGGTTGGCGATAGACACGGACGACTCCCGCGGACGGAACGCTAGGGACATCAGTCAAGGGGACGAGCCATATTGGCCAAGCACGACGCAAAGCAGGACGGGCGCCGCGACTGGTCGGACCAATATTGGTGGTCGGGCGACGGCGTGCGACTGCACGCGCGCATCTATGCCGGGCCCGAAGCGGCGGAAAGTGCGCCGCCGGTGCTGTGCATGCCGGGACTGGCGCGGAATGCGCGGGATTTCGAAACGCTGGCGCCGCACGTCGCACAGCACCGCAAGACAATCGTGATCGAATTTCGTGGGCGCGGCGAGAGTGCCTATGCCAAGGACCCGATGACCTATGTCCCGCTCACCTATGTGCAGGATGTCGTCGCGCTGCTCGACGAACTGGGCATTGATCGGTTTGCAACGATCGGTACGTCGCTCGGCGGGCTGGTGTCGATGCTGATGGCGGCGACGCTGCCCGGGCGGTTGGTCGCCGCGGTGCTGAACGACGTCGGCCCCGAATTGGAGACCGCGGGGCTCGACCGGATTCGCGACTATATCGGCGCCGGGGGCAGCCAGCCGACATGGATGCACGCGGCGCGCGCCTTTGCCGAACTGAACGGCGCGATTTACCCGCATTATGGCGTTCACGACTGGTTGCGGCTGACCAAGCGCACCCACCGCCTGACCCCCGAAGGCCGCATCGTTACCGATTATGACAAGCAGATCGCGGCGCCGCTGCGCGCGCCGGGCGGGGAGGGCGCCTTCGACATGTGGCCCGTGTACCGCGCGCTGGGCGATGTGCCGCTGCTGATCCTGCGCGGCGAACTGTCGGACATATTGGCGCGATCGGCGGGCGAAAAGATGGTCGCCGCGCTGCCGCAGGCGCGCTTTGTCGAGGTTCCGGGGGTCGGTCATGCGCCGACGATGGACGAACCCGAAGCTCTCGCTGCGATCGACGCCTGGCTGAGCGACTTGCCCGCCGCGTGACCGGCGCGAATACGCCTCTGCGCCTGTTGCACCTCCATTCCAGTTTTTCGCTGGGCGGAAAGGAAGCGCGGGCCGTCCGGTTGATGAACCTGATGGGGCCGCGCGCGCGGCACACGATTCTGTCGGCCGTCCCCGACGCGCTCGGCGCACGCGATGCGATCGATCCCGGCATCGATGTCGAATTTCCGGGCGATAGGGCGCCGCCGCTGCATGGAAAGCCGGGGCTGGCGCGGTACCGCGACCTTGCGCGCTTCATGCAGCAATTCGACCTTGTGCTCAGCTATAATTGGGGATCGATGGACGGGGTGATGGCGCACCGGATTTTTGCGCCGTTTCGCGACCTGCCGCCGCTCATCCACCATGAGGATGGTTTCAACGAGGATGAAAGCGTCCGGCGCAACTGGAAACGCAACATTTTCCGGCGCCTCGCGCTCCCGACCGCCGAGGCGTTGGTCGTGCCGTCCGAACTGTTGCAGCACATTGCCGCCGACGAATGGCGCGCGCGGCGGCGTACCGTGTTGATCCGCAACGGTATCGACGTCGCGGCCTATGCGGGCGCCCCCGCGATGCCGATACCGGGGCTCGACAAAGGCGAAGAAGAGGTGGTGATCGGTACCGTTGCTGGGCTCCGCAAGGTCAAGAATCTGACCCGGCTCGTCCAATTGACCGCGCATCTTCGCGATGACGCGCGGCTCGTGATCGTGGGCGAAGGGCCGGAACGCGCCGCGATTGCAGCCGAAGCCATCGCTTGCGGATGTGGCGATGATCTAGTCCTCCCGGGCTTCATGCCCACGCCGCATCGCTGGATCGGCCATTTCGACATCCTCGCGCTGACCTCGCTCAGTGAACAGGCGCCGATCGCCGTCATCGAGGCGATGGCCGCCGGGCTTCCGGTGGCGAGCTTCGACGTCGGCGACGTACGTGCGATGGTGGCGCCGGAAAACCTGCCTTTCATCACATCGGACGAGGCTGCATTCCGCAACGGGATCGAGCAGCTTGCGTCCGATGCCGCGCTGCGCCGCCGGATCGGCGAGGCGAACCGGCGCGTCGCTGCCGAGCGTTTCGACGAATCAATCATGGTCGCTGCCTATGAAAAACTCTATGGTCGCGCGCTGGGCGGACGCCGCCTCTTTGGTGGCTGAACCACCGCGGAACCATTGACTTTCGCTGCGCGCTTCCGCTTACGGAACCGGCACGGGGACTGGCCCAAAACACGGCGGCCGGTGGAGAGAAAGAGATATAAAATGTTCAAAGGATTGAAGCCCATCCTTTACGGCGGACGCGAAGTCTGGCCGTTGGTCGAGGGCGGCAAGGGCGTGTCGGCGACCAACCATATGTCGAGCGGCGCGTGGGCTGCGGCGGGCGGCATCGGCACCGTGTCGGCGGTCAACGCCGACAGCTACGACGCCGAGGGCAAGATTGTGCCGCAGGTGTACAAGTCGCTCACCCGCAAGGAACGCCACGAAGAACTGATCCATTACGGCATCGAAGGCGCGGTCGCGCAGGTCGAGCGCGCTTATGAAATCGCGGACGGCAAAGGCGCGATCAACATCAACGTGCTGTGGGAAATGGGCGGCGCGCAGCAGATATTGGAGGGCGTGCTGGCCCGCACACCCGGGAAGATCGCCGGGGTCACCTGCGGCGCCGGGATGCCCTACAAGCTCAGCGAAATCGCCGAGCGCCACAATGTCATGTACCTGCCGATCATCAGCTCGGCGCGCGCCTTTCGCGCGCTGTGGAAGCGCGCCTATCACAAGGTGCCGCAGCTGCTCGGCGCGGTCGTTTACGAGGATCCGTGGCTCGCGGGCGGTCACAACGGCCTGTCGAACGCCGAAGATCCGCTGGTGCCGCAGGATCCTTATCCGCGCGTCAAGGCGTTGCGTGACGTCATGAAGGCGGAAGGGATTGCGGACAGCGTGCCGATCGTCATGGCGGGGGGTGTGTGGTATCTGCGCGACTGGGAGAATTGGATCGACAACCCCGAACTCGGCCAGATCGCATTCCAATATGGCACCCGCCCGCTGCTGACCGAAGAAAGCCCGATCCCGCAGGCATGGAAAGATCGCCTCCGCACCCTCGACGATGGCGATGTGCTGCTCCATCGTTTCTCGCCGACCGGATTTTACTCGAGCGCGGTACGCACGCCCTTCCTGCGCGATCTCGAAGCGCGGTCGGAACGCCAGATTCCTTATTCGAAGCAGGAAGCGGGCGATCATATCGTCCAGCTCGACGTCGGGGTGAAGGGCAAGAATTTCTGGGTCACCCCGCACGACCGCGCTCGCGCGCGCGATTGGGCGGCAGAGGGCTATACCGAAGCGCTCAAGACGCCCGACAACACGGTGGTTTTCGTCACCGAAGCCGACAAGGCGGTGATCCGCAAGGACCAGACCGACTGCATGGGCTGCCTGTCGCATTGCGGCTTTTCGTCGTGGAAGGACCATGACGATTACACCACCGGCTACCTCGCCGACCCGCGCAGCTTCTGTATCCAGAAGACGTTGCAGGACATCGCGCATGGCGGTGATCCCGAACAGAATCTGATGTTCGCGGGCCACGCCGCGTTCAATTTCAAGACCGATCCCTTTTATTCGAACAACTTCACCCCGACGGTGAAGCAACTCGTGGATCGGATTTTGACGGGGGATTGATTGGCGTCGCCCCCGCGCAGGCGGGGGCCGCAGTCGGCTTTTTCCTGCGACGAAGGTTAAAACGCCCCAGCGGCCCCCGCCTGCGCGGGGGCGACGGATGGCTAAGCCCATCCCTCCAGCACCTGATCCTGCGGGCGATGCCCGTCGCACCAGGCGCGGATGTTCGCGATGACCTTTTCGCCCGATGCCTCGCGCCCCTCGATCGTGGCCGAGCCGAGGTGCGGGAGCAGCACGACATTGTCGAGCGCGAGCAGCGCCGGGTCGACCGCGGGTTCGTGCGTGTACACATCGAGCCCGGCGCCCGCGATACGCCCCGTCTGAAGCGCCGCGATCAGCGCCTTTTCGTCGACGATCTCACCGCGCGCGGTGTTGATCAGATAGGCGGTTGGCTTCATGGACCCGATGCGCGCGGCGCTCACCATCTCGTGCGTTTCGGCGGTGTGCGGGCAGTGGATCGTCACGACATCGCTGATCCGCAGCAGCGTGTCGACGCTGGCATGATAGCTGGCGCCCAATTCCTCCTCGATCGCTTCGGGCAAGCGGCGGCGGTTGTGGTAGTGGATCGACAGCCCGAACGCACGCGCACGGCGGGCGACGGCCAGCCCGATGCGTCCCATGCCGATGATACCGAGCAATTTTCCGCCAACGCGGTGGCCCAGCATCGCGCTGGGCGCCCAGCCAGCCCATTGGCCCGATCGCATCAGTTTCTCGCCCTCGGCCAGCCGCCGCGGCACCGACAGGATCAGCGCCATCGTCATGTCGGCAGTGTCTTCGGTGAAGACGCCGGGGGTGTTCGACACCATGATGCCTTTGGCGCGCGCCGCCGCCAGGTCGATATGATCGACCCCGGCGCCGAAATTGGCGATCAGCTTGAGCCGCTCGCCCGCCGCGGCGATGACATCGGCGTCGATCTCGTCGGTGACGGTCGGGACGAAGACGTCGCAGTCGGCGACCGCCGCCTTCAACTCGTCCTTGGTAAAGGCATGATCGTGCGCCGACAGCGCGACGTCGAACAATTCGGCCATGCGCGCCTCGACATGCGGCATCAACTGGCGGGTGACGATGACGCGCGGGCGTTTCGGGCGGGATGAATCGGGCATGGAGGCCGATAGAGCGCGCCGCGGCGCCACGGTCAAGGGTGCGAACGCAGAGAGAAGCTTGAAAAGGCTGGGGATGAACGCAGCCTTTTGCGCGGCGAGCGGTTGAATATCGGGTCCGAGTTTGACAAGGCAGAATGATGACCAGCCGCCTGATATTCGCAACTGCTGCGCTGCTCGCCGTCGTAGGACCGGCCGCGGCGCAGTCCGATCCCGTATTGCCCTACTGGGCGTCGATCAGCGTCGACGAGGCGCGGATGCGCAAAGGGCCGTCGCCCGACGTTCCGGTGATCTGGGAATACCGGCGCAAGGATTTGCCGGTCAAGGTCGTCGCGCGGCACGAAACCTGGCGCAAGATCGAAGACCCCGACGGAACGCAGGGCTGGATGGCGGCCCGGCTGCTCAGCCGCACACGGACCGCGATCGTGACCGGGGATATTCGCCCGATGCGCGAACAGGCCAGCGCTTCGGCCGCAATCGCCTATCGCGCCGAACCGGGTGTTGTCGGGCGGATCACCGAATGCAACGCTGGCTGGTGCCTGTTCGACGTCAAGGGCCGCAAGGGCTGGATCCAGACCGACCATATCTGGGGCGATTGATCGCCTGCATCAAAAGGGCCGGACGGTTTCCCGTCCGACCCTTCCTTGGCTGTCGACTGACGCCGTTAGCGGTTAGCGCCACCGGAAATGGTTGCGGTAAACCTTGATCACCCGGCCGTTGCGCTCGTTGACGAGCAGCAGGTCATTGTAATGACGCACATAGGTCAGGTTGCGACCGGCGCGCGGCACGCCCCAGCGGCTATCCCACGACGGGCGATAGGCCGGTGCGTAATAATTCGGTCGGATCGTCGCGCCGACCGCGAACTGCTGGTAACGGAAGGGCGCGCGATAATTCTGGTAGCGCGTGTCGCGGCGCCAGTCGCGCTTGCTGTCGCGCAGATCCTGACGGGCGTCGCGCAGTTCGCGGCGTTCTTCGCGAATGTCGCCACGGTCGCCATATCGTTGCGCCTGACGCAGTTCGCGCTGTTCTTCGCGCACGTCGCGGCGGTCTTCGCGGATTTCGCGGGTCTGCGCCTGCGCGGCGGCAGGCACCATCATGGCGGCGATCAGGCCGACGGTCAGAAACTTGGTCTTCATAGGTCTATCCTTTCAATCCGTCAGGGGGAGGGGACTGCCCGATGACAAGGATAGATTTACGCGAGTCGATTTGAATTGTTCCGGAACGGCGCGTTTATTTTCAGGACATTAGTGTCGCAATTTGTCGCGGTGATGCGATGGGGTGATGCGGTCGTGCGGCGCGTAGATGGAACTCTTCCGGAAAGCACTGCGCCCCTGCGAAGGCAGGGGCCCATTACCCGAACTGTCGCCTTGCAAATCTCCGCGGCGTAAAAACGGAACGACAGGAGATGGGCCCCTGCCTTCGCAGGGGCGCAGCCACGTGGACGCGTTTTATACCAGCTCGACCGCGACCGCGGTGGCTTCGCCGCCGCCGATGCACAGGCTCGCGATGCCGCGCGTCTTGCCGTGCCGCTGCAGCGCTGCGATCAGCGTCGTGATGATGCGGGTGCCGCTGGCGCCGATCGGGTGGCCGAGCGCGGTTGCGCCGCCATGGACGTTGATCTTGTCATGCGGAATGCCGAGGTCGTGCATCGCGAACATCGCGACGCAGGCGAAGGCTTCGTTGACTTCGAACAGATCGACGTCGCCGATCGTCCAGCCAGCCTTCGCCAACACCTTGTTGATCGCGCCGACGGGGGCGATGGTGAAATCCTTCGGCTCCTGCGCGTGCGCGGCATGCGCGACGAGGCGCGCGACCGGCTTCGCGCCCTTGGCGTCCGCGACCGACTGGCGCGTCAGCACGACCGCAGCGGCGCCATCCGAAATCGAGCTGCTGGTCGCCGCGGTGATCGTGCCATCCTTGGCAAAGGCGGGCTTCAGGGTCGGGATCTTGTCGGGCATCGCCTTGCCGGGGGCTTCGTCGGTATCGACGATGGTGTCGCCCTTGCGGCCCGCGATCGTCACCGGCGCGATTTCGGCGGCAAAGGCGCCGTCGGTGATCGCGGCCTTGGCGCGGCTCAGCGAGGCGAGCGTGTAGTCGTCCTGTGCTTGGCGCGACAGCTGGTAAGCGTCGGCAGTGTCCTGTGCGAACGTCCCCATCGCACGGCCCGCTTCATAAGCATCTTCCAGCCCGTCGAGGAACATATGGTCATAGGCGGTGTCGTGGCCGATCCGGGCGCCGCCGCGATGCTTCTTGAGCAGATAGGGCGCGTTGGTCATCGATTCCATGCCGCCCGCAACGATCAGGTCGACGCTGCCCGCGGCGAGCGCTTCGGCGCCCATGATCACCGTCTGCATCCCGGAACCGCAGACCTTGTTGACCGTGGTCGCCTGCACCGATTTGGGCAGGCCCGCCTTGATCGCGGCCTGCCGCGCGGGTGCCTGGCCGAGGCCGGCGGGCAGCACGCAGCCCATATAGATACGCTCGATGTCGTCACCCGCCACGCCCGCGCGCTCGACCGCCGCCTTCACTGCGGTCGCGCCCAGGTCGGTCGCGCTTGCGTCCGACAGGCTGCCCTGCATGCTGCCCATCGGGGTGCGGGCATAGGACAGGAAGACGACGGGATCGGTGGCGGCCATGAGACAAGACTCCGTAAGGGAAAACAGGATCGGCGGCCCGATTAGCGGAAATGCTGCAACTGCGAAAGGGGGTGATGTAGCGCACGACTTTTGTCGGGAGGGGGCGACCTACCCGAGCGCCGCGGGTTCAAAGTTCAGTAAAGTTCAGCCCAACGACGCGCCCTGCGGTCTTGCTGTCCGCCGTGGGACCGCGTGCCTGAGCGGGCGTGACGTCATTCCTCTGCCATGTTGAAGCATGGCGAAATATAATAGGAAAGCGGTTTCTGTGCCGCCGGGCGTCAAAGGCAAGGACGGCATGTCAACCGTCCAGCCAATCGCAAATAATCTCTCCCCTATGCCCCTCCGGCGCGAGCGCGGCCCGCATGGCTTCCAGCAGCGGCGGCAACGCCTGCGTGAAGGCATAGGGCGGGTTGACGATGAAAAGGCCTGCCCCGTTATAGATGTCGGGCTGATCGCGATCGTACAGCCAATGCTCGACCACCAGAAACTTCGGAATCCCGAGATTTCGCAACTGCTGCTTCCACCGCCGATGCGTTTCGCGGTCCTTCAGCGGAAACCAGATCACCGTGACGCCATGCGCCCATTTGCGATGCGCGGCGGCGAGGGTCGATGTGATGCGCGCGCGTTCGTCGGTCTGCTCATAGGGCGGATCGACCACCACCACGCCGCGCGAGGTGCGTGTCGGCAGCAGCGCCAGCCAAAGCTCGTAGGCGTCGCGCTGATGCACGGCGGCGGATGTGCCCCGCATCGCACCGCGCAGGGTGTAAGCGTCATCGGGATGCTTTTCGTTGAGGACCAGAAAATCCTGCGGTCGCAGAAGCTGCGCCAGAACCTGCGGCGAGCCGGGGTAGAGGCGCGGCTCCGCCCCGGCATTCACCGCGCGCACGGCGGCGCGATAGTCGTCCAACAAGAGATTGTCGTCGGCAAAGGCGCGCAGCACGCCTTGGGTAGCTTCGCCGGTGCGCTGGGCCTCCTCGCCGCCCAGGTCATACAGGCCGCAACCGGCATGGGTGTCGATCAGGGTCAACGGCCCCTCTTTGAGTTGCAAGGCCCGCACGAGCGCGATCAGCAGGCCGTGCTTTACGACATCGGCGCTATTGCCGGCATGGAAGGAATGACGATAATTCATGGCAATTCTAAATCCCGGCGATCTGCCTTCATGCGGACGGCCGGGCGCAGCAGCCGAGCGCGAGGCGGTGAAAGCAATCAATCGGGTGCCCGTATAGCGTCGGGCGGAAAGCTTCAAAGCTTTCTGCGCAACGCTTGGCCCCACGATGGCGATCGTCGTCAGAGGCGGAGATGTCGCGGACGCGGGTTTCAACTTGCAACGCACCGCGCGTCATGGTGAAGTCGCGCAAATCGAACTAGGGGAGACGGGTCATGGCTACCGCCATCAAGCAGGATATCATCGGCGAAACCGCACGGATGCACAAGATACTCGCGGCGCAGAAGGCGAGCTTTACCGCAGCGATGCCCGAAAGTCTGAGCGTCCGCACCGACCGTATCGACCGCGCGATCGCCTTGCTCGTCGACAATGCCGAGGATTTCGCCAAGGCGGTCAGCGAGGATTTCGGGCATCGCAGCCGCGAACAGACGCTGATGACCGACATCATGCCCTCGGTCAGCGCGCTCAAGCATGCCAAGAAGCATATGGCCGCCTGGTCGAAGGGCGAGAAACGGAAGCCAACCTTTCCGCTCGGCCTGCTCGGCGCGAAGGCGGAGGTCGTCTATCAGCCCAAGGGTGTCGTCGGGGTCGTTGCCCCCTGGAATTTCCCCGTCGGCATGGTCTTCGTGCCGATGGCGGGGATACTCGCGGCGGGCAATCGCGCGATGATCAAGCCGAGCGAGTTCACCGAGAATGTCTCGGCGCTGATCGCGCGGCTGGTGCCCGAATATTTCGATGAGACCGAAATGGCCGTGTTTACGGGCGATGCCGATGTCGGGGTCGCTTTTTCGAAGCTCGCGTTCGACCATCTGATCTTTACCGGCGCGACGAGCGTCGGGCGCCACATCATGCGCGCCGCGGCGGACAATCTGGTGCCGGTGACGCTGGAGCTGGGGGGCAAGTCGCCGACCTTTATCGGGCGCAGCGCGAACAAGGATCTGGTCGGGCAGCGCGTGGCGCTCGGCAAGATGATGAACGCGGGGCAGATCTGCCTTGCTCCCGATTATCTGTTGGTGGCGGAGGATCAGGAGGGCGAAGTCATCGACAGCGTCACCAAGGGCGCGACCGCGCTTTATCCGACGCTCCTCGCCAATGACGACTATACGTCGGTGGTGAACGGCCGCAATTACGATCGGCTGCAATCCTATCTGGCTGACGCGCGCGAAAAGGGCGCTGAGGTGATCGAGGTCAATCCGGCGGGCGAGGATTTCGCGAGCGCCAATGGCCACAAGATGCCGCTCCACATCGTCCGCAATCCGACCGACGACATGAAGGTGATGCAGGAGGAAATCTTTGGCCCGATCCTGCCGGTCAAGACGTACAAGAATATCGACGAGGCGATCGACTATGTGAACGCGAATGACCGCCCGCTCGGCCTCTATTATTTCGGTCAGGACAAGAGCGAGGAGGACCGCGTGCTGACGCGGACGATCTCGGGCGGGGTGACGGTCAACGACGTGCTGTTCCACAATGCGATGGAGGATCTGCCGTTCGGCGGGGTCGGGCCGTCGGGAATGGGCAATTATCACGGCGTCGACGGTTTCCGCACCTTCAGCCATGCCCGCGCCGTGTATCGTCAGCCGAAGCTGGATGTTGCCGGGCTGGCGGGCTTCAAGCCGCCCTATGGCAAGGCGACGGCGAAGACGTTGGCCAAGGAATTGAAGAAATAGGGGAGATGCAAACCTCTATTCCGTTCGCCCTGAGCTTGTCGAAGGGCCGTTCTTTCTGTGCTACACCGAAAGAGAAGGACGGTGCTTCGACAAGCTCAGCACGAACGGATTTTCGTGGCAGGCTCAATCCGCCCCGGCGATCTTGATATCCTTGCCCAGCAACGTCTTCACATACACCCGCTGCACCAGCACATAGACCACGACCGTCAGCGGCGCCGCGAGCAGCACGCCGAGGAAGCCGAACAAGACCCCCGCCGCGACCACCGCGAACAGCAGCACCGCGGGCGGCACGTCGACCGCCTGTTTCTGGATCATCGGTTGCAGGAAATTGCCCTGCAATTGCTGAATGACGAGGAACAGGACGAGCGTCCACAGCGCGGTCGCGGGCGATACGGTGAAGGCGAGCAGCACTGCGGGGACGCCCGCGATGATCGGCCCGATCATCGGGATGACGTCGAGCAGGCCAGCGATCAGGCCGAGCCCGCCCGCGGCCGGGACGCCAAGCAGCGCCAGCCCTGCCCAAGTCAGCGCCGCGACGACCAGCGACGACACCGCTTGTCCGACCATCCAGCCCTTCAGCCCGCGCCCGGCATCGTCGAGCGCCAGCGCGGCGGTTGCTTCGGCTTTGGCGGGCATCAGCAGCAGTAGGCCGCGGCGATAGGTGGCGGGATCGCTGGCGAGGAAGATCGCCGCGACCAGCACCAGCACGAAATCGGCGATGCCGCTGCCTGCGGCCAGCGCATAGCCGCCCGCTTGCGATACGAGCTGCGAGATGTCGTTGCCGCCGACTTCGGCGAGTTCACGCACCCGCTCGCCGAGGCCATAGCGGTCGAGGAAGGCCTCCACCCCTTGCAAGGCGCGCGGGACCTGCTGGCGGATCGTATCGACCTCGTTCGCGAGCTGCGATCCGAACAGCACAAAGGCGCCGGCAAAGACCGCGATGATCCCGGCCACCGATCCGGCCAGCGCGAAACCGCGCTTCATGCCGGTCCGGCGCACCAGCCAGCCGGCGATGGCGTCGAAAATCGCGCCCAGCACGATCGCGGCAAACACCAGCATGAAAAAGCGGGTGAGGGTGATCGCCAGCCACGCGACCCCGATGATCGCAATGACGATCAGCGCCGTCATCGCGATCTTGCCGGGGCCGAAAGGTGCGGCGGTGGCTGGCTGCGCGCGGGCGGGCTTGGCGGTGGCGGGGCGTGATGGCGATGCAGCGGGGGCTGGCTTGCTCTTGTCGGTCATGCCACCGTCTTATGCACGATGCCGCTTATCCACTAGACTAAAACCACCTTTCTGTGGCAACGGCTCCTCCGCATCGGTCGCCCGGCGGGAATCAGTCCCGGCGCGGGCGCCGTCCACGGGCCCCTGTGGTGAAATTGGTAGACGCGCCGCACTCAAAATGCGGTTCCGCAAGGAGTGCTGGTTCGAGTCCGGCCAGGGGCACCATCATCTTTTCAGCCGCCTTTGCGAACAGAAAAAATGGCGGACCGCACGGCGGCCCGCCAAGGTTTCGACCGGCGTGCTTGGGGTCATCGCCGGTCGCCCCGTTCGATTGCTTATTCGGCAGTTTCCTGCTGTTCCGCGGCCTTTTTCAGCTGACCCTTGGTCATTCCCGTGACCAGTACATCGCCCGATCCGGCAAAGCTTGCGGCAGGCAGCGTCGCAACGCGGTTGCCGACTTCGACCGTCACCGCCTCGACAACGCCGCGACCCGTCTGGCGCAGCTCCTGGACATGGCCGATCACCTTGCCGCGCGCGTCGGTCACGGGCATTCCCGGTTCCACCGCGAACATGCCGTTGCCGCTCGCCGCGCCGCTGCCTGCAGCGGCAAGCTGCCCCAGGCTGCCCTGGAAGCTGCCCGCGGCCGATCCGGCGCCGCTGGCGCTGCCTGAGACGTTCGACAGCGCGCCGCCGGTTCGATCGCGGACAGTCCCGACCGCACCCTGCGCGGTGCCGGTTACGGTCGAAGCCGTGCCGCGGGCGGTGCCGACGGCGCCGCGCGCAGTCTGCCCGACAAAATCGGTTCCCACGGCCTGCGCATCGACGCTGCCGCTACCCGCGGCGCTGCCCGACCCATTGGCGTTGCCGCCGATGCTGTTGCCCAGCAGGTCGCCATTGCCGCCCGCCGAACCCCGGCCGTTCGCGTCGGCGCTGCCCTTGCCCTGTACGCGGCCCGAACGGCGATCGACCTGCGCATCGCCGCGGCCCGAACCGGCGAGCTCGCCCGCCGAGCCCAGCGTGCCGCCGATCGGACCCGTCGGATTACCGAGCGTTCCGCCCAGCGTGCCACCCAAACCGCCGGTCAGCCCGCCGTTGCCGCCAAGCAGCTGCGCCGACGCCGGGACCGAAAGGGTCATGGCCGACGCAGCGATTGCGAGGGCCGAGACGAAGATCTGTTTTGCCATTGCTCTTCTCCTGAATTTGCGGCCCGAAGGGGATGGGCCTGACAAGAGAACGATGGCGCTTGCGAATTTCTTCCGAAAAATTTCGGGTCGGGGTCAGCGGCCGCCGCAGCTGCCGCAGATCAGGCCGTGGCCATAGATTTTGTCGCGGCCCTTCTTGCCCAGATCGCGCGCTTCCAGCACCAGCGCGGTGACCGCGGCGGCGATCCGGTCCGTCGCGGGCGCGGCATAATGCTGCGCCAGTCGCCCGGCGACCAGCGGTGCGGCGAAGGATGTTCCGCGCAGCCGATCGCTGGTGGCGGTGCCGGTGGCGGCGTGGACATCGGCGCCGGGGGCGGCGAAATCGACGTGCAGCGCGCGGCCCGCCTCGGGCAGCGCGCGGTCGCGGGCATCGACGCCGGTCACGGCAAATACGCCCTTGTAGGATGCCGGATAGGCGGGCGGCGCGGCGGGGCCGTCGTTGCCCACCGCCGCGACGATCAGCATTCCGCGCTGCTGCGCGCGCGATACCGCGATCGCGAGCAGCTTGTTGTCGGGGCCGACAAGGCTGATCGTCGTAACCGCCACGCCGCGCTCGGCGAGCCAGCCCAGCGCGCGGGCGATGGCGCTGGCATTGCCGCCCGCCGGGTCGCCGCCATAGACATCGGCGGCGGCGAGCCGCCGCCCCGGCGCTGCGCCGCGCACGGCGCCGGTCCCGATGAGCAGCGAGGCGACCGCGGTGCCGTGGCGGCTTGGAACGGGCGCGCCGCGCGCGAACCCGCGCTGCTCGACGCGCCCAGCGACCGAAGGGTGCGCCGCGACGCCGCCGTCGATCAGCCCGAGCGGGGCGCCCGATGACGAAGCGCTGGCGGTCGCCAGTGCGGCGCCGGGCAACGCGCCGCCCGGGCCGCTCGTGAAATAGAGATGGTCGACGTCGATCGCCGCAGCGGGCAGCCGTTCGGCAAGCCGCTTTTGCGCGTGCGCCAGGCTTTGCCCTTCGGGAACCGCAAAGCGCGCGATGTCGAGATCGAGCCCGGCAATCTGCTCGCGGTCGATGAGAGCAAAGCCGCCGTCGCGGGCGCGGGCGACCATGGCGTCGTCGATGCCCGTGGCGATCAGCACCCCGCGCACTGCGGGTTGGCCATTGCGATCGGGCTCGATCCGGTCGCGGCGATCACGCAGCAGGTCGGCAATCCGGTCGATGCGCGCCTGCGCCAGCGTCTCGCCAACAGCGATCAGCGGCTCGCTGGCGATGTCGGGCAGCGATGGCAGCGTGCGCGCCACATCGGGCAACTGCACGGACGGCACCGCGATCTGCGCATCGACGCGCTGTCCGCCTGCGCCCAGCAACAGGCTCAGCGTGGCTATCAGGGCTATCGATCGTCGCACGGTTTTTCCTTGTTTCCGCCCGGCGTGCCGCCGGCCCACGGGTTGCGTCCAAAAAATTTAGCATGTCGCGGAAGAAACGATAGGGTGGCGTCGTTTCTTCCCCAGCGATCACGAAAAGGCGATTATGCGCTTCGAAGAGGAACTGGTGGCATTATTACCCCGCTTGCGCCGATTTGCGCGCGGTCTCGCGCGTCATCCGGCCGATGCCGATGATCTGTGCCAGGCCGCCATCGAACGCGCGCTGAAATCGCGCGATCAATGGCACGAGGGAACGAGACTGGATAGCTGGATGTACCGCATCACCCGAAATCTGTGGATCGACGAGCGCCGCGCTGCCGGTCGCCGGGGCGTTCATGGCGCGATCGACGATGCCGCAACGCAGGTGGCTGGCGATGGCGCGGCCGAGGTCGAGGCGGGCGCGCTGCGCGGCGATGTCGACGGCGCCATGGCGCGGCTGCCCGACGAGCAGCGCGAGGTCGTGATGCTCGTTCTGGTCGAAGGCTATGCCTATCGCGAGGCGGCCGACATTTTGGACGTGCCGATCGGCACCGTCACTTCGCGGCTGGCGCGTGGGCGCGAGACGCTGATGCATTATCTGGGAGAGGCGGCATGAGCGTGGATCGGGACATTGTCGCGGCCTTTGTTGACGGCGAACTCGACGATCTGACCGCGCGGCGCATCGAACGCGAAGCGGCGGGGGATCCCGCGCTGGCGGCAGAAATCGCGCGCCACCGCGCACTGAAGGCGCAGCTGACCGCGCATTATGCGCCGATCGCCGATGAAGCCGTACCCGAACGGCTGCGCGCTTTGCTCGTCGGGGCGGACAACGCGGACGGGGTCGATACCAGTTTGGCGGATCGCCGCGCGGCGAAGCGGGCGCGCTTTGAACCCATGCATTGGGGGGCGCTCGCCGCGTCGCTGGTACTCGGGCTGACAATCGGATTGCGGCCCTGGCTGCCTGCTGCCGATGTCGCGAGCGACAAGGGCGTGCTCGTGGCATCGGGTTCGCTGGCCGACGCGCTCGATACCCGGCTGGCGTCGAACCAGCCCGCCGACGCTGCGGTGCGGATCGGGCTCAGCTTTCGCGACGGTGCGGGGCGTTACTGCCGCAGTTTCGAAAGCGCCACGGTCGACGGCATCGGTTGCCGCGAGCGTGGCCGCTGGCAACTGGAACGGACACAGCGCGGACGGGCGCCCACCGACTATCGTCAGGCGGGCTCGGGCGACCTCGCCGCGGTGGTGGCGACGATGATGGCAGGCGATCCGCTCGACGCGGACGCCGAGCGTGTCGCGCGCGATTCCGGGTGGCGAGCGCGATAACATCGTTGCCGCGCCAATGTTGCCATTTTGGCGCTTAATGCCACCGCTATGGCACCGTTAAAGCATGAAAATAACGAAATTTATTCATGGTTGGCAATCAAACATGGCTAAGGATTTTGTGGCGTTAACCTAATTCATGTCAACACCGTCTGCATGGGCATTGAAAAATAATGAAAAATACGATATTCGAGCTGGAACATATTTGCGAATTTTGCAGCTTTTATCGCCGTTTGCCGACCCGATCTGACTTTGTGCCGACAAGGTGGACGCCATGAACCAACCTCGCCCCAACGCCGAGCAGGAATTTGCCGCCGCCGCTGCCGCCGGCGATCGCCGAGGGGCGGATCGTTACCGCACCGTGTGGCGCATCGCGAAAATCATTCGCAACAGCGACGCGGGACTATGGCGCGTGCGCAATATATCCGACCGGGGCATGATGCTTGCCGCAGATGTGCCGATCAGCGTCGGCGAACAGCTGGAAATCGCCTTGTCCGATACGGTGCAGCTGCGCGGCAAGGTGGTATGGTCCGAGGGTGGGCGCTGCGGCGTTGCGTTCGACCAGGAGGTCGACGTCGCCGATGTGCTCAAACAATTGGCCGCCGAACAGCGCGCCACCGGCTACCGCCAGCCGCGCCTGCCGGTGCATAGCCGCGCGCAGGCGGTCACCGATGAAGGGACGGGCAATATCGAACTCGTCGATCTGTCACAGCATGGCGCGGGGTTTTTGCACGACGGGCATTTCGAGGTGGGCAAGGAGCTTGACCTGATCCTGCCGGGCGGGGTCAAGCGCCGCGCGATCGTGCGCTGGTCGCGCGCCGGGCGCGGCGGGTTGTGGCTGACCCAACCGCTCGATCGAGCCGACCTCGAAAGCATCCGCCGATTTGAAAGCTGACGGCGCTTTGCGGTGTCAGATATCCTCGACCAGCCGACCGTAAAGCTGCGGGCGGCGGTCGCGAAAAAAGCCCATCCCCGCGCGGTGTTTCGCGGCGCGGTCCAGGTCGATCGTTTCGATCAACACGCCGGTCTCGCTGGCACCGAATTCCTGCGTCAAATCGCCCCATTCGTCGCTGATGAAGCTGTGACCATAGAAATTGGCGTCGCCCTCGCTCCCGATGCGGTTCGCGGCGATCACCGGCATGCAGTTTGACACGCTGTGACCCTGCATTGCGCGCCGCCACATGCGGCTGGTGTCGAGATCGGCATCGTAGGGCTCGCTGCCGATCGCGGTGGGATAGAAAAGCAGTTCGGCACCCATCAGCGCCATCGCGCGCGCGCATTCGGGATACCATTGGTCCCAGCACACCCCGACACCGATCCGCGCGCCGAACACATCCCACACCTTGAAGCCGCTATTGCCCGGACGGAAATAATATTTCTCTTCGTAGCCGGGGCCGTCGGGAATGTGGCTTTTGCGGTATGTTCCCATGATTCCGCCATCGGGGCCGATCATTGCGAGCGTGTTATAATAATGATGCCCCTCGCGCTCGAAGAAGCTGGTCGGGATCGCGACTTTGAGCTTCGCGGCGAGCGCCTGCATCGCGACGACGCTGGGATGCTCGGCGGTCGGACGCGCCGACGCGAACATCGCCTCATCCTCGACCTGACAAAAATAGGGTCCCTCGAACAATTCGGGCGGCAGGATGACCTGCGCGCCCTTCGCCGCCGCTTCCTCGACCAGCGCGGTCACGGCATCGATGTTGGGCTGAACAGGGCCGGGCAGGGGAAGCTGCAATGCAGCGACGGTGATGGTGCGGGTCATGGGTGCGCTATGCCGGAAGCTGCTGGCTCGAGCAATGGAAGCTGCCGCCGCCGGCGATGATGCCGCGCGCGGGGACGCCTACCGCGCGGCGGTCGGGAAACAGCGCCGCGAGGGCATCGACCGCCGCCTGATCGTTTCGGGCGCCATAGGTCGGCACGACGATGGTGCTGTTGCCGATATAAAAGTTCATATAGCTCGCCGCCGCGATCTCGCCGTCGATTTCCACCCGGCCCGGCGAAGGGAGATCGACGATCTCGATCCCGCCGAACGCCTCCGTCCGCGCGCGCGCGTCGGCGTAGATAGCCGCGTTCGGATCGTCGTCGCCGTCCGCGACGGGCAGCGCCAGCCGCCCTTCGCCGACGAACCGCGCCAGATTGTCGACATGGCCGTCGGTGTGGTCGCCGACCAGACCGTTACCCAGCCACAGCAATCGGTCGATGCCGAGCGACTGGTGCAGCCGCACCGCTATATCCTCGCGCGTCAGCGTCGGGTTGCGGTTGGGGTTGAGCAGGCACTCCTCGGTGGTGACGCACAGGCCGGTGCCGTCGACGTCGATGCCGCCGCCTTCGAGCACCCAATCAAGGTGCTGCGTCGGCAGGTCCGCGTGCGCGGCGAGGATCGCCCCGATCTCCCGGTCGCCGGGCATCACGAACTTGTTGCCCCACCAGTTGAAGTCGAAATTGCGCGCCTCGCGCCGAGTGTCCGTGCCGACGATGATCGGCCCTGTATCGCGCAGCCAGATATCGCCGAAGGGAGCGACGAAAAGCTGCACACCCGCGTCGACGAGCGTCTCGGCAATGTCGGCATTGTCATGATCGCGAACGAGAAGATGGACCGTCTCGCCGCGCCCGCCGTCGTGGACGGCGTTGGCAAAGGCGGCGACATCGCGCCGCGCGGCGTCGATCTGGCCCGACCATTCGTCGGCCATATGCGGAAAGCCGATCCAGACGGCTTCGTGCGGCGCCCATTCGGCCGGCATGCGTAGGGTCATGGGTCTTCTCGTTCTGAAACTAGCTCCCTAGTCCGTTCGCCCTGAGCCTGTCGAAGGGCCGTTCTTCCCTTCAGCGTCGAAAGGAAGAGCGGTGCTTCGACAAGCTCAGCACGAACGGAAAAGGGCGGCGTGCTACTTGGCTCCGGCGCGCGACTTGTCGCGGGCGGCGCGGAATTCGTCGCCCTCGACCCAGTTCGGCCACGCCTCGGTCATCGCCAGCATGTGGCCCGCGGCATAGTAGAGGCGCAGGTCGGCCATCATGCCGCCCCAATTGGTGATCGCCTCATATTCGTCGCCCGGCGCGTGATAGCGGTTTTTTTCATAATCTTCGGACGCCTTCTGGCCCGCTTCGACGCCGCCCTCGACCAGATCGTCGCCGCTGCCGAAGTTGAACATCGGTACGCCGAGCTTGGCAAAGCTGAAGTGATCCGAGCGGTAGTAGAAACCCTTTTCGGGGGTTGGTTCGGCCTTGACCGTGCGTCCCTCCATCTGGGCGAGCTTTTCGACATATGCGTCGAGTTCGGACTTGCCGCCGCCAACGACCACGATGTCCTTCGCCGGGCCGACCGAGTTGAGCGCGTCCATATTGACCCCGCCGACGGTCTGCGAGAGCGGGAAGACCGGGTTTTCGGCATAATATTTCGATCCGAGCAGCCCCGATTCCTCAGCGGTTACCGCCAGGAACACGATGCTGCGGTCGGGCGCGCCGGCCTTGTTGAACGCCTGCGCCAGCGTCACCAGGCCCGCGATGCCCGTCGCATTATCGACCGCGCCATTGCAGATGTCGTCGCCCGCGACCGGGGTGCAGCGGCCCAGATGATCCCAATGGCCGGTGTAGAGGACATATTCGTCGGGGCGCTTGGCTCCCGGCAGCACGCCGATGACGTTGCGCGACATCTTTTTGGCAATCTCGTTGTCAAAGCCGAAGTTCGCCTTCACCCCGGTCAGCGCGACGGGCTTGAAGCCCTTCTTCTTCGCGGCGTCGCGCAGCGCGTCGAAATCCTGTCCGGCGCTGGCGAACAGTTCCTTCGCCTTGGGCAGCTGGATCCAGCCATTGGCGACGGTCTGGCTGGCGCCGCCGTCCTTGCTTTCAGCCAGATACTGCGTGCCGGTGTTGCTGCTTTCCACTACGTTCCAGCCATAGGCGGCGGGTTCGGTGTCGTGGACGATCAGCACCGCCGCGGCGCCCTGCCGCGCCGCTTCCTCATATTTATACGACCAGCGGCCATAATAGGTCATCGCGCGGCCGTTGAATTCGCCCCTGGTTTCGGCGGTCTGCCAGTCGGGATCGTTGACGAGGACGACGACGGTCTTCCCCTTTACATCTAGGCCCGCATAGTCGTTCCAGCCCTTTTCGGGCGCGACAATGCCATAGCCGACGAACACGACGTCGCTGTCCTTGACCGCAGTCGTCGGCTGGACGCGATAGCTGAACGCGACATAGTCCTTCGCATATTGTGCGGTGACCGGCGTCTTGCCGCCGGTGAAGGTCAGCGGGGTCGCATTTTTCGCGGTGATTTCGACCAGCGGCACATCCTGTGTCCAGCTGCCGTTGTTGCCGGGCTTCAGCCCCGCTTCCTGATATTTCTTGATCAGATAGGCGACGGTCTTTTCCTCGCCGGGCGTGCCGGGGGCGCGGCCTTCATAGGCGTCGAGCGACAATTCCTTCGTCACTTCCTGCAGCGTCGCCAGCGACAGCTCGGGGATTTCGACATCGGGAATGGCGGTGGCGGTGGTCGCCGCCTTGTCGGACGCGTTGCACGCGGCGACGGTCAGGAGAACCGCGAAAGCCGCGGCAGAACGGGGGAAACGAAGCATGGGAATGTCCTTGGAAGGTTTCGTTTGCGGTTGGACGGGCTTGTGCCAGCCTTGCCGGTGCGATGCAAGGAGGCCACCGTTGGCGATTTGCAACCGAAGCTGAACTGAAATCGCTTGCGAAATTCTACGGGGCGATCAGTAAATCAACCGAAGCAAACCAAATTTAGGGGCAGGAATGAAATTACAATTTTCTCGGCGACACGGCATTTCGGCGCTCGCCTTTTTCGCGGCTTCAACCTTTACCTGTGGAGTGTCTGCACAGGATGCAACCGACAATGCCGCGCGCTTCGGCGCGCTGGAGTCGGTTCATGATATCAGTCTGTCGCCCGACGGCAGTCGGATCGCATATATCGACAATGGTGCGGACCGGAAACGTCGCCTTTATGTCGTGGGGACGGCCGAGGGCTCGGCGCCGCAACCGATATTGTCGGGTGGCGCAGAAAGCGAATTGAGATGGTGCGGCTGGGTGACAAATGCACGTCTGGCGTGCCAGACATTCGCGCGTGTCGACTATGCCGGAGAGCTTATCGCGGCTTCGAGTATGTTGGCGGTCGACGCCGATGGCGGCAATTTGCGGACGCTGTCCAACCGTCACAGCGACCGCGTGCTCTATTATGATTTTCGCGGGGGCAATGTCATCGACTGGTCGTCATCGGACAACGGAACGCTGTTGATGACCCGGTCCTATGTTCCCGAAACGGATATCGGGACCAGCATCGTAAAGCGGCTCGAAGGCCTCGGCGTCGATCGCGTCAATACGGTGAGCGGGGTGAGCCGACGTATCGAAAATCCGGTTCGCGATGCCGCTGGCTATTATTCGGACGGTCAGGGACGGGTGCGTATTATGGCGACGCAGGCGCTGGTTGGCGCGACGCGGCAATATGAATCGACCATCCGGTATTTTTTCCGACCTCAGGAGGGCGGCGACTGGCGAGCGCTTGCCCAATCCGATGTCGTCACCGACGAAGGGTTCCGACCGGCGGTCGTCGATGCGGCGACGAACAGCGTTTACGGCTTTACCAAAATCGACGGCCGCGACGCCGTTGTATCGATGCTGCTTGACGGGACAGGTACGACGAAAACGGTTTATGCGCATCCCGAAGTCGATGTCGATGACATCGTGCGCGTTGGCCGCAACGGACGTTTCGTGGGTGTTTCCTATGCGACCGATCGGCGGAAGGCCGTGATAACCGACCCCGCTATCGCATCGATGACGGGAGCGTTGTCGAAAGCACTGGGCGGCAAGCAGGTGCTTCTCGTCGACGCCAGCGCCGACGAAAGCCGTTATCTGGTCCTCGCCACGTCAGACGTCGATCCGGGGATCTATTATCTGTTCACCCCCAAAGCGAAAGAGCTGCGACCGTTGCTGATGGTTCGCGACAAGCTGGGTGGCATCGACCTGTCGCCGGTCAAGGCCGTAACCTATCCCGCGGCGGATGGAACACAGGTTCCGGGATATCTGACGCTGCCGCCCGGACGCACTGATGCCAAAGGGTTGCCAGCGATCGTTATGCCGCATGGCGGGCCGTCGGCGCGCGACGAATGGGGTTTCGACTGGCTGGCGCAATACTTCGCGCAATCGGGATATGCGGTGCTCCAGCCCAATTTTCGCGGGTCTTCCGGCTATGGTGACGAATGGTATCAGAACAACGGGTTCCAATCCTGGAAGGTCGCGCTCGGCGATGTCACTGACGGCGGGCGCTGGCTCGTCGCGCAAGGAGCCGACGCGCAAAAACTGTCGATCGTCGGATGGTCCTACGGCGGTTATGCGGCGCTCCAGTCGGGGGTCATCGCGCCCGATCTGTTCAAGGCGATCGTCGCCATTGCACCGGTCACCGATCTCGCACGCTTGAAAGCCAATGCAGCCGAAAGCGGGAGTGGCCGGATCAATGCGCGCTACATCGGTTCCGGGCCGCACATTCGCGAAGGATCGCCGTCCGAGAATGCCGAAGCGATCAAAGCGCCGGTCCTGATGTTCCACGGCACCTTCGATCAGAACGTCGATATCGAACAGTCGCGGATCATGCGCGGGGCGCTACGCGGGAAAGGCAAGCGCGTCGAACTGATCGAGTATCCGGAGCTCGCCCACAGCCTCGAAACCGGCGAAGCGCGCGCGGATATGCTGCGCAAGATTTCCGCGTTCCTGCCGAAATGACAAAAAAAAGGGGCGGTCCGTCGCCGGACCGCCCCTTGATAACTTGCGATGAACCGCTGGATCAGCGCGAATAGAATTCGACGACCAGATTGGGCTCCATCTTCACCGGGTAGGGCACTTCGTCGAGCGTGGGCACGCGGACATAGGTCGTCTTGGTGCCGTCGACCGCCAGATATTCGGGCAGGTCGCGCTCGGGCAGGCTCTGCGCTTCGGCAACCAGCGCCATTTCCTGCGCCTTCTTGCCGAGGGTGATTTCGTCACCCGGCTTCACCAGGCGGCTGGCGACGTTGCACTTCACGCCGTTCACATAGACGTGGCCGTGGCTGACGAGCTGGCGCGCCGAGAAGATCGTCGGGGTGAATTTCGAGCGATAGACCACCGCGTCGAGGCGGCGTTCGAGCAGGCCGATCAGGTTCTGGCCGGTGTCGCCCTTCATACGCGACGCTTCGAAATAGTTCTTCTTGAACTGCTTCTCGGTGATGTCGCCGTAATAGCCCTTCAGCTTCTGCTTCGCGCGGAGCTGGATGCCGAAGTCCGACACCTTACCCTTGCGGCGCTGGCCGTGCTGGCCGGGGCCATATTCGCGGCGGTTGACCGGGCTCTTCGGGCGACCCCAGATGTTCTCGCCCATCCGGCGGTCGAGTTTATACTTGGCGCTCTGGCGCTTCGACATTGTCGTCTCCAATATGCTGTGTGCCGAAGGATTTCGGCGGTTCCCGGGTCGCACCATAGGAGCTGTGTCCTATGCGACCGCCGCTTCACCGGGGTGCGGGGTCCATTGCGAAGGCGCGCGGTTAGCCGGGGGGCGGGGCAAAGTCAAGCGTGCGGCGCCGCGTCCGTACTGGTGCCTCGACAGCCGGATAAATTCCGCTAAACGCTCGGCGCATGACTGACATCAAACTTCCTGAACAGTGCGAGACGATGATCGACGTGCGCGCCGGCGTCGATCAGATGGACCGCGAACTTGTCGCGCTGCTGGCGCGGCGCTTTGGCTATATGGACGCCGCGGCGCGGATCAAGACCGATCATGGCGCCGTGCGCAACGAAGCGCGCAAGGCGCAGGTGCTGGACAATGTGGCGCGCGAGGCCGAGCTGGCTGGGCTGCCACCCGAGCATTTCCGCGCGATATGGGACGTGCTGGTCGAGCAATCGATCGCCTATGAAGCCACCGAGTGGCGCCGGATTCGCGCCGATCACTGACCCGGGTTAGCGGCGCCCCCCGGTAGGCGCCGCTGTTTCGGCGCGCGCCGCGTCAGGGGCAGGCTGCGCCGGTTCGGCGACAATGCGGCAGACGCGCTTTGGTACCGTCCTGCCGGTCGTTTCGACCTTTTGGCAAATTTTCTTGGGCTTGGCGGGCTTTGTCGAACCTGCTGCGTCGGGGGGCGCAGGGGGTACTGCCGTTGCCGCATCAGGCGCGGCGGACGACAGGGCGAGGGAGAGGAAAAGCGTCAGCATCGAATCAAACTCCTTGATCGGATCAAGGCCTAAATTCGCTTCGCTAAACGGCCAAGGTACCGGTGCACCGTGGCTTGATAGTGATGGGCAAGAGATGATGGGGGGCGGGCGCCGGGTCAGGCACCCGCCGCCTTCACTTGGCGCCCTTCAGCTGCTGGCTGGTCGTGTCGGCCTGACGATCCCAGCTTTCCTGCGTACGGCATTCGCGCTCGGGCAGGCGGCTGCCGGTGTTGGCGATCCGGCGGCAGATCAGCTTCGGCTTGACCTTCTCGGGCTTGGCCGCCGTCTCGGTCGTCGGCGATGCGGGCGGGGTTTCGGTGGTCGCAGCGGCAAGCGCCAGCGACATCATCAGGGTCAACATGAACGATCGAACTCCAAGGAGGGGAGGCGTCTGTTATCGCGCGCGCGGCGTCCTGCCAAGACTGGTTATGACCCCGTGCATCATCCTGATATCATTGTGCGACCAGCCGGTCTTGGTCAGCGCGGTACGCAGCGTGCGCAGTGTCGCCTCGGTTCGTTCGGGCGGATTGAAATAGCCGCTGGCGTCGAGGTCGCGGACCAGGTGCTGGATCAATTCCTCCAACTCGCCATGCGGCGCGACGGGATCGAGCGCCACGGTCGGCGGGCTGGCGAGCGCGACGCCGCCTTCGGCTTCGCCCGGCGTATGTTTTGACCATTCATAGGCGAGCAGGATCACCGCCTGCGCCAGGTTCAGTGATGCGAAGGCGGGGTTGATCGGAACGGTCACGATCGCGTGGGCGAGGGCGACGTCGTCGGTTTCGAGCCCCGAACGCTCGGCGCCGAAAACATAGGCCGAACGTCCAGCCTCGGCATGCACGGCGCGCGCCGCGGCTTCCGGGGTCAGCACCGGCTTCATCACCCCCCGCTTGCGCACGGTGGTGGCATAGATGGTGGTGCAATCGGCGACGGCGTCGGCCAGGCTATCAAACACCCGCGCCTCGGCGAGCACGACGTCGGCGCCCGCCGCCGCCGGACCTGCGTCGGGGTTGGGCCAACCGTCGCGTGGCGCGACGAGGCGCAACTCGGTCAGCCCGAAATTCAGCATCGCCCGCGCCGCCTTGCCGATATTTTCGCCAAGTTGCGGACGGACGAGGATGATGACGGGCGGTGGGGTTGCTGTCCTTCGAGACGCGCCTTCGCCGGGGCTCAGTCGCTCCTCAGGACGAACGGGGTTTGTTTGTGTTCGTTTGTCCTGAGGAGAGGCAGAGACTGAGCTTGGCGAAGGCTCTTCCTCGTCTCGAAGGATATTCGCACGGCTTGCGAGCCGACGGATCGCGGGCCCGTCGCCACGGATCAGGGCTTCCTTTTTGGCGCGCGACCATCCCTTGACCCGCCGTTCAGCTTCCAAGGCTTCGACCCGGGTGGAAAACTCGGCACTCCAGACAAGCTCTACAGGCCGTCGCGTCGCGGTATAACCCGAAACTTCTCCGGCCTGATGTTCCCCGAACCGATATTCGAGATGGTCTGTGTGCCCAATATAGTAGCTGCCATCCCTGCAGCGCAGCATATAGGTCCAAAATGTCATGGGCTGCCTGCTTTCGCGTTTCTCGCTGCGCTCGAAATGGTCCCTCGTCTTCGCTCGCGAAAACGGAGAAAAAATTCTAGCTCTTATGCGCCGCCTCGGTCACCGACGAGGCGAATTCCTCGAAATCCTTGGCCTCGGTGAACTCGCGATAGACGCTGGCGAAGCGGATATAGGCGACGCTGTCGAAACCTTTCAGCGCTTCCATCACCATCGCGCCGATTTGCGCGGCCTGCACTTCATTCTCACCCGATGTTTCAAGCTGGCGTTGGATACCCGACACCAGCCGTTCGATGCGTGCGCCGTCGATCGGGCGCTTGCGGCACGCGATCTGGATGCTGCGCATCAGTTTCTCGCGGTCAAAGGGTTCGCGCCCGCCGCCCGCCTTGAGCACCGACACTTCGCGCAGCTGGATGCGCTCGAAGGTGGTAAAGCGCGCCCCGCAATCCTCGCACTGACGGCGGCGGCGAATCGCGGCGCCGTCCTCGGTCGGACGGCTGTCCTTCACCTGGCTGTCTTCATGGCCGCAATAGGGACAGCGCATGGTCTAGCGTTTCACCCGCGAATAAAGCGCGATCGCGGCGCCCGCGAACAGCCCGACGGGCCAGCTCACCACCGGCAGGATGGCGCCTGCGACCGCTCCAATCACGCCGCCGGTGAGGACCGGCTTGGTCGACGGATGCGCCAGTCCCTGCTTGCCCATCGCCTTGACCTCTTCGATCGTCAGCTCCGCCAGTGTCGGCTCTTCGGGATGTTGGCGCGCCAACGGCTTCAGCCCTGATAGATCGGAAAGCGTTCGCACAGCGCGCGAACGCGGCCGCGCACATTGGCTTCGACATCGGCATCGCCATGCTCGCCCTTGTCGCGCAGTGCTTCGAGCACGTCGGCGACCATGTCGCCGATTTCCTCGAACTCGGCGATGCCGAAGCCGCGCGTCGTGCCCGCGGGCGACCCGACGCGGATGCCGCTGGTCTTGATCGGCGGCAGCGGGTCAAAGGGAATGCCGTTCTTGTTGCAGGTGATCGCGCTGCGTTCGAGCGCCTCGTCGGCGTCGCGGCCGGTGACGCCGAGCGGACGCAGGTCGATCAGCGCGAGATGCGTATCGGTGCCGCCCGCGACGACATCGGCGCCGCGCGCCTTCAGGCGACCGGCGAGTGCCTGCGCATTGGCGACGGTCGCTTTCGCATAATCCTTGAAATCGGGGCGCAGCGCTTCGCCAAAGGCCACCGCCTTGGCAGCGATGACGTGCATCAACGGGCCGCCCTGCAGGCCGGGGAACACCGCCGAATTGATCCGCTTGGCGATCGCTTCGTCATTGGTCAGGATCATGCCGCCGCGCGGGCCGCGCAGCGTCTTGTGCGTGGTCGTGGTGACGACATGCGCATGCGGCAGCGGTGAGGGATGAACGCCCCCCGCCACGAGTCCGGCGAAATGCGCCATATCGACCATCAGCAACGCGCCGACGTCATCGGCGATCTTGCGGAAGCGGGCAAAGTCGAGAGTGCGGGGATAGGCCGAGCCGCCCGCGATGATCAGCGCCGGACGATGTTCTTTCGCCAGCGCTTCGACCTGGTCGAAATCAACGAGATGGTCGTCCGCGCGCACACCATATTGCACGGCGTTGAACCATTTGCCCGACATTGCGGGCGGGGCGCCGTGGGTCAGGTGACCGCCGGCGTCGAGGCTCATGCCCAGGATCGTCGCGCCGGGTTTGGTCAGCGCCAGCATCACCGCGCCGTTGGCCTGCGCGCCTGAGTGCGGCTGGACATTGACATAACCGCAGTCGAACAGCTGTTTGGCGCGGTCGATGGCGAGCGTTTCGACCTCGTCCGACGGCGCGCAGCCCTGATAATAGCGGCGACCCGGATAGCCCTCGGCATATTTGTTGGTGAAGACGCTGCCCTGCGCTTCGAGGACAGCCTTCGAGACGATATTCTCGCTGGCGATCAGCTCGATCTGATATTGCTCGCGTTCCAGCTCATGCTTCATCGCCGCGGCGACGGCGGGATCGACGGTGCCGACGCCGTCGGTGAAATAGCCGGCCGATTTGATGGGCTTGTTAAGCGTGTCGGTGGTCATCGGCTGGTCTCCAGTTGCGGCGGGTTTGAAAGTTTGTCGACGCGGCGCGCATGGCGGTCGCCGGCGAATTCGGTGGTCAAAAAGGCGGCGAGGCACGCCTTAGCCATGTCGATGCCGGTCAGCCGCGCGCCCATCGCGATGACATTGGCGTCATTATGTTCGCGCGACAGTTTCGCCGACAGCGGTTCGGACACCAGCGCGCAGCGCGCGGCGGGGTTGCGGTTGACCGAGATCGAGATGCCGATCCCCGAACCGCACAGCGCGACGCCGCGCTCCGCACGGCCCTCGGCGATCGCTTCGCCCAGCGCATAGCCAAAATCGGGGTAATCGACGCTGTCGGGGCCGTTGGTGCCCAAATCCTCGACCATATGGCCTTCGGTGCGCAGCCAGTCGGCGAGGAGCGCTTTCAGCTCATAGGCGGCATGGTCAGAGGCAATGGCGATGCGCATCGGCGCGGCTCCCGCTGGGGTCAAGGGAATCGATGTCGGCCCTTTAGGCGACGGCGTGTGATTTGGCCATAAGCGAGGTGGCAAATTTGTGACGCGGCCGATAAAGCCGCGCCATGTCCGACACCATCATATCCGTGCTGATGCTTACCGGGGTCGTGCTGACCGGCGGGGCGGCCTATGTTTTTCGCCAGGGCGACAAGCGCCGCGCGCTGCTGATGCTGGTCGCGGCGCTGGTGATGTTCGCCAATGTCGCGGTGTGGCTGGTGCCGGTGAAATAGTGCGCGTCGCCCCCGCGCAGGCGGGGGCCGCTGGAAAGGTAGCGCGAGGCCGATAACGGCCCCCGCCTGCGCGGGGGCGACGGCGATTATCAGCGAATCGGCGAATCGGGCGCGAGCCGCATATCCAGATAGTTATCGAGCGACTTCATCAGCTGGTCGAGCTCATGTTCGAAGAAATGGTTCGCGCGCGGGATCTCGTCGTGATGGATGGTGATGCCCTTTTGCGTGCGCAGCTTGTCGACCAGCTTCTGCACGGCCGACGGCGGCACGATCTCGTCCTGGCCGCCCGCGACGATGATGCCCGACGACGGGCAGGGCGCCAGGAAGCTGAAGTCATACATGTTCGCGGGCGGCGCGACCGACAGGAAGCCGCGGATTTCGGGGCGGCGCATCAGCAATTGCATGCCGATCCACGCGCCGAAGCTGAAGCCCGCGATCCACGTCGTCTGCGCCTCGGGATGGATCGACTGGACCCAATCGAGCGCCGACGCGGCATCGCTGAGTTCGCCGATGCCATTATCGAACGTGCCCTGGCTGCGGCCGACGCCGCGGAAGTTGAAGCGCAAGACTGCGAAACCGCGCGCGACGAAGCTTTTGTACATCGCCTGCGTGATGCGGTCGTTCATCGTCCCGCCACCCTGCGGATGCGGGTGCAGGATCATCGCGACGGGCGCACGCGGGCGCGGCGGGGGCGAGAAACGGCCTTCGATACGGCCCTCGGGGCCGGGGAAAATCACGTCGGGCATGGGAGCACCTCTTGTCTTTTGCGGCTGACCGCCGAATCGCCGGACTGGCAGGATGGCGGAGCGAAGTTGGCGCCTATATAGAAACAGCGTTGCAACATGCAACTTTTGCGAATTGCTCGCAATAGCGGCCTTCGAATCCCAACCGACCTCTCTCCGTTCGTGTCGAGCGAAGTCGAGACACGCGCAGGCATGCGTAACCCAAATGTGTCTCGACTACGCTCGACACGAACGGGATAAGGGGGCAGATGCCGCGCATGTTCTACCTTGATTACCAGGCCACAACACCGCTCGCCCCCGAGGCGCGGGCGGCGATGTTGCGCTGGCTGGACGGCGATGGCGACACGTTCGCCAACCCGTCGAGCACCCACAAAGCTGGTCGCGCCGCGGCGGCCGCGGTCGAAGTGGCGCGCGATCAGGTCGCAGCGCTGCTCCCCAAGGGCGGCCGCGTCTTCTTTACCTCGGGCGCGACCGAGGCGCTCAACTGGGCGCTGCTGCGCGGCGCGGAACTCATGCCGGGCGGCTCGGCCGGACTGAGCGTCGAACATGCCGCGTCGCTGCAATGTCTGGAGCGGTTGCACGCAACCGTGCTGCCTGTCGACGGCGACGGGGTCGCCCTGCCGCCTGACGCCGCGTTGATCCCTGAAAATGGCATTGTCGCGACGATGCTGGTGAACAACGAGGTTGGCACGATCCAGCCGGTCGCCGAATACGCCGCGGCCGCGCATGAACGGAACAGCCTGCTGCTCTGCGACGCGGTGCAGGGCTATGGGCGCGTCGCGATTCCCGAGGGCGCCGACCTGATCGCCATCTCGGCGCACAAGATTCACGGGCCGAAAGGTATCGGCGCGCTGTGGATCCGCGACGGTGTCGATCTGCCGCCGTTGATGTTCGGCGGCGCGCAGGAACAGGGGATGCGATCGGGCACGGTCTCGCCTGCGCTGTGCGCCGGGTTCGGCGCCGCCGCGGCACTCGCCGCCGAGCGGCTCGACGCGGATGCCGCGCATGTCGAACGGCTGTGGTCGCTGGCGCGCGAAATGCTGCCCGAATGGACGGTCAACGGCGCCGTCGATGCGCGCTACCACGGCAATCTCAACATCCGGCGCGAGGGCGTCAACGGCCTTCGCCTGATGTCCGACGCGCGCAATGTCGCCTTCTCGCTCGGTAGTGCGTGCGGCAGCGGGTCGGGCAAGGTCAGCCACGTGTTGCGTGCGATGGGGGTGAGCGAGGCCGACGCCCGCGCCTCGATCCGCCTCGGCTGGGGGCGCTACACCAGCGAACAGGAATTGCGCGACGGGCTGACCGCGATCAAGGACGCCGCGCGGCTGCAGGGGGTCAATTGATGCGCGTCACCTTCATCCATGCCGACGGCAAGGGGAGCACCGAGGCCGAGGCCGAACCGGGCAGCATCCTGCTCGACGTCGCGCAGGCGCATTTGATGCCGCTGGAGGGGACGTGCGAGGGGCAAATGGCCTGTTCGACCTGCCATGTCATTGTCGCCAAGGAAGATTTCGACCGCCTGCAGCCCGCGACCGAAATGGAAGAGGATATGCTCGACCTCGCCGCCGGAGTGCGGCGAACGAGCCGTCTGTCGTGTCAGATCGTACTGACCGAGGCGATGGACGGGCTGACGGTGCATATTCCAAGCGAAAGTCGCAATATGCAGGGGCCGCGTTGAGCGGCGAGGACCGGAAGTGGCCATTTTTAATATCGTCATCCCGGACTTGATCCGGGATCCATAGCTGCGCCGTCGTCATGGATCCCGGATCAAGCCCGGGTTGGCGAAGGTCGGGAAACGACCGAAACTAGCCGTCGCCCCCGCGAAGGCGGGGGCCGCAACCGGTTTGCGCGGCCCCGGCCTTCGCGGGGGCGACGGTTTAGGTCCGTCCGACCCCACCCCAAAGCCGACCTAATGGCCGATCTTGCATTTCCCCGCGACCCCCGCCATATGCGCCGCGGGAGTCGGGCGGACGCAGTCTTCGCCAACCCGGTCAGGTCCGGAAGGAAGCAGCCGCAACGAATTCGCTGCGGGTCGTTCCGGCTCCCACCCCATTTCCCCCTTCGACAAGATCGCGCGTCGTCCCTAAGACGATGCCATGAGCGATTCCGCCGACGACGAACCGACGATGCTGGGCATGGACTTGCCCGAGACGCCCGCGCCCGCCGCGTCCTCGGGCCCCTACCGCGTCCTCGCCCGCAAATACCGCCCGCAAACTTTTGCCGAGCTGATCGGGCAGGATGCGATGGTGCGCACGCTGGGCAATGCGATCGCGCGCGACCGGCTCGCGCATGCGTTTCTGATGACCGGGGTGCGCGGGGTCGGCAAGACGTCGACCGCGCGCCTGATCGCCAAGGCGCTGAACTGTATCGGCGTCGACGGCCAGGGCGGGCCGACGATCGATCCGTGCGGCGTGTGCGAACCGTGCCGCGCGATCACCGAGGGCCGCCATATCGACGTGATCGAGATGGACGCCGCGTCGAACACCGGCGTCGACGATGTGCGCGAGATCATCGAGGCGGTGCGCTACGCCGCGGTGTCAGCGCGCTACAAGATCTACATCATCGACGAAGTGCACATGTTGTCGCGTAACGCGTTCAACGCATTGCTGAAAACGCTCGAAGAGCCGCCGCCGCACGTCAAATTCCTGTTTGCGACGACCGAAGTGAACAAGGTGCCGGTGACGGTGCTATCGCGCTGTCAGCGCTTTGACCTCCGCCGCATCACCCCCGATATGCTGTTCGCGCATTTCAGCGCGATCTTGCAGAAGGAAGGCGTCGAGGCCGAGGCACCGGCGATCTGGCTGATCGCCAATGCCGCCGAGGGCTCGGTGCGCGACGGGCTGTCGATTCTGGATCAGGCAATCGCGCATGCCGATCTGGATGGCGGCGGGATGATCGGCGCGGCGCAGGTGCGCGTGATGCTCGGGCTGTCGGATCGTTCGTCGATTGCCAATCTGATGGCGTCGATCCTGGACGGCGACAGCGGCGGTGCGATCGATCTGGCGCGCGCGCAATATGCGCTGGGGATCGAGCCGGTGGCGATGGTGCGCGGGTTGATGGACCTGACCCATGCGGTGACGCTGGCCAAGGTGTCGCGCCATGACGATCCCGCGCTGGCCGAGGCCGACCGCGAACGCATCGGCGACTGGGCGCAGAAGCTGGGGTTCGCGCCGCTCAACCGGTTGTGGCAGCTGCTGCTCAAGGGCCATGACGAGGTGCTGCGCGCGAACAATCCGCTCGAGCATCTGGAAATGCTCTTGTTGCGGGTGATTTATGCCGCATCGATGCCCGATCCGGGCGAACTGGCGAAACTGCTGGAATCGGGGCGGCTGCCGACGATGCCGCTCGCGGCGCCCGCCGCTGCGCCCGGGGGCGAGACTTCTGCGGCCGCAGCGCCGATCGCCGAGGCGGCACCGCTGCCCGAAAGTCCGGCCACGTCGCTGACGATCGCGCAGATCCACCAATTGCTTGAAAGCAGCGGCAATCATCGGCTGGCGGTGCAGGTGCATGATCATGTGCGGGTCATCGACCTTGCGCCGGGCGAGCTGGTCTTTGCCGCCGACCCGGCGCTGTCCGCAGCTTTCGCGCGCGATCTGGGCGACGCGCTGTTTGCCGCGACGGGCAGCCGCTGGCATGTCAGGGCGGGAGAGGGTGATGCGCGGCCCAGCCTGGGCGAAGTGCGCGCCGCGACCGCCGCCGACAATGATGCGCGGATTCGCGAACTGCCGGTGGTGAAGGCCGCGCTGGCGGCTTTTCCCGACGCCAGCCTTGAAGACCCCGCCGACAATCGCCATAAGTCGAACCCATGAAATCGATCGAAGAAATGATGAAGGCGGCGCAGGAAGCCGCCGCCACGGTGCAGGCGCAGATGCAGGAGGCGCAGGCGAAGCTCGACAGCGTCGAGGTCGAAGGCGTTTCGGGCGGCGGGCTGGTGCGGATTTTGGCCAGCGCCAAGGGCCGGATCAAGTCGATCAGCATCGACGACAGCCTGATCGTTCCTTCGGACAAACAGATGCTCGAAGACCTGCTCGCCGCCGCGTTCAACGACGCGCGCGAAAAGGCCGACCGGGCGAGCAACGAAGAAATGGGCAAGATGACGAGCGGCCTGCCGCTGCCGCCGGGTTTCAAGCTGCCGTTCTGAATTCAACCGTTCGTCCTGAGGAGGGACTGAGCCTGCCGACGGCCCGTCTCGAAGGATACCGCGCCGCGAGCGTCCTTCGAGACGCCATTTCGCCGAGCTCAATGGCTCCTCAGGACAAACGGGGAAGGGTTCTATGCTCTTCCCGTTCAGCACTCCGACATTGAATGCGTGCGAAGTTACGCCATATTAGCGATGAACACCCTATAAGAGGGGCGGTGCGTCCGGTCGTGGCGCCCGTCCAGGAGCCGTAATGACGCAATCTTTTCCCCTGCTGCCGCTGCGTGACATCGTCGTTTTCCCGCACATGATCGTGCCGCTGTTCGTCGGGCGCGACCGTTCGGTCGCCGCGCTCGAAACGGCGATGGAATCCGACAAGGAAATCTTCCTCGTCGCCCAGCTCGATCCGGGCGAGGACGATCCGCAGCGCGAAGACCTGTACGACGTCGGGGTCATCGCGACCGTGCTGCAGCTGCTCAAGCTGCCCGACGGCACGGTTCGCGTGCTGGTCGAAGGCAAGGAGCGCGCCAAGCTGGTCGCGCTGACGAATGACGACAAGACGGTGATGGCGAGCGTGAAGCCGATCGCTGACACCGTCGACGACAGCGTCGATACCGCCGCGCTGATGCGGTCGGTGGTCGACCAGTTCGAAAATTACGCCAAGCTCAACAAGAAGATGCCTGCCGAAACCGCGGTGCAGCTGTCGCAGATCGACGACGCTTCGCGCCTTGCGGACTCGGTGGCCGGCAACCTCAATATCAAGGTGTCCGACAAGCAGGCGCTGCTCGTCGAAGATACGCCGTCAAAGCGGCTCGAAATGGTGTTTGCCTTCATGGAAGGCGAACTCGGCGTGCTGCAGGTCGAAAAGAAGATCCGCGGCCGCGTGAAGCGCCAGATGGAAAAGAGCCAGCGCGAATATTACCTCAACGAGCAGCTGAAGGCGATCCAGCGCGAGCTGGGCAACGACAATGGCGAAGGCGGTGACGACCTCGCTGAATTGCAGCAGAAAATCGACGGCATGAAAATGTCGAAGGAGGCGAAGGCGAAGGCGAACGCCGAGCTGAAGAAGCTGCGCGCGATGGCGCCGATGTCGGCCGAGGCAACCGTCGTGCGCAACTATCTCGACACGCTGATCGGCTTGCCGTGGGGCAAGAAGTCGAAGCTGAAAAAGGACATCGCCGCGGCGCAGGCGGTGCTCGACGACGACCATTATGCGCTTGAGAAGGTCAAGGACCGGATCGTCGAATATCTGGCCGTGCAGGCGCGCACCAACAAGCTCAAAGGACCGATCCTGTGCCTCGTCGGCCCGCCGGGCGTCGGCAAGACCAGCCTTGGCAAGAGCATCGCCAAGGCGACCGGGCGTGAATTCATTCGCCAGTCGCTGGGCGGCGTGCGCGACGAGGCCGAAATCCGCGGCCACCGCCGGACGTACATCGGTTCGCTGCCGGGCAAGATCGTCACCAACCTGAAAAAGGCGGGGACGATGAACCCGCTGTTCCTGCTCGACGAGATCGACAAGCTGGGCCAGGATTTCCGCGGCGATCCCGCGTCGGCGCTGCTCGAGGTGCTCGATCCCGAACAGAATACGAAGTTCCAGGACCATTATCTGGAAATCGACGTTGACCTGTCGGACGTGATGTTCGTGACCACCGCGAACTCGCTGAACCTGCCGCAGCCGCTCCTCGACCGCATGGAGATCATCCGGCTCGAAGGCTATACCGAGGATGAGAAGGTCGAGATCGCCAAGCGTCACCTGATCGCCAAGCAGATCGAGGCGCACGGGCTGAAGAACGGCGAATTCGAGCTGACCGAGGAAGGCCTGCGCGACCTGATCCGCTATTACACGCGTGAAGCCGGCGTCCGCACGCTCGAGCGCGAGATTGCCAAGCTCGCCCGCAAGGCGCTGCGCCGCATTCTCGAGGGCAAGGTGGAAAGCGTCACGATTACGCCCGACAATCTTTCGGACTTTTCGGGCGTGCGCAAATATCGCCACGGCATGGGCGATCTGGAGGATCAGATCGGCGCCGTCACCGGCTTGGCCTGGACCGAGGTCGGCGGCGAATTGCTGACGATCGAAGCGGTCACCGCGTCGGGCAAGGGACAGGTGCGGACCACCGGCAAGCTCGGCGAAGTGATGACCGAATCTGTCCAGGCGGCGCTGTCGTTCGTCAAGGCGCGTGCGCCGAGTTACGGGATCAAGCCGAGCCTGTTTGCGCGCAAGGACATCCATATCCACTTGCCCGAAGGCGCGGTGCCAAAGGATGGTCCATCGGCGGGTGTCGGCATGGTCACCGCGATGGTTTCGACGCTGACCGGCATTGCGGTGCGCCGCGATGTCGCGATGACCGGCGAAGTCACGCTGCGTGGCCGCGTGCTGGCGATCGGCGGCCTCAAGGAAAAGCTGCTCGCGGCGCTCCGCGGCGGGATCAAGACCGTGTTGATCCCCGAAGAAAATGAAAAGGATCTGGTCGAAATCCCGGCGAATATCACCAGCGGGTTGAAGATTATTCCGGTCAGCCACGTCGATCAGGTGCTGGCGGAAGCGCTGGTCAGCCCGGTCGTGCCGATCGAATGGACCGAGGCGGACGAACTCGCCGCTTCGCCGCCGCTGGCGCCGGGAACGGACCCCGAGACGACGATTCGCCACTGACGGTGGCGGATCGGCGTCTCGCCGCCGCGCTTTTCGTCGCAAAATCGTCGTTTAACCGCCGTTTTCGCCCTTTTTTGCTTTGACAAGGCGGGGCGAAACGGCGTTAGTGGCGCCCCATGGCATGACCATGAATCATTCAATCAACCAAAAGCAGGGGTTCCTTAGGCATGAACAAACAAGACCTGATCGCCGCCGTCGCTGACTCGAGCGGCCTGACCAAGGGTGACGCGAGCAAGGCGGTCGAGGCCGTTTTCGAAGCGATCACGGGTTCGCTGAAAAAGGGTGGCGAAGTTCGTCTCGTTGGTTTCGGCACGTTCGCAGTCAGCAAGCGCAAGGCATCGACCGGTCGCAATCCGCGTACCGGCGAAACGATGACCATTGCGGCTTCGAACCAGCCCAAGTTCAAGGCCGGCAAGGCGCTCAAGGACGCGGTCAACTGATTGGCCAGCCCTTTGGGTGAGAATATTTCAGGCCGCGGCGCAAGCTGCGGCCTGAATTGCATCCGGACGGCCATTTCGGCGAAATCGCCGTTGCAATCATCGGCGCAGCGGCTATGGACGTCCGGCTTTCGGGCGTCGAACATTCGGTCGATCCCCGGACGGGCGCGTAGCTCAGTGGTAGAGCACACCCTTCACACGGGTGGGGTCGCAGGTTCAATCCCTGCCGCGCCCACCATGGCCCCGTCGACCCGACGCGCAAGCGAAACGCCAGCTGACCGGACCATTCATCGCCTATTCAATGCCTTTGCATTAGAGAGACGGCCATGACTCGTACCCTGATCTTTTCGCTCATCTCGGCCCTGCTGCTGTCCGCAGGCGCACCCGCGGCTGCGCGCGGCAATCGCGATCAGGACCATCTGCGCGATGCGGCGGCGCAGGGGCAGGTCATTCCGCTCAACCGGCTGATCGCCGAAGTCCGTTCGCGCGCGCCCTATAGCGAGATGACCTATCTCGGCGGGCCGCAGTTCGACGCTGGCCGGATGATCTATGCGCTGAAGTTCATGGACGGCAGCCAGGTCGTCGTCGTCTATGTCGACGCCCGCACCGGCCGGATCGTCGGCCGCAAACCCTGAAGCTTCCGAAATCGCCGATGCGCTTCGCAACGACATTTTGCGATGATCGTTCGGACTTGATACACAGTCGAAACATGCGGCCGGGGTCACCGGTCCGCCAAGGAAAGGCGTCCGAATGCGGATCTTGATTGTCGAAGACGAACCCACCCTCGGCCCGCAGTTGAAGGCGACGCTGGAGGCGACCGGTTATGCCGTCGATCTGGCGACCGACGGCGAGGATGGCCATTTCCTCGGCTCGACCGAAAATTACGATGCCGCGATCCTCGATCTGGGCCTGCCCGAAATCGACGGGCTGACGGTGCTCGACCGCTGGCGCCGCGAAAAGCGCAATTTTCCGGTGCTGGTGCTGACCGCGCGCGACAGCTGGTCGGACAAGGTCGCGGGGCTGGATGCCGGCGCCGACGATTATCTGGCCAAGCCGTTCCAGACCGAAGAACTGATCGCCCGCCTGCGCGCGCTCATTCGCCGCGCCGCCGGCAATGCGTCGAGCGAACTCACCGCGGGCGACGTACGGCTCGACACCCGTTCGGGCCGCGTCACGCTGGCGGGCGAAGCGGTCAAGCTGACCGCGCAGGAATATAAGCTGCTGTCCTATCTGCTCCACCACAAGGGCAAGGTCGTGTCGCGCACCGAGCTGATCGAGCATATTTACGATCAGGACTTCGACCGCGATTCAAACACGATTGAAGTGTTCGTGACGCGTATCCGCAAAAAGCTGGGCGCCGACATCATCACGACGATCCGCGGTCTGGGTTACCAGCTCGACGATCCGCAGGGCTGAACCGTTCGGCCATGGCCGATATGGACTCCAGTACGACAGGCGTCACGGCCCGCGAACCGGTGGAAAAGCCCGTCGCGCTGACCAGCCGCATCACCGGATCGCTGGCGCGGCGCATGATCGCGATCGCGGCGCTGTGGATTTCGGTGCTGCTGATCGGCGGAGGTTTCGCGCTCGATCGCGTGCTGACCGGCGCGATCACGCGCAATTTCGATTCCAGCCTCGAATATGTGCTGATCGCGATGATCCGTTCGTCCGAAATCGGCCCCGATGGCGAGGTGCGGCTGGTCGAGCCGCTTGGCGACCAGCGATTCCTGGAACCGTACAGCGGCCTTTACTGGCAGATCAGCGGCGGCAATCAGGAACCCTATCGCTCGCGGTCCTTGTGGGAACGGTCGCTGAAGGCGCCGACGCCGCATATCGACGACCAGATCCACACCTATGACAGCACCCAGTTCCCTGACGAGGAGCTGCGCGTGCTCGAACGCAACGTCATCCTGCCGGGCAGCAAGGTCAGCTGGCGATACCAGATCGCCCAGTCGCGTGAGGCGCTGGACGCTCAGGTCGGCGCGGTGCGCCAGACGCTGATCCCCAGTCTGGCGCTGCTCGGGCTCGGGCTCATCATCCTTGCCGCGCTTCAGACCTTTTACGGCCTCTGGCCGCTGCGGCATATCCGGCGCGCGATCGCCGCGATGCGCGGCGGGCAGAATCGCCGTGTCGATGCGCCGCTGCCGCTGGAAGTGCAGCCGATGGTCGACGAACTCAACGCGCTGCTCGCGCATAACGAGAAACAGGCCGAGGAGGCGCGGCTCCACGCGGGCAATCTGGCGCATGCGCTCAAGACCCCGCTCACCGTGCTGCTCAACAGCGCGACCAGCCAGACCTCGCCGCTCGCCGACACGGTGCGGCGCGAGGCCGCGACGATGCAGCGGCAGGTCGAACATCATTTGGCGCGCGCGCGCGCGGTCGGGCGTCGCGGTGCGGCGCAGGCGCGCGCCAATGTCCGCGAAAGTGTCGACAGCGTGACGCGCGCGGTGGCGCTGCTCTATCCCAAGGTCCGGCTCGACGCGGCGGGGGACAAGCAGCTGGTGGCGCGCGTCGAACGCCAGGACCTTGATGAACTGGTCGGCAATCTGCTCGAAAATGCTGCGAAATATGGCGGCGGCAGCGTGTTCGTCACCATCCAGCGCGACGGATCGATGGCGGAGATACTGGTCGAGGACGACGGCCCGGGCATCTCGCCCGCCGACCGCACGCGCATCTTCGATCGCGGCGTCCGCCTCGACAGCGGCAAGCCCGGTACCGGACTCGGCCTCGCGATCGTGCGCGACGTCGCCGAAATCTATGGCGGCAGCATTGCGCTTGAAGAGAGCGAAGATCTGGGCGGGCTGCTGGTGCGGCTACGGCTGCCGGCGGGCTAAACGCCCCCAAAATTCCCGCGATGCGGGGCGCTTTGCATCGGTTCACCGCACAATCCGCCCATATTGTCTGCGCAAACGAACGTCCCGTCTTGCCGGGCGAACCGAGTTGCAAGAAGGGGCGACGGGAATTCGCGGGGGCGGCTCACTGAAGGAGTAGGGTCATGCTTACCGTTTCCAAAAGACCAAAGACTTTGTTGTTCATCACCGCTCTGGCCGCTGCGACGCCGGTCGGCCTTGCCGCGCAATCGCAAGAGGCGCCTGCCGACGGCGACGTCATGGCGACCGTCTATGGCACCCTGCCGACCCCCGACCAGATGACCAAGGGGCCGCAGGTCGAAGGCATCATCTCGGCGCGCAGCGATGGCCGGATGCGGATCCGCACCGCCGATGGCAATGACACGACGATCGCGATCGCCGACTATACCAAGATCAAGGCCAAGGGCGGCTTTCTGGGGCTCAGCAGCAACAAGCTGGCGGCGGACTCGCTGCTCAACGGTCTTCCGGTCACCGTCGATACGCTGCAATGGGACGGCGGCCTGGTCGCGAGCGAGGTCGATCTCAAGAGCAAGGATCTGCGCACCGCGTCGATGATCCGTACCGGCACCGACCAGCGCTTTGCCGAGCAGACTGCCGCCACCGAAGCGCTGCGCAGCCGCGTCGGCGACATCGATCAATATAATGTCAAAAGCACGATCAACGTGAATTTCGACACCGGCAAGGCGATCCTGTCGCCGCAGGCCAAGGCCGACCTCTGCTCGACCGCGACGCAGGCCGAAGCGATGGACAATGCACTGCTGCTCGTCGTCGGTTACACCGATTCCACCGGCAGCGAGGAATTGAACCAGGCGCTGAGCGAAAAGCGGGCGGGCCGCGTCGTCAATCACCTGCAACAGGCGTGCGGCTGGAAGCCCTATCGCATGCTGACCCCAACCGGGATGTCCGAAGCCGATCCTGCGGCGGACAACAGCACCCCCGAAGGCAAGGCGATGAATCGCCGCGTCGCGGTGAACATCCTGGTCAGCAAGGGGCTCGACGGGATGTAAGCGAATGCGCCGGGGGCGGGTCGGACCCGTCCCCGGCCGTGCTTCGAAAAACTCAAGCTGCGGTCACAACCAGTCCGCGCTGCACCGCCGGCCGTGTCAGCCCGGCATCCAACCAGCGCTGGACATGCGCAAAACGGCCGAAGCCGACGATCTCGGCGGCTTCGTAAAAGCCGATCAGGTTGCGCACCCAGCCGAGCAGCGAAATGTCGGCGATGCTGTAATCATCGCCCATCGCCCACGGCCGATCGGCCAGGCGCGCATCGAGGACGCCGAGCAATCGCGCCGATTCCGCCGCATAACGGTCGCGCGGGCGCTTGTCCTCATACTCGCGCCCGGCGAATTTGTGGAAAAACCCGAGCTGGCCGAACATCGGGCCGACCCCGCCCATCTGCCACATCAACCACTGGATCGTTTCGTAGCGCGCGGCGCGATCGGCGGGCAGCAATTGCCCGCTCTTGTCGGCCAGGTAGATCAGGATCGCGCCCGATTCCCACAATGCCAGCGGCTTGCCGCCGGGGCCGTCCGGGTCATAGATCGCCGGGATCTTGCCATTCGGGTTGAGCGCGAGAAACGCCGGGTCGTGGCTTTCATTTGCCAAGATATCGACGCGGTGCCCTTCGTAGGGCAGGCCGGTCTCCTCGAGCATGATGCCGACCTTGACCCCGTTTGGCGTCGGGGCGGAGAAAAGCTGGAGCCGGTCCGGATATTGCGCGGGCCATTTGGCAAAGATCGCATGATCCATTGTCAGACGTCCTGCTCGCGCTTGGCCTGTTGATGATGGCGGATCACTTCTTCGATGATGAAGCGCAGGAATTTTTCGGTAAAGTCGGGGTCGAGGTCGGCATCGCGCGCCAGCGACCGCAGCCGCTCGATCTGTCGCTCTTCACGGCCAGGATCGGCGGGCGGCATGCCCTCGCGCGCCTTCAGCTCGCCGACCGCCTTGGTGACCTTGAACCGCTCGGCCAGCATATAGACCAGCGCCGCGTCGATATTGTCGATGCTCTGACGGTAACGGCTCAGTTGGTCGGTCATGCGCGGCTCCTCTCGTGCCCGGCCCGCTTGGCACCGGCGAGGGGCCGCTGGCAAGCCGAAAGTCGTTGCAAAATCGTGGCCGCGCCGCCAAGGCTCGCCGCATCATGACTGCCGAAATCCACCAGCTCCACGGCGACCGGCCCCCCTCGCTCGACCCGATGATGGCGCTCGTCGCCGCCGACATGAACGAGGTGAATTCGGTCATTCTCGACCGCATGCAGTCCGAAGTGCCGCTGATCCCCGAACTCGCGGGCCATCTGATCGCGGGCGGCGGCAAGCGGATGCGGCCGATGCTGACGCTCGCCTGCGGCAAGCTGCTCGATTATCCCGGACGGCGCCATTGCAAGCTGGCGGCGGCGGTCGAGTTCATCCACACCGCGACCCTGCTCCACGACGATGTCGTCGACAAATCGGACCTGCGCCGCGGCCGCAAGACCGCGAACATCATCTGGGGCAACAGCGCGTCGGTGCTGGTCGGCGATTTCCTGTTCAGCCGCGCCTTCGAGGTGATGGTCGAGGACGGATCGCTGAAGGTGCTCAAGATCCTGTCGCGCGCGTCGGCGGTGATTGCCGAGGGCGAGGTCAACCAGCTTTCTGCCCAGCGCCGCATCGAAACCAGCGAGGACCAATATCTCGCGATCATCAACGCCAAGACCGCCGAACTTTTCGCCGCGGCGTGCAAGATCGCCGCGGTCGTCGCCGAACGCGACGAAGCGACCGAAGCCGCGCTCGACGCCTATGGCCGCAATCTCGGCATCGCATTCCAGCTGGTCGACGACGCGATCGACTATGTCTCGGACGCCGAAACGATGGGTAAGGGGGTCGGCGACGATTTCCGCGATGGCAAGGTCACATTGCCGGTCATTCTCGCTTATGCACGCGGAACCGCTGAAGAACGCGAATTCTGGAAACAGGCGATCACCGGACACCGGACGTCGGATGAGGATCTTGCCCGCGCCACCCGCCTGCTGCGCCAGCATGGCACGATCGACGATACGCTGGCGCGCGCGCGCCACTATGGCCAGCGCGCGGTCGACGCGATCGGCGGCTTCCGCGCCAGCCACGCCAAGGCGGCGCTGACCGAGGCGGTCGCCTTTGCGGTTGCGCGGGCTTATTAGATTCTTGGTAATCCCTCCCCTTCAGGGGAGGGCAGCGAGACTTGCCAGCTTGCTGGCTTAGTCGCAGCGGGTGGGGTCCAGCGGCCTTGCGCAAGGCCGACGGCCCCCACCCCAACCCCTCCCCTGAAGGGGAGGGGCTTTGCGGGGGAACGGACGATGCCGATGATGGGCCCAGCAGCGGAAACCCCCGATGCCTATATCGCCGCTCTCTCGGGCTGGCAGCGCGAACGCTCCGAAATGATGCGCCACGCGATCCTCTCCGCCGCCGCCTTCGACGAAACGATCAAATGGACGAACCTGGTGTTCATGGCCAACGGCCCCTGCATCCTGATCCGCGCCGAGGAGCATCGCGTCCTGCTCGGTTTCTGGCGCGGCAAGCGGCTGCGCGATCTTGAGCCGCGGATCAAGGCGAGCGGCAAATATGAGCTCGGCAATCTGGTGCTGACCGAAGCGAGCGAGTTGACCGCGGAGCAGGTCGCCAAACTGGCCGCCGCAGCCCATCGGCTTAATATCGAACTCGGCAACCCGGCGGCGCGGATCTGATGCAGCCGCTGCCGATCGACCAGGTGTTGCCCGATATTCTCGCGGCGCTGATCCTGAAACCCAATGCCGTCGTCGTTGCGCCGCCGGGGGCGGGCAAGACGACGCGCGTTGCCCCCGCGCTGCTCGATCAACCCTGGTGTAAGGGCGCGGTCTGGCTGCTTTCGCCGCGCCGCCTCGCCGCGCGCGCCGCCGCCGAACGCATTGCCGAGGAGATGGGCGAGCCGGTAGGCGGCAAGGTCGGCTATGCGACGCGGCTCGACAGCAAACAGTCGGCGGCGACACGGCTGCTGGTGATGACCCCGGGGCTGTTCCGCAACCGCATCCTCGCCGACCCCGAACTGGCGGGCGTATCGGCGGTGCTGTTCGACGAAGTCCACGAACGCAGCCTCGACGGCGATTTCGCGCTCGCGCTGGCGATCGACGCGCAGCAGGGGCTGCGCGACGATTTGCGGCTGGTCGCCATGTCGGCGACGCTCGACGGCGCGCGCTTCGGAGCGCTGCTTGGCAATGCGCCGGTGGTCAAAAGCGAAGGCAAGATCTTCCCGCTCGAGCTCCGCCACATCGGTCGCCGCGCCGAGGATCGGCTGGAGGCGAGCGTGCTGGTCGCGGTACGGCAGGCGATGGCCGACGAAGCGGAAGGCGATATGCTCGCCTTCCTGCCCGGCGCCGCCGACATCGAGCGGGCCGCCTCGGCGGTCGAGGCTGCGGGCTTGCCGCTCGTCGTCCATCGCCTGCACGGCCAGATCGACCCGGCGCTCCAACGGAAAGCGCTCGTCCGCGATCCCGACGGCGGGCGCAAGCTGATCCTGGCGACGAGCATCGCCGAAACCAGCCTGACCATCGACGGGGTGCGGATCGTCATCGACGCGGGCCTTTCGCGGCGTCCGCGCTTCGACAAGGCGGCGGGCATCGCGCGGCTGGTCACCGAACGCGCCAGCCAGGCGTCGGCGACCCAGCGCGCCGGGCGCGCCGCACGGCAGGGGCCGGGGGTGGCGTATCGGCTGTGGGAAGCCGCCGCGACGACGGGCATGCCGCCGTTCGATCCGCCCGAAATCCACGAGAATGACCTGATGCCGGTGGTGCTCGACTGTGCCAGTTGGGGGATCATCGACCCGCGCCAACTCGGCTGGCTCGATCCGCCATCGCCCGCCGCCATCGCCGAAGCGAAGACGCGGCTGCAGGCGATCGGCGCGCTGGGCGAGGACGGTCGTATCACCGCGCATGGCAAGGCGCTGGCGGCGATCCCGCTGCCGGTGCCGCTGGCGCATATGTTGCTCGACGCTGCGCGCGCAGGGGAGGGCGCATTGGCAGGGCAACTGGCGGTGCTGCTCACCGAACCGGGACTCGGCGGGCGCGGCGTCGATGTCGAAGCGCGGCTGGCGCGCTGGCGCGGCCAACGCGGCGACCGCAGCGAGGGTGCGGTGCGGTTGGCGCGGCGGCTGGGTACGATCGGCGAAAAACTGGCGGCGGGCACCGACGAACTGGCGCCCCGCTCGATCGGCGGCTGGATCGCGACTGCCTGGCCCGACCGGGTGGCGCGTCAACGCGCCGGACAGCGCGGCGAATATCTCAGCGTCGGTGGCCGCGCCTATCGCATCGACCCGGTCGAAGCGCTGGCGAGCAGCGAATGGCTGGCGATTGCCGATGCGCAGGGCCACGCCGCCGGCGTCCGCATCCTCGCCGCCGCACCGATCGATCAGGCCGAGGTCGAGGCGATCTTCGCCGACCGGATCGTCGCGCATGCCGCCAGCAGTTATGACGCCGCCAGCGACCGCGTCGACCATCGCCGCGAACGGCGGCTCGGCGCGATCGCGCTAACCAGCGGACAGGCGGGGCGCGGCGACAATGCCGAGCAGGATATCGCGCTGCGACTGGCGGCGGTGCGCGACAAGGGACTCGGGCTGATCGGCTGGGGACCGCTGGCGCAGGCGCTGCGCCAGCGCGCCTCCTTTGCGGGCATCGATACGCTGTCGACCGGCGCGCTGGCCGACAGCCTCGACCTCTGGTTGCCGCCGCTACTGGCCGACTGCCGCGGGCTGCGTGACATCGGCGACCGCAAGCTGACCGATGCGCTGATGGGATTGCTCGACTGGTCGGCGCGGCAGCTGCTCGAAAAACATGCGCCTGCCGATTATGTTACCCCGGTCGGCAGCCGCCATCCGATCGATTATGGCGCCGATGGCGGGCCGACGGTCAGCGTGCGCGTGCAGGAACTGTTTGGGCTCGCGCGGCATCCGATGGTCGGCGATCCGCCGGTGCCGCTTGTGCTCGCGCTGACGTCGCCTGCGCACCGGCCGATCCAGACGACGCGCGATCTGGTCAGTTTCTGGGGCGGCAGCTGGCACGACGTGGCGCGCGACATGCGCGGTCGCTATCCCAAGCACAGCTGGCCCGACGATCCGGCCGGCGCGCGTCCGACACTGCTGACCAAGGCGGCGCAGGCGCGGCGCGACGGCGCGTAAGGTTGGCCCTTTTCGGCAAGCCGACAAGCCGCTAAGGCGACCGAAACCAACCAACGCAGGACTGTTCCGATGAAAGCGCGCATCTTCCAGAAACCCAAAAATGCGATGCAGTCGGGGCGCGCCGGAACCGAGCGCTGGATGCTGGAATTTGCGCCCGCCGAAGCGCGCAAGCCCGATCCGCTGATGGGCTGGGCGGGGAGTGGCGATACGCAGCGCCAGATCCGGCTGACCTTTGCGAGCCGGGACGAGGCGGTCGCCTATGCAGAACGCAATGGCATCGACGCGGAGGTTGTTGCGCCGCCGGTGCGGACGCTCAAGATCCAGGCTTACGCGGATAATTTCCGGTAAGGACTAAATCATAGCATCGTCATTGCGAGCGTAGCGAAGCAATCCAGAGCGGTTTGCGCTACGCTGGATTGCCGCGTCGCTTCGCTCCTCGCAATGACGAGTGAGGACTATTCCGGGTCCGGCTGCAGCAGCTTGTGCAGATGCACCACGACATATTTCATTTCGGCATCGTCGACGGTGCGCTGCGCGGCGGCGCGCCATGCCTTTTCGGCGGTCTTATAGTCGGGGAACAGCCCCACAACGTCGAGGTTGTGGAGGTCGACAAAGTCGGTGCCCTGCGGATCGCTGACGCGTCCACCGAACACGAGGTGCAATTTGCTCATGGCTGCTTTCCTTGCGGGCTGGCGCTGGTGAGGGGAGAAGGCGCGGCCCCTAACAGCGCGGCGCCGCTACGGCAAGCCGGTCAATCGTCCTTGCGATCCGCCGAACCGGACTTGGGGAGCAGCGACCCGAGCAGCGCGCCGATCGCCACCGCGCCCGCGACCAGTGCCAGCGGCTGCTTTTCGGCGACATCTTTGAGCTTGCTGTTCGCGCGCTTGGCCTGCGCCTTGCCGCGTTCATAGGCTTCGCCCGCGGCCTCGCGCGCGACGCCCGCCTGCTCGCTCGCCTTGGCGGCAAAATCGCCGGTCGCGGCGCGCGCGCGGCCATAGCCGTCCTGGATCCGCGCCTTCGCCGCTTCGGCGGTCAGCCGGGCATTTTCGGCGGTTTTCTCGGCAAGTTCACTCGCTTTGGCGCGCGCGTCGCTGGCGGTTTCACTGAACGGCTTCATCGTCATTCTCCACTGGTGCATCATGGTCGCCGTCGTCGGCGCTGGCCTGATCGGCGAGGGTTTCGTCGGCGGGGCGCAGTCGATCGGCGACCGCATTCGCCATATCCTGAATCTTTTGCGTCAGCCGCGGCGCATGTTCCTTGATCGGTTCGCGCAGCAGCCACGCCACGCCTGCCACCGCGGCGAGCGCGATGGGCAGACGGTTGTTGCGAAACTCCTGCCGCACCGCATGCGCGGCGTCGTCGATCTTCGCATTCACCCGATATTTGCCGCGATCGACCAAAGCGCCCGGCTTGAACGCCGCCTTGGCGACGTCGAGCCGGCGATAAAGTTCGGCGCGTTGCAGCATCGAGCGGCGCGCGGCGGCGATCAGGCGGTTACGCGTCCGCGGCATCGTCAAATCCTTCGCCGGTCAGGTCGCGCCGCAGCGCGGTGCGGATGTCGCCATAGCCGATGTGCGCGCGCCACGCCGCGCCGCCTGCGATGATCAGCAGCACGCTCACCACGATCAGCGTCGCCAGCAGCGGGCCGACGCGCGGCGCCAACACCAATATCGCGCCGAACGCCAGCGCCAGCAGCGCCACGCCCGCCGCGGTTGCGGCCACGCCGCCCCAGATCGCCGCGCGGCTGGCGCCGTAAAGCGCCAGTTCGCTCCGCGCCTCGATCAGCGCCAGTTCGGCTTTCGCCGTCGCCGACAGATTGTCGACGACGTCGCCGACAATCTGTTCGAGCGGCACCGGGGGCGGTGCCACCGGCGCGCCATTGGGCGCGTAGCCGTGGCTTATGCCGTCAAAGCTGGGCGCGTCGGGCGTCGATCGGGTATGCGGGTCAGGGGATGGCAACGGCCGATCAATCGTTCGAGCCGCCCTTGAGCATACGGGCGAGCACGAAGCCGATCACGGTGGCGGCGCCAACCGCGATCGCCGGGTTCTTTTTCACCATGTCGCGGGTCGAAGCGGCGAGCTCGTCGAGATCCTTCTTGTCGAGCGAAGTGGCGAGGCCAGCAACGGTCGACGCCGCCGAACGGGCGTAATCACCATATTGCTTGCCGAACTTGCTGTCGACCGTTCCGGCGCTGTCTTCGAGAAGCTTGGCGAGGCTGCCAACGGCTTCGGCGGCCTTGTCCTTGCCCTTGGTCGCGGCGTCGCGCGCCTTCACCGACGCCTGCTTCTTCAGGGCGTTGGCTTCATCCTTCAGCGAGGCGGCCTTTTTCGATGCCTCGGTCTTGATGGTGTCGCGGGTCGCGGCGATCTGGTCGCGGATCGGGTGGTCTTTCGCCGCCTTTGCGGCAGCGGGCTTGCGCGCGGGCGCAGCCTTGGTAGCTGCGGCCTTTGCGGGCGCTTTGGGACGCGGAGCGGCAACTTTCTTGGTCGCGGGAGTAGCGGCTTTGGCCATGGCGTTGTCCTCTTCTTCTTATGTCGGGCGCCGCAACGGCGAACATCCCTTTGGTCCTGCCTGGATATATAGCAAGGCGCGCCGAATGGTTCCATAGGCGCGCAAAATTCCTATGCATTGTTGCGATTTTCGCGCCGCGCCGATAACAGGCGGGCGCCTTCCCCTACCGCCCTGCCGCCAGGGCTTTCAGCAGGACAATATCCATGACCGCCATCATCGACATCCACGGCCGCGAAATCCTCGACAGCCGCGGCAATCCCACCGTCGAAGTCGATGTGTTGCTGGAGGATGGCAGCTTCGGCCGCGCCGCGGTCCCCTCGGGCGCTTCCACGGGCGCGCATGAGGCGGTCGAGCTGCGCGACGGCGACAAGAGCCGCTACCTCGGCAAGGGCGTGACCAAGGCGGTGGCCGCGGTCAACGGCGATATAGCGGAAGCCCTGATCGGCCTCGATGCCGAGGATCAGCGCGAACTCGACCAGGCGATGATCGACCTCGACGGCACCGCGAACAAGAGCCGCCTCGGCGCCAACGCGATCCTTGGCGTCAGCCTTGCCGCCGCCAAGGCTGCGGCCGACGCCCGCGGGCTGCCGCTTTATCGCTATGTCGGCGGCGTCTCGGCGCGCACGCTTCCCGTTCCGATGATGAACATCATCAACGGCGGTGAACATGCCGACAACCCGATCGACGTCCAGGAATTCATGATCATGCCCGTCGGCGCCGGCAGCATCGCCGAAGCCGTGCGCTGGGGAGCTGAGATTTTCCACACGCTGAAAAAGGGCCTGTCGGCAAAGGGTCTCGCGACCGCGGTCGGCGACGAGGGCGGCTTTGCGCCAAACCTTGCCTCGACACGTGCCGCGCTCGACTTCATCGCGGCGTCGGTCGACCAGGCGGGCTTCAAGCTCGGCACCGATGTCGTGCTCGCACTCGATTGCGCCGCAACCGAATTCTTCAAGAACGGCAAATATGAGATCAGCGGCGAGGGGCTTTCGCTCAGCCCCGAGCAGATGGCCGAATATCTCGCCGCGCTGGTGAACGACTACCCGATCAAGTCGATCGAGGACGGCATGAGCGAAGATGATTTTGTGGGCTGGAAGGCGCTCACCGACCTGGTCGGCGACAAATGCCAGCTCGTCGGCGACGACCTGTTCGTCACCAACCCCGCGCGTCTGGAGCAGGGGATCAAGGACGGTCTCGCCAACTCGCTGCTCGTCAAGGTCAACCAGATCGGCACGCTGTCGGAAACGCTCGACGCGGTCGATATGGCGCACCGTGCGCGCTACACCGCGGTGATGTCGCACCGCTCTGGCGAGACCGAAGACTCGACGATCGCCGACCTCGCGGTCGCGACCAACTGCGGCCAGATCAAGACGGGCAGCCTCGCGCGCTCGGACCGGCTGGCGAAATACAACCAGCTGATCCGTATCGAGGAAGAACTGGGCGACATGGCGCGCTATCCGGGGGCGTCGATTTTCGCCTAAGCCAAGACTGCACCTCGTTCGTCATCCCGGCCTTCGCCGGGATGACGATAATATGTGACCGGACGCCTTGACGCCATGAATCAACTCTGATTCAAGGGACGGCGATGACGCAGCGCCACAAACTCCGCAAATCGATGAACCGGGCCGTCGGTCCCGCGGTCGCGGTGATCGCGGTGCTGGCGATGATCGGCTACATCATTTTCGGCCCAACCGGGCTCTACGCCTGGGGCGACTACAGCCAGTCGGTCGAAAAGAAGCGCGTTGTGCTGAGCGAGCTCGCGAAGAAGGAAAGCGAGCTTCAGAACCGGGTCAATCTGCTCGACCGGCAGCGCGTCGATCCCGATCTGGCCGAGGAATATGTGCGCGAGAAACTGGGCGCCTATCATCCCGACGAGGTCATCATTCCGATGGAGCCTGCGGCGGAAGACTAAGAACCGCCGTGGTCGCTCACCGTAGCCCTGAGCTTGTCGAAGGGCGCTTATCAGAGGCGCTCCCTTCGACAAGCTCAGGGCTACGGTCTCGGATCGTCGGCACCGGTTCGCGGCCTGAACCGCGACACCTATGCTGCATTCGTAATCGCACCGTCTTTGCCGCCAACCGGGCGTTGCCAAACCCACTTTGCCGCTCCTATAGGGAGCCTTGCCGTAACGGCTAACTGCAAAGGAACCCGCCTTGGCCAAAGCTCCCGCGCGCGCATCCGCCGCGTCGAAAAAGACTGCCTCGACCCCGTCGCCCGCGACCAATCGCGAAGGACCGCGCGATCCCGTTCCCTATGACGCCACCCCGGCGGAACTCGAGAAATTCTATCGCGAGATGCTGCTGATCCGGCGCTTCGAGGAAAAGGCGGGGCAGCTGTACGGGCTCGGGCTGATCGGTGGTTTCTGCCATTTGTATATCGGTCAGGAAGCCGTCGCGGTCGGTTTGCAGTCGGCGCTCGACGGCGACAAGGACAGCGTGATCACCGGGTACCGCGACCATGGCCATATGCTCGCCTATGGCATCGACCCCAAGGTCATCATGGCCGAACTGACCGGCCGTGCCGCGGGCATTTCGCGCGGCAAGGGCGGGTCGATGCACATGTTCAGCGTCGAGCATAAATTCTATGGCGGTCACGGCATCGTCGGCGCGCAGGTGTCGCTCGGCACCGGCCTCGCTTTCGCGCACAAATACCGCGGCGACGGCGGCGTGGCGATGTCCTATTTCGGGGACGGCGCGTCGAACCAGGGGCAGGTGTACGAGAGCTTCAACATGGCCGAGCTGTGGAAGCTGCCGATCATCTTCGTGATCGAGAACAACCAATATGCGATGGGGACGTCGGTCAACCGCTCGTCGGCCGAGGATCAGCTCTATCGCCGCGGCGAGAGCTTCCGTATCCCCGGCATGCAGGTTGACGGCATGGACGTGCTCGCGGTGCGCGGCGCTGCCGAAGCCGCGCTCGAATGGGTGCGCGCGGGCAAAGGGCCGGTGCTGATGGAACTCAAAACCTACCGCTACCGCGGCCATTCGATGTCGGACCCGGCGAAGTATCGCAGCCGCGAGGAAGTGCAGGCGGTGCGCGACAAGTCCGACGCGCTCGAACATCTGAAAAAGGTCATGCTCGATGCCGGGATCGGCGAGGAGAAGATCAAGGATATCGACAAGGAAATCCGCGCGATCGTGGCGGAATCGGCCGACTTCGCCGAAAGCGCACCCGAACCCGAACTTCATGACCTTTATACCGACGTGCTGGTGGAGCAATATTGAGATGGCCATCGAACTGAAGATGCCGGCGCTGTCGCCGACGATGGAAGAAGGCACGCTCGCCAAATGGCTCGTCAAGGAAGGCGATAGCGTCAAATCGGGCGACATCCTCGCCGAGATCGAAACCGACAAGGCGACGATGGAATTTGAAGCCATTGATGAGGGCACGATCGGCCAGATCTTGGTCGCCGAGGGCACCGACAATGTGAAGGTCGGCACCGTGATCGCGACGATCGCGGGCGAGGGTGAAGAAGCATCATCTTCCCCCGTTCGGGCTGAGCCTGTCGAAGCCCCGTCCTTGCCTTCGACGCCGCCGGAAGAAAAGACCGGCCCTTCGACAAGCTCAGGGCAAACGGAAGAAAGGGTTGAAAAGCCCGCCGCCACCGAACGCGCCTCCGACCCCGCCATTCCCGCCGGTACGGCAATGGTCAAACTCACCGTCCGCGAAGCGCTGCGCGACGCGATGGCCGAGGAAATGCGCGCCGACGACCGCGTGTTCGTGATGGGCGAGGAAGTCGCCGAATATCAGGGCGCGTACAAGGTCACGCAGGGGTTGCTCGACGAATTCGGCGCGCGCCGCGTCATCGACACCCCGATCACCGAATATGGCTTTGCCGGCCTCGGTGCGGGCGCGGCGATGGGCGGGCTGAAGCCGGTCATCGAATTCATGACCTTCAACTTCGCGATGCAGGCGATCGACCACATCATCAACTCGGCGGCGAAGACCAACTATATGTCGGGCGGCCAGATGCGTTGCCCGATCGTGTTCCGCGGTCCCAACGGCGCCGCGTCGCGCGTCGGCGCGCAGCACAGCCAGAATTTCGCGCCCTGGTACGCCAGCGTCCCCGGGCTGATCGTGATCTCGCCCTATGACGCCGCCGATGCCAAGGGGTTGATGAAGGCGGCGATCCGCAGCGAAGACCCTGTCGTGTTCCTCGAAAACGAGCTGCTCTACGGTCGCAGCTTCGACGTTCCCGATCTTCCCGATCACGTCCTGCCGATCGGCAAGGCGCGGATCATGCGCGAAGGCAGCGATGTCGCCATCGTCAGCTATTCGATCGGCGTCGGGCTCGCGCTCGAAGCTGCCGACAGCCTGGCAGGCGAGGGGATCGACGCCGAGGTCATCGACCTGCGCACGCTGCGCCCGCTCGATACCGCGACCGTGCTCGCGAGCCTCAAAAAGACCAATCATCTGGTCGTCGTCGAGGAAGGCTGGCCGATCTGCTCGATCGCCAGCGAGCTCGCGATGGTCGCGATGGAACAGGGCTTCGACGATCTCGACGCGCCGGTGATGCGCGTGTGCAACGAAGACGTGCCGCTGCCCTATGCCGCCAATCTGGAAAAGGCGGCGCTGGTCGACACCCCGCGGGTGGTCGCGGCGGTGAAGGCGGTTCTTAATCGCGGTTGATCGCGTCGACGCCGCCTCCAATTCCGTTTGTGCTGAGCTTGTCGAAGCACCGTTCTTGTCTTTGACGCCGCTTGAAGAAAGAACGGCCCTTCGACAGGCTCAGGGCGAACGGTTTCTTATTTGGCCGTCCTGCTCTAACGCTTGCGCCGCATGATGGCTGACAGCGAACATCTTTACCCCGACGCCCGTGACCCACGCATCATGGTCGCCGTACCGCGCGATCGGCGCGCCGCGATTGCGGCGCTGTGGGCGTTCGCCGAGCGGCTGACCAAATTGCTCGCCAATGCGCGCGAACCGCTGATCGGGCAGATCAAGCTCGCCTGGTGGCGCGACATGGCGGCGTTGCTCGCCGAAAATCCCGCTGCGTTGCCAAAGGGCGAACCCTTGCTCGCCGAACTGACCGCGACATGGGCTGGGCAAGCCGGGCTCGATACGCTGGTCGACGCGGCGGAAGCAATGCTGGTCGCCGACGACGCGGCAGCGCACGACGCGGCGGCGAGGGCGTTCGGCGGCGCGCTGTTTGCGCTGTCAGGCGTACCCGCAGACGGCGGCGCGCGCTGGGGACTAGTTTGGGGCGCGGCGCTGCAAGAAGGCGCGAGCGACGCGCAGCATTTTTTTGCTGCGGCGCGTAACCTGCCCCCGCCGCCGCGCGTATTATTCACCGGAAACAAGGCGCTGCTGATGCTCGACCGCTGGGCAGGCGCGATTGCCGCGCATGATGGCGAACGGCGCTGGCGGCGCGAGGGATTGCTGCTGTTGCGGCTCGGCCTTTTCGGTCGCTGACGATAAAAATGCGTCGGGGGTGGAAATGCGCCGGACGAACATCTATCTTGTCCGGTACAGAATAGGGTCGCAGGGGACACAAGGATGTTCAACGGGCTGATCGCCTATCTCGATTCGATCAAGGCGCGCGATCCGGCGCCGCGGTCGCGTTGGGAAATTCTTCTCTACCCGGGACTCGTCGCGGTGGGCATGCACCGCATCGCGCACTGGCTGTTCGAGGCGCGGCTGTTTTTCCTCGCGCGCTTCGTCAATCATCTGTCGCGCTGGATGACTGCGATCGACATTCATCCGGGCGCCAAGATCGGCCGCCACCTGTTCATCGACCATGGCTTTACCGTGATCGGAGAAACCGCCGAGATCGGCGACAATGTCACCATCTATCAATGCGTGACGCTGGGCGGTACCGATCCCGCCAATGGCATTGCGGGCAAGCGCCACCCGACGCTGGCCGATGACGTTATCGTCGGATCGGGGGCGCAGATCCTGGGCCCGATCACCGTCAATCCGCGCGCGCGCATCGGCGCCAATGCGGTCGTGACGAAGGATGTGCCGGAAGGCGCAGTGATGGTCGGTATTCCGGCGCGCTCGACCTTGGTCGATGCCAGCGAATATGCGCGCGAATTCGTGCCCTATGGCACGTGCAACGAAACCTTCGATCCCGCGACGCAAAAGGTCGAACTGCTCCAGTGCCAGCTCGAGCAGATGCAGAAACAGCTCGCGGCGCTGATCGCCGAACGCGACGCTGCCGCCGAGGACGAGACACCGCGGCGCAAGGGGAGCCGGAAAAGCGCCTGATGGGAACGGTGACGCCTCTGCCGTTCGCGACGAAGGCGATCCCGCAGCAGACCGGCTTTGAACGCCCCGAACTGATGCGCATCCTCGACCTCTACGGGCGCATGGTCGCGGCGGGCCATTGGCGCGACTATGCGATGGATTTCCACCGCGACGCCGCGATCTTCTCGGCCTTTCGCCGCGCTGCCGAGCGCCCCGAATATCGCATCGAAAAACGCCCCGCCTTGCGGAGCCGCCAGGGCATGTGGGCCTTGGTCTCCGAAGCCGGGGCGATTTTGAAGCGCGGGGACGAGCTCGCCAATGTGCTCGCCCCCGTCGAACGCAAGCTTATGAAGCTGGTAGGGGACTGACGGTCCGCGTCGTCGCCGGCAGCTGGTTCGCCAGATTGTCGGGCAGCATCCCGACCACGACCGCCCGGGCATTTTGCCAGAACGCCGACAGCAGCAGCAGCGCCGAACCGATCACGAAAGCGGTAAGCGCGACGTTGAGCTCGACCGCGCCGAATTCGCGGAACAACTGGGTCAGCGCGAACAGCACATAGGCGAGGGCGGACACCAGCAAGGCGCGGCGGTCGATCGCCAGCGCGATCAGCCCGAACAGCACGTAGATGGCCACGACCATCACTGCGGCGCCGCTGCCGATATTATTGCCCTCGGTCACGCCGAGCAGGTGGAAGATCGGATGCGCGATCATCGGCGCGGCGAGCAGGTGGAGCCAGAAGGCGACGTCGCTGCGCCGCGTCTGGCGCACCCGGTCGCTGCGGTCCCACCACATCGCGAGCGCGAACACGCCGATACCCGCGGTCAGCACCAGCGACATCACCAGCGCGTCAGGGCGCTCGGGCATGCCGGTGATCGACAGCACCAGCGCCACCGCGGTACCCGCCAGCGCGGCAGTGCCGGCCGCCACGGTGATCGGCACCATGAAGCGCTTCCAATGCGCCCAGGTCGCCGCCGCGGTCACCAGCGCCATCGATCCGAACAGGATCGCGCCCATGGTGTCGCCCAGATGGTTGCCGAAAATCGCTTCGCCATGTTCGAACAGAAAGCCGACCATGGTCGCGAACACGCCGCCGGAGAATGCGAGCACCAGCACGATGCTGGGCAGCGCCATGCGGCGTTTGCGGGTGAAATATTCGGCGAGGAACCATGCCGACAGCGCGACAAAGGCGCCGCCGAGCGCGGTGTGGATCGACTGGCCGATCCACGCGACCGCGACGAGCAGGATCACCGCCGCGATGCTGACGAAAATATCGTTGAAACCGGTGATGAGGCGGAAGGATTCTTCATCCGCCGCGGGGGCCGAACGCGCCGACGCGATATGCGACCGGAACGCCGCAGCGGCCTCCGGCGTCAAAACTTTCGCATCGACCGCAGCTTGCAGGTCGCTTTCACTATACATCGGGGTCGTCCTTGTTAGACCGATCCCCTTGCCCCGCTGATTTTATGACAGCGGCGTGTTGCTGTGTCAATACAGTGTGACGCCCCGATTATCCTCCCTGTGGCGAAGCCATGGGGAGGGGGACCGTTCGCGAAGCGAATGGTGGAGGGGCCGCGACGGTCGTGTCATTGCCCCTCCGTCAGCGCTTCGCGCTGCCACCTCCCCATGGCCTTCGGCCACAGGGAGGATCAACCGAGGCTCACCCCAGCGCCATCAACGCCTTCATCACATTCATCGACTGTTCGCTACCCGACTGCGGCACGATCTCGCCGCTGCGGTCGATGATCTTCTCCCACGCCGCGGCGACGCCTTCGGGGGTGCGCTCGCCTTCGGGGAGCGCCACGCCGGGGGTCATGGTGACATAGGCGGCATGGAAAGCGCCCGCACCCGCGCCGACGATCATGTTGGTCGGCGCGTCCTCGCTGACGAGGTAGAGCGCGGCAGGCACAACATTCTCCGGCGTGAATTTTTCGAACAGTTCGGCGGGGAAGATGTCTTCGGTCATGCGCGTGCCCGCGACCGGTGCGATCGTATTGCAGCGGATGTTATATTTCGCGCCTTCGAGGTGGAGCGTCTTGGTCAGCCCCGCGAGGCCCAGTTTTGCCGCGCCATAATTGGCCTGGCCGAAATTGCCGTATAGCCCGGTCGATGACGCGGTCATCAGGATGCGGCCATAGGCCTGTTCGCGCATCAGGTCCCAGCACGCCTTGGTGACATTGGCGCTGCCCGACACATGCACCTTCAGCACCAGGTCGAAATCGGTGGGCTCCATCTTGGCGAAGCTCTTGTCGCGCAGGATACCGGCGTTGTTGATCAGGACGTGGACGCCGCCCCATGCTTCCTTTGCCTTGGCGACCATTTCGACCATCTGCTCATATTCGGTGACGCTGCCGCCATTCGACATGGCGGTGCCGCCGAACGCCTCGATTTCCTCGACCACCTGCAGCGCGGCGTCCGAATGACCGGTGCCGTCGCGCGCACCGCCCAGATCGTTGACCACGACCTTGGCGCCGCGCCGTGCGAGTTCGAGCGCATAAGCGCGGCCCAGACCGCCGCCTGCGCCGGTGACAATGGCAACGCGTCCGTCAAACTTGATCGTCATGATGGTCTCCCGGATGGGGCCGCCGCAAAAGGTTGCCCGAAAAAACTGACACGTCCTTAGCCGTTCGCGTGTCGCTGGCAAGAGGCGAGCGAAAAGCGTCCGATGAAACAAAAATGTCACGATAATGACGTGCGTCTGTCATCTACTCGTCATAACAGCGCCACCAGATTGTCACCTTGTCCAACGGAGCAACTCCCTCATGCGCCACGCCCTGACCGCCGCCCTCCTGGCGACGTCGATGTTCTGCCTGCCGACGGCCGCCCACGCGCAGGCAATGACGGCGGAGGAAGCGGCGCAGCTGCGCGCTGAGCTGGCGGCGCTGAAGGCGCAGGTGCAGACGCTCGAAACGCGGCTCGATGCCGCCACCGCACAGCCGACGCCTGCTCCGGCGCCAACGCCGGTGCCGCCCTCGGTCACCGCAAAACCTGCGACGGAAATCAGCTGGAAGGGCGCTCCCGAAATCAAGACTGCCGACGGCTGGAGCTTCAAGCCCCGCGGGCGCGTCCAGCTCGACCTCGCCGGGGTTGATACCCCCGCCGGGGTGACCGGCGCGCGCGGCGGCACCGCGACCGAATTTCGCCGCGTCTATCTGGGCGTCGACGGCAAGATTCCGGGCGGTTTTGCCTATCGCGTCGAAGCCGACATCGCGAATGGCGAGGTCGAACTCACCGACATCTATCTAAGCTATGGCAAGGGGCCGCTGACGGTCACCGCAGGGCAGGTCAAACCGTTCAACGGGCTCGACGACATGACGAGCGACCTGTTCACCAGCTTCATGGAACGCGCCGCGTTTGTTCAGGCGTTCGGCTTCGAACGCCGCGTCGGCCTGTCGGCGCAGTACAAGGGCAAGGCGCTGTTGCTGCAGGGCGGGGTGTTCGGCGATAATGCCGCCGACCTCACCGACAGCAACCACAGCTTCGGCATCGACGGGCGCGCGGTGTTCATGCCAAAGCTGGGCGACACCCAGCTGCATCTCGCCGCATCGGGCCACTGGCGCGACCCGAACGACCCCGCCGCGACCGTCCGCTATCGCGCGCGGCCGTTCGTCCACACCACCGACGTCCGCCTGGTCGACACCGGCCTGCTCGACGTCGCCAGCGAGCGCGGGCTCGGGCTGGAAGGCGCGGTGATCGCGGGGCCGTTCCACGCCGCAGGCGAGGCCTTTTGGCAGACGCTGAAGCGCCGCGGCGCCGCCGACCCGACCTTCTTTGGCGGTTATGCCGAAGTCGGCATGGTGCTGACGCCGGGCGACGCGCGCGGATACAAGGACGGCGCATTCGACCGGTTGAAACCGTCGAAGCCGATCACCGCGGGCGGCATCGGCGCAATCGAAATCAACGCGCGCTACGACCATCTCGATCTCAATGACGGCGCGATCGTCGGCGGGCGGCAACAGGCGGCGCTGATCGGGCTGGTGTGGGCACCAATCGAATATATCCGCATCACCGCCAACTACGGCAAGCTGTGGATCGACAATGCGCGCGTTGCGACCGCGACGGGGGATCGCAGCTATACGGCGGATACGTTCGGCCTCAGGACGCAGGTCGATTTTTGATCGGGGTGTCTGCTCGCGGGTGAGGAGCTGCCGTTCCAATAGACCGTCGCCCCCGCGAAGGCGGGGGCCGCTACCCGCCTGGTCCTGCGTCGCTGCGTAAACCGACAGCGGCCCCCGCCTTCGCGGGGGCGACGTACCACTTCGCTCGTTGCCACACCTTCGTCATCTCGGACTTGATCCGGCATCCATTCTTCCCACGGTGCGTGAACGGATCCCGGTCGATGTCGGGCAAACGACGTGATCGATCGCCACTTCCAGCCAGCTTCCGCTCTCCGCCTCCGTCGCACCCGAACCGGTACAGAAATTTCCTTCCGCCGCGCTTTCGGCAGCTTATGAGCATGATGATAAGCGCGTTCGTTGGTCTGCCCTGTCAACGCGCATCCGACCATTCCGATGGAGCTTGGGATTGATCAGAGGTCTTTTGTGCGTCGCCCTTGCGGGCACGGTTCTGGCAAGCTGTTCCGACGTTGCGGGTGGGCAAGCTGCGGCTTCCGCGGCGCCCTCGGTCGCCGCCCAGCGCGGCGACGGACTGCCTTATGAAATTCCGGATACCGCGGTCTGGGATGTTCCTGACCCGGTTTCGGGCCGCGACTATCAGCTGTTTGTCGCGCTGCCTCAATCCTATGGCACGCAGCCCCAGCGGCGCTACCCCGTACTTTACGTCACCGACGCCGACTACGCCTTTCCCATGATCAGGCAGATCGCCCGGCGCCTGAACATCGAACGCGCCACGCTCGACGAGTTCATCCTTGTCGGCCTGTCCTATGCGAAGGGGGAGGGCGGCGCGCAAAGTCGGCGGCGCGATTACACCCCGACGGCGAACGGCCCCAGCACCGCGCCGAGGGACGCCGTGCATGGGAAGTCTGTCGCCTACACCGCCTATCTCCGCGATCAGGTGCTGCCTTTTGTGGCGGCACGCTACCGGACCGATGAAAGCCGCCGCCTGTTCCTTGGCCACTCCTATGGCGCGCTGTTGGGATCGGAAATATTGTTCAGCGAGCCGCGTCTGTTTAGCGGTTACATCCTGGGCAGCCCGTCCTTCTGGTACGATCGCCACCATATGGCGGCGCGCGAAAAGGCCTATGCCGCGACGCACGACGACCTTCCGGCCCGCGTCTATATGTATATCGGCGAATATGAAGAGATGCGGCCGGGCGATCCGCGCTATGCCAAGGACGTCAATATGGTGACCGACACCCGCGACATGGATCAGGCGCTACGGTCGCGCAAATATCCGTCGCTCCGCATGGAGGTCGAGGTGCTGAACGACGAAGATCATTTCACAATCGCGCCGCGCGGGTTCACTCGCGGGTTGAAATATCTGCTCCCCGCCAAGACGCAGTGAAGCCGGGCCGGATCAGCTACTCTTCCCCGCATCCAGCGCATAACCCGCCGATCGCACCGTGCGGATGATGTCGCTCGTCCCCGGCAGGTTGATCGCCTTGCGCAGCCGCCGGATGTGCACGTCGACGGTGCGCAGTTCGATGTCGCTGTCCTGGCCCCAGACGCTGTCGAGCAATTGCCCGCGCGAAAAGACGCGGCCCGGATGCTCCATGAAATGGCGGAGCAGGCGGAATTCGGTCGGCCCCATATTCACCGTCTGACCATTGCGGATCACCTTGTGCGCGACCGAATCGAGCTCGATGTCGGCATAGGTCAGCAATTCGCCCGCGAGCGCCGGGCGCAGGCGGCGGAGCACCGCCGAGACGCGCGCGACCAGCTCGCGCGGGCTGAACGGTTTGGTGACATAATCGTCGGCACCGGTTTCGAGGCCGCGGATGCGGTCCTCTTCCTCGCCGCGGGCGGTCAGCATGATGATCGGCACATTCGCCGATTTCGGGTTGCGGCGCAGGCGGCGGCACACTTCGATGCCGGGCAGGCTTTCGATCATCCAGTCGAGCAGGACGATGTCGGGGACGCGCTCCTCGACCAGCACCAGTGCCTGTTCGCCGTCGGGCGTTTGCCGAACCGAAAAACCCTCGCGTGCGAAATGCCAGACGATGAGCTCGGCGATCGCCTCGTCATCCTCGATCAGCAGCAGGTCGGGCTGCGGCATCAGCCTTGCTCCTGCTCCGCGGCGCCATCTTCGGGCTGTTCGCCGCGCTCGCGCTCCTCCATATGTTCGCCGGTCACGACATAATAGACCATCTCGGCGATGTTGGTCGCATGGTCGCCCATCCGCTCCAGGTTCTTGGCGACGAACAGCAGGTGTGCGCTCTCCGAAATATATTTCGGATTTTCCATCATGAAGGTGACGAGGGTGCGAAAGATGCTGTTGTAGAAATCGTCGACATTCTTGTCGCGCACCGTCACTCGTACCGCGAGTTCGGCGTCGCGCGCGGCGAAGCTGTCGAGCGCGTCGTGCACCAGGTCGGCGACGTTGGACGACATCGACATCAGCAGCGGGATCGCCTCGATCGAGCGCGTCTGATCCATCAGCGCGACGCGCTTGGCGATGTTCTTCGCATAGTCGCCGATCCGTTCGACGACCGACACGATCTTCAGCGCCGCGATCATTTCGCGCAAATCGTCGGCCATCGGTGCCCTGAGAGCAATCGTCTGGACCGCGAGCTGTTCGACCTCGGCCTCCAGCGCGTCGATCTTCTTGTCGTCGCGCACCACTTGTGCGGCGAGGTCGAGGTCGCCCTGTTTCAGCGCGGTCATCGCCTGGAGCAGCGCCTGTTCGGCGCGGCCGCCCATCTCGCTGATCAAACCGCGCAGGCGGTTGAGGTCTTCGTCGAAGGCTTTGACCGTATGATCGTTCGTAAGTGCCATCAATCTTGTCCTGTTGCGCTGCGGATCAGCCGTAGCGGCCGGTGATATAGTCCTTGGTGCGTTCCTGCTTCGGGTTGGTGAAGATGTCGGTGGTCTTGCCATATTCGACCAGCGTCCCGAGGTGGAAAAAGGCGGTGCGCTGCGATACGCGGGCCGCCTGCTGCATATTGTGGGTGACGATCACGATCGCATATTTGCCGCGCAGTTCGTGGATCAGCTCCTCGATCTTGGCGGTCGCGATCGGGTCGAGCGCCGAGCAGGGCTCGTCCATCAGGATGACTTCGGGGTCGACCGCGATCGCGCGCGCGATGCACAGGCGTTGCTGCTGGCCGCCCGACAGCGCGGTGCCGCTTTCGGCAAGCCGGTCCTTGACCTCGTCCCACAGGCCGGCGCGCACCAGCGCGCGCTCGACGATGACGTCGAGGTCGGCCTTAGACGGCGCCAGCCCGTGGATCCGCGGGCCGTAACCGACATTGTCGTAAATCGACTTGGGGAAGGGGTTCGGTTTCTGGAACACCATGCCGACGCGCGCGCGCAGCTGCACGACGTCCATCGACGGCGCGTAGATATCCTCGCCGTCCAGCTCGATCCGCCCCGTCACCTTCGCACTCGCAACCGTGTCGTTCATGCGGTTGAGCGACCGCAGAAAGGTCGATTTGCCGCAGCCCGACGGGCCGATGAAGGCGGTGACCAGGTCGGTGCCGACGTCGATCGACACGTCGTTGATCGCCTGCTTCTCGCCATAGAAGACGTTGACGCCCTGCGCCCGCATCTTGGGATCGGCGATGATAAGATCGTCTTGTGTCATGTTCACCAGCGTTTTTCGAATTTGTTGCGAAGATAGATCGCAAAGGCGTTCATCGACAGCAGCACGATAAGCAGCACGATGATCGCGGCGGAGGTTTTCTCGACAAAGCCCCGGTCGACTTCGTCCGACCAGAGGAAGATCTGCATCGGCAGCACGGTCGACGGCGAGCAGATGCCGCCCGGCACGTCGCCGATAAAGGCGCGCATGCCGACGAGGAGCAGCGGCGCGGTCTCGCCCAGCGCGCGCGCCATGCCGATGATCGTGCCGGTCAAAATGCCGGGGAGGGCGAGGGGCAGGACGTGGTGGAACACCACCTGCACCGGGCTGGCGCCCACGCCCAAGGCTGCATCGCGGATCGACGGCGGCACCGACTTGATCGCGTTGCGGCTGGCGATCACGATCACCGGCATCGTCATCAGCGCCAGCGTCAGCCCGCCGACGAGCGGGCTCGCCTGGCAGAGGCCGAACCAGTTGATGAAGACCGCGAGTGCGAGCAGGCCAAAGATGATCGAGGGCACCGCGGCGAGGTTGTTGATCGACACTTCGATGAGGTCGGTCCAGCGGTTCTTCGGCGCATATTCCTCAAGATACAGCGCCGCGAGCACCCCGGTCGGGAAAGCGATCAGGAAGGCGATGAAGATCGTCAGCACCGATCCCTTGAGCGCGCCCCAGATGCCTGCGACCGCGGGGTCGGTGGCGTCGGCGTTCTTGAAGAAGGGCCAGTGGATGCCCGTCGACAGCTTGCCGTCCTTCTCCAGCGCGTCGACCTTCGCGCCGAGTTCGCCCCTCGCGCCCTCCTTGGCGGCAATGTCGACTTCGGACGAAGCGGGCAGCTCGAACACCGTCTTGCCCGTAAGCAATTCGGGATCGGCCTTGATCGCCGAGCGCACTTCCTTCCACGCATTTTCGGAAATCAGCTTCGCCCCGTCAGCGCCCAGCGCCTCTTCCGCCGCAAAGGCGACGATGTCGGCGAGGCCAGCATTCGCGATCATCTGATCGGCATCGGCATCGTTCAGCCGCGCGGTGTCGATCGTCAGCGGCATCGCCTTGAAATCGATCGGCACTTCGACATTGGTATAGGTAAAGCCGCGCGCGCCGTTGCCGACCATCACGAACAGCAGGAACGCCAGGAACGCGCCCGACAGCAGCACCGCGCCCAGCCCTACAGCCTTGAACCGGCGTTCGGCGGCATAGCGCCCCGCGATGCGTTTCTGCATCGCCGCGCCCCGCCAGTCGGTGGGGGACGTTTCCCTATTCATATGCTTCCCGATATTTTTTGACGATGCGCAGCGCGACGATGTTGAGCAGCAGCGTGACGATGAACAGCACCAGCCCCAGCGCAAAGGCGGCGAGCGTCTTGGCGCTGTCGAATTCCTGGTCGCCGGTCAGCAGCTTGACGATCTGCGCGGTCACCGTGGTGACGCTGGCAAAGGGGTTGGCGGTCATGTTCGCCGACAGGCCGGCGGCCATCACCACAATCATGGTTTCCCCGATCGCGCGGCTGACCGCGAGCAATATGCCGCCCATCACGCCCGGAAGCGCGGCGGGGATCAGCACCTGGCGGATCGTCTCGTTCGGCGTCGCGCCCAGCGCCAGCGATCCGTCGCGCATCGCCTGCGGCACCGCGTTGATGCTGTCGTCGGCCATCGACGACACGAACGGGATGATCATCACCCCCATCACGATCCCCGCCGCCAGCGCGCTTTCGGTCGAGGCGTTGGGAATGCCGATCATCACCGCAAATTCGCGCAGCGCCGGGGCCACGGTCAGCGCGGCGAAATAGCCGTACACCACCGTCGGCACCCCGGCGAGGATCTCGAGGCACGGCTTCACCCATTTGCGCACCGTCGGCGCGGCATATTGGGTGAGGTACACCGCGGTCATCATCCCGATCGGGATCGCGACGATCATCGCGATGATCGCGCCGATCAGCACCGTTCCCCAGAACAAAGGGATGCCGCCAAAGGTATCGGGCTGCGGCGCGCCGCTGGTCGGCGCCCACGTCGTTCCGAACAGCAGCTCGACGGGCGACACAAGGCGAAAGAAGCGGATCGATTCGAACAGGAGCGACAGCACGATCCCGAACGTCGTCAAAATCGCGACGAGCGACGCGAGCAGCAGCACCGCCATCACGATCCGCTCGACCCGCGTTCGCGCGCGGAAATCGGGTTTGATGCGGGTAAAGGCATAAAGCCCGCCCGCGAGCGCCAGCGCGAGCATCGCCGCGATGCCGATCCACGCATAATGCTGCGTCGCATCGGCGTAGGGCTTGACCAGCGGCGCCGCGGCGGGCAGCCGCACGTCGGGCTGGCGCCCCTGCGCGACCGCGCGCGCATCGGACAATATCGCCCCGCGCTCGAAGCCAAAGGCGGGCAGGCTCTCGGCCGCCTCGCTCGCCAGCACCTGGTTGGTGATCAGCGCCGGCGACACCGACGACCACACCGCCAGGAACAGCGCCGCGGGCGCGAACAGCCACAGCGCGACATACCAGCCATGATATTGCGGCCGCGAATGCAGCTTCGCCCCCGCACGCCCCGCGAGCAGGTTCGAACGCGCCCGACCGGCAAGCCAGCCGATCAGGGCAAGGCCCGCAATCAGGAGCAAAAGGGCGGCGGCGTTAAAGGTCACTTGGTCCTCGGTTCTGGTGCCAACTTAAATTCCGTTCGCCCTGAGCTTGTCGAAGGGCCGTTCTTGCCTTGAAGAAAAGAAGGACAGTGCTTCGACAAGCTCAGCACGAACGGATGATGGGTATGGCGCACGGGGGTAGGCGGGTCCAAAAAAAGCGGTGGCCGGACCGGGCAAGCCCCATCCGGCCACCGGGGGGGAAACCTACTTCAGCTCGGCACCGTTCAGCGGCGTCATCCCGGTGCCGTTCGCCTTCGCCGTCGCCGCGATCGCGGCGGGCGACACGATCAGCCCCTTGGCGTTCAGATAACCGCCGTCGCTCGCGCCCTTCAGGAACTCGGCGACGAACTCGGCCAGCCCGGGGACGACGCCGACATGCGCCTTCTTGATATAGATGAACAGCGGGCGCGAACCCGGATAGCTGCCGTCGGCGATCGCCGCATAGGTCGGCGCGACGCCCTGCACCGGCACCGCCTTGATCTTGTCCTTGTTCGCATCGAGGTACGAAAAGCCAAAGATGCCAAGGCTGGTCGGGTTCTTGTCGAGCTTCGAGATGATGAGGTTATCATTCTCGCCCTGCTCGACATAATAGGGCGCACCGCGCAGCGTCGTGCAGGTCGCCTCGTGCTTGTCCTTGTCGCTGTCCTTCAGCGCCTTCATCTCGGGGTTCGCGTCGCAGCCACGGCCCAGGATCAGCTCCTTGAACGCATCGTAAGTACCGCTGGTCGACGGCGGGCCGAACACCGAAATCGCGACCGCGGGCAGCGCCGGGTTGACGTCCTTCCACGTCTTCGCGGTGTTGGGCTTGCCATAGGGGTTGGCAGCGAGAGCCTTATACACATCTTCTTCGGTCAGCTTGAAGCCCGGGCCGCGCGTCGCTTCGCCCAGCGCGATGCCGTCGATGCCGATCTGGACTTCGACGATGTCCTTGACGCCGTTGGCGACGCAGGTGTCGAACTCCTTCTTCTTGATCCGGCGCGATGCGTTGGCGATGTCGGGGGTGTCGCCGCCGACGCCCGAACAAAAGCGTTCAAAGCCGCCGCCGGTGCCGGTGCTGTCGATCTTCGGCGTCTTGTTGCCCGTCGCTTCGGCGAACTTTTCACCGACCGCAGTGGCAAAGGGATAGACCGTCGACGAACCGACCGCGCTGATATAATCGCGCGCGCCGCCACCCGACGAAGCCTGATCCTGACAGGCGGAAAGCGCCAGCGCGCACACGGCGGCGCCAACGACGCCAAGGGTGCGGGGCGCGAATTTCTGAGCCATGGAAAATCCTGTTGATGGGGGTCGTTACCGAACCAAGCCACCACCCCCGCGGCGACTCGCTGAGCGCCATTTGGGGGTTTTGTGTGACGTGTTTGTGACAGGGAGTGTCATGGAAGTGTCATGTGGCGTCGCCGATTTGGCGCAGCATCCCGGAAATCATTTCGAGTTTTTTGGCGCTGAACTCGGATTTGGGGATTGTGACAAAAATCTACCATTCTGAGAATGGTGCATCGTCATCGGTCGCTGAGAATTATGGCGCTTCGCATCTGAGAGGGACCGCATTAACCACGTAGATTCCGGCGGCGTTTGCGACATTTCCGATCTCCCTCTGGCGAATCGGAGTATGTCAGATATTGACAGATCATTCTACCTCTGTTGCGATAATCCGATAATATTGAAGAGATGGGGGAATCCTGAGAATGGCGAATGCAAAGCAGCGTCGTGAAATATTTCTTGGTCTAATTGCGCCAATTGGTGTGGACGTAAACGCTGTCGTTTCGGCCTTGGAGAGTGCTCTCAAGATCGTAAATTACGATCCAAATCCCATTAGGGTTACAGACATATTCTCGGACATGCCGTCAGGCCTCTTCGATCTAGATTATTCTGACAAGTTCGAGAGATATATAAAATATATAAAGGCCGGCGATGATCTTTGTGAAAAATGCGAGTCCAATGATATTTTCGCTCGATATGCGATCCATCGGCTTAAAAAGAATCACCCCAGAAGTTACGGGGAGGAAACTCCTAAAAATACAGCGCACATATTTCGTCAGATAAAAAGAATAGAAGAAATAGATTTATTCAAAAGGGTATTTGGACGAAATATTCTTTTTATCGGATGCTATTCTTCAAGAGAGCAGAGAGTTAAACATCTTGTTGACCAGCTTCTTCAATCCAGAAGAGGAAAAAATAGAAGTGAGCTTGAATCGAACGCTCTAGAGATTATTTCAATAGATGAAGACGAAAGAAATAGAGATTCGGGACAGAGGATAATTGAATGTTATCCTCATTCGGATTTTATTATTGATTGCACATCTCATAAATCTCTCGAAGAATCCGCAGAGAGATTGGTTAAGATATTTTTCGGATATCCTTTTATTTCTCCCACCAGAGATGAATACGCGAGTTATGTCGCTAATGCGGCCTCTTATCGATCTCTCGACTTATCTCGACAGGTAGGTGCAGCAATCTTCAGTGCAAAGAGTGAGGTTGTTTCGATAGGCTGCAACGAAGTGCCCGCGGCCGGAGGCGGAACCTATTGGGAAGATTCGGAATCCGACGGCAGGGATTTCTCGCAAGGTCGTGATTCTAATCAAAAAGTCAAAAGCGACATGGCAAGGGATGCGCTGAGTCGACTTGCCGAAAACGGCTGGCTCGTCGATCACTACAAAGAAATGGAACTCGACAAGCTGATTTTTCACGCATTTGATAAGAAGAAGGCTCCCCTAAAAAATGCAATGATTAATGACGTTATCGAATATGGCCGCATGGTTCATGCAGAAATGAATGCAATAACGGATGCTGCTCGGTCTGGTAAATCGACGGAAGGGTGTACATTGTATTGTACTACAATGCCGTGTCACCTTTGTACGAAGCTGGTAATTGCATCGGGTATTTCTCGGGTTGTTTATATACAACCTTATTCGAAAAGCCTTGTTGAGGAATTGTATCAAGATTCCGTCTGTATTGACAAGAAGGACATAGGGAATAGAGTTTCTTTTGAAACATTAAAGGGCGTCACGCCGAACGGATTTCGGATAGCATTTCGGAAAATTTCCAAGAGAAAAAACTCTGATGGATCCAGTGTTGGTTGGGAGCCTTTTTCAGCGGATCCGATTTTCAATAGTCATTTCGAATATTATATCCCTATCGAGGGCGAGGTTACGGATTCTTTGATTAAGGTAATGCAAGACAAGCTAGGGATCGAGATCGTCTGACATGATCCTCATCACCGGCCACGTCATCCTGACCCCCGAGCATCGCGAGCGCATGATCGCGCTCGGCGCCGCGCATAGCGCGCGGTCGCGCTCCGAACCGGGGTGTCTGGCGCACAATTGCCATGTCGATGTCGAGCAGCCCGCCCGCCTCGTCTTTGTCGAGGAGTGGGCGGATCTGGCCGCGGTGCGCACCCATTTCGCGGTCCCCGCGTCGGGCGCCTTCGTCGCCGAAATGCGCGCCCTCTCGCCGCAGCCGCCGGTGATGCGGATTTTCTCGGCCGAGGATGTGACGGCGCGGGCGGTGGGGTAAAAAGGGTCTCACGCAAAGGCGCAAAGGCGCGAAGAAGGAAGAGAGAAAGAAAAAGAAATATCTCACACAAAGACACAAAGCCTGTCCTGAGCGCCTGCAAGGCAGTCGAAGGGGCACAAAGATTGCGGCTCCGGGCCGCCGACGACGTGAACCAGTTAACCTTTGCCATTTGATGGCCGGACAAAGTCCGGCAGCCAAATCGAAACGTCAGGCTTCTGCGCCACGGTTGCGCCTGAGACCGCCCCCTTCGTGGCTTTGTGTCTTCGTGCGAAACCCTCTTCCTTCCTTCTTCGCGCCTTCGCGCCTTTGCGTGAGATCCCTTCTTGCTACCGGCGGCTCAAAGCGCGATGCCGATCCCGTCCGGGTGACGAGCACGGGAATCGGAGACGGATGACGATGTAGGAAAATTACCGCTTTCCTTCATTATTTCGCTGTGCCAGCCTTCATCCCGGCTCTTTCAAATCATCGACAAAAGCGGTTGCCGCCCGTCATGCGGACACCTCCCCGCGACGGATTATCCCGCGCGAGGCAGCGTGACAGCAAAACAGCGCGTAAGGCTGAACTTTGCTGAACTTTGGACCAGCATCGCGCCCTCCGCCGCCCTTTCCCTCATCGCCCGACCGCGCGCGGGCTTGATCGGGCGCCCGGTTGCGATAGGGCAGGGCGATCGACCCCGGATCGCGCCCGGGGCGGCAGGGGTAAAGCGCCGAGGGGCATATGAGCGGGTTTGAATTCATCTTTTCGCTGTTCGGGCTGATCCTCGGGCTCGCGCTGGCCGAGGGGCTGGGCGGGCTGGCGCGCGCGCTCAAGGCGTCGCACCGCGTCCGCATCGGCTGGCCGACCGCGCTGCTCGGGCTGTTCGTGTCGTGCGACGTCGTCACCTTCTGGATGTACGGCTGGGCGGTGCGCGACCTGCTGCCCCTCAGCTGGCCGGTGCTGTTCGGCGGCTTCGTCGTCACCGCGCTCTATTTCGTCGCCGCGTCGCTGGTGTTCCCCGACGATCCCGAAGGCTGGGACGACCTCAACGCCCATTTCGACAAACACCGGCGCCAAGTGATCGGCGGGGTGCTCCTGTGCAACGTCGCGTTGCTGGGCACCGTCGCCTGGCTCGATGGGGCACCGCCCTTCGACCTGCGTCGGATCATCCTCACCTGGTCGTTCTTCCCCGCCGCGCTGCTGGCGATCGCGACCAAGGACCGCCGCGTCGTGCTCGCCTGCCTGATCTGGCTGATCGCGCTCTACCCGCTGTCAGCGGTGTGGCGTTGAACCGACGGGCCACCCCAAACCCGTTCGTGTCGAGCGAAGTCGAGACACGCCGCGTTCGCGCTGTAACTCGCGTGTCTCGACTTCGCTCGACACGAACGGCAATAAGGGGATGGCATTAGGACGAAAGGGAGGCCGATGCTCTACTTGAGCAACGGCGCCAGATACTGCCCGGTGAAGCTCCGCTTCTCCTTCACCACCTGTTCGGGCGTCCCCGCCGCGACGATCTCGCCGCCCTTGACCCCGCCTTCGGGGCCGAGGTCGAGGATGTAATCGGCGGTCTTGATGACGTCCAGATTATGCTCGATCACGATCACGCTGTTGCCCTGGTCGACCAGCTGCTGGAGCACTTCGAGCAATTTGCGGACGTCCTCGAAATGCAGCCCGGTGGTGGGTTCGTCGAGGATGTAGAGCGTCTGCCCGGTCGAACGCCGCGACAATTCCTTGGCCAGCTTCACCCGCTGCGCCTCGCCCCCCGACAGCGTCGTCGCCTGCTGCCCGACCTTGATATAGCCAAGGCCCACGCGCACCAGCATCGCCATCTTGTCGCGGATCGCGGGCACCGCCTTGAAAAACTCCGCCGCATCCTCGACCGTCATGTCGAGCACATCGGCGATGCTCATGCCCTTGAACTTCACCTCGAGCGTTTCGCGGTTGTAGCGTTTGCCGTGGCACGTCTCGCACGTCACATAGACGTCGGGCAGGAAGTGCATCTCGATCTTGATCAGCCCGTCGCCGGTGCACGTCTCGCACCGTCCGCCCTTGACGTTGAAGCTGAAACGCCCCGGTTTGTAACCGCGCGCCTGCGCCTCGGGCAGCCCCGCGAACCAGTCGCGAATTACCGTGAAGGCGCCCGTATAAGTCGCCGGGTTCGAGCGCGGGGTGCGGCCGATCGGCGACTGGTCGATGTCGATCACCTTGTCGCAATGCTCCAGCCCTTTCAGGCTGTCGTGCGGCCCCGCGACCATCCGCGCGCCGTTGAGCACGCGCGCCGCGCTGGCATAGAGTGTATCGATGATCAGGCTCGACTTGCCGCTGCCACTGAGGCCGGTGACGCAGGTGAAGGTGCCGAGCGGGATCTTCGCGGTGACATTGTTGAGATTGTTGGCGCGGGCGCCCTTGAGCACCAGGTCGAAGCCGTTGCCGGGGCGGCGGTGCTTCGGCACCTCGATCTTCTTCGCGCCCGTCAGATACGCCGCGGTCAGGCTCTTCTTGTTCGCCAGCACCTGCTTCAGCGTCCCCTCGGCGACGATCTCGCCGCCGTGGACGCCCGCGCCCGGGCCCATGTCGACGACATAGTCGGCGTGGCGGATCGCATCCTCGTCATGCTCGACGACAATCACGGTGTTGCCGAGGTCGCGGAGGCGTTTCAGCGTCGCGAGCAGCCGGTCGTTGTCGCGCTGGTGCAGGCCGATGCTTGGCTCGTCGAGGACGTAGAGTACGCCCGACAGCCCGCTGCCGATCTGCGAGGCGAGGCGGATGCGCTGGCTTTCGCCGCCCGAGAGCGTACCCGACGTGCGGTTGAGGTTGAGATAGTCGAGGCCGACATTGTTGAGGAAGCCGAGCCGCTCGTTGATCTCTTTCAGGATCGCCTTGGCGATCTGCTTCTGCGTGTCGTTCAGCTTCTCGTCGAGCGTGCTGAACCAATGGAGCGCGTCGGCGACCGAGCGCTGCGCCGACATGCTGATGTCCTCGCCCGCGATCTTCACCGCGAGCGGTTCGGGGCGCAGCCGCGCGCCGTGGCACGTCTCGCACGGCTGCGGCGTCTGATATTTGCTGAGCTCCTCGCGCATCCACGCGCTCTCGGTCTGGAGCAGGCGGCGGTTGAGGTTGCCGATCACCCCCTCGAACGCCTTGTGCGTCGTGTAACTGCGCTTGCCGTCCTTGAAGGTCAGTTCAACCGGCTTGCCGCCGCTGCCATAGAGGATGATCAGCTGCACCTCGCCGGGCAGGTCCTGCCAGGGTGTGGTGAGGTCGAAGCCATAGGCTTTGCCCAGGCTTTCGAGCACCTGCATGTAGTAAGGCGAGGGCGGGTTCGATTTCGCCCACGGCACCACCGCACCCTTTTTCAGGCTGAGCGCATGGTTGGGGACGACGAGGTCGGGGTCGAACTCCTGCCGTTCGCCCAGCCCGTCGCACGCGGGGCAGGCGCCCTGCGGCGCGTTGAAGCTGAACAGGCGCGGTTCGATCTCGGCGATCGTGAAACCCGACACGGGGCAGGCGAATTTCTCCGAAAAGATCAGCCGGTTCGCTGGAATGCCCGCGCCCTTCATCGCGCCGCCGGTATCTTCCTCCTCGCGCCCCGGCACCGGCCCGTCGGCGAGGTCGACATAGGCCAGTCCTTCGGCGAGTTTCAGCGCGGTCTCGAAGCTGTCGGCAAGCCGCGTGCCGAGGCCGTCGCGCACCGCGATGCGATCGACGACGACCTCGATGTCATGCTTGTACTTCTTGTCGAGCGCGGGGGCGTCGCCGATCTCGTAAAACTCGCCGTCGATGCGGACGCGGGTGAAGCCGTCCTTCTGCCACTGTGCGAGTTCCTTCTTATACTCGCCCTTGCGGCCGCGCACGACAGGGGCGAGCAGATAGGCGCGCGTGCCCTCGGGCAATTGCATCACGCGGTCGACCATCTGGCTGACCGTCTGCGCCGAAATCGGTTCGCCCGTGGCGGGCGAATAAGGGATGCCGACGCGCGCCCACAGCAGGCGCATATAGTCGTAGATTTCGGTGACCGTCGCGACGGTCGAGCGCGGATTGCGGCTCGTCGTCTTCTGCTCGATGCTGATCGCCGGCGACAAGCCGTCGATATGCTCGACATCGGGCTTTTGCATCATCTCGAGGAACTGGCGCGCATAGGCCGACAGACTCTCGACATAACGCCGCTGCCCCTCGGCATAGATGGTGTCGAACGCCAGCGACGATTTGCCGCTGCCCGACAGGCCGGTGATGACGATCAACGCATCACGCGGCAGGTCGACGTCGACGCCCTTCAGATTATGCTCGCGCGCACCGCGCACTTTGATGTGGGTGAGACTCATGGGAGGGGTATGTTCCAGATTTGTTCTTATGGCGCAAGGGGGCGTTTCGACCCGGCTCTCCCCGGTAGATAGGATGCGTGGACATCGCCCGCAATGCGGGGAATTTCCACCAACATCACAAAGGCTTCGACCAGCGTCATGCCGCTCGCTTGACCCTGTGGCGGCGCAGGCGGACAGTCGGACCATGGCCGTCGTCCGGTTTCGGGCGGCGCGGGGACACAGGGAGACTGGGGAATGATCAAATTTTTGGGCGGGGCCGCGGGCCTTGCGATCGCAATCGCGTTATCGACGGCACCGGCAACCGCGAGGGAAACGGCGCCGGGTGCATCATTGCTTGCGGGCGGCGCGGACGAAGGTGCGGGTGACGCGGAATCGCTGAAGGCGCTTACCTTCGGCACCTGGGGGGTCGATCTCGGCGCGCGCGACCCGAATGTGAAGCCCGGCGACGATTTCGACAAATATGCCAACGGCGGCTGGTTCGCCCGGACCGAAATTCCGTCGGATCAGGCGTCGGCGGGGGTCGATTACGACGTTTACAACCTGACCCAGCGCCAGCTGCGCGCGGTGGTCGCCGGGGCGCCGGCAACGAGCCAGGTCGGCGGATTGTATCAGAGCTTCATGGACGAAGCGCGGGTCGAGGCGCTGGGCGCCAAGCCTTTGCTCGCCGACATCGGCGCGGTCAGCGCGATCAACGATAAATCGGCCATGGCGCGCTTCATGGGCGGGACGCAGGGCGGCTTCGGTGCGACGATCGTCAGCGGGGGCCCCTATGCCGACACCGCCGATCCGACGGTCAATGTGCTATGGCTGGGGCAGGCGGGGCTTGGCCTGCCCGAGCGCGATTATTATCTGAGCGACGGTTTCAAGCCGCAGCGCGATGCCTATCGCGCCTATATCGCGCGGACGATGAAAATGGCGGGGAACGCCGACCCCGAAAAGGCCGCCGATGCGGTGATGGCGTTCGAGACCGAGATCGCGAAGGTCAGCTGGGCGATCGCCGATCGCCGCGACATCGGCAAGATCAACAATCCGATGTCGTCCGACGAACTCGCCGCCTATGCGCCGGGGCTCGACTGGACCGCTTGGTTTGCGGGGGCGGGTATCGCACCGCAAAAGCGCATCATCGTCAATGAAAAGACCGCGGTGCGCGATATTGCGGCGCTTTATGCCCGCACGCCGCTCGACACGATCAAGCTGTGGCAGCAGTTCCATGTTGCGAACAGCGCCGCGCCCTATCTGTCGAAGGCGTTCGTCGACAGCCGGTTCGAATATACCAAGGCGCTGAGCGGAGTCGGCGAGCTGCGCCCGCGCTGGAAACGCGGGCTGACGCTGGTCGATGGCAGCCTGGGAGAGCTGGTCGGTGAAACCTATTCGACGCAATATTTCCCCGCGAGCGCGAAAGCCAAGATGGAAGTGCTGGTCGCCAATCTGAAACTCGCGATGGGCGACCGCATCCGGGCGAACGGCTGGATGGCGCCCGCGACCAAGGATGCTGCGTTGGCGAAGCTTGCAAAGATGGACGTCATGGTCGGCTATCCCGACAAATGGCGCGACTATGCGGCGCTCCGGATCGATCCCGCCGACCTGTACGGCAATGTGAAGCGCAGTTCGGCGTTCGAATATGCCTATGCGCTGGGCGATCTCAACAAGCCCGTCGATCGCAAGAAATGGGCGATGAACCCGCAGGAAGTGAACGCCTATAATGGCGGGCTGGAGAACAAGATCGTGTTCCCGGCGGGCATCTTGCAGGCGCCCTATTTCAGCGAGAGTGTCGATGATGCGGTCAATTATGGCGCGATCGGGGCGGTGATCGGGCACGAAATCATCCATGGCTTCGACGATCAGGGCCGCAAGATCGACGCCGACGGCGCGGTGCGCGACTGGTGGACCGCAGAGGACGCGGCGAAGTTCGACGCCGCGGCCAAGGCGTTCGGGGCGCAATATGCGACCTATGAAGCCGCGCCGGGATCGTTCATCAATCCCGATCTGACGATGGGGGAGAATATCGCCGATCTCGCGGGACTCGAGGTCGCGTATGACGCGTACCAGCGCTCGCTCGGCGGCAAACCCGCGCCGGTGATTGACGGCCTGACCGGCGACCAGCGCTTTTTCCTGGCCTTTGCGCAGGCGTGGCGCACCAAACAGCGCGAGGATGCGATCAAGCAGCAGGTGGCGAGCGATCCGCACAGTCCCGCGCGCTGGCGTATCATCGGGCCGGTGCGCAATGTCGATGCGTGGTACAAGGCGTTCGGCGTTCAGGCGGGCGCCAAATATTATCTGAAGCCCGAGGAACGCACTCGGATCTGGTAGTCCTGAGACCCCTTTCTCAGGATTGGGCGGGGGCGGCGACATGCCGTCCCCGTACCGCCATTGCGATCAGCGACAGCGCCGCTCCGATAATCACGAACAGCGCAGGAAAGCCACCTAGGACCGACATCATGCGGATGCCGTCGATGCCGCCGCTCGCCACGAGCACCAGCGCGACCAGACCGACGGTGATGCCCCAGGCCGCTTGCACCCACAGCGGCGCTTCCGGCGTTTCGGGCGAGATGCCGTGCGTCGACAGCGCGCTCATCGCGGAGACATTGGCGTCGGCACCGGCGACGTAAGAGAGGAAGATCGCGAACAACACGACCGCCGCGACGCCGGGGCCGCCGCCGAGCGCGCTGAACAGGCGGAACAGCACCGGGTCGGGACCCTGCGCGGTCAGGATCGCGTAGAGGCTGGCGCCGCTTTGCTGGTCAAGCGCGATCGTTGCACCTGCGATCGCGGTCATCCACACCGCGCCGAACAACGATGGCAGGAGCAGATTGTAGAGGATGAAGGCGCGGACGCTGTAGCCGACCGCGAGGCGACCGAGGAAGAGCGCGGTAACCGGCGCCCAGGCGAACCAATTGGCCCAGTTGAAAATCGTCCATTGCCGGTGCCACCCCGTATCGACGTCGAGGCCGAGGTTGCGGGGGATGAAGGTCTGGAAATAGTCGAAGGCGCCGCGCAGCGCGAGGTCGAACATCCGCGCGGTCGGGCCCGCGAGCAGCACAAAGGCGATAATGGCGAAGAATATCCAGGTGTTGAGGACCGAGAGCCCGGCTATCCCCTTTTGCAGGCCCGTCGCGGCGGAGATGAGGAAGCTGCCGACGATGGCCGCGGCGATCGCCCAGCGGAGTGCGGTGCCGCCCGCAAACCCGCCGATCCCCTCGATCCCGCCCGCCAGCGCGAGCAGCCCGGCGCCGAGCGAGGCTGCCATGCCTGAAACGAGGGCGAAGAGGCAGAGAATGTCGATCCCGGTGCCGATGGGGCCGTGTGCGCGCGGCCCGAGGAGGGGGACGAACAGCGACGACAGGCTGAACGGTTCGCGGTGATTGTAATAGACGAGCGCGAAGGCGAGTCCGGCGACGGTGTAAATGGCGTACGGCGTCAGCGTCCAGTGCAGGAACATCGTCGACATCGCAAAGGTCGCGGCAGCATCGCTGCCGGGTTCGAGGCCGAGCATCGCGGGCGGATCGTTGAGGTGGAACAGCGGTTCGGCGGCACCCCAGAACAGGATGCCGGTCGCGATCGTGGTACAGAGCGTCACCGCGAACCAGCGCCAACGGCCGAGGATCGGCTTCGCATGCGGTCCGCCGATGATGCGCCCGCCGAGCGGAGAAAGCGCGATACCGGCGAGCAGCGCCAGAAAGGCGAGGCCGGACCATGCGAATAGCGGCGAAAAATGGCGCAAGATCCAGTCATTGATCGCGACTTCGGCGGCGAGCACGGCGGCGCCCTGCCACAGGCTGAGGCCGACCGCCGCCAGCAACACCGCGAGCGGGGTGAAAAAGACGGCGCGGTTGAGCGGGTGCTTTGGCAATGCTGGCAAATTGGCGTCCGATCGGACAAGGTGCGGCGGGCCAGCATGACCCCTGGCCTTGCGAAGGTCAATCAACGGGCTGTGATCCGGGCTGGAACGCCCGATGCAGCCATGCGTTGGACCGCCAAAGCGATGGATTGAAGGAGAGACTTCGATGAAAAAGATCATTCTGGCGGCAGCTACCGCAATGGCACTGGTCGGCACCGGACAGGTGGCAGCGTTTCAGGCGCCGGTCGCGACGCCCACCGAAGCGCTCGCAGCGCAAACCAAGCTGCCCGACGGCACGACGGCCGAGGAACGGTCGAACACCGCGCGGCTCAATGCCGAACAGGCGGCGCGCGCCAAGGCCGAGATCACCACTTATGAGCAGGAGGTTTCGGCAGTGGCGCAGCAGGTCGCGCATGACCAGGCCGAGTTCGCCGAAGAAACCGCTGCTTACGAAGCCGAAAAGGCGCGTGTCGCGGCGATGTCGGCCGAAGAACGGATGAAATGGGAGGCCGATGTCGCCGCGTGCAAAGCGGGCGACACGACGCGCTGCGCCAAACCGGTCGCGCCGCAGCCGCGCTGATCAGTCAATATTGCGGCGGTAGCGCCGACGTTTCCGCGGCGACCGGTTCGTCGTCCGCCACGCTGGCGGGCACAATCGCGGGAGCCGTCACGACGCGACGTACCTCGCGCGGCGGCGGGTCCGGAAAGCGGCCGCCATAGCGATAGCCGTCATCGGATTCGTCCGGTGGCGGCGGATCGAGGTCGACCGCGCCCAGCTCGCGAAACTCATGGCTCATCCGGTCTTCGCGATCAGCGCGGAGGCGCGCGGCGACGCCGTAGCTGTCGCGGCAATCGGGACAGGGCGTCGCCCCGCCGACGGGCGCCGCCGCAGCGTCGGGGTTCGCGCTGAGGTGCGAATAGGTCGCTGGCTCGCCCATTCGGCCGATCGATCGCGTTCCAACCGCCATCTCGCCGAGCAGCATCCCGGCAATCACCCCGGCCAGCGCCGCCGCCGACCAGCGGAACAGCCGGACACCGCGATGACGACTCGCGACGAAAGATAATTTCCTTGGCACGGCGCGATTTGGTCATGTGCGGGCGCCGGATGCAAGTGTGACGCCATCAAATTGCCCGTCTCTCGTCCGTTCGTCGACGGATGAACGGCTTTCGTCCGGTAATCGACCGGCCTTTCGCTCCGATCGATCCAAACGCGATTCTGATGACGTCTAGGGAGTATCACGGTTGTGCGGGATGCGGAGGTGCTGGTCTCCCCGGTCCAGAAACTCCGTGTCCCGCATCATCCCCCAAGAGAGGACTCCCCCATGGCGAAACTTTCCCTGATCCTGCTGACCGCGCCGATCGCGTGCGTCGGCCTGAGCGTTCCGGCCTTAGCGGCTGACGACGAAGACACACAGCGTAGCGTCGTCGTGCGCTACGACGACCTGAACCTGACGAGCGTGGAAGGGCGCGACCGGCTGAACGCGCGGGTCAAGTCGGCCGTTCGCAAGGTTTGCGACAGCCGCCCCAACTACCGCCAGACCTTGCACGAGCGGGCATTGTCGCTGGAATGCGAAACCGCCACGCTGGCCGACGCGGATGTGAAGCTCGCCAGCCTGCTGAACGGCGACGGCACCCGGTTGGCCGATCGCGGCAAGACGATCACGGTTGCCGCGCCCTGACGGTGCGGAACGCGCCAACCAAAAAGGCGGTCATGCTGGAACAGCATGGCCGCCTTTTGGGTTCAGGCGTGCATGATAGACTTGACGTCGTGGAGATAGGTGCGGCCGACGCGGTGGATGCCGCCATCACCCAGATCGACGCTCCACGCCCCGTCGCCATGATGTTTCAGCCCGACGATCCCGTCGCGGCGAACCATTTTCGAGCGGTGAATGCGCATGAACTGATCGGGGTTCATCCGCGCTTCCAGTGATTTGATGGTCTGGTGAATGAGCCAGCTGCGCGCGCCGACATGCAGTCGCATATAATCGCGCTCGGCCTCGATCAGATCGACCTGACCCGCGTCGATGCGCAGCATTTCGCCGCGGTTCTGAACCCAGAATTCGTTGATCCATTTGCTCTTTTGTGTCGGCGCGCGTTCCGCCGCGCGCCATTCGCGCACCCGCGCGAGCGCGCGGGCGAGGCGGTCGGGTGATACCGGTTTGAGCAGATAGTCGACCGCCGCGACGTCGAAGGCGGCGACCGCATATTGGTCGAACGCGGTGACAAAAATCACCGCCGGCGGATTGTCGAGCCGGTCGATCGCGGCGGCGACCTCCAGCCCGTTGAGATCGGGCATCGCGATGTCGCAGAGGACGAGGTCGGGGGCGAGCGCGTCGACCATGCGGAGCGCCGAGGCGCCGTCGCTGGCGGTGCCGACCAGCGATACGCCGTCCTGCTGGCCGGTCAGGATCTGCAGGCGTTCGATCGCCAGCGGTTCGTCATCGACGATCAGGGTACGCAGCGTCTGGATCATCAGCGAGCCTCTCGTGATAATGGCAGCCAAAGCGACACGACGAAGCCGCCATCGTCCGACGGTCCCCATTCGCACCCTGCGGTCGGACCGTAGCGCGTGAGCAGGCGTTCGCGAACATTGCCGAGTCCGAGCCCGGTTCCCGACGCCGGGGTCGGCGCCTTGGGATCGATGTCGTTGTCGATGCGCAGCACCAGCAGCCCATATTCGGCGCTGGCGTGCAACCGGATCGCGATTTTGCCCTTGGTCGGCGCGACGCCATATTTGATCGCATTTTCGATGATCGGTTGCAGGATCAGCACCGGGACGCAGGCGTTTTTCAGCTCGTCGGGCATCGTGACCTCGACCTGTAAACGATCGGGAAAACGCGTTTGCTCGATTTCGAGATACAGGCGTTGCAGCGCGATTTCTTCGTCAAGGCTGACAAGCTGTTCGGGGTCGATCGCAAGGCTGGAACGCAGGAAGGACGACAGGTTCATGATCATCGTCTCAGCCTCGCTCTTCGATCCTTTCAGGACGAGCGTCGACAGCGAGTTGAGCGTGTTGAACAGGAAATGCGGGTTCACCTGATAATGCAGCGCGCGCAGCTGGGCATTTTTTGCCTCCAGCCGGAAATGATTGGCGCGCCGTTCGACCGCGCGCATCTCATTCGCATAGCCGAAGGCGACATAGAGCGCCGCCCAGACGGCAAAGAAGAAATACCAGCGGATCGAGCTGTCGAGAATCAGGATCGTTTCCCACGCGCCGGGGAACTTCGCCTGCATTTCCTCGATGATCCGCGTCGCTTCGGGAACCGGGAACCAGTAATAGAAGACGAGCAGGTTGACCGATGCATAGACGATCACCAACGGCACCGCCGCGCCCAGCGCGGCGGCTAGGCGGGCGCCGAAACTCTGCGGCTGCGCCCGTTGCAGCAACTGGTAGAGCACAAAGGTGCATAAAATGCCCGCCACGACCACGATCGCGCGGCGCCAGATCGACGACAGCGGCTCCGCCACGCCGGTCAGCATCGCAAGGCCCGTGGTGATCAGGAAATAAATCACCCACATCGCGACGATCGAACCGATCGCGACCCGCGGGTTGACGCGTGCGTCGGAGGCGCGCCAGTCGGGCGCCGCCGCCAACATTTTTGCGCGCTGATCGCGCAGCGCGTCCTTACGTAGAGCCATGTTCATTGCGCCTGCTTTAGCGCCAAAACCGGCGCCGACGCTAGCAGACGGCGGGCCGCCAGTCGAACCCCCGGGCGCTTTGGTCGAAAGCCGGTGCGTCGATCGTCACCCCAGCCGGGCCAGCGCGGCGGTCAGGCGATCGGCTTCGGCCTCCTTGGCGGCATGATCGGCGCGCGCCTTTTCGACCGCTTCGGGCTTGGCGCGTTCGACGAACGACGGGTTATTGAGGCGCCCGGCGAGGCCGTCGCGCTCCTTGGCCGCGGCGGCGAGCGCTTTGGTGAGGCGGTCGCGTTCGGCGGCGATGTCGATGACGCCTTCGAGGGGGACGGTGACCGTCTCACCATCGACGACGAGCTGCGCCGATGCGCCCGCGGGTGCGGGGTCGAAGCTGATGGCTTCGAGGCGCGCAAGGCGGTCGAGCTGCGCCGCGAGCTTGTCGGTGCGGCCCTTGAGCGACGCCGGGAAATGCGCGGTCAGGCGCGCGCCCGGCGGCAGGCCGAGCTCGGCCTTCGCACCGCGCAGTTCGCTGACCAGCTTGATCAGCCAGTCGATATCGGCGCTGGCTTCCGTGTCGTGGGTGGCGGTCGGCGCAGGCCATTTGGCGGTGATCAGCGGATAATCGGCGCGGTCGCCGAGCCCGGTCCACAGCTCTTCGGTGATGAAGGGCATGAAAGGGTGCAGCATGACGAGGATCTGGTCGAGCACCCAGCCAGCGACGGCCCTGGTCTCGTCGTCGATCGCGCCCTTGATCAGTTCGAGATACCAATCGCAGAAGCGGTCCCATGCAAAGCTGTAGATCGCGTTCGCGGCCTCGTCGAAGCGGTAGGCGGCGAAGGCGGTTTCCATCGCGCTGACGGTCGCGGCGACCTCGCCGATGATCCAACGGTTGACCGGCAGCGTTGCCGCGGGCGCCTCGAGGCTGGTCGAGGCCGAAATGCCATTGGCTTCGCAGAAGCGCGCGGCGTTCCACAGCTTGGTCGCGAAGTTGCGGTAACCCGCGAGGCGCGCATCATCCATCTTGATGTCGCGGCCCTGGCTTTCCATCGCCGACATGAAAAAGCGCAGCGCGTCGGCGCCGTACTGGTCGATCAGGCCGAGCGGGTCGACGACATTGCCCTTCGACTTCGACATCTTCGCGCCGTCGGGCGCGCGGACGAGGCCGTGGAGATAGAGCGTCTTCCACGGGACATCGCCCATGAACTCCATCCCCTGCATCGCCATCCGCGCATCCCAGAAGAAGAGGATGTCGAAGCCCGAGATGAGGACGTCGTTGGGGTAGTGGCGGGCGAGAAGCGATTGCGCCCGATCCTCCCCGGAACGGGGAGGGGGACCATCCGAAGGATGGTGGAGGGGGGCGGCGGCCTCGAGCGGCGTTGAAGGCTGAGAACCCCCTCCGTCAGCCGTTCCGGCTGCCACCTCCCCGTCCCGGGGAGGATTGTCTTCGGGCCAGCCAAGTGTCGCGAAGGGCCAGAGCGCCGAGGAGAACCAGGTGTCGAGGACGTCCTCGTCACGCGTTAGCGCGATGCCTTCGCCCGCCTGTGCCTGTGCTTCTTCTTCCGTCTCGGCGACGAAGATGCTGCCATCGTTGCCATACCAAGCTGGAATCCGGTGTCCCCACCACAGCTGGCGCGACACGCACCACGGCTGGATATTCTCCATCCAGTTGAAGAAGGTCTTTTCCCACGTCTTGGGGACGATATTGATCCGCCCGTCGCGCACCGCCGCCATCGGCGGCTGCGCGAGCGTTTCTGCGTCGACATACCATTGGTCGGTCAACCATGGCTCGATCACCACGCCGCCGCGATCACCAAAGGGTGTCTGGATCGTGCGCGGCTCGGCGTCATGTTCGTTGCCGTCCTTGTCGATATGCGGGATCAGGAAGCCGTCTTCCTTCATCCGCGCCACGACCAGTTCGCGTGCACCATCGACGCCGTCGCGCTTGAAGCGGTGGAGGCCCAGATATTCTTGCGGAATCAGCCCGTCGGCAGTCTGGATGACGTTGGCATCGCCGTCGAGCATGTTGAGCATTTCGCCGGGCTTGAAGCCCGCACGCTTGCCGACCTCGAAGTCGTTGAAATCATGTCCTGGAGTAATCTTCACCGCGCCGCTGCCTAGTTCGGGATCGGCATGTTCGTCGGCGACGATCTTCAAGCGTCGCCCGGTGATCGGCTGCAGGATATCCTTGCCGATCACGCTCCTGTAGCGCGCATCGTCGGGGTGCACCGCGACCGCCATATCGGCGAGCATCGTTTCGGGGCGCGTCGTCGCGACCTCGATATAGTCGCGTGCCCCCAAAGGATTATTGGCGTCGAGCGTCACGCCGTCGGCGAGCGGATATTTGAAGTGCCAGAAGCCGCCCTGCACCTCGTGCGTTTCGACCTCGAGGTCCGAAATCGCGGTCTTGAGCTTCGGATCCCAGTTCACGAGGCGCTTGTCGCGGTAGATCAGCCCCTTTTTGTGGAGGTCGACGAACACCTTGACCACCGCGCGGGTAAAGTGCGGGTCCATCGTGAACTGCTCGCGGCTCCAGTCCATCGAGCAGCCGAGGCGGCGGAGCTGGCCGGTGATCTGGCCGCCGCTTTCCGCCTTCCACTGCCACACCTTGTCGATGAAATCTTCGCGGCTGTAGTTGGTGCGCTTGTCCTGCCGCGCCTCGAGCTGGCGCTCGACAACCATCTGCGTCGCGATGCCGGCATGATCCATGCCGACGACCCACAAGGCATCCTTGCCGCGCAAGCGTTCGTAGCGGACGAGCACGTCCTGCAACGTGTTGTCGAGCGCATGGCCGATGTGCAGCGCGCCGGTGACGTTCGGCGGCGGGTTGACGATCGTGAACGGCGTCGCGTCGGGGCGATGCGGGCGAAACAGCCCGCGGCTTTCCCACTCAGTGGCCCATTTCGCCTCGATTGCGGCGGGATCGAATGTTTTTTCCATCGGCATAATGCGGCGCGCTTTGCCAGCCATGGTGCGGCGCGGCAAGGGGTCAATGCCCCGTTTTCCTACATCGTCACCCCGGGCTTGATCCGGGGTCCATAACCGCCCGCGCAGCTATGGATGCCGGATCAGGTCCGGCATGACGATACTGGAATGCTATTTCTTCAGATGCCTGCCCAGCCAGCCGAACACCGTCTGATACCATTGGACGCTGTTCTGGCCCTTCAGGATCCAGTGGTTCTCGTCGGGAAACACCAGCAATTCGCCCGCGACGCCCTGCCGTTGTAAGGCGTGGAATGCCGCGAGGCTCTGGCTGTACGGAATGCGAAAATCCTTTTCGCCGTGGATCACCAGCATCGGGGTCTTCCACTTGGTGACGTGATTGACCGGGTTCCATTTCTCGGCATCGCGGCGCTGCCACCACGGGCCGCCATGATCAAATTCGTCGAACCATGTCTCCTCGGTCTCGAACGCCATCGCGCGCAGGTCGAATACCCCAGCATGGTTGACCAGGCATTTGAAGCCGTCGGGCCAATTGCCCGCGATCCAGTTCATCATGTAACCGCCGTAAGAACCGCCGAGCGCGCAGGCGTTGGCGGTATCGACATTGGCGTCCTGCGCTCCCGCTGCGGCGAGGCCAAGCTTGAGGTCTTCGAGCGGCTTGCCGCCCCAATCCTGATTGATGCTGTCGGTAAACGCTTGGCCGTAACCCGTCGAACCGTGGAAATCGACGGTCACCGCGGCATAGCCCGGCGCCGAAAACAGACGCGGGTTCCAGCGCGTCGACCAGCTGTTGCCAAAGCTCGATTGCGGGCCGCCGTGGACGAGGTAGGCGACCGGGAGCTTGCCCTTGGTGTCGGCGGTCTTGACGATCTGACCCCACACGGTGTCGCCATTGGCGCCCTTGAAACTGAAGCGTTTGGCATCGACGGGGTCGAGTTCGGCCAGCTGGACGCGGTTGACGTTGGTCAGGCGGGTAATCTTGCCCTTGGCGTCGCGCGTCCAGAGGTCGGTCGGCACCGCGACGCTGTTACGCGAGTAGAGCAGCGCGCCGCCGGGCAGGGGGGTGACGTCGCCGATATTGCCCTCATAGGCTTCGGCGGTGACCTTGAGCTTGGCCACCTTGCCGGTTTTTACGTCGACCTGAAAGACAGGATGGTCGAGCACATCCTGCGCGGTGACAAAGAGCGATTTGCCGTCAGCTGCCCAGGCGATCGAGCCGACCGAACGATCCCACCCATCGGTCAGCTTGCGCGTTTCGCCGCTGGCAATGTCGCGCAGCATCAGCACCTGCCGATCGGCCTCATAGCCGGGGCGTGCCATCGCGGCATAAGCGAGCCACTTGCCGTCGGGCGAGGGCGTGGGCAGGGTATCGGTCGCCTCGTTTTCCGCAGTCAGGTTTCGCGGCATCATCCGGCTGTCGACCAGCCAGCTATAGATATCGAGGTTGGTCGAGGTCGGCTCGTCCTTGTCGGCCTTGCGCAGGGTGAAAAACACCGTGCGGCTGTCGGCGCCCCACGCCAGTTCCTCGCCGCCGCCAAAGGGTTTCGACGGGCTGTCGCCGGTCAGCCCGGCATCGACGGCGCGCGCGGTCGTCGCCTTGCCCCCGTCGAGGTTGAAGACAAAGGGGCGGCTGTAGGTTCCGGGCGTTTCCCAGCTATCCCAGTGGCGCACGAAGCCCGTGCCGTCCTTGTACAGGCGGCCGGTGCCGGGGCCAGGCTGCGCGCCCTTGTCTTTGGCGTCGCAGCCGAAATCGGTGCATTCGCGCGGCACGTCGCCCCAGGCCAGCAGGCGCTGGCCGTCGGGCGAAATCTTGAACCCCGACACGTCGGCGACTGTATCGGTAACCTGCGCGGCGGCGCCGCCGGTCGTGGGAACGACGCGCCATACCTGGCTTTTGCCGCTGGCGTTCGAGAGGAAATAGAGGCTGCCGTCGGGGTGGAAGGCGGGGGCCGATTCATTCTTGTCGGCGGTATCGGCGATGCGCACCGGCGCGGCGTCCTTCGCATTGCGGTCCACCAGCCACAGGCCGGTCGCGCGCTTGTAGGTTGCGGCGTCGGTCTCGGTCATCTGGAATACGACCCAGCGTCCGTCGGGTGACGCAGTTGGCGCCGCGACGCGCTTCAGCGTCGCCAGATCGACCTCGGTCATCGGGCGCGCAAAGGCGGGGGTGGACAGGACAGCGGCGAGCGCCAGGGCGCTGGTCAGGATATGGTTTCGCATGAAAGCGGTTTAGCGGGGTAGGGCGCGCGTTCAAGCGTGTTCGTCGATTGCGGGTTCAGGGCGTCCGGTTTGGGGGCGCGCCGACACTCCCTTATTCGTCATCCCGGCGAAGGCCGGGATCTCACCTTATCGGTTTTCCACACCGGCGAGATCCCGGCCTTCGCCGGGATGACGATGCTATAGATCCTCCCTGTGGCGAAGCCATGGGGAGGGGGACCGTTCGCGAAGCGAATGGTGGAGGGGCAGCGGCGGTAGTGCCAATGCCCCTCCGTCAGCGCTCCGCGCTGCCACCTCCCCATCGCTACGCGACAGGGAGGATCGATGGCAGCTATCGGTCGCTACCGGACGATCACGCCGCCCTTCATCACATGGTCGATCTTTTCGAGTACCGCGATGTCGGCAAGCGGGTCGGCCTTTACCGCGACCATATCGGCATAGCGGCCGGGCACGATCGCGCCGATGTCGCCCCGACCCATCTCGATCGCAGCGCGACCGGTGGCGGACTGGATCGCCTGCATCGGGGTCATGCCATATTTGACCATGTTGCGGAATTGCCGCGCGTTCAGCCCGTGCGGATAAACCCCGGCGTCGGTGGCGTAGCCGATGTTGACCCCGAGCTCGACCGCGCGGCGAAACGCGGCGCGCTGTGCGTCGGTGGTTTCGCGGTTCTTGCGCAGATATTCCTCGGGCCACCCCTCCTTCGTCCCGACATCATCGATGTAGGTGCCGTTATAGATGTCCATCGCCAGCCAGGTGCCGCGCGCCTTGGCAAGCCGGAGCGCTTCCTCGTCGGCGAGGCTGGCGTGCTCGATGCTGTCGACCCCGGCGTTGATGGCGATCTTGATCCCCTCGGCGCCGTGCGCATGCGCCGTGACCTTCTTGCCCCGCGCATGGGCGACTTCGACCACGGCGCGCAGATAGTCCTCGCTGAGTTCGACGGCGCCGGGTTCGGTGCCGATCGCCAGCACCGCGCCGGTGGCGATCGTCTTGATGAAATCGGCGCCGCTATCGAGCAGGAAGGTGGTCTTGGCCGCCGCTTCTTCGGGCGTTGCAGCAACGCCCAGCCGCATGTCGGGCGGCAGTTGGTCGTTGGGCACGACGCCGTTCAATTCGCCGCCGCCCTTGGGGATCGTGATATAGGCGCCTGCGACCCACATCCGCGGTCCGGGGACATCGCCCCGCTCGATCGCGTTGCGCAGCGTCACGTCGGTCAGTCCGCGATAGGTGCCGACGTCGCGTACGCTGGTGAACCCCGCGTCGAGCGTCACACGGGCGTTGCGCGCGCCGACGAGGACGGTTTCGGCGGGCGAGGCCTTGATCGGCGCGGCAAGGTCGGCGCTCTGGCCGAGATCGGCGAGATGGGTGTGAAGGTCGATCAAGCCGGGCAGGACGGTGAAGCCCGACCAGTCGAGCCGCGTCGCGCCAGCGGGCGTTTCGCCGCATGGCCCGACCGCCTTGATCCGCTCGGACTCGATCGTGATGCACTGGCCGGTGCGAACGTCGTCGGTCACGCCGTCGATCAGCCTTCCGGCCTGAACATATATCGTCTGCGCCATCGCAGGCGTCGCGGCCACCGCGGCCGCGAGCGCTGCGATCAGATGGCGGTATCGAACGCGTTGCACTGGCGCGGGTCCCCCGATTGCAGGCCGCGGCGAAGCCATGTCATGCGCTGTTCGCTAGTACCATGGGTAAAGCTTTCGGGGACCGGACGCTGCCCCGCCGAACGCATCAGCGTGTCGTCGCCGATCGCATTCGCCGCGCGCATCGCCTCTTCCATGTCACCCGGTTCCATCACCGGCTGACCCGCTGCGGTCCGTGCGCGCGCCGCCCAGACGCCCGCGTAGCAATCGGCCTGCAATTCCATGCGGACCTGCAGGGCGTTGCCTTCCGCCTGCGAGCTGCGCGCCTGCGCCTGACGGACCTGGTTCGAAATGCCGCTGATCGTCTGGATATGATGGCCGACCTCGTGCGCGATCACATAGGCCTGCGCCGCGTCGCCCGCGGCGCCGAATTTCTGTTCGAGCTCGCGGAAAAAGCTTGTGTCGAGATAGACGCCCTGGTCGGCGGGGCAATAGAAGGGGCCCATCGCCGCCTGCGCAGCGCCGCAGCCCGAACTGTTGCGTTCGGTAAAGAAGTTGAGCGTCGGCCTTTGGTAACCGCTGACCAAGCCCTCCCAAACCGTGTGCGTCGATCCGAACACGTTGCAGGCGAACCGTTCCGAAGCGGTGTCGCAGGCGACGTTCGCGCCGCCGCGGCTGTCCGCCATCGGATCGGCGGTGCCGCCGCCGCTGCTCAGCATATTGGCACCAGGGCCGAGCAGGAAAAAGGCGACCGCCCCGATCAGCAGGATCGTCCCGCACCCCATCTTGCGCCCGAGCAGCATCGGCAGGAACCCGATCAGCAGCCCGCCAAGGCCGCCGCCGCCGCCGCCAAAACCGCCACCCCCGCCGCGGCCCAGGTCGCGAATATCGTCGCCGGGATCATAATCGTCGAGGCGCATGGGGGTTCTCCGCCGCTAAAGTGTCAGTCGGTCCCGATAGTTACAGCAGCGCCGGGCAATTGAAAGAGACTTCGCGCGCGACGCGGCGCTTGCAATCATTTGTGCTGCGGCGCACCAATTGCGCTGTCGCGGATCAGAGGAGCCCCCGAGTCCATGCCACGCCGTGCTGCCGCTGCCGCCGCGCTCCCGCTTCCCGACCTTGTCGTGCTTGTTCTGCAAGGCGGCGGGGCGCTCGGTGCCTTTCAGGCAGGCGTGTATGAGGCGCTGATCGAGCTCGGGATCGAGCTCGACTGGGTTGCGGGGATTTCGATTGGCGCGGTCAACGCTGCGATCATTGCGGGTAATCCGCGCGATACGGCAGTGGGCAAGCTGCGCGAATTCTGGAACGGCGTATCGTCGGCGCTGCCGTCGCTACCCACCGCCGATAATGATTGGGCGCGCGAATGGGCGCATATGGTCGCGGCGGGGCAGGTCGCGGCGTTTGGCGTGCCCGGCTTTTTCACCCCGCGCTTTCCGCCGCCGATGTTTGCCGCGCGTCAAACGCCCGAGGCGGTCAGCCTTTACGATACCAGCCCGCTGATCCAGACGCTCGACCGCCTTGTCGACTGGGACCGGGTGAACAGTGGCAAGGTGCGGCTGTCGGTCGGTGCGGTGGCGGTCGAGACCGGGAATTTTCGCTATTTCGACACCAGGATCGACACGATCGACGCGCGGCATATCCTGGCTTCCGGCGCGCTGCCGCCGGGGTTGCCGCCGGTCGAGATCGACGGCACCTGGTATTGGGATGGCGGGCTGGTGTCGAACACCCCGCTCGAGCATGTCGTCGATGCCGCCAAAGAGGATATGCTGGTGTTTCAGGTCGATCTGTTCCCCGCGCGCGGCGAGCGGCCCCACGACATGGAAGAAGCCTGGTCGCGCGAAAAGGATATTCGCTATTCCAGCCGTACGCGGCGGATTTCGGACGGGCTGGTGCGGCGGCGCAAGGAGCATCAGTTGATCGACCGGATGCTGGCCAAGCTCCCGACGGAGGCGCTGGACCTGCCAGAGGTCAAGGCGGTGCAGCGGATGGTCGATTGCAAGGCGCTGAATGTTGTGCAGCTGATCCACCAGCCGCCGAAATGGCAAACCGGGGCGCGCGATTTCGAATTTTCGCGCTCGACAATGGAGGCCAATTGGGCGCTGGGGCGCGCCGCGGTCGAGGCCGCGATGAAAGACGGGCACCTGCTCGCCGACAGCATCGCTGAAGGGCGATCGGGCAGTTTTGCGGTGCAATCCGACGCGCTGCGTTCCAAGGCCGATCCCGACATCAACTGAATATTTCTCCATCGAAAGGATTTGCACCATGCGTCTCAAAGGAAAAACCGCGCTCGTCACCGGATCGACGTCGGGCATCGGGCTGGGCATCGCCAAGGCGCTGGCGAGCGAGGGCGCGAATCTCATTATCAACGGCTTTGGCGACGCCGCGGCGATCGAGGCCGAGCGCGCTGCGCTCGAAGGCTTGAGCGGCGGCAAGGCGAGCTATGACGATGCCGACCTGACCAAGGTCGATGCGATTGCCGCGATGTTCGCGCGGGCCGATGCCGATATGGGCGGCGTCGACATCCTGGTGAACAATGCCGGGACGCAGTTTGTGTCGCCGATCGAGGATTTCCCGGTCGAGAAATGGGATCTGATCCTCGCGCTCAACCTGACGTCGGCGTTCCACACCATTCGTCACGCCGTCCCCGGGATGCGCAAAAAGGGGTGGGGCCGGATCATCGGCACCGCATCGGCGCACTCGCTCGTCGCCTCGCCGTTCAAATCGGCCTATGTCGCGGCGAAGCACGGGCTGGTCGGAATGACCAAGGCGGTCGCGCTGGAAGTCGCGGACGCCGGGATCACCGCCAATTGCATCAGCCCCGGCTACGTCTGGACTCCGCTGGTCGAGGGGCAGATCCCCGACACGATGAAGGCGCGCGGGATGACGCGCGAGCAGGTGATCAACGACGTGCTGCTGGCGGGTCAGCCGACCAAGCAGTTCGTGACCGTCGAACAGGTTGCGGCGCTGGCGTCTTTCCTGACCCGCGACGAAGCCGCCAACATCACCGGCGCCAATCTGAGTGTCGATGGCGGCTGGACCGCTGCCTAAGCCTTGAGCATTCTCCTTTCCCCTCCTAAGGTTAACGCAGCCGGACCAGGGGAGAGACGGAGAATGAGGGGTCGCACCAAATATCTATTCGCCCTTATGCTGGGGGCGAGCGTCGGCGCATGCCAGACGGTGCCGAAAATACCGCCGTCGGCGGCCGACGAGCCGCCCGCCGCGGGAAGCTGGCGCGCCACCGCGACCGATGCCGACAAGGAACGAATTCGCGGCTGGTATTCCAGCTGGGAAGCGGCGCTCGCCGACGCGCGGGCCAAGGGGCATGGCGCCGAGATCGACCGCGAGGGCGTGCTGCTGCAACCGATGGCGGCGCTGCCCAACGCGCATCTGCCGGCGGGCGATTACCGCTGCCGGACGATCAAGGTCGGCGCCAAGGGGCGCGGCGGGCTCAGCTATATCGCCTATGGCTGGTTTCGCTGCCGCGTCGCGCCCGAACAGGGGCTGTCGAGCCTGACCAAGCTGACCGGGTCGCAGCGCCCCGTGGGGTTGATCTTTCCCGATCATCTGAAACGCCAGATTTTCCTTGGCACGCTCGAGCTTGGCGACGAGAAAATGGCGGTCAATTACGGCAGCGACCGGATGCGCGACATGGCGGGGCTGGTCGAACGGATCGGCGACAATCGCTGGCGTCTGGTGCTGCCCGCCCCGGCGTATGAATCACTGGTCGACGTGATCGAACTGGTTCCGGGGGGCTGACGAGCGTTTGAGTGGGTTCTTTACCTCCGTTCGTGTCGAGCGAAGTCGAGACACGCTTGGGACGCGCTACGCTGCGGGGTGTCTCGACTTCGGCCAATGGCCGAAGTTTATCCTGAGCGCCTGCCAAGGCAGTCGAAGGGCTCGACACGAACGGATTAGGTTCGGCTCACAAGAGCTTGGTACAGGGGAATGACGATGCAGAACTTATGGACAGGCGCCGCGGCGCTGGCGCTGATAGCAGTGGGGACCACCCCCGTCGCGGCGCAGCAGCTCGGCAGTGAAGTGCAGAAGCAGATGCCGTCGCTGATGAAAATCTATGACGACCTCCACGCCAACCCCGAACTCAGCTTCATGGAGGTCCGCTCGGCGGGCATTTTGGCCGCCGAGGCGCGGAAGCTGGGGTTTGAAGTCACCGATAAGGTCGGCGGGACCGGCATCGTTGCGGTGATGAAGAACGGTCCCGGGCCGGTCGTCATGGTGCGCGCCGACATGGACGGGCTGCCGGTGACCGAACAGACGGGGCTGCCTGGCGCGTCCAAGATACGCGTGACCACCGCAGAGGGGGTCGAAACCGGCGTAATGCACGCTTGCGGCCACGACACGCATATGACCGCTTGGGTGGGCGTCGCGCGGCTGATGGCGGCGAACAAGGCGAATTGGTCGGGGACGCTGGTGATGATCGGCCAGCCCGCCGAGGAACGCGGCGCCGGGGCGCGGATGATGCTGGCGGACGGGCTCTATACCCGCTTTCCCAAGCCGCAATATGCGCTGGCATTCCACGACGCGGCGCAGTTTCCTGCCGGGGTTATCGGCTACACGCCGGGCTATGCGCTCGCCAATGTCGACAGCGTCGACATATTGGTGAAGGGCGTCGGCGGCCACGGCGCCTATCCGCAAACGACCAAGGACCCGATCGTGCTGGCCAGCCGTATCGTGTCGACATTGCAGACATTGGTATCGCGCGAGATCAGCCCGCTCGACAGCGCGGTGGTCACCGTCGGCAGCTTTCACGCCGGGGCAAAACATAATATCATCTCGGACGAAGCGAAGCTGCAACTGACGGTGCGCAGCTACACCGATGCGGTGCGCGAACATCTGCTCGACGGCATCGCGCGCGTCGCCAAGGGCGAGGCGATTGCGGCAGGAATTCCCGAGGGCAAGATGCCGGTCGTGACTGTGCAGAAGGACGAATACACCCCCTCCACCTTCAACACGCCCGATTTCACCGAGGAGATGGCGGCGTATCTGAAAACCAGTTTCGGCGACAAGCGCGTGGTGCAGGTGCCGCCAGTTATGGGCGGCGAAGATTTCGGCCGCTTCGCGCGCGACGACAAGGACATCAAAAGCCTGATCATCTGGGTCGGCGGGGTGCCGCAGGCCGAATATGACGCGGCGAAAAAGGAAGGCCGGACGCTGCCCAGCCTGCACTCGCCCTTTTGGGCACCTGATGCCCCGGCGGTGATTTCGACGGCGACCGAGGCGCTGACGGCGATGGCGATGAAGTTGATGGGGAAATAGCGAGCCGCGCTGGCCGGTCGCGGTCATGCCACTATCTTCATCCCGGCGAAGGCCGGGATCTCAACCTATCGGTTTGCTGCACCGGCGAGATCCCGGCCTTCGCCGGGATGACGAACAAGCGACGGGCGGGGATCCACCCCAAAAGTCGACACCATCCATCGTGACCGCGGCTCGACCCGCTCGGCCCAAGTAACGACTTTTCCGCCAATATGACATCGGGAGTCTTGAAACCGTCATATAGGCCACCTAAATCGGACTTATGCGGGCCGGGCCCCTCTGGCGTCGGCGGGATTTTTCCCGCCACGTGATGTCGGACCGCATCGGGTGACACCGATGCTCTGGGCCTACCTCCCCCCTTACACCCGGGTCGGGCATCGGCGTCACCTGCTTGATTTTCAATCAGGAGGCCCATTTTCATGACGCTTAATCCCAATCTTTATCGGCTCACCCTGCTGCATCGCCAGCTGGACGAGGCGGCGCGGCGCGAGGCGCGGCGGCGCGGGGCCGATCCGTTCCGCCTGCTGCGGCTGAAAACGCTGAAGCTTGCGGTCAAGCGGCGCCTGGCGGCGCTGTCGCTGCGTCCGGCGCTCGCCCGCTAATCCATCCTAATCAAGACCGGAAGCGTCGTCCCGCCGGGGCGGCGCTTTCTGGCGTTCACCAGGGACTATCACCATGGAATTTCTGTTTGCCGACTGGCTGGGCACCCCGGCCTGGTTCTGGCTGGCGTTCATCGCGCTGGTCGTGGCGCTCACCGCCTTTGACCTTGGCATCCTGAACAAGGAAAACAAGGAAATGGGGATCGGCGAGAGCCTGAAGCTCTCGGCGCTCTACATCGGTATCGCGATGGCGTTCGGCGCCTGGGTCTGGGCCGCGAAAGGCGGCGAGGCGGGGCTGCAATATTACACCGGCTTCTTTATCGAGAAGGCGCTGTCGATCGACAACATCTTCGTCATCTCGCTGATCTTCGCCACCTTCGCGATCCCGCCGCGCTACCAGTATCGCGCGCTGTTGTGGGGCATCGTCGCAGTGATCGTGCTGCGCGGGATCATGATCGCGGGCGGCGCGGCGCTGGTCACCGAATATGAATGGCTGCTCTATGTGTTCGCCGCGTTCCTGGTGTTCACGGGGATCAAGATGCTGTTCGCGGGCGACAAGCCGATGGACGTCGCGGGCAACCCGGTGGTCAAATGGCTGTCGCGCCATATCCCGATCACCAACGAGCTGCACGGCGAGAAATTCTTCGTGCGCGTGCCCGACAGCAAGACCGGCAAGCTGGTACTGGCGGCGACGCCCTTGTTCCTCGCGCTCGTCGTCATCAACCTCGCCGACCTCGTGTTCGCGGTCGACAGCGTGCCGGCGATCTTTGCGATCACCACCGATACCTTCATCGTCTATACGTCGAACATCATGGCGATCCTGGGCCTGCGCGCGCTCTATTTCGCGCTGTCGGCGATGGTGCACCGTTTCCATTACCTCAAATATGCGCTCGCGCTGGTACTGGTGTTCATCGGGTCGAAGATCTTCGTCGCCGATTTCATCCTCGGCGGCGACAAATTCCCGCCGCTGGTCAGCCTGGGCGTAACCGTCGCGCTGATCGCGGGCGGCGTGATCTGGTCGCTGGTCAAGACGCGCGCCGAGGAAGCGATCCTGCCGCAATAAAAATGTCCGCCGGAAGCCCGTATAAGCTTCCGGCGGACAGGCTTTCCTCCCCAGGAAAGCTCGGGAGGCGCGGGGGCTGGGTCGCTAGCCCCCGCACCAAGCGGGGTGGCGCGAGCGGGTGCAACGGGCCGCTCGCGCCGAACTCGTGTCAGGCGGCGAACTGGTTCATCGTATTGTCCTTGCCCGCGGCCTTCAGCGCCGCTTCGCCGGCGAAATATTCCTTGTGGTCGTCGCCAATGTCGCTTCCGCTCATATTCTGGTGCTTCACGCAGGCGATACCCTGGCGGATCTCGGCGCGCTGAACGCCCTTGACGTAGCCGAGCATCGCTTCGTCGCCGAAATATTCCTTGGCGAGATTGTCGGTGCTGAGCGCCGCCGTGTGATAGGTCGGCAGCGTGATCAGGTGGTGGAAGATGCCCGCCCGCTTCGCGGCGTCGCGCTGGAAGGTGCGGATGCGGTTGTCGGCCTCTTCGCCGAGCTCGGTCGCGTCATAGTCGGCGCTCATCAGCTTGGCGCGGTCATAGGCGCTGACGTCCTTGCCCTCGGCCTGCCAGCTGTCGAACACCTGCTGGCGGAAGTTTAGCGTCCAGTTGAAGCTCGGCGAATTGTTATACGCGAGCTTCGCATTGGGAACGACTTCGCGGATGCGGTCGACCATGCCGGCGATCTGTTCGATGTGCGGCTTTTCGGTCTCGATCCAGAGCAGGTCGGCGCCGTTTTGCAGGCTCGCGATGCAGTCCATGACGCAGCGATCCTCGCCGGTTCCGGGGCGGAACTGATAGAGGTTCGAGGGCAGGCGCTTCGGGCGCATCAGCTTGCCGTCGCGGTTGATCAGCACGTCGCCCGGGTTGCCCGCGCCTTCGACCTCTTCGCAGTCGAGATAGCTGTTATACTGGTCGCCAAGGTCGCCGGGCTCCTTCGAGAAGGCGATCTGCTTGGTCAGGCCCGCGCCGAGACTGTCGGTGCGCGTGACGATGATACCGTCCTCGACGCCGAGTTCCATGAAGGCGTAGCGGCAGGCGCGGATCTTCGCGATGAAGTCCTCGTGCGGCACGGTGACCTTGCCGTCCTGATGACCGCACTGCTTTTCGTCCGAGACCTGATTTTCGATCTGCAGCGCGCAAGCGCCCGCCTCGATCATCTTCTTGGCGAGGAGGTACGTTGCCTCGGCATTGCCGAAGCCCGCGTCGATGTCGGCGATGATCGGCACGACGTGCGTTTCATGATTGTCGATCGCGGCCTGAACCTGCTTCGCCTTGAGCTCGTCACCCTCGGCGCGCGCGGCGTCGAGGTCGCGGAACAGCATGCCGAGTTCGCGCGCGTCGGCCTGGCGCAGGAAGGTATAGATTTCCTCGATCAGCGCGGGAACGCTGGTCTTTTCGTGCATCGACTGGTCAGGCAGCGGGCCGAATTCGCTGCGCAGCGCGGCAATCATCCAGCCCGACAGATAGATGTAGCGGCCCTTGACGGTGCCGAAATGCTTCTTGATCGAGATCATCTTTTGCTGCGCAATGAAACCGTGCCAGCAGCCGAGCGACTGGGTGTAGTTAGCGGGATCGGCGTCATAGGCGGCCATGTCGGCGCGCATGATGCGCGCGGTGTAGCGGGCGATGTCGAGGCCGGTGCGGAACTTGTTCTGGGCGCGCATGCGGGCGACGCTTTCGCCGCTGATGCCGTCCCAAGTGCCGTCATAATCGCGGATGAGGCGGTCTGCCTGCGCCATGTCTTCGGTGTAGCCCATCGTTCGAGTCCTTGTGGAGAGGTGATGGGCCGAAGGTGGCGAAAGTGCCGCACAAAGTGAAAAGCTTTGTCAATAATATTTGTGAAATATGCCGTTCTGGTGCTAATAAGCGTGTAAATCAGTAAAGAAAGTTACATCGATGGCCGAGCGGCGGGTGTTTGCAGGGGCGGCGGTGCGGCGGGCGCGGCGCGATGCGGGGATGACGCAGGCGGCAATGGCCGAGGCGCTCGACATTTCGCCGAGCTATCTCAACCTGATCGAGCATGGGCAACGCCCGCTGAGCGCGACGGTCATCGTCAGACTGGCCGAACGCTTCGATTTCGATGCGGCGAAACTCGGCGGCGAAGAGGTGCCGGGCGGGTTGGCGGGGTTACGGCGGCGGCTCGCCGACCCGCGTTTCGCCGACCTGGGGATCGGCGCGCAAGATGTCGAGGAGTGGTTGCAGAGCGCTCCGGCGACCGCCGCGGCCTTTGCGCGATTGTTCGATGCGGCACCCGAAGCGCGCGCCGATGTGTCGCAGGAAGCGCCCGAAGTTGCCGCGGTTCGCCGTGCGATCGAAAAATGGCGCAACCATTTTGCCGACCTCGACGCGAAGGCCGAGGAGCTGGCCGACGAGCTGCGGCTGGCGGGCGGCGATCTTTACGGCACGATTTCAGAGCGTTTGCGCACGCGGCACCAGCTTGGCATTCGCATCCTGCCGAGCGACGTCATGCCCGACCGGCTGCGCTGGCTCGACTGGCACGCACGGCAGTTGATGCTGAACGAGCTGCTCCGCCCCGCCTCACGGACCTTTCAGGCGGCGGCGACATTGGCGCAGGTCGAGGCGAAGGGCGAGATCGACGCGCTGGTCGCGGGCGCCGAGTTCGCCGAGCCCGCAGCGGCGCGCCTGTTCGAGCGCCACCTGGTCCATTATTTCGCCGCGGCGCTGATGATGCCGTACAGCCGGTTTTTGCGGGCGTGCGACGCGACCGGCTATGACCTGCTGCTGCTCCAGCGGCGCTTCGGTGCGGGCTATGAGCAGGTCGCGCACCGGCTGACGACGCTCCAGCGCGTCGGCGCGCGCGGACTGCCCTTTTTCATGCTGCGGATCGACCGCGCGGGGCAGGGGAGCAAGCGTTATGCCGGGGCGAGCCAGTCGCCGCTGGTCGATGGCGACGCGCGATGTCCGCTGTGGGGCGTCCATGAAGCGTTCGCGCGGCCCGGCGAAGTGATCGCCGACCTGATCGAGCTCGAGGACGGCACACGCTGGTTCACCCAGAGCCGTTCGGTCGCGGCGCCCGGAGCAACGGGCAGCGGTACGCCCGCGCGCTTCGCGGTGTGCGTCGGTGTCGATGCAAAGGTCGCGGCACCGCTCGTTGCCGCGCGCGGAATCGACCTGATGCGATCCCCCGCGACGCCGATCGGACTCGGCTGCCGCCGCTGTACGCGCACCGGATGCGTGCAACGATCGATGCCGCCGCTGGGACGGCCTTTGCGGTTCAGGGATGGAGAACGCGGAGTTAGTGCCTTCGATTTTGCGGGGGATTAGGTCAATGCACCATTTGGGCGAAGGCTGGATATCGCTCGCCAAAACAACGTCCGGGTGACATCGCCAACTCCGCTGGCGTGCACACCGACATGGCGCGCCGCATCTCTGATTAAATCGCGCTCCGTTCCGGTCGTTAAGCGACTGTGGCAAATGCCATTTGGGACCAGATCAATGCTGCTTCACCTCAAACCCGAGCAAGTCGAGATCGGCATGTTTGTCGATGGGTTCGACGGACGATGGATCGATCATCCGTTCTGGCGCAGCCGGTTCCTGATCGAAACCCCGGAGCAGTTGGCGCGCATTCGCGAGTCCGAGGTGACGGCGGTGATCGTCGACCGCAGCCGTAGTCGATGGGCGGAAACCGACGCGGCGCCCGCTTTTGCCGTCGATGACCGCCGAAAATCGGCGACCGGCCTAGCGCCACCCTATCGCGGGATCGAGCGACGGCGCGCGCATATCTTTGCACCCCCACGCGAGCGGGTGGTGCGTCCCGCAAGCTATGCCCAGGAGCGCCGCCGCGCCGAGCGGCTGATCGCGAAGTCGAAACAGGCGGTGGTCGACCTGTTCGGCGCGGCGCGGATGGGGCGCGCGGTCGAAGCGCGGCGGATGGCGTCGCTGGCCGAAGCGGTCGGCAAATCGATCACGCGCCAATCGCGTGCGATGATCGACCTGGTGCGGCTGAAGCAGAAGGATGAGTATACCTATCTTCATTCGGTCGCCGTTTGCGCGCTGATGATCAATTTTGCCCGCCACCTGAAACTGGACGAGGCCGATGTGCAGGCATTGGGGGTGGCGGGATTGCTGCACGATGTCGGCAAGGTGGCGATTGCCGACGACGTCCTGTTCAAGCCCGGCAAGCTGACGATGTGCGAACGCAATGCGGTCGAGGTGCATCCCGAAGCAGGCCATGCCTTTCTGATGAAATCGCAGGATATTCCGCCAGCGGCGTTTGAAGTGTGCCTGCGCCATCATGAAAAGATGGATGGTACCGGCTATCCGGGCGGGCTGGCGGGCGATGAGCTGTCGCTCTACGCACGGATGGGGGCGATCTGCGACGTGTATGACGCAGTGACGTCGGATCGTCCGTACAAGGCGGCGTGGTCTCCGTGCGAGGCGCTCACCGCGATGCAGGGGTGGGCAGGCCATTTCGACCCGCACCTGCTCGACCAGTTCGCCGACAGCTTGGGGATATATCCCGTTGGAACGCTGGTCAGCCTGTCGAACGGAATGCTGGCGGTGGTCACCGGTAGCGCGGGCGAGACGGGCGCGGCGGTGTCGGTTCGTCTGTTCTTTGACTGCAACCTGCTCGCCGAAGTGACGCCGGTGGACCTGGAAATTGCGCCAACCGATCGGGAACCGCGGATCGTCGGCCGTTCGAGCCCGGGGTTCTGGCGGTTCGACGATTGGGAGCGGACCGTTGATCGCATCCTGACGGCCAGTCCGGACGGTGCGGTGCGGCACTGAGCCGACCGCCCGTCCGCACGTTACAGCAACCAGCCAATCGCATTGCCGAAGTTGTGAAGGATAACCGGCAGCAACAGACTGCGCGTCCGCAGCACCAGCCAGACCGCCAGCAGCGACGGGACGGCGGTCAGCGCCATGATAATCGGATCGAACGAGAAAGTGCCATCGGAATAGCCGAAGGCATGCGCCATGCCGAACAGCGCACACGACAAGAGTGCGCCCCAGCTCCAATCGACGCCGAGAAAACGGATGCGTGCCGTGAATGCCTGCGCCAGCGCGAACAGCAGGGTGCCGCGGTAGAAGGATTCTTCTTCGAACCCCGGCATCGTGAGCTGAAAGGCAATGGCTTCGGGCGATGCCGGGTCGCTGGGGAAGGCCACGGCCAGCGCCAGAAAGAAGGCGCAATAGAGGATGGCAACGGCGATTGCCGCGCGCAGGCTTCCAGGCTGTTGCCGCAGCGTCAGGCCGACACGTCGCCAGCCAAAGGCAGGGTGAGCGGCGATGGCGAGGGTGGCGATCAGCGCCAGCAACTTGCCCTCCCAGTTCCAGTCGCTGTCGGGCAGCAGCGACGGGATCAGCCCATAGGCGCGGGTGAGCAGCAGATCGTTGAGCAACACGAGCGCCGCGGCGACGCCAAGCCAGCGCGCGGAAAAGGCACTGCGTTGGCAAAGTCCGATCGCGGCCCCCGCAACAAGCAGGAGCCCGACAATCGCGACGATAGCGATCACCCCGTTCATGATGTCCTCCCGTCGCAAGCCGGCGCAGGATGGTTAGAAATTCCTGTGGCTTGGTTCAAAGCCGATCGCGTACCGGGTCATGACAGGTGGAAGCGAAGCGGATGCGCTCATTCGCGCGCTTTGGCTGCGACGCGCACGTCTTGCGAACGCGCGAGCGGCATGACGAGGATGTCGTCGCCGTCGACGATCACCGCAACCTGGTCCATCCCGACGAGCGAGACGCGCTTGCCGCCCGCGCGGACGAGATTGCCGCGGCTGTCGTACAGGAAAACGTCGCCGGTGACGGCGTTGTCAGCCTCATCCCTTGGCGCGAGCGCGTGGACCGCCTGCCAGCTGCCGAGGTCGGACCAGCCCATTGCGGCGGGGACGACGGCGACGCGGTCGTCCTTTTCCATCACCGCATAGTCGATCGAATCCGACGGGGCGGCGGCGAAATGCTCGGCGTCGGCGTAAAGCGCGTCGCCGTCGAACATCCCCGCAGCGACGGCGCGATCGGCGGCTTCGAAGATCGCGCGGCAATGGGTGAGCATCGCGTCGCGCATCCGCCCGGCGCGGAACAGGAAGATGCCGGCATTCCAGCTATAGCCGCCCGCGGCGAGCATCGCTTCGGCATCGGCGAGCGGCGGCTTTTCGATGAAGCGGTCGACCGCGAAGCCGTCGTCGCTCAGCGCCTTGCCACTGGCGATATAGCCAAATCCGGTTTCGGGGGCGTCGGGCGTGATGCCGAAGGTGACGATCCAATCCTGCTGCGCCAGCCGCGCGCCGCTGGCGATGGCGGCGTGGAAGGCCGCCACGTCGGCGATCACATGGTCGCTGGGCATCACCAGCAGCAGCGCATCGGCGTCGGCGAGCGCCACTGCGAGCGCAATCGCGGCAGCGGTATTGCGCGGCATGGGCTCGACCAGAAGCGATGCCGGATGCGCGCCCATCTGGTCGCGCACCGCGGCGACATGGCCAGCGCCGCACAGGATGATCGGCGGCGCGAAACCGGCGTCGGGGGGCGTGCGCTGCACCGTTTGCTGAAACAAGCTTTCGGGGCCGGTCAGCGGCAGGAACTGCTTGGCACGCTGGCCGCGCGATTCGGGCCACAGCCGCGTTCCGGCGCCGCCGCACAGGATGACGGGTTGGATGATGCTGGTCATCGCGCCCGTCTATCGCCTTGGGCGCAGCAGGTCATCCCCGATTGCGCGCATCGTGAGTGTAAAATTAACCGACAGTACACGCCTCGGTTGTAGTATTGGGCGACGCGAAAGGGTTGCCCGTTTTACCATGTTCCGGCTGTTCAAACATTATGTGCCGCACGCCGTTGTCTGGCTCGCGCTGATCGAATTTCTCGCGCTGCTCGGCTCGGCTGAGGCGGCGTGGCATCTTTATGCCAATCAGGCCGCGTTCGACGCCGGACCGCTGGGCGAGCGCTGGTTGCCGCTGACGACCTTTGCGGTCGCCAATTCGCTCGCGATGATGGCGACCGGAATGTACGGCAACGAGGGGCTGCGCTCGATGCGGTTCGCGACCGCGCGCCTGCTCGCCGCGATTTCGCTGGGGGTGATTTTCCTGTCGGTGGTGGGGTTCCTGCTGCCGACCGCGACCTTGTGGCGCGCCAACAGCCTGTATGCGATGATGATGGCGATCGCGGCGCTGTTCGTCATCCGGCTGGTGCTCACGCAATCGGCCGGCGCCGAGGCGTTTCGGCGCCGGATTTTGGTGCTCGGCGCGGGCGCGCGCGCGGCGCGGCTGGCGGCGCTGGCGGACGAGCCGGGCAGCGGCCTGGAGATCGTCGGCTTCGTTGCGATGAGCGGCGCCGAAAAGACCGTGGCCAACGCAGTACCGCGCGATGCCATCCCTAATCTGTCCGATCATGTCGTCGCGCTGCGCGCGGGCGAGGTGGTGTTGGCGCTGGAGGAGCGGCGCAATGCGTTGCCGCTGAACGACCTGCTGCGGGTCAAGACGACCGGCGTGCATGTCAATGACATCGCGAGCTTTATCGAACGCGAGACGGGACGCGTCGACCTGGCGACGACCAACCCCAGCGGGCTGATCTTCTCCGACGGCTTTTCCGCGGGACAGCGGATTTCGAAGGTCGGCAAGCGATTGTTCGATATCCTCGCCAGCCTGGTCGTGCTGTTCGTCGGGTTGCCGCTGATCCTGATCGCGGGGATCGCGGTCGTACTCGACAGCCGCGGGCCGGTATTTTACCGCCAGCCGCGCGTCGGTCTGTTCGGCGAAACCTATGACATCTACAAGATCCGGTCGATGCGCACCGATGCCGAGGCGGCGGGACAGGCGGTGTGGGCCAGCGAGAATGATCCGCGCGTGACGCGGGTCGGACGGATCATCCGCAAGCTACGGATCGACGAGCTGCCGCAGCTGTGGTGCGTGCTGAAGGGCGAGATGAGCTTTGTCGGACCGCGCCCCGAACGGCCAAGCTTTGTCGCGGAGCTCGAGCAGAAGATGCCCTTTTATGCCGAGCGGCATATGGTGAAGCCGGGGCTGACCGGCTGGGCACAGATCAACTATCCCTATGGTGCGTCGGTCGAGGATGCGCGGGTCAAGCTGGAATATGACCTTTATTACGCCAAAAATTATTCGCCCTTCCTCGACCTGTTGATCCTTCTGCAGACGGTCCGCGTAGTGCTGTGGCCTGAGGGTGCGCGCTGACCATGCTCGCCGGGCTTTCCGAGATTTTGTCGGTGCTGGCGTTGGTCGGCTTTTCGGTCGTTGCGCTGTGGTTGCTGGCGCGGCCGACGGCGCGGATGGCGGTGCTGATGCCCGCGCCGCGGCTGCTCACGATGGCCGCGGCGGCGACGGCGCTGTGGTGCGCGGCGCTGGCGATGTTCGGAGCGGGGTCTTCGCAAGCCTTTGTCGTACAGACGCTGCGCGATCTGGCGATGCTGGGGTGGCTGAGCGCGACCTTCTGGACCGCCGTGGCGCCCATGTCGCGCCCGCTGCGCCTGATCCTGCGGATGCTGATGACCATCGCCGTCCTGGCGCTGGTGCTGGGTGCCGCGGCGCATTGGCGCGCCGGGGCAGAGGCGGAGGCGTGGATGGCGCCGACGCTGATCTTTGCGGCGATGGTCGTGGCGACCGGCGGGCTGGTGATCGTCGACAGCGGGGTCCGGCACGCGAGCGCGGGATTGCGGATGCCGGTGATGGCGGTCGCGGGCGGTTTTGCGATGCTGTGGGCCTATGAGCTCAATGCCCAGCTGATCGGGGCGCTGACCGGCAAGCGGGCGCAGGCGCTGATCGAGCTTTTGCCCGCGGTCGTGCTGTTGACGCTGCCCACCTATGTCGTCGCGGCGATGGACATCGGGCGCGAACGGATGCGCCTATCACGCACCGCAGCGCTGCGGACGCTGATCCTGGTTGGCAGTGCGGCCTATCTGATCGTCATCGGGCTGACCGGTGCGATCGCACGGTGGGTGGGCGGCGATTATGCCGTGCTGGCGCAGGCGGCGTCGCTGGTCGTCGCGCTGGGCGCCGGTGGGCTGCTGATCGTGTCGGCGCGGCTGCGCGCCTGGTTGTCGGTGATGATCTCGAAGCATTTTTTCGAGCATCGCTATGATTACCGGACCGAATGGATGCGTTTCACTGCGACGCTGGGGCAGGGTGCCAAGGGCGATGACGACGCGGATGATCGCAACCTGCACGGCCGCGTTGCCAAGGCGATGGCCGAACTGACCGGCAGCCCTGCCGCGCTGTTGATGCTGCCCGGTGCGGGGGGCAGCTTTCGCGTCGCCGAACAATGGCAATGGCCGGTCGACGTCGAGGGTGAGGAAATGGCGCTGTCGGTGCGATCGGCGTTCATGTTGCAGGAAACGCGGCATATCGTCGACCTCGATGCGCGTCGGCGCGGTCTGAGCGGGGACGTGCCGGACGGCGACGATCTGGCGCTTCCCGCATGGCTGCTGTCCGATCCGCGCGCGTGGGTGGTCGTACCGATCCTGCATTTCCAGCGAATGATCGCAGTCGTCGTGCTGCACCGCCCGCCGGTGTCGCGCGCGCTGGACTGGGAAGATCTGGACGTGCTGCGCATCGCGGGGCAGCAGGCGGCCAGTTATCTGGCGGAATCGCAAAGCCAGGAGGCGTTGTCGGAGGCGCGGCGCTTCGACGAGTTCAACCGCCGCTTTGCCTTCATCATGCACGACATCAAGAATCTGGCGAGCCAGATCGGCCTGCTCGCGCGAAACGCCGAACGGCATGCGGACAATCCCGCGTTTCGCGCCGACATGGTCGAAACGCTGAAGATTTCCGCGGGGCGGCTGAGCGACTTGCTGGTGCGGCTGGCCCCCCGCGCGCGCGGGACTGCGGCAGAGGCCGCACGGGTGTTGATCGAGCCGATATTGAACGATGTCGCAGCGGAGGCGCGGGCGCGGCGCGCGCTGTTCGTCGGCTGCCAGGCGGGGCTCGCAGCGTGGGGCGACGCCGCGTCGGTGCGGCAGATCGTGCAGCATCTGGTCGCCAATGCGATCGATGCTTCGGCATCCGATACGCCGGTTCAGGTGGTGGCGGTGTCCGAACATGGCCGCGTGCGCATCGACGTGATCGATCAGGGCAGCGGCATGACACGCGCCTTCATCCGCGACGAATTGTTCAAACCCTTCGTATCGACGAAAGATGGCGGTTTTGGCCTGGGTGCGTTCGAAGCGCTCAACATCGCGCAGGCCATGGGCGGGGCGATCGATGTCGAAAGCGAACCCGGAAAGGGCAGCAGCTTTACCCTGTGGCTACCGCTCGCCGATGCGCGGGACGATGGCGGCAACGCAAACCTGATGATGAAAGTAGCATCGCAATGAGCGACAGCGGCGCCGATATCCGCAAATTGCTGGTGGTCGAGGACGATCCCGGGCTGCAGGCGCAGCTCAAGTGGGCGTATGAGGATTATCAGGTGCTGATCGCGGGCGACCATGACGCCGCGATCGAATTGCTGCGCGCCGAGGAGCCCGAAGTGGTGACGCTCGACCTGGGCCTGCCGCCCGATCCCGACGGGACGCGCGAAGGGTTCCGGACGCTGAGCGCGATCCTGGAAGCGAAGCCCGATACCAAGGTCATCGTCGTGTCGGGGCATGGCGAACGCGCCAGCGCGCTGGCCGCGATCGCCAACGGCGCGTGGGATTTTTATCAGAAGCCGATCGACATCGACGAACTGGGGCTGATCGTGCGCCGCGCCTTTCACGTCCGCGAGCTGGAAGTCGAAAATGCGCGGCTGGCACAGCAGGGGAGCAGCGACAACCGCGTCCTTGGCGGGATGATCACTGGCGCGCCCGAGATGCAGAAGGTCGCGCGGACGATCGAGCGGGTCGCCAATCTGGATGTCAGCGTGATGCTGCTCGGCGCCAGCGGCACCGGCAAGGAACTGCTGGCGCGCGGCCTGCATCAGGCGAGCAGTCGGCGCGACGGCGCGTTCGTCGCAATCAATTGCGCCGCGATCCCCGAAAACCTGCTCGAAAGCGAATTGTTCGGGCATGAAAAGGGCGCGTTTACAGGCGCGGTCAAGACGACCGAGGGCAAGATCGAGCTGGCGCACGGCGGGACATTGTTCCTCGACGAAGTCGGCGACATTCCGCTGCCGCTGCAGGTCAAATTGCTGCGGTTCTTGCAGGAACGGACGATCGAGCGGATCGGCGGGCGCAAGCCGATCGCGGTCGACACGCGGATCGTGTGCGCGACGCACCGCGACCTTGACGCGATGATCGCCGAACAGAGCTTTCGCGACGACCTTTATTACCGGCTTGCCGAGATGGTGGTGAAGATCCCCTCGCTGGCCGAACGGCCCGGCGATGCGGTGTTGTTGGCGCGCCATTTCCTGCATCAATATGCGCCCGCGATGAACCCGGCGGTGCGCGGCTTTGCCCCCGATGCGTTGCAGGCGATCGACGAAGCGCGCTGGCCGGGCAACGTCCGCGAACTGGAAAACCGGATCAAGCGCGCGGTGATCATGGCCGACGGCAAGCTGGTCGCCAAGGACGATCTCGACCTGATGAACGGCGGGGCGGGGGACGGCGACGAAGCCTGGCTCAACCTGCGCAGCGCGCGCGAGGCGGCCGATCGCGTCGCGATCCGCCGCGCGATGACCCAGAGCGAGGGGAATATTTCCGCCGCGGCCAAGCTGCTCGGGATCAGCCGCCCGACGCTGTACGACCTGCTGAAGCAATATCGGATGCAGGCCTGAATGGGCCTTGGGCGTTTCTGGATCGGCGCGCTGCTGGTGGCGGCGACGCTCGCCGGATGCGGCGAAGCCGGTTCGGATGCGCCGCGCGCCGCCCTCGCCGACCGGCGCGCCGAATTGCAGGATGCAATTGCCGATAATCCGCAGGCGATTGCGGAGCGTGTCGAGTTGGCGCGCGTTGCGATCCGGATGGGGGATGGGGTCGGCGCGGAAGCCGCGGTGAACGGGGCACTGGCGGCGGGAGGCAACGCTGCGGCGCTGCGACCGTTGCTAGCGCGCGCTTTTGCGATGCAAGGCGAGGGTCAGCGTGCGCTGGAAACGATCGACGGCGGCGCGATCATTCCCGAGATGATCGGCGAGGCGGCATGGGTCGCGGGCGACGTCCACCTGTCGAACGGCGATCTGGTCGCAGCGCGCGACGCTTATGACCGGGCCGTGCGCGAAATGCCCCGCAATTCGCCGCTATGGGTCGATGTTGCGCGCTTTCGCGATGCCAGCGCCGACACAGCGGGCGCGCGCGATGCGGTCGATTACGCGATCGAACTCGACAAGGGGAACAGCGCGGCACTGGCGTATAAGGCCAATCTGATCCGCACCGAAGACGGGTTGAAGGCGGCGCTGCCCTGGTACGACCGGGCGCTGGTCGCCGATCCGGACAATGCCGACGCGCTGATCGACCAGGCGGCGACGCTGGGCGATCTGGGGCGGTACCGCGACATGCTGGTCGCGCTGCGCCGCGCCGCGACGGTGGTGCCCGGAAATCCGCGCATCTATTATCTGCAAGCGGTGCTGGCCGCGCGGGCCGACAATTACCGGCTGGCGCGCAGCTTGCTCCAGCGCACCCGCGGGGCGATCGACGATCTGCCGGGGTTCATGCTGCTGAGTGCGGTCGTCGAACTGGAGCTCGGCGGCGAGGCGGTTGCGGCGACCTGGGCCGACCGGCTGCTCGTCGAACAACCGAATAATTTTACCGCGCGCCGCGTGCTGGCGGCGGCGAACTGGGCCGACGGCGATGCCGACGGGGCGATCGAGGCGCTGCTGCCGATCGTCGATCGGCCCGACGCCGACAGCTGGTCGCTGCTGCTGGCGGCGCGGGCGGCAAGCGAATTCGATCGGCGTTCCGAGGCGGCCGACTATCTGGCGCGCGCCGCAACACTGGCGCGCGGCGAAGCGGCGCCTTTCGCCGCCGATTATGATTATGGCGTGTTAAGCCAGGCGGCGGACGCCCAGCCGCTGAACCCGGGAATCGCGATTCCGGCGATCGGTGCCGACATCCTGCGCGGCAATGCCGAACGGGGCGTAGCGCGCGCGGCGCGGCTGCGCGACGCCAACCGCGGGGTGGCGGATGCGCATATCCTGCTCGGCGATGCCGCGCTGGCGAGCGGGCGATTCGACCTCGCCGTGCAAGCCTATCGCACCGCGCGCGACCTGGATGCCAGCGAGCGCACGACGTTGCGGCTGGCCAACGCCTTGTTCCGCGCGGGCGATGCGGCGGGGTCGGGTGCGGCGATCCTGGCGCTCCGCGATACCCAGCCGTCGAGCATCGCCGCCGATCGGCTCGCGGGGCATCTGGCGATGGATCTGGCGCATTGGGACGAAGCGATCGGACATTTCGAGCGCGTACGCCGGCGGATTGGGGAGCGGGACGTCGTGGTCCTGCGCGAACTGGCGCGCGCGTGGGCTGCCAAGGGCGACGATGTCCGGGCGCTGGCGCTGATCGATCGGGCGTATCGATTACAGCCGCTGAACGCGGCGATCATGCGGATCTATGCTGATCTGCTCGCGAAGCGCGGCAATGCGCAAGCGGCGGCGGATTTGCGCGACAAGGCAGCGCAGATCGGGCGTTAGGCGATTGGTGCGTGACGCCAACTCAGGACAAGCTTGGCCGCGAAAACCCCACGATCCCGTTCGTGTCGAGCGAAGTCGAGACACGCGAAGGCTGGTGCTTCCCAAGCGTGTCTCGACTTCGCTCGACACAAACGGAAACTGGGTAGGATCGAAGCCGCCCCTAAGCGCTGAGAGGGATCAAGCCTCGGTCAAATCCAGCAACGTCCGCGCGTCGAGCCCGATGCGGCGCATCTGGTCGGCGACGGGGGGCCACACGTTGGTCAGGAAATCCTCGCGCATCATCGCGCGCAGCCGTTCGGTCGCCCCGGCGGCGACGAACATCCCGACGCCGCGCTTGACCGTCACCAGCCCTTCGTCCTGAAACGTCTGATACGCCTTGGCGACGGTCAGGGGGTTGGCGCCTTCATCGGCGGCGAGCGAGCGGACCGACGGCAGCATGTCGCCGTCGCGAAAGCTGCCATCGAGAATCGCGTTGGCGATCACGTCGCGCAGCCGCTGATATACGGGTTTGGATTGATCGAGCATGCCGCCTTAATGCCATAAGACAGCAGCACAGTCAAATGCGGGTTGTTACAATCAGGAGACCTGCGGCGTAACTAAATTTCCCAAGGCCGAACAACGGCGTCATATTCGGGGCGTGGCCGCTCATCAAGCTCGCGTGCGGGGGAACCCAGGAAGAAATAGCCGACGATGCTGTCGCCGTCCTCAGCGCCGAACGCCGCGGCGACGTCGCGATTGTAAGCCGCCCAACCGGTCAGCCAGCTGCCGACAAAACCATGCGCATGTGCGGCGTGGAGCAGGTTCATGCCGACGGCGCCGGCGGACATTTGCTGCTCCCACACCGGAATCTTGCTGCCCGCGACCGGAGTCGAGAGCAACACGAGCAGGCTGGGCGTCTGATGCGCGAACTGGTCGAGCGCCGACAGATCGAGCCCGGCAGCCCCGGGATTCTCTGCCACCCAAGCCGCTTTGAGCAGCGATGCCAAGGCCTCACGCTGGTCGGCGGTTATGGTGACGATGCGCCAGGGCGCGAGCTTGCCATGGTCGGGGGTGCGCAGTGCGAGGGCGATGATGTCGCGCAATTGCGCCGCGTCGGGGCCGGGTGCGACCATGTCGCGTGCTTTGCCCGAACGGCGGCTGGCGAGGTAGGCGCGGAGCGAGGAGGTGTCGTTGAACATGCGCTGTCCTGTGGCCCTTTATGCGGCCTTGCGCAAGTGTTGCGAGTCATTCGCAATAGAAATGGATCCCGCCGTAGTGACCCGCCAGAAAGTTTCCGGCGCAATTAGATTCTTCCCTTACGCAATTTTCGCGTTAGGTTGCCGCCCAACCGGGCCGCATCGACGGCACCCAAACCAACAATCTCCAGGGAAAAGTCGCACATGACCAAAGCCTATGCTCAGCCGGGGGATGCCGCAGGAACCTTCCTCGGCCATCCCAAAGGCCTGTTCGTCCTGTTTTTCGCCGAGATGTGGGAGCGTTTTTCCTACTACGGGATGCGCGCGCTGCTCATTTTTTATCTCACCAAGCACTGGCTGTTTTCGGACGGGGAATCGGGCGTCATCTATGGTGCCTATACCGCGCTCGTTTACATCACGCCGGTGCTCGGCGGTTATCTGGCGGACAAATGGCTGGGGCAGCGAAAGGCGGTGCTCTATGGCGCGGTGCTGCTGACCTTTGGGCATTTTATCATGGGATTCGAGGGCGATGGCGGGCAGGATCCCGCCAGCCTGAACATCTTCTGGCTGGCGCTCGCCTTCATCATCGTCGGGTCGGGCTTCCTGAAAGCCAATATCTCGGTGATCGTCGGCCAGCTCTATCCGCGCACCGACGTGCGCCGCGACGGCGCCTATACGATCTTCTATATGGGGATTAACCTCGGCGCGTTCCTCGGTTCGCTGCTCTGCGGTTATCTCGGCGAAACCTATGGCTGGGCCTATGGCTTTGGCGCCGCCGGTTTCGGGATGCTGCTCGGCCTGATCGTGTTCATCTGGGGCAAGCCGCTGCTGCTCGGACGCGGCGAGGCGCCCGATCCGGTCAAGCTGGCCGCGCCCGTGATGGGCATCAAGCTCGAATGGCTGCTCTATCTCGTTGGTCTGGTCGCGGTTGCCGTCTGCTGGTGGATGGTACAGAATCAGGCGATCGTCGGCACGCTGCTCGGCCTCGCTGGCGCGGTACTGGTCGCCTATGTGATTTTCACGGCGGTGGTGAAGCTGCCCCGCGAAGATCGCGACCGCATCTTTGCCGCCATGTTCCTGATCCTCGGATCGATCCTGTTTTGGGCGCTGTTCGAGCAGGCGGGCTCGTCGCTGAACCTGTTCACCGACCGTTATGTCGATCGGGCCGGGGTTCCGGCATCGGTGTTCCAGTCGCTCAATGCCGGTTATATCGTGCTGCTCGCGCCGCTGTTCGCGGCGCTGTGGACATGGCTTGGCCGCCGCAACATGGAACCGTCGGCGCCCGCAAAATTTGGCCTGGCGATGCTCCAGCTCGGGCTCGGCTTCCTTGTTCTGAAATGGGGTGCCGAAGCGGTTGGCATGGGCGTCGCGACGCCGGTGCTGTTCATCTTCCTGATCTATCTGCTGCACACGACTGGCGAGCTTTGCCTGTCGCCGGTCGGCCTCAGCGCGATGAACCGGCTGTCGCCCGCCCATATGGCGTCGCTGATCATGGGTACCTGGTTCTTTGCGTCAGCCACCGGCAATTTCGCCGCGGGTCTGATCGCCGCGGCGACGGGCTCCGAAAAGGCGAGCGGCGAAGGCGCGGGCAAGGCGCTGGTTCTCGACGTTTACCAGACGATCGGCCTCTGGGCGATCGGCTTTGGCGTGCTGGTCATCCTGGTGTCGCCGCTGATCAAGAAGCTGATGCACCTCGACACGCTGCGCGATGCCGATGAGCTGGCGGGTCAGGGCGAACTCGGCGAGCCGCAGGCCGCGGGTGTCCATCCCGAACCCAAGGGGGCGTAAGTCATGATCCGTGGTGTGAAGGGCAGCCTGCTGGCTGCGGTGTCGCTGGCGCTCGTCGGTTGTGCGGCGACCGGCAAGGAAACGGCGTCGGCGGGTGACAAGCCCGCCACCGCCGAAAAGCCGGTCAAGTTCAACAAGGATCCCTATCCGTCGACCTATCGCCCCTATGGCGGGCGGCCGACGGCGGTGCGCGGGGTCACCATCTTTGATGGCGAGGGCGGGCGTATCGACAATGGCGTCGTGCTGTTCGCAGGCGGCAAGGTCGAGGCGGTCGGCGGCGCCGACACCGCGATCCCGACGGACTATGACGTGATCGACGGCACCGGCAAGTTCGTCACCCCCGGCGTCATCGACATCCACAGCCACCTTGGCGACTATCCCTCGCCCAGCGTCGATGCGCATTCGGACGGCAATGAGGCGACCAGCCCGACAACCCCCGAAGTATGGTCCGAACATAGCGTCTGGCCGCAGGATCCGGGGTTCAGCCGCGCGCTGGCCAATGGCGGCGTGACGTCGCTCCAGATTCTGCCGGGTAGCGCGAACCTGATGGGCGGCCGCTCGATCACGCTCAAGAATGTGCCGTCGCGCACCGTGCAGGGGATGAAATTCCCTGGCGCGCCCTATGGCCTCAAAATGGCGTGCGGGGAAAATCCGAAGCGCGTCTATGGCGGCAAGGGCCGGATGCCCTCGACCCGCATGGGCAATTTTGCGGTCAACCGCGCGACGTGGCAGAAGGCGGCGGCGTACAAGAAGAAGATGGACGACGGCAAAGCCGTCGATCGCGATCTGGCGATGGAGACGCTGGCCGGGGTGCTGTCGGGTGAAATCCTGCTCCACAATCATTGCTACCGCGCCGACGAAATGGCGCTGGTGATCGATATGTCGAAGGAATTCGGTTACAAGGTTTCGACCTTTCACCACGCGGTCGAAAGCTACAAGATTGCCGACATATTGGCGAAGGAAGGCATCTGCTCGGCGATGTGGGCCGACTGGTGGGGCTTCAAGATGGAAGCCTATGACAGCGTCAACGAAAATATCCCGATGGTCTATAAGGCGGGGGCGTGCACGATCGTCCATTCGGACGACGCGAACCAGATCCAGCGATTGAACCAGGAAGCCGCCAAGGCGCGCGCCGCGGGGCGCCGCATGGGGATTGACGTCAGCGACGAGGTGGCCTGGACCTGGCTGTCGCTCAATCCAGCCAAGGCGTTGGGGATCGGCGACCGGACCGGCAGCCTGAAACCCGGCAAGATGGCCGACGTCGTGCTGTGGAACGGCAATCCGTTCAGCGCCTATACGCGGCCCGAAAAAGTGTGGATCGACGGCGCGCTGATGTTCGACGCCAATGATCCGAAACGGCGACCGGTCAGCGATTTCGAGCTTGGTCAGCCGGGCGAAGGAGATGTGAAATGAAGTATCTCCTGAACGCTATCTCTCACCTCCGTTCGTCCCGAGCGAAGTCGAGGGACGCGAAGGCTGGCGCAGACGTGTCTCGACTTCGCTCGACACGAACGGGGTTGGGGGGCGCACTGGTTGCAGCCTTGGTCCTGGCTCCACCGGCTACCGCCCAAGACATCGCGATCACCAACGCCAAACTCGTCATCGGCGACGGCAGCGCGCCGATCGACGGCGGCACCGTCGTCGTGCGCGGCGGCAAGGTCGTGGCCGCAGGCGCGGGCGTTGCGGTGCCCGCCGGGATCGAGCGGGTCGACGCGGGGGGCCGCTGGGTCACGCCGGGGATCGTCGCAGCGTTCAGCCGCGTCGGGCTGGTCGAAGTCGATGCGGTCGGCGGCACCAACGATCGCAATGCCCCGCGCACGCGCTTTTCGGCGGGGCTCGACATCGCACCGGCGCTCAACCCGATGGGCTCGCCCGTCGCGGTCAATCGCGCGGCGGGGGTCACACGGGCGATCGTCGCGCCGGGGGGCAGCAGCAACTTGTTCGCCGGACAGGGCGCGGTCGTCGATCTGGCCGACGACATGGACATGGTGACCAAGCCGCGCGCGCTGCAGTTCGTCGCATTCGGCGAGGATGGATCGGCCAAGGCGGGCGGCAGCCGCGCTGCGACCTTCCTGCTTTTCCGCGAACAATTGCTGGCGGCGCGCAGCTATGCCCGCAACCCCGCGTCGCTGGCCGAATGGGGCAATGACGCGATGATCCAGCGCGCCGATGCCGATGCGCTGGTGCAAGTGATCAACGGCATCACGCCGCTGTTCGTCCGCGTCGATCGCGCCGCCGACATCATCAACGTGCTGAAGCTGCGGCAGGAGTTTCCGGCGCTGAAACTGGTGCTGGTCGGGGTGACCGAGGGCTGGATGGTCGCCCGCGAGCTGGCGGCCGCAAAAGTGCCGGTGCTGGTGTCGCCGCTGACCGATCTGCCGTCGAGCTTTGAACAGCTCGGCGCGACCCAATCGAACGCCGGGCGGCTGAAAGCCGCGGGCGTCGACGTGTCGGTCGGGGTGTTCGATGACGATGATGCGCACAAGATGGGCTATGCCACGCAATATGCGGGCAATCTGGTCGGGCTGACGCGTGTGCCGGGTGCCAGCGGGATGACCTGGGATCAGGCGTTCGCGTCGATCAGCAGCGCACCCGCGCGCGCGGTCGGGATGGAGGGCAGCATCGGGTCGCTGCGTCCGGGGCGCGTCGGCGACGTTGTCGTCTGGGACAATGATCCGCTGGAACTGGGCAGCCGCCCGACAGCGATCTGGATCGACGGCAAGGCGCAGTCGCTGACGACGCGGCAGGATCGCCTGCGCGACCGTTATGCGACGCCGCAGGAAGGGGCGTTGCCCAAAGCTTTTGATCGGTAGGGTGCCATTTCCGTATCGTCATCCCGGCGAAGGCCAGGATCTCTCCTGTGCGTCACAAAGCCAAGGCGAGATCCCGGCCTTCGCCGGGATGACGAATATGGTATAGGCGTCCCTTGGTAGAGGGAGCCGTTTCCATGCAACCGACATCGCTTTTGATCACCACCTGCGCGCTGTTTGTCGGCTCGCACCTCGCGCTTTCGCATCCGCTTCGCGACGGGCTAGCGAGCCGCCTTGGTGAGCGGGGGTTCCAGATCGTCTATTCGATCGTCGCGATCGCCACGCTGATCATGGTCGTTCAGGCTTGGCGCGGGATGCCGCCCGAACCGCCGCTGTGGGCGGTCGGCGACGGCTTGTGGATTATTGCGTCGCTGATCGTGCTGTTCGCGAGCATTCTCTTCATGGGATCGCTGATCGGCAATCCGGCCCTGGCGGCTCCGGGCGCGGCGGAGGCCGCCCAAGCCCCGCCGCGCGGCGTGTTCGCGATCACGCGGCACCCGATGATGTGGGGCTTTGCGCTGTGGGCGATCGCGCATGTCATGGTGATGCCGACGCCGGGGCAGATCGTGCTTTCGGCCACCATCGCCTTCCTCGCGCTCGTCGGGTCGGCGGGACAGGACGTCAAAAAGGCGCGGCTGATGGGCGAGGCATGGCGCGGCTGGGCCGCACGGACGAGCTTTGTGCCCTATGCGGGGCAGCTTTCGGGCAAGGCATCATGGGGCGAAGCGATCCCGCGCCCGCACGCCCTCTTTGGCGGAATAGTGCTTTGGATTGCCGCAACCTGGGCGCATGGTGCGCTTGGCTATATGGTCGCTGGAATATGGCGCTGGACCGGATAGGGGACGAATGAACGCGGAGATGCATCTCAACGACTTGTCGCTGCGATTGCTGGGCCGCGCATTCGATGATCTCGATCCGGAAGAAGGCCGTGTCGTTCAGGCGATCGCCAAGCGGGCGCCGAGCAGCCGCGACGCCGCCGACATGGGCGATGCGCAGGCGAGCACCGGCGACCGGCTCGCCGACAAGGTCGCGGCGGTCGGCGGATCGTGGGGCTTCATCATCGTCTTTGCGCTCGTGCTGTTCGGCTGGATGCTGCTCAATTCGGAAGTGCTCGAGCGCTGGGGCATGGCGTTCGATCCCTATCCGTTCATCTTTTTGAACCTGATGCTCTCGACCCTCGCCGCGGTGCAGGCGCCGATCATCATGATGAGCCAGAACCGGCAGGCGGCGAAGGACCGGCTGACCGCGAGCGTCGATTACGAGATCAATTTGCGCGCCGAGCTGGAGATCATGCGGCTTCATCACAAAATCGACGCGTTGGTCGAGAAGGTTGAGGGATTGGGCGGGCAGGTCGCCAGCTAATCCTCCCTGTGGCGAAGCCATGGGGAGGGGGACCGTTCGTGAAGCGAATGGTGGAGGGGCCGCGACGTTGGCGCTATCGCCCCTCCGTCAGCGCTTCGCGCTGCCACCTCCCCATGGCTGCGCCACAGGGAGGATTGGTTTTTACAACCGCACCATCCGCATGCCCATCTCGCCATAGCGCGGGCCGCTGGTGCCGCCCTTCGGCGCTGCGGCCTCGATCGCGGCAAGGTCGTCGGCGGTCAGGGTCACATCGGCCGCAGCAACGCTGTCCTCCATCGTCGCACGCCGCTTGGTACCGGGGATGGGGACGATGTCGTCGCCCTGCGCGAGCAGCCAGGCGAGCGCGACTTGCGCCTTTGACACGCCATGCCGGTCGGCGATCGCGCCGATCGCATCGACGATCGCGAGGTTGGCGGGGAGGTTTTCGTCCGAATAGCGCGGATCGTTACGGCGCCAGTCATGCTCGGGCAGTTCGTCGCGGCTGCGCACAGCACCCGCGAGGAAGCCGCGGCCGAGCGGCGAGTAGGGGACGAAGCCGATACCGTTCTCGCGGCAGACGCCCAGAATCTCGTCCTCGATGTCGCGCTCCCAGATCGAATATTCGCTTTGCAGCGCGGTGATCGGCGCGGCCTTGGCGGCGCGGCGCAGCGTTTCGGGGCCGGCTTCGGAAAGCGCGATGTGGCGGACCTTGCCTTCGTGGACCAGCTCCATCATGCCGCCGACGACCTCCTCGATCGGGATCGAGGGGTCGACGCGGTGCTGATAGAAAAGGTCGATCGTGTCGATGCCGAGCCGCTGGAGCGAGCCTTCGCACGCGGCGCGCGCGTTGGCGGGCGAGCCGTCGACCCCGACGATCGCCTTGCCGTCGAATTTGAAGCCGAATTTGGTCGCGATGATCAGGCCGTCGCGCTTGCCCTTGATCGCCTGCCCGAGCAGTTCCTCGTTCGAGAACGGGCCATAGATTTGCGCGGTGTCGAAGAAGGTGACGCCAAGGTCGATCGCGCGGTGAATGGTCGCGGTCGATTCGTCCAAGTCGGCGGCCTCGCCATACAGGATGTTGCCGCCCTTGATCATCGGCATGCAGCCGATGCCGATCGCCGACACTTCAAGGCCGTGGCCGAGCTTGCGATATTTCATGGCGTCTCTCCTGTCGGTTCGGGCTCCTCGACCCCATCGGCGGCAAATTTGGTCGCGGCGACGTCGCCGACGACATTGCCGAGGGTGCGGAAAATATCAGGAAAGGTCTCGACCGCCACCAGCAATCCGAGCGGGGCGACGGGGACGCCCATCGACACCGCGATCGGCGCGATCGAGGTGACGAAGCTGATCGACCCCGGAAGGCTGACCGACGAGAGCGCGGCCGCCATCGCGACCGCCAGCCCGACCGCCATTTCCCACGGGGTGAGCTCGACCCCGAACAGCCACGCCACATAGACGACGACCGCAAGGTTCATTGCCGGGCTGGTGAAGCGGAACAGCGCGACCGCGAGCGGCAGGACGACGTCGGCTTTCTTGGGATCGACACCCAACGCTTCCGACGATTTGAGCATCGCGGGCAAGCTGGCGAGCGAGCTTTGCGTGCTGATCGCGACCGCCAGCGTCGGGACCATCGCGCGGATGAAGCGCGGCAACGATATGCCGACGACCAGCCAGGCGAGCAGCAGCCCGAGAATGAGGCAGCTGACCCCGATCCCCATCAGGATGAGCACATAATGGATCAGCCCGCCGAACGCCGCGAGTCCCGCCTTGACCGCGAGCGCATAGCCGAGCGCAAATACCCCGATCGGAGCGAGCGCGAGTACCCAGCCGATGACGATCAGCATCGCGTCGCCGAGCGCCTTGAAGAAGCCCGACAAGGTTGCGCGCTGTGCTGGCTCGAGCTTGGTGATCGCAAAGGCGAAGATGGTCGTGAAGATGATCAGCGGCAGGATTGCGGTATCGGCGGCGGCGGCGATCGGATTGGTCGGGACCAGCGAAAGGAGGAAGTCGCCAAAGGTGGGCGACGGCCCTGTCTCGGTCGTACCGCCAAGCCCGCTCCGCAGTGCCTCGGCGGCGCTGGCCGAAAGCGGGAAGATGCGAAGCAGCAGCGGCGTCATCAGGAGCGACATGGTTCCCGACAGCGCGATCGCGCCAAGGAAGATCATCACCGCGCGCGCCGCGAGCTTACCCGCGCGCGCGGCGTCGGCGGTTGCGGTGATCCCGGTGATCAGCAGCGCGACGACGAGCGGGACGATCGTCATCTTTAGCGCGTTGAGCCAGAGCAGCCCGATCGGTTCGATATAGGGGAGCGATGCGGTTCCCGCGGCGGGCGCGATCACTTCGATCGCGATCCCCAGCAGCATCCCGGCGACCAGCGCCGAGAGGATGATCCATGCCGATTTCAAGCCATATTCTCCCGGTGATATTCGTGGCCAGCTTGCCAAGCAATTGGCGGTGACTTAGGGCCATCCGGAACAAGCCGGGCAGGCATTGGTCTGACCCTCGGCTTAAGTAGCAGAGGTGGCATGCGCAAGTTTTTCGGAACCGACGGGATTCGCGGACTGACCAATCAGGTTCCGATGACCGCGGAAGTTGCGATGCGCGTCGGCATGGCGGCGGGCGCGCATTTCCTGCGCGGCGACCACAAGCATCGCGTCGTGATCGGCAAGGACACGCGCTTGTCGGGCTATATGCTCGAAAACGCACTGGTCGCGGGGTTCACCAGCGTCGGCATGGACGTCGTGCAGGTCGGCCCGATGCCGACCCCCGCGATCGCGATGCTGACCCGCTCGATGCGCGCGGATCTGGGCGTGATGATTTCGGCGAGCCACAATCCCTATCAGGACAACGGCATCAAGCTGTTCGGCCCCGACGGCTACAAGCTGTCGGACGAGGACGAAGCGCAGATCGAGCATCTGCTGGCCGTCCAGCCGACGCTGGCCGACGCCGGGCATATCGGCCGCGCCAAGCGGATCGACGACGCGCGGGGCCGCTATATCCACGCGGTGAAGCAGAGCCTGCCCGAATCGGTGCGCCTCGACGGGCTGCGCATCGTGCTCGATTGCGCCAATGGCGCGGCGTATAACAGCGCGCCGACGGTGTTCTGGGAATTGGGCGCCGACGTCGTCGCGATCGGAGTCGAACCCAACGGCACCAACATCAACAACAAATGCGGATCGACGGCGCCCGCGCTGCTCCAGGAAACGGTCGTGGCGAGCGGCGCCGACATCGGCATCGCGCTCGACGGCGACGCCGACCGGCTGATCGTGGTCGACGAAAAGGGGACGATCGTCGACGGCGACCAGATCATGGGGCTGATCGGTGCGAGCTGGGCGCGACAGGGACGGCTGAAAGGCGGCGGCGTCGTCGCGACGGTGATGTCGAACCTTGGCCTCGAACGCTTTCTCGAGGGCGAGGGGCTGCGGCTCGAACGCACCAAGGTCGGCGACCGCTATGTGCTCGAACGGATGAAAGAGGGCGGCTTCAACGTCGGCGGCGAACAGTCGGGGCATATGATCCTGTCCGACCATGCCACCACCGGCGACGGCACGCTGGCGGGGCTGCAGGTGCTGGCCGAGCTGGTCGCGTCGGGCAAGCCGGCGAGCGAATTGCTGCACCAGTTCGACCCGGTCCCGCAGCTTTTGAAGAATGTTCGCTTCGCGGGTGGCAAGCCGCTCGACGACAAGCATGTCATCGCGGCGATCGCCGAAGGCGAAGCCGCGCTCAATGGCCGCGGACGCCTCGTCATCCGGCCGTCGGGTACCGAGCCGCTGATCCGCGTGATGGCCGAGGGTGACGACGCCGGACAGGTCGAGCAGGTCGTCGACATGATCTGCGACGCGGTGCGCGCCGCGGCAACCTAATTATCTTCTCTTCCCGTTCGTGCTGAGCTTGTCGAAGCACCGTTCTTTTCTCTATTGGAGGGGAAGGAAGAACAGCCCTTCGACAAGCTCAGGGCGAACGGCCTTTAAGGAATAGTCATATGCTTGAAATGCGACCCGATTGCGAAAAATGCGGCCGCGATTTGCCCGCCAATCTTCACGGCGCCTTCATCTGCTCGTTCGAGTGCACCTTTTGCGCGAATTGCGCCGACAAGCTCGATGAAATCTGCCCCAATTGCGGCGGCGACCTGCTCGACCGCCCGCTGCGCGAAGGCGCGGCGCTGGCAAAATTCCCCGCTTCGACGGAGCGAAAGCATAAGGGGTGACCGCCCGCGTCCTGATTATCGCCGGATCGGATAGCGGTGGCGGCGCGGGGATCCAGGCCGACATCAAGGCGGTGACGATGCTCGGCGGTCACGCGATGACCGCAATCACCGCGATCACCGCGCAAAATACGTTGGGGGTGCAGGGCGTCCATCCGGTTCCCACCGATATGGTGCTGGCGCAGATCGATAGTGTCGCCGCCGACATTGGCGTCGACGCGGTCAAGATCGGCATGATCGGCAGCGCCGCAACTGCCGCTGCGGTGGCAGAGCGCTTGTCGAAGCCCGACCTTGCGCAGGCGGCGCTGGTGTTCGACCCGGTGATGGTCGCGACAAGCGGGTCGGTGCTAGCCGACGAAGCGACGATCGCGGCGTTCAAGGCGCTGCTCGACCGCGCGATGGTCGCGACGCCGAATCTGCCCGAGTTGGATGCGCTCGGCGGCGAGGATGCGGTGCTTGCGCACGGCTGTTCGCTGCTGGTCAAGGGCGGCCATGCGGACGGCGAAACGATCGTCGACCGCCTGCTCGAAACGGGCGAGGGCGAGGTCGCGCGCTGGGAGGCGCCGCGGATTGATACGCCGCACAGCCACGGCACGGGATGCACGCTGGCAAGCGCGATCGCGACCGGGCTGGCGCAGGGCATGCCGCTTGAACCCGCGATCGCGCGCGCGCGCGATTTCGTTCGCCTGTCGCTGATGGGCGCGCCGGGGCTGGGGCAGGGGCATGGCCCGATGGGACAGCAATATGTCCGCAACGACGGGCTGTTTACCGGCCCGGCGCTCAACCAGATCACCTTGCCTGCGCGCGATTATGCGGTGTCTGTGGCTTTCTACAAGCAGCTGGGCCTGAAGCAGATCGTCGATAGCCCGGGCAATGGCTATGCGCGCTTCGAGGCCGCGAACGGCGTGACGCTGTCGATCCATGTTGACGAAAGCGTCGGCGATGGCGCGGCGGTCGGTGCGACGACCTATCTCGAAAGCGGGGCGCTCGACGCGTGGGTCGCCTATCTGGCGCGGCGCGGGGTGCGCTTCGACCAGATGCCCAGGGATGAGGAATGGGGCTGGCGCGAGGCGCGGCTGAGCGACCCGGCGGGCAACCGGCTGTGCCTGTATCAGGCGGGGGAGTACCGGAGGTATCCGCCGTGGCGGGTGTAGCTATTCCTGCTCCCCTCCCTCTTAGGGAGGGGCTGGGGGTGGGTGCGAGCAGAGCGAGCCGCTCGGCGCTGCTCAGGCTCGCTCCGCTCGCACCCACCCCTAACCCCTCCCTTGAAAGGGAGGGGAGCCAATGATCGTTGGCGTCGACGAGGCGGGGCGCGGGCCGCTCGCGGGACCGGTGGTCGCCGCGGCGGTGTTGCTGTGCGAAGGCGGCATCGAGGGTCTGGACGACAGCAAGAAACTGACCGCAAAACGTCGCGGCGCGCTGGAGGCAGAGATCAAGGCGCGCTGCCGCTGGGCGATCGGCGAGGCGAGTGCCGAGGAAATCGACCGGATCAACATCCTGCAGGCGACTTTCCTCGCGATGACGCGCGCGGTCGAGGCGCTGGGGTTCGAGCCCGCAGAGGTGCTGGTGGACGGCAACCGCCTGCCGCGCTGGCGCTATACGGCGCGCGCGGTCGTCGGCGGCGACGCGCTGCATCCGTGCATTTCGGCGGCGAGCATTTTGGCGAAGGAGCATCGCGACCGCTTCATGATTGCGGCCGCGCGCGATTTTCCGGCTTTTGGTTGGGAGAGCAACATGGGTTATGGAACGGCTCAGCATCTCGCGGCGCTGCGCCAGCATGGCCCGACGCCGCACCATCGGACCAGCTTTGCCCCGGTCGCACAAATGCAACTGGTCTGACCGCCCGAAGCCTAAAGCCTAAGAGGGGAACAGGCGATGAGCAGAGGATTTTCGGCCGACGATGTCGGCATGCAAACGGGACGCCGCGTCCTTGTCACCGGTGCCAATGCCGGAATCGGGTTCGAGGTCACGAAAGTTCTCGCCGCGCGCGGCGCGCATGTCGTGCTTGCCTGCCGCGATGAAGACAAGGCCGAGGTGGCGATGAACCGCGTTTGGGCCGACGTCCCGCAAGCCGAGTTGTCGTTCCAGCCGCTCGATCTTGCCGACATCGATCAGGTCAGGGAGTCGGCACAAGCGGTGCTGGCGGGGCCGCGGATAGATGTGCTGGTGAACAATGCCGGGGTGATGATCCCGCCGCGGACGCTGACGAAACAGGGTTATGAGCTGCAATTCGGGGTCAACCACCTGGGCACCTTTGCCTTCACCGGGCTGGTCCACCCCCATGTCGACGACCGGATCGTGATCACCGGGAGCATCGCGCACAAGAGCGGCACGATGGATTACAGCGACCTGTCGGCGTCGCGCAGCTATCATAATTGGGCCCGCTACCAGATGAGCAAGCTCGCAAACCTGCTCCATATGTTCGAACTCGACCGCCGGCTGAGCGCGGCGGGCCGCGCGACGCAGGCGATCGGATGCCATCCCGGGGTCGCGCTGACCGAACTGACGCGGCACCTGCCGTTGCCGCTGCGCACGCTGACCCCGCTCGCGGGTCCCTTTTTCAACAGCGCCGCGCAAGGGGCATGGCCCACCTTGCAGGCGGCGACGGGCGCGCATGTGCAGGGCGGCGACTATCTGGGGCCGCAGGGGCTGGGCGAGGTGTCGGGACGATCGGGCCCGGCGCGCGCGACGCGCGACGCGCGCGACCCGAAGCTGGCGCGCGAATTGTGGCAGCGGTCGATCGAATTGACCGGGGTCGATCCGGGGATTTGATGATCCTCCCTGCCGCGAAGCGGTGGGGAGGGGGACCGTTCGCGGAGCAAACGGTGGAGGGGTCAACGACGCCGCGCCATCGCCCCTCCGTCAGCCCTGCGGGCTGCCACCTCCCCATGGCTGCGCCACAGGGAGGATTGAAATTATTTTCGCGGGTGAGTCTTGATCGCCACACCACCACCCGTTGAGTCCCCGAGTCGCGGCTGACTCCATATGCTGTGTCAGACTCGTTTCGTTCTCATCCCGTTAACCACTTAGTCACGCGGAATCCCTAGGATTCTGCGCTTGACGGCGGACTCCGCCGGACTCATCAGGGGCTTCTTTCGGATCTTCGCGGGGGCAGAACATGGGTGTGATGGAACGGGTCAAGACCCCGGCGGTAAAGCAGCGGGCTGCGAAGATTGCGCCCGCCCAGCTGCCGCTCGACAGCATCCTGCAGGGCGATTGCATCGAAATGATGCGCTCACTGCCCGCGGCGTCGATCGACATGATCTTTGCCGATCCGCCGTACAATCTTCAGCTTGGTGGCGACCTGCATCGCCCCGACGGCAGTCAGGTCGATGCGGTCAATGATGAATGGGACAAGTTCGACAGCCTCGCGACCTATGATCGCTTTACCCACGCCTGGCTCAAGGAAGCCAAGCGCATCCTGAAACCCAACGGCAGCATCTGGGTGATCGGCAGCTACCACAATATTTTCCGCGTCGGCGCGGCGCTGCAGGATCGCGGTTACTGGATCCTCAACGATGTCGTGTGGCGCAAGGCAAACCCGATGCCCAATTTCAAGGGCACGCGCTTCACCAACGCGCACGAAACTTTGATCTGGGCGTCGATGGGCGAGAAGGCGAAATATACCTTCAACTATCGCGCGATGAAGACGCTGAACGATGAACTGCAGATGCGCAGCGACTGGCTGATCCCGATCTGTGCGGGGCAGGAGCGGCTGAAAAAGGGCGGCCACAAGGTCCATCCCACGCAGAAACCCGAAGCCTTGCTGTATCGTGTGCTTCTCGCCTGTTCGAACCCCGGTGACGTGATCCTCGATCCGTTTTTCGGGACCGGGACTACCGGCGCGGTCGCCAAGCGGCTTGGCCGTCATTTCATCGGCATCGAGCGCGAAGATGACTATATCGCCGCGGCGAAAGAACGCATCGAAATGGCGCTGCCGCTCGACGAAAGCGCGGTGAAGACGATGATGGCGCCGCAGGCCGCGACGCGCGTCGCGTTCGGCACGCTCGTCGAATGCGGCATGATCGCGCCGGGTACGCTGCTCACCGATACCAAGCGCCGCTGGAAGGCCAAGGTGCGCGTCGACGGCAGCCTCGACTGCGAAGGCCAGCCCGCCGGATCGATCCACAAGGTCGGCGCCGGGGTGCAGGGCGCGCCGAGCTGTAACGGCTGGACCTTCTGGCATGTCGACAATGGCAAGGAACTGCGCGTCATCGACGCGGTGCGGCAGGACTGGTTGCTGGCGAACGAGGCTTAATATCGCGTCGCCCCCGCGAAGGCGGGGGCCGCTGGTAGGGTCGCGCAAGGCCGACGACGGCCCCCGCCTTCGCGGGGGCGACGAAGTAGGGAATAGGCATGTTCCAACCGCTAACCAAACCCGACCTCGGTACCGCCTCCGCCACCGCAAAACTCTATTGCCGTCCAACCTGCTTCGTCGACCGGCCGCACGAACTCGACGACAATTGCCTTCGCATCGCCGACACGATGGTCTGGTTTGCGGCGTGGCACATCAGCCTGCGCGACGGCGCGCATGTGAAATCCGCGGTGGTGACGGTGGCCGAATGGGCCGATTGGCTAGCGGCGATGCCCGATACACTGGCGCAGACGGCTACCGCACAGCGCGCGGCTGTAGTTCGCCCGCGCGGCGCGCTCCAGCTCGGTGAACGGGTGGTGCGGCTGAACGAGCCGCAGTTGATGGGCATCCTGAACGTCACCCCCGACAGTTTCTCCGACGGCGGCAAACATGTCGATGCGGTCGCGGCGACCGATGCCGGCTTTGCGATGGCGTCGGCGGGGGCGGCGATTATCGATGTCGGCGGGGAATCGACGCGGCCCGGCGCGCCGTTGATCTGGGACGGCGATGAAATCAAGCGGATCGAAGATGTCGTGGCGGGGCTCGCGCGCGGCGGCGTGGCGGTGTCGATCGACACGCGCAAGGCCGCGGTGATGGAGGCGGCGCTGGCCGCCGGGGCGCGGATCGTCAACGATGTGTCGGCGCTGCGCTATGACGATCGCGCGATGGAGGTTGTGCTGGCCGCGGGGTGCCCGGTCGTGCTGATGCATGCACCATCGGCCAAGAGCGACCCGCATGCGGGCGGCGAATACGCCCATGTGCTGTTCGACGTTTACGACATGCTGGCCCAGCGCGTCGCCGCATGTGTTGCAGCGGGGATCGATCCGGCGAAGATCATCGTCGATCCGGGACTAGGCTTCGGCAAAGGTGTTGCGGACAATCTGGCGCTGATCAACGGCCTAGCGCTGTTCCACACGCTTGGCTGTCCGATCCTGTTCGGCGCGAGCCGCAAACGCATGATCGGTGCGCTCGACAATGAAGCGCCCGCCGACCAGCGGCTCGGCGGCACCGTCGCGCTGCATTACCAAGCGGCGGCGCAGGGCGCGCAGCTGCTGCGCGTCCATGACATTGCCGAGAACCGCCAGGCGCTCCGCGTATGGCGCGGGCTGCGCGATGCGGCGCTCACCGGCTGAGGCGAGCCGAGGCAACCACGGCAAGTGCGCCGCGTATCCTTTGGGAAGGGCCGTCGTCCCGGCGCGCCCCCTCCAAGGAGAATCTCATGCAGCTTCCTCACGGTACCCACGTCGCTGTCGCCGATGGCAATCGCTTCGTCATGTTCCGCAACGGTAGCGATGAGGCGGTTATCAACCTGGTCGATGCCGCCAGCCAAGAAGTCGAAACTACAAACCGCAGCGGCGCCAATCCGGAAGCACGCGATCTTGACGAGCGCGGCCATGCGGCTGGTGGGCGAACTGCCCAAGACGCTGACCAATGCCGATACCGCGGCAATCGAGAAAGCCATTACCGCGGCCTGAACATCGGTGGCGCGGTTCTGCCGATTGCCCGCCGTGAAGGTGGGATAGCCGCTTGCCTACAGACTATAGCCGCCGTCGCTGGTCAGCACGCTGCCGGTGACGGTGGCGGCGGCATTCGACAACAGGAACAGGATCTGCGCGGCGGTCTCGTCCGGCGTCGCATAGCGGCCGAGCGGCGTCGCCATTCTGGCCATCGCTGTCATGGCGGCCTCGCGCGATCCTTCGCTGGCGATCAGGTCGGTGAAAAGCGGCATATCGTCCCAGATCGGCGTATCGACCCCGCCCGGTGCAATCGCGTTGACACGGATGCCGTGCGGCGCGCCTTCCTTGGCGGCCACTTTGGTAAGCTGGATCAACGCGGCCTTCGACGCGCCATAGGCGCCGGTGCCAGGTTCGGCCTTGATGCCCGAGATTGATGCGGTGGTGACGATCGCGCCGCCGCGCCCATGCGCAGTCATCGCGCGCATCGCGGCCTGCAAGCTCAGCATCGCGCCGTCTAGGTTGACCGCCAGTAACCGCCGCCACGCCTGAAAATCGATATCGACGATCGGGGCGGCATCGCTGATCCCGGCGTTGATCACTGCGAGATCGACTGCCGCAAGGCTGTCGGCACTTTTGAGCCACAAATCGGCGTCGGCGACATCGTCGCCGCGGCTGCGGTCGATGCCGATCACGGTGGCGCCTGCGGCGCGCAAGGCGTTGGCGACTGCAAGGCCGATACCCGAGGCATCGCCGGTCACGAGCGCGGTTCTACCGGAAAAATCGAGAGTCATGGCCGCGACGTAATGCCGTCAGGCGGCGGTGTCGATGCCGAGGTCGCTGAGTTTCCGGTACAGCGTCGAGCGGCCAATCCCCAGTCGCCGCGCGACTTCGCTCATCCGGCCGCGATAATGGCCGATCGCCAGACGGATGACATCGGCCTCGATTTCCTCGAGCGGGCGCAAATTGCCGTCGGGCAAATAGAGGGTGACGCCGATCGCTTCGCCATTGATCGCAATCTCGCCTTCGCCGGTCGGGCTGCCGCCGCCCAGCGTCGCCTCGATCGCGCGGAAATCCGCGCTGGTCAGCACGTCGGTCTTGCTGCCGACGGCGGCGCGGAACAGCACGTCCTGCAACTGGCGTACATTGCCCGGCCAAGCATAAGCGGCGAGCAGGCGCAGCGCGTCGTCGGTGACCCCGATCGGCCCCATGCCCGGCAACCCGCCGATGCGGGCGAGCAGATGGCGGGCGAGCGGGCCGACGTCGCCGCGGCGTTCGGACAGCGAGGGCAGGGTGAACTGCGCGCTCGACAGCGCGTAATACAGGTCTTCGCGGAAATGCCCCGCCTCGATCAGCTTTTCCAGCGGGCTGGTGCTGGTCGCGATGATGCGGACATCGACGCTCTGGCGGATCGTGCCGCCGATCATCTGCACCTCGCCGCTGCTCAGAAACTCGACGAGCTTGGCCTGCGTTTCGAGCGGGATACATTCGACGTGATCGATGATGAGGCTGCCGCCGTCGGCCTGGACGAGCCGCCCGACCTGACGGTCGAAGGCACCGGCAAAGGCGCCGCGTTCATGCCCGAACAGCCCCGATCCGATCAGCCCCGGCGAGACCGCCGAACAATCGACCATCACCAGCGCACCGCGGGCGCGTGGGGACGCGTTGTGGATCGCGCGGGCAAAGACTTCCTTGCCGGTGCCCGGGCGGCCGTTAATCATCACCGGGACGCGGGCGCGCGCGGCTTTCGCGGCGATGGCGAGCGCGCTGCGGAAGTTCGGGCTCGACCCGATGATCTCGTCAAAAGCGAGCGGCGCCCGCAGCTTTTCGGTCAGCGGGCGCAGCTCGCCCTGCGGACCGCTGGTCGATACCACGCGATCGAGCGCCTCGAGCAGGCGGTCGGGCGCGATCGGCTTCTGAACAAAGTCGCTGGCCCCGGCGCGCATCGCGCCGACCGCAACCTCGACCCCGTTGCGCATGGTGATGACAATCAGGGGGAGGGCGGGGCGCCAGCGACGCAATTCGGCGACGAATTCGGCGATTTCCATGCCCGGCGCACCCTGATCGACGAGCACTGCGTCGAGCGCCATGCCTTCCTGGGTGCCAAGCTTGGCGAGCGCGGTGTCGGTATCCGCTGCAACGACGCTGCGCCAGCCGCCGCGCGATACCAGCGCCGCCAGAAAGCGTTGCTGCGCCGGCTCGCTGTCGACGATCATCACTGTTCGCGTATCGCGCGTGGTTGCCATCGTTTTCGAATCCGCCCTTGTTCGGCGCTGTCGTGCCGATTTCTCCGCTTGAACGCTGTGATGTACGCCACACGGGTAAAGGGGCGATTAAGGCCGTTCGCCTTTTGCGGCTCGGCGCGCGGGCCAAAGCGCGCTTGAGCATCTGCGGCAGCGTGGCTAAGACCGGCGCGAAGGCCGATTCTGGGCCGGGTGCGTGGCGCCTGTGCGCGGAAACTGGCGACTGAAGGGGAAAGAGCCATGGCGGAACAGGAAATGAAGGCGGCAACCGAAACCTATTCGGGTTTCCTCAGCCTGCTGAAAGTCGGATCGATCATCACCGCGATCGTGACCGTTTTTGTCGTCCTGATCATTTCCTGATCGGGTTGGCATGCGCATCGCCGTCCTGAAGGAGCTCGCCCCCGGCGAGACCCGCGTCGCCGCGACCCCTGAAACCGTGAAGAAATTCATTGGCTTGGGTGCCGAAGTTGCCGTTGAATCGGGGGCGGGCGAAGCCGCGTCGGTCGCCGACGCCGACTATAGCGCCGCGGGCGCCAGCGTCGCCAGCCGCGCCGACGTGCTGAAGGGCGCCAACATCATTCTGGCGATCCAGGGGCCGGATCCCAAGGGACTGAGCGGTTTTGCCGACGGTGCCTGGCTTGCCGCCGGCCTGAACCCGTTCGGCGAGCGCGCGCGCGTTGACGACTATGCGAAGCTCGGTCTCGAAGCGCTGGCGATGGAATTCATGCCGCGCATCACGCGCGCGCAGTCGATGGACATATTGTCGAGCCAGGCCAATCTTGCCGGTTACAAGGCGGTGCTGATGGCAGCGAACGCCTACGGCCGCGCCTTTCCGATGATGATGACCGCCGCCGGTACGGTGAGCGCTGCCAAGGCGTTCGTGATGGGCGTCGGCGTCGCGGGCTTGCAGGCGATCGCCACCGCCCGCCGTCTGGGTGCGCAGGTCAGCGCCACCGACGTGCGCGCCGCGACCAAGGAACAGATCCTCAGCCTCGGCGCCAAGCCGATCTTCGTCGAAAGCGTCGCGGGGATCGAGGGCGAGGGCGCAGGCGGCTATGCCACCGAAATGTCCGACGAATATAAGGCGGCACAGGCGGAACTGGTGTCGTCGCATATCGCCAAGCAGGATATCGTCATCACCACCGCGCTGATCCCGGGGCGCCCCGCGCCGCGGCTGATTTCGGACGCACAGCTCGCGACGATGCGCACCGGCAGCGTGATCGTCGACATGGCGGCCGAAAGCGGTGGCAATGTCGAAGGATCGGTGCCGGGCGAAGCCAAGCGGATCCACGGCGTCACCGTGATCGGCGCGAGCAATATTGCCGCATTGATGCCCGCCGACACCAGCGCGCTGTTCAGCCGCAACCTGTTCAACTTCCTGTCGGCCTTTTGGGACAAGGAAGCGGGCAAGCCGGTGCTTGACGAAGAGATCGGCAATGCGATCCGCCTGACGCAGGGCGGCAAGGTCGTGAACGAGCGGCTTTTGGCGTAGCACTAGGGCAAGAAAAGCCCGATTTCGGCCTTTTCCTGCAACTTTCGCCGGTTAGGATGCGTTCAGGGTGTGACACCCTGTGCTTTCAACAACCGGAGATTGATCGATGTTGCGTGCGAAGTTTTTTGCTGTTCCCCTGTTTGCGCTGACTGCCGCGGCAATGGTCGCCCCGGCGCACGCCCGCGCCGCCGACGAGGCGGCAGAGGCGACGACCGCCGAGGCCGAAGCCGCGGCGGGCGCGATGGTCGATAGCTGGAACATCGTCCAGAACGCAACGAAGTCGCCCGAACATACGACGCTGGTCAAGGCGCTGACCGCCGCCGGTTTGACCGACACGCTGTCGGGCACCGGCCCGTTCACGGTGTTTGCGCCGACCGATCAGGCCTTCGCCGCGGTGCCGCAGTCGATGACGGCTTATCTGATGGATCCGGGCAACAAGGCGGCGCTGGCCCAAGTGCTGACCTATCATGTCGTGCCGGGCGCGATCAGCTCGACCGATCTATATGCCAAGATCAAGGCGGGTGGCGGCAAAGCGACGCTGACCACCGTCGAAGGGCAGCCGCTGACCTTCACCGAGGTTTCGGGCAACATCAAGGTCGACGGCACCCAGGGCAGCAGCGGCTATGTGACGCAGGCCGACGTGGCGCAGTCGAACGGGATGATCCACATCCTGAACGGCGTGCTGATCCCTGAAATCAAGCCCGCCGCCGCAGCCGAACCCGCTGCCGCGCCAGCCGATACGGCCCCTGCCGCGGAAGCCACGCCGGCAAGCTGATCCTGAACCCAGAGGAGAGTTTATGAAACGCACGACTTTGTTGGCGGCGGTAGCCGCCGTCGGACTTGGCCTTGCCGGTTGCGGTGGCAAGAGCGAAACGCCGACCGAAACGACCACCGTCGATGCCGGTGAAACGACCCCGGTCGAGACCGCGGGCGCCAACCCGACCGTCGGCGGCGCGGAGATGCTGCCGACCAAAAACATCGTTGAAAACGCATCGGCCTCGCCGATTCACAAGACGCTGGTCGCCGCCGTAACGCAGGCTGGTTTGGTCGAGACGCTCTCGGGCGCAGGCCCGTTCACCGTCTTTGCGCCGACCGATGCCGCCTTCTCGCAAGTCGCTCCGGTGACGCGAGACGGCTGGATGCGTCCGGCGCAGAAGGAAGTGCTCGCGGGCGTGCTGAAATATCATGTCGTGCCGGGCAAGCTGACCGCGGCCGATCTGGCGGCGCAAATTACCGCCGGTGGCGGAAAGGCGGTCCTCAAGACCGCTGACGGTCAGGATCTGACGGCGACCAATTCGGGCGACGCGATCATCCTGACCAGCGCCAGCGGGAACAAGGCGGCGGTTACGCAGGCCGATGTCGGCCAGTCGAATGGCGTGATCCATGTTGTCGACGCGGTGCTCGTGCCCAAGATGTAATCAACGCTGATCCTCCCCCTTCATGGGGGAGGCAGCGAGACTTGGCGTCTTGCCGCCTAGTCGCAGCGGAGGGGGTGCGCTCTCGGCCTCAGATGATGGTCTAAGGACGCACCCTCACCTTCATCCAACTCCGCCTAAGCGCTTCGCGATAAGGCGCCATATCCTTCCCCCATCGAGGGGGAAGATATTTTGGCGCCCGCGACATTTAATTTCGCAATTGGCCCGCATTTCTCATCATTGAGAGATGCGGGCCTTTCTTTTTGGCCGCTTTGGAGTCGACAGGCTCCGCAGGGCGCGGCAAGAGGTGCGCGAAACGGAATCAGCAGGGGAGCGAGCCCGTGGATTTTATCGCGATTTTTTCGATTTTCATCCTGGCGTGCTTCGTCGGCTATTTCGTCGTGTGGTCGGTGACCCCGGCGCTGCACACGCCGCTGATGAGCGTGACCAATGCGATTTCGTCGGTGATCATCGTCGGGGCGCTGATCGCCAGCGCTGCCGCGGGTTCGGCCTCGTCGAAATGGCTCGGCCTGGCCGCGGTCGTCATGGCAAGCATCAACATTTTCGGCGGCTTTGCCGTCACCGCGCGCATGCTGGCGATGTACAAGAAGAAGGAGCGCTGAGATGGACATCCAGTCGATCCTTGCGGCCGCGGCGGACGGCCATGGCGCGGTAAACCCCTGGGCCGCCATCGCCTATCTCGTTGCGGGCGTGCTTTTCATCCTCTCGCTGCGCGGGCTGTCGAGCCCGGCGACGGCGCAAAGCGGCAACCGCTTTGGCATGATCGGCATGACCATCGCGGTGGTCACGACGCTGCTGACGCACATGCCGATGAAATTTGGCGACGCGACCAACAGCTATACCGGGGTCGACCCGGTCGGGCTGATCGAGATTCTGGCGGCGATCGGCATCGGCGCCGTCATCGGTATCGTCATGGCACGCCGGATCGCGATGACCGCGATGCCGCAGCTGGTTGCGGCCTTCCACAGTCTCGTCGGCCTCGCCGCGGTCGCGGTGGCAGCCGCCGCCTATCTCAATCCGCAAGCCTTCGGGATCGCCGACGCGGCGGGTCAGATTTTCACCGTCAGCCGCATCGAAATGGGGCTGGGTATCGCGATCGGCGCGATCACCTTTTCGGGATCGGTCATCGCCTTCCTCAAACTTAACGGCAATATGTCGGGTTCGCCGATCATGCTGCCGGGGCGGCACATCATCAACCTGGGCACGCTGGCCGCGATCATCGGTCTCGTTGCCTATTTCACCGTCGACCAGTCGCCTTGGGTATTCTGGACCGTCACCGGGCTCAGCTTTGCGATCGGCTTCCTCTTGATCATCCCGATCGGCGGCGCCGACATGCCCGTCGTCGTGTCGATGCTCAACAGCTATTCGGGCTGGGCCGCGGCGGCGATGGGCTTCACGCTCGGCAACACCGCGATGATCATCACCGGCGCGCTGGTCGGATCGTCGGGTGCCATCCTGTCGTACATCATGTGCCGCGCGATGAACCGCAGCTTCATCAGCGTGATCGCTGGCGGTTTCGGTGCCGAGGCCGCGGCGAGCGGCGGCGGATCGAAGGAGCAGCGTCCGTGGAAACCGGGCAGCGCCGACGACGCCGCTTTCCTGATGAGCCAGGCCGACACCGTCATCATCGTCCCCGGTTACGGCATGGCGGTCGCGCAGGCGCAGCACGCGCTGCGCGAAATGGGCGACCTGCTCAAGAAAGAGGGCGTCACGGTCAAATATGCGATCCATCCGGTCGCGGGGCGCATGCCCGGCCATATGAACGTGCTGCTCGCCGAAGCGAACGTCCCCTATGACGAGGTGTTCGAGCTGGAGGACATCAACGGCGAGTTCGCGCAGGCCGATGTCGCCTTCGTCATCGGCGCCAACGACGTCACCAACCCGTCGGCAAAGACCGACAAGACGTCGCCGATCTACGGAATGCCGGTGCTCGACGTCGAAAAGGCCAAGACCGTGCTGTTCGTGAAGCGCTCGATGGGCGGCGTCGGCTATGCCGGCGTCGACAACGACGTTTTCTACATGGACCAGACGATGATGCTGCTGGGCGATGCGAAGAAGATGACCGACGACATCGTGAAAGCGCTGAACGGCGGCGGGCACTAGCCCATAGCCAATTCCGTTCGTGCTGAGCTTGTCGAAGCACCGTCCTTCCTTTTTCCCACGTCGGAAAAAACGGCCCTTCGACAAGCTCAGGGCGAGCGGTATTTTTGAACAAAGCGTCTGGAGATCAAATTTTGCGTAAAATCGGCCTGATCGGCGGCATGAGCTGGGCATCGACCGAGCTCTATTACCGCCATCTCAACAAGGGAGTGCAAAAGCGCCTCGGTACCGCCTGTTCCGCGCCGATTCTGCTCGAAAGCCTGAATTATTGCGACCTGTCGCGGCTGACGACGCCCGAGCAATGGGCGCATGCGAAAGAGGTGCTCATCGCCTCGGCGCAGCGGCTGGAGACCGCGGGCGCGACCGCGCTGATGATCGCGGCCAATTCGATGCACAAGGTGGCCGATGAGGTCGCCGCGGCAATTTCGATCCCGCTCATCCATATCGTCGACGAAACCGGCGAGAAGATGAAGGCCGACAGGATCAAGGCCGCGGCGGTGATCGGCACGCGCAATGTGATGACCGAAGCCTGGTTCCGCCAGCGCCTTGTCCGCCACGGCCTGACGCTGGCGCCCTATGACGCGAGCCGCGCCGACGAGATCGACCGGATCATTTACGAAGAGCTGATGCAGGGCAAGGCGAACGAAGCTTCGCGGCGCACGATGAAGACCTTCATCACCGACATCGCCAAGCAGGACATCCAGGCGATCGTGCTGGCGTGCACCGAACTCGTGATGCTGGTCGACCCCGACGCCAATGTGCTGCCGATCTACGACACGACGCGCATTCACGTCGCGGCGGGGGTGGACTGGATTTTGGGGGATGAAGGCTAGTTGAATCCTCCCTGTGGCGAAGCCATGGGGAGGCGGACCGTCGCTGCAGGCGATGGTGGAGGGGCGGCGACGTTGCGCTAAAGCCCCTCCGTCAGCGCTTCGCGCTGCCACCTCCCCATCGCTGTGCGACAGGGAGGATTTGGGTCAACTCATCTTCGTCCACGTCACGGTGCGGCAAAACAGGCTGACGCAGCCCTTCATCGTCAGCTTGCTGCCCTTCACGCGGAGATGCGCCTTGTAATATCGCCCGTCTTCGGGGCTGTAGCCTTCGCCTTTCCAGCCATCGCCGTGCGGGACCAGATCCCAATAGATTTGCAGCCCGGTAATCTGTCGTCCGCGCTTGGCCTTGTCGGGATTACGTTCGTCGAGTTGGCCGCCCGCGGGCTGTTTGACGAGGATGCGTTCGATGCGTCCGCACATCTTGTTGCCGCAAGCCGCCAGCACGACGACGCCTTTGCCGTCGTCGGTTTTCCAGCGTCCCGCGATCGGCGCGGGCGCGGCGGCCATCGATGGCACGGCAATGAGCGCGACAAGCGCCAATGATAATCTGGTAAGCAAAGCGACCTCTCCCCGGTTTTTTAGCTACACGCATGTCAGCAACCCGCTTGGCATCCGTCAAGTCTTGCCGCATGTTCCTCCAAAATCAGGGGAGAGAACGATGCGATTCAACGGCTTTCACGCGGCGGCGCTGGGCGTATTGGCGGTGCTTGGCGCCAGTCCGGCGGCCGCCAAGACGATCAGCGTCAGCGCGACAACGCCCGACGCCAATGAAAAGCTGCAAGAGGCGCTGATTCTGGCCGAGCCCGGCGATGTCGTTCAGCTCGGCGCCGGGGTATGGACGCTGACCGATGGCCTGTCGCTCGACGTCGCCGGGGTCACCGTGCGCGGCGCCGGAGCGGGTGAGGGCGGATCGATCCTCGATTTTACCGGCCAGCAGGGCGCGGGCGAGGGGTTGCTCGTCACCAGCGACGATGTGCTGCTGACCAATTTCGCGGTGCTCAACACCAAGGGCGACGGCATCAAGTCGAAGGGCGCCGACCGTATCGTCTATCACCAGCTGCGCGTCGAATGGACCGCGGGACCGAAGGAAACCAACGGCGCCTATGGCATTTACCCCGTCGAAAGCACCGACGTGCTGGTCGACAGCGTCTATGTGCGCGGGGCGTCGGACGCGGGCATCTATGTCGGCCAGTCGAAAAATATCATCGTCCGCGATTCGATCGCGACCGAGAATGTCGCGGGGATCGAGATCGAGAACAGCTATAACGCCGACGTCCACGACAATATCGCGACCAAGAACACCGGCGGCATCCTGGTGTTCGACCTGCCCAGCCTGCCGATGCAGGGCGGCCATAATGTCCGCGTGTTCGAAAATATCGTCAACGACAACAGCACGCCCAATTTTGCGCCAAAGGGCAATATCGTCGCCAGCGTGCCGACCGGCACCGGGGTGCTGGTGATGGCCAATCGCAATGTTGAAATTTTCGACAATGTGTTCGCCGACAACGGCACCGCCAATGTGATGATCGTCGGCTATCGCTACGAGCATAAGGATCCCAATTATCAGCCGCTGCCGCGCGCGATCGTCGTGCGCGGCAACCAGCATGGCAAGGCGGGTTATGCGCCGAAGTTTCCCGGTGGTGACCAGATCGCGGCGGCGATGGGCGGGGCGATCCCGCCGGTGCTGTGGGACGGGTCGGGCGACGCGGTCGTGCTGGACAAGGTCGGCGTGCTGTCGCTCAACCTGCCCGACGTGAAGACGCCGCCGAGCGAAGCGAAACCTGCGCCCGCCGACCTGTCGAAGGGGACGCCGCCCGCCGCGCTGCCAGCGATCACCCTGCCGGAAAGCATGGAGGCCAAGGTCAAGTGAAGCGGATATTGGCTGCGGTTGCTGCGACGCTGCTATGTGCAAGCGGCGGCGCGGCCTTTGCGCCACCCGGGATCGACCAGGCGGTGGTCGAGAGCGATGCGATGCCGCCAAAGCTGTCGGCCTTCGGGCTGTTCCGCGGCAATGATCCAGGGCAGCCATCGACCGGCATCGCCTACACACTCCGCGCGCCGCTGTTCAGCGATTATACCGAGAAGCACCGCTTCATCGCGATCCCGGCAGGCAAGAAGGCCAGGGTCGGGAGCGATGGAGTCATCGACTTTCCGGTCGGCACGGTGCTCGTCAAAAGCTTCGGCTGGAACGACGTGGGCGGCGGACGTCCGGTCGAGACGCGCCTGTTGATCCACCGCGCTTCGGGCTGGGTCGCGCTGCCCTATATCTGGGATGCCGACGGCAAAGATGCGACGCTCGCGCTGGGGGGGCGGCGGGTGCCGGTGACGTTCCGATCGCCCGACGGCGAGACGCACAGCATCCGCTATGCGGTGCCGAACAAGAACCAGTGCAAGGAATGCCACAGCCTGAACGGCGAGATCGTACCGATCGGGCCAAAGGCGCGCAATTTTATCCTCGATCCCGCCGCCTCCGACGCGGTACGCGCTCGCTATTTCGAGAATCCGGCGGCACTCAAGCCGACCATGCCGATATGGGACGACCCCAGGGCGGGCAGCGTCGCGGACCGTGCCCGCGCCTATCTCGACGTCAATTGCGCGCATTGCCACAATCCGGCGGGCAGCGCGTCGAACAGCGGGCTGTTCCTGCGCTGGACCGACGATCCCGCGGGGGTCAATTACGGTATCGGCAAGCGCCCGACCGCGGCGGGACGCGGCAGCGGCGGGATGGATTTCGCGATTGCGCCGGGCGACCCCGCGCACAGCTTCATGATCTATCGCCTCGAAAGCACCGACCCCGGCATCGCGATGCCCGAGGTCGGACGATCGACCGTGCATAAGGAGGGCGCTGCATTGCTGCGGCAGTGGATTGCGGAAATGCCGAAAGGTGGGCAGAAGGCGCCCTAAAGGTCGCGTCCCATTTCCGTTTGCCCTGAGCTTGTCGAAGGGCCGTTCTTTCTTTGCGGCGCCAAAAGGAAGAACGGTGCTTCGACAAGCTCAGCACGAACGGCGTTGGATCGGCTCAAAATCCAGATGGTGAATTTCGAATGCGCTCCCTCGTCCTCCACGACTATTTCCGCTCCTCGGCCAGCTTTCGCGTTCGCATCGCGCTGAACCTGAAAGGGCTCGACTATGAGCGGGTCGAGGTCAGCCTGATCGCGGGCGAACAGCGCAGCGACGCCTATCTTGAACAGAATGCGCAGGGCTTTGTCCCGATGCTCGCCGTCGATGGCGAGCCGATCATCCAGAGCATGGCGATCATCGACTGGCTCGACCGCGCTTTTCCCGAACCACGGTTGATCCCCGACGAAGCGATGCCGCGCGCGGTCGCACTGGCACAGGCACAGGTAATCGCCAGCGACATCCATCCGCTCAATAACCTCCGCGTCCTCAAATATCTGACCAAGGACCTGGGGCTGAACGAGCAGACCAAGGATCGCTGGATCGCGACGTGGATCACGCAGGGGTTCGAGGCGCTCGAGGCGATGGCGGGCGACGGGCGCTATCTGGGCGGCGATGCGCCGGGGATCGCCGACTGCTGCCTGGTGCCGCAGATGTATAATGCGCGCCGGTTCGACGTGCCGCTCGACGCCTTTCCGCGGCTGGTGGAGATCGACGCGGCTTGCATGGAACTGTCGGCGTTTCAACAGGCCCATCCCGACGCGGTCAAGGCGGCGTGATCCGCCTGCTCACGGGTGTCGCGGCGCTGCTCGTGCCGGCGTCGGTGGCGGCGCAGGATGCCGCCACCTCGCCAACAAACGACGACGTCCTTGACGAGGTTATCGTCTGTCGCGCGCGGACGACGCAGGAACGACTTGAGATTGTCGTCAACGGCGCGGGCGCGCTGCCGCTGACGTCCGCCGACGCCGTACAGTCGACCAGCTTGATCGAAAATCTGAGCCCCGGCCTCGGCGCTCGCGTCGAAAACCGCCTGCGCGACGAAGCCGGGATCGTTCAGTTCCGCCGATCGGACGGGCGGACGGCGAATCCGACCAGCCAGGGGGTGACGCTGCGCGGGCTCGGCGGCAATGCGTCGAGCCGTGCGCTGGTGACGCTCGACGGCATTCCGCAGGCCGATCCATTTGGCGGCTGGGTCGCCTGGACCGCTTATGACGCGATCAACCTGCGCGGCGTCACGATCACGCGCGGTGGCGGCAGCGGTGCCGACGGGCCGGGGGCGCTAGCGGGCACGATCGGGCTGCATTCCGATCTGATCCATGGTGGCACCGCCAGCCTGGCCTATGGCAGCCGCGATAGCTGGGACGTATCGGCATCGGTCGGCGGCGAACTGGGCGGCGGTGAGGTCGCGGTCGATGGCCGCTATAGCCGCGGCGATGGCTTTATCCCGATTGCCGATGGCCAGCGCGGCAGCGTCGATCGCGCGGCGCCTTACGAGCAGGGCGGGCTCGGCGTGCGCATGCGCTTCGACGCGGGGGAGGGCGGCCGGATCGAGGCGAGCGTCCGCGGCTTTGCGGACCGGCGCGACCGCGGCACCGATTTTACGACGAGCCGGGTTGACGGCATCGATGCGAGCCTGCGCTTTGTCCATGATCCGTACCGGGCCAATCAGCTGTTCGCGCTGGCCTATGTCCAGCTGCGCGATTTCGAGAGCGGCTTTGCCAGCGTCGCGGCGAACCGTAACAGCGTGACCCCCGCGTTGTTCCAGCGCGTTCCGGCCACCGGGCTTGGCGCGCGGGTCGAATTTCGCCCGCTCATCGGCCGCGCCAACCCGCTGCGCATCGGCGCCGACTGGCGCCGCACGACGGGCCGGACCGAAGAAGATTTCTTTTTTGCCGGGACCATTCCCGGTCGCCACCGCACGGCGGGCGGCGACAGCGACACCGTCGGGGCTTTCGCCGAATGGACGTCGGGGTACCGCGACTATGGCCTGGTCTGGACGGTCAGTGGCCGCGTCGATCGCTGGTGGCTGGGCGAGGGGTATCGGCTTGAGCGCAACATCGCCGGTCCCGTTATCACCGACCTGCGCTTCGCCGCGCGTCAGGGCTGGGAAGCCAGTGGTCGCGCCGGGGTGCAGTGGACGAAAGACGCCTTGTCGCTGCGCGGCGCGGTCTATCGCGGCTGGCGCCTGCCGACGCTGAACGAACTCTATCGCCCATTCCGCGTTGGGGCCGAGGTCACCACCGCGAACGAGATGCTGAAGCCTGAACGGCTGTGGGGCGGCGAGGTTGGCGTCGATTGGAAGCGGGACGACACCAAGCTGTCGGCGACCCTGTTCGTCAATCATCTGAGTAATGCTATCGCCAATGTGACCTTGGCGCCCAATCTGAACCAGCGGCAGAATCTCGATGCGATCGACACCAAGGGGATCGAAATTAGCGCCGAACAGCGGATCGATTTTCTGACGCTGCGCGCAAGCTATGCGTTGACCGATTCGACGGTCGATGCGGCGCGCGCCGCCTCAGCGCTTGACGGGCGCCGTCCGGCACAGATCGCCAAACACGGCGGCAGCGTTTCGCTGCGCAGCAACGCCAGCGGCCCGCTCGGCGGTTTCGCGACGCTGCGCTATATTGGCAAGCAGAATGAGGATGATCTGGGGCTGCTGGTCCTCGGCGACGCATGGACGTTCGACGCGGGACTGTCGTGGCGGCTGGCGGATGCGATCCGCATCGAGGCGCGCGGCGAGAATCTGTTCGACGAACTCGTGCCCGCCGCGATCTCGTCGGCGGGGATCGTCGAGCGCGCGACGCCGCGGACGCTGTGGCTGGGGGCGCGGCTGTCTTTCTGACCTTCACAGGGCGGCGATTGTCGATAAGAACAAGTCATGGCCGCCAAGAAACTGAACCTCGACAATTTCCTGCCCTATCGCCTGTCGATCGCGTCGAACGCGCTCTCCGAACGGATCGCCGCCGAATATCAGAACCGCTTCGGGCTGAAGATTCCCGAATGGCGGCTGATGGCGGTGCTCGGCGAGGGGCGGCCCAAAACGCAGCGCGAACTGGTCGAAGCGACACGGATGGACAAGGTGACGGTCAACCGCGCCGCAAAAGCGCTCGCCGACCGGCAGCTGATCGCGCGGCAGGCGCATGAGGTTGACGGGCGGTCGCATCATCTGGAGCTCACCGCGACGGGATGGTCGCTGTACGACGCGATCGTCCCTGCGGCGCTGGCGAGCGAGGCGCAGCTGGAATCGCGGATCAGCGCCGCCGAGCGCGAAACAATGATGGCGATCCTCGCCAAGCTGACCGCCGCCGCCGAAGATTATGCCTGATTCCGCCTATCGCGCGGCGCCGCCCGGCGCGCTGCGCGTTGAACCGCTGGGCGAGGTCACCGCAATCTTTGACCGGCGGTCGGTGCAGACGCATCTGGTCGTGTCGCCGATGCCCGAAATATTGGAAGCAATGGGTGCGGGCGATTGCGATGCCGCGACGCTTGCGGCGCGCCTCGCCGCACGCTTTGACCTTGATGGCGCCGCGGACGTGGGGGCGATCCTGAACGAACGGCTGGGCGAGCTTGCCGCCATGGGGCTGGTGGAGCGCGCGTGAGGCACAGCACGCGCATCGCGGTCGGCCCCGTGCAGTTCCGGATCGGCAGCGACTGGGCGGCGCCGATTGCCGCGCTCGACCGGCTCTACGCGGGCTATCCGCAAGACGAAGCACGGCCTGCCGACGCCACCGTTCGGCTGTTCGCGGCGCGGCCGTGGCGGCGCTGGCTGCGGCCGTCGGTGCATATCGGCGGCGACTTTGTCGTCCCCGATGCGCTGCCTTTGCCGTTGTCGATGGGGCTCCTCGCCGCCGAAATGGGGATGAATTTGCAGGTCGCGCTGGGGTGGCGGCGCCACATGCTGCTTCACGCCAGCGCGGTGGCGCAGGGCGGCCGCGCGCTGATCATGTCGGGCGAATCGGGCTCGGGAAAATCGACGCTCGCCGCGCTGCTTGGCGAGGCTGATTGGCGATTGATGGGCGACGAATTCACGCTGATCGATCCGGCGAACGGCGATGCGCTGGCGTTCCCGCGCGCGGTCAGCCTCAAGAACGAAGCGATTGCGGAGGTCGCTGCGCGGGTCGATGCGGCGCGGCTGGGGCCACTGCTCGCGGGAACGCCAAAGGGCGACATCCGCCACCTGATCCCGCGCGCCGACGCGATTGCGGCGATGCACGAGCCTGCGCGCCCCGCGCTATTGCTCTTCCCGCGCTTTGGCGGCGCGGTGGGGGTCGAGCCGATGGGTGAGGGCGAGGCGTTCGTGCGGCTGACCGAGGCGTCGACCAACTATGTCGCGCTGGGCGAAGCTGGCTTTGCCGCGCTGACGCGGCTGGTGCGCGAGACGCCAGCGTTCGGCATTTCCTATCCCGACAGCGCCGCGGGTATCGCGCTGGTCGAACAATTATGGGCGGACGCGGCCCGGTGAGCGTGGTGCGGGCCTTCGTCGACCTGCTCGCCGGGCGCCGCGATGCCGCCTCGCTGGCGCCGCGCGGCTGGGACGGGGTGATCGGCGTCGCGCGCAGCGAGGCGATGCTTGCGACCCTCGCGCACCGCCTGAAAGATTCCGCGCTGCCGCCGACCGTTGCGGCCCTGTTTGCCGACCAGCGCACCGCGGCGGCCGTCGCGCGGCAACAGGCGCTGTGGGAGGCGGAGATGGCGCGCCGGGCGCTGGTCCCGCTGGGGATCGCGTTCGTGCTGCTGAAAGGGGCAGCCTATGCCGCCGCCGATATGGCCTGCGCCGCCGGACGGCAGATCGGCGACCTCGATATATTGGTTTCTGAGCCCGACATTCGGCGCGCCGAAAATGCGCTGCTCAAGGCCGGGTGGGAGTGGGTCAAGGCCGACCCCTATGATGATTTCTACTACCGCGAGCATATGCACGAGCTGCCGCCGCTGATCCACAAGGCGCGCGACCGGATGATCGACGTCCACCACACGATCCTGCCGCGCACGCACCGGATCACCCCCGATGCGCTGGCGCTGATGAGCGACGCGGTGAAGCGCGCCGATGGCTTTGCGGTGCTGAATCCCGCCGACATGGCGTGCCATTGCGCCGCGCATCTGCTCACCGACGGCGATTTGCAGGGCGGGCTGCGCAATTTGTGGGATTTCCATCTGATGACACGCGATTTTGCCGCGACCGATCCGGGTTTCTGGGATCAGCTCGACGCGCGCGCGGCGCTCCATGGTTTGCAGGATGCCGTACATCGTGCCGCGCGACTGGCGCGCGACCTCTATGGGGCGGATCTGCCGACGCGCTGGGATGGCGGCGATGCCGCCGACCGCTGGTTCCAGCGACGCCTGCTCGCGCGCGACGATTGGGGCCGGGTGACGCACCCCCTCCTCGAACAGGCCTTCTATATCCGCTCGCACTGGCTGCGCATGCCGCCCGCGATGCTGGCGAAGCATCTGTGGACGAAGTGGCGAAAGAAGCCATAAGCCCCTCCCCTTTAGGGGAGGGGTGGGGGCCCGCGGCAATGCGCTCGGCCGCTGGACCCCACCCGCTGCGACTAACGAACAAGTTCGTAAGTCTCGCTGCCCTCCCCTAAAGGAGAGGGCTATAGTTCCCGAAGCAGCGGGATCAGTTCGTCATAATGGTCGATGACATGATCGGCGCCAAGGTCGTGCGCGGGGCGATCGAGAAAGCCGAAACTGACCGCCACGCTGCTTACACCGGCGCCGTTGGCTGCCATCACGTCATAAATGCTGTCACCGACAAACGCCGCGCGCCCGCCGCCGCAATTCTCGATCATCGCAAGGATCGGGGCGGGCGAGGGTTTGGCCTTGTCCGGCCCCAGCGTATCGCCGCCAATAATCGTTGCCATCCGCTCCGCCAGCCCGAGTGCGCCGAGCAGTTTGCGCGCCATATCCTCGCGTTTGTTCGTGACCATGGCGGTGCGGACCCCCAGCGCGTCGAGCCCGTCGAGCGCCGCAATCACCCCCGGGTAGGGGCGGCTGTGTACCGCGATATGTGCTTCGTAAAAGCGCAGCAGTTCGCGGTAGAGTCGCTCGAAATCGCCGCCCGGTACACCGCCGGTCGCGGCGAAGCCCTGCTCCAGCATATGTCGCGCGCCCAGCCCGATCATCGGTCTGACGTCGGCCTCGGTCAGCGGTGAGCGTGCGGCAAGGCCCAGGGCATGGTTGACCGCGGCGGTCAGGTCGCCCGCGGTATCGATCAGCGTTCCGTCGAGGTCGAAGCCCACGATCGCGAAAGGAAATCCGTTCATCGGCTGCGCATGGCGTGATGCTCTGGAAACCGCAATGATTTGCTGGCATGGCAGCGCGCATGAGCAATCCGATCGCCGCTATCGTCCTTGCCGCGGGCAAGGGAACCCGCATGAAATCCGACCTGCACAAGGTGCTGCACCCGATCGGGGGGCGTCCGATGCTGCTGCACCTGATGGCCAGCGTCGACGCGCTGAGCCCCGCGAAGAAGGTGGTGGTCGTCGGCGACAAGGCCGACCAGCTGGAAGCCGCGCTCGCAGGCACTGCTGATCTGGCGGTACAGGATCCGCAGCTCGGCACCGGCCATGCGGTGCAGCAGGCGGAGCGCGCGCTCGCAGGCTTCGACGGCGATGTCCTGATCCTCTACGGCGACGTGCCGTTCGTTCCCGCCGCGACTATGCAGGCGATGATCGACCGGCTCGGCGCCGATGACGCACCCGCGGTCGTCGTGCTTGGTTTCGAACCGTGGGACGGGCTTCAATATGGCCGTGTGATCAGCTGGGACGATGGCACGATCACAAAGATGGTCGAATTTAAGGATGCGACGCAGGCCGAACGCGATTTTCGCGTTTGCAACAGCGGCCTGATGGCGGTGCGTGCAAAGGATTTATTCGCCCTGCTCGCAAGGGTGACCAATGAAAATGCGGCGGGAGAATATTATCTGGTCGACATCGTTAATCTGGCGATTTCGGACAAGCGACGCTGCGTAGTCATCAAGACCGATCCCTATGACGTTGCCGGAATCAACAGCCGCGGCGAGCTTGCGTCGATGGAGGCGGAATGGCAGGGGCTTCGCCGTCATGAAGCAATGGCCAACGGCGCGACACTTATCGCCCCCGAAACCGTCTGGTTCTCGTGGGACACCGAGCTTGGCCGCGATGTGACGATCGAACCCAATGTCTTTTTCGGCCCCGGCGTAAAAGTCGCCGACAATGTCACGATCCGCGCCAATAGCCATATCGAGGGCGCGACGATCGGAACGGGATGCGAAGTCGGCCCGTTCGCGCGGTTGCGCCCGGGCACGATCCTGGGTGAGAAGGCGAAGATCGGCAATTTCGTCGAGACGAAGAAGGCAGTGCTCGGCAAGGGCGCCAAGGCGAACCACCTTACTTATCTGGGCGACGTCACCGTCGGCGCGGGCGCCAATATCGGCGCCGGGACGATCACCTGCAACTACGACGGCTATTTCAAATATCAGACGGTGATTGGCGAAAATGCGTTCATCGGGTCGAACAGCGCGCTGATCGCCCCCGTCACCATCGGGCGCGATGCGATCGTCGCCGCGGGCAGCGCGGTGTCGCGCGACGTCGCTCCCGGTGACCTGCGCATGGTCCGCGCCGAGCAGCTGATCAAGCCCGGCTGGGCCGACCGGTTCCACGATACGATGCGCAAGAAAAAGGCGGCGGAGAAGAAATAGCCCGATGCCCGCGCCGACGCTGACAACCGCGCGCCTGGTGCTGCGCCAACTGCGCGCGGACGATGCCGCCGCGCTGTTCCCGGTGTTGTCCGATCCCGAGGTGATGACCTGGTGGTCGAGCGGCCCGCACCAGTCGCTCGCCGAGACCGCCGATTATGTCAAAGGCAATGCGGCCGAGGATGAGGGCTACCTCTGCTGGGCGATCACCGACGTGGGCGACGACACCGCGCTCGGCTGGGTAATCCTCATCGACGGCAAGCCCGACGTCAAGGAGATCGGCTATATCCTGCGCCGCGATCGCTGGGGCAGCGGCCTTGCGCGCGAAGCCGTCGCGCGGGTGATCGATTACGGGTTCGGCGACCTCAGATTGCGGCGCATCTTTGCCGACACCGATCCGGACAACAGCGGATCGATTGCGCTGCTCGAACGGCTGGGTTTCGAGCGCGAAGGACGCCTGCGCGGCGAATGGGAAACGCATATCGGCATCCGCGATTCGCTGATCTATGGCCTGCTCCGCGACGAATGGACGATGGAGAATAACAAGTGAGCGATCGTTATACCGACAAGCCCTTCCTGCGCTTTGTCGATGCGTGGGTGCTGAAGGCGATCGGCCAGCTCGACGCGGCCACCGAAACCTATTGCAAAGCAATGGTCCCGCAGCTCGAGCAAAGCTTCGGGATCACCGGCAGTTGGGAGCAGATCGTCGAGCAGCAGATGAAATTCGGCCCCGATCTGCCCGCGCAGATCCGTAAGATCTGGACCGATGGTCAGGCGCGGTTCGAAGCAGGCAACGGAATGGCGCCCGATCCGGTGCAGTTCGCCATGATTTTCGTCGATCGCAACTTCGACCGCGCTTGACATGATATCATGATATGATATCAGTATATCAATGACCCGAATTCTCGCCGACCTGCCCGATGAAGACATTCAGTGGCTCGACCAGCTTGCGGCCGAGCAGGGGAAGTCGCGCGCGTCGGTGCTTCGCGATGCCGTTACGGATTATCGGGCGCAGTCACAGGCGTCGCAGCGCAAGGAGTGGCTCGATATCGGCTTTGGTGCGTGGAAGGACCGGGTTGATATCGGCGATTCGGTCGAGTGGCAGCGGCGCGAACGCGCCGCCTCGACGCGCCCGTGGGATGACGACTATGAGGAGGTCAAAGCGGAGTTTCCCGACCTGTTCGATGCAGAAGACGATCGCCAGCGCCAAATCCATCTTGATATGCTGGCCGGAAAATACCCCAAGCCCAAAAAGCCCGTCTCTCGGTGAGCGGCTTCAGCTTCGATTCAAATATCATCATCGATGCGCTCGCTGGATTTGATCCGGCGCGCGCAGAGATCGATCGCGCCACCGATTTCGGTTCGCGGGCGTGGATTAGCCGCGTGGTGTGGATCGAAGTGATGTCGAAGGGTGAGGGCGACGGCCTGCGTCGCGCCGAAACGCTTCTGTCCGGGTTCAGCGTGGATGAAGTCGATGCCGAAATTGGCCGACGCGCTGCTGCTTTGCGGCGCGAACGCGTTCGGCTGAAAGCGATGGATGCCATCATCCTCGCCACGGCCCTAACGCGCGGGCGCGTTCTCATCACCCGCAATACAAAGGATTTCCCGGCGAACATGCCTGGGATCCGTGTCCCCTATACGCTCTAAGACGAAAGCCAGACCCACATGTGCGGAATTATCGGAATCATCGGCAAGGATCAGGTCGCCGATCGGCTCGTCGACGGGCTGAAGCGGATGGAGTATCGCGGTTATGACTCGGCGGGCGTCTGTACCGTCGAGAGCGGCCAGCTGGTCCGCCGCCGCGCCGAGGGCAAGCTGGGCAATCTGGTGAAGGAGCTGGCGGGCAACCCCGCGCCCGGCACGGTCGGCATCGCGCACACGCGCTGGGCGACGCATGGCGCGCCGACGACGAGCAACGCGCATCCGCATGCGACGGGCGAGGTCGCGCTGGTTCACAACGGGATCATCGAGAATTTCAAGCCGCTGCGCGAAGCGCTGCAGGCGCGCGGGCGGAGTTTCGAGAGCGAAACCGACACCGAAGTCGTCGCCCACCTCGTCAGCGAACAGGTCGAAGCGGGCAAGTCACCGCAGCAAGCCGTGCAGGCGGTGCTGCCGCAGCTGCGCGGCGCCTTCGCGCTCGCCATCGCCTTTCGCCAGCATCCCGACCTGCTCATCGGCGCGCGGCTCGGTTCGCCACTCGTCGTTGGCTATGGCGAGGGCGAGACGTTCCTCGGCTCCGACGCGCTCGCGCTCGCCCCGCTGACGCAAAAGATCGCCTATCTCGACGAAGGCGACTGGGTCGTCATCACCCGCGATGGCGCGCAGATCTACGACGCTGACAATAAGCCGGTGGAACGCGAGATCACCACCAGCGGCGTCACCGCTGCGGCGGTCGAAAAGGGCAATTACCGCCACTTCATGCAGAAGGAGATTTTCGAGCAGCCGACCGTCGTCGCGCAGACGCTCTCCTCCTACATCCGCCCGCTCGAACAGACCGTCGCGCTGCCGCAGATGGATTTCGATTTGAGCAAGATCGACCGCATCACCATCGTCGCCTGCGGGACCAGCTTCTATGCCGGCATGGTCGCCAAATATTGGTTCGAAACCTTCGCGCGCGTCCCCGTCGACATCGATGTCGCGAGCGAGTTCCGCTACCGCGACCCCGTGCTGCAACCCGGCGGGCTGGCGCTGTTCATCTCGCAGTCGGGCGAGACCGCCGACACGCTCGCGGCGCTGCGCCACTGCAAGGCGAACGGCCAGACGATCGCCGTCGTCGTCAATGTGCCGACCAGCAGCATGGCGCGCGAGGCCGACTTGCTGCTGCCGACCCACGCGGGGCCGGAGATCGGCGTCGCCTCGACCAAGGCCTTCACCTGTCAGCTCGCGGTCCTCGCCGCGCTCGCCGCGCATCTCGCGCTCAAAAAGGGCAAGCTCAGCGCCGATGAAGAGCGCGAGATCGTCAAACATCTGATCGAGGCGCCCGCCGCATTGAACGCCGCACTGGCGCACGATGAAGAAATCTCAAAAATGGCGCACCTCGTCGCCCCGGCGCGCGACGTGCTCTACCTCGGCCGCGGCCCCGACTATCCGCTGGCGCTCGAGGGCGCGCTGAAGCTCAAGGAAATCTCCTACATCCACGCCGAGGGCTATGCGTCGGGCGAAATGAAGCACGGCCCGATCGCGCTGATCGATGAAGCGGTCCCCGTGATCGTCCTCGCGCCGAGCGGGCCTTTGTTCGAAAAGACCGTCAGCAACATGCAGGAAGTCATGGCGCGCGGCGGCAAGGTCGTGCTGATCAGCGACGCCGAAGGTCTCGCCGAAGCGGGCGATGGCTGCATGGCAACCATCGAAATGCCCAAGGTGCATCCGTTGATCGCGCCGCTGGTCTATGCGGTGCCGGTGCAGCTGCTGGCGTACCACGTGGCGGTGGCGAAGGGGACCGATGTCGACCAGCCGAGGAACTTGGCGAAGTCGGTGACGGTGGAATGAGTTTGATGAATATCTGTCCAATCTGGGGAACGCCCGCGCAGCCTATTACCGGGTATGAAGGTCGGGATGGCATTGCCGTGAATTCGCCAAGGGCAGGTGGAAGGTTCTTTATATCGAGAACTGCAGAGATAAGCCTCAGAAATTATGACGATTTTTTGCGAGCAAAAGTTTCTTTTGAGATCGCTAGGCACAATTTCATTTCTTCGACGCCAGAAATTTCCACGAAGACCATTGAAGCATTGGCTTCGAACCCTTTGAAAGTGACCGATCGAGCCGATTTGCTTTTGAAATGCTTGGTCAAAAGATCGCGCCATCTCGGAGAAACGCTTGACCGCTTCTCGGTGGTCGATACTCAGTCCACAGACGCGTTCTTTTATATTGGACGAAAGCTAGGCCCTGAAGCTGCAGAGCTTTTCGCATGGAGCGGTTCAGTAGAGGCTGATGAGGTCACGTTCCTCCTCGATATTCTTCAGGAACGCGGCGCTGTTCGGCTGACTGACGACCAACCTATCCCCAAAGTTACTGTAATGGCTAAGGGCTATGACGAGGCATCAGCAGCAGGCTCAAATGGAGAGTATGAGCAAGCTTTTGTAGCAATGTGGTTTGATAGCTCAATGATCGAGCCATATGAGCTCGGGATTGAAACCGCTGTTCGCGCCGCCGGCTACAGCCCCATGAGAATCGACCGGAAAGAACACGTAAATAAGATTGATGATGAGATAATAGCGGAGATACGGCGGTCTCGTTTTCTGATCGCTGATTTTACTTCTCAGCCAGCCTCGCCGCGCGGAGGCGTGTATTTCGAGGCAGGATTCGCATTGGCATTAGGAAAACCGGTTATCTGGACCTGCCGGGAGGATTTGATTGAGCACGTCCACTTTGACACACGACAGTTCAACCACATTGTCTGGACTGATCCGGCGCAGCTGCGGGACCGCTTGCTCAATCGAATCCTCGCGGTTCTGGGGCAGGGTCCTTTGAATTGATCCGCCTTTGAAGCGGGCCTTGTGATGCGCGCTCTGTAGAAAGACAGGACGAGATCGAAACCAATGAGCTGGAACACCACCTGCCACTGCGGCGCCGTCTCGGTGCAGCTCGCCAAGGCGCCCGAGGAACTCGCCGAGTGCAATTGCTCGCTGTGCTTTTCGCACGGCATCCTCTGGGCCTATTACTCGCCGGGCGATGTGGTGATCGAGGGCGCGACGCGGACCTATAATCGCACCGATCGTCCGAACCCGAATTCGGACCTGCATTTTTGCGCGACCTGCGGTTGTTCGACGCATTGGTCGGCGACCGCGGGGTTGATCGAACGGATGGGCGGCTCGGTCGACATTATGGGCGTCAACATGCGCCTGTTCGCGCCGGAGCAACTGAGTGGGCTTCGGCTGGTTTTTCCCGACGGGCGCGGCTGGTCGGGGGAAGGGGCGTGGGATTATGCGCGCGATGCCGGGGTCATGCCCTGACGCTATGTCCTATGCAGCGGTGATCTTCGACTTCGACGGTGTCATCGCCGACAGCGAGGTGCGCGCGAATATGTCGCTGTCCGAGAGCCTGACCGCGATCGGGATGCCCGCAACCTATGACGAATGCCTGCGCGACTATTACGGCCACAACTGGCAGGAGACGCAGCGGCGGATCGAGGCGCGCTTTGGGCGCCCGCTTCCCGCCGATTTCCGCGAGACGCACCGGACCCGCGCCCGCGCGCGCTTCATGGAAGGTTTCGACGCGGTTCCGGGCGCCGCCGAGTTTCTTGACCGGCTGGGGCCGCTGCCCCGCGCGATCGCCTCGTCGAGCCGCGCCGAATATATCGGCTGGGCGCTGGGGCTGTTCGGGCTCGATCATCATTTCGGCGGGCATGTCTACAGCGCCGACGGCTGGGATCGCGGCAAGCCGCATCCCGACATCTATCTTGCCGCCGCCAAAGGGCTGGGCGTCGATCCGGCGCGGTGTCTGGCGGTCGAGGATTCGCCGACCGGCGCACAGGCGGCGCTTGCGGCAGGAATGACCGTCGTCGGTTTCTGCGGTGCGGGGCATATCGTCGACCGCGCCGCGCATGGCGATATGCTGCGCGAGGTTGGCGTGCATCATGTGGCGCTGAGCTTCGACGAGATCGATTTCCTCCCTGTCGTTTAGCGCCAGCAAAAAAGCGCTGTCCTACAATTGCGCGCTGGATTAGCTTTGCCCTTGGCTCGATCCCGAAGACGGGACGAAATATGCAATCGCGAGTAAAGTTGCGCAGTTTTCCGCGACTTCTCTACAAGCTCCCAAGGAGAGACAGCATGTGTACCGACAAGACCGAAGCCGATCTCGACCGTGCCGGGATGCCCGTTGGGCGTCGCAGCTTTGCCGCGCTGGCGGGCGCCGGCGCGCTGATCGCGGCGCTGCCCGCGCGCGCGATCGTGGGGAAGCCGGTGAAAGGGCGCGACGTCACGATCAAGACCGCCGACGGCGTGTGCGACGCCTATTTCGTCGCGCCTGCGCAGGGCAGGCACCCGGCGGTGCTGGTGTGGCCCGACATCCGCGGGCTGCGCCCCGCCTTTCGCCAGATGGCCGACCGGCTGGCGGCCGAGGGCTATGCGGTGCTGACGATCAATCCCTTTTACCGCTGGCAGAAATCGCCGGTCGTCGATGCGGCGAATGATTGGGGCAGCGCTGAAGTGCGCGAAAAGCTGATGGGCTATCGCAAGCAGTTGACCCGCGCGACCGGCGAGACCGACGCGGCGGCGCTGCTCGCCTTCCTGGATGCGCAGAAGGAGGTCGATACCAGGCGGCGGATCGGTACCACCGGCTATTGCATGGGCGGGGAGATGACGATCTACACCGCCGCGCTGCGCCCCGATCGCGTCGGCGCCGCGGCGAGCTTTCACGGCGGCGGGGTCGGCACCGACAAGCCCGACAGCCCGCACCTGCTGATCCCCGGGACCAGTGCCGGCTACCTGTTCGCGATCGCCGACAATGACGACAAGGAAACCCCGAACGAGAAAGTGCTGCTGAAGGCGGTGCTCGAACCGCGCAAGCAATGGCACGAGGTTGAGGTATATGAAGGCGCGATGCACGGCTGGTGCCCGCCCGACGGCCGCGCCTACAACGAGGCCGCAGCCGAAAAGGCGTGGGCGCGGATGCTGGCGTTGTTCAAGGCCGAGCTGGCTTAGCGCGTTTGGTCATCCCGCCCTGCGCCGGGATGACCAAACCCTGTCAATGCGCGTGTGCGCCGCCGCTCGCCGCATAGCTTGCGTAAACGCGCTGTCCGGCGGGGCCGAAGGTCATCACCTTATAGGCGTCGCGCACATTGCCATATTCCATGCCCGGCGAACCGGTCGGCATTCCGGCGACGGCAAGGCCTTTGACGCCCTTGGGCTTGTCGCGGAGCAGGCGGGCGATGTCCTTCGCGGGGACATGGCCTTCGATCACATAGCCGCCGACCAAGACGGTGTGGCAGCTGCGCAGCGCCTGCGGCACGCCCTGCTTGTCCTTGACCGCGTCCATGTCCTTCGAGTTGACGACCACCGCCTTCTGTCCGAACGACGCCTTCACCTGTTCGAGCCATTTGAGGCAGCAACCGCACCCGGCGTCGCGGAACATCACCGGGTTCGCGGCATGCGCGGTACCGACCGCGGCGGCAAAGGCGGCAAAGGCGGCAAAGGCGGCGAGGGCGAAGAGCGGGCGGCGGACGGGGAGCATCGGGGGATCCTTTCTTGATGACCGCTACAAATTAGCAGTCGCGGCGCGGCGCACAAGCCGCTCAGCCCATCGGATAGAGGATGTCCTTGCTCACCTGATGCAGCGCGGTCATCACATCGTCGCCGAGCACAAGGTCGATCGCGTCGAGGATCGGCTGGACCTGCTCATAGGTGCTGACCCCGACGATCGTCGAAGCGACGAAATCATGCTGTTTCGACCAGGCCGTCGCCATCGTCACCGGATGCAGCCCCGCTTCGGCGGCGATCGCCAGATAGCGTTCGGTCGCGGCAAGGCTCTTTTCGTTCACGAAGCGCTTGCCCATCGCGGCCTGCCGCCCCTCCATCGCGAGGTAGCGCGAGAAGCGCGCACCCTCGGGCGTCGCGCCGCCCTGATATTTGCCCGAAAGTACCCCGCCGGCGAGCGGCGAATAGGGGATCAGGCTGACGCCTTCCTGCCGACAAACCTGTTTCAGCTCGTCTTCGAAGCGCCGGTTGTTGAGGCTGAAATTATTCTGGATCGTCTGATAGCGCGCGGCACCGAGCCGTTCCGATGCCGCGAGCGATTTCATGAGCCCCCAGCTCGTCTCGTTCGAGCAGCCGAGGATGCGGACCTTGCCGACGCGGACGAGTTCGTCGAGCGCATCCATGATTTCGTCATAGGGCGCGTCATGGTCGGGCCAGTGCGTCTGGTAAAGATCGACATAGTCGGTCTGGAGCCGCGTGAGGCTGTCGTCGATAGCCTGCATAATGTTCTTGCGGTCGAGCGCGGTCATGCCGCTGCGGCACGGCGATTTGAACCAGACATGGCTGGGCCCCGACACCTTGGTCGCCATGATGATCGCGTCGCGCGGCTTGGTCTTCATCCAGCGCCCGACGATTTCCTCGGTGCGGCCGACCCATTTGACGTCGGGCGGCACCGGATAGCCTTCGGCGGTGTCGAAAAAGTTGATCCCCGCGTCAAAACAGCGATCGAGCACCCGGAACGCCGTCGCCTCGTCGGTCTGGCTGCCGAAGGTCATCGTCCCCATGCAGATGTCGGAGACGTGGATGGCGCTTTTTCCAAGGCGGCGGCTTTGCATGGCTCTTTCTCCGGTCAGGGGAGGGGAGCGCGATGCATAGGTTGCGGATCGCAACCTGGCAATTGCATCAAATGAGCAGCGCGAGCGATCCGACGAGCAACGCCGCCATTGTCCAGTTGAACGCCTTCAGCCGCGCCGGGCTCGATAACCAGCCGCGCAGCGACACGCCCATCACCGCCCACAGGCTGGTCGACGGCAGGTTGATGAGGCCAAAGATCACGGCGACAAGCAGGACCGCGACGAAATTGCGATCGGGCGCGTAGAGCGCGATCGCGGTGAGCGCCATCGACCATGCCTTGGGGTTCACCCACTGGAACAGCATCGCCTCGACAAACGTCATCGGCTGACCGCGCGCGTTTCCTTTGGTGTCGGGCGCGGCGGCGTTGGCGATCTTCCACGCGAGCCACAAGAGATAGGCAACGCTCACCACCTTGAGCACGATGTTGAGTACCGGAAACAGGTCGAACAGCCCCATCAAGCCGACGCCGACGAGGATGATCATCACCGTGAAGCCGATTCCGACCCCCAGCGCGTGCGGTATCGTGCGGCGCAGGCCGAAATTGGCGCCCGACGCCATCAGCATCATATTGTTCGGCCCCGGCGTGATCGACGAGACGAGAGCGAAGGCGGAGAGCGCCGCGAGGGTGGCCTGATTCATGCGCGCAATATATTCTGCAATTCGGCGCTTCGGGTTGCAAACTTTGGCGACTTTGCGATAGAAATCACAATCTATGACCAAGATTGACGATATTGGCCGCAAGATATTGCACGAATTGTCGCGCGACGGGCGAATCTCGAACCTCGACCTCGCCGACCGCGTCGGGCTGTCACCCTCGGCCTGCCTGCGACGGGTGCAGGAACTGGAACGCAGCGGGTTGATCACCGGCTATCGCGCCACGATCGATCCGGCAAAGCTCGGGCTCAACTTCCTCGCCTATGTCACCGTCGGGCTGTCGACCCACACCAAAAAGGCGCAGTCCGACTTTGAATCGGCGATGTCGCTCGCGCCCGAGGTGCGCGAATGCCACAATGTCACGGGCGCAATCGAATATCTGTTGCGGATCGAGACCGCCGATCTGGCGTCGTACAAGCATTTTCATACCGAGGTGCTGGGGGTGCTACCGCAGGTGCATTCGATCAGCACCTATGTCGTGATGGATTCGACCAAGGACGAGCGGGCGTAGAGTCGGAAGCTTCGTCATTGCGAGGAGCCGAAGGCGACGCGGCAATCCAGAGTTGCGTGAACCGCTCTGGATTGCTTCGCTGCGCTCGCAATGACGACGCGAGAGGTTGAACCGCAGGCCCGCTGACCGCATATCCGTTTCATGACGAAACTTTCCTTCCTCGATCTCGTGCCCGTCACCGACACCGGCACGATCGCGCAATCGCTCGCTAACGCCGCCGATCTCGCCCGCCACGCCGAGGTACTCGGCTACGAACGCTATTGGGTCGCCGAACATCATGGCATGGCGGGCATTGCGAGCGCCGCGACCTCGGTCGTGCTGGCGCATATCGGGCAGGCGACATCGACGATCCGCATCGGCGCGGGCGGGATCATGCTGCCCAACCACGCCCCGATGGTGATCGCCGAACAGTTCGGCACGCTCGAGGCGCTGTTCCCCGGCCGCGTCGACCTTGGGCTTGGCCGCGCGCCGGGTTCGGACGGCATCGTCGCGCGCGCGCTGCGCCGCAACCTGGCGAGTGACGAGCGGCAATTTCCGCAGGACGTTGTCGAGCTGCAGGCTTTCCTTGCGGGCGACGACCGGCTCGGCATCCGTGCGGTGCCGGGCGAGGGAACGAATGTGCCGCTCTGGATCCTGGGCTCCAGCCTGTTCGGCGCGCAGCTCGCCGCGATGCTCGGTCTACCCTACGCTTTTGCCAGCCATTTCGCGCCCGACGCGCTCGACGAGGCGCTCGACATCTATCGCCGCCAGTTCAAGCCGTCGGCGCAGCTTGCCGAGCCCTATGCCGCCGCGGCGTTCAACGCCTTCGCCGCCGACACGCGCGAGGAAGCCGAACTGCTCGCCTCGTCGCAGCAACAGGCGTTCGTCGCGCTGCGCACCGGCAACCCGGGCAAGATGAAGCCGCCGCTGGCCGGCTATAAGGACAGCCTGCCGCCCAATGCGCGCGCGATCCTCGATCATGTGCTGCAATGTTCGGCGGTCGGGACGGTCGATGATGTCGCCGCCGGACTGAAGGCGTTCAAGACGCGCACCGGCGTTGACGAGATCATCATCGCTTCCTCGATATATGATCACGGCGCGCGCAAGCACTCGCTGGCGCTGACGATGGCGGCGGCGAAGGCGCTCTGATCGTCGCTGTGTTGACGCGCCTCGGGCGGCGGCAGTATAGGGACGGCCCGACCAAGGGCGGCCCGAACGGGGTCGCCTTTTTACTTTTGACTGAAAGGTGCCTGCCATGACGATCACGCCGCTGATGCCCGTATACCCCCGGTGCGGTGTGCGTCCGGTTCGCGGCGAGGGCGCCTATCTGATCGGCGAGCGCGGCGAGCGCTATCTCGATTTCGCGAGCGGCATCGCGGTGAACCTGCTCGGTCACGGCCATCCCCATCTGACCAAGGCGATTCAGGAACAGGCCGCGACGCTGATGCACGTGTCGAACCTGTACGGCAGCCCGCAGGGCGAGGCCTATGCCGCGCGCCTTGTCGAAAACACCTTCGCCGACACGGTGTTCCTGACCAATTCGGGCGCCGAAGCGGTCGAATGTTCGATCAAGACCGCGCGCGCCTATCATTCCAGCGCGGGTAATGCGGAAAAGCACACGCTCATCACCTTCAACAACGCCTTCCACGGCCGCACGCTCGGCACGATCTCGGCGACCAATCAGGAAAAGCTGCGCAAGGGTTTCGATCCGCTGCTGCCGGGCTTCGCCTATGCGCCGTTCGACGACATCAACGCCGCGCTCGATCTGGTCGACGACAACACCGCGGGCTTCCTTGTCGAGCCGATCCAGGGCGAGGGCGGTATCCGCCCCGCATCGCAGCCGTTCCTGCAGGCGCTGCGCGATATCTGCGACAAGCGCGACCTGATGCTGGTGTTCGACGAAGTGCAGTGCGGCGTCGCTCGCACCGGTCATCTCTATGCCTATGAGCATTTCGGCGTGGTCCCCGACATCATGGCGAGCGCCAAGGGCATTGGCGGCGGCTTCCCGATGGGGGCGTGCCTCGCGACCGAAAAGGCTGCGCGCGGCATGGTCATCGGCACGCATGGTTCGACCTATGGCGGTAACCCGCTCGCCTGCGCGGCGGGGCAGGCGGTGCTCGACGTCGTGCTCGAAGAGGGCTTCCTCGACCAGGTCAAGACGACCGGCGAGCGGCTGCGCGGTGCGCTCGAACAGCTCATTCCGAACCATGATCAGCTTTTTGAAAGCGTGCGCGGCGTCGGGTTGATGCTCGGGCTCAAGCTCCGGTCGGACAGCCGTGCGTTCGTCGCGCACCTGCGCGACAATCACGGATTGCTGACCGTCGCGGCGGGCGAAAATGTCGTTCGCGTGCTGCCGCCGCTCAACATCGACGACAGCCACATCGCCGAATTCATCGAGAAACTTTCGGCGGGGGCGGCGAGCTATACGCCGCCTGAGTCCTGATGTTTCCCGTTCCTGCAGAACGGAGGGCCCAATGCGGAACTTCCTGAACCTGTCCGACGCGGGCGGGGACGCGATCGCGGCGATGTTGTCGGACGCGATCGACCGCAAGGCGGCGCGTGCGGGCTGGCCAAAGGCAAAGCCCGATAGCGACAAGCCGCTCGCCGACCATGTGCTGGCGATGGTGTTCGAGAAGAACTCGACGCGCACACGCTGTTCGTTCGACATCGCGATCCGCCAGCTCGGCGGCGTGCCGATGATCCTTGATGCCGGGACCAGCCAGCTCGGCCGCGGCGAGACGATCGCCGACACGGCGCGCGTGCTGTCGCGCTACGCCGATGCGATCATGATCCGCACCGACGATCATGCCAAGATCGAGGAGCTCGCCGAATATGCGAGCGTCCCCGTGATCAACGGCCTGACCGACCTGTCGCATCCGTGCCAGATCGTCGCCGACTTGCTGACGATCGTCGAGCAGGGCAAGGCACTGCCGGGGCTGGAGCTCGCGTGGCTCGGCGACGGCAATAATGTGCTGTCCTCGCTGATCGAGGCGGCGGGACTGTTCGGCTTTCACGTTCGCGCGGGGGTTCCGCAGGGCTATGAACCCGATCCAGCTTTCGTCGAAGCCGCGCGCGCCAGCGGCTCGCGGATCGACATCGTGCGCGATGCGCGCGAGGCCGTGGCGGGCGCAGATCTGGTCGTGACCGATACTTGGGTGTCGATGGGGCAGGATCATGCGCACAACAAGGTCGCGGCGATGGCGCCGTTCCAGGTCGACGAACGGCTGATGGCGGGCGCGAAGGGCGACGCGATCTTTCTCCACTGCCTTCCGGCGCATCGCGGCGACGAGGTGGTCGATGCGGTGATCGACGGGCCGCAATCGCGCGTCTGGGACGAAGCGGAAAACCGTGTCCACGCGCAAAAGTCGATCCTGCTGTGGGCGCTGGGCAAGCTGTGAGTTTGGAATTGTGAGCGAGACCATCGAAACCTGGTTCGACCAGCCCTTGCTGTTCACCATCGCCGCGCGCCATGTGCGCGGGCGTCTCGTTCGGCTGGGGCCGACATTGCGGACGATCATCGCGGCGCATAATTACCCGCCGGTCGCCGAAAAGCTGCTCGCCGAAGCGCTCGTGCTGACCGTGCTGCTCGGTTCGACGCTGAAGGACGAGAATGGCCAGATGACGTTGCAGGCGCAGACCGGCGGCGGGCCGGTCGAGCTGCTCGTGTGCGACTATCGCGCCGGCGAGCTGCGCGGTTATCTGAAATTCGACGCCGAACGGCTCGCCGAGGTTGGCCCCGAACCGACGCTGTTCGCGCTGTTCGGTGAGGGCTTCCTCGCGATCACCTTCGATCAGGCGACGACCGCCGAGCGTTATCAAGGCATTGTCCCGCTCGAGGGCGCCTCGATCGGCGAGGCGGCGGAGCATTATTTCGAGCAGTCGGAGCAGATTTCGAGCCTGATCCGCCTCGCCGCACGCCACGACGCCGAGGCGGGATGCCTCGCCGGTGGCCTGCTGCTCCAGCATCTGCCCGAGGGAGAGGTCGGTCGCGACCGGCTCCATGTCCGCCACGACAATCCCGAATGGGAGCATGCGCGCACCATCGCCGCGACGCTCAAGGACGAGGAACTCACCGATCCGGCAACGTCGCTCGAAACGCTGGCGTGGCGCTTGTTCCACGAGGATGAAGTGCGGGTCGAACCCGGCGTGGCCGTATCGCGCGGCTGTCGGTGCAGCACCGGCTATTTCGCGGGCGTCCTTGCGCAGTTTCCTGAAGCCGAGCGCCGGGACATGGCCGACGAGAGCGACAATATCGTCGTCGATTGCGCCTTTTGTTCGCGCATTTTCCCGATCCCGCTAGCGGACATCGCAACGCCAAACTGACGACGAAACGTCCTAATCCAGCGGCAAACGGTTGAAAATTAGGGTCGGCATTGTTATCTCGGTCGAAACGGGGTCGCAATTCTGCCCGGATCCGGGCGTCCGATGGATAGGTGACAATGGCGATCTTCTCTCCCATTTTACGATATTCCTTTGCCGTGGCCGCGCTGGCGGGAGCAACCGCGGTTCCCGCCCAGGCGCCGTCGCTCGCGATGCTCGACGGGCTTGAAAAAGGCAGCTGGCAGCTGCGCGAGCGCGGCAGCGATGCGGTGTTGCAAACGGTTTGCGTTGGCGACGCGCGGCGGATGATCCAGATCCAGCACCCGCGGGCGAATTGTTCGCGCTACATCATCGAGGATACGCCCAAGTCGGTGACGGTGCACTACACCTGCCCCGGGGCAGGCCATGGCCGCACTAGCATTCGCAACGAAACGAACCGGCTGGTCCAGATCGACACCCAGGGCATCGCCGATGGCAAGCCCTTTTCACATGCGATCGAAGCGCGTCGGGCGGGGCCGTGCTGAACCGTCGGGGGGTGCTAACCGGTTGTTAACCATCCGGCATTAATCGGGACATGCGGCACACCGATGTGTGTCCTTCTCCCTAACGGCTTTCATGCCGCACTGGGCCGTGTGACGATCGTCGCGCGGCCCGTTTCTTTGGAAGCGTCGCGGCAAGCGGCCCCTTGCGCCGCTATCGGTGCAGGCGTATCGGGCGCCGATGCACGATGTCGCTGGAAAAACCCTGATCGTCCTGTTGTCGGGCGGGCTCGACTCAATGGTGTGCGCCGGGCTCGCGCGCGAAGCCGATGCGCGCATCGTTGCGCTGACGATCGATTACAACCAGCGGCACCGCGTCGAACTCGCGTCGGCCGCGCGGATTGCGGCCGAAGTGGGTGCGGCCGAGCATATTGTGTTGCCGCTCGATCTCCGCCGCTTCGGCGGATCGGCGCTGACCGCCGACATCGACGTGCCCAAGGACGGGGTCGGGGGCGACGTGCCGATTACCTATGTCCCGGCGCGCAACCTGATCTTCCTGTCCCTCACGCTGGGGCTCGCCGAAGCGCGGCAGGCGCAGGACATTGTCATCGGGGTCAACGCGCTCGACTATTCGGGCTATCCCGACTGCCGCCCCGAATTCATTCAGGGCTTTGAAAAGCTCGCGGCGCTTGCGACGCGCGACGGCGACAAAGGCGTCGAATTCCGCATTCACGCGCCGCTTCAGCATATGACCAAGGCCGATATTGCGGCCGAAGCTGCGCGGCTCGGCATGGACGCCGCGATGAGCTGGTCCTGCTACGATCCGACGCCCGAAGGCCTGCATTGCGGATCGTGCGACAGCTGCCGCCTCCGGTCCAAGGGCTTCGCCGACGCCGGGCTCGCCGACCCGACGGCATACGCCTGATCCGATGACTTACGCCGTCAAAGAGATTTTTCTGACCCTGCAAGGCGAAGGCGCGCAGGCGGGGCGGCGCGCGGTGTTCTGCCGCTTTGCGGGCTGTAACCTGTGGACGGGACGCGAGCAGGATCGCGCCAAGGCGGTCTGCCAGTTCTGCGATACCGATTTTGTCGGCACCGACGGTACGCTGGGCGGCAAATATGCCGACGCCGGTGCGCTCGCCGCGGTGATCGCCGAAAGCTGGGGGGCGGGGGACGAGGACCGCTATGTCGTGCTGACCGGCGGCGAGCCGATGTTGCAGGTCGATGCGGGATTGATCGATGCGCTCCATGCGGCAGGCTTCACGATCGCGATCGAAACCAACGGCACATTTGCGGTCCCGCGCAGCATCGACTGGATCTGCGTCAGTCCCAAGGCAGGCAGCGAATTGGTGCAGACGAGCGGCGATGAGCTGAAGCTGGTGTGGCCGCAGCCGGGCAGCGATGTCGCGCGGCTCGCGACGCTCGATTTCACCCATCGGCTGGTGCAGCCGCTCGACGATCCGGACACGGCCAATAATGTGCAGCGGTGCATCGATCTGGTGATGGCCGATCCGCGCTGGCGGCTTTCCCTCCAGACACACAAGAGCCTGGGGCTGCGCTAGGCCTTATTCGGCCTTCTTCGCCGCGCTGTCCGCGGTGATTGCCTTTTTCGCCGCGGGAGCCGGAACCGCGTCAGGATTCTCGCTCGTTTCGGGGTCGGCGGTTGTTTCGTCCGCGCTGTCCGTGTCCGATTTTGCCGCTTCCTTGGCGGTACCGTCATCGGGGACGCTGTTATCGACCGCGGTGCCGTCGGTGCTGGCGTCGTCGAGGATGATCATCGAATCGCTGACCGATCCCGGCTGGACTTCGACTGCGTCGAGCTTGGTCGTCGATTTGCCCGCAGGGTCGCCGCTGCCGCAGGCGGCAAGCGGGATGAGCAGGAGCGAGGCGATGAGGGTGCGGGTCATGCGCCGTTCCTAATCGCTCGACCGAAGCTTGTCGAGAAAGGCGGGCAGGGCGCTGGCCAGCGCAGCATCGACGTCGGCGAAGGATGCCGCTTTGCCAAGATCGGCAAGGCTGGTGACGGGAAATTCGGCGATGCCGCACGGCACGATGCCGCCGAAATGGGTCATGTCGGGCGACACGTTGAGCGAAAAGCCGTGGAGCGTGACCCAGCGTTTCACGCGCACGCCGATCGCGCCGATCTTGGCCTCGCGGCCATCGGGTGCGTCGGTCCAGATGCCGATGCGCCCGTCGGCGCGGCGCGCCTCGACGCCGAGCGAGGCCAGCGCGTCGATCAACCAGCCTTCGAGCGCCGATACATAGGCGCGCACGTCGCGCCCGCGCTGGGTCAGGTCGAGCTGGACATAACCGACGCGCTGGCCGGGGCCGTGATAGGTGTAACGTCCGCCGCGGCCCGCGTCATAGACGGGAAAACGCGGGTCGAGCAGTTCGGCGGGATCTGCGCTGGTTCCCGCGGTGTAAAGCGGCGGATGTTCGAGCAGCCAGATCCGTTCGCCCGCTTCTCCTGCGTGAATGGCGGCGGCGCGCGCTTCCATGTCGGCAAGCGCGGCGGCATAGTCGGTCAGCCCAGTTGACAGGGTCCATTCGGGGGATGGCAGACGGGTCATTGCGGCGCTTCCTGCCCCGCTGCGCCCCGCCGCGCAAGGCTCTGTGCGCAGATCGCCGACAGGGCTGGACAGACGCGGCGAACGGCGTCACCTTCGCAGGCAATCGGGGATCCAGAAAATGACGGGGTATCAATGGTAAAATTCGACATGGGTGCGGCGTGGGAAGACAGCATCCAATTGCTGAAATCGCATCCTGCCTTGATTGGTGCGATCGCAGGGGTGTTCTTCTTTCTGCCCGCGCTGGCGATCGCCTGGTTCGGCCCGGTGCCGATCGAGCCGCCCGCGGGGGCGAGCGTCGAGCAGTCGATGGCGGCGCTGCAGGAGACGTTTCGGCAGCTGATCCCCGGCCAGATCATCGTCGCGCTCACTACGATCATCGGATCGGCGGCGATTCTGCGGCTGTGGCTCGCGCGCGGTGGGATCAGCGTCGGCGAGGCGCTGACTTTCGGGCTGATGTTCTTTCCGACCTTGCTCGCGGTGCAAATATTGTCGGGCCTCGCGATCGGCTTGGGAGTGATCCTGCTGATCATTCCGGGTCTGTATCTGGTCGGGCGCTTGACGCTGGCAGCGCCCAGCGTCGCCGATCGCAGCCTGTACAACCCGTTCGAAGGGCTGAAGACGAGTTGGGAACTCACGCGGAACAACGGCTGGGCGATCTTCTTTTTCCTGTTTCTGGTCACCATCGTGATTTTCATCGCCGCGATGATCGTCGGGCTGGTTGTCGGCGCCATTGCCGGCACGGGCGATGGCATCGGCCGCATGTTGGGCGGAGTGATCGAAGCGGGTTTCGGCGCGCTCGGCAGCCTCGTGTCGGTGGCGATCTCGGCGGCGGCGTATCGCCAGCTCGCCGTGCGATCGTCGAGCGACGTGTTCCAGTAAAGGGCATCGGCACAGCAACGCTTTCGGATGAACGATTTGGGGAATGGGGTTTAACAACGGGGGAAGTGACATGATAAAGATGAGCATTGGGGCGGCCTTTTCGGAAACCTTTGCGTTTCTGAAGGCCAATTGGATGCAGATGCTGATGTGGGTTGGCGGCGCACTGGTCGCCGTCGGTTTGCTCGGGTTCCTGTTCCTCGGTTCGACCTTTACCGCGATGGCGATGTCGCCTGCCGATCCGTCGGTGGCGTTCGGTGCGATCGGCAAGATTTTCCTCTTTGCCCTCATCGCTTCGGTCATTCTTTACGGCGTCTGCATGTTGATCTGGCGCGGCGGGATGCATCCCGGTGAAGCACCCAATTTTGCATGGGCGTTTCAGGCCGGGCCGGCGTTTGCCTTTGGCATGTTCGTCGTGATGATCGCTGCCTATATCGTGATCTTCGTGGTCATGCTGATCTTCGCACTGGTTTTTGGAGCGGCGCTCGGCGGCATGGGTGCGATGTCACCCGACGCCCTGGCATCGGGCGCGGTCGGCGGCGGCGCAATCTTCGTGATGCTGCTGCTTTACATCGGCCTTCTGGTGTTCATGCTGTGGATCCAGTCGCGGGTTTCGGTGGCCGGACCCGTCATGGCCGATCGGCTGACGCGCAATCCCGTAACCGGCTTTGCCGAATCGTGGCGGATCACCGGTGCGTCGCAGTGGAAGATCGTCGGTTTCTACCTGCTCTTTGCGCTGGGCATGCTCGCCTATCTGTTCGTCGCAAGCCTGATTTTCGGCGGCATTCTGGGGGCAATCCTGGGTGGCTCGGCATTCGGTGCGATGCTGACGATGATTGTGATGGCGGCGCTGGTCTATCTGCCGATCATGATGTTTTCATTTTCGATGCCGGTCGGCATTTACCGCGCGATCACGCCGCGCGCGGCGGGTGACGTTTTCGCCTGACCGGGAAAATTGAAGCACGCGAGGGGCGCTCCGGCGACGGGGCGCCCTTTTGCTATTTCAGCTCCATTTGGCGAGCGGGGGCAGGCTCATCAGGATCGCGTCGATATTGCCGCCGGTCTTCAGCCCGAACAGGGTGCCGCGATCATAGACCAGGTTGAATTCGGCGTAGCGGCCGCGCCAGATTAGCTGCGCGTCGCGCTCGGCCTCAGAAAAGGGCAGGCCCATGCGGCGCCGAACGATTTGCGGGAAAATGTCGAGAAATGCCTCGCCGACCGCCTGCGTCAGCTGAAAGTTGCGATCGAACTCGGCGTCGTCGCCGCATTCCAGATGATCGTAGAAAATGCCGCCGACGCCGCGGTGAACGCCGCGGTGCGGGATATAGAAATAATCCTCGGCCCATTTCGCATAGCGTTCATAGACGTCGGGGCCGAAGGGCGTGCACGCCGCGCGCAGGCGGGCGTGGAAGGCGTCGGTGTCCTCCTGATAAGGGATCGGCGGGTTGAGGTCGGCGCCGCCGCCGAACCAGCGCTTCGTCGTGACCAGGAAACGCGTGTTCATATGGACGGCGGGAGCGTGCGGGTTCGCCATATGCGCGACCAGGCTGATCCCGGTGGCGAAAAAGCTGGGGTCTTCGCCCGCGCCGTGGATCGACGCGGCGAAATCGGGAGCGAACTGGCCACCGACGGTCGAGACATTGACCCCGACCTTTTCGAATACCTTGCCTGTCATTACCCCGCGCACGCCGCCACCGCCTTCGCCGGGGGCGATCCCCACGGCTTCACGGTCCCACGGGGTGTAGGCAAAGCGCGCGTCGCTGCCTGCCTCGGCCTCGATGCTCTCGAATTCGGCACAGATTCGGTCGCGCAGCGATTCGAACCAGTCGCGTGCCGTCTGCTGCTGTGGATCGAGCGTGATCATGCCGGAAAGCCTTTCGTTTGCCTGAGCGCTTCGGCGAGCGCGATGCCAGCCGCGACGGCGACATTCAAGGAGCGAAAGCCCGCCTGCATCGGAATCGCGACCCGCGCCGCCGCGGCATCATGGACATGGGGCGGGACGCCCGAAGATTCGGCACCGAGAAGCAGGACGTCGTTGGGTGAGAAAGCGAAGTCGGGCAAGGGCGTTGCGCCCGCGGTTGTCAGCAGCACCAGCCGGTGTCCGGCGGCCGCCGCCCAGCTTTGAAAATCGCGCCAGTCGGGGTGGCGGCGGACGTTGGCGCGTACCGCATAATCCATCCCGGCGCGTTTCAATGCACTGTCGGAGAACGGAAATCCGCAAGGTTCGATGATATGCGCGGGAACGCCGAAGCAGGCTGCGGTGCGCAGTGTGGTGCCGACGTTGCCCGCAATATCGGGCTGAAACAGGGCGATTTCCATCGCTAGCCCTTAGCCGCGTGCCGGTGCGGAATCGAGGGCTTTCGCGGCGGCGTCATACATCGGTCAAGGAAGGGGAAATTGCCTGTTGGCAAGCCCCGGATGTGCGGCTATCAGGCCCGCAATTCCCGGAGGGGCCGCCGGGGCGTGCCATTTTGTGCGCGCGTCGCGGGGCGGCCCGACTTTCCGAGAACTTTGTCAGTTCACCCATGCAAGGGCAGTCGAATGGCCAGTGAATCCGAACTCAATGCCGGCATCGAAGATGGCGTGCGTCGCCGGGACTTCATCAATATTGCGGCAGTGAGTTTCGCCGGGGTTGGCGCGGTGGCGGTGGTGCTGCCGCTGGTCAACCAGATGAATCCGTCGGCCGACGTTCTCGCGCTGTCGACCACCGAGATTGATATTTCGGCTATCCAGCCCGGTCAGGCAATCAAGACCAGCTGGCGCAAACAGCCGGTCTTTGTCCGCAACCTGGTCGAAAAGGAAATCGCCGAAGCCAAGGCGGTGCCGCTCAGCGATCTGCGCGATCCGCAGACGATCGACGAGCGGACCAAGCCGGGCAAGGAAAACTGGCTGATCACCCTTGGCGTTTGTACCCACCTCGGCTGTGTGCCGCTTGGTGCGGCGGAAGGCGAGAACAAGGGCGATTTCGGCGGCTATTTCTGTCCGTGCCACGGTTCGCACTACGACACCGCGGCGCGCATCCGCAAAGGCCCGGCGCCGACCAATCTGGTGGTGCCGCCTTATGAATTTACCAGCGACACTGTCGTGACGATCGGCTGAGGAGCGAGATAAGATGAGCTTTCCCTGGGCCAAACCCTATGAACCGAAGCATCCGCTGATGAAGTGGATGGACGAGAAGCTGCCGATTCCGCGTCTGGTCTATAACGCCACCGGTCCCGGCTATCCCGTCCCGCGCAACCTCAACTATTTCTGGAACTTCGGCGTCCTCGCGGGCGCCGCGCTGATGATCCAGATCATCACCGGCATCGTGTTGGCGATGCACTACGCCGCCAACACCGGCGTCGCATTCAATTCGGTCGAGCATATCATGCGCGACGTGAACGCCGGCTGGTTCATCCGCTATGCGCATATGAACGGCGCGAGCATGTTCTTCATCGTCGTCTATCTGCACATCTTCCGCGGTCTTTATTACGGTTCGTACAAGGCGCCGCGCGAAATGGTGTGGCTGCTCGGCGTCGTGATCTTCCTCCTGATGATGGCGACCGCCTTCATGGGCTATGTGCTGCCGTGGGGCCAGATGAGCTTCTGGGGCGCGCAGGTGATCACCGGCTTCTTCTCGGCTATTCCGCTGGTCGGCGAGCCGGTGCGCCAGTGGCTGCTCGGCGGCTTCGTCCCCGACAATGCGACGCTGAACCGCTTCTTCTCGCTCCACTATCTGCTGCCGTTCGTGATCCTGGGTGTCATCATCCTCCACATCTGGGCGCTGCACATTCCGGGGTCGAACAACCCGACGGGGATCGAGGTCAAGGACGAACAGGACACCGTCCCGTTCCACCCCTATTACACCGCGAAGGACGGTTTCGGGCTCGGCGTATTCCTGCTGGTGTTCGTCGCGCTGACCTTCTTCAGCCCGAACATGCTGGGTCATGCCGACAATTACATCCCGGCCAACTCGCTGTCGACGCCGGCGCATATCGTTCCCGAATGGTACTTCCTGCCCTTCTACGCGATCCTGAAGGCCTTCACCTTCAACTTCCTGTGGATCGACGCGAAGCTGTGGGGCGTCATCGCGATGTTCGCATCGATCGCGCTCCTGTTCTTCCTGCCCTGGCTGGACAGCTCGCCGGTGAAGTCGTCGACCTATCGCCCGCTGTACCGCATCTTCTTCTGGGTGCTCGTTGCCGACGTGCTGCTGCTCGGCTGGTGCGGCATGCAGCCCGCCGAACAGCCGTGGGTGATCCTCAGCCAGCTGGGCGCCATCTACTACTTCGCCCACTTCCTGGTCATTCTGCCCATCGTTTCGCGGATCGAACGTCCGCTGCCGATGCCGAATTCGATCACCGAAGCGGTCCTTGCCAAACACGCCCCCGACGCCGCGTCGGGTCCGGCAGCGGCCTGAGCGCCAGACTTTAACAGGAGCTGATACAGCCATGGTTCGCCCGCTCGGATTTCTCGTCGGCCTCGGTTTCATTACCGCGCTGGTGCTCGCGATCTTCACGACGCCGCTCAAGAATGAGCCCAATGTGGCTTATTCGTTCGTCAAGCATCCTCGCCATGTGAAACTGGCGAGCGACGGCCTGGTACCCCATTGGGACAAGGCGCAGTTGCAGCGCGGGATGCAGGTGTACAAGGAGGTCTGCTCGGCCTGCCACAGCCTGAACCTCGTTGCGTTCCGTAACATTCAGGATCTGGGCTATACCGAAGGCCAGGTGAAGACCTTTGCCAAGGGCTTCCAGGTTCCGTCGGTCAATCCCGACACGGGCGAAGTCGCGACGCGCGACGGCTTGGCATCGGATCATTTCCCGGCGCCTTACGCCAATGATGTGGCAGCGCGCGCGGCGAACAACAATGCGATCCCGCCCGATCTGTCGCTGATCACCAAGGCGCGCGAAGGCGGCAAGGACTATGTCTATTCGCTGCTGACGGGCTATCAGAACCCGCCGGCGAACCTGCCTGCCGAACTGAAGCCGGGCACCGGGTTGCACTATAACCCCTATTTCCCGAACCTGAACCTCGCGATGGCCAAGCCGCTCGCCGACAATCAGGTGACCTACGCCGATGGCACCAAGGCCAGCGTCGACCAGATGGCAAAGGACGTGACCGCGTTCCTGGTCTGGACTGCCGAGCCGAAGCTGGTGAAGCGCGTGCAGGTGGGTTGGGCCGTGTTCTTCTTCCTGCTGATCTTCACGGTTCTCGCCTATCTGTCGTACCGCAACATCTGGGCCGACAAGAAGCATTGAGCGATTAAGGGCAGGGCGATTGTGACCGCATGATCGCCCTCCCACCCCAGCCCGACCTCGACCTGGCGTCGCTGGTCCGCACCATCCTGGATTTCCCGAAGCCGGGTATCCAGTTTCGCGACATCACGACGCTGATCGGCGACGCGGCAGGCTTTGCCGAAAGCGTGCGCCGTCTGTCTGCGCGAGCTGCGGGCTATCGTCCCGACTTGATCGTGGCCGTCGAGGCGCGCGGCTTTCTGTTCGGCGCCGCGATGGCAACCGCGATGGGGCTGGGCCTTGTTCCCGTGCGCAAGGCGGGCAAGCTGCCCGGCGTGACGATCGGGGTCGATTACGTGCTGGAATATGGCACCGACCGGCTGGAACTGCACGAAGGCGCGGTGACGCCGGGGCATCGGGTGGTGCTGGTCGATGATTTGCTCGCCACCGGCGGCACGATCCTGGCGGCGGCGGATTTGATGCGCAGCGTCGGGGCCGAGGTGGTCGCCGCGCTGTTCGTCATCGACCTTCCCGATCTGGGCGGTTCGGAGCGGTTGGCGGCGGCTGGGCTACGGTGTGAGACGTTGATCGCGTTCGACGGCGATTAGGCTGCGATGGGTGGGGCGCTGACCTTCGTCACCCGGCCCAAAGTTCAGGAAAGTTCAGCCTTGTGCGCGCCGCGATGCAGACCCGCTGCTCTGCTGGTGGCGACCCGAGGTAAACCGTCCCTGCCGACTGCGAGCGACGACTTGATCCGTCAGAAGCGTCAGACGAATGAAGGCTGACATAGTCGAATAATGTAGGAAAGGCCTTTTTGGAGGTGATGTCTGTTTTGGGGTGGGAAGCGAACGGTCTGCTAACCCGCGATGATGCTGGAAAGCAGTCCGACTTTAGAATATGCGGTGGCTATGAGCACAGTAATCTTGTGGAGACCGGTCGGCCCGGCAGAACTGAAACTTATAGAAGAGGCCGATATGAGAGCCTTTCCACCCCGCTTGCCTGAGCAGCCAATTTTCTATCCGGTCACAACCGAAGAATACGCTGTTAAGATAGCTCGCGATTGGAATGTGCCTGCTAGCGGCTCAGGCTTTGTAACTCGGTTCGCGGTGAGCAGCGATTATATCAGCCGCTATTCTGTTCAAGATGCTGGCGGCCAAGCCCATCGGGAATACTGGATACCCGCTGAAGAGTTGGACGCATTTAACGCTGCTATAATTGGCCGCATAGAGGTTGTTCAAAAGTTTCCCTGAGCGCCCGCAATCGGTCGTTAGCCGTCATTTCGCCGCTAACCTCTGTCCCCTAAAGAAAAGCCCGCGCCGTCGGGCGCGGGCTGTCTTTTCGTTGGCACGCGGGCCGATACTTAGAACGGGACCCAATTCTGCTTCTTGCGGAACTTCATATAGCCGACGTTCGCGCCCAGTCGTGCGCCGACGCCGACGCGGATCGGGATCAGGACGACGTCGCCGCGGCGCAGGTAGCTCGCGTTGAAGCCGCCGAGGAGATAGGCAGCGCCTTCGCCCGCGGGGAAGCGCTTGTAGAGATCGTTGCTGTCGAACAGGTTATAGACGAGGACAAAGGTATTGCCCGCGTTGGCGCCAGCGTCGAAGCCGACCGAGGGACCGGTCCAGTAAGCGGGCAATTCGCCTTCGATCTTGTGGTGCAGCGTCCCCGAACCATAGCGCACGCCGAGCACCAGCGCACCGCCGGCCTCGCGGCCGACGATATAGGCGTTGGGTTCGCCCTGTTTCTTGAGGATGTCTTCGATCAGTCCGGCCAGCCCCTGCGCGCCCTTGCCGAACACGCCCTCGGCGGCGCCGATCAGGTCGTCCTGCTTATAGGTCGCCGTATCTTCGGTGATCACGGTGGTGGTCGTCATATCGCCGGGGGTGGCGGTGCCGCTGATCGGCGCTTCGCTGGTCTGCTGGTCCCCGGTCGCAAGGTCGCTGTCGTAATTGATGACCTCGTCGGTGGCATCGCTCGATACGGGTGGGGGTGGTGCGGGGTTGTCGAGATCGGAATCGATCGCAGTGTTCGGATCGAATTCGCGCATCTGGGCCGCAGCGGGAACCGGCGATAGCGCCAAGCCGAAAGCGGCGGCCGCCGCCAAAGCAAAGCTGGTAAATGTGTGTCGCATGTCTGACCCCCAAAATTCGAACGGTACGAGCGCACCGAAAGCGGCGTTAATCATGACTCGGTTTGCGCGGCGGGCAATGAACCGGCGATGACCCGAGTCGATTTTGCGCCAGACCGAATCGATAGTGCGCCGAAATGCTCGGCCTCGGGGTAAAATTGGGCAATCTTTGGCGTTGCGGGGCGCGAAGTGCATGGCTATAGCGACCCGCCTAGGCCAAACCTGTCGTTAGCGCGGCGGACCATGCGGAGACGTGGGTGAGTGGCTGAAACCAACGGTTTGCTAAACCGTCGTACTGGTAAATCCGGTACCGAGGGTTCGAATCCCTCCGTCTCCGCCACCCTTTCCTTCATCGTCAGATCGACCGGTCGGTAAGGCGCGAGCCAGCGCCTTCGGTCGCTGTGTGTGGTGGATCAAATTTCGTTCTGACAGCGAAATGGTTATTGTAATTGCGAAGCGTTCGCGATAATTGCCGCGCATCGTTCCCATCCAGAATTCTTTCATGCACGCACCCAACCCCTCGCGCCCGGCGATCAAAAAGAGCCGGAAAGCCTTTTGGCTGAAGCAGTTGCACATGTGGCACTGGATGAGCTCGGCTGTCTGCCTGATCGGATTGCTGCTGTTTGCGATCACCGGCTTTACGCTGAACCACGCCGCCGACATCGAGGGATCGCCGGTCGTCACCGAAAAATCCGCCGACCTTCCCGCGCCGCTGCTTGCCCAATTGGCCGCGGTAGTCCCGGCGGATGCCAAGGCGCCGCTGCCCGCGCCGGTCGCCGCATGGGTCGAGCAGACATTCCCGGTCAAGGCGTCGAACGAGGCCGAATGGTCGGCGGGCGAAGTCTATCTACCCGCGCCTCGTCCGGGCGGCGACGCGTGGGTCGCGATCGATCTGACGACGGGCGCGGCGACCAGCGAAGTCACCAGCCGCGGCTGGATTTCCTATCTCAACGATCTTCACAAGGGCCGCAATTCGGGCGGCGAGTGGAGCCTGTTCATCGACGCTTTTTCGTTCGCCTGTCTGGTGTTTGCGATCACCGGGCTGTTCCTGCTCCAGCTTCATTCGGCGAAGCGCAAGAGCACCTGGCCGCTCGTTGGGCTGGGGCTGGCGATCCCCGCCGCGATCGCCGTCGTCTTCATTCACTAGGGAGTTTCGTGATGCAGCTTTCCACCCGCGCGCTCGTGCTCGGTTCGACCGTTGGCCTCGGGGCCGCGTTCGCGGCGCCTGCGATTGCCGCCGATCCCGGCACGATGGACGTCACGATAAACATCCCCCGGCTGAAGGTTGCCGAATATCACAAGCCGTATGTCGCGATCTGGGTCGAAAAAGCCGGAGCCAAGGCCAAGACGGTCGCGGTCTGGTACGATCATGACATGAAAGCCAACGAGGGGACCAAGTGGCTCCGCGACGTGCGTCAGTGGTGGCGCGTGTCGGGACGCTCGCTGGCCTTTCCCGCCAACGGCATCACCGGCGCCACCCGCGCGCCGGGCGCGCATAAGGTGTCGTTCTCGCGCGCGCAGTTGGGCGCAGCGGCGCCGGGGCAATATACGCTGGTGATCGAGGCGGCGCGCGAGGTCGGCGGCCGCGAATTGCTGCGCATTCCATTCAGCTGGCCTGCGAAGGCCGGGGCTGGCGGGCGCGCCGCGGGTACGACCGAACTGGGGGCCGTCGCGGTCTCTTTCCGTTAAGACGAGAGGGCAGGATGATGAACAAGCGGTTTTGGGGTTTGGCGGCGGGCGCCGCGCTTGCGGCTTTGGCAGCGGTTCCGGCCAGCGCGCATCGCCAGTGGATGATGCCGTCGTCGACGGTGGTATCGGGTGACGATGTGTGGGTGACCGTCGATGCCGCGGTATCGAACGACCTGTTCTATTTCGAGCATCAGCCGATGCGGCTCGACGCGATGAAGGCGTGGGCGCCCGACGGGACCGAGGCGGCGATCGAGAATAAATCGACCGGGCGGTATCGCAGCACCTTTGACGTGCGTCTGACGCAGCGGGGAACGTGGCGGATCGGTTCGGCGACCGACATGCTGATGGGCAGCTATGAGCTCAATGGAAAGACCGAGCGCCTGCCGCGCGGGACGACCGCGGCCAATCTGGCCGAGCGTCTGCCCGCGGGCGCGACCAATGTGAAGACCGCCGAAGCGAACAATCGCAACGAAATTTTCGTGACGGTCGGCGAGCCGACGACGAGCCTGTTCAAACCGACCGGCAAGGGCATCGAGCTGGCGCCGGTGACCCACCCCAATGACCTGTTTTCCGGCGAAGCGGCGACGTTCCAGTTCCTGCTCGACTGCAAACCGGCGGCGGGCCTGCCCGTCACGGTCATTCCGGGCGGTATCCGCTATCGCGATCAATTGGGCCAGATGGACCTGACCACCGACGCCGAGGGCAAGGTTGCCGTGACATGGCCCGAACCCGGCATGTATTGGCTGAACGTCACGACCCCGCAAGTCGAGCAGGAAGAAGGCGAGGGCGGTGCGCCGCCGCCGTTGGCACGGCGCGCCAGCTATGTCACGACGCTCGAGGTGCTGGCGCCCTGAACGATCGTATCCTGATCCCCCGGGCGCTGACGCCCGCCGCCTTTGCGGCGCGCGATCCCGGGGCAGATATCGCAAGCTTCGGCGGCGAAACGATGGGGACGAGCTGGTCGCTGCACGCGGTTGGGTCGTCGCCTTCGCTCGCCGCGGGGGTGCAGGCGGCGCTGGACCTTGTGGTCGCGCAGATGAGCCAGTGGGACAGCGCATCCCACCTGTCGCGGTTCAATCGCTCGGCGGTCGGCGACTGGTTCGACCTGCCCGCTGAATTTGCCGATGTCGTCGATGCCGCGCTGACGATCCAGCGCGCGAGCGACGGTGCGTTCGACCCGGCCCTGGGCGCGCTGACCGATCGTTGGGGCTTTGGTGCGAGCGGACCGGTGGAGCGCGTGCCTGCCGCCGCTGACGATGGCGAGCGCCGGATCGATTTCGATGCGGACGCGCGCCGCATTCGGCGCAGCGAGGGTGCCGTGCTGGACCTCTCGGGCATCGCCAAGGGCTATGGCGTCGACCTCGCCGCCGAATGGCTGCTGGCGAACGGCGTGCGCCACTTCCTGCTCGAGGTCGGCGGCGAGTTGCGCGGGGAAGGGATTCGTCCCGACGGCCAGCCGTGGTGGGTCGATGTCGAAATGCCGCCGAGCACGTCGGTGGCGCCCTACCGGATTGCGCTGCACGATCTGTCGGCGGCGACGTCGGGCAACTACCGCCGCGGCTTCACGGTCGACGGGCGGCATTATTCGCATAGTTTTGACCCGCAAACCGGGCGGCCGATCGTCAACGCCGTGTCGTCGGTGACGGTGCTGCATCGGAGCTGCATGCTGGCCGACGGCTGGGCCACGGCGCTGACCGTGCTCGGGCCAGCGGCGGCGATTGCGCTCGCCGATGCGCAGGGGCTAGCGGCCTGTGTGATTGCGGGTGAGCGCGAATATGTCTCGCGCGGCTGGCGTGCGATGCTGGACTAGCTGTCGGCCCAGCGGCGCAGCAGATTGTGATAGACGCCGGTGAGCTCGATCACCGATCGATCCTTGCCGCCAAGGTCGCCGGTCAGCCGCTGCACCGCGCGGTCGAGGTCGAACAGCAGTCGCCGCGCCTCGGTATCGCGCACCATCGACTGGATCCAGAAGAAGGAAGCCACGCGCCGCCCGCGCGTGACCGGGGTCACGCGATGCAGGCTGGACGAGGGATAGACCACCGCGTGTCCGGCGGGCAGTTTGACCCGCTGGACCCCATAATGATCCTCGACCAATAGCTCGCCGCCGTCGTAATTATCCGGCGCTTCAAGGAAGACGGTGATCGACAGGTCGCTGCGCATGCGAAACTCGCTGCCGCGCTTCAGCCGAACCGCATTGTCGACATGGGTGTCGAATTCCTGCCCCTCGCCATAGCGGTTGAACAGCGGCGGAAAGATTTTGAGCGGCAGCGCCGAGGCAAAAAACAGCGGCGACCGGCCGAGCGCGTCGAGGATCAGTCGCCCCGCCTGCCGCGCCGCGTCGCTGTCTTCGGGCAATTGTTCGTTGTTCTTGGCGAGCGCGGCTTGGTGACCCGATGTGACATTGCCGTCGACCCAATCGGCACCATCGATGATCCGGCGGATTTCTGCCAGCTCGTCGGCGGTCAACAGATCGGGAACGGCAATCAACATGGCAGGGTCTCTTCGGCGATACCGCGACGGGCTGCCATAGGTTCGGGCGCGAAGCAATGGCGGGGACGGCAGCGGCGCTGCCGTCCCCGCCACGCAGGTCAATGCGTGTATGTCAGCGAGAAGATCGCCGCGCGCGCATCGCCCGGGGTGGCCCAGCCATTGTTGCGAACGCGGGTGAAGTAGAGCTCGTCGGTGAAATTCTTCACATTGAGCTGGGCCTTCAGCTTGTCGGTGACATTGTAAGCGACATAGGCGCTGTGGACGAGATAATCGTCCGAGCGGAAAATCGTCGGGCTGGCCGCGGTGGGCAGGTTCAGCGCGAAGCTGCCCTGATAGGTCAGGCTGTATCCAAGCGTCAGGCCAAACGGCAGCTCGTACGTCGTGAACAGGCTGCCCGAATGCTTTGGCGTGTTCTGAAGCTCTGCACCCGCTGCCGGGTCGGGCAGGCCGTCGGCGACCGACTGGATCAGCGTGCTGTCCAGATAGGTGTAGTTCGCCGTCACCGACCATTGCGGGGTGATCTTGCCGACGACGCTGAGCGCGATGCCATCGACGCGCGATTTGCCGTCGAGCACCTGGTCGGGGATCGTCGGATCGTTCGACGGCACCTTGTACTGGTTGCGTTCGTTGCGGAATGCCGATGCGGCGAGGAGCAGTTTGCCGCCTGCGACTTCGGCCTTGGCGCCGATTTCGTAGTTGCGCGCGCTTTCGGGATCGACGTTGCAGGTCAAGGCCGTGCAGGCGCCGTTGACCGCGCTGATCGAAGGCGTTCTCGAATTGCCATAGGCCGCATAGAGCGTCACGGCTTCGACCGGTTTGTAAACCAGCCCGAGGCGATAGGAAAACAGGTCGGCATCGTTGCGGAATATGGTGCCGGGCGTCACCACGCCTGCCGTCGTTACCGTGTCGGTACGGTAATTTCCGCTGTTCTTTTCCCACCGCACCCCGCCGTTGATCTCGAACTTCCCGATCTTCATCGCGTCGAACAGATAGACCGCATAATTGTCGATCTCGCCGCGCTGGCGACCGCTTTCAAAATAATTCACCGGACCGGTATAGACGTTGCTGCCATAGACAAAGCCGGGCGGTCCCTGAACGACTTCATTCGGGTTGGCGATGTTGATCAGCGGGAAGGTGGCAAAGGCCGGGGTACCGTTGGCGTTGCGGTACACATTGCCCGTCGACAGCAGATATTTTTCCCAGCTTGCCGACGCGCCCGCGACCAGCGTGTGTTCGACCGCACCGGTGTTGAACACGGCGCGCAGATCAAGCTGATTATACATGATTTCATTGTTCGAATCGCGGGTGTTACCGCGCGGGCCGCCAATCAGGTAATAGCCTGCGGGGACCGTCGCGGGGCACGCCGCCCCCGTGGGAAGTTGGTTGTTGGCCAGGCAATAGGTGCCCTGCGGCGGGCCGACGATCGTCAGCTGCGATACCTGTTGCCAACGCGACAGATTGCGGAGCGATACCTGGTCGCTCAGCTGATGCTCGAAAGTCAGCGTGGCCTGATCGACCGTAATGTCCTGCGTATCGACGTTGCGGTACCCGAAATAGTCGCTGCGATCGACGCCGGGAAGGACGCCCCCGGCAACCGCATAATAGGGCACGCCATATTGCGGGATATTCTCGTCCTCCTGATGCAGATATTGCAGCGTCAGGCTGGTCGGGCCGCCGACACCAAGGGTGATCGACGGTGCCACACCCCAGCGCTCATAATATTCGACGTCGCGGCCGGGAACGTCGTTTTGATGGATCATCGCGTTCAGGCGGAAAGCGATCAGGTCGCTGGCGCGGATGTTGGCGTCGATCGAGCCGCGATAATAATCGTCGGTGCCGATACCCGCCGTCGCGATGACCCGGGTTTCCGCGAGCGGACGCTTGGTGACGAGGTTGATCGAGCCGCCAACCGATCCCGATCCGCCATAGACCGAATTGGCGCCGTTGACGATTTCCAGCTGTTCGAGGTTGAAATTGTCCGACCGGTTGTACGCACCGCTGTCGCGCACCCCGTCCTGCGTGATGTCCGACCCCGCCGAATAGCCGCGCAGCGTGATCGAATCCGCTGGCGGCGAGCCGCCTTCGGCGGCGCCAAAGGTAATGCCGGGAACCGTCGACAACATGTCGCGCAGGGTCAGGAGGTTTTGCTGTTCGATCGTTTCGCCGGTGATCACCGTTACGGTTTGCGGCGTATCGCGCACCGAACGCGTCGATTTCGGCGATTCCTGCTGGGTCTGATATTGCTGGCCGGTAACGATGATCTGCTCGCGTTCTTCGCGCCGATCGCGCTCCGCTTGCTCTTCCGCAGCGGCATCGGCGCCGGCTTCGGCGGCCATGGCGGGGGCGCTGATCAGGCTCCCCACGCACGACATGGCGAGGAAGGTGGCGGACGTCGATTTTTTCACAATATTACCCCTGCTGGTGTTCGGAGGGGCCGCTATTGCGAATCGATCGCAGAGTCAATTTATATTGCGAATTATTCGCATCTTTATCGCAAATTGTCGCGAAGATGGGGGTGGGGCTGCGTTCTCGTCGCCTAACGACGCGGTTCGAGCCACCAGCTTTGCCGCCAGCCGTAGGTGCTGGCGACGGCGACGCCCGCCGCATTGGTGGCGGGTTTGAAGCGAAAACGGTCTTCGATCAGGCGGCAGGTCGTCTGGTCAAGCGCGGCGTCGCCGCTCGATCGCGTCACGAGGCAGCCGGTGACGCGGCCCGACGGCTGGATCGTGAAGCGAACCTCGACGTCGCCGCCGACGCGCGCGCGGCTCGCGCTACGCGGATAGTCGCGGTCGCGGATCGTGCCGCTCTGCCATACCGCCTTGGTGCCGCCACCGGTGCCGTTGCCCGACCCGCCTGCGCCCGTTCCATCACCGCGCCCACCCGCGCCCGATCCGGTGCCGGGGTTCGGTGTCGCGCCCGCAGATGCATCGCTTCCCGTGCCGGGGTGCGGCGCGGCGGCGACCGAGGGCGTGATCGGCGGCAGTTCGGGTTTGGACGCGATAACGGGGGCCGCTTTGGCGTGTTGATTGGCTGCCGATGCCTTGCCGCTGGCAATGTCGCTGGGCGAATTTTGGGGGACGACCGGCTCGGTCGGCGGCGGCGCCGCGATGGCAAGCGCGGCGATCGCCTGGCTGGCCTTGCGAACGACGTCGAGGTCGAGCCCGCTGGCGAGGCCGAATCCGACCGCAACTGCCGCCAGCAAGGCACCGCCGCCCGCCACCATCCGCTGCCGTCTCGAAACCTGCCCGCTATAGGCCATCGTCTGCCCCAAAATGCGCGCCATCGCGCGCCAATGGGCCGGGTTTACAGGTAATCGTCTAGCGTGGACATGAACCGGTCGAACTGGTCGTGGTGCAGCCAGTGGCCGGCATTTTCGAACTCGATCACCTTCGCGGTGTTGAACGCGGCGAGACGCCCATCGCGCTCGGGGTTCGATGCCCAGCTGTTGGCGCCATAGAGCAGCAGGGTGGGACAGGTGATCGCGCCCCACAGCGCCGCAATGTCGTCCTGCGGCATGTCGAACGCGGGCCAGACATTCAGGTAATTGTCGAACTTCCAGCTCCAGCTGCCATCCTCGTTGCGGCTGATGCCATGGATGGTCAGGTGGCGCGCCTGCGCTTCGGTCAGATAGGCGTTCTCGCTCATCATCCGCGCCAGCGCGTCGTCGAGCGTTGCATAGCGGCGCGGGGTGCGCCCGGCGGCCTGCCGCTTGTCATCGATCCATTTGCGAAAGCGCTCGGCATATGGTTTTGCGGCGCGCTCGGCGATGATCTTGGGGGAGGGACCAAGCCCCTCGATCGCCACCAGCTTGCGGACATTTTCGGGATAAAGGCCGGTATAGCGGAGCGCGATATTGCCCCCCATCGAATGCGCGACGATGCTGATCGGTCCCAGGTCGAGCTGATGGATCAGCTGCGCCAGATCATAGACAAAGCCGTCCATCGCGTAATTGCCGTCGGGCGACCAGGCGCTGTCGCCATGCCCGCGCAGGTCCGGCGCGATGATGTGATAACGGTCACGCAGCTTTTCGGCGACCCAATCCCAGTTGCGGCAATGATCGCGCCCGCCGTGGACAAGCAGCAGCGGGGGGGCGCCGCGATTGCCCCAATCGACATAGTGGAGCTTCAGCCGCTGCGAAATGAAGCTGTTCGAGGTGGGGCCGGCACTTGCCATCGGTTCGTCCTTGCTGTCTGATCCAGTTTCAAAAGGCGACTGGTTCCGATCCGTCAACCCCGGATCGTTACCGCGACGGATCAAGGGAGAGCAGCATGACGACATTCCGCGAAAATTTGCTGGCGGGCAAAACGGCCTTCGTTGCCGGTGGGACGAGCGGTATCAATCTGGGGATTGCCAAGCGTTTCGCCGAGCTGGGCGCCAAGGTTGCGGTCGCGGGGCGCGACCCCGACAAGGCGGCGCGCGCAGCGGCAGAGATTGGCGCGGGCGCGATCGGACTGTCGGCCGATGTTCGCGATTATGCGGCGATTCGCGGCGCGATGGAACAGGTTGCGGATCAGCTCGGACCAATGGACATCGTGATTTCGGGCGCGGCGGGCAATTTCCTGGCGCCCGCGCTCGGCATGTCGGCGAATGCCTTTCGCACCGTCGTCGATATCGACCTCAACGGCACCTTCAACGTCTTTCGCGGCTGTCACGACCTGCTCAACCGTCCGGGTGCATCGCTGATCGCGATTACGGCAGGGCAGGCGGTCAACGCGTCGGCGCTGCAAGCGCACGCCTGCGCGGCAAAGGCGGGGATCAATCAGTTGATTCGCGTGCTCGCGCTCGAATGGGGGCCAGAGGTCAGGGTGAATGGCATTTCGCCGGGGCCGATCGCCGATACCGAAGGAATGAAAAGGCTCGCGCCCGATGCCGCGACGCGCCAGTCGCATTTCGACCGCATCGCGATGAAGCGGTGGGGCAAGATCGAGGAAGTGGCCGAATCGGCGGTGTTCCTCTGCTCGCCCGCCGCGGGCTATATCACCGGCACGGTCCTCGATTGCGACGGCGGCAGCCAGGTCGGCGACGCGTCGCGCGGCGATCTGGCCAAGGGGATGGCGTGAGCTCATGTGATTTTGAGTGTGAAAGCTGTTCCCCTGCGAAGGCAGGGGTCCATCACCGGACGTTACGAGGTCCAGCGAGCGCCTCGGCAAAGCGATAGCGGTGGTGATGGACCCCTGCCTTCGCAGGGGAACGGGACACTCATTTGGCAGTTTCGGGTGCCGCTGACGCCGAAAGCAAAAACGCCGCCAACCCGGCTGGGTGGCGGCGTTTTTAATGGTGGGCGTGGCAAGGATTGAACTTGCGACCCCTGCGATGTCAACACAGTGCTCTACCACTGAGCTACACGCCCATCCCTTGGGGTGACGGCCCCCTAATATCCCCGGCCACGCTTGGCAACCCCTTCGCGGCGGATGATGTCGTTATTGTTGGCTCGACCGGTCGGCGCGGCCGAACAGATTGTCGACCTCGCGCACGAGATCCTTGAGGTGAAACGGCTTTGACAAGAGTTTCGCCTGCGGCACATTTTCTTCGGCGCGCAGCGACACGGCGGCAAAGCCGGTGATGAACATCACCTGCGTTTGCGGCGCGACCTTGGCGGTATGCTGCGCAAGCTCGATTCCATCCATTTCGGGCATGACGATGTCGGACAGCAGCAGGTCGAAGGTTCCCGAATCGATATAGGGAACCGCGGCGGTGCCGCGATCGACGGCGGTGACGTGATACCCGGCGCTGGTCAGCGCCCGCGCAAGATATTCGCGCATCACGTCATCATCCTCGGCCAGAAGAATACGAATCATATGAAAATCTGTCCCCTGGTCGCTCGATACGGCCGGTTCCGGTCGACCCTATCCTTAATTCCACGTCTGCCATAGCGGCAGAGATTTAACAAATTGACTTGGCGACGCTGGATTCGTCGCGCTTTTTTTGCCACCCATGGTCCATGCTCTCCCGCGTTCCCCCGTCGACCGCCATTGCCGTCGACCGCCCTCCGGCCATCGGTCCGGTGGTCGTGTCGGTGCCGCACGCGGGACGGATCTATCCCCCCGAAATCCTGGCAGCGGCGCGGGTCGGGAAGGGGGATCTGGAGCGGCTGGAAGATAGTTGGTGCGACTTGATCGCGCGCGGCGCCGTCGATGCCGGCGGGACGATCGTCCAGGGTCTGTGGGCGCGCGCCGTCGCCGACTGCAATCGCGGCGAGGGACAGATGGCGCCGGGCGAAGTCGCGATGCCGCTGCGCGCGCAATTTTCGGCCCCGGGGCGCAAGGAGCGGGCCGGCCTTGGCGTCGTCCCGACACGGCTGGCCGATTGCGGGCCGCTCTGGAAACTGCCGATCGATCAGGCGGCGCTGCAATGGCGGCTCGATTCCTTTCACCGACCTTATCATGCCGCACTCGCGGCGGCTTTGGCGGCGGCGCGTGAGCGGTTCGGCTACGCTATCCTGCTCGATCTGCACTCGATGCCGTCGATTCCGATTGGCCAACCGGGTCATGGCGCGCGGATGGTCGTCGGCGATCATTTCGGGGTGACGTCGGCGGGGTGGCTGGTTGACCTGGTGCTGGAGGCAGTCGAACGTCTGGGCGAGCCGGTGTCGCGCAACCAGCCCTATGCGGGCGGACATATCATCCGCACGCATGGCAATCCGGGACAAGCGGTCCACGCGGTGCAGATCGAGATCGACCGGCGCCTGTATCTGACGCCTGACCGCGCGCCCGATGCCCCGCGAATTGCGACGATAGCACAATGGTTTACCGACCTGGTAGGCGCGGCCGCGCGCGCACGGCCGATGCCCGACGCCAATATTCAGGCCGCCGAATAAAAAACCACCCCGTACCGAAGTACGAGGTGGCCAGGGTCCAGGGAGGACGCGCCACGCCAAAGCTGGCGGGACGCTGGCCGCGGTGGAAAGGGGGAAAACCACGGCGGCGTAGAACAAATCTAGGGTGTTGTGCGCCGACTTACAAGAAGCGACGGTGCAGAATCTGCAATAGGCGAAGAAATTGGTCGGGGAGAGAGGATTCGAACCTCCGGCCCCTGCCTCCCGAAGACAGTGCTCTACCAGGCTGAGCTACTCCCCGACCGATCTGCGCGCCGACCGGGGTCGCCGCGAAGGCAGGGCGGTCCTCTAGACGCGCAATCGGCGAACTTCAAGCGCCAATCGGCACATTGATCTGGATTGCCGCAACTAGAGCATTTCGGCACTTCGAAAACTGAAATGTCCGTCCACAACGAATATCAGATGATCGACCAGCTCGATGTCCATGGTGCGCAGAAAATGCGCCGTTTCCTGTGTCGTCCGCGTGTCGGCGGCGCTTGGGCGGGGATCGCCCGACGGGTGGTTGTGCGCCATGATGACCGTGACGACCCCGCTGCCGATCAGGCCGCGCCAGCAGCGCGGCGGGATGATGCAGCGGCTGGCGTTGTCGCCACCGGTGCGTTCGACCCGGACGAGCCGGTCAAACGCGTCAAACCCCGCGAACAGCAGCGTTTCGCGGTCGGGAGCAAAATGCGGGCGCAAAAGATACCGCGCGATGTCGTCTTCGGCATCGCAAGCGACATAGCCCGCCATTTCCGATGGAACGGCGGGCGGGTCGATGGGGGCGAGCAGGGTCATGGAATATCCCATGCGCGTCGCGCGCGCGCGCGCCAATCGGCGACTGCGCCGCATTGGACCCTTTCTGCGCGCATCCCCGTTGCGCCCTTGTCCGCATGGCGCGCGCGGCCTAGCAAAGGGCGACCAAAACGGGAGCGAGTCTTGGCCGAGTCCATCCATTATGAACTGCAATATCTCGACCTGATGCGCCGCATCTGGGTGGAGGGTGACGAGCGTATCGACCGTACCGGCGTTGGAACGCGATCGCTGTTCGGTGAAACGATGCGATTCTCGCTGAAAGACGATGCAATTCCTTTGCTGACGACCAAGCGTGTCTATTGGAAAACGGCGCTGCGCGAGCTGTTGTGGTTCCTGACCGGCGATACCAATATCCGCTCGCTCGTCTCGCAAGGCGTGAAGATCTGGACCGACTGGCCGCTCGAGAAATATCGCAAGGCGACGGGCGAGGCGATCAGCGCCGAGGAATTCGAGGCGCGGATCGTCGCCGATGACGACTTTGCCGCGCAATGGGGCGATCTTGGTCCCGTTTATGGCCATCAATGGGTCAACTGGCCGCGCTACGAGCCTGCGGGCGAGGGGCTGTTCCGCCGCACAAGCCAGGGGCACAACCAGATTGCGGCGCTGATCGACGGACTGCGGAACAATCCGGGGTCGCGTCGGCATATTTTCACCGGCTGGAATGTCGCCGATCTCGACCGCATGGCGCTGCCGCCGTGCCATATGACCTATCAGTTCCACGTGCGCAGCGACGGCGGGCTGTCGTGCCTGTTGTTCCAGCGTTCGTGCGATCTGGGGCTTGGTTTCGCGTTCAATATATTCGAGGCGGCGCTGCTGACCCGCATGGTCGCCGACCAGTGCGGCCTGCACGCGCATGAGCTGGTGTGGACCGGGGGTGACGTGCATCTCTATCTCAACCACGCCGAACTGGTCGAACAGCAAATGGGGCGCATACCGGCGGGCGCGCCAAAGCTTCGGATCTTGCGCCGTGCTGACAGTATTTTTGGTTATAATTTCGATGACTTCGCGGTCGAAGCTTATACGCCGCAGGCGCATATTTCGGCACCGGTAGCGGTGTGATCGCTAGCGTTGCATTCATATGGCGATCGAAATAATATGTCGCCACGCTGAAATATAACTAGGCGCTGATTCGCGCCGCAATGGGAAGACGATATGCCCGAAACGGACCGGCGCCCGGCGAGCAATCTGCCGCCGCTGTCGCTTCATATCCCCGAACCGCGCTATCGCCCGGGCGACACGCCTGATTTTGGCGATATTGTCGTTCCCGCGGTCGATGCCACGCCGCGGCCATCCGAGGCGACCAAACCGGATGCGATGCGCGAGCTGTGCTACGGCCTCGTCCGTGTGCTCGATTTCGACGGGCAGGCAAAGGGCCAGTGGGATCCGAAGCTGAGCCCCGAGCGGCTGCGCACGATGTTGCGCTACATGATGCTGGTCCGCGCCTTCGATGACCGCATGTTCCGCGCCCAACGCCAGGGCAAGACCAGCTTTTACATGAAATGCACCGGCGAAGAGGCGACATCGGTCGCCTCGACCATGGCGCTCGATCGCGGCGACATGTGTTTCCCCAGCTATCGCCAGCAAGGCATTTTGATCGCGCGCGACTATCCGCTGATCCAGATGATGAACCAGATTTATTCGAATCGCGGCGATCATCTGCTCGGACGCCAGCTGCCGATCATGTACTCGGCGCCCGAGCATGGGTTCTTCAGCGTGTCGGGTAACCTCGCGACGCAATATCCGCAGGCGGTGGGCTGGGCGATGGCGTCGGCTTCCAAGGGCGACAGCCGCATCGCGACGGTGTGGTGCGGCGAGGGGTCGTCGGCCGAGGGCGACTTCCACTCGGCATTGACCTTTGCGACGGTCTATAACGCGCCGGTCATTTTCAATGTCGTCAACAACCAGTGGGCGATCTCCAGCTTTTCGGGCTTTGCCGGCGGCGAGCGCACGACCTTTGCAGCGCGCGCCGTGGGTTACGGGATTGCCGGGCTGCGGGTCGATGGCAATGACCCGCTGGCGGTCTATGCCGCGACGCAATGGGCCGCGGATCGCGCCCGGACCAACAGCGGGCCGACGTTGATCGAGCATTTCACCTATCGCAGCGAAGGGCATAGCACGTCGGACGACCCGAGCGCCTACCGCCCCGCCGACGAAGCCTCGGCATGGCCGTTTGGCGATCCGATCGTGCGTTTGCGCCAGCATCTTGAAACGCTCGGCGAATGGGATGGCGAGCGGCATGAAGCACAGCGCGCTGAGCTCGAAGATTTGGTAAAAACGACGCAGAAGCAATCTGAAAAGCTCGGTATTTTGGGGCATGGCATGCACCAGCCGTTTGAAACGATGTTCCAGGACGTGTTCGAAGACATGCCCTGGCACTTGAAGGAACAATGCGCGCAGATGCTCGCCGAACAGGAAGCGAAGTTCGGCCCCGACTGGAAGCCCGAATGATGAGCGCCGACACGATGACCGCGACCAAGACCATGAACATGATCGAGGCGATCAACAGCGCGATGGACGTGATGCTCGAACGCGACAGCAATGTCGTGGTGATGGGCGAGGACGTCGGCTTTTTCGGCGGTGTGTTCCGCGCCACTGCGGGGTTGCAGAAAAAACACGGGAAAACCCGCGTTTTCGATACGCCGATCAACGAATGCGGGATCATCGGGGTCGCGGTCGGCATGGGCGCCTATGGCCTGCGTCCGGTCCCCGAGATCCAGTTTGCCGATTATATCTATCCCGGGCTTGACCAGCTGGTCAGCGAAGCGGCGCGGCTGCGCTATCGCTCCGCGGCTGATTTCATCTGTCCGATGACGGTTCGTACGCCGTTCGGCGGCGGCATTTTCGGCGGCCAGACGCACAGCCAGTCGCCCGAATCGATCATGACCCACATCTGCGGCGTCAAAACCGTCATCCCGTCGAACCCTTATGACGCGAAAGGCCTGCTGATCGCGGCGATCGAGGACAATGACCCGGTCGTCTTCCTCGAACCCAAGCGTATCTACAACGGCCCGTTCAGCGGCTATTACGACCGTCCGGTCGAGCCATGGTCCAAACACGCGGCAAGCGCGGTGCCCGAGGGGCATTATCGCATCGAGCTTGGCAAGGCCGCGACGGTACGCGAGGGCGAGGCGCTGACCGTGCTCGCCTATGGCACCATGGTCCACGTCGTTAAGACTATTGTGGAAGAATTGAAGATCGATGCAGAAATCATTGATCTGAGGACGCTTCTTCCGCTTGATATCGACGCGATCGAGGCGTCGGTGAAGAAGACCGGGCGCTGTCTGGTGATTCACGAAGCGACGCGCACCTCGGGTTTTGGCGCAGAATTGGCCGCGTTGGTGCAGGAACGCTGCTTTTACCACCTCGAAGCGCCGGTCGAGCGCGTCACCGGCTTTGACACGCCCTATCCGCACAGCCTGGAATGGGCCTATTTCCCCGGTCCGGTCCGCATCGCGACCGCGCTGACCAAGATTTTGAAGGACTGACGCCAATGGCCCGCTATTCATTCCGTCTGCCCGACATTGGCGAAGGTATCGCCGAGGCCGAAATCGTCGCCTGGCACGTGCGTGTAGGCGAACGCGTCGAGGAAGACGCGCAGCTGGCCGACATGATGACCGACAAGGCGACCGTCGAGATGGAATCGCCGGTTTCGGGGATCGTCGTCGAACTGGCCGGCGAGGTCGGCGACCTGATTGCGATCGGATCGACGCTGGCGGTGATCGAAACCGATGGCGAAGGCGAAGTCGACGTGCCGCCGACGGACACGGCGGTCGAAGCGCAGATCGAAGCCGAAACGCCGGGGACGGATTCTGAGCCTGAACCCAAGGTAACAGAGTTAACATCGGCCGCCGAGGCGCCGAAACCGGCCGAAAAGCCTTCCGAAACGCCGGCGGCTCCCGCGGCCCCGGCTGTCGCTGTCCACCACGACGCCAAAGTCCTTGCATCGCCCGCCGTTCGCGCCCGCGCCAAGGATCTGGGGATCGATCTGGGGCAGGTGCAGTGCGACGGCGACCGCATTCGCCACGCCGATCTCGACGCTTTCCTGCGCTATAGCAGCGGACAGGGCTATCATAGCCCCGGCGCCAGCCGTGCGCGCGCTGACGAGCCGATCAAGGTGATCGGCATGCGGCGCAAGATTGCCGAGAATATGGCGGCGTCGAAACGCGCGATCCCGCATTTCACCTATGTCGAGGAAATGGACGTCACCGCGCTGGAAGAAATGCGCGCCGATTTGAACGCCAATCGCGGGCAACGGCCAAAGTTGACGATGTTACCTTTCCTGATTGTGGCGATTTGCCGCACGATTCCGCAGTTTCCGATGATCAACGCACGCTATGACGATGAAGCGGGCGTGGTGACGCGCTACGGCGCGGTGCATCTGGGCATGGCGACGCAGACCGATGCGGGACTGATGGTCCCCGTGATCCGCGACGCGCAGGACAAGAATGTCTGGCAACTGGCGAGCGAAATCAGCCGATTGGCTGAGGCTGCGCGGACCGGAAAGGCGAAGGTCGACGAACTGTCGGGATCGACGCTGACGATCACCTCGCTCGGCCCGCTCGGCGGTATTGCGACGACGCCAGTGATCAACCGGCCCGAGGTCGCGATTATCGGCCCGAACAAGATTGTCGAACGCCCGGTTTTCGACGGCGACGACATTCGTCGCGCCAAGCTGATGAACCTGTCGATCAGCTGCGACCACCGGGTCGTCGATGGCTGGGATGCCGCGAGCTATGTCCAGGCGCTGAAAAAGCTGGTCGAAACGCCGGTTTTGCTGTTCGCGGACCGATAAGCCTAACCAACAACCGTTTGTGTCGGGCGTAGTCGAGACACGCTGCGTTGGCGTGCGCCTTCACGTGTCTCGACTTCGCTCGACACGAACGGAGTGGGTGCAGGTTTAGAGCCCCAGCCCGGCAAAGCTTGTCTGGTCAAACTTCAGCTTGAACGTCACATAGGCGCCTGAGCGCGAATAGCGCGCGTCTTCGAAATCGCGGTCGTGGAAACCCGCGAAATTATAGCCGAAGGTGATGTTCGCGTTCTTCATCGGCGCCAGCGTAACGGTCGGGCCGACCGCCCAGTTAACAGTGTCAGCATCGGTACCGACGCGCACGGTTCCCGACGCGCCGACATCGACATGCTCGCCGAGGTTGAAGCGGAAATCGGCGCCGATCAGGTTCGACCAGCCCTTGACGTCGTCAGCGCCGAACTTGTCGAAGTTGTAGCGCGTGCCCCAGAAAAAGCCGAATTCGCCGCGTTCATACCATGCGCGGCCCGCACCGCGGCGGTTATCGCGGTCGCCGAGCGGGGTCCAGTTGACCGACAGGCTGTTGAGCAGGCGGCGGCTGGTGGCGTCGCCGTCGATCGTCAGCGCGCCGCCGCCGATCGGGCCGGGCTGACCCGCGATGGCGTCGCGGACCTTGTCCGAACGGAACTCGCTCTTGTTGAGCCACGAAATGGTGGAATTCGCGGGGCGGTGCGCCCAGCTCATCTCGAAATTGATAACCTCGGTCGTCGGGGTCGTGCCGCTGCCGCTGGCCTTCGCATAGGTGAACAGGGCGCCGAGCGCGCGGCCTTCGCCGAGCTGGCGGAGGCCGCCGAGGGTCAGCCCGTACCGATTGGCGATCTCGCCATCGCGATATTCGGCGCGGCCCGTCAGCGTCCAGCGATCGGCGCGATAAGTCGCGCCGGTGCTGATCGCGAGGAAATCCTCGGTCAGCGTCCCGTTGTCACCAAGGAAGCCGCCCGATGCGACTGGCTGGTTAACATTGATAACATCGCTCGCCCGGATCCCGCCAAGGGTGCGATTGCCGTCGATCGACACATCGACCGACCAGCGTTCGCCGAGCTTCAGCGACTGCGAGAGGCCATAGGCGGCAAAGCTGCGCGGACCATATTCGCCGATCTCTTGCTGGTTCGCGGTGGCGTGCAGGCGGGCGCCCGACCAGGGCGAGAGATCGAAGCCAAGCCGTGCGGTGCGCGCCTTGATGGTATCGCCGTCGGCGATTTCATAGCTGCCGACCAGATTGACGTCGCGATGGATCGCAAAGCGCGCGCCGAGGCGGTGGCGGGTCGGGAAATCGATGCTCGCATCCTTGCCGCCCAGCGCGAATTCGGTCTGCGCGTCGAGTTCGAGGCGTTTTTCGAACAGCCGCTGCGTGGCGCCGAACTGGACGATGTTCGAGCGGTTTCGGCTACCATCCGACAGCCGGTCGTCGGCGTGAGTCAATCCGGCACGCGCCACCGTCGTGCCATTGTCATATTCGGCCAGCGCCCGCGCGGCGCGGCGGCGCGCGCCGGTATCCAGATAATCTTCCTGCCAGGCGCTGGCGGTCAGCGACAGGGTGCGGGCGGCGCGAAGCCGGGCATCGACCCCGAATTTGCGTGTGCCATTCTCGCCGCGGTTGAGCTGGCCCGCGCCAAAGCCGGTCTCGCGCTCGCGGACGTAGGCGAGGAAGTCTGCGTTGCTGCTGTGATGTTCGGCTTCGATCAGCCATGCCTTGGCGGTGCCGACCGCGGCATTGCCGCCGTTGGCCGACTTGGCATCGCTGACGGCCAGCTCGGCACGAACTTCGGTGTCGATATTCGGCCGATAGCGCGCGTCCACGCCGCCGAGGTTGGTCTTGGCGTTGCCGTCTTCGTCGTGGATGAAGGTCGCGCCAACGCGCAGTTTTTCGTCATTCGACTGGTAGCTGACGCGGCCGCCGGCGTTGAGCACGCGCTGCCCGACGCCATCGACCTCATATTCGGCGACGATGAACTGCGGATCGAGATCCGACGAGCGGCTGAGCACCGGGCTGCGGAAGCGGATCGTTCCCGACAGATAGTCGATGTCGTAATCGACGTGGCGCGTCATGCTGACACTGTCAACAATGCGCTCGCTGCGCAGGCGATCGCGCGTTTCGATGACGATGCGTTCGCTGTTGGGCAGGATATCGCGCGCGCCGAGCTGATACGGCCCGGTCAGGCCGTTGCCCTGGATTTCGTCGCGGCGGAACCGATAGGGGGTATCGGCGACGAACGCGGTCGCGGCGAAATTGCGGCCGCGATATTCGGCTTTGCCGCCGTTGAGAGCGCGCTGGTACCGTGCAAGCTCGGGCTCCGAAATGCCGGTCTCGATATCGCCGAACATCGCATAGAATTGCGGGCGTTCGAGGCGCAGGTAGAGTTTGCGCACGGATGCGGCGTCGTAACGCGTCTCGTTGCGATCGGCATAGATGGTGTAATAGGCGCGCGGGTCGATCACGCCGCCGAAGCGGGCATCGTCCTGCTCCTTGTCGCTGTCATACGCCAGCGTCATCAGCCATTTGCCGCGCACGCGGCCCTTGGCATAGAGCGCGAGGCGCGCATCTGCGTTGAGGTCGTCGAGCGTTTCCGCCACCGGTTCCATGCGATCGTCGAGCGTGTTGTAGCCGAGCGTCCCGGCGGCAAAGCCGACGACCGTCCACGGGCGATCGCCGGGATCGAGCCAGGTTTCGATCGTCTGCTTGCGCACCACCTTGTCGTCGCGGAAGATGAAATCCATCGCCAGCGTTCCCGACGCGGTCGTCGGTTCGAGTTCGATATAGGCAATGCCGTCATCGCCATCGATCTTCCAAAGCGGCTGGGCGCGCTCGAGCCCGGCGAGCTGGCGGGCCTGCTGCGCATCGGCCTCGACCGCCGGATAATAGGGGGCAGGGACGCTGAAATCGCCCGTCAGCCCGGCGCGCACGGGCTTGCCGTCGCGATCGGTCAGCCGCACCGCGATCACCGGGCGCGTCACACCGTCGGCGACCAGCACCGAGCGTTCGCGTACCAGACTGGCGCGCATCGGCGTGATCGAATAGTGAACATCGCGCTCCAGCGTCGTGATGATAACGCCGTTCACATCCTTGACCTCGGCGATCAGGCGGTTTTCCCCCTCGCGAATTTCGAGCCCGCGCCACAGACTGACCGCGACGCTGCCGTCGGCGGACTTGCTGGTGCCTTCAAAGGTCAAGGGATCGGCGGCCTTGCCATTGATGCGCAGCGTGACCGTCTGACCCGGCACGTGCTTGATCGCGGCGCGGATCGCCTTCGAGCGCGGATTGTGATCGGTGGCGGGAAACAGCCATTCGATGCCGGGGGTTTGTTCAGCGAGCCAGTCGCGACCCGCCCCGGCTGCCTCGGGGTCGCTGAGGACCACCGGCGCCGTAATGGCCGAGGTTTTCGCCGCTGCGCGCGGCGCGCTGGCGACGGCGCGGAAATCGGCGCGCTTGAGCGCTCCGCCGCGGCCTTCGACAAAGCGCGAGATGGCGCTGCCCGCGCTTTGTGTCGAGCGTGCGCAGTCGATCGGCGCGCGGTCGAGCGGCAGCGTCGACGGATCGATCTGGACGACGTGGAGGCCGGGGCGCACGCCCTCGAAATGATAGCGGCCATCTTCGTCGGAGACGGTGTAGCTGCCGTCCTGGAGCATCACGCGAACACCCGCAATGCCGTCGGCCTTGCGCGGATCGACCGTGCAACCGCCGTCGGTGATGCGCCCGATGATCGTCATCCGGTCGCCGAGCTGGTCGCGTTTGATCGAGATCGTCGCCTCGGCAATGTTGCTCGCTGCTCCGCGGTTATCGATGGCCGAGGCGCGGTTGAGCGCGTTGCCAGGCTGCGCCGAAACGATGACTTCGGCCAGATAGGTCAGCAAAACGGTCCGCGATGCGGCGATGCTGGGCACCACGACGCTGAATCCGCGGCCGTTGGCGGCGACATTGGCAGTGACGCGCACCCCGTCGATTCGCACGGTATCGGCACGCAGGCGCATGCCGGGCGGCAGGACGTCGCTGACCGTCACGGCGCCGGTGGTGCGACGCGCGTCGCGGTTCGCGACCTCGATGCGGTACTGGATCACGTCGCCGGGCACCGCGACCTGCGTCGAGGTCGTCTTGCGCAGCACCAGCGGCAGGCCGGGCTGATCGACCGGAATATCGACGCGCACCGGCGCAGGGCTGTTCAGCGTGAAGGGGTTGCCATAGCTGGCGCCGCTGATTTCGAATGGCAGGCCGTCGTCGGGACGGCGAAATCCTGCCAGATCGGCAGGATTCGAGGTCGACGGCGCGGTGAACGGCGACGGCGGCTGGACGACCAGGCGATAGCTTCCCGGCGCGACGAACGGGAAACGATAGTCGCCGGGAGGGAAGTTATAGACCGTGCCGCCCGAATCGGTGACGCTCTGGCCGGTGACGACGCTGGAAGGGTAGGCGGAAATGCCGTCGTCGCCGAAAACCTGCGCGGGCTGACCCGTCGCGGCGTCGACGATGGTCACACGGCTACCCGGAACGGGCGCGCCGTCACCGCTGTCGAACACGATGCCGAAGGGATCGACGAGGAAATTGATCGTCGCCAGCGCGACCAGACTAGCGTTCGCCTGGTCGGTGACGCGCAGCGACAGCGCTGCGCCCGGATCGACCGACAGGCGGCAGTCGCCCGGCGCGACGGCGGGCGGGACGCCGATTGTGTTGATAAATCCAACGAATTCGCCGCTGTTGTTGGCGGTTTCGGTCAGCGTAATCTGCTCGCGGTCACCATTTTCCAGCTCGAGCACGACGTCGAGCGTATCACGCGCCTGCGGATCGGCATTCGCCGATGCGAGCGTGACCCCGACGACGAGCATTTCGCCGGCGCGGAAATTGTCGGTGCTTTGCAGCGAGGCAGGGGCGGTCGAGATGCCCTCATAGACCCCGCTGAGCGGGATCGTGCTGCTCGTGCTGCCGAGGCTCGTGCTGCTGTTCGCGATGCCGCTGCTCAGGGCGTTGGCGATGGGGCCGCCGGCACGGCTGCACTGGGTCGGCGCCAGCGGCACCGATTTGTTGCCGCCGTCATTGGTCAGGCGGTACGTGGTAATCGTCGGCCGTTCGGGGGGACGCGGCGCCACGGTGACATCGACGCGGTTCGACAGCGCCTGACCGGGGTTCCCGTCATGCGTCCACTGCGCCGAAGCGGTGTTCGTGATCACCTGCGCTTCTGCCCGGGGAACCGCAGGCAGCAGGGCTGCCGCGACCAGGGAGGTCACAAGGCCGAAATATTTGGTTCCGAGTGCCATGATAGCCCCGAATGGAGCAGCGGGAGACGGTTTTTGGGCCGTACCCGCTGCTCTATCGGTTCTCCGATCAGTTGACCGTCGCGCGGAAGACGAGCGTGCTCGTGGCGCCCGCTGAGATCGATGCAATCGTGCCCGACACGTTGGGCGCAGTGTAACTGCCGCCCGCGGTGCCGTTAAAATCGCACGTGCCGCTGGGTACGGTACCGGTGTAGGTACCGCCGAGCAGGATCGAACTCGGAATGTAGGTCAGCTGGCCCGGCACGGCATCGTTGATGACCACCGAGCTCGCAGCCGCGGCGCCTGTATTGGCGACGGCGATACAATATTCGACAACTGCACCCGGGATCAGCTTCGGATTTGTCGTGCCGTTGAACGGATCCGAGATCACGCGGCTGCTCTTGGCGACGGCAAGCGTCGCCGTCTGCACCGTATAGTCGTCGTTGTCGCTGTGCGAACCGTCGCGCGCGGCGTCGCCGGTCACGCCCGCGATGTCGGCAAAGACCGTGTCCTTGCCCGCCGTGTTCGCCCCGGTCGTTTCGGTAATCGCAGCGCCCTGGGTGCTCGCCGTCCCGCCTTCGCGAGCGGTGGCGCGCAAGGTAACGCCGGCGACGGCGTTGTTGGCGAGCCCCGCCGGGATGTCGGCGACGACGAACAGGCGGATCGCGGTATCGACGACCAGTTCGTCGACGAAACCGGTGAGCAGGGTATCGCCCACGTCCCAGCTGCCGACCGTACCGGTGACCGTATTATCGCGGTAAATCCGTACGTTGGTGGCGTTGAACGTGTCAGTCCCGCCGTGCGCCGCGGTGCCGCCGACGATCTGCGACGCAACGAGCGCGAAATCGAGCGTTTCGTTCGAGCTGTTGGTCAGCTGGAACGTCGTCACGGCATTCGTCTGCCCCGGCACGACGTTGGTCGTGACCGTGCCGACTTCTTCGACGAGCAGGTTGATCTTGCGGTCGACGGTGAAATTGTTCGACGCCGATTGCTGGCCCTGCGCGACGCCACCGACCTGATAGTCGACGGTGGCGGTATTCGTGATCGTGGTACCCGCGGTCGTCCCGGCAGCAAGTGCCGGCGTGGCGGCGAGACTTGAAATCGCCGCCAGACCGATGATGCCCACGGTGTTCAGCTTGCTGGTCATAGCTGAGCTCCTTGGCTTTGGTCGATTGCCGTTTCCCCACCGCTGGCAATCATTAAGCGGTTATTTTAATTCACTATTTTACGACTCCTCGAAACATCAGCTTGCCGCTGGCACCCGCCGGAATGGGCTTTTGAAAGGCCCAGCGGATATGCGTGACATCGTCCGGCTGCGCGGCGCGGCGGGTGCCGTCGGCCATCGTCACCGTGAGTTGATCGAGCTGGCCCCAGCCCCGACCACCATCGATCGAGACGAGCGGCCTGCTGTCGCCCGCATCGGCAAAGCGAACGGCCGCGGGCAGGGGGTTGGTGATGACAAATTTGTCGGCGGGCTGAGCGCCCGCGTTGCGATAATTGAGCACGAACACCAGCCGATCGCCGGGAACGACGACCTTTGGTTCTTCGAGCAAGATCCGCTGCTTACCTTGCGCGTCGGTGCTGACGCGCTCGACAAACACGTCGTTGGCGAGCGCCACCTGGTTGGCGGCGAGCGCCTGACCCGGCAAAAGCGCCGCGAAAAGCAGGAAAAGGGCGGTGCGCATGCGCATCTCCATCAATCGATCGTGGTACGGAAGGTGACGGTGCGGGTCTGGCCCCCGGCAACCGTGCCGAGCGCGACGTTGATCCGCGTGCCATTATAGTCGCCCGCGTCGGCATCGACCGCGTCGGACTGCGCCACGCCGCCAAGCGTGATCGAGCCCGCGACATAGCTGGTGTCAGCGGGGATATTGTCGGTGATCGCAAGCCCGCTGACCGAGCCGCTGCCCGCGACGGTCGCAACGATCGTGTAGGTGATGGTGGCGCCCGGAATCGGGTCGGCGGTGCCGAGCGTGTTGGTCACCACGGCCGATTTCACCAGCGTAACGGTCGCGGCCGACACGATGAACGCGCCCGCGTCGGTGCCATCGGCGCCGGTCGAGCCGACAACGGCGTCGCCGCCGCCTTCGCCCATGCCGGCAAAGCTGTCGCCCGGATCGCCGGTGCCGGTTACCGCGGCCGCAACCAGGCTGACGATCCCGCGGTTCCCGTCGACGACGGTTCCCGGCGTCGTCGCTACGACAAACACCGTCACGCTTTCGTCTGGATCGAGCTCAGGGTCGTTGGCACCGGGCGTGTAAAGCGTGTCGGTGCCTGCGTCGAACACGCCATCGCCATTGTCGATGTAGATTTGGGTGACGACCGGGTCGTAATTGTCCCCGCCAGCGTTGGCGATCGTGCTCAGCACGAAGTTTTCGACGCCATTGCCGTTGTTGGTGACCGAAAAGGTCAGGACCTGTCCGGTCGCACCCGGGGTGGTCGGCACATCCGCCGGATTGCTCGAATCGACGGTGACGTCGAGCAATTCATCGACGAGCAGGTCGACCTGGTTCGAATTGATCGTCGTCGAACCGCCGCCTGTGTCAAAGCTGGCCGAGGCGGTGTTGCTGATCGTCGAGCCGGCACGCGTTCCGGCGGCTTGCGCCTGCATCGGCAGCGCGAGCGCGGCCAGCAGGGCGATGGCTGAACAAGAGGGTAGAAGCTGATGCTTCGCGCCCCCCACAGGCGCTTTCATCATCACTTTGACTCCGAAGTGGTTGGTCCTTGGAGCCCTCAGTCGACGAAAAAGGGTAATTTACGGTTAAAAAGCAGCGAGAAAGACGCGTTCTGCCCCAGAAGGAGACAGGTGCCCGGCGCGATTCGTCGCAAAACGGGGCGGCTGGCGCAAAATGCAAAGCACGCGTAAGAAGAGGCGGTTAATGCAAGGAGGCATGGGGTGGCGGACGATCGGGGGAGCAAAGACGCGCGCCCGCGTTCGAACCCTCTCCATCAAATCGAGATCGACGATTTTCGCCGCGATCGGCTGCTCGCGGCGCTTACGCTGATCTTTGGCGCGAGCTTCTGCCTGGGGTTGCCCTTTGCCCTGCAGCACGGCGCAGAGTTTTTTCTGCCACTGACCGCTGCGATCGTGATCGCGATCGCGCTGGTGCCGTTGCTCGAATGGCTCGAGCGGCGTGGCGTTCCGTCGGCGCTGGCGGCGTTTCTTTCGCTTACCGGGTTTCTGATGCTGATCAATGCCGCGCTGGCGATCATCGTCGTGCCCGCGACGGGCTGGTTTGCGCGGCTGCCCGATTCGATCCCGCGGATCCAGAGCAATCTGGCGCCGCTGATCGATTTTTATTCGACGCTGCAAAGGTTTGTCGACCGCACTTTGATGTCGATGGCGAGCGGGAGCGAGGCAACGGCGCAGGCGGTGGCAGCGACAGCGCCGACATCGGTCGTCGACTATTTCATCTCGGCGGCGCCGTCGGCGGCGATCCAGCTGTTCTTTGCCGTGCTCGTCATCTTTTTCTTTCTGTCGGGATGGACGCGCCTGCGCAAAGGCACGATCCGGCGCCGTGGCAGCTTCGATGGCGCGATGCAGACGGCGCGGGTGATCCAGAATGTTGTTGATGCCACCGCCGACTATCTCGCCACGATCACCTTGATCAACGCAATCCTGGGACTGTCGGTCGCGCTGCTGTTGTGGGCGCTTGGCATGCCGTCGCCCTTCATGTGGGGCGGCATCGTCTCGCTATGCAATTTCGTGCCCTATGTCGGCCCGATTGTGGCGGCGATCCTGCTGGGCCTTGGCGGGTTGATGACCTTTGATGCGGTCGGGTTGGCGTTGCTGCCCGCGCTGTTGTTCATCGGTGTCCACACTGTGGAGGCGAATCTGATCACGCCGTTGGTCCTCGGCAAGCGGCTGACAATCAATCCCTTGCTGATTCTGGTGTCGCTCAGCTTCTGGGGCTGGGTATGGGGCGCGCCCGGAGCGCTGCTCGCGGTGCCGCTGCTGCTGATTTTGCAAACAGTGTTGCAATCGACCGGGACGCCCGATCTCGCGGGATTCCTGTTCGAACGCGGCACGTTGACGACGGTCGACGAGATGCGCGATCGATTAAATCGAAGCCAATCCGAAAGGGATGGTTGACAGGTCGGGGCGAGCGCCATATTGGCGCGGCTCCCAAGCGCACGCGGGTGTAGCTCAGTTGGTTAGAGTGCCGGCCTGTCACGCCGGAGGTCGCGGGTTCGAGCCCCGTCACTCGCGCCATTCCTTGTCTTTCGGGACGGAATGGCCACCGCAGCTTGGAACTATTCCATCACCGGAAATCTGGAAATGGCGCGGCTGTCAGTCGCGCCATCTCCCCAATTCCATCCATCGCAGCAGCGGCTTGAGCGGCAGGATCCAGACGACCCCGGCGACCAGATAGAAAATCGCCTGGACCAGCACCGGCCAGGCGCCGATCCATGGCGACAGGCTGACGACGATCGCGGTCCACCCGCCGATCAGCGCGAGGATCAGGAACATGCCCGCGGGCTTGCGCCAGCTTGGCTGGGGGGTGGCCGGATCCTCACTCACAAACGATCTCCGCAAAGGATGAATTCCTGTTCGGTCAATATCGCGTCGAGCGCGACGTCGGTCGATTCGCGCGGCGTAGCGTCGATTTCCTGCACCGACCAGCCGATACCGATCCGCAGCACGTCGGGATGCGCGGCGAAATAGCGATCATAATGACCGCCGCCCTGGCCGATGCGGCCGCCTTGGCGGTCGAAACCGACCAGCGGGCAAAAAATGAGGTCGGGTTCTACCCGCGGCGCATCATCGGCGGGCTGCAGAGTTCCCCACGGCCCCTTTTCCAGCGCTTCATCGGGCTGCCAGCGCCGAAAATCCATCGTATCGACGCGCGCGGCGTGGTGCGGCAGCGCGAGCGCGCCTGCCGCCGCGAGCTCGCTGAACATCGGCAGGATGTCGGGTTCGTCGCCCCACGCGGCATAGGCGCCAACAATGGCATGGCGGGCGAGCAGGTCCGAAAGCGATGCGGGTAGCGCGCGAAACGCCGCAAACTGCGCCATCCCGTCGAGATTCGCGGCGAAATGCTTGCGGCGAAACCGCAGCTTTTCGCGCAGCCTCTGTTTCTGCTCGACCAGATCGGCGGACAAATGACTCATCGCGCCCTCCGGCTTGGGATACGCCCGTTTAAGGGTCGGTTGGCGGGACCGCCGAGGTCGTTTGCTGGAAGATCCTCTGACGCCAGTAACGTCAGGTGGGGACCATGTACGTCGGACCAGGGTCCGGGCAGGGACAGCCCCCTAGGATGATGTATCGCCTCAGGGATTTTCGCAAAAGCTCGTGCCGGGCAGTACCCGCCGTCCCTTATGTAGGGGGGCGGGTGCCTGCGCTCAAGAGATTTGCTCGACTTTCGTCGCCAAAGCCTCGATCCGATCGGCGATCTGCAGCAGGGCGCGATCATGGGCCGGCTTCGCGGACGCCGCCGCCGGGGCCGAGCGCAACGCTTCCAGTTCTTTGAGCGCCGCCTGTTCGCGCGTCACCGCGGCGCGCAGTTCGTCGCGCGCCGCCGCTTCGCGGCTTTCGGCCAGCGCGACCGCCGCGCGCAGCGAATCGGACTGCGGTTCGGCCTTGTCGGCCTTGCCCCTCGCTTCCTGGGCATCGTCGGCGAGCATCAGCGCGGCGAACAGCAGCTGACGAACTTCGGTTCCGCCCTGAATTCCGCGGGCCTTTTCATCGACGACTGCGGCGAGCTGGAGCAGCTGCGCTTCCTCTCCGTCGGCGCAATGAACGTCGTAGGGACGTCCGGCGATCGTCAGTTTGACATCAGCCACGGTCGGCCTCCGCAATCAATCGGTCGAGTTCGCCGATCACCGCGGCGACTTCGGCCCGGAGCGCCGACTGATCGGCTGCCGGGGCCGCTGAAGCGGATGGCGGCTGCTTTGGCGGATTGGCCAGCGCCTTTTCAATGCGACTGAGCGCGCGTTCGATGCGGCCAATGGCCAGGCTGGATTCGTCGAGGTCGAGTTCCATGCGCGATGGGTAGCAGCGCGGGCAGGGGGGTGCAATTGCCCTGTCGGTCCAAAATGCGCCGATTTTCCGTTCGCAGCGGTTGACTCCTGACCCCGCCGCCGCAAAGGGCTGTGCGCATCCAGTCGGGCCGTAGCGTCCGGCGCCTGCCCAGCCATTTCCGGGGGACAAATGACACTGCCCGAACGTCAGCTCGCCAATGCCATCCGCGCGCTTGCGATGGACGCCGTTCAGGCCGCAAACAGCGGCCATCCGGGGATGCCGATGGGCATGGCCGACGTCGCGACGGTGCTCTATTCGGACTATCTGAAATTCGATCCCAGCGACCCCAAATGGGCCGATCGCGACCGATTCGTGCTATCGGCAGGCCATGGTTCGATGCTCGCTTATGCGACGCTGCACCTTGCGGGCTATGCGCGACCGACGATCGACGACATCCGCAATTTCCGCCAGCTGCACAGCCCGTGCGCCGGTCACCCGGAGAATTTCGAGCTTGAAGGCGTCGAAACGACGACCGGTCCGCTGGGGCAGGGGCTTGCGACCGCGGTCGGCATGGCGATCGCCGAGCGTCACCTCAACAGCCTCTATGGCGACGATCTGGTCGACCACCGTACCTGGGTGATCGCGGGTGACGGCTGCCTGATGGAAGGCATCAATCACGAAGCCATTGGTCTGGCAGGTCATTTGCAACTCGGTCGGATGACCGTGCTGTGGGATGACAACAAGATCACGATCGACGGGGCGACCGAACTGTCGACGAGCGAGGATATTGCGGCGCGCTATGCGGCGACCGGCTGGCATGTCGAAAGCTGCGACGGGCATGATCCCGCCGACATTCGCCGCGCGATCGATGCGGCGCTCGCCGATCCGCGGCCGTCGCTGATCGCGTGCCGCACGATCATCGGCTTCGGTGCGCCGAACAAGCAAGGCACGTCGGCAACGCACGGTGCGCCGCTGGGTGCCGATGAGATTGCCGCGGCGCGCAGCGAACTCGGCTGGACCGCCGAACCTTTCGATATTCCGGCCGACATAGCGGCGGCGTGGGCGGCCTTTGGCAAAAAGGGTAAGGTTCTTCATGCCGGATGGAATGATCGCCTTGCAAGCAACGAAAAGAAAAAAGAATTTGAAGATCGCCTGCGCGGCAAGATCGTTCCGGGCGATGCCTTCAAGGCCTATCTCGACGGGCTGGTGGCCGAGCCGCCGAAGGTCGCGACGCGCAAGGCTTCGGAGAACACGCTGAGCGCGCTGACTGCCGATATCGCCGCACTCGTCGGCGGCAGCGCCGATCTGACGGGTTCGAACAATACCAAAACGTCGTCGACCAAGCCGCTGACGAAGAATGATTATTCGGGGCGCTACATCTATTACGGCATCCGCGAGTTCGGCATGGCGGCAGCGATGAACGGCATGGCGCTGCATGGCGGCATCGTTCCTTATGGTGGCACCTTCCTCGTCTTCGCCGATTATTGCCGCGCCGCGATCCGGCTGTCGGCGCTCCAGCAGCAGCGCGTGGTCTATGTGATGACGCACGACAGCATCGGGCTCGGCGAGGACGGCCCGACGCACCAGCCGATCGAGCATCTGCAATCGCTGCGCGCGATGCCCAACCTGCTGGTGATGCGCCCCGCCGATGCGGTCGAGACCGCCGAGTGCTGGGCGCTCGCGCTGGCGCAGGAAAGCCGCCCGTCGCTGCTCGCGCTGACGCGTCAGAACCTCCCACCGCTGCGTCATGACGTCACGGAAAATCTTTGCGCGAAAGGCGGTTACCGCCTGCGCGAAGCCAGCGCCGCACGCAAGGTCGTCCTCGTCGCGACCGGCTCCGAAGTCTCGCTTGCGGTCGAGATCGCGGACAAGCTCGAGGCCGCGGGCCATGGCGCCGACGTCGTCTCGATGGTTTCGACCGAGCTATTCGACGAACAGGACGGCGCCTATCAGGACGCGATCCTGCCGCGCGACGTGCTCATCGTTTCGATCGAGGCGGGCGCAACTTTCGGCTGGGAACGCTACACCGGCCGCGACGGCCTGCGCTTCGGCATCGACAGCTTTGGCGCCTCGGCGCCCATCGACGACCTGTACAAGCATTTCGGCCTGACCGCCGACGCGATCACCCCCCAGATACTGGCAAAGCTCGGCGCGTAACGACCCGGCTTCCATTCGCAGAAAGGACTTCATCGACATGGCAGTGAAAGTTGCAATCAACGGTTTCGGGCGCATCGGCCGCAATGTGGCGCGCGCCATCCTCGAACGGACCGACCACGACCTCGAACTCGTGTCGATCAACGACCTCGCCGACGCCAAGGCGAACGCCCGCCTGTTCCAGCGCGATTCGGTCCATGGGCCGTTCAACGGCACGGTCGAAGTCGATGGCAACGACCTGATCGTCAACGGCAAGCGTATCCAGGTGACCGCCGAGCGCGATCCCGCCAAGCTGCCGCATGCCGCCAACGGCATCGACATTGCGCTCGAATGCACGGGCTTCTTTACCGACCGGAAGGGCGGGCAGGCGCATCTTGATGCCGGTGCCAAGCGCGTCCTGATCTCGGCCCCCGCCAAGGAAGTCGACCTGACCGTCGTCTATGGCGTGAACCACGACAAGATCGGCGCCGAGCATGTGATCATTTCGAACGCGTCGTGCACCACCAACTGCCTCGCGCCGATGGCCAAGGTGCTCCACGAGAAGATCGGTATCGAGCGCGGCCTGATGACCACGATCCACGCTTATACCAACGACCAGAAGATCCTCGACCAGATCCACTCGGACCCGCGCCGCGCCCGCGCCGCCGCGATGTCGATGATCCCGACCAGCACGGGTGCGGCGGTCGCCGTCGGCCTCGTCCTGCCCGAACTCAAGGGCAAGCTCGACGGCTCGTCGATCCGCGTTCCCACCCCGAATGTCTCGGTCGTCGACCTGACCTTCACCCCCAGCCGCGACACGACCGCCGAAGAGGTCAACAAGCTGCTGAAAGAAGCGGCCGAAGGCGAGCTCAAGGGCGTGCTCGGCTTCACCGACGAGCCGCTGGTCTCGATCGATTTCAACCACGATGCGCACAGCTCGACGATCGACAGCCTCGAAACCGCGGTCATCGACGGCAAGCTGGTGCGGGTGCTCAGCTGGTACGACAATGAATGGGGCTTCTCGAACCGCATGATCGACACCGCAGGTGTGATCGCCAAGTTCCTCTAAGTCAAAGGAAAGAAGCGATGACCGCGTTCAAGACCCTCGACGACATCGGCGACGTCACCGGCAAGAAGATACTGGTGCGCGTCGACCTCAATGTCCCGATGATCGACGGCGCGGTCGGCGACAAGACGCGGATCGAAGCGGCGATGCCGACGATCCGCGAATTGTCGGACAAGGGCGCGATCGTCCTGCTTCTGGCGCATTTCGGGCGGCCGAAGGGCGCGAAGAACCCGACGCAATCCTTGAGCCTCGTCATGGGCGGGGTCGAGGATGTGCTCGGTCATTCGGTGATGTATATCCCCGAAGCGGTCGGCGAAGGCGCCAAGGCGGGCGTCGCGGTACTCGCCCCCGGCGACGTCGCGGTGCTGGAAAACACGCGCTTCTACCCCGGCGAGGAAAAGAACGATCCGGCCTTTGCCGATGCGCTGGCCGAAATCGGCGACCTGTATGTCAACGATGCCTTTTCCGCGGCGCACCGCGCGCATGGTTCGACCGAAGGCATTGCGCGCCGGCTACCTGCTTATGCGGGACGCGCGATGGAAGCCGAGTTGAAGGCGCTCGACGCCGCGCTTGGTAATCCGGTGCATCCGGTGGCCGCAGTTGTCGGCGGCGCCAAAGTGTCGTCGAAGATTGACGTGCTGCGCAATCTGGTCGGGCAGGTCGATCATCTGATCATCGGCGGCGGCATGGCGAACACTTTCCTCGCCGCGCGCGGGGTCAATGTCGGCAAGTCGCTGTGCGAGCATGACCTGGTCGAGACCGCCAATGCGATCTTCGATGCCGCGGATGCCGCGGGCTGCACCATTCACCTGCCTTACGACGTCGTGGTGGCGAAGGAATTCGCGCCCAATCCCCCGACACGGACGGTCAATGTGCATGAGGTGGCTGCCGACGAGATGATCCTCGACGTCGGCCCTGCCGCGACCGAAGCGCTGGCCGATGTGCTCAAGAACTGCCGCACTTTGGTGTGGAACGGCCCGCTCGGCGCGTTCGAGACGCCGCCGTTCGACACCGCCACCGTCGCGCTCGCGAAAACCGCAGCAGCGCTGACGCGCGAAGGCTCGCTGATCTCGGTTGCCGGCGGCGGCGATACCGTCGCAGCGCTCAACCACGCCGGGGTGGGCAAGGATTTTACCTTTGTTTCGACCGCTGGCGGCGCCTTCCTCGAGTGGATGGAAGGCAAGCCGCTGCCGGGCGTCGACGCGCTCAAAGCCTGATTTTCCGGCGCATTTGCATCCCGGTGTCGGGATCGCTATGCGCCCCGCACCATACGTATGCAAACCCACGGAGACGTTATGACCACCGCCAATGCCGCCATGCTGGAGCAGATCAAATCGGGACAGGGCTTTATCGCCGCGCTCGACCAGAGCGGCGGCTCGACGCCTAAGGCATTGAAGGGGTACGGCATCGAAGCCGACGCCTTCTCGAACGACGAGGAAATGTTCGCGCTGATCCACGACATGCGCAGCCGCATCGTCACGGCGCCCTGCTTCAACGGCGACAAGGTAATCGGCGCGATCCTGTTCGAGCGCACGATGGATGGCGACGCGGGCGGCAAGCCCGTTCCGGCGCTGCTGTGGGAACGCGGCGTGGTGCCGTTCCTGAAGGTCGACAAGGGGCTCGAGGACGAAGCCGATGGCGTCCAGCTGATGAAGGCGAACCCCGGGCTTGACGATCTGTGCAAGCGTGCGGTCGCCAAGGGTGTGTTCGGCACCAAGATGCGCAGCGTGATCAACCTCGCCAATGCGGCGGGCGTCAAGGCGATCGTCGAGCAGCAGTTCGCCGAAGCGGCGCGCATCGCCGCGCACGGCCTCGTCCCGATCATCGAACCCGAAGTGAACATCAAGAGCGCCGAGCGCGACACCGCCGATCGGCTGCTGCTCAAGGAAACGCTCGCCGCGCTCGACGCGTGGAACGGCGCGCCGGTGATGCTCAAGCTCTCCTTGCCCACCGAAGCGGGGCTGTTCCAGCCGCTCGTCGATCATCCCAAGGTGCTGCGCGTCGTTGCGCTGTCGGGCGGCTTCGCCCGCCCCGAAGCCTGCGTCGAGCTTGCAAAGAACCCCGGCATTATCGCGAGCTTCAGCCGCGCGCTTCTGGAAGACCTGCGTCACCAGATGAGCGACGACGAATTCAACAGCTCGCTCGGCGGCGCGATCAACGAAATTCACGCGGCCTCCGTGGCCTGAAGTGATGGGAGAGAGGTGGCAAGCCGTCGATGATTATATCGCCGGCAAATTGCTCGGCGCCGACGACGCGCTTGCCGCCACTCTCGCCAACAATGCCATGAACGGGTTGCCGCCGATCGACGTGTCGACCGCCCAGGGCAAGATGCTGTTCTTGCTGGCGCAGACCGCGGGTGCCAAAAACATCCTCGAGATCGGAACGCTCGGTGGTTATTCGACAATCTGGCTGGCGCGCGCTCTGCCCGAGGGCGGCCGCTTGGTGACGCTGGAGCTCGAGGCACATCATGCCGATGTCGCCCAGGCCAATCTGGAACGCGCCGGCGTCGGCGGGCTGGTCGACATTCGGGTGGGGCCGGCAAGCGACACCCTCGCCGCGATGACCGGCGAAACGGCGTTCGACTTCGTGTTCATCGATGCCGACAAGCAGAACAATGTGCATTATGTGCGCGAGGCAATCAGGCTCGGGCGCGCCGGAACGACGATCGTCGTCGACAATGTCGTGCGCGAAGGCGGGGTGCTGGACGGTGACAGCGACGACGAACGGATCGTCGGAACACGCGCGCTGTTCGACATGCTGAGCGCCGAACCGCGACTCGATGCGACGGCGGTGCAAACCGTCGGCGCGAAAAAGTGGGATGGGTTTATATTGGCGCGCGTTCGCTGAGCGGACGTTTCATGTTCCGTCATCCCGGCGAAGGCCGGGATCTCGACGCTGCTTTAAATTGCCACGGTGAGATCCCGGCCTTCGCCGGGATGACGAGGCTAAAGTGTGGTATTTGTCAGAGCCCACCCGCGAAACGGAATGAGAAGCGGTAATCCTCCGGTTTCAGCTCGACGTTCGTCATCCTGTCCGGCCGTACCGATTCCAGCGTGATGCTTCCGTCGGCAAGCGGCGTCGCTTCGCCCAGCGTTACTTCGAACGGCTGCTGTTCGCCATTGCCGCGAATCCACAGCATCTGCACCCGCATGCGCCCGGCCCAGATGCAGCGGGCGTTCATCGGGCAGCGGCTGTCCTCCAGCACTGCGACCGGCTGAACGATCGGCCCGTCGGCATAGGCGCGCTCGCCGAGCGCGACGTCGCTGGCATCGGCGAGCGGCGCCGGATCGCGCGTCGTGGCACATGCCGACAGCGCGAAAGCGGCGGCCAGAAGGAGAGGGTCAAGGCGCGGGCGGTTCTGCATTTGCGGGTTCATGAGCGCATCGCTATGAACCCGCCATGACCCAAGTGACCCGCATTCCTTGCCAGCTCTACCTCATCTCGCCGCTTGATGTCGGCGGCGATTTTCCGGGCCAACTTGTGGCCGCGCTCGATGCCGGGCCCGTTGCCGCGTTCCAGTTTCGCGTGAAGGGACTCGATCAGCACGAAGCGGCACGCTTGGCCGAGCCCTTGCAAGTGATCTGTGCGGCGCGCGACGTGGCGTTTATCGTCAACGACGACGTCGCGCTGGCCAAGCGATTGGGCGCCGATGGCGTCCATCTGGGGCAGGGCGACGGCGATCCCAAAGCGGCGCGGCGCGAACTGGGGCCGGGCGCCCAGATCGGGATCACCTGTCACGCCAGCCGCCATCTCGCAATGGAAGCGGGCGAGGCCGGGGCGGATTATGTCGCCTTTGGGGCGTTTTTCCCGACCACCACCAAGACCGTCGAGCACCACGCGGATCCCGAGATCCTGGAATGGTGGCAAAGCATGTTCGAATTGCCCTGCGTCGCAATCGGCGGGATCACCGCCCAAAATGCGCGCGAACTGATCGATGCCGGCGCCGATTTCCTCGCAGTATCGGGCGGGGTATGGGCGCACCCCGATGGCCCGGCGGCAGCAGTGCAGGCGTTTACCGCGCTGCTGAAAGATCAGCCGGCAGGATAATCGCGTCCCGGCTTCTTCGACATTTCGGCGGATGGGCCGGGCGGAACGCCATCCTTGCGCCAGCCAAACAGGCCGGCGCAAGGCGCTGGGCGGTGCGGTGGTACGGCACCGCTGCCGCGTGGTCGGGGCGTGACGTGGGAAAGATCGCTATTCATCATGCCGCCGATATGCCGCGAAGCAATGCCTCCATATTGGATCGATACGTCAAATCGGCTTCGGTTCATCGCTTTTCGGCTAGCCCAAATTTGGACTTGCGCAAGGCGGGGCGGCCCGCGAGACAGCGGCCGGGGAGAATGACGTGATTGATAGGGCAACAGCCGCCGCGTGCGGCCGCGAACTGACGATCCACGAAAATATCATCGTCCATCGGCAAACGTGCATTATGGTTGTCGCCACAGCCTGACACGCGGCTTGCCCTTCGGCGCTTGCGCGGCTAAAGGCGCGCACCTGATAGCGGTGCCCCGGCGGGCGCGGCTTTGCTCTTTCCATCCTTGTCTAGTGAGTGTGCGCGATGAAGATCACCGGCGTTGAAATCCGTCCCGGCAATATCCTCGAATATGAAGGTGGCATCTGGAAGGTCACCAAGATCCAGCATACCCAGCCGGGCAAGGGCGGCGCCTATATGCAGGTCGAAGCCAAGAATCTGATCGACGGGCGCAAGCTGAACAACCGTTTCCGCAGCGCCGACACGGTCGAAAAGGTCCGCCTCGACACCAAGGATTTCCAGTTCCTCTATGCCGAGGGCGACGACCTGGTGTTCATGGACAAGGATACGTTCGAACAGATCAACATTTCCAAGGACGTCGTCGGCGAGGCGCACGAGTTCCTGCAGGACGGCATGGATGTCGTTCTCGAACTTTGGGAAGAGCGCCCGATCTCGGTCGAACTTCCCGAAACGATCGAAGCGACGATCGTCGAGGCCGATGCGGTGGTGAAGGGGCAGACCGCCTCGTCGTCGTACAAACCCGCGATCCTCGACAATGGCGTGCGCGTGATGGTGCCGCCGCACATCACCAGCGGGACCAAGATCGTCGTGCATGTGTACGACCGCGAATATGTTCGCCGCGCCGACTAAATAACGTCGCCCCCGCGAAGGCGGGGGCCGCTATCGGCGTAGCGCAAGGTTGCTTGCGGCCGGTGTAGGGTTGGACATGCCCCCCGGCATGTCCAAGGGTTGTCCGGGGGACAACCCGACCCTCTACCCCTTCGCGGGGGCGACGCTTTGGAGATCGAACAATGGCCGTATCCGGCATCATCACCGTCATGGAGCGCGCTGCGCGCAAGGCTGGCACCAAGCTGCGCCGCGACTTTGGCGAGATCGAGCATTTGCAGGTTTCGCAAAAGGGGCCGGCTGATTTCGTGTCGAAGGCCGATCAGGCCGCCGAGCGCACCCTCTATGATGAACTCGGCCGCGACCGTCCCGGCTGGGGCTTTGTGCTCGAAGAGGGCGGGGTGATCGAGGGCGAACCGGGCAAGCCGCGCTTCATCATCGACCCGCTCGACGGCACGTCGAACTTCCTCCACGCGATCCCGCATTTCGCGATTTCGATCGCGGTGCAGGAGCCGAAGCCCGGCGGCGGCTGGGGCGACATCACCTCGTGCCTGATCTATCAGCCGGTCACTGACGAAAGCTATTGGGCCGAACGCGGTCGCGGCGCGTGGCTGCACGACCGCCGCCTGCGGGTCGCGTCGCGCCGCCACCTCAACGAATGTCTGATCGCGACCGGAATCCCCTATATGGGTCATGGCGATTTCGCGCAGTGGAGCCGCATTTTTGGCGCCGTCGCTCCTGAAGTCGCGGGCATCCGCCGCTTTGGCGCCGCCAGCCTCGACCTCGCATGGGTCGCGGCAGGGCGTTACGACGGCTTCTGGGAAAGCGACCTCAAGGTCTGGGACGTCGCGGCAGGCATGCTGCTCGTCCGCGAAGCCGGCGGCTTCGTTAGCGATTTCCGCGGCGGCGACCGCGCGATCGAGCGCAGCGAATTCATCGCGGGCAGTGCCGCGGTGCATTCGAAGTTGCAGAAACTGGTCGCGGGCGCGCTGCGCAACGCGTGAACGCGTCTATTTTTTCGCCTTGGCCTCGTTTCCGTCGTCGAAGACGAAGGAATCGAAATCGGCCATGACGTCGGTCCAGATCTCCAGATTTTTGATGAACTGCGTACGCGGCATACCTCCGGCGTCGAGATATATATCCATCTCGATGACGGGGTCATTTTCTTTGTCGACGTAGGTGCGAGCGTAACGGTTTTTGGCGTTCCATTCGTTTGTCCGTTCGATCGGGAAGGGCTTGCCGATCGTGAAGCCGGTATAGAATTCGATCGAGCTACAAGGCCCGAGCTTCACGCCGCCGCCGCATCCCATAAAATAGACGGTAAAATTGCGTCCGCCGCTTCCCGATCTGATAAACGGGGTTCCGTCCGTCTCGGTTTCGACCTTGGCACGATAACCTTCGTCGGACAGTAGCTTGGCAATCTGCCCGACATCAGCTTTAATCGGCATATCCGCGGACGTTGCCACTGGCTGGGCTGCCGCATTTTCGATGGCGCCCTGCGTCGGCACCGCAAGCGATTGGGCGAGCATCGCCACCGCAAAAATCGTCTGCACATTTCCCCCTTTTTACCCGTTATCTAACCGCGTACCCGCTCACTTCTCGAAAACATACTCGCGGAACGAATCCATCAGCGTCGCCCAGGTGTTGAACGTCTCGCCGACATTCTCGCGCGGGATGCCCGCGAAATCGAGGTCGACGTCCATTTCGAGTACCGGATCGCCCTCGTCGTCCTTGTACGCGCGGGCGAAGCGTTTGTCCTTGTTCCACTTGTTCAGCTTTTCCAGCGTTACGTCCTTGGCGTCGCTGAACCCCATATAATATTGCAGCGTCTTGCATTTCTTGCCCTCGTCGCAGTTCATGAACAGGACGAGGAATTTGAGGCCGTTGCGGTTGCTTTCGATATAGGGGTCATCGCCTGGCTTGGCGACGATCGTCGCGGGCCAGCCCTGCGACTCGACGATCGCCTCGATCGTCGCCGGATCGGTCGCGTTGACCAGTTCGGCGTGCGCGGGCGTCGCGGCAAGCAGGGCGGATGCGCCCAAGGCAAGCGCTGCGCGCGTGGCAAATGATCTCATGAAACTCCTCCCTGCATGAACCGCCGTCGAAATCGCCCCGAAAGCGCTCAATTAGCCCCAATTCGTTCGGCGTATCACAGCGATAGGCGCTGCCGCCAGCGGCGTTTGTGCTTTTGGTCACTCGGGGCATGAAAATCATGCCCGCAGCGCTTGCGACGGGCGGCAGGCTGGCCTAAAGCGCCCGCATAACGGGTGGCAAACACCTCTAAAACAAGACTGCGAGCTCCCATGGTCGATCTGACGCAATATTTGCCGATCCTGATATTCCTGGTCATTGCGGTCGGGCTGTCGTCGGCGTTCGTGTTCTTGCCGATGGGCGTGGCGCGGCTGACCGGGGCGCACAAGCCCGAGCCGGCGAAGCTGACCGAATATGAATGCGGCTTTCCCGCGTTCGAGGATGCGCGCAGCCAGTTCGATGTCCGCTTCTATCTCGTCGCGATTCTGTTCATCATTTTCGACCTCGAAGCGGCCTTCCTCTTTCCCTGGGCGGTCAGCCTGGAGGAGATCGGCTGGGCCGGTTGGGCCACGATGATGATCTTCCTCGCCGAACTCACGCTCGGCCTTGTGTACGCGTGGAAAAAAGGCGCGTTGGATTGGGAATGAGCACGTCCAGCATCATCATGCCCGGCCAGATGCCGGTGGCTCCCGGCACGAATCCGGACCAAAGCTTTTTCGACGATCTCAACAGCGAGGTCGGCGACAAGGGTTTCCTCGTCACCTCGACCGAGGATCTGTTCAACTGGGCGCGCACCGGTTCGCTTTGGTGGATGACCTTTGGGCTCGCGTGCTGCGCGGTCGAGATGATCCACGTCAACATGCCGCGTTATGACATGGAGCGTTTCGGTGTCGCGCCGCGCGCGTCCCCGCGCCAATCGGACGTGATGATCGTTGCGGGAACGCTGTGCAACAAGATGGCGCCCGCGCTCCGCCGTGTGTACGACCAGATGTCGAACCCGAAATATGTCATCTCTATGGGCAGCTGCGCCAATGGCGGCGGCTATTATCATTACAGCTATTCGGTGGTGCGCGGCTGCGACCGTATCGTGCCCGTGGACATCTATGTCCCCGGCTGCCCGCCGACCGCCGAAGCGCTGCTTTACGGCGTGATGCAGTTGCAGCGGAAGATCCGCCGCACCGGGACGATCGAACGCTGATGGCTCATCCTGCTCCCCTCGTCGCGCCGCAGCCCACGCTTGCGGCAGCACTCAAGGCGTTGCTCGGCACCGATCTGCTGGCGCATGATTTCGCTGCCGACGAAGACAGCATCACCGTCGATCGCGCCGCGGTCGCCGGGGTGATGATCGCGCTGCGCGACAATCTGGAATATCAGCAGCTCATGGAGATTGCCGGGGTCGACTATCCCGACCGTGCCGAGCGGTTCGAGGTCGTCTATCACCTGCTCAGCGTCACCAAGAACCACCGCTTGCGCGTGCGCGTGTCGACCGACGAGGCGACGCCGGTGCCGACGATCGTTCCCGTGTGGCCGAACGCCGGCTGGCTCGAGCGCGAAGTGTTCGACATGTACGGCGTATTGTTCGCGGGCAATCCGGACCTGCGCCGCATCCTGACCGACTATGGGTTCCAGGGGCATCCGCAGCGCAAGGATTTCCCGCTGACCGGCTACACCGAGCTGCGCTACAGCGAAGAGGACAAGCGGGTCGTTTACGAGCCGGTGAAGCTGGCGCAGGATTTCCGCAACTTCGACTTCCTTAGCCCATGGGAAGGCGCCGACTATGTGCTGCCCGGCGATGAAAAGGCTGGCGGGACCGGCGAGGCGCCCGGTAAGGGTGCACCGACGCCGATGACGTCGAAAGAGGTCAAGGCCGCGGACGACAAGGCGAAGGCGCCGCCGCCGACGACCCCGAAGACCACCGACAGCCCGGCGCAGACGGGCGCGGGTGCCAAGGTCAACAAGGCCGCGGCAAAGACCAGCCGCGACGGCGCGAAGGCGACGACGAGCGCCAAGGCCAAGACTCCGGCAACGAAGAAGGCCGAAACTCCGGCCAAAACCAAAGCTTCGGCCAAACCCCGCGCGCCGCGCAAGCCCAAAGCAGGAGGTGACGCATGACCGACGCTCCTCAGGTCAAGCACCACGGCAGCGACATGTTCGAAGGCTATCCGGTCGACACCGCCGATACGGCGGGCGACCAGGCGGTCACCAACTACACGATCAACTTCGGCCCGCAGCATCCCGCGGCGCACGGCGTGCTGCGCATGGTGATGGAGCTCGACGGCGAAATCATCGAGCGTGTCGACCCGCACGTCGGGTTGCTGCACCGCGGCACCGAAAAGCTGATCGAATATAAGACCTATTTGCAGGCTTTGCCCTATTTCGACCGGCTCGACTATTGCTCGCCGCTCGGCATGGAGCACAGCTATGTGCTGGCGATCGAGAAGCTGCTCGATCTCGAAGTGCCCGAGCGCGCGCAATATCTGCGCGTCTTGTTCGCCGAGCTGACGCGCATCTGCAACCATATGCTCAACATCGGGTCGCACGTCATGGACGTCGGCGCGATGACGCCGAACCTGTGGGTGTTCGAACTGCGCGAGGATTGCCTCAACTTCTTCGAACGCGCCTCGGGCGCCCGCATGCACTCGGCCTATTTCCGTCCGGGCGGCGTCCATCAGGATGTGCCAGAGCGGCTGCTCTACGACATCGGCGAATGGTGCGAAAAGCGCCTGCCGAAGCTGTTCGGCGACGCGATGAGCCTGGTCATCGACAACCGCATCTTTAAACAGCGCAACGTCGACATCGCAACGGTGTCGAAGGAAGACGCGCTGGCGTGGGGCTTCTCGGGCCCGATGATCCGCGGCAGCGGCATCGCATGGGATTTGCGCAAGTCGCAGCCTTACGACGCCTATGCCAAGATGGATTTCGACATTCCCGTCGGCACGCGCGGCGACTGCTACGACCGTTTCATGGTGCGCGTACAGGAAGTCTATCAGTCGGCGCGCATCATCCTCCAGTGCCTGCGCGACATGCCGACCGGCCCGATCGCCAGCCTTGACCGCAAGGTCGTCCCGCCGAAGCGCGGCGAGATGAAGCAGTCGATGGAATCGCTGATCCATCACTTCAAGCTCTATACCGAGGGTTTCCACGTCCCCGCGGGCGAAGTCTATGTCGCGACCGAAAGCCCCAAGGGCGAATTCGGCGTCTATCTGGTCAGCGACGGCACCAACAAGCCGTACCGCTGCAAGATCCGTCCGACGGCGTTTTCGCACCTTCAGGCGATGGATTTCATGTGCAAGGGCCACATGCTCGCGGATACGACCGCGATCATCGGCGCGATCGACGTCGTGTTCGGGGAGTGCGACCGGTAATGTTGCGCGAACTCGCCATTCTTGTCCTGGTGCTGGCAGGCTTTGCGTCTGCCGTCGCGGCCTATCTTGCCGCGTTCCATGGCGAGGTAACGATAAAAGAAGTCGTCTCGACCGCATTTGCCGCGACGCTCGGCATGTATGTCGGACGATATATTGAACGAGGTCTGGCCCGTGGCTGACGCACCCCAAATCCCCGACGAAGCCGAAGTCCGCGCGCGCTGGGGCGCCTTTGCGTGGACGGCGGAAAATGCCGAAAAGGCGAAGGCCGTCATCGCGCGCTACCCCGCCGGGCGCCAGCGCTCGGCGGTAATGCCGCTGCTCGACCTTGCGCAGCGCCAGGTCGGCGCCGAGACGCAGACGCAGGGCTGGCTGCCCGTGCCGGTGATCGAATATGTCGCCGCCGCGCTCGATATGCCCTTCATTCGCGCCTTTGAAGTCGCGACCTTCTACACTATGTACAACCTCGCGCCGGTCGGCCGCTATCATGTGCAGGTCTGCGGCACGACGCCGTGCCTGCTGCGCGGGTCGGACGATGTCATGGCGGCGTGCAAGAACCGCGGTATGGTGAAGGGCAAGACCACCCCCGACGGCCTGTTCACGCTGACCGAGGTTGAGTGCATGGGCACCTGCACCAACGCGCCGATGGTCCAAATCAACGACGATAATTACGAAGACCTCGATTACGACAGCATGACGCGCATCCTCGACGATCTGGCGGCGGGCAAAGAGCCCAAGGCTGGTACGCAGAACGCCAAACGCCATACGAGCGAGCCGGAGGGCGGACCGACGACGCTGAAGGAAATGGTCAAGACCAACCATGACTATCGGAAGGAGTGGTGAGCATGACCAACGCTTCATTCCTTCGTCATGCCGGACTTGATCCGGCATCCATGACTACGACCGTTGCTTGGACCCCGGATCAAGTCCGGGGTGACGATATGGGAGAGGTCGCATGAGCCTCGCCGACAAAGACCGCATTTTCACCAATCTCTACGGCTTTCAGCCGTGGAACCTCAAATCTGCGCAGATGCGCGGCGATTGGGACAAGACCAAGGATCTGATGAAGCGCGGCCAGGACGCGATCATCGAGGAAATCAAGGCGTCGGGGCTGCGCGGCCGTGGCGGCGCGGGCTTCCCGACGGGGCTCAAATGGTCGTTTATGCCGAAGGAACCGCGCGCCGACCGCCCGAGCTTCCTCGTCATCAACGCCGACGAATCCGAACCCGGCTCGTGCAAGGACCGCGAAATCATCCGCCACGATCCGCACAAGCTGATCGAGGGTGCGCTGATCGCGGGTTACGCAATGCGCGCGCGCGCGGCCTACATCTATATCCGCGGCGAGTTCATCCGCGAGGCCGAAACGCTCTTCGCCGCGGTGCAGGAGGCGTATGACGCCGGCCTGCTCGGCAAGAATGCGGCGAAGTCGGGCTATGACTTCGACGTTTTCGTCCATCGCGGCGCGGGCGCGTATATCTGCGGCGAAGAAACCGCGATGATCGAAAGCCTCGAGGGCAAGAAGGGCCAGCCGCGCCTGAAACCGCCGTTCCCTGCGGGCGCGGGCCTCTATGGCTGCCCGACGACGGTCAACAATGTGGAGTCGATCGCGGTCGTCCCGACGATCCTGCGCCGCGGCGCATCATGGTTCTCGTCCTTCGGGCGCGAGAACAACAAGGGCACCAAGCTTTTCCAGATCAGCGGCCATGTGAACACGCCGTGCGTCGTCGAGGAAGAGATGGGCATCACCTTCCGCGAACTGATCGACAAGCATTGCGGCGGCATTCGCGGCGGCTGGGACAATCTGCTCGCGGTCATCCCCGGCGGTTCGTCGGTGCCGCTGGTCCCCGCGGCAGAAATCATGGACGCGCCGATGGACTTCGACGGGCTGAAGGCCGTCGGTTCGGGCCTCGGCACCGCCGCCGCGATCGTGATGGACAAGTCGACCGACGTCGTTCAGGCGATCAGCCGCATCAGTTACTTCTACAAGCATGAAAGCTGCGGCCAGTGCACCCCGTGCCGCGAAGGCACCGGCTGGATGTGGCGCGTGATGGAGCGCCTGCGCACCGGCGATGCCGATATCAGCGAGATCGACACGTTGTACGACGTGACCAAGCAGGTCGAGGGCCACACCATCTGCGCGCTCGGCGACGCGGCGGCATGGCCGATCCAGGGTCTGATCAAGCATTTTCGCCCTGAAATCGAACGCCGCATCCGCGAGAATGGCGGCGCGCTGGAGGCGGCGGAATGAGGTTCTTGTTTTCAGCCGTTGTTGCGGTGACGCTCTTGACGCAACCGGCGTCGGCGCAGATGGCGTCGGGCCGGTCGGGTATGTCGACATCGGCGCCGCTGAACAATGTTTCGGCGTTCAACGAACTCCAAAAATTGGGCGAATGCTTTGCGAAGCATCACCGGAAGCAAGCGCTTGCCATAATCGCCACGGTTCCGGGTTCGGCCGAGGAGAATGATGTCTTCAAGCGGCTGTTCTCCGGAGAGCGCGAAACCTGCTTGTTCGGCGGAACGCATATGTCGATGTCGACGATTTATGCGCGCGGCGTCATCGCCGAAGGTCTGTTGCGCTCGGAGGGCGTGACGCAGGAATATGTGCTTCCCGCTCCGACCGCTGCCGAGGCGCGCGATCTTCACGGGGTCGCGCGTTGCTACGCAACGGGGCATCAGGCCGAAATCCAAACGCTGCTCCAGACGAAAGCGGGCAGCCCCGCCGAGGTAAAGGCCGTTGCGGCGATCTGGGAAGACTTCAGGGCCTGCATGCCCGGATTCAACGTGCGGCTGAATGCGCCCTGGATCCGATTCTTGTTGGCAGAGGCGCTCCTTCGGCTGGCGCCTGACACGAAATTGTCGAGAGGGTAACGATGCCTAAAGTCACCGTAGATGGCGTCGAAATCGATGTCCCGCAGGGCGCGACCGTGCTGCAGGCGTGCGAGCTGGCGGGGAAGGAAATTCCGCGCTTCTGCTATCATGAACGCCTGTCGATCGCCGGCAATTGCCGCATGTGCCTCGTCGAAGTGTCGCCTGGCCCGCCGAAGCCGCAGGCGTCGTGCGCGCTGCCGACCGCCGAGGGACAGGTGATCAAGACCGACAGCCCGATGGTCAAGAAGGCGCGCGAAGGGGTGATGGAGTTCCTGCTCATCAACCACCCGCTCGACTGCCCGATCTGCGACCAGGGCGGCGAATGCGACCTGCAGGACCAGTCGGTCGCCTATGGCCGCGGCGCGACGCGCTATGACGAGAACAAGCGGGCGGTCACCGAGAAATATATGGGTCCGATCGTCAAGACGGTGATGACCCGCTGCATCCAGTGCACGCGCTGCGTCCGTTTTGCGGAGGAAGTCGCGGGCGTGGAAGATATCGGCGCGATCTATCGCGGCGAGAATATGCAGATCACGTCGTATCTCGAGCGCGCGGTCGCGAGCGAGCTGTCGGGTAATGTCGTCGACCTGTGTCCGGTCGGCGCGCTGACCAGCAAGCCCTATGCGTTCGAAGCGCGTCCGTGGGAGCTTACCAAGACGCTCGGCATCGACATGATGGACGCGGTCGGCACCAATGTGCGGATCGACGCGCGCGGGCGCCAGGTGCTGCGCGTGCTGCCGCGCGTCAACGATGACGTGAACGAGGAATGGGCGAGCGACAAGACGCGCCACCATGTCAACGGCCTGACGCGCCGCCGCCTCGACCGTCCCTATGTGCGCAAGGATGGCCAGCTGGTCGAAACGAGCTGGGCCGAAGCGTTCGACGCGATCAAGGCGGTGAAGGCTGGCAAGTCGGTCGCGGCGATCGCGGGCGACCTCGTCGATTGCGAGACGATGTTTGCCGCAAAGGCGCTGGTGAACGCGCTCGGTTCCGACCTGCTCGAAGGGCGCCAAACCGGCCTCGACTATGACGTGTCCAGCCTGTCGGCGGTCAATTTCAACACGACCATCGCCGAGGTCGAGAACGCCGACGTCATCCTGCTCGTAGGCACGAACCTTCGCTGGGAAGCGCCGCTGATCAACACGCGCATCCGCAAGGCGGTGTGGAAAAAGGGCGCGAAGGTCATTGCGATCGGGCCCGAGAAGGACCAGACGTACAAGGTCAGCTGGCTGGGCGACGATGCCTCGCTGGTCGGCAAGCTGCCCGCGGCGGCGCTTGATGCGCTGAAGGGGGCCGAGCGCCCGCTCATCATCCTTGGCGGCGGCGGCCTCGCGGTGCCCGGCGTGCATGGCGCGGCTCTCGCACTCGCCAAGTCGGTAAACGCGGTCAAAGACGGCTGGAACGGCTTCAGCGTCGTCCATATGGCGGCGAGCCGCATGGGCGGGCTGATGCTCGGCTATGCGCAGCCCGGCGGGATCAAGGACATCGTCGCCGCGAAGCCGAAGCTTGCTTTCTTCCTCGGCGCCGACGAGGTTGATTTCACCGGCTTTGCCAAGACGTTGAAGGTTTATGTCGGCCATCATGGCGACAGGGGCGCGCATGCGGCCGACGTCATCCTGCCTGCCGCGGCGTGGACCGAAAAGGATTTCACCACGGTCAACACCGAAGGCCGCGTCCAGCGCAGCGAGAAGGCGGTGTTCGCGCCCGGCGACGCGCGCGAGGACTGGAGCATTTTTCGTGCACTTGCCGACGCGCTTGGCGTCAACGTCGGCTTCGACAGCTTCGACCAGTGCCGCGCCGCGATGATCGCGGCGGTTCCGGCGCTCGGCGTCGAAGGTCTTGCGGAGTATGGCTGGACGGTGCCGAAGCTGCCCGCCAAGCCCGAGGCGCGCGCGATCCCGTCGCCGATCAAGGATTTCTACCTCACCAACGCCATCTGCCGCGCGTCGCCGACGATGCAGCGCTGCTCGGAAGAGCTGGTGCATGGCGTGGATTTTGCGGAGGCCGCGGAATGACCCCGGTGCATGCCATCGCGTCGATGCTGTTCGTCAGTATGGGCTATGCCGTCTGGCGCGGCTTTAATCCCAAGGGCAAGTCGGACAAGCCTGGCCCGCATAACGGCTGGCGCAATCAGGACGGGGCCGGAAAATGACCGAGACCTTCATCTCTTGGGGCATGGACCCGAACTGGGCGTGGGGCGTCGCGACGATTTGCGGCATCCTGCTCATCGCGCTGCCGCTGATGCTCGCGGTCGCGATGATCATCTATGCCGATCGCAAGATCTGGGCGGCCATCGCGCTGCGCCGCGGCCCGAACGTCGTCGGTCCCTTCGGCCTGCTCCAGTCGTTCGCCGACGGGTTGAAAGTGTTCCTGCAGGAAACGATCATACCCACGTCCGCCAACCGCGGCCTGTTCCTGATCGCGCCGATCATCACCTTCACCGTGGCTTTGCTCGCGTGGGCGGTGATCCCGTTCAATTCGGGCGCGGTGCTCGCCGACATCAACGTCGGATTGCTCTACATCCTCGCGATCTCGTCGCTCGGCGTTTATGGCGTGATCCTGTCGGGCTGGGCGTCGAACTCGAAATATCCGTTCTTCTCGGCGATGCGCGCCTCGGCGCAGATGATCAGCTATGAAGTCTCGATCGGCTTCATCCTGATCGGCGTCGTGCTGTTCGCCGACAGCTTCAACATGAACGAGATCGTCAAGGCGCAGCAGGGCCACGGGCTCGGCATCGTTAACGCTTTCGGCTTCAACCTGCTGCTCTTCCCGCTCGCGGTGATGTTCCTGATCTCGGCGCTCGCCGAAACCGCGCGCGCGCCGTTCGACCTGACCGAAGCGGAAAGCGAGCTCGTCGCGGGCTATCAGACCGAATATTCGTCGATGAGCTTCGCGCTCTTTTGGCTCGGCGAATATGCCAACGTCCTCCTGATGTGCACGCTCAACGCCGTGCTGTTCTGGGGCGGCTGGCTGCCCCCGATCGACTGGGCGCCGCTCTATGCCGTCCCCGGCATCGTCTGGCTGTTCGCGAAGATCCTGTTCTTCTTCTTCGTCTTCAGCTGGGTCAAGGCGACCGTCCCGCGCTACCGGTATGACCAGCTGATGCGGCTGGGCTGGAAAGTCTTCCTGCCGATTTCGCTTCTGTGGATCTTCCTGATCTCCGGCTATCTGATGCTGACGAGGTATTCATGAGTACCATTGCCCACCTCATCAAAAGCTTCACGCTGTGGGAGTTTGTGAAGGCGCACGCCCTGACGCTCAAATATTTCTTCAAGCCCAAGGCGACGATCAACTATCCGTTCGAGAAGAATCCGCTGTCGCCGCGTTTCCGCGGCGAACATGCGCTGCGCCGGTATCCGAACGGCGAGGAACGCTGCATCGCGTGCAAGCTGTGCGAGGCGGTGTGCCCGGCGCAGGCGATCACGATCGAGGCCGAACCGCGCGACGACGGCTCGCGCCGCACGACGCGCTACGACATCGACATGACGAAGTGCATCTATTGCGGCTTCTGTCAGGAAGCGTGTCCGGTCGATGCGATCGTCGAGGGGCCGAACTTCGAATTCGCGACCGAAACGCGCGAGGAACTGCTTTATGACAAGGCCAAGCTGCTCGCCAACGGCGACAAATGGGAACGCGCGATTGCGGCGAATCTTGCCGCTGACGCGCCCTGGCGATAAGGGCGCGCGCACATGATCCAGCTTATCGCCTTTTACCTGTTCGCGACCATCGTCATCGCCTCTGCGGCGATGGTGATTTTCGCGCGCAACCCCGTCCACAGCGTCATGTGGCTGATCCTCGCTTTCTTCAACGCGGCGGGGCTGATGTTGCTCGCGGGTGCCGAATTCATCGCGATGCTGCTTGTCATCGTTTATGTCGGCGCGGTCGCGGTGCTGTTCCTGTTCGTCGTGATGATGCTCGACATCGATTTCGCCGAATTGCGTGCCGGTTTCGTGCGCTATCTGCCGCTGGGCGCGCTGGTGGCGATCATCCTGGCGGCCGAGCTCGTCTTTGCGGTCGGCGCATGGAGCGCGGGCGGGGTTGACCTCGCGGCGCGCGCGGCGCCGGTGGTCAGCGACAAGAGCAATATCCAGCAGATCGGCGAACTGCTCTACACGAAATATATCTTCCTGTTCGAGGCGGCGGGCATCGTCCTGCTGGTGGCGATGATCGGCGCGATCGTCCTGACGCACCGCCAGCGTGGTGGGGTGCGCACCCAGAATATTTCGGCGCAGAACCGGCGCCGCCCGCAGGATGCGACGCGCCTCGTCGATCCGGGCGTCGGGCAGGGGATGGAATTGTGATTTCGGTCTTTCAGATCCTCCCCGCTTGCGGGGAGGGGGACCGCCGCGAAGCGGTGGTGGAGGGGGGCTGCGGCCTCAAGCAATGGCGGCGGGCCTCGACAACCCCCTCCGTCAGCCGCTTCGCGGCTGCCACCTCCCCACAAGTGGAGAGGATCGGATAATGATCTCCGTCGGCCATTATCTCGCCGTTTCGGCGGTGCTCTTCACGCTCGGCGTGCTCGGAATCTTCATCAACCGCAAGAATATCATCGTCATCCTGATGGCGATCGAGCTCATCCTGCTCGCGGTGAACATCAATCTCGTTGCGTTCAGCGCGGCGCTGAACGATCTTGTCGGGCAGGTTTTCTCGATGTTCGTGCTGACCGTCGCCGCGGGTGAAGCCGCGATCGGCCTTGCCATTCTCGTTATCTATTTCCGCGGCCGCGGCACCATTGCCGTCGACGATGCCAACCGGATGAAGGGGTGAACCGGTGATCCAGGCGATCGTATTCCTGCCGCTCTTGGCGGCGCTTATCGCAGGCCTCGGCCAGCGCGTCATCGGCACCACCGCGTCGAAAATCCTGACGACGGGCGCGCTGTTCACCAGCTGTGCGCTCAGCTGGCCGATCTTCCTGTCGTTCGTGATGGGCAGCGGCGAGGCCGAAGTTGTCACCGTGCTGCACTGGGTCAGCTCGGGTGCGCTCCAGTTCAACTGGGAGCTGCGCGTCGATACGCTGACCGCGGTGATGCTCGTCGTGATCACGACGGTATCGGCGCTCGTCCACCTTTATAGCTGGGGCTATATGGAGGAAGACCCGGACCAGCCGCGCTTCTTCGCCTATCTGTCGCTCTTCACCTTCGCGATGCTGATGCTCGTGACCGCGAACAACCTCGTCCAGATGTTCTTCGGCTGGGAAGGCGTCGGTCTCGCATCCTATCTGCTCATCGGTTTCTGGTACAAGAAGCCGAGCGCCAATGCCGCGGCGATCAAGGCGTTCGTCGTCAACCGCGTCGGCGATCTTGGCTTCATGCTCGGCATCTTCGGCACCTTCCTTGTGTTCGGTACCGTCTCGATCCCGGAGATTCTGGCCGCCGCGCCGGGCATGGCGGGTTCGACGATCAGCTTCATGGGGATGCGTCTCGACACGATGACGATCCTCTGCCTGCTGCTGTTCATCGGCGCGATGGGCAAATCGGCGCAGCTTGGCCTCCACACCTGGCTGCCCGACGCGATGGAAGGCCCGACCCCGGTGTCGGCGCTCATCCACGCCGCGACGATGGTCACCGCGGGCGTGTTCATGGTGTGCCGCCTGTCGCCGATGTTCGAAACGAGCGAAGTCGCGCTTGGCGTCGTGACCTTTGTCGGCGCTGCGACCTGCCTGTTCGCCGCGACCGTCGGCACGACGCAGTGGGACATCAAGCGCGTCATCGCCTATTCGACCTGTTCGCAGCTTGGCTATATGTTCTTCGCCGCGGGCGTCGGCGCCTATGGCGCGGCGATGTTCCACCTGTTCACCCACGCCTTCTTCAAGGCTTTGCTGTTCCTCGGTGCGGGCTCGGTGATCCACGCGATGCACCACGAACAGGACATGCGCTATTATGGCGGCCTGCGGAAACACATCCCGATCACCTTCTGGGCGATGATGATGGGGACGCTGGCGATTACCGGCGTCGGCATCGCGGGCGTTGCTGGTTTCGCGGGCTTCCATTCGAAGGACGGCATCCTCGAAGCGGCCTTTGCCGCGGGCGGCGGCGGCGTAATCGCCTTCTGGGTCGGCATCTTCGCCGCGCTGCTGACAAGCTTCTATTCGTGGCGCCTCGTCTTCCTGACCTTCTATGGCAAGCCGCGCTGGGAACAGAGCGAGCATATCCAGCACGCGGTGCACGACGACCATGGTCATGGCCATGACGACCATGCGCATGCCGCGCAGGGCGATCATCATCACGATGCGCATCATGGCGCTTCGGGCGACGGCACCGCGGGCTACCACCCGCACGAAAGCCCGGTCTCGATGCTCATCCCGCTGGTGCTGCTGTCGATCGGCGCGGTGTTTGCGGGCTATGCATTCAAATATCAGTTCATCTATCCCGAACAGGGGTTGGCCTTCTGGAACGGCAGCATGCTCGCCTATGACGCCGAACTGATGCACCATTCGCATGAAGTGCCGACATGGGTGAAGTGGACGCCGTTCACGGTGATGGCGATCGGCCTGTTCCTCGCTTGGAACAGCTATATCCGCAACACCACGCTGCCGGCGCGCTTCGTGGCGCAGTTCAAGCTGCTCCACCAGTTCCTGTACAATAAATGGTATTTCGACGAGCTCTACAACGTCATCTTCGTGAAGCCCGCCTTCTGGATCGGCCGCTTCTTCTGGAAGAAGGGTGACGAAGGCACCATCGACCGCTTCGGTCCCGATGGCGCCGCGGCGCTCGTCGCTGGGGGGACCCGTCTCGCGGTCCGGCTGCAATCGGGTTATGTTTATGGATATGCGTTTGTGATGCTGCTCGGTCTTGTCGGCCTCGCCAGCTGGGCCATGGTGAATTTCCTGTGAGCGGCTTCCCGATCCTTTCGCTGATGCTGGCGGTTCCGCTGGTCGGCGCCATCGCCTGCCTGTTCGTTGGCGACAAGATGTCGCGCTTCGTCGCGCTCGGCGCGACGCTCGCGACCTTCGTCCTCGGCTGTATCCTGTGGGCGAACTTCGACATCGGCGGCGCGCAGTGGCAGTTCACCGAACGCGCCGACCTGTTCGGGCGTTTCCAGTGGGCGCTCGGCATCGACGGCATGGCGCTGATGCTGATCATGCTCAGCGTCTTCCTGATGCCGCTCTGCATCCTCGCGAGCTGGGACGCGATCAAGAGCCGTGTCGGGCTCTACATGGCGATGTTCCTGATCATGGAAGTCGTCATGATCGGCGTCTTCATGGCGCAGGATCTGCTGCTCTTTTACATCTTCTTCGAAGCCGGCCTCATCCCGATGTATTTCATCATCGGCATCTGGGGCGGCGCGAACCGCAAATATGCGGCGTTCAAATTCTTCCTCTACACGCTGCTCGGGTCGGTGCTGATGCTGATCGCGATGATCGTCATGATCGCCGAAGCGGGCACGACCGACATTCCGACGCTGCTGAATTACGACTTCCCGGCGGGGATGCAGACGTGGCTGTGGCTTGCCTTCTTCGCCAGCCTTGCGGTCAAGATGCCGATGTGGCCCGTCCACACCTGGCTTCCCGACGCGCATGTGCAGGCGCCGACCGCGGGTTCGATGATCCTCGCGGGTGTGCTGCTGAAGCTCGGCGCCTACGGCTTCCTCCGCTTCATGATGCCGATGTTCCCCGACGCCTCGGCGCAGCTTATGTGGCTGGTCTTTGGCCTGTCGATGGTGGCGGTAGTATATACCAGCCTCGTCGCGCTCGTCCAAAGCGACATGAAGAAGCTGATCGCCTATTCGTCGGTCGCGCACATGGCGATCGTCACCGCGGGCCTGTTCGCGTTCAACCAGCAGGGCATCGAGGGCGCGCTGATCATCATGCTCAGCCACGGTGTCGTCTCGGCCGCGCTCTTCTTCTGCGTCGGCGTGATCTACGACCGGCTCCACACGCGCGAAATCGACCGCTACGGCGGGCTCGCGGTAAACATGCCGGCCTATGCGCTGTTCTTCATGCTGTTCACCATGGCGTCGATCGGCCTGCCGGGGACCAGCGGCTTCGTCGGCGAATTCCTGAGCCTGCTCGGCATCTACGAAGCGTCGAGCGTCGTGGCGTTCGTATGCACCACCGGCATCATCCTGGGCGCCGCTTACATGCTTTATCTCTACCGCCGGGTCGTGTTCGGCGAACTTACCAAGGACGATGTGAAGGCGATGCCCGACCTAAACGCACGCGAATGGGCGATCATGGCCCCGCTTGCCGCCGTGGCGCTGTGGATGGGCGTCTATCCCGAAAGCTTCCTCGCGCCGATGCGCGGCGACGTGACGACCGTTGTGGCGCGCCTTGCGCCGGCGAAGCCCGCGGGCGACGCGCATCTCGCCGCCGGGAAGCCCAAGCCCGCCGCGGCGCAGGGTGAAACCGCGCACGGCTCCGCGCATGCGGGAGGCGCAAAATGACCGCCGATCTCGCGCTCATATGGCCCGAACTGATCCTTACGATCGGCGGGCTTATCACGCTGATGCTCGGTAGCTTCCTAGGCGATCGCCAGGTCGGTATCTACCAGCTCAGCGCGCTGCTTACGCTCGCCGCCGCTGCGGCCGCCGTCGTCGCATTGTTCGGCGTTGAAACGACCGTCTTTTCGGGCACGCTTTCGGTCGATGGCTTCGGCGGTTTTGCCAAGCTGCTGATCTATGCTGCAAGCTTTGTGTGCATTCTGATCGCGCCGCGCTTTTTCAGCGGCGGCATGCGCGCCGAATATCCGACGCTGATCGTCTTTGCGGCGCTCGGCATGGGCATCATGGCCTCCGCACGCGACCTGATGACGCTCTATGTTGGGCTCGAACTCAACAGCCTCGCCGCCTATGTGCTCGCTAGCTTCATGCGCACCGACGAGCGGTCGAGCGAGGCCGGGCTCAAATATTTCGTCCTCGGCGCGCTGGCGTCGGGCATGCTGCTCTACGGCATTTCGCTGCTCTACGGCTTCACCGGCACCACCGACTTTGCGGGTATCGCGGCGGCGATGGGCGGCGAACTCAACATCGGGCTGATCTTCGGGATCGTGTTCGTGCTCGCGGGCCTTGGTTTCAAGGTCAGCGCGGTGCCGTTCCACATGTGGACCCCCGACGTCTATGAAGGCGCGCCGACCCCGGTGACGACCTTCTTCGCGAGCGCGCCCAAAGTGGCGGCGATGGCGCTCATGACGCGCGTCGTGATCGACGCGATGGGCCCCGCGCTCGGTGCGTGGCAACAGATCATCATCTTCCTCGCGCTCGCCTCGATCATCCTCGGCGCGGTCGGTGCGATCGGGCAGAAGAATATCAAGCGCCTGCTTGCTTACTCATCGATCAACAATGTCGGCTTCATGCTGATCGGCCTCGCCGCGGGAACGCAGCAGGGCGTCGAGGGTGTGCTGACCTATCTGCTCGTCTATGTCGTGACCACGCTCGGCGCCTTCCTCGTCGTGCTTCAGCTGCGCGATGCGGACGGCAACCAGATCGAGAGCATTCCGGCGCTCGCCGGGCTGTCGCAGCGCCGCCCGGGCCTCGCCGCGGCGATGGCGGTGTTCATGTTCAGCCTTGCGGGCATCCCGCCGCTCTTCGGCTTCTGGCCGAAATATCTGGTGTTCGAGGCCGCGGTGAACGCGAACCTCGTCCCGCTCGCGGTCGCGGGTATCGTCGCTTCGGTGATCGGTGCGTTCTACTATATCGCGATCATCAAGATGATGTATTTCGACGACAAGTCGGGCACCGAGATTCCGGCGGGCGGCGGCGCGATCGTCGAGGATGCGGTCATCACCGCGAGCGCGCTCTGGCTCTCGGTCATCGGTTACCTGTTCATCCCCGTGCTGGCGGTCGTTTCGGCCAGCGCTGCCGCGGTGCTGTTCTGATACCGCCCATCGAGCGGATCGCGCAGACAGGTTCGACCAACGCCGACCTGCTGGCGCGGCTGGCCAGCGGCGAGCATGTCGGCGAGGGGCATTGGCTCGTCGCTGACCGTCAGACCGCCGGGCGCGGCCGCCTCGGGCGCGACTGGAACGACGGGCAGGGCAATTTCATGGGCTCGACCGTCGTCCATCTGACGATCGGCGATCCGTCGGCGGCGACGCTGGCGCTCGTCGCCGGGGTTGCGCTCGCAAAGACCGTCGCCGCACTGGCGCCCGGCGTCGGCGCGCAGCTCAAATGGCCAAATGACCTGCTCGTCGATGGCGCGAAATGCGCGGGCATATTGATGGAGCGCACGGGTAACTCGGTCGTGATCGGGATTGGCGCCAATCTGGTCGCCGCCCCCGATTTGCCCGACCGCCCGACCGCGACGCTGGCGGGGCAGGGCGCGTCGCTCGACCGCGACCATTTTGCCGGGGCGCTGGGCATCGCGATGATCGACGCGTTGTGGACCTGGCGGCAGGAGGGCGTCGCGAGCATCGTTCGGGCGTGGCTGCTGCTCGCGCATCCGCTCGGCACGCCGCTGCATGTGTCCGAACAGCGCATCGACGGGACCTTTGACGGGCTTGCCGAGGATGGCGCGCTGCGCTTGCGCGTTGCGGGCGGCGAGACCATGCTGGTGCACGCCGGCGACGTCGAACTGCGTCGCCCGGTCGAAGAAGGGAGATAGACGTGCTGCTCGCGATCGATGTCGGCAACACCAACGCCAAATTCGCGCTGTTTCGCGGCACGAGCCTCCTGGCGCGCTGGCGCATCGCCACCGACGATCGCCGCACCGCCGATGAATATATGGTGTGGCTCGACCAGCTGCTGCGGATCGAGGGGCATGACCGCGCCGAGGTCGATGCGGTCATCATCTCGACCGTCGTGCCGCGCGCGCTTCACAATCTGCAACTGCTCGCGGTCAAATATTTCGGCGTCGAGGCGCTGGTCGCCGGGCGCGAGCCGGTTACCTGGGGCATCGCGCTCAAGGTTGACGAGCCGCAGTCGGTCGGGGCCGACCGTGCGGTCAACGCGATCTCGGCGCAGGCGGTGGAGCCGGGCAAGGACAAGCTCGTCATCAGCTTCGGCACCGCAACGACGCTCGACCATATCGGACCCGATGGCGCGTATCTGGGCGGGATCATCGCGCCCGGGGTCAATTTGTCGCTGGAAGCGCTGGTCGCCGCCGCTGCGAAGCTGCCGCGCATCGCGATCGAGGCACCCGCGACGACGAGCGTCATCGGCCGCACGACTGAAAGTCAGATGCTGATCGGCGTCTATTGGGGCTATGTGTCCATGATGGAAGGCCTGATCGCACGGATGAAGGCGGAGATCGGCAAGCCACTAACGGTCATCGCCACCGGCGGCCTCGCGACATTGTTTCAGGAACAGGCGCATCTGTTCGACCGCATCGAACCCGATCTGACGCTGAACGGGTTGATGCACCTCTATCATCAACGAAAGCCAACGACATGACGACTCCGGGTAAGGAGCTGCTTTTCCTCGCATTGGGCGGGTCGGGCGAGATTGGCATGAACGCCAATCTGTATGGCTGCGACGGCAAATGGATCATGCTCGATCTGGGCGTGACCTTTGGCACCCATGATTATCCCGGCATCGACATCATCATGCCCGATCTGGAATTCATCGAGGATCGCAAGAAGGACCTGCTCGGCATCGTGCTGACGCACGGACATGAGGATCATATTGGCGCGCTGCCCTATCTTGCCGCCGACCTCGGCGTGCCGCTTTACGCCAACCGCTTCACCGCCGGGCTGATCGCGAACAAGCTGGCGGAAGAGGGGCTGGAGAAGGACGTCAAGATCAAGACGGTCGACATCGACGCGCATTTCCAGCTGGGTCCGTTCGGCATCCGCCTGATGCCGCTGGCGCATTCGATCCTCGAAATGAGCGCAGCGGTGATCGACACCCCCTATGGCCGCGTGTTCCACACCGGCGACTGGAAACTCGACGACGATCCGGTGCTTGGTACGCCGTCGAGCGCCGCGGCACTGACCGCGATCGGCGACGAGGGGGTCGATTTCCTGATCGGCGATTCGACCAACGCCTTCAATCCCGAGGCGTCGGGCAGCGAGGGCGACCTTTATGACGGCCTGCGCGGTGCGGTCGGTGCAGCGAAGGGGCGCGTGATCGTCACCACCTTCGCATCGAACGCGGCGCGGCTCAAAACGCTCGGTCGCGTGGCCGAGGCGACGGGGCGCACGCTGTGCGTCGCCGGACGCTCGCTCGATCGTATCCTCGGCGTCGCGCGCGCGGTCGGTTATCTCAAGGATTTCCCGCCGACGGTCGATTTCGACGAAGCGATGCGGCTGCCGCGCGACAAGGTGATGGTCATCGCGACCGGCGGGCAGGGCGAACCGCGTGCTGCGCTGGCGCGCATGGCGTCGGACAACCACCAGATCAAGTTGCAGGCGGGCGATACCGTCGTCTTCTCGTCAAAGCAGATTCCGGGCAACGAGGTCGCGATCGGGCGGATCATGAACCAGCTCGCGGCCAAGGACGTGCTGACGGTCACCGAAAAGCAGGCGCATATCCATGTCAGTGGCCACCCGGGACAGCCCGAACTGGCGGCGCTCTATGGCTGGCTGCGCCCGAAACTGGTGGTGCCGGTGCACGGCGAGATCCGCCATATGCATGAACAGGCTCGCTTTGCTTTGGAAACGGGCGTTCCTGAAGCGCTGGTCCAGGAAAATGGCGACCTAGTCCGGCTGTCGCCCGGTCCCGCCAAAATCCTAGAACGCGTCCGCGCCGGGCGGCTGATCCTCGACGGCGACGTCATCCTGCCCGCCGATGGCGAGACGATCAACGAACGGCGCAAGCTGGCGCTGCACGGGCATATCACCGTTGCGGTCATCTTTACCGATCAGCGCTTCACCGACGTCGCGGTCAGCTATCGCGGCGTCCCGGTCGAGGATGAGCGCGAGGCGTTCATCGACGAGATGCGCGAGGCCGCCGAGCAGGCGGCGCTGGCACCCGCCAAGGAGCAGGAAAAGATGCGCGAGGCGATCCGGCTGAGCGTGCGCCGCGTCGCGACCGACTGGACCGGCAAGAAGCCGGTCGTCGATGTCATGCTTGTGCAACTCTGAACGGATTACTGACGATGAAATGGACGTCCGCGCTTGCCATCTATTCGCTGTTCTTCGCGCTCAGCGCCTTTTTTGTGCTGCCGTTTCACGGCCGCAAGGCGAGTGACGATGAAGCGCCATTGGTGAAGGGGCAGGATCGCGGCGCGCCCGCGGTTTTCCGTCCCGGGCGCATCCTGCTCCAGATGGCGATCGTCGCGACGATCGGGTTCGTGCTCTACTATGCCGCTTATGTGAACGGTGTTGTCGATCCTGACGTGGTGAGCGGTCGGGCCTAAGGCGACGCTCGGAGGCTGGTTTCGTGGGTTTCCTGCGATTGCGCCGGGGTTGGGGTCGTTCACGACCCCGTCGATGAGCATCCAAAGTTCAGTAAAAGTCAGCCCAACGACGGCTGTCTTGCGATCCTATGAATATGCCGATGGGCCGTGTCGATGAGGTGGCACGAAAGCTGGCACAGCCAAAGATTGTAGGAAAGATCTATTTGAGAGCGATGTCGGCTTTGGGGTGGAGAGCGGATCGGTTCCTATTTCCGTTCGTGTCGAGCGAAGTCGAGACACGCCGACCGCTCACGCCAAGCCACGCGTATCTCGACTTCGCTCGATACGAACGGGGACTGGATTGAGCGGCTGCTTCCGGTCGAAAGCCGTTACTACCCGCACCCCAAGCGATTGCTCAGCTGCGCAAACGGTCGATCGCCTGCGCCAGCGCGACGTACAGTTTGCCGATGTCCGACGACAGCAAGGTTACGCTGATCGCCGATCCGTCGCGCGCGCCGATCAGCAGGCGGAGCATCGCTTCGAAATCATGGATGAACTGGTTCACCGACGCGTGGAACCCGTCGTCATTCTGGTAAAGCCGCAGAATTTCCTTCGCCTCGCTATTTTCGATCAGCTTGACCGCGCGGCGCGCGAACACGCCGCGATCGCCCTTCAGATACGCGTCCCAGGCGGTGTCGCTGACTTCGGTCGACAGGATCTTGGTGACGTCGATCGCGGTCGATTTCAGCGCTTCGGTGAGCAGCCCGACCTGTTTCGCAAGCGAGTCGCGACCTGATGTGGCGATTGCCTGTTCGGCCTCGGCGACGCGCTGTTCGACGCTGGCGCTGGTGTCCATGATCGTGATCAGCTGGCGCATCAGCCGGTCGGCGGCGCCGTTCGCCGCCGCCACCGCGCGTGCGGAGGCTTCTTCGATTGCGGTCAGCTGCGCCATGATCTCGTTCTTGAACGCCGCGTCGATGGCCTCGGTCGCGGTGGCCTGCATCGCCTCGCGTGCGCCAGACACCAGCTTTTCGAGCGTCTGACGCGCCTCCTCGGCCGCTGAATCAGCGGTGGCGCGCACCTCGCCCAGCGTTGCGATCATCCGCGCGCCGCCCTGTTCGGCAAATTCATCGGCGCCGTCGCGCAGTTTCGCCAGCGCGGCCTCGGCGTCGGCGAGCGATCCGTTGATCCGGTCGACGAGCGCCTGCTGGCTGGTCGCATGCCCGGCCATCTGCTCCTCGTTCGACTTGAGCGTCGCCTGCACCGCATTGACGTGCGACATCGTCGATTGCGCGACGAGTTCGGACGCCTCGAGCATCGGGCGCAATTGCGCCAGCGCGGTCTGCGTTGCCTTGCCATGCGATGCCATGCGGTCGAGCGCATGTGGCAACGTCTCGTCGAGTTCGCGGGTCACCGCGTCGAGCGCCAGCAGCAGCGATTCGGCGTGCGTGATCAGCTGATGCGCCGACGCATTGCCGCTCTGCACTTCCTGCATGAAGGCGCTTAGCTGGGTCTTGGTGTCGTCGATCGAGCGACCGATGACCCCGGTGCTGGCCGTCACGCTGACATCGAGGACGTCCAGCTGCTGCGCGACTTCGGCGACATGCGCGGTGATCCGCGTCGCAAGCGCGTCGCTGGCATCGGCGTGGGCGGACAATTGCGCGCCCATCGCATCGCCCGCATCGCGCGCGGCGGCGAGCTTGGCATCCATTTGCGCGGCGGCGGTATCGACACCCTCGCGGAACCGGCGCCAGCTTTCGTCGATCTGCGCGGTGATTGTGGCGACGGTCGATGCCATGTCGTCGCGCGCGGTAGCGCCGGCGCTGGTGATCCGGGCGAGCGCGGCGTCGTGCGCGCTGTTGACCTGGGTGGAGGCGGCGAGCAGGCCGGCTTCGGTTTCCTTGCTCTGTTCTTGCAGCGCGACGATCGCTTCCAAGACGCTGGCGGTCGCGCTTTCGCCGGTTTGGGCCGTTCTTGCGGCTGCTTCGCCGAGTTCGGCGAGCTTGGCCTCGAGGCTTGCGCCCTGTTGATGCGCGACGAGCCCCGCTTCGCGGAAATTGACCGCGAGCCGCTGCGCCACATCGTCGATCCGCGGCAGGCCAGCGAGCAGCCCGTCCATTCGCTGCAAGGCGACATCGCCCGAACGCGCGAGCTGATCATGCGCATTGGCAATCACCGACGCGTTGCTGGCCAGCTTGTCGCTGCTTTCGCCCAGTCGCATCACGGTGTCGAGGCCGAGTTGCTGGACGATCTTCGCCTGTTCGCCGAACTGTTTCTGGGCATCAGCCAGATGCAGGCCGAGCGAGTGCATCGATTGATTGAGCGCCAGATTCTCCTCGCGCAGCGCGGCAGCGACGCGCGCGAAACGCGCCTGTTCCGAACGACCCGACCGCAGCAGCACCATCCACAGCACCGCGAGCAGGGTCAGCGGCATGGCGATCGTCGCGATCAGCGTCGGTAAGGAGGCAAGCACCGGTGTGCGCGCAAAATTGTCGGTCGCGACGGCCAGCGCGAATCCGGTCCAGCCAATCGCCAGCAGAACAAGCAGGGCAGGGGCAACTCGGTCGCGCCACGCCGACGCCCGTTGCGCCGCATCGTCAGTGGAGTCGCCTAGATCGCCGTCCGCATCGAGTACCGACATGTCGAGCCATTCGCGTTCGACCGGGGCAGCCGCTTCGGGCGCGGGCACCGTTTCCGGCGGCGCGGCATCGGCCTGCGCGGCGCTGTCGGCTTCCTGGATTTTGGCGGAATCCCGCCACAATCCGACGATTTTCTTGTCCCCCGTCATCGCGCCATCTTAGCATCAAATGACCGTCTTGAAACGGAAACTTAACTACAAGCTGCCAACCCTGTGGAATGTCGTTCGATAGTGGCCCCCTTGACCGTTACCTGAGCGCCGCGATCGGCGACGATCCGGCGATCGCGATGGACCTGCGCACGGCCTTTGCCAGCAGCGCGCGCGACCTCGCCGACCTGATGCGCCGGGCCCGCTGCGACGCCAATTGGGAGGTTGCGGCGCTCCGCCTGAAAGGGCTGGCGGCGACCTTTGGCATCATCTCGCTGATCGAACTTGCCGAGCAGGCGATGGCCGGCGCGCCCGGCGACCCGCTGGTGCTGCGCCAGATCAACGCGGCGATCGACGAGCTCGGCTGAGAGACGAGGCGCGGGCTGGGCGGGGTTCAATCGCCGTTCAGCCGCTTTCTTCCAAATAATATCGGTACGGGCCGTCTTGCCTTGGCAACGCGACGGGTTTAGCCGCGTTATGAACGCGCGCCGGAACCCTGTTTGCGTTGCCTGTTTTCGTTGGGCGAGCCGGCCGATTCTGAGGAGAGATTTCGATGTTCACCCGTTTCCGCTCGATGCCCGCGACGGCCATGGCCGCCGTGCTGGGCTGCGCGCTGATGGCGACCGCTACCCCGGCTGCCGCTCAGAAGAAGGAAAAGCCGAAAAAGGAAGAAGCCGCCAAGGGCAAGCAGCTGACCGCAAGCAAGGGTTTTGCGCCTGCGCTCAAGAAGATGACCGACGCCAACTCGGCCAAGGATGCCGCGGCCCTGCAGGCGGCGCTGACCGAGGCGCAGGCCAGCGCATCGACCCCCGATGACAAATATCTGGTCGGCTTTTACCAGCTCCAGCTTGGCATTCTGGGCAAGGACCAGGCGTTGCAGGGGCAGGGGCTGGACGTGATGCTCGAGTCGGGGCTGACCCCGGCGGAGAACATCGGCGTCTATAATTTCTATTCGGGCAACTTTGCCTATGGCGCGAAAAACTACACCAAGGCGATTCAGCGGCTGGAAGCCGCAAAGGCTGCGGGTTCGACCGAAAGCGCGCTGGCACCGATGCTGATGGACAGCTATCTGAATGCCGGTCAGATCGACAAGGGCTGGGAAATTGCGCAGGCCGGGATCGCGGCCGCTCGCGCGGCTGGCACAAAGCCGTCGGAAGAGCTGTTCGTGCGCCCCGCGCAGGCTTTTCAGAAAGCCAAGCGGACCAACGAGATGCTCGACGTTCTGACAATGCGCGTTCAGGATTATCCGACCCCTGCGACGTGGCGCAACACGCTGTACATCCTGTTGCAGCAGTCGGGCGGTGACAAGGAGCTTAACCTCGACATCCTGCGCTTGATGCGCGCGACCAATTCGATGACCCAGCGCCCCGAATATCTGGAATATGCGGGTCTGGCGACCGAAGCGGGTTATCCGGGCGAGGTCGTCGCGCTGATCAAGCATGGTCAGGACAGCGGCGCCATTCCGAAGACCGACGCGCATTTCGGCGGCATCCTGGAATCGCAGACGCCGCGCGCGACGGCAGACGCCGCAGCGGTTGCGGCCGATGCGACCAAGCCCGCCACGCTGACCAACCCGAAGGCGGCGCGTGCGACCGCCGACGCGCTGGTCGGCAATGGCGACGCCGCAAAGGCGATTCCGCTGTATCAGGCCGCGCTGGCGGCCAGCCCGACCGATGCGGTCATCCAGTATCGCCTGGGCGTGGCGCAGGCGCTCGCCGGCCAGAGCGATGCGGCGGTGGCCAGCTTCGCGAAGGTGCAGGGCAATCGCCAGCGTTTGGCGCAGCTGTGGACCGTGCGTGCCAAGGCTGGCGCAGCGCCTGCTGCGGCTCCGGCGGCGACGCCTGCGAGCTGAGGCGCGGCTTCACGACATAAAGAGGGCGCCGTTCCGATGTGGAGCGGCGCCCTTTTTTGATGCGCGGTCAGGCGTCGATAACGGTCAGGAGTCGACCGGAATGCCCGCCAACTGCTTCGCGGTGCGGATGGTCAGCGACGTCTTGACGCTGGTGACGTTGGGGGCCGAGGTCAGATGCGCGGTCAGGAACGACTGGAAACTCTGCAAATCGCGCGCGACGACTTTCAGCAGAAAATCGATTTCACCGTTGAGCATGTAGCATTCGCGCACTTCGGCAAGGCCGCCGATATAATCCTCGAACGCTTTCAGATCGGCTTCGGCCTGGCTGCGCAGGCTGACCATCGCGAACACGGTGATGCCATAGCCCAGCTTCGCCGCGTCTAGATCGGCATGATAGGACCGGATGACCCCCGATTCCTCCAGCGCACGAACCCGGCGCAGGCACGGCGGCGCGGTGAGCCCGACCATTTGCGCCAGTTCGACGTTCGTCATCCGGCCATTTTTCTGCAGCTCACCCAGTATCTGAAGGTCGATTTGATCGAATTTCTGACTCGCCATCGTTGAAACATCCGCTTTCCAAAACTGCGGTGACCATAATATTATTTCAGGCGATTGCAATTGTCCCACAATGTGACGAGCCCGGTTAAGGCACTTTCATGACCAAGGGATTCACGCTAGCCGGTAAGCGTAGGGTAACCAACGATAGAAGCTGTGGGGTTCGGTTCGCGTGATGGCTGACTCGATGATCGCGACCATCCTGCGCCAAGCGCCTTCGGACACGCGCGCGAGCATCGCGGCGTGGCGGCAACTGTCCGATATTCTGGCGCAGCGCGGCAATCAACTGGGTGATGACGATATTCGTCGCAGCCTGCATGCGCTCGCGGTTTTGCGGCCGCGCGTTCCGGAAGCGGTACGCCGCGATTGTGCGCGAGCGATCGCGAAACGTGGCCGATTTGCGCCGCTGGTTGCGCTCTACGCCAATGATGTCCCGGCGGTTGCCGCGATCATGCTCGGCAGCGCGCAGCTGCCCGAATCCGACTGGCTGGCGATGCTGCCCGCGACCAGCGCAATGGCGCGATCGGTGCTGGCGGGGCGGAGTGATTTGCCGCGCGGCGTCTATCGCGCACTGGCCAGCCTCGGCAGCGCCGCGGTGGCCTTGCCGCAACCGGCGGTATCGGTCGAAGCCGCCCCCGCGCCGGTGGTGGCGCTGCACGCCGCGCCCGATGCGGCGATTGGCAGCGGAACCAGCCAGATCAGCGAACTTGTTCGGCGGATCGACAAATATCAGTCGACCCGCGGCCAGCCCGCGACCGCCGCGGCTCCGCAACAGCAGCGTTCCGCCTTCCTGTTCGAAACCGGCCCCGATGGGGTGATTCACTGGGTCGACGGCGTCGCCCGCGGCGCCGTGATCGGCCTGTCGATTGCCGAGGCGGCGTTTGGCGGCGAACCGGGAACGGATGGCGTGGCTGCGGGGGCATTTCGCCAGCGCGCCGAAATCCTCAATGCCCGGATGATGCTGGAAGGCACGCCTGCCGACGGCGGCGAGTGGCGCTTTTCGGCGCTGCCGTGGTTCGATCCGGCGACCGGGCAGTTTCGCGGCTATCGCGGCAGCGCGCGCCGTCCCAACCGCAACGAAATGCCCTATGGTCGGCCCGTCGGCGAAGATTCGGGCGATTCGATTCGCCAGTTGATCCACGAGCTGCGCAGCCCGCTCAATGCGATCTCGGGCTTTGCCCAGATCGTCGCGGGACAGATGTTCGGGCCGGTCAGCCAAGGTTATCGCACGATGGCCGACACGATCGTCGCCGACGCGCTGTCGGTGCAGACGATCATCGACGATTTGGAAACCGCGGCGCGCAGCAATGTCGCGACCGCGATCGACCCGTCCCCGGACGAAGTCGTCGATATGGGCGCGGTGGTGACGCAGGTGGAAAGCGACCTTGCCCCGCTGCTGGCCGAACAGCACGTGGACCTCAGCATCTCGCGGGTTGGCGGCACCTTCATGGGGCTCGCCAATGATGCCAACGCACGGCGAATGGTCGGCCGCCTGCTGACCGCGCTGATAGATGTATCCGAAACGGGTACAATTCTTGTCGGCCAGCTCGTCACCGAAACGCCGCACGACGATATGCTCCAGCTACGGATCGTTCGTCCGGCGACGATTCGCTTCGCGACCGCATCCGACCTGCTCGATCCGGGCTTCAGCCCCGAAGGCGAAGCCCCGGGGGCGGCGGTACTCAGCCTCGGCTTTTCGCTCCGCCTCGTCGATAGCCTGGCCCGCGCTGCGGGCGGGCGGCTCGACATCGGGCATAACGCCTTGACCTTGCACCTGCGCTCCGCCAACTCGAAGACCGAAGCCGGGCTGGAGGCCCAGCAGGGCGAATAGCCCGAACGGTCTGGAAGCAAGGGGGAGCGTGGTGCAGCCTGCGGGCAATTTCTTTGCTGAGCCTGCGCCGTCCGACCTGGTGGAACTCGCAGCGGACGAACGGCCGCGTTTCTGGGTCACGATCGATACCGAAGAGGATTTCGATTGGGAGGCGCCCTTTGCCCGCACCGGCTATGGCCTTTCGTCGATCCCCGCGCTCGCCGATTGCCAGCGCTATTTCGCCAGTGCGAAGGTAAAGCCCATCTATCTGGTCGATTGGCCGGTCGTCGCCGATGATCGCGCGGTTGATATCCTTGGCGCGGCACAGGCGAGCGGTGCCTGCGACATCGGCGCGCAGCTTCACCCGTGGGTGACCCCACCCCACGATGAGGAAGTCAGCGCGCGCAACAGCTACACCGGCAATCTGCCGCGCGATTTGCAACGGGCAAAGATGATCGCGCTGCGCGATAAGATCCGCGATCGTTTCGCGATGATGCCGACGGTCTATCGCGCGGGGCGCTATGGGCTTGGCGAGGAAACCGCCGCGATGCTGGCCGAACTGGGCTTTCGGTGCGACACGTCGGTGCGGTCGGGCTTCGATTATCGTTTCGGCCATGGTCCCGATTACCGCAATGCCCCGCTGCATCCCTGGTGGGTGCGCTCCGCAGCCGGGGCGGTGCTTGAGGTGCCCGTGACCACCGTGTTTGGCGGGCTGCTGGGGAGGGCGGGTGAGCCGGTCTATCACCGCGTCGCGCGCAACGGCACCCACGCCGGGGCGGCACTCGCGCGGCTGGGCATCGTCGAACGCATTGCGCTGACGCCGGAAGGCATTCCCGCCGACCGGGCCTGCAAGGCGATCGACATCGCGGTGGACCGGCGCGTGCCCGTTCTCAACTTCTCCTTTCATTCGCCGTCGCTGCAACCGGGAAATACCCCCTATGTCCGGAGCCAGGCCGATCTCGACCTGTTCTACAGGTGGTGGGATGTCGTGCTGGATCATTTGGCGCGGCGCGGGGTCGAGGCGACGACCGCAGCGGACATAATGGCCATGGCGGTGCGCAAGGCGCCCGGCTGAGCCTTGGTGCTTGCCAATATGGCGCGCGCTCCGCTATCGCCCGCGCATCCCCTGCCGGGTTTCGACGGGGGGCCTGTAGCTCAATGGTTAGAGCTGGCCGCTCATAACGGCTAGGTTGCGGGTTCGAGTCCTGCCGGGCCCACCACTCCCCGATCTGACGCGCTAGGGGCCCTTGGGCCGGAGCCGCTGCGCGGCGGTCAGGTCGCGCAATACCTGCGCCCGCATCTCCAGTTCGCGCCGTTCGGAATCGGACAGGCCGTCGCGCCCGTAACGATCGGCAAGCGTCGATATTTGCCCGGCCTCGCGGCGCAGCGCGCGCGCTTCGCGCTTCGACAATTGCCCAGCATCGCGGCCATCCCGGATCCGCGCGCGGGTTTCGCGAAGATCATGATCGACGGTCGATCGCTGGGCTGCCGTCCCCATATCGGATATTCCGGGCATCCGATCGCTCGGCGGCGGCGTTCGCGGGACAAACTGCGCCTGTGCCGCGGTCGGCACCAGCAGGACGGCAAGGACGACAGACAATCGCATGGGCGGCCTCAATCGCAGGGGTGAGCCAGAAATCGCGCTGCGGTGATGAATGTGCACTGAACCCGCGGGAGGCATGCATAACGCTTGCAAATCGAAACCGATAACGGTCCATTGGCGGGGGAGCAGGAGGGCGATATGGGGAAGCGGCGTGTAATATTGATCGGTGGTCTGGCGATCATTGCGGTGGTGGCGGGAACGGTGGCGGTACGCACTGCCAGCTTTGCGCCGAAAGACATCGCCGATGGCAGCGATGTCCGACTGGCGACGGTGCCACCTTATGAGCTGGACGCCGCGGTTGCGAACCTGAGCGCAGCGGCACAGATCCGCACGATCTCGCACCAGGATCCCGCCGACGACGAGACGGCCGAATGGGATCGGTTGCACGCCTGGCTTGCCGCGACCTACCCCGCCACCCACCGCGCAATGGCGCGCACGATCCTGCCCAACCGCACGCTGATCTATCATTGGCCGGGTAGCGATGCGGCGCTGGCACCGATCATCCTGATGGCGCATCAGGACGTGGTGCCGGTCACCGAAGGAACCGAGGGCGACTGGAAATATCCCCCCTTCGCCGGGACGATCGCCGAACAGGCGGTGTGGGGGCGCGGCACGGTCGACGACAAGGGCTCGCTGGTCGCGCTGTTCGAGGCACTCGAAGCGCTGAGCGGGCAGGGATTTCGGCCCAGGCGGGGCATCTATCTGGTGTCCGGGCATGACGAGGAGGTCGGTGGTTCCGGCGCGGCCGCGGCGGCGGCGAAGCTGAAGGCCGATGGGGTGAGGGCGATCTTCACGCTCGACGAAGGCAGCGTCGTCCTGACCGACACGCCCGTGATCAACGGCCCTGCGATCATGATCGGGATCGCCGAGAAAGGCTATGCGACGCTGAAAATCACCGCCGATGCGCCGGGCGGCCACAGTTCGATGCCGCCCGCCGAAACCGGCGTCGGAACGCTGGCGCGGGCGATTACCGCGATCACCGAAAAGCCCTTTCCTTTGAGCATCCAGGGGCCGGGCGCCGCGATGCTCGAAACGCTGGCCGCCAAAAAGGGCGGAACCACCAAAATGGCGGTGGCGAACCAGTGGCTGTTCGGGGCGATCCTGAAAGGCGAAGTCGCCGCGACGCCATCGACCGCGGCGGCATTTCACACGACGATTGCGCCGACGATGCTGGAGGGAAGTCCAAAGGAAAACGTCCTGCCGCAGACCGCGAACGCGCTGATCAACTATCGCATCGCGCCGTGGAACCGATCCGGCGATATCATGGCCCGCGCGCAGGGCGCCGTCGGCGATTTGCCGGTCAAACTGGCGTGGGTGAAACCACCGCGCGAACCGTCGCGGGTGTCGTCGACCAGCTCGCAAGGCTGGAAATGGATCGCGGCGACGGCGCGAGCCGACGCGCCGAATGCGGTATTGTCACCGATCCTGGTCGTCGGCGGCACCGACAGCCGCAGCATGGAACCGGTATCGGACGATGTGTACCGATTTATGCCGATGCATTTCTCGCTGAAAGAAACAGCGATGATCCATGGCACCAACGAACATATGAAGATCGACAGCTTCAAACGCATGATCGATTTCTATGCGCGGCTGATCGCAACGTCGGCGGGGTAATCGGCGTCGGGCTAATTTTGGGGGGCAGTGGTCGGGGAGACAGGATTCGAACCTGCGACATCCTGCTCCCAAAGCAGGCGCGCTACCGGGCTGCGCTACTCCCCGACTACTGCTGGGCGCCTTAGACAGCGCGCGCGCGCAAGTCTATCCCGGCTTTGCAAAAGGCAAAGAAAAAGGCGGCCTTCCCGAAGGAAGACCGCCCAATTCTAGTTTCGGTCAACGCCCCGAAGGGCTGTGACTTACTTCTTTTCTTCAGCCGGAGCGGCCGGAGCAGCAGCGGCGTCGGCCGGAGCAGCAGCGGTCGCAGCAGCGTCAGCCGGAGCGGCGGCAGCAGCGTCGGCACCAGCAGCGGCAGCTTCGGCACCAGCAGCAGCGGCGTCGGCGCCAGCAGCAGCGGCGTCAGCGCCTTCTTCAGCAACAGCTTCAGCAGCCGGGGCTTCCGTGGTGGCTTCTTCAGCAGCCTTTTCACCGCAAGCGGCGAGGGCGAACATGCTGGCAGCAACGGCGATAGCAGCAAATTTCTTCATGATGTGTGGGCTCCCTAAAATGCCTTACCGCGATGGGGAAACTTCCCGTCCCGCGAGCGGCGGGATTTAGCCGTTCCGTATGGATCGTCAACAAAAATAATTGAGATGCCGTGCGCTGGCGGAAAACTGTCATTTCCGCGCAACATTCACGGCAGCTCGGCGTCGCTGCTATTGGCGAGAATCGCCAGTGTCGCGCTCCAGACCGCGACATTTTGCCGCAATTGCACGGGATCGATCTTGTCCAGCGTGTCGTCCGGCGTGTGGTGCAGATCGAAATAGCGCGTCCCATCCTGGGCCAGGTCGATCGTGGGCACTCCCGCGGCGACCAGCGCGCCAATGTCCGCACCGCCATTTGCGGGCTGGCGGCCGCGCACGACGCCGAAGGGCGCTACGGCGGCGGCCAGCCGGTCGGCGAGCGGCTTTGCACTGTCGGGCAGCTTGAAATCGATGCGCCAAACGCGATCGGCTCCAAAATCGGACTCGAGCGCGACCGCATGCTTCTGTTCGCCATGGCGCTCGAAATAGGCCTTGCCGCCGAACACGCCCACTTCCTCTGCTCCCGCCCACAAAATGCGGATCGTCCGGCGCGGCTGGCCCGCCGTCATCACATGTTTCGCCGCTGCGGTGATAATCCCGCAGCCCGCGGCGTCGTCGATCGCGCCGGTGCCCAGATCCCAGCTGTCGAGATGACAGGCGATGATCACCGGACTGGCGCCGCGATCGCTTCCGGGCACTTCGGCGATGACGTTCCCCGATTTGCGGATGCCGAGGTTCTGCGGGGTCAGGATGAGCTTCATCGTGAGCAGCGGCGCTTCATCGCTGCGCACCGGCTGCGGGCGTCGCCACTGCCGGACAAGTTGATCGGCATCGGGATTGGAGATCGCGCCCGCCGGGATCGGCTTCACTCCGGGGTCAAAATTGGTGACGCCGGTGTGCGGGTTCCGGTGGCTGTCGGTGCCGATTGAGCGGATCACGATCGCGATCGCGCCTTTTTGGGCGGCAACATTAGGGCCGGAAAACCGCCCACGGCCATAATAGCCGTAGCCGCTGCCGTCCTGTGCCGGCTTCATCTGATGATCGATGAATACGATCTTGCCCTTCACGCTGGCGGCGGGTGCGGCGGCCAGCGCGTCGAAGCTCTCGAAATAGGCGATCTCGCCTTCGATGCCCTTGGCGCCCGTCGATGCGCTGTTGCCAAGCGCGGTGATTGCCAGCTTCTGCGGCACCAGCGGGCCGGTCAACCAAGCCTCTTCGGCACCGCGCACCCACACAGGCATGTCGAACGCTTCCTCGCGGACGTTCGCAAAGCCCATGGCCTGCAACCGCCGCGTGGCCCAGCGGCGCGCCGCGGCTTCGGACTCGGTTCCGGCCATACGCGGGCCGATCTCGGTCGTCAGGTCGCGGGTGATCGCCCATGCCGGATCGTTGCCCTGCAGCGCGAGCTCGGCAGCGCTGGGTGCCGATTGGGCAGTTACGGCAGAGGAGAGGAGGAGGGCGGTGATTCCGGCAAGGCGGATAAGTGTGCGGGGGTTTCTCATCCCGCTGTCGTAGCTGCGTGTCTCGCGGGCGCAAGCGCCGATCGCCCCGATGATTGCCAAGATGGCCCCCATTCGCTAACCGCGCCACGATTCCATCGCTACCAAGGCCGCGCCTGCGGCCCAGCCCACACCGGAGCATTTCCATGGCCGCCCAATATAGTTTCGTGATGAAGGGTCTGACCAAGACCTATCCCGGCGCGCAAAAGCCGACGCTCAACAATTTGAGCCTGCAATTCTATCCCGATGCCAAGATCGGCATCGTCGGTCCGAACGGCACGGGTAAATCGACGCTGATGAAGATCATGGCGGGCATGGACACCGAATTTTCGGGCGAAGCCTGGCCGGGTGAAGGGATCACTGTCGGTTATCTCGCGCAGGAGCCCGAGCTCGACCCGACCAAGACGGTCAAGGAAAATGTCATGGACGGCGTTCGCGGTGTCGCCGACATGATGGACCGCTTCAACGAAATCAGCACGCTGATGGCCGATCCGCCCGCCGACGCCGATTTCGACGCGCTGATGGAAGAAATGGGCACGCTGCAGGAAAAGATCGACGCGGTCGACGGCTGGACGCTCGACAACCAGCTTGAAATTGCGATGGAAGCGCTGCGTTGCCCGCCGGGCGACTGGAGCGTCGAGAATCTGTCGGGCGGCGAACGTCGCCGCATCGCGCTGACGCGCCTGCTGCTCGAAAAGCCGTCGATCCTGCTACTCGACGAACCGACCAACCACCTCGATGCCGAAAGCGTCGCCTGGCTTGAAAAGCATCTCGTCGACTATCCGGGCAACGTCATCCTCGTCACCCACGACCGTTACTTCCTCGACAATGTCGTGAACTGGATCCTCGAACTCGATCGCGGCCGCTATTTCGTCTATGAAGGCAATTATTCGACCTATCTGGAAAAGAAGGGCAAGCGCCTCGAACAGGAAGCGCGCGAAGATGCCGGTCGCCAGAAGGCGATCAAGGACGAACTCGAATGGATCCGGCAGTCGCCGAAAGCCCGTCAGGCCAAGTCGAAGGCGCGTATCAAATCGTTCGATCAGCTCATCGAGGCGCAGGAGAACCGCGCGCCCGGCAAGGCGCAGATCGTCATCCAGGTGCCCGAACGCCTTGGCGGCAAGGTGATCGAGGTGTCGGGCATCTCGAAGGCCTATGGCGACAAACTGCTCTTTGAAGATCTGTCGTTCACCCTGCCGCCGGGCGGCATCGTCGGCGTCATCGGTCCGAACGGCGCCGGCAAATCGACGTTGTTCAAGCTGATCACCGGGCAGGAAACCCCCGACAGTGGCAGCGTCGCGATCGGTGATACCGTACGCCTCGGCTATGTCGACCAGAGCCGCGATGCGCTCGACCCGAACAAGAATGTCTGGGAAGAGATTTCGGGCGGCCATGACATGATGAACATCGGCAAGCACGAAATGCAGACCCGCGCCTATGTCGGCGCCTTCAACTTCAAGGGCACCGACCAGCAGAAAAAGGTCGGCCAGCTGTCGGGCGGTGAACGCAACCGCGTCCATATGGCGAAGATGCTGAAACAGGGCGGCAACGTGCTGCTGCTCGACGAACCCACCAACGACCTCGACACCGAAACGCTCGCGGCGCTCGAAGAAGCGCTCGAAAATTTCGCGGGCTGCGCGGTGGTGATCAGCCACGACCGCTTCTTCCTCGATCGCCTCGCGACGCACATTCTAGCGTTCGAAGGCGACAGCCATGTCGAATGGTTCGAAGGCAATTTCGAAGCGTATGAAGAGGACAAGATCCGCCGCCTCGGTGAGGGCGCGACCCGTCCGCACGCAACGACGTACAAGAAGCTGTCGCGCTAAACGCGATGACGGGGAAGGCGGAGCCAATCTCGGAACCGATCTCTTCGAGCGCGATCCGGCTGGACGCTGACGCGCTCAATGCGTTCATGGCGGACGCCTTTCCCCATTCGGCGCCGGGTTCACGCGGCACCGTCGTGTCGGCGGCGCCCGGGCATATCCAGGCGCGGATGGACCCGAACGAGAATGCGCTGCGCCCCGGCGGGCTGATTTCCGGACCCACGCAGATGGGCTTCGCCGATATGGCGGCCTATGCGCTCGTCCTGGCGCATATCGGTCCGGTCGCGATGGCGGTGACGAGCGCGCTCAATTACCAGTTCCTGCGTCCGTGCCGGCCGGGGCCGCTGTTCGCCGATGCGCATATGTTGCGGCTTGGGAAACGGCTCGCGGTGATGGACGTCCGGATCTGGACCGACGACCCCGACAAGCCTGTCGGGCAGGCAAATGTGACTTACGCCATTCCCTAGATCGCCGCTTGAACGCCTATTCTCCTCGGCCATGTGCTGTGTTATAGCGATAACACAATTGGGGAGGGACATCATGCGAATTGCTCTTGTTGCCGCAGCCTTGCTGTCGGCTGCCGTCTTGCCTGCGCAGGCGCAGATGCGGACCGATCCTGCGGTCATCGCCGAACAAAAGGCCGCGATCGCCCGATTGGCGAAGCTGCACGGCGAGTGGCGCGGGACGGCGACGATCACGTCGCCGGGCGGCACGATCAAGCTGGTGCAGACCGAACGCGCCGGGCCGATGCTGGACGGCACCGCGCTGGTGATCGAGGGGCGCGGCTATGACGAAGCGGGCAAGCTTGCGTTCAATGCCTTTGCGGTGATTTCGTACGACGCCGCGACCGATCAATATGCCATGAACAGCTGGACCGACGGTCGCACCGGGAAATTCCCGTTTGCGGTGACCGACACAGGCTTTGAATGGAGCATCCCCGTCCCGAACGGCGCCACGATCAAATATGTCGCGACAGTCGCCGACGGCAAATGGACCGAAGTCGGCAGCTACATCGGCGCTGGCATGCCGCCGGTCGAGTTCGCCAAGCTGGAGGTTGCGCGGACCGGCGACACCGATTGGCCCGCGGCGGGGTTTGTGGGGCCGAAACCCTGAGTTTATTCGATCCTCCCTGTCGCGAACCGATGGGGAGGGGGACCGCCCGCATAGCGGGTGGTGTAGGGGCAACGACGGTAGTGTCGTGGCCCCTCCGTCAGCGCTTCGCGCTGCCACCTCCCCATCGCTGCGCGACAGGGAGGATAGATGAAATCAGGCGGGCGGCGTTTCCCAAAGGATCAATTTGGTCGCATGGACATCTTCGCGCGCCTTGGCGGCGTCGAGCCGTTCGAGCTTGATGCTGCCCTTGAGCGCCCCCATTTCGATCATCGCGCCGATCACGACAACCCCGCCCGGGCCGACATCGACGTCGAATTCGGCGGGATGCGCCAGCTTCGCCTTTGCCGTGGCGATATGCAAATGATGCATGCCAGGCGCGACGTCCGCCATCAGCATCTGGCCTGACTTGATCTGCCCCTTCGCTACGCCGTCGAGCGTGACGTCCATCCCCTGCAGCGCCGCGACAAAGCCGCGGCGCGTCACATATATCCGCGCCTTGCCGGCGGGCGCCTGCATCGTCCGCGCGTCGGCGGTCGCCGCGGTATCGGCCTTCGCGCCGCCCTTGTTGCTCGACAACGCCCAAAAGCAGAAGATGACAACGCCCCCGATCAGCAGCACAGACAGGATGAGCAGGGTTTCGGGTGCCAGCACGCTGGCCAGCGACGGCCCCATGAGCGCGCCAACGATCGCCGCCGCAAAAATCAGCGTCAACCACATCGCATTCTTGCTCATATCGCGCTCCCGTTTCAGGCGGCGGGCTGAAACTCCCGCGTCGCGTCGTCCATAAGGTGCAGCACCCCGTCGCTGATCGCGAAAAAGGCGCCGCGCAGCCGCAAGGTGCCGCGCCGTTCCTTTTCCTGGATGCACGGGAAGGTCCGCAAATTGTCGATGCTGACGCGCACCGCGGCCAGCTCCATCGCGCGGCCCGCTTCACGGTTGTCGATGTCGGCGTGATCGTGGCGCACCTGTTCGCTGGCATCGTCGAGCAGCGCGATCCAGTCGGCGATAAAGCCGCCGCGGCCCGGCTCGGCGCCCGCCATCGATTTGTGAAGCGCGGCATGGCACCCGCCGCAGAGGCCGTGGCCCATCACGACGATTTCCTCGACCTTCAGGAACTGGACGGCGAATTCGAGTGCGGCGGAGACGCCGTGACGGCCCGGCGTCGTTTCGAAGGGCGGGACCAGCGCGGCGACGTTGCGCACGACAAAGATTTCGCCCGGATTGGTGTCGAAAATCTGCGACGGTTCGACGCGGCTGTCGGAACAGGCGATCACCATCACCTTGGGCGACTGTCCTTCGGCCAGTTCGTCCCAGCGGTCGCGCTGTTGTTGCCAGCCGCCGTTACGGAAACGGCGGTATCCCTCGATCATGTCGGTAAAGTGAGTCATGGACTCGCCTTAGCATAGGTAGAGAGGTTGAGAAGAGGCGCGCGCGCGACTATGTGGGCGGCATGACCGCTCCCGCACAGCCCGTTTCGACTCCCAGCCAGCGCACGCGCAAGCCCGACTGGATCCGCGTCAAGGCGCCGACGAGCCCCGGCTATGCCGAAACGCGCAAGCTGATGCGCGAGCTCAACCTGCACACCGTGTGCGAAGAGGCGGCGTGCCCGAACATCGGCGAATGCTGGACCAAGAAGCATGCGACGGTGATGATCCTGGGCGATACCTGCACGCGTGCCTGTGCTTTCTGTAACGTCAAGACCGGGATGCCGCGGGCGGTCGATCCGTTCGAGCCCGAGCATACGGCGATCGCCGCGGCGAAGATGGGGCTGAGCCACATCGTCATCACCTCGGTCGACCGCGACGACCTGCCCGACGGCGGCGCGAGCCAGTTTGTGAAGGTGATCAACGCGCTACGCCGCGAAACGCCGCAGACGACGATCGAGATCTTGACCCCCGATTTCCGCAATAAGCCCGAAAGCGCGATCGCGGCGATCGTCGATGCGCGTCCAGACGTTTACAACCATAATCTGGAGACCGTGCCGCGGCTCTATCCCACGATCCGTCCCGGCGCGCGCTATTATGCGTCGCTGCGCCTTCTGGAGAGCGTCAAGCGCCGCGATCCGTCGATCTTTACCAAATCGGGCATCATGCTGGGGCTCGGCGAGCAGCGGATGGAGGTCCATCAGGTGATGGACGACATGCGCAGCGCCGACATCGATTTCATGACGATGGGCCAGTATCTCCAGCCGACGCCGAAGCACGCCAAGGTCATCGACTTCGTGACGCCGCAAGCGTTCGACGCCTATGCGCAGATCGCACGCGCCAAGGGTTTCCTTCAGGTCGCCTCGTCGCCGCTGACGCGTTCCAGCTATCACGCCGGCGACGATTTCGAACGGATGCGCGCGGCGCGCGAGGCGCAATTGGCCCGGACCAAGGCGGACTGATTGCCAAGGCACCATGAAACCCGCGTTCTGCCGTATAGCGACGAGCAGATGTTCGCGCTCGTCACCGATATCGAGCGCTACCCCGAGTTCCTGCCGTGGGTGATCGCGCTGCGTATCCGCAGCGACAGCGAACATGAAGCGGTCGCCGACATGATCGTCGGGTTCAAGGGACTGCGCGAAAGCTTTTCGTGCCGCGTCCACAAGGAACGGCCGCGCGAAGTGACGGTGAGCTATATCGACGGGCCGATGCGCCACCTGAACAATGAATGGCATTTCACGCCGACCGATGACGGCGGGTGCCGCGTCGATTTCATGGTCGATTTTGCGTTTCGCAGCCGCATGTTCGAAGCGCTGGCGGGCCAGATGTTCGACAAGGCGCTCCGCAAGATGATCGCGGCGTTCGAGACGCGCGCCAATGACCTTTACGGCGCGGGGAGGGCGATGTCCTCCGACGGGCGCAGCGCGTCCCTGCCTGGCTGAAGCAGGTCGAGCGCGAACAGCGTGGCCGCATGGCGGATCGCGGCGCGATCGGTCGATTCGAACTGTACCCGCTGGGTGAAATAATCGTCGGGATCCTGACCGCGCAGCGCGCGGGCGAAAACGACCAGCCCGACGGGCTTTTTCTCCGATCCGCCGCCCGGGCCGGCAATTCCGGTGATCGCTACGGCAATATCGGCGTCGCTATTGGCGAGCGCGCCGCTCGCCATCGCCCACGCCGTCGCCAGCGACACTTCGCCGAAGGTTTCGAGGATTTCGCTGCTGACGTCGAGCTGGCTTTGCTTGGCATGGCCCGAATAGGTGATGAAGCCGGCAGAAAACACGTCCGAACTGCCCGCGATGTCGGTCAGCGCGGCGCTGACCATGCCGCCGGTGCAGCTTTCGGCCACTGCCACCTTGCGCCCCGCCGCGCGATTGTTGGCGAGTACGCTGGTCGCAAGCTCGTCGCGCGCGAAAAGGCGCGATTCAGGGTCTGGCAACACGGTATCAATTCTCCGGAAGTCGCAGGGTCGCGACGGCTTGGGCAGCTATCCCTTCGCGGCGACCGGTGAACCCCAGCCGCTCTGTCGTTGTTGCCTTCACACTAACCCGTTCGACCGGAATCGCAAGGATTTCGGCAATCCGCGCGCGCATCGCGGCGCGGTGCGGGCCAATCTTCGGCGCTTCGGCGATGATGGTGAGATCGACATGGTCGATCCGGCCCGAACGCGCCGCAACGCGCGCCGCGGCAAAGGAAAGAAAACGGTGCGAGGCGGCGCCGCGCCATTGCGGATCGCTGGGCGGGAAATGATCGCCAATGTCGCCATCGCCAAGCGCGCCGAGGATCGCGTCGGTCAGCGCGTGAAATCCGACGTCGGCATCGCTATGGCCTTCAAGTCCATGACTATGCGCGATTTCCATTCCGCCGATCCACAGTGGCTTACCGGCAACAAGCCTGTGGACGTCATATCCCATTCCGACGGCGGTTCGTGTCATGGTCTCAATCCCCAACAATCCTGACAGGATTGCCATATCTTCGGCATAAGTCAGTTTGTGGAGCCGCGCGTCGCCCGCGACGGTCGCGACGGAAAGCCCCAAGCGCCGTACCAGCTGCGCGTCGTCGGTTGCCGCCTCCTCGGACGCCGCGCCATGCGCGCGGCGCAATGTCCCAAGATGGAACGCCTGCGGGGTCTGAACGCGCGCCAGCGCCGCGCGGTCGACGACCTCGCCTGCTTCGCTCCCCGCGTGCTCGACGAGGGTATCGGGAACCGGCAGCGCCGGAATTGCAGCGTTGGCGACATCGAGCGCCGCAAGCAGCCGATCGATGACGTCGGCAGTCACGCCGGGCCGCGCCGCGTCGTGAACCAGCACCCGCGCCGCGTCGTCGCAGTGGGCCATCGCGGCCAGCGCGCTGGCGACCGATTGTTGCCGTTCTTCCCCCGGACCGGCGGAAATCCAGCCATCCGGCAGCGTACCCAGCGCCGCCATGACGTCATCATTGCCCACGACAACGCCGCCAGCGATTGCAGGGTGGTCAGCAAGGGCATCGAAGCTCCAGCGCAAGACCGGCTTACCGCCGAGCATCGCAAGCTGCTTCGGCATCACGAAACCGGCCCGGCTCCCCCGACCGCCCGCGAGCAATATGGCCATCGCGCGCGGCGTGGCGAAGGGAGCGGACTCAGTCATGTTGCGCGCCGGTTAGCGCAGCGGCGGCTTGCGGGAAAGCGGCTTAGCGTGTACGGGCTGCTCAAATTTTAGGCAATTTCGAGAAAGCTCCCGCCATGGCGCCGCTGCGGCCCATCCAGATCGGCAACATCACCATCGCGGATCCCGTGATCCTTGCGCCGATGACGGGCGTCACCGACCTGCCGTTCCGAAAGCTCGTGCGCTATTATGGTTCGGGGCTCAACGTCACCGAGATGATCGCGAGTCAGGCCGCGATCCGCGAAACGCGCCAGTCGATCCAGAAAGCCGCCTGGGATCCGGTCGAAGAGCCGGTTTCGATGCAGCTTGTCGGATGCACCCCTTATGAGATGGGCGAGGCAGCCAAGCTCAACGAGGATCGCGGCGCATCGATCATCGACATCAACATGGGCTGTCCGGTGCGCAAGGTGACCAACGGCGATGCCGGATCGGCGCTGATGCGCGACCTGAAGCTCGCCGCGGCGCTGATCGACAGTTGCGTGAAGGCGGTGTCGGTCCCGGTCACGGTCAAGATGCGCATGGGGTGGTGCCACGACAGCCTGAACGCGCCCGAACTGGCGCATATTGCCGAGGATCTGGGCGCCAAGCTGGTGACGGTGCATGGCCGCACCCGCAACCAGATGTATCGCGGCGAGGCCGACTGGGCTTTTGTCCGCTCAGTCAAGGATGCGGTGTCGATCCCGGTCATCGTCAATGGCGACATCTGCTCGGCCGATGACGCAAGGACCGCGCTGTCGCAAAGCGGCGCCGACGGGGTGATGATCGGTCGCGGCGCCTATGGCCGCCCGTGGCTGCTGGGTCAGGTGATGGCGGCGCTGCGCGGCGAGGGCGAGCGCCCCGACCCCGGCATCGACGAACAATATGACGTCATTACATCGCATTACCGCGCTATGATCGACCATTATGGCGAGATTACCGGGGTCAATATGGCGCGCAAGCACCTTGGCTGGTACGTCAAGGGGCTGCACGGATCGGCCGAGTTTCGCAACATGGTCAACCAGATCCCGAGCAGCCGTGACGTGCTCGACGCGCTCGAACGCTTCTATGCGCCTTTCCTGACCAAGGCCGCCGCGTGACCACGCTCACGTCGAGCATCCCGCGTTTCGACCATGACGAGCTGATCCACTCGCATCCCGTTCCAACCCTGCTGATCGACAAGGGCGCCGTCGTCCTGTTCGTCAACGCCGCCGCCGAGCAGATGTGCAATATGAGCCGGTCGGCGATGGTCGGCCGCGTGGTCTATGACGTGATCGATATGGACCGCAGCTATCGCCAGCGAATGAGCGACGCCGCGACGTCGGCGCTGTTCGCGCATCGCGCCGAAATTTCGGTGGGCGGGCGCAAGGCGATTTATGTCGACATGCAGATGGTGCCTTATGGCCAGAGCGGCCACCGCATCCTCGCGTTGATTCCGGCCCACAGCGATGCCGAACTGATGGGCGGCGCGATTGGACGGTCGGGACGTGCCGCCGGCGGCGCGGCATCGATGCTGGCGCACGAAATCAAGAATCCGCTCGCGGGGATAAAGGGCGCGGCGCAACTGCTGGCGCGCAAGACCGACGCCAGCGGCGAACGCTTTACGACGCTGATCTGCGCCGAGGTCGATCGGATCGCGACGCTGATCGATCAGATGGAGCATTTCTCGCGCGGGCAGCCGATCGCCTGCGCCGCAATCAACCTGTACCAGCCGATCCACCAAGCGATGGAAACCGCGCGCGCGCGCCAGTTTCCGGGCGTGCGCTTTGCGGAGGATTTCGATCCGTCCTTGCCGCTGGTGCACGGAAACCATGACGCCATGGTGCAGATATTGCTCAACCTGGTTACCAATGGCTGCGAAGCGCTGGGTGGGCGCGACGACGGCGTGGTGCGGATCGCCACCGCCTACCGCCACGGGCTGTCGATCGACAATGGCGACGGGCGCGGACGCATCGCACTGCCGATCGAGGTCAGCGTCAGCGATAACGGCCCGGGCGTTCCCGCCGACATTCGCGGCGACCTGTTCGACCCGTTCGTAACCACCAAGCGCGAGGGGCGGGGACTCGGCCTCGCCCTCGTCGCCAAGCTGGCGCGCGATATGGGCGGCACCGTCCAGCATATGCGCGACGGCGACTGGACGCGCTTTCGCGTTCATTTGCCGGTCGCGCAAAAGGTCCGCCCTGCATGAGTACCGCCAAAACGATCCTGCTGGTCGAGGATGATCCCGCGATCGCGATGATCATTCGCGAAACGCTGCTTGGCGAATGCGGACATTTCGCATCGGTCGCCAGCATCGCCGAACGCAACGCCTGGCTGGCGGGCAACCGCCCCGATCTGGTCATCACCGACGTCGTCCTGCCCGATGGCGACGGCATCGATTCGCTGCGCATCGATGCGGCGATACCGGTCATCGTGCTGTCGGCGCAAAATACGCTCGACACGGCGGTGCGCGCGACCGGGATCGGCAGCTATGACTATCTGCCCAAGCCGTTCGACCTCGACGAATTGACCGCGAGCGTTCGCGCCGCGCTGCAACGCCGCGCAGAACCGGCGACGAGTGCCGACCCGGCACAGGCCGACAGCCATGGGCTGGTCGGGCGCGCGCCCGCGATGCAGGCGGTGTACCGCACCATCGCGCGGCTCGCATCGAACGACCTCGCGGTGCTGATCCTCGGCGAATCGGGGACCGGCAAGGAAGTCGTGGCGCGCGCGATCCACGCCACGGGGCTGCGCCGGTCGGGCCCGTTCGTGGCGATCAACATGGCGGCCATCCCGCGCGAGTTGATCGAGGCCGAGCTGTTCGGCCACGAAAAGGGTGCCTTCACCGGCGCGCACAGCCGCAATGCCGGGCGGTTCGAGCAAGCGGCGGGCGGTACGCTGTTCCTCGACGAAATCGGCGACATGCCGCTCGAGGCACAGACGCGGCTGCTGCGCGTCCTGCAAAGCAACGAATATTCGACCGTCGGCGGCAATCAGGCGCTGCGCGCCGATGTCCGCGTCATTGCCGCCACGCATCGCGACATGCGGACGCTCGTCGCCGATGGCCGGTTCCGCGAGGATCTCTTCTACCGCCTCAACGTCATCCCGGTGACGCTGCCGCCGCTGCGCGACCGGCGCAGCGACATCGCGGCGCTTGTCCGCCATTTTGTTGACGCGGGGCGCAGCTCCGGGCTGCCCGACCGCCAGTTTTCGCCCGCCGCGATGCAGTGGCTCGAACGCCATGACTGGCCGGGCAATGTCAGAGAGCTTGGCAATGTCGTTCAGCGTCTTGCCGTGCTGTCGCGCGACACCGTCGTCACCGAACGTGACGTCGAAACGGTGCTGCACGAGAATGGCGAGAGCGGCGGCGTGGTGGCGCCCGCCGACCTTATCGCCCGGGCGGTCGACGATTGGGCGCGCGAGCAGATGACGAGCGGCGCCAGCGAAGGCGACCTGCACGGCCAGCTGGAGGCGATCGTCGAGGCCGCGCTGTTCCGCCGCATCCTGCGCGAGGTGCGCGGCAATCAGCTCGAGGCGGCGCGGCGGCTGGGGATCAATCGCAACACACTGCGCAAGCGCTTGGGTCAGCTCGACATCGACCCAAATCAGCTGTGATGGCGCCGAACTAGTTCATAATAGCGTCATTCAGCCTGCCCGAGCGCAGTTTGTGTGTTTTCTATGCAACAGGTTTGTCGTAGCATGGCAACAATGGCGCATGCGGCACCCCTGACTCAAGATCATGATCTCGCCGAAGAAGAAGCGCGCTCGGGCTTCTGGCGCTTCGCCGCGCCAGAATATTACACGCTGGCGCTGATCGTCAGCATCGGCATCGCGACCTATGTCTTTGTCACCGGCGACGCGCAGAGCGAACGGCTGCTGACGCCGGCACTGGTCGCGGCGATCATGGTCGCCAACCTGGTGCCCGCGATGGCGCTGATCGTGCTGATCGGCAGCCGCATCGCGCGGGCGCGCGCGGTGCGATCGATGGAGGGGGGCAATGGCCGCCTGCACGTCCGGCTTGTGGCTTTGTTTTCGCTGATCGCGGCTACGCCGACATTGCTTGTCGTCATTTTCGCGTCGCTACTTTTCCAGTTCGGTGTCGATTTCTGGTTCTCGGATCGCTCACGCGGCATGTTTGAGAATGCGGCGAACCTCGCTGAGGGATATTATCAGGAAAATCAGCGTGAGGTTGGCGCGAACACGGCAAAAATGGCTGAGGATCTCGGCAATCTTCTGACGCGGGTGCGGATCGATGATCCCGATTTCTCAAACTATTATTTCCAGCAAGTTGTGGTCCGAAGCCTCAACGAGTCAGCCATTATCGAAATTGGAAAAGATGGCGTGGCGCGCACCGCCGCGGCGGTCAGCCCTGACGATCGCGTGGCCGAGAGTCGGTTGACGCCGACGATGAGGAACAGGCTCTCGGCGGGTGAAGACGTCGTTGTCGTCCGGCAGGCTGATCGGGTGGAGGCCGCAGCGCGTCTCCCTGGTCGAGACGGCGCATTTGTGTACGCATCGCGTGATGCGAATGTACCGGGTTTTCAACAGTCGGAACGCGCCAGCACGGTGTTGGCAGACTATAACGGCTTGTTCGAGCGCTCGCAGCTCTTGCAGCTGCAATTCAACGGCGCCCTTTACCTCGGTTCGCTGCTTCTCCTCGCTTTGGCGGTCATCGCCGCAATCGTCGTTGCGGACCGCATCGTCCGCCCGCTCGGTACGCTCATCGGCGCGACGCGCACGGCGGCGGGGGGCGATCTGTCGGTTCGCGTGACGCCGCCTGCACGCGATGACGAGATTTCGGTGCTGACCCGCGCCTTCAACCGCATGACCGAACAGTTGGAAGGCCAAACTGGCGCTCTGGTCAGCGTCAACGAACAGCTCGAGGCCCGCCGCAGCTTCATCGAAGCGGTGCTCAGCGGAGTGTCGTCGGCGGTGATTTCGGTCGATGCCGATCACCGGATCCAGCTCGCCAATGCCGCTGCGGAGCGGCTGATCTGCCAGGCGACCGACTGTTTGACCGGACGGCCTTTGGCCGAGGTCGCGCCCGAATTGGCGCAATTGCTGACCGGCGATGAGCATGAGGCGATTGTGCAACTGGCCCGCCCCGACGCCGAGCCCGCGACGCTGGCCGCCAAGGCGGTTGCGCAGGGCGACGGCTTTGTCCTGAGTTTTGAAGATATTACCCAGCAATTGCTCGATCAGCGCCGCGCCGCCTGGTCCGACGTTGCACGGCGCATCGCGCATGAGATCAAGAACCCGCTCACCCCCATCCAGCTCGCCGCCGAACGGCTGCAGCGGCGCTTTGGCGACAAGGTTGAAGGCGACAGCGCGACCTTCAAAAAGCTGACCGATACGGTGATCCGCCAGGTGCATGATATGCGGCGGATGGTCGACGAGTTTTCGAGCTTCGCTCGCATGCCAAAGCCGACCTTCGGGGTCGAGGACGTCCGCGATATTCTGCGCCAGTCGGTCTTTTTGTTCGAGGTCGCGAAGCCCGAGATCGCGTTCACGATCCAGACCCCGGACGAGATCGAACCGCTGGTTTGCGACCGCCGCCTGTTGTCCCAAGCAATGACAAATATCGTTAAAAATGCGGTAGAAGCCATTGAGGAACGACTTAAAAATTCCGATTCCACGCCAAGCGGACATATCGACGCAGCGCTTGACATGGAGCCGCGCGGGGAATTGATCATTCGGATATCGGATGACGGCATCGGGCTGCCGCAGGCGCGCGAAGCAATTGCCGAGCCCTATATGACGACCCGCCAGGGCGGGACCGGGCTGGGGCTAGCCATCGTCAAAAAGATCGTCGAGCAACATTATGGCGAACTGGAATTTTCCGACAATCCGGCAGGGCAGGGGACGTGCGTCACGCTGACGCTCCATCCCGACCGGCTGCGCGGATTGGAAGGCAAGGGCGAAGAAACAAGCATGGGGTACGCAGAATCGGTTCCGGGGCGGATCCGCAACCGACAGGACAGAGAAGAACATGGCGCTTGATATTCTGATCGTCGACGACGAGCGCGACATTTGCGATCTGGTCGCCGGCGTCATGGAAGACGAAGGTTATGAGGCGCGTATCGCCTCGGACAGCGAATCCGCGCTCGAAGCGATCCGCCAGCGGCGACCGTCGCTCGCGCTGATCGACGTATGGTTGCAGGGCTCGCGGCTCGACGGCCTGGGCCTGGTCGAGGCGATCAAGGATTTCGACCCGACGCTGCCGATCATCGTCATTTCGGGCCATGGCGGGCTCGATACCGCCGTCGCAGCTATTCGCCGCGGCGCCTATGATTTCATCGAAAAGCCGTTCGAAGCATCGCGGCTGCTCCATCTAGTGGCGCGGGCGACCGAGAGCGAGCGGCTGAAGTTCGAATATGAGCAGCTACGCGAAAAGGCCGGGCCGTCGGACGAGCTCACCGGAACCAGCGCGGCGATCAACAATGTCCGCGCGACGCTGAAGCGCGTGGCGGGCACCGGCAGCCGGGTGCTGATCACCGGCGCGGCAGGGGTCGGGAAAGAAGTCGCCGCGCGTGTGCTGCACGGGTGGAGCGGTCGCCATAATGCGCCGTTCCGTGTCATTTCATCGGCGCGCATGGACCCGGAGACCGTCGAAACCGAATTGTTCGGCGCCGAAGGCGACGACGGGGCGATCCGTGTCGGGTTGCTCGAACAGGCGCATGGCGGAACCTTGTTCCTCGACGAGGTCGCCGACATGCCGCTGACGACGCAGGGCAAGATCCTGCGCGTCTTGACCGACCAGAGCTTTACGCGCGTGGGCGGCCGCACGATGATCCGCGTCGATGTGCGGATCATTTCCGGATCGGCGCGCGACCTGATGACCGAAATCGCCGAGAGCCGCTTTCGCGAGGATCTCTATTACCGGCTCAACGTCGTGCCGGTGCATATCCCGCCGCTGCGCGAACGGCGCGACGACATCGCCAGCCTGTGCGACCATTATATCCGCCGCTACGCCGCCGACCGCCGCGTGCCGCCGCCCGAGATCAGTTCGGAAGCGATGGCGGCGTTGCAGGCGCATGAATGGCCGGGCAATGTCCGCGAGCTGCGCAACGTGATCGAACGCGTGATGATCCTCGCGCCGAGCGACCGGCTGGCCCGGATCGACGCCGACATGCTGCCCGGCGAGCTGGTGCGCGGCGGCACCGACATCCTGCCCAATTCGGAATCGATCACCGCAATCCCGCTGAAAGAAGCGCGCGAGAATTTCGAGCGCGAATATCTGCGGATCCAGATCAATCGGTTTTCGGGCAATATTTCGCGCACCGCGACCTTTATCGGCATGGAAAGATCGGCACTGCACCGCAAACTGAAACTTTTGGGGCTCACCGAGAGTTCGGACGGCGAGGGGTAACGGCTTTGCGCTAGACCTGAGGCAGGCTTTGCCGCATATTGACAGCAAGAAGAAGGTCTTAAAGCCGGAAAACCGGAGCATACCCGCGGTCGTACCGCCAAAAACAGGAGGCAAATGTGTCCGATAAGAGCCAGAATCTCCAGGATATTTTTCTAAATGCCCTGCGCAAGAGCAAGACGCCGGTGACGATGTTCCTCGTCAAGGGCGTGAAGCTTCAGGGCATCATCACCTGGTTTGACAATTTTTCCTTGCTGCTGCGCCGCGACGGTCAGTCGCAGCTTGTCTATAAGCATGCGATCTCGACGGTGATGCCGTCGCACGACTTTGACCTGTCGTTGCTTGGGGCGAGTTTGCGCGATGCGCCCGCGAGCAAGGGCAAGGCTTTGCAGGATGTGTTCCTGAATGCGGTCCGCAAATCCGACGAATCGGTGACCATGTTCCTGGTCAATGGCGTGATGCTGCAGGGTGATATCGTCGCATTCGACCTGTTCTGCATGTTGCTCGAGCGCGAGCGGCAGGTGCAGCTCGTGTACAAGCACGCGATTTCGACGGTGCAGCCGAACGGCCCGATCAACCTGACCGATAGCGGCGAGGGTGACGGCGAAGCGGACGACGCCTGATCGCCTCGATTATCGACAGTCCGGAAGAGGTGACCCGCGGCGCGGCCGCGCTGTTGGTCGTGCCCGAATGGCATAGCCAGCGGCTGGCGCGCGATCTCGATGCGCGCGCCGAGGAGGCGCGGGGACTTGCGCTCGCGATCGGGCTCGACGTCGTTGCCGTCCACAGTTTGCGCCTGCGCCAGACGCGCGCAGCGACCTTGCTCGGCGTCGGACAGATCGAAGCGATTACGCCCGACATCGAGAAATACGGCGTCCAACTGGTCGTGGTCGACGCCGCGCTCAGCCCGATCCAGCAGCGCAATCTGGAAACGGCCTTTGGCACCAAGGTGATCGACCGGACCGGGCTGATCCTCGAAATCTTTGGCGAACGCGCCGCCACCGCCGAGGGGCGTTTGCAGGTCGAACTGGCGCACCTCGATTATCAGGCGGGGCGGCTGGTGCGCAGTTGGACCCATCTCGAACGCCAGCGCGGCGGCTTTGGCTTCCTTGGCGGCCCCGGCGAAACGCAGATCGAAGCCGACCGCCGGATGATCCGCAACCGCATGGCCCGCATCCGGCGGTCGCTCGACGATGCGCGGCGCACGCGCCAGCTCCAGCGATCCAAGCGGCAGCGCGCACCATGGCCCGTGGTCGCGCTGGTCGGTTACACCAACGCGGGTAAATCTACGTTTTTCAATCGCTTAACGGGAAGTGACGTCATGGCGGAAGACATGTTGTTCGCGACCCTCGATCCCACGATGCGCGAAATCCGGCTGCCCGGGATCGACAAGGCGATCCTGTCCGACACGGTGGGGTTTGTGTCGGACTTGCCGACCGAACTGGTCGCGGCCTTCCGCGCGACGCTCGAAGAGGTCACGACTGCCGACCTGATCGTCCACGTCCGCGACATCGTCCACCCCGACAGCGAAGCCCAATATGACGATGTCTGTGCGATCCTGAGCTCGCTGGGCGTCAACGGGCCGCAGGACGCCGGGGAGGGGGATGCGCCACCGCCGATCCCCCAGATCGAAATCTGGAACAAGATCGACACCGCAGACGGCGACAGCCGTACCGCGATCGAGGATATGGCGGCGCGGCGTTCTGACGTCGCGGTCATCTCGGCCGTAACGGGCGAGGGTGTCGAGGCCGCGCGCACCCTGATGGCGGCGCAGCTGACCGCGCTCCACAAGATCCAGCGGATTTACCTGAGCTATCAGGACGGCGAAGCTGCGGCATGGCTTTACGCGCGCGGCGAAGTGATCGCCGACGAGCCGCAGGGGGAAGGCCATGTGCTGACCGTGCGGCTTGATCCCGCCGATGGCGCGCGATTTGCGCGGCTTTGGCCTACGGACGACGCTCCGACGCCTTGACCGCCTGCCAATGGGCTTCCTGCACGTCGAGCGACAGGCCGGCCAGGCTGCCGCCGGCGCGATCTTCCATGGCGGCAAAGCGGCGGGCGAATTTCGCGTTGGCATCACGCAGCGCGGTTTCGGCATCGACGCCCAGATGGCTTGCATAATTGACGACGGCGAACAGCAGGTCGCCGACCTCCTCGTGGCGCGCGGCATCATCGGAGGCGGTCGCGACCTCCTCCAATTCTTCGGCAATCTTGGCGCGCGGTCCTTCGGCATCGGGCCAGTCGAAACCGACGCGGGCGGCGCGCGACTGGAGCTTTTGGGCCCGCAGGAGTGCCGGAAGCGACAGCGCCACGCCCGACAGGGCGCCCTTCGGGCCGTCGGCTGCGCGCTCGTCGGCCTTCATTTGTTCCCACTGCTGGCGGACGTTTTCCGTCTTGCCTTCACCAAAGATATGCGGGTGGCGCCGTTCCATCTTGTCGCTGATCGCGGTGGCGACGTCGTCGAAGCCGAACAGGCCCGCATCGGCGGCAATCTGGCTGTGGAACACGACCTGGAGAAGCAGGTCGCCAAGCTCGTCGCAAATCGCGGCAGGATCGCCGCCAGCGATGGCATCGGCGACTTCATAGGCTTCTTCGATCGTGTAAGGTGCAATCGTCGCGAAACTTTGCGCCAGATCCCATTCGCATCCACCATCGGGATCACGCAATTTGGCCATCACCGCCAGCAGGCGATCGATGGGGGACAGGAGCGACGCGTCGGGCATGTAATTATCCGATAATATATATTATGTTAAATATGCATCGATATGGCGGGGCCAGAAACCCCCTGCCGTTGGAATCAGGCGGCTTTCTGATCAACCGTCAGGCCACATTTTCGTCACCGATCATGTGACGAGCTGCCAGGTCCGAATGACCAGAAAGACCAAAGCGAAAATCGCTACCCACGCCAGCGCCATTTTGACCCAGTCGGTCATTGGCAAGCGCCGCGCGACCAGCGAGCTGATCACCAGCGCGAACGCCCCGACGAACCAGATCAGCTGGACACCTGTGTCACCACTCATAGCTGTACCTCCAGCCCGTCATATCCCGGCTCGACACCCGGTGGCAATTCGGCCGCCAGATCGTCATAATCCATGGTGTTGTCCATGTGGGTGATGATCGCGCGTGGATTGCCGCATTTCTCGAGCGCCGCGAGCGTCATTGCCAGATGCGGATGCGTCGGGTGTGGATAGCGGCGCAGCGCATCGATTACGAACAGATCGACACCCTGGAAAAAGTCGACCATCTCGTCGGTAAATTTCGAAAAATCAGTCGCATATCCAATCTTGTGGACACCATCGCTAAAGACCAGTCCGCTCGCCTTGATCGGCCCGTGCGGCATTTCGATCGCCGACACCTCGATGGGACCGATCGACTGGTGATCCAGCAGATCGATCGGATCGACCAACGCCGGATAACCGGCATTTCCTGCAAAGGCGTAAGTGAAGCGCCATTTGAGCGTGTCGAGGACATGGCCGCGCGCATAGGCGGGCACCTGCGACCCGCGCAGGTGCATAATCTGGCGCAGGTCGTCGAGACCATGGCAATGGTCGGCATGCTCATGCGTCCAGATGATGCCGTCGATGACGCCGACCTTGGCATCGAGCAGCTGGAGCCGCATGTCGGGGCTGCTGTCGACCAGCAGGCGAAAACCGCCGAGCGAGATCAGGATCGATGCGCGGCTGCGCAGGTTGCGCGGATTGTCGGGGTCGCATTGTCCCCAGTCGTTGCCGATCCGCGGTACGCCTGACGACGTTCCGCAGCCCAGGATGCGAACCTTCATAGCGCGCTTGACGTCACGGCGCCGCCTTTTTGAAAAGCTTGTAAAAATTGGCGCTGGTTACCGCGCCCAGCGCTTCCTGATCCTCGCCCCGCAGGGTCGCCAGAAACGCCAGCGTATCGGCAACAAAGGCGGGTTCGCCGGTCTTGCCACGGTGCGGGACGGGGGCGAGGAAAGGGGAGTCGGTTTCGATCAGCAGCCGGTCCTGCGGCAGCCATTTGGCGGTCGCTTGCAAGTTGGCGGCGTTCTTGAAGGTTACGATCCCCGAGATCGAAATGTAAAAGCCAAGATCGAGCGTGCGGCGCGCGAAATCGTCGCTGGCGGTGAAGCAATGGATCACCCCCGGGAAGACCGCCCTGCCCATCTCCTCGCCCAGCAGCGCCAGCGTATCTTCTTCGGCATCGCGGGTGTGGACGATGATCGGCAGCCCGGTGGCCTGCGACGCATGGATATGGCGGCGGAAGCTGTCCTGCTGCCGCACACGGTCGCTTTTGTCGTAATAATAGTCGAGCCCGGTTTCGCCAATGCCGATCACGCGTGGATGCGCGGCGCGTTCGACCAGCTTGGCGGTGTCGATGTCGGGATGATGATCAGCGTCGTGCGGGTGGATGCCGACGCTGGCCCACACGTCAGGATTGGCTTCTGCTGCCGCCAGAACATCGTCCCATTCGCTCTCGCGCGTTGCAATGTTGAGCATCGCGGTGACGCCGCGCGCGCGGGCGCGATCGAGCACCTCGCCCTGCTGCTCGGCGAGCCCCTTGTAATTCAGGTGACAATGCGAATCGACGAGCATCAGGCCTCCCCTTCCCCTTCCGGCACGTCGAGGCGGGGGAAGAGGGGGGTCGGCTGGCCGAGCGAAAAGCCGCTGTCAACGAGCTTTGCGAACCAGTCCGGATCGGCCAGCGCGGTAAAACCACGCTCGTCCGCCGCAATACCCATCTGATCGAGCAGATTATCGGCCGCTGTCGGCACGACAGGACGAATTGCAATAGCTAGATCGCGCACGACCATGAACAACGTCATCAACACCGCCGTCATACGATCGGGGTCGGTTTTCTTGAGCGCCCAGGGGGCTTGTTCATCGACATATTGGTTACAGGCAAACACGGCGCGCATCCAGGCTTCGATCCCGACCGAGAAGTTCAGATTTCCAAACTCCCGCGGCAATTCGGTTTGCGTTGCGATCCTGACCTTGGCTGCCAGCTCATCATCGGGTGCCGCGGCAACAAATCTTTCCAGTTTGCCATTCAAGTTCTTGAAAATCATCGACAGGCTGCGCTGTGCCAGATTGCCGAAGCTATTGGCGAGGTCCGCGTTCGCAGTGCGCACGATTGCCTCGGCCGAATAGGTACCGTCCTGGCCAAAGCTGACTTCGCGCAGCAGATAATAGCGCAGCGGATCGACCCCGAAGGTGTCGGCGAGCGCCATGGGATCGACGACATTGCCCAGCGACTTGGACATCTTTTCGCCGCGGTTCAGGAGGAAGCCGTGGCCGAACACCTGTTTGGGGAGTGGTAGACCGGCACTCATTAGAAAGGCCGGCCAGTAAACGGCATGAAAACGCACAATATCCTTACCGATCATATGGATATTTGCGGGCCAAAATTTGCCGAAATCGCCATCCCGATCGGGATAGCCCAGCCCCGAAAGATAGGTGGTGAGCGCGTCGACCCACACATACATCACATGCCCCGGAGATCCCGGAACCGGAACGCCCCAGTCAAAGCTGGTGCGCGAGACGCTGAGATCCTTGAGTCCGCCCTCGACGAAGCGCATCACTTCATTGCGGCGGCTTTCGGGGCGAATGAAATCGGGCTGCTCTTCGTACAGCGCGAGCAATTTGTCCTGATATTTCGACAGGCGGAAGAACCAGCTTTCTTCGACCGTCCACTCAACCGGGGTGCCTTGCGGCGACAGGCGGGCATCCCCTTCCCCGTCGACCAGCTCGCTCTCGTCGTAGAAGGCTTCGTCGCGAACCGAATACCAGCCCTCATAGCGGTCGAGATAAAGATCGCCATTGTCCTCCATCGCGCGCCAGATCGCTTGCGATGCGGCATGATGCGCTGGGTCCGACGTGCGCATGAAATTGTCATAGCTGATATTCAGCTTGGCATACATCTCACGGAAATAAGACGACATTTCATCGGCGAGGTCGATCGTTTCACGGCCCTGGTCACGCGCCGTCTGGAACATTTTCAGCCCATGTTCGTCGGTGCCGGTGATCAGCCGCACTTCGCGGCCCTGGGCGCGCTGGAACCGCGCCATCACGTCGGTGGCAATCGCTTCATAGGCGTGGCCGATATGCGGGCGACCATTGGGGTAGCTGATCGCGGTGGTGATGTAGAAAGGTGCGCTGTTGTCGGACATGGCCGCGCCTTAGCCGTTGGCGCGCGCGAGGGAAAGCGTCAGCGTGCCGGTTGCGTCGAACGCGGCGCCAGTTCAGCAAGGCAATTGCCGATTTCGAACCCGACCATCGTGCCGTCATAGGAGCCGCGGATCGCGTCGCGAACAGTGCGTTGGATGCGGTCCCATTGCGCCAGAATGGGAGCGATCTCCGCCACGGACCGTTCGCGCGCCAGCCGCGCGAGCAGCCCGGGGACGATGTCGATCACAAGTTCGAGCCGAGGGCGATTGCTCGTCCCGCCGACCTCGCGCGCCAGCGCCTCGCGCAACCGGTTTTCGGGGTCGCCGGTCGCGGCGATCGCAAGCAGCTTTTTCTCCATCGCGGCGACATCGCTGTCGATCAGCGCCAGTGCCTTGCCCGGCACCCCGCCCGATGCGGCGACGATCGCGCGCACCTCGGCGACGTCGAGCATCGGGCGCAAATCATGCAGCCATGCGGTCATGACGTCACGGTCAACGGGTTGAAAACGCGCCGTTCTGCACCGCGACCGGATCGTCGGCAATAAACGCCCCGGTGAGTGGCTGACGAGCAGGAACAGCGTTTTTGCCGGTGGTTCCTCCAGCGTCTTGAGCAGCGCGTTGGCGGCGTCGGTTTCCAGATCGTCGATCGCGTCGACGATGATCACGCGCCAGTCGCCCAGCGACAGCGACAGATGCAGGCGGCGGATCATCGTCCGCACCTGATCGATTGTGATGTTGCGCGCGAGGTCCTTGCTCTTGTCCTTCGGCTGGCGCGTCAGGTGCAGGATCTCGGGATGATTCCCCGCCTCGACCAGTCGCCCCGCCGCGCTGTCCCCCGGATCATCGAGCCCAATTGCCTGGCCGTCGCCGCCGCTGCCGTGGGTGACGAGGAAGCGTGCGACGCGCGCGGCAAAAGCCCCCTTCCCCATTCCCTGCGGCCCGGCGAGGAGCCAGGCGTGATGCAGCCTGCCGCCCTGCCAGCCTTCGAGAAAGGCGGCCTCGGCGTCCTGATGACCGATCATAGCCATTCGGCCAGCCCCGCGAGGATCGCCGCGGTGACCCGTTCGGCGGGGGCATCGGCATCGACGATCCGCCAGCGCTGGGGCTCTGCCCCAGCCATTTCGACAAAGCGCTCGGCCAGGCGCTCCTGATATTCGGCGGGCTTGCTGCCCATGCGATCGCTGCCGCCACGGGCCGTCAGGCGGCGCGCGGCCTCGGTGGGGCTGACGGTGAGCAGGAAGGTGCGATCGGGCATCAGCCCTTCGGATCCGACACCGTGCAGCGCCAATATGTCGGCGTCGGTCAGGCCGCCGCCGCCGCCCTGATAAGCGCGGCTCGAATCGACGAAACGATCGCACAGCACCCACGCGCCGCGGGCCAGTGCCGGACGGATCGTCCGCGTGACATGGTCAGCGCGCGCGGCGGCGAACAGCAAGGCTTCGCTGCGTGCATCCCAGCGGTCGTCGCTGCCTTGCATCAAGAGCGACCGGATCGCTTCGGCACCTGCGCTGCCGCCGGGCTCGCGCGTTGCCACGACGTCGAGGCCGCGCGCCCTAATCGCCTCGGCCAGTGCGGTGATTTGCGTCGACTTGCCGACCCCCTCGCCGCCTTCAAGCGTGATAAAGCGTCCGCGCGTCATGCTGAAAGCCAAGGAGGATCGAATGGGAGGCGCGCGTGCATTGCACCGCGGTAGCCGCCAGCACGGCGTTTGTCATCACGGCGCGGCGCGCGCGCCACCGCTCGCGATCTTTTTGCCCTTACCGCTTTCGTTGGTGGCCATCGATATGGCGAAACCCCAAGTCATCAGCCGCTCGGCCTCGTCGCGGCGCGCTTTGTCGCTCGGCAGGCCTGCAACGACCATGATCAGGCGCCGACCATCGCGCTTGGCCGATCCCAGCAGGCAATAGCCGGCTTCCGAGGTGTGGCCGGTCTTCAATCCGTCGGCGCCCAGAACGCGCCCGAGGATGGGATTGCGGTTGGCCTGGATGATCGGTTTGCCTTCGGGCGAAGTACCATGCTGGAGCCTTGGCATCGAAAAATAGCGGGCGTAGCCAGCGGGATGATCGCGGATCAGCCGATCGGCAAGCGTGATGAGATCGGCGGCGCTGACCTTGGTCACCCCGCCGTCGGGCCAGCCGTTTGGCGTTCCGAAATTACTCGACGCCATGCCAATCTTTGCCGCTACGGCATTCATTCTTTTTACGAAAGCTTCCTCGCTGCCATCGATGCCGACGGCCAGTGCGGCGGCAGCGTCGTTGCCCGATACGGTGATCAGGCCTTTGAGCAGGTCGTCGACAGAGACTTTTTCGCCGGGGCGGAGGAACATCGTCGATCCGCCGTTGCTGCCCCGCCATTTCTTCCAGGTCGCTTCGCTGACCGTGAACTGCTTGTCGCGCGTCAGTTCTCCCTTTTTGATCAGGTCGAGCACGACATAGGCTGTCATGACTTTCGCCATCGACGCGGGCGCGAAGCGTTTTTCCGCACCGCGTGAAAACAATATTTCGCCTGAATCAAGATCCTTGAGCATCACGATCGGCGCCTGCGTGATGTAGGCGGGGCGCGTTGCCGCTGCGCTATTGGGTTGCGACCCGTCGGCTGCCACCGCTGGCGTCGCCGAAGCCAGCAGGCTGGCTGCGAAAATCGCGACGCTTTGCTTTATGGTCTTTCGCACGTGGCGCCCGTCAGCGATCGCGCTGGACCACCGCGTCGCGGAAGCCTTTCGCCTTCGCCGTGCCGAGCGCGGTGCGCGCTTCGGCGTCGCTCGCAAAGGGGCCCATTCGCACGCGCCAGAGATTTCCGGCCTTGCTGACCGTGCCGCCCACTGACTTCGCGGCAGCATCGGCGCGGCTTTCGCTGCTGAAAGCGCCAACCTGGACGACGAATTTTCCAGACACCGCGGGAACGGGCTTGGCGGGTGTTGCCGGTTTGGCCGCAGGCTTTGGTTTTTCAACCGCAAGCCGGTCATCGCCGGGCTTCGCTGTTCCCGATGCAATGGGCGCCGCGGGCTGCGCTTCGACGGGCTGCGCGGCTGCTAGCGCTTTCGGCACCGGCATGGCTTTCAGCTTGGCGCGCAGGATCGACAGCAAGGAATCCGGCGTCGCGATCCGCTCTGGAACCGCGCGGCCTGTGCGCAGTTGCGCCCGCTCGGCGGCGGGCGGGTTGGTGCGGCGGACCCGAACCGCGGATACGCCGTCGGTCAGGCCCAGCTGTTCGGCGGCGCCGCGCGACAGGTCGATCAGCCGGTCGCCCACCATCGGCCCGCGATCGTTGACGCGCACCAGGATTGTCCGTCCGGTGTCGAGCGCGGTCACTTCGACATAGCTCGGCAGCGGCAACGTCTTGTGCGCGGCGCTGATTCCGGCGGGATCGAACGTCTCGCCATTGGCGGTCGGCCGTCCAGCGAGTTCGTCGCCATACCAGCTTGCGTAACCGACATCGTCATAATCGGCGATATCCGCGGGAGTGTAGGTGGTGCCGGCGATCGTATAGGGATCGCCGATCTTGACTGGCGTATCGCTCACGCCGCCTGCTGATTGGACCGGTGCCGGGCTGGCGGTTGGACCGCCCTCGCGCTCGCCGCCAAAACTGCCGCACCCGGCGAGCATCAGCATCGCCCCGGCCATCAGCGCCGTTTTTCTACCGATCGATTTCATCCGCCAGCAACCCCACTGATAGTGCGTAAAAATTGGAACAATTATAGTCCAATATCGCACGATAGTTACCGGTCAGCAAATAGGCGGTTCGCCCCGGCCCGTCGGGTTCGAGCAGAACCGCCTGAACCTGTCCGTCGGGCCAGCGCCCGCCGATCGGCTGGATGCCGTCGGCGCGCCATTCCGCCATCGACCGCCAGCGGCTGTGGCGGGCAAAAACGCGGGGGCAGCGGGTGGGGGTCAGGCGGCTGGCAAAACGATTGCGGTCAAAGCCATTTGGTACGGTTACCGCGACGCCCCACGGCTGCCCGGCGCGCCAGCCGGCGCGGCGCAGATAAGCCCCGATCGATTCGATCGCATCGGCTTCGCTCGACCAGATATTGGCGCGTCCGTCGCCGTCGCCATCCTCGGCGACCGCCAGATAGACCGACGGCAAGAACTGCGGATAGCCGAACGCGCCCGCCCAGCTGCCCTTCAACACGTCGCGCGGCACCCCGCGCTGAACCATCTCCAGCGTCGCGAGGAACTCGGGTTCGAACAGGCTGCGGCGCCGTCCTTCATAGGCCAGCGTCGCGAGCGCTTCGGGAAGGTCGAAATTGCCCGTGACCTGGCCATAAGCGGTCTCATGGCCGTAAATCGCGATCATGATGCTGGTCGGTACCCCGGTGCGTGCTTCGATGCGCGACAGCAGGGGCAGCAGGCGGTCGTGGACGCGGCGCCCGCCGCCAATCCGCGCCGCATCGACATGTTTGGCCTTGTAGGGCGCGAAATTCGGGATCGGGGTGTCGTTCGTCGGCGGGCTACCCAGATTGTCGCGGTCGAGCGCGACCACGCGCGGGTTGTAGCGCAGACCGGCGGTAACCCGGTCGAACACCTGCCGCGATACGCCGCGCGCCTGCGCCTTGGGCCACAGCGACTGGACATAGGCATCGAAGCCGCTGTCGCCGCTCTGCGCGTGCAGCGGCGCCGATGCGGTGAGCAGCCACGCCGACAGAATGGCAGTGGTGACAGCGAAAAGGCGTCCGATTTTTAAGCTGATAGCGTGCATGATGTTCCCACCCATAGGGCGTGTCTCGCACAGATGCGAGCGGCTTGGCTAGGCAAGGGCGGGACGAGCCGAGTCATTCGCGCGGCGGGCCGAGCCGACAAGGTTTTTCTTGCCGCAGCGCATCCGCGCGCTATGGCGGCGGCCAAGCGGACAGGTGGCCGAGTGGTTTAAGGCAGCGGTCTTGAAAACCGCCGTGGGTGCAAGCTCACCGTGGGTTCGAATCCCACCCTGTCCGCCACGGCATGCACAAACAGCATGCAGCGTCTCGCAAATTACCGCGATGCCCGGTGCAGAGTGGACGCTACCCCAGGCCAACGTCCGAAACGGTCGCGGCGAAATGCCACGGCGACCTTATGCTTTTGCCCCCCGTAGCGCGATCGGCCATATCAGGCGGGTTGCTTATGGTAAACCCGATGTCCGGGCCGCTTTGAAGCGCGCGATTTTTGTTCAAGGCTGTGCCGCCCCCGCTCCGTCTTGTGGTTGTCGCCGGGATGACATCCCGGCTCCGATCACAAGAGGAACCCGATGCGCAATACCTTGCTGGCCACCACCTGTCTGGCCGCCCTGCTTTCGACCGCAGCCCAAGCGGAAACGACGATCACCACCGCGACCACTGCGCCGGTGCGGACGTCGACGATCAAATCGGGCGCGCCCGACGATATCAAGGTTACCTCGACGGGTTCGGTAAAACCCGCGGGCGGCGCTGCGGTCACCATCGACAGCAATCACAAGGTGATCAACGAAGGCACGATCGAGATCAGCAACGTCAACGGCGCGCGAGGAATCGTCGCCAATGCGGGGACGGTCGGCGCGATCACCAATGCCGCGACGGGCAAGATCATCCTCGACGAACCCTATGCGCCGACCGACATCGACAATGATGGCGACATCGATGGCGCTTTTGCGCTGGGCAGCAACCGCGTCGGCATTGCGACACTCGGCGCCTTTACCGGGAATATCGTCAACAGCGGCGCGATCACGATCGAGGGCAATGATTCGGCAGGCATTCGCCTCGGCGGGCCGCTGACGGGCAATTTCACGAACGACGGCACCATCTCTGTGCTGGGCGACCGCGCGCTCGGCGTCGGCTTGCAGGATGTGACCGGCAACGTCCGGTTAGCCGGGACGATCACCGCGACCGGCCTCGACGCCACAGCTGCGCGGCTGGCGGGCAACATCACCGGCGCGCTCGTCGTTCAGGGCAATCTGACCGCGACCGGTTACCGCTTCACGACGCCGCCCGCCGACCCGTCGAAGCTCGACGCCGACGACCTGCTGATCGGCGGTCCGGCGCTGTCGGTCGAGGGAAATGTGACCGGCGGCATTATCCTTGCGGTCCCGCCGAAGGATACGAGCACGACCGACAATGACGAGGACAAGGACGGCATCCCCGACGACAAGGAAGGCAGCGCCGCGGTGCGGTCCTTCGGTTCGGCGGCGGCGGTGCGTATCGGGTCGGCAACGCAAAGCGTGACGATCGGCCCGGTCGCGGGAACCGGCACCGGCTTCGGCCTGATCATCGATGGCGGCGTGATCGGCAACGGCCTTTATGCGGGCAAGGACGGCAACGGGATGCAGATCGGCGGCCTTGGCGGCGCCGTGACCATCGCAGGCGGGATCGGTATTGGCGCGAAGGGCAGCGTCGCGGCGCTGTCGAAAGATGTCGCGGCAACCGCGATCCGGATCGGCAGCCGTGCGACGACCCCCGAACTGCGCAACGCGGGCAAGGTCGAGGCGACTACCGCGGGCAATGCCGCGGGTGCGGTTGCGACCGCGGTGCTGGTCGAAGCGGGAGGCAACGTCGCGTTGATCCGCAACAGCAGCTTGATCGCGGCCAAGACCGGCGGCGACAATGGCACCGCGCGGGCAATCGTCGACCTGTCGGGCACCGTCGCCACCATCGAGAACAGCGGCACGATCAGCGCCACGGGCGCGCTAGCCACATCGGACCGCAATATCGCGATCGACCTGTCGGCCAATGCCGCGGGCGCTGCCGTGAAGCAGACCGCGGTTGCGTCGGGCGTCACCGCCCCCAGCATCGTCGGCGACGTTCGCTTTGGCGGCGGCAACGACCTGTTCGACATCGCCGACGGGACGGTGAAGGGGAATAGCTTCTTTGGCAGCGGCAACAACCGCCTCGCGCTGTCGGGTGACGCGATCTACACCGGCAACGCGCGCTTTGGCGCCGGGAACGACAGCATGGCGCTGGTCGGCACGTCGAAATTCACCGGCGCGGTCGATTTCGGTGGTGGCGCCGATACGCTCAGCATCGGCGGTACGTCGATCTTCTCTGGCTCGCTGGCCAATGCGCAGGGACTCGCCGTCTCGGTCGGCGGCGGCACCTTTGACGTCACGGGCGCAGCGCGGATTGCATCGCTGGCGGTCACCGACAAAGGAACGCTGGGCGTGCTGCTCGACACCGGCAGCACCGGCACGGCGTTGCAGGTCACGGGCAACGCAAGCTTTGGCGCCGAATCCAAGCTGGCGCTGCGCCTGTCGAGCATCGAACAGGCCGAAGGTCGGCACGTCGTCCTGACCGCCGGTACGCTAACCGGCGCGAACAACCTCACCGCGTCGCAGACGCTGCTGCCGTTCCTCTACAAAGGCACGTTGACGTCGAACGCGACGCAGCTGATCGTCGATGTATCGCGCAAGAGCACGTCCGAACTCGGGCTCAATCGGTCGGAAGCGGGCGCGTTCGACGCGGTGCTCGATGCCGTGGTCGCCGACCAGAAGATCGAGGACGTGTTCCTGGGGATCACCAGCGGCGATCAGTTCCGCAGCCAGCTGGGCCAGATGCTTCCCGAGCATGAGGGCGGCGTGTTCGAGACGGTGACCTCTGGCTCGCGCGCGCTGTCGCGTCATTTGCAAGACCCCAACGCGCCGTTCCAGGATGAGGGCAAATGGGGTTATTGGGTGAACCAGGCCGTCTGGGGTACGTCGAAAAGCGTCGGCGATACCGCGAGCTATGACGTCAGTGGCTGGGGCATCGGGCTCGGCGCCGAGATCAAGAGCGACATCGGCAACTTCGGTGGTTCGGTCGCTTTTCTGAGCGGCAAAGACAGCAACGGCAGCAATGCGAACGAGGTCAGCACCAGCCAGTTCGAGGGCGCCCTGCATTGGCGCCTGCGGTCGAAGGGCTTCATGGCGAACGCCCGCGTCTCGGGGGCGCCGATCAAGATGAAGGGCACCCGCGTCTTCAGCGCCGAGGCGGGCGCTGACGACATCGAGAAGACGATGAAGGGGAAATGGGACGGTACCCTGTGGTCGGCGTCGGGCTCGCTCGCCTATGACGCCCGGGCCGGGGGGATCACGATCCGCCCGATGGTCGCGGTCGATTACTTCAAACTGACCGAAAAGGGCTATCAGGAAACCGGCGGTGGCGACGCGCTCGACCTGAGGGTGCTGGGGCGTGACAGCGATGAACTGGCGGTGTCGGGCACCGTGGCGCTCGGCATGGATTTCGGCGGCCTTGACCAATATGACGGCTGGACGCGCTTCGAAATCGAAGGCGGCCGTCGCCAGATCGTCGGCGGCACGCTCGGCGCGACGACGGCGTCGTTCAAGGACGGCACGCCGTTCACCCTTGTCCCTGATGATCGCACGAGCGGCTGGGTCGGCCGTCTCCGTGGCATCGCCGGCAATTCGGCCTTTCAGGTCGCTGGCGAAGTGTCCGCGGAGGAACAGCAAAGCCATATTGGCTGGGCGTTCCGTGCGAGTCTGCGGGTCGGCCTCTAGCCCCCCGGCCGGCCCCGCGTGCAAGGGGGAGGCACCTCCCTACCCCCGCCTCCCCCTTGCTTAGACAGAAATGAAACAAGACGCCGATGTTTGCACTGCCCCTTCACTCTCGTCCGGAACCGCGGTTGCGCGGTGGGACTTGGCCGCTATATGACGGCGGCATCAGGGGAAGCTATGGCGCGCGCCGGGGCGGCGCCGACCGGCAAAAGATGGCGTTCCAGAGCAAGCAATCGATGACCAGTTCGAACGACCGAACCGATGCCGCACAAGGCATCGAAGGCGTATTGCTCGCCAACCGCGATCGGATCGTCCGTTTCTTGCTGGCGCGCGGCGCCGGTGATGCGGCTGAGGATTTGTTCCAGGATTTGTGGATGCGGCTGACCGATCGTCCCATGGGGCCGGTCGCCGATCCCCTGCCCTATGTCATGCGGGCCGCCAACAATCTGATGCTCGACCGTTATCGTTCAGCGCGGCAAAGCGCGCTGCGCGATCAAGCCTGGGGGGAGACAGCTGCCACCCACGCCCCGTCGGCAGAGATCGCACTGATCTCGCGCGAGCAGCTCGCGCTGGTCGAGACGGCGATTGCGGGTAGCGGCGAACGCGCCGCCCGTATCTTTCGCCGGTTCCGCGTCGACGGCGCCAATCAACGCGATATTGCCAGTGAAATAGGGGTCAGCCTGAGCACAGTCGAGGCCGATTTGCGCAAGGTATATGCGACGCTTGCCGCGTTACGGAGACAGTTCGATGCGTCCTGATATCGACAGCATTGAAGCGCGCGCCATCGACTGGCTGATCCGCCAGCGCGACCCGGCGTTCGACGATTGGGACGGCTTTACCGACTGGCTTGGCGAGGACCCCGACCATGCCGCCATCTACGATGCCGTCGCGAGCCTCGATCAGGATCTTGGCGCGCTGCCTCCGGCGGCAAAGCCCATGGCAGCGACGATGCCGACCACGCCGCGCCGTGCGTCACGCCGTGGCTGGTTTGGCGGCGCCATGGCGGCGGCCTTGGTCGCGGTCATCGGGCTACCGACCCTCAATCCCTTCGGTAGCGCCGATCGGATCGAAACCGCGGCGGGCGAGCAGCGCATTATCGAGCTTGCCGACGGATCGCGGATCGAAATCAACGGCGGTTCGGTGGTCGAAATCGACAAGGATCGCCCGCGCTTTGCTCGTCTGGAAACCGGTGAGGCGATGTTCCACGTCGTCCACCGCGATAACGATCCCTTTGTCGTCGAAACGGGCGGCAACCGGATCGTCGATCTGGGAACCGCGTTCAACGTCGTTCGGCGCGAGCGCCAGACGTCGGTCGCCGTTTCGGAGGGTATCGTTCTTTACAACCCCGATCGCGACAAGGTTCGCCTGGTCGCGGGCAAGGCGATCGAGGTCCGTGATGATGATCGAAAGGCGCCGGTCGTGCAGGACGTCGATGTGGCCAGCATCGGCGGCTGGCGCAGCGGGCTGCTGGTTTACAATGGCGCACCGCTTGCGGTGGTCGCCGAAGATCTGAAGCGAACCGCGGGAATGGATGTTCGGGTCGCACCTGCGGCCGCCGAACTGTCGTTTCGCGGCGCGCTGATCATTGACAAGAACCGCAGTCGTACGATCGCCGATCTTGCCGCCTTGTCGGGAACAAAGGCGCAGCGACAGGGCGACGGCTGGATATTGACCCGCTGACCATGCACCCGCGCCTTGCCCTTGTCGCCGCTGCGACGCTGCTGGCCCTGCCCGCGCAGGCCTTGGCGGCGGAGGAACGCACGTTCGACGTGCCGAAAGGGAGCCTGTCGACCGCCCTGCCGGTGATCAGTCGGCAGGCCGGGGTGAGCATCAGCGTCGTTGACGCGAAACTGTGGCAAGCGCGGGTCAAACGGGTACGCGGACGGATGAGCGTCGAGCAAGCGATCCAGCGGCTGTTGAGCGGTTCCGATGCCCGCGCGATCCGTGTCTCGGCCACGAGCTGGCGTATCGAACGCCGTCCGCTTGCGCCGCGTGTTGCCCACCGCCCCGCCCCGCCGCCGCGGCAGACGCCGCAGCCGCGCGCGCGCGAACCTTCGCAAGATATGATCGCCGCGGCGCAGGACGAGATCATCGTCACCGCGTCGAAAACCGACCTGCCCTATTCGCATTTTGCCGGCGTCGTCACCCAATTGAGTGGCGGCGATTTGGCGTTTGGCGGCGAACGCGGGATGGAATCGATCCTGTCGCGGACCGCGACCGTGTCGTCGACGCATCTGGGGTCCGGGCGGAACAAGCTGTTCATTCGCGGCATCGCCGATTCCAGCTTCACCGGACCGACGCAATCGACCGTCGGGCAATATCTGGGCGACATCCGGCTCAGCTATAACGCCCCCGATCCCGACCTGCGTCTTTATGACGTCGACAATGTCGAAATCCTCGAAGGACCGCAGGGCACGCTCTATGGCGCCGGATCGCTCGGCGGCATCATCCGCGTCGTCCCCAAATCGCCCGATCCGCGCACGATGTCGGTGCAGGCGATCGCGGGCGTCTCGGTCACCCAGCATGGCGACCCCGGCGGCGACATCGCCGCGATCGCCAACCTCCCCGTCGGTGACAACGGCCATGCGCTGCGTCTCGTCGGCTATATGCTGACCGACGGCGGCTATATCGATAACCCGCTACGGGGACAGAATGACGTCAACCGCGTCCATGTGCGCGGCGGCCGCGCGGCCTTTCGTTTCGACGCTGGCGATGACTGGACCGTCGATCTGGGCGGCGTTTACCAGTCGATCAAATCGAACGATGCACAATATGCCGACAAGGCGGCCGACCCGCTGACGCGCAATTCGATGGTCGAGCAGAATGCCTCGGCGCGTTACGGGCTCGGTACGATGGTGGTGATGAAAGACTGGGACGGTCTGCATTTCCAGTCGTCGAACGCCTTTGTCGACCATCGCCTGTTCGAACGCTTCGACGCCAGCCTGCCCGAAGCGCCGCCCGGATCGGTCGTCTCGAGCGGCGCGGTCGATGTCGAGCGCCTGTTCGCACCGATCCAGGTCATCCCGCTCAGCACGGTGCCCCGCGTGCTCGACCAGCGCAACGCGACGCGAATGTTCGTCAGCGAAAACCGCTTGTCGCGTCCCTATCATGACGGGTTGGGCTGGGTGATCGGCGCGAGCTACATCGACAATCGCGCGCGGCAGAACCGCGAATATCGCTATGGCGCGCTGCGCGCCGTCCTCCCCGGCGTCACCAACAAAATTTCCGAAGTCACGGGCTATGTCGAGGCGACGGTCGAAGTGACGCCGAACCTGATCGCGGCGGGCGGCGTCCGCCTGTCGCACGCGCGGCTGGGCGGCATGGCGGAAGGCGTGTCGTTCGCACTCGCCCAGGCCGGACGCGCAACGACCGCGTCGCGAAGCGAAACCGACCTGCTGCCCTCCTTCTCCCTGCTCGCGACGCCGCTGCATAACCTGCGCCTCTACGCGCGCTATCAAGAGGGGTTCCGGCCCGGTGGGCTTGCGGTCGATGGCAATTTCGTGCGGCGCTTCCTGAACGATCAGGTGCGGACGTGGGAGGCGGGTGTCCGCTTCGGCGACAAGGGGCAAAGCCTGTTCGATGCCAGCATTGCAGTGTCGCACAGCCGTTGGCGCAACATCCAGGCCGATTTCATCGACAGCACGGGCTTTCCGACCACCGCCAACATCGGCGATGGTCGGATCACCAGCGTTTCGGGCGCGCTCGCGATGCGCCCGACCGAGGCGCTGACCTTTGAACTCGGCGCAGTCTATAACCACAGCCGCGTCGACGATCTGGCGCTGGAAATCCTGCCGGTATTTGCCGCAGCGCCCGCGCGACTGGGCCGCATTCCCAACGTCGCCAGCCATGCAGTGCGCGGATCAGTCAATTATGCGACCGTGATCGGCGACGAGGATTTTCGCGTCAATGGCTGGGCCAATTATGTCGGACCGTCGCGGCTTGGGATCGGGCCGGTGCTGGGCGAAAGCCAGGGCGACTATATCGACACCGGACTGGCGATGCGGGTCGGCAATGATAGGCGCGGGCTGTCGCTGACGCTGACCAACCTGTTCGATTCGCGCGGCAATCGCTTTTCGCTAGGGACGCCGTTTCTCGAGGGTAACGAAGGTTTCATGACCCCGCTGCGGCCAAGGACGCTGCGGATCGCGGTGGATGTAGCGTATTAGCGAATGTCGGCTATGGGGTGGGAGATGACGTTGCGAAACGATCACGCCCTCCCCTTCAGGGGAGGGCAGCGAGACTTACGAACTTGTTCGTTAGGCTCAGGACTCATTAATCCAGAATAGGCAGATGCATGCGAAGGTGACGGCGGCGAGGAAGATGTCGGCGCATCGGTCATATCGCGTGTGGATGCGTCGCCAGTCCTTGAGGCGAGCGAAGAGGTTTTCGATTCTGTGGCGCTGTCGGTAGAGGACGGGGTCGTAGGGGAATCGTCGCTTGTGGTTGCGGTGCGTGGGGATGCAGGCCGTGATGCCGCGGTCGTCGAGGGTCTGACGGAACCAGTGGCTGTCATAGGCGCGATCGGCGAGCAGGACGGTCGCCTCGGGCAGGTCCGGCGCCAAGGCCCGGGCGCCGATGTGATCGTTGCGCTGTCCTTCGGTGAGGAGCAGGCGCAGGGGTCGCCCCCGACCATCGCACAGGACGTGCAGTTTGCTGGTCAGCCCGCCCCGGCTGCGTCCGATAGCGCGGGGTAGAGCCCCTTTTTGAAGAGGCTCGCCGCGGTCCGGTGCGCCTTGATATGCGTGGCGTCGATCATCAGCACGCCATCCCCGTCCTTCGCGAGGTCGGCGAAAATGCGGTCGAACAACCCGAGCCGGCTCCAGCGGATGAAGCGGTTGTAGATCGTCTTGTGCGGCCCATAGCCAGTTGGCGCATCGCGCCAGCGAAGCCCGTTGCGGATGACAAACAGGATCCCGCTCAATATCCGCCGGTCATCGACCCGCGGAACTCCGTGTGACAAGGGAAAATGCCCTTCGATCCGGCGCATCTGCGCCTCGCTCAGCAACAACAGATCACTCATGGCTGCGTCCTCCTGCCGCCTTGAATCACCTCATCAATGCTCGCACAAGCAATTTAATAGGTCCTGAGCCTAGTCGCAGCGGGTGGGGGCCAGCGGCCTCGCGCAAGGCCGCTGGCCCCCACCCCACTACGACTAGGCAGCAAGCTGCCAAGTCTTCGTTGCCCCTCCCCTGAAGGAGAGGGGCTGGCTCGTCGTTACGTCCGCTTCGGGTCGTTTCCCGCCGTTGCCCTCGTCGATGCCCCTCTCCGCCCGAGAGGTGTTCGCTAAATCAATCCGCCAGCACAAGTCGTTCGTAACGGTCCATGTGATAATCATGGCTGCCGAACTGGCCCTCAATCATCGTCGCGCGCTTGAAATAATGGCCGATCGCCAATTCCTGCGTGATGCCGATGCCGCCATGCGTCTGGATCGCGTTCTGGCCGACAAATTTGGCGCCGCGCGCGACCTTCGCCTTGGCCGCCGAGACCGCAGCCATGCGCTCGTTCGCGGGCAGGCCGAGCTTCAGTACGCCCATGATCGTCATCGAACGCGCCTGTTCGACTTCCATGAACATGTCGACCATTCGGTGCTGAAGCACCTGGAACTTGGCGATCGGAATGCCGAACTGCTTGCGCTGCTGGGTATATTCCAGCGTGCCTTCGTGCAGTTTCTGCATCACGCCGGTCGCTTCGGCGCACACGGCGACGGTCGCTTCATCGACGATCTGTTCGACCAGCGGCAGGCCGGTGCCTTCGCCGCCGAGCAGCGCGTCGCCGGGGATCGCGACATTTTCGAAATAGATTTCCGATGCACGGCTGCCGTCGACGGTCGGATAGTCACGGCGCACGATGCCGGGAAGATTGGCGTCGATCAGGAATAGCGACACGCCCTCGCGGTCGCGCTGGCCGCCGCCGGTACGCGCGGTAACGAGCAGATGCGTCGCCCAGGGCGCGGCATAGACGACGCCCTTGTGCCCGTTCAGCACATAGCCCGCGCCATCCTTCTTGGCGGTCGTGCGCAAATTGGCGAGGTCATAGCGGCCTTGCGGCTCGGCATAGGCGAAGGCGATGATGGCATTACCCGCGATAATCTCCGGGATCATCGCGTCAGCCTGCGCCCCGCCGACGGCTTTCAGCGCGCCGCCCGCGATGACGACGGTCGGCAGATAGGGTTCGATCCCGATGACCTTGCCCAATTCCTCCATCACGATCGCATTTTCGAGCGCGCCGCCGCCAAGGCCGCCATGATCCTCGTCAAAGGCTGCGCCCAGCATGCCGAGTTCCTGCGCCAGGGCGGTCCAGATCGCCGGATCGCGGCCGCTGTCCGAATTGACGAACTTCTGGCGCGTTTCAAAATCATAGGTGTCGCTGAGGAAGCGCGACAGCGTGTCGCGGATCATGTCCTGCGTTTCGGTATAGGTGAAATCCATTTTACATCCCCGTCGCCCCCGCGAAGGCGGGGGCCGCTATTTGTTTATACTGCGGCGCTGATCCAGGCCGATTGCGGCCCCCGCCTGCGCGGGGGCGACGCATGCGTCAGAGGCCCAAAACCATCTTTGCGATGATGTTGCGCTGAATCTCGTTCGATCCGCCATAGATCGTCGTCTTGCGCATGTTGAAATAGGTCGGCGCGGCGCGGTGTGCGTAGTCGGGCCCGATCGGATGTTCGTTATCGCCCTCGCCAAAACCGCGGAAATAGGGCGCGCCATAATGGCCGACGGCCTCCAGCGACAATTCGGTCAAGCGCTGCTGGATTTCCGATCCCTTGATCTTGAGCAGGCTCGATTCCGGCCCCGGGCCACGCCCGGCATTCGGGCCGGCAAGGCTGCGCAGCTCGGTAAATTCGAGTGCCGCCAGATCGACTTCCAGCTCGGCGACCTTGCGCTTGAAGAAGGCGTTGGCCAGCAGCGGCTTGTCGCCGTCGACCTCGGTGCGCGCGATGGCCTTGACCTTTTCGATCCCGCGCTTCGACGCAGCAACGCCCGCAATGCCGGTGCGTTCATGCGCGAGCAGGAATTTGGCGCAGGTCCAGCCCTTGTTTTCCTCGTAAACGCGGTTGGCGACGGGGACGCGCACATCCTCCAGCCATACCTCGTTGACCTCATGCTCGCCGCCCAAGGTGATGATCGGGCGCACGGTGATGCCGGGCGACTTCATGTCGATGAGCAGGAACGAAATCCCCTCCTGCTGCTTCGCATCCTTGTCGGTACGGACGAGGAAAAAGCCCCAGTCAGCGTGCTGCGCCAGCGTCGTCCAGGTTTTCTGTCCATTGACGATATAATCGTCGCCGTCGCGGACCGCCGTCGTGCGAAGCGAAGCAAGGTCCGATCCCGAACCCGGTTCCGAATAGCCCTGACACCACCAATCTTCGCCCGACAGGATGCGCGGCAGGAAATGCGCCTTCTGTTCGGGGGTGCCGAAGGTGTAAATGACGGGGCCGACCATCGCGAGACCAAAGGGCATCAGGCGAATGCAGTCGGCGCGCGCGGTTTCCTCCGACCAGATGAACCGCTGCGTCGGGGTCCAGCCGGTGCCGCCATATTCGACCGGCCATGCGGGTGCGATCCAGCCCTTCTTGTGCAGGATCTTGTGCCAGACGAGGAAATCCTCCTTGGACATCTCCTCGCCCTCATCCTGCTTCTCACGCAGTTCGGCGGGGTAATTTTCGGCGATGAAGTCGCGCACTTCCTTCTGGAAGGCGAGATCTTCGGGGCTGAATTCCATGTCCATCACGAATCTCCCATTGGGCAATGGCGCGCTTATACTGTGCGCTCACCTTTACGTAAACGGCAAGTTGCGACTTGCAACTTTCCTTCGCCCAATGATTGCGCGTAACATCGCCGCTTGTCCAGCGCGTGCATTCGTCACGGGCGGACAAAGTTGGGGGATGGGACATGACAAAAGGCAGGCGTACAGCGCTTTGGGTGGCGACGATCCTTGGCATCGCGCTTCTGTCGGCGTGGTTGTTTCAGCGGCCTATCGGCCTTTGGCTCTTCGAGCGCGCGGTCGAACGCGCGGCGGCGCGCGACACGCTCGAGGATCTGCCAGACGGATTGCACGTCGGTCTCTGCGGCACCGGCTCCCCCCTCCCCAGCCGCGAGCGTGCGGCGTCCTGCACCGTCGTGATCGCGGGCAAGGCGTTGTTTGTCGTCGATGCAGGAGAGGGTGCGGCGCGCAATATTGCGCAGATGGGCCTGCCCAATGGCCGTATCAAGGCGATGTTCCTGACCCATTTTCATTCGGACCATATCGACGGGATGGGGCCAATGATGCTGCTGCGCTGGACCGCCAGCGGCAACAGAAGTCCCCTGCCCGTTTATGGGCCGCCGGGTGTCGAGCAGGTTATTGCCGGGTTCAACGCCGCCTACGCACTCGATAATGGCTATCGCACCGCGCACCATGGCGAGGCGATCACGCCCCCCGTGGCCGCCGGTGCGACGGCGATCGCCTTTGCGCTCCCGGCGGCACCGACGGTCATCTACGACGCGGGCGGCCTTCGCGTCACCGCTTTTGCCGTCGATCACCGCCCGGTCCAGCCGTCGGTGGGCTATCGGTTCGACTATAAGGGACGCAGCCTCGTCGTCAGTGGCGACACGGCACCATCAAACTCGCTGGAAGTGGCTTCCAAAGGCGCTGACCTACTGATTCACGAGGCACTGAACCCCGCGATGGTCAAGACGCTCGCGGCAAAGCTCGATAAGGCGGGCCGCAAGCAGACTGCACAGATCATGCGCGATATCCTCGATTATCATGCCAGCCCGGCGCAGGCCGCCGACAGCGCGCGCGTCGCAGGGGTCCAGATGCTGGTCCTGAGCCATATCGTGCCGTCGATGCCGTCGTCCTACCTCAATGCGGCGTTCCTTGACGGCGCCGAAGATCGGTTCGACGGGCCGATTATCGTCGGCGAGGACGGCCAATCCTTCTCGCTGCCCGCTGGCAGCAAGACAATCGAACGCGGCAGCTGGTTCTAGGCAGCGCGTCGGGTGACCAGTACAACCGCACCATCGCTGGCATAAGGTCCACGGACTTCGGCGATCGTCAGATCGACGTCGATGGCGTCGCCGTCGCGTGTCACCATTTGGGACGCGATGCAGACGGGCTGACCCGATCGGAACAGCGCCTCCAGTCCCTCAGAAAAACCTGACCGATCACCGACCGCCAACAACGCCGAAAAACGCACCCGCCGGATCGCGGCGGCATCGACCCCGAGCATAACGAGTAGCGTGTCGTTCGCCGCCTCGACCGCTCCGCGCACCGATATGCGGGCGTGTCCGATGCTGCCCTGCGCCTCGACCGCGCTCAACAGGGCGGCGCGTGCATCGGTTGCGGCAAAATCGTCGATGGCACCGCTGACGTCGCGCAGGATCACCGCCCCGCCCGTCGGGGTCGGCACAAGGTCGATGCGCAGCCATTGGCGCGGTCGCAAGATGTCCGGCAACTCGCCCGAAAAACGCTCGCGATGGTCGATCAGGCGGATGATGTGCTGCGCCAGCATGCTGCGCTCGATCCGTGGCACCGCGGTCGTCAGCGGCGCCCCGATTATCGCCGCGCATGATCGTTCCAGCATGTCGCAGGCCGCCGGGTTGGCGGCGACGATCCGCCATTGCCGATCGATCAGGATCACGCCGTCGCGGATCGATTCGATCAATCCCGCCAGCGACTGTTGCAGGCGGTCTGCGGTTTCGGCGACATCATTCGCCTCGCTATCGAGCCGACGATAATCGTCGAGCGAGATCAGCACATGGGCATCCTTGCCATGGTGCGTCACGACGACGGGCTCGCGCGCCGATCGCAGGCGCCAATTGGCAAAGCCGCGAATGAAATCGGCCGCCGATACTCGCTGCGGTTCCTGGGCCGTCGCCACACTGACCTCCCGAAATGTCGATGCTTCGCGAGTATATTGGGACGTTTTCCCGAAGCTTGGCCGCGAAGTGCGTCCGATCCGGCGCCGGTCTGGCGGATCAGACCAGCTTCGCTTTCCCGCAGCGCAGCGCGTTGACCCGCGCGTCGGCCTGCCCGACATGCACGCCGAGCAGCCCGGTGAGGTCGGCGATGACGGTATCGACCACGGGCGCGGCAAGCGCGACGCCGTCGGCGACCGCGGAGCGCAGCGCGTTGAGGTTGAGCCCGATGCCCAGCACATTGACGCGAAGATCCATGCGGTCGGCGAGCGATTGGGCGGCACCGGCGACCATGCCGCTGCTCGACACGGTCTTGACTTGCCCATCGTCGATATCGCGGCGCGAAAAGGCGACCTGCTTTTCGGCGAGGTCGGACAGCACCAGTTCGGCCTCGGCATCGACGCTGGCCAGCGGCAGTTTTACCACGCGCGCCGGTGCGGGATCGAGCGGGCGCTTCATGTCCTGGAAATCGGCGGCGTCGACGGTACCGATCGCCAGCATGGCAGGCGACGTCACCACTGCGAGCGACACCGCCGCGCTGCTGTCGGGACCACAATCGATCTCAGAAATTCGCGCCGATGCGGAGCCGAGTTCGGCGAGTACCGGGACGTGGACGCTGGCAAGCAGGGTCTGGACCCTGGTGTCGATCTTGAGCCGCACCTGTGCGGTGCGCACGACGACCTGATTGGTGTCGGTCACCGCAATCAAAGGCGAATGGGCTGGCGGCTCGCCGATGAGCAGCGCGATGTCGATCCCGGACCCGCCCGGCAGCGCGCTCACGACCGAAAGGTCGACCTGGCGATTGGCGTTGCTCAGCAACAGCATCGCGCGCAGCAGGCTGAGCGCATTGACCTTGACGGGGTTGGCGGGATCGACGCGGATGCTTGACGAACGCGGCCCCAGATCGATCGCGCGCGACGGCAGCAGGCTGCGCGGCAAGGCGCGTCCGGCGATATGTTCGAGCACCCCTGCGGCTTGGCCATCCGATGCGCTGGCCAGCGCTGATACGACCTGCGGCAGCGTGACATGGCTGTCGAGCGTCTGGCCAAAGGTCAGCACATCGGCATCGATTTCGGTTCGCAGCGCCTCGGAAAAGGCGAGCAAGTCGATGTCGGTGCTGGCGAGCGCATTATAATCCATCAACGACAGGCTGAGCTCGCTGCCGGTCAGCCCCGACAACAGCGCGTTGGGCAGCCCGCCGTTTACCGCAGCGACGCGCGACCCGAGCGAAAAGGCCGCGTAGCCGCGCCGCGCGCCGGTGGCCGTGGCGCGGATGACGGTGGCGCTCCTGCCGGTCAGAAATCGGCCGAAATAGAGCGGGCGGTTACGGGTCAGGCTGATCTGCACGGCGTTTGCCGACACTCCGCCGGGCGCGAAACGCTGCTCGGCCGCCACGGTCCGTTCGGGCGTATAGGTGCCTGTGGTGAGCGCTGCGATCTGGATGCCGCAATCGCAATTGGCCGCAATGATCCGCTCGGCCGCCGCCCGCTCCTCCCCCGGTCGCCCGGCTGCCGCCATCGCGGCGGCGTCGGCGATACCCTGCAATTTGCGCCGGTCGAGATAGAGCGAGCCGACATCGACCGCGAGCGCCGCGGCACCGATCAGCATCGTCATTACGAAGGCGGTCGCGATGCTGATCCCCGCGCGGTGATCGCGGCCCAAGCCGCAAAGAAACGGGAGCGGCATCATCGTCAATCGACCGGCAATTCAAAGGTCGCGCGCGACCGAATGACATTGGTCGGCGACGGGACTAGCGCCGAACGCAGGAAGCTGTCCGGCGGGGCGGTAAAGGCGACCGCAACCGTGATGGCTTCGTTCGTTTCGGACACGGCGACGCTATGCGAGCCGCTCACCGATTGTAGGCTCCGCGCAACCGCGCGCGTCGCCACCGCGCTGCGATCGGCGGCATCGAGCCCGACGATGGCGGCGCGTGCACCGTCGTTCGCCGCCTGCTGGACGCTGTGCGCGAGCATGAAATATTGACCATAGACCAGCATCCCCATCAGCAGCATCAGGAGCAGCGGCAGCACCAGCGCCATTTCGATGATGGCAGCGCCGCGCTCCTCGCGCGCCAGCGTGGGGCCGGGCGGAAACGGAGGGCGGGCGGGTCGCGGCAAGGCAGGGAAAGCTGTCATGGCCGCCAGCATGACGGTCCGAAATGAAAGCGGCGTCGAGATCACCCGACGCCGCTTTTGCGTATTTTACATAGTCTTTGCGCGCAGTGCGGCGGCCTTGTCCGCGGTTTGCGCCATTCCTTGACGCAGCGCTAACGGCGGGCGGTCGTCGCCCGTCGCAAATTGCGCTTATTGAGCGGCCTCCAGCTTGTCCTGGGTTTTGAGGTCAAAGTCCGATGCGTCGTGGCGTTCGCGAAGCTGACTCGCCGGATCGCCGGTAACGCGATTGACCATCCGCCCGCGCTTGACCGCGGGGCGCGTCGCCAGTTGGTCGGTCCAGCGCTGAACATTTTTATATTCATGCACCTGCAGGAACTCGCCAGCGTCATAGACGAGCCCCTTGGCCAGCGCGCCGTACCAGGGCCAGATCGCCATGTCGGCGATGGTGTAGTCGGCGCCCGCGATATATTCGCTCTCCGCCAGCCGCCGGTCGAGCACGTCCATCTGGCGCTTCACTTCCATCGCATAGCGATTGATCGGATATTCCTGCTTCGTCGGCGCATAGGCGTAGAAATGGCCAAAGCCGCCGCCAAGGAACGGCGCGCTGCCCATCTGCCACATCAGCCACGACAAGGCCTCCGCGCGCTTCGCGGTCTCGGTCGGCAGGAAGGCGCCAAATTTTTCGGCAAGATGAATCAGGATCGCTCCCGATTCGAACACGCGGACGGGCTCGGCGCCGCTGCGATCGACGAGGACCGGGATCTTGCTGTTCGGGTTCGCCGCGACATAGCCGCTCGAAAACTGATCGCCCTCGCCGATGTTGATCAGCCACGCGTCATATTCGGCGCCGCTGTGGCCCGCCGCCAGCAGCTCTTCGAGCATCACCGTGACCTTCACCCCATTGGGGGTGCCGAGCGAATAAAGTTGCAGCGGATGCTTGCCGATGGGCAGATCCTTGTCGTGCGTCGGGCCGGCGATGGGGCGGTTGATGTTGGCAAAGCGTCCACCGCTATCCTTGTCCCACGTCCACACTTTTGGCGGCACATATTCGGCTTGATCGGTCATTGCGGAGCTCCTGCACTCAATTTCATACTGACCGGTATTTAAAGATCGATGCCATCGCCGTCCACCCCTTGCGGCTCAAATAATATTTGCCGCACGTAAAGCTGCGATCTCGGTCGCGTCATAGCCGAGTTCGGCCAGAATCGCGTCGCTGTGTTCGCCGACTTGCGGCGCGCGCGTCGAAGCGACCTTGTCGCTGCCCGACAAACTGATCGGCGCCCGAATGACGGGCGCGCCGCCGGGCGTCCCCGGATAGTCGGCAGGCTCGATGAGCCCCATCGCGGCCACTTGCGGCTGCGCTAACGCTTCGGCTGCGCGGAGCACCGGCGCTGCCGGTACGCGGGCCGCGCCCAGTTCGGCGATTGCATCGGCGCTACTCCGAGCGATGCACCAAGTCTGCATGATCGTGCTTAGCGCTTCGCCATTGTCGCCGCGCAGGATGTCGCTGGCATAGCGCGGATCGTCGATAAGGTCGGGCCGCCCGACCAGATTGGCCCAGCGGGCGAAGATGCCGCCGCCGACGATCTGGGTAACGATCCACCCGTCGCGGGTGCGAAAGATGTCGGTCGGTGCCGAGCTGTAACTGCGATTGCCGATCGGCTGGCGCTCGATCCCATTGAGCGCATGATCGATCGCCAGCGCGTTCGAAAAGGTAAGCGCGGTGCCGAGCAGCGACCCCGAAACGCATTGCCCCTTCCCCGTCGTTTCGCGCTCACGGAGCGCCAGCATGACGCCAAAGGCGGTGTGCAGCGCGGTGCCGAAATCAACATAATTGACCTGCGCGCGATAGGGCTGATCGGGCGTCCCGGTCAGGTGTACCGCGCCCGACATCGCCTGTCCGACCGCATCGAAACCGACGTTCTGCGCCAGCGGCCCCTCGCTGCCGAATGCCGACGCGGTGGCGAGGATGATCCGCGGGTTGATCGCGGACAGGCTGGCGAAATCGAGTCCCAGCTTTGTCAGCGCATCGTGCGGCAGGTTGGCGACGACAACATCGGCGGTTTCGACGAGCTGCCGGACAATCTTGCGCCCTTCGGTGCTGCCGGGCTTCAGCGTCAGGCAGCGCTTGCCGCGGTTCATTTGCAGGAACATCGCCCCCGATCCGTCGTCGGCCACCGGAACCGTGAACCGGTCGTCATTGCCGCTCGGCGCCTCGATCCGGATCACGTCGGCGCCATAGTCGGCGAGCAGGGCGGCGCAATAGGGGCCGGCGATATAGCGTCCGAAATCGAGGACTCTTATTCCCTTGAGCGGCACGCTTCACTCTCCCCATTGCTTGTCTTTGGGTCGGGCTAGCAGCCGCCTGTCGAGCGTGCCAGCGCCTTCGTCGAAACCTGTCGCTTGCATGTTCGTTACAGCATCATATGGTCGGCACATAATTTCAAACGGGGATAATTTCATGGCGCGCTTCGCTCTCGCCCTTGCGGCGACTTTGGCTTGTTCGACTTCGGTTTTTGCCCAGCAGGCGGCACCAGCCCCCGCCACAGATGCGAAAACCGAGAAATGGGACGTCAACGCTCCGCCGGGGATGACGACGCGCAAGGTGCCGATTGCCGTCGACGAAGGCAGCTGGATGAACGTCGATGTGTCGCCCGACGGCCGCACCATCGCTTTCGACCTGCTTGGCGACATTTACACCATGCCGATCGAGGGTGGCACCCCGACGCGCATCGCAGAAGGTCTCGCGTTCGAGCATCAGCCGCGCTTTTCGCCCGACGGCAAGCGGATCGCCTTTGTGTCCGACCGTGGGGGCGGCGACAATATCTGGCTGATGAACCGCGACGGCAGCGGCAAGGTGCAATTGAGCAAGGAAGATTTCCGCTTGCTTAATCAGCCAAGCTGGTCGCCCGACGGGCAGTTCATTGTCGCCAAGAAACATTTCACCACGGGCCGCTCGCTCGGCACCGGTGAGGTGTGGATGTACCATGTCTCGGGCGGCGCCGGCGTGCCGCTGGTCAAGAAACCCAATGAGCGCCACCAGAAGGAGCTCGGCGAGCCGATCTTCGCCGCCGACGGCAAGAGCGTGTTTTACACGCGCAATGTCACCCCGGGCCCAATCTTTGAATATGCGCAGGACAGCAACACCGACCTGTTCCACATCGAACGCTATGATTTGCAGGCAGCGAAGGTTACCACTGCGGCGTCGGATGATGGCGGTGCCGTGCGCCCCACCCCTTCTCCCGATGGCAAGCGACTGGCGTTCGTGCGCCGTGAAGCGACCCAATCGAAGCTTTATGTGAAAGATCTCGCTTCGGGTATCGAGCGCAAGGTTTATGACGCGCTCGATCAGGATGTGCAGGAAACCTGGGCGGTCACCGGCGTCTATCCGAACATGGCGTGGACTCCCGACAGCAGCGACATCGTCTTTTGGGCGGGCGGCAAGCTGCGCCGCGTCAGTAGCCAGGGCGGCGAAGCGCGGATCATTCCGTTCAGCGTCAGCGACGACCGCGTGATCATCGACGCCACCCACCCGGCGGTCGACGTGGCACCGGACAGCTTTACGACACAGATGCCGCGCTGGGCGGAGGTGTCGCCCGACGGGCGCAGCGTCGTGTTCGAAACGCTCGGCAAGCTGTACATCAAGCCCGTGACTGGCGGTGCCGCGCGACGACTGACCGCCGCGAGGGACGATGCGATGGAGGCATGGCCAAGCTGGTCGCGCGACGGCAAATCGCTCGTCTTCGTCCGCTGGACCGACAGCGGGCTCGGCGAAATTCACGTCGTCGGTGCAGGCGGTGGCGCATCGCGCAAGCTTACGATCGTTCCCGGCCATTATGCCGAACCGCGTTTCTCGCCCGACGGCAAGACAATCGTGTTCGAGCGGCGCGGCAGCGGCGGGCTGACCTCGACGCGCTGGAGCGAGGACACCGGCGTCTTTCGCATGGCGGCGAGCGGCGGCACTGCCGAACTGGTCAGCCGCGACGGCGCAAAGCCGCAATATGGTGCGACCAACGACCGCATTTTCATGGTGACCGCGAGCGATGGCAAAAGCCAGCTGGTCAGCACCGACCTCAGCGGGCAGGACAAGCGCACCCATGCCAACGGCGAACTGGTCAGCGACTATGAAATTTCGCCCGACGGCGGGACGCTGGCATTCCGCCAGAACTACGACGCCTATGTCACCCCGCTGATGCCCGGCGGGCAGGACGTTTCGCTCGGCACCAAGAGTGGAGCCTTGCCCGTGACGCGGGTTAGCGGCAGCGGCGCCGAATATATCCATTGGTCGGACGGCGGCCGACGCCTTCACTGGAGTCGGGGAGCGACGCTGTTCAGCGCCGACCTGGCCCGTTTGTTCACCAACGCACCCGCCGACGACAAGGCGCCCAAATTCACGCCGCCGACCGATGGCGTCTCGCTCGCCATGACGCAAGCGGCGGCCAAACGCCGCGGCACCGTCGTCATCACCGGTGCGCGCATCGTCACCATGGCGAGCGCCGACGGCGGCATCATCGACAATGGCGCGATCGTCATCGAGGGCGACCGCATCACCGCGGTTGGCCCCTTGGCGTCGATCAGCGTCCCGACCGGCGCCGTCACCATCGATGCAACCGGCAAGACGATCGTGCCCGGCTTCGTCGATGCGCACGCCCATGGCAGTCACGGCGATGACGAACTGATCCCGCAGCAGAACTGGTCCGAAATCGTCAATCTGGCGATGGGGACCACGACGAGCCACAACCCCTCGTCGCGCGCCTCGGAAATCTTTGTGTCGTCCGAAATGCAGCGCGCCGGGCTGATCCTGGCGCCGCGGATCTTTTCGACCGGCGAGATCATCTATGGCGCGAAAGCGGCGGGGGTCTATGCCGAGATCAACGGCTATGACGACGCGCTCGCGCATGTCCGCCGCCTGAAGGCGCAGGGCGCGCATAGCGTCAAAAATTACAACCAGCCGCGCCGCGATCAGCGCCAGATGGTGGTCAAGGCCGCGCAGGCCGAAAATATGCTCGTCGTGCCCGAGGGCGGGTCGCTGTACACGATGGACGTGTCGCTGATCCAGGACGGCAATTCGACCGTCGAGCACAACATCCCGCTTCACACCTTCTACAAGGATCTGGTGCAGCTGTGGGGGCAGACGCAGGTCGATTATACCCCCACGCTGGTCGTCACCTATGGCGGCCCGGCGGGCGACCCCTATTGGCGCGCGCACACCAATGTATGGGAGCATCCGATCCTGACCAGGCACATCCCGCCTGCACAGCTCGCCGCGAACAACAAGCGCCGCACGATCGCGCCCGAGGGCGACTATGTCGACGATGATTCGGCGCGCGAGGCAGGAAAGATCGCCGCCGCAGGACGAATGGTGTCGATCGGCGCGCATGGCCAGCAATCGGGGCTTGGCGCGCATTGGGAAATCTGGTCGTTCGTGCGCGGCGGGTGGAGCAATGTCGACGCGCTGCGCGCCGCGACGATCATGCCCGCGACCTCGCTCGGCTATGGCAAGGATGTCGGATCGCTCGAAGCGGGCAAGCTCGCCGATCTGCTGATCCTCGACGCCGATCCGACGCAGGACATTCGCAATACCGAAAAAATTCACCGTGTGATGCTGGGCGGGCGGCTTTACGATCCGCTGACGATGAACGAGGTCGCGACAGGCAATCGCACGCGCGCACCCTATTGGTGGGAAGCCGAAAAGCCCTGATTGGGGCGCCATCGGGCGGCGGACGCGCGAAATTGTGACGAGAGGGTTGCAACTCGCGCGAGCCACCGCTAGGGGCGTCACCTCTCAGCGAGGAGAGTTGGCTGAGTGGTCGAAAGCGTCGCACTCGAAATGCGAAGTGCCGGCAACGGTACCGAGGGTTCGAATCCCTCACTCTCCTCCATTTTTCCCCTGATCTGACCACCAGCGGATGTCCGCCCCGGCATCGCTGCCGGGACGGTCGAACGGACTACATGCGAATGTCGGGCAGCGAAGGTGCGGTCAGCGATGCGACGATCGCGCCAACGATCAGGAACAGGACGACCGCGACGATGATCACCACCACGGTGTAGCCCATCGCCTTGTCCTGCGGCACTTTCATCAGGATCGGCAGCCCCAGATACAGAAGGTAGAGGCTGTAGAGGCCGAGCAGGCCCAGGATCGCAAGCGCTGGGATCAGGCCGAAAACTCCGGCGAGCCATCCCGCAGTTGCCGAATAGGCTGCGACCTTAAGCGCCTGCACCTGGTTCTTCTGCCCGCCGAAATTCGGCGCCAGCCCATCAATAACCAGCGCGAGGGCGAAGGTCGTCGCCAGCGCCAGACCGTAAGACAAGATCGCCGAAACCAGCGCGGTCCCGATCGGCGGGTGGAAGCTGATCCCGAATGCGCCGTAACCGAACACCTGGCCGCCGATGAACTGGGCGATCGGTCCGATCGCCGCCAGCACCAGCACATAAGGCATATAGATCGACTGGGTCGTCGCGGGCTCGGCGTCGATGACCGCCCAAGTCTCTTTCGGTTTGAGGATGATGTTCTTGGCCCGCTCGATGATCCCCGCTGCGGGGCTCGGCGGTGGGTTGCTCGTCGGAATGTCGCTCATGCTCTGCCTTTCCCTGTTGCAATCAACACGGCCCGCAATCCAGACCGGTATTACCGGCGGCCGAGCAGACAGCTTAGCTCGGCTCGCGCCAACATCTGTAACGCGTATCACAGCCGGGATTCGGCCCACCGGCGGGCAAGCGAGTGTAACAGGGTTGAAACGGCAGGGAATAGCCATAGATTAGGCACATGATTTCCAAATCTTCCTCCGACCATGATGGGGCGGTAACGGCACCGCTGATCGGTGCTGCCAGCTTCGCGCCCGGCGACATTGTGCGCCACCGCATGTTCGATTTTCGCGGCGTCGTGTTCGACATCGACCCGGTCTTTGCGAACAGCGACGAATGGTATGAAGCGATCCCGGAGGAAATCCGTCCGGCGAAAGAGCAGCCCTATTACCACCTGCTCGCCGAGAATGGCGATTCATCCTATATCGCTTATGTCAGCCAGCAGAATCTGGTGGCCGACGCCGAAGGTGGGCCGATCGATCATCCGCAGATCGACGCGATGTTCGAAGGGCTGGACGACGGCCGTTACCGCGTCCGCGCCATCCATCGCCACTGATGGTCAGGCTTTGAGCTTCCAGCCCGAAGCGAGCAGGCGATAGGTCAGCAGTCCCAGCACGATATTGACCGCGATCAGCACCGCGATTGCGGTCAACACCGGGTTGCTGATCGTCGAATCGACCGTTCCGATAAAGCCGTAGCGAAAGCCCATGATCGCGTAATAGACCGGATTGCCGTGCGCGACGGTCTGGAACCAGGGCGCCAGCCGGTCGACCGAGTAGAAGGTGCCCGAAAGCAGCGCGAGCGGGGTGACGACGAAATTGGTCACCGCGGCGGCATGATCGAACTTCTCCGCCCACACCGACGTAATAAGGCCCAGAAAGCCGAGCATCGCGGCACCGAGAACCCCGAACACCGCGACCGCCCAAAAATGCTGAGGCGTCACGCTGACCCCCGGCCACAGCGTCATCGCCAGCCACAATGCGATCCCGACAAGGATAGCCCGCGTGATCGCCGCGCCGATCAGCGCGATGATCAACTCGCCCACCGCGAGCGGCGGCATCAGATAATCGACGATCGTCCCCTGGATCTTGCCGACGAGCAGCGAAAAGCTGGAATTGGCAAAGCTGTTCTGCAGCATCGCCATCATGATCAGCCCCGGTGCGATGAAATCGGCGAAGGGAACCCCGATCACTTCGCGGCCCGCGCCGCCGAGCGCCACGGTGAAAATGACCAGAAACAGCAGCGTCGTGATCGCGGGCGCCCAGATTGTTTGCAGCTGCACCTTGAAAAACCGCCGCACCTCCTTGACATATAGCGCCTGCATGCCGGGCACGTTGAGCGTCCGGATGTGCGGCACTCCCGGTTCGGCAAAGGGCGGGGTTGCCGCGAATTTGCTCGAGTCGGGTCGCGAAATTTGGGGCTGGTCGTTCATGGCGTTCTCGCCTATCGCCTCCCCGATCTTACCGCAAGCTGGGCAGTGGCGCCGATCCGCAGGGATCGCATCGATGACCGCGACACCACCCGCGGCGTGGAATGATAAGGATTTGAATATGTCTTGGACCGATGAGCGCATCGAAAGCCTGCGCACCATGTGGGAAAAAGGGCTGACCGCCAGCCAGATCGCCGACGAATTGGGCGGGGTCAGCCGCAACGCGGTGATCGGCAAGGCGCATCGCCTGGGTCTGAAATCGCGTCCCTCGCCGGTCAAGGCGACCGACAAGGTCAAGCCGGTGAAAACCGCTGCCCCCGCGGCGCCCAAGCCGGCGGCGCCCGTCGCCGCCCCGCGCACCGCTGCACCGGTCGCGCCGCGGCCCGCCGCACCCGCGCCGCCCAAGTCAGAAGCACGGCCGACGGTCGATACGCCGACCGCCGACGGATCGGTCGGCGAGCAGCCGCCGAAAAGCGACCAGCCGCGTATCGTGTCGATCGGCCCCGGGGGCTTCATCCGTCAGGGGCCGGGCGATCAACAGGCGCCAATCCCGCCTGCGCCGCCGCGCCGTCTGGTGCCGGCCAAGCCGAGCCCGGAAATCGCGGACAAAACCAGTCTGCTCGACCTCAACGACCGTATCTGCCGTTGGCCGATGGGGCACCCGGGCGAGCCCGATTTCCATTTCTGCGGGCAGGCCGTGAACCCCGGCTTCCCCTATTGCGTCGAGCATTGCGGCCGCGCCTATCAGGCCCAGTTGCCGCGCGGCACGCGCCGTCCGCCGCCGCCGCCGCCGTTCGGAGGTCCGCGCGTACGATAGGGCGCGCTGGGTGAGGCCGTTCGCTCAGGAGTTCGAGTTCGCGCGCGCGCTTGGCCTGCAAATGGTCGAGCGCGGCGACGGGCGCTGCGTGATGGCGATCGACGTCAATCGCCATCAGCATTTCAGCCCGCAAGGTGCCGCGCACGGCGGCGTTGCCTATTCGCTGGCTGACACCGCGATGGGGGGCGCGCTGACCAGCGTGCTCGACGCCGATCGATGGTGCGCGACGCTGGAGATCAAATTCAACTATCATGTCCGTGTCGGCGAAGGGCGGCTTACCTGCGAGGCGCAAGTGCTGCACCGCGGCAAACGCGTCGCCAATATCGACGCCAAACTGTATCAGGATGGCCGCCTGGTCAGCAGCGCGAACGGAAACTTCGCGATCTTCGCGGCACCGACGCCCGAATAGCCAAAAGGCGCCGGACCTTTCGATCCGACGCCCTTCAACTACTTATTTTCAATAGTTTAGAAGCGGAAGCTCAGCGTCCCGCGCACGCTATGGGTGCGGAAATGGTCGCTGCTACGCTTCATGTCCGTGCCGCCGCCGTTAAGCAGGAACGGGTTGGTCGCGGGTGCCGTACCCTGGCCGACATTGACGACAAAATCATTATCCTTGATGTCGGTGTACAGATATTCGAGCCCAACCGCGATGTTGTTGGTCACCATGATTTCGGCGCCGCCGCCTGCGGTATAGCCCCAGCCGTTGGTCTTGCCGTTGTCGGCAAAGCTGTTGGCGGTGTTGCTCGTGGTGAAGCGGTTATCGAGACGGGCATAGGCGCCGCCGCCGGTCACATAGAACAACGCGCCGCCACCGGGGGTGTAACCGGCGCGCAGGCGGGCATTCGCCTGATAATCGGCTTCACGGCTGAAGGTGTAGCTCGCCGGCGTGGTCGAGAATGCCGTGACGCTGTCGCGCGCCACGCTGCGACCGCCCTCGATCACGGCGCCGAGGACGAAATTGCCCATGCGCTTGTCAAAGCCCAGCCGGGCGAAATATTCGGGACCGTCCTTGTCGTTGCGGCAATTAAGGTTGGCGGTGCTGGTGGCCGCGCCGTTGCAGAAGCCGGTCGAGAAGGCGTTGGCGCCGCCCACCGTCGTGACCTGGTCGCCATACGTGCCATCGCGGTTGGTATCGAACAGCACGGTTTCGCCGCGATCGCTGCCTTGCAGCGTGCCGCCGCCGCCAATGCTGATGTAGGGACCGTCAAAATCCTGCGACGGGTCGCGGTCTTGCGCGAAGGCCGGGACGGCGACGGTGCTGGCCGCCAGAACGGCGAGGAGAGAGAGAGCTTTCATGTTTTACTCCACTTTTTGAATGACTTTTTAGTCACCCGCCAAACCCGTCCTGCTTGCCCAAAGTTCCGTCGATACACAAAAACGGGACGAATCGAGTGCCTGCGGTTCGGTTCGCATCGCCCGAAAACCGCGCTTGCCAGCGGGCTTTCCCGCCCCCTATAGCCAAGGCATGAGTCACGATTTGTTCGACGCCGCGACCCCGGCTACCGAGAGCTACAATGCTTCGCAGATCGAGGTGCTGGAGGGGCTGGAGCCCGTCCGGCGGCGCCCCGGCATGTACATCGGCGGCACCGACGAGCGCGCCCTGCACCATCTGGCCGCCGAGGTGATCGACAACAGCATGGACGAGGCGGTGGCGGGCCATGCCAGCCGCATCGAAATCACGCTCGATGTCGGCAACCGCTTGACCGTCACCGATAACGGCCGCGGCATCCCGATCGACCCGCATCCCAAATTTCCCGGCAAATCGGCGCTGGAAGTCATCCTGACGACGCTGCATTCGGGCGGAAAGTTCGAAGGCAAGGCCTATGCGACATCGGGCGGCCTGCACGGCGTCGGGATCAGCGTCGTCAACGCGCTGTCGATCGATACCGAGGTCGAGGTTGCGCGCGGCAAGCAATTATACCGCCAGCGCTTTGCGCGCGGCACCCCGGTCGGCGGGCTTGAGGAGCTCGGCCCGACCCCCAACCGCCGCGGGACCAGCGTGTCATTCACCCCCGATCCCGAAATCTTCGGCGACCATCAGCGTTTCAAGCCGCAGCGGCTGTATCGCATGGCGCGATCGAAGGCCTATTTGTTCGCGGGCGTGGAAATTCGGTGGAAATGCGCCGCCGAGCTGATCGGTGACGATACGCCTGCTGAAGCCACCTTCCAGTTTCCGGGTGGTCTCGCCGATCACCTGAAGGAACAGATCGGAACGCGCGAATGTGCAACCGCCGAGCCCTTCATTGGCCGTCAGGATTTTCCCGGCGACCAGGGTCGCGCAGAATGGGCAATCGCTTGGCCGCTGTGGTCCGACGGCAGCTATAGCTGGTATTGTAACACCATTCCGACCCCCGCCGGCGGCACGCACGAGGCGGGGCTGCGCGCGGCGCTGACCAAGGGTTTGCGCGGTTTTGGCGAGCTGATTGGGCAGAAAAAGGCGGCGCAGATCACCGCCGAGGACGTGTTCAACGGCGGCGAGATGATGCTGTCGGTGTTCATTCGCGACCCGCAATTCCAGAGCCAGACCAAGGATCGTCTGTCGAGCCCCGAAGCGGCGCGCCTGACCGAAAACGCCGTTCGAGACCATTTCGATCATTTTCTATCAGACAATATGGACCGCGGCCGCGCGCTGCTCGGGCTTGTCCTCGACCGCATGGACGAGCGGCTGAAGCGCAAGGCCGAGCGCGAGGTCAAGCGCAAGACGGCAACCAGCGGGCGCAAGCTTCGCCTGCCGGGCAAGCTGACCGATTGTGCGAATGATGGTCCCGAAGGTACGGAATTATTTATCGTCGAAGGCGACAGTGCCGGCGGCAGCGCCAAGCAGGCGCGCGACCGCAAGACGCAGGCGATCCTGCCGATCCGCGGCAAGATATTGAACGTCGCAAGCGCGAGCGCCGACAAGATCCGCGCTAATCAGGAGATCGCCGACCTCGCGCTCGCGCTGGGCTGCGGAATGCGGAAGGATTGCGATGCCGACCGGCTGCGCTACGAAAAAATCGTAATCATGACCGATGCCGACGTCGACGGCGCGCATATCGCGACCTTGCTGATGACCTTTTTCTTTCAGGAAATGCCCGACATCGTGCGCCGCGGGCATGTCTATCTGGCGCAACCGCCGCTCTATCGCCTGACCGCGGGCAGCATGTCAGCCTATGCGCGCGACGACGCGCATCGCGCCGAGCTTGAAGCGACACAGTTCAAGGGCAAGAAAGTCGAGGTCGGCCGCTTCAAAGGGTTGGGAGAAATGAATCCTAACCAATTGAAAGAAACGACAATGGACCCCGCCACGCGCTCAATGCTGCGCGTCACGCTGCCACAGGAATATGAGGAGCGATACCTGGTCAAGGATCTCGTCGACCGGTTGATGGGCAAGCATCCCGAACATCGTTTTCAGTTCATTCAGGCCAATGCCGCGACGCTCGACGAGGCGGCGATCGACGCGTAGGATTGCCGCTGAATTTTCGCCTGAAACGGGGGTCGCCATGATCCGAAAGGCTGTTTTACTGGCATTTGCGCTTGGGCTGACGCTGCCCGCCGGACCGAGCCTGGCGCAGTCGCCCGAAATGCAGGCCGCGGCTGACTCCCCCTTCGAGCGCCGCGCCGCGCAGCTTGTCGATGCGCTGGGCGGCGCGATCGCCTTCGCCGACTATTTCGACCCGACATTCCAATCCGCCCTGCCCGAGGCGCAATTCAGGGCGATGACCGCTAGCCTGATCGCGCAATATGGCAAGCCGATCGCCGTCGAGAAGCTGGTGTCGAACGACGGCCGTTCAGGCTCGCTTGCGCTGCGGTTCGAGAAGGGCGTCGGGGCGGTACTGCTCGACGTTGGCGCCGATCCCGACGCGCGCGTCATCGGGCTGCGCCTGACCGGCTTTGAAATGGCGAACGACAGCCTCGACACGATCGCTGCCGAAGTTGCCGCATTGCCGGGATCGACCGGCTTCCTCGTTGCCGAAATCACCGGCGACATCGTTCGCCCGCTCGCATCGGCCAACCCCGACCAGCAATTCGCCGTCGGATCGACCTTCAAGCTCTACATACTCGATGAACTGGCGGCTCAGGTCGCCGCGAAGAAGCGCCGCTGGTCCGATGTCGTGCCGCTGTCGCATCTCAGTTTTTCGTCGATGGGCACCGCAAACTGGCCGAAGGATACACCGGTCACGCTGCAAAGCCTGGCGAACTGGATGATTTCGGTCAGCGACAACAGCGCGACCGATACGCTGATCCACCTGCTCGGCCGCGAGGCGATCGAGGCGCGGATGCGGACGGCGGGGCACAGCAATCCGTCGCGCAACATCCCGTTTCTGACCACGGTCGAGGCCTTTGCGCTCAAGGGGAATAATTTCGAAGGCGAGCGTACCGCCTTTATCGCGGGTGACGATGCGGCGCAGCGCGAACTGATCAATACCAACCAGCTCCGATTGACCCTTTCCAATGTTGACGGCGTGAGCTTCGCTGGAAAACCGCGCTATATCGACAGTCTCGAATGGTTCGCCAGCCCCAACGACGTCGCAAAATTGATGATTGACCTGCGCAAGCGCAACTCGCCGACGGCGATGTCGGTGATGGCGATCAACCCCGGCGTAAATCCGGGCGCCACCAAGGATTGGAGCTGGCTCGGTTACAAGGGCGGGTCCGAGCTTGGCGTGATTTCGATGAGCCTACTCGGCCAGCGCAAGTCGGACGGCAAATGGTTCGTGGTCACGGCGAGCTGGAACAACCCGGACGCGCCGGTTGCCACTGAAACGATGGTCAGCCTGGTGACCCGGCTGTTGGCGCTGACCGCCAAATAGCGACCCGATGCGCGATGTTTACGCCGTCAACGCGGCAACCAGCGCCTTGACCTTGGCCTGTCGCCATTGCGGCGTCGGCGCGACCAGCCAGTAACCGCGCTTCACGGTAACGGCCTCGCCAATCTGGCGAACGCGGCCCGCCACAATATCGGCCTCGGCAAGCATTGCCGGGACATTGGCGTGGCCAAGTCCGTTGGCTGCCGCATCGATGGCGAGGCCAGCGTCGCCCAAACGCAGCGCGGGTTCGCCATCGGCGACCGGGCAACCCGGCCAGGCGATCCGCGTGTCGCTGCTGCTGCCCGGGCCCGCAACGGTCACCATCAGCGGATCGGCGAGCGCCACGCCCTCATGATCGCCCGCGCCATCGGTCCAGAAAATCGCCAGATCGAGGTTGGCTTCGGTGAAGTCGATGCCGCTGTCGGCGGACACCAAAGTGAAACGCACGTCGGGCGCCTGCTGGCTATAGCGCGCGAGCCGCGGCGCCAGCCATTTGGCGGTCAGGTCGCGCGGCGCCGCGATCGTCAGCGATTGCGACGATTGGCCCGCCTGCATCGCGCGGACCGATTCCTCGAACTGCAGAAAGCCTTGTCGCAGCGCATCAAGGCCTGCCTCTGCCTCACCGGTCAGCTCCAAGCCCTTGGGCGTGCGGCGGAACAGCACGACGCCGAGCATATCCTCGAGCGCGCGGATTTGTTGTCCGACCGCAGCCGGGGTTACCGCCAGCTCGTCGGCAGCACGCGTGAAGCTCAAATGCCGGGCAGCGGCGTCGAACACGCGCAGGGCGTTGAGCGGCAGGTGCGTGCGTTTCATGCGGCGGTCGCAGGCGCCACGAGCGGGAAATGCGGGATGGCGACCAGCATCTGCGATCCGTCGCCGATTTCCATCGCATAACTGCCGACCATCGATCCTTCGGGGGTCGGCAGCGGGCAGCCCGAGACATAGTCATAGGCGCCGCCGGGCGCGATCAGCGGCTGTTCGCCGACCACCCCTTCGCCTTCGACTTCGCTGATCTGGCCGCGCCCGTCGCTGATCCGCCAATGACGGCTGATCAGCTGGACCGCGACGTCGCCATGATTTTCGATCCGGACGTGATAGGCCCAGAACCAGCGACCGAGCGCCGGGTGCGACTGTTCGGGCAGATAGCTGACCGACACGCGCACGGTGACGGGCCCGGTGGTCGCGGCAAAGGGGAAGAAGGAGTCGATCATCGCGCCCACAGCGTCGCTCAAAGCCCGACTTTGGTCAATGCCTGGTCCAGATCGGCGATCAGGTCGCGCGGGTCTTCGAGCCCGATATTGATCCGCAGCATGCCGTCGACGACCCCCATGTCGGCGCGCGCTTCGGCGCTGACGCTATAATGGGTGGTCGATGCGGGGTGGCAACAAAGGCTACGCGAATCGCCGATATTGTTCGAAATATCGACCAGTTCGAGCGCATTCAGCAGCGCCATCGCCTGTTCGCGCCCTTCGAGGATGAAGGAAAAGATCGGCCCGCACGCCTCCATCTGGCTCATCGCCAGATTATGCTGCGGATGGCTGGCAAGGCCGGGGTGCAGGATCTTCGGCACCCGCTTTTCGACAAACTTGCCGACCGCCAGTGCATTCTCCGACTGGCGCCGCGCGCGCAGGTCGAGCGTTTCGAGCCCCTTGAGCACCACCCACGCGTTGAACGGCGACAGATTGGGGCCGGTGTTGCGCTGGAACGGCAGCAGCACGTCGTTGATGAATTTCTCGGTCCCGCACACCGCACCGGCGAGCACACGCCCCTGCCCCTCCATCAGCTTGGTCGCGGAATAGGCGACGACGTCGGCGCCGAAGTCCATCGGGCGCTGAAGCACGCTCGTGGCAAAGGCATTGTCGACCACCGTGGTGATCCCATGCGCGCGCGCGACGCTGCACACATGTTTCATGTCGACGATGTCCATCGTCGGGTTCGCAGGCGTTTCGAAGAAGAAGACCTTGGTGTTTGACTTGATGGCCTTTTCCCAAGCATCATTGTCGCGCCCGTCGATCACCGTCGTTTCGATTCCGAAGCGCGGGCACAGCTGGTCGACGAGCCAGCGGCACGACCCGAACGCGGCCTTAGCGGCGACGATATGGTCACCCGCCGACAGCTGACAGAGCAAAGCGGTTGTCATCGCCGCCATGCCGGTTGCCTGCGTCCGGCACCCCTCGGCGCCCTCCATCAGCGCGATGCGTTCCTCGAGCATCGCGACGGTCGGGTTCTGGAGCCGCGAATATGTCATGCCCTGCGCCTCGCCCGCGAAACGCGCGGCGACCGTCTCGGCATCGTCATAGGTGTAGCCCGAGGTCAGAAACAGCGCCTCCGACGTTTCGCCATGTTCGCTACGCCATGTACCGCCGCGCACCGCCTGCGTCGCCGGGTGCCAATTGCGGGTGGTGCTGCGATCGAAGCCCGTGGTCTTTTTCATCTGATCTATCCGTTCAAAGCCGCAACAACTGCATCGCCCAGCGCCGCCGTGCTCATATTTCCGCCCAGGTCGGCGCCGCGGCACCCGTCGGCCAGAATTTTTGCCACCGCCGCCTCGATCCGCGCCGCGCTCGCCTCGTCGCCGCCCGAATGGCGGAGCAGCATCGCGAGCGAGAGGATCATCGCCAGCGGATTGGCGACGCCCCTGCCCGCGATGTCGGGTGCGCTGCCGTGGATCGGTTCGTACAGGCCCAAGCGGCCTTCACTGAGCGACGCGGATGCGAGCAGCCCGATCGAACCGACGCACATCGACGCCTGATCCGACAAGATGTCGCCGAACAGATTGCCGGTGACGATGACATCGAACTGGCCGGGGTTGCGCACGAGCTGCATCGCGGCGTTGTCGACATACATGTGGGTCAGCGCGACGTCGGGATATTCCTTCGCGACCTCGATCACCACATCGCGCCACAGCTGCGAGGTTTCGAGCACATTCGCCTTGTCGACCGAGCAAAGCCGCTTCCCGCGGCCCTGCGCCGCACGGAAGGCGACATGCACAATGCGCCGCACTTCGCTCTCGCTGTACGACATGACATCATAGCCTTCGCGCTCGCCGGCTGCCGTCGCGCGCATGCCTTTTTCGCCGAAATAGACGTCGCCGTTGAGCTCGCGAACGATCAGCAGATCGATCGCCGAGGCAACCTCGGGACGCAGCGCCGAACTGTCCTCGAGCCCGGCGAACAGCTTGGCGGGGCGCAGGTTGGCAAACAGGCCCAATTCGGCGCGCAGCCCCAGGATCGCCTGTTCGGGGCGCAGATGTCGCTCGACATTGTCGAAGCGCGGATCGCCGACCGCGCCGAACAGGATCGCATCAGCGGCTTTTGCCTTTTCGAGCGTTTCAGCGGGCAACGGATGCCCGGTCGCCTCATACGCCGCCCCGCCGACGAGCGCGCGGTCGAGCATGACGGGAAGCGCGAGCGCGCCAAGGACCTTTTCGGCCTCCGCCATGATCTCGGGACCGATACCGTCGCCAGCCAGCAGCAGGATTTTCAATGCGTCACCCTTTTCGTCCAGAAACACCGTTCGCCCTGAGCTTGTCGAAGGGCCGCTCTTCTCTTTGGCGCCGTCAAAGAAAGGACGGTGCTTCGACAAGCTCAGCACAAACGGAGTGGGCGGATAGTCCCGGTTTGACGCTGCTCCTCTAGGCAGCACGGCCGAGTCACGCAACCGCCCTCTTGAGCCGGTCGACCAATCTTTCCCTTGCCGTCAGCAAGTCCCGGTTGCGGCCATCAAGGACGTCACGGTCGAGGAAATGGCCGGTGATGGTAAGGCTGTCGAGAACGTCGCCCATCGCCGGGCTAGCGTCATTCCCGTGCAGGAAGCCCGGCAGGCGAAACAACCGTTCCTCATAACCCGCCGCCGCCGCGATGCTCACTGCCCCGCCTGATTTCGGACTGACGAAAGCGAGTTCGTCCGTTGCGCCGGTCACCACGCATTCCTCGAGGTTCAGCCCGAAACCCAGTTCGGCGAGCAGCAGCAATTCGTAGCGCGCCAACGCCGCCGCCCATTGCCGCGCCGCGGAGGCGGCGCCGATCGCGTCGAGCACCGCCGACAGCGCTACATAGAGCGTGGGATAAGGTTGGCTTTCCGGCAGCGTTGCCGCGGTCAGGCTGGTGACCCAATCGATCGCCGCTGCGGAGAGCGGTTCGGCGAGCAGCGGCGCGCGGCTGGCGAGCAGCTCGGCGGTCGCACTCGCCAACTGCTCCTCGGTCCGCGCGCGCATCTCGAGCGCGACCAGATTGCCCGGGATCAGGATCGGGCGCAGCCGCGTCGACCGCCCGCCGCGCACATAGCCGCCAACAAGTCCCGCTTCCTCGGTCAACGCGCGCAGAATGGCACCATGTTCGCCATGCGCACGGACCGCGCAGACGATAGCGGTGGCGGTCAGGCTGGCCAAAGCACCATCTGCGTCTGCGTTACCAACGCCACGTCGGCGCCGTCCTCGGTGCGAATGCGCGTCTGCCACACCGACAGCCGCTTGCCGATCTTCACCGGGGTCGCCTCTCCGACCAACACCGATCCGACCGGCCCGGCGCCAAGGAAATTGGTCTTGCTCTCGATCGTCGTCGTGCCCTGCGCGCCTTCGGGGAGCGTCAGGAACGCGCCGACAGCGCCAAGGCAGTCGGCGAAGGCCATGATCGCGCCGCCATGGACGATATGGCCCGCGGTGCAGATCTCGGGACGCACGGGCAGCTTGCCCGCGACGCGTTCTTTGCTTCCTTCGTGGATCGTAACGCCGAGCGTTCCCGCAAGCGGCATCATGGCGGCAAAGTCCATAAATCTCTCCTCTGTTTCGTCACCCCGGCGAATGAATTGCCTATCCCCCCGGATTGTAGAAATCGTAGACCGCCTGCGCCACACCGGCACTGACCCCGGGCGCTTTCTGCAGATCCTCCAGGCTCGCCCCCTTGATCGCGCGGGCGGTGCCGAAGTGCATCAACAGCGCCTTCTTGCGCGCCGGGCCGATGCCTGGCACCTCGTCGAGCGGCGAGCTGCCCATCGCCTTCGCGCGTTTCGCCCGGTGCGCGCCGATCGCGAAGCGGTGCGCCTCGTCGCGAAGCCTCTGGATATAGAACAGCACCGCATTGTTCGTCGGCAGCGTGAATTCGCGCCCGTCGGGGTGATAGAAGGTCTCGCGCCCGGCGTTGCGATCCGGCCCCTTGGCGACCCCGACGAACGGCAGGTCGTCGATCCCGAGCTCCGCAAAAACCGATGCGACCGCCGAAACCTGCCCCTTGCCGCCGTCGATCAGCACCAGATCGGGCCATTCACCCTTCGTCCGTTCGGGATCCTCCTCGATCGCGCGCGCGAAGCGGCGCTGGAACACCTCGCGCATCATCGCGAAATCGTCGCCAGGCTGGGTTTCGGCGCGCTTGATGTTGAACTTGCGGTACGCGCCCTTGATCCAGCCCTCGGGACCCGCGACGACCATCGCGCCGAGCGCGTTGGTCCCCTGAATATGGCTGTTGTCGTAGATTTCGATGCGCTGCGGCGGTTCGTCGAGGTCGAACAGATCGGCGAGTTCGCGCCCGAGCCTGGCCTGGCTGCTGCTTTCGGCGAGCCGCCGGTCGAGTTCCTCGCCCGCATTGCGCACCGCCTGATCGAGCAGGCGCCTGCGGTTGCCGCGCTGCGGGACGCTGATCTCGACCTTGCGCCCCGCCGCTTCCCCCAGCGCTTCGGCGAGCAACGCGCATTCGTCGGGTTCGCGGTCGACGAGGATCAGTTTCGGCGGCGGCACGCCCTCGTAAAATTGCATCAGGAAGCTTTCGAGTACCTCGCCCTCGGGTACGCCTGCGACATGTGCGGGGAAAAAGCTGCGATGCCCCCAATTCTGCCCGCCGCGGATGAAGAACCCCGCGATGCAGAGCTGGCCGCCCTTCGCCGCCAGCGCAAACACGTCGGCGTCGCCCAGCCCGTCGGCGTGGACCGACTGGCTGCCCTGAATGAAGGTCAGCGCCTTCAGCCGGTCGCGCAGCACCGCCGCCTGCTCATAATCCATCGCTTCGGCGGCCTTGGTCATCGCGTCGCCCAACCGCTTCTGCACTGCGGTCGAGCGGCCTTCGAGAAAATCCTGCGCGTCGCCGACCAATGCCGCATAATCAGCCTTGTCGATGCGATCGACGCATGGCGCGCTGCACCGCTTGATCTGATAGAGCAGACACGGCCGCGAGCGATTGGCGAAGAAACTGTCGGTGCAGCTGCGCAGCAGAAAGGTTTTTTGCAGCGCGTTGAGCGTGCGCCCCACCGAACCCGCGCTCGCGAACGGGCCATAATAGCGCCCCTTGGCGCGCCTTGCGCCGCGATGCTTCTGCACGCGCGGAAAATCATGATCGGTGCGCAGCAGGATGAAAGGAAAGCTTTTGTCATCGCGGAGGAGCACATTGTACGGCGGGCGGTAGCGCTTGATCAGCTGCGCTTCGAGCAACAGTGCCTCGGCCTCGCTGGTCGTCGTGACGATCTCCATCGCGCGCGTCTGCGACACCATCCGCTGGAGCCGCTGCGGCAGCCGCGCGACCTGCGTATAATTGGTCACCCGGTTCTTGAGCGCGCGCGCCTTTCCGACATAGAGCACGTCGCCGCGCGCATCGAGCATGCGGTAAACGCCCGGACGCACCGGCAATTTGCGCACGACGCTGCGGATCGCCTCGGCCCCGCGCTCGAGGTCGGGCTTGTCGCCCTCCTCGCCGCCGCCGCGCACGACATAGGTCGCCTTCTCTTCGTTGAATCGGTCGGGAGCGTTCGGGCGGGCCATGATTTTGCATGTAGGCGAAGGTGATACGACCCGCCATAGTGTGCGGGGTAAAACATGGGAGGGGTCTTATGGAGTTACGCGGCAAACTGGCGCTGGTCACCGGCGGGAGCGACGGCATCGGGCGCGAGATCGCGCTGCAATTGCAGGGGCTCGGCGCCGATGTGATCGTCACGGGGCGCTCGACGGAAAAGCTTCAAGCGATGGCGGCGCTGGGGTTTGGCACGATCGCCAGCGACCTGTCGACCGCCGCAGGGGTCGATGTCGTGGCGACGAGCGTAGCCGGGAAACCGCTCGCCATACTCGTCAATAATGCCGGGATCGGCAGCGAATATGAGCTTGAGGACGCCGGGACGCTGGGCAGTGCGGAATTGTGCATCCGGACCAACCTCGACGCCCCGATCGCGCTTTGCACCCGTCTGCTCCCGGCGCTGCGCGCCCAGCGCGAGGCGACGATCGTCAACGTCACCTCGGGCCTTGCGATCGCGCCGCGCGCCGGCGGCGCGATCTATTGCGCCACCAAGGCCGGGCTCCGGAGTTACACCCAGGCGATCCGTCACGTGCTCAAGGACAGCAATGTCCGCGTGATCGAGGCGTTACCGCCCGTCGTCGAAACCAACATGACCGCAAGCCGCAGCGGCAAGAAGATGAGCGCCCACGACTGCGCCGCCGAAATCGTGCACGGCATCCGCACCGGCAAGGCCGAGATCAACGTCGGCATGGTGAAGATATTGCAGCTGGTCCACAGCATCTCGCCCGCTCTGGCGCGGCGGATCATGATCAAGTTCTGAAGCTGGAAGGCGTTTGCCGAAGCAAAGCTGTCGATGGACGGAATGTCCGGCGTGGGGTGGTTTCCCGATCATCTCCTACCTCCGTTCGTGTCGAGCGAAGTCGAGACACGCCGAAGGCTCACGCCAAGCCACGCGTATCTCGACTTCGCTGGATACGAACGGGGATTGGATTGGACGGCTGCTTCCAGTCGCCAGCAGGCCCGCGGTCCACATACAGCAAAACGCCCGCGGAAATCCGCGGGCGCTCTGTATTCGGCAATGTCCGGGTAATCAGCCCTTCGCGACGCTCGCAATGGCCTGATCGACCAGCGCCTTGTCGGCGTTGGCGTCATGCTTTTCGGCGATCAGCGCCGCTGCGGCGGCGGTCGCCGCCTTGGCCGTCGCTGCGCGGACTTCGGCGAGTGCGCCGGCTTCGGCGGCAGCGATGCGATCTTCGGCCATCTGCTTGCGGCGTCCGATCAGCGCGGTAGCGTCGGCTTTCGCCTTGGCGATCACCGCTTCGGCTTCGGCCTCGGCACGCGCGCGCATGTCGTCGGCTTCCTTCGTCGCCGTCGCCAGTTTCGCTTCATACTCGGCCTTCAGCGATTCGGCGTCGAGACGCAGCGCTTCGGCTTCGTTCAATTGCTTCGAAATCTCGGCAATCCGCTTGTCGAGCATGGCGCCGATCGCGCCCGGAACGCCCTTCCAGATCAGGATGCCCAGGAAAACGAGCATCGCGATCGAGACCCAGACCGTTGCGTCCATCCCGAACGCGGTCGGAGCGGCGCCTTCGGCAAAAACCAGCGTCAGATTAGCCATGGAGCACCGCCTTCACCGCCGCCTTGGCGTCTGCCGCAGCAACCTTTACGCCCGACAGCTTGGCGACCAGGTCGCCCGCTGCGTCGGCCGCGACCGATTCGATTTCCGCCATCGCCGATTTGCGCGCCGCTGCAACACCGGCTTCCGCTGCAGCCAGCTTCTCGCTGAGTTCGGCGTCGACCTTGGCCAGACGCTTTTCGGCGTCCTTTGCGGCCTTGTCCTTGGCGGCAGCCACCGCCTTTTGCGCAGCAGCACGGCTTGCGTCGCTCTGCTGACGATAGCTTTCTTCCAGATTGTCCGCGGCGGCATGCGCCGCCTTGGCGGCAGCCAGATCGTCGGCAACCTTGCGGTCACGGGCGTCCACCGTCGCTTCGATCTTGGGCAGCATGCCGCGGCCGATCACCAGGTAAATCCCGGCGAAGACGACCAGCAGCCAGAAAAGCTGCGAAGCAAGATACCAGTTGTCAGCGGTGAGCTGGGCTATTTGAGGCATGGAAGGCGAGCCTTAACTTACTGAAAAACCTGCATGGGAAGGCCGACCCCGCCGGGGTCGGCGCTACCCGGTCGTCGGATCAGACGACGAACAGCAGGATCATCGCAACGACGAACGCCAGCAGGCCGAGAAGTTCGGCAGCGGCGAAGCCGATGAACAGGCGGCCCTGCTGGCCGTCGGCGGCTGCCGGGTTGCGCAGCGCGCTTTCGAGGAAGCTACCGAACACGTTGCCCACGCCGATGGCGGCCATGCCGGCACCAATGGCTGCCAGACCGGCACCGATCAGCTTTGCTGCTTCTGCGTCCATTATATTACTCCTTGGTATAATCGTTTGAAAATAAACGTAACTTAGTGAAGGTTGACCGCGTCGTTGATGTACAGCGAGGTCAACAGGGCGAAAACATAAGCCTGGATGCCGGCCACCAGCAGCTCAAGCGCGCTGATCCCGATCATCAGGATGAAGCTGAGCACCGACACGATCGAACCGAGCCAGAGCGTTTCGGCGTTGAAACCGTTGATGACAAAGCCCGACAACACTTTCAGCAGCACGTGACCCGCGGTCATCGCGACGAAGAGACGCAGGCCAAGGCTGAACGGACGCACCATGAACGACACGAACTCGATCGGCGCAATGATCGGGATCATCGGCAGCGGCGTGCCGTGCGGCACGAACAGCGAGAAGAAGTGGAGGCCATGGCGCCAGAACCCGACGACGAGGACGATCGCAAAGCTGATCAGCGCGAGCACGCCGGTGATCGCGATATGGCTGGTGACGGTGAAGGGATGAAGCCCCAGCACGCCCAGCGGCAACATGCCGAGCAGGTTGCAGAACAGGATGAACATGAACAGCGAGAAGACATAGGGCGTATATTTGCGGCCTTCGGTGCCGATATTCGCCATCATCATGTTCGAAATGAAGCCGGTGAAGCCTTCGACCGCGGCCTGCCAGCGGCCCGGAACGAGCTGGCGGCGCATGCCGCCCCACATGAACAGGCCCAGCGCAATCGCCGCGATCACCATCCACAGCGCGCTGTTGGTGAACAGGACTTCATGCCCGCCGAGGTTGAAACCGCCGCCGAGCGGGGTCACCTCGAACTGGTGCATCGGGTCGATCTTGCCGGATTCCGCCGCCACTCTTCACTCCACGCGTCTGGCGAGGCGGCGAATGCGCCGTCCCGCTGAAAATATCTGGCGCGCCCCGCTAGTTGCGCGGCGTCTTTGACAGGCGAATGATGTTCCGAAAGGCCACGATTATGCCCATGAACAACATCACCAACAGACCCCAGGGCGACGTTTCCGCGAAGCGGTCGATCAGCCAGCCAAACAAGGCGCCGCCGATCAAACCGCCCAGCAGTTCGGCCAGAACGCGGTTGCCGAGCCGATAGTTGGCATCGGATTCCGGTCCGGCGTTCACCGCGGTCCGCTTTGCCTCTGCGGCTTCGGCCCGGTCCAATCGCTCGTTGAGCGAGACCAGGCGCGAATCCTCTGAGCCAAGTTCCGGATCGCTGCCGTTCCCCGTCATTTTCCGCCATCCTCCTGAAACAGAACCGGAAAGCCCCGATTCCGCCTGCGAAAAAAGGCCCGAAAAATCGGGAGACCCCTAAGGCGCGGTCCGTTTAGGAATGACGCCCGATGAAGTCAATGCTTGTGCGCAAGTGCACAAAAATGCCGCCGCGTTTAGGGGCGCGGCGGCATGTGGCGCCCGCGGGCGCCCTTGAACGATGTTGCGCCTCAGGGGCAACTGGCGTTGCGCACCGGCGGGCTATCGTCGCGCGTCAGCCAACGGCCGTCGGGCGCCTGATATTTCTCACCCGGCTTGGTGTTCGCGATCAGGTTGCAACCGCTGGTAAAGGCGAATTGTTCAACGGTGCTGCCGGTCGCCTGCGCGCGCTCGGTATAGGCGGCCTTCCGCTTAATGTTCAGATCCTGAACCAACGCGCGGATTGCCGGCGTCGGCGGGCTGGCAAAGCCGAGATAGCCGTCGGGCTGTTCGCCGATCTGGCCCGCGGCGCGCGCCGCTGCATAAGCGGGATCGCGCTGCGCCATCGCCGACGGCACCGCGAGCGCAACAGCGGCGGTCGCCGCGATCGCGGCCAGCGCCAGCCCGGTGGGTTTCCACATCTTCAAACGCATCTGTTCATTCCCTGTCATCAGAATATCTCGCTATTCTGCTCGATGAGCTTTTTGGCATCACCATCAAGCCTGTACACCACTTCCTGACGAATGTTGATGTTCAGGTTGATTTCGATCGGCTTGTCGGGCGTTTCGATCTGCACACAGCCGGTCAAAGCCGCTGCGCCGATCAGAACCGCCAGATTGCGTGCCGTTTTGGCCAGCCTCCTTGCTCCTGTCTTCGTGATGTTCATCGCATGGGCTCGCTTTCTGGAGGCTGAACGGGGGCGGATCCGGCCTTTGCGGCCGCTTCGGCTTCTTCCTGGGCGCGCATCAGCGCCGGCAAATTCTGTTCGATCAACAACGACGGATCGTAAAATCCCTTGGCTGAGGTCAGCAGCTGGCGGAACGGCGCGGTAATCTTCACGTTGAAGACCAGCGGGATTCTGGCGACCGCATTGGTCAGGAAATTGCGCGTCGCGCCCTCGCCCTGCCCCACGCCGCCAAAGCGGATGTCGGTCACCATTTCGCCGTCGAGATCCCCGTTCAATATGATCGTCAGATCATCATATTTCAGGCTGCGGAGCGCACCAAAGGCAAAATTGGCGATCGCGCCGAGATTGCGGTTCGACAATTCGCCGACATAGGCCAGTGTGCCGCCACCGGCGCGCGAATCGATGCGTCCCCCGACGATGCGTCCGCCCAGCCCGCTGAATTCGACCGGCAGGGTGCCGTCGAACTTGCCGGTCGCGTTGATATTCTCGAACCCGAAGCTTTGCAGGAATACCGCCGCATCGACCCCGACGATGTCGAATGACAGCCGCCGCGTCTGTTCGGCGCCGAAGTCGAGCGTGGTCGGGTGGAGCAACAACTGCCCCCCGGCAAAGGGCCAGCTGCCGCCCTCGACCCGCACCCGGTTATCGCCGAGCAACTGATATTCGATTTCGCCATCGAGCACCGGGATGCCAGGGTTGATTTCCTTGATCTTGGCGATCTGCCCGGGAGCCGACCGCAGCCCGATCAGATCGTCGAAGGTCAGCGTCGACGTCAGCCCGCTCACCGGGCCGAACGCCGCCGCCAGGCTGGCGTCGGCGGTGGCAAAGGTGCCGCGGCTGGTCACCCCCTCGGCGGTCCATTCGATCCGACCATCGCCGACCACCGACCCGCGCACGTTGGCGACGACGCCCAGCGCAAGGTTGGTCAACTGGTCGGGCTGGAAACGCTCGTCGAACCGCAATTCCTTGACGAGCAGGTCAGCCGAACCGCTGCCATCGGTCAGCCGGTGACGAATGATCGCATCCAGGATTTTCGTGCCGGTCGTACGCTCGTTGAAGGCCGCCTTGGCGTCGATCACCCCAGTAGCAAAGCGCAGGCTCGCATCGTTGCTGATCAGCGGCGCAAAGCGCGCTTCCGGCGCCGCATCGGTCAGCAGCAGCCCGCCGTCGAGCGTCAGCGCGCCATCGGCCCAGCGCCATCCGCCCGTGATTTCGCTCATGTTGAGCGGCACCGCGCCGATCCTGGCACTGGCATCGCGCAGATCGCCCGCCATGCCCTGCGCGGTGGAACGCCCGCTAATCGTGCCGGCACTGAAGCGCGTAACGCTATCACCCTCGCCTAGCCGGAAATCGGCGAGCGCCAGCGACCAGCGCATCGTGGTCAGATCGACATTTGCCGGTCCGCTGGTCACGGCAAACGGCGAATCGCCGCTTGTGCCACGCAGATTGATGCCCGGAATGCGAATTTGGCCGCGCAGGCCATCCGGCCCCGCGCTCAACAAGGGCGCACCGGGACGGCTGCACAGATTGATCGCGCTGCGACCGATCTGGAAACCCGATATGACGGCGCGATCCGCGCTCACCCGGCTGCATCCTCCGTCGAGCGCCAACGCGCCGGTCGGCGCCAGAAAGCCGCTGAGCGGGACACTCAACCGGTCGATACGCCCGCCCGCGAGCGGACCCGACACATCGGCGCGCGTCGCAAACCGCAGCAGGCCGCTGCGATCGCCGGAAAAGCGCACCGGTGCCAGCGCGAGGCGCGCAGTGCCCGCCTGATAGGGTTCGAAGCTCGCTACGCCAATCATCGAACCGTCGCTACGGCGATCGAGGTTGACCGAACCGGCGGGCAGATCGCCGCCGCCGAAACGCCAGCGCCCGGCAGCGACAACCGTCGGCTGCGGCGCGCCATAACCATAGCTGATGCGGCTGTCGGCGCTGCCGGTGAAGCGGGCGCCGCTCGCGCTCGTCAATTGCGGAGCGATCAGGTCGATGCGGGCAAGATTGCCCTCCCCGGCCAGGGCGAACGCCGCGCTGCCCCCGACATCGGCGAGCATTCGGCTGACCGCCGCGCCAGCCTTGGCCGCGAGCGGGCCAAGCGGCGTTTGGGTTAAGTTGCGCGCGCCGTCGGTAAGCGCGCGCCGCATCGCCGCGCTGCCGCTCGCGCGAGCAAAGCGGATTTGACCGTTCAGTTTCGGCGCGGAGCGCCCGACCACACCCTGTGCATCGACGTTTACCGTCTGGGCGGTGAAATCCGAACCGCGGACGCGCGCCATGTCGGCGTCGATATCCAGCTTGGTTGCCGCCGCATTGCCGTCGAACCGGGCGAGCACGCCCACCCGGTCTGCTTCGACCGCACCCGCGATCAGTTTCGCGACGCTGGCGTCGGCTTCGCCCTTCCAGCTTTGCAGATCCTCCGACAACGACAGGTCGAGCGCTATCTGCGGCGACGCCGCGGTGACGTCGCCCTTGGCGCACGACAGGCTTCGGCCGCGCAAAGGACCGACGAGTTGGGGGCGGACGTCGCGCACCAGCAGTGTGCCATAGAAGCTGACGTCCTCGCCATTGCACCCCACGGCGGCGACGCGCGGCGCGACGAGCGCCAGTTTGCCGGTGAAATCGCGGCGGAGATTGCCGCCGCCGTTCAGCGCGGCGCCGATATTGCCCCACGGCGTGTCGACCCGCGCGCGCGCATCGCGCAGCACGACGGTCAGGTCGGGCAAGGCAAAGGGATCGGTGCTCGTCGGGTCGCGAAACTTGTCGAGCGCCCCGAACGAGAGCTGCCCGCCCACGAAACGACCGTAGAGCCGAACCCCCTCGGCGCGGATCTCGGTGACATAGGGGCCGGACCAGCCATAGCCGAGCAGCACCTCAACCTTTTTCGCGGTCAGGTCAGGATTGTTGGGATCGCCGATCACGACATTCGACAACCGCTCGCTGCGGAACCCGATCGCGTCGATGCGATATTGCGCCGGAACGCCCCGGCTGCCCAATTCATCGCTGATGAACCGGTCGGCGATCGGTTCGCGGGCAATCCATACCCCCGCGATCACCACGATCACCGCGCCCGCAGTCAGCCAGCGCTTTTTGAACAGCAGCGTGCGATGCCGCCATCTTGGCTTTAGGCTATGGTCGGCGTCGCTCACGGTGCGGACGACCTCAGCCAAGTCCTGTCAGCGGATGACGTCACGGCGTCCACTCGTCCTCCGGTCCGTCCCATATCCCTGGCAGCAACGCCGGAAATCCCGTTTCGCTGCAACAAATTGGTTCGGATTGCCATCATCTGTGTCCTATGCCCGTTGAGTGCGGCTCACAAGGCGGTTATTCGGGGGACCGATGGCCAATGCCGACACGCCTGCGCCTGTGCCCGATCTGGCCCCCGACCATGCGGGCCATCGTGCGCGGCTCCGCGGACGGCTGATCGGTGGCGACGCCGATGGGATGGCGGATTACGAGCTGGTCGAATATCTGCTCGCGCTGGCGATCCCGCGCCGCGATACCAAGCCGCTGGCCAAGGCGTTGCTGCGCGAATTCGGCTCGCTGGCACAGCTGATCAGCGCCGACCCCGAATCGCTGCGCCGCGTCGATGGGCTGGGCGAATCGGGCATCGCGGCGCTCAAGATTGTCCAGACCGCTAGCCTGCGGCTGCTGAAGGGCGGGTTTCGCGACAAGCCCCTGCTTTCCAGCTGGGACGCGCTGCTCGACTGGCTGCGCGCCGACATGGGGCCGATCGACATAGAACGCGTGCGTGTTCTATACCTCAATGCCCGCAACATGCTGATCCGCGACGAACTCGCCAGCGAGGGATCGATCGACCAGTCGGCGATCTATGTTCGCGAGGTGATCAAGCGCGCGCTGGAACTCGGCGCATCGGCGATCATCCTCGTCCATAATCACCCGAGCGGCAGCCCCGAACCAAGCCGACAGGACATCGCGATCACCCGCGAAATCGCCGATGCGGGCGCGCGCCTCGGGATCGTGCTACACGATCATATCATCATCGGCGGTTCGGAATATCGCAGCTTCCGGGCGATGGGACTTCTCTGACCGCCGGGTCGCCGAAGCGCTGTATTTGACTTCGCCCGTGCGCTGCGACATCATTCAGCCCATGCAGATCCGGCGCGGCCTTCTTCGCTTCCGTTTCCACGGGGGACAACTTCTCGCGGGCGTTTAGCCCCGGGTTCCGGCGCACCTGCCCCGAACCCGGGGCAACCTTCCCTTGCAACACTGCTGCGCGCGATTCCGATCGCCGCGCCTCAGCCGGAAAGCTCGTGCCATGTCAAATACCCAGGCCGCGAGGCCGCACATCCATATGATCGACAGCGAAGCCGACATATTGACCGAACTCACGCTGTTAAAGCAGCGCGATTCGCTCAACCTTTACGAAGGCTTGCTCGATGAAATCGATCGCGCGACGATTTGTAGCCGTTCCGACATTCCATCCGACGTCGTCACAATGGGGTCGGAGGTGACCTTTGTCGACGCGACGAACGGCGCCGAGCGATCGGTGCGCCTAGTCTACCCGGGTGACGCCGATATCGCCGCTGGCCGCATCTCGATCCTGACGCCGGTCGGCGCGGGCCTGATTGGCCTCAGCGTCGGCCAGTCGATCAGCTGGCCCGACCGCAGCGGCGACGATCATGAGCTGAGGATCGTATCGGTGCGGCAGCCTTAAGGCCGCCCCGCGCACAGCGATGCGGCCGCCGGATCGCTCCGACGGCCGCACCACCCCGCGGGAAGCCTGTTCAGGCGCCGCGCGAAAGGAAACCGGTCAGCTCGGTCTTGTTGACCGCGCCCGATTTGTCGCCATCGGCGGCGGCAAACGCCTGTCCGATCCACGTCTTCACCTCAGCCGACTCGGTGTCGACGGTCGGTTCGGTGGCGGCGCGGAGTTTTTTCATCCACGCCGAAAATTCGGCCTCGTTCAGGTCGCCATTGGCATCGGCGTCATAGGTCGGAAATTCCTTGTCGACGATCTGCGCGATCTGGGTCGGCGTTGCCGGGGCGCCAGCGGCGGGTGCCGGTTCGGTCGCCGTCGGCGGCGCCGAAGCATCGGGGGCCGGAGCCGGGGCGGGCTCAGCCGGCATCGTCGTATCGGGCGTCGTGGCCGGTTCGGCAGCCGTCGTTGCGGCGGCAGGATCGGTCGCAGGCGGCGTCGTCTGCGCCAGCGCCGGGAAACTCACGGCGGCGGCACCGATCAAAAGCATCTGTTTCAACATGGTCATTCTCCTATTTCATTTGTCGGGATATTATTCCGGGTCCGGTTCGGGGGTCGGCTCGGGCTCCGGAGCGGGTTGGTCAGCCGGCGGGTTCGGCTCGGCTGCCGGGGGTGTGTCGGTCGGCATGGCGTCCTCGGTCGGCGCCGTGCCGTCGGTCGGATTGGCATCATCGGCGGGCTTTTCATCCGGCGCGGGTGCCATGGTGTCGGTCGGGGCAGGTTCCTCACCCGTCGGGGCAGTGGTCTGCGCCAGCGCGGGGAAGCTCACCGCCGCGGCGCCGATCAAAAGCATCTGTTTCAACATGAAATTCTACTTTCGCGGCGACTTTTGAGGCTTGGGGCCGGTCGCCTGTTCTGATGGGGCATGAAAGCAACCGCCGGGTTTGGGCATGGTTGCCGGTCTGCGGCATTTGGCGAAACGCCCCGTCCCTGCTACGGGGCGCCCCGGCGCGGTTCCGCAGGGATTCCGCGATGGAGCGCCCTAAAAGGAAGGAAATTCAATGGTTCCGCGTTACGCCAGGCCGGAAATGACCGCGATCTGGTCAGCCGAGAATCGCTTTCGCATCTGGTTCGAGATCGAAGCGCACGCCACCGACGCCCTTGCCGAGCTTGGAACCGTGCCGAAATCCGCTGCGAAGGCCTTGTGGGATTGGTGGGCCACAAATCCCGTCATCGACGTCGCCGCGATCGATGCGATCGAGGCCGTCACCAAACATGACGTCATCGCCTTTTTGACCTGGGTGTCCGAAAATGTGGGCGAAGAAGCACGCTTCATGCACCAGGGCATGACCAGCTCCGACGTTCTCGACACCTGCCTCGCGGTTCAGCTGGCGCAGTCTGCGGATCTGTTGATCGCCGACCTCGACGCGCTGCTCGCCGCGATCAAGCGCCGCGCCTTTGAACATAAGCTGACCCCGACGATCGGTCGCAGCCATGGCATCCACGCCGAGCCGGTAACCTTTGGCCTAAAACTGGCGCAGGCTTATGCCGAATTCGACCGCTGCAAGGCGCGCCTGATCGCGGCGCGGGCCGAAGTGGCCACCTGTGCGATCTCCGGCGCGGTCGGCACTTTTGCCAACATCGACCCGCGGGTCGAAGCGCATGTCGCGGCGAAACTCGGGCTCGCTATCGAGCCCGTCTCGACACAGGTCATCCCGCGCGACCGTCACGCCATGTTCTTTGCGACGCTCGGCGTGATAGCGGGCTCGATCGAGCGCCTTGCGACCGAAGTCCGCCATTTGCAGCGTACCGAAGTTCTCGAGGCCGAGGAATATTTCTCGCCGGGGCAAAAGGGCTCGTCGGCGATGCCGCACAAGCGCAACCCGGTGCTGACCGAAAATCTTACCGGCCTCGCGCGCATGGTGCGCAGCGCGGTCGTTCCGGCGCTGGAAAATGTCGCGCTCTGGCACGAACGCGACATCAGCCATTCGTCGGTCGAACGCTTCATCGGTCCCGATGCGACGATCACCCTCGACTTCGCGCTTGGTCGCCTGACCGGGGTTGTCGACAAGCTGCTCGTCTATCCCGAACGGATGCAGAAGAACCTCGACCGCATGGGCGGCCTTGTCCATTCGCAGCGCGTTTTGCTGGCGCTGACGCAGGCGGGAGCAAGCCGCGAAGACAGCTATCTGCTGGTCCAGCGCAACGCGATGCGGGTTTGGGAAAGCGACGGCCAACTGTCGCTGCTCGACCTGCTGAAAGCCGATGCGGACGTCACCGCGCGACTGTCAGCCGACCAGCTGACGGAACTTTTCGACCTCGGCTATCATATGAAACATGTCGACACGATCTTCGACCGGGTTTTCGGCTCCGCGTAACGCGGGGTGGAAACCCGCTGGAAACTCGCATAGGGTCGGCCGACCCAAGCGAATGAGGAGCAGACGATAGTGGGAATCCTGCGAACGATCATCTGGGTGTTGCTGACCGCGGTGCTGGTCATTTTTGCCATGGCGAACTGGCTGCCGGTGACGGTGACCATCTGGCCGGGGCAGGTGCTCGACACCAAATTGCCCGTGTTGATCCTTGCCGCTTTCCTGATCGGCAGCGTACCCATGTGGATCGCGCTGCGCACCACGCGCTGGTCGTTGAAACGCCGCCTCGACACCAGCGAGCGCCAACTCGCCGACATGCGCGCGCTGGCCAATCGTCCCGTGGAGCCCGTGTCGGCGCCTGTGCCCACCCCCGCTCCTGCCGCCGGAACCGCTTCCCCCACCCTGCCACTGGATATCCCATGAGCTCGCCGCTTTATCTCGCTATCGATCATCCCCACCTCGACGCCGCGGTGACGCTGGCGCAAAAGGTGCGGCATCATGTCGGCGGGCTGAAGCTCGGGCTCGAATTTTTCTGCGCCAACGGGCATCATGGCGTGCATGAAATGGCCAAGCTTGGGCTGCCGATCTTCCTCGACCTCAAACTCCACGACATTCCGAACACCGTTGCGAAGGCGATCCAGGCGCTGCGTCCGCTCGAACCCGCCATCCTGACCGTGCACGCTGCGGGCGGCCGCGCGATGTTGGAAGAAGCCAAGGCGGTGGCGGGACTGAATACCAAGGTGGTCGCTGTCACCGTGCTGACCAGCCTCGACGCCCCCGACCTCGATGACATCGGCGTCGGCGGCACTCCGCACGATCAGGTCGTCCGCCTCGCCGCGCTGGCGCGCGAAGCCGGGCTCGACGGCATCGTCTGTTCGGGACAGGAAGTGAAGGCGGCGCGCAAGGCGTGGCCCGGCGGCTTCTTCGTCGTTCCCGGCGTGCGGCCCTCGAACGGGAAGGCGGGCGACCAGAAACGCGTCGTCACCCCGGCGCAGGCGATGGCCGACGGCGCGTCGATCCTGGTCGTCGGACGCCCGATCAGCCAGTCGCCCGATCCCGACCTTGCGGCGCGCGAAATCGAAGCGACGCTTTAGCCCACCCCAATTCCCGTTCGTGTCGAGCGAAGTCGAGACACCCATCGGTACGACACTTGGTCGAGGGACATCTCGACTTCGCTCGATGCGAACGGACAGCTTGAGTCTGAACCATGCCCCCCTTCGTCAAAATCTGCGGCCTTTCCACCCCCGAAGCCGTTGACGCCGCCATCGAGCAGGGCGCCACGCATATCGGGCTCGTTCATTACGAGCCCAGCCCGCGGCACGTCGATCTCAAGACGGCCGCTGAACTGCGCAAGCGCGCCGGACGTCATGTCGAGGTCGCACTGCTGCTCGTCAACGCGTCGCAGCAGCTGACCGGCGAGGCGCTGGCAGCGGTGCGTCCGGACATCATCCAGTTTCACGGCAACGAAAGCCCCGAATGGCTCGCCGTGGTCAAGCGGATCGCGCCTGCGCAGGTGTGGAAAGCCGTCGGGCTGAAGGATGCCGGAACGCTGGAGCGGATTCAGAAATATCACGGCGCGGCCGACCGGATCCTGTTCGACGCCCCCGCAGCCGCGCTGCCCGGCGGCACCGGAACCCGTTTCGACTGGTCGCTGCTCAAAAATCATCGTCACACGATGGATTGGGGCGTCGCGGGCGGGCTCACCCCCGCCAACGTCGCCGAAGCGATCGCCGCGACCGGCGCGCCGCTGGTCGATGTCTCGTCGGGGGTCGAAAGCGCTCCGGGCGTGAAGGATGTGGACAAGATCGCCGCTTTCCTTAAAGCGGTCGCCGCATGTTGACGGCACGCCCCTTTCCCATGCGCATCGGAAAACGATGGCGCTGATCGCTTCAAATCCCCGTTTGAGCGAGCGCCCACCCCATTGCCGATGGAATTGACCATGACCGATACGACGACCCTGCCCAACAGCCTGCGCACCGGCCCCGACGAACGCGGCCATTTCGGCCAGTTCGGCGGCCGCTATGTCGCCGAAACGCTGATGCCGCTGATCCTCGACCTCGAACGCCATTATCGCGCGGCGCAGGCCGACCCGGCGTTCAAAGCCGAATTCGACTATCTGCTCGAACATTATGTCGGCCGCCCCAGCCCGCTGTGGTTCGCCGAACGGCTGGCTGAGCATCTCGGCGGCGCGAAAATCTATTTGAAGCGCGAGGATCTGAACCACACCGGGGCGCACAAGATCAACAATTGCATCGGCCAGATCCTGCTTGCCAAGCGGATGGGCAAGACCAAGATCATCGCCGAGACCGGCGCGGGGCAGCATGGCGTCGCGACCGCAACCGTCGCGGCGCTGTTCGGCCTGCCCTGCACCATCTTCATGGGCGCGGTCGATGTCGCGCGGCAACAGCCGAACGTGTTCCGCATGAAGCTGCTCGGCGCCGAGGTGGTCGCGGTCGAGAGCGGCGCCAAGACGCTGAAGGACGCGATGAACGAGGCGCTGCGCCATTGGGTCGCGAACGTCCACGATACCTTCTACATCATCGGCACGGTCGCGGGTCCGCACCCCTATCCCGAGCTTGTCCGCGATTTCCAGTCGGTGATCGGTGTCGAAGCCAAGGCGCAGATATTGGAGGCCGAAGGTCGCCTGCCCGACATGCTGATCGCCCCCGTCGGCGGCGGATCGAACGCGATCGGTCTGTTCCACCCCTTCCTCGATGACACCGAGGTCGAGATCGTCGGTGTCGAAGCCGCGGGCGAAGGGTTGGACGGCAAGCACGCGGCCAGCCTCGCGGGCGGCAAGCCCGGCATCCTCCACGGCAACAAGACCTATCTGCTGCAAGACGAAGACGGCCAGATCACCGAGGCGCACAGCATTTCGGCGGGGCTCGACTATCCGGGCATCGGCCCCGAACATAGCTGGCTCCACGACATCGGTCGCGTCCGCTACGAGCCGGTGACCGACGCCGAGGCGCTCGCAAGCTTCCAGAAGCTGACCAAGCTCGAAGGCATCATCCCCGCACTCGAAAGCGCCCACGCGATCGCCGCCGCCGAACGCATCGCGCCGACCTTGGGCAAGGACAAGATCATCATCGTCAATTGCTCGGGCCGGGGGGACAAGGACATCTTCACCGTGGCGGATGCATTGGGGGTGAAGCTGTGACCCGCTTCGCAACCACCTTCGCCAAGCCACGCCCCGCGCTCGTCGCCTTCATCACCGGCGGCGATGGCGACACCGCCGCCAACCTCGACGCGCTCGTCGCGGGGGGCGCCGATGTGATCGAACTCGGCATGCCCTTCACCGATCCGATGGCCGATGGCCCCGCGATCCAGGCCGCGAACTTGCGTAGCCTCGCCAAGGGTACAACGACCGCCGACCTGTTCGCGATCGCCGCCGCTTTTCGCCAGCGCCACCCCGATACGCCGCTCGTCCTGATGGGTTACGCCAACCCGATGACGATCCGGGGCGGCGACTGGTTCGCTGCCGAATGCGCGAAGGCCGGTGTCGACGGCGTTATCTGCGTCGATGTTCCCGCCGAGGAAGACCCCGAACTTGGCCCCGCGCTGCGCGCCGCCGGGGTCGACCTGATCCGCCTTGCCACCCCCACGACCGACGCCGCGCGCCTGCCCGACGTGCTGAACGGCGCCAGCGGCTTCCTCTATTATGTTTCAGTCGCGGGTATCACCGGCCAGCAGCAAGCGGCGCAGGCGAGCATCGAGGATGCCGTCGCGCGGCTGAAGTCGGCAACCGACCTGCCCGTTGCGGTCGGCTTCGGCGTCCGCACGCCCGATCAGGCGGCGCAGATCGCGCGCGTTTCCGACGGTGTCGTCGTCGGATCGGCCTTCATCGACATCATTGCCGAGCATGGGGACGCTGCAGCGCCGCATGTCGAGGCCTTCACCCGCACCCTCGCCGATGCTATTCATAGCGCCAAGGAGATCGCCGCATGAGCTGGCTCGACCGCGTCCGCAACGCCCTGCCCTTTGGCGCCAAGCGCGATACTGCCGACAATCTGTGGCACAAATGCCGCCAGTGCCAGCAGATGGTGTTCGTCAAGGAATGGGAAGACAATCTCAACGTCTGCCCGCGCTGCGACCACCATGACCGCATCGGCGCCAAGGAACGCTTCGCGCAACTCTTTGACGGTGGTGTCCACGAGCTGATCGCTGCCCCTGCAGCGCCCGAGGATCCGCTGAAGTTCCGCGACACCAAGAAATATGTCGACCGCATCAAGGCGGCGCGCGCGCAGACCGGCGACCGCGACGCCTATCAGAACGCCTTCGGCCGTATCTCGGGCCAGGGCGTCGTGATCGGCGTGCAGGATTTCGCCTTCATGGGCGGGTCGATGGGCGTCGCGGTCGGCGAAGCCTTCGTCGCGGGGGTCGAGAATGCGATCAAGCGCGGCGTACCCTATATCGCGATCACGGCCGCGGGCGGCGCGCGGATGCAGGAAGGCACGCTGTCGCTGATGCAGATGCCGCGCGCCACAGTAGCGCTCGCGCGCCTGCGCCGCGCCGGGCTGCCCTATATCGTGCTGCTCACCGACCCGACCACCGGCGGCGTCACTGCGAGTTATGCGATGCTCGGCGACGTCCAGATCAGCGAACCCAAGGCACTGATCGGCTTCGCGGGCCAGCGCGTGATCGAAAACACGATCCGCGAAAAGCTGCCCGAAGGTTTTCAGCGCGCCGAGTATCTGCTCGACCACGGGATGATCGACATGGTGGTGCATCGCAAGGAATTGCCTGAAACATTGGGCCGCCTGATCGGCTATCTGGCGCCTGAGAAGGCGGCCTGACTTTAGACAATCGGCGACCCCCCATTTTTCCGTTCGCCCTGAGCTTGTCGAAGGGCTGTTCTTTCTACTCACGTCGCTAGAAGAACGGTGCTTCGACAAGCTCAGCACGAACGGATCTGGGATCGCTCAGGTTCAATCGCCCCATGCCCGACCACGCCCACTCCTCCAACCCAGCCGTCCAAACCCAGCTCGACCGCCTCGCCGCGCTCTCGCCGGGGCGCGACGTCCTCGGCCTCGAACGCATCACCGAGCTGTGCGCGCGCCTCGGCAACCCGCAAAACCAGCTCCCGCGCACTTTCCACGTTGCCGGGACCAACGGCAAAGGCTCAACCTGTGCCTATTTGCGTGCGATCCTCGAAGCAGAGGGGCGCCGCGTGCACGCTTACACCAGCCCGCATCTCGTGCGCTTCAACGAGCGTATCCGCCTCGCCGGAACGCTGATCGACGACGCGCTGCTTGCCGCGCTGCTCGAAGAAGTGCTCGACGAAGCCGCGGATCTTCAAGCGAGCTTCTTCGAAGTCACCACTGCCGCAGCCTTCCTTGCTTTCGCGCGCATCCCGGCGGACGATTGCATCATCGAGGTCGGGCTTGGCGGGCGCCTTGATGCGACGAACATCATTCCGCCCCCGGCGGTCGCCGGCATCGCCTCGCTCGGCATCGACCATGAGGCCTTTCTGCTTGCGCCCGAAGCCGGGACGCCGGGAGAGCCCGCAATGCGTATCGCGTGGGAAAAGGCTGGCATCATCAAACCAGGCACGCCCGTTGCCACCCTTGCCTATCCACCCCCCGTTCGCGATACGATCGCGGCCAAGGTGGCCGAGGTCGGCGCGACGCTCTTTCCCGAAGGCGACGGCTGGACGGTCGAAGCCGAGGGCGACGCCTTCCACTGGCGCTCAAAGCTGGGTTCGGTCGACCGCCTGCTCCATCCACGTATGGCGGGCGCACACCAGATGCGTAACGCCGGTCTCGCTATCGCGATGCTGCGCCTTGCGCCTGATCCGCAGCCGACCGACGCGACCATCGCGACCGGCGTCGCCAAGGCTTTCTGGCCGGGCCGGATGCAGCGCCTCGGCGCCGGGCCGCTCACCGCGCTGCTGCCCGCGAGCGCAGAGCTCTGGCTCGACGGCGGGCATAATCCCGATGCCGGGGTCGCGCTCGCCAAGGCGCTCGAAGGCCGCGCGCCGCTGCACATCGTCTGCGGCCTGCTGCGCAACAAGGACGCCACGGGCTTCCTTCGCCCCTTCGCCGATCGCATCGCATCGCTTCAGGCCGTCCCGATCCCGGGACACGAACATCATGATCCCAAGGATCTCTGCCATTGGGTCCAGAGTGAGCTTGGCATTGCCGACGCGCAGCCCTGCGACGATGCGGCCGCAGCGCTCCGCCATATCGCGGCGCATCGGCCAGCGGGCGATGTTCTGATCTGCGGGTCGCTTTATCTGGCGGGCGTGGTGCTGGGCGCGAACGGCGAGATGCCGGTTTAGGGGATATCATGTGGGGGCGGTTCAACACCGCCCTCAGTTTCCGTTCGTGTCGAGCGTAGTCGAGACACGCGAAGGCACGCGATCCTCATGGATGTCTCGACTACGCTCGACACGAACGGGATGGACATGCTGGTTTGACCGCGCTCCCGGAAGCGCCTCACGCCACCTTCGGCGTCGGCCCCTTCCACGCCAGCAGCGCGCCAACAATCAGGGCGGCGAGCGACGCGTACATGATTTGCGACGCCAGTTCGAGCTGGTTGGCCAGCAACACGCCGACAACGCCCGCGACAATTAGCGCAAAGCCGACGATACGCGCGGCGCCGACGGGCTTGCGAAGCTTGCCTTCGTCGACCGCGCCGCTCTGGCGGATCGATTGCACGACATAGCCCTTGCGCCACATCATCCACAGCAGGATCATCCCCGGGATGGCGGCGAGAATCGTGAGCCCCCAGAAGCCTGTCCATCCCAGCCTTTCCGCGGCAAACCCGGCAGGCCCGGCCATGAAGGTTCGCCCGATCACCGCAACCGACGACAACAGCGCAAATTGCGTCGCGGTATAAGCGATGTTCGACAGTCCCGAGAGATAGACGGCGACGACGGTCAGGCCGATCCCGCTGGTGATGTTCTCGGTCACGATCGCCGCAACCAGCATCCAATAGTCGTTGCCCACGATCGACAGTGCCATGAACATGACGTTCGAGAACATCATGAGCAGCACCGAAACCAGCAGCGCCCGACCCATGCCGAGCCACAGCACGAACGGCCCGCCCAGCGCAGACCCGATAATCAGTGCAGCGAAGCCCCATATCTTGTTTGCCGAAATATAGTCGAGGTCGGCGAAGCCGAGATCGACGATCATCGGGCCGAGCATCGCCTGCCCCATCGCATCGCCGACCTTATAGACCAGGATGAACAGCAGGATCATCAGCGCGCCGTTACGGGTCAGGAACTCGCGGAAAGGGTTGACCACCGTTTCGACGAGCCACTGCCCCGGCTTCATGCCCGATGCGCTGCTGAAGCGGTCGACAAATTTGCCCTCACCCGCCCAGAAGGCGCCGAGGACCGCGGGAAGCACGCAGAGCGTCGTGAGCCCGTAGGCCATGGCCCAGCCAAGCCCCAGCCCTTCCTGCGAGGCAAAGTAGATCGTCCCCGCGCCCGCGATCAGATTGCCGGTGCGATAGCCGAACTGGTTGGTGGCGGTACCGTGGGCGAATTCGTCCTCTTCCAGGATTTCGATGCGATAGGCGTCGATGACGATGTCCTGCGTTGCCGAGAAGAAGGCCGTGACGACCGCCCAGAACAAAAACCAGCGATAATCGTCCGGCTGCGGGTTGCTCGCACCCATCTGCCAGATTGAGATCACAAGGAAGAATTGGACCAGAAACAGCCAGCTCCGCCGCTGGCCGAGCGCCTTGGTCAAGACGGGCAAAGGAATTTTGTCGACCAGCGGGGCCCACAGGAATTTGATCGTGTAGGGGATGCCGACCATCACCGCAAAGCCGATGGTTGTCGGCGTGAAGCCGACCTTTGCCAGCCAGAAGGTCATGGTGGCGGCGACCAGCGTGAACGGGAACCCGCTGGAAATGCCGAGAAGGAAAGCGACGGCGGGATTCTTGCGCAGATAGGGCCGGAAGGCCGGGACCGCGAGCGCAACGACGACCAGCCCGCCGAGGATACCGGCAAAAATGAGAAAACGGATTAAATCGACGGACATTCTGTGCTCCCCGCGGGCCGCGGGCGAGCGGCTCTGTGCTTGGCGCCAAGGCCTAATGCCTTGGGGTCAAATTGGAAGCGGGTATTTGGCGCCACGGCCCGCTATCGCGACGAGGCGTCTGAAAGATTGCCGCCGGCAACATGCGCGCCGACAAAATCGTCGTCATCCCGGCGAAGGCCGGGATCTCGCCCTATCGTTATGACGCACCGGCGAGATACCGGTCTTCGCCGGGATGACAAAAATGATGGTGACCCGTCGCGCTTACGCCGCCTCGGGGCGCCAATAGGTGGTGAGGCCGCTGACCTTGCGCGGCATCTTGTTCTGGCAGCTTATCGATTCCACCGCGCGCAACGCGGCAACGAGGGCCGAGGCGCTGTGCGGTTTGCTGAGGCAGGCCACCGCGATATCGCCAGCGTCGTCGGGGCATTGCCCGGTCACGAGCAGGACCGCGATACCCCGGTCGCATGCCAGCCGCGCCACTTCGCGGCCCGTCATATGCCCGGCCAGCCCCAAATCGAGCACCAGTGCATCGATCTGTTCAGCGGCGATGATTGGCACGGCCGCTTCGCCCGAATCGACCGTCGCGACGATATCGTAACCGCTGTGCTTCAGCGTCCGCTCGTTATCGAACGCGACCAGCGGATCATCCTCGATGATCAGCAGCCGCTTGATGCAGGACGGGCGGGACGCAAACAGCATGGATACTCCCTTTAACGGCGCCATGACGCGCCCGCTGGCACTGTGCAAGATTGCTTCTGCTTCCCATCGACGAAGCGACACTTTTCCGGCTATGAGCGTGGCTGCAGGGCAACACTATGCCCCACATAATGACAAAAGGCCGTATCCGTTCCAATGACCACTCGCCGCCCTCCCCGTGCCGCCCCGCGGACCGCGTCCAAAGCCGCCGGCGACCGCGACGCGCCAAGAGGACGCCGCGCCGCGCGCGGCGCCGCCTCCGCCCTCAAAACCAAGCCGGCAGAGGGCGAGCGCGAAGATGGGCCGCAGCGGATCGCCAAGCTGCTGGCGCGTGCCGGCGTGGGATCGCGCCGCGACGTCGAACGGATGATCGAGGAAGGCCGCATCGCGCTGAATGGCCAGGTCATCGTTCAGCCCGCGCCGCTCCTGTCGTCGCTCGAAGGTTTGACCGTCGATGGCAATCCCGTCACCAAACCCGTTTCGACGCGCCTCTACCGCTTTCACAAGCCTGCAGGCTGCCTGACCGCAGCCCGCGACCCCAAGGGCCGCAAGACCATCTATGACCTGTTGCCGAAGGATCTGCCGCGGCTGATGCCGGTCGGCCGTCTCGACTATAATACCGAGGGGCTGTTGCTGCTGACCAATGACGGCGAATTCAAGCGCCAGCTCGAGCTGCCCGCGAGCGGGGTCGAGCGCACCTATCGCGCGCGCGCCTTTGGCGACATCAGCCAGGCGCAGCTTGAGGAACTGGCGATGGGGATCGAGATCGACGGCGTTCGCTATGGCAAGATCGACGCGAACCTCGAGCGCCGCACGGGCCGCAACCAGTGGGTCGAAATGACGCTCACCGAAGGCAAGAACCGCGAAGTTCGAAAAGTGCTCGAACATTTCGGGCTTCAGGTGAGCCGTCTGATCCGAACCCGCTACGGCGCCTTCGAGCTAGGCGGCATGCCGCTCGGTGCAGTCGATGTCGTCCCCCGCGACGAATTGTTCAAATTCCGGCGGCAGATGGGCTGATGCGCGTCATTTCGGGCGAATGGCGCGGCCGCAAGCTGCTCGCGCCGAGGAATGACGCGACGCGCCCTACCGCCGATCGCACGCGCGAAACGCTGTTCTCGATGCTGACCAGCCGCGTCGGCAGTTTCGAGGGACTGGTGGTCGCCGATCTGTTTGCGGGATCGGGCGCGCTCGGGATCGAGGCGCTGTCACGCGGCGCCGAACAATGTCTGTTCGCCGAGCAGGATCGCGACGCACTCGATGCGCTGCGCAAGAATCTGGCGACGTTGGGCGCAACCGGGCGTGCCGATGTCCGCGCCGGGTCAGTGCTCGCGCTTGGTCCGGCGCCGCGCACCTATGACCTGCTGATGCTCGATGCCCCCTATGGCACCGGTGCGGGCGGCGTGGCGCTCGACAAGCTGGGTCGCCTCGGCTGGATCGGGCCGGACAGCTGGATTTCGATCGAGACGGCGCACAACGAAGACGTCGATGCTGCTGGGTTCGAAATCGATGCGACACGCAAGGTCGGCAAGGCGAAGCTGACGCTGCTCAGGCCTGCCTGATCATCTGCTGCCGGACCATCAGCAGCCCCAGCCAGCTCACCACGCCCGCCAGCGCCAGATAAAGCCCGACCGTTTCAGTCCCGCCGCGTTCGGCGAGCGCCTGCGCGATGATCGGCGCCATGGCCCCGCCCAATATGCCGCCTGCGTTGAACGTCACCGACGCCCCGGTATAGCGGACGTGGACGGGAAACAGCGCGGTCAGCCAGCTGCCGAGCGGACCATAGACCAGCCCCATCACGAACAGCGCGGCGGCCAGCCCCGCAAAGATGATCCGCCAGCTTCCCGACGCCAACGCAGGCCCAAAGACGAAGCCGATCAGGATCGTCGCGCCGCAGCCCCATGTCAGCACGCGCTGCGCACTCGACGCGTCGCTCGCATAGCCGGCAAAGATGATCCCCGCCGCCATGAACAGGATCGCGCCAAGCTGGATCAGCAGGAACTGCTCCTTCGGATAACCGAGCGCTGTGGTGCCATGGGCCAGCGCAAAGCTGGTCGCGAGGTAGAAAATCGCAAAGCAGGCGACGACAGCAAAGGTCCCCGCGAGCGTCGGCACCAGATGATGCCGGAACAGCTCGCCGATCGGGACGCCCACCGGCTTATCCTTTTCCAGCGCTTCCTGAAAATCGGGCGTTTCGCCGATCTTCAGCCGCACCCAGAGGCCAAGCCCGACGAGCAGCGCCGAAAACAGGAAGGGAATCCGCCAGCCCCAGCTCGTAAATTCGGCATCGCTGAGGCTGAGCCCGAGCAGCAGGAACAGCCCGTTCGCCGCGATAAATCCGACCGGCGCGCCCAATTGCGGAAACATGCCGAAGCGCGATTTCCAGCCCGGCGGCGCATTTTCAACCGCCAGCAGCGCTGCCCCGCCCCACTCGCCGCCAAGCCCGAACCCTTGCCCGAACCGAAGGATGCATAGCAGCAGGGGCGCGACCCAGCCGACCATCGCATAGGTCGGCAGGAAGGCGATCAGCAGCGTCGAGGCGCCCATCAGCATCAGCGAGGCGACAAGCGTCGATTTGCGCCCGATCCGGTCGCCATAATGGCCGAACACGATGGCTCCCACGGGCCGGGCAAAAAAGGCAAGGCCAAAGCTCATGAAGCTCAGCATCAGCTGCGCCGACGGCGATTCGGACGGAAAGAAGAGCGGCCCGAACACGAGCGCTGCGGCCGTCCCGTAGATATAGAAATCGTAAAACTCGACCGCGGTGCCGACAAGGCTCGCGGTCAGGATGCGCCGATGCTGTCGATAGGGTGCCAGTTCCACGCCCAATGCCCCTTCCCGGATTGATTGCGCCGCCTTGGACGCGACGAGGCGATCGGTGCAAGGTCAAAATGCGCCTGCCCGCGCTGGACAGCCCGCCCTGCGTTCCCTAATCGTTCGCGCGTGAACATGCCCCCCATCTCGACGCCCGACCTGACCCGCCCCGACCCATCGGACCCGCCCTATCTGCAAGGATTGAACGGGCCGCAGCGGCAGGCCGTGCTGACGACCGAGGGGCCGGTTCTGATGCTCGCGGGTGCGGGGACGGGAAAGACGGCGGCGCTCACCGCGCGGCTGGCGCACATCATCGCGACGCGGCGTGCCTGGCCGTCCGAAATCCTCGCGGTCACTTTCACCAACAAGGCGGCGCGCGAGATGCGCGAGCGTATCGGGCGGATGATCGGCGACGCGGTCGAGGGGATGCCCTGGCTCGGCACCTTTCACAGCATCGCGGCGAAGATGCTGCGGCGTCACGCCGAACTGGTGGGGTTGCAGAGCAATTTCACCATCCTCGACACCGACGATCAGCTGCGCGTGCTCAAGCAGCTGATTCAGGCCGAAGGGCTAGACGAGAAGCGCTGGCCCGCGCGCCAGCTCGCGGGGCTCATCGATAAATGGAAAAACCGCGGGCTGACGCCTGCCGACCTCGATGCCGCCGACAAGGAAGCCTATGCCGACGGCAAGGGACAGCATTTCTACGCGCTCTATCAGGCGCGGCTGAAAACGCTCAACGCCTGCGACTTCGGCGACCTGCTGCTCCACATGCTGGTGATCCTGAAGACGCACCGCGATGTGCTCGAACAATATCAGGCGCGCTTCAAATATGTGCTCGTCGACGAATATCAGGACACCAACGCCAGCCAGTATCTCTGGCTCCGCCTGATCGCGCAGGCGCGCAAGAATATCTGCTGCGTCGGCGACGACGACCAGTCGATCTATTCGTGGCGCGGCGCCGAGGTCGCGAACATATTGCGCTTCGAAAAGGATTTCCCCGGCGCGACGGTGATCCGCCTCGAACAGAATTACCGCTCGACCCCGCAGATCCTCGCCGCCGCGTCGGCGCTGATCGCGCAAAACTCGGACCGCCTCGGCAAGACGCTGTGGACCGAGCTCGAACCGGGCGACAAGCTGCGCGTCGTCGGCGTGTGGGACGGCCCCGAAGAAGCGCGGCGGATCGGCGAGGAGCTCGAAACGCTCCAGCACCGCCAGGTCAGCCTCGACCGCACCGCGATCCTCGTCCGCGCGCAGTTCCAGACGCGCGAGTTCGAAGACCGCTTCATCGCGATCGGCATGCCATATCGCATCGTCGGCGGTTTCCGCTTCTACGAGCGCGCCGAAATCCGCGACGCGCTCGCCTATCTCCGCCTCGTCCAGTCGCCCGCTGACGACCTTGCCTTCGAACGCATCGTCAATGTTCCGAAGCGCGGCCTTGGCGACAAGGCGTTGCAACGCATCCACCAGTTCGCGCGCGCTGAACGCGCGCCGCTGTTCCACGCCGCGTCGCGCATCACCGAAACCGACGAGCTAACCCCGCAGGCGCGCCGCCAGCTCGCCAATTTCGTCGCGCAGATGCGCGGCTGGCAGGCCAAGGCCAACGAGCTGTCGCACCCCGAGCTGACCCAGCTCATCCTCGACGAATCGGGCTATACCGCGATGCTCCAGGCCGATCGCAGCGCCGAGGCCGCCGGGCGCCTCGAAAACCTCTCCGAACTCGTCCGCGCGATGGAGGAATATGAAACGCTGGAGGAATTTCTCGAGCATGTCAGCCTCGTCATGGACCGCGACAACGACGATCAAGTCGAGACGGTCACGATCATGACGATCCACGCCGCCAAGGGGCTCGAATTCGACCATGTCTTCCTCGCGGGCTGGGAAGACGGCGTGTTTCCCTCGCAGCGCTCGATGGACGAAGGCGGCATCGCCAGCCTCGAGGAGGAACGCCGCCTCGCCTATGTGGCCATCACCCGCGCCCGCCAGCGCGCGAGCATCTATCATGCCGCGAACCGCCGCATCTATGGCCAGTGGATGAGCAGCATCCCGAGCCGTTTCATCGCTGAAATCCCGCCCGAACATGTCGACAGCGAAAACAGCTTCGGCGGCGGGCAGAGCCTGTGGCGCGCGAACTGGTCGGCGCAGGGCGATCCCTTCGCGCATGTCGCCGAACGCCAGCCGTCGCGCATCATGACGCGCGGTCCGGCGTGGCAGCGCGCCACCGCGCAATCCTCGACGATCACCCGCGCCCCCGCCCCCAGCGAAAAAGGCCCGGCGGCGTCGGTCGGTGCCAAACCGCGTGCCGACCTCGCGATCGGGATGCGCGTGTTCCACGAAAAATTCGGCTATGGCGAAATCGCCGACATCGACGGCAACAAGCTGGAAGTTGCCTTTGAACAGGCGGGCAGCAAGCGCGTGCTCGACAGTTTCGTCCGCCTCGCTTGAGGCTATTGTCAACCATAACAGTTATGTTATGCCATCCCACGCGACCATCGAGTCGCGTTTTGGGAGAATCCTCGATGAAAATGAAGCTCTTAGCGGGCGCGATGGCGCTCGCCCTGATCGGCTGCTCGGAACAATCGTCGGATGAAGCAAGCACAGAAGCCGTTGCGGAGACCGAAGCGCCCGCGGCAACGGAAGAAAGTGCCGACGCCATGGCCGCGCCGCGCATCGGGATCGAAGCTGCCCCCGGTGTCGCCTTTGACTATGCCTACACCTTCCGCCTGGGCGACAAGAAGATCGCCAGCGTGCAGGAGGATCATGCGGCCGCCTGCGAAACGCTCGGCACCCAGCGCTGCCGCATCGTCGATGTTCGCTATCAGCTCACCGACGAAAAGCTCGTCGAGGCGCAAACCCAATTCAAGCTCGACCCCGGCATCGCGCGCAAATTCGGCGCCAATGCGATCGCCAGTGTCGAAAAGGCCGAGGGCGTATTGGCCGACGCCAGCGTCGCGGGCGAGGATGTCGGCACCGAAATCCTCGATTCGCAGCAACGCAGCGCCGGATCGGAAGCGGAAATTGCGCGCCTGGAAGGGCGGCTCAAGGCGGGCGGGCTCGACAAGCGCGAGCGCGCCGAGCTGCTGTCGCAAATCAGCCAGCTCCGCGGACAGCTCGGCGATGAACGCCAGAGCCGCCGCACGGGCGAAGCGCGGATCGCGTGGACGAGCGTCGCGTTCAATTATGTCAGCGACGGCGGCTCGCCCGGGATCGGCCACGAGAACCCCTTTGCCAATGCCGGCGAGACGCTGATGCGCAGCGGCAGCACTGCGCTGAACTTCGTGCTGACGCTCGGCGCCGCGCTCCTGCCGTGGGGCATCTTGCTCGCGCTGCTCATCGCCTTCTGGCGCAGCCGCTTCGTCGGCGCTGTGCGCCAGCAATTGCGAAGCACGCAAAAGGCGGTTGATCCGGTGATTCCGCCTGGCGTCTGACAGGAAGCGGCGCGCCGTTTGCAAAGGCCGGTTGCTGCGTTATGGCGTGGTCCATGACGCAGCAACCGACATGGCTGGAGCAAGCGCGCGACGCCGAACGCCGCGGCGATGTCGAGGCCGAAGCCGCTATTCTGCGGGCGGCGATCCAGGCCGATCGTGCCAACATCGCCGCGATCCTGGCAATGGCCGAATTGCAGCGCAGCTTGCAAGACGACCGCGCGGCGGGGACCTTCTATCGCCTGGCGCTCGGCACCGCGGCCCAGATGGGCAATGTGCCGACCGCGCTTCACCCGGGCCTTCAGCGCGCCGAACAGTTCATCATCGCGTCCGAACGCGCCTTTGCCGACCATTTGCTGGGCCAATTGCGCGGCGCGGGTATCGATGCGCGCACCGCGACACCGCGCGTTGCCGAAGCGCTGCGCCTGCTGGCGGGCGAGCAGCAAGTCTATCTGCAGCAACCGAACATGTTCTATTTCCCCGGCCTTGCGCAGCGGCCTGTCTTCGACCGCGCCATGTTCGATTGGGTCGCGGCGATCGAGGCAGCAACCGATGCCATTCGCGCCGAGTTGCTGGCGTTGACCGACACCGCATCGGATCGCTTCAGCCCCTATGTCACTGCGGCGCCCAATCGGCCGCCGCCCAACAACCCGCTGCTCGACAAACCCGATTGGGGCGCGGCGTGGCTGTGGAAGGACGGCAAGGTCGCCGATGGGATGGACCTTCTTTGCCCCGCCACGCTTGCCGCGCTCGAATGCGCCCCCCAACCCGTCATCCCGGGCCGCGCCCCGCTCGCGCTATTTTCGCGCCTGACCCCCGGCACGCACATCCAGCCGCATCACGGCATGCTCAATACGCGGCTGATCTGCCACCTTCCGCTCGTGGTACCCGATGGCTGCGGCTTGCGCGTCGGCCCCGAAACGCTTGGCTGGACCGAGGGCGAATTGCTGATTTTCGACGACAGTTTCGAACATGAAGCGTGGAATCGCGGCACCAGCGATCGTACCGTCCTGCTGTTCGAAATCTGGCGTCCCGACATCGATGCCGACGAGCGGGAACAGCTGACCCGCATTTTCTCGGCGATCGACAGCTATTCGGAATAATGGACCAAGGGACAGGAATATAATGACCAATCCGGGAATGGACGCCGACATCTACGACGCCTTTATCGAGCAGTTGCAGCGCTATGTTCGCGAGCGACTGATCCCGGCGGAGGACCAGCTTGAAGAGCTGGGCCGCGTCCCCGACGACATCTTGGCCGAAATGCGCGACATGGGCCTGTTCGGGGTCACCATGCCCGAACAATATGGCGGCGCGGGCATGAATATCAGCCAATATGTGGGCTTCATCCGCGAAATCGCCTATGCCTCGCCGGCCTATCGCTCGATCGTATCGATCAACATCGGCATGGTGTGCAAATCGCTGCTCGGCTTTGGCACCGAGCAACAGAAGGAATATTGGCTGACCAAGCTGGCGACGGGCAGCATCGCCGCCTTTGGCCTGACCGAGCCCGACAGCGGATCGGACAGCGCAGCGATGAAGACCCGCGCGGTGCGCGACGGCAATGGCTATGTGCTGAACGGCACCAAACGCTATATCACCAATGCGCCCTTTGCCGACATGATCCTTGTGATGGCGCGTACCAATGCCGAGCCGCTGCCCAAGAACGCCCATGTCAGCGCTTTCCTTGTCCCGCGCGATGCGCCCGGCGTCTCGATCGGTAAGCCCGATGGCAAAATGGGCCAAGCCGGATCGCAGATCGCCGATGTCATCCTGGAAGACGTTCATGTCGACGGCGACGCACTGCTCGGCGGCGAGGAAGGCATCGGTTTTCGCGCCGCGATGCAGAGCCTCGACAATGGGCGCCTGTCGGTAGCGGCCGCCAGCGTCGGCTATGCCAAGCGGATGCTCGACGCGGGGCTCAAATATGCGATGGAGCGCAAGGCATTTGGCGAACCGATCGCCAATTTCCAGCTCATCCAGGCGATGCTTGCCGACAGCAAGGCCGAAATCTATGCCGCCGACTGCATGCTGAACGACGCCTGCGCGCGCGCCGATCGTGGCGAGAAAATCCTGGTCGAGGCTGCTGCAACCAAGATGTTCGCCAGCGAAATGTGCGGCCGCGTCGCCGACCGGGTCGTCCAGATCCACGGCGGCGCCGGCTATCTGAAGGAATATCTCGCCGAGCGCTTCTATCGCGACTGCCGCATTTACCGCATTTATGAAGGAACGACGCAGATCCAGCAGCTAGTCATCGCCAAGAACATGATCCGCGATTACGCGGGCTGATCGGTCGTGAGGGCGGATGGGGTCGCTGGTGGAGCCGAGGGGAATCGAACCCCTGACCTCTGCAGTGCGATTGCAGCGCTCTCCCATCTGAGCTACGGCCCCGCGACCGCGGCGTAATAAACGCACCGCATTGCAGTTGGCAACGGCTTTTCTGACCACCGCCGTCATCGCCGCGCAAATCAGGGAATGGGGGTTCCGATGAGCAAAGCCTGGCATTTGATCAGCCGCCCGCAGGGGCTGCCGACGATGGACAATTTCGCGCTGCGCGAGATGCCCGATACGGCGCTGGAACCCGATCAGCTGCGTGTGCGCAACCTGTGGCTGTCGGTCGATCCCTATATGCGCGGGCGGATGAACGACGCCAAAAGCTATGCCGCGAGTTTCCAGCTCGACCAGCCGATGACTGGCGGGGCGATCGGCGAAGTGGTGGAAAGCCGGATGGAGGGTTTTGCCCCCGGCGACCTGATCCTGCACATGGGCGGATGGCGTGATGGCGGCATCATCGGGCTCGACATGATGCCGAACAAGCTGCCGCGCACGGCGCTGGACGCGGGGATGACGCCGCAGACCTTCCTGCACAATATGGGGCTGACCGGCGGCACCGCGTGGATCGGGCTACTCCGCGTCGCCGCAGCGAAACCGGGCGATGTGGTGTTCGTGTCGGCTGCGGCGGGCGCGGTCGGGTCGGCGGTGGTCCAGATCGCCAAGGCGCGCGAGATGACGGTTATCGGTTCGGCTGGCGGAGCGGAAAAATGCGCATGGGTCAAGGAACTTGGGGCCGATGCGATGGTCGATTACAAGGCTGGCCCGGTGCTTGCGGGGCTGGCACAGGCACTCGGCGACCTCGGCAAACCGGGGATTGACGTCTATTTCGACAATGTCGGCGGCGAACATCTCGACGCCGCCTTTGCGACGGCCAATGATTTTGCTCGTTTTGCGATCTGCGGGATGATCGACGTCTATAACGACGGCAAGGCGCAGGAGATGAAATATCTCATCCGTTCGATCCCGGCGCGGATCCGCATGGAGGGCTTCATCTACACCGATCAATTCTTCGACTGCATGGAAGAATTTTACGCCGACATGGGCGGCCTGATCGCCAGCGGTGCGGTCACGATCCGCGAAACGGTGCACGACGGGATTGAATCGGCCCCTGACGCCTTCCTCGGCCTGTTTTCCGGCGCCAATATGGGGAAGATGCTGGTCAAGCTCTGACGGGCCTGACCGGCTTATCCCTTAGCTTCCGAAACCGACGGACAGGAAGCTTGGGGTCGGGCCGTTCCAACCGTCGTCGGGGCCATCCTGATCGTCGTGCCGCGGCGCAGGTTTCGGCTTTGACGGCGCGGTCGACTTGCGATCGTCGCGCGACTTGGTCGCGTTGGCCGGGGCGGTTTTGGCTTCGTCGCGCGGCTGATCTGCAACCTTGGCGCCGCCGCGACCGCGGCCACCACGCTCCGAGCGCGCCCGGCGCGGCTTGTCGTCCGCTTCGCGGGGTGCCGCAGGGGCGTCGGCGGCGGAGCCGCCATCACCACCATGGACCGGGATTTTATAGCCGGTCAGTTTCTGGATGTTGTCGATCGCCTCGTCATCCGACGGGGTCGCCAGCGTGAATGCGCGGCCCTTCGCGCCAGCGCGCCCCGTGCGGCCGATACGATGGACATAATCGTCGGGATGCCAGGGCGCGTCGAAATTGAACACATGACTGACGCCCTTGACGTCGAGTCCGCGCGCCGCGACGTCGGAGGCGACGAGGATGTTGATCGTGCCGTTCTTGAACCGTTCGAGTTCGGCGGTGCGGCTCGACTGGTCCATGTCGCCCTGGATCTCGCCCGCGCTGTAGCCCGAGCGCTGGAGCACTTTCGCAAGTTCGCGCACAGTCGTCTTGCGGTTGCAAAAGATGATCGCGGTGTTGACGTCCTCGGCCTCGAGCAAGCCGCGCAAGACGTCACGCTTGCCACGTTCCGACGTCTTGACCAGAAACTGTTCGATATTCTCGTTCCGGCTCGCCGGGCGCGCGACTTCGATCGTTTTCGGGTTCGACAGGAATTTGTCGGCGAGCCGCTTGATCGGTGCGGGCATTGTCGCCGAGAACAACAGGGTCTGACGGTTCGCCGGCAATTTGGTGCAGATATTCTCGATATCGGGGATGAACCCCATGTCGAGCATGCGGTCGGCCTCGTCGATCACCAGCAGGTTACAACCGGTCAGCAAAATCTTGCCGCGTTCGAACAGGTCCATCAGGCGGCCCGGCGTCGCGATCAGCACGTCGACGCCCTTTTCGAGCGCCTTCACCTGATCGCCCATCTGGACCCCGCCGATCAGCAGCGCCATCGAAAGCTTGTGGTATTTGCCGTATTTTTCAAAATTTTCGGCCACCTGCGCCGCGAGCTCACGCGTCGGCGCGAGGATGAGCGAACGCGGCATCCGCGCCCGCGCGCGACCGTGGGCCAGGATATCGATCATCGGCAAAACGAACGACGCGGTCTTTCCGGTACCCGTCTGGGCGATGCCGATGATGTCGCGCATCATCAGGACCGAGGGGATCACCCCCGCCTGAATCGGCGTCGCTTCGTCATAGCCCGACTCGTCGATGGCGCGTAACAGTTCGTCGGAAAGGCCGATCTCGGCAAATTTCATGTGGCATCATGTCCGGAAAAAGAGGTGACGCTCAGCCTTCCACGCAGGCGGCGCTGCGCGGGCCTTGGGCAAATGGCGATGAAAAGTCAAGAAATGGCGACGAAATGCGCGATCAATCGTCGTCGCGGACCGGAACCATCAAGCGAAACTTGTCGATTTCGCATTTCGCGCCGGTTCGCGCGTGGATCTGATCGCGATCCTCGCACAAGTTACCGTCCTTGCTGCCCTGCATGTAGAAACCGGCATAGAAGTCGAGCGCCCGGCATCCCCGATTGAGCTGCGCACGCAGCCGCTGCTTCTGCCGGGTGATGATGTCGATGCTGTCGCGCTGGGTTGCCTGCATCCCCATGATGTTGCGCATCGCGACACATTTGGGCGCCTTTTTCTCTTTCCAGACGATCGGGATTTCGGTCGCACGCCGCGACGGCATCGGTCCGGCGGCGAAATTGTTGAGCTGCGAACGCTGCGCCGGAACGCGAATGATCAATTGCTGTTCGATCACCACCTGCCAGAACGCGCTGATCTGTTCGGGCGTCGGCGCGGTCAGCGCAACCAGCGGTTCGGGCGCGGCGACCGGCGGCAAGGCATCGCTTGCAGGGGCTGCCGCCGCAATCCACAGGGCCGCCGCCGTCAGCACCAGCGCGCTGCCGCTCCTTCGGCATCCTGATCGAAATTGCTGGTCACTCTTCGCTCCCGCGTCCAAACCCTCTGGACGAAAATCCGATATTCATCCAACCCCGCCTTAACAGCCATGATTGAACATCAAATGAACTATATTCGCCCGCGCGCCGCCGCAAGGTGGGAAAACAAGGCATGATCCGGACGCCATCGGCCGATCTGCTCGCTCGTCTGGCGGCGTTGCTGGGACCGAAGGGCTATACGACCGACGCCGATAGCATGGCGCCCTGGCTGACCGACTGGCGCGGCAAATATACCGGACGCGCCGCGGCGATGTTGTCGCCGGCGTCGACCGAAGAGGTCGCGGCGGTCGTGCGCCTGTGCGCCGCGGAACGGGCGGCGCTGGTGCCGCAGGGCGGCAATAGCGGCATGGTCGGCGGCGCTACCCCCGACCCCGGCGGCAACCAGCTGCTGCTGAGCCTGCGCCGCATGAACCGGATCCGCAGCATCGATGCCGCAGCGCAGATTGCGGTGGTCGAGGCGGGTGTCATTCTGGAGACCTTTCATCATGCCGCGCTTGCGCATGGACTGCGTTTTCCGCTGACCCTCGGTGGCAAGGGGTCCGCGACGATCGGCGGCCTCGTGTCGACCAATGCCGGCGGCACGCAGGTGCTGCGCCACGGCACGATGCGCGCGCTCGTCGCGGGGGTCGAGGCGGTCCTGCCCGACGGCAGCATCTTTGACGGCCTCGCGCCGCTCAAGAAGGACAATCGCGGCTACGACCTGCGGCATCTGCTCTGCGGTGCGGAGGGTACGCTTGGCATCGTGACCGCCGCGACGCTGCACCTCGTTCCAGCAGCGATCGCCCGCTGCACCGCGTGGATCGCGATCGATTCGCCCGAGCAGGCGCTACGCCTGCTTCGCCAGCTCGACGCCAGCATTGGACGCGAACTTGAAGGGTTCGAGATCATTCCGCACGCCTGCCTGGATGCGGTGCTGCGCCACATTCCACAAACCCGCGCCCCGATCGCCGCGCCGCACCCCTGGTATGTGCTCGCCGAACTCGCGGGCGACAATGAACAGGAATTGAGCGATGCGCTGGAACGCCAACTCGCCGCTGCCATCGATGCGGGGCTGATCAGCGACGTCGTGATCGCCAAAAACGATCGTGAAAGCGACGATTTCTGGCGCCTGCGCGACTCCATTTCAGAGGCCGAACGCGCCGAGGGTCCGGCGCTGCAGCATGACGTCAGCGTCCCCGTCGACCTGATGCCGACCTTCATCGCTGACAACCCGGCGCGGCTGGCCGCGGCCTTCCCCAGCGCCCGCGCGCTGTCGTTCGGGCATCTTGGCGATGGCAATGTCCACCATCATGTCCAGCCGCCGGTGGGGACCGACGGCGGGGCGTGGCTGGCCGAGCATGGCGCCGGGGTCAGCCGCCTCGTCTATGCGCATGTCATCGAACTCGGCGGTTCGCTGTCCGCCGAACATGGCATCGGCCAGCTGAAACGCGACGTCATGGCCGAACTCGACAGCCCTGCGCGACTGGCCGCGCTGCGCGCGATCAAGGCCGGCCTCGACCCGGCGGGTATCTTCAATCCCGGCAAGCTGATCGGCTGATGCCGTAACCGCCGCCTATCATCGCCCCCTTGCGCCGCGCGGCGCGGGTCAATAAGGCGCGCTGTTATCTTTTGCGTCCCGGCTGGTCGGGGCGTCCTACCGGAGTTTTGTCATGGCCACTGCGCCCGCCCCTTCCAACCTGCCGCTGTTCTACAAGGATCTGATGCCGCTTTCGAGCGTCGAGCACGCCGATTTCCACGCGCGTCCGATGGACAATGCCGATTTCCTGATCAACCAGCACGCGGTCCCGCTGACGTCGGACGAGTTTGTTTCGGCGTGCCGCTTTTTCCCCATCGTCTTTTCGGCGGGCGACAATCCCGTGCCGCTGGCGCTGATGGGCCTGAACGAAGGCGTGAACACCTTCGTCGACGACAATGGCAAGCTGATCAACCCGGTCTATGTTCCTGCCTATGTGCGCCGCTATCCGTTCATGCTGGCCCGGCTACAGCAGGGTTCGGAAGAATTGTCGCTGTGCTTTGATCCGACCTCGAACGCGATCGGCAAGTTCGACGAAGGCGATGCGCTGTTCGAAAACGGCCAGCCCACCCAGCCGGTCGAGGCGATCCTCGAATTCTGCAAGAATTTCGAAGAAGCGGGCCAGCGTACCGGTCTGTTCATGGAAGAATTGAAAAAGGCCGACCTGCTGATGGAAGGCGAAGTCAGCATCCAGCAGGAAGGCGTCGACAAGCCCTATATCTATCGCGGTTTCCAGATGGTCGACGAAAACAAGCTACGCGAGCTGCGCGGCGACGTGCTGCGCAAGATGATGCAGAACGGCATCCTCGGCCTGATCTTTGCGCATCTTTTCTCGCTGCAACTGATGCGCGAAGTCTTTGCTGAGCAGGTCAAAGCTGGCAAGGTGCCGGACATGCAGGAAATGCCCGCGATCTGAGGAGCGTAAAAGCTATGGCTACCCTGGCAGAAACCACCGGCGCCGCCGGTTCGCGTTACACCAGGGTGGCCATCTGGCTTCACTGGCTGATCGGACTGGCGGTGATCGCCAATATCGGCCTTGCCATGCTGACCGAAGACATGCCGCGCGAAACGCATCGTGCGGCGATGGATGTGCACAAGGCGCTGGGCATTGCCGTTCTGGGGCTGACCATCGTCCGCATCCTGTGGCGGCTCGGCCACAAACCGCCGCCGCTGCCGATGACGACGCCAGCCTGGCAACGACTGTTCGCCGGGGTCGTGCATTTCCTGTTCTACGCGTTGCTGATCCTGCTCCCGCTGTCGGGTTGGGTCTGGATGTCCGCCGCGGGTCGCCCAATCGACTTTTTCGGGGTGGCGACCATTCCGACGATCGTCGCGGCGAACGAGGGGCTGGCCGATGTCATGCACGACCGGCATGAGGCGCTGGGGCTCGCCATGCTGGGACTCGCGGCCGTGCACATCCTCGCGGCGCTGAAGCATCAGTTTGTCGATCGCAACGGGCTGATGGGGCGGATGAACCCTTTTTGACGCTCCCGGCGGCGGTCACGTCAGAAATCGACGGCGATCCCTTTCAGCTCCCAGTCGCCATAGCGCACCGGATTGCGGCCGCCGGGCTGATCCTCGGCCTTTTCCTCGCAGATCGGTTCGGGGCGTGGTACCGGGCTGGCCGTCCATTCGGCGGGCGCCTTCACATGCGCAGGACGCTGCACCGCGCGCGGCGTTCCGCCGATCGTGTCTGTTTCGCTGCGGTCAGTCATAACGCGCATCATATAGGATTTTTCATGCATCACGCCAGCCTCGCCGAATATCGTCATGGTTGATCGCTCGCGGCGCTCCAGGCAGCGCGGGGGACATGAGCCCGATCCCCCGGGTACCGCGCCGCGCCGCGCTGCGCTGCGGCTGGTCGACGCGATCCTGCGCCGCGGCGATTCACTCGACGTCGCGATGCATGCCGCGGCGCAGGGTCTGACCGGCGCGGACCGCGCCTTTGCCGTGGCGATTGCATCCGAAACCTTGCGGTGGATGGTTGATATCGATGCGCTAATCGACAGCGCGACCGCACAGATATTGCCCGAAGACGTCAAATCGCGCGCCGTCTTGCGGATCGCCCTCGCGCAGTTGCTCGTGCTCAAAAGCCCTGCGCATGCGGTCGTGGCGACCGCGCTGCCGCTTGTCGCGGGCGGCCCGCGCCGACTGGTTCACGCGATCCTGTCGCGCGCGCAGCAGGACGATTGGCAGCTCCCCGACCGCGCCACCCTGCCGCTGCCCACCGCCGAGCGATGGGCCGAACAATGGAGTCTGGCGATCGTCGAAGCGGCGGAGGCCGGGTGGAGTGCGCCGCCGCCGATCGACCTTAGCTTCGCCGCAGAACCGGGCGCCGACGAATGGCCCGATGCCGTGTCGCTCGCACCGCGCCATCGGCGCCTGCCGCGCGGCCAGGCGGTCGAGGCGATGCCGGGCTATCGCGAAGGCGGCTGGTGGATTCAGGATCTGGCCGCAAGCCTGCCCGCACGGCTGCTCGGTTCCGGCGACGGACGCACCGTGCTCGACCTGTGCGCGGCCCCCGGTGGCAAGACGATGCAGCTGGCGGCCGCTGGCTGGCATGTCGTCGCGGTCGATTCCAGCGCGAAGCGGCTGGAACGGCTGTGCGCCAACCTGGCGCGCACCGGGCTGGCCGCCGATATCGTGCAGGCCGACATCCGGTCTTGGATGCCCGCCGAGGCGGCTGACGCGGTGCTGCTCGACGCGCCCTGTTCGGCGACCGGCATCTTCCGCCGACACCCCGACGTGCTGCACCGGGTGGAGCAGCGCCAGATCGACGAGATGGCCATGCTGCAAGGCGAATTGCTCGCGCGCGCCGCGGGCTGGGTCAAGCCCGGCGGTACGCTGATCCACGCCACCTGTTCGCTTGAACGCGCCGAGGGCGAGGAGCAGATCGAAGCCTTTCTTGCGCATCACCCGACATGGCGGATCGATCCCGTGCAGGCGGATGAACTGCCAGATGCGGTTACCCCCGATGCAAGCGGGTTCGTCCGCACCCTCCCTGGTGTGCTGGGCGATGTTGGCGGCCTCGACGGTTTCTTTGTCGCACGGCTGCGCGCGCCAGCGGGCTAAACGGCATGACCGCGTCGGCTTTTTGAAACGTCATCCCGGCGAAGGCCGGGATCTCGCCGGTGCGGTTCGACGACAGGGTGAGATCCCGGCCTTCGCCGGGATGACGAGGAAGAGGAAGCGACTCTCGCTCAAGGATGATCATCCTCCGGTCGTATTGTCAGCCTCAAAACACCGCCTTCGGCGCATCCTCTTTCATCATCGCCGCGCGTACCATCGGGATCGGCGGGCCGCCGTAGGAGAGGAACTCGTCGTGGAAGGCCTTCCACTTGGTCCGGTCGCCTTTCGTCCAGTCCTCGCGAAGCTTGCGGATCATCAGCTTGCCCATCGTGTAGTTGAGGTACAGCGGGTCATAAGTGCCGCGCGCCGCCTGTTGCCGTGCATTGCCCTCATCCTGATAGCATTGCTCCTTGAACAGCTTTTCGGAGTCCGCGACAGTCATCCCCTTGGTGTGCAGGCCGATCGCCGAGAGGTAACGGCAGTTGCGTAGCAGCGCATTCGACAGCTGGCCGATATGCGTTTCGGGATCGCCTTCGCCCAGCCCCGCTTCCCACATCATCTCCTCGGTGTAATGCGCCCAGCCCTCGGCAAAGGCATAGCCGACGAACAGCTTGCCAAAGATACTCTCGGCTCGGTTCGAATGGAGGAAGTTGAGGAAGTGGCCCGGCCACACTTCATGGACCGATGTGAACATCAGATCCTTTCGTCCAGGAACGAATGCATCCTGCGTTGCCTTGTCCCACGCCGGGTCGGGCGGCGAGATGTAATAGACCGATGGCAGCCCTTTTTCATACGGCCCCGGAATGTCGATATAGGCGCTGTTCTGCCGGTTATACGGTGGTGATTCCTCGACCTTGGCCTGTTCGGTACCCGGGATCGTCACCAGATCTTTCTCGATCAGGAACGCCCGCAGCGTCGGCAACTGGCGCCGCGCCTCGGCGACCGGACCGTCGGCTGCCTTGTCGGCGCCCATTTTCTTCATGCAGTCGCCGATCGTCATTCCCGCAGCATAGGTCGCGCAGGCGGCTTTCAGTGCCTCCTGATTGCGCTTGAGATCGGCCTCTCCGATGCGCTCCAGCTCGTCCAGCGGGGTATCGACGCCCTCATTGGTCAGGATCATCTTCGCAAATTTGTCAGCGCCCAGCGCATAGCCGTCGGGCGTACCCGGCTGCGATCCGACATATTTGGCAAGATCGCTCATCGCCGCACCGGCTTTGGCGGCGGCCTCGTCAAACTGCTTCTGCAACGCCGCGTCCTTCACCTCGGCAAAAGCCGCCTTGGCGTCGCCGGTGTAATAATCGGCGAAGCCGCCGAACCCGGCGGTACCATATTTGACGAAGGTCGCGGGCAGCGGCAGCTTCAAATTCGCCTTGATCTGCGTCGCAGCGGCAGGAACCTTCTCGGCATAGGCGATGAACGCCTTCATCCGCGTCGTCGCATCGGCATAGGGCCGTGCGATATAGACATTGGGGTCGAGCGCGCCGGTGTAGAAGGACGGGTTCTTCTGCGCGAAATCGGTGTCGCGAAGGAAGAACAGCTGGCCTTGCGCGACATGGACCAGATAGTCGCGTTCGAATTTTTCGGCGTCGGTCATCGCGCCGTCGAACGCCTTGGCGTCGGCGATCGCCTTTTCCAGATAGGCCGCCTGTTTTTCGAGCCCCTCGGGCGACCAGTCGGGAAGCTGGCCGTCGAACTCATGCTTGCCCTGATAGACCGCGAAATTCGGATTGAGCGGGAAATAACCAGCCAGGAACTGGTCGCGAAATTCGGTCCAGCTTGCTGTGCTGGGCGCGGGCGCGGACTTGTTGTCCGATGCGTTGCACGCGGTCAGCACCAACAGTGCACCAGCCATGGCCGCGCCGCCAAAACGGGTAAATTTGCGTGTCATTCGGCTATCTCCCTGTATTCCCAGCAGCCTGTTACTGGCATTCCTGCTGGCCATTGACATCCGATAATCGACGAACGGCACCAGCAACCCCTCTGGACAGCGACAAAAAGCCGTTTAGGGCGAAGCGCAATGGCGACGATCCCTCCCCCCGAAGGTGTAGAACCGGTCCTGCCGAACGCGACGCCCAAAACGCCGTCCCCACTCAGCTTTCCTGATTATCGCTATTATTGGCTGGCGCGCTTCACTGCGGTGATGGCGACGATGGCGATGGTCGTGGTCATCGGGTACCAGCTCTATGATACCGCGCGCACCGATTACGGCATGTCGATCCGCGAGGCTTCGTTCCAGCTCGGCCTGCTCGGGCTGGTCCAGTTCATACCGCTGGCAATCCTGACCCCGGTGGCGGGCTGGGTCGCCGACCGGTTCGAGCGGCGCAAGGTCGCGATCTTTGCCAATATGATCGACCTCGCCATCGCGGTCCTGCTCGGCTGGTACACCTGGACGGACGGCCTGACCCTGCCGCTGCTTTTTGCCCTCGCCGCGCTGCACGGCGTCGCGCGCGTCTTTGTCGGTCCCGCAATGAGCGCAATCGCGCCGAACATCGTCCCGCCCGCCGTCCTGCCCCGCGCGATCGCGATGAGCAGCATCGCGTGGCAGTCGGCATCGGTCGTGGGCCCTGCCGCGGGCGGGCTGATCTATGCCGCGCATCCCGCGTCGGTCTATGTCTTTTCCGCCATTTTGCTTGCCGTCTCGGCCTTTACGATCAGCCGCGTGCGCCCGGTGCTGCCGCCGCCCAGCGAGGTCCGCCGCCACCCCTTGCGCGAGATGGCCGACGGACTGCAATTCACCTGGCGCGAGCGCTTTCTGCTCGGCACGATCACGCTCGACCTGTTCGCGGTTATCCTGTCGGGCGCCACCGCGCTGCTGCCCGTGTTCGCGCGCGACATCTTGCAGGCCGGTTCGGAAGGGCTTGGTTTCCTGCGCGCCGCCCCCGCGGTCGGGGCCGCGATCGTCGCGCTCGGGCTCGCCGTCCGCCCGATCGAACGCAACGTCGGGGTCAAGATGCTGTGGGCGGTGGCCGCCTTCGGTGCCGGGACCGTCGCCTTCGGCTTTTCGACCAACTTCTTCCTCTCGCTCGGCCTGCTCGTGCTGATGGGCGCCGCCGACATGTTCTCGGTCTTTGTCCGCGGGACGCTGATCCAGCTCAACACCCCCGACCATATGCGTGGCCGTGTCAGCGCGGTGTCTGGGCTGGCGATTTCGGCGTCGAACGAGCTTGGCGAGATGCGCGCCGGGTCGATGGCGGCGGCCTTCGGCCCGATCCCTGCGATCGTCGTCGGCGGCGTCGCTGCGATCGGCGTCACGGCGCTTTGGGCATGGATATTCCCCGAACTGCGGCGCGCCCGAACCTTTGAACCGCAATTCAAACAGCAGACGCATTAGCGCAATCGGTTCAACGCATTTGCCCATCGGTCTATCTATCCACTATTGTCAATTATTTTAATTGAGTTATTTTTCCTACACCCGTCACCGCGGTTCCCCCTCCCCCTCAAATGGAGCGACCGCCATGCATCACCTGACTATCCAGCACAAAATCCTGACGATTCCCGGACTTAACAACAGCGGCCCGACCCACTGGCAAAGCTTGTGGGAACGCCGCTTCGCGCGATGCGAGCGCATCGAGCTTGGGCAATGGGATTCCCCCGACAAGGACCTATGGGTCGACCGGATCGCCGACGCGATCGACGTTGAACCCGATCCGGTCCTGATCGTAGCGCACAGCCTCGGCTGTCACGCTTTTGCCCACTGGTTCGCGGGGGCGAGCAGCGTCGCGCGCGACCGCATTGTCGGCGCACTGCTCGTCGCCCCGCCCGACCTGACGCAGCTGCGCCGCAATCATCGCATAGCGGGCTTTGCCGATTCGCCCGCGCTGTCGTCGCAGACGCCGATGATCGTCGTTGCCAGCGATGACGATCCCTATGCGAAAACCGCGCATGTCTGGCGCCTGTCGCGGCATTGGGACGCGCGGTTCGTGAACGCCGGTCCCTTCGGCCATATCAACGCCGACTCGGGCGTCGGCGACTGGCCTTATGGACAGTATCTGCTCGCCTCGTTACAACCCGCGCCGACGCCGGTGCTGGCGGACGAGGCCCGCTGGCTCCGCGCCGGCGACTGGCCAAACCGCGTCCGCCGCGACCCGCGTTTCGAATTCAACGAAAGAGCGCACCGATCATGAAAGCCAATTCGATCCTCGATACCATCGGCAACACGCCGCACATCCGTCTGGCCAAGCTGTTTCCGGGCGCCGAAGTCTGGGTGAAGTCGGAACGCAGCAACCCCGGCGGATCGATCAAGGATCGCATCGGCCTCGCGATGATCGAGGCGGCCGAAAAGGATGGCAGCCTGAAGGCCGGCGGCACGATCGTCGAGCCGACGTCGGGGAACACCGGCATCGGCCTTGCGATGGCCGCCGCGGTCAAGGGCTACAAGCTTGTCCTCGTCATGCCCGAAAGCATGTCGGTCGAGCGCCGTCGGTTGATGCTCGCCTATGGCGCGACCTTTGACCTGACCCCGCGCGAAAAGGGCATGAAGGGCGCGATCGAGCGTGCGATCGAGCTCGTCGAGACGACCCCCGGCGCATGGATGCCGCAGCAGTTCGAAAATGAAGCCAATATCGACGTCCATGTCCGCACGACCGGCCCTGAAATCCTCGCCGATTTCAAGGATAGCCCGATCGACGTGCTGATCACCGGCGTCGGGACCGGCGGCCACATCACCGGCACCGCGCAGTTCCTCAAACAACATTGGCCGAACCTCAAAGTGTTCGCGGTCGAGCCCGAAGCCTCGCCGGTCATCTCGGGCGGCCAGCCTGCGCCGCACCCGATCCAGGGCATCGGCGCCGGCTTCATCCCGCGCAACCTCCACACCGACCTGCTCGACGGCGTGATCAAGGTCGACGCCGCTGCGGCCAAGGATTTCGCGCGCCGCGCCGCGACGGAGGAAGGCATGCTCGTCGGCATCTCGTCGGGCGCCACCCTCGCCGCAATCGCGCAGAAGCTTGCCGAATTGCCGCCCGGCAGCCGCGTGCTCGGCTTCAACTATGACACCGGCGAGCGCTACCTGTCGGTCCCCGATTTCCTGCCGGAGATCTGAGTCCGGTTCATGCGCCCCGATGGCGATCAAGCAGCGTGGCCAATATGGCGCGAATGGTCCGGTTGGCTGTTCGTGCTGCTGGCCGCGGCCGCGATCGCGCTCGTCCTTTATGCCAGCGACCGGAGCTCCGAGCGGGCCTTGGCCGCACGCCCGCACCCGGTCGCGCCGCCCGCCGACGTCGTCCCCGACGTGCTGCCGATGGAATTCGCCCCGGTCGCAGAGGACGACGCCCGCGCTGCCAACGCGCGCATCGCGCTGATCACAAAGGGCTTCATTGCCCCGCGCCCCTTCGTTTACGCCGGAAATGGCGATGCGAAGGCGCGCGCACGCGACTGCCTCGCCGCCGCGATGATCTACGAAGCGGGCGACGACGCCAGGGGCCAGCAAGCGGTGGGCCAGGTCGTCATCAATCGCGCCCGCCATCCCGCCTTCCCCAAATCGATCTGCGGGGTGGTATTCCAGGGCTCCGAGCGCGTCACCGGCTGCCAGTTCACCTTCACCTGCGACGGGGCGCTCGCCCGCCGCTATTCTGACGCCGCCTGGCAGCGCGCGCGGAACAACGCCGACCTGATGCTGTCGGGCGGCACCTATCCGCCCGTCGGCCTCGCGACCCATTATCACACCGACTGGGTGCGCCCTTATTGGAGCGATAGTCTAGAGAAGATCGCGATCGTCGATACGCACCTTTTCTTCCGCTGGCCGGGTTACTGGGGCACGCCGGGGGCGTTTCGCGGTGCCGTGTCGGGCAGCGACGGACCAGTCGCAAAACTCGCCGCCATCTCACCGCTCCACGCTATCGCGCTCGGGCTGCCCGCCGATCTCGCGACGGGCGTCGACGCCAATGCCGCGGTCGGCGAAGCCCGCGTCGTGGCGGGCGCAGGCGAAAGCGCGGGCCGCGACACCATCTACACCCAGCTCGACCGCCGCGCCGCGCCCGAGAGCTTCGTGACGACCGCGCTCAGGCTGTGCGGCGACAAGCCCTATTGCAAGTTCATGGGCTGGACCAACCCGGTCCTGAAACCCGACAGCGACGCGATGAGCGACACGCAGCGCGCCGCGATGAGCTTTTCCTACCTCCGCGACGACAAGGCGGGGTTCGAAAAGGCGCTGTGGAATTGCAGCGAATATAAGCGCGACGATGCAAGGCAGTGCATGAAGCGGTAGGGTGCGGGCGGCTGCTTAGGGGTGGTGAGCTGCCGGAGCCGCCCCTCCCCGGAACGGGGAGGGGGACCAGCGAAGCTGGTGGAGGGGCACCATCGGTTTGCCTTGCCGCCGAAGTCGTGTTCCATTGCTACGTTCCCGGAACGCTTGGCTCCTCCAGCCTGGCGCTGCGGTAACCTCCTGTGCCCCTCCACCACCCTTCGGGTGGTCCCCCTCCCCCGTTTGGGGGAGGATCGGCTACGTCCGCAATCGGTCGCTAGCCGACAAACCCCTTTTCCCGTTCGTGTCGAGCGAAGTCGAGACACCCATCGACGTCAAGCCTGGCCCGAGGGGCGTCTCGACTTCGCTCGATGCGAACGGACTAGGGAGACGTGAGGGTCCACTTCCGGTCGAAACCCGCCCCGCGCCTATCCGTGCGGCTTGATCAGATATTTCTCGCCCGTGCGCTTCGCGTTGTAAGCCTGCGCCGTATCGACATCGAGCGCGTCGGTCAGCGACACTTCGTGGCTGTAGTGGCTCTTGAACGTCGTGGTCAGCTCGTCGACCACGCGCTTGCGCATCCGGCCCACAACCTCCGGCCCCGCCTTCGCCATGAAGGGCGTCAGCAGGAAGCCGCCGAGCGCCCAGGTCAGCCCGAAGCTGCGCGCCGAGAAGGTCGTCGGCGACAGGTCGAGCGCGCCATAGATATAGACCTGTTTGAACGCGTCGGACCCATAGCGGCTGTATGTCGTCATCTTCTTGACCGCGGCGGCTTCCATCGCGGTCAGGATCTGCCCCGCCAGCTTGCCGCCGCCCGTCGCGTCGAAGCCGATCGTCGCGCCCGTCTCGACGATCGCGTCGATCAGCCGCTCCATGAAATCGTCGTCGCTGCTGTTGACGACATGTTGCGCGCCGATGGCCTTCAATATGTCGACCTGCGCGTCGCTGCGCACGATATTGACGAGCGGGATGCCGTCCTTCGCGCAAATCTTCACGAGCATCTGGCCAAGGTTCGACGCCGCCGCGGTGTGGACGATCGCGCTATGGCCTTCCATGCGCATCGTCTCGGTAAAGGCGAGGCTGGTCAGCGGATTGACGAAGCACGACGCGCCGTCGGCGGGATCGGTGCCGTCGGGCAGCGGCATCACCATCTGTACCGGCAGGCAGCGATATTCGGCGTACATCTCGCCGCCGAGCAGCGCGACGGTCTTGCCGACCAGCGCCTGCGCTTCGGGCGATGTGCCCGCCGCGACGACGGTGCCGCATCCTTCGTTGCCGATCGCCATCGCCTCGCCGACGCGCCCCGCCATCGCGCGCATGCCAGCGGGCGGCACGTCGGCGGTGAGCACGGGCAGCCCGTCCTGGGTCGAGGCGCGCGCCGTCGACATGTCGGCGCCGCCAAACAGCAGGCCAAGGTCCGACGGGTTGATCGGCGCCGCGAGCACCTTCACCAGCACCTCATGCGGCTTGGGCGTCGGCATCGGCCGCCGCGCCAGCGACACCTCAAGCTGGCCCTCGGGCTTCACGAGCGTCAGCATGGTGAGGTTGGTTTCAGGCAGGTCGGTCATCGCAGGTCTCCCGTGTTCGGTTTCTTGATGAAACGGATTACGGTGTTGAGCCGAGGCTGGCAACCTCTCCATAACCAGTCATCCCGGCGAAGGCCGGGATCTCGACGGCACGTCCCAATTAGACGGTGAGATCCCGGCCTTCGCCGGGATGACGATCATGAGGCCGGGCGATATTCCGCAGCGAGCCCCAGCACCTCGCCCGCGAGCTCGGCGCGGCAGATTAGCAGGTCGGGCAGGTAGGTGTCGGCATTATTGTAGCGGATCGGCGCGCCATCGGCGCGGCTGACATGCAGGCCCGCCGCCGCCGCGACCGCGACCGGCGCGCAATTGTCCCACTCATATTGGCCGCCGGTGTGGAGGTAGATGTCGGCCTCGCCGCGCACGACGGCCATTGCTTTTGCCCCTGCCGACCCCATGCCGACCAGTTCTGCGCCGATCCTTTCGGCAACAAACACCGCTTCGGCAGCGGGCCGCGTACGGCTGACCAGCATCCGCAGCGGACTGTTCGCGGGGCGGAGCGGAACCGGCGCGCCTGAGGTCAGCGTAATCCCCAGCCCGGGCAACGCGACCGCGCCGACCGTCGCCACGCCATCGACAGCGAGCGCGACATGCACCGCCCAATCGTCGCGTCCCTCGCCATATTCGCGCGTACCGTCGAGCGGATCGATGATCCACACCCGGCGATGCGCCAACCGCGCGGCGCTATCATTCTCCTCTTCGGACAGGATCGCATCGTCGGGGCGCCCAGCGCGCAGTTCGCGGCACAGCATCGCGTTGGCAGCTTCATCGCCCGCCTGCCCCAGCGCCTTGCCGTCCAAACCGTCGGCCCGCAGCGCCAGCAAGATCGCGCCCGCCGCGGTAGCGAGCCGTTCGGCCAGTTGGTCGTCGGTTTCGGTCATGTCAGCCAAGCAACCGGTCGATGATCAGGTCCGCCGCCTCTTCGGGCGTCATCGCAGTCGTGTCGATACGAATTTCGGGATTCTCGGGCGCCTCATAGGGGCTGTCGATCCCGGTGAAATTCTTGAGCTGCCCGGCGCGCGCCTTTTTGTATAGACCTTTGACGTCGCGGCGTTCGGCTTCGGCGAGCGGCGTATCGATAAACACCTCGATGAACTCACCCTCGGGCAGCATCGCGCGCACCATCTCACGCTCGGCGCGGAAGGGCGAGATGAAGGCGGTGATGACGATCAGCCCGGCATCGGTCATCAGCTTCGCGACCTCGCCGACGCGGCGGATATTCTCGATCCGGTCGGCCTCGGTAAAGCCGAGGTCGCGGTTAAGCCCGTGGCGAACATTGTCGCCGTCGAGCAGGAAGCTGTGCCGGTTCATCCGGTGCAGCTTCTTTTCGACGAGGTTGGCGATCGTCGATTTGCCCGATCCCGACAGGCCGGTGAACCAGAGCAGCGCGGGCTTCTGGTTCTTGAGGTCCGACCGCATCTCGCGGCTGATGTCCGTCGCCTGCCAATGGACATTCTGCGCCCGGCGGAGGCTGAAGTGCAGCATCCCCGCGGCGACCGTTGCGTTCGTAAGTTTGTCGATCAGGATAAAGCCGCCAAGCGTCCGGTTGTCGCCATAGGCCTCGAACACAATCGGCTTGTCGGTCGAGATTTCGACAACGCCGATGCCGTTAAGGTCGAGCGTCTTCGCCGCGAGATGGTCGAGCGTGTTGACGTTGATCTCATATTTCGGCGCCTGTACCGTCGCCGATACGCTCTGCGTCGCGAGCTTCAGCCAATAGGCGCGGCCCGGAATCATCGCCTCGTCGGCCATCCAGACGAGTGTTGCCTCGAACTGGTCGGCGGCTTCCGGCGGCGCATCGGCCGCCGCGATGACATCGCCGCGCGAGCAGTCGACCTCGTCGGCCAGCGTCAGCGTCACCGACTGACCCGCTACGGCCTCTTCGAGGTCGCCGTCGAGCGTGACAATGCGGTCGACCGTCGTCGTCTTGCCGCTCGGCAGGATGCGGACGGCATCGCCGGGTCGGACCTTGCCGCTCGCAAGCTGGCCCGAGAAGCCGCGGAAATCGAGGTTCGGGCGGTTGACCCACTGCACCGGCAAACGGAACGGCTTGGCTTCATCGGCGGCGCTGCCGACCTCAACATTCTCGAGATGCTCGATCAGCGCCGGCCCCTTGAACCAAGGCATATTGTCCGACAGCGCGGTGATATTGTCGCCCTTGAAGCCCGAGATCGGGATCGCGGTGAAGTTGGTGATGCCAATCTCGCTCGCAAACGCCCGATAGCTCAGCAAAATCCGCTCGAACACCGTCTTGTCATACCCGACCAGGTCCATCTTGTTCACCGCGAGCACGATATGCTTGATGCCGATCAGGTGCGCGAGAAAGCTGTGGCGGCGCGTCTGGGTCAGCACGCCCTTGCGCGCGTCGATCAGGATCACGGCGAGGTCGGCGGTCGAGGCGCCGGTGACCATGTTGCGGGTATATTGCTCGTGCCCCGGGGTGTCGGCGACGATGAACTTGCGCTTCTCGGTCGTGAAAAAGCGATAGGCGACGTCGATCGTGATCCCCTGCTCGCGCTCGGCGGCTAGGCCGTCGACGAGCAGCGCAAAATCGATCTCCTGCCCTTGCGTGCCGACGCGCTTGCTGTCGGCTTCCAGCGCGGCAAGCTGATCCTCGAAGATCATCTTGCTGTCGTAAAGCAGCCGCCCGATCAGCGTCGATTTGCCATCGTCGACCGAGCCGCAGGTGATGAAGCGCAGCAGCGACTTCTTCTCATGCCCCGCGAGATAGGCGTCGATGTCCTCGGCGATCAGCGCGTCGGTGACGTAAACAGGATCGGTCATTGGCTAATTCCGCACACAAATACCGTTCGGGCTGAGCTTGTCGAAGCCCTGTTCTTGTCTTCCGAAGGGAAGAACGGCCCTTCGACAAGCTCAGGGCAAACGGAAAAAGAAGGGCAGCAGAGGGCCATCAGAAATACCCCTCCTGCTTCTTCTTCTCCATCGATGCATCACCACCATCCTTGTCGATGATGCGACCCTGCCGTTCGCTCGTCGTCGTCAGCAGCATCTCCTGAATGACCTCGCTCAGCGTGCTGGCCTCGCTCTCGACCGCGCCGGTGAGCGGGTAGCAGCCCAGCGTCCGGAAGCGCACCGATCGCTCGACCGGCACCTCGCCATCGTTCAACGGAAAGCGATCGTCGTCGACCATCAGCAACAGCCCGTCGCGCTCCACCGTGGGGCGCGGCGCGGCGAAATAAAGCGGCACGATCGGGATATTCTCGCGCGCGATATATTGCCAGATGTCGAGCTCGGTCCAGTTCGAGATCGGGAAGACGCGGATGCTCTCCCCCTTCGCCTTGCGCGCATTGTAGAGGTTCCACAGCTCGGGCCGCTGCTTCTTGGGATCCCAGCCGTGGGTCGCGGTGCGGAACGAGAAGATGCGCTCCTTGGCGCGGCTCTTTTCCTCGTCGCGGCGCGCGCCGCCGAAAGCGACGTCGAAACCATAGAGATCAAGCGCCTGTTTCAGCCCCTCGGTCTTCCACATGTCGGTGTGCAGCGGGCCATGGTCGAACGGGTTGATCCCGCGCTCCTTGGCTTCCGGGTTCTGATAGACGATGAGTTCCATGCCCGATTCCGCGGCCATCCGGTCGCGCAATTCGTACATCGCCCGGAATTTCCACGTTGTATCGACGTGCAGCAGCGGGAACGGCGGCGGCGAGGGATAGAAGGCCTTGCGCGCGAGATGCAGCATCACCGCGCTGTCCTTCCCCACGCTGTAGAGCATCACAGGCTTGGCCGCGTCGGCCATCACTTCGCGCATGATATGAATGCTCTCGGCCTCGAGCCGGTCGAGATGGGTCAGCGTATCGATCATGCCCCGCCCTTGCCTCCGCGTCTCAGGACGATCAAGCTGTATGGCCTTTTGCCCGTACAAGCCAGACTTGTGCGGGCGACCTCATGCCGCGGCGTCGACCCGGGTCCGGCGCCAATCGGCGGCAATGGCCCTCACCATTTCGCGAGCATGCACCAGCCGCGGATCAACATCGGGCAGCGAAGCCCAGGCCGGATCGACGATCAACCCCAGCTCGCGCCGGAAATCATAACCCGTAACCTTCAGCGGGACGATGCCTTCGATCGCCAGCGAGACCGGCGCGGTGGTGATGCCGATCCCTGCGGCGACCATGCGCAGGCAGCGCTCGTCGCTTTCGCTGCGCAGGGCGAAGCGGGGGCGCACGCCGTGGCGCGTGAAGAAGCGGCTCGTCGCGCCCAGAAATTCGCATGCGCGGCGCGCGATCATCGTTTCGGCGGCCAGTTCCTCGGGACCAACCGCAATACGCCCCGCCAGCGGATGATCTGCCGCGATGAACATGGCGAGCGGCTCGTCATAGAGCGGGACCACATGCGCGCCGCGCTCGCCCGTTCGCAGCGGCACCAGCGCCATGTTGATCCGCCCGCTGCCGAGTGCGGCGCGCAGCTCGGAATCGCTGTTTTCAATGATCTCGATGGCAAAGCCGGGTCGCAAGGCAGCGATGATCGCTTGCAACAACTCGGCGGGCGCTGAGCGGATCACCCCGAATTTCAGCTCGGTCACCGACCGGTCGCTATCGCGGCCGAAATCATCGGCCGCCTTGAAACCGCGCTCCAGGTCGCGCGCGATTGGCAGGAAGCGCCCGCCCGCCTCGGTCAGGCGGATCTGGCGCCGGTTGCGGATGAACAGCGGCGCTCCGGTCAGCTTTTCCAGTTCGGCGACCCCGGCGGACAACGCCGGTTGCGTCACGCGGATTCGCAGAGCGGCTTGGGTGAAGCTGCCGGCATCGACGACGGCCAGGAACTGGCGAATATGCGCGCGCTTTATCATAGATTTTGCTTATGCGAAATCTATCGGCCTTTCAATTTCCATATGCTGGACAAATCGGGCAGTATCGCGCCCGTCCTTCCTCAACCGATAGGTCCCCCATGCGCGCCACCCCCGATTTCGATTTCGCGCTCGGCGAAACCGCCGACATGATCCGCGACACCACCGCCCGCTTCGCCGATGAACAGATCGCCCCGCTCGCGGCCAAGGCCGACGCCGAAGACTGGTTCCCGCGCGACGAACTCTGGACGCAGATGGGTGAGCTTGGGCTCCACGGCATCACGGTCGAGGAAGAATTTGGTGGCCTCGGCCTCGGCTATCTCGAGCATGTAATCGCGGTCGAAGAGGTATCGCGGGCATCGGGTGCGATCGGCCTGTCCTACGGCGCGCATTCGAACCTGTGCGTCAACCAGATCCGCCGCTGGGGTAATGCCGAACAGAAAGCGAAATACCTGCCCAAGCTGATCTCGGGCGAGCATGTCGGCAGCTTGGCGATGTCCGAAGCGGGCGCGGGCAGCGACGTCGTATCGATGAAGCTGAAAGCCGAGCGGGTTCTGGGCGGCTATGTGCTGAACGGCACCAAATTCTGGATCACCAACGCCACCTGCGCCGACACGCTGGTGGTCTATGCGAAGACCAGCCCCGAGGCGGGATCGCGCGGCATCACCGCCTTCCTGATCGAAAAGGACATGCCGGGGTTCGCCATCGGGCAAAAGATCGACAAGGTCGGCATGCGCGGTTCGCCGACCGCCGAGTTGGTCTTCACCGACTGCGAAGTGTCCGAAGAACAGGTCATGGGGCCCGAGAATGGCGGCGTCGGCGTCCTGATGTCGGGGCTCGACTATGAGCGCGTCGTGCTCGCCGGGCTCCAGCTTGGCATCATGCAGGCGTGCCTCGACACCGTCATTCCCTATGTCCGTGAACGCAAGCAGTTCGGCAAGCCGATAGGGTCGTTCCAGTTGATGCAGGCGAAGGTCGCCGACATGTATGTGATGCTCCAGTCGGCGCGATCCTATGTGTATAACGTCGCCAAGGCGTGCGATGCCGGGCAGACGACGCGCTTCGACGCCGCGGGAGCGATCCTGCTCGCGAGCGAGAATGCGGTGAAGGTCGCCGGCGAAGCAATTCAGGCATTGGGCGGTGCGGGCTATACCAAGGACTGGCCCGTCGAGCGTTACTGGCGCGACGCCAAGCTGCTCGACATCGGCGCGGGTACCAACGAGATCCGCCGCATGCTGATCGGCCGCGAACTGATCGGCGCCGGCGCGTGATCTGGCTCTGGCTGTCGGCGACCTTCATGGCGACGACGGCGCTGGTGCATGGTGCGCTCGGCGAAAAGCGGTTGATCCGGCCGCTGCTCGCACTCGATCAGGGAATCATGGCGGTCGACCTCGCGCGCCGGGTGTTTCGCTTTGCCTGGCACGCGATGTCGCTGCTGATGCTGGTGTCGGCGGCGACGGTGGTGTGGCCGGGGACGCCACGCGCGCTGATCCTGCTGGTCGGCGCGGCATGGCTCGCGGTCGGCCTTGCCGATGCACTATATACCCGCGGGCGGCACATCGGCTGGCCGATCCTGACCGCGTCGGGCGTCTTTGCCATTTTGGGCGCGGCAGCGTGAACGATACGCTGCTCACCGCCCTGCAATATTATGGCGCGGGCGCCTCGACGCTCGCGGCGCTGATCGTCTCGCTCAACCTCGGACGGCGCCGCACCGGCTGGGCGTTCGTGATCTTTGTGACCAGCAGCATCGCACTGATTGCATGGGGGTTTCTGCAACCCGATAGCGAGGGCATCGGCTGGCAGAATATCGCGCTGCTCATCATCAACGCGATCGGCGTCTATCGCTATTTGATCGTGAAAGTTACACCGGGTGATCCGGACGAAAAGCGGGGAGAGACTGAACAGTGAGCGCACCGGTTCTTGGCACCAATGTCGATCCCGACAGCAACGAATTTCGCACCCGCGCCGCGCACAACCGCGCGCTGAAGGACGAGCTGTATGCGCGCGTCGCCGAGGCGGCGCTAGGCGGCAACGAAAAGTCGCGCGAGCGGCACACGAGCCGCGGCAAGCTGCTCCCGCGTGAGCGGGTCGAACGCCTGCTCGATCCCGGTTCGCCGTTTCTGGAAATCGGCCAGCTGGCAGCCAATGACCTTTATGATGGCGAAGTGCCGGGCGCCGGGCTGATCTGCGGCATCGGTCGCGTGTCGGGGCGCCAGTGCATGATCGTGTGCAACGACGCGACGGTGAAGGGCGGCACTTACTATCCGCTGACCGTCAAAAAGCACTTGCGCGCGCAGGAAATTGCGCGCGAGAACCGGCTGCCCTGTATCTACCTCGTCGACAGCGGTGGCGCGAACCTGCCGCATCAGGACCAGGTCTTTCCCGACCGCGACCATTTCGGGCGCATCTTTTTCAACCAGGCGAATATGTCGGCGAAGCGCATCCCGCAGATCGCCTGCGTCATGGGCAGCTGCACCGCGGGCGGCGCCTATGTCCCCGCAATGTCCGACGAGACCGTCATCGTGCGCAACCAGGGCACGATCTTCCTCGCCGGTCCGCCGCTGGTGAAGGCCGCGACGGGCGAGGAGATCAGCGCCGAGGATCTGGGCGGCGGCGACCTGCATGCCAAGAAATCGGGCGTCGTCGACCATCTCGCCGAAAATGACGAACATGCACTGACGATCGTCCGCGACATCGTGTCGCATCTCGCGGGTCCGTTCGTGTCGAGCGAAGCCGAGACACGTCCCTCGACTTCGCTCGGGACAAGCGGATCAAGGGAACCGCGCCCGCCCAAATATGCCGCCGAGGAAATCTACGGCGTCGTCCCCGACGATGTCCGCGCACCCTACGACGTCCACGAAGTCATCGCGCGCATCGTCGACGGCAGTGAGTTTCACGAGTTTAAGGCGAATTACGGCGCGACGCTCGTCTGCGGCTTCGCGCATATCTGGGGCATCCCCGTCGCGATCCTTGCCAACAATGGCGTACTATTCAGCGAAAGCGCCGTGAAGGGCGCGCATTTTATCGAACTGGCGCAGCAACGCCGCATCCCCCTGCTCTTCCTCCAGAATATCAGCGGCTTCATGGTCGGCGGGAAATATGAGGCCGAGGGCATCGCGAAGCATGGTGCAAAGCTCGTGACCGCAGTCGCGACGGCAACAGTGCCCAAGATCACCGTGCTGATCGGCGGCAGCTTCGGCGCGGGCAATTATGGCATGTGCGGGCGCGCTTATTCTCCGCGTTTCCTGTTCAGCTGGCCCAACAGCCGGATCAGCGTGATGGGCGGCGAACAGGCGGCGTCGGTACTGGCAACCGTCCACCGCGACGCCGACAAATGGACGCCCGAGGAGGCCGAAGCCTTCAAGGCGCCGATCCGCCAGAAATATGAGGATGAGGGCAATCCCTATCACGCCACCGCGCGCCTGTGGGACGATGGCATCATCGACCCCGCGCAGACGCGCGACGTCCTGGGGCTGGCCTTCGCCGCAACGCTGAATGCCCCGGTCGAGGACCGCGGGTTCGGCGTGTTCCGGATGTGATGGGTACGGGCGATCAGATTCCTCCCCGGAACGGGGAGGTGGCGCCGCGAAGCGGCGACGGAGGGGTCGAAACCTCACCATCCAGAGCGTGTGCATGACCGATAGCGCCCGGCCCCTCCACCACCCTTCGGGCGGTCCCCCTCCCCGTTCCGGGGAGGATTTGGGACGGGTGCGGCATCGGACTTTAAGTGCGCCTGAAAAGACGGTTAAGCTCGCACGCAAGCTGCGGCGGGCAATGACGTTGCCTGAGGGGCTGTTATGGCGCGAGCTCCGCGGCAAGCGCACCGGACTGAAATTTCGGCGCCAGTTTCCGGTGCTCGACTATATTGCCGATTTCGCATGTGTCGAGATTCGGATGCTCGTCGAGGTTGATGGACTGGCGCATGATTTTGACGATCGCCCAGAACGAGATGCAAGGCGCGACAAGATTTTGAACAAGAGAGGATGGCGCATCGTGCGAATAGCGGCTGTTGATGTTTTGAGGGATGCGGCGGCGAACGCGCAGTCCATCCTCGCCTTGGCCGATAGCTTGCGGCCCCTCTACCATCCTGCGGATGGTCCCCCTCCCCGTGCCGGGGAGGATTGGCCATGATCAACTCCCTCCTCATCGCCAATCGCGGCGAAATCGCCTGCCGTATCATCCGCACCGCGCGCGAGATGGGCATCAGGACCGTTGCGGTCTATTCGGACGCCGACGCCCACGCGCTACATGTGCGCGAGGCCGATGAGGCGGTACATATCGGGCCGTCGCCGGCGCGTGAGAGCTATTTGATCGGCGAGAAAGTCATCGCCGCCGCCAAGGCGACCGGAGCCGAGGCAATCCATCCGGGCTATGGCTTCCTCTCCGAGAACGCCGAGTTCGCGCAGGCGGTGGCGGACGCGGGGCTGGTGTGGGTCGGGCCTAGGCCTTCGTCGATCACGGCGATGGGGCTGAAGGATGCCGCCAAGAAGTTGATGGCCGAGGCGGGTGTGCCGGTGACGCCGGGCTATATGGGCGAAAACCAGGATCCCGCCTTCCTCGCCGAACAGGCGGCGGAGATCGGCTACCCCGTGCTGATCAAGGCGGTTGCGGGCGGCGGTGGCAAGGGGATGCGCAAGGTCGACGCAGCAGCCGATTTCGCCGATGCCCTCGCTTCCTGTCAGCGCGAGGCAGCGGCATCGTTCGGCAACGACCATGTGCTGATCGAGAAATATATCCTGACCCCGCGCCATATCGAGGTGCAGGTGTTCGGCGACGCCCACGGCAATGTCGTCCATCTGTTCGAGCGCGACTGCTCGCTCCAGCGCCGCCACCAGAAGGTGATCGAAGAAGCCCCTGCCCCCGGCATGGACGAAGCGACGCGCGCCGAGCTCTGCGCCGCCGCGGTGCGCGCGGCAAAGGCGGTCGACTATGTCGGCGCGGGGACGATCGAGTTCATCGCCGACGCCAGCGAAGGCCTGCGCGCCGACCGCATCTGGTTCATGGAAATGAACACGCGGTTGCAAGTCGAGCATCCGGTGACCGAGGAGATCACCGGCGTCGACCTGGTCGAATGGCAGCTGCGCGTCGCGAGCGGAGAGCCGCTGCCGCTGACGCAGGAGGAGTTATCAATCAACGGCTGGGCGATGGAAGCGCGGCTTTATGCTGAGGATCCCGCGAAGGGATTCCTCCCGAGTGTCGGGCAGCTGGACTATTTCAGGTTGCCGCGCTTGTATCGCGGAAAACGCTTTCGTATCGAAACTGGCGTGCAGAAGGGGGATGCGATCTCGCCCTACTACGACCCGATGATTGCGAAGCTTGTCACGTGGGGCGAAGATCGGCCGGCGGCAATTGCCAATCTAAGGGAATTGGCAGAGGACGTGCGTTGCTGGCCGGTCAAAACCAATGCCGGTTTCCTGCATCTGGCGTTATCGGATGACGCTTTCGAAGTCGGCAATGTGGACACCGGCCTGATTGCGCGCGAAGGCGAAAAGCTGATCCCCGATGTGGAAGCGCCCGAGGCTGTGTTGCAGGCCGTTGCGCACCTTGTTGTCGACAATAGCTTAGGCGGCGGAGCGACGGACATCCGCGAAACCTGGCTCAAAACGGATCATGGGGCGTGGAGCAATGTTGGCTTTCGATTAAATCGGACGCCCGCCTCTACGATAGTTCGACTGGACGAAGGTGGCCGTGTCTATGAAATTGCATTTCAGGATCGGAGCATCGACCACTGTCCTTGGGTCGAGCGTTTAGGGGACGGCTGGGTAGTGACAGAGGACGGCGTGACGCGCCTCTTCCACGAATACCGAGCATCCGGCAACGCGGCGGGCGGTGCTTCCGATGGCGCGATCGTATCGCCGATGCCGGGCAAGATCATTGCTGTCGATGTCGCCGCGGGCGACACAGTGACCAAGGGCCAGAAACTGCTGACGCTCGAAGCGATGAAGATGGAGCACAGCCTCACCGCGCCGTTCGACGGGGTCGTGGCGGAACTCAATGCCTCGGCGGGTGCTCAAGTGCAGGTCGAGGCGTTGCTGGTGAAGATCGAGAAGAGCGACGACTAAATTCTGTTCTTCGTCACCCTGAACTTGTTTCGGGGTCCATGGCCGGACGTCAGAATAGACACTGCGCCAGACGAGAGTACGGGCCATGGATGCTGAAACAAGTTCAGCATGACGAGTAATGGAGAGAAGTGATGCCCGGCAAATTTTTCGACGAATGGACCATCGGCGACACGCTGACCCACGACATCCGCCGCACCGTCACCGAGACCGACAATCTGCTGTTCACGGTGATGACGCACAACCCGCAGCCGCTGCACCTCGACATCGAGGCGGCGAAGGCGTCCGAATTCGGCCAGATCCTCGTCAATGGCACCTTCACGTTCAGCCTGATGGTCGGGCTGTCGGTCGGCGACACGACGCTCGGCACGCTCGTCGCGAACCTCGGTTATGACAAGCTCGTCATGCCCAAGCCAGTGTTCATCGGCGATACGCTGCGCGCGGAAAGCGAGGTGATCGGGCTCAAGGAATCAAAGTCGCGGCCCAACGCCGGAATCGTTACCTTCCTCCACCGCTGCCTCAACCAGCGCGATGAACTTGTGTGTCAGTGCGAGCGTTCTACGCTGGTGAAGAAACGCGCCGCCTGACGCAGATACCGCAGCCCTGAGCTTGTCGAAGGGCGGCTCACGGCCGATAAGCGTCCTTCGACAGGCTCAGGACTACGGACAAACTCCATGCGATTACGTTCCCTCCTCTTCGTCCCCGGCGACCGCCCCGAACGCTTTGCCAAGGCGGCGGCATCGGGCGCCGATGCCATCATCCTCGACCTCGAGGATTCGGTGTCGCTCGCCAACAAGGACGCGGCGCGGCACGCCATTGCTGACTATCTCGCCGAACGCGAAGTCATCACGCTGGTGCGCGTCAATCCGCTCGACGGCCACCTGACCGCCGCCGACGTCGCCGCGATCATCGCGGCGCGACCCGACGCGATCATGCTGCCCAAGGCCGAAGGCGCGCCGAGCATCGCGCAGCTCGACACGATATTGCGCAGCGAATCGGCGCCCGACGCCTCGCTGCCGCCTATCCTGCCGATCGCGACCGAAACCGCTGCGGCGATCTTCACCCTCGGCAGCTACCGCGAGGCGAAGGACCGCCTGCTCGGGCTGACCTGGGGCGCCGAAGACCTGCCCGCCGCGATTGGCGCCACCACCAGCCGCGAGGCCGATGGCAGCTACACCGCGCCCTATGATGTCGCGCGCGCACTGACGCTGTTTGCCGCGCACGCCGCGGGTGTCGCTGCGATCGATACGGTGTTCCCGGCGATCAAGGATGAGGCGGGCCTCGCCGCCTATGCCGCCCGCGCGCGCCGCGACGGCTTTACCGGGATGATGGCGATCCATCCGGCACAGGTCGAGGCGATCAACGCCGCCTTCACCCCCAGCGCCGACGAGGTTGCTCGCGCGCAGGCTATCGTCGACGCCTTTGCGGCGCAGCCGGGCGTCGGTGTGCTCCAGGTCGACGGCAAGATGGTCGATGCCCCGCATCTCAAACAGGCGAAGCATATTTTGTCGCTGGCGGATTGAGGCTTCCCCAATCACCATAGCCCTGAGCTTGTCGAAGGGCGCCTCACTGAGAAGCGCCCTTCGACAAGCTCAGGGCTACGGTTAAGAAGCCGACGCCTTCGACCGCCCAAACGGTCGATGCCGCTTCATCCAGCTTCGTCCGCGGTGCCAGCTCTTTTTCAGCCCGCGCTCGGCGATGCTTTCGAACATCGCATCGGGGCTGGTCGGATCGAGCACTTCATTGTCGGCGATAAACTCGTCCAGCGGGCCAGGCGGAACCAGGTCCAGCAGTTCAAGCGACCGCCCCTCCCCGCGCAGCGCCTCGATGGTCTCGATCAACGATCCGCTGCGCTCGAATGTCGCCGCAACATCCTCCTCGGCCGCCCCCAGATGTTCGGCCATCAGCGACTCGCGCAGTCTTGCGATCACCGGCTCGACGCCCTTGTTCGCCGCTAACGCCGCATCGATCGTGACGTCGCATTCGCTGTCGAGCCCCATCGACCGATTGTTGAGGTTCGACGATCCGATCCTCAGCAAGCGGTCGTCGACGATCGCGGTCTTGGCGTGGACGTAAATCGGCTCGCCGCCCTTGGTGTGCGGAACATAGACCTTCAGCCGGTCGCCGTGGCGCGACTTGGCGATCGAGCGGACCAGTTGCACCCGCGCCGCATCCATCGCCATCTGCTCCAGCCACCCGTCGGCGGTCTTGGGCATCACCATCACAAATTCGGGCGGATCGTCCTCGTCGAGCCGCGCCGCAATCGCCGCGGCAATCGCGCCGCTGGTAAAATATTGGTTCTCGAAATAGATGAAGCGCCGCGCCGCGGCGATCATGTCGAGATAGAGCTGCTCATTCTCGCGCACCTCTGTGCGGCCGTCATATTCGGCGCTGGTGCGCGAGATCGCGACATCGACATCCGTGAAATCAGGTTCAAGGTCGTCAGGCCAATTCTCGCCGGCGCCGCTCAGGTCGCGCAGCGGCTTCTTCGTCGCGCGCTGCCAACGCTCGTTGCCGAGATCGGCGAGCGCCTCGCCGATCGGTCCCGACAGGATCATCGTCGAATCGTGCCACGGCATATAGGGTTTGCCGTTGGGGCCGGTACGCCGCGGGTCGTCGTCGACATGGTCGCGCGTGTCCCAGCGCGCCGAGCTGACGTCGATGCCGCCGCACACCGCCAGATGATCGTCGAACACCGCAACCTTTTGATGGTGGCTGCACCCGACCGGATGCGCGCTGTCGAGCCGGAAGCTGATCGACCGGGTCATTTTCCAGCGCAGCACCATCGCGACGATCGACGGCACGAACAGATGCTTCAGCCCACCGAAGTTCCAGCGCAAAATGTCGATGTCGCGCTTCGGCTGATCCTTGGCGAGGCGGAGGAGATAGTGGCCGAGCGATTCGCCTTTGCCCCGCTCATCCGGGATGAGCGGAATACGCGGATCGAAATCCCACCCGATCAGCAGGATGCGCTCCTTCGCGCCCGCCATCAACCGTTCGAGCAGCGCATAATAGTCGGCTGCATCGACAATCATCCGCGCCTTGTTCGCCCGTTCGATACGCCAGCAGTTCCGCCCGGTGGCGACGATCGGAGCCAAAGTGCGCGGGCGTTCGGTATCGCTCATCGCCGACGCCACGCATGGCGTCGGCGATCGTTCCATCGGGCGCGATCAGGCGGCGTAAAATTGTTCCGGGGTCAGTGCCATCATCGCCTCACTGCCCGCCTCGATCTTGCGGCGCAGCGATCCCGCATCGGGCAGGAAGCGTTCGGCGAAATGGCGCGCCGTGACCAGCTTGGCCTCAAGAAACGCCTTGTTGCCGCGACCTTCGGCGAGCGCTTTTCCTGCCGCTTCGGCCATCATCAGCCACATCGAACCCAACGCGACGATGCCCATGATATGCATATAATGATGCGCGCCGGCGCCGATATTGTTGGGGTTCGCCATGCCATTTTGCATGAACCACATCGTCGCGGCCTTGAGTTCGCCGTTCGCCTTTTCAAGCCGCCCTGCAAAATCGGCCAGCGCCTCATTGTCCTTGGCGCGCGCGCACTCGCCGTCGATGACCGCGAAGAAGGCCTGGATCGCGCGCCCGCCATTCTGCGCGAGCTTGCGTCCGACGAGATCCATCGCCTGCACGCCGTTGGCGCCTTCGTAGATCATCGTGATGCGGGCATCGCGGACATATTGGCTCATGCCCCATTCCTCGATGTAGCCATGGCCGCCGAACACCTGCTGCGCGTTGGTCGCGACGTCATAGCCCTTGTCGGTGCCATAGCCCTTGATCACCGGGGTCAGCAGGCTGACGAGGTCGTCGGCGCGCTGGCGCTCCTCCTCGGTCTCCGCGACATGCGCCAGATCGACCTGCAACGCGCCCCACAGGCACAGCGCGCGAAGTCCCTCGACGGTCGCCTTGGCGTCCATCAGCATGCGGCGCACGTCGGGGTGGACGAACAGCGGGTCGGCCTTTTCCTGCGGGTCTTGCGGCCCGGTCAGCGCGCGGCCCTGACGGCGGTCCTGCGCATAGGCCACCGCATTCTGGAACGCGATGTCGGCTTGCCCCAGCCCCTGGATACCGACGCCAAGGCGCGCCGCGTTCATCATCACGAACATTGCGGCGAGGCCTTTATTCTCGTCGCCGACCATCCAGCCCTTGGCGCCGTCATAGTTCATCACGCAGGTCGAATTGGCGTGGATGCCCATCTTGTGCTCGATCGATCCGCATTGCAGCGCGTTGCGGCCGCCGAGCGAGCCGTCGTCATTGACCAGAAACTTGGGCACGATGAACAACGAGATGCCCTTGACGCTGTCGGGCGCGTCGGGGGTCTTGGCGAGGACAAGGTGGACGATATTCTCGGTCAGGTCATGTTCACCCGACGAGATGAAAATCTTGGTCCCGGTGATCGCATAGCTGCCGTCGCCGTTGGGCACCGCGCGGGTACGGATCAGACCCAGGTCGGTGCCGCAATGCGGTTCGGTCAGGTTCATCGTCCCGCCCCACTCGCCCGAAATCATCTTGGGGCAATAGGTCGCCTTCTGCTCGTCCGATCCCTTGACCAGGATCGCAGCGACCGCGGCCTGGGTCAGCCCCGGATACATGGCAAAGGCCTGGTTCGCCGCCATGCGATATTCCTCGACCGGAAATCCGACGACATGCGGCAGCGCCTGCCCGCCAAATTCCTCGGGCTGGGTCAGCAAGGTCCAGCCAGCGTCGCAATAGGCCTTATAGGCTTCCTTGAACCCCTTCGGCGTGGTCACCGATCCGTCGTCGTGGCGCGTGCAGCCTTCCAGGTCGCCCGACTGGTTGATCGGGAACAACACTTCCTCACAGAATTTGCCGGCTTCGGTCAGCACCGCCTCGATCATGTCGGGGGAGGCGTTGGCGAAACCGGGCAGGTTGGCGTAGCGCTCAACCCCCAGCACATCGTTGAGGAGGAACAGGCTGTCCTGCACAGGCGCGCGATAGACGGGCATGGGAAATCCTTCTGAAAATCAGGTTGGCAATGGTAGCTTGCCTGGGGAGAGGCTCAACCGGCCTTTTGGCTCGCGTCGACTTTTTTCACCATATCGATGAACCGCGACAATTCCTCGACAGCGCTGTCGATGTCGTCGCGCTGGCGCTGCAACAGGCCGATGCGCTGTTCGCATTTTTCGATCGTTACCTGCCGCTGCAACTTGCGACCGTCACCGACGTCGTAGAGGTCGATCATCTCGCGAATGTCGGCGAGGCTGAACCCCGTACGCTTTGCGCGCAGGATCCACGCCAGCCGCGCCCGGTCGCGTTTCGAATAGATGCGCGACAATCCCTTGCGCGACGGGCTGATCAGCCCTTCATCTTCGTAAAAGCGCAGCGCACGTGCGGTCACGCCGAACTCGGTCGACAAGTCGGTGATGCTGAATTGTTCGCGCCCCAGATGGTCGGGGGTATCGATATGAGAGTGGCCGTAGGCTTCGGTCATGCCGAGGAAACTAGTTTCCGTTGACGTGAACGTCAAGACCGGCGAATCGGCGCATATCGGGACTGTTCAGCTCCCGCACGCTTGCAGCATATTGCCCTGCCCGTCGCGGATCTGCAAGTCCCGCGCATCGTCGGCGGACCAGCTCGCGCGCGGCAATCGCAAACCCGACAGCGACGCGCGGGCTGGACAGAGCGCGGCGCATTGCGGCGGCAAGCTTCCGGGGAGGCGAAGCTCGTCCTCCTCTTCGCGCACAAGTGCCTCGCAGCCGTCCGCTCCGGCAAAACGCATGCGCCAGCCGTCCCCGTCGCGCACGATCGTGCCGGTCGCCGAACAGGACAAAGTGGTCCCGAATGCGGCGGTCACCGCAAACCGCCACTGACCCGCTCCGTCGGGAACGACGCACATCGCGTCGCGGCCGAGATCGTGCGAACGCTCGAACACACCGACCGGCGTCGTCGCGTCCGGACTGACGACGCCGCGTTCGCGCGCGGCGATCTCCAGCGGGTTGTCGGCGTCGATCCCCGGCTCGCTCCGATCCGGCGCATGCCGCTCGCACGCAGCGACGAGCAATATGCCGAATGCCAGCGCGAGCTTAGCCTTGCGCATCATCGTCCAGGAACGTCAGTGTCCCGTCCGCCTCGACACGGCGATAAAAGCACGACCGGCGCCCAGTGTGACAAGCCGGGCCGGCGGGCCTCACGCGCAGCAAAAGCGCGTCCTGATCGCAATCGACGCGCATTTCGACCATCGTCAGCCCGTTGCCCGACGTCTCGCCCTTGCGCCACAGCGCCGCGCGCGACCGCGACCAGAAATGCGCCTGTCCCGTCGCCTGTGTCCGCTCGATCGCCTCGGCGTTCATGTGCGCGACCATCAGCAGCACCCCGGTGTCGGCATCGGTAACGATGGCGGTCACCAATCCGGCGGCGTCGAAACGAGGGAGAAATCGGTCGGCGGTGTCGCGCTGCTGGTCCATGTTCTGGGGCTTTAGAGCACAAGCCCGACCCCTGTCATCCCGTCGTTTGAACATGGCGTGACAATATCGTGAATAGGGGGGCGACATTTGCGATAACCGTCCCTATATGCGCGCCAGTCACTGCCCTCGTTGCTGGACCATCATGCTCACCACCAACCCTTTCGATGACGACAAGCTCCGCGAGGAGTGCGGCGTCTTTGGTATTCATGGCGCCGACAGCGCCGCCGCGGTCGTTGCGCTCGGCCTGCACGCGCTGCAGCATCGCGGCCAGGAGGCCGCGGGCATCACCGCGTTCGACGGCAAGGAATTCCACACCCACCGCGCGATGGGCCATGTCGCGGGCAATTTCGACCGCGACGACATCATGCGCCAGTTGCAGGGCGGATCGTCGGTGGGGCATGTCCGCTATTCGACAACGGGCGAAACCGCGCTGCGCAACGTCCAGCCGCTGTTCGCTGACCTCGCGACCGGCGGCTTCGCCGTGGCGCACAATGGCAATATTTCCAATGCCGCCGCGCTGCGCAAGCTGCTCGTTCGCCGCGGTTCGATCTTTCAGTCGACCAGCGATACCGAGGTGATCATCCACCTCGTCGCGACGTCGAACTATCGCTCGCTGCTCGACCGGTTCATCGACGCGCTGAAGCAGGTCGAGGGCGCCTATTCGCTGATCTGCCTCACGGCCGAGGGGATGATCGGCTGCCGCGATCCGCTCGGCATCCGTCCGCTTGTCATCGGCAAATTGGGCGACGCGCATATCCTGGCATCGGAAACGGTGGCGCTCGATGTCGTCGGCGCCGAGTTTGTCCGTTCGGTCGAACCCGGCGAACTGGTGATCATCCGCGATGGCCAGCTGACCTCGCACCGGCCCTTTGCCGATCAGTCCGCGCGGCCGTGCATCTTTGAATATGTCTATTTTTCGCGCCCCGATTCGATCGTCGACGGCACGAGCGTCTATTCGGTGCGCAAGGCGATCGGCGCCGAGTTGGCGCGCGAAAACCCGGTCGACGCCGATCTGGTCATTCCTGTTCCCGATTCGGGAACCCCGGCAGCGATCGGCTACGCACAGGAATCGGGCATCCCCTTTGAACTCGGGATCATCCGCTCGCACTATGTCGGGCGCACCTTCATCCAGCCGGGCGACAAGGTCCGCCATCTGGGCGTGAAGCTCAAGCACAATGCCAACCGCGCGCTGATCGCCGGCAAGCGCATCGTGCTGATCGACGATTCGATCGTGCGCGGGACGACCAGCCTGAAGATCGTGCAGATGATGCGCGATGCCGGCGCCGCTGAAGTCCATATGCGGATCGCCAGCCCGCCGACCCAGCATAGCTGCTTCTATGGCGTCGACACGCCCGAGCGCGCCAAGCTGCTGGCGGCGCAGATGACGGTTGGGCAAATGGCCAATTTCATCAACGCCGACAGCCTGTCCTTCCTGACCATCGACGGCCTGTATCGCGCACTCGGCGAAGCCGAGCGGCATCACGACGCACCGCAATATTGCGATGCCTGCTTTACCGGCGATTATCCGACCACGCTGACCGACTTCGACGAGCATGGGCTGGACGATCAATTTTCGCTGCTTGCCGAACGGGTTGTCTGACATCATGACTATCAGGACTGAAGAATTGGCGGGCCAGGTCGCGCTCGTCACCGGCGCGAGCCGCGGGATCGGCGAAGCGATCGCCGAAGCGCTGGCCGCGCGCGGCGCGCATGTCGTGATTACGGCGCGCACCGCGGGCGGGCTCGAAGCGCTCGAAGACCGTATTCACGAGGCAGGCGGCGCCGCGACGATCGCGCCGCTCGACCTAACCGATGGTGACAGCATCGCGCGGCTGGCCAGCGCGATGGCCGAACGCTGGCAACAGCTCGACATGCTGGTGCTCAACGCCGCCATGCTCGGCACGCTCACCCCGGTGGCGGCGATCGACGGCAAGGAATTCAACAAGCTGCTGACGCTCAACCTCATCGCGCAGCAGGCGCTGATCGCCAATTTCGACCTGCTGCTGCGCCGCGCCGCGAACGGCCGCCTATTGGCGTTGTCGAGCGGCGTCGCGCGCGAACCCCGTGCCTATTGGGGCGCTTATGCCGCATCGAAGGCTGCGCTTGAGACGCTCGTGACCAGCTATGGTGCCGAGATGCGCAATATTTCGACGGTGCGGACCGCGATCCTCGACCCCGGCGGGACGCGCACCCAGATGCGCGCGCGCGCTTATCCGGGCGAAGATGCGAACAGCATCAAGGAGCCCGCAGCGGTCGGGACCTTCGTTGCCGATCTGATGGTCAAGGGCTTTGACAGCACCGCATTCCACGCGCTGCCCAAGGTCATGGAAAAGGCTTAACGCCATCTTTGTTTTCCGGCACTAAGGCAGCCCGACAAGACGGGTTTGCAAGGGCGCAGCTATGACCAAGGATATTTTGCGATCGGCGATCGCGGCGGTAATCGGGATTGTCGTTGCCTTCGGGCTCATCTGGCTGGCGCAATATGCAGGCAGCGAAATTTCGCCGTCCGAATATGATGTCGAGAGTGGCGAAATTCTGATTCCGCTCGGCTCGACCATCGCGCTTATCGTCGGTTGGTTCATCGGCAGCTTCGCCGGGGGATGGCTTGCGATGCGGATATCGGCGGGAACCGGCGCGGGCTGGATCGTCGCCGGGTCGGTGATCGGCGCAGCGCTCTATCGTGCGGTAACGCTTGCTGACACATGGTGGATCATGGCGCTGGGTGTCGCAGTGCCGCTCGCGGCGGTATGGCTGGCGCAGCGCGCGACAGCGATGATTGCCGACTAAATGACCGTCGGCCCCCGCCTTCGCGGGGCGACGGACCCTATTTCGCTTCCCGATCCACCGCCGCCTGCACGCTCTTGTAGAACGCCTCGCGCGCCGCGCCGACACCTTCGGGATCGGTCGCGGTCGGCCAGTTGCCGTTCGACGCGATCACCAGCTTGCGCTTCGGATCGATGAAGATGCCCTGACCAAAGATCCCCTGCGCGGCGAAGCTGCCATCGTCATTGGTCCACCACTGATAGCCATAACCGCGGCCCGGCAGGCCGATATCGGCCTGTTTCGTCGTCGCGTTGCCGAACCAGTCATCCGGCACGATCCTGACCCCGTCCACAACGCCGTCGTTGAGCACAAACTGGCCAAGCCGCGCATAATCCTTCAGGCTTGCGGAGATGCAGCAACCGCTGATCTCATGCCCGGTTGCCCCAAGCATCCAGACCGCATCCTGCTCCATCCCGAACGGTTTCCAGATCTTTTCGGAAAGATAGGCCGACAAGCTTTTGCCCGTGGCACTCGACACCAGCACGCCGATCAAATTTGTCTCGCCCGTGCTGTACAACCATTTCGACCCTGCCGGAACATCGCGTGGCAAAGTCTTCATATAGCTGACGGTTACGTCTTCGCCCGCAACGGGCTTTTGCATGTTGAACAGCGCGACGTCGGATTTCGGATCGGTATAATCCTCGTTCCATTTGACGCCGGATGTCATGGTCAGCAATTGGCGCACCGACACGTCGTCATATGCCGATCCCTTGAGCCCGGGGATATAGACGGTGACCTTGTCGTCGAGGCTTTTGATATAGCCGTCCTTCACCGCCGCCCCGACGAGGGTCGAGGTGAAGCTCTTTGCGACCGAAAAGCTGGTCCAGCGCCCCGCGGCGCCGTAGCCGAGCGCATATTTCTCGAGCTGGATCTTGCCATCATGGACGATGATCAGCCCGGCATGGCGCTGCTTGGCCATATAGGCATCGACGTCGGTACCCAGATCGATCGGTCGACCCTGCGGCAACGGATAGACGACATCACCCGCTTCGACAGTATTGACCACCACTTTCGGGACGGTCTCCATCGTCCGGAAAGCAAGGTCGCGTTGATCCTGGGTCCAGAACAGCACATTCATATCCTTTGGCAGCGTGTCGGTGGTTTGGGTGGACGCGGGTGCCGTGCAGGCGGTCGCCGCCGCGCACAACAACGCCGCTGCCAGATATCGTCGCATAGCTTGCCTATCCCCTGTTTTCAGGCTGTTTTTTCCAGCGTCACTTGCGCAACGTCGATCCCGCCGCCGCGAAATCCGCCCTCGCAATATTGCAGATAATAACGCCAGAGCCGCACGAAACGGTCGTCGAAACCGGACGGCAGCTGATTGGCAGCGACCGCCGCGTCGAAACGCTCGCGCCACTGGCGGAGCGTTTCGGCATAATCCTCGCCGAAATGGTGAACGTCGCGCCACGCCAGACCGCGGGCCTCAGCCAACGCGCGGAACCGGCTTTCGGAGATCAGGCAGCCCCCGGGGAAGATATAGGCCTGGATGAAGTCGCTGCTCGCCGCATAGCGCTCGAACAGCGCATCGTTGATCAGAATATATTGGATCGCGGCCTTGCCGCCGGGGCGGAGCAGCCGCGCGACCGCGTCGAGATAGGCGGGCCAATAGGCCTGCCCGACCGCTTCGACCATTTCGACGCTGGCGATCGCGTCATAGGGACCCTGCGCGTCGCGATAGTCGCAAAGCTCGATCCGCGACCGCCCCGACAGGTCCACCGCGGCAAGGCGCGCGTCGGCAATCTCGGCCTGCGCCGGCGACAGTGTTATGCCTGTGTAGATGACATCGTGCCGTTCGACCGCCCGCTCCGCCAGCGCACCCCAGCCGCATCCGATTTCGAGCAAGCGGCTGCCCGACCGCAAGTCGAGCCGGTCAAGGATCGCGTCGACCTTGCTGGTCTGAGCCTCTTCCAGCGAATGCGCGGGATCCGCAAACAGCGCACTGGAATAATTCATCGCATGGTCAAGCCACAAGCGATAGAAATCATTGCCCAAATCATAATGGGCATGGATATTGCGCTTCGCACCGCGGCGATTGTTGCGGTTAAGGATATGGGCGATCTTGTTGAGCCAGCGCAGCGGCCCACGCGCGCGCGCCACGTCGCCCAGCGATTCGCCGTTGCGCATGAACAGGTCGAACAGCGGCACCGGATCGGGCGATGTCCACTCCCCCGCGTCCCAGGCGCGGTACCAGCCCACCGATCCCGACATTGCGAGGCGTGCCAACGCGGCCCAGCTGTGCAGATGTACGACGGCTGCCGGCCCCTTTCCGCGGCCGCCTAGCAAACGGACGCTGCCATCGGGCGTATGCGCTTCGATCGTGCCCATCACGAGCCCCGTGTCGATCCGGTCGAGCAGCCGATGAAACAGGCCCGCGGGCGCCAGTGCCAGCAGCCGCGCCAGCGCGCCGCCGCTGCGGTAGGCGCGGTCGGCGCGAAGCAATTGCTTGCCGCGGCGCGGGCTGACATGCGTGTTCATAACGTCTTCCTGCCCCAAAGTCGGGCGCCTGACAATCAGTTGCCGCGCGCCTTCATGACGTCATAAGCAGCCAGCGCGCGTTCGCGTGCTTCGCGGTGGCCGATGATCTTGGCGGGATAGGACTGCGGGCGCTGCCCGAAGCTTTCGGGGTCGTGGATCGCAGGCTCGGTGAGGTCGGCCAGTTCAGGCACCCACTCGCGAATATAGCCCGCCGCATCGAATTTTTCCGATTGGGTGAGCGGCGCCATGATCCGCGGGAACATATTGCTGTCGACCCCGCTCCCCGCGACCCACTGCCAGTTTACAGCGTTCGATGCGTAATCAGCATCGACCAAGGTGTCCCAGAACCATTGTTCACCCTGTCGCCAATCGATCAGCAGATGCTTGATCAGGAAGCTGGCGGCGATCATCCGGACGCGGTTGTGCATCCATCCCGTCGCCCACAGCTGGCGCATCCCCGCATCGACAATTGGATAGCCGGTGCGACCCTGCTGCCAGGCGGCGAGGTCGGCATCGGCCTCGCTGCCGCTGCGCCACGGTAAATGATCGTCAAACGCCGCGCGCGCGCTACGGCTGCCATAGTCCGGAAATTGCAGGATGATATTCTGCGCATAGTCGCGCCAGCCAATCTCGCCGAGAAAGACATCGACCGAGCCGCCAGCATCGGCGGTCCGGTGCCAGATCGTCGCGGGCGACACTTCGCCGAAATGCAGGTGCGGCGACAGGCGCGAACTGCCCTCGCACGACGGCAGGTTGCGTTGGCGGTCGTAATCGGCGGCCTCATCGATGAACGCCGCGAGCCGCTTGCGCGCGCCCGCTTCGCCCGGCTCCCATTCGGCGGCAAAGCCGGTGGCCCAATCGGGCCTGGTTGGTAGCAGCCCCCAGTCATCGAGCGCGTCAGACGCAGGCCATTTTTCCGGAGGCGCTATCTCGCGCGGGCGGTTCGACGGGCTTGGCGGCGGCATATGCTCCTTCAAAGCGCGCCAATATGGCGTGTAGATCTTGTATGGCGTCCCACCCCCGGTCGTCAGCGATCCGGGCGGAAGCAGGTAATTGCCATCGTGGCAGACGAGGTCGAGCCGCTTCGCGACGGCTTTTTCGGCGTTGCGCCACCAGGGCTCATAGTGGCGCAGGCAATGGACCGACCTTGCGCCGGTTTCTTCGGCAATCATCGCGAGTTGCTCGTCACAGCGCCCGCGCCGCAACACCAATCGCGATCCCTTTTCGCCCAGGCTGGCGTCGAGGCTGGCAAGGCTATGGTGCAACCACCAGCGCGAGGCCGCGCCCATGCGGCGATGCTTGGGCGTTTCATCGTCGAGGATATACACCGGGATCACCGGCCCAGCCGCTGCGGCCGCGATGACCGCCGCCTGATCGGAAAGGCGCAGATCGCGGCGAAACCAGATTATGCTCGGCGCGGTCATTCGTCGCGCGTAGCCGTGTCGGGTGCGGTCAGCCGGACCTGAAAACGATCCTGCGCCAGAGGATGCATAAACCGCTGGTCACGCAGCAGAATCGCGTCGCCGTCCGCCTGCGCAACGGGCATCCGCGCCCAGAACAGGAAAGCGCGGGCACCGGGATCGCCCATCAGCCAGGTTTTCAGCCGGGGATCATCCATTCCCGTCGGCTGACCGGCGATGTCCAGATTGCCGCCCACCCCGGGGGTGAAGCTCCCGCTCCCATATCGGTCCGCGGTGCGCCAAAAGATGTCGCGTTGCCAGAAGGCGAGCGGCGGCGGACTCGCGACGACCAGCGCGTCGGGCTGGCCCCCCGCGGCCAGCGCGCTCGCCGTCGTCCGTTCGGCGGCGCCGGTGATCAGGCCGTTGGCAAAAATATAGGCGCAGACCGCAGTGAAGCCGACCCACGCGGGCCGCTGCCAATTCGCCGCCCCGCCCCGTTCGCGGCGCAGCGACAGCCAGATCGACAGGCCCAGCGCAATCCATATCCACAGGTCGATGATAAAGATCGTATCGCCGTAAAACCATTGCGACGAAAAGGGTTCGAGCAAGCGGATGCCATAGTTGTTGAGCCAGTCGAGCGCAGGGTGGCTCAGGCAGCCGATATAGGCGAGCACCAGCAACCAGCCCTTGTTGATCGGCAGCCGTGCCGCCGGGCGCTTGCCGCGCTTCGTCTGCCAGCGATCGAATGCCAACATCGCCGCCCACAGCAATATCGGCAGGACCAGCAGCGCGATCGGACCATGCGTAATCCCGCGCCGAAACCCCAGATGCTGAACCCCGTCGAGCCACGCCAGACACGCTGCGTCGACGTCGGGCAGGTTCGCCGCCAGGATCAGTGTCGGGATCGCCAGCCCCGTCCTTTTCTTGAGCCCCATCTGGCCGAGAAGCGCGCCGACAAGGCTGTGCGTCAGGTTATCCATCGCCGCTTGGTGGCGCGGATCGGGCAGCATTGCAATGCGTTATGCGGACCGGTTCACCCGCCCGCTGATGCGAACCACCTACGCCGCGATTACAGCTCCGGCCCGCCCTCGGTCACCGTCCACGTCTGGCCCTTTTTCAGCAGACCTTGTAGATCGGCGATCTTGCCTTCGCGCGCAGCGGCATTCTGCCGCCAGACATCGGCTTCGAACGTCGGGCGCGGATCGTCGTAAAGCACGCCGAGCGCCATCGGAAATTCGCCGAAGCGCATCTCAACGAGCATGTGCGCGACGCTGCGGTTGGTGACGTCATGGACGATCACGCCCGCGGCTTCCCAGTCGCCATCGACGACATCGACGGTCTTGAGGTGCAGTTCGTCGGCATCGAGCGCGATGCCTTTGGTGCCCTTGGCATAGAGCATCGGCTCACCATGCTTGAGCCACAGTTGGCGATCCTCGGCGCCCTTCGGCGCCGCGAAATCCTCGAACACGTCTTTATTATAGACGATACAGTTCTGGAAAATCTCGATAAAGGCTGCACCCTTGTGAGCATGCGCTGCCTTCAGCACGTTCGGCAGTTCCTTCGACACGTCGAAACCGCGCGCGACAAAGCGCGCGCCCGCGCCGAGCGCGAAGGCGGCGGGCTGCGCCGGACGATCGACCGAGCCATAGGGCGTCGACGGGCTCGTCGTGCCGACCCGGCTGGTCGGCGAATATTGCCCCTTGGTCAGCCCGTAAATCTCGTTGTTGAACAGCATGATCTGGCAATCGAGATTGCGGCGAATGAGGTGCATCGTGTGGTTGCCGCCGATCGACAGTCCGTCGCCGTCGCCGGTGACGATCCAGATATCGAGGTTCGGGTTGGCAAGCTTCAACCCCGTCGCAAACGCGGGCGCGCGGCCGTGGATCGTGTGGAAGCCATAGGTTTCCATATAGTAGGGAAAGCGCGACGAGCAGCCGATGCCGCTGATGAACACCGTATTTTCGGGCGCGGTGCCGATTTCGGGCATCGTGCGCTGCACCGCTTTCAGGATCGCATAGTCGCCGCAGCCGGGGCACCAGCGAACTTCCTGATCGGTTTCCCAATCTTTCAGCGTGGTGGCGCGGGTGATCGGAGTAACCTGGTTCACTTCAATGCCTCCTCAATGGCGGCTTCGATTTCGGCGATGGTGAAGGGCTGACCCGACACCTTGTTCACCGGCTTCGCATCGACCAGATATTGGTCGCGCAGCACGGTCTTGAGCTGCCCCGTGTTCATCTCGGGCACGATCACCCTGTCAAAACTCTTGAGCAATTCGCCAAGGTTGGCGGGCAGCGGCCAGATATGACGGATGTGAACATGGCTGACGTCAAGACCCTCGGCACGCTTGCGACGCACCGCCTGGTGGATCGGGCCGAAGGTCGAGCCCCAGCCGACAACCGCAAGCTTGCCGCCCTCGGCGCCCAGCTCGACGATCTGGTCGGGCACCTTGATGCCGTCGATCTTGTCCTTGCGAATGTCGGTCATCGCCTGATGATTGCCCGGCGCATAATTGATGTGGCCGGTATCGACTTCCTTCTCGATCCCGCCGATGCGGTGGAGCAGACCCGGCGTACCGGGCTTGACCCACGGACGCGCGAGCTTGTCGTCACGGCCATAAGGCTTGAAGCCGCCCTCGGGCACTTCGGTCAGGAACTCGACCGGAAAAGCCTCGTACGTCGTCAGATCGGGCACCGCCCAGGGCTCGGCGGCGTTGGCGATATAGCCGTCGGTGAGCAGCATCACCGGGGTCATATATTGCACCGCGATGCGCACCGCCTCGATCGCGCAATCGAACGCGTCACCGGGCGAGCGCGCCGAAATGACGGGCATCGGGGCGTCGCCGTTGCGGCCATAAACCGCCTGGTAAAGGTCGGACTGTTCGGTTTTCGTCGGCAGGCCGGTCGAGGGACCGCCGCGCTGCGAATTGACGATGACGAGCGGCAGCTCGGTCATGATCGCCAGGCCCATCGCCTCGCCCTTCAGCGCGATACCGGGTCCCGACGATGACGTCACACCGAGCGCACCGCCATAGCTCGCACCGATTGCCGAGCAGATGGCGGCGATTTCGTCCTCGGCCTGAAAGGTCGTGACGTCATATTCCTTGAGCCGCGACAGGTGATGCAAGATCGCCGAGGCGGGGGTGATCGGATAGCCGCCGAAGAACATCGGCAGCTTGGCGAGCTGCGCGCCCGCAACGAGCCCGAGCGCGATACCCTCGGCGCCGGTCAGCGTACGATAGAGGCCCGGTGCAACGGGCGCCGGGTCGACATGATGCTGCTTCAGCGGCCCGGCGAGCTCGGCGGTCTCACCATAAGCATGGCCCGCGTTGAGCGCCGCGATGTTGGCCGCGGCAAGATCGGGCGCCTTCGCAAACTTGCCGTTCAGCCAGTCGATCAGCGGCTGGCGATCACGATCGAACATCCAGAGCGCCAGCCCCAGCGTCCACATATTCTTGCAGCGCAGCGCCTCCTTGTTGCCAAGCCCGAATGGTTTGACGGCGTCCATAGTGAGTTGGCTGATGTTGAGCTTGAGCAGCTGCCACTTGGCCAGGCTGCCGTCATCGAGCGGGTTGGCGTCATATTTCGCCTTGGCAAGATTGCGATCGTTGAACTCGCCCTCGTCGGCGATGATCAGCCCACCGGGTTTGAGCGACGGCACATTGGTCTTGAGCGCCGCAGGGTTCATGGCGACGAGCACGTCGGGCGCATCTCCCGCGGTATCGATTGCCGACGAACCAAAATTGATCTGGAAGGCCGACACCCCGAACAGCGTGCCCTGGGGGGCGCGGATCTCGGCGGGAAAATCGGGGAAGGTCGCAAAGTCGTTGCCCGCGAGCGCCGACGACAAAGTGAACTGACCACCGGTCAGCTGCATCCCGTCGCCGCTATCGCCTGCAAATCTGACTACCACCGCATCCGAAAGGGGGGACTGCCGCTTGTCGGCTTCGTCCACTACCGCTGTCGCCATTTTTTCTTCTGCCTTGAATCTTGCGAACCTGTGACGCTGGCCTAGGCCTGTGGGCGCGATGCCGCAATTCAGAAAAAATTGTGCGCTGCAAACTTCAAACGTCCGAATGGGTTGCGAATTGCGATTGAATTATCCGCGGTGATGCCGAATAGCTGCGCAAACAACAGGCCGCGCAAGCGGAACGATAGGATAACAGGATGACTGACGGCACCACGCATTTCACGCGCCCTGACGTGGCGACTTTCCTGGCGTTTCTGAACGCCCAGGAAGGTCCGAAGATGGAAGAGATGCCGCCCGAGGGCGCGCGCGAGATGTTCCGCGTTATGGCCCAGATGGCCGACGCGCCCCGCGGCGAGATTGCGCAGGTCGAGGACCGGACCATCCCCGGCCCTGCTGGCGAGATTCCCGTCCGCATCTATGACAATCGTCCGGGTCGCGAACCCGGCCCGGTGATGGTTTTCTTCCATGGCGGCGGCTGGGTCATTGGCGACCTCGATACTCACGACGGCTATTGCGCCGAAGCCGCACGCCTGCTCGATATTCCGGTGATTGCAATCGACTATCGCCTCGCGCCCGAACACCCCTTCCCCGCCGCGCCTGAGGATTGCGAGGCGGCGGCGCGCTGGGTTGCCGACAATTTCGCGTGCACCGGGCTGGTCCTGTCTGGGGAAAGTGCGGGCGGCAACCTGACCATTGCGACAGCACTCACCCTTCGCGACAAGCCCGCGTCAAAGCCGGTGATCGCAATGCACCCCATCTATCCTGCCGTTACGACGCACGATGACTGGCAAAGCTATCGCGATTTTGGCGAAGGCCATCTGCTGACCACCGGCAGCATGACGTATTTCGGCAACCATTATGCGCCAGATCCCGCCGACTATCGCGCGGCGCCGCTTGATTTTCCGGCAGCCGGCCTGCCGCCGACGCTGCTCACCACCGCTGGCCTCGACCCGCTGCGCGATCAGGGCCGTGCCTATGCCGCCAAGCTGATCGAGGCAGGTGTCCCGACGACGTACCGCGAAGCGACGGGCAGCATTCATGGCTATATCAATCTGGCGCAAGGTATCCCGAGCGCCAAGGAGGACATCCGCGGCGCCTTGATGGTCTTGAAAGCGATCGTCGCCGAAGCTAGCGGAGCGGCATGATCGATCACAACGCCCTTCCCTATCGGCCCTGTGCCGGCGTCATGCTCGCCAATCGCGACGGCAAGGTGTTCGTCGGCCAGCGACTCGATACCTCGAGTGAAGCCTGGCAGATGCCGCAGGGCGGGATCGACGACGGCGAAGATGCCGAGGAGGCGGCGATCCGCGAGCTTGGCGAGGAAACCGGCGTCCATGGCGGGCTGGTCGAAATCATTGCGCGCAGCCGCGAGGAATATTTCTACGACCTGCCCGACCATCTGATCGGCAAGATGTGGGGCGGCAAATTTCGCGGCCAACGCCAGCACTGGTTCCTGATGCGCTTCACGGGTGAGGACAGCGACATCAACATCGCCACCAAGCATCAGGAGTTTCGCGCCTGGAAATGGGCCGAACTGCACGAGATCGAAAAGCTGATTGTGCCGTTCAAGCGTGTGCTTTACCGCGGATTGATCGAGGAATTCGGCCCGCTCGTCTGATCACGTAGCGCCAGCGCTACGCGAAAGACATTGGCGAACATTTCAGGGGTCAGGCGCCCGGTGTTCGTGTTGTAACGCGAGCAATGATAGCTATCGACAAGGTACCGCCCCTCTGCCAGCCGGTGAACCGCGCCATGACCGAACGGATGCGCCGCCAGCCGCGCGCCCGCTGCTCTTAGCACCGCGTCATGCGCGATCCGTCCCAGCGCGACGATCACGCGGACGCGGGGCAAGGCCGCCAGTTGCTGTTCGAAATACGGGCGACAATTCGCAATCTCGGCGGGCGTCGGCTTGTTCTGTGGCGGCAGGCATTTGACGCTGTTGACGATGATCGCGCCATAGAGGGTCAATCCGTCGTCGATCCGCGCATCATACCGACCTTTGCTCAGCCCGAATTTGGCCAGCGTCGCGAACAGCAGGTCGCCCGCATAATCGCCAGTGAACGGCCGTCCGGTCCGGTTCGCACCATGCTTGCCCGGCGCCAGTCCCGCAAGTGCCAGCCAGGCGTCAGGGTCGCCGAACGCATGGACCGGCGCGTTCCACCAGTCCGGATATTCAGCCTGACATTCGCGCCGCAACGCGACCAATCGCGGACAGCGCGGGCAATCGCGCGGCGGCTCGGTACCGGGCAATGGGCTGTCAATCTCCACACAACTGCGATAGGCGCGAGAGCATGAGCAACGCAACGCCGCTTCCCCTCTATGCCATCGGCCTCGGCTCGAATCGCCGCCATGCGCGCTTCGGCGATCCGCGCGCGGTGCTGATGGCGGCGCTCGCGGCGCTCGAAAGCGACGATATCGAAGCGGTCGATGCCAGCCCGATCATCGCGAGCGATCCGATCGGCCCGTCGCGCCGCCGCTATGCGAATGCAGTCGCGCTGGTGGCATCGACGCTGACCCCGCGGCAGATGCTCGCGAGACTTCACGCGATCGAAGCAACCTTTGGCCGCCGCGTCGGGCAGCGCTGGAGCGCGCGGACGCTGGACCTCGATATTCTCCTCTGGTCGGGCGGCATCTGGTCCGACAGCGCGCTCACCATCCCCCACCCCGCGATCGACCAGCGCGCCTTCGTCCTCGGCCCGCTCCGCGCGATCGTTCCCAATTGGCAGCATCCGCTCCACCGCCGCAGCGTCCGCCAGCTCGCCGCGCGCCTCGGACGTCCAAAGCCGGTTGACCGGGGCGCAGCAGCGCACTAGGGCGACGGCTCACTTCGCGCACCGCCTTTGCGGCGCCGCGATGGGCCCTTAGCTCAGTCGGTAGAGCAACTGACTTTTAATCAGTAGGTCGCTGGTTCGAACCCAGCAGGGCTCACCATCTCCTCATATTCTGACGACTGCGGCGGCGCGGACGCGCGCGCTCCGCGGCGGTTGGCCAACAGCCTTCAATATTCCTGCCGTCGTTACCTCTGAATTTACCGATTGGCGTGATAAGAGCGGCATCGGGAGCCAAGCATTATCGCGGCAACCAAATTTTGCGGACGGGCTTCGTGCACTTCGACGGCCAAGGCAGGGACAGAATTTGACGACACTCATCACCGGTGCGGCGGGCTTTATCGGCATGCATGTTGCGGCGGCGCTGCTTGCGCGCGGCGAGCGCGTGGTCGGTATCGACAATTTCACGCCCTATTATTCGCTCGATCTCAAACGCGCGCGTGTCGCGCATCTTGCAGCGCGCTATGGCGACCTGTTCGCGTTCAAGGATGTTGATTTTGGCGATGCCGGGGCGCTTGCCGCGGCGCTGGCCGATGTGGCGATCGACCGCATCGTGCATCTGGGGGCGCAGCCGGGAGTGCGCTACTCGCTCGAAAACCCGGCGGCCTACATTCACTCGAATGTCGCCGGCCATGTGAATATCCTCGAACTGGCGCGCCACCGGACAATTGCGCATCTGGTTTATGCATCATCGTCGTCGGTTTACGGCATGCGTGCCGATACGCCCTTTCGCGTGGCCGACCGCGCCGACGCGCCGATCTCGCTCTATGCGGCGACCAAGCGCGCTGACGAGCTGATGAGCGAAACCTATGCGCATCTGTTCCGGATCCCGCAGACCGGACTGCGGTTTTTCACCGTTTACGGCCCCTGGGGGCGGCCCGACATGGCGGTGTGGAAATTCACCGAAGCGGTGCTGCAGGGGCGCCCGATCGACGTCTATAATCACGGCGACATGCTGCGCGATTTCACATTCATCGACGATATTGTGAGCGGTGTCGTTCTGGCACTCGACCGCCCACCCAGCGATGACAAGCAGATGAAGCCCGGCGGCTTCACCACGCCGCATCGGCTTTACAATATCGGCAACAACCGGCCCGAACAGCTGACCGACCTGATCCGCGCGATCGAAACCGCCTGCGATCGCAAGGCCGAAATAAATTTGCTGCCGATGCAGGACGGCGACGTCTATCAGACCTTCGCCGATATCGAAGATATCAGCCGTGACCTGGGCTTTGCCCCGAGCACCCCGATGGCGGTCGGCATTCCGGCGTTTGTCGATTGGTATCGCAAAGACTGGTCCAAGCGCGGGTAACGTCGCCCGTACCAGCCCTATGGCGCAATAGGGCGTACCCGGTGGCTTGGTCGCAGGCGCGGGATCGAATAGGGCGGATTCGTTGACGGCAAAATTTCCGTTTGGAGGCAAGGCAATCCGATGAATATCCTGTTGACCGGCGGCACCGGCTATATCGGCAGCCATGTTGCGACCGCTTTGATTTCAGCAGGCCATCAGGTCGCCTGCTTCGACAATCTTGCGAATAGCGATGCCGCGGTGATCGAACGGCTCGAAGCGATCACCGGTACGGCGGTTCCCCTGGTCGTCGGTGATATTCGTGATGGCGATGCGTTGCGCGGCGCGATGGCGGACCACGACGTCGAAGCCGTCATCCATTTCGCGGGGCTGAAAGCCGTCGGCGAATCGGTCGCCGAACCGATGAAATATTACGACAATAATGTGCGCGGGACGCTGTCGCTGGTCCAGGCCATGGCCGATTGCAGCGTCAAGACGATGGTCTTTTCGTCAAGCGCAACGGTCTATGGCCAACCGCAATATCTGCCGCTCGATGAAAAACACCCGACATCGGCGACCAATCCCTATGGCCGCACCAAGTTGATGATCGAGGAGATGCTGGCGGACATTGCGACGTCCGACCCCGAATGGCGCATCGCCACCCTGCGCTATTTCAACCCGGTCGGCGCGCATGACAGCGGCCTGATCGGCGAGAATCCCAATGGTATTCCGAACAATCTGATGCCCTTTATCAGCCGCGTCGCCGCCGGTCGGCTCAACGAGCTATCCGTATTTGGCAGCGACTATGACACGCCCGACGGCACGGGGGTGCGCGATTACATCCATGTCGTCGACCTCGCCGATGGTCATGTTGCGGCGCTCGACGCGATCGTCCAGGCCGCTCCCGGCCTTTCGACTTGGAACCTTGGCACCGGGCAAGGCTATTCGGTGCTGGATATGGTTCGGGCGTTTGAACGGGTGAACGGCGTCAGCATCCCCTATCGCATCGCACCGCGCCGCGACGGCGATGTGGCGAGTTGCTACGCGAGCCCCGAACGCGCCGCGCAAGAGCTCGGGTGGACCGCGCAGCGCGATCTCGACGCCATGTGTGCGTCGAGCTGGAGCTTCGAACGCACGCTAGCGATGCGCAATTCGGGCTAGCCGAACCAGCCCGCGGTCTGGGCGAGCACCCACAGGCCGATCAACAGGAATAGCCCCGCCGCGATCATCCGCACCTTTGCGAGATCGACGCGCTTGAGCAGTTCATGTCCCAGGAAGATCGCCGGCACGTTGGCGATCATCATGCCCAGCGTCGTTCCGGCGGTTACGGCCATGACGTCATGATATTGCGCGCCGAGCGCAATTGTCGCGATTTGCGTCTTGTCACCCATTTCGACAACGAAGAAGGCGACCAATGTCGTCAGGAACGCGCCAAACCGCGGCTTCGGCGCATCCTCGTCCTCGAATTTGTCGGGGATCAGCGTCCACGCCGCCATCGCGATAAATGACAGGCCGATCGCGTAGCGGAAGATATTGCTATCGAGGAAGCTCGCCGCTGACGCGCCCAGCAGCGCCGCGAGCGCGTGATTGGCCAGCGTCGCGACCAGGATGCCAAGGATGATCGGCAATGGCCCGTTGAACCGCGTAGCGAGCAAGATCGCGAGCAACTGCGTCTTGTCGCCGATTTCGGCGAGCGCGACGACGGCGGTCGAGGTGAGCATGGCTTCCATGAAAAAACTCCGGGGCCGGGCGGCGTTGCGATTCCAACGGACATCGACACCCGCCGCCCGGCCCGGACGAAGAATGCGATGCCATTGGTCTCGCCCAAGCGGTGTCCCGCTTCCACCGCACCACGACCTCTCGGCCGAGTATGTTGACACGGTGGCCCGTCCGGTCGGACGGCTGGCTACTCCCCAGATGACGCGGGCGGGTTAGTCGGGTTGTCGGCGCGAGGCAAGTCCCCCGATGCGGCTGCAACGGCTTCTTCCGATTCGGCAATATCGGCGTCCATGGCTTTGGCGCGCGCCTCGATTTCTTCGGCCGCCTTGTCGTAGCGCGCCTCGAAATCGGGTTCGTCCTTGCACCCGGCCAACAGAAGCAACGGCAGCAGAATTACGGCGCCGCGCATCAATAATCCTTGCGGTAGCGAATGCTGAGGTTCGACTGGCCCGAACCGCCCGCTTGACTCAGCAGCGACAGCGCCCGGGTCAGGCTGATCTCGAGCTGCGTCGCGGTGTAGCCGCGCGCGTCGGTGATGACCTCCAGATAGATGTCCTTGGTGATATATTGTCCGGCAGCGAGCGCGGTACCGCGCCCAACGGTATCATCGGGACCGAGCACCCGCAGCCGGTCGATCCCGGTCGCCGACTGCAGCGCGCCGAGCGGGCTCAATCCCCCGCCCCCGCTGCTGAGCGTGTTGAGCGACGAAGCGAGCTGAACCGCCTGTAGCGGCGACAAGGTCGTGATCGAATCGCCGAACAAGATACGCGAGACGATCTCGTCTTGCGGCAGTCCGGGCACGCTGGAGAAGGCAATCTGCGGGTTGCTCGCGCGGCCCGACACGGCGACATTCACCGTCACGGTCTCGATCGTATCGCTCGCCAGTAAGCGGATCGCCGGGTCATAGGCGTCGCCGGTCGGGAAGGTCACGCGGCCTTCCTGCAATTCGAACGACCGTCCCGCAAATCCCAGCGTCCCGCGCACCAGCTCGATCTCACCCGTCACACGCGGCGCCAGCGTTGTCCCACGCAGGACGATATCGGCCATCCATTCCGATTCGAGCCCCATGCCACTCACATAGATTTCATCCGACGCCTTCAGCGCGATATCGAGGCGGATGAGGTCGAACAGGCTCCCGCCGACCGCGGCGAGACCGTCGCCGCTGATCCGCAGTCGCCCTGTCGCGGGTTTGCGCCTGATGCCGGTCAGCACCGGCACCTGCGCCGCGCCTTCGCGCACGATACGATAGCGCGTTTCGGGAAGGCGCAGGCTGCCCGACAGCAACGCCGCCTGCCCGGCGACCTTTTCGAGCACCAGGTTGCCTGTCGCGCGCGCCGCAATATTCTCGCTGCGCGCGAGCCGCGCATTGTCGAGCGTCATCGCGATATTCATCGGATAACCATCGGCTTGCGCCAGGCTGATATAGCCCTTCGCTTCGACCTTGCCGTCGCCTGCGGTCGCGGTCAGCTGATCGATCTCCAGCCGGTTGCCGGTGAAGCGACCGTTGACGACCATGTTGGTCAGGCGCGTGCCATAGGTCTGGTTTTCGTAAACCATGTCCTTGCCGCGGACGACGCCCGACAGGCAGGGGTCGGCGACGCTGCAACTGAAGTCAGCGGCAACCGCGATCGGACCCGACACCCCTTGGTCGGCGGGACCGAAGAAAGAATAGAGCGTGTCCGACGGGCCGTTGTAGCGGATGCCGCCGCCCAATGGCGCCGCGCGCAGGCGCGTTGTCCAGTCGCCCGCTCCCGGACCGAGCGGGCGGAGCGAAGCCTGCATCCGCCCGATCACGCTGCCGCGCTTGCGCATCACCGCGCGGGCTTCGCCGCCGTCGCTCAGCAGCTTGCCAGCGAAATTGACGTCGACGGGCTGGCTGACCGACGCCGCTGTCGTCCTGGTAAAGCCAGTGATCGTCAGCCGCGCATCGGCGCGCGGGAAGCTTTCCGAACTCGCCTGTTCGAAATCGAGGCTGCCGGTTGCGCGTCCGCCGAGCCCCATGTCGGGATAGACGGCGTTGAGGATCGCCATGTTGACGCGCTCAAGCCGGCTCTGGATCATGATCCCGTCCCCAAACCGCCCGGCAACGCGCGCGTTGCTACCGCGGCCCAGATTGACCGTTGTCGGCAGCAGTTCATAGCCATCGGGACCGAGGATGATCCGCGCGGGTGAGGTGGTGCGGAAGTTGATCCCCGTCGCGCGGCCCTGCACCGACGCGCGCCACAGCTCGGGCGTCAGATCAGCGTTGGCGGCGATGCGGAACGGCACGCCGCTGGTGCCTTCGACCAGCGCCTGCGCTTTGCCGCGCCCATCACGATAATCGATCTTCACCCGCCCGACCGCGATGTCATATTCGCGAATGCGCGTCTGCGCGATCTGTATGTCAGCAACGACATGCGGGGTATCATAGAGCGTGACATCGGCATCGACGATCGCCGATCCGACCGCCAGTTTGGCGGGTCCGGGCAGCACGACGTCATTGGCGCGGACGTTGATCGCCGCCGCCTGATACTGGCCAGCAGCGCTCAGCCGAACGAGGCCGCCCAGCCCCTGCCCCGATGCATTGAGCTGGCCCACGAACGGCCCGGCGTCGCTCCGCACCAACCGCCCGTTGAACCCGATCCCCGAAAGGTCTCCGCGCTCGACGTCGATCGTCAGCGGACCCGTTGCCGTCAGCAGCACCACATCGGCGGACAGCGGCCCATAATCGGTGTCGCCGGTTGCCGCGAGGCGATAACCGTTCGGCGCACCGTTGATCCGCGCGACAAGATTGGCGAGCCCGATGCCCAATCCCGGTCGTTCCGCGGTCACGACGGCGCGCGGGTCGCTGATCGTCCCCGCCAGCTGGACCCCGACGGGACCATAATCGGTCGAATTGGCCCGCGCGCTGATCTGGATCTGGCCGTTCGGCGCATAGCTCCCCTGCCCGCCGGTGACGCGCAGCCGCGGCGCCGCCAGCCGCAGATTGGTAAAGCGCGCCACGCCGTCGGTGCCGTAGCGCACGTCGCTCGACGCGGTCGCATTGCCGCCCAGGAAATCGCGCACGCCCGAGTTGAACAACCGGGTCGAACGCGCGCGCACCCGCCCGACGATCTCAAAGCCGCCGCGCGGCGCGGTCTTCACGTCGGCATCGGTGTCGATATCGAAGATGCCAACACTCTCGACGCGATAGTCGTTGATCCGCCCATCGATCGCCCCGGTATAAAAGCCGCGATTGAGGTCGGCGATGACGATCGCCTTCGCATCGATGCGCGGCGACCGCAGGCGCAAATTGTCGCTGAGGATCCGCCCGTTGCTGTAAGCGAGATCGCCGTCGAGGCGAACCTCGACGAGCGTGCCACCCGCCACCGTATCGAGTCCGCGGATCCGCGCCGCGCGCCCCGAGACCGGAATGACGATCTGGTCCGCATCGACGCGCGCCTTGCCCGACAAAACCAGCGTCTCGATAACGATGTCGTTGACCGCGAGCGTGGTCGCGTTCGCTTGATATTCGACCGTCGGCAGGTCGAACGCGCCGTTAAACGTTGCCGTTGCCCGCACCCCATTCGCGCGTACCGCGGGGGCGACCGCGCGCGGGCGAAGCAGGACGAACGCCAGTTGCAGCGCCTCATACCGGCTGTTGCCGAGATCGACTCCGCCGCTCATGCCCAAGCGGAACGCCTCGGACGAGAAGCGGCCATCCAGGTCGGCCTTGCGTTCCGCCAGCCGTGCAGTGAGATCAACGGCGGTTTGCGAACCGAGTAGTTCCGCCACCGGCCCGTCGAACAGCCGCGATGCCTGCGCGGAACCTTTCACCGCAAAAGTGCCGTCGCGGCCCGTCAACGCGAACCGCGCCAGCGGTGCGGCGCCAAGATTGGCGGTCAGATTGCCGTTCCAGACTTTCCAGTCTCCACGTCCCGCCAGCTTGGCAGTCAACGTCTCGTCAAACCCGCCCATCGCCGCGAGCACCCCGCCCTTCGGCGCTGTCACGTTCATGGTGACATCAAAACGGTTCGCTTCCGGAACGGCATCAAGCAACAACGCCAGCGTGTCGCCCTTGGCATTGGCGCCGATCGTCGCGGCGTTGGCGGTAATCTGCGCGCGCCGATCGGCAATCGCAATTTTGCCGTTCAGCCGCGCCTCCTGCCGCTCACCGGCGACCGCGGGCTCAAAGATGAAACGATCGACGCGCAGCGCACCCACATCAATGTCGAGATCGGGGAGCAGCGGCTCGCCGGTATCGGGCACGACCTTGAACGCCGGCATCTTGCGCATCGTCATCGTCGCGGCGGTTGCCGAGCGGACGTCGACATGGTTGGCGAAATAGCGGATGGGGCGCCAATCGACCCGAACCTCGGGCGACTCCAGGAAAACACCTTTGGGATCGGACAGCGTGAAGTTGCGGATGACCATCCGGCCATAGAGCGACCCGTCGAGCCGCCCGATCCCGATGTTCATCCCGTTTTCGAATTCATATTTCTCGACTTGGGTGACGACGAAGCGCCGCCCGGCGTCGCTGTTGAGCCCGATGAGGAACAAAGCAAACAACAGGACCAGCCCCAGCAACGACAGGCCAATCCAGCGCAGGATCGTCATTAGCCAGTTGCGCGGCTTCGCGCTCGTTGCAGCATCGGCGGCCACAGGCGCGTCACCAGCCATCAGAACGCCTGCCCGATCGACACATAGACGCTGACCAGCGCCTCACCCGGCTTGCGTCCGATCGGGGTGGCGACGTCGAGCCGCATCGGACCGAAGTTGGTGTAATAGCGCGCTCCAATGCCCATACCGAAACGCAGGTCGGAGAAGGTCGGGGCCGAACCGCGGTAAACCTGCCCCGCATCAACAAAACCGACGACGCCGAAATTGCCAAAGCGATAGCGTCCTTCGAACGCCGCCTCCGCAACGCTGCGGCCGCCGATCGGGTCGAGGTCAGGATCCTTGGGACCGAGCTCCTGATAACCGAAACCGCGCACCGACCCGCCGCCACCGGCATAGAAGCGCCGCGACGGCGCCAGCCGTTCGCGGGCGGCGCCCAAGATCGATCCGACCCGCACACGGCCCGCCAGCACGATGTTGTCGGTGACCGGATAATAGCCGCTGACGTCCAGGCGCGTTCGGGCGTAGGGTGAAAATTGTCCCGCCAGCGACCCTTCGGGCTGGATCAGCGCGGTAACCCGAAACCCCTTGGTCGGATCGAGCAGGCTGTCGGTCCGATCCATCCCGACCTGCCCCGTCACCCCAAAAATGGTATAGAAATCCCGCTCTCGCGCGCCGCGCGTGAAATCATAGTCATCCTCGCTCGTCGCGATCAGTTCGGCGCCAAAGGCGTAAGTGAATTTTTTCTGCCAGATCGGGGTCGAATCATAGCTGACCCGCGCCGCGACACGACCGGTGATCGCCTCGAACGCATTGTAGTTGCTGCGTGTCGCTTCGGCGACCAGTTCAAAGGTGCGATCGCGGCGTCCGGCGTTCGACCGGCGCAGCGTCGCGCCGAGTCCTTGTTCCTGGGTTCCCACTACACCACGAAAGATCAGCGCGCCTTCGGGCGGCAGCAGGTTGCGGTGCGTCCAGCTGCCTTCGAGCCGGATCCCCTCACCGGTGCCATAGCCCGCACTCGCGGCCAATGTCCGCGGCGGTCCCGCCTGCTGCGTGACCAGCATCGTGACATATTCGGTATCGTCGCCCGCGCTTTCGCCCGTCGGCTGCGGCTCGGCGGCGACGGTGGCGAACAGGCCGGTGGCAACCAGCGCCTGCCGCAGATCATCGACCTTGCGGCTGTCGTAAAGGTCGCCGCGTTTGAAGCGCGCGAGCACCGCGACATGCTCGGCGTCGAACGCCAAATCACCCGTCGTCTCGATGCCGCCGAACCGCGACCGTTTGCCGATCTCGACGGGCAGCGTGTACACGCCGTCCCCGGTCGCTCCGTCGAGCAAGATGTCGCGCTGCCCCACCTCGGCAAAGGGATAGCCCTCTTCGGGCAATTTAAGTGCGATCGCCGCCTCTGCGCCCTGCACGCGCTGCGCGACAATCGGTTCGCCAACCGCGAGCGGAAAATTGTCTGCGATCAAGTTCGACGGGACCGTCGGCGCCGCATTGATAATGATATCCGCCAAGGTGTAGCGCTGCCCCGGCTTGACATCGATAACCGCCGTGATCGGGCGGCGCTGGCGCGGTTGGCCCTCCTGGCCTTCTTCGCGCTCGCCGCGATCGATCCGCGTATCGACCACCGCGTCATAATAGCCTTCGGACGCCAGAATGCGCTGCATCAACTCGCCATCGGCGGTCAGGCGGGCGCGTACCATCGCGGCATTGTCGGCCTTGCCATCGCCGTCATAGAGCGCGGACAAGTCGCCGAACAGGTCGGCGAGATCAACATCGGTGCTGTCATCGGCCGGGACGAGCCCATTGACCTGCACCGTATAGGACACGCTGACATTCTCGCGGTCGTCTTCGGCCTCGGCGAATTCGACCGGCTCGACAACAAAATTTTCGAGCGGCGGCAGCGGCGCGGCAAGCTCGCTGTCGGTAATCGGCGCATCGCCGATGAACTCCACCGCATCGCCATCGGCCAGTGTCGGGATCGGAACGACATCGACCGCGGGCGTCGGAGTGTCCGAAGCGATACCACCCACGTTCGCGGCTTCCACGGCTTGCCGCTTTTCAAAGTCGGCAATCGATTCGAGCGGCCGATTGAGCTCGGGATCATCCTCCGCAAATATCTGCGGGATCGCCTTCTCGAACTCCTCGTCGCTGATGATCGGCGCGACCTCGGGGAACGCAACATCGGGCGGCGGTGGGGTCGGGGCAGCAATTGCCGCTTCGGAAGCTGGTTCGACGGTCGGCACGACCTGCGGCGGTTCGACCGGCTGGCCGATCGCGGCGGTCGTCCAGGTCAGGCAAAACGCCGACGCCGACGCAATCAACAAGGATCGCGTCCGCACCAGTCGCATCAGGTGATAATCACGGGAAGTTTCAGGGTTTTGCATCTGTCAGCCGTCGATACGGCATCTCTGGCTGGCACACAGCGGCGGCGCAACCCGTTTCTATGCGGCCAAACCCCCGAATCATGCTCATTTCGTCGCAAATCCCCCGTCGGCCCTATCGGCTCCACGCGATCAAGGAGTCTATGGGGATCCGGTTCCGCGCGTCAGCTATCGACGCCGAACAGATCGCGACTGTAAACCTTGTCTTCTACATCGCCCAATTCGTCGGTCACCCGGTTGGCGATGATCACATCGGCCTCGGCCTTGAACGCCGCCAGATCGCGCACCACGCGCGAGTTGAACAACCGTTCGTCGTCGATTAGCGGTTCATAGACGATCACCTCGACCCCCTTGGCCTTGATCCGCTTCATCACGCCCAGGATGCTGCTGGCGCGGAAATTGTCCGAACCCGCTTTCATGGCCAGCCGGTGGATGCCGACCACGCGCGGACGGCGCTTAAGCACCTCGGAGGCGACGAAATCCTTGCGCGTCGTGTTTGACGACACGATCGCCTGGATCAAATTCTGCGGGACCTCACTGTAATTGGCCAGCATCTGCTTGGTGTCTTTGGGCAGGCAATAGCCGCCATAACCAAAGGACGGGTTGTTATAGAAACTGCCGATCCGCGGGTCGAGGCACACACCCTCAATGATCTGACGCGAATCGGCGCCATGCATCGCAGCGTAAGTATCGAGCTCGTTGAAGAACGCGACGCGCATCGCAAGATAGGTGTTGGCGAACAGCTTGATCGCCTCCGCCTCGGTATTGCCCGTCTGCAAAACGGTCGCGTCAGGTTTCAACGAGGCGGAAAGTAAGAGCTGGGCGAACTCCGCCGCGCGCGGGTGCGTGTTTCCGACGATAATTCGTGACGGATGAAGATTGTCGAACAGGGCACGCCCTTCGCGCAGGAATTCAGGCGAAAAGACGATCGCGTCGGTACCATGCTTGGCGCGCATCCGATCCGTGAAACCAACCGGTACTGTCGACTTGACGACGATCACCGCATCCGGCGCCATCGCCAACGCATCCCCAATCACCGATTCGACCGAGCCGGTGTTGAAATAATTAGTGTCGGGATCATAATCGGTGGGAGTCGCGACGACGACGAAATCGGCGCCATCATAAGCAGCTTGCTTGTCGATGGTTGCCGTCAGATCGAGTTTGCGGTTCGCCAGATACTCCTCGATTTCCGGATCAGCGATCGGGGAGCGGTGGGCATTGATTTGATCGACCTTCCGGCTGTCGATATCGAGCGCCACAACCCGATTATGCTGTGCCAGCAGCACCGCGTTCGAGATACCGACGTAGCCGGTGCCAACGATTGCAATTTTGACCGGATCGTTCGGCACTGGTCTTATTCTCCTGTGAATGATTGCCGCCCCCTAACAGCCGGGGTGAGCTCGCTCAACCTCAATGCGGTCTGTGCTGCGTCGACAAAGCCGCGATCAGGTACCGCAAAAGGTTTTGTAAGGGTCGGCGTCGATTGGCGCCGGCTGCGCGAAAGCAGCCCACTCGGCGCGTTCGACATACGGGTTTTGCACGACCTCCAGAAGCTCGGTCCACAGCGTCATGTCCCCCTCCTCCGCTGCGATCAGCGCAGCCTCGACGAGATGATTGCGCGGAATATAGAGCGGATTCACCGCGTCCATCGCATCGGCGCGTTCGAGCGGTGCAATCGCTTCGCGTTCGAGCTGCGCCCACCAATCGGCAATCCACGGCGCCATCGCCTCCGCATCGGGCAAAAGCGCTTGCAACATGTCACCCTCGCCGCGCAGCAACTGCGCCAGCGCGCGGAAAAACGACGTGAAATCGACGGCATGCTGTTCCAGTTCGCCAAACAGCGCATCGATCAATGGCTCATCGGCCTTATGCGGTGGCCCCAGCCCCAGCTTCGCACGCATTTCATCAAGCCATAGCGCGCGGAAACGCGCCGGGATCGCATCGACCAAAGCTTTGGCCGCGTCGACGTCAGCCGGATCGACGGCATGAATAGCGGGCAACATAGCCTCTGCATAACGCGCCATATTCCAGTGCGTGATCTGCGGCTGACGGCCATAAGCATAGCGCCCGTTCGCATCGATCGAACTGAACACGGTGTTTACGGCAAAACGGTCCATGAAAGCGCACGGGCCGTAATCGAGCGTCTCGCCGCTGATAGCGACATTGTCCGTGTTCATCACCCCATGAATGAAACCCACGCCCATCCAGCGGGCGACAAGCTCGCATTGCAGGCCGATGACGCGGTCAAGAAACGCGAGGTACGGATTAGCGGCCTCAACGAGGTCGGGAAAGTGACGACGACTGGTGTAATCCGACAGCCGGATGACGTGGTCGGCGCCAAAATGCGCAGCAAAAAACTGGAAAGTCCCAACCCGAATATGACTGCTCGCAACCCGCGTCAGCACCGCACCAGGATGCGCCCGTTCGCGTTGGACCCGGTGGCCGGTCGCCACCGCGGCAAGCGACCGCGTCGTCGGCACCCCCATCGCCGCCATCGCTTCCGACACCAAGAATTCGCGCAGCACAGGTCCGATCGCCGCCTTGCCGTCGCCATTGCGTGAAAAGGCGGTAGGCCCGGAGCCCTTTAACTGTACGTCGAAGCGCGCGCCGTCGGGGGCAACAATTTCGCCCAGGAGCAGCGCGCGGCCGTCACCGAGTTGCGGCGAAAAATGCCCGAACTGATGCCCGGCATAAGCGAGCGCGAGCGGGTCGGCGCCCTCGGGAAGCGCATGCCCCGAAAACAGCCGCGCCAGCTCATCGGGGTCAACGCCGCCAGCATCGAGCCTCAGTCGTTCGGCAAGAAGGTGGTTGAAGGCCAGAAGCTTCGGTGCCGACGGCTTCACGGCTTCGGCGGGGGCGTAGAACCCCTCCATGCTGTCATGGAAGCTGTTGTAGAACGCGAAATCCATGACGCTCTATGTCGAGCGTTGACGCCATGAATGCAAGCTCACAGCGTGATCGTCACAAGAAAGATGCCGCCCTCACCTACGCGAGAGGCATATCGAGCCCGAGCGCGACCCGGCCGGTTAATTCCTTCTGCGCCAGCTCCTGCAGCGGATGAAAGCGCGCGCCCTGCACGTTGCGGAAGGCGCGTTCGATCACCGATCCCTTGTAGAAGGCGCCGCCGCCCGAGACTTCGATCCCCAGTTCGACGGTGCGAATCGCGGCGCGGCTCGCAATCGTCCGTCCGGTCATAACCCGGCTCGTCGTCTCCGGGCCCGGCAATGCGGTTTTGGCGGTCGCGATCATCGTCGCCACCGCCGTCTCGGCGGTCCAGAAGCTGCTCTGCATCTCGCCGGCGAGCGCGATGAGCCCGGCGGTCGCCGGCTTGCGCTTCGCCGCGCCGAATGCCGCATCGCGCGCGCTTTCAGCAACACCGCCATAGGCCGAATAGATCAGCGGGAAGGCGATCATGCTGATGATGTGGAACAGCGGATGCCATTTGGCCTGCGGCCGACGGCCCGACACCGCGGCATCGGCAAGACGTCCTTGAGCCCGACATCGTGCGATCCGGTGCCGCGCATCCCCATAGTGTCTCATGTGTCGATGATCGTCATGCCCTCGGCGCTGAACGGGACACCGAAGTGGAGCACGCTCGGCCCTGCCTCGGGATCCTCGTAGATCGCGCTGGTGATCAGGATATTGCCCGCCCGGCACCCGCTCGAGAAAATCTTGCGCGCGTTGATCAGGAAACCGCCCTCGACTTCCGTCGCGCTGCCCGAACCCTGCAACCAGTCCGATCCACGGCGTCGATCTCGCCGCAGCGCACCTCGCGGCGCTGGAACATGCGGGTCGGGCAGAGGGATGCGAAGCGGTCAACGTCGGCCGGGGCACAGCGTCACGGTCAAGGAACTTGTCGCCGCGTATGTACGCGCCTGCGGACACGCGATCGCCGCCGAAGTTGCGCCGCCGCGCGCGGGCGATGTTGCCATCAGCTATGCGAAAACCGACAAAGCGGAGCATCTGGTCGGCTGGCGCACGGCGCTCGATGTCGACGCGATGTGCGCCTCGTCGTGGCGCTGGCAGAGCGAAAACCCACTCAGATTCGAAGGCGGTTGAGCCAAAATCGCTCGATAATTGCCCGGCGTTGCCCGCTTTTAGCGGCGCGACTTACAAGCGCCGCGGCTTCTGTATAAGGCTCGCTAAACGATTCGCTTGGTCTGGTCACATATGAAACGCCTGTTCGATCTAGTTTTGGGGCTCGCGCTTGCCCCCTTTGCGTTATTGGCCTGCCTGCTGGTTGCCCTTCCGATCGCGTGGGAATGCCGCGCCTCGCCGCTGTTCTTCCAAACCCGCGTTGGCCGTGATGAGCGTCCCTTCCGGCTGCTCAAACTGCGGACGATGCACGTCTCGACGCCCAGCGTGGCGTCCCACCATGTCGGCACCGACACGATCCTCGCGACCGGCCGCATATTGCGGCGGCTCAAGATCGACGAATTGCCGCAGGTGTGGAACGTTCTCAACGGCACAATGTCTTTCGTCGGCCCACGCCCCGGCCTGCCCAACCAGCTCGATTTGCTCGAAGCGCGGCGGAAGCAGGGTGTATTCGCGCTTGTTCCTGGGATCACCGGCGTCGCGCAGATCGCCGGCATCGACATGTCGACCCCCGAAAAGCTCGCGGTCGCGGACAAGGCCTATGCCGGACCATGGTCGCTGGCCCGCGACCTCAGGATATTGTGGGCGACCGCCACGGGCGCGGGTTCGGGCGACGCGGCGGCGAGCGCCCCCGCCCAATGACCCGCGACAGGATTCTCGTAACCGGCGCGAACGGCGAACTCGGCCGTGCGCTGCTTCGCGAATTGGGCCCGCAAACCGCGATCGCCGCGACCCGGACCGGTGCGGCGCCGCTGCCCGGATTCGAGCATGCGCCGCTCGGCCCCGATGGCGCGCCGCCCGCCGACGCGCTCGCGCGTTGCCGCGCGGTCATAAACGCCGCGGGCAGCGTGACGGGCGACCAGGCCGCGCTCGATGCCGCCAATGTGCGCCTGCCGCTGACCATTGCCACCAGCGCCAAGGCGGCCGGCGTCCCCAAAATGGTCCAGGTCAGCAGCTTTGCCATTCTCGGCGCCACCGAATATATTGACCGGGCGACCCCCGAACAGCCGGTCAGCGCCTATGGGCGCTCCAAGGCCGAAGGCGACCGGGCGATCCTGGCGTTGGCCGACGGCGGATTTGCGGTGGAAAGCTTGCGGTTACCGTTCATGTTTTCAGCGACGAAGCCCGGCCTGCTGTCGCCGTTGCTCACGCTCGCCACAAAGATGAGAATCCTCCCCGTGGCGTCGGGCAATCCCTTCCGTCGCTCGATGCTAACCTATGGCGGCGCCGCGGAGCAACTGGCCGATTGCGCCGCGACCGACCACAGCGGCAAGTCGTTCGCGACCGATCCGCTCCTGTTCGACTATCAGCTACTCACCTCGATCCTTGCCGATGAAGCTGGCGTGAGGGTGCGGATCCTGACCATCCCGCAGGTCATCGCCTCGGGCGTCGACCGGCTTTTGCCCGCGGTCGGGCGACGATTGTTCCGCTCAAGCATTCTCGACCCACAAGCGAACCGCGCGCGCGGCGAGCATCTGGGCCTTGAAAACGAACTGCGCCGACTGGTGAGAGCGAGATATAACAAATAGATCAAACGACCCGCGCGAGCGCAAGCCTCTCCGACACCCGCCTCGACAACGCAGACCTGCTCGGATATGGGCGGCCACCTGCAGACATTAAGGACTTTTATGACCCCGTTTCAGCTTGACGATGCCTCGATTTTCCTAACGGGAGGCACCGGCTCTTTTGGCAAGGCTTTTGTCCGCCATGTCGTTGAAAATTCGACGCCCCGCCGCTTGGTGATCTTCTCGCGCGACGAACTGAAACAGTTCGAAATGGCGCAGGAGTTTCCCGAAGCGCGCTATCCGTTCCTTCGCTATTTCATCGGCGACGTCCGCGACGCCCAACGGGTTCGCCGCGCCATCGAGGGGACCGACACGGTCATTCACGCCGCCGCGCTGAAGCAGGTGCCCGCCGCGGAGTATAATCCGTTCGAATGCATCAAGACGAACATCATGGGGGCGCAGAACATCATCGAGGCGTGCCTCGACGCCGGGGTCAAGCGCGTCGTCGCGCTTTCGACCGACAAGGCGGCGGCGCCGGTCAACCTTTATGGCGCGACCAAGCTCTGTTCGGACAAGCTGTTCATCGCGGCGAACAATATCCGCGGCAACCGCGATATCCAGTTCAGCGTCGTTCGCTACGGAAATGTGATGGGCAGCCGCGGTTCGGTGATCCCCTTCTTCATGGGCCGCCGCGACCAGGGTAGCCTGCCGATCACCGATCCGGCGATGACGCGCTTCAACATCTCGCTCGACGGCGGGGTCGACCTTGTCATGTGGGCGCTGAACAATGCCGAAGGCGGCGAGATCCTCGTCCCCAAGATCCCCTCTTACCGCGTCACCGACGTCGCGACCGCCGTGGCGCCCGACGCGCGCCAGGAAATCATCGGGATCCGCCCCGGCGAAAAGATCCACGAGGAAATGATCACCGCCAGCGACAGCCCGAACACCGTCGATATGGGTGAATATTACGCCATCCTGCCGCCGGGCGATCCCGATGCGGTCGATCATTATTGCAACCATCGCGGTGGCAAGCGGGTCGCGCCCGGATTCTGCTACGACAGCGGGACCAACGATAATTTCCTGACCGTCGAGGAAATTCGCACCCTGATACGGCAGCACATCGACCCCGGTTTTTGAACCGACAATGGCGAGCATAATCCCCTATAGCTGCCAGGATATCAGCGAGGCGGATATCGCGGCGGTTGCCGACGTCCTGCGCGCACCGTTCCTGACGCAGGGCCCCGCCGTGCCAAAGTTCGAGGCCGAGTTCGCGGCGCTCCATGGTGTCGAGCATGGTATCGCGGTCGCCAACGCGACCGCGGGGCTGCACATCGCGTGCATGGCGCTCGGTGCCGGTCCCGGCATGCATGTCTGGACCTCGCCGAACAGCTTCGTCGCGTCGGCGAACTGCGCGCGCTATTGCGGGGCGACCGTCGGCTTTGTCGACATCGATCCCGCCACGCGCAACATGTCGGTCGACCGCCTCGCCGAAAAGCTGGCGCAGGCCGAAGCCGACGGCACGCTGCCCGGCATCGTGATACCCGTCGATTTCGCCGGCTTCCCCTGCGACATGAAGGAAATCCGCGCGCTCGCCGATCGCTACGGCTTCCGCGTCGTTACGGACAGCTCGCATGCGGTGGGCGCGACCTATCATGGCGAACCCGTCGGCCAATATGCCGACATCACCGTGTTCAGCTTTCACCCGGTGAAGATCATCACCACCGGCGAAGGCGGCCTCTGCCTGACCAACGACGCCGGCCTCGCGGACAGCATGCGCAAGGCGCGCAGCCACGGCATCACCCGCGATCCGACTGAAATGGAACAGGAGCCCGACGGCCCCTGGTATTATGAGCAGGTCAGCCTCGGCTATAATTACCGGCTCACCGATATCCAGGCCGCGCTGGGCTCGGCGCAGCTCACGCGGCTTGCCGAACGCGAGAAGCGGCGCGACTTCCTTGCCCACCGCTACGACGACGCGCTCGTCAGCCTGCCCCTGCGCCTGCCGCCGCGATCGAACGACCGGACGTCGGCGCACCATCTCTATGTCATCGAGGTCGACGAAACCCGCACGCCGCGCACGCGGACCGAGGTGTACGACCAGCTTCGCAGCGACGCGATTTCGCCCAACGTCCATTATATCCCGATCCACCTGCAGCCCGATTTCAAGCGGCTCGGCTTTGCGGCGGGCGACTTTCCGGCGAGCGAGGCCTATTACCGCCGCGCCATCACCATTCCGCTGTTCCCCACCATGACCGAAGAGCAGCAGGATCGCGTCATCGCGTCCCTGACCCGCGCTCTGACCTGAATTTTCTAGGAGATACCCCGTGGAGCTTCGTTACTGTGTTCGCTGCGTCATGCCGCACACCAAACCCGATCTGCGGATCGACGACGAAGGTGTTTGCAATGCATGCCGCTCGTACGAGCAGCGCACCGAAGTCGATTGGGACAGCCGCCACAAGGAGCTGATCGAGGTCACCGACCGCTATCGCAGCAAGGACGGTAGCAATTGGGACTGTATCGTTCCGGTCAGCGGCGGCAAGGACAGCACCTATCAGGTGATCCGCATGCTCCAGCTGGGCATGAACCCGCTTTGCGTCACCGCGACCACCTGCCACCTGTCCGAAATCGGCCGCAAGAATATCCAGAATATCAAGGACCTGGGCGTCGACTATGTCGAGTTCAGCCCGAACCCCGTCGTCCGGCGCAAGCTCAACCGCATCGGCCTGACCGATGTCGGCGATATCAGCTGGCCCGAACATGTCGGCATCTTCACGATCCCGGTCCGCGCCGCGGTCCAATATGGCGTGCCGCTGATCGTCTGGGGCGAAAATTCGCAGAATGAATATGGCGGCCCCGCGGCCGCCGCCGAGGAGAATGTCCTGACGCGCCGCTGGCTTGAAGAGTTCGGCGGGCTTCTCGGGATGCGCGTGAGCGACCTGGTCGGCGTCGACGGCATCGAGCAACGCCACCTAGTCCCCTACAGCTATCCCACCGACGAGGAACTGGCGCGCGTCGGCGTGACCGGCATCTTCCTCGGTCATTACCTGCCATGGGACGGCTATTCCAATGCGCTCATCTCGCAGGCTTTCGGTTTCACCAGCGTTTCGACGACGGTTGAAGGATCGATCGTAAACTACGAGAATCTCGATAACCTGCAGACCGGGATCCACGATTATTTCAAGTTCCTGAAGTTCGGTTTCGGTCGCTCGACCGACATCGCCTGCCTGCACGTTCGCCGCGGCCGCATCACGCGGCAGGACGCGCTGCAGATGGTCAAGCTGCACGACGGCAAATTCCCGTGGGCCTACCTCGGCGTGCCGATCGAACAGATCCTCGAGCCGCTGGGCATGGGCGTCGACGAATTCGTCGAGATTTGCGATCGCTTCACCAACAAGGCGATTTTCAAGACCGACGGGCGCGGCAATCTGGTCAAGGATCGCCACGGCAATCTGACCAAGCTCAACGACGACAACCTCTAAGGAAGTCCGGGACATGACCGTCCTCATCGTCGACTATGGGATGGGCAACATAGCCTCGGCCCGCCGCGCGATCGAAGAGTGCGGCGGGCGAGCCCTCGTCAGCGACGATCCGGCGGACATCAAGGTCGCCGACCGGATCGTCGTCCCCGGCGTTGGCGCCTTTCCGCAGGCGATGGGACGGCTGCGCGAGGGTGGATGGGTCGACGCGCTGCGATCGGCCGTCCATGACGACGGACTGCCACTGCTCGGTGTATGCCTCGGCATGCAATTGCTCGCGGACGAAAGCGACGAAGTCGCCAAGACGCAGGGCTTGGGACTGATCCCGGGACGGATCGAACGCATCCTTCCCGCCGATGCGTCCGAACGCGTTCCGCATGTCGGATGGAACGAGGTTCGCCACCGCGACGGCGCCCTGTTCGACGGTATTCCCTCGGGCGCCGATTTCTATTTCGTCCACAGCTTCCGCTTCGTTCCGGCCAGCGACGACAGCATCCTCGCGACAACGCCCTATGCCGGCGAGACCGTTTCGGCGGTCGGTTCGGGCCGCGTTGCGGGCGTCCAGTTCCATCCGGAAAAAAGCTCGCGCGCCGGATTCCGGCTGCTCAAGAATTTCCTCGCACTGTAAAGCCCCTGCATGCTCAAGACCCGTGTCATTCCGACCCTGCTGATGCGAGAGGTCAATCTGGTGAAGGGGCCGGCGTTCGACAGCTGGCGCGCGGTCGGCGCGCCGATGCAATCGGTCAAGGTCTTCAATCGCCGCGACGTCGACGAACTGATCCTGCTCGACATCGCCGCGACACCCGCCGGGCGCGGCCCCGATATCGATATGGTCGCAACGCTGGCGCAGGAATGCTTCGTGCCGCTGACCGTCGGCGGCGGCATCACTCGGCTCGAACAGATCCGCCAGTTGCTGCTGGTCGGCGCCGACAAGGTCTCGATCAACAGCGGCGCCTATAGCGATCCCGCGCTGATCACCGCGGCGTCCGACGCCTATGGCGCGCAGTGCATCGTTGCCGCCATCGATTATCGCACCCATGCCGACGGCCGGCGCGAATGCTTCACCCGCTGCGGGACCGAGGCGACGGGCCGCGATCCCGTCGAATGGGCACAGGAACTCGAACGCCTGGGCGCGGGCGAAGTGCAGGTCACATCGATCGAGCGCGACAGCCTGATGGAAGGTTACGACCTCCAGACGATCGCCGATGTCTCGGCCGCGGTGTCGATCCCGGTGATCGCCAGCGGCGGCGCGGGCAACTATTTTCACATGGAGGAAGCGGTCAAAGCCGGCGCATCCGCCGTATCGGCCGCGAGCATCTATCTCTTCACCCAGGCCACGCCGCTCGAGGCGAAGGCGCATCTTGCTGCCGCGGGCATCCCCGTTCGCAGCCATTATCAGGGCTGATCGATGCGCATCGTCGCCATCATCCAGGCCCGGATGGGATCGAGCCGGCTTCCCGGCAAGATCCTCGAACCGCTCGCGGGCAAGGCCGTATTGCAACGCGTCATCGAACGCGTCGCGGCGTCGAACGTGTTCGACGAGGTCGTGGTCGCCACGACCGTTCGGCCGATCGACGACATCGCGGCCGAGCTCGCCGCCGACTATGGCGCGACCGTCGTGCGCGGCGACGAGGACGACGTCCTGTCGCGTTACGGCCTAGCCGCCGCCGCGAGCCATGCCGATGCGATCATGCGCATCACCGCCGACTGTCCGCTGATCGATCCCGATGTCCTCAGCGCGATGGTCGAACGCTTCCGCAAGGGCGACGTCGACCTGGTCAGCAACTGCGTGGAGCGCAGCTTTCCGCGCGGTCTCGATGCCGAACTCTTCTCGCGCGCGGCGCTCGACATCATGCTGGCCGAAGCGACGACGGCGCCGCAGCGCGAACATGTCACGCCTTTCCTCTATGCGCATCCCGAGCGTTTCCGTATCGTCAGCCATGAATGGCCCGAGGACCTGTCGGACTATCGCCTGACGCTCGACACGCCCGAGGATTTCGACCTGCTGGACCGCATTTTCAACGCGACGCCCAACCCCGATGGCATTCGTTTGGCGGAGGTCGTGGCGCTGCTTCAAGCCCACCCCGATTGGTGTTCGATCAACGCCCATATCGAACAGAAAAAGATCTAAGGAGAATGATGATGACGAGCTTTTCGACCGAACAGGAGGCCTTTTGGGCCGGCGAATTCGGCGACGAATATTCGGACCGCAACATCGGCGCGGGCTGGATCGCAGCCAATACCTCGCTGTTCGCAAAGGTGCTCGACCGCACGCGCTGCGTCAAATCGGTCATCGAATTCGGCGCCAATATCGGCCTCAACCTGCGCGCAATCGATACGCTGATCGCCGACGCCGACCTGACCGGCGTCGAAATCAACAATCATGCGGCCGAAGAGCTGCGCCAATGGGGCCGTTGCTCGGTGCTCGAACAGTCGATCCTCGATTTCGAGCCCACGCGCCAGTGGGACCTGTCGCTGATCAAAGGCGTGCTGATCCACATCAACCCCGACGAACTGCCGCGCGTCTATGACCGGCTTTACAACAGCAGCAGCAAATATGTCTGCGTCGTCGAATATTATAACCCCTCGCCGGTTGCCCTTCCCTATCGCGGGCACGAAGACCGCCTGTTCAAGCGCGATTTCGCGGGCGAAGTGATGGAGCGTTTCCCCGACCTCGAACTGGTCGACTATGGCTTCTGCTATCATCGCGACCCCAATTTCCCGCAGGACGACGTCACCTGGTTCCTGATGAAAAAGGGCTGATGAGCGAAGGGCAACCGCGCCGGCCGAACATATTGTTCCGGGCCGATGGAGGAGCCGCGATCGGTTCCGGCCATTTGCGCCGTTGCCTTTCCGTCGCCGAACGGCTGCGCGATAGGGGCCATCGCTGCCTGTTCATCTGCCGGGCGTCGGATCGCAGCTTTAACGGGCTCGTGTCCGACGCCGGTTTCGATCTGATCGAGCTGCCGGCTGCGGATGCGATGTCGCAGGAACACGATGCCGAACAGACGCTGGCGGCCGTCGGTGGTGCCCTCTTCGATGTCGCGATCGTCGATCACTACGGCCTCGACCATATATGGGAAAAAGCGGTTCGCTGTGTCGCCGGGCGCCTCGCCGTGATCGACGACCTCGCCGACCGGCGCCATGACTGCGATCTCCTGATCGACGTCGCTCCCGGTCACCCCGCGCGCTACGACAGTCTCGTTCCTGCTGGATGCCACCAACTGCTGGGGCCAAACTACGCAATGCTGCGGCCCGAGTTCGCGCGGCTAAGGCAAGCACGCGCCGAACGCTCTGGTGCCGCCGACCGGATATTGATCAGCTTTGGCGGCGTCGATCCCGACAACCTCACCGGAACCGCCATCGCGGCGATCCGCGCGGGGCTGCCGAAGGTCGCGATCGATGCCGTTCTCACTGGCCTGTCGCCCCATCGCCAAGCGCTGGAAGACCACGCCGCGCACGATCCGCATCTCTCGCTCCATGTCGATGCCGCCAATATGGCCGAACTCATGCAGGCGGCCGACCTGGCAATTGGCGCCGGCGGCTCGACGAGTTGGGAGCGCGCCTGCATGGGCATCCCCTCGATCGTTGCGGTTATTGCCGAGAATCAGCGGACCACTGCAGACGCGCTCGAACGGCTTGGCTGCGCCGTCGCGGTTGCGGCGGGGCCGAATTTCGCAGCCGAACTTGGCCGCCTCGTCCAATTCCTGTCGGCAAGCCCCGCGCTGCTGCGCCTGATGGCGACCGCCGCGCGGGCAACCGTCGACGGCCGCGGCGTCGACCGGGTTGCAAGCGCCATCTGCCCCCCGAGCATCGCGCTCCGCCCCGCGACGGAGCAGGATGCCCGCCAGGTTTGGGAGTGGCGCAACGCCCCCGAAATTCGCGCAACCGCGATCGACACGGCGGAAATCCCGTGGGAGAGTCACAGCGCGTGGTTTGCGCGCCGCATCGCCGATCCGAACAGCGTGATGCTCGTCGCCGAAGAAGGCGCCGCCGGCGTCGGCGTCGGCGTGGTGCGTTTCGATCTCGATGGCGACGCCGCCGCGGTATCGATCTTCCTCGCACCCGGGCACGCCGGGCGCGGCATGGGGCGCGCCATCCTTCAGGCCGGCGAACGCCGGGTTCAGACGCTCCATCCCGAAATCCGGCGCTTTCTGGCCGATGTGCGCCCCGAAAACGGCGCGTCGATTGCCCTCTTCAGGGGCGCTGACTATAGGCCAATTCTCTCCTGCTTCGAACGGACGGTAAATGACTGAAAAACAACCCCTAACGATCGGATCGCATCGACTCGGGCCGGGCTGCGCTCCGCTTATCATCGCCGAATTGTCGGGCAATCATAACGGTTCGCTCGACCGCGCGCTCGAACTGGTCGACGTCGCCGCCGACGCGGGCGCACACGCCGTCAAGCTGCAAACCTATACCGCCGACACGATGACGATCGACCTGTCGGACCGCGAATTCTTCATCTCCGACCCCGACAGCCTGTGGGAAGGCGAATCGCTCTACGCGCTGTACCAAAAGGCGATGACGCCGTGGGAATGGCACAAGCCGATCTTCGATCGCTGCCGCGAGCGCGGCGTGCTGGGCTTCAGCAGCCCGTTCGATGCCACCGCGGTCGACTTCCTCGAGGAACTTAATGTCCCCTGCTATAAGGTCGCCTCGTTCGAGAATATCGACCTGCCGCTGATCCGCAAGGTTTCGGCCACGGGCAAGCCGGTCATCATCTCGACCGGCATGGCGACGATCGGCGAGATCGACGAGGCGGTGACCGCCGCGCGCGAGGCGGGGTGCAAGGACCTGGTGCTGCTGAAATGCACGAGCAGCTACCCTGCTCCGCCCGAAAACAGCAACCTCGCCAACATCCCGCACATGGCGGAGATGTTCGATTGCCACATCGGTTTTTCGGACCATACGCTGGGGATCGGCGTCGCCGTCGCCGCCGCTGCCTTCGGCGCGGTCGTGATCGAAAAGCATTTCACGCTGCGCCGCGACGACGGTGGGGTTGATGCGGCCTTCTCGTCCGAGCCCGATGAACTGGCTGCCATGGTCCAGGAAACCGCGCGCGCCGCGGTCGCATTCGGCAATGTCCGCTACGGGCCGACCGAAGCCGACACAAAATCGCTCCAGTTCCGCCGTTCGCTCTATATCGTCGAGGATATGAAGGCGGGCGACGTGCTGACGCCCGCCAACCTCCGTGCGATCCGGCCGGGACTGGGCCTTCCCCCCAAGTTCATCGACCAGTTGATGGGCCGCAAGGTTGCGCGCGATATCGCCCGGGGCACTGCCGCCAGTTGGGATATCTTCGCTTGAGGTCAGAAAATGATTCAAACCCGAAGCCTCGGTTTCTGGTATTTTGCCGCAACTATATCGTTGCCGATTTCCGTAAAAGCTTTGACCCGGTCTCCGATCGTTTCGATTTCGCCTATTTGACCGATAGCGCAAGCCCGATTGCGGCGGACACCCGATCGCAGTTCTACAAGGCGTTGGATGCTGGCCTGCGCTCTGAGGAGCTCGATACTGACGATGTCGTAGAGATCGTCGATCGCTGCCGCCTGCTCCGGAACATCGAGCGAGCGCAAGCCGAAAAGCTCGTCCATGCGATGGCAATCGCGCTGGCGCACCATATCGACGCCTTCCGCCCCGATGCCCTGATATCGCAGATGGTCGACGAATATGTCAGCCACACCTTCGCCATCCTCGCTAAAAAGCGTGGCCTCGGTTATCTTGGGTATTGCGCCGGGTATTTTCCCGGGACCAGCCTGTTGCTCGCCGACGCCCATGGCCGCCCCTATAACTGGCGCGCGACCAACGAAAACGAAATCTCGGAACGGCTCGAACGCGTTTCGGGCGTGACCTTTCGCCAGACTTATAATCTCGGCGCGGGTTACAGCTGGGGCCAGCATCTCAAATCGATGCTGCGCTACCGCGTGAAGCTATTGTGGTTCGCGCTCCGCGGCCGGGTCGAAAACGACCCGTGGAACCTCCACTACCGGGTCACGCCCTTCATAGCCGAGCGGCGCCATCTTCGCGACTTTCCAAGCAGTGGGCTGTTTAGCGAAAACTGGCAGGCCGATATTGACGCGTTGCGGCGGCAGCGTACCGGCGCGAAGATCATCTATATGCCGCTCAGCTATTTCCCCGAATCGACGATCGATTATTGGGTGCTCGACAAGCGGATGATCGACTATGCCGCGATGATCCAGAGGATCGCCGCGACGCTGAGCCGTGACCATATCGTCGTGGTGAAGGAACATCTGCACATGATGGGCGCGCGCGATACGAATTTACTGAAAGCGCTGAACGGCATGGACGGCGTGGTCAGCGTGCCGCCGCTCGAATTAAGCAATGCGGTCGTTGCCGAGGCGGATACGGTCCTGCTTGGGTCGGGAAGCCCCGGCATCGAGGCGACGATCCGGGGAAAGCCCGTCGTCACCTTCTGCGACACAAGTTATTGGTACGAGCCATCGGGCGCGACCTTCCTCGACCCTGCGAAGATCGACGAGTGGCCCACCCGGATCGAGGGTGCGATCGACACTTATTCGCCGCTCGATGCCGAGGGGCAGCGGCGGTTTATCGCCGGCTGCCTCGAAGCGTCGACGCGGGTTATTGATAGCAAGACGATCTGGCCGGTGCTTGATGCGGGCGATGTCGTTCCGCTGCTGACACGCCTAGCCACAGCCGATGCACGGTAACAGGCCGTGAAGGCTAACCGCCTGTTTTTCCTATTGATGGCCGGATCGTCGGCGCTCGGTTTGGCGCGTGCTTTCGTGCTGGCCGGATTGCTGACGACGGAAGATTTCGGCCGTTATGCAATCTTGATGGCGGTTGCGCTGTTTCTTTCCCCATTGGCGGGGCTCGGGCTGATCGAGGAAACCAGGAAACTCTTTCCCAGGATTTTTGTCGATGGCCGGTCCGCGGAAATCGTCGGCCGCGCCGATCATGTTACGCGCCTCGTCGGAATGCGTATGGCGGCGCTCGGCTTGCTCATAACCGTCATACTGGCGGCGATGGGGTGGCTGTGGTGGGCTTCGGTCACTGCCGCGATGACATTGGTTGCCTTCGGCAACGCATGGTCGTCGATCATGGCATCCGCGCTACGCGCCGGAACGACCCCGCTTCCGCTAGGCTGGACCTCCTTCATCCGCGCATCGATCACCCTGCCGCTGACGGTCTTCGCCGCCATCCATATTGGCCTGATGGGGGCTCTGTGGGGCGAGGCGATTGGGGCTGTCTTGGGCGGGGTGATCATGCGAGCCGCGCTGCGGCGTCCCCCCGCCGATGGATCGGCCGCGCGCGCGGAAACCTATTCCAGCCGGGCATCGCATGCCGGAATGCTGGTTTTCCTAGGCAGCGCGTTGGTCAGCGCCCCCTTCTATCTCAACCGCCCGGTCGCGGCTCTCGCGCTGTCTGCGGCGCAGGTAGGCACACTCAGCTTGCTGCTCGTGCTCGTGGGCGCGCTCCAGACAACGATCGCGATTTGCGATCAGGTCGTCGGCCCGCGCCTCGTCCACTGGCAACATACCGGTATGGATCTGGCACGTCAGAAACGGCGCTTTTTCCTAGTTGTTGCCGCCTTGGCTGCGATCAGCCTGGCGGCCTTCGTCGTCATGTGGCTTGGCATGCACATTCCGCTGGTCGCGCCGATGATCGACAAATATGCGCTGACGGTAACGGTGATTCTGCCCGCCGCCGTGCTTGCCGCGCTGAACATCACATCGACGGCGGACTGGATGCTGCAGGCGCATGATCGCGAGCGGATCATCACGATTGCCGCTGCCGGAAATCTGGCGGCCTTTGGCGTGCTGACCCTTTTGGTCATCGCCGGAACGGTCGGGATGGAAGCCTATATCTGGGGCCTCGCCGGCGCCAAATTGTGCCAGCTAGCCGTCCAGCTCGTCGCGATCGGAAAGCTCACCGACCGGTGACGCATCCTTGGGGGCACGGCTTCCGATCGTCCGCGCCGCTGTCGCCGCAACGACACTGTGGGCCGGCACATCCTTGACCACGACCGCGCCGGCGGCGATTATCGCCCGCTCGCCGATATGGACGCCGCCGAGGATGATCGCGTAAGCACCGATCCATACGCCGTCGTCGATCCTGATCGGCTTGCCGATATGCTCATATGGCAGCTGATCAGCACGAATATCCAGCGACGCCGTTTCGATGAAAGCCGCATGCGAAATGCGGACGCGATCGCCGATGGTTATGCCGGAATAAGCACCGATCGATACATCGGAACCAATCCAGACGTCATAACCCATCGTAATTCGCTCGGGGTATTTGATGACGCTGGAATAGTCTAATATCGTTCGACGTTCCGGAAACCAGATATGCGCCCTACTTTTTCCTACCATTCTTCCAAGATAGAAAAATATATTGTCAGCAAAGACGAAGAACTTGGAAATCATTGTTTTCATCACAGAAATTATAACCCCGACAAGATGCTGCTCTAGCCTAAGGAGCAGCAATTACAGTTCTTCGATCGCAGGACGCGATTGGGCAGCTTGTTATCAAAACCCGGCGACACTGGCAAAGCGGTCGTTGATCCAATTTGCGGCTTCATGTACCGGCGACAGCATAAGACGGCGCGGAGCGGTTTTCCTTCGCGCACGACTGAAATCGGGAGCGTCTTGGCCGGATTGCGAGATGCCGACGGTTTTTTTGGAGATGATTATATGCGTGTGATGCCCCTGATCAAAGCCGCCGTGAATTCGGCTGTCGATCGTCGATACCGCTATTATTACGGTCATCGCAACGTCGCGACTTTCGGCGAGCGTGAAAAGCTTGCGCGGGCGCATCTGGCACGCCTGCCGTCGAGGGAAACCGGACAATCCGACGTTGCCGAGGCGCTCGCATTGGATGGTGTCGCCATGCTGCCTCGGCTTTGGAACGACGAGCAATTGGCGGAAATTAGAGGTTATTTCGAGAATCAAACCTGCGCCGATCCCTATCGACCCAATCTCGGGCAATTTATCGCACCCGCCAACGCGCCGCCTGAAACGCATGTCGGCTATTTCAGCAACGAGCAGGTCGCGCACGCCCCGCATTGCCTTCGGCTCGCCAACGACCCGTTGATCCTGGATGCGGTCGCCGCAGTCCTCGGCGCCAAGCCGACGATCAGCTATATGGCGGCATGGTGGTCGATGCCCGATCGCGGCAAGCCGGAGCATGGCGAGATGTTCCATCGCGACGTGGACGATCTGCGTTTCGCCAAGCTGTTCGTTTACCTCACCGATGTGACGTCGACCAGCGGCCCGCATATGTTCGTCAAGGGATCGCACGCATCGGAAAAGCTATGCGAGCGCGTTCGTTTTTCGGACGAAAGCGTCGAGGCGAATTTTCCGAAACACGACATCCTCGAGCTGACCGGGTCGGCCGGAACGATGTTTCTCGAAAACACCTTCGGACTTCACCGGGGTGTTCCACCGAAGGATGAACCTCGCCTGATATTCCAGGTCCTTTACAGCTTCGAGGAATATATCGGTGGCCCGCGGCGTCCAGTTCGCACCGTTCAGAGCGAATTTGAAGGGACGACGCTCGACCCGTACATTAACCGGGCCTATTGTCGCGTCGCATGATTCCCAACCATTCCACAGCAGTTCGTCCGGTGATGCACCGAGTACAACCCGTCGGCTGGACGGCGCCAAAGATATGCCTGGCGGCTTTCGCGCTCGCATGGATATCGATGGCGATATTGCACGAGATGAATATCGGCGGGGAGTGGGACCCGGTCAGTATCCTGACCTGGGGCTGGCTGGGCCTCTGGGTCGCCACGCTGTCGGCTGCCTATCTGTTGTCCGGTGCGGGAAGAGGCGCGCCGCGCCCCGCGGGGCAGAAAATGCGTATCCCCGCGCACATCGATCGCTGCATGATCGCATTTTGCGGGGTTGTCGCGGTCGGGATCGGGCTGTTCGTGTTCGATTTCGCTATTTTGCGCGGTTACGGCTTTTCGACCGCTGCCGCTGCGATTCGCACGGAAGAGGTCAATGCGGCGCTCAGTGGTACCGCACGCTCCTCTGCGTTCAGCGGAATAGGGCGATTGTTGATCCCGGCCTTTTTGCCCACGACCGTGATAACGGTGCTTTACTGGCGCCATCTCAAGACAGCCACGCGCCTCATTTTCCTCGCGACTGCCTTCACGACGGTCCTTCAGCAGCTTTTGTTCGAAGGCGGCCGTTTTTTCATCGCGTCGACGGCCGTGACAGTCGTAACCGCCTATCTGATTTTCCCGCCTGTCAATCCGCATCACAGGATCGCCCGGAAAAGGAAAATTCCCTTCATACGCCTCGCCCTGCTGTCGATGGTGATGCTTTCCTTCTTCGCTTACGTGTTCATCACGCGCGCGCTCGAGCGTGGGGATTATTTCGCGACCGCGTATTTGCAACTCGCCAGCAGCTTTGACGTCACACCCAATTATTCCCAGATGAGCCTGTTCGAGGGGCCGCTCGGCGGCCTCTGGTTTTCGATCTGCATGCTATGGCTCTACATCACCCAGGGCGTCAACGAACTCGACCTCCTGCTGCAGCAACCCTATCTGGAGCATGCCTACGGCCTCTACCAAATGCCGCATATCGGTCAGGCGGTGATGATGGCGACCGGTATCGACATCCGGTACGACGTGCTCGCCAACCTGCCCACCTATGGCAGCTACGCAACCTTCTATGGTCACAGCTATGTCGATTTCGGCAACGCAGGATCGATCGTACTTGCGCTGTTCATCGGCTATTTCTCCGGCAGGAGCATCGATCTGTTCTGGCGTGGCGAAATCCGCCCGCTGTCGCTAATCGGCCCGGTGATGTTCACGCTGTGCATCTTCTCTCCTATCATTTCTCTGGTGCCGACAATCTGGCCTGCGATCGCCTGGTCGTTGGTTGCTGGCGCAGCGCTCCGCACCCGGAGCGCCTGAGCCGTGCAAATGCGATTGCGCGAGTATCTCGAAGCCGATTGGCGGCGGCTGTTTGAATTTGCCAAGCAGCCCGTGCCGCGCCGATCGATGGTTAGTGCCTTCTCTCCGCGATTTGCTCCGGTGGTCCTGATCCGCGTCGCGCAGCGTTGCCACGCGAAAGGATTTCGAAGACTGGCAAAGATGTTCAGTTTCCTGAACTTCCTAATCTTTGGCCTCGAAGTGCCGGCACGGTTGCAGATCGGGCCAGGTCTGGTCGTTCCGCATACGATCGGCACGATATTGGGGGCGGGCTATATTGGCACGAATGTGACCATCTATCAGCAGGTGACGCTGGGGGCGAAGCTTGCGGATTTTGAGTATGATCTGACCCAACGCCCGCATGTCGAGGATGGCGCGCTGATCACCGCGGGCGCCAAAATCATCGGTCCGGTGCGGATCGGGCGCGGCGCGGTGGTCGGCGCGAACGCGGTCGTTCTGGAGGACGTCCCCGATTACCATCTCGCAGTCGGGGTTCCGGCGCGCATCAGCCCGCTGCCGATGCGCAGCGACGCCGGGGATTTATCCGAAAACGCCAACGATATTGTCGAACAGCCACCGGCGTAAGTTTGCGCTTCCAAGGGCAGGAATTTAACCATAGAGCCGGGCCGCCCACGCGGGCTGGCAACAAAAGGGAGCTTTCAGTGTCGAAGCTGAAGACAAAATATTATGAAACTCGGCCCGGTGTCGACACTCTGCGTTATCTCATCAGCTATTCTTTCCTGACGCTTCTGGCCAAACAGGCGGCGAAACGCGAGCATCGCCTGTTCACGGAAATCACGAGCAACATCGATCGCCATATCCTTTCCGAGGGGCTCTTTGAAAAGGGCGTCATCGAAATGCTGGTCGATATTATCAAGCGCGTCGATCAGCGCGAGTTGATGATCGATATCGGCGCCAATATCGGCAATCACACCGTCGCGCTTGCCGGACTTTTCAATCAAGGAGAGTCCGTGGAGCCCCATCCCGTGCTGTTCCGGATCCTGACCGCCAACGTCCTTCGTAACAATATGGCGCATGTCACCTGCCATAATTTCGGCCTGGCCAACGAACAGTCGACCGGGACGCTCGCCGAACCCGCCGACAATCATTCGATCGCGCGGGTCAAGGAACGCTCGCAGTTGCCGCCCGAAACCTTCGGCCTGTCCAGCGAGCAGTTCGGAAACGAATATGCGGTCGAACTGCGTCCCGCGCAGGATTTCGTTGGCCACTTCGGCGACAAGCTCGACCGCGCGTTCATCAAGATCGACGTTGAGGGGATGGAGGAGGAAATCATCACCGCCATCGCGCCGCTGCTCAAACAGTACAAGCCGCTGGTCGGCTTCGAGTGGTTTACCGGCTCGCAGCTCGGATTGACCGAACTCGTAATGTCGCTCGACGGCTATGAGCTCTGGGGCATCCGGGTCAACGACATTGGAAAAAGCCTGCTTTGGCGCTCGATCAAACTGCTTTTTACCGGGCGCGCCTACAAGCTCGAACGGATCGATATCAATCGCCTGGACGAGGTGTATCCGCTCGCATTGCTGATACCCAACGGCAAGCTGGGTTAAGCCGCCTACCCTTTGCCTGGAGAGCCGCGGCGGCGCCGCGGCGCTCTACCTGGTCTATTTCGTCACGATCCCGCGGAAATAGGCGATGGTTTTTTCCAACCCGTCTTCCAGCGATATTGTCGGTTCCCAACCCAAAATGCTCCGCGCCTTGGCAATGTCGGGCTTGCGCTGCATCGGGTCGTTGACCGGCAGATCGCGGAACACCAGCTCGGCGTCGGCGCCGACCATTTCGACCACCTTCTCCGCCAGCTCGCGGATCGTGAACTCGCCGGGATTGCCGATGTTGATCGGCCCCGTCACCTCCTCGGGCGAATTCATCAACCGGATCATGCCTTCGATCAGGTCGTCGACATAACAGAAGGACCGCGTCTGCTGACCGTCGCCATAAATGGTAATCGGCTGGCCGGTCAGCGACTGCATGATGAAGTTTGAAACGACGCGCCCATCCTCGGGGTGCATGCGCGGCCCATAGGTGTTGAAGATGCGCATGACCTTGATCTTCACGCCATTCTGGCGGTGATAGTCGAAGAACAAGGTTTCGGCGCAGCGCTTGCCCTCGTCATAGCACGACCGCGGCCCGATCGGGTTCACATTGCCCCAATATTCCTCGGTCTGCGGGTGCTGTTCGGGGTCGCCATAGACTTCCGACGTCGACGCCTGGAGGATCTTTGCCCCCGTCCGCTTCGCAAGGCCCAGCATGTTGATCGCGCCATGAACGCTGGTCTTGGTCGTCTGCACCGGGTCATGCTGATAGTGGACAGGCGATGCCGGACAGGCGAGATTGTAGATCTCGTCGACTTCGACAAACAGCGGCAGGGTTACGTCGTGCCGCATCAGTTCGAAATTCGGCTGATTCAGCAAATGCGCGACATTGGCGCGGCGTCCGGTGAAATAATTGTCGATGCCCAGCACCTCGTGCCCCTGTTCGACCAGCCTCTCGCACAGGTGGCTTCCAAGGAACCCTGCGGCGCCCGTCACCAGGATCCGTTTCGAATCATAACCAGACGTCATCACTTCACTCCTAAACAAACCGGCGCGCGGGTTTTCAAAGCTCGCGGCGGACGGCACGCATCCATGCGGAGGTGCCAACATATAACAACCAGTGGAGCGGACGGATCGCGCGGAACAATCCGCCCTTCCCGCGCCGCGTATAATCTTCGCCGATAATATTCAGCGCCTTGCGGATCATCATCGACTTGCTCGCGGATATCGAGGTCGGCAGCTTGCGATAGTGGACCAGCGGCACCCCGACGCGCACGACCTTGCCGCCCATGCCGGTGATGCGCAGCCACATGTCGAAATCCTCGACCGCGACATGGGTCTTCGCGGGGTTGAACTCGCCCGCGGCCACGAGCGCCGATCGCCGCGCCAAGACGCTCGACAGCGCAATCCAGTTCTTGAGCTGCAGCTTCGCGTGGCTGATCCCGGTGGTCGGGATCGGCGGTTCGGGCTTTTCAAAATGCGGCAGCGGGTCGCCATCGGCAAAGTCGCGGATCACCGCGGAAACGACCGCGGCACCGGTTGCCTCGGCGACCGCCAACTGGACTTCCAGCTTGTGCGGCGCCCAAATGTCATCGGCGTCGCAGAAAGCGACGAACTCGCCCGCCGAAGCCGAAATGCCAAGATTGCGCGGACCTGCGGGGCCGCCGAAATTGCTGGGCGAGCGGTGATAGTGAAACCGCGGATCGCGCGTGCACCAGGCCTGGACGATCGCCGCCGATCCGTCGGTGGAGCAATCGTCGACAACATGCACATCGAAATCGGCGAAGCTCTGCCCCGCAATGCCTTCCAGCGTTTCGGCAATATATTTTTCGGCGTTATAGACCGGTACGACAACGGAAATGCGGGGCATGAAATCAGTCCTGGCTCGCCATGGTGACCGCGCGGCGATAGGCGGCCGCCATCATGGCAAAACTGTGATGTTCGGGGCCGATATCCCGCAGAGCCGCAGCATCGACCAGGTGAATGTTGCGGAATTCGCGTTCCGGTCCAAAGCGGTCGCATTCCAGTCGGGTGAGCGACCCGTGGAGATGAATGCCCGGAATGTAAAGCTCGGGTTGCTGCGTGCGCGCGATATTTGCAAAGGGCACCGAGGCGTTGGCCGCGGCAATCGCATTCGCCACCCCGCGATCGGGATTGAGCGCAAGCTGGCTGTCCTCCTCGATCACATAGGCGTCGGCCGCGACCGTCTGGAAATAGACGCTGTAGCGCGCCGCGTGCGCGAACAATCCGAATTTGTTGTAGAAAGCCTCGGCGATCAATCCCGGAGAGATATTGCCCGCCAGCCCCGACACGATCCGGCTGGTCGGCAAGCCGAACACCGCCCGCTTCGCGATCCCCGCATCGACCTTCGCAAAATCGAAGCGCGCCGGACGAAGCGTGAAGAAATGGTCGGGCGCGCCGCCGAAACGAAACGGGAAGAAAACGCCCTCGCGGCGACGGGCGACGGTCGCCATCATGCTTTCGCTGCCCTCGTCGGCGGCAATCTGCCCCGCATAGCCGATGATATGATCCGACACGCTGCGCTTGCCACCGTCGATGAACCCCGAGCGCGCGAGCAGCGCCGGAGTGGCGAGCGCACCAGCGCAAACCCAAATACGCCGCGTTTGGAATTGCTGGTCGACGGCGATGACCTGGTGGAGTCCGTCCGCGCCCTGCTCCGGTTCGATGCGGGTCGCGTCGATATCGGCGATTTCGACGTCGCCCTGGCCTGCAAGCGCGGCGAAATGGTCCGCCGGACGGATCGGGCGCCGGGGAACGAAATATTGCCCCTGTCCGATATGATCCGGAAGCGCCGCCGCTGGATAAAAATGATTTGCCAGCCGGGCCCAGCTTTCATCGTCCAGCCCGCCGGGCCGATGCTGCAGGCTCAGCGGAATGACGCCATGCCAATAACTGCCCATGCCTCCGCGCCCACCGCGTGCGGCAGGCACATTGGCCCCGGGATAGTGGCGAAAGCCGCTTTCGGCTCCGGCGATGACAAGGATGCGCCGTCGCCCGCCGCGAAGACCGAGCGCGACAGCGAGCGCCGACAGGCCCGACCCGATGATTATGTCGTCGTAAGGCATCGGGTGTTGCTCAATCGGAAATAGCCATACCAGCGCCAGCCGACAGCGCGCAGCAAGAGATCGATCGGCCGCAGCAGGCAAGGATGGCGCCCACATAGGCGAAGCAGCGTACCATAGGAGCGATAGGCCGCTTGCTCGATCGCACTGGCGAACGGATGCTCGACAAGCCGGTAAAGCGGGACAGCACCGCCTGCTCGATCCGGCAACCCATCGGGAGCGAGCATCGCGGCGATCAGATCGTCGAGCCGCGTCGCCGCGCTCGTCCCCGCCGGCAACTCGGCCGGGTCATCGTGGATCAGGCCGATCCGAACGGGGGTGGCATCGAGGATACGGGCCGCATCGCGCTCACCCGCCGCCTTGACGCGCGGATAGCGATAACAATGAATTTCGTCGGCGATACTGGCCGTCGCCGACGACAAATAGACATGACCGCCGGCGCCTAGCGCCTTCACCTTGTCGAACAGTCGCCGATTGGCATCTTCATCGGCGGCGTATGAAAAGATCCAAATACGATCCCCCGCCGACAACCGCAGGCCGTCGATATCGCGATGACCGATCGCCAGGCTATCCGGTTGCTGGGCAAGAATGCGGTCCGCAATTCGCGACCAGAGCACCGAGTTGCGGCCGATCACCACCAGGCGCGCGGCGCCGGGCGATGGCGATGATAGCGGATCGTTCACGGGTCAGCAGCTAGCCTGCCAGTCCGTCCGGTCAATCGACCGTGACGGAACTGAAGACCATCCGGGCAGGATCGCGCCCCGTTCCGCCATCGATCTCAAATGAAATCATGATGGAATCGCACCCCTTGGGAAGCGCCATCTGGCCCCGAAGGTTTTTGGCGGCGAGAAGGTTCGTGCTGCGCACCTCATCCGCTTTTCCGCGACCATTGGCTTTGCCGCCATCAGCAGCTTTTCCGCCATCGCGCAAACAGCTTAGCACCCAAAATGCAGCACTGTCCTCGTTGCTGCTGCGATCCGTTGCGACCCAGCTGAAGCGCTGCGCCGACGCAGCGGGAATGATCAGCTTTCTGGCGGCCACGCCGAGCGTATCCGGCAAGCCATAAAGCTCAAGGCCGACGCTGCCACCCGACTTGATCAGCGCACCGCCGCGATCGCTCGACTGGCCAAGGTCCCAGACGACCGGGGCATAGCCGCCTTTGAACGCGTCCTCATTGATCGCGATGCTTTTGATATCCCGGCTGTCGGCGTTAGGCAGCATCGGGTAAAAACGCTGGAGAAGTGCTGTTTTCCGGTCGCTCACCAATCCTTCGACGATCTGGCCGTAGGAGGTATTAAGCGCGGGGAGATCGGGCGCGAGCTTTGCGTCGACGAAGAGCTGCGCCAGCGGTTCGACTTTCGGCAGCTTCTCGACCGCCGCCTGGACGTAGGGCACCAGCCAGGGATTGTCCTTCCGGACAAATCGCGTGAGCGCCTGCCGCGCCTCGGGAAGAATCGTGCTGACCGCCAGTTGCTCGATCATCGGCTGCGTGGCTTCGGGCATCGTACGCAAGGCTCTGTCGAAATGATCGAGCGCACCGGATACGTTGCCGCGCTTTGCGGCATCGTTGATCAGCCAATTTTGGGTGACGCCTTCTCGCCGGGAAATCGCGTCACCAGCGAGGAATATCCTTCGTGCTCCGGCAACATCCCCCTGCGCTTCGCGGTGCATGGCATAGTTTCGGAGCGCGCGCGCATTGAGCGGCGACCAGGACAGCATTTCGATCGCCAACGCGCCAAAGCGCTGCTCGCGCGCTGCGGCAGGCCGTTTGGCTATTCCCATTTCAAGCCGCACGAGATCGGCCCTGTTGCTATAGAAAGCGGGGCCAAGCGGCTTGAACGCCGACAACTTCGCGCCAAGCTGCGACGCTGCATTGGCGAAGGCGAACACGGCGAGAGCGATCGCCAATATTGCGATGATCGCGCCCCTGATCGACAACAGCCGGCGCCATTCGATACCGATCGATGGCATCTTGCGGAACCGGACCATGGTCAGCTCTTTTCAGCGTCGGTATCGGCCGCGTCATGGTCATGACCATAGCCGTAACCATAGCCGTAGCCGTAACCGTAGCCGAACTGGTCGCTGCGATATTTGGTGAGCACGACGCCGAAGATACGGGTGCGCGCATCACGCAGACGGACCAGAGCGTTGGCCACCCCGCGCACCGGCGTGCGCTTGGCTTCGACGACATAGACGATGCCTTCGACCTTGCTGGCGATCAGCGGTGCGTCGGCAAGGCCCAGCATCGGCGGGCTGTCGAGCACGACGTGGCGGAAACGGCTGCCCAGTTCGCTGACCAACTGCCCAAGACGCTCGCCGCTCAGCAGTTCGGCCGCGCTCGGCGGGACCGGCCCTGCCGACAGGAACGACAGATTCGGCCGGTCCGTCTTCTGGAGCATCATGTCGAGATCGTTGTTTCCGGCGAGGTAGTCGCTGACGCCGGCGACATTCTGCAGGCCCAGATATTTGTTCATCACGGGCTTGCGAAGGTCGACGTCGACGATGACGACCGAGGCCCCCGTCCGCGCCAGTACCGATGCGATGGCATAGCTCGTCGTCGACTTGCCTTCAGATGGCGACGTACTCGTGATCATCAGCGATTTGGGCACGCCATGATCGGTTGAGAAGGCGAGATTCGTGCGCACCGTCTGATAGGCTTCGGACAAGGCCGATTTTGGATCCCCCACCTGATCGCGGGCCAGCCCGTCGTCGATCGCCGGGATGACGCCGAGCGTCGGAACGTTCAGCTTCTGCGGGATCTGGTCGGGCTCGCGGATGCCTTCGTCGAGGTTTTCGATGATCAGGACGACAATCAGCGCCAGGATCAGGCCGATGGCAAGCGCGATCAACAGGTTGATCGAAAGGCGCGGCGACGACGGCCTCGTCGGGACGATCGCGTTATCGACAACCGAAATATTGTTCGCGCCCACGCCGGCGACACCGATTTCCTTGTAGCGCTGCAACAGGCCGTCATAAAGCTGGCGGTTCGTATCGGCTTCGCGCTGATAGATATTATACTGGATGCTATTGCGCTGTTCGGTGTCGAGCTTCGACAATTGGGATTCGACGCGCGAACGAAGGCCATCCTCGCGTTCGCGCGCTGCCGTGAAGGCGGTCACGAACACGTCGAGCACGCGGCGCTCTTCGCGAGCAATGCTCTTGTCGAGCGCATCGATCTGGTCGCGCAGCGCCCGTGCCGCCGGATATTCGGGTTCGAACTGAACCAGCGCTTGGGCATATTGGCCGGCAGCCTCGGCCCGCCTCTCACGCATCCCGTTAATCGCAGGATTCTCAAGCGCTTCCGCACTTGCGCCCCGCGCCCGTGCGGCATCGAGACGTCCTTCGGCAGTTACCCGGTCGGCGGTTGCCTTGGCCAGTTCGGCGTTGAGCGCCTGAAGATTGGCCGTTGCGAGGGTCTGCGAGGTCCCCCCTCCCGCGCCGCGGCCTTCGCTTTCGATCCGGACGATGCCTCTGTCAGCCGCATAGTTTACGACATCGCGCTCGGATTGCTCCAGCCGCGTACGCAGATCTTCAAGCCGTTTCTGGAGGAACTGCCGGGCATCGGCGGTCGATGCGAAGCGGCGATCCAGGCTCTGCTGAATGAACTGCTCGACCCAGACATTGGCCACCTGCGCCGATGTGTTCGGCGAGGCGCTGGTGAAAGTGACATCGACCAGCGCCGACCCGCGGATGGGCGAAATGCTAATATGATCAAGCAATGCCTCGACGGCGAGTTGCTGACGGTTGGCCAGCTCGGCGCTGTCTATCGCCGTCGAATCACCCGAACCAATGCCAAGCAATCCCGCCTCGAGATCAATATTGACCGCTTCGAAAAATGCGTCATTCCGTGCCAGATTGAGTTTGCGGACCACGCGTTCGGCGAGCGAGCGGGCTTCGAGCAGCGAATATTGGGTAAAATAAAATTCCAGATCGCGGCCAGCCTCCTCGGACTGGACCCCCTCGACATTCGTCACATTGTTCTGCTGACGCGCAATCTCGATTCGCGACGTTGCGTTGAACTGGGGCGTTGCCAGCAAAGTGATAATAAAGCCCGCAACCAGGCAAACCGCAACGATCGCCGCGATCAACATCCGATGCCGGTTGACCATGTTCCAATATTGCAGAAGCGGCGGGACCGAATTTTCACGGCTTGCACCGGCGGTATCATCGATACCGGGGCCGTCTTCGGCACGCATCGGCGTAATTTCATTCATGGATTGGCGGCTCACAGCTTGTCGGTCGGACAGAAAGGCGGTCACGACGGATTAGTTATTGGAATTCTGGATAAGGGCGACGATCGGCGTTGTGATCAAAGCCGAGCCCTGTATGATGTCACGCAGCAGCCGGCGGGCGGGCGAATCCCCCACAACGATCATGTCACGCGCATAAACCTGCGGATCCGGATAATCGCCGCGGCGGATAGCTGCCAGATTATACAGTGCCACCATCTTTTGACCGTTCACCGTCCGGAACAGGACGACGTCGTCGAGTTTGGCAAATTCGTTCGCGCCTTTCGCCGACGCGATCGAACGGATCAACGTCATATCGCCGACCATGGGATAGTTCCCGGGCTGGCCGACCTGGCCGTCGATCGTGACATACTGACTGACCGATTCCGTGAGATTCACGGAAACCTTGGGGTCTCGGACATAGGCTGCGCGCATCTGCTGTGTGATCAACGCGGTCGCTTCCGAAGGCGTACGCCCTCCGACCTTGACTGTTCCGGCTATGGGCAAAGCGATATCGCCTGCAGCATCGACCTGGATTTCCCGGGCCTTTAGCGATTCGAAACCGAATACATCGACCACCAGGCGATCGAACGGCCCGATGCGATAGCCCCGGCTGCCAACGGCGCCATCGGCTTCGGTCGGCGCGGGCAATTCGGTCGCGTCTACCACCTGCACCAACGAATTGCCTTTCAGCACCGGAGGCCCGCCGGCGCAGCCGGCGAGCAGTGCGGCAGTCATAATGAGGGGGAACAACTTCAATGCCACGATTCAAACCTTATCTTCGACTATCGTCAATTTTGCGAGCGTGCACCGGGAGGCGCCGCCGCGGCGTGCCATCCCGATACGGCAAATGCCGCGTATACCATCAACAAAATAGTGAGAGACGGCACGCGCAGCGGGTAGTCGGCAACGCTGCCTAATGCAAGGATCAGCAATGCGGCAACACCTGCCCGGCCAAGAATGACGGCGCGGTCGCGCTCATCCAGGGTCGTTCTGCCGGTCGCGAGCTTGGCACGCACCATGCGCCAGGCGGCGACGCCGACGAGCAAGGCCGCCACTATCATCAGCAACATCGCAGGCAAGCCTCCGACCATCGCCACCTCCAGCACGTCATTGTGCGCGCGATTGAGATAGTTAGGCGAAAGCAAAGCCTGCGGTTCGACGATCTTATATGCCTCGACAAAGCTGCCGATACCGCTGCCGTACGGGAAATACGACCAGGTCGCGTCCCATATCACGGGAAATGCGCGGAAACGCAGGTCTTGCGCGGCATCAAGCTCAACGAGGCGCTGAAACGCCGGTGCTCTCGCCGCGATCACGGTCATAAGGCCCAGAACGACGACACCGCCAACGAGCAGTCCCAACGTCCTGCGGGTACGCACCGCCTGCTTCGGTGTCGTGGTGGCCTGCGACGATGGCCGGAATACCCAGAGGCAACTCAAAATCCCGACGCCACCCAAAAGAAGACCGGCTCGCGAGCCGGTAACCAGCATCAAGGGCACCAGAAAGGAACCCGCCGCAACCGCGGTGATGCGGTAAAATCGCACGCGCTCCTTGCGCCCGTCAGCTAGGGCGGCGAATGCGGCAAGCATCGGGAAAAGCGTCGCCAGGAAAATCGCCTGGTGGTTCCGGTTTGCAAATAGACCCACCGCGGTGCCGTAGTTGGTCAGGCGATACAGATAGAGCGGGCCGTACATCGGGCCGATCGCCTGCAACAACCCCAGCAATGCGCTTGTCATACCGATCGCGAGGATCAGTTTCAGCAGCGTGGGGAAATGCCTCTGGGGCAACGCCAGCGCCAGCACCAGCGCGGCCAAGGGTCCCATGAGCGAAAACAGGGCGTTCCAGGCCGCCAGGGGCGACATCGTCATCGGAAGCCATGGCGCGGGCTGGCCGGTCACGGCAAACACACGGCTGATCGGCTCGCGTCCCGGTAGGCTTTGCCACATCGATGGCGGCAACGGAACGAGATGGAGCACGGTAAGCAAAACGACCGTCGCCGCGAATAGCATTATCTGCCATTGGCGCCTCCACGCGGCACCGAACGCGATGAAAAGCGCAATAACAAAGCAGATGGCCGACAGCGGGCGAAGCAATATGAGCGACTGCACGTCACCGCGGGACGCCCCGCCGAAAAGGAACGTCGCAACGAGCAAGCCAGCGAGGATAAAAAAGACCGCGCGGCTGTTTGGTTCGTTGCTTACGACGGCCGGTTCAACGCTGCTCATAATTGCTGATGTTCCAAAGCATTTATACCGATTCCGAGCTTACCCGGAGAAGTCGAAGCGAATCGTCCGGGCGGGTCAGTTAAGGCTAGTTCGGCGTACCGTCCAGTCTCGTCGAAACCAAGGCAAACGTTAATACGTTAGGCGACAAATGATGTGCTAGATTTCAGGCTCTCAATTGGCGGAGCATATTCGGGAACAAGTGCGCGCATAATATCCAGAGCTGCCGCGGAATCGCCGGTATCGAGCACCTTCTCCATCGCCTCCAGCTGTGAAATTAGGTCGGGCCATGCAATCATCGTCTCGCTGGCGCGGATGATCCGTTCATGCGTTGTCGGTTGCGGAGTCTGACCGATCAGCAGTTCTTCAAATAGCTTTTCGCCAGGACGCATTCCGATCTCGTGGATCTCGATGTCGCCGTCGGGATTTGCCTCGTCCCGAACCGACAGACCCGACAGCCGTATCATTGACGCGGCAAGGTCGACGATACGGACGGGCTGCCCCATATCGAGCACGAATACTTCGCCCCCTTTTGCCATCGCACCGGCCTGGATCACCAGCTGCGCGGCTTCTTGGATCGTCATGAAATATCGCGTGACGTCTTTGTGCGTCAAAGTGACCGGCCCACCGGATTCGATCTGCGCCATGAAACGAGGGACCACTGACCCGCTCGACCCCAGCACGTTACCGAAGCGAACCATGGTGAAAACAGTCGATGATTTCTGCTCGGCCCGCGCCTGCAGGACCAATTCGCAAATCCGCTTGGAAGCGCCCATTACATTAGTTGGACGAACCGCCTTGTCGGTGCTGATAAGGATGAAAGTCCCGACTCGCGCGGCCTCCGCGGCGAGAGAGCTGTACAGCGTACCGAATATATTGTTGCGGAGCCCAGCGACGGGGTTCGCCTCGACAAGTGGCACATGCTTGTAAGCAGCAGTGTGGAACACCGTGTCAGGTTTCCAGCGAGCATACACCCGCGCTGCGGCCTGCCGGTCGGCTACATTGCCCAGTTCGGGAATAATTTCGACAGTGTCGACACCCAGCCTAGCCGCGACGGTCTTGAGTTCATCTTCGATGGCGTAGAGTGCAAACTCCGACTGCTCGACGAGGATAAGCTGTCGTGGGCGCGATGCTAGTATCTGGCGGCACAACTCGCTGCCGATCGATCCGCCGGCGCCCGAAACGAGCACCTTTTTTCCCGCGACATTGCGGCTCATCAACAGCTCGTTGGGGGCAACGGGGTCGCGGCCTAATAAATCGTCGATCTGCACGTCGCGAAGGTCGCTGATCGACACTTCGCCATCGATGATCCTGCTGAAGCTTGGCAAGACCCGAACCTGAACCTCATAATGCTGAAGCGTATCGATGATTTCGCGGCGTCGGGCGCGCGAGATGCGCGGCAGGCCGATCAGCACCTCGTCGATCCGGAGCGTGCGGACGGCCCAATCGAGCCGGTCGGGCGAATAGACCGGCACGCCGTCGAGCCGCTGGCCGTTCAAACGAACGTCGTCGTCGATGTAACCCAGCACCTGAACATGCGATTCGTGGCGGAGCGACAGCGACAATTGCTGTCCCGCGCGTCCCGCACCGTAAACAAGCACGCGCCGCAGTTCGCGGACGCCGTTCGCGCGATGCAGGATATCGATCAGGGCGAAGCGGATCGATAAGCGGCTGACCGACAGGAGCGCCAGGAAAATGATGGGATGCAGCAAGCCCATCGTCCGGGGAATCCCCGGAATTCCAACAACCATAAAGATCAGCGTCATCGGCACCGCAAAAACGGCTATCGCGGCAGCGAGCCCCATCATCGTGCGTCCACCGGAAAAACGGATGATCGACAAATAGATGCCGCACCACAACGCCACCGGTATCCAAAGGCACAATGCGACGCCCGACAGGATCGCAACTGGGGGCGTGAACAGCTGCCATTCGCCAACGCGCAGCGACAGAGCAATCCACACGGCCACGACGCACAGTATGCCATCCATGCAGGCGGCGAACTGCTGCCGACGCCCGCGGGGCATATCGGCCAGATAGCCGATCCACTGCATACCCAAGGCCATGGCGCGCTCGCGCAGCGACAGCTGCTCGTCGATCCATGTCGTCATTCTCAAACCTCTTCGTTTGGCGATGCCCATCCCTGACCGCAGTTTGTCGCCGACATCGGTTTCCTTAACAGTAGATCAGGAGGATTTCACATCCAATCTATCATCTCCATTGTCAGGCACCGATCCCCTTAGCGCAGCCGAATAGCTTCCCACAACCCGCCTCGACAACCTGCCCGGAAGGCAGAGCAATTCTAGGAGAGCCGGAATGCGAATACCCGCAGCCCCTTTACCGTCAGAGATGACACGAAAGTAAACGGGCAACGGCAACGAGCGCGAACCATTGCAACGGTAGCCTATGTCCCTGCGCTTCGTCGACGGTTTTGGGACTATCACCGCACCGCTGGCGCTTATCGCGATCAGGTTCCGGTCGTGAGATACCAGCGGTCGGAACCTTCGAGTCCAATCGCAGTCAGCTTTCCGCTTTTATAAGCGCCAGTGTCGATCCCAATCCGATTGGGCCACTCGTCGACATTCTCGCGGATCGTATGCCCGTGCACGATCATCACGCCATGATCACGTTCATCATTCAGAAAATCGTCGCGAATCCATCTAAGGTCGGAAACCCCCTGCTTCTCAAGCGGAACGCCCGGGCGGATACCCGCATGGACGAAGACGTAGTCGCCGATTTCGATGACGTCTTCGCCTCTCCCCAGAAATGCAACATGCGCGGCAGGAACCATCGTGGGCAACCGCTTCGCGACCTCCTCGAAGCTTGCCTCCATCAGGCTCGTCTCATCGTTCCAATAGCTCTGCACGGTCGCTTCGCCGCCAATCCGCATGAAATAGCGCAGCCGGCGTACATCGCCGGTCAGCGCTGCAAGGAAACATTCTTCGTGATTGCCGATCAACAGGCGCGTGTCTGGAAATTCGTTGCCGAGGCCAATCGCGCGTTCGACGACTTCGGCGGATTGCGGGCCCCGATCGACCAGGTCACCGAGCAGGACCAACGTGAGGGATCGTGGTGTCCGCGATGCGTTATCCACGCGGATCCGTTCGATTAATTCCTCGAACAAGTCGTAACGCCCATGAATATCGCCGATGGCGTAGACGCGTCGTCCTTCGGGGATGGCAAAGCTGCTCTGTTCCGGCTCAGCGGATTTGCTTTTACGCTTCCAGAACATGACCCAATAAACCGATCCAAACAAACATGGCGCCAGCGCTGTGAAAAGGTGGCGAGAACGCTCCTCCGGCCTCCTAGCTGTGTAATCGGGCCGTGACAATATACGCCCAAGCCGTACAGCCGTTGCCCGCGCGCTTGGTCGTCAACGGCTTAAGGGTGTCTCAAGCTTTGTCGCTTAATCGCCCGTTAGGCAGTAACTTCACGGCATCACGATGCGGGAGTCTTTAGAATGAGAGTAATGACGGTGTTCGGCACCCGCCCGGAAGCCATCAAGATGTTCCCGGTCGTCCATGCATTGCAAGATCACAGCGTGATTGACGCGCGAGTTTGCGTTACCGCGCAACATCGCGAAATGCTCGATCAGGTACTGGAGATCGCACGGATTTTGCCTGACATCGACCTTGACGTGATGCAAACCAATCAAACGCTCGACAGCCTTCTGGCGCGGCTAGTCGTCGGGCTCGGCGAGACGTTCGACGTGGAGAAACCCGACCGGATCCTTGTTCATGGCGACACGCTGACGACAATGGCGGCCACCCTCGCCGCCTATTTCCGCAAAATCCCTGTCGGCCATGTCGAAGCGGGGCTGCGCAGCGGCAATATCTATCACCCTTGGCCCGAGGAGGTGAACCGCAGGGTCGCTGGCGCGGTCGCCGACCTTCATTTCGCTCCGACGGAGACCGCCGCCGCGGCGCTGCGCGCCGAGAATGTGCCTGCCGACCGCATTCACATCACGGGCAATACTGTCATCGACGCGCTGCTCGCGACTAAGGCGCGGATCGACGAAGAACCCTTGCTTGCCGCGGGCCTCGACCCGCTCGTCAACCGTTTCGCGGGCAAGCGAATTATCGCCGTCACCTCGCATCGGCGCGAAAATTTCGGCGATGGCATGAAAGCGATTGCCGAGGCAATCGCCGCCATCGCTGCTCGCGACGACGTGGCGGTTGTTTTCCCTATGCATCCCAACCCGCATGTCCGCAGCTGCATGGAGCCCATCCTCGGCGGCCTGTCCAACGTGGCGCTGATCGATCCGCTCGACTATCCGCATTTTGTTCGCCTGCTGGCGATCTCGGATCTCGTGCTGACCGATAGCGGCGGGGTGCAGGAGGAAGCGCCTGCATTCGGTAAACCCGTCCTCGTCATGCGCGAGACGACCGAACGCCCCGAAGGCATCGAGGCCGGAACCGCCAAGCTTGTCGGAACCGACAAAGCGCGTATTGTTTCCGAAATTTTCAGGCTTCTCGACGATAAAGACGCCTATTCGGCCATGGCCCGCGCCCATAATCCCTTCGGTGACGGCACGGCGGCCAAACAGATTGCGGAGATTATTGCGCGTGCCCATCGATAACGAACAGACGGTCACGGTCCTGGGGCTGGGTTACATCGGCCTGCCGACCGCGGCGTTGATCGCGCGCTCAGGCTGCAAGGTGACGGGCGTCGATGTCAGCCAGCACGTCGTCGACACCGTCAACAACGGCAAGGTGCATATCGAGGAAGTCGATCTCGACGGCCTGGTGCAGGGCGTCGTTGCGCGCGGCGCGCTGGTCGCGTCGACCGATGTCGCGCCAGCCGACACCTTTGTCATTGCGGTCCCGACCCCGCATGATGAAGAGTATCGCCCCGAGATCGGCTACGTGCTCTCCGCTGCGCGCGCGATCGCGCCGAAGCTGCAGGCGGGCAATCTCGTTATTCTCGAATCGACCTCTCCCGTCGGCACCACCGAAAAGGTCGCCGCGCTGCTCGCCGAGCTGCGTCCCGACCTCAAAGTCCCCGGCGCCTGCACCGGCGCTGCCGACATCTTCGTCGCCTATTGCCCCGAGCGTGTGTTGCCGGGCCGCATCCTCGTCGAGCTGGTCGACAACGACCGCTGCATCGGCGGCATCACCCCGCGTTGCGCGCGCCGCGCGATGACTTTCTATCGCCAGTTCGTCCGCGGCGCGTGCGTCACCACCTCGGCGCGCGCCGCCGAAATGGTCAAGCTGGTCGAGAACAGCTACCGTGACGTCAACATCGCCTTTGCCAACGAGCTGTCGATGATGGCCGAGCAGATGAGGGTCGATGTGTGGGAGGTCATCCGCCTCGCTAACCGCCATCCGCGCGTCAACATCCTTCAGCCCGGCCCCGGCGTCGGCGGCCATTGCATCGCGGTCGATCCCTGGTTCCTCGTCCATGGCGCGCCCGGGCACAGCCGCCTGATCCGCACCGCGCGCGAGGTCAACCTCGCCAAGACCGCGCATGTCATCGGCGCTGCCGAAATGCTGGTGTCGCAGCATCCGCAGGCGCGCGTCGCCTGCCTCGGCCTCGCCTTCAAGCCCAATATCGACGATTTTCGCGAAAGCCCGGCGGTCGAAGTCGCGGCCGCGCTCGCCCGCCGCTTTGGCCCACAGATCCAGATCGTCGAGCCCTATGCACGCGGGCTGCCGATGGAGTTCGCCGGGACCGGCGCCGATCTGATCGACCTCGACAGCGCGCTGGCCGATTGCGACCTGCTGATCGTGCTGGTCGACCATGACCTGTTCAAATCGATCCCGCTCGAAGAACGTGGCGAAAAAATTGTCTATGACACGCGCGGCTTGTGGCTCGACCAGCCAAATATGACGAGCGCTAATCCGCTGCACCGCGCGGCCTGACGCGGCGAGGCTTGACGCGTTCGCGATGCCCTCGCATGGGCGGGGCATGCTGCAGCGTCTTGAAACGATCGTCGTCGAAAAGCCCTGGGGGTGCACCGACATTCCCAGGGATTTCGGCGATTTCGGTGATCGCCGGATTGGCGAAATATGGTTTTCCAACCCTGCAGGGCGCGATGCGCCGATCATGGTCAAATTCCTGTTCACGTCGGAACGGCTATCGATCCAGGTCCATCCCGGCGATGCCGCGGCCCAAGCCGTGGGCTATCCCCGCGGCAAGGAGGAATGCTGGCTGATCCTCGCCGCGCAACCCGGCGCCGAACTCGGCGTCGGCCTCAATCGCCAGAGCAGTCATGCGGAACTTCACCGCGCCGCGCTCGACGGAAGCATCGTCGACATGATCGACTGGCGCCCCTCGAAAACCGATGACTTCGTCTATAATCAGGCGGGTACGATTCATGCGATCGGCCCCGGCCTGACCGTTGTCGAGGTGCAGCAGAATGTCGACTGCACCTATCGGCTGTACGATTATGGCCGCCCGCGCGAGCTCCACCTTGATGAGGGCCTCAAGGTCTCAAATCCGGGCCCGGTCCACGATCCACGCGACACCGTCGTCGATCCGCAGGCGAACCGCATGCTGGTCAGCGGCCCGCACTTTTATCTTGCCCAGCTTGCCAGCCCGATCGATCCGGACATCCTCGCGCAGACGGCCGGTGAGCTGACCTTCGTTCCGCTCTCGGCGGGCTGCCGCGTCGGCGATGAGCGCGTCGCGCTTGGCGAGGCCGTGCTGCTCGCCGACCCGTCGGCGATCGCGATCGACGAGGGCGCGCGGGCACTCTTGGCCTGGCCCGCCTGATCGAACGTCGGCCCGCCGCAAAGGCGGAGCGACGCGATCCCCTCCTCTTGCGGCCCCGCCCGTCATCTCCCATATCGCTGGCCATGAGCGAACCCCATGCGCACCGTGCCGCGCCCTGGCACGGAACCACCATCCTGTCCGCCCGCACCGCCGACAAGGTCGTCGTGATCGGCGACGGTCAGGTGTCGATGGGCCAGACGGTGATGAAGCCCAATGCGCGCAAGGTCCGCCGCTTGCACGACGGCAGCGTCATCGGCGGTTTCGCGGGCGCCACCGCCGACGCTTTCACCCTGTTCGAACGCCTCGAAGCCAAGCTCGAACGCCATAATGGCCAGCTGCTGCGCGCCGCGGTCGAGCTCGCCAAGGACTGGCGCACCGACAAATATCTCCGCAATCTGGAAGCGATGATGATCGTCGCCGACAAGGAAGTGACCCTCGTCATCACCGGCAACGGCGACGTGCTCGAGCCCAAGGGCGGCATCGCCGCGATCGGCTCGGGCGGCAACTACGCGCTCGCCGCCGCCACCGCGCTCGCCGACTATGAACAGGACGCCGAGGTGCTGGTGAAGAAGGCGATGCAGGTCGCGGCCGACATCTGTGTCTATACCAACGACCAGTTCACCCAAGAAACCATCGAAATCCAGGCGTAAGACAGATGAACAAGGACCTGACTCCCAAGGCGATCGTCGCTGCGCTCGACACGCATATCATCGGCCAGAACGCCGCCAAGCGCGCGGTCGCGGTGGCGCTGCGCAATCGCTGGCGCCGCCAGCAATTGTCGCCTGACCTGCGCGACGAGGTGACGCCGAAGAACATCCTGATGATTGGCCCCACCGGCTGCGGCAAGACCGAGATTTCGCGCCGCCTCGCCAAGCTCGCCGACGCGCCCTTCATCAAGGTCGAGGCGACCAAATTCACCGAGGTCGGCTATGTCGGCCGCGACGTCGAACAGATCGCGCGCGACCTCGTCGAAGAGGCCGTCCGGCTCGAGAAGGACCGCCGCCGCGAAGCGGTGCGCGCCGCCGCCGAGGAAGCCGCGATGGAGCGGCTGCTCGACGCGCTGACCGGAAAGGGCGCCAGCGAGGCGACGCGGCAAAGCTTTCGCCAGCGCATTCGCGAAGGCCATCTCGACGACAGCGAGGTCGAGATCGAGATCGCCGACGCGCCGTCGATGCCCTTCGAGCTGCCGGGGCAGCCCGGGCAGATGAGCATGATCAACCTCTCCGACATGCTCGGCAAGGCGATGGGCGGCCCGCCCAAGAAGCGCCGCAAGCTGAAGGTGATCGAGGCCGCGACGCGGCTGATCGAGGAAGAGCAGGACAAGCGGCTCGATCAGGACGATGTCGCGCGCATCGCGCTCGCCGATGCCGAAGCCAATGGCATCGTTTTCCTCGACGAGATCGACAAGATCGCAGTCAGCGATGTGCGCGGCGGATCGGTCAGCCGCGAGGGCGTCCAGCGCGACCTGCTGCCGCTGATCGAGGGGACCACGGTCGCCACCAAATATGGTCCGATGAAAACCGACCATATCCTGTTCATCGCCTCGGGCGCCTTCCACGTCGCCAAGCCGAGCGACCTGCTGCCCGAACTGCAGGGCCGCCTGCCGATCCGCGTCGAGCTGAACGCGCTGACCGAAGCTGATTTCGTCCGTATCCTCAGCGAGACCAAGGCGGGCCTGCCCGAACAATATGCGGCGTTGCTCGGCACCGAAGACGTGGCGTTGTCGTTCACCGACGATGCCATCGCCCGCGTCGCCAAGCTCGCTGCCGAGGTCAACGAGCGGGTCGAGAACATTGGCGCGCGGCGGCTGCAGACGATCATGGAACGGCTGGTCGAGGAGGTCAGTTTTGACGCCGAAGATCGGGCCGGGACGACGCTTACCGTCGACGCCGCCTATGTCGACAGCCAGCTGGCCGAAGTGGTCGGCGACACCGACCTCAGCAAATATGTGCTTTGAGGGATGATGGCTCGTTTTGACCGCAGTAAGCCGTCGCCCCCGCGAAGGCGGGGGCCGCTGTCGGTTTACGCAGCAGCGTAAGAGTAAGCAGATAGCGGCCCCCGCCTTCGCGGGGGCGACGTTGTTGGTACGCCCGCTCCCCACCCCAAAGCCGACATCCCACAAATGCAGCCGTTTCTGCGCCTTTCGGTGGCGACACTCCGATCATGCCAACCGCCGCAAATTACGACGCCGGCGCATCACGCACGTCGCACCGATAATATCGCTCCAACGGTCTCAAATCTGCATCTTTTCAGCCGGTCGTTTGCCGAACTTCATTTGACTTTTTCCGCCCGTCAATGCGATGAACGGTGCGACACGGTCGACCTGGGTTGCAACCGACCGGCGCGGAGACAGTAATGACGGACGAGGATGTCGCCCCGGAGCAGGGCGAGCTGGCGATCACGCGCACCGGCGATCGGCTTCGGCTGGCGCGGGAAGCGGCGGGATTGTCGCTTGCTGATGTCGCGACGCGGACGCGGATCACGCAGCGGCATCTGTCGGCGATCGAAAAGTCAGATTTTTCGGAGCTTCCAGGTCGTACTTATGTCACCGGCTTTGCCCGCGCCTATGCCCGCGCCGTCGATTTGCCGGAAGCTGAAGTCGGGGCCGCGGTGCGCCGCGAGCTTGAAGAAGACGCCTATGGCGCGCGCCCGCTGTACGAAGCGTATGAACCGACCGATCCGGCCCGGCTGCCCACCGCGCGGATGACCTGGACGCTGGTGATCGTCGCGCTGCTCCTCGCGTCGGCCTATGGCGTGTGGCGGTTCCTGTCGGTCGAACCCGGCGAAGCGCTGGTGGCGGCGCAGAACCGGGCCGCAGAGGAATCGGAAGCACCGCAGAGCGATGTGGTCGCGTTGCCCGCCAACAAGGCTGGAACGACGCCGTCGACGGTTGCCGCCAATGCGCCGGTGGTGCTGACCGGCATTTCCGAAGTCTGGATCGGGTTCGACGATGCGGCGGGCAAGACCGAAAACTGGCGGACGCTCGATCCGGGCGAGACCTATCAGGTGCCACCCGAATATATTCAGCAATTCACGCTGCGCACCAGTATTCCGCAAGCGCTGAAGGTCACCGTCGGTGGCCGCGACGTTGGCGCGATCGGCCCCGCCGATACGCTGGTCAAGGGCGTTTCGCTGAAGCCCGCCGACCTGTTGGCGCGCACCGAAGGAAACAGCGGGCCCGGCGCCGCGGCGCCCGCGACCCGCGCGCTTCCCAAGGGCTGAAGCGTCCATCTTTTGGGTCGGCACGATCGGCAGCGCACCGAAATGGGTTTGCGCTGCCGCACTTTGCCGCGTTATGAACGACAAAATGGTTAATTGGTGGGGGCCGAACGGCAAATGAAAATGCGTCAGATCACTTTCCTTGGAGCCGCGACGCTTGCGCTTGCGGCGACCATGCCCGCGCAGGCGCAGGACGGCGCGATCGACAAGCGCGTCGAACGGCTCGAAAAGGAAATGCGGGCGGTCCAGCGCTCGGTGTTCCCCGGCGGCAGTCCGACCTTTTTCGAAGGCGAGATCGCGCCCGACAACACCCCCGGTGAACGCGCGCGCAGCAACGCACCGGTGATCGACCTGACGGCGCGCGTCGATGCCTTGGAAAGCCAGCTCCAGGCGCTGACCGGCCAGACCGAGCAGAATGCGTTTCAGCTACGCGAGCTCGAAAAGCGGTTCACTGCTTACAAGGCGGAGATGGACAAGCGCTTTGCCGAGCCCGAGCCCGCCGCAACGCCCGCCAGCCTCTCCCCGGCCCCGACCGTGAAGCCGCCGGCGACGACATCGACCGCCGCCGCCACGCCCGCGAAGAAGCCCGCGACGCCTGCCGCGAAACCGGCGGCAACGACGCCCAACGCGGCGCGCCTGGCGCTGGTCAAGAAGGTCGAGATCCCCGCGACCGGAAACGAAACCAAAGACGCCTATGATTACGGCTATCGGCTGTGGGAAGCGAAGCTGTATCCCGAGGCGCAGGCGCAACTGAAGCAGGTCGTGACCAAATGGCCCAGCAGCAGCCACGCGAGCTTTGCCCAGAATCTGCTCGGCCGCGCCTATCTCGATGAAGGCAAGCCCAGCCTTGCGGCGGTGGCTTTCTACAACAATTACAAGGACCGCCCCAGCGGCGCCCGCGCGCCGCACAGCCTGATGTACATGGGGGTCGCGCTCGACAAGCTCGGCCGCAAGGCCGACGCCTGCAAGGCGTTTCGCGAACTCGAAGAAGTCTATGGCGACAAGGCGCCACAGGATGTCCGGACCGATGCAGCCGCCGCAAAAACAAAAGCAGGCTGCTGACCGCGACAGCGCCGAACGGCTGGCGGGCGACCTGCGCGCGCTCGTCGGGCCCGAATGGCACCGCTTGCATTATGGCATTGCCGTGTCGGGCGGCCCCGACAGCATGGCGCTGCTGTGGCTGATGGCGACGCTGCTGCCCGGACAGGTCTGGGCCGCGACCGTCGATCATGGCCTGCGCAAAGGGTCGGACGAGGAAGCGCGCATGGTCGCGAGCTTCTGCAACCGCGAACATATCCCCCATTCGACCCTGCGCCCCGCCGCACCGATCAAGGGATCGTTGCAGGCCGCGGCGCGCGCCGAGCGTTACCATCTGCTCGACCAGTGGCGGGGCGCCAATGCGCTCGACCATATCCTGACCGCGCATCATGCCGACGATCAGCTGGAAACGGTCGTGATGCGGCTGAATCGCAGCAGCGGCGTTGGCGGCCTCGCAGCGATTCGATCGCGCAACGGCGTCGTGATGCGGCCCTTGCTCCATTGGCGACGCGACGATCTCGTCGCGCTGGCGCTCGACAATGACCTGCCCTTTGTCGACGACCCGTCGAACAGCAACAACCGCTTCGATCGCGCCCGTTTGCGCAAAGCATTGAAGTCGCAGACGATTCTCGATCCCGCCGCCGCGGCGCGATCGGCGGACTGGCTCGCCGAAGCCGACGAGGCGCTCGATTGGGCGGTCGAGCGGCTGGTCGCATCCTGGCCAGACGCGTCGGACATCGCGGTGATCCGGAACGAATCCTACCCGCCCGAGATGTTCCGCCGCATCGTCGCGTTGCGGCTGCGCGCCAATGCGGCGCAATTGGCGATCCGCGGCGCCTCGCTCGACGGCGTGATCGCCGCGATGCACAAGGGCAAGCGCGCGATGGTCGGCTCGCTGCTGATCGACCCGGTTCGCGGTTTCGAAGGGACGATTTGGCGTATTTCTGCGGCACCGCGCCGGAAACCGCCAAAAAAGGGCTGACTGGCTCATTGTCATTTAACGCTACCGCCCTATCTTGGTGGCAGTGGGCGCGGCGCCGCGCCGATTAGGAAAGTACTCGCATGCAGGACGACAAGGAACCACAGGGCAACCCCTGGATGAAGAGCGTGATGATCTGGAGCGGCATCTTGCTTGCCATGCTCCTCGTCGCCTCGATGTTCGGTGGCGCCGCGCAGCCCGCGGGCAGCGCGCTGGCCTATTCCGAGTTCCGCCAAAAGGTCGAGGAAGGCGCCGTCAAGGACGTCGTGCTGTCCGAAGACAAGGTGACGGGTACGCTGTCGAACGGCGACCGCTTCACCGCCAATGTCGTGCGCGACCCCGACCTGCTCAAGATGCTCAACGACAATGGCGTCAAATATGACGGCAAGGCGACCGAAGCGCCGAATTTCTGGATGTATATGCTCATCCAGTCGCTGCCGTTCATCCTGATCCTGGGCATCGCTTTCTTCGTGTTCCGCCAAGTTCAGAAAAACAATGGATCGGGTGCGATGGGCTTTGGCAAGTCGCGCGCCAAGATGCTCACCGAAAAACAGGGCAAGGTGACCTTCGACGATGTCGCCGGGATCGACGAGGCGCGCGAAGAGCTGGAAGAAATCGTCGAATTCCTGCGCGATCCGACCAAATTTTCACGCCTCGGCGGCCAGATTCCCAAGGGCGCGCTGCTCGTCGGTTCGCCCGGCACCGGCAAGACCCTGCTCGCCCGCGCGATCGCGGGCGAGGCCGGGGTTCCGTTCTTCACCATTTCGGGTTCGGACTTCGTCGAAATGTTTGTCGGCGTCGGCGCCAGCCGCGTCCGCGACATGTTCGAACAGGCGAAGCGCAATGCGCCGTGCATCGTGTTCATCGACGAAATCGACGCGGTCGGTCGTCATCGCGGCGCAGGCCTTGGCAACGGCAATGACGAGCGCGAACAGACGCTCAACCAGCTGCTCGTCGAAATGGACGGGTTCGAGGCCAATGAAGGCATCATCATCGTCGCAGCGACCAACCGCCCCGACGTGCTCGACCCTGCCCTCCTCCGCCCGGGCCGTTTCGACCGCCAGGTCGTCGTGCCGCGCCCCGACATCGAGGGCCGCCAGAAAATTCTCGAGGTCCACACGCGCAAGAAGCCGATCGCGCCCGACGTCGATCTGCGCCGCGTGGCGCGTGGCACGCCGGGCTTCTCCGGCGCCGATCTGGCTAATCTTTGCAACGAAGCGGCGCTGCTCGCGGCGCGCAAGGGCAAGCGCCTGATCGCGAATGACGAGTTCGAAGAGGCGAAGGACAAGGTCATGATGGGCGCCGAGCGGCGTTCGATGGTGATGACCGAGGACGAGAAGAAATCGACTGCCTATCATGAAGCCGGTCACGCGCTCGTTTCGCTGCACGTCGACGGCTGCGATCCGCTCCACAAGGTGACGATCATCCCGCGCGGCCGCGCGCTGGGCGTGACGTGGAACCTGCCCGAACGCGATCGCTATTCGATGAGCATGAAGCAGATGAAGGCGCGGCTCGCGCTCTGCTTTGGCGGACGCATCGCCGAACAGCTGATCTATGGCAAGGACGAGCTCAACACGGGCGCGTCGAACGACATCCAGCAGGCGACCGACATGGCCCGGTCGATGGTCATGGAATATGGCATGTCGGAAAAGCTCGGCTGGCTGCGTTATCGCGACAATCAGGACGAGGTGTTCCTGGGCCATAGCGTGTCGCGGGCGCAGAATATGTCGGAAGAAACCGCCAAGCTGATCGACGCGGAAGTCCGCCGCCTGGTCGAGGAAGGCGAAAAGACCGCGCGCAAGGTGCTGACCGACCATCTCGACGAGCTCCACCTGCTCGCCGCCGCGCTGCTCGAATATGAAACGCTGTCGGGCGACGAATCGCGCCGCGCGATCAAGGGCGAAGACATCGGCCGCGAGGACGATGCCGACAAGCGCGGCACGCCGGTGTCGGGCCACGCGGGCTCGTTGCCGCAGATCAAGCGCAAGCCGCGCGGACCGTTCGGCGATCCGAAGCCCCAAGGCGCCTAAGCCTTTGGCGCCTGGCGCGGTCGATTCAGGGGCTATTCATTGGGTGGCGGCAAGTTGCAGCGCATGACCTTCCGGAAACGCGCGCGCATCTTGCCCATCCTCCTTGCCGCGCCTCTGTTGTGCGCGATGGCGCCGGGCGACATGAGCGTCGCCGCGTTTCTGGTGCGCGCCGACGCGCTCGAGCGGCTTGGCCCGCTCGCGCTTGCAACGCCGCAGGGAAACCAGCTGAAGGGCGAAGTGATCGCGGCGGGCAAACGCTATAAGGCCCGCATCGACGCCGACCGCCGCGCCGGGCGTAAAACGACGAGTTGCCCGCCCGAATCGGGAACGCTCACCCCCGATCAATGGCTCAGCCATCTGCGTTCCTATCCCGCCGCCGCGCGCAAGAAGGTGAGCGTTTATTGGGCCTTCGACGCGCTGATGAAGAAACGCTATCCCTGCCCCGCCTGATACGCCAAAGGTGCGGACACGGATCAGGAGAGAGACAGCGATGACGGGAAAACGGCGGTGCATTTGGGCTGCGGCAGTGCTTCTGATGATCGGCGCCCAACCGGCGTTGGCACAAAGCACCAGCGCGCTGACGACCCAGGTCGAAGTGGAAAAATCCGTGGCAGGCCCGGATGGCCAGCCCGCCGCCAAAAGTTACCATACGCCCGACGTCGTCGTCCCCGGCGACCGGGTGCGCATCTCGCTAAATTTCACCAATAATGGAGCGCAGCCCGCTTCGGGTGTCGTGATATCCAATCCGATCCCGGCGGCGCTGCTGTTCGACGGCACGGACGATCCAGCGGGCTTTGGCGTTTCGGTCGATGGCGGCAAGCAGTTCGCGCCGCTGGGCGCGCTGAGCGTGCCGGTCGAAGGCGCGGCGCCGCGGCCTGCGACCTTGGCCGATGTGACCCACGTCCGCTGGACATGGCCCGACGCGATCGCGCCCGGACAAAGCCGCTCGGTCGCTTTCTTCGGGCGCGTCCGGTAAACGGACGGCGACCTGGCCGGTGACGATCTATTGCGACGAATCGGGCGGGCTTAACGCAGGGGCGATGACCTTTGCCGCGGTGATGCTGACGCCCGATGCGGCCGCCGACATCCATGAGCGGTTTCGTAGCGTCACGGGACTGCGCGGGGAACTGAAAGGCAGCCGGATCAGCATCGTCGAGCGCGCCTATCTGCTCGAACTCTTCGATCGCGCCGGCGGACGCGCGTGGGTCGCGGTGGCGAAGCGCGATGCGCTCGCCAAAAATCCGGGCGGAACATTGCCCAGCGACCTCGCGCTCTACGCGGCGCTGCTCGATCTCGCGGTCGGGCGCTGGCTGCCCGAAACCGGCGGCGTGTGCACCGATGTGATCATCGACGAAGGTCGCTACGACCCAACGATTCTCGCCAAGGTGCGCGCTGACATTCAGTCGGGGCTTGGTCATTGGGGCCGCGCCTCGCTGGCCGACAGTCGTCGCAGCGACGGGGTGCAGATCGCCGATGTGATCGCCAACAGCCTGTTCAACATCGCCGTCGCCTCACCGCGCGCAAGGCGTATCCAGCGGATACTCGATCCCATGTTGGCCTCAAAGGCGATCCGCGTCGCGGAGTTGACGCAGATTGCGTAGCTGAGCGCTAGATCGGGGTGGATTCCCGACCGTCTCCTATTTCCGTTCGTGTCGAGCGAAGTCGAGACACGCGGACCGCCCACGCCAAGCCACGCGTATCTCGACTTCGCTCGATACGAACGGGGACTGGATTGCGCGGCGGCTTATCGTCGATAGCCGACATCACCGGTACACCTGGCCCCAACAAAAAGGGCCGCAGTTTCCCGCGGCCCCTTCGTATCGCTATTCGCAGCGCTTATTCAAAGTCGCTGCCACCGCCCGCGGGGCTGCGCGGCGGCGCGGCGGCGGTCAGGCGGAGGGCTTCAGCCGAGCGGCTGATCGAGCTGATTTCGTCCGGCGTATCATCGTCGTCGATCACAACCTTCTGCAGCGTCGAAACCAGCATTTCCTTGAGGTCCTTCGGACGCACGGTCTGTTCGGCGATTTCGCGCAGCGCCACGACGGGGTTCTTGTCGCGGTCGCGATCGATGGTCAGTTCCGAACCGCCCGAAATCTCGCGCGCGCGGTGCGCGGAGAGCAGGACCAGGTCGAAACGGTTGGGAATCTTGTCGACGCAATCCTCGACGGTAACGCGGGCCATGTTGTTTCCTTAAAGATACAGGAGAGGCCAGCCCTTTATGGAGGCGTGGCGGCAAGCGCTGCGCGCTAGCAGGACGGCCCGCCGCTGTCAATAAAAGCGCTGGCCTTGCGGGGTTCGCGCCGCGCCGCCTATGAGCGGAGGATGAGCGACGCGCCCTGCCCCGCCAGCGATCCCGACACGCTGACCGCCGACGTCGCGGGCCATCGGCTGGAGGTCATCGTCGATGGCGACCAGCGGCTCAATCACATCCTGACGCTGTTGAACGGCGCGATCCGCAGCATCGATATCATCATGTATATTTTCGAACATGACGGCGCCGGAACGCGGGTGCTCGATGCGATGACCATCGCGGCGCGGCGCGGCGTGCGCGTCCGCGCGGTGATCGACAGCTTCGGATCGTCCGATATTCCCGACAGCATCTTTACCCCCCTGCGCGAAGCGGGCGGCAGCGTGACCTTTTTCTCGCGGCGCTGGCGGTCGAGCTATTTGATCCGCAACCACCAGAAATTGCTGCTGATCGACGAGACGGTGGCGATAACCGGCGGCTTCAACATCGCCGCACCCTATTTGGGGACACAGCCCGACAATTGCTGGTTCGACCTGGGGATCGTGGTTCGCGGTCCATCGGTGGCGCGGATGGTCGCCTGGTTCGAGGCGATCCACGATTATACGGTGAACCATGACGGCAAGCTGTTGATGCTGCGCCGCCTGATCCGCGAATGGCCGGTCGAGGCAGGGCCGGTCACCTGGCTCGTCGGCGGCCCGACGCAGCGGCTGTCGCCGTGGGCGCGGGCGGTGCGCACCGACCTCACCGGCGCGCGGCAGCTCGATATGGCGATGGCCTATTTCTCGCCCGGGCAAGGCATGTTGCGGCGACTGGGCCGGGTCGCGCGCGAGGGGCGCGCGCGCTTCATCATGGCGGCTAAATCGGACAATGCCGCGACGATCGGCGCCTCGCGCCTGCTCTATGGTTATCTGCTGCGCAAGGGCGCGCAAATCTGGGAATATCAGCCGTGCAAGCTGCACATGAAGCTGATCGTGATCGACGATGTCGTCTATATCGGCACCGCCAATTTCGACATGCGCAGCCTGTTCGTGAATGTTGAAGTGATGCTGCGCGTCGCGGACGCCGGTTTTGCAGCGCAAATGCGCGGCTTCATCGCGGCACAGCAGCCGGAGTGCGAGAATATCACGCGCGCTTCGCACAAGGCGCGCGCGGGCTGGCTCACCCGGCTACGCTGGACGTTGGCGTGGTTCGTGGTGGGTGCCGCAGATTATACCGTGTCGCGGCGGCTGAACTTCGGGCTGGGCGATCCCGATCCAGATTTGGAAGTTTAGTCTTTCCAGCCCCAGAACAGGAAACACGGCGGGACATTCACCCATTCGAACGCATTGTCGATGCGGGCGAAGTGCGGCGCCAGAAAATCGCGCGCGCGGGCGCGGAATTGATAGACGAGGAACGCGCCGCCGGGGCGCAGGACGCGGTGCGTTGCGGCAGCGATCGCTGGACCGACGCCGGCGGGCAAAGTCGAAAAGGGTAGCCCGGACAGCACATAGTCGGCCTTTTCAAAGCCATGCGCCGCGATGATCTCTTCCACCTCGGCTGCCGACCCATGGACCGCGATAAAGCGGCTGTCGCGGATGTCCTTCCGCAGATAATCGATGAAATCCTCGTTGGTGTCGATCGCGATCAGCGTCGCGTCGCCCGCCATACGTTCGAGTACCGGACGGCAAAAGGTGCCGACCCCTGGACCATATTCGACGAACAGCTTCGTGTTCTTCCAATCGACGGGGCGCAGCATGTGGCGGATCAGTGTCGGCGACGACGGCACGATCGATCCCACCATGACCGGATGCTTGATGAAGCCGCGGACGAACATGCCCCACGGCCCGAAAAAGCGTTTGAAACCCTCGCGCAGCCGACGGGCCAGCGGGGTTTTCGTTTCTTGGGCCTGCGCCCGCGGATTGGTCATGGTGGCTTTCGCGTTGTTGCGGTTGCCGTGGGCGTGGCAAAAACAGCGCGCGGGCGCAAGGAAAGAGTCTGTCTTGACTCTGGACAGCGGGGCGCCCGCGTGTAGGGAAAGGCCGGGTTGCGCAGGTTGAATAGCAAGGGGATTTCCGGCATGGCGACTCTATCGCGCTCGATCCCCGCCGACCGCATGGCGGTGCTGTTCGCCGTGATGCTGGTCGCCGCCGCGGGCAATACCGCGATGCAGTCGATCCTGCCCGCGATCGGCGCCAAATTGCACATTCCAGACGTGTGGGTCAGCCTGGCGTTCAGCTGGTCGGCGCTCCTGTGGGTGATGACCGCACCCTATTGGGCGCGTCAGTCGGACCAGCGCGGGCGCAAGGCGCTGATGGCGCTGGGCGTCGTTGGTTTCATGCTGTCGATGGCGTTTTGCGGGCTGGCGCTGTGGGCGGGGCTGGCGGGCTATCTCGCCGCCGGAACCACCTTCATCATCTTTGCCCTGTTCCGCAGCCTGTACGGCGGGCTGGGTTCGGCGGCGCCGCCCGCGGTCCAGGCCTATGTCGCATCGCGCACCGATCCGGAGGAGCGCACGCAGGCGCTGTCACTCGTTTCCTCGTCGTTCGGACTGGGAACGGTCATCGGCCCGGCGATCGCCCCGCTGTTCATCCTCCCCTTCGTCGGGCTGTCGGGACCGCTGCTCGTGTTTGCACTGATCGGCCTGATCGTACTCATCATGCTGCGCTGGCGGCTGCCCGACGATGTGCCAAGGTTCGCCGCGCGCGGCGCGATCGCGGCCTATCCGACCGCGGCAGGATCGCCCGCATCGGCCAGTAACGACAGCGACGACGATATGGTCGACACCGACGCCCCCGCCCCGACCCCGCTGCGCTGGACCGACAAACGCGTGCGGCCATGGATGCTCGCCGGCCTCTATGGCGGGCAAGCGCAGGCGATGATGCTGGGCGTGATCGGCTTTCTGATCCTCGACCGGCTCGAGCTTCGTCCGCGCCCCGACGAGGGCGCCGCCATGACCGGCATCGTGCTGATGGCTGGCGCCTTCGCCACGCTGCTATCGCAATGGGGGCTGATCCCGTTGCTCAAGCCTTCGGCGCGTACCGCGGTGCTGATCGGCGCGGCGCTGGGCGCCAGCGGTTTGATCATCACCGGGGTCGCGCAGGATCTGCACGGCATCGTGATCGGCTTCGCGCTCGCCTCGCTCGGCTTCGGACTTTTCCGCCCCGGCTTTACCGCAGGCGCCTCGCTATCGGTGCCGCGCCGCGATCAAGGCAGCGTCGCAGGGATGACCGCGTCGATCAACGGATCGGCCTATATCGTCTCCCCGGCCATCGGGGTGCTGCTCTATAACTGGCACCCGATGGTCGCCTACGGCCTGATGGCGGGATTTTGCGGCTGGCTGGTGCTGTGGGGCTGGTCCGCGCTGCGCTTGGACCAGCCCGAAACCAAATCGCCGTAGCCCTGAACCTGTCGAAGGGCGCCTATCCGGATAGGCGCCCTTCGACAGGCTCAGGGCTACGGTTTGACTTCGACCCTAATCCTTCACCACGTCGTCCGAATGTTTCTGTTCGCGCACCGGCTTGAGCATGCCGGGCGCAAAAAAGCCGATCGGATTGACGCTCATCGCCGCCTGCTTGATCTCGCCCTGGATCTTTTCATAATCCTTTTCCATCGCCTCGGTGACCGAGGCGCGGGTATCCTTCAGCGCCGTTTCGAAATCGGCCATCGTCACCGCGTCGCTGTTGATTGACCGCTTGAGCGCAGCGAGACCGGCGCGGCGGGTCAGGTCTTCCAGATCGGCGCCGGTAAAGCGGTCGGCCTTCTCTGCCAGCGCCGCCAGATCGACGTCGCCCGCCAACGGCATCTTGGCGGTCTGGATTTCGAGGATGCGGCGGCGCCCGTCCTTGTCCGGAACCGAGACATAGATCAGCTCGTCGAGCCGACCAGGCCGCAGCAGTGCCGGGTCGATCAGGTTCGGGCGGTTGGTGGCGCCGATAACGACCACCGACTGCATCTCCTCGATCCCGTCCATCTCGGCCAGGATCGTGTTGACGACACGTTCGGTCACCTGCGGCTCGCCCGATGTGCCGCTGCCGCGGGCGGGGACCAGGCTGTCGAGCTCGTCGATAAAGATTATCGTCGGCGCCACAGCGCGCGCGCGTGCAAACAGCCGCGCTATCTGTTGCTCGCTCTCGCCATACCATTTCGACAGCAAGTCGGACGACTTGATCGAGATGAAATTGGCGTCGGACTCGCGCGCCGCCGCCTTGGCCAGCAGGGTCTTTCCGGTCCCGGGCGGGCCGTAGAGCAGAAAGCCCTTGGCGGCCCGGATGCCCAGCCGCCGAAAGGCTTCGGGATGCTTGAGCGGCAGCTCGACCCCTTCGATCAGCTTTTCGCGCGCCGCATCCAGCCCGCCGATGTCGCTCCATCGCGTCGTCGGCGCCTGCACCATCACCTCGCGCATCGCGGACGGCTGCACGCGTTTCAGCGCATTGCTGAAATCATCGCGCGTGACACGCAATTCCTCCAGCACCTCCGGCGGGATCGTCCCTTCGGCGAGGTCGAGCTTCGGCATGATTCGCCGCACCGCCTCGATCGCCGCTTCGCGGGTCAGCGACGCCATGTCGGCGCCAACAAAACCAAAGGTGGTCCGCGCGAGTTCCGCAAGGTCCACGTCAGCCGACAGCGGCATCCCGCGCGTGTGGATACCCAATATTTCCCGCCGCCCGCTTTCGTCGGGAACCCCGATCACGATCTCGCGATCGAAGCGGCCCGGGCGGCGTAGCGCCTCGTCGATCGCGTCGGGGCGGTTCGTCGCCGCGATGACGACCAGGTTGGTGCGCGGCTCCAACCCGTCCATCAAGGTCAGCAACTGCGCGACGAGGCGTTTTTCGGCCTCGCCGGTCACCTGCCCGCGCTTCGGCGCGATCGAATCGATCTCATCGATGAACAGGATCGACGGCGCGGCCTTTGCCGCCTGTTCAAAAATATCGCGCAGCCGTTTTTCGGATTCGCCATAAGCCGACCCCATGATTTCGGGACCATTGATCAGGAAAAACTGCGCCTCGCTCTCGTTGGCGACCGCGCGCGCCAGTCGCGTCTTGCCGGTCCCCGGCGGGCCATGGAGCAACACCCCGCGCGGCGGATCGACGCCCAGGCGGCGGAACAGTTCGGGATAGCGTAGCGGCAGTTCGACCATCTCGCGCAGCTGGTCGATCGTTTCGCCCAGCCCGCCCAGATCGTCGTACGTAACATCGGTGCGGCGCGCATCCTGCGGCTCCTGATATTCGGGCAGCAGTTCGATTTCGGTGTTTTCGTCGATGAACACGACCCCCTTGGGCGCCGCGGAGACGACGACCAACCGCACTTCGGCGAGCGCATAGGCGGGCGCATTGAGCATCTGGCGCAGCTGCGGCGGCATATCGCCCGATTCGAGCCGCTGCTGGCCCGCGGTCGCGACAGTATCGCCGGTGACCACCGGGCGGCCGAAAAAGCTGCGCTTCAGTGCGTTCGCCGATCCCTGCAAACGCAGATTCTCCTGCGCGGGGGCGAACACGACGCGCGTCGCCGGGCGGGCCTCGACGCGGCTCAGCACCACCATATCGCCCGCACCCGCGCCGGCATTCGCGCGCTGCAACCCGTCGAGGCGGATAACCTCCAGCCCCTCATCCTCGGCATAGGGGGCGACGACGCGCGAGGCAGTCTGGCGCTTGCCGCTGATCTCGACGATATCGCCCTCGGTCACGCCCAACTGGGCCATCGCCGAGCGCGGGATGCGCGCTATGCCGCCACCGCTTTCTTCGGCGCGCGAATTCGCCACCTGCAGTTTCACCTGTTTTTCTTTTACCGCGGCGTCGGCCAAGGCGCGTCTCCCTCAAAAAGGTCAGAATGCCGAAGATAGGGAGGTCGTTCCCGATTTGCGACCCCTCGCCCGCGTCGCGCCGTTCGCAATCCTATGACGCACTGCACAAAATTGTGGCAAGTCGCGCGGCGGCATGTATCATCGGCGCCCGATATGCCCCGCCTTCCTCCCCTCAGCAGCATGGAAGCCTTTCTGGAGGTCGCGCGCCACGGCACCGTCAAGGCCGCCGCGATCGAACTTGGCCTGTCGATGCCCGCGCTGTCGCGGCGCATCCAGACGCTCGAACATGCCGTCGGGCGGCCGCTGTTCAACCGCCATCACCATGGGCTCAGCCTGACCGAGGCGGGGCGCGCGCTCCAAGGTCAGCTGGCGCCGATCCTCGACGAACTGCGCACCGTGATCGGCCAGGTCGGCAGCCCCGACGCATCGCTGCGCCTGCACCTTAACGTGCTGCCGCTCTTTGCCCAACAACGCCTGTTCCCGCGCCTGCCCGAACTGCGCCGCGAACATCCCGAACTGCACATTGATATCGACACGATGTCGCATGCCGAAGCACGGCTGGGCGACGGCATCGACGCCGCGATCGCGCTGGCCCGCTCGATCGACCCCGCGCTTTATGCGGCGCGGCTCGATCAGGACAAGGTGTTCCCGATTGCGGCGCGCACGCTCACCGACGGAAATCGTGCCATCGCTGTTCCCGAACAATTGCAGCGCATGACGGTGCTGCTCCACCGCGAAATGCCGGAAACCTTCACCGAATGGAAAAAGGCGATCGGCATGCCGTATCTGGAGCCTGCGGGAATCGACTATTTCGATTCGGGACCGCTGATGCTGGAGGCGGCGGCGCAGGGCATCGGCATTGCGTTCATGCACGGCCATCATTTCGACGACGCCCACGATCCGCGCCTGATCCGCCTGTTCGATTTCGACGTCGACAGCCCATACAGCTACTGGTTCGTGTGCCGCCCGCGCGCGTTAAGGCAGCCTGCGGTGAAGCTGTTCCACGACTGGCTGTTGGGGGCGAAGATCTAAATCCTGCCGCAAAGGTACATTTAACGAATTACTTTGGCGCGTCCTCGGCATCCACCCTATCGCTACGCCGTTGATCCTCACGTGCGCGCTGCCGTGCGATTTTTTGGTCGTACCGATTGTACCTGGCGTAGAAAACTGCGCAGACAGCCGCAACGAGCATTAAGGCAATAAGGCCGTAGGCGATCCACAATCTCGTTTCGATGTCATGAACTCCTTGAGGCGCCAGAGCCTGCCTCGACTCCCTATACCGTTGACCGGTACAAAGGTTCCCTGCCGGTGAACTGATCATCGATGTACGCACCCTCGACGCCAGCTATCGATCCGCCAAAATAGCGACTCGTCCAGCGACAGCGAGCAACGGAGGAAATGGTGCTGCTGGACAGGATTGAACTGTCGACCTCGTCATTACCAATGACGCGCTCTACCACTGAGCTACAGCAGCAACCAGGCGCCCGGCGAACCTCTGTTCGGTGGGCAGGCGCGGCCTATGGCGGGGCGTCCGGCGCCTGTCAAGGTGCGAGGGTTGACGATGGGGCAATTTCGGGGGCATGGCCGTGAAGGTGAACAAAGCACCCTCCCCCGCCGACATCGAACGCGAACGCCGTCTGGCCGAGGCGCTGCGCGACAACTTGCGCAAGCGCAAGGCGCAGGCGCGCGAAACGAAAGCGGACACCCAGACTAAAGACTGACCGTCACCCGCACCAAATCGCCCTCGGCCAATCCCTCCGCCTTGCGCACCGCGGCCTTGACGGGGAGCAGCCAGCCGCCGCTTTCCTTGTGCGGAAACACCGATGTCTGCCAGCTTGTGTCGCCGATCGTCACATCGACCCGCGCCGATCCGAATCCCTTGCGCCCATCCAGCCACTGGCCGCTGATCGCCGCGATCCGGATGCCATCGGCGGCATCGCCCGTGATGGTGACAAAGAACCACGCCGCGGGGGCGGTCGCGGACTGCCAGCGCCAGAGTGGGGTGGTGACGGTGAACCTTTCCATCACCGCAGCCCTGAGCCTGTCGAAGGGCGACTATCGGCCAGCGACCGGCATGTCGCCAATTCCGAGATTCGGTTCCAATCGCCAGCGATCAGCGCTTCCTTCTTGGCTCTGCTCCATCCTTTGATTTGCCGCTCCGCCGCCTTCGCGTCGTCTCGCGTCTGGAAAGCGTCGCTCCAGACCGCCTCGACTGGCCGCCGCTTATTAAGTGTACCCCGCAAAGAACCCGGACTGATGCTCGGCAATCCGTCGCGGCAGGTCATCGGTGTGGCCGGTGTAATAGGAACCGTCCGCGCAGCGCAGCAGATAACAGTGGAACATCCAGTCCATCACACCACCCTATGCTTTTGGACGACAAGCGTGCTTCGACAAGCTCAGCACTACGGTAACAAAATGAGTCCTCACGCTTCCAACACCGTAGCCCTGAGCCTGTCGAAGGGCGTCTATCGATCATGCACTAACGTCATTTCCCTTCGCCGACCGCGCGAACCGGCACCGGGATATTGCAGATGTCGGCCCCGCCCGCGGGCTTGATAAAAAAGGGATCGCGGCGATTGGCGCGGGCGTCGGCATAGCGTGCGAAGCTGTCGCTCTCGGTCGACAGATATTCGAAGCGCGGCTGATCGGCCTCGGGCAGTTCAGTAGCGATCCGGACTGAGGCGATCGGCACCCGCTCGGCCTCGGTTTCATAAAAGCCCAGCGCACCGGTGCCGCGTGGCAGGCTCGAGAGGTGCTCGATTCCGCTGATCACGCGACCGACGAGCGCTATATTCTGGTCGAGATGGCGCGGGGCGTGGCCGATGACGGTGTAGAGTTCGGCGCCCGTGCCCGTGTCGGGCGACAAGTTGCGGCCTACACCGACCATACCGTAGCAATGAAGAGGCCAACGGCTATCTGGCACGGACGCATTAGAATAGCCGATCGGCCATCCGGATTCAAACATCACCGTCGGCGCATAGGCGTCAGCCATCGACGCGCCGCCAAAAATATCTACCGACTGTTCAATATGCTTCGCCCGCCGTTCCGCCTCGGCCCTCGATAGGCGGATCGCCGGCTTGCCATCCACGGTGCTAAGCCCGCTTGCTGGATCGGAAGTCACATATGCGCTCTCCGCCACCATCACCAACCCCTCCGGCAGCGGCTTCTTTTCAGTCGCATCGCCCCATTGCACGACATAATTGTCCTGCACCCGGTTGACGCTCGTCCCGTCCCACCAATGCGCTGCGGCGAGCTTGCGGATATTGCCGATCCATCCCTGGCTGAACGGCGCGGGCATCAGCTGGATGATGACGCGACGCGGCTTGCCCTTGGTGCCGGGCGCCAGGTCCATCACCAACAGGTCGGAAGGCGCGATCGCGATCCAGTCGCTGTCGGGTGCCGCCGCCGCAATCTCTCCAGGCGACGGGATTGGGGCAGGCTCCTGCGCAGTGACCGGAAGGGCGAGCGAAGCGGCAGCGGCGGCCAGAAGCAGATGTTTCATGCCACCTGTGTGCCATGCTCAACCGACTTGCGAAAGCCCTGCCCAGCGACTAGGGCGCCCCTTCCAAGCATGCGGAGCGGTGGCCGAGTGGTCGAAGGCGCTCGCCTGGAAAGTGAGTATGGGTCAAAAGCCCATCGAGGGTTCGAATCCCTCCCGCTCCGCCATCGACCGTCCGGTCCGACCATCAACCTCAAGCGAAATGCAGGCGGCGGTATTTGCCGCGGAAATAGAGCAAGGGATCGCGGTGCGGTTCGAACTGCGCGCGCACCACGCGGCCGACCAGGATAAAATGATCGCCCGCCTCGTGCAGCGATTCGCGCTGGCATTCGAATGACACCAGCGAGCTGCCGAGCAGCGGAACGCCGGTCTGCCCCGGCGCCCACGGCAGATCGGCAAACCGATCCTCGCCGCGGGTAGCAAACCGGTTCGATGCGGGCTGCTGGCCGATCTGGAGGACGTTGACCCCGAAATGCCCCGCCTCGCGCAACGACGGCGCCGTGCCTGCCGAATTGGCGATGCACACGAGCAAGAGCGGCGGGTCAAGCGACACCGAGGTGAAGCTGTTCGCGGTCAATCCGACCGGCGCCTCGTCCGCATCGAGCGCGGTGACGATCGTCACGCCGGTGGCAAAGCAGCCCATCGCATCGCGCAGCGTCCGCGGGTCCGATCCCGCCTGAAACTCGGTCGCCTCGCGTGGCTGGCGGCGTTCGAGAAATTCGAGCAATTGGCCGAGTAGCGCCTCGGTCCGGTCGGTACCCAGCGCCAGATCGCTATCGTCGATATCGGCCCGTTCGCCGATCGGCAGCGCGGCTTGGAAGGCGTCGCCCCCGGCGCCCCCCGGCACCGCGGCAAAGCCGCCGCGCACCACCAGCGTCGGCAGCGCCTGCCGCGCCGCGATACCGCTGGCCACCGCGTCGGCATCGTCGGGCATATCGACGAGCACCAGCCCGCCCGCGAGCAAAATGCCGTCGGTTGCCAGCGCGCGCGTCGCGATCCAGCCGCCATGCCGCGCGGCAACCACCACCGGACGCGACCCCATTTGCGCGAGGACCAGCCGCAAATCTTCGACATGGGCGGCGAGCTGGTCGACGCCGCCGGGCGCGCGCAGGTCGAGATTGACCACCCGGCGCCCCGACAGCACGAGACCTTCGGCGACCGCGCGCCAATCGCTGCGCGGTCGACCGACGTCGGGGATCAACAGCACCGCCGGGTCATTGTCGTCGCCCAGCACGTCAGCGGTCAGCGGTACGCCGCCAAAACCCTTATATTCGATGAGACTCAAGCATCCCCCTTGGCGCACCGGCGGGCGATAACGCCGTGGGCAACGAAATGATCAGATTGCGAAGAACCAGATCATATCGCAAGCGCTGGCGGCACGCCAGCGGATCGGCGCAGGATTGGTTGCCTAGCGCCGCATCGCTGCCAGTCGCTGGTCCACGATCGCGTCGGCGTCGGCGATAATGCGGTCGATCAGTTGCTGACAGGTCGGGATGTCGTGGATCAGCCCCTGCACCATCCCGGCCCAGAACACACCTTTCGACAGGTCGCCGGTTTCGAGCAATTCGCGCCCCGCCTTGCCGTTCACCAGTTCGGCGACATCGGCAAAGGTCGCATCGGGCTGGGCGAGACGGCGCACCACCTCTTCGCTCACCGCGCTCTTGCCGACGCGCGCGGTGTTCTTGAGGCTGCGGAAGATCAGGAAGCTGCCGCGCTCGTCGTTGTCGATATAGGCTTGCTTAACATTGTCGTGGATCGGCGCCTCGACCGTCGCGCAGAAGCGCGTGCCCATGTTGATCCCCTCGGCGCCCAGCGACAGCGCCGCGACCAGGCCGCGCCCGTCGCCGAAGCCGCCTGACGCCAGCATCGGGATCTTTACCTTGTCGGCAGCGGCGGGGATCAGGATCAGCCCCGGAATATCGTCCTCGCCAGGATGCCCCGCGCATTCGAACCCGTCGATCGAGATGATGTCGCATCCGGCGCGCTCGGCCGACAGCGCATGGCGCACCGCGGTGCATTTGTGGAGGATGGCGACCCCGTGGGGTTTCAGCATCTCCCATATCTCGCGTACCGCCTGCGTTCCCGCGGTCTCGACGATCTTGACCCCGCCATCAATGATCGCCTGCGCATAGGCCTTGTAATCGGGGGCGTTGATCGTCGGGAAGACGGTCATGTTCACGCCGAACGGTTTGTCGGTCATCGCGCGGCAACGCTCGATTTCGTCGCGCAGCGCTTCCGGGCTCGGCTGCGTCAGCGCGGTCAGGATACCCAGCCCGCCGGCATTCGAAACCGCGCTTGCCAGTTCGGCATAGCCGACGCTCTGCATACCGCCCTGCACGATCGGATGTTCGATCCCCAGCATGTCGGTAATGCGTGTCTTGAAAGCCATCGTTCGTCCCTCTCCATGATCGGTCGCAGCAATTTGACGCTACGTCGTCGCGGCGCCGGAATTGACTTGACGTTTACGTCAACGTCCGGTTCATTGGCAAGACAAGATATATGGGAGCGGGACAGATGCGGCCATGACGATCCTCTATGACGAAGGCCAACAGGCGATTGCGACCGAATCGCGGCGGGTGCTCGAAGCCCGAATCAGCGCCGAGGCGCTGCTGCCGCTGCTCGAATCGGTCGGCGACTATCATCGCCCGTTCTGGGACACCGCAAAGGAGCAGGGCTGGACCGCGCTGGCGTTGCCCGAAACGCATGACGGCTTGGGACTCGGCCTGATCGAACTCGGGCTGATCGCGCATCAAGCGGGGAGATCGCTAAGCGGCGCGCCCTTTCTGACCTCGAGTTTTGGCGCCGCCAAGGCGATCGAGCTTTATGGGTCAGATGCGCAAAAAGCGCGCTGGCTGCCTGCGCTGGCGTCGGGTGAGAGCATCGGCGCGATTGCGTTCGCCGCTGGTCCCGACGCGCTACCGGCACAACCCGACGTGACCTTCACCGACGACCGACTGAACGGCACCGCCCGCGGCGTCTCCGGCGGACTGGCGGCCGATGTCGCGATCGTGCTGGCCAATGGTCCGGGCATGCCGGTGCTTGCGCTGGTCGATCTGACCGGCGTCGAGCGCATCGCGGTGCCAAGTTTCGACAACAGCCGCTGCGTGGCCAATCTGGGCTTTGCCGGCGCGCCCGCCGAAACGCTGGCGGTCGGAACCGCCGCCCGCGAAGCAGCGCTGAATATCCTGGCTTTACAGGCCGTCGTCACCGCGCACGAGCAGACCGGCGGCGCCGAGGTGCTGATGGAAATTGCGCGCGACTACGCCCTCACCCGCCGCGCTTTTGGCCAGCCGATCGGCGCCTTCCAGTCGGTGAAGCATCGCATTGCTGAGATTTACGGACTGGTCGAGCTCGCGCGCGCCAACTGCATCCACGCCGCCGCGCGCGGAGGCGCCGCCGATTTTATCACGGCCGCTGCCGCCGCCCGCCTGTCGGCGACCGAAGCTTATGACACCGCAGCGCGCGATTGTATCCAGATCCACGGCGGCATCGGCGTGACTTGGGATCTGGGGCTCCACCTCCATATGCGGCGCGCGCGCAGCCTCGCGATCGAGCAGGGCAGCAGCCTGTTCTGGGAAGATGTCCTCGTCGACCGACTGGCAGGAGAAGCGGCATGAGCGATCTGGAAACCTATCGCGCCAAAGCGGCGGCGTGGCTCGAATCGATGGCGCCGACCTATGGCCGCGAGGCGCGCAAGGGTTTGGCCGAGGCGGACGATCTCGCGCTCGGGCGCCGCTATCAAAAGGCGAAGTTCGATGCGGGCTATGCGGGTATCAACTGGCCGACCGAATATGGCGGCCAGGGGCTGACCCATCTGGAAAAGGTGACCTTCGACGCCGAGGAAATGAAGCACGGCTTCCCGAACTTCTATTTCGGCATCTCGCTCGGCATGCCGGTGCCGGTGTTGATGCAGTTCGGCAGCGACAAGGAGTTCGTCAAGGAACGCGTCCTGAAGGCGCTGCAGGGCGAGGAAATCTGGTGCCAGCTGTTTTCCGAGCCCTCGGGCGGCTCGGACCTCGCGGGCCTGCGCACCCGCGCCGAACCCGATGGCAATGGTTGGAAGATCAACGGCCAGAAAGTCTGGACCAGCTGGGCGCATTACAGCGACTATGGCGTCATCGTCGTGCGCACCGACCCGACCGTTCCCAAGCACAAGGGGCTGACCTATTTCTGGGTCGACATGAAGGCGCCCGGCGTCACCGTGCGCCCGATCAAGCTTGCGGGCGGCGACAGCCACGTCAACGAGGTTTTCTTCGACGATGTGAAGATCAGCGACGACCATCGCATGTCGCCCGTCGGCGGCGGCTTTGTGGTCGCCATCACGACGCTGATGATCGAACGCTATGTCGCGACCGATAGCGCGGGTTTCGGCCCGCATCTCGACCTGTTCGTCGATCTGGCCAAAGACACCTCTCTCAACGGCAAGCCCGCGATCGAGGACGGCCGCATCCGGCAGCAGATCGCGCGCAATTATGCGATGCGGTCGGGGCTCGATTCGATCAACGTCCGCGCGCGGCTGATGATGCAGGCGGGGATGATCCCCGGCGCCGAAGGTTCGCTGAACAAGCTGGTCGCGGTGCGTTCGCGCCAGAAACTCTCCGAACTCGCGATCGACCTGCAGGGCACCGGCGGCTTTGCCTTCGACGAACATGCCTCGCAAAAGGAGGATTGGGCGTCGAGCTGGATCAACGCCCCGACCGGACGCATCGCCGGCGGGTCCGACGAAACCTTGCTCAACACGATCGCCGAAAAGGTGCTCGGCCTGCCGCAGGACCATCGTCCCGACAAGGGCGTCCCGTTCAACCAGATCCCGGCCTGAGGAGGCGCGCATGAAATTCGATTCCACCACATCGGCCATTGTTACCGGCGGCGCTTCGGGACTTGGCCGCGCCACCGCCGAAGCGCTGGCGGCGGCAGGGGTCAAGGTCACGGTCTTCGACATCAACGACCCGCTCGGTGAAGAGGTCGCCCAGTCGATCGGCGGGCTGTTCGTCCATGTCGACATCACTGATGAGCAATCGGTGCTCGACGGTTATGCGAAAGCGCGCGCGGCGCATGGGCAGGAGCGCATCTGCGTCCACTGCGCGATGACGTCGCGGCGCGGCAAGACGCTCGCCTACGATAAAGAAAAGGGCGGCTATCGCCGGACGCCGACCGAGGATTACGCCTTTGGCGTCGAGGGCATCCTCACCGCCAGTTACCGCGTCGCATCGATCGCCGCCGAAGGCATGGCCACCTTGCCCGAACTGGAGGACGGCGAGCGCGGCGCGGTCGTCCTGACCGCCTCGGTCGCGGCGCAGGACGGCCAGATCGGGCAGGTCATCTATGGCTCGGCGAAAGCCGGGGTCAACGGCCTTGTCCTGCCGATGGCGCGTGACCTGATGGACCTTGGTATCCGCGTCAATGCGATCATGCCGGGCGTGTTCGGCACACCGCTGCTGAACAATATGAACCCCAAGGTGAAGGAAAGCCTCGAAGCGTCCGTCCCCTTCCCCAAGCGGCTCGGCAAGGCGGAGGAATATGCCAGCCTCGCGATGGAAATGATCCGCAACACCTATTTCAACGGCCAGGCCGTCCGCCTCGACGGCGCGATCCGCATGGCCCCCCGCTGAGCTATGACATCGTCCCCTTTCCGTTCGTGTCGAGCGAAGTCGAGACACGTGAAGGCACGCACGAACTCGGCGTGTCTCGACTTCGCTCGACACGAACGGGGTAGAGGTCAGCAAATCCCTAAATCATGATCTTCCAATAATATCCTTCTGAAAGGACACTTCCATGCCCGAAGCCTATATCATCGACGCCGTCCGCACCCCGCGGGGGGTTGGCAAGCCCGGCAAGGGCGCGCTGTCGCACCTCCACCCGCAACATCTCGCCGCCACGGTGCTGAAAGCGATCAAGGAGCGCAACAACCTCGACACCGCGACGGTCGATGACATCATCTGGTCGACGTCGTCACAGAATGGCAAGCAGGGCGGCGACCTTGGCCGCATGGCGGCGCTGTCGGCGGGTTATGACACCAAGGCTTCGGGGACGACACTCGACCGTTTCTGCGGCGGGGGCATCACGTCGGTCAACCTGGCCGCCGCCACCGTCATGAGCGGCATGGAAGATTGCGTCATCGCGGGCGGTACCGAAATGATGAGCTACACCACCGCCTATGCCGCCGAACAAGCCAACGCCGGGCTGCCGCCGCGGCTGATGGGGTCGGGTCACGAAGCGCTCGACGAACTCCACCCGCAGTCGCACCAAGGCGTCTGCGGCGACGCGATCGCGACGATCGAAGGGATCAGCCGCGAAGATCTCGACGCGCTCGCGCTGGTCAGCCAGCAGCGCGCCGATCGCGCAATCAAGGAAGGCCGTTTTGCCAAATCGGTCGTCCCAGTGCTCAACCCCGACGGCAGCGTGGCGCTCGACCATGAAGAATTCCCGCGCCCCGAAACCACCGCCGAAGGACTGGCGTCGCTCAAGCCCGCCTTCACTGGCCTGGCTGATTTTGACCTGGGCGGCGGCTTCAGCTTCCGTAAGCAGATCAACCGCCGCTATCCCGATGTCGAAATCCAACACTTCCATCATGCCGGCAACTCGTCGGGCGTTGTCGATGGCGCCGCCGCGATCCTGCTGGCGTCCAAAGACTATGCCGACAAGCACGGCCTGAAACCCCGCGCACGCGTCGTCGCTTATGCCAATATCGGCGACGATCCGACGCTCATGCTCAACGCTCCCGTCCCCGCAGCGAAAAAAGTGCTCGAAAAGGCCGGACTGAGCAAGGACGACATTGACGTCTGGGAAATCAACGAAGCCTTTGCGGTCGTCGCCGAAAAGTTCATCCGCGACCTCGATCTCGACCGCGATAAGGTGAACATCAACGGCGGAGCGATGGCGCTTGGTCACCCGATTGGCGCTACCGGTTCGATCCTGATCGGCACCGCGCTCGACGAGCTTGAGCGCTCGGGGGGTCGCTACGGCTTGGTTACGATGTGCGCCGCGGGCGGCATGGCGCCCGCGATCATCATCGAACGCATATAATCAACCTTTGTCATTGCGAATGGAGCGAAGCAATCCAGAGCGGATTACGCGCGCACTGGATTGCTGCGTCGCTTCGCTCCTCGCAATGACGAGCTGATATAAATCTGGGAGACACGACATGGCTGGGCCGCTGAAGGGCATCCGCATCATCGAATTTGCCGGGATCGGCCCCGGTCCCTTCTGCGGCATGATGCTCGCCGATCATGGCGCCGAGGTGATCCGCATCGACCGCCCAGGCGGCTTCATGGACCCGCGCGATCCGCTCAGTCGCAACCGGACATCGATCGCGCTCGACATGAAAAACCCGGAAGCGGTCGCGATTGCGCGCGATCTTTGCAAAAGCGCCGACGGGATCATCGAGGGATATCGTCCCGGCGTGATGGAGCGGCTCGGGCTTGGTCCCGACGTGCTGCTCGCCGACAATCCCAAACTGATCTTCGGCCGCATGACCGGCTGGGGGCAGTTCGGCCCCTACTCCCAGGCCGCGGGCCACGACATCAACTATATCGCGCTCTCGGGCGTCCTCCACGGCATCGGGCGCGCGGGCGAAAAGCCGGTGCCGCCGGTCAATTATGTCGGCGATTTCGGCGGCGGCGGGATGATGCTCGCCTTCGGCATGGCGAGCGCGCTTGTCCATGCGGCGAGGACCGGCGAGGGTCAGGTGATTGACTGCGCGATGACCGACGGCTCGGCGCTGCTTGCGGGCATGACCTGGGGCTTCAAGGCAATGGGACGGCTGAAGGACGAAGCGGGCGTCAACCTGCTCGACGGCGCGGCGCATTTCTATGACAGCTATGTCTGCGCCGACGGCAAATTCATCTCGATCGGGTCGATCGAACCGCAATTCTATGCACTGCTGCGCGAAAAGACCGGCCTTGCCGGCGATCCCGATTTCGATGCGCAGCTCGATCCGTCGAAATGGCCGGTGCTGAAGGACAAGCTGACGGCGTTGTTCAAGACCAAGACGCGCGACGAATGGTGCGCGATCATGGAGATGACCGACGTCTGCTTTGCGCCGATCCTGTCGCTGACCGAAGCGCCCCAGCATCCGCACAATGTCGCGCGGGAGACGTTTCTGGAGGTCGGCGGCGCGGTCCAGCCCGCTCCCGCGCCGCGCTATTCGGCGACGGTCAACGACACCCCGCGCGCGGCGTCGGCGGTCGGCGCCGACGGCGATGCGGTGCTCGCGGGACTCGGTTATGACGCGCCCAAGATCGCGGCGCTTCGCGATGGTGGTGCGGTTCGGTAGTGGACGCTCGTTCAATCTGAACCGTAGCCCTGAGCCTGTCGAAGGGCACTTCTCGGATAGGCGCCCTTCGACAGGCTCAGGGCTGCGGTGATGACCGCGTGGTACAAATCAGGCTTACCGCGCCGTCAGCGCTTCCCACAACCCGCGCCCACCAAACCCCGCGACCTGCCGCCCCAGCTTCGCCGCCCAATAAGCATCATTCCGATGCTCTCCGCGCCAGCGCATCAGTGGGATCGTCACGCGGTTCAGCTCATATTCCACGGTAAAGCCAATCGCGCCATGCACCTGATGCGCGATCGCGGTCACCACCCCGACCGCCCGGTTGGCTCGCAGCTTCGCCGCCGCCATCTCGAAATCCGCCGCGACAGGATCGAGCCCCACCGCATCCAGCCGCGCCGCCAGCGCCGCCGCTGCCGCCTCGACGGCGCGCACCTCGCACGCCATCACCGCCAGCGATTGCTGCACCGCCTGGAATTTACCCAGCGGCCGCCCGAATTGCTGGCGGGTGTTCACATGCTCAATCGACAGCGCGAGCGCCTGCCCCATCGCCCCCGCCATCAGGCTGACGATCGCGGCGGGCTGCAGCGCCTCGCCGGCGATCAGCGCAGCGACAGGCAGATCGGGGACGGCGACGCCAGCGATCTGCAACACCGCATTCACGTCGCCCCAGTCGCCGCCGAAACCGCCATCGCCTTCGGGCACGAGCAGCAGGGCAAACCCGGCCTCCTCGATCGGCGCTATCCCTGCGGTGGCGGCCTCGGCAAACACCGCCCGCGCGGTATCGCACAGCATTTCGCGCGCCGCGCTCATCGCAGGCCTAATCCGCGTGCGATGATCCCGCGGATCACCTCGCGCGTACCGCCGCGCAGCGAAAAGCTGGGCGATGCGATCAGCAACGCGCGGAGCAATCGGCCAAGCTCGCCCGGATCGTCCCACGGACAATCGACGATCGCCTGCACCCTGCGCGGCATATCCTGTTCGAACGCATTGCCCAATTCCTTAACCACCGACGCTTCGACCATCGGATCTTCACCCACTGCCAGCTTCGCCGCGGTCGACATCGACAATTGGCGCAGCGTCCACATCTCGGCGGTCAGTTCGCCGATCAGCACCGCAACCGCCGGGTCGGGTTCGGCGCCCGCCGCGTCGATCAGCGCGGCGAGCAGCGCGTGGCTCGACAAATAGCGTTCCGGACCCGAGCGTTCGAGCCCGAGTTCGGCGGTCACCTGTTGCCACCCCTGCCCCCGCGTCCCGACCAGCGCGCCATGCGGCACCAGCACATCGTCGAAAAACACCTCGTTGAAGTCGTGGTTACCCGCCATGTCGATGATCGGACGGATCGTGATGCCGGGCGTGTCGAGGTCGATCAGCAGCTGGCTCAATCCCGCGTTGCGCTCGCTGCCCTCTTCGGTACGCACCAGCGCCAGCATGATGTGCGAGAAATGGGCGCCGGTGGTCCAGATCTTCTGCCCGTTGATCCGCCAGCCCTCGGCGGTTTCGCGCGCCGACGTGCGCACCGCGGCCAGGTCGGACCCTGCCCCCGGTTCGGACAAGCCGATGCAGGCATAAAGCTCGCCCTTGGCGATTCCAGGCAAATAGCGCTGCCGCTGCTCCTCGCTGCCGTACCGCAGGATCAGCGGCCCGGTCTGGCGATCGGCGATCCAGTGCGCCCCGACCGGTGCGCCCGCCGCCAGCAATTCCTCAATCACGACATAGCGTTCCAGCGGGTGGCGGTCGCCGCCGCCATATTGTTTCGGCAAGGTCATCCCGACGTAGCCCGCCGCGCCGAGCGCGCGGCTGAAATCGGCATCGAAGCTCGCCCAGCAATTGGCCCGCGCGACGACGTCGCCCTGCGGCTGGTTCACCGCGAGCCATGCCCGCAATTCGGCGCGCAGTGCCGCGATGTCGCCGGGTGGATCGAAGGGATAGAGCGCAAAGCCTTGCATGTCGCGTCAGCCATGCAATAGCTTTTCCCGAGCAGCAAAAGGATTTTCACATGGGCGAGTTTTTGAGTGTCGAGCGGCGGGGCAAGATTGCGATCCTCACGATGATCAAGCCCGAGAGCATGAACGCGATCGGCACCCATGAGGACTGCCAGGACATTATAGACACGCTCCGCACCCTCGGCGACGATCGCAGCGTCAGCGCGATCATCCTGACCGGTAGCGGCAAGGCGTTCAGCGCCGGCGGCAACCTCAAAGGCATGCAGGATCGCACCGGCATCGGCGTGCTCGACCAACCCGATTCCACCCGCGCCAATTATCGCAAGGGGGTACAGGCGGTGATCCGCGCCCTGATGGACTGCGAAGTGCCGATGATCGCCGCGGTCAATGGTCACGCCATCGGCCTTGGCGCCGACCTTGCCTGCACCTGTGACATCCGTATTGCCGCCGAAAGTGCGAAGTTCGCGTGCAGCTTCATCAAGGTCGGTATCGTTCCCGGCGACGGCGGGGCGTGGTTGCTGCAAAAGATACTCGGCTATCCGCGGGCGGCTGAACTGTTCCTGACCGGCGACCGCTTTGACGCGCAGCAGGCAAAGGAATATGGTCTGATCACGGACGTCGTCCCCGACGCGGAACTGCTCGATCGCGCCGTGGCGATTGCCGAACGGATCGTGTGCAATCCGCCGCGCGCGCTGCGCCTCACCAAAAGGTTGCTGCGCGAGGCGCAGCATAGCCGGATGAGCGACATTTTGGAGCTCAGCGCTGCCTATCAGGCGATTGTCCACGAAACGGCCGACAATCGGGAGGCGATCAACGCCTTCGTCGAAAAGCGCCCGCCGGTGTTTACGGGAGAATGACCATGATTGCCGAGCGTGTCCTGCCGTTGTCGGGCATCCACAATTTCCGTGACTATGGCGGCTATGCGGTGGAGGGCGGCGGGCGACTGCGCAGCGGGATGCTGTGGCGCTCGGCGCATCATCAGGATGCGAGCGACGACGATCTGGCGGCGATCGACAAGCTGGGGATCGAAACGATCATCGACCTGCGCGGCGACGACGAACGCGCCGCGCATCCCTGCAGGCGACCCGAAGGCTTTTCGGCGCGGGTGCTGTTCGCCGACGGCAATACGGCGGGCCTCGCCCCACATCTGCAGGCGGCCCAAGGGGCCATCGACAACGAAACCGCGCGGGTGCGGATGATCGATACCTATGCCGGGATGCCGTACCGCCCGGTGCTCGTCGCCACATTGCGGCTCTACCTCGCCGCGCTCGCCGAATATGACGCGCCCAGCCTGGTCCACTGCGTTGCGGGCAAGGACCGCACCGGCTTTGCCGTCGCGGTCGTCCACCGGTTGCTCGGCGTGCATGAGGATGATCTGATGCACGATTATCTGCTCACCAACAGCGCGGGCAAGATCGAGGAACGCATTGCACAAGGCGGCGATGTGATCCGCGCGCGATATAACGCCGACATCCACGACGATGCGATCCGCACCTTGATGTCGGTGAACCCGATCTTCCTCGACGCCGCGTTGGCCACCGTCCGCCGCGACCATGGCGACGTGCCGAGCTATGCCGAAGCGGTGCTGAACTTCACCCCCGACATGCGCGATGCGATCGTGGACAAGCTGGTGGTTTACTAAAGACACGTCGCCCCCGCGAAGGCGGGGGCCGCTATCGGCGTAGTGCAAGGTTGCCGGCGGCCCCCGCCTTCGCGGGGGCGACGGCTACTCCCCCTTCACCAGCACCCCGCCCTTGACCACCGCATCGACGCTCTCCAACTGCCGCACATCGGCCAGCGGATCGCCATTGACCGCCACGATGTCGGCATAACGCCCCACCGCAATCGCCCCGACGTCCTTTTCGCGCCCCAGCGCCTCGGCGGCGTTCTTCGTCGCGGCCTGGATCGCTTGCATCGGCGTCATCCCATATTCGACCATGACGCGGAACTGGCCGCCGACCTGGCCGTGCGGCATCACCCCCGCGTCCGACGCGAACACCATCCGCACCCCGGCGCGGTGCGCCTTGCGGAAATTGTCGCGCTGGATCTGCGCAATCTCGCGATCCTTGCGCAGATTATCCTCGAGCACGCCATTCTTGGCGCCCTCGGCCTGCGTATATTCGGTGTTGTAGATGTCCATTGCGAACCACACCGGCTGTTTGCGCGCCACCGCCATCCGAATGCCCTCGTCATCGACCAGGCTGGCATGTTCGATCGTGTCGATACCCGCCGCGATGGCGGCGCGGATGCCCGCTGCGCCATGCGCGTGGGCGGCGACGCGTAGCCCCCATTGATGCGCCTCGTCGGCGATAGCGCGCAGCTCATTCTCGGGCACTTGCAACTGCCCAGGTTCGGTGTTGCGCGAAAAGACGCCGCCGGTCGCGCACACCTTGATCACCTCGGCGCCATATTTGCGTTGGCGGCGAACCTGATAGCGAAGTTCTTCCGGATTATCGCCGATCCCCTCTTCCTTGCCGTCCGCTTTCTCCAGGCTGGGCGGCAGGAAAGTGCTGTCGCAGTGCCCGCCGGTCGCGCCGAGCGCATAGCCCGCGGGGACGATGCGTGGCCCTGTGGCGTAGCCAGCGTCGATGGCCTGCTTCAGCCCGATGTCGTTGCGGTCGCCTGCGCCGACGTTGCGTACCGTCGTGAAGCCGGCGTCGAGCATGTCGCGGGCATTTTTGACCGCAGTCATGCCCCAGAAACTGTCGGTGAACTCCAGCCCGCGATAACCGCCGATGTCGGCAGGACCGTCGAGATGGACGTGCATGTCGATCAGCCCGGGCAGCAGCGTCTTTTGCCCCAGGTCGATATGCTTGACGTCGCTGCCCCAGCGCACCGTGCGCGCATCGGCGATATTGGTGATCCGCCCGTCGGCGCCGACGAAGATCGCGGGATGTTCGACCGTCTTGCCGGACAGCACATCGACATAGCGGGCAGCGGTGATGACGGTCTGCCCCGCGGGCGCCTGCGCCGCCGTGGAGATCGCAAAAAGCGCCGCCGAGCCCAACGTGATTCCCCGCAGAAAACTGCCGAACTTTACTCGCGATTCCATAGTCTGATCCGCCTGCTTTTGTTGCCCGCTACCTTGATGGCAAAGGCAATAAAATTAGGACAGCGAAATCTTGTGCTGCGCGAGATACTCATAATCGGGACGGCAGGCGTCGGCGACGCTTTGCGCCTCCGCGGCCAATTCGGGCTGCGGTTTGTCGGGCGCACCAAAGCCGGTACTCGCCGCGACCGCATCGTACCAATGGCTTGCCCAAATGCCGTCGGTGGCATGAAGCCCGGGCTTCCACGACAACATTGCCGGATCCCATGCGAGGCCCAGCGCCGCGCACAATTTCCGCAGCATCGTTGCCGGATCGCGCAAAATGTCGGCGCTGTCGATCACCGGCGGCGCGCGGCCCAGCCGGTCGGCCTCGCGGTCGAAAAATTCGACCTGCTTGTCGGTGCCGAGATGGTTGGGACGCACCGCGACGCGCTTGGCGGCATAGCTCGCGACGACGCGCGCCGGGTCGCGGATCAGGAAAGCGTGGCGCAGGCCCGGCAGGTCGTGATGCGCGATCGGTCCGACCATGTGGTGCGCCATATGCTTCTGGTACCAGATCGGCGCGCCGGTCGGGCATCGTCCGCTCATCGCCCGCGCGACGCTGTGCCAGCCGCAGTCCATCGACGCCATCACTTCATCGGCCATCGGCTGCGGGTCGCCGGTTGCCTTCAGATAGGCGCCGTAAAAGGGCTCGTCGGTGACGAAGCTGTCGGCGCGGCTGCCGAAGCTGCGCATCATTGCGGTCGACAGGTTGCGCGGACCCGACCACATTGCGATCTTGAGCGGCTCCCCGCTCGGGGCGATGCGGATCGTCATCGCGCCGCTTTCCTTCTTCCGTTCGTGTCGAGCGAAGTCGAGACACGCTGGCGCCAGACGTGTCTCGACTTCGCTCGACACGAACGGGATTGGGAGGGCCGCCTATCCATCGAGCGCGCCCGCAATATCCCGCTCGATCAACGCCTTGTACAGCCCCTGCAGCCGCTCGACCATCGGCCCGCGACCGTCGGTGAGCTTGCGGCCGTCGATCGTATGCGCCGGAACCACTCCCGCAAAGGTGCCGGTCACAAAGGCCTCGTCGGCGCCGTGAACCTCGGTCAGTGAGAAATTCTTCTCGAACACGGGAATATCATTCTCGCGGCAGATGCGGATGACATTGCTGCGCGTGATCCCGGCAAGGCAATAGTCGCCGCTCGATGTCCACACCTCGCCCTTGCGGACGATGAAGAAGTGCGTCGAATTGCACGTCGCGACAAAGCCGTGCGGATCGAGCATCAACGCCTCGTCGGCGCCCGCCTGTGCCGCCTGGATGCACGCGGTGATGCAGTTGAGCTTGCTGTGCGAGTTGAGCTTGGGATCCTGCACCGCCGGATCGCCGCGGCGCACATGCACGGTGAACAGCGACAGGCCTTTTTCGACCGTCGAGGGGAGTGGATCCTTATGCTCGGCGATGATGACGATCGTCGCGGGCGAGATGACGACGCGGGGGTCCTGATACGGAGTCGAGCGGATACCGCGCGTGACCATCAAGCGGATGTGACAGGCGTCCATGCTGTTGGCGTCGATCGTGTCGTAGAGCCGCTGCACCAACGCGTCGCGGCTGATCCCGATGTCCATCGCGATCGCCTTGGCCCCTTCCCACAAGCGGTCCAGATGCTGGTCGAGGAACGCCATGCGTCCCTTGTGGACGCGAATCCCTTCCCACACGCCGTCGCCCAGCATGAAGCCGCTGTCGAACACCGACACGCTGGCCTGTGCACGTGGCACCAGCGTGCCGTTGATGTTGATCAGGATCGCGTCGTTGCGCGGATCGGGGACGAAGTCATGCGTGCCTTGGGCCATGCCCCCTTGGTAGCCGCTCGCGCGCGGCTGTCGAGAGCGAAGCGGCCGCTAAATTGCCTTGCGTCCAAAGCTGGCGGGGTGCGTCGACACGTGGGACGCGGCGTCGTCGGCATCGACCGACACGTCGCCGACCAGCCCGGCCTCGCGCTTGCGCATATAATTGGCAAAGGCGGCATCGGGATCGAACTCCGGTTCGACCAGAACCTCGCCCGGTTTCAGCCTGGCCTCGAAACCCATATCCGCACCATTTTGGGCGCCAGCAGCCGTACCCAGATTCTTGATGATCAGCGGCAGCGCGATCAACAACCCGCCGACCACGACCAAAATGATCCAAGGGGAAATGTCCATGCCGAAGCTCCCACTATTCTGCGGAGCGCAATAGCAGCGACAGTTTACGATTCCCTTAGTGCGCCGCCGCCGTTCAGGCGGCCACGCGCGACCCACCACGCCGCCGTCAGCGCAAACGCCGTGCCGAGCAACGTCCCGCCGACGATGTCGCTCGCCCAATGGACGCCGAGCATGATGCGCGAAAAGGCGTTGAGAAAAATCATCGCGACCGCCAGCGTCCAAGCCGCGGTGCGCCAACGTGGCGGCGCCAGCCAGGCAAGCAGCAGATAGACCACCGCCGCGCTCGTCGCATGCCCGCTGGGGTAAGCAAAGCTCGTCTGATGATCGAGGTGATCTATCACATCGGGCCGCGCGCGACCAAAGCCGAGCTTGAGCAGGCTCGACGCCAGATTGGCGACCAGCGACGCCCCGCCCAGCGCCACCGCGCAGCGCGGCCCGCACCAATGCCAGACGAGCCCGCACAGCAGGATGACGATGACCCAGCGCGGAATGCCGCCGCCGATCCAGCTCACCGCCTGCATGAACGTCACCAGCGCCGGATCGACCGCCTCGACGCGCAGCGCGAGCGCGGCGGAAACCGCCCGATCGATGCCTTCGGTCCATCCCGCGCCGACCGCAAAGCCCAGCAGGATCATCGCCACCAGCATCAGCGCCGCCATCGTCGGCACCTGCCGTCCCGTCATGCTCACCGGCCCGTCTCCCTTGTCATGCGCGCGCCCGACCGGCGCCATGCGTCCAATTGTCCGGCAAAGCGCCGCAATTGATCGACCCCGCCCTCGACATCATTGTCGAACAATCGCACCTCCCAGTCGCCGCCTCCGCTGCGGTAGCGAACGTACAGCCCGTGCCGCAGACGCGCGCCGATCCGCGCCGCTCCGCCGCCACCCTCACCCGGCAGGTGATCGGCGCGGTCGACAATCACCTCGGCAATATCGCCCACCGGTACCGGGCTCGCCGCGCCGTAGCTTGCATGAAGATAGAGCGCATGGCCCTCGATCCGCGCCGCAACCCCGCCGCGCACGACGCGCGCGCCGAACCGCCCGACATAGAACAGGCTGGCGCTGCCCAGCAGCAACAGGAACGGGATTTGCAGCGATCCGAGCAGGTCGTCGTCCCGATGGGCGGGCGCGGGAAATTCCATGCCGGGCAGCCCGATGGTCGGCGGCGGCGCGATACGCTCGGCATATTCGATCCACGCCAGCGCGAACGCCGCGGCCGCGAACGCCGCGAACAGCAGCGCCTTCCCCAAATTGCCCGCGCGGGAAAAATGCAGGATCGACGGGTTCACGCGGTGGTGCCGGATCGCGGCGCGCGATCAGATGTGCAGCGGCCGCCCGAACGCCGCCAGCACGCCCTCGTGCATCGTTTCGCTGAGCGTCGGATGCGGGAAGACGGTGCCGATGAAGTCATCCTCCACCAGTTCGGCGGTCTTGCCGATCGTATAACCCTGAATGAGCTCGGTGACTTCGGCGCCGATCATATGCGCGCCGAGCAGCTCGCCGGTCTTCGCGTCGAACACGGTCTTGGTGAAACCCTCGGCCTCGCCCAGCGCAATCGCCTTGCCATTGCCGATGAACGGGAAGGTTCCGGCCTTGACCTCATAGCCCAGCTCCTTCGCCTTCGCCTCGGTCAGGCCGACGCTGGCTATCTGCGGGCGGCAATAGGTGCAGCCGGGGATGTTGCGCACGTCCATCGCGTGCGGGTGGTTGCCCGCAATCGCCTCGACCGAAATCACCGATTCGTGCATCGCCTTGTGCGCGAGCCATGGCGGCGCGGTGACGTCGCCGATCGCCCAGATGCCGGGGACGTTGGTGCGGCACATCGCGTCGGTGTCGATATGGCCCTTGGTCGTCTTCACGCCCAAAGCTTCGAGCCCGATATTCTCGGTGTTAGGGACGATGCCGATCGCGACGATCGCATGGCTGAACTCGGCCGATTCGACCTTGCCGTCCTTGCCCTTGATCTTGGCGGAGACTCCGGTCGCGGTGGCCTTCAGCTCCTCGACCCCGGCGCCGGTGAAGATCGTCATGCCCTGCTTCTTGAGCTGCTTTTCGAGGAACGCCGACACATCGGCATCCTCGACGGGGACGAGGCGGTCGAGCATTTCGACGACGGTGACTTCGGCGCCCATGTCCTTGTAGAAGCTCGCGAATTCGATCCCGATCGCGCCCGATCCGATGACGAGCAATTTCTTGGGCATTTCGGGCGGGACGAGCGCATGGCGATAGGTCCAGATACGCTTGCCGTCGGAGGGCGCGAACGGCAGGTCGCGCGCGCGGGCGCCGGTCGCGACGATGATATTCTTCGCGGAAAGGCTTTCGGTGCCCTTCTCGCCCTTCACTTCCAGCTTGCCGGGCGCAGTCAGCTTGCCCTCGCCCATATGGACGGTGATCTTGTGCTTCTTCATCAGGAAGGCGACGCCCTGGCTCAGCTGTTTCGCGACCCCGCGGCTGCGCTTCACCACCGCGTCGATGTCGGCGCTGATTTGCTGCGCGATCAGGCCATAATCGCCTGCGTGCTGCATATAATGATAGATTTCGGCCGAGCGCAGGAGCGCCTTGGTCGGGATGCAGCCCCAGTTGAGACAGATGCCGCCGAGATTCTCGCGCTCGACGATCGCGGTCTTCAGCCCAAGCTGCGCCGCGCGGATAGCGGCGACATAGCCGCCGGGGCCGGAGCCGAGGACGATGAGGTCGTAGTTGGTGTCAGCCATTATGGGCTCCTTGAAAAGCCCCTCTCCCCTTGCGGGAGAGGGGTTGGGGTGTGGGGTCGGCGCGCGTCTGCGCGCCAGAAGAATCGATGGCGTGCAATATTGCTTCGGCAATACCGTCGCAGTTGTTCAGCACGTCGTTGTTCCAGAAGCGCAGAATACGAAAGCCTTGCGCTGCCAGATAGGAATCGCGGTCGGCATCATAGGGGCTTTCTGAATGCTGCCCACCGTCCGCCTCCACAATCAATCGATGCTCGAAACAGACAAAGTCGGCGATGTAGAGATCGTCGATGATGACCTGCCGCCGCCATCGCAGGTCGGCCAACCGCTTCGCGCGCAGGATTGACCAGAGCCGACGTTCGGCGTCGGTCGGGCTCGACCGCATCGCGCGGGCGCGTTCGAGCAAAAGTGCCTTGCGGGCGAGAATGTCGGTTACTGTCTTATGCGCCGCAGACGCGGCGCGGACCCCACTCCCCAACCCCTCTCCCGCAAGGGGAGAGGGGCTTTGGCCCCTCGCGGGCATCTTACGCCACCAACCCCAGCGGGTTCTCCACCAGTTCCTTGAAGGTCTTCATCAAGAGCGCGCCGTCGGCGCCGTCGATCGCGCGGTGGTCAAAGCTGCCGGTGGCCGACATGACGGTCGCGATCGCGAGCGCATCGTCGACCACATAAGGCCGCTTCTCGCCCGCGCCGATCGCCATGATCATCGCCTGCGGCGGGTTGATCACCGCGGTGAACTGCTTGATCCCCATCATGCCCATGTTGGAGATGCTGGCGGTGCCGCCCTGATATTCATGCGGCTGGAGCTTGCCTTCCTTCGCCTTCGCCGCGAGTTCGGCCATTTCGGTCGAGATTTTCGACATCGACTTGCCGCCCGCGTCGGTGATGATCGGGGTGATAAGCCCGCCCGGGATGCTGACCGCGACCGAAATGTCGGCGCGACTGTACTGGCGCATCACATCGCCGCCGAAGCTGACGTTGCACGCCGGCACGCGTTCGAGCGCGACCGCGAGCGCCTTGATCAGCATGTCGTTGACGCTGAGCTTGACGCCGCGGCTTTCGAGGCTGGCGTTGAGCTCGCCGCGCAGCTTGAGCAGCGCGTCGAGGCGGATGTCGACGGTCAGGTAGATGTGCGGCGCTTCCTGCATCGACTGCGTCAGGCGGCGCGCGATCGTCTTGCGCATGCCGCTGAGCTTGGTGTCCTCGTGCGGGATGCCGAAATCGGGGATCGGGCCTGCCGTGGCAGGAGCCGAAGTCGCAGCAGGCGCTGCTGCCGCAGGTGCGGCTGTGCTGGGGACGGCTGCGGGCGCAGCGACACCTGCGGGAGCGCCGTCGAGGTCGTCCTTGACGATGCGGCCGCCCGGGCCGGTGCCGGTGATCGTCGCAAGGTCGATGCCGCGTTCGGCGGCAAGCCGCTTGGCGAGCGGGCTGGCTTTGATGCGGTCGCCTTTTTCCGTCGTCCCAGCGGAAGTTGGGACCGCTGGGGTGGGTTCGCTGACGGGAGCGGCCCCAGCTTCCGCTGGGGCGACGTCTTTGGCTGGCGCGGGCGCTTCGGCCTTCGCCTCAGCCGCGGCAGACGCAGCAGCAGGCGCCGGAGCCGCCTTCGCGCTCCCGGCATCCTCGCCCTCACCCGCGATCACCGCAATCACGGTGCCAACCTTCACCCCATCGGTCCCCTCGGCGACCAGAATCTGGCTGACCATACCCTCGTCGACCGCTTCGAACTCCATCGTTGCCTTGTCGGTCTCGATCTCGGCCAGCAGGTCACCAGATTTGACGCTGTCACCTTCCTTGACCAGCCATTTGGCCAGCGTGCCTTCCTCCATCGTCGGCGAGAGGGCGGGCATCTTGAGTTCGATTGGCATGTCTAGGCGTGTCCCTGTCAGTCTTGCAGGCCATGCCTGCCGCTACGGATTCGTCCCTCGTCATAAGAGCATCGTTCGTCAACGTCCATTGGCGCAAACTTGCGTTTCATACGAATGTGACGCACTCTCTACGCACAAAAAGCATAGGGGGTCGGGGCGATGCGGACATATCTGGTGGTGATCGACGACAGCCCCGAGGCGTCGCTGGCGCTGCGCTTTGCGGCGCGCCGCGCCGCGCGGACCGGCGGCGGGGTCGCGGTGCTGGCGATCGTGTCGCCGCAGGATTTCGTCGCCTTTGGCAGCGTGCAGGCGACGATCGAGGCCGAGGCGCGCGAACATGCCGAGGAACTGGTTGCCGCCGCCGCCGATGCGGTCGTGCAGGAAGCGGGGGTGACGCCGCAGATCATGGTCAAATCGGGCAAGCCCGCCGATGTCGTGCGCGAGGTGATCAACGCCAGCGACGAGATTGCGGCGCTGGTGCTGGCCACGGCAGCGAACGGCGCGCCGGGGCCGCTGGTCGCGCATTTCACCGGACAGGACGCCGGAACGCTGCCCTGCCCGGTGATGATCGTGCCGGGCGGGATCGACCTCGCCCGGCTGGATGCGCTGAGTTAGACGGTAATCGTGCGCGGCAAAACGGCCGCGCCCTTGGCTTCGTAAATCGCGAAAACCAGCACACCGATCGCCTGGACGATGACGACCGCGATGCCGAGTGCGGTCATCTGACCCGCAAACATCGCCAGCACGGCAAAGCTGGCGATGACCCAGCCAAGGTTGCCGACCGCGATCAGGTTGGCGAGGCCTTTGCTCGGCACCTTCTGGTTCGCGACGAACAGCATCAGCAGCGCCGACGGCAGCCCGATCCAGCCCGCGACGGTCACCACTTCGGAGGGGAGGCCGAGCAGGGTGGCGACCGTCGCAGTTGCAAAGACGCAAAAGACGAACAATCCGGTGCAGGTGATGGCATCGATAATCAGCGTGTTCTTGAGATTGAAAAGCGACATTGGGGTTCTCCTTTCGGGATGACCCCTTCCGTCTGCCGCGCGGAACGCCGCCAGTCGATTACGCGCAAGGTAATGGAAAAGCAGAAAGCCGGGGTATAGCTCTCGCGGCAAAGGAGACGATGATGCAACCCGCACCGCTCGGCACCCAACTCCGCGAATGGCGCAGCCGCCGCCGGATGAGCCAGATGGACCTGGCGCTCGACACCGACATATCGACCCGGCATTTGAGCTTTATCGAAACGGGGCGGTCAAAACCGAGCGCGCAGATGTTGCAGCGGATCGCCGATCGTCTGGAAGTCCCGCACCGCGCCCGCAACGCGCTCCTCCTCGCCGCGGGCTATGCCCCCGACTATCAGGAACGTCCGCTCGACAGTCCCGAAATGGCGGGGGTGCGCGCGATCGTCGAACATGTGCTGAAGGGTCACGAGCCCTATCCCGCGCTCGCGGTCGATCGCCACTGGAACCTGGTCGCCGCGAACGGCGCGGTCGCGATCCTGACCGCGCAGGTCGCGCCCGCGCTGCTGGCCCCGCCGGTCAATGTGCTGCGCATCGCGCTGCATCCCGAGGGGCTGGCGCCGCAGATCGTCAACTATGGCGAGTGGCGCGCGCATATATTGGAGCGGATCGACGTCCAGATTGCGACAAGCGCCGATACCGGATTGATCGCGCTGCGCGACGAGCTGGCGGGTTATGCGGTGCAGAGCGACGACCACAGCGCCGAGCATCGCGACAGCCACGCCAGCAGCATCGCGGTCCCGCTGATCCTGAATACCGATGCCGGGCGCATATCGTTCGTATCGACGGTGACGATTTTCGGGACGCCGGTCGATATCACCCTGTCGGAACTGGCGATCGAGGCGTTTTTTCCAGCGGATGCAGAGAGTGCAGCGTTGTTGGCGAGGTTGGCGGGCAAGTGATCTCCCCTCCCTGCTGAGGGGTGGGTCAGCAACGGCAGTGCAGCTCGCTTCGCTCGCACCCACCCCTAACCCCTCCCTTGCAGGGATGGGAATTTAGCGCCGCCGCCCCTTGTGCTTGATGTTCGCCGGCCGCCCGCGCTTGCCGACCATATGCTTGCCCGCCTTGTCCTTCCCGGTCGCCTTCCCCTTCACCCCGTCGCGGCGCGGCGGGCGATTGCGGAAGCCGCCTTCGGGCGCGTCGGGCAGCTCGAAACGCAGCGCGCCGCTCACCGGGTTTGCGTCCATCAACCGCAGGTCCAGCCGCTGACCGACGCTATAGCTGACGCGGCCATGCTCGCTGTCGAGGCTGCGCGCCGCTTCGTCGTAGAAGAAGCGTTCGCTGCCCAGCGTCGACACCGGCACCAGCCCGTCGCCGCCGAGCCCGTCAACCGTCGCGAAAAAGCCGAAGGGCTGCACCCCGGTGATCCGCGCCGCGACGATCTCGCCGGTCTTGCCCGCCAGATAGGCCGCGACATAACGATCGATTGTCTCGCGTTCGGCCTCCATCGCGCGGCGTTCGAGCGCGCTGATCGCCTCTCCGATGCGCGACAGCCCCTTGGCATCGGCTTCGCCCAGCCCGGTGCGTTCGGGCAGTCCCTTCGGCTTGCCGGGAACTTCGAGCCTGTAACTGTCAACCAGCGCGCGGTGGACGATCAGGTCGGCGTAACGGCGGATCGGTGAGGTGAAATGCGCATAGCTGCCCAGCGCAAGTCCGAAATGCCCCGAATTGGCGGGGCCATAATAGGCCTGCGTCTGGCTGCGCAGGATCGCCTGCATGATTTCGGGCAGGCGATCGTCTTCGGAAAAGCCGTCGATCAGGCGGTTGAACACCGCCGGCGTGATGACCTGCCCCAGCGCAAAGCTCTGCTCAAAGGTTTCGAGATAATCCTTGAGGCTCACGAGCTTCTCGCGGCTCGGCGGTTCGTGGATGCGGTACATCACCGGCGACTTTTTCGCCTCGAGTGCCTTCGCCGCTGCGACATTGGCCGCGATCATATAATCCTCGATCAGCCGCATCGAATCGAGCCGGTCGCGCACGCGGATTTCGGCGATGCCGCCCGCCTCGTCGAGGATCACCTGACGTTCGGGCAGGTCGAGGTCGAGCGGCGCGCGGGCGGCGCGCGCTTTCGCGAGCAAAGCCCAGCAAGCCCACAGGCTCCGCAGCGTCGGGAGCACATCGGCATCCCAATCATCCCGCGGCGTATCGGCATCATAGGCCGCTTGCGCATGTTCATAGGCGATGTTGGCGCGCAGCCGCACGAGCGCGCGGTTAAAGCGCCATGACGTCACCTTGCCATGCTTGTCGATAACTAGGTGGCACGCCATCGCGGCGCGGTCTTCGCGCGCTTTCAGCGAACAAACCCCCGCCGACAGCGTTTCGGGGAGCATCGGCACGACGCGGTCGGGGAAATAGACGCTGTTGCCGCGCCGCCGTGCCTCGCGGTCGAGGTCGCCGTCGGGGCGCACATAAAAACTGACGTCGGCGATCGCGACGATCGCCTTATAGCCGCCCTTGTTGCCCGGATCCTCGTCGGCGATCGCCCAGACGGCGTCGTCATGGTCGCGCGCGTCGATGGGGTCGATCGCGACGATCGGCAGGTCGCGCAGATCCTCGCGCCCGTCGGGGGTAAGCGGCAGCTTGGCCGCGCGCTCGGCCTCGGCGATTGTCTCGCCGTCGAAAACATGCGGGATCTCGTGCCGCGCGATCGCGATCATGCTCAGCGACTTCGGCGCAAAGGGGTCGCCGATCCGGTCGATGACCTTCGCCTTGATCGCCGCGCCGCGTCCGGTCAGCTCGGCGCGCACGAGGTCGCCGATGTCGGCATCGCCCTTGTCGGCAACCGCGAAGTCGAACCGCGCGCGCTTGTCGGCGGGACGCAGCCAGATCAGCGGTTTGCCGCCCGGGCCAGTGTCCTCGACCAGCACGCCGATCACCGTCTCGGCGCTCGCCGCGAGCCGCTTCATCGGATGGGCGACATGCCCGCTGCCGCGCTCCTCGGTGCGCGCAAGGATGCGGTCGCCGACGCCGAGCGCGCCTTTTCGCCCCTGCTCCATCACGCGCAGCCGCGGCGGCGGCGCGGTTCCTTCCCAGCGGTCGGGAACCGCCCAGAGGTTGCTGCCCTCGATCGCGACGACGCGTAGCACCGTCACCCGCGGCAGGCCGCCATGCTTATGGAACGCCCGGCCCGGCGCCATGTCGACCAGCCCCTCGTCGGTCATGTCCTTCAGCAGCGCCTTCAATGCGATCTTGTCGTTGCCGTGCAGCGCAAAATGTTTGGCGATCTCGCGCTTGCCGACCGCATCCTTGCTCGCTTCGATAAAGCGAAGGATCTGCTCGCGCGTCGGGAGTCCGGGCTGTGGCTTGGGCTTTTTCATGTGACGCAGTCCAATCGGTTCGCGCGGAGACGCGGAGACGCGGAGATGGTCTGTTTAGCCGTCAGACCTGTTCCTCTATCCAGCGACGCGGCATGGCGCAGCACTAGATTGAGAACGTCGCTTCGCGGCTGGCACGACATCTTCGCGTCTCCGCGCCTCCGCGCGAGCAAAATCAATAGGTCCGCCCGATCAGCACCCGTTCGACAGCCGGTTCGCCGGTGAAGAAGCACGCACCCTCGGCGGGCGCGGCGTCCATCGGCGTGTTGCGCATCGTCAGCTTCAGCGCCTTGAGCTGCTCGACGATCTTGTCGAGCGCCGCGCCGGTCGGGCGCGACCATTGGACTTCGGCCCAGCCGACGAACTTGTCCTCTCCCTTGAAATGCGCGGCGAGGTCGGTGACGTCGCGGCGAATATTCGCGTCGAGGCGCTGTTTCGCCTCGGCGTGGAGGCTCGTCTGGATGTCGGCGAGCGTTGCGACCGCATCGGCGACGAAATCGCCCTTCGCGATGAACGCCGAATTGAGCTTGCCGTCATCCTTGTACAGCCGGTCGCGGCGGATGATCGCCACATTGCCGCCCGCAACGTCGCGCGGGCCGACCTCGACGATGATCGGTGCGCCCTTCTTGACCCAGCCCCAGCGTTTGGTCTGCGCCTTGTTCGCGCCGGTATCGAGCAGTACCCGCACCGGTTCGCGGAACGCGTCGAGCGCTTTCAGCTGCGCCTCGAGGTCGCGGCAATAATCGAGGATCGCGGCGTCCTCGTCATTGTCGCGCAGCATCGGCACGATAACGATCTGGTGCGGCGCGATGCGCGGCGGACAGCGCAGGCCATCATCGTCACCGTGCGTCATGATCACGCCGCCGATCATGCGCGTCGACACGCCCCAGCTCGTCGTGTGGCACAGCGAATGACCGCCGTCCTTATCCTGATACCGAATGCCCGCGGCCTCGGCGAAGCCGGTACCGAGGTAATGCGAGGTGCCCGCCTGCAAGGCCTTGCCGTCCTGCATCATCGCCTCGATCGAATAGGTCGCGACCGCGCCCGGGAAGCGCTCATTCTCGGGCTTTTCGCCCGCGACGACCGGCATCGCCAGCACATCCTCGGCAAAGGCACGGTACATTTCGAGCGCGCGCAAGGTTTCCGCCATCGCATCGTCCTTGTCGGCGTGCGCGGTATGCCCCTCCTGCCACAGGAACTCGCTGGTGCGCAGGAACATGCGCGTGCGCATCTCCCAGCGCACGACATTGGCCCATTGATTGACCTTCAGCGGCAGGTCGCGCCAGCTCTGTACCCAACGGCTCATCGCGGCGCCGATCACCGTCTCCGACGTGGGGCGAACGATCAGCGGTTCTTCGAGCTTTGCCTCGGGGTCGGGGACCAGCTTCCCCTTGCCGTCGCCGATCAGGCGGTGATGGGTAACGACCGCCATTTCCTTTGCGAAACCATCGACATGATCGGCTTCCTTCTCAAAGAAGCTCAAGGGTATGAACAAGGGGAAATAGCAGTTCTGGACCCCGGCATCCTTGATCGCCGCGTCCATCACCGTCTGGATGCGTTCCCAGATGCCATAACCCCACGGCTTGATCACCATACAGCCGCGCACGCCCGATTCCTCGGCGAGATCGGCTTCGGCAATGACGTCCTGATACCAGGCCGCAAAGTCGGCCTGCCGGGTTACGCTGAGCGCATGTTTGACCATGAAATATCCGATTTTTCTGTCGTTGAGGGCGCCGCGGCACCCATCTGTCACTTCTTCGCGAGTTCGGCCTTCAGCGCCGCCACTTCGGCCTTCAGCGCCGCGATTTCGGCGTCCTTGGCCTTCGCACCGCCCGCGCCCGGGATAAATGCCCCCGCGGCCTGCTGGAACATTTCCATGTTGCGCCGCGTCAGCTCGGCGAGCGGGTTCGAACCCAGCGCGCCTTCGAACGCCGCGCGGACATCCTGCTGATTCTTACGAAATGCGGTCATCGATGCTTCCAGATATTGCGGCACCATCGACTGCATCTTGTCGCCATACATGCCGATCAGGTGGCGCAGGAAATTGACGGGCAGCAGCGTCTCACCGCGCGTTTCCTCGTCCATGATGATCTGGGTCAGCACATTATGCGTAATGTCCTCGCCGCTCTTGGCATCGACGACGCGGAATTCGCGCCCGTCGCGGACCATCGTCCCCAGATCTTCGAGCGTGATGTAACAGCTGCGTTCCGTGTCATAGAGCCGCCGGTTGGCATATTTCTTGATCGTGACGACGCCATCGTCCGCCGCCGCCTTGGACTTCGCCATCTTGACCCGCGCTCCTTGTTGTACCGCATCCTGGCGACTGCGCCGCGCGGGATAAATGTTTGATCGGTGCATTAGCACCAAATTATGATGCATCGCAACATGCGCGACCTACGGTCCGGCGATGCGGGCAGCGGTCGATTCGGCGTCCGCGACATGCGCGTACGTGATGGTTGTGCATTGCAGCGTCGGCAAGCGGCCAAGCCCCCGCGAGCGCTTGCAACCACGCCACCAAAGGCGCGCAAGGCACCTTGCGTAATTTAGTTTCTTCTGAAATTACAATTTTGGCATAAACGGCGTGAAAAATCCCATCCGACGGAACTTCATTACCGCACCTTCGACTGGCCGCATGAACGCCCTATCGGAGGCCCGTCTGCCGACCTGTTGCGAAAATGGCACAACCCTCGACCGAGTTGAACCGGTGCCACAAAAATCACATCAAAATTTCATCAAAAGCTTGTGCCGCTCGAATTTTTTGTCTTTTTAGAGCGCAACCCGTTCACTCTCATCTTTTGAACGGCAACCGGGGAATAACATTATGAAGAAGACTAGCCTGCTAGTGCGGGGCTCGGCCCTGACTCTCGCTTTGTTCAGCGCCATGCCGGCGATGGCCCAGGATCCCGTCGCGCCTGCCGACGAAGCAGCGACCGCCGATGAAGGCACCATCGTCGTCACCGGGTCGCGCATCCGCCGTCCGAACCTTGAATCGACCGTGCCGATCACGTCGATCACGGGCGAGAGCTTTTTCCAGCAGGGTCAGACCAATATTGGTGACACGCTGAACGATCTTCCCCAGCTGCGCAGCACCTTCGCCCAGCAGAACCCGGGCCTCGGCATCGGCATCGCCGGTCTGAACCTCCTCGACCTTCGCGGTCTCGGCACGCAGCGCACGCTGGTTCTGGTCAACGGCCGCCGTCACGTCCCGGCCGACATCCTCAACAACGCCGTGTCGCCCGACATCAACACCATTCCGAACGACCTCATCGAGCGCGTCGACATCGTTACCGGCGGTAACTCGGCGATTTACGGTTCGGACGCCATCGCCGGCGTCGTCAATTTCGTGCTCCGCCGCGACTATGAAGGCATCCAGCTGCGCGCCCAGGCCGGTGTGGCCGATTCGGGCTTCGGCGGGAACCAGTATATCTCGGGCATGGTCGGCAAGAATTTTGCCGAAGATCGCGGCAACATCACGCTGCACGCCGAATATGCGCGCAATGACCGCGTTTTTGCGTCGGACATTCCGGAATTCCGCTTGAACAACGGCTTTGGCGTTATCGATGCCGATGCCGGCGCCGGTATCGTCAACGGCGGCGACGGTTTCCCCGATCGCACCTTTTTCCGTGGCCTGAGCAGCGCCAGCATCCACTTCAACGGCCTGATCCCCGTCAACCAGCAGAATACGCCTGCCGCAGCCTGCGGCCGCGGTACGGCAGCGAATAACGGTGGCCCGAACAGCAACGGCACGCCGTATAACTGCACCTATATCTTCACCAACGATGGCCGTCTGGTTCAGCAGACCGGCACGCGCTTCGGCTCGGGCATCATTGGTGGGATCGTCGGCGGCAATGGCCAGACCGGTCGCGAAGGCAAGACCCTGTCGGTTTTGCCGTTCACCGAACGCTACAACTTCAACATGCTGTCGCGCTACGAGTTCAGCGAAGCCGCTGAAGTCTTCCTTGAAGCCAAGTGGAACCGTGTGAACGCACTCGGCAACAACGCCGGTCCGTCGTTCTTCCAGGGCGTGCAGTCGGCGTTCGACTTCCGCGAACGTCCGCGCATCGACAACCCGTTCCTGAACCCGGCCGATCGCACGACGCTCGCCAACGCGATCCTCGCGTCGGGGTGCCGCACCGACCTTCAGGTAACCTGCCCCGCCGGCGGCAACCTGACCGCAACGGACATCGCCAACATCAACAACGGCAGCTACCGCTTCGTTCTGGCGCGTAACCTGCTTGACGTCGGGCTTCGTGACGAAGCGTTCCAGCGCGACACGTGGCGCGTGGTTGGCGGCCTTCGCGGCACGTTCAACGAAGACTGGAGCTACGAAATCTCGGCGAACTATGGCAAGTTCAAGGAAGCCATCACCACCGACGGCTTCCTCGATCGCCAGCGTTTCATGCTGTCGATGGACGCGGGTCGCAACCCGGTGACCGGCCAGATCCAGTGCCGTTCGCAGTTCGACCCGACCGCGGCGCTGCCGATCCAGCGGACCGACGCTGTTTCGACTGCAATCGCGGCGCGCAATGCTGCTCGCCTCGCCGCCGATATTGCTGCCTGCGTTCCCTACAATCCGTTCGGATCGCAGGACAACACGGCCGCCAAGAACTATTTCGCCCGCACCTTCACGGCGCGTTCGGGCCTCGACCAGCTCGTGCTGTCGGGCTTCGTCTCGGGTGATACCAGCGGCTTCTTCAACCTGCCGGGCGGCCCGGTCCGCTTCGCAATCGGTGCCGAGTATCGCGAAGAAAACGCTTTCTATCAGCAGGATGCGTTCGTGACCGACGGCTTCACCAATGGCGTCTCGATCCCGAGCTTTGAACCGAATACGTTCAAGGTGAAGGAATTGTACGGCGAACTTCAGCTGCCGCTGCTCAAGGAAGTGCCGTTTGCGCACGAACTGACGATCAGCGGTGCGGGTCGCGTTGCCAAATATCAGGGTAACGTCGGCACGGTGTATTCGTACAACGCCGGTCTCGACTGGGCGCCGGTCGAAGACATCCGCTTCCGCGGCAACTACAGCCGCGCCGTTCGCGCACCGAACGTGTCGGAAACCGCATTCCCGCTGGTTCCGAACTTCGCGCCGAACTTCGTCGATCCCTGTAACCCCGCGCAGCGCGGTTCGGGCGTTCGTCTGGCCAACTGTACGGCGGCCTTGGGTGCGTTCCTCAACAATCTGACCGACATCACCCAGTCGTTGGCGATCGTCAGCGGTTCGAACCCGAACCTGACCGCGGAAACATCGGACAGCTACACCTATGGTGTGGTCATCCAGCCGCGCTTCATCCCGGGCCTGAACCTGTCGGTCGACTATTACGACATCAAGGTGAACGGTATCATCGTGGCGCTGACCGCACAGCAAATCGTGAACAGCTGTTACGACTCGGCGGATCTGAACAACGTGTTCTGCGGCCAGTTCACGCGTAACCTGAGCGGCGGGCCGAACAGTGCGGGTGACGCATCGGGCCGTATCGTCAGCAACTCGCTGATCGTGGCGCCGGTGAACTTCGCCAAGCGCGTTCGCGAAGGTATCGACGTCAACCTGTCGTATCGCACCGATCTGGGTTCGGTGAAGTTCAACACGAACCTCATCTACACCCACAACCTGACGGTCAGCAACTTCCAGGACTCGGTCAATCCGGACTTCGAAAACCGGATCCTGGGCGAGCTGGGCGACCCGAAGGACGAATTCCGTTGGGACTTCGACTTCGAAAAGGGTCCGTTCACGCTGGGCTACCGTCTGCGCTACATCGGCCCGATGCTCCTCACCACCTATGAAGATCTGAACGAGCTGAACGGTCTGCCGCCGGCGAACATCGACTTTGCCGACCGCGAAAAATATCCGGCCGTTTTCTATCACGACCTTCGCTTCGAATGGGACGTGAACAAGGAAGCGGGCGGCCCGAACCTGAACTTCTACGTCGGGATGGACAACATCCTCGACAAGATGCCGCCGCTGGGTACCACGGCAACGGGTGCGGGTAGCGCGATCTACAGCTTCCGCGGTCGTACGGTTTACGCTGGCGCTCGCGCCCGCTTCTAATCGCGACGCGATCGGAATAGATTGGGGGTCGGGACGTTGTTCCGGCCCCTTTTCTTTGCTCAAAAGGACAGGTTTTGCAGCTGAGCAATCACGATGCCGAACGCCTCGCAAAAGAAGGCGTCGATGCACTCCAGCGTGGGCAATCGGCCATCGCCCGCGCGCGCTTCGAAACAATCACGCAGAGCGGCCGCGCCAATGCGCAGATTTGGCTGCTCCTCGCGGTCGCCTGCCGGTCGGATGGCGATCGCGTTGCCGAAGAAGCCGCGCTCGATCAATTGCTCGCCCTCGAACCGCAAGCGGTCCGCGGACACATCATGAAGGGTGACTGCCGCGCCCATGCTGGCGATGATCGCAATGCGCTGCAACGCTATGAAATCGCCCTTCTTGTTGCCCAGCGCCAAGAGCTGCCGCCCGACCTGCACAGCGAAGTGCAGCGCGCGGAAACATGGGTCGCGACGTTCAAGGCGCGCATTGTCGAGCAGCGCGAAAACAAGCTCATCGATGCCGGCCTGCCCCCCGATGCGCGCAGTCCACGCTTCCAGCAGTCGCTCGACATTCTCGCGGGCCGCAAGCGCATCTTTGTGCAGGAACCCACAGGCTATTACGTCCCCGAGCTGCCGCAGATCCAGTTTTACGACCCTGCCGCGTTCGCCTGGGCTCCGGCGCTCGAGGCTGCGACCGGCGCCATCCGCGACGAGCTTGTGGCGCTGCTCGCGGCGGGGGGCGACGGATTCCGGCCCTATATGACGTCGCACGTCGATCGGGCGCGCGCCGACGCCAATCCATTGCTCGACAATAGCGACTGGAGCACCTTGTTCTTTGCCGAAAATGGTGCGCTGTCCGACAATGTCATCGCCCGCTGCCCCAAGACCTGGGAGGCAGTGAATGCCGTACCGCTGCCCTGGATCGCCAGCTCGCCGACGGTGATGTTTTCCTTGCTCCGCCCCGGCGCGCGGATTGCCCCGCACAACGGGATGCACAATGCCCGGCTGATCTGCCACCTGCCGCTTATCGTACCCCCGAATTGCGGCTTTCGCGTCGGTAATGACGTGCGGCAGTGGGAAGAAGGCAAGCTGCTGATCTTTGACGACACGATCGAGCATGAGGCGTGGAACAACAGCCGCCAGGATCGCGTCGTGCTGATCTTCGACATCTGGCGCCCCGAACTTAGCGACCGAGAGCGTCAGGAAATTGCGACCTTCTTTGCCAATCCAGCGCTGGATTGAAGCGCGTGCGGCCGTCGAACATCGTCGAACGCGCCAATGCGTTGCTGAATGCCGGGCGCGCGCAGGCAGCGGTCGACCTCCTTATCGACGCGGCGAAACGCGGACATGGCGATGCGCTTCACGAACTCGCGCTGTGGCACGTCTATGGCACCCCGGTGCCGCGCAGCTTTGCCGCAGCGCGGGCGCTGTTCGAAAAGGCCGGCGCGGCGGGGCATCGCGGCGGGGCGCTGACCCATGCGGTGTTTGTCGCCATCGGCGCGGGCGGCCCAGCGGACTGGGGCGCGGCGCTGAACCTGCTCGACAAGGCGGCCAAGCATGATCCCGACGCGGCGCGTCAGCGCGAGCTGCTCGCGGCGATGGCGCTGACCCCGACGGGCGATCCGGCCTCGGCATCGCCGATCGAAACGCTGGCGACGTCGCCGACGCTCGGTGTCGTGCGCGGCCTGCTCACGTCCGATGAATGCGCGCACGTCATGGCGCTTTCAGCGCCCAGGCTGGTGCCGTCGATCGTCGTTGATTCGACCACGGGCCGTGAAATTCCGCACCCGATCCGGACCTCCGAGGGTGCCGTGCTGGGCCCCATCCAGCAGGATCTGGTCATCCACGCGATCGACCGTCGGATTGCAGCGGCGACGCGTACGCGCCCCGAACAGGGCGAGCCGCTCACCGTGCTGCGCTACGCGCCCGGTCAGCAATATCGGCTGCATCATGATTGCCTGCCCGGCGAACGCAATCAGCGCATGATGACGGCAATCGCCTATCTCAACAACGATTATGACGGCGGTGCGACGCAGTTTCCGTCGGTCGGCGTCGAGTTTCGCGGACAAACCGGCGACATGATCCTGTTCGCCAACACACTCACCGACGGCAAAGTCGACGAGCGCAGCCGCCACGCCGGGCTACCCGTTACCCGCGGCGAAAAATGGATCAGTACCCGTTGGATCCGCATCCACGACTTCGACCCGTGGGGAATGCGTCCGGTTTAGCCCCAGACGCGCGCGAACCTGCGGCCGAGCCCGGTGAGCAACTCATATTGCGACAGCCCGCTCTGCGCCGATACTGCGGGCAGGTCGTAGTCGAGGCTCAGCCATTCGCCCTCACCCAGGCCTGCCGCATCGCTGGCATCGAACGCGGTGAGGTCCATCGACACACGGCCGACCAGCGGCAGTGCCCGCCCCTGCCACGTCGCGCGCCCGCTGCCCGCATGACAGCGCAGATAGCCGTCGGCATAGCCGAGGTTGACCACCGCGATGCGGCTGTCGCGCGCCGCCGTCCACGACGCGCCATAGCCGACCGTCTCACCGGTGGGTACCGCGCGCACTTGCAGCACGCGCGCTTCGGGAAACGCCACCTGACCGATATGGCCCGCCGCCTCGGGACGGGGGATGCCGCCATAAAGCGCGATTCCCGGACGCGTCAGGTCGAACGCATAACCGGCGCCCAGGCAAATCCCGGCGCTGTTCGCGAGGCTGTATCGCCGCGCCGCGATCCGCTCGCGCAGCGCCCGAAACGCGGCGAGCTGCCGCACATTCTGTATGCTGTCCTCGTCCGCCGACGCCAGATGGCTCATCAGCGTGTCGATCGCCAGTCCATCGAGCGCACCGCCCAGCGCTTCTTCGACGCGCAGGCCGAGCCGGTTCATGCCCGTGTCGACCATGACGTCGCACGGTCGTCCCTCACCAACATCGCGCCAGCGCCGCACCTGTTCGACGCTGTTCAGCACCGGACGCGCCGGGAGCAGGCGCGCGGCGACCATGTCGCTCGCTCCGACCCCATGCAGGACCGACAGCGAAACGCCCGCGGACAGCGGCATCAGCGCCGCCGCTTCGGACCAGGTGGCAACGAAAAAATCGCGGCACCCCGCGGCGGCAAGATGCTGCATCACGGCGCGCGCACCGAGGCCGTAGCCGTCGGCCTTGAGCGCCGCGCCGCACGCGGCGCCGCCGCCGCTCTCTGCCGCCAGCCAGCGCCAGTTGGTAACCAGCGCGTCGCGGTCGAGACACAGGCGGAGGGGCGAAGGCACGGCGATCATCGGCGTGCCCTATACGGGTTGGCGGGCTACGCCAATGGGTTCGATCAGGCCTCCGCCGCCGCGGATGGCTGTTTGTCCCACTGGCCCTCCACCGGATCCTTCAGCATGAAGGCGGTCACCAGAAACGCCACCAGCACGACGACCCAGGTGTACCACAGCCCCGAATAGGCATTGCCGGTCTTGGCGATGATGAAACTCGCGATCAACGGCAGGAAGCCGCCGAAATAGCCGGTCCCGATATGATAGGGAATCGACAGCGACGAATAGCGGACATGCGGCGGGAACATCTCCGACAGCAGCGCCGCAACCGGGCCGTAGGTAAAGCCCGACAAGGCACTGAGCCCGAGCAGCGCGAGGAAGATGATCGCGATGCCGCCCCAGCCCGGCACCTGCTTGGCGAAATCATAGCCGCTCGCTTCCAGCGCCGGTTTCAGCAGCGCAGGATCCTCGCTGGCCACCTCGCGCTCGCCGATACGGATGGTGACGCTGTCGAAGCCGCTGCCGGTCGCCACGACGCTGTAGGGGACGCCAAGCTTGGTGAGTTCACCCAGCGTCTTGCCGCACGCGGTTTGCTGGACCTGCGCAAAGGGATCAAAGCTGCACTGCGACCCGATCACGGTCACCGGCGCTCGCTCGGCCGCCGCCGACAGGGCGGGATTGCCGACGCTGCCCATCCACCAGAACAGCGGGAACAACAGCAACAGCGTGGCGCCATAACCCCATACGATCGGCTTCTTGCGTCCGATCCGGTCCGACAAATGCCCCGCCCAGATGAAAAAGCCCATGCCGACCGCCGCCGCGACGCCGACGATGATCTCGGCGGCGGTATCTTCGACCTTCATCGGCCCTTTCAGGAACGACAGGCCCGAAAACATCGCGGTGTACCAGATCACGGTCAAACCCGCCGCGATCCCGAACAGAGCGATGAAGATGCGGCGCGGGTTGCCGGGATAGGTGAAGCTTTCCTTCAGCGGATTCTTCGCCAGCTCGCCCTGCGCCTTCATCGCCTTGAACACCGGACTTTCGGACAGTTTCAGGCGCATCCACAACGAGATCGCGAGCAGGATCAGCGACAGCAGGAACGGCACCCGCCAGCCCCAGCTTTCCCAGACCGCATCCGGCATCAACGCCTTGCATCCCAGCACCACCACCAGGCTGAGCACAAATCCGCCGACGACGCTGGCCTGGATGAAACTGGTGTAGAACCCACGCTTTCCGGGCGGCGAATGTTCGGCGACATAGACCGCCGCGCCGCCATATTCGCCGCCGAGCGCCAGTCCCTGCAACACGCGGAGCAGGATGACGATGATCGGCGCCGCGATGCCAATCGTCGCCGCCGACGGGATCATGCCGACACCCGCGGTTGCCACGCCCATCAGCGTCACGGTGACCAAGAATGTATATTTGCGCCCCAGCCGATCGCCGAGGAAACCGAACAGCACCGCGCCGAGCGGACGAAAGCCGAAGCCGACTGCAAAGCCCGCCCAAACGAGCAGCGTTTCCAGCGTCGCATTGTCGCTCGGGAAAAATGCCTTGCCGATGATCGCCGCGAGTGTGCCGTAGATGAAGAAATCATACCATTCGAACACGGTGCCTGCCGACGAGGCGGCGATGACCATGCGGATTTCTTTCTGCGTCGGTTCGTAAACGGCGCCCGCGGCACTGGCTTCGGTCATATATTTCTGGCTCCCCCACCCCGTCGGGCTTGTCACTCTTCCGTTCGCATCGAGCGAAGTCGAGATGCCTCGCGCGCATCGCCGAAGCGGCGTGTCTCGACTTCGCTCGACACGAACGGTTACGCTACGTCTAGTTGCACCGCGGCGTGGTGCAAGCCTTCTTGGCGCGAGCCGCTGTTCGTGTCAGACTGCGATCATGCGGTTCATCGACCTGTCCATCCCGATCACCAACGATGTCGTTTCGGACCCGCCGGTGATGCGCCCCAACATCACCTATATGACCCATGAAAATACATGGGAGCAGATCGCGATGTTCTTCCCCGGGCTGACGCGCGACGACCTGCCCGACGGCGAAGGCTGGGCGGTCGAGATGCTGTCGCTGAGCACGCACAACGGCACGCATATGGACGCGCCCTGGCATTACCACTCGACCACCGACAACGGCGCCTCGCCCGCGCAGTCGATCGACGAAGCCCCACTCGACCTGTTCTTTCGTCCCGGAGTCAAACTCGACTTTTCCGACCGCCCGCACGGCCATGTCGTCAGCGGCGCCGAGGTAGAGGCCGAACTGGCGCGGATCGGGCATAATCTCCAGCCGCTCGACATCGTGCTCGTGCAGTCGGGTGCCATCTATGGCACCGACAATTTTACCGATCAGGGCTGCGGCATGGGTGCCGAGGCGACGCTCTACCTGACGGAGCGCGGCGTGCAGGTCGTCGGCACCGACGCGTGGAGCTGGGACGCGCCGTTCAGCCATACCGCGCGGCGCTGGGCCGAAACGCGCGACCCGTCGATCATCTGGGAAGGGCATAAGGCGGGGCGTATCCGCCCCTATTACCAGATCGAAAAACTGACGAATCTGTCGGCGATCCCCGCAACCGGGTTCACCTTCAGCTGCTTCCCGGTGAAGATCGAGCGCGCGAGCGCGGGATGGATCCGCGCGGTGGCGCTGGTCGAGGACTAGATTACGATGGCCTGCGCGGCGCTGGACCGCCGCACATGACATCAATCTATCCCGACCCTAGTCATCGCTCGTCGCAAAGGACAAACCGAACCGGACCCGCTTTGCGGTTGGTGGTGCGGTGTCGGGTGGCGGCGACTGCAAGCGATACCGCGTCGACAGACGCAATGCCGCCAGCCCGAACCGATGACCTGCTGGGCTTTCCGACACCACGCGACAATCGGTCAGGCCACCACCGGCCCCAGATGCGCAGTCGAGCACGACTGTTCCGTTCAGCCCGTCGCGGAACGCTTCGCGCGGATAGGCCAAGAGAATGTCATTCGCATTTGGCGTACGGACGAATTGGGGCGCCGCGGCGGGCGATTCCATCGCCGGTGCAGGCGATGGTACCGCCGTCAAGGTTGCAAGCATGATAACTGTGCTGAAGATCATTCGTACGTTGCCCCTTTTGGCCGCCAAGGCTCACGCCATATCTTGCCAAGGAAACGAGCCCATGTCGCGGTGATCAATGCACCGGTGCGACGTTCGCGGTCCGGGACCAAGGAATTCCCGGAAAACAGCCTTTTGCCTGCAACAACCTTAAAGATTGACCGTCACCAGCATCCGCAACGTCCACCCACCGAGCGCCAGCAAGGTGATCCACGTCGCGGCAACCCCGATCTGGCGCGTAACCGGCGGCTTGCCGGGCTCGACCGGCGCATGCAGCCCGGCGATATGTGCAACGCGGCCAATCAGGAACAGCGCGCCGATGATCATCAGCGCCATATGATTGGCGCGCGCGGTCTCTAGCAGGCCCAGCAGGATGACGACGATCGGCGCATGTTCGGCAAGATTGCCGTGGCTGCGGCTCGCCGCAATCAGTTTCGCGTCGCCCTGATCGCCGAACGCGGCTTTCAGGCGCAGCCGCTGGCGTACCGTCAGCATCGCGGTGAACAGCAGCAGCAGCGCGCAGACGGCGCCGACGAAAGCGGTAACCGGTAATGTCATGATCGTGTCTCCCCCAAATGCCGGTGCAACCTAGCCGGTCACCGGCGACTTGGCACGAGCAATCGCGCGGCGCGCTACTCGTTCTTCAGATTGGCGTCGAGAAAGGCGACGATCCGCGCCGCGACGGGCGCGCGGCTGACCTTGTCGCCCAGCCCGACTGCCCCCATCGGATAGAAGTGCCCGAAACCTGGCACCCACACGGTTTCGCTCGCGATGCCCTTGTTGCCGAGCGCCGCGGCGGTATGGCGCGTGCCATTGAGCACCCCCACATAATCATTCTGACCGAGGATCAAGAGCGCGGGCGGCATGCCGTTCGTCGCCGTCTCATAGAGGTTATAGCCGCTGATCCCGCCCGACAGCGACACCACGGCTTTTGCCGGAACGCCCAGACCATAAGCCGTGTTGAGCGCGGTGATCGCCCCCGCCGAAAAGCCGCCGATCGCGAGCCGATCGCCGTCGACCCCGAATTCCCCTGCCCGCGCGCGGACAAAATCGACCGCCATCGCCATGTCGTCGGCGGCGCCAAAGGTCGCATGCCAATAATGCGTCAGCGTCGTCTCGTCGAACGGCGGCAGCTTCATCTGGTGGCGCACTTCGGCGATCCGCTCGAGCTTTTCGGGCGACAGGTTGACCGCGCGCGGCACGATGCGCTTTTCGTCGAGCGGGCGGACGAGCCCCGGCTGCTCCTGCACGAAGCGATATTCGATCGAGAAACAGGCGTAGCCCGCGCGCGCAAAGCTGCGGCAATAATCCGCCATCGAGCTGTCCTGCGCGCCCTCGACGGTGAAGTTGAAATCGCCCTTGTCGCCGCGATGAAAGGCGCCGCCGAACGCCATGACGACCGCTGGGCGGCCCGTCAGCGGCTTGCCGTCGGCGGCAACCGGGCGATAGACGTCGAGCAGCAGATCGCGCGCCTTGGCGCCGTCGACCGATACGCCGACCGGCGCGCGGCCATAAACGACGTCGCGCGTCTCGATCACGCCATAGCTGCGCTTCCCGTCCTCATTTGCGGTGCTGGTTGCCGTCGTCGCCAACGCCATACCCATCGCCGCCACGACCATAGCTGCACGCCGGATCATCGGCCCCTCTCCCGTTGATTGTTGCTTTGCCGACGCCACCTAATCGCGCCGCCGCCGGAACGCTGCGATCGAAATGAGCTAGTGCGCCGCGGGGATCAGAACAGCCGCGAGCCGTTGGGGACCGGCACGTCGGGCGCGAACAGGATCACCGCGCCATTTACATCGCCGAACCCCAATGTCAGCACTTCGGACATGAATTTGCCGATCTGGCGCGGCGGGAAGTTGACCACCGCGGCGACCTGCCGACCGACCAGATCGTCCAGCGCATAGCGATCGACGATCTGGGCGCTGCTTTTCTTCACCCCGATCGCCGGACCGAAATCGATTGTCAGCTTGAACGCGGGTTTGCGCGCTTCGGGAAAGGGCTCGGCCGCGACGATCGTGCCGATGCGGATGTCGATGCGGAGGAAGTCGTCGAAGGTGATTTCGGACGCGGCACCCGCATCGGTGTCGTGATTGACGTGCATCCCTCAAACTCCGGTCCAGCCGTGTCCCTGCGAAGGCAGGGACCCATCTCCGATCGGTGCCAGATAGCACGGACCGGAGATGGGCTCGTGCTTTTGCAGGAGCACAGTCAGAATCACTCCATCTCCAAAATCACCGCATCGACCGCCAGGCTGTCGCCCTGCGCCGCGTTGACGCTTTTCACGACCCCCGATTTTTCGGCGCGCAGGATATTCTCCATCTTCATCGCCTCGACCGTCGCGAGCGGCTGGCCCGCCTCGACGGCGTCGCCTTCGCCGACATGCAGCGCGACGAGCAGGCCCGGCATGGGGCAGATCAGGAATTTCGAAAGATCGGGCGGGATCTTCTCGATCATATGGCTCGCGAGCGGCGCGACATGCCAGGGCAGCACGCGCACGTCATGGATATGCCCGCGCGTCGTCATGCGCCAGCCGGTGCGCGTCTTGGCGACCTTCACCGCCAGCTCGCTGTCGTCGATCTCCGCCACCACCAGCCGGTCGCCGGGCGTATATTCCAGTGCGATGTCGACCTTGTCGCCATCGACCTTGATATGTTTGTGGCCCAGCTTCACCTTGTGCTCCACGCCGCCCACAGTGACCTGCCATTTGGCGGGCGGGTCGAGCCGGTCGCCGAGCTGGCCGTCGGTCCGGCGTGCGCGGTCGGCCTCGGCCGACGCCATGAAGCCTGCGATCGCGGCGAGCGCGCGGACGATATGATCCTCGGTCGCGGCGCCATGGAAGCCTTCGGGATATTCCTCGGCGATGAACCCCGTCGTCAGCTCGCCCGAGCGGAAGCGCGGATGCTGCATGATCGCCGAGACGAAATCGATATTGTGGCCGAGCCCCTCGATCTCAAAACGGTCGAGCGCCGCGATTTGCAAGTCCGCCGCCTCGTCACGCGTCTTGCCCCACGTCACCAGCTTGGCGATCATCGGGTCGTAGAAGATCGACACCTCGCCGCCCTCCTCGACCCCCGCGTCGACGCGCACGCCGTCGACGCCGCGCTCGTCGCCCTTCCACGCCGGCACCGGGGTACGATAGCGCACGAGTCGCCCGGTCGAGGGCAGGAAACCGCGATAGGGATCCTCGGCATAGACGCGGTTCTCGATCGCCCAGCCATCGATCTTGATGTCGTCCTGCGTCATCTCCAGCTTCTCGCCGGCCGCGACGCGGATCATCTGTTCGACCAGGTCGATGCCGGTGATCGCCTCGGTCACCGGATGCTCGACCTGCAGGCGCGTGTTCATTTCAAGGAAATAGAAGCTCTCCCCGGTCGGGTCGGCGCCCGACACGATCAGTTCGACCGTACCGGCGCTATAATAGCCGACCGCGCGCGCCAGCGCGACGCACTGCTCGCCCATCGCTTTCCGCATCTTCTCGGTCACGAACGGCGACGGTGCTTCCTCGACCACCTTCTGGTGCCGCCGCTGGATCGAACATTCGCGCTCGTTGAGATAGAGGATGTTGCCATGCTGGTCGCCGAGGATCTGGATCTCGATATGGCGCGGGTTCAGGATGAACTTCTCGATGAACACCCGGTCGTCGCCAAAGCTGTTGAGCCCCTCGCGCTTGGTCGCCTCGAAGCCTTCGCGAACGTCCTTTTCGTCATAGGCAAGGCGCATCCCCTTGCCGCCGCCGCCGGCGGACGCCTTCATCATCACCGGATAGCCGATCTCGTTGCTGATCTCGACCGCATGTTCGGTGTCGCGGATCTCGCCGACGAAGCCGGGGACGACGTTGACGCCGGCTTCCTTCGCAAGCTTCTTCGACTCGATCTTGTCGCCCATCGCGGCGATCGCGTTCACCGGCGGTCCGATGAAGGCGATATTTTCCTTCGCCAGCGCCTCGGCAAAGCTGGTGCGTTCGGACAGGAAGCCATAACCCGGATGCACCGCCTCGGCGCCGGTTTCCTTGCACGCGGCGATGATCTTGTCGGCGACCAGATAGGATTCGGACGCGGGCGAGGCGCCGATATGCACGGCTTCATCAGCCATCTGCACAAAGGGCGCGCGCGCGTCGGCGTCCGAATAGACGGCGACGGTCGCGATGCCCATGCGGCGCGCGGTCTTGATGACGCGGCAGGCGATTTCGCCGCGGTTGGCGATCAGGATTTTCTTGAACATCAATTTCCCTTTTGCGCTTGCATTGGCAGTCGATCGGCTTCGCTTACTTTTGCGTTGAGCCGTCGAAAGGTCGCCGCGCTGACACTTCTTTGGCCGGTCCAAGATTCGGGCAGCGTCGCCCTTACTGGCTTTTCCGGACCATTGTAGATCACCTCGCCGAAGCACTCGTCGTAATTGAAATGGAAAAAGAGCAGATGTTCGGCTTTCGTTTCGACAAGCCTGAACTGTGCACCGCGTGCCGTACCGCTTGCTTTCACTTGAACCGAGCGACCGTCCGCGGCGAACCCGTCGATTCCCTCGTAGCCGCGCCCTGTTAGCTTAAGTGCGAACAGTTCAGCAGCGACCGCTTCTCCCAAATCACCAACGAGATTTCCGTCAAAAGTGAAATGCAAGTCGACATCGGAGAAATGAGCCTTCAACTCATTTCTGGCGGCAACCAACTTACGCACCGAAGGCGGAAGATCGAACTTCACTCCGCCGCCTCCATCCGCATCGGCTCTTCACCCTCCATCGGCCGCAGCCCCAGCTTCGCAAACAGCGCCGCATCCTTGCTGTCGCCCGCATTTGCGGTCGTCAGCAGCTTGTCGCCGGTGAAGATGCTGTTCGCGCCCGCCATGAAGCAAAGCGCCTGTGTCGCCTCCGACATGCTTTCGCGCCCCGCCGACAGGCGGACCATCGACTTCGGCATGGTGATGCGCGCGACCGCGATCGTGCGGACGAATTCGATATCGTCGATCTTTGCGAGCGGCGTGTCCGCCAGCATGTCGCCGAGCACGGTGCCCTTTACCGGCACCAGCGCGTTGACCGGCACACTTTCGGGATGCCGCTCCAGCGTCGCGAGCGCATGGATGAAACCGACGCGGTCCTGCCGCGTCTCGCCCAGCCCGACGATGCCGCCCGAGCAGACGTTGATCCCCGCGTTGCGGACTTCCTCGAGCGTATCGAGCCGGTCCTGAAACGTCCGGGTCGAGATGATGTTCGCGTAATTCTCGGGGCTCGTATCGATATTATGGTTGTAATAATCGAGCCCCGCGACCGCCAGCGTCTGCGCCTGCTCCTTGCTGAGCATCCCCAGCGTCATGCAGGTTTCCATGCCCATCGCGCGCACGCCCTCGACCATCTCGACGATCGCGGGCATGTCGCGGTCCTTGGGGTTGCGCCACGCGGCGCCCATGCAGAAACGCTTCGATCCGGAGTCTTTCGCCTGCGCCGCCGCTTGCAGCACCGCGCGGACGTCCATCAGCTTGGTCGCCTTGAGCCCGCTGTCGGCATGCTTCGACTGCGAGCAATAGCCGCAATCCTCGACGCAGCCGCCGGTCTTGATGCTGAGCAGGGTGCAAAGCTGCACCTCGCCGCGCGCATGGTGGCGACGGTGGACGCCCTGCGCCTCCCACATCAGATCGTCGAACGGCAGGTCGAACAGTGCGGCGATTTCTTCGCGGGTCCAGTTGCGACGAACTTCATCGTCGCACCCCGGCGAAAGCCGGGGCCCAGGGCGGTCCAGAACCGCCGGTGCCATATCGCTCTGGACCCCGGCTTTCGCCGGGGAACGGTCAATGTTCAAATTCACGCAGCTTCTCCAATCGGCGGCATATTATGCCCCAGCAAGCGCAGCACATCGGCGGCGCATTCGACAACATTCGAGCCGGGGCCGTAAATCCCCTGCACCCCTGCGTCGCGCAAAAACTGATAGTCCTGCGGCGGGATCACCCCGCCCGCGATCACCTTGATGTCACCGCGTCCCGCTTCCTTCAGCTTGTGGATAAGTTCGGGGATAAGTGTCTTGTGCCCCGCCGCCAGGCTCGACGCGCCGACGACATCGACCCCGCTGTCGAGCGCCAGCACCACCGTCTCGTCGGGGGTCTGGAACAGCGGTCCCGACACGATGTCGAACCCCATATCGCCGAACGCCGACGCGATGACATTGGCGCCGCGATCATGGCCATCCTGCCCCATCTTGGCGACCAGCAATTTCGGCTTGCGCCCCAGCCGCCGCGTCACCGCCTCGACCCCGTCGAGCACCTGCGCCCAGCGCGCGTCTCCTTCATAAGGCGCGGCATAGACCCCCTTCACCGGGGTCGGCTGGGTGCCGTAGCGGTCGAAACTTTCCTCCATCGCCGACGAAATCTCGCCGAGCGTTGCGCGCGCCCGCGCCGCCTCAACCGCGAGCGCGAGCAGGTTGTTCTCGATGCTCGACGGCTTGGCCGCCCCATCGCGCAGCGCCGCCAGCGCCGCCTGGCACGTAGCCTCGTCACGCTCGGCCTTGGTCTTCTTGATCCGCGCAATCTGCCCCTCGCGCACCTTGGCGTTATCGACCTCGAGCGTTTCGAGCAGATCCTCGTCCTTCAGACGATATTTGTTCACGCCCACGATCACATCGTCGCCGCGATCGACCCGCGCCTGCCGCGCCGCCGCCGCGGTCTCGATCATCGCCTTCGGCCAGCCCGCCGCGACCGCCTTCGCCATGCCGCCCTCGGCCTCGACGCGGTCGATGATCTCCTGCGCCTTGTCGACCAGCTCCTGCGTCAGCGCCTCGACATAATAGCTGCCGCCGAGCGGATCGACGACCTTGGTCATCCCCGTCTCTTCCTGGATCACGATCTGGGTGTTGCGCGCGATGCGGGCGGAAAAATCGGTCGGCAGCGCGATCGCCTCGTCGAGCGCGTTGGTGTGCAGCGACTGGGTGCCGCCCAGCATCGCCGCCATCGCCTCGATCGTCGTGCGCATCACATTGTTGTACGGATCCTGCTCGGTCAGCGAGACGCCCGACGTCTGGCAATGCGTCCGCAGCATCTTCGACCGCTCGTCCTGCGCACCCAATGTGGTCATCGCCCGGTGCCACAGCACCCGCGCCGCGCGCAGCTTGGCGATTTCCATGAAGAAATTCATGCCGATCGCGAAAAAGAAGCTCAGCCGCCCGGCGAACTTGTCGATGTCCAGCCCCGAGGCGACGCCATATTTCACATATTCGATGCCGTCGGCGATGGTGAAGGCCAGCTCCTGCACCTGCGTCGCGCCGGCTTCCTGCATATGATAGCCGGAGATCGAGATGCTGTTGAACTTCGGCATCTCGCGCGACGTGTAGCCGAAAATGTCGCTGATGATCCGCATGCTCGGTTCGGGCGGGTAGATATAGGTGTTGCGGACCATGAACTCCTTGAGGATGTCGTTCTGGATCGTCCCGTCGAGCAACTTGCGATCGACCCCCTGCTCCTCGCCCGCGACGATGAAGAAGGCGAGGATCGGGATCACCGCACCGTTCATCGTCATCGACACCGACATCTGGTCGAGCGGGATACCGTCGAACAGGATCTTCATATCCTCGACGCTGTCGATCGCGACCCCCGCCTTGCCGACGTCGCCGACGACGCGCGGATGGTCGCTGTCATAACCGCGATGCGTCGCAAGGTCGAAGGCAACCGACAGCCCCTTCTGCCCCGCGGCGAGGTTGCGGCGGTAAAAGGCGTTCGATTCCTCGGCGGTCGAGAAGCCAGCGTACTGCCGGATCGTCCATGGGCGACCGGTGTACATCGACGCGCGCACGCCGCGGGTGAAGGGTGCGAAACCGGGGAGGCCGGGGTCGATCTGCACATCTTCGGCGGTGTAGAGCGGCTTGACGGCAATCCCCTCGGGCGTGTGCCAGGTGAGGTCTTTGCCTTTGACTTCCTTGGCGGCGGCAGCGGCCCATTGGTCGAGCGTCGGTTTGTCGGTCATATGCAGTCTCTAATCCCAAACCCCCTCTCCCCTTGCGGGAGAGGGATGCGAAGACTTGGCGGCTTTGCCGCCTAGTCGTAGCTGGGAGAGGGGTCGCGAGCCGCAGGCTCGCCAACCAACCCCTCTCCAAGTTCCGGTAGGAGACAAGTCTCCAACCTCCACTTTCCTCCCCCGCAAGGGGGGAGGAGCAATTAATGCGCCCCCTTCGGCGTCTCCATAATCTCGGTCAGCACCCCGCCCATATCCTTCGGGTGGAGGAAGAAAATCAGCGTCCCATGCGCCCCGATCCGCGGCTCGCCGAGCACGCGCTTGCCCATCGCCTCGAACTCGGCCTTAGCGGGGTGAATATCGGGCACCTCGTAGCAGACATGATGCTGCCCCCCGGCCGGGTTCTTCTCCAGAAACCCCGCGATCGAGGTGTTGCCGGGCAGCGGTTCGATCAGCTCGATCTGCGTGCCGTTCAGCGCCCCGTCCGCTCCCGGCGTATCGACAAAACACACCTTCACCCCCTGCTCGGGCAGGTCGAATGGCTCGTGTATCTTCGTCGCGCCCATCACGTCGCGGTAAAAGACGATGCTGTCGGCGATCGACGGCGTCGCAACGCCGATATGGTTGAGGCGGCCTAGTTTCATTTCAAACTCTCCAATTCCGTCATGCCGGACTTGATCCGGCATCCCGCTTTTCAAACGCCAATTAGCGGGACCCCGGATCAAGTCCGGGGTGACGAAGAAAACTCAAAGCGGAATATTATCGTGCTTCTTCCACGGATTTTCGAGCTGCTTGTTCCTGAGCTTCCGTAACCCCAGCGCGATCCGCCGCCGCGTCGAGTGCGGATAGATCACCTCGTCGATATACCCTCGCTGCGCCGCGACGAAGGGGTTCGCGAAGCGGTCCTCATATTCCTTCGTGCGCTCGGTGATCTTTTCGGGGTCGCCGATGTCGCTGCGGAAGATGATCTCGACCGCGCCCTTCGCGCCCATCACCGCGATTTCGGCGGTCGGCCAGGCATAGTTCAAATCACCGCGCAGATGCTTCGACGCCATCACGTCGTATGCGCCGCCATAGGCCTTGCGCGTGATCACCGTGATCTTGGGCACCGTCGCCTCGGCATAAGCAAAGAGCAGCTTCGCGCCATGCTTGATGATGCCGTTATATTCCTGCGCGGTGCCGGGCAGGAAGCCCGGGACATCGACGAAGGTGATAATCGGAATCTCGAACGCGTCGCAGAAGCGCACGAAACGCGCCGCCTTTTTCGACGAATTGATGTCGAGCACGCCCGCGAGCACCAAAGGCTGGTTCGCGACGATGCCAATCGTGCGCCCCTCAATCCGCCCGAAGCCGCAGATGATGTTGGCCGCATGCGCCGGCTGCACCTCGAAGAAATCGCCCTCGTCGACCGTTTTGCGGATCAGTTCGTGCATGTCGTACGGCTGGTTCGCATTGGGCGGGATCAGCGTGTCGAGGCTCATCTCCGCGCGATCGAACGGGTCGCTCGTCGGGCGTGCGGGAACCCCAGCGCGGTTGTTTTCGGGCAGATAGTCGAAGAAGTCGCGCGCCGCGAGCAGCGCCTCGATATCATTCTCGAACGCCAGATCGGCGACCGAGCTTTTGGTCGTGTGGGTGATCGCGCCGCCGAGTTCCTCCTGCGTCACTACCTCGTTGGTCACCGTCTTGACCACATCGGGGCCGGTGACGAACATATACGAGCTGTCTTTCACCATGAAGATGAAGTCGGTCATCGCGGGGCTGTAAACCGCCCCGCCGGCGCACGGACCCATGATCAGGCTGATCTGCGGCACCACGCCCGACGCCAGCACATTCTTCTGGAACACATCGGCATAGCCGCCAAGCGACGCGACGCCCTCCTGGATGCGCGCGCCGCCGCTGTCGTTCAGGCCGATCACCGGCGCGCCGACCAGCATCGCCTTGTCCATCACCTTGCAGATTTTTTCGGCATGGCGTTTCGACAGCGAGCCGCCGAACACGGTGAAATCCTGGCTGAACACATAAACCAGACGGCCGTTGATCGTCCCCGATCCGGTGACGACGCCATCGCCGGGGATTTTCTGATCCTGCATCCCGAAATCGACGCAGTCATGCTCGACATAGGTGTCGAGTTCCTCGAACGATCCCTCGTCGAGCAGCACGTCGAGCCGCTCGCGCGCCGTCAGCTTGCCTTTGCTGTGCTGCGCGTCGATGCGCTTCTGCCCGCCGCCCAGCGCGGCGGCGGCGCGGCGGCGTTCCATTTCGGCGATATTGGCGGACATCCGGCTCTCCCAAACAGGTTAAACTGTCGCTTGCCCGCTTAAAGCGCGGCACGCAAATGCGAATTTGCGAAGTTGCAAAGTCGTTGTTTGCAAATTATGGTGCCACCGATGGTTCCGAACCGACTCTACGCTGGGCGGCAACTTCGCCAACTTCGGGAAGCCCGCAACCTCCGCCAGTCGGACTTCGCGACAAAGCTCGGCATCTCGGCCTCCTACCTCAGCCAGATCGAGCATGACGACCGCCCGCTGACCCCCGCCCTCCTCGACCGGCTGCAAAAACTCTTCCCGCTCGAATGGGAAGAAGTCGCCGCCGACGCCGGCGACCGCCGCGCCGGCGCATTGCGCGAGGCCGCCGCCGACCCCCTGTTCGCCGCCGCGCCGCTGCCCCCCGAACAGCTCGAACGCGCCGCGCTGCAACAGCCGCAGCTTACCGACCAGTTCGTCGCGCTCCACGCCGCCTATCGCCGCGCCGGCCAACGCCTGCAGATCATCGACGAGGCGCTGACCGGCGGGACCGCCGAGGGCAGCCGCCTGCCGTGGGAAGAGGTGCGCGACTGGTTCCACGATGCGGGCAATTACGTCGATAGCATCGACCGCGCCGCCGAGGCGCTGGCAGGGCAATTGCGCGGCAAAGAGCCCTCGCCCGCGATCGAGACGATCGAGCGGCGGCTGCGCGACGCGCTCGGCATTTCGATCGTCTATACGCAGACGCAAAGCCTGCGCGATTTCGACGCGACGATGCGCCACCTCGTCATCGACCCGTCGCAGCCCGCCGAGAGCCGCCGCTTCCAGCTCGCGCACCAGCTTGCGGCGCTGGCGCTGGCACGCGAGATCGCCGCCGTCGTCGAAGCGAGCCCGCTACGCACCGCAGCGGCACGGCAGCTGCTTCACGTCGGCCTTGCCAACTATGCCGCAGGCGCGGTGCTGATGCCCTACGCCCCCTTCCGCGCCAGCGCGCGCGCCGTGCGCCACGACATCGACCGGCTCCGGCTGGAATATGGGGTCAGCTTCGAACAGGCGTGCCACCGCCTCTCGACCCTCCAGCGCCCCGGCGCGCGCGGCATTCCGATGTTCTTCTGCCGCGTCGACATGGCGGGCAATATCACCAAGCGGCATTCGGCGACGCGGCTCCAGTTCGCCCGCTTCGGCGGCGCCTGCCCCCTGTGGATCGTCCATGAGGCGGCAGCGATCCCCGACCGCATCCTGTTCCAGCTGGCCGAGACGCCCGACGGGTTGCGCTATGTGTCGATGGCCAAGGGGCTGGTCAAACCGTCGGGCAGCTATGCGCGATCGCCACGCCGCTACGCCGTCGCGCTCGGGTGCGAGGCGCAATATGCCGGGGACTTCGTCTATGCCGACGGGGTGGATGTCGGCGCCCCACAAGCGGCAACACGCATCGGCCTGTCATGCCGCATCTGCCCGCGTGATGATTGCGACCAGCGCGCTTTTCCACCCAGCGACCGGCCGATTTTGGTCGATCCGGACCGGCGCGATGTGGTGCCGTACCGGATTGGGTGATTTCGGGAATACCAACCTAAAGTCCGTTCGTGTCGAGCGAAGTCGAGACACGCTGAGTTAGCGCCAGACTTCACGTGTCTCGACTTCGCTCGACACGAACGGGAGGCATTGGTCTGCGACGGACTATTTCAGCAAAACCAACTCTTCGGCCATGCTCGGATGCAGCGCCACCGTCGCGTCGAAATCGGCTTTGGTCAGCCCCGCCTTCACCGCGATCGCCGCCGCCTGCAAAATCTCCGGCGCGTCCGGGCCGATCATGTGCAGCCCGACAACCTGGTCGGTCGCCTCATTCACCACCATCTTATACAGCGCGCGTTCGTTGCGGCCCGCGAGGACGTTTTTCATCGCGCGGAAATCGCTGGTGTACACGCGCACCGTACCCAGCTTGTTGCGCGCCTCGGCCTCGGTCATCCCGACCGCGCCGATCGGCGGGTGGCTGAACACCGCGCTCGGGACATTGGCGTAATCGACGACCGTCGGCTTGCCGCCGAACACGCTGTCGGCAAAGGCCTGCCCCTCGCGGATCGCGACCGGGGTCAGCTGGATGCGGTTGGTGACGTCGCCGACCGCATAGATGCTGGCTACCGACGACTGGTTCGTTTCATCGACCTTGATCGCGCCGGCCTGGTCGAGTTCGACGTCGGCCTCCTCCAGCCCCAGCCCCTTGGTGTTGGGCACGCGCCCCGCCGCGAACAGCACGATGTCGGCGTCGATCGGATCGCTATTGCCGAGGTGGACCGTCAGCGAACCGTCGGCCTTCTTCTCGATCGATTCGAACGGGGCGTTGAACTTGAATTCGATGCCCTTGGTCATCGAGATTTGCAGCAGGCGGTCGCGGATCTGCTCGTCATAGCCGCGCAGGATCGTGTCGCCGCGGTTGACGATCGTCACCTTGCTGCCGAATTCGTTGAAGATGCCGGCAAATTCATTGGCGATATAGCCACCACCCGCAATCACCACCCGCATGGGCAAGCGGTCCAGATGAAAGACCTCGTTCGAGGTGATCGCATGTTCGCTGCCCGGAAATTCGGGAACGAACGGCCAGCCGCCGGTCGCGATCAGGATGCGTTCGGCGCTGATTTCCTGCCCGTCGCTCAGGCGGACTTTCTGCGGCCCGACGATCGTTGCGCGCGATTTGAACAGGGTGACCTTGTGATTGTCGAGCGTCTGGCCGTACAGCCCCTCAAGCCGCGTCACCTCGTTCAACACATTGTCGCGCAGCCGGTCCCAATCGAACTTGCAGTCGGGAACGTCCCAGCCGAAGTGGCGCGCATCCTTCAGATCTTCGGCAAAATGGGCGCCATAAACGAGCAGCTTTTTCGGCACGCAGCCACGGATCACACACGTGCCCCCTACCCGATGTTCTTCGGCCACCGCGACGCGCGCGCCATGCGAGGCGGCGACACGCGAGGCGCGAACCCCGCCCGACCCGGCGCCGATGACAAACAGGTCGAAGTCGAAATTGCTCATGAAGGAGATCCCCGAAAATTGGCTTGGCTGACGTTCGCAGCGCGCGCCTATGTGGTTACGCGCGCCGCCGTTGCCAATCGATTTTTGCCATTACAGATAGTGGCGCGACCTCATTCGCCCAGCGCGGCGGCCATCAGCGCCTGTGTCGCGGGGTCGAATTCGACGGTACCCTCGGCCAACCCCTTCGCCATCTCCTTGCCGAGCTCGACCCCGAACTGGTCGAACGGGTTGATCCCCAGCAGCACCGCATTGGCAAACACGCGATGCTCGTAAAAGGCGATCAGCGCGCCGAGCGCGTGCGGGGTCACTTGATCGAGCAGGATCGTCGTCGAGGGCCGGTCGCCGGGATAGTGGCGCGCGCCATCGGCGCTGGCCCGCCCCGTCATCAGCGCGGCGCCCTGCGCGATGCAATTGGCGACGAGCGTTTCGTGATGCGCCTCGTCGAGCAGATGATCGGGCTCGCGCGCGACGACGAATTCGACCGGGACGAGGTTCGTTCCCTGATGGAGGAGCTGGAACACCGCATGCTGCGCATCGGTGCCGACCCCGCCCCAGGTGATTGGCGCGCTGTGCCGCCCCAGTGCGTCACCCGCCAGCGTCATCGACTTGCCGTTCGATTCCATCTCCAGCTGTTGCAGATAGCTGGGCAGCAGCCGCAGCCGCTCGTCATAGGCAAAGACCGCGCGCGTCTGGCACCCCAGCCGGTTGGCATAGAGCTGATCGACGAAGGCGGCGAGCAGGCAGACATTGTCGGCGCCATCGGCCAGCCGGAAATGGCGGTCCATCTCGGCCGCGCCCTCAAGCAGATCCTCGAACGCATCCCAGCCGAGCGCGAGCGCCGCCGGAAAGCCAATCGACGACCATAAGGAATAGCGCCCGCCGACCGTCTCGCTGAACGGCAGGATGCGCGTTTCGTCGATGCCCCATTCGATCGCTCGGTCAGGCATCGCGGTTAGCGCGATGAAGCGACCGAGCGGGTCGGCGACCCCGGCTTCGTCGAGCCATTGCAGCGCCGAATTGGCGTTGAGCAGGGTTTCGGTCGTCGTGAAAGTCTTCGACGCGACCGCAACCAGCGTATGTTCGGGGCTGAAGCGGGCGAAGGCTTCCTCCAGCGCCGCGCCGTCGACGTTCGACACCACCGCGACATCATACCGGTCGCTGTGGCGCCCCAGCGCATCGACGAGCAGGTCCGGGCCAAGCGCCGACCCGCCGATGCCGATGTGGAGCAAGTGGCGGATTTCGCCGAACGCGCCCGCCTCGATCGCGTCGATCATCATCCGCATCCGCTGGTGCAGCGCCTGCGCGCGGTGGACGGATTCGGGCGCGCCGTCGCCGCGTTCGGCGCTATGTTCGGCGGCGCGGTTTTCTGTGGGGTTGGCGATGCCTCCCGAAAACAGCGTCTTGCGCCGCCCGCCGAAATCCTGCGCCGCGGCGAGGTCAGACAGGATCGCGACAACGCCATCGTCCAGATGCGTCTTGGCGAAATCGAACCGGATGTTGGCGAAGCTGCGGACCATCGCGTCTAGGCGGGCGGCGGGATCGGCCGCGACCAGGCTGGTCAGTTTCTGCGGCTGCCAGTCGGCAAGTGCCTGCCAGGCTTGATCGGCGGTTGTCATCGTCCACATCCTCCCTCATCCGTTCGTGTCGAGCGAAGTCGAGACACGCCGAGGGCGCCCAAGGCCGATGGGCATCTCGACTTCGCTCGATGCGAACGGGAAAATAATGGCTCGTTCCATAGGTCCGCCGCCGCGCGCGCGCCAGTACGATCCGCCGATATTTGCTTGCACGCAGACCTATTCACCGCCAAATGCCGCGACATGACCAATGCCAGCTTTACCGCCGATGTAACGCCCCCGACCGAGCCAGCGCCCACCCCTGCGCCCCCTCCCGCACCGATGTCGGCCAAGGAGGAAGCGGTCGACACCGTTCGCTTCCTGGCCCTCCTCGCGATCGCGGTGCTGATTTTCCGCAGCTTCTTCCTGTCGCCGTTCAATATTCCGTCGGAATCGATGCAGCCGCGGCTGCTGATCGGCGATTATCTGCTCGTCAACAAAATGGCCTATGGCTATTCGAAATACAGCCTGCCGTTCAGCGTGCCGCTGATCCCTGGCCGGATTTTCGCCCGCACCCCCGAACGCGGCGACGTGGCAGTGTTCAAGGCACCACCGACCGCCCAGAATGATTATATCAAGCGCGTCATCGGCCTGCCCGGCGACAGCGTGCAGGTGAAGGGCGGCATTGTCTGGCTCAACGGCAAGCCGCTGAAGCGCGAAGCCATGCCCGATTTTGTGATCCCGGTGACGGCGAACATGATCGAGGCGTCGCGCGCGATGGGCACGCTGCCCTGCTATTCGATGGAATTCGAGGAGGTCGGGGCCGACGGTCAGCGCCAATGCCGGTACAAGCAGTTTCGCGAAACGCTGCCGAGCGGCAAAGGCTATGCGATCCTCGACATCGCGCCGATCGCCGAAGACAATACGCCGCTGGTCATTGTCCCCGAAGGTCATCTGTTCATGATGGGCGACAACCGTGACCGCAGCGCCGACAGCCGTTTTCCGGCGATGGAAAACCAGGGCATCGGGCTGGTGCCAGAGGAGAATCTGGTCGGCAAGGCGCTGGTCGGCATGTTCTCGACCGACGGATCGGCGAGCTGGATCAACCCGATCAGCTGGTTCACCGCCGCGCGCTGGGACCGCATCGGGGACGGTTTTTGAACGACCCGCTGAATGGCGGGGCGCTGGCCGAAATTCTCGGTAGCACCCCGGACGATCTGACGCTCTACGAACTGGCGCTGACCCATGGCAGCACCGGGCGCGCCGATTACCAGCGGCTCGAATTTCTCGGCGACCGCGTGCTCGGACTGGTCATCGCGTCCGAACTTTACACGCGCTTTCCGAGCGCTAGCGAGGGCGAAATGTCGTCGCGGCTGCATGTGCTGGCGTCGGGTGCCACGTGCGCCGCGATCGCGCAGCGGCTGAACCTCACCGCGCTGATCCGTTTCGGCGCGCAGGCCCGTAACGACGGCGGCCGCTATAGCGACAATATCGCCGCCGATGCGATCGAGGCGCTGATCGGCGCGCTTTATCTCGACAAGGGCATCGATACCGCGCGGGCCTTTGTCATCGCCCATTGGGGCGAGATGATCGACGGGCAGGCGGCGGCGCCAAAGCATCCCAAGGCGGCGCTGCAGGAATGGGCGCTCGCCCGGCGGCGGCGTCCGCCCGAATATGAAATCGTCGCGCGCGAAGGCCCGGACCACGCCCCGCGCTTTCGTGTCGCGGTCAGCATCGGCAAGCTCGCGCGCGCCGAGGCCGAAGGCGCCAGCAAACAGGCGGCAGAAAAGGCGGCCGCGGCAATCTTGCTTGCCGAACTCGAAGGACAGGAAAAATGACCCACCGCTGCGGATTTGTCGCCGTCGTCGGCGCGCCGAACGCGGGCAAATCGACGATCGTCAACGCGCTCGTCGGCCAGAAGGTGGCGATCGTCAGCCCCAAGGCGCAGACGACGCGCACGCGGTTGATGGGCGTCGCGATGGACGGCGACACGCAGATCGTGCTGATCGACACCCCGGGCATCTTTGCCCCGACGCGGCGGCTCGACCGCGCGATGGTCGCCGCGGCGTGGGGCAGCCTGGAGCAGGCCGAAGCGATCCTCGTCATGGTCGATGCCGCTGCCAAGCTGACGGGCCGCGTCGAGCGCGTGCTTGAGGGCGTCGCGAACCGGCCCGAGAAGAAATATCTGGTGCTGAACAAGGTCGATCTGACGCGGAAGGACAAATTGCTGACGATCGCGACCGAGCTGAACAGCCGCGTCGCCTTCGACGAAACCTTCTTCATCTCGGCCAGCAGCGGTGACGGCGTTGCCGAACTGAAGGCGCATCTCGCGGCTCTGATGCCCGAGGGACCGTGGCATTTCCCCGAAGACGAGGTCAGCGACGCCCCCGAACGCATGCTGGCGGCGGAAATCACGCGCGAGCAGCTCTATCGCCAGCTCCACGAAGAACTGCCGTATCAGTCGACCGTCGAGACCGAGAAATTTACGACGCGCCCCGACGGCAGCGCCGAAATCCACCAGCAAATCCTCGTCGCGCGCGACAATCAGCGCGCGATCATCCTTGGCCACAAGGGCGAACGGATCAAGGAAATCGGTAGCAAAGCGCGCGCCGAACTCAGCGAGTTGCTGGGCCGCAAGATCCACCTTTTCCTGCACGTCAAGGTGAAAGCAAATTGGGACGAGGACCGTAGCGTTTACCGCGACATGGGGCTCGATTGGGTCGATTGACTAAATGGGAGAGTCCGGATGTCGAAGCCATATTCCATCAAGCTGTTCGATCGGCTTTTCATGGGCGCAATAGCGCTCGGCCTCATTAGCTTTGTCCTGCGCTGGAAGGAAAGCGCGGACCTTCTCGCCAATAGTCCGCAAGTCTCGGCTGCCGGTCTTGGATCAGGTTTCCTGATCATAAGCTTCGCGACCGGAATCGGATTCAATCTGCTCATCTGGTTCTTCATCTCGCGACGCGCGAGCAAGGTCGCCAAGTGGATCCAGACGATTTTTTACGGACTTGGCCTGGTGTTTTTCCTCGCCAACCTGAGCAATCCGTTGGCGCCGCACGGGCTTGCGCTTGCCCTCAATTTAATAATTTACGCACTCTATGGTGGCGCGACCTTAATGCTGTTCCGGCCCGATGCTATTGCATGGTTCGATACGGGCAGGGTCAATCCCGACATATTCCGCTGACCGCTATATTCGTCGGCAATCGTTTGGCGGCGCATTGCCGTCGAAACGATCGCCGATCCAGCCGATCGTTTCCTGCGCGCTGTCTTTGGCGCTGCTGCCATGATCACCCGTCATTTCGATCCAGCGGATGCCGGTCCCGCGCCGACAAACCGCCTTCGCGAATTTGCGCGTCACCGACGGCGCGACGATCGTGTCCTTGCTGCTCTGCGCGATCAGTAGCGGTCCGGGGACGCGCGCGGCGTCGACGCTGTTGGCGCCCGCGAAGCTGCCGAAGGGTTCGATCCGCGCGATGTCCTTGTTCCTAGTCGCGCGGGCGACGGTGAGGAGGCCAAGGATTGTACCGAGCTTTGGCTTCGCGTTGAGGCTGACACAATTATTCTGCGCCAGACGGTTAATGATCCCCTGGTTCGCCCGGTTGGCGATGCCATCCATCGAAAAGCCATATAGCGTCGACCAGCTATGCAGCGCGAACGACAGCAGCAGCGCGCGCGCATTCTTGTCGCTGGCCTCGCGCAGATTGGCGGCGAGGTCGGTGGGCGGCGCGGCGGCGGCGGTCGCGACGAGGTTCAGGTCGGGCGCATAGGCGCGCGCCGCGGTTGCCGTCCACAGCGCAGCATGACCACCTTGCGATTCGCCCCACACGGCAAAATCGCTGCCCGCCGCGGCGCCCGGAATTGCGCGCGCCGCCCGCACCCCGTCGAGCACCGCTTGGGCCGTATCGGGGCCGACGAGGAACGGGTGCATCGTCGGGCTGGCGAGCCCGATATAGTCGGGCGCAACGACGACATAACCGCTGCGGACGGCGTCGATCCCGGCGGTCGCGGCGAAGAAATTGGGGCTGAGCGACGGCGCGCATCTTTCGGCGACGCCCCATGCACCGTGGGTCCACGCGATGACGCGGCGCGGGCGCGGTGGGATCGCCTCCATCGGCGCCGCGACGACGCCGGTGACTGCCAGGCGCTGGCCACTGCCGTTCGTGGTCCAATATTGCACACGCCACGCTTGGGTGCCGGGCGGTGTGTCGGCCATCGGCTCGGCGGCGATAAGCGTTCCGGGCTGCTGCGCGATGGCAGGCACGGCGAGCAAAGCGAAAAGGGCGGATAAGGCGGCAAGCAAATGGCGCATCGAAACACCTCCCGATGCGCCAGCCTAACATAGCGGAATATAATCGTCATCCCGGCGAAGGCCGGGATGACGTTTTTGTATCAAGGCTATTCCTTAGCCGACTTCTTCTTGGCGGGTGCCTTTTTGGCCGCTGGCTTTTTTGCTGCCGCCTTCTTCTTTGGCGCGGCCTTTTTCTTGCCCTTCGCCGGTCCCTTCGCGGCGCGTGCATCAATGAGCGCGATCGCCTCTTCGAGCGTCAGCGTTGCCGGGTCGGCGGTCTTGGGCAGCGTCGCATTGGTCGTGCCGTCAGTGACATAAGGACCGAAGCGCCCTTCCATCAGCTTCATCTCGCCGCCACTCGTCGGGTGCGGGCCGAAGGTATTGAGCGGTTCGGCCTTCGTTCGCCCGCGCCCGCCGCCCGCGGCGGCTTCGGCGATGCGGACGACCGCGGCGTTCATCCCGATGTCAAAGATTTCGGCGGTGCCGGTCAGCTTGGCATATTTGCCGTCGTGGAGCAGATAGGGGCCATAGCGTCCCAACCCCGCCATGATCGGCTTGCCGCTTTCGGGATGCACCCCGACTTCGCGCGGCAGGCTCAAAAGCCGCAGCGCATAATCGAGATCGAAATCCTCGCCCGGGATGTCCTTTGGGATCGACGAACGCTTCGCCTCCTTGCCGTCACCGAGCTGGATATAGGGACCGAATCGCCCGCTGCGCTTCGTCACTTCCAGCCCGCTGTCGGGATCATTGCCCAGCGTCTCCGGCCCCGTATCGGCGCCGTCGCTGCCGCCCGGCTGCGCGAACTTCCGCGTGAATTTGCAGTCGGGATAGTTGCTGCACGCTATGAACGGGCCGAACTTGCCGCCGCGCAGCGCCAGCTTGCCGGTGCCGCAATTGGGGCAGAGCCGCGGGTCGCTGCCATCGCCCTTGTCGGGGAAGAGATAGGGGCCGAGGAATTCGTCGAGCGCCGCGGTGATCTCCGACGGCTTCTGCTCCATCACTTCGCCGGTGCGCGGCTTGAAATCGCGCCAGAAGCGCTCGAGTACCGCCTGCCACTGCGCGCGGCCGCCCGACACATCGTCGAGTTCTTCCTCGAGCCCCGCGGTGAAATCATAGCCGACATAGCGTTCGAAGAAGCGTTCGAGGAACGCCGTCAGCAGCCGTCCGCTTTCCTCGGGGATGAAGCGGTTCTTCTCGACCGTCACATAGGCGCGGTCCTTCAGCACCTGCAGGATCGATGCGTAGGTCGACGGGCGCCCGATGCCGAGCTCCTCCATCTTCTTGACGAGGCTCGCCTCGGAATAGCGCGGCGGCGGCTGCGTCTCGTGGCTCTCGACCTCGACCCCGGTTTTCGCGGGTGCATCGCCCTTCGCCATCGCGGGCAGCAGGCGCGCGTCGTCATCGTCCCCCGCTTCGTCGCGGCTTTCGTCATAGAGCGCAAGGAAGCCGGGGAATTTCACGACCTGGCCGGTCGCGCGCATCACCGTCTTGCCGGTGCCGTCGGAGAGGTCGACGCTCGTGCGTTCGAGCCGCGCCGATGCCATCTGGCTCGCCATCGCGCGTTTCCAGATCAGCTCATAGAGCCGTGCATGGTCGCCGCTGCCGGCCTTGTCCTTCGAAAAGTCGGTGGGCCGGATCGCCTCATGCGCTTCCTGCGCATTCTTCGCCTTGGTCTGGTACTGGCGCGGTTGGTCGGGGACATAGCCGCCGTCATAGCGCGTCGCGATGGCCTTCCGCGCCGCGCTGATCGCGCTGCCGTCCATCTGGACGCCGTCCGTACGCATATAGGTGATCGCGCCATCCTCGTAGAGCGCCTGCGCGATCCGCATCGTATGGCTCGCCGAAAAACCGAGCTTGCGCGCGGCTTCCTGTTGCAGCGTCGATGTCGTGAAAGGCGGCGGCGGGTTACGCGTCAGCGGCTTTGTCTCGACCGTATCGACGGTGAAATGCCCCGCCTTCACATCGGCTTCGGCAGCGCGGGCATCGGCCTCGTTCGTGATCGACAGCCGCTCGATCTTGTCGCCCTTCCACCGCGACAGCCGCGCCTTGAACGGCGTGCCGCCTATTTCGAACAGGCCGGTGACCGACCAATATTGCTGCGCAACAAAAGCCTCGATCTCGCGCTCGCGCTCGACCACCAGCCGCAGCGCGACCGACTGCACGCGCCCCGCCGACTTGGCGCCCGGCAGCTTGCGCCACAGGACCGGCGACAGGGTAAAGCCGACAAGATAGTCGAGCGCGCGGCGCGCGCGATAGGCGTCGATCAGGTCGGTATCGAGCTCGCGCGGATGCGCCATCGCATCGGTCACGGCCTGCTTGGTGATCGCGTTGAACGTCACGCGATCGACCGCCTGCGGCAGCGCCTTTTTGCTGCGCAGCAATTCCTGAACATGCCAGCTGATCGCCTCGCCCTCGCGGTCAGGGTCGGTCGCGAGGATCAGGCGGTCGGCGCCCTTCGCCGCGTCCTGAATTTCCTTCATCCGCTTGGTCTTGTCGGGATAAAGTTGCCACTGCATCGCAAAGCCGTCGTCGGGATCGACCGATCCGTCCTTGGGCGGCAGGTCGCGCACATGGCCATAGCTGGCCAGCACCTTGAAATCGCGCCCCAGATATTTCTCGATCGTCTTCGCCTTGGCGGGCGATTCCACAATTACCAATTGCATGGAAAAATTCGTTCCCCGATTACTCTCACGTACACGCGCGAGGGTGGCGGGCGCTCCGGCCCTCCGTCAAGCGGATTTAAGAAGCGCCCGCCGCGGGGTCAACGCAGCGCGCTGAGCCGACCGATCAGCATTTGACTGGCAAGGCTCGCCGCCTACGTTGCCCCCTCCTCGTAATTCCCCGGCTTGGCGGTGAATTCGAATTTGCGCGTCTTGCCGAAGCGCAGCACACCAAAGCCCGCGACGGCGGCAAGGCCACCAGCGACATTCGCTCCCGACTGCAGCGCCTTGTCGGTGCCGCTCGTCGCGTCATTCTTTTCGACGAACTCGCCCTCGACGGCGACCGGCGCCTTCACCGTGATGACCGCCTGCTTGCCCGCAGGGGTGATCAGCGTCATGCGCGAATAATCGGCGCTGACCGACAAGGCGCTGTTCACCTGCAGCCCGCCGAAGCTGAAGGCGCCCGGTCGCTTCTGCTGCGAAAAATCGATCAGATAGACGACGTCGATCACGCCGACGCCGCTTTCGCGCGCATAATTGTTGAGCGCCATACCGGCCTGCCCCGCCGCCATGTTGATCCCCATGCTGCTCATGCCGCTGCCCATGAAATCACCGGGGATCATCAGCAGCGACGGCAACGCCGACGGTTTGAAATAGGTCGCCTTGCCCTTGCTGCCCTTTTCCAGCGCCAGGTTGATGTCGAGCGGCGCCGCCTGCGATTTGGTCTTTGCGAGCGCCGGATGCGCAAACAGATCGCCAGCCGTCTGGACCGCATAGCCGCCCGCGGTCAGCTGCGACACGAAATCGGCATAGGCAGCGTCGGTGATCGACTGCATCATTTCCGGCGTAACCCCGACCAATTCGCTCTTCGCCTTGGTCGTCCCCCCGAACGCCCCCATCAATCCTCCCGAAGCCGCGGTGCGGTCGATCGATTCAAAGATGAAGCCGACGTTGAACGCACCGATCGCGACCGTCGTCACGCCCTTGGCGTTCGACGGGCCGGAAATCTTGACCGGTTCCTTTTCTTTTGCGGCAATGGCGATGGGCTGCGCAAGCATTACGGCCATGGCGATGCCCGCCAACAACTTCCTCATGGGTATTCCCCCTCCGACTCCCCACCCCGCCGGTCGACCCACCCGACCGGAAAAGGGAGTTATCGAAGCAACCCACGGCCCCCGCATCGGCCAGATGCGGGGGGCATGTCAAGCTTGTGACGTCACGCCGTCACCCGTTCTGCCACTTGAAATCGGCGGGCAGGATACATTTGCCCGCGTCATATTTGCCGACGCTGCGGATAATCTCCTGATCCTCGGGCTCGATCCGGCGGCCGCTGATCTGGCTGTCGATCACGCGGCGAACCAGCGCGTCGAGCCTGGTCACCAGATAGCAGTCGATCGCCGGCGGCGCGTGCGGATTGCCGACGCCGCTATCATCGGTCAGGAACAGGTACCGCGACTGGGTCGCCGCGGCCATCGCGCGCATCGCATATTCGGCCTTGTCGGCGACGCCCGATGCGGCAACCGGCGTGATGTGGATGCGCTTGGCGCGCGCGGCTTCCGCCGCCTGCCACGTCCGCCCGAACAATTGGTCGTGCGGCGGCGCATCGGCGACGAGCAGTAGCGATTTGACCGCATCGGCGCGCCACTCCTGCCCGACGGCGCGGATCAGCGCCTGATCCATCGCTTCGGGATAATCGCCGCCGCCGTTCGCATTCTGCCGTGCCAGCGCGCCCTGCACCCGCCCGACGTCGCGGTCGAAAACGACCGTCCGCGTGACATATTCGTCGCCCAGGTCGCGGTAGAAGACAAAACCGATGCGAATATCCAGATCGCGATTCTTGGCGGTGATCGCACTGATGATCGATCGCAGTTCGGACTGCAGATAATTGATCTCGTCGCCCATGCTGCCCGTCGTATCGACGACCAGCATCAGGTCGAGCTTGCTCACCTTCGTCGCGGCCTGATTCGCAGTCAGTCCGACGAGTTGGCCTCCCGCCGCGTTGGCGACGAGCACCGGACGGGCGTCGGCGATGGTACGCCCCGCCTTTCGCGCGGTCACGGTGATCCGCTCGCTCAGCCGGTCGAGGCCCGGGAAGAACACCGCGCTGCCATCGGCTTGCGTTGCCATGGTGATGCTGTTGCCGTCGCTGCACGTCACGATGACATCGGCAAAGGGGATGGGCTGGCCGCTCCGGTCGTTGACCTTCACCGTCACCACGCGCGTCGTGTCGACGCGCGGCAGGTTCTGCACCTCTTGCCCCAGATCGCCGCTGCGGCCGACATAGGCCGCGTAGAGTTCGGGGTTGAGCAGATCGTCATGCTCGCCCGCGGTCAATATGCCCGCCTGGGGCTGCGGTCGCGGATAGGGGCGCGGCGGATGCGGCAGGGCGATCCGCGCGTCGCCCACCGAACCCGGCACCGGCGGAGCGGCCGATCGTTCGGCGCTCATTTCTTCGGCGCCGATGCTCGTCACCGGGCTCGGCGAATCGAGCGCGGGCGACGATATGCGCGAGCCGGTGACAGCGACCTCCGAAACCTCTCCGGCACCGACATAGGAGGGCGCGGGCGGTGCCATAGGTGGCGGCGGCGGCGGTGCTGGCGGCGGCGGGGGTGGAGGTGGCGGTGGCATCGGCTCGGACGCCGTGGCGACCGCACGATCGCGCTTGCTCCCGCCCTTCGTCTTGACGATGTTGCTGGACTGCTGCTGCGGCTGAACCTCGGGATCGAGGCGCGGCAACGGATCGGCGGTGCGGCAGAAACCCTGCCCTGGCGCTTCCCGCGCCTGGGTCGCCGCTATCGGCACCGGACCGGCACCCGTCGTCAGCACCGCGAACAATGTCGCCGATGTCAGAAACTTGCTTTTCATGAACGCTCCCCGGCCCTCGCCACTACGGTTGATGCGAACCCGCACTTTGATTGCGACCGCTGCGGTGAACCATGGGTGAATTGCGCCGAACCGACTATGCCCGCGATCACATTGTCATCGCGCATCGGCCTGCGCTAAGGAGCGGCGCATGGCGTCGCAGTTCAATCCTCACCAACCACATCCGATGATGGCGCGCGCCGAAGCGCTGGCCAATGCCGGACGCGCGGAAGAGGCGATGCTGCTGATCCGCCAGCTGGCCGCGCAAGGCCAGCCCGACGCCTTGTTCGTCCTTGCCCGCAACCTGTGGAGCGGCGGCGCCATAGCATCGGACCCGGTTGCGGCACGCGTTCAGTTCGACCTTGCCGCGAAGGCGGGTCATGGCCCGGCGCGGATCCTCAGCACAAATTTGCTGGCGAGCGGCATCGCGGGGCCGCGCGACTGGCCCGCCGCGATTGCCCGCATGGCCGGCGAAGTCGCGATCGATCCGCGCCGCAAGCTGCAGATCGAATTGCTCAAAAAAATGGCGCTGACCGCGTCGGGCGATCCCGAAGTCTGCCGTAAGCCCGAACGGTTGGCGGAAGCGCCCGACGCCCTGCGGTACCCCGGCTTTGCCACGGCGGCCGAATGCGCCTATCTGCTCGACGTCGGCGGCAAAAACTATCGACCGGCCCAGATCAACGACGGCCGCGGCGGAACGCGACTCGACCCGATCCGCAACAGCGATGAATTCACGATCCAATGGTTGCTGGAAGACCCGGTGGTCCATGCGATCAACCGCCGTATCGCAGCGGTTGCCCAAAGCGACGCGGACTGCGGCGAGGCGCTGCAATTGCTGCGTTATCGCCCGGGCCAGCAATATCGGTCGCATTTCGATTTCAATCCGCAGCTCGACAATCAGCGGGTGCTGACCGCGCTCATCTATCTCAATCACGATTATAAGGGCGGCGAGACCAATTTCGTGAAGACGACGCTGAAGTTCAAAGCGCGCAAAGGCGACCTGCTGTTGTTCCGCAACACCCTGCCCGATGGCGCTGTCGATCCCGCATCGGAACATTGCGGCATGCCCGTCGTCAGCGGGACAAAATATATCGCATCGCGCTGGATCCGCGAACGCCGCTTCGTCCCCTGAGCCAGTCGATCAGACGATACTGATCCGCGCGCCGGCATGGCGCTCGATCCGTCCCGCCAGTTCGAGTTCGAGGAGGACCAGTTGCACCGCCGGCGCGGGGCGTCCCGACAGGCGGATGATTTCGTCCACCGCGACCGGCGTCGGGCCGAGCAAGTCGACGACGCTATGCCGGTCGTTGTCGCGGAGCGATCCCGCGGCGTCGACCGGCATCGGGGGCATGACCGGCGCTGGTGCCGGTTCACGCACCATCCGCCTGTCGATCGGCCCGATCGCCTCCAGCACGTCCTCGACCGTCTGGATCAGCGTGGCGCCTTCGCGGATCAGCAGGTTGCAGCCCTGCGCACGCGGGTCGAGCGGCGACCCCGGCACCGCCATCACCTCGCGCCCATAATCCCCCGCGCGCCGCGCGGTGATCAGCGATCCCGAGCGCGGCGCCGCCTCGATCACCACCGTGCCGTGCGACAATCCTGCGATGATGCGGTTGCGCGACGGGAAATGGCGCGCCAACGGCTCGCTGCCCGGCGGCTGTTCGGCGATCAGCAACTGATCGGTGGCGATCTTTTCCTGCAGCGCGGCATTTTCGGGCGGAAAGGCGATGTCGATGCCGCTCGCGATCACGCCGACGGTCGATCCGCCGAGCGCACCGACATGCGCCGCCGTATCGACCCCGCGCGCCAGCCCGCTGACCACCGTCACGTCGCGCGCCACCAGGTCGGCGGCGAGCTGGCGGGCAAAGCGGCACGCGATCGCCGAGGCGTTGCGTGCACCGACGATCGCGACGCATGGGCGCCGCAACATCGCGGTGTCGCCGCGCACGACGATCACCGGCGGCGCGCCCTCGACTTCGCGCAGCAGCGATGAATATTCGGGCTCGTCGCTGAAAATATGCCGCGCGCCGAGGTCGGCGACGCGCGCAAATTCGCGCTCGGCAACCTCGATCGGCGCGATCCGAGCTTTTCCTGCCCCGCCGCGCAGGACCAGTTCGGGCAGCGCATCGAGCGCCGCCTCGCCCGATCCGAAGCGTTGCATCAACTGGTGCCAGCTGACCGGGCCGACATGCGGCGTGCGGATCAGCCGCAACCGCGCCAGCCGCTCCGCAGGCGTCACGCGGCGGCGTCTTTCTTCGCGCCGATCCTGGGCTCGGTCCCGGCGCGCAGCCGCGCAATATTCTCGCGGTGCCGCCACAACACGATGACCGCGAGTCCCGCCAGACCGATCGCGTAAACCGGATACCCCAGCGCGATCGCAGCAATCGGCGCAGCCACCGCCCCGAGCATCCCGCCGAGCGAGGAGATGCGCAGCAACAGGACCGCGCCAATCCATACCACAGCAAAGACAAGCCCGATCGGCCAAGCCAGCGCGAGCGCGAGGCCCAGCAATGTCGCCACCCCCTTGCCGCCGCGGAATTTCAGCCACACCGGATAGCAATGGCCGATCATCGCCGCCGCGCCCGCAATCATCGCGGCCTGATCGCCAAGCTCCGGCACGAAATGCCGTGCCAGCAGCACCGCGACCGCGCCCTTCGTGCCATCGAGGATCAGAGTCGCCGCCGCCAGCCCCTTGCGCCCGGTGCGCAGCACATTGGTCGCCCCGATATTGCCCGACCCGATCTGACGCAGGTCGCCTGCCCCGAACAGACGGGTCAGGATGACTCCGAAAGGGATCGACCCGAGCAGATAGCCCATGGCGATCAGCAGCAAATTGGTCATGGCATTCCTTGCTCCGTTCGCGAGGGTTGTGGCGAAGTTGGCGCACGCAAGCAACGGATTCGGATGCGGTCGTCGCCATATTGGACAAACATCAAACATCGTCATCCCGGCGAAGGCCGGGATCTCGCCGCTTCAACCTGACGCAACGGCGAGATCCCGGCCTTCGCCGGGATGACGAGAAACGGAAGGCCGGAACAGATTGAGCGCCAACCGCCCCCCTGCTAATCGCCGCGCATGAACCCCGCCCCCGACGCTCCGATCCTGTTCTTCGACTCCGGCCTTGGCGGCCTCACCGTCCTCGGCCCGACGCGGGCGCTGCTGCCGACCGCGCCGATCGTTTATGCAGCCGACTATGCGGGGCTGCCCTATGGCCAGAAAAGCGAGGCCGAACTCGCGGCGCGCGTCCCGGCGCTGCTCGGGCGGCTTGTCGAACGCTATCAGCCCCGACTTGCGGTCATCGCGTGCAACACCGCATCGACGATCGCGCTCGCCCATGTCCGCGCCGCGCTCGACCTGCCGATTGTCGGCACCGTCCCTGCGATCAAGCCCGCAGCCGCACTTACCAAAACGGGCGTAATCGGCGTGCTCGGCACCGAAGCGACGGTCCGCCAGCCCTATGTCGATGACCTCAGCGCGCGCTTTGCGGGCGGCAAGACCGTGCTGCGCCATGGCAGTCCCGGGCTGGTCACCGGCGCGGAGGCCAAGCTGCGCGGCGAACCGGTCGATCCGACCGTCATCGCGCGCGCCATTGCGGGGCTCCGCGACCAAGCGGGCGGCGATGCGATCGACGTGATCGTGCTCGCCTGCACCCATTTTCCGTTGCTCGCGGATGAGCTTCAGGCGGCGGCCGGTCCCGCCGTGACCCTGATCGATGGCGCCGACGGCATCGCGCGGCGGATCGCCGCTTTGACGCAGGGCCAGTCCTGGCCCGCCTTCCCCACGCCCGGGGTCGCGGTCTTCACGCGCAGCATCGACCGGCCACCGCCGCCGCTCGCCACGCTCGCGCCCTATGGCATCGACCGGATCGAAACGATCTGACGCGTCACTCGCGCCCCTCCGCACACGCCGCGAGCCAGCTGCGATCCTCCGGCTGCGGCCCTTGTCCGCCCAGGCTGCGGACGCGCGGGATGCCCATGTCGCGCGTCACGTCCCGACAACTGGGCGGCGCATCGCTCGACGTGCTGAACAATCGACCGCGGCATTGGAACAGTCGTTCTTTTGACGGAGCCCATCCCACCTTGGCGGCATCTTGCGGCGCTCGACCGGGACAATAGCTGTCCGTCTCCGATCCCGGGTCGCCGCAGATCTTGTCGATCTGCGCCACGCCGCCCGTCACCCTGCCAACCAGCCGCTGTTCATAATAGGCGTTCGTCGCAAAATAGCGCTGGACGCCGCACACGCGGCTCCCGCGCTGCGCGAGCAGTTTGTACGAGCAGATTTCCGACCCGCGATAGGTCTCGCAGGACATCCATGCGCCGTCGAACGGCGCAGGCGTCGACGCCGGGGCGGGAGCGGACACCCCTATCGCGGCGGCAAGCACCCCCATGACAACAACCGGAAAACGGATCATGATCTTGCTCCTTCGCGCCGCTTACGGTTCGCGCCTTAGCCGCCGGGCGTCAATGTACCGGTGCGATAGATCACAGTGATCGACGCAATGACTTGCGAATCGTTTGCACTGGATTTTGGCCCAATTCGCCGTTATTGGCCCGCCTGTTAATAGCCGCCCAGAACGAGCGGCGCGGGAACCTGACTGCGGGGCCGGACCTTGAACTATAACGACATCTTCGCTCGCGCGATCGACCGGCTGCACGAAGAGGGACGCTACCGCGTCTTCATCGACATCCTCCGCAACAAGGGCGCCTTTCCCAATGCGCGCTGCTTTGCCGGCCACAATGGCCCGAAGCCGATCACCGTCTGGTGCTCGAACGACTATCTCGCCATGGGCCAGCACCCCAAGGTCGTCGCCGCGATGGAAGAGGCGCTGCACGATGTCGGCGCCGGTTCAGGCGGTACGCGCAACATCGGCGGCAACACCCATTATCACATCGACCTCGAGGCCGAACTTGCCGATCTGCATGGCAAGGAAGGCGCGTTGCTCTTCACCTCGGGCTATATCTCGAACGAGGCGACGCTCGGGACGCTCGGCAAACTCTTGCCCAACTGCATCATCTATTCGGACGAATTGAACCACGCCTCGATGATCGCGGGCATCCGCAATTCGGGCTGCGAAAAGCGCGTGTGGCGCCACAACGACCTCGCGCATCTCGAAGAACTGCTCGCGCAGGACGATCCCGACGCGGCCAAGCTGATCGCGTTCGAAAGCGTCTATTCGATGGACGGCGACGTCGCCCCGATCCACGCGATCTGCGACCTCGCCGACAAATATAATGCGCTGACCTATTGCGACGAAGTCCATGCGGTCGGCATGTACGGCCCGCGCGGCGGCGGGATCACCGACCGCGACGAAGCCGCGAGCCGCGTGACGATCATCGAAGGCACGCTGGGCAAGGCGTTCGGCGTGATGGGCGGCTATATCGCTGCCGACAAGAATATCATCGACGTGATCCGCTCTTACGCGCCCGGCTTCATCTTCACGACCAGCCTGTCGCCGGTGCTCGTCGCCGGGGTGCTCGCCAGCGTCCGCCACCTGAAAGAATCGAGTGTCGAACGCGACGCGCAGCAGGCCGCGGCAGCGTTTCTGAAGCAGAGCTTCCGCGACGCCGGCCTGCCGGTGATGGATTCGACCACCCATATCGTCCCGCTGATGGTCGGCGACCCGGTGCGCGCGAAGAAGATCAGCGACATCTTGCTCGCCGAATATGGCGTCTATGTGCAGCCGATCAATTTCCCGACCGTGCCGCGCGGCACCGAACGGCTGCGCTTCACCCCCGGCCCCGCGCATGACGAGGCGATGATGCGCGAATTGACCGAAGCGCTGGTCGAGATCTGGGGCCGCCTGGAATTGGGGCTGGCGAAAGCCGCGTGAGCGAGGCAATCGGTTTTGACGATGTCGTAATGGGACGCCGCTCGATCCGCGGCTTCCTCGACAAGCCTGTCCCGAAGGCATTGATCGCCGAGATCATCGAGGTCGCGATGCGCGCGCCTTCGTCCTACAACAACCAGTGCTGGAATTTTTCGGTCGTCACCGGCGCGCCGCTCGACGCGATCCGCCGCGGCAATACCGACGGCATCTTGGCGGGCAAGCCCGACAGCCGCGAATTTCGGACCTTCAATGTCGTTCCCGACGAACATCGCGGCCGCCAGGTCGAGGTCGCCAAACAATTATTCGGGGCGATGGGCATCGACCGCGACGACAAGGCCAGACGCCAGGATTGGGTGCTGCGCGGTTTCCGCCAATTCGACGCCCCGGTCAGCATCGTCGTCACTTACGACCGCGTCCTGCTCGGCAGCGACATCGCACCCTTCGATTGCGGCGCGGTCACCAACGCACTGGTCAACGCCGCTTGGTCGCGCGGGCTCGGCTGCGTCATCAACAGCCAGGGCATCATGCAGTCGCCAGTGGTGCGCGAGCATGCGCAGATTCCCGACGATCAGGTCATCATGATCTGCGTCGCGATGGGCTGGCCCGACGACGACTTTCCCGCCAATGCGGTGGTGTCGAACCGCAAGAGCGTCGCGGACGCCGCGCGGTTCGTGGGGTTCGACGACTGACAATCGCCGGCAATGCGGCCCGTCCCGGGAGGGATGGACGGACCGCACCTGTGCCGGACGAAGGGGTCAGCCCGGCAGCAATACGCCATCGACGACGTGGATCACGCCGTTCGACTGCTTGACGTCGGCGATGGTGATCTGCGCCTTGCCGCCCTTGGCGTCGGTGACATACCATTTGCCATCCTTGCCCCAGACGGTCAGCTTGGCGCCCTGAACGGTCGTCAGCGTCGCCTTGCCGCCATTGGCCTGGGCGTTGGCGGCCAGATCGGCGGCGGTCAGCGTGCCGGGCACGACATGATAGGTCAGCACCGCGGTCAGCGTGCCCTTGCTTTCGGGCTTCAGCAGCGTGTCGACGGTCCCGGCGGGCAGCTTGCCGAACGCGGCATTGGTCGGCGCAAAGACGGTGAACGGGCCGGGGCTGGCCAGCGTATCGACCAGTCCGGCGGCCTTGACCGCAGCGACCAACGTGGTGTGATCCTTTGAATTAATGGCATTCTCGACGATGTTCTTGCTTTCGTACATCGCGGCGCCGCCGACCATCGGGTTGGCAAGCGCGGCGCCGCCACCGGCAACCATGATCAAAGCAGCAAGCGACGCGGAGAGTTTGGAAAGTTTCATCATACGATCCTCTGGTTTCTGGCACCCCGGAAATGCAGGATGCGGCGCAGCTACGGCGGCTCCCCGTCACCGGATGCACAGAAAAGTCAGATCGTGATAATTTTTCCGGACGCGACCGCGGCGCTGCTGGGCGCCGGATGCGGCGTCTTCGATACCGGCTCCATCGTGATCGCCAGCGTCGCGCCTTCGGTCATCAGCAAGCGGTGCGGCGGCGGCATCGTCATTTCGGCCTCGCCCGCATGGCCAATCTGCCCGAGCGAGACGGGCGCGCCGCCCTCGGGAATCACCCACAGTTCGGGCGCCAGCGCGCCGGGTTCGAAGCCGTGGATGCGCAGCTGCATCAACCCGCTGGTCTGGTTGTAACGCGCCAGCACCAACGGCCCCGCGGCGTCGCTTTCGATCCGCGCGACGGCCAGCTGGGGGCTGGTCGGCACGGGTGACGGCACGGGCCGGGTAATCAGCACAAAGGCGAGCGCCGCCGCCACGGCGCCCGACAGCAGCGCCCCGGCGCGCCAGCGGCGCAAGCGCGTCTCGATTGCCGCAACCTTGTCGGTGGGCGCATCGGCCAGCCGCCGTTCGATCGCGCCCCACACCGCAGCACCCGGTTCGGCGTCGGTCCACTCGCCATGCAGCGGCGCCAGCTTCGCCTCCCACGCCGCGACCAGCGCCGCGAAGGCGGGATCGCTCAGCGACAGCCGCAACGCATCGACGCGTACCTGCCCCTCAAGCAGGCCGAGCGCCAGTTCGGCGGCGAGCGCGTCGCGCTCCTGATCGGGCGTCAGATGGTCATCCATCGCCAAGACAATCCTTCAGGCGCATGAGCCCGCGCCGTATCCAGCTTTTCATCGTTCCCAGCGGCACCTTCTCGCGCTCCGCCAGTTCGGCATAAGTAGAGCCATCGAAAAACGCCGACCGGATGCACGCGCGCGTGCGCTCCTCCAGCTCGCCGAGGCAGCGGTGCAGCTGTTCGCCCTCTTCCGCCGCAACCAGCGACTGGTCGACGCGCGGCGCCTCGTCGGCCACCGCAAAGGCCGCCTGTTCGGGCAAGCTATCGCGCGTGGCCCGGCCAGCCACCGACCGCCGCCAGTCGATCGCGCCGTTGCGCGCGATCGTCGCCAGCCAGGTGATCGGGCTGGCGCGCGCGGCATCGAACTGCCCCGCGCGCTCCCACACCTTGATATAGACGGTCTGCAAAACATCCTCCGCACTGGCCCTCTCGCCACAGATACGGAGGCAGATTCCGAATAGTTTCGCGGCGGTCATGTCATAGACTTGGCGCAGCGCCGCCCGATCGCCGCGTCCGACCGCGGCAAGCGCCGCCGCCAGTCGCATCCGCGCCTCGTCCGCGCTCGATGGCCATTGCATGTCGCTCACCACGCCAAGTCGTAGAGCGATCACGGGATTATTCAAGCGGCAGGCGCCCGCATCATCCCCCAGAAATGCGGCCCGCCGCCCGGCACATCCCATTCCACCTGCGTGACAAAGCCCAGCCGCTCGTAAAGCGGCACATTTTCGGGCGTCGCGGTTTCCAGCCAGCAGGGCAGCCCGTCGGCGTCGGCAACCGACGTTTGCGCGCGGATGATCCGCCCGCCATGGCCCTTGCCCTGATGGTCGCGGCGCACCCCGACATAATGGAGGTACCAGAAGCGCCCCTGCGGTCGATGCGCGTCGATGCTGCCCTGCACCTTCAACCCGCGTGGCAAGGCGGTGCCGAAGGTCGCGATCAGCGGGACGACGGTACGCAGAAATTCCAGCGTTCCGCCATGCGCCTGCCCCGGCGCGCGCCACAGCGCCGCCGCTTCGTCGCTCGCCGACCGCAGCGCGACGCCCGCGCGCATGTCGGCGGGAACGAGGGTACGAAACAGGCTGCGCAGCGCGCGAGCTCGGTGGGCGGGATCGGGCAAAATCCACGACAGCGCCGGATCGGTCTGGAACGCCTGCGCCAGCGTTTCGATGAGCGCGGGCTGGTCTGCTACCGTTGCTTTGTCGATCTGATCCATTCGCCCCCCATAGTCATTGCGAGCGCAGCGAAGCAATCCAGAGCGGTTTACGCAAGCTCTAGATTGCTTCGCTGCGCTCGCAATGACGAGGAAGTCAGGCGATCAATCGCGGCAATAGCCTTCGCCGTCCTTCACCTTCAGGCAATCCTTCTTACCCGCAAGATATTTCAGGCCGGTCGCATCGCCGGTCGATGCGGCGAGCGTCAGCGTTTCGGCACCGCGCGTGAAGGCAATTCCGCCGTCGCTGTCGCTGCCGTCATAAGCACCCTTGGTGTCGAGATCCGACTGCATCTCCAGCTTGTACTTGCCGGGTTCGCTGGGGGTGATCGTCACATACATGCCCTCGACCCCGGTCCATTTGCCCGCCCACGCCGCATAGCGGTGGGTCGCGGCTGCGTCCGTCGCTTCGGGCGGGGCCGTTTCGACCGGAACCTCGGTCGTCGTCGTATCGGTCGGCGCGGGCGCTTCCGCCTTCTCGCATCCGCTCAGAACGACCAGCGCTGCTGCGCCGGCGAAAATCAGGCCTTGCTTTCGCATCTTGCGTCTCCTTCCCCACTCCGAACGCGGCAAAGGAAACAAATATCCCGTCATTCGGCAAGAATTTCCGCATAATGACCGGGATCGACATTGCCCCCCGACAGGGTGACGAGCGTTGCATCGCCCAATTCCACCTTGCCCGCCAGTACCGCGGCCAGCGCCGCCGCGCCGCCCGGCTCAACGACGAGGTGCAGCCGCTCGAACGCCACCCGCATCGCGTGCCGCACCTCGTCGCGGGTCACCGCGACCCCGCGCACGCCGCGCGCCTGCAGCACCGCAAAATTGATCGGCCAGGTCTGCGGCGTTTGTAGCGCGTCGCATTCGGTCGGATAGGCCAGGTCCTCGACCGACAGGATTTCGCCTGCTGCCAGCGAGCGCGTCACATCGTCCCAGCCCTCCGGCTCGACCGCGATGATCTCGGCATCGGGACACGCCAACGCCAGCCCGGCGGACAGTCCGCCGCCGCCGCAGCACGCCACAACCTTGTCGGGTCCCGCGATCCCGCGCGCCGCCAGCTGCGCCTGCGCTTCGATTCCGGCGCTCCCCTGCCCCTCGATGATCCACGGATCGCCATAGGCGTGGACCAATGTCCCGCCGCTCGCTTCGAGCAGTTTCGCCGCGACGGCATCACGCGATTCGGTCACGCGGTCGTACAGCACCACCTCGGCACCCAGCGCGCGCGTCGCCGCCAGCTTCATCTTGGGCGCATTACTCGGCATCACGATCGTCGCTTGGATGCCCAGCCGTTTCGCCGCCCAGGCGACGCCCTGCGCATGGTTGCCGCTCGACACCCCGACCACGCCTGCCGCCGCCTGTTCGGGCGTCAGGTCGGTCAGCCGGTGCCAGGCACCGCGAATCTTGAAGGCGCCAACCGGTTGCAGGTTTTCGGCTTTGCACCAGATCGTCCTGCCGTCCACGTCGAGCGGCAGCAGCGGCGTTTGCGGCAGCAACGCAGCGACTTTCGCAGCGGCGCGTTCAACCCCGGCAAGGGTCGGTGCGCGGTCGGGACGGAGAAGGGCATCGGGGCTTTGCTGTGTCATGGCTTCGTCCTATAGGGCCGGGCATACAAGACAAGCCGCATAGGTAGGCGCAGGAGATTTTTCGATGAGCAAGGTTCTGGTGATCGGCGCAGGCGGCGTCGGTTCGGTCGCGGTGCACAAGATGGCGATGAACCCCGACATCTTTCCCGACATCACGCTGGCCAGCCGCCGCAAGTTCAAATGCGATGCGATCGCCGAGTCGGTGAAGGCGCGCACCGGCGTCACGATCAAGACCGCCGAGGTCGATGCCGATCATATCGACGCGACCGCGGCGCTGATCCGCGAAATCGGCGCGACGCATGTCGTCAACCTCGCGCTGCCCTATCAGGATCTGACGATCATGGAGGCGTGCCTGTCGACGGGCGCGCATTATCTCGACACCGCCAACTACGAACCGCGCGACGAGGCGAAGTTCGAATATCATTGGCAATGGGCGTACCACGACCGCTTCAAGGACGCGGGGCTGATGGCGCTGCTCGGCTCGGGCTTCGACCCCGGCGTGACGAGCGTGTTCACGACCTGGCTGCGCAAACATCATTTCGACCGCATCGACACGCTCGACATTCTCGACTGCAATGGCGGCGACCATGGCCAGCATTTCGCGACCAACTTCAACCCCGAGATCAACATCCGCGAAGTGACCGCGGTCGCCCGTCATTGGGAAAATGGCGACTGGGTCGAAACCCCGCCGATGTCGGTGAAGCAGCAATTCGATTTCGAGGAAGTCGGCCCCAAAAATATGTACCTCATGTACCATGAGGAGATCGAAAGCCTGAAGACGCACCTGCCCGAAATCAAGCGTATCCGGTTCTGGATGACCTTTGGCGACGCCTATATCCAGCACCTCACCGTGCTGCAGAACGTCGGCATGACGCGCATCGATCCGGTGATCTACGAGGGCAAGGAAATCATCCCGCTGCAGTTCCTGAAGGCCGTGCTCCCCGAACCGTCGAGCCTGGGCGAAACGACCAAGGGCAAGACCAACATCGGCGTCATCGCGACCGGCCTTGGCAAGGACGGTAAGGAAAAGACGCTCTACCTCTACAATATCTGCGACCATGAGGATGCCTATGCCGAAACGGGCAATCAGGCGGTGAGCTATACCACCGGTGTCCCGGCGATGATCGGCGCTGCGATGATGGTCACCGGCACGTGGAGTGGCGACGGCGTGTTCAACATGGAGCAGATGGATCCCGATCCCTTCATGGACATGCTGATGAAGCACGGCCTGCCGTGGCAGGTGAAGGAGCTGGGCGGGCCGCTGAACTTTTAAGTCCGGCCGCAACCTCAATTCCGTTCGTGCTGAGCCTGTCGAAGCACCGTTCTTTCTTTCAGCGTCACAAGAAAGAGCGGCCCTTCGACAAGCTCAGGGCGAACGGGCTATGGGTCTTCCGTCCGCGATTCCCGCCGGACGAAGGACAAGCCATGACCGCCTATCTCGCCCCCATCGGCCTGCTCATCATCTCGAATATCTTCATGACCTTCGCCTGGTATGGGCACCTCGGCGACATGTCGCGGCCGCTGTGGCTCGCGGTGCTGATCGCGTGGGGGATCGCATTCTTCGAATATTGCCTCGCGGTCCCCGCCAACCGCATTGGTTATGCCGTTTACACCGCGGCCGAACTCAAGACCTTGCAGGAAGTCATCACGCTCGTCATATTCGCCGGGTTCGCGGTCTTCTGGCTCGGTGAGAAGCTGACCGTGAACCATCTCGTCGGCTTTGGCCTGATTGCGGCGGGGGCATTCTTCATCTTCAAAGGCCCGATTGCGGTCGCATAGGAACCGATAAGCCATGGAAACCCGTGCCGGCGACCCCGGAGCTTTCGCAAGCTTCGACCTGAGCCGTGTCCCCTCGCCCGCATTTGTCGTCGATGCCGCAAAGGTTCGCGCGAACCTGTCGGTGCTGCGCCATGTCGGCGACGCATCGGGCGCGCGCGTGCTTGCGGCGCTCAAGGCGTTCTCGATGTGGTCGCTCGGCCCGACGGTCGCCGACTATCTCGAGGGCGTCTGCGCGTCCGGCCTGTACGAAGCCAGGCTGGGCCGCGCCGAATATGGCGGTGAAGTCGCGACCTATTGCGCGGGTTACAAGGAAGCCGACCTGCCCGAGATCGCCGCACTCTCGGACCATCTGATCTTCAACTCGCCCGGACAGATCGCGCGCTTTCGCCCCTTGCTCGACGAGCTTCGCGCGCAGGGCGTGGCCTTCGACATCGGCCTGCGCATCAACCCGATGCACAGCGAGGGCGAAGTCGCGAAATACGACCCCGCGGCGCCGTGCAGCCGCCTCGGCTTTCCGATCACTCAGCTGCTCCCCGAACATATGGAGGGCGTCGATGGCGTCCATATGCACAGCCTGTGCGAACAGGACTTCCCGCCGCTGCAGCGCACGTGGGACGCCGTCCAGCCGATGCTGCGGCCCTTTTTCGGCCAGCTCAAATGGATCAATTTCGGCGGCGGCCATCATGTCACGCGCGCCGATTACCAGGTCGACGACCTGATCGCCTTTCTGAAACAGGTGCGCGCCGCGACCGACTGCGACGTGATGATCGAACCCGGCGAAGCGATCGCGCTCGACGCCGGCATTCTAGTCGGCGAGATCCTCGACCTGTTCGACAATGGCATGCCGATCGGGATCACCGACATTTCGGCGACCTGCCACATGCCCGACGTGATCGAAGCCCCCTATCGCCCCGCGCTGCTGGGCGAAGGCAGCGAGGGCATGCCGACGCGGCTCGGCGGTCCCTCGTGCCTCGCGGGTGACGTCATCGGCGATTACCGCCTCCCCGGCGGCGCGCGCATCGGCCAGCGTTTCGCTTTCCTCGACCAGGCGCATTATTCGATGGTCAAAACCAACACCTTCAACGGCGTCCCGCTGCCGTCGATTTGGCTGTGGGACAGCGAAACCGACGAGCTCCGGCTGATCCGCGAATTTGGGTATGAAGACTTCAAAACGCGGTTGAGTTGAGTCGATCCTCCCTGTCGCGCCGCGATGGGGAGGTGGCAGCGCGGAGCGCTGACGGAGGGGCTTTGGCGCCGACGTCGTCGCCCCTCCACCACTCGCTGCGCGAGCGGTCCCCCTCCCCATCGCTGCGCGACAGGGAGGATCAGCTTGCCCCAATCTCCGCCAGCGCCGCGTGAATGTCGCTCACCACCACCGACCCCTCACCCACCGACGAGGCCACGCGCTTCACCGATCCCTTGCGCACGTCGCCGATCGCGTAAATCCGCGGCCAGCTCGTTTCGTAGCGGCTTGGCATCCGGTCGAGCGACCAGCCGGCCTTGACCAGCTCCATCGGCGCAATGTCGGCACCCGTCTTCACGAAGCCGCGCTCGTCGCACACCATTTCCTTCGGCAACCAGCCGGTATTCGGGCTCGCGCCGAGGAACAGAAACAGGAAGCCGCAGTCGCAATGGCCTTCGTCGCCACTCTCGCGGTCGCGATAGGTCAGCCCGCCCAGCCGATCCTCGCCGTGCAGCGCAACGACGTCGGTCGATCCGATGATCTCGATATTCGGATGCTCCTCCAGCCGCTTGACCAGATATTCCGACATCGTTTCGCGCAGGCTCTTGCGGCGGAAGATGACATAGACCTTCTTCGCGACGCTCGCGAGATAGATCGCCCCCTGCCCCGCCGAATTGCCCGACCCGACGACGGTCACCTCGGCATTGCCGCAGAGCTGCGCCTCCATCGGCGTCGCACCATAATAGATGCCGCGGCCTTCATACGCGTCGATTCCCTCGATCGGCAGCCGCTGATATTGCGCGCCCGATGCGACCACCACCGCGCGGCTGCGCAGCCTCCGCCCGTCGGCCAGGTGCAGACAATAGGCGTCGTCGTCGCGCGCGATCGACGCCGCGCGCACCGGGGCGGCAATCCGCGCGCCGAATTTCTGCGCCTGCACCGTCGCGCGGCGCGCCAGTTCGTTCCCCGAAATGCCCGTCGGAAAGCCTAGGTAATTTTCGATCTTCGACGATGTGCCGGCCTGTCCGCCCGGCGCCAGCGAATCGAGCGCGATCACGGTCAGCCCCTCGGACGCCGCATAGACCGCCGCCGCGAGACCGCCCGGACCACTGCCCACGACCAGCACGTCGGCGGTCGCGCCGTCGGGCAGCAAATCGAGCCCGAGCGCCGCCGCGAGCTGTTCGGGTGTCGGCTGGACGAGCATATCGGACGCGCCGAGGATCACGACCGGCAGCTGATCCTCGGCAAGGTCGCGCTCGGCGAGCAGGTGCGCGGGGACGGGTCCGTCGGCGGGATCGAACCAGCGATGTGCAACGCCATGCTTCGCGAGCAGGTCGCGCAGCGCATAAACGCTGCGGTCGAGCGCCGCGCCGATCACGATTGTCGCGGCAAAACCACGCTGGTTGCTGAATTCGCGCCGCGCCGACAGCACGCGGACGAAGATGTCCGAATAATGCGAATTGCCCGCGATCAAACGCTGGAAATCGGCGTGCTTGATGCGCAATATCTCGCCATCAGCGCCCATTTCGACGCGCGACAAGTGGCGCTGCCCGGTCAGCACCGACAGATCGCCCGCGAACTGCCCGCGCTCCATCCAGCCGACGCGCTTTGGCCCCTCATCGGTCGCGGCAAAGATGTCGGTGTGGCCCGACAGGGTGATGATACAATCGGGCGCCATCGTCCCTTCGGCGACCAGCAGGTCGCCCGCCTTGTGCGACTCGACGGTGCCAAAGGCGCACAGCTCGTCGAGCTCGGCGTCGCTGAACGTGTGATTCACATCGGCGGGAGAAACCATGGGCTGCCAGCTTCCCTTCATCGTCATCCCGGCGAAGGCCGGGATCTCAACGTCGCGTCCCTATGCACCGTCGATATCCCGGCCTTCGCCGGGATGACGAACATAATCGGGACTCAGCCTAGCTGACAGGCGATCATTTGTCGCGTCTTTGCCCCGCTCGGCGCACTGCTGCCCCGTTTCGCCCCGACCGTTACGTGCCTATTACAAAATTGCGCGATGGGGTCTTTACAGGGGGGACCCCCCTCAATATATCGCCCTCCGCTGCCCCAGGGGGACTTCCAATAACCGCAAGGCAGCCTTGTCGTTTACCGTTACACTTTTGGGGGTCCCTTGCATTGCACCAGCATCATAGCGCCCACGGGCTGATTCAGGCACTTTCGCCGGTCGAACCTGTCACGCTTGTCCGCCCGCACGCCGCGCGGCGCGCAGCGCGTTTCTTCATCGACCGCTTTCCCGGCACGACCCTTTATGCGGTCAAGGCGAATCCGTCGCCCGACCTTTTGCGCGTCCTGTGGGATTCGGGCGTCACCCATTATGACGTCGCCTCGATCGCCGAAGTGCGGCTGGCCGCGCGCACGCTCCCCGAAGCGACGCTCTGCTTCATGCATCCGGTGAAGGCCGAGGAAGCGATTTCCGAAGCCTATTGGAAGCATGGCGTGCGCACCTTCTCGCTCGACACGATGGACGAGCTCGAAAAGATCGTCCGCGCGACCGAAGGCGCGAGTGACCTCAACCTGCTCGTGCGCCTGCGCGTCTCGTCGGACCATTCAAAGCTCAGCCTCGCAGCCAAGTTCGGCGCCGAAGCCGATGAAGTCGTCGAGCTGCTGATGGCGACCCGTCAGGCCGCCGACGCGCTCGGCATCTGCTTCCACGTCGGCAGCCAGGCGATGACCCCGCACGCCTATGCGCAGGCGATGGAGCGTGTCCGCGCCGCGATCGTCGCGGCATCGGTCACCGTCGACATCATCGATGTCGGGGGCGGCTTTCCGTCGTCCTATCCGGGCATGGAGCCGCCGCCGCTCGGCGCCTATTTCGATACTATCCACCGCAGCTTTGAAAGCCTGCCGATCAGCTATTCGGCCGAACTGTGGTGCGAACCGGGCCGCGCACTGTCGGCGGAGTACAGCTCGCTGATCGTCCGCGTCGAAAAGCGCCGCGGCGACGAGCTCTATATCAACGACGGTGCCTATGGCGCGCTGTTCGACGCCGCGCACGTCGGCTGGCGTTTCCCGGTCTCGCTGCTGCGCGATGGCGGCAGCGATGCCGAGATGGTGCCGTTCAGCTTCTATGGCCCCACCTGCGACGACCTCGACCATATGGCGGGGCCGTTCTTCCTGCCGGCGGACATCAAGGCGGGCGATTTCATCGAGATCGGCATGCTCGGCGCCTATGGCTGCGCGATGCGGACCAAGTTCAACGGCTTTGGCGCGGACGAGACCCATGTCGTCAGCGACGAACCAATGGCCAGCCTCTACACCGGCGAAGTCGAACAGGAACGCCGCAGCGCGACGGTGACCAAGCTGTTCTGAGCGCCGCCGCGCGGCGGTCGGTTCACATCGCGGCGATGCGGGGGATGACGTAATCGGCGTCGCGCCCGACGCCGCGCAACGTCGCCGACGCAAAGCCGTTTTGGCCCGAAAGCCCGACAAAGCCGAGCCCGCGGACAGCGGTCGATACCCCGCGGCGATGCAGCGGCTGGCCATGCGCGTCGAGCGCGCCCGACGGGCTGAGGAAATCCATCGCGTGGCGAAAGCCGGTGGCAAAAATGACCGCGTCGACCCGCTCCTCGGTGCCGTCGGGCCAGACGACGCCGTCGGGACTGAAGGCACGGAACGTCGTCCGCTTCGCGGGGCGATCGGCCCGCAATGCAGACTTATATCGCCCGTCGTCGACGATCGGCACACCATGGTCGGAAAACAGGTTGAGACCGTTCAGGCGCAGCTTGTCGAACCACCAATGGACGTCGCGGCCGAGCACCCGTTGCGGCAGAAAGCGAATGCGGTCGCGGACCGCCAGCGTGACGTCGGCATGCCCGGCGAGCTCGACCGCGATCTGTACCGCCGAATTGCCGGCCCCGACGACGATCACGCGCTGGCCGCGAAAGGCGTCGGGACTGCGATAATCCGACGAATGCAGGACACGCCCGCGAAAATCGCCCTGCCCCGCCAGCACCGGCATGTTCGGTGTCCCGAACGCACCCGATGCGACCACCAGTTTCCGCGCGCGGATGGCCTGCCCGCCGCCGATGTCGGCCGAAAAGGCGCCAGCATCGCGCGTCACCGCAGCGACGCGCGTTGCCAGCCGCACGGGAAAGGCGAAATGCCCGGCATAGCGCTCCAGATAGTCGACGACATCGTCGCGCCGCGGATAGGCATAAGGTTCTCCCGGCATCGCCAGGTCGGGCAGCGACGAATATCGCACCGGCGAAAACAGCTCGAGGCTGTCATAATAGTGCCGCCACGATCCACCGACCGCGGGTGCGGCGTCGACCAGCAGGAAATCGGCGCACGATCGCTGCAAGCGCCGCGCCGCCGCCAGCCCCGCCTGCCCGGCCCCGATCACCAGAAAATCGACGTCGCTCATGCGGTGGCCCGCTCGGCAAAGCCGTGCCGCAACCGGTCGTCGCCATCGGCAAATTCGGGCACATTCAGCCACAGCCGCAGCAGGTGCCGCTTTTCATCGGGCGCGTCCCAATCCGCATAATCGGTGCGCGCATGCAGCACGACCGAGTTTTTGAGGAACTGCATGTCGCCTTCCTGAAAATTCATGTCGAGCGCCATGCCGGGTTCGAAGGGCAGCCATTCGAGCAGGTCGAGCAGGCTCTGCTCGTCGTCGCCGAGCGCCGCGATCTCGGGAAAATCCTCGGCGGCGTTGCGGATATACCAGGTCAGCAGCATCATCCGGAAAATCCCGCCGTCGCGGCTGACGATCGGATAGCGAAAGGTTTTGGGGCCATCGGGCCCCAGCTGTCCGTGCGCGTGATGGTGAAATTCGCTCTCCATCAGCGGGGCGAGCTCCGGGCGCCGCGCGACGACCTGGTTATACACCTCGACCGACGAACAGATGCGGCTGACCCCGCCCGCCCGCGCACCGCGCAGGCAGAGCAGCCCGATAATGTCGGCACCATCGGTGTGAAAGGCCAGCTCGGCGCGCGTCTTGTACAGCCGGACATTGTGATCGCTGGCCGGTGCGCCGGTGTCGCGAATGTCGACCAGCATCTCGCCCGCCGGATTCTGCGCGGTCGGCTGGCCGAGATGCAGCCCGATCAGCCAATAGGCCGCCGCCGCGACCTCGCGCCCGATGCGCCGCACCGGAAGCCCGCGGATCAGCACCATGCCATGGCCGCCATCAATCCGGGCGCGCCAATCGTCCAGCGCCGCCTCGAGCCCGGTCAGCGGATAATCGCCGCGCACCAGCTCCCGCAGCGGCACGCCCGCTGCAACCGCCGATTGCGCCGCCGTCACGACCGCCCGTATCTCGGCTTCATCGAGCAGGTAGAGCCACTGCTCGGGCCGGTTTTGCAATGCCTCGCCGCGCCACGGCGCGGGCGACGTCACGATCGATACCATTTTTCGTCCTTCCGGTCCTTTGCGCGCAGGAGGTGCGTCCTTCGCGCTCATCTGGTTCTATATTTCCGGAATTATCGAATTAAATAGGATGGTCAATTCTTATTTCGATACATATCGAAATATATCACGCCTCTGCGCTTGCACATTTTCACCGGGGCGCCCTTGCAAAAAACGCTCCGGCACTCGAAAGTCGCCGCGACGTCGCAGCAACGGGGGCGGAATGCAGGACGATCTGATCGACCGAATCTATGAATGCTCGGTGGTGCCCGAGGCGTGGCCGGCGGTGCTCGACGATGTCGCGGCGCTGTCGGGGGCGGTCGGCGGCCTGCTGTTCTCCGCCCGCAAGGCGCTGAACTGGACCGCGTCGGATCGGGTCGCCGATGTGTTTGCCGAATATGTCAACGACGGCTGGTTCGGCAAATGCAGCCGCCGCGTCTGCCTTATGAGCCAGGACGCGCCGTCCTTCTTTGTCGAACATGATTTTTGGAGCGACGCGGAAATCGACGCCGACCCCGTATACCGCGATTTCTTTCGCCCGCGTGGCCTCGGCTGGTCGGCGGGGACCGGGCTGCAGGTGCCGACGGGCGATAATATCGTGTTCAGCGTCGAACGCCCATTTACCGATGGCCCGGTCGACCCGGACAGCGTCGCGCGGCTGAACATGATCCGGCCCCACCTCGCGCGCAGCGCGCTGGTCAGTGCGCGGCTCCAGCACAAGCGGGCGCAGGGTGCGAGCGAAGCCCTGACCGCGCTCCAGCTCCCCGCCTTTTTGCTCAAGGCGACCGGCGAGGTGGCGGAAATCAGCCCGCTTGCCGCCGACCTCAGCGACCATGTCGTACATGGGGCGCACGGACGGCTGCGCCTGCGCGACGGCCAGGCCGACCGGATTTTGACCGACGCCATCGCTGCGCTCGATCAGGATGCCGACGACATGGTCCGCTCCTTTCCGGTGCGCGGCGACGACGGCCTGCCCCGGCTCGTCGCGCATGTCATTCCCGTTCGGCGCGGCGCGCATGACGTGTTCGGCGACAGTTTTGCGCTGCTGCTGCTTATCCCCGTCGCGTCGGACCGGGCGCCGAGCGCGACGTTGATGAAATCGCTGTTCGACCTGACGCCCGCCGAGGCGCGCGTCGCGCGCGGCATTGCCGCGGGCGAAACCCCCGAGGCGCTCGCGACCGAAGGCGATGTCGCAATCAGCACGGTACGAACCCAGCTTCGGCGCGTACTGGAAAAAACCGGCTGCGCGCGGCAGGCCGATCTCGCGGCGCTGCTGGCGCGGATCGGCGCGAGCGCGCCCGGCTGATCCGCGCGCCCATCCTTCATATGGAGGATGCGGCTTGCCGCCGAATCGGGTCTTATCCTTCCACTGGCGGCGTTTCTGCGACCCACATCTCCGTCAGTCGGCGGCGTCCTTGTCCCCGCGGTTTCGGCCCCGGGTGCCGGGGGCGCCGTCGATCGCGCATAGATGTTGCTGACGCCGGACCCCGGGGGCGCTAAGCCAGTCTGCCCATGCGTCCCTTTCACCACCTCCTCATCAACAATCTGATCGCCAACATCACCAACTTCACGGTGTGGTTCGCGATCACGTTCTGGATCTTCCTCGAAACGCGGTCGGTGTTCGCGACGGGGATGATCGCGGGCATCTATCTGGTGCTCACCGGGGCGCTGGGCATCTGGTTCGGCAGCCTGGTCGATCATCATCGCAAGCGCAGCATGATGCTGGTCTCCAGCATCGCGTCGCTCGCGATCTATGCCGCCGCGCTCGGCGCCTATGCGCTCGATCCCGCTATCCGCATCGCCGCGACCGACAGCGTCGCGCTATGGTTGTTCGTCCTCCTGACGATGCTCGGCGTCATCGTCGGCAACATTCGCATGATCGCATTGCCAACGCTCGTCACCCTGCTCGTGCCCGCCGATCGGCGCGACAAGGCGAACGGGCTGGTCGGGATGGTCAGCGGCATCGGTTTCCTGACCACCTCGGCGATCAGCGGCTTCCTCGTCGCATGGGGCGGGATGGTCGCAACCCTGGCCTTCGCGATCATCTTTTCGCTCGTCGCCGCGCTCCACCTCCTGTTCGTATCGGTCGACGAGCCACGCGGAGCCGATGCGCATGACGCGCCGCGTCGGATCGATCTCGCCGGCACATTTCGCGTCGTGCGCGGCATTCCGGGGCTGTTCGCGCTGATCCTGTTCGCGGCGTTCAACAATCTGCTCGGCGGCGTCTTCATGGCGCTGATGGACGCCTACGGCCTGTCGTTGATGAAGGTCGAGCAATGGGGGCTGCTCTGGGCCTTTGTATCCTGCGCCTTCATCCTCGCGGGCATGGTGATCGCGCGCACCGGTCTTGGCGCCAATCCGGTGCGGACGCTGCTGCTTGTCAATCTGATCGTATGGGCGGTTGCGGCCGTGTTCACGATCCAGTCGTCGATCATCCTGCTGACGATCGGTTGCTTCATCTGGCTTTTCCTCGGCCCCTATGCCGAAGCCGCCGAGCAGACCACGTTGCAGAAGGTCGTACCATTCGAGCGGCAGGGCCGCGTCTTCGGCTTTGCCCAATCGGTCGAACAGGCGGCCTCGCCGCTGACCGCTTTCCTCATCGCCCCGCTGACCCAGTTCATCTTCGTCCCGCTGATGACCAGCGGCGCGGGGGCCGAGATGATTGGCGACTGGTACGGGCGCGGTGCCGAACGCGGCATTGCGATCGTGTTCACGATCACCGGCCTGCTCGGCGTGCTGGCCACGCTCGCGGCGTTCCGGTCGCAAGCCTATCGCCAGATTTCCGCAGCCTATGCGGCGGGAGCGCCGCTCGACGAGAATGCCGCCCAGCAATAGGGACGACCGATTGCCTTTTCCGTTTCCTTCTGCAACCATTCTGGCCGAAATGGGGAATGGAGAGGCATAGGATGGCATCGAAGTCGAACCAGTTGGGGCGTGCCGCATGACCATGCTGTCCGGCATCCGTATCGTCGACCTCACCACCGTGATTTTTGGCCCTTATGCGACGCAAATGCTCGCCGATCTTGGCGCCGAGGTGATCAAGGTCGAAACGCCGGGAACGGGCGACATCTCGCGCTATCTGGGCAGCGGAGTTCCCGATCCGACGATGGGGTCGATCCACCTGACGGTGAATCGCGGCAAGCGCTCGATCGCACTCGACCTCAAAAAACCCGATGATGCCGCGGTACTCCGCGACCTCGTCGCCACCGCCGACGTGTTTTTCCACAATGTCCGCGGCAAGGCGATCGCCAAGCTGGGGTTCGACTATGCGGGCTGCAAGGCGATCAAGGACGACATCATCTATGTCCATGGCACCGGCTTCGGACAGGACGGCCCCTATGCCGATCTCCAGGCCTATGACGATGTGATCCAGGCCGCGACCGGCACCACCAGCCTGCTGCCGCGCGTCGATGGCGACCCGCGCCCGCGCTATTTCCCGTCGCTGATCGCCGACAAGATCGCGGGCCAGTTCGGCGCGCAGGCGATTCTCGCGGCGCTGATCCACAAGCTGCGCACCGGCGAGGGACAGGCGGTCGAGGTGCCGATGTTCGAATGTTTCGCATCCTTCATGCTGACCGAACATCTGCGCGACGCCGCGCTCGATCCGCCGCTCGGCCCCGCGGGCTATCCGCGCCAGCTCGATCCGACGCGCCAGCCCTTTCCGACGCGCGACGGTTATCTCGCGATCGTCCCCTACACCCCCGAATCGACCGCGCGGCTGATGGCACTCCTCGGCAGCGCGGGGCTGACCGAAACGCCCGAGTTCGAGGCGGCGAAGGCGAAGGGCCAACATATGCCGATCGTTTACCGCGAGATCGCGCGCAAGACCCCGGCCAAGACGACCGCCGAGTGGCTGGCGCTGTTCGCGGCGAACGACATCCCCGCGATGGCGGCGCGCGACCTGCAGGACATCAAGGACGATCCGCATTTCGTCGCGACCGGCTTTTTCCGGCCGCGCGTCCACCCCGACGTCGGCGCGTTCCACGAAATGCAGCCGCCGGTGAAATATGGCGCCGCGCCGCCGCGCGACCTCGGCCTTGCGCCAAAGGTTGATGGCGACGGCGCCGCGATCCGCGCCGAACTCGCCGCACGGCAGGGCTGAATTTCGGCGATTGCATTGCGGCGAGCGCGCCCTAGCATCGCGTCTATTCTGGGAGGGGGAACAAAATGCCTGAAAATCTGCTGGCACCCGGCGCGGTCCTCGCGCTGTGGACACTCATCATGCTGGGCTGGGTCGCCGTCACCCGTTTTTCGGCGATGTCGAAAGCGGGCGTCGACCTCAGCGCCGCGCCGCCCGGCGGGCGCGGGGTCGACCTGGAAAATGTGCTGCCGCCGACGATCAACTGGAAATCGCACAATTATACGCATCTGCTCGAACAGCCGACGCTGTTCTACGCCGTGATCATCTTTCTGCACCTGTCGGGGGGCAGCACCGATCTGACGCGCGGGCTGGCATGGGCTTATATCGTGCTGCGCATCGTCCACAGCCTCTGGCAGGCGACGGTCAACCGGATTCCGGTGCGCTTCGCGATCTTTGCGCTGGCGACCTTCTGTCTGATCGCGCTGGCTTTGCTGGCGGTGATCGCCACTTTGGGTTGAGGGGGACGATAAATGGATACGAACGATATTCTCGGACCGGTCGCCACGCTCGCGCTGTGGTCGATGATCATGTGGGTGTGGATGTACGCGACACGCATTCCCGCCATGCAGCGCGCCAAGATCGACGCGAAGAATCTGGTGGGTACAACCGGCAGGGGGCTCGACGATGTCTTACCCGCCGAAGTGCAGTGGAAGGCGCACAACTACAACCATCTGATGGAACAGCCGACGGTGTTCTACGCGGTCGCGATCGCGCTGGCGGTCGGCGGCATGGGCGGCGGACTGAACGCCCAGCTCGCCTGGGCCTATGTGGTCTTGCGGATCGTTCACAGCCTGATCCAGGTGACGGTCAACCGCGTGATGTGGCGTTTCCTGGTGTTCGCGCTGGCGAGCGTCGCGCTGCTCGCGCTGTGCGTCCATGCGTTCATGGGGTTTGTGCTGAATTGAGTTGATGGCCGTCGCCCCCGCGAAGGCGGGGGCCGCTGGACGTTTTTCTCGGCGACGCGGCGTAAAGCGACAGCGGCCCCCGCCTCCGCGGGGGCGACGGTTTACTTCGAAAACCGCGCCGCCAGCTCGACATGCGTCGACCAGCGGAACTGCCCGACCGGCTGCACCCAATCGAGCGTGTAACCGCCCGCAACCAGCAGCTTCGCGTCGCGCGCGAAGCTAGCGGGGTTGCAGCTGACATAGGCGATCACCGGCGTGTCCGACGCCGCCAATTGCACCACCTGTTCCTCCGCCCCCGCGCGCGGCGGGTCGAGGATCACCGCGCCAAAGCGGTTCAATTCCGCCGGGATCAACGGGCGGCGGAATAGGTCGCGATGCTCGGTCGCGACGAGCGCCCGCGCCCGGTTGGCAGCGCCCATCAGCGCGGCAATCGCATCGCGCGCCCCCTCGGCGACATAGACTTTGCGGCCCTGCTGGATCGAGAGCGCGAACGTCCCGACCCCCGCGAACAGATCGGCGACCGCGCCGGCATCGCCAATCGCCCTCGTCACCGCATCGACCAGCGCGGCCTGCCCGGCCGTTGTCGCCTGGAGAAACGCGAAAGGCGGCACTTCGACCGTCACGTCTCCGAAAACCACCGTCGGCGGCTCGGGCTGCCATAGCGTTTCCAGCCCATAACCCTGATCGACGGCCAGCCGCGCGAGCGCATGCGCGCCCGCAAAATCCTGCAGCGCCATCGCCGCGTCCAGCCCCTCGGCCTTGACGCCCTCCAGCACCACCTCGACCCCCTGATCGAGCATCTGGAGCTTAACCTTCACCGGGCGCCGTGGCGGCGCAATTTCGGTCAGCAGGTCGCGCAGCGGCGCGATGAGCGCGAACAATTCGGGCAGCAGCAGCGGGCATTCGCGCATGTCGACGATCTGGTTGCTCTGCGCCGCGTTGAACCCGATCGCGACCTGCTTGCCGGTGCGCAGCGCGGTCAGCGCCGCGCGGCGGCGGCTCTGCGGCGGCGACAGAAGCGCGGGCAGCACGTCACCGCCCGGGACATCTTGCCCCGCCAAGGCGCCGACCACCCGGTCGCGGACAAAATCGGCGAGCGCGGGCTCGGCAACATGTTGCAACTCGCACCCGCCGCATTTGCCGAAATGGCGGCACGGCGGTTCGGCGCGGTTCGGCCCCGGAATGATGATCCCGTCATCGCGCACCCGGTCGCCCGGCACCGCACCCGCGACATGGCGGCCATCGCCGGTCACGCCATCGCCGCGCGCGGCGATGCGCTCGATCAGCGCGCTGTTGCTCATTTCATTCCCTAACCAGATCGTCGGCGACAAGGCCGCGGCCTATACGCGCGGCCTTTGCGATATGCCACCCCACAGCCGCCACCGCAGCGTCGAACGCATCGCCGCCTTTCGCCAGCATCGCCCCGCACGCCCCCGCCAGGACGTCGCCGGTCCCCGCTGTCGCCAGCCAGGGGCTGCCCGGCCACGCCGCAGCGACCCGGCCATCGGGGGCCGCGATCATCGTATCGGCCCCCTTATAGACGACCACCGCCCCCGTCCGCACCGCCGCGGCCTTCGCGCGGTCGATCTTGCTGCCGTAGAGTTCGGGAAAGATACGCGCAAACTCGCCTTCGTGCGGGGTCAATATCGCTTTGCCCGGCGTCTCGCACAGGCGCGGCAAAGCAGCAGCGATCGCGGCGGCGTCGAGCACCAGCGGCTTGCCCGAATCGAGCGCCGCTTCGACATCGAACAACAGTTCATCGCCCGCCGGAAAGCCCGGCCCGATCACCACCGCGCCGACGCGCGGATCGCTCAGCCGTTCGCCGAACCGCGCATCGCTTTCGGTGATAATTGCGGCGAATGGCGCGCGTTCGCTGCACTCCAGCACGACATAACCTGCCCCGGCGCGGAGCGCCGCCGCCGCCGCCAGTCCGGCGGCGCCGGGCATCGGGCCCGCAAAGACCAGCACCATCCCCCGGTCGAACTTGTGCGCCGCCGCAGCGGGGGGTGCAACCTTCGGCCTCGGCAGCGTGCGCATCGCAGCCTGCGCGGCAATACCGATCGGCGCGAGCAGCACCCGACCGCACGCGGGCGCGGTGGGCAGCAGGACGTGAGCTGGCTTCAACGCGCCCAGCGCCAGCGTGACGGCGGCGGGCAGCGGCGGCATCCAGTCGGCGTTTCCGTCGCTCTCCACGCCGCTCGGCACATCGACCGCCAGCACGCGCTGCCCCGCGAAACGGCGAAGCATGGCCGCAAGTTCGTCGGTCAGCGGCCGCGACAGCCCGACCCCGAACAGCGCATCGACAATCACCGGCGCCGCAGCCAGCCTGCCATCGATCGGTTCGACCGGGCCGCTCCACGCGCCGCGCGCCGCCTTTGCCAGATCCGTCGCGGGCTCCGCCAGCGCCGCAACCCGCACCGTCGCACCGCGCGCCGCCAGCATCCGCGCCGCGACATAGCCGTCGCCGCCGTTGTTGCCGGGCCCGCACAGGATCAGCGTCGGCGCGCCCGCTGCCATCCGCCACGCGGTGTCGGCCACCGCCGCCCCGGCGCGCTCCATCAGTTCGGCGAGCGACGTCCCCTGTACTGCGCAGGCGGCCTCCGCCTCGCGCATCGCGGCGCTGGTCAGGATCGGGGCGTCGGCGGCGATGGACATGGTGGGGAGATTATCACGGCCAGCAAAAATGTCTCGGTGGAAGCAATCGCTCGCTCCCAATTCGTCATTGCGAGCGCAGCGAAGCAATCCAGAGCGGTTTAGGCCTACCCTGGATTGCTTCGCTACGCTCGCAATGACGATTGTGGCTACTTCGCGCCGCCGGTATTCGCGGGCAATCGGTACCGGTCGCTGCCGATCGCCACCTCGATCACCCCGTCGCCGACGATCGTCACCTTCGCCGGTTCGGCGCCGTCCGCCGACACGACGCCGCGTCCATCGGTAGCGATCTGCAACCGGCGATAGCCGACATTGGCCCGCCCGACGACCAGCACGGTCCCGTCCGCGCCACTGATCTCTTCGACGGTACAGGTGCGATCGAACAGCTTCGCGCCCTCCAGCGCGCATTCGATCCGCCCTTCCGCCGCCGCTTCGCGCGATCCGCGCGCTTCGGCTTCGGCCAGATCGCCATTGTCGGGGGCGCCGCCGCACGCCGCCAGCAGCAAGAGCCCCGTCAAGCCCCCAACAAACCGCACTATCTGCCCTTCAGCTGCGACAGGTCGCGCACCGCCCCGCGCGCGGCGCTGGTGGTCATCGCGGCATAGGCCTGCAGCGCGACCGAAATCTTGCGCAGGCGCGGCTTGGCGGGCTGCCACGCGGCATCGCCCTTGGCTTCCATCGCCGCGCGCCGTTCGGCCAACACGCTGTCCGCCACGGCAAGGGTGATCGTCCGCGACGGGATGTCGATGTTGATCAGGTCGCCGTCCTCGACCAGTGCGATCGTCCCGCCCTCGGCGGCTTCGGGCGAAGCATGGCCGATCGACAGCCCTGATGTGCCGCCCGAAAAGCGCCCGTCGGTGACGAGCGCGCAGGCCGCGCCCAGCCCCTTCGATTTAAGGTAACTCGTCGGATAGAGCATTTCCTGCATTCCCGGTCCGCCCTTTGGCCCCTCGTAACGGATCACGACGACGTCGCCTGCCGTCACCTGCCCGGTCAATATGCCCGCAACCGCCGCGTCCTGGCTTTCAAATACCTTGGCCGGACCCGAAAATTTCAGGATGCTTTCATCCACCCCGGCGGTCTTCACGATACAGCCGTCGACCGCCAGATTGCCCGACAGCACCGCGAGCCCCCCGTCCTGGCTAAAGGCATGGTCGGCCGACCGGATCACCCCCGCCTCACGGTCCAGATCGAGCGAATCCCAGCGCCGGTCCTGACTGAACGCGGTCTGCGTCGGCACCCCGCCCGGCGCCGCCATGAAGAATTTCTGCACCGCGGGATCATTGGTCCGCGAAATATCCCATTTGTTCAGCGCGTCGCCCAGCGTCGCGCTGTGCACCGTCGGCAGGTGCGCGTGGATCAGCCCCGCGCGCTCGAGCTCGCCCAGGATCGCCATGATCCCGCCGGCGCGGTGGACATCCTCCATATGGACGTCGGACTTGGCGGGTGCGACCTTCGACAGGCACGGCACCCGGCGCGACAGTCGGTCGATATCCGCCATCGTGAAATCGACCCCCGCCTCATAGGCCGCGGCGAGCAGGTGCAGCACGGTGTTCGTCGATCCGCCCATCGCGATGTCGAGGCTCATTGCATTCTCGAACGCCTCGAAGGTCGCAATATTTCGCGGCAGCACGCTGTCGTCGCCTTCTTCATAATGGCGGCGGCACATCTCGACGACGATCCGCCCGGCGCGCAGGAACAGCTCCTTGCGATCGGCGTGCGTCGCGAGCGTCGAGCCATTGCCCGGCAGCGACAGCCCCAGCGCCTCGGTCAGGCAGTTCATCGAATTGGCGGTGAACATGCCCGAGCACGACCCGCAGGTCGGGCATGCCGCCTTTTCGATCTCGCTCACTTCGGCATCGCTGTACTTTTCGTCGGCGGCGGCGACCATCGCATCGACCAGATCGAGCGCGACCTCCTTGCCCTTCAGCACGACCTTGCCCGCCTCCATCGGCCCCCCCGACACGAACACGACGGGGATGTTGATGCGCAGCGCCGCCATCAGCATGCCGGGGGTGATCTTGTCGCAATTCGAAATGCACACCATCGCGTCGGCGCAATGCGCGTTGACCATATATTCGACGCTGTCGGCGATCAGGTCGCGGCTCGGCAGCGAATAGAGCATTCCGTCATGCCCCATCGCGATCCCGTCATCGACCGCGATCGTGTTGAACTCCTTGGCGACCCCGCCCGCCGCCTCAATTTCGCGAGCGACCATCTGGCCGAGGTCTTTCAGATGGACATGACCGGGGACGAACTGGGTGAAGCTGTTGACCACCGCGATGATCGGCTTGCCGAAATCGCTGTCCTTCATCCCCGTCGCGCGCCACAGCCCGCGCGCGCCCGCCATGTTGCGGCCGTGGGTCGTGGTGCGCGAACGATATGAAGGCATTTTGAGCAGTCCTGATAATTATATTTCAATATTGAGCGAAGAAACGCGCCTCTACACGCCTATTCGCCCGGATACAATGCAAGCTTGCTGCACATGCGAGAAAGCCGCTGCGCAAACAGCGCCTGCCCCACCGCATCGCTGACCAGATCCTGCCGCATCTCGATCCCGACATAGGGAATGGCATTGCCCTCGGCATGGCGGTTCATCGTCGCGTTGAGCAATTTGCCCGAATAGGGAAGCTGGTCGCCGACATTCAGCCCCTCCGCTTCCAGCGCCGCAATCGCCGCGCCCGCCAGCCGGTCATCCTCGTTGTAGAGCACCCCAACATGCCATGGCCGCGCCTGATCGGGATGCGCCGACAGGGCCGGCGTAAAGCTGTGCAGCGACAGGATCATCGCCGGTCGATGCGCCGCGATCGTCGCCGCAATATGATCGTGATAGGGCCGGAAAAAGCGCGCCAGCCGCGCCTCGCGGCCTGCATCGTCGAGCGCATTGCCGGGAACCGCATGCCCGTCGCTCGCGATCGGCAGCACCCCCAGGGCTTCTTCGTCGCGGTTGCAATCGACCACCAACCGCGACACCCCGCCGAGGATCGCAGCATCGACCGCGCCGTCCGCGACCAGCAAGGCCGCCACCTCGGCGACCCCGATGTCGATCGCGATATGGTTGGTCAGCAGCCCCGGATCGATGCCGAGGTCGATGTCATCGGGAACATGGTTCGACGCATGATCGGCGATCAGCAGGATGCCGCCGCCGCGCGGAGTACCCAGCTGGCGCCACGCCTCGCTCCCCCCGCTGCTCATCGCAGCGCCCCCGCCAGCTGCCACCAGTGCGGATGGCTCTCTGCAAGCCGCGCCGCTGCTGCATCGCGTTCCGCCGGTGCATCGAACAGCGCAAAACAGGTCGCGCCCGATCCCGACATCCGCGCCAGCCAGGGTCGCAGCGCGCCGAGTTCGAGCAGCACATCGGCGATCGCCGGACATTGCGCGGTCGCGGGACGCTGCAAATCATTGCGCGCCGCCAGCAACTGCGCCCGCCCCGCCGGATCGCCGAACAATTCCCCGCGGTCGATGCCGTCCCACGCTGCAAACACCGGACCGGTCGCAACCGGCTGGCGCGGATTGACCAGCAGCACGGGTGTCCCGCCGAGCCGCAGTTCGGGAACCGCACGCAACTCCTCGCCAACCCCGACCCCAAGACAGGTCGCGCTCGCGACGCAGGCGGCAATGTCGGCGCCGAGCGGGCTGACGATCCGCGCCAGCGCCGCATCGCCCAGTTCGGGCAGAAAATGCGTCCGCAGCAGCCGCGCCATCGCCGCCGCATCGGCCGAGCCGCCGCCGATCCCCGCCGCGACCGGCAAATTCTTGGTCAGCGTCACTGCCAGCGACGGGACCCGCTCGGCACCATGGCGCGCCCGCAGCAGCGCCAGCACCTGCATCACCAGATTGTCGGCGCCCGCGCTCAGCCCCTCGGCAAACTCGCCCTCGATCGTCAGGTGATCGGCGTCCGCCACCTCGGCAACGATCGCGTCGCCGCCATCGACAAAGGCAAACAGCGTCTCGATGTCATGATAGCCGTCGCTCCGCCGCCCGCGGACGTGGAGCGCGAGGTTGATTTTCGCCCAACCGGTTTCGATCATCGCGTCGCTCATGGCGCGGTCGTCGCCGGCGTCAGCCCGTCGCGCAGCTTTGCGGCCAGCCGCGTCGCCATCTCGGCCTCGGCGAGCAAAGCCGCCGCGCGCCAGGTATAGCGTGCCTGAAACTTGCGCCCCGCCTGCCAGTAAGCATCGCCCAGATGCTCGACGATCACCGCATTGGCCGGCTCGCCCGCTTGCGCCTTTTCGAGCAGCGCGACCGCATCGTCGGTGCGCCCGGTCAGAAAATAGGCCCAGCCAAGCGAGTCGGTGATGCTCGCGTTTTGCGGTTCCTGCCGCCACGCTGCCTCGATCCGCGCCAGCGATTTCTCGACATCCTTGCGCCGTTCGAGCGCCGAATAGCCCGCAAAATTGAGCACCGCGGCATCGTTCGGACGCAGCGCGACCGCGCGCTCCATCAGCGGCGCGGCGGCTTCCCATTCGCCCGCCTGCAGATGCAGCTCGGCGCGCGCGATCAGCAACGAGCCGCGCAACATCTGGTCGCCTTCGCCATCCTCCAGCGCGGCCTCCAGCCGTTCATAGGCGCGGGCTGCGGATTTCGGATCCTCCGACCGCCGCGCAATATCCGCGAGCCGCACCAGCAGGCTGCGCGGCGCATCGCCCGCCGCCGCCGTTTCGGCCAACTTGGCCGCCCCCGCGAGGTCGCCGCCATCGGCCAGCAATTCGGCGCGCCGCATCGCCAGCACCGGCGGCACGTCCGCGCGCCCACCATCGATCAGCGCCGTCGCTGCCGCCTGCTGCCCATTGCGATCGAGCGCCTCGACCAGCGTCGCGCGCACCGCCCAGTCCGCATCGTTCAGCCAAAAGGCGGCGCGCGAAAACAGCAACGGCAGTTTTGAATTGCCGTTCGGCACCCGCGCCAATCCGTCGGCGAGCAGTCCCAGCCACTGCGCCACCCCGGCGCGCGGCGTCGTCACCGCCTGATCGGGCAGCAACAGCATCGGATCCTCGCGCTGTCCCGCCGCCAGCGCGATCCGTCCGCGCAGACGCTGCGCGGCATCGCCCTCACCCGCCTTGTCGAGCGTCGCAGCCAGTCGCAACCCGACCAGCTGGCTCGTCCGGTCGGTCAGGACGATCTCGTCGGTCAGCGCCGCCGCTTCATCGGCGCGCCGGGTCGCCAGCTGCACCAGCGCGACCTGCAACGTCAGCGCCGGTTCGGGGCGCGACCGGCCGCTGACGTCCAGCAAATGCCGCTCGGGCCGTTTCTCGCGCGCCCCGACATCGATCCACGCGTTGACCGTCGGCAGGATCAACCGCGCGATCGTATCGGCGCCGGTCTTGTCGCTGCGCCCCGCCATGGCATCGCGCGCAGCTTTCCAGTCCGACCGCCGCATCGCATCGACCAGCAGCACCAGCTGCGCATCGAACCGGCGATCGCCCGCGTTCCACAGCTGCAACGCCGCGGTGCGGGCAGCGGCAAGGTCGCCCGCTTCGATCGCCTGTTCCAATATTCGCCCGCGCACCCCGGGAAGGCCCGGCGCCAGGCTCGAGACATCGGTCAACGCCGCCAGTGCCGCCGCGGGCTCGCCGCCCTCCTCGGCCAACCGCGCCCGCACCAGCGCGTTCAGCGCCGCGCCGCCATCGTCGGCGGCCTGCGCAGACGCCGCGGCGGCAAGCGCGCCGACCGCCAGAAAAACCCGCGCGATCTTACATGTTCGGGTAATTTGGGCCTCCGCCGCCTTCGGGGGTGACCCAGTTGATATTCTGGGTCGGATCCTTGATGTCGCACGTCTTGCAATGGACGCAATTCTGCGCGTTGATGACGAACTTGGGGTCGCCCTCTTCCTCGCCGACGATTTCATACACCCCCGCCGGGCAATATCGCTGCGCGGGCTCGTCATACAGCGGCAAATTGTACGCGACCGGGATCGACGGGTCTTTCAGCTGCAGATGGACCGGCTGGTCTTCCTCATGGTTGGTGTTCGAAATGAACACCGACGACAGGCGGTCAAAGGTCAGCACGCCGTCGGGCTTCGGATAATCCGGCTTCGGCATGATGTCGGCGCGGTACAGGCTCTCGTTATCCGGATGATGCTTCATCGTGAACGGGACTTTGATCTTCAGCGTTTCGAGCCACATCGTGATCCCGGCCAGCATCGTTCCGGCAAGGTCGCCCCATTTTTCGACCAGCGGCAACACGTTGCGCACGACGCTCAGCTCTTTCTTGACCCAGCTGTCGTCATAGGCGGCCTGATAGCCGTCCAGCGTATCGCTGCCGCGCCCGGCGGTCACCGCGGCGAACGCCGCCTCGGCTGCCATCATCCCCGACTTCATCGCGGTGTGCGTCCCCTTGATCCGCGGGACGTTCAGGAAGCCGGCGCTGTCGCCGATCAGCGCGCCGCCCGGAAACGCCAGCTTCGGCACCGACTGGTACCCGCCGTCGCTGATCGCGCGCGCGCCATAGGATACGCGCTTGGCGCCCTTCAGGATTTTCGCGATCTCGGGATGCGTCTTCCACTTCTGCATTTCCTGGAACGGCGAGATGTGGGGGTTGCGATAGTTCAGCCAGGTGACGAACCCCAGCGCGACCTGCCCGTTCGCCTGATGATAGAGAAAGCCGCCGCCATTGGCATTTTCGTCGAGCGGCCAGCCCTGCGTGTGGATCACGCGCCCGGGCGCGTGGAGTTCGGGGTCGATGTCCCACAATTCCTTGACCCCCAGGCCATAGACCTGCGGCTCGCAATCAGCGTCGAGCGCGAACTGCTTTTTCAGCATCTTGGTCAGGTGTCCGCGCACGCCTTCGCCAAAGAAGGTATATTTGGCGTGGAGCTCCAGCCCCGGCGCATAATCGCCCTTGTGGCTGCCGTCGCGCGCAATGCCCATGTCGCCCGTCGCGACGCCCTTGACCGATCCATCCTCGTTATAAAGGATTTCGGCGGCCGGAAAGCCGGGGAAGATTTCGACCCCCAGCGCTTCGGCCTGCTCCGCCAGCCAGCGGCAAAGATTGCCCAGGCTGCCCGTATAGGTCCCCTGATTATGCATGAAGCCGGGCGAGATGAACTCGGGCAGGTTGAACTTCTTGGTCTTGGTCAGCACCCAATGCTGGTTATCGTTGACCGGAACCTCGGCCATCGGACAGCCCATGTCGCGCCATTCGGGCAACAGTTCGTCGAGCGATTTGGGATCGATCACCGCGCCCGACAGGATGTGCGCGCCGACTTCGGACCCTTTTTCCAGGATACAGACCGACAATTCGCTGCCCGCGTCGTTCGCAAGCTGCTTGAGGCGGATTGCCGCCGAAAGCCCCGCCGGCCCCGCGCCGACGATGACCACGTCATAGGGCATCGATTCCCGTTCGCTCACCGCAAATACCTTTCTGCCGTCCCAGCGCCGACGTTCATCGCGTCGGGCGCTCATTCTGTCACGAATTGCGATGCCCGCCAATTGACGCGCCCGTCAACTGTCTGTTTCAAACATTTTCATGGGTGGGCGTAACTCTGCGTTGCTGGCGGAAAGCATTTGCGACTGGTGGTCGCTGGCGGGCGTCGATGCGCTTGTCGGCGATGAACCGGCGGGCTGGCTTGTCGCGCCACCGGCGAATGACGCTGCGGCAACCAAGCCAAAGGCGCTGCGCGCGTCGGAACCCGAATTGCCCCCGCTACCCGCGGTTTTGCAGCGCCCCGAAGCTCCGGAAGTCGTTGAAAACAAGGGACCCGTCATATTCCCGGACGACTGGGGCGATTTCCAGCAATGGCTGGCGACCGGCGACGATGTGCCGGGCAGCCAGTGGGACGCCCGCCGCGTCCTGCCGATCGGTGCGCCGGGCGCCGCGCTGATGCTGGTCACCGCCTGGCCTGAAATCGACGATCAGCAAAGCGGTGCGCTATTCTCCGGCGCGGCCGGAAAACTGCTCGACGCGATGCTCGCGGCGATCGGTACGACGCGCGCCGAATCCTACGTGGCCAGCCTTGCCATTACCCGTCCCGCGGGCGGGCGCTGCGACAGCCGCGACGCGGCAGAGCTCGACCGGCTGCTATGGCACCATCTGCGGCTGGCAAGGCCCGAACGGCTGCTGCTGATCGGCAGCGACATCGTCCGCATGGCGGCAGCCAGCGAATTGCCCGACACGCGCGGCAAGTTACTCGAAATTAACCAAGACGGCGGCAAGGTGGCGGCGGTGGCGGTGGCGCATCCGACGATGCTCCTGGCCCGGCCCGCGCAAAAGGCAGCGGCCTGGGACAGCCTGAAACTGTTCAACCGGGGACGTTGACAGATGAAAATGATGACCAGAACTTTGATTTCAAGCGGAATTTTTGCCGCGGCTGTTGTCGCAACGCCCGCGCTGGCGGCCGATGCCAGCAGCCGCGACGTCGTTGCGGCGCCGCAAACCGTGCCCGACATCCTGACGTCGAAGCAGAAGCAACAATATACCGAGGTGCTGAGAGCGATCCGCAGCCAGCGCTGGGCCGACGCCAAGGCCTTGCTCGATAATGCCGATGCCGACGCAAAGGGGGGTCCGCTCACCGACTTCCTGCGCGCCGAACTGCTCACCGCCGCGAACAGCCCGCGCGCCGAAGTCGCCGACATCATGCCGATCCTGTCGCGCTCGCCGCATCTGCCGCAGGCCGAACAGCTTGGCCGCCTGGCGACCAAGCGCGGCGCCACCGATCTGCCGTCGCTGCCTTTGCAGGCCCGCCTTGCCTGGGCTGGTAGCGCGCCGCGCCGTCTCGGCGCCGATGCGATCAGTGGCGACCCCGCCGCCGCCGCGCTGACCCGTACCATTCCCGACCGGATCAAGAACGACGATCCGGCAGGCGCCGAAGCCCTGCTGAATGCGGTCGCCGACCGGCTGTCGCCCGAAGCCCGCGACGAATGGCGCCAGAAAGTCGCCTGGTCCTATTATATCGAAAATGACGATGCGAACGCGCTGCGCCTCGCCGCGGAATGTTCGGGCGGGCGCAGCGCCTGGTCGACGCAGGGCGCGTGGGTTCAGGGGCTCGCCGCGTGGCGCACCCAAGACTATCGCACTGCCCTAACCGCCTTCGATCGGGTCGCACGCGAAGCGCCCGACAGCGAGCTGCGCGCCGCCGCTTATTATTGGGCCGCGCGCGCGGCGATCGCCGCAGGCGAACCCGCGTCGGTGCAATCGCGCCTGCGCGCCGCCGCCGCCAATGAAGAAACCTTCTACGGCATGCTCGCGGTCGAAACGCTCGGCATCGCCCCCAACAACCAGCGCGAACTCGTCCGCGCCGACCGCAGCGCGTGGCGCGCACTCGAAAACCTGCCCAATGTCCGCGCCGCGATGGCGCTCGCCGAAATCGGCGAGGATAAATATGCCGACGCCGTGCTCCGCCATCAGGCGCGGATCGGCGACGCGCGCCAGCACGACCAGTTGCTCGCCATGGCGGGGGCGCTCAGCCTGCCCGAAACCCAGCTCTATCTCGCCCACAACACCCCGCAGGGCCGCAAGCCGGCGGCACAGGCGCGCTATCCGCAGCCCAAATGGGAGCCCAATGGCGGGTGGAAGGTCGATCCGGCGCTGGTCTTTGCCCACACGCTGCAGGAATCGCGCTTCCAGCGCGCCGTGGTCAGCCCCGCGGGCGCCAAGGGCTTGATGCAGGTCCGTCCGGGCACCGCGCGCGACGTCGCGCGCTGGCGCGGCGACAGCATCGACACGCGCGACCTGTCGATCCCCGCGGTGAACATGGACATGGGGCAAAGCTATCTGCAATATCTCGCCCGCGACGCATCGACGGGCGGGCAGCTGCCCAAGGTGATCGCCGCGTATAACGCCGGCCCCGCACCGATCGCGCGCTGGCAGTCCGAAATTCGCGATAATGGCGATCCTTTGCTCTATATGGAATCGATCCCCTATTGGGAAACGCGCGGCTATGTCGGCATCGTGCTGCGCAATTACTGGATGTACGAAGCGCAGCAGGGCAAGCCGTCGGTCAGCCGCGCTGCGCTGGCGCAGGGCAAATGGCCGCGTTTCCCCGACGGCAAGGACCGCACCCGGCTGACCTGGGCGGGCGGCATGGCCAATGCCGATTGACGAAAGCCTGACGTTCAAGCCGGTCCGGATCGCGCTGCTGACGATTTCGGACAGCCGCAGCGCCGCCGAAGACCGCTCGGGCGACAAGCTCGAGGAATTGCTGATCGCCGCCGGCCACATCCTCGCCGCACGCGCGATCATCAAGGACGAGACCGACCTCATCGTCTCGCGCCTCCACAACTGGATCGACGATCCCGAGGTTGACGTGGTCATCACCACCGGCGGCACCGGGCTGACAGGGCGCGATGTGACGCCCGAGGCACTCCACCGGCTCGACGGCAAGGACATTCCGGGGTTCGGCGAACTGTTCCGCTGGCTCAGCTACCAGACGATCGGCACCTCGACGATCCAGTCGCGCGCCTGCGCCGTTGTTGCGCGCGGCACCTATATCTTTGCGCTGCCGGGCTCGACCGGCGCGGTGACCGATGCATGGGAAGGCATCCTCTCGACGCAGCTCGACAGCCGCCACCGCCCCTGCAATTTCGTCGACCTGATGCCGCGGTTGATGGAATAGCCGCACCTTGAAAAGCTCGTCACTCCGGGCTTGATCCGGGGTCTATTCCGGCGCCGCTGCATGGATGCCGGATCAAGTCCGGCATGACGAAGAGCACATTACCGACTTTTGTTCTTTATTTGTTCCAGCCACGTCGATAAACTCTCTCGGTGGAACCCGCCAAACCCCTCCCCCCGATCGCTGGTCGCGGCGCACCCGCGAACCCGCGCCCGACACGCACCGGATCGCTCGACCGCGAGCCCGATGGCGACTGGCTCGACAGTGCCGAACGGATCGACGGCGCGCCGCCGCCGCTGCGCACCACCGTCACCATCGAGCATCCCAAGACGATCATCGCGCGCAACAGCTCGCCCGACATCGGTTTCGACCGCTCGATCAACCCCTATCGCGGCTGCGAACATGGCTGCATCTATTGCTATGCGCGCCCGACCCACGCCTTCCACGACCTGTCGCCCGGCCTCGATTTCGAAAGCCGCCTGTTCGCCAAACCCGACGCCGCCAAGCTGCTGCGCACCGAACTGGCCAAACGTGGCTATACGCCCGCCCCGCTCGCGATCGGCACCAACACCGACGGCTACCAGCCGATCGAGCGCGAATGGGGCATCACCCGCTCGGTGATCGAGGTGCTCGCCGAAACCAAGCATCCGCTGCTCATCACCACCAAATCCGACCGTCTGCTCCGCGACATCGACCTGCTCGCCGCCATGGCGCGCGACAATCTGGTCGGCGTCGCGATCTCGGTGACGACGCTCGATCCCGTGCTCGCCCGCACCCTCGAACCCCGCGCGCCGCATCCCAAACGCCGCCTCGCCGCGATCCGCGCGCTGATCGACGCCGGGGTACCGACACAGGTCAACATCTCGCCGATCATCCCCGCGATCACCGATCACGAGATCGAGGCAATCATGGCTGCCGCCGCCGAAGCTGGCGCGATCCGCGCCTCCTACATATTGATGCGTCTGCCGTATGAAGTCGCCCCGCTCTTCCGCGCCTGGCTCGCCGCCCACTACCCCGACCGCGCCGACAAGGTGATGCACATGGTGCAGGACATCCGCGGCGGCCGCGACAATGACGCGGAGTTCTTCACCCGCATGAAGGGACAGGGGGTGTGGGCGCAGCTGATCCGCACCCGCGTCAAGCGCGCGGCGCGCGAACATGGCCTGGACCGCCGCTTCCCGCCGCTACGCAGCGACCTGTTCAAACCGCCCGAGCGCGACGGGCAGATGGAGTTGTTTTAGTCCTCACGCCTCCGCCAAGGACCGCAGCTTGTAGTCCTTATAGTCGTCCCGAATCTGACGCTTCAAAATCTTCCCCGTCGCCGTATGGGGAAGCTCGTCGACGAACACCACCTCATCGGGCAGCCACCATTTCGCGACCCTGTCCTTGAGGTAATCGACGATCGCCGCCTCGCTCGTCTCGGCACCCGGCTTCTTCACGATCAGCAGGATCGGCCGCTCGTCCCACTTCGGATGATAGACGCCGACCGCCGCCGCCTCCTGCACCCCCGGCGCGCCGATCGCGGCATTTTCGAGTTCGATCGACGAAATCCATTCGCCGCCCGACTTGATCACATCCTTGGCCCGGTCGGTGATCTGCATGACCCCGTCCGGATGGATCACCGACACGTCGCCGGTGTCGAACCAGCCGTCGGCATCGGCGGCATCGGCTTCGGCCTTGAAATAGCGCTGAATGATCCACGGCCCGCGGCATTGCAGCCGCCCGCTCGTCACCCCGTCGCGCGGCAGCTCATTATCTTCATCGTCGACGATGCGCAGTTCGACCCCGAACGGCGGACAGCCCTGCCGCGCCACCACATCGACGCGCTCGTCAAAGCTCATCTCGTCCCAGTTCCACGGGCGCTTCCCCATCGTGCCGATCGGGCTGGTTTCAGTCATCCCCCAGGCGTGGCCGACGTCGATCCCGGCCTTCATGAAGCGTTCGATCATCGCGCGCGGGCACGCCGACCCGCCAATGATGACGCGGTGCAGCTTGCCATAGTCGATGCCGGTCGCGTCCATATGCGCGAACATCGCGATCCACACCGTCGGCACCCCGGCGCTGTGCGTCACGCCTTCGCTGTGCATCAGGTCGCATAGCACCGCCGCGTCGTTCGTCGCCGAAAAGACCAGCTTCGCGCCCACCGTCGCCGCCGCGAACGGAATGCCCCAGCTGTTGGCATGGAACATCGGGACGATCGGCAGGATCACGCTGCGGTTCGACATGTCGAACACGTCGGGCTGGATCTCGGTGATCGCGTGGATGACGTTCGAGCGATGCTCGTAGAGCACGCCCTTGGGATTGCCGGTCGTGCCGCTCGTGTAGCACAGCCCGACCGGATCGCGCTCGTCGAGATCGACCCACGCAAAGCTGCCGTCCTCGGCATCGATCAGGTCGCGGTAGGACAAATAGCCATCCTGCGCCGGCGCATCGAACAGGATAAAATGCTCGACCGTCGGCAACTGCCCGCGCAGCCGCTCGACGATCGGCAGGAACATCGCGTCGAACAGCAGCACGCGGTCCTCGGCGTGGTTGATGATATAGACCAGCTGCTCGTCGAACAGCCGCGGGTTGACCGTATGCAGCACCCCGCCCATGCCCGCGCTGCCGTACCAGCTGACCAGATGATGGCCATGGTTCATCGCCAGCGTCGCGATGCGGTCACCTTTCTTCATGCCCAGCCGGGTCATCGCCGCGGCAAAGCGCCGTGCGTCGAACCCCACCTCACCCCAGTTCGATCGCGTCATGCTGCCGTCGGCCCAGCGCGACACGATTTCGCGCCCCGCATGTTCGCGCGCGGCATGGTCGATCAGGCTGGTGACCAGCAGCGGCTGGCTCTGCATTCCGTACATCTCGGCATTCCTCTCTTGTTTCCTCAAGGAATAAGGCGAGGACGCCGCTTTACGCAAGCGTGAACCGGGATTAGCGCATCCGGAAATCGCGCGGCGTGACCAGCGACAGTGCGGTTTCGCTGATCCCCGCGATCGTTTCGAACCGCGCGACCAGATCGGGACCAAGCGCAAAGCCGCGGCCGAGGTTGATCCGGATGTCGCCGCCCGTCGTCGGATCTTCGGTCAACACGATCACGCGCCCGCGCGCATCGTCGCGTTTTTCGAGCAACCGCGCCATCTCGGCAATCGCCTCGGGCAGCGCGACGCGGCACGTCAGCTCGAGCGCCGCAGTCGCCGCAATTTCCGCTAGCGGCTGCGCACCGCGCACCGTGACGCGCGGCGTCTCTTCGCCTTCCAGTAGGTCGAGCTCGACCGACAGGATCGCGCAGCCGCCATCGACCGCCAGCGCTTCGAGGAGCTTGCACGTCTGCTCGTCGAAACAGCTCGACTGGAACTGCCCGCTGCGGTCGGACAAGGTCAGGTTCAGGAAGCGGTTGCCGCGCTGCGACACCCGCGCCTTCGCATTTTCGACCATGCCCGCCATCACCATCGGCAGGCGCGTACCCGGCGTCATTTCGACATTGGCGCAAATATCGCCATAGGTTCGCGCCCCGCGCGCCGCGACGATCGCCTCATATTGCTCGACGGGGTGCGACGAGAAGTAAAAGCCGAACGCCTCCTTCTCGCGCGTCATCCGTTCGGCCAGCGTCCATGGTTCGGCGGCGGGCAGTTGCAGCACCGGCGCAACGTCGATGTCGCCGCCGAACAGCCCGCCCTGCCCGGTCGATCGCTCGTGCGCCGAGCTGTTGGCGCAGGCGAGCAGGCTTTCGGCTCCGGCATAGGCGCGCGGGCGATTAGGCTCGATCCCGTCGAATGCCCCCGCCCCCGCCAGCGCCTCGATCTGGCGCCGGTTGAGCAGCTTGGGATCGATCCGGTTCGCGAAATCGTCGAGGCTCGCAAAATCGCCGCGCGCGCGCCGTTCGGCGACCAAGGCCTCCATCGCGCGTTCGCCGACGCCCTTCAGCGCGCCGAGCGCGTAGCGCACCGCCAGCCCGTCGTCGCTCTGCCCGACCGAAAAATCGGCTTCGCTCTCATTGATTGACGGCGGCGCCACCGCGACCCCCAGCCGCCGCATGTCATCGATGAAGATCGACAATTTATCGGTCTGGTGGCTGTCGAACGACATCGACGCCGCAAAAAACTCATGGCTGTAATGCGCCTTCAGCCACGCCGTCTGATAGGACAGCAGCGCATAAGCCGCCGCATGGCTCTTGTTGAAACCATAGCCCGCGAACTTGTCGATCAAATCGAACAGCTCGTTCGCCGCCTTGGCATCGATCTGGTTATGCTCGCCGCACCCTTTGACAAAGGTGTCGCGCTGCGCGTCCATTTCGGCCTGGACCTTCTTGCCCATCGCGCGGCGCAAGAGGTCGGCGCCGCCCAGGCTGTAACCGGCGAGGATCTGCGCCGCCTGCATCACCTGTTCCTGATAGACAAAGATGCCATAGGTTTCGGCGAGGATGCCCTCGAGCAGCGGGTGCGGATAGGCGATCGGCTCGCGCCCGTTCTTGCGCGCCCCGAACAGCGGGATATTGTCCATCGGCCCCGGGCGGTACAACGCGACGAGCGCGATGATGTCGCCGAAATTGGTCGGTTTCACCGCCGACAGCGTGCGCCGCATGCCCTCGGATTCCAGCTGGAACACCCCGACGGTCTCGCCGCGCTGGAGCAGCTCGTACACCGCGGGGTCTTCCCAGCCGAGCGTATCGAGATCGACATCGATCCCGCGCAGCGCGAGCAGCCGCCGCGCCTCCTTCAGCACCGACAGCGTCTTTAAACCGAGAAAGTCGAACTTCACCAGCCCCGCGCTCTCGACATATTTCATGTCGAACTGGGTCACCGGCATGTCCGATCGCGGATCGCGATAGAGCGGGACGAGTTGGTCGAGCGGGCGGTCGCCGATCACCACGCCTGCGGCGTGGGTGGAGCTGTGCCGCGGCAGGCCTTCGAGCTGGCGCGCCATGTCGAACAGGCGGCGCACGCCATCGTCCTGCTTATATTCGGTCATCAGCTCGCTGACGCCATTGAGCGCGCGTTCGAGCGTCCAGGGATCGGTCGGATGGTTTGGCACCAGCTTTGCCAGCCGGTCGACCTGCCCATAGCTCATCTGGAGCACGCGCCCGGTGTCTTTGAGTACCGCGCGCGCCTTCAACTTACCGAAGGTGATGATCTGCGCGACGGTATCGCGGCCGTATTTTTCCTGCACATAACGAATGACTTCACCGCGCCGCGTTTCGCAAAAGTCGATGTCGAAGTCGGGCATCGACACGCGTTCGGGATTGAGGAAGCGTTCGAACAGCAGGCCGAGTTTCAAGGGATCAAGATCGGTGATTGTCAGCGCCCACGCCACGACGCTGCCGGCGCCCGACCCGCGCCCCGGCCCCACCGGAATATCCTGCGCCTTCGCCCATTTGATGAAGTCGGCAACGATTAGGAAATAGCCGGGGAACCCCATCTGGGTGATGACGTCGACCTCGAAATCGAGCCGTTCGACATAGGCCTGCCGCTCTTCATCGGTCAGATCGGGATAGAGCGCCAACCGCGCCGCGAGCCCGGCATGGGCGTCGGCCTTCAGCTGCGCCGCCTCGCCCTCGCGGTCGCCGGCCAGGCTGGGCAGGATCGGTGCGCGCTTCGGCGCCATGAAGGCGCAGCGCTGCGCGATCACCAGGGTGTTGCGGATCGCCTCCGGCAAATCCGAAAACGCGTCTTCCATCGCCTCGGCAGGCTTCAGCCACGCCTCGGGGCTCGACACGCGCCGGTCTTCGCTTTCGACATAGGCCGATTGCGCAATGCACAGCATCGCGTCGTGTGCGGCGTGGAACTGCGGCTCGACAAAATTCGCCGGGTTGGTAGCCGCAATGGGCAACGCGCGCGCATAAGCGAGATCGATCAGCGCGTTTTCAGCCGCCATCTCGGTCGCATCGTTCCGCCGCGACAATTCGATATACAGCCGCCCGCCGAACAGCGCTTCGAGTTGCTCGACATAATCCTCCGCCGCGCTTTGCTGCTCGCCCGCCAGCAAGCGCGCCAGCGCGCCTTCGCTGCCGCCGGTCAGGCAGACGAGGCCGTCGGTCTTGCCTGCCATGTCGGACAGCGTGACATGCGGTTCCTGCTCGACCGGGCGCCCAAGATGCGCCGCCGACACCAGCGCGCACAGATTGTTATAACCCGCCTCGTCCTGCGCAAACAGCGCCAGCCAGTCGATCAACGGCGCGCCGTTCGCCAGCCGCTGCCCGGGCCGCGCGACGCTGAGCAGCGCGCCGACGATCGGCTGCACCCCCGCCGCCTTGCACGCCTCGCCAAACGCCATCGCGCCGTACAGCCCGTTGCGGTCGCAGATCGCGATCGCCGGAAACCCCCGCTCGCGTGCCGCCTTGGCGATCGCTTTCGGCTCGATCGCCCCTTCGAGCATCGTATAGCTGGAAAAGACGCGCAGGGGGACAAAGGGGCTGTAGGCCATGGCGGGGACGCTAACGCGGCGCTATTGATTCGACCACAACCCATTCACAAAATCGTCATTGCGAGCGAAGCGAAGCAATCCAGAGCGGTTTACGCCCCTCTGGATTGCTTCGCTTCGCTCGCAATGACGACTTGGCTGGAGCTACCCCAGCAATTCCTCAATCTCTTTGCGCAACTGCTCCGGCTTGGTCGTCGGCGCATGCCGCGACACCACCTTGCCGTCGCGATCGACCAAGAACTTCGTAAAATTCCACTTGATCGCGCTGCCCAGCAGCCCGGTCTTTTCCTTCTTCAGATGCTTGAAAATCGGGTCGGCATCGTCGCCATTGACGTCGATCTTCGCCATCACCGGAAAACTGACGTCATAGGTCAGCGAGCAGAAATTGGCGATCTCCGCCGCGTCGCCCGGCTCCTGCGCCCCGAACTGGTTGCACGGAAAGGCCAGCACCTCGAACCCGCGATCCTTGTAATCGCGGTACAGCTCCTCCAGCCCTTCATATTGCGGGGTAAAGCCGCATTTCGACGCGGTGTTAACGATCAGCAATACCTTTCCGGCATAGGCCGACAGGTCGCCGGTGGTCCCGTCGGCCAGTCGAACGGGCAAGTCCGTGAGCTTGGTCATTTCTCTACTCCTTGTATCGCGCCAGTCGATCGTCGAGGTTGGCGCGGACGCCGGGCCATTCGGACGCGATGATCGAATAAACCACCGAATCGCGGATATGGCCATCCGCCATCACCAGATGTCCGCGCAGTACGCCGTCGAGCTTGGCGCCAAGCCGCTCGATCGCGACGCGCGAACGATGGTTCAGCCAGTCGGTGCGCAATTGCACGACATGGCAGCCGAGCGTGTCGAAAGCATGAGCCAGCAGCATCCGCTTCGCTTCCGTGTTGAGGCCGGTGCGTTGGACGTGCGGCGCATAAATCGTGCCGCCGATCTCAACCCGCCGATGCCCCTCGGCCATGCGCATGAAACGCGTCGTGCCCGCAATGGCGCCTTTGCTGTCGAGTACGGCGAACGCCATGGTGCGATACGCGGCAGTTTCCGCCCAGACCCGCGCGAACCAGTCATCGTCCGGCGATATCGGGACGCCGGTGGTGAATTGACCGGCGAGCGGAGCCAGCACCTCCACCAGTGCCGGCGCGTCGTCGGGCTCCAGAGGGCGAAGCGTGACATGCTCGCCGCTCAGCGTCGGCGGTTCGGTCCAGGCGCTCACGCGGAGGTCTCGATCCGACCGTCGTGCAAGCGCAGCACGCGGTCCATCCGCGCCGCCAGCCGCTCGTTGTGCGTCGCGACCAGCGCTGCCGATCCATGATCGCGCACCAGCTTTATAAACTGGTCGAACACCCGGTCCGCCGTCGCCTCGTCGAGGTTGCCCGTCGGCTCGTCGGCGAGCACCAGCAGCGGCCGGTTCGCCAGCGCGCGCGCGACCGCGACGCGCTGCTGCTCGCCGCCCGACAGCTTACTCGGCTTGTGATGCAGCCGTTCGCCCAGCCCCAGCCGCCCCAGCAGGTCGGCGGCGCGCTCCTCGGCCTCGGCCTGCCCCGCGCCGCGGATCAGCTGCGGCAGCACGACATTCTCGATCGCGTTGAAATCGGGCAGCAGATGGTGGAATTGATAGACGAAGCCGATCTTCTCGCGCCGCGTCTTCGTCCGCTCGCCCTGCTCATATTGCGTCACGTCGGCGCCATCGATACGGATCGTCCCGTCAAAGCCGCCTTCGAGCAGCCCGACCGCCTGCAACATCGTCGACTTGCCCGACCCCGAAGGCCCGAGCAGCGCGACGATCTCGCCGCGCTTCAGATGCGCATCGACCCCGCGCAGCACGTCGATCGTCACCTCGCCCTGCGTGAAGCTGCGCTTCAGCCCGACGAGTTCCAGCGCCAAATCACTCATAACGCAGCACCTGCACCGGATCGGTATTCGCCGCCTTGAACGCCGGATAGAGCGTCGCGAGGAAGCTGAACACGACGGCCATCAGCGCGATCCCGACAATCTCGAACGGATCGGGTTTCGACGGCAATTCGGTCAGGAAACGGATCGACGGATCCCACAAAGGCTGGCCGGTCAGAAACTCGACCCCACGCAGCACCCCCTGCCGGAAATAGAGCAGGCTGAACCCCAGCGCCATGCCCATCAGCGTTCCCGCGACCCCGATCGACAGGCCGATCGCCATAAAGATACGCAGCACGGCGTCGCGCGGCGCGCCCATCGTGCGAAGGATCGCCATGTCGCGCGTCTTGGCGCGCACGAGCATGATCAGCGACGACACGATGTTGAACGCGGCAACGAGCACGATCAGCGACAGGATGACGAACATCGCGACGCGCTCGATCGACAGCGCCTCGAACAGGCTGCTATTCATCTGGCGCCAGTCCGAAATCACCGCCTGCGCGGCAACCTTTTCCTTCAGCGGCGCCAATATGTCGCCCACCTTGTCGGGATCGGTAACCTTGACCTCGATCATCCCGACCTGGTCGCCGGTCAGCAGCAGCAATTGCGCATCCTCCATCGGCATCACGACATAGGCCTTGTCGAAATCATACACGCCGATCTCGAACACCGCAGTCACGCGGTAACTGATCTCACGCGGCACCGTGCCGAATGGCGTCGAGCGGCCGGCGGGATTGATAATCGTCAAATTCGATCCGACCGTCGCGCCGATATTGCGCGCCAGCTCGCTGCCGATCGCAACATTGCCCGCATTGGGGGTCAGCGTATCGAGATTGCCCTGCAACACCTTGCCGCCCAGCGTCTGGTTATTGCGAATATCGGGGACCGTCATGCCGCGCACCAAGATGCCTTCGACGCGGCCGTTAAACGTCGCCAGCAAAGGCTGCTCGATCAGCGGCGTCGCCGACACGACCTCGGGGGTCGCCTTCGCCTGTTTGAGCACGCCCTGCCAGTCGTCGAGCCGCCCGCCGAACCCCTGCACCACCGCATGGCCATTGAGCCCGACGATCTTGTCGAACAGGTCGGCGCGCACCCCGTTCATCACGCTCATCACGATCACCAGCGCCGCAACGCCCAAGGTCACCGCGACAAAGCTGAACGCCGCGGCGACGAAGATGAAACCCTCGCCGCGCTGCGGAAGCATATAGCGTTTGAAAATGGTGCGCTCGTACGGACGCAGGATCATGGGGCAATGGGCCTTTGCGGCGCATGGGGAATGACACGCATGCCGCGGCTTTACGGGCCATCCTCGCCGCTGGCAATGGGCGCCAACATGCGCATCTGTTGCGATTGAATCGCAGAATATGTTGCACATCGGCCACAGCAGGGGGCAAAAGCGGCGGCGAACGGCTTGCACAGGGTGACAAACCGCCCCCTTGCGCCTAGCCCGATGACTTCTGGATCAAGCGGCCCCAAGGCCCGGTTCCAGGGAGTGCAGGCCTTTCGCCGGGCCTGCAACAAAAGGGGATGGCGAGTGTTCGTCACACGCGCCCGGGTCTTGCAAAGCGAGGCCCGGGCGTTGTGATTCCGACGCGAAGCGATGCGAAGAAAACCCTCCCCTCCCTTGTAGGGAGGGGTAGCGAGACTTGCGAACTTGTTCGCTAGTCGCAGCTAGGGGTGGGTATGCAGGATAGCGCAGACACTCGCTGCGCTCGCACCCACCCCCAGCCCCTCCCTTACAGGGAGGGGAGCAATCATCCCTCGCTCTCGCTAATATCCTCCAGCATATCGGCATCGAGCACCCGCACGCGTCCCTGCTCGAGCGAAATCACCCCCGATTCCTCCCAACTTTTCAGCTGGCGATTGATATGCTCGCGGCTCATGCCCGCAAAATTGCCGAGTTCGGTCTGGCTGAGCTCGACGCGCTGCGATGCCTCGACATCCTTGCGGATCAGGCGCTTCAGATAGCGGGCAAGCCGCGGCCCCGACGCATAAGCGCGGTCGCTTTCGATCGTCTGGTCGGCGGTGCGCAGGCGGCGCGCCAGCTGTTGCATCAGCGACCAGGTGAATTCGGGATGGCTCGCCGCGAAATCCTTGAGCGCGTTGCGGCCGAGCTGGAGCGCGCTCCCCGCGCTCGTCGCGGTCACCGATGCGGTGCGTTCGCCGCCATCGAGCAGCGCGATCTCGCCCAGCACCGCGCCGGGTTCGGCATAGGCCAGGACGATCTCGCGTCCGCCGCCGGTCAACATCGATACGCGCGCTGTCCCTTGCGTCAGGATCAGCATCATGTCGCCGGGGTCGCCCTGGACCAACAGCTCCTTGCCCTTGACGAAATTGATCTGGACCGCGCGGCTGGTGATTTCGGCCCAGTCTTCGGCCGAAAGGCCGGAAAAAATGCTGTCGGGGCTTTGCAACTCGGCGAGTTTCGCGTGATCCATAGCCCCTGACACCCCTTTTGCGTTGTTCTAGACCAGCCGGCTCTGCTTCACCGCCGCTTCGATAAAGCCCGCAAACAAGGGATGCGGATCGAACGGCTTCGATTTGAGCTCCGGATGGAACTGCACCCCGATAAACCACGGATGGTCGGGCCGCTCAACGATTTCCGGCAACATGCCGTCGGGCGACATGCCCGAAAACACCAGCCCGCCCTTTTCCAGTCGCTCGCGATACGCGCCGTTAACCTCATAGCGGTGACGGTGGCGCTCGCTGATCTCGTTCGCGCCATAGACGCTCGCGACATGGCTGTTCGGCGACAATTTCGCATCATAAGCGCCCAGCCGCATCGTCCCGCCGAGGTCGGTGTCGGCGCCGCGCTTTTGCAGGCCTTCGGCGCTCATCCATTCGGTGATCATGCCGACCACCGGCTCGTCGGTCTTGCCGAATTCGGTGCTCGACGCGTCGGCAATGCCGCTCGTGTTGCGCGCCGCCTCGATGCACGCCATCTGCATCCCGAGACAGATGCCGAAGAAGGGCACCCCGCGCTCGCGCGCGAAACGCACGCTCGAAATCTTGCCCTCGGACCCGCGCTCGCCGAACCCGCCGGGCACCAAAATGCCGTGCAGCGGCTCCAGGTTGGCCGCCAGATCTTCATCGCGCTCGAACATTTCGGCATCGAGCCAGCGGATATTGACCTTCACCCGGTGCGCCATGCCGCCATGGACCAGCGCCTCGTTGAGCGACTTATAGGCATCGGGCAGCGACACATATTTGCCGACGACCCCGATCGTGACCTCGCCCTCGGGGTGCTGCTTGCGGTCCATGATGTCGTACCAGCGCGACAGGTCGGGCGCGGGCGCGTCATGGATGCCGAAGTGCCGCAGCACTTCATTGTCCAGCCCTTCGCCATGATATTGCACCGGCACCGCATAGATGCTGTCGGCGTCGAGCGCCGGGATCACCGCCTCTTTGCGCACGTTGCAGAATTGCGCGATCTTCGCGCGCTCGCCATCGGGCAGCGGGCGTTCGCAGCGGCAGAGCAGGATTTCGGGCTGGACGCCCAGCGACGCGAGCTCGCGCACGCTATGCTGGGTCGGCTTGGTCTTCAGCTCGCCCGCCGCGGCGATGTACGGCACCAAAGTGACGTGGACCGACAGCGTCTTGTCGCGGCCTTCTTCGTTGCGCAGCTGGCGGATCGCCTCGATGAACGGCAGCGATTCGATGTCGCCGACGGTGCCGCCGATTTCGCACAGCACGAAATCGAGGTCGTCGAGTTCGGCGCGCGCGAACGCCTTGATCGCGTCGGTCACATGCGGGACGACCTGGACGGTGGCGCCCAGATAATCGCCGCGGCGTTCCTTGGTGATGATCTGCTGATAGATGCGGCCCGAGGTGATATTGTCGCTCTGCCGCGCCGCAACGCCGGTAAACCGCTCATAATGACCAAGGTCGAGGTCGGTTTCCGCGCCGTCGTCGGTCACATAGACCTCGCCATGCTGGTACGGCGACATCGTCCCCGGATCGACGTTCAGATAGGGATCGAACTTGCGAATACGGACACGATAGCCACGCGCCTGCAACAAGGCCGCGAGGCTAGCCGCCATCAAACCTTTGCCAAGCGAGGAGACCACGCCGCCGGTGATAAAAATGAACCGCGCCATGGGAGGAAAGACTTACTCAACGGGAGGGGGACGGCGCAAGCCGTCGAATCGCTTGCCGCGGAATTTATTTCCGCAGCGCGGGCTGCTGTATCGACCGGGGTCGAGGATTATTTCTTGGCGGGCGCCTCAGCCGGAGCCGGAGCGGCTTCCTGCGTCGCAGCCGCCGCTGCCGCGGCCAGCGGATCGTCGCTCGCCGGGGCGGGCGCGGCCGTGGCCGGGGCCGCCTGCACGGGCTGCGCCGGACCGGTCAGCGACGACGTCGGCGCTGCGCCGCTCGTCTGCGCCGATTTCGACAGCGAGGTGTCGATCGTCGAGCCGGTACGCCCGACCGATGCCATTGCGGCCAGCACGATCGACAGGCCAACGAACAGGCAGGCCAGGATCGTCGTCGCGCGGGTCATGAAATCCGCCGCGCCGCGCGCCGACAGCATCCCGCCGGGGCTGCCGCCGACCCCCAGGCCGCCACCTTCGGACTTCTGCATCAGAATGACGCCGATCATCGCCGCCGCAACAAGCGCCTGCAGGACAAGGATGAAGGTGAAAAGGCTGGACATCATATTTTCCTGAACTTGCACGCCCTCAAACGGACGCGCCCGCGGCGCACATAGAGACGAAGCGGCTTGGCTTCAAGCCACAGCTTGCTTGATCTAGCCTACCTAAACCCGTTCTTGTCGAGCGAAGAGCCGCTTTCACTGCGAACCCCACCCGTCGCTCGAGCGAATGCGGCGGGGCGATGGCAATAAGGTTAGAAATGCTAGCTTGGGACGACAGCCTTACGGACTGAGTCAATGCTCATGGACATTTGCCCCCAATCGCCAATCAACTCCCCTTCCTCGGTGTATGTCCCCAGCATGAATCTCGTGGCGGCTTAGGCTTCAACCCATTCTTATTCGAACCCTCAAAAATTAAACCCTCCCGGCGTTGTTACTCCCTGAAGAGCTGCCTTTACCGATGCGCACGGCGGCCCACCGAAATAATGCGGGGGCCACGGGCGGAAACGTCCGCCACTATCTCTAACATAGCCAACAGTGCGAACACCGGAAAACATCGCCACTTCGAACTGCACAAACCATTCATCCTTGACCAAGAAGGCTTGTACGAACCTCGTTTGACGATGATGCCTCTCGGCGCCTGCCGGCGCGTCGGTTTTCAAGAGCTGCGAATCACGCTCTCCCATCCCTTTCGGATCCAAGCTATTGAGATGCTCTCGAATGTCTTGAGGCAAATCTGCGAGTTCGATTGCAACGGACGCAGCTCCAATTTCGTCAGCGCAGGTCTGAGCGGCAGTTGGCCCCGTCCAAAAGGCCGAAGTTCCAAGAATCGCTGAAAGAAAAAAATTCATCTCCAAACTCCGACGTCAAGCTGGGGACAACCGGGACGGCCTCGCCCCCGCCTTCGCGGGGGCGACGGCTACAGCCCTGCTGCCGCCGCCACAATCGGCGCAAACTTCGCCGCGGTCAGGCTGGCGCCGCCGACCAGCGCCCCATCGACATCGCCCGCGCCCAGCAGCTCGGCAGCATTGTCGCCATTCACCGAACCGCCATACAACAACCGCATATCTTCCGCCTTGCCGCCAAAGCGCGCCGTCAGCGCGCCGCGGATTGCACCGTGCATCGCCGCGACATCGGCTACTGTCGGCACCAGCCCGGTCCCGATCGCCCAGATCGGCTCATAAGCGATGGAAAGCCGCGTAGCGTCAAAATCGTCGGGGACCGATTGGGCGACCTGCGCGAGCACATAATCAATCGCGCCGCCTGATTCGCGCACCTCGCGCGGCTCGCCGACGCACAGGATCACCGACAGTCCCGCCGCCAGCCCGGCCTCCGCCTTGGCGCGAACATCGGCGTCGCTCTCGCCGCATCCCTCGCGCCGTTCGCTATGCCCGACGATCACCAGCGTCGCCCCGGCGTCGGCCAGCATCGGTGCCGCAACGGATCCGGTAAAGGCGCCTGACGCGGCGCTATGGCAGTCCTGCCCGCCAACCGCAGCCCCCGGCACCGCGGCAGCCATCGCGCCGACCAGCGTGAACGGCGGACACAGCGCGACATCGACTCCGGCATGATCGCCCGCCGCCGCGAAAATCGCCTGCGCTTCGGCCAGCGCCGCCGTCGTGCCGTTCATTTTCCAGTTGCCGACCACATATTTGCGCCGTGCCATTGCCGCGTCTCTCCCGTTGTTCGAACGAAGCCGATGCCCTAGCGGCGGGTGGGGGCGATAGGCAAGCGGTGTCGCGGCGCCGCGAAAAGCCCCTTTCGCGCCTTGATGCGGTGCCGCCACCTCTCTAAAGCATCGCCCAGCCGCGCATCCCCGCGCCCCGCCGAAAGAATAGCTGCCCCATGATTACCGCCATCCGCCGTATGTTTTCCTCGACGCTCGGCAAGATCCTCGCGCTGGGCTTCGTCGCCTTTATCGGGGTGGCCTTTGCGCTGAGCGACGTCACCGGAAACTCGACCTTTGGCGGGATCGGCGGTGCCAATGTCGCCAAGGTGGGCAGCGAACAAATTGGCGTCGGCGAGCTGCGCGATCGCGTCCGCCTCGCCTATAATCAGGCGCGTCAGGACCAGCCCGGGATGACGATGGCGGCATTCGTCGAATCGGGCGGGCTCGACCAGGTGCTCAATCAGATGGTCGAGGGCATGGCGTTCGACCAGTTCGCGACCGAGATGGGCTTTGGCGTCAGCAAGCGACTGATCGACGGGCGCATCGCCGACATCCCCGCCTTTGCCGGTGTGTCGGGCAGCTTTGACCAGACCGCGTTCGAAACCTTTCTGCGCCAGAATGGCATGACCGAGGCGCAGCTGCGCCGCGACCTGCGCCAGCAATTGCTGATCGAACAGATTGCCGCCCCGATTGCCGGCATGCCGCGCCTCGCGCCCGGCATGGCGCAGCCCTATGCCGCGCTGCTCCTCGAACAGCGCCGCGGCCAGGCGACCTTCATTCCGGCCAGCGCCTTTGCGCCGACCGCCGACCCCGGCGACGCCGCGCTCAAGACGCATCTCACGCAGAACGCCGCGAAATTCACCGTGCCCGAACGCCGCGTCATCCAATATGCGGTGTTCGACGCCGCCGCCGTGCCGGTTCCGGCGGTCACCGACGCTGAAATCGCCAAAGTCTATAAGGACAATGCCGCGCAATATGCCGCGAGCGAAACGCGCCGCTTTGCGCAGGTGATCGCGCCGGATCAGGCAACCGCCAACGCGCTGGCCGCCAAGGTGCGCGGCGGCACCTCGCTCGCCGCTGCGGCGCAGGCCGCTGGGCTTTCGGCCTCGACGACCGGCGACCTCACCCAGTCGGCCTATGCCGCGACCAGCACCGCCGCGGCGGCAAAGACGGCCTTCGCCGCCAAGCAGGGCGACCTGATCGGCCCGGTCCAGACCGGGCTTGGCTGGAATGTCGCGCGCGTCGAGAACGTCACCGCGCGTCCGGCGCGCAGCCTTGCCGACGCCAGCGCCGACATCCGCACCGAACTGGCCAAGAACAAGGCGAACGAGGCGATCGTCGATTATTACAACGCAATCCAGGACGCGGTGAACAGCGGCGCGTCGATCGAAGAAATCGCCGCCGACCGCAAGCTGACCCTTGCGACCACCCCCGCGCTGCTCCCCAGCGGCCGCGTTCCCGGCCAGCCCGGCTACACCCTGCCCCCCGAACTCGCCCCGCTGGTCAGCCAGGCGTTCCAGGGCGGCTCGGAAGGCGAAGGCCAGCTCGCCACGCTCGTCGAGAACCAGAAATTCGCCGTCTATGCGGTGAAATCGATCATCGCCGCGGCACCGCCGCCGTTCGCCCAGATCCGCGCCGACCTGCTCGCCGACTGGCGTTTTGCGCAAGGGCAAAAGGTCGCCCGCGACAAGGCCCGCGCGATCGTCAAGGCGGTCGAAGGGGGCCAGACGCTCGCCGCCGCGGTCGCCGCCGCCGGACCAAATATCGGCAGCGTCCAGACGATCGGCGGACGCCGCGGCGAACTCGGCCAGAACGGCCAGCCCGTGCCGCCCGAGCTCGCCTTGCTTTTTTCGATGGCGAAAAACAGCGTCAAGACGCTCGAAATCCCCGGCAACCGCGGCTGGATGGTGATCGCGCTCGCCGATGTGCAGCGCCCCGATCCCAAATCGATCGAGCCCGCGCGCGTCGCCGCGATCGCCCAGCCACTCGCCCCCGCCTTCGGTAACGAGCTGATCGAACAGCTCGCGGCCGAAGCCAAGCGCCGCGTCGGGGTGACGATCAACAAGGAACTGGTCGAACAGCTGCGCCAGGAACTCACCGGCACCGCGCCGGTCGTCGAATAGCCGACCGGTGGCGCTGGAGGGCAAAGCCGCGGCGCTCGAAGCCCTGGCGGGCGGTCGCGGCGCGGTCGTCTGGCAGCGGCTGATCGCCGATATCGAAACCCCGGTTTCAGCGGCGCTCAAGCTGATCGAGCCGGGACGCGGCGACTGGGTGCTCGAATCGGTCGAAAGCGGCGAAACGCGCGGGCGTTACAGCCTGCTTGGCCTCGACCCCGACCTGATGTTTGAAGTCACCGGCGACAGCGCGCGGATCAACCGCGACTGGCGCCACGACCGCGAAGCGTTTCAGCCCCTCGCCACTCCGGCATTGCAGGCGCTCCGCGATCTCGTCGCCGAATGCCGCTTCGACGTGCCCGAAGGCTTGCCCAAGGCGCTGGCGACGCTCGTCGGCTTTTTCGCCTATGAAACCATCGGCCTCGTCGAACGCATCCCGCGCGCGCCGGGCGCCGGGCTCGCCCTGCCCGACATGGTGTTCGTGCGCCCGACCACCATCCTCGTCTTCGACCGGCTTGCCGACGAATTGTTCCTGATCGCGCCGATCTGGCCCGATGCCGATGGCGCACTCGACCGGATGATCGAAACCGCACAGGATCGCCTCGACAGCGTCGCCGCGCGCCTGTCGACCGCCAGCGTATCCGCCGACCGCGCCATCACTGAAGCTCTCCCCGCCGACATCGCCGCCACCCCCGCAACCCCGCCCGCGCAATTCGCCGCGATGGTCGCCAAGGCCAAGGACTATATCGCCGCGGGCGACATTTTTCAGGTCGTGCTGTCGCAGCGCTTTTCGACCCCCTTCGACCTGCCGCCCTTCGACCTCTACCGCGCACTCCGCCGCATCAACCCGTCGCCCTTCCTCTATTTCCTCGACCTCCCCGGCTTCGCGCTGATCGGTTCATCGCCGGAGATTTTGGTACGTGTGCGCGACGGCGAGATCACCATCCGCCCAATCGCGGGTACCCGCCCGCGCGGGCGCACCAGCGCCGAGGATGTCGAGAACCGCGAAAGCCTGCTCGCCGATCCCAAGGAACGCGCCGAACATCTGATGCTGCTCGACCTTGGCCGCAACGACGTCGGCCGCGCCGCCATAGGGGGCTCAGTCACGGTCACCGACAGCTACACCGTCGAATATTACAGCCACGTCATGCACATCGTCTCGAACGTCATCGGCCGCATCGCGCCGGGCAAGGACGCCATCGACGCGCTGTTCGCGGGCTTTCCCGCCGGCACGGTCAGCGGCGCCCCGAAAGTGCGCGCCTGCCAGATCATCGCCGAATTGGAGGCCGACGCGCGCGGGCCTTACGCGGGCGGCGTCGGCTATTTCGCCCCCGACGGCAATATGGACAGCTGCATCGTGCTCAGGACCGCGATCGTCAAGGACGGTGAAATGCATGTGCAAGCAGGCGCCGGCATCGTCGCCGACAGCGACCCCGCCTACGAACAGCGCGAGTGCGAGGCGAAAGCGGGCGCGCTCTTCGCCGCTGCGCGCGAAGCGGTGCGGCTCGCAGGGTCGCCGGGATACGGGCAATAATAGGCACCGTGCCCCTGCGAAGGCAGGGGCCCATCATCTGCCAGTTTCATGTCGCACCGACCGGAGATGGGTCCCCGCCTTCGCGGGGACACACCGGATTTTGAACAAAAACCCTCCCCTTCATTCCGCTCTCAAAACCCGCTAGCTTCGGCCCATGCTCAAAACGCTCGCCCCGCTCGCCCTGCTGTTCGCCAGCCTTCCCGCCCACGCGCAAACCCCCGCCCCCCCCGTCGAAGGCGACGCGATCCTCAGGGATTTCGCCTTCGCCAGCGGCGAGAAACTGCCCGAACTCAAAATCCACTACACGACGCTCGGCACCCCGCAGCGCGACAAAAGGGGCGAAATCACCAACGCGGTGATGATCCTCCACGGCACCGGCGGTACCGGCAAGCAATTCTTCCAGCCGCAATTCGCCAATGAGCTGTTCGGCCCCGGCCAACCCCTCGACACACGAAAATATTACATCATCCTGCCCGACAATATCGGCCATGGCGGATCGTCAAAGCCCAGCGACGGGATGCGGATGACGTTCCCCAAATATGATTATGACGACATGGTCACCGCGCAGCACCGCATGCTCACCGAAAAGCTCGGCGTCAAAAAGCTGAAGCTGATCCTCGGCACCTCGATGGGCTGCATGCACGCCTTCATCTGGGGTACCAGGCGCCCCGGCTTTGCCGAAAAGCTCGCGCCCTTCGCCTGCCTGCCGGTCGAGATCGCGGGGCAGAACCGCATGTGGCGCACGCTGACGATCGACGCAATCAAGGCCGACCCGCTGTGGCAGGACGGCAACTACGCCGCCCCGCCCGCCGCCGGTCTGCGCACCGCCGCCTCGCTCAGCATGATTGCGGGCGCCAACCCCTATGCGCTGCAGGCGCAATATCCGACGCGCGAGGCGGCGGAGAAATACAAGGACGAAGCTTTCGCCCGCATGTTCGGTCGCAATGACGCGAATGACACGATTTATCAGCTTGATAGCTCGCGAACCTACAACCCGTGGCCGCTGCTCGAAAAGATCGATGTCCCGACGCTATGGATCAACAGCGCCGACGATTTCATCAACCCGCCCGCCTATGGCATCACCGAAAAGGCGGCGGCGCGGATGAAAACGACAAAGTTCATCCTCATCCCCGCCAGCCCCGAAACCAAGGGTCATAGCACCCACACCTGGGCCAAATTCTGGAAGGACGATCTGGCGAAGCTGATGGCGGAATAGCCGATCCTCCCTGTGGCGAAGCCATGGGGAGGTGGCAGCGCGCAGCGCTGACGGAGGGGCCATGGCGCAACGTCGCCGCCCCTCCACCCTCGCCTGCGGCGACGGTCCCCCTCCCCATCGCTGCGCGACAGGGAGGATCACCACCCGCAAATCCCGCCTCGTCCGCACAAAAGGACTTATTGCTTCACTCGCGCGCCTTCACCCATTACGGCCCACCCCCATGATCCTCGTCATCGACAATTACGACAGCTTCACCTTCAACCTCGTTCATTATCTGATCGAGCTGGGCGCCGACGTGCGCGTCGAACGCAACGACGCGCTCACCGCGTCGCAAGCGCTCGCGACCGGCGCCGAGGCGATCCTCATCTCGCCGGGCCCCTGCACCCCGAACGAAGCCGGGATCAGCCTCGACCTCGTCGCGGCCTGCGCCGCTGCGCAGCGCCCGCTGCTCGGGGTATGTTTGGGCCATCAGGCGATCGGCCAGCATTTCGGCGGCACCGTCCAGCGCGGCCATCTGATGCACGGCAAGACCTCGCCCGTCTGCCACGACGGCAGCGGGCTTTACGCAGGCCTGCCCTCGCCGTTTCAGGCGACGCGCTACCACAGCCTCGAAGTCGTCGACATTCCCGCCAGCCTCATCATCAACGCGACCAGCGACGACGGCGCCGTCATGGGCTTCCGCCACGCCGAGCTGCCGATCCACGGTGTCCAGTTCCACCCCGAAAGCATCGCCACCGAACATGGCCATGCGATGCTGGCAAACTTCATGGCGCTGGCCGGGCTGCCAGTGCGCGAACGGAAAGCCGCATGAGCCGCTTCGGCCCGCTGCCCGATCCCGCGCATCTGCTGGATCATGACGAGGCCGCGCAGGCCTTCGCCGACATCCTCGATGCGCGCACGACCGAGGACGAAATCGCCGAATTCCTCGCCGCGCTGTCCGACCGCGGCGAAACGATGGTCGAGATCGCCGCCGCGGCGCAGGCGCTGCGCGACCGGCTGATCCCGATCGATGCCCCGGCGGGCGCGATCGATGTCTGCGGCACCGGCGGCGACGGCCATCACACGCTCAACGTCTCGACCGCCGTCGCTATCGTTGTCGCAGCCTGCGAAGTCCCCGTGGCAAAGCACGGAAATCGCGCCGCTTCGTCAAAATCGGGCGCCGCCGACACACTCGAGGTTCTCGGCCTCGACATGGAGCGCGCTGGACGCCTCGCCGAAGCGACGCTCGCCGATCTCGGCATCTGCTTCCTGTTCGCCGCCAACCACCACCCGGCGATGAAGCGGATCCAGCCGATCCGCACCCGGCTCGCCCGCCGCACCATCTTCAACCTGATGGGGCCGCTCGCCAATCCCGCGCGCGTCACCCGCCAGCTCATCGGCATCGCGCGCCCCGCCTACGTCCCCGTCTATGCCGAGGCCTTGCACCGCCTCGGTACCGACCATTCGCGTGTCGTCTCGGGCGACGAAGGCATCGACGAACTCTCGCTGGCGGGCGGCAATGAAGTCGCAGTGGTCAATGCCGAGGGCGTGTTCATGCAGCGCAGCCACGCCAGCGACGCGGGCCTGCCCACCCACCCGATTTCGGCGATCCGCGGCGGCGACGCAGCGGACAACGCCAAGGCGCTGCGCGAGCTGCTACAGGGCGCCCCCGGCGCCTACCGCGATGCGGTGCTCTACAACGCCGCCGAAGCACTCGTCATCGCGGGCGCCGCCGAAACGCTGACCGACGGCGTCGAGGAAGCCGCCGAAGCGATCGACAAGGGGCTCGCCAACGCGCTGCTCAATTGCTGGATCGCGTATAAATGATATTCCCACGTCGTCATTGCGAGGAGCCGAAGGCGACGCGGCAATCCAGAGCGGCACAGGCCCACTCTGGATTGCTTCGCTGCGCTCGCAATGACGAAATTATGGGAAGTCTCGGATGAACAAACTCACCCAGATCCTCGCCACCAAGGCCGAAGAAGTCGCGCAGCGCCGCGCGCGACGCTCGCTCGCCGACCTCGACGCCATCGACGCAGGCCCGGTACGCGGCTTCCACGCCGCCTTGCAGGCAAAGATCGACGCAGGCGGCTTCGCCCTCATCGCCGAGATCAAGAAAGCATCGCCCTCCAAGGGATTGATCCGTAACGACTTCAGTCCAGCAGATCACGCCCGCGCCTATGCTGCAGGCGGCGCCGCCTGCCTCTCGGTCCTCACCGACGCTCCCTATTTTCAGGGTCATGAAGACTATCTTATCGCCGCGCGCGCCGCCTGCCCCCTTCCCGCGCTGCGCAAGGATTTCATGATCGACCCCTGGCAGGTCGCCGAAGCGCGCGCGATCGGCGCCGACGCGATCCTGATCATCGTCGCCGCGCTCGACGACGGCGCGATGCAGGAGATCGAGGCCGCCGCATTCGAGCGCAACATGGACGTGCTCGTCGAAGTCCATGACGAAGCCGAACTCGAGCGCGCGCTGAACATACTTCAATCGCGCCTGATCGGCGTCAACAACCGCGACCTCAGAACCTTCGAAACCGACCTCGCCGTCACCGAACGCCTCGCGAAACTCGTCCCCGCGGATGCCCTGCTCGTCGGCGAAAGCGGCATCGCCACCCACGCCGACTGCCAACGCCTCGCGGCGAGCGGCGTCAAAACCTTCCTCGTCGGCGAAAGCCTGATGCGCCAGGATGACGTCACGGCGGCAACGAGGGCGTTGCTGGAAGGCTGAGGCTCACTTCCGGGTGGTGAGCGACCGTCGCCCCCGCGAAGGCGGGGGCCGCTAGCCGCCTATTCCTGCCGGGGCTGCGTAAACCGACAGCGGCCCCCGCCTTCGCGGGGGCGACGGCTAGTACTGGTCGTTTCCGGTCACTGCGGCGATTTCAGCGACTTATGTCTGATATGGGGTGGTTTTAAGCCATTCCCCTCCCTTTCAGGGAGGGGTTAGGGGTGGGTGCGAGCGAAGCGAGCCGAGGCAGAATGCCACCTTCGGCGGCTACCGACCCCCAGCCCCCCCCTAAAAGGGAGGGGAGAAGACACGTCCGCAACCGTCGTTTGTGGCCATTTAGCGCCAATCACCCATCGCCCCTTGCCTTTCCCCCCCCACCTTGCTTCGCTCCGTCCATGACCCTTAAACCGACTCATCTCGACGAAACCGGCGCGGCGCATATGGTCGATGTCGGCGCCAAGCCCGCCACCCCGCGCCGCGCCGTCGCCAGCGGCCGCATCACCATGGCGGCGGACGCGCTGGAGGCGATCCGCAGCGGTAACGCGCCCAAGGGCGACGTCCTCTCGACCGCGCGCATCGCCGGGATCATAGCGGCCAAGCGCACGTCCGACCTTATTCCCCTCTGCCATCCGCTCGCGCTCACCAAAGTCGGCGTCGACTTTGCGTGGGAAACCAATGGCATCGCCGTCACCGCCACCGCCGCAACCAACGGTCCGACCGGGGTCGAAATGGAGGCGCTCACCGCCGCGTCGGTCGCGCTGCTCACCCTTTATGACATGGCGAAGGCGCTCGACCGCGCGATGGTGATCGGCGATATCCGGCTGCTCGAAAAGAGCGGTGGGCGTTCGGGCGACTGGCGCGCCGAATGAGCGCGTTGCTGCCGGTCGAAGCGGCGCAAGCACGATTGCTGGCGCTCCGTGAACCGCTGCCGACAGAGAAAATATCCTTTTCCAAATGCCTTGACCGCTATACCTCGGACGACATCCTCGCATTGCGCGACCAGCCCGCCGCGCCGCTGTCGGCGATGGACGGCTATGCGATTCGCTTTGCCGATCTGCCCGGCCCCTGGACGATCATCGGCGAAAGCGCCGCGGGTTCCGCGCCTGATCGGCCGATAAACGCAGGCGAAGCGATGCGGATTTTCACTGGCGCGATGCTTCCCGACGGCGCCGATACGGTGGTCGTGCAGGAGGACGTCGCGGCCGATCGCTCCGTGCTGACGTTGACCGGTGATGGCCCCGGCGCCCGCGGCCGCCATATCCGCGCGCGGGCCAGCGATTTTGCTGCGGGCGATTGCCTGCTCCCTGCGGGAACCCGCCTGACCCCCGGCGCGATTGCCGCCGCGGCGATGAGCGGTGCGGGCCAGCTCGCGGTCGGGCGCCGCCCCCGCGTTGCGATCCTGACCACGGGAGACGAACTCGTCCAGGCGGGGCGACCGCTCGCCCCGGGCCAGATCCCCGACAGCAACAGCCCAATGCTCACCGCGATGCTCGCAAGCGAACCCGCTATCGTCAGCCTGCCGCATCACGTCCGCGACGACCGCGCCATACTTGCCAAGCTTTTGAAAGAGTTGGCGCGACGTCACGACGTCATCGTCACCGTCGGCGGCGCGTCGGTCGGCGATCATGATCATGTCCGCGGCGCGCTCGAAGACGCGGGCGGAAACATCAATTTCTGGAAGATCGCGATGCGCCCCGGCAAGCCGCTGATCGCCGGAACGATCGGTGACGCCGTGCTGCTCGGCCTGCCCGGTAACCCGTCATCGGCGTTCGTCACCGCGACGCTCTTTCTTCTGCCCCTCGTTCGGCATCTTGCCGGCGCGCGCGATCCCTTGCCTGCGATCCACCAAGCGCCGCTCGCAATCGCGTTGGACGGCGGCGGCGCGCGCCGCGACTATCTGCGTGCGCGACTCGAGAGGGGCCGTCTCACCCCGCTGATCGGCCAGGACAGCGGCAGGACCATGCCGCTGGCGAGCGCGAACGCGCTGCTGATCCGCGACATCGGCGCACCGCCCTGCAATGCGGGCGCCATGGCCGACTATATCGTCATCGCTTGACAAGTCCCGCTCTGTTCCACTATCGTTCTCATTATGTCCGGTTCTGGTCCTGACGGAGGATGATCGATGTTGACCGCCAAGCAGCATGAACTGCTTCACTTCATTCAGCAAAAGCTCGACGCGGGCGGGATTTCGCCGTCGTTCGAGGAGATGAAGGAAGCGCTCGGACTCAAGTCGAAATCAGGCATACATCGCCTGATAAGTGCCTTGGAAGAAAGGGGTTTCCTTCGCCGCCTGCCCAATCGCGCCCGCGCACTCGAGGTGATCAAACTCCCCGAAGGCAGCAAGCCCGCTGTGGGCAATGATCGCGACAATGTCGTCCCGCTGCGCAAGCCCGCCCCCGCGATGCGGCCGATTGCCGCGAACGACATCGTCGAGGTGCCGCTGCACGGCAAGATCGCGGCGGGCGTCCCGATCGAAGCGTTCGAGGATTACAACAATCTCGCCGTCCCCGCTGCGCTGCTCGGCGCGGGCGAACATTATGCGCTCGAAGTGTCCGGCGACTCGATGGTCGAAGCCGGGATTTTCGACGGCGATTATGCGCTGATCCAGAAAGCGAGCACCGCGCGCGAGGGCGACATCGTCGTCGCGCTTGTGGACGGGCAGGACGCGACGCTCAAATATTTCCGCCGCGAAGGCCCGATGATCCGGCTCGATCCCGCGAACAGCGCCTATGAGCCGCAGCGCTATCCCGCCGATCGCGTCATTGTGCAAGGGCGCTTGTCGGGATTGCTTCGTCGTTACCACTAAGCTGTTGCGGGCGGCGCCACGGATGCGCATCGGCTCGACGCAGTGCGCTGACGGCGGTGGGCGGATCGGCGAGATAGAGCGCCAGCCCGCCGGTTTCGGCCAGGCTGTCGCGATCGATCGTCATCCAGCGTCCGACGCACTCGCGCGGTAACCAGCGGCCGCTGATCACGACATCGGCGGCGGCGCAGGCGGCGGCCATGTCGGCGCCCTCGATCCGATCACGCCCGCGCGATGCCAGGATGACGCGCCGCGCGGCGCCCTCGCCCTGGTTCCAGCGACAAAAATCGCGGTTGCATTCGACATGGTCGAGCTCGGCTAGCGCCGCCAGCGGCGTGTCGATCCCCGCCGCCTCGGACAGCGTATCGCGGACATAATCGCCCGCCCGGGCACGCAGCAGCGCGTAGCCGCCATCGGGCAGCGCCGCGGCGATATGCTTGCCGTCGCCCGTCACCAACAGATCGGGGCGCGCCTGGGCGAGCAGCGCCGCCATGCCGATCGCTACCGGGATCAGGCCCGCTCGGCGCCAGCGCGTTTGCCAGAGCAGAAACCACAACCCGCCGACCACGGTGATCACAAATCCCCACGGCGGAAATACAGGCAGCGTAGCGACCGCGCCGGGCGCCGCCGCAACCCAATGCGCCAGGGCAATGAGTGCGCCCAGCGCTGCTTCGGCAACCCACCAGAAAAACGCGCCGAGACCGATACTGTCGAATAGCAGCGCAAAAGCCTCGGCGGGCATGATGACAAAGGTCGTCAGCGGGATCGCGACCACATTGGCGAGCGCGCCATAGAGGCCCGCCTTGTGAAAATGGAACAGCGCGATCGGCGCCAGCGCGGCCTCGACGACCAGTCCGGTCAGGATGAGCGCTCCCACGCCGCGGCCCAGCCGAAACACCCAGGCCTCCTCGCGCCGCGCGACAAACCTGCGCATCCACCGGCTCTCGTGCAGCGCCACGATCGCGGTAACCGCGGCGAAACTCAGCTGAAAGCTCGGTCCCGCCAGCGCCTCTGGCCGCCACAGCATGACCAGCAACGCCCCCGCCGCCACCAGCCGCAGCGTCAACGCCTCGCGGCCCAGCAAAAAGGCGAGCATCACCAGCAAAGACGCGATGAACGATCGCAACGTCGGCACTTCGGCGCCGGCGAGCAGCGTGTAGCCGCCGCCCGCCAGCGCGGCGGCGGCGGCGGCGAGCGGCAGCACCCAGCCCCGCAGCGCCAATCGCCGACTGAGCGCGAGCAACCGCATCGACAGCAGCATCGTAAAGCCGACCACTGCCGTCACATGCAGTCCGCTGATCGACAGCAAATGGGCCAGCCCGCTGCGCCGCATCGCCTCGTCATCGGCCTCGCTGATCGCGCCGCGGTCGCCCGTCACCAGCGCCGCCGCGACACCGCCAGCAGACCCGTCGACCTGCTCGTGGATATGCCGTGTCAACCGCGCCCGCAGCGGCGGCGGCCCCTGGCCCGCACCGGGCGCACGGCCGATGTCGCCGATCACCGTCCCGACCGCGCCCAGTCGGTCGAACCAGGCGCGCTGGGCGAAATCATAGCCGCCGGGCAGGCTGGCGATCGGTGGCGGCATCAATCGCGCCCGCAGGCCGATCCGCTCGCCCGGGATGACCCCGGCGGCCTGCTCCTCGCTCGCCGTCACGCGCAATCGCGGCGGCAGGTCGGCGCGCGCGTGGGGACGGACGATCAACCGGACCTGTCCGCGCGCCGGTTGCGCGTCAACGCGCTCGACCTCGGCTGAAAAAGCAGTTGTGACCGGTTGCGCCAGCACCGGCGCCGCCACCCACAGCGCGCGGACCCAGATGAGCAGGATGCCGATCGCCATGACGCCGCAACCGATAACGATTGCGCGGCCCAGCCGCCGCTCCCAGCCGATCATGCCGCCTGCCAGCGCCCCCGCGCCCAGCGCCAGCAGCGCCCCGATCCAATGCATCGCCGTTGGCAGCGCCAGCCACAGCGCGATCCCGGCGCCCAGCGCGGCGGGAAGCCACAACGCGATCCGCTCGCGCTCTGCCTCGAGCCGCAGCTCGATGGCATCGCCCAGCGCTCCCCAGCGACTGCCGCGGCGCGGGGCAATGGGCGTTTGAAGCTGTCTTGTCGCCATGCTAGGGGCTCCCCGAACGCCGCCGCGACGCGCGGCAAATTGAGTGAAAGAGGCCGTGGTGGCAACCGATATTGAAACCGATATGACCGCGAAAACCCCGGAGGCAACCGGCGCCGATGTCGTAACCCGTTTTGCTCCGTCGCCGACCGGTTTCCTGCACATCGGCGGCGCGCGCACCGCGCTGTTCAACTGGCTGTTCGCGCGCCATCATGGCGGCAAATTCCTGCTCAGGATCGAGGATACCGACCGCGCGCGATCGACCGACGCCGCAATCGACGCGATCATCGACGGGATGCAATGGCTGGATCTCGATTGGGACGGCGAGACCGTGTTCCAGTTCGCACGCGCCGATCGCCATGCGGCGGTCGCCGCTGAATTGCTGGCGAAGGGCGAGGCCTATCGCTGTTATCTGACCCAGGACGAGCTCGCCGCGATGCGCGCCGAAGCGCAGGAAAAGCGCCTGCCCTTCCGCGTCCGCAGCCCCTGGCGCGACCGCAGCGACGGCGATCCGTCGATCCCGCACGTCGTTCGCCTGCGCGCGCCGCAGGAGGGTGCCGTAACCATTGCCGACAAGGTGCAGGGCGAGGTCACCGTCCAGAACGCCGAACTCGACGATTTTGTCCTGCTGCGCAGCGACGGTACGCCCACCTATATGCTGAGCGTCGTCGTCGACGATAACGATATGGGCGTGACGCACGTCATCCGCGGCGACGACCATCTCAACAACGCCTTCCGCCAGCTCGCGCTGATCCGCGCGATGGGCTGGCGGGAGCCGACCTATGCGCATGTGCCGCTGATTCATGGCGCCGACGGCGCGAAATTATCGAAACGCCACGGCGCGCTCGGCGTCGACGCTTACCGCGACGAAATGGGCTATCTCCCTGAAGCGGTGAACAATTATCTGCTCCGCCTCGGCTGGGGCCATGGCGACGATGAAATCATCAGCCGCGAACAGGCGACCGAATGGTTCGACCTTGCCCATGTCGGCCGCTCGCCATCGCGCTTCGACTTCAAAAAGCTCGAAAATCTCAACGGACATTATCTGCGCGAGGCCGACGATGCGCGGCTCGCCGCGCTGGTCGCGCCGCGCGTCGAAAAGCTTGCTGGCCGCGCGCTCACCGACGCCGAACGCGCTACGCTGACCCGCGCCATGGAATCGCTCAAACCGCGCGCCAAGACGCTGGACGAAGTCGCCGACGGCGCGATGTTCCTGTTTCAGGGCGATCCGTTGCCGGTGGACGAAAAGGCTGCCGAGGTGCTAAAGGCTGCGCCCAAAGGCTTGCTGGCTGCCGTGACGCAGCGGCTGCGCGGGCTGGACCAATGGACGATAGAAGAGCTGGACGCCGCCGTGCGGGCCGAGGCCGAAGCCGCCGAACTGGGACTCGGCAAATTGGCTGGACCGTTACGCGCTGCCTTAACCGGCCGCACCGTTTCCCCAGGGATTTTCGACGTGCTGTTGTTGCTCGGGCGTGATGTCAGTCTGGCCCGACTTGACGCAGTGCAACATTATCCGGCAGGGGCGTAGCCACGCTCTCTCCTCGCCGTCATAACAGGGAAAAACATATGACCGACCAACCCGCAAAAATCACCCTGGGCGACAAGACTGTCGAAAGTCCGGTATTGTCGGGCACCATCGGCCCCGATGTCGTCGACATCCGCAAATTCTATGCCCAGACCGGCGCTTTCACCTACGATCCGGGCTTCACCTCGACCGCCAGCTGCGAATCGCAGATCACCTATATCGACGGCGATGAGGGCGTGCTGCTTCATCGCGGCTATGCAATCGGCGATCTTGCTGAACATTCCAGCTTCATGGAAACCTGCTACCTGCTGCTGAATGGCGAACTGCCGAATGCGCAGGAACTGGCCGATTTTGACAATACGATCACTCGCCACACGATGCTGCACGAACAGCTGGCGACCTTTTACCGCGGCTTCCGCCGCGACGCGCATCCGATGGCGATCATGTGCGGCGTCGTCGGCGCGCTCAGCGCCTTTTATCACGATTCGACCGAGATCCACGATCCGCATCAGCGGATGATTGCCAGCCACCGGCTGATCGCCAAAATGCCGACGATCGCGGCGATGGCTTATAAATATTCGGTCGGCCAGCCCTTCGTCTATCCCGACAACAAGCTCAGCTACACCGGCAATTTCCTGCGCATGACCTTTGGCGTTCCGGCTGAGGAATATGAGGTCAATCCGGTCGTCGAGCGCGCGCTCGACCGCATCTTCATCCTCCACGCCGACCATGAGCAGAATGCGTCGACCTCGACCGTCCGCCTTGCGGGGTCGTCGGGCGCGAATCCGTTCGCGTGCATCGCCGCGGGCATCGCCTGCCTGTGGGGTCCCGCGCATGGCGGCGCCAATGAAGCTGCGCTCAACATGCTGCGCGAAATCGGCCGCCCCGAACGCATCCCCGAATATATCGCGCGCGCCAAGGACAAGGACGATCCATTCCGTCTGATGGGCTTTGGCCACCGCGTCTACAAAAACTACGACCCGCGCGCGACGGTGATGCAGAAAACGGTGCGCGAAGTATTCGACGCGCTGAAGGTCAATGACCCGGTGTTCGAAGTTGCATTGCAGCTGGAGGAAATGGCGCTCAGTGATCCCTATTTCGTCGAGAAAAAGCTGTTCCCGAACGTCGATTTCTATTCGGGCGTGATCCTGTCGGCGATCGGTTTCCCGACGACGATGTTCACTGCCCTCTTCGCGCTCGCCCGCACGGTTGGCTGGGTCGCGCAGTGGAACGAAATGATCTCGGACCCTGCCCAGAAAATCGGCCGCCCGCGCCAGCTCTACACCGGCCCGGCGCCGCGCGATTATGTACCGGTGGGTCAGCGCTGATCGGGTCCAAAACCCAAAAGAAAAAGGGGCGCGAAACCGCCCCTTTTTTTTGCCTGTTACGACCAGAACTAGCCGTCGCCCCCGCGAAGGCGGGGCCGCAATCGGTTTACGCGACCCCGCAGGAATAGGCGGCTAGCGGCCCCCGCCTTCGCGGGGGCGACGGTTTTTTGGAATGTCCGCTCCCCACCCCAAAGCGGACGCCATCGGCTATACCCCATCCCGCGCCGGCAAGCTCAACGTAAACCGCGCCCCCTGCCCCGGTGCGCTTTCCACCGTCAGATCACCGTCCATCGCCCGCGCCAAGCGTCGCGCGATGTAGAGCCCCAGCCCCGAACCGCCGCTGTCGGTGCGGCCCAGCCGCTCGAATTTTTCGAACACCACCGACTGCTGTTCGGCATCGATCCCCTGCCCCTGGTCGGCGACGGTGACCATCGCGCGGTCGCCCTCGCGGTCGACGCGGATCCAGATTTGCGAATTGTCGGGCGAATAGCGGATGGCATTGCCCAAGAGGTTGAGCAGCACCTGCAGCACGCGGCGGAACTCGCCCGTCGCGGGTGCCTTGTCGTCGACCTTGGGCGCGTCGATGCGGATGCCCTTTTCCTCGGCCTTCATGCCGAGCAGGCCGACCGCGCGGCGCGCCAGATCACCGAGATCGATTTCGTCGGCGGCCGCCTTGAACCCCGGGCGCTCGATATTCTGCAAATCGGCGAGGTCGTCGACCAACCCCAGCAAATGCCGCCCGGCATGGGCAATATCGCCCGCATAACGCGCATAATCGGCACGAATCGGCCCGTCGAACTGGCCCGAGATCGTCTCGGCGGTCGCGATGATCCGGCTCAGCGGACCGCGCAGTGCGCCGTCAATACGGCGACCGAACTGCGGATCGGACAGCGGCAGCGATCCGAACGCCGGGTCGATCAGCGTCGCCGCGGGGATTGCTTCAACCGCAGGGTCCGTTTCTGCCGCCGTCGCCGTGCCGCGAAATCCGGTGAAGCGCCCGACGCCGTCGAACAGCGCATCACCCGACAAGGTCATGGACAGCCGTTCGGTCCCGGCATCCGCCCGGACAAGCTGGCCGTCGAAACGCGATTGCCGCGCCAGCGCGCGGAGGACCGGAAAACGACCGTCGCCGTCGGGCTGCAGTTCGAACAGCTCGGACAGCGACCGTCCTTCCCAATCGGCAGGAACCGACGGCGCGTCGGGCGCCGCGCGCAGCGCGACCATTCGCAGCTGCTGGTCACACTCCCACGTCCACCCGTGCTGTGCTGCGATAGGGTCGGTGATCACCGGAATCTGCGGCTGGGTCATCGGACGCGTCCGCCAATCGCTGATCTCGAGCGCCGCCCCGTCGGCATCGGGAATGATGCGGACCAGAGCATGAATATCGCTATGGTCGTCGGCGGCGTGCAGCGGGCGGCTGACATCGCGGTGCAGCCGCTGCGCCAGCGCGACCAGTCGCGCCAGGTGCGGCAACGCCAGCGGCTTGCCGAGCCCCGCGCCTGCGCGCTGTTGCAGACGCAGCAGCGGCGCGTCGGCGCTAACCAGCGCGCCCGACCGGTCGATCCGGCCGCGGACGATCCGTTCGTCCATTATGCGGTCAGCCCCGACATCGGCAACGCGCCATCGTCGGCGACCGCACGGGCGGGCAACATCGCCAGCGACGCTTCCAGCGGCGCCATGGCAGCGCGATCGAGGCCCAGCGGCGCCAGCAACGATGACAGCGCCCCGGTCTCCGCGGTCAGCAGCGCCAGCGCCATGTCGCCATAGCTGCGGCGGTGCGCGGCTGCCGCCAGCGCAATCAGCGTCGGCCAGTCATGGCGAAGGATCGCGTCGCGCGCGGCATCGGCCAGTCCGGACCCCAACTGGTCGTGATACGCGGCGCCTGCGTGGGTGATCCCTTTCTCATCGGCATGGCGCTCGGTGGCGATCCGCACCGCGTCGCCCAGCTCGGCGGCGCGTTTATGGTCGTGACTGACCTCGGACAAACGCCAGCCGGCAATATCCAGCAGCACGGCGCGAAAGATGTCGTCGTCCAGATCGGCAACGGCAAGCGCGGGATGACCCAGCGCGTCGAACCGGCGGCGGTCGGCGATCTGCAACGCCAGATAGGCGCGGTCGACGTCGGACAACGGCGCATCGATTGAAGGCACGTCCGCCACCGCCTCGTCGGTTTCCGGCAAAATGGGCGGCGGGCTGCTACGCAGCATCGACAGGTCGCGCCAGCGATGCTCCTCAGCGCGCGCAAAGCAAATGCGCGCCAGCCGTTCGGCCCCCGGCAACCCGCCGCGCAGCCATTCGCGCCACAAGCGGTCGGTATCGATCGCGCGATCGAGCCGCGTCGCAACGTCGATGACCAGTCGCCGCGCGATGCCCAGCGACAAGGCGCGCTGCTCCTCGGTCAACCGCGCGACTGTCGGCGCCGCCAGATAGCCGGCGAGTTCGCGCAAGCGCGCGGACAGCGGATCGATGCCGGACAAGGAGGCGGAGTCAGTCATGCACGGTCGCGGATAGCAGGATGACGTTAATACGCGCTAAACCTTGAAGCGCTTTGTATTAGCGCGCTTCCGGACGACGCGCCAATCGCAGCCAGACCAATATCTGGAGCAGCGCGAGCAGCGGCAGGATCGCGAACATCAGCGACGAGAAACCGAATAGCAGCGCCGGGGCCAGCATGATCCACGCCTGATCGGCATCGGGCAGCAGCCAGTGAAAGCGCCGCCGCTCGCCCGAATCTTCGTACAGCGATCGCGCGACGAGGATCGTCGCGGCGAGGCATGGCGCCAGCGCAGCCTCTGAAAACGGCGGCATCTGGTGCCCCGGGCCTGCCAACGACACCAGCCACGGAAACACCGCCAGCAGAAGCCACGCAAAAATCCGGATGACGTCGCGCGCTCGGTCTTGCGCGGCACTTTCGGCGCGAAATGCCGACAGGAAACGCATCGCGGTCAGCCCGAGGCCGCCAAGGATGGCGACCAGCGCGCCCGCGGCCACCAGCCCGCTCGCCGCCAGCGCCGCGACTGCCACCCACAAAAGCGCGGTGACATAGGGCAAATAGCGCGCCGTCGTCGGCGATTTGACCAGCAGCGGCCCGGCGAGCCGGATGGTCGGCATCATGATCGCCGACCGGCCGAACCCCATCCCGCCATATTCGACCTGCTGGAGGCTCGACTGCTCGATCAGCGCCGCGGTCGGGCGATCGGTGACGATGGCAATCTCACCCTGCTCGAACAAGGCCGGTTCGCAATAGAGCCGCCGTGCGCCCGATTGCACCGCGAGGCGCAGCAGGGTGAGCATCATGTCCCATTCGCCCGGCATCGCGGCCAGTTCGGCCACCATCGGCTGCGATATACTCGCGAGCCCGCCCCAGCGCCGCGTCGCGTCAATGCGCTCGAACCCCTGCGTCAGCGGGGTGTCACCGGTGACGAGGATCGCGGGCGCTCCGGGTTTGGCGATCGCCGCATAATGCGTCCCGCCTGCGCGCAGCCCGTCGGTGACCAATATGATCCGGTCATCCTCCTGCACCAGCCCCATCAGGTCGGTGGCCGCGCGCACGGGGGTTATCTTCAGCCCGCGGCGGCGGATCCGGTCGCACGTCGAAAGCAGGTCGGCGGGTACTGCGGCCACCGCGACCGCGATATGTGTCACCCCGACATCGGCCAGCCGCGCCGCCTGCCGCTCGATCAATGTTTCGCCCGCGACGGTGACGAGCGCGCGCAGCCCGCCGTCGGGCAAGACTTCGCTGGCGCCAATCAGCGCGATCAGGGCCATCGACGGGCAGGACGAAGCAGGTTGGTCACGGCGCACCGTCATATGGCGCACAGCCGGTTTGGCAAGCATCGCTTGTCGCGGCGGCAACCGGCGTGATACGCCGCCGCGGTGACAGACGCTGGTTCGGCAGTAATCATCGGCGCTTCGGGCGGGATCGGCGGCGCCCTCGCCCAAGCTTTGCACGCCGATGGACGCCATGACGTCATCCACCGCTTCGCTCGCTCATTCCCGGCACCACATCGCATCGATCTCACCGACGAGGCCTCGGTCGCGGCCGCGGCGGCGCTAGTGCGTGACAGCGGCCCGCCGCCACGGCTGGTCATTGTCGCGACTGGCCTGCTTCACGCCGAGGGACGCCAGCCCGAACGCAAGCTCGCCGACATCGATCCCGACTGGATGGCGCGCAATTTCGCCGTCAATACGATCGGCCCGGTGCTGGTCGCCAAATATTTCCTTCCGCTGCTGCCGCGCCACGGGCGCACGCTGTTCGCGATGCTGTCCGCGCGCGTCGGCAGTATCGGCGATAACCGCAGCGGCGGCTGGTACAGCTACCGCGCCTCGAAAGCCGCGCTCAACCAGTTGGTGCGCAGCTTTGCGATTGCCGAGGCGCGGCGCAATGCCGACGCCCTTGTTGTCGCGCTGCATCCCGGCACCGTCGACACCGGCCTGTCGGCGCCATTCCAGCGCGGCGTCCCCCCTGAAAACCTTGCCAGCGCGCCCACTGCAGCCGCCAACCTGCTGCGCGTGCTGGGGGCGCTGACGCCCAGCCAAAGCGGCCGGATTTTCGCGTGGGACGGCAGCGAAATCATTCCCTGAAAACCCACCGAATCACTGGCATTTCCCGCCACCGTCGGCTAGGTAAAAGCCACTTCCCGAAAAGCAGAAAAAAAGGCCGGGTCTTGACCGAAGAAAATACGCCGACGCCGCCGTCCGAAGACGGCATTTCGCCGATCAATATCGTCGACGAAATGAAGACAAGCTACCTCGATTACGCGATGAGCGTGATCGTCAGCCGCGCGCTACCCGACGTGCGCGACGGCCTGAAACCGGTGCATCGCCGCATCCTCTATTCGGCGTTTGAAAGCGGCTATGTCGCGGGCCGCCCCTATCGCAAATCGGCGCGTATCGTCGGTGACGTTATGGGTAAATATCACCCGCACGGCGACAGCTCGATCTATGACGCGCTCGCGCGCATGACGCAGGACTGGTCGATGAGCGTCCCGCTCGTCGACGGCCAGGGCAATTTCGGGTCGATGGACCCCGATCCGCCGGCGGCGATGCGCTACACCGAATCGCGCTTGGCCAAAGTCGCGAACACGCTGCTTGGCGATCTCGACAAGGACACCGTCGATTTCCAGCCCAATTATGACGGCTCCGAATCCGAACCGACCGTCCTGCCCGCGCGCTACCCCAACCTGCTCGTCAACGGCGCGGGCGGCATCGCGGTCGGCATGGCGACCAACATTCCGCCGCACAATCTGGGGGAGGTGATCAACGCGACGCTCGCGACGATCGACAATCCCGAAATCACCCTCGACGAACTGATGGCGATCGTCCCCGGCCCCGACTTCCCGACCGGCGCGATGATGCTGGGCCAGGGCGGTGCACGCAATGCCTATGCCACCGGTCGCGGCTCGATCATGATGCGCTCGACGCACATCATCGAGGAAGGCAGGAACGATCGCCAATCGATTGTATTGACGTCGATTCCGTTTCAGGTCGGCAAATCGGGCCTGGTCGAGAAGATCGCCGAGGCGGCGCGCGACAAGCGGATCGAAGGTGTCGCCGACATCCGCGACGAATCGAACCGCGAAGGCGTCCGCGTCGTCATCGAGCTGAAGCGCGACGCGACCGCCGAGGTCGTATTGAACCAGCTGTGGCGCCACACCCCGGCGCAGTCGAGCTTCCCCGCGAACATGCTCGCGATCCGCGGCGGTCGCCCCGAAATGATGGGGCTGAAGACGATCCTGTCGGCGTTTATCGACTTCCGCGAGGATGTGATCACCCGCCGCTGCAAATTCGAACTGAACAAGGCGCGCGACCGTGCGCATATCTTGCTCGGTCTCGTCGTCGCGGTCAGCAATCTCGACGAAGTCGTCCGCATCATCCGCGGCTCGTCGAGCCCGGCGGCGGCGCGCGAGGCGTTGCTGCTGCGCGAATGGCCGATCGGCGACATCGCCCCCTATATCCGCCTCGTCGAAGCGATCGAGGGTGAGGTCGAAGAGGCGGCGACCTATCGCCTGTCCGAAGTGCAGGTAAAGGCGATCCTCGACCTCCGCCTGCACCGCCTGACCGCGCTTGGTCGCGATGAAATCGGCAAGGAACTCGGTGAGTTGGCGGCCGAGATTGAGGAACTGCTTTCGATCCTCGCCGACCGCGACAAACTCTACGCCGTGATGCGCGAAGAACTTGTCGCGGTGCGCGACGAATTCGGCAAACCGCGCCGCACCCTGCTCGCCCCCGCCGCCGACGGCATCGACGACGAGGATCTGATCGAGCGCGAGGAGATGGTCGTCACCGTCACCCTCGACGGCTATATCAAGCGCACCCCGCTCGACACCTTCCGCGCCCAGCGCCGCGGCGGCAAGGGCCGCGCCGGCATGGCGACGAAGGACGAGGACGTCGTCACCGAGCTGTTCGTCACCTCGACGCACACCCCCGTCCTCTTCTTCTCGACCGCGGGCAAGGTCTATCGCATGAAGGTGTGGCGCCTGCCCGAAGGCGGCCCGGCGACGCGCGGCCGCCCGATGATCAACCTCCTCCCGCTGGCGCAGGGCGAAACGATCTCGACCGTTCTCCCACTGCCCGAGGACGAGGCCGAATGGGGCAAGCTGCACGTGATGTTCGCCACGGCGAAGGGCAGCGTGCGCCGCAACAGCATGGACGCCTTCACCAACGTCCCGTCAAACGGCAAGATCGCGATGAAATTCGAGGGCGAGGACGAGGACGACCGCCTGATCGGCGTTGCCCTGCTCGACGAGAGCGACGACGTGCTGCTCGCGACGCGTCAGGGCAAGGCAATCCGCTTTGCCGGCGACGACGTCCGCGAATTCCAGAGCCGCAATTCGACCGGGGTGCGCGGGATGCGCCTCGCTCCCGGCGACGAAGTCATTTCGCTGTCGATCCTCCACCGCGTCGGCACCAGCAGCGAGGAGCGCGAAGCCTATCTCCGCGCCGCGCCGTGGAAGGACAATGAGAATGAACCGACGCTGGCGGGTGACCGCATGGCCGAGCTCGCCGCGCGCGAACAGTTCATCCTCACGGTCTGCGCCAACGGCTATGGCAAGCTGTCGTCGGCTTATGAATATCGCCGCACCGGGCGCGGCGGCCAGGGGATCACCAACATCGACAATATCGGCCGCAATGGCCCCGTTGTCGCCAGCTTCCCGGCAACGCAGGCGCATCAGTTGATGCTCGTCACCGATCAGGCGAAACTCATTCGCATGGGGCTCGACACGATGCGCGTCATCGGCCGCGGCAGCGCGGGCGTCCGCCTGTTCGACGTCGCCAAGGACGAGCATGTCGTCTCGGCGGCGTTGATCGAGGATGGCGACGAGGATGAGGCCGAAGGCGTCGAGGCCACCGAGGCCGGGGCCGAACCCCCGGCAACGGACGCGCCTTCCGCATGACCGCCGCGACCGCCTTCAAGATCCTGACCCAGCAGCAATGGGCCGATTTTGAACGCGAGCGCGTGTTCCGCGGCGCCCCCGTGGACATTGCCGACGGCTATATCCATCTGTCGATCGCCGAACAGCTGGAAGGCACGATCGCGAAATATTTTGCCGATTGCCGCCCGCTGATGATCGCCGAGGTGGACCTGCTCCTCCTCGGCGACGCCGTCCGTTGGGAGCCAGCCCGCGGCGGCGAGCTGTTTCCGCATATCTATGCCGAACTGCCGATCCATGCGGTCGTGAGGCTGCAAAAGCGCGACTGACGATCTTTGCCCCCGCGCCCGCCGGGCGGTGACCGACACTCATCGACAATTGTTCGCCGTCGGTCGGTTCTTGCTTCGGCTGCCCCCATGCGCCTACCACTGTCGGTCATCGCACAACATATTGGGGGAAATCGACAATGCGCCTGATTCTTGCCGCCGCCCTGCTGGCCTCGACCGCACTGCCCGCCGCGCACGCGCATGAAACCGCCGCGCCCGCCGCGGCATCGACGCCGGTTCCCAAGGAAGTTCTGCTCAAACCGCCCGCCAATGCGGTCCGCTATCTCGTGGTTTCCGAAGCCGGACAGCATGGTACCCAGTGGCAATGGCAATTGCCCGATGGCCGCACCGCCTATCGCTGGTCGCAGGAACTGCGCGGCTGGATCACCGAGATGGATCAGGTCACCACCTTTGCCGCGGACGGCACGATTGCGGCGACGACCGTTCGCGGCGTGACGATGTCGGGCGACGCGGCGGAGGATTATCGCGTCGCGGGCGGCCGCGCGACTTGGAAAACGGCGACCGACGCGGGCGAAGCCGCAGCAGGCGGCTGGTATATCCCGGCGGGCGGCGTCGGCATCGCCAATGCCCCGCTGATCAACGCGCTCGCCGCCGCGGGCGACAAGGGGCTCGATTTCCTGCCCAGCGGCAAGGGCCGTATGAGCTTTGGCCCGACCCAGGTGATCCAAGGCCCGAACGGCCCGAAAACCGTCCAGCTCGCCTTCATCAGCGGCATCCTGCCCTCGCCCTATCCGGTCTGGCTCGACGAACAGAAACGCTATTTCGCCGACGTCAGCTTCTTGTCGGTGATGCCCGCGGGTTATGAAGGCGCGCTCCGCCAGCTGCGCGATGCGCAGGACGCCGCGACCGCCGCCACCGTGGCCGCAATCGCCAAACGCTTTCAATCGCCTGCCGCCAGGGCGCCGGTGCTGTTCGACAATGTCCGGCTGTTCGACGCCGACAAGGGCACCTTCCTGACCGATCGCGCCGTGCTGGCACAGGACGGCAAGATTGTCGCGATCGGCGCCGCCGGATCATTGAAAGCCCCCTCGGGCGCGCAGGTCATCGACGGCGCCGGCAAGACGCTGGTCCCCGGCATCTGGGACAGCCATCTGCACATCGGCGACGACTGGAGCGTGCTCGCCAACATGGCGAACGGGATCACCAGCTTCCGCAGCCCCGGCACCACCTTCGACCGCGCGGTCGACGCGACCAAGCGCCGCGCCGCGGGAACGCTGCTCATGGGCGAGCCCTTCATCTCGGTCATCATCGACAAAAAGGATCCCCTCGCCGCGCAGGGCGCCGAAGTGGTCAGCAGCGAGGCCGAAACGATCGCCGCGGTGCGGCGGGTCAAGGATGCCGGGCTGTGGGGGATCAAATTCTACACCTCGATGAACCCGGCGTGGATCGCCCCCGCGGCCAGTGAAGCGCACAAGCTCGGGCTGCACGTCCACGGCCACGTCCCCGCCACGATGAAGCCCAGCGAAGCCGTCGCGGCGGGCTATGACGAGCTCACCCACCTCAATTTCGTCGTGATGGAATCGATGCCGCGCGACGTCATCGACCGCGCTAACACCCGCCAGCGGATGGAAGGACCGGCGCGCTATTTCAAGGACGTCGACCTCGACGCGCCGCTGATGTCGGGCTTCATCGCCGACCTGGCGAAAAGGAAGACGCTGGTCGACCCGACGATCGTCATCTTCGAAGGCATGCTGACGCAGGACGGCGGCAAGCCGCACCCGGCCTATGCCCCCTATATGGGCATCGTCTCGCCGGTCATCGAACGGTCGAACTTCATCGCGGGCGGCTATCCGCTCGTCGAGGGGCTGACCCGCGACGATTACCGCAAAAGCTATGCGAAGATGGTGGAACTGGTCGGCCGGCTGCACAAGGCGGGCGTGCCGATCGTCGCCGGGACCGACGGCTGGGGCATCGAACTCGTCCGCGAACTCGAAATCTATCAGCAGGCCGGTTTCACCCCCGCTGAAGCGATCCAGAGCGCAACGATCATCCCCGCCCGCGTCGTCGGCGCCGACAAACGCACCGGCTCGATCGCAGTGGGCAAGGAAGCCGATATGGTGCTGGTCGACGGCGATGCCTCAACCGACCTCGGCGCCCTGCGCCGCGTGGTGACGGTGGTCAGCGACGGCTATGTGATGGATGCCGACGCGCTGCGGACTGCGGCGGGGTTCAGCGGGCGCCCGAAATAGGGAGCGGCGCTGGCCGCCTTTTTCGGGCAGGCGCTATTTATGTCGTCACGGTCGTCCGCTTTGGGGTGGGGAGCCACCATATACTCCTCTCCCCTTGAGGGAGAGGATAGCGCAGCTTGCTCCGTCAGGAGCTAGCGAAGCTTGGAGAGGGGATGGACGCCAGCAGGCGTAAGCCCCCTATCAACTACGGCTAGGCAGCAAGCTGCCAAGCCTTCGTATCTCTCCCTCAAGGGGAGAGAGGAAATGACGTACGTCCGCAACCGGGCTTGCCCCGCCAGCCCAAACCTACCGCCGCTTCGCCTTCCACGCCCGCACTGCCGCCATCGTCTTTTCGACATGCGCCTGCGGTTTGCTGTCGGTATAGCGCAGCAGGATCGTCCCATTCGGCGCGATCACGAAGGACGTGCGGTTCGACAACCGGGTGCCGTCTGGACGCTGCATCACGGCGTTGTAACGCGCCGCGACCGTGGCGCCGGGATCCGCCACCACCGCAAATTTGTCGCGGCATTCGGATTTTGAAAATTCGGCGACGCGTTCGATATTGCCTGCGGTGACGCCGACGACGCGGGCGCCGAGCTTAGTGAAATCGTCGCTCGCCTCGGCAAACAGATGCGCCTCCATCGTGCAGCCGGGGGTGAAAGCAGCGGGGAAGAAATAGAGGACGACCGGCCCCTTTTTCAGCATCTGGCTGAGCGACAGGCGGACGGGTTTTCCGGCCAGCGCCGCGCTCAGGGTAAAGTCGGGCGCCTTCGCGCCTTGCTGACGGGCCGCCGTGTCCAGCGCGGGAACCACCGCCAACGACAGGCCAGCGCCGAGCCCAATCGCCAATTTGATCAGCATTTTCATCTGCGGCCTCCGTCCGGGTGGCGGGAAACCACCCGCGGGGCCATAGTATCGCCTGTCGCCCAGACTGCAATCACTGACGGTCAAGGGCTCTGAACGGAACCGTCGCGGCCAAGCGGCTCCGGTTCCGTTCAGGGACCGACACCGATCAGCAGCGACGCCCGCCGCGATCGATTTCGCGGCCGATCAGCGCGCCTGCGGCGGCACCGATGATCGTGCCCGGCGCGCGATCGCCGTACCGATCGACTTCGCGGCCAAGCAACGCGCCCGCGGCGCCGCCGACGATCAGGCCGGTGGTGCCGCTGTCGCGGCGGCAATAATAGCGGCGGTCGCGATAATGGCTGCGGCGATAGTCGCGGCGATCATCGCGCCGATAATCGCGCCGGTAATCGCGATAGTCGCTGCGGTCGCCATAATAGCCATGGCGGTGGTGCCGGTCGCGCGCGTCGGCTTCGGCAGGCAGCGCGGTGATCGTACCGGCGCCGATCAGCGCCGCGAGCGCGAGTTTCTTGAGCTGGAACATACTCTTCTCCAAATTCGACCCCTTGGCGCAAAATTAGGAAAACAAAGATGGCGCTGGGCTGAACTGGGCGCGCCATTGCGCCGCGCGCGCATCGTTTCGGCGATGTTTCGGGGCAGTCTGCCGCGCCCGATTGACCGCACCGGCCAATCGGCGCAGCATGGCGGCATGACCCTGACCATCACCCCCAGCGGGCAGGCCTGCGGCGCGCGCGTGACCGACGTCGACCTGACCCAGCCGCTCGATCCCGCCACCGTCGCCGCCATCCGCGCCGCCTGGCTCGACCATCATGTCCTCGCCTTCCCCGACCAGGAGATGAGCGACGATGATCTGGAACGCTTCACCCGCTATTTCGGCGGCTTTGGCGACGATCCCTTCATCCGCCCGATCCCCGGCCGCGATCATGTCATCGCGGTCCGGCGCCGCGCCGACGAGACCGCGCCGCTGTTTGCCGAAAACTGGCACAGCGACTGGAGCTTTCAGGCGCGGCCGCCCGCAGGCACCTGCCTCTTCGGCATCACCATCCCGCCCGTCGGCGGCAACACCGAATTTGCCAACCAGCACGCGGCGCTCGACGCGATGCCTGCCGCACTACGTTCACGGATCGAAGGTTTGCAGGCCGTCCACAGCGCCCGCGCGGGCTATGCGCCGTCGGGCATGTATGGCGCGAACGACAAGAACCGCAGCATGGATATTCGCTCGGGCGACGAAGCGCTGGAAACCCAGCGTCATCCTTTCATCCGTGCCCATCCCGAAACCGGCCGTCCCGGCCTGTTCGGTTGCGCCGGTTACATCATCGGCTTCGATGGTCTGGACGATGCCAAGGCGCTGCCTTTGCTCTACGAACTCATCCAGTGGCAGGGGCGCGAGGAATTTCGTTACGCGCACCAGTGGGAGCCCGACATGCTGGTGATGTGGGACAACCGCTCGGTCCTGCACCGCGCCACCGGCGGCTACGACGGTTATGACCGGCTGCTCCACCGTACGACGATTGCGGCGTGGGAGGGGCAGTGAGGAGGGGCAGAGCGGCTGCTTGGGGTTGAGGAGCCACCTCTTTTTTCGTCATCCCGGCGAAAGCCGGGATCTCACCCTATCGTTTCGCTGCACCGGCGAGATCCCGGCCTTCGCCGGGATGACGATGTTATAGTTGGCGGCTTTACCGCTCAGCCACGCCCCTCCCTCGCCAACACGCTCACCACCCCCCAGGCGATCAGCGCCTGCCCGCCAAAGTAAAGCGGCCACACCAGCCACAAGGTCACATCCTTGCTCAGCGCCCCACCCTCCCCGGCAAAGATGAACAGGTCGCTCGCCAGAAACGCCATCGCGCCGACGCCGGTGCGATAGCGCGGAAAACGGCTCGTCCAGGCGGTCGCCGCCATGATCGCTACCCCTCCGGTATAGGCGATCGCCGCGGCCATCAGCGCCGCTTCGGCCCCGCGGGTCAACCCCCACGCGATGAGCAACGCCAACGGCACCAGCACCCACGCCAGCAGTTTCTGCGACGCGGTCAGGCTGGGCCGCCGGTTGCGCAGATAGAGGATGATCGCGATCAGATGCCCGGTCGCGAACGCCGCCGCGCCCGCCAGCATCCCGACCGCATCGAGCAGCCAGTCGCCGAGCGCGCCGAACGCCAGCACTGCCGCGATCAGCCTGCCGTCGCCGGATCGCGCATTCATCGCGGCCCACGCGGCGAGCAGCCCGACTCCCGACGCCTTCCACGCCCAGATCGCCGGCCCGTCGAGCCGCATATAGACCGCCGCGAAATAGCTGATCCCGCCAACCAGTGTCGCCAGCCACAGCCACCGCGCCCGATCCCAACCCTGCTCACTCATGCCCGCCCCTTTGCATCTTGCCCGCAACGCGCCTAGTGCGCGGCAGATTGGTTGCAAGTCAACGGATAGGGTAAATGGCGGAATACGACGTGCACATCATCGGCGGCGGCCTCGCCGGGTCCGAAGCCACGTGGCAACTGGCCGAGGCGGGGTATCGCGTCCGCCTGTCCGAAATGCGCGGCGGCGGCGACATGACGCCGGCGCATCAGGGCGACGCGCTGGCGGAGATGGTCTGTTCCAACAGCTTCCGCAGCGACGACGGCGACAGCAATGCCGTCGGCCTGCTCCATCGCGAGATGCGGACGCTGGGCTCGATCATCATGCGCGAGGCCGATGCGACCAAGGTGCCCGCGGGATCGGCGCTCGCAGTCGATCGCGACCTGTTTGCAGGCGGCGTCACCCGCGCGCTCGAAGCGCATCCGAACGTCGCCATTGCCCGCGAACGCATCGATACGCTGCCCAGCGCCGGCCTGACGATCGTCGCCACCGGCCCGCTCACCGCCGCCGCGCTTGCCGACAGCATCGGCGCCGCGACGGGCAAGGACGCGCTTGCCTTTTTCGACGCGATCGCCCCCATCGTCTACCGCGACAGCATCGACATGAACATCGCGTGGATGGCGAGCCGCTGGGACAAGGTCGGTCCGATCGGCGACGGCAAGGATTATATCAACTGCCCGATGGACAAGGACCAATATCATGCCTTTGTCCAGGGGCTGATCGACGGCGACAAGACCGAGTTCAAGGACTGGGAAAAGGACACGCCCTATTTCGAAGGCTGCATGCCGATCGAGGTGATGGCCGAACGCGGCGTCGAAACGCTCCGCTTTGGCCCGATGAAGGGCGTCGGCCTTGACAATCCACGCACCGGGCGCTGGCCCTATGCCGTCGTCCAACTGCGGCAGGACAATGCGCTCGGCACGCTGTGGAACATGGTCGGGTTCCAGACCAAGCTGAAGCACGCGGCACAGGTCGAGCTGTTCCGCACCATCCCGGGGCTCGAAAAGGCCGAGTTCGCGCGCCTCGGCGGGCTTCACCGCAACAGCTTCATCCGTTCGCCCGAGCTGCTCGATCATCAGCTGCGCCTGAAATCGGCGCCGCATATCCGTTTCGCCGGGCAGATCACCGGCTGCGAGGGCTATGTCGAAAGCGCCGCGATCGGCCTCATAGCCGCGCGCTTTGCCGCTGCCGAGCTGGCGGGCCGCACGCTGCCCCCGCCCCCGCCCGAGACCGCGCTTGGCGCGCTGCTCGGCCATATCACCGGCGGCGCCGATGCCGCGAGCTACCAGCCGATGAACGTCAACTTCGGCCTGTTCCCGCCACTCGCCGACGAGGTTCGCAAGAAGGATCGCAAGCTCGGCTATACCCAGCGCGCGGGCGCCGCGCTGGCGGATTGGGTAAAGGTCGCCGAGGGCGTCGCGGCCTGACCGTCGCTCCCGCGCAGGTCAACAGCTACACTTCGCCTTCACCGGCCGTTTCGGCGCCGTCGTCGCGAACTCTGCGCGCGTCAGGTCGCCCGATTTGTCGCCGTCGGCCCCGGCAAAGCGCGCGCCCGTCGCCGCCGCCCATTCCTCAAAGGTCAGCAGATTATTGCCGTCCTTGTCGAGCTTGCGAAACGCTGCGGTACGCGACGACATCAGTTCGACGCGGCTGATCCGGTCGTTGCGGTCGCGGTCGAAGCGGTTGAAGCGCCGTTCCTCGCGCGACGCCTCCTTCGCGGCGGGCAAAGCGGGCGGCGCTGGTCCGCGCGTCGGGGCATTCGGCCCGGCCACCGGGATCGCGGCGAGCGCGGGCGGCGGATCGGGCAGCAGCTCCTCCTCGGCAACCTGCGTATAGCCCGCCCACAGGAACAGGCCGCCGGTCAGCAGCAGCGCGCTGGCCACGCCGCCGATCAGAAAACGGGAAATTGCCATCCGCCCCTCCGCTTTGTCCGATCCTGTTGGCTATCACGGCGCCGCCGCTAGCGGCAACAATCGGAACCGATATGGCGACGAATATTTATCGGTAAAACCATTCAAAACGACCCGGTTCATGGCTATATCCGATCAATGTCGAACTACCTCCCTACGCTGAAGCAGATGCAATATCTCGTCGCGCTGCACGACCATGGCCATTTCGGCCGCGCCGCGGACGCATGCAACGTCACCCAGTCGACGCTGTCGGCAGGGATCCGCGAGCTCGAAACGCTGCTCGGCCAGACCCTCGTCGAACGCACGCGCCGCGTCGTCCGCTTCACCGTTCTGGGCAATGCGATCGTCGACAAGGCCCACCGCGTGCTGCGCGAGGCCGAGGAGCTCGCCGACATGGCCGCCGCAGCCGCGGCGCCGCTCGTCGGCGAACTGCGGATGAGCGTGATCCCGACCATCGCCCCCTTCCTGCTGCCGAACATGCTGCGCTTGCTGCGCCGCGAACGCCCGGCGCTCAAGCTGTTCCTGCGCGAAGAACCGAGCGCGCAGGCGTGCGAGTCGCTCCATCACGGTACCGTCGACTGCGTCCTGCTCGCGCTGCCCTACGCGTGCGGCGACGTCGAGAGCGAGCCGCTGTTCGACGACGCGCTGTTCGTCGCCTTCCCGGGCGACCAGTCCGAAGAGCTGCCCGCGATGGTCAGCGCCGACCAGATCGACCCGGCGCAGATGCTGATGCTCGAGGACGGTCATTGCCTGAAAGACCACGCCCTCGCCGCGTGCAACCGCCCCGAATTGCGCGCCGGGGCGCGGATGATGGGAACCTCGCTGCATACGCTGGTACAGATGGTCGACAATGGCCTGGGCATCACCATGCTGCCGCAAATGGCGATCGAGGCCGGGATCCTCGACCACACCGACATCGACACTCGCCCGCTCGATTCGGATCACGACTGGCGGACGATCGCGTTGGTGTGGCGCAAGGGCAGCCCGCGGGCCGACGAGTTCCGGATGCTGGCGGATATATTCCGGAAGCATCGGGCGGGGTGATCTAGCGCCAAATACCCCGTTCGTGTCGAGCGAAGTCGAGACACGCGAAGGCACGCGCGAACCGCGCGTCTCTCGACTTCGCTCGAGACGAACGGACGTTAGTTTAGCTCCATCTTTCGGCCCGCACCTCATCCCCCGCTCGCGCCTCGACCCACGCCACACGTCCGTCCGCGAACATCTCGCGTTTCCACAGCATCACGTCGGTCTTGAGCCGGTCGATCAGAAACTCGCACGCCGCCAGCGCCTCGCTGCGGTGCGGGCTGCTCGCCAGCACCAGCACGATTTTGTCACCCGGCGCCATCGCCCCCACGCGGTGGATCAGCGTCAGCGCCGCGAGCTGCCAGCGCTCTGCCGCGGCCCGCGCCAGATCGCGCAGCCCCGCTTCGGTCAGCACCGGATGATGCTCGAGGAACAGCTGGACCAGCCCGCCATCGCCGCGCACCCGCCCGATGAAGCTGGCGCTCGCACCATGGCCGCCCGCATCGTGCCGGTCGAGTTCGGCGCCGACATCGATCGCCGCAGCCTGCACTGCGACGCGGATCATCCGCCCGTCACCGGCGGGAACAGCGCGATCTCACGCGCCTCGCCCAGCGGCGCCCCCGCTCCTGCCATCACGCCGTCGATCGCAGCGCGAATCCGCTCCGGCTCGGCAAAGGCCAACGCCCCGCGCGCATCGCGCGCCGCCAGCCAAGCCAGCAGCGCGGTCAGGTCGGTTATATCGGCGGGCAGGTCGACGACCTCTTCGGCCGTCCCCATGCGCTCGCGCACCCAGGCGAAATAGGAAATGCTAAGCGCCATCGCGCTAGTCCATATGCTTCAGGCCGACGCGCAGATAATCCCAGCCGGTGATCAGCGTCAGCACCGCCGCGCCCCACAGCGTCGCCAGCCCGACCGTCTTGACCCACTCGAACGCAGGGAGCGCTCCGGCCAGGATCAGCGCGCCGAACGACACGAGCTGGAACGTCGTTTTCCATTTCGCCAGCTGGGTGACCGGCATCGACACCTGCAAGGTCGCGAGGAACTCGCGCAGCCCCGACACGATGATCTCGCGCAGCAGGATCATCAGCGCGGCAATGACATGGTAACCCGCGATGTCGCGAGTGAACACCAGCAGCAGGATAACCGCGGCGATCATGATCTTGTCGGCGATCGGGTCCAGAAACGCCCCCAACCGCGATACGATGCCGCGCGAACGTGCCACATAACCGTCAAAATAATCGGTAATGCCCATCAGGCAGTACAAACCGAACGCCAGCGCATAATCGATCGGCTTGGGCTGGTGCGATCCCTCGACCACCCCCGGCCACAGCAGGAACAGCAGGATGGGCACCGCCAAAATGCGCGACAATGTCAGGATGTTCGGAAGACTCAGCATGACCCCTGATTCCCGCCGGCGCGGCGCGTTAAACCCAAAATGGGCTTTGACCCTGCCTGCCCTAACCGATAAGCCCCCCGCGCGACAACAATATTGCCGTGACGTCGCGGCGTTGTCCGATTGTCAGGCTGCAAAAGTGGATTTTCAATGACCGGTTCCTTTGCGCTGATGAAGCAACGCCGGTTCCTGCCCCTGTTCGCGACCCAGTTCCTCAACGCGTTCAACGACAATTTCTACAAGATGGCGATGGTGATCCTGGTCACCTTCACCATCTACAAGGATCCGGAGACCGAGGCGTGGTTCAACGCGCTGGCTGGCGGCCTGTTCATCCTGCCTTTCTTCCTGTTTTCGGCGCTCGCCGGGCAGCTTGCCGACAGCACCGACAAGACGCGGATGATCCGCCTGATCAAGACCGCCGAAATCTTCATCATGATCGTCGGCGCCATCGGCATCTGGCTGCATCTGGTGCCGGTCATGCTGCTGGCGCTGTTCGCGATGGGAACGCACTCGACCTTCTTCGGCCCGATCAAATATGCGATCCTGCCCCAGCATCTGGAGGAGGACGAGGTGCTCGCCGGGACGGGCTGGGTCGAGGCGGGAACCTATATCGCGATCCTCGGCGGCACCATTGTCGGCGGCCTGACCCCGCCGCATATCGCCATTCCCGGAATCATCATCGTCGCCGTCATCGGCCGCCTGACCGCCAGCTACGTTCCCGCCGCGCCGCCCGAGGCCGAAGCGCAGGGGCTGGTCATCGACCATAATGTCTTTCGCTCGTCGTGGCGGCTGGTCAATTCGACGATGCACATCCCGCGCCTGTTCCTGGCGATCGTGTCGATCAGCTTCTTCTGGGCGATCGGCGCGATTCTGGCCGCGCAATTTCCGCCCTTGGTCAAGAATGCGCTCGGCGCAGACAACACGGTTGCCACGCTGTTCACAGCGATATTCTCGGTCGGCGTCGCGATCGGCTCGATCATCGTCAACCGGCTGCTGAAAGGGCATGTGTCGGCGCGCTATTCGCCGGGATCGGTGATCGTGATGGGGCTGTTCGTCCTCGATCTGTGGTGGAACGTCAAAGGCTGGGAGCATATCGGCACCGAGTTGATGAACTGGCGCGACTTTCTGGCGCTGACGACCGGCGACCGCATCATCCTCGACCTGCTCGGCATCGCGATCGCCGGGGGCATGTTCGTCGTCCCGCTCTACGCCTTCCTGACCACCACCGTCGCCAAATCCCAGACCGCGCGCACCGTGGCCGCGAACAATATCGTCAATTCGGGCTTCATGGTCGCGGCCACCTTGCTGCTCAGTGTGCTGATCGGCATCGGCCTGACGATCGACGACACGCTGCTGATGGTGGCGGCGATGTGCCTGGTATCCGCGGTGCTGGCGTGGAAGCTGCACAAGGCGTGCGATTAGAAAGCTAATGGTGCTTGCTTCTGGGGCGGTGAGCGGACGTTCCGACCGACCGTCGCCCCCGCGCAGGCGGGGGCCGCGGTCGGCCTTCAGATCAAAAACATCATCGTCGCGGTAAAAAACACCGCGAAACTCTGCAAGAACAGCCTCAGGTCGTTCCCGGCAAAAATCGTCACCGGCTCGCGGTGCGCCGCCAGCGCCGTGCGCAATTCGCCCTGCCAGTCGGTGGGCGCGAGTAGCCGCGCGATCGTCAGCTGGCGGGCGCCATGAGCCTGAAGACGGCGGCGAATGTCGATGCGATCCGAGTCCATGCCCGGCAAGCTATGCCGGTCTTAACGAGTTGGTAAGGTTAAAAGATCGTTAACAGATGCAGCGTGTCAAAGCGGCACAGCGGCTAACCCTTTGGGATAGGTCGGACCCGCACCGTTCGCCCATCGCGCGCGCCGACCTGAAACGGCTTGCAGCGCTGCGGTCGCATCCGCGGCCCCAGACACAGGCGGACTTCCTTCAGCCACCCCTGCCGGTCTGTCGTCACCGCAATCATCGGCGCGGTCACGCCGCGATTGGCTGCGGCAAAGGCGCGGCGGACGCTGCCCGCGGTCTGCGGCCGTGCCGCCAGCGCCACCATGTCGGGGAAACGCACGGCGCGGAACAGTATCGCGGCAGAGCGGAAATAGGCGGCGGGATGCGGGCTCATGCAGGTACCATGCTTCGCCCATTCATGCTGGAGCAGCTGCGCCGATGGCGTCATGCACAGATGCTGTTTCAGCACCGGCTGCGGCACGATCTTGGCCGGGCGGCACCATTGCGGATAGTCGCGGCTGTCGGTTTCGGGCCACAACCCGTGCAGCACCCAGCCGAAACGGCCATTTTCGCCCGCACATTGGAACCGGTCGCGCGCGTCGCGCGGATCGCGGACATTGGCGCAATGCTGCGGCGACCAGCTCATCGCGAGCAGATAGCCGGTGATCGGCGGCTTGCGTACAGGTTCGCCGCGCTTGGGCTGTTCCAGCCGCGGGACCGGGATCCGATCGGGGATTTGGCACGCGAGCGCCTGCGCTTTTGCTGCGGTGGGTACGAGGAGCAGCGCGAGTGTGGTCGCGGCCCTCCACCGTCGCCCCCGCGCAGGCGGGGGCCGCCGTCGGCCTTTTCCTCCGTCGCTGGGTAAAACGGCAGCGGCCCCCGCCTTCGCGGGGGCGACGGTAGAATCTTCAAACCAGCGCAAAATCGAGCCCGATGTCCGCCGCGGGCGCCGACTGGGTCAGCCGCCCGACCGACACATAGGTCACTCCCGTCGCGCCGATCGCGCCGATCGTGTCGAGCCGCACCCCGCCCGATGCCTCGGTCGGCACCTTGCCGCCAACGATCGCCACACATTCGCGCAATTCATCGAGCGTCATATTGTCGAGCAAGAGATGCGTCGCCCCGGCGGCGAGCGCGGGTTCGACCTGCGCCACCCGGTCGACTTCGACAATGATGTCGGCGATCCCTGCGACGACCGCACGCCGCACCGCTTCCTCGACCGATCCGGCGACCGCGACATGATTGTCCTTGATCATCGCCGCGTCCCACAGGCCCATGCGGTGATTCTTCGCGCCGCCCATCCGCGTCGCATATTTCTCCAGTACCCGCAGGCCGGGGATCGTCTTGCGCGTGTCGAGCAACGTCGCGCCGGTTCCGGCCAGCGCGTTCACATATTGCCGCGTCATCGTCGCGATCCCCGACAGATGCTGTACGGTGTTGAGCGCCGACCGTTCGGCAGTCAGCATCGCGCGGGCATTGCCCGACAGCCGTATCAAATCGCTGCCCGCGCCAACTTCGGCGCCTTCGGCGACCAGAATTTCGATCTCCATGGCTGGATCGAGCGCGCGAAAGAAAGCTTCGGCGATCGGCAGCCCCGCGACGATGATCGGATCGCGGCTGTCCATCACCCCGCCAAAGCGGGCGTCGGCGGGAATCACGGCCATCGATGTGATGTCGCCCCCGGCCCCCAAATCCTCGGCAAGGGTAGCACGAACGAAGGCGTCGAGGTCGAAGTCGGGAAGGGAAAACTGGGTCATGTGATCCGCGATAATCGGCCCGCTGCGCAAATCAACTTGACGTTTACGTAAACTAGCGCTGACATGGGGCACAGGTTGAGCCGTTCACTCCTCCGTTCGTGCTGCGCTTGTCGAAGCACCGTCCTTTTCTTCCGACGTCGAAAGAAAGGCGGCCCTTCGACAAGCTCAGGGCAAACGGTCCGGGGGGCGGCGCATAAGAAAATGGAGAGGCCCAATGCAATCCCCGATCTGCGCGATGCTTGGCATCGAATTCCCCCTGCTCGCCTTCTCACACTGCCGCGATGTCGTCGTCGCCGTATCAAAGGCGGGCGGCATGGGCGTCTTTGGCGCCGCGGCGCTGCCGCCCGAACGGCTAGAAGAAGAGCTGCAGTGGATCGATGCGCATATCGGCGGCAAGCCCTATGGCGTTGACCTGATCGTCCCCAACAGCTTCGTCGGCAAGGGCGAGGCGCCCTCGTCGGGCGCGGCTAAAGTCCCCGAAACGCATCTTCAGTTTGCCGCCGACCTCCTCGGCAAATATGACGTCGATGCTTCGGGGCTCGAAGCCGCGATGAAAAGCCGGCAGAGCTTTGGCGACAATATGCACGAGGATGGCGCGGCAAGACTGCTCGAAGTCGCGTTCCGCCACCCGATCCGCCTGATCGCCAACGCGCTGGGCGTCCCCCCGCCGCTGATGCTGGAGCTTGGCAAGCGCCACAATGTTCCTGTCGCCGCGCTCGTCGGCACCCGCGATCATGCGCTGGCGCAGGTTCGCGCGGGAGTCGACATCCTGGTCGTCGCGGGCGGCGAAGCGGGCGGCCATTGCGGCGAAGTCGCGACGATGGTGCTGGTCCCGGAGGTCGCGGCGGCGCTCGACGCGATTGGCGACACGACACCGATCCTTGCCGCGGGCGGTATCGTCACCGGGCGCCAGATGGCGGCGGCGATGGCGATGGGCGCGCATGGCGCGTGGTGCGGGTCGGTCTGGCTCACCACCGCCGAGGCCGAAACCAATCCCGTCGTGAAGGAAAAAATGCTCGCGGCATCCGCGCGCGACACCGTGCGCTCGAAAAGCCGCACCGGCAAACCCTCGCGCCAGCTGCGTTCACCGTGGACCGACGCGTGGGAAGCCGACGGCGCGCCCAAACCGCTGCCGATGCCGCTGCAGTCGCTGGTCAGCGAGCCCGCGCTGCGCAAGGTCGACAAATTGTCCGAGGGCGGCCACGAAGGCGCCAAAGCGCTGGCGACCTATTGGGTCGGTCAGGGCGTCGGATTGATGAACGAAGCGATGGGCGCCGGACAGGTCGTGCAGCAATTCAAGCAGGACTGGGTCGCCGCGTGCGAGCGGCTGAACGGCTTTATCGGGGAATAATGCACTAAATGCCTCCCCCGCCATGGGGGAGGCAGCGAGACTTGGCGGCTTGCCGCCTAGTCGCAGCGGAGGGGGTGCGCTCTCGACCTGAAACGATGGTGCAAGGACGCACCGTCACCCCCATCCAACTCCGCCTAATCGCTTCGCGATAAGGCTCCATATCCTTCCCCCATCAAGGGAGGAAGGATCGGCGATCAGCTGACGGTCGCTTTCACGATCTTGCCGGGCTCGCGCGGCGGCTCGCCCTTGGGCAGCGCGTCGACATTTTCCATGCCTTCGATCACTTCGCCCCAGACGGTGTACTGGTTGTCAAGGAAACGCGCATCGTCGAAGCAGATGAAGAACTGGCTGTTCGCGCTGTTCGGGTTCTGCGCGCGCGCCATCGAACACACACCGCGGACATGCGGTTCGCTGTTGAATTCCTGCGGCAGGTCGGGAAGCTGGCTGCCGCCCATGCCGGTCCCCGTCGGGTCGCCGCCTTGCGCCATGAAGCCGGGGATCACGCGGTGGAACACGACGCCGTCGTAAAAACCTTCCTTGGCGAGCGACGAGATGCGTTCGACATGTTGCGGCGCGAGATCGGGGCGGAGGCGGATGACGACATCGCCGGTCGAGAGCGAAAGGGTGAGCGTTTCGGACATGGTTGAACTCCTGCGGTCTGCGTTGGCGGTCCCATAGCCGCCGCCGCGATCAAAGCCACGCACTAAATGCCAAAAAGGTGTTCGCGGCGTTGCCATCGGCGGGTCGCGGCACTAGGGGAAATTCGGACGCCGCCAAAAACCGGGGAGGACCGCGCGATGGACAAACGCGAAGAATCCCTGCCGCCGGACGACCTCATCGCCGCCGATGACCGCGACCGTGATCAGCCGCTGCGCGAGCCCGAAACCGAACTGGACGAAGACGATCGGCTGAAGCCCGAATTCGTCCGCGACGTCATCGAACTGGCCGAAGCGGGCGAAGGCGAAGCGGCGCGCGAGCGGATCGGGCGCCTGCACCCCGCCGACATCGCCGACCTGTTCGAACTGGCGCGCAGCGACGAGCGCCCGATGCTGGCGGCGGTGCTGGGCAACATGCTGTCGGCCGACGTGCTGGCGGAAATGAACGATTATGTGCGCGAGGAGCTGATCGACCTGCTCGCGCCCGAACAGGTCGCCGAACTCGCATCCGAACTCGATACCGACGACGCCGTCGCAATCATCGAGGATATGGAAGCCGACGAGCAGCAGGCGGTGCTCGACGCGATGGAGCCCGAAGATCGCGCCGCCATCGAGGACGCGCTTTCCTTTCCCGAGGAATCGGCCGGGCGCCTGATGCAGCGCGATCTGGTCGCGGTGCCCGAACATGTGACCGTCGGCGATGTGATCGACCGGCTGCGCGAAGACACCACGCTGACCAGCGATTTTTGGGAAATCTTTGTCGTCGATCCGATGCACCGCCCCATCGGCACCTGTCAGCTCAGCTGGATCCTGCGCACCCCGCGCGACATCGCGATCAGCGACGTGATGAAGCGCGAGCAGACCTTGATCCCGATTGACATGGACCAGGAAGAGGTCGCGCTGCGCTTCCAGAAATATGCGCTGATTTCCGCCGCGGTCGTCGACAAGGGTGGGCGGCTGGTCGGGATGATCACGGTCGACGACATCGTGCACATCATCCAGGAAGAGGCAGGCGAGGATATTCTCCGCCTGTCGGGTGCTGGCGATGGCGACATCAACGAACCGATCCGCGAAACCTATAGCGCGCGGGTGCGCTGGCTCGTCGCCAATCTCGGCACCGCGCTGGTCGCGTCGTCGATCGTCGGATTTTTCGGCGGTGCGATCGAACAGATGGTCGCGCTCGCCGCACTGATGCCGATCGTGGCCGGGGTCGGCGGCAATGCCGGAACCCAGACGCTGGCGGTGACGGTGCGCGCGCTCGCGATGAACCAGCTCACCGATTCGAACAGCTGGCGCGCGATCTGGCGCGAGATGAAGATCGCGCTGCTCAATGGCGGCACGATCGCGCTGATCGCCGGCTGCGCCACCGCACTATGGTTCGCGAACCCACAGCTCGGCGCGGTGATCGCCGCGGCAATGGTCGTCAACATCTTCGTCGCCGGCGTCGCCGGCGTCGCGATCCCGCTGTTGCTCGACCGGCTCGATCAGGATCCGGCGGTGGCAAGCTCCATTTTCGTCACCATGACCACCGATTCCATGGGCTTTCTGGCCTTCCTGGGGCTGGCGGTACTCAGCGGACTGACCACCCTGACGTAATCAAGCCATTGGAATCCAAATTCGATTTTCTCGGCGAAGAAAAAATCGAAAATTATTTCGCTACGATCACTTTTTTCGGGAACTTATCGGACATCTGGCTCGTTTCCCGTTCGAGCAGCGATCATCGCCCCCCCGCAGCGCTGCTCAGCAACATTGGCCCGGCCCGCATTCCCTCCCCCCCCCTCGAAGCGCGCCGGGCCATTTTGCATCGAGTTCAGAGAGGTTGGATTCCATGACCAGTTTTCGAGCAATCATTCTCGCCATCTTGGCCAGCGTCGTTGTCACCGGTTGCAACACGGTGAAGGGTGCAGGCCGCGACATCGAATCTGTCGGTCAGGCCGGCAGCGACGCGATCAACTGATCGGGCGAGTAGAGCTTACCCTAAGCCTCTTCGAGAGGCTCGACAGGCGCCGCTTCGGCGCCTGTTTTGCGTCGGCGCTGGGTAAACCAGATTGCAAAAATCGACAGCTCGTAAAGCAGGATCAGCGGGACCGCGAGCAGGAACTGGCTGAGAATATCGGGCGGTGTCGCAACCGCCGCGATCGCAAAGGCGGCGACGATCATGTAGCGGCGCGCCGATACCAGCTGCGCGCGCGTGACCAGCCCCGATCGTTCGATCAGCATCAGGAAAATCGGCAGCAGAAAGGCGATGCCAAACGCCATGATGAACTGCATGATGAAGCTCAGATAATTGGCGACCGACGGCAGCGCTTCCTGCTGGATGCCGCCCATATCGCCTTGATAACCGAGGAGGAATTTCAACGCGACGGGAATGGTGACAAAATAGGCAAGGCACGCCCCCGCCGTAAACAGGACGGGGGTGGCCAGAATGAAGGGCAGCAGCGCCCGCTTTTCCTGACGATAGAGGCCCGGCGCGACGAATTTCCAAAGCTGGTTGGCGATCACCGGAAAGGCGATCATCATCGCCGCGAACAGCGCGACCTTGATCTGGACGAAGAACGCCTCGAACAACTGGGTATAGATGATCTTGCCCTGCCCCGCCGCGACGAGCGGCTGGACGAGGATGCTGAAGATCGGCTCGGCAAAATAGAGGCAGACGCCAAAAGCGAGGCCGATCGCGACCAGCGATTTCAAAAGCCGCGAGCGCAGTTCGATCAAATGGTCGAGCAGCGGCATCTTGCCACCCGCGCCATCCTCTTCACTCGCGACGGAAACGGGTTCGGCGGTCATGGCAGCGGCCCATCACGCGGAGGCACGGCGTGCGTTTCGGGCGGTGTCGCGGCGGCGGCCTGATCGACATCGGCGTCACTCGGCTGTCCCGACGTGCCAGCCGGGGCGCTCGTGTCCGGTGCCGACGTTGGGGATGGCGCTGGAGCGTTTGCATCATCGATGCGCGGAAATTCGCGCATGATCGCGTCATTCTGCGCGCGCCACTGTTTCTCGAGCTCTTCAAGCTCAGCCTCGCGCATCATGGTGTCGAGTCCGGATCGAAAGTGGCGCGCCATCCCGCGCGCCTTGCCCATCCACTTGCCCACAAAGCGCATCGCCTTGGGCAAATCCTTGGGACCGATGACCACCAGCGCAACCACGATGACGAGCAGCAGCTCGGTAGGCGCGACGTCGAACATGACCTAATTTTCCCGCGCGCCGAAAAGGTTCAGAGCTTGTCGCGCTCGCCCGTCGGCGTGGAGACCGGGGCGCCGTCGGGTGCGCGCTGGCCTTCGATATGCTTCGGCGCGCCGGGCGCTTCATCGTCGTCCGCCATGCCCTTTTTGAAGCTTTTGATACCTTTGGCGACATCGCCCATCATATCGGAAAACCGGCCCTTGCCGAACAGCAGCAGCACGAGGATGCCGACGACCAGCCAATGCCAGATGCTGAAGCTACCCATATCAAATTCTCCTTGCGGCGCTCATCTAAGCTTCTTCGCCGTCTTTTACTAGGTCTAGCTCGCTCATCGCATCGTCAAAAGCGAGATCGACGGGGTCGAGCAAACCCGCCGCGCGCAGATCGTCGATGCTCGGCAGATCCTTGCGGCTGCTAAGTCCGAAATGCTGCAAAAATGCGTCGGTCGTCTTGTAGATGAGCGGCCGCCCCGGCACCTCGCGACGCCCTGCGGGGGCAATCCATTCGGCCTCCATCAGCACGTCCAGCGTCCCTTTCGACGTCTGGACGCCGCGGATGGCCTCGATCTCTGCGCGGCTGACCGGCTCGTGATAGGCGACGATCGCCAGCACTTCGGCGGCGGCGCGCGACAGCTTGCGCGGATCGTCGCGCTCGCGGCGCAGCAGATGCGCCAGGTCGGCAGGGGTCTGAAAATGCCAATGACCGCCGCGTTCGACCAGTTCGATGCCGCTGCCCGCGTGGCGCGCAGCGATCGCCTCGATGATCGCCCGCACCTGCCCCGGCGTCATTTCATCGCCGAGCCGCGCGGCGAGCTGGCGCGGATCGAGCGGCGCGTCGCTCGCAAACAGCATCGCTTCGATGGCGCGTTCCAGATCGTCAATCATGCGGTAGCTTGTCCCGTCTGCGCGGCTTTCAGATAAAGCGGCTCGAACGCCCCGGCCTGTTTCAGGTCGACGCGCCCCTGCCGCGCCAGTTCGAGCGCCGCGACAAAACTCGATGCAATCGCCGAGCGGCGCAGCGGCCCGTCATAGTCGGGCGGCAGGAAATCGGAGAGTTCGGCCCAGTCGAGCTTGACCCCGATCATCCGTTGCAAATGATGAAGCGCGGCATCGAGCGTGACCACCGGGCGCCGCGACACCATGTGGACAACGGGTTCGCTGCGCAGCTTGACCTGACCATAGGCCGCCAAAAGATCGTACAGGCTCGCATCCCAGCGCCGTACCCGGACGTCGCGCAGTCCTTCGGGTTTGGTCCGCAGAAACACGTCGCGCCCAATGCGATCGCGCGCGAGCAGCCGCGCCGCCGCCTCGCGCATCGCCGCCAGTCGTTGCAGCCGCAGTTGCAGGCGTAGCGCCAGTTCGTCAGGCGACGGCTCCTCGAGCGGATCCTTGGGCAGCAAAAGCGCCGATTTGAGATAGGCGAGCCACGCTGCCATCACCAGATAATCGGCGGCGACCTCCAGCTTCAGCTCGCGCGCCTCGGCAATGAACGCCAGATATTGCTCGACGAGCGCGAGGATCGAAATCTGCTTGAGGTCAACCTTCTGGCTCCGCGCGAGCGCGAGGAGCAGGTCGAGCGGCCCCTCCCAGCTTTCGAGCGTCAGCTGCAGGGCGTCGTCGCGCTCGGGCGCCGCTGGCGCAATGTCGAATTCGAGCGCCAGCTCGTCCATCGACCGCTCAGGCGACCGCGAGCAGCGCGTCGCGCTGATCGACCAGCGTGGCAAAGGCGCGGTCGTCGCCGGCTCCCGCGATACGGTCCATCGCGCCTTCCAGCCGAGCGCGCGACACGGTGCTGATCGGATCGAGCCGGTTCGCAATGCCGATCATGTCGTCCATCTTGCCCCAGCAATTGAGCGCAATGTCGCACCCGGCGGCCACGGCGTCAGCCGCGCGCGACGGCACATCGCCCGACAAGGCCTTCATATCCAGATCATCGGACATCAACAGGCCGTGAAAACCGATACGCTGGCGGATCACGCTGTCGATGACGATCGGCGACAGCGTTGCGGGCCGGTCTGGGTCCCACGCGTCAAAAATCACATGGCAGGTCATCGCCATCGCCGCATCGCGGAGCGCCGCGAACGGTGCGAGATCGGTTTGCAGATCGCGATCGGACGCGGTCACGACGGGCAGCGCCTCGTGCGTGTCGAGCAGCGCGCGTCCGTGGCCGGGAATATGTTTGACGACGCCGAGCACGCCGCCGTCCTGCAACCCGCCGAGGATCGCGCGGCCGAGCGCCGCGACGCGCATCGGTTCGCTGCCCAGCGCGCGGTCGCCGATGATGTCGCTGGCGCCTGGCTGACGCACGTCGAGCAGCGGCAGGCAATCGACGTTGATGCCGACCTCGGCCAGCATCGCGGCGAGCGCCATCGCATTCAACCGTGCCGCCTCGATCGCGCTCGCCGGGGCACGATCATAGAGCGCGTCAAAGGTCGCGCCGCTCGGGAACAGCGGCCATTCGGGCGATTTCATCCGCGCGACGCGGCCGCCCTCTTGATCGATCAGGATCGGCACATTGGTCCGCCCGTCAAGCGCGCGCAATTCGTCGGTCAACCGCCGCAGCTGCTCGCGATTTTCGATATTGCGTCCGAACAGGATATAGCCCGCGGGGTCGCTGTCGCGAAAAAAGGCGCGCTCGTCGTCGGTGAGGGTCAGTCCCGACAGGCCGAAAATGGCGGGTATCATCGTATCTCAAACTCCCTTGGCCGCCGCCCCCTCACGCAGCCGCCACGCCGCGCAACATGCCATAGCGGCGCGATTGTACCAACGGAGTCTGCGGCCAGACGGGCCAAATCAGCGAACGACGACGCAATTTTCACCCGCGACGCGCAATTTTCCGCACAAATTCGCGGCGTTAGCTGCCGTTCCGGCCGCAACGCGCAGGCGATAGACCGTGCCATCGCCGACCTTGGCCGGTGACACGGATTTGTTGAGATCGGCCAGATAGGCAAAGCGCTTCGACAGGTTCGTCCATGCCTTCGCCGCGGCGGCATCGCTGCTGAACGCGCCAAGCTGGATCATCGCCGATCCCGCTGCTGCCGCCGGCGGCGCGGCTTTCGCTGTCGCGGCGGGTGCCTTGGCGGAGGCCGCAGCGACCTTCGGCTCCGACTTGGCGGTCGCCGGCGCGGGCTTGGCTTTCGCCATCGCCGCCTTGTCCGCAGCGGCCTTGGTGGCCGCTGCCTTGGCGGCTTCGCGCTCCTGCGGCGTGACGGCAGGTTCTTCGGGCATCCGCGTCGGATCGACCTTGCCCGCGGGCTCGGCGCCTTCGCTGGCCGAGAAGCTGGCATCGCCCTCGCCTTCAAAGGTCTTCGCGCCATCATTCTTCGGCGCGACCTTGTAATTGCCGTCCTGCGCCGCGATCAGTTCGCCCTTGCCGCGCGCGCCACCATTCTGGACCCACCACAGGCCGCCGAGCACCGCGCCGATCAACAGCAATCCGCCCAGCACCATCACCAGCAGGCGCGCGGGCGATACTTCGCCATCTTCCTCGACCCCGTCGGCGGCTTCCAGCCACGGCAGCCGATCTTCGCTTTCCAGCCCCAGCCCCGCTTCGCCCTGCTCGGCGTTCTTGTCCTCGGCCATCAGTTCATCTCCTCGAGCGCCTCTACCCCCATCAGGTGCAGCCCGTTTCGGATAACCTGCCCGATTCCATCGGCCAAATAAAGGCGCGTCGCCGTCAATTCGGGGTCATTTGCCAAAATGACACGGGCGTCGGGACGATCGTTACCAAGGTTCCACCAGGCGTGGAACGCCGCCGCAACGTCGCCGAGGTAGAAAGCGATCCGATGCGGCTCACGCGCCAAGGCCGCCGCCTCGACGATCCGCGGGAATTGCGCCAGCAGCTTGACGAGGCCGAGTTCATAGTCGTCCAGACGCGCCGCGTTCGGGGCAGCGGATGCGACCCCCGCCTCGGCAAGCTTGCGCTTGAGCGACGCGATCCGCGCATGGGCATATTGGACATAAAAGACCGGATTATCGCGCGATGCCTCGACCACCTTGGCGAAATCGAAATCCATCTGCGCGTCGGCTTTGCGCGTCAGCATGGTGAAGCGCACGGCGTCCTTGCCCACCTCATCGACAATGTCGGCGAGCGTGACGAAATTGCCCGCGCGCTTCGACATCTTGAACGGTTCGCCATTTTTGAGCAGGCGAACCATCTGGACCAGCTTCACATCGAATTTCTTCTTGCCGTCGGTCAGCGCGGCGACCGCCGCCTTGATCCGCTTCACCGTCCCGGCATGGTCGGCGCCCCAGATGTCGATCAGCTCGTCGGCCTGCTCGGCCTTCTGGAAATGATAGGCAAGGTCGGCGCCGAAATAGGTCCAGCTGCCGTCCGATTTCTTGATCGGGCGGTCCTGATCGTCGCCGAACTTGGTCGAGCGAAACAGCGGCAGCTCGACCGGTTCCCAATCCTCGGGGGTTTCGCCCTTCGGCGCTTCGAGCACGCCGTCATAGACGAGGTCGTGATCGCGCAGCCATTTTTCGGCGTCTGCGGGCTTGCCCGCAGCCTGCAATTCGGCTTCGGACGAAAACAGGTCGTGATGAATGCCAAGCTTGGCAAGGTCGGCGCGGATCATGTCCATCATCGCGCTCACCGCCTCGGCGCGGAACAGGCCAAGCCAGGCGCTTTCGGGCGCCTCGACGAAACGGTCGCCATATTCGGTCGCCAGCTTACCCGCGACCGGGATCAGATAATCGCCGGGGTAGAGACCTTCGGGGATCGCGCCAATATTCTCGCCGAGCGCCTCACGGTACCGCATATGCACCGACCGCGCGAGAACATCGACCTGCGCCCCGGCATCGTTGACGTAATATTCGCGGGTGACCTGATGCCCGGCATATTCGAGCAGCGCGGCTAGCGCGTCACCAACGACCGCGCCGCGGCAATGGCCGACGTGCATCGGGCCGGTCGGATTCGCCGACACATATTCGACATTGACGCGCCGCCCCTGCCCCATCGCCGACCGGCCATAATCGGCCGCTTCGCTGTGGATCAGCGCCAGTTCATCGCGCCAGCTGCCATCGGCAAGGCGCAGGTTGATGAACCCCGGACCGGCGACGCTCGCTTCGGTCACCTCGTCGAGCGCCGCGAGCTCGGCGACCAGCAGCTCGGCGAGCGCGCGCGGGTTCATGCCCGCGGGCTTGGCCAGCACCATCGCGGCATTGGTGGCAACATCGCCGTGCGCCGGATCGCGCGGCGGCTCGACGCTGATCGCGGCGCGGTCGAGCCCGGCAGGCAAGGCGCCCTTGGCGGCGAGCGTATCGAGCGCGGCGCCGATATGGTCGGAAAAACGGCTGAACAGGGTCACGGGGTTTGGCCTATCTTCGATCGGAGAAAGTCTGGCGCGCCCTATCGCAGCTTGGCGCACGCGAAAAGCCCTGCGTCACCGGAACGGCGCGCAGGGCAAACGGTTGCGAACGACGCCGAAGCGCCGCCGCGAAACTATCGTCGGACGTTATATTCGAGCTGTTCCTGCGTCAGCTGGAAACCGATGAGCAGTTCAAAGCTGGCACGCTGTACCGCGGCGCGCACCTCGGGCTGGCTCAGCGGATCGATCGCGGCATCCTGGTCGCCTGCCTTGCGGCGGCGCGTGATGCGTTCCTGAATATCGGCGGGGAGCGTCGCGGCAGCGCGGTCGACATAAGCTGACGCCTGCCCGCGCCCCGTGCCGCGGGTCTGTCCCTCGGGAAAAGTCACCACAACATTGCCGAGACGCTTGGCAACGACCGCCGTGCCCCCCTGCAACACGGTGCCATAATAAGGCAGGGTTACCGAACGCGCCGGACCGGCATCGCGGCGCGTGGCGACGACGTCGAAACTGGCAAGTTGATAGACCTTCTCGCTCGCGTCGTTGCATACTGGCGTCACATTGGTGATCGCGGCGACCACGTCGATCGCGCTCGCATCGCGGCTGGTCGCCGGGTCGAACAGCGTGATGTCGCCGGTGTGCAGCGGGACAGCGACCGCAGGGCACGCGCTGCGGGTGGCGGTGATGCCGACGCCGCCCGACACGTCAATGTCATTGTCCTTCGCACAGCCCGCGACCGTCGCCATGGCCGCCGTGCCACAAAGCACGGTCAGAAGTTTACGCGACGGGAACGAAATGGACATCATGATAATCGGGCTTTCCAAACAGGCGCACTAACCAGTTCAAGTCAGTCGGGACGGTTGATCCCGCTTCATGCGCGCCGCTTCTTATCGGTGCGATGAACGCGGCGCAACGGTGTGAAGCCGCTTTACGCTATATGGCCTGCTGCGCTAGAGCGCCTCCATCATGAACGCTCCCCATCTGACACCGCGCCCGAACGGCGACGAAACCGCAGAACTCAGGGTTTTGATCGCCGCGCCGCGCGGCTTTTGCGCTGGCGTCGATCGCGCCATCCGCATCGTCGAACTCGCGCTCGAGCGTTTTGGCGCGCCGGTCTATGTCCGCCACGAAATCGTTCACAACCGCTACGTCGTCGACACGCTGAAGGCGCAAGGCGCAATTTTTGTCGAATCGCTCGATCAGGTTCCCGATGGTGTGCCCGTTGTTTTCAGCGCCCATGGCGTACCCAAAGCGGTCCCCGCGAAGGCAGAAGCGCGTGGGCTCGATTACATCGATGCGACCTGCCCGCTGGTGTCGAAGGTCCATCGGCAGGCCGAGCGCGCGCACGAAGCGGGGCGCCACATCGTCTTTGTCGGCCACGCCGGTCATCCCGAGGTCATCGGCACGCTGGGTCAATTGCCCGATGGCGCGATGACTTTGGTCGAATCGGTCGATGATGTCGCCGCGCTGACACCGCCCGACCCCGACAGGCTGGCATTTTTGACCCAGACCACGCTGTCGGTGGACGACACCCGCGACATCATCGCCGCCTTGCAGCACCGTTTCCCGGCCATTTCGGGGCCGCGCGGCGAAGATATTTGCTACGCCACCTCGAACCGGCAGGATGCAGTCAAGGCAATTGCCGGTGATTGCGACCGCATGATCGTGATTGGCGCGCCAAACAGCTCGAACAGCCTGCGCCTGGTCGAAGTGGCCGAGCGCATGGGCACTCCGGCGCATCTGGTGCAGCGCGGTGGCGATATCGATCCCGCCTGGCTCAGCGACATCGCGACGCTGGGCATCACTGCGGGCGCCAGCGCGCCCGAAACGCTGGTCCGCGAAGTCATCGATGCGGTTGCGGCGCACCGACGCATCGTCGAAGATGTCGTCGTCACCGCCGAAGAGAATATGGTGTTCAAGCTGCCGCGCGGGCTCGAACCGGCAGCCGCCTGATGGCGGTCTATACACATGTCGATCCAGCCGATCTGGCTGCGCTGGTCGCACGCTATGACATTGGCAGCGTCCTGTCGTGCAAGGGCATTGCCGAGGGGGTCGAGAACAGCAATTTCCTGCTCGAAACGACCGCGGGCCGGTTCATCCTGACGCTATACGAAAAGCGCGTCAGCGCAGGCGACCTGCCGTTCTTTGTCGACCTGCTCGACCATCTCGCGACCAACGGCTCGCCGGTGCCGGCAATGATCCGCGATCGCAGCGGCGTCGCGGTCCAGCAGATTTCGGGTCGTTCCGCCTGCATTATCCAGTTTTTGTCGGGCATATCGCTCACGCATCCCAGCGCGGCGCAGTGCGAGGCGGCGGGCGCCGCACTCGGCGCGATGCACCGCGCGCTGGCTGCATATGACGGTGCCCGCGACAACAGCATGGGGCACCGACATTGGCGCGGTGTCGCCGACGCGGCAGGAAACCTCGACGCAGTACGCCCGGGCTTGCAGGCGATCGTCGATGCGGAACTCGCCTTTGTGGAGGCGCATTGGCCCGCCGACCTGCCTGCCCATGTCATTCACGCCGACCTGTTTCCCGACAATGTCCTGATGCTCGGCGACCGGGTGACGGGGCTGATCGACTTCTATTTCGCCGCCACCGACTTTCGCGCCTATGATCTGGTGATCACCCATGCGGCATGGACCTTTTCCGCCGACGGCAGCACCTGCGACCCGGCGCTCGCGGGGGCGCTGATGCGCGGCTACGCGCGCGAAATTGCCTTGACCGAGGCCGAGCGAGCCGCATTGCCGACGCTGGCGCGCGGCGCCGCGCTGCGGTTCCTGCTGACGCGCGCGCACGACTGGGTGCATACGCCAGCGGACGCGCTGGTTACCCGCAAGGATCCCTCACCCTTCCTCGCGCGCCTGCTGCGCTATCGCGCCGCCGATACCGCCAGCCTGTTTGTTGCCGCATGAGCGACGAACGGACGAAGACGGTGATCGTCGCCACCGACGGTGCGTGTAAGGGCAACCCCGGTCCGGGCGGCTGGGGCGCGGTTTTGCGCTGGGGCGATGTGGTCAAGAAGCTATCGGGCGGCGAGCCCGATACCACGAACAATCGCATGGAGCTGCTTGCCGCGATCGAGGCCTTGGCGGCGCTCAAGCGGGGCTGCAAAGTCGAACTATCGACCGACAGCGTCTATGTGCGCGACGGCATCACCAAGTGGATATTTGGCTGGCAGAAAAACGGCTGGAAAACCGCTACAAAAAAGCCCGTGGCCAATGCCGACCTGTGGCAGCGCTTGCTGGCCGAGGCCAAGCGGCACGACATCGAATGGCTGTGGGTCAAGGGCCACGCCGGGCATGGCGACAATGAAATCGCTGATCAGCTCGCCAGCGACGCGGCACTCGAGGTAGCGCGGGCGCGCTGAACGCCCGCGCCGTCGCTCTATTCGGCTTCGCGTATCTCCGCGCCCGGTCCGTTTTTCTTGATCGATTCGATGGCGTTGAGCGCCGACGCCTTGCTGGAATAGCCTTCGGTCCAGAAAATCGTTTCGCTGTTATATTTGAAATAGGCGACATGCTCGCCCGCCTTGTTCTTCTTGATCTCGAAATAATGGGCCATCGGATCCTCCGCAGGTCGTTGGCGCGCCACGGTGACGCGACAAGCCTATGGTAATCCGAAGGATGCGGCGCGCAAGCCGCCAGATAGATATCAGGCGAAGCGCGATGGCGCGAAAGGCAGCGGATCGACGTCCCCGATCATGCCTGCGGGTGGCGGCGCCCCGAGCTCGGCCGCCAGCAGCGCCGCAATCGCGGGTGAGGTCTGGATCCCGACGCCGCCCTGGCCTGCGCACCAGATAAAGTCGGGCTGGTGCGGATCGGCGCCGAATACCGGAACACGGTCGGGCGCAAAGCTGCGCAGCCCCGCCCATTTGCGTTCGACGGCGGCAACCGGCCAATCGACGACGGCCTGCAAGCGATCGATCGCGATCGCCACATCGACGTCTTCGGGTGCCGCGTCATGCGGCTCGACCGGCGTTTCATCATGCGGGCTGAGCCACACCCGCCCTTCGCTCTCGCCCTTGAAATAGAAATCGCCGCCGACGTGAACGATCAGCGGCAGTTCGGCAGGCACAGCCACCCCGAGCCGCAGCTGGACGACGGTGCGGCGAAAGGGACGGATGCCGACCGGCGCGACACCGCACGCCGCCGCAACGCGGTCGGCCCACGCCCCCGCGGCATTGACGATCAGCGCCGCATGGATGGTCTCCCCCCCAACCCGGACTTCCCAGCCGTCGGCGGTCCGCCGTGCCGATTCCAGCGGTGCTCGGATCGCGAGAAACGCTCCATCACGCTTGGCCGCCCGCAGATAGGCGGCGTGAAGCGCGCCAACATCGATATCGCTGCACGCCGCCTCATAGGCCGCTTCGCTCCAATCGGCGCGAACGCCGGGGATGCTCCGGGCTATGTCTGTGGCGCCTATCCGCACGACATCGACGCCCTTGGCCGCAAATTTGGCAACAAAGGCATCGACGGCCGTCGCTTCGGACCGACGGCCGATGGTTAGCGCCGAGCGCGGCGAAAGAAATGCGCGTTCGGAAAAGTCGGGTGCCGGGTGCGCAAGCGTATCGAAGGACGCGATGGACAGCGGCTGGACCGTCGCCCCGCCATAGGTTTCGTGCCAGAAAGCCGCCGATCGGCCAGTGGCGTGGTAACCGGGCGTATCTTCCGCCTCGATCAGCATCACCCGGCGCCACGGCGCGAGCGCCGCGGCCAGGCTGGCGCCGGCGATGCCCGCGCCGACGATCAGCACGTCGATGGCAGAAGGCAGCGCGGCGGTCATGCCCCGCCGCATATCCATTGGCCCGCGGAATGCAAGCCGCGCCGTCGGCAGTGCATGGTTACCGTTTGGTAAGCCATATTGCGTAGGAGGCCGCCGATGGACAGCGGCAATATCTCCCTTGGCCTGATGGCCATATTAGGCCTTTTGATGATCGCTGCGGCGATCAGCGACCTGCGATCGCGGACAATTTCCAACGAGCTCAACGCGGCGATCGCCCTGCTGGCGATCCCCTTCTGGATTGCCAGCGGCCTCGCGCTGTGGCCCGACATGCCCGTTCAGTTCGGTGCGGCCTTTGCGGTCTTCCTGGTTTTTGCCGGACTCTTTGCGATCGGCGCAATGGGCGGCGGCGACGTGAAGATGATCGGCGCGGTGATGCTGTGGATCCCGCTGCCGCTGTTCCTGCCGATGCTCACGGTCATGGCCGTGGGCGGCGGCATCCTGTCCGCCGTCATGTTGATTCATATGAAAATTCGTCGGTCCGAAACGCCGGTCGAGGTGCCCTATGGGGTCGCGATCGCCGCCGCCGGGCTTTGGGCGCTTCACCAACAATATCTTAACCAGTTTCAGGCTATCGGTTGAGCCTGAGGGCAAACACCGCCGTGTCTGGCTGGTGTTAGGAGGCGAAAAATCGTCATGGATACGCGAAAGATTATGCTGATCGTTGGCGCGCTGGTCATTGCGATCGGCGCGGCATTCGGGGTCAACCAGATGATGCGCGGGGCTTCGGCTCCGGAAGCTCGGGCCGCTGCGGCGCCGGAGATTACCGGTCCGATGATCCTGGTCGCAACGCGGCAGCTGCCGGTCGGCACGATCATCGGCCCCGACAGCTTCCGTTTCCAGCCTTGGCCGAAAGAACTGGTCGAAAAGGCATATTTCATGAAGGAAAAGACCGACGTGAACACGTTGGTCGGCACCGTCGTGCGCTATCCGATCACCGCGGGCCAGCCCTTGACCCAAGGCGCGCTGGTCCATCCTGACGATCGCGGCTTCCTTGCGGCGGCGCTTGGCCCCGGCATGCGCGCCGTGACGGTCAAGGTCAGCCAGGAACAGGGCGTCGCCGGCTTCGTCTTCCCGGGTGACCGCGTCGACGTGCTGCTGGCGCAGACGATCGAGGTCAAGGAAGGCAGCGCCTATCCCGACGATCAGATTTTCACCGCCGAAACGATCGTGCGTAACGTCCGCGTCCTTGCGACCGACCAGCGCTATGATGCCGAGGACGAAACGGGCAAGACGCCGGTTCGCACCTTTGGCTCGGTTACGCTGGAAGCCACTCCGGAACTCGCCGAACGTATCGCGGTCGCGCAGAGCATGGGCAAATTGTCGCTGGCGCTGCGTCCGCTGGCCGAAAGCAGCGGCGAACTCGAAGCCGCGATCGCCTCGGGCGACATCAGCGTCCCCGCAAAGGGCGGCACCGAAGCTGAGCGCCGCATGCTGGCGCAGGCCCAGGCCCGCCCGGTTACCGCGAAAACCGCGACAACCGGCGGCGACGTATCGCGCTTCTGGATCCCTGTCAGCGGCCGTGTCGGCGGCGGCGGATCGCGTCCGCAGCAGCAGGCAGCCGGAATGCCGGCACCTTCAGGCGGCAATTATGGGCCGGCGGCGCGCAGTGGACCCGTGGTCCGCGTGACGCGCGGTGACAAAGTGACCGAAGTTTCGGTTGGGGGTAAGTAAGATGAACAGCAAACCCAATTTCAAGGCAGCGGCCATGGCCCGCACCCTGGCCATTGGCCTGGTCGCAGCGACGCTGGTTTCCGCGCCGGTACAGCCGGTGGCTGCCCAGGCAACCCAGAACGCCAGCAGCAGCATCGACCTGTCGGTGGGCCGTGGCCGCCTGATCAGCCTTCCGGCTGCCATGACGGACATCTTCGTCGCCAATGACGAAGTCGCCGACGTCCAGGTCCGTTCGGGGCGCCAGCTTTACATCTTTGGCAAAAAGCCGGGTGAAACCAGCATCTATGCCACCGATGCCAGCGGCCGCGTCGTGTTCTCGACCGTTGCCCGCGTCGGCAACAATATCGAAACGATCGATCAGATGCTGTCGCTGGCAATGCCCGACGCCAGCATCTCGGCGAATACCATGAACGGCTTTGTGCTGCTCACCGGCACCGTCCAGTCGCCCGACGACGCGGCCGAAGCCGAAATGCTGGTTCAGGCGTTTGTCGGCGAGGGTACGAAAGTGTTGTCGCGTCTGCGCACGGCAACGCCGCTGCAGGTCAATCTGCAGGTCCGCATCGCCGAAGTGAACCGCACTTTGGTCAAGGAAATGAGCGGAAATCTGCTGACCCGCGACACCGACGGTGCGCTGGGCAACGGTTTCCTTGGCGGGATCTTTGGCGGTCGGAGCCCCGGCACGATCACCGACATTCCGGCGCCGACCGCCGTCTTCCCGGGCAGCCCGGTTCCTCGTCCCTATGACCCGGCCACCGGCCTGCCGCTCACCAACGGTCGCACGACGCTGGGCACCAACTATCAATTTACCCAGCCGTCGGGTCGGCGCAGCCTGGCCGGTGCCGGTCGCCTGTTCGGGCTCGACCTGATGGCGTCGCTCGACATCGGCGAACGGTCGGGGCTGGTCGCCACCCTGGCGCAGCCCAATCTGACCGCGATCTCGGGCGAAACCGCCGACTTCCTGGCGGGCGGCGAATTCCCGGTTCCGATCCCCGGCAATCTTGCCGGGACGACGATCGAATATCGCAAATATGGTGTCAGCCTGGCCTATACGCCGACGGTGCTGTCGAACGGCCGCATCAGCTTGCGCGTTCGCCCCGAAGTTTCGGAGCTTTCGACCGAAGGCGCCATCGAGCTCGACGGTTTCCAGGTTCCGGCCCTGACGGTTCGCCGGGCCGAAACGACCGTCGAACTGGGATCGGGCGAAAGCTTCATGATCGCCGGCCTGATGAACAACCGTTCGATCGGCGCCATCGACAAGATGCCCGGCCTTGGCGACGTGCCGCTGCTCGGCATATTGTTCAAATCGGACAGTTTCCGGCGTGGCGAGACCGAACTGGTCATCGTGGTGACCCCCTATCTGGTCCAGCCGGTGTCGGCGAACGACATCAAGCTGCCGACCGACGCCTATCAGGACGCGAACGATCTGCAGCGGATCCTGCTCAATCAGACGGGGGACGGCGTGACGGGCGGCGATCGTCCGAAGCCGCGGCTCGACACCAGCGTCGGCGACGCGGATCGCCCGCGCGGTAGCAGCGCCGACGCCGCCCCCGGCTTCAGCATCAAGTGATGTCCAGGATTTCAGGAGCAAAGTGATGAAAAAAATTGCAACTTGGACGGTCCTGGCACTGAGCGCTTCGCTCGCGGGATGCACCGGCACCGCCTACAGCAACCGCAGCCTCGATTCGGTGCATCAGCCGGTCGTGCGCAATGCCATCCATCAGTTCGACGTCGCCGCTTCCAGCGGAGAGCTGGCACCCAGCGAGCAGAGCCGACTGCAAGGCTGGTTCGATGCGATGGGCGTGCGTTACGGCGACCGCATTTCGATCGAGGACCCTTCTGTCTATGGCGCCACGTCGGCGCAAGCGACTGTGCGGTCGATGGTCGCCCGTCGCGGACTGCTGGTGAGCGACGTCGTTCCGGTAACCACGGGTGCGGTGCCGCAGGGCCATTTGCGCGTGATCATCACCCGCGCGTCGGCCTTCGTCCCCGGCTGCCCCGATTGGTCCAGCAAGTCGTCGATCAACACCGCCAATGCGACGTCGGCCAACTATGGCTGCGCGACGAACAGCAACCTCGCTGCGATGGTCGCCGACCCCAATGATTTGATCAAGGGCGCGCGCAGCGACGGCAACGATCCGTCGATGGCGACGCGCGCGATCAAGACCTTCCGCGAGAAGCCGCCAACAGGGGCCGGCGAACTGCGCGGTGAAAAGACCAACGAAGGAGGTGGCCAGTGAACGCGCCGTTCAAATCCGCAGGCTTGCGTGACCCGTTCAGCGCCTTCGTGTGCGACGACGACACGCTTGAGCTGATCCGCGCCGCCGCCAACGACATGGGCTGGCCGATCGAGAAATGTAACAAGGGCGGTCTGCGCAACGCGGTCCAGTCGCTGTCGGTGTCCGCCAGCCCGAACATCCTGTTCGTCGACATGTCGGAATCGGGTGACCCGATCAACGACATCAACGCGCTGGCCGAAGTCTGCGAACCCGGCACCGTCGTGATTGCGGCGGGGCAGGTCAACGATGTGCGCCTGTACCGCGATCTGCTGTCGAGCGGTATCCAGGATTATCTGCTCAAACCGTTGTCGCTGGAACAGGTTCGCGAATCGCTGACCATGGCGCAGGCGATGCTGACCGCGCCGAAACATGCCGATATGCAGGACGACAAACCGCATCACATGATGGCGGTGGTCGGGGTGCGTGGCGGCGTCGGCGCTTCGCTTGTCTCGACCTCGCTCGCCTGGGCGATGAGCGAACAGGCGAGCCGCCAAACGGCGCTGCTCGACCTCGACGTCCATTTCGGGACCGGCGCGTTGACGCTCGACCTGGAACCGGGTCGCGGCTTGATCGACGCGATCGACAATCCGAGCCGCATCGACGGCCTGTTCATCGAACGCGCCATGGTGCGGGCGTCGGACAAGCTCAGCCTGCTGTCGGCCGAGGCGCCGATCCATCAGCCGGTAATGACGGACGGATCTGCCTTTTTCCAGTTGGAAGAAGAATTGCGCGGTGCGTTCGAAATGACGATCGTCGACATTCCGCGCCAGGTGCTGATCCCCTTCCCCCATCTGGTGGCGGAGGCCGGAACGATCCTGCTGGTCACCGATGTCACGCTGGCGGCCGCACGCGATACCATTCGCCTGCTGTCCTGGTTCAAACAGAATGTGCCCGGCGCCCGCGTCGTGCTGGTCGCCAACAAGTTCCAAAGCGCGGTCGGTGAACTGTCGCGCAAGGAATTCGAATCCTCGATCGAACGCCAGATCGATGTCGTGATCCCGTTCGACCCGAAACTGGTCTGCCAGTCGGCGAAGCTTGGCAAATCCTATGCCGAAGTCTGCAAGAGCACCAAAGCCGCGCAGGTGTGGAGCAATCTGATGCGCCTGATCCTCGACGGCGCCGATGTCGAAGCCGAAGAGGCGCAGGCGGCGACGGCCAAGGGCAAGTCGGGCGGTTCATTGCTCGGCAAGCTCGGGTTGATGACGAAAAAGGGCGCGAAGCAGGCGGCATGAGGGTCCGCCAGGCGGACTTTCACCACCAAAAGCGATAGAAGCGGACATCTGCTGACATGAATCTGCCAGTCATCCTTATCATCGCCGGGGCCGTGCTGGCCTTTGCCCTGCTCGTCGTCTTGCTGGGCGGGCCTTCGGCCGGCAAAGCCAAGACGCGCCGACTGGCGATGGTCAAGGACCGTCATGCTGCTTCGACCGAGGCGGTCGTGGCGGCGCAGATGCGCAAGACGATCCAGTCGGGTGTCCAGGGCAACGCAACGCTGGCCAGCCTGATGCCGCGCCGCGAAGAGATGGAAAAGCGCCTTCGCCGCACCGGCAAGGGATGGACGCTCACCCAATATATGTTCGCCTCGATGGGCCTTTTTGTCGTCGTCACCGGCGGCATGCTGGCCATGCGCGCGCCGATCACCATGGCCGGGCTCATCGGCTTGCTGTTGAGCCTTGGCCTGCCGTATCTGATCGTCGGGCGCGCGATAAAAAAGCGCGTCGCCCAGTTCAACACCCGCTTTCCCGATGCGATCGACCTGCTCGTCCGCGGCCTGCGGTCCGGCCTGCCCGTCACCGAGACGTTTCAGGTGGTGAGCCAGGAGCTCCCCGGTCCGGTGGGTGAGGAATTCAAGGGCATCGTCGAACGCATCCGTATCGGCAACACGATGGAAGCCGCATTGCAGGAATCGGCTGTGATGCTGGGGACACCCGAGTTTCAGTTCTTTTGCATCACCATCCAGATTCAGCGCGAGACGGGCGGCAACCTCGCCGAAACGCTGTCCAATCTGTCGGATGTGCTGCGCAAGCGCGCCCAGATGAAGCTCAAGATCCGGGCCATGTCGTCGGAAGCCAAGGCATCGGCGTACATCGTCGGCGCCTTGCCCTTCTTCGTCTTTGGCGTCGTGTGGTCGATGAATCCCAGCTATCTTGCGGGCTTTTTCTATGAGCAGCGACTGATCATTACCGGCATCGGCGGCCTGATCTGGATGAGCATCGGGGCCGGGATCATGGCCAAAATGATCAGTTTCGAAATCTGAAGGGGCGGAACCAGTGAACAGCAGCCTCCTTCTCACCACCTTCACCGGCGCTCAGGCTGGGCCGACGCTGATGGGCGTCGACGTGATCTGGGCCGGTACCATGCTGGCCGCGGTCGGCGTCTTTGCCGTTCTGTTCGCCATTTATGGCGCGCTGACGGTGCGCAATCCGATGACCAAGCGCGTCAAGGCGCTCAACGAACGCCGCGAACAGCTGAAGGCCGGTATCACGGCATCGACCGCGAAACGCCGCGCCAAGCTGGTCCGTAAGAACCAGCACGCCGACAAGATGCGGACCTTCCTGGGCAAGCTTCAGGTGCTGCAAGAAGGCCAGGTCAAAGAGGTTCAGCAAAAGCTGGCGCAAGCGGGGATCCGGTCAAAGGATCTGGCGGTTGCGGTGATTTTCGGCCGCCTGGTGCTGCCGATCGTGTTTGGCGGTCTTGCAGCGTTTCTGATTTACGGCCTCGACATGTGGCCCGATCTCACGCCGTTCAAACGCTCGGGCGCGACGATGGCGGCGCTGATCCTTGGCTACAAGGCACCCGACCTGTTCGTTCAGAACAAGCGGACCAAGCGAACCGACGCGATCCGCAAGGGCCTGCCCGACGCGCTCGACCTCCTGGTGATCTGCGCCGAAGCCGGTTTGACCGTCGACTCCGCCTTCGCGCGCGTGTCGAAGGAATTGGGCCGGGCCTATCCCGAACTCGGCGAGGAATTTGCGCTGACCTCGATCGAGCTGGGCTTTTTGACCGAACGCCGTCAGGCGTTCGAAAATCTGGCCTATCGCGTCAATCTGGAGTCGGTGAAGGGTGTGGTCACGACCATGATCCAGACCGAAAAATATGGTACGCCGCTCGCGAGCGCGCTGCGCGTTCTGTCGGCCGAGTTCCGTAACGAACGCATGATGCGCGCCGAGGAAAAGGCCGCACGCCTGCCGGCGATCATGACGGTGCCGCTGATCCTGTTCATCCTGCCGGTGCTGTTCATCGTCATTCTCGGCCCGGCGGCCTGTTCGCTCTCCGACGCGATGTCCGGCGGCAGCTTCGGCTGATCGGGCGGCGGTTCACCCATAGGAAACAAGGGGCGGGATCAATCCCGCCCCTTTTTCATTCAGCCAACCTGCTGTTCGATTGCACCAAAGATGCTGTGGTGGCGTTCGTCGTCCATCCAGATGCGGACCGTATCACCCTTTTGCATGAACGGTGTCTTGGGTTCACCCTGCTGGATCGTCTCCACCGTCCGCACCTCGGCCAGACAGCTATATCCCAGACCGCCCTCGGCGATCGGCTTGCCGGGGCCGCCATCGGCGTCGCGATTGGATACCGTCCCCGACCCGATGATCGTCCCCGCGCCCAGATCGCGCGTCTTGGCCGCATGGGCGATCAAAGCCCCGAAATCAAAGGTCATGTCGACGCCAGCGTCGGCGCGGCCGAGCGGTTGTCCGTTGAGGTCAACGCACAGCGTTCCATGCAGCTTGCCGTCCTGCCAGCGCGCGCCCAGCGCCTCGGGCGTCACGAACACCGGCGACATCGCGCTCGACGGCTTCGACTGGAAAAAGCCGAACCCCTTGGCGAGTTCGCCCGGGATCAACCCGCGCAGCGACACGTCGTTGGTCAGCCCGACCAGCAAAATCTTGTCGCGCGCCGCGACCGCGTCGATGCCCGCCGGGACGTCGCCCGTCACGACGACGACTTCGGCTTCCATATCGCAGCCCCAGGCCGGGTCGGCGAGCGGGATGGGATCGCGCGGCGCCAGAAACGCATCGCTGCCCCCCTGATACATCAGCGGATCGTGCCAGAAGCTGTCGGGCATTTCGGCGCCGCGCGCCTGCCGGACCAGCGCGACATGGTTCACATAGGCGCTGCCGTCGGCCCATTGATAAGCGCGCGGCAACGGCGATGCCGCGTCGCGCTCGTGAAACCGCTCCTTCGGAATCGCGTCGTGATTCAGGTCTTCGGCCAGCGCCGCAAGGCGCGGGGCGGCATAGGCCCAATTGTCGAGCGCCGCCTGCATTGTCGCCGCGATCTGACCAGCGTCGGCATACCAGGCCAGATCGTCCGAAACGACAACGAGACGGCCGTCACGGCCGTGCTTGAGCGAAGCTAATTTCACGAAAACTCCTTTGGCTGGCGACGCGGCTGAACCGACGTCGCCCGCGAAAGAGCGAAAATCAGCGCGACGTCGTGATCGAGGCGAAACAGGTAAAGCCGCTCTGCCCCGCCTGCAAGCGCCGGATGTACTGCAGATACGCTTGCGACTGATTATAAGTCGTACCAGGGAGCGTCTGGCCCCTAAAAGCGCGTTTTACTTCTTCGCCCGTGAAGGGCCGCAGGGCGCCCGGAAACGCCCCCTTGGTGCCCGGCGGCACCAGCTTGCCCTGCGCATCGATAAATTGACCCGCGCCGCCCGGACCCGGCACAGGGATCTGGCAATTCATCACCGATACCGCCGTCTGTGCGAAGGCGGGACGGATCGTCAGCGCCGCCGACACGCCCACTGCGCCAAGCGCCAGCATGCGCCGCCGTGAGGGAATGGCGTCGCCGGGGCTGGCGGCGTTCTCGGTTGGAATTTCGCGATTATCCATGCGCCGCGCATAACCCAATGACGACGCAAGGAAAAGCAAAACACCGCGCACGACCGCCCGCATCCCGGTTTGGGACATCCGCCGCCCAAGCGTTAACGCCAGCAAACGGCCTTGCGCCTGCCCCTTGCTTCGTGCGAGGCGGCAGACGATGTTCGATCGCCTGTCCAGCCTCGTCATTGCGCTCACCATGATCGTCATCGCGGCGATCTTTGCCGCATTGACCGGTGGCGACCTGTTGGCGATCGCGATCATGACGATCGTCGGCTGCATCGCCGCGTGGACCGTTTACAGCGCGCTTCCCGTCAGCATCGCCGAACCTTCGACCGCTCCCCCTTCTCCCACCCCCATTGCCCCGGCGTCACTCCTCCGCCATCCCGATTTCGCGCATTGGGTCGATCAAGAAAAAGAGCCCCTGCTCGGTACCGCCGACAATATCGTGACCATCGCCAACGACGCGGCCGTGCGACTGCTTGGGCGGCATATCGTCGGCGCCGACGTGCGGACCGCGATCCGGCATCCGGCAGCGACCGAATGGCTGTCGCATATTCAGGGCGGCACGCCGCTGGAGCCGGTCAACCTGGTCGATTTTCCGCGGCCGGGCCAGCGCTGGACCATGCGCATTGCCGCCCTGTCGGGCAGCGAGAACATCATCTTCCTGTCCGATCGCTCGGCGATCGACGCCGCCGACCGAATGCGGTCGGACTTTGTCGCCAACGCCAGCCACGAACTGCGCACACCGCTCGCCGCGATCCTCGGCTATGTCGAGACGCTGCAGGAAATGAACGGCGACACCGACGCGTCAACCCGCGACCGTTTCCTGTCGATCATCGAGCGCGAGGCGCGGCGGATGCAGCAACTCGTCATTGACCTGCTGTCGATCTCGCGCGTCGAAGCCGATCGCTTTCGGCGCCCGACGACGACAGTCGATCTGGGCGCAATTCTACGCACCACCGTCGCGCAGCTTGGCGACAGCGAACCGGTGCGCGCCAAGGACGTCGTCACCCGGTTCGGCGACGACCCCGCGCTGATCCTGGGCGACGAAGCGCAGCTGAAACAGCTTGCCCACAACATCGTGTCGAACGCGATGAAATATGGCCATGCCGATACCCCCGTCACCGTCGAACTCGCGCGCGAAGGGCGCCGCATACGCTTGTCGGTCAGCGACGAAGGCGACGGCATCGCACCCGACCACCTGCCGCGCCTGACCGAGCGTTTCTACCGCGTCGACGAGGCGCGCAGCCGATCGGTCGGTGGTACCGGGCTTGGCCTTGCTATCGTCAAGCACATCAGCGAGCGCCACCAGGGCCAACTCGACATCGACAGCGAGGTCGGCAAGGGAACGCGGGTTTCGGTCACTTTCCCGCTGGTGAGCGAGGACTGACAGCGGGCGCGTCCCGACACCCGCATCTTGAAATTTGTCGGCCCCGTCACCATTTCCCGATCGGCGGATTGCCCCGCGGGGCATATCGCCGACCTTTCTTCAATCTGAAAACAAAAGAAAACCAAAGGAAAATATGTACTTCAAATTAAATGCGTTCCCTTCCCTTCTCCGCCCCTATAGCGCCATCGAAGCGCGGGCCGAAAAACCAGCGCGGCGGTCGCCGACGCTGTCGCGACGCGAACTGCGGCGCGTGATTGCAGATATGCTGGACTGACCGAATTCGTCAGTCGATACGATCGACAAGATCGCCGATCTTTCCGAACATTTCGTCGATCTGATTTTTCTCGACGATCAGCGGCGGCGACAGCGCAATGATGTCGCCGGTCGCGCGCACCAACAGGCCATTGTCGAAACAGGCGTGGAACAGCTCCATCGCGCGCGCCGTCGGCGCGCCGGGGCGCGGCTCCAGTTCGATACCGGCGACCAGACCGATGGTGCGGATGTCGATGACATAGCGTCGCCCTTTCAGGCTGTGCGCCGCTTCCTCCCAATAGCTCGCGAGTTCCGTCGCCCGGTCGAACAAACCGTCGCGCGCGTAGAGATCGAGCGTCGCAATGCCGGCGGCGCTCGCCAACGGGTGGCCTGAATAGGTGTAACCGTGGAACAGTTCGATGCCCGCCTCGACGCTGTCAAGCACCGCATCGTGCAGTTCGCGCTTCACCGCCACCGCACCCATCGGCACCGCCGCGTTGGTCAGCCCCTTCGCCATCGTGATGATGTCGGGGGTCACGCCCCATTGCCCGGCCGCCGTTGCGCCGCCGACGCGTCCGAAAGCGGTGATGACCTCGTCGAAGATCAGGATGATGCCGTGCTTGTCGCAAATCTCGCGCAGCCGCTGCAAATAGCCGACCGGGGGGATCAACACGCCGGTCGAGCCCGCCATCGGTTCGACGATCACCGCCGCGATCGTTTCGGCGCCGTGCAGGTCGACGAGGCGCTGGAGATCGTCGGCCAGCTCGGCGCCATGCTGCGGAAAGCCGCGCGTGAAGGCATTGCGCGCGATGTCGTGCGTGTGGCGCAGATGATCGACGCCGGGCAACCCACCGCCAAAGGCGCGACGATTATTGACCAGACCCCCGACGCTGATCCCGCCAAAGCCGGTGCCGTGATAACCGCGCTCGCGCCCGATCAGCCGAGTGCGCGCCCCCTGCCCCTTGGCACGCTGGATTGCGAGCGCGATTTTCAGCGCCGTATCAACCGATTCGGACCCGCTGTTGGTGAAGAATATCCGGTCGAGGCCGTCGGGCATGAGCGCCGCGAGCCGCTGCGCCAGTTCAAACGGCAGCGGGTGGCCGAGTTGAAAGGTCGGCGCAAAATCGAGCGTTGCGGCGGCTTTCGCGATCGCTTCGGTGATCTCGGGGCGGCAATGCCCGGCATTGCTGCACCAGAGGCCGGAAGTGCCGTCGAGAATGTCGCGCCCATCGCCCGACTGGTAGTACATGCCGCTCGCCGAAACGAGCTGGCGCGGGTGCGCCTTGTAGGCCTTATTCGCGGTAAACGGCATCCAGAAGGCCGCCAGTGGATCATTTTCGCCCTTCATCGCGTACCGCCTTCCGCTGCCATTGACCGTCACTGCGAGGAGCGAAGCGACGCGGCAATCCAGAGCAGGCGCTAAGCCGCCCTGGATTGCGTCGCTTCGCTCGCAATGACGCGTTGCAATGTGGCTAGCAAACGCGGGGCTGGCAACGCCGAAAATGGCCGATAACGGCCCCTCTGGCGCTTCGTCCCGGCTTGCGATACGCTGGCCTTCCACAAACGGGCCGGCTCCTCGGCCCAATCGGGGGCGCATGTCAGTCAATCTGGAACAATGGATCAGCGACCATAAAATCGACGAAGTCGAATGTATCGTCCCCGACATCAACGGGGTCCAGCGCGGCAAGGTGCTGCCGGCCAAGAAGTTCCTTTCGTCGGTCAAGGACAAGTCGCTGCGTATTCCGGGCAGCGTGTTCATCTGCACCATCGATGGCCACTACCCCGAGGACATCGACGACATCTGGGACAAGGATCCCGACAAATATCTGATCGCCGATCCCGACACGATCTGCGTCGCGCCCGGCTTCACCTCGCCGACCGCCTTCGTCATCGCCGACGCCTTCAATGGCGACGGCAGCGAGGTCGACATCGCGCCGCGCACGATCCTGAAAAAAGTCCTCGGTCTGTATGCCGAAAAGGGCTGGAAGCCGATCATCGCGCCCGAGGTCGAATTCTACCTCGTCTCGCAGAATGCCGACCCCGATTTCCCGCTGACCCCGCCGGTCGGCCAGTCGGGGCGCAGCGAAAGCGCCAGCCAGCCTTACGGGCTCGAGGCGATGAACGAATATGAGGATATCATCGATCATATCTATGACGATTGCGAGCTGATGGGGCTCGATATCGACACGATGATCCACGAAATGGGCGCGGCGCAGCTCGAGGTCAATTTCGAGCATGGCGACCCGCTGCGGCTTGCCGACGAGGTATTCCTGTTCAAGCGCGTCGTGCGCGGCGTCGCCAAGCAGCACAATGTCTATGCAACCTTCATGGCGAACCCCATGGCGGGCCAGCCGGGCAGCGCGATGCACATCCACCAGTCGGTGGTCGATGCCGCCACCGGCAAGAACCTGTTTTCGACCGCCAACGGGCGCGACAGCGCGGCGTTCCGCTCCTATGTCGCCGGGCTGATCCGCTTCATGCCGCAGATTGCGCCGCTGTGGGCGCCGAACGTCAACAGCTTTCGCCGCATGCGCCCCGACAGCGCGGCGCCGATCAACGTCCAGTGGGGGGTGGACAATCGCTCGTGCGGTTTCCGTATCCCCGTGTCCGACAAGCATAATCGCCGCGTCGAAAACCGTCTGCCCGGCGCCGACAGCAATCCCTATCTGGCGATCGCCGCGTCGCTGGTGTGCGGTTATATCGGGATGGTCGACCGCATGGTCCCCCCCAAGCCGATCGCGGGCAGCGCGTACAACCGCGCCCGCACCCTCCCCCGCACGCTGGAGGCGGCGCTCGACCGGTTCAGTTCGTGCAAGAAGGTCCGCAACCTGCTCGGCGACGATTTCTTCGAGATTTTCTTCGCGGTGAAGGATTATGAGCTGTTCAATTATCAGTCGGTGGTGTCGAGCTGGGAGCGCGAACATCTGCTGATGCGGGTCTGACCCGCCGATGACATCCAGCCCGCCCTTTCCGTTCGCGTCGAGCGAAGTCGAGACGCCGCGCAGGCATGTGGGGTGTCTCGACTTCGCTCGACACGAACGGGCTTAGAGGGTGGTGTCTGAATGACCGATCCGCTGAACCACAGCTATTATGCCGCGACCGCGCGCGCGTGGCGGCCGCGACCCTTCGACGGGAACGATTGCAGCTGCGACGTCGCGGTGATCGGCGGTGGGTTCACGGGATTGTCCGCCGCCCTAGCTTGCGCCGAGCGCGGCTTTTCGGTCATCCTGATCGAACGCGAGCATATCGGCTTTGGCGCATCCGGTCGCAACGGCGGCCAGCTGATCCCGGGACTTCGCTGGACGGCCTCGGAGCTGGAATCCGAATTCGGCCGCGATCGTGCCGATGCGCTGTTTGACCTGTGCTGGCGCGACAATCGCGTGAAGGCGCGGATCGAAAAGCACGGCATCGACTGTGACCTGAAGACCGGACATCTGGAAGCCGCGTGGACGTCGCACGATTTCGGCGCGATGCGCCGCGAGGCCGATTATCTTGCAAACCGTTTCGGCTACCGGACCGATGTCGTCACCAAAGCGGACATGGCGCGGCATATCGCGAGCCCGCTCTACCATGGCGGCATCCATGACCCGCAGGGCGGTCATTTCCACCCGCTGAACTATGCGATCGGCCTCGCGCAGGCCGCCGAAGCCGCTGGCGTCCGCATTTGGGAGCGTGAGCGCGCCCATCGCGTCACCGATAATCCTGAAGGACCGGGGGTGATGACCGATCGCGCGCATATCGGCGCGCGCTTCGTGATCGATGCGACCGACAGTTGGATTGGCCATGTCGAGCCTGACCTTGGCCGCTACACCGTGCCGATCATGAACTATAATATCGCGACCGCGCCGCTCTTAAACGCCGACGAACTGCTCCCCACCGACGCCGCGGTCGCCGACAGCCGCTTCGTGCTCAACTATTTCCGCCTGTCCGCCGACAAGCGGCTGATTTTCGGCGGCGGCGAGCGTTATTCGCAGACGCCACCGAGCGACATCGCTACCTTCGTCCGGCCGTTCATGGCCGAGGTGTTCCCGCAGATCGCCGATGCCAAGATCGACTTTGGCTGGGGCGGCGCGGTGGCGGTGACGATGAACCGGCTGCCGCATATCGGGCGGCGCGGGAGTGTCTTTTTCGCGCACGGTTTTTCGGGGCATGGCGCGCTGGTGACGACGCTGGCGGGCGAGCTGATCGCCGAGGCGATGGCAGGAACCGCCGAGCGTTTCGATGTGCTGGCTTGCCTGCCCAGCCGCCCCTTCCCCGGCGGCAAATGGCTGCGCCGCCCCCTCGCGACGCTGGGGCTGCTCTATTATGCGATGAAGGACAAGCTCGGATGATCGCCAATGCCGCCATTGCGCGCGTTGCCGACCACGAAGCCGAACGCTTCCGCGCCGCCAACCCGCGCGCCTTCGCGCATCACGCCGCGGCGACCGGGTGGTTTCAGTCGGTGCCGTTCCACTGGATGAAGGATTGGCCCAGCCCGGTGCCGATCGTCGCGGCGTCGGCGCGGGACGCAACGCTGACCAGCATTGATGGCCAGACGTACGATGATTTCTGCCTGGGCGACACAGCGAGCCTGTTCGGTCACTCGCCGCCCTCTCTCGCCAGCGCGCTGGCGCAGCAGGCGAGCGAAGGGCTGAGCTACATGCTCCCGACCGAGCGCGGCGCGGCCTTGTCGGCCAAGCTCTCCGCGATGTTCGGACTGCCCCAATGGCAGGTTACAACCACCGCCAGCGAAGCCAATCGCGCGGTCATCCGCTGGTGCCGCGGGATCAGCGGGCGCGCCAAAATCCTGACCTTCAACGGCGCCTACCATGGCGCGGTCGACGACGCCTTTGTCGACCTGAAAGGCGGCGCGCCGGTTATGCGTACCAGTCTGGTGGGGCAGATTCACGACCTGCGCGATACGACGACAGTGATCGAGTTCAACGACGAGGAAGCCCTCGCGACCGCGTTGCGCCGCGACGACATCGCCTGTGTCCTCGCCGAACCGGTGATGACCAATGTCGGCATGGTCCGCGACGCGCCCGGATTTCTGAAAACGCTTCGTAAGCTCTGCACCGAAACCGGCACGCTGCTGGTGTTCGACGAAACGCACACGATTTCCTCAGGCTTTGGCGGCCATAGCCTCACCCACGGCCCGACACCCGACCTGATGGTCGTCGGTAAGTCGATCGGCGGCGGCGTCCCCTGCGCGGTCTATGGCTTTTCCGCCGAGGTTGCCGAACGCATGGCCGCCCTCAACCGATCGCGCCCGCCCGGCCACAGCGGCATCGGCACCACGCTCTCCGCCAACGCGCTCGCGATCACCGCGATGGACGCGATGCTGTCCGACGTCATCACCCCCGCCGCCTATGATCATATGCTACGGGCCGCCGCGCGACTGGTCGCGGGACTGCGGCAGGAAATCGTCGCCGCCGGGCTCGACTGGCACGTTACGCAGGTCGGTGCGCGCGTCGAATTCCTGACCTGTCCCACCCCGCCCCGCAACGGCGGCGAAGCCAAGGTAGCGATGCACCCCGAACTCGAGGCCGCGATCCATCTCTTCCTCGCCAACCGCGGGATTTTGCTGGCGCCGTTCCACAATATGATGTTGGTGAGCCCGGTTACCGGCGACGACCAGATCGACCGGCTCGTCGGCGCTTTTGCCGACTGCGCAAAGGCGTTGAAGGAGTAGAGGGGCGATGTCGAAATCATCGGGCGTAGTGGCGCCGCGGTCGGAGGCGGAAGCTTTTTTCAAGGCCAATCCCGACGTCGATTCGATCGAGATGATCTATACCGACATGGGCGGCGTGCCGCGCGGCAAGCGGCTGCGCCAGCATGAGGTGCTGGCGGTGTATGACAGCGGGCGGATGTTCCCCGGATCGATCACCGTCGTCGATATCACCGGGCAGGACACCGTCGAAACCGGGCTGGTGTGGGAGGATGGCGACGCCGACCGCTCGATGAAGCCGATCCCCGGCACCCTCGTCCGCACCCCGTGGGGCGGCGATCATGCCGCGCAGTTTCTCGTCGATTTCTACGAGCTCGACGGGACGCCGCACGATCTTGATCCGCGTCATGTCCTTGGCCGCGTCATCGACCGCTTTACCGCCGACGGGCTGACTCCGGTGCTTGCCGTCGAACTCGAATTCTACCTTGTCGATCCGCGCCGCGCCCGCGACGGCACCGTCCGCCCCGCCCGCCCCGGCTACAGCCGCGACACCCCGCGCAATGTCGAGGTTTACGGCCTGCGCGAGCTCGACGATTTCCGTCCCTTCTTTGACGCCCTGTACGCAGCGACCGACGCGCAGGACATCCCGCTTGAAAGCGCGATCTCCGAATTTGCCCCCGGCCAGTTCGAACTCACGCTGCGCCACAAGCCCGATGCGCTCCGCGCCTGCGACGATGCCATCATGTATAAACGCCTGGTCAAGGCGGTGGCGCAGCAACACGGCCTCGAAGCCACCTTCATGGCCAAGCCTTTTGCCGATCAAGCGGGCAGCGGCATGCACATCCATGTCTCGGTCAACGACGGCGCGGGCACCAACATCTTCGCCAGCGACGACCCCGAAGGCACCCCCGCTTTGCGCCATGCGATCGGCGGGATGATCGGCACCGTCGGCGACGGCTTTGCGCTCTTTGCCCCGCACGCGAACAGTTATCGCCGGTTCAAGGCGAACAGCTATGCCCCGGTCGCGCCGACCTGGGGCGTCAACAACCGCACCGTGTCGTTCCGCATCCCCGCCGGTCCGCCGCCCAGTCGCCATGTCGAGCATCGCGCGTGCGGCGCCGACGCTAACCCCTATCTTGCGGTCGCCGCCGTCCTCGCGGGCATGCACCACGGCATGACGACAAAGGCCGATCCCGGCGCCGCGGTCGTCGGCAACGGTTACGACCGCGACAACAGCGGCGACGACAAGCCACCGTCGAACTGGTTTGCCGCCGTCGACCGATTCCATGCCTCGAAACTGATGCGCGATTATCTCGGCCACCGCTTCGTCGATATGTTCAGCATCGTCAAACGGGTCGAACAGGATAATTATTTCAGCGTCGTCCCGACGCTCGATTACGATTGGTACCTGCGCAACGCATGAAAGTTTCACGAAATCTTGGTGCAGCGCAAAAAACCACTTCCCAAGCGCGCTCGATTGAGTCAGCTTGACGTCACAGACAGGGAGGCTCGCGATGGATTTCAACGAACTGATCAAACAGACCCGCGGGCGCCGCTCGCTGCTTCAGGCGATGGGCGTCGCCGCGATCGGGATCAGCTTCGGCGGCCTCGCCGCGTGCAGCAAGGGCGAAGGCAAGAAGCTCGCGAATGGCGAGGAAGCCAAGCTCAACTTTTATAACTGGGACACCTATATCGGCGAAACGACGCTCGACGATTTCAAGGAAGCCAGCGGTGTCGAGGTCAAGATGGACCTGTTCGACAGCAACGACGTGCTGTTCGCGAAATTCAAGGCGGGCAACCCCGGCTACGACGTCATCGTCCCCTCGAACGACTTTGTCGAACGCATGGCGCAGGCGGGCATGTTGCAGGCGCTCGACCATGCCGCGATCCCCAACATGAAGAATATCGACCCGGCCTTCATCGACGTCGATTATGATCAGGGTCGAAAATTCTCAATGCCCTACACCTGGCTCGCGCTCGGGATCGGCTATCGCAAGTCGAAGGTGAAGGCGAAGCCCGACAGCTGGAAAGTGCTCTTCGACAGCCCCGAATATGCCGGCCGCATCGCTTGGTTGTCCGAAGCCGGCGACATGTTCCGCCTTTATGGTAAATATCTCGGCAAATCGGTCAATGCGCTAACCCCCGCCGACATTGCGACGATCGAAGCGATGATGATCAAGCAAAAGCCCAATGTGAAGAATTTCCACGTCGACGATGGACAGGATCTGCTGCTCAAGGGCGATATCGACCTGGTGCTCGAATATAACGGCGACATCGCGCAGGCGATGACCGAAGACGACGACATCGATTTCGTCGTTCCGAAGGAAGGCAGCCAGCTCAATTCGGATAATCTGTGCATCCCGAAGGGCGCGCCGCACCCGAAGAACGCGCACGCCTTCATCAATTACATCCTCGACGGCGAGGTCGACAAGAAGATCACCGAAACGATCCTTTATCCGACCCCCAACGCGGCCGCCAAGGCGCTAATGCCCGACAGCTATAAGAACAACCCGGTCATCTATCCGCCCGCCGACGTGCTCGCGAAATGCGAATATGCGAAGTTCAACCCGACCTTGCAGCCACTGTTCGAGGAAGCCTTTACGCGGGTTCGCGCGGCGTAATCGGATGCTCATTCCCTTCGTCATTGCGAGCGCAGCGAAGCAATCCAGAGCATGCGTAAACCGCTCTGGATTGCTTCGCTGCGCTCGCAATGACGGGGATTTTTGCTGATACGGATTTCAGAGGAGGCAATCGGGGGGTGGCCGAACAGGACTGGAAGACGAGCAAACGGACCTTCGCGGCGGTATCGCTGCCGACCCTTTTCTGGGTGGTCCTGTTCTTCCTCGTGCCGATGGCCATCGTCTGGCTCTACAGCTTCGGCGAAAACCGCGGCCTGACCGAAATCGACATTTCGGGAACGCTCGACAATTACAAGCGCGCCACCGAATGGCTGTATCTGACCATTTTCGGCAAGAGTTTCGCGGTCGCGGCGCTGGTCACCCTGATCTGCTTGATCGTCGGTTTCCCGGTCGCGATGGCGATCACCTTTGCCAGCGAGAAATGGCGGCCATGGCTGCTGCTCGGCATCATGCTGCCCTTCTGGACCAATCTCCTCATCCGCACCTATGCGCTGATGATGCTGCTCGGCACGCAGGGGTTCGCCAACAAGGGGCTCGGCGCGCTGTGGGAGGGAACAAGCTGGCTCAAGACCCTCGTCGGGCTGCAACCGCTGCCGACGTGGGAGCCGGTGCAGCTGCTGTTCAACAATTTCGCGGTCGTGTTCGGGCTGGTCTATGTCCATCTGCCCTTCATGGTGCTGCCGCTCTACGCCGCGCTCGACCGGCTCGACCGCAGCCTGATCGAGGCGAGCCTCGACCTCGGCGCCGGGCATTTTCGCACGATCATGCGCATCGTTGTCCCGCTGGCCGCGCCCGGCATCATCGCCGGGGTGATGATCACGCTCATCCCCGCGCTCGGCGCGTATCTGACGCCTGATTTGATGGGCGGCACCGACAGCCAGATGATCGCCAATGTGATCGAACGCCAGTTCAAAAAGGCTAACGACTGGCCGTTCGGGGCCGCGCTGTCCTTCCTGCTCATCTACGCGATGTTCATCCTGATCGCGATCCAGTCGATGCGCAAAAAAGTGCCGGAAGTCCGCTGATGGCCCTGTTCGCGCGCACGCCGATCGCTCCGCTCGAATATAGCCGCACCCTGTGGATGCGGCTGTGGGTCGGCGCAGTAATGGTCTTTCTCTATGCGCCGCTGGTCGTGCTGATGATCTTCAGCTTCAACGACAGCAAGCGTAACGTCGTGTGGCGCGGCTTCACCACCAAATACTACGAGAAGGCGCTCGGCAACGACCAGCTGGTCGAGGCGCTGATCAACTCGCTCACCATTGCGGCGCTGGCGACGCTGGCCAGCCTCGTGCTCGGCACGCTCGCCGCGGTGATGCTGTGGCGCTTTCGTTTTCCTTGGAAGGGCGCGATCGACGGCACGATCTCGCTACCGATCATCGTCCCCGAAATTTGCCTTGGCGTTGCTTTCCTGATGTTCTTTGCCGCGGTGGGTTGGCCGACCGACCTTGTCTGGCCGTTCAATCTCGGCGCAATCACAATCGCGCACATCACCTTCTGCTTCCCCTTCGTCACCATGGTCGTCCGCTCGCGGCTGGCGAGTTTCAACCGTGAACAGGAGGAAGCCGCCAAGGATCTGGGCGCTAGCGAAGCGCAAGTGTTCCGCGACGTGCTGATCCCGCATATCAAGCCGGCGCTGGTCGCGGGCGCGCTTCTCGCCTTCACATTAAGCCTCGACGATTTCGTCATCACCTATTTCACCAGCGGCCCCGACACGATCACCTTCCCGGTGAAAGTCTATTCGATGGTCCGCTTCTCGGTGACGCCCGAAGTCAATGCAGCGTCGACCCTGCTCATCATCCTGACCGTCGTCCTGACCTTTATCGCATTGAAGGCCCAGGGCGTGAAAGCCATTGCGGAGACGCATTGATGGACCACCCCCTGTTCCCGTTCGCGTCGAGCGAAGTCGAGACACCCCAAAGGCGCGCACTGCCGATGGGCATCTCGACTTCGCTCGATGCGAACGGCGTTGTTAGGCTGAACCCTTGACCATGACCGAACCCGCCAAACCGATCATCCAGATCCAGAATGTCTCGAAACGCTTTGGCAAGGTCACCGCGGTCGACAATGTCAGCCTCGACATCAACGCCGGGGAGTTCTTCGTCCTGCTCGGGCCTTCGGGCTGCGGGAAGACCACCTTGCTGCGAATGATCGCCGGTTTCGAGCTGCCGACCGAGGGCAGGATATTGATCGATGGCCAAGACATGGCGGGCATCCCGCCGAACAAGCGCCCGGTGAACATGGTGTTCCAAAGCTATGCGGTGTTCCCGCACATGAGCGTCGCCGACAACGTCGCCTATGGCCTCAAGATCGCGGGCGTAAAGGGCGGCGAGATCAAGGACCGCGTCGCCGAAGCGCTCGAGCTGGTCAAGCTTGGCGGTTTTGGCGAGCGTATGCCCGACCAGATGTCGGGCGGCCAAAGGCAACGTGTCGCGCTCGCGCGAAGCCTGGTGATGCGTCCCAAGGTCTTGTTGCTCGACGAACCCCTCTCGGCACTCGACGCAAAGCTCCGTGCGCAGATGCAGTTCGAGCTTAGCGAATTGCAGGAAAAGGTCGGCATTACTTTCGTCACCGTCACCCACGATCAGGACGAGGCGCTGTCGATGGCGTGCCGCATCGGCGTCATCAACAAGGGTGAGGTCGCGCAGCTTGCGACCCCCTCGGACCTCTACGAATATCCAGCCAACCGCTTCGTCGCCGATTTCGTCGGATCGGTGAACATCTTCGAGGGCAAGCTGACGTTGGATGAGCCCGACAAGGCCGCGGTCGATTGCCCGGGGGTCGGCAAGATTTACCTCAACCACGGCGTCACCGGCCCGCACGGCGCCGACGTGTGGGTCGCGCTACGCCCCGAGAAAATCTACCTGCACGTTCCGGGCGAAGGCAAAGCGGTGAAGGCCGCGGCGCAGGACGCCCCCGACGGCTATAATTTCGCGCGCGGCAAGATCAAAGGGATGAGCTACCTCGGCGACATCACCTTGTTCGAAATCGAACTCGACGACGGCGCGCGCATCCGCGTCTCGCGGCCCAATCTGTCGCGTCACGATCAGGAAGATTTCACCTGGGACGACCGGGTGAGCATGCACTGGCGCGCCGACAGCCCGGTGGTGTTGCTGGGGTAATTTCTTTGCTCGTCACCCCGGCGAAGGCCGGGGTCTCGACATATCATTAGGACGCCACGGCGAGATCCCGGCCTTCGCCGGGATGACGAAGTAAGGCTGTCAGTGCGCCGCCGCCTTCTTCCCCGGCACCAGATGCAGAACCGCAACGATCAGCCCGCCCAACAACAATCCGAACACCCCGGCCCCGCCAGCATTGATCAGCCATTCCCAGAACCCGGCACCGGGCAGACCGCCTGCCACCGCGTGCGCGAAATCGTGCAAGCCATGGCCAAGATTGCCGATATGATATTGATCCAGCCCGTGCAGGAATATCTGCCCGCCGACCCACAGCATCGCGGCGGTGCCGACGATTGCCAGCGTCGCTAGCAGCTTTGGCATGAAATTCACCAGCCCACGTCCGATCGCGCGCCGGGCCGCCGAACCGGCTTTGGCCATGTGCAGGCCGATGTCATCCATCTTTACGATCAGCCCGACGACGCCATACACCGCGATCGTGATCGCGATCGCCACGACGATCAGCGTTGCAGCGCGCATCGCGAACGGCTCGGTGAGCACTTCATTGAGTGCGATCACCATGATTTCGGCCGACAGGATGAAGTCGGTCCGGATCGCGCCCTTGACCATGGTTTCTTCATGGTTCGGATCGACCACCTCGGCAGCCTCTTCGGCAAGGCTGTGCTTCTTTGCGGCAAAGCTGTGCCAAACCTTCTCGGCGCCCTCGAAACACAGATAGGCGCCGCCGACCATCAGCAGCGGCGTGATCGCCCATTGTGCCACCGCGGATAGCAGCAGCAGCGCCGGCAGGATCAGCACCAGCTTGTTGAACATCGACCCCTTGGCGATTCGCCAGATGATCGGCAGTTCGCGGTTGGGCTGGAACCCGGTGACGTAGCGCGGGGTGACCGCGGCATCGTCGACCACCACGCCCGCGGCCTTCACGCCCGCCTTCGACGCCGCGGCGCCAATATCATCGATGCTCGCCGCCGCCACTTTCGCGATTGTGGCGACATCGTCGAGCAGGGCAAAAAGGCCGGATGGCATAGGGTGTTGGTCTTTCGTCAAAAATGTTCGGTCACCTCCCTAACCGTTCGCCCTGAGCTTGTCGAAGGGCCGTTCTTTCTTTTGAAGTCACAAAGAAGAACGGTGCTTCGACAAGCTCAGCACGAACGGAATTAGGGAAAGCGTCAGAGCGCCCTCAGCCTGGGCAGCACTTCATCGAGCGATTTGCGAATAATCGCAACCATCTCGTCGATCTGTTCGGTCGAAATCACCAGCGGCGGGCACATCACCAAACTGTCGCGGATGCCGCGCACCATCAGCCCGTTCGCGATGCAGGCATCGCGCGCCATCGGCCCCGCGGTCCCCTCGGCCCCGCCGAAACGCGCGCGCGCGGCCTTGTCGGCAACAATCTCGACCGCGCCGAGCAGCCCGATCGAGCGTGCCTCGCCGACCAGCGGATGATCGGTCAGCGTCGCAAGCGCCTTGGCCAGATGCGGCCCGGTCACGCTGCCGGTCCGCTCGACCAGCCCCTCGCGCTCGATGATCTCGATATTCTTGAGCGCGACCGCCGCCGCGACCGGGTGGCCTGAATAGGTGAAGCCATGGACAAAATCGCCGCCCGTCTTCAGCACCTCGACAACATGCGCCGCAACGGCGGTTGCCGAGATCGGCAGGTACCCCGACGACAGCCCTTTCGCCATCGGCATCAGATCGGGGGTGAAGCCCATCGTCTCATGTCCCCACATCTTCCCCGTGCGTCCGAAACCGCAGATCACCTCGTCGGCGACGACCAGCAGGCCATATTTGCGCGCCACCGCCTCGACCTTCGGCCAATAGCCCTTGGGCGGGATGATCACACCGCCCGCGCCCTGCACCGGCTCACCGATGAAAGCGGCGCAATTTTCGGGGCCGACTTCCAGGATCTTGTCCTCGATCGCCTGTACGCAGGCGTCGCAGAACTCCTCCTCGGTCATCCCCTGCCCTTCGTTATAGGCATAGGGCTGTCGGACGTGTTCGACCCCGGCGATCGGCAGGTCGCCTTGCGCGTGCATCGCCTTCATGCCGCCGAGCGACACGCCCGCGACGGTCGAGCCGTGGTAGGCGTTCCAGCGGCTGATAAAGACGGTGCGCTTGGGCTCGCCCTTCAGCTTCCAATAATGGCGCACCATGCGGAACACTGTGTCATTGGCCTCGCTGCCCGAGGCGTTGAAAAACACGTGCGGCAGGCGATTGCCCGTAAGCGATGCAATTTTGGCCGCCAGCGTCACGGTGGGCGGCGTCGCGGTCTTGAAGAAGGTGTTGTAGAACGGCAGCTCGCGCATCTGCGCGGCCGCCGCCTCGACCAGTTCCTCGCGGCCATAGCCGACATTGACGCACCATAGCCCCGCCATCCCGTCGAGGATGCGATGGCCGTCGCCGTCGTGGATATAACAACCCTCGGCATGGGTGATGATTCGGCTGCCGCCGAGTTTTTCGATCTCGGCCCAATCGGCCTGGGCAGGCAAGTGGTGCGCGACGTCGAGGCGCTTGAGTTCGGCGATGTCGTGATTGCGGGGCATGTTTTTGTTCCTGAAATACCCCTCCCTTGCAGGGAGGGGCTCGGGGTGGGTACGCGCGCAGCGCGTCCTGAGGGCGAGAGGGCAGAAGTTCGCCTGCGGCTCACCCCACCCCCAACCCCTCCCGCAGGCGGGAGGGGAGCCTCTGATCAGGGCGAAAAGCTGATCCGCGCAAGATAGCGGTCGTAACGGGTGACGCGGCGGTTCATAATTCGCCTCTTAGCGCGCGGCCGAGCAGGCGGAAATAGGTCTGGCTTTCGGCATTGTCGTCGGTCGCCCATTCGGGATGCCATTGCACCGCGAGCAGCGGCGCGCCGTTCGGGCGCGCGCTATAGGCCTCGACCAGCCCGTCGGGCGCGCGCGCTTCGACCCGCAAACCGTCCGCAAGTTCACCGACGCCTTGATAGTGGACCGAATTGACGTCGATCGACGCCTTGCCGTAAGCGGCGGCAAGCAGGCCGTGGTCGGCCAGCTCGACCGCGTGCCGATGCTCGAACATGCCGTCAAAACTGACGCCGTCCGGCGCATGATGCGCCAGCAGTTCATCGCTCGCCGACGTATCGCGGCGCAGCGTGCCTCCGAGCGCGACGTTGATTTCCTGAAAACCGCGGCAAATACCGAACAGCGGCCGCTGCGCCGCGATCACCGCGTCGACCAGCTCGATCATCATCCGGTCGCGGTCGGGATCGAACGGCCCCTCGCCCGCCCCCGCATCGCCATAGCGCGCCGGTTCGACATTCGACGGGGTTCCGGTCAGCAGCACCCCGTCGAGCCGCCCGACAACCTCGTCGGCGCGCATGAAGGCGGGAAGCGAGGGAATGATTAATGCCGCGCAGTCGGCATATTGCATCGCCGCAGTCGCATAGCGGTTCATCACCGCCTGCGCCGTCTCGACGCCGACGGTGCGGTTGCAGGCGATAATGCCAAGGACGGGACGCGCGGCCATACCGTCTTGCTGCCGATTTTCATCGCGCGAGGCCAGCGGAATCTTCCGCGCTCCGCTGCAGGATGAAGGGCGATGGTGGGAAATGGCGCACCCGGAACGATTCGAACGTCCGACCCCCAGATTCGTAGTCTGGTGCTCTATCCAGCTGAGCTACGGGTGCGTGGAGAGGCGCCTTTAAGGGGCGCGGCGCAGGGGCGCAACCCCCTATTTCAGCTTTGTGACCGTCGCACAGGTCGATTGGCGCCGGACCGCGTTCAGGGCGCCGATTTCCTTGGGATCTTTCAAAAGCAGACGAACGAGCGCGATACCGCGATCATGGGTCGTGCGGACCACTTCGGCGCCCGCCGGCACCGCCTGCCCATCGCGCGCCACGACGATTCGGAACGGCTTGCCCTGTGCTTCGACATCGTTGCGCACAAATATGACATCGGTCGCGGCGTCAAAGATGCTCAGCGAGCTGTAGCGACCGGGAACGGGGGTGACGTCGATCGCCAGCGGTCCCGCCGACAGATCGTAAGGACAACTGGAATAAGCAAGATCGGGGCTGGGCCGCACGACCGGCTGGCGCGCGGGGGTTGCCAGATTCCCGTGCGACATCGTGTTGATCCCCCCCTGCCCCAGCCGCTCCATCGCGACGTTCATCAGGCCATAGGGGATCGCGCCGATTGCCGCCCATGCGGTGACCGCGGCAAGGGTGAGGCCAAAGGCGAGCGGACCGAGCCAGTTGCGCATCTCAGCAGCCCTCCTTCACAATTTTCGGCAGCGCCGCCTTCGCCGGGTCGGCCCGAAAAGCCGCCCCGGGATTATACATGCGCAGGGTCAGCTGGAACGGTTCGCCCTTGACCCCGGGCAACCACGCCGCGTCGGCGGGTTTGTCAGGCGAAATGACGACGCGCCACGCGCCATCGGTATCGAGCGCGACGTTGGCGCCGTTGACCGACCAGACCCCTGCCGGATTATCGACCAGATAGCCCGTATCATTATAGACCGTCACGCTCCACCACCGCGCCTCGAGCGGGGTACCCGACAGGCTGTAGCGACAATTGCCGTCGAGCGGCGCGCCGCTCGCGTCGGTTTTCGCCATCCAGTAGATCGTTTCCCTGGCGGGCAGCGCGAGCAGTCCCGAGCGCGCGACCATCGCGCGCGTCAGCGGGTCGGTCGCCTTGGTCCCATAGCCGAGCGACGTCGTCCACGGGCCGTTCCTGATCGCGCCGTCGCCAAGGCCGCCGTTGGTGAGCGCCCAGGCCGCGCCGAGCCCCACCGCCAACCCGCCTAACAGGGTGATCGTATAGCGGTGCCAGCTTTTCATGTGCGCGTTCCCCCGTCGCCCCCGCGAAGGCGGGGGCCGCTGGCAGCGTTACGCAAAGTTGATAGCGGCCCCCGCCTTCGCGGGGGCGACGATCATTTCGCCTTCAACGCCGCCTGCGCTGCCGCCAGGCGTGCGATCGGCACACGGTAGGGCGAGGCGCTGACATAGTCGAGGCCGGTTTTTTCGCAGAAATGAATGCTCGGCGCGTCGCCGCCATGCTCGCCGCAAATGCCCAGCTTGACGTCGGGGCGCGTACCCCGACCGCGTTCTGCCGCAATCTCGATCAGCTGGCCGACGCCTTCGACGTCGAGGCTGACGAACGGGTCGGTCAGGAAGATGCCTTTGTCGACATATTGGGTCAGGAAGCGGCCCGCGTCGTCGCGGCTGATCCCGATCGTCGTTTGCGTCAGGTCATTGGTACCGAAGCTGAAGAATTCGGCGCTTTCGGCAATCTCGCCCGCCATCAGCGCGGCGCGCGGCAGTTCGATCATCGTGCCGACGAGGTACGCGATCTCGCGCCCCTTTTCAGCGAACACCGCCTTGGCCTGCGCGTCGACGACCGCCTTCATAAGGTCGAATTCACGGCGCGTTGCGACGAGGGGGATCATCACCTCAGGAATTGGAGCCGCGCCGGTTGTCGCGGCGACGTCGCACGCGGCCTCGAAAATTGCGCGCGCCTGCATCTCGTAGATTTCGGGGTAGGTGACACCCAGACGGCACCCGCGATGCCCGAGCATCGGGTTGAATTCGTGCAGCTCGTTCGCGCGCGCCTTCAGCGCTTCGATGCCCACGCCCGCGGCCGCGGCGACGTCGGCAAAATCCTCTTCGCGCGTCGGCAGGAATTCGTGGAGCGGCGGGTCGAGCAGACGGATCGTCACCGGCAAGCCGGCCATGACCCCGAAGATTGCGGCAAAGTCGCCGCGCTGTTCGGGGAGTAATTTCGCGAGCGCCGCGCGGCGACCCTCCTCGCTGTCGGCGAGGATCATCTCGCGCACCGCAGTGATGCGCGCGGCGTCGAAGAACATATGCTCGGTTCGGCAAAGCCCGATGCCTTCAGCACCGAAATCGCGCGCGACCTGTGCGTCCGCCGGGGTTTCGGCGTTGGCGCGCACCTTCATGCGGCGCACCTTGTCGGCCCAGCCCATCAGGGTGCCGAAATCGCCGACCAGTTCGGGGAGCAGCGTCGGCACCTCGCCCGCCATCACCTCGCCGGTCGAACCGTCGAGCGTCAATATGTCGCCTTCGCGCAGCTCGCGCCCGCCGACGCGCAGCACGCGCGCATTGCCGTCGATCGAAAGCCCGCCCGCGCCCGAAACGCACGGACGTCCCATGCCGCGCGCGACGACTGCGGCGTGGCTGGTCATCCCGCCGCGCGCGGTCAAAATGCCCTTGGCCGCGTGCATGCCGTGGATGTCCTCGGGCGAAGTTTCGACGCGGACGAGGATCACCGCCTCGCCCATTTCCGCCGCCTTTTCCGCATCGTCAGCGGTGAACATGATCTTGCCCGACGCCGCGCCGGGGCTGGCGGGCAGCCCCTTGGTCAGCACATCGCGCGGCGCCTTCGGGTCGAGCGTCGGGTGGAGCAACTGGTCGAGCGCGCCGGGATCGACACGGCCGACGGCCTCCTCTTCCGAAATCAGCCCCTCAGCCGCCATTTCGACCGCGATGCGCAGCGCTGCCTTCGCGGTGCGCTTGCCCGAACGCGTTTGCAGCATCCACAGCGTCCCCCGTTCGACGGTGAACTCGATGTCCTGCATGTCGCGGTAGTGCGTCTCAAGCGTGTCGAAGACGCGGCCGAGCTCCTCAAAGGTCTCCGGCATCGCCTCTTCCATCGACAGCGGCTTGGCGCCCGCCTTTTCGCGTGCGATTTTCGTGAGATATTGCGGCGTCCGGATTCCCGCGACGACGTCCTCGCCCTGCGCGTTGATCAGCCATTCGCCGTACCAAGCGCGCTCGCCGGTCGCGGGGTCGCGCGTGAAGGCCACGCCCGTCGCCGAGGTGTCGCCCATATTGCCGAACACCATCGCCTGCACATTGACCGCGGTCCCCCATTCGGCGGGGATTGAATTCAGGCGGCGATAGACTTTCGCGCGGTCGCTTTCCCAGCTCGCGAACACGGCGCCGACCGCGCCCCACAGCTGATCCTTCGGCTCTTGCGGGAACGGCGCGCCGGTCTCGCGCTCGACGATCGCCTGATATTGCTTGACCAGCGCCTGCCAGTCTTCAGCCGACATTTCGGTATCGAGATAGAAGCCCTTGTCTTCCTTTGCGATTTCCAGCGCTTCCTCGAACTCGGCATGGTCGAGCCCCATGACGACGTCGGCGTACATCTGGACGAAGCGGCGATAGCTGTCCCACGCGAAACGCGGGTCGCCCGACGCATGTGCGAGGCCGACGACAGTGCGGTCGTTGAGACCGAGGTTGAGGACGGTGTCCATCATCCCCGGCATCGACACGCGCGCGCCCGAACGGACCGAGACGAGCAGCGGGTCGGCGGGGTCGCCGAAGCGCTTGCCGGTGATGCCCTCGATATGCGCGATGCCCGCGGCGACATCCTCGACCAGCCCGGCCGGATATTGTTCGCCATTGGCGTAATAAGCGGTGCAGACGTCGGTGGTGATCGTAAAGCCCGGGGGAACCGGCAGGCCGATCGAGGCCATTTCGGCGAGGTTCGAGCCCTTGCCGCCCAGCAATTCCTTCGAACGCTCGGCCGTCGTGGCCGCGCCGCCGAACAAATGCACCATCTTCGTCATCATATGCTCCTGCTGCCCCGGGGAGGAGGTTGCGGCTGGATAGGGTTGAGAAGTCCTGTCGTCGATTCAGATTTACTTCGCGCGATATAAGAAGCGGCGCATAGCCGCAGCGTCAGCCCTCGATCTTCGAAAAGTCAGCGACGCCATGCACCGCGCCGGTAAATCGGGCGAGCAGGCCGAGGCGATAGGTCCGGACCGCTTCGTCGGGGTCGTTGACCATCACGCCGTCGAAAAAGGCATCGATGGGCGCGCGCAGCGACGCGAGCGCGGCCATCGCGTCGGTGAAGCGTTCCTCGGTGACGGCAGCGGCGGCCGCGGGTTCGGCGGTGTCGAGCGCAGCGAGCAGCGCCAGTTCCTCCCCGGTACGGGGAGGGGGACCAGCCGAAGGCTGGTGGAGGGGGGCCGCGGCCTCAAACGACGCATAGGGACGAGAGCCCCCTCCGTCACGCGCTTCGCGCGCGCCACCTCCCCGTTCCGGGGAGGATTGTTTGAGGATGTTCGCCGCGCGCTTGTAACCCGCGAGCAGATTGGTGCCGTCCTCGGTCGCCATAAACGCCTGCAGCGCCTTCACGCGGGCGAGCAGGCGCACCAGATCATCCTCGCCGCCTAGCGCGAACACAGCGTCGATGAGGTCGTGGCGGACGCCCGCCTCACGCTGCTGGACTTTGAGGCGGTCGGCGAAGAAGTCGAGCAAGTCCTGCTTCGCAATGATAATCTTCTGAAAATTCTGTTCCAGAAGCGGAAAGCGCTTCCAGTCGTACGACACGGGCAATTCATCACGAACAATGCGCTGCGCTTCGTCGTCACTTACAGCTCGTCCAAGAACCTCAGTAAGTTCCTGCTTGATAGCCTGCATTTGCGAAACGAACTGACGGAAGCCAACAGCTTTGATCGCCCGCTCCAGCACGTCCGCCAACGAGAACCGCAAACCGGCGCTCAGGATGATCTGGATCGCTCCAAGCGAAGCACGGCGAAGAGCAAAGGGATCGCGAGAGCCGGTGGGCTTCTCCTGCTCAAAATAAAATCCAGCCAGCGTATCCAACTTATCAGCCAGCGCCACAGCCACCGTCACCGGCGCGGTCGGCACGTCATCACCCTGCCCGACCGGCTTGTAATGGTCGCGGATCGCGTCGGCCACCGCATCGGGCAAGCCTTCGGCGCGAGCGTAGTAGCCGCCCATCAGGCCTTGGAGTTCGGGGAATTCGCCGACCATTTCGGTAACGAGATCGGCCTTCGCCAGTTCCGCGGCCTGCCGCGCCAGCGCGGGGTCGCAGTTCGGGACGATGCCTTCGCTCGCAAGCCATTCGGCGAGCTTCGCCACCCGCTCGACCTTGTCGGCGACGGTACCCAACTTTTCGTGGAAGGTGATGTTCGCGAGCTTTTCTGCGTGCTGCGCGAGCGTCTTCTTCTGGTCCTGCTCCCAGAAGAAGCGCGCGTCCGACAGCCGCGCCGCGAGAACCTTGCGGTTGCCCGCGACGATTTCCGCGCCGCCATCCTTGGCGTCGATATTCGCGGTGCAGACGAAGCCGTTCGCCAGTTTCCCATCGGCGCCGTTCACGACGAAATATTTCTGGTTCACGCGCGCGGTGAGCTGGATGACCTCGGGCGGCACCTCCAGAAACGCCTCGTCGAAGCGCCCGAGCAAAGGCACCGGCCATTCGGTGAGCCCGGCATTCTCGATCACCAGCCCCTCGTCCTCGACCAGCACCAGCCCCGCATCGGCCGCGGCCTTGGCGGCGCCGTCGCGGACGATCGCCTGTCGTTCCTCATGGTCGACGATGACGTGGCAGGCGCGCAGCTTCTCGGCGTAATCAGACGCCGAGCCGATGGTGATCTCGCCCGGACAGTGGAAGCGATGGCCGCGCGTCGCGAAGCCGCTCGCGATGCCGCCGATTTCGCACGGCACCAGCTCTTCACCGAAGATCGCTACGATGCCCGACAGCGGGCGGACCCAGCGCAGGCTTTCGCTGCTCGCGCTTTCCTTGCCCCAGCGCATCGACTTGGGCCACGCGAAGCCGCGGACGATCGCGGGGATCGCCTCGGCCAGCACTTCGGCGGTCGCGCGGCCCGGCTTGTCGATCACGGCGAAATACACGCCGTCGCGATCCTCTAGCTGGTCCTGCGTCAGCCCGGTCTTGCGCAGGAAGCCTTCGAGCGCCTGCGGCGGCGCACTGCTGCGCGGGCCTTTGAGTTCTTCACTGACCGCCGCGGTCGCCTCTGGCAGCCCCTTGGCGATCAGCGCAAGGCGACGCGGGGTCGACCAGATGGTGAGGTCGCCCGCCTCGATGCCCGCGGCCGACATCTGCGCCCGAAACAGTCTTTCCAGTTCGGCACGCGCACCGGCCTGCATCCGCGCCGGGATTTCCTCGCTGCGCAGTTCGAGAAGGAAGTCGGTCACAGCAAATCCTCCGAACCCCAAACCCCGTTTGCATCGAGCGAAGTCGAGATGCCTTGAAGGACAGCGCTAGGCCGCTGCATGTCTCGACTTCGCTCGACACGAACGGAGAAGAGGGGGGCGAAACAACGATAGGCCATCACAGCGTCCACCCCGGATAGTTTTGGGTCCAGCGCTCGGACTGGCTGTCGATCCACGCCTTGCAGCTGCCCTTCGCCAGGTCGCGGACGCGCGCCATATAGTTGGCGCGTTCCTGCACGCTGATCACGCCGCGCGCCTGCAAGAGGTTGAAGAGGTGGCTCGCCTCGATCGCTTGGTCATAGGCCGCCAGCGGCACCCCCGCTTCGATCGCGCGGTTGCATTCGGCCTCGGCCGCCTTGAACCCCGCGAACAGGCTGTCGGTATCGGCGACCTCGAAATTCCATTTCGAGAATTGACGCTCGTTTTCCAGAAACACATCGCCATAGCTCACCGCGGCGACATCGCCGACCGCGTCGGAGAAGCGCAGGTCGTACACATTGTCGACATTCTGGATATACATCGCCAGCCGTTCGAGCCCGTAGGTCAGCTCGCCCGCGACGGGCTTGCAGTCGAAGCCCCCCATCTGCTGAAAATAGGTGAACTGGGTGACTTCCATCCCGTCGCACCAGACTTCCCAGCCCAGCCCCCACGCGCCAAGCGTCGGCGATTCCCAGTCGTCCTCGACAAAGCGGATGTCGTGGAGCAGCGGGTCGATGCCGATCGCAGCCAAAGAGCCGAGATACTGCTCCTGCAGGTCGGCGGGCGACGGCTTCAGGATGACCTGATACTGGTAATAATGCTGGAGGCGGTTCGGGTTCTCGCCATAGCGGCCGTCGGTCGGGCGGCGGCTCGGCTGGACATAGGCGACGTTCCACGGTTCGGGGCCGAGGCTGCGCAGCGTGGTCGCGGGGTGGAATGTCCCTGCCCCGACGCGCATGTCATAAGGCTGCAGGATCGCGCAGCCGCGCGCGCTCCAATAATTGTGGAGCGTCAGGATCATGTCCTGAAAGCTTAAGGGTTTCGTCTCCGCCGCGTCGGCCACTGTCCGCTCTTTCGCAGGTGCAACAACTGCTGCCGCCCTTGGCGCAGCGGGGTCGCAGGGTCAAGGGCGAGGGGCGCGCGGATGTCGGCAAAAATGCCGCGTAACGCGACATCCGACGGCAAATGTAAGGCGTTGTTGACACAGTCAGCGAATCATGTCATTTAGTCAACAACACCTGACATATGGTCAGGGACGCATGACGGATTGCCGATGAACAACCAGCTGAAGGTGCTGCGCGCGATGCGGAACTGGAGCCAGGCCGAATTGGCCGACCGGCTCGACGTGTCGCGGCAGGCGGTGAACGCGATCGAGACGGGGAAATACGACCCGTCGCTGCCGCTCGCATTCAAGCTGGCGCGGCTGTTCGCAATGCCGATCGAGGAAATTTTCGACGATGGCCATGAGGGACAAGATGATGGACATTGAACCGCAAAAGCGCCGCGCGCCCAGCATGGTCTGGCCGATCGCGATCGGCCTCGGCACCGCGATGCTGGCGGGCGGCTTTGCCGGTTACAATCAGGCGGCGGCCGAAAATGGCGATGCCGTGCTGGCACCCTGGATCGGTCCCGTCGTCGCGATCCTGATCGGCGGTCTTGCACTCGCCTATTACGTCCGCCGTTATGCCGACTGGTTCCGCAGCTGGTCGCCGCGCAAGCGCCTGTACTGGGTCAGCCTGACCCTGTCGGGAGCGCTGGGCTTCGTCGCGGCCATGGTGATGCAATCGGGGGCGAACGGACCCGAGGAATTGTTCAGCAATGCCGCGTTGACCCCGGAGGTTGCGATCGGCCTGTCGGCGATGTGGGTGGTCGGCCTGACGGTCGCGCTGGTCCTCTATCACCGCACGGTCGATGACCATGAGCGGCGGGCCTATCATCTGGGCGGGCTTGCCGGCTTTTACGCCTTTGTTTTCCCCTGCCCCGTCTGGTGGGTGCTGTGGCGCGCCGATCTGGCGCCCCCGGTCGAGGCGATGCCGCTGTTCGCCCTGTCGCTGGCCGCCAATGCACTATTCTATTTCTGGTTCAAATTTCGCTGACCCTTTTCGCTCTCCCCTTCCCCACCACATCCGGCCATAAGGGCTAATAATGAAAGGACATTCCCCCGTGAAAAAATGGTTCAAGACGCTCGCCGCCACCTGTGCCGTCATCCCCTTCGCGCAATGCGCCGTGTTGCCCGGCGGTAATGTCGCCATCGCCGCCGAACCCGCGCCGGTTGCCGCCGCCGCGACCGCACTGACCGATGCCGACCCCGCGCTGTGGGTGGTCAAGGATGAGGACACGACGATCTATCTGTTCGGCACCGTCCATGTGCTGAAGCCCGGCCTCAGCTGGTTCGACGAAGCGGTGAAGGACGCGTTCGACAAATCGGACGAGATGATGCTGGAAATCGTCATGCCCGAGGACCAGAATGCGGTCGCGAGGACGATGATGCCGCTGGCGATGGACCAGAGCGGCAAGACCATCCCGTCGCGCCTGACCGCCGACCAGCTCAAGGCTTATCAGGCGGCGATCGTCAGTGTCGGCCTGCCCGCCAATGCGTTCGACAATTTCGAACCCTGGTTCCCGGCGATGACGCTGTCGGTGTTGCCGCTGACCAAGCTTGGCTACGACCCCGAACAGGGGGCCGAAAAGCTGCTCACCAAATTTGCCAAGGCCGATGCGAAGCCGGTATCGGGCCTCGAAACGCTCGAAGAGCAGCTCGGCTTCTTCGACCAGCTGCCCGACACCCAGCAGGTCGCATTCCTGAATACCGTGGTCCGAGATATGGATAAGCTGGGGCCGATGCTCGACAAGATGGTCGCACTGTGGGCCAAGGGCGATCCCGACGGGCTGGCGGTCGCGATGAACGAAAGCATGGCGGCGACCCCCGAACTCGCCAAGACGCTGCTCTATGATCGCAACGCGCGCTGGGCCGACCAGATCAAGACGCGGCTCGACAAGCCGGGCACGGTGTTCATCGCGGTCGGCGCGGGGCATCTGGCGGGCGAAAAGAGCGTGCAGGATTATCTGAAGGCACGGGGGCTGACCGCGACGCGGGTCGAATATTGAGCCCTGCCGCGCCTCGGTCCCGACATTGGGGTCGCCGCATTGCGGCGGCCCTTTTGCCGTTGCTGCTCGCGGGATGCGCCCCTGCTGACCCGGCGTCGAAGGCGAAGCCTGCAATGTGGCTGGTCGCGGATGCCGATACCCGAATTTACATGCTCGGCACGATGCACGCACTGCCGCGCGGGACCGACTGGGATGATGGCGCGGTCGGGCAAGCGATTGCGTCGGCCGACGAGCTGATCATGGAATTGTCGCCGCGCGAACTGGCGGCGGCAGGCACCATGTTCCAGACGCTGGCGCCGCGCGCCGCGCCCCTGCCGATCGAAGCGCGGCTTTCCGGCGCAGCGCTTGCGCGCTACCGCGCGCTCGAAGCGAGCGGCGGTTCGTTCGGCGGCGACAAGCTCGACGATTGGGCGATCATGATCCTGATCGGACAGCGCGCCGCGCGCGCCGCCGACCTGTCGCCCGCGGCGGGGGTCGAAAAAGGACTGACCGAAATTTTCGCAGCCGCGAACAAGCCCATTCGCGGGCTGGAAACGGCGCAGAGCCAGCTGATGCTGTTCGAAAATCTTGACGCATCGACCCAGCGCGCCTTGCTGACCCGCGCCGCCACCGGCGCGGACGAGGCGGTTGGCAAGATCGGCGCGCTGACCGCCGCGTGGAGTGGCGGCGACGTCGATGGGCTTGAACAGATGATCAACGCCGACGTCGATACCGTCCCCGCGGCACGCAAGGCGATCATCACCGACCGCAACCGGCGCTGGGCGGCCTGGGCGAAACGTCGGATGGCGCAGCCGGGCACGGTACTGATGGCAGTCGGCACGGGGCATCTTGTGGGAGCGGATGGTGTCCCGGCGATGCTGGCGGCGCAGGGGATGACGGTGACGCGGGTGCAGTGAGTCGACGGAGTTCCCGGATATATTGGGGGTGGAACGCGAACATCACCTGACGCTCGCACAACTTAGCAAATTCAGAAACGAAGGTGCCGTTACCAATTAGTCGGCGGCACACGAATCAAAGGCAAATGACCCTCGCTCAAGAAGCCGCCAAAGCTCATCTGCCCGACGAGCCACAATGATGTTATCGCTCTCGAACTGGAAAATCCACACAGCCCAATATCTCTTTTCTGAATATTTCCGCTCAAGCGTCGCTAGATATATTGGAGATGTTACATCGATTTCCAGGACCGCTATGTTTCTGATTGTAAGCGGATCACGGTCGGTTAGCTTTGTACCCACATCGAAAGATGCAAAAAATGCTGGAGCGTTGGTTGTCGAGACTTGACCAATCTCGTTGGCGAAGATTTGTATTGTGGAGATTTTCGTTAGGTCATGTCTATTCACGGCGTTTACAAATCTTTGTATTGAGCAGCGGGCTTGAGAAGCGTCATGGGGAGGCGGCGGGAGCGGCGCCTCCGCGTTTACCGCTGATGCGGCGAACAACAGTGCCGAGGCGATAATCTTTGATTTCCTCAACAATCGTACTTTCCAGCCACCACGCAGATGAAATTGACTATGACATGGCGCGGTCATATCCACAATTGATCGCTAGCCGCCATTGCGAAAGCCCCTACCCCTCCCGCGCTTGCATTTCCCGCGCTTCCCCGCTAAGCGCCGCCGCTTCCGTCCATGGTCATCCCTGGAGGCGTGGCGGACTGTGTAATCTGTTTCGGAGAAAAATGATGAGCGACCAGCTGGTGCTGTCGGCCGAGACGCGTGATCGGGGAGGCAAGGGAGCCTCGCGTGAACTGCGTCGCGAAGGCCGCGTCCCCGCCGTTGTCTATGGCGGCAAAGAAGAACCCCTGATGATCCACGTCGAAGAAAAGCTGCTGATGAAGCAGCTGATGACGGGTCACTTCATGAACTCGGTCGTCATGATCGACGTCGGCGGCAAGCAGATCCGCACGCTGCCCAAGGACGTCGCATTTCATCCGGTCAAGGATCGCCCGATCCACGCCGACTTCCTGCGCATCAGCAAGGATGCCAAGGTCCAGGTCGCCGTTCCGGTCGCGTTCCAGAACGAAGAAGCCTCGCCGGGCCTGAAGCGCGGCGGCGTGCTGAACATCGTTCGCCACGAACTCGAACTCGTCTGTGACGCGGACAAGATCCCCGACGACATCGCGATCGACGTCACCGGTTTCGACGTTGGCGATTCGATCCACATCAGCCACGTCACGCTGCCCAAGGGCGTGGAAAGCGCGATCACCGATCGCGACTTCACCATCGCCACCATCGTTGCCCCGTCGGCGCTGAAGTCCAGCGACGGCGACACGACGAAGGATGACGGCGAAGCTGCCGAAGGCAGCGAAGCCTAAGCATTCGGATGCGCCCCTCCCCGTACGGGAGGGGCGTTTCCATCGGGCCCGGGAAAGGCAGTATGATGCAGCTCTGGGTCGGCCTCGGCAATCCCGGGCCTCAATATGCGATGCACCGTCACAATGTCGGCTTCATGGCCGCCGACGTCATCGCCGACGTTCATGGCTTTGCCGCACCTGCAAAGAAATTCCAGGGCTGGACTCAGGAAGGCCGCATCGGATCGCAGCGCATCCTGCTGCTCAAACCCGGCACCTTCATGAACGAAAGCGGCCGCAGCGTGCGCGCCGCGCTCGATTTCTACAAGCTGACCGCGCCGGACGTCACCGTCTTCTACGATGAGCTCGATCTTGCCCCGATGCAGGTGAAGGTCAAACGCGGCGGCGGCGCAGCGGGCCACAATGGCATTCGCAGCATGATCCAGCATATCGGCGAAGATTTCCGCCGCATCCGCATCGGGATCGGCCATCCCGGCCACAAGGACCGCGTGACCGGCCATGTGCTCGGCAATTATCACAAGAGCGAGATGGAGCCGCTGATCGACCTGCTCGGCGCGATCGCCGCAGAGGCGCATTGGCTCGCCGACGGAAATGACGTGCGCTTTCAGAGCGACCTTGCGCTGCGTTTGCAGGGCTGACGCTCGCGCAGCGCGTATTGGTCATTGGCCCCTGCGGCGCCGGGAAATCGACGCTGGCCGCGCAGCTCGGCCAGACCCTCAACCTGCCGGTCTTTCACATGGACCAGCTCAACTGGCGTGCGGGCTGGGTCGAAAGCAGCAAGGACGATATCCGCGCCCGACTAGCCACCATCACCGGCGAGGATCGGTGGCTGATCGACGGCAATTATGGGGGGACGCTCGATGCGCGACTGGCGCGCGCCGACACCGTCGTCTATCTCGATTTTCCGATCCGGTTGTGCGCTTGGCGCGTGCTGCGCCGGATCTGGACCTATCGCGGGCGCAGCCGTCCCGACATGACCGAAGGCTGCCCCGAACGCTTCGATCTGGAATTCTTCCTTTATCTGCTTGCATGGAATAGCGGGCCGCGGCCGCGTACCGAAGAAAAGCTGCGCGATTATCACGGAAAGCTGGTGCGGCTCAAAAATCCGCGCGCACTGCAAGAATGGCTTGCCTCGCTGGGCAAAAGGACAGCCTGACCATGGTTAGGCGTTGCGGCAAATTTCAGGCATGATCGCCTCTGAAAAGGATTCTGCCATGCCCACCCCTGCCCGTCCCAACCGCCGCCAACTCATCGCGGGAGCGGCCACGACCCGGTATGTGCCGCCTATCGAGGGAACCAAAATCGGATCGCCATTGGGCTGACCTTTCCCGACCTTTGGAATATGTACCACTGACGCGAGCGGCCGATGGCGTACAAAAAAGGCCCCTCCCCTTCAGGGGAGGGGCAACGAAGACTTGGCAGCTTGCTGCCTAGTCGTAGTGGGGTTGGGAGCCAGCGGCCTTGCGCAAGGCCGATAGACCCCACCCGCTGCGACTAACGAACAAGTTCGTAAGTCTCACTGCCCTCCCCTGAAGGGGAGGGTGTGGTTTTGCCGCTGCCCCCACCTCACGAGCCCGCAGACGACATTCCGCTGAAGGTCTGCTACAGTCATCGCGTGCTGTTGGCGCCGGTCGCGGAAAAATCGTGAGGGAGCATGGCGAGATGATCGAGAGTTTTGGGGCATTGGTCGGCTGGACTCATCATGATGCGGGCGATCGCATCATGCTCCGGCTGGAAAGCGTGCAATCCTCCGAAGCCGCCCGGAAGCACGACCCCGATCTGTTTCGCTTCGCCATGACCAAGCAGCAGGCGGCGATCCTCGGCAATTATCTGGTGCGACTGTCGGGGCAGCCTCCGGTCGTTGCGAAAAAGCGGGGCTGGTTTCGCCGTCACTTCAGCTGACGACGACGCATGGCGCGACGCCGCCTTCGGATCAGCTGTGCAGGAAGTGCATCACGTCGCCGTCGTGGACGACATAGGCCTTGCCCTCGGCGCGCAGCTTGCCCGCTTCGCGCGCCTTCGCTTCGCCGCCCAGCGTGACATAATCGTCATAGGCGATCGTTTCGGCGCGGATGAAGCCTTTCTGGAAATCGCTGTGGATTTCGCCGGCGGCTTCGGGGGCGGTCGCGCCCTGATGCACGGTCCATGCGCGCGCTTCCTGCGGGCCGACGGTGAAGAAGGTGATCAGGTGGAGCAGCTCGTATCCGGCGCGGATGACGCGTGCGAGGCCGGTTTCGTGGAGGCCCATTTCTTCAAGGAACTCGAGCCGGTCGGCCATGTCCATCGTGACAAGCTCGCTTTCGATTGCTGCTGACACGACGACCGCCTGCGCGCCTTCCGCGGCGGCCTTGGCAACGACCTTTTCGGAGAAGGCATTGCCGTTCGCCGCGCTGCCCTCATCGACATTGCAGACATAGAGCACGGGTTTCGAGGTCAGCAGCTGCGCGGTGCGCAGCACCCGCGCTTCCTCGTCGTCCTTGGACTCGGTCAGCCGCGCGGGCTTGCCTTCGCGCAGCAGCTCGAGCGCCTGGCCCAGCACCGACGCGGCGATCTTGGCTTCCTTGTCGCCCTGCGCGGCTTTCTTGGCAAAGGCGGGAACGCGCTTTTCGAGGCTTTCGAGGTCGGCGAGCAGCAGCTCGGTCTCGACCGTTTCGGCATCGGCGACCGGATCGACCTTGTTTTCGACATGCTGGATGTCGTCATCCTCGAAACAGCGCAGCACATGGACGATCGCGTCGACCTCGCGGATATTGCCGAGGAACTGGTTGCCGAGTCCTTCGCCCTTCGACGCGCCACGGACCAGCCCCGCGATGTCGACGAAGGCAAGCTGGGTCGCGATGATCTTCTTGCTGCTGGCGATCGCGGCCAGCTTTTCCAGCCGGTCGTCGGGGACCGCGACATTGCCGATATTCGCCTCGATCGTGCAAAAAGGATAGTTGGCCGCCTGTGCCGCTGCCGTTTCGGTCAGCGCGTTGAACAGGGTGGACTTGCCGACGTTGGGCAGGCCGACGATGCCGCATTTGAAACCCATAAAAACTCCGTGTGACCGGCGCGCTGACGATGGGCGCGGCGGGGTTGCAGCGCCCCTAGCGCCAAGTCGCCCGCGACGCCAGCTTTTGCCGCGCCAGATTGTCGTTGCGAACGGTTCAGCCTTGCGGCTTTATCGCGGGCGCCATGACGACAATCTCTCGATGGAGCGCTGCCGCGCTGGTGCTGGGGCTTGGCGCGGTTGCCGCCAGCGCTGCACCCAGCCGCTTCGAAGCCGGCGTGCTGGCCGAACTCAATCGTTTTCGCAGCGATCCTGCGGGCTACACCGATGTCCTGCGCGATTATCGCGAGCGCTTCGATGGCCGCCTGTTGCTGGCCGACGACGATGGCGAAATCGACATCATGACCAACGAGGGCGTCGCCGCGGTCGATGAAGCGATCCGCGACCTGCGCCGCGAAAAGCCGCTGCCGCGTTTGCAGCAGAGCGACATGCTGGCCGCCGCCGCTGCCGATCATGTCGCAGTTCAGTCGCGATCGGGGGCGGTCGGCCACTATACGCGCGGGCGCGGTCCTGGTGAACGGATGAAGGCACGCGGCGGCGGTCCTTACGTCAATGAAGTCATCACCTATGGCCACCACAGCCCGGCGGGGGTGGTTCAGCAATTGCTGATCGACGACGGGGTACCCGGCCGCGGGCATCGCCACAGCCTGCTGCGCGCGACTCACCGTTATGCCGGGGTCGCCTGCGGGACGCATCGGGTGCATCGCACCATGTGCGTGACCCTGATGTCGCAGACGCCCGACGGATCGCCGCCGCCGCCTCCCAAGCGTACGCCCTAGCGCGAGGCCCGCCTGTCCGCAAAAGACAGACGGGCCTGTGCGTCTATGCGCCGACCGGCTGGTTGTCGGTGCGGCGCACGACAATCGTCGACGACCGCGGCGGCTGACCCGCGACCGGCCAGTTGCCCGTCGGGTGCTGGATGTTGACAAAGAAAGTCTTGAGGTCTGGCGTGTAGGTGAGACCCGTGATCTCGCAGCCCAGCGGGCCGACGAGGAAGCGTTTCGACAGCTTCGTCACCTGATCGACCTGGAACATCGCATTGTGCCCGAACGCCTGATCGATCGTGCGGCCCGCGACCCCTGAATTGCCCGGCACGCTATGGTCGGTCTGCACCCACAGCCGTCCCTGCGGATCGATGGCGATGCCGTCAGGGCTGGAGAAGGTGTCACCGCTGATGTTGCCGGTCAGGTTGCTGCCCCCCGCCGCCAGCGACGGATCGCCCGCGAGCAGGAAGATTTCCCAGCGGAAGCTTGTCGCCAGCGGCGAATTGCCCTGTTCGCTGAACTTGATGATATGGCCGTGCAGGTTCGACGTGCGCGGGTTCATCGGGTTGGTGACGCGGCGGCCGCTGTTGTTGGTCAGCGTCACGAACACCGCGCTGTTGTCGGGCGCGACGGTGATCCATTCGGGGCGGTCCATCACGGTACCGCCCGCGACGCGCGCCGCCGATTTGCAGTTGATCAGCACATCGGCCTGGCTGTTGAAATTGACCGTCGTCGGCGCGGGCGGGGTGGTGCTCTGGCTGGTGTTGCCGGGATCGGACGCGCCCGCGGTCAGCCCGTTCTGCCCCACCACCAGCGCGCGCCACTCGCCGGTGCCATCGCCGTTGAAGCGCGCGACATAGAGCGTGCCTGTATCGAGCAGGTCGGTGTTCGCGGCGCGGTTCGTCGCGCTATAAGCGCGATCTGGAACGAATTTATAGATGCACCCCGGGGTGGAATCGTCGCCCATGTAAAAGGCGGTGCGGCGGTCGCTGTTTTCCAGGAATGCGACATTTTCATGGTCGAAGCGGCCCATTGCGGTGCGCTTGGTCGGTTCCGCCAGCTCGCGGCGCGGGTCGATTTCGATCACCCAGCCATAGCCGTTCGCGGGCTGCGTCGGGTCGAGATAATTGTCGGTCGTTTCCTCGCAGGTCAGGTACGTTCCCCACGGCGTGCGCCCGCTCGCGCAATTGTTGAGCATCCCCTTGACCGGACCGGCGACGACGCCCGCAGCGGGGCCGCCGACGCGGTAGCTGCTATTGCCGGTATAGCGGCGGTTATACGTCGATCCCGACTGCACGGCCCAGCGACCGTCGCTGCCCTTGGCGATCTCGACGACGCTGATCCCGACCGCCGACAGCGCGATCGCCTTCTGGTCGGCGGTCGCGGTGGCGGCATTGTAACTGCCCGACATCAGGATGTTGAGATCGGGATATTCGTGGTTGATCGCCAGCAGGCCGCGGTTGTTGGCATCGACCCCCGGAAAGGCGAAATATTCCATCCCGTCATGATTGCCGCCGGCCCATTTCTCGGCGACCGCCGGGGTCGGGAAGCTGCCGGTGTAGGGGGCGCCGCTTTCGACCGAATCGCCGGCCTTCAGCAGCACGTCGACGGTGTAACCCGCAGGCACGGTGACCGCGTCATTCTGGTTCGCGGCGACCGCGGCAAAGGTGACGGCATAGCTGACCGGCGGCGGGGTCGGGGTCGGCGTCGGGCTCGGCCCGGCGGTGGGGGGCAGGGTGACCACCGGATCGCCGCTGGTGCCGCCGCACGCTGCTAACGCGGTAGTGGAGAGCATCGAGAGCCCGAACAGGCCGTTGCGGAGCAAGGTGCGGCGCGTCGGATTGGCGGCGACGATCGCCTCCAGGCTGCCCGGTGCGTGATCGCTGATGGTGTCGCCGCGATAAGGCGCGCGGGCGTCGTCGGTAAGATGTGACATGCAGTCCCCCTGTTTTCGGTTGAGCCCCGGACTGGTTGGTCCGGCGTTGGGTGGCGCACCGATGGCAGGGGGAGGTGTCAGCTAAATGGCTTCACCAAGTCAGAAAGGCAGGATTTGCATGACACTCTGGTGACATGGCAGGGCTCAGTCGTGCACCGCCTTGACCAGTGGTCCCAGCGCCCCGCCGCCCAGCCATGCCAGCTGAACTTCGGCCGACACGCGATTGATCGCCTCCTGCGGCTTGTTGCCCGGATGGACCGCGCGGCGCAGCGGGCGCTTGCCCGCGGGCATCGCCATGATCTCGGCAATCGCGCGCGGCACGTCGAACGGATCGGCGCTGCGCCCGCTGCCGTCCTCGGTCCCCATCCCCCGAGTGAAGGGCGCATAGGCCTCGAGCAGCGACTCGTCGCTGCGCGCCTTCAGCGCGCCGGTATAGGCGTTGCGATTGACCCACACCTTGGTCGGATAGCCGCCGGGCTGGATCACCGTCACTTCGATGCCGTGCGGGACCAGCTCATAGGCCAGCTGTTCGGACATCGCCTCGACCGCGAATTTCGTCGCCGAATAGTGGCCACCGCCGGGGACGATGACGCGGCCGAGCTGCGACGAGATGTTGAAGATCTGCCCGCTTTTCGCGGCGCGCATCTGGGGCAGCAACGCCAGCTGCATCCGCTGGATGCCGAGGACATTGGTGTCAAAGATCAGCTGCGTCGCGGCCATATCCTGCACTTCGACCGGGCCGGTGATACCGATTCCGGCATTGTTGATCAGCGTATCGATGCGTCCGCCCGCAATTTTTAGCGCCTCGGCGGTCCCCGCGGCGACCGACGCATCGCTGGTCACGTCGATCTCGACGATATGCAGGTCGAGCTTGTCCTGCGCGGCCTCGGCGGCGAGCGTGTCCGCCTCGGGCCGCGGCAGTCCGCGCATCGTCGCGATGACCTTGGCGCCCAGCTTGGCATAATAAAGCGCACCCACGCGGCCGAACCCGCTCGAAGCGCCGGTGATCAGGATCGTGCGCCCTTTCAGCGAAGGCGCCGCGGCGGGGGTCGCGGCGTGCAGCAGCGCGGGGGCGGCGGCGGTGAGCGCGGCTGCTCCCGCGATGAGTTGGCGGCGGTTGGGAAGAATTGGATCGGGCATCGGACTCTCCTTTGAAGCGTCATCATGCCTCAGTTGGTGCGCCGCGCCAAATTTCTGCTTTTAGGGTGGGGAGCGGACGGTCAATTTTTATCGTCAACCCGGCGAAGGCCGGGGTCTCGCCCTATCAGACTACCGCAGCGGCGAGATCGTGTTTCGGAGTCACGTGCCTCTCAACACCTTTCGCCGGGATGACGATGCTACAGATGATCCCTGTGGCGAAGCCATGGGGGAGTCGCAGACGGCGCGCAGCGCCAGCGGGACCGTTCGCGAAGCGAATGGTGGAGGGGCGGCAACGGTAGCGCCAAAGCCCCTCCGTCAGCGCTCCGCGCTGCCACCTCCCCATCGCTGCGCGACAGGGAAGATCGACGGCAGCTATCGGTCGAAAGCCGTCATCTGTCCGACTTTTTCCGACAAATCCTATATCTCGAACGCCGCCAAGATCGGGCATGGTCCCTTGTCGCTCGCCGCGCATTGATCGGCGAGGCGCGCGAGCGCAGCGCGGGTTGCCGTCATGTGGGCAATTTTTTCGTCGAGAAGCTCGATTCGCTGGCGCGCGAGCGTGCGGACCCGGACGCGGTCGTCGCTCGCCTCGAGCGCGAGCAGCTCGCCGATCTCGTCGAGCGTGAAGCCCGCGCCCTGCGCCGCACGGATGAATTTGAGGCGCCGGAGGTCGCCTTCATCATAGCGGCGTACCCCGCCGCCCCAGCCGTCGCCGCCGCTGCGCGCCGGTGTCGCGAGCAAACCGCGGCGCTGGTAATAGCGGATCGTTTCGACCCCGACACCGCCCGCCGCCGCCAATTTGCCGATCGTGATTTGCATCGCTTGACTCCGTACCATGGTACGGACGCTATATTGGGGGCATGAGACACCAAGCAACCCTCCATCGCATGGTCATGCCGGGACACGCCTGCCCCTATGGCCTCAAGTCAAAGCATCTGCTCGAAAGCCGCGGTTTCACCGTCGATGACCGCTGGTTGACGACGCGCGAGGAAACCGACGCGTTCAAGGCCGCGCATGGCGTCAAGACGACGCCGCAGACCTTTATCGATGGTATCCGGATCGGCGGCCATGATGATCTACGACGTCATTTCGCGCTGAAAGTCGCCGACCCCGACGCCACGAGCTACACCCCTGTCATCGCGCTCTTTGCGATGACCGCGCTGATGGCTCTGGCGACCAGTTTTTCGGTCTATGGCACCCCTTTCACCGTCCGCGCCGCGGAATGGTTCATCTCGTTCAGCATGATCGTCCTTGCACTACTCAAGCTTCAGGACGTCGACAAATTCGCGACGATGTTCCTGAATTACGACCTGCTCGCGAAGCGCTGGGTACCCTATGCGAGCATCTATCCCTTCGCCGAAGGGCTGGCTGGCGTGCTGATGACGGCGCACGCATTCAATTGGCTGTCGATCCCGATCGCGCTGTTCATCGGCGGCATCGGCGCGGTGTCGGTGTTCAAGGCGGTCTATATCGACCGGCGCGACATCAAATGCGCCTGTATCGGCGGCAGCAGCAAGGTGCCATTGGGATTCGTGTCGCTGACCGAGAATGTGATGATGGTGGCGATGGCGCTATGGATGGTGTCGGTGGGATTCTGATCCGCGCCGCCATCGGTCATTGATGAAAGCCATGGCTGGGCTATCGAGGGGCAGCGATTCGCGCGCCAACGGAGCCCAGCCATGTACAACCGCCGCCACTTCCTTGCCGGGGCCACCCTCGCCGGCCTTGCCGCGCCGGCGATCGTCCGCGCACAGGGCATTTTGCGCGACTTTCCGTTCAAGCTGGGAGTCGCGGCGGGCGATCCGGCGAGCGACGGCTTCGTCATCTGGACCCGCCTTGCCCCCGAACCGATGGAACGCCACGGCGGGATGCCGCTCACCAATGTGCCGGTCGAATGGGAAGTCGCGAGCGACACCGCGTTTCGCGACGTCGTCGCCAAGGGCACCGAGCTGGCGCGCCCCGAACTCGCGCACAGCGTCCATGTCGAGGTCGCTGGGCTGCTGCCCGACCGCCCCTATTATTACCGCTTTACCGCGGCGGGCGAGCGCAGCTTGCGCGGCCGTGCCCGCACCCTGCCCGCCCCCGGTGCCAAGGTCGATGCGTTGAAATTCGGGGTCGCCGGATGCCAGCATTTCGAGTCGGGATTTTACGGCGCCTATCGCCACATGGCGCGCGAAGAGCTGGCGTTCGTCTATCATTATGGCGACTTCATTTACGAGTATCAGCAGAATTATCTGTACGACAGCGGCCTGCCGATCCGCCCGGTGCGCCGGTACGAGCAGCGCGCACTGATCGACGTCACCGATTTCCGCGCCGCCTATGCGCAGACCTTGCTCGACATCGACCAGCAGGCGGTGCGTTCGGTCCACGCGCATCTGTCGAGTTTCGACGATCATGAGATCATCAACGACTGGGTGTCCGACATCGACAATTGGTCGCTCGACCTGCCCGGCGACGATCCCGACGCACCGTCGCCCGAAGTGTTCATGCTGAAAAAACAGGCGGCGATGCAGGCCTGGTACGAACATATGCCGGTGCGCAAGGCGCTGTTGCCGCGCGGCGGGATGGTCGCGATGAACCGCGAGTTTCGCTACGGCGATCTGATGGCGATGCAGCTGCTCGACACGCGGCAGTACCGCGACGACCAGCCGTGCGGCGACGGGTTCAAACCCGCCTGCCCCGAAGTGTTCGCCAAGGACGCGCAAGTGCTGGGCCGCGCGCAGGAGGACTGGCTGAACCGCAATCTGACGAAGGGCGGCGCAACGTGGAACGCGCTGGCGCAGCAGGTGACGATGATGTCGCTCGACCGGCGGCGCAAGCCCGACGAGCCGAAGAAGATCGTCAATCTCGACAGCTGGGCGGGCTATGAAGCGCCGCGCGAGCGCATATTGTCACGGCTGGGCGGGCTCAAGAATTGTGTCGTGCTGACCGGCGACGAACATCAAAATTTCTGCGGCGACTTGGTTCTGAAGGACAAGGTCGTCGGCGCCGAATTTGTCGCGACCTCGATCTCCAGCGGCGGCGACGGCAGCGACAGGCGCAATGGCACCGATGTTTTCCTCAGCCAGAACCCCGAACTGAAATTCGCGAACGACCAGCGCGGCTATCTGGTGTGCGAGGTCGGGCGCGAAGCATGGCAGACGCATTTCATGGTCGTCGACAAAGTGACGACGCCGGTTAACACGCTATCGAAGCGCGCGACCGCGGTGGTCGAGAACGGCGTTGCCGGGATCAAAATGGCTTAGCTGGTGGCGGCTTTCAGCCGCGTGACGACATCCTCGTCGCGGATGCGGCGCCACTTGGCTTCGACAAAGCTGTGGACGCCGAACAGGAACAGGCCGGCGGCGACGAGCAGGTAAAGCTCGGCATGTTCGGTCAGCGCCGACAGCGCGTCGCCAAGCCCTTTGACCTCACCCGCCGAGCCGAACCAACCGGCGCGGATCAGCGACACGCCGATGACGGCGAACACCACCGCGCGCGCGGCCAGACCGGCGCGGCCGACGGGGACGACCCATGCGGGGGCATCGGCGGCGACGCCCTGCATGAATTCGGTGGTCCACGCCTTAATCGCCTGATGCGCGGCGGCGGCGAGAAAGCATAATCCGATCGCGCCGAGCAGCGTGCCGCCCAGTGGCATGTCGAGCAGCATTCCCGCCGCTGCTTGCTCCTGCTCGCCATCGCCGCTTGCGGCATGGCCCGACGCGAGCCGCACCGCTGCCCATGCCAAGATGAAATGCGCGATGCCGCTCGCTGCATAGCCGATGCGGATCGCTATGCCCTTCGCATCGTCGCCCTTGCCCTCGCTGTCGAGCGCCGCGCCATAGAGGCGATAGGCACCGTAAAGCGCAAGACCGATCGCCAGCAGCGCGAGCAGATAGGGGCCGCCTGACATATCCTTCACCGCACGGAAGACGCCTTGCGGGCTGGCGTCGGACGCGTTGGCGCTGGTCAGCGCAAAAAAGGCGAGCAGGCAATAAACGACGCCCCGCGCGCACCAGCCTGCGCGGGCGAGGGTTTCGAGGCGGCGCAGTCGGTTCATCGGGTCGGCTCCTGTCGGGATGTCGTCAGGCAACGTCCCGACGCGAGCGCGGTTCCGCGGGCGACTATTTCCGGCCGAACAGTCTCTCCACATCGTCCATCGCCAGTTTGACCCACGTCGGGCGGCCATGGTTGCACTGGCCGCTGTGCGGCGTGACCTCCATCGTGCGGAGCAGCGCGTTCATTTCGGTCACGCTGAGCGTACGGCCCGCGCGGACCGAGCCGTGGCAGGCCATGGTGGCGGCGACCAGTTCGAGCTTTTCATTGAGTCCGAGCGCGGCATCGTAGCCCGCGAGATCGTCGGCGATGTCAGTGACCAGCTTGGTGCAATCGATCGCGCCCAACATCGCCGGGGTCGCGCGGACCATCACCGCAGCGGGGCCGAAGCGTTCGAGTTCGACCCCGAGCGCCATAAGCTGTGCCGCCGCCGCTTCGAGCCGGTCGCAGGCGGGTTCGTCGAGTTCGACGACCTCGGGGAGCAGCAGGCCTTGGCTTGGCACCGCCTGCCCGCTCATCCCGCGGCGGAGTTGTTCGAGCACGAGCCGTTCGTGCGCCGCATGCTGGTCAACGATGACCAGCCCGTCCTCGGCCTCCGCCACGATATAGGTTTTCGCGATCTGGCCGCGCGCGATGCCGAGCGGATGCGCGTCGGCGTGCGGCACCGGGGCGGTCGCGGCCTCGGCGCGGCCCATCGGCAGCGCGTCTCGCGGCGGCGCGAAATCAACGGTGCGGTCGCGCACCAGCGCATGGGTGGCGGGATCGGTGTCGGCACCGAACAGGTGCGTCGCGGGGGCATGCGGATGGGGGTAGTGCGCGGCGAATAGCGTTGGCGCGGGCGCAGCCGGTGCAACCGGCTCCTGCTGCCACGCCGCCAGCGCCGCCTCGGCCGGGCGCTGGACGCTGCGAAAGCCATGCTCGTCGAGCGCGCGGCGGAGGCCGCCGACGATCATCCCGCGGATCAGCTGCGGATCCCGAAACCGCACCTCGGTCTTCGCCGGGTGGACGTTCACATCGACCTCGCCGCCCGGCACGTCGAGGAACAGCGCGACGACCGGATGACGATCGCGCGCCAGCAGGTCGGCATAGGCACCGCGCAGCGCCCCGACGAGCAGCCGGTCCTTAACCGGGCGCCCGTTGACGAACAGATATTGATGGTCCGCGATGCCGCGATTGTAGGTCGGCAGGCTGATCACGCCGCCGATGTGCACGCCGCCGCGATCCAGATCGACGCCGATGCTGTTCGCCGCCAGATCGCGCTGCGTCAGCGCCGCGACGCGGCTCAATTGATCCTGCCCGCCCTGCACGTCGAGCACGCGCCGCCCGTCATGCTCGACCACGAACCCAACGTCAGGACGCGCCATCGCCAGCCGCTTCACGACGTCGAGGCAGGCGGCGTATTCGCTGCGCGCGCTGCGCAGGAATTTACGCCGCGCCGGGACGCGCGCGAACAGATCCTCGACCGTGACGCGGGTGCCCTTGGCAAGCGCCGCGGGTCCTTCGGCGACGAGCGCGCCATTGTCGACAACGCGCCGCCAGCCGTCGCCGCCCGCGACGCGGCTGTCGAGCGTCAGCCGCGCGACGCTGGCGATCGACGGCAGCGCCTCGCCGCGAAAACCCAGCGTGGTGACATCCTCAATCGCGTCGTCGAGCAACTTCGAAGTCGCATGACGTTCGAGCGCGAGCGCCATGTCGGCAGCGGTCATCCCGCAGCCGTCATCCTCGACCTCCAGCCGCGAAATTCCGCCCTCGGCGATTCGCACCGAAATGCGACTCGCACCGGCGTCGATGGCGTTTTCGACCAGTTCTTTCAGCGCTGCGGCGGGTCTTTCGACCACTTCACCGGCTGCGATCCGATTTACCAGCGTTTCGGGCAGGCGACGTATTGACATGGCGCCTGTCCTAGCGCAGTCGGACGCAAATCGCGACCCACCCGCACAGCCTTATCATATTGTCCAGCCAGCCCCCGTCGGCCGAGCCGGAATCTCTCCCTGATTGGTCCTGTCCCCGGTCGGGCGCGCGGGTTCAATGACGACGGCGGCGCGCCCTTCCCTGAGGGTCGGCGTCGATGACAGGGAAACTAAATCTGATGTCCTTCTTTTCTCGCTGGTTGAAATTCAATTCTCAAGACATGGCCATCGACCTCGGCACCGCGAACACGGTCGTGTATGTGCGCGGCAAGGGCATCGTGCTGAACGAACCGTCGGTCGTCGCGGTCGAAACGGTCAACGGGATCAAGCGGGTGAAGGCGGTTGGCGACGACGCCAAGCTGATGATGGGCAAGACCCCCGATAGCATCGAGGCGATCCGTCCCTTGCGCGACGGCGTCATCGCCGACATCGACGTCGCCGAACAGATGATCAAGCACTTCATCACCAAGGTGCATGGCGGCAAGCCCAATGCGTTCCGCAGCCCCGAAATCGTGATCTGTGTGCCCTCGGGATCGACCAGCGTCGAACGCCGCGCGATCCGCGACGCCGCATCGAATGCGGGTGCCAGCGAAGTGTGGCTGATCGAGGAACCGATGGCCGCCGCGATCGGCGCCGACATGCCCGTGACCGAACCGATCGGGTCGATGGTCGTCGACATCGGCGGCGGCACGACCGAAGTTGCGGTGCTGTCGCTGCGCGGCCTCGCCTACACCACCTCGGTCCGCGCCGGGGGCGACAAGATGGACGAAGCGATCGTCAGCTATGTCCGCCGCCACCACAATCTGCTGATCGGCGAAGCGACCGCCGAGCGGATCAAGAAGGATTTCGGGATCGCGCGCATTCCCGCCGACGGGACCGGCATGACGATCCACATCAAGGGCCGCGACCTCGTCAACGGCGTGCCCAAGGAAATCTCGATCAATCAGGCGCAGATTGCCGAAGCGCTGTCCGAACCGATCGGCACGATCGTCGAAGGTGTGCGGATCGCGCTGGAAAATACCGCCCCCGAACTGGCAGCCGACATCGTCGATCAGGGCATTGTGCTGACCGGCGGCGGCGCGCTGATCGCCGAACTCGACGAACTGCTGAAGGAAGCAACCGGCCTGCCAGTGACGGTTGCGGAAGACCCGCTGACCTGCGTCGCGATCGGCACGGGCCGCGCGATGGAAGACCCTGCCTTCCGCGGCGTGTTGCAGCAAGCCTGATCGGGTAAAGACGCTTCATGGTCCGCCCGGTACATCGACGTCCGGGGCAATCCCGAAAGGCCCAGTACAGCCTGTTCGCGGCCTATGTCATCGCGGTGACGGGGGCCGTCGCCGGGCTGCTTCTGGCGATCCTGTCGGTCGTTGACCCCGTTGGCTTTGCCCAGCTTCGCCTGGCAAGCCAGGAAATCACCGCGCCGGTGGCGCGCGTGTCGCGGTCGGTGATCGGGTCGATCTCAGGCATCGACGATAGCGTCGGCGCCTATGTCAGCGCCGGATCGCAGAACCGGCGGCTGCGCAGCGAACTGGCCGAAACACGCCGTGAACTGGTCGCCACCAGCACCTTGCAGGAAGAGAACCGCCAGTTGAAGGCGCTGCTCAAATTGCAGGAAACCGACAAGACCGCGCTCGCCAACGGCTATCTCCTCACCTCGACCTCGACGAGCAGCAAGCGCATCGCGCTGCTCAGCATCGGGCGCAATCTGGGGGTCGCCGCAGGCCAGCCGGTGCGCGGCGCCGACGGGCTGATCGGGCGCGTGTTGAGTAGCGGCCCTTCGGTGTCGCAGGTGCTGCTGCTGACCGACGTCGACAATATCGTCCCCGTTCGCCGCGCGCGCGACGGCCTGCCCGCGCTGGCCTATGGCCGCGGCAATGGCGATCTCGACGTGCGCACCCTCAACATCGCCAACAATCCGTTCAAGCCCGGCGACATATTGGTCACGTCGGGGACCGGCGGCCTGTATCCGCCGAATATCCCGGTCGCGATCGTCGTGCGGCGACAGGATGACGGGGCGTTGGCGCGCCCGCTCGCCGACCCCGGCAAGGTCGATGCGGTGTCGGTGCTGCGACCCTACACCCCCGACAATATCGAGGCCCAACCCGCCCCTGCCCCGCCGCCCCCAACTGCCGCAGGTTCCACCCCATGAACAACCGCGCCGCGCCGCGTCTGGGCGAACCGGCTTCGCTGTGGCGCATGCGGATCGTGCCGGTGGCGACCGTGATGATCGCTTCGGCGCTGCCGCTGATGCTGCCGCTCGTCGCCAACTCGCCGGTGCTGCCACCGCTGGGGCTGCTGTTTTTCCTCTGCTGGCAATTGCTGCGCACCGAAATGTGGCCGGTGTGGATCGGCCTGCCGCTGGGGCTGTGGGACGATCTGTTCAGCGGCCAGCCGATCGGCACTGCGGTCGGGCTGTGGACGCTCGCCAGCATCGCGATCCATTATTCGTCGCAGCGCATCTATTGGCGCGGTTTTCTGCACGATTGGGCGATTGCAGCCTTGCTGATCGCGGTTATCCAGTCGCTGGCGGCGCTGATCGTTCATCCGAGCGCGGCGACGGGACGCGTGCTGGGGCTGGTCGTGCCGCAGATCATCATCTCGGCGCTGCTGGTGCCGCTGTTCATGCGGCTGACCGGCAAGTTTGACAATTTCCGCCTGAAACGCCGATAATCGCCTTAGTCAGAAGCAATGCCGCGCAAGAACCCACCCATTACCGAAGCCTGGAGGGGTATCACCTTCACCCGCCGCGCGCTGGTTGTCGGCGGCGCGCAGGCGGCGGTCGGGCTCGCGCTGGCGGCGCGCATGACCTATATCTCGGTCATCGACAATGATCGTTATGTGCTGGAATCGGAAAGCAACCGCGTCAACCTGACGCTCATCCCGCCGCGTCGCGGCTGGATCGTCGATCGCCATGGCAAGGCGCTGGCCAACAATCGCGTCTCGCTGCGTATCGACATCATCCCCGACCGCCTGCACAATCGCGACTTCGTGCTCGGTCAGCTCCGGACCTTATTGCGCCTCGACGGCGACACGATGGAGCGGATCAATCGCGATCTGAAAGCCGCATCGGGGTTTCAGCCGGTCGCGGTGGCCGAAGACATGAGCGAGGCCGAATATGCCTCGATCCTCGTCCGCCTGCCCGAGCTGCCGGGCATCGCGCCGCAGCGCGGCTTTGCCCGCAATTATCCGACCGGCGCGGCGGTCGGTCATCTGATCGGCTATGTCGGGGCACCGAATGCCGAGGAATATCAGAAGGCGAAGGATCCGCTGTACATCACGCCCGGGTACAAGATCGGCAAGGACGGGCTCGAAAAATATTTCCAGCCGATGCTGAAGGGCAAGCCGGGCGCGCGGCGCGTCGAGGTGACCGCGCGCGGCAAGATCGTCCGCGATCTCGAAACCCAGCCCGATGTCCAGGGCAAGACCGTCCATCTGACGATCGATGCCGATCTGCAGGAATATGCCGCGCGGCGCATGGGCCGCGAATCGGGCGCGGTCGTCGTTATCGACTGCCTGACCGGCGACATCCTGTCGTTTATATCGATGCCGAGCTTCGATCCAAACAGCTTTTCGGACGGGATCAGCAACAGCGAATATAGCTGGCTGCGCGCCGACGATCACCAGCCGCTGATCAACAAGGCGACGCGCGGGCTCTATCCCCCCGGGTCGACGCTGAAGCCGATGGCCGCGATCGCCGCGGTCCAGCACGGCGTCGACCCCGGAGAACGACACACCTGCATCGGCGGCTATCGGCTCGGCAGTCGCTTCTTTCGCTGCCTCGGCACGCACGGCAGCGTCGACATGGCGACCGCGATCGAAAAAAGCTGCAACAGCTATTTCTACTGGCTGGCGCACCGACTGGGCTATGACGCGATGGCACCCACCGCCAAGCTGCTTGGGCTGGGCGAGGAATTTCAGCTGGCGGGCAGCAACCAGCGGTACGGCACCATCCCCGACAGCGCGTGGAAGATGCGCCGGTACGACCAGAAATGGTCGGCGTCGGATTCGCTGAACGCGGTGATCGGCCAGGGGTATGTCAGCGTCAATCCGCTGCAACTGGCGGTGATGACGGCGCGGATCGCGTCGGGGCGGCGGCTGTATCCGCGCCTGATCAACCGCGAATTTCGCAACGAGCCGCTGCCCTTTTCGGCCGAGGCGCTGGCCGTTGCGCGTTCGGGCATGGACCGCGTCGTCAACGGCGCGGGTACCGCGGTGCGCAGCCGCCTGCCGCTCGACGGCATCACCATGGGCGGCAAGACCGGCACCGCGCAGGTGCGCGGCCTCGCCTCGGGCTCGCGCGGTCAGAGCGGGGCATGGAAATACCGCGACCACGGCCTGTTCGTCTGCTTCGCGCCGGTCGAAAACCCGCGTTATGCCGCATCGGTGGTCATCGAGCATGGCATGGGCGGATCGCGCGCCGCAGCGCCGATCGCCAAGGACATCTTCACCTTCCTCTACGACCGCGAAAAGGCGATGGAAGCGCTGGAGACGTTCGAGGCTGGCTGGGGCGGCAATATCAAGGAGCGGATGGACCGCGACTATGCCGCGTGGAAATCCGGCGCGTCGAGCGATCCCAATCCGGAGCTGCCACAATGATCGTCGTGCCGCCCGCCATCCAGCGCATTCCGTGGAAACTGATCGCGCTGCTCAGCGCCATCACGGGTTTTGGCATTCTCGTGCTCTATTCGGCCGCGGGCGGCAGCTTCACGCCGTGGGCGATGCAACAGACCATCCGCTTTCTGGTGTTCCTGACCGTCGCGATGGTGATCGGGCGCCTGCCGATCCGCATTTTCGAGGATTTTTCGTACATTGCCTATATCGGCGTGCTCGTCCTGCTGATCGCGGTCGAACTGCTCGGCTTTGTCGGCGGGGGTAGCCAGCGCTGGCTGAACCTCGGCTTCATGAACCTCCAGCCCTCCGAATTGATGAAGGTGACGATCGTCGTCGCCCTAGCACGCTTCTACGCGCAGTTGCCGCCCGGGAACACGCGCAGCTGGACCGCGCTGTGGCCGGCGCTGATCATGATCGGACTGCCCGCCGCGCTCGTCATGCTGCAACCCGACCTCGGCACGGCCTTGTCGATCTGCATCGGCGGCGTGGTGGTGATGTTCGTCGCGGGCCTGCCCTTCTGGTGGTTCGGCAGCACCGCGATCGCCGGGGCGGCGGCGCTGCCCGTGCTGTTCTCGTTCCTCCACGATTATCAGCAAAAGCGCGTGCTGATCTTCCTCGATCCCGAAAGCGACCCGCTCGGCGCCGGCTATCATATCAGCCAGTCGAAGATCGCGATCGGATCGGGCGGCGTCGGCGGCAAGGGCTTTCTCAACGGGTCGCAGAGCCATCTCGACTATCTGCCCGAAGGCCACACCGACTTCATCTTCGCCACGATGGCCGAAGAATGGGGGCTGATCGGCGGGCTGGGGCTGCTCTTTGCCTTTTTCCTCCTGCTGCGCTGGGGAACGCGTGTCGCGCTGAAAGCGCGGACGCGCTTTGGCCAGTTGACCGCGGCGGGACTCACCATGACGATCTTTTTCTACATCGCGATCAACCTGATGATGGTGATGGGGCTGGCGCCGGTGGTCGGCATTCCGTTGCCGCTCTTTTCCTATGGCGGGTCGTCGATGCTGACGATCATGACGTGCGTCGGGATCATGCTGGCGATCGAAAACGACAGCAAAACGGGCACACGCCGCCTGCATTGAGAAAAATCTTTGGCAGAGGCATTGCGTTCCCCCCAATGGCATGATAGCGGGCCGCTCGCTTCGCAGCAAAGAGCATAGCTCGCCGCCGCCAAGCGCGCCGAAATCCGGCAGTGGACGCATAGCTCAGTTGGTAGAGCAGCTGACTCTTAAGCAGTAAAGCCGCCTGCAAGCGCCTCCCAAAATACTGTATATCTCAATGAGATAACGCCAAATCATGATGACTTTCTGAGGGAGGTCAGTGATTTGGGCAACATTTTGGGCAACAAATTTTTACTTTTTTACAAGGCATTCTCGTCTGTTGCCCAGAACGGTCCTCCGATCATTCATCGGAGTCACTGATTCAGTTGACAATTATTGGTCAAACTTGCGCACTGAAATCCGGGCGTCCTTCCCAGCAACGCATGAGGAACACCACACGTCAGGATGGTGGAGCAATCGAATTTGCGCCGCGATACAAAGACAAAATCAAGTTCCCAGAGAAGCCGGCGCGAAGATGTGAGGTCGATTTTCCTGGTCGATAAACAGCAAGTCCACGGGGCGCTGTGTTTGAGTCGAGGCGAGATCCGAAGCACACTCACCGAGGCGGCCCAAGTCCGCGACTGAGATACTATTTGGCAGCGGGCGACCGTAGCTGCTGCCGATTAACGGCAGAAAAATGTACGTTGGCACCAGTTGCAGAGCCGCTCCACATCTCAAATGATCGTCCAACTTCACGATCGGATTGCCGCTTTCGATCTCCCTGAGCCAACGAGTGCTAATACCCGTACGCTCGGCTAGCTGACGCTGGGTGAGGCGTTGACGACGTCGCTCGTCTTCAATGCGCCGTCCGGAGACTTCTTTGAGGCGATTCAACAGTTCGTCATCAAGAACGCCTTTATTTCGGTGTTGCGACATGACGAATCTCTCCAGAACTCGAAGGTAGGTTCTCGCGCATCGAAGGTTCGGTCGCTTCGACGGCAACGGCAAGGTGAGATGCTTGCAAATTGATGAGATTGTTCAGGTTTGTTGGAGAGGAGGAAACTTCGTTCCTCAGCTGCTTGGGCAAAATCATCAAGAAATGCCGCGCGAAAAGCGGAATGAACCTCTGCTCAATCAGCATGATTTTGCCTCTGTGAGGCTACATCATGCCCATTATCTTGTCCTGATCCGATCCTCCGTCCATCCATCCGCTATCGGGACCAACCCGGCGGCATGTCATGTGTAGCAGCCCGGCCGATAACAAGAGCACTTAAACGAACGGGGCGCCTTCGCGCCAAGGAGGACTCATGTCATGCGATTCCGCCAACGTCACCCCTTTGCCTGTCTTCCGAGTTGGGGCGTCGAGGTTCTCGATGTTTTCGAGTGACCGGAACGCCCATCGCCAGAAGGTGGCATTCCCGAACATGTCGTCCGCAACGTTCTCAAATGGCACCTCGTCATCCCTTATGCTCATCGGGGCGGCTGCGGCCCTCTGGCATCTACGGCGGTCCAGCTCAGACAGAGGATCGAGGTCGGCAATCAAATGCGGGAACGCTCGGCTTCGCGTGGGCTTGCGGCAACATGCCAAGCTGCTGCTAGCCGCGGCGGCGCTGCTTTTTCCGTCATTCAGCTACGCGGAGGATTCGAGCGATAGCGCTCTCCTCGCCAAAGCGGCGGCCGATGCCGAGCGCGGATTGCGCCAGACCTTCACCAATCTCCAGTTCGAGGATTTCGGGCCGGCGCCGGTGAAAGGTCCGCTCTACCAAGCGATTGCCGGTGGCCGCATCGTCTATTACGCACCCGAGAGCGAGCATCTGCTATTCGCGTCGATCTTCGACAAGAATGGCGTCAATTTGACGGCACTTGCGCAGGAAGCCGGGGCCACGAAGCGACTGAAGGCGATCGACACTGCCGTCGCATTCGCCATCGGCCCCGAGAACGCGCCGACCGTCATCGAGTTCACCGATCCCGATTGCCCCTATTGCCGGGCGCTAGACCGCTATTGGACGGCCAAGGCGGCAGAAGGGAAGCCGGTTCGCCGTCTGGTCTTCTTCGTCAGCGGTATCCATCCCGAGGCGGCCGCAAAAGCCGAACATGTCCTCTGTTCATCCGACAAGGCAGCCGCTTTCAAGGCGGTTTACGCCGGAGCAGCACCCGCGGTGCTGCGCACTTGTCCGGAGGGTCGAGCAAAGGTCGAGGCCCATGCCCGGATTGTCGGGTCAGCGGGCATCACCGGCACGCCGACGCTCATCGCCGGTAGCAAGCTGATCTCCGGGTTCCAGCAGGCCGAGATCGAGGCGTTTCTCTCGACAGCGAAGGGCGCCCATGCACCCCGCTGACTCCCTTTTCTTCATGGCGGACGCCCGGGCACGGGGAGCATCTTCGCTCTCTTTCCGAGCGCACCGGAATGCCGGCGGCGGCGCCCCCATCGGGCCGTCCAGCGCAGCCGTCGGCCGACAGCGATAGGCGATCTTTTCCATCGTGAGGTCGTCGCGGCGCAGATAATCGAAGGCGAGCTTCTCGCGCAGACGATCGAGCAGCTCCTGAAAGGTCGTATTCTCGTCGCGAAGGCGGCGCAGTAATGTGCGCTCTGTCATGCCTAGAAGCCTTGCCGTCTCCTGCTTGCTCGGCTCGCCGTTCGGCAACTGCCCGACAAGCGCGTCGCGGACCTTGGTGGAGAACCGGCTGGCAAATCGATAGGCCAGATGGCGCGCCGCCATTTCGTCGAGAAGCATCGCCAGTTCCTCATTGGCCGACGGCACGGGTTGCTCGAGATCCTGGCCGCGAAAGAGGATGCTGTTCTCTTTCTGCCCGTAGCGCACCGGGCAACGGAATATCTGCAGGTAATCGCTCTCGTCGAGCGGCTTGCGGTGGCGGAACTTGACCTCGAGCGGGACGATGGGGGCGCTCTGGATCCATTCGCACAGCATGAGAAAGCCAGCGAGAATGGTATCGATCGTCTGATAGATCGGCTGGCGCCCGCCGGTATGAAGGTCGACCTTCAGCAGATAATCCTCGCCGAGGCCGGAGAAATCAACGGCCGCCGCGTCCGAGATGAGCCGGGCCGAGTGGGCGAAACGTTCGGCGGCCCGTTTAAGCGTTGAACTGCAGGACATCGCATATCCGACCACATGAAAGGTCGACGGGCGAATATGGCGGGCGACCTTCAAGCCGAAATTGCTGTCCCCGGTGGTCGCCACGGCCGAAATCCAGAGGCTTGTCACCTGCTCCTGCGAGTAGCGGTGGGAAAGATCACCCAGCTTGTCGGGCGCCATCCCGATGCCGCGCATCAGCTCGGCAGGATCGACGCCCGCATCCTCGAGCGCCCGAACGATCGCAAAAACCCAAGCGGAGAGTCCGGTTTGCACGTCGTCTATACCTTTCGCCGGGCCTCCTCGCGGCCAGAAATCGATCCGTCTATCAGTGTCCTGACATCCTTAGTCCGTCAACTCGCTGTGAAAAGGGGCTGAAGCCCGCTAGGCGGCGCGGTGTGAAAGGCCCGCAGGTCCGGTCTTCCGGACAGGTTTGCCGCCTTTGGCGAAAATCCCCCAGCGGAATCCCCCTTTTTCGTCGCCTTGTCGGCTAGGTTGTCCGGGATCCCCATGCCTGGAGAGACGCAAGTCTGCCAGTCCCCGCTCAGAGCGACTCTGTCCTGCACCCAAAATCGACTGACCCGTAATCATTGTTGGGCCGCGCAGCGTCGAGCAGCCGGTTCCCATATGTTTCCGACCCGTCGGTGAGCCGCCATGCGTGGAGGCGGCACGTGTGGAGCTGGAGGTCATATTCCGCGCCGATCCCGATCGCGCCGTGGGCGGCCAGCCAGTCCGTCATCGCGCACAAGATATGCGCGAATGTCAGCCAGCCCGCAGCAGTGATCTCCTACATGGCGCCTGCGTACGGAGATCATGCACCCGCAAATGCCAAGGATCCCAGCTGGGCAGCCGCCCCCGCCGGTTTCGAAGACATGAGCTTGCCGGCTGCGGCGACATTCGTGACATCCTTAGTCACCGAACTCGCCTTTCGCACGGTAGTCGATCCTCGCGACCGTCGCGGCGAAACAGACTCCCTGTCAGGCTTGCCTGGTGACACGCCTCGAAGAGGAGACCCGGATCGGCAAAGGCGGGACCCTGGCGGCGCAGCTGTCGCGGCTCGACCTGATCGTGCTCGACGAGCTCGGTTATCTGCCGTTCGCCCGCTCGGGAGGGCAGTTGCTGTTCCACCTCATCAGCAAGCTTTATGAGCGCACCAGCGTCATCATCACCACGAACCTCGCCTTCGGTGAATGGCCGACCGTGTTCGGCGATCCCAAGATGACCACGGCGCTGCTCGACCGCGTCACCCACCACTGCGATATCGTCGAGACGGGCAACGACAGCTGGCGCTTCAAAAACCGCAGCTGACAGCCACCTTCGGCGCCTTCAAAAATCTATCTTGCGCTGCGCGCGCCTCCGGTCGGGCTACGCCCGCCCTCCGCCGCACGCAGCGCAAGGCCATCTTCAACAAACCAGCATCATATCCGAAAAGGGGGTCCCTCTTCGACGCCGATCTGGAGTGGGCCCCTCGGGCCGGACAGGGTCACGCAGCTGATTTGACCATGGGCCGGGAGTGTTGCTGCTCGAACTGCGCAGGGCTGACATAGCCGAGCGCGGAATGTAATCTGCGTTGATTATAGAT